>SCPO01000002.1_pt1 | contig 2345472 bp, 2322 predicted proteins | sample 6106821 | NCBI WGS metagenome assembly SCPO01 (sample SAMN10720448, study PRJNA508395) | human gut metagenome | isolation source: Participant 2 stool, 0 month | host: Homo sapiens | collected 2017 | reverse complement strand
GATATTCATTGACCGTAACGACATGAACGCCCTTTCCTGTCAACGCATTCAAGTATGCCGGCAAAGTAGCTACCAGAGTTTTACCTTCACCAGTGCGCATTTCAGCAATTTTACCACGATGCAGAACACAACCGCCAATAAGCTGCACATCAAAATGGCGCATGCCTAAGACACGTTTGGCCGCTTCACGGACAACTGCGAATGCTTCAGGTAAAATATCATCTAATGTTTCACCTTTAGATAACCGTACTTTAAAATCAGCTGTCTTAGCGGCCAGATTTGCAGAGCTTAAGCCTACCATATCTTTTTCTAATGCGTTGATTTTATCGACAATGACCCGATCTCTTTTAATTTTTCATTCGTGTCACCAAAAATTTTTTCAACAAACCTTCGAGCAAAATAATCACTCCTTAAATTTTTACAATAAAAAACACTATACCTAACTTAAAATTTTAGCAGAAAAGCCTGCAAAAGTCAAAAAGCCCGGGGCTTCAACCCCAGGCTTTTTGTGAACTTTCAGTAAATTATTTTCCTATTTAATATTGCCGCTTATTTTAATTCCGGAGCCAACAAACCGTAATTACCATCTTTACGACGATAAACCACGTTCACGCCACCAAAATCAGGATCATAAAAACGAAGAAATCATGATTCAAAAGATTCATTTGTAAAATAGCTTCTTCTGCAGTCATTGGATGCATAGCAAAAGATTTATTCTTAATAATCTTGAATTCACCATCATCTTCTGCAACTGTTTCTACAGAAGCTGGGACCACGGCATCCTGGAAGTTATTGTATTTTCTCTTCATCAGGCGGGTTTTATATTTGTGGATCTGGCGTTCGATTTTTTCTATTACCAAATCAATGGAGGAATACATATCTTTGGTCGTTTCCTGTGCTCTCAGCAAGATCCCACTCGCCGGTACAGTAATTTCCACAATATGATTACCTTTTTCCACTTTCAAAACTGCTGAAATATCACCGACAGTTTTAAACTGTTTCGTTACTTTCGTAATCTTTTTTTCGACATAATCTTTTAATGCCGGAGTTACATCAATGTTTTTACCACGTACGTTTACGTTCATAATTCATACCTCCTTGAATTCCCCAAGGTGATGGGATCGCAAGCTCTCTGCTTGCTTTAATATAGTAATTCGCCGCGCTCCGCAAATCTCCTGCTGATAAAGTAACAAAAACTCGCATGTCTCAAAATTTCACATGCGAGTTTACAATTGATACTAATGTAACACTTCGGGTAATAAAACACCCAATTAACCTTAGTAACACTTATAATATTTTGGATAAAAGCTGCGCGTGCGTTCTTCTTTCGCATGCCAAAAACCTCTTCTGGTTCTCTGCTCTACGATAACTCCGCCATCTACAAAATGACCCTGTCACCGACTTCACGGGCAAACCCCATCTCATGAGTTACCACTGCCATTGTCATACCTTCTTTGGCCAGGCTTTTCATGACATCCAATACTTCATTGATCATTTCCGGATCGAGAGCCGAAGTGGGTTCATCAAACAACAATGCTTTAGGTTTCATTGCCAAAGCCCTTGCAATCGCTACACGCTGCTGCTGTCCACCGGAAAGCTGATCAGGATAAGCATTTGCTTTATCATCCAAGCCAACTTTTATCAACAGTTCCTGTGCCGTTTGTTCTGCCTCACTGCGGCTGATACCACGCACCTTCATTGGCGCCAGCACTAAATTTTCAAGAACAGTCATATGCGGGAACAGATTAAAACGCTGGAATACCATCCCGACTTCTTTACGTATTTCATTAATATTTGCTTCCCCTGTCAACGGTATACCGTCAATAACTATACTGCCGCCTGTCGGTTCTTCCAAATAATTTATACAACGCAGTAAAGTACTTTTACCACTGCCAGATGGTCCAATAATTACCACAACTTCGCGTTCAGCAATTGTCAAATCAATACCCTTTAAAACATCTAGATTACCATAACTTTTTCGCAGATCAGTTATTTTAATCATTGCTTCATTCATTTCGTATCATACCTCCGTTCCAACATCCCTACGAGACGGGCGACCGTAAAAGTCATAATCAAATAAATAACAGCTACAGCCATCCAAATTTCGAAGGATGCATATGTACGGGCGATAATCAACTGACCACGACGCGTAAGTTCTTCAAACCCAATAACAGAAACCAATGAAGAATCCTTCAACATTGCAATAAACTCGTTGCCCAAAGGCGGAATAATGCGTTTAAAGGCCTGCGGCATAATAACATAACGCATAGTCTGCGCCCAGCTCATTCCTAAAGAACGGCCAGCTTCCATTTGACCCTTATCAATTGATTGGATACCGGCACGGAAAATTTCCGCAATATAAGCACCACTATTGATAGAACAGGCAGAAATTGCTGCAAAATAGGGATCCACGCGGTGCCCAATAATTCCCGGCAAAGCGAAATAAACCAAAAATATCTGTACCAGAAGCGGCGTTCCACGAATAAAATCCACATAACAATTAGCAAAATAACGCACCGGTTTTATACTGGCAAGACGTGCTATACCGACTGTCATACCTATCAAAAGGCCAAAGCCTACGCTTAAAGCCGTTATTTCGATCGTAATACCGGCACCAGCCAGCAGCAAGGGCAAGGCATCCCAAATCAAGCTGAAATTAATATCCATGCAGTTTGTCTCCCTTTCATTGTCAGCTCTTTAAAATACACCAAAGAAAATACGGAGCACACCACCGTCACCGTTGATGTACTCCGCATCCAGATATGACCATATTATTTCTTTACTTCACCAAACCAGGTTTTGTAAATCTTGTCATACTCGCCGTTTTCTTCAATTCGGCCAGAGCTTTATCGATTTCAGCAGCTACTTTATCATTGCCTTTTTAACTGCAATGCCGTATTCCTCAGCTTCAAGCACATCGCCTACAGTTTTGGCATCAGCACTACCGCCTTGTGCCAAATAATAGCCAACTACCGGGCTGTCGTTGATAACAGCATCCACGCCGCCATTCTTTAATTCCATAGCAGCTTCTGTATTCGTGTTGAATGCCGTTACTTTGGCATCTTTTACGCTTTCTGCTTTAGCTGCGCCGGTAGTACCGATTTGGACAGCAATTCTTTTACCTACCAAATCCTCGATACCTTTAATGGTATCATTGTTCTTCTGTACCATAACTACCAAACCGGATCTGTAATAAGGGGCGGAGAACAGTACTGCCTCCTGACGCTCAGGAGTAATACTCATACCAGCAATTACGGTATCAATATTACCGGAACTCAATGCAGGGATCAACGCATCAAACCCCATATTCATGATTTCAACCTTGTAACCCATCTGTTTGCCAATGGCCCGGATAAGGTCCATATCAAAACCAGTATATTCTTTAGAGCCTTCTTTTTGGAATTCAAACGGTGCAAAAGTAGGTTCAGTGCCCACACGCAGAACTTTTGCAGGTTCAGCTTTTTTAGCTTCTTCTTTGCCGCCGCAACCGGCTACCATTAAGGACAAAGCTGCTAAAACAGCCATTGCCATAAGTAAATATTTTTTCATTTTACAACCTCCAGAAAATATCTGGACTGCACTCAACACGCAGCCCTTTATATTTGTTAATTATATAACTAAAAACGGCCTGGCGCAACCTAAAGTTATACAAATATTATTTCTTTTCTTCACCAAACCATGTTTTATATAATTTATCATATTCTCCGTTTTGTTTCATTTCGGCTAAAGCTTTATTAATTTCAGCAGCCAGCTTATCATTGCCCTTTTTTACTGCAATACCATAGTCCTCCGAATTCATGACCGCACGGACAACCTTTGCGTCAGCGCTCCCCCCCTGCTGCAAATAATACTTCAAAACAGGGCTGTCATTAATTACAGCGTCGGCACCGCCGTTTTTCAGTTCCATAGCAGCAGCAGTATTGTCGTTAAACGCGGTTACCTTGGCATTTTTAACTTCGCCTGCTTTATTAGCTCCTGTGGTCCCGATCTGCACAGCAATTCGTTTTCCTTCCAAATCACTGAAGCCTTTGATTGTATCATCATCTTTTTACCATTACGATCAGGCCAGAAGTATAGTATGGGTCAGAAAACACCACTACTTTTTTACGTTCATCAGTAATACTCATCCCAGCGATCGCAACATCAATATTTCCTGAATTCAACGCCGGGATCAAAGCATCAAAGCCCATAGAAGAAATCTCTACTTTATAACCAAGCTTCGTGCCAATAGCACGAATAAGATCCATATCAAAGCCAGTAAATTCATCCGAGCCTTCTTTTTGAAACTCAAATGGTGCAAAAGCCGGTTCGGTACCAACCCTTAATACCTTTTCCGTTTCTACCTTCTTGGGAGCTTCCTGTGAACCGCCACAGCCGGCAGCCAGCAATGCAAGCATTGCCAATAAAGCCATCATTAAAAATCCAATCTTTTTCATTTTTACCCCTCCAAATCAATTCAGCAGCTTTCCAACCGCTTCTATTTATAATATTTTCTTATTATAGTACTAAATATCACGGCAGGCAATAAAAAATACCGTTATTTTTAATAACGGTACAAATTTCACAGACAACTCAGCTGACCTGGTTTTCGCCCCCACACTCGCCTGCTGGAGGGTTCGCTCATAAGCTTTTCAGAGCTCCCCACTACTACCCCTCTCGCCTTTGCGGCAGGACTTACTTCTAAGCTGCGCCGTGCTCACAATACTTTGATTGCTTACGTGGATCGTTTTGCCCGCAACTGGCCTCGACTTGCAACCACAGACCTGAGTTGTATTTATAATTATACATTAAGCAAAATTTTTGCAAGTGTCTTTGCTAATCAACTTTTTCGTAGTATACTATTATCACCATGTGGATGAGGACGGATTGTTTATGATTGCCATACCCCAATTCTTAGATTTTCCTGACGACGGACAAACTTCGGAATCTGCGAATTCTTTTGAAAATGCTACAACATAAGAATAAGGCGCTTTATATGCACAGCCAGCAGGTCGCCAACTATGCTGCCAGCATCGCCGCCAAGCTGGGATTACCGCCGGCAGAAGTTTCCTGTATCAAAACCGCAGCATTGCTGCACGATATAGGCAGTCTTTCCGTGCCCAACATGATCCTTATGAAAGCCCCTTACCTGAGCACCCGCGAAATGTCTATCTACAAACGGCATTGCCAGGCTGGCGCAAGCATGCTTGAAAAATATCCAAGGTTTCAGCCATATTATCCCCATCATTCATGCCCACCATGAAAATGGGACGGCACCGGATATCCCAAACGCCTTAAAGGCGTAAACATTCCTCTGGGAGCCAGAATTATTTCTGTAGCAGACCACTATGATAAATTTATTAATCCCTGCACCCAGCAATGGCAGAAAACACACAGCGAAGCAATTATCGAACTGCAAAACAAAGCAGGGCTTGATTTTGACCCTAATGTTGTAAAAGCGTTCATGCAATCAGTTATTCCCAGTAAAATTATCAAACAAAAAAAATAATAATATCGACTACTTGTACTTGCTGTCAGACACTGGCAGCAAGTTTTTTATTGTATTTGTCCATAATTTTCGATACTGCCGCAAAATGCAAGTCCATAAACTTCTACAGCTCCAGCATTTTTCAAAGTTTGGGCAGCCTCTTCCATTGTCGCTCCAGTAGTAAAAATATCATCTACAACAATCACAGTTTTACCGGTAACATTTTGTGTAACAGCAAAACAATCTTCTAAATTCATTTTTCGTTCCTGCGGGCTTAAATCATACTGGGGAACAGTTTCACGCATTCTCGTCAGAGCCGGAGTCAAACAATATTCGGCATCAGTATTTTTAAATAAAACCAGCGGGATCTCGAATCCCCTCGCTCTTGTCCTTTGCCTTGACGTTGGTATTGGTACAATCATTACATCACGCTTACTTAAAATATTCCGCAGAAATTCCGGCCAGCCGTCAACACTAATCCGGCAGCATTCTTCTGCCAACAGCTCCAAAATATCCCTGCGGTTCTTAAACTTTACATTTTGTAATGCCGTTTTTAAAGCGCCGTTATACCTGAACAACATCCCCACACCATCTAAAGCTTCACGACCCGACAGCCACAAAGGCTGCAATAACACTTCTCTGCAAACACTGCAAAACAAACCATCTTCAGAGATCTGACCGCAGCCGGCGCACTTTCGTGCCCAAAATACCGATAGTAACAGCGCATACCATTTTTTTATCAACCGTATAAACATGGGTGATTATGCATCACCTTTCCCTAAATTTATAACGTCCTTAAAAAATATCTCCCTGCTCCTGCAGTCGTTCCGCCAACAGCGAATAACGTTTTCTCGTTCTGTCATTATCCACCGCAGTCTGTACCGCCGCTTTCGTTCCTACTAAAATAACCTTCTGCCGTGCACGCGTTACTGCTGTATACAACAAATTCCGCTGCAGCATGATATAGTGCCCTGGAACCATCAGCAAAATAACCGTCGGATACTCGCTCCCCTGCGATTTATGTACGCTCATCGCGTATGCAAGCTGCAATTCATCAATTTCATTAGGTGTATAAGTTACATACTCACCATCAGCACGCTCAGGATAATCAACAGTAACATTGCGGCCATTTATATACACGATCCTGCCAATATCACCATTGAAAACCTCTTTCTCATAGTTATTGCGAATCTGCATCACCTTATCACCGGCCCGCAGAACATTTCCAGGCGTATTGACCTCACTTTTATTCAGCTCCGGAGGATTGATCCGCTGCTGAAGCAAATGGTTAAGGTTCTGAACGCCACAGGGATTCTTATGCATAGGCGATAAGACCTGTACGGACTGCCAGTCACTTTGCTGCGTCAATCTAGCATAAATATTAGCCACATATTCCGCCGCATCAAATTCATTCTCGATCTCTACAAAAGTAAAATCGCTGCTCGGCTCCCACTCAGGCATCTGCCCGCGGTTTATCCTATGTGCATTACGCACAATAGGGCTTATCTCAGCCTGACGAAAAACATTTTCTAATCTTACAACAGGCATTTTCTGCGAACGGATAATATCCTTTAAAACAGATCCGGCACCAACAGACGGAAGCTGGTCGACATCGCCGACAAAAATCAGCCGACAGCCGCCCTGAACCGCTTTCAGCAGATGATAAGTAAGCGTAATATCCAGCATCGAAGCTTCGTCGATTATAATTGCATCGGCATCCAGAGGATCACCGTCATTCTTGCCAAAGTTAAAGCCGCCGCCATTCGGCGTATATTCCAGTAACCTATGTACTGTCACCGCAGGATGCCCGGATGAATCGGCCAACCTTCTGGCAGCGCGGCCCGTAGGCGCTGCCAGGAGTATCCGACAGCCAGCTTTTTCCAGCACTGCCAAAATCCCCTTGATTACAGTCGTTTTACCTGTACCAGGCCCGCCTGTAAGAACAAACACACCATATTTTAAAGAAGCATGAATAGCTTCTTTCTGTGCCTCAGCCAATACAATACCGGCTTCAGACTCCCATTGACCAATAATCTTATCAACATTGACTTTTTCCAACGCATCAGCCAGATCGCGTAATTTAAGCAGCCTTTTAGAAGTCTGAACTTCCGCCTGATACAAATACTCAGGATAGATCAGCCGTAAACCGCCAACTTCTTCCGTACGCAGCATGTCCTCTGCCAAAAGCTTTTGAAAAACATCATTGACAACGCTGCTGCTGACCTGCAGTAGCCTCACTGTTTCGCGCAGCAGCAACTCCTCAGGTACACAGGTATGCCCTGCTGAAGCAGCCTGATTTAGCGCATATTCCAACCCGGCTTTAATCCGTTCCTCACAGGCGCCGTCCATCCCGGTCGCCAAGGCAATCTTATCTGCAGTTCTAAAACCGATACCGGTAATATCACTAGCCAGGCTATATGGATTCTCCTGAATCCTTTTCATCGCCGTAGCTCCATATTGCGCCTGCAGCTTCGGTGCATAATTAGCACTGACGCCGTGCGATTCCAAATACACCATCAATTCCCGCATATCCGACAACTCTGCATAAGACATCCCAATAGCTTCGGCCTTCTTTCTGCCGATACCTGAAATCTCGGTCAGCCGATGCGGTGATAAAGATAAAACATCCAGCGTATCTGAGCCAAAATGCTCAACGATACGGGCGGCCATAGTTTTACCAATGCCCCTGACCGCACCTGAAGCCAAAAAACGCTCCACACCATCGGTAGTTGAAGGTTTTATAGCCTGGCAGACCTCAGCACGAAACTGTCTGCCGAACTTGGCGTGTTCGCCCCAGCTGCCGCTGAGCTCCACCGACTCTCCCAAAAAAGGAGCCGGTCCCCGGTAAACGACACTTACCTTACCTTCATGGTCAGTTTTCACCCTGAAAACACTGAACTGGTTATCTTCACTTTGAAAAACTATATTATCAATAACGCCCTGCAATTCTTGCATTATTCCACCACCGTACAAAACAAATGTTCTCGTTTATTATAACACGTTTTCAAATAAAACAAAACTTTTGGCCATATTCTTTTCACACCTGTAACCATGAATAAACTTTGACAGCAAGCTATTTTTTAGCTATAATATATTAAGTTGTTTATACTCCAACCAACATTTTATTTTAAAAATTAAAGCTCGCCTCTTTGAAAGGAGAACTACCTTGAAATCAATTGGAACACAAATAGCTATAGATATGTATAACTGCAGCGATCTGCTTTTAAGCGACGCTTCCGGCGTTCAGGCAACCATTCAAAGCGCAGCCGCAGATTTCGCCATGCAGCCGCGGGAAACTTATATCAACTGCGAAGAAGGCATCAACGAATATTCTGTTTTTTCACATTGCAAGCAAGGTCATGTGACCCTGCATCTATATCCGGATCTTGGCTTTGTCACTATTGATGTTTTCACCTGTTTCAAAGATGCCGACCCAGACGGATTAGCGCGTTTCCTGCGTAATTATTTTGATCCTGACAAATCGAAGATCACTTACCTTGACCGCGGTGATTTCGGCAGTGAAAGCGATATGAAACCACGCCGTAAATCCAACATCAAAACTATACGCCGTGCCCGTACTATCGGTAATAAACTTTCTAAACTTATGATGAAACCACGTTCAATGTAAAAGCTGCCTTCAGGCAGCTTTTTTCTTTTTTTCTGTTCCTAGAGCAAATTCTCTGTTAAAATAATAGGTAAATATATAATTAAACTATTTTGGAGTAAACTATGAAATATATTTTTTGGGACATAGACGGTACGCTTTTGAAAACAGGATTAGCTGGTGTCGACGCTTTGCGCGATGCAATCAAATGCCGCTTTGGCATCGAAAATTTTCAATTCTCTCATCCGCTAGCCGGAATGACAGACTCCTTTATCTTTAAACAAACAATAAAGGATATCAAGGGCAGCTGCAATGCCGCCGACGCCGCAGGCCTTTTGATCCATTATCATCAGCTGCTGGAAAAATATTTGCCCTCGCATCACGGCAGCCTGATGCCTAACGTCAAAGAAACTCTGCAGTATTTTTCCAAGCAGCAGACGAACTATAAAACATGTCTGCTCACTGGTAATACTAGGGCCGGTGCCTTTGCCAAACTGCGTCATTACGGGATCGCACAATACTTCGACAGCCGTTACAGCGCCTGCGGTGAGTTGAGTGAAGACCGCTGTGAGCTTGCAAAAACAGCCTATCAAAGACTTTATTTGCTCGAACCTGACCTTACACCAGACAACGTTATCATTGTAGGTGATACTCCTAACGATATTCTTTGTGCTCAAGCCATAAAAGCACGCAGTTTAATAATCCTTGCCGGTTCTACGTATAACACAGAGGAGCTGAAAAGTTACAACCCTTGGCAAATCATCCCTGAATTGCCTGATGACCCCAGGGATTTTGCAGCTTTACTTGACAAAAACTAACATGTATTTTAAGGAGATAACTATGAAAAATCTTTTCTACGGACTGCTGCTGACTTTACTATTTACTACAACGCCGGCAGCTGCCTATAACAGTTCTGACCTTAACCAGCTCATGAGCAGCGGCAGCTGCGCCTACGGTGATTTATCGGGTGCTGATCTAAGCAGCCTGGATCTTACCGGAGCAAATCTCACCGGCAGTAATTTGACAGGTGCCAGGCTGATTAAAACAAAATTAGCAGGAGCTGTTTTCGATAAAGCAGTACTGACCAAAACTGTGCTGACCGATGCTGAACTTGCCAATACCAGTTTCAAAGCAGCACAGCTGAACTATACAAATTTCAGCGGCAGTGACTTAAAAACAGCAGATTTTACACAAGCAAATGCTTTCAGAGCTAAATTCGCCAACTGCGATTTACAATTTGCCGTCTTTTATCTGACAAATCTTCAGGAAGCAACACTTGACAGCAGTAATTGTCTGGAAGCCGATCTTACACAGGCTAATTTATCTTATGCCTGGCTTTACAACACCAATCTGCACGAAGCCGTTTTGGTCTACGCCAATCTTTTCAACGCCAAAATGAACAATGCTAATCTGAGCAATGCCAATCTTACTGGTGCTACATTGAGTCAGGCTTTGCTACAGAACGCCAATCTTAATAATGCTATGCTGGACAAAGCAGTGCTTGATCAAACCGATTTTAAAGGCGCCAGCATGAACTTTACTGACTTTGGCACAGCCTTTAAAACAGAAGCAATATTTGAATAAATACATAAAATCACCTTAAAATAATTCTTATAAAACTAAAAGTGCAGACCAATATGGTCTGCACTTTTTATTTTAAACAAATTTTAAACTCTTATAAACGCCTTTAAAACGTCCATCTTGTTCCAGCATTCCACTGCCAGTCTTTAGAAAAATTACTCCCGCGGCTGCGTTCCACGTCAAAATAAATATGATTATACTTACCTGTTTTAAACGCTGCGCCGATACCATATTCAAACCAGGTATCATCAAAGCTATCATTGATCGTCACCGCACCACTACTGTCTGTCATCGTCACATCATAACCGCCGCCAAACTCGTGCAGCAGATTGGCTTTAGCATATACTATACCATTATTCCCAAATTCTTTACCAATATTAAAGCCAATGCGTCCAACAGCACTTTTTATTCCGCTTTGAATTGCTTCAATGCCATTACTTGTTGTATAGCTGTCACCACCAAGATAGCCTAAAGTAAACTGGGCCTGCGGCTCTATATACCAGCCGTTTTGCAACGCATTCTTACGCCCGTACTCAGCACTCAGCGACACGCCGGTATTATTAAAATCACCGGTGACCCTACTGCTGTTGGTATCATAGACAGTAAAATCATTATCCATATTACTGATCTTAAACACAACATCCAGATAATGGCCTTTATTACCGATTTCCGTATTGTAGAAGCTGATCGACTTATTACTGTTATCACCGCTACCGCTGCTGTAACGACCGCTACCATTGGTATAACTGATTGCCGCCCCCTGATAACGTTTTAATACTGCAGTATTTTTTGTCAGCTCATCATACCCAAGCTCATAAGCAGTATATTTATTTTCAAAACAAAACTTACCGGCACGGCCGATTTTGCTGCCTTTCACACGAAACCAGGCACCTTTAACGTCATCACCATTTTGACGCAGTTCACCCATACGCTGCAGCAGTTTATCATTTTCTGTACGCCATGTATGATAATTCAGCGCATTAGCTGAAAGAATAGTATCAACGCTGGTAGTGGGTTTATCACTTGGGTCTAAATGATACATTTTATCCAAATACCAATCTTTTTCATAACCAGCTGTCGTGCTAATTTTATCAGCCAAATCATAATGAGTATAAAACAAAGTTCCTTCACGATCTTTAGCTGTAAAAACACCATAGCCATTGACGCTTGCAAGTATCAACCCATTACCTTCAGCACTGTTTTCAGAAGGAATGTAATTATCTTTTTGATAGATATCAAGTATCTGATGACCGTTGAAATCACCTTTAACAAAAATCTTATCGCTTTCCATACTGCGTACATCAATATTCTGTTTAAACAAACCTCCATTACCACTCAATTTTTCTGTAGTTAATGTACTATAAGCATTATTATCAGCCATCATATCCACAGCAGCACCTGAATAAAGGTACAATGCTGTCAACTCACTACTGGCAACCATCTTCCATAAAGCATTATTTTGTAAATCAACATTTATGATACCACTATTATCTAAAAATTGACTTCCGCCTTCTAATATTACGTTATTACTTCCTCTGAGGTTGACTTCTCCGCCACTACTGCTTTGCAACCAGCCTCGTAAACTGCTGCCCGCAATATCCATATTCCAATTTAATTTAGACCCTGTACCGGCATAAAGATGGCCAAGGCCTTCAACTCTCTTCCCTCCTTTCTGGTTAACATTTATTACTGTCTTCTTCCCATAACTTTGAGCAACATAATCATTGTCATCGCCATCTGTAATAATCGTTGCTGCACCGTTAATATTAATAACATTTTCAGCTGTATCTACAGAAGCAACAGCAACAATACCGCTTACATCACTGTTTGCTGATGTACCAAATATAGTTAAATCCCCATCAAATTCGAATCTATTAAGCGAATATCCAGTTGCCGCACAATAAATACCTGTTGCCTTATTATTCTCAGAGTCTATCTTAAGAACAGTTTGATTAGCAAAACTAAAACTATTTTTTGCACCACTAACAGCATTGGCCCTTATTGCTAAACTTTCACCATTTGTCGCTTTAGCTGAAATATTAATATTTTCTTTAAAGGAGGCTTCTTGATTTGCTTCTGCAGTTGAAGATAAATATACACCAGTACTTTGCGTCTTACTTGCCACACTTACATTACTTCCAGCTTCAAAAACAACATCAACAGACTTGGAACCATTGGCTAAACTATACAAACCATAGCCATTCCCATCCTCTGCGATCGTCTCTAAATCAGTTGCTCCCATAAATTTAAGTTCACTACTGCTATTTTTACCAGTAGTCTGATAAATACCATAGGCATCAGTTTTTCCCTGCGCAGTCAATTTTACTCTACCATTAAAATTAACGTTACTGATACTTGATTCAAGTCCAGAGCTATTGGCATTGTTGATATGTATACCAGTGCTGTTAAGAGTTGAATTTTGGATAACAGCAACTAAATCCTGCATTGAAATACTCGTCTTTATATTAGAAACTGTATTTTGCATATATATACCAAATGCATCATTTTTATTACCGCTTTTTTCTATCTTCATATCCGTAGTACAATTTACATTCAATTCAGTACCGTATCCAGATCCATTCATGCCAGTTACATTAATACCATAAATATTTTGTGTTCCATTTAAATTGCCATCAATCACTAATTTACCAGTATTTATATTCAAAGTACTAGTACTAGAATTATTATTTTCATAACCAAGTCTTATTAAATCCGTACTCTTGTAAGAAATCGTACCCTTACTAACCAATTTCAAAGTTCCAGAACCTGTAATCTCATTTACTCCGGCAACTTTATCCAAATTTAAGATATGACTGCTTGCACTACCATCGCTTATTATAAGACTGTTTTCTCCTAAATCAAGTTTCCAACTACCATTATAATTATTATGAATCACATTATCAGTTGCTTTTACAAAAGATTTAACATCTGCAATTGTAATATCACGAATTCCCAATTGATTCATAAGTTGTTGATATTCTATATCAGCAGCATTATGCTCTTTTAAATTTTCAAAAGCATTTCTATTAATAATCAAAAGATTACCATAAGCTGAAAAGGCAGAACTCATAGTATATTCACTAGCTTCCACTACAGAAATTTCTAATAGCTCCATAAAATATAAACTCGATACGGTCAACAATGCAGTAACTATTTTTTTCTTCAAAGCTTTATTATTCATAAATATTTTCACCTGTTCTTTCATCACTTTCTCTGTTTTTATAGATAATAAAACGGAATTATTATTTACGCTTCATTTTTTTGTATTTTAACAAATATATTTATTTTATAATATTACCACACTTGTACCCCCCCGCAAGACATTTTGTTTTTCGTGTAAATAAACACCTTCAAGTCTTGCCGGTAAAACAGGCCACATTACCATTGCAATAATCCTATATATTAAAATTGAGTATACAAAGCGACGGATTAGAGCAATCAGCAAATATTTAGAAAAAGATATACTGCGCCTTCACATTCAAACAATAAAAAAGCCCCGGTTTCCGCTGCAAACGGAAACCGGGGCCAACACTTATTCCACAGTCAGTCTAACCACCTGACTGTTTTATATAGTTGTCAGACACTGATGTCTTTATTATGAGTAAGCTTAAAGAAGATTAACAGTGAAATAATTGACGTTAAAGTAAGTACTGTTGAGTAAGCTGCCGCATTACCAAAGTTACTGCGAATAACCTCGGTATAGATTGCTACCGTCAGCGTACTGGTTTTACTTGTATAGAGAATGATCGAAGAACTGAGTTCACTGATCAGGGTGATCCAGCTCATAATCGCTCCGGCTAAAACTCCCGGAAGCATCATCGGCACGGTTACTTTCCAGAAGGATTTAAATTCTGTAGCGCCCAGACTGATCGCCGCTTCCTCGATACTGGGACTGATCTGTGTAATGATAGCCGTACTGGAACGAATCGTATACGGCATCCGGCGTATAGCCAGGGAAATAATAATGATCAGCGCCGTACCGCTTAAAATAAGCGGCTGCTTGTTAAAGGCATACAGGAACGAGATACCTAAAACCGATCCGGGAATAATATACGGGAACATCGTTACCGTATCCAACACTTCCGTAACGTAGGAACGCTTCCGCACTGTAAGATAAGAAATAAAAATACCCATAAAAACAACGATAAAGATCGCGCAGATACCAAAAAGATAAGTATTGGTAATCGAATTATTGTCTTTAGCAAATAAGGTATTCATATAATTCTGCAGAGAAAAATTACCTGTGTACACAGCACCGCCGCTGACCTCAAGGAAAGATGTAAAAATAACCGTCAGTTGAGGCAGCATTGCCAAAAAAGTAACGCCATAAACAAAAAGATAGGCAAAAATTTTTTTGCTGCCTTTGGCCTCTACAGCTTCCATTGGCTTCAAAGCTGTCATCGAATAGGAATAGTGCCCGGCGATATAACGCTGGAGGAAAAACAGCAGTAAAGTGATAACAATAACTATCACACACAAGGATGCAGCAAAATGGTCATCGGTGCTGACTTCGCCCATAAACTGAGTATAAATCAATACCGGAAAGGTTTTAAACCCTTCCCCAATCAGCATCGGCGTACCAAAGTCAGAAAAAACACGCATAAATACCAGTAACGAACCTGCTAAAAGCGACGGCATAACTAATGGCAGAATAATCTGACGCACACGCTGAAAAGCGGTCAGACCAAGGCTTTCAGCCGCCTCATTCAGCGAATTATCCAGATTCTTCAAAGCCCCAGATACATACATATAAATCAGAGGGAACGACTGCAGAGCAAAAACAAGAACGATCCCTGCAAACCCATAGATACCGTCAAGTTTAACGCCAAAAATCGAATTAATAATCTGTGTTACAAAACCGTTACGTCCTAAAAGCTGAATCCATGCATATGCTCCAATAAAAGGCGGTGACAAATACGAAATAACGATCAGTATATTAAGGTATTTACTGCCGGGGATTTTGACGCTGCGCAGCACATAAGCCATCGGTAAGCCGATAACAGAAGCAATAATCGTAGAGCATACGGTTACATAAAAACTGTTGACTAATGTACTCCAGTAATATTTCCGTGCAAAAAATTTAGTAAAATAGTCCAGCGTCAGTTTTGATGATTCCGGATCTATCACGCTTTTATATAATATTAAAATCAGCGGATAAACAACAAAGATAATAAAGAAACACAGAATAAGCAGGGCGATGCCCATCCAAAGATTAAATTTTTTGGCAGTATTCATCAGCGGTTCCCCCTAACTATCAGGGGAGTATTCCCATCCTCCGTAAAAACATTGATCTTAGCCGACTGTACCAGCAAACGTACCGTGGTCTTGTTGGGGATAGTATCTTCAACGCCTGAATTTTGAATTACTTCTATTTCCTGCCCATTTTCCAAACGCATAAAATAATGCGTGGTAACACCTAAAAGACGCTGTGCTCGACTACGGCAGTCAGCCCATCAGACCCGTTAAGACAGATCTCAAACTCCTCCGGGCGCACAGAAACCAGCACTTTGCTGCCTGCGGATATTTCCGGAATTAAATTATCCATCGGCACTTCATAAGCACCAAAATCAAGTATTTTAGCAGCACCTGTAATTTTGACTTTCGCTTCCAGAATATTAGAAAGACCTATAAATGTAGCCACAAATACACAGTTCGGACGTTGATAAATTTCTTTTGGCGTACCTATCTGCTGAATGATACCGTTATTCATAATCGCGATCCGATCAGAAACGGCCAGCGCCTCTTCCTGATCATGCGTTACATAAACTGTAGTAATACCTATTTTCTGCTGAATAAGCTTGATGGCATTACGCATCTCGACTCTGAGCTTGGCGTCAAGATTGGACAGCGGTTCGTCCATCAGCAATACCTGCGGGTGAATAACAATAGCCCGAGCCAAAGCAACCCGCTGCTGCTGACCACCGGAAAGCTGCGTCGGCATCCGGTCTTTCAGATGGGCAATCTTTACTGTTTCCAGTATTTCATCGACTAATGCATTCATTTTTTCTTTGGCTACCTTACGGTTTTTCAGCCCGAAAGCAACATTATCTTTAACTGACATATGCGGAAAAATAGCATAGTTCTGAAAGACCATGCCCATATTACGCAAATGCGTTGGTATATCATTAATGATCTGGTCATCTATTTTGATCGTACCGCCTTCGATAGAGTTAAAGCCGATAATCATTCTCAGCAACGTAGTTTTGCCACAGCCGGAAGGTCCCAACAACGTAAAAAATTCTCCGGGCCGGACATCTACTGACAAACCGTTGATAATAGTATCCTTGCCAAACCGCTTAACGACATTATCGATAGTAATCGCTACACTCATAAAATAACCGCCTTTTTATTTTAGTAAGACAAAAGGGGACTCTGCGAGTCCCCTTTGCCATTTATAACATTTACACTTGCTTACATAGATTTTTCCATATGCTCGCTGAACATTTTAGTAATCTTGGCTTTATTTTCGGAAACCCATTTTTCATCATAGTTAGGAGCTAATTTGATTTTATCATTAGGAGTCATATAATCAGCCAAGGTGGCGCCTTTACGCAGTGGACGTACTGTCAGATTCATACCGACAGCATTCTGCACTTTTTCGGAAAGCATATAATCGACAAATTTCTTAGCATTTTCCGGATGCTTACAGTTTTTCAGGATCTGTACGGATTCTCCGGGGAAAATAGCGCCCTCTACCGGGAATACTACTTTTACCTTAGCGCCATTTTTCACAAGATTGGCTGCCGGGTCTTCCCAGGTAAGACCAACGACATATTCGCCGCCGGCAACGCCTTTGTAGACCTGACTGGAGCTATTGCACATTTTACCGCCCAGATTAGCGATAAATTTATCAACATAATCCCACGCTTCCGGAGACATCGGGTCGCCGTTTTTTCCCATTCCATACAGCATTGCCATCAAGCTTTGGAAGGCCGAGCTGGAGTTGACAGGATCGCCGAAAGCGATTTTTCCTTTTAAAGCCGGATTGAGTAAATCTTCGAAACCGTCAATTTTCATGCCGTTAGCAAGCTCAGTATTAACGATCATAACTGTTGGATCAGCAAAGGCCGGTGTAAAAACGCCTGCTTTATTTTTAAAGCCATCCATCATTTTATCGTTTTCAGTGGAAGTATATTCCATAAACAGATCTTTAGAAGAGGACAGCATCGTTTCGTCGGCCGCCCACAAAATATCACCCAGCGGATTATCTTTTTCAGATTTAGCACGTTTAAGGACTTCACCGGTACCTGCTACAACAAGATTAACCTTTATACCTGTATCTTTTTCAAATTGAGGGATAACTGCATTATTCAGCTGCTCGCTGCGGGCAGAATAAACTGTCAGTACTTTTTCCTCCGGTCCTCCGGCTTTTTTCTCTGCCGGTTTGTCACTGCCGCAGCCTGCCGCAACAAGCATCAGTGATGCTAAAACTGCTGAAATGATTTTAGTTGACTTTTTCATAAAAACCCTCCATTCTTGTCCTTTGAGTTAATTTTGTTCTTAATTTTCGCACTTTTCTTACTAATTTGATTATAACCCTTTTACAAAAGGGGGTCAAGCTCAGACACATCATAATACACCACAAATAATTTATGCTATAAAAAAACAGAACTGTCTGCAGATAAATTTACTCAACCAGTAAAAGCCCATATATTTTCAGCTCAGGAACCGCCGCCTGCAGAATTTCCGCCTGATAACCATTATCATTAGCCAAAGCCATAACATCAATTCCGCATGCTTCCAGCGAGGGTCTTGCTTTTGTTGGATTTACACACTGCTTTAAATTACATTCTTTGCACAAACGACAGCGTCCCGCCTTTAAAGCAAAAGCTTTATAATGATTCTGCAGAAAGGCTTCCCGTTCCAGGTTTAATAAAATCTCCAGCAGCCCATTACTCATTGACAGATCGGCCGCAGCAAAATTTTCAACCGCCACCCCATTCAAAGGAAAAGTGTACTGAATGATAATCCCTCTGATAAATTCCTGTAAAAACCTCTGCGTTGCCGCATAATCAGGAACAAATGGCGGGCAGCACAATGTTTTTCCATAATTAGGGCAACCAAACTGGCACTTCCAGCGTGTCCAGGCCCCAGTCCTGATACTGGCAACGTCAACTGTTTTTGCGCCTGAAGCGCCTAAAGCCAAAGCTTTTTCAACCAGTTTCTGCAGATCATGTTCCAACGCAGTTTTTTGCATACGACGACCTTCTTTCACTCACACATATTATTTTCATATTTTTATTATACACCTTAATCATATTCTGATGTTTCTTAAAAATAATGTTCAAAAATTACACTTTCAGCAGTAAAAAAATACATTATAAGTAATTATTAAAAGAATTATAAAAAGCATTTCCCTCGCCAAAGTTTCTTTGCTATAATCTAGTCAATATCGTTAAGGAGGCATCACCCATGACAACAGCTTTCGATAAAGACCTGGAACTTATTTTTCAAAAACTGACTTCTGACCGACAAGTTAAACAAGCTTTAGATTTTTTAAAACAGGATGCGCCCAATACTATCGCACAGCAAAAAGAACTGGTAGTCATAGAAGCGCCAACATTTCAGGAAAAACAACGCAGCCTACACTACGCTCAAATGCTGAAAGCTGCCGGTCTGCAGGATGTGATCATAGATGAAAAATTTAATGTTTACGGAAAAATCTACGGCAGTGGTAAAACCGGTAAAAGCGTTCTTCTTGAAGGGCACTTAGATACAGTGTTCTCCTTTGGTACCGTTACAGATGTTATCGAAAAAGACGGCAAGCTTTATGCTCCAGGTATTTGCGATGATACCAGAGCTTTAGCGGCAAATCTTTCAGTTATCAGGGCTTTGGTCAACAGCGGCCTGCGCCCACATCATGATATTATGATTGCAGGCACTGCGGCAGAAGAAGGCCTAGGAGCTATGAGCGGCATGAAATATTTGGTTAATAATAAAGCTGAGGAAATACTCGCAGCCATTTCGATCGACGGTCCCAGTAATGATGTAATGTATTTTAATGCTACGGGCATGATCAATTATGACGTCACCTATACAGGTCCCGGCGGTCATGCTTATCTGGCTTTCGGTACTCCCAGCGCAGTGCAGGCTATGGGACGAGCCATCGCCGCTTTAAGCGATATGCAGGTGCCTGAAACTCCTAAAACTACTTTTACAGTCAGCCTTGCCAACGGCGGGCAGGCCATCCACGGCATTGCTCAAAGCGCTAATTTTAAAATCAATATGCGTTCCGACAGCGCTGAAGTTCTGGCGCAAATGGAACAGCAGGCACTCGCGATTTTCCAGCAGGGTGCCGACACAGAAAATGCCCGCTGGCAGAAACCCGGCGCTGTAAAAGTTACTTTCAGTAAAATCATGGACGTCCCCGCCGGCAGCCAATCCGAAAGCTGCCGTATGGTCCAGGCGGCCAAGCTGGCAACCTTAGCCTGCGGCATCACGCCGCAGCCGCGTTTAGGCGGCTGCACCAACAGCAATATGCCGATCGCAATCGGCATTCCGGCTGTTACCTTAGGACGCGGCGGCGCTGAATATGGTACCCATACCGTAGACGAATGGTTTGACCCAGCCGGAGTATATGTATGTGAACAAAAATCACTGCTGCTGCTTTTGGCTTTAGCAGGTTTGACTGACGTTACTGCTGCTCCACAACTTTAACGGCTGCTTCAATCAACACAAAAAGCTCTGACATTAGTCAGAGCTTTTTGTGTTGATGTGTAAGTGTCCAAACTCAATAGGAGGATCAAAATATCTATATATCTATTGTCTGAAGCCATGCTTCTATTGCTTCCAAAATTTGCTGAAAGTTATGCTGCAGTTTTGCGATATCGTCAGAGTCCGCATCATCTATATGCAAGCCTGCCGTTACGGCAACATTAGTATTAAATTTACTCGCCAGACGCAAAGCCGCCTCTCTGGCAGGCAAATCATCCTTATGTCCCAGACGGCATAAAACAGAGGCACTGGCGGAAATCTCAGCAGTATTTTTCAAACTCGGCCTGGGAGAAGCCAAGGCTGCAGCACCAATATGCGAAGCCTCGCCTCCGCCAATCACTACTGCGATATCTTTACCGCATAAAACCACACATGCCGTAACTGTATAAGGTTTATCCCCCACGCTTAACGTTACTGTCTGCATATGTCTTCTCCCTGCCATGCGACAAATTTCTGATACTCGATCCCAAACTGCATCAAAATCTTACCTATAATATGATCGATCTGCTGTTCCAGTGAATTGGAGCCATTATAAAAAGTAAGCATCGGCGGTACTATAGCGCAGCCGTTATCAGCACATTCTTTTATATTGCGCAGATGGATGCGGCTCAACGGCAGCTCGCGCGGTACTAAAACCACCTTACGGTTTTCTTTAAGACAGACATCAGCCGCACGCAGCAGCAGATTTTCTGCAAACCCTGAGGCTATCCCGGCAACGGTTTTCATACTGGCGGGAATAATTATCATACCATCCGTAACAAAAGAACCGCTGGAAATACTTGCTGCCAGATTTTTATTACTGTGAGTAAAATCGGCCAGTTCTGCAAGTCTGCTGATTTCTATATTAGTTTCACATTCAAAATTCTTAACAGCACCTTCCGTAATTATCAGATGCACTTCCATATCAGGCAGCTGCTTTAGAGCCTTGAGCATCTGATAACCCATAATGACACCGCTGGCACCGGAAATTCCTACAATCAAGCGCATAATAACCAACCTTTCTTAAACTTACTTTTTAAGACAAATCACCACAGACCGATTACTTTCCACCAGGGTACAGCAACGCCGACAGTAATAATGAACAGCACGATCGTAAACGGTACACCGAATTTGATCGTTTCTTTTTCCGTATACATACCGTTGTCTTCACCTACGCCGACCAAAATCGCCAGATTATGGAATGGTAGTATAAAGTGAGCGTTAATAGCAATATAGGCAATCATAACAGGAATGATCGTACTGATACCCATTGAGCCCGTAAATGCCAGCATCGCCGGGATAACGATCCCCATAACTGCGATAACGCTGCCGAACAGCATATGGATAGCAATAGAAACGGCTGTAATAAATGCGGCCAAGATGAACATATTTTCCGGCACACTACTTGGCAATACAGTTTGCGCTATCCATGTATTCATGCCTGTAGCACCGCCCACACGGCCAATAGCGACAGCAGCTGTCAAAAGATCAGTGTTTGTACCGGTACACCGCTCCAGCTTTGCGGAGTCAAAATGCCTCCGATCTTAGGCATTGCCATCCCCATAGCAATAAATAACGTTACCCAGCCAATATCAATGCCATGCAGCGTGTCAGTCATCCAGAGGATAATAGCCAGTGTTACCCAAACGGCAGTACGTAATTCTTTGCCGCTCATCGGTCCCATAGCTTCCAGCTTCTCTAAAATTTCAGTTTTATTGACATTGACCTCTTTGGTTGGCTTGAACATAAACAGTATCATAACCATTGTAATGATACTGGTAACGATCATTGGCAGACCCATAACTTCGAACCATTTGAGCCAGCCTACCGGTTCCGGGTCACAGCTGGCAGCCGCCAGTGGATTGATCGACGCATCACCAGTCAGAAAGATCATGGAAACCGGGATAGAAGCCGTAAAACAGTAAAACCGATCTTAACCGCGTCTTCACGGGGAATGTCCGCGCTTTTTACCACAACAGCCATGACCGACATAATGAGAAAAGCGCGCGGCCAGGGATGCGGAATCAATAAGGCCAGAATGAACGTCAGAGCAAAGATAGAAACGATAATACTTTTAAAAGACGAAACATATTTTACGATGAACTTATAAGCGATCCTCTCACCTAAACCTGATTCTTTCACCGCCACCGCAATAAGATAAGCGCCGATGATCAGATACATCATAGAAGTAGTCCAGGTGGAAAAAATCAATGTTGTTGGCGCAACTTTAAAAACTGCTAAAAGCAAAAGATACAGACCTGAGACATAACCGGGCTGAGCAATACCAAAAGCCCAGAAAATCACTGTCATCAGAGAAAAGGCCATACACATCTGTCCTGTGCGTTCCAAGCCGGGAATGTTAGCAAAAAAGATGACCACAGCTACGATGATACCTAAAATAAAACCTATAATCGGTTTATTCTTTCCCATAATTGTCCTCCTTAAAAATATCCAATCAAAGTCAGATAATGTGGTTAAGGCGTTTAAAACGCCTTAACCAGCAGAATCATTCAATCCTGTACGGTAAAATCAGGCAAGAATTTTTTTACATCGACTTCCATAAATTTTGCGCGTTGGAATCTTGCTTTCTGATTAAACGGAACTGTCGCGTCATAAATAGTTTTGCAGGCAATACCATGATCGCGGATCGACCAGCTGCAGGCAGGATCATTAGACGGATCAAGCGGATGGCAGCGTACGCCGGGGATTGTTACGATATCGACATCGGCCTGCATTCTGGTAGTCATCGCCCATAGCACATCGTTAGTATCAAAAATATCGACATCTTCATCAACTAAAATCACCTGCTTCAATTCCGGGAAAGCAGAGAAAGCAAGCAGCGCAGCCTGACGCTGACGACCCTCGTCACTGGGAACGGTCTTTTTGAACTGGATAACGGCAATAAATTTACCGCCGCCGGAGGAATGTGCATAAACATTTTGTACACGGCCCGGCATAGCTCTTTCCACCATATCAAGGATCGACGCCTCAGTCGGGATACCGGCCATGCTTACATGCTCTTCGGAAGGTCCAATGCAGGTTTGCATAATCGGATTTACTCTATGAGTAACAGCTTTTACTTTGATAACAGGTAATTCTGCATTGGCAGGCCCGGTATAACCGGGAAATTCCGGCATCGCTTTACCGGTATTGGAATTCTGGTCCTCGCGAACGCGCGCGCCTACCAAAAGCTCGCCTTCGATGACGTATTCGGCGTTGGCGATACATTTTTCATCGATCGTCACACAGGGAGCTAATTCAACAGCCTTACCGCGGATTGCTCCGGCAATAGATAATTCATTGAAGCCAAGCGGAGTTGTCGGCGGCTCAAAGCAGGAAGCGATCTCAATAGCCGGATCGACACCGATACTGATGGAAATTGGCAACGGTTTGCCTAAAGCTTCGGCCTTTTCACGGAAAGCGCCCAAATGCCGGGCCCCCGGTGTGAAAAACATGGAAATTTCGTCTTTGCTCTGCAGGCAAAGTCTGTGGATCGTAACGTCAGATTCACCGGTTTCAACATCGGAAGCATAGCACATACCCAAAGTTACATACGGTCCTGCATCTTCCGGAGTATTGGTAGGAGCCGGGATCAATTTACGGATATCAAAGCCTTCGTCAGTAGCCAGATGCACGACTTCCTGACATTGAGCTTTCGCTTTATCAACGACCACTGGAGCAATGGCATTTTTTACAGCGTCACGCATCATAAAACCTAATTTTTCAGGTTTACTATTCAAAAGATAGCCTACACGTTTACGGCTGGCTAATAAACCAATAACTACTTTTGCACCTGGGTGTCCTTTCACATTTTCAAAAGTCATAGCCGGCCCTGTTTTAGTAGGACGGGCAACAGTGCCGCCTGCACCCACATAACGATAAACGCCAGCCAGTTCTGCTGAAGGATCAACCTCTACATCAGTATGTACCATTTGTCCGGGAATGCTTTCCAGTAATTCCAACGCAGATCTTAAATCAATAACTTCTTTAGTCATAAAAATAACCTCCTGACTTTTTGTTGAGTGTTACCTCACAATTTGATAATAGATTGTGGTGTAACAATACAGTCAAGAGGTTTTTGAAAAAATTTTTATTTATTTTTTTAAGGTAACAGGAGCCTGCAGCATACAGAAATCTACGCCTGTTTCCTGCTTATAAAAGGTAGTATCAAGCAGACACACGTCGATGATATCCCCTGCCAGTTCATAATTATTTTTAGCCAGCCACTGCATCAGCTTTTCCAGATGCTCAGTATCATAAGGCATACCATACTTATACATGCACACATATTCTCCGGCCGGGATCGTAAGTGTATTTTCGTGCTCCTTGTTCCATACCGGCAAAAATATACAGGACCCGGCTCCCTGAAGCCACTTATTTTTTTCCACACCAGACTTTTTGATGATAGAACCAAAACCGCCTGACGGAACCATTTCACGTTCAAAGATACGCTGCCACAAATCCATTAATGTTGTGTGCAGATTATCTTTATCAATAGGCTGCAGCCACTCTTTAAAAATCGCCTGACGTGCATCTATATAGCGTACAAAAGGCAGCGACATCCTCATCATCCCTGCATCTACGGCTTCTTCATACAGATCGATCCTTTGATTGAGGTATTCGCGCAAAGTATTGAGCTTGGCAATTTGATTCATAATATACTGTTTTTGTTTCTCCAAAAGATACATTTCGTTTTCCGGCGTCCGTTCCTGAAAATGCTGTTGGATATCTTTCAGACTGATTCCCAACGATTTAAGGAAACAAATCTCTCGTAAATATGGTATCTGGTGTTTACAATAATAACGGTAACCGTTGGTATCGACCTTCGCCGGCTTAAATAAATCAATATTATCGTAATGAATAAGGGTCTGTCTGGTAATTCCGTGCAGTTTTGCCATTTCGCTTATAGAAATATAAGTGTTCATCAAGACCACCTCACCCCATTTTTTTATATTATATAATAGTTTAGGGTGTATTGTAACAATACAGTTTATGAAAAACCTATTCCAAAATAAAAACCCTCTGACCTAAGTCAGAGGGTTTACTGTCAGTCTGGTAGCGCCAACGAGAATCGAACTCGTGATTTCGCCTTGAGAGGGCGACGTCTTAGCCGCTTGACCATGGCGCCATTGGCTCCGGGACTAGGGCTCGAACCCAGACAAGATGATCCAGAATCACCTGTGCTACCATTACACCATCCCGGAATTGTGTTGAACACAAGGGTTATTATAACTCACTTTGCCGCGATTGACAAGTACTTTTTTTTACTTTTTCTTACATTCCCTTATTATAAGTGAACGTATCCAGAGTTTCATTGATCTTTTTAGCCAAAGATTCCGGCAGTCCTTCAATATTGACGTTGAGGAAGCCGCGGACGATAGTAGCAGTAGCTTCTTCTTCGTCCATTCCTCGCGCCATCAGATACTCGATCTCTTCAGGAGCGATGCGGCCCACAGCCGCCTCGTGGCTGAGCTCGGCATTACCTGTAAATGCATCCAGCTCAGGTATGGCAGAAATATAACCTTTATTACTGAGCATCAAGCCATTACATTCCAAATGGGCACGAATGCCTTCGGCACGACCTGTAAGATTGCCGCGGTTGATGATCTCACCGCCGGTAGAAATAGTACGGGTCACGATTTCGGCACGGGTACCAGGCACCTCTAACAGCGCCTTGCCGCCGATATCAAGATGCGAACCCTCCGGTGCCACTAAAATAGAATTTAAGCGCGCCACAGCGCCTTCGCCTACCAGCTTGGTAGTAGGATACATCTGCACATCTTTTACTTTTTCCATGCAGACATAATTAGAAATAAACTGACCGCCTTCTTCGATGATCGTTACGCTGCGAGGCCGCACAGCAATGTTTTCGCCCCAGCTGTGGATCATGGTAAAGGTCAGCTTAGCATTTTTTTCAACATAAAATTCACTGATACCGATATGCACGCCTTTTTCAACACCGGGATCACTGGCACAGCCAGAGATGATATTAAGCTCAGCGCCTTCTTCTACAATAACAATGTTATGAACACGCTGCAGCTGCTCCTCGTGACCGATAAAAACGCAGGCCTGCAGCGGAGCTTCTATCTTCTGCCCGGCTTTGACTCTGATAAAATATCCCTGTTCCTGCTCCAATGCAGTTTTAGCAGTATATTTATCAGTATCTGCCTTCACGGCATTCCACCAGTATTTTTTGACAAGTTCAGGATATTTTTTAGCGGCGGCGCCGGTATTCATCAATTCCAGCGGCAGCTGCGGCTTTACTTCGGCCTCAATTGGCGCATTGTCGACCTGAATAAAGCTGGCGCTGCGATTCTCCCGCTCCAGATCGATACCAACATGCTCCAGCCGTTCTTTCCCTGCTGCTGAAAGCTCGGCGGTACTTTGCACATGCTGTTCGTTATTATCATCAAATTTTTCCAAATCGATATCATTGCCAAAAGCAGCTTTTTTAACCAGCGCTTCCTGCAGATTTACCTGTTCACTCATTTCATTCCCCTCCTGCAGCCGCCATTCACACATTTCTCATAACCGGTCTTGCTGATACAGCTCAATACATCCAAAGGATCGCCGCTGGTACAGCTTAAAGTGCCCTGATACAAAATATGAGCATGCGAAGCCGGCACATACTTCAAAATATGCCCGACATGAGTAATAATCAGACCGCTGCGCTGACTGCTGAGCGGATTATAAGTGTCACAGTCAAGATTATGGGCACAGCAGGGTTTATCACAGCCGGTGCCGCCACAGGGCTCGTTATGCAGAATGTAGTTGGCAGCCCGTCCTACAAGTGCGATATTTTCCACGTCGACACCTGATTCAGGTTCATCTAAAAGCAGCAGATCAGGTTTTTGCGCCATCAGCTGCAGAAGCTCCGAACGTTTCAGTTCACCACCGCTGAAACCTTCATTGACACTGCGGTCGAGAAAATCAGCCAAACCCATCCATCTTGCCATTTGCTCCGTTTCCTGAGGCGTAGCTCCACAGATCTCAATCATATGGCGCAGCGACAAGCCGCGGATCGTCGGCGGACGCTGGATCATTACGCCTACACCTAAACGGGCCCGCTCATAACAAGGAGCTTCGGTAATATCATGACCTTTAAAATAGATTTTACCGCTTAATACCTCATAACGTTCAAAGCCCATGATCGTCCCGATCAAAGTAGATTTACCGGTACCGTTAGGCCCGAATAAAACATGGACCTCACCCGGTTTAATGTGCAGGTTAATATCGTGAAGAATCTGTCTGCCTTGTACGGCAACAGACAGATTTTCTATTTTCAGCATAATTGTATCCCTCTTTCCGAAATTTTTACTGATTTATTATAACATACAATGCCAGCAAAAACCATACTCTAATTGTAGGAATTAAATCATCACACTTCCTGCGCAAGATAGAATTTTCAGGCTTACTGTGTTAGAATAATCTTATTCAAACATTTGGGCAGCACTATCCGGCAACTCAAACTATAAATTTACCGGCAGGCACGTGGAGGTTCTATGCATCAGTATTTATTTCACATCGGCGATTTTCCCATCCGTATGTACGGTTTAGTTCTCTGTATGAGCATTTTTTTAGCAACTGGTGTTGCTTACTTTCTGGCCAAACAGGATGGCCGCTGGCAGCAGCATATCCTGGACATTGGTATTTACGGCGGCTTTGCCGGTTTGATCGGCGGACGCCTCTGGGATGTATTCTTTTTCGACTGGGATTATTACCAGCATCATCTGCTGGAGATACCTTTTGTCTGGCAAGGCGGCATGGCAATACAGGGCGGCGTCATCGCCGGCGTTCTGGCAGGCATCTGGTACTGTAAACGGCATCAGATCGACTGGCTCGCTTTAGCCGATATCGTCTGTCCCGCAATTTTGATCGGTCAGGCAATCGGCCGTATGGCCAATCTGCTGAACGGCGATGCTTTCGGAACGCCTACAGGCGGTAATTTTGGTCTTTTATATCCGGAAGGTACGCTGGCTTTTAAAACCTATGGCGCCGTTCCTTTATGGCCAGCCGAGGTTTGGGAAGGACAGCTGGATATCGTTATCTTCGCGCTCCTGCTTTTATTCCGCACTACTGATCACGCTAAAGGGCAGGCCATGTGTCTGTATGTAATGCTGTATTCAGCTGTACGCTTTGGTCTGGAAATGCTGCGCGGCGATTATGTCGAGCCCTTCTTATTTGGTTTAAAATCAGCTCAGGCTACCAGCCTTTGTTTTTTCCTTATCGCTTTAGGCTTCTTCCTCTATTTTGGCTGGCGTGAAAAACACACTGAAGCTGTACCGCAGATAACTAATAAAAAACGCAGTAAAAAAAAAATGCACATATTAAAAGAGGCCGGCTATATGCCGGCCTCTTTTGTTTAATAGAATAACATAAAAACAAAACGCAGCAGGAACATCGCGCTCAAACCACGCACCAACCAGGAAACCTCTGACCATTTGCCTACTGCCAATTTAACAAAGCTGAACATAATAAAACCGATCGCAATACCATCGGCGATATTATAACCGAAACACATAATCATCATTGTAAAATACGCAGGCACGGCAACTTCCAGATTCCGCCAGTCAATATCGCCAATATCCGATGCCATCATAATACCGACCATGATCAGCACCGGAGCAGTAGCCGCAGCAGGCACCATACCCAGCAGCGGCGCCAGAGATACGCTCAGCAGAAATAATAATGCCGTTACAACAGAAGCAAAGCCTGTCCTGGCGCCTGCCGCCACACCTGTGCTAGACTCGACATAAGTCGTTACCGTCGATGTTCCAAAAAAGGCTCCCATCACGGTAGCAGTCGCATCTGCCAATAAAATCCGTTCGCCATTGATGATATTGCCATCCTCATCAACAAGATTAGCCCTTGAAGCAGTCGCCAGCACAGTACCGATCGTGTCAAACATATCGGCGATCGTCATTGTGATCATCACTGAAAACAATGAAAAAATCATAACTCCGAGTCCCTTAGAAATATCAAACAGCTGCACAAAACCGCTCAGGCACTTGCCAAAAGTTTCACTCAAATCACCAATAGGCATCGAACCTGGCAGATGCAGCCCCAACTGCCAGCCGCTGAAAAACTGCAGATAACAACCCAACATCGAAGTAATAATAATACTGAGCAGCATCCCGCCTCTTGTCCCGCGCAGTAAAAAACCGATATTCAGAAAAATCCCTACCAATGCCAGCTTCGCTGAATCATTGGCAAAAGTCAGCGCAGGAATGATACTGCTGTCCAGTTTCATGCTGTCACCCAACGGGATAAAACTTCCCGGATTGGCTGAAAAGCTAAGCAAGGACGCATTTTTTAAACCGATGTACAAAATGAACATCCCTATACCGATGCCGATCGCTTTTTTCAAATGCATCGGTATTTCCGAAATGATCCTGCTGCGCAGTCCGGTAACAGAAACCACAACAAAAATAATGCCTGACAGCAGTACCGCTCCCAGGCCCTGCTCCCAGGTATAACCCATGGCCCCGCATAAAGTATAGGCAAAGAAGGCATTGATCCCCATTCCCGGAGCCAACCCAAAAGGAGCATTGGCGTATAAGGCCATCAGCAGTGTACCTGCAGCCGCAGCCAGGCAGGTGGCCAGCATTACCGTACCTTTATCCATACCGGCAGCAGCCATGATCTGCGGATTGACGAAAATGATATACGCCATCGTCACAAAGGACGTAATTCCTCCGATTGTCTCACGCTGCCAAGTGGTTTTACGCTCCTGAAACTTAAAAAACTTGCTACAAAATCATTCATTTGCCGCTTCCTCCGGTCATTTTTACATTTCACAAACTGTTCAAATGTTTGCCCTTTTTCTGTCAAATGTCTGTTGTATACTTAAAGCATAGCAAGTGATGAACTTGCTACACCCTTCCCATCAAATTCATCATAAACAGCTTTCCTATGGAGAAACCGTTCGCTACCATCCCCAGCGAACGGTTTTCTCTTTGTCCGCAGGACACTGAAAATAAAGTCGTGCCGTACAGCACGACTTTATTTTTTTACGGCTTCAGCAACGGCTTTCATACAGGCTACCAAAGATCCTTTTTCACGATGATGATTGATACACTCGCAGCACTTGCCATGACGCACACAGTTCACCATTTTACAGGTACAGTTGGCTTCGTTGCAATTCACCATTTTCATACCTCCCCTGATACTGATTTATCTATATCTGCGTAAAGGACACAGAACCTCTGCATATTTACCCTTGGCATTCTGCAGAGTAATGTTAACAGCCCACATAGGCATTCCAGCATCATCCTCAGTATGCGTACACTGAAACAACCGCTTCCCGCCGATAAATTTAATGATATCTTCCAATTCCAAAAGCAGAACCAAATCCTCACGACTATAGGCATCCAGCCCCTCGTCTGAAAAAAAGACTGTCGCTACTACCAGCTCGTCCATCTGCCAGCATTCCAGGACGTAGGGCCTGCCGCCAATGATAGAGCCTTTGTAATAGCCGATATCAAGCACACCGTCAGCATCCGGTTCATAGGGGGAAGGGATATATTCACTTCTATTGGGAACAGGGAATTTTATTGCTTGCATAATACACTCCTAGATTATTTGTATTGATTCAGAACTTTTTTACAATATTTGACAAAATCTTTTTTGACATTTGCAGGCTCCGTCACTTTAACTTTATTTCCAAAGCCGAACATCCAGCCGTAAAAAGCCTGGTCAACAACGGCAGTACCTTCGATGACACTTGTTTCTTCCTTACTTTTTTTCACTTTACTGTCAGCCAGATATTCCAGCACGACCGGCACTATTTCGTTACTGCAGCGTAATTCAACGGGACATAACAACTCAGCATCATCATATTTCTGTGCTTTCAAGTTTTCTCTCAATGTTTCGGCCTGATACCTGCTGGCTAACCGAGCCAGCTTGTCTACCAGCTTCTGGGCCTTATTTTGGGTAATAGCAGAAGATTTAACCACTGCTTCTGCCAGCAGCTGCAGCTCAGACAGCGTAAAAAGCCTGCTGCCAATTCTATAAATATTGGCTCTGCTGCGTGTAGCAATAACATCCAAGCCAAAAGCCTGCAGTGTAGCGATATCGTCATACAAGCTTTTCCGTTCGGCAGGTATTTCCAGCTCTGCCAATCTTTCGATCAGCTGCTGTACTGTAAGTACATGCTTTTCGTCAGTTTCTTCAAGCAGAATCTGCTGCAGATACAGCAGCTTTGCTTTTTGATTTGCTTTTTTTGACATAATCCGCACCTTCTTTTCGGAAATGCTTATAATTCCACTAAATACTATATTAGCCACAAAAACTCTTTTCCCTGCCGTAGCGGTAATTTTTTTACAAAAAAATACTCTGGCCTCAGCCAGAGTACAAAATATTCTATCCCTGCACAATATACCAGCCTTTATTTTCTCCGGCCAGCAGCAAATAGGTATCGGCATTGTCCATAAAGCCCTGTAAGGCTTTTCTCTGCACAACGACCACGTTATCTTTTACCCCTGCATAGCTTTTCAGCTCGGCATAGGGCATAACGTTTTTACTGCTCCAGCTGAAGGCTTTAGGTTTGAAGCCTTCGATCTCGTCCTGCGGCAATAATTTTACCAGTTTCTTCCCGGAATAAAATACCGCTGATGTCGGATATTCGCCATACAATCCGATTTCAGCCTTCTCAGGATACTTGTTCTGCAGCTGCAGTGCCAGCTGCTTGCCTGAACGCAGGCCGCTCAACGGCACTGCCACCGTGGGAATCAGCGCCAGATTGAAAAACAGAGCCATTGCGGCAACAGCTGCCGTCAGATATTTTTTATTACAGCTTTTAACAGCATACACCAGCCCAAGGCCTGCCAGTGCTGTCAGCAACACTAAAAATTCATCCTGTACCGGAGCTATGCCCTTAAAACGACACCAATAAACTGCTCCGGCTAAAACAGCGTAAAATAATCCGTGGAACAGCAAATAGCCGCGGCTGAACACTCTGGAACCTTTGACCGCCAAGTAACGGCCTAACAGTAACGCTGCCGGAAACAAAAGCGGGTATGTATAAGTGATATACTTTGTAGCCATATTCTGAAAAAAAACAAACACTATAGCCGCCCAGAACAACAGAAACACAGTTAAATCATCAGGCCGCTGCCAGCTTCCCTGTTTTCTGAATTTCTGCCACAGACACTGCGGCAGAAACCCGCTCCAGGGAAATAAAGCCAGAATATTTACAAGAGTATAATAATAAATGACATTGTCACGGGGGTGTTCGGAAACAGTAGCCCGCAGCAAGTTATGCGTTCCCAAAAAAGTTTTTGTAAAAGCATCGCCATGTAAACTGATCATGGCCAGATACCAAGGCAGCCCTATGATCAGAAACAGCAAAGTACCGCTGCAGAGCTTCATTTGTTTCAATTCCTGCCAGCTTTTAGTAACAGCCAGAAACAGAAATATGATAAGCCCCGGCAGCAAAAAACCGATTGGCCCTTTGGTCAGCGTTGCCAAAGCGGCGCCGGCATACATCACGTAATAATACTTTTTCTGCGGCGTACTGTAGCCCAAATAAAAGAAAAGCAAGACCGCGCTGAAAAAGAAAAATAAGATCGCATCAGTGATGACTGATTTGCTGATCAGGAAAAATTCAACTGATGTTAAAAGCACTAAACCACTGTAAAAAGCAGTTTTATCATCAAAAATTTTTGCGCCCCAGATAAGCAGCCCCAGACCTGCCAAACCAAAACAGGACGGAAAGAAACGGGCAGCGAATTCGGTAAAGCCGAATATTTTGAACCCCAATGCCGTCAGCCAGTAAAAAAACACCGGTTTATCAAACCAATATTGTCCGTAAATCTGCGGCGACAGCCAGTCTCCCGATACCACCATCTCCTTAGCGGTCAGCGCGTAATTTGACTCTACCGAGTCTGTGATCAGTAAAGATCCGTTAAACACAAATAATAGCAATAATGCAGCCAGCCAAAAAACAGTCCAACTTTTCCTGCTCATAAAAAACAACTCCTTGCCTTTATTTCAGCCTTATCATAAAAAATGCGGCTGAAAATAACCTGAAACAAGGAGTTGTTATTTTTAATATTGTACCGTTAATGGCAGCTTGACAATAAAGCTGCTGCCGCCATTTTTTCTCTCAACTTCAATCGTCCCATGATGCTGCTCAACGATCAGCTTGGCAATCGGCAATCCTAAGCCAAAACCGCCTTCAGCACGCGTCCTTGCTTTATCGACCCGGTAAAATCTTTCAAAAATCCGCTCGATATCTTGGGTATCAATGCCAATGCCTTCATCCTCGACCTTGATAACAAGCTGGCGGTTTTGCCGCAGTGCACTGACTGTGACCGTCCCTCTAGCCGAATACTTGATAGCATTATCAACTAAAATCGTCAGCAGCTGTTCCAAACGCATCCGGTCGCCCCAAATAATCAAACGTTCCTGTGCCAGCCGCTGCTCCAGCTTTAAGCCCTTCTGTTCTGCCAGCATACTTAAAGTACCAAGTGTCTGCTCAAACAGCACGTTAAAATTGACCTGCTCCAGTTTAAGATCACCGGCGCCAGCGTCATTGCGGGCCAGTGACAGCAACGCTGCAACCAGATTATTCATCCGTTTTATTTCTATGCGCATTGTTTTCAGAGTATCGACAGTAAATTCACTAAAATTACTGTCCGTATCCCCTTCCATACCCTCTGCGGCTATCCCCATTACTGTAAGCGGAGTCCGCAGTTCATGTGAAGCATCGGCAACAAATTCACGCTGACGTTTAAACATTTCCCTGATCGGCTTAATACTACGCCCTGCCAGGTAATAACCGACGCCGGCTCCGCAGCAGATAAAAAACAGGCTCATCAGAACAAGCCAGAGGATCTCGCCCTTTTCTTCATAATAATAGTCGCTCAAATCCTTAAACATATATAAAGTTGCAACACTGGCATTTCCGTCCAGTATCTGATCCCTCCCAATAAGGTAGATCCACAGCCGGTCATTTGCATCGCGCAAAGTTACCCATTTTACTTTTCTGTCATGCTGCGGCCACTCACTGCGCAGTGCCAGTAATTGTTGACCAACGGGACTGCCGCTGACCTGATCGTGCAGCAGCACATCCGAACCCGGCTGCAGCATATAAGCCAATTCCCTGCCGACTTCAATAGAGTGCTTGGACACCGGCAATTCACCGCTTGCTACAAACTCCTCACCTTCATGGATGATCAGTTCGCGCATCTCCTGCTTTTCATGCGTCAGCACAGAATGACCCAACAGAATAATGCAGCCTGTAACGATCATTACTACTAGCAGGGAAAAAATACCTGTATAAATAATGGTGAGCTTTAAACGTAATTTATCAAACATCCTCTACCTCTAACATATAACCGACACCACGAACAGTCTTGATCAGGCTTTCTGCTCCGATAGACGCCAATTTCAATCGCAGCGAACGGATATGCACATCCAGATTATTTTCGGTAACATCGCCGTCTATACCCCATACACGTTCCAAAAGCAGCTCCCTCGGCAAAATCTGCCCTGCATTGATCAATAACAGTTCCATCAGCTTAAACTCACGTGGGCGCAGCTGTATCTTCTTGTTTTTATAGCCTACAGTATAGTCTTTAACGGCTAAGGTAACACCTTTACAGACATAATCCTCCTGCTTGTAGCTGCCCTGACGGCGCACCAAGGCATGCAGCCTGGCCAACAGCTCGGCCATTTCAAACGGCTTGACCAAATAATCATCGGCGCCTTCGTTAAGGCCGGCCACCTTATCTTCCACACTGTCACGAGCTGTCAGCAGCAAAATTTTGCCCTGGTATTCTTCTGCACGCAGACGTTTACACAAAGCTATGCCATCAAGCTTCGGCATCATCCAATCCAAAATCAAAACATCATAGCCGTCACGATAACACTGCTCATAAGCAGCCTCGCCGTCTTCCACCCAGTCAGTTTTGATATTTTCCTTTTTCAGCAGATTCTGCAGTAGTCGTCCCAGATTTTTATCATCTTCAGCTAACAGTATTTTCATTGCGTTCACCTCTCTGGCAACTTATACCATACCCATATTAAAATTAGCTGAATTTGCGATAAATCCTGCAAAAAAAAAAGGACGCCGCAGCGTCCTTTTTTAAAAAATTATTCGGCTGTATCTGCCGCAAGCTTTTTACCCGGCTGCAGCACAGCTACAACGGCGTAAGTCAAAATGCAGGCAAACCATTCCATATAAATAACATTCGGGAAAATACGTACTGCCGGTACAAACTGCCACAATACCAGCATGATAAAACCGACCAGCAGTGTCCAGAAACCGGCAGCCTTACAGCTGTACTGCGGGAAAAACAACGCCACAATAACAATAACACTGAAAGCAGCCGTCAGGCTGAGACCAATCATGATCGTTCCCAAAATGCTGGAAACACCCATCGCCATACCCAGCGTCAGTACGCCGGAGATCACAATGCACAGACGCATCATCGTCAGCTGCTTGGCATCTGAACATTTAGGGTTGATAAAACGTTTATAAATATCGTTGGAAAACAGAGTACCCGCTGAAAGCAGCAGGTTACAGGCAGTTGAAACATCGGCCGCCCACAAAGCAGCCAGAGTAACGCCCGCCAGTACAGGCTGCAGCCCGACAATGACCTGCGGCAAAGCCAAAGCTGCCTGAGCGTCAGGATACATGGATTTGGCACAAATACCCAGCAGTGCCGCCAAAACGCCTACCGGAAGCATGATAATACCGCCCCAGACAAAGCCTTTTCTTGCAGTAGCGGCATCTTTAGCACCCAGTGAAATCTGCAGAATACTCTGCAGCGACAAATTCACTGTAACCAAAGTAATTACCCAGCTGGCAATCGTTTTCAGCCCAACCCCTTCGGTAAAGCTGAACCAAGGGACGTTAGCGGGCAGTGTCTTGGCCAGAGTATCAATGCCGCCAACCTTATCCAGCTGGATAAAGGTAGCTACCACGATCCCAAAATAAATCAAAATAATGTTTAGAACATTTGTCAATGAAGCCGACCACATACCGCCGATAAAGGTGATACTGATAAAAGTAATCGCGCTGACCAGCATACCTGTTTTAAAATCAAAACCTCTGGCATGATAGCATGCAGGATACTGCCGCCGGCGATATATTGCAGTGAAATAATTACCAATTGGATAACGATTTGGCAGAACACGCCCAAAATAACGGCATTCGTGCCATGATGTCGTTCGATAAGTTCAGAAATAGTAGTGATGTTTTGCTCGCGGTATTTCTTCGCCATAAAAATACCCATCACGATAGCGCCTATTGCCCAGGCAATAGTATACCAGCCGGCAGATAAACCGACCCTGAAAGCATGCTCTGAAACACCGATCGTCGAAGCCCCGCCAACAGCCAGACCGATGATCGTGACCGCGATAAGCGGCGCCGATAATCTGCGGCCTGCCAGCGCATAATTTTCCGCATTGCCTTCGCTGCGCTTTTTAGCAAACCAACTGATACCGAACAATGCTATGATGTAAAGTATCAGTATCGCTAAAGAAACTGACATAAAAATACCCCTCCCGATTTTTTGGCAATAAAAAACGCCCGCTATTGTGGACGGCCAAAGAGTAACTTTATTGTACGCAAAGTTTACATTAAAGTCAAGCAGAACTTACACAATTTCACACAAAACTGCTGTGCAGGAATATAATATGCACATTTGTTTTTATAGGCAACACCTATTGCTTTTTCATATAAAAGAATCCTTGCACAATAATTTATACAGTGATATAATTAATTGTGTTTGTTTTACTGTGTCTTTGATTATAATTATTAATTTTAACAATTTATTTGTGAATATTAGAACCTAAGGGAGATGATTATCATCGGCAGGAAATCACGCAACACAGATCAGGCCTTAATTAAGGCGGGCATAGAATTAATTGCTCAGGGTAATTACGACCCGACTGTACGCGCTATTTGTACTTTAGCAAACGTTAACCAGGGTATGTTTGTTTACTACTTTGGTTTTAAAGAAGAATATATGAAAGTCCTTTTTCAAAAAATTTACGAAGATTATCTTTCCAAATTGCAGGATTATCCTGAAAAGGATGCCAAAGCCGCTATCCAGCTGCAGCAGATCTTCTACCGTATGACAAAATATTTTATCGAAAACTTCAATACGGCAAACTTTCTGACTGAAGCCTTATATCACAGCAAAGCTGCCTCCTATTTCACAAACTACCGCGTCCAGCATTTTATCTTCGTCCGCACACTTATCGAACAGGCCCAGCGTGAAGGCGATATCTGCAGCGATATGAACAGTTATGAAATCTACACGACTTTGCAGAGTATACTGATCCAGCCGATAATTATCAAAAATAATATCTTACAGCAGCATAAAAACGAACCGCTGATGGATAAACTAAAACTTATTGACGTTTCCTCAGAAAGCAGTCTGCAAAAAAGGCTGCGCGTTGCTTTTAAAGGCCTGCGCCCCTGATAAACGCCTCTGACAATATTTAAAAAAGCAGTTGACATTTTTCCAGAATCATATATAATAATATCGTTGCTTAGTAATCCAAGCAGCTTCAATGACTCCGTAGCTCAGTTGGATAGAGCGTTTGACTACGAATCAAAAGGTCGCAGGTTCGAATCCTGCCGGGGCCACCATTGCCATTGACGCATTCCTTTCCGGAATGCGTTTTTTTATTGCCCGCGGGCACCGACATGCCTGTCCGATACCAGCAACTTTCCCGCTCCCATTTTTGCTTTTCTTTAATATTTTTAATATTAAAGCTTGAAAATAATGCTATAATAAAATTAAATATCTATTTTATCCTAAAGACTGGACCGTAAATAAGCGGAGGGCATTATGTTGAATATACCTCAGGAAAAACTTACAGCAATAAAAAATTTTGCACACCAATATATCTTTAAGCTGCTTTGTCAGCAGGACATTCCCTTTATCCTCGCTCATCTCGACCCGCAGCTAATCGGTATCGGTGCCGCTGAGCACAATTATTATGATACACCACAGGCAGCCAAAGATTTTATTCTTTCACTGGAAGGGCAGATTCCCGCCTGTGAATTATTGAATGAAGAATGGACTATCCTCCCGCTGGCACAAGGCCTCTATCTTGCCCAAGGGCGTCATTATCTTACCTCCGACGAGGATCAGCAGTTGCTCGTTCAGACACATCAGCGGGCAACGATCGTCATACGCGATCTGGGCAGTGATTTCAGCTATGTCTACATCAATCTTTCCCATCCCTATCAGGAATTGCAGGGTACAGAAAACTTTCCTTTTCAGGTAGGCTCGCAGACTTATAAATATATGGAAGCAGAGCTTAACAAAGCCAAAGAACAACTGCAGCAAAAGCAGCAGCAAATGGAAGTCGTACTGCATTCTGTCAACGGCGGCGTCAAATCCAGCAATGACGACGATACCTATTCTTATGCCTATATCAGCGAAGAGCTGCCTGGTATGTTTGGTTATACTATGGAAGAATTCAAAAAATTTACCGGCAACAACGCTATGGGAATGGTCTATCCGCCGGATCTGCCCAGGGCTTTGGCTGACTGCAACGAATGTTTTAAGGACGGAAATCCTACTTACTCGACAAAATACCGCGTGCCCTGTAAAGACGGCAGCCTGAAATGGGTCATGGACAGCGGCCGTAAAACAAAAACTCCTGAGGGCAATACGATCATCAACAGTATTTATCTGGATATAACAAAAGATGAAGAAGCCCGCCAAAGCGAGCTGAATCACGAACGCCGCACCAAACAGCAGTATTATGACCTGCTTTCAAGCATCAACTCTAATTACTATTTCATATATCTTGTTAATCTTGAAGACGGTTCCGGTATCCCTCTGCGCCTGCCGGAAACAGAGTGCGCTGTTTTTACAAGCTACAGTACCAACGGCCTGTATGATATCGAACCGCTGGTGCGCAGCCATTTTCATCCTGATGACAGCGCCAAGATTCTAGAACATTTCTCTCTGTCCGGTCTGCGCAGGCAAAAAAAGGACCGTCATATCGATTTTGCCCTGGAATGCCGCAGCCGCCTTTTTGGTTCCGAATATCGCTGGACCGCCTTTAATTCGACCTTGCTGGCTCAAAGTGACGGTTATCATCAGATCATTCTTACCCTGCGCGATATCCACGAGGATAAATTGAAGGAACTGCGGGAACAGCAGGCTTTGCAGGAGGCCTTTGACGCCGCTAAAGCTGCCAATATGGCTAAAAATGAATTTCTTTCGCGTATGAGCCATGATATCCGTACCCCGATGAACGCCATTATGGGGATGACTGCCATTGCCGGTAAATATCTGGACGACAAAGACCGTATCCAGGATTGTCTTGCCAAAATAACTACTGCCAGCAATCATCTTTTGAACCTGATCAACGAAGTGCTTGATATGGTTAAAATCGAAAGCGGCAAGCTCAATCTTCTGGAGGAAGATTTTTCTATCAGTGCAATGCTGCAGGAATTGCTTGATTTGATCAATCCGCAGCTTTTAGTTAAAAAACATCATTTCACTCTGACTAAGGCACCGGAACTGCGCGATAATGTTCTGGGCGATAAGCTGCGCTTGAAACAGCTGCTGCTCAATATCTTAGCCAATGCCATCAAATATACGCCTCCATATGGCAGTATTTCTTTAGAGGTACGCGAAACACACTCCCGGCTCCACGATACTATTGGCTACGAATTTATTATTACAGATAACGGCATCGGTATGGACTCTGAATTCGCCGCCAAAATTTTTGAACCATTCGCCCGTGCGTCCGATTCGCGAACCAGCGAAATAGAAGGTACAGGGCTGGGAATGACCATCGCCCTCAACATCGCCCGTATGATGAACGGCACAATCGATGTCCAAAGCACCTTAGGCAAAGGCTCGGCCTTTAAGGCTACGGTTTACCTGCGCCCGCACCAGCAAATACGCAGCAGCAAGGCTTCAGCGCCTGCCGCCGGCATCGACAGTCTGCAGGAAATAAGCTGCCGTGGCAAACAAGTCCTCCTTGTTGAAGACAATGAACTTAATCTGGAAATAGCTGTAGAACTATTAAAATATGCCGGACTGAATATCACCACCGCCAAAAACGGTCTGGAAGGGCTGGATAAATTTAAAGCCGCACCTCCCGGGACCTATGCCCTGATATTGATGGATATCCAAATGCCCGTTATGAATGGCCTGGAAGCGGCTAAAGCGATCCGCGCCCTGCCTGTTAAAGATGCCCAAACTGTGCCTATCGTCGCGATGACGGCCAACGCTTTTCCTGAAGATATTGCCGCCACCTTGCAGGCAGGAATGAATGAACATCTCAGTAAACCGATCGATTTAGAGCAGTTTCATAGCATCCTGCAAAAATGGTGTCAGTAAATTTAACAAAAGTTGTTGACAACAGCACTGCAATCAGATATAATATCATCGTTGCCTAAAGATTTAGGCAATCTCAATGACTCCGTAGCTCAGTTGGATAGAGCGTTTGACTACGAATCAAAAGGTCGCAGGTTCGAATCCTGCCGGGGCCACCAGAAATTAAAGCTCACTTCTTGCGAAGTGAGCTTTTTTGTTTGCCTATTTATTTTACGAAGGCCGCAGCGGGATCGTAAAGCTGAAAGTACTGCCTGCCCCTAAGGTACTGACAGCGCTTACTGTTCCTCCATGACTTTCGACCATCCATTTCACCATCGCCAGCCCTAAACCGGTACCGCTGTCGTCACCACTGCTGCGGGCGGTATTGACTCTGTAAAAACGTTTCCAGATTTTTGGCAGCTCGGCTGCGCTGATCCCAATGCCATCATCGCGAACAGTACCGACCGCATTTTTACCGTCACTCTTTAAAGTAAGCCAGATCTGCCCCTGCTGCCTGCCATACTTGACCGCATTAGTCAGCAGGTTAAGCCAGATACGCATCATCAGAGTCTGATCAGCTTTAACTAAGATTCCCGGTTCGATCTCTGCCGTCAGCGTGACCGCTTTGGATTCTGCCAGCCCCTGGGCTTCCTCTGCCACCATCTCGGTCAGTTCGCTTAAATCAAATTCTTCCAAATGCAGGCTTTCTTTATGCCTGTCCGCCCGAGACAGCTGCAACAGCTGATTGACCAGCTTCGACATTTTCCCGGCCTGCTGCAGCACTCCCTGCAGTGCCTGCTGCTTGCTTTCCAGATCAGGCGACTGTAAACCACATTCAGCCTGCGCGATGATCACCGAGGTCGGTGTTCGCAATTCGTGGGAAGCATCGTCGGTAAACTGTCGCTCGGCTTCAAAAGCATCCTCAAGTCTGGCAAACATCCCGTCAAAGGTTTTCGCCAGCGTATCGATCTCATCATCAGCGCCTTCCAGTTCGATCCTTTTGGACAGATCACTGCCGCTGCTGATCTGCGCGGCTGCTTCCGTGATCCGTGTTACCGGACGAAAAGCCTTTTTAGTGATCCAGTAGCCGCCCAAGGCAGCCAGTAGGACCAGCAGCGGAAAAAACAATGCGCACTGCCGCAAAATCTTATCCCGTTCCGCATATGCAGAACTGAGCGGTACCGTTCCACGTACCCAGTAAAAATTATCAGCATGACGCGGTTTAAAATAAAAGTCATATACAAACCAGTTTTGCTGGTCACTTCCGGCCTTCTGCAGCAGCTCGTCTGCAAAGGGTGTTTCCGGCAGACCGCTGGCCACAAGGCCCGTGATCATCTGACCATTCTCGTGATATACAGCAAGCCTGACCCCGTCCTTTAAAAAATCCAGTTTCTCCAGACGCAGACGGCCATTGCTTTCGACCTTCAGTTCTTCGGCAAAATCATAGACCTCTTCTTCCAGCTTGTTCTGTACACCCAACAGCAACACCTTGTCTGTTGCCAGCAAAACAGCCGTAAAAATAGCACTCAAAATTATCACGATCAACCCTGTATACCACAAGGTTATTTTCATTTTAACAGACAGCTTTTTCATAAAGTCTCCTTCAGCACATAGCCGGCGCCGCGCACTGTCTGGATAAGTTTTTTCTCAAACCCGTCATCTACTTTTTTCCGCAGATAGCGGATATATACGTCGACTACATTGGAACCGCCCTCAAAATCATAGTTCCAAACATGGTTTTCGATTGTTTCGCGTGCTAAGACTACGCCCTGATTGCGCAGTAAATACTCCAGAACAGCAAATTCTTTAGCGGAAAGCTGCAATTCGCGCCCGTCTCTGCTGACGCGGCGGCTGTTCAGATCCATTTCCAGACCACCGCACTGCAGCACGTTCGACACCTGTCCATTGCTGCGGCGCAGCAGCACCCGTAAACGCGCCACCAACTCGTCAAAAGCAAATGGTTTGACTAAATAATCATCAGCCCCCAGATCAAGACCGGCGACGCGGTCTTCAACACTGCCCCGCGCCGTCAGCAGCAGCACCGGAGTTTTATCGCCGGCATTACGCATTTTTTTCAGTACCGACAACCCATCGACTCCGGGCAGCATAATATCTAAAATGACGGCATCATAGGCTGTAAGCTGTAAATAATCAAGAGCTTCCAGACCATCGCCGCAGGCATCGACGCTATAACCGCTTCCCTGCAGCTGCTTTTTCAGCACCTCACGCAGGTCAGGCTCATCTTCCACAAATAAAAGTCTCATAGCCGCAACCTCCTCAATTATTTTTATTATAGCACAAGCCTAAGGCTGTTTCCCTGCCAACAGTCAAATACTGCACAGCGCCCGGCCAGCCGCCTTTTTAAAATACAGGCTCCAACATATCAGCAGCAGGCCGCAGCCGATCATGATCGACTCTATCCTGACAAGATCACTCAGCGGTCCGAAGCCAAGAATAGCAATCGGCATCATCCCCTGCGAAACAAACTGCAGCAATGCAAAAACACGCCCCATATAACCCTTTTCCGTATTAGTCTGGATCAAAACTGTCTCAGACGCTATCAGTACCGGTACAAACATCCCGCAGATGCAATCAAAGATCAGATACACCCAAAAGACCCGCGACAGTCCCATCAGCGCAAAGGTGCAGCCAAACACTGCCAACGAGACCGCTATCATCGTAATCTTGTTTTTGAACTCGCCTTTCCAGGCGACAAACGCGCCGCCCAAAAGAGCGCCCAGCGACCACAGCATTTCATTGGCCGTCAGTTTCCAAACTTCACTGCCGAAGCTCCTTACTACCATCAGCGGTGACAAAAACGCCGCCGGAGTGATCAGAACAAAAGTTACCGCATAGCAGACCAGCATTACTCTTAACAGCGGCTGTGACCAGGTGTAACGTACACCTTCCCTCAGTTCCTTCAGTACCGAACTATCAGATCTGTCCGCTGCTCTTGTTACTATTTTCAGCCTGAACATGATGGCAATGGCAATAACTGCCGTCAGCAGATCTACTAAAAAAGTCCACTGCATCCCAAACATACCAAAAATAGCGCCGCCGGCTGCCGGAGAAAGCAACAGCAGCACATTATTCGCCATCTGGTTGATACCGTTGATCCGGAGCAGATGCTCCCGTGGCACAATCTCCGGATAGAGCGCGTTGACTGCCGGAGCCTGAAACCCGCCGCCGACAGAACGCAGACAGGCGATAAAGATCAAAAAGCTTAAATTTGCAAAACCATAATGAAAAGCCACAAAAGCCAGAAGTGTCGCCAAAGCAGTAAAACCGTCCGCCAGCATGATGATCGTTTTTTTATTATATCTGTCCGCAAATACTCCCGCCCACAATGAAACCAGCACCTGAGGAATCAGCGTTGCCAACGTCGACAGCGTTATCCAGAATCCGGACTCAGTCGTTACGGTAATATACCAGACGATCGAAAAGCCCACTACTGACGAACCGAACATCGACAGATTCTGGCTGATCAGGAATAAGGCGATCTGTTTTTTCCAGTTTTTATTTTCTTTCATAAAAAGACCTTGTCTTTCCTATTTTTCAATAAGCCTTCTACTAGAATTTTACAATAAAAAAGCAAATTAACGAATAAGTTTTTAAAATAAATTTTTATTAAATTTTCTTTTAATCTTCTTTTAATCTTTCCGCGTTATAATAAAGACAAAGAAAACGCCGAATAAAGAAAACGGCGCAAGGAGGTAAAAAACATGACTAGAAAAATCCTGGCGATCATCGCCGCCGCAATCTGTACATTAGCAATCACAGCAACCGCTTTTGCCGCTGAGTTCATCAACGCCGATCAGGCACGCAGCATCGCTGCACAATGGGTACCTGCCGGCAGCACTCATCTGGTAACCAAAGACGAAAGCCACAAATACGCAGCTTATTACGAAGTAAAATTCTACGACAACGCTACCAACACCGAATATGAAGTTGAAGTGCTCAAAAACGGCGGCGCTGTAAAAGAATTCAAAATGGATGCCCAAACAGTTCTCGGCAGCCCCAGAGTCGTACTATCTGCCGCTGATGTCCAGGACCTCGTTCGCAAAGAATTCCCCAACGCAACCTTCACTAAAGTAAAACTTGACAGCGACGACGGCCTTTATGAATATGAGTTGAAATTCTATACCCCCGAATTACGCGGCGAAATGAAATTCAACCCTGAAAACGGCGCTCTGATGGAAAAGAACTTAAATACCAAGTTCGCTGAGCCATCCCCAAAAAGTACCCGCACCTTTCTGATGCGGGTCCTTTTTCTGCCTTTATTCTTTTGTCAGCAGGTCCAGCTCAGCCTCGCTCAAACCGCAGCCGCGCAGAACTGCTTCCGTATCCTCACCCAGCTTGGGAGCACGTTTCTGCAGCGTTCCCGGCGTTGCCGACATTTTCATGGCAAAGCCCAGCTGCTTATAAGTACCGATCTCTTCGTCTTCGACCGTCAGCACCATTGCATTCGCACGGGTCTGCTCCGCAGCCAACGCTTCGTCAAAATTCAGTACCGGCGTTACGCAGGTGTCCTTCCCCTCCAAACAAGCCGTCCACTCCTGCATGGTTTTAGTCCTGAAAATCTCGGTCAGCTCGTCCTTAACGCGCTCATGCTGCGATTCATCGTCCAGAGCATCGATAAGGTCGGCGCGGTCTAAGGCCAGGCAAAGGTTGCTCCAGAATTTTTTCTCCAGGCACCCTACCGAAACATAACGGCCGTCCCGCGTTTCGTAAATATTATAGTTGGCATATGCACCGGTCAGCCAGTTATTGCCACGTTCGGCAACGAAACCGCTGCCGAAATATAAACTGGCAGCGCCCGGCATCAGGGTCAGCGCCGTATTATACAGCGAGATGTCTATTTCCTGTCCGATCCCGGTCTGCTCAGCATGGCGCACAGCCATCAGGATACTCATGCCCGCCATCAGCGCCGCATTCATATCCGCCATCAGAATACCAGGTATCGCCGGCCTGCCTCCTGGTTCGCCGCTCATCGACGTGATGCCCGCCAGGCTCACATAGCCGATATCGTGGTCAGCCTGGTCGACCAATGGTCCCCGCTTGCCATAGCCTGTGATCGCGCAATAAACTATTTTCGGATTCAGCCTGCTCACGGTCTCATAATCAATACCTAAACGCTTTAAAACACCGGGTCGATAGCTTTCCAAGACTACGTCCGCCGTCTGCGCCAATTTTAAAAAGGCCGCTCTGCCGGCGTCGCTTTTTAAATCCAGCACAACGCTTTTTTTATTGCGGTTCAGCTGCAAATGCCAGTACCCGAACCCGTTTTGAAATGGCGGGAAGCTGCGCGAATAATCACCGCGCCCCGGCTCTTCGATTTTTATTACTTCCGCTCCGAAGTCCGCCAAAAGCATACTGCAATACGGTCCCGGTAAAAGCCGCGACAAATCCAGAATCCTGATACCGTCAAGTGCACCCACGTCGACACCGCCTTCTTTATAATCTGCTAACAACATTATACCACAAGGAATCTGCTGGCAAACGCTCTGCTTTAATTAAGCCCACAGCAATATTATAAAATAAATACATAATAACACAGATATTTTACATTTTCAGGCACTGCTCCATTTGACAGCAGCCCCTGCTTTAGTTACAATGGGAGATAAGCATTAAGTAAAAAAATCTTTGGAGGTAGAATAAAAAATGAACAAAACTTTAATGATTATTATCGCCGTCGTTGTTATTTTCGCCGGCATTATTATGAGCGGCTACAACAGCCTTGTTTCCATGAATGAAAACGTCAACGGCAAATGGTCGCAGGTCGAAAACCAGCTCCAGCGCCGTAACGACCTGATCCCCAATCTGGTCAATACCGTTAAAGGCTACGCTGCCCACGAAAGCGACGTTTTAAAGCTGTATCCGATGCCCGCGCTAAATTAGGCGGCGCCAAGACAGTTGCCGAAACCAGCCAGGCCAACGGCGAATTGAGCAGCGCTCTTTCCCGCCTGCTGATGATCGCAGAAAACTATCCTGACCTGAAAGCCAACACCAACTTCCTGCAGCTGCAGGACGAGCTGGCCGGTACGGAAAACCGCATTGCCGTAGCCCGTATGGATTACAACGGCGCAGTTCAGGGCTTCAACGCCAAGATCAAATCCTTCCCGACTGTTCTTTATGCCGGTATGTTCGGTTTTGACGCCCGTGATTACTTTAAAGCAGACGAAAGCGCAAAAACTGTTCCGCAAGTACAATTTTAACCGATAACGGAGCTCACTGATTATGAAACGTTGGCTCGTCCTTTTGATGCTTCTGATCCAGGCGGTCTTTGCCGTCGGGGCAGAAGCGGCGATCCAGGTACCACCTAAGCCAAGCGTGTCCTCCGGCATCTACGTGCAGGACTATGCCGGTGTTTTATCACCGCAGACCCGTCAGGCCCTTAATGCCATCGGACAGGATCTGGATAATAAAACCACCGCACAGGTCGCCGTAGTTACGGTAAAAACACTTGACGGCCAGCCCATTGACGAATATGGACTGACACTGCTGCGGCAATGGGGACTTGGTAATAAAGAAAAGAATAACGGCGCGCTGATCTTAGTAGCTGTCGATGACAGACAATCGCGGATCGAAGTCGGTTACGGTTTGGAAGGCGTTCTGCCCGACGGCCTGACGGGACGGATCCAGGACCAGCAGATGCTGCCCTACTTTAAACAGGGCCAGTACGAAAAAGGCATTGTGCAGGGCTATCTGACTGTCGCAACTACCGTAGCCAAAAGTTATGATGTCAAGCTGGAAGGCGTGCGTTATAACGGCGGCGCCCAGCAGGGCACAGGCGATACACCGATGCCTGGCTGGATGAAGGCACTGATCGCAGTCGGCCTGATCGTACTCGTCATCGTTGACCATATGTTCTTCGGCGGCATCATCACTCAGTTCATCCTGCTCGCACTTTTGCGCGGCGGCGGACGCGGAGGCGGTGGCGGCGGTTTCGGAGGAGGCTCCGGCGGCGGCGGCGGTTCCAGCAGGCGCTGGTAAAACAAAAATAAAGGACTATCTCATCGAGATAGTCCTTTTCTTTATGCTTATTTTACTTCATCATACAGCATCCTGATGCAGGCATCGACCAGAGCCCCGATACTGGAAACCTCTCTGTCCAGCGGCAGGCCGGAAGCCGCGTATCCTAACGGCAGCTCGGTACAGGCCGTCATCACCGGAAGGTCACGCTCGCGCCACAGTTCTTCTACGAGAGCTTTAGTCACAGCGCCTGCCCGGTCAAGCTCGCCGGCTTTGACATAAAAGATAGCCTGCTGCGCTTTTTCAGCCTGCTCCTCATTGGGCAGATATAAGGTATAACCGTGTTTATCGGCATATTTCTGATACAGACCGCTGGCGCGCGTACCATGCGTCGACAGCATCCAGGCGCCTTCAGGATTGAGCCGCTGGGCCGCCAGGACAGTTTCTTCAATGATATGCACTAACGGCTGCGGCAGAGCAGCTTTAAAATCATCAATAAAATAATGGGCCGTATTGCAGGGCACCGCCAGTACCTCTGCCCCCATATCGCACAGCTGGCGCAGCCGCGCTTCCAGAACCGGCGCCGGACTTTCGCCTTTGCCGAAGATCGCTGTGCTGCGGTCAGGTATCTCACAATCCCCGATCATATATACCACAGGGTGCTCCTGATCTGTTGCCGCCGGACACTTTGCCGCCAGCTGCCGCAGGAACTCTGCCGCCGCCGCAGGCCCCATTCCTCCCAGCACACCCAGTTTTTTACCATTTTTCTTATACTTGGTCACCTTGATCCCTCCACCAGCAAGAACTGTTTTTATTCGTTTATTTTACCACAACCGGCCGCGCCAGTACAGCCTGCAATTTTTTATATGTATAAATACTTTATGTGCTTTACTCTTTAATTATTAATTTGTTATACTAAAGGGGTATAATTAAATAAAAATCTACCCCGTTTGGAGGAATCAGGATGACCAAGAAAAAAATCGTCGTTATCGGCGGAGGCTGGGCCGGCTGTGCCGCAGCTCTTACTGCTGAAAAAGCCGGTGCCGACGTAACTCTGCTCGAGCGTACCGATATGCTTTTAGGCACAGGGCTGGTCGGCGGGATTTTCCGCAACAACGGCCGCTATACTGCCGCCGAAGAATGTATCGCCATGGGTGCAGGCGACCTGTTTACAGTTATGGAAGCCGTTGCAACTCACAAAAACATGGATTTTCCCGGTCATAAACACGCTACTCTTTACAATATCTATAAAATCGAGCCCGCGGTCAAAAAACTGCTCCTGAGCCGCGGCATCAAGCTGCTGATGGCTGATCCGGCCGTTAAAACGGAATACGAAGGCGACACGATCACCGCCGTTATTACCAAAAGCGGCCTGCGCCTTACTGCCGACGCTTTCGTAGATGTCAGCGGTTCTTCGGCTATGCCGCTCAACTGCAATAAACACGGCAACGGCTGCGCCATGTGTATCCTGCGCTGCCACAGCTTCGGCCCCCGCGTCAGCGTCACCACCCAGTCCGGCGTGGAAGAATGGACAGCAGAAAAACCTACAGGGCTCGGCGCCATGAGCGGCTCCTGTAAGCTGTTCAAAGAATCACTGGCCCCTGAGATCGTTACCGAGCTGGAAAAGACAGGCTGCTGCGTCGTCCCGATTCCCGAAGCAATCAAAAAGCATAAAGAAAAGCTGGCTATGAAAGCCTGCCAGCAGTATGCGCTCGACGCTTATGCCGACAACATCGTTCTGCTGGACACCGGCTCAGCCAAGCTGATGACGCCTTATTATCCGCTGGAAGAGCTGCGTATGATCCCCGGCTTTGAACGGGCCCGCTTCGAAGACCCACTGTCCGGCGGCAAAGGCAACTCTATGCGTTACTTTAATTTCGCCCATGTCGATGCTTCCTTAAAGGCTGACGGCAAAACCAACCTTTTCTGCGGCGGCGAACGTGCCGGAGCAATGGTAGGCCATACGGAAGCTATCGTCAGCGGCTCGCTGGCCGGGCATAACGCCGCCAGAGCCGCCAACGGTCTGGCGCCAGTCATCCTGCCTGAAACCACAGCTATCGGCGAATTTATCGGCTACGTTGTCAAGCAAATGCTGGACGCCGAGACACGCAATAAAAAATACACCTTCTCCGGCTCAGTTTATTTTGAACGGATGCAGGCCAAAAATCTTTACAGCACCGACGATGACGCTATCAAGGCCCGTGTCGAAGCGGCAGGCTGCACCAATATTTTCTCAAACTTATAAGAAAGATGTGATAATCTGATGGCAACTGTACGCGATATCCTCAAAGCCCTCGACGTTATTACCGGCGGCCGCGTCATCACCGACTCCTTCGGTTACGGCGGCGCTAACCCCTTCGTAGTTACCAAGACCTCCGGTATCCCCGGCAAAGCTGTGACCGAACTGCCCGGTCTCGTCTGGGGCGATCCAGATATGCCCGTCAAAAAAGTAGCGGTTATGATGACCCTGACTGAAAGCGCCATTGAACTGGCTGGCGCAACAGGCATCGACTGCCTTATCGCCCATCACCCAATCGCGGAAGGCTCCAATACCGGCGGCGTTACCGCCAGAGATTACTTTAATCTGTATCATCTGGCTGTTTTTGAGCTGCACGAAGCCTTTCACGGCCTGCATCCCGGTATCGCCTGGATCCACGGCAGCTGCGCCAAACACGTCAACATCCGCTTTGGCGGTGTACCCGGTAAGATCGTCTGGTATGGCAACGCCCTGCCGGAAGTAGAAACACTGGGCGACCTGCTCAACCGTATCGACACGATCATGGGCACTGATATCGAATCACGCGTGCTCACCTCTGAACGTCAGATCCGCGGCTGTACCGAGATCCACGAAACCTCGATCGCAGCCCGCGCCCAAATCTTTGTCGGCAGCCCCGACAACAAGCTGGGCAAAACCATCACTGTTTTCCCGCATACCGGTTTCTCGGCCGAGGACCTGGAAAAAGCCTACGCCGAATACCCCGAAGCCAACACCGTAGTCTGCACGATCAGCAGACCGCTGCCCGGCGACCCGCTGGTCAAAAAAGCCGAAGAACTGGGCCTGAACCTGATCGCAGGCAACTCTCACGCGCTGGAGATCTTAGAAAACGGAATTCCCTGGCCTGGGCCCTGCGTCTGCAGATCCCAGAGCTGGATATCCACATCTTCCGCGAACGTATGGTAAGCCTGCCGCTGGACCACTGCGGCTGCACCCACATCGAAAACTACGGCGAAACCATGGCGCGCAATTATCTGCCTAAGCCAAAAACAGAATAACGGAGGGTTTATGATGAATGGTGGAAAAGAAAGATCGAACTGATCGAATACGTAGGCCTGTTTTTAGTCGCCTTTTCCTTTTTGATGCTGGTAGTTAACCCCGGCGGTATCGGGAACCTGTTCAACAATATGTTCAACCATGCCGCCCCTATTATCATCAAGGTCTATATCACAGGTTCCATCGGTATCACGATCATCATCAGCGTTACCATGGGGCGCCTGCTGGAACGCCTTGGCTTTACCGACGCCCTGATGCGTATTTTCGTGCCCCTGATGAAGGTCATCGGTGTCAACGCCGCTGTAGCCGTACCGTCCGTATATAATATCCTCGGCGATATCAACGCTGCCGGCCGTATTGGCGGCCCGATCCTCAAAAATCCAAAGCCACCAAAGACGAGCAGAAAATCGCTATCGCTACCATGATGCAGTCGCAGTCCTCCTTTGCGATCTTCGTTTTCGGCTTGATCGCTTTGAACGCCGCCAAGGTTTCCGTCTGGGTCGTCGTTTTTCTGGCGGTGTTCCTGCCGGTGCTTTTGACGCCGCTGCTTCTGCGTCTCACTATCTGGCGCGACACCAAAGCTGTCTCGCTTGAAGACTTGCCCCGCTTCACACCTGAAACCGGTTTTCTGCCGACCATCTTCAATGCGGCCAAGGAAGGCGCCGAGCTGTTGTTTTTGCTCATCATTCCCTCCTGCGCCGTAGTTTTTGCGGCAATCGGCGCTTTAGACCATTTCGGTCTGTGGACCGGCATTCAGGCCGGTATCAATACCATGCTCAATGCCTTCAACATCCATGCCGAAACCGGTTCCGTTTCTATTTTAGTCGGCGGGTCGCTGGCAATGGCCCAGCTGAAGGAAATTGCCGCCACAATCGCCCCGCCGCTGGTCGTCGGCTCGTATATCCTGGCTTCCTCCGGCTTCCCGCTGCAGGTCATCTTCGGGCAGATTCCCGCTATCTGGAGCGGCTGTACCGACCTTACCGAACGCGAGGCCATGACGGCAGCCATTATCGGCGCAGTCATCAAGGTTTTAACGGCAGCTTTATTTGCCACCTGTCTGCAATTCCTTTATATGTAATAACAGTATAAGCAAAACCAGCCGCTTCAAGCGGCTGGTTTTATTTTTGTAAAAGCTCAAAATTATTCTTTTTATACCTGATCAGTCCGTCCGCCTGCATCTTACTGAGCTCACCTGACATCGCGCTGCGGTCTACCGCCAGAAAATCGGCCAGCTGCTGCCTGTTAAAGGGTATCGTCAGCTTATTGCTCTGCTGCAGGCGCGCCTGTTCTGAAAGGTACGCCAGCAGCTTTTCCCGCGTCGTCCGCTTCGTCAGATATTCCATTTTCTGAGTCAGAAACAGATTGCGCTCCGCCATCAGCAGGAGCAGATTATGCAGCAGCCTGTTTTCAGCTTCGCTGCGAGCCGAACCCGCCAGCAGACGTTTAATGTCCAGAAAGATCACCGTAGCTCCATTAGGCGCGGCCACACTCACCGTCAGCGGCACCTGCCGCAGACAGGCATAGACCTCGCCGAACAGATGCCCGCAGCCCAGCTGCGCCAGAATATTCTGTCGCCCCCAGTAATCCTCGCGCAGGATATGCACGCTGCCGGCAACGACAAAACCAGCTGTCGTTACCTGCTCGCCCAGCTGCCAGATAAAGCTGTTCCGAGGATAGACCCTCAGCTGCGCATCCAGATTCTGCAGCACTGCCGCGATCTCTGTTTTCGCAATACCGCGGAACAAAGATGCCGACGCTATGATCTGCAAATATTTATCCATTCTTCTTTACCTCCGTTGTAAAAACAACAGCTTTCTTCCTACTATCGTACTATAATAAAAACAGAAAGACAACAGGAGGTTCATCATGTTACGCAAAATAATCACTATAGATCAGGAAAAATGTAACGGCTGCGGTCTCTGCGCCCAGGCCTGCCACGAACAGGCCATAGGCATGGTGGACGGCAAGGCAGCCCTGCTGCGAGACGATTACTGCGACGGCCTGGGCGACTGCCTGCCCGTTTGCCCTACCAATGCCATAACCTTTGAAGTACGTGAAGCCGCAGCCTATGACGAAGCTGCCGTTTTGGCCAATAAAGCCAGCCAGGAAGCTGAACTTCCCTGCGGCTGCCCCAGCACACAGGCCCGTTTACTGCATCAGCAGGAACCTGCACCAGCGCAGCAGACAGCCAAGCCCCAAAACAGCGAGCTGCAGCAATGGCCTGTCCAGATCAAGCTGGTCAACCCGCACACACCCTACCTGCAAAACAGCAGGCTGCTGGTTGCCGCCGACTGTACCGCCTTTGCCTACGGCGATTTCCACCGTAAATTCATAAAAAACCATATCACGCTTATCGGCTGTCCCAAGCTGGACAACGAAGATTACAGCCGCAAGCTGACTGAGATCCTGCTTGCAAACGATATCAAAAGCGTTACCGTCGTCCGCATGGAAGTACCCTGCTGCGGCGGTATGGAACAGGCAGTCAGAACAGCGCTGCAGCAAAGCGGTAAAATCATCCCCTGGCAGGTCGTCACCATCAGCACCGACGGTCAGATTCTGGAAGAAATATAATAATAATAAATAAGGCGCCGGGCAATATTTGCCCGGCGCCTATTATTTATTATTAGACAAGCAGCGCAGCAAGCAGTATGATAATAGTATTATTACTGACTGACCTCTAAAAAATTACGGCGTTCTGCCGCAGGAGAAATTTTATGGAAGCTATTATCATCGTGATCTTTTCCTTTATACTGCTCAGCTGCATTCTGGCAGGCTACTCCATTCTCTGGGCCCTGCTTTTCGGCTATCTGATGTTTTTCGGTTACGCCCTCCGGCAGGGACATACGACGGTACAGGTACTGACAATGTCCGGACGAGGAATACGCACGATCAAAAATATCCTCTTCATCTTTATCCTTATCGGTATGATCACCGCCGTCTGGCGGGCCTGCGGCACGATACCGTTCATTATTTACCATATGTCGGGCCTGCTCATACCATCGGTATTCATTTTGATAGTTTTTCTGCTCTGCTGTTTCATTTCACTTTTAACAGGAACCTCTTTCGGTACTGCGGCCACGATCGGCATCATCTGTATGTCTATCGCCAAAGCCAATGGTATCGATCCCACCTTTACTGGCGGCGCTATCTTATCAGGCATCTATTTCGGCGACCGCTGTTCACCGATGTCGACCAGCGCCCTTCTGATCAGCGAACTGACGCAGACTGATATTTACTGTAATATCAAAAATATGTTCAAATCAGCGCTGCTGCCTTTTTCAGTCACCTGCCTGCTTTACGCCCTGCTGGGATTTTCCGGTACCGGCAACACCAGCACAGCCGACCTGTACGCACTCTTTCCGCAAAACTTCGATCTGCACTGGACTACCACTATTCCAGCTCTGCTGATCATCATTCTTTCATTGTGCAAGGTCAAGGTCAGGCTGACGATGGCAGCCAGCATCATTACCGGCAGTCTGCTCTGCCTTTTCCTGCAGGATATCACTCCCGCCCAACTGGGCTCGATCATGTTCTACGGCTTTTACCCTGCTGATCAGCAGCTGGCCCAGATCCTCAGCGGCGGCGGTATCATTTCCATGTTCACCGTCAGCGTAATCATTATCCTTTCCTCCGCTTACGCCGGGATTTTTGAAGCAACAGGCTTTTTGAATACTACGCAGGCCCGCCTTGCACAGCTTGGAGAAAAAATAACGCCGTACGGCAGCATTTTGCTGACAGCCACCATCACAAGTATGGCAACCTGCAACCAGACCCTCAGCAGCATCCTCACCTATCAGCTGCACAAGGACAGCGCTGACAATATGCAGCAGCTGGCCCTGGACCTGGAAAACAGCACTATCGTAGTAGCGGCGCTCATCCCCTGGTCGATCGCCTGCGCTGTACCGCTCGCCACCGTAGGCGCCGGCAACGCTTCGATCCTGTTTGCCTTTTATCTTTATCTGCTGCCCCTGTATAATTTATGGCGGCCATACAAAGTAACCCCAGTCTAATAAATAAACCACCTGACTGCAAGAGCGATCAGGTGGTTTATTTTTATTGTCATCTTTTTTGCGCCTTCTGCAGCAAACTGCTGTCAGCCAGGTCAACGACCAGCGGCTCCAGCCCCTGGCTGCGTACATAGTCCGCCCCTGCGGCAGTAGTAATGATCCTGCTGCCGCGCCCTAAAACCTTACCGTCCATATAACAGACCTGCCCGCCGATGATCGTGGCAAACGCGCTGCGCTGCAGCCTGTCGACGATCGTAATATCGGCATCCCGCCCTGCTGTCAGGCTGCCCTTATTTGCAAGACCAAGCAGCCGCGCCGGCTGATAGCTGATCTTCGCCACCAGCTCCTGCAGCGACAGCCCGCCCAGATCGACCAAAGCCAGACCAGCAGGCAGCAGTACATTGCGTGGAATACCGCCGCCGTCAGTACTGACAGCGTCTACAGCAAAACTGCCGTCAGCCTTTTTCGCCGTTGCCAGCCGCACCCGCGGCCCAACAGGATTGACCGCAAAACTGACGGAAACCAGCGTTTGCTGCCCGCGCCAATAATCCCTGGCCGCCTCACCTGTCAGCAAAGTCATTTCCTGTCCCTGCGGATAATTGACCTGTGCCCAGCCAGACAAAGCGCCGCCTCCATGCCCGCCTCATCCTCCGTAAAGCCGCCGGTTTTCAGGCAGCGGCGGGTAACCATACTGCCCGGCAGACCGTCAATGATTTCAGCGCTTGTACCGTTGAGCGGTGATAAATAAGACTCGCAGGAAATATTAGGATTGGCCGCCAAAGCTTTAAGGGCCAGCTCCGTTTCTTCCGCCTCCGGCAGTACCGTACCACGGCAGTAAGCATTGATATGCGCTAAATGCAGAGGGTTGCCGTCGGCCAGCTCCACCGCCTCCAGCATGCCTTCGATATTGGAACCATGAGCGGCTGTCCCGGCGTGAAAAGCCGTATAAGCTCCCAGCTCTGCCGCAGCCCTGATCGCTCTGGCCGTTGCTGCCACCGTCAGCGGATAATGCCCGCCCAGCAGCTTGATGCCTAACGACCCCTGCCTCTGCACTTTCGTTATCAGCTGCTGCAGCTCTGCTGACGAAGGATCGTCACTGCTGACCGTATGTCCCGGCCGCACATATTCGATCGTAGCCAGATTGAGACCGGTCCCATATTCACGCGCCAGCTCCAGTACACTGGTCCCCGGCCCCGACATATCCAAAGCACTGGTCACACCAGCCTTGACCAGCATCGTGTGGGCGTAGCTGCCTCCCAGCCAGGCCGAAGCATGCACATGCGAATCGACCAAGCCCGGCAGTACCAGCTTGCCGGACGCATCCAGCTCCCGCACGGCGCTGCCGCCGATACTGCTTTCCACCGCCGCAATCATGCCGTTCTGCACAGCGACATCAAAATATCCTTCCCGTGCCGACGCATAATCGACCACATACCCGTTTTTGATCAGTAAATCATATTGCATTTGCTGCCCCTCCCTCAAACCAGTTCAGGTAAAAAGCGACGCTGCCTGTTTTTGCGCAAGCAGCGTCAGCTATTTCCCGGTCAATATTATTTATGTATTTTATAAAAAGCTTCCATAAATTCAGCCAGCTTCTCGCAGCCTGCCAGCGGCATCGCATTGTAAATCGAGGCCCGCAGTCCGCCAACACTGCGGTGTCCCTTCAGTCCACCCATCCCCAGCTCCTCAGCCTCGTCCGCAAAACGCTTCTCCAGCGCTTCGGTCGGCAGTCCAAAAGTCACGTTCATCAGCGAACGGCTGTCAGTTTTGGCAAAGCTGCGGAAAAAATCAGGATACATATCGATCACATCATAAACTATCTTGGCCTTAGCCGCATTGCGCTGCTCCATCATCACCAGTCCGCCCTGCGCCTTCAGCCACTTGGCAACCTTGCCGACGATATAGACCGCAAAAGCCGGCGGCGTATTATACAGCGAACCGTTATCAAGATGAGTTTCGTAATTCAGCATACTGTGCAGAGCTTTAGAACGCCCCTCAATAAATTTTTTACGGGCAATGACTGCTACCGCGCCGGCAGGCCCGATATTTTTCTGTACCCCGGCATAAATCAGCGAAAACTTCTCCGCTGGAATCGGTTTACTCAAAATATCCGAAGACATATCCGCGATCAGCGGTACAGCACCGGTTTCAGGATAAACGCTGTATTCTGTGCCTTCGATCGTATTATTAGCCGTGATATGCAGATAAGCGCAGTTTTCCGGCAGCCTGATCTCGCCCGGCTGCGGCACCCGGTCATACTTTTCAGCCTTACTGCTGAAAGGGATAACGACATTGCCTACCTTTTCCGCCTCTTTTACAGCTTTATCCGAAAATTACTGGTCACGGCATAAGCCGCCGTTTGTCCAGCCCCCAAAAATTCATCGGCACCATCGAAAACTGCAGGCTGGCGCCGCCTCCCATAAAGAGCACGCAATAATCGTCGCCCAGACCCAAAAGCTCCTTGATGTCGGCTTCCGCCTCAGCATTGATTTTTTCATAAATCGGCGCGCGGTGGCTCATTTCCAAAATCGACATACCGCTGCCCTGCAGATCCAGCAGCTCGGACTGTACCTCCTGCAGCACTTCCAGCGGCAGCATGGCCGGACCGGCATTAAAATTATAGATACGTTTCATTATTCATCTTCTCCGATCAAATGCACGACCATCGCATCGCGCAGCTTAGGTTCAAACCAGGTCGATTTCGGCGGCATAATCTTACCGGCATCAGCTACCTTGATCAGCTCCTCCATCGACGTCGGATACATGGCAAAAGCCACACTGTAGGCCCCTGCGTCTACTTTAGCCGCCAAAGCATCCAACCCGCGGATACCGCCCATAAAATTGATGCGCTCATCCGTACGCGGGTCTTTGATGCCCAGGATCGGCGCCAGCAGATTATCCTGCAAGATCGAAACGTCCAGCGACCCGATCACATCATCCGCGGCAAAGGTACCTTCCTTCGCAGTCAGGCGACGCCATTTTCCGGTCAGATACATACTGAACTGATGCCGCGCTTCCGGCTTCGGGCCGTTTTCCAGCTCGCTGATTTCAAACTTTTCTCCGACTCTGCTTAAAAATTCTTCCATAGACAAACCGTTCAGGTCTTTGACCAAACGGTTATAATCCATGATCTGCATCATATTATCGGGAAAAATGACTGCTAAAAAAGTGTTATATTCTTCGTTAGAACCATGCCTCGGCGTTTTGCCAAGCTCGTCAGCCACACGCATAGCCGCAGCACTGCGGTGATGGCCGTCGGCAATATACATTACAGGCACGTCCTCAAACAGACGGGTCAGCTCGGCGATCTCCATCAGGTTCTCCACCACATACAGTGTGTGCTGCACGCCGTCCTCCGACGTAAAATCATATACCGGCTTTTTGGCTCCCATCAGGCTCAAAACATAAGTATTGATCTCGGGCTTGCCCTTATAAGTTAAAAAAACAGCGCCGGTCTGTGCTTCTGTCGCCAGAATATGATTGACCCGGTCCTGCTCTTTATCATGCCTGGTCAGCTCGTGCTTCTTGATAATGTTCTCGCGGTATTCCTCCACCGAAGCAGCGGCCACAAGGCCGATCTGGATATGCTGCCCCATCTGCTGACGGTAAATATAGTAGCAGGGCGTCGTATCTTTTTTCATCTGCCCGTCGGACAAATACCTGTCGAGATTTGTTTTCGCCATCTTATAAACTGCCTGGCTGTGCGGATCGATACAATCCGACATCGTCGCTTCCGATTTTGTCACCCGCAAAAAGCTCAGCGGGTTCTTATTAAGTATCTGCCGCGCCTCTTCGGTATCCATCACGTCATAAGGCAAAGCAGCGATCTCTGCCGCATATTCCGGCACCGGACGCAGCCCGCAGAACGGTCTGATCTGTGTCATCTAAAAAACCTCCTCCAGCGTCGTATGTATATACAAACACATGCTAAAATCAAATTAGTCCTTATCTATATTATTTTACTCAGTTCTCTGCTAAAACGCAAGCGTCGCCGCAGCAAACACCAGCGCTGTAAAAAATATTTTCCTGCGGCGTAATAAATATAACACTTTTCCCGGTTTCTTATCCATCCAAAATAAGTTATAATAGAGGAAGTCGTTTTAAATAAGGGGAGTGTCCATCCGTGTCATCTATAACAGTCAACCGACGTGTCCTGCAAAAGCTTATTCCCATCGCCATCGGCTATCTGGCCCTTGGCATCGCCTGCGGTATTCTGGCACAGCAGGCAGGTCTCACACCGCTTGAAGCCTTAGGGATGAGCGTGCTCGTTTTCGCCGGCTCCGGTCAGTTCATCGGCATCGCCATGATGGCCCAGGGTGCGGCCCTCGTTTCTATCGGACTCACTATTTTTATCGTCAACCTGCGTCATCTTTTATTCAGCTCCACGCTGATGAATTTTTTTAACGGCCGCAGCAAAAACTTTCTTATCGGCTATGCCCACGGCATCACCGACGAGACCTTTGCCGTCAACCTGAACGCCTTTGAAACGGAAACAGATCCCCGCTGGACGTGCGAAGAAGCCCTGGGGCTCAACGTCACCTCCTGCGCCGTCTGGTCGCTCAGCAATGCCCTCGGCTGCTATGCCGCCGCTTATCTCAACCCGCCTACCGAGCTGGTCTCCTATCTGCTGATCGCCATGTTCCTCGGCATCTGGGTCAACTATCTCACCGACCGGAAAATGATCATCACCGGGCTGGTATCAGGGCTTCTGGCGATCCTGCTTTCGCAGATCGTTCCCTATAAGCTGCATATCGTGCTGGCAACTCTGGCCGCCTCCGGCGCCGCCTGCTATATCACCGAACGCCATGCGGGAGGTACTGATAATGTCCGCTGAATACGTTTGGGGCGCCATTTTCATTATGATGGGCGTCACCTATATTTCCCGTATCATCCCTTTTTTGCTGCTGGCCGGCAAACCTGTACCACGCTGGTTCAAAACCTGGCTCACCTATGTGCCGACAGCTATTTTCGGCGCGCTGGTCCTGCCCGACGTCTTTCTGCCCGCAGGCAGCCTGGATCTGGGACTGAACAACCTGTACCTGTGGTCGACCGTCATCATCTTCCGCTGGTCTATAAAACAAAATCACTGGGGCTGGCGATAGTCAGCGGCGCCGCCGTCTTTGCACTGCTGCAGGCCGTACTCTGATCAATCGGCACAGCCTTCAGTATCGAGAGGAATCTGCTTTGGAAATTTTTTTACAGGGTCTTACCATGGGGCTGGCCTATCTTGCCCCCATCGGCGCCCAAAATCTTTTTGTCATCAATACGGCGCTCACCGCGCCTTTAGGCATTGCCCTCGTCACTGCAGGCATCGTCGCCTTCTTTGACATCAGCTTGGCGCTGGCCTGCTTTTGGGGCATCGGCCTTGTGATCGAACACAGTCTGCTACTGCAAAAAGCACTGCTCGGCGGCGGCGGACTGATCTTGATCTATCTGGCCTGGCAGCTGCTGCATGCGCAGGTGCAGACAGACACCTCTGCTTACAGCCAGCCGACGCTGTGGCAAACGGCCACGCTGGCCTTTACCGTTACCTGGTTCAACCCGCAGGCCGTTATCGACGGTACGCTGATGCTGGGCGCCTTTCGCTCATCACTGCCTGCCGATACTGCCTCACTCTTTATCAGCGGCGTAGCAGCAGCCTCCTGCCTGTGGTTCTTCGGGCTTACAGGCATCTTCAAAACCTGCTGCCAAAATCTGCGCCCCAGCCATATGCAATGGATCAACCGCATCTGCGGCGCCGTTATTTTTGTTTACGCCCTCAAACTGCTTTATACCTTTGGGCAGATGCTGTAAAAACAATGAATACACATATAAAAAAGCAACAGCTGTTTAAGCTGTTGCTTTTATTTTGTTCTGACCCTTTTAATTTACTGCTTTAACTTTTTCCTGACTGCACAATAGAATATCTTCTACCGAACAATCAAACACGTCAGCCAGTTTGACAAGTATCTCCAGACTGATCAACGTCCTGCCGCACTCCAGATTACTTAGATGCGGCTGCGACATCTGCAGGGCTTCCGATAATTTCACCTGCGAAATTTTTCTTGCCTTCCGCATCATCTTCACATTACTACCTAAATCATTTAGATCATAACGCTGTTTTTTCATTTTACCCTCTACACCACTCTTACCCATATAATCGTTTCAACTACCGGACCAACTACTTTTGTTTTACTTATTTTTTCTGATTTGATTATTATATATTATTCTATTTTATAAAATAATACTACAAACAATTAGTTTTTGCAACAACTTCTTTTGCCCACAAACGAATTTATATCATCAAATACAACATTAATCTGCCATATTTTTATTTTATATTCTTCTAGACAATATTTTTATAAGATTCTGCAGACGTTTTTTATTAGCTTCATGATCCACCAGCTGGCCTGAAACGGACTTCTCTGCATGTTTTGCCGCTCGTCGTGCAAGTATTTATGGCAGTATTCAGTACTTACTAAATAAGTATTGCTTTACTTTGCTGTAAGTATTTCTTTGTTAGATTCAAGGTCAAAGTCATAAGCAGTAAAACCCTATAAGTCTTAAAAACTCTGCTAACAAATTCAGTACTGAATACTGTCACTATATATAGGGCAGCGAACACCGGAAAAGTTTACATGCCAAAATGCAATTTCACATATTGTTCACAAATATCACTAAAATGTTATGAGCTGCTGTTAAAAACCACCTTGCAAAAAAAAATTTCAAACCGATGTAAACTTTTATCCCTCTCGCTGCCCTATATATAGCGTGAGGGTTTTACCCCCTTGCCAATCAAATCTAAAAGGAGCATCTCTATTATGCAAATATCATCAGCACCGCTGCTGACGGACCGTACAGTGGCGATGCCGAAACCCGCTGGGACTTATGGTATCTGCGCTATTCACCCGGCGACGAGGCTATGAAACCCGGCGGGCAGGTCATCAGGGGAAAGGCCCTGTGGTATGCAAAAAGCAGCCCCTTGTTTAAAAGGGCTGCTTTTTAAAGAACACGATGTTTTCTTTTAATGTTTTCTTCAATCTTTTTTATTTTTCTTTAGCTTTTTTATCTTTTTTAGACTTTCTTGCAATGTTCGCCAAAAATCGCTTTAGACTTTCTTGAAAGAAAGTCAGCAAAGAACTTTCAGCGCTGTTAAGATTTGGATTGCGCTGCACTCGCTGCCCGCGTGAAGACGTTATCTTAGCCGAAGCACAGGCAGCAGCAGCCAAGATCACCAAAGCAGGCGTGCTGACTAGCTGCCTGAACGAACTGAGCCGGGCCATCATCAGTAAACACAGAGAACTGTAAAACAAACAGAGAAACGAGGTATGACATCAATAGCAAATACACAAAGCTCCTGCACTGGTTACGCCTTTTGGCCTGCATCATAAGCAGAAAATAACAAACATACTCAATATCCGCCCTGAAACAACATTCATGGCGGGCATTTGCTTATCATTAATCCCTCAAATATACCTTGCTATTGTTTTATACAAAACCTCCACATCTATGGGTTTTGCCAGATGTCCATTCATCCCGGCATCAAACGCAGCCTGAACATCATCATTGAAAGCATTGGCTGTCATGGCAATGATCGGTATCGTCCCGGCAGCAGGATGCTCTGACGACCTTATGCACCTGGCAGCGTCATAGCCATTCATCAGCGGCATTTGAATATCCATGAAAATCAAGGCATATTCCTTTTCTTTCGAGTTTCTAAAAATATCTACCGCAACTTTACCATTCTCAGCATGTTAAACTTGTAAATTCACAAACTTCAACAGCTCTGAAGCAATCTCCATATTTAACTCATTATCTTCCACCAGCAATACCTTTTTGCCGCCAAAATCATACGTTTCCTTATTACCTACTGCAGAAAATCCCAGCTCCGGCTTCCGCGAAACAGTTAACAACGTATTGTATAAATTTGAAGCAAAAAACGGTTTAGCTATAAAAGCATTAACACCTGCTGCCTTTGCCTGTTCTTCGATACCAGACCAGTCATAAGCACTGATAATAATGATCAAAACATCAGGACCGACATAGCGCCGCATCCTACGGGCCGTTTCTATTCCATCCAGTTCCGGCATACACCAGTCAATGAAACAAACATCATAGCAACGCCCGTCATCTTCACAGGCGCTTCTTACCTTTTCAATAGCCTCAAAACCATTCAGAGCCCAGTCAACATTGACTCCCATGCCTTTCAGCAATACTGTTGCATGTTCACAGGTATCGTTATCGTCATCGACAACCAGTACCCGCATCTCCTCCATCTCAGCCGCAGTTTTTTTATCAACTTTACTTACTCCAAAAGGCAGGTCTACCATAAACGTAGTTCCTGCACCTTCCTGACTTTCAACCTCAATAGTTCCATCCATGATCGCAACAAGGTTTTTGGTTATCGCCATCCCCAAGCCAGTACCGCCATATTTTCTGGCAATTCCATTATCCGCCTGCTCAAACGGTTCGTATAAATGTTCCAAAAACTCCTTTTTCATCCCGATGCCGCTGTCTTTCACGATAAACCTCAGCCATATCTTGTCACTTGCTGAACGCAGCATTCTGATTTCCAGCCTGACACTGCCGCCTTTAGGCGTAAATTTAATTGCATTGGACAATAAATTGAGCAGGATTTGGTTGACACGCATCGAATCTCCGAGCAACAGCTCATCTTTAAATCCTGAAATAACAATTTCAAAGGCCAAACCTTTGGCTGTAGCAAGTCCATAATTGATATCAGCTAAAGAAGTAACCAGATTTTTTAAATCAAACAGTTCTTGGCGAATATTCAACTTTCCATTTTCGATTTTTGACATATCTAAAACATCGTTGAGCAGCATCAATAAATGTTTCGACGAAAAAGTTATCTTACTCAGACAATCAGCAGTACGCTTTTTATCATCCAAATAATTAAAGGCAACCGCCGACATTCCAATAATTGCATTCATCGGCGTTCTGATCTCATGCGACATCCGCGACAGAAAATCACGTTTGGCGTCATTCGCCTTCTGCGCTACCAGCAGAGCATCCTGTAAAATCTTCTGCTGTCGTTTAAGCTCGTCATTAATAAGATACTCATTACGTAATTTATAAGCATAAATAACAATCACGATCATCAACAGACCTATCACAACAGCATAAAAAATGGCGGCTTCAGCTTTTTCGTCCGTGCTTTCCTGTATGATCAGCACACGTCTGTCTGCCGAATCAATGACCTTTTGAAGGCAATATCCGTTTTTACCCTTATCGGCTCTATTTCTTTATCAAAGTACTTTTGGACTGCCTGTCTGTCCATATTACTATTTTCAGAATTTTCCACACTTTGTATAAGCGCCTTTTTCAGTTCGTCTAAGGCACCGTTCAATTCTGACAGATCTTCCTTATTGCCTAAATATATTTCATCTAATATTTTCAGTGATTTTTCATTTTCTTGGCAACTGGTTCTCAGGACACTTCTGATACCATCAAGATTATTTTCATTTTCACTAATGAAAATCGGTAGGTATGTATTCATTTCCAAAACCCTGGCACGGATTTTATTTATTTCCGACATGGCTTTATACGGATGTTCTGCTACATAATTGATTTGTCTGCTGATTGTAAAAATAGAATGTGTAGTAAAAACAACATATACCACTACACAAAAACAAATGGCTATCACCCCGGATACCATGCCATATCTTTTTATAAAATTCATATTTTCCAATCCTTTACAATTTTATTAAATTATTACAATTATTTTTGTTATAAATATAGCACATCAACAGCAGACAAACAAGTAGAATATTAACTTTTTATAATACAATATAATTGCTTCATTGCCCTGCCCAAACGTACGTATCGTTAAATTTATATTTATATGGCCAATGAGTTTTCCACAACGCTAAAATAAATCTGCCTGTATCAGCAATCGCTGTAAGTAAAATTTCACCTTCAGCATAATACCAAATAACAAACTAAATCAGCGATATGAAACTTACTTCATATCGCTGATTTTTACTTTACTGAACTTATTACTGCCACTTAGCAGTGCCTCAAACCCTCACTTAGAACGTGAATCTCAACCCGGCGTTGAACTGCCAGTCGGTACGCAGATCGCCGCCAAAGGTTTTTAAGGCGTCAAAATACAAATTGCTGTTTTTGGCAATGCCCAGGTTAGCTCCCAGCCCGATCTCGTACCAGGTGCCCGTCAGGTCGCCTGTCTGCAAGGCCCGGCTGCCATTGCCGTAGTAGCCGGTCGCACCGCCGTTGCCGCCGAAGTCATGTAATGCCGATGCTTTGAGATAGGCATTGCTTGTGCGCCCGCCGATGGTAAACTCTTTACCGCCCAAGAAGCCCAGGCGCACTACAGCGCTGTTGACGCTGTCCTGTTTGACACTGACTTCGTTACTGATGGTGTAATCAACGCTGCCGATATGGCCCAGGCTCAATTCGGCCTGCGGTTCTACGAACCAGCCTGCTTTCAGGTTTTGTCTGTAGCCGTATTCGGTACTGATGCCGTAAGCCCATGTATCGTAATCGGCTTTGGCGGTATTATTACTTGAATCGACCAGTTTAAAGTCATTAGTCAGCTTGCTGCCGCGGGCAATAACATCCAGATAATGCCCCTTGCTGCCCAGCCAGCTTGCATATATGCCTATACCTGTACTGCTCAGGTCGCCGCTGCCTGCCGTATAGCCGGCGTTGCTGTCGATGCGGTTGACGGCGATACCTGTATAGAGCTTGCCGCCTTTGTAGTCCTGTACCTTGTCGATACCGCCCTGAAAGGCCGTATAGTCCTGGCTGAAACTGCGGTCATAAGCGCTGTCGGCGCTCAATTCACCCCGGTAATAACGGGCCCAGACGCCGCCCTTAGTCGCTTCTTTATCGCTGCGCAGCTCGCCCATGCGTTTCATAACGTTGTTGCCTTCGATACGCCACATACTGGCCAGCGCCATCTGAGCGTCGCTGGCCACCATGCCCGTTTCGGAGGGAGTGTCTTCTTTCGCCAATGCTATTTCTGTAATCTTGACCTCATTATTTGCAATCTCCACGGTAGGCGTTACTCTGAAGCGGTCCAGCGGACTGTCCAGTGAGCTGGCCTGACCGGTAAAGTTCTTCAGATTCTGTCCATTCAGGTCATTGATCGTCAAAACAGTAGCACTGCCTTTAATGGTAACGATATCAGCTTCGCTTAAAGCATCCTTAAAGGCTTCTTCATAACCGATCTGGATATATTGTTTAGAGCTGTTATTCTCTATCGTTTCAAAGGTCATACTGTCGGCTTTGTTATTTGCCAGGTCGGTCGTGAAACGGAAAGCATTGCTGCCTGTCAGCAGCAGGGTGCCGCCTGTAACATTCCTGTCGGCACTGATACCGCTGAAGCCCAGCGTGGCATTGTTCAGACCGGTAACAAGAGCATTATTAGTCCCCACGCTGCCATCCCAGTTCAGCTCGGCATCACTTCCAAACAGAACTGTACCTTTATCAGCGTAAACTGCATAGGTTTCGTTGCTAACACTGCCATCAGCAGCTTTAGCATTGATTTTGATCGAGCTGCCTGTTTTAGCGCTTAGGTCGATCACAGCTCCGCTGGCTGCATACACGCCATAGGCTTTAGCTTCCTCGCCTTTGGCGCCATCACTGCCTGCTGTAGCTACGCCATCCATATTACTACCACTGGGATCTATATTTGCAGCTGCACCGGCGCCACCGGCACCTGCTGTCGCACTGGCACTGATCTCATCAACGGCGATCACCGTACGGCTACTGCTGCCGGTGCCAAAAACGCCATAGGCATAAGCATTGCCTCCGTCACCACCATCACCGCCAATACCTGCAGCTACTGCGCTCGTTTGTTTTGCTACACCGCTGCCAACATTACCTTGCCCACCGGTAGCTTTCGCTGTGATTTTGGCTGCTTTCGCTTCAAGACTGCCGCCACTGTTACTGACGCCATAGGCGTTACCGATACCGCCATTACCGCCTCTGCCACCTTTTACTCCTGCGCCACTATGATTTACTAAAGCCCCGACATTAGCATCTATCGTATAAGTGCTGGTACCGCCTGTGGCCTCTACCGTAATGTCAGCCACCGTCAGAACTGCCTGACCATCTAAAACATTGATGCCATAAGCGGCCGCAGCACCGCCAGCAGCACCGGCACCGTTTACAGCGCTGTAAGTACTCATGCCCGAGCCACCAGCGCCGCCGATAGCCTTTATTTCCAGATCGCCTACTACCTCTGCCGTCAGGCTGCCGCTCGTATTACGCAAGCCTGCGGAAATCGCTGTGCCGCCGTCGCCGCCTGCAGTTTCTGCCGCTAAGATCGCGCCCAGCTCATCTGTCATCCATGCTGGTGTACCACCCAAATAAAACGCATTGCCGCCTTGACCCGCACTTGTCTCGACCTTGATGCCGCCTGTGACCTTGACCTTGCTGTTGCCGCCCCGGTTATCTACGCCCACGGCCAGCATTGAGCTGCCCTTGCCAGCAGCAGCCTGCACTTGTCCTGTAGCTTTAATTGCGTTCGCATCAGTTATATTTAAGCTGCCTAAGCCACCGCCTCCAGCAGCACTAAAGGCACCAGTAATAGCATTAACTCCAGCTTTGATATCCATCGAATCTACTGTCAGATCAGTCTCACCGCCGTCGCCGCTGAACCCGGCTGCGTAAACATCGCCGCCGTCGCCGCCACGTCCCTTCATACTATTTTGAATATTGCTCCCGCTCAGGGCACCGCCTCGAGCTTTGCTATTTGCAACATTTAATACTATGCTGCCTATCTTGCCGTCCACTTTGCCACCAACTACATGGACAGCGGCCATAACAGTGCTGCCGCCCTTACCGCCGGCAGCATTCGCAGTACCAGAACCTCCGGCACCGCCGCTGGTATAATTAGAGATATTGCCGCCGTCAAATGACTTGATCTCGATGTTCTGCAAGTCTAAATGGGCGGCACCGCCATTGACTTCGACGCCATAAGCAACAGCGTTGCCGCCATTACTGCCGTCGCAACTCGTACTAGCACTATAATTCAGCCCAATACCACTTGATCCAAAAACTCTCTGGAAGCTGATCTTATCTGTCAGCTTGACAGTTACATCGCCGCCGGTGACCCTGATGCCATAGGCTTCAGCATCACCGCCTTCAGCAAGCTTATCTTTTCCCACAGCTATTTTATCAATAGTAGAATAGTCTTTCTCACTCTTTGCATTTACAGTGATCTTAGTCCCTGTAAAATTGACTGTACCGCCGTCAGCCTGCAGCCCTACTGCCGTAGCGCCGCTATGTTTAGCAGCATTGATATCTACCCTACTGCCGGCACCCTGAAATCTGTAGCTTGCACCGGCATTTACAGTGATATCAGCCGCCGTAATCGTCAGATCATGTTTTATCTGAAGCCCGTAGGCCGCTGCCGCACCGGCAACACCGGACATTCCCTGGTAGGCGGTGCCGTTCTTTCCGCCGTCCGCCGTTACCGATATATTGCCTGCTGTTACGCTATTCAGGCCTTCATCTACCGTTATTTTAGCGATCGCAGCGCCGCCTGCAGCCCCCTGCACCACTGTCGGTGATCCGTAAAGATCGCCGTCATCATTACCACCGTTACCGCCGCTCGCCGTAATACTGATAGTACCGCCGGAAACATCACTCGCTGTGATCTTGCCTGTCATACTAGCAGCTTCGCCATCAGTAATACCTCCGCTGTCATTATAATTATTGCCGCTGACTCCAGTTTCAGTAAAGGTACTGCTGCCGGTAATATTTTCGTTTTTTTCGGCAGCGTATACCTCGTTGACTACGATATTGATGCCGCTGGAATAGACGATCGACATCGCCATCAGGGTATGGGCTATTTTCTTGGCTAAACCTGCTTTACGAGACATTTGCATACTTCCTTCCCAACGCTGTTTTTTTATTGATATTTGTCTTTTAAAAAATATTTGACAATGGCTTCGTAATACGACGCCGACTGGGCATACTTGCCCTGCTTGTGCAGCAGCCGCGCCGTCATGAGCGCTGTCTGCACCGTCGTGCCGTCCTGCGGTTTCAAGTCGTTCCACAGCGATTTTTTCACGTACTCCCAGTACAGCGTTTTCGCATTGCTGTCCATATAATAAATATGCCAGGGCTTGACATAGTCGATATAATGCACCAGCACTAAATCAAGAGCCTCGTTCAGCGCCGTGTTATTGATAACGATGCCGTTATAGATATTCGGCAGCTCCGTAAACCCGCCGTCGATAACCCCGTTGAGGGCGTCCTGGTCGCCCCACAGTATTTTTGTATCGCCAACCTGTTCCAGCCATCGGAACAGCTTTTGGGTCAGCTTTTGGTGCCGCCACTTTACCAAATCCATTAAAAGGACGCCGGAATTGAAATAACGGCCGTTTTTCAGACCGATACGCCCGCAGCTGCGGTCTTCGCCATAATCACGCACAGCGCCCAGCACCTTGCCCTGCAGATTGGTCTGCCACAACGGCAGGATGTCGCCCTTGCAGATGATATCGGCATCCAGATAGATAAGCCGCTTAACTGATTTTGGCAGCATCTGGGCAAACAGATAGCGGTAATACATGGCCTGGGTGATATGCCCCGGCGGTACGACAAAGGTCATCCCCTCGGTACTGGTGATCTGATAAAAGTGCAGTGTCAGGTTACGGTATAACTGTTCCGTCTTTAGCAGCCGCTCCCTATCCTCCGGCAGTAATTCGTCATAGACGATATGTACAACCAAATCGTGACTGATATTGTTATGTACCAGCGAGGTGATCGTTATCCCGGCAAATCTGCCGAAGTTCTTATCGATCCCAAAGCCGATGTGTATTTGTTCTGCCACTTTGCTCCTCCTTTCTTTACCAGTTCAGTCTTTTTCGGTCTTTGCTGCTTTTTGTTCTCTTGCGACGCCCCCTTTGAAAAACTTGTTTATATCCTCGCAGTTATTACTGCGGAGCTGGTATTGAGAGTTTTTATCCAAACTGTAAAAATGCCTTCAGCGGCCCTTACTCAGCTGCAGCAGCTTCAGCAGCAGGCGCACTTCTTCCAGCGAATACTGCTCCTGTTCGTCAGTTTCTGCGGCGGCAATTTCAGTAACCCGCTCACTTTCTGCACCCGCCGCCTGTTCGTCAGCCTCGGCATCATGTGCCTGTGCCCACTCGGCCGCCGCTTTTCTGTCCAGCAGTGTTTCCAGCGTGCAGTCCAAAACATTGGCGCTGCGTACCAGCAGCTTTAAGCTGACCTGCACATTGTTATGCTCGATATTGCTCAGATGGGTCTGACTGATGCCGATACGTTCGGCAAACTGCTGCTGGTTGAACTGACAGGCACCGCGCAGCAGGCGGATATTACTGCCGATACGCGGCAGGCAGCTTTCATCGTACATACTTCACCTCAGCCCTCAAAAACATTAGTATTTTAGTTTAAAATATCGAAACTAAAGCATCACTTTTTTGTTTTATATCAAAAACATTTGTTATAGTAATAATCGTAATCATTATAGCACGTTTGTACCCCCCCGCAAGACACTCACTGTTTGTTTGTGTAAAATGTCTGCGAGTCTTGCCCGGCGCATTACGCCAGCGGCTTTAAAACTGTCGGCGTCTGCGCAGTTCCTGCCTTGTCTGGCAATATAAAAAAAGACTGAGCCTAAGCTCAGTCTTTTTATTTATACGTTATTTTTTTATACTATGCAGCAGTTACCTTTCAGCTTCTATCTGTTTGCCTACGTCCCGCAGATAGCTTTGCAGCGTCAGCATGGAATTGGTGAGATAACGCTCACCGCACCACGACAGGTAAATACTGGCTTCACCGATCTCGTCAGCCAGCGGTATGGAACGGATATCGCGGTAAGCATCTCTGACGCTCGCCAGTCCGAAAGAAACGCCCAGCCCTTCGCGCATATAGTCACTCAGCAGCTCAACATTGCCTTCCAGGACAAAGTCCGGCTCGAAGCCGGCTTTTTTACACAGCTCGTCAACGATCCGCAGCTTGCTTTGATCCTCCGGCAGGGCGCAGATCTTTTCGTTTTGGATATCCTGCAGATAGATCTTCCGGCGGCGAGCCATAGGGTGCCTGACTCCGACCAGCAGTGTATAACGGTCTTTCCACAGCGGCACTGAAATGATTTTAGGATGATCGAGCCTGCCCGTTGTCAGCCCAAAGTCAAAGCGGCCGCTCAGAAGTCCGTCCATGATCTCGTTATGCGCTGCCAGCAGATGCGCCAGCCTGATATCGTCATGTTCTTTAAGAAAATCCACCAGCCAGCGTTTGGAAAGCATGGTACTGCTGCTGCCAAGACGAATGTATTTAGTATCGCGCGAGCGCATGTCGGCGATTTCCTTTTTGGCGTCCTCCAGATGCTGCAGGGCTTCGTTGGCATGGTGCAGCAGGATCTTGCCGTATTCGTTCAGCACTACGTTACGTCCGTCGCGGTCAAAAAGCTGCCCGCCCATTTCTTCTTCCAGCCGGGCAACGATAGCGCTCAGGTAGGGCTGTGATACCATCAGCAGCTTGGCTGATTTGGTGATGTGTTCCTGTTCGGCGACTACTTTAAAATACTTGAGCTGTAATAGATCCATGACCGTCACCTTTCATAACAAATAGCTTATGAGTACATACAATAACTAGTATTATACTTATTCTACCCCAGGTTTTACAATAAAGACAAGAAGAAATCTTGCAAGATATTTAAATTCTAAAGTTTTGGGGAGGTCATTATGTCTACTAACTCTGCTCTCAGTAAATACAAGTTTCTCGGTCTCTTTCCTCTGGTCATGGCCCAGATCGGCACTTCCGGCGATAATTCGGTGCTTACCGTGGCTACAGCTTCCCTGCTGGCCAGTCTTAATGCGACAATGTCAGACATCCAGCTGGCCAACATTATTTATTCTTTGTGCGCCGGCTGCCTGATGATCGTCGGCGGTATGGTCGGCCTGATCGTCGGCTGGAAAAAAACTTTCCGCATCGGCGCTGCGATGTGCGCCGTCGGCGAACTTGTCGTAGCTTTCTCCGGCAACATTTTTATGTTCACCTGGGGCGGCCGTCTGCTGGTCGGTATCGGCGCCAGTTTCCTTATCCCTTCTGTACTCGGGCTGATCCCCGGTTTGTATCAGGGCAATGACCGCGCTTTCGCTTTCGGAGCTATCGGCGCTGCTACAGGTATCGCTTCCTGCCTCGGCCCTATCGCCGCCGGTTTTTTGATCGATACTTTTGACTGGCGCATAGCCTTTAGCTGCATGGCCGTTTATTTTACTATCGTTTTTGTTGGTTCGCTGCTGGTGGGCGATGTACCGCTGCCCGAACAAAAAGTGCGTTTTGACCTGAAAGGTACGGTCGTTGCCGTTGCCGGCCTGTTTTTACTGATCATCGGTATCAGCAAGATCCCAGTCTGGGGCCTGATCGATCCGATCGCGCCGCCTGTTATCGGCGGCAGTCCCTTAGTTTTGTTCGGTATGTCACCGGCTTTGTTTATCGCGCTGCTGGGGCTTATCACTCTGGTGCTCCTGGTCCGTATCGAACGTAATGTTGAAAAAACCTATGGTTCCTGTCTTATTCCTTCCTCCTTCTTAACGACGCCGCAGGTACGCAGTGGACTGTATCTTACAGCGATGCTGTTCCTCTGCTTCGGCGGGTCGTTCTTCCTGGTCATCACTTATCTGCAGCTGGTCGCCGGTTTCAGCGCCATTATGACTGGTATAGCCATGAGCGCTATGGCGATCCCGATGATCGTGTTCTCTATGGGTATCCCCAAGTTCAGTCCCGATGCTTCGCCGAAAAAGATCTGCCGCACGGGTATCGCTATGGTTGCCCTTTCGACGATCCCGATGGCGTTGTCCTTAAATCCTTACGGAGTTAACTGGCTGATGTATGTGGGCCTGTTCTTCTTCGGCGCCGGGCAGGGCTTTGTTGCTTCACAGTCTTCCAATATCATCGCAGGGGCAGTTAATGCCCGCGACGCTCAGCAGTCCAGCGGTATCCAGACCGCGACCCGCAATGTCGGTCAGGCGATCGGCGTCGCTATTCTGGGCGTAGTCATGCTGTTTTCCATCACCGGTACTTTTAAGGACGCCGCTTTGAGCAGCGCCGATCTGAGCATTACTTCCAAAACCGTTATCAGCGAGCAGGCTTCCATCGGCTTTATGCCGGACGCTGCTTTCGCAAAATATATTGCGGATAAAGCGGCAAATGCCGATGACGCCGCTGTCTTGACCGCTATCAACCGCAGCACCCGCCAAAATTCCACTCAGCTGGGCCTGTATGTCCTGGGCTTCATTTGCGCTCTGTTCTGGCTCAGCACCGGACCGCTGCCCAATGAAAAAATAACTAAATGATTTTAACTGTTAATCAGTAAATTTATAATGAGGTGATCTTATGTATATGTCCGCAAATTTTCAGGTGATTTCCGATCCGGTAGTCTTTCAGAACGCTCAGGTTACTATCTACCGCGCGCAGAAGGTAGTGACCATGAACCCGCAGATGCCGTGGGCAGAATGTGTTGCCGTTGCCGGCGGCACTATTATCGCAGTCGGTGATTTTATCGATATGGAGGCTTATTTTAAAGCGCATGCTGCTTCTTATCAGATCAATGATACGTTTATCAACAATGTTATTTATCCCGGTTTTATCGAAGCCCATATGCACGCTCAGCAAAGCGGCCTGTATAATATGAATTATGTTTATATCGGCTACTTTGACCGGCATACTGCTGACGGCGAGATTTCCAGAGGCTGCAAAACGCCGGACGAGATCATTGCCAAGCTGCGTGAGGTAATAGAAAAGAACCCCGGTAAATATAACGATCAGAACTGGCTCAGTACTTATGGTATCGATCCGCTGATCTTGGGCGACGCCAAGCTGGAAAACATCAACAGCAAATGGCTCGACCAGGTTTCCAGCACTGTACCCATCTGCCTGAACCATGCTTCCGGCCATTTGATGACCGTCAATACCCGTGCGATCGAGCTGTCCGGCATCGATGCTGTCCACGACGACAATATCGGCCGTTATCCGGACGGCAGCTGCAACGGCAACGTTGCCGAACCCGAATTTATGTCCTATGTTTTAAAGGCAGGCGGTATGCGGATCAGCGGCGACGCTGCGGAAACCGCCGAAAAAGCGACCCGTTATATCGCCAAGCTGGCCAAACACAACGGCTGCACCACGATCGCTGATAAGGCTTTCGGCTTTATCCTGACCCCGAAGGCTATTGACGGTTATACTAACGCTCTGAAAAAAGAACAGCTGCCTGTACGTTTTGTTGTGGAACCTTTCTACAGTAAAAATATGGATGGTGTCTTCGGCGGCTGGAATGGCCTGCAGCAGCTGCGTCAGCAGATCGAAAATGACCGTTTCATTTTTAACCACGCCAAGATTCTGGCTGACGGTTCGATCCAGGGCTATACTGCCAATTTACTGAATAAGGAATATTACAGCGGCGCCAGAAACGGCAAGCTGATCTACGACGACGATACCATGTTCGATATCCTGAAGGAATGTGAGGAACACGGCTACTCGGTCTCTATCCATACTAACGGCAACGGCGCTACCGAGCAGGTACTGCGCGTAGTAAAACGCCTGCGGGAAGAAAACCCAACCAGCATCTACCGCCATACTGTGGAGCATGTGCAGTTGGCAACTGAAAACCAGCTGGCACGCCTGCATGAACTGAATATCGGCGCTAATTTCTTCGCCAACCATCTGTATTACTGGGGCGACGTCCATGCTGAATACACCGTAGGGCCTTACGAGGTCAAACGCATGGAGCCGATGCGCAGCGCTGTCAACCACGGCGTCCGCTTCGGCGTGCATTCCGACGACCCGATCACAGAGGTCAATCCGCTCTTTTCCGCCTGGTGCGCCTGCAACCGCAAATCCGGCATCAGCGGTAAAGTTTATGGTGAAGACCAGTGCCTGACCGCCGATGAAGCAATGCGCTGCATCACCTTAAATGCCGCCTGGCTGCTGCATCTGGAAGACAGGCTCGGTTCGATCGAGACCGGCAAATGGGCAGACTTCACCGTCCTGGCCGAAGAAGTTACCGAAGCCAATAAGGCTACGATGAAGGATATAGAAATCATCGGTACTGTTTCCGGCGGCGTGATCCAATAACGTAAACAGCTTAAATAATGATCAAAGAACGGCAGCAATAGCTGCCGTTCTTTTTTGTGATTGCTGCCCAATAATAACTGATTCCTAAAATCAGTAAATTTCTTCATTTCAACAATGTTTCTAAAAAGTGTTATACTATAAGTAATCATTTATCGCAGAGGAGGAATATTTATGTTCAAGACCCGTAAAGTTGTTATCGTCGGTGCTGGCCACGTTGGTTCACATGTCGCACTGGCACTGATCCAATCCGGTGAAGCCGACGATATCGTCCTGATAGATATCCTGAAAGAAAAAGCTATCGGTCAGGCGCTGGATCTGGATGACTGTGTCAGCGGCTCGCTGTGCGGCAAAGATGTCAGTATCCGCGCCGGCTCCTATGAAGAGCTGCACGATGCCGATATCATGGTCACGGCCTTTGGCCGCAGCCGTCGACCCGGTGAGACCCGGCTGGATATGTTCGACGATTCGATCAAAATGGCCAACGAAGTTGTTTCACATTTAAAACAGATCGATTTTCGCGGTATCATGATCAGTATTTCCAATCCTGCGGACATCATCTGCGAATACATCCGCCGGCAGATGGACTGGCAGCCTTCCCGCTGCTTCTGTACAGGCACCAGCCTGGAAACCTATCGCCTGCTCCGGGTACTCAGCAAGGCCACCGGCTACAGCCGCCGTTCTATTCACGGCTTCTGTATGGGTGAGCATGGTAATTCCAGCTTTATCGTCTGGTCACGCATTTTTATCGGCGGCAAGCCCTTTCTGCAGCTGCGCCGGGAACGTCCGGTTTTGGCAGAAATCAGCCTGGAAGATCTGCAAACGCAGGTCAAAAAAGCCGGTGATATTGAAATCGACGGCAAAGGCTGCACCGAATTTGGTATCGCCAATGTGGCCAAAATGCTTATCAGCGCGATCTTCCACGATCAGAAGCTTGTCTGGCCCTGCTCGACCCTGCTGCGCGGCGAATATGGTCAGCACGATGTGGCTGCAGGCGTCCCCTGCGTTATCGGCAAAAACGGTTTGGAAGAAATTTTAGAAGTCGAACTCACTGACGAAGAACAAGCCAAGTTTGCAGCTTCCTGCGATATTCTGCGCGGCTTTTTAGACCGTGCCGCATCCCTTAAATTTTAAAAACAGCGTCTGTATAAAATTAAAGCCCCGGCCAGCGGCCGGGGCTTTATTATTCTGTTTATTGGTCCTTTGCATCTGTCTCTGCAGCTTCCGCTTCCGGCAGTTTTTCGACCAGTATTTTGTCGATGCGGGTGCCGTCCATATCGACGACCTCGAAGCGGTAGCCATTCCACAGGAAGTAGTTGCCGGCAGTCGGGATATGCCCGATATTGGTAACGACGAAACCGGCCACAGTATTGAAACCCGTTTTTTCTTCCAGCGGCAGCTCATCCAGATCAAGGAAGTCTTTAAATTCGCTGATCGGCAGTAAGCCGTCTACCAGCCAGCTGCCGTCTTCACGTTCGACGATCTCCTGTTTGAATTCTTCATCATAGGAAGGCAGATCGCCGACCAGATGCTCAATAATATCACGCAGGGTCACCATACCTGCCAGCCCGCCGAATTCGTCCATGACCAGCGCCACCTTGATCCGCGTGTCCTTGAACATATCCAGCAGCTTTTGGGTATACATACCTTCAGGCACATACAGCGGCTGCTGCACCGAGCTGCGCATCGAAGCGCCGGTAGCGCCCAGGACATCGGCTAAAAACCGTTTCGTATAGACAACTCCCAGGACGTGTTCCAAATCTTCTTCGGCCACAACATAGCAGGAATACTGTTTTCCGCAATGACCTCCAAGTGCTTATAAAGCGGATCGTTGACGTCAAGCCAGGTGATCTTGGTCCGCGGCGTCATGATCTCGCTTACGCGCAGGTCATCCAGTTCAAAAACGTTTTCGATCATTTTCTGCTCGCCGACGTTAAATACTCCATGCAGCCGGCCCTGCTCCAGCAGTACGCGCACTTCTTCTTCCGTGACCGGAGGTTCGTCACTGGGCTTAAGCCCCAGCGCCTTCAGTAAAACCTAGTCGAAACGCTTAAAAAGACAGTCAGCGGTTTAAACGCGGTAATAATGACCTTGATAAAACCGGCAAAGCTCATGGCAACCTTTTCCGGGTTGTTGAGCGCCATTTTTTTTGGTATCAGCTCGCCTAAGATCAAACTGAGATAGGTCACCAGCGCCACGACGAAGGTATACGACACTACGCCGGCATAAGGACGCAGTACGCTGATCTCACGCAGCAGTCCTTCCAAAGGCGCTGCCAGCATGGCGCCGCTGTATACGCCGGTGCCGATGCCGACCAGTGTGATACCGATCTGCACCGTTGATAAAAACTCAGTCGGTTCCTGAGCAAGCTTTAAAATATACGCAGCTTTGCTGCTTCCCTCATCAGCCAGCTGCTCCAGCCGGCTTTTACGCGCCGAGACCAGCGCCATTTCCAGCATGGCCAGCAGGCCGTTCATTAAAATCAAAACAATAACAATAAATACTTCTTTGATAGACCCGAGAGGATCCATACAGTCATCACTCCTATTTTTTATAATCTCTGTTTAGGGGTTGGCTTTTATTTTTTCTCCAGCATTTGGCAAACGCTTTTGCGCAGCAGGTCAACAACGATGATCGACAGACCGAACAAAACAACTACGCTCCATTCGTGAAGGTTCAGCGGTGTCGTACGCAGGATGCGGCCGCCGACATAGGTCAGCAGCACCTGGATCGCCACGATCAGCGCCATTACATTCAGGAAGCCTTTGTTCTTGTCGATATGCTCCAGCAGGTTAAGACCGGAAACACGCACGTTAAAACCGTTGGCTACCGCCATAAAGATATATGTGCAGAAGAAGCCCGTATATGTGTAGATATGGTCGGGCGCATTGCGGAACAGATGATCGACATAGCTGCTCTTATAAAAGAGGATCGCGATAAAGGTCATATACACGCCGCCCATAGTGATGGTAGACAGCATTTTTTGCTGACTATCGGTGCGCTGCGGTCTTTGGCTTTTCACGCAGGTATTTTTCCAGCGCTGGCTCACCGCCGAAGGCCAGTGCCGCCAGAGTATCCATGACCAGGTTGATCCAGAGGATCTGCGTAATGGTGAGCGGTTTATCGATGCCGATAAACGGTGCTATGAAGTTTATCGCTACGGCTGAGAAGTTGATCGTCAGCTGGAAGACGATGAATTTACAGATAGAATTATAAATCGTACGTCCGTATAAAATCGCCTGTTTGATACTGAGGAAATTATCGTCAAGAATTACGATGTCACCGGCTTCTTTGGCAACTTCGGTACCGCTGCCCATCGCAAAGCCTACATCGGCTTTTTTGAGTGCGGGCGAGTCGTTGACGCCGTCACCTGTCATACCTACTACCAGGTTCATCTCCTGTGCCAGGCGCACCAGCCGTGATTTATCCATTGGCAGGGCGCGGGCTACTACGCGCAGCTTATGCAGCTCCAGTTTCACCTGTTCGTCGCTCATTTCCGCAAGCTCGGCCGAGGTCCAGACCAACTCGTTCGGACGCTGCAGCAGGCCTGCATCTTTAGCGATCGCTACCGCGGTTTCGCGGCGGTCACCGGTGATCATAACGATCTGTACGCCTGCATCCTGAACTTCAGCAATCGCTTCGATCGCTTCTGGACGGACTTCATCGCGAATACCCAGAATACCTACCAGCGTCAGTCCGTCTGCCGGCAGCTCATCGCCTTCGATATCGCTTTCATAGGTGCAGAGTGCCAGCATCCTGATCGCATCTGCTGCCAGTTCCAGCATTCTGTCATCCAGTGTTTTTTTCATTTCTTCGGTCAGCGGCTGGCGGTTGCCTTCCGCATCCCAGTAGTGGCTGGTTTGCAAAATCAGCTTTTCCGGAGCGCCTTTAGCCAGGCAGTAACGCTCGCCGTTACCGCTGACTGCCGCCCAAGAATATTTATTGGCGCTGTTGAAAGGAATAAATTTATCACGGTGCAGCATTTCTTCCATACGGTAGCTGCCTACATAGTTGCTGAGCGCCCGCTCAGTCATATTGCCGCCGACCATAGCGCCGTCAGAAACGGCTGCCGAGGTATTGAGCACAACGTTTTGGTAAGTAAAGGCCTTCAGCTTTGCAGGCAGTACGTCAAACGCAGGGTATTCCTGACGGTCGCCGGTAATGAACCGTACGACTTCCAGCTTGCCCTTTGTGATCGTGCCTGTCTTATCGGTAAAAGCAGGTTCAGACTGCCCGCAGTTTCGATACCGACCAGCTTCCGCACAAGTACGTTATCGCGCAGCATTTTTTTCATATTCAGCGACGAAACGATCGCGATCATCAGCGGCAGCCCTTCCGGCACCGCCATAACGATAATGATGATACCCAGAATAACAGCCTGCACCAGATCAGACAGCAAAAGCGGCGTATTAGCAAAATAAGCGCCGAAATCGCCGTACAGATAGGCTTTATGCAGCATGACTGCCAAAGCGATCAGCACACCGCCGGCATAACCAAACTGGCTGATATGATGCGCCAGTCCCTTAAGTTTTAATTTCAGCGGGCTGTCACGTTCATCATCCTTCAGCTCCTGGGTCAGCTGACCGTAGATAGAGCTGTCGCCGATCTTAACGGCCTGCATGATGCCCTGCCCCTCGACAACGACGCTGCCGCGGAACAGCTTATGCTCGTCCAGAAAATCGATAGTACCATCGCCCCAGGTAAAATCGGGCGGAGCGATCAGCTTATGGGCTTCCTTGCTTTCGCCGTTCAGGGCCGCCTGGTCAAGCTTCACATCGCCGTCCAGTAAGATACCATCGACCGGAACTTTATCGCCGGCCTCCAGAATTACCGCATCACCGACGACAATATCATCGATATGCAGCTCAACCGGCTCGCCGTCACGCCAAACCTTGCAGCGGATACGGCTGGCTTCTTCCTGCAGTTTCTGGAAAGCGTTTTCATTGCTGTACTCAGAATAAGTAGAAACAAAAGTCGCCAGAATGATGGCCAGAAAAATACCCATCGTTTCGATCCAGTCGCCGTGCCCCATATAAACAAAAACTACGTTGACCAACAGCGCCAGGATCAGGATCCGGATGATAGGGTCTTTAAAATTCTCCCACAGCTTATCCCAAAAGGTTTCGCGCGGGAGCTGAGTCAGGGCATTATTGCCCTGCTCGGATAATGCTTTGCTCGCTTCTTCAGTAGTCAAGCCGAACTTGTTCACTGTGTTTGCTCCTCCTTACAAAAAAGCTGCGGGACCCAAGGCCTCACAGCTTCATTGCTATTTATGATTATAAATTAATTGCCCCAGACTTTACGCATCAGGACAGGGTATTCTTCTACCAGATGTTTTAAAATAACATCGATCACTGTGTGGATAACAGGCGCTTCAAAGCCTTCGTCAGTCGTAGTGATGCAGCTGTCAAGGCAGATATCCCCGTTGTCGCCTTCATAGTATTTAAAAACCTTGTATTTTTTATTAAGCTCGTTGATATGCATCAAAACGCCTTCGCGGTTGCCGGCATTGACAACGCCAGCGGCAACGCGCACCTGGATCATCGTATAGATGCTGTCGTCCAGCACGATCATCGTCGGCAGATTCTGACTGCTGACTTCCATATGGGCACGATAAACGATGCTGTGCATTTCGTTATCGATTTCTTCCTTTGAAAAACAGTTGATATTATTGGAACTTAAAAATTCATCAAATTTTGCGGCCTTACTCATCTTCATCTCCCCTATCTGCAATATTCATTGCCTTACAGTATTTAATATTACACTATTAAATAAACTTTGTATAGTGCAAAAGCCGCTCTTACTGATTTTTCACAAACATTTCAATATTCTGTCTTTTTACAGTTGCTGACTTGCTGCAAGCTGTTTTTGTTTAATTTTTACAGTATTTTATTCCGCTTGTCAAAGACTTTAAAATATAATGTATACAATTTGCATTTCTTTTTTGCGTATTTTATAATTAAACTTGCAGTTTTGTATATAGATATAATTTGCTTTGAGAGGGGAAAATCACATGTATACTTCATTACCGCCCAAGCAGGGGCTTTATGATCCCTGGTTCGAGCACGACGCCTGCGGTCTGGGTGTCGTCGCCAACATCAAAGGCCGTAAATCCAATAAGATCCTGCGGCAGGCTTTAGTGGTGCTGCGCAATATGGACCACCGCGGCGGACAAGGCGCCGATATGAATTCCGGCGACGGCGCGGGTATCCTTCTTCAGCTGCCGCACACCTTTCTGGTCAAAGAATGTGCCAAGCTCGATATCGAACTGCCGCAGCCCGGCCATTATGCCGTTGGCTTTATGTTCCTGCCGCCTGACGCTGTAGAGAGAGAAAACACCCAGCGTCATTTTGAAAAGCTTGTTACTGCAAACGGACAGGAGCTTTTAGGCTGGCGTAACGTACCGGTCAACCCGGAGGTACTGGGTGAAAAATCACGCCAGAGCCAGCCGTTCATGGCGCAGGTCTTTATCAAGGCCAGCCCGCAGGTCATCGATCGGCTGAGCATCGACGACAATGCCTTTGAACGGCAGCTGTACAGCATCCGCCGTCAGGCCGAAAATCATATTCGCTATGGCAGGCTGCGCGGCGGCAGGTATTTTTATATCGCCAGCCTGTCTTCACGGACTATCGTTTATAAAGGGATGCTGACTACGGAGCAGCTGGGTTCTTTTTATTCTGACCTGCAGGACAGTTCTATGGAAACAGCAATGGCTTTAGTCCATTCCCGTTTCAGCACCAACACCTTTCCCAGCTGGGAACGCGCCCATCCTTACCGTTATCTGATGCATAACGGCGAGATCAATACCCTGCGCGGCAACATCAACTGGATGCGCGCCCGCCAAACGATGTGCGGCAACAGCCTCTGGGGCAGCAAGATCAAAGATATCATGCCTATCATCGACGAAACCGGCTCTGATTCGGGAATGTTCGATAACTGTCTGGAATTTCTTGTCATGTCGGGACGCAGCCTGCCGCATGCTGTAATGATGATGATTCCCGAACCGTGGGGCAAAAATCCCCATATCGATCCGGATCTGAAAGCTTTTTTTGAATACCATAATTCTCTGATCGAAGCCTGGGACGGACCTGCCGCCATGGCCTTTACCGACGGACGCACTATCTGCGCCGCTCTGGACCGCAACGGCCTGCGGCCTTCCCGCTATTACATTACTCAGGATGATACGATCGTTCTGGCCTCCGAGGTCGGCGTCGTCGATCTGGATCCGGCGACCATTGTCAAAAAAGACCGTCTGCGGCCGGGCAGGATGCTGGTCATCGATACTGTAGCAGGCCGCATCATCGGCAACGACGAGATCAAACATAAAATAGCTACCGAACAGCCCTATCGCAAATGGCTGGACGAAAACCTTATTAAATTGAATGCGATCAAGCTCACTACCGAGCTGCCGAAGCCCGATCCCAAAACCCTGCTGCGACGGCAACTGGCTTTTGGCTATACGCTGGAAGACCTGACCAAGTTTCTGAAACCAATGGCTACTAAAGGAATAGATCCGCTGGGAGCGATGGGAAACGACGCTCCACTGGCCGTTTTATCCGAAGAACCGCAGCTTTTATACAACTATTTCAAGCAGCTTTTCGCCCAGGTCACCAATCCTCCTATCGACGCTATTCGCGAGGAAGTGTTTACTGATACGACCAGCGGCATCGGCCCGGAGAAAAACCTGATCGACCCGCAGCCTGACAGCTGCCGGCAGATTTCAGCCGAATCACCTGTTTTAAGCAATATCGAGCTAGCCAAGCTCAAAAATATCCAGCAGCCTAAATTCCAGGCGGCGACACTGCCGATGCTTTACCCGGTAGCCGCCGGCGGCACAGGGCTCAAACACGCACTTGACAGTCTGTGTGCACAGGCTGACGCTATGATCGCACAGGATAAATGTATTCTGATTTTATCTGACCGTGAAATGAACGAAGAAATGGCGGCTATTCCTGCCCTTTTGGCCGGCGCCTGCCTGCATCATCATCTGATCAAAAGCGGCAGCCGGCTCAAAGCTTCTATTATTATCGAATCGGCCGAACCGCGCGAAGTGAATCATTTTGCACTGCTGCTTGGCTATGGCGTCAGCGGCATCAATCCCTACCTGGCGTTTGAAACGATCGAAGAAATGTGCTCTAACGGTATGATCACCGGCGTTACAGTAGAGCAGGCCACCGCAAATTATATCGACGCCTGCACCCACGGTATCGCCAAGATCCTTTCCAAAATGGGTATTTCTACAGTGCAGTCTTATCGTGGCGCCCAGATTTTTGAAGCTATCGGCATCAGCAGCTGTGTGATCGAAAAATATTTCACCGGCACACCTTCCCGACTGGAAGGGATCGGCCTGGACGAGATCGCCAAAGAAGTAGAGCTGCGTCACCTGCCGGCCTTCAAAGCTGATGCGTCTGATCTGTGCAGCTATGAATCCGGCAGTGTTTACCAATGGCGCAGCGGCGGCGAACGGCATATGTTCAATCCGCAGACTGTTTTTGCATTGCAGCAGGCCTGCCGCGAAAACGATTACACTATGTTCAAACGCTTTTCCAGCGAACTGAACAGCAGTGCTTTTGCCAATCAGAACCTGCGCAGTATGCTGACCTTCACTCCGCAGCGGCTGCCGATACCTATCGAACAGGTAGAATCTGTAGACAGCATCTGTAAACGTTTTAAAACCGGCGCAATGAGCTACGGCTCGCTCAGCCAGGAAGCGCACGAATGTCTGGCGATCGCAATGAACCGTATCGGCGGTAAGTCCAATACGGGCGAGGGCGGCGAACATCCTTCCCGCTTCCGTCCCCAGCCTGACGGCGACAGTAAGCGCAGTTCTATCAAACAGGTGGCCTCAGGCCGCTTTGGCGTTACCAGCAATTATCTGGTCAACGCGGATGAGATCCAGATCAAGATCGCCCAGGGTGCCAAACCAGGTGAAGGCGGTCAGCTGCCCGGAGGTAAAGTCTATCCCTGGATCGCCGAATGCCGCGGGACTACTGCCGGTATCGGCCTTATCTCACCGCCGCCCCATCACGATATTTATTCGATCGAAGATTTAGCCGAACTGATACACGATTTGAAAAACGCCAACCCACGTGCCAAAATCAGCGTCAAGCTGGTTTCTGAGGTTGGCGTCGGCACCATTGCCGCAGGCGTCGTTAAAGCCTGTGCCGATGTAGTGCTGATCTCCGGCTACGACGGCGGTACAGGTGCTTCGCCCCGCACCAGTATCAACCACGCCGGACTGCCCTGGGAGCTGGGACTGATGGAGACCCATCAGACGCTGCTGCTCAACAACCTGCGCAACCGTGTGACTCTGGAAACCGACGGTAAGCTGATGACCGGACGCGACGTGATCATCGCCGCCTTGCTGGGTGCCGAAGAGTTCGGCTTTGCCACTGCGCCGCTGATCGCTTTGGGCTGCGTTATGATGCGCGTCTGCAATCTGAATACCTGTCCTATGGGCGTCGCTACCCAGGACCCGAAGCTGCGCCGTAACTTTAAGGGCAAACCGGAGTATGTCGTCAACTTTATGCACTTCATTGCCCAGGAGGTTCGCGAATATATGGCCGAACTGGGCTTCCGCAGTATCGACGAAATGGTGGGACGTACGGAAGTACTGCTGGCTAAACCGGAGCGTAACTGGAAAAATAAAAATCTTAACTTAGCGCCGCTGCTTTATAAACCGGAGGTAGAACCGGGCACCAGCCAGGTCTGCACCACCGAACAAAACCACCAGCTGGAAAAATCGCTGGACTGCCGCGAGCTGCTGGCAATCTGCAAAACCGCTGTCGCCGGCAAAAAACAGGTCGATATCACGCTGCCTATCAAAAATACCGACCGTGTCGTCGGTACCATCCTCGGCAGTGAAATCACTCGCCTTTACGGTTTGGAAGGCCTGCCGGAAGATACGATCAGACTGCACTTCAAAGGCTCGGCCGGACAAAGCTTTGGAGCCTTTTTACCGCCCGGTATCACCCTGCGTCTCGAAGGCGATGCCAACGACCACGTCGGCAAGGGTCTTTCCGGCGGTAAAATCATCATCCATCCCTTTGCAGAAGCGCCTTTCAATCCTCACGAAAACATCATTATCGGCAACGTTGCCTTCTACGGCGCCACCAGCGGTGAAGCCTATATTTCCGGTATTGCCGGTGAACGTTTCTGCATTCGCAACAGCGGCGTCAATGCCGTTATCGAAGGTGTCGGCGACCACGGCTGCGAATATATGACCGGCGGCACCGTCGTTATTCTGGGTAAGACCGGACGGAACTTTGCTGCCGGCATGAGCGGCGGTATTGCCTATGTTTTAGATGAAGACGGTACCTTTTCGGGCTACTGTAACAAAGAAATCGTACTGCTGGAACAGTTGAAGGAAATCAATGATACCATGCAGCTGCAGAAAATGATCCTAAAACACGCAGAATATACCGGTAGCAGTATTGCCCGCCGGATTCTGGCAGACTGGGACAGTTACGTCAAAAAATTTGTCAAGGTCATTCCCAAAGATTATAAGCGCGTTACCGAAAAAGTCGCCCAATACCTGCAAAGCGGTATGAGCGAGCAGGAAGCGACGATCAAAGTATTTGAGGAGGTGCAGGCATAATGGGTAAACCGACCGGATTTATGGATTACAAACGGCAGGAACTTGCGCTGCGCCCGCCTCAGGAGCGCATCAAAGACTGGGAAGAAATCAAAACCAGCAGTCTACCTCACAAAGAAGAACTGCAAAAACAGGCTGCGCGCTGCATGGACTGCGGTATTCCCTTCTGCCACAGCGGCGTAATGCTGGGCAAAGCCTTATCAGGCTGTCCGCTGCATAATCTGATGCCGGAATTTAACGACTTTGTTTATCAGGGGCTGGATCATTTCGCCTATGCGCGCCTGAATAAAACTAATAATTTCCCGGAATTCACCTCGCACGTCTGTCCGGCTCCCTGTGAAGGAGCCTGCAGTGCCAGCCTGGCAGGCAGTGCAGTCAGTATCCGCAATCTTGAACAATATATCATTGAAACAGCATTTGCAGAAGGCTATGTCAAACCCAACAAACCGACTCACCGCAGCGGCCAAAAAGTTGCCGTTATCGGCAGCGGCCCGGCCGGCCTGGCCTGTGCTGACCAGCTTAACAAGGCAGGCCACAGCGTCACCGTCTATGAACGTGCCGACCGCGCCGGGGGGCTTTTGATGTATGGTATACCCAATATGAAGCTGGACAAGCATCTGGTAGAACGACGCATCAAGCTTCTGGAAGAGGCCGGGGTCACCTTTGAACTGAACAGTGAGATCGGCCACAAAATTTCTTCGGAAACACTGCTGAAACAGTTCGATGCGATCGCCCTTTGTACCGGCAGTACCGTACCGCGTGATCTGACCATCCCCGGCCGCGAGCTGCAGGGCATCCACTTTGCCAAGGATTATCTGCACAGCGTCACTAAAAGCTTTTTAGACAGCAGCCTGCAGGATAAAAAAGCTGTTTCCGCCAAGGGGAAAGATGTTATCGTCATCGGCGGCGGCGATACCGGCACCGACTGTGTAGCGACAGCCATTCGTCAGGGCTGCAGAAGCGTAAAACAGATCGAGATCATGCCCTGCCTGCCCCATTCCCGTACTGCAGATAACCCCTGGCCGGAAATGCCCCGTGTTTTCAAAACTGATTACGGACAGGAAGAAGCCTTCGAGCTGTACCACCAGGACCCGCGAGACTACTGTATCATGAGCAAGGAATTTATCGGCAAAAATGGGAAAGTCGATAAGCTGCGGCTCTGCCAGATCGACTGGCAGAAGGAAGCCGGGCGTTTAATTCCTGTCGAGATCGCCGGAACAGAACAAATAGTTTCAGCTCAGCTGGTGCTTCTGGCAATGGGTTTTATAGGCACTGAAACACAGTTATTTGACGAATTTAAATTTGCCAGATCAGAGGCCAATACTATTGCGGCCAATGATAATGATTATATGACCTCGATCCCCGGTATTTTTGCGGCTGGCGACGCCCGCCGCGGCCAAAGCCTGGTAGTCTGGGCCATTGCCGAGGGACGCGGAGCCGCAGCCGCCATTGACAAATATCTGACGGCAGTTAAATAAGCGTTCCCCTCTCCTTAACATAGTGAACAGACCCTTACGGTCAGTCTGCATAAGCCGCTGCCATAAGGGTCTGTTCCATTTTCGGCTCCTGCAGGCGCAGGCTCCCACGATTATTTATAACAGAAAAAGCACTTGCCTGCTTCATTACGGCAAGTGCTTTTTATACATCATTCAAATTCCAAACATCTGGCGGCACAGCCTGATACCAGACGCCGTTTTAAAAATTCGCCCGCAGGCAGTCTGGATAGCCTCCTTACTCATGCCATCTTCATAAAAATTCACCAAAAAATCAGCTTCCACTAAAATCTGATAATCCATACCATCGATATTGGTATAAGTATGATGATGCCCAATCAAATAGCATACCCGCTCGCAGACGTCAGGAGCAAACCCCAAGTTTGCCAGCAGTTCTGACGCTGCCGGCGGTCCCTCCAACTCCTGCGTTTTACCGCTGCACTTACCGACGCCGAACTTCGCCTCGCCATTTTTGATACCGATATCGTGAGTCAGCGCTGCAGCTTCTAAAATAAACTGTGTCCTTGCGTCCAGCTGCTCCTGCCGTCCGATCAACTGCGCCAGGGCATGTACCTTAATAAAGTGCTGGATCCGCCGGGCATCGCCTTCCATATAAGCGATCATAGCTTCCAATAACTGCTGCAGCTGCATTCTTTTACCCCCAAATCACAACTTAAACTACCTGGAAAATATAAAATTTCAAATAATACGTTTCCGGGACACTCCATAAAATAGGATGGTCAGGCGACTGCTGGCGCGCCTCGATCTGCCGCAGCTGTACGTTGGCGTCTGCAGCCGCATCATGCAGCATCTGCACAAACAGCTCCTCCTTCATAAAATGCGAACAGGAACAGGTAGCCAAATAACCGCCGCGCGGCAGCAGCTTCATAGCCTTTAAATTGATCTCTTTATAACCGCGAATGGCATTTTTTACCGTACTGCCTGATTTTGTAAATGCCGGCGGATCAAGAATAATAAAATCATATTCTCTGGACTTACTGTTTACCAACTCGGAAAGCAAATCAAAAACATTGGCCTTTAAGCCCTGTACAACCTCACCCAAGCCATTTTTAACAGCATTAGCGTCCGTCATCTGCACAGCCTCAGCCGAAATATCTACTGCAGTTACAGCAGCGGCTCCGCCTGCCGCAGCATTAAGAGCAAAAGCTCCGGTATGCGTAAAGCAGTCCAGCACGTGCTTGCCCCGGGCGATTTTAGCAATCGCCTGACGGTTATACTTCTGATCTAAAAAGAAGCCTGTTTTCTGACCGTTCTCCACATCTACATTATACTTAATCCCGTTTTCAACGATCGCCGTCAGTGGCTCACCCGGTTCTGCTGCCTCTGTAAGCACAAACCAGCCCTTATTTTCCTCCATACCTTCCAGCAGGCGGATCTTGACATCGTTGCGTTCATATAAACCTCTGATTTCCTCACCCTGCTCACGTAAAATCTTGTACAACAGGTTAAAAATCAACTCTTTCCGCACTTCTATGCCCAGTGATAAAGTCTGTGCGACCAGAATGTCATTGAACCGGTCTACTGTCAACCCGGGAAAATGATCGGCCTCACCAAAAATCAGGCGGCAGCATTTAAAATCAGCCCCTGGCATTACAGTACGACGATAATCGATCGCATAACGCAACCGCCGTTCCCAGAAATCAGCATCAAATTTATCATTAGTATTGGTCGAAATCAAGCGCACTCTGATTTTAGAATGGTCATTGACAAAACCTGTCCCTAAATATTTGCCTTTGCCGGTGACCACGTCAACCAGATCACCGTTTTGGTACTCTCCCTCGATATTGGTTATTTCCTCAGCATAGACCCAGGGATGACCGCTGCGGGCCGCTCTTTCGCCCTTCGGCGTAATGTAAAATTTCGTATAAGCTCTCATAATCTGCTCCGTTCTTTTTCAGCTGTACTGCCCCTCTGCTGCCTCCGGCTCTTGAAGCAGGCGCAGCACTAAGATTTTTTATTATAGCATATCTCCAAATTTAAAGGCAGCAGGAAATCTGCTTACCTAAACTGAGGCTGTCCGGCGTTACGTCACAATCATAAGCCAGCACTTGTACACCAGCCTGCTGTGCCCGCTGCAACGCTTCGGCAAAAGCCGCATGTGTGCGGCGATTTGGTGTAAAACTGGTCACACCGCGCATTTGGATCACAAAAATCACCGCGGCGGCATAACCATCCCGCACCGCCTGCGTCAGCTCGTCTAAATGCTTGACGCCGCGCTCTGTCGGTGCGTCAGGAAACATTGCCACGCCATTTTCCTCCAAAGTCACGCCTTTCACCTCAATAAACATCCGCTGCTGCTGCGTTTCTGCATAAAAATCAAAACGCGAAGCACCATACCTGCATTCAGGCTTCAACAGTGTAAGCCCCGGCAGCAGTTCGCCTGTCGCCAGCCATTCGCCCACCACCTTATTCGGCGCCTGCGAATCCATATTGATCAGTAAGCTGCCCTTTCTGACAGCAATCAACGAATATTTTGTCTTACGCCTGGGGTCATGATGGCACTCCACATAAACCACTGCTCTCGGCGTCAGAAGCTCACGACAGCGCCCTGTATTCTTCACGTGGCAAACCTCTACCTGCCCGTCCAGCTCGATATGAGCAATAAAACGATTGGGTCGTGCAATAAAGTAACCCTGTTTTATTTCATTATAATGCATTTTCTGCCTCATTTTCTTTAAAAGATGTTTTCATTATACTACACCTAAGGCAAAGACAAAAGGCAGTTCGTCTTAACTTCAAACATATTTATTTCCCCGGCAATAAAACCGTTTACTTTCAGCTAAATATAAAATAACCCTTACTGCCTTGAATCTCACATTCAAAATCAGCAAAGGTTATTCCTTAAAATACTTATTGATAATTTTACAACAGCCCGGCCGGTATATACCAGTTTCTGGCATCTATCGGCAGCAGATCATTGGCAAAACAGATCACGCCGCCTGCACCTAATTTCAAGGCCCGTTCTCCTTCTGTCACCGGCCGCAGGATATCAAATTTCTTTGTTTCTTTCACAGGGCTTGAGCTTTTGCGGATCGCCAAAGGATGTATGCTGCCATCAACATTCAGCACAAGCTCTACCTCCCGGCTGTTAAAGTCACGGTAATAACCAAGTGGCGGTATCTGTCCGCAATTACTGAAGCTCTTGTAGATCTCCATTACCGCCCAAGTTTCCAAAAAGCTCGACGACATTGCCCCTGCTTCCAAGATCTCGGCATTACTCCAGCGCAGCAGATAAGCAGCCAGGCCGGTATCGGTAAAATATACCTTCGGCGCTTTCACACCATATTTTAAATTCGGATGCATGAACGGCTCCAGTAAATACACCAGCCCCGCCGCTGCCAGTACCTTCAGCCACTGCTTTGCCGTTGGCGCAGTGATCTCCGCTTCCTTGGCCAGCGCCGCATAGTTGATCATACTGCCGGTATAGCTGGCTGCCGCACATAAAAACCGGTAAAATTGCAGTTCATCATTGACCTGGGTCAGCGCCCTGACGTCACGCTGCAGAAAGGTCTGCACATAGGAAGAGTAATAGTTGTTCCAGTCCTGCTCTGAGGCATTGTTCAGCGCCGGCATACTGCCGCGCCAAATCTGCCCAAACAAATCACGCATCGGCAGTATCTCAGCTTCCTGCGCCCGCTGCAGTAAAAATTTTTCTTCAGGCACAAAAGCTCCCGCACCAAGACCGGCTACTTCGGCATGACTGAACCCTAGCAGATGAACGATAGCGATCCTGCCTGCCAGGCTTTCTGTGACGTTTTCCATCAAATCAAAAGCATGCGACCCTGTCAGCCAAAAGTCACCGTTATTGCCATGCTCGTCTACGTACATTTTAATATACGGCAGCAGCTTCGGAGCCATCTGGATCTCATCGATCAAGAGCGGCGGTTTATACCGCTGCAGAAACAGCCCCGGTTCCGTCATTGCCAAGCTGCGCACGTTGATATCGTCCATCGTCACATAAGTCCTGTTGCCTTCTGCCAGCCTGCGCAGCAAAGTCGTCTTTCCTACCTGACGCGGCCCAGTAACCAGAAGTACCTTACAACAACCGCTCAGTTTTTCAATTGTCGTCTCCAAATGGCGTTTGATATACATCGTAATTTCTTCCTTTATAGATAAAATTAAGAAAATAAGTTTCTAGTATTACTCATATCTAACTAATATTTTACATATACACTCTACAAGCTTTTTCTGATCTTCAAAATCATTACTTCCAATATGCGCAATACGTAAAATATAATCTTCATTAACGCCACCAGTTGGATTAACAATCATATCATATTCGTTTTTGAGACTTTTAAATATATCTATCGCTATTGGCTTTTTAAAAATAATTGGTGTTATCGCATTAGATAGTGGATATTTCGGTATAGTTAAAGGCAATTTACCAATACGAGCTCTGAAATCTATTGCTTTTTTCTCTATTTTTTCCAAATATATTTCTAGCCCTAATTTATCTATCATCTTAAGCGCTTGATAAATCTGCATACATATACCTACAGCTGGTGTAAAAGGTGTTTGTCCACGTTCTATATTACTAATATAGTTATTAAAATCAAAATATACAGACTTTACATTATTATTCATTACTCGTTCTTTTAGTATTCTTGAATTAATTGCTACCATAGACATTCCGGGTGCAACACATAATCCCTTTTGTGAACTTATTATAGTAACATCAATATCATTTTCATCCATATGGTACTCATCGCATAAAAACGTACTAATTGCATCAACAATAAGATACATATTATTTTTTTTACAAAATTTAGAAATCATTTTTATATCATATAATTGACCCGTAGAAGTTTCATGCAAATTAACTAATAAAACTGAAAATCCACAGTTATCATATCTAGCTAAGTGTGTTTCAGTTAACGCTTCATTTGTTCCTAACCTAATTTCAGTACTATTCAGGGAATATAAATCACAAATTTTTTTAAATCGCTCACCAAAAGTCCCACCATTTATGATCAATATTTTGTCTTTATTACTCAAGCAATTCATTACAGTAGCTTCCATTGCTCCTGTACCAGATGCAGTTAAATAAATTATTTTTGACTCTCTTGATGTATGTAAATATTTTTTTAGCAAACAATCTATACTTAACATTACATCTGAAAATTCTTTTGTCCTAAAATAAGGAACCTGCTTACCTCCTACAAATTTTATTTCATCATACATTTCAGTTGGTCCTACAGTAAATAATTTCATTTCATCACCTATATTTCAAAAATATTCTTATTATTTCTAAATTTATCAATAACTGAAACAACCGACAAAATCTCTTTCTTATTCCAATAAATTGAACTAACTTTGTTATTAATACATTCTAAAAAATTATTTATTTCATATCTTAGCCCATCTCCATCAAATTTATAAAAATATTTATTATTTTTATTTATATCTTCAAATCTAACCTCAAAATAATCAGTTTTCCACCAGGGTGCTGGAACATATAGATACCCTTTAGTTCCAACAACAGTTAAATCACCTTCATTTTTCGCATCAATTGCAACTGTTCCTGTCCCAATCGAATGCTTGAATAAAACATTGAATTTTGTAAATATATCAATTCTATCTGCATTAAATTTAGAAATAAAATTTACATCTATAAAATCAGTCCCTAATATTTTAAATATTGCTAATAATGGGTATGAAGCTAACGCATTAACACTACCACCTGAAGCTAATTCTATTTGATGGTTAATTTTATTGCCATGGATTTGAGTAAAGCATGCATCTACAGACAAAATACTACCTATTAATCCACTTTTAACAATTGGAACAATTTTACAAAAAGCAGGACAATACGCTGTTTTCAACGCTTCCATTAAAATTAAATTCCGTTCCTCTGCAATTTTAAATAACTCTTTCCCCTCTATTTTATTTAAGCAAAATGGAAATTCACACAAAACATGCTTATCACTTAACAACGCATTCTTTATATATTTATAATGTTCTTTTGGCGGAACACAAATATATACTGCATCCACTTCGGAATATAATCTTTTTATATCTTTATATAATATAATATTTTCTTTTAATGCCATTCTTTCAGACTTAGTATAATCTTCATCGTAAATCCCTATTAAATTGACGCCTCCAACAAATTTCATTTCATTTTTAAATCTATGTACAATATCATAAGCACCAATTATACCTAAATTAATAGACTTTCTATTTCTTAAGTCAGTGCTGGATATACCTTTTGTCCTATCTAAATAAATAACCTGACAGTATTCATTTAAATAATCAAAATAACCTATCCAATCTGATCCTACTGTAAAAATATCTATGTTATATTTTTTTATATCATCTATTTTTTGTCCAAAATATTCTTCTACTATTATTTCATCAGCTAAACCTGTATTTTCAACATTTTTGATCCGTTGTACTAGTGAATCTTTTACATTTAATTTTCCCCTGGCTTTATCAAAGACATCAGAAGTAACAGCTACAATCAAATAATCACCAAGTTCCTTAGCATGCTTCAATAGATTATAGTGCCCCTTATGAAATAAATCATATGTCCCATATGTTATTACTTTTTTCATAAAATATCCTCTTTTTCTTCTATCAATCGCTTTATGTTTGACATTAAAATTTCTTTTGTATTATTATTCTCCTTTTTAGGAAGATAATGATCTATATATATATCAATCAGCTTAAATACTGACTCAATATCTTCACTTTCTACTAAATGTACATTTCCTAAGTTTTCAAACCATTTTACCCCAGAAGAAATTTTGGAATCATAGGACTTAAATGCTATTACAGGCGTATGTGTTATTACTGCAAAAACCATCCCATGAAATCTATCTGTAATAACTAACTTTGACTTATTTATCAAATTAATTTTTTCTAAAACCTCTTTTTCTCTTTTGGCATCACTATAAACTCTTTTCGCTTCAATTGTATCTGTGACGATAAGTGGAATATTTTTCTCTAATATTCTTTCCCTAATAATATCTATGCTTTTATCATCTATTATTTTTTCTATATCATTTCGGAATAAAAGTGTTATTCCTTCTCTATGTATGTCATTTACCAAAACATCTTCTAAAGCAACCACTGCATCAGGTAGCAACAGAACTTTATTTTTAAAGTTCTGTTTTGCAAAATAATAGCTAGTTTCATCTCTCGTTATAATCTTAATTTTATTATTCTTACGATAAATATTGATGCTGTTATTTAATTCTTTCTTACCATTACCATTTTCATGAAAAAATATGCTTATTGGCATAATAACTATATTATTTTTTGAATATCTTTCAATCAATATTCTTCTTAATTTTTCTTCATTTGGATAAAGTGTTCCTAAATTTCCACCACCATGAAAAAAAAGTTGATCAGTATCTTTTACAGGAATACTTGGCAAAGATAATTTTTCAACAATTTTTAAAACATCATATGTTATTTTTATAACTCTTTTGTTTGGGCATAACGATGATAATATATATTGCTCAGCGAGAACGATAGCTTGATCTCCCATATTTCCATGAGTAGGTACACCTAATAAAATTACTCTATTATCATTCTTTAAAAGACTGTAATAATTTTTAAAATATTCTTTTATAATAAAACCAGTTTGTTTAAGCAATGCAAATATATTTTTTATCATCCTGTTATTCCTTTAATCCATGAATCATTTTCTTATAAAAGTTTTCACTATACTTTGCCAAATATTTGTGCCTAGACGCAAATATTGAATGATATTTTTTTATTTCCTGAATTTTGCTAATTTTTTTTACTAAGTTATATTTCTCTTCGGGATCTTCTTCCAAATTATAGATAGCAACTATATCATTGTATTCAAATTTTTTATTCAACATACATTGAGCACTTATACGATACGTTTTATCTATAATTGTATACCAAATCTTTTTTTCATTAATAGTAGGACACCCTGGACCAGCATACTCAATTAATACATAATCTTTTTTATACTTTGGATATCTTTCAACTACATTGGTCATAAATTTCAGTTTATTAATACCATCTATATTGGTTGTTATTTTATTAATTCTTTCTTCTCTTTCATTCTCACTATTATAAATAATCATCGGTATGTGAAAAGCTTCAGTATAAGTCTGATTATATATTTTTTCTCTAGGAGGCATTTCATAACATGGATATCCATGATCAGCGGTAACTACAAAAATAAAATCATTTTTTAGCTCTTGCTTTAGTTCTTCAAAAAACTTCTGTAGTTTAAAATCACAATATCTTGCACTTAATGCAGCAATAATATTTCCCTGAATATCCATTTTTTCGCCATCAAGTAGCTCAAAAACAACTTCAAACTCTTCTTTTAAACTATCAACATCAGTGCTATCTACACTATGAAATACTGATGGTAGATGAAAATCTTGAACATGAATATACGAAAAACAACTTTTCTCCATTTTATCATTGTCAATTATTTCTTTTGAAAATTCTTTAAACATCTTATCCATACTTACTTCTATTTTAGAATTTTCGTCTAACTGGTCGAAATATGAACCTAAATAATTATTAGATACATACATATAGTAACGTCTTACAAGCTTTATACAATCAACAATGCCAGTATTAAAAGCTTTCTTTATAATATATTTCCAATCTATACTTTGACGTTTTATAACTTTATAATACCTTTTTTGACACACTGTTAATTTCTCTTGATATTCTTCTTTTAACCAATCAAGTAATGGTAACTTTTTTCTCTTATTATATAAAACATCTAATTGCCAGAGATTATGTTTCTTCCATTTTTTTAATACACTATCAATATAACCGTTCTCATTCTTAACATATTCTTCTTTTTCTTTATTCAAGCATTCATAAACATACTTTATATTTTCAAATGCCTCAACATTATCAATTATTAGCTTCGTCTCCTTATCCTTTTGTAGTAACTTCCTACACTGCAACATCCACGTTTCAAATGCTTCTTCTAAAAGTATTTTACATACATCATATTCATCTCTGTCCAATTTATTTTTATCTTTAATCTTATCTCTATACCAATAAAATCTATAATCAAATAACGCTTGAACACTATACAGTCGAGAATAATAAAATTCATCTACCTCTCTTATATAAGCTTTAGAATAGACATACGGTGAATATGTAGACAATGTTTTAAAACCTGCTTTCTTATAATGTGAAAACAAGGTATTTCCTACATTTCCATTGCCAAATAAATATCCACCACTATCTAAAGTTTTCTCTCCTCCAAGTATATTGACCATTGAAGCTTCTGTATATGGTGCCTGCGAGTACATTTGATTGAAATAAATCGACTTATTTTTTAAATCATTTAGAAATGGTGTAACCATCTTGTTTCCCACTTTTAAATCAAGATTTTTTTTGCAAAACGCATCAATAGTAACGAATATAATATTTTTCATACATATCACCTATTTTTAATTACATATTCTTCTATTTTCTTGCTAATTACTGTAAACTCTTCTGTGTTTTTATATATAATGTAGCAAAAAGCATTAGAAAGAATAAAAAGTATTAGGGATTTTAGTATCCAATAGAGCCAAGTTTCACCACTAATATGATTTCCAAACATAAATATTGACACTAAAACAATTATATATATTGCAAGATCTTTTATTCTCTTAAAAAAATATTCACGTACTGTTACTCCAAAACAAGTATCATAAAGCACTACTGGCTCATACCAAATATATGTAGTCATCATTGAGAGTATTGTTCCAAATAAAATTCCAAATAAACCCAAATAATGGCCCAATATTATCGATAAAATAATATTTACAATGGCAGCAATAAGCATCATATATTGCACTTTCTTATAAAGACCCATTGCTTCTCTATATATAAATATAGGATGTAGTGCGCAACTTAAAAATATTGTTATAGCAATACAAAGTGTTACTGAATTATTTAACACATATCCTGAGCCTATCCACAAAATAACAAATTCTTTAGCCAAAGAAAAAAAACAGCTTGAAAAAACAATTCCTAACCACGAACTAATTAATAAAAGAATATTAAAAATCTTCAATCTATGCTCCTCTGATGCAGTTTCAATTAAATTTCCAATTCCTGCTGTCAAACTCATAAAAAAAACCGTATAAAGCGAACCAATGCCAGCATAAATTGTTTTATAATTTGCGAAATAACCAACAACATTTGTTCCAATTAGCATAGATATTATTATATTATCTGTACTGTTAAGCATAACGCTTGCAGTTTTGTAAATAAAACTTGACTTAATAGTATCAGTTATTTCCTTCTTATCGTCAGCAACTAACTCTGTTGCCTGCTCGTCTAGAAAAGAATATTCTTTATCAACTCTTTTAGAAATACTATAATTCGTAATAAATGTTACCATGTTTTCTATTAATAAATATATTATAAAACTTGAAAAAATTTTTAAAACTATAACTTGCACAATGAATTTCACTACGCTGAGCGGTATCTCAATCTTGTTAACTATATAGCCTTTTTGATCAGCTCGTAAAATAGCATTCTTATAAATAAAAAAATAAGAAAATATTGTATTAGATAAAAACAAGAAAAAAATAACATATAAGCTATTTACTTCAACTTTTGTATTGATGATTTTTTCAAGAAAAGGGCAAATGGAAATTCCTATAAAAAATACTGCCAGCGCTATCTTTTGGTATACTTTCTTATAAAATTTTATCAAAGATCTTAATTTATCTTTATCATTTGCTGCCAATGGTTTATAAAAACTATATAATACGACATTTGTCATACCTAATTCTGTCAATGACAATATTTGTATAATATTTATAAAAACACTATTAACACCGAGTAAATCTTCACCCAATGTAGTTATGAATACTACTCGACAAAAAAACTCTAAAAATATCAATATTATTTTACGCAAATAGCCATATAAAATATTAAATTTAGCGTATTCAGTTCTTGAATAGCTCATCAGAAAATGCTACTCCATCTCTATACTTTAATTAGCAACCTATATGTAAAATTATCTGTTTTAGATAAATTTCATCAGAAAAATTTTCCACAATATTTATAGTATTAGTTTCAACAGTTAGTTTATATCTTATATTCACTTTTTTTTTTGCATTTATTTTATACCATTCATATTCCATATCAAGATTACCTATATCAATTGCTCTAATCCCCTCTAAAGACAATTCATACGCTAATACAGTTGCTGTAGGTCCTAAAACCAATAATACTAATTGATTATCCCAATATTTTATAACTGCATTTTTTATTTCATCAAAATACGAAAACGCATTCTCATTAGGACACAAAATTCTTTTTATACTATTAACATTATTAAATAAATCATTATCAGTTCCAAAACGCGAATACTGTCCTTCAACAATAAGAATATCCTTATCTTTCCATATGCTTTTCCATAACTTAAAGTAATATTCTGTTTTACTTTTATCTTTACGATTTATATAAATTCTAGATATCTGTGAATCATAGTATTTATAATCTTTATTTAACCTACAAAATATTTTCATATAATTTCTAGCAGAATATATAGTCCAAAATTTTTTTGAATCATTAGTAAATTCATCAATATCACATAAAGCATACGGTATTGCTACCATGTGTTTAGAATTATTAACTTTTCTACTTAAAATAAAATTCAACTTTTCAATGAGAACTTTTTCTCTTTTTTGAAATTGGAACTTAAATTTACCAGTTTTCAATAAATCAAATTCACAATCACCAAATCTACTAATAGATTTTTCTTCATTCAATAAAATTTTTAACGTATCTTCTGTATTATATATTTCAATCGGATATAAAAATTTCAGTACCTTATCTTTCAGAAGAAAATAAGGAAACGATAAAAATTTTAATATATTTTTTATCTTAGTATTGAACACCCTTCATTCACACCCCTATAGTTTTTTTCAACAATTAATATTTCAACTGATTTTTAAAAATTCCGTAAAATAAAAACTTAAAAGCCTTATTGAATACTATTTGATTTTTGTATAGTTTATATTTAAAAATCAAATAATAAACACCATATACACAACTTATCCAAAATCCTAAAATATATCTTATAGTCATACCTTTTTTATAAAAGAAATCCTCATTATAACCAGAAAACCAAGTTGATTCATTTTCTGTCATTACTGCAATCTTTTCGGGCACATGGTATATTTTTAAACCTTTATCATAACAATCCAGTAAAAATTTATTTTCTTCTCCAGCTCCATTTCCTGTACCTGCGCCAAGTTTTACATCGAATATAAGTTTATTATCAATTATTGATGCCCTTTTAAAGGTTATTTGCCAAGAACATACCCTCAGCATTTCCAACCTTTTTGGTAGATAAATTTTAGGCTTTAATTTTGTAGGTTTATTATGTAAATCAAAAATAATAATATCTGCATCTGGTAAATCCTCATATGCTTTTAATATCTTATGTTCACAATCATCATCAAATTTTTCATCATTATCTGCGATTAAACATATGTCCGCACAAGAATTATGAATTGCCATATTTCTGCTTTTAGACAATCCTCGCTCTGTACTATTTATCCATTTTACATATTTATTATTGTTGATATTGATTTGATTCATAGAATTTTCACTGCATTGATTTATGATTACTGTATTCGTTTTAATATTCGATCCTAAAATTATTGAATAATCTTCCTCGTTCATACAGCTTAATAAAATTTCTACTGAACGCATGGCTTTCTTTAACTCCATTTCTTAAGTCCACTTTTAATGTAAAAAAACATGTAATAAATAGATTGTACAATAGATAATCTTTGCGATGTTCTATAGACATTCCATGTCCAATACGCACTTTTAAACTTATTGCTACTTACCGATTTTTTACCAACTCTGTAATATGCCAAACATTCACTTATACCATAACCGACAATGCCATATTTTTTTAAAACATTTAACCAACAAATAAAATCTTCATGTTTATCATTAGGCATATAAATTTCTTCAACTACATTTCTATCTATACAGGTGCTTAAGCAGCTTCCAGTACTATTTCCTTGTAATAATTTTTCATAATTCACTTGTATAGGTACGTTGATAATCTTTCCCAACGAATTATCTGAAACTATAAATATTCTATATGAATGATACGTAAAACTATAACCATTCTTTTTCATAAAATTTATTTGTTTTTCTAATTTTTCCTGTAACCATATATCATCACTATCTAAAAAAGCTAAATACCTACCTACTGCATTTTTTATTGCTGTATTCCTTGCATTGGCAACACCTTGATTTTTAGTTAAAGAACAAAGTCTAATACGCTGATCCTGTTCTTGATACTTTTTTATGATCTGTTCTGTCTTATCGGTTGAACAATCATTAACAATAATCAGTTCCCAATTTGTGTATGTCTGCTTTAATACGCTTTGGATAGCTTCTTCTATATATTTTTCTGCGTTATAGGCAGGCATTATTATGGAAACTAAATCATCAATCATTTTCCCTTAACTCCTTCGGTACTGCTTTTTGTCAGCAGAACTTTGAATGTCTGCAGCATGATCATCAGGTCTGTTTTGACGCTGACGTCCTGTATATACAGCAGATCATAGATCAGCTTGTCATAGGCACTAGTGTTGTATTTACCTGCTATCTGTGCCAGGCCCGTGATGCCTGGTTTTACGTTGTGGCGATAGTCATATTCAGGTTTTTGGGCAATAAACTGCTTAACGAAGAATGGTCGTTCCGGCCTGGGGCCGACGATGCTCATTTCGCCTTTCAGCACATTGAACAGCTGCGGCAGCTCATCAAGTCTGGTAGCCCTCATAAATCTGCCGAATTTTGTGATCCTGGGGTCCCCTTCCGCTGCCAGCACCGGCCCACATTTGGCTTCCGCATCCTGCTTCATGCTGCGGAATTTATGTACAAAAAATGTCTTGCCGTATAGCCCCACGCGCTCCTGTGAATAAAGCACCGGTCCTTTACTGTCCAGTTTTATCATAACTGCTGTTATCAGCATGACTGGCGATAGTATAATCAAAGCAGTTACCGCTACGGCAATATCTAAAATCCGTTTCAGTACTCTCTGTTCTGCTGTCAGCAACATACGTGTTACACGCTGCATCGGTATGTCATCAACCAATAAAAAGCCTGTATTCTTGCATGCCAGTTCATACAATGTCGGTACAAAAAATATTTGTTTCTTCGTGCTGCGTGCATAACGCAGTATTTTTTCTTTGTCCGCGATTGGCAGCTCCGCGCCAATAAAAACATAGTAGTTAGCGTCGATAAGCTGCTTCCAGTTGGTCTGTTGACAGCTGTCACAAACAGACTGCAATGACTGCTCCATTCCATAAGTTTTCAACAATTTATTATGGATGCGTGCTGCTTCTTCACCAGCTGCAAATAATACAGCCGTCTGTTTGGGAAAATACTTCCATTCCCACTGGTGACAGATATATTGCCAGATTGCCATCAGCACAAACGAAAATACCGCTGAATAAACAAGCACAACACGTGAATAATCAAACTGACGAAAAAAGAAGGTCATGGCCATCGCTATGATGTAAATATTGGTCACCGCTACCAATAGATTAAGAAAAATATCTACCAGCTTTTTGCGGATCAGACTGAACAAGCCATAGACGTTGAACATAAAGAACATCATGATGACCAGGATCGGTAAAAATTCCAGATGGAAAGCTATCTTATCCGTTTGTTTATTCCCCAGCTCCAGCGCCATAGCGATGCTGGTAGCCAGATACAAACAAATTATGTCACCTATGATCAAAATTATCTTGCGCAGCAAAGAATTATATCCCACTAGAATTCACCTATAATCAATACTTTTGTATTTTTTGTTTATGCTAAAATATTTCACCTATAATTCATAATTATTGTACCACGCTTGTACCCCCCCGCAAGACATAAGCACGTTTTATTTTATATTTCAGTCTCATTTTTGCTCTTACTTATATTTTCATCGTACCTGTGCGGCAATATTTACAATCTCACTTGCCAGCACCTGATCTACAACAACAAAAAGCCTGACTCTATTCCCATAGAGCCAGGCAAAAAAATAACCCCTCTCAACTTCCGCTGAGAGGGGAATATTTTTATCTTCTATCTTACAATCATTATCTGCTTAAATCAAACAAAACTTTCATTAAAATGCGGGTACAACCGCGCCTTTATACTTTTCTTCAATGAATTTTTTTACTTCCGGGCTGGTCAGAGCTTTGTCCAGTTTTTGCAGTTCCGGACGCTTATCGTCGCCTTTACGTATTGCTAAGATATTGGCATACGGCGAATCCTTCGGTTCAGTAAAGAGAGAATCTTTGACTGGATTCAGTTGTGCTTCCATAGCAAAATTGGAATTGATAACAGACAGATCAACATAATCCATGGAACGCGGCAGCAAAGCTGCTTCTATTTCCACGATCTGCAGATTTTTAGGATTATCAACAATATCGCCAGGCGTACCGGAAATACCTACACCGTCACGCAGCTTGAGCAGCTTGGCGCTTTGCAGCAATGCCAGAGCACGGCCGCCGTTAGTAGGATCATTCGGGATTGCAACTTTAGCTCCGCTTGGAACATTATTTAAGTCTTTTAATTTTTTTGAATAAACCCCCATTGGTTCGATATGTACCTTGGTATAAGCAACCAGAGGCAGATTCCTTTCGGAAGCAAATTTCTCGAGATATGGAGTGTGCTGGAAGAAGTTGGCGTCTAATTCTTTATCAGCCAAAGACAAATTTGGTTTAACATAATCGCTGAATTCAATGATCTGCAGATCAACACCTTCTTTAGCCAGCTGCGGTTTGATCAGATTCAAAATTTCGGCATGCGGTACAGGCGTTGCGCCTACTTTCAGCACCACCTTTTTATCGCCGCTGTTAGCGGCTGGTTTGCTGTCGCCGCCACAGCCGGCAACGACTAATGCAATGCTGAACACTGCCAGCAAAGCCAGAAATAACTTTTTCATAAACAATCTCTCCTTTAAAATGAATTTAACACAGTACCTATCTTAGCTCGGTCGGACTAACAAAAAAGCTCTTTCCGAGGAAAGAGCGCTTGCTTCTGCTTTCCTCTCATCTATCAAGAATGTTCTTGCAGGATTTAGCACCATAGCTAGGCTTGGTTGCCGGGTTTCACAGGGCCTGTCCCTCCACCGCTCTCGATAAGAGTGTGTTATTCGATTGGCATTATGATAGCTCAACTAAATAAGCTTGTCAAGACTTTTGCAAAAAATAAGGAACTGCTTCTGCAGTCCCTTAAAGATTTGTTAAATTTGTTACTCTTTACTGTATTTGGCAATGCCAACTTTATAAAAATCGTTGCCTTCGCTGTCGATACAGACGATAGCAGGAAAATCTTTAACTTCATAACGGCGAATAGCTTCAGGCCCTAAATCTTCATAGGCAATCATTTCTTCGCCTTTGATAGATTTTGCAATAACTGCTGCCGCTCCGCCAATAGCAGCAAAATAAACAGCGCCATGCTCCACGCAGGCATCAATAACTTCCTGCGACCGCAGTCCTTTACCGATCATCCCACGCATCCCCTGTTCGATCATCGTCGGGGTATATTTGTCCATACGCCCACTGGTCGTCGGTCCGGCACTGCCAACTACTTCACCAGGTTTAGTAGGGCTTGGACCTACGTAATAAATCACCTGATCCCTTACATCGAAGGGCAATTGCTCTCCCTTGGCCAGTGCTTCTGTCATACGCTTATGTGCCGCATCACGGGCAGTATAGATGTAACCGCTGATACGTACTACATCACCTGCGTGCAGGTCTTTGATCGTAGCTTCGCTTAACGGCGCATTGATATATTTGATAATCGCTTCACTCATCTCAGGCCCCTCCTTACAATACCATTTCTGCACGGCGTGCAGCATGGCAGTTCAGATTAACGGCAATCGGCAGACCGCCGATATGGGTCGGTGCATATTCAATATTAACAGCTACGGCAGTAGTGCTGCCTCCTAGTCCGGAAGGACCTACGCCAGTCATATTGACACGTTTCAGCAGTTCTTTTTCAAGTTCTGCATACTGAGGATTAGGATTGTGCTCCCCTACCTTACGAGTAAGAGAATACTTTGCCAAAAGTGCAGCTTTTTCCATATTACCGCCAATACCGACACCTACGGTAACAGGCGGACAGGGATTAGGGCCGGCACTGCGCACGGTGTCGACAACGAATTTGATAACGCCTTCAACGCCGTCAGCCGGTTTAAGCATTTTTAGTGCGCCCATGTTTTCACTGCCGCAGCCTTTAGGCGATACGGTTATTTTGACCTGTTCACCGGGCACTATCGTTGTATGAATGATCGCCGGCGTATTATCACCGGTATTTTTACGTACAAATAAAGGATCATCAACAGAAGATTTACGCAGATAACCGCCAACATAACCATCGGCGATACCGGCGTTGACCGCCTCGTAAAGATCTCCGCCTACAAAATGTACTTCCTGTCCGATTTCCATAAAGACAACTGTCAAACCGGTATCCTGACAAATCGGCACGTCTTTGGCTTTTGCCAGTTCGGCATTCTCAACGATAGTCGTCAATATTTCCTGCCCCAAAGGAGATTCTTCGGTGGCGATAGATGCTTTTAATTTTTCCAGCAGCTCTTCCGGCAGGTAATAGCAGGAATCTTTACAAAGCTTACTGACAGCAGCAGTTATCTCCTGAACTTTTATCTCGCGCATGATAGCCTCCTTATCTGCCGACACGTTTCATAGTGTTGGCACGCACTTCTTCTGGATCGACTTTAATGCGGGCAATGCCTGTTTCCATAGCAACACGGGCCACTGCGGCCGCAACTGCCGGCGCAACACGCGGATCAAATGCATCCGGAACAACATAATCGGCACGCAGGTCTTTCTCGTCGATCAGTTCGGAAATTGCATAAACAGCAGCTACTTTCATTTCTTCAGTGATTGCTTTAGCGCGTACATCAATAGCGCCGCGGAACACACCCGGGAATACAGTGACGTTGTTAACCTGATTCGGACTGTCACTGCGGCCGGTACCTGCAACAGCAGCACCAGCTTCGATAGCGTCAGCATAAGAAGTTTCCGGAACCGGATTGGCAAGTGCAAAAACTATAGCTTTATCTGCCATGCTGGCGATGATTTCTTTCGTAAAGACGTTAGGAGCGGAAACACCGACCAAAACGTCAGCGCCTTTGGCTATATCCGCCAAAGTGCCTTTTTTATGTTCTTTATTAGTGACTGTCGCTAGATAAGACTGGATGCGGTCAAGATTAGCGTCAATGCCTTCATACAAAGCGCCGAAACGATCAACCATGGTTACATTTTCAGCACCCATGCTGATAAGCAGACGGCCGATAGCAGAGCCTGCTGCGCCGCAGCCGTTAACAACAAATTTAGCCGTTTTCATATCTTTTTTCACGAAGCGCAAAGCACCGATAACTGCTGCCAGACAGGCAATTGCAGTACCGTGCTGATCGTCATGGAAAACAGGGATATCGCAGATTTTCTTCAATTCGCATTCGATATCATAGCATTTAGGAGAGGAAATATCTTCCAAATTGATACCGGCAAAGCTGGGCTGCAGGAAACGTACAGTTTCAATAATTTTAGCAGGATCTTTAGTATCGATACAGATAGGTACAGCATCTACATCGCCAAAGGTTTTAAATAGTGCTGCCTTGCCTTCCATTACCGGCATTGCTGCTTCCGGTCCGATATCTCCCAGCCCGAGTACACGGGTACCGTCGCTGACTATAGCGACCATGTTGCCGCGGCAGGTATATTCAAAGGACAAGTCTTTATTTTCTTTGATTTCTTTACATGGTTCAGCAACACCAGGGGTGTATGCCAAGGCCAAATCTTCGCGGGTTTTAATGGGAACCTTGCTCACAACAGCAAGCTTGCCATGGTTTTCTAAGTGGAGTTTCAAAGCATCGTCACGTAATGTCATACATTATTACCCCCGTAATTTCAATTTAGTATATACTAAATATTGTAAATGAATTATACTGCTTTTTCAAGTAGCAAGCGTCAGAATTTTAAGTTTTTTTACAAATTAAAAGCTTACCTGACACGACGGCACTATAATTTGTAAAGCTCAGCTTCCGGGCGTTCTCCTTCTTTAACAGTTAATACAGCAAACGTAGCTCCCATTTCGCTGCGCGGTAAAACAGGGCTGCCGGGATTAACAAGCAGTACATCACCGAACCATTTTACCAAAGGTACGTGTGTATGTCCGAAAACCACAATATCAGCTTCCAGCTTACGTGCCCACCAGGCCAGTTCGGATACCTGATACCCATGCAGATAACGATGTCCATGCGTCAGCCAGATACGCTGCCCCGCCAACGTAATAAATTCGTCTACATTTGCTTTCCCTTCGCCGGGATCTGTATTGCCGCATACTGCCAGTAACGGCAGCTTGGTTTCGGCAACTAAAAAACGTCCATCCTGACTGTAATCTCCGGTATGAAACCAATATTCAACAGGCGGCACAGCATGCAGAACCTGCCTGATGGCTTGTTTGCTGCCGTGAGTATCGCCGGTAATACCGATTTTCACTTCATTTTCCCCCAATTCGCAACAAGTTTTTTAATAGCTTTGCCGCGATGGCTGATTTTATTTTTCTCCTGCATCGTAGCCTCGCCCATACCCTTATGCAGTTCTGTTGACCAAAACAGAGGATCATAACCAAATCCCTCTGTCCCTAACGGCTCATGCAGCAGCATACCGTCACAAATGCCGTCGCTTTCCAATAAAATTTTTCCGTTAGGAGCTGCCACGGCTAATGCACAACGGAAACGGCAAGTACGTTTTACCTGAAATTTCATCGTCTGCAGCAGCAGTTTGTTGTTTTCTTCGTCCGTAGCTTCCTCGCCGGCATAACGCGCACTGCGCACGCCTGGAGCCCCCTCCAGTGCCAGTACTTCTAATCCTGAATCATCGGCGATACATGGCAGCCCTGTTTCTTTAGCATAATAAACAGCCTTCAGTCGGGCATTGGCCATAAAAGTTTTCCCTGTTTCTTCTGGTTCAGGCACATTCGGCCATTCTTCCAATGAACGTAATTCCACCTCCAAATCTTTCATCAATACTTTAAATTCTTCAAGTTTCCCGAGATTACGTGTTGCAATAACAATTTCTTTCATTAGTTTTCTTTACTCCGTTTCCTAATCTTTGAAGGCATCAGCCTATTTTAATTACAAACTTTCTATTTCACCATCAGCTATGTGCTGCACTAAAACATACTGCCATTTGCCATTACGTTTTTCCAGCTGTGCTTCGTCATAAGCAGTTTGCCGGCATTCACTGCAGGTATCGCGTTTCAACAAAACGATAAACGCGCTCTGATCTCCGAAGCGTGTTCCTGCAGCCGCAGTCCTGATCGTAAGATAACCGCTGCATTGCCTGCAATAATGAGCGGTCTCGATCTGTTCTTCTCTGATCCCTTCTTCATCATAATAAATGCTTTTCTTCCTGCTCCAGCTATTACCGCATTTTGCCAGCAGCTCTTTTCTAGTGCTAAACCGACTGCGCCACAATTCACCTGTTTCAGCAATCAGCTGATCGACACGTTTATTACAGCGCTCATCCTGCTGCCGCAAATCGCTTTGGTCAGGCTCTACCACTTTGCTGTAGTCCATATCCGCCATTGCCAAAATGATACCTATATTAACATAGGGCAGCGCAGCCTCTACAGAATAGCCGCCCTCCAGCACTGCAATATCAGCCTGCAATTTATCGGCTAATTTGGCATATCCCTGCGCTGTTACAGCCATTGAAGCCAGAGGATCACTGAAATGATTATCCTGACCTGCTGAATTAATGATCAGCTCCGGCTCAAAATCATCAAGAATATGCTGGATCAGACCATCATATAATCTGTGCAGTCCCTCATCACCTGTTCCCGGCAGCAGCGGCAGGTTGATATTTGTACCCCAGGCTGCCGGACTGCCTGCTTCATCAGGAAAACCCGTACCGGGATACAAGGTCCTGCCGTCCTGATGAAAAGAAATATATAAAGTATCAGGATCATGATAAAAAATATCCTGCGAACCATCGCCATGATGTACGTCAGTATCGACAACAGCGATTTTTTTGATTCCATAAACACTGCGCAGATACTCCACCATCACCGCTTCGATATTAACAGTGCAAAAACCGCGGATTCCGTGAACTACACGCATTGCATGATGCCCAGGCGGCCTGACTAAAGCAAAAGCCCGCTTTACTTCACCTGACATTACTGCATCAGCTGCGGCTAAACAACCGCCTGCAGAAGTAAGGTGCGCCGGTGTGATAAGACGTGCAATGGACGGCACGCCGATATGTGCACGCTGCAAATCATTGATTTCTGCCAAACGGGGGCGGTATTCTCTGATCTGCGGCAAATCAAAAAGCCCCTCTTCCAGCAGTTGATCACGCGTATATAACAAACGCTCCTGCCGCTCCGGGTGTGTAGGCGATATCATCCAGTCAAAAGCCGGAAAAAATATCAAGCCAAGCTTCGATTTCAAAATGCCACCTCCCTGCCAATGACAGTTTGCAGGATACCAGGCTTCAACTGCATCCTCAGTGAAATAATTTCACCACTGTCGTAATAGCCATGGATAGTTCTGAAAAACTCTTTACTGATCACTTCAGCTTCCTGCCCCGGCAGCTGCCAGGCTTTAGCCTGCTCATGCAGCCATGCTGCCAAAAGTTCTTCCGCCATTTTCATACTGAAGCCACTGGGCAGCCGTTCACGCTGTCCGCTCTCCGGGATCAGATAATATCCTTCCGTAGTATCGGCCCGCAGACTGGCAGCTAAAGTCGGCCGGGCCAGTGCCGCTCCGACTGCATTAGCAACAGTTGCGCCAGCCGGTATTTCCACAGGCAGTCCCATCCGTTCTCCCAAAGCCATAATCAAACCTGCTGCGCCACCGCCGACTCCTACAAGCAGCTCCGGCTCAAATTCAGTCCCTTTAATAACATCGTTGACAGTGTAAACAGGCTGAATACTCCATTCATGCAGCATTTCATTAATCGTAGCTTCAATAACAGACACTGCCGCTTCGACAACCTGCATGGCAACCTCAGCTGCTGTCTCACCCATCAGGCACAGCTGCTGCATCCCCTTATGAGCCGCCGCCTTATCACCAAAACCAACGCGCCCAGCTACTATCAAAGCATCTGACAAAGTCGGTTCACAGCCTCCCACTGCCATCGCCGGACCAATACGTTCAGGGCCAACCTCAAAACCGGTTTCTGTCCGACGGATACGGCTATCACCGCCAATGCCAACGCTTCGCATATGGAACGAACGTACAGCTGTCGGATAGCCGGCAACTTTAGCTCCATGTCCGGCTAGCAAAGGCAGTCCATTTTCCCAAAAAGCAATATCAGTAGTCGTCCCACCTACATCCAGCGAAATACTTTTCACCTGCGGTGCGCCCAGGGCCTCTATACCCAAAACGCTGGCTGCCGGTCCTGTAAAAATAGTTTCCACAGGCTGTTTCAGCGCTATATCTAACGGCAAAGTTCCCCCGTCAGCCTTTAACACATGTACCGGTGCAGTAATATTGCGTTCCTTCAGGCTGTCTTGTACCTGACGGCAAAATTTTTAAAGGTTTTATAAACAGCAGCTGCAAAATAAGCAGAATTAGTACGCCGCACAAAATTCAATTCGCCTGATAACTCCGAACCGAGAAAAATTTTCTCATAACCGCAATCTTTCAGTTCCCCTGCAAGTGCATATTCATTTTCAGGATTACGTACCGAAAATTTTCCGGACACAGCCGCTATTTTGTTTTTTGCCTTAGACAGTAAGCCCTGATGCTTCTGCCAGTCAATACGAGCTGTTATTTTACCGCGATGATCGACATAGCCGCTCACATAATAAGGCTCTACAGGAAAGCTCTTACTAACATTCATTCCCGGTCCTGTCATCACAGCCAAAAATACCGGATCAGTTCGGCCTTCTGTTAAAGCGTTAGTTACGATTGTGCTGGAAATCACTACCCGTTCAATATTATAAACTTCCTGCTCCTGCAAAACCTCATCCAGAGCTTCTAAAATACCTTGCAATACTGCTTCATGTGTTGTTCTGCGTTTAGCCTGCGCTATTATTGTACCTCTCCCTATCAGCACGGCATCTGTAAATGTCCCGCCGACGTCAATTCCCAGTAGCATATCCTCACCCCGCTTTTCCGTACATTCATTAACATTTTATAATTCCATATCCATACTGAAAAAACCTGCCAAAAAGAAAAATTATTCCAAAAAGAAAAACCGCCTTCCGGCGGTTTTAATTGAATTTTTATATTATGCCAGCAAAGCCTGCAGCTCATCTTTATGCAAAGTAATAATTTTTTTGACAGTATAGAGCGCAGTTCGTCCACGGCAATCCAGAAACAGCGCAATGTCCACATCCGGCATGCCTTCGACAGCCTGCTTCAAAGTAACGCCATGTTCCGGCACCAGCTCAAATTTTACAACCATCGTCTTCTTTACACCAGGTCCAAGCAGCATTGCTTCGAAATAGTCATCTTCACGCGGCGCTTCTTTTAAATTGACTCGTCCGCGCAGCTGGGCATCAGCATATTGTTCCTGCGGCAGATACACACGGATAAATGCATCCAAGATAATGCCTTCTTCTTTGCCATCGTTATGCATCGGCAGCTCAACTTCAAACTCCAGCTTATTTTCGCTGCGTTTAATCAGTCTGGCTTTAGTACGCTGAGTAACTTCAAAAAACATTTCTTCCTTGCCCTGAAGCAAGATATATATTCCGATTACAACAACTGCCAATAAAATCAGTGCTGCAATAACTTTTAAAATGAAAAGCATTTTTTAGCCTCCTTAGCGTGCCCTGCGATAGTTTTTTATAACAACGACCGGTGTTTTCTGACTGCCATTACCAAAAGGATTATCAATCAAAATCTGTGCCACTTCATCAGCATTAACACCCTTGGAAACCCCCAGAACACAGGAACGCTTCAAATCGTTAACATCCGCTACTGCCGCTCCAAAAGCACCTGTGCCGCTGGTAATTTCCTCGGCTACTTTACTGGGGTTATGCGGTCCGTAAACAATATGCTTGTCATATGGAGGCATCGTACCCGTAACGTCATCGATCAAACGTGCCTGTTCTCCTGCCATACGATAAAATACACCGGAAACACCCACGCATTTTGCCGCAAAGCCACAGATAACAGCAATCAAAACCCTCATTCCGCCTTCAGCATCGATCAGAGCCTGCATACTATGCCAGCCAGAGATACTGCCCTTGGACGGAAATAGACGGCACAAAACCTTTGCCAGTAAACCTGGATTAAAATCCTCACTGCGTTTGGCCCCGCCCTGTGTAATAGCCACAACGCTTTCAGCAACACAAACTACATCATCAGGTCCTATCTTATCTCCGCCATATTCAACAATGGCTTCTACGATATCGTCGTGATGGGTCAGGATACGTGTCGGAACCGGCACGATTTCAAATTTTGTTTCCATCTTCTCACTCCTTGGCTGTTTCCTGCTGAAACAGCGCATTGATTTTATCAAAATAACAGGCATCTAAACGAATAATCTTTCCCTGTTGGTTGGTAAATAAATTACGGGTCCTGCCTTCAACCAGCACCACGCCATCAGCAAGCCGTATCACCTTGTAAGCAAAATCCATTTTAGCCCGGCTGAATTCAGTCATTATCGTCTGTACTTCAAACTCATCATCAAAAGTACAGGAATTTTTATATTTCACATGCACTTCTGTAATCGGAAAAATAACACCGTGTGCCATTAAATCCAGTAATTCAACACCTGCGGCACGCAGATAAGCCACACGACCCATTTCAAACCAGCGCAGATAATTGGCATGATGCACCACGCCCATCATATCTGTTTCTACAAAACGCACCCGGTCACGGATAGCAATCATTTCGGCTTTCTCCTTTACTTACTTTCTTCAAATAAAACTAATTTATATTATACCACTTTTTACCATCAGGCTTCAACCAAAGTCAAAATTCTGCTTACAGCCTCTTTCACTAACGAAGCCAGTGACTTAGGCTCCACGCCAACTATTTCAAAATGATTTTGGCTCACGGGCAAAAGAACTTTTTTAGCAGCAGCGCTGCCGACTGCTTCCGCAATACGTGGAGTGATCTCACCCATCATAGCATTGGGTATGATGATGCCGATAGGGCCGACGATCAAATCTGCTGCAGCCGCTGAAATACAGATCGCATTTTCTCCTGTGGCTCCGCGTCTGACTCCTGCTTTGAGCATTGCTGCCGTTGCCAAAGCATTAGTTCCCAACCCGATAAGCTCAACCTGTTCCGGCAGCTTGCCGGTCAGTTGGCTTACGACCTGTGCGGCAAGTCCGCCGCCCATTCCATCTATCACAGCGATACGCATAATCTTCTCCTCACTTACGTCTTATATTTGCTTAATATTATAACAAAATATCTCTTTAATGAAAAATTTTCATAAATTTTACTTTGAAACACGAATTTCATCAGCTGAAAACATTGAAATTATTGCTTTAATAGTCGATAATTATAATATAAGATTAAATTTTTCATTATTAAGGAAGTGAACATCATAGATACTTTACAGGAACTTTATGCTAAAAAGGGCTTTATTTGCGATATGGACGGCGTCATCTATCACGGGAACCGTTTACTGCCCGGAGTAAAAGAATTTGTCGACTGGCTTTATAAAGAAGAAAAAGAATTCCTATTCCTGACGAACTCCAGTGAGCGTTCTCCCAAAGAATTGCAGCAAAAATTAGCGCGAATGGGACTTGACGTTGATGAAAGCCATTTTTATACCAGCGCTTTGGCTACTGCTAAATTTCTGGCAAGCCAGTCTCCAAAATGCAGTGTTTATGTTATTGGCGCACCAGGACTTGTCAATGCTCTTTATGATGCCGGTATCACGATGAACGATACTAATCCTGACTACGTAGTTGTCGGCGAAACCCGCGCTTATAATTATGATATGATTTTAAAAGCTGTAAGCCTCCTACAAAAAGGTGCACGTTTAGTAGCTACAAACTCTGATCTGACGGGTCCCACTGAGACCGGTATCATTCCCGCCTGCCGTGCTTTGGTTGCTCCTATCGAACTTGCTACAGGAAAACAGGCGTACTTTGTAGGCAAGCCCAATCCTCTGATGATGCGTACCGGTCTGAGAATGCTTGGCGTCCATTCAGACGAAGCTGCCATGATAGGCGATCGTATGGACACAGATATAGTTGCAGGAATGGAAAGCGGCCTGACTACGGTTCTGGTACTTTCAGGTGTTACTGATCTTGAAAATATGCAGGTTTTTGCTTATCGTCCCCGTTATATTTTAAATGGTGTTGGTGATATCGTCCCCAAATAATATAGTAAAAGAAAAAGCTCCTGCTTTGCAGGAGCTTTTTTATTGATTGACACGCTTTTGAAAATTACCAACAACAAAAACATTTTCTTCTATAATTATAAAAACTTCAGGATCGGCAGCCAAAAGCAGACGCCGCAGCTGCAGAAATTCACTTTTGGAAACTACGGTCATCAGAATTTCTCTTTCTTCATTTCTATATGCACCATAAGCATTCCATTTTGTAACGCCACGATTGACTTTTTCGAAGATTATCTTTTCCAATCCTTGCTTTTTCGTAATGATCAGCATCGTCAGCATTATATTCTGGAAATGTACCTTATCCAGCACATAATAAACGATACCCGTAAACAAAACTGAATAAATTGCCTGGGAAATACTGAAAATTACCGCACATGTCCCAAAAATAAAAATATTCAGTATCGCTGAAACCTTACCGACACTCAAATTTGAATGCTTCTGCATCAGTAAAAGTCCAAAAATTTCTTCACCGCCGCCGCTGCCACCAGAAAGTAAAGTCATCCCGGCACCAATACCGCAGATCACACCGCCTGCTACACAGGCCGTCAAATGTTCGTCGACCAGTAAATGATCTGCAATCGGAACTACAGTCAAAAACAAGCTGTACCAGCAAACACAGTAAATGGTTTTAGCAAGAAATTCCTTCCCAAAACGTTTCACGGAAACCGCCAGCAACGGTATATTCAAAATAAAATATAAAATACCAGCGATATTGGTATTGCCAAAACTGATACCGAACCAGCTTTCCATGAAATGTCGTATGAGCTGGGCAATACCTAAAAATCCCCCATTATACAGACCAACAGGCACTATAAACTGATTCAAACCTACAGAATAAATCAAAGAACCGATAACAATCAATAACGTCATTCGCGGCGTCAATAACAATCTGCAGTAGCTCATAAAGCTTTCCTCCGCCAATATTATCTAATGATTTGATTATATATAAAACGCAGAACTAAGTAAATCCCTTAGAAAAAATTTAATATTTATTTTACTGCACTTCCTGCTTCTTTATTATATTTTTTATTTCATCAACCCAGTATAAAACTTGCAAGAAGCTTGCCGTTATGCTATAATTCGCTATGGTGCATTGTGCACCAAACACTATGCGCCCGTAGCTCAGTGGATAGAGCATCGGCCTCCGGAGCCGTGTGCGGTGGTTCGATTCCACTCGGGCGTACCAATGGAAAAGACAGACGCAGACTTGTTCTGCGTCTTTTTTATTTTGCATAAATCATAAAGAACGAAATATAATACTTCGTTTATTCTGGTCATATAAAACCCTGCTGCAAATTACAGCAGGGTTTATTTTCAAACGTTATATTCATATTTTTGAATCGAACCGACAGAAAAATGCACCAAATAATCAGGATAACCATCGACAGGGATCCAAAAAGAAACTACGTCACCTAATTTACCGACTTTTTTACGATAACTGGCTTCACCGTTCTTCCACGCTTCTTCTGCCCTGCAGCCCTTGTGCTGTTCTAACGGCTCAACTAAAGCACACTTGTTGCCCTCTATGCGTCCTGTACTGGGTGCGACTTTATTGGCAGCAATAATATTACGCTTTTTATCAATAAGCATTGCCGACTCCGGATAATTATCCCACATCAAATGAAACGCTTTAATTACCTCTGCCTTTTCCATATCTCCAGCTCCTTTACCTTGTCTTTCTCTGCTTTCATATTACCACAAAAAAATGACTTCTGCCAGAAGTCAAAAAATATCCCACAGCTTAAGCTGCGGGATATTTTTTATTCACTATATTCAGGTTCACCAATAATATCAATTCTTTTTTTCCGGGAACGCACTTTTTCCCAATATGTGAAATAAGCTTTTGTTTCTGCCACAACTACTCCACTCAATCCCAGCAAAGCAATCAGATTCGGAATCGCCATTAAACCGTTAACGATATCAGCCAAAACCCAAATCGTTTCCAGCTTTAAAAAAGCACCGGACGCCACGAGACCAATGAAGACTAAACGATAAGGCATGATACTTTTCGTGCCAAAAAGGTATTCAATGCAGCGTTCACCGTAATAATTCCAACCCAAAATAGTAGTAAAAGCAAATAACACTAAACCTATCATCAATAAATATTTTGCCATTGCAGGGAAAGCCATTGCAAAAGCAGATTGAGTCATAGCCGCACCATTCAAATCGCCTGTCCAAACTCCGGAAACCACCAGAACCAAACCTGTCATTGTGCAAATAATGATCGTATCGATAAAAGTTCCCGTCATTGATACCAGCCCCTGCTCAGCAGGCCATTTTGTTTTCGCCGCCGCTGCCACGATCGGAGCACTGCCTAAACCGGCTTCGTTAGAAAAAATACCGCGCGCAATACCACTGCGCATCGCCAGCATAACAGTAGCACCCAAAAATCCACCAGCTGCCGCCGTAGGATTAAAAGCACTTTCAATGATAAGAGCAAATGCTGCAGGTACCTGATCTGCAAATACGATCAGTACTGCCGCTGTAGTAAGCATATAAACTAAAGCCATAAATGGCACTATTTTTCCTGCTACCATCGCGATAGATTTCAAGCCGCCGATAGTTACGATTGCCACCAAAACAGTCAGAATAGCTGCCGTATACATGACCGGGATCCCTATGGAAAGATTAGTGATCTCAACGATAGCATTGACCTGTGTAAAAGTACCGCTGCCTAAACAGGCAACCATCACCCCGAATACCGAAAACATAACTGCCAGAGGTTTATATTTTTGCCAAGTCCCTGTTCAATATAATGCATCGGTCCGCCGGAAATATTGCCGTTGGCATCAACCGTTCTGTATTTCACTGCTAAAACACCTTCGGCATATTTAGTTGCCATACCGAAAAAAGCCGCCATCCACATCCAGAACAACGCTCCGGGACCACCTGCCTTGATCGCTGTAGCAACACCTACGATATTACCTGTACCAACAGTAGCTGCCAACGCCGTACACAAGGCTTTAAAGCTATTGATATCGCCGTTGCCTGTATTTCTTGCAGTAAAAATCAATTTCAATGCGGTTGGCAGCTTTATGACCTGTAATAAACCTAATCTTACAGTCAGTAAAATACCTGTGCCAATAAGCAAAACCATTAACGGCGGTCCCCACACAAAACTATTGATAGTGTTTAAAATATCCATCATTATCCTAGCTCAACCCCTCAAATAAATTAATTTTATTTCGTTGGTATTCCACGAAAATATTAACTAACAATATCCAACAACGTTTTCTATTGTAACACAATCGGAACTTTTTTCAAGCATTTAGGCAATTGTATACAAGTATTCTTCTTATTTCACCCGCATTTGTGTATACAGTATGCAATTAGTATTAAAAATAAAGAACAAAAAAGCGCACTTTTAGTGCGCTTTTTTGTTCTTTAGGAGTTATTTGAAAAATGTAAAGCAAAACTCACTTTTCCAATCAGTGGAAGCCAATATACAAAGCATCTGAGTTGCATCTTAAAAGCTTCACTTCAATCTAGATTTTAAATAACCTGTTTTTTCTTCAGAATATCCAATAATTCTTCTGCGGTATATTTGTCTTCTACCTCTTGAGGTTTAACCTCAGTATTCAAAGTTAAGCCTAAAAGTGCATCAACGCCACAGCTGAAATAATGTGAAAGTCTTAACAAAACTTTCAAATTAACACTCACACGCCCATGTTCCAGATTACTCATATGTGTTTGAGAAATACCAAGTTTTTTCGCAAGCTCTGATTGGGTAACACCTTTACGGATACGCATGATCTTGATGTTTTGTCCGATTTTTACAAAATTGGGTTCTACGCTCATAACTGCCATCTCCTCCCTGAACTGTATAAAATATAATCCCAGAAAATTTTAGAACTATATTTTTATAAAAGCTAAACATCAGGATAAAACCATTTGTTTGCTAGCTTTTCAAAATTAAACCGGTATGCAGATAAACATACCAGAAAATTATTCTGATCTTACTTAAATATCCTTATCTGTCAGCAAAATACCTGCATCAACATTCAGGACTTGCGCAATCTGCAGCAAAACTGGTACGCTGCACTGCGCTTTCCCTGTTTCTATTTTCGACAGATACGAGCGTGAGATTCCTGCCTCATCAGCTAATTCTACCTGACTTATATTTTTCATTTGTCTGTAATATTGAATTTTTAACCCTAATTGTTTAAATTTTGTCGAAAACATTTAAATCTCCATTTCCATACTAATCCAAGATGTTAATTATTTATCCCTTCTTTGCTATTCTTTATACTTTATTAATATTATTATCACATTTTATTAATATTTAGGTGTTCAGAAATAGTTAACATATGTGTTCTTTAGTGCACAGAAATAAATAAATTATATCTTTTTTATTTTATGTGTTAATTTTTTCAACTTCCATTAATTTATATCAATAAACATTTCACATTATTTAAATGCTATTCAAAAAATTACTTCATATTATGTCTTCAATATTGCATTTATAATTATCAGAATAATCTGCAATAATTTTTTTGATATTTTACATACACTATACAATTCATTATATTTAAATTTATTTCTAACAAAAGTATTCTTGTTGCATTGGTTATATATTATCATAATGGATATGTTTTTGTCTTAAGTTTAAGTTTCAAAATTACTTTTTATATTATTTTTATTTCTTTTTATTATTTATTTTATTTTTACATTCAATACTATCTTTTGAAATATTATATCTTTATTTACATAAAAAAGAAAAACCTCCATTTTTTTATGGAGGTTCAGTAATATATACATATTATATAGACAATAAGTCAAAAGTTTTTATTCTACTGCTTTTACTGAGCATTTAACTTTTACCACTGTTTTTAAGTATCTTAAACGGTTAGCAAATCATCTAAACTACACTTAAAAAAACCGGTAAGCTTATACAACATTTTCAGGCTTATTTTAACTTTACCATTTTCTATATTACACAAATGAGCTGCGGATACTCCTAAAAGCTTAGCCAATTTAGCCTGACTGATACCTTGACGTATCCTTTTAATTTTTATATTAATACCTATCGTTTTATAATCAGGTTCTTCCACTTTCTTACACCTCTTTACTTTTTCTTAACTTAATAACTGCTCCCATCTGTCAACAGTTCCCCTGGATCAATATCGAGTACTTTTGCGATCTGTATCAAAACAGCCAGACTGTAACGCACTTTCCCTGTTTCAATTTTAGAAAGATATGAACAGGAGATACCAGCCTTTTCCGCTACTTCCATCTGTTTCAATGCCTTTCTTTTTCTGTAATAGGCTATTTTCAATCCTATTTTTTTGAATTTCTTGCTAAACATAATTTCACCAACCACACTTTTATTCTTCTGTAATATTAATTACATCAATTTTATTATATCCAGCTATTCATTTTTATGTTTTCAATAATAGTTCAAATATGTGCACTATAATACATAATCGCGTTAACATTATTTGAAAAATCCCTGTCATTTATGTCATAAAAGTATTTCGCTTGATCAGACAATAAAAAAAGCCCTGCTTCAGCAGGGCTAAAATATCAGTCTTTTATTCTAATTTAAAATTAAAAATATCTGCAACCTGGCTAACAGGAATGATAAACTCGATCGTTCCGGCAGCATACGGAGCAACAGCATAAGGCGGATATACTATAACAAGATCAGCATTATCCGTAATATAAAAATTTTCTGTTCCGTTCACTTCTACTTTTTTATCAAAAAATCCCTTTAACTGCTGTTCGTCTGCCACCTGTTTTGCAACAATGGCATTCAAACGCGGCAGATAATTGCTGCCAGCTTTAAACATATCGCCTAAACTCAGTAATTTACCGTTTTTTAAATTTACGTTGATCGTATCCAAATATGTATTCGGATGGGCACCACCCAAATAATCCATATAAGTTTGTTCTAAAGAAAGTAACTCTTCACTGTTAAAACGCACTTGATATCTGCCGTCAAACGTATACTGTTTGACATGAGAACCGGCTTTATGAGCTGCCTGCGCCTGATTTTGCAGTTGACGATTGATAAAGCCCGCTATATCAGTCACAAACTCACGGCTCGCCTTCGCACCACCGTAACCGTCAAACTCAGGATAGTAATTTTCCTGTAAACTCAGTCCATTACTTCCTCCGGGCAAATAAGCATACAACTTTTTCACAATATTAAAATCAATTGCCATATTCACTTTGTCATCAACTTCTGCACCGCCTACGGCGCCTTTCACAACAGGGATATTAACTGTTACTCCGCCAGAACGTATTTTTTGATCAGTAATCTGAGGTTCTGCAGCCCATGCTGAAACAGCTATCCCCAAAGCCATGACTCCTGCCACACCAGCAGTTATAAATTTCCGCGACATCTTCATCTGTTGCACCTCCAAGAATAGTTATATTATTAGTATAACATTATTAAATGTCAAAAGAATGTCTTTTCAAAAAAAATCCCCCGTTTAATCGGGGGATTTTCATCTTTTATTCTAAGATACGCATTCTATCCGAACCGGATATAACTTCTTTTTCATCAGGCTCAGCTGTTTTAGCGCCAAACGGCATTTGCGCAATCAAACGATACTGATCTGGGATATTGAATACTTCTTTTACTTCCGCATCAATAATTGGGTTATAATGCTGCAGATTGGCACCTAACCCCTCCTCTTCTAAAGCTGTCCAGATAGCAAACTGCAGCATGCCGTTAGCCTGATCTGCCCAAGTTTTAAAATTTGCCGCATAAGTAGGAAAATTACTGGCAAAAGTTTCTGTAATGCCTTCATCATCAAAATACAAAATAGTACCATACCCTGCTGCAAAACTATTGATTTTAGCTTCAGTAGGCGCAAATTTTTCAGCCGGTACACGTTCACGCAAAGTTCTCATAACAATATCCCAAAAATTTTTATGAGCCTGCTCAAACAATACTACAACACGGGCGCTCTGACAATTAAAGGCCGAAGGAACATCCTCCAACAGCATTTCTATCAGTGCTACAATTTTATTTTTGGGAATCGGAGAAGTGTTGGTAATACTGTAAACGCTGCGGCGTTCATGAATACTGGAAAGAAAAGTTTTTTTCATAATTATGCCTCCTTACTATAAATACTCTTTTATTGCTAATTTGACTTTACTACAAAGCCAGGAGAAATGCAAATTATCAAAAAAACCTCTTTAAGGGCTTCCCTGCTGGTTTGTTACTTTTGTAAAACATTATGAAAGCAATTATTCCTAAAAATCAAATAAAAAAAGCATATCCAAGTTTCTTGGATATGCCTGATTTCTGGTGGGCGCTGACGGGATCGAACCGCCGACATTCTGCTTGTAAGGCAGACGCTCTCCCAGCTGAGCTAAGCGCCCGAATGGTGACCGGTGGGGGAATCGAACCCCCGATACCGCCGTGAAAGGGCGGTGTCTTAACCGCTTGACCAACCGGCCAGTTGGCTCCCCGAGTAGGACTCGAACCTACAACAACTCGGTTAACAGCCGAGTGCTCTACCGATTGAGCTATCGGGGAAGGTCACTGACGTTTCTCAACGTCACAAGTGGTATTATATGGCAATTTTGTAATCTTGTCAACACTTTTTTTGAAATTTTTACTGATTTTTATGTTTAATCTTAACAACTATTTTTTGCACTTCTTGCATTCCATTCTTGGTACTGCAGCCAGGCCGATGTAATTCCCACGGAAAAAATACAGCAAAATCACCAGTCTGCAAAACTACGTGATCCTTCTCCTCTATTTCTTCGTAAAAAAGCAGATCACTTTCATCTGCATGATCTTCCACAACAATATGTTCAGCTCTTCTGGGTGTAAAATAAATTATTTCCTCCCCTGCACCTAAATACTGGACATCAATATACTGATTATGAGCTTCGGGCTTTTTATTTATTTTATCTTCTGTCGCATAGGTATTAATTCTTACAAATACATCCCTGCCATCTATTTCATATTCACCGTTCTTTACTTCGGCAAAGTTTGTTTCTTTTATATATTGTAAAGCTTTCTGTAAACCCTCTGATACATATGGCAGTATTTTTTCTATATCTTGCTTATTTCCGCAGATCATTATAAAAGCCTCCTTATTAAATTCAGTATTTCTTTATTCTACATTTCCATGTAAAATCCTGTTTTCTGCTTTGACAAACTACTATTAGTTACGTTAAAATTGTAACATATATTTTCATGAAAGAGGTTTAGTATGAGCTATTTGAATGTTACTAATGTTTCCCATACTTTTGGCGGCCGCCAGATCTTGGAAAATGTTTCTTTTAAATTACTGCGCGGCGAGCATGTCGGTCTCGTCGGTGCCAACGGCGAAGGTAAATCGACCTTCCTTAATATCGTTACCGGCCATTTACTGCCGGATGAAGGCAAGGTAGAATGGCCCGGACGCGTTACTGTTGGTTACTTAGACCAGCAAAGTACACTAGAGGCTGGTAAAACTATCCGCGAGGTCCTGCGCACTGCTTTCAATGATATGTACGAAGCAGAAAAACAGATGCTGGAACTTTACGACAAGATGGCTGAAGCTGCACCTGAAGAAATAGATAAAATGATGAATACTGTAGGCGAGATACAGACAGAACTCGAACACAGTGGTTTCTATTCATTAGATACTAAAATCGAAGAAGTGGCTAACGGTCTCGGCTTAGGCAGTATCGGGCTTGACAGAGATGTCAGCGAACTTTCCGGCGGTCAGCGCAGTAAGGTTTTGCTTACCAAGCTGCTTTTGCAGAACTCTTCCATTTTGTTATTAGATGAACCTACCAACTATTTAGACGTTGAGCATATCGAATGGCTGACAAGGTTTTTACAAAACTATGAGCATGCCTTCATTCTTATTTCTCACGACATAGCCTTCCTCAATCAGGTAGTCAACGTTATCTACCATTTGGAAAACTGTGAACTGACCCGCTATACCGGCAACTATGACAAATTCCAGGAAATGTACGCTATTTATAAAGCCCAGCGTGAAAGCGCTTATGAACGTCAGCAGCAGGAAATTGCCAAACTGGAAGATTTTGTCGCCCGCAATAAAGCACGCGTCGCTACTACTAATATGGCTAAAAGCCGGCAGCGCAAGCTTGATAAAATGGAAATCATTGAAAAACCACGTGAAAAACTTAAACCAACCTTTAAATTTACAGAAGCAAGGACTCCAAGCCGTTTCATAGTTGAAGCTAAAAACTTAGTTTTAGGCTATGATACACCGCTTACTCGTCCTGTAAGCTTCAATCTTGAACGCGGTCAGAAAATAGCTCTCCGCGGTGTAAACGGACTAGGCAAAACGACCCTTTTAAAAACTATTTTAGGACTGATACCGCCAGTGTCAGGCTCTGTAGAACTGGGTGAATTTTTAGAACCTGGTTATTTTGAGCAGGAAGAACGCACTAAAAACGAAAATACAGCTTTAGAAGACGTATGGAACGAATATCCCGGTCTTACCAATTATGAAGTCCGAGCCGCTTTAGCGGGCTGTGGTTTAACTAACGAACATATTACCAGCAAAGTTTTTGTTTTGAGCGGCGGCGAAGCAGCTAAGGTCCGTTTATGCAAGCTGATGCTTCGTGATATCAATTGGCTTGTTTTAGACGAACCAACAAACCATCTGGACGTTGACGCAAAGGAAGAACTTAAACGCGCGCTGATCTCATTTAAAGGAAGTATCCTTCTGGTTTCGCATGAACCTGAATTTTATGAAGATTGGGTAACTTCAGTTTGGAACATCGAAGATTGGACTACAAAAATAATTTAAAAACAAAAAATCCTCAACCAAAATTGGTTGAGGATTTTTATTTTTGATTAACCAAGCAGTGACGCCACATCTTTTTCAAGCTGCATCGGCGCCGCTACTAACGGCATATTTTCATTATGCCACTTCAAGCTTGCCATCGCAGAGACATTTTTGCCGCGTTTACATAAAATACGTTTACCACGTTTTTTACCCTCATGATAAAGAAACCGCACTTCAGGCGAATCCTTAAAAAGATTTTCTTTTATCCAGCGTTCACCTTCATAAGCTCCACCGAACGGTGCAGCAAAAAACAGTATCCAGGGACGATCGCCGCTGTTCCAGTTATGGGGTGTTAACGCCAGGTTATAGTTTGTTAAATACTCCGCTTCAGCAGCATCATCAAAATTGGCCCAGGCCATATAAAACAACGGGCTGCCTTTTTCTGACATTCCCAGTACATACTGCTTATTGGCAATCGCCGGAAAGATTTGCGAAGCCATCATATGCAGCGGCATCGTCTCATGTTGTTTAGAATGCATCATCAGCCAGGTAATATTACCTAAAATATATGCTGTGCTATAATGTTCATCCTGTAAAGACGGTGCTATAAATTTAATTTTTCCTTGAATTTTATCCATGATCCGAGTTCTCCTTTGGTCGTCTTTCCTCCACCAAATCCCCTATGCAATATTCTGCATCATTTAAACAGTTTTAGAATTCCCATCTAATACCTGTATTTACCTGCCATTCCTTTTTCGTGTCGCCGCCAAAGCTGCGTTCAATATCACCATAGAAATGGGTATTACGACTTAACTGAACCTGTGCGCCCATACCGAATTCATACCAGGTATCGCCATTGTCATAGCGTTTACGCAGATTTTCGCCGTTAGCAGCAACCATCGATACATCACGGTCACCGTCAAATTCATGGAACGCTCCCAGTTTAAAATAATAGCTGCTTTCCGGGCTGATCTTCCGTCCAACTTCAAAACCGATACGGCCAATAGCACTGGTTAAACCATCTACATCGATCTTGGTTCCGCGTTCGGTCGTAAAATCAACACTATTCATTCTGCCTAAAGTAATTTGTGCCTGCGGTGTAAAGAACCAGCCTTTTTCGTAATTCTTCTGCCTGCCATACTCAAAGCTGATACTGTAAGCAGCATTGTCATAATCACTGCGTTCAGCATATTCGCCATAAGTATTCATCTTGTGATCCAAGTGTCCAGCACGCAGCACTATATCTGTATAATGGCCTTTATTGCCAAACCATGTCGTATATAAACCGAGAGCAGTCAGGCCTGTTTCACCCTTGCCTGCCGTATAGCTTAATTTACCTTCGCTGCGTTCCAATACGATACCATTAGTACGCTGACCATTTTTCTCGTCATATCTGGTCTTATCATAACCCAACTGATAGGTATGGTATTTATCAGTATAGCTCTGACCTTTCAATTTACCATGATACATACGAGCCCAGACACCGTCTGTTCCATGTTCACCACTGCGAATATCGCCTAAACGTTTACGTAAAGTGTCATTAGTGGCTCTCCACAAGCTGTAATCACTGGCAAAACCATCGTTGATGGTTTCAGTATTGCCATTTTCCTTCTTTTCAATTTTTGTCAGATACCACTCATTCGCACTTTCACCTAAAGTATCCCCGCGCTCAACAGTCGGCAGTACATCCCATAATCCACCGGTATCCATATATTCGCCAACGAAAGAAGCATTACTGCTGTTATCTGTGATCAAATGCAGTTTCTTTTCACCTGAAACCTCGCCATTGATCAAACTCAGGTCATTAACATGCACATAATGTGTGCTGCCGGTTTCCGAAGAATTGATTACCAGTTTATCGCCATTGGCTTCACTGTCCAGTTCAGTATTGAATTTGAACACACCGCCGCTGCCGCTCAGATCATCAACAGTCACAACGGTATTCATACCAGCTTCATGACTGAGATTGACCATACTGCCGCCGCTGACATGTAAACTGCTGACTTCAGAACTGCTGGTAACATGCCAGTAACTGTTATTTTTCAAATTCAAATTAATCGTTCCGCTGTTTGCAAGTGCGGTACTGCCAGTAAACACAGAATTATTATCCATGTCCAAATCAATGGAACCGCTGTTATCAGCATACATATTGCCGGTAATATTAAAAGTAGAATTACCAGCCGTACCTGTTATAGTTCCCTTATCGGCATAAATAGCGTAGCCATCATTATCATTATTATCTATAGTAGCGCCGCCTAAAAATTCTATGCTGCCGGTTGCAGCATTTACATATGCACCATGAGATCCGCTGCCTTCAACCGAAATATTCAAACCGTCGCCTGCTTCAATAACACCTCTTTGTGCCAGCAAGCCATGTGAAGCATCACCTTCAGTTGTAATACCAACATTATCATCTAAAGATAAAACCGAACCTGTCATGTTTGCAAATACACCATGGGAGCCATCACCAGCTGTAGCAATAGTAGAACCGGCGCCAATTTCAACAGCACCGTTTGCGACACTTCCTTTTGCCGAAGTATCAGCATAAGCAGCAACACCATGAGAACCATCACCCAGCGTAGTCATCTCCGCGCCTTCTTCAATAACGATCTTGCCATTATTGGAAGCCATCATTACGGTATGCGAACCATCACCTGCCGTAGACAAAACCGCGCCTTTACCAATATTGATTTTAGACCCGCCTGTCGGATTAGTTGTAGACCTGCCCTGTGCCGCATAAACCGCATGCGAACTTTCACCCAGTGTTCCGGCCGTTAACCCATCACCAATATTTATTGTAGCATGGAAATTTGCACGCACAGCATGGGCTCCGTCAGAAGTATCACCATTGGAATACTTCAATTCCCCATTATACAAAGTATTGATCGTAGCATTATCCCCAATGTTGAGGACTGTAGAACCGTTGATGTTCAAACCATCGGCACTGTTACCGCTGACAGTTATTGTCAAATCGTTACCAATATTAATCGTACCAGTAGCATTCTGCCAGTCAGAATTACCGCTCGGATTTGAACGGATTCCGTCACCAGCTTCACCTGTAGTAGTAATTGTCAAACGATTTCCCGCCGAAGTAACTGTTGCTGAATTGGTAACATTCGTATAAATACCAAAAGCATGTCCTACTAAACTCGGATACGCATTAGCAGAAGCTTCAATCGTAACATCATCACCGACAGATTCTCCACCATACATCGAACCTCTAGCTGCCTCTGCAACACCGAATAAAGGCATTGAACTTATAGCTAAAGCTATAGCCAAATGCAAAGTCTTCTTATTTTTCATTGCAACCCTCTCCTTTATTGAGTTTTAAAATTTATAATTTTTATATATTAAAATCGCTCCCCAACGACTTTAAATATATTAAAAATCACTTTACTAAAATTTATTTATTTATTTCCTTTTAAAGCATCTACCTTCTTTAAGTTTATAAAATTATATTCTAGCAATGTAATATTAATTGTTAAAAACTGATTTGTCAATATTTTTAGGAATATTTTTGCATTTTAGTTACATTTTATTCACATTATAATGATTTTCTCTTATTATTATTTTTTAACTTTTAGTTATTTCATCTGGTATTTATTTAATAATAATCAATCTTTTACAGATAATGCAACTATCGTTAACTACCCGCTTAACAAGTCGCATTTCCTTAAACAGCCAATTTAATTCACCATTTAAATCTTATTTTAAATAAAAAAAGCAGCCTATTTTACAGAACAAAATATTTGTCTTGTAAAATAAGCTGCCGAAGTATATTAATCTTTAAAATTATTAATTTTTATTCACTATTGTCCGTTTTTATATTTTTGTATAATTTTACATTTTTCTTTCTTTAACAGGCTCTATTCTTTATCGAATGATTATTTAGTATTATTTTTTATCCAGTTAATAACTATGTATTTTTATTATAACAAAGCATCTTCCCATAAAATGCTTAATCATTATAATTTCCCAGATATCTATCAACCGAAAAATAACTGCTGTTACTACAAATGCTCTCCCGTGTATTCATACAAACATCTACTATCCAAATATATATATATTTGGATTTCTAAAACACCAAATAAAAACCGCAGTCCATAAAAATGGACTGCGGTTTTATTTACTATCTTTTTATTCCCATTCAATCGTTGCAGGCGGTTTAGATGTAATATCGTAAACAATGCGGTTAACGCCTTGCACTTCATTGACAATACGTCTGGAAACAATATCCAGAACACTGAAAGGAATATGCGCCCAATCAGAGGTCATACCATCGTTGCTGGTTACAGCACGCAGTGCAACGGTATGCGAATATGTCCGTCCATCCCCCATAACGCCTACAGAACGGATATTGGGCAGACACGCAAAATACTGCCATATTTTGCGCTCTAAACCAGCTTTAGCAATTTCTTCTCGAAAGATAGCATCAGCTTCACGAGTTATTTCTAATTTCTCCTGAGTAACTTCTCCTAGCACACGGATAGCTAAACCAGGTCCAGGAAATGGCTGACGCCAGACTAAGGCAGAAGGTATTCCCAATTCTTCTCCGACAGCACGAACTTCGTCTTTAAACAGTTCGCGCAGCGGTTCAATCAAAGCCAACCGCATATCCTCCGGCAAGCCGCCAACATTATGGTGGCTTTTGATTGTCGCTGAAGTACTGGTACCGCTTTCGACAACATCAGGATAAATAGTTCCCTGCACCAGAAAATCTACCTTGCCCAGTTTATTAGATTCTTCTTCAAAAACACGAATAAATTCTTCACCGATGATCTTACGCTTCGTTTCAGGATCAGACACACCTGCCAACCGGCCAAGAAAGCGCTCCGCTGCATTGACGCGGATCAGATTCATATCAAATTGTTCTTTAAAAACCGTTTCGACCTGATCGCCTTCATCTTTACGCAGCAGGCCGTGATCTACAAAAACACAGGTCAGCTGCTTACCCACTGCTTTATGTACTAATACTGCCGCAACGGAAGAATCAACACCGCCGGACAATGCACAGAGAACTTTTTTATCGCCAACGGCCTCTTTAATCTCGGCAATTTTACGCTGTGCAAAACTGCTCATAGTCCAGTCACCTTTAACTCCGCAGACGTCAAACAGGAAATTAGAAATCATCTTACGTCCAAATGGTGTATGCTCCACTTCAGGATGGAACTGCACTCCATATAATTTACGCAAATCATTAGCCATTCCGGCTACAGGGCATTCACTTGTATCAGCAGTTACTACAAATCCCTCCGGGACCTCTGACACATAATCAGTGTGGCTCATCCAGGAAATATTGTGCTCTTCGATATCCTTAAAAAGAATATTATTTTTATTGAGTTTTACAGCCGTTTTCCCGTACTCACGCACATCAGCGCTTTCAACTCTGCCTCCCAGCGTATGAGTCATCAGCTGATGTCCATAGCAAATACCAAGTACAGGTACGCCTAGTTCAAATACGCCAGGATCGATCTTAGGAGTATCATCACCATAAACACTATTAGGCCCGCCTGTAAAGATGATCCCTTTAGGGTTTTTAGCTTTGATCTGTTCTAAAGTGTAGGTATAGGGAACTATTTCACAGTAAACGCCGCATTCCCTTACACGCCTGGCGATCAATTGGTTATACTGACCGCCGAAATCGATAACTAAGATCATTTCATGGTTACCTGTTTGCATATTGCTGTAAGCCTCCTCAAAATAATTTAACTAATAATGTATAATATAATATCATACAATAATCACGCTGAAATTGCAATGCAAAAGGCCCCGTACAATAAGTACGGGGCCTTGGACTTTCAATGTACAGATGTAAATTTATTACATCATACCCGGCATTCCGCCACCCATCGGCATACCACCCATAGGAGCAGCGCCTTCTTTTGCAGGCTTATCAGCAACAACAGATTCAGTAGTCAAAACCATAGCTGCGATGCTGGCTGCATTTTGCAGAGCACTGCGGGTAACCTTAGTAGGATCAACGATACCAGCTTCGATCATATCAACGTATTCCTCGGTCAAAGCGTTAAAACCAAAACCTCTGCGGGAACGTTTAATCGTATCAACGATAACTGCGCCTTCCAATCCGGCATTATAAGCTATTTGACGTACCGGTTCTTCAATAGCGCGTTTAACGATTTCTACGCCGGTTTTTTCATCGCCTGTTACTTTGATTTTGCTTAAAGCAGTTTGCACCTGCAGCAGAGCAGTACCGCCGCCTGCAACAATACCCTCAGCAACTGCTGCACGAGTAGCGTTCAAAGCATCTTCAATACGCAGTTTTTTATCTTTAAGCTCAACTTCAGTAGCAGCACCAACTTTAATAACAGCTACGCCGCCTGCAAGTTTAGCCAAACGCTCTTGTAATTTTTCTTTGTCAAATTCAGAAGTAGTTTCAGGGATCTGAGCACGGATTTGAGCAACGCGTGCTGCAATTTCTTCTTTGTTACCGCCGCCATCAACGATAGTAGTCAATTCCTTGGTTACGCGGACCTGGCTGGCGCTGCCCAAATCTTCCATGCTGGCGCTGTCAAGCTTACGTCCAACTTCTTCGCTGATAACTGTTGCTCCGGTAAGAATAGCAATGTCCTGCAGCATAGCTTTACGGCGATCACCGAAACCAGGAGCTTTAACAGCTACAGCCTTGAAGGTACCGCGAAGTTTATTCACAACCAAAGTGGCCAAAGCTTCGCCTTCAATATCTTCAGCGATAATAAGTAATTCCCGGCCGCCTTGGACGACTTTTTCAAGTACAGGCATAATATCCTGAATCATAGTAATTTTACGGTCTGTAATGAGTACGAGCGGGTTGTTAAGAACTGCTTCCATTTTATCAGGATCTGTTGCCATATAAGGAGAAATATAACCGCGGTCAAATTGCATACCTTCAACAGTCTCCAGGCAGGTTTCCATAGTTTTGGATTCTTCAACAGTAATAACACCGTCGTCGCCGACCTTTTCCATAGCGTCAGCAATCAGACCGCCGATTTCTTCATCAGCTGCGGAAATAGATGCAACCTGAGCTTTAGCTTCTTTAGTCTCAACCTTTTTAGAAACAGCCTGCAGTTCTTCTACCAAAACGTCAACAGCTTTTTGAATACCTTTTTTCAGCACCATTGGATTAGCGCCGGCAGCAACATTGCGCATGCCCTCACGAACCATAGCCTGTGCCAAAACAGTAGCAGTGGTAGTACCGTCACCGGCAACATCGTTAGTTTTTGTAGCAACTTCTTTTACAAGCTGCGCACCCATATTTTCAAACGGATCTTCAAGTTCAATATCACGGGCAATAGTTACGCCATCGTTAGTAATAGTTGGCGCGCCAAATTTCTTTTCAAGCACTACATTACGTCCTTTAGGACCAAGGGTTACCTTTACTGCATCTGCTAATGCATTGACACCGCGCTCTAAACTACGGCGAGCTTCTTCGTTAAATTTTATTTCCTTTGCCATTTCAAATACACTCCTTTATATTTCACTTTTTTAGTAAAAAATCATTACTTAGAGAACAGCAAGCACATCGCGTTCGCTGAGGATCAAATAATCTTTACCGTCATATTTAAATTCAGTTCCGGAATATTTTGCAAATACAACCTCATCGCCAGCTTTAACTTCAGGAGCGACACGAGTACCGTTATCCAGCACTTTACCTGCGCCTACGGCAACGACCTTACCAGTTTGCGGTTTCTCTTTAGAAGCCGTATCCGGCAAATAAATACCGCTGGAAGTTTTTTCCTCTTTTACTGTAAGTTCTACAACGATGTGATCTGCTAATGGTTTCAACATTTTCAAGTCCCCTTTCAGATGCCTATATAAATTTTTTATTGTTCTTTTGTTAGCACTCATTATTGTCGAGTGCTAATTACATTTATTATTATATCCGTTTCCTAAAAAAATGCAAGACAATTCCTGTAAAATTTTTTGACAAAAAAGTGAAAAATTCACGCAGCCTCTCAATTACTCCTGCGTTAATTTTTATATTTATTTATTTTTAATGCTGATGCAATTACCGCTTCAGCCAACTCCTTAATGGAAATACGCCTGTTCATACTGTACTGCTGCATTTTTCGATATGCTTCCTGTTCCGTAAATCCATGTGCTGACATTAAAATTCCTTTAGCCCGGTCAAGCAGTTTTCTTGTTTCCAAACTTTCTTTTAATAATCCCAGCTCAGCCCCCAGGGCTTTGATTTCTTCAAAACGGGAAATTGCTATCTCCATTGCCGGAAATAACTGTTCTTCACGAACCGGCTTCACTAAATATCCCAATACACCCGAACTTTTTGCCTGCGATACAATCTCCTGTTGACTGTAGGCTGTCAGCAAAAGTACTGGAGCCAGATGCTCGTCGGTAATGATTTTAGAAGCCGTAAGCCCATCCATTTGCGGCATTTTCACATCCATGATCACAAGGTCAGGCTGCAGAGCTCTCGTCATGGCAACTGCATCTTCACCGTTATTGGCTTCACCTGCAACTTCATGTCCTGCCTCTGTCAGCATTTCTCTGATATCAAGACGAATAAGCGCCTCATCATCAGCTAAAACAACTTTCAAAGTATTTTTCATTCTGACCCCTCCAACTCTGACGGTATGGTAACTACAGCACAAGTCCCCTGTTTCAGGGCTTCTATTGTAAAAGTACCGCGAAGATCTGCTTCCACCATAGTTTTTATTATTTTCAAGCCTAAACTGGTTTGCTCATCTAAAACAAAACCCGGCGGCAAACCATTACCGTCATAACAGATTTTTAAGCAATAACTTCCGGGGATTTTATAAAACTCAACATCAATCCGGCCGCAGCAGCGGCCTGCAAAAGCATGGTCCAGTGAATTTTGCAGAAGCTCGTTCAGAACCAAAGCAATGCTTGTTGCTTTATCGGAAGGCAGCAAAACATTATCCGCTTTAAAGCTTGTCTGCAATTTAAGATTAGGGTCTGCCATACTGGCAATAATGGCTTCATAAATTCCCTGCGCTGCCACAGCTACATCAATTTTTCCGCTATCCTGCTGTGAAAGAAATTCATGTACAACAGCGATACTGGTAACCCTGTTAATACAGTCACGCAATACCATTTTCGTTTCGTCTGTATGAGCCCTGCGTGCCTGCAGTCTCAGCAGGCTGGCGATAGTCTGCAAATTGTTTTTAACGCGATGATGTATTTCCCGAATAACTACAGATTTGATAAGCAGCTCTGTATCTTTCTTTTTCAGCTCTGTTATATCCTGTAGAATAACAATAGCGGCCGCTGTATCAGGCCTGTTCGTAACAGGTATCACCCTCATTGCAAGCAGCAGCCCCTGCATGTCTATTTCCTTTCCTTCAGCGACACCCGTCTTCAGTACCATACCAACCAAAGGCCAGTTGATCTGCAAACTGTTTGTCCTTCGTCCAACTAAATTAGATAAGCCCTGCACTTTAAAAAGATGTCTGGCCGTCCTGTTCGCGGCTATAATGACCTTGTCCTTATCAACGATCATCAACCCGTCGCCAGGCAGCAATCTGCCGTAATAATTACTGCTTAAAATCTGTCGGCCGGTATTTTTTAAAAACTCCACTGCCGTCATAATGAAAAGTTCTTCCGGTTCATTGGTATCAAAAGCAACTACGGCAAAACATTTTCCTTTACTATCTTGAATAGGATAAACACGCAAATCGACGAAAAACCCCAGCGACAGCTCACGTTTCCCTGACAAAGGCACACCTCGCTGCAGTGCCCGCTGCACTAAAGGCTCCTCATTACCGCGCAGTTCACGACCTGTTTCATCAGGCAGTTCACCCAAAAATTGCGTTCTTGGCAGTTCCTGATGATAAATATACAGAAATTTGGGGTTATCATCCCAAACATACATCGTTATGCATGCATGAGCAACATCGGCAGCAAAAGCTGCGCCGACTTTCATAGAGGATAAAATATTTTTTTGTTCTACAGTCAAATTCTTGGGCATATCATTCATTCCCCTGTTTCTTATTACCTTGTTTATCCCCATCAATCCACAGTTTTTTCCACATTATCCACAGACTTATGCACAACAAGAACTGTTTTTTAGCTATATTTCAGCATTTTATCCACAAAATCCACAAGTTCTTTTACTTCAGTGGACACTGTTCAACCTAATTTTAACGATGGAACAGCGTTCAAATCCAGAGGACTATACTCACCGTTCTGATACATAAAATAACCACGGCAAGCTATCATTACAGCATTATCAGTGCATAAAATCGGAGTTGGATGTACCAAACTTGCTCCAATCCCGCCTACAGCATCAGCTAACGCTGTTTGTAAATGTTTATTAGCCGAAACACCACCGGCCAGAACTATTTTTTTCAAACCGGTTTCCTGCAGCGCATGCACACTTTTCTGCACCAGCACATCTACAATCGCTTCCTGAAATGAAGCGGCCACATCGGCTTTATTTACTTCACGGCCTGCCTGCTGTTCGTTATGCAGATAATTGATTACAGCTGACTTTAAGCCGCTGAAACTAAACTGATAATCTTCCTTCAAAAGTGCCCGCGGAAAATCGATCGCCTGCGGATCCCCCGCTGCCGCCAATTTTTCTATTTCCGGTCCTCCTGGATATTGCAGACCCATCACACGTGCAATTTTATCAAAAGCTTCACCTGCAGCATCGTCACGAGTTTGTCCCAGTAATTCAAAGCTGTTATAATCAGTTACCTTTAGCAGCGCCGTATGCCCGCCGCTTACTACTAAAGCCATAAAAGGAGGTTCCAGATCTTTATCATTCAAAAAATTGGCAAAAACATGTCCCTCCAAATGATTGACACCAATCAGCGGCTTGTCATTAGCCCAAGCCAGCGCTTTGGCAGCCGATACACCAACTAGAAGCGCCCCTACAAGCCCTGGTCCATAAGTTACTGCGACAGCGTCTATTTCTTCCAGCTTCACATTAGCCTGACGCAGTGCTTCGTCAATAACCGGCAAAATATTTTCAATATGTTTACGCGAAGCTATCTCCGGTACAACACCGCCAAATTTTCGATGGATAACAATCTGTGAGGAAATAATATTTGAAAGCACTTCACGTCCATTTTTGACTACGGCAGCCGCAGTTTCATCACAACTGCTTTCAATGCCCAAAATATACACGTCTTTAGACATCAGGCTTACCCTCCTTATATAACCACATGATTATTGCATTTTCATGATTATCTTCATAATAATTTGGTCTTATCCCCTCGCTGGCAAAACCGCAGGTCAAATAAACCTTTTGCGCTGCAATATTGCTCTCACGCACTTCCAAAGTCACCGCCACAGCGCCAAGTTCCCATGCCTTATTGATCAGGGCTGCTGTCAAACGTGTTCCCAAGCCGTGTTCACGTTCTTCAGCAGCAACCGCGACTCTGGTTATCTGCGCTTCCCCTGCCACCAGCCAAAACCCGGCATAACCAAGAATACGCCCAGCATCTTCTAAAACAAGATATGTTGTTGCTGTTATTCAACTCATCCAGCCACATACTTGGGCTCCAGACATCAAAAAAAGACTTTTCATCTATGCTGCTGACAGCAGTCAAATCTGCCGCTGTCAAAGTCCTTATCATTATTCCTGCTGGCGTTTTTCCCATAATTCTTCAGCCTCTGATCTTCTAATATAATAAGGTTCTAAACCAAAAATATCACCGGTATTATCAGGATCATACTCGGCTCCCGCCAAAAGCGCTACCGAGGCAGCCTGCGGCCAACATAAATGTGCTGGAGCCTTTCGGCACCATGAAGGCAAATCGGCAAGGTCAATTTTCTGGCATTCTCCCAATAATAAAGCAGGCATACCCAAAACAGCTATATTTTCCAAAAGCTGCTTGCGATCTACAACTTTGATCTCCTGATGCTCTATGAGTGTCCCCTGCTGCCATTCATAAATCGCCTGATAAAAATTGCCTTTTTGTGCGTCTAAAACAGGTGATAATACATAACCGTCTATCGGCAGATTATAGGCAAGCGCTTTCAGCGTATTAACCCCGCAGATAGGTTTATGCCAGCTATAAGCCATTGCTTCTGCCGATGCCAGGCCAATCCTCAAACCGGTAAAAGACCCCGGCCCCATACTGACTGCTAAAAGATCGATCTCATTTTTAGTGATCTTAGTCCGTGTTAAAAGCTGCTCAAGCTGCGGCATAAGCCCCTCAGAGTGAGTCATGCCCATATTAATCCTATATTCTGCCAAAATTTGTCCATCACGACACAAACCCACGGCACAGACTTTAGTTGCCGTATCAATGGCTAAAGTCAGCATTTTTTTCCACTTCCTCACATAATTCCAGATACCTTTCACCATTAGGGAGCAATTGTATCAAACGGCCTTCCGGAACAATTTTTATGTAGATATCAAGACTTTCTTCAGGCATTTCCTCTAAAAAATTATCCGCCCATTCGATAAGAGTCAGCCCTTCGCCGCCAACATATTCCCCATAGCCGATATTTTCCAATTCTTCAACAGTATTCAGCCTGTATAAATCAAAATGCCTGATCTCCATTTTACCATGATACACATTCATAATCGAAAACGTTGGACTGTTTATTTCACTGGCATCAACCCCCTGTGCCATAGCTATTTCACGACACAACAAAGTTTTACCGGCACCTAACTCACCACAAAGACAAAAAACATCCCCGTTTTTAGCAAGCCTTCCCAAAAGTTTTCCTAACGCTTCCATCGTTTCAATATTACCACAAAAATACTCCATCAACAGCACTCCCATTTCAAAAAAGCAGTACCGACTTTTGCCGATACTGCTCCCGTTTATTTTTTCAATAAAGTAGTATTACGTTCCAAAGGATCTAAAATATCAGTATGTCCTTTCAAGGACGCAATTTTTTTACCATCAACTAAAATCTGTACTTTTTTTATCTCCGGAAACTCTGTCAGAGTGTTGACAATAGCAGTTGTCAGCATCAGTTCAGTATAGGATCCCTGCGGTACATTGGTTATTTCCTTGGAAAAATCAACATAAGCAGTCCCATCTTCTATCTTCATTGTTCTGATTTTTGTCCCTTTAGGAAACAGACTGACCATTTTCGCAGCATCCTGCGGACTGCTGTTTACCAAAATATCCAACGCAATCTCCGGAGCAGTCATCGCGCCGGCTTTGCGGGTTACCTTTTCCGGCAACAGATATTCCTCTCCGTTGACAGGTGCACGATACACCGTTACCGTAATTTCTTGATTCTTATTATTCTGCGTTTGTTTAGTTTCAGGCTGCGGGATAACCGTAGCAGTTTGATCATCACTGCAGCCTGCAACTAACACGCAGAGCATCAAAGTGCAGATTACTGCAAATTTCTTTAACATATTGGCCTCCCACATCATTTAAAATAGTCCTCGATACCATCAGCAATCGCCTTAGCCAGCTTACTTTGAAACCAGTTGCTGTTCAGCAGTTTTTCTTCTTTGGCATTAGTTATAAATGCCATTTCGATTAATGCCGACGGCATACTGCTGCGTTTATTGACGTAGAAATTTGCCTGACGTATACCTAAATCATCCAAACCAAAATTATTAGTCATCCGTTTTTGAATGGCCGCAGCTACACGTGCATCATGACTTGTTTTCGGATAATAATAGGACGAGAAGCCGCCTACGTTTTTATTGACAGAAGCATTGATATGCAGACTGATAAAGAGATCAGCAGCACTGTTTTCAGCTACATCGACACGCGCCTGAAGCTCCTGCGCGTCCGTAGCATTTACGCCATAAACGTCAACATCTTTAACACGTGTCATTGTAACTTTAGCGCCTTTTTTCTTCAGCAGTTCTTCAACTTTCTGCGTTATTTTTAAAGTAATATCTTTTTCTTTAGTGCCTTTTGCCCCAACTGCTCCCGGATCACTGCCTCCATGTCCTGCGTCCAGCGTAATTCGTTTATCCTTCAGCCCGCCGCTGGTACGATAGGCAGTTTTACTAACAGCAGGTGTCGGTGTTTTATCTGTAGTAGTTTTACCGCCTGCAGGTGTTGTTTTGGCAGGTTCAGATGCCTGACGTTTATTAGCCATAACATCAATAACGATTCTGTCCGGTCTTTTGGTAACAGGATCTTTTTTTAAGGTAAACCCCTTATAATCTTTACTGCCAATGGCCTTTTGCAGAGGCACCTTCAGCACGGTTTTACCTTCCGACGTATCTAAACGCATTTCATTGGCAATATCGCTCTTTATCTTATGAGCACGGCCAACTTTGCTATTTAAATCTGCATCCATAGTTATCAGCATCGTATTGCCGTCAAAAGTTATTTTATAACCTGTCGGTTTATCACAGTCCACCACAAAACGCAGCACATTGGTTTTATCAACTCCCCAACGAACATCTGTTATTTCTGAGGCAAAAGCCGTTAAACTAAACATCAAACAGCTTACAAGTGCAAAAACAAAAACTAATTTCTTCTGCAAACGGCATCTCCCTTTCTTTCATCTCTAATACTTAATTTTATCATTTAAGCGTAAGTATTGTAAACATACCCTAACTTTTATCTGCAAAATTTAAGTGAAATCTTTTATTCTCCCTGCTCAATAATTCTGCGGGCCTGTGGCAAGTACTGGCTGATTTCTCCTGCTGCCATACCAATAATCCCTTTACTGGCCAAATCGCCAGCCAGCCCGTGCATATATACACCAGCTAACGCCGCTTCCTGTACAGAAATCCCCTGCGCAGCCAACCCGGCAATAATTCCTGTGAGCACATCACCGCTGCCGCCTGTAGCCATAGCACTGTTGCCGGTAGTATTGATATAAACATTGCCGTCAGGACAGCCTATAATAGTAGGCGCGCCTTTCAAAACGAGGACAGCATCCCACTCAGCAGCATATTTGCCTGCCAATTCCAGGCGTCTTGCGTCAACTTCAGCCGCTTCCAAATCCAACAGCCTTCCCAACTCTCCCGGATGCGGCGTTAAAACTTTCGGAGCCCTCATGGTATTTAAAATACCAACATGTCCCTGCAATGCAGTCAACGCATCGGCATCAATAATCACCGGCACTTCCACCGACTGCAGAATTTCCCGAATAACTTCCACCGTACTTCCAGACGTACCAAGACCAGGACCTATAGCCAAAACATCAGCTCTGCCGGCTTTGTCCAGCACTGCACCAGTGGCTCCTCCACCTAAAGCTCCCGGCATCCGCTCGATCAAACCTTCGACCATAATTTCTGTCAGTTTCACCGCTAATACTTCACGACTGCAAAGCGGCGTCAGCAAACTTACCAGACCAGCACCTGCCTTAACAGCCGCTTCCGCGCATAACGCAGCCGCACCTGTAAAACCCGGTGATCCAGCGGTGATAACTACCCTTCCCGCTTCACCCTTATGGCAGTTTCCATTTCTCTGCGGCAGTAAATCACAAGCAATATTCTCAGTTAACAAAAACTTTTTACTATCCATACGTTCTAAAAGTATTTTAGGCATACCAATATCGGCAACTATAATTTCTCCGCTTAATTCAGCTGCCGGATACAAAAACAAACCTGGTTTGGCAAGTGCCATAGTAACTGTAATATCTGCCTGCACAGCATTTTTATCTGCACTGCCTGTATCAGCACTGACACCGCTTGGTACATCAATGGACACAACCGGCACAGCAATACTGTTCATCAAACCACAGACACGTTGCTGTACCCCCTCTAAAACGCCATTAAACCCTGTTCCTAAAACAGCATCTATCACCAAATCAGCCTGGCGACAACTAACTTCCGCTACATCCCAGCTGCCTCTGTCTTCCTTAAGTGCAAATAGTTCAATACCACACTTCCGGCAAATACGCAGCTGCGCCGCAGTATCTCCTGTAAGTTCCTGCCACGGTGATACAAGAAAAACCTTTACCCGCGCTCCCTGATTGGACAGCCACCGTGCAGCAGCAAAACCATCACCGCCATTATTGCCCTTACCTGTAAAAACAACAATATTTTTCCCAAAACAATCTTCTAAAAAATCCGCAGCTGTTTCCGCTACAGCTTTACCAGCATTTTCCATCAGCACCATTGTCGGCAAGCCGATCTGTTCTGCAGACTGCTGATCTAAACTCTGCATTTCCTTAGCAAAAACCAGTTTCATCCTTATCCCTCCAATACAACCTGGGCCATAGCAAGTTCTTTAGTATGGCTCAACGAAAGATATATTTCTTTGACACCGCGTTCTTCAGCCAGAGTAGCAAAATAACCGCTCAAGCGCAAACTCGGCTTTCCCATACAGTCATTATAAACTTCAATATCTATAAGCTTGCCGCCCCTCAAGCCTGTTCCCAAAGCTTTCAGCAAAGCTTCTTTAGCCGCAAATCTTGCCGCGTAACTTGCAAATTTCTGCATGCCACGGGCTTCACAATATTCTTGTTCAGCAGGAGAAAAAACTCTTGCCGCAAACTTTTCTATTGTCAGAGCTTTTTTCACTCTATAAATTTCTGTTAGATCACAACCGATTCCAACAATCACCAGCTACGCCCCCTCATAACCTTTTCCAATAAATACTGCTTGGCAAACAGCATAATATGTTTATATTATACATCCAGGTTACGTTTTCCTGCTATTTTATTTAATAAAATAGCTCAGCACCCCTAACCGGTACTGAGCTAAATCCTTTATTATACTGTAATCAAACCTTTTTCTTCTAAAAACTCTGCTAAAAATTTACCAATACGATTTGTAAGTTTCAAACAGTTTTTCAGATGGTCACGAGTATTGAATTCGTACGGCATCAGATCTTTACACATTGTTGATCCAAATTCTTTTTCAAAACGATCGTGAAATTCTTTGGTAACAGGATAAATTTCTTTCAATGGTTTTTCTTCAGGAGTATTCCGTCCGATCAATGTACTGATAACCATTGTGCAACCGACTAAAGCGCCGCAAATATTCCGGGCATGGCCAATACCGCCGCCAAATCCTGAGGCCAGGCGAAAAGCGTTATCATCAATATTTACGCCAGCATATTTGCGAAAAGCTTCAACTATCGCTTCGCTGCAATTATAACCACTCTTAAAAGCATTACCGACTTCCATGCCCATTTTTTCACTGAATTCACTCATTTCTCGTCCCTCCTTTAATATCACTTATATGACTTAATTCTATCAGTTCTATAAAAAGTCCTGCTATATAAAGCTACGTCTACTATATTATTTAAAAATAAAAACAGGACGGCAAAATCCGTCCTGTTTTTATTACAAACTTCTATTCAACTTTTGTAAGCCATAAGCCGTGTAGATTGCAGTATTCATAAACACCTACTACCTTGTCGCCGCCAGCCAATGCAAACTCAGCTTCCGGTTTAGAACCAACAGCCAGTTTCTTCCGTTGGCCGCCCTGTTCTGTCTCCAGATAGATCCAGGCAATATGATGTTCCTCTGTCATAGGATGCTCAACACTGCCAACTTTTACTTTTACAATATTACCTTCAACAGTAACTACCGGCAGATGTTTTTCCTGCGAAGCCTCCACTGTATTAGGTTTCAGTTCTGTCATAGGATCGCCGCAGCAAACGACATTTACGCCGCTGCTTTTGATCATACCAATCATATTACCACAATGTTTACAGATGTAGAACTTCTTTTCGCCCATTTGTACTCACTCCTTAATAAAATTTTATCACTTAATTATAAATGCGGCTTCAGCCGCGCTTAACCTAAAGCTACGTCTAAAATCATCATAATCGCAAAACCAATAATAAACCCAATCGTCGAAAGGTCCGCACTTTCATGTTCTCCACCACTTTGAGACTCCGGTATCAACTCTTCGACAACGACATACAGCATAGCGCCGGCAGCAAAGGCTAAGGCATACGGCAAAATAGCCTCCATGGAAGTAACCATCGCCGCACCAATAACACCAGCTATCGGTTCTACCAGCCCGGAAGCCTGGCCATACATAAAACTTTTCATCCGCGAAACACCTTCGCGCCGAAGCGGGATAGAAACTGCAGCACCTTCTGGGAAATTTTGAATACCAATTCCCAAAGCAACAGCTACAGCTGCCAGCAATCCTGTTTCGCTCATACTATTCGCCGCTGCTCCAAAAGCAACACCAACCGCCAAACCTTCAGGTATATTATGCAGCGTAATTGAGAATACAAGTAAAATGCTACGACGCCAATTAGTTGGAATCCCCTCTACTTCCCCTTCTTTTGCAAAGAAATGCGCATGCGGCAGTATTCTATCCGCCAGCCACAAAAAAGCAGCACCACTCAAAAAACCAATAGCAGCAACAAGCCAGGCAGGCAAACTGCTTTTTTCCGCCATTTCTATGGCAGGAGCCAAAAGCGACCAAAAAGAAGCGGCAACCATAATACCTGCAGCAAAGCCCAGCATCATATTTAAAACCCTTTTGTTAATCTCTTTAAAGAAAAATACCATCGCCGCACCAAGTGCAGTCATGAACCAGGTAAAACCTGTTGCTATCAGAGCTAACAAAATCGGATCGTTGATCTTCATCAATGATTCCATTTAAACAACTCCTTACCTTTATCCTTATTATAAGCTACTTGTGATACGCTTTCAAGTAAGCTCTTTATTATATAAATTTTGTATTCGTTTATGACGTTTATTAAACATCCACTTACAATAAAATGCAGATAACCGGAATCCCCGAAAGGACCCGGTTATCTGCATTTGGAGAAATGGAATATTAAAGGACATAACCACAGTCTGCTCTTACCGTAGTTATGACGGAGAAGTAAAGTTATGCTTTAGCTAAAGCCGCACCTAACTCGCGGCAGCTTTCAGCCATCGCTTCATCTGGGGCACCCAATACCAAAAGCCCCGGGGCAATCAATTCGGCACCAGCTGCTTTTATACGCTGTTCCCAATCACTCATATAACTTCCGCCCCAGCCATAAGAACCAAAAATCACAACCTTTTTCCCCTGCAAAAACGGTTCTAATGCAGTAAAGAACGGTTCAAACTCATATTCTTCCAGAACTTCAGCACCCATAGCACTGCATCCCAGTGCCAATGCTGAATATTCAGCCGCCTGTTCAGGAGTGATATCGCTAACGCTTTTGAGCTCTGCAGCAGTTCCAATACCTTCGGCCACAGCCTCGGCCATCAGTTTCGTATTACCGGTACCAGACCAATAAATAACAGGAATCTTTTCCATAATAAAACCTCCTTAAAAAGAAGCCGCTGCCAGATGTAAAGGTACGCCTTCAGCTACAGCCTTCAACAACCTGTCCCGGCATTTATTATATGCGTCAAACAAACGCTTGGCATACTCGACATCATCATATACTTTCCAATAACCGCTGCATTTGCAATTCTTGCCTTTATTTTTAATAAAGCCTTGGATATCCGCTAATGGATAACCTAAAAATATACCAATTTCATGCGGAAAATCCTGGCTGCAGGATATCTTTGCCCCTAACTGTCGGAGCAATGAATGCACCGAACCAGACTTATAACCAAGTTCTTGTAAATAACAGCTTATCGCTTGCTTCTGCAGCAAATCTTCAAGCTGCTGCGGCTGGTAAACCAAAATCAAAGTTCGTGCCGCACAATGACATAAAACTTCAAAAGCAATCCCCTTATCGGCAAACTGTTCCGTATAATCAGCCAAAAGCGGCGCGACTACAGGCATAGATGCAGTAGGGCAGCTGACAAGATTGGCCGGTTTGATTCCAGTCAACGCCGGTGCGCAATGGAAAGCCAGCAATTCATCAAAACTTTTAAAGCCATGTAATTCAAACTGCATGATAACTCCTTTGGAAAAAGTTAGTTTAGCTAACCAAACGTAGCTACCGGCAAGGCTCCGGTTATTATTCATAAGTGATAAAAGAAAGAAGGGTCGAAATCACACCGTCTGGTTAGCCCCGTCTAACTTGATTTTGAGTATAACACAAAAATTCCAAGTTAGCAATACCTAACTTGGAATTTTTATATATTTTTTTCTTTTTATTCCGCAGCTTCTGAAAATTTATTTACGTCGTTGAAACAATTTAAAAAGGTCGGTTTTCTCTTCAGACATCAAATTATAATCAGGCACTGCCGCCAACGCTTTATCCCTTGCTGCCTCCAAATCATGAAAAACGTCCCATTTTGCTGCATTAAGCGCTTTAATATTACTGATGCGCAGTAAATACGCAGGATGAAAAGTCGCTATACAATCAAAACCATGTTTTGTTTTAAACCATTTACCACGGTCTCTGGTGATGCGCATATCCTGATTGCCAAGATAATGTAAAGCAACACTGCCCAAAGCAACCACAACTTTAGGCTGTAATATCGCCAACTCCTTGTCAAGCCAACGCTGTGCACAGAAATCTGCTTCTGCAATATTCGGCGTGCGGTTACCCTTAGGACGGCATTTGATAACATTGGTCGTTAAAATACGGTCACGCGTCATCTTGGCAGCCCACAAAGCCTTATCCAACAACTGTCCAGACGGACCAATCAAGGGGCAGCCGTAGTCATCCTCCACGCCGCCAGGTCCTTCGCCCACAAAAACAATCGGACTGTCATAATTACCAAACCAGCCTACAGGAGCCTGTGCTGCTTCCCGCAGAGGGCATTCTCTGCAAGCCGCTAATTCCTGGGCTAAACTTTCCAGCTTTTCTTGTTTCATACTTTTCTCACACCTATTTATAAAATTTTGATCATAGCCGGCGAGGCGAAGCGTGCTGATCTAACCTGACAAATGTCAGATGCTTTTTTAGCTCCTCACGGCTTTGCTCTAAAACAAAAGTTGTTGCCTGAATATTCCCGGAAACCGGTGAAACAAAACGTGCAAAACTATTCATCGTTATCAGTCTGCCATCAACTGTGAATACGCTTTGATTCATATTGATATACCATTTTTCCCTGTCATTGAGCACCCGTCCATCAATCTCAGCGATCAAAATATAATCTGCGCCCAGCTCCCGCGCTTTCTGATAAAATTTTTCCATTGCATAGACGCTGTCGTCATAAAGTTTTGTTTCCGTATCTACGATCACATACCGCGGCAGCATCATTTGATACTCGTTCATAATAAACCTTTTAATATCAGGCACATAGTCCCTTTTATCTACCTCAAGACTGCTGCCGATCCAAACAGCTACTAACGGTTCCGTTCCTTCAAGTTTTTGCATGGGTAGTTTTTCACGTACACCGGCAGCCTCTGCTTTGTCCAAAGCTGCATAATATTCTCGCATGCTGTAATCAAAATACATTCCCATATCATGCTGAAAATCACTCAGCTTACGGGAAAGATTGTATTTATGATGCTTTCCAAACTGCTTGTAGCCTCCAAAAAATGTCTGCAGGCTGCCCGGCACAGGATCAGCATTATTAGTTATTCTGCGCAGATCTATCTTATCACCGTAGACTTCGGCAAAAGCAGCGTTGCCTATGGCAGGCGCGCCAAAAGTTATAACCGGCACACGATCTTTATCTATCCCCATACTTACAAGGCGTTCTGCCAGCAATGTAGCGACAGCTCCCCCCAGGCTATGCCCGGTAAGCAATACACGTGTATCTGTATTAGCCAAAATCTCATTAAACAAAACCTCATCAATACCGTCATCATTAGTATCGACCATTGTTTCTAAAACAGTATTGACGTAATCATTAAAGCCTTTATGTACCATTGGTACAGTTTTATCCTTTTCAGAATGTCCTGCATATTCAATAAATTCCTCAAGGCTGCGGCCGCCGTACGGCACCTTATCGGTGTTCAGGTTGACAGTCCAGTCACTCTTGCTGGCACTGCCGCGAAAAGCAACTATATAAACATCCCTGCCGCGTCGGGTTTTATTTTTTGCCACAATAAAATTGGCTTCCAATTTTCCTTTTTTTACTTTATGCGGTACTATCTTCCAGCCATAATCGCGCAATAACCAAATTCCGGAGCATTTTCCGGGGAATATGCTCCTATACAGGCTGCTGCTGCAACTGTAGTCCAATGTGCATCACGATACGCCGCATCAATCATTTTCTTTTCCGCAGGCGTATACTCATGCGCCCAGCTTGTTCTAATCGGCACAAACACAACCAGCGCCAGCAGAACGCAAGTTAAAACCTTTATTATTGAGCGCATACTGCACCTCCGCTCCTAAAATTAATTAACATCATTTACAATAATTATAAATGAATGCTGCGAAAAACACAAAAAGAAAAACGCATTTCTCAATTGAAATGCGTTTAATACGACTTCTTTTGATTATCTTACCTAAACCTTTTCTAATTTCGCCCTGAAAGAAATACTGCGCGGCGTATCAATATTGTCAAATTTCACAAGATGCGCGGCCTTAATCAAATCTACATCAACAACAGTACCAGAACCGAAAATACTATGCTTTACACGCTGCCCGACAGCCAGTGACAACTGATTTTCTTCATCAGCAAGATAACGCTCGTTGATAACAAGATAATCTTTTGTTTCTCTTATCAAACCTTCCTGCGGCTTTTGTGTATAATCAAGCAATGCCGACTCTATATCCAGCAGAAAACGCGACGGATAGCGCGGAGAGCCATCAAAATTTCTACCTTCAGCTTCAGAAAGATACAGCCCTTTCTGTGCACGGGTCATTGCAACAAAAGCGAGTCTGCGCTCTTCCTCCATCTTTTGTATAGTATCTGTTTTCTTAGACGGGAAAACACCCTCATTCATCGCACATAAAAATACATAGGGAAATTCCAGACCTTTGGCCGAATGTACCGTCATTAATTTTACTTTATCACTATTATCAGCCGCATCGTTGTTAGTAAACAAAGCAACATGTGACAAGTAATGTTCTAAAGTACTTTCTTCCCCGCAGGAAGTTTCATATTCATAAACCGACTGTTTAAGTTCCGCCAGATTATCCAGACGTTCCTGACTTCCTTCTGTCCGCAGCATTTTTTCATAACCACTCTCATTTAAAATTGCAGCCAGCAATTCCGAAATTTGTCTTTCTGCATAATTAGCGGCAAAATTTTCGATCAATGCTACAAACTGTGCGGCTTTTGTCCCTTTAAAAATTTCATTATCCAAATTTGTCTCTAAAGAAATATACAGAGAGCATTGATGCTTAACTGCATATTCCTGCAAAAATTTTATGCGCCGCTCCCCAAGATTTCTTTTAGGAACATTAACTACTCTTAAAAACGCCAGATCATCTTTATATGCAATCAACCGTAAATATGCCAAAGCGTCCTTTATTTCCATTCTGTTGAAAAACTGCACCCCGCTGTAAATAGCGTAAGGTATTTTTTCACGTAAAAAAACTTCCTCTACGATTCTGGTAATATAATGCGCACGATATAAAACAGTGATTTCCCTGTAAGAAGTCCCCTCGCCATGCAATGCCTGGATCTGCTCTGCTATCCACATCGCTTCACGCTCAGAAGTATCTGCATGATGGCATATAACCTTCCTTCCGTCTGCAATAGTTGGCATAAGATTTTTCTTGATCCTAAACTTATTTTTATCAATCAAATCATTAACAACCGAAACTATCTGCGGTGTAGAGCGATAATTCTGCATCATCATTATAGTTTTTACACTTGGAAAAATCTTATCAAAATCCAGTAAATAGCGCACATTAGCACCGCGCCAGGTATAAATCGTCTGGTCTGGATCCCCGACGATAAACAGATTTTTATGGTAACCACACAATACTGACATCAATTTGTACTGCAGTTCATCAATATCCTGAAATTCGTCAATCATGATATATTCCAAACGTTGCTGCCATTTTATTTTAACAGCTTCATTTTGTTCGAAAATATATAAGGTAAATTTAATTAAATCATTATAATCTAGTCCGAAGCATTTTTTCTCCTGATATAAATAACCATAAAAAATTATATCAGACGGCTCTGTTGCAGTAAGATATTTCTGTCTCAATGTATCTAATGACATATTGAGCATATCCAGATAATATTCCGGTTCTTTAATTAGTTTTCTGATTTCAATCATATCCCGTGCTTTACTGAAAGTCATATTTCTAAGCGTCAATCCACGTTCCTCGTAAATAATTTTCAGCATCGAATCGATATCAGAATTGTCTAAAACAAGAAAGCTTTTTGGATATTGCAGAGCATGGCTGTCCTCCTGTAAAACAGATACGCAGAAACTATGGAAAGTACTGATATAACCAGTATCATTATCACCAGTCAGGTTATGGATTCGCTGACGCATTTCATTCGCCGATTTATTAGTAAAAGTTACACATAGAATATTCCCCGGCAAAATTCCGATTTCATTGACCAGATAGGCAAAACGCCGAGCCAGAGCCCTTGTTTTACCTGACCCTGCTCCAGCTATAACACGTATAAATCCTTCCGTAGAAGTAACAGCTTCAAGCTGAGACGCATTAAGTCCCTGCAGTATATTTTCCAATGCTTTACACTTCCTTTCCTAAAAATAATTTCACGTTTCTTGTTAACTCTCATTATAGCAATAAAGTTCATAACACTACAACACAACTGCTGCGTAATTAAAATTTTACGCCTGTCATTAAACTCAAAATTTTATAAAAAGGAAAAAAGGCGCTACCTTAAAGGTAGCGCCTTACTTTTCTGTTCATATGCTGCTATATATTAAAAAAAATTTTAATCTATATCAATTACAGACGAACAACGTTGGCAGCTTGTTCACCGCGGTTGCCTTGAACAACGTCAAATTCAACTGCTTGACCTTCTTCAAGAGTTTTGAAACCTTCGGATTGAATAGCGGAGAAATGTACGAATACGTCGCCACCATCTTCGCGTTCGATGAAACCATAACCTTTTTCTGCGTTAAACCATTTTACTTTGCCAGTCATTTTCTGGGCCTCCTAAAAATTACTTTAATGAGGAGCTAGAACATCTCACTCACCAGCCCATTATAGCCTATTATTTACAATAAAGCAACTCTCTTTTGCTATTTTTTGTAATTTTTTTAATATTTTTGCTTCTATTCCTTCATATTTTGCTTAATTAAGGCTAATTTAGCAGTTTTAGTCATTTTTTTGATTTCACATTCGCGATGCAGCGCTTCTTCCTTAGTTGACAGCGTTTCACTATAGACCAAAGTTACAGGACAGCGCCCACGGGTATATTTTGCTCCTTTACCGCTGTTATGCGCTTCAAGCCGCTTTTCCAAATCATTTGTCCAGCCGGTATAAAGTGATTCATCACGACAGCGTAATATGTAAACATACGCAGGCAAATTATTTTATAACCTCTACAGTTTCCATAATTACAAGATCTTTAGGGCGATCGCGAAAATCCGTAGGTACTACACCAATCAACCGTACAATATCCATCCCTTCAACAACTTTGCCGAAAATAGCATGATGCCCGTTAAGCCATGGTGTAGGTGCTAAAGTGATAAAAAACTGACTGCCGCCAGTGTTGGGCCCGGCATTAGCCATTGAAAGAATACCTTCGTCATCATGCTGCAGCCCCTCACCAAATTCGTCATCAATTTTATACCCTGGTCCACCCATACCAGTACCGGTAGGGTCACCGCCCTGAATCATAAAGCCGTCGATAACACGATGAAATACTACGCCATTATAAAAGCCTTTTTCTGTCAATTCAATAAAATTTTTAGTCGTTTTGGGCGCTTTATCTTCGAACATTTCGACGATAAATTCTCCTTTATTAGTTGTAAATCTGATTTTTCTGTTTTCACTCATTTAAAAAACCTCCTGAATTTATTGTTTATTTTTTTCAAACATAGCTTTTTGAATAGCATCAACAAGCAGAAAAACGCCTACACCTATTCCGGCCATCCAGGCTGGTGTCAGCGCAGCAGCCTGTGCGTCGCCATGTACCCACGGCACTGAAAACCCTATCATCAGAAAAGCGCCTTGTGCCACCTGTAGTCTCTGCGGACTGATACGTTTTCCGTCAATATCACCTTTGGCTTCTGTTACTGCCGCCATTCTTATTTCAGGTAAAAACAAAATAAAACAAAGCGCCATCAGATAGACATAAATCATCGAAAGACTGTGCGCTTTCATAGAAGTGTCGGCCATTGCTGTAACAGCAAACGCCAAACCGCCTAAATACAGGCTCCTGTAATATCCGCCCCTGATCTGGCTTTCAATAATATACGCCGTGCCCGTAAGTACTGGATAAAGCCAATATCCATCTTTCCCAAGCCAATAGGCAATAAAAATCAAGAAAACATTATCCCCGATCTTGTGCCGCGAACCGGAAGTACGGTTTAGCATCCGCAGGATAAACAGCAGCCACAGCAGAACAAGAACATTACCTTCTCCCAGAGTCAAAGCAGCGACAATACTCAGCCCTCCGCCAATAATACCACCCAGCTTGCGATCCGGATCAAGCTCCTGGGCAATCAGCCAGGAAAAGAAAAACGCAGCAGCCGTATTGAGCCCAAAATACATGGCAGTTTCTGTATCGGCACCGCCCATAGTTTTCCAAAAAGTTGCCGCTACCGACGTTAAAATAGTACAGATAAGTGCTATTCTTGTTATCCCATCAGTAAAATCAATATGACGTCCTAACCCAAAAATACCACCTTCACTCAATGATGTCGCTGCGTTAGAATATTTATTGTCTTTTTTTCCCATGCTTTCATCCCTTACCTTACAGATTTATCATATCTTTATTAGTTTAACATAACTGCAGGCAGTCTGCGACTGCCTGCAACAAAAAAATTAAAATATTTTTGTTAGCTCTGCTAAAGTCAGAGCGAAAGCTGTAGTTCTGGGAACAGCTGTTTTTAAATCAACGGATTCATGATCAGTATGCTCATCGTAGTTTTCTACTCCCAATGCATCTAGAGTAGGAATATATTTTGCAGTTCTGTTACCGTCAGTCAATCCACCGGCGACCCATTCAGTAACATTACCACCAAATTCATCCCTGACGATCCTGCTGTAAACATCAACCATCTTCTGGACCTGCGGCGTTTTCTCCATCGGTCCTGTAACAATACCGCCCGTAATTTCAACTTTAGTTCCGGCAACAACTGCTTTATCTGCTAAAGCCTTGATCTCTCTGTCCAACCGTTCCTGCTCCGCTACAGAAAAACAACGAACATTGACTTCACAATAAGCATCGCCGGGAATGACACTGATCTTGTCATTGGTCGATCCAATAACGCCGACATTGACAGTATTCTGAGGAATAAACTGTCCAGAATCAACAATGCCGCGATCAGCTAACGCTTTTGCTGTAAAATCTGCCGGATCTCCAGGCATAGGGCTTGCTAATTTATGCAGCTCTGTAATTGTATAAGCAAGCTGATGAATAGCATTGGCGCAATGCTGTGAAGCATTGCCATGATGTCCGCCAATCCCTGTTACCTGAACCTTATACTTTGCATTACCCTTACGCTGTGTAACGATGCCCCAGTTAGGACGGGCTACGTCCATAATAACGGCAAAATCTGCCTGCTGAGAAAGCTCTGCCACAATCGCTTCGGCAGTCGGGGAGCCGCCTTCTTCTTCGCCGTTGGTATAATAAATAATTTCTTTAAAATCAGAAAATCCTGCTTTCAGCAAAGCTTTTAACCCGTAAATAACTTCCACTACAGTAGCCTTGTCATCACCGACGCCAGGCCCCCAGGCAAATCCATTCTCATCAACCTTAAAGGACGTTTAGCCGCTTCACCGCGGTTGAATACCGTGTCAACATGTGCAACAAGCAGAATACTCAATTTTCCGCTTCCCTTCAGGCGAGAAATCAGATGGCACGCCCTGTCATTATAACGGAATTCAGTAACAGCTCCGAGCTCCTGCATTTTTTCCGCGACAAACTTATTAGCAGCTTCCGTTCCCTGCAAATCTCCATTCCCTGAATCGATATTAGTCAGCGTCTCCAAATCTTTTACATAAGCGTCATACTGACCTGCCAAATATTCTTTTATCGTATCTTTCATTTTTAAAACTCCTTTCACGAATTCAGCTAGCGTATATATTCGCCGCCTGAAATGTTTATTCCTGCCGTACAGCAAATTAAAAAGGAGCTGCAGCAGCAGCTCCTTTTACTTATATTTTATACTATTTTTTCACCATGATAAGTTTCGCCGTCAATATCCGGCATGATATTGTGGCGTTTGCTCCACAAATCTTTATATTTAACAGCCTGTGCATGAATATTATCCAGATTACTTTCGTCAAGAGTTTTGATCACTTTGGCGGGAATGCCGGCAACCAGTGAAAACGGCGGTACTTTAGTTCCCTTTGTCACCACTGCGCCAGCTGCTACAATGGAGCCATGTCCTATAACGCTGCCATCAAGTACGGTAGCATGCATCCCTATCAGGCAATGATCTTCCACAGTACAGGCGTGCAGGATAGCACCATGACCAACAGTAACAAAATCACCAACAATGCAGGCATAATCATCAGCAACATGCAGGCAGCAGTTATCCTGGATATTGCTGTAGCGTCCTACTTCTATACGATTAACATCGCCGCGAATAGTAACATTGAACCATGCACTGCTGTATTCTTTCATTTCTACTTTACCAATCAGATCGGCACTTTCAAAAGCATGTGCTTTTTTGTCGATTTTAGGCATTTGCCCTTCAAATTCTTTTAACATATAAATCACTCACTTTCATGTGATAATCAGTATCCGTTACTATCTTAATTATTCACTCAAATTAAATTTTAGTCAAGAGCACAGGCCTTGTAATTCACTAAAGTTTCATAATGTAAGTTTTTAAACCGTTCCTTAAACTTCCGCAGTCTTTTTCACTTTCGTAAAATACGTATAACTGCCTGCCAGCAGTAAAATAATTCCCGTAATGACCAGAATATGACGTGTAAGCATATAGCCGCCCAAAAAACCTCCCAGCAGAGGACCTATAACACCGCCGAACTGCTGTGCTGAAGTAACCAGACCAAAAGCCTTACCGCGCATTGACGGATCTGTGACCTCTACCAGGCGGGCGTTAACATTAGGTACAGCTCCTGCCAGGAATAAACCGTATACGAACTGGATCCCTGCAAACTGCCAGATATCCTGCACAAAAATCTGACACAGATTGATAGCGCCGGCACAAAATAAAACAAAACAGAGCACCTTAGTGTAACCTAGCTGTTGACCACGTTTGCCCCAAAACGGAGCTGCAATGATACCGGCTATACCTGCCAGCGAAAAAATAATACCGGCAGCCTTAACGACCGATTCATCCATTCTACCCATCAAATGCGAAACATACATAGTTACCAAAGGCTGAATGATCATCGTACAGACCTGGATCAGAAAGAACATCGTCATTACATACAGCAGCCCTTTATTATGCAAAGACTCCTGCAGATCCTGCCACAAATTGATTTTTGTTTTCTGTTCTTCCTGGCTGTGCGGCACATCTCGAACAAAAAGCACAACCATTACTGTCGCCAATCCTAAACAACAGCTGGCAACAAAAAAAGATAGTCTCATACCAAACCAGGAACTAAAATAACCGCCCATCATCGGTCCTAAAATACTGCCGCTGGCAACCGCAGTCTGCATCAGGCCCATTCCCCAGCCCATGCGGCTTTCAGGCAGTGTCGAAGACACCAGCGACATAGATGCAGGTACAAATCCGCTGATTAAACCAGTCAAAATACGCACACCTAAAAGCTGTTCCGGCGATTGCGAAATTCCTGCCAGCCAGTAGGTAAATGCGAGACCAAATCCTGCACGTATCGCCATACGCCGCTGACCAACCCTGTCAGCTCTTGCCCCCCAATACGGGGCCATAATCGAAGCGCCTAAAAAAGTTACCGAATAGACAAGACCGCTCCAAAAATTTACTTCACTGCTTTCAACATGCAGCTCTTGTAGTAAATAAACAGGTAAAAACGGAACTACCATCGTATAACTGGCGCATGCAAAAAACACGCCACACCATAATACGGCTAAATTACGCTGCCAGCTGATAGCCCCTGTGCCTCTCTCATCCAACAAGGACATAGACTCATCTCCAAACCAACTATTATTAATTTGATTATATCATAGCATTTATATAAAAAAAACTCATAAAACTGTTTTTCAACCGCCGCAGCAACAAAATAACTACTGCCTATAATTTTTTCTTAACAAATTGGGCAAATGACTTTTTACAGTTTTTCTTGTATAATATCTATAATATTATTTACAATATCATTTAATTTAGCTAAGAAAAGGAGCACACCAGTGAACGGATTTGAAAAGCAGGAATTAGAGACCCAGGGAATGATGAGCAGGCTCTTTGGCAGCAAGCCCGGTCATAACGCCTTAGTTGAAATAAATAATTTTTTGGCAGAAAGTACTGCTGCTACTGAATTAACCGAAGAGATCGTCAGCAATTTTATCAAAAACTGGGGAGCAAAATTTGACAGCAGCAATATCGAATACCGCAGCAGTATGTACCGTAAAGTAGCCGACTATGTATATATTAGCGCAGTAAGCAAAGATGACCCCGTTTTCGAAGAAACAAGACATCTCGCTCAAGTTTTAGAACTTCCCGAAAAATTACAGCGTTTAGCTGATAATGGAGCTAAAAAAGTAGCTTACTTCTCTCGCTGTCGAAAAATAATCAGTGGAGAAGAACCTCTAACAATCAGCGAAATCAATAATGTTTTTGGTTATGATTACGAAGATGGCTATGATATACGCGTTCAGGTATTTCACGACTACTTGAATAAAAAATTTGACGAAATAGCTGAGCAGCAGAGGTTCAGTCCTGATGAAGAAACCGCTTTGAGGGAAATTTGTACAAAACTCGATATACCTTATGAATTCAAACCCAATATTCAAAATGCTTTAGATAAATACCGTTATTTATGGTCAGCCGAAAATGCTCCTTTAGGAGATATCAAAGTCGACTTTCCGCTGAACGAAGGAGAAATATGTCATGCCGCAGCTCAGCAGGCAGGTTTCTGCGAACATAAAACAATAGAGAAAGAAGATAACTATTTTGAATTGACCCGCCGCTTGGAAATAGACGAAACAATTTCTTTTAAAGGCGAAAAAATAGAACATCCTCATTTTACTGAAGAAGTAACCGCTGTTGTCGATATCGGCTATCTTTTCTTTACGAACCAGCGCATCATTTATTTAAGCAACAAAATGGCAAAGGTTGTAGAACTCAACGATTTGGATAATGCCAATCTTTCAGTAAATATCATTTATTTTACAAAAAAAGACGGTGAATCCATAGCAATCAAATTTAATGATGACGTAGCAGAAGTCATGTTTGCAATCTTTAAACGCATTTTAAACGAACGTCAATAGACCCGGGAGGCTTGAACATGCAGGAAAAGATCCGTTTTGTTGAATTAAAAGACAGCACCGGAATTTTAAATATTTACACGCCTTATGTCCTGGATACAACTATTTCTTTTGAATATGAACCGCCTACCCTCGCAGAATTTACTGAACGTATTTCAAACATCAGCAGTAAATACCCGTATTTAGTTTATGAACGAAACGGCAAAATCTTAGGTTTTGCCTACGGCTCTCCTTATCAGGAACGCATCGCTTATCTTTACGACGCTGATCTTTCAATATATCTGGCCCCTGAAGCCCAAAACAGCGGTGTTGGCAAAAAACTTTACAGCTGCCTTTTGGACCTGCTTCAAAAACAGGGTTTTTATAATGTTTATGCATGCATTACTGCTAATAACCAACGCAGTATCGATTTTCATGCTGCCTTTGGCTTCAGAAATCTTGGGCCGCATCCAAAAGCCGGCTATAAATTTGACCAGTGGCTGGATATCATCTGGATGGACAAACAGCTGCAGCAGCCTGACGGTTCTCCGCGTCCTTTAAAACCGATCAGCGCTTTTAACAACAATGATATTTTAAAACTTTTCTAAAAAATAAAAAGGAGTACATCGATCGATGTACTCCTTTTTATTTTCAGTTTAGAAGTATTCCAGTTCACGTTCACAGATAGCACCGGTAACAGGATCTAACTTTAATTCTCCATCAAATTTATCAGTCAAAAAGTCGGCAATATAGTAAATATTATTTCCATCCTGCCCTTGAGTAATAACGATTTCATAGGCATTAGGATAATTTTTCAAAACAATTTTTTCTATATCATCCGGAGTTTTAGTAACCATAGTACTGCCCATAACAAATGTAGCACCTTTTACTTCGATTTCCTGCACCTTGGCCGTCGCTGTATTAACATCTACAACATAACGTTCCAAAGTATTAGGGTCTTTAAAAGTTATGATACTGGTATCACCGTCCACATTATAACCAACCAGTTCGCATACAGCAGGTATTTCTGCTTTTGCTGCATTAATCGCTGTCATACTGCGGTTTACCTGACTAGGCGCGGCAGCAGCCATAGAAGTAAAGGCCAGCATCATTAATACACCTAATGTTAATACAAGATTTTTGAATTTCATAAAGTCCACTTCCTTAAATATTTTTTGCATTACTGCTTACGAATCTAATTATAGGACTTTATGAAAAAACATGACGTTATATAATCTTACTTAATCGTCAAAGATAATTTTTAAAGATTTTAAAAATAGCAGCTTCCATACTTTTTATTCAACTGTTATTTTGCCAGGCTTTTAAAATAATAATTGATTTCCTGCCACAGCTCTTTTTTGTCATCTAATACCGTACGCAGACGCTGCGGATAAATACCGTTTGTCTTATATATATCCAAAACATATCTTATCGCATCTGCCACCATCTCTTCCTTTAGAGGTACTGGGATATGCTTTCCCTGGACAGGTCTGTTCCCTAACAATCCACCAATATATATTTCAAATTTTCCTGGTTCTGTAAAAGAGGGCATAACCCCAATATCCTGTGCCATAGCCTTACCAAGGCTATTAAGACATCCAAAGACACCGATTTTAAATTTTTTAGGTACATCAATACCATAAAATTCTTTATCTAGTCTGCAGGCAAAAGCATGCACATCAAACATACCTTTACGGCAGTCAGTACCTTTGCATGCCACAACAGCCCGAACTGTCGCACCTGTTCCACCTAAGCGAAGTTTTGCTGCCTGTACTGCCTCAATCGCAGGCTCCAACTCACTCTCACTGACACCATTCAATTCAAAAGTTCCTCTGCTGGTGGCTGTAATCTTACCATTGCCAAACTTTGCTGTTAATTCTGACAGCCGCAAAAGCTCCTCAGAAGTAAATTCACCGCAATTTCCTAAAATACGCAATGCATACTGATTCTTTTTCTGTGGCAATACACCAAAAATCATTTTATCTCACTCCATTCTTAATCATATTCATATCATACTACGAATATGATTATAAGCAATAAATAAAACAAAAAAATTCTGCAGCTCTGACAAATAAAAAACGCTTCACGAAAATTCGTGAAGCGTTTATCTTCTCATTTGGTGCGGTTGGTGGGATTTGAACCCACACGGGTCTCCCCGCCACCCCCTCAAGATGGTGCGTCTGCCGTTCCGCCACAACCGCATTGTGGTTAAAATTACCGTTATAGACAAAATGGTGCGGTAGAGAGGATTTGAACCTCCACGGGGTTGCCCCCACTAGCTCCTGAGGCTAGCGCGTCTGCCGTTCCGCCACTACCGCATTACAATTGCCTAAATCAGCAACAGTGATATAATAGCACACTATTACAACTCCGTCAATACTTTTTTAACCTGTTTTTATATAATTTGTAATACTCATCCCGATCATACAAAACTTTCCTCACATATTCACGTGTATCACTGTAGGGAATATCCTCGATTCTATTAAAATCGTAATCCCAATTATTTTCCTGCATCCACGCTTTTGTATTGCCACGACCGGCATTATAAGCAATCATCATCAAGACCCAGTTCCGCTGAAATTCATATTCCAGTTCTCCAAGATACCAACATCCTAAACGGATATTAGCGTCTGTACGATATAAATCCAGTGGGTCAAAATTTTTGATTCCCATCTGTTCGGCGATCCATGCCCCGGTATCCGGCATAATCTGCATTAGTCCGATTGCTCCAACCTTAGATACAGCCTTACGATCAAAATTACTTTCATTTTTTATGACTGCCGCCACTAAAAAAGGATCAATCTTGTTTTTCCCGCTGTATTCCAAAATCTCGCCTTGATAAGGCCACATATAAACAAACCGCATTTGTACTTCGTCAGACGTCCAAATTTTCCAGCCCAACAACGAAACTGCACACAGCAAAATCAGTACAAACCAAATTTTGCGGCTGTTGTTTTTCTTTTTTCGACGTCTGGCCAAACTCAATCCTCCATCTGTAATACTTTTTCCCATTCTTTTTTTACTGTCAGCTCAGTTTGCTTCAGGCTGCCACTGTTGTCAATGATCAAATCCGCATACTGACACTTTGCAGCCAAAGTCATTTGTGCCGCAATACGAACCTCTACTTCCTGCTGCGACATTCCACTGCGTGCCATAGCACGCTCAACCTGAGTCTGTTCGTCAACTGCAACCAGCCACACTAAATCAACTTCTTTATACCAGCCGCATTCGATCAACAGCGGCACGTCAAGCACCGCTGCTGATAAATTCTGCAGCCTGCACTGTTCTAAAAATTTTTTTGCTTCACTGCGCACATAAGTATGAACTATGCTTTCCAACTGCCCCAACGCTGCTTTATTTTCAAAAACCAGCTGTGCAATCTTCTGCCGGTCCAACTCCCCGTCAATTGTCAGGTAATCTCTGCCAAAAACATCTACAACCTGTTGCAGCCCCTGTGATCCACGCGCAACTGCCTGCCGGCTTGCAATATCCGCATCAAAAATATGAGCTCCCAGTTTCTGTAAAATCGAAGCGACAGTACTTTTTCCAGAAGCAATACCACCTGTTAACCCAATAGTTTTCATAACTTCACTCAGTGCTGGCATTTGGCACAGTAAGTAGTGCCTCTGCCGCCAACCTTTGTCGTGGCTAAAGGCTCACCGCAGGTTTTACACGGTTCGCCGCCACGTCCATAAACAAGCAGATGATTTTGATTGTCACCTTTATTACCTTCGCCATCCTTATAATCACGAAAAGTGGTTCCTCGATTGGCAATTCCCTGTGCAATCACTTTGTTCGCCGCTTCATGCACAGCTTCTATTTCCGCACGCGTCAAAGTATTAGCTATACGTGTAGGCAAAATTCCAGCTAAAGCCAAGCACTCATCAGCATAAATATTTCCCAGTCCGGCAATAACCGTTTGATCAAGAATCAACGTTTTGATGGGCTTGCGGCTTTTAGCAGCTATCGGAGCCAGATATTCAGGATTAAACCCTACTGTCAGCGGTTCAGGCCCCAAGGTTTCATAACCTGCAATGTAACAATCATCATCCGTAACTAAATACAGTGTTCCAAAAGTTCTTATATCACAGAACCACATAGTAACACCGTCAGTCAATTCAAATTTTATCTTGGCATAAGGCGGTGCTTCTAAATCACTAGCCTGTGCCACCAAAGACCCGGTCATACGTAAATGCACGATAAGTTTTTGATCAACACCTGTTTTCAGCACCAGATACTTTCCGCGACGGCAAACGTCTTCAATCGTACGACCGGTCAGATTTTTGATAAATTGCTCAGACGATGGATGTTTGACCAGCCTATCCAAATATACTTCAACTTTAGTAATGGTTTTTCCCTTAATATGCGGCAGCAAAGTCTTTTTGACCTGCTCCACTTCTGGCAACTCCGGCATGGATATCCCTCCTATTTGGTCTGTGCCCAGTTTTTCCCCCAGGCAACATCGGCAGTTAGCGGCACACTAAGAGAAGCAGCGCTTTCCATTGCTTTTTTTACAAGCTGTGCCACCAGCTCTTTTTCCGTTTCCATAACTTCTAATACTAATTCATCATGTACCTGCAGCAAAATGCGGCTCTTGACTTTAGCCTCAGAAAGCGCCTGTTCAACTTTAAGCATCGCTATTTTGATTATATCCGCCGCAGTCCCCTGAATTGGCGTATTGATGGCAGTGCGCTCAGCAAAACTGCGTAAGTTAAAATTACTGTGCCTGATATCAGGCAGATAACGGCGACGTCCAAACATTGTAGCTACATAACCCTGTTCCCGAGCATGATTGACCGTATCATCCATATATTTCTTTACCCCTGTATAGCGGGCAAAATAATTTTTTATATACTCGGCTGCTTCACCGCGGCTGATATCCAGCTGTTTAGCAAGTCCAAAATCACTTATACCATAAACAATGCCAAAATTAACTGCTTTCGCACGGGTACGCATCATTGAATCGACCTGTTCCAACGGCACCCCAAACACCTCTGCCGCTGTACGTGCGTGTACATCCTGACCATTCAGGAAAGATTCCAAAAGCAGCTTATCCTGTGCCATATGTGCAAGTACGCGCAGTTCTACCTGAGAATAATCGCAAGACATCAACCAGTCATAACCAGTCCCCGGTATAAATATTTCACGGATCCTTTTACCGATCTCAGTTCGTACAGGAATATTCTGCAAATTCGGGTCAGTACTTGATAACCTTCCTGTTGCCGTTACCGTCTGTTGAAAATGCGTATGAATTCTCCCTGTCGCAGGATTGATCAGTGGGCGCAGCCCTTCCAGATATGTTGAATGCAGTTTTGTCAGCTTGCGATGTTCCAGGATCGTCGTAATCAGAGGATGCGAACCTTCCAGTTGTTCCAAAACAGAAACATCTGTCGAATAACCGGTCTTTGTCTTTTTTATAATAGGAAGCCCCAACTTTTCGAACAGCAGTACACCTAATTGTTTAGGAGATTTCAGGTTAAATTTTTCACCGGCCTGTTCTTCTGCCAAAATCTCTAAAGCAGTTATCTGTACTGCCATTTCTTTTGTAATACTCTCTAGCAGCTTCACATCCGGCTTAATTCCAGCTAATTCCATTTTTGCCAGCAAATAGGCCAGCGGCAGTTCCATTTCCGTATATAGTTTATACAATTCATAATCCCGCAGTTTTTGTTCAATAAGCGGAAGTAACGCCTGCAAATCAGCGGCATTCCCACCGTTATTTGCAGTCAGATAACGTTCTGCAACTGCCTTCAAACTATAGGAGCTTCGACCTGGTTCAATCAAATAAGCAGCTATACCTATATCATCAACTATACCGTCGGCTTTTTTATTCAGGCACATACAAGCCTTATAAATCTCTTTGCTGTCGCATGTAACTTTCAATTGTTTGTAATCAGACAGCCATTCATAAAAAAAGTTCCAGGCCCCGCTGCCTTCCTGCAATTTATAAATTTTTCCATCATTAAAAATTTCCACTGCAGTAAAATGGATTTTAGGTAACTCGCCGCCGCAAACAGCAGTAAATGCAACCTTTTCCTGCTTTTGCTGCAATAACGCAAAGAATTCTTTGCCCTGTTCTGCTGTTTCTAAAAGCGCAATTTCTATATTGGCGTTTTCCTGACCGATACTTTCTCCAAAAAGATCAAAGGTACCGTCACTGCCGCCCAAAATAGTCTGGAATCTCTCATGCAAATTTCGGAACTCCAATTCCTGCATTAAAGGCCTTGCCTCATCCGACATAGCTTTCAGTTCATATTTATCAAGATCAAGATCGACTGGAACTTCTGTAAAAATGGTTGCCAGCTTTTTTGAAAGCAGCGCAGCATCCTTATTATTTTCTAATTTCTCTTTTAAACTTTTTCCGCTGATTTGCGCAATATTTTCTAAAACCTTCTCTACTGTTCCATATTCACAAATCAACTTCAAAGCAGTTTTAGGGCCTACACCGGGAACGCCAGGAATATTATCTGAACTGTCACCCATCAGTCCTTTTAAATCAATCAGCTGTTTTGGCGACAACCCTTCATAATCAGCGGCAAATGCTGCAACATCATACGCCTTGATATCAGAAATCCCTCGCTTGGTAAAATAAACCTTTACCCTGTCATCCAAAAGCTGCAATTCATCTTTGTCGCCGGTTACGATAATAATTTCTGCGTTCTGCGGCGCATGTACGGCAAAAGTACCGATAATATCATCAGCCTCGTAACCATCAGTTTCAAGAACAGTGATGTTCATAGCTTCCAGCAAACGCCGGGCCAGTGGAAATTGTTCGCTCAGTTCACTGGGCGTAGGTTTACGCTGCCCCTTATAATCTGCAAACATTTCCGTTCGGAAAGTTTTACGTGATTTATCAAATGCAACTGCCAGCCATTTAGGTTTTACATCACCCAAAAGCTTCACCAGCATATTACAAAAGCCATATACTGCGCCAGTATGAACTCCCTGCTTGGTCATCAACGGTGGCAAAGCAAAAAATGCCCTGTGTATCAAACTGCTGCCATCAATAACTAAAAATTTATCAGCCATTTCTTCACCACTTTCCTTAACGCTCAAATTATCCTGTTCATATTTAAATATTATACCACAAGGGTAGTGTTCTCACTAGACTCGAAAATATGTGAAACTACTGTAAAATACCCTTGCCGGAAAATAATAAAACAGCTTTCGCTGTAAGCAAAAGCTGCCTGCCGTCATTTCATTAATTTAGGATAATCACGCTGTAATTCTGTAATATGATAAATATATACAGTATTTTCAACCTTTCGGTAAATACAGGCATACTTATCTATCATCAGCATCAAATATTTTTTCTCATTCAAACTGCTCAAGGGTGTTTTGTTCCCCAGCATTGCAAAATCCTGTAGTTCCTTTAGTTTACTAACAATACTACATGTCACAGCACTTGCTTCAAGTCTCTTACCCTGTCTGCTGTAGACAAACCCAATTTCCAAAAGATCGTGCCATGCCTGCGGTAATATCTTCAATCCTGTACGTATTGCATAATCAGTCAATAAATTTCGCCTTCAATCTGGCGATAGCGTCGTCTCCGTCAAAAAGCTCTTCGGCACTTTTTTGTCTGTCTAAATCTGCCTGCATAACAGTATGATAGAACTTAAACTTTTCTTCACGCTGTTCAAAAGTTTTGATGCTCATCACAACCAAATCACCTTTACCATACTTCGTTAAATATACAATTTCGCCGCTTTGATGCGCATATTCAGAAATCAAATTATAATCATTCCGCATAATTGTAGCTGGTCTAATAATCATTGTAATACCCCTTCCCAAACAGTATTAAACTATACGCTCTTTTAAAGTAATAAGCAAGTCTTTTTATAAAACAAAAAAATATATGCAAGGTTTCTGCAAAAAAGCTAAGAAATCTTGCATATATGTAACATTTATTTTCTAATTTTTTTCGCCGCTTTCAGTTTCATAAGGCCAGCTGCTCATGCTTCCTTCCAGGCTTTGGACATTTTATAACCTAAGGCCCGCAGCATAGTTTCAGCTTCATAACCACGCAGATTGATCTGACAGGAACAAACAAGTTTAGCGTCTTTATCAGCCAGCACATTCTCGGCTTCACTGCGCACCTTGCCCAAAGGTAAATTGATGATATTAGCACAGCCAGCGATACGGTTACTTTTATATTCTCCCGGAGTGCGCACATCTACCAAAGTATATTCACCGCTTTTACGCAATTCTTTAAAATCTTTCGGATTAATACTGCGCAGGCGTCCTTCTATTTTATTCATCAAAACATTGGCGGCTGTCGCAATATTATCTATTGGCCCGTTAAAAGGCGGCGCATATGCGAAATCAATATTGCTCAAATCTTCTAATGTCGCTCCGAAGCTCATGGCAGCAGCCAAAGCATCTACACGTTTATCAACGCCGCCGGTTCCTACAACCTGAGCCCCTAAAACCTTCTGAGTCTTAATTTCCGCCAGCAGCTTCAGCACCAAACGCTGCGCGCCGGGCATATAACCTAATCTGTCAAATCCAGGTACGACCACAGACTCAAACTCAATCCCTGCGGCTTTGGCCGTTTTTTCGTTCAAACCCGTACTTCCGGCTTGCCAGTTCAATATCTGACAGATCCCTGTTCCTAAAACACCGGGATATTTTATCATGTCACCACAAATATTGTCCGCAATAACACGTCCATGTTTATTCGCAGTGGAACCCATTGGTGCAAATATTCTTTTCTTGCTGATAAGATTCATATTTTCTGCACAGTCACCGCCGGCATAAATATCAGGATCACTGGTCTGCAAATATTCATTAACAGCAATCGCCCCGCTTGTACCTAGCTCCAGTCCTGCAGCACTTGCCAACTCTGTATTCGGGCGTACACCTACCGCCACAATAACCAACTGAGCCGGAATCGTACGTTTATCAGTCTTTACTGCTGTAACTCGTCCATTTTCGCCTTCAAAACCCAGCGTCTTTTCTTCCAGATATAACCTGATACCGGCTTTTTCTAATGGTTTCTTAACTAAATCAGCCATTTCCAGATCCAGCATCTGCGGCAGAATACGATCCTGCATCTCTACAATATTTACAGTCAGCCCCTGCTTATGAAAAGCCTCCGCCAGTTCCATGCCTATCAAGCCCGCCCCAACGATAACGACATCGGTGACTTTATAGGCTTCCATCTCTTCCTTAACCTTTAGTGTCTCCCAGGGGAACCAGAAATTATGTATCCCTCCCAGTTCAGCTCCAGGTAAAGACAGATTTACAGGCGTAGCCCCAGTCCCTAACACTAATACGTCGTATGACATTTCCTGTATTGCCCCAGTTTCTTTATCCATTACGGTTACCGTTTTATTCGCGCGGTCTATTTTTTGAGCTTCATGCCCGGTAACAACATCAAAGCCTTTAACATTTTTAAAAAATTCCGCATCACGTGCAAACCCCTGCGGTGTATGAGTAAAACTGGAAAAATCCTTTACATCTCCGCCAATGTAATAAGGAAAACCGCAGGCTCCATAACTTACCTGCTGTCCACGTTCCACTACTGTGATTTCTGCGTCCTTATCTCTGCGGCGCAGGCGTGAAGCTGTTTTCATTCCAGCAGCAACACCGCCAATAATCACTACCTTTTTAGCCATTCTGATCGCTCCTTCCAATAAAAAAATTCCTTATATACTCATTATATACGTAAACAAGGCTGTGTTCAACGAACACAGCCTTGTTTTACAGAAATCTTTACTTTTTTAATACTTAGGAAACCTGCTCAATATCAATTACACCATTCTTCAGGACTACTCTTACAGTTTCACCGCTCTTGATCTCTCCGCTGACAATTTTTCTTCCCAGCAGATTTTCAACAGTATGTACGATCAAGCGTTTTAAAGGACGGGCACCAAAAGCGGGGTCAAACCCTGTATCCGCCAGATATGCCACAGCTTCATCACTGCATACCAGCGTCAGATCAAGCTGTTTTTCCAGTCTTTCACCAAGCTCTTTCAGAATCATTTTCACGATATCATTAATCTGCTCTTTTTCCAAGGCCTTAAAGACCACGATATCATCCACACGATTCAAAAATTCCGGTCTGAAGAACTGCATCAGCATACTCTGGATATCTTCTCTGGAAATTTGTCCCTGCTTTTTCATGATCTCGGCCGAACCAAGATTACTCGTCATAATAATCAACGTGTTTTTGAAATCAACATTGCGTCCCTGTCCGTCGGTCAACCGGCCATCATCCAGTACCTGCAGCAGTACATTAAACACATCAGCATGTGCTTTCTCGATTTCATCCAGTAAAATCACAGAATAAGGATGGCGACGCACTGCTTCAGTCAGCTGTCCGCCTTCATCATAGCCTACATAGCCTGGAGGTGCACCGATAAGACGGGAAACGGTATGTTTTTCCATATATTCACTCATATCGATACGAATCATATTGCGTTCGTCGTCAAACAATATCTCGGCTAAAGCCTTAGCCAGCTCTGTTTTGCCAACGCCGGTAGGACCAAGGAAAATAAATGAGCCGATCGGACGATCAGGATCTTTTATGCCGGCACGGGCACGAACGACAGCTTCACTGACAGCCTTAACCGCATCGTCCTGACCGACAACGCGCTGATGCAGGATATCTTCAAGATGTACGAGCTTTTCGCGTTCGCCGCCGCTAAGACGCGAAACAGGGATCCCTGTCCAAGTACTGACCACCTTAGCGATATCTTCTTCATCTACTTCTTCTTTCAGCAGCACATTCTCTTTATCATTTTTATTGTTTGCTTCGACTTCTGCAAGTTCCTTCTCCAAAGCCGGCAGCCGTCCATACTTAAGTTCTGCCAGTTTATTCAGATCATAGCTGCGCTCAGCGCCTTCCATTTCCTGTTTAACGGCATCGATCTCTTTTTTCACTTCGCGCACACGGGCAATAGAAGCTTTTTCGCCGTCCCAGCGTTTAACGAGCTCTTCATTTTCCTTTCTCAGCTCAGACAGCTCTTCTTCAATTTTCACCAGCCGTTCTTTAGACTGCTCATCCTGTTCTTTGCCAAGGGCCTGAGCCTCGATCTCCAGCTGCAGTATCCGCCGCTTACTTTCGTCAAGCGCTGCCGGAAGCGAATCGATCTCGGTCCTCAATCGTGCTGCCGCCTCATCGACCAGATCAATCGCCTTATCAGGCAAAAAACGATCGTTGATATAACGGTTACTCATTACAGCAGCCGCAACTAAAGCCGCATCCTTAATCCTTACACCGTGATGCACCTCATAACGTTCTTTCAATCCACGCAGAATCGAAATCGTATCCTCAACGCCTGGCTGTTTGACCATTACCGGTTGGAAACGACGCTCTAAAGCGCTGTCTTTTTCAATATACTTGCGGTACTCATTTAATGTAGTCGCGCCGATACAACGCAATTCACCGCGGGCCAGCATCGGTTTCAGTATGTTACCCGCATCCATGGCTCCTTCGGCTGCACCAGCACCAACCACGGTATGCAGCTCATCAATAAACATAATGATCTGTCCTGCAGAATCGGAAATAACCTTCAAAACCTTTTTCAAACGTTCTTCAAACTCTCCGCGATACTTAGCACCGGCAACCAAAGCTGCCAGGTCTAAAGCGTATAAAGTCTTGTTTTTCAGATTTTCAGGTACATCACCTGCTACGATACGTCTTGCCAAACCTTCAGCGATTGCCGTTTTACCAACGCCAGGCTCACCTATCAGCACCGGATTATTTTTTTTACGACGCGATAAAATTTCAATTACACGGCGAATTTCCTCATCACGGCCAATAACTGGATCCAACTTGCCTTCCATCGCTTTAGCAGTAAGGTCCTGTCCATATTTTTCAAGTGTCTGTTTGCTTTCTTCATCAGCTTGCCCATTAGTATAAGCCATATACAAGCCCTCAACCTTTTTCTTATCAATACCATACTTTTTAAGCAGAGAAACTGTCTCGCTGTCACCGTCACCGGCTAAAGCTGCAACCAAATTGCCAACATTCACTTCACCTTGACCGGCGGCCTGCGCTGCCAGCCCTAATACTCTGGCTAAAGCTGTGCTCATCACCAGCTGACGATCCTGTCCCTTTACAGAAGGAATGCGCTGCATCAACGCTTTAGCCTCCTGTGCAAAGTTTCTTTCATCTGCCTTGACATTAGCGAGTAAAAATCTGAAAAAACCTTCACTGCTGCTTAAGGCCACTAAAATATGCGCACATGACAGCTCCTGCTGATAATTCATTACAGCCTGCTGCTGCGCTGCTTCCAAAATACTTTTTACTTCTTCACTGTAGCGTTCCTGCATATCGCTACACCTCCTGACTATCATCTAATTTAGAATTTATTAACTTATTTTTACAGAAAATTTTTATCGTCACGCAGGGAAACTAAACTCTGCGGCGAATAAACCAATTAAGTAAGCTGCTTTTGCACAGTAAACGAGATAATATCTCTCTACGCCAATGGGCTTCTGCACTTGTTGCTGACCTGTATCATTCAATATCAACCAGCAAATCATCAAAGTAATATAATATGGAGGCAAGTATGAATACATCCATGATCGTTTACAGATTGTTTGACGTCGCCGACGAAATCAACCTGGACCTTGTACAGGCCCTGTGGACCAGCCGCAATAAAATAGCTTCACGTCTGCGTCTGGACAGGATCTCGACAAAATCCATTACCTTTAAAGACCCGCCTGTTTTGGTAGAACTTGGTTCACACGAAATGGAACTTGGCGGCAAAACCTATCTGGCTGAAATCAAGGCCCGTATTTTTGATTTGGGAGTTATCAGCCTGATTATCAGAATCCCATTTGAAGACGATGTAACTTACGACGAATATCTCGATATGGCTATCGTCAGCGAAAATATGCCGGAAGACGAGATCCATCATTATCTGGACGCCGTTCTGGAAACGATTCGTCCCGCCTGCTCAAACGAGCGTGTTTCGGATTTCGACGAAGACTTTGTTGTTTATTACTTCAAAGAGAATATCCCTGACTGGGATCTGGTCCCGCTGCTACTTAAAGATAGAACCCCTGTCAGTGAACAAACTCGCAGGGAAACACTGGAAAATCGCTTCTCCTATGCCGACGACATTACTTATCTGGCCTGGGATTCAGCCGTAGTTTACGACCAAAGTGGAAGCCTTGACGTTCCTGATCTGCTTGAATTTGCCAATGCACAGTTTTTAGAGCTGCGCTATTATGATAACGCTCTCAACAATGCCATTGATAAAACCTATGATGAACTTGAAGAAGCCAATATGACCAGTAAAGCAACGCGGCTCGAAAGCTATCGCCAGATCCGCGGTAACCTGATGGAACTGATGGCCGATGTCAGCAGTCTCACCAGCAATATCAACAATGCCCTGCAGGTAACAGAAGATATTTTCTATGCACGTATCTACACTCGATATCTGTCATTGCTGCGCGCTTCTGTCTGGAAAGACAATATTGAAAATAAAATCCACGTTATCCAGCGCAGTTATACACTGCTCAATGAAGAAGTATCCATGTACCGCTTCGAACTACTGGGACTGTTTGCCATGGGCCTTTTAGGTTTGATTCTTTTAACTAATCTTTATATAGCTTTTAAGTAGGATAATTCGCAAGGAAGCTGGCATCGCCGGCTTCCTTAATTTTTATTATAAACGCCAAAAGTCAAAAAGTCAAATATTTTTATTATTATTTTAATTCATCAAAATCTTGACAAACATATATGCAAGAGTACAATAATAGTTATTCTATACAAATTGAGGGGAAAATTTATGACAGCTGGTTCTATTTTACGTGGTATCGCTATTCTGCTGGCTCTGCAATGGGTCAGTGTTTTGTTTTTGCAGGCCCTGCACATTGCTTTTCCATCGGCACTGCTTGGTATGATCCTGTTGGCTGTTTTGCTTTTGACAGGTGTCATCCGTGAGGAAAGCGTCGAAGACGCCTGTACTATCCTAATCGAAAAGATGGGCATGCTGTTTTTACCAGCCGGTATCAGTATGCTGCTTTATCTCGATATTATTAAAGCTGAAAGCATCGCAATTTTTATCACAATCATCGTCAGCAGTCTGATTATTCTTATTACTACTACAGCTTTTGTCGAGCTGGTTTCCAAACACAGCAAAGGAGGAAAACATTGATGTTCTTTCCCGAAGCCTTATTAAATTCACCCATGTTCGGCATTGGACTGACCATTATCGTTTACGTCTTCTGCGAACTGATCGTCAATCGTTTTGAGCTTAACATTATTCCACCTTTCGTACTGGCCTGCCCTATTATTATGGGCATCATTTATTTTCAGTCACCTCATATAACTTATGAACAATACGCTGCCGGAGCAAACTTCATAAACTTCCTTTTAGGACCGGCTACAGTAGCTTTGGCACTCCCTTTATACCGTAACCGTCAGACCCTTAAAAACAATCTTGCCGTCATCGTCAGCGGAGTTGTTGTCGCTACAGTCATCGGCATTGTTTCCATCTTCGTCTGCGGAAAGCTGTTTGGCGCCAGCGAACAGGTTCTGCTTTCTCTGATTCCCAAATCAGTAACAACGCCTATTGCCATGGATATTTCCAGTGTCATTGGCGGTATCCCCTCCTTAACCGCTGCCTGTGTTATTTTTACAGGTATGTTTGGTTCTACCTTCAATCATAAAATTTTATCCTGGCTGGGCTTTAAAAATGATATCGCTATCGGTCTGGCTATTGGTGCCTCAAGTCACGGTCTCGGAACCAGTGCCTGCGTCAATAAAAGCGCATTGCAACTCGCCATCGGCGGTGTAGCAATTGGTCTTACCGGTATTGCTACTTCTATTTTAGCGCCACTTCTACTGCCATTGCTGACTAATTTGTTTTGAATAAAGCTTTAAATATTTAAGAAATAAAAGAGCCTGTTTTTTAGTACTTAGAACCGTAAAAATAGGCATTGAATAAAAACTACGGTCGGACACTAACTTATGCTACAAAATATTCACTGAATTTAATTTTTAGAATATTCCGTCAGTGCTTGTCTTTTTCAGCCATACTTTGCCGCATCTTTAATTTTCTATTAATATGTATAAAATTATATACTTAATAACTTTATTTTTCCTGTTTCCAAGCAATATTATAATTTTTTAAAAATAAAATATCTCTGACAAACTGCTGCTATTGTGGTATATTTATCAATTTAATGACCGCAAAACTTTATTGCCAACAGCCAGTATTTTGAAAAACTGCGATATACAGCGTTTAAACTACCATACATTCTTCGCAGGAAGTAATTAGCCTCTTACCTGCGAAAATGGCTTGTTAACAACTAATTTATACAAAAATGAAACTTTGTTTATAACATTGATATATGATAAAATTATTTTTATATAATATACTGCTTTAAGCAGTAATGGAGGTGAACATGTTTCCTGACGGAAACAGATTCTTTGGAATATTTTAGTATACTTTTAAATGTTATTATCATCCTGTTTTTAGTTGCTCTCAACGGCTTTTTCGTTGCATCAGAATTTTCTATAGTTAAAGTGCGACCTTCGCGCCTTGATACTTTAATAAAAGAAGGCAACCGTCAGGCAGTCTATGCCCGACAGGTCACAGAGCATCTTGATGCCTATTTATCTGTAACCCAGCTTGGTATTACGCTTGCTTCTTTAGGTCTTGGCTGGATTGGTGAACCCGCCGTAGCTAAAATGCTGACACCGCTTTTTCATTTATTCAATATCCCGGCGCAGCTTGAACATACGATCGCCTTTGTTGTAGGCTTCTCTGTCATTACCGCACTGCACATCGTTCTTGGCGAGCTTGTACCAAAATCTTTATCTATCCAGAAAACAGAAAAAGTAGTGCTGTTTATAGCCTGGCCCCTGATCGTATTCAATAAGCTGATGTATCCGGCAGTCTGGTTTTTAAACCATGTCGCCAACTGGACACTTAGACGCATGGGTATCCATGCTGCCAGCGAAGCAGAAGAAGCACACAACGAAGAAGAGATTCGTATTTTAATGGAAGAAAGCTATAAATATGGTTATATCGATAAAACCGAACTGACCTATCTTGATAATGTCTTTGATTTTTCTGAACGTCATGCCAGTGAGATCATGGTCCCGCGTACGGATATGATCTGCCTGTATCTTAAGGATTCCTTTACAGAAAACATCGAAGTCGCTCTCAGTGAACGTATGACCCGCTATCCGATCTGTGAAGAAGACAAAGATCATATTATCGGTTTTCTGCATATCAAAGACCTGCTGCGTGCTTTAAACGCAGGTCAAAAGCCGGACTTACGCACTTTAGCCCGTGAAGTTCTGGTAGTACCAGAATCAATGCCGATCAGTAAACTTCTGCGTCTGCTGCAGAAACAGCGCAAACAACTGGCAATCTTAATCGACGAGTACGGCGGTACTGCCGGTATGGTAACCATCGAAGATATTTTAGAAGAAATCGTCGGTGAAATTCAGGATGAATTTGATGAGGAACGTCCTGAAGTTGAAGAAGAAAGCGATAAAACCTACTCTATTGATGGTAAAATGCTGCTTGAAGATGTCAATGACCTTTTCGGCCTTGAATTAAGTTCTAACTCCTGCGACACAATCGGCGGCTGGGTTTATTCCCAGCTTGATTACCCTCCGCAGCTGGGGCAGTCTGTAAAACTGCCCAAAGCGGAATTCCTGGTCGAAGAACTGGATAATATCCGCATTACCCGCCTGAAAGTTAAATTACTTCAGGAGCCCGGCAGTATCCATCAGGGCATGCTTGAAGAACAGCTCAATAAATAAAAAACACCGCGAATAATTCGCGGTGTTTTTTATTGCCATTATTTCTTTAAAGCTTCTACTACCCTACCATATGCTTTTAAGGCTTTAGTATTGGCAGACTGCATAGATTGCAGACGCCAGCCTATCAAAAGTCCGCTGTCGCGATAAAGCGCACGGCTGTTGTTCCCCTTAATACAGTTCAGCAGGCATTTGCTGCTGTAAACATCATAAACCAGTACCTGGATCCGCTGGTACAGTTCTTTGATATCTTTCCAGGCAGTTTTACTGAGCCTGTCAATTTTAAGACTGCGGCGGGCATAATAAATAGCTTCACAGACGCGTAAAATACTTTTAGCCTGCGCTTCGTCTATTTTTTCCCCTTTAATATCAAGTTCTTTCAGCATATTATACCAGTCTTCTACACGACAGCCTGCCAGCTGTTCAACTTCCACATAATAACTGTTCTGCCATAATGATTGTTCAGTCCACGCCAGCAGTTTAAAAATACAGTGACTGTACACTCCCTGTTCCAGCTGTTTTGCTACTTCCGCAAGAATATTTTCTATTTCTTCCGTCAACTTTTCTGCCAGCTGCGGGCGCTGCAAAATAGTGCTGCCCGCCGTTCCATGCAGCAGCTGCCACTGCATCAGCAGCCGTTTATAACGAAACAGTACATCCAGCGTACCAGCAGGTTCCGCCAGTAATTTACGTATTTTATCATACTCCTTCAGCCAATAACGGCTTGATAAGCGCCAGTAAAGCCTGCAAATGCTTGAACTGCGGCAGCAGCAGCTTATCGGCCTGCACCAGCACATTTTTATCCGTTATCAGTCTGTTTTGCAGCTTCAAGATCCGATCACCATAATACTCCAGCAATTTGCTGAGCTCATCCTGCACCATACCGCCACGGTCGATTTTCAAGCGTCCCTTTGGTATTTCATGTTCTTCGCCATTACCAAGCAAATGCAGGCCACGGGCAAATTTGCTGCGCGGTTCAATAAAAATCGGTATTTTAGCAGCTATTTGAGCCGTGAAATCTAATAAATCCGCTTTCGTTCCAGCTTTGATTTCCAGCTCAACTTCATCGATTTTTTCTTTTTGTTTTCCGGCATTGATCTTGCCCTGGTCAATCGCCATTTCCAAAACAGTCTCAGGAGTTACCTGCAGCAGCCTGATCTCCCTTTTCACTTCTACGGTAAAAAGCTTCTGCAATTCTTCTCCTGCCAGCAATTCTTCCAGATCAGTCTCCAATCCTAATTCTGTGAAACCACTCACTGTCGGACTATCTTTTTTCAAAGGCATGTTAAACTCACGTCGAGCCGAAAGTCCTCCCCCAGACGCTTGCTCTGTTTTTACTGTAGCCTCATATTTTTTGCCGTTACGCCTGATGCGATATGCCATTCCAGATTCGGTCAATTTGTATGACGCAGTATCGTAATACGTTGTCAGCAGCTCCTGTTTTGCCAAACTTCCCTTAATCATTGTAGCAGTAATAAGCTCAGATGCCAGCAGTTTTTTCAGATCCCTACGGGCAATCGTCAGTTTCATTTCCATTTCCACTGTTTTATCCATGTTATCGCCTTCCTATTCCGCTATTGAACCGCGGACATCTGTAAAAATAACCTGGGGAACATCTAAATCATATACCCTGGGAGTAAGCGCACGCAGGTCTTCGATCCGCCAACCGGCATTCTGTTCCGCCAGCTTTGACAAGGCTTCTTCCAGACTTTCTGCAGCTACGATTGCCAGTGCATCCAGATAAAAATGGTTTTGCACACAGGGCTCATTGATCATACTGTGGCTATGATAAGTTTTGTTATGACGCCAAACGTAAACCTTCATCAGTATCTACTCCTTTAATTTTTTATGTTCACCGCCCAAAGCCCACCACGCCAGAGGCAGACCAAAAGCTATAATAACTACAGCTACAGACACATACAATCCTCGGCCGCCTAAAATAGAATCAGCCAGTAAATTATATGCAATCGCTCCCGGAAGCATTCCCAGTACAGTTGCAGCAGCATACAGCTGCAGGTTCATCTTACAGCAGCCGGCAATAATGCTTACCGGATCATACGGAAAAATAGGTACTGTGCGCAGCCACAGCATCTTAACAAATCCGCCGCTGCCGCTTAAATAATTAGTCAGCCTTTCACCCCACGAGCCGCCATAACGATCTAGCAGCCTCCTGCCGCCGCCCAGACTTCCCAGCGCATAACATAAAACAGCACTGCTCAGACCACCGCACAGCAAATATACGATACCCAGCATTGGCCCAAATAAAATACTGGCGCTGAGATTTAAAAAAATACTTGGAAAAAACAGTACCGGCCGCACAGTATATAAAGCTATATAAACTAACGGCCCCAGACTGCCGTACGACGCTACCCAACGGCGCACATCTTCGACTGAGGAAGGATGCAGGATATAAGGCGAACTATGCAGCTGCCAGACAACCCAGATAATAAATATCGCCAAAACAGAAAAACGCAGCATTTCGCGATGACGCCTGCAACTGTTCAAAAAATTTTCTATCATTTATTTACCACCATTCTCTTTTTATATGATAGCCTGTTCTGACTATTTTCGCAAGGAAATGCTGGAAAATACAAAAACAGCCGGCAAATACTGCCGGCTGCTGCATTTATTTCTGATTTCTTTTTTTGCCAAGGTAAGCGGCTTTGATATCAGGGTTTTCCAAAAGCTCCTGACCGGTCCCGCTCATAGTTATTTTGCCAGTCTCCAGTACATAAGCCTGATGAGCCACCTTCAGCGCCATATTAGCATTCTGTTCGATCAAAAGGATCGTCATACCTCTGCTGTTGATCTCCTGAATGATATTAAAAATATCTTTAATGATGAGCGGCGCCAGTCCTAAAGACGGCTCGTCCATCATCATCAGCTGAGGACGCGACAGCAGTGCCCTGCCTACAGCCAGCATCTGCTGCTCACCGCCGGATAAAGTGCCGGCCATCTGCCAGCTGCGTTCCTCCAGACGCGGGAACAATTCATATACCCATTTGATGTCTTTGGCTATTTCTTCTTTATCATTGCGCATATACGCGCCGATCTGTAAATTTTCCAGGACCGTCAGATTTGGGAAAACCCTTCGTCCTTCCGGAACTAAAGTAATACCTGTTTTAACGATTTTCTGTGAATTAAGCCCGGTAATATTCTGTTCATTATAGCTGATAGTACCACTTTTAGGCTTTACCAGCCCAACAATGGTCCGCAACAAGGTGCTTTTACCGGCCCCGTTAGCGCCTATCAGCGTAACGATCTTACCTTCCGGCACTTCCAGGGAAATACCTTTGAGCGCTTCGATGCCTCCATAAGCTACAAATAAATCCTGCACTTTAAGCATCTTCATCCACCCCCAGATAAGCGTCAATAACGCGCTTGTTATTTTGGATCAGCTCCGGTGTGCCTTCAGCAATAGTCATACCAAAATCCAAAACATAGATACGGTCAGATATTTCCATAACCAGATCCATATGATGCTCGATCATAAACACCGTCAGATCATACTCGTCACGGATCTGGCGGATAAACTCCGTCAGTTCATCAGTTTCTTTAGGATTCATACCCGCTGCCGGCTCGTCTAAAAGCAACAGACGCGGGCCAGTTGCCAACGCACGCACGATCTCCAAACGACGCTGCTGCCCATACGGCAGACTGGACGCCTTTTCATCGCGCAGCTCCCATAGATCAACTTTCCTCAGCAGGGCTTCGACCGAAGCTTCCATCTCACGCTGCTCTTTATTATACCAGGGCAGGTGCAGAGCCGCCGACATAAAATCGGATTTCAGGTGCAGATGCTTGGCAATCATAACATTTTCATATACTGAAAGATTTTTGAACAGACGGATATTTTGAAAAGTACGTGCTACGCCCATTTTGGCGATTTCGCTGGGTCTTTTACCGGTTATTTTCTGTTCTTCACCCTGCGCATCTGTATAGATCACGTCGCCGCTGGTTGGAGTATAGACCCCGGTAATCATATTGAAAGCCGTCGTTTTACCTGCACCGTTAGGACCGATCAGTGCAACAATCTCGTGTTCATTGATCTCAATATTAAGCAGATTTACAGCTGTCACACCGCCAAACTGCATTGTAATATTATCAGTTTTTAAAATCATCTTTCTGCTCCCTTCCGCCCAAAGAAGCTGAATGGATTTTTACAGAAGGCACGGATATTTTTCCAGGTCAGCTCGCTGGTCCCCATGATCCCGTGCCGCCAGAAAAGCACGCAGGCCATCAGCAGCGCCGAGAAAATCACCATCCTGAAACCAGGACGGAAAAGCGGAATATCCATACCAAAAAGCATCAGGGGTTCGTCAAATACACGCAGGAACTCCAGCCCGGCCGTAACGATGACAGCACCCAGCATACTGCCGGTAATACTGCCCATACCGCCTAAAACGATAATCAGCAAAAAATTATAGGTCAATGTAAAAAGGAAATTCTTCGGATCAACAGTTCCCAGCAGCGCACCATACAAGCCGCCGCCCACGCCGGCAAAAAAAGCACTGATCATAAATGCCAGATTTTTGTGCCAGAACAGGCTTACTCCCATCGCTTCAGCCGCGATCTCATCTTCGCGGATCGCTTTAAACGCACGGCCATAAGAAGAATTGATCAGAAGTGCTATAAAAATAAAAGTCACTGCCGTCGCCAGAAAAATATAACGCACATCATTAAGAGGCGGTATATCTTTGATACCCAAAGCCCCGTTAGTGATGCTCTGCGCATTAGTTATCCAGATACGGATAATTTCGGAAAAGCCCAGCGTCGCCACAGCAAGATAATCCCCGCGCAGACGCAATACCGGCGTACCGATCAGAAAAGCCACTAAAGCGGCTAAAAGTCCACCGGCAATCAGGGCCAGCCACAAGGGCATTTGAATATCAGCGATCAGCGGGTTCATCGGTACCGCATAAAAAACATTAGGCCGCAGCTCTACAGGCACGGTAAAAATGCCTACAACATAAGCGCCTATAGCCATAAAACCAGCCTGCCCCAGCGAAAACTGACCAACAAACCCATTCGTCAGATTCATGGATAAGCCGATAATTGCATAAACCAGACACAGATTGACGATCCTGCGGATATAAGAATCCATCTCGGTCTGGACGAAGCAGGCAACGCCAAAGAGTGCGGCAATAGCGATCAAAGTAAGGAAAACATCTTTCTTTTTCATCTTCGTCACACCTTCTCAGTCGTTTTTTCGCCCAAAAGGCCGGTAGGTTTATAAAACAGAATCACAATAAGCACGATAAAAGCAAAGGCATCTCGGTAACCGGAAAGCTGCGGAAAAAAAGCAACGATCAAGATCTCTCCCAGGCCGAGTATAAAGCCGCCCAGCACTGCACCCTTGATATTGCCGATGCCGCCGATAACCGCCGCAATAAAGCATTTCAAACCCGGCATAACCCCCATCATCGGGGTAATGCCACGATAGCGGATACCCCACATAATAGCGCCGATAGCGGCCAAAGAGGACCCGATAATAAATGTAATCGAAATTATTTTATCAATATCGACGCCCATAACGCGCGCGATCTCATAGTCTTTGGAAACTGCACGCATAGCCATACCTGTTTTAGTATGATTGACGATGTGCAGCAGCACAACAAGGCTGATGATTGTAATAACGGGAATGACCAGACAGATCGCCTGGATCTGAATCCCGCCGATAGAAATATTCTGCGATAAAAGTTCAATATTAGGAAAACGCATCGGCCGGCCGCTGAATAAGTAATTAGCCAGGTTTTCCAATAAAAATGAAGCGCCGATAGCAGAAATAAGAACAGAATTTTTCGGTGCGTCACGCAACGGACGATAAGCCGTCCGTTCAATCACTACACCTAAAATTGCCGTAGCAATAATGACTCCGACAAAAGTAATATACCAGGGAATGTGAAAAACGGTAATACCGAAAAAGGCAAAATAACATGCCATCATAACGATATCGCCGTGTGCAAAGTTTATCATCAATAAAATGCCATAGACCATCGTATAACCGATGGCGATCAGGGCATAAAGACTGCCGAGAGATATGCCGTTAGCCAAATGCTGCGCAAGACTGTCACCGGACATATTCGCAATCGCTTGGAAAAATTCCATGAAAAACACCTCATGACACAAAAGAATTGCTCCCTTCCCTTAAGGAGAAGGGAGCACTAACATAAAGCAAAAGGGTTATGAAAGAACCAATGAATTATTTAGCTTCTACAAAATCCAGGAATGTAAATTTGCCGTCTTTAACAGTTTTGATCACAGCGCCTTTAATAGGATCGCCGTTTTTATCAAGAGTAGTCATACCGGTTACACATTCCAGATCTTTAGTTGCTGCGATAGCGTCACGAATCTTAACGGTATCAGTAGAACCTGCGCGTTTGATGCCGTCGATAGCGATCAGATAAGCATCATAAGCCATTGCAGTCAATGCGGAAGGCTCGCCTTTATACTCTTTTACGTATTCATCCAGGAATTTTTTAGCTTCCGGAGTAGTTGCTTTTTCACGGTCAAACGCAGTAGAAAGAGCTACGCCTTCAACATCTTTGCCGCCAACATCGATGAATTCCTGAGTTTCCCAGGTATCGCCGCCCATAAAGGGAGCTTCGATGCCAAGCTGACGGGCTTGTTTTACAAGCAGTGCAGATTCGGTAAAGTTACCGGGTGCGAAAATCGCATCAGGATTTTTAGCTTTGATATTGGTAAGAATAGCACTGAAATCTTTATCGCCTGTTTGATAGTTTGCGATCTCAACAATGCTGTTTTCATCACCGGTCAATTTTATGAAAGCTTCTTTGAAGAATTTTGCCAGACCAACTGCATAGTCATTGGAAACTTCCTGCACGATGGCAACTTTTTTAGCACCTTGTTTGAATGCATAGTTAGCCATAACGGTACCCTGGAACGGATCAATAAAGCAGGCACGGAAATAATAGTCATTATTAGCAGTTACCTGCGGATTAGTACAGCTGGTACCAACAGCCGGAACTTTACTGTCTTTTACGATATTACCTGCCGCCATAGACAGCGAAGAACCATAAGAACCTACGATAACGCTTACTTTATCTTTTTCGATAAGGCGGGCTGCAACAGAAGCAGCTTCAGCTTTATCAGATTTGTTATCAGCTACAACAAGCTCGATCTTTTTGCCTAAAACTTCAGGATGCAGTTTGTTGGCAAGCTTGATACCGCGGAGTTCCAGTTCGCCTCCGGCAGCATTATCACCGGTCAATGGCAGGAAAACGCCGACTTTGATCACGTCGGATGCTTTAGCATCTTCCTTTTTCTCGCCGCCGCAGCCTGCTACTAAGCTCATTGCTACTGCTGAAGCCAACAGCGCTGATAATATTTTTTTCATTTTCAATGTAATCTGTCCCTTCTTTACTGTTTGCACAGCTTTTTCCCCTTAACTGTAAATGATTATAACATCAAAGCACGGATGTGACAATATTACTATTTCTTCACAATTTCTTTACAGTTTTCAAACAGCGTTTTTCGTATTTTAACATTTTTGTAAGAATAATGTTGCTGCAAAGCGTTGCTTTTTCACTGTTTTGTCCTCGTAAAAAGAACTTTCCCGAAAACAAAAACACGGCAAGTCCGCCTCTCGTGTACAGTGACATCAGAGATTTTCTCGCCGCGCGTTTTTGTATACAATATACTTTGCATATTTTTTTGTATATCTGCCCTTAACAGCCGTTCTTGCAGCTGTCCCCCGCTGCAAAGGCCTGTCAGCAAATCATTTTTCTACAACTTCGTTGACATAACCAACAGCACTGACAGCATTAGGCGCGTAGTGATCGGCGCCGATACTGTCAGCATAGTCCTGTGTCAAAACAGCACCGCCCACAACTATACGGCAGTTGCAGACATCACGCAAAGCCTTGATCGTAGCTGCCATTGCACCTACTGTAGTCGTCATCAAAGCTGACAGTCCTACAACATGAGCCTTGTGCTCCAATACAGCTTTCACTATTGCTTCTACAGCTACATCCTTACCAAGGTCGATAACGTTATAACCATAATTTTCCAGCAGTACCTTAACTATATTTTTACCGATATCATGGATGTCACCCTTAACCGTAGCAATAACAACAGCAGTACCTTTTTCCACAGCGCCACCGTCAGCCATCCTGTCGCGTATCACCTCAAAAGCTGCCTTCGCGGCATCGGCGCTCATCAAAAGCTGCGGCAGAAACAGATTTTTTCTCTCAAAACCATTTCCAACAAAATCTAAAGCCGGTATCATCTGAGTATTGATAATATCCAGTGGTTTTTCTGTTTCCAGCAACCGGGTCACAGCCAGACGGCTCTGTTCCTGTAAGCCTTTAACGATCGCATCGTGCAGTGTATATTCACTGACAGCAGCTGTCGGAACTTTATTTACGGAATCAGCAAAACGCTTCACATATGCCTTGCAGCCTCCGTCCAATCCTTTTAAAGCTCTATACGCATAGTAAGCATCCAGCATCGCTTTACTCTGCGGATTGATAATAGCGCAGGAAAGCCCCGCCTCCATTGCCAGAGTGAAAAATGTACTGTTGACAGCATCACGTGACGGCAGTCCGAAAGAAATATTAGAAACGCCCATAATCGTTTTGATCTTCTGCTCTATCAATTTACGGATCACTTCCAAGTCAACAGCAGCGTTGTCAGGTCCCGTACTTATCGTCAGCGCCAGCGGATCAATAATAATGTTACGTTTTTCGATACCGCATTCAACGGCGCGTGCGATTATTTTCTCCGCAACGGCCAACCTGCCTGCAGCTGTTGCAGGAATGCCGTCATCATCTAACGCCAGGCCAACCACAACAGCCCCGTATTTTTTTACCAGCGGCAGTACCTTTGCCAGCGATTCATCTTTACCGCTGACAGAATTTAACAGCGGTTTGCCATTATATAAACGCAGAGCCCGCTCCATAGTCTCATAATCTGAAGTATCGATCTGCAGCGGTGCCGAAGTGACGGCCTGCAAAGCCAGAACTGTTTTCTCTGCAGCGGCAGCTTCGTTGATACCCGGCACACCTACATTGACATCCAGGATATGGGCGTCATTTTCAAGCTGCTCCAACCCCAGCCGGCAAATATAATCCAGATCTGCGTCTAAAATAGCCTGTTTTAAACGCGGCTTACCTGTAGGATTGATGCGCTCGCCTATGATCACAGACTCCCCGCCGATAACGACAGCTTTGCCATAAGAAGAAACCACAGTCAGATCACAGCTGCGGCGTCCTCCCGGCTGCATACCATAGCACTTTTCGATCAGAGCTTTAATATGTTCCGGAGTAGTACCGCAGCAGCCTCCGGCGACAGAAATACCCAGTGGTATCATTTCCTGCATCAGCGCTGCAAATTCATCTGCGGCAACGTCAAAAACAGTTTTACCGTCACGCTGTACGGGCAGCCCGGCATTAGGATTCAAAACGATCGGCAGCGAGCATGCTTCTATTAACTGCGGCAGCAGCCTGCGCATTTGTTTCGGTCCCAAGCCGCAGTTAAACCCTACAGCATCTGCCCCCAGCCCCTCCACCATTGCTACCGCGCTCAAAACGTCAGCACCGGTCAACAGCTTACCATCTTCATCAAACGTCAACGTAACGATCACCGGCAGATCACAGTTTTCTTTTGCCGCCAAAAGCGCGGCTTTGATCTCATAAGTATCGCTCATCGTCTCGATCAGGATCAGATCAGCTCCGTGTCTGGCACCGCTGCGTACCATTTCACCATAAATATCCACAGCTTCCTCAAACGGAAGATCACCATAAGGCGCCAGTAATTTTCCGGTAGGGCCGAGATTCAGTGCCACAAACGCTTTTGTACGTCCGGCACAGGCAGCTTTGCCTATTTTTAAAGCAGCCCCCACAACTTCATCAACGGTGATATCCATCCCTTTAAATTTAAGACGGTTCGCCCCGAAGGTATTGCTTTTTATGATATTCGAACCGTTATTCAAATACGCTTCATGTACAGACTGCACTTCAGCCGCATGAGTAAAATTCCACAGCTCCGGCAGCTCGCCCGGCTGCAGCCCCAATGCCTGCAGCATCGTCCCGGTAGCGCCGTCAAAAAATAATAATTCTTTACCTAATAAATCCCTGAAACCCATGCTTTCATTCCTTTCTAAATTCGCATGCTCGATTAACGCACGCCGCACATTTACTGGTATTGCAGACGGTATCTTCAGTCAATCCTATCACAGCCGTCACTGATTTTATAGGAGTCAGCATATAACCATCGGTCAAAGTCAGACCGATTCGTTTTGCACAATCCAGCAGCATAAGCAGCTGACGCTGATCCTCCAGCCGCCAGTCGCCATACCCCGGTGAAAAACGCGGTTTCAAGTGCAGCCCTGCTGCAGCCGCTATCTCGGCTTCGGTTTCATCACAATAACTTTCGATCAGAGCCGCGCATACAGCCTGAGCAGCTGCTGCCTGTGCTACGTTAGTCAATGCCAGACGCCTCAAAACAGTATCGGCATTACTGCCTAAAGTAGCAGCCAAAACCGCCGCTTTTTGACAGCCCTGCAAATGTCCTGCCAAATTTTTGCTTTCAAAACGCATGCCATTATCTACTAAGGTCACGCCTGCATCATCTACACGGCACGCAAAAATATGCCAGCAGCTTCTGGGCCGCACTTCGTTCCGCAGCTGCAAATAAGCCAGATCAGCCAAAACAGCCGCCTCATTATCATCTTTTTTCGCGCCCATATACCTCACGGCTTCAGCTCTGTCATACTTCATTTTACGATCTCCGACAGATTTTTCATGATCCCGCCGATGATTTCCGGCCGGTTCATCGTATAAACATGAATATTTTTCAGTCCGTTAGCGATCAAATCAACAATCTGCCCCGTAGCATAAGCAATACCCGCCTGTTTTAACGCTTCGGGATCATCTGCAAATTTCGACGATAGCGCGGTAATTCGCAGGCAGTTTGGTCCCGCTCAATTCACAGATCCGGTTGATCTGTTTGGCATTTGTCACCGGCATAATACCCGCCACGACCGGCACATCGATACCATGCCGCAGCAGTCTGTACATATAATTGTAAATAATATTATTGTCAAACACCATCTGCGTCACTAAAAAGTCGCAGCCACTGTCGATTTTCCGTCTGGTATTGACAATATCACGATCCAGAGAGCCGGCTTCCGGATGTCCTTCCGGATAACAGGCCCCGCCGACACAAAAATCACCGGCTTTTTTGATTTTCCCCATCAAATCACTGGCATGGGCAAAATCCCCGTCATTGCCATTCACCGCATCTCCGCGCAGAGCCAAAACATTCTGGACGCCAGCAGCCCGCATCTGTGCCAAAACACCGTCGATCTTGGCTTCATCAGCATCGATACAGGTCAGATGCGCCAGCGCTGGGCGTCCGCTGGCTTCTATTGCCCGGGCAATAGCCACCGTCTGACCCACAGATGTACCGCCGGCCCCATACGTAACACTCATAAAATGCGGACCCACCTCGGCAATATCACTGACTATATTCAAAGCATTCTGCAGCTCTGTACCTGCTTTAGGTGGAAACAGCTCGCAGGAAATGCACACCTTTTCGTTTTTTAATAAATCAATAATTTTCATCAGCAGCAACCTCTTTCCCCTAATACACATTTCTAATAATTCTAAACAAAAATGCTAATAAACGCAAATACTATTTATTCTTTACGTTTAACCATTTACTATTTCGCTACAGATGTTACAAAAACAGGTCAAGAATAAAAAGGTATGGGCATGCCCATACCTTTTTATTCAGCTTACTATCAATCACCTTAAATAAATTCCTGCAAAACTGCGAACAGCTTTTCCGGTTCAATCGGCTTTGCCAAATGTGCGTTCATACCCGCTGCGTGTGATTTTTCCACATCCTCGTCAAACGCATTAGCCGTCATAGCAATAATCGGGATCGTCTGCGCATCACTTTTATCAAACAACCTGATATTACGTGCTGCTTCCAGCCCATCCATAACAGGCATCCTGATATCCATCAAAACAGCATCATAGTACCCAACAGGAGTTGAACAGAATTTTTCTAGTGCCTGCAGACCGTTGCAGGCACTTTCTATCGTCAGTCCCTTCATTTCCAGCAGACTTGCCGCAACTTCCAGATTCAGCTCATTATCTTCTACCAGTAAAATCCGTTCTCCAGCAAACTGTACTTCTCCTTTTGCTGCTTCCGGCTCATATACTGCTTCACTGAAATCATTGATCTTTTCAAACAAATCTACCAGCTCAGAACGGAACAGCGGCTTGGTGATAAAAAAGTCCACACCTGCATGCCTTGCTATAACGAGAGATTTGATGAGAAAATAAAAGAAAGTGAGATAACCCGAGAAAAGGCGGGAAAGCTTGAGATGGTGCGGAGTTTGACGATCGGCACCGAGAGGGCAAAAATCTCACGGCGTGCATGAAAAAACGGCCACTCGTGTACATTTGTAGCCGTATGAAAGATTTTAAAATATAATATAAAAAGCGTTAAAACCCCGTTTAAAACTGCCTTTACGGCACTTTAAGCGGGGTTTTTTTATTTATATTATATTTTCTGATGCGAAGTTTAATGCGAACCACAAAAGGACGAAGCAAAGCGGGCTTTCCGCTGCTTTGTACTTCGCATTGGAAAAAGCAACAATATACACAAAAATGTATATTGTTGCGAAAGCAAGGCTAATTTAAGGGTAGTTGCTTTGTAAATGAAGAAATCAAAAATAAAAGAGCATCTAGTTGCTTTTCGCTCAATTTAGACAATTCTTTATCAATCTCCCTTATTTTTACCGAAATTTCCGGTTTTTCGTCATCGAATAACACTGAAACTGGAACATCTAAGGCTTCGCAGATTTTAAAAAGCGCATCTAATGATGGTTTGCTAGAATTGTTTTCTATTTTTGAAATCTGTGAAGGCACTAAACCTACTTGCTTTGATAACGCTAACGCTGATATTCCTTTTAACATCCGTAGTCTCTTAATTTTTCCGCCTAAATCCAATTTAAAAAACAACTCCTCTTTTTGAATATAATTCAATAAATTTCATTTTTATCATATAGAAATGCCGCCAGTTTGTAAACGATGAATTTAAATATATATTTAGCTTGACTTTTTTCTTTTTATTCATTAAAATTGAATTAAAAGAAAAAGATACAGGAAGGAATGTCGTAAAATGAAACTAAACGAAGAGTTAAGAAAAATAAGACGGCAAAAAAACATAACACAATCGCAGTTAGCCAAAACCGTAGGCGTAAGTGGCTCTTTGATTTGCAAAATAGAAAAGAATATAACAGCCGGCTCCATTAAAAATCTGGAGAAAATTGCAAAAGGATTGGGAGCGAAAATTGAAATTTCCCTTCGTGAGGTGAATTAAATGAAAAATAACCTTGCTATTATATATGCATCAATCTGGTACCTGTTAACAGAATCGGAAAACGCTGTGTGGTTCGCCTGTGGCGTTGTTTTCACCCTTGTCCTACAGTTAGTATTCGCGCAATAAAAAAGCCGCGTAAAACGCAGCTTTAGAGAATGGAGGCATATTAATGAAGGTAAGAGAAACGCGCCGCATGTGTTCTGATGATCTTTACAGACTGTGCGTCGATAATGAATGGTATACCAGAGGGACGAACCAAGAATACACGAGGATGCTTGAATTTGCTAGGTACTTAACAAATATCACTGCCGAAGACATAGTTTCCATTGCGGCCGACATTAAGCATCACAGTGACACAGAACGATCAATAGAAAGCATTTGCCACAGCGTAGCTCAGCGATGCTTCAGTATTTTTGAAATAATCGACTAAAGAGGTGTCCGAATGATAAAAATAATCCTTTGCCTCATTTTTGCAATCCCCGGAATAGTATTCCTGTTTATCGGAGTTGCAATGTTTATTTACATGCTTCGTTTCGCCGAACCGCTCAGCTGTCCCTTGATCTGCTTTGGCAGTTACGAATGCTTCCGCTATGCAAAAATTTGCTTTAAATCCATCTATGAAACATTAACGGAAAATCCTACTCCCGATGTTCGCTGGCCTGTATATTGGGTGAATTATGACAAAGAGGAGTGATCTGACATGATTATCAAAACCGGCCGAGAAGCTGAACTTACAATCTTTCTTGAGGCACTAGAAAAAAGAGAAATAGAACGTTATAAAGCCCTTGGGAAACCGTATGACAAATATAAACTTACGCCTGAAGGAATACAGGAAGTAAAACATCTTCTTTACTCATGGGCCCGAGCTGATGCTAGAGCAGCAGCGAAAGAAGAAATGCACCCCTGTCAACAAATGAGTTTTGCTGAGAAAATAATAGGAACGATCTCTTTGATCATTTCCATCATCGCGCTTGTAATCGCCATAAAGCAATGTATATCGTTTTGACAAAGGAGACAGTCATGACCAACAAAAAACACCTGAAATCCTCTTTGTACCGATATGGCATCTGGTTCATGAGAAATCAGTTAGTTGCAGAGAATTACAAACATGATAGAAAAAGAAAGCCTGTCTTGAATATGAGCAAATCAACCAGAGTGTTGGTTTTATTTTTAACACTTTTCGCTGCTGCATCGCTGTTTTTGGTCTGCATCCAAGGCTTTGATGCTCTCCCTATAATATTCTGCCTCGTCATAAGTCTCTTGTCTTACGCGTTTCTTCAATATAATCATCAATATTATATCCTGAGAGTTTAAACAATAATTCCAGATCCTTCAAACAATCGCATCCACATACAACCAAGGTAGCTGCCACCTTACCGGAGACAACAGGAGCGCGATCGAGCTTAGCGTCTAAAGTAGAAAGATTACAAAAGATTTCCGCTTGAGTTATAAAGAAAAAAACATTGGCGTTTTTCGCTAAAGAAAAAAGTCGTTCTGTTTGCTCAGGCGAAAAGCCTAACGACGCAGGTAAAGACAATTCTATTTCAGCTGGTAGAACTTTTTGTTTCGAAAGGTCCGGGAACGCTGCTTGCAGCTCATTCATAAAAGAATAAATTTTCGCATACGCAAACAGAATGAGCGATTTTAGCGAGTTTAGCTCTTTTGTTCGCAAATCAATCCAGTGTTTCAAAATATTCAAAATTAAAGTAATAACAACAGAAACAATAATATTGTAAAACCCAAAACTAGATATATACTCCTCAAACATAAATCAAACAACTCCCTTCTTTTTTTATATTATAACAAACCCCAAAAGGAGGCGCTATACATGGACCGAAAACAAAAACTTGCATTATTTGAAGGCTGCTATGCTGCGGAGCTCAAAGCGGATAAATACCAACAAACTCACTTGGACGCTCTATATAAAGGTGAAGCATTGGGATATCAAGATGCCCTCGTTACTCTTGAATTATTAAGCGATTACGAAGAATGGAAATCACAGCAGGAGGGATAGCCATGAACCCCAAAAGCAAAAACGCAAAACAAAAAATCTTTGAGCTGGTCGACTACTACGAAGGCCGCGCCTTGAACAATGACGATGAAAACCTCGAAGACTACTGTCAGGGCCGCTGTGATGCAATGCACAACGTGCTTGTTGCTTTAGATATTGAAATTGAATACATCGACTGGCAGACAAAACAATGATTATCTCCAGTACCGATCTCCAATCAAAACAAAATACATACCTGACAGTAGAACAGGTCGCAGAGCTGCTGGGATGCAGTAAAAGATGGACACAAGAACTTGCTGACGCCTATGGCGCTATCTCGGTAAAAAGCGGAGGATACACTGGTACGTCCTACCGCTTTCCGCTGCACAATCTGCCGCCGGAGGCCCAGAGGAAATACATGGAAATGCAGACCAAAAGAGTAAAAACGGCGTATGAAACAGCGCCGCAGTGGATCCGCGACCAGGCAGAGCAGCGGCTTTGGCTGCTGGAAGAATGGGAAGACTACTGCAGCAGGCACTCAAAGCTTAAAAAGCCCGAGGTATTCAAAATCCTTGCCGCCGATATCCGCAGCTGCAGGCCGGAGCTTAAATTCAGCCTGGCATCGCTGTATCGCTGGGAAAAGGCGTATCGTGAAAAAGGCATGGACGGACTTTTGGGCAAGACGCCAACGCAACCACAGCGCAAGATCCATCCGGAGGCATGGCAACGCTTTTGCGAGCTGTATCTTCGTCCGCAGCGGCTGTCTATCAGCTACTGTTACGACCTCGTAGAAATGGAAGGCGCAGACAAAGGCTGGTGGCTGCCGACTAAAGAGACTGTCGCCCGGCTTGTGCGCACGGATATCCCGGAAGGCATCCGCCGCCTGCAGCGGCTTGGCGTTAAAAACGCCTACGACAACGCAACGCCATTTACCCGCCGCGATCCTGATAGCATCTCATCCGGCCAGATCTACGTCGGTGACCATCACATGCTGGATCTCATGGTAATCCATAACGGCAAAGTAAAACGGCCATGGCTCACAGCTTGGCTTGATATGAGAAGCCGCAAATTTGTCGGCTGGATGGTGACTTTAAGCCCATGCACGAATACGATCATCGGCTCGCTTGCTAAAGCAGCTATGGATCCAGCAATCGGGCTGCCGCGTGAAATCTACATAGATAACGGCCGCGACTACTGCTCGTATCGCTTTGCTGGGCGCGGTTACAGAGGTAAACCCATGAGCGAGGATGATCAGGCAAGGCTGATCGCCGAAGGCAAACAGGTGGCAAGCCTTACGGCTCACCTCGACATCAAGGTCCATTACGCAATAGTCGAAAATGCCCGTGCAAAGGTCATTGAAAGGGCGTTTAAAGACGTTGTAGAGCGCTTTAGCAAGAACTACAGCACCTACTGCGGCAGATCCACCATAGAGCGCCCGGAAGATCATAACGATACTATCAGGAAAATGCTTAAAAACCATAAAAAGGGCCGTGAGGTCTTGACGCTTGACGATATCAAAGCAGATCTTGATACCTATATCCGGCAAATATGGAATAAAACGCCGTCAGCTGCCGGCAGAGGCCGCAAGGCCGAGTGCCCGGATGAAACCTTTATCAGAACGCGCCTGCCGGTTCGCAGGGCAACTCCGGATACCTGCAAGCTGCTCTTTATGAAGTCGACCAACCCGCGCAAGATCGGCCGCAATGGCATCACCTTCCGCGGTGAGGAATACTATAACCCGGATTTCCTGCTCATCAAAGGTCAGAGCGTCTATATCCGCTACGACGAGGATGATCTGTCGAAGATCTACGTCTATAGCACCAAAGATGAGTATATCGGTACAGCTGAGCGAGTTGAAGCGCTGCCGGCGATCGGAGCAGATCCGGAGCTTTTAGCGCAGGAAATGGCCCGCAAAACCGGAGCTATGAAGCGGCTAAAAAATCACCCGCTCACAAAAGCCGCCAAGGCTGCCGATCTACCGAGCATATCAGAAATTGCCGCCATGTTCGCCAAGAATAAACCCGCCCCGGACCCGGAACCGACAGACGTCATAGAGCTTGTGCAGACGTCCAGAGAAGTCAACAGGAGCGCCAAACGGCTTAAAGCTGCAGGCGATACCTTAAATATAAATCCCTTTGAAGCCATGCTACAAGGAACGATAATACCAAGAAAGGAGCGTTGGAAAAAGTAAGTGTAATCAAAAAACATAAAAATAAAAAAGCTCTGTTATTACACAGAGCGGAAAGGACATGATGAAAAATATCAAAAGAATAGTTCTGGAGATAGCGATAATCTGGGCTTACATATCTCAAGTATATTCGTACATGAATGAAGGGATTGCGTTGATAGGCTCATTGCTTTTGGGAATCGTTCCAATGGCTTTAGTATTCGTTATTCTCATCATAAAGGAACCAAGTGAATTTTGAACAGCATCATTCGGGACGAGAACAGAAATTCATGACTCTATTAACCTAAAACAAAGAAAGGGGCAATACCATGAAAGAACTTGATGAAAACACAAAAAAGAAGATAACCAACGAAGACACGCCGATGCCTCCTAAAAAACCAGACTTTCATGAAATTGTGGGAGAAATTATGTGGATATTTCAAAAAAACAACCTTACTTTTACTGCAATAAAAGGTGTACTTTCCGAACTCGAACTCAGATCTGCACATTTTTCAAAAAACCATCCTGTAAATTTTTCTGACGCCAATGGTGTGGCAAAAGAAATTAGAGTTTACCAAGAACGATCAAAAACAAATACTGATTCAACGGACGAGTCAAAAAGAGAGCAAACTTACACTATGCCTCCGCGCCTACAAGTGGATCTAAAAATACAATTAGATCCTTATGAGCCCGGATATGAAAAAGTAAAAGAAGCTGTAGCCGCCGCTGCAGAAATACAAAAAGAGTACAGCTGCAACTGCACTCTTTTTGTAGAAACTTAAGCGAGGATCGATCATGGAAAAACTAATTTTGTTAATCGTTTTCCTCGTTGGCGTGATTGCCGGGTTCTATCTTTTCAGAACGGTTTTCCGATGGCGACTCGGCTCAGCGGCCCTACAAATGGATTTGTTTTGGAAAGAAATAACCCTGCTGAACCCAAAGGAAGAATCTTCCTTAGAACAAAAAGTGGCATGGCTGCTTAGAAGGCAAATTGATATAGCGTTAATTTTAAACAGCATCATTCGAGACGAGAACAGGAATTCATGATTCTATTAACCTAAAACCAAGAAAGGGGCAATACCATGGAAGAACTTGATGAAAACACAAAAGAAGATAACCAACTGCGTAAAAAACGTAAACAGTTGGTTACCTGAAGAACAATATCAATGCTTGCTTAACCGTATTTGTTGGGATATAGCCTGCAGAGCAGATCACAAATACGCGTCGAGTGCCGAGATTAAAGACTCCGAATGTCCGACATAATAGAATAGCTTAATTTTTCTTTGGCTTGGTCAACGTCCGAAGCGTCTTTGACTGCAGCATCAATACCTGCAACGATAGCAGCACTGATTTTATCAGCGTCTTGCACACCTGATAACTTAGCATCGACTGCAGCTCTTACTTTCGCTAGATCCATAACTATCACCTCCTTTCTGATTAAATTATAACAGAAAAATTAAGGTGAGGGAAAACAAAAGGCAGCCGCCTGCAAGCGACTGCCTCCCCAAAATACACGCAGGCGAATTTGAGCCGACCTGCGTAAATATCATATCAAAATAACAGTTAAAGTCAATATAAAGCTCGTTTAAAAGGAGGAAACACAATGAACAGCTTAATCGAAAGAGTTAAAAAATATCTTACGACACATACAGATATCAGTCAGGAAAAACTGGCCAAGCAGATTGGGATCTCGGGAGCTGCCCTGTCCGGTTTTAAGAGGCAGCTATAAAGGCGATCAGAAAGCCATCGCAGATAAATTAGAAGCGCTGCTGATCGCTGATGAAAGCCGCAGCCGGGCGATAAACGAGATCAAGGCCCCTGAAATCATTGAAACAAATATCATGCGCCAGATCAACTTCGGGATGGATTACGCCCGCGATCGCAATGATATCATCGTCATTTACGGCGCACCCGGGATCGGCAAAACCGTAACTGCTAAAGATTGGGCAGCGGATAACCCGACCAGTATCTTCATCACAGCAAATCCCAACCTTGCCACCAAGCGCTGCGTCATGGAAGAGATACTCGAAGCCCTGCGCCAACGAACAGACAGCAGAGCTGACCGCATGCACCGCTCTATTGTTAAAGCACTTGAAAAGACCAATCGCCCCATCATTATAGACGAAGCTCACTTCCTGCGGCTTGACGCGATCGAGACGCTGAGGGCAATATATGACGCGACCGGCGTACCCCTGATCCTCGTTTCAAACCCGACTATCATGGATAAGATCACCGAAAAAAACAAGTTGATCACCGGCCAGTTTTTCAGCCGCAGCGTTAAGATCCAGCTGGACGAAACGATCCCGCTGGAAGACGTGCAGGGAATCGTCTTGCAAAATGGCGTGGAGCTTGATGAAGAAGCCCTCGACGAACTGCACCGGGCCGCTAATAAAACCGGGGCGCTGCGCCTTATGACCAAGCTTTACCTCTTTGCTCTTAAAATGGCTCATAGCGCAGGCGAAAAGCTGTCCATCCGCCATATTCAGGCCGCCGAACAAGTTATTACAATAGTCTAGGAGGCACAATGGATAAAAATAATTATGAACTCATGAATCTTACGCATATCGGCAAAAGCTTTACCGCGCTCGGCTTTAATGCCAATTTAAAAAAATCATATGCCACCTGGGGCAAAGACAGTGCAGGCAATGAATGGTTTGAGGCGTGGGAAACCAAAGACGATGCTATTTCAAGCTATTATTATCGTCTTGCTGAAGCCGGGGAGGAAATATGACATGCTGAGAAATCTTCTTATCGCTATAACAAAAGCTTTCAAATGGTTTGTGGGCTGGCCGCGTCCGGTGCTTGTGCCTAAATTTAAAACAGGCTGCGAAGTATGGTACAGTGCGAGCCGATATGACGAGGAAGCGGAAGGCGACGCAGCCATCGGCACCGTCGAGATAGTAAAAGTAGACCGCGCTGCTGAAGAAATAAATTACCTGATCAAAACAAAACCGCATGGCGCAGTCTGGCGTAAAGAAAGCCAGCTGCAGCCCTACGCATCAGCAAGCGAGGAGTGAGAAAATGACGCGTATTTTGGAGTGCGATAAATGTTATCACCTGCAAGAAACGGCACCTGACGCCGCCTATTGCGCCCATATGCATGTTAATCCATGCTACAGAGGATTACACAAGGAACCGAAGGTCATAACCCCTAAACGGATCCAGCTACCTCCTCTGCCGCCAAAAACAGAAAGTAAACGCATACCGCCGTTTCGCCCGATGAAGCGTTCTAATTTTGACTGGGAAAAGCATCACGAGTATATATTTAAAATGCACTACGAAGGCCACAGCGCCAGTCGCATCGCACTGGCGATAGGCGCAAATGCCAATACAGTGTGGGGCTACATCGACAGATACAGGGAGGACCAATAATGAACGCTAACAGGATCTTAGATGCAATGATCTTCGGGCTAAAGGTAACAATGGCTTATTATTTAGCAACAGTGATCCTGCGGCTTTTGGCAGCGGCGATAACAGAACTCTTCGGCCGAATATAAAAACACAAAGGAGTTTAAACATGGACGCATTAACCTTAACCGGAATCAAAAACATACTAAAAATAGCATTTATCGTGTGCTGGCAGATGCTAAAACTTGCCGGGTTCATGGCCCTTATTGCAGCATTAGTCTGCTTTTAGGCTTTTTTTTAGAGCTTTTCTACTCCCTTGGCCAAGAGGCAGCAGCAACCGTGATCGAATACTACATTTGGAGGGGCGGGATTTTTTAATGGAAAATGACAAAAGATATACATCAGTAGGAGACGAAAATAAAGAGCAGGTAACGAAACGACTGCGGCAGCAAATCGAAGAATGCCTGGAAAATGACCTCTACACTCTGGGGCGCACTAAAAGCCCGGAAGAATTAATTAAGTTTGTAATGAAGGCGATAAAAGGCCTCGCCGAAATGATTGAAAAATCTACCGGATTTCTTACTGCCAAAGATTTTTTAGAAATCACCATTAGCGTAATAGTCGAAACCAAGGAGGGAAAAGCCGATGGGCAAAAAACAGATGCCAAAAGACAGGAATCGCTCCACTAAGTCTGCTTTTAAAAACAAAGTTTGCCGCCGCTGCGAAATCGGCCGTAAGAGCCGGAAACAGGACGGGACAACAGCTTCGCTGGACAGCAGCATAAAATCGCATGAGATAGGCAGCGTGCTTCTGCCGAAAGAAGAAAAGTTATCGCTTTGGGAAAAGATAAAAAGATGGTTAAAATCATAATAAAGGAGAAACTATGATAAACTCAATCCTCACTATCAACAGAAATGGTACCTGCTGCATTCCTGTAGCGATTCGCAGGCTCATGCATCTGAAACCGGGTACCAAGCTTATAATCAGCCTGCAGGAGCAAAAGTCAGGAGATAAAATAATCGTGCTAAAACCAAGAAAAGGAGCCGCAATCAATGAGTAGTACAAATATCCAAACCTACATCGACAGAGCCGTGCAGCTGGAGGCCGAAATCGCTGCCGCCAAAGAGCAGCTGGAAGAAGCCAAAATCAAGATCCAGACCGAGCTTTACGCAAAATGCAAAACTGTAATCTAAATTACGCCTATGCCAGCTCAGATAATGGCCGGGCGGAGCTCATGATCAGAACAAAACTCAATATCATTGACCCGGAAAAAGCAATGGCCCTGATCGGCGCCGTTGCTGAAGAAAACATCAAAGTTAAAACTGAGCCGAAATACGAGATCAAAACAAAGTTTAAAATCGCCCTCACAGCCCTCTTGCGTATGGACTACGAGGAAATAGACCTGAAAGCCATTTTGGTGCTTTTAAAAGCCAAACCTGACGCTGTGGAGGTGCTTGTTAAAAAGCTCAAGGGCGAATACAAAAAGGATCTGGAGCTTCTTCGGGCCGCAGGCCTTGGCAGTGAAAACCTAGAAGAAGAACTCGACGCTATCCGCGCCGCCAAAACGCCGAGCTCGTCAAAAATACTTTGACCTTAGCTCGCTGGACGTTGAAGAGCTGGCAAAAGCGATCAGCGTCGAAGATACGCTTGCCCTTACGATAAGCCCCGGCGAGCAATAATCAAGGAGGCAGGGCAATTATGGCTAACATCATAACAAAAAAGCAGGTCGGGCTGCTGCAGACAGCTAAAACAAAGCTTGGCCTCAGCGAAGAAGATTATCGATCACTGCTCTATAAATATGGTGTAGACAGCACCAAAGAGCTAACTCAACCGGCTTTCAAGCATCTCCTCAAAACCTTTCAGCGGCTGGGGTTTGAAATGCAAGGCCGATCAACAGCAGCTCAACTGCGCCATATTGCGAAAATGCAGGCCGATATGGGCATATCAGACGCAGGTCTCGGCAGCCTGTGCCAAAAGACTGTGGGGAAATCCAATCCAGAAACGCCTGGTGAATGCTCGAAAGTCATCGAAGCGCTGAAAGCTATAAAACACCGAAGGGAGTTGACTGCTGATGGATAAAAAAATCAAAAGCCAGCTCGAAGCCGATGTGCAGCCGGAAGATTTCGCGCAGTCGTTTCAGCCTATAATCAGTGCGATCGGAATAAAGGCAGCACTTGACCTTTGCAGGTATAGCGGCGGAATCCAACAGTATATCCCGCTTTATGATGAGGTACTGGAAGGGCCGAGAAACCGCGCCATAGCGAAAGAATTCGACGGGTCCAACACGCGGCAACTTGCGTGGAAATACAATGTATCCGAAGTCTATGTGCGCAGCCTGCTCGCACAAAACAGAAGAAACGAAACCAAAAGAATACTGAAAGAAAATCAAGGGAACCTTTTTTGACGCTCAAATACTAAAGGCGTTGAAAAGCCGACTTTTCCGATTCGATAGATAATAAGATCAAGCAAATTGCTTGATCTTATTGTTTTTTAGGAGGTTCCTGCCTTGAAAAAATTTATCCTCGACCTGATCTGTGATGCAGAAGGTCACCCCAGCTGCACTACAGTCCTGGCTATAACCGGCTTTGCCTTTTTTATTTTTGTGACGATGTTCTTGCTGCTGCAGGGGAAAACGTGGCCGCATTATGAAATATTTGCCGGTACGATCCTGACTGCCTGCTTTGGCGCGCAGGTCACAGGAAAATTTATCAACAGCCGCGGCGCAAGCAGCGCTATAGGTAAACTCGATGGAAAAAGTTAAACTGCTGGCTGCGTTTCTCGCTGGCGCGTTGATAACGGCAGCCTTGATGCTTTATTGCACGCCGAAGCCCGAAACAGAACTTCCTTTGCCGACAAAACCAAAAAACGAGCTGACTACTACAACCAGCACAAACGTCAGCTATACTGCTAAAGCCGGAGTTGATGACGCGGATGCCGAGATCACCGTCCATGCCCCCGCAGTAAAGGTAAAATATAACGATAGCACCTACACCCTGCCAGCACTTAAAAACGAGCAGCATAAATTTGATGCGGGCAAGCTTGTCGTTGAAAGTAAAACTGAAGCGGCTCTTGACGTTACGAAACTCGTTGATCAACTGGCCGAAGCAAAAAGACCACGCCAAGCAGTGGGCATCTGGCAGACAACTGACGGCCCGGCACTAAGCTACGGATATTTTATTGCAAAAAATAAGAAAATTACCATCATGGCCACTATCCCAGACACAAAAAAACATGTAGCTGTCGGCCTTGAAATAACTTTTTAGGAGACCAAATTATTAAGAACACCAGACCCCCAATCCCCTTTCGTGGCAATAAGTACATGTGGGGGGGACGTCTGTCCGATGCGTTTAATGCTATAAGCGGACACAAAGTATATTTAGACCTTTTTGGTGGCAGCGGTTTTATCTCAAACACCATCAAAAAACAAAATCCTCAAAGCCGCGTTATCTGGAATGATTTCGACAACTACAATCACCGTCTGGAATTGATACCACAAACAAACGTCGTCCATCAATACTTGACAAAGCTTTTCGAAAACATACCAAGCGGGAAAAATATACGCAGCTATCCCGATATATTCACAAAACTGAATGTATATCTACAAAAGCTTCCGGAAGATTCAGACTGGATAACCATTGGCAGCTGGTTACTGTTTAGCGGGAAATATGCCGCCGGAAAAATAGACTTGATTGCCAAAATAAACCAATCTTGCTGGAACAATCTCGTAAAAAGCCCGTTAATATCCGGAGATTACTTGAATAATGTTGAACGGGTATCATGTGATTGGCGCGAAGTCCTCGTTGAATATGGCTCGCTAGAAGATGTTTGCATCATTGCTGATCCGCCGTATCTATATACAGATAATAGCGGCTACTCCAATGAAATAACAGCTAGTGACACTCTTGATCTCTTCGAAATCTGTTTAAACAGTAAATCCTACATGCTTTTTACTACAGGGCGCCTTGATGTCATCGATCTCGTATTGAGATTAGATAAGAAAAAATCTAAAGATACGAAGAAAATTATTCGCAGGTCAAAACTGAATGCCAAGTTAAAAAACTATCTGTCTGAAGTTTGCTACTACAAATAATTTAAGATAAGGAGCCTCTAATAATGGATCAAACTTACATCAACATGCTTTTTACTATCGCTATGGCGATCATATCAGGTGTCCTGACGCTGTGTGGAAGATACCTGAACGAGTACAAAGAGGATCTGATCAAACGCACTACAGACCAAGATGCAAAGATTATTGATGTTAGTTTGAAAATAGAACGCTTACGAGAAGACTATGCCCGAGAAGCACTACGGATACAAAGAGACTTTGTGGCCAAAGACGAGTATATCGCTATGGTCAGCAAAATAGATTCAAAATTAGACCGCACACTCAGCGCACTGCATGAAGTTGACAAAACACTGGCGCAAGTAGTTGCAAAAGGAGAGCAGAATGAACAGCATTGAACGCATTGAAACAAAAGAGCTGCGGGGACGCATCCTTGCTGTCCTTGACTATAACTACCCTGCAGGACTGAGCGAAAAGCTTGTGCTGCAGTCGCTCGTTGCAGCCCGCTTTGATGTCACCAAACGCGAACTCAAGGCGCAGCTGGCATATCTGGCCGAAAAAGGTTATGTCACGCTGCAGCAGGTAGGCTTTACTGATATCGATCTTGCGCGTCAGATGGTCAAACTCACTGCCAGCGGAAAAGATCTCGTAGACGGAAATCTGGAGGCGGATCCGGGGGTGAGCGTATGAGGCGAAAAACTCAGCAGCGCAGCCACAGCAAAATATCAAAGCTTCCGGCATCAGTGCGCGAAGCCGTCGATAAACTCATACTTAGCGGTAAAACATATGACGAAATAGCCGAACATCTGCAGCATATGGGCGAGGATATCAGCAGGGCCAGCGTTGGCCGCTATGGCCAGCGGTTTTTAGCCCAGATGGAAAAGCTGCAGCTTTTTCGCGATCAGGCCCGCGTTGTAGTAGACTCTGCCGGAGACCGTCCGGCACTTGAAATAGCTGAAGCCGCCAATCAGATGGCACTATCTGCTGTAATGGAATACATCATGGAGATCGACTCCCTGAAAGGTGCTAAAGCAACAGAAGTCATCAAGGCTCTGGCCCTGCTGGAACGCAGCGGCGTGCAGCGGGAACGCCTTAAATTAGAGGCACGCAAAAAAGCTAATGAAATCATCAAAACTCTGGAAGAAGGCACGCCAACAATGGCAGCGTTATCGCCGGAACATATGGCCTATATCAAGGGGATGTATGGTCTGACATATTAAACGCCTTGAAAAAGGCGTTTAAATGCTTTTTAACAAAAGGAGGAACCATGGGAGCAAAAATGCAGCCATTGATACCATTGCTGCCCTATCAGCAGCGCTGGGTAGAAGATAAAAGCAGATTCAAACTGGTCAACAAAGCGCGGCAAACAGGTTTTTCTTTTGCGGTATCACTGGAAGTGTTGCTTGATGCATTAGAGCGCAAGACGCTCTGGGTGCTGCTCTCTAAAGGCGAGCGGCAATCCCGCGAGCTGATGGACAAAGTGCAGATGCACGCTAAAGCTGCCAGCTACGCCCTTGACGTGATCGAAGCTGACTTTAAGGTCGGCAAAGACAGTTATAAGCAGCTGGAGCTTAATTTGCCCAACGGCAGCCGCATCATCGCGCTGCCTGCCAATCCTGACACGGCCCGCGGCTTCTCCGGCAATGTCGTCCTTGACGAATTTGCCTTCCATGCCGACTCAAAGGCGATCTGGGCAGCGCTATATCCGACTATTACCCGCGGATACAAGCTGCGCATAATATCAACACCAAACGGCGTCGGCAATCAGTTTGAAAAACTTGTATCGGACCCGGACAATAACTGGAGTAAACATGAGGTAGACATCTATCTGGCCGTCTCTGAGGGACTGGATCTAAACATAGAGGAGCTGCGCCGCGAAGCTGGCAGCGAGGACACATGGCTGCAGGAGTACTGCTGCAAGTTTTTGGACGAGTCATCCAGCTTTTTGACTTTTGACCTTATCAATGGCTGCAGCGATGGCAAAGTCGCACGCAATCTGCCGGAGCTAATCGATCCGGCAGCGCAGCTATACCTTGGCTTTGACGTTGCCCGCAAAAAGCACCTTTCGGTCATCTGGCTCCTGGAGAAAGCCGGAGAGCGATATAACACCATCTGCGTCAAAGAGATGCAGGGCATGAAGTTTAGAGATCAGCGCCAGCTGCTCTACACATTCCTTGACCTCCCGAACCTCTACCGGGCCTGCATCGATGCCACCGGCATCGGCGCTCAGCTGGCCGAGGACGCCAAGCTGGACTACGGCCATAAAGTCGAGCCGGTGATGTTTACCGGCGCGAGCAAAGAGGATATGGCCGTTCATATCCGTGGACTGTTTGAGGACAGGCTCATTACGATCCCGAAAGACGATAAGATCCGCGACGACCTGCACAGTGTAAAAAAAGTTGTCACGTCAGGGGGCAACGTGCGTTACGTCGCCCCGGAAACAGATGACGGACACGCCGACAGGTTTTGGGCACTCGCTCTTGCGGCCCACGCCGGCCGCGCCAAATGGCAGTCCGGCAAGGTGACGCCTTTTAAAATCAAGTATTAGGAGGATCAAAAAAATGAAAAACGACCGGATCGAAGAATATAGCCTGCTAAACAATGCGTATTATGGCGATGGAGGCTTTTTGAACGGGAAATACCTCGTCCAGCACCCGCGCGAATCGTCCGAAAAATATCAGCAGCGCCTCGCTTTGGCCTATTACCTAAACTACACATCACCCTGTGTAAACGCTCATGTGGACCCAATCTTTAAACGAGATCCACAGCGGGAATATTCCGGGGCGATCACAGCCCTCTGGGAAGATTTCGCAAAAGACACCGATCTTGCCGGTACAGATCTCAATACGCTTGTTAAGCGCTGGGCAGTAGCGGCAAAACTCTATGGGATCGGCTACGTTGTTTGCGACAACGCCCCGCAGCCCGGCAGCACGATCGGCGAGATCCTTGAGAGCAAAAAAAGGCCCTATGCCTATCTATTGGACCCTGACCGGGTTAAAGAGATCAAGGTGGACAATAATGGCAAGATCATTTACTTTTCTTTTTTAGAGCGCGACCCCAAAAGCAAACGTGACTTTGACCGTATTTTCACTGCTGAGGGCTGGGAGCTGCGCGATGGCGACAAAGTCATCGATAGCGGCAAATATAACCTCGGCCGCGTGCCGGTAGTCAAGCTCGCCAGCCGCGAAATCAGTCCCTTTGATATGTTCCCGGCATCAGAATTTATATCAATCGCCATGACCAACCGGAGTATTTATAACAAATGCAGCTGGCTGGATGATATCTTGCGAAATCAGACGTTCAGCATATTGACATATCCGACAACCAAAGCCGAGGAGCTGGATATCGGCACTGATAACGCTCTGGCTTATCCGCCGGACTCCCGGCACATCCCAAGCTTTATAGCGCCTCCGGCAGAGTGTGCGACGGTGCTCGCCAACCAGATCCAGATGCTGCAGGAGGAGATCTACCGCATGGCTGTCGTTGTAAACGTCACGGGCGTACGGACCCAGTCTTCCGGAGTCGCCAAGCAGTGGGACTTTGAGCAAACAAACCAGCTCCTCAGCAGTTTTGCGGGCAACATCGATGTCGCCGAAACGGAACTGGCCGAGCTCTTTGCGCTTTGGCTTGGCGCCGAATTTGACTATCAATGCAATTACCCTAAAGACTTTTCTGTGTCGGATGTCACGACAGAGCTTGCCAACGCCGAAACGGCCAAAGCCCTTGATTTTGGGACAACATTTAATACGGAGATACTGAAACGCGTTATCACGTCCTACCTGCCTGATATGAAAAAAGACCGGGTCGAGCAAATAGTGAGCGAATATAGCGATCTTGCTGATCTGTCAGCTCTTGATGCCACCGAAAGCGATTAAAAATGGAAACAAATAAATTATTAAAGCTAATATCTGTCTATCTTGCCGCCTGGCGCAGTGATGCGAAAAAAGCAGAGGCCCTGATCGCAGCAAGCATAGCCGCAGGAGATAAGGTAGATAAAGCTGTCGATAAGGCCATCAAGGCGCGCCCTGATATGTTTTACCTGACCGGCCTGCCTGATTTTCTGGCAGACGCTGCTGCCATCGGCCTGGGAGTAGCTGACACATCGTTTATACCACCCGATTACCGTGAGTTGCTTGTTAAAGCGATCGAAAACCATGGACGTCTAACGGCGTCAAATTATCGGCAAGGCTTTACGGAGCTGGCCGAGACATGCGGGCCCAGATACTTACCGTGGTCGGACGGTCGCTGAAAAATGGCGCCGACTGGCGCGCTGCAGCCAAAGCCCTTTATGACGGCTATGGTAAAGGAGCGATAATACCGGAGCAAGCTATCGCCGGATACATGGCCCATCTCCGGCGCTGGACGCCCGAAAATTACGAGGAGCAGTCACGCCTTGCCCGCATCGCGCTGCGCAATATCAACAGGCTGGCCCGAAAAGGCGCGCCCAATATAGCGCTAAAGTCTGCTTATACTAAACTCCTTGATGCCGCCAAGACTGGCAGCGAAAAGGCATACAGAACCGCTCTCGATATTGCGATCAACGAAAAATCCCGCTACGTCGCCGAGCGTATCACCCGCACCGAAAGTACCCGGGCATGGGCTGACGGGTTTTTCGCAAGAGCATTGGCGGACCCTCATGTCGTCGCTGTCAGGTGGAAACTCAGCAGCAGGCATCCCGTTTATGATATCTGCGATATGTACGCTAAAGCCGACATGTACAATTTAGGAGGCGGCGTTTATCCGAGAGACAAAGTGCCGCCCCTTCCGGCGCACCCGCACTGCCTGTGCTCCCTTTCTGAGGTCTACCGCGGTGAGGTCGACCTGTCGAAGCAAAAAGATCAAACAAAAAAAGCCGTTGATAGCTGGCTGCGCGATCTGCCCTTTGATAAGCAAAAACTCGTACTCGGTCTCTATGGCGTCAACGCATGGACCGCCGGTGACAGCTGGACTAAATACCTGCGGGGCTGGCAGGGCCTTGTGAACCCGACAAGCAGGCTTGACTCTGGTCTCGTACGCGATCTGATGGAGCGCAACCTGCTGCCGCCGACAGATAGCCATCTTGCAGCTATTGCAAAATCACAGGGGTTAAGTTATACTTTAGGCAAACGTGGAGCTGCCCGCTGGTATAGTGATGATAACAAACCGATCTATCCGCTGTATGATGGCTTTTATGGCAGCTATGGCACCGAAACATTAAAAGCCGGCAGCGTGATCGTAGACCGCTACGGCAGAGATACAGGCAGTTTTGTAAGTCCGCAAGGGACTATATTTAGCGAGCGATCACTGCCGCCCGGAAGCAAAAACGATGAGTATCACGTTTACCGCGTCAAAAAAGACATTACGGGAGTATTATCTGGCCGCACTGCGCCGTGGTTTGGACAAACGGGCGGTGGCTGGCAGTACAAATTGCCAAACAGGATTATGGAGCTATCTGATTACTTAGAGGAGGTTGACGAGCGATGACCATCAAAGAGCTGGAAAAAATACTGATCAATGAAAAAATCCCTCGCAAAGATTACGAAATCACCGGCGATAACTACCTCCGCGGTTATGATGGATATATCATCCTCCCTGCACCCAAAGGCAAATGGGAGCTCTACTACATGGAGCGCGGCCAAAAGGATCTGCTGGGCACCTACCCAACCGACCACGCCTGCTGCATAGAGTTTTTGCGATATATGTCCAGGAGCTACTCGCAGCTGGAAAAATATCTGCCGGAATACAAAACAGCATAATTTGCAAAATACTAAAGGCGTTGAAAAGCCGCCAAACTGAATAAAAGAGATAATAAGATCAATCCTTCGGGATTGATCTTATTTTTTTATGTCACCGCAAGCGCAAAAATCCGTTTTAAGCGGTTTTACGCTCCCGCAGGATAAATCCCTTTCGCCAAAATCATTTAAACGTTTTTAAACGGTGTTTGAACGATTTTAAAAGGGGGTATATCTAATCCGCAAGCGCATAAATGATCTGCCGAAAGGATGATTTGTAAAAAATGATACCTGAAGGACTTTACGGAGAAATAAAACAGCCGCCTGAAAAAAGTATTGCGGCAGCGATCAGAGATATTACGAGTATCCGGGACTATATGGATCGCCGGGCAGAATACCGGTACGATCAAAAGCAGTTTGCCCTCAATCTGGCGCTTGACATTTTGAGCCAGATCGAAACAGCTCAAAACCGGCAGGAAATCCAACCTCCTATCGGTTGACTATAAACATCCTCCTTTCTCTTTGCGGCCGGCTACGCAACCGGCCGCAATCTGAATCAAAAGGAAACGAAAGCTATCTGGAGCGGAGGCTCTGATATAAATGCGGCGGAGGCCGAAACTAAAAATATGGAGGCAACAATGGACCTAAAAGAAATCTACACCAAACTTGAAGCCATGGACGGCGGATCTGATATCGTCGCCGCAGTGAAAAGCGAAATCGAAAAATTAAACGCGGAAGCGAAAACGCACCGCGAAAAAGTAGCTGCTGCCCAAAAGAGCTGGAGAGCTCTTCCGGCAGATATGATGCTGTACTGGCAGCCCTTGGGATCGAAGACAAAGAAAATGCTGCAGATGCCGCAAAAGAACTTAAAGGCGCTCTGGATGCCTTTAGCGCATCGGGCAAAAAGCCTGACGAGATCGCAAAAGAACTATCCGGTCTTACCAAGCGATTATCCGAAATCGACAAAGAGCTGGCTGACACCAAAGCCGCCAAAGAGGCCGAGACCGCAAAACGTGTAGCCGCTCTCAAAAGTAACGGCCTGATGCAGGCCCTTGCCAAAGGCAATGCGGCAAACCCGGAAGCCATAAGCAAAATTTTGCTCGAAAACGTCACTGTCGGCGAAAATGATGAGCTGACCATGCAAAATGGCAGCGAAAGCGTCTCTATCAACGACGGCGTAGCAGCATGGCTCAAAGATAACGCATGGGCAGTAAAAGTAAACGCATCCGGCGGCAGCGGCAGCGGAGGCCATGGCGGCAGCTCTGGCGACGCTTTTGCTGACGGATTCGACAACGCATAAGGAGGACATTTATAAATGGCAATCAATTACGCAGCTAAATATTCTGAAAAAATCGACGAACGCTTCGCGCTCATGAGCGTGACGGCTCCGGCCGTAAATGATGACTTTGACTTTATCGGGGTGAAAACCGTCAACGTCTACAGCATCCCCACCAAGGCCCTGAACGACTATTCCATGACCGGTAACAGCCGCTATGGTACAGTAACGGAACTGGAAGACACCGTGCAGGAGCTGACTCTCGGTCGTGACCGCAGCTTTACTTTTTCGATCGACCGCAGAAATTACAACGACACGATGATGACCAAAGAGGCCGGCAAGGCTCTTGCCCGCCAGGTCAACGAAGTTATAATCCCCGAGGTCGACACCTATCGTCTGGCGGCGCTCGCAGCCAATGCTGGCGGCACTGCGACAGCAGCCATCACCAGCTCCAATGCATACGAAAAATTTCTTGACGCAAAAAACCACCTGATCGACAACAAGGTCCCATCTGTAGGATCTGTAGCCTATGTATCCGGCCAGTTTTACAAAAATATCAAGCTGGACAGCAGCTTTATCCAAGCCAGCGACCTGGCTCAAAACACATTGATCACAGGCCAGCTGGGCATGATAGACGGTACGCCGATCATCCCCGTCCCGTCCACTTACCTACCCGCTGACTGCGCGTTTATCCTCACCAATCCGGTCGCAATGTGCAGCCCGGTCAAGCTCGCTGATTACACGATCCACGAAAACCCGCAAGGCATCAGCGGCTGGCTGGTAGAAGGCCGCGTCTACTACGACGCATTTGTACTTGCATCCAAAGCTAACGCAGTGTATGTACATATGACCGCTTAGGAGGAATTTAAATGGAACTTACAAAAAAAGGCAAAAAAGTAACCCTTAAAAGTGACGTCCAGATCGCGGCCTACAAAAAGGCTGGCTGGGTTGAAGTCAAAGGCAAAACCCAAAAGCCAAACCGGATGACCCGGCCGCTGATACCACCGAAAAATGATAACCATTAAGATCACCGGAGCAAAGGAGCTGACCGAAAATTTTCGGCAGCTACCGCTCCGGGCAAAAGATGAGCTTGTAGCGGCGCTTAAAGCCGCATTGCGAGATATCCGGGACCGGGCAAGGGCTGAGCATAAATTTACGACCCGCAGCGGCGAGACTGAGCGTGGGATCGAATTCAACCAGACCGGCCCCCTTTCGGGTGTTGTAGGTGTAACAACCAAGATCGGCGCCTACCTGCACGAAGGCACAGGCATCTACGGGGCCAAAGGCCGCCCGATCGTTATCGTCCCAAAATCAAGAGCCGCTCTCAGATGGGCAACCGGAGAAGGATTTGCCTTCTCCAAGCGCGTCGTTATTTCCGGCATTAAAGGCGATCCCTTTTTGTATAAAGCGGCCAGAAAAGAAACCGCGGCGGTTAGAGCAAGGTTTGGCGAGGCAATCAGAAAGGCGGCAAAATTATGATATTTATAACCGATGCCGATATCACCGACGACGTATTAGTCGTTGATCAATCCGACATCGATGCGGCAAACGCTTATGTCGGGTCAGTGCAGGCAAAATTCGCTATAGCTGATGATGATATTGCCGACCCTCTGCCCTATAACATCAGACGCCTTGCAATCGTCTATGCCTGCTATACGGCGGCACTTGACGCAGTAGGCACAGATGCGACGGAAACGATGGGCGAAAACCGGCAGCGCATCGACATTTACGAGCAAAAGCGCAAAGCGTACTACGCAGAACTGACCGCGCTGTCAGGATCTATTACAGCAGCAGACTTTACCGGGACTGCCGTCGGCGGCTCCCCTAAAGTCACACTGGGGAGGTCTTGATATGAGCAGGCGCCAGGAAGTAACTGACGCGATTGCGCGCATCTTGAGCGACGAGCTGCCTGACATTCCATGGACCGTGCTCGTCAAAGGTCTCAAGCGATCTAAACAAACCGAAGGCACGATCAGCTGCGACGAGGTAACATACAGTTTTGACGCCAAAGGCAGCCGCAACGGCCGCGCGATTTTCTCCGTCTGTGTAGTCGCCGCAGGTGACAGCGTCGATATTGATGACGTCGCAGACCGTCTGGACGCGGTGATTTTTAAAAACCCAACGCTTGATAACTGGGCAACTACCGCCCGGATAACGCAAATACTTTTCGGGGTCTCGCAGGGCCAGCCGCAGGAGGCGGGAGTTTTCTTGGCGACCCTTGATGTGACTTACGACAGTAATTAACGGAGGTAAAAATGGCAGCACAAAGACCCATCCGCCCGGTGATCGATAAAAAACTCATGGGCCGCGAGGTAATTGCTTGTTTAAACTACGGCGAAGGTGCAACCTATGAGGAACCGGTCTGGTCTATCATGGGCGGACAACGAACTGCAGATTTTAATAACAGCGCCGACAGTATCGATACCAGCGATAAAAATTCCAACGGCTACGGCGACAGCGAGCCGGGCATGAAAACGACCGAGATATCCATGGAGCTCATCATCAAGCCGAGCGATCCCACGATCGCACAGCTTTACGATGCCTACAATAATAATGAGGCTGTAGATATCCTGCGCTGGGTAAAAGGCGGACGCAGTACCCGCAATTGGTATTCGATCACAGAAATGAGCGAATCCGCAGCATATGACGACGCATCGATCCTCACCCTGACGCTTAGCGGGAAGGGCGAGCCGATAGTCATCGAAGATATGGCTGACCCGCGCGAATAGCGCATAATCGCAGCAGCGGGGAGATTCCTCGCTGCTTTTTAATTAAAGGAGGCAATGTAAATGCAAAAGAAAGCAAAAATAAAGCCCAAGGCAGCCAAGTTAGACCCACTGTAGATCTCAATATTTTCGGAGAAGAACATCAGCTGAAATTTACCATAAACGCGCTGGAAATGCTGGAGGCGACTACTGACGAAAGGAATGTCAGCATTCTTGCGACTAAACCGGTATGGTCGCTTAAAGACGTTGTATCCGGCATCCATGCAGGGCTGAAATGGCAGATACCTAAACTGACCCGCGAACAAGTCAAAGACGGCGTGCAGATATTGATCCGGGAAACATCAATTTACGAACTGCAAGGCCTGATCACTGCCGCGATCGGACTTTCCGGACTGGTATTCGGTGACGCTGCCAGAAGCCCGTTTGCAGAGATCCTGCCCGATAAAAAACAGTCCGGCGATGATAGTGACGAGGACGAAGAAAAAAAGTAATTACTTTTGCCGACTGGGTCGATCGCTGCATCTGGATCGGCTATGCGATAAAACTCACAGCCGAGCAGATTGCAGTTTTAACGCCGTATGAATTATTTGCTCTGTGGGACGGCGAAAAATACCTGCGCCAAGCACGGCAGATAGATATCGCAAGCCTTATCACTATCCATTATTTAAATCATCATCGGCGCAAAGGCGCGCGTGAATTGAAGCTCGAAGATCTCTTCAGTGATGGCCGCTTCTCCAGTAGCCGCAGTAAGAATGAATTTACAGAAGAGGACTGGCAGCAATACATCAGGTTATTCGGATAAGGAGCTACCATGGCCGAAAAAATAGAAGTCCAGATAAATGGCGAAAGCCAAGGCTTTGATGCGGCAGCAACCCGAGCGGCTCAGCAGGCAGCAAGACTCGAAACTGCATTAAATAACGTCGCCAGCTCGCAAAGCAGGGCGGCCAGCGCTGCAGCTCAAGCTGCAGGATCTACCGACCAGCTCGCCGACGCACAAAAAGGCGCCGCTGATGCTGCCGCCAAGGCCGCCAGGCAAAACGACAAAACAAAAGATTCGCTGGATGGAATCAGGACAGCGTCGACCCTCGCTGCAGCAGCTATCGCTACAGCTACGGCAGCCATGGGACTGGGAGCCGTTAAAGCTGCAGGAAAAATGGAACAGCTTGAGATCGCGTTTACAACAATGCTGGGCAATGCCGAGCAGGCGAAGACTATGCTAAGCGACCTGCAGGACTTTGCACAGGTGACTCCGTTTGACCTCGAATCAGTAACAAATGGCTCGCGCAGACTTCTGGCAATGGGTTTTTCCGCTGAACAGATCATTCCGGTCATGACCGCCGTTGGCGACGCCGCAGCAGGTCTTGGCATGCAAGCCGAGGGCATCGACCGGATAACGCTTGCCATGGGCCAAATGGCCGCCAAAGGCAAAGTGTCGGCTGAAGAGATCCGGCAGCTGGCTGAAGCAGGTATCCCGGCTTGGAAGTTTATTTCCGAAAGCCTCGGTATAACCATTCCCGAGGCCATGAAACGAGCCGAACAAAGTCAGATCAGCGCGGCTCAAGGCTTGAATGCCATTGTTGCTGGTATGAACAGCAAATTCGGCGGTATGATGGAGGCACAGTCTCACACGATCGACGGCATGTGGTCTAACCTCATGGACGGTATTAGCCGCACGTCGATCTCCGTCGGCAAAGATATCGTCGAGAGTTTTGATTTACATAAAAAACTAGCTAAAGCCATGGACTTTTTCGACGAGTTCCGCGAGCGCGTGGACAATTCCGGTCTTCGGTCTGCGATCATCCAGAGCGTACCGACCGAAGTCGTCGCTGCTGCGTTTGTCGCAATAGATATAGCGGTAGTGACGACCCTTATCCCGGCGATCAGTAAAGCTATAAAGGCCTTCAGGGCTTTGCGTGCGGCTATGCTGTCTACTCCAATAGGTCTTGCAGCGACGGGCGTTGCTGCAGTTGCAACGCTGGCCTATGTCAAAGCCCAAGAGTACGAACTGGGCGGCCAGGAACGAGCCAACCTCCTGCAGGGAGTATTTGATGCTGAAGGCATCGAAGGCTACGAGGAGTACGTCACAAAGGCGGCAGGAGTAGTCGAGGACTGGGATAAGATAAGCAGCGACAATGATCCTTACGCCGCGATCCGCGATGCTGCGGAACATGCGCGAAAGCTGGAAGCTCCGCCTGACTTTAGCAATCTCGGTGACTATGCTTCTGATGCCGGTGGCGGCAGCTCTGGCAGAAAAGGTTCTGGCCGTACAAAACGTGATACGTCTGCGCAGGAGGCCAAGGCCTACATTGATCTGTTTGATAAAATGGTGCAAAAAGCCGAGGCGTTCAAATCCTTGTGGGACGGCATTACCGGCACGAGAAATACTATGTTTGACAATGCTGCCGAACAGGTAAAAAAAGCGACTGAATCTTACAACGCTGCACGCGATGCCAGAATCAAGGCCGAAGCCGAAGGCAATGCCAAAGCCGCCGAGCTGATCGCCGAAACCGAAGCGCAGCGGCTGCAATACCTCCAGCAAACCGAAGCGAAGGCAAATGAAGTTTTCGCCGACAGCCTCCTGCAGCGCAAAAATGCCATGCAGGAATACAACAACGAAATGCAGACCCTTGCCGAAAACAATCAGGCTGCAATTCTGGCGGCATTTCAAGGGCGGCTGTCCGCCGAGCAGGAAATGGAGCTCGAACAGGCCCTCGCCCGCCAGCAGCAAATGATCGAAGAGCAGGAGCTCAGGCAGGCTTATTACGACTGGCAGCTCGAAAGCCAGGAAAGCCTCTTATCGTTCGGACTGGAAGCGGCGCAAATACTCAAAGACGGCCTGGCATCAGGTCTTGCCAGTATTATAACTGAAGGAGCTAAGCTCGGTGACGTTTTAAAAAACCTTGGCAAACAGATACTTAATATGTTCATTCAGTGGATAGTTGGCAGACAGCTCGCAGCAGTCTTTTCAAAAATGGCCAACAAAATGGCACTTGCCGAAACAAAAGGTATCGCTGCAGCAAGTGCTGCAGCATGGGAGCCTGCAGCAGCGCTTGCCGAGGCAGCAGTGCCGGGTTCTATCGCTCGCGGCGAAGGCTTGGCAGCGGCAGTGGCAGGCAGAGCAGCAGGCATCGGCGCCGATTTTGTATCCGGCAGCAGCGATTCTGGTGGACTTGGCTCTGACAGTTTTATGGCCGGAGGCCTTGACAGCGCCATGGGCGGGCTCAATACCGGCGGCGTTGGTCTTGGTGACAGCAGTTTCATGCGAGGCGGTATCAGTTCGATTCCGGGCGGTATTGGCGGCAGCGTGATTAACGTCACCAGCAATAACTACGGACAAATCAACAACGGCTGGGACGCTGATCAATTGCTCGGCGGACTTAACGACAGCGTTTTAGGCGCTTTAAGGAGCAGTTAAATGGTTTTTAAAAGAGCAAAATACGAAGAAAAAACCGCATATCCTAACGAATATATCACTGTCGTATCTGCCGCAGGCGTGGAACAAAGACAATATTTGCGTGTAGCCATATCCAATATTAACGATATAAAAATGCGCATCAAGGAGGCCGATAAAGCTTACGCGCACGGCAGCTATGCCTACGGCGACGGCAAAATCGAAAGCAGGAAAATGAAACTGTCCTGTCACATTCGCGGCGAAAACCAAGCCGACCATGACCGGCAATACAACAATATCATAAACCTGTTTGCGCAGCGTAACTACTCGCTGCGCATGGCCCGCGACGACCGGGAGTATCGCATTGCCGGATTAGTAGAAACGAAACAAAAATGGGTCAAAGGCTTTAAATGGCTTTGGTCTGATATTGATATCACTCTATGATGACAGATCCGTTTGTTTACGCAACTGCTGATACCGTGGTAAACATTCTGTTTACCGGGAACCAAACCGATAAAGTGGTCAGTTTATATAATGATTCGGCGATTGACGTTCCTCTGATTTTTGATTTTATCCCGATGGCCGATACGCCCATGGATAACGTCAAGATCATGCATACAGATAGCGGCGAACAGATGCAGCTGACCGATTCGCTCCTTAGCTATCCTCACAAAGCTCGCGTGGATGGCAACGTGGGAACAGTGCGGCGCGATAATGATAACAGTATCAATACCTTTTCCGGAGTATTCCTTCATGCCCTGCCCGGTCGAAATGAATTCAAATTCACCTGTCCGGCCGGGCAGGTGAAAATAATCTACAGAGCCAGGTGGTTTATATGAGCAAAGGGAATCTTTTATACGGCCTATATCCACGCGGCCAATACATTCACGCAGGACTTATCGGACTGGCCGGCGGTTACACTGATGATCAGATAGGCTACCTGCCAGACCGCTATGATATGATCGCTTACAACAAGGACGGGACCAAATCCGCGATTTTTTCCAGCGGCGTCGAGGGCAATGCGCTAAAGTCGTTAAAATTCGAGATAGTCGAAACTGGCTGCGGAAAAGCGGATTTTGTTTTTAGCCGGCTGCCCACAAACGCAGAACTTTCCGTAGATCAGCGCATTGATATCCACTTATACAATGATCCGCGGCCGTGGTGGAGTGGATACATTTTAAACTGCCCCTCCCAAGGCAGCACTGCCAAAGAATACAAATACACCGCGCATGGGTACTACAATAAACTGGACGCAGTAGTCATATTTGCAGATTTTCAGGGGCGCGAGGTATCAAATATGGTGTCTGATATCGCCCGCCAGGCAGAGCTAAAAGCCGGGCTAAACTACAGCAGTAATCTGCTGATCAACACCAACTATATCGCGTCACGAATACAATTTGACGGCGTTACAGCCAAAGACGCACTCAAGCAGCTGTCTGACTTTGCAATCGATTACGTTTACGGCGTAGACGAATACCGCCGCCTGTTTTTCCGTCCGCGCAACCGCGAGGTCAATGAGCAGGCGAGGTTTTGGGTCGGAGATCATCAGGGCAGTTTTGAGCCGGTGGACGACGCCGAAAAAATCTACAACGTGCTGCCGATAAAAGGCGCAGCTGTAGATGGCAATGGCGAACAGTGGTTAGCGACAGTAGAGGACGCAGAAAGCCAGCTCAGATACGGCATCCGCGAAAAGTATTAACCTTGCCGTCGGCATACTCTGCCGCCGACGCCGAACGCTGGGGCAAAAATCAGCTGCTGTCAATGTCTAAACCGGCCCTATCAGCCAAAGTTGGCGAGATACAGCTCCCCTACCCTTTGGCGGACGGACGGTTTAACGTCCGGAAGATGTGGACGGATGGCGAGGCAGTTATTACTGACAGAGCGGGTATAGCCCATCAATACCCAATAACAAAGCTAAAATATAGCGTCTCTGCTGACAAAGGCATCAAATGCGACATGGAGCTTGGCAAGCAGCCTGCGGAAATAGATACATATCTGGCCGAACTGTCCAGATATGCAAAAGACCTTGAATTACTGCAGGCTGCAGCAACCAAACAGCTCAAATAGGAGGCAAAATGGCAAATCCAAGTAATTACAGATATGATGCATATTCTGATATTCCGTCAAATATAACGCTGACAGAGCGGCATTTAGTCCCGGCCATATCTCCGTATATAGTTACGCTTACTGAGGTCCCGGTCAAGTCAGCGCCATCGACTACTTCAGCCAGATATATTAATGATATTTCCGGCGGTTCGGCAGTCTACGGAGAATCACTGACCGAGGTATCGGCCACCCCGGTAGCCGGGCAATATTACCCGGATTACCATACAAACGCCGATAATAATGAAAACTGGAACACAGGGCAGATTCTTTTTGCTGCAGCAGATGCCGGAAAGATTGTTGAAATAACCTATTTAGCGAAAGGAACATTAACCGGTGTTACCTCTGCCGCATATCCCTCATGGTGGCGCGACCGTGGTGATGGCAGCGACGGTGATTTCTACCCTACTGGTAACGTAACGATCAGTGGCCGCAAGAATTACCGCAGTGTATATATTCCCCCTGGGGTGACTGTGTCAGTCAGTGGGTTTATAGATATTCGTTGTCAGGGAATGTTTATAAATGCCGGAACTATAAATGCCAGTGGGGGCGGTGGGCTATCCGGGCAACAGGTGAAAATAAGAAACTTATACGGGGCAAGTATAGGTCTTAACGGAAATCCGGGCGAACCTGCAATCGGCGGCGGAGCTGGTGGCGCGGCTGGTTCCAGTTCGGATTCGGGGTATTATGGAGTAAATAGCAGCGGGACTAAAATAGGCGGTTCAAGACTTAGTCTTGACGCTGCAGGTGTTTTAGCAGGTTGCTATAGCGAAGAAATTCTCGGCGGTGGCGGCGGATCAAGCCCCGGAGTGTATTCGATATCCGAGGGGGGCAGCACGGAAACACTTTCGGGCGCGGTTGGCGGTAATGGTGGCGGCATGATCCGCATTGTAGCAAAATCACATAAAAATATAGGATCGTATATTTCTACAGGTTTAAATGGCACAAGCGTCACAGTGGACAGCGCAATACAGACAGGTGGCGGAGGTGGCGGCGGTGGTGTAATACTCGTAGTATGCGAACGTAATTTAAGCTCCGGTACTGCCAGCGTCGGCGGCGGAGCTGGCGGCTCATATGGTGGTAGCGGCGGAGCTGGTTGGTATCGCGTGATCGAACTGGGGGTGAACTGATGATTATCGCAAATGGGTTGGATATTATATGCTCATACGGGGATACATTTAACTGTGCATGGCAAATTGAAGGTGTGTCCGCTGATGATGATGATATTACTTTTTCCGTAAAGGCTACAGCCAATAGTTCGGATGTAATACATCAGGCGAAGTGCGACGTTTCAGACCGGTTAATCAATGTCAGTATACCGGCTGCGACATTTGCGGAGATACCAGTTGGTTCATATGTGTACGATCTTGTCTTGCGCAGCGAAGGGCACGTCACGACGCTGCTTTTTCCTGCAAATTTACACATAAAGGCGGTGGTTCACAGTGAGTGATCCAGTAGTTAAAATACCGACAATAAAGCTCACGCCCGTTCCGGGTGGCGTTAATGTAGTCCAATACGGAACGCTGACGATTGGTAGTGTTGAAACTCTTGAAGCTGGATCGGCAGCAACGGTATTAAACAGCGGCACTATTGAAAATGCAGTTTTGAATTTTGGTATACCAAAAGGGCATGATGGCACCAATGGAAAAGACGGGTTGAATGGTGTTGACGGCACAGACGGAACAGCGGCCACAATTGCTATCGGGACGGTAACAACAGGAGAGCCGGGCAGTGGCGCAGTTGTAGTAAACAGCGGCACAACGACGGCAGCAGTGTTTGATATAACTATACCCAGAGGAGACAAAGGCGCAGATGGTGCAGGTGCAGGTGATATAATAGCTGCTGCCGATAACACTTTCACAAAAACAAATACCTTTGAAGGAATTTTAAAAACAACATCTGACATGCAGGCAGTCGGCTCATTACCGACAGTCTTACAACGCAGGCACTCAAATATTCAAAGCTATACCCTTAATAACAGTTTGAGTCGAAGTGTAGTATTTAGAGACACTGGCGATATGACTGGGTATGTCAAGACGTTTATTATTTCTGTTGCTCGGTCAGGTGGAGCCGGCACGTTCAGCATCGGTTCTAACAACGGCATTGGAGCTAATACTCCTACAGTTTACATGGTGGATGGCGCCTTGCCTGATATTGTTGATGGCGAAGTATTGAAAATAGCCATGGAAGTGAATGAGCCTGCAAATGCTATCTTTATCTATATCCTCGGAAAGGTGGCATTGTAACATGGGCTTGTCAAGCAAATTGATATTAGCGTCAAAGAAAGCAGGAACGCTTATAAACTGGCAGGGAAACGCAAGCCTTGCTTTGACATATGCAGGAATAGACGCATATGTATACATTTATACCCGTGCTTATCAAGATGAAGGAGAGGGGAGCTTGTCTCCTTTACTGCAAACAGTTAAAAACGATACCCAAATTTATAATTTAACTCTTGCAGTCGATCCTAATAGCATAATGTTATTTGAGGCAGCATTGTACTTTTATAATCTTCCGGAGCCTACCCCGCCTACTTCCAAAAGGTTTACTGGGCTGTCAAGGCTTATTGTTCACTCTACGACAGGAGGAAGTCCCTTTGTCATAGATAATATGGACAGTCTTTTTGATCCTAACAGTAATTCTTATAACATTTTCAGTGATGATTTAGCTAATTGGGGCTATACAAATCTAACAGCAGCAGCGACTTTAGATTTTACTTTTGAATTGGAGTGGTACGAATGATGATGATACAGAAGGTTATTAAATATAAGCACGAAGGTAATACGTATGACAGCTTTTCGCAGCTAAAGCAGGCATACCCATATATCAGCTTTCCTGTCGGAGCAGATGCTGATGTTCTTTCAATTTTAGGGATTGAAAAGGTCGAAGAATACCCATCGCTGGAACGCTGTAAGGAAATACTAAAAGCACAAGCGGGGTTAGTTTTTGCCAAAAAACGAGATGCCATCCGCTGGGTTGAAATTGATGGCATACAATATGGCTTTGATTGTGCAGCAGTAGACATCACCAATTTTATGGCAGCATACACACCATTGCTCATAGCTGGCACTGGCACCACATATTACAAAGTATGGTTATCTGCCAGCCAAAAAGGTTTGGCAGAGCTGACGCTTGATGGCATGACGGCAGTTTACAACGCTACGCGCGAAGGACAGTTGGCAGCTTATGCGTGGTACGAGGCGAAAAAAGCCGAAATCGACAAAGCGAAAAGCATTAAAACACTTTTGAAAATCACATTGGAGGAGCAATAAATGCAATTACAATTCATTAGATCCCAGCAACGTTTATATACCATGGACGATCGCGGCCTAGTAATTAATAATTATGATTGCCGCAGCGCTTTTGTCCCTGGCTACAATGAGTCTGGACAACCGCGAGAATCGCTGCCGAACGGCAAATACTGGTGCAAAGCAGAGATCGGGGATTTCGGTGCACCCTATGGCACTTTTTATATCACAACGCACGATTACCGGGCGCGTGATATACACGGCGGCGGCAGCGGGCTCGCCAATCCTTATGCTCCATATCAAGGCTGGGTACCTACCCTTGGTTGTCTACGCATGCAAAATGCCGATGGAATCGAAGTGTCTAATTGGATCATTGCGAACGGAAATAATATACTGTTAGAAGTTGTTGATTAAAAGGAGAATACAAAATGAAGTTCACGAAAAAACCAATAACCATCGAAGCGTTTCAATTTGATGGCGACTTCATGAATAGTAACGGTGATTATTATGTGCCTGAGTGGGCAGTGGACGCCTACAAACAAGGCATTTTATATTTTGAAGGCCCAGACCTTTTTATAAGAACACTGGAAGGTATCCATGCAGTAAGCTATGATGATTACGTCATCAAAGGAGTAAAGGGCGAATTGTATCCATGCAAACCAGATATCTTTAAGATGACATATGAGCCTACCCCTGACGAGACATAAGAATTGATGAAATATAAAAAGCAGCCCAGATAGGCTGCTTTTTATAAATTTATATTTCGTTTAAAGGTATTTCAATGAGCATTTAAAGGAGAATTTATGAAAAAATCACCACTTGGATATGCGATAATATTCATTTTGTCCATATGGATTACCATAACATTAATTTTTATTCCTATCATCTGTTCTTCTAATTAAAATTAGATCAAAAGTCTTATTTTTATGCAGAAAAAAAATCTCATTTCAAATCTCGCAAATTCTCAAACAAGATTTCGCGCTATACTTGCATCTGCTTCAAGCTCCTTCCATTCATATGCTGTCATAACGACTACTAATGTCTCAGCTCCAACCAGCCGTCTTATAGCTTTCGTTGTCTGAATTCCGTCCATATCCGGCATTTTCAGATCTACCAGCACAATATCATAAGGGTTCATTTCCCTGATGCCTTTTTCGATTTCCAGTACTGCCAAAGCTCCCGAAGTCACATATTCTGCCTGTAGCCCCAAATCACTCATAATCAGGCTGGCATGTTCACAAGTCACAATGTCATCGTCAACTATCAGCGTTTTCAAATCCCGGAACTTTAGAAGATCAAGATTTTTACGTCGATAGCTTTCTTCCGTTAGGCCTAACTTTACATCGACGCAGAACTCACTGCCAACACCTTCGATACTGTGCACATTTATCGAACCGCCCATCAGCGTTACCAGATTCTTGCAAATAGCCAATCCCAGACCAGTACCGCCGTATTTGATAGAAATATTGGGATTTTCCTGTTCAAAAGATTCAAAAAGATGCTTTTGAAAAACCTTGCTCATGCCAATGCCTGTATCGCTTACGGTGAATCTCAGCCAGGCATCCTTATCACCCCGGCTCATCTGCCTGATAGTAAACTGGATTCTGCCACCTTCCGGAGTAAATTTTAAGGCATTAGATAAAATATTTAATAAAATCTGACGCAAACGTAATGAATCACCGATATAAAGCTCTTCTGTCATCCCTTCGATAACAGTATTAAATTTCAAGCCCTTCTCTTCCGCCTGCGGATAAAAAAGAGAGTTCAGACCGTTGATCATTTCTTCAAAATCAAATTTTTCATGTGCCAAACTCATTCGTCCGCTTTCGATACGCGACATATCTAAAATATCGTTGATCAGGCTCAGTAAAAACCTTGCCGAAATACCGATCTTCGCCAGGCAATCGCTGATACGCTCTTTATTATCCAATGCAGACAACGCTATAGCTGTCATACCGATAATGGCATTCATCGGCGTACGTATCTCATGGCTCATCCGCGATAAAAATTCCGTTTTAGCATTGTTTGCAGCCTCTGCCGCACCTAAAGCAGTACGCAAAATCTGATTTTTTTCCGCCTCATTGTCCTTTTGCTCGTCAATGCAGCGAATCAGCGAAACTGTAAGAATATCATCATTAACGGGATTTTCCACCTTGATTTTATGTGCTGAGACCCAATGATACTGTCCATCATCCAGAAGCTGGCGATGCTCCATATAAGTTTCGTGAGCACCTCGTTCATACTCTGCCAGTTGGTTCTGACGGGCAAATTTACTGGTAAACTCATCTCTATACTCAGGTGCTACCGAACCCAACACTCCATTGACCATAGCATCATAGCTGCCGCAATCCAGAGAATGCAGGCTCTGTCCCTCCTGATCTAAAACACTGCAGGTATTCCGTGTAAGATTTCCGAAAATGATCATCGGATAAGCTGATGTGATAGCCGTATATAACGCGCTGCGTTCCATCAGATCCCACTGCTGGTTTTTGCGGCGCAGCTGCAGGATTTCGGTAACATCATGGAAAATTATCTGATAGATTTTTTCCCCCTGCTGATTTTGAATAACGCAGGCAGCAGACCGTACCCATCTTTCCTCGCCTGCTACAGTTTTGATACGGTGGCTTGAATTCTTGACGATCCCTTCCTCTGCAATACTGAAAAGTTCCTCTAAAACCTTTGTTCTATCTTCCGGATGGATACAGCGAAGAATATTATCACAAACATCCCTCCGCAGAAAAAACTCATGCTCATTCTCGAACCCTAAAATATTAGCCCCGGTCCTGTTGACCATCAAAGCTTTGGGGATCCTGTCAAAGCTGCATTGCAGCAGGCCGCTGGGCATAGTATCGATAATATTCTGCAGGATATTCTTCTGCTGCCTGTTCTCAACGCTTTCCTCGAAAAGCTTTTGTTTTGCTTCTATCTCACCAGAAATATCCCTGATCACACTGATACAGGCATCATTTCCGTTCACAGCCAGAACCTTTTTCCCAACATCACTGACCCAGATATAACTGCCGTCTTTCTTTTTCATCCGATACTTAACTTCATACTCACTATCCTGATCCATCGCCCGGCTGGCAATCTGCTCCACCCGTTCCAAATCATCAGGATGAATGCCGTTCATAACCAGACCTTTGGTATCTGCTACAAATTCCTCATAAGTATAGCCAAGATAAGCAAGCATTCTTTCATTAACATAATACAAAGGAAAACCTGGCGCAACATAACCGCCTAAAATACCACCTGGTATACTGCGGTTAAGCAGACCCAGCATTTGCCTGTTAATGCTGCTTTCGACCTCGGCAACCTTTTCCATACTGAACGCTGCCGGGAAAAAATCACCTGTCTCCGGTCCCATATTTGCCTGTGAAACATGCAGCGCCGCAATTTTCCATACAGAATCACAGCAATTGCAGGCTGCCATTACACGTATGCTTATGTCACTGTCATACCCATCTTTATTTTTTTTGAGCAGCAGATCACATAGAAATACTGCCGCCGTTTCAGACAGCATCGTATTTTGAACATTTTCATATTCAAAGAAAACCGCATATGGTGCAGCTGCAATTTCAGCCTGCAAAAATTTTACAGCCTCACTGCGATCTCTGGCACTGCAGACTGCCCCCAGACCTATCCATCTGATGTCTTCACGCAGAAAGCCTGCGGCAGCTTTATAATCGCGTTCATTAAAATAAGCAGTAAAAAAGTCCTGCATCAGCTTGTTTACTTTCTGCCCGGCACTGATCATATTAAGCTCTCCCGTATTCTTATCCGTCATTTTTCTTTAATTATATTAAATGAATTATTAAAAAACAAGAAAAACAATTCTTAACATTAAAATATTATTTTAAAAGAAAATTCCTGACTGCAAACAGTCAGGAATCCTTTAATTACTTTTCAACTATATTATTTTATAAAAAAATGCAGCGCCAAACTCAATAACCCCGAACCAACCAGTGTTTGGATCACGCCGCAGATCTTCTTCTTGATCAGGACCAGTGAAACAAGCAAAACGATCGTGCTGACCAGATCAGGATCACTCCAGACAGCCGGCAATTTTTCTTCGTTCCACAAAGACAGAGTTAAAAACATCACACCGGCAGAAGCTATCAATGCGACTACAGCGGGGCGCAGGCCGTTCAAAACACCCCTGATCGCTCCCATATCTCCATATTTCGCCAGCAGCTTTGCCAATGCGATCATAATAATAAGCGAAGGCGTAACAAAACCTGCCGTCGCCGCTACCGCGCCGCCAATACCTGCCACCTTTGTCCCTACGAAAGTAGCGGCATTGATACCTATTGGCCCCGGTGTCATCTGCGAAATAGCAACAACGTCCATAAATTCACTGAATGATATCCAATGATGGACATCAATGACCTGCGTCTGGATCAGCGGTATGGAAGCATAACCTCCGCCAACGCAAAAAGCGCCGACCATACAGAAACTCCAGAACAAACTTATATATATCACTTCCATACCTCCTTAGCTGTATTTTTCATCCTGCAGCCATAAATAACCGATAACGGCATCGATCAGAATAAGATACATGATATTGACCTGAAAAAAATAATTGGCGATAAAAGTGCCGAAAATAATCAAACACGGCAGCAGCAGCTTCTTTTTCAGCTCTTTCTGCAGCAGATTTATGCCTACGTCAAGTATCAGCGCTGTAGCCCCGCACTGCATACCACGCAGCAAAATCTGCACATAATAATTATGGGCAAAAGCATCATAAAAATACGAAATCACCGTCAGTGTGATCAGCGGCGGCAGCACTGTAGCCAGCAAAGTAACTGCAGCGCCGGTATACCCTGCCAGACGATAACCTATAATGATAGCGGCATTGACGGCCACCACTCCAGGAGCCGACTGCGCTACTGAAACAAGATCAAGCGCTTCCTTATCACTCATCCATTTATAATGATCGACATATTTGGCTTTCAGCAGCGGGATAATGACAAAACCACCACCCACTGTAAAAGCACTGATCAGGAACGTAGATTTAAACAGTTCCCAGTAAAACTTTTTATCTATTACCACAGAATTATTCACTTCATGCCTCCATCACTAATTTGGCTGATGATATTATCATAACAAAATTTTAATCTGCCGTACAGCTTCCGAAGCCTGACTAAAATTAAAAATCCGGCATCAATACTTAATTATAAAAATAAAAGGAGCTTCAAATAAATGAAACTCCTTTTATCAGCAATATTCTGTTGCAAGCAGTCGCAATCAACCTGCTAAAAACCTTCACAGCAATTCTTTTTTTCTGGCAAGTATTTCTGCCACAGCCGCACAGGCAGGGCAATCGCAGTATTCAGCCCCAGCAAGCTTTATTTCTTCAGCATGTGCGGTAATATTCTTTGCCAGTTCGGCACCAAAATATCCGGCTCCGGCCTCAGATCCTGCAAAAGCTATCAGATTGTCGATCGGCATAATATCCGCTTCCAGTTCGGCAATATATTCTTTTGTTTCATCGGCTTCCCGTTCTGTGCCGACCGCATCCAGCCAGCTCTGCGCCGCTGCCTTAGCTTCACTGCTGCAGGAAGCAGCATTCATCAATTCATGTGTCTTTTCAATAACATAATCCAATACTTCTTTTTTCATAAAACTCAACTCGCTTTCTTTTATTTACCCCTTTCAGGGCCTGGTAATCACTCGATCCAGCCGCTTGCACACCTAGCCGCAGCCTGCTTTGAATTTCCGAAACACTGCCGCAGACCTTTCATCTGCCAGCCTCCTTTCCCTGCGTAAATCTCATGTTTATCTATCATAAAAATATTGTTGTCCCTTGTTTATCAGCTGCTAAAATTAGTTCGAGGTCTAACTATTTTCTTAAAAAATTTTACCCCAGATTATCCAGAATTTTTTGCAAAGATATTTCCAGCTTTTTCATTTCTTCCTGTTCCATATTTTGAAAAACTTTTTGAACTAAATCAGCTGAAATTTTTTCAAAAAGCTTCTGCAATGCTTTTCCCTGCTCAGTCAGCTCCACATAAATGACCCGGGAATCCTCCGCTGCCTGAAATTTCTTCACCAGCCCCAGCTCTGCCAGCTTATTTACGAGCACCGTTACCGTTGGTTTCGTCCGATGGATAGAGTCTGAAATCTCTTTCATCGTCACCCGCTCCCTTTGATACAGACACGCTAAAATATCTCCATGTGAGGGAGCCAGTTTAGTAATACCATGCTGCGCCAGATCTGCCAGAATGAATTTATTAGCCTTCTCTCTTATTTTACTGATCAAAAAAATCGTTTTTGTCTGCTTCATCATATCTCAATTATAATTAGACATCTAACTATTGTCAAATATTTTTATTCTTGCTGATGTCTGCCGCTTCAAAAAAATAAACGGTCCTTCAAATAAATGAAGAACCGCATAATCATCTGGCGGAGAGGGTGGGATTCGAACCCACGGTACGTTGCCGTACATTTGATTTCGAGTCAAACACCTTCGACCACTCGGACACCTCTCCGCGTAAACCAGCCTTATTTATTATATCATAAATCCGTATTTTGCAAAGAGTTTTTCTTAATTTTCCGCACTGTCAGCAGCTATTCCAGCCTTTGCCAGCCTGTTTTCCGCACGTCTGCGTCTAAAAAAATCCTTCATTACCTGTGCACATTCGGCTTCACAGACGCCGCTGACGACCTGTGCCGTATGATTAAGATTGGGATTACTGATGATATTAAAGATCGACTCTGCCCCTCCGGCTTTAGCATCAGGACAGCCGTAAACAACCTTGTCGATACGACTGTTGACGATAGCGCCCGAACACATTGGACAGGGCTCGACTGTAACATAAAGCACGGCCCCTCTAAACGCCAGCGGCCCAGCTTTTTACACGCCTCCCTGATCACGATGACCTCGGCGTGCGCCGTCGCATCGTTCCAGGTTTCGCGCATATTATGCGCCCTCGCTACAACTTCACCTTCAACCACAAGTACGGCGCCGATCGGTATCTCGCCGATCACGTCAGCCGCCCGGGCTTCCTGCAGCGCCAACTGCATATATTCTTCGTCCGTCATTGCATTTAACATCTTCTGCTTACTCCTGTAACGCTTCTGCCGCTGTCATCAGTTCTTCCCAACGCAGCATCAGCTTCTCGATTTCCGCTTGCAGGGCAGCATGCTCCGCCGCCAAAGCAGCGCTGGCTTCCGGGTCTGTATGGCTGGCAGGATCGGCCATTCGTCCTTCCAGCACCCCCAGCAAAGCCTCCTGTTCACGAATACTCAATTCAACTTTTGCCAGCAGCTTTTCTGCTTCCTGCGGGCTGTAGGCACGCTTATGCCTGCCGGAACTTTTTACAGTACTGCTTATCGGCTCAGGCGCAGCCTTCCTCTGCACAGGGGCGCTGCTCGGCACGGCAGCCTGCAGCAGCCGTCTTTTAGCCTTTTCTTCTAAATAAAAATCATAATTGCCTTTATAATCACAGACCCGGTGATCTTCCAGTTCCCAGATCCTGTCAGCGATCTCGTTGATAAAATAACGGTCATGGCTGACCACCAGCACCGTTCCGTCAAAAGCAGTCAAAGCAGCTTCCACAGTCTCCCGCGCCATAATATCAAGATGGTTGGTCGGCTCGTCCAGCACCAGGCAGTTTGCCCCGTCCAGCACCAGCTTCAGCAATACCAGACGTGCCTTCTGACCGCCTGACAAAGTGCCGATCTCTTTAAAAACGTCGTCGCCGTGAAACAGCATCCCGCCAAGCAGTGAACGCGTACGTTCCTCAGTAAAGCCATATTCCACCAAAAAATTATCCAGCAGCGTCTGTTTGGGAGCAAGCCTTTCATAGCTCTGCGAAAAATACCCCACCTTCACACGATTGCCGATCTGCGCTGTTCCCTTCAGCGGCGGCAGCTCGCCTAAAACAGTTTTCAGCAATGTCGTTTTACCGGTGCCGTTAGGGCCCAGCAAGCCAACCTTTTCACCCTTGCGCAGCACCAAATCTATATCATGCAGCAGTACATTATCGCCATAACCAACAGAAAGGTTATCCAAAATCAGCACCCGTTCAGCAGACTCCGGCGCAGGCGGCAGGCGCAGGGCAAATTCCTCATGCTGCACAGGCGCGTCCATCCGCTCCAGACGATCCAGCTGAGATTGGCGTCCACGCGCCATCTTACTTTTGATGCCCGCTTTAAAACGACGGATATAGGCTTCCGTCCGTGCGATATAATCCTGCTGCGAAGCATAAGCAGCTTCCAGTGTTGCAGTCTGGAGCTCTTTCTGCACCAGATATTTGCTGTAATTGCCTTTGAAGGAAGTCAGATGCCCGCCTTCCATTTCCAGTATCCGTGTAGCGATATTATCAAGAAACGCACGGTCATGACTGACTGCCAATAGCCCGCCCTTAAATTCCTGCAGATACTTCTCCAGCCACTCAGTCATAGCAATATCCAGATGATTTGTAGGCTCATCCAAAATCAGAAAATCAGGCTGCCGCACCAGGGCCGCCGCCAGCATCATCCTGGTTTTCTGTCCGCCGGAAAAGTGCTCCGCCGTCTTATCCCAGACCGCTTCCTCAAAACCCAGGCCAATCAAGACTCTTTTAATAAACGCTTCATAATTATATCCGTCGACATGTTCGTAACGTTTGGTCACACGGGCGTATTCCTCTAAAACCCCGTCCAGCTCCGCACCCGGTTCCAGCTGGGCAGAAAGTGCTTCCAAAGCCGCCAGTTCTTCACGCATCGTCACTATCTCCGGGCAGGAGCGCAGCATAAACTGCCACAAACTGCCGGTGCCGATATTCTGAAACCCCTGCTCCACATAACCGATCTTCAAGCCGGGTTCAAAACGCACCACGCCGCCGTCAACCGTTTCCGGAGCCAAAAGACAGCGCAGCAGCGTTGTTTTGCCGCTGCCATTTACGCCTACCAGCCCAATTTTTTCACCTTTATCGATCATAAAGCTGATATCCTTAAATATTTCATTAATGCCAAAACTCCTGGCAATTTTATCTACAACAAGCTGCATTTTTTCGTCCTCTGTTTTCTTCTTCCTGAACTCTTATTTTAACAAAAAAACGGCTTGAAAGCAAAAAGACCGGCTGCCCAGGCAAACCGGTCTTACATTTTCAGCCTTCATAGCCCTGCGGGTGTCCCTTATGCCATTTCCAGGCCGTACTGATAACTTCATTGACAGTACTGCACTTAGGCACCCAGCCCAGCTCGTCCCTGATCTTCTCCGAAGAAGCGATCAGCACAGCCGGATCGCCGCTGCGGCGGCTTTCTTCCACCACAGTAAAGTCTATCCCCGTAATCTTTTAGCAGCATCGATGATCTCGCGCACGCTGAAACCATTTTCACTGCCCAGATTATACACGCGGCTCGCTCCTCCAGCCAGCAGATGCTTGAGTGCCAGAACATGTGCCGTTGCCAGGTCGCAGACATGAACATAATCACGCACACAGGTACCGTCTGCAGTAGCATAATCAGTACCATAGATGGCAACCTGCCTGCGTACGCCCTGCGGAGTTTTTAAAACCAGCGGGATCAAATGCGATTCAGGATCATGGTCTTCGCCGATATCACGGCTCGGCGAAGCTCCTGCGGCGTTAAAATAACGCAGCGCCACATAACGCATCTCATAAGCCATATCATAATCAGCCAGCATTTTTCGATCATCAGCTTCGTGCGGCCGTAAACATTAGTCGGGTTCAGACAGCTGTCCTCTTTAATGGGAACGCTCTCAGGCTCTCCGTATACTGCCGCCGTCGACGAAAAAACGATATAATCTACGCCGGCGCCTTTCATTGCTTCTAAAAGATGCAGCGACCCCTCCACATTATTAAAATAATACTTGGAAGGATTTTCCATCGATTCGCCGACCAGACTGCTGGCAGCAAAATGAATGACCGCGTCGATCTCAAACTGGGCCATGATATGCTTCAAAAAAGCAACATCATGGATATCTCCCTCCACCAGCTGCACCTCTTCAGGCACTGCCGCCGCATGGCCTGTGGAAAGATTATCGTAAACGATCGGTGTGAAACCGTTTTTCTGCAATTCTTCAACTACATGTGAACCAATATAACCGGCACCGCCGGTAACCAGAACATTCATCATTCAATCTCCTTAGTTCTTACTGACAATAGTCTGTAAATATGCTAAAAACTTATCCTTCAGATCAGGACGCTTCAGCGCCATTTCCACCGTCGCCTCCAAAAAGCCCTGTTTATCGCCGACATCATAACGACGTCCTTCAAAATTATAAGCATACATCTTCTGCAGTTTAGCCAGCTCCTTCAATGCGTCCGTCAGCTGGATCTCATTACCGCGTCCCGGCTTGGTAGCCTCCAGGATCGGGAACACCTCGGGATTGATGATATAACGCCCCAAAACAGCCAGCCGCGAAGGCGCTTCCTCAACGCCCGGTTTCTCGACCATATCTCTGACCGTAAAGGTGCGCGGTTCGGCCGTAGGCTCGGACGCTACGATACCATAAGACGATACCTTTTCCTGCGGCACCTCCTGTACGCCCAAAACACTGGCCCCGGTTTTATCATAAACATCCATCAGCTGTTTCAGCGCCGGTACTTCACCGTCTACTACATCGTCGCCCAAAAGCACCGCAAAAGGCTCATCGCCGATAAACTGCTTCGCGCATAAAATAGCATGCCCCAATCCGCGCGGCTCTTTCTGGCGGATATAGTGGATCCGGATATCAGAGATCTTTTTGACCATCTCCAGCTCCTGCGCTTTACCGCCGGCCGCAAGGTTCAATTCCAGTTCGATACTGCGGTCAAAATGATCCTCAATAGCACGTTTGCTGCGCCCGGTAATAATCAGAATATCTTCTATTCCCGAAGCAAGCGCTTCTTCAATAATATACTGGATCGTCGGCTTATCAACGATCGGCAGCATCTCCTTCGGCGTAGCTTTAGTAGCAGGCAGAAAACGCGTGCCTAATCCGGCCGCCGGAATAACAGCCTTGCGCACTTGTTTGATTGCAGTCATCTGTATCACTCTTTCTCCACTTGAACAGGAAATAAATTTTTAGATAAACACTTACCTTGATTGCCGCCGGCACCGATCAGACGCGGGCTCTGTCAGGCTTCTTCGCCGCCGATCAGTTCCAGCAGTTCCGCTGTTTTTTCAGCCAGCAGCTTTTTATCGCCTCTGGTCTCAACATTCAGACGCATCACCGGCTCTGTATTGGAAACACGCACATTGAAACGCCATTCGGCATAATCAATGCTCAGCCCGTCCAGCTTATCAACCTGACCGCCGGGAGCATATTCAGCCTCGATCGCCGCCAGTACGGCCGCTGAATCTTCAACCTTGCGGTTGATCTCGCCGCTGCAGGGAAATTTTTCCATCCGTGCTTCGACCAGCTCCGACAAAGTTTTACCGCTGGTGCATAACAGCTCCGCCACCAACAGCCAGGGTATCATGCCGCTGTCACAGTAGGAAAAATCTTTAAAATAATGATGTGCCGACATTTCGCCGCCGTACAGCACCTCATTGGCACGCATACATTCCTTCATAAAGGCATGCCCGCTCTTGCAGCGCACAGCAACACCGCCAGCCGCATCCACAACCTCCTGCGTGTTCCAGGTCAGACGCGGGTCATACATGATCTTGGCGCCCGGCTGCTTGCGCAGAAATACCTCTGCCAGCAAACCGACTATATAATAGCCTTCAATAAATTCGGCTTTTTCATCAAACAAAAAGCAGCGGTCAAAATCGCCGTCCCAGGCCACGCCCAGATCAGCCTGATATTCGCGCACCAGTTTTGCCGTAGCCTCGCGATTTGGTACCAAAAGCGGATTAGGCACCCCGTTCGGGAAAGTCCCGTCAGGTATTTCATTGATCTTGATAAATTCAAAAGGCAGATATTTGGCCAGTTCGTTCAAGACCGGACCGGCGCCGCCGTTCCCAGGGTTAGCCACTATCTTCAGCGGTTTCAGCGCCTTGATGTCGATATATCCCAGCAAATGCTCGATATATTCCGGCATGATATCATAACGTCTTACAGCACCCTCCGTCTTGCCCGGCACCTTGACATGAGGAAAATCCTTACTGTCGACCACCATATCAGCGATCTCCATCAGTCCCGTATCGGCCGAGATCGGTCTGGCTCCTCGGCGCACGAGCTTCATCCCGTTATACTCTGCCGGATTGTGACTGGCCGTTACCATGATCCCCCCGTCAGCGTCCAGATGTGCCGTCGCGAAATAAATCATCTCCGTACCACACTGCCCGATATCGATCACATCACTGCCACCGTGCCGCAGCCCTTCCGTCAAAGCATCGACCAGCTCGCGCCCGCTCAAGCGTATATCATGCCCGACTACAACTTTTTCAGCTGCAAACATCGCCGCAAAAACGCGCCCTACCCGATAAGCCATCTCCGCATTGACCTCTGTCGGCACAACGCCGCGCACATCATATGCTTTAAACGCTTTCTTAGTTAATTCCATATTTCTCCGCTCCCCTATATCTTTCTGCAATTATCTGAAAACATGATAATTATTACTTTCTACCTCCACAAAAAAACTCCTGCTTAAAAAGTTATTTTTAAGCAGGAGTGCGTTACATCGCATAATTATTTTCCCTTAAAATATCCTCGGCAAATTCACCCAGATACCAGCGCGCCACTGAAAAAAACGGCTGATAATTGCCATCTTCATCCGGCAGCAGGATACTTTCCGCCAGCAGCGGCAAAAACTCCTCCAGCACCGCTCCGCCAGCCAAAGCACTGTTTATCTCGTCCTCCAGTATCCTGATCAGCGCCAGTCTCATCCGCTGCAGCCGCGGCGCGTTCAGATTCAGCTCGCGGATCGTATTGCGCGCCTTGGCCTGCAGTTTTTTCGGACAGGAACTTTCGTCAACGATCATCTTACCGGTATGCTCCTGATAACGAAACAGCCTGACTGACGCCGGTATCTTCAGCGGGTTCAGTATCCGCTCGGAAATCGGTTTCCCGCCCTTTGGTACATCACAGCTCCGGTCATTCTTCCTGCTGGAATAACGCCATTCAGGGTCCGACACATAAGGCTGGCTGCCGCCATGGCAAACACCAAGCAGATTATGCCAGTCCAGGTGATAATTGTGTTTTTCAAGCTGTGTAGCTACTTTTGGGAAGAAATGCTCCACCCTGAAATCATCAACATTGTCCTCAAACTCAGCCAGCTTGATACTGATCTCACAATACGCGCATAAACCGTGCTGATCCTGCAGCAGCTGCTGCTTTACTTCGCGGTAGCCCCTGCGGTTGCGCCGGCGGAAATGCTCCCAGGTCTCGTCCGGGAACGCCTTCACATAACTGCACAGGCGCTCGGGTGTAGCCGGAGATTTGTACACCCGTTTCATTTTTTCTTCCTCCTGAAAGACTTCATCCTGATTTCCGTATCAGCACGGACCAAAGCCGGTTCACACCCTTTAGACCATTCGTCCAGACGTTTGCGCAGCTCCTGGCCTCGTCCGTATCCCATTTATCCTCGCTCACAAGCATCAGATACCTGTACAGGTCCTTCACGATCGGCAATGCCTGCGGGCGCGTGTCGACATTCTGAATATCCTTGAGCAGCTGAAAGCTTTCAGCGCCTAAAGAAAAGGCAGGTTTATCGATATTGATCAGATTATTGTCCCAGCGCAGGATACGGATAGCCTCAGCAGGGACCGTGCTCAGAACCTGCGGACTGTGAGTCGTCACAATAAACTGTACGTTGGGAAACGCCTTCCGCACATCATACACTACCGCCTGCTGCCAGGAAGGATGCAAATGCATATCGACTTCGTCGATCAGTACGATGCCCGGCGTTTCAAGAGCCGCCATGGCTCCAAGGTCAGGGTTCAGCCGCACCATCCGGTACGCAAGATCTGCCGCCATACTGATCACGCTGCGGGTACCGTCACTCAAAGCCTCCAGCGGCAATACACCCATCGTTTCATGCATAATGATCAGATTTTGAAAAGCAAAGCTGTAATCTATATCCGTCCAGCCCATACTGCCGATACAGGTAATGATCGCCTGACGCACAGCCTTCAGCACTTCCGTATACGGATTCTTTTCATCCTTTTTACCGCTCTCGGCCAGATAACGGTCAAATTCCATCGCGCTCATCGCCGCATATTTGAACCACTGCCCAAAAGTATTATATGATGACGAAGGCTCCATACAATCGACGTAGCCGCTGCCGCGCTCCAAACTGATATCCTTGCGCAGCTCGAACAGCTTATTATCCTTCCACATCCTGCTGGTACCATAATAAGCCATGACCGGCAAAATTATTTTACTGTCGTTGACCTCCCGCAGCGCCTTGACCATATGCCGCCCATACTCGCTCAAAGCCTTCGCATTCAGGATCGTCGTCCGCCCCCCGGCCGCCTTCAATTCTCTTTTCCAGGTGATCTTTTCGCCGTCAACAACGCCTTCTGCCCCGATCACAACGGGATACTGGCTTTTCATCCGCAGCACATGCTCCAAAGTCCTGCCTACAGTATCTTTGGTCTGGCGTACGTCCGTATCACTGATCTGGCCTTAACACCGTCAAAGCACGCCAGATAAGGCCCTAAAGCTACAGCGACCGCATCTAAAATAGCTGTTTTGCCCTTACCGTTTTCAGCTACGATAACAGTCAGTTCTTTGTTGAAATCTATCTCAAAATTATCATAACAGCGGTAATTCTGCAAACATAAGCGACTGATATACATAGTACACCTCCAGAAGTATATTTTCTTTTATTATACCTTTTTTCAGCCGAATATGGAAATTTCTCTGCATTCTTTGTATAATAGATATATTATTTGAGAGTGAGAAGGTTTTAAAATGAATATTTTTCTCGTGATCGCTTTAGCAATGCTGCTGATCATCATCCTGCTGCGCCGCCACATCCCCATCGGTCCGGCGATCCTGGCAGGCGGCCTGCTGATCTGGGCTTTAGTAGCCCCTCAGTTCCATTATCTGGTCAGCGCCTTCACTACCACGCTTACCATGCAGCGCACCTACGACCTGATCCTGGCGCTCTATTTTGTCATGTGCCTGGAAATCGAGCTGCGTACCAGCGGCGCTTTAGACGGAATGATCCGCGCCCTGCAGCGCTTATTTGCCAGCGAAAAATTTACACTGGCCATTATGCCAGCTTTTCTCGGCCTGCTGCCTTCGCTGGGCGGCGCACGTTTTTCTGCGCCCATCGTCGAAGCAGCCAGCCGCAATACAGACCTGACCAAAGAACATAAAGCCGCCATCAATTTCTGGTTCCGGCATATCTTTGAATTTTCCAGTCCCATCATACCCGGCATGATCATGGCCTGCAGCATCGCCGGCGTTGCCTTCAGCGACTTTATCGCCCACCTGTGCTGGCTGACCCTGCTGGCATTTGCCCTGGGCTGGCTGGTGCTCATCCGTCCGCTGGATATGCCCGCTAACAGCAATGTAGATGTCGATCCGGCCGAACGCCGTCAGGACATTATGAACCTGGTACTGTCGCTTTCCCCGGTCGTAATCAACTTCCTGCTGGTAGTTTTCTGCGACCTTAACGCCTCCACCGCTATGGCTCTGGTCACCTTCGCCATGATCCCGGTCCTGCGTATGACAAGCCGCGTCCTGAACATCAAAGAAGTTTTTACCGGCGCCTGCGACTGGAAAATGCTGATGAACGTTTTGTGCATTCTCTATTTTATCCAGATCCTGACCGATACCAACGTTCTGCATACCATCGTGGAAGATTTTAAAGCCTCGCCGCTGCCCGTACCTGTCATTATCGCCGCTATCTCCTTTATTATCGGCATCCTGACAGGTCTGTCACAGGGTCATGTAGCGATCGTTATGCCCATCGTAGCAGCCCTGTCGCCCGGCGACCTGAACCTGGCAGGCGTGGCCATGGCCTTCGGCGTAGCCGGACAAATGCTGACGCCGACACATATGTGTTTTATCGTCACCCTGGATTATTTTAAAGCCGACTTCTTCAAGACCCTCAAACCGATGTTTATTTTAGAAGTCATGCTGCTGACAGTATTCAGCATCTATACCTGGTTCACCTGGTAACAGACCTTATCTATATAAAAAGGCCGGACTTAACAGTCCGGCCTTTTTTATTGGGTTTTATTGATTTTTATTTCTGGGCCGCCTTTACTTCCAGCGGTACAAAAACGAATTCGCTCAGCTTACCGTTTTTATCGAAACCATATACCGCGCGCACAGCCTGCTGCCTGCTGTAGCCTACAAGATACGTCAGGCGGTCGCCCTGGTCGAACCGCTCATAAACCGCAAAACGCACCGATTTCTGAATACCAAACTGTTCCTTCAGCTGCTTTTGCAAAGCGGCAAAATTAGCCGCCGTCATCTTCTCTGCCAGCTCCGGCACCATATCTACCTGCAGCTGCGTCACAGCCGCAGCATCGCCGCTGAGTACTGCCATAAACTTATCGGCCACCTTCTGCTGCCTGTTCAAGTCACTGCCATCTCCTGCCGCATAACACATACCACTCACCACCATCATCAAAGTTAATATCAATAAGATTACTGTCTTTTTCATTACCATCCAACCCCCAACATTTATTCTTCAGCCTCAACTTGTTCAGACTGCTGCCTGTCAGCAGTTTCTTCTATATATTTTTCTTTCAGCTGCGTATAATCAGCAGCCAGTTTCTCATAAGCAACATCACGCTTTTCATTATCAGCCTGCAAACGCCTGTTATCCTGCTCCAAAGCCGCCAGACGCTCCAGCACCCTGTTCAGTGTTTCCTGCTCAACGCCAGCCGCTTTGGCCGCTTCCTTCGCCTTGCGCTCTGCTTCCGGCAGCCTGTCCAGCGCTATGCTGATACCCATATTCATCATATGCTTGCTGCTGGTCGTCGATGCCCCGATACTCAGCATCGTCCGTTTGTCAGGGCGATAGAACCCGCCTACTGCCAGTGCCTGCTTGCCCTCATAACTGCCCATCGCCATTGCGAAATCCGCACGGCTGTTGGCGTTTTCAGGCTGCGGATGCAGACCTGCCAAAGCGGCGCTCAGTGCGCCCACTTCCTTGATCTCGACTCCCATACGGTTGACCCTGCCGTCCAGCTCTCGCATATCACTCTGCATACCTTCAATGGCGCTGCCTACTTCTATCGTGCTGCCGTCCTCGCGTTTCAAGGTCACTTCGCCGCTGCCGATCGTGGTGCCGCTGGTCTTGGTGACTTCTTTCTCGTTGCCGTCAGCGTCTTTTTCCGTAGTCGTCGTTGTTTTGCTGACGCTGATACTGTCGCCGGTCATCGTGGTCGTGCCGCTGGTGTCTTTAGTAACCTTTCCGTCTTTGTCAGTTACCTTATTGCTTGTGCTCAGCGTCATACCTTTTTCATTCGTGCCGAAGCTGCTTTCCTTCACCGTCACATTGTCTTTGCTGTCGGTCGTGGTTTTGCTGGTCGTCACGCCGGTACCACCTGCCGAGGTATTATTTACGGTCTTGGTGCTTTCCTTACCGTCAGCCGAGGTTTTCTCAGCCGCCTGTGTCGTTCCGTTCACAGCACTGGTCTTAAAGTCATTAGTCACTGTATTCCCGTCGGCATCAGCACCGCTCAAATGGTTGTTTACGGCGTCAGTCTGGCTGATAGTACCTCCGGCTACAGTTACCTTATTACCGTCTACGTATAACTCGTCCGTATCTATCCTGCCGGTAGTCACCTTATTACCCTGGATCGTAGTATCCAGCTGGCTGCCTGTGCCGTAAACCGTATCACCGCTGTGGGTAAATTTGGCGCCGTCTGCCGAGGTATTGCTGAAACCGTAGTCGCCAGCTTTGCTGCTCAGGTTGCCGTTAGGGGCAACGCTGAATTTGGCTGTGCTGGTATCGCTGCTGCTGCTGACGCCGATATACAGTCCTTTATCCGTAATAAAGCCGTCTGTGTCGTTGACGACCGAGCTGTTTTTACCAACGTGGATACCATCTTCATTGATCTTGACCTGATTCTTTTCGCCTTCGGCCACCAGAATACCGTCTTTACTGATAACTGTTTTATTCTTTTCACCATCAGCGACAACGATCGAATCGCTGGCATTGACTTTATTAGTGTCAATACCGTCAGTAGTGATACTGGTATTGCCCTCGATCGTCGTCGTATCACCGTCAGGCTTGCCGATGCCGCTAGTATTGCCGTCACCGCTGCCTGTACCACCGCCAGTGCCGCCGCCCGTTCCCAGGCTGTCGACCTTATTTTTCAGCGCTTTCACATCTACGCCGTTAAAGTTAGCGCCGTTGATCTCCGCACCATTCACCTTGCCGCCGCTCAGGCTGACGCCGCCGATCTTACCATCAGCAAAACTGATACCATTGATACTGCCGACGCTTGTCATTACGCCGTTAGCGGCAAAATCCACACCGCCGATAGCCGCTGTTGCCGCGGTCATGTTCGCTGTTTGCATACCGTCAGCCGTAAAGCTGGTAACACCCTCGAGCGTGGTCACATCTTTACCGTTGTCTTTGGTGCGTTTGATACCTTCCGTATCAGTGCTGGTACCACTGCCTGGGCCGCTGTTTTCAATAGTTGTAACACGGTCTTGCAGGTCTTTGATATTCACGCCGCCCACACTCAAACCGTCAGTTGCGTTGCCGCTAATAGCAACTCCGTTCAGATTGTCCGCCGTTACCGATCCTGTTACCAGACTGGTGTGATCGATATGCGTACCGTCAGCATCGGCATATAAAGCAATGCCGCCGGCCGCTTTTTTACCTACGTGGATACCGCTGGCATCTACTGTGACCTGCTTATCAGTACCCTCACCGAAAATAATAGCATTATCAGTGATTTGCGTATGGGTTTGATTGCCTACATTTCCGACAACTACATTGCCGCTGAAGCTGGTACTGGTAGTATCATTGTCATAGCTCATACCCGTAGTTACTGTTTGCAAATCAGTTACTCTGGTATTTACTGCTGCCAAACCTGTATCCGCATCGCCAACAGTTGTTTTTAAAGTATCGACGTCAGCTTTATCCGCTTTTAAAGCTGCTTTCTCTGCGGTATAGGCTTCACTTATCCCTGCATACTTAGCAGCTAACTCCGTGCCGCCTTCTTTCAGCGTAGTTGCATCAACTATGCCAGTTACGACAATGCCTCTGCCACTGATTGCGGTACTGCCTTCGATAGTAGTCAGGCTATCTACCGTATCCACTGTACCGCTGTGTTTGATACCCACCGTATTGGCGCTGGTTGCACCGCCATTAGTTTTCAAATCAGCAATATCATCGGTTATTGTTTTTAAGCTGTAGCCGCCAATTGCCGCATCTTTAGCCGCATCACTGCCGCTGATCGTCACACCGTTCACAGTTTTGGCCGTTAAGGCACCGTCACTGCCAAAGCCAAAGCCCGTAACGCCAACTTTAAACTCACCTGCTGTCACTACTCCGGTGAAAGTAGTTGTACCGCTGGCATAGGACATACCTGTTGTTGCTGTTTCCAAAGCAGTCACTATCGCTGTATCAGCTTTGCCACTTATAGATGTTTCCAGATCAGATTTTATAGTATAGACCTGCCCGCCGGTCACAGCTTCCGTACTGGCGGCGCTGGTAATATCTCCTGCCGTCAGGCCGCTCAGCTTACCGCCTGTCAAAGTAACGGCCCCTACTGTCAGCTTGCTATTTTCTAATATTGCATTACCAACAGTAACTTTATTTGTTGTCAATCCATCTGTTGTGATACTGGTATTATCTTCAATCTTAGTCGTCGATATACCTGTCGTATCACGTTTGATACCCGCTGTATCCGCAGTACTCACACCGTCAGTCTTGATACCATCAACAGTAGCTTTCAGGGCACTCACATCCACACCGTCTACTGTTCCATCACTTTTGATGCTGATGCCGTTAAAGCTATCGCTTGTAATAACAGCGCCATTGACAGTTGCTGCCGTCAGTGTGCCGCTGCTGTCCATGCCATAAGTTGTTGCTCCTACTTTAAAGCCTTTGGCAATCACAGTCATACCATCAGCAACGCTGATTCCTGCCGTATTCTTCTTTAAATTACCGATATCGCTTTCTGCCGTACCGACTTTGTTGCTCAAAGTACTTACTGTCGCTGTATCTGCCTTACCTGCTACGTCAGCCTGCATCTGCGTTACGTCAACAGTACCCACAAACACGTTGTCTTTATCAGAGCCAGTTCCACCTTTAAGCCCTAACGCAACTTCATTCACCTTGCCACCATTAAGCGTTACGCCGCTGACCGTAAGGCCAGCCGCCGTGCTGACCGAAACTGCCACGCCGTTGATACTGGTCAACCCTGTGATCGCGCCACCAGTTCCGTCATCAGCTGTATTTAATTCAATGTCTTTGACGTTGACCAGACTGCGGAACAGATTATCTGTATAGTTTTTTTCATCATTATTGATATTATCGTAATATTTATCACCATTCTTATGCCCAAAACTGACAGTATCAGAAGCATCCACAGAAGAATATGCACCTAAAGCCACACTTTTGCCTGCATTCCGATTTGCATAAGTCTGATACCCAAAAGCAATGCTATTAGCAGTAATTGCTCTAGCATTAGTACCTATAGCTATGGCATTGCCTTCCGGCTGATCGTCTTCAGTATAGGCAGTGCTGTAAGCGCCAATGGCAATAGCATTATCACCATCTGCAATTGCTCTTGTACCAATTGCCGTGGCATTAAAAGAAGTGGCGCCAGTATATGCAGAAATTTGGGCATCTTTACCTAAAGCCATACTTCCTTTATCCCATTCGCTAACACCAGTATAAAGATCCAGACCATTAATTTTCATTGTATAAGATACTTCTTTTGCTTGATCCATGGTTACTTCACCCATGATCCCGCCGTTGTTAAATGTAATGCCGCCGATGGTAAGGCCGTCAGCCGCACTGCCCGAAACTGCCACACCTTCTATACTCGTCAAACCTGTTATACCGCCGTGCATTTCAATATCGGCAACATTTACTACACTGCGGAACAGGTCGTCACCAAAAGAACTGCCATCTCTATCAAGGTCATCTTTTTTATGGCCGAAGGATACCTGCTTTGCTTTACTTGTAGTGCTGTCAACGCCAATAGCTACACTATACAATTGACTTTCACCACTGATATGGGCTCCTTTTCCAATAGCAATACTATTTTGGCTTACCACCTTAGTATTTCTACCCAGCGCCATACTACCCAGTCCTGTATCCGTGATTTCACTATTCTCACCGATTACAATACTATCATCAGCATAAGCTCTAGAATAAGCACCTATAGCGATACTATAATTTGCAGACGCTCTTGCTTCGTAACCAACTGCAACTGTTGAATTACCATTAGCAACAGACAGTATGCCTATACCAGTATTGTTATTATTTGTTAATGTTCTCTTATCTGAACCAATCAAAAGGTGACTTTGATCTGCGGCAGCAGAAAAATAAACGCCGTTGATACTGGTAACATTATCCAAAGCACCTTCACTAAAGGTAACTGTACCATCAGAATAATTTACCAGCGGCATGATGCCATAATCATCGTTGCCGGCACTGGCGGCACGCACACCGTAGGGAACAAGCGGCATGGCAGCATCTGTATTAGCGCCATCTTCCCCCTCGGCGGCTGCTGCTTCCTCACCCGTGGCAGGTGCAGAAGTTTCTTCTTCCTCCGCAGGCGTTGTGGTGCTGCCGCTCTGCCCTTTTCCGTCCACAGTTTCAGTCTGCCCTGCAGGCTGACCAATCTCGGCCGCCCACGTGGGCGCAGCATGATAGCTTTGCATGCTCATGGCCAATAACACTGCCAGCAGCAGTTTTTTAGCACGCATATCCCTTTTACTCATCTTCTCCCAGCTCCCTTATGTTTGATTAATTTTATATTTTCTTCAATGGTTCGTTGTTTTTAAAAGCTGCAGCATTTGCAGCAGCGTCCCCAATTCCTCTACCGTATAGCTGCCTTGTGGTGCGGCATCAGCAAACGGCAAAGACGGCAGTCCTAAAAAATAGTCCAGCCGCCGCTCCAGCACATTGGCGATCCGCAGCAGCAGCTTCAGGCTGATCTGCACCCGTCCGCACTCGATGTTACTAAGGTGCGTCTGGCTGACACCGATCTTTTCTGCCAGTTCAAACTGTGTCAGTTCCTGTTCGGCCCGCAGGTTGCGGATACGGGCACCGACACCTTTCAGTTTAGTTTCATCGTACATACTTCACCCCCTGCAGCTTTGGATAGACAAATAAAAGCTGCCTGAAAATTTTACTTAGTGACACTTAAGGTTCATGTTTTCAAATCACAGCTTTATATTTATTTACAAAAGCAATATCTTTAGTTATTATAGCATCTCTGTACCCCCCCACAAGACGCGCGATGGATTTTATATACATTTTTGTGTTTGCGCCGCGATACGCTTGGCGTCGCCGGCCTATGTAAACGGCTCGGCGGCTTGGTTTCAAAGGGTTGGCAAGCAATGGAAAAATTTTTAAAAAATTTTTCAGGTTTCTGCTTTACGACCCTTAAAGGCGGTATCTTACTTTTGCTGTTTTACCAAACGCAGCAAAAGCTCTTTCTGCTAAGACCCGGTATCTAATTTTTTCCTGCTTATCCTGCACCCCAACGGCCAGCCGCAAAAAAATTTAGCCCCTATCTTAGAGATAGGGGCTAACAGGCTGGAAGGGATATTTTGCTATTTACTTTTTTAAAAAACAGGCGTACACTAGCAACTGTTATGCATAACGCTTTACAGTATGGCCTGCCATCATAAAACCAAAGGATTTGATCATCATAAAAAATATTAACACTCCAAACAATACAAACGACCAGACACCTCCCAGCCGCCTGCAGCTGCTGATAACCGCCGCACAAAGCGGCGACAGACAGGCACTGCTGCAGCTATGCGAAGATTTCAGTCCGCTTTTAAAAAGCGAGGCCCACCGCGAAATGTTTTACCGGTCGCTGGGTAAAGATGCCGAAGGTATCGCCGTGCTGGCCCTGATCGAACTGATTTTGAAATATGCCGGCGCCGATTTTGCCAACTGGCCAGGGCTGGCGCGCTGTAAGGTGCATTTTGCCCTTTTTGACGCCATGCAGAAGCAGGGGCAGATCTGGGAAAACGAAGCGCAGGTAGATACTGACAGCGCCGCCGGGACCGAACTGCTGGAGGCCTGCCGTGATGCTGACGGCAGCCTGGACGAGCTGGCCCGGCTTTTACTGTCGCTGGATCTGCAGGAAGCTCTGCGTCAGCTGAACCCCGCCCAGCGGCAGGTGATGATGCTGCTGTTCGCACAGGAGCTGAAACCTTCCGAAGCAGCAAAACGTTTAGGCTGCAGTGTGCGCAATGTCACCAAGCACCGATTAAAAGCACTGGACAAACTGCGCGGGCTGCTATAAAAATACAAAAGGACTGCCGTTTGGCAGTCCTTTTTTTACGCCGTTTTATTTAGCGGCTTCTTTATTTTCTTCTTTTTGCGGCAGAGCAATACCGAAATCACCTAATAAAGGTTTTTCGTTTTTGACTGCAAACAGGAAGCTCATCATTGCTTCGGGCTGTTTGGCAAATTTCATGCTGTATCTTAAAATATCAGCATCGGCGCCTTTTTCTATCACTACTAAACGTTTTTCACTGACAGCGCCAAAGTTTTTATCCATCTGCTCTTTGAAATTTTTAAAAACTTCTTCTGTAAAGTCTTTTTTCATACCGTCAGTCATCATGGAAGTTACGGCAGAATAATTGGAAGCTGCCAAAAACTTGTTGACCATGGCTTCTTCAGCGTCAAGCACTTTACCGTTGCTGGCACTGCAGATAGCACTGAAACCAAGCACTAAGACCATTGTCAGCATTAAAAGAATTTTTTTCATTAATAATTACCTCCGGCTCTCTTTGAATATTAGGGTCAATTTGATTCTTTACTATTATACATCTACCTTGGTATAGCTTCAAGGAAAGTTTTGTGATTCTACAAAAATCTCACAAAGAAAAAACTTTTTTGTAAATTTTTTCTTTGAAAGCTTGACTTGAAGTTAACTTAAAGTATTAAAATATGATAAAATAATATCAGGCTGCTGAAGCAGCCGCCGGCAGTTGAAGCTGCCCTCATTCTTATTTGAACAACAGTATTATTGATACAGCTATGAAGGCTTAAGCTGCTCCTGAAAGGGCGGTTTACTTTGCATAGCTGTTTTTATTTTCAGAAAGGATGCCTGACACGATGAATATTTATATCAAACACCGTTTTCTGCTTTTGCTGCCGGTGCTGCTGGGCATCACTTTTTTTACGTTTGTGCTGATGCAGCTGCCGGCAGATGATACGGTCGATATGATGTATAAGGCCTCCGGGGCGGTATCGGAAACGGTCAAAGCAGCGGCCCGTGCCGAGCTGGGACTCGACCGTCCGCTGCTGGTACGTTATCTGGACTGGCTGCTGGCTGTCTGCAGCGGCGATATGGGACGTTCGTATATTTCAGGCACGCCTGTAACAGCGCTTTTTGTGGCTAAGCTGAAGCCTACGCTTTATTTGACGGCGCTGGCCCTGCTGCTTACCGCCTGCATTTCTGTGCCGCTGGGTATCGCGGCAGCGCTGAGGCATAACCGCTGCTGCGATCATCTGATTCGCTGCTGCGCGTTTCTGGGCAATTCACTGCCGGGATTTTTTATCGCTTTGCTGCTGCTTTACTGCTTTGCATTAAAACTGAACTTTTTTACCGTCCTCGGCGGCTCAGGCTTCGGCGGTCTGCTGCTGCCGGCGCTGGCGCTGGCAATTCCCATGTCTGCCAAGTATATCCGGCATATCCGCAGTAATATCCTGGAGGAGATCAACAGGGATTATGTTGCGGGCGCTCTTGTACGCGGTATTCCCAAAGCAACTGTTTTTCGCAGGTTCATCCTGCGTTCTCTTGGCAGTACGCTCATTACTTTATTCTCCTTGTCGGTAGGCTCGCTGTTAGGCGGAACTGCAATTATTGAAATGATTTTTATGATCGACGGGATCGGCAAAATGGCAATGGACGCTATTTTGATGCGCGATTACCCGGTCGTGCAGGCTTACGTGGTCTGGACCGCGCTCATTTTTACCTGTGTCAATCTTGTCACCGATCTGCTGCTGCATCAGCTGGAGCCGCAGGCACGGCAATTTACTAAAGGCGGTGGATGGTGATGCCAAAAAACATACTGCCGCATGGCCTGCATAAGACCTGCTGGCTGCTTCTGCTGACAGTGCTGCTGTTTCTGGTCACGCTCAGCGCGCCTTACTGGGTACCGCACGATCCTTATCTGCAAAACCTTGACCTGGCTTTGCAGGCTCCCAGCGCCGAATATCCCTTTGGGACTGACCGTTACGGACGCTGCGTTTTTCGCGTGTGCTGGTCGGCGGGCAAAGCTCCATTTTTTCTGCGCTGGCTTTAGTGGGGATCATTTTTACTACCGGTACTGCCGCCGGGCTCTGGAGCGGTTACTATGGCGGGAAGCTGGATAATTTTATCATGCGTCTGTCCGATATTTTTTTAGCGTTTCCCGGCCTTGTTTTTGCCATTGCTGTTGCCAGTATCCTGGGCGGTATGACAAACGCTGTTTTGGCGCTGGCCGTCATCTCGTGGCCCAAATATGCACGCCTGGCCCGCAGTCAGGCGCTGACTGTCCGGCAGCAGCCATATATCGAGGCGGCACGTTTGAGCGGCTGCAGCGACACGGAAATAATTTTCCGGCATCTCCTCCCTTCTATTTTAAGTCCGCTGCTGGTAATGTAGGCACTTGATCTTGGCACGATGCTGATGGAACTTGCCGGCCTGTCTTTTCTGGGTCTGGGGGCCCAGCCGCCGGCAGCCGAGTGGGGTTCGATGATGAGCAGCAGCCGCAGTATGCTGCAGACGGCGCCGTGGGTGATCCTGGCACCCGGCGCGGCGATTTTTGTGACGGTCAGTCTGTTCAATCTTTTAGGTGACAGCTTACGTGATCAGCTTGACCCTAAATTCAATCCTAAATAATTTTATGCGAGGGGTATTGCTATTATGATGAAACTTTCTTTACTGGGCAGCGGTCTGCTGCTTACCGCTTTACTGCTCAACGGCTGCGGCCCTTCCGCAGCTCCTGACAAGGCGGGAGAATCTGTCTTCCGCTACGGCACCACAGCTTACGGTGTGGCTATGGAGAACGCCGGTATGGACCCGCACGAATCCTATAAGGGCTGGTCAACACTGCGCTACGGCGTCGGCGAAACGCTGTTCCGCTTTAATGAAGCAATGCAGCCGCAGCCCTGGCTGGCAACAGGCTACGAATTTCTTGATGATCATACTGTTAAAATCACTTTACGCGACGACGTAAATTTCAGCAGCGGCGCCAGACTTACCGGAGCCGCCGTGAAAGCCTGCCTTGAGGATCTGGTAAAGCGCCATAAACGGGCTGCCGACGACTTAAAACTGGCTTCAATCACTGCTGACGGACAAACCGTTACGATAAAGTCTCAGGAAAAAGCGCCGGAGCTGATCAATTATTTATGCGATCCTTACGGCTGCATCATCGATATGCAGCGTGGCACTGCCGACGATGTCAAAATCTCGGGCACCGGCCCGTATATCGTCCAAAGCCTGACGCCTACGGAAATAGTTTTGACTAAAAATCCGGCGTACTGGGGCGGCAGGGTGAAAACAGATAAAGTTATCGTCCGCAGTATTCCCGACGGCGATACTTTGACGATGGCGCTGCAGAACGGCGAGATCGATGCCACACAGGGCCTGCCCTATGCCAGTCTGCCTTTATTTACCGGCAATGCAAAATTTAAGGTTGCTTCCGCCAATACTTCCAGAGTTTTTCAGGCCTGCCTGAATTTTACGACGCCGGTATTACAGGAGCCTGCCGTTAGAAAGGCAATAGCTATGGCTATCGACAAGGATAAATTTACCAGCGTGCTTTTGAATGGCAACGGTACGCCGGCTGTCGGTCCCTTCCCTGCCAATATGCCCTGCGGCGGCGATGCCGTGCATACGGACGCTTATAACGCCGAACAGGCAAAAAAACTGCTGCGGAAAGCCGGCTGGACCGACACTGACGGCAACGGCTACGTTGATAAAAACGGTCAGGACCTTACCGTCCGCTGGCTCACCTATACTTCCCGGCAGGAGCTGCCTTTGCTGGCCGAAGCGGCCCAGGCTTTTCTAAAGGAGGTCGGTATCAGGGCCGAAGTCAACGCGACAGATAATTATAACGATTTCCTGAAACGCGGGGATTGGGATATTTATGCCAAGGCTTTTGTGGCTGCGCCTACAGGCGACCCGCAGTATTATTTTACGACCCATGTACTGGACAGTTCTTCCTATAATTCCGGCCACTAACATAATGAACGGGTCGAAGAACTGACCCGGCAGCTGCGCGGCGAATTTGACCCGGCAGCACGCAGCAGGCTGGCAGTCCAGATCAGCCAGCAGCTTTTAGACGATAACGCATTTATCTATGCTTCGCATCTGAAAATGTCCTTTGTGATGAAAAGCAACATCAAGGGCTTTACAGCCCATCCTTCCGATTATTACGAAATCACCTCCGACCTTGAGGTCTAAGGGGTTCAACTATGAACAAACAGCAGCCATTACTGCAAATAAATAACCTGAGCCTTGCCTATGGGGCTAAAGAAATTTTAAAAGCTGTGCAGCTTACTGTCTGCCCGGGAGAGATCCTGGGCATCGTCGGCAGCTCCGGCGGCGGCAAAAGCACTCTATTAAAAACGCTGACCGGCCTTTTACCTGCTAACGCTGTCATTACTGGCGGCGAGATCCTCTGGCAGGGGCGCAGCCTGCTCAGCGGCGGCCGTCTGAACAGCAGCGGTCTGCTCGGCAGGAAGCTGTCCATGATTTTTCAGGACCCTACAGCATCTTTATATCCCCTGCAGACGATCGGCTCGCAAATCTGCACTATGCTGCAGGCACAGGGGCAGTTCGATACGGCCGCCAGCCTGCAGTCTGCCGCGCAGGTGCTTGCCGGGCTCGATTTTTCTAAGCCTCAGGCCATTTTAAACAGCTATCCGTTTCAGCTTTCGGGCGGCATGAACCAGCGGGTCTGTATAGCTATGGCACTTTTGCTGAAGCCGGAGCTGTTACTGGCAGACGAACCGACCTCTGGACTTGATTTGCTGACGCAGCAGAAAATATTACGGCACCTGCTGCAGCTAAAAACAGATCACCATACTGCGTTGATCGTTGTTTCACATAACATCAGCGCTTTGGCCCAGATAGCTGATACGATCGCCGTACTGCGGCAGGGCGAAATCATCGAAAGCGGTCCGGCGCAAACAATACTCAACCGGCCGCAGCATGACTATACCCGTAAGCTGATCGAGGCCATACCGCATTTCAGAAAGGAATTTCTTTTATGAGCGCCCTGTTAGAGGCAGCCAGCCTCAGTAAAACTTTCTTCAGTGAACATAACGCGCTGCCTGCTGTCTGCAATGTCAGCTTTAGTGTTGCCCCCGGCGAATGTCTGGGGCTGGCTGGGGCAAGCGGCTGCGGCAAAAGCACCCTGGCACGTCTGCTTATGGGACTGACGCCGGCCGACAGCGGTACGGTCAGCTTCAATGGCCAGCCGCTGGACTTTGCCGATGCCGCACTGCGAAAAAATTATTACAGTCAGGTCCAGCTGGTTTTTCAAAATGCCGCTGCGGCTTTTCACCCCCGGAAAAGCATCGGCAGCTCGATTATGCTGCCAATGCTGAATTACGGCTGTACTAAGGCTGCGGCCCAGGAAAGATCGATCGCTTTACTGCTGGCAGCAGGCCTGACACTGCAGCATGCTGAAAAATTTCCGCACCAGCTGAGCGGCGGCGAATGTCAGCGTGCCGCTATCGCCAGAGCGATCAGTATCAAACCGCGGCTGCTGATCTGCGATGAAATAACCAGCGCTTTAGACGTACAGACCCAGGCAGAGATCATTCAGCTGCTGCTTAAGCTGCAGGCTGAAACTAAAATGAGCCTGCTGTTCATCAGTCACGACATTACTCTTGTACAGGAAATCTGCCAGCGAATCCTGATCATGCAGTCCGGGACGATCATTGAAAGCGGACCTGCCCTGGATATCATCACCCGACCGCAGCAGCATTACACCCGCGAACTGGTAACGGCAGCATTCAATCTTACGAAAATATAGGTGAAAGCTATGACATCTGCATTATTTGAAGTTAATAAAAAATACTGGACAGATCGGGCTCCCAGTTATTCGCAGGTCAATCAGGAAGAACTGGCAGGCTGTCAGCGCAGCAACTGGCTCAGAGAAATCAGCAGACAGATCCAGATGGTTTATCCTAACCGGGCGCCGCAGGAAATCACTGTTTTAGACGCCGGCACCGGTCCCGGTTTCTTTGCTGTTATTCTGGCGGAAGCCGGTTATAAAGTAACGGCTATCGACGCTGCCCCGGCAATGCTGGCTGAAGCCAAACGTAATGCCGGACCTTGGCAGGAAGCTATCGATTTTCGCCTGATGGACGCGCAGAAGCCGACGTTTACCGCAGACTCTTTTGACGTTGTACTTTCACGCAATCTTACCTGGGTCCTGGAAGACCCGGAGCAGACTTATGGCAACTGGCGTCATGTATTGAAACCCGGAGGGCTGCTTCTGAATTTTGACGCCAACTGGTATAATTATCTGTATGACGCTGACTTAAAACAGCAATACGAACAGGATCGACGCAACGTACAGCAAAACGATCTTGAAGACCATTATCTGAGTACTGATATCGACGCGATGGAGGCGATCGCCCTGCAGGTACCTCTGACAGGTATCCAACGGCCGCATTGGGATATCCGCACTTTGGAAAAGCTGCGTATGCGTTCCATTACTACTGACGTTTCTGTCTGGCAGCGCGTCTGGTCGACGGTAGAAAAAATAAATTACGCTTCAACGCCCATGTTTATGATTGCAGCGATAAAATAGGAGCAGATCATGTCTGATTTATCTAAAAAAACGCTTATTCCAAGCGGCGATACCAAAAACTATATTGAAAATTACTGGACGAAAAGGGCCGACGCTTTTGCCGCACTGCGCCGTCAGGAGCTGCACAGTGAAAAATACAGCCAGTGGCAGCGCGAGATCGTGCAGCATTTGCCGCCCGCAAAACAGCTGCGTATCCTTGACGTTGGCTGCGGCGCCGGTTTTTTCTCCGTTCTGCTGGCTAATGAAGGTCACCTAGTCACCGGTATCGATCTGACACCTGCCATGATCGCTCAGGCGAAAGTGCTGGCGGCAGCAGAAGGCTGCAGCTGTACTTTTCAGACTGCCGATGCCGAGCATACGGCTTTTTCTGACGGCAGCTTTGATGTCGTTATTGCCAGAAATCTGATGTGGAACCTGCCACATCCCGAAACAGCTTATGCCGAATGGCTCCGTGTGCTGGCTCCGAAAGGTATCCTGCTGAATTATGACGCGGAATACGCCAAGGACCATCATCGGCAAAAACTGCCTGCCCTCAATGCCCATGCCGATGTTTCCGCAGAATTATTAAATGAGTGCCACAATATTTACCATATGCTGGAAATCAGCCTCTTTGAGCGTCCCCGCTGGGACTTGGAAATACTTAAGGCTTTAGGCAGCTGTTCCTGTTCTGTCGACCAGAGCGTCGGTGACCGTATTTATGCCGAACAGGATATCTTCTATATCCCAGTCCCGATGTTCTGTATCAAAGCTGTTAAAAATTGACGGTCTGTTTTAAAAACAAAAACGCCTGGTTAAAAACCAGGCGTTTTTATTATTCTGCTTACAGTTCTTTTTCAATGCGTTCCATTGCTTCGATAGTGTTTTCACGGCTGCCAAAAGCGGACAGGCGGAAGTATCCTTCGCCCATAGCGCCAAAACCGGCGCCGGGAGTACCGACAACAGCCAGTTTTTCAAGCAGGAAATCAAAGAATTCCCAGGAAGACATACCCTGCGGGCATTGCAGCCAAATATAGGGTGAATGGGTCCCGCCGTAGAATTTAATGCCTTTTCTGCGCAGGCCTTCGGCCATGATCCTGGCATTTTCTTTATAAAAAGCCAGCATTTCGCGGCATTCCTTTTGCCCCTGCTCACTGAACACAGCTTCGGCGCCGCGTTGGATGATATAGGGCACACCGTTGAATTTGGTAGTCTGACGGCGCAGCCACATTTTGTTCAGTTCCAGCTCTTTGCCGCTTTCAGTTTTACGTACTAAAGCATGCGGCACTACGGTATAACCGCAGCGGGTACCGGTAAAGCCGGCAGTTTTGGACAGGGAGCATAATTCGATAGCGCATTTTCTGGCGTCTTCAACGACAAAAATACTGCGCGGGATTGCAGGATCATCAACAAATGCTTCATAAGCGGCATCATACAAAATGACCGCGTCGTTTTTCAGTGCATAAGCGACCCAGGTCTCCAGCTGCTCTTTGGTATAAACAGCGCCGGTAGGATTGTTCGGCGAGCAAAGATAAATGATGTCAGCTTTAACGCTGTCGTCAGGCATTGGCAGGAAGTTGTTTTCCGGCTTGCCGTCCATATAAACTATTTTACGGCCGCACATGATATTGGTATCCAGATATACAGGGTAGACCGGATCAGGAATCAGGATCGTATTCGCATTGCTGAAAATATCGGTAATATTGCCGCAGTCGCTTTTAGCGCCGTCGCTGATAAAGATTTCATCGCTGGCCAAAGTTACGCCGAAGCCGGCATAATATTTTACGATAGCTTCGTGCAGGAAATCATAGCCCTGCTCCGGTCCGTAGCCACGGAAAGTTTCCTTCACGCCCATTTCGGCAACGGCTTTCTGCATCGCGTCGATAACGGCCGGCGCCAAAGGCAGGGTAACGTCGCCGATACCCATACGAATAACCTTTTTCTCAGGATGTTCCGCTACATAAGCATTAACCTTTTGCGCGATCTGCGAAAACAGGTAGCTGTCTTTCAAATTACAATAGTTGTCATTTACAAAAGCCATTTTTTGTCCCCCATTAAACTAAAAATATATTTTTATTTATTAATGACTTCATCGGGAATATCGATGACGCCTTCAAATACAGTTACAGCCGGGCCTCTTAAAATAACATGGTTATTGGCCAAATGGGTAAGCTTCAGAGTGCCGCCTTTGGCGATAACTGTTAATTCTTCACCTTTTTTACCTGCATGGCCCAGCATGATAGTAGCAACACAGACTGCTGTCGCGCCGGTGCCGCAGGCCCAGGTTTCGCCGCTGCCGCGTTCCCAGACGCGGAATTTAACGGTATTTTTATCGATTACCTGCACAAATTCAGTATTGACGTTTTCAGGAAATAATTTGTGTTTTTCAAATTTAGGCCCTAATTTTTCCAGGTCCAAAGCATCTACATCGTCTACAAAGGTGACGAAATGCGGATTGCCTACAGAAATAGCCGTACCATTATAAACAATGTCTTCTTCCAGCACCAGTCCCTGATCTACAAACATAAAGTGATCGCTGATCATGGGGATGTCGGCACATTTAAAAATAGGCTCGCCCATATCGATACTGGCTTCTGCCACTTTACCGTCTTCACCCAAAAATACATCGATGGTTTTGATACCGGAGAGCGTTTCCAGCGTAAAAGTTGTTTTATCCGTCAGACCTTTATCATAAACATACTTGGCGATACATCTGCTCCCATTACCGCACATCTTGGCTTCAGAAGCATCAGCGTTAAAAATACGCATTTTAAAATCCGCAACGTCAGATTTACAGATCATGATCAGGCCATCACTGCCAATACCAAAACGTCTGTGGCTGATATATTCGGAAATAGCACCCGGATTAGGCAATTCCTGTTTCATACAGTTGACGTAAACATAATCGTTACCAGTACCGTGCATCTTTGTAAATTCCATTTTCATGGCAATATCCTCCTAAATAAATTCATAGCTTGCTTTATATTATAACAAAAAACAGACAAACAATACAGTGATTAAAAGCCCCTTGTGTTGTTCCTTATCAAGAACACTATTCTTCATCTTCATATAGTATACTATTAGCGTAGGCTAACGTCAAGTAAAGATTAGAAATTTACCTAACATAAAAAAATAACCATACCGTATGGTATGGTTATTTTTTAACCGGCAGCTTTCTATCCTCCCAGGCCGCTTCCAGCCAAGTACTTTCGACGTTTAAGGGCTTAACTACTGTGTTCGGGATGAGAACAGGTGGATCCCCTTAGCTATCGCCACCAGATTGTTTCAGAAGGTCTTTAAGCCTTCAAAACTATATAGAAGAGTACAAACTTTTGAGTTCGCTGTGTGTTTTTCTTTTCGGCGATTCACTTTCATCGAAAACGCTCCCCTCAGGTCGCTTTTTCGATATAAGTTCAACCTTTCCTGCCATTGGCTTCGCTTGCGCTTGCCTCTGTCAGGGCGTCACTTAAGTCAAGCCCTCGACATATTAGTATCGGTCCGCTCAATACATTGCTGTACTTACACTCCCGACCTATCAACCTCATCTTCTTTAAGGTGTCTTACTAGATTGCTCTATGAGAGATCTCATCTTAAGGCTGGTTTCAAGCTTAGATGCTTTCAGCGTTTATCCTTTCCGAACGTAGCTACCCAACTGTACCCCTGGCGGGATAATTGGTACACCAGCGGTTCGTCAACTCCGGTCCTCTCGTACAAGGAGCAGCCCCTTCAAATCTCTTGCGCCCGCGATGGATAGGGACCGAACTGTCTCACGACGTTCTGAACCCAGCTCGCGTACCGCTTTAATGGGCGAACAGCCCAACCCTTGGGACCTACTACAGCCCCAGGATGCGATGAGCCGACATCGAGGTGCCAAACCTCCCGTCGATATGGACTCTTGGGGGAGATCAGCCTGTTATCCCCAGGGTAGCTTTTATCCGTTGAGCGATGGCCCTTCCACTCGGTACCACCGGATCACTAAGCCCTACTTTCGTACCTGCTCGTCGTGTTTGACTCGCAGTCAAGCTCCCTTCTGCCTTTACACTCTTCGCGCGATTTCCGACCGTGCTGAGGAAACCTTTGAGCGCCTCCGTTACTTTTTGGGAGGCGACCGCCCCAGTCAAACTGCCCACCTGACACTGTCCCGGATTTCGTTACTCTCGCGGTTAGAATTTCAATACATCAAGGGTGGTATCCCAACGTCGGCTCCAGCCAGACTAGCGTCCAGCTTTCCATGCCTCCCACCTATCCTGTACGTAATGTATCAAAACCCAATGTCAGGTTACAGTAAAGCTCCATGGGGTCTTTCTGTCCTGTCGCGGGTAACCTGCATCTTCACAGGTATTACAATTTCACCGAGTCTCTTGTTGAGACAGTGCCCAAATCGTTACGCCTTTCGTGCGGGTCGGAACTTACCCGACAAGGAATTTCGCTACCTTAGGACCGTTATAGTTACGGCCGCCGTTCACCGGGGCTTCAGTCGAATGCTTTGACTAATCCGAACATCCTTCCTTAACCTTCCGGCACTGGGCAGGTGTCAGCACCTATACGTCAGCTTTCGCTTTAGCAGGCACCTGTGTTTATGGTAAACAGTCGCTTGGGCCTCTTCTCTGCGACCACTCTATGCTCCATCCGCATGGGACTTCACAACAGTGGCTACCCTTCTCCCGAAGTTACGGGGCCATTTTGCCGAGTTCCTTAACGAGAGTTCTCCCGCGCACCTTAGATTCTCTCCCGCATACCTGTGTCGGTTTACGGTACGGGCGGTAGCTCTCTCACTAGAAGCTTTTCTCGACAGTGTGGTCAACAACTTCGCTCGCATCTCTGCTCACTCCGCATCACGCCTCAGGCTTTCAGTGCACGGATTTGCCTATGCACCACCCTACACGCTTACACATGCTCTTCCATTCGCATGCTTGCCTGCCCTTCTGTGTCACTCCATTGCTCAAACAATTACTACCGGTACTGGAATATCAACCAGTTGTCCATCTCCTACGCTCTCTGCCTCGGATTAGGTCCCGACTTACCCTGAGACGACGACCGTTGCTCAGGAATCCTTAGGCTTTCGGTGGACAGGATTCTCACCTGTCTTTCGCTACTCATACCGGCATTCTCACTTCCCACAAGTCCACCGAACCTTCCAGTTCGACTTCTACCCTATGGGAACGCTCCCTACCCCGTATACTTTACGTATACAGCCACAGCTTCGGTTTCGTACTTTAGCCCGGGAATCTTCGGCGCAGGGTCTCTCGACCAGTGAGCTATTACGCACTCTTTAAATGGTGGCTGCTTCTGAGCCAACATCCTGGTTGTTTATGAAACCCCACATCCTTTTCCACTTAACATATATTTTGGGACCTTAGCTGGTGGTCTGGGCTGTTTCCCTTTCGACTACGGATCTTAGCACTCGCAGTCTGACTCCAAGGCTCTACAGTATATCCATTCGAGTTTGACAGGGTTCGGTAACCTTTACGGCCCCTAGCCCGATCAGTGCTCTACCGCCTATACTTACTACCTCAGGCTAGCCCTAAAGCTATTTCGGGGAGAACCAGCTATCTCCGCGTTCGATTGGAATTTCACCCCTACCCACATCTCATCCGAAAGCTTTTCAACGCTCACCGGTTCGGTCCTCCACGCAATTTTACCTGCGCTTCAACCTGGACATGGGTAGATCACTGCGGTTTCGGGTCTACCTACACTAACTAGCGCCCTCTTAAGACTCGCTTTCGCTGCGGCTCCGTGTCTTCCACTTAACCTCGCTAGTGCAGATAACTCGTTGGTTCATTCTTCAATAGGCACGCCGTCGCTTTCGCTTCGACTGCTTGTAGACATACGGTTTCAGGTACTATTTCACCTCTCCCGGGGTTCTTTTCACCTTTCCCTCACGGTACTATGCGCTATCGGTCGCCAAGTAGTTTTTAGCCTTGGAGGGTGGTCCCCCCTGCTTCCCACAAAATTCCTCGTGCTTCGTGGTACTCTGGATCTCGGCCTCTGCTCTGCCTTTCGTCTACGGGGCTTTTACCCTCTCTCGCTTACCTTTCCAGGTAATTCAACTAGGCCTGACTTCGATTCTGCCGGTCCTCAACCCCGAAAAGCCGGAGCTCTCGGTTTGGGCTCTTCCCACTTCGCTCGCCGCTACTGTGGGCATCTCGTTTGATTTCTCTTCCTCCGGGTACTTAGATGTTTCAGTTCCCCAGGTTCCCTCCCTTGCGGGTGACCATCCATGACGATGGCCGGGTTTCCCCATTCGGATATCCACGGATCAATACTTGCTTGCAGTTCCCCGTGGCTTTTCGCAGCTTACCGCGTCCTTCTTCGGCTCTTGGCGCCTAGGCATCCACCGTATGCCCTTAGTAGCTTGACTTTTCAGCTGCTAAGAAACTTACGTTCCTAGACTTTTTTCTCGTTAACTCTCATCAAATATAGCATTTTGATTAGAGGTTTGTGTCTATTACTACTCACTCATCATTTTCATAATAAACTGTTTGTCTCTTCTATATGGTTTTCAAGGTTCAAAAAAGAAGGCTAAGCCTTCAAAACTAAACATTAACCAACGAATGTGCGTCGACTTGAAGTCTACGAGATATCTTACTATCTCATGTCTCCATAGAAAGGAGGTGATCCAGCCGCACCTTCCGATACGGCTACCTTGTTACGACTTCACCCCAATCATCGGCCCCACCTTAGACGGCTGGCTCCTAATAGGTTACCTCACCGGCTTCGGGTGTTACCAACTTTCGTGGTGTGACGGGCGGTGTGTACAAGGCCCGGGAACGTATTCACCGCAGTATGCTGACCTGCGATTACTAGCGATTCCGACTTCACGCAGGCGGGTTGCAGCCTGCGATCCGAACTGAGATCGGGTTTCTGGGGTTTGCTCTGCCTCGCGGCTTCGCTTCCCTCTGTTTCCGACCATTGTAGTACGTGTGTAGCCCAAGACATAAGGGGCATGATGACTTGACGTCATCCCCGCCTTCCTCCAGGTTGTCCCTGGCAGTCTCCCATGAGTCCCCAACTTTACTTGCTGGTAACATACGAAAGGGGTTGCGCTCGTTGCGGGACTTAACCCAACATCTCACGACACGAGCTGACGACAGCCATGCACCACCTGTTTTCTTGTCCCCGAAGGGAAAGCTCTATATCTAGAGCGTTCAATCAATGTCAAGCCTTGGTAAGGTTCTTCGCGTTGCGTCGAATTAAACCACATACTCCACCGCTTGTGCGGGCCCCCGTCAATTCCTTTGAGTTTCAACCTTGCGGCCGTACTCCCCAGGCGGGGTACTTATTGCGTTAACTCCGGCACAGAAGGGGTCGATACCTCCTACACCTAGTACCCATCGTTTACGGCCAGGACTACCGGGGTATCTAATCCCGTTCGCTACCCTGGCTTTCGCATCTCAGCGTCAGACACAGTCCAGAAAGGCGCCTTCGCCACTGGTGTTCCTCCCAATATCTACGCATTTCACCGCTACACTGGGAATTCCCCTTTCCTCTCCTGCACTCAAGCCTAACAGTTTCCAGCGCCATACGGGGTTGAGCCCCGCATTTTCACGCTCGACTTATTAAGCCGCCTACATGCTCTTTACGCCCAATAATTCCGGACAACGCTCGCCACCTACGTATTACCGCGGCTGCTGGCACGTAGTTAGCCGTGGCTTCCTCGTTTACTACCGTCATTGCAATGCATTGTTCACACACTGCACGTTCGTCATAAACAACAGAGCTTTACAGACCGAAATCCTTCATCACTCACGCGGCGTTGCTCCGTCAGACTTTCGTCCATTGCGGAAGATTCCCCACTGCTGCCTCCCGTAGGAGTTTGGGCCGTGTCTCAGTCCCAATGTGGCCGTTCATCCTCTCAGACCGGCTACTGATCATCGCCTTGGTAGTCCGTTACACTACCAACTAGCTAATCAGACGCAGGCCCATCCTTTAGCGATAGCTTACTTGTAGAGGCCATCTTTCTTCATCCTGCCATGCGGCACGATGATCACATCCGGTATTAGCACTTTCGGAATGTTGTCCCCGTCTAAAGGGCAGGTTGCCTACGCGTTACTCACCCGTTCGCCACTAAGAATTCTACCGAAATAAAATTCTCCGTTCGACTTGCATGTGTTAGGCACGCCGCCAGCGTTCGTCCTGAGCCAGGATCAAACTCTCCAATAAAGTTTTATTGAGAAAGCCGATTGGCTCTTTCGATTTGTTGTTAAGAAATTATTTTTGACTTGGCAAACGCTTCTCTTTCAAGAAACGCTCGCCCGCACATTCGTTTTTGGTTATTGTTCAGTTTTCAAGGTTCTGCCTGCCGCCGCATTTCGGCGACTTGTATATAATAGCATTCCCCGTTACTTCTGTCAACACCTTTTTGACAACTTTTTTATGTTTTTTTCAAGAAAAAATCCGCACCGAAAAATACGGTGCGGATTTATACTCTTTTTACTTTTATTGTACTTTATGACGCATATGCGGGAAGAATATAACGTCGCGGATACTGCTGCTGTCTGTCAGGAACATAACCAGGCGGTCGATACCGATGCCCAGCCCTCCTGTAGGCGGCAGACCATATTCCAGCGCGGTTACGAAGTCATCATCCATCATATGAGCTTCATCATCGCCGGCAGCGCGGTCTTCCACCTGTTTCTGGAAGCGTTCACGCTGGTCGATAGGATCGTTGAGCTCGGAGAAGCCATTGCAGATCTCTCGCGCATAAATGAAGCCTTCAAAACGGTCTGTAATTTCAGGATCTGCTTCACTGCTTTTGGCCAGCGGTGAAATTTCTTTCGGATGTCCTGTGATAAACGTAGGTTGGATCAGTTTCTCTTCTACGTGTTCTTCAAAGCAGGCATTGATGATTTTACCGATGCCGAAAGTTTTTTCGTAAGGCACGTTGATAGCATCTGCCATTTTACGCGCTTCGTCGAGGTCTTTGATACCGGAAAAATCCTGTCCGGTATATTTAGCTACGGCCTCGATCATAGTCATTCTATTCCAGGGAGGAGTCAGATCGATCTCCTGGCCTTCGTAACTGATCTTCATCGTGCCGAGCACTTTCTGTGCAGTCTGTGAAACAATGGTTTCAGTCAAATGCATCAGATCATTATAGTCAGCATAGGCCTGGTAGATCTCGACCATGGTAAATTCAGGATTATGTTTGATATCAATACCTTCATTGCGGAATACGCGCCCTAATTCATAAACACGTTCCATCCCGCCGACGATCAGACGCTTCAGATACAGTTCCGGCGCGATACGCATATAAAGCTGCATATCCAAGGCATTATGATAGGTGATAAACGGACGTGCGGCTGCGCCGCCGGCAATAGAATGCATGATCGGCGTTTCGACTTCCAGGAAGTCTCTGCCGTCTAAAATCTCGCGAACGCTTTTAATGATCTGGCTGCGCAGAACAAAAGTGCGGCGGACTTCAGGATTAACGATCAGGTCAACATAACGCTGACGATAACGCATTTCGACATCTTTCAAGCCATGCCATTTTTCCGGCAGAGGCCGCAGAGATTTGGAAAGCAGTTCCAAAGCAACCGCTTTAACAGACAATTCGCCCATGTGCGTACGGAAAACTGTTCCGGCTACACCGATAATATCGCCGATATCCATCAGTTTGATCAAGGTATAGTTTTCTTCGCCCAAGGCATCCTTACGTACATAAAGCTGAATACGGCCTGTTTTATCCATCAGATCGATAAAGCAGGTTTTGCCATGACCGCGGATAGCCATAACGCGGCCGGACAGACGGACAACAGTTTCATTAGCCGTTAATTCTTCAAATTGGTCGGCAATATCCTGAGCATGGTGGGTCCATTCAAATTTATGGCCGAAAGGTTTCCAGCCTTTTTCTTCGATTTGGTGCATTTTATTGATGCGCACCTGCATTTGTTCATTGATTTCTGTTTCTGTTAAAGCTTCCGGTTCGGCAGCTTGTTGATTTTTAATTTCTTCCGACATATTTCTCGCTCCTAAAAAATCAGATCTATTTAATTTTTACTATTTTATATGAAAGCTCGCCTACAGGAGTATGCACCTGTACGACAGTGTTTACTTTCTGTCCCAAAATCGCAGCGCCGACCGGTGATTCATTGGAGATGCGGTTCTGCGAAGGATCAGCTTCAGTAGTGCCGACAACGGTATAGGTTTCTTCGTCTCCAAATTCCATATCTTTAACGATAACGGTAGAACCGAGAATAACTGTGCCTTTTTTCTTTTTCGCAGTTTCGTCAATGAGCGTAGCCGTGCTGATCATCTGCTCCAGCTCGATAATACGCCCTTCGATAAAGGCCTGCTCATTTTTGGCATCGTCATATTCGGAATTCTCGCTTATATCGCCATAAGAAATGGCTACTTTAATACGCTCGGCAACTTCCTGACGTTTTACAGAACGAAGATTTTCTAATTCGTCCTCCAGTTTTCTTAAACCTTCGGCCGTTAAAATAGTTTCTTTAGCACCCATGGTATTACTCCTTTAAAATCATATTTTTCCGCCGCCTCACAATACAAACAGTGCCAAGCAGCAATGCCTGACACTGGGATCAGCGGATAAATAATATAATGTACTAGGTTAAATTATAATTTTTTGTTGGTTTATTGTCAACCTCAGATATTACGCATTGCCAGTTCCTGTTCGACAAAACCCTGGATATGCGCGATTTCTTCATCTGTAACGGCCCGTTCAAAATTGCGGAAGCCAGCCAGACTGAAATCGTGTTTACGGGCTAATTGCGATATCGTATCGATCTGTTCAATAGTCAGTTTCCGTCCCAGAGTAAAATTTTCATAACGCTTTTCCAGTGCCAAAATCATTGTTTCTGCCATACAGGCAAAAGAAGTCTGCGGCGGGAAGCCAAAATCGAAATGGAAATCGACATTGCCCGGTACCTTGATCACACCGCCTTCTATGACCAGCACATCTTTGCGTTTGGAAGCTACCTCACGCGAAACATTACGCGGTCTTGCCACATCGCAGACGATGGCCCCGGCCTTGAGATCCTCAGGTTCGATCAGAAAATCTACGGCGCTGGTAACGGCGATCACAACATCGGCATCCTTCAGGCTGTGTTTGATGTCGTTGGAAACCGTCAATTTGCCAGCAACACTGCCCGAAAGCTCTTGCGCCAGTTCTTCCAACGGCTGCAGATGCCTTGCGACCATTGTAATATCCTTTGCTTCGCGTGCCAGAATCCTTGTACAGGCCGCACCGATCGAACCGCTGGCACCGACAATAGTCACATGCGCAGTTGCCAGATCTTTTCCCATCAGCCTTACTGCTTCACGGGTTCCCTCCAGTGCTGTTGCAACTGTGTAGCTGTTGCCCGATGTCACAGCTATATCTAAATTTTTCGCCACTGTGATGCCTGCATCGCCAACGATAGAGGTGAATGCGCCCAGGCCTACCACTTTAGCGCCCAGTTCCTGAGCGATCTTCCCTGATTCTATGATCCTGTCCATAACAAATTCTTCCGGCAGTTCAACCATTTGCTTCGATGTCAGGGGACAGCCGATAAACCAGCCTTCCGCTTCTGCGTAAGGGCTCTTGATACCTGTGATATGTGAAACCTGAAAAGGTTTTTTCAGCTTCAGAGCACTTTCCAGCCAGCTGTCAGGAATAAATTTCAAAACAGGCGATACGTGAGCCATATCATGAATCGACAGCGGATGTATGATAAATGCAAACTTTTCCATTAAATGTGCTCCTCCTCTCCGTTCAGATATTCTAACCCGGATTCTATCTTATATTCTTCCAGTAATTTTTCGTAGACAGCCGCATCAAGCTGTTTATCAGCACCGCTGGCTGCCACCAGCAGGCCTTCCATCACATTGGTACCATAGCTGCGTCCGTCCAAAGACGGCGTCGTTGTGATCAGACAGCGTACTCCGGCATTGCGCAGCAGCTTGCGGTCACCGGCTGTAACAGTATTGGTAATAATAGTCTTGCCTGCCAGCTTATCCGGCATAAACCGCCTGATAAAATGAAAATCACCGGCAATAATATCGTTCTCTAAAAAATAGCCCTGGTGCTGCGGTTTTCTCTGGCTTTGTTTGGCGCCCATCGGATAGAACCACCTTACGGGCAGCTTTGTCAGAAGCGGCGCCAGCAATTTTGCAAAACTATCCAGAGTCTGCAGCGATTTGATCGGATGATCCCAGTTCAGCCCAAAAATCAAATCACCAAAAGTAACGTCAGCGCCATTGGCTACCAACGCTTCGCCCATACCAAAACGATCTACACCGCAGACCATAAGCACTTTTTTCCCTTGAAAGTCTATGATTTTATCAGCAGCAAGGCGATTGATCAGAATACGTTCCAAAGAATTTTTCAACCCGCTGCCATCCAGCACAGGGGTGTTTTTGACATTTTCGATCAGCTTGGCCGATTCACGAAAAGTATACCGCCGACCGCCGGCATATACATAAAGATCGGTCCCTCCCAATCCCAGCGCGTCTACCCGGCCATCCAGCTCTTCCAGAAGCTGCCGGGCTTTCTGCAGATTTCCGTCAGTGCCCAGCCGTTCTATTATAAAGGTCTGCCCCTTAAGCTGCAAAGTACTTTTAGCATTGCGCTCAGAAGATCCCAAACTTACACTTACGATATGTTTACAGCTGCATTCAGTTGTCTGAGAGGCAATCATTGTTCTACTTCTTTCTCTAAAAAACTTGTCCCTGATGACATATCATTTTAGCATATTTAAAGTGTTCCTACAATATTTGCTATTAGATTTAGTATTATCTTATTTATTTTAACCGTTTTCAGGCGCCGAATTTCTCTGCGGCCTCGATATATTCTGCCAGCAGTTTTTTAAAATCGGCGTAGGTTTCTGTCTGATGGAACCTGCCGCGATATTCGGCAGCTTTAGGCATACCCTTAAGATAGGCGCCGATATGCCGACGCATCTCTTTAACAGCAACAGATTCATTTTTATATTCTATCAGCATCTCCAGATGCCGCAATGCCAGAGCAAGTTTTTCTTTTAAGGGCGGTTCCTGCGGCACAGGCAGTCCCGACAAGGCGGCCTGCAATCTGCTGAACAGCCAGGGATTGCCGTCGGCACCGCGCCCCAGCATCAATCCGTCGCAGCCTGTTTCTGCAAGCATCCTCTGTCCGTCAGCTACTGTCAAGATATCACCGTTACCGATGACCGGTATTTTTACAGCCGCTTTGACTCTGGCGATAACCTGCCAGTCTGCCCTGCCATTATAAAACTGTTCCCTTGTCCTGCCGTGTACTGCTACGGCTGCTACGCCCGCCTTTTCTGCCAGTACAGCTATTTCTTCCGCATTGATATGTTCAGAATCCCAGCCGGCACGAAATTTCACAGTAACCGGAACAGATACAGCGTCTGTCATCCGCGCCAGAATTTCGTAGGCCAGCTGCGGATTTTTCATCAAAGCCGAGCCTTCGCCATTATTGACGACCTTAGGCACCGGGCAGCCCATATTAAAGTCGATCACATCTGCACCGTTCCCGGCGACTATCCTTGCGGCTTCAGCCAGTTCTGCCGGAACAGAACCAAAAAGCTGGATCGCCGTAGGTCTTTCACCCGGATCGATGCGCAGCATATCAAAAGTTTTGACATTTTTATAAAGCAGCCCCTTGGCGCTGACCATTTCCGAAACAGTCATACCGCAGCCAAGTTCTCTGCAAATGACCCGAAAGGGCAGATCTGTGATTCCGGCCATAGGCGCCAGCAACAAAGGTACATCTAATTTTAAAGTGCCGATCTGCATAATCCACTCCCAATTTTGAAATACTATAGAAATAAGACCCGCCAGACAGCGGGTCTTTGCTTATTTAGAATTTTTCTCGTGCAGAATCCGTAATCCGTCTAAGGTTAAAAACGGCTCTACTACGTCAATAGAATCGGACTCGGCCGCCATCGTATTGGCAAACCCGCCAGTAGCGACAACAAAAGCATTACCGCCTAATTCTTCCTTCATATGTCTGACAATGCCGTCCATCTGACCGACAAAACCGTAAATAACGCCCGCCTGCATTGCATTTACAGTATTGCGCGAGATAACGTTTTTAGGTTTGATAAGCTCGATACGCGGCAGTTTTGCCGTTCTCTGGAACAAAGCCTCCGTAGAAATACCGATACCAGGGGCGATAGCGCCGCCTAAATATTCGCCTGTCGGCAGCAGGGCGCAAAATGTAGTCGCGGTGCCGAAATCAACGATGATCATCGGCATACCTTTTTTGCTGTATTTGTCAAACGCGGCAACCGCATTAACTATACGGTCTGCACCGACTTCTCTGGGGTTGTCGTAGCGCAGTGAGATACCGCTTTTAATACCGGGGCCTACGACCATAGGCGTCAGCTCAAAATAACGCTCGCACATATGGCAGAGCGGTACGATCAGCGGCGGTACAACGCTGGAAATAATGATTGCCTTAATCTGATCCATAGGCATCCGCGTATAATTGAACATACTGCGTAATAAAATACCATATTCGTCGGCAGTTTTACTGCGATCTGTGGAAAAGCGCCAATGGCAGACCAGTTCTTTATCGTCAAAAACACCTGCTACAATGTTGGTATTACCTACATCAATTACTAATAACATTCATGTTCCTCCTCAAGGAGCTTATTTAGTCCGCTCAAGCAGACCTGCCAGGAGTAAAGCCTTGCGCACTTTAGCGCCAATAAGCGCAGCCGCTGCAGCCTTTATTATATCAAATGGAAGAAATGGCGCAACTGCTAAAAGTATGGCATTGTCCCAACTCATGGGCTTTTGCAGAAAGTACTGGAAGCTGAGCTTGAAGCCGATGAGGCCTATCGCATAGCATACCAGCATTCCCACGCACATATACATAAGATTTTTTAAATAACTTGCTTCCAGGTCACGTTCTGTAAGATAACCAACAAGCCAGGCCGTAATAATAAATGCAATGATAAAGCCTCCGGTAGGTCCGACCAGCATCACAGCTCCGCCCTGTCCCTGATTGAATACAGGCAGTCCCACACAGCCGAGCATCACCCACACGCATATGCTGACAGCGCTTAAGCGGCTTCCCAGAAGCATACCGGCCAAAAGCACGACCAAAGGCTGCATCGTAATGGGAACAGGCCCAATAGGAACTATGATATATGCACTGATGATCATCATCGTGACAAAGGTTCCGGCCAGAAGCATCTCTCTGATCTTCATTACGCGTATTCCCCCTGCTTGGCCTGGGCAGGCCGGATCGAAACATCACCGGCAATGACTTTTTCGATTCTGCCGTCTTCGCGTTTTACCATTAAAAGACCATCTTCGTCTATATCGACAGCTTCACCGAAATAAGTCTGGTCAGGTGCAATAACTTTGACCTGCTGACCTAAAGTCGAAGAATATTTTTTCCATTCCTCAAGCACCTGTTTAAAACCTTCATGCAAAACTTTTTCATACAGTTCTTCCATATAGCCCAACACATCAGCCAGCAGTTCGACTCTGCTGATAGGCTCACGGGCAACATCAGCGAGCGATACAGCTGTTGCTCGCAGTTCTTCCGGCACCATCTCTTTGGGTACGTTGACGTTGATACCGGTACCGATAACGATATAATTTATCCGTCCAAATTCAGCGCTCATTTCTGTCAAAATGCCCACCAGTTTTTTACCGTCCAGTAAAACGTCGTTAGGCCATTTGATCGATGCCTGTACGCCTTTATACTTATTTACGGCTTTCACGACGGCAATCGCTGCCAGCAGCGTACACTTCGACGCTTCCTGCGGCATGAACGGCGGCTTTAAGACAACCGAAAACCATACTCCACGGGCAAACGGAGAAAACCAGCCGCGTGACAAACGCCCCTTGCCGGAGTTCTGCTCTTCCGCGATCACCACCAGGCCATCTTCGCAGCCTTCACCGGCAAGACGTTTAGCCAGTTCGTTTGTAGACGTCGTCAGCTCACAGTAGTGTATATGATGTCCGAGCCATTTCGTTTTCAGATTAGCGACAACTTCTGCAGGCTTCAATCTGTCAGGTACTTCTTTCAGGATGTAGCCTTTTTTAGGTACGGATTCTATAGTATAGCCTTCATTTTTTAAAGCCTGGATATGCTTCCAAATCGCCGTACGCGATACTGCCAGTTCCTGAGAAAGCACTTCCCCTGAAACAGGAGCAGGCATTTTACTGCGCAATATTTCTAAAATGCGTTCCCGCATATCATCACACTCCCACACAATGTTACCCTTAGATTAGCACTGGGTTAACCAAAAGTCAAGTCACAGAAAAACCGTCCCCGAAATTCAAGGGACGGTCTTAGATTACAGACTATTGCTCGCTGGGAGCTGCAGAAGATTCTGCGGGCTGCACCTCTGCCGGCTCCGGAGTTCCGATCTCAGAAGTATTCTCTTCTTTAGATAAAATTTTACCGTATTTCATCAACTGATCGATTTCTTCGCCTTCCAAAGTTTCTCTTTCAATAAGTGCATCCGCAATCAAATGCAGTTTATCCATATTTTCATTCAGCAGACTTTCCGTTTTCTGGTAAGCCTCATCAATAAATTTACGGATTTCTTTATCGATCTTGGCAGCGACTTCTTCACTGTAGTCTTTATCTCTGCCAATATCACGTATTGACCAAACGTCATCGGACCCAATTCAGGGCTCATACCGTATTCACAGATCATCTGACGGGCCAGAGATGTAGCACGCTGCAGGTCATTGCTGGCACCGCTGGAAATTTCTTTCAGTACCAGAGCTTCAGCAACACGGCCGCCTAAAAGCACCTTCAATTCGTCCAGCATTTCACTGCGGGTCGCATAGTAACGGTCCTCTTTCGGCAGGCTCAATGTATAACCGCCGGCACGCCCACGCGGAATAATAGTTACTTTATGAACCGGATCAGTATTATCGAGCAGCATACCTACCAGAGTATGGCCGCCTTCATGATAGGCAGTCAGACGTTTTTCTTTATCACTGATCACGCGGCTGCGGCGCTCGGGACCCATAATAACACGCTCCGCCGCTTCTTCCATTTCCGGCATATCGATTTTATTCTTATTTTTACGGGCAGCCATCAACGCAGCTTCATTGACCAGATTGCTCAGATCCGCGCCGGTAAAACCAGGAGTTCTGCGGGCAATAACTCCAAGCTCGACTTCAGGACTGATAGGCTTACCTTTAACATGAACTTTTAAAATTTCCTGACGGCCTTTGATATCAGGACGATCAACGACGATCTGTCTGTCAAAACGTCCCGGGCGCAGAAGTGCCGGATCAAGGATATCGGGACGGTTGGTTGCAGCAATCATAATGATGCCTTCATTAGCTCCGAAACCATCCATTTCGACCAGCAGCTGGTTCAAGGTCTGTTCTCGCTCATCATGACCGCCGCCTAAGCCTGCACCACGCTGACGGCCGACAGCGTCGATCTCATCAATGAAAACGATACAGGAGCGCTCTTTTAGCCTGTTCAAACAAATCTCGGACACGGGAAGCGCCTACGCCGACAAACATTTCTACGAAATCTGAACCGGAAATACTGAAAAACGGTACGCCAGCTTCACCAGCGACAGCCTTGGCCAGAAGTGTCTTGCCTGTACCAGGCGGCCCGTAGAGTAAAACACCTTTCGGTATTTTGGCACCGAGATCATTATATTTCTTCGGATGCTTCAGGAACTCGACAACTTCTTCCAGTTCCTGCTTCGCTTCATCAGCACCAGCGACATCTTTAAAAGTAATCTTAATATTGTCTTCGTCATAACGACGGGCACGGCTTTTGCCGAAATTCATAACCCGGCCTCCGCCCCCCTGGCTTTGCTGCATCAGCATAAACCAAATACCGACGATCAAAAGCATCGGCAAAAGCGAGCTTAAGATAGTCGTCCACCAAGGCGGCTGCGGCGGCAGCTCGGCTTTAATTTCAATATCACGGGCACGTAAAGTCGGGATCAGGCTGTCATCACTGGGAGCCACAGTTGAGAAATCTTTACCATCTTTCAGCTTGCCGCTGATGACATTATCAACTATCGTTACCTGTTTGACCTCATCTTGCTGCACGTGCTTCATAAACGCACTATAAGTGATGTCTGTTTTGCTGACCGTGCTGGCCGAATAATAATCGATCATCCAGATTGCCACGATGATAATCAGCAAATAGAACGTCACGTTCTTAAAAAATCTATTCAAGGAATTGCTCCTCCTTCCACTGCGATCGTCTACCAAATTACAGTAACGTCATTTTTTTATTATAATATAGATGCGGAAATTCTACAACCATTAGTCGATAAAATCATGTACGCGCATAAACACAAGGCTTTAAAACACCGATATAAGGTAAGTTACGATAGTTACCGGCGTAATCCAATCCATAGCCTACAGCAAACTCGTCAGGAATACAGAAGCCTACATAATCCGCACTTTTACCATTGACGCGCCTGTCGGCCTTATCGCACATTACCGCTGTTTTGATAGAAGCCGGCTTGTGCTGCTGCAGCATACAGCAAACAGCTTCAAGGGTCAGCCCTGTGTCAATGATGTCATCGACCAGGATCACATGCCGTCCCGCCAGTTCCTCAGCCACATCAAGCTTAACACTGACGTTACCGCAGCTATTAGTGCTGTTGCCATAAGAAGACGCGACCATAAAATCGATCTTGACAGGCATATCCATTGCCAAAGTCAGATCAGTAGCAAAATAAGCGGCGCCTTTTAAAAGTGCTATTACTACTACTTCTTTGCCTGCATAATCTTGTTTCAGCTGGGTTCCCAATTCCCGGACCCGCGCTTTTATTTCTTCCTCTGTCAGTAAGATTTTACCAATATCTTCATGCATATCCACTACTTGTCATCTCCCAGACTGAAATATTTAATATCCAACGTCAGCCATGCTTCGCAGCCCTGCTCCTGTTCATGCCAGCCTGCAGCTTTTCCTCCCACCAGCCATAGGACCTGTTTACCGCAGGTTACTAAAAGCTGACTTTTTCTCTGTTCCGGAGGTACTTTAATGTCGTTAAAATACTTTTTTAATTTTTTGCTTCCCAAAGACCCGGCCGGAAAAAATATGTCGCCGTCCTGCCTCTGCCTCACTTCCAGCTGCCTGTCCTGCAGCAAATGCCAGGGATATATTGCTGCATGCCCCAAGGGACTTGCTGATCCCTTAAAGTAACCCAAACTTAAAATACCGTTTGGGAGCTCAACTTGCAGCCTGCCAGCTTTCTGCAGCTCAGCCAAATCAAAAACATAATTCTGCGCTGCTATCGCTGACGGTGTTTCAGCTACAGCAACTGTAAGCTTACCATAGCTGTATACAGCACAGGTCCCGCCAGGCAGCATAAGCCTTTTATTGCTGCTGCCTTTATGCACCAAGCCGATCACCTGCTGCGTCTGCTGAAAGGTAAGCAGACCTGCAGCTCCAAGCTTTTTCCACATCATCCTGATGATACGTGAACACAGCGCGGCAGGCAGCGAAAGCAGCCAGGCTGTATCACAGCTGCAGGAATGATCGTCCTGCAGCACATACTGCAAAAACTTCTCTTCTGCCAGCTCATTCAAACAATCAGCATCCTCAGCAGTCAACGTCGCAGTCTGTGCTAAAGCCTGTTTGATATTAGGATTGAATTCCCGTTCCAGCAAAGGCAGCAATATATGCCGCACTTTATTCCGCGTATAGTACAAATCCATATTACTGCTGTCAGTACGATAATCCAAGCTACGCATTGCGCAATATGCTTCCAGCATCCGACGGCTCACCTGCAAAAAGGGCCGTACGATACTGTTATTGTGACAGCGCATTCCCCCAAGCCCTTCCGCACCGCTGCCTCGCAGCAAATGCAGCAGCAGGGTTTCTGCCTGATCGTCACGGTGGTGTGCTGTCACAATATACTCAGACTTGTGTTTACTGAGAATCTTAAATAAAACAGTATAGCGTAATTTACGAGCCGCGTCCTCTACAGAAAGTTTACTCTCCGCAGCAAATTTTTTAGCGTCAACACGCAGAACTTCACAGGCAACCTGACGCATCCGGCAGAATTCCACAACAAAATCAGCATCAGCCAAAGCTTCGCTGCCACGCAAACCATGCTCTACATGACAAACTACCAGCTGATACTTCCGTTTTTCCTGCAGCAGCAGCAGTGCATCAGCCAAAGCAATTGAATCGGCCCCACCGCTGCAGGCAACAATTATTTTACTGCCGACAGGCAGATGTTCCTCTACCTGATCGAGAATTTCAGTAATTTGCCTGTGTTCTTTCATCGTTTCACCTTATTATCCTACAACCCAAATAAAAAAGGCACCTCTGCTGGAAGTGCCTTTTTAGACATTATCTGTCGCGGCTGGCGCCACGGCCGCCGCGCTTAGACTCCGTATTGCGTTTCAGATCTAATAATCTGTCATCGCTGTCTTTTAAAAAGCGCGATAATTTATCTTCAAAGGAAACAGGAGGTGCCACTTTAGGTGCACGACGTTCCTGACTTACCGGACGCTGCGGTTTCGGAGGTGCCGGAGGCGGCGGTGTCAACTGCTTAATGGACAGACCTATCTTACCGCGTTCGTCAATAGACAACACTTTGACCTTGACCTTATCTTTTTCCTTTAAAAAATCATGTACATCTTTTACATATACATTGGAGACTTCGGAAATATGTATAAGACCAACTTTTCCTTCAGGCAATTGCACAAACGCTCCAAAATTTGTGATACCAGTAACTTCACCTTCAACGATTGCACCAACTTCGAGTGACATAAAGCGGATAATCCCCCTTAAAAAATCTTTATACAGTAAGTATTATACCCTTCTTTTAAAATCAGTGTCAACTGCATTGTACAAATATATGAAAAAAGATAAAAAATAACAGCTGTACGCCAGTAAAATCGACTGTACAGCTGTTATTTTTTCTTTTCCTCAGCTTCTGTTTCCTGTTTTTGCTGCTTTTCCTGTTCATCAACTATAAACAGCGGTACTTCGTTCTTGCCAACCATATTATGGTCTTCACGCGCCAGTTTTTCAATATATTTCAAATCGTCCAAACGTTTGCGTTCAGCTTCAAGCTCAGCCTGAACTTTTTTTAATTCGTCGACACGCTGCTGAGTGGCTGACATTTCCTTATTGATCTGGTAGATCTTGTACTCCTGCCTGCCCAATACGCCCAAGCAGATGATCAGCAAAATAATCAGGACCCATAAAAAGTCATTAGAGCTGCGGCGTTTTTTTCTGCGCATCTCAGCCATTTTGAGCTCCTTCCTGTTAATTAATCAGACAAAAATACCGGGCTGTTTGGCCCGGCATTCTTGAAACCCAAGATTATTTTTTGTGTTTTTTTGCAGGAGCAGCGTTAACAGCGTCTTTGAAAGCTTTACCAGCTTTGAAAGCGGGAACGGTTGCTGCCGGAATTTTGATGGGTTCGTTGGTACGAGGATTTTTACCGGTACGAGCGTTACGAGTACGAGCTTCAAAAGTACCGAAACCAATCAGTTGTACTTTGCCCTTTTTAGCAACTTCACCTTTTACGGTTTCGAGTAAAGCAGCTACTGCTTTCTCTACATCTTTTTTGGTGAGGCCAGCTTTTTCTGCTACTGCAGCAATAAGTTCAGTTTTGTTCACAATAAATCCCCCTTAAATTTTGTATGCGCCAGTTTAGGCGAAAACCGCTTAAACACAACGACTAAGGTTATTCACTAAAACTCTAATTCGCTATCAAAAGCAATATTCCTGCTAACATTTCATCTTTTTTTTTTTTCTTAATTTTTGTGTAAAAAACGCCTTTTTTTAATTATTTTTCTCAAAATCCTTTGCCAACTCCCAAAAAGCGTCTAATTCAGCCAATGAAAAGTCCTGCCATGTTTTCTTTGAAACCTGTACTTTTTTCTCTACATAACCGAATCTTTTTATGAAACGGTTATTCGCAGCATTCAAAGCTGTTTCCGGTTCCAATCCGATATGTCTGGCATAACCGGACAAAATAAACAGCAAATCTCCCAGCTCATGCTCCATTTCCTTCAGGCTGCCTCCGGCTACTGCCTCTTCAAGTTCGTGCAGTTCTTCCAGAACCTTCTCCCAGACGCCTGCGGTATCCGGCCAGTCAAAACCTACTTTGGAAGCCTTGCTGTGCAGCTTGTAAGCACGCATCAGCGCCGGCAGTCCCGGAGAAATTCCATCAAGAACATGCGTCCGTTCCTTTTTTTCTTCCAATTTAATGGCTTCCCAGTTTTTTATTACTTCATCACTGCCTGAAACTTTACGTGAACCAAATACATGCGGGTGCCTGCGGGTAAGCTTCTCAGTCACTCCATCAATAACATCCTGCAAAGAGAACAGGTTTGCGTCAGCTGCCATATGCGCATGGAAAACAACCTGCATCAGAATATCGCCAAGTTCTTCTTCCATACCTTTAAAATCGTGATTATCAACAGCTTCTAAAAATTCATAGACTTCTTCGATCATATTACGGCGAATACTGCTGTGCGTTTGTTCGCGATCCCAGGGACAGCCGCCTGGCTCACGCAGCTTACGCATAACTTCTGTCAGCGGAAGCAGTTCAGCATCATAGCGGAAATCCTCGATATCACAGTAAAAATCATCATCGTCATCAAAACACAGCGTTTTTTCTTCCTGCAAAGCATTGACATGCTGCACAACAGTCTGCTCCTGTGCCGGAATAAAGACACTGGTAAGATGATCGATATGCGGCTGCCGGTCCAGCTCATAGAGCTTCAGCGGCAGACATTCTTCATCAGGCAGGCCTAAATTACGTAAAAAGTACAGCTGCGCTTCATCAGCGAGTACTTCCATCAAATTGATTTTCACATCCGACGCCACCAGCTGACTATAGACCTGCGTGATCATCAGCGGATATTTACCAGCATCTGCCAGCGCATCAAAATCATGGGCATCAACAATACGCAACCCGGCAATAGGATCAATGCCTAAATCGACATATGCAAGATCCAAAAAGCTCATCGCCGGTAAAATTTTCAGAGGCACTCCGGCCGCTGCAGCCTGTTCCCTCAGCAGCACCACAGTTCGTTCAGCAACCAAAGGACTGCCTGGAACAGCATAAACTACCTCCTGCTCTTTCGCATCCTGTAAAATGGAAGCAACAATTTTTTGATAGACGTCTTCAAAAGACGCTTCCTGTTCATAAACAGCGTCGCAGGACGTAAATTTTATACCAGACCGCTCAAGTTCCTTTACAGTTGTGTGTACAGCCGTACGCAGAATAACCTTGCCGCCGCTTTTCAGCACTGCCATTGTTTCCAGCGACAAATGCCCTGCGCTGCCAGGCCCCAATCCTACAACAGTAATTCCTTTTTCCATCTTACCATCCCTTTACTTGAATCTGGAACCTATCACAGGCAGTTTCTGCAATTCTTTCCTGCCGATCGTTCCGCTTGCTATCAAAGTCAATAGATAAACGATGCCAGCTGCAAAAATCGTTACCGCCGTCGCAAAAGTATTGCCCCAATAAACTATTAAATAATTGTATAAAAGCATACTGACTGCTGCCATCAAAACTGCCGCCAGTAATATTTTCCCCAAAGCATACACTTTAAAAGTGATGCCGCTGCGAATCAAAAAGAAGATGTTTAGAGCAGCTGCCAAGCCAAAATTAATGTTAGAGGCCCAGGCGGCACCGACAATATTGCATGGCAGCGCCGTAAGATACCAAACAGCAGCAGCTTTGACCAACGCGCTGAGCAGCATATTCCACATAGGAATAATAGTCTGTCCCATTCCCTGCAGCATACCTGTGGTTATCTGGTGGATACCAAGCAGGCAAATAGAGGGAGCAAGGTTTCTGATCGCCTCGCCTGCAAGAGGCGTGCCATACAGTAATTTTGAAATAGGCTGAGCCAAAGCCCACATTCCTGCAGCGGCAGGAAAAGTCAGTAAACAGCATAATTTCATGGCCATATTTGTTTTCTGATCGATACTGTTCCTATCGCCCAGAGTAAATGCTTCTGAAACAGCAGGCACCAGGCTTGCTGTAAGTGAAAGCGTCGGAATAGTAGCCATCATGACCAAAGGCATACCCATCCCTGTAAGGTAACCGAACAGGGTCGTAGCCTCTTCGACCGAAAAACCTGATTCCACTAAGCGATTAGGCACCAGCAGCATGTCAATACTGCTCGTCACAGGCACCATAATATTAGCACAGGAAACAGGCAGCGCCAGCAATACCAGCCGTTTGGCTATCTTCCCGATACTTTCGGGTTCTTCAGTGATCTGCCTGCTGATTTCCTGCTGCCAACGCAATTTGTTCTTCAGATAAAAAAAGCTCAGTACGATAAGTCCGGTAATAGAACCCGGCACAGCACCGAAAGCAGCCCCGGCCGCCGCATATTCCAATCCGTACGGAAGCAGATAATAGGCCAGTACGACCATCGTCACAACACGTACAAACTGCTCCAGAATCTGTGAGACCGCAGGCGGAGTCATCATTTGATACCCCTGAAAATAACCACGGAAGCTGGCCAGGATCGTAGCAAAAAACACCGCCGGAGTTAAGGCTACCAATCCATAATAAGCCCGCGGATCGCGTACCAGTCCGCTATCGACCAGCCAGCCGGCCGCACAATATAGCCCGGCAGCAAACACAAGCCCCGTTGCGGCCATCAGCCCCAGCGAGACCCTGAATACCCTGCCGGCGCTGGCAAAATCTCCTTTTGCCACTTTTTCGGCTACAATGATCGAAATCGCAATCGGGATACCGGCCGAAGATACGGACAGCATCAAAAGATAAACGGGATATGCCATTTGATAAAGCCCGATACCTTCGCCGCCAAGCAGTCTGGATAACAGTATTCTGTTGACCGAGCCAATGATCTTGACCATCAGCCCCGCCAGCGTCAATATCATGGCGCCACGTAAAAACTTATCCTTGGTCATACCCTCGTCCTTCCCTTGATTTCTTCATTTAATTAATTATAATCAACTTTATTGTCTCTGTATAGCTTAATCAAAAGCCAGCCGCGGCAGATTTTTTCCAGCCAGGTCAAACTGTCAGTTTTTAATTTGACTGTGCGGAAAATAAGCTGGGCCTGCACGCCGCTTTTGAAATTCATATATTGCTGCTGCTCACTGATAAGCTGCATCAGGGCATTCGGATCGATAGCAGCATTTTCAGCAAAGGTAATACGCAGCTCGCCCGGCTTGACACTGATACCGCGAATATGCAGCAGTCGGCACAAAGCCCGCAGACAGGCCACACGCCATAAAACTTCCACCTCTTCCGGAGGTTCTCCAAACCGGTCGATAATTTCGTCAAGCAGATCGTCTTTTTCTCCATAGTCCAATCCGGCAAAGCGTCTGTACAGCTCAAGCTTGTAACGAGGGTCAGCTATATAGTCATCGGGAATATATCCGTCAACGCTGATCTCAAGAACCGGATCCGGTTCAGGGATACCGTCTTCAACGCCATCCTTCAGCTTACGGATCGTACGCTCCAGCATATCGCAATAGGCAGCAAAACCCACACCTGCAATATGTCCATGCTGCTGCGCCCCCAGCAGATTACCGGCACCACGGATCTCCAGATCACGCATCGCGATCTTAAACCCGGCGCCCAGCTCTGTAAAATCACGAATCGCCTGCAAACGTTTTTCTGCGACCTCGCTCAAAGCACGATTACGTTTATAAACGAAATAGGCATAAGCCAAACGAGAGGAGCGCCCTACCCGACCGCGCATCTGATACAGCTGCGATAAGCCAAAATTTTCGGCTCCGTCGATAATAATAGTATTGGCCAAGGGCACATCCAAACCATTTTCGATGATCGAAGTCGACAGCAGCACATCACAGCTGCCTTCATAAAAAGCAATCATTGCATCTTCCAGCATATCCTCTGACATCTGACCATGAGCGATCCTGATATTGATCCCCGGCACCAGACTGCGCAGATCGGCAGCAATATTTTCGAGACCAAGAACCCTGTTATGCACATAATAAATCCTGCCGCCGCGGCGCATTTCACGTTCCAGCGCTTCTTTGATCATTCCAGGATTATATTCGGCCACATAAGTTTCTACCGGCAGCCGTTCCTCCGGCGGTGATTCGATCACACTCATATCGCGTCCGTTGACAAGCGCCAAATGTAAAGTACGCGGAATCGGCGTCGCCGACAAGGTCAACACATCAACGCCTGTTTTCCAACGTTTGATTTTTTCTTTCTGAGCCACACCAAAACGCTGTTCTTCGTCGATGACAAGTAATCCCAGATCGGGGAACAGCACATCCTGCTGTAATAAACGGTGTGTCCCAATCAGAACGTCCACCTGACCATTTTCCAGATCATTCAGGATTCGTTTTTGTTCCCTGGGAGTGCAGAAGCGGCTTACCATCTCTACTTTGACCCCAAAAGGCTGCATTCGTTCTTTGAAGGTCATAAAATGCTGCTGCGCCAAAACAGTCGTCGGCACCATTACTGCTACCTGTTTACCATCCATAACTGCCTTAAAAGCAGCGCGGATAGCAACTTCTGTTTTACCATAACCGACATCACCGCACAACAATCTGTCCATCGGCTCAGGTTTTTCCATATCAGCCTTGATCTCCGCGATCGCTTTAAGCTGATCCGGAGTTTCTTCATAAGGGAAGCGTTCTTCAAAGTCACGCTGCCATTCGGTATCCTCAGCAAAAGCATGACCAGGGACGATCTTACGCTGCGCATATAATCGCAGCAGTTCTTCAGCCAGCTCGGTAATCGCGGCACGGGCTTTACTCTGCACACGTTTCCAGTCGGCTCCGCCCATTTTAGAAAGCCTTGGAGACTGCCCTTCGTTACCGACATATTTATGCAGCATGCCAACCTGTTCCACGGGGACATACAGTTTGTCGTCACCGGCATACGCCAGCAGCAGATAATCACGATGCACGCCGTCAACAAGGACATTCTCCACGCCGATATAACGTCCAATACCGTGAACTGAATGGACTACATAATCTCCAGCCTTGATTTCCGAGAAATACTGCAGCTGAGCACCGCTGTTTTTGGTATGCAGCCGTCTTTTTTTCTGCATACCAAAATATCATTTTCTGTCAGCAGCAGCCAGTTTTCATTCCAGAACCGAAACCCTGCCGTCAGCTCGCCACTGATGACAGTGATGCGTCCCGGTCTAAGCAGTGCACCCTCTTTTACAAAAGCAGCGTTTAAATTACGGCTTTGCAGACTGTCAGCAAGTCCGCGCGCTTTAATATCGCTGCTCATCATCACCACAGGCACCTGCCCGTCAGCCAGCCAGCCCTGCAGATCGCCTGTCAGCAATTCCAGATTTCTATTATACGGCGCTACAGACCGCACAGGCACATTGATATCCTTAAACAGCTGCAAACGGCTGTGTCCCAGCGCTGCTACGACCCAGGCTCTTTTCTGAGCGCAAAAACCTTCCAGCTCGGCAGGCGACCATAATTCATCGGCATAACCAGAACTTTCAGTGTACAGTTTCTGTAAAAGTTCAAATAAACGTGACGGCTCATCTACTACCAAGCGCGTCGAAGCAGCTAAATAATCAAGTACCGAAGCTGAAAAATCTTCGCCGGACTCAATTTGCAGCGGCACGATTTTAACAGCACTCAAAGATTCAATACTGCGCTGATTATCCAGGTCAAAACTGCGCATCGCATCAATAGTATCATCAAACCATTCGATCCTGGCAGGATACTGACTATTGATCGGGAAAATATCGAGAATATCACCGCGCAGACAAAACTGACCGATGGCATCTACCTGAGTAGTACGCTCGTATCCCAGTTCGATCAGACGTTCCAGCAGCTCCTGTTGCTCAAGCTGCTGCCCCAATGTTACGACAACGCCGCTTCCCAAAACCTTCTGCGGTATCGGCAGCTTCTGCAGCAATGCTTCCGCAGTCACAAAAACGATACCCCGTTCTTCCCCCTGCAAGATACGCATCGCCGCCACGCGCCCAGCCTGAATCTCACGATTCCGCGAATCAGCCTGCACCAGCGGCAGATCGACAGGATACAATTCCTGCATCAGCAAATCCGAATAAAAACAATTCAAAGTCCTGCGGTATTCACGAATATCGTCCCTGCCGCTAAGCAGAAACACTAAAGAGCCCTGTTCCGGCAAAAGCCGGTCCAGAGCTGCCAAAAATACTGTTTTTGCGGCTCCGCTGAGACCAGTCAGCGAACACCCCTGACCCTGCTGCCACAACCCGGCAGCGGTACGGGCTTCCGTTATTTCACCAATAGCGTCCAATAATTGCAATTTCATCAGTTTACCCTTGAAAACAAAAGGGTTCTAGCCTGAGCTAAAACCCTTGAAGATTGTAAAACTTACAGTTTAACGGCAAAATCTTTGCGGTCAAAGCTGTGTACTGCGTCAACAAAACGTACTGTACCGGTTTTATAACGCATGGAAACAGTATGTGTACGTACACCGCCGCCGAAATAACGCAGACCGCTGAGCAAATTGCTTTCGGTGATAGCCGTCGCAGTGAACATGCAGTCGTCGCCTTTGACCATATCGTCCAAGCTCAAAACCTGCTGGCAATCGCAGATGCCCATTTCCATGCAGCGTTTGACCTGTTCATCATCTTCAGGGCACAACCGTGCCTGCATATCACCGCCGAGACATTTGATAGCGGCAGCAGCCAGTACGCCTTCAGGAGCACCGCCCTTACCGATATACATATGCACGCCGGTACCTTCAATGCCGGCATTGACTATCGGGTTAACGTCGCCGTCAGTAATCAACTGAATACGTGCTCCGGCACGGCGAATCTCATCCATAATACCATAGTGACGTTCACGGTCCAACAATACGACGGTCAGGTCAGAAACCTTACGTTCTAAGGCTTTAGCCACACGTTCCAGGTTTTCACTGACCGGCGCATCAATATCGATGCAGCCTTTAGCTCGAGGACCGACAGCGATCTTATCCATATACATGTCAGGAGCATGCAGCAGGCAGCCTTTCGGTGCGATGGCAATAACCGCGATTGCGCCAGGCTGACCTTTAGCTACCAGATTCGTACCTTCAACAGGGTCAACGGCAATATCGACTTCGGCACCGCCGCCGCCGACTTTCTCACCGATATACAGCATCGGCGCTTCATCCATCTCACCTTCACCGATAACTACTGTACCGCTGATATTTACCGTATCGAATGCCTTGCGCATAGCGTCGACCGCCAGCTGATCGGCACCGTTTTTATCACCACGTCCTACACTGCGGCCGCAGGCAATTGCTGCAGCTTCGGTAACACGTACGAACTCCATGGATAATTCTCTGTTCATTCCTCAACCATCTCCTTTATTGATACGATCATATAAAATCATATTAATTATATCACTTTCTGCCGTAACTTGCAGAGTAAAATAAAAATTACTTTATTTTAAGTTAAATTTATCAACTTATCTTAAGCATCAGCAATTCAAACACGATCTGCAGCGGCAGCACAAAAGCGATATACAGCAGCAACAAGCTGAATGCTACAGTTGCCAGCGACCGTTTAAAATCTATCAGGTAAACCACCTGTAAGGCTCTGATCAGCAGGTACAGCATCCACAGCTTCGCTGTAATACAGGCGGCCCCCACTACTACCAGCATCCCCGGCAGGCCCAGTTTTGTCCCCAGCAAAGCTACCGGAGTCATGACCAGAAACGGTAAAGTCGTATAACCCAGCAGACAGATCAATCCCACAGCATCACCGGCCATGGCTCCTAAAGTTTCCAAAATCCCGTGCAGCAAAAAACCATACATCGACAAAACTACGCCGGCAATGGAAACAGCGGCCGCAATAACAGCAAACCGTACCGACAGCGCCTGATCTAAAAACAACTGATTTGTTACAACGCCGCTGAACAGACCCACGCTTAAGGCAAAATACCACAAGCTGCGCCACATGCAGCGCTCCTGTACCAACAAACGCATGCCATCTCTGGTTTCAAACAAAACGTCAAAGGTTTTACGCCTCATAAGGCATCACCTCGCCGCCTGCGGTGAAGACATTCCAGCCGCGTCTTTTTGCAGCAGCATTTCCAACTGCCCCAGCATCATTTTAGATAACTGGGCACTGAAAAATACTTCCCAGGGTTTTTGACGCTTGTTTTCTTTAATTTCCGGTATTCCATCTACTCCGATGGCTTTACCTGCTGCCTCCAAAGCGTCATAATAATTGCCAAGTTCATCGATAAGCCCGACTGCCTGAGCCTGCTGACCGGTATAAACACGTCCGTCCGCCAAAGCTTTTACTTTAGTGATATCCATTTTACGCCCTTCAGCGATCACGACGACAAAATTCTCAAACATCTGATTGACCATATTTTGTAATATCTGCTGTTCTTCCGGAGTCATCGGTCTGTCAGCGGACATAATATCCTTGTACTGACCGCTTTTGATTTTAGTAGTATAGATACCGATTTTTTTGAAAAGTTCCTGCGTATTCATATAGGGCATATAGACCCCGATACTGCCTGTCAAAGTAGACGGATTGGCATAAATGGTATCGCTGTAAGCAGCCAACCAATAAGCTGCCGAAGCAGCACTGTCGCCCATCGAAGTAATGATCGGTTTATCAGTAGTTTCTTTAAAACGTTTCAGTTCACGGCCAACTTCTTCTGCTGCGGTAACACTGCCGCCTGGGGAATTGATACGCAGCACCAGTGCTTTTACACTGCTGTCGGCAGCCGCCTCACGGATCTCACGCATCAGACGGCCCGAAGAAGCGCCCGTAGTTTCACCCCAGATATTCTCGCCCGGTTCACCGCTGACGATAGTCCCTTCGATATTGATGACTGCTACCCTGTCTTCCGGGGCAGCAATAACCTTTTCATCATTATTTTTACCAGAAAGCAGCGACACTACAAAAGACAGGACAGCGATCAATAAAATCGCACTGATAAAAATTTTTTTCAGCATACTTTCTACTCCTTTTACAAAAAAAGCAGACTGACTCGCAGTCTGCTTTTGGGTTTTTCTTCAGAGTCTTATTTTTGTTCCCGCAAAGCAGCGGCAATGAAATCTCTAAATAATGGGTGCGGATTAGTGGGGCGGGATTTAAACTCCGGATGGAACTGTGCACCCAGGAACCAGGGATGTCTGTCCTCCGGGATCTCAACGATCTCAACCAGACGTCCGTTAGGCAAAGTGCCGCCGATTCTCAGACCGCCGTCAACTATCTGCTCACGCAAAGCGTTGTTTACTTCATAACGGTGACGATGACGTTCGTAAACAAGTTCTTCCTTGTAAGCCTTCTCAGTCAAAGTACCGGGATAAACTTTACAAGGATAAAGACCTAAACGCATCGTACCGCCTTTATCTTCTACACTTACCTGTTCCGGCATAAGATCAATGACAGGATACTTACAGTCAGCTACAAATTCGGCACTGTTAGCATTTTCCAAACCGCAGACATTACGAGCATATTCGATAACAGCACACTGCATACCCAGACAGATACCAAAGAACGGGACCTTGTTCTCACGGGCATACTGCACAGCTTTGATTTTTCCTTCTATGCCACGGTCGCCAAAACCACCAGGCACCAAAATACCATCTACACCTTCCATAATTTTCTGCATATCAGTTTCAGGCGCTTCGATATTCTCGGCGTTTACCCATTTTATTTTCAGTTCGCTTTCATTAGCAACAGCGGCATGCTTCAATGCTTCTGTAATACTGATGTAAGCATCCTGTAATTCAACATATTTACCAACTACGGCAATCGTTACTTTGCGGTCATAATGCTTCAGTATACGCTCTACCATTTCATGCCAGTAAGTCATATCTTTTGGTTTATCAGGCATATCCAATTTTTTGAGCACGATGGAATCCATACCCTGTTCTTCCATCAGCATCGGAACCTGGTAAATACTTGCCGCGGTCAGATTCTGAATTACAGCTTCCGGATCAACGTCGCAGAACATAGCCATTTTTTCGCACATATCTTTGGAAATAGGACGTTCACTGCGGCAGACAATGATATCCGGGGAAATGCCGATGCTGCGCAGCTCTTTAACGCTGTGCTGGGTCGGCTTGGTTTTGAGCTCACCTGCAGCAGCTATATAAGGAACAAGTGTTACATGGATATACAAGACGTCGTTACGGTCAACTTCTTTTTTTACCTGACGGATAGCTTCAAGGAACGGCAAGCTTTCAATATCGCCGACGGTACCGCCGATCTCTGTAATAACAAAATCAGCATTATCATCACGGCCAACGCGGTAAACGCGCTCTTTGATTTCATTAGTAATGTGAGGGATTACCTGCACTGTACGTCCCAGATAATCGCCCCGGCGTTCTTTATTGATAACGGACAAATAGATCTTGCCCGCGGTCACATTGGAACTCTTTGACAAATTAATATCAATAAAGCGCTCATAATGACCCAGATCAAGGTCGGTCTCAGCACCGTCATCGGTGACAAAAACTTCGCCGTGCTGATAAGGGCTCATTGTCCCCGGATCAACATTGATATAAGGATCAAATTTCTGGATCGTTACCTTATAGCCGCGGCTTTTCAGCAAACGTCCAAGCGAAGCCGCTGTGATCCCTTTCCCCAGCGAAGAAACTACACCGCCTGTTACAAAAATATATTTCGTCATGATTGTCCTCCCGTTCCTCATAAAATGGCTTTTTATCTCCAAAAATTACATTCTTTCCGGTGCCGATACGCCCAAAATATTCAAAGCATGTTTAATAGTATGGCGGGTCGCCTGTACCAGTTTGATCCGTGCCTGCTGCACTTCCGGGTCCACACCCAGGATACGGCACTGATTATAGAAGGAATGGAACAGTCCGGCCAGATCGTGCACATAATGCGCCACACGGTGTACCGCGCGTTCTTTAGCCGCAAGCTCCAGCATTTCCTGATATTCGCCCAGTTTTTTGATCAGTTCCAGCTCTGTCGCATCTGTCAGCAGATTATAATCGGCAGCAGCCGCTTCAACAACATTCTCCTCAGCCAACTGACGCATGATACTGCAAATGCGGGCATGTGCATATTGAATATAATACACAGGATTTTCATTAGATTTTTCAGTAGCCAGGGTCAGATCAAAATCCAGCTGGCTGTCGATCGAACGCATAGCAAAAAAGAATCTGGCAGCATCAGTACCGACTTCTTCGATCAGCTCGTTCAAAGTGACGCTTTGACCCGTACGCTTCGACATCTTGACCAGCTCACCGTTGCGGTACAGACTGACCATCTGCAGGATCAAAACTTCCAGCTGCTCGGGATCATACCCTAAAGCGCCTACAGCTGCCTTCATTCTGGCGATATACCCATGGTGATCAGCGCCCCACAGGTTGATGACACGGTCAAAGCCGCGGCTGAATTTATTCCAGTGATAAGCAATATCAGCAGCCAAATAAGTAGGCACACCGTTATCACGGATCACGACGCGGTCCTTATCATCACCGTAAGCAGTAGCTTTCAGCCACAATGCTCCGTCTTTTTCATACATATAGCCGCGTTCCGTCAAAAGTTCGCAGGCTTCTTTGATCTTATCTGCATCATGCAGTGTCTGCTCGCTGAACCAGACATCAAATGTGACATTAAAGGCTTCCAAATCTTCCTTTAGAGCAGCAAGCTTTTCTTTTAAGGCAATCGTACGGAATTCGTACAAACGTTCCTGCTCATCCATATGCAGGAATTTATCGCCGTAGATCTTGACGATGCGTTTGGCAGTTTCCACAATGTCGTAACCATGATAACCGTTTTCCGGGAACTCCACATCCACACCAAGCTCTTCCAGATAACGGGCATTGACCGAAGCAGCCAGATTATTGATCTGATTGCCGGCATCATTGATATAGTATTCACGGGTAACATCATAGCCTGCCGCTTTCAGAAGATTGGCAAGTGAACTGCCTACCGCAGCACCACGGCCATGGCCGACATGCAGCGGTCCGGTAGGATTGGCGCTCACATATTCCAATTGGATCTTTTCGCCGCCTCTGGCAGGCAGATTGCCGTAATCAGCACCTGCTGCTACGATACTTGCCAAAAGTTCGGCTGTCCAATTTTGTTTCAGATAAAAATTAATAAACCCCGGTCCCGCGATCTCAGCCTTTGCAACATAAGGGCAGTCCAGATTGTCGATCACAGCCTGAGCCACTAAACGCGGATTACATTTTAAGCCGCGGGCTGACTGCATAGCAAAATTGGTGGCAAAATCACCAAATTCCTTTTGCGGCGGCACCTCTAATAATACCTCCGGCAAGTCTCCCTCTTTGATCGTACCGGCGGCAATCGCTTTAACCGCGGCAGCTTTAATGGCAGCAGCCAGTGCTTCCTTCATATTCACGCTTGACATCCTCCTCGATTTCCATCTTCAGCTTAAATCTGCTGCGTGTCTGTCCTTCCAGTTCTAAAACATATTCCAAATCGATATGCCAGACTTTGTCGCGGCAGTAAACATATAAATACTCTGTCGTCAGCCGCATCGGCAAAGCCAGATATGGAGTCCGGTACATACTTTCACTGACCAGACCTCCGGCAAATTCCTGCCTGCAATCCACCGTGCCGCTGCGTAGAATAATGACTCTCTCATAATCCCACTTGATAGTAGTTTTAGTGCCTGCCAGACCTGCTGCTTCAGATTCATCATAAAAAACATAATATTTATTATTTTTTTCTGCCAGTCTCCCGTAAGCTGTGGTCTCGATATTTTCCGTCCCTGCGCTGCTGTGTGACTGGCTGTAAATATGTATTTTCACAGGCTGCATAACACTTTTCACTCCATAAAAAACGACTAGAGCTTACTCCCTTTCGCCGCGTTAACCTATGTTCGAAACGGAGCAAGCCCCTCAATGCCTGCACCTTCCTTTCAATAAATAAAGGAACGGTCTACAAAACTTCTTCAAATATTATATATCAGTGGCCGTATTCAGTCAAGGAAAGGCTGACTCTTGCACCTGCGGTTAAAAAAAGTGTATAATATTTATACTGTTTTTGTTGAATTAAAGAGGAGGGGTCGCGATGCAGCAAGATTGGGGCATCATTTTTGCATTTGGATTGTATTTTTTAGCACTGTTCGGCATAGGGATTTTCCATATGAAAAAAGAACAGGATCTGGCCGGCTATGTTTTAGGCGGACGTAAGGTAGGCCATGGGTCTCGGCAATGAGTGCCGAAGCCTCAGATATGAGCGGCTGGATGCTGATGGGATTGCCGGGCTATGCGTATGTAGCAGGTGTCAGCGCATTCTGGATCGCTATCGGCTTGGCAATCGGAACCTGGCTGAACTGGCTGTTTGTGGCTAAGCGGCTGCGTGTTTATACCAAAATAGCCAACGATTCGATCACTTTACCGGATTTTTTTGAAAACCGGTTCCGCGATAAAACAAAAATCCTGCGTGTCGTTTCGGCAATTTTTATTTTTATTTTCTTTCTTATCTATACAGCTTCTGGTTTCGTTGCCGGCGGACGCTTATTCAATACTGTTTTTGGACTGCCTTATTTTGAATCACTGCTCATCACGGCAGGCATTGTAGTTTTTTACACCTTTACCGGCGGTTATGTAGCGGTCTGCCGCACCGACTTCTTCCAGGGCTGCCTGATGTTCTTTGCGATCATCATCGTTCCTGTAACCGGTATTTTTAAAGCCGGTGGTCCGGTAACAGCCTTTGAAAAACTTTATAATATGAACGCCAACTATTTCAGCTTTTTTACCGACGCTACCGGCGTCACACTAAGCGCTACGGCAATTATTTCTCTGCTGGCCTGGGGTCTGGGTTACTTCGGCCAGCCGCATATCCTGGTACGCTTTATGGGCATCAGCTCTGCCAAAGAGATCCCTCAGGCAACCCGTATCGCTATGGTCTGGGTAATCTTTTCGCTATTCTTCGCAGTTACGGTCGGACTTGTAGGACGCGTGTTGTTGGGCGATACGCTGACAGGCGTCAATGCCGAAACTGTTTTTATGGTTCTTAACAATGAGTTCTTCGTTTCCTTCCTGGCCGGCATCATCATTTCCGCTATTTTGGGCGCGATCATGAGTACTTCTTCCAGCCAGCTGCTGGTAACAGCTTCAGCAATCTCCACCGACTTTTACCAAGCGCTGCTGCGTAAAAATGCCGGTGAAAAAGAACTGGTTTTTGTCAGCCGTTTATCTGTAATTTTAGTGGCCTGCTGCTCATTAGCGCTGGCTTCCAACCCCAACAACTATATCCTGGAGCTGGTAGCATATGCCTGGGCAGGCTTCGGCGCCTCTTTTGGCCCGCTTGTACTGTTCAGCCTTTTCTGGCGCCGCACTACTATCAAAGGCGCTATTGCAGGCGTTTTCTTCGGTGGCAGCACAGTGCTTATCTGGAAAGAATTTTTTGCTTACACCGGTATTTACGAAATCGTTCCCGGTTTCATCATTTCAGCTCTGGCTATTTATGTTGTCAGCCTGCTGGATAAAAAACCCGATGCTTCTATAGTCAAAGACTTTGACGTAGCTGAAGCCCATATTCAGGATATGTAAAAACTGTTTAAAAGCACCCGCAGATTTATCTGCGGGTGCTTTTTTATATCCTATAAGGCATAAATATCATAAAAAATAACGCCTGCATTTTCGCAGACGTTATTTTAAATTTTCTTTTTACAAAATATTTTACTTTCCCCTACCGCGCATATTTGCTTTGACCAAAGCTACAACATCACCTGAAAGCAGCAGTCCTGTCATCGTCAACAGCATACCGAAGGCGATAACCGCTGTGATTTTCTCATCCAGAACAATAACAGAGGTAATCACAGTAACTACAGGTGCCAGATAAATATAGGCACTGGTCTTAATAGCTCCCAGCAGCTTGACTGCCATATTCCAGGTCACGAAGCACATCGCCGACGCTCCGACACCTAAAAACAACAAATTAAACAGATTGACAGGATCAGCCAGCCGCTCAAAACCCCAGCGAAAATCCATAAACAGCAGTGCCGGCAGCATAAATACCAAACCATACATGAAAGTATGCCGTGTGCTTTGGATGGCATTGTAACCAAATGAACTGATTTTTAGACAATACAGCATAAACTGCCCATGTAGCAGCTGCCGCTAAAGCCAGAAAATCTCCTAAAGGATTAATCTGCAGCTGTGTAGCACTGTTGAAACTGATCATGGCGATACCGGCAATCGCCAGTACAAACCCGACTATAAATTTTTCTGCAGAGCTTCGCCTGCCAAAACGACAGGCCAGTAATGCTGTAAAAATGGTGCTGTGGCCGTAATAACTCCCACGTTAGACGCAGGAGCATACACAAGCGCAATATTTTCAAACAGATAATACAAAGTAATACCGCTTAATCCGGCACCGGCAAAGATCCATTCCTGTTTTTTATCAGTCACCTTCAACCGATACGGATAGATCAGAAACAAAACTATCAGCCCCATAATAAAGCGGAAAAACAAAATCTCTATCGGAGTAAAGCTGCGCAGCAATACTTTAGTCGAGATGAATGTCGTACCCCAGAGCAAGATCGTTACAAGAGCAAAAAGATGCCCCATCAAAATTTTATTCTGCATAGCTTCTCCTATTGTTTTACTTTAAAAATATTACGGTATTGCCCTGGTGTCAGGCCAATGACCTCTTTGAAAAATTTACTGAAATGGCTTTGATCACTAAAACCGGTCATCAATGCAACCTCAGCAGGCTCCAGGTCCTGAGCAAGCAGTTCCTTAGCTTTGCCGATCCTTATTGTTTCCAGGTAACGATAAGGCGTGATACCTTCCGTTTTCGTAAACAGCCGCAGCAGGGAATATTTGTTCATACAAGCCACAGCTGCCAGTTCTTCCAGCGTCACTTTTTCTGTATAATGCCCCAGCAGATGTTCTGTTACTCTGCGTACAGGCGGGGCTTTCGCCTCGATAGAGGTTTTACTGATACCGGCAGCAACAAGCTGTTCCAGCAAAAAATAAAAAGTTTCTTCCTTCGCCAGGTCTTCCCGTTCCTGCATAATCATTTGATGCAGTTCACGCAGGAGTGATCCAGACAATTCGTCACCGCGTAAAACAGGGCTGGCAAACAGCGGCACTTCCTCACTGCCTGTCAATTCCTGCATAAACTGACTCATAATCTCCGGTTTAATATTCAGGCAGCGCAGATCAAGCAGATCATTATCCATTGGTTCGCAGTTATGCGGCACGCAGGGATTGAACAGCAGCACATCACCGGCAGTTATATAATAATCCACATTATCGTAGCACATATGACGCAGGCCACTCTTCTCAACAAACCCGAGCACATAATATTCGTGAAAATGCTGCGGGAATTTCTGCAGGATTCCCTGAAACCAATAGGCTTCTATCTGCAGTTCTTTATCATATTTTACAAAACGTTTTTCATTTTTCACAGCAGGCTCCTTTTTCTTATCCTACCAAAAATCTACCGTGCCATCTTGTATAATATTGACTGCAATTATAAAAGAACCTGCGTAAAACGCAGGTTCTGGCAATCAACGCATATTTTCGATAAAATCTTCAAAATTATTGATGAGAATCGGATGACCTACGACCTTTAAATCACGCAGGTGCGTACCATAAGATTCATAAATATTTTCAGCAAGCTCCATTTTCAGACCTTCTTTAACATATTCTTCCATCATTTTAACGATAAAGCGGTTGATCTCTCCTGTTTCCGGTTTAACATTGAGCGGAATGATACGTTCTTCGGGTTCGTAGCTTTCGACAGTCACATCCCAGCCTCCGGGAATAGGCGGCAGCCGTTTTGCCAAAATCATATACTCAGGCGAAAACCCTACATACGCATCTAATTTATTTTGTAATTTTGCTTTCGTAACAGGATAACCGTTAGCATTGCCCCATTTAACTATTTCATCACAAACTTCGTTGTTGTGAATAACACTGGAAAATGTAGTTTTTGCTAAAACTTCAGCCATAATCATACCTCCCATATGGTAAAATTCTAACTTCTATTGTACTTTATCTTGCCGATAAATTCAACTCATTCGCTTTTACCTCTGTAAATTTAGTAACGTGGTCAAAGAAAAAGCACTGGCAAAGGCCAGTGCCTGAAAATACTGCTGATTAAATCTGTCCCAGCGCCTTCAAGATAGTCTGCGCAATAATCGCGCTGCCGATATAAGTGCCTGTAAAAACTACACAGGCAACAACAACGATCCGCCAGCCGCTTTTGGCAAAAGCATCAAGGTCTTTGCCGATAGCGATACCGGCATAAGCGAGAATCGGAGTACAAAGCTGTAAAAAGCCTACTTTTTTAACAGCTTCATTGATCACGTCACTGCCGGGCATAGTCGGATAAGTCAGGATACAGCCCAAAGTTACGATATAAGCAACAGCAGGGATACGTCCCGGCAAATATTTTGCCAGAATAACACCGGCAATTGCCAAAAAGATTAAAAATAGCAGACCGGGAATTGCTTCCACGATAGTATATTTGGTGCCAATAGCGTTGGCGACAAGAGACATGGCGCCGACAATAAATAATACGATCAGTGTATCTTTGATTTTCATTTTGCAGCATCCTTTCCTGTCGGTTCAACACCGTATTTGAAGCGGTAGATTTTCTTATACAACCACTCTGTCAGCGGCAAAGCCATCCAGATGCACATATACAGGCCGTCAAGACCGGAGAGCATATTGCTGGCTGCACCAAAGGCAGCGATCTGATCCGCCATCTGCGGATACATAACGCTTAAAGAACCTACAGCAGCAGTCATCATACTGGCAGAGCCGACGCCGGCTGCCATTGCCAGCGCATAAGGATGGAAAGGCAGGTACGCAGCTGCAAAACTGGCCATAACACCAAAGAAAATAGTCCCAAAAACCGTACCGGCAATATACACTCCCATAACTCCGCGCCCTTCAGCAGAGTCAAGACCATAACGCTCGCCGATCAAAGCTACGTTAGGTTCACGGGCAATGGAGTGAGCCGCACCGATAGTTTCACGTTTGAGGCCCAAATAAATAGCCACAGGCACACCGATGAAAACAGTGCCCAGATTACCAAACTCCTGCAGTATCAAAGCCGGAGAAGCCGCCAGAATTTTAGGCAGCGTCGGCCCAACCAAAGTACCGTAACGTGCCATCAGCAGCATCAGTGTAATGCCGATCAGCGAGCTTGCATCCAGCATATCCTTTTGATTAACTACCTTTAAGAATTTAGGTGCCATAAAAATACCCATAATCAGGGCATACAGCATCGGCAACAGTACAATAGTACCTACGCCGATCTTGAAAGAAACGTTACCAATCATTTCCGCAATGATGATCAATGCTAAAACGATGGCATGAACTTTAATGTTTTTCACAAAATCCACCTTCCCTTTTCCATCATTTTCCTGTTACAGCTTATAATTACTGAAAATATTTATCAAGCTTGGCGATGTATTCTTCTTTTGTCAGCAGCGGGTGGTGCTCCGCTTTGATCTGACGCGCCAATTCGGCATCGTCGGCCAGCAAATCAATGATCATCATCGCAAAAGCCTTAGCAGGCAACAATACAGCATGCTTAAAATCGACTACATGAAAATCTGCCGTATGCAAAAAGCCGTCGACCCCGCCAATAAAGGGATGAATAACCGGCAGTAAATGCGATACGTCACCCATATCAGTTGAAGCACTGAAATGTCCGGCGTCTTTAACTGCTACATTGGGTTCGGCAATTTTAGCATTGGTTACGAACAACTCATTCAGCCTGTTATTGCAGGCCAAAGGCAACTGCCCCGGCATCGTGGCAATAACCGTCTGTGCTCCTACGGCATCGCCGCCGGCTTTCAATGCAGTATCCACCTTTTTATGAGTCGCTTCGATCGCTTCCATGGTTTTAGCGCGTACATAGGTCTCGATCCTGACATCGGCAGGAACAGAGTTTACTAAGTCGCCGCCTTTAGTAATGATCGGATGAACACGAACAACGTCTGCTTCACGAAAAGTTTCACGCAAAGCGTTGATTCCCATCAGTCCCAGCATAGCCGCATTGAGAGCATTAATACCTTGATCAGGCGCATCGGCTGCATGAGCTGTTTTACCTACATACTGAATTGTTTTACCAATAAAGCCGTTGCTGCTTTCACCAATGGATACAGTTGCTGCCGGCATATTTTTATCAGCATGCATCTGCATCGCCATATCGATATCGTCAAAAGCACCTTCATAAATAAGTTGCCCCTTGCCGGTAAGAAAATGCAGTTTGCCTTCTTTGATCAATTTGTTGCGGTAAGCAAGTTCTACATATTCTTCAGCAGGAACGCCAAAAAATACGGCATCGCCTGATAATTCACTCAAAACACCAGACTGCGTAATCCCGCAGGCTACAGCAGCCATTGTTGCAACCTGTAAATTATGGCCGCAGGCATGCGCCGCACCGGTCAGAGGATCTGCTTTACAACTGTCCGGACACCCTATCGCATCCAGTTCGCCCAACACTGCCACAGTAGGTCCGGGACGTCCGCTTACAACGCGGGCTTTGACACCCGTCAGGGCCAAACCAGTCTGAGGTGTCAAACCTAATTGCTGTAAAAAAGCAGTGACTTTAGCTGCTGTTTTAGTTTCTTTAAAGCCAAGTTCCGGTTCCCTTTCGATATCCTGCGCTAAAGCTTCGACTTTAGCGGCCCAGGCATCAATAGCGGCGCATACTTTTGCTTTCATCACATCTTTGTCCGTAATAAACACCTCGCTTTGAAATAGTATACACTTTATTCTTGTAAATCGTTTTTAATTATAGCATAAATACTATCAGTGGTACAGGTTTAATTCTAAGCATTTTGTTTGATTATGAACTTTTATTTCTTTAAACTTTACCACAACTTACAAAATTTTACAATTCCATTATATTTTGTATACTTTATTCATATTTTTAACTTTCTGCGATAATGTCTGTCATTGCAATAATTTGCATTGGAAAATACCCTGTGCTAAAATATATAAGTTAAGAAGTCACTTTAAAACTGTTTACGAAAGGAGTCTGTCATGTTAGACCAAATTAAAACCGACATTGATGCAGTTATGCACCGCGATCCTGCAGCCAAAACCAGGCTGGAGGCAGCACTTTGTTATCCCGGTCTGCATGCTATCTGGCTCCACCGTTTAGCGCATAAATTATACTTAAAAGGCTGGGTACTGATTCCCCGGCTGCTTAATACATTTTCCAGATTTCTGACCGGTATCGATATCCACCCCGGAGCAACTCTTGGACCCGGACTTTTTATCGACCATGGTATGGGCCTTGTTATTGGCGAAACCGCAGAACTTGGTTCTAATGTCACGCTCTATCAGGGAGTAACCCTCGGTGGTACCGGCAAGGAAAAAGGCAAACGTCATCCTACGATCGGCGATAACGTAGTCGTTTCCAGCGGTGCTAAAGTACTGGGATCCTTTACAGTCGGCTCCAATTCCAAGATCGGTGCCGGTTCGGTAGTATTAAAGGAAGTACCGCCAAACTCGGTAGTAGTAGGTGTTCCCGGCCGTATCGTTACCAAAGATGGAGTCCGCATTGCCGCCAGCGATATGAGCAGCCCTGACAGCATGATCGATCTGAACCATAACCAGCTTCCCGATCCAGTTGCCGATTACGAAGACCGTCTGGCAGATTATATGGTACGTATGGACAGCAGACTGGAAGAACTGGAAGAAATCATCAAAAAACATCGCGAGCAAAATGAAAAGCGAGGTAACAACGAATGAGCAGAACAATGACCATGTCGGAAGCTATCAATGAAGCGCGCCGCTGTTTGAATTGTGCACGGCCCACCTGCCGCACCGGCTGCCCGATAGCCAACAATATCCCGCAGTTTATCCGCGCACTCAGTGAAGGCAATATCGGTCTGGCCTACGAAACAATTGCCGAACGCAGCAACCTGCCCGCTATCTGCGGACGTGTATGCCCGCATGAACGTCAATGCGAAGCTCACTGCGTTTTAACTAAAAATAAACACGGAATCGAAATCGGCAGTTTAGAAATGTTTATCGCTGATTTCGCTCACGAAAATAATCTGAAGCCACTTCCTCCTTCTACCGGCAAACGCGGAAAAGTTGCCGTTATCGGCAGCGGACCTGCAGGTCTGACGGTGGCAGGCGATCTGGCTAAAATGAATTTCGCCGTCACTATTCTTGAGGGACAATCAGAACCTGGTGGCATTCTGCTGTTAGGCATACCGGAATTTCGTCTGCAAAAAGACGTTGTCCGCCGCGAGATCACTGAACTGCTGCATTTAGGCGTAGAAATCAAGACCAACATGCTGGTCGGGCCAGACTTTACAGTTGATGATTTATTCGAACAGGGCTATGATGCTGTTTTTATGGGTACAGGCACTTCTCTGCCACGTACTTTAGATATCCCAGGTAAAGAACTGTCCGGCATTCTGACTGCCACATATTTTCTGCGTATGGTAGTACTTTCAGATTCCGGAAAATTAGACGAAAGTGAAACACTGCTGCATGACGGCGATAACGTAGTAGTTATCGGTGCCGGCAACGTAGCTATGGACGCCGCTCGTACGGCAATACGCCGCGGTGCAGAAAACGTGACTATCGTCTATCATAAAACCGAAGCCGAAATTTCCAGCTTCCCGTCTGAATACGAAGCGGCAGTTAAAGAAGGCGTACAATTCAATTTTCTGAAGCAGCCCATCGCTTATCTGAACAAAAAGCAGATGCGTGCTTTAAACAATATCCGCCGCAAACCGGCAGAATCTGACGAAACAGATCTGGCTGGACTTTTAGTACAAAACATCACCAAAACTGATGACGGTCAGTTCGTAACCGAAGGCGGTCAGGAAGTCATTCCTGTGATTGTGTTATCCTGGCTATCGGACAGCGACCTGCCGCCCGTATCGTTTCTACTACCAAAGGTATCCAGGTCGACGACCGTGGTTTTGTTATTACCCGTGAACGCCCTTACGGTATGACTACCAGAGCCGGGGTTTTCAGCAGCGGTGATGTAGTACACGGCCCTGCAACCGTAGTTTTGGCAATGAAGGAATCTAAAAAAGTAGCGGCAGGTATTGCTCAATATATCGATGCAAAAAAACTGCTGGAAGACTGCTGTGAAGATTAACAAATAACTAAAGCCCCTGCTTAAATAAGCAGGGGCTTTACTTTTTTCACAAAAAACTCCTGCCGCAATATGCGGCAGGAGTTTAATTTTAATATTCTACTTTTGGCAGCGTAGCAAAGCCTTTTTCCAAATCTTCATCAGTAGGAACATAATCTACCATAGTTCCCTGATTATAAGCCTGATAAGCGGCTAAATCAAAATAGCCAGTACCGGTCAAACCAAAAACAATAACTTTTTTCTCGCCGGTCTCACGACATTTAATTGCTTCGTCCATCGCTACACGAATAGCATGTGAACTTTCAGGAGCAGGCAATGTACCTTCACAGCGGCAGAACATCGTAGCTGCTTCAAACACTTTTGTCTGTTCCACGCTGCGCGCTTCCATCATCCCATCATGATAAAGTTTAGAGACGATCGGCGACATACCATGATAACGGAGTCCACCGGAATGGTTAGGTGAAGGCATAAATCCACTGCCTAAAGTATACATACGCATCAGCGGTGTAGTTTGTCCGGTATCACCGAAATCAAAAGCATATCTGCCGCGGGTCAAGGAAGGGCAGGAAGCCGGTTCAACGGCAATAAAATGAATATTATTTTTTCCTTCAAGCTTATCTGCCATAAACGGCGTAATCAACCCGCCAAGGTTCGAACCGCCACCGGCACAGCCGATGACTATATCCGGCTGAACACCGTATTTATCAAGTCCGAGCTTAGTTTCCAGGCCGATAATACTTTGGTGCAGCACTACATGATTAAGTACACTGCCTAATACATAGCGGCAGTTATCTGTTTTCATCGATACTTCCATTGCTTCTGAGATAGCACAGCCCAAGGACCCGCCTGTACCGGGGTTTTCTGCCAAAATCCTGCGTCCTACTTCAGTAGTATCCGAAGGTGAAGGAATAACTCTGGCACCATAAGTTTCCATAACGGCCTTACGATAAGGTTTTTGCTCGGCTGAAACCTTAACCATATATACGGAAAGATCAATGCCAAAATAACCGCAGGCCATCGAAAGAGCAGTCCCCCATTGTCCGGCACCTGTTTCCGTAGTCAGGTGAGTCAGCCCTTGCTGCTTCGCATAATAAACCTGAGCAACAGCAGAATTGAGTTTATGCGAACCGGAAGTATTAGTGCCTTCGAATTTGTAGTAAATTTCTGCCGGCGTACCCAACGCTTTTTCCAAATTATAGGCTCTGGTCAATGGTGATGGACGATACATTTTATAAAAATCACGGATTTCTTCCGGAATTTCAATAAATTTATTGGTATTATCCAGCTCCTGCTCAATCAGCTCGTCACAGAAAACAGGGCGCAGATCATCAGCAGTACAAGGCTTAAAGGTCACCGGATTGATAAACGGGTCCGGAGCCTCCTGCATATAAGGGCGAATATTCTGCCAATATTTCGGCAGCTCATCTTCGGATAAATTGATTTTATATGGTATTTTTGTCATAAGTCACCGTCCTTTCTATTCTGCTTTAGCGGCCTTCAGCGCTGCATATGCTTCTTTGAGCAGTAAAACAGTCAGTACCAGCAAAACAGTAGAAATTCCTGATACGATATAGTTATTCAAATTAGCGGCAATCATCTGTACCAAAGCCACAATAGTAGTTACCAGCATAAAAGCCATCGGGTACATAATGAATCCGGCGCTTTTTTTCAGAGAACGAATTACCCAAACACCCATTGCCAAAAGCGCAATCGCAGCAACCAGTTGGTTAGTAGCACCGAAAACAGGCCAGATCATCTGCCATGCAGCAACTTTACCGGTCTTAACAAAAATAAGAGCTAAGGCCACACCAACACTGATAGCTGTAGCAAGATATTTGTTCAAGCTCATGCCTGTAAATTCCTGCAGCTGATAACGCGCCAAACGGGTAGCCGTATCAAGCGAGGTAAGAATAAAGGAGTTGAGAGCCAGTAAGCCAAGTGCAGTACCAACGCGCGGAGAAATACCCAGCAGCGAAGCAAACTGGCCTAAGCCGTTGCCATACACAACAGTCGGACCGCCTTGCAGCATTTCGCCGCTCATCATAATCGTACCCAACGCAATAACGCCAACAACACCTTCCAGCAGCATAGCACCATAACCAACAGGAACAGCATCAGTTTCGCGCTTCAGCTGTTTGGACGTAGTGCCGGAAGCAACCAGAGAATGGAAGCCTGAAATAGCACCGCAGGCTACTGTAATAAACAGCAGCGGCCAGAGCCAGTCTCCGGAAGCAGTAACAAACCCCTTAAATGCAGGTAATTTTACTTCATAGCTGGCACCGCCAAAAATCATGCCCACACCGCCGATAAACACGGAAAAATATAACATATACGAGGCCAGATAATCGCGAGGCTGCAGAAGCAGCCAAACAGGCAATACTGAAGCGGCAAAGATATACACGATCAAAGCCATACGCCAGGTATCAAGGCTCAGAGCAAAGGTTGACTGCACCCAGGAGCTTTCTATACCAAATATCAGCGAACCGAATAAAATCGGCAGCATAATAATCGTACTGACTTTTAAAGATATACCATAGTGATAAATAGCGACACCAAAAACCATCGCCAGAAAAATATACAGGGTCGCTGTGAAAGCGACAGCGGGGTCAGCAGCAAAGGTCTGTGCTGCTAATTCCAAAAATACAGCAATTACCAGTGTTAAACTGAGCCAGGTAAAAGCAAGAAATAACTTGTGGCCGCGGGCACCGATCCATTGACGGACAACTTCGCCGATCGACATACCTTTATGACGAATAGACGCAACCAAAGCACCCATGTCGTGTACACCACCAAAAAAAATACAACCGATAATAATCCAAAGTAATGTTGGCAGCCAGCCAAGTGCTGCCGCTGCCGCAATGGGACCTACAACAGGTCCGGCACCAGCAATCGAGGCAAAATGATGCCCCATCAAAACCGCCGGATGAGCAGGGCAATAATCAATATCGTCCTGTAATTCAGTAGCCGGAGTTTTACGATTTGGGTCTAAATCGTAAAAACGGCTTTGAAAGCCGCCATAAAATTTGTAAGCGACAGCAAAACAAAGAATCGTAATTACAAAAATGGTCAGTAACATAAAATATCCCCTTCGCGAACTTATTGCAGAATTACTCTGCCGCAGCGCCGTTGCTGCGCTAAATAGATCAAATCATCAAAACGCTTTTCCGCATCCCCCTCCTTATACTGCAATATTTCCAACCAGCCGCGTATACCAAGCCAAAAAACTTTTTTTGTCAATCTGGTCTCATGGCAGTCCAACAGCAGAAACCTGTGCGTCATAACGTCTTCCCTGCTCTGCCAATGTTCCCGCAGCCAATTTACTGATCTATCGCCTTCATGACGGATCACTATATAATCATCCGCATAATAGCGGGCAATTTCACCTGCCAGACAATCCTTGACAAATGCAGTCTGACGATACCATCCCTGCATCCCGCCAGCTGACCAGGGCACAAAGCCATAACCTTTTAAAAAATCTTCCCACTCTTTCATACAGCGCTCCTGTCTACAAGTTTGCTTTACGCCAGGCGTTCAACGCGCCACAGAAATCTTCCCACAACTGGGGCAGCATTTCTACCGCCGCCTCTGCTTTAGCGCGTTCCCATCCGGCAAACAGCCCTGCCTCATAGCGCAGCTGCACATTACCAGCATCCTCGAGAAAACACTGCACTAACTTAGCGTTGATAAAATCATCATGTAAAAAGCCCAGCATATCCTGCAGTCTTTTCAACCGCCGCAGCAGATTACTGTCGCGCGGTACTTCCGGCAAAGTCTGCAGCGCATAACGAAAACGTTTGATCTTAATCCTGATCTGGTGCAGTTCCAGCATATTATGAAAATCCGGATATTTTCTATCAATAGTTTCCAGTTTTTCACTCCACTCATTCAAACGTCTGCTGATAAATTTCCTGATTTTTTTATCAGCCAGATTTGAAGCCAGTGGCCTCTCATGCAACCAAATACTGAACTGCGCCAGCGTTTTGGTCATGATGCTAAGGTCCGCCTTCTGCAGACATGCTGCAGTTTCCTCCACACGCAGCTTCTGCAGGAGCTCTTCCACCTGAGTTGGTACTGTCAGCTTACCGCCTGAAGCAGCTGCCTGCAACTTTATTTTTTCACAGGTCATTAAAGCCACATCCAGCTCACGCAGCCGTGACAGTATTTCACCCTGCTGCCGCAGGGTATTTTGCCAGGCAACTGTACTGTTTTTTTGCAGCACCGGTTTAAAAAAACTCAAAGTCGAACGCAGCCGGCGCAATTTTACCCTCAGCTGTCTGACAAAAACCTTTTCTTCCGGCTGCTGCAGAATTGCTGCCAGGCTTTACTGACCACATAAATCTGCCAAGGAAGATGGCAAACGGCCATCGCCTGCAGACTGCCATTTTTATAGGCAGGCAGCTTCCTAAAATCATAGGTTCCGTTCTCCTGGGCCAAACGCTGCTTCAGATCCGGTTCGGCTATAATCAGCGACATCCGGCAGCAAAGTTTTTCGACAACCGTACTCAGCTTCGTTAGCTCCTTACTGGTATAAACAACAGTCATCTCGCGAAGAGGAAGCAGCTTGGCCGCCATGATTACGATGCCTTCTTTCGCAATAAGCCTTAATTCACTGTTTTTTACCGGCGGCTGCAACTCCGTTTCGCGGCATCTCAATACTGCCTCTTCCCCGTCGATCTCAAACCGCCGTTCACATTCTTCAGTTCTGCAGGCTTTCCAGCCGGTAATGATACGCAGGCGTTCAGCCAAATCGACTTCGCTCACACCTGATACATCTTGCAGGCATAACATTTTCTTCACTGCTCCCCCTCCTTTCTTCTGGTCTGTTTTACTTGTCAGTCTTTTATTTGCACCTGCGCCGGTAAGGGATCCCCCGCCAAACCTGCCAAAATATTCGCAGCTGCCAGCTTCGCCATGGCATCACGTGTTTCCACCGTTGATGCGGCAATGTGCGGGGTTACCGTAATATTGGAGAGTGTCAGCAGCGGATGATCACCGGGCAATGGTTCCGGTTCAACCACATCAATCGCCGCATAAGCTATCTGCCCGCTTCGCAGAGCTTCATAAAGTGCCTGCGTCTCGACGACTCTGCCGCGGGAAATATTGATAAAACGCGCCGTTGGTTTCATTTTAGCAAAAGCTTCTTCATTGAACATTCCAGCCGTTGCCGGTGTTAAATTAACTGTTACCAAAACAAAATCCGCCGTTTGCAGCAAATCGTCAAATCCAGCATAACTGATGCCCAGCGCTGCTTCATCAGCACGCCGGTGCCTGTTATGATAAATAACCTTCATTTTACTGGCCTGGGCCCTGGGCACTACGGCACTGCCAATGTCACCCAACCCGACAATTCCCAGAGTTTTTCCAGCCAGATCAACGCCGAAGCCAAGGCCCTTCCGTTCGCCCCATTTGCCGCTTTCAACGTGCCGCCAGCCACGGGCAATACTTCTGGCACTATCTAAAATCAGCCCGTACGCAAGATCGGCAACAGCATCCACCAGTACGCCCGGCGTATTACCTACTGCAATTCCGTGTGCGCTGCAGGCAGCGATATCAATATTATCATATCCAACCGACGCCTGAGCAATTACCTTCAGCTTCGGCGCTTTGGCCAGGAAAGCTTCATCAACCTTAATATTGCCAATAGAATAAAGTCCTTCAGCTTCTGCAAGCCAGCTGTCAAATTGTTCCTGCGGCACTTTGCCGCCCTGCTGCCATGACAGCAGTCTAGTCTGTTCATTCAATATATCATAGGCCACCTGCCGCAGTTTACCGCTGGCAGCCACAGTCATTTTTTTCAGATCGGTCATTACTGTCACCTCTCTTTAAAAATTAATGTTTGGGAATAATTTCCAGCCAATAATTATCAGGATCAGCAATAAAATAAATACCCATCGCTGGATTTTCATACACGATACAGCCCATTTCCTGATGTTTTTTATGGGCAGCAGAATAGTCTTCAGCTTCAAATGCAAGATGGAACTCATTCTCGCCCAAATTATACGGTTCCTTACGGTCACGCAGCCAGGTCAATTCCAACTGATGCGGAGTCTGTCCGTCTCCTAAATAAACCAAAATAAAACTGCCGTCACCTGCTACTTTACGGCGGACCTCTTTTAATCCCAAAGCGTCCTCATAAAATTTCAGGCTTTTTTCCAAGTTAAGCACATTAAAATTGTTGTGTAAAAATTTAAATACCATTTTTACCCTCCTTTAATATTGTACTGTTTCAATTATTCAAAAAAATCTGCTTAAAAAGCAGCAGCGCCATCGCAAACGATGCGACGATTTTGCCAAGCATGGCAACAAACTGTGTCTGTGCTGCCTTCCAGGCCAGCGCGAACGCATTCTCCTTATTCCTGGTACGCATAAACTCGTAACCGAAGGCAACGATATACGAACCAACTGCGCCGCCCAAAACAGAGCCCAGCACCGGGAAAAAGCCTGTACCGATGACAGCGCCTATAAAAGTACCGACAGCAATCAGAAATACCGCACCCCACGATACTTTATGCCGCCGAATTCCAAAAACGATACGATAAATTCCCAGATCTCACCAAAAGCATAAACCAGCACCAGCGCCGATAAAAGACGTCCATCAAAGTATCTGGCTTCATCAAAAAAAGCATAACCTATGCCTGCAGCTAACATAATTGTATTGCCCGGCAGGTCGAGCAGCGTCAGCAACGGACCTACAACCACGATCAAGGCTCCGAATGCCCACTCTACTAAAAATTCCACACAAAGTCCTCCTTAACGAAGATTAAAATATATTATAACATATTTATGATAAATAGTTAGATAATTGTATGACTCTTATGTGAATTATTGTTTTTTGTTTACGCAAATGTTACAATATCTACAAATATCTTTTAGAGGAGTAACTACAATGGATCTGGACGCTCTTTTTATTCTTCTGCAGCCCTGGCTCAGACCTTTTCTGGCGTTTGTTTTTTTTACATTTTTACGTTATTTTTACAGAGCCGTATTACTGCGTGTACTGCATCGTTTTAACAGCAAAACATCCTTTGAATACGGAGAAGACCTGCTGAACGCTTTTGAAAAGCCAGTGCATTTTTTCCTATTTATTTTGCTATTTATGCAGCGCTTAATTGCTCGCCTTTGACCTTTATAGCTGACCATCCTTCTATCGATCAGCTTCTGCGCAGCTTTTTCATCATCTGTTTCATCTGGGGCCTTTACAACCTCAGCGACACTACGCATGGTATCGCCATGAAGGTACTCCTTAAAGCAGGCGTTGAATTTGATCTGGCGCTATCCAATGTGGTTTCCACAACCTTACGCATCCTGCTTATCATTTTGGGTTTTGTCATGATCGCCAAAGAATGGAATTACGATATTACCGGGTTTATCGCCAGTTTGAGTATTGGCTCACTGGCTGTCGCCCTAGCCGCTAAAGATTCTCTGGCCAACGTATTCGGCAGTCTGGTCATCATCATTGACAAACCTTTTGTGATCGGCGACTGGATCTCGGCTAACGGCATCGAAGGCACTGTAGAAAAAATCACTTTCCGCAGCACTTGTCTGCGTACTTTTCCACAGGAACTTGTCTATATCCCCAACTCCCTGCTCTCCAACACGGCCATCACCAATTTCAGTAAACGTGAAAAAAGACGGCTTGATTTTGTGTTGGGATTGACCTACGACACGACCTATCAGCAAATGGAAAAATTTGTCGGCCGCCTGCGCGAATATCTCATGCATCATGATGGTGTTTATGACGACGGCATCACCGTCAATTTTCAGGATTTCGGTGGCAGCAGCCTGGACATCAGAATAATCTGCTATACTAAGGCCAGCGCTTACGCCAGTTTTATGGATGTCCGCCAGCAAATCAACATCGATATTATGAAAATGTTAGAAGAAGAAAATCTTGGCTGTGCATTCCCAAGTACCAGCGTTTATTTTGAAACACCGCTGGTCCAAAAGCAAGCAGCTCCACCAACAGATGCCCCTAAAACTGAAGTACAAGCCTGAAACATAAAAAACGCTCCTTTTTTAAGGAGCGTTTTTTTATATTTTATTCCCATAGATCAACAATTGCGAATTTACCAACATCGACCAAGCCTTTATCGCTGAGCCTCAAACTGGGAATAACCGGTAACGCCAGAAATGAAAGGCAATTAAAAGCATTCACATTTTCCGGCACTCCCAGTTCAGCAGTCCAAAAGTTCAGCTGCTGCAGCTTACGCTGAACAAATTCAGTATTCTGATCACTCATCAGACCGGCAAGAGGCAGAGGCAGCATAGCTTTTACTTCTCCATCTGCCACCACTGCCAGGCCACCGCCTGCTTACTGCAAAGCAACTGCAGCCGTTAGCATGTCCTGATCGTCAACCCCGACCACAATCAGATTATGCGAATCATGCGCTACAGTCGAAGCCAAAGCACCGCGCCGCAAACCAAAGCCCCGTACCAGGCCTACACCTGTATTCCCATTACTACCATGTCTTTCCCAAACTGCCAGTTTTAGGATATCACGCTCAGTATCACTCACAACGAAACCAGCTTCTGCTTTAGGCTGCACATATTCTGTTTCAGTCAAAATCTGCTCTGGAACAATGCGGATAACACGGGCCTTTCTGCCATTCATTACCGGCAAGCGCAGCTGCTGTTCACGCGCATCTCCCAAGTGCATGGTATTCTCAGGAGCTTTCAGCAGCGGCGGTGACTGCCAGAGCAGTTTTTGTTTATTTACAATAACGACACCGTTTTTTAGGACTAGCTGTGGCTGAAAATTTACAAGATTATTAAAAACACAGATATCCGCCTTATAACCGGGTGCTAATGCACCTCTGTCATACAGTCGAAACCTTTCTGCTGTATTCAAGGTCGCCATCTGTAATAACTGTTCAACAGGATAACCATGCGCTGTACCAATCTCAATCAAATAATTGATGCTGCCTTCACTCACAAGCTCATCTAAATGCCTGTCATCTGTTGCCAGACAGCAGCGGCGGCAATTAAGCGGCGTTACTGCCGGCAGTAAGGCTAACAAATTATGGGCCCCAGAAGCCTCTCTCAGCATCAGATAAGCACCTCGGCGCAGTTTCTCCATTGCTTCATCCGCCGTTGTTGCTTCGTGGTCAGAACTGATCCCTGCGGCCAGATAAGCATTGAGAGCTTTACCGCTTACACCTGGAGCATGCCCGTCACACAGGCTGCAGCCAGCCAACGCAAGTTTATCAAGCACTGCTGCCGCAGCATTGATCGTCCCCGGATAATTCATCATCTCACCCAATCCCAGTACTCTTGGATGACTGACCAGCGGCTCCAGCTTTGCAGCTGTAAGCACGGTACCACTGGTCTCCATTTCAGTAGCAGGCACACAAGAAGGCAGCATAAAGAAAACGTCTAAAGGTATTGCCTCTGTTTCTGTAAGCATCAATTCAATCCCTGCTGTTCCAAGGACATTAGCAATTTCATGAGGATCGGCAAAAATCGTCGTTACTCCATTCAAAAGTAAAATTTTTGCCAGCTCACGCGGAGCAACCATTGTACTTTCAATATGAAGATGAGAGTCCATCAAACCGGGAGTCACATATTTACCGGTAACATCAATTTCTTTTTTACCGCTGTAGCTACCGATACCGGCAATAGTTTCTCCAACTATAGCTACATCGCCAATTTCCCATTCACCTGTAAAACTATTGAAAATACAACCGCCTTTTAACACTATGTCAGCTGGGACTTCGCCTCTGGCAGCAGCCAAAACCTCTGTCAAATCTATATTCTTCATCACAATTCACAACCTTTACCAAAAGTTCTCTGCTTTTATTGTCAGCCATACACAGTAAAAACGCAAGCTTTATTTATTTCTTCACTCTCAGACCTGGTTTTGTATTTTACATTACCACCTTTAAAAAAGTATAAAAATAACAGGCGCCACCGAAACTGATGACGCCTGTTATAAAGGGGAAAGGGTATCTATATGAACGGTAGCTGACCGTTATTTTTTCAAAACGGTAACGTAATATTTACCATTTTCTACTTCTACGCCATGGGAATCATGTTCAAAAGCAGGGAATTGTCTGTCAAAGCCTTCTAAGGCTTTCAGATAACCAAGTGCAGGGCCATCGGCAGGACCGGCATTTTCACCAGGCATGATCAGCGGAATTCCAGGCGGATAAGGAACAATACCTGTAGCTAAGGTACGCTCAGCAACACCGTCAAGATCTACTTTTTCAACATTATCAAGCACCAGTTGTTCATAAGCTGCTGCCGGGCTCATATCAGGATGCGGCAATACAGCGAAACCTTCGGACATAAATTCTGTCGTTTTGAGCTCTTTCATTGCTGCAAACATTTCCTCGCACAAGTCGCGCAGGCCCATACCTGCATAACGCTGCGGAGCTGCTTTAACAACATCAGGCAATACTTCTTCCAAAGCAGTGTTGTTGTCATAGTCTTCTTTAAATTTGATCAAGGTATCGATCAAAGTGCCCCATTTACCTTTAGTAATACCGATAGAAAACAGCATCAGAACAGTAAAGTCAGTTGTCTTCTCAGGAATGATGCCATTGGCAGTAAGATAAGCGGACAAAATGGAAGCAGGTACGCCCATTTTACCCAACCCGTCAGGGCCGATGCCCGGAGTGGTGATAGATACTTTGATCGGGTCTAACATGCAGTATCCGTCTTCGATATCACCGAAGCCGTGCCATGCGTCATTAGGATGCAGGACCCAGCATTCCGGTTCGGTAGCCAGGTATTCGGGATTGGCCAGACGAAAAGCAATTTTCTTGCCTTCAGCGTCTTTAACAAAATCAGGCTGCCAGCAGTTAAAGAACCATTCGCCCTGATCGGCAAAGTCTGCATTCAGTTTTGCCATCAATTGACGGAAGGCTACTGCTTCATGGATCGATTCGTCAGTCAGCGCTTTACCGCCTTTACCATCCATCATTGCTGCTGTGATATCGTTAGAAGCAATAATCGGATAGTTCGGGGAGGTAGATGCCTGCATCATAAAGGATTCATTAAAACGGCTGTGATCGACATTCTTTTTACCTTCACGGATATGAATGAAGGAAGCCTGAGAAAGAGCAGCCAGTAATTTATGGGTGGATTGAGTTGCAAAAACCGTCATATCAGTTGGTTTGTGGTCGGCAGGATTGCCGTACATGGCAAAGCGGTCTTTATAAATAGGATTGAAGCGGGCATAGCCATACCATGCTTCGTCAAAATGCATGCGGACAACGCTTTGTCCAAGTAATTCTTCAACACGACGGGCATTGTAACACAAACCATCATAGGTGGAGTTGGTAACGATTGCATGTACAGGAGTAGAATCTATATCTTTAGTAATCAAGGAGTTTTCAGAAATAGTTTTCTTGATTGCTTCAGCCTGCAAAGCTTGCGGCGGGATAGGACCGATAATACCGTAGAAGTTACGCAGCGGCATCATATAGTTAGGGATAGCGCCGCTCATGGTCATCGCCTGTTCTATGGATTTATGGCAGTTACGGTCACACAATGCAACCTGATTATGAGTTACGCAAGCCATAAAGATTACTCTGTTAGAGGTAGAAGAACCGTTGGTAACATGATAGGTACGATGAGCGCCGAATACTTTAGCGGCATATTTTTCACTGGCACCGATCGGTCCGGAATGATCAAGCAAAGAACCAAGCTCGCCGACAGAGATCGATAAATCGCTGCGGAACAGATTTTCGCCAAAGAAATCAAAATAAGCACGTCCTGCAGGTGCTTTCATAAAAGCAGTACCGCCGGTATGACCCGGAGTATGCCAGGAATATTCATGCACCTGAGAGAATTTAGCCAAAGCCTTAAACATCGGCGGCAGCAGATTTTTCAAATAAGTATCAATCGCTGCTTCGATACGGCCGGCAATAAAGTTAGCAGTATCTTCATACAACCAGATGAAGTCACTGGTTTCTTTCAATACTTCCAGAGGAATATCAGCAACGTCGGCACGATCTGCAAATAAAAATACAGGTACGTTTTCGGCACGGCTGCGTAGTTTGTTTAAAACATCTTTAGCAGCCTGATGTGTATTGTCTTCTGCCAGATCCCAGTCCAGAAGTATTGCTTGGATCATCGGGTCAGCGACAATCATCATTTCGGCATCGAATGCTGTTGTAGCGGTGAGCACTTCAATTTCATGTTCTCCTAAAACATTACTCAGTTTATCGAGAGCACTTTCATCCAGGGTATTATGATCGCAAAGGTCATGTACCAACAAAATTCTTTTGCCTTTTGTTTTGGAAATAATCATTTTTTTCACTCCTTAATTAATTTTTTAGTTATCTATGCTAACAGATTGAGTAGTAGTAGAACCTACCTTATCCGGAGCTTGTGTAGTAGTCGTTATGTTAGTACGATGTTTGAGTTCCATATTTTTATCGATACCGACAGAGTACCAGAACGTACCGACCAAGGTAAGGATCGTAATAGCCAGGGAAGTGTAACGAACCCATCTCGGCGAGAATCCGCCAGGAGTTTCGTGCAGCTCTTCCAGCTCATGTTTTCTGGTAACAGCGCCGGAGAAGAATACGATCGTAGCGATAACGAAGATCAGTGACCACCGTGTCTGGTTACCATTGGATGTTACAAGTGCAGCCATACTGTAGACAGCTGCTATCAAACCGATGATACATGATTTATTGTAATCTTTCGGTGATAACTTTCCGTAACCTAAAACCTTGATAGAAATACTGGAATAAATATAAGGCAATAAAGTCAGGATAACGGCTATTGATGCGATCTTACCAAATTGCTGACTGGCAGACGGCGACATGGTTGCCAAAACCTGTATTGTCATGATACCAGCAACAATAGCCAAGCCTGCAGAAGGCACGCCTTTAGAGTTGGTACGGGCAAAAACATTACCGAACAAACCGTCATCAGCAGCAGCTTTAGCACTTTGTCCAACCAGCAGCGTCCAGCCTGCCAGCGAACCCAGGCAGCCTAAAGCCGCACAGATAGCTACGCCGTTACCAGCGATTTCACCGAAGGCCAGTCTTGCGGCATCAGCAAAAGGTGCCGATGAATTTGCAAGTGCATGGTTCGGAATCATGCCCATAATAACAGAAGAACTTAAAACATAGCAGACAGCGGCTAAAATTACACCGCCAATAGTTGCAATTGGAACATTCTTTTTAGGATTTTTAACAACGCCGGCAGATACAGAAGCACTCTCGACGCCAATAAAAGCCCACAAAGTAAAGTTCAATGTCATACCAATAGCACTGACAGTGCTTTTACCTGTTACGTTCCATGCATCCATGTAGGTTTTGCCGTCAAACCAGAACCAGCCTAAGATTGCGGTACCGATAATAGGAATCAATGCCAGAGTAGTGGTTACTGATTGAATACGCCCGACCAGTTTAGGGCCGATCATATTAGCGTAAGCAAACAGCCAGATAACGCAGATCTGCGCCAGAGCAAAAGCAAATGGATTTTTTAAAGCCGGGAAAAAACTGATCAGATAACCGATACCTACAACTGCCAGACCAACGTTACCAATAACATTTGCCAGCCAGTAAATGAGGTTTGTCTGATACCCCATATAATCGCCGAAGGCTTGACGCGTATAAGCGTAAGGACCGCCGGCAGCAGGATCAATAGAAGATAACTTTGCAAATGTAAGTGCCAGAGCAATAGCACCTATACAGGTAACTATCCAGCCGAATACTGCAACGCCTCCTATTGCCGCCAAATTCGCAGGCAACATAAATACGCCGGAACCCATCATATTACCGGCAACCATCAATGTTGCAGCAACGACACCTATTTTATTACTGTTGTCGTCTTGATTCATAATAAAACCTCTCCTTTCGATTATTTGCCGTCAGCAGCGGATGGGAATCTTGGCTTTCGGCAAATCATACATAAAGCCAGCTTTGCAGCATTTTTCTTTATGCGGTTTCTTGCTTCGGATAAATCTTACACCCGTTACAAACAAAATATCCAAGCAAGAAATTTTCATTTACTTTTTAATATGTTTTTTTAAAAAAGTTAGAGTAAAACGCCAGAACTTCTATCGTAACAATCCCGCCTGCATGGGCTTGCCGCCAACATATAATTTTCTACGGAGAAATAATCTCCAAATCATTTTTACCTCTTACTGATCTGAGTTATTTTTTTACTTTGCTTAATTTACTAAAGTATTTTCCACACAAAAATAAACTGTGCGCAAATACAGCAGTAGCTTAAGCCTCAAGCAAACCCTGGCAGCTTTTTATATTGTAAATAAACCAATTGTTAAATATTCTCACAGCTAAAAAACAAAAAATCCCCGCCTTTAGTTGGCACTTAATAAGGAAGTAATCAAATCAAGAACAGCTGGCAAAGGTGTATACAAAACAGGCAAATCACAAAAGGTGTGATTTGCCTGTTTTTCTTGTCTGAATGGCGATTATGGACGTTCTGAATATAAAACCATTAGCCATCTAATTTTGTATGCAGAAGACCGCATAAATACTGCGATTTTCTACCGCTATTTGTCTACTTTTGAAAGAGGGAGAGGAAATAAAATGTTTATACCCTTAATTGCAAAAACAGACTTCGGAAATCATGATTTCGTTTTTTGCAACTTCATCCTCGTGTTTTTATAGAAACAATTTAAATAGCCACTTTTGAATAGTGTATCCAAATATATTTTTGAATTATAAGAATTCGCTCACCACAAAAGATTATTCATGCGTTTATACGATTATTTCTTGAGATTTAAGAGAAATCTGATATAATAGACATCATACTTGGAAAGCTATATCCTTTCGAATTAAGAGGGGTGACAACCGTGGAAGTTAGTTATAAGAAATTGTGGAAAGTCCTGATAGACAAGGATATGAAAAAGAAGGATTTGCAAACTGCAGCTGGAATCAGCTGGGCATCTGTCACGAAACTTTCAAAAGGTGAAACCGTTAGCATGGAAGTGTTAATGAAGGTCTGCAAAGCATTAAAGTGCAATGTTGGCGATATTATGGACTTTATACCAACCGATAGCGACGAGTCAGTGTAGTGAAGGGGCAGGTTATATGGCAAGTAATAATAATTCCAAAATTATAAGTGATGCACATCCTCACACAGTTAAAAAATTTGAGCTAATTGAAACCTATATAAAATCGTGGGCACAAAAGCTCATGCTAACCGATAGCTGTAGTGGTATCGTATTTATTGATTGCATGTGTAATAGTGGTGTGTATCAGGATGACGATAAAAACATCGTGAATGGAACGCCTATTCGGGTAGCAGAAGCGCTGCTCGACGTGGCGAGAACATATCCGGATAAGCAAGTGCACTTATTTTTCAATGACAATAATGCAGATAAAATTGAAGAACTAAAGAAACATTTGCCAGAGGAAGAACGCAATTATAAAATTGTTACAACCGTGCGCGACGGCAATGAACTGCTAAAATGGATAGGTACACAGCTTAAAGAAAGCAGCCATATGCATTTCTTTTGCTTTATGATCCATATGATGCTTCAATCGATTGGGATGCACTGCTGCCGTTTTTCAAAAACTGGGGCGAGGTATTGATTAATCATATGGTTTCTGATTCAATACGTGCAATATCGCAGGTCAAGAAAGAAGAGACAAAGAAAAAGTATGAAGGGACATATCAGGTCGATAGCATATCTGATTTAGTTCCTTATGGGAGCGATAAAGCAGCATATGAAAAAAGGGTTCTTGAGATTATTGACAAAATGAAAGGCTCTGCCACAAGAAAGTATTACATAGCTACGTTTCCGTTTTTTAATACGAGAAATTCATTGGTATATGACCTTGTTCATTGTACGAGCCATGAAAAGGGTTTTAAACTTTTCAAATCGACTGCTTGGAAAACATTTGGCGATAAATCGTCAACCAAGAATAGACATGGTGAAGAAAATCAATTAACGTTTGATTTTTTTGGTACAGGAGTGTTTAAACCTTCTGTAGATGAATATTGCTATGATTTGAATAGCATAGCAATATATCTGCACGAAAACTTTCGTGGAAAAAAGGATGTGCCGCTTTCGGATGTTTGGGCGGCTCTTGATGAGCATCCAGTATTTCCGTCTGATGGATATAAAAATGATTTGAAACAAATCTTGAAGCACGATTTTGGCGCTGATATATCTCGGAAAACAATAACCTTTTCGAATGGGAGATGATGGACACATGGCAGAAATAGACTGCTATATTCAGCGTAAAACTATGCTCTACAAGACCGGTGTAGAGTACGGCGATTATACGATGAATTTTGTGCAAGGCTGCTCCCACGGATGCAAGTATCCTTGTTACGCATACTTACAAAAGAAACGATTCGGGCAAGTGGATGATTATAACGATTGGTGTAAACCAAAGTTAATTTCAAACACACTAGCCTTGTTAGATAAAGAAATACCGAGACTGAACGATAAAATTAAATCTGTGCAATTGTGCTTCTCAACAGACCCGTTTATGTACGGATATAAAGAAGTTGAAAATATGGCCATAGAGTCAATAAAAAAATTAAATGCCGCAGGAATCAAATGCACAGTGCTCACGAAGGGTATCCTGCCTATCTCGCTTGCACAATTATCCCGGGACAACGAATATGGTATCACACTGATTTCTTTAGATGAAAGCTATCGAGAAAAGGTAGAGCCGGGCGCTGCGCCATATCAGGAAAGATTAGCGGCGCTAAAGGCTCTGCACGATGTCGGCTGTAAAACATGGGTAAGCATGGAGCCATATCCTACACCAAACCTAATAGAGCAGGATTTGCAGCAAATATTGGAAGCGGTTGGCTTCACCGATAAGCTAATTTTTGGTCGCACAAATTACAACAAAGAAGTAAGCTCTTATAAAGGGCATAAGGATTTTTATAATAAGTTGGCAGCAGAGGTAATTAGTTTTTGCGAAGATCGTGGTATTCAATACCACATAAAAGATAAGACGATTACAGAAGAATGAGGTGGAAGCTATGGCGCTATTACAAGACTTAATCCAGCAGATTGACGATCCGGCTCTTCGGGAACGAATTCTGCAGGAAACAGATAGATTAGCTAAACAGAAAAAATTTGGATTGGTGTTCGAGGAGCATCTGCCGGAGTGCACACCACTTTATGATGTGCCAGTTCGTGTCGGCTCAAAGGTTGCGTTGAAAACCGGTGCTGTCAGCGACTTTTACACGGTTATTCAAATAGATGACGATGATGTTTTGTGTGACCACAGAGAGACACACGAACACGTCAATTTTAAATTGAATGAACTTGTAGTTGTTGCAGAGTTTGGCGAGGCTATCTATCCCACTTTGAGACAGCTGGACTTTGTGGAAAACGCGCCAGACAGTGATTTATGGCACACACTAATCGAAGCGGACAACTATCACGCGCTTCAATTGCTTGAGTATCTCTATGCCGGTAAGGTTGATTGTATTTACATTGATCCGCCATATAATACCGGTGCAAAAGACTGGAAATACAACAATGATTATGTAGATTCCTCTGACAATTACAGACATAGCAAATGGCTTTCTATGATGGAGAAAAGGCTGAAACTGGCTAAAAAGCTTTTGAATCCGGAGGACTCCGTATTGATAGTGACGATTGATGAGAAAGAGTATCTGCATCTGGGATGCTTACTTGAGGAATTGTTCCCGGGAGCAAGAATGCAGATGGTTAGCACTATGATAAATCCAGCCAACGTAGCAAGAGCCGGTGAATTTGGTCGCAGCGGAGAGTATATCTTTTTTGTTCTGTTTGGTAACGCTTCCCCTTCCCGTGTAATATTGGATAGAGAGTGGGTCTCAAGTAAAGGACGTACTCATACAGGAAATATTAGATGGGATTTGCTCAAAAGATCAGGAACCGGTGCTACTAGAAAAGATTCGCCTGGAGGATTCTATCCAATATATATTTCGCCAGAAAACGGAAAAATTGTAAAAATCGGAAATCCACTACCTGATACAATATCTGAAGCGCCTCAGATTGACAATCTATTTTGCCTACTACCTATTCGAAAAGATGGGTCAGAAGGGCGATGGCAATGGTCAACTACTACCTTAGCTAATGGTCTAGCAGAAGGACGAGTGAAGGTAGGTGGCGATAAAAAGCGCGGTTTTACCGTCTATAGATTAGCTAGAGCGGAATATGAAAAAGTAAAAAAAGGTGAGTTTGAGATTAGCGGACGTGGTATTAATAATGAAATTATCGTTGATGATATAAAAACTGACCAAGTGATGGCTGTTCCGGGTGACATCTGGAAAATCGCCTCTCACGATTCGACTCAGTACGGGTCGCGTTTATTAGGTAATATCTTTGCAAATAAAAGATTTACATTCCCTAAATCCCTATATGCAGTCCATGACGCAATACGCTTCTTTGTAGCAAATAAACCAGATGCACTGATTGTAGACTTCTTTGCTGGTTCTGGAACAACGCTGCATGCTGTTAATTTACTTAACGCCGAGGATGGCGGTAATCGTCGCTGTATCATGGTGACCAATAACGAGGTATCTGTGGAGGAATCGAAGACGTTGACCAAGCAGGGGTATCAACCCGGAGACTCTGAGTGGGAAAATTTAGGCATTGCCCATTATGTGACTTGGCCACGCACAGTCTGCTCTATTGAAGGGCATGATGTAAATGGCAATCCTTTGAAGGGAAGCTATGTCGGCAGTGAACTGCCAATGGCAGAAGGATTTAAAAGCAATGCGGTGTTTCTAAAACTGGGATTTTTGGACAAGACTTCCGTCGCCCTTGGAAGACAATTTAAAGAGTTGATGCCGGTTCTTTGGATGAAAGGCGGCGCAATTGGTAGGTGCCCGATACTTGAAACAGAAGAGTTGCCAGACATGCTGATACTGGCAGATAACAAAATGGCCGTGCTTATTGATGAGGTCTATTATCCTGAGTTTGATGCAGAACTGGCAAAGCATCCAGATATAAAAACAGTGTTTATCGTAACTGATTCCGAAAGCGCTTATCGCGAGATGATTCGCAATTACAACGGAAAAGACTGTTATCAGCTTTATAGAGACTATTTGGATAATTTCCGGATCAATACAGGGAGGTAACCATGAGAGTTGAATTATTTCCATTTCAAAAAAGAGCGCTTGCTGATATTCGCATGAAGACGGCGGAAGCCATGGGCAGTTACCATCGGACGCACACTCCGCAGGTGATTTCCTTCACCGCACCTACAGGTGCCGGAAAAACAATTATTATGGCTTCTCTGATAGAAAGCATTTTCTTTGGGGATGAATCATATGCAGAACAGCAGAACGCTATCGTGATTTGGCTTTCGGACTCGCCGCAGCTAAACGAACAGTCCAAATTGAAGATTGATTCTAAGGCGGATAAGATTCGATTAGGTCAGTGTGTAACGGTTAGCGAAGATTCCTTCGATAAAGAGATGTTTGAGGATGGCCACATCTATTTTTTGAATACACAGAAACTCTCAAAAACTTCAAACCTTACAAAGAATGGTGATGGTCGCACCTACACAATTTGGCAGACAATCGCCAATACCGTCCGCGAAAAGAGCGACCGACTCTATTTCATTATTGACGAGGCACATCGTGGGATGCAGGGACGCGAGGCAGGTAGGGCTACGACCATCATGCAGAAATTCCTTAAAGGCAGCACGGACGACAAAATCCCTCCTATGCCGGTTGTAATCGGTATGTCTGCTACCACACAGAGATTTAATATGCTCGTTGAGGGAACTTCTTCTACAATCCATAAATCAGTGGTTACCGCAGACGAGGTGCGTGCATCGAGTCTACTCAAGGATAGAATCGTTATTACATACCCGGAGGAGGGTGCTGCAAACAACGACATGGCTATACTCCAGGCTGCGGCAGATGACTGGAAGGAAAAATGGGAACATTGGACTCAGTATTGCTATGAACAACATTATGCCTATGTAAATCCTGTGCTTGTAATCCAGGTTCTTAATGGCAGAGGCAATAAGCTGACTGATACAAATTTGGAAGATTGCCTGAGTAAGGTTGAAGAGCGAATTGGTTATAGATTTGAGAATGGTCAGGTAGTTCATACATTTGGACAAACGAATTCTTCGATTCAAGTAAGTGGACTCGAAGTAAAGTATGTCGAGCCATCAAGAATCTCAGATGATAGAAATATTCGTGTTGTTTTCTTTAAAGAAAATCTGTCAACGGGTTGGGATTGCCCTCGTGCCGAAACAATGGTATCTTTCAGACACGCAAACGATGCCACTTATATTGCACAGTTGCTTGGGAGAATGGTTCGGACTCCTATGCAAATGCATATCCAAGTAGATGATGTCTTAAATGATGTGCATCTATATTTGCCTTACTTCAATGAGGATACTGTAAAAGATGTGGTTGAAGCTTTGCAGAGTGCCGAAGGCGGTGATATTCCAACCGATATTTATGGAGAATCTTTGACTGGCAAGAAATTTGATACATTGACTGTAAAACCAAGGAAGAAAAAAGAAGAGATACCGGTACCCGGACAGATGACATTGGATGTGTTTGATGGAAACCAAGGTGAATTATCGCCTGACTTTACAACGCAGGTTCCGCATGTAGAAGATAGACCTGCGGATATTTCAGGAACTCCTGAAAATAACCCTGTGAGTACGATGACTCCAATGCCGACTATCGGTGGACAGGAGAAGGTAGAACCCATAACCCAAGAAGATGCAGCGCAGGATGAGACAAATCCAAAGCCAACAGTTGCCGAAACATCGAAAGCTGAAGAAACGCCAGCACCTGAAGTGCCGGAAGATTTGTTTGATCGTGAAGCGGTCATGAAATTCATTAATGATGCAGGTTTGCTCACTTATAACGTGAGAGCTGTTCGTATTAGCAATTATCTGAGTTCTTTGTTTAAGATGGCACATTTGCTGACGATGTCAGGTCTACACAGAGAAGCTATCCGTGAGGTACAGTCTGAAATTGCAGAAATGATACATGATTATATCGAAGGACTAAAAAATGCTGGAACGTACGACGAACTCACCCTTCAGGTAAAACAGTTTAAGTTGGCGACGCAGATTTTTGATGCATTCGGAGAAACCATCGATAATTATTCCGTACACAACCTATTTACAACTACAGATACTGATGTGGACAGACAATTTCGTGTTGCAGAGGTGAAACTCGGCAATGAGGGGATTGGTATGGTATATGGTAAAAAATACATGGATGAATCTAATCCTAACCAGTTTAAAATTGATGTCATTTTATTTGTGGCCGATGAAGAGTGCATTAATTCATTGAACAATTATGCTAAAGTGCGATTTCACGGGCTTAACGATGATTATCGCCGGTACATCGCAACGGTTGATTTGGAAAAAATACGAAGGCAGTATGACAGTATAGTTTCAGACGGCGATATAGTTAGTAAGCATAACTTCCGTTTGCCAGAAACGATTCAGATTCCTCATGAGGCCGGAGGCAAGGAATATCGTAATCATTTATTTGTTGATCCCGTAACAGGTGTTGCAATCATGAAGTTGAACACATGGGAAATGGAAGTGATTGAGGAAGAAGAAAAACAGAACGATTTTGTTTGCTGGATTCGAAATCCTTCCAGAGGCTCTTGGGCGCTTTGCATACCTTATGAAATCGATAACGAATTCAAACCGACATTTCCGGATTTTATCGTCGTTAGGCAAGATGATGTTCTTGGATATGTGATAGATATTCTGGAGCCGCATAATTCTGAGTTTAAAGATAATCTGGGTAAAGCAAAGGGATTTGCAGAATACGCACGGCAGAACCCGGGCGTAGGTCGTATTCAACTTATCAGGATGGGCAAGGATACCGCTGGGAAGAACCGCTTCAAACGCTTGGATATGTCAAAAAGCGCTACTCGGGATAAAGTGTCTCACGCCATGACAAATGACGAGTTGGACCATATATTTGATACGGAGGGGTTTTTCATGTAATTAGATAAGAAGACTAGTAAAATGTGGCTTTCGTAAATTGGAATACTCACGAGCATAAAGTGTTGAAGTAAAGTCGCCTTGAGAAAATTCTCAAGGCGACTTTTTGTCAGAGTAAAAAACCTTCATAAAAAGTTACCGATTTGGCATATCTCATCCTCTATCGTGGTAGTAAATGAAAACTAAAAATAGTGGGTGCTAAAATGCAGTTTTCAGCATTACTTAGGTGAGGAAAAAGAGTAGGGCTTGGGAGTATCCCAAGAAACAAAAATAAGCGAGTGTGGCTACACTCGCTGTGCTTGCTCTTCGTTCAAAACTACAAAAGGATGGGATAGGAATGGATAAGAAAATCAAGATAAACAAGGATATTAAGGAGCTAATCATACCTCCTAGGACTTATGAGAGAACCATCGGAAATACGATGTTTGAAGTTGTTTCCTCTTTCTCCGGCAAAGGCGATGAGGATATTGTTTCCAAGATGAAACGTCTCGCCTTGTCCGAACGGGAAGAAAACGCATAAGAGCGGCTGACAGTCTGCAAAAGGCGCGGTACAATAAAGTTGCACCAATCTTTTGTCGGCTGTCGGAATGGAGGAATTATGAATAACAGACAGTCTAATCAAATTACTGCCATCTATTGCAGGCTCAGTCGTGATGATGAACTTCAAGGGGACAGCAACAGTATTAAAAATCAGAAAGACATCCTCAGTAAATACGCAAAGGAAAACGGTTTTGAAAATACGGTTTTCTTCGTGGATGACGGTTACTCAGGCACAAATTTTGACCGTCCGTCATGGATGGGGCTGATGGAAAAAGTGGAGAGCGGCGAAGTTTCTGCTGTCATTGTGAAAGACATGAGCCGCCTCGGGCGTGATTATCTGAAAGTAGGATTTTATACAGAAATTCTGTTCCCCGAAAAAGATATCCGCTTTATTGCCATCAACAACGGCGTTGATAGTGCCAATCAACAAGACAGCGATTTTACCCCTTTTTTGAACATCATCAATGAGTGGTACGCAAAGGACACAAGCAAGAAAATCCGAGCTGTTTTTAGGGCCAAAGGTGAATCGGGTAAGCCTCTCTGCACAAATCCACCGTATGGTTATATGAAAGACTCAAACAACAAAAACAAGTGGGTTGTGGATGAAGAAGCAGCCAAGATTGTACAGTACATATTTTCACTTTGCATTGAGGGATACGGACATACTCAGATTGCAAAGCGGCTCACTCGTGAAAGAGTGTTGATACCAGCCGCATACTGGCAAGCACAGGGCAGACTATCAAACAACAGTATTCCTGATAACCCTTGTGCATGGATTTCAAATACAGTGGCGAGGATATTATCGAAGCCAGAATATCTGGGGCACACCTTCAACTTCAAGACCTTCCGCAAGTCCTACAAAGATAAGAAAAAGCGGGACAACCCTGAAGAAAATCAGATTGTATTTGAGAATACACATCCTCCGATTATTGAGAAAGAACAGTGGGAGCGGGTGCAGGAATTGCGAAATCATAAGCGCAGGCAACCAAAACAGGTAAGAAAAGTTTGTTCTCTGGTTTGCTGTATTGTGCGGACTGTAATGCAAAGCTGTACTTTTGTACCACAAATAATTTCACGCCCAATCAAGATCACTTTGTATGCTCGAACTACAAGAGCAACACCGGAAGCTGCTCCGTCCATTTCATCAGAGATATTACTCTGTATGACCTCGTACTGTATGATCTGCGGAATATTACTGCTTTTGTTCGCAAGCATGAAACCGACTTTGTACAAAGAATGATGGAGAAAGACAGACCAGAGCAGAAAGTGGAATTAACAGCAACACGGAAAACGCTCTCCGCCCACGAAAAACGGGTTGCAGAACTCGATAATATCGTGAAACGCATTTATGAAGATAATATCAATGGGAAGCTGACAGATGAAATGTTCATCAAGTTTTCGCGAGAGTATGTCAATAAACAGAAGTCCTTGCAGGCGGAAGCAACTATAATCCAGAATGATATTTTACAATTGGAGCAGCAGGCAATTAATGTAGACGGTTTTATCCGCAAGGCTCGGAAATACACAAGTATTCAAGAATTGACATCTGCCATCGTCAATGAGTTTATTGAAAAAATTGTTGTCCATGCTCCTGACAAGAGCAGTGGCAAATGGCGACAAAAAGTAGAGATTATCTACCAGGATGTAGGCAAAATTATTCTGCCGGAGACAGTAGCGGACAGTAAAACGGCGTAGCTTTCGCCACGCCGTTTTACACTATTATTATTTACTTCCTTATTTAGCACCTGCATTATAAGGCAGGGCTTTTTTGTTTTGATTATTATTCAGTTATTTTTTCTCTACTGCTTTGCAAGTCAATTATTCCATATTAATCTGAATTAAAATAAAATTTCATGAGTTTCATATCCTTAGTACTAAAATGCATATCCACATTTTTCCAATAATAGTTTTGCTAACAAAAAAACGCGCCTGCCGAATCGGCAAACGCGTGTGTTTACTGGTGTCCTGGAAGGGAATCGAACCCCCGACCTATCGCTTAGGAGGCGATCGCTCTATCCTACTGAGCTACCAAGACGTAAATGTTCTGCTTGTTTTTCAGAACCCTCTTACTATAACACAAACAGGGAAAGCATTCAATCACAAATTTTCCATCATTCCCGGAGGCATGCTCCATTCTACCGAAACGTCCGTATTGAACCAAAGCCTGGTCAGACAGATTTTAAAATTTTCCAAACTGGCCAACGGCTCCAGCGTTTTAGTAACAAACTGGCGCACAGTATCGCCTTCCTGCACATCCAAAGTCAGCTTTTCACTTAAAAACTTTTCCACTTTGGCTTTCGCTTCGGGAATGCTTAAAACAACTTCCGCCTGTTTATTTTCGCTGTCATATTCAACATAGCCATAATTGCCATGGTAGTTTAAGGTTACAGTAAACATGCTCATTCTTTTTTCCTCCTTAAAACTTCTGCACTTATTATAGCAACTCACAGCAAATACTACAATAAGCATTCTTACCGGAGTGCTTAAATTACTCTTTACCATCCTTGCTATACATCGGCCGCAATCTTACTTCCATCGGAATTTTATCAGCCGCTGCCGCCAAAAGCGCTTCTTCATATAAGGAACTTTGGGCGCTTACAGGGGTAGCCTTATTGGTAACACGCCTGTAGGTACCGTTGGACTGCATCATATGCGCACCGACATTGTCACGCAGATACAGCTCCAGAATCTCTTTGATCCGCTTAATATGTTCTTCGTTTTCAACCGGGAAAAACAGCTCCACACGGTCATTCAGGTTTCTGGGCATCCAGTCGGCACTGGAAAGATACAGCTGCTGCTCACCGCCGTTGGCAAACCAGAAAATGCGGCTGTGTTCCAGCTGTCTGCCGACAATACTGCGCACAGTAATATTTTCACTGATCCCTTCTACGCCGGCCCGCAGCCCGCAAATGCCGCGTATAATCAGTTCTACCTGCACGCCGCCGATCGAAGCTTCATATAATTTTTGAATGACCTGCTGATCAATCAAAGAATTCATTTTTACAATGATATGACCTTTGTCACCAGCCTGAACATGCGCTATTTCGTTATCGATCAGCTCGTAAATTTTATTACGCAACCCCAAAGGCGCCATCACCAGTTTATTCCACAGCGGCGGCTCGGAATAGCCTGACAGCAGATTAAAAAACGCTGAAGCATCACTGCCAAATTGATCATTGGCCGTCAACAGACCCATATCAGTATACAGCTTGGCCGTATTATCATTATAGTTGCCTGTGCCTAAATGCACATAACGTTTGATACCGTCAGCTTCCTTGCGCACAATCAGAATGATTTTGGCATGGGTCTTCAACCCCACCAGTCCATAAATAACATGACAGCCGGCCTGCTCCAAACGCCGGGCCCAAATGATATTGTTTTCTTCGTCAAAACGTGCCTTCAGCTCCACCAGAACCGTTACCTGCTTACCATTTTCGGCAGCACGAGCCAAAGCGGCTACGATAGGCGAATTGCCGCTGACGCGGTATAAGGTCTGTTTGATGGCCAGCACCTTCGGATCTGAAGCGGCATCATTGACCAGCTTCACGACGGGGTCAAAGCTTTCATAGGGATGATGCAGCAGAATATCTTTCTTTCTGATAGCGCCAAACAAATCGCCGTCATCCGGTAATTCCAAAGGACGCTGCGGTACGAAAGGCTCATAGAGCCACGGCCACATGCCGGGCAGTCCAGAGAATTTAAAGAAACAGGTCGCGTCGAGCGGACCGTTAATCTCAAAAATTTCCTGTTCGGATAAATCAAGATTATCACTGAGGAATTTTTTGATCCGCAGATTAGCTGTTTTATTTAATTCCAACCGCACTGCCGCGCCGCGTTTTCGTTTACGCAGAGATTTCTCTACTTCCTTCAGCAAATTATCTATATCGTCTTCATCAACGTCAAGATCAGAGTCACGCGTAAGTCTAAACGGCACTACATCCAAAATTTGGCAGCCGTTAAAAAGATCATGGCAATTTTCAATGATAATATCTTCCAAAAATACAAAAGTCCGCTTGCCTTCACCCTCTACCTCGACGAGCCGCGGCAATACTGAAGGGACTTGCACCAAACCCATGCTTTGCTCTTCGTCCTGATTGATGATCTCTACCGCCAAATTCAGTGTCTTATTCGCCAAAAAAGGAAATGGTCTGGAAGCATCGACAGCCATAGGCGTCAAAACCGGATAAACAACCTCACGGTAATATTCATCCAGCCAGCCGCGTCCTTTTTCACTGATCTTACTTACACGGCAGATCCTGATACCATTACTTTCCAGCTCTTTAAGAATCGACAGCATATATTTATACTGGAGCTTGACCTGTTCATGCGCAGAAGCGCTGATTTCATCCAATTGTTCCTTGACTGTAAGTCCGGAAGCATCGCGCTGATTGATTCCATCTTCCCACTTATCCCACAGTCCGGCCACACGCACCATAAAAAATTCATCCAAATTAGACGCGGTAATCGCAACAAACTTCAAGCGTTCCAGCAGCGGCGTCGTTTTGACTGCAGCTTCCTTCAGTACGCGCAGGTTAAATTTCAGCCAACTCAATTCACGGTTAAAAAAATATTCAGGTTTGTTCAAATCTATGCTTTTCATCTATTCACTCACCCGTTCTAAAATTGCTTTCAAGCCGTAAACTTCTTCAAAAAATGTCGCTTTACCAGCGAAAGTCCATTCTTCCAAAGTCAAATCGACCTTGCTTTTAGCTTCAATTAACATCGTCCCATCTTTAATGCTGACTTTGCAAAATTTGATTTTCTGCTGATAACTGCGATCCATCGCATCAGCTAGACGCACTAAGGCAGCTATTTTCGCTACTAACGGCGTCAGTTCTTTTTCCATTTCCGGACTGCCAGCCTTGTTTTCAAAGAGCTGATTGGCATGGTAATAGCTTGCCAGCGCCACGATTTTTTTATCATTATCACTGAACCCTAAAATGTCCGTTGACATAATAAGCTTATAGGTATAAAGCGAATGACTGCGCATCGAAATATATTTACCGATATCATGCAGCAGCGCCGTAGCCTGCACTAAAGTGCGGCAGTGCTCATCCATACCATGGCTTTTACTTAATTTATCAAACATTGCCAGCGCCAGCCGTTCTACCTGTTTGGCGTGCTTAACGTCATAATTATAATGTTCGCCGATATTATGGATCAGGCTTAATTGCTCTTTTTCAAGCTCGGCAGCATACTCTTTATCTGTCTTCGGTCCTATATGCAGCAGCTGAATACCATCGATAAAACGATCGGCGGTAATAATTATCTCTTTTGTCGGCACTAAAGCCAGCAGCTGTTCATATAAAAGAATCGTCGGCAGTACTAATTCTGCCACACTTTCCTTTATCTTGAATACCTTTATGATCTGCGGCAGATTTAGTTTGTGGACCTTATTAAAAAGTTCCATAAACTCCTCGGCTTTAATCCTTGTTACCTTAGCCTGAGTATCCAGTCCCAACATCTGTAAAAGCAGTTCGGTTTCCGTACCGGAAAGGATCAAATAGCGGATATTGGCATCCTTCAGAGCTTCACGCACAGGCCCCATCGTACTGGCCAAAAACTCTGTCAGCGCCAGATTGAACTGCATACCATTACGCTGATTACGGTTAAAACTTTCTTTAATCCTGATGATGCCCACATGAAAATTCTGCTGATATTTAATTTTTTCATCATCAACAAAAGTAATGCCCAACCCACCCGAAGAAATATCCATCAGCAGCATACCATAATCTTTGCCGTTAATGCCTTCACTGCGCAAAGTCTGCCTGATCGCCGTATACTTGGTATAAATTTCCTGGGGCATATCAACAACTTTTACTTTCAAACCAGTTTTGATATAAATCTGATCCAGCAAAAACACCTGGTTCAACGCTTCACGCACAGCGGTCGTTGCCTGCACACTGCATTCTTCCACACCATATTCGGACATCAGGCGTTTGTAGCCCTGCAGCAGTTCACAGATTTCGCTGACCATACTGAAAGGGATAATTTTATTTTTAAAAGTTTCTTCGCCCAATTTGACTCTGTGGTTGCATTGTTCGATTACTTTTACCTTATTCATATTGCGGTATTCAACTATTTGCATGCTGATCATCTCTGATCCGAGATGTATCGCGGCAAAGGTTGTATAGCTTTTCTTTTTCACAAACAAACCTCCTCCATTTTATATTAAATTCGACATCAGACCTCTAAATCCTTGCACAAACGTTACTTTTTACAATTCTTTACGTAAAATTTTACAAAATCACTTAAATTACGCAGGATTTTTTTAATCTGTGAGTAATATATAAAATATATCTTTTTAATCGAGGAACGTTTTCTATTTACTGGGAGTGAAAAATATGCAGCGTATCGCAATCATCGATATCGGTTCTAACTCAGCCCGTCTTGTAATCAGCCATATTTATAAAAATGGCGCTTACAACATGGTTTATAATCAAAAAGAAGCATTGCGGCTCAGTCAGAAGCTTGATAAAACCGGTCGTTTAACAGAAGAAGCTTTCGCTTCAACCCTGGAAACGATGAAAAGCTTCGCTTATATGTGCCGGCTTTATAATGCCGACAAAACCATTGCCGTGGCTACAGCCGCTATCCGCTCAGCTCCAAACGGCCCTGAACTGACGCGTCTTGTAGAAGCAGAAACAGGTATTACCCTGCATATCATTACAGGTAATACCGAGGCCTACATCAGTTATCTGGGCGTTATCAATACGCTGCCGGTTAAAGATGGTATTATCTTTGACCTGGGCGGCGGCAGCACGGAATTGATCCTTTTTAAAAACCGGCAGATCGTTGAATCTGTTTCACTGCCCTTTGGCGCAGTAAATACTACGGATATGTTTAATACCCGCGGCACTATGTCGCCTAATGTTTACAGCGATATGAGCTTTTTCCTGCTCAGCCGCCTTGCACAGCATCCCTGGCTCAAACAAAACAGGCTGCCGCTCATCGGTGTTGGCGGTACGGCGCGTACACTGGGCAAAATGCAGCAAAAACGCAGTAAATATCCTTCTTCCAAAATCCACAACTATAAATTTTCCGCACAGGCTTTCCATGATATTTTCAGCCGGCTGCGCAGCACAACTTTAGAACAGCGCCGTAAAATAGCGGGTCTCAGCAGTGAGCGTGCCGATATCATTTTAGCCGGTGCCGGCATCGTTAATTGTTTACTGGAAATTACCGGCTGCAAGCAGCTGACCATTTCCGGCTGCGGCCTGCGTGAAGGATTATTTTTTGATTACTATGCCAAGTCTGAAAATATGCCTTTGATCGCCCCCGATATTCTGGACCGCAGCGCACAGAATATTTTAACGTTATATACGCCGGATACCACGCACAGCAAACATATCACCGAGCTTGCACTGACTATGTTTGACGCCTGGAAAGATTTACATAAGCTGGACAAGGATTATCGAAAGCTGCTGAAAACAGCGGCTCTGCTGCATGATATCGGTATCACCATCAACTTCTACAGCCACGCCCGGCACAGTGCGTATATGATCCAAAACGCTCAGATTTTTGGGCTTTCACATCGTGAACAGCTGATAACTTCCGCTATCGCCGGCTGGCATAACGGCATCTCCAAAAATTATTTTCGGGATCGAAACTACAAAGAATTGTTAAACGAAAATCACTGGCAGGCTATCAATAAATTATCTTTATTGCTGGCGCTTGCGGAAAGCCTTGATTATTCACAAACCAATCAGATACGCGGCATTCAGCCACGTATCGAAAAAAAACATGCTGTACTGACATTACATGCCGAAGGTATACCCAGCATCGAGATGCATCAGATCAAACAGCATATCCGTTGGTTTGCCAAAGTTTTCGGTGTCGAGCTCAGCGTGCAGCTGGGATAAAAAAATACCTGTTATTTAAACATAATCAACGTTTAGATAACAGGTATTTTTATTTTTTATTTTGCCGCAGCCTGCAGAATTCCGTAAACCATCAGCACACTGTTATAAAGATCTTCTTCCAGTATAAATTCATCGACCGTATGCACTTCACTCATACCAGTGCCTAAAATGACACAGGGCACACCATAAGCATTAATAAAGTTTGCATCACTGCCGCCGCCAGTCACCGTAACATCCGGTGTAAAACCGTTTGCCTTGCAGGACTCCAGTGCCAGCGTCACAACGTCAGAATCATGACTAAGGTCAAAAGGCTGATACTTATGAATGATCTCCACATCCACCTTACCGCCATTAGCAACAACACCTGCATTGACAGTATTAACCAGATAATCACGCTGAGCAGCCAGTTTATCCAGATTACGGCTGCGAACGTCGCTTTGGATCTCTACTAGATCAGGAACAATATTAGTAGCTAACCCGCCATGGATAACGCCGATATTACAAGTCGTTTCTTCATCAATCCTGGCATATTTTTCAACACCGGCTAAAGCTTTAGCTGCAACCAGAATCGCATTGATGCCTTTTTCAGGAGCAAGTCCGCCGTGGGCAGTTTTACCGTGCACTTTAAAATGTACCCTGTCCTGTCCAGGAGCAGCCGTAACGATTTCTCCCGGATGGCCCTCACTATCCAGAGCATAGCCAACATCGGCATGCAGCAGGCTCTTGTCCATACAGCGCGATCCGTTAACACCGCCTTCTTCAGCAATCGTGAACAAAACCTGGATATCACCGTGTTCAGCCTTTGTTTCCTGCAGCATCCGCACTGCTTCCAGAATAGCCACTACACCGGATTTATCATCACTGCCTAAAATAGTAGTCCCATCTGACAGGATCTTACCATCTTTTTTAACGACCTTGATGCCTTCGCATGGTTCCACGCAATCCATATGCGCGGTCAGCAGCACACGTTTCGCTCCGACTTTGTTCCCCGGCAACCATCCCCATAAATTGCCGCATTCGCCGCCTAATTCTTTACCTGCATCATCTTCCTGTGTCACAAAACCCAGATCTTTCAGCTTCTGCTGCAGAAGTTCAAAAACCTGCCTTTCTTTCAGAGTATGACAGGGAACAGAAACCAATTCCACAAATTCATCAAAAATTCTTTCTTTGTTTGCTTCTGCCATTGTCAACACTACCTTTCAAAATTATAAATTACAGCCAGCCGGTATGTTCCAAAAGAATCTTCGTCCCAATAATGATAAGGACACAGCCGCCCACTAACGTAGCTCTGCTGCCGATCCTCTCTCCTAACCTGAAGCCAGCCAAACCACCTACCATAGAAAAAATAAAAGTTACCAGACCGATCAGCCCGGCCGCAGTCCAGATATCCACATCTAAAAAAGCAAAACTCACACCAACCGCTAAAGCATCGATGCTGGTAGCTACAGCCAATGTCAGCATTTCCCTGATATTATAATGCTGCTTTAAATTACAGCTGTCAGCAGCATCGGCCTCACGCAGCATGTTGATTCCCAAATAGATCAAAAGAATGAAAGCTATCCAATGATCATAGGTTTCAATATAAGATCTGAACCTTATTGCGCAGAAAAACCCAACAACAGGCATCAGTGCCTGAAAAAATCCAAACCAGATGCCAAAACGCAAGGCTCCACTAAAACGCGAAGCCGGAGCTAAAGCCAAGCTACCGCAGATAGAAACTGCAAAAGCATCCATCGCCAGACCTACGGCTAAAAGCAATAACTCTAGTAAACCCAAATCTAACCCTCCACAACAAGTTTAGTCTAATTCACTGACAGCATCAGTCCCAAAAATATCTTCAATAAAATGCTTAGATTTTTCTTTAACTTCTGCATCCACATATCCCTGAACCTGCAATAAAGCATAAGTAATAGCCACAAAATCATCACTATAACCTAAAACAGGCGTCAAATCGGGAATAAAATCCAAGGGCGCAATCAAATAGCCGATAGCTCCCGTAATAAGTGCTTTCTGTTTCAACGGCACATCAGGTTTCTGTAAAACATACCACAGCTGCAGCACTTTATAAACTGCCCCTACACCAATTATTTTGGCATATTTCCGCAGTTTTTCCTTAAAGCTGTGCTCGCTGTAATCCTGTTTATATTTCTGCAGTTCCTGTGTATTGATTTTAGAACTGTCAAAGCTTTTCTCATCCTGCTTTTTATCTGTCATCTTCTATCTCCTCAGCAAACGTCCTTACCATGATACTTGATTAAAAATCTTCTGTCTTTCCTGATCTTCAGAACACGAAATAAACTGGAAACCAGCATCACACCAACGGCTATAGCGCACGAATCGGTTATTGCCGTCAGCAGAATCGACATACCGCCATTATAATCATTATTGATTACGGCAAACATCCCTTTATAGATACCTAACCCAGGAACCAACGGAATAATACCGGGAATGACAAAAACAGTTGCCGGCTGTTTAAAAATCCGTGCTGAAAGCTCACTCAAAAGCGCCAAAGCAAGCGTCCCGAAAAAGTTGGCATAAAACGAACTGTAACCCATCTGATCACGCAGACTTATAAAAACCACCCAGCCAACAGCTCCAATCAAACCATCTGTCAGCAAGATTTTTTTAGGTGACTGAAATAATACCGCAAAAGCCATTGTTGCAATAAATGCAAAAATAAAGGAAGTGATTATTTCCATAAATCCCACCCCCACAATACCCAAGCACGCAGCGCGAAGGCGATACCAATAGCAATAGATGCAGCAAAGAGCAGAGCCTCTGCTATCCTCGCATTGCCAGAAAGCAAATCTCCTGCCATATAATCACGCAGCCCATTAGTAAAAGCCACACCAGGTACAAACGGCATCAAAGCACCAACAATGATTTTTTCCATCGTGCATTGCACGCTTACAGCACAGCAAATGAGCGCTACGACACCAATTGCCACACCAGCCAGCGCATTCTCCCAAAACGCACTTGGGCGATAGCCTGCAATCTGTTTCAAAACCAGCATGGCAATACCGCCAGTTATAAAAGCAGCAATAAAATCATGGCTGTTGCCGCCCAGCATCGCCGAAAAAGAAGCTGATGCTATAGCAGAAGCCAGACAAACCTTCCATTTGCCATAAGGCACCTGTGCTTTCAGTTTTTCTTCCAGCCAGGCCATCGTTCCACGATAGCTCATTGGCCAGCGCTCAAATTTATAAGACATATCATTCATTTCACTGATCATGCCTAAATTGGTGGTACGATAACGAATTCGGCTGACACAGTTAAAACTGTCAACCTGTTCGTTACCCAAAATTATTACCGTCGGGGTTACAAAAATATCAACTTCATAGCCATTAGCAATACAAAAGCGGTTAATAGTATCCTCTACACGATACGTTTCCGCACCGCTTTTGAGTAAAATTTTACCTACCATCAATGCTACTTTTAAGGTTTCGTCACGCGTCATTTTATTTTCATGCGCTTGTTCCATAATCATTCCCCGTTAGTAAACAGCTGTGCAACTGCAGCCTTAAAACGATTGGCGCCTCCCATGGATGGATGCGGAACGCAAGCTACGCATTCAACTCCATAACGCTGCAGTGTCCCTGCTGATTTTTGACCAATAGCAACTATTTTTAAAGTTGGCACTAAAGCCAACAGCATTTTTGCATATTCTATACCCGCATCCAGCTCCTCATTCGTAGGAGTTCGATTAGTAAGCAGATCATCTTTTTTATGCGGATGAAAGGGAAAAATATTCCATAAAATGGTATCAAAAGCTGACAATTCATGTCTTGCCAAAGTATTCCACATTACTGTCGCCGTAGGCTCATTAAAACCGCTTTGTTTTTGTGTACTTTTAAGCAGTTCACTTTCAGGGTTACTGGTTCTGCGGTAATCCCACTCACCTAAAACTGCCTCAGGCTTTATATCAGGATGCAGGCCCAGTAAAATCCGTTCGGAAGTCATCGCCATTCCCGAGAAATGTCCGCCCTGATAACCAAGACCTTCCGCAATAAATAAATAATGCGCCTTTTGACGCAGCTGCAAATATCTGGTCAAATTAGCCGCACGGATAACAGGAGCATCACTGCTTATATCACATTTGGGGTCGTAATCACGCCAAGGATTGAAAACCAAAGGGCTTTGATATTCTTTTAATGCCTGCATGAAATTCTCAATTTTCACATTATCCCTCCGACGTTTATTATATCACAAAAAAATGTTAAGCATAGTGCTGCAGAACGCAGATTTTTTGCAAAATACAGTATTGTAAATAAATAAATAGAAAAACGCCCGCAGCAAAAGCGGGCGTTCCTTGCTAAAATCAGAACAGCAGAATGACCATGCCTGCCAGCAAGGCCAGAGTAATACCCAAAGCATTACGTTTGCAAACTTCCATCGGATCGACACCGGCAATACCGGCGCAGATAATGGTCGCACCTGCAATCGGAGACATTGTCCGTCCCAAGGTTCCACCCAAGGCAGCCATGGAACCCATATCAATAGCCTGCAATCCAAACTGTGCCGCATGCGGAGTAACAGCTTCGTTAAAAGCTACAGTTGCAGCATCGCCGGAACCGGAGATCATTGCCAGAATAAACGGACCAAAGGTTGCAGCGATCTTAACGATGCCGGTAGATTCAAGCATCCAGTTGATCAGGGCTTTGACCAGCCCCAGAGACTGCATTCCGGAAACGAAAACGCCAACAGAAATGATGATACCAATAATATTGGCATAAGCATCCCCCATGCCATCAAAGAAAGATTTCGTCAGCTTAGTAGGGTTACTGCGAGTCACAGCCAAGCTCAGCAAAGCGCCGATCAACATAGCCTGAGGCACACCCATTTTCAGAATCGGTGCCATACCTGTAGAACCAACCAGTAAAATAATTACCGGCAGCAGCGGCATCAGAGCATACAGCGGATTAATCTTTAAATCCTCAGCCACCGCATCGTTACCGCCTTCCGGCAGATAACCTTTATTTTCTTTCAGGAAAATAGCAAGGATAGTCAATGTGGTTGCAGCGATAATAACACCAACGATATCAGCCATCATATGGTGAGTAATAACTTCGGTGATTTCAACATTAGACAATTTGGCAATAACGCCGTTATGTACCAGGCCAGGATTCAGCATACTCCCATAAGTACCTGATTTTACGGCAGCTGCCGCCATCGCCGGGTGGATACCGGCAGACATCAGAATAGGAATAAAAATAACACCGACAGCAGCACTGCAGCCTGCCGCGCTTGGAATTGCTATATTAATGATAAAAGTCGCAATAGTAGCACCAGGTATGAGCATAAAGCCCATTTTTTTCAGCACTTTACCAATAGCGACAACCAAATGTTTATCACAGCCGGTATATTTCATAACCATAGCAAAACCCATGCAGGAACATACGGAAGTAATAAGTCCGGCATTTGTCATACTTTTAGCAAATGCATCCAATGCTGCCATAGGTTTACCAGCAATAACAGCCATTAAAATACCTGCAGCAATCAGCACCATTCTTGATTCATGTCTTTTCAACAGCAGATAAATGACGCCGATAACAATAATTGCACCAATAATTACCATCATAAATAACCCCTCCCAAAAAATTAATACAAGGTATTATAGCATTGCTGCGATGTAAAATTCCAGCATTTATGTATATGTATACAAAATACATTCACTATGTGCTGAATATTTTTATTGATTTTTAAGCTGACGTTCGGAATATTCATGAATTATATAATTTGTCAGCGCATCTTCATATTCTGTAGCCGGCGAAGGATTATCCATCTGATCTTCAAAAGACAGGTCAGCAGAATAATAGAATGCCTTTCCGCCAAAATATCCTAAAGCAAACGGCGTTTCGACACTTTCCAGCAAATTACGTCCCATAAAATCTTCCGGAGCCTTAAGACCAGCCAGATATAGTAAGGTCGGAGCCAAATCGATCTGAGAAGCATAATCTTTCGTCATTAAATTATTCAACGGCTGTAAATTTTTAGATACGAAAAGCAACGGGATAGGGGCAATACTTTTCCTGTCATTCTCATTAGTTACGATTTTTGTATATTCTCCACCTGAATGAGGATTATGATCAGCTGTAATTATAAAGAGAGTCCTGTCATCCATCAAACCTTTGGCTTCAGCTTCCTCAAAAAAGTTTTTCAGTGTCTGATCGACCCAATACATGCCTCGAATCGTCACCAGCTCGTGATCGCGTACTGCCGGCGGCATATTCTCCCAGCTGATACCATAGTAAGGATATGGCTGATGCATATCCAGAGTTTTGGTTACCAGCAGCATTTTATCTTTACGCCCGGCTTCTAAAAGCCGCAGCGTTTCCTTATACAACACATCATTATGATAACCCCAGCCGCTGGCGCCGCTGTATCCCAGATCCTGCAGGTATTCTTTGGCATAATACTCCTGCATGCCAAACTGATGCGGATATTCGCGCACTTCATTACTATAATACTGACTGGACGCATTCATAAAAATACCGCGCCAGCCTGCTTCCTGTACGGATCTGAACAGGGATCCCTGCTTTGCACCGTTGATCTCTTCATCAAAAATCAGATGTGAACGAAAAGTCGCATTCAAGCCTTGCGTTGTCGGGATCGCTGAAGAATAGTAATTATCCAGACGAGGATATTTTGCCAGCAAGCTGTCTAAAAACGGTGTCGTTTCCTGCGGAATATTTTTATTATAAAAACCTATATAATCACGATGTACTGATTCCAAAACCAGCAATACAATTTTATCATATTGCGCTTCCAAAGGCTGCAGCACCTGCTGAGTCCTTAAAATACCCAGTTCTTTCAGCACACGTTCGTCTTTTGCTGTCAGAGGGCGCTGCTCAATATGTTTACGTCTGGCGATCTTATCCGTATCAAACAACATTTTGCTGGCAAAATTAATATTGACAGGCGTCGTCAATAAATTACGATAATCACTGCGGATCATTTCACTGGTTTCGTCGCCCCAAACACAAACATATTCCGTCAAAATATATTTATTGACCTGCACCATTGACCAATATGAAAGATTCAAGCCCAGAAAAAATACGGATACGCACAACAGCGACCAGGCAAAATTAGGTTTACGTTTTTGAGGCTTCGTCACCCGGAACAACAATAAAACAGCAGCAACAGCAAAACCTATCCCTGCAAGCTGTATCGCCGTCATACCTGATAAAACACCCTGAACAGCATAAATATTTAAATTTTTGAACAAAACACTTTCGACATGCATCGAAGTCTGCCAAAAATAAAACGCATCAAAAATCATTGTCAGCGCAGTTATAAAATACACAGCAAAATAAACTGACTTCATTAGCATAGAAGGCCATTTATGGTAACACATTGCCGCCAAAAGTACTAAAACAATATTATTGTTTAAACCTGTAAGGACAGCTAATACCGTTAAAAACCCTTTATCAAGGCTCAGCTGATTGACCATAAAGCCAGCAATCAGCAAATACAGCACACCGATAACAACCACCGGGAAATAACGTTTCGTACGGTCAGCAAGACGATTTCTCCTGAAATACAATAAGCCCGCTACACCAGCTAAAAGCAGGTCCCGCAGGCAATTATTAACGACCGTCATCCACCATTCGTCTTCAGGAAACGGTACTATTTCAATATAAAATTGACGCGCAAAAAATGCTTCAGCCGCAAAAAGCAGCAAAAGAATTACCAAGATAATACTGCGCCTATACATATTTTCACATCCGCTTACTTATGCTAAAAAGTTGATGGGAACAGGATGCAGCTCTATCTGCAGCGGTGCTGAAGTAATAGCATCCCCATCAAGCTCAGCAGCGAAATCTTCCACATTACAACGAATCTCTATTTTCTGCGCATGCCTGATGATGATACTTTTATCAAGCTGCAGCGCTTCCATCGCAATGACTGCTGCATAGCGCATAAAGTCAGCCCTGGTATCACCGGTAAAAATAGCTACATGCAGCTGCGGCACACATAACGAAGCCCCATTGAACAAGCTGTAACGGCCTGCATAATAACGGCTTTTGCCAACGATTACAGACGAAGCCTCATACCATTCTTCCTCATCATCTAACCGCACCTGAAACTTATAGCGCCAGTTACTATAGACAAATTCTTTCCGCATCATCTCTGTTCCCTGCCAAACATAAGCCAGCTTTGACAGCAATTTCTTCTCCAGTTCAGATACGTTATCGACTACCAGCGAATCGAACCCGATCCCTGCTACCGTTAAAAAAATATGACCGTTAGCCTTCCCCAGCTGCACAGGCGAAACAATTCCTTTGCTAACGCGTTTGACCCATTTTGCTGGATCATTGCTCATTAAAAGTTCTTTTGCTACCAAATTAACTGTCCCGGCAGGAAAAACACTGACATACGGCATATGTTCATGTTTGGCAAAAACATCGATTATTGCGCGCAAAGTACCATCACCGCCTGCAACAATTATCCAGTCATATTTTTCCTGACAAAGACGAGCTGCCAGACCTTCAACCTGCTCGAAAGACTTAATTTCAACAATTTCCAAACTTTTCGGATCAATGACCTGTTTCAATCTTTTTTTTACTTCATTTACTCTTGCCAGCATACTTGCAAACAACTGCTTGCCAGAGTTCCGATTATAAACGATCATTACTTTTTGAAAAGCTGCAATGTCGACACGATTCGGCATATTCTAATCTCCTATTTCATCAATCCAGCAAATACAACTGGCCTTACTTCATCGTTATAGCACAATCTACCAGATATTACCGGCAGATACGCGCTGTCAAAAAATCCACTTTTTACGTGCTAGATAATTCCAAATGACTACAATGCAGCTGGCCAATACTTTGGCAAACATCGGCTGCAATAACATCATTCCTACAAAAATATACATTAAAATCAAATTAAAAGCAAGCCCCATAATACTAACGGCAAAAACTAAAGAAAGTTCTTTACCTTTTTCGTATCTGGCACCGCTGGTAAAAACCAAAATATTACCCAGGAAATAATGATACAGCGTTGCCAGACAGAACGCTGCAGCCGTCGCCAGCATATACTCCATACCTATCCCCTGGTTAAAGCCGTAAAAAAACGCCCACTCTACCAGCGCCGCCGTACCACCGACAAACAAATATAAAATTATCTTGATCCATTCTTTGTCAGTATAATCGACGCCGAACAACGTTTTTTTAGACATATTTACCTCATCGATAAATCTCCATAATTTATATTCTGTATGATATTCACTTTTTCTTTAACTTTCAAAAGCTTTATTATCCACATACTTTTGTTTAAATTGTTTTATAGAAGCATCTTCCTTTGGATATGCCAATCTTACCAAACTTCCCAAAACAAACCACAAGGTAGTAAAACTAGCAAATAAATCTATAGTATAATCGAAAGAACCAACTACATTAAAAGCAAAACATACACAAAATATCATCATTATATATGTATTTTCAAATTTTCTATGCTTCCAGAACATAAAACACCAAAAGAAAATATAACCTATAAATCCTATAAAACCAGTTCCTACAGCAACTTCAACATGGCTGCTGTGGAAATGAGGTAATCCCTGCGTTTCAGCTTTACTACGATATTGATTCAAATATATTTGATGTCCCTGATTGATTCCATAACCAATCAACGGCCTATCTAATACCATTTTCCATGCTGACTTCCATGCTTCTACCCTATCGCCATTTGACCGATCTGTAGTAATGTTAGCAATACTTTGAAATCTATGATGATATTTAGGAGAAGTATATATAATTCCAGCCAAACAACACAATAATAACAAGATAGCCCACATTTTTTTTGACTGCAAACTAAAATACTTATAAAAACAAAAGGCAAAATACTGATGCCACCAAGCCAGCCACTCCGACTCTGATTACCGCCAAATCCCAAAATTATTCCTATGACAAATAAGATAAAATAACGTTTACCAGGAAACACTATCCTATCATCTAACCATAAAATCAAGGCTACAGGAAAAACAGTTGCCATAATGCTGGCATGTCGCAGTAACCCATCTCCCAATCCTCCTGCTCTGGCACCATTCTTAATTAACATTTCAATGAATGTCACAACTCCATCAAATGCTATATAGGCCACAAAAATTAATAAACAACGTTTAATATATTTATTATCACATTCAGTATATAAAAGCATAACAAACGGCATTATTCTATAACCAAAAATACCAATAAGATATTTAAAAGAAATAACTATATCTCCAGCAAAAAAAACTGACGGTAGTAAAAATAACATAAATATTCCATAAATATTAAAATAAATTTGATACTCAGGAGGAAGCTTTAAAGATCCCCCCCTTTGGTATCTTTGATATAAATGAAGTAAAAACATAAGAATAGAAAACCCTAAACAAATATTACCCACTGCAATAGATGCTCTCTGCGTACACATTGCCAATGTTAGAAGACCTAAACACCAATTATTATATTTCATATCACCAATAACCCTCTCAAATATCTTTTATCAAATCAATTTAGTTTTATACAAATAATCAATATATCTTTTCGGCGAAATTGCAATCACTTTATATTTTCGAAAACCTTCAACCATAAATTTGCAATTTTCAATCTAACAATCTGCCTAAATAACGATTTACCTTTCATATCTTTACTTGGCTGCGGCATTATTGCCTTTGCAAATTCAGTTAATGATAAATATTCATAATACTTATCATTAAATCCAACTGTATTTACAAATTCCCAAGGTTTATACCTGCCAGCAAAATGCAAAATCGCTGGATTAAGTTTTGCTTCTATCGCCATTTTCCGCAATTTATTACTAAATAATATTTTCATAAAAAGATTGAACACTGGTGGAATAACATTCCACTCTAATGGTAACTCAGACCATTTATTCATAAAAATCTTATTCAAAGCGTCTTGATCATGATGAGGGAAATTTTGCTTTGTAACAGCTTCTATAATCATATCACCATATTTTTTCTCTCGCCATTGTTGTAAATCTAACAATAACACACCTGAATTAAAATATGATTCTCCATTTTCCACCCCTATGACTTCACTTTTTGTTTACGTAATCTTGAAGATGAAATTACACCATAGTCAATAACTGCTGCTATCGGCATCATTTTCATATCAGAGTTCCAAAGTTCTATTATATCTTTATAAACCAGTAAATCAACATCTAAATAAATAATTTTATCTATCTCTTTTGGCACTAATTCTCCAATCATTAAACGAAAATATGCAGCCCTACTTATATGCCCACTAACATAAACATTTCTAAACATAGTATCATCAACATCAATAAATATTATACCTGCACCAAACCTGCTCACAGTTTCATTTATTTTAAATTTGTTACTCTCGACTATATTATCACTCAAAACATAAAATCTAACCATTTCTTTCATATTAGTGTTATGTAAAATTGAAACCATGGTCACACATAAATGCTGCGCGTAGTTATTATCAGAGGCAAAAACTATATTTATATGATCATTCATAATTTCTCCTTAAATTCAAAGCTCTATAATTTTTATACCATTATATTACATAATGTCTTAAATCTCAATAACAGTGCCTAGGTTCCATCACAATTCTTAAATATTATGATATAATATTTATATTTAAAGGAGGGTCTTACATTGTCATCATTAATTAGTTCTTCTTTCACTATTCCGGCTTTACTATTATATATATTGATTTTCTTTTTCTATTCAAATATATCTAAAGGACTTGGAAAAAAAGCATTTTATCTACAAATGCGCCGTTTTTTGCCCTGTATACTCGCCGTTACTTTTCCACCCCTACTTTTTAATACCACAATAATATCACAACACTTTATTATACCAATTCTTATCGGCACAGCTTGGATCATTACATATCCAACATTATATTTCTTAACCAATAAGACGAAAAGTGTTTCTTTCAGTTATCATTTAGATATCGTCTTCGGTTTATATCTAACGACTTTTCTTATTTCCTTGCAAATACTTTTGCAAATTTATTCCTTTTATAATCAACTTGTGGTATTTATACTATCCCTTCTAGAATTTATTTTATTATTAATACCAATCACCCAGTATATATATTTCTTTTTGTATGGCACTTGTATATCATCAACAGGTATGATGGCGCTTCAACAAACTGATAAAAATGAAGCTTTAGAATTTCTTAATTTTCTCTCAACTAAATTAAAACTTTTTACTTTTTTCATTATTTTTTGTTTCTTTTCTCTAATTTTATATTCTAATTATCAGTTAACACACTTAAATTATCCAGAATATTCTCATTCCTATGCATCATATATCTTAATCGCATTAACCCTATTTCTCTTATTCTACCTTTGGGCTAATGGAAGCAGGGGTGTTTTTTATCGAACTGGCATTGTAGAACTTTTTATAGATGTAAAAACATATTTTAAAGAAGCAACTAAATACCGTAACTACCACAAAGAAAATTTTTCTAATTTAATTGTAGAAATAAATAATAAAGAAAATATTACTATGCCGCATTCAATTATCTTAGTAATAGGTGAATCAGCCTCCCGCGATCATATGAGTTTATTTTCTGATTATTTAAGAGACACTACTCCATGGTTATCTTCACATAAAGAAGACCATCGTTTCTTTCTATTTCCTAATGCTTATGCTTGTTGGACGCAAACTGTACCTGTTTTAGAACGTGCCTTAACAGAATGTAATCAATACAACAATAAAAATTTTAACGAATCTTTTTCAATCATTGATATTGCTAAAAAAGCAAATTATATAACACATTGGTATAGCAATCAAGGCTTCATAGGCTCTGCCGATACACAAATAACATTAGTAGCAGAAACTGCTACTAATGCAAAATGGACACAGCAAGATTCATCAAAAAAACAATTTGATAATATTCTATTAGATTATTTACAGGAAGTTGACCCAAATAAAAATAATTTTATTGTTTTACATCTTATGGGAAGTCATGATAATTTCCAAACTCGTTATCCAAAAGATTTCACTATTTGGGGAACATCAGGGAAATATAATCTCATTGATAATTATGATAACTCTCTTGCTTTTACAGATAAGGTATTAGAGGAAATTTATAATTTTGCTAATAAAAAACTTAATCTACAAGCAATGATTTATTTTTCAGACCATGCAACAGTTCCCGACAAACGCCGACAGCCTGATTTTTCTGGATTTGCAACTGTTCGAATACCAATGTTTGTTTATCTTTCGGAAAATTACCAATTACAAAATCCTGTTGTTTCTGCAAACTTAAGAAATAATATTTCAAAACCATTTACTAATGATCTTATTTATGATCTTATATGTAACATTATAGATATATCTTCCAATCACTTTGATCAAAGCCAAAGCATTGCCTCTTCAAATTATAGATTTAATAAAGATACACTAACCACTAATCTTGGTAGAACTCCACTATCCAAAGATCTATAATAGATTTTATCAACTGATAAAAATACCGCATACAACTATAGTTGTATGCGGTATTTTTCAGTAAAATTCAGGCCCTTGTAAAATCCACTTTGAAGAAATTAAAATTTCAGCTCTTCGCTTTTCAGCAATCATATTTCCTGATATTTCTTCTATTTTATTAGAAAACTTCCACTGACCATTCTCAATTAAAAGTTTAAAATTATAAGTATATTTATTGTTATCAAACAATGAATCACGTAAAGCAAAATACTCAAAATTTACTGGCGCTATTAAATTTATCAGTGTTGGTGCTATTTGCAACTGACTGCCACATAAAGAACTCGAAAAATCCTGTTTCTTTATATTATTATGGTAAAAAAGAAACGGCAGCGATGACCTATCTTCAATTGAAGCCTTACCGGAAAAATCAAAACGCTCTGAATGATCACCAGTAATCATAAACAAAGTATCTGCATTTATACTTTTCGCATCCTGAACAAACTTACCAATATATTTATCAGTATACCAAATATAGCCTAAATGCGTCATTGCATCTTTATTATTAGGTACATTATCAGGCAGACTCTTTTTTACTTTCTGTTCAGGAAACCCCTCTTTAACAATATCAATATTATATGGAGCATGGTTACTTGTTGTTAAAATAACGTGTAATACATATTCATCTTTAGCCTCATTTTTCATACCAACTAGCACATTTTCAAATAATTCTTTATCAGAACATCCCCAGACATTTATCTCATTACATCTATACGAATCTACACCATAAAATTCGTCAAATCCTTGAGATAATACAAATTTTTTAATATTTTGCCAATCACTAAAACCGCCATACCAGAAACATGTTTTATACCCAAGTTTTTGCATTTGTATACCTAAACCTGTAGGATATGGTTCTTTATAAGTCTGCGGCAAATAATTTATATGAAGATCGTTCGCCTGCAGGCCTGATAACAAAGAAGTTACAGCAGCACCAGTATTAGCTCCATCAGAAAGAAATTCTGAAATAGTAAAACTATTTTCAGATCTCATTAATGATAAATATTCAGGCATTAAATTCATTTTTTGATATTTTTCTAAAACAGGCCAATTACCAAAGCTTTCCCCTATTATCAAGATAATCTTTTTAGGTTTTTCTTTAAAATATGGGGATTCCTGTTTTATTTTTCTAAAAGCAGACTTCAAATCATTTGCTTCACTATTACCATCTAATAACTTAATATTATACCGTAAATCATTTCCGAAAATTTGTTCTTTTTTTATAGAATTGATTTGTTTATAAATAATAAAAAATCTTTTTACTACCTGCCCACTATCCAAAACAGCAACATTTAAAAGATTATTATCAAACCTTTGGGCATTATCATATTTTATTGCATTATATCCTGTGAAAGATCCACCAAATCTTATTAATAATACAAATAAATATAAAGAACAAATAACGAAAATCATAATCAATGACATTATTTTAAAATCAGTTATTCTTTTAAACATATTATAAAAATTATTTTTAAAAATTCTTTTACAAATGTAAAAATTCAGGAATATACAAATCAGTATACCTAAAATACATTCTAATAAATGATAATCATTAATAGCAGATAAAATTACAGCTTGATAATCATCATAAAATATATTCATTACATTTAAATCGTAGGCACTTTGAAAAACAAAATAATAAGGTATCTCAAAAAAATATACTATGCAATAAATAGATGCAATAATTACTGTATAAATAGTTCTTATTTTATTGCTATTATAAAATAGAAAAATAGAAGATGGGATACTGATCATAACAATAGAAATCATAGTTACCCACCCAATAGAGTTAAAGCTCAGCCTACCTCCAATAACAAAACATTCTATTATTTCATTCCAGTAAATATTAACTAATTCTTTATTAAATATTAATAAAAAAAAGCTTCTAAATATTTGTGTCATACACCATAAAAAAGCAAATAGTTTAAAATCCTGAATAAGATTTGCTAAAAATAGGTTAAGTCTTTTCATTATCAACTATAACATCCCCTAAAATATTATTATATTGTTTTTCACAATATAATAATATAATAATATTCTTCTTCTAAAATTTAATTTTAAAATCAACCATTCATATAAAGTTTTATCAATATATATTAATTTAAATTTTTTGTTTTCTTTACCACTTCCACGAATAAAGTGAAACAATTCTCTAGCCATCTTTTGATAAAGTTTATTCATTAAATTATTTTCATTAAATTTTTGCTCTTTTAAATCATTAATCAACTGCTGCGTAACGATTGCTATATCTAAGGGTCGTTTATTACCTGATTTACTGATTCCAGCAAAATTCACTCTATAATTGTATAAAATTTTATCTATCATCATCACTTTTGAAGCATAAAAAAGATACATTCCTGCGGAATAGTTATCTTCAAAACACAGACCTTTGGGAAAATGTACTTTTAACGCCAAATCTCTTTTATAAATACCATTCCATACTACCTTCCACAAAAAATCTTGGAAATAGTATTTTTTTAACAGGCTACCCTGTTCCCCCCCACATCACATTTGTTCGTTATTCTGTTATCTGTTGGCATTATTTTTCTATTTATGCCATGACCAAATTCACGTACAGCGCACTTTACCATATCACAATTATTATTAACTATATAACTCATTAATATTTTATACATATCCTTTTCGACCCAGTCATCACCATCAAGAAAAGCTATATAATCGCCTTGTGCGACTCTTAACCCTCTATTTCTTGCTTCACTCACTCCAGCATTTTCAAAATTATATATTCTTATCCTATTATCACGTCTAGCACAAACCTCGGCAACACCAAGACTATTATCAGTTGATCCGTCATTAATTACTATTATTTCTAAATTTGTATATGTTTGCTCAATTAAAGACGTTAAACACTCCTCTAAATAATTTTCAACATTATACATTGGTACAATTACAGAAATCAATTTTTCTTTCTCCACAATAACTCCCCCAATCCTCAACTACTATTTTAGTCAATAATCCTACGATAACTATTTTGCCTTCCAATAAATGAAGTTATTTTCAACATTTCAAAATACATTGCACACTCAAACAATTCTTCATCTATTTCTCCATGAAAGATACTAAAATCATAGTGTTCACTTACATCTACTAATATGATAAACATAATTAAAAATATCAAGTCCCATATTGGAAGTTTATATTTTTTTAAAAAAGAAAAAAATTTTCCTCTCCAAAACAGAATCGCCAAATATATCAATGCAAGACCAATTAATGGATGGGCCAACTGTCCATATATTCCAAACTCACTCCATTGAGGTACACTTCCATCAGTACGCATTAACAAAGCACGTCCCCAACTCAACTCTCTCCCAAACATTAATGCATAAAAAATAATACCAGCCTGCCAAATATATTTATCGGTTTGTAATGTAGATTTTTTTAATGATTGATAGCAAAAATAAACTCCGATAACTAATAATATCAATTGAAAATTTTCAATTGGGCCATTCTCACGTGCTATATTTTCAGGTAAAAATTCTTTAATAATAAAAACAAATGGTACATATAATATTAGAAACCATAAATGAGAATAAAATTTTTTATCAATCATCTTTTTCTCCTTTTGCATTTATAAATTTACGATATTTTATTCTGGTTTTTATTCGTCAGCTCATATAATTTCCAATATTTTATTAACGTATAAAAGAAATGCTGTAAACTTGAGTACATTCCAGCCCAGCCATCTAAAAAACCTAATTGTACGATATAAGATCTGAAAAATCCATATATACCGTGAAAGAATGCAACGCTTGCCCCAGCACGCTTACCATTATTATAGCTGTCTTGAGCCCAAATAGTAGTATAATTACCAGCTTTATCTAGCCATTGCTGCCATGATTCGTAAGTATAGTGGTCAACTATTCCTGCCAATTTTACTATTGGTAAGCAGCAGACAGGCCTTTCATGAACTTTATTTTCCCAATGTACAGCTTCTACAGGAAACAATCTCAATACTTCATCTGGTTTAAAAATGCCATGTTCATATTCAAACCCAAAAGCTTTAATCCTCCTAATAAAACTATATTGTTTTAATCTATCTTGTTTCATAATTTTTTTAATAGATATAATTAATTCATCTGACATTCTTTCATCAGCATCTAAATATAACACATAATCTGTTTTAAGTTTTGCAAGAGCAAAATTCCGTTGCGCCGCAAAATCATTATCCCATTTACGAAAAACTACTTCAGCACCACACTCATTTGCTAAAAAAACTGTTTTATCAGTACTGCCAGAATCAACAACTAATATATTATCAGTACATTTCCGAGCATTATTTATAACTTCAACAATATTTTTTTCTTCATTTTTCGTTAAAATAACAACTGACAATGTCTTCATATTATTTCCTCATAATCTATAAAATATCTATATTACAAACTACCCATTAATTATATCATTTCCTTTTAAAACTCTCCACGCAGTTAATTGACGGGCAGCTTTTATTTTATTTGCCAAAGTATTTGGTATCTCGCTGTTTATTTTATATATTTTTTCAGTATCTGTCCATAAACGATGGTTGAAAACAATACCATTATAATCAAACAAACTGGGCCAAATACTGCTGTAAGTGTCACCCTTTTGGCCTACCATTTCTGCCAGAGTGGATATGATCTGCAAATGACAGCCAACTTTATTATCCGCTAGTAAATCTTTATCTACATTCTTGCCATAAAAGATACAGGGAACTGCCGATAATGTCTTTAAATCTACCTCTTTGGCAAAGTCAAACCGTTCAGCATGGTCGCCTGTTATTACGAACAGTGTATCCGGTTTATCTGCTTCAACTTTTTCAATAAAATTGCCCATACTTTGATCAGCATACCAGATATGTCCCATTTCATTTAAAGTTTCTTCATCAGAACCCAAACTATCCGGCAATTTTTGTTTTATTTCTTCTTTAGGAAAGCCTTTGGCTACAACGTCTATATTATAAGGCGGATGATTACTTGTCGTTAAAATAATATGGAATGTTCTTTCGTCTTTTTCTTCAGCTATATATTTTTCTACATATTTGAACAATATTTCATCAGGGCATCCCCATGAATTTCCGCCTTCATACTGAAAATCGCCTGCACAATGAAACTCATCAAAATTTTGGGATAAAGTAAACTGTTTGATATCCTGCCAAGCTTCAAACCCGCCATACCAAAAAACTGTTCTATATCCTAAAGCTTTCATAACACTACCGATTCCTGTGCCATATTTTGTTTTATAACTTTCCGGCTGGCTGTTAGGATAAATTCCAGCATCTGCCAGTCCAGTCACGAAACCATTGATCGTAGGCATCGTTCCCGTCCCCTGAGCTAACATAAAATTGGTTTTAAAACAGTTAGGCGTATTGATCAAATTTTGTTCCTTTGTTACTAATCCCAAATCTTTATATTCTGGTAAAAATGGCCATAAAGCATGGCTTTCGCCGATTATAAGCACCACATTCCCCGGCGGCTGCTGCAATTTTGGAACAGCAACAACTTTTTTAAAGGCTTCATCAATATTGTCGGCTGAAGGATTCCCTCCTAATAATTCTATTTTTTGCCGAAGTGCATCCGCACTAATTTCTACATTATTAATTTTTTTAATTTTCCCAGCAATACTTTTAACTCTGTATAATGACTGTCCGTCATCCAATATAGCTTCATTAAGTAAATTGGATTTAAGCCGTTCGGCATTTTCCCAATTTACTGATTTGGCATAATTAAATGCCCCCCCATAACGAACAAATATCCAAAATATTGTCAAAAATATTATTATACCAAAACTATATAACCATCTTTTATTTTTGCTGATAAACTTGATCTTATATGTTCTTGTATCTAAAAATTTACATAATATCCATGCTAAAATAATCCCGCATATAATTGCTGCCGGCAAACGCCATAACAGCTGATATTCATTAACAGCAGTATCTATGATAGCACTGATATCATCATACATACCATTAATAAGCATGATATTGAATCCTGAATTAAAAATTTTATAATAAGGCACTCTTGCAAAAAATAAAACTGTAAATAACACTACTGATAATGAAGAAATTACTTTTCTCAACAAATCAGACGGCCATTTTGTAAATAACAGCTGCGGCAGCGTTGAAAAAACAGCTGATATCAATACTATTATCCCTGTGGTTTTAAGGCTCAACCTCAATCCATACCACAAACAGAGTATAACTTCCCTATAACTGCCATCTTCAAGCTGATAACTATATATGCTGATAAAAACAATTCTAAACAAGGTAAATAAAATTGTAAAAAACAAAAACAGCTTTAATTCCTGCTGTAAATTTCTAAAGAACAAACTGAATTTTTCCAACTAGAACCAACTCTCTTAATAATAAACCAGAAAAAGCGGATATCATATCCGCTTTTTTATTATTTATTCAACATTATTGTATCCGCTGCTGCCACAACTTGTTCTACCGTCATCCTGGACATACACTGCAGATCATCGCAGCTGTGTTTCATTCCGTCTGCACATCCCTGACAAGGCGGTTGTGCCGTAACTATTACAGCATCCTTTGTATAAGGACCATAAAGCTTCGGATTTGACGGTCCATACATAGCAACGATAGGCACCTTCTGGCTGATAGCCACATGCATAGGACCGCTGTCATTAGTAATAATCAAACAACAACGGCGCATTGCAGCGGCCAACCCGCCAATAGCAAAATGTCCTGTAGCAATAATCGGCCGTGTTTGCATATAACCTGTTGCTTCCGCAACCATCTCTTCATCCATTGGCCCGCCAAAAAATACTGTTTTATACCCCTTGGCCGCAAAAATATCTGCAACCTCAGCAAAACGTTCCGGCGGCCAGCGTTTAGTCGGTACGGCGCTGCCAATATTAAAGCCAATCAGTTTATCCTGATCAGTAATATTTTGTTCCTGCCAGAAAAGCTCTGCTTCTAAAAAATGTTCTTCCCCCGGAAAAATTTCCAGACCGTTATTACTCAGATCCTGCACACCTAGCTGATGCAATACGTCAAGATACATATCAGCAGCATGCATAGACCTATCCAGCGGCGTAAAAACATCCCAAAACCACTTAAATATTTTATGCGTCGTACCTGTACGCAGTTTAACACTTGTCATCGCATCAATAAAAGAACAGCGCTCGTTAGGATGCAAATTAATGAGCACATCAAAATCAAGTTTGCTTAAATGCCTGGAACAGGCCCATAGAGACAAAATACTGTTGTCACGACCTTTTTTATCTATCGTGACAACTTCATCAAGGTACGGATTAAAAAGCACCACATCTTTTAGTTTTTCATCTACCAGCATAGTAATATGTGCATCAGGTGCAGCTTTACGCAGAGCATGGATAAAAGGCGTCGTTAAAGTCAAATCACCCAAGTGCATTAAAAACGTTACCAGTATCTTCTTGCCATTGAGTTCAACCATTACAGCCTCCTGCTTTTCTCGATATAAACCGCATATACCATCTCAGGTGTTATGTCATACATACAATGCCAGTCGTCACATTCTTTTTTTAAACACCCGGCACATGCAGCCGTACTCAAAATAACCGTCGCGTCATCAGAGCCATACGGGCCGGTCCGATCAGCTTTAGTCGGTCCATACATAGCAATCAAAGGTTTCTTCAACGCTGCTGCAAAATGCAGCGGCCCTGTATCCGCGCTGATAAAAAGCTTACAGCCTTTAATAAGCGCTGCTAATTCGCGCAGACTCGTCTGACCGATCAAATTTATAAGCTGCGCCGGCTTTCCAGTCAACTCTGTAATTTTTTCTCCTTTAGCAGTATCATCAGGTCCACCTGCCAAAACAACACTGCAGCCATCAGCAATGATCATTTTGATCAAACTGGCATAATGCTCTGCCGGCCACTCTTTTGTTTTCCACCTTGCCCCGGGAACAACAACTATATATTCACCCTGCAGCTCATTTTTCTGTAATTTTTCCTGCACGGAAACAGTCTCTTTGGACAAATCAGGCAACGGGAAAACAATTTGCTCTGCCGAAGCGCCTAAATAACGCGCTACATCAAGATAACGCTCAATTACATGCTCCTTACTATGTCTGCCGCAGACAGCCTTACTTATCAGTCCGCTGCCTTCACGCATTTCACAATAACCAATGCGATCAGAACAGCCGCTGATAGCTGCAAGCACCGCACTTTTAAACAACCCCTGCATATCTATTACCAGATCAAATTTTTTAGAATGCAATAATCGGCGCATTTCCAGGAAATACGCCAATTTAGCCAGTAAATTCATTTTATTGAACTTTACCTTATCAAAATAAATTATCTCATCAATAACAGGCGGATCAGGTACAAAACCGGCAAACTGCGGATGCACCAGCCATGTTATTTTCGCTTTGGGAAAACGCTGCCGCAAAGCTGCCGCAAAAGGCAGCGTGTGCAAAATATCACCCAATGAACTCATTTTGATCAGTAAAATATTTTTATATTCCATGTATGCCTCTAATAACACTTATTTAAGGAATTATCAGCTTGATAAAGTCCAATAAATTTCCCTTTTCAAACAAATACCCTTTAATCCCGGCGGCCTCTGCCGCTTCTACATCACGTCTCTTATCACCAATCAGAAAAGATTTATCCTGATCGATATCATATTCTGCCATAGCCTGTAAAATAAGTCCCGGTTTAGGTTTGCGGCACTCGCAGTCAACAGCATACTCAGCAACGCTGCCAGACGGTAGATGCGGACAATAATAAAACTTTTCTATCTTCCCGCCGCTGTTAAAAACAGTATCTGACATATACTGATGCAGTTTTTCCATTTCAGCGACCGTATAATAACCTCGTGCTATCCCGCTTTGATTAGTCACGACAAAAACAAGGTACCCAGACTGTGTTAAATAGGTTATTGCCTCCAGCGCGCCTTCTATCCACTCCAGTTCATCGATCTTATATAAATAAGCTTTATCGTTATTCAGCACACCGTCGCGGTCAAAAGACTGCCTTATGCGCCATGAGTATAATAACCGCCGCTCTTGTCCAGGATAGCGCAGTATTCAGCAACAGCTTCATTCACGTCAGTAAAACCTCCGTCATACCCTGCCGCCAAAAGATTCGTCGCATCTGCCTGAGTATAGCTCTGATATTTACCCTTTAATACTTCTGGGAACGGCACATATTCCAATTCGCCGCTGCCAAAATGTTTCAGTACACCTTGGGCCAAAGTATTAAAAGTATGGGCATGCCCTGTTCCACAGTTAAAGACCCCGCTGATTTCAGGATGATCCCAGAAGAAGAAATTAACTTTAACAACGTCTTTTACATAAATAAAATCTCTTGTCTGTTCACCGGCACCATAATCTCCGTAAGCATCAAATAATTTAACCTTTTTCTCTGCCAGCCATTGATTATACATCTGGAAAACCATAGATGCCATTTTACCCTTATGATTTTCCTGCGGACCATAAACATTGAAATAGCGCAGGCCGACTAACTGACTGTTGGTCTTGCCAAAATAACGACGGGCATAATTATCAAAAAATAATTTGGAAAACGCATAAACATTTAAAGCTTCCTCACAGGCAGATTCTTCACGAAATCCGTTTGTACCGCTGCCGTAAGTGGAAGCCGACGACGCATAAATCATCTGTATCTTACGGTCAACTGCAAAATGCATCAGATTTTTCGTATATTCAAAGTTATTCTGCATCATATATTTGCCATTATATTCCATCGTATCAGAGCAGGCGCCTTCGTGGAAAATAACATCAACATTCTCATGAGCAAATTTACCAGCCTTTAAAGCCTCAGAAAAATCCATTTTATCCATATAATCCATGACCTTCAGTCCCTGGATGTTTTTAAATTTGACCATATTAGTCAGATTATCCACAACTAAAATATCATCGCGTCCGCGATCATTTAAGCCTTTAACGATATTACTGCCGATAAAACCTGCACCGCCGGTTACAATAATCATAGTTTTCCCTCCTTCACAAATTGAGCTATCTGCTCCACAATACCAGTCGTCGAATAGCCATCTTCAAAATCAATGATCCTGACTTCGCCTGCATATTCCCTTCCGGCAACTTCCTCAGGTTTATAATCACCGCCCTTGACTAAAATATCAGGACGTATTTTTTCAATCAATTCCGTTGGTGTGTCCTGTTCAAACAATACCACTGCGTCAACACAAGCCAGTGCCGCTAAAACGCGTGCACGGTCAAGCTCATGTACTAAAGGTCTGACATCACCTTTCAGTTTCCGTACCGAAGTATCAGAATTCAACCCAACGACTAAATGCCTGCCGAGCCTGGCCGCTTTTTCCAAATAGCTGACATGCCCTACATGCAGAATGTCAAAACACCCATTAGTAAAAACTATTTTTTCCCCGCAGGATCTCCATGTTTTAGCCAAAGATTCTATCTCGGACCAGCTCAAAGTTCTATAACCGCGGCCCTGTTTACGCTCTTCCGTCAGCAGATCCTTTAACAGTTCCTCCCGATGCACAGGATACGTACCAACTTTTGCTACAACTATACCTGCAGCACGATTAGCCATAAATACTGCATCCTGTAAGGGAAGCTTCCCGGCAGCGCCTGCCAAAAGCGTTGCCGCTACGGTGTCACCGGCACCTGAAACATCGAATACCTCTTGTGCCGTAGCAGGGTCATTAATCACCAGACCATCCAAACCGGCTAAAGTCATCCCCCGCTCACTGCGGGTGACCACAACATTTTTGATCGCATATTTTTCCCGGGCATTTTGGGCCAGACGCAGAACCTCTTCATCCTCATTAGGAACAAATTCTCCAGCCGCCTCGCACATCTCCTTTAAATTTGGAGTAATGAAATCACAGCCCCGATATTTATTCCAGTCAGCCCCCTTCGGGTCAATAAGCACCGGCACCTGATACTGATGCGCAGTCGCGATCACCCACTGCACAAAATTATCCGAACAGACACCTTTGGCATAATCAGAAACAATCACACCGTCCAATCCGGCTTCCAGTAAATTCTGGAGCCATAATGATAAGGCCTCTGTTTCTTCCGGAAACAAATCTCCTGTTTCTTCAAAATCCAGGCGCAGCATCTGCTGCTGCGCTCCCAAAATACGCATCTTCGTGATCGTTTCACGCTGCTGCGACTTGATCAAACCACTGTAATCGATACCTTTTTCGGCCATCATCGCTTCCAGTACTTCTCTGTTGTTATCGGCCCCGGTAACGCCACCCATAAAAACCCTGCATTCTAAATGTGCCAGGTTTGCAGCTACATTTGCGGCGCCGCCCAAAACAGACTTTATGCGTTTGACCTTATTAACAGGCACAGGAGCCTCCGGAGAAATGCGCTTGACCTCGCCATAAAAATAACGGTCTAGCATAACGTCCCCAATCACAGCAATTTTTAAATTTTGGATATGTTCAGCTAAAAAAGCAGTACATGACAAATTCGTCACTTTATTCACCATCCACCAATTCGCACAGAATATGGCCAATCAAAATATGTATTTCCTGCGCCCGAGCCGTAACCGGGCAGGGAACAGCCATGCAGATATCACAGACCTCTGCCATCTTGCCGCCCCCCTGAGCCGTCATCCCGATGCACTGTATCCCTTTAGCTTTGGCAACATCAATAGCCGCCAACACATTTTTACTGTTACCCGAAGTTGATAATCCGACCAAAACATCACCGGTATTTCCTAAGGCCTGCACCTGTCTTGCAAAAACAGTATCATAGCCATAGTCGTTAGCTACCGCTGTCAAAATAGAAGTATCTACGGTCAAAGCTATAGCAGGCAGACCGTTGCGCTCCTTTTGAAAGCGTCCTACGAATTCAGCCGCTAAATGCTGACTGTCGGCGGCACTGCCGCCGTTGCCGCAAAACAAAACCTTCTTGCCGTTTTGCAAGGCCCGTCGAATAATTTCCGCACTGGCTGCAACCTGCTCTAAAATTCTGCTTTCTGCAACCTGCTGTGCCAAAGTAATATGTTCAGCAAAACGCTGTTTAATGGTTTCCATAGTTCACCTGCTTTACCAATTAAGGAAGTTATAACGGACTCTGAAAGTATTGCCATGATCTTTTCTGTGATCCTGCTCATATTCAAATTCAATGGCCCAGCAGCAGAACCTGTGCGTCCATCTGTAATTTGTTTCATAATTACTATGCTTGCCCAAATCATAACGGTTGACAATCGTAAAAGTATTTTTATCATCAAGTTTAAAGCTCAGTCCGTTACGAAGCTCCCTGCCCATATCAGGCTGTCCGTAATCATAGAGATTGCTCGTTCTGTCCTCACGGTAATAGCCGACCCAGGTATCCCACTTCGGCGCCAGCTTTTGACCTAAAGTTGCATAATACATCATCGTGGACTGCGTTTCGTCAGTATAGCTTTCTGTGACCCACTTTTTACCTACAGTCAGATCAAGGAAGGTATTTTTACTGTTGAACAGATAAATCCGGTCATGATTCAAATAAGCAGCATACTCTGTATGCCAGCTTTTGATACTGCTCTTTTCATTACGCCACAAACCATGAGTAATATACGCACTGTATGTCAACGGTAAATTATCGATCAAACGATGGTTTTTATAATATAAGCCGATATCTCTTTCTTTGCGGATCCATTCATCATCTTCTTCATCCCAGCCGTCCTGAAACTTTATATTAAAGTTACGCTCATCGTGATTGATGCCGTACATGGGCTTATAACCAGCCTTAGAATAATAAGCCAGATCGGCATAAAAATCTGTTTTCGGACCTAAATTATAATCGACCTGCAGTTTAGCATACATTCCGTTATCGCTGCCGTCATACCCGATACGCGGCATTATTCTATTTTCACTCTCACCATCTAATCTATTGACCCATAAATCACGCGAGTAGATATGCTTGCCTTTGGCATAAACCTTAACATCTCTGGCGACCATTTTTCTTTGGGATAAATCTCAAAAGTTTTGCCGTTATCAGCAGACAAGGATCATGCTCCACAGCCGGACAGCGTGTTGTCTGTCCGCCCTCATCCACAACTATTTTATCCGGATAAATCGTTGCATGAGGTGCTTTAAAATAGTCTTTGGCACCTTTGCCGTCAATTTGCTTGATCTCACCAGTCTTGGAATTAAAATTATAATGGACCCATTCCCCATTCATGGTAGTATCCGGCTCCTGCAGTGTTCCGCCCTGCTTGAGCCAGACATCCCCGGTCTTCATATTACCTTCGGCCCTGGTAGTCAGAATAGTTTCATCCCCCTGCACTATCTTGACATTACCTTCAGCAAAAAAGTCTCCGCTGCCCTGGTCATATGTAGCACTGTCACTCCATAAGGTTATCGGCATCGGCTCAGCAGACTCCGCCTGTTTCTTCTTCTTGCTCTTATCTTTAATTACACCAGCTTCCCGCTCCTGCTTCTGTTCCTGAAAATCAGGCGCAGCATAACGCGAATCACCGGTAACATAGTCGTCGGCAAAAGCTGCCTGTGATACTGCTAAACTCATTAAGCAAGCAGTTGCTAAGACTTTCTTATTCATGCTTTCTCTCCTCAGTCAAATTTATCATTTATAAAAAAGCATACAAATATCCACTACATATTATATCACAATTTTAAATAAAAAACCCGCCACTAAGGCGGGTTTTACTGATAATTCAAATTTTATTTTCCCTGATAAACCATACCCTGGATAGTAGTATCTTCCATAGTCTGTACATAAGTAGTAGAACCAACGGGAATGACTACTGCTTTACCGGTAACAAAGGCACCGCCTAAAGCACCGATAGGCCCTAAAACGATCATGCCGCCGATTGCCGCTCCTGCTGCACCGGCTGCAGTCTTAGCCTCCTGTTTAGCCAGATCGCCGATATAGACCGGAACCTTAGTTCCGTCAAGAGCATAAACATGAGTAAAATCTACGTCAATACGGGCATCACGGCCAAAGCTGCGCGGCTGTACAACCTTTTTGATAGTACCTTCTCCTAAAGCACCTTTAGGAAGTACCAGCACATCATTCACATAAACATTGTCAGCAATTTTAAAATGCACAGGTTCACCGGCTTTGTCTTCTCTGCTGCTCAGTTCCTCAGTAAATTCTACTTTAATCACAGAATCCTTCGGTAAAGTAACGCTTTCAACAGAAATCACACCATCGGTAAAAGCGATATTCGCCAAAGCTTCTAATCTGGAAGAAAGAGAGCCTTCATCAATTTTGCCGTTAAGCATCATTTCTACTGCCTCGATACGGGTCTTGGCGGGACCACCGGACATACTTTCATTAAACTGCCATTCAATAGCGTTGAGTTTAGTTAAAAACCCGGCTTCATTACTGGCAGGGCTGCCTTTAAGATAATCATACAGGTTATCAATACGATCTAAAATAGCGTCGCTGGTAACAGTACCATAAACATCATCTTCCAAACTATCCATACGGCCGACCAATGCACCTGCCTGCTCAGTACCATATAACATCTTTTCCATTGCGGAAATTTTATCAGTAGCAGACATTTGTGTCACTGCTGCCGCAGCCGGTACAGTGCCGCCTAAATCATCAGCATTCATGGCAAAACCAGGCGCAACTGATGTTACACAGAAAACCAAAGTCAAAAGCAAAGTAAGGAGTCGTCTTTTCATTACAATACCTCCGTTATTTATTATTTTTATGAAGCTATTATACCATATAAAGTGCGTAAAAAAAATAGGCGACCACAAGATAATGTGGTCACGCCTTTATTTTTTATAATTATTTAACACTTCTGTCACAGATTCAGTTATTTCATCCATTTTCGCAAACCTTCTTCTATGCTGAGCCCGTTTAGAAGGCTTCAGCTCTTCCATGGATTTGCGGTATTCTTCTATCGGCATTTCAAAAAAACGCTGATCTTTACATACCTGTCCTTCACATTCCTGCCAGAAATCATCCAGCGAGGTTTTTAATTTGCGGTCCCTGCGTACATGATTCATCGCATAATACCCGGCATTGGAAACGGCATATAAATGCTTACATCCCAATCCTGCCGCCACATTCCTGATGCCATAAAAAATCAGATTTTTGGTACGGTAACCAAAAAAAGCTTTGGTCAGACCTTTTATGATCTCACTGCCGTTAGGAGTTCCCTGCAACGCGCCTATCCACAGTGACAGCTCATTATCTTCCGGCGACGGCGCCAGCCAAAACATGATCTGGTACAGTTCGTCTGCACCCAATGAAAGCACCAGCGAAAGACAGCCTTCCTTACGCTGACCTCCATGAAACCACAGTTCCATTACCACCGGCTGTTCTTCATATACATCTTCCCACAACCTGATACGTTCGCCATTAACATATAATTTTGCTATAGCTTCATCGTTAAATATATTTTCCATATATTCAATATGGTTCTTTACTATGGCAATACGCTCATCCCAGGTAGAATCTTTATAAAAAAACGCACGGGTAGTTTGTTCCACAAATGAAGTAGTATGCTCCAACATCGCTTGACGCTGCGGAGTTGCTTTAAAAAAATCCAGTAAATCGTTAATCTGTCCTTTATGTAAATGACAACGCGTCATAAAAACGATGTAACGTTTCCACTCTTTCAAAATATGTGTTTTATACAAATCTTTGCCAATATACTTTAAAGTCTGTGTATCCATTTCTACCTCGTCAACAATATTATTGTTCATATTATACCACAATTGCCATTAAGCTTCTATGGATAATTACAGATAAAAAAACGACCGCCAAAGCGGTCGTTTTTACAGCTCTTAAATTTTAGAAAGTAAAGGTCACGTCAGTCCACAGTCTTTTATCTTTCAAGCTGCTGCCTTCACTGGTAACAGTTTTGGCTTTGGTATCATAATAGGCCAAAGTAGCAACGATGTTTTTAGCAACAGCATAGTTTGCACCTACTGCATAACCTTTAAAGCCTGTATTCCAGAAAGTATTGGCATCGGTAGTATGTTCCCAATAAGTACCTTCGCCCTGATCATAGTAACGGGCAAAAATACCATAAGAACCGGCATCAGATGCCTGAGCGCCTTTATAATTCAAACCAACGGTCCAGCCGTCGTCGTCAGAATTTCTTTCACCGTCCCAGTTAGAATTGAGGTACATACCGGAAAGTGTCAGATCATTATTAAAGTTATATGCTGCGCCAACATGCCAGATCCCGTCATCTTTACCAGAATCTCTGCCCATAACATCCTGGAACTTCACATAACCGGCAGCCAGGTTCAGCGAATCGCCAAGATTACCGGAAACCTCACCGCCGTAATATCTGTTAGCGATTGTTTTAGTTGCAATAACATTATTGACATCGAAATCAGTATCGTCAGAAGCCTTGCCCATGTAAGCTTTAACTTTAATCCGATCACCATAAGTGGCAACCAGACCGTCAGCCTGGGCATCCATAATATTGCCGTCTGCCAGGAACGCATCAATACGGCCTGCCTGCAAGCCAACGCCACCGACACGGCCATTGACATAAGCACGTTTAAAGTCTGTACCTTCGTCGCCCTGGTCATTACTGAAGTCCTGAATATTCTGGATCATAGCCGTGTAAGTCCAGTCATCATTGATCTGACCATTCAGCCACAAACGGCTACGCAAGTCAGAATCATATTTGCTGCCCTGATTAGCTTTTGCTTTTTGGTCAACATAACGGGCACGGATCTCACCAGTGATTTTTACATTATCTGATTTCTTTTCAAGACCGGCAACACGCACGCCTAAAGAATCAAGCTCATCGGCAAATTCAGCTGCCAGACGATCTACATTAGCGCCTTTAGCCATAGCTTTGGCTACGATCTGTGCCATTTCATAACGGGTCATCAAACGATCGCCGCCGAAAGTTCCATTAGGATAACCGTCAATAATACCTTCTGCCGCCAGTTTATTGACAGCATCATAAGCCCAGCTGTTTGCCGGCACATCAGAAAACGGATTAGCTGCGTAAGCCGAAGCAGTTACGCCTAAAGCCATCGCCATACCTAAAACTACAGATTTGTTCATTTTCTATTCCTCCTCAGGAAAGATATTTTCTGCAGTCCGTAAATTCCAAACAGAAATCAACAACATTTCGGACAAGTCACCTTGTTACCTCTTCCGTCTGCTGCCGCCTGTTCCTGAAATCTATCGGCTACGTCACCTATCTTAAACCCCGTCAACCCCAGATGCAAATTAGCTTAATTGCAAAAGTTTAACTTTAAACAAGTTAATGGAATAAAAAAATTTAAGAAAGCTTTATTGAAACAAATTCAGGCAGCAGATCATCTTCAACCAATTTCAGCATAAAATAAAAGAAAGCGGACGCATACGCGTCCGCTTAAGTCTCTAAGTTAATCTTAGAAAGTAACGATCAATTGAGACCACAAGGTTTTCATTTTGTCGTCAGAATAGGTTTGTTTCAGATCGTAGTATTCGATACCGGCGATCATGTTTTTAGCAACAGTATAGTAACCAGCTACGCTGTAACCTTTGAAGCCTTCACCGGAATAGGTCGGGCCATATTCACCGTTCATGGTGTGTTGGATAGCAGTACCTGCAGCTTGTTGATAGTATTTAGCAACTAAGCCCACAGAACCCGGTTTGGAAGCTTTAGCGCCGCCCAAAGTACCGGTAACTACAAAGCCGTCTTTATCGCCGTCAAGATCTTCAACATCAGATCTCAAGTACATAACGCCCAGGGATGCTTTATCGCTGAAGTTATAAGTTGCGCCAACGTTCCAGATGCTGTCGTCGTCGCTGGTGATAGGAGTAGCATCACCTTCAAATTTAGTCCAGCCGGCTTCTGCATTTAAAGCGCCGATTTTACCATTAACGCGTGCGCCATAAATTTTATCGAAGCCCCAGTTTTTGAAAGAGTTGGTCGGTTTGCCATAGAAGGCTTCCAATTTCACTTCTTTACCGAAAGTCAGGTTTACACCATCATAACGGGTATCATAGATATTACCATCTGCAAGGTTCAGGTTCTGACGACCTGCAGAAACGCCTACAGCACCGATTTTACCTACAACGTAAGCACGTTGGAATTCAGTGCCTTCATTGCCGATATCATCTGCTAAATTCTCGTCATTTTGCAGCATGCCAACATATTTCCAGTCGTCATTGATTTGACCGTTGATGGAAATACGGGAACGCAGTTTGGAACGATAACCGTCGATATCGCCGGAATAATCAGTGTAGTCATAACGTACCTGACCAGTGATTCTAACGTTATCAGATTTTTTCTCCAAAGCTGCAACGCGTACGCCAAGGCTGTCCAGCTCGTCAGCAAATTCAGCTGCCAAACGGTCTACGTTAGCGCCTTTTGCCATTGCTTTTGCTACGATTTGAGCCATTTCGTAACGGGTCATCAGGCGATCGCCACCAAAAGTGCCGTTGCCATAACCGTCAACGATACCAGCTGAAGCCAGTTTGTTTACGGAGTCATACGCCCAATGGCCTGCCGGCACATCGGAGAAGGGGTTTGCAGCATAGGCAGAAGCAGTTACGCCCAATGCCATTGCCATTGCAAGTACTAAAGATTTTTTCATGTTTCTTTCCTCCTCGGAAATTTATTAAGCCAAGTTTTTCAGCTCATAACAATTTCCTAAGGAATGCGCCATACGAGTTACCTAGTTTCCTCTACGGCCATCCGCTTTTCAATTATTATAAACTTTAAAAACTATAAGCTTTAGTTTATTTTAGCGTGCGTTTCTAGTTTTTGCAATACTATTTTATATTTATCTAATTTAACTAAAAATCAGTAAATTCCACTTTTCTTTTGCTTTTGATAATAATAAATCGCCTATATTTTAAAATCCATTTTTTCTGCTTTATGTATTCTCTTGAAAAAAATTTTCTTACTTGTTCCAAAGTATACAAAAACGGCCGCATATGCGGCCGTTTTTAGTTCAGATTATTTAATTAACTGCAAAAATCTGTCTTAGAAAGTAATCGTCAGATCAGTCCACATGATTTTGTCTTTATCACTGGTATCAAATTTAGATTTAGTATCATAGTAAGCAGCAGTTAAAACCATATTTTTAGCAACAGTATAATTTGCACCTACACCATAACCTTTAAAACCTTGTCCGTCAAAGGTATTAGCATCAGTAGTATGAGCAATATAGGTTTGTCCGCCTAAATCATAATAGTTGGCAAACAGGCCCCAGGAACCTTTTTTAGCTGCTTCCGCACCCTTGAAGGTCAACCCTACAGTCCAGCCGTCATCATCAAGGCCGTCAAGATCAACATCATGATAGCTCATATCGCCTTTAAGGTACATGGCATTCAAAGCAAAATCGCCAAACTCAGTACCGGCACCTACGAACCAGATTGCATTATCAAGTTTACTGTTTTTAGCTAAAATGTCTTTAAAGTTATAGTAACCTGCAGACGCGTTGAATTTACCGAAATCAGCAACTACAGCGCCGCCGGCATAGCTGCCGCCGGTAGTTCCGGAAACGCCCAGCTTATCGAGATCGTCAGTTGCCTTACCAGCGGCACCAATGATCTTGATTTTATCGCCGTAAGAAACTTCCACGCCATCAGCACGATTATCATAGATATTACCGTCAGCAAAGAATGCATTGTAACGGCCGGCAGTTACATCCATACCGCCGAGTCGGCCTTCCAGATAGGCACGTTGGAAATCAGTGCTTTCGTCACCGGAATCAGTAGACAGATCCTGCGTGTTCTGCAGCATACCGGTATATTTCCAGCCGTCATTGATCTGACCTGTGATCCAGATACGGGAACGCAAAGTGCTTTCATAATCGTTGGAAATGCTGCCTTTACCTTCATGGTTAGCATACAAAGCACGGAACTCACCTGTAATTTTAACATTATCAGATTTTTTCTCCAAAGCTGCAACACGTACGCCAAGGCTGTCCAGTTCGTCAGCAAATTCAGCTGCCAAACGATCTACGTTAGCGCCTTTTGCCATTGCTTTTGCTACGATTTGTGCCATTTCGTAACGGGTCATCAGGCGATCGCCACCGAAAGTGCCGTTGCCATAACCGTCAACGATACCAGCTGCCGCCAGCTTGTTTACGGAATCATACGCCCAATGGCCTGCCGGCACATCGGAGAAGGGATTTGCAGCATAGGCAGAAGCAGTTACACCCAATGCCATTGCCATTGCAAGTACTAAAGATTTTTTCATGTTTCTTTCCTCCTCGGAAATTTATTAAGCTTATAAAGACTTTGCGCTCAAATAAATAATTCCGAATCTCCTTTAGTGCGAGTTGCCTTGTTTCCTCTACTTACGGAAATCCATTTCATTATTTTTTTGATCTAAAAGTATAAGCTTTTATATATTCTAAACACTGGCCTTCCTTTTTGCAAGATTAATTGCTATTTATTTATTTTAACTGAAAATCAGTAAATTCATCATTTTATAAGCTTTTAATTATTTTTTCTGCCAATATCCTATAATTTTATTTTTTAAAATTGCATTATTACACCAAAAATTATTTTCGCCTATCCTATCTCTATTCTTATAAAATAAGGCCATTGTATATAACAAATGAATTATGTTAGAATAAGTAAATTACGAATATAAAGGAGGTCCTAAAATGAAAAAAACGCTACTTACAGCAGGTATCATCCTGGCAGCCTGCCTGCCTTCATTCAGCTCCGAAGCCTCAAATAATATTATTCCGACCCCCTCTCGAAACAGCTATTATCAAAACGTCAGCAGTTATACGAACATAACCCTGGGCATGGCCGATAGGGAACGCAAAGAACAGGAAGCCTGGGACCGTGAAAAAAAACGGCGCGGCAAAGAATATGAATCCGACAAGCAAGAGCGCCGGGACCGTGAACGCTGGGAACGTCAGGAAGAGAAAAAACGCATAGAGGAAAACCGTCACCATAAAAAAGACAAAAAACGTAAGAATGACAGTGATTTTGAACGTCATCGCAAATGGAAATTCGATCCTTCTCAATCGGGAGGAGAAGGTGACTGACAGCAGGAACCAAAAAAGGGGCAGCTGATCTATGATCAGCTGCCCCTTTCAATAATAAACCTATTTAAATTGAGTCACCTTTTTCAAATAACTGCGTACAGTCTTGGCAAATTCTTCGCTCTTCCAATCACTGCGTACAGTCAAAATCTCTTCAATTTCCATATCGTCAGAATACTTTTTAACATAATATCTGCCGGTAACTTTGTTCAAAAATGCAAACTCACCGCTCATATCCAGCTTCAAAGTAGGCTCGCGACGGGGAAACAAAGCTTTGTCATCCAGTTTATCAAGCGACATGGCAATAACGATATCCGCACCGCTTTCACGGGCAATACGTTCCAGGTTGGCTTTACTGAAATCAGAAATATTCCTGCTGCCTACTGCCTTATCCACAACATCCTCGGCAATCATATCAAACTCAGGAAACTTAAACGTATCCATGATCTCTTCCATGTAAATCATACTTGCAGTAGTGTTATCTTCTACATGGTTAGCCAGCGGGACAACAGCCAATTTTGCGGCTTCAGCCTTACCTGCTGCCGGCAGTACAAAACAAACAGCCAAAACAGCCATTAGTACAAAATTCATAATTTTTTTCATTAAAGAGCCTCCTCTATACCAGATTAGATGTCTACTCTGAACATCTTAGCACATTTTAACTGTAAAAAACAAGAGGAGATACAAATTTGCTTTTTTCACAAGAACCTTTGTTAAATTTTATTATGTTTCCTTTAAAAATATAAATGATAAAAAATAACGTCAGTCTTAATGACTGACGTTATTTTTTATAAAACTACGGGTTATTTTCCCGCAACCTTTTTAAAGGCATTACGCACTACATTCTGCAATACTTCATGTTCCCAGTCACCGCGCACCGTAACGGCTTCCTCGATCGTTCTGGTATCACGCAGGTCTTTATAATAATAAGCACCGGTAACAGTATTCAGCGAAGCAAATTTGCCGCGCAGATCCATTTTCAAAGTTGCTTCTTTACGCTGCGGCATCCGCTTAGCATCCAGTTTGTCCAGCTGCATAGCCACTACAACGTCAGCGCCGGTAGCCTGAGCGACCTTCTCTAAAGCAGCTTTGCTGTAATCAGCAAGGCCATTTTCACTGTCGATAGCTTCCAGCACTACATCCTCACCCAAAAGGTCAAATTCAGGATAACGGAACAGCGCCAAAGCCTCCTGCATGTAAATGGTACCGGCCAGTTCATCGCCGGCAACATGATTAGCCAGCGGCACAACGGCTACTTTAGCCGCTTCGGCCTTACCACCTAACGGCAGAGCAAAGCAAATCGTGACTAACGCCAAAAGCACATAATTAAAGAATTTTTTCATTATTTACCTCCTTCAGTAAAAAGCATCTGAAGATATCTTAACACATTTCCTAACAATCAAAAACTGTTTTGTTGAAAAAAGCGGCTGCCTAAGCAGCCGCTTTTAAATTTACAGTATCTAATTCAGTTAAATTAGAAAGTAATAGTCAGGTCAGTCCAGATTCTATGATCTTTTTCACTGCTGTCAAATTTGTTTTCAGTATCATAATATACAGCAGTCAGAACCATGTTTTTAGCAACAGTGTAGTTAGCTCCTACGCCATAGCCTTTGAAGCCATCGCCACCAAAAGTATTGGCATCAGTAGTATGGGCAATATAGGTTTGGCCACCCTGGTCATAGTAGTTGGCAAACAGACCCCAGGTACCTTTTTCAGTAGCTTCAGCACCTTTAAAGGTCAGGCCAGCAGTCCAGCCGTCATCATCAATACCGTCAAAATATTTGTCTGCACCATCATAACCGCTGCCATCGCCTTTCAGATACATAGCATTCAGTCCGAAATCGCCAAAAGTAGTACCAGCGCCTACGAACCAGATAGCATTGTCAACACCAGAATCCTTAGCACCAATATCTTTAAAATTGTAATAACCAGCAGTTGCATTGATTACACCAAAGTCAGCACCAATAGCGCCACCAGCATAACTATTAGCAGCTAATCCATCAGTCCCAGGATCAGCTTTACCAGCTACACCTGTAACTTTAATTTTATCACCATAAGCGAGTTCGATACCATCAGCACGGTCATCATAAATGTTACCATTTGCAAGGAACATATTATAACGACCAGCAGTTACAGCCATACCTCCCAATTTACCTTCAACATAAGCACGTTGGAAATTGGTATCTTCGTTACCTTTGTCATCAGCAAAATTTTGGATGTTTTCGATCATACCGGTATATTTCCAATCTTCATTAACTTGACCAGTCAACCAGATACGAGAACGTAAGTCTGCTACATGACCATGACCTTTACCATCAGCGTCCAAATTAGCGCTAGCCTTTTGATCTACATAGCGAAAACGAGCTTCGCCAGTGATTTTAACGTTGTCAGATTTTTTCTCCAAAGCTGCAACGCGTACGCCAAGGCTGTCCAGTTCGTCAGCAAATTCAGCTGCCAAACGGTCTACGTTAGCACCTTTTGCCATTGCTTTTGCTACGATTTGAGCCATTTCGTAACGGGTCATCAGGCGATCGCCACCAAAAGTGCCGTTGCCATAACCGTCAACGATACCAGCTGCTGCCAGTTTGTTTACGGAATCATATGCCCAATGACCTGCAGGTACATCGGAGAAGGGGTTTGCAGCATAGGCAGAAGCAGTTACGCCCAAAGCCATAGCCATTGCTAATACTAAAGATTTTTTCATTGTTATTCCTCCTCAGGAAATTATTAAGTTTATAATTTTGCTGTTTTAGAATAACTTCTTTAGTAATCATTGCGGCGAGTTGCCTTGTTTCCTCTGCAAATCCAACTATAAAGATTATTCCTTAATCAACTGATTATAAACTTAGTTTATTTTACCGTATTTTCACTAATTTGACAAGTATTTTTTATTTTTATGCAGCAAAAATGTAATCTACTTTTCTTTTCATCTTTTATTATGCAATTTTATAAATTATAATTATAAATCGAACTTATAAATATAATAATTAAAACCGGCAATCATAAAGATTGCCGGTTTTAGAAATAATATTAAAATTTAGCAACTTTTTTCAATTCGCGAATCACATGGTTACGAAACTCATTATGTTCATAATCACTGCGGGCAATAACCGGGTATTCGACCATTTCTTCATCATTGATATGATCTTTAGTGACATTGCCAGTAAGACCGTTGACATACATGATACGAGCTTTGATTTTAAATTTATAATAATCTTCGATCATACCCATCTGCGGCTCCAGGCTCAGTTCATCCAAGCTCATCATCAAGGCCATATCAGCGCCTGTTTTAGCCATGATACGTTTGAGCATTGCTTCGTCAGGGCCATTTTTACCAACAGCAGCATAATTTTCTTCCTTCAAAGCTTTGTCAAGCACAGCATCATCAACCATATCAAATTCGGGGAATTTGAAATAATCCATACATTCATTAAAGAAAACCTGACTGGAAAGCTCATCATCCGCTACATTATTCGCCAGCGGCAGAATAGCTATTTTAGCGGCTTCGGCTTTACCGAAAACGGGGACAGTAAAACCAATCACAACTAAAGCCAGCAATAAAGAGCGCAGAATATTTTTCATTGATATAACCTCCTTCAAATAACTATCAATTATAAGTTATTTTATCATAAAACAAACAAAAAAAATAGAGCCAAAGCGGATAATATGTCAATTATTATAATAAAGTTAAAATAACACATTCAATGATTTTAATTCCAAGATATAAAAAGGGCGATCGTAAGATCGCCCTTGAAGAAGCAGGTTCACTAAAATTAGAAAGTGAAGATAACTTCGGACCAGATAGTTTTGTCACTGGGTTTTTTACCAGTGTAGTTGTCTTTAGCGTCGAAATCAGAATATTCAACAGCTGCAACAATATTTTTAGCGAAGGTGTAGTTAACGCCCAGCATATAGCCTTTGAAGCCATTAGAACCAAAGTCGTTAGCCAAATCGGTATTCATACCGTGCCAAACATATGTGCCAGCACCCTGGTCATAGTATTTAGCATAAACGCCATAAGTGCCAGCTTTAGCAGCTTTAGCACCTTTATAGGTCAAACCGATTACATAACCATCATCATCAACTTTATTACCGTTGATTTTATCAACATCAGATTTCAAATAAGTAGCATCCAATTTGAAATCACCGAATTTGTAATCAGCGCCGATAGCCCAAATAGCATCGTCTTGTCCTTCTGTACCATTTACATAAGCTCCGCCTAATTTATAAACATTATCAAAATCATAATAACCAGCGTTCAAACCAAGAGCGCCAACTTGGCCGCCAACAGTAGCTGCCCAATAAGTATCAGTTTTAGGAGCTGCACTACCAGGATTTACGCGACCATATTGCAAACCAACTTTAAGATCTTTGCCAAAGCCCAGTTTTACAGCATCAGTACGGTTACTGAGAATGTTGCCAACACCACCGCCAAGAACAGTGTTATTACGGCCAGCTTCTACTTTAACGCCGCCAATACGGCCAGTAACAAAGGCGCGTTGGAAATCAGTGGTTTCATCGCCTTTATCATTGAGCAAGTCTTGTTGGTTCTGCAGCATACCGGTGTATTTCCAGTCTTCGTTGATCTGGCCGTTGAGCCAGATACGGGAACGCAAAACGCTGGTAGCATTAGTCTTTTTGCTGTAAACGCCACCTTTATCATAGGATTGATAATGAGCACGGATTTGAGCATTGATTTTAACGTTGTCGGATTTTTTCTCCAAAGCTGCAACGCGTACGCCAAGGCTGTCCAGTTCGTCAGCAAATTCAGCTGCCAAACGGTCTACGTTAGCGCCATTTTGCCATTGCTTTTGCTACGATTTGAGCCATTTCGTAACGGGTCATCAGACGATCGCCACCGAAAGTGCCGTTGCCATAACCGTCAACGATACCAGCTGCTGCCAGTTTGTTTACGGAATCATATGCCCAATGACCTGCAGGTACATCGGAGAAGGGGTTTGCAGCATAGGCAGAAGCAGTTACGCCCAAAGCCATAGCCATTGCTAATACTAAAGATTTTTTCATTGTTATTTCCTCCTTCGGAAATGTTTTATTTTTATAAAACGTCCCGGAAAGGAATCTGTGCGCATCAGTTTGCTTCATGCGAGTTACCTAGTTTCCTCTACTCGGCGCACTGCTTTGCTTCGATACTTTCCTCAACGCATTATAAACAGGTTAAAAAACAATTATTATCCTATATATAATTCATTGTTTGGACATATTTTACATTATTTTCAGAATTATTGCAAGTTATTTTGTTAAAAATATAACTAATGATTGTATTTTTCTTTATTTTCGGATAATTCGCTGTTTTTACCAAAGCGTTGCCGCGTCCTGTTTGCCAACGAAAAATTATTTTTACAGGCTATGCTTTTATAAATTACTTATTTGCAGCTGTACTGCCGTATCTGCAGGCTATTTTCAACATATTTAAAAAGTTTTTAAATCTAATTGCTACTGCTATTTTCCGCAGAAATAGGTTAAACTATAGATACAGAAACTTATCTGCACAGGGTGAATTTTTTAAACTTCTCCCGGGTAAATACCTGTACTAAAAAACCTTTTAATAAGGAGGGATATTGTATGAAAAAACAAGAATTATCGTGGAAGGCCGGCGGCCAGCAGGGCGAAGGCTTAGAGAGCCTGGGTGAGATTTTCGCCGCAGCTTTATGCTCTCTAGGCTATGATGTGTATGGTTACCGTCAGTTTTCGTCCCGGATCAAGGGCGGCCACACCAGCTATAAGCTGCGTATAGCCAACCATCCGGTAGCTACGATCGCCAGCAGCTGCAATCTGCTGATCGCGATGGACCCGGACACACTGGAGGTGGATGCGCCTGAACTGACGGCCGAAGGCATTTTAGTTACCGATGCTGCCTGGCTGGAAGGTAAAAAACCAAAGGTACGCACTGTTGCTCTATCCTGGAACGAACTGAGCAAAGCAGACGGTACAACACTGCCGAAAAACATTCTGGCTTTAGGCATCACCGCCGCTTTACTGGGCATCAATACTGTCAAACTGCTGCCGCTGCTGGAAAAACAATACGGCCGCAAAGGCGCCGAGGTCATGGAGACAAACCGCCTGGCGCTGGAAACAGGCTACGAATATATTAAAAATAATTATCATGATCTGCTGGCAGCCTTTACGATGCCGGAGCTGGAAAATCCACAGCCGAAGCTGTTTATGCTGGGCAATGAAGCAGTAGCTCTGGGGGCTTTGACCTCGGGCGCCAAATTCATGTCGGCCTATCCGATAACTCCCTCTTCAGAAATTATGGAATATATGGTAAAATACGCACCTGCCGAAGGCGGCGTGATGCTGCAGACGGAAGACGAGATCTCGGCCTGCACGATGGCGATCGGCGCAGCTCATGCCGGCGCCCGCGCTTTTACTGCGACAGCAGGCCCAGGCTTATCGCTGATGGCGGAAGCAATCGGCCTGGCGGAAATGACGGAAACCCCGCTGGTCGTGATTGATACACAAAGAGGCGGCCCCAGTACCGGCCTGCCGACCAAGCATGAGCAGTCGGACCTGATGGCAGCGATCTATAATACACACGGCGACACTGCCAAAATCGTTATTTCGCCTTCTTCTATAGAAGAATCTTTTTACGACACTTTTGAAGCCTTTAATCTGGCTGAAGAATATCAATGTCCGGTCATCGTGCTTTCTGACCTGCAGCTGTCTTTAGGCAAACAGTCCGTAACCAGCCTTGATTACGGCAAACTGCAGGTGCGGCGCGGCAAGCTGGTCAAGGACGGATTGCCGGAAATCAAATCGCCGGAGTATTTTAAACGCTATGATCTGGAAGCAGAAGGCAGCATTTCCATGCGAGTCCTGCCCGGCACGCCAAACGGCATCAGCCTCGGCACCGGTCTGGAGCATGATGAGGTCGGCCGGCCTTCCGAAAACAGGGCCATGCGTACAGCACAGTCCGATAAACGCCTGCGCAAGGTCCGCAGCGTTGTTGATACATTTGAAAGCCCGCTTTATGAAGACGCTCCCTATCCGCAAAGCGATCTGCTGATCATTGGTATGGCAGGCACCCGCGCCGTCATCAGCGAAGTGGCTGAGGAGCTGCGCGAAAAAGGGCTGCGCGTCAATCATGTCCAGATTCGCCTGTTATCGCCATTCCCGGTCTGCGCTCTCAACCATTATCTGCAGGAAGCGAAAAAAATCGTCGTCGTCGAGCACAATGCCACGGCACAGCTGGCACGGCTGATAAAAATGAATGTACCGCCCTGTCCGGAGCTGCATTCTATCTTAAAATACAACGGTGATATTTTCTATAAAGAAGAATTGCTGGCCAAATGCAAGGAGGTGCTGTAAGATGTCGACTTTAGCTAGTTTTCAAAATCAGGTAAAACCCAACTGGTGTCCGGGCTGCGGTGATTACGCCGTTCAAATGGCTCTGCAGCAGGCAGCAGTAAAACTAAATCTGGAACCGCATCAGCTGGCACTGGTTTCCGGCATTGGCTGCAGCGGCCGTATCGGCGGTTATCTATACGCCTACGGCATGCATACAACTCATGGCCGCGCTCTGCCTTTTGCCCAGGGCGTTAAGCTGGCAAACCCTGAATTGACCGTTATCGCCTGCGGCGGCGACGGCGACGGCTTTGCCATTGGCACAGCGCATACTATCCATGCTATGCGCCGCAACGTCAATATCACTTATATCCTGATGGATAATCATGTCTATGGCCTTACCAAAGGCCAGACATCTCCCCGCAGTGATGTTGGCTTTAAAACCAAGACCACGCCGACAGGCAATATCGAGACCCGATCGCTGCTTTGAACTGGCTTTAGCTTCCGGAGCAACTTTTGTAGCGCAGGGCTTTTCAGCCCAGCTGCCGCAGCTGGTAGATCTGATCGTCGCAGCCGTACGTCACGAGGGTTTTTCCTTCGTGAATGTGTTCAGCCCTGCGTAACTTTTAACCATACCAATACTTATGAATGGTTCCGCGAGCATCTGAGCGACGTCAAAGATATTGCCGGCTACGACCCGCATGATAAAGGTGCGGCCGCACGGCATATTATGGAAAGAAGAAGGTATGCTGACCGGGCTGCTGTATGAAAACGACCGCGCTTCTTACGAACAGGCCAGCGGCCTTGCCGGTTTCAACACTATTAAAAACGTTGAAAAAATGCCGCAGGCAAACTTTAACAAACTGCTGGAAGGTTTTAAGTAAAAAGAAAATAAGCAAAATAAAAAAATACCACCCAAAGGGTGGTATTTTTTATTAACAGCACTTTAAAACATATTCAAAAACAGGGTAATAATAAAGGCATTGATAAAATCAATGAACAGACTGCCGACCAAAGGTACGATAAAATAAGCTTTAGGCGCCGGCCCGTAACGTGCAACGATAGCATTCATATTAGCCATGGCATTAGGCGTGGCACCCATACCGAAGCCACAGCCGGCAGCGGTAATAACAGCGGCCTCATAATCGCGCCCCATTAAATTGAAAATAACAAAGCGGGCAAACAAAGCCATCATCGCCGTCTGCGCCAGCAGCATTACCACCAGCGGCAGTGCCAGTTCGCTGAGCTGCCACAATTTCAGGCCCATCAGTGCCATTGAAAGGAAGATCGACAGCGACACGCTGCCCATAACATCGATTTCTTTGGAAAAAACTTCGTACCTTCCGGTCAGATCGGACAGGTTACGAATAACGGCAGCTGCCAGCATCGCACCAATGTACGACGGGAAGGTAACACCAAAAGATGTTATCAGGCCTGTGATCCATGAACCGATACCCATTGCCACCAAAAGCTGACCGATGCCGAAAAGGAAATATTCTTTATCGACAGCATAAGCTTCCTTCCCGACAACAGGAGTTTTATGCACCGGCTCCTGCACACATTCAAAACAGAAAAGATTGTCTTTATCGATCAGATAACGGGCGATCGGCCCGCCGATAACGCTGCCCATAACCAGACCGAAGGTTGCTGCAGCAATAGCCACAGTCGCCGCCCCCTGCGCGCCCATCTGTTCGAGCAGAGGACCGAAGGAACCAGCCGTACCATGCCCGCCGACCATCGGGATCGAACCCGTTGCCATGCCGATCAGCGGCCCCAAATTAAAAACCGAGGCCAGTCCGATACCAACAAGGTTCTGCAGAACGATAAGCACGGCGCAGACAGCTACCAGCTTCAAAACGCTGAGTCCGCCTTCTTTCAGCATACGCAAGCTGGCCGTATAACCAATGCTGGTAAAAAACATCGTCATAAAAAATCCCTGCAGCGATGTATCCAGCGTCAAATGCCAAAAGCCTCCGGTCGTCATGACAAGATTCAGCAGAGAAAACAGAACGCCGCCGATAACCGGAGCCGGGATACAGTACTGGTCAAAAATATTGAACCTGCGTTTTAAACGCAGGCCAACATAGTATACAACTACTGCTACAGCAGTCATTTGGTACATATCCAAATCAATATTCATCAGGTATCACGATCCTTAAAAAGATTGTTCCACCCATTCGTCCATCATAAAAGGTCAATGTAATCGCAAGCCGCCAGGGCAGCTTCCGTACCATCAGCGGCAGCCGTCGTCAGCTGGCGCACCTTTTTAACGCGGCCATCGCCGGCAGCATAAATGCCGGGACAGGAAGTCGCACAATTTTCATCAGTTTTAATGTAACCATAAGCGTCCAGCTCAACCAAATACGCGAAAGCTTTATTATCCGGAACATGGCCTATAGCGATAAAAACGGCATCGACATCCAGCGTCTGTTCCTCGCCGCTGACCTTATTGCGGATGCCCAGCGACTCCAGCCGTTCAGAGCCATTGATGGCTGTTACTTCACTGTCAAGAATGAAAACAACGTTATCATGCTCCTGCAGCTTTTCCAGCAACCGTTTTTCGCCGCTGAAAGTATCGCTGCGATGGATGAGATAAACCTTTTTACTGGTAAAGCTCAATACCAGCGCATCATCAAGCGCTGTATTACCGCCGCCGACAACGGCCACGTTTTTATCTTTAAAAAAGGCTCCGTCACAGGTAGCGCAGTAGGAAACGCCGGAACCAATAAAACGGTCTTCATTTTCCAGGCCCAGCGGACGCACCCGCGCACCGGTCGCCAGAATCACTGCTTTTGCAAGCAGTTCACCGCCATATTCAGTCTGTACGCCTTTATGTCTGCCGTAATCCTGCAGTCCGGTCACTTTATCGTAAACTATTTCCGCACCCATTTTGATAGCCTGATTATAAAGTGCTTCGGCAAATTCAAAGCCGGCAATGGATTCAAAGCCGGGGAAATTCTCTACATGCGAAGCATTGATGATCTGCCCGCCCTGCAAATACTGCTCGACCAGTTTAACAGATTTACCAGCACGAGCGGCATAGACTGCCGCCGTCAAGCCCGCAGTACCTGCACCGACGATCAAAACATCAGTCATAATTTGTTTTTCAGTCATAGTTTCACCGCTTCCCAGCCGCAATTTATTTCAGCATTGCCAAAATAGCCGGCTTCGGCTGTACGCCGACAGAACGTTTCACTTCCTTGCCGCCTTCAAACACGACCAGTGTAGGAATCGTTTCAACTTTATACTTTGCTGCCAGATCCTGATTGGCATCAACATCGATCTTGCAGACTTTCACATCAGTCAGTTCGCTGCCCAGCTGATCAATAACCGGTCCCAGCATACGGCATGGCCCGCACCAGGATGCCCAAAAATCTACCAGGACTTTCCCTTCAGCCTGCATAACTTCTTTTTCGAAAGTTTCATTAGTAATATGTACAACTGCCATAATAATCGCTCCTTTTATCAATATATTTTATTTATATCTTAATTTTAACCATTAATGATTATAATTGCAACAAATAATAATTACATTATCATTGTTAAAACATCAATAAATTTTTTCTGATGCGCCGGAAAACTAAAAGCACTTTACCTTTATATACCCGGCAAAGTGCTTTTATGGTCATTTGTGATATATTTTATACTGTTTCTTGCCGTTTCTTTTGGCTTCGTACAAGGCCGAGTCACTCTGACGTATCAGCAGGTCGACATCCGTAAGCGCATTACTGACGGCAATACCGATGCTGGCTGACAGCACGGCGAACTTAGCATTGTCGGCAATCGTCTGCTGCAGACTGCTCAAAAATCTTTCTGCCAAAATTGCCAGCTCCGCATCTGTCTTCGAGCCTAAAACTACCGCTAAAAACTCGTCGCCGCCGACACGGGCAATAAATTCAGCTCCGAAGGTCTGCTTCAGCAGCTTGGCTACCATTACCAAAACCGTATCTCCGGCCTGATGTCCATATTCATCGTTGATCTTTTTAAAATTATCAAGGTCGATATAAAAAAGGTTGACATGCTTAGACATGATTTTATTACGCGTCATATATTCATAAAAATAACGGCGGTTATAAAGATCTGTCAGCTGGTCGGTGTTGGCACTGTAAATAATTTTCTTTTCCAGCAGCCGTTCAACGGTTACGTCGCGGCACATACACAGCATACCTACAGCCGTACCGAAAACATCAAAAATAGGCTTTTCGTAAATCTCCAGATTTTTTTCACGCCGACCGACAAGCACTTTTGCATCGGCATAGCCTTTTGCATTGATCTCACTCATATCAGCTAAATTCTGCTGCTTCCACTGCTGATATTCCTGCCCGATCATAGCTTCTTTTCCTTCTGTAAAATACTGCGAGCAGATATCATTGGCATTGATGATCTTGCCGGCCTCGTTAGTCAGCAAAACCGCAAAAGGAAGATTACGCAGGATAACTTCCAGCTCCGCCCCCATATTTTCCAGATCAGTGACGTCGTGCGCGATGCCAACAGTGCCGATCAACTGCTCATTATCATCAAAAATCGGCGACTTGTAAGTCTTAAACTGCCGCATTCCATGCTTAGTTTTGACCTTTTCGTCGAAAATACAGGTTTTCTTTTCCTGCAGGACGATCTCTTCCGATTCCAGACAAATATACTCACCCTGCTCGTATTCTTCCTTTTTCATATCCCAGATATAATAATGGCCGCGGCCCTCAACATCTGCCTTGGTCTTACCAACGGCACGGCAAAAACTGTCATTGACCTTTAAATGCGCGCCGCGGATATCTTTAAACCAGATCAGGCTGGGAATACTGTTGATTCCGGTATCAAGATAACGCTGCGCCAAATGACAGTCTTTTATGATCTTGATATGTTCAAAAAGTCTGTGCAGCCTAAAAGCAACAAAAGCTTCAGTACATGGCCTGATCCAAAGATCTGTCAGCGACTGATAAACAGCTGCATCCAGCTGCTCTGCAGTTTGCGGCTCAGCACAAAAAACTATTGCGGCATCCGGCTTTGAGTTTTGACAAGCTCTGCCAAAACTGCTCCTGACAATTCACAGACAATAACATCAGCAGTTTTAACAGCTGCGTCTGCCGACTGCCTTAAAAGCAGCTCGTGCTCAAAACCAGCCAGCGGTTCAAGAGAACTGACAGCATCATATATACGATTATCCTGGCTTAAAATCAATACCTGTAATTTATAATGGTACACGTTTTCACACCCAACTTTTTAATTCCCCATAAATTATTACACAAGCATATTATTGAAATTCTTCTAACTATTTTATTTATATTACATCAAATTATATGCTATTAATTCTTTTTTGTCTACAGTTTCAGCAACATCAGCCTTCCTATGTTATACTATTTTCAAGAAACCGAAAACCGAGGTCTATCATGACAAATATCGCCACTCTTTTAGAAACTGCAATAGCACAAGCCCTGCCTGATAACTGGCAGCAGGAGCCGGAAACACATTTGCCCGCTCTGTCGCTGATCATCAGCAATATCCTGCTGCCCAACTGCTGCCAAATGTCGAATTTAAACAGCCTGGCAGCTTTGATAGAAGAATCTGCTGTTTTAAAACAGCTGCCTGCTGCTTACAAAAATAAGCTGGCGCATACAGTTTATGATACTTTGGCACGCTTCAACGGCCTGGGCTGAAAATAAAACCACCCGTAATAAACAGGGTGGTTTTATTTTTTTATGTTTATTCTGCTGTTTCAGAAAACAGACTCCAACTGCAGATCCAGTTTCGGTGCTTTTACCCTTACAGTGATATTATCATTCACCAACTGGCTGATCTGAATATCGCAGGCAGCACTCAGCAGTCTGTAGGCATCAGCAAAATCCAATTCTTTTTTCAGCATTAAAAATTCTACCATGTCATGCACTGCTGTTTGGATAGCTTCCTGAATATCAGCTCTGCTGGCCAGCGTATAAACAGCATCAGGAGTTTCAAGCATCGGACGCGCCAGCTTCCGGTCTTTGAGAACTTCCACCTGCAGGCATACTCTGCCGGCTGTCTCTATTCCCGTCCCGCTCAGCTCGCCGTCACCCATACAGGCATGCAGATCGCCCAACGCCAAATTGGCACCGCTGACAAATACCGGCAAATACACTTTGGAGCCGACCTTAATGAGCTTGGTATCCATATTAGAACCGTGATCACCTGGAACAGCGCAATGCACGCTACCTTCCGCCGGAGCAACGCCAAGCACGCCGATCATCGGCGTTAACGGCAGTCTTATTTTTTCATTGAATTCAGCAAAGCCATTTTTGATGGGAATTATTTTAGTGTGCGCTTCTGTGATTTTTTCACCCAGCACTCCCAAACCGGGAGATGTAACCATCACCCCCTGCTCAGCCAGCTGAATAGCCAGTACCTCAACGCAGAGAACGTCACCCGGTTCAGCCCCGCTCACAGCGATAGGACCCACAGAACAGTCCATAATGCTTATATTGATATCAGGTCTTAAAACCGTTTCTGTTTTTATCTGCCCGCTATAACAATCATCGGTTTCGACCCAAAACGTTTCTCCGGGTTCCACAAAATATACCGGCTGATTAGTTTTACTGAAGTTAAAAACGACTTTATCTTTTGCAAAAATTTTCATTTTCGTCATCTCCTTACCAGGCAGCAGGCAGCAGGCCAAACAACCCTAAAACAGCATACAAAGCAGCACCGCAGAATAAAACGATCATTGACCACTGCACCCAGGCAGACGCGATCCAGCCGCATTGCCATGAAGGTTCCATATCACCTGTTTTCCTTGCCGAACGCAGCATCAAAACAGGCAGCACGGACATAATGACACCGCCAAACGTACCAGCCAGATAAATAGCGTCAACAAAGCTTACCAAGCCGCTATACGCCAAAATAAACGGAGGAATAACCACACATGCCAAAACAAACAGCCTGGTCTTAACATCGTCCTCCGATTTAAAATTAAACTTATCCACGATGTTGGTAAGAAAACTGCCGGCAACCGCCCAATAGGAAGTCATCATCGCAGCAAGAGCAAACAGATTGGCCGTAAAAAAGGCCCATTCACCCAAAGCCTTGCCCCAGGCAATAGTTGCTACCTGCGTTACATTTTCCGGCCCCGTCAAAGAAAGTACTGCCAGCGGCACCAAAGCCAGCAAAACCATCGTCAATGACATTCCCGTAACAATAGCCGGCGCCAGCTTCTGCTGATCATGTGCCAAACCTCTTGCCAGTTCAGGAACGGCATACTGAGCAATATAACAAAAGATCGCAACATTGAAAACCGGTATCGCATAAGTCCAGTTTGTAAAAATCGCATTGGACAAATCAGAGTTCTCAGCTAAAAAAGATGCTGCTATGATCACCGCCAGCAACGCCATCATTCCAAAGCTGATAACTTTCTCTGCTACGCCGGTCGCTTTCAGGCCAAACCAGACTACAATGACAGCCGGAACAGAAAAAAGCAAACTGCCGATCTGTGTAGAGAGACCGAACATCTCGCTTAAAATCCTGCCGCTGCCATTAGTATAAGCAATCAGGCAGCCAATGGTATTTGCCGCCACTGAGATAAAGACAAGCCAGGCTCCCAGCTCGCCCACATATTTTTTAGCAAGTCCCGGCAGCTGCATGACCTTTCTGGTCCTTAACGTAGTTTCAGCCACATACAGCATTGACGCCGTCGTAAAAAATCCTGCTATGATCAGCCAAAGCATCAATACCGGCCAGCCGGCTTTTCTGGCCGAATAGGCCAGTCCTAAAATGCCGGACCCGATGTTAGCGCCGACAATGATCATGGCAGCTTCCCAAAAGGTAAGTTTGTGGACCTTGAGCGCACCCTCAACAATATTATTTTCTGATTTCACTATTTTCGCCCCCTCAAGCTTAACAAAGTTATGTTTTCATTGTATTACTAACTTCCAAATATTCAACTATTTCTTCATAAAAAGCCACTTTAAATTTTTTTCTATTCATTTTCTGATAAGTTTATTACACAGAAACAGCGTATTTAAACCAGAAAAACTTTTAAAACTTTATCCAGACATAGAAAAAGAGCCTTCGAGAAAAATCTCGAAGGCTCTGAAACTTTTAATAGTGGCGGAGTGGGTGGGATTCGAACCCACGCACGAGTCACCCCGTCTAACGATTTAGCAAACCGTCCTCTTCAGCCACTTGAGTACCACTCCGTTTGACTTACTTGGATAGTATACACTATCCTGATATTTTTTTCAAGAGTACCAACGCAAATATTTATTACGAGGCCCCTACAACGCTGTTGTAAAAATATGGCGGAGAGGGTGGGATTCGAACCCACGGAGGCTTGCACCTCGCTGGTTTTCAAGACCAGAGCCTTAAACCACTCGACCACCTCTCCGTGCTATTTTGATATTATACGGCAAATATGCCTTCTCGTCAAGTTCCAACAAATACCTCTTGAATGCCGTAGACTGCACAGCACACCAGTAAGCAAAAACCGCCGTCGGTTTTGACGGCGGTTTGTTTTTTATTACAGCAGGGTTTATGCTTTGCCAGCCAAACGTTTATAGTTATTCAAACGTTCTTTAGCATCCTGTTCAGTTTTGGCGAACAGTGCTTCAGCTGTTTCAGGATACTGTTTGAGCAGGGAAGAATAACGAACTTCGCCCAAAAGGAACTCTCTGAAATCAGCAGTAGGCTCTTTAGAATCCAATACGAAAGGATTCTCACCTTTTTCTTTCAAAGCAGGATTATAACGGTAGGTTGCCCAATAACCGCAGTCTACAGCAAGTTTAGCTTCCAGCTGGCTGCAGCCCATACCCGCTTTCAATCCGTGGTTGATACACGGAGCATAAGCAATGATAAGGGACGGTCCGTCATAAGCTTCCGCTTCTGCAATCGCCTTCAAAGTTTGATTCTTATCAGCACCCATAGAAATCTGGGCCACATAAACGTAACCATAGCTCATGGCCATCATGCCCAGATCTTTTTTCTTGGTCTTTTTGCCGCTGGCAGCAAATTTGGCAATAGCTGCAGCCGGTGTGGCTTTGGACGATTGACCACCGGTATTTGAATAAACTTCGGTATCAAAAACCATAACGTTAACGTTTTCACCCGAAGCCAGAACATGATCCAGACCGCCGTAACCGATGTCATAAGCCCAGCCGTCGCCGCCAAAGATCCAATGACTGCGCTTGACAAAGAATTGTTTTTCTTTATACAGAGCTGCGCATTTATCGCATTGGTCCTGATATTTTTCCAAAACGGCCGTCAATGCTTCCGCACGTTCACGAGTGCCTTCGCTGACGTCCATATTATCGAGCCAATCCTGCATTGCTGCTTTCAGATCAGCCGGAATCTCGGCAGCCAAAGCTGCTTTTACCATTTCAGCAACACGCTCGCGGGATTGTTTTACACCAAGGTACATACCCAAACCATATTCGGCATTATCCTCGAAAAGAGAATTTGCCCAGCTGGGACCATGGCCTTTGCTGTTAGTAGTATACGGCATGGAAGGCGCACTGGCACCCCAGATAGAGGAACAGCCCGTAGCGTTGGCGATCATCATGCGGTCACCAACAAGCTGTGTAACCAGTTTGGCATACGGAGTTTCGCCGCAGCCGGCACAGGCGCCGGAGAACTCAAGCAAGGGCTGTTCAAACTGAACGCCTTTAACAGTATTTTTGTTCATCGGATTAGGTTTGGCCGTAACCTGATGGGCAGTATAATCCCAATGAGCAGTTTTGGCCAATTGACTTTCCAGAGGTTTCATAACCAGGGCTTTTTCTTTAGCCGGGCAGACCTGCGCGCAGTTGCCGCAGCCGGTGCAATCCAGCGGTGAAATAGCCATATGGAATTTAAGTTCTTTAGCTCCGATGGCATCTTTGTATTCCAGTCCCTGCGGAGCGTTGGCAGCTTCTGCTTCTGTCATCAGAACAGGACGGATGACTGCATGCGGGCAAACGAAGGAACATTGGTTGCACTGGATACATTTATCCATTTGCCATTCCGGTACATTGATCGCGATACCGCGTTTTTCGTAAGCGGAAGTACCGCTGGGGAAAGTACCGTCGACATTTTTATTAAAGGTGCTGACAGGCAGGTTATCGCCTTCCAGACGATTGACTGGAGTCAGTATATTATCGATAAATTCGTTGCCGGTAACTGCGATATTGGCGTCACCAGCAGCATCAGCCCAGGCTGCAGGTACATCGATCTTCACAATAGCATCGACGCCGCGGTCGATAGCCGCATAGTTCATGTCAAGAATAGCCTGGCCTTTCAGTCCGTAGGAATGATCGACAGCTTCTTTCAGATACTTGACGGCATCAGCCAAAGGAATAATATCCGCCAGTTTGAAGAAGGCTGACTGCATGATCATATTGATACGTCCGCCCAAACCGATTTCCTGAGCGATCTTCACCGCGTCGATAGTATAGAAATTAACAGCATTTTTAGCAATGTAGCGTTTGATATTGCCCGGCAGATGCGTTTCCAGCTCTTCCATAGACCAGTTGCAGTTCAAAAGGAAGGTACCGCCTTTTTTCAGGCCTGCGGTAACATCATATTTGTCTACATAAGACTGATTATGTACGGCTACAAAGTCTGCAAAAGTGATCAGATACGGAGCGCGGATCGGCTCATGCCCGAAGCGCAGATGCGAGACAGTGATACCACCGGATTTTTTAGAATCGTAGGAGAAGTAACCCTGCGCATACATATCCGTATGGTCGCCGATAATCTTGATCGCGCTTTTGTTGGCGCCGACAGTGCCGTCACTGCCCAGGCCCCAGAATTTACAGCTTTTGGTAGAGGCAGGAGTAGTATCCAGCGAGGTAGTTACCGCCAAAGAGGTATTGGTAACATCGTCAACGATGCCTACAGTGAAATTATTTTTCGGTTCTGCTGCAGTAAGATTTTCAAAAACCGCCAGCACTTCAGACGGAGTCAGCTCTTTACTGCCCAGGCCATAACGGCCGCCGATGATGAGCGGTGAAATCTCTGCTTCGTAGAAAGCGCCGCGCACATCCATGTATAACGGTTCGCCAAAGGAACCGGGTTCTTTGGTGCGGTCCATAACAGCAATACGTTTAACTGTTTTAGGAACAGCAGCCATAAAATGTTTGATCGAGAACGGACGATACAGATGCACAGCCAGAAGGCCGACCTTCCTGCCTTCAGCGTTGAGTTTTTCGACAACAGTCTGGATCGTTTCGCAGGCGCTGCCCATAGCGATGATGATTTCTTCCGCATCCGGAGCACCATAATAGTTGAACAGACCATATTTACGTCCAGTCAGCTTGTTGATCTCGTTCATATATTCTTCAACGATACCGGGCAAAGCTTCATAGTAAGAGTTTACAGCTTCACGGGTCTGGAAATAGATATCAGGATTTTGAGCAGTGCCGCGAACGACCGGATTATCGGGATTGAGCCCGCGATTACGGAAAGCAGTGACCGCATCATAATCGATCAGTTTAGCCAGATCATCATAAGCCAGAGTTTCTATTTTCTGAATTTCGTGGGAAGTACGGAAACCGTCAAAGAAGTTAATAAAAGGAACACGACCTTTGATAGCAGACAAATGAGCCACTGCCGACAGATCCATAACTTCCTGTACTCCGCTTTCAGCAAGCAGCGCAAAACCTGTCTGGCGTGTAGCCATAACGTCCTGGTGGTCGCCGAAAATAGACAGTGAGCTGGCAGCTAAAGCACGGGCAGAAACATGGAACACGCCCGGCAGCAGCTCGCCTGCCATTTTGTACATATTAGGAATCATCAGAAGGAGACCTTGCGAAGCAGTGTAGGTTGTTGTTAAAGCACCGGACTGCAAAGAACCGTGTACGGCACCGGCAGCACCAGCTTCAGATTGCATTTCCAATACTTTTACAGTTTGACCAAAAACATTTTTCTGACCTTGAGCAGCCCATTCGTCTACAACTTCGGCCATGGTAGAGGACGGGGTAATAGGGTAAATAGCTGCGACATCGGTGAACGCATAAGATATATACGCCGCTGCCGTATTACCGTCCATAGTTTTCATTTTTGTCATTTGATCCCCTTCTTTCTTTTAATTAGAGTACAAGATATGGGAACCGGCCTTATCGGTTCCAGTGATACGCAAAATAAATGTGCGGCAAGACATAGTTCACCCTTGCTCACACAATTAGTATACACTATTTAATCACTTTTGTAAATTTCCTTCGCATGTATACATGTGAATATTATGCAAGTATTTTGTAAATTTTTAAAACTACTCAATTTATTGACAAATGCTATAATAATGCTACGGAGGTGTTGAATTTGCAGACGATTGTTAACTACATTGCAAATGCTCTTCAAGCCCGTATTCCCAGGATTAAAATAGATACAGCCAATGACTCTGCCACAGCTCACTTGACTATACCAAACAAACACGGCGGAAAACCTATCAACATCTTAGCCAAAGCTCACGCAGGCATCGTGGTCGTTTTTAATAAAACTCCACGACTTTTTGACCAGGATGCCAAAGGCATTGACAAGCTTGCCTTTGATATCAGCGAATATCTGAAAGGACGCAGTGTTTATCTTGATCTGCTGAAAAGTGACGGCAGTGACAGCGGCAAAGACTGTATCGCTAATTCTATCGAAGTACAGGCGGAAAACTTTACTATTCTGACAAATCTTATTACCCGCAAGGGGCTTTTAGACAGCACAGAATTAGAAAAAGCTTTACAAGAGGGCGACATTGTACGGGTCAATTATTGGGACCCGCGCAAAAATTACGGCTATAGGCTTGACGGCGATCATCTCGCCAAAATAGCCTTATGACCAAATAAAAGAAGAGCTGCTTTGGCAGCTCTTCTTTTATTTTTAACATCTGCTGACTTTCAGGCAACAAAGGAAGACAAGACAGAAGCCTTGGTGATAATACCACGGAATACTTTTTCTTCATCAACCACGGCCAGCGGAAAGGCAGCATTAGCTGCCAAAGGCACTATATCAGCAACGGGAGCGTCCAGATCGTTGACCTGGAGCACATCGCGTATGATCGCTTCGCTGAAAGTCTTTTTCCCGTCACGGACAGCCAAAGCTCCCTCCAGGGTAACGATACCGATGAAGTTCATATGGTCTCCGACCACATAAGCGCTGGACACGCCGTTGGCGCGCATACTGGTAAGTGCCGTATTGGCACCATCGCTGTCTTTAACGATACAGCTGGGCGTAGACATAATATTACGCACACAAAAGACCTTACTGGTATTGACATTATGGATAAATTTCTTAACATAATCATCTGCAGGGTTTGCAAGCATCTGCTCCGGCGTATCGATCTGCACCATTCTGCCGTCGCGCAGGATACCTACTCTGTTACCAAGCTTAAAGGCTTCGTTGATATCATGGGTAATGAAAACAATAGTTTTACCCATGCGTTCCTGGATCCGCAGCAGCTCAAACTGCAGATCGTTTTTGACCAGAGGATCAAGCGCCGAAAAAGCTTCATCCATCAGAAGTATATCAGGATCATTAGCAAGCGCCCTGGCTATACCTACACGCTGTTTCATCCCGCCTGACAAGCTGCTGAGTTTTTCATGCTCATAACCCGTCAGTCCGACCATATTGATCATTTCCATAGCCTTATTTTCACGTTCTTCTTTGCCGACACCGCGTACTTCCAAGCCATAGGCCACGTTACCCAGTACATCGCGATGGCTCAAAAGCCCGCCGTTTTGAAAGACCATGGAAACCTTCGTACGCCTCAGCTCCTGCAGCTGTTTTTCATTATATTTGGTAATGTCCTCGCCATCGATCAGAATTTCGCCCTTTGTCGGCTTATGCAGCATATTAAGGCAGCGTACGATAGTTGATTTACCACTGCCTGATAAACCGATCAGTACAAAAAGCTCACCTCTTTTGACGCTGAAGGAAACATCGCTGATCGCAGCCATGATACCTGTCGTTTCCATAACGTCCATCCGGCTGGCTCCAAGCTCCAACAGCTTGAAGGCAGCTTTTCTTTCATCCAGGAAGTCATAGGGACCAAACAATTTATATAAGTTTTTCACTTCTAAAACAGTATCTTTTTCCTGCATCATTTACCCTCCTTCTGCACCAGGCTCTGTGTCAGGCGATCAATAATGATCGCAATAATAACAATGGCGAAACCGGCGATAATGCCGCGTCCGGATTCCATACGGTTAATAGCGATCAAAACTTCCATACCAAGTCCGTTCGCACCGATCATGGCACAGGTAACTACCATCGCCACCGCCATCATCATCGTCTGGTTGATACCGGTCATGATCGTTGGCAGCGCCTGAGGTATCTGCACCTTAAACAAAGTCTGCCAGCTGGAGGAACCAAACGAGCGGGAGGCCTCAACAACCTCCTGATCGACCTGGCGGATACCGTGACTGGTCAGCCTGATAACAGGCACCACAGCATAAACTACTGTTGCCAGAACCGCCGGCACCTTTCCTGGTCCCAGCAGCATAACTGCCGGTATCATATAAACAAAGGTCGGCATCGTCTGCATCGCGTCCAGTATCGGCCGCACGATCGTATCAGCGCCGCGTACCGCCGCCAGAGCGATCCCGATCGGCAAACCTATCAGCAATGAAAAAATTACTGCCGTGATCACGATAGCTAAAGTTTCATTCATCATATGCCAATACCCGCAGGCACCGATCATAAACAGCAGGCCGCCGTAAATGATGCCGTTTCTGTAGCTATTCATAAGTTTTTTTGTGGCAAAAACTACCAGCAGAATCATCAGCCACCAGGGAATCATATCCAGTGCGCCGTTGATGCCGTTAATAAAAATACTGAGCATCTTTTTGGCGGCAACAAAAACCTCGCCGTAATTAATATTGATGTAACGTACAAATTCATCTATCGGTTCTGCTATATTCAGATTGATATTAGGAAAATTCAACAACCAACTTGTCATATGCCCGCCCCCTTACTGTTCTTTTAACGCAGCCCGCATGGTCTGGGCCTTATCGGGCGGCAGCCATTGCGTAAGCAGATTATCATGTTTTTGTAAAAACCAACGGGCCGCCTGGTCATAAGTCGCCTTATTATCGGCAATATAAGCGAGAGCTTCCGCTGTTAAAGCACTGGAAGTATGATACTTTTTCAGGAACTCTGTAAACTCAGGCTGCCGTTTTGGAAAACGGCTGTTAGCCGATACCATGACAACTACTGATGGCGCAGCTGTTTCACCTGCTTCAAACCCGGCCTGATTATACGGCGCGTCTTCTAAAAGCACCAGATCCAGCTTGCCGCTGATCCAGGTCGGTTCCCAATTATAGCCAACGATCGGCAAACCTTTTTCGTAAGCCGTTACAAAGGCTGTGCTCAAGGTCGCCTCGCTGCCAGGACGGAAATACACATAATTTTTATCCAGACCGTAGTGCTTATACTTTTTAAACATTACTTCATCGACCGCCCAACCGGGGATGGCTCCGTAAATACGCCCTTTGGAAGGATTTTCTTCATCCACAAAAAGTTTACTGTAGCGGGCCAGATCAGAAACCTTGTGCAGATCAGGCGCCATCGGCGCAATGCCACGCTGGGGATCACCTTCGATCACATAACGCGGTACATACAGGCCCTGTTTATTATCATCGAAGTTGATTCCCAGATCGACTATCCCACCAGCGGCTTTATCAGCCTGATAGGTAGCAACGTTATCCGTCCAGAGCTCCATATTTACGTCCACATCACCGCGCACCAGTGCCGCTTCCATAATCGGCGTCGAGCCGTTCATCGTTTCTACTTTTAAACCATAAGCCTTTTCTGCAATCAAACCGGCTACCGCGTTATGAAACTTCACACTGTCCCAGCCGGCATCAGAAAAAACTACCGTTTTTTCATTATTGCTGCCGCAGCCTGCCAGCAGGCCTACAAACAAAACCATACCCAACAGCTGCATTATTTTTTTCTTCATCAAAACTCCCCCCTTTTCAATCCGACAACTTTATGTTATTATTGAGTTGCTTCTATCTGTTTTTTAGTTTAACTTACTTATAAAAGCTTGTCAATTTACTTTAATTACTTTTTTACACTGCGAAGATCTGCAGCTGTCAGTTAACAGTTTGTTTCGGAAAATCTCCGCAGTCGCCTGTCAGGCCACTTGTGGAGTCTGCTGCTGCGCCTTGCCAGCAGACAAATATAAATTTTAAGCCTGTTGATTTTTACTAAATTTTTACTGCAAAGGACTATACCATGGCTAACAAACACAAAATAGCAGAACCAATCTATCAGAAAATCGCTATCGATATCGCTTCCAAGATAGCTGCCGGCAAATATAAGGCCGGCGAAAAAATTTACGGACGCTCCATGCTTGCAGCTCATTATGCCGTTTCTCCTGAAACGATCCGCCGCGCCATGTTCATGCTGCAGGATGTCGGCATCGTCGCCATTGAATCAGGCAGCGGCAGCACAGTGCTTTCGGCCGAACGGGCCTCACAGCTGGTAAGCCGTTTCCGCAATATTTCTACCATTACCGAACTGAAAAAAAATATCGAAACCTTATCGGAACAACAGAAAAAACAACAGGACGATATTTTAGATAATGTCCATCAGCTGCTTGAATATATTGAAAAATTCCGTTTGGCATCACCTATCTTGCCTTATGAAGTAAAAATAACTCAAGACTGCCGTTTCCTGGGACAGATGATCTCGGAAATAAACTTCTGGCAAAGTACCGGTGTTACCGTCGTCGCTATCCGCAAAGGCGAAGAGCTGATCGTTTCGCCGGGCCCCTACGCGCTTTTCGAAGCGGGGGACGTCTTTATCATGGTCGGGCCTGAAGACAGTCACAGCAAAGTACAGGATTATTTATACAAAGACTGATAAAAAAGAGGACTTACATATGTAAGTCCTCTTTTTACGGTTATTATTGTTTTTTCCTGTGCGCTTCCAAATATTGTCCCACGATCTTGACAGCGCAGTAATCGCCGCACATGGAACAAGCTTCATCCTCCGCCTTATTCTTCTTGTCGCGGTAAGCCTGCGCCTTCACCGGGTCGAGTGCCAGACGAATCTGTTCCGGCCAGTCAAGATTTTTACGTGCGACAGCCATTTCCCTGTCCCAGGCTATAGCCTGGGGCAGTCCCTTAGCAATATCGGCAGCATGAGCCGCGATCCTCGTTGCGATCACGCCTCACGTACATCATCAATGTCAGGCAGCCCCAAATGTTCGGCCGGCGTTACATAACATAAAAAGTCAGCGCCGCTGACCGCGGCCAGAGTACCGCCAATGGCAGAAGTAATATGATCGTAACCAGGCGCTATATCAGTTACCAATGGCCCCAAAACATAAAAAGGCGCACCATGACATAAACGCTTCTGCAGCTGCATATTAGCTGCAATCTGATTATACGGAACATGTCCCGGTCCTTCAACCATTACCTGTACACCGCGCTGCCAGGCCCGCTGGGTCAATTCCCCCAAATTCAAAAGCTCCTGAATCTGCGCCCTGTCTGTAGCATCTGCCAGGCAGCCGGGCCGCAGTCCGTCACCTAAACTGATCGTTACATCATACTCCGCGCAGATGTCCAATATTTCATCATAATATTCATATAAAGGATTTTCACGATCATTATGCAGCATCCAGCCGGTAATAAAACTGCCGCCGCGGCTGACAACGTCCATAACGCGCCCTTCGCTGACAAGAGCGTGCAGAACCTGACGGTTGATACCGCAGTGGATCGTCATAAAATCAGCACCGTCGGCAGCCTGCTGACGGATAACTTCAAACAGGTCCTCTTTCGTCATTTCAACAACGGCACCGCGTTTTTTAATAGTTTCTACTGTTGCCTGATAAATCGGTACCGTACCAACCATTACAGTGGATGCAGCAATGATAGCCTTACGTGAAGCGTCGATATTATCGCCTGTAGAAAGATCCATCACAGAATCGGCACCGGCATCAATAGCAGCGCGCAGCTTAGCCAGCTCAGGTTCAGGATCAGGATAAGCGCTGGAAGTACCGATATTGGCATTGACCTTGACTGCCAAGCCCTGACCTACACCGCGCGGCACAAGATTTTTGTGGTTGATATTGCAGCAAACAGCTATTGTTCCTGCCGCTACACCAGCCCTGATGACCTCAGGCGCCAACTGTTCCTGCGCCGCTACCTGAAGCATCGCTTCTGTGATTATGCCCTGACGGGCCAACTGCATCTGTGTTGCCATTATTAAACTCCCCCTTCAAAATAAAAAGCCAATCTCCCACAGGAAATTGGCTTTGGCTCGCGCTTACGCCACTTCCCTACGCCGGCATTACCCGGAAATCAGGTTCTAAGGGTCGGCCTTGCGGCCTCTCAGCATAATGCGCCCCCAGTGGATCGACTTATGATATTAAATTAACTTTAGCATCTTTTGCCGGCAATAGCAAGCAAAATTAAATTTTATCACCCGGCTCATAAACATGATAACCGCCCTTGCCTCTTTCTTTTACAACATACGCGGCCACATCAGCCAAATGCACCAGCTTGTCAAAATCCCGGCCATGCTCAGGGAAATAGCAAATGCCAATGCTGGCAGAAACAGTAACGCCATCATAGGCAGTATGCAGAATACGGCATAAATCCTCCGCCCTTTTGACTGTCGCCTCCGGCGAAAGCCCCGGTGCATAAATATAAAATTCGTCACCGCCAAAACGACCGATAATATCGTCGGAACGGAAAAACTGCTGCAGCTTTGCTGCCATTTCCTGTAAAACTTTATCGCCTGTCTGATGCCCTAAGGTATCGTTGACTGTTTTAAAATTATCCAGGTCAGTAAAGATAAAGCTGCCCGAACCGCTTTCTTTCAACAGCGGTTCCACCACAGTTTTAAAGCCGGCTTTATTATAAACTCCTGTCAGCTGATCGATACGGCTCATATCCTGCAGCTTTTCTTTTTCAAGCATTTCTGCATCAATATTATCCAGCTTGCCTACCAGGCGGATCACTGTTTCTTTTTTGATGATGCAGTTAGCCCGGATCCTGAACCAGTGCTGCTCGCCATTGGCATAACTGAGCAGCAGTTCTTCACTGCCGGAATGCTTCTCTGCAATAATTTTATGGATAAACGCACTGATAACGGCAGTATTTTTATCGGCCTCCGATTTTAACGGAGGCGCAGATTCAGAAGCAAGCTTACCAAAGGGTTCAAAGCCAAAAATCCTGCGATACAGAGGCGACCAGGCAATATGCTCCGGCAGCACGTCCACATCAAAAATTATTTCGTTGGAAGCCTGCACTAAAAGATCATAACGCTCCTTCTCAAGTTCCAGTTCCTGGATGATACGCTTTTGTTCACTGATATCAACAATAACGCAGTACATTACCAGCATGCCGTCTTTATCTATCCCCACGCTGCCACGGATCAAAACAGGTATATAATGCCCGTTTTTATGCAGCAGGCGCATCTCCAAATCGATCTTATCATTAAGATGCCAGACACCATCCAGTAATGCCTGAAATTTAGGCGCATCCTCTTCATATATCAAATGCGCCCTCAAAAACGAAGGTACGTTTTCCAATTCTTCCCTTGTATAACCAATCAATTTTAGAAATCCATCGTTAGCATAACGGATGCAGAAGCCGGCATCATTGACCAGTGTCAAAACGCCTCCGTTGATATTATCGGCAATCTGACGCAGTATTTCTTCCCTGTCTGCAATCTCACGGTGGGCCTCTTTATTTTCCAGCCATTTTTTTACGGCAAAAACACTCAGCAGCCATACAAAAAAGGCAATACCTGCATTCAAAAAAATTATATTATTACCAACCCAGCCGCCTGCTTTGTCTACCTCTATGATGCAGCTGGCATTCGGCAGTTCGATATCATATTTCATTCCGCCTGTCATTGCCATTGCCGCATGGTCAGAAGCAGCAATCGTCAATTTGGCTCCGTTTTCTATCTTGTATAAATGATAACGATATTTCTGCCCCTGCAGTGCGGCAAAATTGATGTTCTGCAAAGCATATTTCGGACTTGCCGGATTCATATCTAAAGTCACAGCAACTAAGCCCCAGGGTGAACCGTCAGAATTTTTTACAGCGACCCTGCCCGTCAGTACCAGCTCATTATCCTGAATCCTTCTGAACGGTCCTTCGATCACCAACTCGCCCTGCTTGCGATACACTTTCCTGATAGCGTCATCCCGTTTCGGCTGGATCATCAGATTTTTTCCCAGGGCACTTTTATTGATTTCATAAGGAAAGCAATAGGAAATCACAGTTTTTTCAGGAATACCGTCCTGCAGCGGACCTTCTGCCATAGCCAAAGATACATTTGTGATCAAAGCCATATCGTCAAAGGCTGTACAGACATTGTTCATTCTCTGGATACCAAGCTCTGACATATTACGAAAACCTTTTTCATGTACGGCTATTTTTGTACCTTTGGCATCCAGCATACCCTGCTGGATCAGCTCACGTAGGACAAAAGCGTCATCATAAAGATCCATCAGTTCGTAGCGCGTCTGAGAGCCATAGCTTTCCGCCAGAAAAGCTGCTCTTTCACGGGTATACTTATAGGTATCGTTAATGCTGATATATGCAGCCAGAGCGCACAGCAACGCAGCTGCTGAAGTGAACAGCAATAAATATTTTATATTATAACCACGTTTTTTATCCATGCCCGGCCTCCTTAATACCGATAATTCATTTTTATTTTATTATAGCTTATTTTCAATTATTAAACATCAAGTATTTTTATTAAATAAATATTAATACGCTTTCAGTATTGCTATTCTGCATAGTAAAAAGCCTGCCGACATAATATGCCGGCAGGCTTTAAATTTTACGATCAGCCAAAAACCACTACTGCATCTTTGCATTTGATCCGCAGCAAAGCTGTTTCAAATACACGGAATTCGTGATTCAGCTTAGCAGAACCCATATAACCGGTAATAAGGTCCTGACCTATAACAAGATCCATATTCTGCGGTTCAGCGCAGACCAATACGGCTTTATTAAGACCTAACGCCGGAGTCATATATAATCCGCCGCCAACCAGGGTTTTGATGCGTTCGCTTTCCAGTAATCCGGTGCTGACCTGTAAACGCTGTAACTGTGCATATAGGTCAGGGCTGACTGCCAAAGCATAACGGCCTCTCAAATTCTTGTCCGCAAAATGCTGCAGACCTTTAACAACATCGCTGAAAGCATTTTCATCTTTGCTCCAGTCGGATTTTTTTACTTTAAAAGCACCTTCTGCCGTAGCCAAGCCTTCATAACCGGCTTTCGGATTCCCTGCAAAAATCATCAGGTATTCTTTCTGAGCGCAGGCATTTGCGGCAGCGCTGACCGCACCCAAATCGATCGGCATACCGATCTGTCTGGCCTGTTCCATATCTCTCCAGGATAATACAAAATCACGATAGATCATTGGCAGCTCTTTAAAACTGCGGCCTGTAACTTTTACAGCTTCCTCTTCCTCACCGAAGAAATCTACACTGCCTTTTTCAGCAGGAGTCAGCACATCTACATTCACACTTTGTGCACCGGCACCCAAAGGACCGTAAATCTGTAAAAATTTACGTCCAACCAAAACATTTCTTGCCGCTTGGATTACGGCACTATCAATAGACTGCCATTGCTCGGCAGACAGATTAACATCATCACGCATTAAAAATTCCATGACCATACCTCCTATTTATCCAGCAGGCTGCCTACGGTAGTCGCTTTATTGGTAACTTCCGTTTTGTCATCGGCAATCCCGGCAGCTTTCATACCAAGGCCTTCAAGCATTTCCTTAACTTCGCCTTCACCGGAAATGAAATGTTCTGCTTCAGCAGGATCAAGATAACGCAGCAAAGTCATCAACTCACCGACATGGGCTTTTTCTTCGTCACGAATATCGGAAATAACCATTTTTGCCACTTCGTCATCAGTAGCCTGTACATGGGCATCATACAAGTAAATAGCTTCCAGCTCACCTGCAATATCCAGACGTACGGCTTGGATCAATTCTTCTTTGGTTAACTTTCTGTTGACATTACCTTGAAACGGGTTTGCAAAATTTGGCATTACTGCCACCACCTTTCAAAATTTTGATTTATTTGCAGTGTGTAATCGCAACAAATAAAAATTATCTTTTACTATATTATAGCACTGAGAATTTAAAAAAGCAATTAACTTTTCGGCCCTAACCGCTGTTTTAAATTCTCCTTACAGTTTTATTATAACACCGCCACGTTTTTCTACAAGTCCACAACCTGTTTTCTGACAGCTATTTTACACTTTTAACTTATTTTTTTGTTAAGATAATCACTTAAAAAAACTAAAAAACGGTCTCATCTTCAAATGAGACCGTTTTACTCAGGAAAAACATTTTAAAAGCAGTGTCCAAACTGCAGGAACAATAAGTGCCGGCAGCATATTCAAGGTCTTAAACTTTTTAATTCTAAAATCGCAAACCCGGAGCTCATAATAAAACTCCGCCGATAATCGAAATTTCTGTCATCAGTTCAGCTGTCAAAAATGGCGCCAGCCAACCGGCCAGCAGATAGATCGACCCCTGCCAGCAAAACAGTACGACTCCTGCCAAGGCTATGCCGATGCCATATGCGGAAGCCAAAACCATCGAAGCTACAAAATCAAGCGTAGCATTAGTAAAAAGATAAGTGTTATTACCATACAGCGCGCTTTCTATCGGCCCCAGAATAGACAGGGTCCCGATACAGAAAAGCAGTATTGCCGTAGACAGCCCCTGACCAAGGTCGGACCCGCCTTTGAACCGCCCTGCCAGACGCTGAAAGCGGCCGTCGATATCAAGCAAAGTACCGATAATGCTGCCCAGCGCCAGACTAAGAATGAACAAGACGGGAAATCTGCTCTGCGGCATATTGCTGACTACTGCATTAGCTCCCAGAGCAACAGTAGCCAATCCCAACGCATCAAAGAGTGCTTTTTTGTAATTTTCTTTGATCCCCTGTCTGAACACACTGCCAAGCACGCTGCCGGCAATGATCGTGCTTGTATTGACGATAGTCCCCAGCATTAATCCATTCCCCCATTTATTACGCTTCGTATCTTTATATTATATGCGTTCCAGCGTCTATAAACAACTATAGAAGTTCTCCATAGCGCTTGATATAAAGTTTTTTCATCATCGTAGCCAAAAGCATATATGCCAAAGTAATAGCGGCCAGCCAGCTAAAATATTCACCAGGCAGCGAAGCCAGCCCGATAGCATGTCCCACCGCTGTAAACGGTATCACTGTCAGCACTGCGATACCAATAAACGTAAGTAATGTCACAGGCGCTGAAGCGCGGCTCTGCAGGAATGGAATCTTTGGCGTTCTGATCATATGGATAACCAGCGTCTGCGTCCACATTGATTCAACAAACCAACCAGCCTGAAAAACAGCGATATATAATGCCTGCTGGGCAGGATCACTCAGTTCGTGAAACAAATGGCCGCCGACAACGGCCGGACAAATGATGAAATACATCAGTGCATAGGTCAAAATATCGAAAACAGAACTTGTAGGACCGATCCAAAGCATAAATTTGCTGACACTGGAAGCATCCCATTTTCTGGGCTTGGTCAAAAACTCTTTGTCCACATTATCCCAGGGAATCGCCGTACAGGAGATATCGTAAATCAGATTCAGCAAAATCAGATGTATCGATGCCATCGGCAGGAAGGGCAGAAAAGCACTGGCGATCAAAACCGAAAAAATATTACCAAAATTAGACGAAGCCGTCATCTTGATATATTTAATCATATTAGCATAGGTTTTACGGCCTTCAAGAATACCCTTTTCCAAAACCAGCAAATCTTTTTCCAGTAAAATTACATCCGCCGATTCCTTGGCAATATCTACGGCCGTATCGACAGAAATACCAACATCAGAGGCTTTCATGGCCGCCGCATCGTTGATGCCATCGCCGAGATAACCTACAGAATGTCCATTTTCACGCAGCAGGCGTACTACTCTGGCTTTCTGCGCCGGAGCCAATTTGGCAAAAACAGTGGTATACTCTGCCGCTGCCGCCAATTCTTCGTTGCTCATAGCTTCCACCTCAGAACCCAACAGCATTTTTTCTGCTGCAAGTCCTACATGACGGCAAACACATTTTGTGACCTTTTCATTGTCCCCTGTCAGTATTTTCACGGCAACACCATGCTCCTGCAAAGCCCTGATCGCAGCTGCAGTCGTTTCTTTGGGCGGATCCAGAAAAGCCAGATAACCGATCAAAACCATTTCGTTCTCGTCTGCTATCGAAAAAGCTCCTATCGGCGAAGGATTGGTTTTCTGCGCTACGGCAATGACTCTCAAGCCATCGGCATTAAGCGCATCCACTTTTTCCATAACCAGCTTTTTCATAGAAGCCGTCAGCGGCACTACACGCCCTGCATATTCGACAAAAGCCGAAATATTCAGCATTTCCTCTACGGCGCCCTTGGTGATCATTTGCGTTTTCCCATTCCGGTCTTCTACTACCACACTCATCCGGCGCCGTTCAAAATCAAAGGGCAGCTCATCTACCTTCTGGTAAAAATGTTCCAGATCGCCCAGCTGATCTTTGTTTTCTTCCTCTTCCAGTTTCGTCCTGCTGATAATGGCAATATCCATCAAATTTTTCAGACCCGTCTGATAATAACTGTTTAAAAAGGCATGCCGCAATACCCGCGGCGCTTCTTTGCCTTCAATATCCAGATGATATTCCAGTACAACCTTATCCTGCGTCAGCGTACCGGTCTTATCAGTGCAGAGAATATCAATAGATCCAAGGTTCTGGATCGAATTTAAATTTTTGATAATAACTTTTTCTCTGGACATTGCAACTGCACCCTTAGCCAGACAGGTCGTCACAATCATCGGCAGCATTTCAGGCGTCAGCCCTACGGCCACGGAAATTGCAAACAAGGCCGCATTCATCCAGTCACCTTTGGTAAAGCCGTTGATAAACAAAACTACCGGCACCATGACCAGCATAAAACGTATCAAAACCCAGGAAACAGAATTGACACCTTTTTCGAAGCTGGTTTTCGGAGGCTTGCTGTTCAGCGCCTTGGCCATTTCGCCCAAAAGCGTATCATTGCCCACTGCTACGGCAACTCCTACCGCTGTACCGCTGATGACATTACTGCCCATAAAGGCCAGATTAGGTTCTTCTGTTATAGAAGCTGCCTGAACATCCAGGCAAAGATATTTCTCTACCGGTTCACTTTCACCGGTCAATGCCGACTGACTGACAAACAGATCCCTGGCAAAAATAATACGGATATCAGCAGGTACCATATCGCCCGCCGATAAATGAACAAGATCACCGACGACGACTTCGTCCAGTGGTATCTCCTGCTGACCCGTTTCCATTCTTTCCACACAGGTCGTAGTTTCGATCATAGCCGATAATTTAGCCGCCGCGTTACCGCTTCTCGTTTCCTGCACAAAACGCAGGATACCGGAAATCATAACCATCGTCGTAATAATAATCACAGTAACGGCGTCTTCTTCACCCGGATCAGCCAGCCAGATATCTGTAAAAGCCGATACTGCCGCCAAAACAAACAAAATCGCTGTAAAAGGATTAATAAAAGCTTTGCAGATACGCGTGAACAGAGATTCTTTTTGTCCATGCGTCACAACATTATCGCCATACCGTTCACGAGCCTGCTCTACCATCCCGGACGGCAATCCTTTACCAGTCGTTCCCAAATACTTCAGAACTGTGTTCACGTCATGAGCTGCAGCAAAACGCAGTCTTTCATTGACCTTCTCACGATGCAGGATCTCCTGCGGGTTATTTTTTAAAAACAGTAATTTCTTTTTCATTGTTTTCTACCTCCTTACGGTTTTACTGCATACTTTCAGGAAAGTAGGACACACAACGAAAAGACAAAGTATTTATATGTAATTGTCGCGGAAGAACAGACGCCCTGACGGCAGACCGCTTCCTGGTTCTTCGCCTTTTGGTTTTATGCCCCTACTGCCTCCTGCGTCCATTCTTCTCACCTCACTTTTTTATAAAATATCTATAATCAAAATTCTGCGGCTGGCCGCGGCAAATAAAAAAACCGCGTCAATGCTTAAACAAAGACGCGGCAATAAAACAAATTTACCTTACAGTTCAATCAGAACCGGCCCTGTTCAAGCTTTAACTCCACAGGGCGGTGAAATTGCATTAGATTATGCCTTGTTGTCGACATAGCCTGTTCAAACCTGCTCATGGTGTCTCCACCACTCCGCGGCAGCAATCCATATCCCTGTGGTAGCCTCACCTACCAGAATATCCAGCTCCTAAATTATATATTAGGCTATTTAAATTTGTCAATACTTTATTCATTTGCAAATCATATTTTCTTTATTCTGCAATAAACCGCGCAGTAAAAACAGAAACTGACGGGTATCGAACGGTTTGGCAACATGTGCATCCATGCCCTGTTCCAGTGACTGTTCCACATCATTTTCCAGCACGTCTGCCGTCATCGCTATTATAACAACCGAGACAGCATCCGGACGCGGCAATGCTCTGATAGCAGCAGCAGCCTGATAACCATTCATCCTTGGCATTCTGATGTCCATCAAAACTGCGTCATAAGTAAACGGCTCTGCCTCGCCAAATAACTCGACCGCCTCTTCACCATCGCTCGCTGTAGCAAATTCGGCACCGACATTACGCAACAGCTCACAAACAATTTCCATATTTATTTCATTATCTTCTACTACCAGCAGTCTGTAACCATGCAGATCGATCTCATCAGTTAAAAGCGTTTGCTGCAAAAAAGAGGCCTTGGCAAGACGCAGATCAAACCAGAAGCGACTGCCGACCCCAAATGTACTGACAAGCTTGATCTCACTGCCCATCATATGAGCCAGCTTCTGCGAAATGGCCAGACCCAGTCCCGTTCCACCATAAAAAGCATCTGTACTGCGTCCGCCCTGATTAAATGCCTCAAAAATACATTGTCTATTGCTTTCTTTTATACCGATTCCCTCATCTTCTAAGACAAACCGGATCAGCAGGCTCTCATCATCCTGTTCAAGCATATCGCATTTTAAAACAACTTTTTTATCTTTAGCTGTAAACTTTACTGCATTGGCTCCTAAATTTACCATGATCTGCTGCAGTCTTCTGCTGTCAGCGTACACAGAACAATTTGCAACATTTACCTTCCGCTGTAAAAGAACACCCTTTTTTTCTGCCAGCGGCTGCAGGATATCCAGGGTCGAAAAGATGATACTGTGCAGTGAAACTATCTGCGGCGTCAGCTGCAATTTATCATTTTCTATTTTGGACATATCCAAAACATCATCTACTAATGCAGCCAGATGCCTGGACGCAGTATCGATCTTCTCCAAACAATCTAATACGGGCTGGCTGTCAGCAGCGCGCAGCTTTGCAATATCGCTCATTCCGACAATCGCGTTAATCGGCGTGCGTATCTCATGCGACATCCGCGACAGAAATTCGCTTTTAGCATTATGTGCGTATTCAGCAGCGCTTCTAGCCCGTTCCGCTGCAGCCAGTGCTTCAGCCAAACTATTATTAAACCTGGCCTGCTGGCGGTTCTTCAAAAATAGGAAAATACCCGTAAAACTCAAAGCCAATACCGCAAAAAATACTGTTCCGGCAACAAGAAAATTATTTTTAATAAATTCCCGCCAGTCCAATGCTCTGTGTTTAACGATGCTGTTATCTAAAATTATTTTATCCAGAGCACCTGCATCCAGCTTTTGGATTGATTTATTAAAAATACTCAATACCTCCGGCGGACATTTTTTAGAAATGCCGAAACCTACAGGTATTTCCATACTTACCGTCATTACAGGCATCAGGCTGGCATATTTGCTCAGATACCTGTTAGTTGTCATCACAATAGAATTGCCCAGCATAATATCGGCCTCGCCGTTGACCACCATTTCCAGACAGCTTTCTAAAGTGTCGCCATCAACAATCTGCCACTGCGGGTATTTCTGCCTGATGTAATCTGCAGTGCCTATAAATGAAGTTTTCATAGCTACTTTCAAACGGCTGTTAAAATCAAAGCTTTCTCCGCGCCTACCCAAAATCAGATAATTTTCTTTTAGAAAGCTGTCTGTGTGCAGAAAATCGTATTGGGCCTCCAATTCTTTCGTCCAGACTATTCCGGAAATAACATCAGCTCTGCCGTCAGCCAGCAATTCCCACGACGAGGCCATATCAGGAGTGTAGGTCATTTCCATCGTTAAACCGCTGTCCTGAGCCAATAATTTCAGCACATCCTGATAAGTGCCTTTATAAACGCCGTTTTTACCGTCCAGCCATTCCATCGGATAATTATCGGCATCACCGACAACACGCAGCGGTGCGGCTGTCTGGATATAAGCAAGTTCCGCCCTGGTAAACCCCTTAGCCAACTTGTCGGCACGTCCGTAAAAATTCTCGTACAACGCGGCAGTAAAATAAGGATTTTCCAGCGTTATCGCCCGCATCGCCTGATCCAGCTGCTCCATTAATGCCGTATTGTTTTTTCCCGTAATGATATACGCAGGCAGATAATCAAATTTAGCAACCAGCTTTTTATCTTCGTCAAGCACACAATTCCCACTCATAATAGCATCGATCTTACCGGCAGCCAATGCTTCATTGACTTCGGCACCACTGCTGTAATAAAATTTCTGAACGCTGATGCCTTTACTCCCCACAAACTTGTCAAAACATAAATTAAGATAGTTGCCTTTGATCATGCCTAATCGTTTACCCTGCAACGACTGATAATCCTGATATAAAATATCGCTGTTGGTACCGGACGTATAAATAGCAGCAAAATCTAAAATACAGTTCTGCCTGCTGAAAAGGAAATCCGCCGCCCGCTGCTCGCTGTACTGGGCTGGAAAAGTAAAATCGGCTTCACCGTTTTTCACCCACTCCAGACACTGTTCCCACGAACCGCTTTTATATTCATAAGTCCAGCCGGTATGTTCGGCAATTGCATCAAATAGAGCTACGCCATAACCTGCCAGCCGTCCTTCTTTGATACCGACAAAATTATCAATATCCGAATAGGCTATGCGTACTGTATTAGAAGCACCTGCACTGTTGACTACCAGCAGAACAAACAGCATCAACACAGCAGTCAATATTCTTTTCAGCATCCTAAATACCTCCCCAGCCAAAACATCGAGCAATATTATTCAAGTAAACATTTGCGTATAATAATAATTATATCACTTTTATTTGTTTATATAAATATTTATTATCTTTCAGACATTTATTATGATCGAAGATAAAAAATAAAGGTCAACCAACTCCTGGCTGACCTCTGCTGCAAATCTTATTTATTGTCTTAAATTTTCTTCCTCAAATTTTAAACATCTTTCCTCATAACCATCTATTTTCATATCTAACCGTTCCAGTACAGCCTGCATAGCTACTATCTTGTCGGCAAGCTGCTGTCTTTGCTCTACCAAAAGAGCTTTACGGGCAGCAATCGTCTCCTTGCCCAAGCGGAACATCGCCACATATTCAATCAGCATTTCTACCGGAATACCAACACCGCGCATGCACTTAATAAATTCTACCCAATTACAATCTTTTTCATCATAATCACGAATACCGCTGCTGCTACGCTTGACCGGCGGTATCAGGCCAATTCGTTCATAATAACGCAGCGTATCAGCTGTCAAGCCAAACGTTTTACTGACTTCTGCAATCGTCATAGAGCAACACCTCCTCCTGCGATTATTTTAACACCTGGAGTCAACTCCAAGTCAAGCAATAATTTATTTTTAAGATTATTTAAGTTATTACATACCAAACACTTTCACTGCTTCCTGCATATTTTGGATAACTGTAACTTTAAATGGACAGCGTTTCTCACAAGCACCGCATTTCACGCACTCCCCGGCATGATGCCGCAGCGCAGCATAATGTTCGCGTACTGTTTCAGGAACACTGTTCTGCGCTTTGGTAAGATTCAAAAATTTAGTTACTGCTGCCACATCTATTCCCTGCGGACAGGGAGCACAATGTCCGCAATACATGCAGTGCCCTTCCCAGCTGATTTTCGGTAAAGCGGCAAAAGCAGCCGCATAATCCTTTTCAACATCAGCAGCCGTAGTATATTCAAGACATTTTTCCAGCTCGTCAACAGTATGCGCTCCCGACATCACTGCCGCTACTCCGGGACGCGTCAAAGCATAGTGCAGACACTGATTAACAGTCAAAGCTTTTCCTGCCGGCGAAAGCTCTTCATCCAGCAAATCACCGCCGCCAAAAGCTTTCATTACGGTTATAGCGACGCCCAGGCGGCTGCAGGTTTCATACAGCGCTTCCCGCTCCGGATCCATATTCACAAGCTGCCTGTCATAATTTTTCCCATCCCAAAGCGCATAACAGTCTTCATTCGCCGGCTGCAGGTCATAGCAGGGATTAACGCTGAACATCAGTACATCGATCAAACCGCTTTGTACAGCCTGCATAGCTGCGGCAGGATTATGGCTGCTCAAGCCGATATATCTGATTTTTCCCTGAGCCTGCAGTTCTCTTGCATACTCCATTACCGGGCCACCAGCTACCGCTTCCCAATCTTCCAGAGAGTCCACATAATGGATCATCCCAATATCTATATAGTCCGTTGCCAGCCGTGTAAGCAGATCTTCAAAGCTCGCTTTCACTTCCCCGATCTCCCTGGTCCGCTTATACTGTCCCTCCTGCCAAACCGTACATAAATGTGCCTGTAAAACAAATTTACCGCGGCGGCCACGCAGCCATTTACCCAAACGGCTGCGCATTTCCGGCTGCGGCGCATACAAATCAATACAGTTGATGCCGCCTTGCTCTGCCGCATTCAGCAGTTGCTCTGTTAAGGCACCTTCGTTGGTAACAAAGCCTTCGCACCCTAATGCTATCACACTGACTTTAATACCTGTCCGTCCCAATTCACGATATTCCATACTCTCAACACTCCTTCTCCTTAAAGCAATACCTTACCACCCAAAATCAACGTCAGCAGCAAGTACAAAAGCGGCTGATGCAGAAGATAGACTAACAAAGACCTCCGTCCGAAAAAACTCAGGCAGCCGCTGCCATAATCAAAGATCTTAGACAATCCGCCCAGAGCTTCACAAAAACGCAGACAGTAATAACCTGCCAAATATAAAAAGAACCAGGGCATTAAAGAAAAATAATCACTGGAAAAAAATCCTGCTTCTGTAAATCCTACATAAGTAGTGAATTTATTCAGATACAGCTGCTCCGGTATTTTGAAAAAATTCCAATCCTCAAAACCTAAATAACCGTCGTTGATATTGCGGGTCAGAAAAAATAACATACCACTTGCTGTAATGCCCCAGACAGGAGCCAGCCTGCACAGCCGCCGGTCAAGTAGCTTCAGCAGCAGCATACCTGACCCCAGAAAGAATAAAACGCCAAAGGTAACCGCCTGGTCCGGCACAAAAATGTGCGTTATAACCATCACCAGGACACTTCCCCCAAAAACCTGCACAGCACGCCGTACAGCCCTTTTCCCTAAAGGCCAGCAAAAGCCTGATAGAAAAATAAAACGCCAGCAAATACTTTGCTGCCACCAATAACACAAACTTCTATGAAACCAGGGCAAATCCTGCTCAAATAAATACACCAGGTCCCAAAAAAAATGATAGACGATCATCTCCAATAACAGCAGCCCTCGCAGACTGTCCAGCAAGGCGTATCTTTTTTCATTATTCAGCCCCCGCATAACAAACCTTCCCCCATATATACTTTAAAGCAGAAACTTTAGCTATCTAATTTCACGTCGCTGTAATATTCTCTGCTATGGTAAAATAAACACTATTTTTTTCTACAAACACCTCTGCGTTCCTCTTTTATCAATCATAACACTTAAAGCTCACTCCAAGTCAAGATACAAATAAAAATTTTCCCTGTATCCTGCTTTAAATTGCTGTTGTTTTATTTTCCCTCCAGTAATTTTAATATGAATATCCTCTAACCCTTTGTCCATCTTATCCCAACAAAAAACAGCAGGCCTTATAGGCCTGCTGTTTTCATTATTTCTATACTATCATTTTTTATAGCCGCACTTCGGGCAAACACCATTTTCATTCAAGGCAATACCACACAGCGGGCAACGATCAATTTGATTCTTGGTTGTGAACTCTGCCGAAGCAGTATTGACACCGCTGACAAAAGTTATTTTCGCAATATTGAGTTTGTCTTTAAGCAGATCATAAACGATCTTAATCATGCCCTCGACAGTCATAGTTTCTTTTGTAACCACAAGACGACAATCCGGGTATGCTGTTGCCAGCTCTGTCTTGAAAGCCGCACCTTTCATCTGGTTCTGCGGAGCGCCATTACGGATACCCTGTTTTTCGTAAACATCAAGTACTGCCGGCAGTAGCGGATCATCTTCCCTCAAAATCAGTGCATGATCGAAGTTCTTTAAAACGTCCCAGGCAGTTTTTTGAATTTCATTACAGGGAAATACCATATTGACACCTGGTTCGACAGAATCTTCCACCTCAATAGTCAGAATACCTGAATGTCCATGCAGATACTGTGCTTCACCTTTAAACCCATAAAATCTATGGGCATATTGCAGGTCTAATGTTGTAATACTTCTCATGTCTTTATCCTCCTATATTTTTTATTTACGGGGTCAGCGCCCGAATACGCATTTGTTAATCGAAATATCCCAGTCTGTTATCTGCTGTTAATGATATTTTCTTTAGTATTAATATAATATTATTTTCTGTTTTTGTCAATAACTTTTTAGTTTTTAATTCTATTAGAAAATTAATATCCTTTATTGTTTCATATATTATACATTAATCTTAATTATTTCTCCAACAGTTCCTACCAGCCTCAAATAAAAAATACACTCGCTAGCCCCTGAACTTTAATAGTTCAATAATCAGCAAGTGTAAAAAATAAAAGCTGCAGAATCTAACGATTCTACAGCTTTATAATTTGATTGGTGCGAGTGACAGGAGTCGAACCTGCACGCCGAAGGCGCTAGATCCTAAGTCAAAAAATATGGTTTTCTAAAGCCTTGCCCCATGCGATAAAGCTAGTATTCAAGCCACTATTATATGCAATAACTTCTAAACTGCGGCAATTTATTTTTATAAGTTGTAGTCAAAGTGTAGTCAAAGCCTGCCATAGTTAGTAGGCTTCGACTTTAGTGTTTTTATTAATTATAAATTGCTTACCTTCTGAATCAATGCATCTTTTAATGTTTTGCTAAAATTGATCTGCAGCGCCTCTGCTCTTGCATTAAGCCAAGCGGGAATGGTTAACGTCTTTTTTACTGATTTGTTATCAGTTTTTCGTAAGTACTCTAATTCATCCCATTCTACCAAAGTTACAAAATCACCACTAGCAATTGCGAGTGCCTCTGGTTTGCTTGCTACGGGATAAGCAGCTTTATCCTGAAGCATAGAATATAAGTAAATCCCTAATGCGTCTTGAGCATTGTCAAACGCTTCAGCTAAAGTGTTCCCCTCGGAAATACAACCAGGAAGGTCGGGGAAATAAAGAGAATATCCGCCGTCTGTTTCAGGGTGAAAAATAGCTGGATAGATACGTTTTTCCATTTTAAGTCCTCCTTTTCATCTACTGTTTATTGTTTTAAAAGCAGGGGGCTTATTTCAGCCCCGCAACCTTTAGGATTTGATTTAGCGTTCCCGGTTTTAAATCGGTGTTGTGAAGTGGAACGGTTAGCATTCCCGGCTTATGTTGGTGCTTGAATATATGGTGTGAACCTCTTGTCCGTTCTAATTTCCAACCGTTGCTTTCAAGAATTTTTATTAATTCTTTAGGTTTCACTTGATCGCCTCCCTGTGTGTATATTATAACACGTATCAATACGTACTGTCAACACTTTTTAATAAAATACTTTTAATTTTTGCATAAAAAATAAGCCTACCTATGAAGGTAGGCTTTTACTATTTAACCGACAATCCAACAAGCACTCCACCGACAACGCCCCAAAAGGCTTTCTGCCGTTCCCTGCGCCTGCTAACGTCATTCTGCTTCTTTAGCTGATCGCTCAACGTCTGCAAGGATTGATTTAGCTTCTCTCGTTCTAGTTTTGATAGTGCTAACAATGTTTCGGCATTCCTCAAGCGTTCCTGCGTTTTGGTTAGCAATGCTTTCTGCTCGCTCAACGTTTTCAACAGCTCGGGTGATGTCTGTTCCAGCTGCTTTAATTTCACTTCCAGCTGCGCCAGTAAGCTCTCCTGCTCGTTGATTATGGTCTTGAGTTCCAGATATTGTGTTCGTGATATCGTCAGCTGTGGGGTATTTCTGTGGCTGAACAGGTAGCAGGCAAGAAAAGAACTGCGCCAACACCCACGCCGACAAGAAAGCGATTATTAGATATCCAACTTTTGATTTTTTCATACATGTTATTCCTCCATAGAAAAAAGCACTCTGCTTTCGCAAAGTGCTTTTTAGTGTTAAAGTCAAGAAATTTGATATTTACATTTTAAACAGTTTTTCTTGATAAATCGCCTCTAAATTGTTCCAAATGTTAGCTGGTATACCTAACACCATTTCTAATCGATTTGCAACATCAGTAGTTAATCTCACTTCTCCATTTATAAGACGGCTAATATGTTTTTCAGTCAACTCCATTCTAGCGGAAAACTCCTTTTGGCTCATCCCCCTATCACTAAGTTGTTCTTTTATTGTAACGCCAGGAGGCGTTGCGATTATCGTACGACTTTTTACCATAATAAACATCCTCCTTTTGTACAATAATTAATGATAATCCACGATTTATAAAATACACACGCATTGCAAATTGTCAATTCATTTTCGTTGCAAAAACAACGAAAATGAGTAAATTTATTCCACCACCGTCAACACAACGCTATTCCCACTATCAATAATCATACGGCTTAATACCACACCGTCAGCGTTTTGCATACGCAGACAGCCGTAAGTAGGTATCCAGCCTTGATAGTCTGCATAAGGATCAGGAAGTCCACTGCCCCCACCATGAATATCACGTGCCCTGGGGTCGCGTGTAGTGATATAAAAGTTGCCATAAGCCGGACCATATGCACCGTCAGTTACCTCAGCAGTTACACCGGTATAGACACCGTTCGGTAAACTTCCTCGGGTCACCTGCCGCATTGTATCCGGGTACGAATGCGTCACGGCACCCCAGCTATCAATTGTTCTGTACTCTCCGTCCATAGCATAAATACGCTGTTTGCTACGTTGAAATTGAATTTCTTTTAACATATTCAACCTCCTTTTTCAGTAATACAATAGCCATGCTCAACGCTTCGACCTTCCGCTGTTCTCTATCCCATGTGAGAAAGCGGGGATCCATAGCGTCAAGCATGGCTTGTAGTGTTTCTGCTGCTTCTTTGTTTGTCATACTCTTATTTTCTTCTTAATTAAATCTACAAGACTTGTTATCTGACTTACGCCTGCGCCGCTTAGATTTTCTATAATACTTAACAATTCCGTCGCAACAAGATAACCTATAACCAATGTTACTGCCCAGTATGGCTGATTTAATTTTGACATTACCATATCTACAACCGCCGCAGAAAGGGCACAAATTAGATATACGGCAACTTTGCCAAGAAAACGATGCTTCATAACTTCACTACTAATTGCACCTTCTCTGCGGGCCTTACGCAGGTTTAAAACTGATTGCAATATTGTAGGCTGTTCAGATCCTGCAGCCTGCATATTTTTGGAAGAAAGTTCTATCCATTTTGTAAAGCAATCCATGCCAACTAAAAGCGAAAACGCAAAAAACAGTACAGAGTGCTTGTGAAGCAGTATCGCTGTTATAGCTGTAAATATTACCTTGAGCGAAAACTATCTGTTATCGTTTTTATCGTAGCAAATACAGCGCATTTAAAAGCGTTAAAATCCATTATTATTCTTCCTCCTCAATTTTCAGCAGCTCTTCGACCATTTCGGCGGCTTCAATTTTTCTTTCTGCTGCCGGTACTGCTCATGCAGTGCATTGCTTCTGACAGCGCTTGTTACAAACACGCCCATAATGTCAGCGGCCGTTATCGTTGCGGATGTGTTATCAGCAAGTCCCCAGTCAATGGTCGCACCATCACCCTGCGCGGTCAGTGCTTTAAGCGCAATATCCAGTCTGTCCCGGCTGTCTGTGTCGAAGTCAAAGGTATTGCCATTATACTCAACCGGCGCAATCTCTGCGGCGTTACGTTTGATTTTCGCCTGACCAATAAGTAGCGTCTTACACCGCTCTAGCGGCGGGTATTCTTCAATCTTTCGACGCCCAGCGCAACTAAGACATCATCCGTTTTTCGGCTGGGAAGCTGATATATGGATAGGCCTGCTTTAGCTGTGAAAGCTATCATACACAGTGCCCTCATATTTATACTTTACTTTTTTAAACAACATTTTCATCACTCCCATTCCAGCGTTATGTCAAAGGTAGCTTGAACGCCTGTTTCATTAACTAGTTTATCCATATTAGTTGTTATCCAGTTTATCAAAGCACCGTCCCCGCCCTCTTCCAATCCGTAGAAGTCAAACGTACCAGTGCCACCATAGTAATCAGCCGCATTATTTAATACATACGAACTGCTGCCATCTTTAGTAGTAAGCGTCAACGTTTTCAATCCTGGTAATTTGTATGGAGCTTCGACATCTTCATCCGAGCTTATTGCTGGATTATGAAAACCCCATTCAAACATTAAGTAATTACCGGGAACAAACGCTATTACTATCTCAGTGATTGACCAGCCACTATATACGGTTTCCAACAACGGGCTCAAAAAAGAGCTGGCATTATCAGGATCGTACCCTATCGAATAGCCGTGCAAGTCTTCGTTCCATGCTAAAACCGCAACAACATGACCTGTCCAAGTGTTCGCAGTTGTTTTCTTGTCTGTCACCAATAACAGTTTATTGGATAGCATTACAATGCCACCTTTCCGAGGATATAGATAAAGATAGCATTCGCAGGCTCGTTCACTTCCATGGCGATTTTCAATACTTCGCCATCGGCTATGTCGGGTAAAGCACCATCCACCATGTACACCGAGGGGATATTATCGCCGATACGGTGATTAGCCCCAATCTTAAATGTACCTGCGCCACCTGATCTAGTGACAGAAATAACGAACGTCTTAACATAGCCCGCTAAAGTGGCGGACGCATCAAAGTAGGATATCCCTATTCCTCCGCCGCTTGTAATGGTATACGACTGTACATTTGTAGAATCCGCTTTAAGCGAAGTACTTGTGATTACAGTGTTTAACTGCATATCCGACTGTGTTTTAAGTTGCGCTGGCGTTGTAGCTACCGCCGTATCCACATAACCTTTATTGACCGCCTGTGACGATGTGGTCGGCGTTGGTACTGTGATTGTGCCTGACACTGATACAGTGTTCCGCAAGTACACACTTCCATAAAAATTATTGCTGCCTCGAAAGCTTACATTTTGAGTAATGTCAGTGCCGAGGTAGTATGTGTCAGCTATGCTTTTAGTCAAAAACTCCGTACTGCTCGCATTTGTGGCTGTACCTGTATATCTGGGCAGTCGCTCAAAGAAATTCCAGGCTGTGAAAGTGTTATTGGCAGCAGCTATTACATCACCCGCACCTGCACCATCTGCGCCTTTGTCTCCTCTAGGGATTGATATAGCAAGTACGGCCGCTGTATCTGTTCCGACATTGGTTACACTTGCATTACTGCCTGGCTCTCCTGTTGTTACAGCTCCAATTGTGATAGTTGCTGTTGTGCCAGGTATTCCCTGCACGCCTGGCACTCCCTGTTCGCCCTCTTTCCCATCTACTCCCGGTACGCCCTGCGGACCTTGCGGACCTCTGTACTGTATACCATCGCCGACATTAGGAAAACCAGTAACACCGTAGATATAAAGTAATCCGTCTGCGTTAACATAGTATGCATCCCCTTCGGTTACTCCAGCACTGGGTAAATCGGCGTAGGTTTCTACGTCATCCTTGTATCTTATCCCTATTCCGGGTGCTCCCTGCGCCCCCTGTTCCCCATCTCGGCCATCTTTGCCGGGAATGCCCTGTATGCCCTGTTCTCCGTCTTGTCCAGGCACACCTTGAGGCCCCGGAAGACCTTGAGGACCAATCGGCCCAGGCTCGCCATCATCTCCCTTATCACCTTTGATATTGACCGTTGTCGGGTTTGGCAGTCCCCCTTCATTGGCCCAACTTAAATTGCCATCACTGTCAACAGTTGGAACATAAACATTTGCATGGTTAACGATTTCGTCTACTTCGTCAACGAAGTTGTTATACTTATTGTTTAGTTCGTTAACGGTTTCTTCAAAGTCCAGTTTAAGCACCTGTTGAGCAGCAGTTGCTTCCTGAATACACATTGTATTACGATCAATAGCTTCTTCTATCGCCTTTGTAATCGGCTGTGCAGGCAGCTCCGTTTGTTGTGTGATTTCTGTTTGTCTTGAAAACGTAATTGTTACGCCATCCGGTAACGCTGCTATTAATGTTACAGTACTGCCGCCGACAGTATAATCAACATTATAAGCAAGGTTTACCTTGTTTCCGTCACTGTCAATATAGCTTGCTTTTACATCTGCTTCGTTTTGGTACTCATAAGGCAGAGAATACACTTCTCCCTCTTGGTATATGTAACTTACAGATGTTGCGGTAGTTGTTACACTCATATTATCACTCCTTTTGTTTTAATATAAAAAGCACTGATTATTAGTCAGTACCTATTTGATACTTTTATATTCATATAGTTTGTGTTATAATTGTGAAAAGCAGGCATTAATAGGCATACGAAAGAAGGGTTATCGTGAAAAAAGCAACAGCTTTACTTTTAATTTTTGCATTGGTCTTATCTTTAGCAGCTACAGTTTTCGCACACCCGGGTAGAACTGATTCCAATGGCGGTCACTGGGATCGAAGCAAAGGAACTTACCACAAACACTAAATCGTAAAATCGCCTGCTTTATTAATTAACAAGAATTTCATAATAAATTTTCTGTATTATTTAACCCCCTCAAAATCGAGGGGGTTATTTTTATTCATCACGGTCACGCTTTGTCCGCCGTCTGTAAATATCTCCCAGCTTCAGATCCATATCGTTTGCAATATAATCATAAGAGTTCCAAAATAGAGTATGGATGCCTTTTGGAACACCACCATACAAAGCTGTCAGATAGGTTAAATCTTCTGCAAGCTCTTCGCCGCTGCGTTTTCCCTCGGCAGCTTTCCTAACGTTGCCTACAGTAGCAAGTGTTTTTTCAATTGTTGACTGTGCTGCAGAAAGACGATAGCCATAGTTTTTTATTCCCAAGGCATTACTTAACGCCACATTTGCAGCGGTGCCAACCGGTCCCCACATGCTAGCCGGATAAGTTACCAACTCATTAAACAACTTGTTTCCAAGCCCTTCATCTTCCTCAAATGGATCTTCACCAGAGAGCATAAGATTTACCATGGAAAATATCAACCATTTGCTTAACGCAAAATTTGCTAACCGAACTACATCTTTATCTCTCATGAAAATACCATACTCCCTAATCCACTGATTAGCCTGTGTAACAAAGAAACTTTGGAACATTGTCAACAATTTATATCCTCCGCCAACGCGCAGTATCGGCGCGGTATTACTGGCATCAAAAGCTCCTAAGGTTCTACGGATAACAGTATCGGCAAAATCCCTTGCTTCTAAATGGCTTGAACCTTCTCTTATCTTTTTAGCGTAAGCCCCTGCCCAGACAGGATAAGCCGTCAACCCATCGGTCAACGACATCAATTTTGCGCCGGCGTCCATAAATTTCCTTTCAAGCTCGGACTGTTTACCCTCGCTGCGAAGCTCGTTGATAGTATAGTCAGGACTGTCTGCCCTGAACCGCATATAAGGCGATAACTCCTGTACGCCCTCTATCAAGCCGCCAAACTTTCCAACCTCCTGCAGGTTCGCGCTCCAATTCATTATTGCGGCAACTGTGTCCGTATGCGTCCAGCCTTCTACACTATTGCCATAAAGGAAGATATTACCTAAATTCTGCAAATTAACCTTAACATTCATCATAATAACAAAGCTACTGGTCTTACGTCTTAGCCATGACGCAGTATCACTCATCAACCCTTCACCTATTTTGGCGCTCTTAGTATCATTTGTTTTAGCAAGATAATACTCTCTTAGTGCTGCAAAATCCGCATTGCCCAACTTTTCCACAAGCGCGCGATAGATTTCTCCATCGTTAAATATCTTGTTTATATCGCTGAATAGCTCTCGATATGCAATATCGTGTAGTGTATCCATGACTGCCTGCATTTCGCAATCCGGGGAAAGATCGATCGGATAAATAGCCTTTGTTCTAGCTTTTGAAGAACCTCTGTTGGTTCGAATGCGGCCACCTGGATTTTTATTATCCGCAATGGCGTCTTGGCCTTGGGGCTTGCTTCCCGCCCCCCTATCCCTCACTAATGGAAAGTATCCGCCACTAAAGGTAACTGTGCCCTGCGGAGTTTCGATAACTGCCCCTACCGTCTCAACTGCTACCGGGGTAAATCCAGTAGTCCTACGATCCAAATCAAATTTAATGTCTTTTTGCTGGCCTGCTGCATTTATCTTGGCCTGTGCATATTTTATACCACCCGCGCCTAACTCTTGTCCCAGATAACTTAACAAGTTTTCTCTTGTAGCTTCAATATTATCCGTTACCCAAAGAGAAGAATTGCGAAAATACATGGACTGCACGGTTGGCCGTTGTTCTGTTCCAACTGCGCAAATTTTTTCAATGCCTTCTTTATTTCCAAGATTACATAACATCTGAACTAATTCCATATCACTAAACATCCCGCCACCAAGCTCTGTACGTTCTTTTTTCTCAAACGCCTTGCTTTTATCTTTCCTTGATGGCAACCATTCCTCGCGCGAGTCTTTAATCGCATTGGAATATTCAGCTTGCATTACATTAAGTGCATCATCATGTCTTCTTGCAGGAGTACCAAACAACCTGCTAAGAACTCCCTGTTTCCACCCGTCATACTTTTCAAAAAGCATTTCGGGAGTTAAAATGCTTGCCTTAAATCTATCAGCAACAGAAGTTTCCTTTGCACTGCCAATCTCAATTTTTTGCTTTGTTGGCAGTTTTCCCAGTGCCCCCAGCAATTCAGATTTAACTTCATTAAAATCACCTTTTGCTGTCAGCACTTTAAGCTTGTTTTCATCAGAAGCAACTTTCTTAATGTTTTTAATTGCATCAACAAGATCTTGCAGCTGCTCAATAGTCAGTTCCTTCCCAGGGTTCTTAACTTGAACGTCCTCATTTATCAGCCAGCCTGCAATATCCATATTGTCATACTTGTCATTCGTTTCTAAAATATACTCGGCTAATGTTTTTGTTTTTACTTCAGGGTTATACCCTTTTGCGCTTAACCCAAATCTAGCCAGTAATGCCCCTGCTTGTGCAAGGTGCTGCTCATTCTTCCAGCTATCCGGCTTTGCTTTGGCAATTTTTGAAAGATATCTTTTTGCCGCTGCAACCTCATTTCTTATTTTCAAACTCTCAATAACACAGGCATGGTTATAAAGCTGAATGTTTTTATACCGTGCTGCTGCGGACATATCCCCATCACGCCTTGCTTTTTGTTCTTTGAGGGCTGCCGTTCTTTCAGCGGTGATATATTTAGTTGTCTTAACTGCTTCGTTGATTTTATACCGTTCATGCAAATCACTTCGGGCCTGAACTTTAGCCGTATCCAACCTCATTCTTGCGTATTTTTCTGCAACGATTTTATCAACGCGCCCTTGAATTATTTCTGCCTCTGTCGCGATAAGAAGTCCGGATTGCTCATTATACATAGCCTCTTTGGCAGCTTGCATTGCTGCGGCTCTGTCACTTGCAAGATCAGGAAATTCAGCTTTTATTGCATCGTTGATTGCTTCATTGACTGCGGTTTTATACGTAGGAGCTTTCAAAATTTCCTCTGCCATTTTTTGCCCGTTGGTATAATCATTAAGCCCTGCGATAAGCTCAAACATTGATATTTGCTCTTTAGTCAAAGTTTCTTCAATATAGTTTTTAGCAAGGTACTTGGCATTATGCTTCATTTCCTCTTTCAGCATCTCTGCCGCATTATATACCGGCAGCTCCTTCACTTGGAGTTCTGCTTCTTTTCGCAAAACTTTTTTTCTGGCAGCAATTTTCTCTTTTTGTGCTTGTGTAAAATTCACAAGCATTTCTTTAGATAACTTATCAGCCGCCATACCTTTTGCGTTAGACATAAGCGTTGCTAAATTTCGGCGCTGTGCATCAGAGACATTTCCCTTGATGCTATCAGGCATAGCCGCAAAGTAACCATCGATCCTTGTTTCCTCTGCAATCATTTCTTCGGATGCAAGCATCCTATCAAAGACTTGCCGTACATCATCGTTGATTTCGACAAGCATATTACCCCGCAAAGAACTGTATACTTCAAGCAGCCATTTTTAAACCTGCGCATTACTCCACGTAATTCAGCACTGGGGGCTTTACCTTCAAGGAAATAACGTTCTGCTGCCTGCGCCCACTTTTCGTGGATCTCCGTCTTACGGGCAAATTGCTTATTAGAAAGTTCTCCATTAGGCTTATTCAGTTCCTGCCATTCCTGCTCTGTTATTCCTGCAAATTCAAGCATAGTCTGACGGTCTTTACGCATTTGCTCTGTCGCAGTTGCCATCACACCGTCTTGCATAAGGTTTTCAACGAAGTAATGCCCTACAGTTTCATGAATAACCGTGCTCGGATCAGAACCTTCAAACAGGCTGATTATCGCTTTACCTTCTGCGTCCCAGGTGATAGCGCCTTTTTTATCATTATTAACTTTTTGGTTATAACTATTGATTATTTTTACTGCCTGATCGTCAAAAATTACATATGATTGTCCGTCTACCATTCCAACATATTTAATGCCTTTTATCCCTAATTTATTTAAATGTTCAGATGCTGCTCTGGCTGGATTTTCCATCCCTCTCCTTCGCATTTCGAATATTAATTCTCTATAAAAGCTTTTGCCGTTATTTGCACTCCCGCCAATTCTTTCTAATTCAGCTTCGATAATCGCACGTACTTTAGGCGGTTGCTTTTCGATAGCTTTATCTTCATCGAGTAATACATCATTTTCAGGGATATCAACTTCAACCAGAGAACCTTCGTCCGTATACGTATCACGGCGGCCTTTTAATCTATCCCTGTACCGTTTAGCGGTATTTTTGCTGAAAGCAAAATACAAGCCCCATCCATGTGCCTGTATGCCGGTTCCTGTACCAATGGCCCCTAAATCAAACTTTTCAAATTTATGTGGGCTTCCATGAAAAGCAGATTGATAGTATCCCTGCATTTCTTCGCGGCGCTTGACAAGGTCCGTTTCATTTGGTATATTGGCACTAAGAAAACCGCTATCTGTTGAAAACGGCATGAGCCATTCGGGCTTCTCGTTTTCAATCAGTTTAGCGGTTTTTTCTTTATTAATGTATCTTAATTTTCCGTTTTCAATTTGCTTAGCAAACCATTCATAGCGTGGTTCGCCTGTCTTATTGTCAGTCTTACCATATGCGCTTATAATTTCGTTCATAACATACTTATTGCTTTTATTATCTACTTCAAGTTCGAAAGGTACTACAATGGTTGCTCCATTTTCGGATTTTAAATCCAGGGCAACTATTTTTCTTTTTGCACCATTCTTACCATCATAGGTATCAAATATCATTAAGGGATCAGTTAATGCCCTAGGTATCTGCTTCACTATGTCAGCAGACATATCACTTTTATGTTTTCCATTTAAAACCTTATCAAGATTTTCAACAGAAATGTCCACCGGCAATATTTTTGCACCAGCAACTTCTAACGCAAGAGGTGTCTGCATTACTCTAATAGTTTTATCTACCAATTTGCCTGATATAAACTTATCAATATTATCCCCAAAGTGCTTTTCGTCCTCAAGCAATTTCTCGCCGGCTGTTTTAGTTTGTGCATATTGCCCGGCTTGCATATAAAGGTCTCTGGCTATCTCCAGCGGATGATCGATATAGTATTGGGCAGGGTTTTCGGGGTTATACGCAGCGCCACGGCTGCGCAGAACTGTAATAATATCATCAACCTTTTTACCCTTAACGCCGGCAGCTTCCAATTGCTGCCTAAAATCGCCGAACACAGCGTCCGCTTGCTCTGTCTGCTTGTTCGCTTGGTAAAATGCAGCTTCCAGTGCCCGGCTTTCTTTAACTCGGCTTTCCATTGCTTCGCCACTGCCAAATGCATAATTTCCTTTTAACTCTTCAAGTAACCCCCGCATTTCCATTTTCGCTTTCGTTAAACTGCCTGCAGATACTATGATATCACTACCGTTTTCTACCGCCTGATTTATTTGGCTTTCCGAAACACCTAATGTCAATAATGGATCTATTCCCTGCTGGTTAAATACCCTTTGCACTGTTTCGGCATCAAGATACACAACTTCTCCTTCTGTAATTGTATCAACAGCCACTTTGGCCATATCCGGAGTTACACCGGAAGCTTGTGCCTGTTCCGCCATTGTTGCAACAAACGAAGATTTTTGCGCTTGTACCTGTCTGTTAGCTGCTACAGACACACTACTGCCCAGCAAGCCATACAGCGCACCAACTGCGCCGGCATATGCGCCGCGTTCGGTTATCTCGTTGAAGTCAGCAACAAATCTATTTACCTGATCCTCTGTCGAGAAATGATTATACTTCGCCCATATTTCAGCAGCAGCGTCCGGATATTCCTGAATAAACTCCGTGACCCCTTCGGTAAGCATAGCTTCCGCTATAGCCTTACCTGCATTCGTTCCCTGGCTCAGCCTGCGCCCGGCATTAAGCACCTTTCCTAAACTGAATGTTTCAAGCGCACCTTGGATAGCAGCATTCCCGGATGAAGCTAAAGCAGAATCAGTCACGCTGATATTATTCCTTCGCAGCTCGGCATACTGCCCGCCGCCTACTTGAGCAGCCATCATTGCCGCACCTGCTGCAGGGTTAAACGAACCTACAAATGCCTGTGCGAGAAACTGTGGAGCGTTCTCAAGAAAGGCATAACCAATTCTGCCCGCAGTACTATCAGCTTGCACATCAAAACGCATACCAGCCCATTCGTTAGCAGTAGATACAGCTCTGCGCCCGGCATTGTATATCCTATCATTGTCGAGTGCGTTCCCGACTACCTCCAGTGCCCCGCCCGCCGCTCCGGTAAAAGCACCCATTACCCCGGTCACGCCATTGAGAACAGACTTCGCCATCTTGACCGGCACCCACTCGCTTTCTGCACCTTTCGCCCAGCGTAAAGCCGTAGACGGGGAGTTTCGATATAAATTCGCCATAATCGGGTCTTTCATTAACTCCGCAACCTGCGGGCTGGTTTTTGGTAAATCTATCAATCCGTTATCGTCACCCTTGCCCCACGTGCTTTTGACTTTCGACACTTCCTGCATTGCCTGGCTTGGAGATATTCCAAAAGCGTTGGCATATTTTACAGCTTCTTCACTGGCTTTGGGATCAAGATTATCAGATGCCTTTAAAGAACTTAACAATCCTGTATCCCATCCGCTCACGTTAAGTCTTGCCATATCAATAGTCCCCTTCCATTTCTTTTTCGGTATCTATCTGCCACCATGGGTTTACCGGCGTTATTGCTATGGTCTTAAGTTGGTGTTGCGCAAAAGGCACCCCTCGCTGTTCGCAAATTTTAGCAATAGCATCATTCATTGTCGTTTCGTTAACTAATTGCCCGTTGCCAGCAACAAGCCTAAAGGCCTCTTGTTGTACAGCATCTCCAACTTCCATTCTTGATAACATATTACTGACACTCTCAGCAATAGAACCATTGTTGTCATACGCCGTCATAATATTTGCGACTTCATTGTTTAAGCCATATGGTGTAGCAAGCGCGATAGCGTCACCGGCTGCTTCCCGATCTTTGCGATATGTTTGTGCCTTTGCAAGAACCTTAGCTTTATCTTCCATCAGTTTTGCCGCTGTTGCAATCCTAACTTCCGGGTTCATAGCATTTTCCATATTGTCAAGCGCAGAAAAGACAGCGTTTTGTACATCAGTGCGATCCACCTTATTACTGAACATATCTTCTATCCGGACTATTATTTCCTTGTTTGCTTCCTTTACGGCCGGACTGGTATTCAAGGTAAGCTGTTTTAAAGCTTTGTTATAATCACCTTTTGACAGCAAAGAACCATACTTGACCGTTAAATCTTCTACGCTCAATGTACCGTTATTTATACTCTGATATACAGTAGCTAAAGTTGCAGGATCGCTTACTTTTGCCCCGCCAACACTACCTACTGTCCCTAAACTTTTTAGTTTTGTTATTGCGGGAGCAAAAGCATTGTATAGCATAGGGTCGTCCATATACAGTTTTTGCCCAAATGCATCAAGTTTAGCGATGCTCGGATTACCTTCCATAACCATTTGAGTTAATTCTTTATCATATCCTTCTTGTTTAAGTCCACGAATCCGCTGCTCTTCCTGATGCGCGTTGTTAATAACTGTTTTTATAGCATCGGAACGTTCGCGATCAAAACCGCCGTTCCCTTTATAATTAGTAAAATCAAGATGAAAATGTCCACCAGTAGCATTCGGCGAACGCTCATCATCGTATTCGTTGAGCACTTTCAGCCCTGGCATGGATTGTTCTAAGTACTGCTTCATCATCGCTCTTTGATCCGGGGTAGCATCCCTTAATGCCGCACAATCCACGTCTACCCCAAGCCCCTCATAATGAGCGCTACCCGGAACATGAACGTTACTATCGTTAACGCTGGTTACATAAACATCAGTAATCCCAAGCCCATTAAGCAAACCAGTAGCAGCTTTCACGCCTGTTACTGTCTGCTTTTGTGCGCCTTTAAATGATACTCCCGGGTTAAATGTAAATTGTCCTTCTGGCAGATTCCCGTTGCCATAGCTATTTACACGCTCTATTGCTTTAGCATAATCTATGCTTCCATCAGGCCGCTTGCATTGTTCCATTATTGTATTTGCGTCATTGTATGCTGCTGTTGTTTTTTCTCCATTAGCTATAAGCGTACCGAGTTTCACTTTTTGTGTAGGCGATATTTTGCCACCAAACACATCCAGCATTGCCGAAGCTCTATCAAAGTTTTTATTATTAACATCATTAACAACTAGAACAGAAGCAAACTGATCGCTGACATCTCGGATAAGCTGTTCTCGTTTTTCTGGCGGACTGTTTACGAACATCGACCCCGCCATACCGACAGCAAGGCTATAATTCGCTTCAAGTGCCCCACCATCCAAAACATCTGTTATCCTGTCTTGCACGAACTGTTCGTAAGTTGTAGCTTTCAACTCTTTTTCTTGCTCGGCTTGCCATTTGTACGCCCACACACTGCCAGACACTATATTGTCCTCTGCCGCCTTTTTAAACGCCAGCTCACCTGTCTTATATTTAATGCCGCTATTGGCATATATCTCGTCTTTTATGCGTTTCGCTTGTTGCTCAAAATAAGCCTGCGAATCAGCAGCATTGCTACCTTGCCTATTCTTAAAAATATCTACTTTCAGCTCAGCCATTCTTTTGGCCGCCTCATTACTGGCAGTAGCTACCCGCAAAGCTTCATCTGCTTCTTCCTTGACAAGAACAGCCGCTTTTATTTTTTCTGTCGCCTTCCCAACCTGCCCGTAAATCCCACTTTGGTCAACAATCTGCGCGCCGTTATACCCTACTTTTGACTGTTGCGGGCGCAATCCTATCGGTTGGTATGTATTATTTTTTACCGTTAAATTAGCCATTGCTATACCTCACATTAAAAAGTATTTCCAAGTACAGTTTTATAATTCTTCCCAACAGTCTGAAAGCCAATATGGTTACTATTGCCCCAGCCGTAACCATTGGAGCCTAAGCCATAAGATTGCGCCCCGCCGCTTGAAGCTCCCTTACTTGCCTTACTTGCCTTACCACCGCCCATCAGTCCACTTGCAGTAGTAAGCACACCACCGAGAATTGCCATACGTCTCGTATTTTTTGCCGCGCTTCTCAAGTTCTTCGCCGTAGCGTCGGCCGCTGCCGCCGCCTGATTACGGTTAGCGACTTCCTGCCGCAGGTCAAGATCACTTGTAAATAAATTCTGCCTGATTTTCTCTGTCTGCTGTTCAAAGCTCATTACATTAGCCCTGTCTAAGGCCAAGCCAAGCCCGCTGTCGCTTTCAAGCCCGGCGCCGCCCAGTGCTGCCGTATTTTGCCCGGCTACTAAATCTTTCCTATTGCGCGCACCTCGTAACTCCTCGGCAGCATTAGCTCCCGCCACTTCTCTATTACGTTCTGCGATCTGGGCATTGGCCCGTTCAGCTGCTGCCTGATACTCGGCTTGCTGGGCCTGCGCTTTCATCTGCGATGCCTGCTGATTGCCCTGGGCAAATGTCATTACCCCTTGCATTACTGCCATTACTGCTGCCATTATCACCACTCCCATCCTGTATCGCCATATTTTCGCTGTAACGAATTTTATTCCATCTTGCGTCAACTTTCATCAGCGTCCGTTTTTCTCTCGTTCTGCCCCTGCTTCTGCCAAAGATTTTTCTCTTGCAAATATGTAGATATCGTAAATATTGAATTTAAATTTAAACCCAAACGCTTTTGCCATTACAAAAGACTTTTTGTAGTAACTGTGAACGGTCATGTATAAACTTCCGTAACGTTCGGCCCAATCGTTTAAAACCTGCCGGCCTGTTTTCACAAAACTTTTTCTGTGCCGGTCTACCTCCAGCGTCCCAAAATGAAACACCAGATACTTCCAGCCCAAAACAGGATATTTACTTGTTATCCCGAACAGGCACATTGGTTTTTCGCCGTTATATGCAATTTTAATTTCACAGCTTTTTTCAACATGAAACGCAAAAGCCTCTTTCATATCCTTATATTCCGAAAACATTAGTTTGTCATCTTCCCTGAGGTTTGCAAAAACATATCTCGCGTCTTCTATCAGGTTTTCGGTATAGTCTTTAATGTAAATCACGACATATCCACATCCCTTGCAATAGACAAAAGTTTAAACGGATACGGCTCATCCTGCTTTATGATTATCCCACCGTCAAGGTTAGAATCAGAAGCAAGAGGCACCAATACCAGTCCACTGAACAACTCAATCTGCAGCGTTGATGTAAGAGCACTTAAGCGATCTTTTATCGTACTGAAAATAGGATTAGGCCTGCTGCCTTCACGTGAATAAACATCACCATAGTAACTTTCCCTAAGCTCCATCGTCACAGAGGTAACAGACTTTCTAGACCCAATAGAGCTGCCCTGCTTGGATGTGCTGTGAACTGCCGGCAACTCCAAAACAAATTCATACGGCAGGCCGACGATAATCTTGCCATATACCCCGCTTTCAGGCGGCTCAATAACGATGTTGCCTTCTGCGCCTGCTGTCTGTGTTTTTACATTCATCATATCGCCGCTTGTGACAACCCAAACCAACTTATTCGCCAGGCGCGGTATAACTATCCCCTGCCCATCCGTATCGGTAAAGATGCTGCTGCAATCCAACATTACATAATCGCTTGGCTTGATTGAATCTGTGTCAAAAGCCATTCTCTCAAGATACCGATGACCATCTCTGACCACTGTTGTATAAATCGTATCGGCGCCGTTTTCGGTAACGGTTTCAATTTGCTCTATCTTTCCAGCAGTTTCAATCTCACTCCATGCGAAAACCTTTTCGTTCACCAAATAAGTAAGACAGATTATCTTGCCGCTTTCGAGTACAAAATAGATCAGGTTTTCAGGATACTTTGCGTAGGCATAGTCTTTGATGTCCGCGTCAATAAAATCATGGACAAAAAGCGTCAGTTCATTACCTGTGTAACCGTCCGTTTCATATGTGTACCCAAAATCCCGCAAAAATTTGTTGTTGCTTTGGATATAAAGGATTCTGTTATCTGCTACAAACGGGACGTGCCTGTCAGTACTACCCCACGAAGACTGCCTGCGGATATTAATGCTGGTTGGTGTTACCGTCGATCCATCACTGACGATCCTTTCATCGTCACCAGTGAATACGCACAAGTCTTTTGCGGCAATAATATTCTTGATATTATAATCATTCCGGGCAACAACGCTTGTGTTTATAGCACTATCGTCTGTCAGCGTTCCATCCCTTATTACTTCATCAAAATTTGTGTAATCACCATTCTTACTGAACCAGATACCGTTAGGCTTGCTGTCAATATTCGCTAATACAAACCTGTCCTGAAAGAAGTCTGCACATTTTGGATAACCATTTGCCGCAGAGAACAAACTAATATAGTACCCTTCTGTGCTCGCATCTGTCGCAAAGCTTTTCTGTATCTCCACTATGGCGTTTTTGGAATCAACTACTTCTTTAATATAGGCAATCCCTTCATTCGTATAGCCATAGTTTGTGAGCCGAACTGTCGCCGTACCGCTTGTGATGTCTAAAACCAAACGATAATAATGCCCGTCACCATCTTCAGTAAAGCTTTCGTTGACATTATAATCATCGATGGAATAATATTTCCTGTAATCAATAAAGTCTTCTGAAAGCTTTGCTCTGCGCTGTAAAATAATAGTTCCCGTCCAAGTACCTTTTGTCAGGATGTTAAGACTGTCGCCAACAAAAAATTCTTTGGTATTATTTCCCGAGTATGTACCCTGCATTTCTACCATTAGTCACCCTCACCTCCGCTGCCGCCAAACTCTCTGTCATCACTTTGCATACGCACGGTCACGCTCCCACTGGTTACGGTTATAAGCGCCTGATACGAAAGTGCAAGCGTTGTCGATACGCCGTTAAAAGTTCCATTGCCGGTATATGTTCCCACAGTATCCCAGCCACCGCCGCCCCAGTTAAGGCGATACTGCCATATAACAGAGCCAGTCCAACTGCCGCTCAAAATCAGTCTCGCATTCTCATACAGCACTACAGGTCCAAGTGTTTGTTGCCCCTGAAGCGTTACATCTTCTATTTTTGTCGCAACTCGCTGCAAAACCTTGACCGCTTCCGCTTCCATACTACTTGTAAAAAAATCAACGTTAGATGTTAAAATAGCGTTACCTGTCGAGTTGTTGCTACTAAAATTAACTCCGGTCTGCAATTCATCGAACGGCGGAATCGGTATTTTTAAATTATTAATAGTGAATGTTCCATTGTTGTTACGCAGTTCCATTATTGGCAGCCTGCCGCTGCAGATGAACATTGTATTTGCTGACTGTGTAACTTTAAGACGTGGCAGGTCGTCAGAAGTATACGGACTGTCTATATTGTTTACAACGCTCCCGTAACGGCGCACTGTCAGGTGGTTGTCGGTGAATTCCAAAAGATAATCCACATCCGCCTGCTTGAACGCAAGCAGGCGCACATTCCCCGCTGCCACAAGCTCATCAATATAAACAGTGCCGTTCCTCTTGTACACGCTGCCATAAGGCTTGACAATGCCATTCTTACAACGCTTTAAAAACGTCGGGTACTTGTCTAGATCAACACGGGTTAGAATATCTTTCGACGCAATGCCACCAGTCATATTAGGCGTTAAATACCTGTATGTCATTACCAATCCCTCGCTTTCAAAATATCAGGGTCAATCCTCATCCTGTGCTTATCCTCGTTTGTATTAGACGCCATTGCCTCTTTTACGGCCATATTATAAAGCTGCAACTGGGTCGCCTGTGCGTCACCCATTGCAGAATACATTGCCATATTATAGGCGAAATAATGAACGAACGCCCTTTGAAAAGTCGACGGCCACAAATTTACCTCGGCGCAGTATCTTGTATAAGTAAGCTCTATATGCGGCAGTCTTGAAACAAGAACAGAAACAAAGCTATCTCTGCTTTTCAGCTTGACAGAAAGCAGCTCATATTCAGCTGCCCCTCTACATCTGCCGCTTGATACTTCGCGGATTCTTACAACATCTTCCGGATACAGATAAACATTAGATGACATGATCTTCTCTGTGGCGTAAGCTGCATCAATACTTTCAATGTCCAGTTTTGGCAAAACTCTCTTTACCTTAGCAAAACGCCAGTCAGCTCGGTTAAGCAGGTCCCCCAGCGACAGCTTAAGCATTTGTTTTGCGCTCTTCGCCTCGACTGTTTCATCATCAAGCGAAATAATTTCACGTACTTTTATTTGTCTCAGTGCCATATTAACCAAATCAACAACAGAATACATTTTCATCACTCCTATCTTTTAACTAAACAACTTAATATTTGTCTGTTTAAAAGAAAGGGCGGAGCTTTGCGCCCCGCCTTAATTCTTAGCCTTGCAGTGCGGTCAAAACGCCGGCGCGCACTTTTTCTGTAGATGCATTCCCCTTTTTTAGTTCGGGCGGCAGTTCGATGCCGTTTTCTTCCGCAAAAGCCCAAAGTTCGGACCGGCTAGCAGTTGCAATGTCAATGACATCATTACCGGCAGTATCGTTGTCATTCTCTTCTTTTTCGGGTGCGTCAACAGTAACAGTCGCGTTTTGCCCAACAACACGGCAGGCCCTTTTAGAATAGGTATCACCGATAGAAGTATCCAGTTCAACAACACTCCCAGCCTGTAGCGTTAAGGGGCGACCCGATTTTTTGACCTGAGTTGTAGAAATAGCAAATACCTTAATCAACATATTATCACCCCTGCGCCAAGCCTACACCTAACGGACTTTGAACCCCGTAGGCCAGCCCAGCATCAATATTACCTGCAAAATCACCAGCGGCAGTTACACCCAGGTAACGAGCAGGGATGGTGCCAAGCGGGGCAAAGCCGTATTTGGCACCTACCGGAATACGCACTACAGCAACAGCAACAGGACTAGCCATTGCCGCGGTTTTAGCAGCGTTGACAGTAAAGGTCAGAGCCGCTGTCGCCGGAGCTGACAGGGTAACAACATAGTTGATATTAGGATCAATGGCGTTAGAAAAATCAGCGCCAAGATCAATTACATCAGGCAAAGCACCTGCGGCATAAGCCACATTGTTTGCGTTCATTGCTTGTACATCATACATATTTATTTACCTCTCTTCCTTATACAACTTGTGCTTCTGTAGAAATAATAGCGTCACAGCATTTGATCGGATAGCCTTGGAACGTTGCCATAGGCTTGCCTTCAACCTCAGTAACAGCAAAGTCTACGTTGCCGCGGTCGATAGCCATTTTCCACAGATGAGCATATACCGCGTCATTACAATAAATAACCAGCTTGCCGCTTTTCTTGTTTTTGAGTTTTACGAACCCATCAACCATAAATTTGACCAGCTTAGCTTTGTCAGCGTCGGCCGCCAATGCCACGGTATCAATATTAGCGATACGAACTACGCTGCGCAGGTCTTTTACGCACAGGCCAACCTTGTGATTATAGTTGGTAATGTGGGCGCGATACGGATCGCCATTTTCGTCATAAGCATCGCCAACATAAGTCGGCTCTACTTCAAGTCCTGCCTTACTTCCTTTCGGATAGATCATAAAGCAGGTTTTCAGGCCCCATACTACAAGCCACAAAGAAGTTAAATCGTTGCCCGTACCTCCTGCGTCGATAATATAATCGGCTGTTTCCGGCAAGTTGCCGTCGGGATTTTTGCGGGTAAGTGTGCTGTAGCGTTCTGCAAAACCAATCAAACCGTTATTGCCCGCTGCCTGTGCACCGTAAATCACATCAGTAGCAACGCTTTGCGCCATAGCGTCTAAAAACACTTCGTTCTCACGCATCAAAAACTCACGGGTTCCGCCGTTAAGTGACGCCAAATCTTTGTCTACAGCACAGCGCGCAGTGTAGATAGAAGTTGCATCAGTAAGTTTTGCGCGTGTACCCTTGGAGCTTTTAACACCTTCGTTGTATTTGCGCTTTTTGATCGTCGGCATAGAAGTCATTACTACCTCTGTGTGCTGATCGTTCTGGTTACACTCCCTGACGACTGCATCTTCCATGAAGGGATTTTCCTGACTGAGCAGGTTGACCAGATCGAGTACTGTCTTTCCGTCAGGAGATTGACCATCAATAATATCTTTGATGGTCGGATTTTTTTCTTTGATAGTTGCCATTTTTTGTACCTTCCTTTTCTTTTATTGTTTTTTATTTTTGATCGGCTTCGCTGGGGTAGTCACCAAATACCATCTCTGCATAGCCTTTTACTGCCTCTGTTGCACCAATACCCGTACCGCTGTTTATACCGCCGGTTTCTTCGCCAACAAACGGCAAAATCTTTTGAAGCATCAACACAACTTTCAGGTTGCTTTGAATTCCTACTTGGTCAAACAGTTCCTTAATGCCGGGGACTTTTGCATCAACAGCAGTTATAGCTGTTCGTGCTTCGTCCATAGCCTTGATATATTCCGGCGTGAGATTATCTTCTGTTGCTCCGAAGTGCTGCATTGTTTCGGTGCAATCACTGATAATCTTGTTGGCTCTGGCAGAGCAAACGTAATTCAAGGCTTTTTCTGCCATATCGGGGTCTGTAATGCCTATTTCCTTTAGCTGGTCCCCGAACTCTTTAGTCAATGCCTCATTGTTGACATCGCCGAGCAGTTCATCAAGTTTGTCTTTAACAAACTTTTCGTCAATAACCGGAGCGGCTTCTTCCTGCTCTTTCGGTTTCTCCTCGGCTTGCTCTGCGGATTTCTCTTCCTGCTGTGCAGCAGGCTGTTCAGTAACGGGCTCGGTAACAGGTTCTCTCACCTGTTCGGTAGTTTCTACAGTAGTTTCTTCCATTACTCATTCTCCTTTCGTGTAAAGTTGTCTCTTATATCTTCACGCCACAAGCGGCGTTCAGCATCTGCTTTTACGAGTAGCAGTATTTCGTTCCTGCCCAATTTGCGGATTTGCTTATAAAGGTCAAGAACAATTCCTTTCCTGCCCTCGCGCATCAATATACTGTTTGTATCCAGCGAAGGCATCGGCTCATTGAGGAAACTTTCATCTGCAAGCTTTGAGAGTATCCAGCGCCCCCGGTGGTCGTCTAGCAGCCACCTCATGGCCTCTGCATCTTTCCTACACGCTTCGCTGTCCTTGTACTTTTTATATGCCTCTTTATCAAACATCTAAAGTCACCTCACACCTGCTGTAGACTTGCTAGCAGCTGTTCTACCGCTGGGTTACTTCCATCGGTCGCCATCTCGTTTACATTGGCTACTGCGGCCGTGTAGTCCCTAACAGCGGGAGCAGCTGTTGTTATTTCTGCCATCTGCTTTTCTTCTTCCACCGCTTGTGCCTGTTGTTGTAACAACTCGCTGTACTCTTTTTTGTCGTAAAGCAATTTAGTTGGCGCGCCGGTCTTATTGGCGTACTCCCTAATAAATGTTTCAGCGTCAAGAATGCCTGCTATTTCAGGCTTGAGCTGTGCCAGCTGCATTAATCCGTTAAGAAGATATTCGTACGTTTGCAGTCCGCTCATCTTTTGAACCTGTGCCAGCGGCGATACATACTTAACATCAATATTCATTCCGTCGTATTCTGGCGGTATCGGTGCGAAACCGTTATTACGCTCGTAGTAACTGTAGACGACTTCTATCAGCCTGCCTAAAAACTCATGATTGATACGCGTAACAATCGGCGATAACTGCTGCATTTTCTCCTGATGCCTTAAATCCAGCTCGAATGCAGTACGCCCTTGTCCGTCAAACTTTGCCTGCTCAAGCATCGCAAACAGGTTGACGTTGTAAGCTGAATTGATATTGTCCTGCGTCGCCTGGGCGGTCTCAAATATTGCCTGGAACGCCGGGGCGATATTGAACAAGCTTTCTACTTTGCCCATATCCACACCATTCAGCTCTGTAACCATTCCCGGCCTGTAGTCCACCTCTACTCCGCTTGGTGCTTGTACTGGCGGCCTGCTGAACAGTTCCATATTGCCAAAAGCATTGCGGAGCTGTGCGTGCATCATTGCAGTGTCGCTGTCTGCAAACCAGCCCGGACCTATGCCGTAATTGCAGTTTGGAACTACACAATATGGGGCGATAGCAATCGGCATAACATCAAAGCCGCCTTTGTTGATGTAGTCATCTTCTCCCTCCACCCAGTAAAGTGAGAGGTATCGCTTCCCGTCCGCCCCAAATTCATTATGCTTCAGCTCCGGATTGAGCGTTATAAGCCAATAGCAATTTACTGTGCTTTCCGTACTCCGTTTATCCTTCAAAGCATTCTTTACGTTCTCGGGGCACTTTTCAAAACCAAACTTGTGGGCTAGCTGCCTATAAGTAAATTTCTTTTTAACAGCAAAGCTCATCACGTTTCGGAATTGGTCCAGCGCATAAGCATAGCTGCCAATGCTGTAATTCTCAAACACAATCCCCATTGTGGGATCAAAAAAAGCCCCCACAGGCGATTGCCCAAATGGAAGCTCCTGATAAGCATAGTGTACTGCCGAATAAAAATTAGAATGATTTAACGCAAGATTAACTGTATCTCGTCTGCTTTCAGCTATCTCTTTGGCAACTTGTTCTTCTGTTCCCACATCAAAGTCAAACCATTCAACAGTCTGCGGAACGCTGCCATTTGCCATGCCGCCGGAGAAAATCATATTCGCCCGCCACGCCGTCATATCAATGATGCCGCGATCTTTCTTCACGAATTTGTCGCGCTGGTCAAGTTCACCCAAAAATGGCAACTGTTTATCCTGTATCCTTAGCCACATCTGCCGGCAGCGCAAATACTCTTCTGCTTCAAATAACGCATTATGCAGTTTCTTTGCGTCGCTTAAACTAATCATAATTATGCCCCCAATGTATCATTACCAGTCACACTGCCTACAGTCTTAGCAAAGCCATAACGTTTTTTCTTTTGTTCGGCGGCCTTGGCTATACCACTGTCACTTGTTGGCGCTTCAACCTTCTGTGCTGCCGGCTCTACCGCCACCGGTTCCGGGGCAGAGTAACTCGGACTTTTAAAAATACTGCTCACTCTAATCAACCCTTTCTTTTTTAATCTCTATAGATATTTTTGCTGTATTATGCCGTATTTTACGGCATTTAACCGCTGAAATTAGCACCTAGTTTAATAGATAGCTTTAAGTGGATCATACTGCTTGGGCTTTGCGTATTCCCTGCGCCTTAACGAAATCTTATCGAAAGCACTGGCCTTTAGCCTGACCGCAAATGTCAACGCCAGCGCGTCGGCTCGGTTAGGGCTATACGCCATATCAGCTTTACGCTGTAGCTTTATAGTGCCGTTGTTACTCGGTACCAGCTCGGGCAGCACCAGCTCATCCGCTATCTCTTTATCAAGCGGGTCAAGCGCTCCGCCCTCACGCAGCCAGTCCTTCATTTTGCCCCACATCTCTGCACGTTTATTAAAATATGCCGGTTCACATTTGGTACTTGCAAAAGGTATCAAGTGCCATTTGCGCCCTAACGCTTTGCCTTCACTGTATATCCCCTGTCCATAGCCAAAGTCTATACATACTGCTGCGGCTTCGTATTCATCTTCATACATAGCCACACGATGAGCAAAGGCTTTCGTGTCATCGCTTTTCTGCTCTGTGTAAAGGAGTTTGCTCCAATTGCCCTTCCTTACGTATATGGACGCTTCGTCCTTGCCAGACCAAGCAGGGTCTACACCAATAACAGCCGGGGCAAATTGATAATCGGGCAAGTCTATTACTCTTTCCCTTGCTGCTTCGATAATGTTTCTGCCTATAAACTGGAACTCGCCGCTAGAAGGCGGCTCGCCAAGTATACGGACCTTCACGAAGTCACTATCTATGCCGTAATAGTCTATCCACTCCTGCAACAGCTTTTTATTAGTTATCTCTACAGTCCTGCTGTCAATCTTCCGCGTGCTCCAGCGGCTTCTATCTCGTCCAAAACAATCGTTGAACTTACCCGTATTTCGGGTGCGATTGCCAAACGCCATCCACAATATCTCTGTGTTATCGTCAGTCATGGCGCCCTCAGCGACATCCCAGATAACATCGTCGATTTCTGACGCTTCGTCGAACACAAGCAGGATGCGGCTCCCCTTGTTATGTAGCCCAGCAAACGCCGCCGGGTTACTCTTGCTCCACGGTATTGCGTCAGCTCTCCACGTCTTCTCATGCGCCGGATCAGCGCTATACAGCGACGTAGCGGTGTAAATAAACATTTCCTTCGCAATGTTTAAGCGATGCCACTTTGCAAGCTCTGCCCAGGTCTTAGTCCGCAGCTGCGTATCTGTGTTGGCCGTTATAACGGCTTTGGTATCAACTTTAGTGTAAAGCGCCCATTCAATAAGCCACGATACCCCAGCAGACTTGCCGATGCCATGCCCTGATCCTGTTGCAAACCTTTGCAGCGCCTGCGGGTCCTTCTCCATCTCTGCGGCCATTTCTTTGAGCAAATCCAGCTGCCATTCTTGCGGCTGCTGCCCTGCAAGCTCTCCTTCGCCCCACGGATACATAGCTTTTACAAACCTTACAGGATCATGCTCAAACTGTGCGACAAATTCAATAATTTCTTTTGTAATCATGTCTTCGCCCGTTCCTGTGCGGCTTTTAGTGTTTGGGCTATGTTAACCTCACCCGAATGCTCAATTTGCTGCTTATCCCGCCAATCTTCCGGCTTCCTGTTCTTCAGCCAAAATATCTGTGCTGTAGTATCGGGCACAACTTGTTTGGTTATTCTTTTCGTTATTCGCATTTCGCCAGTTTCTTTATCAGGTTCATAAGTACATTCTACGTATTCATATCCCAAGGCGCGTTTTAGCAAAGCGTTCTCTACATGCAAGTCTACAACTTCTTTGCTGGTTTTTAAGGCGTCCGAAAACTCTGGATAACGCTTCTGCCATTCGTATAGTGTTGATAAACCAATCCCCATATTTTCGGCAATCTGTTCGTTCGTTAGCCCATCTCTTGCCCAGCCAGCTATCCGCAGTAAGCCGTCTTCGTTATTCCAAATTTTATTAAACTCTGACGGTCTGCCGCCTGCCATATTAATCCCCCCTTATTACTTCCCATTCCGCAACAGCTTCTTGTACGCTATCACTATAACAGGTTCTCTTACCACATTTACGGCAGCACACATAACACTGTCTTCCGCTTATGCTGATAATCTCTACTGTGTTTACATCATCACAGCCACACTCACAAGCTTTCAGTTTGCTTTCTTCTGCCATATCGTCACTCCCTAGCAAATAAAAAAGCACCTACGTTAGTAAGTGCTTGGTTGTTTTATGTTTCTGGACTTGATTTCGCCATTATTTTAGCCTGTATGCTAATTTATGATATACTTTAGCGTGTTTTATCGCATTTTTACCTGGCTTTTATTTATACACTTTATGCTTTTTCGTAGGTTTCTGTAAAAATATCTTCGCGGCAAGAGTAAAGCTCCCCGCGTAAACCTTGTATAACATAGTTTCCAACAGGGACGTGCATTATGCCTTCAAGGGTTTTGACAAACAATTCAATCGGCGCTCCGTCTAGAGTTAAGGACCCAAAGTACAGTTTCCCATTTTAAATGCTTTTACCGCCCACTCCGGTACATAATATTTACCGTCGCTCCCTTTCAAATCGCCATCAAACTGAAACGCTTCTATCACAACTGGTTTCTTTTTGTATTTCATCTCTGTTTATCCCCTCTCTACCGCTATATGTAGATTAATCAATTATTAAATAAAGCCCTGCTGTCTGACTACAACAACAGGGCGACAGTTGGAAGATTACCTGTCCAACACACGCACCTTTAAGCGTGGATAGGTATGCCCCATCTATGCCAAATTACCCGTGGCAGGACTCGAACCCGCGACAAATGATTAAAAGTCAATCGCTCTTGCCATCTGAGCTACACGGGTAATGTCCAAGCGCTAAGCCTGAACGTTTCACCTTTGCAGGTTATCCCGTTACTAGGCTTCCCTGCGATGTTTTGATACTACCAGTGCGGCCGCTGCAAGTCGCACGGTAGTGCTATGGGTAGTTATCCGCATCATTCATACGATAAATTGCAGCTATCATATGCCATCATACGGCGAACGCCATAGCAAATATATAACATACGGTTTGCCACTTGCTCGGATAATGAGCGGGTTACTGCGTATGCGTTATAAATTTAATGTGCGACCTTTTGATCACTCCGGCCGCAGGAGCTGGTGCTATTGGTGATACCTTAAATGAGTGTAAATCATATTAACATTATTTTACATCTTATATTTTATCATGGGTTTAGGGTATCATTCTATATCATCTTTCTTAACTCGTACAATGCCCTCGAATGAATTCTGTGTATTTGCGCCCACTCATACCCAACTGCTACACAACACTCTTCCCAGCTTCGCCTTGAAAAATAATAACTTTTTAATACAGCCCTGTGCCTTTCGTCCGGTAATCTGTCGATTATCTGTTCTGCTTCCATTCTTGCCAGCAGAAGCTCTTTACTGCGTTTTTCGATGTATCGCTCCACCTCAATGAGATTAGCAACCACAGGTGCCATTTTATCCGTATTTGCACCATATACAGGAGCAAAGGACAGCGAAGGTGTAATCTTTTCCGCAAGCGACCGCAAACGCTCACGCTCATCTAGCAAGTCACTGATTTCTCCTGCAATAAAACGATATCTTTTTAGCTTTGCCTTTATCTCCTCGATAGTCACCGTACTCCCCCTTTATGGCATTAATACCACCCATACTATATACTGCCCTATCTCACTGCCAATACCTACTGCTATACCTGTTATAATGCCAATGGCTACACCGATTGCTATTGCTGTTTTAGTTTTCATTAGAATGAGATATCCTCATCGAACGGTACAGCATGCCCGAACTGCTCAAACTCGCTTTTATCGCCGCTTGTACCGCCTTTATCAGATTTTCGCTCTACAAACTCCACACCATTTGCGATTATTTCCGTTACCCAGCGTTTACTGCCGTCCTTTGCATCATAGCTGCGGATCTGTAGCCGCCCTTCGACAAGCAGCCTGTGGCCTTTCTGACAGCTGTTACCTACCAGCTCGGCGGTCTTACCCCATACAACTACAGGGATAAAGTCTGCTTCCTTGTTCCCTTGTGCGTCTTTAAATGGTCTGTCTACTGCTAATATAAATTGAGCTACCACTTTACCCGTCTGTGTATACTTTACGTCGGGGTCTTTCGTTAGCCTGCCCATAATGATCGCTTTATTCATCTGTTCCGCCTCCTTAAATAATTCTTATCAACACTTCAACCCTCGGTACTTCTGCATACCGCTTATTAACCGTAGCAGCTACTATCTGCTTATCGTCTTTGTATGCGATACCGCTCAAAGCATCTGTAACGCACTTAAATATATTATCTATGTCGGGTTTTTTGGTCGGTCGCTCTACGCCTAAAGCTGCTGCCTGTTTGAATTTCTTAGACTTGCTCGACGGAATGCTCATGTAGGCTGTTATAGTAACCGCTAAAGGTAATTCTGTGTATCTCCAGCCCTGTACTGGTATCTCTTCCTGTGCTATCAGCTTAACAAAAGCTTTATAATTTCGGCTTTTAGCTGGATCGTACGCTCTCGGAAAACCGCCTGCTGTACTAATGCGTGGTCGCCCTTGTGCGCAAGGCTCGCCTGGTATCGTTATTAATATTTCACTCATCGGCTCTAGCCCCCTTACAAAATACTACCCAACGAGTTTTCCCTCGTTTATCGCCAAACAGCGGCTTTTCAGGGGCTAACTTTATTATCTCGTCAAAAGGAATTTGCTCATCATTCCACTTAAAAACCAATGTTCCGAATGGACGTAATACCCGGAAACACTCATCAAAACCTGCTTTGATATCTTCTCTCCAACCTTCGGATAATACGCCGTATTTCTGCGCTAACCATGATTTTTCGCCAGCCCTAATCAAGTGCGGCGGGTCAAAAACAACTAAATCAAAGTAATTATCCGCATATATTATTTTTCTAAAATCCCCTAAAAGTCCTGGCGCAACTTCCAATTTCCGCCCATCGCACAATTTGGTTTCTAACTCTCTGTTATCCTGATAAACTGTATATTTATTATCTCGATCATACCAAAACATTCTACTGCCACAACAAGCATCAAGGATTCGTGTTCTCATTGCCTACCTCCTAAAGTTGACTGTATATCAAAACGGTTCTTACTTATTAGTATTCAGCTTCTCAAAATCTTCTGGGAATAAATAATATCCTCTAGTCATATTTTTAGCTATAACACGGCGTATAGCTTCTTGTGGCGCATCAAACTCATGGCTCATAGACACACCTCTGTAACGATAACGCAGTTGAAAAATAAATGTGTTACAACAAGCCTTTAAGTCTATAATTTCCATATGCAAATCAACTAATTTTTGATATTCATTCGGATTTTGTTTTAAACGCTGATACGCTTCTTCTACCTCTGCTAATTCCTCTTTAAGCTTGGCAATCTGTTCTTCTGGTTTAACATCTCTAAATTTATAACATGGTGTTGTTGCTTTAATTTTCATTATTTCATCTCCTTCATTGCCGCAAAGAATGTGATTGCCGCCATATACTCATCGTAATATTGCTCGTTAGGATTATTACCTTCACGTCCGTATACACTCTCTACACGAGTTTTAAATTCGTCTAGCGTACCACCTTTGTAGTTATTCCAGCATCCGCACAGGACATTGTCGTCATCTACGCAATAAGTAGTTGTTCCTCGGCGACTGCCAATTCTAACAACTTGATAATATGTTTTGTCTAGGAATGCATCGCTGAGGACTGCACTGCGGAGGACTGCACTGCGGAGGTCTGCACCGCTGAGGTCTGCATCGCTGAGGACTGCACTGCGGAGGTCTGCACCGCGGAGGTCTGCATCGCGGAGGTCTGCATCGCTGAGGACTGCACTGCGGAGGACTGCACTGCGGAGGACTGCACTGCGGAGGACTGCACTGCGGAGGTCTGCACCGCTGAGGTCTGCACCGCTGAGGACTGCATCGCTGAGGTCTGCACCGCGGAGGTCTGCACCGCGGAGGTCTGCATCGCTGAGGACTGCACTGCGGAGGACTGCACTGCGGAGGACTGCACTGCGGAGGTCTGCATCGCTGAGGACTGCACTGCGGAGGACTGCACTGCGGAGGTCTGCACCGCTGAGGTCTGCACCGCGGAGGTCTGCACCGCGGAGGTCTGCATCGCTGAGGACTGCACCGCGGAGGTCTGCATCGCGGAGGTCTGCACTGCGGAGGTCTGCACCGCGGAGGTCTGCATCGCTGAGGACTGCACTGCGGAGGTCTGCACCGCGGAGGTCTGCATCGCTGAGGACTGCACTGCGGAGGTCTGCATCGCTGAGGTCTGCACTGCGGAGGTCTGCATCGCTGAGGTCTGCATCGCGGAGGTCTGCACCGCTGAGGTCTGCACCGCGGAGGTCTGCACCGCGGAGGTCTGCACGTTCCCCTCCTTCTGCATTCCGCAACCATCTACCGTGACTTTCTATAATCTCCTGTAATTTTTCTGCACTTATTTTCATAGTTACCACTGCTCCTTATATCTCAATGTTATAGCTTGATTTATAATTTTTATTTTCCATTGAGCAATAACTTTTGGAATCAATCCGCTTATATAATCTTTAACAATAGCCTCACGTACTAACTGATGTTCTGTTATGACGCAGTCATTTTTCCAAGCGCTGTAAAATTCTGCCGATTCCGTTCCTGTTCTTCTTTGTTCCACTTTTCAGCACGCTCCTTTTTATCCGTAAAACTCAACGTATCGCCATCAAAGAAAAAGAACAAAGGCTTATTAGTGCTTGCGTTACGCGCCTTTTTCAACTGAAGTAACATATTGAACGGATAAAACTTATTCAGATTATCTTCCTCGATTCTTGTTAAGTTAATCCACAAATCAGCTTCATGTGACATATAACTTGACTGGGCCAGCTTTCCTCTTTCGTTCAGCTGTGCAATCATCACAACGATAATTCCCAAATCCTGTGCAAGTGTCTTTAACTTCTGCGCTGCCGATTTGAGTATCTGCCAATCTTCCTTTGATGGTGCATTAGTCATATCCATACGGCCAATATAATCAACAACCAGCATTTCAATTCCATACTTTTTTACCGCTCTGCGTGTTTCAGAAAAAATATTTTTAACCTGCAGATCCGGTATAGTAAGCGTGTGTAGCTTTCCTTTTGTCATCTCATCACTTTTGCTGATGATGTAATAAAATTCTTCTTCCGTCAATTCTCCACGCCTGATTTTAGAATGGCTTATATGGCTAATTATTGAATTCCACCGCAGCGCCATTTGGTCAGCTGACATCTCAGAGTTTAGATATAGCACAGGTCTTTTCTGTACTATGCCAATTTGATAGGCTAAGTTCATAGCAAATGCCGACTTACCTCCACCAGTTTCTGCAGACAGAATAATTAAATCACCTTTCTCTAATCCGCCTGTAGCATAATTTATGCTTTTGAACTCAGTCCTTATGACTTTCTTTTCTCTCCGACCTTCTTCGTAACGATCTCGCAGGCTCAATACACAAGTGTCACTCATTTCCTGTGGTGAAATATATACGCGTTCTGCACCAATAGCAGTATTTTTTATCAACTCATTTTCGATGTTCCCATACACATCGTCACAGCAATCACCACGCTCCACAGCTCCTCTGATAGCCTCTGACAAACCTAATAGTTTCCTTGCTTTAGTACACTCTTTAAGCCGTTCTATATGGGTTTTTATGCTTGGTACGAACTGCTCGAATAGTTGGATAAACGACACGCCTAAGCCAAAACTATTTATTTCGTCACGGTGTTTTACTAAAACTGTGCCGACATTCACCTGATCTCCGTCGTTATACATCGCCGCAATCATCAAGAAAATTTTTCGATAAGTCATACTCGTAAAGTCAGTATCCAAAAGCTCTTGGATCCCTTGATCAAGATTTTCTTTATCTGACATCATTCCAGCTAATACAAGTTTTTCCGTATCTTGATCCTGGCCGATCATCGTCGCATCATCTCCCGCAATATCTCTTCTTGTGTTTTTTCTTTTTGCTCTGGCTTCAGCTCAAAAATCCCCTGCCAGCAATTCAGTATGCTGTTTTCTAAAATCTTAATCTTGTTGCTATCATTCCCACCTGACAAAGTATCAAGCTTAACAAAAAGAATATTCAATGCTCTTTCTGTCAAAGGTTTTTTTATTCTCTTTCGCATATCAACAAAATCTTTGATTGCCTTATTCAAGTCAGGATTGCTAGTATATTTAAAAATTAAATCATCAAGAGCCGACTTGTTCGGCTTTTCTTTTTTTATATTTTTTTCTTTATCTATATCTATATCTTCTTCTTTATCTAGGCCGCGATTTTCAGCGACATTTTCGCGACTGTCACGCGATTGTCCAGCGACTGTCACGCGACTGTCACGCGACTTTTTTTCGCCTTCTGAATTTTTATTCATATCTTTCGTCCCAAGAGCTAACACTTTCTGTTCCGCTCTACGTGCTTTTTGACGCTCACGATCCTGCTGTTTTTTCTTTTCATAGGAATCAAGCTGCTGATGTTTATTCCAATTCGGAATGGTAATAACATTATCGACCAATTCAAGCATACCAAACTGTTCAAAAGTCTTAAGAGCCAAACGAACGATGTTTATATCACGGCGGAAAATCGTTGCCAGCATCTCATCTGTATATGGAATACGCTCATTCATCAGAAAGACACCATTGTTATTTTGCTTCCCTGCCAATATCAGCAGCTTAAACCAAATCACTATAATTTCGTCTGAACTTGGCAGTCCTTCGATCAACAAAATTTTCTCGTCGTCAAAAATATCTGTTGTAATTTTTATCCATTTTACATCTGCCAAAACGCCCTCTCCCTTCCTGATTAATTATTCATAACAAATGTATTCTAATAATCAGTCATCTAAATAATTTCTTCCGATAATCTTCATAAATTCTTCTCTGCTGTGAGTTTCTTCAAACTTACGTTGACATTCTCTTTTCAGCAGTAAATCTGTTTGCCTATCCTGATGTGGACCGTTCTTCCCCTTATGATATTCAGGGGTAAGCCAAACTTTAAAGCCGTATCTTTCACTGATTTTTCGTAACGAACCAAAGAAACAATGATGCTCCTCAAGTGGCACATTTTGCACTCCAGATAGGTAACAATATTTTTCTTTCTGTATGATACTCTTAGCCATCTTTAACGCCCCACTCCCTGATCAGCTCATCTAATTCTTCCTGCGGCCTTGTTTCTACACCAATATCTTTTGCCATAGATACCAGGCAATCTATAAAACGGCTCATCTCTTTCGTGTCATAAGCACTGCTACCGTAATATACCCTTACATTGCTATAGCCTTTAATGTTCTGACATTCACCAAGCAATTCAGCTATCCAGCCAACACCATTGCTTTGCCAAATTTCAATAGTTCTGTTTACAGCGTCAGTTGGCACTGGCCATATTCGGCCGTAACCACATTCCCTGATTGCCTTCCTGTAAACATCTTCCTTGCTGTGAAAGCTCTCTTCTGACAGCTTTTCTGCTATCTTTTGGCATAATACCCAAGCGTATTTATTAGCGTCGTTAGAACGCCCTTTACGCAATTGCTTGACTTCTACAACATACTGCTTTTCAGGATCGATTTTATTGATTTCTTCTTCCTCTGATAAAGGGACAGGTACTACTAAATTTATGTATCCCATCCCTTTTAACGTCTGTAAACCTTTAACTGTTAGCTTCATTTTGCGCCCACTTACTTTGCGTTAATCTTCATCTTCGGAATTTTCGCCATATTCTTTTTTTAATTCCTCGAAATATTGATTTTTAAATTTTTCCAGCTGGCGCTTTGCCTCGTACGTTGCCGAGTTCGCCCTGTCGATATCATATTTTTTTGTAGCCACTTCCTGCACCAATTTTCGATATTCGCTTAATGTAATTGTTACAGTGACTTCATTTTCAGCGATATAATTATCAGTACTGTCATGATAACTTTCAACTTTTTTCCCATATACTTGTTCCATTTTTAATTCCTCTTTTCAAAATTTATTTAACTGATGAATCCCTAAACCTTCCAACTTCATTTTGCTGCTACCGCCTTAGCATTGATCGTTGCCCTTATAGCATCGTAGCCAGCAGCGAAATGCTCATCATTTAGAATGTTTTCTAGGTGTTTAACGGGCAGGTCTTCCACTTTGTACCAATTGCCATTAGACTGACTTTGCACTAAGCATTGTGTGCCTGCAAATTTGATATATTCAAGGTTTATGGGGCCTGCCTTTGTTTCTGCTTTTGGTTCCGTTGTTTGCGGCGTCACACGACTGGAACCCGCGCCGTCATCATCTGTATCCCACGCCACACCAAGTATCGCAGACAGGCTGTATCTACGACCATATGTCACCGCAGACCCTGCGCCCTGCGGATCAACTTTTTGCGACTTTAATGTAAATGGTTCGCTTTCAATCCACTCGCCACTAGAATGCAGTAACACAGTGGTTATTGTAATTAATTGACCGTCACCGCCCGGAAATTGTAAAAATGATAACCCGTTTTGGGATAACACTGGTCGAATACTTTCGAGCAATTCATCTAATGTAACATACTTCCCATAATTAGCCTTCCCGCTTTTTGACGGGTCTTTTATTTCGCTTTGAAATTTAGCTAAAGCCTTCGCTAATTCAATAGTACTTTCTGATTTTTTCATTATTTACACCTCACTATGCCTTTACACCGTTCTGCACGTCTAAGAAGTTTAACAGCCTGCTTTGCGGGGACTTTAGGCTCACCGTATGCTTGCTGAAGCGCACGAAAGGCCGCTAACTTTTCTTTCTCATTCATTTCTATGTCCTCCTAAAACTCTCTAAAAGTTTGACCGCCACATCTACAGCGTGTATCCTCTATTGGTACTCTACAGCCACAATGTGCACATACAACGACCGGACGTGGAGATGTTCGTACAGGCGCTTTAAACTCTCTTTTGTCTACTATTGCAACGGCTCTGTTCAAGCGATCAATTTTTTCCTGTAGTAATTTATCCATTATTCAGCACCTTCTTGTACTCTGAAAGTCGTTGTTGTATCGTCGCATATGCAATACCAGTTAAATCTCGTATTTCTGCTATTGTACAGCCTTGTTCATAATGCGGCAGAATAGTCATTAACTGCTTTCTTTGTCGCTCTAACGCCGCAGCTCTGCGCTTTTCACTCCACGACCCAGCTTTTTTAGTTTTGATTTTTTCGGCAGCACGCAGGCACGACCAGCTACAGTATATATACCATTTTCTGCCTTTATATTTTCGGTAAGCATAGTCTTTAAAATCACTGCCCCACGGAAGCGAAAATACCTTTCCACAGTGGTCACATATCTTAGACGGCACTAAAGTGTTTAAATTCGCATTGTGGCTTCCTAATTTCGTTTTTCCCATTTTACTTTTTTCTCCCATATGCTATAATATGGATGGACGCTAAAGCTCGTAAAATTTACAGTCCACCTTGAGCTATCGAAGCTGTAACTTCGGTAGCTCTTTTCTTTTTGCTCATTTCGCCACCGTCCAAACAGCTACGACAATAGCGGCGTACACGCCTACAAATATTGCCAAGGAAGCTAATGCAAATTCTTTGGCTAAATCACTCCAGCTCATAACCCCAGCCCCCTTATAACTCCCTCTACATAAGCCATACGCGCTACTGTAGCGATTGTCGCAAGAGTTACAAGTGTTACCCCTGGGTATATTCTTATGCTGCTTATAACGGCATTTACAGCAACGATCCCAAGCCCTGCTAGTTTGTAAAATATTTTCATTATGCTTTCCCCCTTTGTGTTTCATATGCCATAAAGCCCCCTGCTAAACTGGCAATTTGATATAACTGACTTTTTAAATTCGTTACCTCTGACTGCAAGCTTTCAACTTCGCGTTGTAGCCTGCGTTCGGCAAGTGATTGCGCCCTTGTCATATTCTCTGCTTCTAAAAACCTCATTACTTCAGCTCGGCGCCATTTGCCACGTGTTACTCTTTTTATCCCCGCTGCAGCCAAAATTGAAACTACTCCGCTTTCGCTTGTGCGTTGCAGTAACGGCTTTAACTCGTCGTATCCTATAAGTGCGCTTTCCATTACTACGCTCCTTTCTGCTCTCTAAGTAAGTCGTTTATTGTGATATAATTGTTTTAAATACTTGAAAGGTTGTGATTTTATTGGAATTACTTGATATTGATTATGAAATTTTAAATTTCATTGATCAGTTTGAAAAGGTTACAGAAAGCAACATATTAAAAAAATTCCCAAATGATAAATATGCCACTAAATATCGTTTAAAGCTCTTGTCAACTCCACGTTACACAAATCCTATAGCTATAAATCGTTCTGTCCAAGGTGGGACGCTAACAGAAGTAAGGCAAGAAATAATTCCAGATACCAGCTACATCGAATATAAAAAATTTGTTGAAAAAAGTGGCGGAATGACATTAACCATTGAAACAGAATTTGTTTTTGTTACACCTTTAGGAAGGATGGCTTTGCAAAACCAATCCGTTCAAAAATGCACCAAATCAAAAGCATTAAGGGAATTTAGGTTTTGGAAAATAGTTCCAATTCTAATATCAGTCATAGCTTTACTTGTTGCAATATTGGCATACAATAAATCTCAATCTACTGAACAATATGTAAAAATTGAGATAAGCAAAGAAGTTATTGACACAATCAGTGGCAACCATTCATCAAATGGCAATTCCGCTAAAAACTGATTAGACACCATAGGGATACAGCAGAAAAAATAATACTTCACACCTTTAGACCCTATATCTTGTCTGCTTTTTATGTAGCAGCGGTAATCTCGCCAATCTTCTAACATCTCCTCACTCCTTTCTACACTTACGTTGTGGTATAATCACCTGAAAGGAGGTGATTGTTGTGGATAATGTAGAACTGCGTGCCCATCTTTTAGCTGTAGAATATGTAAAACAGCAAGCGTCTGCTGGCAATATCCAAGCCCAACCCATCGCTTATGCTAACGCCTACAAAATAGCATACAAGCCAATCTTAAACGAGCTCAAGAAAGGGATTTGAAATAGTCGGAGCATTCAATGCTCGGTATAAAATCCTTCTTAATCGGAACAAATGACAGCATACCTTTTGTTATCTCTAAGATAGAGGTAGCCTCAAAAGCCGTAAATTCATTTTCAGCTAGCACCTGTAAAATATCTTTTACGGCTTTTTGTGTTTTATTTTCCATTTCTTCATTGTTCATATCCTTACTCCTTTCTATGCTCCTTTTTGTTTGCTCCCTCTGCTATAATGTAGCTAGGAAGGAGGTGATTTTGTGACGGAAGACTTGATTTACGGATATCTCTTAGGCACTACAGGTACAATGATAGGAATTTATTTCAATCATCGGTTGTCAATAAGTTCCAAACAACAAGAGAATGAAAAGTTCAAATTGGCACTTAAACCATTATTTTCGTCTTGCGTTCAAGCATTTATCGACTATGTTTCTATAAGGCGATTTAACTCTGGCGCTTTAACAGCTGATTGGAATAATATTTTTTGGCAAAAGAACCAAATTACTTTAGCTCAACACTACCCACTCGAAACAGCTCGTTTTGCTACATTGGTTAACTCCTACGCTTGTGAAACTGATCACTCTGATGTCGACTTTCTAATTCTCGATCTCCAAAAACTCTACCGAGAACTATCGGAATTAAAATAGCGATCCACGTCAAGACACAACCAAATATAAATCCTTTTGTTACTTCACTTAAATTTGTTCCCATGCCCGCTCTCCTTTCTATGCTCCTTTTTGTTTACGCTGTCTTTGGTATTCGTTTAAAATCGATACAACCAATCCTGTTAAAGTCAATCCCTGTTGCTTCGCGTCTTCTATAAGCCACTCTTTTAATGCCTTCGGCATTCTCAATAAGAATGTTTCTTTCATTATTTACTCCTCCTTTCGGTGAATTCACCTTGCAATAATAAGTTACCATATATTGCATAGTGATGTCAATATGCAATATTGATTTTTTTTCTACTTTTATATCATAATGAAATCACTATAATAGTTAGGAGGTTTTATAATGGTTACCGATAAAAGAGCCTTCACGATGCGTATGCAACCCGATAATTTCGAAAAGATTAAGTTTATTTCTGAATTCAATAAGCGTTCTATTGCGATGCAAATAGAGTTTCTCATCGAACAATGTGTTGCCGACTTTGAGTTGCAACATGGCAAAATTAAGAAAATTTCACGTCTAAAGGATTGATTTTCAATAAAATTAATTCATGCAAACTAATTCCTCTACGCTCCGCCTCCTGCTTAAGCTGCTCATGTAGTTTGACTGGTAGTCGGAGCGTTATTTGTTTGGTGTTCATGTTCTTACCTCCTACTACGCTGCTGTTTTGTCCATATTAGCCAAAACTCCGATAGCCGTCAGCAACTCGTGAATTTTCAATCTACCCTTCTGCGTCCATTTAGTATTCATTACTACCTTTATACTACCATCAGCGCGGGTTACATCAATTGTTTCGGACTTTGTATATCCCTTTTGCATATGATTACTGTACAGTACCCACTGACCACCGACTTTACGGATCAATCCCTGCTCATTAAGAATTTTATTCAGTGCCTTTGCACTAATGCCATAATCAGCGGCTATCTGCGTAATTGTTACGGTATCCTCACTTGAAAGAATAGTATCAACGTATTCTTTGATAGGTATAAATTCCGCAATTACTTGACGTTGTGCAGTGTTTTCAAACTTCAAAGTATCAATTTGCCTATTAGCAATCAGCAAGGCTCTGGCCATTACTTTTCCCGGGCTATTCCAGTCACGTTCAACCTCAATAAAATATTGACGTGCTTGCTTTCCTTTTTCGTTGCGGGTCAGCATACATAGTTCTTTTGCCATATCAATTTTTAGGATGTGGTCAATGATTTCACGTCGAACCTCTCTACTACCCTCAAATTGAACTTGCTCTTTTTTGAGTGAGTTGAAGTCCTTACCTTCTTCAAAGCCATACTGTAGCATACGTTGAAACCAGTCGTTATATTTTGTTTCAACTCCTAAAAACATATGCAATTCTCTACCGCTAATTGTTTGTTCTTGGTTTTCGTTAACTTGGATTTCAATTAAGTTGTTCATTGTTATGCTCCTTTCTGCTCCCTTAGTAGCTCACTGTGATATAATTTTCTTGAGGTGATTATTTTGACCCAAAAACAAAAAATCAAATTTCTAAAACATCTTTACAAAACTCATACAATGACCCGTGCGGATATTAAACTTTTCATTGGGGAAAATTTTGAAATTGAAATCGGCAAACTATGCAATCAAAATTTTTTACGTGAGCCACAACTTAGTTTTATTGGTTCTAAACCCACAAAACTAGATGACGACATTTTCACTATCACCGAAAAAGGTATTGACTTCGTAGAAGATTACAATTCAAGAAGTTTGGATAGATTAGAAACAAGGTTACTGAAAGTCACTCCTATACTTATCTCTTTAGCTGCATTAGCTATATCAATTTATAACCTTTTTTATAAGTAAAGTTACTAATGAAATACCCAACACATAAACTGAAATTACATAAGGCAACCAATCTTCTATCGCTGCTTCATCTAAAGTTTTATTAGATATCATCGGCACACAGCAGAAGAAATAATACTTTATGCCTTTAGTTCCGATATCTTGCCTGCTTTTTATGTAGCGACGGTAATCTCGCCAATCTTCTAACATCTCCTCACTCCTTTCTACACTTGCGTTGTGGGGCTAGGCGTTGCTACGCTGTTAGCCTAAGCAACAAACGATTATAATAATTAGTTAACGCAAACTTTCTTTGTTCAAGCATTGGCATAGACACTAACAATCCAATATCAGCACGTTGTAATTGCTCGACAAGTTTAATCTCATCACTCGATAGATATGGTCTAATACTCGCACCTTTATCAATACCTCGTTGCTCCCTAAATGTCTTTGCGTCCATTCCTAGTACAATGCGGTATATCATATTGATTTCGTTAGAAAAGTGATAATGTTTAGGCTCACTGTGTGCCAACAATACAGCTTCTGTGAAAGCCGGGAATTCTTCTTTAGTTGCTAGTAGCGACTTTATGAAGTTTTCCATTTGATTAAATCGATTGATGTATGCGATTTTAAACTGCATTGCCTTTTTGCCTGTATAACCCATTACCAAAAGAGTAAAGCCGTCTTTGCTTAAAAGGTATTTAGGTTGTTTTCTATTTCGTTGGTCCTTGTAGGTAATCTCCACAAAATTGTGGAGTTCAAAATTTCCCCCACAATTTTTCATAACATTACCAACATCTCTTAAAACACTGTCATGTCTTTTTTTGAATGTTTCGGCTACCTGCAAACTATCGCAAAATGGTTGACCGTTCTTTTCGTACAGTCCGTATTCGGGATTGAGAATTAGTTTGTTCATGTTCTCACTCCTTTATGTGTTTATGTGCTTATTTCGGTTACTCTTGTGAACACTTTGTACACTTGCGGGGTAAAAAAATATCATCGACTGTGCTATTTAAAACTTTTGCAATTTTAAAAGCCACATCTATCGATGGTTTTCTGTTTCCGCTTTCAAGGAACGCAATGTATCTAACCGTTACGCCTACATTGCAAGCAAGCATCTCTTGACTTATTTTTTTCTTCGTTCTAATTTCTTTTAATTTGTTCATTGTACCCCTCCTTTCTCTATGTACATATTGTACAGTACATTTCGTGGAATGTCAATAGCTTTTTTTATATTTTTGTTGTATAATGAACACACAGTACACAAGGAGTGGTGAACTTAATGTTAGGTCAACGAATAAAACAATTAAGACAAGATAATGATATAACACAAAAAGAGCTGGCGGACTTCTTAGGAGTAACACCAAAAGCAGTATCCTTTTATGAACTTGGCCAGCGTATGCCGTCCAATGAAATGCTTTTAAAATTGGCTCAAAAGTTTCGGGTAAGCACCGACTATTTACTTGGCAACGAAGAAACCGCTACCGCGGTTGAACACAAGGGATACTACACTAACCCAGAAGCGGCACAAATGGCTCAAGAGATATATGATAACCCAGACATGAAGATATTGTTTGACGCCGCTAAAGACGTATCCCCCGAAGATCTAAAGTTTGTAGCCGATATGGTTGCCCGAATGAGAAAAAAGGAACGTAATGAAGATGATTGAACGAACCATATTATTTAATCTACCTCTATCAATAAAAGGTTTTTGTTTTTGTACTCCTGAAGGTGAAAAAATTTGTGTACTCAATTCAAGGTTTACTTTTGAAGCAAATAAAAAAACGCTTCTACACGAGCAAGGGCATATTGCAAATAACGACTTTGATTGTTGTTATTGCGTTGATGAAATTGAATTAGTTAGATCCAGGTAGTTTTATTTTTTTAGTTTTTCGATTAGTATTATGCTAACTAAATTATAATTAAGGAGATGTTTATATGGCATTTTTATTAAGCATTATATTATTATCAGCATTTATTTTTGGTTTTCAGTTTTCAATTGAATTGATTGTTGATGCTTTTCCTGGAATGCGGGGTTTGTTCTCTGGCAATGGAGCAGCAATTGCAATATTTGCTCTTTCTATTGTAATGAGCCTTCCGCTTTTTATAACAGTCCCAATTGCTATAATAGTTGGTATATTTTTTGCTAAAGTTTGGTATGCTGTGGTTTTACAATATTTAGCATTAGAAGGCGTATGGTTTATTTTTAATGCCATAATTACCATTCTTTTTGGCACTACTATAGTCGCTTTTTCTGGGGTATCAAAGTGGTTTGGTAATCGCGATAATGTTCAATGAAGGAGATTCATCCTATGAAAAAAATATTCATAATAGCTTTAATTGCAAGTATATGGTGTTCCAGTGTAGCGTTTGCATTTGTAATTGGCGGTTCTAACCTTGGAATTATGGGATACCCAGAATTTAATTCTTATTTGCCGTACGACCCTAGCCGTAATGATATTGCAAGGTATGTAGAAGAAGCTAAAGAGTATGTAGAAAATTGTAATAACGACATACAACGCATTCACGAAGCAAAATTGGAAGCAATATCCCAAGCTAATGACGCAGTTAATCGTTATAACCGAGGATATTAAATAAAAAAGACCGCCCCTGCGCCAACAGGAACGGTCAACGTAACGCCCACACACTAAGCGAGCTGATTACTATAAATATTATAGCACATCAGCTCTGCTACTGCATACTCAAAAAACAGTAAAGGAGCTGATTTTTTATGGCTAGAAAGAAGAAACGTGCAGACGGAAGAATTGTTATCACTAAAACATACAATGGGAAACGTAAGTTTTTCTATGGTGCTACAACCGCAGAAGCGGAACGCAAACGTGAAGCATACGAACAAGAGCAAAGCAAGAACATTTACAGCTCCGATATACTCTATGATGAATGGCTAGATGCCTGGTTAGAATATATAAGCGCTAATATATCTCCATCTACACTAAAAAGTTACGAATGCGTCGTTAATGCTCACTTGCGCAGCGAATTAGGCCAGTATAGCCTTGCTGAAATAACTTCTCCCCTTTTGCGGGAATTCCTAAATAAAAAGAAAGATAGCGGCTTGTCAGCTCGTTCTGTCGAATACATGCATACTTTACTAAAAACATCGTTGCGCTTAGCTGTTGATGATGATTTACTTATCAAAAACCCTATGGATAAAATTAAAAAACCAAAAAAAGAACCTACAAAAAAGATTGTAGCGTTGACCCAAGAACAAGTTAATGATTTTTTGAAAGGTGTAGATAACCAAGAAATATATCGTCTTTTTTATGTTGCACTTGCGACCGGTCTACGTCGTTCGGAAATATTAGGTCTGCGCTGGCGTGATATTGATTACGAAAACAAAACGATCACGGTCGATGAGCCAGTTATAAAAGTTGGAACAAAGGTTATAATATCAAAAACAACTAAGAACAAAACAAGTAATCGAACATTATATATTGACGACCAAACTATAAACATATTAAGGCAACAGCGTAAATCCGTTTTAGAGCGCCAGTTAAAGACCTTCGGATACATTGATAACGATTTAGTATTCCCTAGCGATAGCGGCAATCCTCGAAGCCCTGACTGGTTATCTCGAACAGCTACGCTTCACGGTAAAAAAACTGGTATGCCCGCAAGTTTTTCTTTTCACTCCTTGCGGCACACTCATGCAACGCTACTACTAAAGTCAGGTGTACATTTCAAGATAGTCCAGGCAAGGCTAGGGCATTCAACTTTTCAACAAACAATGGATACGTATTCGCATGTTACTCCCGACATGGACAAAGCAGCTGCAGAAAAAGCATCTAGTTTCTTCGTAGTCAAATTGTAGTCAGTCACCGCTTGATACTTTGTAGTCAAAAAGAAAAAGCACCCCAAAGGGTGCATGAGCACTAATGGTGCGAGTGACAGGAATCGAACCTGCACGCCGAAGGCGCTAGATCCTAAGTCTAGTGCGTCTGCCAGTTCCGCCACACTCGCAAACAGGCAAAAAAAATGGTGATCCACCCGCGACTCGAACGCGGGACACCCTGATTAAAAGTCAGGTGCTCTACCGACTGAGCTAGTGGATCACATTGGCTGGGGCGGCTGGACTCGAACCAACGCATGCGGGAGTCAAAGTCCCGTGCCTTACCGACTTGGCTACGCCCCAAGGATAGAAACCGGATAATTATGGGGTGACTGGAGGGGATCGAACCCTCGAGTAACGGAGCCACAATCCGCCGTGTTAACCGCTTCACCACAGCCACCAAATTGTCCAAACTTAATAGCTTGGCGACGAATGTTATTCTACCATAGCCACTAGTTTATGTCAATCTTTTTTATAAACTTTTTTACATTTTTTTGCAGGGATTATTATTTGCAGACAGCGATTGCTTCTATTTCAACTTTAACACCTTTCGGCAGTCCCGCAACCTGTACGCAGGAACGCGCAGGAGCGTTTTCAGCAAACTTTTCACCGTAAATGCTGTTAACAACGCCAAAATCTTCCATATCAGTCAAAAAAACAGTGGTTTTTACCACATCGTCAAAAGTCAAACCTGCCTCAGACAATACGCCTTCCATATTTTTCAAGACTCTGATCGTCTGCGCTTCAATACCTTCATCTACTACTTCGCCTGTTTCAGGAACCAAAGCTATCTGACCTGACATATACAACATACCATTAGCCATAACAGCCTGAGAATAAGGCCCGATAGCAGCCGGTGCATTTTCAGTCTTAATAATTTTTTTCATTTGATTTACCTCCATTTAATACTTATCTAAAATATTTTTCAAATTTTACCATCAGCGGCAAAATAAGCCTGTGCCCAGGCCAGTGCAGTTGGTGTCTGTGCCAGTCCGCCTTCCGCCGTTTCCTTGAGCGTGCAGGGCAAACGATCGCCTACTGACTTCATCGCATCAATGGCTTCGTCTGCAGGGATAAAGCTTGTGATACCAGCCAGAGCCAATTCTGCTGCCAGCAACGCCTGTGCAGCGGCACCGCCGTTTCGTTTGATACACGGCACTTCTACCAGACCGGCAACAGGGTCACAAACAAGCCCCAGCATATTTTTGAATACTATCGCCACTGCATGTCCTACCTGTTCCGGAGTGCCTCCCAGCACATCTACAGCGGCACCGGCCGCCATAGCCGCACCACTGCCGCATTCAGCCTGACAGCCGCCCATAGCGCCCGACAGTGAAGCGCGGCTGGCTATGACCATACCAATATTACCAGCCACTACCAAAGCTTCAGCCATTTGCCGTTCGTTCAAATTGTAATGCTGCTTCAATGCCAAAAGTACTCCCGGCAGAACGCCGCTGGCTCCGGCGGTAGGAGCGGCGACGATACGTCCCATCGCCGCATTGCATTCACCTACAGCCATGGCATAAGCCACAGCATCGTTAACGACACCGCCTAAAATATTTTTATAATTTTCAGACTGTCTGGCCTCCTGCAGCTTTTTAGCAGCACCACCAGTCAGGCCGCTGTGTGAACTTACCCCGGTCAGACCGAATGCTGCCGATTCTTCCATTACCTGCAGCATTGTCTGCATCTGCTCTAATATAGCATCTTCACTCAGTTCAAGCTCTTCGCTGCTGACCTTCAGCAGATAAGTATGTAACGGAACACCCTGATCAGCTGCGGCCTCAATCCAGGTCCTTAAAGAAATTTTCTCGTTAATCACGCTACACCTCACAAAACATTACGGATGAACCGCACCGACTGCATAGGTTCCAAAGCAGCAACCAGATTGATTATCGGCTCCGGCACGACCTGGTCACATTCAATGACCATCGTTGCCAACCCGCCTTTATTCGCCCTGAAAACCCGCATACCGGCAATATTGATACCGGCACTTGCCAAAGCGCTGCTGACCAGGGAAATAACACCAGGCTTATCCTTATGCAAGGTAAGGATCGCCGGCAGCTTACCGCTCAGTTCTACAGCCGCACCGTCAATAGAAGTTACCAGAACCTGTCCGCCGCCAATAGAAGAACCAATAACTTCGCATTTTCTGCCATCTGCAGCTGTCAATTTAAAATAGACCGTATTGGGATGTGTCAGATCACCTAGATTGATCGTGGAAAATGCGTATTCCAAGCCCTGCTTCTGCGCAAAATCCATTGCCTGCGGAATCCTGGCATCATCCGGCAGCCAGCCCATCAGTCCCGCAAGAAGCGCCATATCCGTGCCATGGCCGCGGTAAGTTTGAGCAAAGCTCCCATGCAAAGCAATCTGCGCCTTTACCGGCCAGGCCCCCAGAATGCTGATCGCCAATAACGATAAACGTACGGCTCCAGCCGTATGCGAGCTGGACGGACCAATCATTACCGGTCCGATAACATCAAATATATTCATAATAACCTCACTGCTTTTACTATTGCGTCCTTATTCCACATTATCCAGCGAACGATGCGCCAGACCTACACACAACTCATTGAGATTGAGCACGCCTACCGCCATATAAATAGCAACGCACAAATGCTCACCGCAGCGGGCAATACCGATCTTGCCGCCGACATTAAAGCCCAAAGCCTTGGTTTTCACCTGCTCTAAAGCCGCATGAGCAGCGCCTGCTACCGCACCGGCGCCAACATGCGTATCTGAAACCAGGCCCTGCCTCTGCGCTGCCACTACAGCACGTTCAACAATCTTGACAATAGACGGAATAAATTCCCCGCCAAAATCGACCGCTGTCGAACGAATACCCTGTTCAGCCAGTTCCTGCTTGATTCTCTGCTCTTCGCTGCGTGAACCTGTAACAGCTATTTTCAGGGCCGCACGGCCGATTTCAATACTGGTGAGTTTGCTGTCGGTCATAATATCAAGCCTCTTCCTCTACATATTCCGGTACTTTAATCGGAGTTTTATCAACAACTGCCACTATTAAAAAGGTTACAATACAAATAAGCCATTCAAAATAAATTACATGCTGCAGAACATGGAGCGCCGGTACAAATTCCCAGACCACCAGCCCTAAAAGTCCGACCAGCGTTGTATAAAAAGCACTGCTTCTGCGGCACAGCCCCGGCGCAAACACAGTAAATAAAAGACACAGGTCAGAGCGGTAGTCATCGACAGACCGGCAATCATGGTCTTCAAAATACCTGCGGCATTGAAAGCAAACCATAAGGTTATCAAACCAACCCCGAAAATAGTCAGACGATTGACAGTGACAAATTTTTCATCGCTGACAGAAGGATTAATAAAACGTTTGTAAATATCCTGACTGAACAAAGTGCCCGCCCCCAAAAGGATCGTGCAGGCAGTAGAAACATCGGCCGCCCACAAGGCAGCCAGCGTCGTTCCTGATGCCACCGGGTTCAGACTCATAACGACTTTCGGCAGAGCCATAGTCGCCGTAATATCCGGGAAAGAAACCTTCGCTACAATGCCGAGCAGCGCGCATAAAAATCCGATCGGGAAAATCAAAATGCCGCCTAAAAGAAAGCCTTTACGGGCAGTTTTGGCATCACGGGCACCACAGGCAATCTGCACCGGACCCTGTGCCGTGATCGCTTGTGTGACCATAACTATGAACCAGCCGATAATGACCGCCATCGGTATACCAGCCAAAGGATCGAACCAATCCAGCGTCGGCGGCAGCTGAGCCGCAATATTCTCGATCCCGCCTGCATTATTGACGGCGGCAAAGCAGGAATACAGGACACCGACATAAATCAGACAGACGCTGACGATATTGGAAAGACCTGAGGACCACAGACCGCCGATCAGGGTGATGCCGATGAAAACAACGGCACTCATCATCATGCCGCCTTTAAAACTGAAAATGTCAGGCAGCAGCGAAGCCAGAATCGCCCCGCCCGCCAAATACTGCAGCGCCGTAATAACAGACATAATAATAACAAGACCGACCGCGCTGATGACACGACCTTTCGTATCATAGTATTTCTCAAAAAATTCCGGAATCGTAGAAATCTTCATCGCCCGCAGTTTCCCAGCGGCTTAACCAAGCCCCATCAAATATCCGTCGAGCCTTTATCAGCCCGCCTTTTAACATAAAAACTGATACCAAACAAAAGCGCGATATACACGCACACGATAATCAACTGAATAGACAAATGCCACACTACCTTTCTACGCTGCTACATTGCTGCTTATTAAAACCACTCCGCGCCTCAGAAGGCGCCTGCTGCCATACTACCCTCCTACCCATCAAGTATGGATATAATTATATCAATTTTCTTCTGCAAAGTGAAGTAAAACAGCTTTTTAAAACACTTTTTTACTTTCTTTAGCTCATTTACATTCGCTGGCTGCCTTGTAAAATTTTTTATACTTTGCTGCCGGCAACAAGGATTTTAGATTTTTATGTCGAATGTAAAAAAGATTACAGAAGATTTATTTATCTGAAATTCCCTGATAAGTGAGGCTTAAATTTATGTATTCTTACAAAACCAGCGGCACCTGCTCTCAACAAATAAATTATGACATCGTTGACGGCAAGGTCCATAATGTTACTTTCGTCAACGGCTGCCCCGGCAATCTTAAAGCTATCGGCATCCTGGTAGAAGGACTTCCCGTTGAGGAAGTTGCCGCAAAACTGCGCGGCATTCACTGCGGCAACCGCAGCACATCCTGCGGCGACCAGCTGGCTCAGGCCCTGGAGCAGCATCTAAACAAATAACAACATCGCAAATTCCAAGGAAAGGGGGCACCTGCAATGTATAAGATCCTCAAAAGTACACCAAACGGCATCGATGAGCTTGAGCTTGAACAATTAGAAAAGGGCTGCTGGATCGACATTGTCAGTCCCTCCCCTGAAGAACTGCATGAAATAGCCGCCGCTACTAAGATCCAGCTGGATTTTCTGACGGCCGCACTTGACGAAGAAGAAAAATCGCGTATCGAAACTGAAGACGACCAGATCCTGATCCTGGTCGATATTCCTTTTTTACGCAGTAACAAAGACTACGACACACTTCCGCTCGGCATTATCATCGCTGAAGACTTTATTGTCACCGTCTGTCTGGAGCCTAACGCTGTTGTTGCTGACTTTTCTTCCTATAATCATCGTTTCTTCAGCACCTTCAAAAAAACGCGGTTCCTGTTCCAGATCCTTTATAAATCAGCTACTTTATATCTAAAGTATATTCGTATCATCATCAAACGTACTGATGAACTGGAGCAGCATCTGCGTAAATCCATGGAAAACTCCGAGTTATTCAACCTGCTGGATCTTCAGAAGTCACTGACCTACTTTACTACTTCCCTGCGCAGCAATTATATCGTTACTGAAAAACTGCTGCGTCTGCGTTCTACAAATCAGTCAGGACATTTGATCAAGCTCTACGAAGAAGACGAAGACCTTTTGGAAGACGTCATCATTGAATATAAGCAGGCTATTGAAATGGTTGAAATGTACAGCCATATTCTTAACAGCATGATGGAAGTATTTGCCTCTATCATCAGCAATAACCTGAACTTAGTTATGAAGTTCCTGGCTTCTGTAACCATTATTTTAGCTATCCCCACAACTATCGGCGGCTTATGGGGCATGAACGTTCCGGTGCCTCTGGAAGGTAACGAATTCGGTTTTGTCACCATCACTTCCATCGCCCTGCTGATTTCTGTAGGTACAGGCTACTGGTTGTGGAAACGCCGCATGTTCTAGGAGGATATTATGTCAAAAATACTAGCAGAACAATTATTGGCCGGTATTATTCTCGGCGATAACGATAATCAGGAATATATTTATCTTCCAGGCGGAGAAGTAGGAAGCGATACTCCCTGCTGTGTCTTTGAAAGCAAGTCCGGACGACAGGACCTGCCGCTGGATAAAGCCGTAGAACAGGCCAAGCGTCTGCATCTCAAACCTGTGACGCATCCGGAAATGGGTCGGCGCTCATACTGAACCTGAAGAAGAAGACCCCGCTGCAATAATGCAGCGGGGTTATTTTATGCTTTTTTTTTTACATAACGTTCCCAAAACTCCTCTGCCGGTAGCGGTCTGGCAAAATAATATCCCTGACCCAGCTGACAGCCCAGCTTTTGCAACACCTTGAGCTGTTCTTCCGTTTCAACGCCCTCGGCCAAAGTCAGTGTATCGCCAAATTCACGGCACATTGAAACTGCTGCCTTAAACAGAATCTGTGCCTTAGGGTTAATGACGATAGTGTCCACCAAACTCTTATCGAATTTTACCGTATCAAAATGCACCTGCGACAATAATTCCAGATTAGAAAAGCTGGTACCGAAATCGTCCATTGAAATACTGAATCCCGCCTCATGCATCCGTTTGATCAAATCTACAAGCAGCTCTTTTTCCAGCAAACCAAAGCTTTCCGTGATCTCCACATCTATCAGTCCCGGATCGATACCATATTCTCTGCAGATCGCCACACCATCTTTGATTATGTCTTCCGCAATCAGCGTCACCCGCGAAACATTTACCGAAACCTTAAACAGCTTGTCGCCCTGATCGCGCCATTTCTTCAGCAATTGGCAAACGGTCTTCAAAACAAAGGTATCGATATAATTTATTAAACCAATATCTTCATAACACGGAATAAAATTATCCGGAGCTATCACATTGCCATGTCCGTCAATTTTTCTGATCAGAGCCTCCGCGCCCTCCAGCATTCCTGTCTGTAAATTTATTTTAGGCTGCAGGTAAACTTTGAACCTTCCTGCCGCGATCTTGTCCAGCAGCCGGTGCGCGCTTTCAGCTTTATGATTATAATCGGCGGCCAGATTTTTATAACCAAACGATTTAGTTGCCTCCATCACTGCATTAGCCTGGGATACCTTTTTATAAATATCCCGGCAATTATCGCTCCATAAGCTGCCGACCGAGACCCTGAAATCTGTTTCCGCACTGAATTTAGCTTTCAGCTCCGTTACTTTTGCTTCAAACTCCGCTTTACCTGTATTCAGTGATAAGCTGACAAACTCATCACTGCCCACCCGAAACGAATTAATGCCAAAAACACTTTTGATCAGTGTTGCCATCCTGATCAGGACCCTGTCACCCGAATGATAGCCCTTGGTTGCATTGATATTGCGCAGCCCGTTGATATCCATATCGACAATACCAATCTGCCGTATTTTCTTAATTTCTATATCCTTCAACAGACTGCTGTATTTCTCTCTATTATACAGTCCGGTAAGATTATCTACCCAACGGATCTGTTCCAATTTTTGATCCAGATATTTTTTCTGCTGTTCCAGTTCTTCTTCCTTAAAATTATATAGAATTTCAAAACGCAGACGACGCCCCATATAATTGAATAAAATACTCTTGACCTGTAAATAGCGCTGTACCGACGGCTGATATATTTCTTCCACAAACATGCGCTCTGTAGTCAGCAGATTATTCCGGCAGAACCTGCACTTGCTGCTCAGTCCCTGTAAAACCGTATAACATTTTTACCGCAGTAGCTGTCATCTTCATAAGCCAGCTGCAGCATGTCTTTCGCACTCTTATTCATATAAACAATTTCACAGGTATCAACATCAATCAGATAGATCGCCCGCGCAGTTTCTGTGCGTGCTATTTGAGGAAATTCGTCGAAGCCCATCATTTTCGAGCTCATTTCTGCACCTCTTTTATAAATATTCCCAGTCGCAACTTTTACTTTAGTTAAAAAAAGCTTCTTCAGGATATTTATTTTTAACATTTTTAAAAGTTTGCATTTTGTTTATCCATTTGTATTATAACATCATTATAATATCTATTCAATATTTTTGGTTTTTTAGAATATTTTTATTCTTAAAACAACAAAAGGCGCTGTGTAATTTATACACAACGCCTCAAAGACCACTTTTATTTAATTACAATAACTGGCAGTTCGGATTCTTCGATCACCGTTTTACTGACACTGCTTTTTAAAAGCCCTTCCAAAGCTCCAAAACCGCGGCTGCCAATAACAATGCTGTCACAGTTTTCGCGACGGCTCAGCTTAATTATTTCTTCAGCTGCTCTACTGCCGATAGCCAGCAGATAATCGCAGGGGATTTCCTGTTTGTCCATTAAGTGCTTGGCAGCGCCCAGCACCTCATTGCCGATCTGCATCACCGGCCCATTGGCACTGTAGACCAGTTCTTCTTCCAAAGGAGCACCGCCGACAGCTTTAATCCCCGGCTTAACGACCGTCAAAATAACCAGGTGTCCACCCGACAGCTTTGCCAGCGAAGCGGCATATTCCATGGCCCGCCAGGAATATTCAGTCCCGTCGATAGGTACGAGGATTTTTTTCAACATATTCATCATCCTTCATCAAAACTTTAAACACAGCTCCGCAATTATTTTACGATCAGTACCGGCACTGTTGCATACTGAGAAACCTTGGAACTGACGCTGCCCAGGAAAAATTCAGCAATGCCGCTGAGTCCGCGGCTGCCCAAAACGATCGCGTCGGCTTCCACTTTTTTGGACAAAGCGATGATCCGTTCCGACGGATGCCCTACTTCCATATCATATTCAACTTTATGCGGATAGGAGCCGACCATTTCTTTGGCCAGTTCCAAAACCTTATCACCGACTTTTTCCAATTCGCTGTTACCCTGATTAATCGTAGCATGGTCAAGCGGGACTGCCAAAAGAGCAGCATTATTATAAGGCTGGATTACGTTCACTACCAAAATTTCACTCTCAAATTTTTTACCGATCTCCAACGCATTATTCAATGCGCGCCATGCGGTTTCGGAACCGTCTACAGGTACTAAGATTTTTTTAAACATAATACGCACCTCCTGCTATCTTAACTGCTTTTAGAATATTCAAAATCAATAATAAGCTTATTGGTTTCACTGTTAATTTCTCTTTTTACAGCCTAAATTCCTGCTAAAGCAAAATTATTTAACTTTATTTTTTTTCGCCTGATGCTTCAGGGATTTTTTACTTACTTTTTTGATCTCTGACGGTGCCGGAGCATCATCCATACTGCCGCCTTTACCAAAACGGTAATACAGCAGCATTAATCCTAAAAGCAGCATCGGCAGGCCGCCGATAACATAACGGTATTCGGCCGGCGCAGTGATCGTCAGAAAATCATAACCAATGATCGCTATCGGCACAAGAATGATCTGCGAATAACGGCTTGCAGAACTCGTCGTCCCCATAAGACGGATCACCAGTCCGTAAGCCAGGAAGGCCACAGCAAAAGACACAAAAGACATAAAGCATAAGAAAATAAAAAATTCCATAACAGCTCTCCTCGTTTAACGTTCTTCCCTGTCATAAGGCTGCCCCAGCGCCTGAGGCGCTGCCAGACGGCCCCCTTTGCGGGCCAGAACCAAAATCAAAACCACTATCGTAAAAATATATGGAAGCATATTCAAAATAAAAACAGACACGGGCAGGCCAATGACCTGCAAATGAAAGCCCAAAGCATCAATGCCGCCGAAAGATACGAACCAAGCAGCGCACGCCAGGGATCCCACAGAGCAAAAATTACAAGTGCCACCGCGATCCAGCCGCGTCCGGCCGTCATATTTTCCAGCCAGCAGGGAGCATAAGCCAGCGACAAATACGCGCCGCCCAAACCGGCTAAAGCACCGCCCATGATCACATATAAATACCGCAGTCCAAAAACATTGACGCCTACAGCATCTACAGCAGCCGGATTTTCTCCCAAAGCCCTCATAAACAGCCCTGCTCTTGTACGGTACAGATAAAAGCAACAGCAGCCACTAAAATATAACTGCAGTAAACCAGCAGATCCTGCCTGAACAGTACCGGCCCCAGCACCGGGATCTCACTGAGCCCCGGTACAGCCAGCTTACTGAAAACAACAGTCGCCTGCTGCCCCACATAATCCAAACCCAGATAACCGGATAGACCCGTGCCAAACAAGGTCAGCGCCAAACCGCTGACGACCTGGTTTGCCCGCAGGGTGACAGTCAGAAAAGCGTGTATCAGCGCCATCAATGAACCTGCCAGCAGCGCCATCCCAACACCACTTAGAAGACTGCCCGTCTGCTGAGCGGCAATGAACCCGGCACAGGCACCGACCAGCATCATCCCGTCCACACCCAGATTGGTAACACCAGCTCGCTCGGAAATCAGTTCACCCAGCGCAGCAAACAAAATAGGGGTACCGGCCGTAATAGAGGCAGCTAAAATTGAAATGAGCAATGTCTCATTCACTCTCTTCGCCTCCTTCATTTTTGATCAGGCGCAGCTGATAATTGGTAAAGATATCAGCGCCGACGACAAAGAATAAAATAGCTCCCTGCAGCATTGTTGCCACAGCCGAAGGAATCCCCAGTGTCTGCACCATAAACCCGCCGACATGGATAATCGCAAACAAAAAAGCTACTACGATAATCGCTGCCGGATGCAGCCGCGCCAGCCAGGCCACAATAATTGCCGTATAACCATAACCGGGACTGATACCCGGCTGCAGCTTGCCAACGATGCCGCTGACTTCAATCATGCCGCCCATCCCGCAGACAGCACCGCTTAGCAGCATCACCAGCAAAACATTTCTGGGAATATTGATCCCGGCATAACGGGCAGCCGTAGGATTGGAACCAATAACAAGTGTCTCGTAGCCCCAGCGGGAATCACGAAAAACTACTGCCAGAACTGCCGCTAAAACAAATACAATAATGATACCGGCATGTACGCGCAGATCTCCGAAAGAGGGCAGCAAAGCCGACTCACTGAAGGCCGCTGTCAAAGGAAAATTCAAGCCCTTGGGATCACGCCACGCACCATAGACCAGATAATTGACCCATAAAATTGCAATATAATTCATCATCAGCGTCGTAATCAGTTCGCTGACCAGCCACTTGGTTTTGAACCACCCGGCTAAAAGTCCCCACATCCCGCCTGCCGCAGCTCCCAGCAGCAGCATGCCCGGCAGCATGATCATAGAAGGCAGGTCAGGATAAGTCAGCGGCAGCCAGCTGGCCGCACAGGCTCCCATATAAAACTGCCCTTCAGCGCCGATATTCCAGATCTGCATCCTGAAGGCAATGGCAATGCCTAATCCGCACATCGCCAGCGGTATCATTTTGACGATCGTTTCCGAAATACCATACTCAGAACCTAACGCACCGCTGAACATGGCATAATATACCTCAAAAGGATCGCGCCCCGTCACTGCAAAAAAGATACCGCAGAAAACCAGAGCGGCGAAAGCTGCCACCACCGGCACCAGCGAGCGCATCAGCGGACTGGGTGCCAGACGTTTTTCCATTACCAGCTTCATACGCCCGCACCTCCCGCTTCGGTAATACCCGCCATCAAAGCACCGATTTTTTCTGTATCCATTTCGCTGACAGGGAATTCACCTAAAATCTGCCCGGCAAACATAACGCCTACACGATCAGCCAGCTTTGCGATTTCCTCCAGCTCTTCCGATACCAGAATGATCGCAGTCTGTTCTTCTTTCAGCTGCAGCAGCAGCTTGTGCACTGCTTCGATAGCACCTATATCCAAGCCGCGTACCGGGTACAGTACGATCATCAGCTTGGGTTTAGCGGCTATCTCGCGTCCCAGCAGCAGTTTTTGCAGATTGCCGCCGCTCATCATCTTCACCGGCTGGAAAATCGATCCCAGCTTCACATCAAAATCTTCTACGATACGTTTTGTCGCCGCTATAGCAGCTTCACGCCGAATCCGCCAGCTTTTGGAAAATTTACCGTCATATTCTTTCAGGATCACGTTATTGACAGAATCCAGATTTGGCACCAGCCCCATACCCAGACGATCCTCCGGCACATAACTGATACCTGCTTCGATCATTTCTTTCGGTTTTTTATTGGTAAGGTCCTGTCCGTAAAAAAATATTTTTCCGCCCATCGACGGCCGCAGTCCGGCAAGTACCTCAGCCAGCTCGCGCTGACCGTTGCCCGATACTCCGGCGATACCATAAATTTCACCCGCTCTGACTGCAAGCCTGACATTGTTCAGTCCAACCGTATTCATATCATTGAGAGCTGAAACCTGCTCCAGCTGCAGCACCACTTCCCCGCAGTGCTCGCAGTTTTTTTCATAGGTATTCAGCACCTCGCGGCCGATCATCATCTGCACCAGCTTGTCGCGACGCATATCTTCTTTTGCGGCGCTGCCGGTTACACAACCGCTGCGCAAAACAGTTACTCGGTCGGCCAGTTCCTCGACTTCGTTGAGTTTGTGGGAAATAAAAACTACCGCGCAGCCGTCGTCTGCCATCTTTCTCAGATTGACGAACAGCTCGCGTGTCTCCTGCGGCGTCAGAACAGCCGTAGGCTCATCCAGGATCAGCACACGGCTGCGATGATAAAGCATCCGCAAGATCTCCACGCGCTGTTTTTCTCCCACACCAAGCTGCCAGACATAGGCCCGCGGATCTACCTGCAGTCCATATTTCTCACCCAGACTTTCAATATCTGCTATGATCTGCTCCGGTTTCAGCAAAAAACCGCCTTTGCTCTGGCTCAGAACGATATTCTCAGCTACCGTAAAAGATTCGATCAGTTTAAAATGCTGATGTACCATCCCTATACCGCTGGCAATGGCGTCAGCAGGCGAAGCAAACTTTACTTCCTCCCCGCCAACCATGATACATCCTTCTGTAGGCTTGTAAAGACCTGTAAGGATACTCATCAAAGTACTTTTACCGCTGCCGTTTTCACCCAAGAGCGCATGTATCTCACCGGGGTACAATTCCAAATTTATTTTATTGTTGGCGATAACGCCGGGAAACCGTTTCGTTATCTGCCGCATACTGATAAGAGGCAAGGTCATGACTTTGCTCCGTTCATCATAAAATTAATCCGCTCCTCCGCATAGCCGCGCGCCGATCTGGCGGGCAACATGGACTCCGCTCGCACTGGCCTGTGACAACCCCCTGGTGATACCGGCACCGTCGCCGACGGCGAACAGGTTCGGGATCTTCGTTTCCAGCTTATCATCAAGTTCCAGACGCGCACTGTAGAATTTTACCTCTACACCGTAAAGCAGGGTATCGGCATTAGCCATCCCCGGCGCCACCTTATCCAGCGCATAAATCATTTCGATGATATTATCCAAATGGCGTTTAGGCAGCACCAGGCTCAAATCGCCGGGCGTAGCCGACAAGGTAGGCTTAGTAAAGCTCTTTTCCAGACGTCTTTCATTAGTACGCCGGCCTTTGATCAAATCGCCGAAACGCTGCAGCAGCACGCCTCCGCCCAGCATATTGGAAAAAGAAGCGATACGTTTGCCGTATTGATGCGGTTCAGTAAACGGTTCTGTAAATTTATTGCTGACCAGTAAAGCAAAATTCGTATTATGACTGTGCAGCTTGGGATCGCGGAAGCTGTGCCCGTTGACTGTAATGATGCCGTCAGTATTTTCGGCCACTACATAACCGTTGGGATTCATACAGAAAGTACGGACCAGATCATTATACTGCCGTGTCCGGTAGACCAGCTTAGCTTCATAGACTTCGTCAGTAATGTGTTTAAAGACCTGCGCCGGCACCTCTACCCGCACGCCTACGTCGACCTGATTGTTAATAAAGGACAATCCCAGTCCGCGGCACTGTTCGGTAAACCATTCCGCACCGGCACGTCCGGGAGCAGCGATCAGATAATCACAGCGAATATCAGCTTTATCCTCGCCGCGAACGCCCAGTTCAAAACCATCACCGTGCCGTTTGATAGTTTCCACATGGGTATTACAGCGGATCTCCATTCGCTCAGCCAGATATTTATAAATATGCTCCATAATAATAAGGTTATTTTCAGTCCCCAGATGCCGGACCTTGGCGTTTAAAAGATGCAGATCATGTCCCAGCGCCAGACCGCCGATAGTACTGTTCTTTGTGCTGAAATATTCGCCGGGAGCGCCATGACGGCAATTAAGCTCATCAACATAATCAATCAGCTCGATTACAGTCTTTTCCGGAATATACTCGCTCAGCCAGCCGCCGAATTCAGTCGTAAAATTATACTTACCGTCCGAAAAAGCACCGGCACCACCAAAACCGCGCATGATATCACAAGGGACACAACGCAGGCAATGATCCACTTTTTTTGCAGCCAGCGGGCATTGACGCCGTTCGATTGGATTGCCTTCCTCCAGCATGATCAGCCTGACCGTCGGATATTTCAGAGTAAATTCATAAGCTGCGAAAACAGCCGCAGGGCCACCGCCGATAATCGCTACATCATAGTTCTCGTACATAAAGGACCTCCATTCATTATGGTTTGATCACAAATCGTATTTTTTACTTTCATCACCCAGTGGTTCATCTTTTTTAGGGTCATTTTTAAAAAGCTCAATATTTTTCTTTGCTTCACGCAAAGCATCATCATACACAGTTTTAAACGGACTCAGGTCCGCCGGTTTACCGGCCTTCAGCCATTCGGTAACGACCCGTCCCAGCGCATAGGTAGTCCCTACAGCTACAGGTATCTGCAAGGGAGCAAACGGGATCAGTGTCGTCAGCGTACTGCCTACAAAATAAGCTCCTAAAGAACTCAGCAGGCTTACGGCCGCCTTTTCTCCGATTTCTTCTTCATAAACACTGCCTAATTTTATCACCAGATACGCGCGCCATTGTTGGCGGAGCATTAACCCGGCGCGGGCAGCAGCCCAGCGGCACAAAGTTTCAGCTTCCTCCTGACGCAGCCGGTCGTCAATGACAGTGACCTTAGTTTCCTGATTCATATCCATTTGCATACCCTCCTTCAGGCATAGTAAACCACTTATTATTATTCGCAATCTTCCCGAAAAATCCTGCTAAGTCCTGCCGATAAATACGCTGTCGGGCATAAAAAACCGCAGGCTGTAAAACCTGCGGCCAAATTTTTTTATAAGGGCAAAACTTATTTTTCCAGCCCGTCAGCCTGACGTTTGGCAATCACCTGACGCATATAGTCAGTAACCAAAGCCGTACTTTCTTCAAACAACACCAGCGCATGCGTAGCCTTTTTCTCTAAAAACGGGATCAGCTTTTCCAAATTTTCTTTCTGATCGACGATCGTCACCAAAACAGGCAGGTTGGAAACACCGGTAAAAAGTGATACCGGACGACGGTCGATCCCACGCACTTCGGTCGCATAACCTTCGATACCTTTAATGACGGTAGCGCCGGCGATCTTTAAACGGCGGGCTTCTTCAAGAATCGTTCTGTACAGGGGATCGTTGCCTACTATAACGTCCTCGCCCGTATAAATTTTAAGCATCCAGCATTTTTTGAATTCTGCCGTCATATAACTCACACCTTCCCATAAATTATTATTTTTCTTGTTACTTTAATTATAGCACGCAGTTTCTGAAAATTCATGTTTTAGAGTATAAATAATAATAAATAATTTTTGTAACACTAGCTACACTTTATTCGGCCGCTTAAATTTCCTGCTGCCGAGTATTGGAATTTGATATAATAAAATAAGCATTTGACTATTCGACCACAAGGAGGCCTACCATGTCTGTTACCTGTCAGGATCTATTGACTTTAAAATATTTTGAACGTATCAAGCTGGTTGCCGGGCCAAACGGTCTGGACCGTACGGTCACCTGGCCCTACGTAGGACAGACTTCAACTGTCTCGCAATGGGTACACGGCGGCGAGCTGCTGTTTATTACCGGCATTGTGCACAGCGCCGATAAACTTAAGGATCTCATTTTAGAATGTATCCAGAAAAAATTAGCCGGTCTTGTAATCTTGGTCGGCAATGAATATATCAACTCTATTCCAGAAGAACTGCTGGCCCAGGCCGACGCAGCCGATTTCCCGCTTTTTGAAATGCCCTGGGACGTAAAGCTGATTGATGTAACGCGCGAAATAACCGACCTGATAATGCGTGATAAATTTGAAATCAAAAAGTCAAAAAACTTTCTGGGCCGCCTGCTTTTTGCTTCCGATGTTGATTACCGGCAAATGCTTGATACAGCGATCATCAACGATATCCAATTACTGGAATATAAATTTATTGCTGTTTTTAACGTCAGTCACCCCGCTGATGAAATCATGACAGATGCAGGCCATGACAGCCTTGAAGATAAACTGCAGCATTCTGTCGACAGTCTTTGTAAAGAGAAACAGCTGCCGGTCATCACATTGGTCTACGGCAATAATGTGATCTGCCTTGCCAGCGCGCCTACACAGGAAAAAGCAGCTGAGGCGGCAGCTTATCTGGAAACCGTCTGCGGTCTTTTAAGCCAGCTCTACAGCGGCAGCAACCTTTACCTCAGCTTTGGCCGTCCTTACGCCGATGTCGAACAAATCAAAATCAGTTATCAGGAAGCGCAGAAAGCGCTGCTGCTCTGGAAAAAGATGGGACGCAGCAATCACATTGTCTACTATTCCCAGCTTGGTTTATACCGCCTGCTGTTTAAAATCGATGATAAAGAAGAAATCCGCGAATACTATCACTATAATCTCGGTGTGCTCCTGCAGCATGACAGCAAAAATAATTCGGAGCTTCTGGAAACGCTGCGTCAGTACTTATACTGCAACGGCAATCTTGTTAAAACATCACAGGCACTGTTTATTCACCGTAATACACTTTTATACCGTCTTAACCAGATCCGTGATCTGCTGGGGCGCGATATCGACGATGCCCTGGTACGACTTGAGCTGCTGAGCAGCATCGTCGCCAAAGACTACCTGGAAGAATAGCAAAAGACCAGACCCTCAAGCAGCGGTCCGGTCCTTTACTGTTGTTTTATTTACAGGAGGATTTGTAGGTTTACTCAAATTTATCAGCCTTCCGGAACGGTAACTGCCTCTTCCGGAGGCTTTTTTTGTTTTGCCAGTGACAGTGTAACTACGCCCGTCATAATCATGGCACAGGCAACGATCTTGATCGTAGTCACTGTTTCTCCCAAAAGCAGTACGCCGCAGATAATGCTGGTAATAGGCTCGAAGGTAGTCAAAATAGCGGCAGTAGAAGCACCGACATGCTTGATGCCTATCTGCAGCAGCGAGAGGGCTACCACCGTACACAGCAATGCAAACACAGTGGAAATAAACCAGGCCTGCGGCGTCAGAGTCGTCAAAGTCAATTCACCTGTTCCTATGCCAAAGATCCCCATAGCGATCGAAGACATCAGTGCTACATAAAAAGAAATTTTAAAAACAGGCTGATTTTTCAAACCGCTTTTATCCATATAAATGATATAAAAAGCATACGTAACGCCGGAAGCGACCGCTAAAAACAGCCCCAGAAAAGTCCCGCCGCTGAAACCAGCGCTCATATCCACACCCAGAAAAAAGCAGGCAATCCCGGCAGTAGCGATCAGCAGAGCAATAAATTTCTGCAGTCCCAGCCGTTCTTTATAAAAAAGTACGCAGCCGATAGTCACAAAAACAGGATAAATAAAGTGGATCGTTGTTGCTACACCTACGTCGATCAATGAAAAGGCAATAAACAACATCAGCGTAGTCACAGCATTACCGATACCGCCTAAAATAGTCAGGCTCCACAATTCTTTGGCGCTGACCTGTAAAGATATGCCCTGATACCAAAGAATCGCCAAAAGCACCGGTAAGCTCAAAAATTACGCAAAAGGTCAGGGTCACCGGATTGCTGCCAGCCTCGCCATAGGTCATCGGCCCTAGAGTAAAGGCAAACCCGAAGGTAACAGCCGACAGCATCGTCAGTAAAATACCACTGGTACTTGTATTAGCCATGATAATTCTCCTTTATGGAAGACAAAGCGGCAGATCCGCCGCTTTGTCTAAACCGGAATTAAAATTCTTTATCGCAGATTTTTACCAATTCATCTAAAACACTGTCAATGATCAGCTGTCCGCGGGCAGCTGAAGAAGAACGCGCCGGAGCAAGTACGCCGGTAGGCGGAACCGCATCTTTAGGCACAGGATAGATATGATACGGACAGGGAGTCGCTCCTGGGTATCTACCATTCTTTCTTCATGCACCAATTCAGGGGCGAAAGCCATCATCAGAGAGGTTTCCGTAACAGCTGCGTGCTCAAAAGCCCAGCCCGGGAACGGTACTTCGTCAAACACTTTATCGATGATCTCTGCCGGCATCGGGTCCCACCAGTTAGCGATCAAAATCTTGGCCTGTTCGCCATATTTTTGAGCTATCAGGTCGACTGCTTCGCAGACAAAAGCTTCATTTTCAAAGTGACAGCTAAGCACCATGATTTTTTTCACGCCGTCTTTAATAAGCTCTTCCAGAACATCATAGGTCAAACGGACAAGAGTATCACCGTTCAAATCAACAGTTCCGGGAACAGGGGCCGCCGCCGGAAAGAGGTTTAGATTTATAACCATAGTTGATTGCCGGCGCTACCATACCGCCAACACGCTGCGCCAGTCTTTCGGCAAAGCCGTTAGCCAGAACCGTATCTACACACAGCGGCAGATGGGGGCCATGCTGTTCGCAGGCGCCGATAGGCAGAATAGTGATCGCTCCTTCGTCGATTTTCGCTTTAAATTCCATCCAGGTCATTTCGTTCATTCTGATCATGATTTATCGCTCCTTTAATATCCATATTTTAATGTCGTTTACCTGCATTTTTCCTTGTTGCTTTGTTCTTTTAAGAAAGAAAGTTGTGAGGACCTGCGGCAGTGCCGCATTTAATTAGGAACTTACTTGACTAAGAGTTTTCGTCCTGTCCCCGGGCCGTTTATTTTTGTGCAGCAGCTAGCTTTACTGTGCTTTCAGTATACCCCCGCTTCAACCTTGTACACAACGTACAAAAAGGCCAAAAACATTCCAGCCTGCAAGTGCATTTTTTGCACAAGTCAGTACTGCTCTTTTTGTATCATTCATACAGTGCTTTTTATATTTCGACTTGCTATACTGATTGCGACAAGAGTTTTCGTTACGAAGCTCCTCCGCCACAACATTAAGTTTGTAAAGGAGACTTTATAATGAAAAGCATATTATTCACCAACGCCAAATTAAAAGGTCAGAACGGCCTGCAGGACATTTATATAACTGATGGTAAATTTAAAGAGATAGGCCCCGGTCTTGCCGCAAAAGTAACAGCTGAGAAGGTCGTAGATCTTGAAGGCAAACTCGCCGTACCGCCTTATGTCGATCCCCACATTCATCTTGATTACGTTTTCACTGCACTTAATCCGGCGGCAGCCAACAAAACCGGTTCTTTATTTGAAGGCATCCAGCGCTGGTCTGAAACAAAAGGCAGGCTGACCAAAGAAGAAATCAAAGAACGCGCCCGTCAGGCCATGAAACAGGAGATCCTTACCGGCGTGCAATATATCCGCACCCATGTTGACGTGACTGATCCCAAGCTTACAGCCCTGCGGGCCATACTGGAGCTGCGCGAAGAAGTCAAAGATACCTGCACCCTGCAGATCATCGCCTTCCCGCAGGAAGGGATGTATGCTTATCAGGGCGGTGATAAATTAGTTGAAGAAGCTCTCACTATGGGCGCTGACCTGGTCGGGGCCATCCCCCATTTTGAATATACACGTGAAGACGGCGTTAAAAGCGTCCAGAAAGCTTTCGAACTGGCAGTAAAATACGACAAAATGGTCGATATCCACTGCGATGAAACTGACGACGACCAGTCCCGCTTTATCGAAGTCCTGGCCGCCGAAGCACTGCGCAGCGGCATCGCCGAAAAAGCCACTGCCAGCCATACCTGTGCCATGCATTCTTACAACAATGCCTATACTTATAAGCTGTTCAAATTACTGGGGCTTTCCAAAGTCAATTTTATTTCCTGCCCTACCGAAAACATCCATCTGCAGGGACGTTTTGACAACTACCCCAAACGCCGCGGCCTGACGCGTGTCAAGGAATTGAACGAAGCCGGCATCAACGTCTGCTTTGCCCAGGATTCCATGAGCGATCCCTGGTATCCTGTCGGCAACGGTAATCTGATGAATATTCTTGACGCCGGTATACACATCGCGCAAATGATGAGTATCGAAGAAATCAGCAACTCCCTCGACCTGATTACAGTCAACGGCGCCCGCACCCTGAATATTCTCGATCAATACGGTATCGAAGCCGGCAAACCGGCCAACTTTATCGTTCTCAATGCCAAAGGCGAATTTGAAGCAGTCTGCAATCGCGTTTCCGTTGCCTGTTCCGTCCGCGACGGCGAATTTCTTTTTGAACGTGCCCCCGAAGTTATTACTACAACCAACGGGCTCTTAAAATAATATTCCCGGCCCCTTAACAAATAACAAAAAGCACTGCCGTTATTAAATACGTCAGTGCTTTTTTATCTGCAGAAAGAAACCTGAAAACCAGCATTTTCTGTAATATTTTTCGCAAAAATTTTACTGGTTTCAACAGCTCACGTAGCAGGATTTTTGATCCGTTTGTAGAAGTAAGTATATACAAAAAGAAAACAAGATATCATCTGAAAATCATCTAAATTTTAACCTGACTTTTGCGGAGTGTTACCACTACCGCCTGTAACATTTCCGATCTGATCTATAGGCGCGGATGTTTTAAGGAGGGATTTACCATGATGAAAAAGATTCTTGTACCGTTCGATGGTTCCGAAACTGCGCTGCGTGCACTGGAGTTTGCAGCCGGCATCGGCAAACCGTTTGGCAGCGAAATTATGGTAGTCAATGTTATTGTACCTTACGACTACACTAAAGTTCCGCCAAGAAAACCTAAAAATGCTATTGAAGAAGCTGAAATGGCAGCCAAAGAACCGGATCCGACTCCGCTTGATATCGCTAAAGGTATTTTGGATAAGCTGGGCTGCACTACCGCATCCTATCGTCTGATCGTTGATATCGACCCGGCTGAGAGGATTTTGGAATATGCCAAAACTGCCGAAGCTGATATGATCGTGCTCGGCAACAGAGGTATGGGCATGCTGGCCGAACTGCTGATGGGCAGCGTGAGCATGAAGATTTCGCAATATGCAGAATGCCCCGTAGTAATCGTAAAATGATCAGTTAATATACATATTCCCGTCTTGTAAAGGCGGTAATCCCTTGGAAACGGCCCCTTACCCGCTGGAGGTAAGGGGCCGAAGTGTTTTTCAGAATCACTTATCTGTCAATGTATCATTCATACTGCCGCTGCGAAACCCTTCCAGATCTAAACTTACATACAGGAACCCCGCCTTCCTTAAAGCTTCCACGATCTTCCGGCGCAGCTGCGGCTGCGCAATTTTTTCAATAACGGACTCAGCAACTTCAATGCGCGCCAATTTGCCGTGACAGCGTACACGCATTTCGGCAAAACCAAGATCCAGCAAAATCTGCTCTGCTGCTTCTATCATCTGCAGTTTTTCTGCAGTAATAACTTCACCATAAGGTATACGTGAGGCCAGGCAGGCATAGGAAGGCTTATTCCAGGTAAAAAGCTCAAACTCCCTTGACAGCAGCCGTACTTCTTCTTTAGTAAGTCCCACTTCCCGAAAAGGACTTTTGATCCCCAGCTCTGCTATCGCTTTCATCCCGGGGCGGTAATCACCTTCGTCATCTATATTGGAACCATCTGCGACGCAGCTGCAATGATACATCCCAGCCATCTCCACAACGGTTTCAAATAAGGCACGTTTACAATAATAACAACGTTCCGGACCATTCTCTGCAAATCCCGGAACAGCAAGCTGATCGACTCCGATTTCAAAATGCGGTATTTTCAGTTCGCGCAGCAGCTGTGCCGCGTCCCTCGCTTCGTGTCCCGGATAACTTGGCGTCCTTACCGTCACCGCCAGTACGTTATCACCCAAAGCCTCGCGTGCGGCATACAATAACAGCGAAGAGTCGACGCCTCCTGAAAAAGCCACGGCAACGCTGCCGTAACTGCGCAGCGTATCCAGTAAATCTAAATATTTCTTTCGCAATTCTACTTGCATTTTACACCGCCTGTCTTAATTCTGACGATTAACTAAATCTTCAATAGCATTTTCACGCAAAGCTGTCTTCATAACCTTACCTGTACCATTTTTAGGCAGCTGCGCGCAGAAGAAAAAATATTTTGGTACCTTGTAACTGGCAAGACGCTCCATTAAAAAGCGCCGCAGCTGCGGTTTTGTCGCCGCCGCGCCCTCCTTCAATACCAGATAAGCACAGACCGCCTGACCGCGCAGCTTATCCGGCACACCTACTACAGCGTTTTCCTGCACTGCCGGATGATGATACAACGCTTCCTCGACCTCACGCGGATAAACATTTTCCCCGCCTGTAATAATCATATCCTTGAGCCTGTCAACGATAAAAATATAACCTTCTTCATCCTGATATGCCAAATCACCTGTATGCAGCCAGCCGCCGCGTAAAGCTGCAGCCGTTTCTTCCGGGCGATTCAGATATCCCAACATCACATTGTCCCCCCGGACGCACAGCTCGCCTACCGTGCCGCTGGCAACCCGTCTGTCATCCTCATCACGGATCTCAACTCTTACATTCGGCAGCTGCGGTCCAATTGATCCGACCTTGATTTTTTCAGCCGGATTAACAGTACAGACCGGCGAAGCCTCTGACAGGCCATAGCCCTCCTGTACGGGCTTTCCAAATTTTTTCTTAAAATCTTTTGCCAGCTTTTGCGGTAAGGAAGCACCACCACTGATAAAAAAGCGTACTGATGCCAGCTGCCCGCTGTCGGCACCCTTTTCAAACATCTGGATCATCGTAGGTACGCCGGCAAACTGTGTTATTTCATACCTTTGGATCAACCGCAGTGCTTCAGCTAAAGTATAATTTTCCTGTACAACTATGCAGCAGCCATGCAATAAAGGACATGCTACGGAAACAGTCCAGGCAAAACAATGATACATCGGCAGCACACACAAGGTCTTATCAGAAGAATACATCAACACCCTCTGCGTAAAATCTTTCGCGTTGGCAACCAAATTACGATGTGACAGCATTGCTCCTTTAGGATGCCCTGTCGTACCGCTGGTATAAATGATCGTACAATTATCATTATCGTCCATAGCTATATCTTCATAACCCCTGTCAACAGGCTGACGCAGATCCTCGAAATCCAGCTGCTTGAGCGGGCCACAGCCACATTCCTGCAATGCGGCATCTAATTCCAGCTTTTGCCGCGTCACCATTACGCGCATACCTGCATCCTGAACGATATAGGCCACCTCCGGCGCCGCCAGTTGAAAATTAAATGGAACAACAACGCCGCCGGCTTTAATGATCGCCAAATAAGCGATCACAAATTCATTGCAGTTTTTGCTGAACAGGCCGACTTTATCGCCTTTACATACGCCGCTGCTCTGCAGATGCGCAGCCCATAAAGTAACTTCCTCACGCACTTCACCATAAGTCAGCATTTTATCTTGACAGATCAGAGCCGGGTCTTCTGCCGGATGATCGTTGATTATTTCATAAAAAAGCATAGATTTCGCTCCCCGCCGCGGCTTCAAGCCGCTAAAATTACCGTTGCCTGATCCGATCCACTTTTCCAGCAGCAGTATATTCTTTATTATACTAAATAAAAACCCACTTGCACAATGCTAAAAATCAGGTTAATATGTAAGCAGTATATAAAATATTAATTCCCAGAAAGGCAGGTTTAATAAATGAAAGTTGAACTACGACCCGGTCTTCAAGGACGAGCCGAAGCAATCGTTGACACCACCAATGTTGCAGCAGTTATGGGCAGCGGCGATCTTGATGTTTTTGCTACTCCGGCCATGATAGCCCTGATGGAGCAGGCCGCCTGCAACGCGATCCTTCCATGCCTTGACTCCTCTACCAGCAGCGTCGGCATCAAAATGGACACCACTCATGAAGCCGCCACGCTGCTTGGAAAAAAAATTATTGCTACAGCCAAACTGATAGCCGTTGAAGGACGCAAGCTTACCTTTAAGGTAGGCGCCTGCGATGATCATGGACCGATCGGCAACGGTACCCACGAGCGCTTCATTATTGACAAAGCTAAATTTATTGCTAAATTACAGTCTAAGCGCTGAATTATTTTTTAACAAAAAACTCCCGCATTGCGGGAGTTTTTTTGTTTACCTGCAGCTAAAGCTTTAAACAAACGCTTCAGCTGCGAATAAAATTAGTAAAAACTGGCGTTTCCTGCTGTGGTAATGCTACACCAGCCTGCAAACCGGCTTCTTTACACCGCAGTAAAAAAGCCATATTTCTGCCCAGCGTACGCATCGTCTGTAAGCCTTCCAAATCCTGTTTTACTTCTTCAGCATTGACGCCATGTACCATATTCCAATATTGCGAAGCTACAACAGGCATCTGCATCAGCATAAAATATTTATTCAGCTGTTCAAAGGCTGCCGTCGTTCCCGCACGGCGGGCAGATACCACCGCAGCCGCCGGCTTCAGGTAAAAAGTTTTCTGACCTGAACAAACGGCAGTATAAAAAACTCTGTCCATAAAAGAAGTTATCGCTCCTCCGGCTGCAGCCCAATGTACAGGCGAACCAAAAATATAGCCGTCATAAGCAGGTGCCAGCTCCAAAAATTCATTGACCTTGTCATGAAAAACGCAGCGGCCAGTTTTGGCACAGCCGTGACAGGCAATACAGCCCGCAATAGCTTTAGTACCGATCCAGAAAATATCTGTTTCGATGCCCTCCTGTTCCAATGCAGACGCAACTTCTGCCAGCGCCGTATATGTGCATCCTTTTTCATGGGGGCTGCCGTTAACCAATATTACTTTCATCTTTACTCCGCTCCTTTACTTTGTTGTCTTTCCACTGCTCCTGACATAACTATACAACCTTGAGCGCACTCCAGGTCAAGTGAATTATTTTCAAATTTTACTGCTTTTCTGTCTGTACATAAAAAAACAACAGGCGACAAACCTTTACCACCTGCTGTTTTTGACTTTCTCTATTTTATTAGTGATGCCACAATAAATGCTGACTTACCGCCAGTTCCAGCCTGACTACTACAAGGAGGCAAATGATAACCGCAGCAGCAACCATGCCGATAACACCGCTCCAGCCATAGCTTTCCAAAAATACGCCGCCTAAAGTCCCCAGTGAGCTTGCACCGGCATAATAGAAAAACATATACATCGACGATGACTGCGCTTTATCGCCCTGATTAAGTTTTCCTACCCAGCCGCAGGCTACGGAATGTGAACCCAGCATCCCAAAAGTAAATATAGCCAGCCCTATAAATTTAAATACAAGCGGCTGCAGTAAAGTCAGCAGCCCGCCGGTCAGCATTATCAAAAGGCCCAGAATAAGTACGCGCCCGTTACCATGCTGATCTGATAATCTGCCCATATAGGTAGAGCTGAAGGTTCCAAACAAATAGACTACAAACAGCAGCCCTACTACAGTCTGGCTTAATGAATAAGGCGGTGCCAGTAAGACATAGGAAATAAAGTTAAAAACAGCAACAAAAGAACCCATAATCAAAAATGCAACCAGGTAAATCCATAATAATTTCTTATTTGCCAGAGCGGTATGAAAGGTTTTTATCAGCTGCAGTCCGCCTGACTGGCGCTGCCGCTGATATTTCGGTTTAGGCAGCAGCATAAAAAAAGCAATACCGACAGCAAGATATAAAATGCCGATCACAATCAGCCCCATGCGCCAGGAAACAAAATCAGTAATCGCGCTGACCACAAGCCGTCCAAACAGACCTCCCACTGTTGTTCCGCTGATATAGATCCCAATTACAGTACCGACGTTAAACGGCTCAAATTCCTCATTGATGTAAGCAATTATCAACGAAGGAAATGCAGCTAAAAGCAATCCCTGTATCAGACGCATCCCCAGAATAGCTTCAAAACTGCCGCTGAAGCCTATCATAATAGTCAGTATTGCAGCGCCTATCAAGCCGACAGCAGTTGCCAGTTTACGGTCAAAACGCGGTGCCAAACCGGCAATCAGCAGCATTGCTGCTGACATCCCCACCAATCCTAAAGATACTGCCAGACTCCCCTGTACTGCATTGAGCCCAAAGCTGGAAGCAATAACCGGTATAATCGGCTGCACACAGTACTCGGCACCAAAAGCCGCCATACTTCCTAAAAAAATAATAAACAGCGTTCGCCAGTAAACCTGCGAACCTGTTTTTATATACTCGCGATTTTCCACTTAAAAGCCCCTTTTCTCTATAACCTGCTTTTAATTGTATACCTTCTGCCGTATTAGTCAATTCCTAAAATAAATAAAAGCACCGATGGCGGCCGGTGCTTTTATTTATTTTTTCATCTCATTCACCTTTACTGCCGTTATTCACGCAGCTCGGCCAGCGAAGGCAATGCAGCACGTACAGGCTTCCACAGCATGATCGAAACAGTATAATCGATCAGCGAATGTAAAAATGTACCAACCCCTACCAGAACAAGTACGCTCATAACATAACCGTCGGCAAGCTGTTCCGGTTTGAAAATGCTGCCGGCCAGAAAGAAAGGTGAAACGACGGCAACCTCAGCCAGAGCATGTACAAAGGCCAGCCCACCATTAAACACAGTGCTTGGCAATGGCTTTTCAATGATTTCCGGTATTTTTCTGATCAGCACAGCCCCAAGCAGGGCAAAACAGATATGGCTGGCAGCCCTCAGAGCAATAATTACAGGCGTCGTCATAAAAGCCCAGCGTCGTTCCCAAGCAAACTACTGCGGCCAGCTTCGGCGATATGAACATCGCAATAAAAATAGCCACATGGCTGGCCAGCGTAAACGACATCGGCCCGATCACTATTTTAGGCATCAGCATCGGCACAACGATACCGATACCACACAGTACCCCGGCCAATACAAGCTGATTGATATTCTTGCTTTTCATTTCGCAGCTCTCCCCTCATCATTCATCCTTCTGCCTCATTGATAACGAAAACAGCGCCTCAGGGCGCTGTTTTTATTTTAACACAGTTTGCAAAAAAGCCTGCAGACGTTCATTTTTCGGATTAGTAAAAATATCCTCAGGCCTGCCCTGTTCCTGTACTCTGCCATCAGCCATAAAAATAACTTTGGTCGCTACTTCGCGGGCAAAACCCATTTCATGAGTCACTACTACCATCGTCATTTTTTCTTCAGCCAGTTCACGCATGGTACGCAGAACCTCCCCTGTCAATTCAGGATCCAGCGAAGATGTCGGCTCATCGAAAAGCATGATCGACGGCTTCATCGCTAAAGCGCGGGCGATAGCTACACGCTGCTGCTGACCGCCGGAGAGCTTCCGCGGATAAATATCCGCTTTTTCGGACAAGCCAACCTTGCCTAAAAGTATTTTTGCTTCTTCGATTACTTGGGCACGGTCGCGCTTCTGCACCTGCACCGGTGCTTCAATCAAATTCTGCAGCACTGTCATATGCGGAAACAAGTTAAACTGCTGAAACACCATTCCCATTTTACAGGCAATTCGGCGGCTTTCGTCACCGGGTGCATATACCACCTCACCTGTGCTGCTGGTATCAGCAAGCAGCTCACCGTCAATAATGATCGTGCCCCTGTTGATAGTTTCCAGCTTGTTCAAACAGCGCAGCAAAGTACTTTTACCGCTGCCGCTGGGACCGATGACGGCAATGACTTCGCCTTCTTCGACATCAAGATCTATACCCTGCAAAACGTTCAGTTCCTGAAAACTTTTATGAATATTACGTGCTTCGATTTTTTTCATGGCTTACTCCCATCAATCGTACTTCGAAAATCTTTTTTCCAGTTTGTCAAATCCGTAGGTCAAAACCAGCGTCATCAGCAGATAAAAAACACCGGCTACAAGAAACGGCGTAATACTGAAATCACGCTGCACCAGATTACGTGTCGTCCGCAGCAGATCATTCATTGCCAAAACATAAATCAAAGAAGTATCTTTGACCAGAGTTATCGTCTCATTGCTGACAGGCGGCAGGATAATGCGAAAAACCTGCGGCAGAATAATACGGCGCATGGTCTGTACATAATTCATACCCAAAGTACGGGCCGCTTCATACTGGCCTTTAGGAATAGCCTGGATACCGGCGCGGAAAATTTCGCAGAAATAAGCGGCATAATTAAGTACAAACGCAAAAATAGCCGCCTGAAAATCATCCATCCTGATCCCGATACCGGGAATAAATGGAAGTCCGTAATAAACGAATAAAAGCTGCAGCATCAGCGGCGTACCGCGCAGCAGCCAGACATAGACACCAACGGCACTGCGCAGACTGCCAAGTGACGAAACCCTCGCCAGAGCCAGCAGTATACCTAAAGGTATTGACAAAACAATAGTAATAAAAAACAATTTTAAAGTTTCGATCGTTCCCAGCCACATCTGAGGCAGGATGGAAATAATATAATCCATTATGAGTCTCCGTATCTGCATTAAAAATAAGTAGAGTAAAAGGGCCGACAGCTCATGCCATCGGCCCGGAGCTTATTAATATTTAGTGATGTCAACACCCATCCATTGTTCAGAAATCTTTTTCATGGTGCCGTCTTTTTTCATTTCATCCAGTGCCTTGTTGATTTTCTCACTGTATTCTTTATCATCCTTACGGAAAGCAACCGCTACGACTTCGTCGCCCAGATTTTCTTCCAAAGCTACATATTTATCAGGATGTTTGACCATATAATAACGAGCCAGAACAGCGTCAACTACCATGGCATCGATACGGCCGGCGTCCATATCCATATAAACAGCAGCAAAGTCAGGATATTTTCTGTAATCTTTCAGGGAAGTCCTCAGTTCATTATTTCTGTCAAGAATATAAGAACCGGTACTGTCATCCTGTACTGCCAGAACTTTACCCTTCAAATCAGCAATTTTAGTAATCTCAGACCCTTTAGGAACAACTACCAGCTGAGCATTTACCATATAGGGCTTGGAGAGCGTATAAGCTTCCTGACGCTCCGGGTTGACTGTAAAGCAGTTCCAGATCGCATCGATACGCTTACCCTTGATCTCTGCTTCCTTGGAAGCCCAGTCGATCGGTTTAAATTCTACTTCCATACCAGCACGCTTGCAGGCTTCTTTAGCGAGGTCGATATCATAACCGACGATCTCGTTCTTTTCATTACGGAAGCCCATCGGCGCAAAATTGTCATCAAGACCTATCACCATTTTTTTAGGACTGTCACTGCCGCAGCCTGCAACCAAAGACAAAGCCATCAGCAGCGTCATAGCCAAAAGTAAAAATTTCTTCATCATCCATCCCCCTCTAAGGTGTTGTTTTCTTACTACGCTTTTGATTATACTTTAGTATGCTAAATTTGTAAAGAGGTAAATTGATTTTTTTTGAAATTTTTTGCAGGAATTTTCCTTACAGCTGCGAATCTTATTTCAACAGCAGTATTTTATAACGAAAGAGGGGCTTGTGATGATCGTCACTGAAAGAAAAACCGATATTTTTGAACGCCGGGCCGGCGGTAAAGGCAATACTATTATGGAGCACATCGTCGATGAAAAGGTTTACGGCGGTAAAATAGCCGCTTATGCGCGCGTAATTCTTAAACCCGGCTGTTCACTCGGTTACCACAAACATGAAGGCACCAGCGAAACTATTTATATCCTGCAGGGTACGGCCTTATATAATGACAACGGCACTGAAAACACGCTGACTGCAGGCGCAGTTGTTTTCTGCCCCGAAGGCGAAAGCCACAGCATCGAAAATATTGGTCAGGATGACCTGCTGGCTATGGCGCTGATTGTCAACGAAAAATAAATTTCAAACAATTACAAAACATATTAAAACACTGCTGTGAACTTTAGTTCACAGCAGTGTTTTTCCATTTATTCGGATTTATTTTACTGCTCGCAGCAAAGCGGAGCTCACTTAGAACGTGAACCTTAGCCCGGCGTTGACGCTCCACTTTTGTTGATGTCGCCGCCGAAGCCGCGCGTCACTTCGCCATAGAAGTTGCCCGTCCTGCTGATCTTGACGTTGCCGCCCAGCCCCAGCTCGAACCAGGTATCTCCGTAGTCGTTGTGTTTGGTCAATATATCATTGGTTCCGCCTGCATCCGAGGTCAGCTGCAGGTCGCGCTCACCGGCAAATTCGTGCAGCAGGTCGGCTTTCAGGTAGATATCGCTGCCGTTTTCTATCTTCTGTCCCATGACGAAGCCGATACGGCCGATGGCGCTGTTCATGCCGTCGATACGGCCATTGACGCCTCTGTCGGTGGTGTAGTCGATACCGGCCAGCCTGCCAAGGGTAAATTGTGCCTGTGGCTCAACAAAGAAACCTGCTTCAAAATCAAAGCGTTTGCCGTATTCCACACTAAGACTGTAGGCGTGCTGCTTGTAGCTGGCTTTATCCGGGTAGTCGCCGTAGGATTCCAAATCGGTCGAGAAGTTGCCTACGCGGGCCGTAACATTGGTATATGCGCCACTGCCTGCTGTCCAGATGCCATAAAGGCTAAAGGATCTCAGATTATCTTTGCTGCTGCCGAGGGCGTAGCTGCCGCTGCCATCGCCGTAGTCGATAGCGCCGCCATAGATACTTCCGCCCTTGAACTGCTTCTCAAATCCCAACTGATAAAGGTTGTAGCGTCCTTCGTAGCCTGAGCCGCTGAAGCGCCCTGCCTGCGTCCTCGCCCAAACGCCGTCTGCCTGCTCGCTGCCGCTTGCCAGTGCTCCCAAACGGCTGCGCAGACTGTCGTTGGTATTGCGCCACATAGCATAGCTGTTATCGACAGCATCCAAAAGCACGCTCGTATCATTATTGACTGTTTTGACCATATTTGTCAAATACCAGTCGTTGGCCGAAAGCCCCAGAGCATCACCTTTAGACAGTGTGGGGTCAACGTCCCACAGTCCTCCGGCATTGAATTCTTTACCCACAAAGGTCAGTTTGCCGCTGGCATCGGTTATCAAAAGCTGCTTATGTTCCCCTGTTACTTCAATATTGTTTAACTTGCTCAAGTCTTTGATCTGTACATAGTGAGTACCGACATCAGCATGGGTAATGATAACTTTATCGCTGTTGGCTTCACCTGCCAGATCGGTATCCAGAATAAAGGTGGTGCCGCCGCCGCTAAGCGTATCTATGGTCAGGCTTTCATAGGCCGGTGTTCCCGCGCGTGTCACACTGCTGTCAGTCATGTCGATAACTGCATTATTTGCCGTCAGCGTGCCATTGATATTGAAACTGCCGCCATCAATGTTTTCTAAAACCATACTACCACCTGTCATGGTCACCCCACTGACTATACCGCCGCTGCTCATCTGCATAATACCGCCGTTAAGCTCTGTATCAAGGGCTGTACCACCATTAAGAATAAGCTGCTCGCCGCCGCTGTTAATGATCGTCCCGCTCATCTGTGCTCCGCTTATAATGCCCATGGTCACGTTGGTGCCGCCGCTGCCAAGCGTCATATTATCATAACCGGAAGTGATATTGTCGATGATCTGCATACCGCCGCTATAGGTAATATTAGATATATTGCCGCCGCTGCCCAGATAGACAGTTCCGCCGCTGTTCAAAACAGTATCCAGTGACGTGCCGCCGACTGAAACGATTTGTGTACCGCCGTTCAAGGCGTTTACCGTACCCTTACCACTGCTGGAAACAACCTGCGTACCACCGAGCATAGTACTCACTGTGCCGTTGCCACCGCCGGCAACAGTTTGCGTGCCGCCGTTCAGAGTGTCGACTGTACCAGTACCGCTACTGCTTATAACCTGACTGCCACTGTTCATTGTACTGACCAGACCTGTGCCTCCTCCCATGATATTCTGCTCACCACCGTTTAAAGTCTCTATCATGCCATTACCACTAACTCTAACGATCTGTGTTCCGCCGCTCATATCGACTACCGTGGCGCTGCCGCCCTTGAATACATACTGCTCGCCGTCCAGCATAGTAACGATCGTACCGATGGCATTGGAGTAAACGATCTGCCCGCCGGCGCCATCATGGTTGTCAAGAGTAATGATCGTACCGGTGCCGCCATCATCAACCAACTGCGTCCCCGATTTCAATGTGACCACCGTACCGACAGCATTGGCCGAGATCCACTGTGTACCGGTAGTGTTCATGATGTTGATTATACCGGTACAGCCTTCGTTCACATATTGCTGGTAGCTGTTAAGCTCGTTTATCATACCTGTGCCGCCAGAGTAGATAAACTGCCCAGCGTTACCATTCATAGTTCCTACTGAGCCAACACCGCCGGAGATGTACTGAAGACCTTCCATAGTCTCCACCTTACCTGTGCCACCTTCGTAGACAGTTTGATAGCCACCGTTCATATCAATTACCGTGCCAATGCCGCCGCTAGAGACAAACTGCGTGCCGCCTCCATCCATTTTACTGACTGTGCCGGTCCCGCCGCTTGATATCGTCTGCAGACCAGCGCCGTTTACGTCACCACTCATAACACTTACAATACCGTTTTGTCCAGAGGTTATAGTCTGCGTATCGCCCTTCACCATAGTGGCTACGCTGGCATTGCCGCTATAATCAGTGGCTTCGGCGCGGGCAAATATGGCCCTGTCCACTACGTCTGCCAGCTGGGGCAGCACGGCGTAATCCAAAGGCGCAGCATCGCTACGCAGGGGCTGGACTGGGGCAGGCACCGTTTTCCCAGCCGCGGCCAGTACTGCCACCGGAGCTGTGACATTGACAAGGTTCATGCCCATAACTACTGTCGCCAGAACTTTTTCTGCCCGTTTTTTGCGTTTTTCCCCCAGCAGTGATTTTACCCTAGATTTCAAAGGCACAAACTTCCCCCCCAGATGTACACACGGAATGTCCTGCCTGATCATTAACTCCTGTTTATTTAAATTTTTATGTTTTCTCATCTTCTTTCCTTCTCTCTTAACTTTATTTTGGAGTAAAACTCTTACTGTACTTTTTCAAAGCCTTCCATAGCTATGCCAGCTTCTATGGGCAGGCACAGCATATTTAGCGAGATATAATTGCTTTCGATCCAGCCTTTTTCTGTCTGCTGCTTTATCGTAAAAATATTTTCCTTCACGCCTTCATAATTATTGGGGTTATACATGGTCGGTTTGTGCCAGTACAAGTCGTAGCCCTGCTGTTTTATCCATTCCACCAATTCCTGCGACTTTTCTGCACGGTCGTTTTCTACATACAGGATCGGCCGATATTTACGAAGGTTTTCTGCCGCGCCCTGTAGTACGGGCAGTTCCATGCCTTCTACGTCTACTTTGATAAAGTCGCAGGCCGACAGCTTAAGACTATCGATGGTGATAACCTCTACTTATTCACCTTCGCTGCAACTGCCCAAGGCCAGACCACCCCAGTTCACTTCTTTTTCGCAGTCCTGCAGTGGTACCAGCAGCTTGCCCGGTGCGTTGCTAAGGGCTTTTTGGAAGCCGTAGATATTGGTCAGGCTGTTGAGCGCCGCATTGCCAAGCAGTGTCTGGAACATCAGCCGCTGGGGCTCAAAGGCATAGACCCTGCCCTTCGGCCCTGCCAGCTGCGCCAGTCCCAGTGTATGCGCGCCCAGATTGGCTCCGGCTTCGATAACTGTGTCGCCGGGTTTTACTACCTGGCTAAAAACATCGTATTCACCTTCTGAATATTCGCCGTAGACCTTCAGCGCTTTGCCGATAAACTGATCGTGCCTGTTAAAGACCATCAGCCCATGCCGGCATTGACGTACTATGTTAAATTTTTCTGGCATTTTTACTTCTCCTTATGTTTTTTACTGCAAGAGGCAAGGTTCATTTTCTTATCCGCGCTTTTTTTGCTTTGCCTGTTGTTTTAGCGGCAGTGGTTTTATTTATTGCTGCACTTGCTATGGACTCAGCTTCTGCTGACGCTGCTTTATCTGGAGCCGGCTGTTTTGGTGCCAGCGGATCCAGCTGGTAGTCTGCCATCAGTTTGTCTATAACTTTGTTTACCGCTTCGGGGGTTATGTAGCGGCTGCATTCAAACTGGCGGTCGGTGCCTTTAAGGCGTGGGCACCATTCAAAGTCTTTGTGGTCGAATACTACCTGGGTATCGTTCCAGCAACCGTTGCAGACGTGGTAGTTTATGACACGGTAGGGTGTGGCAAATTCGTTAAACGGCAGGGTAAAGCCGCTGATGAGTACGACAGGTATGCCTACGCCGTTGGCTACCCAGCTAAGACCGCTGGACAGGCCGATGAAGAAGTCGGCATGGTATAAAAGGTCGATACGTTCTGACAGGGGCAGCTTGCCGGTAAAGTCTTCGACGCCGTAGGGGATTATGTTAAAGCGACTGTTCATACCGTAGACATTTTCGCGGTCTATGCACAGCACCCTGTAGCCTTTGGCTTTAAGGTGTTTGACGACGCCCAGCCAGCCGCTGCCGTTGTTCCAATATTTGGCCTGGCTGCTGGACTGGGCGGCGATGCAGACGTATGGTCCTGCTATTTTACGTGTTTTGTCTTTGGGCAAAAGCTTGACGCTAAGCTGAGGCGGTTCGCCTCCTTCGTCCAGCCCCAGGATCATGGCGGCGTTTTGATGCAGGCCGCGAATGCGAAAGTCTGATGGCTGGTGCAACCTGTCGTCGCAGGGAAAGAAGATGCCCATATAGTAGCTGGCGTACAGCCCTTCAGGCCGTTCTTCCGGTTTGAGAAAGTGTATCTTAGGATAGGCTGGTTTAAACAGCTCTGCCAGTTCTTCGGCCATGGAGCAGTAAAGCTGGCAGCCGTGCTTTTGGCGGAAGGCTTCCGCATAGGGGAACCAGGCCAGAATATCTCCCAATATCCCGACCGGGAATTTTAACAGCACTTTTTGGCTGCGCAGATCCAGGTCGTGGGCAAAGATCATTTTATCTTTTTCGTATACTTCGATACGAAAATCGATAAAATACTTTTTGCTGCTGGCAACCAAAACGCCGCTGGCAGGTGCGTCGTAGACAGTAAGACAGGCTTTGCGGTCAATAAACCGAACCCTGTACTCGCCCTGGGGCACGGTGACGCGGGCGCCGTAGTTAAAGTCGAAGCTGATACCTGCAATACCGCTTGGCTGCTGCACCTGGCCTGCGGCGAAGGTCATATAGGGTTTTGGCGCTGCCTGAGGTGCCTGTCCCTGCTGGGGCAGGCCGCCGTTGTTACCATCGCTGTTGCCTTTGGCAGAGTATGCCATTTCTTCGTCACTGGCTGATTTTATTTCCGTCATAGTCATGTCTTCCTGTTCGTTTTGTTTTCTATCAGTCTAAACTTTTACACAACAGTACCGCTTATTTGTCTAAAGCTGGAAGCGTTACGGCTGACCGCTTTTTTTAACCAGTGTCAGCAGCAGCTCCATATCACTTTGGGTATACCGCTTATCCTGTCCGGTCCCGCCGACTGCTACGTTGGCCGCCTGCCGGGGGTCAAAAAAACATTCCAGCTGGCAGTCAAAAAGGTTGGCCAGGCGCAGCAGCTGTTTCAGGCTGAACTTGACGCGGCCGCATTCCATATTGCTCAGATGGGTCTGACTGATGCCCAGCGTTTGCGCTACATCCTGCTGGCGCAGCTTGCGCATCGTGCGCAGGAACTTGACATTGGCTCCGATTTTTTCCAGACAATCTGCATCGTACATCGTTTACCTCCGCCTTTCTCATTATTTTTAAGGTAAAATTTTACTGCTTTTCAGATAGATTCTTTGGTTTTCATTTGATTTTCTTTTCTTAAAACGGTGTTTTTATTTCTCAGAGTAATAATAATTATTATAGCACGTATGTACCCCCCCACAAGACATACAAACGGATATTTATCATAGACTTCCGTTTTGCCCCTTCCCGGCACTTATACAACAACCATCAGCGGGCAATGCTCTGCACGTGGTCACTGTCCTCCTGCTGCCCGCCTGCGCCGTCAACAATGCAAAAAAATACCCCTCGTATACTTTGCAAATACACAAGAGGTCAGGATTTATTTAAGCAAAAAAATTTAGCCCCAAAGGGGCTAAGTATTCTACGGCGTTATTTTGCTATTTATTTTTTTAAAACAGGCGTACACTTAAACACAAAACTCCGGCTTCTAAACAGCCGGAGTTTTTATTTATTGCGGTTTTTATATTTGTTCACGTGCCAGCTTTTTCTGCAGCCAGAACATCCGCAGCGTTAAGAAAACCGCCGAGAAAAACAAGCCTATATCCAGGCTCTGCCAATATGCGGCAGGACCATGCTCCATTACAAAATCCAGGAAACAGCCCAAGGGCAGACAAACCACCCAATAGGCAAAAAAACCGGAATAGAAGGTTGCTTTAACATCTTTATACCCGCGCAGGATTCCCTGGATCGGCGCTGCCGTCGCATCAAACAACTGAAAAAAGATTGCATAAAACAAAAAGCCGACTACTTTTTCAATAATGACAGGGTCAGTAGTGTAGAGCATGGCTATATAAGGTCTGTTAGTGTAAACCAGCACCGCCAGAAAAATCGCGATGGCCATATTGAGAGCAATGCCCATACGACTGAATTTCTGCGCTTCCTCAAAACGTTTGGCACCTGCTTCGACCCCAACTAAAATCGTCAGCGCCATTGAAAAACTGAGCGGCACCATATAAAGCAATGAAGTAAAGCCCAACGCTGCCTGATGCGCCGCAATGATGACTGTACCGAACTTGGCAATGAACAGTGCAACTACACCAAAAATACTGGCCTCCATAAACATTGCCAGACCAATCGGCACACCGATGCTGAGATTTTCACGCAGCTGTTTGATATCTAAATGGAAACGGTCTTTAAAAATCCGGAAATGCTCAAAAGCCGGCAGCTTATGCACGATCCAGACAAAAATAGCAAATTCCAGCCAGTAGGTAATACCAGTCGCCACACCGGCGCCAACCCCGCCCAAACGCGGCATTCCCAGTTTTCCAAAAATAAAACAGTAGTTCAAAAAGGCATTTACCGGCAGCGCCAGCAAATAAATCTTCATTGTGATACCTGTATGTCCCAAAGTATCTATCAGAGCGCGCAGCGAGGTTGACATAAAAAACGGTATCACACCTACGGCCACCGCCGCCATATACATCTTGGCAATATAATGCACCTGCGGTTCCAAATGCAGATGTGTCAGCAGGTTATCTAAAAATAAAACGCCCATTAAAATGATAACTGCCGAAAAGCTATCGCCAAAAAAATCGTATGCCGAATGACCTTACCAATATTATCGCGCTTATCAGCGCCTAACAGATGAGCAACTATAGGCATCGCGCCTAATAAAACTCCATTAGTGCCAACAAAAATCGGCATCCAGATATTACCGCCGATCGAAGTGCCCGCCAAATCGACCGCACCTGCATGACCAGACATTGAAGAATCAAAAAAATTCATAGCCATGATCGCCGTCTGAGTAATCAAAATCGGGATCATCACTGAAAAAAGCCGCCGCAGGCGTTGTTTAAAATTTTCGTCTACTAACATATTTATCCCTTTCTATTTTAAGGCAGCTCAGAAAACACCGCTCGCCTCCGCCAGTTCCGTAAGATAGGCCCAGCGTTCCACAAGCTGTTCCAAACGCTGCTCGGCATCCTGCTGCTGCGCGGTAAGCTCGCCCAGCTTCACAAAATCACTGCCGGCGCTATTGACTTCCAGCGTCAGCATTTTCAGCTCGGCTTCCACACCGGCGATCATTGTTTCTATCTGCTCAAATTCCAGTTTTTCCTTATAAGTCATCTTGATTTGTTTAGACTGGCTTTTAACGGCTTCTATACGCTCCTTGCCGGTACCGGTTTTAGCACCGCCTGCAAGCATTGCTTTGCTTTCGGCCGCCGCTGCTTCATATTTGCTGTAATCGCCGATAAACTGCCTGATCTCACCATTACCCATAAAGGCAAAAATTTTGCCGGCAAACCGGTCTAAAAAGTAACGGTCATGCGAAACTGCGATGACAGCTCCATTAAAACTGTCCAGATAATCCTCCAGCACCGACAGCGTCGGGATGTCAAGATCGTTGGTCGGCTCATCCAGAAGCAAGACGTTGGGAGCACCCATCAGCACCCGCAGCAGATACAGCCGCCGTTTTTCTCCGCCGGACAGTTTATTGACCGGCACCCACTGCAGCTCGGAAGGAAATAAAAACCTTTCCAGCATCTGTGCGGCAGTAATCCTTGTCCCATCGTTTGTTTCGATGTGGTCGCTCACATCGCGGATATATTCCAGCACGCGCTGTTCGCTGTCCGGAAATTCGCTGTGCTGAGAAAAATAACCGATCCTGACCGTCTGTCCGATCTGAACATTGCCACGGTCAGGTACTAATTTTCCCGCCAGAATATCCATCAGCGTCGTTTTGCCGCTGCCGTTAGGGCCAACAATGCCCACGCGGTCATTACGCAGCAGGATATAGCTGAAATCTTTGATATAGGTCACACCGTTGTAGTCAAGTCCCAGATGCTCGCACTCGACCACAGTTTTCCCCAATCGGCTGCCGGCAGATGACATTTCCAGTTCTCCCGATGCAGAAATATTTTTCACTTCCTGCTCCAGCTCGTTAAAACGTTCGATGCGTTCCCTGCTTTTTGTCCGCCGTGCTTCCGCACCGCGGCTGATCCAGGCCAGTTCACGCCGGTAAACATTGCGCAGCCGCTGAGCAGCAGCAGCTTCCGACTGGCGTCTTTCTTCACGCTTTTGTAAAAAAAGGCTGTAGTTTCCTGTATATAAATAGCATTGCCCGCCATCTAATTCCAATGTCCGGTTGACCACTCTGTCAAAAAAATACCGGTCATGGGTCACCATCAGCAGAGCGCCTTTTCGCTTCAAAAGCAGCTGTTCCAGCCAGGCCACAGTTTCATTATCCATATGGTTAGTAGGTTCGTCCAAAATCAGAAGATCGGACGGACGCACCAAAACTCCGGCCAGTGCTACACGCTTGCGCTGCCCGCCGGAAAGTTCCGCCATCGGCTGATTAAAATCACTGATCCCCAGCTGATCAAGCACCGCTTTAGCTTCGCTCTCCAGCTGCCAGGCATATGCGCTGTCCATTTGCTGCTGCAGTTCCAGCAGCCTGCTCTGTAACGCACTGTTCTCAGGATCAGCAGCCGCCAGCGCTGCCGCCCGTTCATAACGCCGCAGTAATTCCAGCTGCGGCGAATCTCCCTGAAATACCTGTTCCAATACCGTTGCCTGTGGATCATGATCAGGATTCTGCGGCAGATATTCGATCACGCAGCTGCCATTTGCCGTAATCCGGCCGCCGTCACCGGCTTCACCGCGTGCAATATCGCGCAGCAGCGTGCTTTTACCGGTGCCGTTGACGCCGATAATACCGATTTTATCGCCCATTTCAATATTAAAAGTTACATCTTTAAACAAAGTTCTGACGCCATAGCTGTGCGACAGCTTCTCTACACTTAAAATCATTCTTTTCGCCCTCTGTAAAACAGAATAAAAGCAGCCTGCCGCTTGAGCAGACTGCATATATTTTAAATAAGCTCTACTTGAAGATTAGGATTTGCAGCGGCGGCATCCTGTACAACTGTAAGCAGTCTTGCGCCATACCAGCCTAATTCTGAACCTGCGGCTACCGCCTGCGGTATTTTTAGTATAACAGGCTCGCAGACTTCCGTCAAACAATCATACAATGCGTCCAGATTTTCACCGTAATAATCCGGCAGCTCAAGCTCCGCACGCAGATATTTATGCAGCTGCCTGATCGACTGCATCCTGGCCAGTGCCAAAGTTACTGTTTTCATCAGCCGCCTCCTTAATACAATTTTTCAAAGCTTTTATAATGATCGTCCGTATAATAAATCAGTCCGTCATTAGAATACACCAAACGTTTAGCATTCCTGTTACCGGTTTTGTAATCAATATCGCATTCTTTCCAGCTGCGTCCTGATTTCTGCGGCAGTAATCCTTCGTAGTTGCCATACCTGTCGCCGCCTATACTTTTACCTGGCGCCACTTCATTCAGCGTTCCCTTATGCTTCCAGCCCAGGCGCTCGGCTTCACGTTTAGTAATAAAATTTCCCGGCAATTTATGAAAGGTATGGATATACAAAGCTACCTCAGCCTTACCGGTATAAGCGCGCCCTTCTTCGACTTTGAACTGCGCCTGCTTGCCCTGCAGCTGCGCCAGTCCACTTTTGGCGGTTTTGGCCACCTGCTCTGCAGCCTGCTGTTTAGCCTGATTCAGCTCTGTCTGAGGCGTTTTGCCGCAGCCAAGCACGGCACCGGTTATAAATAATACAGCCAGTAATGCTGCAAAAATCTTTTTCATTTCAAGCACCTTTAAAACCATTTTTTCATTTGATTAAAAATACCGCGTACTATAGTGTCTACAGCTTTATTTTCCATTCGCGTCATCGTTTTGCTGATCAGCTTTTCAGCGACCGTAGGCGGTTCTTTTTTAGAAGCCGCGCTGCGGCTGCGCAGCTCTTTCTGCAGCGCCGCTTCTTCCTGTGCCCTGGCTGCTGCTTCCGCATCCTGCTGGGCTTTGACGCTCAAAATCTCATAAGCAGACTCACGGTCTACAGCTTCAGCATATTTACTATACAGCGGGCTGGAGGCTATCAGCTGGTTGCGCAGCGTGTCGTCAGCTACGCCAAGATAGCTGCGCGGCGGCATAACATAAGCACGCTCCACCATTGTCGGCACTCCGTCAGCATCCAATAGTGATACCAGCACTTCGCCGGTGCCAAGCTCCGGCAGCACTTTAGCCGCGTCAAGATCAGGATTGGCTCTAAAGGCCTGCGCCGCAGCCTTCAGCCCCTTCTGGTCTTTAGGTGTGTAAGCTCGCAGCGCATGCTGCAGCTTGTTTCCCAGCTGTGACAAAACAGTATCTGGAATATCAGAAGGCTGCTGGGTGATAAAATAAATGCCGACGCCTTTGGAACGGATCAAACGCACGATCTGTTCAACTTTATCGAGCAGAGATTTCGGCGCGTCTTTGAAAATCAGATGTGCTTCATCAAAGAAAAAGACGATTTTAGGTTTTTCCGGATCGCCTGCTTCCGGCAGCAGGTCATACAACTCCGACAGCATCCATAATAAAAATGTAGAATATAACAGCGGAGTCTGAAACAGCTCTACGCAATGCAGAAGATTGATATAACCGCGTCCGTCATCTGCCACTGCCAGCCAGTCCCTGATGTCCAGTGCCGGCTCGCCGAAAAACACATCTCCGCCCTGTTCTTCCAGGCGCAGCAGAGCCCGCTGGATCGCGCCGACACTCTGAGCCGACACATTGCCATAGGCAGTTTTGAACTGAGCCGCATTATCACCGACGTACTGCACCATCGAACGCAGATCCTTAAGATCCAGCAGCAGCAGTCCCTGATCATCGGCAATCTTGAAAATGATCGTCATAATACCGCTCTGCGTGGTATTCAATTCCAAAAGCCGACTCAGCAGATCCGGCCCCATCTCGGAAATAGTCGTCCGGACAGGATGCCCTTTTTTACCGAAAACATCAAAAAAACGTACAGGAAAGCCTTTGAACTCAAAATTTTCTATGCCTAATTTATGCAGACGTTTCTGAAACCCTTCACTGCTTTCACCAGCCTTGCACATACCGGAAACGTCGCCTTTGATATCGGCCAGGAATACCGGCACGCCCATCTCGCTGAAGGATTCTGCCAGCACCTTTAAAGTAACGGTCTTGCCCGTACCCGTTGCCCCGGCGATCAGACCGTGACGGTTTGCCATTTTCGGCAGCATGCAGATCTTATCCTCGCCTTTACAGACCCAAATCTTGTGTTCATCAGCTAAATACATGGTATTCCCTCCCGCATTTTTATAAAATAAACTACATCTTTATATTAATTTTTATTATACGTTATTTAAGGGTAAGAGTAAACAAGCTGGGCAGGTTCTGTTTTTATACTGCTGTTTTTTTATTTTTCCTTGCTTGACATTATCGTAATTCTTGCTATAATGAGAACATAAATCAAATAGACCTCGCAGGACTGACGGATAAAGTGGAATCAACCACGTGTACTGCGATGCCATAGAAACAGCCGACCGTCTGGGCAGAGAGAACTGATCCCGGATGGTTTTTTTATTTTCCGGCTTTGGCCCTCTCGGATTTTTTCTAGTGTGAAAAGGAGATGTTTACCTATGAAAAACAGATGGCTCATTGCTCTGTCGGCTATCGGCATCCATATCTGCATTGGCAGTGTTTACGCCTGGAGCGTACTGACAAAGCCTATTATGCAGGCTATGGGTTTTACCCTGAAAGAAACGACCTGGACTTTTTCGATCGCAATTTTATTTCTCGGACTGTCAGCGGGATTTTTGGGCGATTACGTTGAAAAATACGGCCCGCGTAAAAGCGGTCTCACCTCGACCTGCTTCTTTGGTCTGGGTATGTTCGGTACAGCGCTGGCACTGCATCTCAACAGTCTGCCGCTCTTATATCTTTTTTACGGCGTTATCGGCGGTATCGGTCTTGGGACCGGTTATATCACCCCTGTTTCGACGCTGGTCAAATGGTTTCCCAACAACCGCGGCTTTGCCACCGGTCTTGCTATCATGGGTTTCGGTTTTGCCAGCCTGATCGCAGGTCCGCTGATGCAGATCCTGGTTGCCAAATACGGACTGGTACAGAACTTTATCATTCTCGGCTGCGTGTACATGGTTATCATGGCCGCCTCCGCCTTATATCTTGAACCACCTAAAGCAAGCAACGGCGGGCCGTCCGGCATTAACGTCAAAAGTATCCTCCCGGATACTCAGTTCACAGCCAAAGAAGCACGCAAAACCTGGCAATTTTACGCACTGTGGTGGATTTTTTTCACCAATATTACCTGCGGTATCGGACTTTTAGCAGTAGCTTCACCGATGGCACAGGAAGTAGTAAAAATGACACCGATGGCAGCCGCCTCCATGGTCGGTATCATCGGTCTGATCAACGGTCTGGGACGCATTTTCTGGTCTACTATTTCCGACTATCTCGGGCGCAGTACAGTTTATGTAGTCTTCTTCCTGATCCAGATCTTTGCCTTCTACGCACTTGCAGAAACAAGCAGTGCCTTCATCTTCCAGCTGATTGTCTTCGTCATCATTTCCTGCTACGGCGGCGGCTTCTCCTGTATGCCCGCCTTCCTCAGCGATCTGTTCGGCACGAAAGAACTCAGCGCCATCCACGGCAAGATCCTGACTGCCTGGGGCATGGCTGGTATTGCCGGGCCTCTGCTGCTGTCCTGGATCCGTGAAACGACCAACAGCTATTCAATTACCCTGTATTTCTTCTCCGCCTGCTTCGTTGTCAGCCTCATCATCGCCGGTATTTTGAAATGGCGTACTTCAGTAGGCGTGCTGATCGAAAAGAAACATCTCTGATTTGACCATAACCCCTTCGCTACAGCTGCGGAGGGGTTATTTTATGCCGTTTTAGACTCTGCCTATTCGTTAACGTCATAACTATCAGTACATTTTATCTACATCTGGTATTCATTTTACTTTCCATACTATATCTGGTTTTATTTGCCACAGCCGATACCGCTGCCTGTTCCAACCAGACTTGTAATACTGGAGCAGATAACCGATAATAAAAATAACACCATTTATCAGACTGAAAAGAGGCGGTTATTATGGATACTTCGCGCCCGCGTTATCTTCATATGTTTCTTGTTTTTGTTAAGATCGGCCTGTTCACGATCGGCGGCGGGCCGGCAATGATACCGCTGATACGTGACGAATTTGTTGAAAAACAAAAATGGATCAGGGATGAAGACATTACTGACGTTCTTGCGCTCTCGCAGTCTTTGCCCGGCGTTATTGCCGTCAATGCTTCTACCTTTCTTGGCTACAGGCTGGGGGGACTTAAAGGATCACTGGTAGCAACTATCGGCGTCGTCCTGCCTTCTTTCGTCATTATTTTCGTCATCGTCACGGCTTTCACCTCCAGTGGTTTTGACCAGTACCCCAATATATTGAAATTTTTTGACGGTATCAATTCTGCTATCACAGCTTTATTGATCGCAGCAACTCTGAAACTGATTCCCTATTCCATCAAAAACAATTTTGGCTGGTTCATTCTGGCCTTTTCACTGCTTGGGATCTATTTTTTCAGTCTCGACATTGCCATAATCGTTCTGCTGGCCTCAGCGCTTGGTTACTGCGCCACTAAATATCTGGGAAGTGATACAAAATGATGCTTTATTGGGAATTATTCACTGTCTTTTTCAAAATCGGGCTTTTTTCTTTCGGCGGCGGTCTGGCAATGATCAGTATCATTCAGCAGGAAGTCGTCGGACGCGGCTGGATCCCCGCAGCTGAATATGCACGGATCATCACTATTTCTCAGATCACCCCCGGCCCTATCGCTGTCAATACGGCTACATATGTAGGAGCCAGGGTCTGCGGCCCTGAATTCTGGCATGCCCTGCTTGGTTCTTTTGTAGCTACTTTCAGCGTCAGCCTGCCATCTTTCATTCTTGTCGCCATCGTTGCCCGTTCTCTCCAAAAGTTCAACTCTTCGCTGGCTGTACAAGGTATCCTCAATGGATTGCGGCCTTCGGTTATCGCCTTGATGCTGACCGCAGTTTTCTTTTTTATGCGGATAACATTTTTCCCCGCAGCCGGAACCGTCGCAATGGAAAATCTGCTGACCTATTTCAAATTCTGGCCGACATTGCTGACGGCTTTGCTTTTTTATCTGCATTACTACCGTAACCTGAGCGCTATTCCCTTGATGCTTTTAGCCGGCTGTGCCGGACTGTTGATGTAGAAAAAACACAAAATAACCTGCATACGGCAGGTTATTTTATTTCTTCTTTAATATTTGCAGCCCAGAGAAATGGCTTCGGTCGGGCAGGACTGTCTGCATTTACCGCAGACAATACATTCCCTGTCGCCTACCCGTTTACAATCCATCAAGCAACTGCGTACGCAGCGCTGGCAGGCGGTACATTTACGCGAATCTACCTGCATGCCAAAAACGGCGATCCTGTTAAACAGGCTGTAAAAAGCTCCCAACGGACAGAAAAAACGACAAAAAGGCCGATAGATAAACAGCGCCGCAGCAGCCAAAAGTCCAATGATCCAACGCCAGTCCAGACCATGCAGATCAAAGAAATACAGATTGCAGGCAAACAGCAGCAGAACCACATATTTAAAATAACTTAAATAGTACGTAATTTTATTTTTAGACAGCTTCAACATCGGCAGCTTATCTAAAAGCTCCTGCGCCCAGCCAAACGGACACAGCCAGCCACAGATCATCCGGCCCAAAAACAGAGCGCACAAGATGAGCAGCCCCCAAACCCGCCAGCCCAAAGGTAAAGTAAAACCGGTCAGGGTATGCTGCGTCATCCCCCAGGGACATCCGGCTTCTGCATAGCGGCAATAGCCGCAATTAACTCCGGGCAGACAAACATTTTTCCAGGTCATATCGGCCCCAGCAGATTGGCGGCACCACGCCCATTATACAAAACCGTCGCCGTAAGCTGCGTCGTCCAGCGTTTAAAATCCTTAACCATTTTTACCGCTCCTTTCCTGTATTGCTTTCATTGTAAGGGCTGGAGTTGACTCACAGTCAAGCAGTTTGCAAAAAATCTACAAACAACGCTTGACCTGGAGCAGACTCCAGCATATAAACTCACATATAGAAGCCGTATAAGCAACGGCAGACCCTATCTATTTGCAACTTACAAACAGAGAAACGGAGGAAATACCATGCTGAAAACTCTGGCCCTGACGCTTACTTTATTACTGAGCTTTACTGTGGCTGCCTGCAGCAGCACGTCCGGTACCAATGCCAAAATCGACCAGACAACAGCTAACGCAGCTCAGACCGCTCCAACAGACGCAGTCCAACGCATCAGGCTGACACTCGCCAACCAAGACGAGCTTATCGTCAAACTCAATGGCACCAGAGCTGCAGAGGATTTTTTGAGCCTGCTGCCGCTGGAACTGACCTGCAAAGATTTTAATAATACCGAAAAGGTAGCTTATCTGCCGCGGCGCCTGGACACACAGGGCGCTCCTGCCGGTTTTGATCCTCAAACAGGCAGTTTTGCTTATTATGCACCTTGGGGTAATCTGGCATTTTTTTACCGTGATTACGGTTATGCCAACAGCCTCATTGAACTTGGTACTGTTGAAAGCGGTATTGAAAAACTGGCCGCTTTCGATAATGATTTCACTATCAAACTGGAACGCCTGCCCTAAAAAAACAGAGCTTGCATAAATGCAAGCTCTGTTTTTTAGGCTTTCAGCGTTTCCTTCAATATCTCAACGATCTCTTCTTTAGTCAGTACTTTATAACCGCCCTCAAGAATGAACGAACCCTGAGCGATCCCGTCAAGCATCGTTTCATCGACGCCAAGTTCCCTGCCGTTAAGTACAAGTCCCAGTTCCCTCATATAGCTTTCCATCGCCGCAAGGCCTGCCTGAGCTATCTGTTCATCAGTTTTCCCCTCAGGACGCACATCCCATACATTGATGGCAAAGCGTTTGAATTTCGCCAGTCCGTACGGCATGATGTGCCTGTAATAAGGCAGCGACACAGCGGCCAGAGTCATTCCGTGCGTAGCGTCAGTGTAAGCGCCGATCGACTGACCGATCATATGCACCATCCAGTCTGTCGACTTTCCTTTAGCTACCAGAGTATTCAAGGCCCATGTAGCGATCCACATAATATTGCTTCTCGCTTCATAATCTTCAGGGCTTTGCACAGCGATCCTGGAACTGTGGATCAGCGAACGCAGCAAGCCTTCCATAAGATAGTCGGAAGTATTGTCGTCAGTTCCGGAAAAATACTGTTCCAAAATATGCGACATGATATCAAAAAATCCGGCAACCATTTGATAACGCGGCAGCGTAAAAGTATACGTCGGATCAAGTATCGAAAATCTGGGGAACACATTATCACCAAACACCCGCCCGATTTTAGCTTTAGCCGCATGATTGGTAATAACTGAACCGCCGTTCATCTCCGAACCTGTGCCAACCATAGTCAGAACACAGCCAACCGGGATAATCTTATTATCCACCGCTTCCATCCGCAGATAATATTTTTCCCATGGATCAGTTTCGCAGTAAGCTGAAACTGAAACAGCCTTGGCATAATCACAAACAGAACCGCCGCCGACTGCCAGAATCAAATCGACCTTGTTTTCTTTGGCTATCCTGCAGCCTTCATATAATTTTTCCAGTGTGGGATTAGGCATTACACCTGCATCCTCAAAAACTGTTTTGCCGCTGACTCTCAAAAGCTTGACTACGTTTTCATAAATACCGTTTTTCTTAATCGAGCCGCCTCCATATACCAGCATGACATTTTTACCATAGCATGCCAATTCCTGCGGCAGATTTTCTAATGAATTTTCGCCAAAATACAATTTGGTAGGATTGGAATAAACAAATTTACCCAGCATTATTTTTGCTCCTTTATTTCAAATTTCCATATTCTGCATCTGTTACCGGTTCCAGCCACTCATTGGACACCCCCGCGGCGGGCACTTCGACTGCAAGGTGTGCAAACCAGCTGTCAGGAGCCGCTCCATGCCAGTGTTTCACTTCAGGCGGGATATTAACCACATCACCCGCGTTCAGCTCCCGGGCCGGTTTCCCCCACTCCTGATAATAACCTCGTCCGCCTGTGACAAGCAGTATCTGCCCGCCTTGATGATGGATATGCCAATTATTGCGACAGCCGGGCTCAAAAGTAACATTGCCAATAACTACTCCTTCTGTTGTCAGCATCTTCAAATAGCTCTGCCCCACAAAATACCGGGCATAGGCATCATTTTTTTCACCCATGGGAAACACGCTTAATTTTTCTTCCAACATTCTCACCACACTCCTTTTCTATCACATTCTCACATCGTTCTGCACTCAAATCCGTTGTAGCTGAAAACGCAGTCCGCACTGATGCAGAACCGCCAAATCACCTGTTTTTTATTGCGCCCACTCATAACTAAAATGCCGGAACTTCCGTTCCTTATCTGTATCATATCCAATGGAGTTAACTCCAAGTCAAGCAGCTTTTTCAAAAAATTAATACCGGCTGTCTGACAACAAAACCGATATTTAAAAAAGCTCTGCCTGCAGTGACCGCAGCGCCCGCAAGTTTCTTTCCGTAACCTTATCCGCAGGCTCCAGCTCACTGCACAGCAGCGGCGAACTGCTATTTCCAGCCGTGATCTGCTGCAGCTGTCTGCGGCTGTCATTAGCATAACAATAAATGCAGCCATGCAGACAGGTGTTATAGGCGCCGATATCGATACTGGCGGCACAGCCGCATTCACCGCGCTGATTTTTATCTTTGACTGTATCAAGACGGCACCCGCCCACACAGCCAAGCAGCTCTGCGTCGATGCAACTGGCATGCCCAATCCCCAGATCAGCTAATTCTATAGCTTCCGCACAGGTTTCCAACTGCAGACCATATTGCCGGGCTGTTTGGGACAATACGGCCGCAAGCCGCCGCTGCTCGTCCTCACTCAGGCCTCTCAGCCCTGCCTGATGCAGACCTGCCTTGATCTTAGGATAATAATCAAGGAAACTGATAATACATTTTTTCGTACTGCCGGCCAGCTGCGCTGCCAGTTCCTCAAAAACCGCTGCGTGATACCGCAGGTCATAGCGTGCACTTAACAGGATAGGGTCGTAGCGCCAGATCATTCTTTCCGCACCTATCTTCTGCGCCAGCTGCCGAAATATCTCTATCCTCACCGCCAATGGCGGTAAAGCTGCTTCTACGTCAGCAGCATACGCATTGAGCGTAAATTGAAAATAATAAGCATACGCATCCAGAACTGACAGCTGCTTAAGCATCGGTTCTGGATTTTTTGTCCAGAAAACCAGCCCATCCACGACCTCCGGCCGCAGGCTGATCCTGCTTACCTGATGAAGGTTCAGAGGATTGCGTACCAGTACATACTGTTCCTGCAGCCGCTTTTGGAACCATTCCCAATAAAAAGCAGGAATATCAGTTCGCCGGCTGGCACTGATAATCATTCGTCATCCCTCCTCTTTTTGATAAACTGCTTAAAGCTTCACTTGTTTCTATTATACACTGATCTATATCGGACAGGCCGGCTAATTTTTTTCAGAAAACGCTTGACTTGAAGTTAACTCCAAACGCTAGAATGAATTTAAAAGTTACAGGAGGTGATTTTTATGAATATTACCGAAGCAGGCAAACAGACTTCGCTGACACCCAATACTCTGCGTTATTACGAACGGATCGGGCTTATCCCACCTGTCGCCCGCAATAAAGGCGGGACCCGGGAATACACTGCCAAAGACCTCTGCTGGATAGAATTTATAAAAACCATGCGGTCAGCCGGTCTCTCCCCGGAAACTTTGATAGAATATGTCGCCTTGTCACAGCTCGGCGACACCACGCTGGAAGCCCGTAAGGATATTTTAGAACTGCAGCGGGAAGTGCTGCAGGAAAAATTGGAATTTATCCAGCAAACCTTAGCCAGAATAGATATCAAAATAGAAAACTACCGTACTGACATTTATCAGAAAAAACATCCGTCACAAAATCAAAAACAAGAGGAGGCAGACCTATGAAAAACTTTATTTCCATGTTCCTGATGACATCCCTGCTGCTGGGGGGGATGACCTTTACAATTGGCAAAATGAGCGTGTGTGCCGCTTCAAAAAACAGGATTGAAACAGCACAGCAAAAACAGGCGCATCTTTTCGGCAGCGCCAAAAACAAACTTGCCGCCACCGACCCGGATTTTGCTCAGACCATGGACAATTTCATTTACGGCGACGTTTATTCCCGTGGTAAGCTGACCGACAAACAACGTCAACTGCTGACGATCACCGCACTTACCGCCAGCCAGACTTTAGACAGCCTGCCTGCACAAGTGCAGGCCGCACTGGAAGCCGGCGCTACCCCGGTAGAAATAAAAGAAACACTTTATCAGTGCGCTCCCTATGTGGGCTTTCCCAAAACGGTCGGCGCTTTGGAAATCACCAATAAAGTTTTTAAAAAACAGGGCATTAAAATGCCGCTGGCAAACCAGAGTACTGTTACCGAAGCCACCCGTTTTGACGACGGCTTTAAAGTACAGGGTGAGATTTTCGGAACAGAACACATTGCCGCCATGCACAAAAACTCGCCGGCTAATCAAAAACATATAGCCAATTATCTTTCAGAGTTCTGCTTTGGCGATACCTACACCAGAAACGGCCTTGATCTGCAAATGCGGGAATTGATCACCTTATGCGCTATCAGCACTATCGGCGGTGCGGAACCTCAGGTCAAAGCCCATGTACAGGCCAATCTCAATGTCGGCAACGATAAAGAACTGATGCTGGACGCAGTTACCCAGTGCCTGCCCTATATTGGTTTTCCACGTACGCTGAACGCCATCGCCTGCATCAATCAGATCATCCCCGCCAATGCCTGATAAGCATTATATGTAAAAGAATACCTGTGCTGACTTTAAAAGTCAGCACAGGTATTTTATTTATCTGCAAATCATTGTGCCGTCCGCTTTTTACCAAACGTATCTATTTCGCCGCGTACACCTTCCAGCCAGCTGCTGATCAGTCGCTGCATCTTCCCGGTCCCGATATCCTGCAGAGCCAGTCCTTTTGTTATATCCGCCTGCGGGCAGCTTGCGGCTATAGCATCCAGGCTCTTTTCGATACCGCTTTTTTTACTGGTACAAAACGGTACGAGCACTTTACCTGAAAAATCATGCGCTTCTAAAAAAGTACGCACGGCCATAGGCGTTGTTCCATACCAGACAGGATAACCGATGAAAATCGTATCATACTGGGAAATATCAGCTAAATCCGCCGCCAGAGGAGGCCGTTCATTACCTGCAAGTTCCTGTTTAGCTATTTTACCGCATTCACTTTTATCCTGCGGATAAGGCACCTCAGTCTGAATTGCAAACAGCTGTCCCCCGACCGCAGCCTGTATCTGCCAGGCGGCCAGTTCTGTATTCCCAGTATGTGAAAAATAAGCAATCAGTATTTTAGGATTAGTAGGCAAGCCTTCCGGTCCTTTAATCGTAACCGGCTTATTTTCATCCGTTTCTTCATACCCGATCCCGCCACAGCCTCCGACCGCAGCCATCAACAGCAGACCCAGCAGCAGCAGATATTTTTTGCAGCTTCGCATAGTATCCCTCCAAGCATCAAATCATTCTTTCTTAATTGTATCATAAACCTTAGAGTTTACTCTATGTCAAATAAAACTTTTTATTTTTTATCAAAAAACAGCCCTGATAAATTATCAGGGCTGTTTACTTACCAGTGATATTTTTCGCCGCGGCTGATTTTAAACGCACGGTAAATCTGCTCTACCAGCAGCAGACGGATCATTTGATGGGTAAAAGTCATTTTGGAAAAGAAATACGCTCATCAGCCCGATGCCGCAATGCATCCGTATAACCAAAAGCACCGCCGATCACAAAGGTGATATGACTGCTGCCCGCTAAGGCCAGCTTCTCTATTTTGGCGGCCAGCTCCGGTGAACTTACGGCCTTGCCACTAACATCCAGTAAAATCACATACGAATTTTCCGGGAGCACTGCCAGCAAACGTTCTGTTTCTCTGCCCAGCACCTGTTCTTTTAAGGCCGGCGATGGATCTTCCGGCATTCTCTCTTCTCCAATAGCGATCGTTTCCAATTTACAAAACGGCTGCAGCCGTTTTGTAAATTCTTCGATCCCCGCCGTCAGATACTTTTCCTTGATCTTACCCACACAGGCAATGGTGATCTTCATTTAACGGTTTTCCTCAGGAATCTCTTCCAGGGTCATGTGGATCGTTTCTTCAGCGCCGCCGCGCAGAACAACAACATCCACACTGTCGCCGACTTTCAGCTCAGCCAGCTTGCCGCGCAGCTCTACTACTTTATCGATCTTCTCACCGTTGAACTTGAGAATGATATCGCCGGGACGCAGGCCGGCTTTAGCCGAAGGACTGCCTTCCCAAACCTTCATAACAAAAATACCGTCATGCAGGTCGATATCAAAACCGTATCGGTTGGCAATATCCTTATCGACCAGGCTGGCGCCAATATACGGACGCACTACACGACCTTTTTTAGCCAGTTCATCCAAAATCGGTTTGGCCGAATTGATGGGGATAGCAAACCCGATGCCTTCGACACCGGAAACAGCGATCTTCGCAGAATTGATACCTACGGCCTCCCTTCCGCATTGACCAGCGCACCGCCGGAATTGCCGGGATTGATCGCCGCATCAGTCTGGATCAGGTCAAATTTACGTTCCCCTAACTGGATGGAACGGTTCAAAGCGCTGATTACACCGGCTGTGACACTGCCGCGGAACTCCAGCCCCAGCGGATTACCAATAGCAATAGCGGGTTCTCCGACCTGTAAAGTTGAGGAATCACCGAAATCGGCAACAGGAAGATTGTTTTCGTCGATCTTTACTACGGCAAGATCAGTTGCCGCATCGGCCCCCAATACCTTGCCTTTGACACTGCGTCCGTCCGTCAGGCTGACGATGATTTCTGAAGCGCCTTCTACAACATGGTTATTAGTCGCGATCAGACCGGACTTGTCATAAATAACGCCGGAACCTGTGCCGCGTTCAGTAAGCTGCACTCGATTAAAAATATCGCGCACATAGGCTTTATTAGTGATGCCCACTACTGCCGGACCTACTTTTTTAGCCGCCGCTACGATCGGCGTGTTACGGGCACCGGAAAGGCTGGCATCTTTCTGTGCCGCAGCAGCAGTTTTCTGTTCCTTTACTGCCTCAGCCTTATTGTTATCACTGCAGCCGCCTATAAGTACAGCAGCTCCCAGCAGAGCACAGAAAAAGATATTCATGGTTTTTTTCATAAAGCTTCTCTCCATCTCAACACTCCTCAATCATAATTTTTTACTATGTTTTCCTGCGATGTGATATAAATTTTTGTATCCGCTCCAACTTCGTTAGCGTCCAGAATACCCCGCACCGTTTGCAGGGCCAGGGAAGGCAAATTGTTTTCCTGGCTCAGATGAGCCAGAAAAACCTCTTCCGGCAGGCGCTCCATATGCGCCAGCAGCCAGGCTGCCGAAACATTGGATAAATGCCCACGTGTTCCCAGAATCCTCTGCTTGAGTATCTGCGGATAACTGCCATTTTTCAGCATATCTTCATCGTGGTTGGCTTCCAGCACCACTACGTCAGCATCAGCTATATTCTGACGCACCTCGTCTGTCACAAAGCCTACGTCGGTGAGATATGTACATTTACTGCCGCCGCTTTTAAAAACATAGCCTACTGTAGAGGCTGCGTCATGCGGGACGGCAAAAGGGATTATTTCCAAACTGCCGCTGCTCAGTTTTTTGGGCAGTAAGCGGCAGCAGCTGCGTTCCATTTCACTTTTTTTCGGCATATACTGCCAGGTCCTTTCATTGGCAAACACCGGCAGACGGTATTTACGGCAAAAAACAGGCAGTCCCTTTACATGGTCGTTATGCTCATGTGTCAACAGTACGCCCGTCAAATCTTCAGGCTTCATGCCTGCCTGATGCAGACGTTCCGTCAGCTGGCGGCAGCTGATGCCGACATCTACCAGAAAAGCCTGCTCTCCGGCACGTATCACCGCGGCATTGCCTTTACTGCCGCTGGCCAGGATCGTGATTTCAAACTCACTGCTCATGCTTCGCCTGCCGCGATTTTGTGCCCGGCACTGGTTCCAATACGTTCAGCTCCTGCAGCCAGCATAGCCTGCGCAGCTTCCGCGTCACGGATACCTCCGGCGGCTTTGACTTTGAGACCATACTTTTCTGCTTCGGCTGCCAGCAGCTTTACGTCATCGACAGTAGCGCCGCCCTTGTTAAAACCCGTACTGGTCTTGACAAACGCCGCACCGCCTTCGGCTACTAAACGACAGGCCGTGCACTTTTCAGCGTCTGTCAGCAGGCAGGCTTCAATGATCACCTTGACCGGAAACGGACTGGCCGCCTCGACTACGCTGCGGATATCACTGACTACAGCAGCATAATCACCGGTCTTAAATGCCGATACGTTCATGACCATATCTATTTCATCAGCGTGCGCTTCGACCGCCATTTTTGTCTCCAGAGCCTTGACCTCAGAAAATGTAGCTCCCAGCGGGAACCCTACTACTGTCACAACCTTGACGTTCGTATCGCTCAGCAGATGTCTGGCCAGCCCCACATAACACGGATTCACACAAACGCCAAAGAGCCCGTATTTCCGGGCTTCGCTGCAAAGCTGCATAATATCCTCGACAGTTGCCTCAGGTTTTAATAAAGTATGTTCAAGATGCTTCGCAATCGTCATCCCCGACTCCTCCTCATCTTCTATAATGATTTTTGCTTCTATATATTATATCAAAACTTTATACTTTCTGCTTTGACAAAAAAGTAAATTTTTATAAAAACAGAGCCATAATTTTAATTATAGCTGTTCATTGTAATTATACACTAACAATATTCTATATTATCATACAATAAAAACTCTGTGTTCTTAATAAAAAAGCCCCGACTGTACAGTCGGGGCAACATAAACATTTCTCTAATTTCAGTGTTTTTTACGGCACTTCTCACAAACGCCAAAGAAATAAAATTGGTGTTTGTCGATACTGTAACCGCTTGCTTCTTCCACCTTTACGACCAGAGACCGGTCATTGAGAGCCGGTACATCATCGACACGGCCGCAGACAGTACACTGCACATGGCTGTGCTCGCTGATATCAGCATCATAGCGGAAACTGTCCTCGCCGGTATTGATGATCTGGATCAGGCCCAGTTTATTGAGAATCTCGACGGTCTTATAAACCGTAGCAAAACTCATGGAAGGATATTTAGGCTGCAGGGTACCGAACAGCATTTCAGCACTGGGATGCTGCTTGGTATTAGCCAGCGCTTCATAAACTGCCAATCTTTGCGGAGTGACTTTATAACCGTTTTGACGCAGCAGGGCGGTCAGTTCTTGGTTGTTTAACATGATTTACCTCCTTGGTTGAAATGTTTTTTGTCCGGCATTTATTGCCTGTTTAGTTTTAGATAATCTTTATCTATTATTTACTAAATTATAATAAAGAAAAACTTTCCTGTCAATATTTAATATCCTTTAATTGCAGCTGTTTAAACATATTTCACAAACCTTCCACAAGGATTTTGGCAATTAAAAGCGAATTTTATAATTATTATACACAAGAAAGAGGTAGACCCATGACCATTGAACAAATAATTGCCGGCGAACTGTCGGTCAGGCCGCAGCAGGCAGCCGCAACTCTAGAACTGCTGGACAGCGGTAATACTATCCCTTTTATCGCCCGCTACCGCAAGGAAGTGACCGGATCGCTGGACGAAGAACAAATCCGTATGATCAGCGAACGTGCTCAATATCTGCGTAATCTGGAAGAACGCCGTCAGGAAATACTGGAATCAATAACTTCACAGGAAAAACTGACCCCTGAACTTGAAAGCCAGATCAAAGCTGCTGTCAAAATGCAGGAGCTGGAAGATCTTTATCTGCCTTACCGTCCTAAAAAACGTACCCGGGCACAGATAGCCCGTGAACGCGGACTGGAGCCGCTGGCAGAACTGATCATGGCTCAATCCCAGCCGCTAATGACCTTAGACAAGCTGGCCAGCCTGCATGTAGATCCTGAAAAAGGTGTCAACTCTGTTTCCGAAGCCTGGGCCGGGGCCTCCGACATAGTTGCCGAAAATATTTCCGACCGCGCCGATATCCGCGAACTGATCCGCAAAGAACTTTGGAAAGGTGCCGAACTTGCTTCAACGCTGACAGTTGACGAAACCGAAGGGCAGGATTACCTGATGTATAAAGAATATTCCGAACCGATACGTCAGCTGCCGCCGCACCGCATTTTAGCCTTGAACCGCGGTGAAAGCAAAAATTGTCTGAAGCTCACCCTAAATTATCCTGCGGATTCCATGCTGACTAAACTGGCTCAAAAACTGAAAATCCAGCCACACACAGTTTGGAACGAGCTTTATACAAATGCTGTTGCCGACAGCTACAAAAGGCTGCTGTTTCCCTCGCTGGAGCGGGAACTGCGTAACGAACTGACGGAAAAAGCAGAAAAACAGGCTATTTCTGTCTTTGCCGCCAACCTGCGGCAGCTGCTGCTGCAGCAGCCTATTGCCGGGCATACTGTTTTAGGTCTCGATCCCGGTTACCGCACCGGCTGTAAAGCAGCCGTTATTGATCCCAACGGACGTACACTGGCGATCAATACGCTGTATATCACCGGCAGCCAGCATCAGCGTGAACAAGCGGAAGCCGGCTTTATGGATCTGGTGACTAGGCATAAAGTGACCCTGGTAGCTATCGGCAACGGAACTGCTTCTTTGAAACAGAGGAGTTTACGGCCCAGATGATCGAAAAATACCATCTTGATATTGCTTACCTGATCGTCAGCGAAGCAGGCGCTTCTGTTTATTCTGCCTCCAAGCTGGCCCGCGAAGAGCTGCCCGATCTGGACGTTTCCCTGCGCGGAGCGGTATCCATTGCCCGCCGTGTACAGGACCCTCTGGCAGAGCTTGTCAAAATAGAGCCCAAGGCTATTGGTGTTGGTCAATATCAGCATGATGTCAATCAAAAGGAACTCACTGCGACCTTAGGTACTGTTGTCGAGTCCTGCGTCAACCACGTCGGCGTCGAGCTGAATACAGCTTCTCCCGCTCTGCTTTCATACGTAGCAGGCATTTCCGGCACCGTCGCCAAAAATATTATTGCCTACCGTGACGATAACGGTTCCTTTACCAGCCGTAAGGAACTTTTAAAAGTTGCCCGTCTGGGTCCGGCAGCCTTTACTCAATGCGCAGGCTTTCTGCGTATCGCCCAGGCAAAAAATCCTTTAGACAATACCTCCGTCCACCCTGAAAGCTATACCTTAGCAGAGCAGATCCTGGCAGAGCTTGGCTTTGACCTGAAACACTGTAATGACATCGCTGTTCAGGAAGCGGCAGCTAAAGCCGACGCCTCTGCCATTGCCGTCAAACTGAACGCCGGCCTGCCGACTGTAACTGATATCCTGGAAGCCCTGGCCCGGCCGGGGCGCGATCCGCGCGAAGATGCTCCGGCACCGCTGACACGCAAAAAGGTAGCAAAACTGAGCGATTTGGAGATCGGCAGCGTTGTCAAAGGAACAGTCCAAAATGTTGTTGATTTCGGAGTTTTCGTAGATATCGGCCTAAAAACCAGCGGTCTGATTCACCGCAGCGAATTATCCAACAGTCGGTTTCACCACCCTCTGGACGTTATCAGCGTCGGCGATGTGATCGAGCCGGTCATTATCAGCATCGACGAACAACGTAACCGTATCGGCCTGAGCTTAAAACAGGCAAAAAAAACTACCGTCTAAATATAATTTAAACAGACGTCTTTTAAGACGTCTGTTTTTTATTGTTACAAATTATATTTTCATCACAATATTAATAAATATAAAGATATGTATACTTTTATTTTTATGATATAATATTTTTAAATAATAATCAATAATATTTAGGTGATAAACATGAAAAGAGATATCAATACCCTCAGTCTGTTAAATGAAATATCGGAACTTGTTTATGTTTCCGATCCAGAAACCTACGAGCTGCTGTTTGTCAATCAGACCGGCTGCCAGACACTGCATCTGGAAAACTACAAGCACAAAAAATGCTATGAAGTTTTACAGGGTAAAACTTCACCCTGCGAATTCTGTACCAACGACAGACTGTGCGATGATAATTTTTATACCTGGGAATTCACAAATCCCTCTATCGGCAGACACTTTTTACTCAAGGATAAAATAATCCAATGGCGCGGCAAAACTGCACGCATGGAAATAGCTTTTGATATAACAGAACGCGAACTGCAAAAGCAGGAACTGAAAAATATGCTTGATGTCCAGACCTTAATTACCAACTGTGTCAGAATGCTTTACGCCGTCGATGACCTCGATCAGACGATCAATGCTGTCTTGACCCAGATCGGCGAATTTCTAGTTTCTGACCGTGCTTATGTTTTTGAAATCAAAGACGAGTTGATGAACAACACACATGAATGGACAGCTCCCGGGATCTCGCCGCAGCTGGAGAAGCTGCAGCAGCTCGATCTGTCATTGATTTCCGACTGGCTGCCGTTTTTTGAAAAAAACGACTGTATCATCATCGACGATGTCGAACAGCTGCAAAAGACTAATCCGGCGGCTTATGCTACGCTGCACGCCCAGGAAATCACCTCTTTGATCGCTGCGCCTATTTTTTTGGATAACAAGCTGGCAGGCTATATCGGCATCGATAATTACGACAGTGAAAAAATCAAAAATTCTTCTTATTTGCTGCTTTCCATGTCCATTTTTCTTTCCTATGCGATCAGACATCGGAATCATGTCGATATGCTGCATCGCCTCAGCTACCACGATCTGCTGACGAACGCACTGAACAGAAACGCTTTTATGGACGTGCTCAGTCAGTTCAGGCCGGGACAATATGCTTCTGCTGGCATTATTTATATCGATATCAACGGTATGAAGGAAATCAATGATTTTTACGGCCATCACCAGGGTGATAAAATCCTTATAACAACTGTAGCCAAAGTCTTCAACCTTTTTAAACCCGACGAACTTTTCCGCATCGGCGGTGATGAGTTTGTTATCATTACCTATGATCTAACAGAAACCGATTTTTATGAAAAATTTAACCTTTTGCGTAATATTTTCTGTGAAAAAACTAACTTGCCCTTCTCCATCGCTACAGGCAGCTGCTGGGTCAAATCCCCCAGCGATTTAAACAGCCTGCTGCAGCAGGCTGACAGCGCTATGTATACGGATAAGAAAAAATTTTATTATGGCAAAGAAAAAACAAGCCGCTATCGGCATAATTTAGATGATATCCTCAATCTGGCCAATTACAGCGCTCTGCAGGAAGCACTGACAGCCGGACAGTTCTGCATTTATTTCCAGCCTAAAATTTCTTTGGATACCGAGGAATTTATCGGTTCTGAAGCTTTGATCCGTTATATAAATCAGGCTGGAGAAATCATTGCCCCCAATAATTTTATTCCGATCCTGGAAGAAGCAAGACTGATAAAAATGCTGGATCTTTATGTTTTTGAAGAAGTCTGTAAGCAAATCAATATCTGGAAAGAAAGAAAGCTGCGGGTCAAACCCGTTTCTATCAATCTTTCACGCAGCACTCTGTCTTACCATTTCCTGGCCGATCAGCTATTAGCTCTTATCACCAAGCATAATATCGACATCAGCCTGCTGGAACTGGAAGTCACAGAAACTGCCGAAGTCGATAATCAGCTTGTTTTCAGCCAGGCTTTGGAAAAACTGAAGGAATATGGTTTCTCTATTTCCATTGATGACTTTGGCGTTCGCAACGCCAGTCTTTCGCTGTTCACTACTATCAATTTCGATATTTTAAAATTAGACCGCAGTTTGGTAAAAACACTGGCACAAAACCAAAAGGCACGTATCCTTATCCGTTCTCTGGCTGTCATTTGTTCTGATCTCGGTATCAAATTGATTGCCGAAGGCGTGGAAACACTGGAACAGTTGGATATTTTAAAGGAATTGCGCTGCAATGAGGTGCAGGGTTATTTATTCAGTAAACCTCTGCCTTTAAATGACTTTGAAAACAAATATCTCCAGATCCTGCGGTAAGACGGCTTGTTGACAGCCCAGACTGTAAGCCTCATAATAAAATCAGAAGCATAACCCTGAAGGAGGCGGTCTTATGACAGCAATAACCGGCAAACCAGCAAAAATATATACAGCTTATTTCAGTCCTACAGGCGGTACCAAAAAAGCAGCCCTGGCACTTACCAGTGCTCTGGCTGATACAGACGGATTTACAGAAATAGATTTGTCTTTACCTGCTTTGGCACAGTATACTTTCGCTGCTGATGATATCATCGTTGTCGCCGTACCGGTTTTCGGCGGCAGAGTTCCAGCTTTTGCACTGCAGCAGCTGACCGCTCTGCACGGTCAGAATACCAGCGCCATTGCTGTAGCAGCTTATGGCAACCGCGCCTACGAAGATGCCTTGCTGGAGCTGAGCGATAGTCTGACCAGTCAATCCTTCCGTGTGATCGCCGCAGCAGCCGTACTGTCCGAACATTCGATGCTGCGCAGTATTGCCGCCGGCCGGCCTGATGCTGACGATCTGGCACAATTAACTGACTTTGCCAAAAAAATCTCCGCTAAGCCGTTAACAGAGGCGCCAGCGCTGACAAATATCCCCGGCAATCGTCCTTATAAAGACTGGCAGCCTATGCCCGTCGTACCTCAGGTCAGCGATTCCTGTATCCGCTGTGGTCTTTGCTCGGCCACCTGCCCAACTCAGGCTATCCCCAGCGGGCAGCCGCACACAACTGACCCCCAAAAATGTATCCTGTGCCTGCGCTGCACTACTATCTGCCCTCAGCAGGCCCGCTCACTGCCTCAGCAGGCTCAGGCCCTGATCGCCCAGAAGCTGGCGCCGATAAAAGACATTTACAAAAACAACGAATTTTTCTGCTAAAAACAATAATCCCGCGCTTGTTTTAAACAAGCGCGGGATTTCTTTTTTACTGACCAGGCATGAGTACTGAAAGCAGCACCGGTACCAGCAGCGTCAGCAGCAGGCCGTTGATAAAGGCGAATAGCCCGACATGGATATTGGTATATTTGATAACCACCGGCAGACCGGAATCCATAGTCGCAGCTCCTGATGGCGCCAAAGCCAGGAATTTATTGATTTTTACCAACAGCGGTATGGCTAAAAATGCCAGGACTTCACGCAGCATATTAGCTAAAAAGGCGATCGTCCCGATCTCAACACTATACAGCGTACTGATAACTACAGAGGAAAGGCTGTACCAGCCTAAAGCACTGCCGACAAGCAGCGCGTCCCGCATTTCCATCCCGGTCACGAAGGCTGAAAGAGCCGCACCGCCTAAACTGCCGATAGTTACAGCCGTTGGAATGGCAACTGCCAGCAGAATACTCTGCGGATTGCAGATTTTTTTTATAATATGCCTGTTTCCGCCGATTTCGATACCGGCAACAAAAACCATAAAATACAAAGCCGACATCAAAATATCGTCCAGCAGGTCTTTATGTTCCAATCCCAAAAAGAAATATCCGCCGGCGATTCCTAAAGCGATAAATGTAAAAATAGCATAAACCATTATTCATCGCTCCCTTCCGCCCGGGCTGCCGTTTTTGCAAAAAGCTTCAGCACCAGCCACAGCATCAGCACGCTGCCGCCAATGATAAAAACTGCCATGACCAGAGATTTGCCGCCCAACTGGTCCAGTTTTCCCAAAAGCTCTGCATCACAGCCGATCTTAGCACCCAGACACAACAGCATGATAAACAGGCTGACTGTAGAAAACCGGCTGAGCCATTTTTTCACATTATAATTTAAAAGGTCACTGCAACCTACGGCGATCCCCAAAACGATCGCGATCATGATCTCCTGCATTGCTTCCCCTCATTCCCATAATATAAAACAAGCCCCGCGCACGGCAGGGCCTGCTGATCACTATTTTTTATTCTAACGACAGCAGCAGCGGATAAAGCGGCTGACCTCCGTCAAAAACTGTAACTTCCCAACCGCCGTCCAGAGCTTCAAGCTCTGCGGCGATTTTATCAGCTTCAGACTGTGTCAGATCACTGCCATAATAAAGACTGATCAATTCCCAGTCGCTGCCGGCCAGCTTGACAGTTTCCGCCGTGACTTTTTCCAGAGTTGCTCCGGCATAAACGATCTTATCTTCCAGCAAACCAATGTACTGCCCTTTTTTTACAGTTATCCCGTTAACAACGCTGTCACGCACAGCAATACTGACAGCAGCACTGTGGGCTTCCTTAGCCTCACGTCGCATCACAGCGCTGTTTTCCTGCAGTGTTTTAGCTGCGTCAAAATGCAGCAGTGCCGCCAGACCCTGCGCCAGATTTGTTGTCGGCACATAATCTACCTGCGCTGCTCCCAATAATTTTTTGACCTGCTCCGCCGCCAGAATAATATTTTTATTGTTCGGTAAAATAATGTACTGCTCCGCCGAGCCCTTTTCAATAACTTTAATAAACGCCTCTACCGGCGGATTCATGCTCTGCCCGCCGCTGATGATCTCAGCTGCACCGAGCTGATGCATGATGCTGGCAATACCGTTCCCGGCCGCCACCGACAGTACAGCCAGACCGTGCTTCTCCGTCTGCGCACCGACAACGCGATGCTGATGCTGCTCGGCCATATTGTCGATCTTGATATCGTGCAGGGAGCCCCAGCTCAAGCCGTGCTGCAGAACCAGCCCGGGAGCTTTGGTATGGATATGCACTTTGACTATATCGCCGACAACAGCTACGATCAACGAATTACCCAAAGGCTGAAGAGTACTGCGTACAACGTCCTCTTTGACTTCAGCTTCCTTAACGATAAATTCTGTACAATAAGGATTTTCCAAATCTACTTCCATCTCGATAAAATTGGCGAAGGACGGCTTTGACGGCGGCAGATGCAGCTCACCTGCGTCTTCGCCTCGGAAACCTGCCAGACAGCCTTCCAGGAAAACGATCAAGCCCTGACCGCCGGCATCCACTACTCCAGCCGCTTTCAGCGCCGGCAGCAGTTCCGGCGTACGAGCCAGTTCTTTTTTCCCGCTCTCCAACGCCTCGCATAAAACATCTTCAAAATCTTCACCCTGACGCACAGCATGATACGCACCTTTGGCAATAGCACGCGCCACAGTAAGGATCGTTCCTTCAACAGGCTTTGATACCGCCCGATAAGCATACAAAATACCAAACTGAAAAGCTTTGCCCACCTCGTTGCTGGTAGCTCGTTTTTTGCCGGCCAGGCCTTTTCCCAGGCCACGCAGCAACTGCGACAGGATCACGCCGGAATTACCGCGCGCCCCCATGATCGCACTGCGGGCTGCCATAGTCCCTACTTCGGAAACAGTCGCATTCTGCAGCTGACTGATCTCACGGGCCACTGCTGCCATCGTATGCATCATATTAGTGCCGGTATCGCCGTCCGGCACCGGGAAAACATTCAAATCATTAATATATTGATAGTTTTTTTCAAAACTTTTATAAGCGCCCAACAGCATATTTTTTATTTGTTCGCCGCTGATAATCGCCTCTTGTTTACTTGTCATATCAAGTCTGCACCTTTCTTCAGCGCTGCCGCCGCACAAAAAGGCCAATAACACCGGGTCCTAAATGTGCTGCCAGAACAGTTCCGATCCCGGTTACCAGAACAGGCAGTCCGGGAAACAATTCAAGCATTGCCTTGCGCAAAGTTTCAGCGTCTTCCTCAGCTTCAGCATTCGCCACATACACAGCTTCTATAGGAGCATTCGCAGCGGCAAGCTCGACCATGCGCTGCAATACTTTCTTGCGGGTACGGCATTTATCGACAACGACCAGTTCGCCGGCGGTATCGATGTGCACAATCGGACGTATGCCCAGAATATTGCCTACTAAAGCGCCTACGGCGCCTATACGGCCGCCTTTCTGCAGATAATCTAAAGTATTGACGGAAAAATACGTTTCCGTCCGCTCGATCAGGCCCTTCAGATACTCCTCCAGCTCGTCCATCGTTGCGCCGGTTTCAGCATAAGCGAGTACTTCCATTGCCATTCCGCTGATTGGACAGGCTGCTGTAAGACTGTCAAAGACACGGATATCAGACCCGGGAATTTCACTCATGACCTGCCGGGCTGCTAAGCGTGCTGTCTGAACAGTACCGCTCAAAACACCGTCTAACATGATCGCAATCACTTTTTTACCGTCTGCGGCTAATTCTGTAAATACATCAAGAAATCTGCCGATGGCCGGCTGCGAAGTTTTAGGCAGCTGCCCGCTTGCTTCCACCATGGCAAACATTTCCTGCAAGCTTTTTTCTCCGTCCACCCATTCGGTATCTCCATGTCTTACCAGCAGGGGGACCACATGGCAACGGGGATCGTCCCGCAAGGGTGTTTCTTCTGCAACAGCAATACTGTCCAAAACGATATGGATATCATTTCTCACTGCGCATCCTCCCTTAATCAAATTAACGTACATGCTCTTATTTCAGGCAGACGCCTTTACAATATGTATATATTTTATCATATTTCCAGCTCTATTTCCACTTATAGCACAATTAGCAGGCCTTTTTAGCCATTTTTGTAAAAAAATAAAGTATAATCCTGCTTTTTCCACCACTGTCTGCACTTTTGTTGAAGCTCAACTTCAAAACAGCATTGCAAATACTGTAAACGACTTCAATTTTTTAGCAGACTTAAAAAAGGGTAAAAAAAAAGCCCTTACGAGAAGGGCCAAATGAGGGGCTGTTTTGATACTCCTAGTATAGCATTTTTGTATACAATATGCAATAGCAGTTTTCTGCCTTTTTCAGAAAATTTGTGCAAAGAGAATTTACCTGCATTGGACAAAGGTTTATTGATAATCTTTACCGATAAAAATCACCGCGTCATAAGACGCATCATCGGCCCGCAGAATCCTCAGAGTGTACGGGAACGGTACAGCCGACAGCCTGCTGACCACACGTCCGTTGCTGGTCGTAGATACTACCGTAGTCTGATCACGTTCAGGATCACTGCCGCCGTCGATAACCTCAAAGCCCATTGCTGCCAGTCTTGCTGCGGCATCACTGCCTGCTCCTTTGCCGCTGCAGTCAACGACCTTGACAGATACCGTATTGCGGCTGCTTTCCTTAGCAGGCGGTTTCACAGCCTTAGGCGGCTCTGTTAACTGCTGCCCGTCTTTCTCTGCCGGTCCCAGTTCTTCGCCTGACTTGGCTTTTTTAGCCTTAGCTTTCTTTTCGGCATCAGCTTTTTCTTTATTCTTCTCTTTCGTATCCTCTTTTATTTTCTTTTCTGTTTGTTCATCTGCTTTGATTTTCTCTTCTGCAGCTTTCTGTTTTTCTTTTTCCTGCGCTGTAATCAGGTTGCGTTTATACTCTGCTTCCATTTTTTCAGCACCCTGACGATAACGTTCCGTCATCTGCGCGCCCTGCATATCTACCATCTGCTCGCGCAGGTCAGTAATATCGGGAATCCAGTAGCTGATCTCATCAATATATTCAGGCGTACCTGGAACTGTAGCCATCTGCAGACCGCCCTGTTCTTTCATCATTCCGTGTAAAGCGCCGCCCATCGCCAGCATATCTGAAACGGGCAAGTCAGTTTTGACCATTTTCATAATTTCCGAAACCAGCCCCGGCATCTTAGTTAAAATCTGTGCCGAAGCAATCTTTTCGTAAACCGCCATCATAAACTTCTGCTGACGCTTAATACGGCCAATATCGCCTTCCTCATCACGATAGCGCACATACTGGATCGCTTTTTTGCCATCCAGATGCTGTTGCCCTGCCGGAAGATCGATCAGAAAATCATCCCAGTCATCATAATAATACATATCCTTTTCCACATCAATATCAATGCCGCCGATCGCATCGACCAAACTTTCAAAACCACTGAAATCGACCATTACATAATTATTGACCTGAATGCCCAAAAGCTCTTCCGTTGTCTGCTGCGTCAGCTTGTGTCCGCCGAACGCATAAGCATGGTTGATTTTATCCCAGCCATGCCCGGGGATCCGCACCCTGGTATCACGCGGAATCGACAGCAGCGAAACATTTTTACTTTTAGGGTCGAACATTACGACAAATAACGTGTCGCTGCGACCAGGATCATCGTCCTTTTCCCTGCCGTCTACGCCTAATACTACGATATTGCGTTTAGAGCCCAGCCGTTCATTGCGCGGCAGGTCATCCATAGTTTTAGCCAGCGTCCCAAACATCGGATCGCCGTTCATATAAGCATATACCAAATAACTGGCGGCAGCGATTGCCGCTACGATCAGCAAAATTAATTTTTTCAATCCTTTTCTTCCTTTCCCACACCCAATTACAAAATATTAGCCTGCAGTTCTTTATGAAACCGTTTAATAAATCCATGCAGTATCCGAGCTGTAAGCCCCCAGATAACATGCCCCTGATATTCGTAAAAATAGATATTATACCCCTTCCGCTTATACCAGTCGTGCGGATGGCGCGGCAGCAGATCAAAAGGAAAATCTGCAGTCGCGCGGTTTGCCAGTTCCATATGAGCAACGCGCGGCTCAGAAACCAATAAAAAATTCAGCGGCACCGTAAAAATCTCAGCTACCTCATCGCTGTTGCAGTCCAGCTTTACTTCGTTGGCCAGCCTGCCAACAAAAGGATGAATAATAGGTCCCATATGTGTCACCAAGTAATCCAGTTCACCGCACAATTCTATTTTGTCTTCAGTAATACCCAGCTCTTCACAGGTTTCGCGCACAGCAGTTTTGGCAAAGCTGTCATCGCCGCACTCATAGCGTCCGCCCGGAAAACATACATCGCCCGGCTGCCACCCCAAACCGGCGGCCCGTACTTCAAAAAGAACTGCCGGACCCTGCTTGGTGTCTATCAACGGCACTAAAACGGCAGCATCCCACAAACGGTCAGCTTTATCGATCCGGGCAGGACGGCGGTTGAGTCGTTCTGTGATCTGTTTTATAAGTTCAGCTGTTTTTTCCATACAATAACCCCATTTCTCCTATATCCCTTCTGCGTCCACAGCAAATTTCCTGCCGCCTGTTGTGAATTATTCTTGAAATATAAAAGACGGACGGGTCTAAACCCATCCGTCAAGGAGTCTTGTCTTATTTTAATAAAGCGGTTCTTCGATGTTCGACTTTTCGCTTTTATCAACCAGATAAGCAACGGTAGCGTCACCGGTAACATTAACGCAGGTCCGCGGCATATCAAGGATACGGTCGATACCTGCGATCAGAGCGGAACCCTCAAGCGGCAAGCCGATCGCCGTCAATATCATCGTCAGCATGATAAAGCCTGCCCCCGGAACACCGGCAGTGCCGATCGAAGCCAGCGTACCAGTAAGAACAATAGTCAGATACTGCCCGGTCGTAAGATCGACCCCATAGATCTGCGCAATGAAGAGTGCGCAGACTCCCTGATAAACAGCAGTGCCATCCATATTGATCGTAGCGCCCAAAGGCAGTACAAAACTGGAAATGTCTTTCGAAACACCCAGCTTTTGGATGCATTGCATGCTGACAGGCAATGTGCCGCCGGAGGAACAGCTGGTAAACGAAAGCACCTGTGCCGGTAAAATTGCTTTGAAGAACTTGATCGGGCTGATCTTGCCGACGAATTTAAGCAGACCGCCATAAACGATGACCGCATGCAGGAAGCAGCCGAGATAAACAGCGATAACAACCTTCAAAAGCGGCAGCAGTACAGCCGGTCCGTTAGCTGCAACGACCGGAGTGATCAAACCGAAAACACCGATCGGCGCCACATTCATGATAAAACCGACGATTTTATAGCTGACCTCTGCCAGACCGTCAAAAACATTGTACAGAGCCTTGGCCCGATCACCGACTGCAGTGATGCCGATACCCATGAACAGACTGAAAACGATGATCTGCAGCATGTTGGCTTTAAGCATCGCTTCCATCGCATTAGTCGGGAAAATGTCAATAATTACCTGCATGATAGGCGGCGCGGCTTTAGCCGCAGCTTTAACGCCTTCACCAGGCATATTCACGCCGGCGCCCGGTTCTAAAACCGTACCTAAAAATATACCAAGTACAATCGCAAATGCCGTAGTTCCCAAATAATAAGCCATAGTTTTGCCGCCGATACGGCCGATCTTTTTGATATCCCCCAAACTGCAGACACCAATGACGAGAGACGAGAAGACCAAAGGAACGATGATCATTTTGATCATATTCATAAAGATAGTACCAAAAGGTCCGATCCATGTTTTGGCGAAATCTACACCTTCCGCACCCAGTTCCAGACCGGCAATGATACCAAGACCAAGACCGATCAGAATTTTTGTTGACAAATTCATCAAAATATCCCCCTTGCGCATAATAAAATATTAAAATTACGTCTACAATAATTAGGCAAAAATAATAAAAATCCTGCCTTCTTTCTTCATGTATACAGTATTTCTGCAAAATCGTTGCCCAAACCGCAGTTTTTTCAAAAAAAATATGCTAAAGTTTTTAGTTTTATCCAAAAACTTTAGCATATCCTGAAATTATTTATTATTCTCCAAACGGTATGCACAATGGTTTGTCGCACCTGAATATTCATTCAGCTTGAAAGAACCGCGCAGTGCGGCCGCTACAAATTTTTTCGCCAGTTCCACAGCTTCGCGCACGCTCAGTCCATTGGCCAGTCCCGCTGTAATCGCTGCCGAATAAGTACAGCCAGCTCCATGATTATAGCAGGGCTCGATTTTAGGAGCGCTGGCAATTGTAAATTCCCTGCCGTCATAAAGCACGTCAACAGCTTCCCTGCTGTCATTGCGGGAACCGCTTTTGATTACGACATAGCCTGCTCCCAGCTCCTTGATCCGTCCGGCAGCTTCCTTGATCTCGTCCAGTGTTTCCACCTTTTCCATATCGGCAAGATAGGCTGCTTCGATCGTATTAGGCGTTACTACGTCAGCCCGCTGCATCAAAACAGTTTTGATAGCGGCGGCGGCTTCCGGTACCATGATCACATCCACACCCTTGCAGACCATGACCGGATCAATAACGACATTGCGCAGCTTGAAACGGTCTATAGTACGGGCCACCAGCTCAACCAGCTCGGCACTGCCCAGCATCCCCGTTTTCATAGCATCGATACCGATACCGGCGACAATCGTTTCGATCTGTTTTTCCACAACGTCCAAACCGATCGGGAAAATTTCGTGATCCCAGTCTTTATGAGGATTCTGGGCTACGATAACGGTCAGAGCCGTCATCCAGTAAACATCCAGCTCCTGGAATGTTTTTAAATCAGCCTCCATACCTGCACCGCCGCTGGCGTCGCTGCCGGCAATGGTCATGGCTTTATGCAGCATATTCATAACTTACCTCCTGCCTGAAGCTTTACCTGGCGTAAAGCTCCCATAAAATAACCGCCAAACAGCCAGGTATTCCAAAGAACCCCGCAATCAGCGCTTTGATAACGGTGATTTTGAGTCCGAAACCCAAAAATCCACCTATAAGATTGATAAACCACAAAGCTACCGCACCGCAGATACCATTCCAGATGAGACGAAACGGCAGTGAAAAACATTTTACGACGACGACTAAAATCAGGACGCCGATAATAAACGGCAGCGTTCCTTCCAGAGTACCCGAGTTGAGCCCTTTTACAGCATGGTCAATGCCCTGCATGGCCGAACCGCCCAGATCGCGGACAGCACTTTCTATTTCCTGCATGCTATAGCTCCTTCTTTCTTACATTCTATGCCTGTTTTCCAAAGCACGTGATAAAGTCAGCTCGTCAGCATATTCCAAATCGCCGCCAACAGGCAGGCCATGGGCAATACGGCTGATAACGATACCGACAGGCTTCAGCAGCTGCGCCAGATAGGCAGCAGTAGCCTCGCCTTCCACGTCAGAATTGGTAGCGATGATAACTTCCCTGACCGTATCACCCTGCAGACGCCGCAGCAGCTCTTTTACACGCAGATTATCAGGACCGATACCGTCAAGCGGTGACAAAACGCCGTGCAGCACATGGTAAACACCGTTATAACCGCGGCTGCGTTCCATCGCCATTACATCCTGCGGCTGTTCCACAACGCAGACTACACTGTGGTCGCGTCCTGCATTGCCGCAAACCTCACAGGTCTCGGCATCAGTAAGATTATAACAAATATCACACAAACGGATCTGCCGCTTGGCCTCCAGCAGTGTTTCTGCCAGACGGCGCACCTCTTCTTCCGGCATATCGATAATATGATACGCCAGACGCAGAGCGGTTTTGGAACCAATACCGGGCAGGCGCCGCAGCTGTTCATGCACATTGGCCAGCGGCCGGATCATTCTGGCCATTTTCAGAACATGCCCGGCATTTTCATCCCGCCGGTCAGTTTGCCCATTTCAGCTTCAGTCATTTCGTCGATCTTGCGCATACCTTCGTTAACTGCCGCTACCAAAAGGTCTTCCAGCATTTCTACATCTTCCGGATCTACTGCGCTGGGATCGATCTTAACGCTGACAACTTCTTTTTTACCGCTGACAACTACGGTGACAGCACCGCCGCCTACTGTAGTTTCGATTGTACGCAGCTTTAATTCTTCCTGCATTTTTGCCATATCAGCCTGTAATTTCTGTACTTTTTTCATCATGCCCTGCATATTTCCCATACCACCGTTAAACATTATTGTTCCTCCTCGTAATGATGCCTTGCGGCAGAAATTTGATTTATAATTTTTGCAGTGTGCCGCCAAAAGCGTCCAGCGCAGCCTTCACAGCAGGTTCAACATCTTCCGCCGGAGGCTGTTTTGGAGCAGCTTTAGGTTTGGCAGCGGCAGGCTTGGCGGCAGTGATGCATTCCAACCGTACACTTTGCCGTGCCAGCCTCAGCAGCACTTCTTCAAAAGCTTTCTTATAATCAGGATCGTTCATCCTGACGCACATGAATTTATTTTTGAAACCAACGGTCAAAACGCCGTTTTCATACCCTGTAACATAACCGCCGGCGGCACAGGCCACCATAGACTGTTTTTTCTCATTCTTAAGGATCTCCAAAGCCTGGTTCCACAGATCTTCGCCTTCGGTCCAGTCACCGCTGTATTCCAGTGTCGTCGCAGCAGCTGCTTCCTCAGAAACAGGTTTCGGCTCTGTTTCAGCTTTTACCGCAGCAGCAGGCTCGGGTTCCGCCGCTGGTGCCTGAACGGCACTTACTGCCGGCGCTTTTTCCGGGACGCTGCAGGGCAGCAACCGCCGCTGCCTGTTTTTCTTCGGGTTCAGGCTTAATCTGAGTCCTGCTGTTTGCAGCACCCAAAGGCACACCGCTGCGTACCTGATGCTCCAGCTGCTCTACGCGGGCCATCAGTGCGGCAATAGTACTGCCCTCAATACGGCACAGATCAAACAGACATAATTCCGCAGTAATCCTGCCCCGCGCACTGAACCGCAATTCACCCATGGCCTGATGCAGACGTTCTTCAGCCGCCATCAGGCGATCACTGCCAAATAACGGAGCCAGCTCAGAAATAGCTTCTTCCGTATCCGTCAAATAAATTTCGTGGTATCCGGGCGATGCTTTATAGAGCAGCACCGCCCGCAGATACTCGGCCAGCTCTGTCAGGATCTGACGCACATCCTTGCCCTGCTCAGCCAAACGGTTCAGCAGCTGCAAAGCAGCTGACAAGTCCTGCCTGCCGATCGCACGCACCAGCTCACGCAGCGCTTCACGCCCCACGATACCTAAAACGTTCCGTACCGTTTCGGCAGTTACAGTATCGGCCATCACGCCGCACTGATCCAACAGGCTCAGCGCATCACGCATACCTCCGTCTGACTGAATCGCAATCAGTTTCAAGGCTTCGTCATCCGCTCTGATTTCGCTGCCGTCAGCAACCTCGCGCAGACGTTTGGCAATATCCTCATTAGTCACACGTTTAAAATCAAAACGCTGACAGCGGGAATGGATCGTTGCCGGTATCTTATGCGGCTCTGTCGTCGCCAAAATAAACACGATATGCGCCGGCGGCTCTTCCAACGTTTTCAGCAGCGCGTTAAAAGCTTCTGTCGTCAGCATATGCACTTCATCGATAATATATACTTTATAACGCCCGTTGACAGGCGCAAACATGACTTTTTCACGCAGGTCACGGATCTCATCGATACCGCGGTTAGAGGCAGCGTCGATCTCAAACACATCCATACTGCTGCCGTCATTGATCCGCTGGCAGTTGGCGCACTCGTTACAGGGATTAGCAGTAGGCCCCTGCTCACAATTCAGAGCTTTCGCCAGAATCTTCGCCGTACTGGTCTTGCCTGTACCTCTTGGGCCGGCAAATAAATACGCATGCGCAATCCGTCCTGTCGTCAAAGCATTGCTCAATGCGATCCTCACTGCGTCCTGACCTACAAGGGCATCGAAGCCCTGCGGCCGCCAGCGCCGGTATAGTGCTACATAAGCCATTTTCTGCCTCCTTTCCCGTCATTAAGCCTCTGAGTTTCTTATCTACTTATTATATAAAATTTACGGATATAAGTACATATCCAATTTTGTGAAAAATTTAAGGGACACTTTTGCATCAATAATATAAAAATACAAAAAACCGGCTGTCATAAACAGCCGGTTTTTTCTCAGTTGTTTCCCTGTAGGGCCACAGACGCAGGCACCCCTGCGGCACATAAGAGGATCCGCTTAGTGCTGCTTCCTTCCGGACCTGACACGGTTCACAGACTCCTATTGCGCAGGACCCGCCGCCTGCGGTCCTACAGAAAAACAAAAAGCCGCTGACCGCGGCAAACTTTTTTTAAGTGGCGGAGAGAGAGGGATTCGAACCCTCGGTACGGTTTCCCGTACACACGCTTTCCAGGCGTGCACCTTCAACCGCTCGGTCATCTCTCCAGGTTGAAAAAATCAGGGATTATGCTATTGTTTACCGCTTAAAAATAAACTTGCGGCTGGCTTAATCCAGCCGCAAGTAACAGTATACTGATTTCCGGAAGATATGTCAAGAGTTTCCATCAAGATTATGTAAAATTTTTTTCACTTCTCTATTAATCATTACTTACTTCATCAGCAGGCAGCAGCAGCAGTGAGCGCTCGGAATTAAGCGTAACGTTCTGAGCTGTTGCCCCCATTACCAGGCCTTTGACCAGGCCAGCACCGGTTTTAGTCATCGCGATCATCGACACATTTTCTTCTTCCGCCCAGCGGCAGATTTTTTTAGACGCCGCCCCTTTATCGACCAGATAAGAAGCCTTGATCCCAAAAAGTTTCATCTCGGCCACCAGTTCTTCCATCCGCGATTCGGCATTCAGCAGCTTGCTCTCAAGATCGCTCTGATTGCGGCTGCGTTCCACTACATGTACGAACACCACTTCCGCTACATGCTCACGCAGGCTGCGGATCAAATTGAGCGCCACTAAAGATTTCTTAGAAAAATCGGTCGGTATCATCAATTTACGCAACATATCATCATCGGCAATATTGTCGCTGTCACCGTCGGTTTTGGCAACAAACAATGGCCGCTTCGAAGATCTGGCAAGATCAAAGGTCGTACTGCCCAGCAAGGCACTTCTAAAAAAGCCCTTTCCATGCGAAGCCACTAAAGTCAGATCTACTTCTTTATCGTCGCCGACGCGGGTTATTTCTTCAAATACCTCGCCCCAGGGCATTTCGATACTTACTGCTTCATAACCGTTGCGCATCAGCTCGTTGGCATACCCTGCAGCTTGCTGTAAACCTTTTATAACTGCTACTGTAAGGATCTGCGTCCTCTTCTTCATCGAATACATAAGCTAGAATAATTTCTGTATTTGTATCGGGGCACAGACTGTACAGGCACGGCAGCAGTATTTCTGACTTAGGCGTAAGATCCATTGCTAACAAAACTCTTGTAAACATGTCGTTCATTGCTCCTCTTTATCTAAAAATAGCTTGCGTCGACAACGCCGGCAGTTCCTGCCGACAATCTTTTTTCATCCTATTTAAATAGTTATATTTCGCCATTTATAAAAAAAATCCTGCCTTATTATTGTAAGTTGACTTTGAACAGGTTAAAATATATACAGAAATTTGAATTTATACAAAAGGAGCTAATGCGATGTTAAAGCAAAAAATCGACACAGCCGCACTCTTTGCTCAGAAAAAAACAGAAGTTCAAAGCAGCGCGCGCACTTTGCTGATACTTGACGGCCAGGAAAACGCCTATATTTCTGCCGATGAACTTACAGAAGAGCTTTTAGCAATTCCGGAAGAAGGTGCTATCTGGCTTGATATGTCATTATTCGGCTCGCACGATCAGGTAATGACCGTCGCCCGCTCCTTCAAACTGAGTCCCGCTACTCAAAACATTTTAGAAAATAAAAAACAGCAGCCGCGTTTATTCCGCGACGGCAACAACAGAATCCTCGTCTGCCGCCACCTGCAGCTAAACGAAAGCGGCAATGCCGTTTATAATAATATTTGTTTCGCCGCCAGCGCCAACAGGCTGCTTTCTCTGCAGCATGGCCGCTGTGACCGTTTAAAAAATGCGCGTACGCTGGTAACAACCCTGCAGAAGCCTAATAATACGATCCCGCAGGCTTTGACCCTGATTTTAGGCAAGATCCTTGACGACAACTGCGAGGTCATCAATTATCTGGAAGAACGGCTGCAGCTTCTGTCTGCAGCTTACAGCGAACAGGATGAACATCCGGATCCCAAAGAACTGCTGCGTCTGCGCCGCAGCCTGGTCACTGCCAAACAGGCGGTCTATCCGATGCGCCGCATCGTCAGCCGCGCCTTGCGTCAGGACCCGCCTTTAGTTATCGGCAGCGATAATGCCCCCGAACTTTTGACGATCAAACTGGAAGGTGCCGTACTTACCTTATCGGTCGCCGAAGAATTACTGACTTCTCTGGAGCGGCTCTGCGTCAATGCCGCTGCTGAACGCAGCGCTGATATTCAGGCTACGCTGACTACAGTGGCAGTCATTTTCCTGCCGCTGATTTGTATCAGCAGTATTTTTGCCATGAATTTCCAGTATATGCCGGAACTGAAATCCCAATGGGGCTATCCGCTCTGCCTTGGCGTTATGGCATTGATTGCTATCTTTACGCTTAAAAAATTACAACGTAAAAAATGGTATTAATATTTCAAAATTATATTGAACCTCAAATACGCAAAAACCATCTGTACTTAAAGTACAGATGGTTTTATTAGTTTTCAGGCGTTGAATACCTTGCCCGGGTTAAGAATATTTTTAGGATCAAGCGCACGCTTGATTTCTTTCATCATTTTCATTTCTACCGGCTCCGTATATTTTTCCATGGCTTCGACCTTCTTGGCTCCGATGCCATGCTCGCCGGAAAGACGACCGCCCAGACTGTAAACATAAGGATAAGCTTCAGCATGGAAACGGCTTACTTCATCTTCCCACTGCTCGTCGCTCATCTCGCCTTTCAAAATCTGGAAATGCAGATTGCCGTCGCCGGCATGAGCCAGCGTAAAGAGTTTAAAGTTGTAATTTTCCGCAACCTTGGTCAGATGGCGGATACAGTTAGCGATTTGATCGACTGGTACGACAAGATCATCAGAAGTGCTGACCAGACTCAAAACGCGCGTAGATTCCAGACAGTTGCGACGGAGCTTCCACACACGGTCATCAGCCTCTAAAACATCAGTAGCGCCGCTGGCACTGCAGATCTCGTCCAGCTGTTCCATTTTGCTTTCCAGCTCATCTTCATTAAATGTCTCTACCGTCACAATAACATAAAAACCGTCTTCATAATGAGGCAGCTTCAATTCGCAGTAATCGCTGGAGCTGCGTACAAACGCATTATCCATAAACTCCACGCTCGTCGGATTCAACCCCGCTTTGATCAGGTTCGGCACTAAACCGACAGCTTTATCCAAATCGGTAAAGATCGCCAGCAGATCCAGTTTATACGGACACAGCGGCAGCAGCTTTAAAGTGGCTTTAGTAATAATGCCCAAAGTACCTTCACTGCCCATGATCAGCTGTTCCAGGCAATAGCCCGTCGATTTTTTCTTCAGCCGTGCGCCCACATTAACGATATCGCCGGTAGGCGTAACTGCTTCAATCGCATAGACCTGATCGCGAGTAGTGCCGTAACGTACAGCCTTATTACCGCCTGCATTAGTGGCAATATTACCGCCGATCAGACAGCTGTCAGCGCTGCAGGGGTCGCCTGCATAGAGGAAGCCGGCCGCATTGGCTTTTTCCTGAATTTCTACTGTACGCGCGCCAGCCTCGACAACCATATACATACCTTCAGTATTCAGCTCTTCGATTTTGTCCATCCGTTCCAACAGCAGAACGATACCGCCATAAACAGGGATCGCCCCACAGGAAACACTGGTCCCGGCACTGCGTGGTGTTACCGGCACATTATATTGATTGGCGATTTTCATGACCGCCGCCACTTCTTCTGTGCTGCCAGGCCAAACTACGACCTCCGGCAGATGATGATAACGGGGATCAGTTTCCTCGTCAGTTTTGTACTTTTCAAGGGTTTCGGCATCGGTCCTTACATACTCCGCGCCCAAAGCCGTTTGCAGAGCTGCTACCACTTCTGCGCTGACCGGTTCGTATTTACTCATAACTTCCATTCCTTTCTACTGTCCTACAAAATAAGATTTTATCTTTTCCGCAGCATACTGCCGCTGCAGTTCAATAACTTACAGATCAAAGATCTTGCCCGGGTTCAAAATCAGCTGCGGGTCCATCGCCGCCTTGATCGTGCGCATGATCGCCAGCTCGCCGGCCGGGGTATATGTTTCCATTTCTCTGAGTTTTTTTGCGCCGATACCATGCTCGCCGGCCAGACGCCCGCCGATGCTGTAAGCATAAGTATAAACCTCTTTATGGAAAGCTTCCACTTTGTTTTCCCATTCTTCGTCGCTCAATTCGCATTTGCATAAAACGATATGCAGATTCCCGTCGCCGATATGCGCGTTGATTTTGACCGGGAAAGGATATTTTTCGCCTATTTTCATAATAAACTTGATCGTACCGGCGATCTCATTAACAGGAACTACCACGTCGTCCGTCAGGGAAACCAGACTGATCAGACGTACAGACTCCTGACAGTTGCGGCGCATATCCCAAATACGTTCATCGGCTTCCAGCACATCGACAGCGCCGGCAGCACTGCACAACTCATCCAGCTGCTCCATTTTCAGATCCAGCTCGTCCTCGCTGAAAGTCTCCACTGTGATGATAACATAAATGCCGTTCTCATAATGAGGGGCTCCCTTAAACTCCAGATAGTCGGCCGTACCGCGCACATAGGAATTATCCATATACTCCACACTGGTCGGATTAATGCCGGCCTGCATGATTTTCGGCACTACGTCCAAGGCCTGCTCCGGATCGCTGAACACAGCCAGCAGATCAAATCTGTAAGGCGGGATCGGCTGCAGCTTAAGCGTCGCCTTAGTGATAATGCCCAGCGTGCCCTCACTGCCCATGATCAGCTGTTCCAGGCAGTACCCGGTCGATTTTTTCTTTAAACGTGCTCCCAGCTCTACGATCTCACCAGTCGGTGTTACGACCTCGACAGCGTAAACCTGGTCACGGGTCACACCGTAACGCACCGCTTTATTGCCGCCGGCATTAGTGGCGATGTTGCCGCCGATCAGACAGCTTTCAGCGCTGCAGGGGTCGCCTGCATACAGAAAACCAGCCTCATTGGCATATTTTTGAATATCGACAGTACGCACACCGGCTTCAACCTCCATATACATGCCTTCGGCATTCAGCTCGATGATCTTGTTCAACCGTTCCATTAAAAGGACAATACCGCCGCATACAGGAATAGCGCCGCCAGCCAGACTGGTGCCGCCGCTGCGGACAGTGACCGGCACATCATATGTATTGGCCAGCTTGATAACAGCCGCGATCTCCTGCGCGTCCTTCGGCAGAACAACCGCCTCCGGCAGATGGAACTTGCGCGGATCAGTTTCTTCGTCAGTCTGATACTGCTCTAATTTTTCAGGCTCGGTCAAAACGTATTCAGCGCCGACAATAGTCTTTAAAGCGTCCAGCACTGCTTCCGTTACGGGAGCGTAAGTTTTCATATTTCATCTTTCCTTTCCTTCTGTACTGCCAGCTCGGCAGGCGTAATCTCCGGGTGCTTATACCGAGTTTTCTGATCGGGTTTTAAACGTCCCAGGCTGATGGCATTCTGCGGACACCAGTGCGCACAACCGAAGCAATGCACACACTCGCTGCCAAAAGCAGGCTTACCAGCTGCCATAGTTATATTACCCGCGGGGCAGACATCGGCACAAATGCCGCAGCCGACACATTTATCATCAGCGCAGCTCAGCTTACCGAACTGCTTGATCTTATCCAGCACCCACATACCGGCAGCTGTACCGCCATACTTCCACAAAAAACCACGATCCAGATGCTGATAATTATCATACTTATTTTGATATTACGGGCGATCAGTCCCAATTCAGCCGGAGCGTTACGCAGCAGCTTCTCCTGACGTGCCTGCGGCGAAGGAAAGACGATACTGTTATCAGGCAGCGCCACCTGAGCGCCATATGATAACCGCAGCTCACGCTGCTTTAAAAGCTCTTTCCCCTGACCCAGCGCCTGTCCGGACATCGCGCCCATAGTCACTACTAAAAAGATATACTGAGGCACCATTTTCACCTGCTGCAGAAAAGCCTCCACTACAGGCGGCAGCGCCATACAATAAACAGGGCAGACGATACCGACAACTTCGTCCTGCACCTCATAAGGCGCTTTTAAATAACCGGTAATTCCTTCCAGCCGGCACTGCTCCAGTTCCTGCGCGATACTTTTAGCGGCATACAGGCTGTTACCTGTGCCACTCAAATAAAAAATCACTGCCATGAGGTTCGCCTCGCTTCTTTGATAATCCGTCAAACGGCAGATAAATAACCGCTTCCATTATATACCAAATGAAGTTGGATAGTCAAAAACGACATATGATCCAAATTTATCTGCTAATAAAAAAAGACACCCGTAAGAGCGTCTTTTCATTCCTGCTATTATCATCAACTATCCGTACCAGCTCCATTAGCTATAAAGAGCAAATACACACCTTTATTCTAACGATTTGCAAAAACATCATATTCTGTTATCGTTATTTTATCACTCATAAATCTTTTTTCAGTATCTCTGTAAAATTCAACTTTTGTTTTCTCCCATTTACCCTTCTGATAGCCATAGTAAAAGCGCCAGTGCTGCATAGCATTAGAAAGATATGATTTCTCTGCTTTGGAGGCTTCTTCTTTAGTAGGATAACTGCCTGTAAATATTTCAGTGTATCGCTCAACATCAAGTATGCCTATATAAGGGTACATGACAGAATCATTTTTTTTAACATCCAAAGAATAAACAGGTTCCAGATTCCGCACCTTGAACCAATGTCCTGAACCCTGCAGTCCATGTTTAGAGGGATCAAAATAACGTATGTGGACAGCATCTTTTTTATAGGTAGCGAGAACAGGCTGCATAATATCCTGCACATGCACTTTAAAAGAATCCACTACAACCTGCTCATCAGCTAAACAAGAAGCGCAGACCAAAAGCAATGCCATAATTAAAATCAGCAAACGTTTTGTCATTTCTCTCACCCTTTCAGCTTGATTATAAAATGCTGAAATTTTACATTAAATCAAATTTACAATGCAACTTCTTTTATTTTCTGAACTGCTGTTACAAAAAGCTCTGTCAACGCAGAGGTTTTTGCTTAGCTGTTTATATCAGAAATTACGCTGATAGCTGATACCGACAACTTTAGCATAGTTATCATGGCTGCGGGCGGTATCATAAGTATCACCCATATGTCCTTTGATACTCAACCCATCAATATCGATAAAGCCCAAGGTCATGGCAAGTGTCTGTTTTTTATCGTGGTACTGGAAGCCCAGACTGTAGGTGCGGCGGGCACCGGTCGGCACGATAAAATCGGCGCCGTCAAAAGGTATTACCGATTCATCATAAGCATAACCGCCCATGATGGTATATTTGTCACTCAGTTTATGTTCTACGCCCAAAGCATAACGCCAGCCGTTGCTCCAGTTTTTCTGACTATAACTTCCAGACTGACCTAAAAATTTATCATCAAAAGTAATATTCAAAGCATCATAGGTACTCCATTTGGTATAAGTACCGTTCAGTTCTACCCGGGTCCGATCATCGAATTTATGGTTGTAACCAATAGCCCAGCTATCCGGCAAAGTAACTTTGCCATGCGCTTTGGTAAAATGATCACTTCCTGTAATGCCGCTGCTGTAACCTCTAAAATCTGCTTCCATGCTGTGAGTCACCTTGCTGCGGTAAACCAGGCCGATCTCATTTTTAGAATCAAAAGCATAATTGGCAGCCGCATTCCAGCCCAGGGCCCAGCTTTCTCCTTTGGTTTGGGTAGGGACCGAATTATAAAAAACATTTTTTTGCAGTTCCAGACCCACATAATTGACTTCCGCCCCCACGGCCGCACTCCACTTGTTATCAAACTTGCGGGCATAGGTCGGCGTCAGGCTAGCGCCGTTCAAGCGAGAGAAAAAGGCATTAGATGCAACTTTAGAATCCCGTTCAAATTCTGAGATCATGCCGAAACGGCTGAACAACCCTATACCAATCCAGTCTTTGTCGTTGAGCTGTTTGACATAGTAATTGCCGGGAGCCCAACCAGCATGTACGACGTTTTTACCTTCGTCAATAGGCTTTCCTGTAGCGTCATAAGCCGTATATTTGCCATGCGGGCTGATATAAACCGCACTCTGTTTAAAAGCTTCGCCCCGCACTTTGGTGATCGACGCCGGATTGTAGGCAATATTGGCGGCGTCATTCTCAGCAAACATTCGCGCTCCGCCCATAGCCACGCCTTCAGCTGACCACTCGTTGATCGCAAAGCCTTCGGCCCCAGCATCGACAGCCGGCACAGACAAAACACAGGCCAACCCTATTATCGTAAAATGTTTCTTTAAAAACAAAACAGACACCTCACAATTAACAAAATTTTCCAATATTAATAACAATATTTTAACAGCTTTTGCTTTTTATTGTGGAGAAAGTTTTAATCCAACAATTAAATTATTTTTTATAATATATTTAGCTTGCATTTTTCAACCTTTTACGTCATAATATTAGTTGAAAGTTCAACTAATATGGCGGTGAATATTATGACAAAACTGCATAATGACCTGCTGCGTGACATCGGCACGCTGGCGCGCACGATCCACTATCTTCACGATCTGCATTTTAAGGAACTGGCGCTGCAGCGGGGACAGTTTATTTTTCTGACCCGGATCTGCGAAAATACGGGTATCAATCAAAACGATTTATCGCTCTTATTAAAAGTCGATAAATCTACGACTGCCAAAGCTGTCCAAAAATTGACCGCTGCCGGTTATATAAACAGGCAGCGCAGCAGCGAAGACCAGCGGCACTGGCAGCTTTTCCCAACAGAAAAAGCTCTCCTGCTCTACGATCAAATCATCACTGAAGAAAACACCAGCCTGCAGTTGTGTCTGCAAAATTTTACAGCGTCAGAACGCAAAGAATTGAACAGGCTGTTCAAAAAAATGTGTGCCAATCTGGAAACACACTGGCAAAAAACAAAGGGTCAAAAACAAAGAATCGAGGTGCAATGATGCTGCGTTTGGCAACTATGCAGGATTTAACACGGATCATGGCTATCGTGCAGGCTACGGTCAGGGAAATGCACGCTTACGGCAACTACCAGTGGGACGAGGTTTATCCAACTGAACAGGATTTTGCCGCAGACATCACCCAAGGCGATCTTTTTGTATCAGAAGCTGAAGGACAGATCTGCGGCCTGATCTGCATCAATCAGACCGAACCAGCTGTTTATGCTGATGCCGGCTGGACTTTGGCGGAAAAAGCCCTGGTCCTGCATCGCATGGCAGTTGACCCGGCCCTGCGCGGCCGCGGTACCGGCTCTGAATTGCTGCAGCAGGCTGAAACGCTCGCTCTCAGCCTGGGACTGCGTTATTTAAAAACAGATACCTACGCCCTGAACGAAAAAGCTCAGCAGCTATTTCTAAAGCACGGCTATCATTTCTGCGGTGAAATCCAGTTCCGTAAAATGGAGCACCAGTTTTACTGTTATGAAAAAGTACTGTAAAATAAAAACACACCCTTTAAAAGGGTGTGTTTTTACTTATAAAGCAGGGTCGTCCACGCCGTTGGCCTTAAAGGCATTGGCCCTGTCGATGCAGGTGCCGCATTCGCCGCACGGCCTGTCGCCGCCTTCATAGCACGACCAGGTATATTGATAAGGAGCACCCAAATTCAGTCCCAGCTCCACTATCTGCGCTTTATTTTTATTCAGCAGCGGTGCTTCCAGATGACACAATTTACCGCTGCCTTCATAAATGGCAGTATCCATAGCCGCATAAAACTCCGGCGTACAATCCGGATAAGCCCGTCCAGCCGCATCGTCAGCATGAGCGCCATAACAGATCGCATCAGCTCCCAATGAAATGGCAATAGCGGCAGCAGCGCTGATCAAAAGGCCATTGCGAAACGGTACATAAGTCGCTACCGTACCTTCGCCATGCTCAGCCAGCTGCTGCGCGTAGCTTTTATGTTCGATGGCTTCACTGCTGGCTGCCAGCAGTGAGCAATTACTATAGGACATGATGCCGGCAATATCCTGCTCCAGTAAACGTACACCATAATAAGCCGCAACCTTACGGGCTGCTGCCATTTCCCTGCTGTGCTTCTGCCCGTAAAAAACACACAGCGCCGTGACATTTTCCGCACCGCAGACCTGCACAGCCTGCGCCAGACAGGTGGTGCTGTCAATACCGCCGCTTAATAACACTACTTTTTTCATACTGCAACCTCCGTCACAGATCGCGCCTGATGATGGCAGGCGGTAATTCTTCCCAGGGCTTGTATTGAATCGTGCTGCAAAATACATAAGCCTTATAACGGTCGGCAGCTGTTTCAGCCGCTGCCGCTTTGGCCAGATCACGCTCACCGGCTTCACTGACCGGATAATACCTGAAAGCCTCCTCAAACAGCTGTGCCGCTTTTTCGTCATCACCATTATTATGTTCATGCTCAGCTAAAAATTTATAGGCAAAATAACGGTAAGGATTGATACCGTCGTTTTCAGCTTCCAGCTCCAGCATCTTTTCCGCTTCCTGTACAGCCTGCTCTTCTTTGCCTACCTCACGCAGAATCGCCAGCCGGCGATAAAACATATCGCCGCGGGAAGCGCTGCGGAAGGGATGTTTATAAGCCCGGCTCAATGCATAGGCCTGATCCAGATAATTCAAAGCGGCATCCTCATTATGGGCCAACTTCCAAACGATTTCAGCTATATCCCGCAGGCACAGCACTTTATGTTCAGCTTCGCTGAGGCCCATTTCCGGTGCATCCTCCATATCAGGCTCCACATCAAGTATCGTTGCCAGGACATGCATCGCGGCTTCTACCTCATCCATCCAATATAAAGCGCGCCCCACCGTCGAGCGGCAGCGCCAGTCGTTATAGTTGCTGATCATACCGCGGGGGACCGGATATTCACCGCCGGCCACATGGTTCACACACGCCTGCCATTCCTGTTCGTTCATAGTCAAGTCACACTCCTTACTGATTCTTATATTATTATTGTAGCATATTGCCGCCGCAGCGGCCTAAATAAAAATAACGCCCTCCTGCTTTTACAGCCTTTGCAAATAAAAAAGCGGCTGCCCGGCCGAAGCCAAAAGCAGCCATAAATAAGGGAAAGCGTTTTTAAAGCAGACTCACTTTTCGTTGCGCACATAACGGCGCGGCATCCGCGGACTAACACTGCAGACCAGCTCGTAGCAGATAGTACCTGCCCACTGTGCAACCAGTTCCATCGGCAAATCTTTGCCGCCGAAAACGGTGACTTCGTCGCCCACTTTGACCGGAGGCAGGTCAGTAACATCAAGCATCACCTGATCCATACACACGCGGCCCACGATAGGAGCCCTGCCGCCGCCAACCAGCATATAGCCCACGTTGGAAAGACGCCTGTTGACGCCGTCGGCATAACCGACCGGCACCGTGGCAATAACACTGGGACGGCTCAATGTATAAGTACGCCCATAACCGATAGTCGCACCGGCAGGCAGGCTTTTGACAAAGCTTACCGTCGATTTGACCGTCATGACAGGCTCAAAATCTTTATAACAATCGCTCATATGCGCAGGATGCAAACCATACAAAGTAATACCTTGACGCACCATATCCATCTGATATTCACGCAGTTCTGTCAAAGCGGCACTGTTGGCGATATGTGCCAGCGGTACCCTGATACCCTTCTCCCTGATCAGCTTCAGCGCTTCCTGGAAGCGTTCAAACTGATGCGCGGCATAGGCTTTGTCATCAGCATCTGCCGTTGCAAAATGCGAGAACACTCCTTCGATCTCAATGCCAGGCAGCGCCGCGGCCTTAGCCGCAAATTCACCCGCATCGCGAACATGTACGCCGATCCGATGCATACCGGTATCAATAGCGATATGGATCCTGGCTTTTTTATTCAATTTAACAGCCGCTTCGTTAAGGGCATATAAACGTTCTTCGTCAAAACGGCGTGACTGATATCAAACTGCACTACAACATTGGCAGCTCCCGGCTGCAGCGAACCCAGCACTAAAATAGGCAGCCTGATACCTGCTTCACGCAGCTCAAGACCTTCCTGCAGCAGCGCTACGGCCAGAAAATCAGCGCCGTTCTTTTCGGCTTCGCGGGCTACCGCTACCGCGCCATGTCCGTAAGCATCAGCCTTGACAACGGCACACAGCTTAGTATGGGGATCAAGATTGCTTTTGGCGATCTGCACGTTATGCGCCACGGCATCAAGATTGATCTCGGCCCACGCGCCACGGTCGATATGATACATAAAACTAAACCCACCTTCACAAAAAAACGCAGGACACGTACGTCTGCGTGCGCCTGCGGCTGATACAAAATCCAATGACCTTATGGTCAAATTATATGCTTTTTAAAATGATTTGTCAATAATCTGCAAGGCTTCGACGCCGCAGGCGTCTGCCATTCCACCGCTTATTTGGAGGCAGTTTCCTGATCCTTTCCGTGACAGCTGGGTCCGCAGCCATTACAGCCGCTGCAGCCGGCACAACCGCCGGAAGATGTTTTTTTGAAGACGCTGCGCAGTGCCAAAATTGCCAGAGCCACTAAAATACCGCCAATAATATAATCAGCCATTTTTACACCTGCTTTCGTTCACGCTGCGCCATTACGGCTTCTGCCGCAGACGCTTTATTGCACCATAAATTTAAATTCGCTCAGGTTAGCTTTCGCTAACCACATTGTACTACGTTCCTGCTTTTTTGGCAAGCACTTAAAATATTTTTTACAGATAAGACAAATATTTTGAAACCAAAAAATTTAAAATATTTTACAGGAAAATCAAGCTGCAGCCACTTAAGCTTCTACTTTCCAGCGATCGAAAAAGCTCAGCCTGCTTTCATACAAATGTACAAACCGCCCTACTAAAACTGCGGCCACTACTGTACCGGCTCCAACTCCTTGTAATGTACCGAATTCCACCCAGGAAATAATAATCGCTAAAGTGACCAGCGATATATCGAAACAATTTTTGATCAGGCTGAACTTTTTTTGAGTAACAAACGCCAGTACACTGACCACACCTTCGCCCGCAACTAAAAAGATTTTAGCGCGCACCTCCAGAAAAACACCCAAAGCCAAGACAACAATACTTAAAAGGCAAGCAAGCCATTGTTCCAGTGCACTGCCCGGTATAAACCAGTCCAACAGACCCATTGAAAAATCAATGCTGCAGCCAAAAGCCAGCGTCGTCAGCAGCTGGCCCACCAGCTCCCTTACATAAAGCGCCCTAAGAATAAGCGGCTGCGCCAGGATCATAACAATGTTCATCATGATCGTAATATCACCCAAACTAAAAGGTAAAAACATACTCATAACCCACGGCACACTGGAAATCGGCGATGTGCCCAAGTCGGCCTTACAGGACAGAGCGATACCAAAAGTCATTAAAAATATCCCCACGGCAAACATCGCCAGCCGCGGCTTAAAATGCTGATTATGGACTGATCCCAATTTACTTTTCCTTCTTTCAAAACATAACAGGCAAGCTCCAAATAAAAAAACGGTTCTCAGCATGCAAGAAACCGTACGCTCAAGCCATTGGATTGTATCTTTATTTTACCATAAATCATGCAAATATAAAATATGACCCGGCATCTACAAATAAACGTCCGCAGCAAAAGCAGAAAGCCTGCCGATAAAAGGCAGGCTTTCCACACAGGGACACAAAAGGGTGAACAGGAAAAAGAGATTTTGAAAAAGTTGTTTTTTAGAAGCTGTAAGTTACATTGAGCATAAATTTGCTGTTTTGAGCATGACTGCCTTTCTGGCAGGCATAGCCTAAGCCATAAGTCCAATCACCTTTTTCAGCCTCCAGGCCCAGTTTGCCGACAAAGAAACCGCTGTCCATGATATCATAGCCAAGTCTATCGGTCGCATTTACACCCGGAACGGTAATATCCATCGCAGTATTTTTATCACCTAAAGTCCAAACATAAGCGATATCGGCTGTCGGACGCACTTTCCAGCCTCCGGCAGTAACGCTTTCATGGCTGATGCTGATGCCTACCGGCAACAACCACAAATCAGCTTTATCGGTACTGTAATGAGCGGCCGTCTTCCCGTCGATACTGCCGTTATAGCTGTCCGTATCAATATTCATATAACGCAGGCCAGCATACGGTACATAGCTCGTTCCATGTCCATTGCTGATAAGTTTTTCACCTTTGACTCCCATACTGATGACCTGCGTGTCAGGCTCGGCTTTGATTACGCCTTTGACGTCACTGCTGGTTTTGCTGTAACCGACATCGAAAATCAGATTGGTATCGCCGTTTTGGATACCGCCATAGTAGCTAAGGCCCCAGAAGTCAAATTCATTTTTAGAGGCGCTGCCGGTGCTGTCACCGCTGCCATAACTGAAAGCTATGCCGCTGCTGTATTTGCCACGGTCTGCAAAGTCGCCGCCGATGATAACACCGTTGTATTGTCCGTCATAACTGACGCCGCCCATGTTATCGACTTTATCCTTGTTGTGGATATATTGTGCCCAGATACTGCCGTTGTCAGCAGTATCAACAGCAGTTTTGCCGAAGCCGCCGCTCTGTTCTGCAGCCGCCTTGGCTAAGGACAGATGTTCCTGCGCCGCCGTCCCCAGATCCAGGGCTGCTAAAGCACCCGTGCGGGTAGCGCCGCTGTTTTCCGCTCCCTGGGCGAAGGAGTTGACTGCCGCAAGCGTCTGCGCATTACTATTAAGGCCGCTGATCGCATTGCTCAGATATTTGATACCCGCATAAGGCGAATCGGTTTGAGAGCTCATTGCATCAAGAATATTCGGCAGAGCTACGCCCGGCAGAGCTTCGTTGGCTTTAACTTTCTGCGTGCTGACGGTAAAGCTGCCGCTACTATAGCTGCCGCTGCCCTTGACCAGTTTGTTCAACAGCAGGTTCGTACCGTTCCAGCCGCCGTCTGTAACAGCGCTACCGCTGTTCGTAAAGCCGCTGACGATGGTATATTGTTTATCGGCCTGTGCATCGGCGATATAAAGTTTGGCGCCGGAATCAACTTTTAAAGTCGCAGCGCTGCCATTCCTGATAGTAATCGTAGCCGTGTCGCCTGCTTTTAACGCTCCGTCCATCGTCAGTGCGGCGTCACCGGCGACCATCAGCAGCGAGCCGGCTGCGAAAGTTGCGGTATTGGCCGCAGCAAGATCTTTGCTGTCGCTTGCATGAGTCAGGCTGCCGTCGACTTTGATGCCGCCTTTCGTACTGTCCATTGTCTGCTCGTAATCGATATACAAAGCAGCGGTGATGTCATTTTGCCCCCAGGTCAATCCGGTATCGGTAAAGGCGGCTTCCGCTTTCGCGGTATCCGCAGTGCCCAGACTCAAAACTGAATTTTGTCCTACGGTAAGTTTTCCGTCTATCTGGCTGCCGTTAAATTTCAGCCCTGCTTTAGATGCTGTCTGAATCGTACTGCCGTCTTCCCAGGCCGGGTCCAGCATGAGGCTGGCGCCGCCAAGCTTTACGTCTTCAGCGGTCAGCGTGCCGGCGCTGTCAGCCGCGCCGACGGCTATCTTAGCATCACTGTCCCCTACGGTCAATGTTTCTGCTGTTAACGAACCTGTAACTTCAACATTGCCTTTGTTCAGGTTCAAGATGCCGACGTCTACTGTGCCGGCTGCAGTGACAGTGCCTTCTTTGTTGGACGTGCCGACGCTAAGCTCATTTGCCGTTAAAGAGCCGGTAACGGCTACGGTCCCCTGCTGCAAATCCACTTTGCCGGCTGTTATAGATCCGGCAGCGTCTATCGTACCCGTTTTATTATTAATGGCATCGCCAACTGTAAAGTCTTGCGTCGTTGTCAGGTTCGCACCTGCGTTGACAGCTACCGTTCCTTCTGTGGCTGTGATCTTATCGACTGTAAAGCTGCCTGCTTCTACGTTCATCTGGCTGTCGTACTGCAGGGTTACATTTGCGTTCAAGGTGCCGCCGCTGCTTTCTGCCGCCGCATTGCCAAGGGTCAGGGTACCGGCACTGTCGCTGGTACTGCCTACCGTTACATTATTATTGGAACCGGTGCCTTTCAGCAGTTCACTGCTGCCGTCGCCAACCAGTGTCAGCCCGGTATCGTTGCTGATAGTGACGCTGGCATCAACAGTGCCGCTGGTACTGCTGAAATCCAGGTCTTTGACGCCCAGGTCATTATTGACACCCGTCGCGCCTTCAGAGGAAATGCCGTCACCTACGTTCAAGGTGCCAGTGCTTACCGTACCGGTGACATTGGTATGGACGGCACCTGTCGGCGCTAGGTCGTCTACAGTGGCCTTGTTGTCTACAGGCTGATCTTGCAGTGTACCGGTCATAACGATCGTGGTTTTGGTATTAGCACCTACACCGCTGTCATCAACCTTTCCCAAAGCCTCACTGTATACCTTGCTGTCTGCCAGAGTATAACTGGTATCACTAATAGCCAGTTTACCGCCATTGAACAATACTTTTTGGTCAACACCCGCAATAACTTTTTTACCACTAGTATCAGCTTCAAAAACCTTATCCGACGCAGCTTTCAACACGCCTTTACCAGTGACAATCAGTGAATTATCAGCTAAATCAAATTTATTAATATCGCTTAGATTATCAATATTCAAAGTACCGCCGCTGACGGTGATCGTACCTCTTGTAACAGTAGTAAATCTACTTACAGAATCTTTCGTCACGAATTTATTAACGATATAAGTTGCCTTATCGCTACCGGCTAAAACTATGCCGCCAGCATCAGCCGTAACCGTACCTTTAACAACATTGCTATCGCCTGCCAGCGTAATTTTAGCATTATTAGCTGCAGTAATGTCACCGATGATATCAACCGTAACCCCCTTCTTCTGTGCTTTGTTAAAATTAACCGCAACACCGTCTCCGCTAATATAGACAGCCTCGCCACTGCCGTTGGCATTTTGAGCATTAATAACCGTATTGTCATTAAAATCTATGATAGTAGTCCCTATTTCACTACCATGTTCAACAAAAATTCCGTAAGCATTACCGCCTTGTGAATACACATCAATATTTGCTTTGCCATTAAATGCAATGTTTGTAGCTACATCCCCTTTATAAGAACCTTCACCTTCCCAAATACCGGCTACTTGGTCATAGTAATCACCGGCAACAACATTACCTTTAACATTAATGGACGTATTGGTGGCACCAAAGTTTATATCAGTTGTTAGTTTTCCACTACCAAAATTACTTTCTCCAATTCTTACTCCCTGAGCTTTGCCGTCTGTTGCTGTTGCTGTAATCTTTGTTGTATCACCGCTGAAATTCACTGTATTTGACGCCGTCACATCTGGCTGATTGTTATTAAGAATATTTACAGCGGAGATATAATTGCTGCCGCTGGAGCTTAGTTCCGTATTTTTCGCATTAAAATCCAGAACGTTGCTGACGTTCTGCAAACTGGAATTTTCAATCTGTACAGCTGAGTCAGAACCAGCATTAATACGCAGGCTCTCACCTGTCGAAGTATATTCGCTGCTTGCTCCATCTGCTTTTACCAACAACTGACCATTGATAGTGACATTACCATGATTACTGACACTGCCGCCATCAACTTTGACCTCGCCCGTTAAATCAACAGTTTTGCCTTCACTGCCAACAGTTATTTGTCCGCCATCTTCGGCAAGCAGAGCATTAGAAGCTGTTTTACCTGTGGCGGTGATTGTGGTGTTCCCTAACAATGAAATATCACTATTCTTTCCTGTACTCCAAACAGCATATGCTTTTGCCGCGCTCGGACCTGTTTTAGTAACATTAACGACGGTATCAGTAGCCTTACTTGCAACAATTTTACCAGCATCTGCTGCCCAAAGGCCTGCCATAACATTATGATTATTATCACTACTTGCAGTCTCATCATTAAAAACAACGTTAGCGGTAAATTTTTTGGATTCAATTGTTGCCGTGGCTTGATCACTTGCATTCAATGCCGCAGTTCCGCTTGAATAGGAAGTGCCATCATAATCATACCCCTGTCCTTTTACATCAATTGAAAAATCATTCACTTTATCAGTGATGTTAAGCTGCGTTGATTGAGAATGATCATCTTCAGAATGAATTTGGATACCGATAGCGTTTATTGCTGCTTCTTTACCGCCCAAAATTTCCGATTTAATGGCTAATATATCACTGTTAACATTCATAATACCGCCATTTTTGACATCCAAAGCGGTAACACTGGCATTACTGTTTGCTTCAATAATTGTTGTCCCTGAATTATTAAAGTCAGCCGTTGATCTATCCCGAACAGTAAAAGTCTGTGATGTATAATCGGTTTTTACAGCTTTGATGCTAACATCTTTGCCGTTAAAAACAGCTTGAGAATCAGCCTTGACATCAACTGCATAATCCCACGTGCCAATAGCATTGGTATTATTAACATTGATAACGGTGGTATCTGCATTAAATTCAGCTTTACCCTTATCCAGGATTACACCGAAAACTTTACCGGCATGATCCGCATCAACCGTAATTAAAGTCTGCTTTCCGTCAAATACAGCGTTACCGCTATTTGTTACTATAACGGCGCCCTTCTCTGAACCTGTATATGTAGATAAATCAGCCGTTACTGTTGTCAGAGCCGTATCAGTTCCATGATATTCGCTGTCAATCCCGTCAACTTTAATCGCGCCATTAATCTCTGCGCCCTTCACGCTGACCAGGCCGCCGTTTTGGGCATTGACAGTGCCTTTAATACTGCCTCCGTCAGTAAAATCAACATTTATTTTGCCGCCACTTCCTAAAACACTAGTTGTAGCGCTGGCAAGTAAATCTGCTGTAATACTGGAACCTGCGGCTCCTTTGATATTGACTTCACTTTTATCCGCGGCATTGATAAAAAGACCTTCCATTGTAACTTTCGCGGTATCAGCGGCAGCCTGATTAACGTTAATCTTAATGCCGGTTGTGCCTTTATTTTGCATAAACGTATTCAGACTTTCGATTGCTCCTCGAATAACTACTACATCAGTGGCATGGATGTCAACTGAACCATTGCCGTTGCCGGAAATGGCCGTACCATATTTGACGTTCTCCATACCGATGCCGGTCATGGTTTGCTCTGCCGTCAAAATATTTACATTTTTACCGCTGACAGTTACCGCTCCGGCCACTTTATCCTTACTGTAAAGATTTCGGGCATAAATAGTTGAATAAGCTTCATTGCTCAAATGTTGAGCAGTTGTTTTATTAACAGGTAAATTTGCACTACTGGTAAAATTCGTGCTTAATGTAATATCACCGGTGCTGCTGCTAAGGTTCACAGCGCCATCCTGCCCGCTAACAGCGGTCTGTTTACCGCTTACGGTTAAATCACCCTGCGTAAATATATTCAGCACAGGATAAGCAGCCATATTTTGATCAGCCCTGGCCTGGACAGCCGGATTCGCCGTACCCGGGTTACCGCCATAATCAATAGTAATCGTCCTGTCCTGTACGGTAGTAACGCCATAAGCACCATTATCAGTAACAGTTAAGGTATCCGTCTTTGTCAATGGCACATAGATTACTCTATAGCCACCTTCAACATTTTCCCCTCCGTATTGTACAGTTGTTGTCGGCTGCGCCCAAACGTCCCCCCCAGATATACAAACGGACATTACGCCTGCTGCAAGCAGCGAGCACAGTACTTTCCTTTGTAAATCCTTATTTTTTGCCAAGCTTTTGGATTTCATCATCAAATCCCCTTTCCAAATTTTGACCACTTTAACCACTATATTCAAAATCCTGCACCATTTTTAAACAACTTTTTTAATTATTGTAAAAGTGCTTTAAATATATTATAGCACTTTAGTACCCCCCCACAAGACACAAAGATTTTTAATAGCCGTTGTCCTTCTGCGCTTTGCCCTGACGTTTTGCCAGGCGCCCAAGCTGCTGCCAATGCTGCACGGCCCTTTCTGCCGCTCTTTTTGACAAAATAAAAACAGAGACAGCTGACCCCTTCCGGATCACGTCTCTGCTAAGTGCAGCTGGCTGTCATTCCGTAAAGGTTTAGACCCTATAGCTTTGCGTCACTGCCTTTCGACAGTTTTGCCGTTTTATATTATTTAATATTCTTTTACTTATTAAAAGAATATCATACTTTATATATATCTACAAGCATATTTATTTGTATTTTTAAATATTTTTCTGGCAAATATAAATAAATCAGAACGACAAAAAAGCTCCGTCAAAAAGACGGAGCTTTTGTTTATTGTTTTATTACAGCAGGCAGTTGCTTTCAATCATCAAAAACTGTATTACGGGTCTCCCAGCGTTTAAACTGGCAATAGCCCCAGGGAGCATAAATGCCAAAAGTAACAGCAGTCAGAAGCATAATGACCAGCCATTGAAAAAAGAACCCCAGCCCGGTGCCGTCGAAACGCAGCCGCCTGCCTTCAACGTAGGTATTAGCACAGATCCAGCGCTGCTGCGCTGAATAAGCCCATGGGAAAAACAAGCCCACAGTAATAATAGAAACGACAGTCGTCCAAATGAGCAACCACAAATAGCCCAAACCTGAACCAACAAAAACAAACGGTTTATTCATTGCGACACCCCCATTTACAGGATTTAAAATCAGCAGTCGTTTACTGCATTTTTTCTACTAATAATTTATTGACCATACCCGGGTTAGCTTTGCCACGGGATTTTTTCATGACCTGACCGACCAGGAAGCCGATAGCACGGTCTTTACCGGCTTTAAAGTCGGCAATAGACTGCGGATTTTCGGCCAGCACTTCATCAACGATAGCAGCAATAGCGCCTTCGTCGCTGACCTGCTCCAAGCCCAGCTCTTTAACGAGGACTTTCGGAGATTTGTCGGCTTTGAGCATTTCGGCAAATACTTTTTTAGCAAGCTTGCTGGACAACACGCCGCCTTTGATCAGGGCAACCATTTCGCCCAGGTTTTCCGGTTTGATCGGGAAAGCATCGATTTCGATGCCTTCGTTGTTGAGATAGGCGGAAACGTCGCCCAAAAGCCAGTTGGCTACAGCTTTGTCATCACCGGCATTTTTGCAGGCAGCATCAAAGTAGTCGGCCATAGCTTTGGTGGCAACGATCAATCCTGCATCATAAGCAGGCAGGCCATTTTCTGTCATCAACCGCTGCTGACGCTGAGCAGGAAGCTCTGGCAGTTCATTTTTAACGCGTTCGATCCAGGCGTCGTCTAATTCTACCGGCACCAGATCAGGTTCCGGAAAATAACGGTAGTCATGCGCTTCTTCTTTGCTGCGCATGGACAAGGTCATGCCCTGCGCGTCATCCCAAGTACGGGTCTCCTGCACAACATGGCCGCCGCTTTCAACAAGGTCGATCTGCCGCTCGACTTCGTACTCGATCGCGCGCACCAGAGCGCGGAAGGAGTTAAGGTTTTTGATCTCGGCGCGGGTACCGAACTCGGCAGCGCCTTCCGGCATGACAGAGATATTGGCATCACAGCGCAGACTGCCTTCCTGCATTTTGCAGTCGCAGACATCAGTATATTCCAAAATAGCTTTTAATTGTTCCAGGTAGGCGCGGGCTTCTTCGGAGCTGCGCATATCAGGCTCGGAGACAATCTCGATCAGAGGTACGCCGGCACGGTTGTAGTCTACTGCCGACGAGTCGGAGGTACTGATCGTAGCGCCGCTGTGGTTCAGCTTCCCGGCATCTTCTTCCATATGGATACGGGTCACGCCGATACGTTTTTTCTCGCCTTCCACTTCAATGTCGATATGCCCGCCCAGGCAAATAGGCTGATCGAATTGAGAGATCTGATAGTTTTTTGACAGATCGGGATAAAAATAGTTTTTACGGTCGAATTTATTAAATTTCTGGATATCGCAGTTCAGAGCCAGCCCCGCACGAATCGCAAATTCCACCACCTGTTTGTTGAGCACAGGCAAAGCGCCGGGCATCCCCAGGCAGACCGGGCAGACATGGGTGTTAGGCTCGCCGCCGAACTCAGTCGAGCAGGAGCAGAACGCTTTAGAATTTGTTTTGAGCTCGGCATGGACTTCCAGGCCGATAACAGTAGTATATTTTTTCATTATTTGTTACCTCCTAACGGTGCCAGTACCTTGTGGTATTCGTTGGCTTGTTCAAAGGTATAGGCTGCACGCAGCACGGTTTCTTCGTCCAGCGGTTTGCCGATCAGCTGCATGCCCACAGGCATACCGTCCGCGAAGCCGCAGGGTACGGAAATACCCGGCAGGCCCGCCATATTGACCGGAATGGTGTAAACGTCGAGCATATAGATGGACAAAGGGTCCATTTTGCCGTCGATAGGATAAGCAACGACCGGGGAGGTCGGCGCCAGGATAACGTCACATTTTCAAAAGCGCTGTCAAAGTCGCGGCGGATAAGCGTGCGCACCTGCATGGCTTTTTTATAGTAAGCATCGTAATAGCCGCTGCTCAAAACATAAGTTCCCAGCATGATACGGCGTTTTACTTCCGCGCCGAAGCCTTCTGTACGGCTGAGCGTAGTCATTTCGGGCGCGCTGGTGGCATTAGCCGCACGGAAACCGTACCGGACGCCGTCATAACGGGCCAGATTGGCGGAAGCCTCTGCCGGAGCAATGATGTAATAGGTAATAACCGCATATTCGGTATGAGGCAGGGAAATCTCAACGATCTCAGCGCCCATGGCTTCGTATTGAGCGATTGCTTTTTTCAGTTCGGCATGGACTTTGGGGTCCAGGCCTTCGCCGTAATATTCTTTCGGCAGACCGATACGCAGGCCTTTAACGTCCTGACGCAGAGCTTTGGTAAAGTCAGGCACTTCCACCGGCAGCGAAGTAGAATCATGCTCGTCCTTGCCGCAGATAGTATTGAGCACTGTAGCGGCATCGGTAACGTCGCGGGTGATCGGCCCGATCTGGTCGAGCGAAGACGCAAAAGCCACGCAGCCGTAACGGGAAACACGGCCATAGGTCGGTTTGATACCGACACAGCCGTTAAAAGAAGCAGGCTGACGAATGGAACCGCCGGTATCTGAACCCAGAGTCCAGATAGCTTCGCCGGCCGCGATAGCAGCGGCACTGCCGCCGGAGGAGCCTCCGGGTACGCGGTCCAGGTTCCAGGGATTATGAGTAGCCTGGAAATAAGACGATTCAGTAGTAGAACCCATCGCAAATTCGTCCATATTTGTTTTGCCGAGGAAAATAGTTTCTTCGGCGCGAAGTTTTTTTATAACATGCGCATCATAAATCGGCACAACGTTAGCCAGCATTTTGGACGAACAGGTCGTCAAAAGACCTTTAGTGCAGATATTATCTTTGATAGCGCCGGGGATGCCGGCCAGCGGAGTGATTTTTTCACCGGCGGCGATCATGGCGTCAACCTTGGCCGCCTGTGCCAAAGCATTTTCTTTATCCAGCGTCACATAGGCTTTGACCTGATCCTCGACAGCGTCGATGCGCTCATACAGAGCTTTAGTCAGTTCCACGGAGCTGATTTCTTTATTAACGAGTTTATCATGCAATTCATGAGCAGTGCTCTTGTAAAGATCCACAGTAGTTCCTCCCTCTCTTATTCGATAACGCGGGGCACTTTAAAGCCGCCGTTATGGACTGCCGGAGCATTTTTCAGCGCTTCTTCCTGAGTAACGCCGGGCAGAGCTACGTCCTCACGGAACGCGTTGCTGATCGGCAGCACGTACGGAGTCGGCTCGATGCCTGCGGTATCAAGCTTCTGCAAAATATCGGCATAATTGAGGATCTGATTGAACTGTTCCGTGAATTTTTCCATTTCACCCTCAGGAATAGTCAAACGGGAAAGCTGGGCGATGTATTCTACATCTTTGGTCGTGACCTTCATTTTTTCACCTTCCTATGATAAATATATCTCTTTATAACATTCAAAAACTCGTTTAATATTATACCATATAACACATCCAAAGTAATAGTCTATTACTTTTTCATTCAATACTAATGAGAAATAACTCACAAGCAAGCCTTATGAATCATTTTTTCAAATACGGTTCATTCCCTCATGCTTTATGAATCTTTTTCTTTTTTTTGATTCATAAGCGATTTGTTTTGAATCATTTTCTGGTTTAAAGTTCCTAACAATTCCACTATGAATCATTTTGGGAGTTTTGCTTTATTATACTCAACTGCAAGAACCATTTTAACAGAATTAATTCATTGTTAACTAAATATTTTATAAAGATCAGTCAAAAACCTTCAGATAATCGTCTAAGACGAAAACTCTATTACGTTTATTTCCGGTAACTTCTACCAAAATACCATCCGCACATAAAATCTTTACCATTTTATTAATTGTCTGCACCGCCAGCCCTGTTAATTTACTTAACTGTTCACTGGTAGCAACAGGTTGGCAATACATCACATGTAATATATGTTGTAAACTCGCAGCATTATTTTTTTTGTTAATTAGATATAGATTGTACTTATTAACTTGTTCTACTGCATTCTTAAATTTCATCTTAGCGGCCTTTGCAGTTTCAATAGATGCATGCAAGAAAAATTTAATCCAACCCAGCATATCTCCATTTTCTCTGACATTCTGCAACCTATCATAATATTCTACACGATTTCGCTCAAAATAATCACTGATATAGAAACAGGGTTTTTGCAGTTCTTGTTTAGAAAGTAAATATAATGGTACCATAAGACGCCCTATACGGCCATTACCATCTAAAAATGGATGAATAGTTTCAAATTGATAATGAATCATAGCAATTTTTATCAACTCCGGCATTGCTTCAACTTCGTTCATAAATTTATCCAGATCAGCAATCAAAGCATCTAAATCAGCCATGGACGGAGGAACATATCTAGCATTAGACGGCATACTGCCGCCTATAAAATTTTGTGAATGCCGAAATTCGCCCGGAGTTTTATGTTTACCCCGCACTCCCTGAAGTAAAATGGCATGCATCTCTCGTAATAACCGACTGGTGAAAGGAAAATCATCCTGCAATATTCTCCCAATACCGTAATTCATCGCTTCGATATAATTATTGACTTCCTGTACATCATTACGTTTTTCTAAAGGGATATTTTCTTTCTCCATCATATCCTCTTCAAGTGTTGTATTAGTCCCCTCAATCCTATTAGATTTATTGGCTTCCGCCCTTATATGCATCCTAATATAGATATCAATATCCGGAATGAGCTCAGAATATGTATTCAAGCCACCAAGTTCTTTGTTAGCTTCAGCAAGCAGAAAATTTAGCTCTGCGTCTTCCCAGAGCCATTTTTGATTAATAAAAGCAGGACAAAAAGATTTAAAATCCCCCTGATTTCTGTATATACCCTGTTGAAATTTTTCCAAACGATTTATCATCGCACTCAACTCCTAAAATCTTATGTTACTACGAGCATAATTATATCATAAATTTAAATGAAAAGTTATCCAGCTCACTTTTCCGTCTGTTTTCGCCAAATTTACAGCATTGTCACACAAAAGCGATTATAATAATAGTAGAAGGAGTGTGACAGCTATGCAAAATATCAACGCTTTCGACCATGCGGAAACTATTTTAAAGGTTTTGGCGAAGGGTGCTTTTCTTACTACTGCCGCAGGCGGCAGACACAATACGATGACGATTGGCTGGGGAGCGCTGGGCAATATTTGGGGCAAACCTGTTTTTACCGTAATGGTACGTCACTCACGCTATACGCACGAGCTGATCGAAGCCCATAACGAATTTACCGTCAGTTTTCCGCTGACCGCCGCTTTCAGTAAAGCACTGGGGCTATGCGGCAGCAAATCAGGACATGACATGGATAAATTCGCCGCGGCAGAAATCACCCCTGCTGAAGGGCAGACCGTTAAAGTGCCCGTCATCAAAGGCGCCGGGCTGCATCTGGAATGCCGCATCGTGGAAAAACGCGAAATGGCACCGGAAAATTTTGATAAGGCCCTGGCCGACAGATGGTATGCCGATAAGGATTGGCACACCTACTACACCGGCGAGATCACAGCCGCTTATCTGGACAAATAAAAATTTTAGCTTCATAAACGCCAAACGACTGCATAATTTTTATTATGCAGTCGTTTGTTTTTCTATTATATTTTTAAAAAAGCTTCTGTTCCTTTGTCGCTGTCCCCGATACTTCAGCTGCACCGCTTAGCAAGCGCAAAAATTCGGCTTCGTCGATAACAGTCACACCCAGCTGTTCCGCCTTCGTCAGCTTACTGCCTGCTTCGGCACCGGCAACGACATAGTCCGTTTTTTTACTGACGCTGCCGCTGACCTTAGCGCCCACGTCCTGCGCCATAGTCTGTGCTTCAGCACGTCCCAAAGTCGGCATCGTACCTGTAAAGACCATAGTTTTGCCATAAAAGGGATGCTCTTCGCTGACAGCCTGAACCTGCATTTCCATATTCAGACCCAGCTCTTTCAGACGGGCGAGCAAGTCGCGGTTCGACGGCGACGCCAAATAAGTAACGACGCTTTCAGCTATCTTCGGTCCAATATCGTCGATAGCGGCGATCTGCTCTGCATCGGCAGCCAGCAAATTCTCGACCGTACCAAAATGCACTGCCAGCAGCCTAGCCACCTTGGCCCCGACGTGACGGATGCCCAGGCCGAAAAGCAGCCGGTCGAAGCTCTGCTCCTTGCTGGCGGCAATAGCCTTCACTAAATTTTCCGCCGATTTTTCACCCATTCTATCCAGCACTACCAGCTGTTCTTTAGTCAGCAGATACAGGTCGCTGACGTCGCGGATCAGTTCTGCCTCCAGCAGCTGATTGATCACCGCCGGTCCGCAGCCTTCGATATCCATTGCTCCTTTAGAAGCAAAATGGATCAGCCCTTCGCGTCCCAAAGCCGGGCAATGCGGATTAGTGCAGCGCAAAGCTGCCTCACCGTCTTTACGTTCAACAGCCCAGCCGCACTCCGGACATTCCTGCGGCATCGCATAAGGCTTCGTATCTTCCGGCCGTTTGCCCAGCACGACATGCAGAACCTCAGGAATGATCTCACCGGCTTTATTGATGACCACCGTATCGCCGATCCTGATATCCTTCGCTTTAATAAAATCTTCATTGTGCAGCGTGGCCCTGCTTACCGTACTGCCCGACAGCCTTACCGGCGTCAGCACTGCCGTCGGCGTCAGCACGCCTGTGCGCCCAACCTGGATCACGATATCCTCCAGCCTGGTTTCAGCCTGCTCAGGCGGAAATTTAAAAGCGATCGCCCAGCGTGGGTCCTTGCCTGTCGCACCTAAAATATCCTGCTGATAAACAGCGTTGACTTTAAGTACTGCGCCGTCAGTATCATAAGCCAGACTTTTACGCCGGGAGTCAAAGTCTCTGATATATTCTATCGCCGCATCGATACTTTTTACGATACTGTAATTTTCACTGACCTTAAAGCCATAATCAGCCAGCATCGCCAAAGAATCGGCATGCTTGTCCCTGGCTCCTTCGCCTACGGCATAAGCAAAAAAGCTTAACGACCGCTGCGCCGTTACGTTAGGGTCCAGCTGACGCAGACTGCCGGCAGCCGCATTACGCGGATTTGCAAATTCGCTCTCGCCGGCCTCCAGGCGCTGTTCGTTCAGCTGCATAAAAGCATGCCTTGGCATATAGATTTCACCGCGCACATCTAAAAGCTCCGGCGGCGCGGCGCCGTTTTTCATATTCAGCACCAAAGGGATCGACCGGATCGTGCGTACATTGGCTGTTACATTTTCGCCGGTCACACCGTCACCGCGCGTTGCCGCCCTTACCAAACGTCCATTTTCATAAATCAGGCTGCAGGCCAGTCCGTCGATTTTCGGCTCCATAACATATTCTACAGCGCTGCCTTCCGGCAGACCGCTGCGCACACGCTGATCAAAAGCTACCAGCTCTGCATCCGAAAAAGCATTGCCCAGACTCAAAAGCGGCGTCAGATGTCTGACCTCGGTAAATTCGGGATTCACCTTCCCGCCTACACGGCGCGTCGGCGAATCGGCAGGCACATCGTCAGGCCAGGCCGCTTCCAGCTCACGCAGGCGCACCAGCATCCGGTCATATTCTGCGTCGGTGATCTCAGGTGCATCCAGCACATAATATAAAAATTCGTGATGGCGGATCTCTGCCCGCAAATGTTCGGCCTCGTTTTTAGCCTGTGCGCGTTCCAGTTCCATGACTGCCTCCTTTATTGTGCTGCCCTTCGGCGGCTTCTGTTTTTCAGGCTTTAGTCTCATTGTTTCAAAAATCAGAGTGTCAAATTTAATTTTACTATTCTATATATGGTACGGCACTTTGCCACCAAAACACTATTTAATTACAGCTTCTTCAATACTGCATACTTGGTCAGCAGGCTGCGGATACCGGCACCGGCAAACGCGATTTTCACTTCCTGCCCATCCTGCGACGATGTAACACTGACGACTGTCCCCACGCCCCATTTAGCATGGCTCACCTTATCGCCGGCCTTAAAACTGCCGCCGGCAGCAGCTCCCGCAGTGCTCATTGCCTGCTTGGGAATAAAGCTTTCCTGCCCGCCCAGGAACCAGTTCGTATCACGGCTGCGTTTCTGCGGTTTTGCTTCCACCATATTGATCGTCCTGCGTTCTAATGCCGGACGTTTGAAGACCGTAACCAGATTACGCGGCACTTCCTGTAAAAACCGTGACGGCGGGTAGGACACCGTATGCCCATAAATAGTCCGCATCTTTGCATTGCTCAAAAAGAGCTGTTTCTCTGCACGGGTGATGCCAACATAACACAAGCGGCGTTCTTCTTCCACTTCTTCCTCGTTCATCAGCGTCCGCGCATGTGGGAAAATACCTTCCTCCATGCCGGCCAAAAAGACGATCGGGAATTCCAGACCCTTCGAAGAATGCAGTGTCATCAGCGTAATAGCGTCCTCACCCAGCTCGGCATCATCGATATCCGACACCAGCGCCACATGCCCCAGGAAATTTTCCAGATTATTCTCTTCTTCCGTCTTGGCAAATTCCTGCCCGACCGACATCAATTCCATCAGGTTGTCAATGCGGCTCTGCGCCTGCGCTGTATGCTCATTCCGCAGTTCTTCCATATAACCGGTCTTATTCAGCACCTGTTCGATCAGTTCCTCTACCGGCAGGTTATCAGCCTGATTCATCAAATCAAAAATGATAGCCGCCAGTTCATCCAGCTTGCTGACGAAACGGATGCTCAGTCCTTCGACCTGCGCGGCATTCGATACCACGTCAAACAACGACATCCCATTTTCAGCGGCATGGGCCTGCAGCTTGGCCAGCGTTGCATCGCCGATACCGCGGCGCGGCACATTGATGATCCGCAGCAGACTCAGCGAATCTGCCGGGTTAAAAATCACGCGCAGATAAGCGATGATATCCTTGATCTCCTTACGGTCGTAGAATTTAAGTCCTCCGACCATATTATAGGTGATCCCGCTTTTGATAAGCATTTCCTCAAAAATACGCGACTGCGTATTCGTGCGGTACAAGACTGCCATCTCGCCCAGCTTCATATTCTGCTGGCCCTGCAGCTCCTGCAGTTTTTCGATCACAAAACGGGCCTCGTCGCGTTCGTCGATAGCCTGAAAATAAGTGATCGCCACACCATTATCATTATCCGTCCACAAATTTTTAGGTTTGCGGCCTGTATTATTTTCAATAACAGCATTCGCAGCATCCAAAATAACCTGCGTACTGCGGTAGTTCTGTTCCAGCTTGATGATTTTGGCTTCGGGATAATCCTTTTCAAAATCCAGAATGTTCTGGATATCAGCACCGCGCCAGCCGTAAATGCTCTGGTCGGCATCGCCTACGACACAGATATTACGATGTCTAGCCGCCAGAAGCTTGGTTAAAAGATATTGGGCATGGTTGGTATCCTGATATTCGTCTACCAGCAGATAATCAAAACGCTCCTGATACTTGGCGCGCACTTCTTCGCTTTCCTGCAGCAGCCGTATCGACAGTACCAGCAGATCGTCAAAATCCACCGCGTTATTGACCAGCAGTTTATTCTGATAACGTTCATAGATCTCCGCCACTTTCTGATTGTAAAAATCCGAAGCAGCTTTACTGAAATCACTGACGCTCTGCAGCTGGTTTTTGGCATTGGAAATGCGCGACGCGATACCGGCCGGCTGAAAACGCTTTTCATCCAGATTCAGTTCTTTTAAAATCTGTTTAATCAGGTTCTGGCTGTCGCTGCTGTCATAGATAGCAAAATTACTGCCATAACCGCCTAATTTAGTTATTTCCATCCGCAAAAAACGGGCACAGAAAGCATGGAAGGTAAACAGCCAGACATCTTTAGCCGCAGCTCCCGCCATTTTATCGACGCGCTCGCGCATTTCGGCGGCCGCTTTATTGGTAAACGTAATTGCTAAAATACGGTAAGGACGTACGCCCTGCTGCAGCAAATGTGCGATCCGGCAAGTAAGCACCTTGGTCTTGCCGCTGCCGGCACCTGCCATGATCAGCATGGGTCCGTTGGTTGTCTGTACTGCTTCGGCCTGTTCTGGATTAAGGCCTGCTAAGGTCTCTGTCATTGGTTCCTCCGTCTATTCGGCACTGCCTGTGCCGCATCTTTTTATTTTATCGTAACTTTAATATTATTCGCTTCTGATTCACTTTTTCCTGCTATTTTATCCGCCGCAGCCAAGAAAATAAATAAGCACTGAAAATAAATCCAGTGCTTTTACTTTATTCTCCTTGTGCCAGCCTGCTGACTATTTCTGTATCGGCAGGACAAAACTGATACTGCAGCAGTTCTGCCGGCCGTACCCATAAAATTTTCTGATGTACGCTTTTTTGCGGCACACCGCCGGTTATTTTGGCGGCAAAAAAGGAAAGCCCTATTTTATTATCCGGATAGGTGTAACTGGTTTGCTCAAGCAGAGCCACAATATCTATCTCTATCCCCAGCTCTTCCCGGCATTCACGTACTAAGCAGTCTGCAGCTGTTTCACCCGCTTCCTGCTTACCGCCCGGAAACTCCCATAAAAATGCGCAGCTGCCGCCCGCACCGCGCTGGCAAATCAGTATTTCTCCTGCTGTATTGCGAATAATCGCCGCCGATACCAAAATCATAACCTTTACCCCGATCATTATTGTTATAACAGCATTTTATCACAAAACAGGTTCTTCTTTCATAAAAAATACTCCGCTGCAGCGGAGTATTTTTTGACTGCGAATACTTAGTTAGAATTCCCAACGGGCGCCGATATTCCACTGCCAGTCTTTTTTAAAGTCGCTGCCGGCGGTACGTTCCACATCAAAATAGAGATGGTTGTTGTGACCAGTCCTGATCGCAGCGCCGATACCGTATTCAACCCATGTATCGTCAAAATCGGCTGACTGGTACAGGCTGTCGCCATTGGCCGCCGTCATCTTCACATCGTAACCGCCGCCGAATTCGTGCAGCAGATCAGCTTTGATATAGATATTGGTTTTGGCATCGATATCCCTGCCCAGCTGGAAGCCTACCCGCCCCAGCACGCTTTTAATATGGCTTTGCTCTACCTCGACCCTGTTACTGGTAAAATAACTGCCGCCATCCAGATAGCCCAGCGTCAGCTGCGCCTGCGGCTCGATATACCAGCCGCGCTGCAAAGCGTTTTTCCGCCCATATTCGGCGCTGAAAGCAAGTCCCTTGTTATCGTAATCGCCGCTGATTTTTTTCCCTTCTGTATCCAGAACGCTAAAATCATTATCCATATCGGAGTATTTGAGCACCAAGTCCAAATAATGTCCCTTTTTGTTGATTTGCGTACCATATAATCCGATGGCTTTATTATGGTTAGAGCCACTGCCACCAGCATAACTGCTGCTGCCGTCGCCATAGCTGAAGGCCACGCCGCCATAGCGGGTATAATCATCAGTTTGCCGCAGCACCTTGTCGTAGCCCAGCTCATAGGTAGTATATTTATTCTCGAAGCTGAATCTGCCGTCCCGGCTGATCTTAGTGCCTTTGAGGCGCAGCCAGACTCCGTTCTCACCATCACCGCTCTGGCGCAGGTCGCCCAGCCGCTGCATCAGCTGATCGTTGTCAGTACGCCAGGTATGGTAGTTAAGCGCTGCAGCACCCATAATAGTTTTTACAGTCGTCGTTGTTTTATCGCCGGGATCAACGCTGATGATCTTATCTAAATACCAGTCAGTGTCGTAGCCTGCTGTTTCGCTGGCTTTGCTGCCCAACTCATAATGCTTGTAAAACAGGCTGCCCTCGCGGTCTTTAGCCGTAAAATCAGCCGTGCCGGTAACACTGCCCAATACCAGTCCATGCCCTTCTGTACTGCCAGCGGACGGCTCATAAGCATCCTTCTGGTAAATATCCAATACATGGCTGCCGCTGCTGGCATCAGTAATGGCCAGTTTATCGCTTTCCAGACTTCGTACATCCACATCCAGCTTAAACAAACCGCCGCTTCCTTGCAGTTCCTGTGCCGTCAGGGTATGGTAACCGCCGCTGTGTGTCAAATGCACAGCCGCTCCGTTATTTAATGTCAGCTGGTGCAGGCTACTGTCGCCACTCAGCTTCCAAACTGCGTTGTCCATCTCCAGATTTATAACGCCTGCGCCCTGCTCATTGACTTTGCCGGTCAGGCTGCTGCCTTCAGCAAATGCCAGTGCCAAAGTACCGCTTACTGTCCCGTCATGCAGTACGTCGCCGACCAGATGACTGCTGCCATCGACATTCACAGTAGCCGTACCTGCAGCTCGCAGCAGCACTCCATCAGCCGCTGCCTGCGAAGCAACATTTTTCAGTTCCAGCTTGCTGTTATTACCCAGTTCAATGCCTGCTCCGGCATTGCTGTCCGCCACGTTCAGGTTCCAACTGTCAATAGTAGTTTCCGTACCGCTTCCCAGCTTGATGCCTACAGCATCAGTGCCGCTGACCTGTACGCTTCCGGGACCATCTAAAGCGGCTTTTATACCGCTGGTTTTGATATCGATACCGATAGCGTTGGCGCCATTCACTGTCATCAGCCCGCTCATGGTCAAAGCAGCATCGTTTTTACGCAGCAGGACCCCTGTGCTGCCAGTACCTTCAATAGAAGAAGCACCAACGATGGTCACACTGCTGTTACTTGCATCCACGCCAATGCTGTCAGCTGCAGCACTGCCGGTCACAATGCCGCCTGCCTGCACTTTCGAACCGCCAAGCACCTGGATACCCAGCGACCCCGCACCTGTAACTTCTACGTTACCTGCAACGCCGATATCCGAGCCGGCATCACCATAAATACCATAAACGCCCGTCCCCGAAACAGCCACCTTGCCGCCGATAACGGCTTCCAGTGGCATATAAGCCGAAAAGATACCCACGGACTGGGTACTGCTGTTAGTACTTGAAACTACCAGATCGTCAGTAATATTCACCTTTAAGGCAGTATTATTCGTAGTACCCGTATAAATTCCATAGCTGTCGTCACCGCTGACGATAAAGCTGCCGCCCACATTTATTTCAATGCCGCTGCCGCTCACGTTCCAACGGTCAACATTGATGCCAATAGCTTCAGTGCCGCTGACTTCGATATTTTTACCAACAGTTACCGAACTGCCGTCACGCAGTTCTACGCCTTTAGCACCTTCGCCGCTGGCCTTCAGATTACCATATACTGTTACCTGCGCATCGTTTTGCACGATAATGCCCAGCGAGCTTTTTCCGTTCGCTGTAACATCGCCTGCCACATAAGCGCTCACACCGTCACCGTTCGTGTCGATGCCCTTGGACGATTCACCACCGGCAACGACCGACTTGCCCACTTTGATCTGTTTATTTGTACCGCTGCCACCCATCCTGACTCCGGAGGTCAGTTTGCCGGAAGCGACGATATTGCCTGCCACCTCTACATAGGAATCGTTACCGGCTCCAACGGAAATACCATAAGACAGTGTGCCATTATTATCATAGGACGAAATCACATCGCCGCCTACATAGATTTTACTGGTCCCTCCGGTGGTGATGCCGGTAGCATTGCGGTTAGAAGCGGTCACATTGCCGTCTACTTTGATGTTGGCATTTTTGCCGCTGACATAGATCCCGATCGTATTGATACCGCTGGCAGAAATATTGCCGCCTACCTGGATATCGGGCGTTGACGAAATGCTGCTGCCATAACCGCCATCGATGTAAATTCCGCGTACCCGTTCGGCACCGGCATCTGATTCGACAACGATATCTGTCCCAACCCTGACCTGGACGCCGCTGTCACCGTAAACGCCATAAGAATTGTTATACTGGCTGTTGGCACCATGCACATAGATATCCTTGCCGATAGCAACCTCAGTATCATCGACGGCGCGGATACCAGTGGCGTTATTACCAATGGACTCTACGCCGTTTGTCACCGTCAGTGTCTCACCACTGTAAACGATTTCTGCCGTACTGCCAGCAGTGGCAGTAACACTGTCTACTGTTCTTGCTGCGGCCCCCAGCGGGAAGGTCAGCGTCCCCAACGCCGCCATCCCGCATAAAAGAGCCAGTTCTTTGCCTGTCACCTTCAATCTTTTCATTTTGTTTCCTCCTTGCTTATAAAACCAACCCTCAATAACTGGGAAAATCTGCAAGTGATGGCTGCCCACGACACATTTTGTAACGGCAGGGATCGCTATACTACAGATTTTGCCTCTGTTCACTTAAAGTTTATCCTGACTAAAACGTCCTTTTATAAAGTATCAGGAATATTTCAGTCTACCACTTTTTTCAATTCTTAATATTTATTTATATTTATATTTATTATCTTTTTGTGATTAAAAGATAATAAATATTTTTTGTCACGTCAATATTTGCAGCATTTTAAACAACTGCTTTGTCAGCTATATATTTACCCCTAAAAAGTAAAACACCACCCAATTTATTGGGTGGTGTTTTACTATAGCAATAACTGTCTTTAATTTTTCAAAATACATCAGCTAAATTTTTACATATCGGCATTCAGGGCCATTACCAGCTCCAGACGCGTATCGACGCCTAATTTGCGGTAGATCCCCTGCAAAGCCTTTTTCACTGTTATCTCGGCAATAAACATTTCCGCGGCAATTTCCGCATTAGTCCTGCCCTGCACAACAAAGTTTGCGATCTCGGCCTCCCTGGCAGTCAAAGTTTTGCCGCCCATGATATACGAAGCTTTGTGCTTGATATTTTTTAAATTTTCCTGATATACTGCACCCAGCTCCAATATCTTTGCCAGCAGCTCCGGTTCACCGCTGTTTTGCTGTGCTGCTTTTTTGAGCAGCGGTTCCAGCACGTCAAAATTTTCCACAAAAGGCATCACGATCCCGTCTGCAGCCGCCAGCACCAGTGCCCGGTTCAATTCGCTCAAAGCTTCGTTTTCATGCTGCAGACCGTCCTGTGCCGCAGCACTGTAGACCGCAGCATAAATACTCAGTAAAAAATTATTAAAACTCCGCGCCGCCGCTTCAAATTCACGCAGCTGCCCCAAAAGCGGCAGATAGTCCTTCTGCAGCAGTAAATAGCGTCCATAAACGATATATAAACAGCCCCAGGCTGAATAAAGCAGACCCGATTTCTGAAAATCACCCTTCTGCAGCCAGCTAACGAGCAGTTTGCCCTTATCCCCCAGCTGCAGATCGATCCAGGCGCGGCTGGCTTCGATAGTTTTGCGGTATAAATGCTCCTGCACTGCCGTCTGCAGAGTATCCAGCCGTCTGCTGATCTCACGGACACGTTTTTTATTACCTAAAGCTATACTGATACGCAGAGCAATAAATTCAGCACACAGCTCTACGCTGACCTGTTCGTTGCGCCGTGAAACATTCAGTGCTTCCGTTGCCAAAATAAACGCTTTTTCCCAATAACCGCGCTGAAAATACGCTTCCGATGCCAGTACATATTCAGAACCGGCGCCGTGATTCTGCACCAGACGGTAATAATATGCCATAGCCTGCGGAAAAACATCCAGGGTTTTCTGCAGCGTACCGGCCTGACGGTAAAACATAAACAAAATAGAATTGGCACCGCCGCCCCAGATAGTCTGCGGCGAGAAAAAGCGTACCGGCTGCCGCAGCAGCTGCAGCGACTTTTTAAAATAAGCCGCCATGGCTTCCACATCATTATACTGGGTCTCACCCAGCAAAAACTCCAGCTCGCCCAGACACTGCTCCCGTTCCTGTCTGTCCTCCAGCTGCCCAATATATTTCCGCAGCTTCCTGATTTCATCCTGCAGCCGTTCGTTTTCCCCGCTCAAAAACAGCCACAGCGCATAAATCAAGCCCGCTTTGATATGCTTTTGTCTGATCGTTTCAGGCGCTTCGCCAAAATAAGCCATAATTTTATTTTTATAATTGTTCTCAAAGCTGCAGCCGCGGTCTTTTTCAAAAACGGTCAGCATCTTGTCATAATCGCCGGCTGTATGATAGTAGCAAAAGGCTGTCAGAAAATCGTTCTGCAGCTCATACCACTGACCACTGCGCCGGCACAAACGACGCCGTTCTGTATCCGGCAGTTCTGCTCCCAGACGCTGCAGATAGACTTTGAATGCATTATGGATATGGTATTGCCCTCTCAGCAGCTCATAACTGATAAAGCCATGTCTGAGCGCCAGATTTTCCAGCAGAGCTGGCGCCGCATCATTTTCCGTTATATAAGCAGCCTGGCGTCCACTAAAATCCTCATTTAAAATAGACAGCTCTGTTAAAAATGTTTTTTCCGCTTCGCTGCAGGAATTATAAGCCACGGCCTGTACCAGCCGCAGCAGTTCTTCGCCTGTTTGCGGGCTCTGCCCGTTGTGGTACTGCCGCAGATACAGATATAGGGCGCTGACCCAGCCTTCTGTAGCATCCAGCAGATTTTCGGCGGCACGACGTTCTAAAACTATCCCGTTTTTACGATAATAAACAATAATATCACTCACTTCAAAAGCAAAATCCTTCGGCTGCAGATACAGACACTCACCTTTCAGGACCAACTCATCCAAAGTGAAATCCGGCGGCCGCTGTGTCAGCAGCACAAAATGCCAGTTGGGCAGATCAGCTTTCGCCAGCGCCAGCAGCAGCTTATCACAGTCCTCGCTGCCCAGCAGATGATAATTGTTCCAGACGAAAACAACCGTTTTTTTCAATTTCGATGCCTGCAGCACTTCGATAACCCGCTGACGGGTCGCCGCATTACGCGGCAGTTCCTGCCAGGTCAGCGAAGCAGTATCTACACCAGCAGTCTGCAGCGATTTGACAAAGCAACGCCAAAAAGCCTCTTCCGCTCCTGTATAACAGGTATCCCACAGCATATCTACAGAAATAGAAAGCAGCACTTTTTTCACAGCAGTCGTTTTACCATAACCGAAAGGGGCAGCCGCAACTGTCAGCGGCACTGCCAAAATCTGAGCCAGACGTTCTTCCAAAGCCGGCTTCAAATATATTTTTTTAGGAAAAGCTTCGGATTTTTTCTGCATCGCTTCTACCCCTTTAAAGATTACGATTATTCGTCAGCACAATTATTTATTATAGTTATATTGTACCGTAAATGCCAATTTAAATACAGGGTTTTCAATATTCAAAAACATATTTTTAAATAATTTATCCTCTTTTTTGAATATTTACATTAATTTTTTCTTTTTTTACAAAATCAGAGCAGAGTTTCTGCTTCCTTATGTTTCAGACATTCAGACACATCAGCGCTGCCTGAAAACAGCACTGTAAATTTTCAAAAATATATTTTAACAAAAGCTTGACTTCCTGTTTCTGCCATGATAATATATAGAAGTATTCCGAATATACAAATTGTGCTCACATATTTTTGTAAGTCATTTGCTATTGAATGAGTTACAAAAATATGTGAGTTTTTTGCGTGTGGTCTGTGAATATAATAAAATTTAGGAGGTACTCGTTATGATGAACGGTACTGTAAAATGGTTTAACTCTGATAAAGGCTTTGGTTTCATTACTCCTGCTGACGGCAGCGAAGATGTATTTGTACATTTTTCCGCTATCGTAAGCGACGGCTTCAAAACTCTTGAAGAAGGTCAACCTGTAACATTTGATACAGAAGCTGATCCGAAAAACAGCCGCAGAATGCGCGCTGCTAACGTTCGCGTAGCTTAATCTAAACCATAAAAGCCTGCTCTTTTTGAGCAGGCTTTTTTTATTTGCACTACTAAACACCCTTATCGAACCTGGTGAGGGCACATACCATTGTGGTATCGTTTGAATGCTTAATGAAGTTTTTACGAATTTAGCACTCATACATACCCTTGTGGTATAATAACAACATCATATACCAGCACTGAAGGAGAATCTCCATGAGCCGTACACCCTTCGTTCCTGCTGAGCTTTTAAGCAAGCTCTGGCGGGCTGTAATCGAATTTGATATGCTGCAGGCAGGTGACAAGATCCTGATCGGACTTTCCGGAGGGAAGGACAGTATGTTTTTGACTGCCGCACTGGCCGAGATCCAAAAATATGCCCCTGTGCCGTTTGACTTGGCCTGTTATACTGTTGACGCAATGTTCTCACCTGCTTTTCCCAAAGCAGAGCTGGAAGCTTTCTGCGGATACTATGGTCTGAAACATTACAGCGAAAAGGTCGATGTCAACTCTGCCTGGCAGAATAAAGGCAATACGCCCTGCTTCACCTGTGCTTATTTCCGCCGTGCCGCTACCAACCGTACGGCACTGGAGCTTGGTTTTAACAAAGTGGCCCTGGCCCACCACCACGATGATGCCGTAGAGACCTTTTTGATGAACGTGCTCACCTCCGGTCAGCTGCGTACCTTTTTACCGGTCACACCACTGTCCAGAACAGGTCTGACCGTACTGAGGCCGCTGCTGTATTACCGCGAAGCAGAAATCATCGACATGGTCAGGCAGCTTGACCTGCAGCCTCTGCGTAATCCCTGTCCTTACGACGGTCATACCAAACGCCAGGATATCAAAGAGCATATCCGCGAACTGGAAAAGCGCAGCCCTGAAGTCTACGACCATCTGGCCGCCGCTATGCGCAATGCTCCCAATCAGGAGCTGTGGCCGGAACAGCTGAGTCAAAAACAGCTGGCCGATAAATTCCATAACTTTTGGCGTCAGAAAAGTAATTAAAATAATCCGACTTAAGCTGCTGTCTGTGTTATCATTAAGACAGCAACAGTGATATTTGTATTTATCTGACGTTATATAAAAGGAGGAATCTTTATGGATTTCCAGGAAATGTTTTTCAGTTTTGACGGCCGCCTGAACCGTAAGCCCTATATCCTGCGCTTTTTACTGCGTAATGCTATCATCTGGTGTCTGGGCTATCTGATCGGCAGTCTGTTTGCCCCAGACGGAACGATGTTCCAGATACTGGCCTTTGCTTTGACCTTTATCGCCGCGCTCAGCTGCCTGTCGCTTTACGTCAGACGTCTGCATGACCTTGACCACGGCTCGCTCATGGTATTGCTGGCCTTCATTCCGCTGATCAGCTTTTTCTTTGCTGTCTACCTGATGTTCTTTCGCGGCACGATCGGTCCTAACAGCTACGGACCCGATCCGCTGGCTGACGGGCGCGGTATCGACGCTTGGTAAACAATGATATAAAATAAAAAGACGCAGCCTGAGCTGCGTCTTTTTTTATGCTGTTTTTCCGGCCGCAATACTGCGGGCCAGGCTGTTGATACTGTCCGTCAGTCTGTCCAGTCTGCCTTCCATGCGCACCAGCAGATACCACGACAGGACCATTGGAAAACCATAATTAGCGACCTGTGGCAGCAGCGTTTCCATATCCATCTTATGCTAAAACATTGACTTCCGTAGTGCGCACACGGGCTTCAACAGCTTCAGTCAGACCGATACCGTCCGCTGCAAAAATATCGGCAGCAATGACTGTCCCCATCGCTGTTTTTGCTTCGTCAGCAGTAACATCATCGCGGGGATCGGTCACGCTGAAGACTTTTTTGCTGCCATCGGCTTTTTTAAATACCAATTGTAAAACTTTTTCCATTCATTCCAGCTCCTTTCTAATAAATATACGTTCTGTACCTGTGCCCGCTTTTATTGAGCAAGCTCGGCTTTTTCAGTCACAACAACGCCCATCAGTTCATGACTGATAAGAGTGCCAAGAGCAGCAGCAGCCTGCATGATAGCAGCAGGTTCTGCTTCCGGACGTACGCCGGCATAATTATGACCTTTAGTTTTTGCAGCCCCCTGACTGTTAACGCCGTCTTCGACATTCAGCGTCAGGGTCTGTTTGGTAACAGTTTTAGTGATCGCCATTTCTTTCACCTCCTTTGTCTTAAAATTTCGCTGAGATACCACAAGGCTTTACCACGGATAACATACCCGCCCGGTTTCAGAACGCTGTCCAGCGGCAGGTCAGGCAGATACCACAGATCCCAGCGCAGCTGCGGATCGCCGCTGTGCGGTCCGTAACCGTCAAACAAGGCCGCTTCGCAATGAGTCGTCACTGTCAGGACATTGATCTCCAACTCCAGACAGGCCGTCAATACCGCAACGGCTTTGGCCAGTGTTTCTATCTGCACTACTGTCGGCGGCTCGCCGCCAAAATCAGTATCCCGGCCGCTGCAGGCCTGCGCCTCGGAAGCGCAGCACAGCGCGATGCCGATACTGCCCGTATTACGGTGCCAGGTATGCTCCTTCACTTCTGTAAATGTTTTGCAAGTCAGATACATCTCACCGCCGGGGCCGATGTTCAGGTGATAATCATCATAAACATCTTCGTAGTGACCTGCCGTCCAGTGCAGATAAAGCCTGCTGATCCTGCCCTTAGCCTGCATGGCCAAAGCAGCCAGCTCACGGTTTGTAACAGTTTGCGGATTGACAACGATCATTTTTTCACGACCTTTCAGCCCTGTAGTCGCAGCCGCTGCAAAAAAACGGAACCGTGCCAAAGATCCCGGCCTCAGTTCCGCTTTCAAGTGCCGTCGCTGACTAAAGGTGTGACGATTCTTTTCTTGCTCTCTCTTTTTCTTGTTTTTCTCTCTCCTTCTTTTCTGGCGCTCTTAAAAACCTCCTTTGATTTGGGTTTTATCCTTTTATACAACACCTTATTTATACCGCTTTTATCATTTGGCTTTGTTGGTATTTGTTTTATTAAAATTAATATTATATAATAAATATATATAATGTTTTACTCTTTAAAACAACAGGTATCAACAAACCATAACCTGGGAAAGCTGGTTTCTTAATGAATCACCTGCGCTCAATTTTCCAAAAGAACAAAAATCTGCTCGTTTTCTGCTGCTGCCTGTTCTTGCTGCTTTACCCTTTCAGCGCCGCTGCCACTGGCATGCGCCCTCATCCCATCAGGGTCGGCTACACCGACAGCCCCGGTTTTATCGAAAAAACCGCAGCCGGAACCGTCGACGGATACGGCGTTGCATATCTCAACGAAATCTCGCACTATACAGGCTGGCGTTATGAATATGTTTATGCCACCTGGCAGGAATGTCTGGAGCTTTTAGCCAAAGGCGAGCTTGATCTTTTAGGCATGGCCCAGTACACGCCTGAGCGTGCCGCCAGCTACGAATTTGCCTCGCTGCCCAGCGGCGTCGAATACATGGTCATGTACGTGCGCAATGACGATAACGAAGTTTACTATAACGATTACCAGAGCTTCAACGGTCTGCGGATCGGCGTTCTCAAGGGTAACTTCCAGACAGAAATTTTAAGCGATGTTGCCCGTAAAAATACATTTACCTATCAGCCTGTACTTTTTGATTCCAGCAAAGCTATGGTCGAAGCGCTGCAAAATAAACAGATCGATGCCGTAGTTACCGGCAGCATGCCCTTATATAAAGATCTGCGGTTAGTGGCCCGCTTTCAGGCCGACCCGATCTATTTTATTACGACTAAAGGCAATAAAACCGTCCTGCAGCGCCTAAACGATGCTTTAATGAACATTCACGCCAATACGCCTGAATTTGAAAATACGACTTATGCCACCTATTACGAACAAAGCTCCCTGCTGACGCAGCCGCTGCTTACCAAAAAAGAACGAGACTTCCTGGCGCACCGCGGGCCGATCACCATCGGTTTTCTCCCTAACGACGAACCGCTTTCAGCATTCAGTTCCGAAACTAATCTGCCGGCAGGTATCCTGCCCGGAATAGCCAAAGAGCTGGGACGCTTATCCGGTGCCCAGGTCATTTTAAAGCTGCTGCCGGCAGGTGCCCGCCTGGACCAGAGCCTGCAGAAAGAAGGTTTTGACCTGATCGCTGGGATCACGGATTACGAGCCTTACCGAAACAACATTTCGATCCGGCTTTCCAAGCCCTTCTTTCAGGGGCGCGTTATGGCTGTCGCCAATAAAAATAATTTTATCGACATCACCAAACCGCAGAAGGTAGCTTTGCCCTTTAATTATGTTGCCTATAAAAATCTCATTTTAAATACCTATCCCCATTTTTCCATTATCAATAAAGCCAATACCAGAGACTGCCTGCTGGCAGTAGCGGACGGAGAGGCCGACATTGCTCTGCAGAACAGCCATATCATCAGCTATCATCTGCAAAATCCCCGCTTTACCGATTTAAAGATTTTATCTTTATTTAATTTCCCCGATAATCTCTGTCTGGCAGCAGCTAATAATGCCGACGGCAACCAGCTGCTGACTATTTTCAACAAATGTATCGACACGCTGAATCCTAAAACACTGGATAACATAGTGATGTACGAGACCGTACAATCGCCTTACCGGCCTTCGCTGTCTGATCTGGCCTATAAATACGACTATCTGATCGCCGCTTTACTGGTCATGCTGGTCATTTGGCTTTATTTCACTTTGCAGCGGCAAAATATCTGGAACTGCTGGAAGCCAAAAATCTGGAGCTGGAAACTGCTGCCAAACAGGCGCTGGCCGCCAGTGAAGCTAAAAGCAGCTTTCTGTCGCGAATGAGCCACGAAATCCGTACGCCGCTCAACGCCATCCTGGGCTTTACCAGACTGGCCCTGCAGCCGGAAAAACAAAGCCGCAGCACTGAATATCTGCAGAAAATCAGCTATTCGTCCGAGCTGCTTTTAGGTATCGTCAACGATGTTCTCGATATGTCCGCGATCGAAAACCAAAAACTCAAGCTGGACAATTCTCCCTTTAAACTTTCTCAAGTACTGTGTGAACTCCAGGGTCTTTACAGCATCCAATGCCGCGAAAAAAATATCAGTTTCAGCCTGAACAGCGAAGCCTTCAAACACGATATCCTGCTCGGCGACAGCCTGCGTCTGCAGCAGATTTTAAGCAATCTGCTGTCAAATGCCGTCAAATTCACTGCCGCAGGCGGACAGATCACGCTTGACATTACTCAGCAGCAGGCCGACAGCGCTGATCAGACTGTCCTGACAATGGTCGTTACAGATACCGGCTGCGGTATGTCGGAACAAATGCTCGCTGCCGTCTTCCAGCCCTTTGAGCAGGAAGACGGCAGCACCGCCAGAAAATACGGCGGCAGCGGCCTTGGACTTTCTATCGTCAAATATTTAGTTGAATTGATGGGCGGCAGCATCAGCGTCAACAGTGCCAAAGGGAAAGGCAGTACGTTCACCGTACAGCTGACACTGCCTTACGCCGAAGAACTTGCTGAAAAAGACAGCACAACGGCTGAACAAAACCTGCATGGTCTGCATCTGCTGCTGGCTGAAGATAATCCTCTCAATCAGGAGCTGTGTCTGGAGCTTTTAAAAAGCCGTGGCATCAGCAGCGACTGCGCCGTCAACGGCAAAGAAGCACTGGAACTGTTTACAAACAGCGCCCCCGGCACCTATGCTCTGATCCTGATGGATATTCAGATGCCGGTCCTGGACGGTTATCAGACGACGCAGGCGATCCGCAGCAGTACGCACCCGCAGGCACAGACGATCCCGATCATCTCGCTTTCGGCAGATGCTTTTACAGAAGATATCAGGCGCGCTTACGCAAGCGGCATGAACGATCATGTCAGTAAACCCATCGTTCCTGAAGAGTTATTTGCTGCGATCACCCGCGTCCTTAAAACACTTAATTCAAAGAAAACGCTCAGAGCCTCAGTCAGCCCTGAGCACCGTATTTTCATTTATAACACAGTCATTGCCGGCATCAATAATCCGGCTATCGTGTTTCAGATACGTTTGCGCGAAACCGGATAACCCCACAGAAGATCAAAGCCGGCTGTGGAGCCGCGGCGCAGGCACTCTTTAGTGATCGCTACCAGATCCTGTTTCTTTTTATCGACTTTGCCGATCATAAACATTCTGGAAGCATCGGCATAGTAGCCGTTATAAATAGTTGAAACATCGACATTAACGATATCGCCGCTTTCAAAACGTCCTGTGCCGACGGTATTCCGTGGCAAACCTGATCGTTGATCGAGGTACAGACACTTTTAGGAAATCCGCAGAAATTGAGCGGTGCCGGGATCGCACCATGACTAACGGTATATTCGTGTACGATAGTATTGATCTCTTCCGTTGTCATGCCTGTTTTGATATTTTTTTCTACTTCGTCCAAAACTGCCGTATTGATCTTACAGGCCTCTCGAATACCTGCGATCTGTTCCGGCGTTTTGATCATCTCCCGGTCAGGCACTTCGTGACCGGCCTTGCGGTACAATTCGATTTTAGCGTCTATTTCGCTGTGACAGTCGGCATAAGCTTTGCCGCTGCCGCACCAGCATAAATCAGTTGTCATAACTTCACTCCTCTTCCATAAAGAACTATCACCATTATCACAGACGTGCCCTGCTTCCTGCCTGCTGTAAAATGTAAGAGCAGGCTGTTTGTGACTGCAGGTCAGCATCAGGCGAGATCATTGCCGCACCTGCAGCTTAAATTCCCGTCGCTTTACGATATTGTCATTATACCATATCCATCTAATTTTCTCATATCAAATTCAGGTATTTTATGATAAAATAAACTTAGTTTTTTGCGAAAGGAAGTAACCTCTGACAATGGAAGCACTTTATTCTAATTTTTTCGATTACATCCTGCACTTTGACCGCTACCTGCCTCTTGTCATGGAGCAATACGGTCACTGGATCTACGCGATCCTCTTTACGATCGTTTTCTGCGAGACCGGACTTGTTGTGACTCCCTTTCTGCCCGGCGATTCACTGCTTTTTGCCTGCGGCGCCCTGGCAGCTACAGCAGGCGGCCTTGACCTGACGACGCTCGTGATCATCTTTCTGGTTTCCGCAATTTTAGGTGACGCCTGCAATTACATGATCGGCGAAGAATTCGGGCACCGGATCCTGCGGAATTATCCGAAACTCATCAAACCACAGCATATCCAGAAGGCTGAAGCCTTTTATGCCAAACATGGCCATAAAGCGATCTTCCTGGCCCGCTTTGCCCCTATCGTCCGTACGCTGGCGCCTTTCGTAGCCGGCATCGGCAATATGCATTACCGTACTTTTGCTATCTATAATGTGATCGGTGCTGTGACCTGGGTCTTTTTATTCGTCGGCGGCGGTTATCTGTTCGGCAATATGCCCTGGGTCAAAAACAATTTTTCCCATGTTACGCTGGGCATCATTATTTTCTCCCTGCTGCCGATTTTTTACGAAACACACCTTAAAGGCTGGCTGGCCAAACGGAAAAACAAGTAAAGGAAGTGGCGCGTTATGTATTATTTTACCAGCGACTACACAGAAGGCTGCACTCCTGAAATACTGGAAGCACTGGCAGCAACTAATTTTGAACAGACCGGCGGTTACGGGATCGACCCATACTGTGAAACAGCAGCCCTGCTGATCAAAAAAGAATGCGGCCGCAGCGATATCGATGTACATTTTATGACAGGCGGCACGCAAACCAACCTGACGATCATTTGCGCAGCACTGCGCCCCTTCCACGGCGTTTACGGTACTGTACAGAGCCATATCAACACGCACGAAGCCGGCGCGATCGAACGAACCGGCCATAAGGTAATCGACCTGCCGACATCTGACGGCAAAATCACAGCTGCCATGATCAGACAGCAGCACGAGCTGTATTTAGGCGACCCCAGCCGCGAACATCTGGTCCAGCCCAAAATGGTCTATATCTCACAGCCGACAGAGATCGGTTCCCTGTACCACAAAGAAGAGATGGAAGAGCTGTATGCCGTCTGCCGGCATTACGGACTTTATCTTTTTATCGACGGAGCCCGTCTGGGCTACGGCCTGACAGCTCCTGACAATGACCTGACACTGGCGGATATCACAAACAACTGCGATGTCTTCTGCATCGGCGGCACCAAATGCGGCGCGCTTTTCGGCGAAGCGGCAGTTATCATCAATCCGGCTCTAAAAGACGATTTCCGCACGATCATGAAGCAGGGCGGCGCTGTACTGGCCAAAGGACGCCTGCTGGGCCTGCAATTTGAAACTCTTTTTACAGACGGACTTTATTATAAGATCTGCCGTCATGGCGTTGAACTGGCTCTGCAGATCAAAGCAGCTGTCCAGGAACGCGGCCTGGGCTTTGTGACCGATTCCACAACAAACCAGCAGTTCATCATTTTCCCACAGGCAATGTACGACGAACTGAGTAAACAGTTTGCCCTTGCACCCTGGGAATACATGGACGACGGCAGGATCGCCGCCCGTATCTGCACCAGCTGGGCCACAGACCCAACTCAGGTCGACAGACTCTGCAACATGATCAAAGCACTTTAAGACAAGCTTATAAACAAAATGACCCGTACGGATTTTATCGTACGGGTCATTTTTTATTCGCTTTCCGCAGCGGTTATCTGCGACATGAACGGTTCATTTTCCAGCTCTTTACTGTAAATGACACAATTATTTTTGCCGCGCTTTTTCGCCTCATACAAAGCCTTATCTGCTTTATATAAAAGCACTGCATCATCTGTACCATCTACGGGATAAAACGATACGCCTACGGATATCGACAGCGGCACCCGGACATCAGCTTCAAGTCCCAGTTTTTCGATGCCTGCTCTCAGCTCATCCGCTTTCATCAGCGGCAGACGGCTATCCTTAATGTTACGCATAATGATCAGAAACTCATCGCCGCCGATGCGGCAGACGATATCATCGATCCGGAACTGCTTGCTGATCTCATTGGCGATCCGGCAGAGAACCTCGTCACCGAACAAATGCCCATGCCTGTCGTTGACCATCTTAAAATTATCAACATCCAGGAACATGACCGCAGCCTTTTCCTTCTGCGGTTCGCAGAGCATCTGCTGCAGCAGGCGCTCGCCATAAGCCCTGTTGCCAAGCTTGGTCAAAGCATCACTCTCAGCCTGCCTTTTCCAAAGTCCGATCTCACGTTTCATTTTATCGATACTGACCATCCTGCCCACGATACTGAGCATGACGCCATAATTTTCTTTATCCCAGATCGAATTTATATGGATCCTGTACCATTTTTCTTCGCCGAACTTATTGATCAGCCGGACATCTTTAACATAACCGCTGTTCTCTTCTGTCAATGCCTTGGTCAGCTCCGCCAGCTGCTGCAGATCCTCCTGTAAAATAGGCATACTGCTGTAAATGGCCTCTTTTGCGTTTGTAACAACACATTCACCGCCAAAAATATTTTTATATTCATCCGAGAAAATGATCAGGTCTTTTTCAAGATCATAGTCAAAAATTATATCGCCGCTCATGGCAAACAGCGCCTTCTGTTTTTCGCGTTCTATTTCCAGCAAACGCGCAACTCGGCTGTTTTTATCCATATCACAGCTATAGCATTTTTTACCGCTGAATTTCTCGGTATTGGGATGCTGATAGTGATACACTACCGCCGGCAGCCCGTCGTCTGACTGTAAAATTTCCGGCAGTCCCGGAGCGATTTTCAGAAAGCACTGCAGAAGATCGGGGCTGAATGCGCCGCATTCGCCTTTTTCAATCATTTGCACCGATTCTTCATGGGTAAAAGCACCTTTATAACAGCGGACACTGGTCAAAGCGTCATAACAGTCGGCCAGCGACACGATCTGCGCATAAATAGGTATCTCTTTGCCGATCAGTCCGTCAGGATAACCGCTGCCGTCCCATTTCTCATGGTGCCAGCGGCAAATATTGTAATGATAGCGGTACTGCTCTTTATTCTGCTTCAGACTGTCGATACTTTCCAGAATCTCACAGCCGTACAGCGTATGCTCCTTCATAATTGCAAATTCTTCTGCCGTCAGCCGGCCGGGTTTATTCAGGATATAGTCCGGGATCGCGATCTTGCCTATGTCATGCAGTGCCGCCGCCATCGAAATATCCTCGATGGTCTTATCGCTCATTTTATATTCGGCATTCTGCCGTCCCAGCTCCTTCAGCATGATCTTGGTCAGCTGACGGATACGCTGGACATGCTGTCCTGATTCGCAGTCGCGGAATTCAACGATCGTACTCAGGGTATCGATCATAGCCACGTTGAAATTACGCAGCTGTTCATTCTGCTTTTCGATTTTCGTCATCTGTTCCTGGACCAGCTTTTCCAGTTTATAACGATAACGGTACAATTCGATGATATTATTAACGCGCTGGCAAATATTATCTGGGTTGAACGGTTTTAAAACGACATCAACCACACCCAGACGAAAGCCTTTGGAAATAGCATCGTTGGACGATTCGGCCGTGATCAGAAAAATAGGCGTTTTCTCAGTCAGGCCTTTGCCGTTCATAATTTCCAGAGCTTCCAACCCGTCCATGATCGGCATCACGATATCCATCAGCACGATCGCTATTTCCTCGTGATACTGCTCCATCAGATCTACAGCCGTTTTACCGTTATCTGCTTCCAGTATTTCATAGTCACCGGCAAAAAGCTCACACAGGATCGCCCGGTTAAGCTCAACGTCATCGACTATCAGGATTTTATCTTTCTGCCTCTCCAAGCCTGTCTGCCTCCTTTTGCGGTTACTTATATCACAGATTGCAAGCAACTGTAAAATTCATAATCATCACAATTCTATATGTTTTATTATATTATTTTTTTGCATTTTACACAATAAAAACTTCTTTTTATAAATAAAAGATCACTATTCCTTCAATAATTGCTGCAGCTGCAGTACCTTCTGCCGCCAGTCATCGCTGTACGCTCCGCCGCCCTGAGCAAAATGCTGCGACCCGCCGCCCCTGCCGCCAAACAGCTCGCCTGCCTTTCTGCAAAGACTGCGGCAATCAGCCTGCGTCTGTTCCCCGCTTCCCAAAACGAAATTGATCCGCTCACCGGACCTGTACACGACCGCAGCCACAGTACGCCCGTCTGCCAGCAGTTTATTCAGCAGCAGTCTGGCATCGGCGGCGCTGCAATCCTCCTGTGCCGCCGCGACATATTTAATGCCGCCCTCATCGACAGCAGCCTGCGCTAAAAGCTGCGGCGCTAAAAATTCATATAATTTAGCGGTCTGTGCTTTTAACCGCTCATTCAGTTCCGTTACTTCTTCCTGCAGCTTTCTCAGTCCCTGCGGTACGCCCTCCGGCTTCATGGAAAGCAGGCGCCCGGCCTGCCAGATATATTCATTTTTGCGGCGTGCGTCTTCCAGTGCCCAGCGCCCGCATAAAAACTCTACTCTGATCCCGTCCTTATGTTTATCAAAACGGTTGATCCTGATCAGACCGATCATACCTGTACGTAACGGATGCGTACCGCAGCAGGTACAAATATCCCCGTCTGCCACCGTCACGATCCTCAGCGTGCCTGTCAGCTTTTCATTTTTCTTACGCATCACTAGCGCTGACAGCTCCGTATGCGGCAAATAACTGACCGTGATAGGCTTATCCTCCCAGATCTGGCTGTTGGCATAATCCTCGGCCTGCTCCAGCTCAGCCGCTGTCAATTCTTTATCCAGGTCAATAGTCACCAAACGTTCGCCCATATGAAAACCAATATTATTAGCTCCGAACAGCTTCCAGACCGCATGCGAAAGAATATGCTCGCCGGTATGCTGCTGCATATGGTCCAGCCGGGCCTGCCAGTCCAGCACCGCTTCGACCTGCGCCCCAACCGTCAAAGGCCGCTCACAATAATGCACTACTTCGCTGCCGCGCTGCGCAGCATAAGTCATCTTCACGCCGCCCAGCGTTCCGCAGTCACTCAGCTGACCGCCGCCCTCCGGAAAAAACACCGTCCTGTCCAGAACCACGGCATACCCGCGTTTATCTTCTGCACAGCTCAGCACCGTTGCCAGGCAACTTTTCAGCATCGAATCCTGTTCATATAATTTTTCTGTCATCTTAAAAACCCCTCGTCAATAAAATTTATATTTTTATTATAACACTACCGCCGGCAACGGTTAAGCAATATCAGCCGCAGTTTTCTTCAGCATTTAATTTATGTTATAATGTGAACACAAAATCAAACTATCATAATACACTCAAAGGAGCAGGCAATGTATAAATATATCCTTTTCGACCTTGACGGCACCCTTACCGACTCGGCACCCGGAATCATCCGCTGTGTGCAGTATGCCCTGGAAAAATGCGGCAAAGGCACCTGCCCCGACCGCGAGCTGCTGCCATTTATCGGCCCGCCGCTGACAGAATCCTTCCAGAAAATCTGCGGCATGACTGCCGCAGAAGCAAATACGGCCCTTGAATATTACCGCGAGCGCTTCGCACGCGTCGGTATGTACGAAAACTCCGTCTACGACGGTATTCCCGAATTACTGCAAAACCTGCGGCAGGCAGGCAAGACCCTTGCCGTAGCCACCAGCAAGCCGCAGCTTTACGCAGAAAAAATCCTGGAACACTTTGGCCTCGCCGCTCACTTCTCAACAATAGCAGGCCCCGGGTTCAACGGCGAGCTGCCAACCAAAGCCGACGTGATCAGCGAAGTGCTGCAGCGGCTGCACCTTACCGCTGCTGATAAGAACGCCGCCGTTATGCTGGGCGACCGCGAGCACGACGCTATCGGCGCACAGCAAAATAAAATCGCCATCATCGGCGCAGGCTACGGCTACAGTTCCCCGGGCGAACTGAGTGCCGCCGGTGTCAGACAAATCGTTTCTGCTCCGCAGGATTTTGCAGACTTTTTATTATGATTTATTTTTAAAGCAGTTACATCGATCATGATGTGGCTGCTTTTTTATTTTCCTCTACGCCTTGAACTTTTCGCAGAACCATTGACATATAACGCTTCACACTGCATAGATAAAATTGATTTTTCAGGCTATTATATATCAACAACTTATTGAGAACAGCTATGTTTTTTAACAAATTAATTTTAGCATAAATTATTACTTGTAATATAAAAAGTTAAATGTTATAATTCTATCTGATTTCAAAATTGAATACTTTATGATAATCAGGTGCATTATTGCCTAACAGAGAAATCGGTGCAATGCCGATGCGGTCCCGCCGCTGTAATGCTGAGCAAACCTCAAAACGTCACTGGGAAACTGGGAAGACGAGGTACGCGATGAAGCAGAGCCAGAAGAACTGCCTGATTATAGCCCATTACGATCCTGCGAAAGACAGGAATGGAGCGTTACAAGAGCTTTTTACGCTTTTCTGTCTTTATGCGCAGAAAAGCGTTTTTTATTTTGCTTTTATTTTTCTGACACGCGAAACCCGGTCAGCTCGGTCAGAAAAACTAAAGATATAAAATTTATTTGACGAGGTGTTTAAAAGATGGATGGGAAGAAAAAAATCTGGGCAACGGCCGTCTTATGCGCTGTTGCCAGCGTTGGCTTTGTAGTACCCGCTGGCGCCGAAGAAACCATGACGCATGATTTGGACGAAGTCATCGTCGAAGCCGACAGAAACACTCTGCCGGGGGGATTTGTAGCCAACAACGACAGAGTTGGCATTTTGGGCAATATCAAAGCAATCGATGTTCCTTTTACACAAAAAAAATATACTGAAAAAACTATTATGACCTTTTATGACCCCAATCAGCCTTTAAACGGTACTTTGGCTAATACCCCTTCTATTCGTATCGGCAGTACTTCTCCCATGTATACAGATTTCAGTATGCGCGGCGTCAATATGAATGCTTCTCATTACTACATCAACGGTATTCCCAATATGTTCAACCAGACCCGCAGCATCCCGGCATATATCCTCAGCAGCGTCGATATAGTCTCCGGCCCTAACACCGTGCTTAACGGCGCTACCTTTTCCAACAACGGCACTAATGGCACCGATGCGCCGGCAGGACTGCTGAACGGTACAACCAAACGCGCTGCTGCAGACCCTGTCACCCGCTATACACAGCGTGTTTCCGGACGCAGTACCTGGACCGAAGACCTTGATCTAGGCCGCCGCTTTGGTAAAAACAATGAATGGGGCATCAGAGTCAACGCCCATAATGAAGACGGAGGCCTTTCCATAAAAGATGCCGATGTACGTGATAAAAGTATTTATATCAACTTAGATCATCAGGACGCTAAAAGTATGACTAATATTTTCGGCGGTTATTATGACTGGAAGGTAAATGGAGGCCAGCGCTGGCTCAGTGCCAGCGGTGTTACCAAAGGCAATCTGGCGGAAGCCCCGAACGGTAAAACAGACCTCAGTTTTGACGGTCAGACCAAATATAATCACGGCATGCTGTTTACCTTAAACCATATCCAAAAATTCAGCGATAAATGGAGCGGTTTCATCAACGGTGGCTACGGGCATTATTCCGAGCATAAAACGATCCCAACAGTGGTTCACTGACTCTCGGTGACAACGGCAAGCTCTCCGGTAAATTCCGCGACTATGTCTCCGACAGTAAAAGCAGTTACTGGCAGGTCGGCGTTTCTAACAAGGCCGCCATCGGTAATGTAAAAAATGACTTGTCTTTTGCCGTTGATTATTTCATGTATAAAAGTAAAGCCGTCAATTCCGGCAGTGCTGCAGGTCAGGCCACTATCGGCGGGGATCTGTGGAATGGCGTTCATATTATCGGCACTCCAATCGCTGCTGCTGACATCGATTCTGTTGGCTACAGCAAAGAATATGCTTATGCAGCAACCCTGGCCGACCGTTTTGAATTTGGCAAAGCTTCGTTATATGCAGCACTGCAATACCGCGATACCGAAACTGAAAGTGCTTCCAGCGCCAAAGTCAGCAAAGATTCCCTTAATCCTACCTTTGCTATCGCTTATAAGCCTGTCGAAAATTTATCAGTATATGCCAGCTACGCCCAATCCTATACCAAACCGGTAGAGGTAAGTAAGTCTTACGATAATGCCGGTGAAATTTTTAAACCTATCAAAAACAAACAAACTGAGGTCGGCATCAAATACCGCGGCGGCGAAATTTTACACAGTTTGGCCTTCTTCGAATTAAATCAGGGCAGCTATATCAAAGAAGATAATCCCGGCGGTAAAATAGGAGAAATCTACACGCAAAACGGCGAAAATAAATTCAAAGGCGTCGAATACTCTCTGACCGGTAAAGTTGCTCCTAAATGGAATGTTATGGGAGGCCTGATGTACCTTGACGGTAAACGTGAAAAGCTTGCTAAAGGCAGTGAGCATCTCGAAGGCCGTTATGCTACCGGTACTCCTAAATGGAACGCCGTTTTGGCAACGGAATATGAAGCGGACCAGAATAATTCCGCTATTTTCCGTATGAACTACGTCGGCAAGTCCCACGTTAACGATAATGGTGTTATGGCCCCCGATTATATGACCTTTGATTTAGGTTATAAACATAAAACCAAAATCAATTCCACACCTGTTACTTTGACTGCTATGTGTTATAACGTTTTAGGCAAAGATTACTGGATCTCCCGCGGTACCTCCGTAGCTCTCGGCGCGCCGCGTACAATGATGCTGTCAGCGCAGTTCGATATTTAGCAGACAGCCACACTGCTTTTAGGAATTAAGTCCAGGTATACCATCAGCGTGCATACCTGGAAAATCTATTAATAAAATTATGAGGTGTTTACCAATGATAAATAAGCACAAGAAATTTTTAACAACGGCTGTTTTCTGCGCTATTGCCAGCACTGGTTTTGTTCTGACGGCCAGTGCTGAGGAAACCATGACGCACGACCTGGACGAAGTCGTTGTCGAAGCCGATAAAGACGCCCTGCCTGGCAGTTATGTAAAAACCAAAGGCAGTATCGGCATTTTAGGCGAAAAAAGCGTCCTGGACGTGCCTTTCAGCAATATGAACATCACTCAAAAAAACATTGAGACTTTCGGCGGCCCCAATCAGCCTTTACAAAGCATTTTAGCAAATAACCCGGCTGTGCGGATTCAAGGCACGACTTTACACAATGATTTTTCTATCCGCGGCATCAAAGGCAACGGTACCAGTTCCTACCTAAACGGTATCCCCGGTCTAATGACTCAATTTGCCGCCCCTACCTTTATGATCGGCGACATTCAATTTATTTCCGGCCCTAACAGCGGCATTACCGGTATTCCCAGCACCTATGAAACCACGGCAGCCGGCGGTATAGTTAATTTTGTCTCCAAAAGCAACAGAGGCACCGCTTACACGTTACCGCCAAACTTTTTCAGGCAAAGGGTCTTTTGGTGAATACCTGGATGTCAGCCGTCGTTTCGGCAAAGACAAAGAATGGGGCGTACGTATCAATACGGAATTACTGAATGGCAACACGGCAATCAACAGCAATGATATGGAAGCCCAAGGTATTTTTGCCAACATCGACCACCGTGATAAAAAGCAACACCAATTTACTTGTTGGCTACCGGCATTTAAATATCGAAGGCGGCGCACGCTGGTTCTCATTAAAAGCAGCCGCGATCGGCAAAGAGATCACCAAAGTACCAAGCGCTCCTGAAGCAAGCAAAAATTACGGTTTTGATGGATTGGCCAAAGAATCAGAAGGATACATCATTGCTTTAAATCATGAACAAAAAATGAATGCCGACTGGAAATGGTTTCTGAACGCCGGTATGAACAGTAACAAACTGCAAAGAAACATCATCGGCGCCAGCAGTAATTTCGTTATCATCAATGACAAAGGCGATGTCAGTAATAATTTAATGTCCACACAAACTGTTACCAAAAATTATTATGCCCAGCTCGGTATCAACGGCAATATTAAAACCGGCGCAGTAAATCACGATCTGACTTTGGCCTTTGACAAAGCCTGGCACAGTATCGAAGGCGCCAAAAACATGTATAACAATGGCAGTATGGGCAGTGTCAGCGGCAATATTTACAGCGGCCTGCAGGGCAACAATGTCTGGTATCCCTCAATAGAAACCGGTTTGAGCAGTAAAGATCAGTATTGGGGTATCTCTTTAGCTGACACTGTAAAATATAAAAAAGCCCAGCTTTTACTTGGTGTGCACAAGCATAATGCTTCGGTCGACAGCTATAATAAAATTACCGGACGAGTAACTCAAACCGTTGGCAGCGATGCTTTATGCCCCACTTATGGTTTTGTTTATCAGCCCGATGAGCATACTTCTTTGTATGCCAGTCATTCTGAAAATTTTGATAAGGGCACTATTGTTGCCAGCAAATATGCTAATGCCGGTGAAGTCTTAAATCCTGCCAAAACCAAACAAAATGAAATCGGCTTTAAATATGCCAATGCCGGCTTCCTTACCAGCTTAGGTATTTTTAACATCAAGCAAGCCAACAACATCGAAGTCTACAAAGGCAGCACGTATTTGCAGCAGGACGGCGAACAGGAATACCAGGGGATAGAATTGTCTGTGAATGGTAAACTCGCCGATAAGTGGAATTTCATGGGCGGTCTGATGTATTTGGATGCCACTCAAAACAAAACCCAAAACGGCACTAACGACGGTAAAACTGTCAATGGTGCGGCCAAATGGAATGCTGTGGCCGTACTGGAATATAATCCGGATGAAAAATTCAGTATTGTCGGACGGGCAATGTACACCGGTAAAGCCGATATTTATAATGAACAGCTGCAGACCCCTTCTTATATGACTTACGACTTGGGTGTCAATTATAAAACTGCTTTCAACAAAACTCCTGTTACCTTGACTGCAATGTGCTACAACCTTACTGATAAAAACTACTGGACTGCCTATGGTAATAATCTGATCTTATCCAGCCCGCGTACCCTGATGCTGTCCGCAACCTTCGACATTTAATTTTCACTTCCATTATCAAAGAGGGTATGTATGCCCTCTTTGATTTTGTAATAGCAGGAGGCAGTTACCGCTATGCTTAAATTCACCGATATCGACTTCAACGCAGTCTGGCAGGAAACCTTTGGCTGGAACGCTGCCGGCGATACCGACAACCGCAAATTCAATGACCAGGCAGAAAATGATTTTTGGGTCCGGCTGGCGCCGCGATATACACAGGAATATAATCTCAATCACGATACCGGCCTGATTGCCGATAAACTGGCCGGCCTTCTGGGCAGGAATAAAACCATCTTGGAAATAGGCTGCGGCAGCGGTAATTTCACTTTGCTGATGGCACAATATTCTCAGCAGATCCTCGGTCTTGATTTTTCACCTGCCATGCTGGCTGTGCTTGAAGAGAGGCGGCTTGCCGAAGGTATCGGCAATATTCGCACGCAGGCAGGCAAATGGGAAGATTTTACAACTGACGCTGTATTCGACTACATCGTCAGTGTCAATTCACTCTACCGTATCCGCGACATAAAAAGCGCTTTATTGAAAATGCACGCTTACAGTACCCAGGGCTTTATCATCGTCAGAACTATCCAGCGGCCGTTCTTTTACAGCCTTTATCAGAAAAACGGCGTGTCCTGTCCTGAATGTCTTGATTATCAGCTGCTGCCGCTGCTTTTATGGCGGCTTGGTCTGCAGGCCAACGTAGAATTTCTAACTTACCCCAAAAAGAAGTATTTCCTCGACTTGGCTGATGTAAGTCAGGAAATGCAGGCTGATTTGACTGCGCAAATCTTTCATGAGCAGCAGGCAAAGCTTTTGCAGGCTTTTACCGGACAGGCAGCTTTTACAGACGGACGATATACGATCAGCCAGCCGCGCACTACTGTTATTATTTCTGTAAAAAATAAATCTGGGATGAAAATATGAAACATTTTTATAAGCCCCTGTTACTGCTGCTTACGACAGCCGTGCTTTTGCTTGGCGGCTGCGGCGTGCAGCAAACTGCCTCAGAACAGGAAAAAAATATCACAGCTGAAAACAACGCCGTTGTTTTAGCTGCCGGCAGAAATTTGGCCCCAGGCGAAAAAGACGGTTACTATTGCAGCAAGATTTTAGGCGTTTGGGAACCACTGATCACCAAAGATGAAAACGGCCTGCCCAAACCCTGCCTGGCCACAGGCTGGGAGATGAAGGACGGCGGCAAAGAATGGATCTTCCATCTGCGCCAGGGCGTACAGTTCCACAACGGCAGCCCTTTTAATGCCGATGCCGTTATCAAAAACTTTGAGCGGATGAAATTAGGCGTCAAACGTTCCTCTTTTTATGGTCTGGATATCAAAACCTTTTATCCGTCGCTGATTCGTTACGAAAAAATCGACGATTACACCTTAAAATTCCTTTTGCCGAGCCCAACGTCAACCAGCTGTATAAAATGATCGACTTCGGCAGCCCTGTCTATGCCCCGGAATGCTTTGCTCCCGACGGCAATTTTCAGGGCTTCGCTATAGGTACAGGGCCTTATAAGATCACTGAAAACGTACTGAACAAATATGTCCGCCTTACCCGCAGCGATACTTATTACGGCACTAAAGCAAAGGTGCCCGAAATCGTAGTCAGGAATATTCCCAATCCCGACGTCCGTTATGCGGCCTTAAAGGCCGGCGAAATTTTAGGAGTTCTGGACATCAACGCCATTCCGCCCTTTTTGGCTGAGGAAATCAAACAGGATGACCGTTTTGCAATATCGACCAATAAATCGACGATGATCCGCTTTTTGGCCCTGAACGGCAGCAGATTTCCTTTAACGATGTACGTATGCGTCAGGCCGTCAGCCTGGCGATCGACAGAAAAGATCTGGTCCAGGCATTATATTTAAACTATGCCGAACCAACTGCCAATCTTTTGAACTACACCAGCCCTTATTATAAAGACTATCCGGTAGAATATGACCCCGAAAAGGCGCGAAAACTGGCCCGTGAAGTGTTAGGCGGACAACGCTGCGAAGTGGTCTACTGCATCAATGGCGGCGAACCGCTGCAGAAAGGCGAAGCAGAACTGATCTCATACTGGCTGCAAAGCATTGGCCTCGATGTGACGATCCAATCGCTGGAATATGCCACCATGGCCCGGCAGATGCGCCGAGGCGACTATGACATTGCCCGCGTACAGCAGGGCTTGCCTAACGGCGACCCCTACAGTATTTTTTATACTTTTATGATGCCGGACGGCAGCCGCAATAAGATCAGCTGCCTGGCTTACCAAAATCATGAGGTCGCAGCTTTACTGCAGGAGGCCAAGCATTGCACAGATGAAAATAAACGCTGTGCCATTTATGATCGGTTGCAGCTTATTTCCATCGAAGACCAGCCTGTAGTACCGTTATTCAACGACCGCAGCATCGTTGCTTACAGCAAACGTTTAAAAAATTATGATGCGCTGGTTTACGGCGTTAATTTAGCAGAAATTGAGTTGATAGACTGATGATTAGTTATTGCTGTAAAAGAATCCTGACTGCTGTGCCCGTATTGCTGGGCATCAGCCTGCTGGCTTTTATACTGGGCGTCTTATCGCCCGGCGATCCGGCTGAATTTGTCCTGAATCAGGATGGATTATATGCCCCCAGCGAAGAACAGCTCGAAGCGATGCGCGAAGAACTTGGTTTGAATAAACCACTGTGGCTGCGCTACGGTCTGTGGCTGATGGGAGTTCTGCAGGGCGATCTTGGCAGCAGCTATATCACCGGCCGCGACATTGCCGCCGAGATCGCGCAGCGCCTGCCTGTGACGCTGGAGCTGGCTGTACTCGCACTGCTGATGGCAGGTGTGGGCGGTATCTTTTTAGGCAGCATCTGCGCAGTTTACCGCGGCAGCTTTTTTGATAACTTCGTCAAAAACCTTACTAATGTCATGCTCTCGATTCCCGGTTTCTGGCTGGCTTTGATCCTGATCCTTATTTTCAGCGAACAGCTGCGCTGGCTTCCCACCAGCGGTACGGGCAGCCTGAAATATTTCCTGCTGCCGGCTTTCGTTCTGGCTTTTGCCACCATGTCCACTGTCTGCCGCTTTATGCGCGGCGCACTGCTGACAGAATTTGGCCGTCAGTATTTTCTGGTCGCCAAAGTACGTGGCATCAATAAATTCAACCTGCTCACACGCTATGCACTGCCTAATGCCATTATCCCCGTCATCGCTCTGCTGGGCAATTATTTTGCCAGCGTTCTGGGCGGTTCTGTAATAGCCGAAAGCATTTTTGCTATCCCCGGTATCAGCAGCATGGCGCTGGAAGCCATCCGCTACCGTGACTATCCGGTGCTGCAGGCTTATGTTCTGGTCAGCGGCTGTACGCTGATCCTGGTGATGGTAACGGTCGATCTGCTGATCGCTTATCTCAATCCCAAGGTAAAGCTGGGTGAGCGGTCATGAAAAAATCAAACCTGCAATTTTACTGTGCGGCCAGTGTGCTGCTGCTCATTATCGGCGCCAGTATTCTGGCACCGCTCCTGGTTACACACAATCCCTTTGAACCCGATATGGCAAACCGTCTGCAGCCGCCCTCCTGGCAGCATTTTTTTGGTACTGACGCTCTGGGACGCGATATGTTCAGCCGCATTCTTTACGGTGGCCGTGCTTCGATCCTGCTTTCACTGGCTTCGGCAATTCTGTCCCTTGGTGTCGGCCTGGTAATCGGTCTCTTCTGCGGCTTTTACGGCGGCAAATTGGATATGCTGTGCACTGTCGCCAGCAACATTTTCCAAGGCATTCCAGGCAGCTGCTTTATGATCGCCATTGCCGGCATTTTCGGTCCCAGCATCAAAAGTCTGGTACTGGCGCTGGTCATTACCTCCTGGGCCGGGTTTTCCCGTATCGTGCGCGCTGAAGTCATGCAGCTCAAAGAAGAACCTTTCATCGAAGGTCTGCGCTGTCTGGGATGCAGTGACAGTCGGCTGCTGCTGCATCACATCATTCCCAATATTGTCAACAAGCTGCTTATTCTGTTCACTATCCGTGTGGGACGCGGTATTCTGTCCATTGCCGGACTCAGCTTCCTCGGCCTGGGCGTTCAGCCGCCGACTCCCGACTGGAGCGTAATGGTCAGCGATGCTGTTTTGTATTACCGCAGTTCACCGCATCTGATTTTGATACCCGGAGCCTGCATCTTTTTTCTGATCTACGCTATCAATAATCTGGGCGAATTTATGCGTGACAAACTGGATGTACGCTTTAATGAGGTGCGTAAATGGTAACTTTAAACTCTGCAGCAGCACTTGATCTGGTGCTGCATCAGCTTTACGTGCACTTTCCTGTCCCCGGTGGACTGGTTCGGGCCGTTGACGGTGTTGACATCTGCTTCCGTCACCAACAAATCACTGGTATCATCGGAGAAAGCGGCTGCGGTAAATCCGTTTTGGGGCAGGCTATTTTAGGCATTCTGCCCGATTATGTCGCTCGCAGCGGCAATATTTTCTACCGCAGTACAGATATTCTGGCATACAACACTTCCCTGCCCGGTTTTTACGGACAGCAAATCGCCCTGATACCTCAAAATCCCGGCGACTCGCTCAACCCGCTGCGCACAATAGGCAGGCAATTCGACGATATCCTGCAGACTGCCGGACTCAATGATAAAACCAACCAGCGCAAGCAACAGCTGCTGACCTTTTTCGGATTACCGGATGCAGAGCGCGTACTCGCCGCTTATCCGCATGAGCTTTCGGGCGGCATGCTGCAGCGCGTATTATGCGCGATGAGTATTTGCTGCTCGCCCCTGTGGCTTCTGGCCGACGAACCTACCAAAGGACTGGACGAAACAGCCTGCGGCGTTGTTTATGAAAATCTGCAGAAAATAAAAACCAGCCAGTCACTGGGTATGCTCATCATCACCCACGACTTACAGCTGGCACGTTCTATCTGCGCCGACATCGCCGTTATGTATGCCGGCCAGATCGTCGAATACGGTCCCCAAGTCCTTACCGGCCCACGCCATCCATATACCCAGGCTTTCTTGGCAGCACTGCCGGAAAACGGCTTTCAGCCGCTGCCTGGCCTGCCGCCATTACCGCAGGATCATTTGCCCGGCTGTCGGTTTGCGCCGCGATGCCCCAGCTGTCAAAAACGCTGTCTGCAGGAAGTCCCGCCTGTCTATGACAGCGGCACCGCGAAAGTGAGGTGCTTCCTCTATGCTTGAAGCTGTCGAAGTTTCTAAAAAATATTGGGACCGCAGCAGCGGCAGGCAATACGATGTTTTACAAAGCTGCAGTCTGCAGATCGCTGCCGGAGAAGCAGTCGGTATGATGGGACCCAGCGGCTGCGGCAAAAGTACTCTGGCACGTGTATTGCTACGGCTTCTGCCGACAGACAGCGGCCGTATCATCTTTCAGACGCAGGACGTGACTCAGCTGTCTCAGAAACAGCTGAAACCCTTTCGCCAGCAAGTACAGTTCATATCGCAGCGTCCTGAAAGCTTTTTTGATCCGCTGCTGAAATTGGGTGCCAGCCTGCGTGAACCGCTGCAGATATTTGATCTGCCTGACAGCAGCGAGATTATCGAAGCCGCACTGGCCACAGACAAACTGTCACCTGCCCTGCTGGACCGTTATCCGCATCAGGTCAGCGGCGGCGAAGTACAGCGCCTGAGTATCGCCCGTGCGCTTTTGCTTAAACCGAAACTGCTTATCCTGGACGAGCCGACATCAATGCTGGATATCTCCGTCCAGGCACAGATCCTACAGCTTTTAAAAAATATTCGCCGGCAGGAACAGATGGCGTTCCTCTTTATCTCCCATGACAAAGCCGTAATCAATTATATGTGCGACCGCCAGCTATATATGCAGGAAGGCAGGATCGCCTGACAAAAAAACACCCAACGCTATGCGTTGGGTGTTTTACTTTAATAAGAACATCAGTACCGCTTCTCCTGCCGTTACAGCCATTGTCCCAGTACTTCCTGCAGCCGTTCGATACTGACCGGCTTGCTCAGATGCTCGTTCATCCCGGCATTGAGCGCCATCTTGATATCTGAAGAAAATGCGTCGGCCGTCATTGCCACAATTGGTATCTGCCGCGCATCTTCACGCGCCAGCCTGCGAATCTCCCTGGTTGCTTCATAGCCGTTCATAACAGGCATCCGCACATCCATCAATATCATTTCATAATGACCGGGCGTAGATGCATTAAACATTTCCACTGCCCGCCGGCCATTTTCAGCACCCTCGCAGACTAACCCCAGGCTTTGCAGAAACTCCAGAGCGATCTCCATATTCAGGTCATTATCTTCAACTATCAGGACCCGATGTCCCGAAAAATCGCTCCTTCCCGCAGACTTTACTGCCGGCAGCGGTTTTACTGCATCATCGCCCAGCCAGCGCAGCGGCAGCGTTAAGGTAAACTTTGCGCCGCCTTCCGGCCTGTTGGCGGCTTCGATAGTGCCGGCCATCAAATTTGTCAGGTTCTTGCAGATTGCCAGCCCCAGTCCCGTACCCTCGATTTTACTTGTACGGCTGTCTTCACCGCGTTCAAACATATCAAAAATTTTCGGCAGCAGTTCTTCCGACAGCCCCGGACCGTTATCTCTGACAGTAAAAACATACTGCGAACGCTGCGGGATCACTGCGGAAAGCTCCTGCAGCCCCAAAACGATTTCTCCACCTTCCGGAGTATATTTGACCGCATTACCTAAAACATTAAGCAAAATCTGCTTGAGATGCGTACTGTCAGTCAGAACCTCCGCATGTTTCAGCTCTTCAAGCTCCAGCCGCAGATTTTGCATTTTTTTACCGGCCATCGGGCGGATGATATTTAGTACATCCTCCAGCAGCTGCGGCAGGCTCAGCTCATCATCTGTTAAAATAACTTTACCGCTTTCGATCTTCGACATACTTAAAATACTGTTGATCAGCTCCAGCAAATGGGCGGAGCTGCTGCCGATTTTATTAAGACAGTCCAGCGTTTTGACTTTATTCTCAATATTCTGCCTGGCGATAGTCGTCATTCCGATGATCGCATTCATGGGCGTACGGATATCATGGCTCATCTGCGACAAAAAAGCGCTTTTCGCCTCATTAGCAGTATGCGCCGCCACCAAAGCTTCCTTCAATTCCTGCTGCTGTTCCATCTCACGGCGGCGCTCATCATCAATAAAACGCGCCACCAGGACCGCCTGTTGTTTTTTCGAACCGCTGTAATCCGGCAGATATGAAACCATCAGACTGATCCATTTATAGACCCCGCCGTTTTTGCGACGCAGCTCCATTTCCAGCTTATCACCGGTTTTAGTCAAAACCCGGCGCATCTCCCGTAAATTAAAACGCTGCCTGAATTTATGCCAGTCCTCGCGCGGTACTACATCTCTGGTATAGGCCAGAAATTCCTCACACGTGCCGTTATACGGATAGTCCACGCATTTTTGCCCGGTCAGCTCAACAAAATGATAAGTACCTGCGTCCAGATCAAAATGCACTACGGCATAATAAATATCGCCCAGCACATGATTGATCTCATAATTAAGGCTTTCGACCAGCTGCTTTTCCTGCTGCATCCGTTTCCAGGCGTCGATATCGCGCATCGTACCCACAACGCGTACCGGCAGTCCCTGTTCATAAACAGTCGTTGCCTGCACTAAATACCACTTGTTATCTACCTGTTCGTCAATATAACGGCGCATCCTGATTTCCAGGGCTTCTTCGCTGCGTTCACCGCGCAACAGGCCCAGCCAAGCCTCCCGATCCGATGGATCGACAAGATTTTCTTTTATGACCACGGAAAGATAATCCGGGATATAACTGCGCCGTGTTTTTTCCTGAGAATTTTCAGAAGCTATATTGCTCCAGGAATGCATCACCTGTAATCTGATATCATATTCAAACAGCAGATCTATACTGGATTCCATCGCGACCCGGTAACGTTCTTTTTCCTCGTACAGCTGCCGTTCCATATCCCGGCGCTGGGTAACGTCGCGCATAAAACAGCCGCAGTAGCCGTACATCGGCTGATAGCAGTCGACTGACAGATATTTTTTTAAATTTTCGTTATAATCCTCGATATTTTGGGTCAGACCTTCCAACGCTGTTTTCGTATAGATATTCAGCCATTTGGCGCCGTTATCGCCCCAAATATCGCTGAAAGACATTCCCAAAAGATAATTTTTACCGTCGATACCCAAAAAAGAGGCACAGGCGCTGTTGGCATAAACAAAGATAAAATCCTGAGGCAGTCCGCTTGCATCGGCCTCTACCCTCAATACATATACTGGCAGCGGCAGCTTATCAAACTGCATCATCATACCACGCTGCATCGCGGCAAAATCTTTGTTGAATTGTTCTAATAAAAGCTTCTTTTCCAAGCTTTCTCACCCTTCCGCGGCCAAAGCCAAGGTTATCTTACAGCATGCCCGTACAAAAACCTGTCGACAATCAGATCCGCCAGTTCAGCATCGGTAAATTCAGGCTGACCCACATAGTGCAGCACCGACATCGTTACCCCGCCGAATAAATGGTGAGCCGTGATCGTAGGCTGCCCCTGCTTCATAAAGCCAGTCTCCATGCCTTCGCTGATGATCGTCACCAGACATAGGACCTGCTCCCTGATCAGATTGCGGTACCGCAGGATACGGTTATATTCATCTTCAGACAGAGTATCACCGTACAAAGAACTCATTTCCCAGGAACCATCGTTTAAAAATACCGGATGAAAGCCGCGCTGATTGCCGCTCACCTCATACCATAAAATCCGATACAGATCCTTATTATCCCGCAGAAACGGCAGCAGCGCCAGCATATAGCTTCTGATTTTTTCGCTGGTGCTTTTACCTGAAGCAACCACCTCCTGCAGGCATTGCAGGAAAGGCTCTATCTTACTGGCGACAAGTGTATAAAATAAGTTATCCTTATTGCCGAAATATTTATAGACCGTGCCCTTACCTGTATCCGCAAGCGCAATGATCTCGTCTAAAGTCGCCTGCACATAGCCGCGGCGGCTGAAAACTTCCTCTGCTGCCAGCAATATTCTCTGATCTTTAGGTAAGGTTTTGTCTATTTCGCGCATAAATCAAACTTCCTTTCAATAAATATTTCTATTTCTCCATTATTATATATTATTATAAGTTTTTTAGACAAACTTTACAAATTTATCTTTCCAAACTTCACTTTGTTTCATCAAAAAATTTTGCTATTTTATTTTTTCACAATTTTAGGGCTTTATATCGCCGATGCTTTCCTATATAATAGAGTTGAAATCACAGAAAACTATTATTTATTTTTTCTAATTATTTTTGTTCCGCTTAAGGCGGATAGTTTTTGAGAAAGAAGGAGGTCGCGATTATGAGTCTGAAGGTCCATACAAATCGCTGCAAAGGCTGCGGAATCTGCGTAGCATTTTGCCCCAAACAGGTTTTGGCAATCAGCGAGATCGAAAAAGTAGAGGTGGTCGCCGAGGATAAATGTATCCAATGCGGCCAGTGCGAAACACGCTGCCCTGACTTTGCGATTTTTGTAGAAAAGTAAAACGGAGGAGTTGAAATCATGTCCAAAATCCTTTTGTTACAAGGCAACCAGGCAGTGGTCGAAGGCGCCATCGCTGCCGGTGTAAAATTTTTCGGCGGCTACCCTATCACACCCTCTACCGAAGTTGCTGAATCTTTGGCTGAACGCCTGCCTCTCGTCGGCGGTAAATTCATCCAGATGGAAGACGAGATCGCTTCCATGGGCGCTATTATCGGCGCAGCGCTGACCGGCAAAAAAGTTATGACCGCGACCAGCGGACCCGGCTTTTCTTTAAAACAGGAGCTGATCGGTTATGCCTGCATGGCCGAGATTCCTTTGGTCATCGTCAACGTGCAGCGCGTAGGCCCGTCTACCGGCCAGCCTACCTCTCCTTCCCAGGGCGACCTGATGCAGGCCCGCTGGGGCACGCACGGCGATCACTGGCTCATTGCCCTGACCCCGGCCAGCGTGCCTGAATGCTTTGAACTGACGCTGCGCGCTTACGCTCTCAGCGAAAAATACCGTGTTCCCGTTGTACTGCTGATGGACGAAGTTATCGGCCATATGCGCGAGAAGATCGAACTGCCGGACGATTACAGCGAGATCCCGCAGGCAGAACGTAAACAGCCTGAATGCAGCCCCGAAGAATTTAAAGCCTACGCTGCCGACGACAGCCTTGTACCCGCCATGCCCGCTTTCGGCAGCGGCTACCGCTGGCACGTCACCGGTCTGGTACACGACGAGACCGGTTTCCCGAAAGGTACACCGGCTGCTACTTTAGCCGCTACCAACCGTCAGCATGACAAACTTTACAAAAATCTTGACGACATCGTCCAGGTAGAAAACTACCAGATGGAAGATGCCGAATATGCAGTTATCGCCTTCGGCGGCGGTGCCCGCACCGCTTACGAAGCTGTCGATATGGCACGCAGGGAAGGTCTCAAGGTCGGCCTGATGCGCCCGATCACGATCTGGCCGCTGGCTGACAGGCAGATCAAAGAACTGGCCTCCAAGGTCAAAGGTATTTTGGTGCACGAGCTCAACTACGGACAGTATGTACTGGAAGTAGAGCGCGTCGTCGCAGGACAGGTACCGGTTGCGCTGTACGCAAAATACGACAACGAACCGGCTACCCCCGCTCAGCTGCTGGCTGAGATCAAAAAGGCCATGGCCTAAGAAGGAGAGGAGATTTGATTATGAACATGGAAGCAATGATCGATAAATATTTCCGTCCGGGCCGCCTGCCTCATATCTGGTGCCCCGGCTGCGGCAACGGTGTCGTTACCGGCACCATCGTCAAGGCAGTTGCCAAGCTTGACCTTGATAAAGACAAAGTCGCAGTTATTTCCGGCATCGGCTGCAGCAGCCGTGCCTCCGGCTATTTAGATTTCAATACAGTCCATTCCGCACATGGACGCGCTTTGCCGGTAGCGACCGGCGTTAAACTGGCTGACCCCGGCCTGACTGTCATCGTCGTTACCGGCGACGGCGACGCTACAGCGATCGGCGGCAACCACCTGATCCACGCTGCCCGCCGCAACATCGATATGACTGTCGTACTTTACAACAACAGTATTTACGGTATGACCGGCGGCCAGTATTCGCCTTTGACACCGACAGGCTCCAAAGCGACGACAGCTCCTTATGCGACGATCGAACAGGACTTCAACGTAGCCGAGCTGGTCAAAGCGGCCGGCGCTACCTTTGTCGCCCGCGGCACCACTTTCCATGCCCAGATCCTGGCCGACCTGATCGCCAAGGGTATCGAACACAAAGGCTTCAGCCTGATCGAAGCTGTTACTGCCTGCCCCATCTCCTACGGACGCCAGAATAAAATGGGCGGTCCTGCCGACATGATGAAATGGCAGCGCGACCACGCAGTACCGCTGGCAGCCTGGGATAAAATGACCGAAGAACAAAAAGCGGGCAAATTCCCGATCGGCGTACTGTATCAGGTTGAAGGCAGACAGGAATATACAGCAGCCTACGACGAGCTGATCGCCAGAGCGCAGGGAGGTAAATAATCATGAAACAGGAATTACGTTTATCCGGTACCGGCGGCCAGGGCCTGATCACAGCCGGCATCATTCTGGCAGAGGCGGCGCTTTTAGACGGCAAGCTGGCGATCCAGTCCCAGTCTTATGGCCCGGAAGCCAGAGGCGGCGCATCCAAAGCAGAGGTCATTATCTCTGACGAAGCGATCCACTTCCCGAAAGTGACCGACCCGAACCTGCTGCTGGCAATGAGCCAGGAAGCGGCTACCAAATATTCACACGACCTGACGGCAGGCAGCGTTATGATCACCGACAGTCTTTTCGTCAGCGACGTGCCGGACTTCGGCGGCAAGGTCTACGAGCTGCCGATCACCCACAGCGCCAAAGAAGTGCTTGGCAAAGCGCTTTTTGCCAACATCATCGCGCTGGGAGCTTTGGTGAAGCTGACCGGCATCGTCAGTGAAGAATCGCTGGTCAAAGCTGTTTTGAACCGCGTACCGAAAGGCACTGAAGAGAAAAATAAACAGGCATTGCAGGTTGGTATGGATCTGATCAAATAAGCTGCTGTAATCCCCGGCATTATTAATAATGCCGGGGATTTTTGCGCATTCCGACCCCTTATGTGTTATAGTAGTAATATACACATCAACATTACGAGGTAAAAACATGTTAACCCAACAGCTTGCTGCATCCCGCAGCGAAGACGACGGACGTATCTCCGATATGTCTTTCCATGATGAAACTCTGAATAATGAAGACCTCAGCAAAATCATTTTTCACAATGTCCAGTTCAGCAAATGCCGCTTTACACGCTGTGATTTCTCACAATCACGCTTTTTGTCAGTCGCTGTAAAAAACTGTGATTTTTCCAACTGTAATTTCAGCGAAAGCTTTTGGAAACAAGTAACTATCACCGACAGCCGCGGCAACGGTGCCGATTTCTCACAAAGCTGCTGCAAGGAATTGACCTTGTGTGACAGTTCCTTTGCATACGCCAATTTCTCCAAATCACAATGGGAAAACTCTGCCGTCAGCAACTGCTCTTTCAAAGAGTCCTTCTGGGCTGAAGTACGCCTGAAGAAACTTACTTTAGCAGCTTCAGTTTTCAGCGGTGCCGACTTCTTTAAAACCCCTCTTAAAGACCTTGATTTTTCAGACTGCAAAATCGATGGCATTACTGTTTCAGAAACTTTTAAAGAACTGCGGGGCATGCAGATCAATTTACTGCAATCCGCTGACATTGCCAGACTGCTGGGCATCAAAATAGTTTAAAATCCCGGCTGGCTTTATTTTAATTTTCACACACAACATATAAAACCTGGATTGCTGTTATCAAAAATAACAATAATCCAGGTTTTATATTTTTCTTGATTAATATATTTAACTTTTTATTTTTATATTCATTTAAAAAATGTTATAATTTTAATATAAAAAATTATTTATTATCGTCCTGTTTATCAGGGGGAGGATCTGCAATGAAACGCTTTGACAAAAAACTAAATGCCCAGGATATCATTAACGCTATTCCCGGCGGCGTCGCAATCTATAAAGTTTCCGACATCTTTGAAACGGTTTACTATTCTGACGGCGTACCCGCTCTTTCCGGCTATAGCCGCGATGAATATGACCTGCTCATAAAACAGGATGCTGCTGATCTTATCTATCAGGAAGATGCCGCTATGGTCATTCGGAAGATACGCCAAGTACTGGAAGCCGGAAAATCGGCAAGCTTTGAATTCCGCAAACAGCATCGCGACGGACACATCGTCTGGGTCAATGTTCACGCCCGGAAAATAGGTGAAGACGGCGGTCATCCCCTTCTGCAATGTGTATTCCACAATATTTCCGCCTTCAAACAGGCCCGAGAAGAGCTGGCACACGTCATCAATTCTATTCCCGGCGGCATTGCTGCCTATGATTTTAATGATATGCAAAATCCCCGGCGTCTGTTTTGTTCCGATGGTGTTGCTAAACTTTTCGGCTGCAGTGACGCAGCTGATCTGCAGCATTATGCGGCCAATCCCTGGAGCATGGTTTTTAAAGAAGACTATCAGCGGGTCTACGATGCTTTCCAGCATATGTTCATCAGCAGTGACACTCTTGATCTTTCTTATCGTATCACCCGAAAAGATCAGGTACTGGAATGGGTCCATCTGAATGGCAAAGCTATCAACGGCATCTTTTATGCCGTTTTTACCGGTATGTCCGATGAAGCCAAACTATTCCAGCAGATCAGCAACGAAGCGGCCCAGGGTATCTATGTCATTGATAAAAAGAACCATGACCTGCTGTATTACAATGAAAACGTAGAACTTTTTTTAACAGGTAAAACCAATGCCTGGGGTAAAAAATGCTACACCGCCCTGCACGACAAACAGACTCCCTGTACCTTCTGCCCTTTATCAATGATCAAAAATATCGAAAAACCACAGGAGCTTACCTTCGCAAACGGCAAAAGCTACGAGATCCGTGCCAAAGAACTTGAATGGAACGGTCTGCCTGCTTACACGCTTTTTATTAACGACATTACCGATAAAATAACCAGTTCGCGCAAAACCGAGCAACTGGAACAGTTTTATCAGACCCTTGTCCAGAATCTTCCTGGCGGCATTGCAGTCATCCGTTTTGATATGGCAAAAAAACAAATGCTCCCCGAATATATTTCCGAGGGTTTCGCCGCCATGACAGGTATGTCCACTGACGAAGCTTACGCGCTTTACAAAAACGATGCCACAGCTGGCGTCCATCCGGACGACCTTGACTATATCATTGGCCGATTGAATCAGCATCTCAAGAAGCACCTTGATACCTGCGAAAGTATCTACCGGCTGCGCAAAAAAGACGGCAGTTATATCTGGATCAAAAACAATTCTTCACTCATTTTAAGCCCAAACGAAATCCCGCTTATTTATGCAGTTTACAGTGATATCACCAAAGAAATAGAAGCGCAGAACAAGCTGCGCCAAAAATACAATGATCTTTTACTGCGTCAGCAGAACTATCCGCTTTCTAACGAAATTCTCAGCGGTTACTGCGATATAACCGCCAACAGGATCCTGCGTATTTACGACAAAACAGGTATCGATCCCCTGCAAAAATTTGGTTTCGAGCGCCAGAACTTTTTCAAGGGGCTGGCCACTCTTATCGAAAGCCCGGAAGAACGACAGCACTTCCTTAATACCTTCCTCAATGCCCCGCTGCTGGAAAAATTTGCTCAGGGCATCAACAGTCAGGAACTAGAATGCTTTATCCGTATGCCTCATGATAACAGCGGTCATTACCTTAAATGTGTCATCAATATGATAGAATCACCGGATAACGGCCACACGATCGGCGTACTTTCCGTGCTCGATCTGACACAATTTAAGATCAACGACCAGATATCGATGCATCTGGCGCACGCCCATTATGATTTTATCGCTACCTGTGATTTCAACAGCGATAGCTATCAGCTTTTTTTCACAAACAGCAAAGCGAATCTAATGCCGCCTGAACAGGGAAGCTACAGCAAAAATATCGTCGCCTTCCTGCAGACCTTCACTGTCCCCAAAGATCGGGAATTTTGTATGGAAATGTTTGATCCCGCCAATATGCAGCGGCGGCTGTATCACGAAAATTCCTACTCCTTCCATTATTCACTGAAGGATGAACAAGGACATATCTATACTAAAAATATGATCGTATTCCTGATCGATCAGCGGCTGAATAAAGTCGGTATGGCCCGAGCCGATATCACAGACTACGTACGGGAACAGCGAGCGCTGCTGAATACGCTGGCCTATACCTTTGAGCAGCTCAGTATCATCAATCTGGTGACAAAAGAATTTACAATGTATACCCGCAAATCTGTACTGCAAAATCTGTCACCCTATAAATGCGCGGACTTTAACAGAGCACTGCACAAGCTCAGCCTTCCTTATACTAAACTGGCAGCGGATGAAACTGCGGCAGAAAAATTTTCTTTGCCGGTCATCCTCAGCAGGCTGGCAGAGAAACCGCAGGGTTACGAATTTACGCTGCCGTATCTTGCTAATGACGGCAGCGAAAAGAACAAACAGATCAACGTCCTTTGGGGCGACGAAGGTCATCATACGATTTGTCTTGTCCGATGTGATGTTACTGATATCATCAGCGCCGAAAAAAATTCCAGATCCGTACTGCAAAATGCCTTGGATCTGGCTCAGGAAGCCAACCGCGCCAAAACAGATTTTCTCTCCGCTATGAGCCACGACATCCGCACGCCCATGAACGCGATCATCGGTATGACGGATCTGGCCCTGGACGATCTGGATAACCGTCAGCATCTCAGCGAATATCTTGATATTATCAAAAGCTCTTCGTCACATCTGCTGACGCTGATCAATGACATTCTGGATATGAGCCGCATCGAAAAAGGCAAACTGAAACTGGCGCGTACCTCGTTCAACTTGTCCGTAGAAATAGACAGATTCTGCAGCCGTTACCAGCTGTTGATGGATAAAAACAGCCTTAACTTCCTGCATAACGCAGAACTTCTTCACTGCAATTGTATCGGTGATACCGCACAGCTGCAGCGGATCTGGGATAACCTTGTCAGCAACGCCTGTAAATTCACACCTCCGGGTGGCACTGTTACCTTCAGCGCCTGCGAGCTCCCTTCAGACAATGAGCGGCTCGGCTGGTATAAATTTACGATCAGCGATACCGGTATCGGTATCGACAGCGAAAGCCTGCAGCATCTATTCGATCCTTTTTTCCGCAGCAGCGACGTCATCAGCAAGCATATCGAAGGTTCCGGACTGGGACTTGCCATCGTCAAAAATATCGTCGATTATAAAGGCGGTACGATTTCCGTAACCAGCAGGCAGGGTGAAGGTACGACTTTTACTGTTACACTGCCGCTGCACTTCGATACTGCAGCTGAACATCCTGTAGAAAAACCACCGCACACTTTTGGCAGTGCTGATTTTGATTTTTCAGGGAAATCGCTTCTGCTGGCAGAAGATCATCCGATCAATCAAAAGGTCGCCGAACTGATTTTGGAAAAAACGGGTGCGGCAGTCACGATCGTTGAAAACGGTCTGCAGTGCACAGAGCTTTTCACTGGATCTGCAAAGGGTAGCTTCGATGCTATCCTGATGGATATCCAGATGCCCGTCATGAACGGCTATGAAGCCGCCCAGGCTATCCGCAGCAGTACACATCCACAGTCAGCAACGATCCCTATTATTGCCATGACTGCCAACGCTTTTGCCGAAGATATTAAAAATGCGCTGTCAGCTGGTATGAACGCCCATATTGCCAAACCTATCGACCCGCAAAAGCTCTATGAAACTCTGGCAGCTTATATCAAATAACAAAAAACACTGTTACGTATATACGTAACAGTGTTTTTGCATTTTGACTACCGCTTGGCCCAGCTCCAGACCTCACGTGTCAGCCAGATAAAAAAGGACCGCCTGAAAAATCCAGGGTCACGTCCGTAACCAAGGCACTGCGCCCCGGAGCATGCAGCTGGATATATTCATCGCTAACGGCTACTGCCAAACCTAAAAACAAAATATACCCTGTCGCTGTACGATGACTGACACCGAACGCCGCGTAAACATTGCACAGGATCACGCCCAGGATAGCAAACTCCAAAAAGTGTGCCAGCTTGCGGATATTATAATCCAGGTTCTGCTGCGGTACATCAATGCCGAACCATTTCCCCATACCGGTCAGAATCGAGCCGACCAGTTCACTGGCCCGGTGTGATTCTGCCGCCGGCATAGAAGAATTATAAAAAATAAAAGCTACAAAAACGATCAGTAAAAGCAGCCATACAAATCTTCTCACGGTCTTACTTACCTCGCCTTATAAATTTCTGCTTAACATATCCATGACCATCATATTGCTGACGATGCCAATACCGCCTGGAACAGGCGTAAAAGCGCTGGCTTTAGCGCTGACGGCAGGGTCAACGTCACCTACCAGACCGCCTTCGACAGCATTGATACCAACATCGACGATCACGACGCCTTCTTTGACCATTTCAGGTTTAATGAAAGCCGGTACACCCACAGCGGCAACGATGACATCAGCACCACGCAGCACATCCGCAATATCCCTGGTCCGGGAATGGCAGACAGTGACCGTAGCATGCTCCTGCAGGAGCAGCAGCGCCACAGGCTTGCCAACTACATTACTGCGCCCGACAACAACGACGTTTTTCCCCTTTAACTCAATACCGTAATGAGACAGCGTCGCCATACAGGCCCGCGGAGTGCACGGTGCCCAGCGGCTGCGCCCTAAAAAGACTTCTCCGACGCTTTTAGGGTTTAAACAGTCCACGTCTTTGCTCATAGTGATAGCGGCACCGACAGCATCGCCGTCGATATGCTTCGGCATCGGCATCATCGGCAGGATACCGGTAACATAGCGGTTATGATTAAGTTTTTTGATAGCGGCAATAACTTCTTCCTGTGTTGCTGTTTCCGGCATTGCCAGCACCTTGGCTTCACCGCCAAGACTTTCTACCAGTTTTACCAGACGGTCTTTATAAACATGCGAAGCAGGGTCATCTCCCACCACAATGATCGCCAGAGTAACTTTGATCCCTTTTTCCTTTGCGGCTGTGATCTTGGCTGAAACAGTTTCTCTATATGCATCGGCAACGGGCTTGCCCTTCATCAACAAAGTTTCCATTGCTACAACTCCCCTTAAAACAAGCCGCTGATGACGCCGTCATCACTGACATCGATTTTCTCTGCTGCCGGCACCTTCGGCAGACCGGGCATCGTCATGATATCACCTGTCAGCACGACTACAAAGCCTGCGCCGGCAGAGATCCTGCAGTTTTTGATCGTCATGGTAAAACCGCTGGGACGACCAAGCAACGTCGGATCATCCGAAAACGAATACTGGGTCTTAGCCATACAGATCGGCAGATTGCCATAACCCAGACTTTCAAAATCCTTCAAAGCAGTTTCCGCTTCTTTAGCATAAACTACATCGCCGGCACCGTAAATCTCACGCGCCACAGTTGCGATTTTTTCCTTTAAGGTCAGCTCGGAAGCATAGATAGGAGCAAAATCAGCCTTGCCGCTTTCTGCCAGCGCAACAACCTCCTTAGCCAGCTCCACGCCGCCGGCGCCGCCTTTGGCAAAAACATCGGACAATGCAACATTGACGCCATGTGCAGCACAATGGGCACGTACAGCTTCCAGCTCTTCCGGTGTATCCTGAGCAAAAATATTGATGGCTACTACCAGAGGCAGACCGAATTTTTTAATATTTTCAATGTGTTTTTCCAGATTGACGATACCTTTTTTCACAGCGTCCACATTCGGCGCAGTCAAGTCCGTCTTCGGCACCCCGCCATGCATCTTCAATGCGCGCACTGTAGCAACCAGCACAACAGCATCCGGCTTCAACCCGGCATAACGGCATTTGATGTCAAAGAATTTTTCAGCGCCCAGATCAGCGCCGAAGCCTGCTTCTGTAATCGTATAATCAGCCAGCTTCATAGCCGTCTTAGTTGCCATCACGCTGTTGCAGCCGTGGGCGATATTGGCAAACGGGCCGCCGTGAATAATCGCCGGCACATTTTCCAGTGTCTGCACAAGATTAGGCTTCACAGCATCCTTCAAAAGGGCAGCCATAGCGCCGTGGGCTTTGATCTGCCCTGCGGTAACCGGTTTGCCATTATAATCATAAGCAACAATGATCTTGCTTAAGCGTTCTTTTAGATCGTGCAGACTGCTGGCCAGGCACAAAATAGCCATGACCTCAGAAGCAACGGTAATATCAAAACCGTCCTGACGCGGTACGCCATGCGCTTTGCCGCCCAGTCCGACAACAATATTACGCAGCTCGCGGTCATTCATATCAACAACACGTTTCCAAACGATCCGGCGCGGGTCGATATTCAAAGCATTGCCCTGCTGCACATGGTTATCGACCATTGCCGAAAGCAGCATGTGTGCAGATGTGATCGCATGGAAATCACCTGTAAAATGCAGGTTGATATCTTCCATCGGCACAACCTGAGAATAACCGCCGCCGGCTGCGCCGCCCTTAACGCCCATGCAGGGTCCCAGAGAAGGCTCGCGCAAAGCTACGATAACGCTTTTATCAATTTTGGCCAGGCCCTGGGCCAGTCCTACGGTAGTAGTCGACTTGCCTTCGCCTGCCGGCGTAGGCGTAATAGCCGTTACCAAAACCAGCTTGCCTGCCGGTTTATCTTCCATGCGGCGGATCAGATCCATAGATAATTTAGCCTTGTAACGGCCATACATTTCAATGTCTTCTTCGCCGATGCCGAGCTTAGCGGCAACCTCAGTGATCGGCAGCATCTTGGCCTGCTGAGCAATTTCAATATCTGATAACATAAATAAACGCCCTCCTCTTCACTTATACCTGTGAACCATCTTGTATATCTTCTGTGCCGACAGATTTTTTCCTGCTGCTCTGACAGCAACCTAATGTATACATTTAAATGTTTTTATTCAAACCAGATTTCCAGCTTCGTACCTTCGGCAACTACTGTTCCCGGAGGCTGCGACTGCTTCCGCGCCCGACCGCTGCCATGCGGCACCAGTACCAGACGTCCCTGCTGGATCAGTTCAGCCGTCTGCCGCATATCCAGCCCGCTGAAATCAGGCAGTTTGATCTTACCGTCTGCCAGTATCTCCATCTGCGGCATCTTAGCCGGAGGCGGCACTGTCGAATTAACAGCGGGATTATTCCGTACATGCTGTTCAAATGACGGCAGTCCTTCACTGCTGCTGGGCTGAATGCCCTTAGCTACAAGGATCTGCTGCAATGTATCGCGGAATACCGGCGCCGAAACCTGCGAACCGTAAAAAGCTCCCTGCGGCGTATCCAGCATGATCAGCATCGCATACTGCGGCTTATCAGCAGGTACAAAGCCTACGAAAGAAGCAATATATTTACCGGCTGCATAACCGCCTGTTTCCGCAAGCTTTTCGGCGGTACCGGTCTTACCGGCAATACGGTAGCCTTTGATCCCTGCTGCTTTACCACCACCGGCGGCGACAACCTGCTCCATCATTCCGCGCATCTGTGCGGCAACTTCCTCACTCATCACCCGGCGCACCACTTTTTTCTGCCCCTGGCGCAGAACGCGTCCATCCGGCATCACGATCTTATCGATGATATACGGCTGCAAAAGCTCGCCGCCGTTAGCAATAGCGCAGATCGCACGCAGCATCTGCAGCGGCGTTACGGCAATGCCCTGACCGATAGACATGGTTGCAATATCCGGCTGATACATATGATCCGGATTATAAAGGATACCCTCTTCTTCACCCGGCAGCTCTATACCGGTCACACTGCCGAAACCGAACTTCTTGCTGTAATCGATCATCCGCTGTGCGCCCAGCTGCATCCCCAGCTGTACCATACCCGTATTGATAGAAAATTTTATAACATCCTGAAACGGTACCAGTCCCATGCCTTCCCCGTCCCAATTGCGTATCGTACGGTCGGCGATCTGAATACTGCCCGTATCATTGATCATCGTGGTCGGCGTAATAATTTTTTCCGTCAGTCCCATCACGCCCACAATCGGCTTGAAAACCGAGCCCGGTTCGTAAATAGTCGAAACCGCGCGATTAGTCCAGCTGGTAGCCGGATATTTATAAAAAGTATTAGGGTCAAAACTGGGCCGATTGGCCATGCCCAGAATCGCGCCCGTATTCGGGTCCATCAAGATGACCGCCGCACTGGCGGCTTTCGTATCCTTCATCGCCTTATCCAGCGCATCCTCCAGCACAAACTGGATCTTGCTGTCCAGGGTCAGATAGACTGAAGCCATCTTCTGCGGCCTGGCTTTATTGAAACCGCTGTCACCCATGGGGCGCCCCAGCGCATCGACGACCTCCTGCTGCTGTGTTTCCGCACCCTTGACTACCGAGTCCAAAGCCAGCTCGATACCGCTGAGACCGTTATCATCCGTACCGACAAAACCCAGCACCTGAGCCGCCATTGATTTTTTTGTATAATAGCGTTTACTTTCTTCTAAAAAATGCAGCCCCGGCAGCTTATTCTCACGAATGATCCGTTCTACTTCTGCCGCTTCTTTAGGCTCCATCGTCCGTTTGAGCCAGATGAAGCGTGCTTCTGTTGTAAAATCAGCATATAATTCGTCTGCTTTCATCTGCAGCACTCCGGCCAGCAAATCAGCGGCCAGCCGCTTGACGTCACGTTCCGGCTTCTCGCCCTTTTTCGTCGGGTTATCCTGCATCTCGACCGGGTCGACATACAGAGATTTAGACATAATGCTGACTGCCAGCTCCTCGCCGTTGCAGTCCAAAATGGCTCCGCGCGGCGAATATTTAGTTACCTTGCCGGTAACCTGATTGGCAGCACGTCTGGCCAGCTCTTCGTTTTGAATGACCTGCAGCCAGATCAGCCGCAGAAACACCGTTCCAAAACCAAAAAGATCAGCAGGCCGATAATGGCAAAACGTTTTTACCGTTTTGCAGCGAAAACTTCTTCATCAGCGCTGCCACCTCCCTCAGCGGGTGAAACGACATGCATCTGCGTCCTGCGTGTATCGGGCGACAGCCGCTCCAGCTTTTCACGTTTACACTCGTCGCGATAAACTGAAAGCACCAGTCCGATCGAAGCCAGAGTTATCAGCATCGAAGTACCGCCATAACTGATAAAGGACAAAGGCACGCCGATTACAGGCAGCAGTCCGCACACCATTGCCATATTCGCAACCGCCTGTCCCACGATAAGCAGGCTGACGCCGGAAACAAGAATAAAGCCCCGTTCATCTTTAGTATTCATAGCAATACGAAAAAATGCCGCAGCCAGTAACAGAAACACCGAAATCAGGATCGCCGCACCCAGCAGTCCCCATTCCTGACAAAAGATAGCAAATGCAAAATCTGTATGCGCCTCAGGCAGATAAAAGAACTTGCCGCTGCCCTGCCCCCACGGCAAACCTGTCAGACCGCCGCTGCCGATCGACATCAGCGACTGTACCATCTGATAGCCCGTATTAGCCTCATCGCTCCACGGGTCCAGCCATACTTTAACACGCTGCAGCCGATAAGGGGCCATGATCGCCCCTGCCACCGCCACTGCGCCTAAAATCCCCAACAGGCCTACTACCTCACGCAGACGCAGACCTGCCAAAATATACAGACCCACCATCAGCGCTACGATAATAGCCGCCGTACCCATATCCGGCTGTTTCAAAACCAGAATGCCGTAGATCACCGTCCCCACAAAAGGCCAGACGGTATCCTTATTCAGCAGACTGATCGACTGACGCTTACGCAGCATTTCACCAAGCAGAGCTGCCCCCAGAAGGATCACGGCAATCTTCGCCAGCTCTGAAGGCTGAATAGAAATTCCGCCCACATACAACCAGCGCTGAGCACCCTTATTAGTCGTACCGATCAGATCTACTAAAAGCAGCAGGCTGCCGACACCAAAATAGATGGCTTTCAGCCAAAAATCGTTGAGCCACGTTTTATACGAAGGCGCACGAAATCCCAGCCACAGCATCAGCATCAGTCCGGCTGCGCCAAAAATCAAGTACCGCTTCAGATAATAATAACCATCCTCAAACATATCCCGCGCTTCGACAAAGCTGGCGCTGAACACATTGATACAGCCCACGAGCATCAGCAGTAAAGTCAGGCTGATGATCGCATCCTTGGGATTATCCCAGATCAAAAATCGTTTCTTCATAACAGCCTCTCTTAAAATACCACTTCACAAAAATTTATCGGTGTCCCCAAAGAGCTGAATTTACGCTCATATTCCGTCTGCACTTCATTATCATAATCTGAGTTATGCAGATCATAGCTCAACGCAATGATCTCCAGGCCAAATTCCTTAAATTCCTCAACTGAAAAATCGAACAGCGCTCTGTTATCCGTTTTAAAACGCAGGTGTCCGCCTTTTCCTAAAAGTCTTTGATATTTCGCCAAGAAATTACGATGCGTCAGCCGGCGTTTGGCGTGACGCGCTTTCGGCCACGGATCGCTGAAATTCAAATATAATTCTTTGATCTCGCCCGGCTCGAACCAGTCCTCCATATGCTCTGCATTAGCGCAGATGACCTTGATATTATCCATCTTATTTTCTTTGGCAGTTTTACCGGGATAATAAGCAATATCGTGTTGCGTTTCCACACCAATAAAAGCCTTTTCCGGATGCAGCTCCGCCATACCGATAATAAAGCGGCCTTTGCCGCAGCCAATCTCCAGACATAAACGCTTACCGGGAAACAGTTCCTGCCAGCGTCCTTTATAATTTTCCAAATCATGCATCAAAACATATTCACCTTTTAAATCCTGCATTGCTTCTTCGATCCATGGTTTTTTTCTTAGTCTCATACTGACCCGCCTTTGTAAAATCTAAATACAAATCCAATTTATATTATATAACATAATAGAGTTCTAATCATCATTTTTATAAAAAATTACCATTGTATTGTAACCAGAAAAACCTTTCACACCTGCTGCCAATACCCTGTACAAATAAAAAAAGCCTGCCGCGGCAGCAGCAGACTTTTCCTATTTCAACAATAAATTCATTTTACGCTGGCTATTTTTCCTGATCGCATCTAACTTTTCACGACTGACATCCAATTCATAAGCCACATAACTCCAGTCATGCGTCGGCGGACGATGAGCAGCCAAAATGCTCTCTGCCGTGCTGCCAGAAGCTTTTGCCAGCAGTGCGGCATGCAGCACATCATTCAGCGCGTAATTCTGACGCAGGTAAGGAAGGATGTCCCTTTCTTTCAAATCAAGTGCAGCCGCAAAATAACGGGCATCATTTCTATCACGTGCCGCTTTAATATCGTTGGGCGTGATACCCGTTAAATATTCTACCCTCGGCCAGCTGTTGTTCTCTTTCAGACGCAGGATCTCATTGATATTTTTCCCGGAAGCCAGTGACAGCAGAGCAGCGTGGCGCAGCTCTTTAAAACCCCAGCCTCGGTCAAACTCCGTCTGCAGAACAGACGCATCAATATCAAAACGTTTACTGATCTTCTGCAGTTCTGCAGTTTCACGTACCTGCGGCGGAACCAGTACTTGTCCCGGAGCTGGCCGTACCGGTTTGGCTTCGGCCGTTTGAGCCGCAACAGAAAATGTTATGGCTGTGAAAACAGCCATAATAACGGCCGCTAATTTGTTCTTGAACATTGTCAACACCTGCTTTCATACTTAAGTTGGCTTTATTATAATCGCTCAAATTTTACTTGGCAATAAACTGTACTTCATAAACTTTCTTTTTCTTAAATTTAACCTGGTTATTTAAAAAAAGATATTGTCCAGTCTCCTCTGCGCGCCTTTATAACTATTTTAAATACTGCAAAAATAAAAAACAGAGTGCAAATGCACTCTGTTTTTTATTTATTTTTCGAATTTTTATTAATCCTCTTTGCCGACTTTAGGTCCCAGTCCATATTTTTTCAAATAACGGTACAGGGTAACACGACTGACATCAAGCATTCCTGCCAGTTTACTGATATTGCCGCCGGCAGATTTCCAGGCCGCAATAAAAGCGTCTTTATCATATTTCCAGGATTTTTCAAGCGTCCGGTCACCAGGCAGCTTGATATTATCGGATTCGATGATTGCTCCGGGAGTATGGAAGAATGCCTGCTCGATAACTCCCTGCAGCTGTTTGATATTACCTGGCCAGCTGCAGCCTGTCAAAAGATTCAGCGCTTCCGGCGACAAACGTTTCGGCGGCAGATTATGCTGCGCCGACATTTCAGCCAGAATATGGGAAGCGATGACCTCAATATCTTTCACACGCTCGCGCAGAGGCGGAACGCGCATTGTCGTATCCAATACCAGCTCATATAAGGATTTTGAGAAAAGCCCCTTATCAGACAAACGTTTCAAATTAGAATCGCAGGCAGCGATCACACGCACGTTTAACTTCTTGCGAACACCGGTTTCACGGTTTACCAAACCATTTTTCAGGGCATCAGCCAGCTTATCACCCATTTCCACAGGCAGCTTTTCGACCTCGTCCAGGAAGAGTGTGCCGCCCAGTGCCAGCTCCAGTTTACCGGCCATTGGCTGACGGTCACCGTCTACACTGCCGAAAAATTCTTCTTCCAACGCCTCGATCGGCGCATTCGAACACTTCACAACGATCAACGGTGCAGCCGCACGCGGACTGGCCTGGTGGATACCATGGGCCAAACGCTGCTTGCCGGTCCCCGGCTCGCCCTGAAGCAGGATATTATTATCGCTGCGGGCAATACGCGAAGCCTTATGCTGCAAAGCCAAAAATTCACTGGTCTCGCCCACCATGCTGTACAGACTGTAACGGGAGCTGTAGCCGGTAGCATGGGCAATCGTAGTTTTCAGATCTTCGATCGACATCGACATCACCAAAGCGCTTTCGACCTCACTGCCAACTTTGATCGGCATGACTGTAGTAATATCTTCATAGGTACGGTCCTGCGTGATCCAGGTGATCTCACGACGATGCGTTGGTACACCCTGCAGGGCTTTTTTGATGGGAATATGCTCATAATTCAAAAATACGTCTTCCAGGTTCTTTTTGCCATCCAGACGCTTTTGCGCATTGTTATTACAGTATTTCAGCTGCTCGTCCTGACCGATCCAGTACACGGCCACCGGCAGTTCATTCATCATCAGCTGATAAATGCTCCAGTATTCCAGCATGGAAAGATGCTGCTCGATAGAATATTTCATTGTCAAAAGCAGCGACAGCAGCAGGTCATAAGGCAGATCGTTCTGATCCAGCGAAAAGAAGGAAATAATGTAGCGGATCTTGCCGTTGACACAGATCGGCGCACTGCAGGCATCGCCGGAATGACTGTCTTTGATCCACATTTCCGGACCAAACATTAAAAACGGTACATTATGCTCACGCGCAATACTGATGCTCGAGGTACCTACGTCCTCTTCCAGTACGCGCATCCCCTGTATATCTTCGATCACTCTCTGAAAAAAGGGCAGTGCATAATTTTTGATCACATAACCGTCTTCATCGATCAGCAGCATGCTCAGATTATGAATATTGAAATGCTGTTTGCTTTGTTCATACAAACCGTCGACATACTTTACGATAAACTCATGGGTCTTCTGATGTTCAACGATCTCCTCACGGCTCAGTTTATTGAGCTTAGGCATCGTTTCATGGGGCAGTTTCATCGCCCGGCAGCGCTGCCAGGACTCAGCCACCCAGGGATGGACGTTCGGATCGATGACACCGTCTTCCATAAACTTACGATAATAGGAAGCCAGTTTTTCCTTGTTACGTTTTTCACGGATCATTATTCAGACCCCTCCTCGATTTCATCAAATATCATAAAAGCACCTGTTGAATATTACACTTCACCGTTATCGACAAGAATACGGCGCGCCCCGTAATAATGGGATTTCCAATAAGTATTGTCCAGTGAATCGAGTACTACGCCGCGAGACGTCGATGCATTCCAGAACATGCCTTTTCCGGCATAAATTCCAACATGGGATGCGCCCGGCTCATAAGTCGAGAAAAAGACCAGATCGCCTTCCTTCAGCTGGTTTTTAAGGACAAAAACACCCTCTAATACCTGCACATCCGCAGTACGCGGCAGCTGCGCCCTGTGCTTGCCAAAAACATACTGCACATAGGCCGAGCAGTCAAAGCCTTTAGGCGTTGTCCCTCCAAATTTATAAGGAGTACCTTTATATTTAGAAGCCGTTTTCACGACATCCCTGCCCTTGACATTGGTAATTCCTTCCTTTTTAAAGGCTTCCCAGGTGACCTTTTTATAGGTTTTATCGTCCAGGCGTCCATTCGCTTTCAGTTTATGCTTTTTCTGAAAGTTTTTCAAACTGCCGGCAGTTGCTTTACTGAACTTACCGTCGGTACGGTCAGTAGCATATCCCAAAGTTTTCAGCTTCTGCTGAGTGACCATGATTTTCCAGTCCTTGTCACCCTCTTTAAAGGTTTTGGCAAAAGCTGCGGCAGGCAGCAGACAGATTATCAGCACAAAGGTCAGCAATGCGGTCATTTTCCTCATTACCATCGATCCCCTTCCTTGCACACTCAATATCTTGTATTGTTATAAACGTCCCAGTCCTTGATCTTACCTAATTCGGAAGCGCTCCAGGCAATCTCGCCCAGCAGCCTCTCCTTGTCTTTCGGCAGGGTCCCTGCCAGCTGAACATAATTAGAAACATGGTTACTGCGAAAAATGCACGGATGATCTTCCGGCAGTTCGACAGCAGCTAAAATACTATACAATTCTTCCATTAAACCCTGTGGTGGCAGCGGTTCAAATTCTCCGCGTTCAAACTGATCCAGCAGCTCGCTGCCGCGGTACAGCATCAAACACAACGCGCTCAGCATCGTCGGCTTGATAGCATTGATCGCTTTGGCAGTTTCCGCCGCATGGCGCTTGCTGCCTGGTTTGCCCGCCAGGCCCAGAATAATCATCATCGACAGCTTCATGCCTGCCGCAATAACCTTCCGGCCTGCTTCAACAGCCTCTTCGCCGCTGACGCCTTTCTTCACGGCCTGCAAGGTAATATCATCACCTGTCTCCATGCCGTAATAAAGCAGCTTCAAACCTGCTTCGCGCAGCTCGACCAGCTCTTCATGCGATTTACGCAGGATATCCTTTGGAGCGGAATAAGCCGCTACCCTCTGGAGCTTCGGAAAAGTTTTATATAACGCGTCTAAAATTTTTAAAAGACGCGGCGTCGACAGTACCAAAGCGTCACCGTCGGCTAAAAACACTCTGCGAACCGAATTTCTGCCGTGAACGGCAGCAGCCTCGATCTGTCTGGCGACCTCGTCCTCAGTCAGTACCTGAAACGGCACGCCTCTGTACATATTACAGTAAGTACATTTGTTATGGGCGCAGCCGCGGGTCACACGCAGGATAAAACTGCGGGCTTCACTGGGCGGACGGAAGACAGGAGTGTCATAAGAGTCAAAAAACATGTATACCTCCCGGTATCCTAAATTGTACCGGCAGTATCAAAAATACTCAACTTGATGACTGCCAGGATTACAGTAAAGCGATTTTAAGCTCGTAATAAGCAACTTATAATACACTTTACGATACCTATTATAACTTATTTTACAGTATTCCGCAGTAGTTTTTCGTGAATTTTTTGAGAAAATATGGCTAAAGTGTAAAATAAATCTGCTTTTTTTGTTAAATTTATAGCAAAAACACTCTGCAACTGCCCTGCAAAGCGGTTTGCTTCACAATCTCGGAAGACATTCGTTTTTATTTTTGTTATATTAATTATTCAGCAGCTATATATATCCACAAAAAACAAACGCCAATACCACACAGCCGCTCAAATAGAAAAAGGCACCCTTTTAAAGGGCGCCTGACCAACTGCTTAAAATAAGATCATCAGATGTGTCCACCAAGTATTATATTTATTATTGGCAATATCCCGCTGGTCTTTCAGCGCATAATATTCCGTATCAAGTATCATATTTCTGGCAATAGTATAATCGGCACCAAATCCCCAGCCTTTAAAACCAGTCTCAGGATGCACTCCCGGCATCGTATGCATGATATCTGCCCCAGAAGGCTGATTGTAATATTTGCTCCAGACACCCCAGCTGCCAGCCTCATTCTGTCTGGCACCGGCATAACCGATACCCAAAACATAGCCTGCATCTTTATCGGCCACATTTACGTCTGATTTCAAATACATGGCACTGGCATAGGCCTTATCCAAATTAACTCTGGCTCCTAAAGTCCAGATTTTATCATCCTGCCCTCCCAGTTTCAGCAAATTATCTATGTTGATATAATTGCCTTCCCAGTTCCACGCCCCGGTTTTGCCGCTCAGGGTAAAACGATAGAATTTATCGCCCAGTTTAGCGCCATCGGCATACGCCAGTTTCCCGTATTCCAGTTCCGCTTTCAGCTCTTTGCCCAGTGCCATTTTCATTCCGTCGACTCTGTGGTCATACAAATTGCCATCGGCAACAAAACTGTGATATCTGCCTAAAGTTAATCTGACATTTCCTATCCTGCCTTCTAAAAAAGCTCTCTGAAACTCTGTTTTTTCATCGCCTGAATCATTAGTAAAATCCTGGATATTCTGCAGAACGCCCTGATAATTCCAATTATCATTTACCTTTCCCGTCAAGAACAAACGCGAACGCATCACACCGGAGTGATTACTTTTAAACATACGAGCGGCTCCCTTAGAATAAGCAGCATAAGATGTACGGATCTGACCTGCTATCTGAACCTGATCAGTTTTCTGTTCCAATACGGCAACACGTACCCCTAACCCGTCCAGTTCCTCGGCAAACTCTGTCGCCAGACGGTCAACATTAGCTCCTTTGGCCATTGCCTTGGCAACTATCTGCGCCATTTCATAACGCGTCATTAATCTGTCACCACCAAAACTGCCATTGCCATACCCGTCAATAATCCCTGCTGCCGCCAGTCGCTCGACCGCAGTATAAGACCAATGCCCGGCCGGAACATCCGTAAAAGGATTGACAGCTGCAGCAGACGCAGAAATACCCATACTTAAAAGTAAACCCAACATCAAAGTTTTCTTCATTATTAAACACCTTCCCTTTCTCCTTCAACATTCCAACTCCCTAAACTTCCCTGTATTTATTTTCACAGGGATTACCACGCAGCAGTTCCATTTTTAAAGTTGTCATATCCATAACGATAGAAAACACTGTGCACATACGCAGACCGTCCGGATCAAGTTCATCTTCATGCCTGCAGATAGAGTCGGGATAATCCTTATGCACTGCCAAAATTTCTTTTACATTGTCTGCTGTAACCACGCCTTTTTTGTCTTCCAGCATTTTTCTTGCAAGACCATAACGCAAAAACGTATCGTGTGCCATAAATCTGCTGGTATCGGCAGGTTTCATTCTGTCGCACAAAAAATGATTTGTATGTACCAGCATGCCACGCTCCGGATAAAAAACCTCAAAATCGACCGGCGATTTTTCAACATCCAAAGCTTCACCGCATTTTGCCGCCAGCAAATAATTAGCTGCGCAGGCATTAGGCTGAGCATTGATTTTCTGGATCGCATCACTCAATTTACGACTGTCCAAAATCCCCCGCAAAACAATATGCAGCGGCAGGCCGTACGGATTGCCTACTGTACCTAAAGCATTAAGACATACGCCGATACCGGCATCATTGAAACCTACTTTTCCGATAATACCGCCTTCTGTCACCATCGTGATTGCCGGTTTATCCTGCTGAATGATTTTCAACACCAGAACCGCTTCGATCTGCCGCCCCTTCCAGTCCCAATTCTGTGCCAGGATCGTATGTCTGTCCTGTGTGCTTTCCGGAGTAACAGCAACAGCAGTGCAGCCATCCGAAGGCATTTTGCTGCCAGACATTAAAATCACTTCGCTGCGGGCATTAAGCGCCAGAATATCTTCCAGCTCTACACCGGCTCCTGCCGCAACGCCGCGTATCTCTTCCAGCAGATCACTGTCATACCTGCTGATATGTTCGATATAAGCGCGCGATCTGTGCTTGGCTTCCTCCCATCCTAAATTTGCATAGGTTTTAAACATCTCCTTATAAGTGGCGATGCTGCAAAGCACTTCCTCCCGCCCTTGTTCGCCATGAGCAAAACCTATCTCATACGGAGTTCCAGCAGCTTCAATTATTTTAAAATCTTTCATCATTATCATGGCTCCTTTATTTGGCCGCCTGCGCCTGTTTTCTCTTGAATTTCCAAATGCCAACAGCGATAGTTCCGAATACACAAACCGGCAAAACAATAAAGCTTGGCATCTGCAGCGTTGTCAGTACGAAAGACATGACCAGGGCAAATAAACCCAGCATATAATCACGCAAAGCAAAATTGGCTAAGATCGCGCCGAACACTGCCGGTAAAATAAACTTAAAGGCAACCTGAATATCAGCAGGCAGCGAGCTTATCACCTGTTGCCCAAAAAACACCGCCAGCACTAAAACGATCAAATTAACTATCACAGATACACCAATACCCAAAGTAGAAATAATATCGCCCTCAGGCGTACCTTCTTCGACACCGGCGGCTGTCTGTGAAAGCGCCGATACCGGTACACGCATATTGGAAATATTTCCGGCCAGCCATGACATATACGTCCCCGTAATCCCTACGATCGGGAAATAAGCAATCGGTTCGACGATCCAGCTTACCAGCATTACGGAAGCGATCATGGAGAATGCTTTGACGATACTTGTAACCTCTGGCATGATCCCATAAACTACAGCCAGATAAAGCGGCGGCAGGAAGCTGCATATCCATGCTGCCAATAAAGTGAACCGCCCCCAGAATATTATTTGTTTCACAAATTCCTTATACGACTCTTTCATATCCGACCGCCTCCTTAAACAAACAGCATCGCCATACACATCCCGCAAAGCATAGCAATTCCTAACGCCCATTCCTTCAATTTAGGCATTTGGATTTTATCAGCAAGATAATTGACCAAGATCATAGACACCCCGCCGCTCAGACAGGCGACAGTACTGGCCAGACCGCGGCCGGCCAGATAAGGAGCGCCGAAATAAGCAAAAGCACCGATCATCGCCGATACAGAAAGCACAGGCAGCAACGCTTCATTACCGCCAACAGCTTTTCGGCGCACAATGTCAAATTTATCTGTAAAAATGCGCAGATCAAAAGCCAGCCGCTGGCTCCCAGCGTACAGGTCCATACTGATGTAGCAAAAGCGCTGACATCATAAGTACTGCTGCCCAAACTTGTTCCCATGGCAACGGCACCTGTTTCAGCCGCCATCAGCTCGAAGGGAATCGATCCGACTACCGATAAACGCATCCAGGCAAAAGGCGCCCCCAAACTTACGATCAGCGAAATCATTGCTACAACTACAGCCAGCGAAGGCCCTACTGTACTGATGGCTCCGCTGCGCATCGCCGATTGCATCTGTTCATCACTCAGGCCCATTTCTTTACCTGTCTTATAAGCTTTGCGCATAAAAACAGCGGCCTGAAAAATAACTACAAAAATAATAACACTGCAAACCAACCACATCCCTGTTGAATTTGCTATTTCCAGATATGACATACCTGAGCCCTCCTTTTTCTCTTCAACTTTATTGCTGCCATCCCTACTTAAATTTTATTATTTACACTGCAGGTAAACTATTAACCAAAAGTAAAAAAAATACTCCGTCCATTAATACTAAAGTATTAATGGACGGAGCTTTAAATACTTCAACGATAATTCCGCTGACTGAATTTTGCCATCAGGGCACTGCGGCTGCCGACATTACACTTATGGTAAATACTGTATAAATGCGCTTTGATCGTATGAATACTGACAAATAATTCTTCCGCGATCTCAACATTAGTCATACCTTTTAAAACACAATTTAAAACGTCTCTTTCACGGCTGGTCAGACCGTTTTCCTGCAGCAGTGCTTCACAATGTTCATCCGCAAATATTTTACTGCCGGATTTCTGTTGAAAAACAATACTGTAAAATTTTTCCTGCAAAACCATTTTGGCTTTAATATGGATACCGTAACGTCCCAGTTCGCAATAACTCATATGATTGATTCCCGGAGTTTTGCATTCCTGGTATCTCACGCCGCTGATCAGGTCCTCTAAAGAATTTATCTGACCATGTAAAAGCAACAGATCGTAAATATTTCTGGCGCCGGCATTTATATAACAGATATTAGCCTCTTCATCAGTCACAATCAGTCCGTCACCTGATAAATCAGCAAATTCCAGCAGCTGGGCATTCTCGCTGCGCAGTTTACTGATCTGACCTTGTTCTGTCAGCAACTGTGAAATATAGTGTCCCAGATAACTTACCAGCAATTTATCACTGTATCCGAAAGGGACCTCCTGCTTAGTGCGCAAAAAAGACATCCCTCCGATAAATCTTTCGCCATCCATCAGATACAATACCATTTTATAAACATAATCCTGTGTTGCCAAAATATCATTATAATAAATATTCTGTTTAAAATAATCTGTTTCATCAACCAAATCAGTTACAACTAAAGTACCCTGCCTGCGATACTGTTTTGGTAAATTAGCATAGTCAAAAGGATCATAACGGTAGTAACCAGCTTCCCAAGCCTGCATGATTTTATCGCTGACATTGATATACATCGGTTCTACCAGCCTGCCATTATTGTTAGCAAGCCAGAAAGTACAGCGTTTATAGCCTAAAATGCTACTGAACGCTTCTAATATTGTTTTGCGAAAATCTGTGCGGGAACTAACTGTTTTAGAAAAAAAGCCGACGATTCTGCTATTTTCTTCAGGCGTAAATTTTGTCATATCGCACACCTTCTCCGTGACTAATACTTTAGTTTATCCCATAAATATTATACTTAAAATGCCGGTTACAGTCACTAATACTAAGGTTTATATTTTCAGTTTCCCTGCCAGTCGTTTGCAAATCCACGCTGCCCCTTTTATGCAAACCTTCCGCCAGTTATTAATACGTTATTTCATTTTATTACATTCTTTACTATTTTTCTGATACCTGGCAATATTACTTGAAAATGTTGCTGAAACAATTGCTATTTCTGCAGTTACGCCTTATAATATATGTTAAATCTTTATTAGTATACACTATTTGTTTTTAACGAGGTGACAACATGTTTTCCCGTCTACATACCTTTATAGGCGGCACTCATATCGATGCTGCTAAAAATTTAACTGCGGAACTGCCGATCGAGGCTATCCCCGCACCCGAGAAAGTCGTGCTGCCGCTCTCGATGCATATCGGAGCTCCTGCCAAACCATTGGTACAGCCTGGCGAAAAGGTATATCTTGGACAAAAGATCGCCGAAGCCCAGGGAGCAGTCAGCAGCAATATCCATGCCAGTGTCAGCGGCATGGTCGTTGGCAGCGAAAGACGCTTTCTTCCCAACGGCACCGTCGCGGCCTGTATGGTCATCAAAAATGACGGCCAGGACACGCTCGACCCCACGATCACACCGCGTGAAAGCGGCCTGGTACTTCCGCCTGATGAGATCAGACAGCTTCTGGCAGAAAAAGGGATCGTCGGTATGGGCGGCGCAACCTTCCCGACACATGTCAAATACGCGCCGCAGAGCAGCGGCCGCATCATTGACACAGTTATCCTAAACGGTATCGAATGTGAACCCTTTATTACCGCCGACTACCGTATTCTTATCGAACATGCCGATGAAGTAATTCGCGGCCTGAAATATTTCCTGAAAGCATCTTTAGCCAACAAAGGCATCATTGCCATCGAAGATAATAAACCACGGGCTATCGAGCTTTTTAATCAGCTTACTGCTGACGATCCTAATATCAGCGTCGTTGTCTGTCCCGAAAAATATCCTCAGGGCAGCGAACGCCATCTGATCTATGCCGTTACCGGCCGCGTTGTCCCTGAGAGAGCCCTTCCCTCGGCTGTTGGCGTGATCGTCGATAATGTAGCCACTGCAATGCAGGCGGCTCTGGCAGTTAAAGACGACCTGCCCTGTTATGAGCGTATCGTCACTGTCAGCGGCAACGCCGTTCACAAACCGGGTAATTATCGTGTCCGCATCGGGACACTTTATAGCCACCTTGTCGAGCAGGGTGCCCAGGGCCTGAAAAACGATCCGGCCCGCATCATTTCCGGCGGTCCGATGATGGGCTTTTCCCTGCATTCGCTTGATTTTCCTGTTCTCAAGGGCACTGGCGGGCTGCTGCTTTTTGATCACCAGTCTGAACTGGCCAAGCTGCCGCCTGAAAATCCCTGTGTTCGCTGCGGAAAATGTGTCGATACCTGTCCGATGTTTTTAGAACCGACCCAGCTTTTCAAAGCAGTCAAACGTCGTGATTGGCCGGCAGCTTTGGCCGGCCACGTTGGTACCTGTATCGAATGCGGCTCCTGCGCCTATAACTGTCCAGCCCATATCCCCCTGGTCCAGTATATCCGCATGGGCAAACAGTTTATCCTTACTGACGGCTTCGGCGGTCATAACCCTTACTATAAAAAATAAGTATCTTGTGCACGTATAGAAAGGAAGACTCTTATGGAACCGGTCAAAGCTCCTGCGCCTTTAGTCATTATATCGTCATCGCCATATATCCATTGCGGCAGTACTATCAGCGCCGCTATGCGCGATGTTTTACTATCACTTCTGCCAGCTCTGGTCGCCGCTGTTTACTTTTTCGGGCTGGCCGGCGCTCAGCGTTATCCTTACCTGCTGCCTCTCGGCTGTCATCTGCGAAGCGTTATGTCAAAAGCTCATGCAGAGGCCGATTACTGTCGGTGACGGCAGCGCCCTTTTAACCGGCCTGCTGCTGGCATTTTGCCTGCCGCCCGAATTATCACTGGGTCTGGCTGCCTTCGGCAGCTTCTGTGCTGTCGTTATCGGTAAGCAGGTCTTTGGCGGCTTGGGCAGCAATATCTTTAACCCTGCCCACTTAGGCCGCGCCATCCTGCTCGCTTCCTTCCCGGCACAGATGACGACCTGGACCATGCCCTGGAACACTGCTGCCGCAGAAGCAGTTACTAAAGCCACACCTTATACCGACGCTGTCAGCAGCGCTACACCGCTGGCAGCTCTGCGCCTGGCCGAAAGCGCCTGGCAGCGCGGGCTTAATGTCGACCTTCCCTCACTGAGCGTACTGTTTTGGGGTAATGTCGGCGGTTCCTTAGGCGAAACATGTGTCCCGGCGCTGCTTTTAGGCGGAATTTATCTGCTCTGGCGAGGACACATCGACTGGCGTATCCCTGCTGGCTATATCGGCACGGTTGTCGTTATTACTGCTATTTACGGCTGGCTGCGCGAATATCCGACCTGGTTTGCCATTTATCATCTGCTTTCCGGCGGGCTGATCATCGGCGCCTTTTTTATGGCTACTGACTGGGTCACCAGCCCGATCACCAAAAAAGGCCGGCTGATCTACGCACTCGGTCTTGGCATCCTTACAGCATTGATCCGCCTGCGCGGCGGTTATGTAGAAGGCGTCTGCTATTCGATCCTGATCATGAATATGGTCACTCCTTTGATTGACCGTTATGTAACTAACGTCCCCTTCGGAGGAGGTGCCCGCCATGAGTAAAGATATTCTGCGGCTGGCGGCTATCCTGCTCGTTATCTGCGGTATTGCCGCAGCCTGCGTCGGTACTGCCCACGACCAGACAGCACCTTTGATCGAAGCCCGCAAAGCAGACGCTGTCCGCGAAGGTTATAAGCAAGTACTGCCAGACGCCGGTCAGCTCACTGATGAACCGGCAGCAGGAAAGCATATCGTCGCTGTCAAACGTTCTGAAACAGACGGCCAGACCAACGGCTATATCTACACAGTCAATCCGGACGGCTACAGCGGTAAAGTAGTTATCATGCTGGGTATCGAATATCCCAGCGCCCGCATCAGCGGTGTAAAAATCCTGCAGCAAAATGAAACTCCCGGTCTGGGAGCAAAATGTACAGAACCGGCTTTTATAGACCAATTTTTGGGTAAGGAGCTCAGCCATGATCTGACTGTCAGCAAAAATGCTTCCCAACCGCAGGAGATCCAGGCTATTACTGCTTCAACCATCACCTCCAAAGCAGTTGTCAAAGGCATCAATTCTGCCCGCAAACATTATCAGGAACATTTCGGCGTGAGCAAAGCCGCCGCAGGGAAAGGAGTGTAACCATGCTGCCAGAATTTACAAAAGGTATTATCAGGGAAAATCCGCTTTTTGTTCAGCTTTTAGGCGTCTGCCCGGCCCTGGCGACCACTTCTTCTTTAACTAATGCTCTTGGCATGGGCGCGGCTTTTACTGCGGTTCTGATCGGTTCTAACCTGATTATTTCCGCACTGAAAAAATTTATCCCCGCCAACATCAGGATACCAGCCTATATCATCGTCATCGCCTCTCTGGTTACTGTGACCGAAATGCTGATGAATGCTTATGTGCCGGCGATCTACGAATCTTTAGGTATTTTTATTCCGCTGATCGTCGTTAACTGTATCATTCTAGGACGGGCCGAAGCTTTCGCTTCTAAAAACGGCCTGTGGCTTTCCTTTCAGGACGCTGTCGGTATGGGTATCGGCTTTACGCTTGCTCTCAGCGCTATCGGTGCCTGCCGTGAATTTTTCGGAGCCGGTACCCTGCTCGGACATGCCGTAGCACTGCCTGGAACGCAGCCCGTACTGCTGCTGATCCTGCCTGCCGGCGCCTTTCTGACCATGGGGCTGCTGTTTGGGGCACTCAACTATATCAAAGCCAGGCGGGAGGTAAACCATGGACAGTAATTTCGCCATTATCTTTTCTGCAGTTTTTATTTCCAATATCGTTTTATCACAATTCCTGGGCATCTGTTCCTTTCTGGGTGTTTCCAAAAGCCTGCGTAACGCGCTGGGGATGAGCGCTGCCGTTGCCTTCGTTATGGTACTAGCTTCACTGATCTCCTGGCTGGTTTATTATCTGTTCCTGGCTCCCTATGACCTGACCTATTTAAAGACCATCGTCTTTATTCTGGCGATCGCGTCTTTAGTGCAGCTGGTAGAAATGTTCATCAAGAAAATGCTGCCGGCACTGCATAAAAGCATGGGAGTATTTCTGCCGCTCATAACTACTAACTGTGCTATTTTAGGCGTTGCCCTTATCAATATCCAAAAAAACTATACACTCTGGCAAAGTCTGCTTAACGCTGTCAGCACCGCTGTCGGTTATACTCTGGCTTTGGTACTGTTTTCCTGCATCCGCGAACGGCTGGAAGACAGCGACGCTCCGGAATGTATGAAAAACCTGCCCCTTGCCCTGATCACGGCCAGCTGTATGTCGATCGCTATCATGGGCTTTGCCGGCATACACTAAAAGGAGAACACCATGTGGAAATCTGTTGCTTTAGTAGCAGGCCTGGGCGGCATGTTCGGCGCTATTCTCGCTGTGGCAGGCCGCAAGCTGGCCGTACATACCGATCCCCGTATCGAAGAGATCACCAATCTGCTGCCAGGCGCCAACTGCGGCTCCTGCGGTTATCCCGGCTGCGGCGGACTGGCTGAAGCCATCGTTGCCGGACGCGACAGTGTTTCACCCTGTTTGGCCTGCTCGCCTGATTCTAAAAAGAAAATAGCGCGCATCATGGGCTTTACCGGCGATATACCTTTATCGCCCGACCTGCGTAAGGTCGCCCGCGTCGCCTGCAACGGCTGCAAAGAAAATGCGCCCAAGCTGTACAATTATACCGGCATCAAAGACTGCCACCTGGTAGCCAAATACTACGGCGGACCGGGCAAGTGTAACTTTGGCTGTCTTGGTTTTGGTTCCTGCGTAAAATGTGTCCCTTTCATGCCATTTCCATGAGCGAAAACGGTCTGCCTGTTATCGACTATGGTAAATGCAGCGGCTGCGGTATCTGCGCGCGGCAATGCCCGCAGATGGTATTGTATATTACCAGCGCCAGCACTAAGATCCATCTAAAATGCAATAACCGCGACAAAGGGAAAGCCGCTATGGTAGACTGCAGCGTTTCCTGCATCAGCTGCGGCATGTGCGCAAAAGTCTGCCCCGTGCAGGCCATTACCATGCGCGAAGATGCCAACGGCAGTCTGCCGGTTATCGACCACAGTAAATGTATAGAATGCGGCCTTTGTGTTCAGAAATGTCCGCGTCATTGCCTGCATAAATTAGATCCCATTACTACCGAACACGAGCACGGCACCGTTGCTACGAATAAAAAAAGCAACTGCACATCCTGCCCGCTCGGAGAAAGCTGCGGCCAGAAACAATGAAAAGTTACTGCAAAAAATATCTGCTCTTTCTGATACTGCTTTTAACATTCAGCATCAGCGGCTGCGGCGAAGAAGAACAGATCAAAGTCACCGACACCCGCTTTTCTATGGATACCTTCGTCAAAATAGACGCCTACAGCGATAAACCCGGAGAAGCCCGCTTGGCTATAGACGACGCGATGCAGACCTTCCAAAAAACAGCCCAGGTCACGGACCGTTTTAACGACGGCGACCCCGGTTCCTTATACGAAGCCAACAGCAAAGCTGCAGCGGCCCCGGTTAAGCTGGCTCCACAGCTTGCCGGACTGCTGGACTATCTGGACCATCAACCGGATGCGCAGCTCGATATTGCCATCGCTCCTGTCGTTGACCTCTGGCAGCTGGCCCGCAGCCAGAACAGACTGCCCGCTCCGGAAAAACTACAGGAATCCTTACGCCATACAGGTAAAGACAAATATCATTTTGACGCTGCCGCACAAACACTAAGCTACAATGATCCTGACGTCAAACTTGACCTGGGTTCTGTCGCTAAGGGTTATGCCGTTGACGCGGCGGCGGCAACGCTGAAAAAACATTCTGGTATTACCTGCGCCCTGATCAACGCCGGCGGTAATATTAAAGCAATTGGTAATAAACCCGGCAACATGCCCTGGCGCGTTGCCATCCAGCACCCCCGTGATCCTGAAGCCTTTTTAGGTACGGTGATGCTCCATGACGGCCAGTCCGCCGCAACTTCCGGAGATTATCAGCGGTACTACGAACTGAACGGCATTCGCTACCATCATATTTTAGATCCGCAAACAGGGCAGCCGTCCCGTCTGCATCAATCTGTAACAGTGATCGCGCCATCGGCGCTGGACGCTGATTATCATTCTACACTGTTCTTTTTACTGCCAACAACGGAAATCAAAAACAGGCTTACTGCTGCCAAAGATTTGGCCGTAGTCATTGTCGAAAATGACGGCAGTATTTTCGTCTCCGAAAATCTGCAGCAAACCTGGCAGCCTGCCAAAGGAATATGATTATGCGCCGTAATGATTATCTGCTTTGTTTAGTCATCATCACAGCAGCACTGTGCGGGTTCTGGTATTCAGACAGCACTGCTGCGGACAGCAATGCCGTTGTACGCATCACCCGGCACCACGAGCTTATCCTGCAGCAAACACTGCGTGATTTTCCCGATCAGTATCTTTTGCCAACTGAACATGGCAGCCTGACGATCACCAAAGCAAACAGCAGCCTTCGCGTCAGCGAGTCCCCCTGCCCTGATAAGCTCTGCGAAAAGCAGGGCCCAATTACCGGCAGCGGTTCTATCGTCTGCATTCCCGAAGGCGTTATTATTGAAATAATAACTTCCAAAGAAGGAGACTCTCCTGATGCGCTCCTCCACTGATACGACAACTAAAACCATGCTTGTCCTGGCACTGCTGGCAGCGCTGGCAGTTTTGCTGCGTCTGGGCGAAAACCTGCTGCCCCTGCCTGTCCAATTGGGCGCAATTCGTCCGGGACTGGCCAATACTATTACTATTTTATGTTTATATTTGTTCGGTCTGCGCCTGACCGGGCTTTTTTTGACTGCCCGCGTTCTTCTGGTCGGACTTTTGAGCACAGGCCTTTTTACACCTGGTTTTCTTATCGGCCTTGGAGGAACGCTTTTAAGCCTGCTGCTGATGGAAGCAGGACGGCGCCGTCAGCTTTTTTCACCCTATGGTATCGGCATCCTGGGGGCTGCCGCACATAATACAGGTCAGATCCTGACTGCTTCCCTGATAATGCAAAGTTCCGCTTTATTCTCCCTGCTGCCGTTACTGCTCCTTTTATCATTGCCTTTCGGATTGCTGACCGGTGCTGTTGCCGCAAAAACATTACCGTTCCTGAAACAATATCTGCATTGAATTCACCGATCCTTCACTTTTACTAAGTTTCAGCTTATGATATAGTAAAAGATGATATCAGATAACGAAGGAAGTTTTTACATGAAAAAATTACTGCTTTTACTCTGCAGCATGCTGCTTGTGGCCGGCTGCGGTAAACCGGCTGCTACCCTGCCCACTGTTATCGGCAGCGGCAGTGTCGATATCCCAGCTTATAAAATAACAGCGCCTGCTGCCGGAAAAATCTTAGGACTGATCCTTGAATCTGGCGAACGTATCGGTAAAGGGCAGCCTTTATTTGCAATTGAACAGCCGGAGCTTGACGCCGCTGTTGAAGACGCTGCTACCGAAGCGGCCCGCGCCGATGCTGAGCTTACTAACCTGGAAAGCGGAAGCGGTGAACAGGCCATAGCCGCTGCTGATTATTCACTGCAGAGTGCCGAGAGCTCTTATCAGGCGGCGGAGCAGAACTATCAAAAAATGGCCTCTCTTTACGCTCAAAACGCTATCGCCAGGATCAAAGTGGAACAGGCACAGGCAGCACTGGCGGCAGCAGAAGCCAACCTGGAAGCCGCCAAAGCGCATCAGACACGTTTGACTGCCAAAGCTTCACCCGAAGCTATCGAACAGCAAAAGCAAGCAGCACTCCAGGCACAACAGCATTATCAACAGCTGCTGCAAAAACAGCAGGCCAACGAAGCCCAGAGCCCCTGTACCGGCATAGTGACGGAAAAACTGCTAAGCAGCGGAGATACAGCTGCTCAGGGACAACATATCCTGACTATCCGCGCAACCGAACAATGCCAGGTAAATCTGAAAATGCAGCCGCAGCAGGCCGCAGCTTTAAAAACAGGTCAGGAAGTAATTGCCGAGGCCGCTGTACTCAAAAACTTTCCCCGGTACTATCACAGCCATTGATAACGGTACTGTCACCATCATGCTGGAAAACAAACTGGAAGAACTAAAGGCAGCAATGGAAGTCAGCATCAGCCTGAAAAAATAAAACTTCCAAATAAAACATAATAATAAAACCTTCAGCACAGAAACTTAACGCTCTGTACTGAAGGTTTTACTTTTTCATCGATTCTGACATCAATAACGCTCTACCGCTACATCATGCGCCAGTTTGTACTTAAACTGCATCCCCGGTTTACAGCTGACATTTTTGCCTTTAAAAGCCAGACCTGCAAAAGGAACAGCCACACCTGCCGCCAGCGAAGTATAATTCATATCTCCTGAAAATTTTATTTCCTCATTATTCAATCTGAGCAGATAACCATTGGGCAGATAATAATCTTTAAGCCTCATCCTGATCACGCCCTTTTGTGACAGCAGCTTGCCTTTCTGCACTTTTTTCAGGTACCCTTCCAAAACAGTTCCTTTAGGAATGATGACCTCATCAGCAACACTGACAGCTTCCAATAATTTTACAGAAACAGTATCGCCGACTTTATTTCTCTTACTTTCCAGAAAATTCATCAGCTCTAACTGCAGCACAGTATCCTCTGGAATAGTAATGCCGGTTCTCGATATCTGCTGCTCTGCGGCCACCGAACTTCCGATCGGCAGGCAGACCGCGGCAACAGCCAGCAACCCGGACAGTAAACAACACAAAAATTTATGCACTTTTTTTGCCTTCTTTCACCAGCTGTAATTATTGTTTTTTCAGATCGTCGCTTCCCTTAACACCTGACAGCCACAAGCCAATCGCTACAACATTAATAAACTGCCCTAAAAAACCCTCCAGCAAAACCAGCATTTTTAAAAACCGCGACTCCGGCACAATATCACCGTAACCGATAGTCAAGATACTGACGCCGCTGAAATACAGGCAATCAAGATATCCATTCAGACGATTAACAGTACGCGGCAGCAATTGTTCGTTGCCGCCACTGTCCTTATGCGGCACCAACTCCCAAAAATGCGGAACATTACGCAAAACTGTACTTTCCTGCAGTTCAGTAACATGCATATCGCCGTCCCACTCCTTCACCAATCCTTCGACACTGGTCGTATTAGTAGCCACAAAATTTTCGGTGTCGCTGAAAAAATAATATAAATTGCCGAAGGCCAGCCAAATCATCAGATAGGCGCTGATAATAAGCATCATACGCCGCTGACCCGTAGTATTACTGTTGATTGCCGCCCAGATCGCAATACTGATAAAACTCAATAACAAGAACAGCAGCAGCAGAACGATGCCCAACAGCAGACCTGCCTTGAAGCGGCCATTGCCATAAATAACTATATAATCAAATAATACACTGGCGATCACGGGCGCGCTGGCCAAAAGACCCAGTGAGATCAAAAATTTATAAAAATTTTCGTCAAGCAGCTGCTTGTACCATTTTTTCAAACCAAAAACATCGATTTTTATTTTCATTCTGCTCATCTCTTTTCTTGCTGACTCTCTTTGCATTGTATCACGATTACAGGTATTTAAGAAAGTATCCTAAGAATTTTTTTATTTAAAAACCGGGCTTCAATATTATCGTAAATATATTATCTGCACGCTTTCTATGCTATAATAAATATGAACAACAAAAATTTATGTATCAGGAGGCAAATATCATGGCACTTTTAAACAAACTTGGCGAAATAGTTAAATCCGCCGCTGAAAAAACTGAAGAACTCACTAAAACTCTTGGTGAGAAAGCAGAAGCTGCCCTCGAAATCCAGCGCCTGAACTCTCAAGTCAATAAAGAACGCAGTAAAATCAGCGATACCCACAAAAAAATCGGTGAGATCCTGTGGGCTAAATTTGAAGCAGGCGAAGAAATACCTGAAGAATTCAAGGAACACTGCACTGCTATCAGTGAAGCTTTGACCAAAATCGATGAACACAAAGTCGCTATTGCCAAAATCAAAGCAACTGCCTTTGCCGGAGAAGAACCGAAAACATCCTGCCCGTCCTGTGGCGCTCAGGTGACGCTCAACTCAAAATTCTGCGGCGAATGCGGCGGTAAAATGCCGGTCCATGAACCGGAACCTGTTGAAGAAGAAGCTGCTCCTCTGACAGAGACAATCGACGAAACCAAAGCAGAAACTGCTGAAGTTGTGGATACTCCTGCCGAAGCAGAAGCTGCTGAAACTGAAAAAACAGAAACCAAAGCATAACTGTTATAAGAAAAACCAGTCCATATGGACTGGTTTTTTTATCTGTTCAAGATTTTACCTATATTTTTTATAGAAATAGAAATCTTTCCATCAGGGTTGCTGACAAATTCGATATAATCGTTATTTTCCAGGCATTCAGCCGGCACGATGATCTCGATCCCAGTATCGGTTTTGATCTTCATTGACTTACTCATGCGCAGAGCATAATTTTTATCAACCGGTACCTGCTCAGGAAGCTTCGCTTCTTCCAGGCCTTTTTGCAGCTCCTGCTGCAGAACCTCTGAATCAGAAAACACCTCTTTTACCAACGCTGCTGTTTCCAATTTACTGTCAGTTTCAGCTGTTTCCGCCAGATAGCTTTTGACCTTAGCAACGGCTTCTGTGCTGCTGTACCCGTAGTTTTCAGCGATCTGTCCTGCCATTTCCGTTACCAGCTTCACTGTTTCCCTCGTTGAGGTGTTAGTGCTGCACTGCAAAATACGCTGCGGCAAAATATAGACATCTTCTCCGCCTATACTGCGTTTTTTATCAGCAAAACGCAGCTCGCCGCTGGCAACATTAACTAAAGCAAAGGTATTGACCTTCTGCACCGGATTAGGCAGGATTGCATAGTGGCGAATGATCTCATTGCGTACGGCAGTGCCATCGTTGACTACCTGATGGGTATACGCGGGCCGGCTGCCATAAAGCATCACTCCCAAATAACGCTCCGTTTCGATCGTAAAATCGCAAACTACTACATCGACTATATCTGTCTCACCAGCATCTGTAAGGCAGGTATCCAGATCCTTGCAGATGCCGGCGCTGAAATCAGAGAAAGTGATATGCTCATCCAAATAATTTGATGCCGTTTGACTGAAAATGCTCTCAGGCAGGAACTGACCCGTTTTAGCCGACGCGTCCTTGAATAATTTATCGATATGCCCCGCCAGAAAATCATAAGTACCAGGCGCGCCCATATCCAGCTCTGCACCAGAATAGATGGTAGCCCCTGAATTAAAATCCATAATATGCAAAATCGCTTTGCTGATAACTATCATTTTTTCACCAACTTTTTTAAACTCGTAGTGCTATTATACCACAAGGGTATGTATTCTCACTAGGCTCGAAAACACCTCGCCAAGTGTTCAAACGATACCACAAGGGTATGTATTCTCACCAGGTTCGAAACTTTGCCAAATGTTCACAATACTAAGACAAATGCCCTTTATAGCCTGCCGGTTATGTGATAAAATAAAAGCAGTTTATAAATATTATACGGGAGCAAAAACAATGGAACGTCAACGATTCCTGCCGCTGCTGGCAGTCATTATCTTTATCTGGGCCCTCTGGCGCTATGAAGCGGCGCTGGCCCTGCTCGGCTTCTTCTGCAATTTAATCATGCCTTTTATCATCGGCGGCTGCCTGGCATTTATCGTCAATGTTCCTTTGGTGCATATCGAACGCCTCTGGCAAAAACTGTTTGCACGCTTTTCTTCAGACTGGCCCCAAAAAATCAAACGTCCGGTCTGTCTGATCTTCACCCTGACTCTTATTATTGGCATCGTTCTGATCGGCGGGCTCAAAATTGGCCCCGATCTGCACCAAAGCTTTAATATGATCGTAAAAACACTGCCTAAAGCATCTGCCGAACTGACCGTCTCCCTTAAAGAAAGATGGTCCGAACTTGCCCTTTCGCCTGACACACTGGATTACCTGCAATCGCAATGGTCAGAACTGCTGCGTGCTGTAGACAGCTACTGGGAAAATAATAAAACAACTTTATTCTATAATACATTAAATATCACGACATCCCTGATCTCACTGGTCAGCAATATTGTTATCGGCGTCGTTTTTGCGGTTTACCTGTTGCTGAATAAAGAAACAATCTCCCGGCAAACCCGTAATATGATTTTAGCATTCTGCAGCGGTAAACGCGCGGCTTACCTGCTTGATCTAGGCAGTGCCGCTCATACTATTTTCTCCGGTTACATCGGCGGTCAGCTGCTCGAAGCTTTCTGCCTGGGATTATTATGCCTCGCCGGGATGCTGCTTTTAGGGCTGCCCTATGCTCTGTCAATTTCGGTCATCGTTGGCTTTCTGGCTATTATCCCGATCATCGGCACTATCATCAGCGCCCTTTTAGGTCTTATTCTTATTGGGCTCGCCGCCCCCGGCAAAATCTGGCTGTTTATTCTTTTCTTCTTCGTACTGCAGCGTATCGAAGGCGATATCCTTTATCCTAAAATCGTCGGCAAATCTGTTGGTTTATCCGAGATCTGGGTTTTGGCAGCAATTACTGTCGGCGGCAGTCTTTACGGTGTTTTAGGCATCATCGTCAGCGTGCCTGTTGCTTCGGTGATAGCCTACATATTATCTGACAGTGTGAAAAAGCGTCTGCAGCAGAAAAACATTGACATTGAACAGCAAAATCCATAAATATCAGTTTTTTTCTTTAAGTGACTTTGCAACAAACATCGTTTGTGCTATAATAATCTAGTAATCATGCGGGTGTAGCTCAGTGGTAGAGCAGCGGCTTCCCAAGCCGCGTGTCGCGAGTTCGAATCTCGTCTCCCGCTCCAAAGTAAACCTCAGACGCAGACTTTGTTCTGCGTCTTTTTTATTTTTCAGGTTCAGTAAAACCGTGTGCCTAATGAATATATCTATAAAATAGAAGTTCAAATAAAATAAACATAGCCTCCGTCTTTTGACGGAGGCTATGAGGGAAATATTTTCAAGCAAAGTAGAGGGTTAAAGAACTTCGCTAAAAACCAGTTTCAACATTATTTAATTTTTCTTTCAGTAACTCTATTTCACGACTTTGTCTTACAAGTTTATTATTCTGTTCTTCCAGTTTTGCTAACAGCATTTTGATTTTTTCATCTTGCTCAGCCATATTAGCGTCCACTTCCTTACGGCTGTAAAGTATGTCTCTCGGCTCTTTCGTACGGTCTCTTGCACGGTCAAGGGCAAAGTTCACGCCAAAATTGCCCATCTTGCGGCCGCCTTCCGATACGCCTAAGCCCAAAGAAAACATTACTTTTCATTAGGGCGTAGAAACCGCCCATCGCTACCGCGCTTTTGCCGCCGTAGCCGCCGACCGCCATCGCAAATTCACCTTTGTTTCCATCCTGGAAGCGGGGGTGTAAGCCTGCCATCGCTGCTGATAACGCACCGACGCTGTCGATTTCGTCTCCCAGCTTGCTGATATCTTTATTGATAGTGCTGATGTCCTGCTGCACGGCATACAGCTGGCTGCCGTTGACCGCGTCTGTAGACGCAGCGCTGACTTCGCCTGCAGCTACATTAGTGATCGTGGTACCGCCGCTGCCTTCCAGTACGATTTTATTTTTATTGACGTTACCACTGCCATCTACTTCATACTTGACCGCTGAATCAGATACTGCTTTCAGCTGGTCTTCGGTTGCCGCCTGGCCACTGGTGATGTTATCTGCATCCCAGGTCGTATTGGTCAGACCGCCGATAGTTCCTGCCGCGCCGTCGATGCTGACGCTGCCGGCCGTAATAGTATCGCTGCTTCCATCCAGCATGATATTACCAGTGCTGATCGTGCTATTGGCTCCGTCCAGCATAATATTGCCGCTGCCAAGGTCGATTGCTCCGGCATTGCCGTCGATTTTAACGTCACTGCCGATCTGCAGTTCGTCAGCCAGCGCCAGTTCATAATCAATGCCGTCATCCGCGTTGGTAGTTTCCGTGATCGTGATGTTGCCGTCAGTATTGGATACCGTATTATGTGCTGCTGCCAGATCCGCTATATCAGCCATTTCATCGCTGATTGCTTTCAGCTGGTCTTCCGTCGCTGCCTGTCCGGAAACATAATTATCTGCGTCCCAGGTCGTATTGGTCAAACCGCCGATAGTGCCTGCGTCACCGTCAATGACAACGCTTCCTGCTGTGATCGTGCTGGTATCGCCGTCAAGTACGATATTGCCATTACCTACGTCGATACTGCTGGCGATCTCCAGATCGTCAGCAAGCTTGACTTCATAATCAGTACCGCCGGCACTGTTAGCAGTTTCAGTAAGTTCAATATTATTGTCGCCAGACGTTACTGTATTATGTTTAGCTGCTTCCTGCTGCACTGCATATAACTGGCTGCCGTTGACTGCGTCTGTAGATGTAGCGCTGACTGCGCCTGCCGCTACGTTTTGGATCTGACGTGTTGCGCCTGAGCTGCCCACGCTGACCACGCCCACTACATCAGTCACGCCGGCCCATTTACTTGAACTGCTGTGTGCCGTGACGATATTAATGGCTGCTGCGACGGAATTACTACCCAATGCTACGCTGTCTTTCAGCGTAATGCTGATTTTATTACCCAAAGCAAAAGAATCCGTGGCACTGCTTTCTATCTTATTACTCTCGCCAACAGCGGTACTGCGAGCCGCCTGTACTGTATTTGAATAGCCAAAAGCGTTAGATCTCGCTCCACTGGCCGTATTTAGAGCACCAAAAGCATTAGAAATCCCACCACTGGCCGTATTTCCACGACCAAAAGCACTGGCAAATTCACCACTGGCGGCATTATCAGCACCAAAAGCACTTGAACTCCTGCCACTAGCCGTATTATCACGTCCAACAGCACTGGCATAAGCAGCTGTCGCATTATTCAGATATCCAACAGCGCTAGAACTTTCACCACTGGCCGTATTATTGTAACCAAAGGCACTAGAACTCTCACCACTGGCCGTATTATTGCGACCAAAAGCACTGGCACTCTCTTTACTTGCAATGTTTTTATTGCCAATGGCCGTGGCATTAACTCCGCTGGCCACATTAAGATACCCAACAGCAGTAGTATTAGCCTCAATGGCTTCATTCGTATAGCCAAAGGCGCTGGCATACTGAGCGCTGGCTGTATTCAAATAACCAAAAGCGCTGCTACGGTTTCCACTGGCTGTATTACTTCGGCCAAAAGCAACAGAACTCTGCCCACTGGCTGTATTTGAGTAACCAAAAGCACTCGATGCATTTCCTGACGCCGTATTACTATTGCCCACTGCAGAAGCCAAACCACTAGTAGCATTATTTCCTACTCCTAACGTGATGGAATATTGCCCTGATGCAACATTATTTCCGCCTACTGCTATAGCATATATAGCGCCCGCAGTATTTTTATAACCGGCAGCCAAACTGAACTGTCCTGTTGCCAAATTACCACTGCCAAAAGCAGCGGCATGAGGGGCTGATGCCTCATTGTTATAACCGACAGCAGTAGAACTCATTCCTGACGCAATAAGATCTGTTCCCGCAATGACTGAATTGATTCCTGTTCCCGAACCAAAAACAGGCGCCGCCTGCACTGCATTGCCACAATAAAATGCTGCTCCGGAAAAAATACAGGTACTTAAAAAAATTGACAGTTGTTTTTGCAATTTACCCTTTTTTAATTTTTTCATCCACTATTCCCCTTTTCACTTTTTTATCCCAATAGCCATGGACTTTCAACTTTCCCTCTCTCCAGGCTATATAGAAAACAGCATCTTTTCCTTCTTTAAATTCATGTATATTCCTTATACTTAATTAGTTAATAAATTTAAAACTATTATTGCTGTTGATATATTATCATAATTGTCCCCCCCCGCAAGACATTTTTGTTCCAAAATAAATTTCCTTTCACTAGTCTTGCTTACCGGAACCTTTTTAGGCTGCATATTTGCTCAAAAAAACAGACCCATCGTTCTTTAAACGATGGGCTTCGAGTGCCAAATTTACTACAAATATGCACTTATGATCACAGCTAATGCCTCGTCATTCAATCGGAGTATTAGTGGATAATATTATTTCACCTTTGCTAAAAACTATTACTCAGCTTTCGCTTTTGACAGCATTTGAATTTGTTCGTTTGGTACAGCCAAATGCAACGTCTATTTACTTTATCCAAAACAAAACCTCCGCCTAAAGACGGAGGTTTTGGGGGAAATATTTTTAAGTAAAGTAGAGGGTCAAAGAACTTTACTAAAAAACTCTTACTATTATTCAGCTTTCACTTTTAACAGCTCTATTTCCTGCAAAAGTATTTGGATTTGTTCATTTTGTGCAGCCAATGCAGCATCTACTTCCTTACGGCTGTAAAGTATGTCTCTCGGCTCTTTCGTACGGTCTCTTGCGCGGTCAAGGGCAAAGTTCACGCCAAAGTTGCCCATCTTACGGCCGCCTTCTGATACGCCTAAGCCCAAAGAAAACATTACTTTTTCATTAGGAGCGTAGAAACCACCCATCGCTACCGCGCTCTTACCGCCGTAACCGCCGACCGCCATCGCAAATTCACCTTTGTTTCCATCCTGGAAGCGGGGGTGTAAGCCTGCCATCGCCGCCGACAGCGCGCCGACGCTGTCGATTTCGTCTCCCAGCTTGCTGATATCTTTATTGATACTGCTGATGTCCTGCTGCACGGCGTACAGCTGGCTGCCGTTGACTGCGTCGGTTGACGTGGAACTTACTTCACCCGGGGCAACATTAGTAATCGTAGTACCACCATTACCGCCCAGTGTGATTTTACTATTATCAACGTTACCATTGCTGTCTGTGTCATATTTTACGGCCGAATTAGAAACAGTTTTCAGCTGGTCTTCGGTTGCTGCCTGGCCACTGGTGATGTTATCTGCATCCCAGGTCGTATTAGTCAGACCTCCGATAGTTCCTGCCGCGCCGTCGATGCTGACGCTGCCGGCCGTAATAGTATCGCTGCTTCCATCCAGCATGATATTACCAGTGCTGATCGTGCTATTGGCTCCGTCCAGCATAATATTGCCGCTGCCAAGGTCGATTGCTCCGGCATTGCCGTCGATTTTAACGTCACTGCCGATCTGCAGTTCGTCAGCCAGCGCCAGTTCATAATCAATGCCGTCATCCGCGTTGGTAGTTTCCGTGATCGTGATGTTGCCGTCAGTATTGGATACCGTATTATGTGCTGCTGCCAGATCCGCTATATCAGCCATTTCATCGCTGATTGCTTTCAGCTGGTCTTCGGTTGCTGCCTGGCCGGACACATAGTTGTCCGGATCCCAGTCTGTATTAGTCAGTCCGCCGATTGTTCCTGCAGCACCATCAATAGTGATCTGGTCTACAGTTATGGAATTATTGGTTCCGTCAATCACGATATCACCAGTACTGATCGTGCTGTTGTCACCGTCGATAACGACATTGCCATTGCCTACGTTGACACTGCCGGCGATTTCCAGATCGTCACCCAGACCAAGCTCATAATCAATACCACCAGATGCATTAGTTGTCGAATTGATACTAATATTGCCATCTGTATTGGATACCGTGTTATGCTTAGCAGCAGCAGCGGCGGCGGCAGCAGCGGTGTCAGAAACAACTTTCAGCTGATCTTCGGTCGCTGCCTGGCCGCTGGTATAAGTAGTTCCATTCCAAGTTTTATTTGTCAGACCACCTATAGTACCAGTAGCACCGTTAATGGTGACTTTAGTAGCACCACTGCCGGCTGTGATGGAGTTAGCAATATTCAGATCGTTCCCCAGGGCAATTTCATAATTATCACTGCCATCAGCATTAGTAGTTTTCGCAACAACAATATTATTATCACCGGCTTTTTTTGATACTGTAGTATGCTTGGCGGCCTCCTGCTGTACAGCATATAACTGACTGCCATTGACAGCTTCAGTAGAAGCAGCATTTAATGCACCAGCCTTTACATTGGTGATAATAGTACCACCAATGCCTCCTAAAGTAATATTGTTATAGTTGATGTTGCCATTACTTACGTCAAATTTAACAGCACTTTGTTCTAAATAATACAATTGGCTACCGTTAATCGCGTCAGTGGAAGTAGAATGTACTGCGCCGGCACCTACATTTTGAATTTGACGTGTCATTCCAGCCTTGCCAACACTGACAACACCGAGTCCATCACTGGTACCAGCCCATTTACCGAACATATTGTGCCCACTAAGAGAATGATGTCCCGTTGCTTCAGACTCATAACCCAAAGCTACACTATATCCATATGTTATTTTTGCAAGACCGCCTAAGGCATAAGAACCAGGGGCACCAATTGTAATATTATTGTTATTGCCAACAGCTGTACTTGAATTACCATACACTTCATTTCCAATACCAAACGCATTAGAATACTGACCAGCAACTGTGTTTTTATGGCCAAATGCATTGGAATCCGTTGCAGTACCGGAAAGTGTATTTTCTGAACCCACAGCAGAGCCAAATTGAGAATTGGTACTTACGGTATTATTGATACCCAAGGCAACAGAATACTCACCATAAGATTTGTTGCTATAACCAAAGGCACTAGAATCAAGGCCGCTGGCTGTATTGTTTGCACCAAAAGCACTGGTATAATTACCATTCGCGATATTGGTATAGCCAAAAGCATTGGATCCCATACCGCTCGCAAGATTATTCTCGCCCGCAACGACAGAACCTAACCCAGTCCCAGCACCAAAAACCGGCGCCGCCTGTACCGTATTTCCAAAATAAAAACCTACTCCGGAAAAAACACAGGTACTCAAGAAAATTGCCAGGTGTTTTTGTAATTTACTTTTTTTGATTTTTTTCATACATCATTCCCCTTTTTAATTTTTTTTATCCCCAATAGCCTTGGATTTTTAACTTTCCCTCTCTCCAGGCTATATAGAAAACAGCATCTTTTCCTTCTTTAAATTCATGTATATTCCTTATACTTAATTAGTTAATAAATTTAAAACTATTATTGCTGTTGATATATTATCATAATTGTCCCCCCCCGCAAGACATTTTTGTTCTAAAATAAATTTTCTTGCAACAGTCTTGCTTACTGGAACCTTTTTAGGCTGCATATTTGCTCAAAAAAATAGACCCATCGTTATCCTAACGATGGGCTCTACGGACTTGCTGACAATATCTTTTTCAAACGGGTTTTGAAAACAGATATCCTTTCATGAATCCGTCTTTACCACGCCAAAAAGGCAGGCTGAAAATCCCCTTTAAAAGGAATTTTCAGCCTGCCTTTTTCTGTCATTCACCTATTTATTTTGCAAAACATACTTAATAAAAACCCTGCTGCCTTCGTACAGCACGATCATCGGCACAGCCAGCAGTGTTCCTGCTACCAACGCCACCTTCAAATAAATAAAAAACGCTTCAGCCGGACGCATATAATACAAATTAACGGCGGGAGCAGTCAAAAATGCGACGATCGCATCGATAAACCCCCAGCAAAGTCCTGTACAAACTGCCAAAGCAGCCAGACATTTCAAAAAACGCCGGCGCAGCTCGCTTAAATGTTCCAGCATTGTCATTTCTTCAATTCCCGGAGAAGCTGCCCTGCTGTTCATAAGCCGGCCATCATTTCCCTTCGCTGTCTGCTGCTTTAAGATCTGCTGCCGCTGTCACTTCCCGATCAAGCTTTTTCGTCTCTGTTTCCACTGTATTTACCGCCTGCTTGAATTCGCGCATACTTTTACCAAGGGCAGAACCTATATCCGGTAATTTCCCCGGTACAAAAAAAATCAGTGCAATAACTAAAATCAACAGTAATTCCGGTAAACCCAAGCCAAACATAAAGGTTTCCTCCTTTGCTAATCAATCGTGATCAATTCGTATTTATCATTACCCATTTGCAGTTCGCGCATATAGGATAACTGGCGCAGACCGTGCCGCGATTCGATACGTTCCACCAGATCATGGTTTTCTGTCTGCGGGCGGGCATAGACCAGATCAATAGAAGCCTGATCGACAGCCAGAAGATCGGTCGAAGCTACAATGCCGATATCGGGAATAGTCGGCTCGGCCGCTCCCACCCCCGCACAATCGCAATCAACAGACATCCTGCGCATAACATTGATATAAACGATATGTTTTCCAAAATGATCGATCGTCGCTTTAGCCGATTCCGCCATATTCTCCATCAGCTGTTCCTTGTCCGGCCATTTTTCCCATGACATACCAGGATCACTGACTCCGTGTACCTGCTCTTTGCCGATTCTGCCGTCAGCGCAGCCGATAGCCAGATTTTTCATAGACCCGCCGAAACCACCCATAGCATGCCCTTTAAAATGCGTCAGCACCAGCATAGAATCATAATTAACGATATTTTTACCCATGGAAACTTCCTTGAAATGCCTGCCGCCGCGTACAGGCAGCAGCACTGTACCCTCTGCATCCATGATATCCACCGGGCAGAACGTCCAGCCGTTGACACGCAGGGTTTCAATGTGATCAGCGGTCGTATATCTATCGCCATGATAAAGAGTATTCGTTTCTACTAAAACGCTGTCAGGGATCTGCCGCTGCAAATCCCGCACCATTTCCCGCGGCAGAATGTTGGGCCCATGCTGCTCGCCGGTGTGAATCTTGATAGCGACCTTACCGTAAATATTTTCATTGATCAAATTATAAAGCTTCAGCAAATGCTCGCTGTCGATATGTCTGGTAAAATAAACCCTGGCGCTGGAATAGCTGCTAACCCGGTCAGCAGCTACCTTCTGACTGCCAAGTACCGGATCGTCTGCCAGCACCTGATGCAACCCCTGTAAATTATAAGCAGCGGCGCCTACCACTGCCGTACCGGCAACTTTTAAAAAATCGCGTCTGGTAATCTTTTTCATGATCACTGCCTCCTTATCAGACTGATAAACATCAGCTATCTGCATGCCTTCAGTACCTCTAACTGTAATTTCATTCTAGCTCCTGGAGTTAACTTTAAGTCAAGTGAAAATTTTTTAGTTTGTTTGATATTTTTGTGAACTTACGCTTTTTCGGCTTCAGCATACATTTTTATTGCCGCTCTGCCCGGCTCCGTTTAACCGCAAATAAAAAACAGGCCCCGCCGAAAGCGGGGCCTGCTGCAATCACTTATTAACTTTTACTGCTCAATAATAATCCAGCTCGCGTTCAAAAATAGCGCCGGTTGCAGGATTAAATTTTACTTCGCCTTTAAATTTTACTGTGGTAAATTTAGCTTCATAGTAAGAATTGTTACCGTCTTTATCCATGCTGACAACGATATTACGGGCATCAGGATAAGCGTCAAGTACTGCCAGTTCAATATCAGCCGGGGTTTTATTGATAATAGTGCTGCCTTTAATAAAAGTAGCGCCTTTAACTTCGATCTCTTCTACTTTAGCGGTAGCAGTTTTTACTTCTACATAATAATATTCCAAAGTATCAGGATCCTGGAAGGTAATATGGCTTTCGTCGCCTTTAGTTGTATACCCGATCAGATTACAGGTCGCCGGGATTTCTGCTTTAGCTGCTTCGATCGCCGCCCGGCTTTGTCCAAGCTGGCCGGGAGCAGGAGCCGCCATGGCCATAGCGCCTACGCACAAAACTGCTAAGGCCGCCAGTACTGAAAAAATATTTTTCAATTTCATTTTACTTCACATCCTTAAATTATTTTGTCTTACTTCTTATATATATCATACAAAACATTTTTGTTACTTTCAACTGGATACTATCGATTATTTTAGTTTATTAATTAAATTAGCCCATATTATGATTATTGCAAGTCTTACTTTATCCCAACATCAAGCTTAGACAAATTTAACGGCTTCACTGGTCCCGTAATCCCGCACCGATAAAAACAGACCTCCAGGCACGATATGCCCGGTGCCGGCTGATGTATCCGCTCTATTCTGCCGGCTGTTTCGCTTCTTCCTTACATACCGTCGTTTCTTCATCTTTAAAAAAGTATTTCATCACGCCGCCGACCAGCCCCTGCACCAAAAGAAATTTGTATTCGTTTTCAATCCGTCTTACTTCCCGCTGTACTTCTCTTTTAATGATCCAGAAGGACAAAGCTACGCCCAGCATCGCCCCAAACAGCGCTCCAAAAAATGCGATCCAGATCGCAGGTATCGAAATATTGATCATTATTGCCACCGCCTGTCTGTTTTCTTTGACTTCAAAATATCATATTCGCCTGGGACTGTCAAATTAAAGAAATTTCCTGCTTTCTTCTCTTGCAACCAACAGGATAAATATTATATAATATTAAAACAGTTCCAATACTTTTAAAAGTGAAAGGGTTGTTACCAATGGAGAAAATTTACGAAGGCAAAACCAAAACAGTATATTCCCTGGAAAACGGCAATGTACTCTTAAAATTCAAAGATGACTGCACCGGCAAAGACGGTGTTTTTGATCCCGGTGAAAACAGCATCGGTCTGACTATCGAAGGTATCGGCAAGGCAAATCTCGAAACCTCTATCCACTTTTTCGAGATCCTCAAAAAAGAAGGCGTCAAAACCCACTATGTCAGCGCAGATATCGACAACGCTACTATGGAAGTCCTGCCTGCTAAAGTATTCGGCAAAGGCCTGGAAGTCATCTGCCGTTTGAAAGCAACCGGCAGCTTCATCCGCCGCTACGGCGATTATATTGCTGACGGCACTGTGCTGGAAGGCGGTTACGTGGAAGCAACTCTGAAAGACGACGCTAAAGGCGACCCGCTGATCACTTCCGAAGGTTTGGCTGCTCTCGGCATCATGAACCAGGAAATGTTCAACAGCATGAAGGAACAAACCCTGAAAATCACCAAAATCGTGGCTGCCGACCTTGCTAAAATGGGTCTGGATCTGTACGATATCAAATTCGAATTTGGTTACAACAACGACGAAGTAATCCTGATCGACGAGATCGCCAGCGGTAATATGCGCGTTTATAAAGACGGCAAATATGTTGACCCGATCGCCCTGACTTCGATCATCCTCGGTAAATAAATCCCTGTATCTGAAGGCACAGCTTCTGCTGTGCCTTTTTTGCTTCTTAGCGGCGTTGATGCTATAATTATTACAAAGCGATTACAGTGCGCTTTAATTTTTAAGGCAAAGGAAAGATAGCTTATGGACAAATTAGACCCGCGCAAGATTTATGACGACTTACATCAAATTCCTGAACTCGGTTTCGAAGAGTTTAAAACCTCCGCCTATCTGGCAGATAAATTAGAAGCACTGGGCTATAAAGTTACCCGCAATGTTGGCGGCACCGGCGTTATCGGCGAAATCAAAGGCTCAGAGCCCGGACCTGTAATGATGCTGCGTGCCGATATGGACGCACTGCCCTTTCTGATCGACGGCGAAAAGAAAAATATTCATGCCTGCGGCCACGACGCCCATTCCGCCATGCTTTTAGCCGCTGCCTCCGAGCTGGTAGGCAAGGTTAAACGCGGCACCCTGCGCATCCTGTTCCAACAGGGTGAAGAAACCTTAAAAGGCGCTTTGGCAGTTATTGATGCCGGCGTAATTGAAGACGTCGATATCGCTCTTGGTCTGCACATCCGTCCTGTACAGGACATTGCCTACGGCGAAATGTCGCCAGCAGTGCGCCATGCTTCCAGCACCTTCGTTAACGTCGTTATCAACGGTTTATCCAGTCACGGCGCACGTCCGCACCTGGGTGTCAACGCAATCGAGGCAGCCGCTGTCGCTATCAATGCGATTACGGCTATTAAAATCAATCCTATCATCCCCTGGTCCTGTAAAGTTACCGGCATCAAAGGCGGCGGCGTAGCCCCCAATATCATTCCTGATAAAGTTGAAATGATCGTCGATGCCCGCGCACAAACCAACGAAGCTATGACCGAACTGCTGGAAAAACTGCGCCGTGCAGTTACCAATGCTGCCGCTGCTCTTGGGGCTACTGCCGAAGTCACTACTCCCGGCGGTGTGATCCCCGCTGCTGAATACGATGACGAACTGACTGCAGAAGTTGCAGAATGTATCGTCGAGGTAGTAGGCGAAGAAAAACTCGCGAAAGAACTCGTTAACCCCGGCGGTGAAGATTTCCACTACTTTGTTAATAAATATCCCCATATCAAAGCTGCTTACTTCGGTGTCGGCGCAGCTGCAGCTCCGGGCCTGCATCATCAGGATATGCAGCTGAACAAAGAAGCTCTGCCCAGCGGTACTGCGGTCCTCGTTAAAATGGTAGAACGTAAATTAGGCTGATCACTGTTTATTTTTCGTTGCTGAATTATATATAACTGCAAAAACTCAGACTTCCATAAATTATGAAAGTCTGAGTTTTTTATTACTGTACTATGCTTAACTCATTTTCGTATATTTATTTAAGCTGACTGTAAACATTCTGGTCAACAGGCTCCAGCCAGGTAGTACCTGCACCCTTGCTCATAATCGACAGATGCTGGAACCAGCTGTTGCCGGCAGCGCCATGCCAGTGTTTAGTCCCTTCCGGGATCGTCACACTTTCACCGGCTTTCATTTCTACCGGATCCTGTCCCCAGATCTGATAATATCCACGGCCTGATACCCCGACCAGGACCTGACACGAACCGCTGTGAGTATGCCAGTTATTGATACAGGACGGAGCAAAAGTCACGTTAGACACACTTACAGTATCGTTAGCCATGGGAAAAAGAAAGCTCTGTCCGGTAAAATATCTGGCATAAGCCGCATTATCATTACCGATAGGAAATACTGTACCACCTGCCTGCAGCAGCGACGCGCTGATTATCTTTGTCTGTTCCTCTGTCACAGGCTCACCGGCTGCCAAAGCTGCATCTGTACCGCCCATGACCGCAGCAGCCACAACCAGAGCCGCAGCTATTCCTCTAAAAGTGTTTTTGTTGAATCTCTGCCAAAATTTCATATTATTTTCCTCCTCATAATAAATCATTTGTTTATCAACTTCTGGATCAGATTGCTAGTGCTTTCGAAGCCGGATGCCTGTTTAATAAAGCATATGTTTCCGGCTGTAACAAATTCTCATAATTTCTCAGCTGATAATCTGCCAGTTCCGCAACCAGCTGCAAACTGTTGATTTTATCAAGCAGCGTTTCACGAGCCTCTGCCAGCAGCTTTTTACGCTCCTGTATCGTAGCATCACCCTTTTCTGCCAGCCGAATATAATCAATGATATGTTCCAGTGACATCCCGCTGGCTTTCAGCTTTTTGATAAAATTGATAAAATTTACAAAATACTCATCATAATTGCGGATCCCGGCCGCATTCCGTGGCACCGGAGGCAGCAGCCCGATCCTTTCATAATATCTTAAAGTATCAGTTGACATATTGGTTTTTGCGGCAATTTCCCGAATCGTCATTTTTACTCCTCCTCACAGTGATTATGCCTGAGCTGATAAATACTGTAATCGACATTATCCAGCAGCTGTTGTTTAAAATGGATATCATCCAGCAGATAAAAGCGCAGATTTTTCAGCAGCTTGATTTTCTGTTCCTCTGTATTATCGCTGTGCTCAATGATATTTAAAGCTGCTTTTAACCGCTCCGGCCGCTGTTCTGCCGACTGCAGCAGCTGCTGTAAATTCTCCTGCGTACATTTCTGCATCTTTTCCATAGCTACTCAGCCCCACTAAAAATTCTCTCTTTAAACTTTTCCATAACACGTGTTCCCGGATCACTTTCATTATAAATTATTCTTTCTTATATGTATAATACCTATTTCTCATATCCATCAATGCCTTTTAGGCATTGATTTTCCACGACTGTACAAATAAAAAAAGTGCAAGCGCAATCACTTCTGGTGATCTGCACTTACACTTTCTGACCACAGCCTCTGATTCAGCTGCAACTGTCTGCTATTGCTTTTATCTTCACTGTTCCCTATTATTATATGTTTTCACAAAATTTTTGGCAAACTCAATAAATTTCGTCGTCGTTACACTGAAAGGCTGTCGTTTTTTCCAGGCCAGCACTGTAGTAGCAGCAAGTTCAGGATACAGCGGCAGCGAACAGACCTGTGAGCGGTCCAAAAAAGGCCGTGAACCCTCAATATGAAAAGCATATCCCAGCCCGTTCCGTACCATTATCGAAGCATTCGTACTCATATTGCAGGTATACGGAACCCTGACCTGCGGAAAATAATCACCAAACCAGCTGACCAGCTCATTTTGCACTTTCAGCCGTGCGGGAAAAAGCAGCTCCTTCCCCACCAGATCTGCCGCCGTAACAAAGCCCTTTTGCACCAGCGGATCTTCGGCAGGCAGCAGCACGGCCCAGCGTTCTTTGACCCCCAGACGGATAAAATCATACCTGTCAATATCCACGGGTTCCAGAAACAAAGCAATATCTGACAGACCTTTTTCGATACGTTCATTAGTATAATCCGCATTACCGGCATATAATTCGTAAGTTACAGCAGGATATTTTTCTTTAAAAGCCCGGAACATTTCAGCAATGACCTGTACGGAAGCCAACTCGCCGCAGCCCACCGATACTACGCCGTTGATCAGCTCGTCGCGTTCTGTCAGTTCTTTTTCCGTTTTATCTGCCAGATCAACGATCTCCTCGGCCCGCCGGCGCAGCAGCATTCCTTCGTCAGTCAACGTCACCTTACGCGCGCCGCGCGAAAACAGCGTTACTCCCACATCTTCCTCTAACTGTGCCAGCTGTCGGCTCAATGTCGGCTGCGTGATATGCAGCAGCTCAGCCGCTTTTGTGATATTCTCCTCACGTGCCACTGCCAGAAAATACCTCAGTATCCGCAATTCCATTGCCTCTGCCTCCTTTTATCCTGGTCAACTGCATCTGCCTGTTCTGTCCTTTTCTTTCTATCATAAAGTATTTTTATGCTCTCAGGCAAGCTTTATCTGTCCTTAAACATAGAAAAGGCATTATTTCCCCAAGGAAACAATGCCTTTCTTTACTGCTATTTATTCAGCCGCTGGCCGATTTTCAGCATATACATCGGGTCAACGTTCTGCCCATCGACAAAAACCTCAAAATGCACATGTGGGCCGGTACTATATCCACTGCTGCCGACAAAGCCGATGATCTCACCCTTACGCACGCTTTGACCGGGCGCAACGGCAATCCCGCTCATATGCCCGTAAGCAGTTTCATAACCGTTGCCGTGATCGATACGTACATATCGTCCATAACCGCCGTTCCAACCGGCAACCTCTACCGTCCCCATCGCACTGGCGTAAACCGGCTCGCCGAATTCAACAGCAATGTCAACCCCGGGATGCCAGTCGTAACCGCCACCGATCGGTCCCGTACGTCCACCGTAGGGAGAGCTGATCGTACCACCTTTGGTCGGCCACAGATCAGGAAAGACCGAGCGTTTATTATTGCGCCCTTCCAACTCCGAAAGCAGTTCACTCATCGAAGTTTTCTTCTCGTCGATCTGCTGCGCCATATTTTTATTCTGAGCCGTCAGTACTGCCGCCATTTCCTTCACGCCCAAATCAGCAGGACCTCCCTGTCCCAAGTAACGAGGAGCATTGCCTGCCGTTGCCGTTTCGCCTGACGCGCTGCTCAAATCACTGCCCAGCTTAGTACTATCAGTGTCACGAATCAATGCCCGGCGCAGTTTAGTTTCCAATGTCGTGATTTCAGACATATCACGCAGCATTTTTTCGTTATCCGCCAGCAGGCTTTGCAGCTGTGCTTCCAACTCGCCTTTTTTAGCCTGATATTCTAAAAAATCAGTCCGTTCCTGACGGAACTGATAAAAATTATAACCCATATAACCAAGCGCGCCCACCATACAGACAGTACATATCAATACAGCGCCGGCCAGCAATTTAAACCGCCGGGCGCCAAAATGGTAAACTTTCTGCCCTTCCGCCCGAGGTACTGTAAAGGTATATTCTTGCTGTTTCTGTAAATCTTTTTCTTCCATATTTTAACCTCTTATCTAAAATACCCTAACTTCTGACCTGCTGCCAGCAGCCTGTGCCCAATAAAAGGCAGACTTTCCAGATCATCCTTACCCATACCGCCCACTGCCAGCAATACGCCGCCGTAAACAGGCACAGCCACGGCAATAGCCGCTAAAATCGCCCAGGCTCCCCAGCTTACCGCCAGCGTGATCACGCCATAAACAGCCGCTCCCATAGCTGCGGCTGACACAGCAGGCTTAAATACACCGCTGAAGGATAAAGCAAAACCTGTATATTTGTAAATAAAAATCATATTTAAAACTGCTGCCAGGCCAAAATCCACTACCGTAGCCATTGCCGCACCTTTGATACCCAAAGTCGGTATTGCCGTCAGCGTCCAGCTTAAAAACACCTTGACCGCAGCCGCTAAAATCATATTGATGACCGGGATCGAAGTCCGACCCAGCCCCTGCAGAATTCCTGTACTGATCTGATGCAGACCCAACAGCAAGATACCTACGCTCATAGTTTGGATAGCATCGGCAGCTCCAGGCGCATTATAAATCAGCGCCGCTATTTTTCAGCCAGAAAATACATACCTACAAAACAGGGACAGGTAATGATCAAAGCGACTCTGAAGGCCGTCCTGGTTTTGGCCCTGATGCCGAAAACATCATTCAGTGCCCGCGATTCAGAAATCGCCGGTACCAGGCTGATCGTCATAGCCGCCGTGAAGATAGTCGCTAAATTGATCAACGGCACAGCCATACCTGTCAGATAACCGAAAAACTCTGTCGCCTGACTGATATGAAAACCAGCTGCTTCCAACCGCTGCGGCACGATCAAAAGATCAAGGTTCGCCACAACCGGCAGCATCAGGCTGGACATGGAAACAGGCAGCGCCAGCCGCAGCAGGCGGCTGATGATGGCCCGCGCCGACTCTCTCGTAGCCAGTGGATTCTGCTGCTGCAGATCCGCTTTCAGCTTCTGCTTGAGCCGTCCATAGAACCACATCAAAACCAAAGCGCGCAGAAGGCGCCGACTCCGGCGCCCATACTGGCGCCGCCAGCCGCATAAGCCAAACCATGCGGCATAAACATATTCGCAAAAACGATCATCGTCACAACACGCATCAGCTGCTCTACTATCTCGGAAGCCGCCGTTGGCGTCATGATCTGCCAGCCCTGCAGATAGCCGCGGAAACTGGCTAAAAATGTAACAAAAAATACGGCCGGAGCCAAAGCAATAATAGAGTAATAAGCGCGGCTGTCACGGATCCAGTGATTATCGATCAGCCAATGAGCGCCGAAAAAAAGTGCCGATGCAAAAACCAGGCCTGTAACGAACAATAACCGCAGAGAAACATTAAAGACACGTTTGGCTCCCAGAAAATCCTTCTGCGCCAGCTTTTCAGCCGTAATAATCGAAATTGCGACCGGTATCCCTGCCGATGACAATGTTATTGCCATCAGATAGATCGGAAACCCCATCTGGTAAAGGCCGATCCCTTCGCCGCCCAGTACACGCGACAAAATGATCCAATTCAGCGAACCGATGACCTTGACGACGATACTGGAAACCGTCAAAATCAGTGTACCTTTTAAAAATTTATTATTACTGCTAGCACTCTTTTCGGTATCGCTCATGATTACCCGCCTTGTCAAATTTTACAATTACACATACTCATACATTATAATTATCACCTTAAAGCCACTTTTTGACAAGCTTTTTCGGTTTTATTTCACAAAATATTGCTTTATTGCCCGGCCATTGTTACAATTAAAGTTAGAAATAATTTATCAAGGAGGTCATTTGCATGAAGAAAATCCTGTCCATCGCTCTGGTTAGTCTGCTGGCCTGCGGCGCATTACTTGCCGGCTGCGGCGGTGAAAAGAAAGCTGACCCTAAGGCTGCAGGCGACAAAACCAAAGTTGCCTTCGTTTATGTCAGCTCCGCCAAAGACGGCGGCTACTCTATGGCACATGAACTGGGGCGTCAGTATGTTGAGAAAAACATGCCCAACGTTCAAGCAAGTTACATCGAATCAGTTCCTGAAGGTGCCGATTCCGAACGTGTAATTACACAACTAGCTTCCCAGGGCAACAAAGTTATTTTCACCACCAGCTTTGGTTATATGGACCCGACGATCAACGTCGCGAAAAAATACCCCGACATTACCTTCCTGCACTGCTCCGGCTTCAAAACAGCCCCCAACGTAGGCAACTACTTCGGCCGTATGTACGAAGCCCGCTATGTCACAGGTATCGTTGCTGGTAAAGAAACAAAATCCAACGTTATTGGTTATGTAGCAGCGTTCCCGATCCCGGAAGTAATCCGCGGCATCAATGCCTTTACCCTGGGCGCGCAAAGCGTCAACCCTGACGTACAGGTCAAAGTCCTCTGGACCAATACCTGGTATAATCCAGCTACCGAAAAACAGGCTGCTATCACACTGATCGATGCCGGTGCCGATATCATCGCTCAGCATCAAAATACCCCCGGTCCGCAGCAGGCAGCTGAAGAACGCGGCAAATATGGCATCGGCTACAATGTCGATATGTCGGCCAATGCACCTAAAGCATCCTTGACCTCCGCGATCTGGAACTGGGGACCGTATTATGAAGAAACCATCAAACAGGTTAACAACGGTACCTGGAAATCCGGCGCTTACTGGGGTTCCATGAAAGATAAAGTAGTCGACATAGCTCCCTACGGACCCGCAGTCAGCGATGAAACAAAAAAACTGGCTGATGCTGCCAAAGCAGATATCATTGCCGGCAAACAAAAAGTTTTCACCGGCCCGTTGTATGATCAAAGCGGTGCCGAGAAAGTTCCTGCAGGCACTACTCTGACCGATAAGGAACTTTTGAGTATGGACTGGTTCGTCAAAGGCGTTGACGGTAAAATCCAGAACTGACTCGCTTGAGTGTTTTAGTAAGGAAGGTATAAAGGAATGAAAAAGACATTAATTTTAAGCTTAGCACTGGCTTTAGGAATCACCACTGTTTGCGCTGCTTCTCCGCTCAAAAACTATAACGCGGGCAAAGTAGCTGTTGATCTGGGACTTAACGTCCCTACCAGCAATACTTATGAAGGACACAGCGTCGGCAGCAAAAAAACGTCTCCCTATGCCGGTATCACCGTAGGCCTTGGCAGCAATACCGCTGTCAACTACAAATGGAATCAATACAAAAACAGCGGCAGTAACAAGGTCGAAGCCCAGCAGCTCAACCTGATGTACAAAGTCCTGCCAGTACTTGATGTTTACGCAGGTTATGTCGACAGTGACATCAAACTGCACGGCGACAGCCGCAGCCGCAGTTCCGGCCAAGTCGGTGTCCAGGGACGTGTCGAATTGCCTTTTCTCTGTACTTTATGGGGCAGAGCAGGCGTGGGCAACAAGCTCAACAGCTATGAAATCGGCCTGAGCCGTACTCTGGTATCCAATGTAGAGCTGAATCTGTCGTACTATGACAACAAATTCAAAGATTCTGCTCCCGGCGGCAGCGACGTCAAAACCAAAGGCGTTAATATGGGTATCACCGTCAAATTCTGACCTGCATCTATTAATCATCTAACTAAATAAACCTCAAAATAAGGCCTGGAAGCAAAAATTCCCGGCCTTATTTTTCTATAATACTAACGGATAATTATTATTGACAACTGACAAAAGCTGTGCTATTATAATTACATTGAAAACTTACATCTGCGTAAGTTCTGCTCACAAAAAAATAAATTTTATAGCACTTGGAGGAATGAAGAATGAAAAAATTCGTATGTCAAATCTGTGGTTATGTTTATGAAGGCGAAGCAGCTCCTGAGTACTGCCCGCAATGTAAAGCTCCTGCATCCAAATTCACCGAAATGTGCGGCGACCGTACCTGGGCTGCTGAACATATCGTAGGTATAGCAAAAGACGTCGCAGAAGACATTAAAATGGATCTGCGCGCTAATTTTACCGGCGAATGCACCGAAGTTGGCATGTACCTGGCAATGAGCCGTGTTGCTCATCGTGAAGGTTATCCTGAAATCGGCATGTACTGGGAAAAAGCAGCTTTTGAAGAAGCTGAGCATGCAGCTAAATTCGCTGAACTTTTAGGCGAAGTCGTTACCGACTCCACTCAAAAGAATCTGGAAATGCGTGTAGAAGCCGAAAACGGCGCTACCGCAGGTAAATTCGATCTGGCCAGCCGCGCTAAAGCAGCAGGACTGGATGCTATCCATGACACCGTGCATGAAATGGCAAAAGACGAAGCCCGCCACGGCAAAGCTTTCGAAGGTCTCCTGAAACGTTATTTCAACAAATAATAAGCACCTTACCCACTACCTTTATACATCATCTACTTCCCTCAACAAAAACAGCCCCTGTTTCCTTTAGGAAACAGGGGCTGTTTGATTTTACACACCATATTTTTCTTTACTCTTACATACGTTTAAACTTTTTTACCACTGTTGCCGACTCTTACCAGTCCTTTTCCTTATGCGGCCCTTAAATAATACATATTCGGCATTTTCAATTTTTCGCCGATTTTATTAAAGCGCAGAACAAGTTTTCCTGTCCCACCGCTTTGACCGCCAATACTAATAAGACCTGCAGACTGCATCTGTCCATAAAAGGTAGCTGTCACATTTCCGCTGACCAGCATTTGCATATTACCTGCCGAAGAAAGGAAACAGCCGCCGTCAAGCTGTTTATCTGCATTGATAAAAGGGTCTGACAAACTCAAATTTTTATTGGCAATAAAAAGTATCCTGCTGTTGTCTACCGACTTGATCGAATTTACAGCTATCGACCCGCCGGAAATAAAGCTTACCTGCCCACCGCCCTTGATCGTAATATTCTTTAAAACCACATTATCATAATCTTTGATAGTACCATAGTCACAAATAATAAATTCTAAAGTTTTTCCTTTAGGAACAGTGATTTCTACGTTATCCATAGTTAAAAAATTTTTATACAACATATAGCCAATACCCAGCTGTTCACCGATCAATAAAACAGTATTATTGGCAACACTTATCTTCGTTCCCGAAAAGCTGGCTTTAGCGGCCCAATATTGCCCGTTGGTAATATTCCAGTTACTTAAAGGCCTGTCTTCAGTCGCACCTGTAGACTGAAGCTCCGGATAAGTAGCTTTTTCAAAAACTTCCGGCGATGCAGCACTTTTATATTTAGGCTCTGTCACAAACTCCTTATTGATTACCTGCCCGCCCACTGTATAGTCACCAAAATATCCACTGTAATATACCTTATTATTGGGATCATAATCTATATCGTTATTAATAATCAATGCTCCGCTTGAAGTAATAAAGCTGTCATTTATATAGGCGTCTGGAGGCTGCTCCGGTTCTTCTCCGCCTCCGGTACCGCCATTATCACCTAACGTATGAACTTTACGGATAACCTTGCGAATCCCCTGGCAAGCTCCTACTGAGGTTATTTGATAAGCAGCGCTCTCTTCAGGAGTATAGTCAGATGCCAGATCAATATTATTTTCAGTAATTCCCACAGCGTACCAGATGCCATTCTGGTCAGCTTTACCGCCGTCTATACTTAAATGTCCAAAGCTGCCGCTGTCACTGCCTTGTATATAGTTTTCCGGTGTCAGCCACGTCCAGTTGCTGTTTTTATTATCTAAAGCTGCAACAGCTTTTTTATATCCGGCTTCAGCAGCATACCATGCCTGCTGCTCCCGATAATCTGATGAGGCAGCCGTTTTTTCTATTGTCATCATCGGCAGCCAGGCAATGGCCACTACCATCAAAAACAACAGCATTACTATAGCTATGACAGTTACCGAACCACGTTGTTTCTGCACACATTTCACCTCATTGCTCTTTTTGTATAGGTTATAAATTAAAACCTATAATATAAATTATTTGATATTTTTTAATTTATTATATCATTTGTATTATAAAATCACAATATATTGTACCTATTTTAATAAATATTTATTTAGGCTATATTTAATAATCTTTTATTAAACAAATATAAAACCTGTCAATACCATACAAAAAAAACAGTACCGCTGCTATATAATAGCAGCGGTACTGTTTACTTCTTTATACGTTTTTATTTCATACCTTTGGGAACGGTAAAACCAGGAGCTTTGAGCACACTATCATTAAACTGTATCAGACCACTTGTCTTAAAATTGCCCCTGCACTGAATCTGACCTTGAAATGAAGCACTCTCAACTATCGTAATATCTTTATCAGAAGATAAAAATCCTCCACCCGGATTATTTTTATAACTCCAAATACTGCTGCATATTTTCATATCACCATTAGACATGAACATCGTCAAGCCATTATAGGCAACGGTCTCAGTCCCCATGCCAAACTGAAAATCGCCGGCAAAAAACATTCGTACGTTGCCTGTAATCGTTCCAGTTAAAACTACTGGTTTAAGCGCGCTGAAAATAAAGGTTACAGGCAAATCACTTTCAGGACCGTTGATTTGATTTAATTGTATTCCATTATTGTAATTTTGATTGTCTATAAAAATTATTCTACCGGCAGAGTTCCCTGCATCTACAACTTTAACTCTTTTTATATTATAAGGATCACTCTCATCTACTAAATTAGACAAATCCCAATAATAATCTGTATTCTTTGCTGTCTTAATTGTATAAGGCCATGTCATGTCAGGCATAGGAGGCATTTTGGGATATTTACTTATATCAAAAATTCTCTCCGGAAGTCTTGTTTTTAGAGTCGGCCTGTTAACACTGTCAGTCCATTCATTCGTAAATGAATTATTATTTTTCACGTTGTAAAAACCAGATCCATATAATTTTCCCAGAAACCTAGTATCTATATCGTCAATATTAAAATCCTTTTGGTCTTGTACTACTGTGACCGTACCTCCGGCCTGTACCAAGCCAGGTAATTCCAAAACTTCTTCTCCCACGCTGTCACCACCGCCAGTCCCTCCGTCATCACCAAAAATATAGGTTTTTCGCATAACTTTGCGTATACCCTGGCAGGAGCCGACTGATGTAATTATATAGTTGGCCTTATCGCCTGGTATAGTAACATCCACTTCATTGTCATCTTTGATCTCCGTAATCGCAGTTGCATACCAGACTCCCTGCTTATCTGCTTTTTGGTTATCAAGGCTATTTAAATAAAAATCCCCAGACTTTATTTCTGCGATTTTACTTAACCAATTATTCCATTCACTACTCCCATCATTAAGAGCAGCTATTGCACGCTTATATCCGGCTTCAGCAGCATACCACGCCTGCTGCTCCCGATAATCTGATGAGGCAGCCGTTTTTTCCATTGTCATCATCGGCAGCCAGGCTATCGCTATAATCATTAAAAACAAAAGCATTACTACAGCTATAACAGTTACCGAACCACGTTGTTTCTGCACAAAATTCACCTCGCCGCCTTTTGATATAAATTATAAATCGAGGTTAAAAGCATATATTATTTGTTATTCTTTAATTATTATATCATTTGCATTATAAAATAACAATATATCAAGTTTTTTGTAAACATTTGTTTAATCTATACTACGCCAATTCTTCACTAAACTAATATATATAACGCTACTAAAATTCAAAAAAACAGTATCGCTGCTATTATAGAGCGGCGATACTGTTTACCTCTTTATGCGTTATTTAATTCATACCCTTGGGAACTGTAAAACCAGGAGCCTTTAAAACAGCATCACTGTAATGAATTGTACCTTTAGTTTCGAAATTTCCTTTAACTTGAGCCTGCCCATAGAAAGCCTGGTTGGCAATTATTATATTTTTGTCAGATGACAAAAATCCTTTATTTATAGAACCAATTATTTCCATTTTTCCGTTGGACATAAACATAATCAATCCTGTTGCTGCCTGATTATCAAAAGTAAAATCAGCAGAAGTAAATATTCTCACATTTCCAGTAATCTTAGCATTTATTTTGATAGTTTTTGTAAAAATAAATGTTACCGGCTTTCCTTGGCTTGGCCCTATTATATTTCCCTTAAGGTACTCAGTACTATTATCAATAAAAATAACCTTCCCCGATGATTCTTCAGCATTTATTGTACACTCATTACCAACATAATTACCAACATTCCAGGCAACATCACTTTTTAAATCCCAAATATAATTCTTACCTGCTTCCAAATTAAAAATCCAATTCCATTGATCTGTTCTTAACATAGTATTCAAATCTTTATAACTACTTTTTTGAAAAACACTTTCAGGGATATGTGTCTTCAATGTATTTGGATATGTTCCCTGAGTATGTCCACTACTAAATTGGTTTCCGCTGGAATCAAAAAAACCTGAACCATATAAATCGCCGTTTAATTCTCCTGCCTGGTTATTGGTTATGGTCACAGTACCGCCAGCCTGTACCAGACCTGGTAATTCCAGTGTTTCCTCACCGCCGCTGTCACCACCGCCAGAACTGTCGTCATCACCTAAAACATACGTTTTACGGATAACCTTACGAACGCCCTGACAGGAACCGACAGCAGTGATCTGGTAAACAACATCTTCTCCAGGAATATATCCCGAAACTATATCAGCATTATTTCCCATAATACTAACAGCGTACCAAATTTCATCTTGGTCAACTTTATTACCATCTATACTCAAATGCGCAAAATTCGCACTATCACTATCTCGAATATATTCTTCCGGTGTAAGCCATCGCCAGTCATTATTTTTGTTTGATAACGCAGCCACAGCTCTTTTATAGCCGGCTTCGGCGGCATTCCAAGCCTGCTGTTCCCGATAATCAGACGCAGCAGCCGTTTTTTCCATTGTCATCATCGGCAGCCAGGCTACGGCAACAACCATTAAAAACAACAGCATTGCCAAAGATATGACAGTTACCGACCCGCGTTGATCTTTCATTTCGTCACCTCATAATCAAATTAACTTCTACCAACGATTTCCCATCCAGATCCATTAATCAAATCTTTTACTTTATTAAATGGCAAACTGACCGATACACCACCATTTTTAATTAAGTGATACCATTTCTTATTTTCCGGATTATAAACATAATTTACATTCCATCCGGTTGTTTTATCCGGGTCGGTATAGCCAATAAGAAAAACATTATCTACAGTAATGGGAACATTTGTATCACCATATCCATATGGATTCATATAGACTGTTTTGCCATTTATATTTACGCTAAACCAGGCTCCACCATATTTTTCACTTAATAAATACTCTCTTATTTTATCATTATTACCCAATTGCCAAAGTGAATCATTACTTGTTCCAAAAAATTTCTTAAAATCGTCTAACGAATTTCTTTCTGAACTTGTTAAAACTTCTCCATTTTTTAGCTTATGCCAAATACTTACTAAGCTTGTATATTCTTTAAGCATTTTTTCTTCAGGTGTTTCTGTTACTTCTTCTTCACTCGGCACAACTTTAGTTTCCAAGGTCTGTGTTTTCATTTGCCCATTAAATTCATACTGCAGCGGCAAAGCGATCTTATACATGATCACTGTATTACCGTCATTTAAGGTAAGCGTTTCAGAAGTAACAGGAAATTTACCCTCGAAAATACTATTATTGCTGTCATTTGGAAAAACAGTTATTTTTTTACTGCCGTCAGTAATATCTTCCCGCGTTACCTGCAATTGTTTTTTTGTATCATCTTTCCACTCGACAGTCACTTTATATTCTTTATTGGTTCCTTGAGCAATATCCATATGCCTGTCCCAAAGATTACCTTTATAGGAAAATTTACTTGTGCTGACCGTCGGCTGCTCCGGATCAATACTGTCCTTATCCGCATAGCGCAAAGTAGTTTTCAGCTCGTTCATCAGCAAACGCGCCTCTTCATAAACGACTTCCTGCCTGGCGCCTACATGCAGACTGGTAACACTGCTGCCGAACAAATGTACCATTGCCCCCATGATCAGCCCCAATACTGCCATCGCTACCACTAATTCTATTAATGTAAATCCGGACTGCTTCTTCATGCCGCCGCTCCTTTAAATCAATCTTTTGTACGGATATATGTCTGCAGATCCAAGACCTGCGGCTTGGGATCTGTCCACTTCACTTCTACCCTGACCAAATACAATTCGCTCTCACCCGGATAATTATTCCCCAGGCTTCCATCACCGCCACGAGCATTAATCTGGTACTCAATGCCGTCCTGGGTAACTGTATTATTACCTTCTTTATTGATATATTCAACTATTTCTCTGATATCACTGCTGCTGTGCCCATCGGCTGCCTTTAACAGTTCAATTTTCTCCGATGCTATCTGTACAGCCTTTTCCTGTCTGTCCGCCGATACCATCACACCGATACCATAAGTATATAAAGCCGCTAATGCAGCCAGACCGATAGCTACTACCAAAACCCCGATCATAGCATCGACCAGTAAAAATCCCTGTTTATTTTTGCGGAACTGTTTTATGCCATTCATCTTCACAGCCGTCCTTTACTCATAAAATCCCATATTTATTATATCACATATTCTCTTTAGTTTATAAATAATAACTATCATATATTTTAAAAATACTTAGAAAAATATGTATAAAAATTGCCTCTTCTTAATTAATCAAGAAGAGGCAATAAATTTTCAGTTATTTCTTTTTATCTTTACTCTTGGACTGCACTGCTGTATCGTTGGCATTCGCAACCGGCACCCACTGGCGCAGCAGCTCGGTACAGGCCGCCGCATAGCTGCCGGCACTGCCGAAGCCGCCCGCATACGCATCCTGATTGTAAACAGTGAGGATCTCGATGTCATCATAGTAAATAGTGGCACTGCCGCCGTTATCATAGACGATAAAGCGATATGGATCGATATGGCCCTTATCACGTTCACGCACGCAGTATAAACCGCCGGCAAGCATATAAGCGCGATATTCCGGGCGGTCATTACCGACAGTCTGCGTGATATTAAAACCCCAGTCACCTTCATGCACTCTGGCTGTATTATCTTCGTTAAGAGTTATTTCCGGATGTACTTTAAGCGCTTTGATCTGCTTCATAACACGTTTCAAACGTTCTTCCGGCTCGGGATGGCTCGAAAAAATACCATAGCCTGGATTACCCTGTTCCTTCGCCAGGTCTTCCAGCTTGTTGATCGTCAGCACGACACTGTAAGGATTATAACCGGCTGCTACACACAGATTAAAACCGCCCTTATCTGCGCCGCGTTCGTCGGTACGGCTGTAACCGGCCGCTAAAGCCTGCGTCGCCAGTCCCGCTATGCCTAAATCACCTTTGGTAACGATAGCAAAAGCCAAAGTCGTTAAAAGCTGTTTTTCTATTTGATGCACAGTGTGCTTTTTGACAACGTGTGTGATCTCGTGACCTAATACGCCAGCTAATTCTGCATCGGACGGCATATAATCGATCAGTCCCTTGAATACATAAATGAAACCGCCGGGGCAGGCCAGCGCATTTACTTCGTCACTGTTCAGCACCTTAAAGCTGTATTCCAGATCCTGCCGTTCGCTGACCTTGACCAGGCTCTGACCGATCCGGTTGACACGTTCCTGCAAGGCATAATCCTGCACGACACCGTATTTAGCTTCCAGCTGCATCGCCGTCTGACGGCCCATCTCTATTTCCTGTTCCTTGCTGATCAGCCCCGCTTCTGCCGGCGGCGTCATCCCCAGGCTGCAGCAGAATACAAAGACTATTGCTAAAATAAAGCGTTTCATCTTTTCACACCCCTTGTTTTAACGTAAACTGTCAAATCGCACCAGTTTCTTTCAACTTCATAATCTCCGGCTCCGTATAACCCAGTTCAGTCAGCACCTCAGCCGTATGTTCTCCTAAAAGCGGCGCCCGGCGTTCGATGCTGCCCGGCATATCCGACAAACGGATCGCCGGTTTGACATACTGCAAAGTGCCGATATCCTCCTGTTTTTGTGCCAGCATTTCTGACTGCTGTGTCAGCTCGCTGTTTAAGGCTTCCTCCAGCGAACAGACCGGCGTCACGCAGAATTCTTCCTCACCGATCAACGCCAGCCATTCGGCCTGCGTTTTGGTCTGGAATACTGCTGTCAAACGCTCCTGAAGCTCATTACCATGTTCAAAATCATGCTGACGCTCGATCAGCTCTTCACAACCCAGGATTTCGCACAAACGCCGCCAGAATTTAGGTTCGATCGTCCCCACGCTCAAATAACGGCCGTCCTGCGTCCGGTAAATATTATAATAATGTGCCGTGCGCCCGAAAGGCTGACAACCTGTAGCCTTACAGCCCCACAAGCTGCTGATGCCGGTTGTCTGCAGACTCAGTGAAGTATTATATAAATTGATATCTACAGCCTGACCTTCCCCGGTACGTTCGCGCGCCAGCAAAGCCAGCAGAATACCGCTGACAGCGTTCATACTGCTGCCCAGCGCCGCAATCTGTACCTCTGAAACGCAGGCACTGCCAACGTCATCCAGTGAATTCAGACCTGCAAGTCCGATCACATTCAGGTCATGGGCCGGTTTATGACGGTAACTGCCAGTCTGCCCAAAGCCGGTGATCGAACAATAGACCAGCTGCGGGTTGATTTCCCTGACAGTTGCGTAATCCAAGCCATAACGCGCCAGATAACCCGGCCGGAAGCCTTCTAAAAATACATCTGCTTCTGACAGAAGACGTAATAAAAGCTTACGTCCGCCTTCAGTTTTTATATCGGCCGTAATGCCGCGTTTATTACGGTTAAGCGCCAAATGCCAATAGCTCATACCTGGCAGCGCTTCCGGAAAAAATCTGCGTGTATCGTCGCCTGCAGGCGTTTCCACTTTGATAACATCGGCGCCGAAATCTCCCAATACCATACCGCAGTACTGTCCCGGCAGCCATTTAGAAAAATCTATCACCTTGATACCGGTCAAAGCCTTCATTCTTCTGACCCCCAATATTTTAACTGCAAAATATCCTCTGAAAATATACTTTATAATATTCTACATTTTTTACTGTTTCCCTTTAATTTATTTGCTGTGAAATGCTATAATAAGTTATAGAAGTTGTCTGAAGAGGTGTCATTACATGAAGATCCATAAGCTCACTTTAGCGGCGCTGCTGGTTGCCATCGGCACCCTGAGCGCGCATCTTATTTATATACCGGCCGGCATTTCCAAATGCTTTCCCGTGCAGCATGCCATCAACGTGCTGGGAGCGGTGATTTTAGGCCCCGGCTATGCGACAGCAGTGGCCTTTGTCATTTCCTGCCTGCGCAATATGTTCGGTACCGGCTCACTGCTGGCTTTTCCCGGCAGTATGATCGGTGCCTGTCTGGCCGGACTTTGCTATAGCAGGTTCGGCTCTGTCAAAGCGGCTATGGCCGGCGAGATTTTCGGCACCGGTATTTTAGGCGGACTGACTGCCTGGGTCATCGCCCGTTTCTTCTTGAACAGCGCGGCAGCAGCCTGGTTCTTTATCCCGCCGTTCCTGATCAGCACTGTCGGCGGCAGTATCATCGCCGGACTGATCATTAAAAGCGGTATCCTTGCTTACGCTCTGCCAAATCTTTTTGCTAATAAAGGAAATAAATCAAATTTATGAATATTGATACCATGCTTTCACAAATTTTATATTGCCTGAGCGGCTTCCTTTTCGGTATTTTCGCCTCACGCTACAGCGTCATCAGCTGGCGCACTCTGGCCAGCCGGCCGCCGCTGCTGCAATGCGCGCCCTACGTGCTGTTTATCATCGCAGCTTTTACGCTGTTTCCCTTCTGGCTGATTACCCGTACCGAAGCCGGCGGTTTTATTTATTATGCGACGCTGCTGTTCTTTTTTACAAAGGGCTACCGCGCTGATAAGAAAGGATGAGCCCCAACATGAGCGAAAATAAAACTAACAATACTGTGACCTGCGATTCCTGCGGACACAGCGCCAGAATCCACCCTCAGCTGGCCGATAAATATGTACAGCCGATGGCGGAAATATTCAAGGTTTTAGGTGACCCGACCCGCATTAAAATTTTAGAACTGCTGTCCCACGAGGATATGTGCGTCAGTAATATCGCCGAAATGCTGGATATGACCCATTCCGCTATTTCTCATCAGCTGCGGCAGCTGCGCCATGCTCAGCTGGTCAAGTTTTCCAAGTCCGGCAAAGAAGTCATTTATTCGCTGGACGACGAACACGTCCTGACGCTGTTTGCCCAGGCGCTGGATCATGTCAAACATAAGGTTTAAGCATTCCGCACATAAAAACGGAGCCTGCTGTGCAGACTCCGTTTTTTTATTTTTTACAGCTGCAGAAAATAACGATAGACAGCATCGCTGTCTGTCAATTCCGGGTGAAAACTTGTCGCCAGCAGCTTCCCTTGCCGGGCAGCTATGATATGCCCTGCATACTCCCCCAAAATTTCTGTCTGTTCGCCAACCCTTTCTATCCACGGAGCTCTGATAAATACAAGTGGCAGCGGTTCTGCCCCCAAAGCAGGCAGCAACTGCCTGCAGCTGAAACTGTCGAGCTGACTGCCATACGCGTTACGACGCACGGTAATATCCATCACTCCTAAATGCGGCTGTTCCCCGACAATATTTTTTGCCAGCAGAATCAGCCCCGCACAGGTCCCCAGACAGGCAGCCCTCTTTCACCCTCCGTTTTAAAAGCTCAGACAGTCCCGTTCGCTGTAAAAGTCTGCTGATAGCAGTGCTTTCACCACCGGGAAGAATCAATCTGTCCACCTGCTCTAAATCAGCAGCCGTTTTTACGGCAACCGGCAAAACCTCCGTCAGCTGCGCCAGTTTAGTCAGATGCTCAGAAAATGACCCCTGCAGTGCCAGTACGCCTACACTCTGCATTACCATCCACGCTCCGCAAAGGTTTGTTCTGCCGGTATAGTTTTGATATCGATACCGCTCATGGCCTCGCCCAGATCTTCTGATACTTCGGCTACGATTTTAGGATCGTTATAATAGCTGGTCGCAAGCACGATCGCCTTGGCGCGCTTAGCCGGATCGCCGCTGCGGAAAATACCTGACCCGACAAAAACACCTTCGCTGCCAAGCTTCATCATCAGGGCCGCATCTGCAGGCGTAGCGATACCGCCGGCAGCAAAATTAACTACCGGCAGCCTGCCGCCCGCAGCGACTTCTGCCACCAGTTCATACGGCGCTCCCTGTTCTTTGGCAAAGCTCATCCATTCCTCCCGCGGCAGATTCTGCAGCAATCTTATCTGTCCCATCATCGTCCGCATATGCCGCACTGCTTCTACCACATTGCCGGTACCAGCCTCTCCCTTCGTGCGGATCATTGCCGCTCCCTCACCGATACGGCGCAGTGCTTCGCCCAGATTGCGGGCACCGCAGACAAAAGGGATCTTAAAAGCATGCTTGTCGAGATGATATAAATCATCGGCCGGTGTCAGAACTTCACTTTCATCGATATAATCTATTCCCAGCGCCTCCAGAATCTCCGCTTCCACAATGTGACCGATCCTGACCTTGGCCATTACCGGAATCGATACGGCGCTTTTGATCTCTTTAATAAGCTTCGGGTCGCTCATTCTGGCAACGCCGCCATCCCTGCGAATATCAGAAGGCACACGTTCCAACGCCATAACAGCTACTGCGCCTGCAGCTTCGGCAATTTCAGCCTCTTGGGCATTGGTGACATCCATGATTACGCCGCCTTTGAGCATCTGTGCTAAATTACGATTTAAAATTTGTCTATCTGTCATCTTTATTCCTCCTAAAAACTTGCTTTCGTTAACGACAGTTTTTATGATACAATAATTCTGTACAGCAATAAATAGCCAGAAACTATTTTTCTAAAGGGGACAGTTTTATGCTTTTGACTAATCTTAAACTTGACAAACAGACCGACACGCCTTTATATACCCAGATCATTGACTCTATCAAAAACCAGCTCTACAATGACCAGATCGCAGCCGGCGACAGACTTCCGTCTGTACGCAGGCTCTCAGCAGCGCTGCAGATAAGCCGCACGACTGTCGAAAACGCTTACAATCAGCTGGTTGCCGACGGTTATCTGCAAAACGAACCTAAGCGCGGTTATTTTGCAGCAGCACTGTCAGGCCTGAGAAAGCACAGCGACGCGCCTGTGACACAAAGTATCGAACCGCCTGCCGTACGTTATAACTTTGCCAATAATTATATCGATCCCGCTTCTTTTCCCTCCGAGCTTTGGCGGCGCTATCTGAACCGTGCCTTAAAAAATAAACACCTGCTTTCCGGCTATGGCGAGCCGCAGGGTGAAACAGAACTGCGCCGTACACTGGCCAAATACAGCTCGGTGGCCCGCGGCGTTATCTGCAGCCCCGAACAGATCGTGATCGGCGCCGGTGTGCAAAGCCTGCTGCAGATCCTGATCGACATTCTACAGCCAGATATCACCAGTATTGCTCTGGAAGCGCCAGGCTTTGCCCAGGCAGAGCGGCTTTTTACTTCGCATGGCTGGCAGGTACGGCATTTCAGCACCGACCAGTTAGAAACTTCCCTGCCCAGGCTGCTTTACGTCAGCCCTTCCAATCCCTATAAAGGCCGCTCGCTCTCGCCGCAGCAAAGACTGAACCTGCTGCGCTGGGCAACGCAGCAGCAGACCTATCTGCTGGAAGATGACTATAACGGCGAGTTCCGTTATTTCGGCCGGCCGGTATCCTCACTGCAGGGCATGAGTGATGGCCGCACAGTTATCTATCTTGGTTCTTTTTCGCGGCTGCTGCTGCCTTCCCTGCGTATTTCTTACATGGTATTGCCGCCGCTGCTGTTAGACCGTTACCGCCAGCTGGGACACCTTTATAACCAAACGTCTTCCACGATCGAACAGCTGGCACTGGCCGACTTTATTGCTGCCGGCGCACTGCGCCGCCACGTTAAACGACTGCGCAGGCTCTACAGTAATAAAAACACACTGCTGCGGCAAGCTTTAACGGAAATCTTCGGCAGCAGAGTCATTGTACGAGCCTATGAATCCGGTCTGCATCTGCGCCTGGCTGTCGTCACGCAGCAAACTGCCGATACCCTGTCCGAACGGGCACTGGAAAACGGCGTCCGGATCCTGCCGGTTTACGACAGCAACGGTAATTTACCAGAGATCCTGCTTTCTTTTGTCGGTATTCAGGAAAACGACATCCGACCGGCACTGCTGCAATTAAAAAAAGCATGGTTTTAGTATCTGCCAAGCTCTTGACAGTATTGACCTGCAGATGCTATGCTAAAAAAAGAGTGAAGCCGTAAGGCGTCACAAAGGGGTACACCACCACGGGTGTAGCTTTTTGTGGCGCCTTTTTTTATTTTTTCTTCAAGGAGGGTTCCCTATGCAAATCAACGGTCAACCAATCAGCACCGCTGCAGGCAGCACCTTGTCGCAATTATTGGCGCAGCAGGGTTTTGACGTTGCCCGCGTCGCCGTCGAACTCAACGGTAAAATCATCTGCCGCAGCGATTTCAGCAAAGTGCAGCTCGCCGACAGTGATACCATCGAAGTTGTACAGTTTGTGGGCGGAGGTTAAAAATGACTAAACAAATCACCAGGCAACAGCTTTCAGCAGCACTGGTTGAACGGCACGGACAGGAACGCCAGCAGCATTTGTACACCGCCAGTGTCGGTATCGCCGGTTTAGGCGGGCTGGGCTCCAACATTGCCGTCCAGCTGACGCGCCTTGGCATCGGACACCTGACCCTCGCCGACTGCGATCGGGTCGATATCAGTAATCTCAACCGGCAAAGCTACCGACTCTGTGACATCGGCAGACCTAAACCCGAAGCCTTGACAGAACAGCTGCTGCAGATCAATCCCTATTTATGCTACGAGCCGCACTTTCTAAAGCTCACGCCGCAGAATATCCCGGAAATTTTTGCCGGCTGTAATATCATCTGCGAAGCTTTTGACGACCCTGAACAAAAGGCCATGCTGACAGAAACCGTCCTGCAGCGGCTGCCGCAGGCAAAACTGATCGTTTGTTCCGGCATGGCGGGCGCTGGCAGCGCCAATGCTATTACTACCAGCCGCAGGCTGAACCGTTTCTACCTGTGCGGCGACGGTACTGCCGATATTGCCGCGGACGGCAGCCTGCTGGCCCCGCGCGTCAGCGTCTGTGCCGCCCATGCGGCGACCATGGTCATGAGACTGGCGCTGGGCTTCACCACACCTTAAACGAAAGGAGAATTTTAAACTACGATGCAAGAAGATAAACTTATTTTAGGCGGCTGCAGCTTCAGCTCCCGCTTTATTCTTGGCAGCGGCAAATATTCGCTTCCGCTGATCAAAGCCGCTGCCGAACAGGCCGGGGCGCAAATCATCACCTTAGCGCTGAGGCGCGCTCAATCGCAGCAGGACAATATCCTCGATTTTATTCCCTCAGGCATCACACTGCTGCCCAACACCTCAGGAGCCCGTACTGCTGAAGAAGCAATACGCATAGCCAGGCTGGCCCGTGCCTGCGGCTGCGGCGATTTTATCAAACTGGAGATCATCCGTGATTCTAAATATCTGCTGCCGGACAATCAGGCAACGATCAGGGCAACGGAGATCCTCGCTAAAGAAGGCTTTATCGTCATGCCTTATATGTATCCCGACCTTAACACCGCCCGAGATCTGCGTGACGCAGGCGCAGCCTCGATCATGCCCCTGGGAGCGCCGATCGGTTCCAACAAAGGGCTGGCAACCCGCGATTTTATCAAGATCATTATTGATGAGATAGCACTGCCTGTTATCGTCGACGCCGGGATTGGCCGCCCCTCCCAGGCCTGTGAAGCCATGGAAATGGGTGCCGCTGCCGTCATGGCCAATACCGCCATCGCTACAGCCGGCGATATCCCTCTGATGGCTGCAGCCTTCAAGCAGGCTGTTGAAGCAGGGCGTGCCGCTTACTTAGCCGGGCCGGGACGTGTTTTAGAGCAGGGTGCGGCTGCTTCATCGCCTCTGACAGGCTTTTTGGAAGACAGGTGATATGAATATGAAAATCGATCAGCATACCGATCCGATGGCTTATCAGCCGGATATGGAAATAACCTCGTCAGCTATTATGGAACAGGTGCTGGCCGCCCGTGCAGCTTACGACGAAACTGTTTATACGGCGGACGACGTGAAACAGGCCCTGCTTCAGGATCACCTGACGCCTGAAGCATTCGCCGCACTGCTCGCGCCGGCCGCAGCACCATTTCTGGAACAGCTGGCACAAAGGGCACAGGCAGAAACACGTAAACATTTCGGTAATGCCGTCAATCTGTTCACCCCGCTTTATATCGCCAACTACTGCGAAAATCACTGCATCTACTGCGGCTTTAACTGCTACAACAATATCAAACGCGCCAAGCTTACTGCCGCTGAAATAGAAACGGAAATGCAGGCTATTGCCGCTCAGGGCCTGGAAGAAATCCTGATCCTGACCGGGGAAAGCCCGACTATGAGCGACGTACAGTATATTGGTGCAGCCTGCCGGCTGGCCCGCAAATATTTTCGTGTTGTCGGTCTGGAGGTCTACCCCATGGACAGCAGTGATTATGCCTATCTGCATCAATGCGGAGCTGACTTCGTCACCGTTTTCCAGGAAACCTACGCCCCTGATAAATACGGTCAGCTGCATCTGGGCGGACGTAAACGTATTTTCCCCTATCGTTTTAATGCACAGGAACGGGCTTTACAGGGCGGAATGCGCGGAGTTGGCTTTGCCGCTCTGCTGGGACTGGATGATTTTCGCCGTGACGCTTTGGCAACAGGTCTGCATGCTTATCTGCTCCAACGTAAATACCCTCAGGCCGAGATCGCTTTTTCCTGTCCGCGCCTGCGCCCCATCATCAACAATGAGCAGATCAATCCCAAAGACGTCCATGAGCGGCAGCTGCTGCAGATCATCTGCGCCTACCGCATCTTTATGCCCTTTGCCTCCCTCACTATTTCCTCCCGTGAATGCGCCCGTTTCCGCGATAACGTAGTCGGACTTGCTGCAACTAAAATTTCTGCCGGCGTTGAAGTTGGCATCGGCGGTCACAGCCAGCAGAGCAAAGGCGACGAACAGTTCCTGATCGACGATAGCCGTACCGTCCGTGAAATCTGCGCAATGCTGACGAATCGAGGACTGCAGCCGGTCATGAGTGATTATGTCTATGTTTAAGCTGCTCGCCGTTACCGACCAAGCTTCCTGTCCTGAAAATTTTTGGACGCAGCTCCAGCTTTTAGCTGCTTCTGAAATCGACGCTCTTATTTTCCGTGCCAAAGAATTACCGCCGCAGGAATATTATCGGCAGGCCTCACAGGTGCAGAAAATCTGCCGGACACATCAGCTGCCGCTGATCCTGCATCCTTATCAGGACATCTGCCGCCTGCTTGATACGTATGGACTGCAGGTAAGCTATCAGCAGCTCCTATGCCAGCCTCAGCTGCGGGCACAGGTACAATGCCTGGGCGTTTCCATCCACCATGCTGACGAAGCGGTACGTGCCGCTGACTTGGGCGCCGATTATTTAATAGCCGGGCATATCTTTGCTACAAACTGCAAGCAGGGGCTGCCCGGACGCGGTCTTGATTTTCTCAGCGCCGTCTGCGCCGCTACATCCCTGCCCGTCTACGCTATCGGCGGATCACTCCTGCCAATATCGGACAGATAAAAAAAACAGGCGCCGCCGGCGCCTGTCTGATGAGCAGCCTGATGACCTGCCCGGAACCAGCAGTACTGGTACAAAAACTGCGGCAGGCTTTACTTTAGGCCCGCATAAACAAAAAATCCCGCTTCTGTCATAAGAAGCGGGATTTTATTTCATCAGGCAAACATCCAGACAAAAAAAAATGGTGATCCACCCGCGACTCGAACGCGGGACACCCTGATTAAAAGTCAGGTGCTCTACCGACTGAGCTAGTGGATCACATAGTTATCAAGTTTCAAGCCAACTTGACAACGATATAATTATAACTACCTTTCACTGTTCTGTCAAGAAATAATTTTCAAAAATATAAAAACCGTCAGAAAAAATCTGACGGTTTAAATTTTTGATTTACAGCAATTTTTTCAGTACGATAGTCTGTTCACGTTCCGGACCTACGGAAACAATACCCAGTTCGACACCGGCAACCTCACTCAGACGGTTCAGATAAGTTTTAGCCTGAACAGGCAGCTCGTCAAAGGTGCGGATAGACGTAATATCAGTCAGCCAGCCTTCAAACTCTTCAAAACCGGTTCAACCTTTGCCAGAACGTTCAGGCTGGCAGGAATCTGTTTGATTTCCTGTCCGTCGATCTTGTAGCCGACGCACATTTTGATCTTCGGCATTTTATCGAGAATATCCAAACGGGTCACTGCCAGGCAGTCCAGGCTGTTCAGACGTGCGGAATATTTGAGCATGAAAGCATCAAGCCAGCCACAGCGGCGGGGACGTCCGGTAACGGTACCGTATTCATGGCCTGTTTCACGGATCTGGTGCCCGGGTCCGTCAGTATCAAGCAGCTCAGTAACAAAGGGACCTTCGCCGACGCGTGTCGTATAAGCCTTGACTACGCCCACCACATGGTCGATATAACGGGGGCCGATGCCGCTGCCGGTGCTGGCATTGCCGGCAGTCGGGTTCGAGCTGGTAACATACGGATAAGTACCATGATCGATATCAAGGAAAGTAGCCTGCGCGCCTTCAAACAGCACGTTTTTACCCTCGCTGAAAATTTCGTCTAAAACTACGCCGGTATCGGCAATATACGGCCGCAGCTCTTCGGCATAATCCAAAAATTCCTGCAGCATAGTTTCATAATCAAAAGGTTCGCCGCCATAAATTTTAGTAATAATGGCATTTTGGCTTCCAGGTTGATTTTCAGCTTTTCTGCAAAAGTATCGGGTTCCATCAAATCACAGATGCGGATGCCGGTACGGGCAACCTTATCCATATAGCAGGGGCCAATACCGCCTTTGGTCGTACCGATCTTATTACAGCCCAAAGCTGCTTCCTGCAGTTCATCCAGACGGGCATGGTAAGGCAGCACCACATGCGCACGGTCAGAAATGACCAGATTGTCGCAGCTGATGCCTTTAGCCTTCATATCAGCAATTTCATGCAGAACTACGCCGGGGTTGATAACGACGCCGTTACCCAGCACATTAGTCTTATCACTGTACAAAACACCGGAGGGAAGCAGACGCAGTTTATAGGAAACGTCATTGACGACTACCGTATGACCTGCGTTGGAACCGCCGGAATAACGTACGACGGCATCGGCTTTCTGTGCCAAATAATCAACAATCTTACCTTTACCTTCATCGCCCCATTGGGCACCAATAACTACAACAGATGACATGTGAGCATCTCCTTATCTAAATCATAATCCGAAGCGGGACATAATCAAATCTACATGACGCAGCATGGGTTTAGGATCGAAGCAGGCTTCGATTTCTTCTTTGGAGAGATATTTTTGTATATCCGCATCCATTTCCACGTTGGTCTTAAAATCAGCGCCTTCAAGCCAGCGGGCCATAGCGTTGCGCTGCACCCATTTATAAGCGTCTTCACGCAGCACGCCCTTGCTGACCAGTGCGATCAGCAGATTCTGGCTGAAGATCAGGCCGCCGGTTTTGTTCAGGTTCGCCATCATCGCTTCCGGATAAACCAGCAGCTTGTCGACGATACCGGTAAATTTACGCAGCATATGATCCAGCGCGATAGTAGCATCCGGTAAAATCACACGTTCCACAGAAGAGTGGGAAATATCGCGTTCGTGCCACAAGGCGACATCTTCCAGCGCAGCAACGGCATACCCTCTCAGCAAACGTGCCATACCGGAGATTTTTTCGCAGGTGATGGGATTACGTTTATGCGGCATCGCCGAGGAGCCTTTTTGCCCGGGAGCAAAATATTCTTCAGCTTCACGAATGTCCGTCCGCTGCAGGGCACGGATTTCCGTAGCCATTTTATCAAGAGAGGAACCAATGATCGCCAAAGTAGTCAGAAAATCGGCATGGCGGTCGCGCTGGATGACCTGGGTAGCCAGACGGGCAGCCTTGATACCTAATTTTTCACAAACATATTCTTCAATAAACGGGTCAATATTGGAGTAAGTGCCGACTGCGCCCGAAAGCTTACCGACCGCAATAAAATCACGCGCCTGCTTCAACCGTTCGATATTGCGCTCTGTCTCATCCATCCACAGCGCAAACTTCAGCCCGAAGGTCATCGGTTCGGCATGGATGCCATGAGTACGACCGATCATAATCGTATGCTTTTGTTCAGCGGCACGGCGTTTCAGGACAGCATGGAATTTTTCCAGATGACTCAGTAAAAGGTCGGCAGACTGTTTCATCATCACACCCAAAGCGGTGTCCTTGACATCGCTGGAGGTCAGGCCTTTATGGATGTATTTGGAAGCATCGCCCACATATTCGGCCACATTGGTTAGAAAAGCAATGATGTCATGGTTGGTGACAGCTTCGATTTCTTTGATGCGTTCGATGCGGAAATCAGCTTTAGTCTGAATATCCTTCAATGCGTCATCAGGAACGATGCCCAGTTTGTTCATCGCCTCGCAGGCCAGAATTTCTACCTGCAGCATTGTTCGGAATTCGTTTTCCAAAGTCCAGATATGACCCATCTCGGGATGAGTATAACGTTCGATCATTTTTTTGTTTCCCCCCGTAAAATCGGTGTTTTTTGCAATAAGAATAGGAAGAAGGCCTGCTTGCGTTCTTCCTCTCTTATAAATAAACTTTTTTATCCTCTCATATCATAACATTTTCAGTTCTTCACTGCAATACTACTGAACATTTTTTGCAAATTTATTTAAAACATTCGTAAAATAAACAACAGCGTGAAAACCTGTTATCACAGGCGTTCACGCTGTTTTTCTTTAAAGCGCTCCATTATTTATGACAAAAATAAAAATACCAGACCACACAAAATAATGACCAGTCCACTGATACCCATCAGAAAACGATACCCCTGATCGCCGAAAAAATCATGTACCAGCGTATCAAAGGCAAACGGGCGCACCCGCCTGTGGTCAAATTCGCAGACCCAACGCCAGTTTAAAAGCGCGCCGATAAAAATCAGCAGGCCGCAGCCGATGATAGTAAACTGCCAATGCTTCTGCAAAAAAGCCATCAGCTGCTCCATCCATATTTCCACGCGCCGCCTCCTTCTCATCTGCTCACAGGTCTGAGTTTACTCCTTACGCTTACTGAGTCCCACAAATTTGGTATATTGTTTGTGGAAGAACAGATTGACCGTATCGACAGGGCCGTTACGGTGCTTAGCGATAATCAGTTCGGTAATATTTTTATTCTCCGTTTCCGGATTATAGTAATCTTCACGATATAAAAAGGCTACGATATCCGCATCCTGCTCCAAAGAACCAGACTCACGCAGGTCAGACAGCATCGGACGTTTGACCTGACGCGCTTCGACGCTGCGGCTCAGCTGCGATAAAGCAATGACCGGAACATCAAGCTCACGGGCCAGCGCTTTCAACGAACGTGAGATCTCTGAAACCTCCTGCTGCCGGTCACCGCTGTTGTTCTTTTTACCGCTGCCCTGCATCAGCTGCAGATAATCGACTACGATCAGATCAAGACCGTGTTCGGCTTTCAGCCGGCGGGCGCGCGACCTCATATCCATGGCAGTGATACCTGCTGTATCGTCGATATAGATATTAGCACTGGAAAGCGTATCTGCCGTATTGATGAGCATCGCCCAATCTTCATCACGCAGCTCGCCGATACGCAGCCGCTGCGAATCAATGTTGGCTTCGGCGCAGAGCATACGCTGTACAAGCTGCTCCTTGCTCATTTCCAGGCTGAAAAAAGCAACTGTTTTCGGAGCTCCGCCAACCTTTTTGGCAGCTCGGATCGCCACATTCTGTACCACATTGAGCGCAAAAGCAGTTTTACCCATGGAAGGACGGGCCGCAAGGATGATAAAATCACTGCCATGCAGGCCGGAGGTCAGATTATCAAGATCTTCAAAGCCTGTAGGCAGTCCGGTAAGACCATTCTTATTGCCCATCAGCGCTTCGATACTCTTAAAAGAATCAAGAACGATCTCATTGATCGGCGTAAAATCAGCTGTCTTCTTCCGGTTGGAAATCTCCAGAATCTTGCTTTCAGCACTGTCGATGATGTTTTTCACATCATCATTAGCCTCATAACCCATCGAAGCGATCTGCGTCGATACGGAAACCAGCTGGCGCAGAATCGATTTTTCTTCGATAATGCTCGCATGATAGGTTACGTTGGCCGCAGTCGGCACAGCATTAGCCAGCGAAGTGACATAAGCGATACCGCCCACATCCTCCAGCTTGTTGTCACGCTTCAGAATCTCCGTCACCGTGATCATATCCACAGCTTCGTTCTTATTGTAAAGCTCCAGCATAGCGTTAAAAATGACGCGGTGCGCCTCACGGTAAAAATCAGTATCCCGCAGGATCTCCATGACCTTGGGGATAGCCTCTTTCTCGATCAGCATCGCGCCCAGCACTGACTGCTCGGCTTCTATATTTTGCGGTGGTACTCTGTCCTGCATAACCTTCCCTGTCTTTCGCTTATTCCGCTTCAACTACTACGGCAAATTCCGCAGCAATCTCAGGGTGCAGTTTAGCTACAGCTGTATAATTGCCTAAACCCTTAACAGGTGTTTTCAGTTCTATCTTCCGGCGGTCGATATCCAGCTTGGTCTGTTCGATCAATGCTTCCGCCACGTCTTTAGACGCAACCGAGCCGAACATTTTCCCATTATCACCGACACGTACCTTCAAAGTAACGGTCACTTTTTCGATCTGAGCTGCCAGAACGGTAGCTTCATCTTTCTTCTGTGCGGCACGACGGGCAGCATTGGCCTGATCCTGCTTGGCCTGATTTAAATTAGCCGCACTGGCTTCTTTCGCTAATTTGCGAGGCAGCAGATAGTTGCGGCCATAACCTTCGGCCGTTTCTACGATATCGCCTTTTTTACCTAAACTTTTAATATCTTGCAGTAAGATCACTTTCATTGTTATCAATCTCCTCTAACTGTTTTTTTGCCAAAGAGATGATCTGCGGCATGATATCCACAGCCCTCTTATTGTCAAGCTGTACGCCGGCCACAGTCTGATGACCGCCGCCGCCCAGCTCTTCCATAATGATCTGTACGTTGACCGTACCGTCGCTGCGGGCACTGATGCCCAGCGAACCGTCAACATATTCCACGATAACGACACTGACATAAATACCGCTGATGGCAACCATCGTGTCGGCAGTCTGAGCCGCTATGACTGATGATTTCGCTTCTTTGGGAGCCTGTTCATAAACGGAAACGATCAGTCCCGGTTCCGGGCTTTCTGCTTCGGCAATCAGCCGCGAACGGATCTGGAAGGTTTCCATATCGTCCTTGAACAGCTGCCTTACCACAGTCGGGTCAGCCCCGCTGCGGCGCAGTAAAGCTGCCGCTTCAAAGGTGCGCTCACCGGTCTGTACGGCAAAATTTTTCGTATCGACAACGATGCCCGCATAAAGCGCGGTCGCTTCGCCTTTAGTAAATTCCAGACGGTCATTAAAATAGCCTACAAGCTCCGTCACCAGTTCGCTGGTCGAGGAAGAAGACGGTTCCATATATTGCAGCACCGTTTCTTTGATGGCGTCTTCCGCCCGGCGATGATGGTCGATAATGATCCGTTTCGGGATCGCTTCCATAACCTCTTTGCTTGCGCACAGCATCGGCCGGTGATGGTCGACCAGAAACAGCAGGCTGCCGGGCGTAATATGGGCCATTGCCTCCGGTCCTTCCAGCATCAGTTCCAGGTACTGTTCATCATCCTGGATCAGCTTCAGTTCATCACGCTGCAGCATTTCCTTGATCTTATCCAGTGCGTCAGTTTCGCCGCTGACAACGATATAAGTTTCCTTCTGCAGTGACAGCGCCATTTTCGCTACACCGATAGCACTGCCGATCGAATCAAAGTCCTCCATCATATGCCCCATAACGAAAACCTTATCTGCGGCAATGATCTGTTCATGGATCGTATGCGCTACGATACGTGCGCGCACACGTGTACTTTTAGCAGTTACGGTAGTCGTGCCGCCAAAGAACTGTGTCCCGCCGTCTACGGCTACGACCACCTGGTCGCCTCCGCGCCCCAGCGCCAGATCCAATGCTTTGACTGCGTTCTGGCTCAGTTCTTCCAGATTGTCGCCTTCGCAGGCAATACCAATGCTCACTGTCGGAGTGATCTTATTGCCGACATGGATCTCACGTACACTGTCTAAAACGGGGAATTTCTGCTCCATTAAATCACGCAGGACCGCCTGATTAAAACCAATCAGACACAATTCTTTATTAGAACGGCTGATAAAGCCGTTTTCTTCCTCGGCCCACTTGCTCAGTACTTCATTGACCTCGCCGCTGATATTGGCGCGGGTCGTTTCGCTCATACCCTTCATCACGTCTTCATAATTATCAAACCTGACGTAGGCCAGACACAGCTTCTCATTATCATATTTCTGGCGCAGCAGCTCAAAATCAGTCACGTCGCTCAGATAAACCATCAGGCCCGTGCCTTTTTTCTCACCTTTTTCCGATGTCTGCACCCGGCAATGCTTCAAATTATAGTAGCGGTCCTCGATCTGGATCAGGCGTTCGCCGTCCTTCACGCTCAGCGTGTCGAACGCATTGGCCGGCAGCGGCAGAACATCTTCCGGACGTTTGCCCTCCAGATTTTTAGTACCCACATATTTACTGAACAGCTCATTTTTCCACTGCAGTTTACCGTCTTTGGCAAAAACAGCCATCCCGATATCCAGATTCTGAACGGCATGATGATTAGTACGCTCAATATTACGCACTACCGTATCCAGATAGCTGTTAAAGCGTACTTCCTTACTGCGCAGACTTTTTTTGTTGTAATAATACAGCAGGCCGATCAGCAGAATACATACCGGTATCCATAACGGTTCGTAAAAACCGATAATGAACGTCAGAAAAACGATCAGTATCAGCGGTATGATATCACTGCGCGAATCCCAAATTTTGTTAAACATATACTCGCCTCATCTCTATGCGCGCTTGGAAGTCCTTTTCCCGCTGAGATTACGGAAATCAAATACCAGGTCAAACGCGCCCACAAACACAATAATCTGAGAAAATATCTGGACAAAAAACAACAGTGCCACCGATACAGTTCCCCACCATTTCGGTTTATTGTTTTTTTCCAGCCACCAATAGATCAAAGCAATACCCTGCAATACAAAGAAAACACTGGTTATCACCTGCAGATTAACTGAGATATGGTACATCAGGCTTTCCGGATACTGAACATAATAGGAAACCATCAGCAGCGAAATACCATAAGGCCACAGCAGCCAGCCAGGTACGTTCCATTGCGTAAAAGGAGGAAACTCCTCAAAAGCAGCTCCCAGCTTACTCAAAATTTTACGTGCGGCCAGATAATTGACAAAGGCAATAATCGGAGCGCACAGGAAAAAAGCTCCCGGCATGATCAGTCGCATCATCCGAAGCATCTCGGCATTGCTTTTAACGGCTGCGTCGATCTCGGTCTGGCTCATTCCCATGGACTGGTAATAGCCTACGCTCTCACGGGCAGCCTCTTCCAATGAAGTAAACATCATATCGACCGGCTGGATACCCATGATATACAGCGCAATCAAAAAACTGGCACCGATAGAAATCAGGCAGGCCACCGAGCTGATCAGCATCAGCTTGAAAGGCTTATACCCGCGGCGCATACACTCGCCCAAGGTCAGCCCCACTAAACCAAAAGCAGCCAGCAGCGAAAAAGCATGCAGCGGGCTGATCAGAACTGCTACGGCAATATCAGCTACTATCAGCGTCATAACGCTCCAGCGCAGTCCGTTGCGCATACCGCAGATAGCGATAGGCAGGGGCCATAAAAAATTGATAAAGCTGCCGATGACCGGCACATACATGCTGATAATAGCAAAAACTATGGCGATAGCGGCCAAAATGCCCGCTTCTACCATGGCAGAAGTTTTACGAATCACTTAATTTCCTCCTTCGTAGCTATACATACATATATATAGCTAGGTATGTATATTCTACACCGAAAACGGCAAAAACGCAAAAAATAAGTGGCGCTGCCCAAAGCAGCGTCACCTTATAAAACGGTTTTATTTCCATTCAGTTTTAGCTTTTACCAGAACGCCATCGGCCTGAGGCACCAGCTCAACCAAATGTACTACATCAAACAGTGAACGATCCAGGACTTTTTTCTGCTGCAGCCTGCTTTGCTGCAGCGCAGCCGTAAAATCGACACTTATACTGCCCTGCTCATACTTGGTCGTAACACTATCCGCATCGATATCCACCCTGTCGATCACCAGATCTACGATAGCCATGATCAGCTTGCTCCCCATCAGCTCCACTACCAGCTGCGCAAAATCATTGTCTGCGACAGCAAAATCGACCAGCTTCAGCCTTGTAAAAGCAGATTCGGCATCGACATTAAACACCTCGACCTGCAGCAGCAGCTCCAAAGTGCCGTGCGTTGTATGCTGCAGCTCCAGCCGCAGCAGATCAGGCTCGGCATAAGCCAGAGACTGTAATGTAAATTCGCTGCCGGCCAGGCTTTGACGCACATAATCCACGATTTCATCATAAGGGACTACCAGACCGCCCTGGCTCAGCTGCTCCCATTTCTGCGCCGAGAACCACAGCTGCCCCTTATCTTTCAACGGCCGCAGTCTTTCACTGACCGTCGCGATTTTTTCTGATAAAACCGTTTCCGCCCGATCAGCATGTTTTTCTATTTTAGAAAACAAATTTCCTGATTTGTTTCGCAAAGCTTCCTTCAGCTCACGCAGTTCAAAACGTTTGCTTTCATCGCCCAAAGGCGTGTCTTTGCAATCCATTTTTTCAAAATCTTCACTGTGCTTCATTCCCTCTTTACGGGCGCTTTCATAAACTTCCGGAATTCAGCAATATCTTCGGGACGCCCGGCCTTAATCCAGGCATTAGCGGCCTTGCCTACAGCATAAGTCACCGATACACCTACCGGCACCTGGATCGGCGCTATTGGAATCAACGTTACCAGTGTCTGACCGACAAAAGTCGCCCCCAGTGAAGTCAAAAGTCCCAAAACAGCACTTTCTTCCAGCTTTACTCCGCGCAGCTCGCCCAGGCGCATAATCATATAGACCTCGTTAGCCATCAAAGCCATTGTTCCCACCAAAGGCGCAACTACAATCACACCGGCACGGGCTGCTCCCCAGCGGCAGATCTTTTCAGCTTCCCACTCTATATCGACAGGCTGTAATTCTTTTTCTTCGGTCATGGTATCACCTCTTTGCGATTGTTCCTGCTGTTATAATTCGCTTTTGCGTCAACTTATCCTGCAATGTTACTAAAATATCACAAAGCCGCTATTTGTAAATTTTCATTAAAATATTATCCAATTATAATATTTTTTGATATCTGGATATATAAAAACAACCAACTTTACTGGATAGAATATCTATCAGGCTGCCCTCTGAATGGGTTTAGACAGTTTTTATAATCATCCGGCCCTTTAACCATTTATTTTTTATTGTTACTTATCAATTTCGACCCGTTCACCTAACAAACATCCATATTTTTCAAACAAATATCCAGCTTATATAATTAGGTTAAATAAACTCAGGCAGATATTTATTGCCGCTTAAATCAAAAACTATATTTTATTGAGGAGTGTTGTAAATGAAAATTCGTGTTTTAGTAGCTAAACCAGGCCTTGACGGACATGACCGCGGCGCCAAAGTCGTCGCCCGCGCCTTACGTGACGCAGGCTTTGAAGTTATTTATACCGGGATCAGGCTGACCCCGGAACAAATCGCTGAAGCAGCTCTGCAGGATGATGTCAAGGTCGTCGCCCTGAGCCTGCTTTCCGGAGCACATAACACCCTGTTCCCGAAAGTGGTCGAATTAATGCGGGCCAAAGGTTTAAACGATGTACTGGTTATCGGCGGCGGCGTTATCCCTGATACTGATATTCCCGGCTTAAAAGCCGCCGGTGTGGCCGAAGTCTTTACTCCAGGTACTCCTACCGGTAATATCGTCGATTTTATCAACGCCAATACCCACTGACCGCAGCCGGTAAAACAGTTCTCTTAAATCACACTGGCTTTAACAGCCAACCATTCAGGAGGTGTTTCCCTTGTCAACCCAGGTAAAAATAGAAAAATGCTGCAGAAAACAGCTGTAGTTTTAGCGGCAGGCGGGGAAAAACGTATCGCCAAACAGCACGCAGCCGGTAAAATGACAGCACGGGAAAGGATCGCCTCACTGCTGGACGAAAACTCCTTTGTTGAATTAGACCGTTTCGTCAAACACCGCTGTACTGATTTCGGCCAGTCCCAAAAGGCGCTGCCCGGCGAAGGAGTCACAACCGGCTATGGTACTGTTTCCGGCCGTCTGGTCTACGTTTTTGCCCAGGATTTTACAGTCGAAGGCGGTTCCTTAGGCGAAATGCACGCCGCAAAAATCGTCAAAGTCCAGCGCCTGGCTCTGAAAATGGGTGCGCCGCTTGTCGGACTTAACGATTCCGGCGGAGCACGTATTCAGGAAGCTGTCGATGCCATGTCCGGCTATGGCAAGATTTTTTCAATAATACTCTGGCCTCGGGAGTAATCCCGCAGATCTCGGCCATTATGGGACCTTCAGCCGGCGGCGCAGTCTACAGTCCGGCACTGACAGACTTTATTTATATGGTCAGAAACACCTCTAAAATGTTCATCACCGGCCCAGCAGTTGTTCAAGCCGTCACCGGCGAAGATGTGACCCAGGAACAATTAGGCGGCGCCATGACCCATAACGGTACTTCCGGCGTAGCGCATTTTGCCGCTGAAAATGATAGCGACTGTCTGCGGCAGATCCGTTATCTTCTCAGCTTTCTGCCTTCAAATAATCTGGAAGCGGCGCCTGTCGTCGACACAGGAGATGCTCCACAGCGGATCGACGCCAGACTGAATACCCTGCTGCCGGACAATTCCAATCAGGCCTACGATATGAAAACCGTTATCACATCAATTGTTGACAACGGCGAATTTTATGAATCACAACAATACTGGGCTGCAAATATCATCACCTGTTTTGCCCGTATGGACGGACAGACTGTTGGGATCATTGCCAACCAGCCTAAAATCATGGCAGGCTGCCTTGATATCAACGCCTCTGATAAAGCGGCACGCTTTATCCGTTTCTGCGATGCCTTCAATATCCCCCTGCTGAATCTGGTAGATGTTCCCGGGTTCCTGCCGGGCTGTAATCAGGAATACGGCGGTATTATCCGCCACGGAGCCAAAATGCTGTATGCTTATTCCGAAGCTACTGTACCCAAGATCACAGTCATTACCCGTAAAGCCTACGGCGGTTCATACATCGCCATGTGCTCACAGGACCTCCGTGCCGATCAGGTCATAGCCTGGCCAACTGCGGAGGTAGCAGTAATGGGTCCTGCCGGTGCAGCTAATATCATTTTCAAAAACGACCCTGATGTAAAAGCCAAAACTGAGGAATACATCGACAACTTTGCCACACCATATCAGGCTGCGATGCGAGGTATGGTCGATCTGGTCATCGAACCGCAGAACACCCGTCCCACTGTCATCAACGCCCTGCAAATGCTGCAGAGCAAACGCGAGACCCGCCCTGCGAAACGTCACGGAAATATTCCTTTATAGTCAGCTGTACATCCTTTGAAAATAAAATAGCTTCGTTTGTAAACCGCAAAATAATGTCCTTTAACAGGTAACCTCATACACCTTTAAGCGGCACATTATCTTTGCGGTATTTTTTACCCATAAATTGTCCTGCTGTACTGTCTATTGCCAGCTTCAGCAAGACTGTTATTTTCTGGAGAGAAGGAGTTGATAATCATGACCCCGGACGTACAATTTTTATTACTGCTTGCTGTTATTGCTTTACTTTTCATTACCGAACTGATTCCGCTTGCCGTCACATCGATCGGCGGCGCCGTTGCCTGCGGCCTGTTAGGCTTCATCACACCCAAAGCCGTCTTTTCCGGCCTTTCCAATTCTTCAGTACTCCTATTTGCCGGCATGTTCGTCGTCGGTGCAGCAATGTTCCATACCGGGCTGGCGCAGAACATCGGGAAAAAAGTAGTCTCGGTATTCGGTACCAGCGAAAAAAGCCTGATGCTGGGTATCATGATCATCGGCGCTGTCCTTTCAGGTTTTTTGTCTAATACCGGCACGACGGCCTGCCTGATGCCTGTTGTACTGGGCATCTGCTCCGCTGCCAGGCTTCCGGCTTCCAGGCAGCTGCTGCCGCTGGCATTCGGCATCGCTTTCGGAGGCATCTTCACTATTATCGGCACGCCGCCGAACCTGATCGCTTCCAACGCTTTAGTCGAAGCAGGTTTCAGGCCTTTTGGCTTTTTTGAATTTGCCTGGGTCGGTATTCCTATCGCTATCGCCGGCACCCTGTACATGATGTTCATCGGCTACCGTTTTCTGCCTAAAGTCAATGCGGCCGCCGATATAGAAATCGAACAGGAATTCGACGTCAGTAATGACAATCCTCAAAAACAGCTTATTTCCGGTCTGATCCTTTTAGGCGTAGTCATCGTTATGGCTTTGAACCTGAAATTCATTACCCTGGAAATGGCGGCTGTTATCGGCGCGCTCGTCGCCGTATTGACCGGCTGCCTGACTGAAAAGCAAGCTTATGCCAGCATCGACTGGGTTTCAATCTTCCTGTTCGCCGGTATGATCTCCGTTTCATCCGCCATGGATAAAACCGGTGCCGGCAAACTGCTGGCTAAATTCTGCGTCGATCTGCTCGGCGGCACGCCTTCACCCTTATTCGTAGCCGCATTGTTATTTTTAGTATCCAGCTTTTTGACACAATTTATGTCCAACACAGCAACAGCAACATTACTCTGCCCCATCGGAGTTGCTATTGCCCAACAGATAGGTGCTTCCCCTCACGCCGTCGTCATGTCGATCACCATCGGCATCGCCTGCGCCTATGCCACTCCTGTCGGTACACCGCCTAACACACTGGTTTTAGGACCTGGCGGCTATCGTTTCATGGATTATGTTAAAGTTGGCACTCCTTTAATTTTCGTAAGTTTTATCGTTTCCATGATCGTTATCCCTATCGTCTGGCCTTTCTTTAAATAAACTTTCACAGCACCTGTTCAGCAGCAGGTGCTGTTTATTTTATAGCAAACCTTTTTTTGTCTCCCGCTCCGTGATACAATAATAAAAAAGTCTGAAAGGAGCGGTCGGTTTATGGCAAAAGCCGTCTGCGGGCGCTTTGCCCCTACGCCCAGCGGCAGAATGCACCTCGGCAATGTTTTCTGCGCCCTGCTGGCCTGGCTGTCAGCAAAAAAACAGGGCGGAACCATCACACTGCGTATCGAAGACCTTGACAAGCCCCGCTGCCCTGCCGGCAGCGACATGCTTTTAGAAGATGATCTGCACTGGCTGGGCCTGGAATGGGATACCGGAGGCAGCGCCGGCGGAAAAGATGCACCCTATTATCAAAGCCGCCGTTTTGACATCTATGCCGCCTATTTTGCACAGCTGCAAAAACTGGGACTGACTTACCCCTGCTTTTGCAACCGGGCTGAGCTGCACGCCGCTCAGGCACCGCATCTAAGTGACGGACGCATCCTGTACGCCGGTACCTGCCGCCATTTGACAGCCGAACAGACTGCTGCCAAAGCCCGCACCAAAGACCCGGCACAGCGGTTGCGGCTTCCTGATACTGCTGTCAGCTTTATCGACGGACATTATGGTCCGTATACGCAGAACCTGGCTGCTGAATGCGGCGATATCATCCTGCGGCGCAGCGACGGTGTTTACGCCTATCAACTGGCCGTGGTCGTTGACGATGCCCTGATGGGCATCACGGAAATTGTCCGCGGCTGCGACCTGCTCAGTTCCACACCACAGCAGCTTTATCTGTACAAGCTGCTGGGCTTTACCCCACCGGCTTTTATTCATGTACCACTGCTGATGGCTGCAGATGGCAGACGTCTTTCCAAACGCGACCGTGATCTGGATCTCGGCTTTCTTCGTCAGCATTTTGTCAGTCCTCAGCCGCTCATCGGCCTCCTTGCCTTCCTGGCCGGACTGCTGCCGACACCTGAACCAGTCAGTGCCAAAGAACTGCTTCCGTTGTTCAGCTGGCAGAAAGTGCCCCATAACAATATCATCGTCAGTGAAAAGTTTTTAAATTTATTTAAACTATAAAGGAGCAACGCTATGCTTTATGTAGTTCTCGCAACCTTTGCCGCCGGTATGGCGACAGAATATTTTTTAGGCAACCGCTGGATAGGTTTTTTCGCAGTCGGCGTACCGGCTTGCCTGTATTTTTTCTATCTGGATTATCAAAAACGTGCGGCCGCAAAAAAAGAAGAAGAAGAAAAGCGTGCCAAACGTAAAGAACGTAAACAACAGCATAAATGATAAAAAGAACGCATTGGATAATGCGTTCTTTTTATTTATCACTGTTATTATTAAATATTATCCGCAGCGCGTTTTCCGTCGCCAGACAGGAACCAAGCTCACTGCTGCCATCCTCCAGTGTGCCGTGGTAATCGCTGCCGCCGGTAAGAAATAAGCCGTATTGACCAGCCATCTGTCTAATAGCTTCTTTATCAGCCTCTGTATTTTTACGGTGTTCCAGCTCAATACCCTTTAAGCCATACCCGACCAGTTCAGGCACAAGCTCAAGATTTTGCTGCTGCCCCGGATGGGCCAATACTGCCAATCCTCCGGCTTCTGTAATCACACGCACGGCAGCAGCAGCATCCAGGTACTCAATATCGAAATCACAATAACCGCCGTTTTTAAATGTTTCATGATAAAAAGTGCCAAACATTTCTTCAACCTGCTCCGTCGCCACCAAATATTCCATAAGATGCTGTTTGTAAATAACGTGTCCGGCCCGTTTCACAAAATTCTGAGGACGGATACGAAAACCATGCTCTGCCAGAAGGGCGATCTGACGCAGGCTATTAGCCTGCCTGCGTTCCAGCAGCGGACGGCAGAAGGCCGTCACTGATCTCGTGTCACGCATGGCATAACCTAAAATATGCGCCTTTCGCTGCTTTTGAAAATCATAGGCCGAAATCTCGATTCCAGGCATCACCTTCAAAGCAGTGACCGGCGGAATATCACCGCAGCGCGGCACCCGGTCATGGTCGGTAATGGCGATATGGGTCAGCCCCTTGCTCACCGCCTGCTGGATCAGTTCAATCACCGTAGCGCTGCCGTCAGAATATGCAGAATGTAAGTGCAGATCACCGCGCATCAGGCAAAACTCCCTTCGGACATATTGAAGACCTTATCACAAACGCCTTCCATAAATTCCAGATCATGGAAAATTCCCAGCATACTGGTCTTTTCTTCTTTTAACTGCTGCAGAATATCCTTTACTAAAACTTTAGTCTTATTATCCAGAGACGCCGTTGGTTCGTCCAGCAGCATCAGCCGCGGCCGTTTGACCATAGCGTGCGCCAGATTCAAACGCAGCCTTTCACCTCCGGAAAAGGTCTGCGGATAAATATCCCACAATTCCTCCTGCAAACGAAAATAATCCAGCATTTCCTTAGCACGGCGCTCGGCCTCGCCGGCGGCGACGCCGATCTCCAGCAGTGCCGACATAACATGCTCTTTTGCCGTCGTACGCGGCATCACATTCAGAAACTGAGCCACATAACCGATTTCATAGCGGCGCAGCTGCAGCATCTGCCGTTCGTCGGCCTGAGCCAGATCAATAGGCCCAAAAGCCTGACTGTTATAAACGATCGTACCCTGCAGCGGCAGATAGGTACGGTTGATACATTTAAGAATGCTCGACTTACCGGCGCCGGAACGCCCCACTATACCGATAAATTCACCCTCATGCAGCGTGAAACCGATGTCGCGGCAGCTCTTGATAGTTTTGCCCAAATTATGCAGATAAAAATTTTTCGTCAGCCCTTCAATGGCAAGTATCTCCATAACTCCTCCTAAACCCTGTATTCCAACTGTGAAATAACCTTGCCGTCAACCAAAGCGTGAGTAATAACAGGATAACCGTCTAAAATCTTGATAATCAGCAGATCGGCCTTTTTTCCCACCGCCAACGAGCCATAATCGTTATCGATACACATCGCTCTGGCCGGATTCAGCGTCAGCTTATTGACGATTTCCGGCAGCGGCACGCCGTGCTGCTTATGCATAATGAAAATACTGTGCAGCATTGCCGCAGGATAATAGTCGGAGCAGAGAATATCGGCGCAGCCTTCCTTGACCGCTTCTGCCGCAGACAGATTGCCGGTATGTGAACCGCCCAGCAGAATATTAGGGGCTCCGACCACTGTAGCCAAACCTAACTGCTGTGCCTGCCTGGCAACGTCGATCGTAATGGGAAATTCACTGATAGCAACGCCCAGCTCCTTATTTACCTGCAGCTTGGCAGCAGTATCGTCATCATGTGACGCTGCGGGGATTCCGTTAGCCCTGGCCAGTTCCGCCAGCTCATGCAGCTGTTCAAAGCTCAGGGTCCGTTTGTTTTATGATGTTCCAGCACGCCCTCAAACCCCAGCGTTGTTACAGTTTCGCCGTGATAAGCGGTAATAGTTTTGCGGTAAGTCTCGATATTGCGGTACTGCCCCTGCCCGGGCGTATGGTCCATAAACGATATCTCATGCACTGTTTTTCCCGCAGCATTTTGCTGACGATATCAAACGCTTCCAGATTATCGATCTCGATCCGCAAATGCAGACGATGATGAATAAGGTGATGACGCTCGTGGATATTATTGATCAGCTCAGCCAGCTTCAGCACATTTTTCTTATAGCGCAGCTCCGAAGCCCCAAAATAATCGTCCTGGTAGAGTGATATCGAATGGTAGATCGTTGTGATCCCCTGATTGATCAACTGCCGCTCGATCTCCTTCAGTCCCATCTCGAAATCCATCACACTGGTAGGACGCGGCTGAATGATCTGTTCGATCTTGTCAGAATGAGTATCGATAAAACCGGGGCAGACATACCTTCCGTGCGCATCGATTTTTTCATCATATTGCCCCAGATCTATAACATCCTCTGCAAGAATATCGATAATACGGTCATTTTCCAACACCAGCACTTTATTTTCCAACACCTCGGCAGGTGTGATCAGTTTACCATTATAAATAGCTGTTTTCATAGTCGTCCTTTCCCGCGGCAGCGCCGCTGTTAGAGCAATGAGTGTACCAGCTGCTGTGTATAAGCATGCTGCGGATCCTCTAAAATCTGATCGGTAAGACCGCTTTCCACTACCTGGCCATCCAGCATGACCATCGTCCTGTCTGCCAGCATCCTGATCACTGCCAGATCATGCGATACCAGAATGATCGAAATATTATAACGGCTGCGTATTTTCCTGATCAGGTCTAAAACCTTGGCCTGTACCGAAAGATCCAGCCCGGTGGTGACCTCATCCAAAAGCAGCAGCCCCGGATTATTGGCCAGCGCCTTGGAGATCTGTACCCGCTGCTGCATACCGCCCGAAAAATTTCTGGGCGGTTCCGCACGCCTGGAAGTCAGTATCTCCACCGCTTCCAAAAGCTCCACTGTTCTGCCGTCCATAAAAGCTACATTACGGTTGCCGGCGGCAATGATCTTTTCAGCAACATTGGCAGCAGATGAATAATCCATACGCAGACCCAGCAGAGGATTCTGATAAACCATCCCCATCAGATGATTTTTGATATACCGGCGCTGCTGTGAACTGGCGCCGAAAATATTGACCTTTCCATCCTGATACTGCTTCAGAAAGGCACTGCCTCCTGTTACTTCATGATCGAAATACAGACTTTTCATCACGCTGGATTTTCCTGAGCCTGATTCACCGACAATGCCTAATACTTCTCCGGGATAAACGTCAAAGGATACATTGCGTACAGCCCAGACAGTACCGCAGCGGGGACAGCGATTCTTTTCCAGCGGCTGCCGGCTGCTGCAGCACTCGCAGCCGTTGCCATAACGCAGCAGCAGATCGCGCACCTGTAAAACGGCCTCTTCTTTATTCATCATATCTGCCGCCCCTTTCCGCGCACAGCATCCTGCTCTTTTACATATTCACGGAATTTCTCAGATTCTTTGACTCTGGAAGTGGTTTCCATTTCACAGCACCCCGCCAGCACCGTGATCTTCTCCCTCAGCAGCGGCTGCAGGCAACAGGGCAGATGCTCGGCGTGATAACGATGCAGCGCTACACATTCGCGGCACTTCCCGTGCCATTCGCAGCGTCTGTAAGGACAACTGCAGTTCAGCACCTCCTGGCTCTCCAGCAAGGCCCTGTTTTTTAATGTATCTTCATAATATTCCTCTTTAGTACGCATCAGCAGTCCGCCTCCTTGCGCAGCCTTCGTTTAGAGCAGTAACCTGTATCCGAGCACTGATAGCTGACAGCGCCTGTCTCTCTGTCGATAAGCTCGTCAAAATAAACATTTTCCGCTCCACATAAACGGCAGCGGCGGCCTTCCATATGTTCGATCTCAAAAGGCACATCGTCAAACGCCAGCGACACGACCTTTGTATGAGGCGGTATCGCATAAATTTTCTTCTCGCGCCCTGCTCCGAATAAATACAGACATTCCGACTCATGCAGTCTGGGATTGTCATATTTCGGGATCGGACTGGGGTTCATAACATATCTGTCCTCAACAGTAACCGGATATTCCGTAGCAATCGTGACCTTGCCATATTTCATAATGCTTTCATAAAGCTGCAGCCAAATGCCCGTGTAATCTGCTTCTGCATGCATCAGCTTCGTTGCTTCCTCGCTTGGTTCTATCACCCGCAGCGGTTCCGGCAAAGGCACCTGAAAAACCAGCAGCTGGTCATTACGCAGCGGTTCCTCGGGTATACGATGACGCGTCTGGATCAGGGTTGCTTCCGTACTGTCTGTAGTAGTCGCCACATCGCTGCACAAATTGATAAATTTCTTGATATTGACAGCGTTGACACTATCGTCGCTGCCCTGATCGATAACCTTCAAAACATCACGCGGGCCGATCAGCGACAAAGTGAGCTGAATGCCTCCCGTCCCCCAGCCGCGCCCTATCGGAAGTTCGCGCGAGCCGAACGGCACCTGATAACCGGGTACAGCCACCGCCTTTAAAATACTGCGCCTGATTTCCCGTTTAGAACCTTCGTCCAGGAAAGCAAAATTATATTCAGGATTCATGCTCCGGCTCCTTTCTGGTCTTGCGTACGCTGTCCAGCTTAGACTGGAAGGTAACGTAATGCGGCAGTTTCAAATGAGAAATAAAGCCGTTCATCTCCAGCGAATCACCATGCAGCAGTACAAATTCTTCATCCTGCGCAGGAGCAGGCCCTTCTGTTTCCAAGGAAGCGTCCAGCACCGCCATCGAGATCGCCTTGTTTTCGTTCCGCCCCAAAACTGCGCCGTAGCCTACTGCCAATTTCAGTTTCTTATCGTCATCCTCAGGAATAAAGCCCTCTACTTCCGTCAGCAAAATTTCACCGATGCAGATGCTTTCCGTCTCGTCAAACAAATATGGTACTTCCAGCTCCACATAGCCGCAGCGCAGTTCACCTACAGTTGGATGTACGGCGCCATAACCACGGATCGAACTATACGCCAGTCCGCCGATAAAGCCCCCGTCAGCCCGAGTCAGAGTCTGCAGACGCGCGCTTCTGTCAGCAGGTAATTCCAGAACATTCTTCGTTACATCCACAGGTTCCATATCATCGATCTCACAGCTGTCGATCAATCCCTCTGCCTTCAGATACTCCGAAACCCGCGGCAGCTTTACTACCGGCACAGGCTTCGCCTCTTTAAGGCAGCACTGACGCCGGGCGCATAATTCCACTGCCGACGGCTGTTTAAATTCAATCAACCGATGTGTATAATCATAGGTCGCTCCCAGGATCTGTCCGCCCTGGATATCCTTAAAGGCTGCCGAGATCCTGCGGACAGCGCGCATCTCTGTTCCGCTGGCCGGCAGGGTATAATAATTACGGCTCAAAGTCGAACGATAAGCCCGCAGCAAAAACACTGCTTCTTCGATACTGCCTTCCGCCTGTTTCAAAGCCAGTGCCGCATAAGCCGGCGCATATAAGCCAGACTCGCTCATTACCCGATCCACTAAAAGGCCCAGCTTTTTTTCTATCGCTTCTACTTCCAGCTCTTTAAAAGTACTGCCGCGCATACAATGCAGCAGCCTGATACTTTCCTCTATTGCTTCCTGACCGCCGGAAACTGCCACATAAGCCATCTGTTCACCTGCTTTCTATTCTTGTTTTACGTGGTATACCCATCAGGCAGCCCCGCTGATCCAGCACAAAAAAATCAAGGCCCAGCGGATACTCATATTCCTGCTCATCACGTTTCCCCAAAGCCGCCTGCAGTTCCGGGCACATAATGATTTCCTGGACAGCCTTGATCCCGGGCCCGCTGATCCGCTGCAGCTTGCCTGCCTGCAGATCCGCTGTGCACAAAATAACAGTCGCGCTTTTATGAGGATCGCGCAGTGTACCGCACTTAGCAACCTGTACTGCTTCCTGCCAATCTGCATTCTCCGTCACAAAGATATAATCCGCTTTACTCACAGCAGCCGTTTTAGCCAGAGTCAGCTCAGTAATTTTCTCTGCCAGCGCAGGAGAACCGCAGACTGCAAAACTGACCTCATTGTCCAAAAGCACTGCCGCCACAGTCAGCGGCATGGCATAAGCTCCACCCAGTTTCCGGGTCAGAGGTCCCAGCTCAACGATGCGTCCCGGATTGCTCAGCGCTTCCAGCAGCAGACGAAAAGCAGCCTGAGTGTCATATACAAAATCAAATTCATAAGCTTTCTGCATTATCTTTACTCCTGATCCATAGTCTGAAAATCAACCATCGTTTTGGCATACAATCCGTTTTCCAGTTCCTGTTCCCGCTGCTGCCGCATAGACAGCCGCTGCAGCACTGTCTTCAGTTCATCCAGTTCGCTGACCTGCCTGTTAAAAGCAGCGTCGATCACCGCCATGGAGCTGACTTTGTCAAAATCATCACCCAGCACAACAGCTGTCCCTTTAGTGCCACCCAGTTCCACAACTGTATCGCACACCAGCGCCTCACCCAGATAAAACAGGCTGTTTTTACCGGCTCACGCAGCTTGATCATCGCCAGTGTTTTAGCAGGCGCCTTCACAACGCTGACACCATATTTTTCAGCCAGCGGCTGAGCCAGCTCACGCAGCATACTGCCATCGGCGGCCGCCATAATCCGGAACAACTCTTTTTTCTCCATAACATCACCCTTTATCTGTCAGATATAGTTTTTCTTGATTGTTGTAAAAACCAGCTCCACGCAATAGGCAAATACAAAAACCAGTACGATCGCCAGCCCTGCGGCCCCAAACTGATAGCCCTGGATATTATTCGCAATCGCAAAGCCGATTCCGCCGGCACCGATCATCCCCAGGATCGCTGATTCAGAAAAATTTATTTCAAAACGCAGACCAGTCCAGGCCATGATCTGCGAAGCTGCCGCAGGCAGTATCGCCGACAAAAAAATATGCAGCTTACTGGCTCCTGTTGCCTCAAGCGCCTCGATCACTTCCTCAGGCACATCTTCAAAGCTTTGCGTAAAAGCCCTGGCAAAAAAAGCTGTGGCATGCACGCACAGTCCTACGATGCCCGCAGCAGGCCCCAACCCCAGACAGACCAGCGCCAGCAATACCCAAACCGGTGTCGGTACGGCACGCAGAAACGTAAAGAACGCGCTCAGAGCATACGTCACAAATTTATTTTTCATCAGGTTACGGGCACCAAAGGCAGCTAATACCAATCCCAGCAGAACGCTGTAAATAGTTGCCAGCACAGTTATTGCCACTGTCTGGGAAAAGGCCTCCAGCGTCAGCCCAAAATCGTGAAAATCCAGCAGCGCCAGCAAACCAAAGGTCTTCCCCAGGTCAGGCAGCCTGGAAATAAGCTTCAGCCAATCCAACTGCAGATAATATAACGCCACTATCGAAACGACTGTTACAGCTGCTAAAAACCAGCGCAGCTCACTATCCTGCCCGCTGCGGGCAACACGGATCCTGCCGTTACTGAACTCAAGACACTGCACCCTCGCCTGTACAAAAGTCTGCTCCATTTTATGTCAACACCTTTCTTCGCAGATAATTAGTTAAAAATTCCACCATAATGACCATCGCCGCAATAACCAGAATAATTCCTGCCGCGCCGGCATAATTAAACGACTTGATATAGGAAAACAGCACCAGCCCGATCCCCCCGCCGCCTACCATTCCCACAATAGTCGATGCGCGTATATTAAGTTCGATGCAGTACAGGAACCAGGCGATAAACTGTGTCAGGCAGGTCGGTACGATACCCTGACAGACCTTCTGCCAAAACGTACCGCCGCAGGCCGTCAGCCCTTCCATTGCATCACAGGATACCTCGTCGATCACTTCAATAAACGCTCTTGTCATAAAGGCAAAGGTCGAAATCAGCAAAGCAATAAAACCAACACCGGTACCAATACCCAGTGACGAAAAAAGGATAAAAGCCCAGACCAGTGTCGGGATATTCCTCAGAAAAGTGGCAAACCCCCGGATCGTTCTGGCCAGTCCCTTCCAGGGTGATAAAGAAGTGCTGCCGAACACAGCGAAAAGAAAAGCAAACACTGCCGCAACGAAGCTGGACGAAACCGCCAACGCAAAAGTTACAAGAATCGATTCTACTACTACCGGCGAAGCATTGAAGCGTGGCGGCAGGAAATCCTGAAACAGAAATTTCCAGAATTCTCCCTGTTCCCAAAGCACCTCCAGCGGATTAAAACGGGAAATATAAGTCGCCAGGCAGAACAAAACCAGCACGACCACTAAAAACCAGGTATAAACCTGTTTTTCACGGGGATTCATTATACTTATTTTTTCAGGCATAATTTTCACCCTGCTTAATGATCAGATTTTCCATCGAAGTATTATAAATTTTCTCTATCACTGCATTATTCAGGTGCTGCGGGGTTCCGTCAAAAATCATTTCTCCTTTTGCCAGACCGATGATGCGCGTAGCATAACGCATGGCCACATCCAGCTGATGCAGATTGACGATACAGGCAATATTACAGCGCTGCGTCATCTGATAGATCAGATCCATAATGATTTTAGACGCATTAGGGTCCAGTGAAGCGATCGGTTCGTCACAAAGAAGCAGCTTCGGTTCCTGCATAATCGCCCTGGCAATACCTACGCGCTGTTTATGACCGCCCGAAAGATCACTGGCACGGTTATATAAACGATCGCCCATCTCGATTTCCTGCAGCAAGTCAATCGCCTTACGTTTATCCTCTTCCGTATAATTACCCAGCATCCCGTCCAACACCGACATATAACCCAAGCGCCCATGCAGCACGTTCTGCATTACCGACAGCCGCTGCACAAGATTATAATGCTGAAAGATCATCCCGACTTTACGCCGCAGCAGCCGCAGCTTTTTGCCGGACGCACCGGTAACTTCCTCGCCGTCGATGTATACATGACCTCCGCTGGGGACTACCAGCTGATTGACCGTTCTCAGCAGGGTGGACTTGCCCGATCCGGAAGGACCGATAACAGCGACAAATTCTCCGGCTCTGACCTCCAGACTGATATCATGCAAAGCGCGGACCTGATTGCCATAAACTTTCTCGATATGCTCCATTTTTAAAACCGTGCTCATGCTTCCTCCTATAAAAAAGGCCGGACAGCGCCGGCCTCTGCTCCAACTTATTTACTGCTGCTCAGGGCTTTGTTCAGATCAATGATACCTTTGTAATCTTCAATACTGCATTCTACGAAACGCTTATCCTCTGCACCCATTACCCCTTTGTAGTAAGCGGCATTGTCATAGCTCAGGATAAAGTTTTTTACCTTTTCCTTCACTTCTGCCGGCAGCTCCCTGCGCAGAGCCATCGGTTCGGACGGGATCGGATCAGAAGCGAAAATAATTTTAACGTCATCTTTGCTGACACGTCCCGCATTGATCTCAGCCGCCAGAATTGCATCAGAGATAGGAGCTACCTGCACATCACCCTTGACTACAGCCGCCAGACCTGCTTGATGCTTGCCGGAAAAGCTGACTGCCTGGAAAAATTTGCCATTAGTATGCAGATCATCCATCGAAAGCTTCTCACCGGGAAATGCTTTCATAATCGCCGCTGAAGGGATCAGATTGCCGGAAGTTGAATTCGGGTCAACGAACGCCATCGTTTTCCCTTTGATGTCCTGGATACTATTGATATCAGTATTCTTGCTGCTCGTAACCAGAACAGACTTATAAGTCGCGTTCTTTTTATCTTTATCCTTGGCAATCATCCCGATCGGTTCTGCACCTGCACGTTCATAAGCCAGGCAGAAGCTTAACGGTCCAAAATAAGCCATATCGGCTTTACCGGTACGCATAGCCTCAATCACCGCATTATAATCGTTAGATACCAGCTCTGTGACCTCCATTCCCAAAACCTTGCTCAAATCGCCCGCCATACCTTTTCTGGCATCGGCATTTTTATCTGTCGATTCATTCGGCAGATAAGTGATCACAAATTTCTTTTGCTCAGACTGACCGCCGCAGCCGCTGAACAGCAAACAGCTCATTACTGCCAGCATCAGCAGGGCGCAGACCTTGAATAATTTTCTTGATTTCATTTCCTTCTCTCCTTTTTCACAAGTACTGAAATTTTGCTTGCATCTGGAAACACTGTCATCATAACAAAGCTTTCTTTGCTTTGAATTAAGAAGGCTTTAAGTTCTTGTAAAGAATTTCACCTTTCTTTAAAGGTTTGTTAAAGCATGACCCTTAAAATACCCGTGCAAATAAAAAAAGTCCGCAGGCTGACATACATCAGCCTGCGGACTTGCACTTTTTAAATTGTTTTAAGCTGTTAGATCTTTACATCGATCTGGGCCGATACGCCCACACCCTGCACGCGATTGATACCGCTGATAGCGACCTTATCGACCGGGATCAGCGCTTTCGCACGGAAGCTTTTAAAGAAGGAAGCCTCCAGCTGCAAAGCAGCCTGACATTTATCTACCTGCTCCTTCGGTCCCGATACCTGAGCAGCGCCGGCATAACTTCCGTCACCCACGGTAATGATCGGCACTACCTTGGTAGCGTAATCGCTGGAGATAGGATATTTTGCCGTCAAAGTATTGATAGCGCTGTTCAGCTGGTCGGCAAACTGGCTGACCAATAACGATACGGCGCCGCCTTTAACTACGGTACCCAAAATACCGGCCTGCGCCGGAGCCGTTCCCTGTCCCAGTAAAAATCCGCAGACCAGTGCCGCGGCGATCCATTTTTTTCCCTGCATAATATTACCTCCTCTGCCTGAATCATTTCAGATTTATCGTTTCAATTCGACATCAACAAACAAAACTCTTGCTCTTTTGCAAATTGTTCACCAAGAAATCACAAAATATTTCTCCTTCCGATAATTTTATAAAACTTCTGCATTTTACAAACTGCCTGTTTTGCGATACGATAGGTTTAAGAAGATTTTACAGCGGCAACATTTGCCGCAGCAAAGGAGCTGTTATTATGGAACAGTTTAAATATTACGCACCTACAAAAATACTTTTCGGTAAAAATACCGAAGCCGAGGTTGGTGAACTCTGCAAAACACAAGGAGCAAGCAAGGTCCTGGTACACTTCGGCGGCAGCAGTGCCAAAAAATCTGGTCTGCTTGATCGTGTCTGCGGCGCACTGCAGGAAGCAGGACTGCACTATGTGACCCTGGGCGGCGTTGTGCCCAATCCTCGTTTAAGCAAGGTTTATGAAGGTATTGAAATCTGCAGGCGGGAAAAAGTTGATTTTATTCTCGCTGTAGGCGGCGGCAGCGTCATCGACAGTGCCAAAGCCATTGGTTATGGCATCACCAATCCCGGCGACGTCTGGGACTACTACAGCGGCAAAGCGCCGCAGGCCTGCGCCCCTATCGGCGCCGTCCTTACCATTGCCGCGGCCGGCAGTGAAATGAGCAATGCGTCAGTCATTACCAATGAAGACGGCTGGCTGAAACGCGGACTGCAGTCGCCCTATGCCTACTGTAAATTTGCCATTTTAAATCCCGAGCTGACCTGCACTCTGCCGCCCTACCAAACAGCCAGCGGCTGTACTGACATCATCGTCCATACTTTAGAACGTTACTTTACCAAACCCGGCGTCACCTCTCTGTCCCTCACTGACGGCATGGCCGAAGCTCTGCTGCGCAACGTCATGCGTAATGCCCGACTGGCTTTACAGAAGCCTGCCGACTATGACGTCCGCGCCGAGATCATGTGGGCAGGCACGCTTTCCCATAATGACATCACCGGCGACCGCAGTCAGGGCGACTGGGCTTCCCACCAGCTGGAGCATGAATTGGGCGGTATGTTCGATATTGCTCACGGCGCAGGCCTTGCAGCGATCTGGGGCAGCTGGGCCCGCTATGTGCTCAAACAAAACCCCTGCCGTTTCGCGCAACTGGCAGTTAACGTACTGAATGTTCCCTACAGCTTCGGCAATGACGAAAAAACAGCGCTTGAAGGAATCGCTGCCATGGAAGACTTTTTCCGTTCCATTGGTATGCCTACCTCGATCAGCGACATGGAAATCGAACTCACCGACACCCAAATCAAAGAGCTGGCACACAAATGCAGCTTTATGGGCAGAAGAACGATCGGCGGCTTCGTCACCCTGAACGCTGCCGATATGGAAAATATTTACCGGATGGCCAGATAAAACAGCGGCTATACTTGCTGCAGAAACTTTTACCCTCTTTAAAACACAAAGGACAAGCAGTTAAACTGCTTGTCCTTTGTGTTTTTTTACTCTGCCGGCGTTTCTTCATCCTGCAGATTCACTTCATCAAAAAGCACGGGCTCGATTTTTACTGAATTATTCTCCAGCTGTATTTTACGGTTTTCTTCAATATGCCAATCCCTGTCATTGACCAGGCTCTGTTCCCACGCCTGCACAACTTTTTTCTGAAGGCTGGTCAAAGTGGCCGTATATTTGTCATCTGTAGCGGGAGCCTCTGGTTTAGGTTCCGGCTGAGTACCGGATTTTACCACCAATGTGCCTGTCAGCTGCAGAGCATAGCCGTCCTGCGTAGAATACAGCAGCTCGCCCAAATCATATTCACCGGCTGCCAAACCATCTAATCCCAGGATTTTATCAGGGTCTACATTTATACCCAACTCCTGCAGTTTGGCAAGCAGCGCGGCCTTAAAATCACTGCCAGCTGCAGCTTCCAGCCTGCCCACATCACCGCTGATTTCCTGCAGAAACGGCTTCAGATACGGTGCCGTCTGTTTTTGATCGGTCTGCCAGACTTTTTTATCTTCTTCTCCCAGCCCATCTGCGAAAGCCTGATTGAACTCTGCTGTCGTAGCATATACTGTTCCATCACCGTATTTTTGGTAACCGCTATCGGTGAGGAAATAGGCATTCCGGACGGCAGAAACTGCTTCTGTATCGGACGCGCCCATAATTGCATCTACGTCAGCACTGCCGCTGACCTTGCCTAAATTATAAACATTAGCAACGCTGCCATATTCTCCCAGCCCTAAAATACCGCCGATATTTTTATTACCGCTGACACTGCCGGTATTATAAGCATTTTTGATACTGGCATAGTCTAGCTCCTCATCATTGCCGTCATAACCGGCAACACCGCCCACATTATCCGCGCCCTCGACAGCGCCGGTATTGTACACACCGTCAACCAGCGCATTGGCATTAGCGCCGCAGACCCCGCCGACATAATTTCCATCAGCAGTTACGTCCCCTGTATTATAGCTGTTTGCAATACTGCCACCGGAATTAAAACCACAGATACCGCCGGCAAAACTATCCCCTTTAGAATTACCGCTGGTGATAATACCTTTGTTAGAAGCATTTACTATTTTCCCGCCATTGGTATTATAACCGGCAATACCGCCAGCGAGCTGCTGATCTGCAGAAATATTGCCTTCATTCGCTGCAGCTTCAATTAAGCCGCCTTTATTGTTACCAACGATACCGCCTATATAACCATTGCCGCTCACATCACCGCTGTTAAAGGCCTCGATGACCGATCCTTTTCCATTCGCGTTTCTGCCTACGATCCCTCCGGCAGCAGAAATAACACCGATAATATTACCGCTGTTCTCAGTGTTCCTGATACTGCCGGAATTTTCCCCAACGATCCCGCCAACAGCTACGCCGCCAAGGATAGCGCCTTTATTAACAGCATTTTCGATAGTTCCCTTATCTATGTTATTGCCGCTGATACCGCCTACCGAATTGCCACCCATTGTTCCCTCTTTATATATCTTAATGTCGCCTTCGTTGACCACATCTTTTATTGTCCCTTTATTGATCCCGCTGATCCCCCCAAAACCGGTACTGTCGTTCACATTGCTTGTAACAGAGCCTTGATTAACAGCGTTTTCAATAGTTCCCTTACTATTGTTGACACCGGCGATGCCGCCGAGATTTCCCCAGCCAATAACAGCACCAGTGTTTTCAGCGTACTTTATAATACCAGTTTTGTTCCCGTCACCATTACTGCTGGCAATGCCGCCAACACTACCGCCATTTGTTGCCGTGATACTGCCGCTGTTACTGACAAATTCCACCGTACCATAATTAGTGCTGGTGATACCACCTACCGAAGAATTACCTTTGACAGCGGCTTTATTGGCAACATTACGGATCAGCCCCAGGTTTTTTCCCGCTATGCCGCCGACGCTGCTTTGTCCGCTGATACTGCCGGAGAGTGTCAAATTCGTTACTCGCGCGCTTTCCGTCAGACAGCCAAATAAACCAACATACGATTCGCCGCTGCGATCGATCGTTAAATCACTGATAGTATACCCCATACCGTCCAAACTGCCGGTGAACCCGCCTTGAAATCCACTTGGGGTTCCCATGGGCAGCTGTTTTAAAGCGCCAAGGCACGCAAACCCCTGACCGCTGTTCCAGCTGCTGGTAACAGAAGCATCTATTTCGTTAGCCAGCATATAATCGCCATTGACATAACTATAGTCAAAATTTGCACTGTTTTTTTCGGTTTCATAATTATTATTGATCGCCTGCAGCTCATATACGTCATGTACCAGCATACAATCAGTAATATTTTTTTCACTGCCGTCTAAGGCCGCTGTGACAATGCCCAAGCTGCTGGCTTTTGTGCCGTTGCCCTTGCTGTAATCGCTGACAGTATGCCCCCCGCTGCCATCGCCTACATCAATGGTAGTCTTATCCGTCACCTCGTAGCCGATGTTGATATTGTCCTTGGCCTTTAAACTGACTTTACCCAGGTCGCCGCCTTGTATCTGCAGCGTATCAGCCTTGATGATCGAGATATTATTACCTTCAAAATTTATGGCGTCAGCAGCGATCGTTCCTAAATTAACAATATCGGCCTGGATTTTGGCAATACCATCGGCATCCAAATTTCCCAAAGTCCCGTTAAAGCCTTTACGGGCCTCTTCCGGCAGACTTCTTGTCGATGCTGTCAGGCTGCCTACATTGACCTCTGCCGCGGCACCAAACAAGATCCCGTTGGGATTGAGCAGGAAGACATGCGCGCCGCTGCCATTCAGCTTACCGAAAATCTCGCTGCGCTGGCTGCCCGTCACATAATTTAAAACGGCCTGCATATTTTTAAAATTTACTGTTTCTCCCTGGGCTATATTAAAGCTGTCCCAGTCTATAGCCAGATTGCCGCCGTTGCCGGTAATATCCATTGCACCGCCGCCAGGAGAGCCGATACTGCCACTGCCGCCCACGACCTGGCCGCCTTGCGGCAGGGCATAGCCCCAGTTTGGCAAAAGCAGCATGCCGCCGCTTACAACCGTGACCATGATCTTTTTATATAAAAGCATTTTCTCATTTTTCATCTTCACACAGCTCCTTATCCTTGACCGATATTAAAACAGTTTGTAGGCCAAAAACCATAGCCTGCCGTTTTTATCGCTTTCTTCACTGGTAAACTCTTCACTGCCCAGCTTGCGCGCATAGTCAAGCCGCAGATAGTAATCGTCAGCCTTGGCGTACTGCAGGCCCAGTCCCCAACCGGCCAGACCGCGGTGCTGACCATAACTTTTAGACAGCTCGACTTCGCCCCAATCCACATAAGCTGCCAGAGTCAGATCAGGTACGGGAGTGGCATAACGCAGTTCTGCCGTAGCCTGGTAGCCGCTGTCGCCGCTGGCTTCACCCTGCGGATAAGCCCGCACACCGTTAGCGCCGCCTAGAACAAACTGTTCGCTGCCATCCAGATCTTTGCTGGCCAGCTGACTGTGGAAATTTACATGCAGATTCAAAACATTGCCTAATCTGCGGATATGATTGACGTCAGTATTGAATTTGTGATAGCTGCCTTCCGTGTAGCTGCTGGCATCGTCATAACTTAGCCGTCCCGCATAATATAAAGCGCTGTAGCCAGTATAACTGCCGGCACCTTTAATATTGCCCGCTATGCCGGCATACAGTGCATTACTGTGTTTTTTTGTATCGATGCCAAAGGTGCGCAGCTCATCTTTCAGCTGGCGGTTATCGTAGCCATAAACTGCCGCCAGGTGATCAGAAGCAGTATTTATCAGCGGCGTACTGCCATAAATGCTGAAAGTTTTAGCCCGTCCGACCGCGTCAAGGATATTATAAAAGCCGCTCAGCGTATAATCCATCAGGCTATAGCTGACGCCCATTTTTGTCCCGCGGCTGCCGACCGGCATTTCGTAGCCCAAATTATAGTTATGCAGGTTATCATTTGAAAGCATCCCACCCAGAAAAAATTTATCGCCGATCCTGCCGGGATTGTTGATCGTTGTCTGAAAGCCATATCTGTATCTGCCGCTGTATTTATTGCCATAATTATCAGTGTATAAAATCGTCTGCTGCGGTTTATCAGCCCGAAGATCGATCACAAAATCGCTGGTACCATTGGCCTGCCCAGCCCGCAAAACACCTACGGCTGTAACGCCGGCCAGATCGTTGATATTATTCAAAACTTTTTCCAGCCGGTCTGTACGCAGCAGCTCTCCCTTTTGCAGAATCCCTGCGGCTTTTTCTGCCTGTCCTTCCGCCAGAGCCGAAGTATTATTGACCTGTACATAGCTTAACCGCCCTAAGACTATTTTGACTTCAATGATACCGTCAGTGATTTCCTGCTGCGGCAAAAAAGCAGTAGCAACCGCATAACCCTGTCCGCGCAGATACGCAGTCAACTTATTGACCGCCTGCTGCAGTTCATTAAAATCGACTTCACGTCCGCAATAGCTTTCTACCAGCGCAGCCAATACGTCCTGCTGGATAGCATCTTCACTGGTAAAGACAAAATTCTGCAGATAAAACTTTCTGCTGTCGCTCACATCAGTGTTTGTTTCTTCTTTTGTCAGAACAGCCGTTTTATCCCCGTCCGCCCTGTTTTCTTCCAAAGCGCGCAGATCCCCGCTGCTGTTTGGCAAAGCTGTGGCAGCCGAAGCGCCGGCGCAGCTCAACACCAGCATCAGGCTTATGATTTTAGTTTTCATTTTTATTCTCCTTACACCATCAAACATTTATTTTTGGAAATATTTTTAATATATCAGTTATATTGTTTTATATTATACCACGTCTGTACCCCCCCACAAGACACGTTAAATTTTTAGTAAGATTTACTTTTTCTGCCGCGTTAACGGGTACGCGGCCGGCAGCAAACTGCCCGTCCGCTATTTTCTGTATTTACGTCGAAAAATAGACTTCTCAAAAATAAAAAAGCTTTCTTTTCCATTGGATAAAATCCCATAAAAAAAGAAAGCTAAAAAACACAAAGACGCGTCTGCCAAAAGGCAGGCACGTCTTTTTTACTGCGCCCTAACGCATATTATTTACTTTTGAATCAGTTTCCTACGCCGGCGCCGTAATTATCAGCCTTTGATATCGCCGGCCTCTGCCACCATCAGCTGATCGACAAACTGCATCCTGACCGGTACTAAAAGCTTCTGTCCCGGTTTCAGGTTCGTATTCGCCAGCGCATTGGTTTCGCAGATACGGTAAATGACTTCGCGTACATCTTCGTCCTGATCGGCCCAGCGGTCAGCGATAGCCCACATGGTATCGCCTGTATGTACAGTGATCTGTTCGTAATGATAAACAGTATCATCCTGTAAAAAATTATAGCCTGTATATAAAATAGTGGTCATCAGCATTAATACAAACAACTTCTTCATAACTCCACGACCTTTCAAAACATCTGTTCGTTAAACATATAATAAACCGAACTGTTTTGTTTGTCAAGAGTTTTTCTAAAAATTTGTTCGTATTTTAGAGTTTTAAGGCGAACGTTTCTGCAATCAGGCGAACAGATCTAACCACGCAGCACCCACATATAAAACGGCGTCGTTATTACTGCCAGCAGTGTACTGACCACCGTCAGCATCGCCGCATACTTGTAATCGCCGCCATAAACCTTAGCTACAATAGAAGTGTTCGTCATCGCCGGCATAGCCGCCTGCATAACAAATACATCGCTCATCAATTTCGGCAGCGCAAAAAACGGCAGACAGACCATAACGCACAGCGGACAGATCACAAACCTTCCCACCATTGCCGCCGTCAGCTCTCTGTCAAATTTGATCTCGCTCCAGGACGCTTTACTGATCGCGATACCGATAAACAGCATGGCCAGCGGCGTCGTCATTCCGCCCAGATAACGAAAAGAAGCTTCGATCGGCATCGGCAGACGCCAATCAAGCATTACTAAAATAATTCCTGCCAAAAAACCTAACAGCGGCGGGTTCAGAACCACTTTCAGAGTCTTTCTGCTGAGCCACGGTGCCGCCACACCGGCATCAGACGCCATATCGTGCACTGCTACGACCCAGAACATCGTAGTATTGACCATATAATACAGCATGACATAAGGAATACCTTCTTCACCGAACAAAGCCAGCGTCATCGGCAGGCCGATGAAAATAGTGTTGGAAACAAAAAAGACAGTACAGAACACGCCGACCCGGTCACGCCGCACCTTCAGCAGCCGTGCTGCCGCATGGCCGATAAAATAGCCCAATGCCATGGAAATGATCGGTACCGGCAGACCGCCGCTCATCTCGATCAGCTGATCGTGGCTGAAATTGACCGTCAGATTGACGATCATATAGGTAGGTAGGCAGACCTTGGTCACCAGCTGGGCCACAGCCGAGCTGAAGCTTTCAGAAAACCAGCCCTTACGGGACAGATAAAACCGGTAGCTATCATAATAACGATAGTCAAAATCCCCTGCAGTGCATGTAAGATCGCTGCCATAAAATCACTTCCTTAAAAATAAAAAACACCGAAGCCTTCGCCTCGGTGCCGCTCAAATCAGTTTTTGGCCTGTTTCGCTTCTTCCAATTTATGCTTCATCCAGTCGATCATGGCCAGTTTGCCGAATTCATGCCAGGTTTTACATTCAGTATTCCTGGCAATATATTCGTTCCATTTATCCTGGTTCACCTGTTCTACCTCCAGCAGATTCATGATGCCGAAGCCGCTGCGCCAGATCAGATCGTCCATCGAGGTATATTTACTATTTTCCGTTAAAAATTTATCGTTGAACAATTCCTGAAAAGATACCTTTGCCAAAATCTTTCCCAGTTCCTCGTCATGGGTAAAGATCTCCAGATAATGCTTAAACTCTTTTTCAATATCGATTGCTGCCATTGTTTCATCCTCCGACGGTAAATTATTGATTTTATAATTTATACTTCCTATTCTACCATAAAAAAGCCGATGGCGCTAACCATCGGCTTTTCTGTAAAACTAATGTGAATAAAAGGAGGGGTTGGAGATGAAAAATCTTAACAGTAAAACAGCTGTCAGTGACCGCAGTCGTGGCAGCAGCCGCTGCACACTTCAATACCTTCGGTCGACATACCGTTTTTGACCTTATAGTCATAAATCGCGGCACGCAAGCCGTCAGCTGCCAGGTTGGAACAATGCATCTTGATCGGCGGCAGTCCGTCAAGTGCTTCAGCTACCGCCAGATTAGTCAGTTCCAGCGCTTCCTCGACAGACTTGCCTTTAGCAAGCTCTGTTGCCATACTGCTGGTAGCGATAGCCGCACCGCAGCCAAAAGTCTGGAAACTGATATCGGTAATGATATTGTCTTTGACTTTAATAAAAATCTTCATGATATCGCCGCATTTGGCATTGCCTACCTCGCCGACGCCGTCGGCATCGGGCATCACACCCACATTACGGGGATTCATAAAATGATCCATTACTTTTTCACTGTATGCCATAAACTACACCTGCTTTCTTACTTGTGGTAAAGAGGCGACATCGCCCTTAATTTTTCAACGATCAACGGTAATTGCTCCAAAACATAATCGACATCGGCACTGCTGTTTTCTTCCGACAAGGTCAGACGCAGCGAACCGTGCGCGATCTCATGCGGCAGTCCGATAGCCAGCAGAACATGCGACGGGTCCAGAGACCCGGAAGTGCAGGCACTGCCGCTGGAAGCCGCGATACCCATATGGTCAAGCAGCAGCAGCAGGCCTTCGCCTTCAATATATCTGATGCTGACATTTACATTATTCGGCAGTCGGTCAGTAGGATGTCCGTTTAACCTTACTTCAGGGATCTTTGCCAAAATCCCTTCGATCAATTTGTCACGCAAAGCACGTGTTTTTTCGGCATTGGCTTCCATATTTTCTTTCGCATAAGCAGCTGCCAGCCCCATACCGATGATCCCGGCCGTACTTTCAGTGCCGGCACGCAGGCCTTTTTCCTGCCCGCCGCCGACGATCAGCGCCGGTACACGCACACCCTGACGGATATACACCGCGCCTACGCCCTTTGGTCCATGAAATTTATGCGCCGTCAATGTTAAAAGATCGATATTGTCGCCGGTAACATCAATAGGGATATGACCTGCCGCCTGTACTGCGTCAGTATGCAGCAGCACCTTATGTGCGCGGCAGACTGCGCCGATCTCTCTGATCGGCATTATCGTACCGATCTCATTATTGGCATACATCACCGAAACAAGGATCGTATCGTCGCGTAAGGCGGCCTCTACCTGGGCCGCTGTAACCCTGCCGAATTCGTCTACCGGCAGGTAAGTGATCTCAAAGCCTTCCTTCGCCAGTTCTTCACAGGTATGCAGTACAGCGTGATGCTCGACCTGCGTAGTGATAATGTGCCGTCCCTTCTTGACATTGGCATGAGCCACGCCTTTAATAAGCATATTATCACCCTCACTGCCGCCGCCTGTAAAAATGATTTCCTTAGGTGACGCGCCGATCAGATCCGCAACCTGCTGACGGGCAGCGGCAATAGCTGTTGCCGCACGCTGTGCTGCCTTATATATACTGGAAGGGTTTCCATAATTTTCTACCATAGCCTTTGCCATAGCCTCTGCTATTTCCGGTCTGACCTTAGTCGTGGCCGCATTATCTAAATAAACTTCCCGCATTGCGATCCGTCCTTTCTTAATTCCTACTTGTTTAGTATGATTACACTTTCAGTATAGTAATTCCCAGTATTTTTGTCAAGATTATTTTGTGAATTTTTTGTGTAGAAAAAATTTTTTTGTTCAGCTATTGAATTCCTAGTAAACTAGTAGTAAAATAATGTCAAGCTTTTGAAAGGACGTGTGCTTATGAAAATCTCTACCAAAGGACGTTATGCTTTGCGGCTGATGCTTGACCTGGCTTACAATCATACCGGCAGCTTCATCCCCATTAAAAATATCTCCCAGCGGCAGGATATTTCCGACAAATATCTGGAACAGATCATTACCCAGCTGAGCCGCGCCGGACTTGTCAAAAGCGCCCGCGGCGCCCAGGGCGGCTATATGCTTGCCAAAGAGCCGCAGGAATATACTGTAGGCGAAATACTGCGGCTGCTGGAAGGCAATCTGGCCCCGGTAGCCTGCGTAGACGATACCAAGGAAGCCTGCACCCGTGCAGACGAATGTGTAACCATGGAAGTATGGCGTGAAATAAAAGACGCCGTTAATAAAGTAGTCGATAACATCACCTTGGCTGACTTAGTGGAACAACAGCGGCAGAAATGCCGATGTTGTAAGTAAATTACCGCTTGCAGCATAATTTATTAAAGAAAGGTTTTGATATCATGACTAAAATTTACCGTAGCCTGACCGACTTGATCGGCAACACCCCGCTCTTAGAGCTGACCAACTATAACAGGAAATTTGCTCCGCAGGCGACTATCATCGCCAAGCTGGAATATTTTAACCCGGCCGGCAGCGCCAAAGACCGTATCGCCATGGCGATGATCGACGCCGCCGAAGCCCGGGGACTGCTGCAAAAGATTCGGTCATCATCGAACCGACCAGCGGTAATACAGGTATCGGCCTGGCCAGCGTAGCCTCAGCACGCGGTTACCGCACGATCCTGACCATGCCTGAAAGCATGTCTGTTGAACGGCGCAACCTGCTGAAGGCTTATGGAGCCGAGCTGGTGCTTACACCCGGTTCTTTGGGTATGCAGGGTGCCATCGACAAAGCAGAAGAACTGGCAGCAGAAATACCCAATGCTTTTATCCCCGGACAATTTGTTAATCCGGCCAATCCGGCCATCCATAAAGCAACCACCGGCCCCGAAATCTGGCGCGATACCGACGGCGAAGTCGACATTTTCGTTGCCGGAGTAGGCACAGGCGGTACTGTCAGCGGTGCTGGCGCTTACCTGAAAGAAAAAAATCCGCGCGTCAAGATCGTCGCCGTCGAACCCAGCGATTCTCCCCTGCTGTCCGGCGGTAAGGCCGGCCCGCACAAGATCCAGGGCATCGGCGCCAACTTTATCCCCAAAAACTTTGACCGCAGCGTTGTCGATGAAGTTATCGCTATCGACGCGGCAGATGCTTTCAGCACCAGCCGCGAGCTGGCGAAAAATGAAGGCCTGCTGGTCGGCATTTCCTCCGGTGCTGCGGCCTATGCCGCTACGCTTTTGGCGCAGCGACCCGAAAACGCCGGTAAAAAAATCGTCGTCATGCTTCCCGACACCGGTGAACGTTACCTGTCCACCCCGGGCTTTATCGGCGACTAAATCAACTTTACCCTCTCCTGACAAACAAGCGCAGAGTACACCTCTGCGCTTGTTTTATGGTACTGTTTGAACCCTTGGCGAGGTATTTTCGAGCCTAGTGTTCATACGTGCCTTTATGGTATAATTATTTTATTAAATACGCGTCAATACGCATAAACGGAAGGATTGATTTTCATGGCTGATTTAACCCGCAGTGAAGCCTGGGAGCTGCTGACAAAATATAATAAGGAACCTTTTCACCTGCGGCACGCGCTGACGATAGAAGGCATCATGAAATACTTCGCCAAAGAACTGGGCTATGCCGACGAAACAGGCTTCTGGGCTCAGGTCGGCCTGCTGCATGATCTGGATTTTGAAGTTTATCCTGCTGAACACTGTCTCAAATCACAGGAAATCATGCGCGAACACGGACTGGACGAAAGATTGATCCGCGCTACCGCCAGCCACGGCTACGGCCTGGCGCAAAACGATATCGAACCGCAGCACCAGATGGAAAAGGTGCTGTTCGCTATCGACGAGCTTTCGGGACTGATCGGCGCCGCTGCCATTATGCGCCCTTCCAAAAGCGTTATGGACCTGGAACTGAAATCAGTCAAGAAAAAATACAAAGATAAAAAATTCGCTGCCGGCTGCTCGCGCGACGTTATTGAAAAGGGCGCTGCCAACCTGGGCTGGACCGTCGACGAGCTGATCGAAAAGACTATTCTGGCTATGCGCGAAGACGAAGCCGCTATCAACGAAGCCTGCGCTTCCTTTGATGCCTGAACGAACGAGGTTTTATAATAAATTATGAAGAAAAAAGTTTTAGTCGCCATGAGCGGCGGCGTTGACAGCTCTGCCGCGGCTATGCTCCTGCAGCAGCAGGGCTACGATGTAACAGGAGCCACGCTGCGTATGTTCTCCAACGAGGATCTGGGACTGGAGCAGGACAGTACCTGCTGCTCACTAAGCGACGTTGAAGACGCCAAACTGGTTGCACACAAGCTGGGCATTCCCCACTATGTCTTCAATTTCAGTCCCTGCTTCAGGCGCTGCGTCATCGACCGCTTTATCAGCGAATACGAAGCCGGCCGTACGCCAAACCCCTGCGTCGACTGCAATAAACACATCAAATTCGGCGAACTGCTCGATCGCGCCCGGTTGATGGACTGTGAATATCTGGCTACCGGTCACTATGCCCGCATCATTTTCGACGCTGACAGAAACCGCTGGCTGCTGGCCCGCGGCGACGACCACGCCAAAGACCAGAGCTATATGCTTTTTAACCTGACCCAACAGCAGCTGGCGCATATCCTGCTGCCGCTGGCAGATATTACCAAACCCGAGATCCGCCGGATGAGCGAAAACCGGGGCCTGGTAACGGCTCATAAGCCGGACAGTCAGGATATCTGCTTTGTCCCAGACGGCGACTACACCGCTTTTATCGAACGCATTACCAAAATAAACCGCGCCCCGGTAAATTCATCCACCAAAACGGTCAGGTGCTGGGAACGCACCAGGGACTGATCCACTACACTATCGGTCAGCGTAAAGGTTTGGGCATTGCTTATGAATACCCGCTTTATGTTATTGATAAAGACATTGCCAGCAACACAGTTATTTTAGGCCCTAATGATGCTTTGTTCCAGAAAGCTCTGCTTGCCGAAAACTGTAACCTGATCGCGATCAATAAGCTGGAGGCGCCCCTGCGTGTCACCGCCAAGACCCGTTACCGGCAGAAAGACGTACCGGCAGTTATCAAGCCGCTGGCGGACGGTAAAATCAAAGTTACCTTTGACGAACCGCAAAGAGCCATCACCCCAGGTCAAGCCGTAGTATTTTACGACGGCGATTACGTAGTCGGCGGCGGTATTATCGCCGCGCCGCTGAAGGAGTAAGAAACATGAAATTCTTTCTCGCCGCTATCGTCACAGCAGCACTGCTCGCTGAAATAATCCCTGTTTGGGCCGCTGACCCAGGCAACGATAAAATCAAAAATAAGGCTCCTTCTGTCCATACAGAAGCTGATAACAGTAACGGACATCCGCCTGAAGGCATCAGCATCACGCCGCAGACACAGGCCCAGAGGCTGGCAGCAGCTACGGCTAAAGCACAGCCGAACGCCAAAACACCGGCTGATACTGCATCCAATGCTACCTCCTCTGTCGATTCGGATATCAAAACTCCGCCTGCTGATATGCAGCCGGAACCAACCAAGCCGGTGATCAAAAAAATCAAGCCACCGATCCCTGAGGAAAAACCGCTGCGCGTGATCTGGCCGCAGGACTTTTATTATTATTCCTATAACGGCGATCCTTATTACAGCCTGTCGCTGCCCAAGGATTTCGGTACTGATACCCTCGCCGGACTGCCTGCTGCAGGTCCCATGCTGATGCGGGCCCAAAGCAACACTGTTTTGATGACCTTTGCCGCCACAGAAAATGATCCTGTTAAAAACCGGATCTTCAGCGAAGCGCTCAAAAACAGAAGCGAGATACCGCTGCCGCCATTAGGACCGAACGAAGAATACGAATATATCCCAGCCCCGCGTTATACTTACAATACTGACCCGGCGCCGCTGGAGCTGCCCAAGCAGATCACCAACGTCAAAATAGTGGATGCTGGCAGCGGACGGACAGCAGAAAACCTGATCGTTCAATATCTTTATCTCAGCTGTACGGCCGACGGACAGCATTGCATGGCTGTACTTACCCACAGCGAACGCAATCAGAAAGCCTTTGACGGACTGTTCGTCTTTCCCTATGCTGAAAAACAAAATTATATACCGTTAGTTACCTTCACCGCGCAGAGCCTGCGGGTGAGGAAATAAACAATAAAGGACGTGTCTGAACTAAAATTCAGACACGTCCTTTTTACATTTACATCTAACCAGCTCCGCCTGCCACTAATTACATAGCTGATTCCAAATATTGACCCCTGTTCAGTCACAGCATTTGCATAAGTACGCCGTCACTTAGAACGTGAATCTCAATCCGGCGTTGAACTGCCAGTCGGTACGCAGATCGCCGCCAAAGGTTTTTAAGGCGTCAAAATACAAATTGCTGTTTTTGGCAATGCTCAGGTTAGCTCCCAGTCCGATCTCGTACCAGGTGCCAGTCAGGTCGCCTGTCTGCAAAGCCAGACTGTCATTGCCGTAGTAGCCGGTCGCACCGCCGTTGCCGCCGAAGTCGTGCAATACTGATGCTTTGACATAGGCATTGCTCGGCCGCCCGCCGATCGTAAATTCTTTACCGCCCAAAATACCTACGCGCGTTACAGCGCTGTCAACGCCGTCATTTTCTATCCTGCCGCCGTTAGACATCGTGTAATCGGCGCTGCCGATATGGCCCAGACTCAGTTCGGCCTGCGGTTCTACGAACCAGCCTGCGTTCAGGTCCTGTCTGTAGCCGTATTCGGCGCTGATGCCGTAAGCCCAGGTATCGTAATCGGCTTTGGCGGCATTATTACTTGAATCGACAAATTTAAAATCGTTAGTCAGCTTGCTGCCGCGGGCGATAACGTCGATGTAATGCCCCTTGCTGCCCAGCCAGCTGGCGTATACGCCTACACCGGTACTGCTCAGGTCGCCGCTGCCTGCCGTATAGCCGGCGTTGCTGTCGATGCGGTTGACGGCGATACCTGTATAGAGCTTGCCGCCTTTGTAGTCCTGCACTTTATCGATGCCGCCCTGGAAGGCTGTATAATCCTGGCTGAACTCACGGTCATAAGCGCTGTCGGCGCTCAGTTCGCCCCGGTAGTAACGGGCCCAGACGCCGCCCTTTGCCGCTTCTTTATCGCTGCGCAGCTCGCCCATGCGTTTCATCAGGTTGTTGCCTTCGATACGCCACATACTGCCCATTGCCATCTGCACGTCGCTGGCTGTTTTAACACTTTCAGATGGTGCCGGAATTTTAGTAGTAGTAACGCCAGTGATCTGTACTTTTTTACCAGTGCCATCAAGCTGAACGTTAGTCGTACTATTATATTGGTACAGTACGCTGTCCAATATGGTTGTGCCGCCGGTGAAATTACTTAAATCCTGTCCGTTCAAATTGGTTATTTCCAAAACGTCTATCGGTGTGCCGCCGTTGGCTCCAATGCTACCTTCTTTGTAGGGGTCAAGGGCCGCGTCATAACCGACAGTGATGTACTGTTTATCAGTACTGCTGCCTGCTGCCAGACTGTCAAAAGTAAATTTGTCAGCGGTTCCTAAATTCAGGTCAGTATTGACCCTGAAGGTATTGCTGCCTGCCAGCTTAAGGGTGCCGCCGGTAACAGTTCTGTTGGCAGCTGTGCCGCCAAAGCCAAGGGTGGCATTGTTCAAAAATGTCAGTACATTATTGTCCGTTGTCGAAGCTCCGTCACTGGTATTTAATATGGCATTATCGTGGAACAATACCGTGGCCTTATCGGCATACACTGCGTAGGCTTCCATGCTTTGGGCGTTTTCTGCCTTAGCGCCGATCTTGATCGTGCCGCTGGGGGTTTTGGCACTTAAATTGACAACTGCGCCACTTTCCGCATAAATGCCGTAGGCTTTGGCTTCGGCACCAATACCGCCTGCAGAACCGGCGCTGCCTGCAGAACCGGCGCTGCCTGCGGAGCCGGACGACGAACCACTTCCAGTGTTTCCTGCATTACCAGCCGTTCCAGCACTGCCGCCACTACCGCCTTTAGCAGCAGCCACTATCACATCGACAGCAAGTTCTGTTTTACCGCCGCTGCTTTGTACGCCGTAAGCAAATGCATTACCACCGTTACCACCATTACCACCATTACCACCGTTACCACCATTACCACCATTACCGCTAACCTTACCGGCTCCATACGCAGAGTCGCCATCACCACCGTTGCCGCCATTGCCGCCATTGCCGCCATTGCCGCCCGCGCCGCCAGTTGCAGTTGCCGACAGCTTAGCTGCAGTTATCAGGCTGATACCATTTATATTCTGCACGCCGGCAGCTATACCTGTACCGCCTGTACCGCCTGTACCGCCTGTACTACCGTTACCACCAACACCGCCATTAATATCGCCGCTGTATCCGCTGCCACGCCAACCTCCACCGCCTTGGCCACCCGTACCGCCAGTGCTTCCTATACCGCCAGTTGCCGTTGCTGTGATATCGTTTGCCCGGACAGCACTCCTGCCTGCTTCATTATACGAACCGACTGCTACAGCGGTACTGCCAATTAAAGTTGAACCGTTTCTACCAGCGCTGCCGTCTTCTGCTGCAATGCTACTGCTACCATAATTGCTACCACTTTTTCCATTTTTACCAAAGCCCATCCCACCAGCAGTGCCGCCTGTAGCTTCAGCCGTAATATCACCAGTAACACTGGCAGCTAATGAACCTTTATTGTTAAAAACGCCGTAGGCAGCAGCGTTTCCACCAGCAGCGACCAGCTTTACCGCATCGTGCACACCCGTACTTGTATCGCCACCCGCTCCACCGCTTGCTGTTACGCTGATGCTGTTAATAGTAAAAGCGACCTCCTGCGGCAGCAATGCTGCTATTTTGATACCATATGCTGCGGCAGCGCCGCCGATACCGCCAAAAGCACCTGAAATATAACCTGATCCTTGTGTATTAGAGCCGCCCTTACCACCGGTAGCAGTTATTACAACATCGGCAGCAGTAACAGTTTCTACCAGACTGCTGCCGGCACTTAAAACAAAGCCTGACGCTGAAGCACTGCCGCCGGCGCCGCCAGCGCCGATCCTGGCAACATTACCACCAGCATCAACTACTAATTGATCTTGACTGCCATCGTATCCTCCATTAGTTATATTCTGGCTATTCCCGCCGTCACCGCCAGTCGCACTCAAGGTAAAGTCAGCTACTGTATATTTTTGGCCGCTAACCGTGATACTGGCCTCTGCCCTGCCGCCGTCACCACCATTGCCGCCTGTTTCGTCTGAATACACCGGTGTATTATACACACTGGCGTTACCACTGCCGGAAACCGAGCCAACGCCGCCTGTAGCGGTCAAAGACACATCACTATGTGTAACGTCAGCGCCAGTAACAGTTAAATCGACAGCTGTATCACTGCCGGCGCCGCCATTGCCGCCATAACCTTTATTATTATAGTCTACATCCTTTCGTCCAATACCGCCCTTACCGCCGGTGGCAGTAAAGCTGATATTATTAGATACATTTTCAGAGCCGGTGAGCTCTATGACAGTTTTGCCGCCGTTGCCGCCGCTCTCTCCGGTGTTCCCAGCAGCGCCGTCAACACCGTCATTGCCGGTGTAGGCATCTGTATAAGCACTGTCAGTTACTGCCACACTCTCGCTTTTATCAGCGCCGTCAGCACCCTTGCCAAAGGCAAAAGCCGTATTACAAAGTACATTCATCCCACCAGAATATACAATCGACATCGCCAGCAAAGTATGGGCGATTTTTTTGCTTAATTTTTGTTCCCTGCTCATTTTTTACATCCTTCTTTCCGCTTTTTTATCCAACTCAATAACATTTTAAATAACACTTAAGTATACTTATCTTTTAAAAAGTACTTCAGTAACGCTTCGTAATACGAAACCGCTTTTTCATAGCTGCCTTCTTTATACAGTACCCGCGCCGTCATTACCGTCGTGTCTACTGTATGCCCGTCCAGCGGCTGCAGATCGTCCCACAGTGACTTTTGGACATAGCGCCAGTACAATTTTTTCTCCTCACTGTCCAGGCAGTAGATGTGCCACGGCTTGATATAGTCGATATAATGCACGATAACGTCTTCCGGGGCAGCTTTCAGCAAAGTATTATTGATGATGATGCAGTTATATTTTTTGGGCAGCTCTACAAAATCGCCATCGATAACACCGTTGAGCGCATCCTGATCGCCCCAGAGAATCTTCGTGCTTCCTACCTGTTCCAGCCACCGGAACAGCTTTTGTGTCAACTGCTGCTGCCGCCACTTTACCAAATCCATTAAAAGCACGCCGGAATTAAAATAGCGACCGTTTTTCAGACCGATACGTCCGCAGCTTTTGGCTTCGCCCCAGTCGCGTACAGCTCCCAGCACCTTGCCCTGCAGATTGGTCTGCCACAACGGCAGGATATCGCCCTTACAGATGATATCGGCATCCATGTAGATTAGCCGCTTAACAGATTTTGGTAGCAGATCGGCAAATAAATAGCGGTAATACATGGCCTGGGTGATATGCCCCGGCGGTACGACAAAGGTCATCCCCTCAGTGCTGGTGATCCGATAAAAGTGCAGTGTCAGGTTACGGTATAACTGTTCCGTCTTTTTTAATCTGTCCATATCCTCCGGCAATAATTCGTCATAGACGATATGTATGATAAGTTCGTTAGCGATATTGTTATGCACCAGCGAGGTGATGGTGATCCCGGCGAATCTGCCGAAGTTTTTGTCGATCCCAAAACCGATATGTATTTGTTCTGCCACTTTGCGCCTCCTTTCTTTCCCAGTTCAGTCTTTTTCGGTCTTTGCTGCTTTTGTTCTGCCGCGACGCCCCCTTAGAAAAACTTGTTTATATCCTCGCAGTTATTACTGCGGAGCTGGTATTGAGAGTTTTTATCCAAACTGTAAAAATGCCTTCAGCGGCCCTTACTCAGCTGCAGCAGCTTCAGCAGCAGGCGCACTTCCTCCAGCGAGTACTGCTCCTGTTCGTCAGTTTCTGCGGCGGCAGTTTCAGGCACACTATTGCTTTTTGCACCCGCCTGTTCGTCAGCCTCGGCATCATGTGCCTGTGCCCATTCAGCCGCCGCTTTTCTGTCCAGCAGTGTTTCCAGCGTGCAGTCCAGAACATTGGCGCTGCGCACCAGCAGCTTTAAGCTGACCTGCACATTGTTATGCTCGATATTACTCAGATGGGTCTGACTGATGCCGATACGTTCGGCAAACTGCTGCTGGTTGAACTGACAGGCACCGCGCAGCAGGCGGATATTACTGCCGATACGCGGCAGCCAGCTTTCATCGTACATACTTCACCTCAGTTTTCGAGAATATTAGTATTTTAGTTTAAAATATCGAAACTAAAATATTTCTTCTTTTGTTTTACATCAAAAACTTTGTCAAAAGTAATAGTCATAGTTATTATAGCACTTGTGTACCCCCCCGCAAGACACTTACTGTTTATTTGTGTAAAACGTCTGCGAGTCTTGCCCGGCGCATTACGCCAGCGGCTTTACAACTATCGGCGTCTGCGCAGTTATAATATTGCTGCCTCCCAACAATCAAAGCATGCCGAGCTGAAAGAGACTGAAAAAAACTGCGGCTTGTAAAAAAGCCGCAGCTACAGCAGTACTGTTTACTTAAAATCTATTTCCTTTCCCAGCACCTGCAATATCTTATCCAGCAGATTAACGCTGCAGTTGCATTCCTCCCGTTCGATACGGCCGTAATAATTGACCGACATATTACAGCGTTCGGCCACGTCGTTTTGGGTCAGCCCCAGCTCCAGCCGCAGCTGGTATAATTTGCGGCCGATGTTATTATAAGTATGCTTGCTCATTTTGCACCTCAGCTAAAAGTTTTGACTGTGAAAAATTTTAACCGCAAAAGCAGCAAAGCAAAATAACCCTATGGGTTGTATTTCTTATAGCCTACCCCAAAGGTTGTTTACAAAACAAATACAAAGGCGCATACTGAGCCCTGTTATGCATAACGCTTTACAGTACGGCCCGCCGTCATAAAATTATGGGAAGAACTGATATAAATAGCTATTTTGACAGATACCAATACAAGCAGCGCGGCTGCCCAGGCACTGCAGCTTTTGATAACTGCGGCGCAGGCAGGCGACAACGGTGCTTTACTGAAGCTGTGCAGTAATTTTAAGCCCCTGCTCAGCAGCGAAGCACGGCGCGAGATGTTTTATAATTCACTGGGGAAAGATGCGGAAGGCATCGCTGTGCTGGCTTTTATCGAGCTGGTACTCAAATACAGCGGTACTGATTATGTAAACTGGCCCGGTTACGCGCGCTGCAGAGTACATTTCGCTTTGTTCGACGCCATGCAGAAGCAGGGCCGGATCTGGGAAAACGAGATCGCCGTCAATACTGACAGCGAGGAAGGCACCGCCCTTCTAGATGAGGCCGGGTTGCAGCAGGGACTGCCGGACGATATTGCCCAACTGCTGCTGTCACTGGAAGTACGGCAGGCTTTAAAACGGCTGACTGCCGAACAGCAGCAGGTTATCGAGCTGTTGTTTTTGTGCGAACAGAAACCCAAAGAAGCAGCCCGCCTGCTGGGCTGCAGTGTACGCAACGTCACCAAGCACCGGCTCAAAGGGCTGGATAAGCTGCGGCTGCTGCTGAAGCAGGACGGCTGACCGGCTCAACTAATCGCCGTAATTTCATAGATAAAAATAAAAAAGCATCGACAAAATTTGTCGATGCTTTTTAGCTTTTTATTTTTAGTGATGTGTGCCTCTGACAACAGTAATCCCCTGCTGCTCCAGGTATTCGGCAGTTTTGGTGATCACCGGGCATTCATGTTTTTCTCCCTGTGCGTCCTTCTTTTTGGTACAGCCGCTTAAATGCACGGCTTCAACGCCGATAGTAACAAGACGGTCCAGCTTTTTGCGCAGACCTTCCTCGTTATTGGGCATCTGTACATCACCGCAGCCGCTGCAGTTCAAAAAAGCGGCCAGTTCTGTTTCCTCTGCCTCATAAACGGCAAAAGCGTTAGTTTTATTATTGAATGCTTTAAGACAGCCGCTGCCAGTACAGTTATTACTGGTACGCAGACATCTTAAAACAGCGATCTTTTTCATAGGCATTTTTCCTTTGATTATTTTTTATTTTGTTATTTCTTTCATATAATTAGTCAACCTAACACCAATATTTTCCGGAATACCTGTGATCTTAAAATAATGCATACCTATTGCTCGAAACACTTCTTCCTCCAACAGTATCGTTGCTTCAAACAGTCCCAATAATTCTCTGCAAAAACATCTTCTTATATAATTATCACCTAATAACAAATCAAGCGCCAAAATATACGCATAAATATCATGAACAGCAACTTTATTTTTATTGATATCCTTCCATCTCAAAAGATTTTTGCTAACGATTTTTGTAGTTATGGTAGGGCTCAATTTATTTCTTGTAGGTTTAAATGTAATAAATTTCAAATTATGTGCTATTTTATTTCTATATTCCCTGATGATATTTAATGAAGAAATAGTAAATTCAACTTTGTTATTGTAGGGGATCGCGGCATCAGGCAGTAACATTTGGATAAGTTTTTGTTGCTCCGATGCTTGTAACAGCCTTATGAGATTAATCGTATTACCAAAAGAAACATTTTTCAACAATATCCACGGCGGTATATGGTTATGTTTTTGCATATAATGTTTGGTTGGCTGTGGTATAGGTTTTACACCTGAATAAATATCATTACAATGTCTTTTAAAATCAGAAAAAAACAACTTATTATTATACGATTTATAAAAGCAACGCTCATTTAGATATTCATCCTGATGCACACCAAGATTTTCGGCTAAAACATAAGCCAGCTTTGTCTTAAACGAATTTTCGACAATAGTACTATATTTGAACAGGATAGATTGTATTCCCTTATCTACTAAACTAAAAAGATATATAAAGTCTATTGTCATTCCTTCAATAAACCGTTCTTTTTCCATGAAACAATCTTTGTAACCATTAACAAGATCATAGTAAGTAAGTGATTTTAACGCAGCTTCAGCAAAATCCTCATCTTCTATAATAAGTCCATAACGATTTTTTAAAATATCTATTTGTTCGCGATAAGTTTTAAATGGTTTATCATATTCCATAGGATCCCCCTATATAAAATAAAAACCCCACCGCCTTAGCAGAGGGGCAATGTCTGACCGCGAAGGCCAGACGTTTCATCTGATTAGATTATACCAAGATGACACTTGTGCTGTCAACTGTTATTTTGATGCTTCTGTTTCTGCCAGCACTTCTTTAAAGCAGTTGGTCAGGCTGGCAAAATCTGCCAGCGACAGCGTTTCGCCCCGGCGCTTGGGGTCGATACCGACACGTTCCAACCATGCCGCAGCCTGTACGCTGCTGATGCCCATATTTTTGAGAGCGTTACTGAGCATTTTACGGCGTACGGAAAAAGCCGCCTTTACGACTTTGAAGAACAGTTTTCATCGCAGACCTCGACCGGAGGCACGGTGCGGCGTTTGCAGACAATGACGGCACTGTCGACATTGGGCGCCGGGATAAAGGATTCCGGCGGTACGATAAAGGCTATCTCCGGCTCGGTATAATATTGGATCGAAACTGACAAAGCGCCGTAATCTTTGCCGCCGGGCTTCGCGACCATCCGCTCGGCTACTTCCTTCTGCACCATGGCAACCAGCCGTTCCATAGGCAGGCGCTGTTCCAGCAGATTGAAAATGATCGGCGTGGTAATATAATAAGGCAGGTTAGCCGCCACCTTAAAGGTCGGCGCACCAACAATATTTTTGATATCGACTTCCAGGATATCGCCGTTTTCTATACGCACATTATCGTAACCTTCCAGTGTTTTTGCCAACACCGGCAGCAGCCTTTTATCCAGCTCGACTGCTACGACCCTGGCGCCGCTCTGCGCCAGTCCCTGAGTCAAAGTGCCTATACCGGGGCCGACCTCTAAAACCGTGTCGTCCTCAGACAGTTCTGCAGCAGCAACGATCCTGCGTACGACTTCTTCGTCGATCAGGAAGTTCTGTCCCAGTCTTTTATCCGCTTTTAATTTAAAGGTGTGCAATATATGATTGGTGACTTCGCGTCTGGCAATGATCGGTTTATCCATGCTGTTCTCCTAACTGCGCAAGCGCCTCGTCAAATTCGCTGCGGGTGACCCCATAGCTGTTGAGCCGCTCTAAAAACCTTTTGGCGTTGCCGTAGCCGATGCCCAGCAAAGCGCCCATTTTATCACGGCGATACGCCGCACTGCCTGTTCCGGCCAGATCGTTCTGCCACAGGTCTTGGCTGGTAAATTCGCTGTCAGGCTTATATTCATGGTGGCGCACCTTACTCAGCGCTGCCAGGATCGCCTCAGGCTGAGCCTGCTCGATGCCCACATCATTGTGCGCCGTAGCATCCGCTTTAGGTACAAAGGCCTGCCCCGCTTCGGGAAAGCGCTGCGTCAGAAAGCGGCGGATACGTTCGCCGGCACCGTCCGGGTCAGTTAGGATAATGATGCCCCGCTTTTTATATGCGGCTTCGATCTGCCGCAGGGTATATGGCGCTAAGGTAAAACCGCCTGTTTCGATGGTATCGGCTTCCAGGGCGCGTTTGATCGCCACTGTATCCATTTTTCCTTCTACTACGAGAACTTCTTTCAGCAAGTCCGCGCCTCCGTTACTCTAAGATATATACGTCTAAGGTACGGCGTCCCCATTGAATGGCTCTGTGCCAGTCGTGCATAAACACGTCCAGCCGATTGCCGCGGATAGCGCCGCCGGTATCGCCGGCCATGGCAATGCCATAACCGGGGATATACAGTTTAGTATAATACGGGATAACCCGCGGGTCAACGGCCACGATACCTTCGTAAGGCACCAGTCCTATCGAAGTTCGTCCGGTACCGCTGCCTTCACCCAAGGTATAGGCAGTGATTTCCATGGTCATAACTTTATTATAACGCATCCGCCCGCGCGAAGTTTCGATAGAACGGGCCATGCCGCGCTCTACCAGCTCACGTCTAGGCTCTTCCAGCACTGTCTTGCTGATGATATGAGTTTGGAACAGGCCGTCTTTAAGCGTAGTTTTTCTGGTCACCTTCATCTTGCCGGGTACGCCCGGTTCCAGCACCTTATTCTCACCATACGGCTTTTCCAGATTATCAACAAACTCCACAGGCGGCTCGATCGGCTGCTCTTCTTCATGCAGCTCATCAAAACGCCCTAAAATATGGATCTCCAGATCGGAAGTGATCGGCGTATCAACAGCAGGATAGACTGTTTTGCCTTCATAATTGATCGCCAGGGCATCCAGCGCCTCGCCGACAGTTGCTTTACCGGTATAGAATTTTTTGCTGACGCCATATTTTTCGATCGTTACAGGCAGGGCGCGTTTCAGCTCAATAACTTCCCTGGTCTTTTTTTCGGCATTTGCCGGAGAGATCAGGATCCGGTCTTCTTTGCCGACCTTGACGCCGGACTCTTCCAAAATAGAACGGGGATCTTCAAGAATAGTGGTCACTACTTTTTCCTGCCCGTCGTAACGCAAAACTATTTCTTTGCTGTTGGCCAGACAAATAGCGCTGAAAACTAAAACTACCACTAACAGCAGCGGCAAAATTTCCATTGCTCTATATAATGATTTTCTATTAGGCATAAATTGTACCTCCTTTTAAAGACGTATAATTTTACCATAAAGAAAAATTTTCTGTCAAACTGTCGCCCTTAAACACACATAAGCTTTTACAGAAAAAACAAAAACCTAAAAACTACTGTGGACACAGATACTTGTTTTGACTTCTGGAAAATAACAGCCTTAAAATACAAACTGCCTGTTTGCGAAAAACAAACAGGCAGTTTGTATTTTATTTTATTTTATTAAAAAGAGTTTTGACATTTTTAGTAGTCTGCGCTGCCAGCGCTTCAAAGGTCGTGCCGCGCACTTCGGCCGCATTGCGTGCCACCAGCTCGGTATAACCCGGCTGATTACGCTTGCCGCGATAAGGCACCGGCGTCAGATAAGGTGAATCTGTTTCAAACAGCAGCAGGTCATCCGGCACATACTGCAGGACCTCGCGCACTTTTGCGGCATTTTTATAAGTAGAGGTGCCGCCAAACCCAAGATAAAATCCTCGCTTAAGCAGTTCCTTCGCCATTTCCAGTGAGCCGGAATAGCAGTGGAACACTGCCCGCACACCTGTGACTTCTTTTTGGAAGATCTCCAAGATATCGCCGTGCGCATCGCGGTCGTGAATGATCACCGGCAGGTCGAACTGTTTGGCCAGATCGAGCTGTTCTAAAAGACGGCGCTTCTGCACGTCCTTCGGCTCGTTGCCCTTCCAGTAATAGTCGAGGCCGATCTCGCCGATGGCTACTACCTTGGGGTGGACGGCCCAGGCTGCCAGCTCGTCAAGATAGCTGTTATCCAAAATACCCTCAAGGTCTTCAGGATGCCAGCCCACAGCGGCATACATAAAATCATATTTTTCAGCTAAACTTACAGCGAAACCCGACGTGATCTCATCACAGCCGGGATTGATGATCCCGTCCAGTTCTTCCTGCAGCTGTGTAAGCAGCGCGTCGCGGTCATCGGTAAAATAGTCCGAGTCCATATGAGCATGGGAATCGAATAGTCCTGTACGTGACATCTTATTTCACCTTGCTCCCGGAAGCGATATCGGGGGCATCAGCCAGCACCAGCTTACCTTCTCCGTCAGAGGCGGCCAGCAGCATCCCGCGGGATTCGATCCCACGCAGTTTTGCAGCTTTCAGGTTGGCGATCACGATAACATTGCGGCCGATCAGCTCTTCGGCAGTATAATGCTGCGCGATCCCGGAAACGATGGTACGTTCTTCTTCGCCGATCCTGACCTCAAGCTTCATCAGCTTATCGGTTTTAGGTACGCGCTCTGCTGCGGTAATGGTAGCTACGCGCAGATCTATCTTCATAAAATCATCGATAGTTATTTCTTCTGTTGCCGCGGCTTTGCTTTCCGTTTTGGCCTCAGCTTTTACTTCGGCCTTAACTGCTTGTTTAGCGGCCGGAGCAGTCTTTTTGGTAGCGGCGATAACAGTTTCTCCGCTTTCAGTGATCTCGATACGCGGATACAGCGGCTCACCCTTCTGCACTTTGGTGCCGTCAGGCAGTCCGCCCCAGGCGGTATCGGCCAGCAGGAACTGCTCGGGAGCAGTGAGGCCCAGCTGGGTATAGATCTTGGGACTGGTAGAAGGAATATAAGGACTTGTAAGGATAGCGACGATGCGCAATACCTCTGCCAGATTATACATAACTGTTTCCAGACGCGCTGCTTTGGCGGGATCTTTTGCCAGCAGCCAGGGGCCTGTTTCATCAATGTATTTATTGGCACGGCTGATAAGCGCCCACAGAGCTTTGATCGCCGTGTTGATTTCCATATGGTCCATAGCGTCCTGATATTTCGCAACAGTTTCATTGACCAGGGCGATCAGCTCGTCATCAAGAGGATCACTGCAGGCGGTTTTATGGATCACGCCGCCGTGATATTTTTCGATCATGCTGACCGTACGGTGCAGCAGGTTGCCAAGGTCATTGGCCAGATCAGCGTTGATGCGGGTGATCAGCGCGTCGCGCGAAAAATTGCCGTCACTGCCGAGGTTGATCTCGCGCAGCAGGAAATAACGGATAGCATCGGCGCCAAATTCGTCGATCAGCGCCAGAGGATCAATGACATTGCCCTTGGATTTGGACATTTTGTCGCCTTCAACTACCAGCCAGCCATGTCCGTAAACCTGTTTCGGCAGTTCTTCACCCATAGCCATCAGCATGATCGGCCAGATGATAGTATGGAAACGCACGATCTCCTTGCCGACCAGATGCAGGTTAGCAGGCCAGTATTTATTGAATTTTTCCGGATCACTGCCGTAACCGATACCAGTAAAATAGTTGAGCAGCGCGTCAAACCAGACATAGACAACGTGTTTGTTGTCAAAAGGCACAGGGATGCCCCAGTCGAAAGTGGTGCGGGTGATGCTCAGATCTTCCAGTCCCTGTTTGATGAAGTTGATCATCTCGTTGCGGCGTGCCACAGGCTGAATGAAGTCGGGATGAGTTTCGATATATTCCAGCAGACGGTCCTGATATTTGGAAAGCTTAAAGAAATAGCTTTCTTCTTCCATACGCTCTACCGGACGGCCGCAGTCGGGGCATTTGCCGTCGACCAGCTGACGCTCCAGCCAGTAGGATTCGCAGGGTACACAGTACCAGCCTTCATAATTCTTTTTATAAATATCGCCCTGTTCAAAGATTTTCTGCAAAATACTTTGCACAACCTTATGATGGCGTTCTTCGCTGGTACGAATAAAATCGTTATTGGTGATATTGAGGCGCTGCCATAAAAGTTTGAAATTTGCGATGATCTCGTCAACATATTGTATCGGGGTAACACCCATCTCCGTAGCTTTACGCTGAATCTTCAGACCATGCTCGTCACTGCCGGTCAGAAAAAAGACGTCTTCGCCCTTGGCACGATGATAACGGGCCACGGTATCGGCGATAGTCGTACAGTAAGCATGACCGATATGCAGTTTATCGCTGGGATAATAGATCGGGGTGGTGATATAAAACGTTGGTTTTGTCATATGTTGATCCCTTCTTTTTCTGAAATTAATTTATTATATAATTCCCGTTTGGGAATCTTATTTGCTTTAGCAACCTGCGCCAGCGCCGTTTTTTTATCGACGCCGCGAGCCAGCAGTTCCTGTACCTGCGCCAGCGGATCCTTTGCTTCCTGCGCAGGCTGCGGCTGTTCCAGGCCTCTGGCGATGACCAGGCAGAATTCACCGCGGGGCTTATTTTCATGCAGCCAGATCAGGCACTGACTGACCGTGCCCCGGAAAAACTCCTCATGCAGCTTGGTCAGCTCACGCGCTGCTGCCATCTGTCTGTCCCCCCAGACCTCCAGCACTTCCTGCAGCACCTGTTCGATCCTGTGCGGCGCTTCGTACAAAATAATCGTAGCCGGCAGATACTGCCATTCTTCCAGCTGCTGCCGCCTGTTTTTTTTGCTCTTGGGCAGAAATCCGCCGAAAAAAAACGGTGAGGCAGGCAGACCTGAAGCAATGAGCGCGCATAACGCGGCGTTGGCACCAGGTACAGGCACTACCTGCACGCCGGCATCGATCGCCAGCCTGGCCAGTTGTTCGCCCGGATCAGCAATACCGGGAAACCCGGCGTCACTGACTAAAGCGATATTTTTTCCGGACAGCAGTTCGTCCAGCAGATAAGCTCCCTGCCGTTCTTTGCTGTGCTCATCATAGCGTACCAGCCGTCCCTTGATATTGAAACGGTTCAATAACTGCAGTGTATGACGGGTATCTTCGGCAGCGATAATATCCGCCTCGGCCAGCATTCTCTGCGCCCTGGGCGTCATATCTTCCAGATTGCCGATCGGCGTCGCGCACAAATATAAAATTCCTGCCATTATTCTGCCTCCTCCGCCATACCGTAATACTCCAACGTCTGTTTGCTGTGGCTGCCGTCCTCATTATACATAATAAGCGGCGGCAAAACCTCCAGTCCGTAACTGCCGCCTTTGACCATTTCCATGAGAAAGATCCAGGCAGGCTTATCCGCAAAGGCATGTACCCATTGCAGTTTTTTCGGCTGCAGACCATATTTAAGCGCCAGTTCCATACATTCCGTAAATCGTTCGGGCAGCTGCACAATGGCAAAACGCCCTCGATATTTGACCAGATAGGCGGCGGCGCGGAAGAAATCCTCCAGCGTTGCCGTCAGTTCATGGCAGGCCGCAGTCGCTACCCGGCGAACCTTACCGCTGTTGCGGTAGGGCGGATTAGCGGCGATCAGATCGAAACTTTCCGAACGATAAAGCGCTTTCAGCTCCCGCAGATCGGCCAGCTCGGCACTGACACATTCCTCCAGCCCGTTAGCCGCAATGCTGCGGCGCATCAGCTCTACTACATGAGGATTACAGTCAACGCCTACTACTTGAGCCGCACCGCGTGCTGCCAGCAGCAGGCTGATGGCCCCTGTACCGGCGCCAAGTTCCAAAACACGGGCCTGCCTGACCAAATGCGGGAAAGCTGCCAGAAAAACAGCATCCGTCGTAAAACAAAATTCTTCCGAGTCCTGCCAGATCGCATAATTACAGCCGGGCAGGGAATCGCAGCGTTCTGTAGCTTTACTCATTTCAGATCGGATCGGCCTTGGAAGCATCAACGATCTCGTCCCATTCTACCTGGATAACGTTATCGGGCGTCAGCTGCACGGAAGCCGTACGCATAGCGCGGTTGATGCCTGTTACTTTGCCTTCTCCCAGCGGCGTTACTACCAGCGAGCCCAATTTTGGGATCTCGACACGGTCATTGCCGCAGTTACGTTTACAGCCGCCTTCTTTGCAGCAGTACATATGGTTTTCATATTTCAGGCAGCACATCAGACGACCGCAGATACCCGAAATCTTCGCCGGATTCAGCGACAGATTCTGATCTTTAGCCATTCTGATCGATACCGGTTCAAAGTCACCTAAAAAAGTAGAGCAGCACAACGGCCTGCCGCAGCTGCCGATCCCACCCAGCATTTTCGCTTCATCGCGCACGCCGATCTGGCGCAGCTCGATCCGGGTACGAAACACAGCGGCCAGGTCTTTGACCAGCTCGCGGAAATCTATACGCCCTTCGGCTGTGAAATAAAATATGATTTTATTGACGTCAAAAGTAAATTCCACATCGATCAGACGCATCGGCAGATCGTGATTAGTGATCTTACGCAGGCAGATATTGAAAGCTTCTTTCTCGCGTACGATATTTTCTTCGACTTTCTGGGCATCTTCATCAGTAGCTTTGCGCAGCACCGGTTTCAAAGGCGAAACCACCTCACTGTCGCTGACCTCGCGCGGCCCTACTACTACTTCGCCGTATTCTACCCCGCGGGCAGTTTCGACAATGGCATGATCCCCCTGGGCTACGCTGCTGAGTGCGGGATCAAAATAATATATTTTACCTGCTTTTTTGAATCTTATACCTACAACTGTTGGCACTATCTCTCCTCCTTCCGAAGTATGTCTGTTTTAAGTACCACCGTTTCCAAAACCAGCTTGGCGCCGGCATTGCTTTCGATGGCCTGATATGCTTGCTGGGCGATGTCCGCCGCCTGCTTCAAATGCGAAGCGGGCCATGAGGCGGCCAAACGCCGTAATCTATCTGTGCAGTCACAGTTATAAATCTGTTCCTCCAGTCCGTTTTGCCAAAGCAAAACGTCCCGGGCTAAAAACAGCAGCATTTCCGTAAATAATAAACCGCCCTGTTTGTCATAGCTTTCGAGCCATGGCTGCGAAGCTACATACCGCATGGGCTGCGCCAGCGGCAGGGCTTCCAGAAATTCCAAAGCCTGATCGCGGTAGCTGACGGCATCTGCAGCAGCCAAATTGACAGCAGCGCCAAGCGAACCGCCTGCCAGGCGGGCAAGCAGTTCCGAGCGTTCCAGCCCGAGCCTGTTCAAAGCCTCCTGTGTCAGTGCCAGGGGTATCTGGTCAAAGCGTAATTGAATGACCCGCGAAAGGATCGTCGGCAACAGGCGTTCCAGCCGCGACGCAACCAGAATAAACATCCAGTTTGGCGGCGGCTCTTCGAGCAACTTTAAAAGGCTGTTCGCCGCTTCTACCGTCATCCTGTCAGCAGCATCGATGACGCATACCTTATGGCTTGAAAGCGCAGGCGCAAAGGCGGCCTGCCTGCTCATTTCCTTGATCTGTTCTATTTTCAGGTCTTTCCCGGGAGCTTCCTGCTCCACCAGAATAAAATCAGGATGGGCAAAGCTGTGCTCTGCCAGATTGATCAGACGGCAGGATTCGCACCTGCCGCAGGGATGTTCGTCCGGCTTCTGGCACAGGAATGTTTTAGCAAAACGCAAGGCCAGCTGCTTTTTACCAATACCTTCCGAGCCGTAAAAAAGCAGTGCATGCGGCCTGTTACCCGGCTGCAGCAGCCTGGCTAAAAATTCCTTATTCTGTTCATGTCCCAGAATATCGTCCCACATAGGCATCCTTTCCTCGCTTACTCTTTAAGTAAAGCCTCCAACTCGCTGATCAGACAGCCGCGTACGCTTTCCTGTTCCTGCAAAGCATCAATGACCCTGATCCGCTGTGGATAGGCCTTACTGAGTTCGACAAATCCCTGCCTTACCTTGAGCTGAAAAGCAAGTCCTTCGTTTTCAAAACGGTCGGTCACACCGCGCTGCGACCTGCGGCCTGCAAGCAGCAGAGGATCTCCGTCCAGCAGCAGCGTCAAATCTGGTTCCAGCCCGCCCGTTGCAAAAGTGTTCAGCTGCAGCAGCTCCTGCAGCGGCAGACCGCGAACAAAGCCCTGGTAAACCAGTGTCGAATCGCTGAAACGGTCACAAAGCACGATTTTTCCGGACGCTAACGCCGGACGCACGACCTTATCTAAATGATCAGCACGTGCTGCCAGATACAGCAAAGTTTCTGTACGCGCGTCTATGTCCAGCTGCGGGTCAAGCACCAGCTGACGCAGGCGTTCAGCAGCTTCGCTGCCTCCCGGTTCACGGGTGCAGACAACTTCTCGTCCGTTCTGCCTCAGGTACTCTGCGATCAGCTCCAGCTGCGTGCTTTTGCCGCTGCCGTCGGGGCCTTCCAATGTGATAAAATACCCTTTGTTCATCAAAACACCACTCGTATTTCCCTCAAGCTGCCGTCAGCGGGTCCGCTGACCGGCAGGTTCAAGTTTTTCATATTTTCACAGTAAGCGATGATCTCTTCCGTAATCAGCTCACCCGGCAAAAGTACCGGTATGCCGGGCGGATAAAAGCTTACCTGCTCGGCACAGATTTTTCCGGCCGCACGGCACAAAGGTATGCTGGTCTTCGCGCTGTCGAAGGCCTGCCGTAAAGACATCACCTGCTGCGGTGCAGGAAGCTGTGGGCTGACCGTCAAACGGCGCGGCGTTTTTTTGTTTTTTTCCAGTTCGGTAAAAACCTGTTGTATCACAGCGAGTACGGCATCATAATCAGCGCCGCCGTCGCTATAGGTAACTAAAAATAACACGTTATCGGCATCTGTCAGTTCTACGGCAACACCTGCCTGCCGCAGTTTTTCCCCGGCTTCAATACCTGTATAACCCCAGGCGGCTACATTGACCGTCACCTTGGTGCTGTCAAACCCGGCAATACCGTTACTGCCGGCACAATCAGCCGTCAGCAGCTTCAGCCCCTTGAAGGTCTGTAAAAGCCGCCGCAATCTGTCTGCCGCAGCCACAGCCTGTGCCGCCATCTGCCTGCCGCCTGTCGCCAGCTGGAAACGCGCCGCGTCTAGAGACGCCATCAGCAGATAATTGGGGCTGGTTGTCGTCAGCAGACTCATAACATCAGCAGCCCGCTTTAAATCAAGGCTCCGACCCTGCACATGCAGCATCGAGCATTGCGTCATAGCACCCAAAATTTTATGCGTGCTTTGCGCGCAGGCATCCGCGCCGCACTCCATAGACGAAGGCGGCAATAATTCGCTGAAACCAAGATGCGGGCCGTGCGCTTCATCTACCAATAGTGCAGCACCATATTTATAGGCTATTTGAGCAATCGTTTTAATATCAGCAGCCTGACCGTAATAATTAGGGCTGGTCAGAAACACTGCTTTAATAGAAGGATCTTTTTGCAGAGCTTCTTCGATCTGCCCGGCAGTGACCTGCGTGTTGATACCAAAAACCGCATCAAACTGCGGTAATACGTATACCGGCTCCAGATCACCTAAAAGCAGCCCTCCGGCAACACTGCGGTGAGCATTGCGGGGAATAAGAACTTTACCGCCCGGTTTGACAGCAGTCATCAGCATTGCCTGAATGGCCTGCGTCGTACCGTTAACAGCAAAAAAACAGCGGTCGCTGCCGTAAAGCTGTGCGGCCATGGTCTGCGCTGCGGCAATACAGCCTTCAGGACAATGGATGTCATCCAGCTCCGCCATCAGCGAAACGTCCATCTGCAATGCGCCTGCTCCCAGCTCGCCAGCCAGAAGCGGTTCCATTCCGCGGCCGCCTTTATGTCCCGGCGTGTGGAAAGGATAGACCTGTTCTTTTTTATATTTGAGCATAGCCGCTACAAGCGGCATTTTTTTCTGATCTGCCTGCAAAAGAAAGCCTCCACGATAAATACAAACACTTATCCATGTTATCTTTACATTTTATCACAAGCAGCAAGGCGTTACAAGCAATTGTAACGCTTCGTCAAACTACCGCTGCAACCGCCTGCTCACCGCAATAAAAATACTCCGGCTGCAAACAGCCGGAGCAAAGATATTCTGTTGTTCAGCCAACCATAGCAGCCTGCGGCTGCGGCTCGATTTCGTCTTTTAAATCTTCCCAAACGATAAAATTGGCTTTACTGAAACCGTTGAAGGTCGTCGCCGAAGCCGAAGTATAAGCGCCGCAGGAAGGAACCAGCAGCAGATCGCCTACCTCCTGGCGTACAGTCAGTTTGCCGCGGAACATGATATCCAGCGAATCACAGCTGGGACCGGCAAAAGTGGCTTCCACTTCTTCTCCTTCTTTAAAGCTGATCAGCTTAAAGTCCCACTGGTCAAAAATAACGCCGGAAAAAGTTCCGTATAAACCATCATCAAGGAAATACCAGGGCTGACCGCCGCGTTCAGTAACACCGATGACGCTGGTAATAAGGTTGACAGCCGTACCGCACATAAAACGTCCCGGTTCCGCCCAGATCTCTACATTGGGAAAATCTTCGTCCAGACGGGCGTTGATCTGTTTAAGCATTTCTTTTAAATTAAAACGCACCTTGGGTTCGGGGATCGGAAATCCGCCGCCAATATCTAAGATCCGCAGCTGCATCCCTGCAGCGGCAGCTTCTTCAAAAATCTCGCGGGCCAGATCAAGCGCATTCAGATATGGATCGGCGCTCATCGTCTGGCTGCCGACATGGAAACAAACGCCGGCGGCGTCAAGACCGGCAGCCTGTGCTGCCTGCAGTAGTTCTACTGCGCGTTCGCGGCCTACGCCGAATTTTTTATTCAAATCTACATGTGCGGAAGAATTGTCGATACGGATACGCAGAAGCACCGTAGCACCGGGGCAGCCCTGTGCCATTTTTACGATTTCACTTTCGCTGTCAAAAGTCATTTTATGTACACCGACGTCACAGCAGGCCTGCAGACCGCCGCCGGTTTTGATAGGATTGGCGTAAATCAGACGCTCGCCGTCAATACCCATTGCTGCCAGAGTTCTGATCTCGCCGTCAGAAGCAACATCAAAGCAGGAACCCAGGTCACGCAGCAGTTCCAAGATCCGCTGATGCGGATTGGCCTTGATCGCATAGTAAAGCTGCACACGCGGCAAGTGCTTTTTCAAAAAGCGATAGTTCTTTTCTATTTGTTCTAAAGAAAGTACCAGCAGCGGCGTTCCAAAGCGCTCTGCCAGCCTTTCTGCAGCATTTTGACTAAGTTGAAAAAAGATGTCCTTCTTCATATCCACTCTCCCCTTGCTTTAGCATTGATTTTACTCATATGATTTTACCACAAATTACTGAAAGTACAATAGGAAAATGAAAGAAATTGAAAAAAATTTGAGGAGTTTCAGGCAAAACCGTGATAATCACGCTTAACGTCTGTTTTTACTAAAATTTTACTGGTTTTTTAGGATTTTTAATATTTTTTTACTAAATAAGTCACTACTAAATATAGTAATCTATGCTGATTTGACAACACAAAATACCTAAATATGGAAAACCCCCGCTTATTAAAAGCAGGGGTTTGCAAAAACTACTTATTTTTTAGGTGCTTCGATAACGTCGCAGCCCATATAAGGCCGCAGGACTTTCGGCACGATAACGCTGCCGTCTGCCTGCTGGTAATTCTCGAGAATAGCGGCAACAGTACGTCCTACCGCCACACCTGAACCATTCAGGGTATGTACGAATTCCGGTTTGGATTTAGTGTCGCGGCGGAAACGGATGTTAGCGCGGCGAGCCTGGAAATCAAGGAAATTGGAGCAGGAAGAAATTTCACGATAGCAGTTAGCCGCCGGCAGCCACACTTCCAAATCATAAGTTGCAGCAGAACTGAACCCAATATCACCTGTGCAAAGACGCACGACACGATACGGCAGTTCCAATAATTGCAGCACCTTTTCGGCATTAGCCGTCAGTTTTTCCAATTCGTCCCAGGAATCTTCCGGCTTGGTGAATTTTACCAGTTCTACTTTATTAAACTGATGCTGACGGATCAGACCGCGGGTATCGCGGCCGGCACTGCCTGCTTCAGCGCGGAAGCAGGCGCTGTAGGCAGTATAATACAGCGGCAGATCGTCGCCGCTTAAAATTTCGTCGCGGTGCAGATTCGTGATCGGAACTTCGGCAGTAGGGATCAGGTAATAATCCAGCCCCTCCAGTTTGAACATATCTTCAGCAAATTTAGGAAGCTGGCCTGTTCCCTGCATACTGTCTTTATTGACGATGAACGGCGGGAAAAATTCCGTATAGCCGTTTTCACCGGTATGGATATCCAGAAAGAAATTGATTACGGAACGTTCCAGCCGGGAACCGAGTCCGCGGTAAAAAGTAAAGCGGGCGCCGGAAACCTTGCCGGCACGTTCAACATCGAGGATATTCAATTTTTCGCCGATATCCCAATGAGCCTGAGGCTCAAAAGCAAATTTAGCCGGTTCGCGCCAGGTACGCACTACCGGATTATCGGCATCACTGCTGCCAACAGGTGTATCTGCTGCCGGCATATTCGGAATCGTCATCAGAATTTCTTTTAATCTGGCTTCGATATCCTTCAGCTCTTTATCATCTTCCGCGATCTTATCACCCAGGGCACGGACCTCGGCCATCTGCGCATCTGCATTCTCACCGGCTTTTTTCATTTTGCCGATTTCCTGAGAAGCTGCGTTGCGCTGGCTTTTAAGAGCCTCGACCTGCAGGGTCAATTCACGGCGTTTCTTTTCCAATTCCAAAAATTCGTCAAGGTTCACATTGGCGTTACGCTTACGCATAGCGTCCATAACCAATTCAGGATTTTCCCTAACAAATTTCATATCTAACATTATTCATTCCTCCAAATGTTGAATTACTTCGTAAACTTTATTTTAGCACAATTTACCATAATATGAAAGAGAACACGCCGAAGAACATCGGCGTGCCCGTAAAATCACTGTTATTCAGTTTAAAATCAGCTGTATTCTTTAAAAGTTTCAATCAAACCGTCACGTTTGGCCAGATAATTGATCGCGCTGATAGCGGCTTTCTGAGCCTGACCGGCCGCACGATTGACCTGCCAGGGCTGACCGGTGCAGTCGCCGCCGGCGAAAACGCCTTCGATGCTTGTTTCAGCCTGGTCGTCGACAAGAACAGAACGGCCGCGCATCTGCAGACCCGGCAAAAAGCTGTTGAGCGGATCAGAAGCACGGAACATAAAGACTGCCTGGACACTGAAAAATTCACCAGTGGTATGCAGCCCGGTTACTCTGTCGGTACCGGTAATATCAGTCGGCTGATCCAGGACCACCGTTACATTTTTGCGTTTTGGAGCTACGAAGCCCTGAAAACGGGGAATAAAAATTACTTCACTGCAGATATCAGCCAGATATTCTATTTCTTCCATCGCATCAGGAACAGTGGCGATCGCAGCAACGCGCTTACCTTTGTATTCAGCGCCGTCGACTTTGGCGCAATAGCTTACGCCGCGGCCTAAAAATTCTTTTTCGCCCGGCAGCAGGCTGGAACGGGAAATACCCGTAGCAAGAATTACCGTATCGGCATTATACTGGCTGTTAGGCGTACCCAGTTCAAAATAACCGGCTTTCTCTTTTAATGAAACTATTTTTTCTTCGATAATCTCCGCACCGATATGGCGTGCATGCTCGATGAACCTGTCCATCAGCTCATTGCCGGAAATATCGGGACAGCCCATATAATCTGTGATAAGCTCGACACTGCGCAGACGGGGACTGAAACCGTGAGCCTCAAACACCACTACCTTCCGTCCTTTACTGCTGGCAGTAATAGCCGCCGACAGGCCCGCCGGACCGCCGCCGATAATTGCGATATCATATTTCATGTTTTAATCCTCCAAAAAATTTTTAGGGGAAGCCTTCATTTAGTTCAACAAGCTAACTGTTTTTATTTTACCTTCTTTAACACGTCAGCGTCAATCCTTTCCACATGTATACACAACTTTACCGTTTTTTTCGGACCCTCTCCCGCAGTTTTTGGAAAAATTAGAAAAACAGCGAAAAAACTCTTGCCAAACTTTCCATTTTCGTGTATTCTATATAAGCAACATTACGACGGCCCATTAGCTCAGTTGGTAGAGCACCTGACTCTTAATCAGGGTGTCGTAGGTTCGAGGCCTACATGGGTCACCAAAATTTGGCCGGTTGGTCAAGCGGTTAAGACACCGCCCTTTCACGGCGGTATCAGGGGTTCGATTCCCCTACCGGTCACCATTCGGGCGCTTAGCTCAGCTGGGAGAGCGTCTGCCTTACAAGCAGAATGTCGGCGGTTCGATCCCGTCAGCGCCCACCATTTTTTATTTTGGTAGAAGTTTTATGTAGCCCCACCAATGGCCCGGTGGTTCAGTTGGTTAGAATGCCGCCCTGTCACGGCGGAGGTCGTGGGTTCGAGTCCCATCCGGGTCGCCATTTTGCCTCGGTAGCTCAGTTGGTAGAGCAAAGGACTGAAAATCCTTGTGTCCACAGTTCGATTCTGTGCTGAGGCACCATCAAAGTGCCAAACACCTTTCTTCTTAGGAAGAAAGGTGTTTTTTATTTTACCGTTTCCCGGCAGGCCAGACAGCAAAAAAGTACAGGCATTGTTTCACATGAAACAATGCCTGTTTTTATAGTTGTTTCCTTTTCAGTTATGCAAAGATGTTATTTGCTGAAAGTATTGTCGTTAAGAGTAACTTCAGTCCATTCATTTTTCACCATATCTAAAAGTGCTTGTTCATTTTTCTTGGCTTCTTCAGTACTTCTAATATCATTATTAATATTTGCTACACTAGTTGTAATATCTTTTCCATACTGATTAGTTCCACCATAATACCACTTAGAAGTAGTTGTATCATAAACATAATTTGCTCCCCAATCCCCTCCATTTTTAAATTCACCATTTTTATTAGCATATACAAGTATTCCATCTGCAGTTTGATGAAATTTAAAATAAATTTGCTTTCCATCTACCCCCGTTCCCTCTATCCATCCACCATACATTTCAAAAAAAGCTTTTCTCATTAAATCATTACTGGTTAATGTTTTATCACTGGCATTAGTAATACCCAGCAACTTATTTAAGGCATCCTCATCTAAAACTCCATCCTTATAAAAACCATCGATCATATCATTAAATTTTTTCAATATATCTTCTGGTATAGTACTAAAAGCAACTGTATTTTCATTATGCTCTGTAATAGTGCAAACCACCACTTCATTACTGACATGGTACTCTCCACCATCGGCACACTTTGGTATAAACGTAAAATATTTATTACCTTCAGTCTCATCTATAACGTCTCCCAGAAAATCCGCCAGTGTCTTGCTGTAACCCACTGCCTGCTGGGCATAGAACATCCGCATGATCTGCGTCCGATTGGCCAGACATTCCTTTTTGCCGCTTCCTCACGGGCTTCCATAAAATGCGGGATCGCCATGCCGGCCAAAATGCCCAGCACCGCTATCACGATCACCAATTCAACTAAGGTAAAACCGGTTTGTTTTTTCACGTCCAGCAGCTCCTAAAGTATCTTCTTATTTGAATTTAACCATATTTTCATTAGAAAGTAAATATTATTTTTTAAAATAAAATATTTTATTATTTTTGCGGCTGGTTATAAACTGCTGTTTATAATATAATTAAATCAACAAAATGGAGGTGGACACTATGACTGCAACGTATGCCCCTGCCTTACAGACCGTTATCGGCAGCCTGCGGGCACATAACCCTTTTTTCCTGGCTTCGGCGCCGCCGACCGCCAGACCGGAAATGATCCGCCGGGCTTTTGAAGCAGGCTGGGGCGGCGCTGTCATCAAGACGATCACTCCTGACAAAGTCGTCATCAACGACGTGCCCAACCGTTTCGCCACTTTACGCAATGCCCGCGGCGAGATCATGGGTTTTGAAAATATCGAACTGCTCAGCAAACGCTCTGTAGAACAATGGCTACAGGATATCCGCAGCTTAAAAGCTGACTTTCCCAACAAGCTCCTCATCGCCAGTATCATGGCTCCCGTCGTCCGGCAAGCCTGGCAACAGCTGGCTGCAGATGTAGCGACGGCAGGCGTCGACGCGCTGGAGCTCAACCTTTCCTGTCCGCACGGAATGCCGGAACAGGGCATGGGCCATGCGATCGGTCAGAATGCGGTTTATGTGGCACAGGTCACCAGCTGGGTCAAAGCAGTAGTCAAAGTGCCAGTGTTCGTTAAGCTGACACCCAATGTAACCGATATCGCCATGATCGCACGGGCCGCTGCTGCAGGCGGCGCCGACGCGATCGTCGCCATCAACACGGTCCAGTCGCTGGCAGCTGTCGATCTGGAAACGCTGACGCCTCAGCCCAATGTTTACGGGCACACTACCTTTGGCGGTATGTCCGGTCCCGCCGTCAAACCGATCGGGTTACGCGCCGTAGCCCAGATCGCCAAAGCCGTAGAGCTGCCCATTATCGCGACCGGCGGTATCAGCTGCTGGCAGGACGCGGCTGAATATCTGGCCGTGGGCGCAACCGCAGTAGAAATGACGACAGCGGTGATGCTGAACGGTCAGGAACTCATCGAAAATTTATGCGGCGGGCTTGCCGCTTATCTGGCCGGCAAACAACTGCGGCGTGTCGGCGAACTGACCGGCATCGTGCTGCCGCAAATCGGTACTCACGCCGAACTGAACCGCCAGCCGATGCGTTCTTATGTCGATAAGGATAAATGTATCCGCTGCGGCAAATGCGTTCGTTCCTGCCGCGACGGCGCTAATGAAGCACTGAGTATGCCAGCGGGCCAGATCCCCTGCACAGATACGCTCCTTTGCGATGGCTGCAGTCTATGCGCAAAGGTCTGCCCGGTCGGAGCTGTTTCCATCATTCCTGTTTGAAACAGCTTCTCCCTGCTGGTAAAACGGCAGGGATTTTTCTTTAGCAGCAGAAAATCTTCATTTCCGGCAGGAATTATCAGCAGCTAAAGCGAATTGATAATAGTTAATTTATATATTGATGGAGGAAGCTATGTTTACACTCATAAAAAACGCTCATGTTTACGCCCCCGCCGACGCAGGCTGTCAGGATATCCTGCTGGCCGGACGTAAAATCGCGCATATGGCCCCGACGATCGGCGACTTGCCTTTTGACTGCACTGTCATCGACGTCAACGGCGCTAAAGTTACTACCGGTTTCATTGATCAGCATATCCATATTACTGGAGGAGGCGGCGAAGGCAGCTTCGCTACCCGCGTGCCGGAGATCCAGCTGTCACAGCTGACCACGGCAGGTACGACGACAGTGATCGGGCTGCTCGGCACCGACGGCGTGACCCGCAGTATGGAAAATCTGCTGGCCAAAGCCCGCGGACTGGAAGAAGAAGGCCTTTCTACCTGGATCTATTCCGGCGCCTATCCAGCGGACAGCGAACATATTACAGCCAATCTTCGCAGCGATATCGTTTTGATCGACAAAGTTCTGGGCGGCAAGGTCGCTATGAGCGATCACCGTTCTTCCATGCCTGCTGTGCAGGCTTATGCCAGTCTGGCAGCAGAAGCCCGTATCGCCGGTATGCTGAGCGGCAAAGCCGGCGTGCTGCATATCCATATGGGCGACGGCAAACGTGGTTTGCAGCCTGTTTTGGAAATTCTTGCAAGTACCGAACTGCCGATCAGTGTGTTCCGTCCCACCCACGTCAACCGAAACCCTATGCTTTATAAGCAAACTATTGAATTTGCTCTGCAGGGCGGCATCATCGATCTGACCTGCGGCATGACGGGCAGTGCCATTCCGGTGCCGGAAGCTGTCCAACAGGCTTTGAACGCAGGCGTACCTCTGGAACGTCTGACGCTGAGCAGCGACGGTAACGGCAGTATGCCCAAATTCAACGAAAACAACGAACTGATCGGCCTGACCGCAGCCGCACCGCGTTATTTATATGAAGAAATGCTGAGTATCGTCAAAGCCGGTATCCTGCCCTTTGAAAAAGCGCTGCAGCTGATCACCTGTAATGTTGCCGACGCCCTGAAGCTGGAAGGCAAAGGCCGCGTTGCCGTTGGCAGGGACGCCGACCTGATCATCTGGAATGACGACCTGACTTTAAATAAAGTTTTTGCCAATGGCCGTTTGATGGTGGATGCCGGGCAGGCAATCGTCAAGGGAACTTTCGAAAACTAAAGGAGCTAAATTATGACACCGACAACACTGAAAATTTTCTGGGTTTTGATTTTTCTTTGTTCTATACGCGGCTTTTATGCCAATGCCACAAAAAAAGAACTGGCTTACACAGTCGCATTTGCTATTACTTCGGTTTTTTCAGCCTATATGCTGGCAGATCTTTTCGGCTACCTGCCGCCGGGCTTTATCGAACAATTCTTTTAAACGATATTGCAATAATTAAAACAAAAGGACTATTTCTTCAAGAAATAGTCCTTTTTTCTATCTGAAAATTTATTCGCCGCCCAAAAGTCTGTAGCCAATACCGGCTTCAGTAATCAGATATTTTGGCTGCGCCGGATCCGGTTCTATTTTGCGCCGCAGCTGCCGCATATAGATCCTAATATAATGGGTATCCGTATCATATTCATTGCCCCAAACGGCTTTCAGCAGCTGCTTATGCGTCAGCACACGTCCGGCATACTTAAGCATCACTTTCAATAGCTCATACTCTGTCGGCGTCAGTTTGACCTCGCGCCCTTCCACTACTACCCTGTGTTCCAGAAGATTGAGCTGCAGGCCGCCGCAGGTCAGTATCGGTTCTCCTTCTTTATTGCCGGCCCGGCGCAGACAGACTCTCATTCTGGCCATCAGCTCACCCATACCAAAGGGTTTGGTCACATAGTCGTCAGCTCCGACATCTAAAGCAGCAATTTTTTCCTGCTCCTGTTCTCGCGCCGTCAAAACAATGATCGGCGTTTCCGACCATTCCCGCAAAGCTTTCACAACTTCTTTGCCGTCCAGATCCGGCAGTCCCAGATCGACCAGTATAATATCCGGCCGGAAGGAGGCCGCGAGTAAAAGCCCGTCCTGCCCTGTAGCAGCCTCACCCAGCTCGTAACCGTAAGCTTGCATTGATATTTTCAAAAGCTTCCTGATCGCGGGCTCATCATCAATAACCAACACCCGCAGGGTCTTCTCAGTCATTTTTTTCACCAGCCTTTTCTTCCGGCAATGTTACAGGCAGAGCAAAAGCAAAAATACTGCCGCCGCCAGCACGCGGTTGCGCCCAGATCCTGCCGTGGTGAGCATCGACAATACCCTTGCAGATCGCCAGACCCAAACCGGTGCCGCTGATCTTCTCCGTTTGCCTGGCCCGGTAAAATTTATCGAACAGGCGCGGTATATCTTGAGCTTTCACTCCCAGACCCCGATCTTGAACCATAACGAGCACTTCGTTGTCGCCAAGACAGGTCTGTATTTCGATCTCACTGCCTTCTACTGAATATTTTACCGCATTATCCAGTAAATTCAACACCACATGCTCCAGCAAGGCCGCATCTGCATAAATCAGCGGCAGATCGTCCGCCATCTCTACTTTGATCTTATAGCTCTGCATATGTTCCTTGCTGCGCCGCAGCGCGCCGCTGACAACATCCTCCAGATCGCACCAGTCCAGCTTCAGCTGCAGCATCCCGCTTTCCAGACGGGCGGTATCCAGAAGGTTGCCAATGATCCGCTCCATCCTTTTGGAAGCGTCGGCAATGGTTTCCAAAAGCTGCTGCCGCTGTTTTTCGCCATAAGCAACAGCTTTATCATTTAAGGTATAAACAGAGGCCATGATTGCCGCTAGCGGCGTCCTCAGTTCATGGGACACGGAATTAAACAACGCTGTCCGCAGTTTGTCCGCCTCCCGCAGCATGGCGGCCTGCTTGGCCTCGCTGCTTAAACCGGCCCGTACCAAAGCGATCGCCAGCAGGCTTACCCAGGCTCCCAGCACGGTCCTTTCTTCCGGCGACAGCTTGCGGGTGTCAATGGCTATCCCCACAACGCCAATTACTTTTTCTCCGTTCAGCAGCGGCAAAAAGAGATTTTCCGCCCCCGGCAGGGTATCCGTAGAACGTCCGGCCGCCTGCCCGTGCTCCTGTACCCAGGCAGCTACGGCATATTCAGACGGAGCCAGTTGAAAAGCACCTGCCCCAAGCTCCTGCGGCGCAGCATAACAGGCCTGCAGCCGCAGCACTTTGCTTTCCGGCGCCAAAATCAACACGGTCCGCTGCAGCTCGCGCCCCACATGACTGACAAATTCTTCCATGATCGTTTCTGCATCGTCAACGGCGGCAATACGACTGCTGAAGCGGTACAGGCTGTTAACGTTACTTTCACGGCGTCTGGTACTTTCCAGCTCCCGACGCAGCGATTCTGTCCTGCCGCCGACTAAAAATGCCACCAACCCAAAAATCAAAAAGCTCCACAGATATCTGATATCATAAATAGTAAAAGTAAAGATCGGTTCTAAAAATAAAAAATCAAAGGCTAAAACACAAAAGACTGCTGTTACATAGGCCGTACTTCTGCCCCACCAGGCTGCTGTCAATAAAACCGGCAGCAGATAAAGCAGCGCTATATTGACCAGCTCCAGCTGACCGCGGAAAACATAGCACAGCCCCGTCGTGACAACGACCGCTGCCAGCGCCCCCAGATACTGGCGCCAGCCGGCCTGCCGCTGTGGCACGGCCGTCATGATGACAGGCGGCTTTTCTTCTTCCACATGTCCCTGAATGACGTAAACATGAATAAAACCGCTTTTATCGATCAGCCGATCGACCAGAGTTTTTCTCCCCAGCTCATACCAGCATCGCGGACCTGATTTACCAACCACGATCGCGGTAACATTTTCCCTGACAGCGATCTGCAGCACTGTTTCCACAAAATCAGTACCGGCCGTAGTCAGGATCTGCCCGCCCAATTCTTTGGCCAGGTTCAGATTGCGCCAGAGCCTTTCCCGTTCTTTATCGCCGTGAGGAAACCTCCTCTCCGGCGTTTCGATATGCACTGCCAAAAATTCTGCATGCAGCCCCTGTGCCAAACGCTGTGCCGCTCTGATCAGCTGTGCCGAAAAAGGGCTGGCGCTGACACAAACCATGACCTTGCCGGAAGCCGGCCAGGGACCTTCTATTTTATGCAGGCGCATATAGGCCAGCATATCCTGATCCACATGCCGGGCCGTAAATCTTAATGCCAGCTCCCGCAGCGCGCTGATATTTCCCTGTCTGAAAAAGCCCCGCAGCGCCTGCTGGGCCTGCTGCGGGCGATAGACCTTGCCATCCTGCAAACGCTGCAGCAGTTCCTTGGGTGGAATATCAATCAGTCTGATGTCATCTGCCAGGTTGAAAAACGCATCCGGCACAGTTTCACGTACGATACTGCCGGTGATCTGCGCCACAACGTCATTCAAGCTTTCGATATGCTGAATGTTGACCGCAGTATAAACATCGATACCGGCAGCCAGAAGCTCTTCTACGTCCTGATAGCGCCGCTGATGGCGCGAACCGGGCACATTACTGTGCGCCAGTTCATCAACGACGACCAGTTGCGGACGGCGTTTGAGGATAGCGTCCAAATCCATTTCCTGCAGCGTCTTGCCATGATATTCTATTTCCTGCTCTGAAATACGCGGCAACCCTTCCAGAAGCTCTGCCGTCTCCATGCGCCCGTGCGTCAGCACCAGGCCGAGTACGATGTCAGTCCCCTCTCGCAGATGGGCCTGTGCTTCCTGCAGCATGGTATAGGTTTTACCAACACCGGCGGCCGCGCCTAAAAAAACAGTCAGCTTGCCGCGCTGTTCTTTATTGGCCGCCGCCAGCAGCGTTTCAGCATATTCATGTCCACTTTGAGGTTTCTCTGTCAGTTCCATAACTGTCTCCTTAGCAAGATAGCCAAATAGGGCTGCTTTCAGCAGCCCTAACTTTTATTGATCCTGTTGCAATTTATCAAGTGCCAGATTCAACTTTAAAACATTGACCCTGTCTTCGCCAACAACGCCCAGATCGGCCTTTTCAATGTGTTCTGTCACCAGCTCGCGTACCTGTCTGATTTCCAGACCACGCACTTTGGTAATACGTTCGACCTGACAATAAGCCGCTGCCGGTGTCAGGTGCGGGTCCAGCCCACTGCTGGAATTTGTTACCAGCGCACTGGGCACTTCTTGCGCAGACGTCCAGCCATTCGCCGTACGCACAGACGCTGCCAGCTCTCCTACCTGCTGCTGCAGTTTAGCGCTGGTACCGCCATAGTTGGTGCCGCCTGAATTGGCCGCGTCATTACCGCCGGCAGAAGGACGGCTGCTGAAATAACGGGCATCGGTAAATGCCTGTCCGATCAGAGCCGATCCAACAGGAACCCCGTCTTTTATTATTATACTACCATTGGCCCGGCTGGGAAATACCACTTGCGCCAGGCCTGTCATAGCCAGCGGGTAAACCAGCCCGGTAAAAATACTCAAGGTTACCACCATTACTAACGATCTTCTTATCGCGCCCATATTTCCACCTCATTCTTTCTTAAGCCAAGCCCAAAGCAACTAACAGCACATCAATGATCTTGATCCCGATAAACGGTACGACGATACCGCCGGCACCGTAGATCAGCAGATTTCTCTGCAATATTTTAGACGCCCCCAGCGGTTTATAGGCTACGCCCTGCATCGCCAGCGGAATCAATGCGATGATGATCAGCGCATTGAAAATCACCGCGCTCAAAATAGCGCTCTGCGGCGAATGCAGCTGCATGATATTAAGCACTTCCAGCGGCGCATAGGTTGCGGCAAACAAAGCCGGGATAATCGCAAAATATTTAGCGATATCATTGGCAATACTGAAAGTCGTCAGGGAACCGCGCGTCATCAAAAGCTGCTTGCCGATCTCCACAACTTCGATCAGCTTCGTTGGATTGGAATCAAGATCGACCATATTACCGGCTTCTTTGGCTGCCTGTGTGCCGCTGTTCATTGCAACGCCCACATCTGCCTGAGCCAGTGCCGGCGCATCGTTAGTACCGTCACCTGTCATTGCTACCAGCATTCCCTGCTGCTGATAGGAACGGATCATTTTCAATTTCGCTTCCGGCGTTGCTTCAGCCAGAAAATCATCCACACCGGCTTCGGCAGCGATCGCTGCCGCTGTCAACTGGTTATCACCAGTGATCATGATCGTTTTGATGCCCATTTTCCTCAATTCACTGAAACGTTCTTTAATACCGCCTTTGACGATATCCTTCAGATAAATAACACCCAGGACCTGTTTATCTTTGGCAACTACTAAAGGTGTACCGCCCTGATGCGCAATATTTTCACAGGCACTGCGGACTTCAGCAGGAAAAGCCCCACCCAGTTCGCTGACATAGTTCTGCATGGCTTCCATCGATCCCTTACGTATTCTGGCATCGACGATATCAATACCGCTCATTCTGGTCTGGGCGGTAAAAGGAATGAATTCTGCCTGTAAATGTGTAAGATCACGCTCACGCAGGCCATATTTTTCTTTAGCCAGGACAACGATACTACGCCCTTCCGGAGTTTCATCAGCCAAAGAAGCCAGCTGTGCCGCATCGGCCAGTTCTCCCGCAGTAATGCCAGTAGCAGGAATAAATTCCGTCGCCATCCTGTTGCCCAGGGTAATCGTCCCCGTTTTATCAAGCAGCAGCACATTTACGTCACCAGCTGCTTCTACAGCACGGCCGCTCATTGCCAGGACATTACGTCCCAAAAGCCGATCCATTCCGGCAATACCTATCGCTGACAGCAAACCGCCGATCGTTGTAGGAATCAGGCAAACTAGCAGCGCAACCAGTGCCGTTACAGAAATAACCGTACCGGAATAAATCGCAAACGGTTCCAAAGTTACTACTGCAAACAAAAATATGATCGTCAAACCAACCAAAAGAAGCGTCAAGGCGATCTCATTCGGGGTTTTCTGACGTTTAGCACCTTCAACCAGTCCGATCATCCGATCGAGAAAGGTTTCGCCGGGATTAGTAGTCACCCTGACTTTAATCCAGTCGGATAACACCTTAGTGCCGCCGGTTACAGAAGATTTATCACCGCCTGATTCGCGGATAACAGGCGCTGATTCACCGGTAACAGCGCTTTCATCCACCGATGCCATGCCTTCGATTACTTCGCCGTCGTTAGGAATGGTATCGCCAGCTTCAACCAAAACTATATCACCCTTGCGGATAGCTTCGGAACCGACGATTTCAAAACTGCCATCAGCTTTGATTTTCTTTGCCTGCAGAGATTTGCGGGCTTTACGCAGACTTTCTGCCTGCGCTTTGCCGCGGCCTTCGGCTACGGCTTCGGCAAAATTGGCAAACAGAACCGTAAACCACAGCCATAAATCTATATGCAGGTCAAACCAGCCTTCCTGTGTATTGCCTGCCATAAAAGCACGTACAGCCAGAACTGCTACTAAAATCGCGCCCAGAAAAACTATGAACATAACAGGATTCTTCCATTGGATACGAGGATCGAGCTTCAGGAACGCATTACGCACGGCCTCGCCCAAAATCTCTTGCTGTTGTCTATCTCTTTTCATCTCAGATCCTCCTTAAAATACCTTGCCCTGCAGCATAAACAATTGATCTACGATCGGTCCCAGGGCCAGGGCCGGTAAAAAAGTCAACGCGCCGACGATCAAAACAACACCGGCCAAAAGCACGGCAAAAAGACTGCTGCCCGTATTAAAAGTACCGGCATTGGCAGGAGCGATTTTTTTGGTTGCCATATTGCCTGCAATGGCCAAAACAGGCACAATAACGGCAAAGCGGCCGATCAGCATTGCCAAACCGATCAAAACATTGTACCACAGGCTATTGGCGCCCAAACCGGCAAAAGCACTGCCGTTATTGCCGACACCAGAAGCGAAACCGTATAAGATTTCACTGAGACCATGCGGCCCGGGGTTGGATATCCCGGCCTGACCGGCTTCCGTAAGACAGGATACAGCCGACATCGTTAAAATAGTGGCAGCCGGAATCAAAAGTCCGGCAATTGTCAAAACAACTTCTTTTGCTTCAATCTTTTTCCCCAGATATTCAGGTGTACGTCCTACCATCAGTCCAACAATGAAAACTGTGATAAATACATACAGCATCATACCGTAAAATCCGGCGCCGACACCGCCCAGAACAACTTCTCCCAGCATCATCTGCAGCATAGGCACTAATCCGCCGGTACCGGTGTAGCTGTCATGCATCGAGTTTACTGCACCGCAGGACGCAGCTGTGGTAACCGTTGCAAACAAACTGCTGCTGCCGATACCAAAACGGACTTCTTTGCCCTCCATAGCAGTATCGCCGCTGATGCCCTGCGCAGCAACTATCGGATTACCATATTTTTCAGAAGCATAGCAAACCCCCAGCATCAAAACAAAAAGCAGCAGCATGGATGCCAAAACAGCATAGCCTTGTTTTTTATCTTTACACATCTCACCAAAAGTAAATAATAAACCTGTAGGGATCACTAAAATCAAAAACATTTCCAGGAAATTGCTCCAGGGAGTCGGATTTTCAAACGGATGAGAAGAATTGGCATTAAAAAAACCGCCGCCATTGGTACCCAGCTCCTTAATCGCTTCCTGAGAAGCAACCGGTCCCATAGCAATAGTCTGCTGTGCCCCTTCGACGGTTTGTACATCGACATAAGGATTAAGGTTTTGGATAACACCCTGAGAAACCAGCAGCAATGTTGCTACAACACAAATCGGCAGCAGTATTCTGGTCGTACATCTGATTATATCTGCCCAAAAATTGCCTAACTCACCAGTATTTTTACGCACCAGACCACGGATCAGAGCAATTGCGACAGCAGCTCCTGTTGCCGCCGACAAGAAGTTTTGTACAGTCAATCCCAGCATTTGTGTCAAATAACTTAAAGTCGTTTCGCCGCTATAAGCCTGCCAGTTAGTATTGGTCATAAAGCTGGCAGCCGTATTAAAAGCAAGATGCCAGGTTTCGACGTTGGGCAACTGCTGCGGATTGAGCGGTAAAAAAGCCTGCGTCAGCTGCAAAACAAAAAGTGATAACATACCTAAAGCATTAAAAATAATGAGATTCAGGCAGTATTCCTTCCACGGCATTTCTGTGCGCGGGTCAACTTTAGCCATTTTATAAAAAATATTTTCCAAAGGTGCAAAAAATCTTTCACCCCAGGTTTTTTCGTAATTAAAAACTCGCGCCATATATTTACCAAGCGGCCAGGCGCACAGCAATAATACGGCTAAAAACAGCACAAATAGCATAATGTCTTTTGTCATTTTAAAAATCCTCCGGTTTCAATAATGCATAAATCAGATAAAATAAAATACCTACTGCTAAAAGCGAACTGAGCCATAACTCAGTCAAGGGCAGCATTTCCATCATCATTTTCCCTCCTTGTACAAAAACACCACTTGCAAATCACCTTACTACTGATGATGACTTATTGTACTACTACCTTGCGTAAAGCCGCTGTCAAAAGAACCCTCCCCGCTGTAAAAAAGTTGTAAAAATTTGCCGTTCTGCGATTACTGTTTATTCTGTTCTAATAAAAGACTATAGCTGAAAATAAATAAAAATACCTCGGGAAAAATCCCGAGGTATTTTTCAGTTTATCTCAATAACCTTACCAACACCAATTTCTTTAACAGGTATCTGTGCATGTACTGCCGCTTTCGCTTGAAAGGAACAGCAGTGGCACGGATACAGCTCCCGGATATTATGCTTCTGTAAATAGGCGATCGTTTTTTCCAGACGGTCGTCGACCTTAAATAAATGCCAGCCGCCGATAACCCCCTGAACCTTAGCTTCACCGCAAACCTTTTTAGCATATTCAATGATATTGCAGATCCCGCTGTGCGAACAGCCTGTAATCACAAATAATCCTTCTGAGCCTCGGTAAACTAAAGCCGTATCATCAAGTACTAAATCTACAGGATCCTCAGCACTGCCAAACCCATGCCGCTGTTCAAAATCATTCAGTGTTGGGATCTCGCCTAAAAAAACCAGCCGTTTTGTTAACCATACCGGTTCTTTACTAAGCCGCAGCCTGCACTTTTCCTGCAGCTGCTGTGCTGTAAAAGGGGCGCCTATAGATTCGCCGGCAAACTGCTTCGGCTTCAGGGCATCCGGATGCGCCAGCAGCTGCAGTTCAGAAAAATATTCCTGCTCGCTCAGCCATAGCAAACCCCGTGTATGATCATTATGCCCATGTGAAAGCACTACCTGCTGTAAGCGGCTCAAATCAATCCCCAACGCCTGGGCGTTTCTAAGAAATATATCCGAATAACCCACATCAAATAAAATTCTGACATCACCATCTTCCAGATAATAGGCTACGCCCGGCTCACCTAAATAATAACGGTCAATCAGAGTATTGTTATCTACCAACACAGTCAGCTGCATCATATACCTCCATTATTTTCAAAAAATCAGTCTGTAACTTTTTTACTTTCCCTCCATAACTTTTCACGAAACCAATACTCCTACAAGCTGTATTTACTTTCACATTAAAGCTTCCCTGCAAGTATCATAAGTCATTCCTTCTCAGAATACAACTTTTTTCTAAATCTGCGGCATCGCGCCATAAAAGAAACGTCCTGCACTTGGTAGTGCGGGACGTTTCGTAAAAATTATAAAATTGTTCTTTTAACCTGCTAAACAACCGACACGGTCATTTAAAAAATGCAGCAGCCGATAACGGAAAAAGGAACCATTAGTAAAGCTTTGACACAGCTTTTCCAGCCAGCTGTAGGAACAGCCAAAATCCTCATAAAAAACTTCTTCGCACCAGATCTGCTGCTTTATATATTCAAAAACCTGTGGCACCTCTTCAAACAGCAGGATCTGTGCTACCGCAGTTGTATCCAGCCTATGTGAATTGAAAGCAGTACAGATATCCTGAAGCTGCTGCAGGCATTCACCTTCAGGCAGTTGCCACAGCTGCTGCAGCTTTTGTAACAGTTCCAGCATAGCAGCTTTATTTTTAACATCGCGGCCGGCAATATAGTCACATAAAGCCCCTGTACTTACCAGAGGCATTTTTAATTCATTATTTCCATACATGCTATGATAAAAAACTGTAGGAAAATACACATACTGCAAAAAGCCAAGCACGGCATAACAATTCGGCAGGCACAGCCATTGACTGCTGAAAATCTGCATTTCAGCAGCGATGATACTTGCGTTAACAATCACCGTTTCCTGCGTATTGTCTTCACAAAACCCGACTGTCGCCAAACGCTTTTCTGAAAGAAATTTATCCCAATAGGTCAGTTCATTATAACATTCATAATTTTTCATGCTAGATCAACGTGAGAAATATTCTACAACGAGCTGGTCTTCGATCTGAATAGGAATCTCTTCCCGCAGAGGCAGACGAACCAGAGTACCGCTGAAGCTTTCTTTATCCTTACTGATATACGGCAAAGCAAAGCTTTCACGTTCCAGGAAATTACTTTTAAAAAGCTCGTTACTGCGCGAATTTTCTTTCAAACTGATCACATCGCCTGCCTTACAGATATAAGACGGGATATTGACATTTTTACCATTGACCAGAATATGACGGTGCGTTACCTGCTGGCGTGCCAGACGAATAGAATTTGCAAAACCGATACGGTAAACCAGGTTGTCTAAACGGCATTCCAGTGTGCAGAATAAAGCGTCTGCCGTACGTGCCTTACTTTTACTTGCAGCTTTATAGTATCTCAGTAATTGACGTTCAAAAATGCCATAATAAGCTTTTATTTTTTGTTTTTCTAAAAGTTGTTTACCATATTCTGACATTTTTTTACTGCGTTTTACAGTTGTTCCCAATCTATCCAAAGCTTTGGGATGACCACACACATTGATGCCGAATCTACGGCACTCTTTAAATCTCGGTCCTCTTCTTGTTGCCACGTTTACATCTCCTTTATTATAAAAAATCATCAGCCGCTCTGGTTAGCTATCGCTAACTTCAAGCTACATTATAGCAACAACTTGCCCAGCCGTCAATATCTGCACAAAAATATACAAAAAGCACCCTGTAACAAGTACAGGGTGCTTAATTTCATAACTAAAAGCTAATATTATTCGCAGGTAAATGGCAGCAGAGCTACGTTACGTGCGCGTTTGATAGCAGTAGTCATTTGGCGTTGATGTTTAGCACAGTTACCGGAAATACGACGGGGCAAAATTTTGCCGCGTTCAGTAATATAACGGCGCAGCTTAGCAACGTCCTTATAATCGATTTCTTCAACTTTATCAACACAGAAGCTGCATACTTTTCTTCTGGTTCTTCTGCCTCTTTCACGTTTCATTCGCATAACCTCCCTATTTAGAATGGGATCTCTTCATCAAAAGGAACTGCGGAACCAAAAGATTCCATCTCGCTCTTCGGACCTGCATCGCCGGACTGAACCGGAGCTCCGCTGCCAGTTGCTTTACGTTCAATGAATTCTACGCTGTTGGCAATAACTTCTGTCACCCAGCGTTTCGTACCATCTTTAGCATCATAGCTGCGAATCTGCAAACGACCGTCTACAAGAGCCCTTTGACCTTTTGTAAGACTATTCCCGCATAATTCAGCGATTTTACCCCATACAACGATAGCAATAAAATCAGCTTCTCTTTGGCCTTCCTGATTAGCAAAAGGTCTGTCTACCGCTAAAGTGAACTGGCATACAACTTTGCCTGTCTGAGTATAACGAACCTCAGGATCACGAGTTAAGCGGCCCATTAAAATAACTTTGTTCATACTAGTTACCCTCCTGGTTACTCACCTTTTCTGATAATCATGTGACGCAAAATTTCATCGGTAATCTTCATAACGCGGTCAAGTTCTTTGACTGTTTTAGGTTCTGCACTGAAAGTTACGAGAACATACAAACCTTCTGCGATATCGTCGATTTCATAAGCAAGACGTTTCTTGCCCCAACGATCGGTTTTTTCTACAGTACCACCGTTATTGTTGATGAGGTTGTCAAATTTAGCAACAAGAGCTTCAAAAGCTTCCTCTTCAACGGGTTTTACGATGTACATGACTTCGTAGTTATTCACGAAATCACCTCCTCCTTTGGACTTTGGCCCCCTAATGGGAGCAGGGGAAGTATATATTACTATATACAAGCTTATGTATTATACCATTAGTCCCAGTAAATTGCAAGGGTAGTTTACTAAAAATAACCGTCATACTAAAAAGCATGACGGTTATTTCCTTCGGCTGTTTTCTACGACTCTTTCCCTTATTTACGGCTTGTCTTATTTAGCGCCGAAGCTTTATTTTTTCCCTCATAAGGCCCTTTTTATCAGGCGTCAGTTTTGACAAAATCGTCAAGCACCGCGCCGGGAGCTACCATTGGTTCAACCAGATCACTTTGTTCTACTACCGCTTCGATCAGGAAATTTTTTCCTTGTTTACGCGCTTTTGCCAATGCGGCGGTAAATTCAGCACAAGTAGTTACTGTCGCACCGTCTGCGCCGCAGGCTTTAGCAAAACCAACAAAATTAAACGGCGTCAGAATAGTAGAAGAGTAACGTTTATCATAAAAAACCTGCTGCCATTGACGGACCATACCCAAACAACTGTTATTGATGACAACAGTAATAAAAGGAGCGCTTTCACGCATCGCTGTATAAATTTCCATACCGGTCATTTTAAAGCCTCCGTCGCCGCAGATCTGTACAACCTGCGCCTCAGGCAGGGCAATTTTAGCTCCCAAGGCTGCCGGCAGACCAAATCCCATCGTTCCGCAGCCGCCGCTGGTCAAATGATGCCGCGGCGCGTCTACTTCCAGATGCAAGGCTGCCCACATCTGATTTTGCCCGACGTCAGTAACAAATACCGTATCTTCACCTTTAAAGCTGCGCGTCAGTTCTTTCATCAGCCAGGGCGCTGTCAATCTTTCGCCGGACTGTGCCGCACGGTTTTCTGTCGCATCCCAGGCTTTGATCGTATGCCACCAATGTTCTATATCAAGTTTTTTCACCCGTTCACTCAGCTTGTTGAGATTCTCTTTCATATCTCCGACTAAAGGCAGCGCTGTCATAACATTCTTATCTACTTCAGAAGGATCAATATCCAATTGGATAATCGTTTTTTTACCAACATAACGATTACGGTCACCTGTGACTCGTTCACTGAAACGGCTTCCCGCTACGATAAGTACATCGGCATTAGCAACTGCCATATTGGCTGCAATGTGTCCGTGCATACCTGTCAGCCCCAGGCATTGCCGGTCGCTTCCCGGAAAAACCCCAATCCCCATCAGCGTATTGACGACTGGCATCCCTGTTTTTCTGGCAAAACGCAGCACCTCTTCCGCAGCACCACTGTGAACAGCGCCGCCGCCTACCAGAAATACCGGCTGTCTGGCATTAGTAATAGTAACTGCTGCGGCTTCCAATATCTCTTCTCTGGCCGTTTCCATAACAGGCGGCGTCAGTGGCTCCGCTTCCATCCACTCCACATCTCCGACCTGCAGATTGCTGGGAACATCCACCAGCACCGGTCCCGGACGACCTTCCTGTGCCAGGTAAAATGCCTGCCGCAGCGCCGGCAGCAAATCCTCAGGCTTACGCACCAAAATATTATATTTCGTTATCGGCAATGTCACACCGACAATATCTATTTCCTGAAAAGAGTCTCTGCCTAAATTTGCAACAGAAACCTGTCCCGTAATCGCTACCAGCGGTACGGAATCTAAATAAGCTGTAGCCAGTCCCGTAACGATATTGGTCGCACCGGGGCCGGAGGTAGCTATACAAACCCCCGTTCTGCCGCTGGCACGTGCATAACCGTCAGCAGCATGGATGGCTCCCTGTTCATGCGCCGTCAGTACATTACGCAGCGGCGCGTCATATAACGCATTATACAAGGGAATTACCTGACCGCCCGGATAACCGAAAACAGTATCTACTCCCTGTTCCAACAAAACTTTAATAATAGCTTGCGCACCAGATAACTTCATTCTTCGCTTTCCTCCCAAAATCAGCACTTTCAGACTGCAGCTTGTTCCTGCAGCATCAAGGTATTTACGGAAACCACCGCGACCTGTTTTGCCAGCAGCTTCGCCATTTGCGCAACATCACTTTCAGTATTCAAAACAATTTCCAGTTCCATTCCGTCAGACTGAACCTTCATATTGAGTTCCTGCACGTCCACACCTTGTTTTGACAATACCCGCAGCACTCTCGGCAGTAAAGTCTCCTCATTTTTAGCCTTTAAAAATAATTTTCCCGACATTTTGATTTCCTCCCTCGTATGATTTTGATGGAAAGCAGTGCGTTAGGAACAAATAAAAAACGCCCCTGCTTTTGCAGGGGCGTATAAAATACGCGGTACCACCCTAATTTATAACTTCGCACCAGTCCATCAACCGGCTCAGAATTAACGCATCTGGTACGCATCATGCTACTTACTTCTGCTTTCGCTGACGAGTTCCTGGGTGATTTACTCAACAAGCGCTCCGTGCCGATTTCCACCAACCATCGGCTCTCTGTGACTTTACATCTTGTCTTTCTTCCCAATCATCACTTTTACAATACAATATTAAGATTGGTCATATTATGCCACTTTTAACAGCACTTGTCAACACTTTTTTCAAAAATTCTTATATTTGTTCCAATGTTTACAATGTTCTTAAATAATTGCCTACCAAAACAGAAATTCGTTCACTATATGCGGCATGATTAACTGCTAAAACTTCTTTGACCTGATCTGCAAAATTACCTGCTTCCGGAGCCAGCAAAGTTTTATAACTTAATGCGTAAGCTTTTCCTGTCTCAGTCTGTGGTATCAGAGCGTCTGTTTCTGCTAAACCGGCATAATCCCGCATTTGACAGGCCAGCTGCGGTTCCAGCTTCAGCACCGTTTCCCAGGCTGCCAGCCACAATACGCTGCTGAGCTTAAAATGCACTTTCCCTTTCAGGGTTTTAGCTACTGCTCCCAAATCTTTTAAGGTCAAATCAGCATGTAAAAAACTCAGTCTGTAGCCAAAAGTATCAGCAATAGCGGCATGGGTCTGCAGCATTTCCTGCAGCAGCTGCGCCTCATCCAGAGTATTGAGCCCTAAAGCCGCAAATTTAATGCCGTTACGTTGCAATTCATTAGCAATCAGGTAATGCTCCTGTGGAGAAAGTAATTTACCCTCTTTAGATATCAGCAGCTCAAAATCTATTTCCCAGGGAGTATTTTTAAGATAAGAATTATAAATGAACTGTGCGTGCATAATAGCTTCACCATATTCCAAAACGATACGCCGCAGCTGTTCAGGCTCAAAATGAATAACTTCACTTCCTACCTGAAAATTTGCTTCCAAATATGAGCCCTGCATCGCATCACGAAATTCCTGCGGAAAATCATTATAACGCTTCTCTACCTCTGCATCTGACATTTTTTCGATCTGCAGATTTATTTTATCGCTGCAGTCCAGGCCAATCATGCTATAGCCGTATAATAATGCCTTTACAATATCTTCTTCACTTTTCAACCCTTCAGCATTGGCACCATAGCCTTCTTTATAACCTGTTTCAAAAACTCCCCAGGTTGCAGCATCTACAGCTTCCAGAAAATTGCGTTTTAAGAGCACGCTGTCAGCAGCTGAATATTCTGCAAGGACAGGCTTTACCTGCTTTTTAGCAAACAGCGGCGCAATGCATCCGCCTGCAGCTCCCAGCCAGTCACTGAAACCGATACTCGTACCTTTAGTGCCGCAGGCACTGGGCGCTGCCCATTTTACAAAACGACGGATAACTGCCGCATTATTTGCATTCAAAGACATAATATCCACATGCAAACCATCCTGTTCACAGGAATTTTCGACAGCCCACATCGCTGTCAAAGGACATTCCCCCTGTGTAACACAGACTAATTTTTTATCAGCAGCCTTTATAACCAGTGCGACCCAGCCGTTAGTGACTTCGCTCAGAGAGGCTGACACAACCTTGCCGCCTGCCGCAGCCTCCATTGTTTTTACTGCCAGTGCTTGTTTAATAGCCATTTTTCATCCTCCAAAACTCTCAGTTATCTTCCTTCTAATATTATCCACAATCTGCGCCTTTTACGCAAGTAAAACCCGGAAAATAACTAAACGCTATTTAAACCTTTGTTCGCAAAACTATAAATTATGCTTATCGACAGTACTTTTAATTTATCCACCTAAGGCGGATACAAAATATATGTGTCAAAAAAGCAAAATCCTCTCCATTTATCAACAATATCCACATAGTTTTCCACAGCATTCTGTGTATAAATTACATATTATACACAGTTTCAATCTTTTTTTCCCCTAAATTTTCCAAGTTATACCATATCACCCTTAAGTTATACACATTTTATCAACATTCTGTGGATAACTTTCAGAAAACTTTACCCATTTTTCCACAACACAATATCTAGTTTGTTTATTGGCTCATACAGATGCTGAAGTCTATACTTTGTGTTCAAAGTGCACTGTCAAGGGCAACTTTTAATCGTTTGATTAAAAGTTTTATTTAAGCGCTTCTTGACACTGACAAAAGCTTTTACAAGTGTATATTTAAAGCCTTCTTTCTTCAGCCTAAATTTTCTGAAAATAAAAAAGCAGCAGTTTTTTTTAATTTAACTGCTGCTTAACTCAATTTTTACCGCCGTTTTATCTGTGCTATAGTAAATAAAAACAGACCAAACCATATCCAACCAAAAGCGACCATATGTACGGATGTGAAGTTTTCTCTGTACATAAAAACGCCTATCAGCAAACTTATTGTTGGAGCAATATACTGTAAAAATCCAATTATTTTTAACGGTAAAAGCTTTGCCCCTGCCGTAAAAAACAATAACGGCGTAGCCGTCACTACACCGGCACAGGCCAGCATTATCAACGTACTGGTTTCTGCTGTTTGATAAGCACTGGTTCCATGCAGGCTCAAATAATATTCATAAGCCAAAGCCAGCGGCGTTATAAGCAGTGTTTCCAGCATAATACTCGTCATTGTCGTTACCGATAAACATTTCTTGATCAAGCCGTATAAAGCAAAAGAAACAGCTAATGATACAGAAACCCAAGGCAGCTGGCCCAGGTTCCAGACCATTGTACCAACACCGATCACAGCGCAGATAACTGCTGCCATTTGCCAGTTATCCAAACGTTCTTTCAAAAAGAAAACACCAAAAACAATGCTCACTAAAGGATTGATATAATAGCCCATACTGGTTTCTACTATTCTGCCGTCATTGACAGCCCAAATAAACAACCCCCAGTTGAAACTGATCGTAATTGCCGCAGCCAGCATTGCCAGAGCCTGTTTAGGATTTGTAAAAATATCCTGCGTTTCTGCTAAAAAACTTTTTACTCTGCCGGAAGCGATGATCAATATCCATACAAAAACACAGGACCAGATAAAACGATTTGATAAAATCTCAAAAGCCTGTACTACGCCTAAAGTTTTCCAATAAATAGGCAAAATTCCCCATAGCAAATAAGCAGTCAAGCTATAAATTATTCCCTGTCTGAAAGTACTTTCCATTGTTCCTCCATCTATCTGCCAATAATTATTTTCTTAAACTTGCCGGAATTGGAATTTTCAGGGCAATGATCGCCGCAGCTACCGGCAGCCAGGTAACGATCTGCATTACCAGCGGTAAACCAAAATTATCGGCAATAAATCCTAAAATAGTAACACCAAAACCACCCATACCGACGCTGAAACCAATAGTAAGACCTGCTGCCATCCCAACGTTGTCAGGCAGCATCGTCTGCGCTAAAACGATAGTTGTAGCAAACGACCCGATGATAAAAAAACCAGAAGCCACAACAGCCAGCATTGCGCCAATTTCCGTTCCTGCATGGCTGATCAGCCATATCGTTGGAATACTTAGTATAATCGATCCTAAAATGATCCTGCGGGCGCCTAAACGGTCACTGAGCACTGCACCCGTATAAGTTCCTGCTACACCACCCAATAAAAATGCCGACACCAAAGCGCTGGCAAAAATTGCTTCACTGCCACGAAATTTCATAAAAAATAACGGCAGATACGTAGATAATCCCGTATGGATAGTAGACCTCATAAAGATAAAAAACAGCAGTATAAACATTCCTGTATAAGAGAGCTTTTCTGAAGCAGCTTTAATTTGTACTGCAGCTTTTTTCAAACTATGCTCCGCATTAACACGTTTGTAATCTGGCATATATTTCATCATTAACCCAAAAACAAGCAGCCCTGGCAAAATAAAATACATCGTATTATGGATGCCATCCTGCAGTCCAATGAGAAAAGTCATCAAAATGGAGCCGACGGCCATACCGGCATTGCCTCCCAGAGAAAAAATGCCCATATTTTTGGCTTTACTGTTTTCATCGCTTAAAAAATTAACAGTTTTTGAAGCCTGAGGATGATAAGTCGCACTGGCTATACCGATTATAATAACGGTCAATAAAATTAAAGTATAACTGGAAACCCAGCCTATGGCGGCAAACCCCGCACCTGCCATAGCAGCGCAAAAAGGCAGCAGGACAGGCATAGATCGCTTATCCGTAATATAACCAAATACCGGCTGAATAACCGACGACGTAATATTCTGCGTCAAAACTATAGCTGCCAGCTGCGAATAACTCAATGTAAATAATTCTTTAAGGTGTGGCAATACTATTGGTAAAGCACCAGCCTGTAAGTCAGTCACCAAATGACCTACTGCTAATGCTAAAATAGGTAAAAAATTTTTCTTTTGCATAACATGTCCTTTCAGAGCGATAAGTATATTGTAACATAAATACTCCTTTTAGTAGTGTTTTTAAGAAAAATTTACTTAAAGCGGTTATTCATTATAAGAATCGATATTTTACTTCATACACTACACGGGCATGCTACTTCCGGTTTTACCTGCCATATGTCCCTGGGCAAGGCCTGGCCGGATAGTATTTACCTAACATAAAAAAATAACCATACCGTATGGTATGGTTATTTTTTAACCGGCAGCTTTCTATCCTCCCAGGCCGCTTCCAGCCAAGTACTTTCGACGTTTAAGGGCTTAACTACTGTGTTCGGGATGAGAACAGGTGGATCCCCTTAGCTATCGCCACCGGATTGACGCTTGCGCCTATTGTTTAGGAGCAGCTTTTGCGACGCTAACAATAGTGCCGCAGGCTAACGCAAAATTCCTGACTGAACAGGGAAGAAATTTTACGATATCCTTGAAGGTTTTCTTTAAGCCTTCAAAACTATATAGAAGAGTACAAACTTTTGAGTTCGCTGTGTGTTTTTACTTCTTTTCGGCGATTCACTTTCATCGAAAACGCTCCCCTTAGGTCGCTTTTTCGATATAAGTTCCGCCACCTCTAATTCTGACTTCGCTTGCGCTCGTCACAATCAGGGCGTCACTTAAGTCAAGCCCTCGACATATTAGTATCGGTCCGCTCAATACATTGCTGTACTTACACTCCCGACCTATCAACCTCATCTTCTTTAAGGTGTCTTACTAGATTGCTCTATGAGAGATCTCATCTTAAGGCTGGTTTCACGCTTAGATGCTTTCAGCGTTTATCCTTTCCGAACGTAGCTACCCAACTGTACCCCTGGCGGGATAATTGGTACACCAGCGGTTCGTCCACTCCGGTCCTCTCGTACTAGGAGCAGCCCCCTTCAAATCTCTTGCGCCCGCGATGGATAGGGACCGAACTGTCTCACGACGTTCTGAACCCAGCTCACGTACCACTTTAATGGGCGAACAGCCCAACCCTTGGGACCGACTTCAGCCCCAGGATGTGATGAGCCGACATCGAGGTGCCAAACCTCCCCGTCGATATGGACTCTTGGGGGAGATAAGCCTGTTATCCCCAGGGTAGCTTTTATCCGTTGAGCGATGGCCCTTCCACTCGGTACCACCGGATCACTAAGCCCTACTTTCGTACCTGCTCGTCGTGTTTGACTCGCAGTCAAGCTCCCTTCTGCCTTTACACTCTTCGCACGATTTCCGGCCGCGCTGAGGGAACCTTTGGGCGCCTCCGTTACTCTTTGGGAGGCGACCGCCCCAGTCAAACTGCCCACCTGACACTGTCCCGGATTTCGTTACTCTCGCGGTTAGAATTTCAATACATCAAGGGTGGTATCCCAACGTCGGCTCCAGCCAGACTAGCGTCCAGCTTTCCATGCCTCCCACCTATCCTGTACGTAATGTATCAAAACCCAATGTCAGGTTACAGTAAAGCTCCATGGGGTCTTTCTGTCCAGTCGCGGGTAACCTGCATCTTCACAGGTATTTCAATTTCACCGGGTCCCTCGTTGAGACAGTGCCCAAATCGTTACACCTTTCGTGCGGGTCGGAACTTACCCGACAAGGAATTTCGCTACCTTAGGACCGTTATAGTTACGGCCGCCGTTCACCGGGGCTTCAGTCGAATGCTTTGGACTAATCCGAACATCCTTCCTTAACCTTCCGGCACTGGGCAGGTGTCAGCACCTATACGTCAGCTTTCGCTTTAGCAGGCACCTGTGTTTATGGTAAACAGTCGCTTGGGCCTCTTCTCTGCGACCACTCTATGCTCCATCCGCATGGGACTTCACAACAGTGGCTACCCTTATCCCGAAGTTACGGGTACATTTTGCCGAGTTCCTTAACGAGGGTTCTCCCGCGCACCTTAGGATTCTCTCCCGCATACCTGTGTCGGTTTACGGTACGGGCGGTAGCTCTCTCACTAGAAGCTTTTCTCGACAGTGTGGGGTCAACAACTTCGCTCGCATCTCTGCTCACTCCGCATCACGCCTCAGGCTTTCAGTGCACGGATTTGCCTATGCACCACCCTACACGCTTACACATGCTCTTCCATTCGCATGCTTGCCTGCCCTTCTGTGTCACTCCATTGCTCAAACAATTACTACCGGTACTGGAATATCAACCAGTTGTCCATCTCCTACGCTCTCTGCCTCGGATTAGGTCCCGACTTACCCTGAGACGACGATCGTTGCTCAGGAATCCTTATGCTTTCGGTGGAAAGGATTCTCACCTTTCTTTTCGCTACTCATACCAACATTCTCACTTCCCACAAGTCCACCGAACCTTCCAGTTCGACTTCTACCCTATGGGAACGCTCCCTACCCCGTATACTTTACGTATACAGCCACAGCTTCGGTTTCGTACTTTAGCCCGGGAATCTTCGGCGCAGGGTCTCTCGACCAGTGAGCTATTACGCACTCTTTAAATGGTGGCTGCTTCTGAGCCAACATCCTGGTTGTTTATGAAACCCACATCCTTTCCCACTTAGTCCGACATGGGGGACCTTAGCTGGTGGTCTGGGCTGTTTCCCTTTTGACCACGGATCTTATCACTCGTAGTCTGACTCCAAGGCTCTACAGTATATCCATTCGGAGTTTGACAGGGTTCGGTAACCTTTACGGCCCCTAGCCCGATCAGTGCTCTACCGCCTATACTTACTACCTCAGGCTAGCCCTAAAGCTATTTCGGGGAGAACCAGCTATCTCCGCGTTCGATTGGAATTTCACCCTACCCACATCTCATCCGAAAGCTTTTCAACGCTCACCGGTTCGGTCCTCCACGCAATTTTACCTGCGCTTCAACCTGGACATGGGTAGATCACTGCGGTTTCGGGTCTACCTACACTAACTAGCGCCCTCTTAAGACTCGCTTTCGCTGCGGCTCCGTGTCTTCCACTTAACCTCGCTAGTGCAGATAACTCGTTGGTTCATTCTTCAATAGGCACGCCGTCGCTTTCGCTTCGACTGCTTGTAGACATACGGTTTCAGGTACTATTTCACTCCCCTCCCGGGGTTCTTTTCACCTTTCCCTCACGGTACTATGCGCTATCGGTCGCCAAGTAGTTTTTAGCCTTGGAGGGTGGTCCCCTGCTTCCCACAAAATTCCTCGTGCTTCGTGGTACTCTGGATCTCGGCCTCTGCTCTGCCTTTCGTCTACGGGGCTTTTACCCTCTCTCGCTTACCTTTCCAGGTAATTCAACTAGGCCTGACTTCGATTCTGCCGGTCCTCAACCCCGAAAAGCCGGAGCTTCTCGGTTTGGGCTCTTCCCACTTCGCTCGCCGCTACTGTGGGCATCTCGTTTGATTTCTCTTCCTCCGGGTACTTAGATGTTTCAGTTCCCCGGGTTCCCTCCCTTGCGGGTGACCATCCATGACGATGGCCGGGTTTCCCCATTCGGATACCCCCGGATCAATACTTGCTTGCAGTTCCCGTGGCTTTTCGCAGCTTACCGCGTCCTTCTTCGGCTCTTGGCGCCTAGGCATCCACCGTATGCCCTTAGTAGCTTGACTTTTCAGCTGCTAAGAAACTTACGTTCCTAGACTTTTTCTCGTTAACTCTCATCAAATATAGCATTTTGATTAGAGGTTTGTGTCTATTACTACTCACTCATCATTTTCATAATAAACTGTTTGTCTCTTCTATATGGTTTCAAGGTTCAAAAGAAGGCTAAGCCTTCAAAACTAAACATTAACCAACGAATGTGCGTCGACTTGAAGTCTACGAGATATCTTACTATCTCATGTCTCCATAGAAAGGAGGTGATCCATCCCCACCTTCCGGTAGGGATACCTTGTTACGACTTCACCCCAATCATCTACCCCACCTTAGACGGCTGGCTCCTAATAGGTTACCTCACCGGCTTCGGGTGTTACCAACTTTCGTGGTGTGACGGGCGGTGTGTACAAGGCCAGGAACGTATTCACCGCAGTATGCTGACCTGCGATTACTAGCGATTCCGACTTCACGCAGGCGGGTTGCAGCCTGCGATCCGAACTGAGATCGGGTTTCTGGGGTTTGCTCTGCCTCGCGGCTTCGCTTCCCTCTGTTTCCGACCATTGTAGTACGTGTGTAGCCCAAGACATAAGGGGCATGATGACTTGACGTCATCCCGCCTTCCTCCAGGTTGTCCCTGGCAGTCTCCCATGAGTCCCCAACTTTACTTGCTGGTAACATAGGATAGGGTTGCGCTCGTTGCGGGACTTAACCCAACATTTCACAACACGAGCTGACGACAGCCATGCAGCACCTGTTTTCTTGTCCCCGAAGGGAAAGCTCTATCTCTAGAGCGTTCAATCAATGTCAAGCCTTGGTAAGGTTCTTCGCGTTGCGTCGAATTAAACCACATACTCCACCGCTTGTGCGGGCCCCCGTCAATTCCTTTGAGTTTCAACCTTGCGGCCGTACTCCCCAGGCGGGGTACTTATTGCGTTAACTCCGGCACAGAAGGGGTCGATACCTCCTACACCTAGTACCCATCGTTTACGGCCAGGACTACCGGGGTATCTAATCCCGTTCGCTACCCTGGCTTTCGCATCTCAGCGTCAGACACAGTCCAGAAAGGCGCCTTCGCCACTGGTGTTCCTCCCAATATCTACGCATTTCACCGCTACACTGGGAATTCCCCTTTCCTCTCCTGCACTCAAGCCTAACAGTTTCCAGCGCCATACGGGGTTGAGCCCGCATTTTCACGCTCGACTTATTAAGCCGCCTACATGCTCTTTACGCCCAATAATTCCGGACAACGCTCGCCACCTACGTATTACCGCGGCTGCTGGCACGTAGTTAGCCGTGGCTTCCTCGTTTACTACCGTCATTGCAATGCATTGTTCACACACTGCACGTTCGTCATAAACAACAGAGCTTTACAGACCGAAATCCTTCATCACTCACGCGGCGTTGCTCCGTCAGACTTTCGTCCATTGCGGAAGATTCCCCACTGCTGCCTCCCGTAGGAGTTTGGGCCGTGTCTCAGTCCCAATGTGGCCGTTCATCCTCTCAGACCGGCTACTGATCATCGCCTTGGTAGTCCGTTACACTACCAACTAGCTAATCAGACGCAGGCCCATCCTTTAGCGATAGCTTACTTGTAGAGGCCATCTTTCTTCATCCTGCCATGCGGCACAATGATCACATCCGGTATTAGCACTCCTTTCGGAATGTTGTCCCCGTCTAAAGGGTAGGTTGCCTACGCGTTACTCACCCGTTCGCCACTAAGAATTCTACCGAAATAAAATTCTCCGTTCGACTTGCATGTGTTAGGCACGCCGCCAGCGTTCGTCCTGAGCCAGGATCAAACTCTCCAATAAAGTTTTATTGAGAAAGCCGATTGGCTCTTTCGATTTGTTGTTAAGAAATTATTTTTGACTTGGCAAACGCTCCTCTTTCAAGAAACGCTCGCCCGCACATTCGTTTTTGGTTATTGTTCAGTTTTCAAGGTTCTGCCTGCCGCCGCATTTCGGCGACTTGTATATAATAGCATTCCCCGTTACTTCTGTCAACACCTTTTTTGTAACATTTTTTATATTTTTGCATGATACACCAGGCAGCGTTGGCAACGTCTCCCGCTTGACTACAAGCCATTCTCCAGTTATTTTTTTGAAAAAATAACTGTTTATTGCATTGTCCGCCGTCCAAAAACGCTTCTATAATAGTTTACCTTTTACTGAATTTACAAGTCCTGCCACACTAAAAATAAAAATCCGGCTTTGCCTTCTACAGCAAAACCGGATTCGAACAACTTAATCCAAACTATTATTCCCGATGTGCCTCCATCGAACGGCTGGCAATAATATCTACTCCCAATCCCAGAATATTTTCTACAATAATCTGGCCTTCAGTCACCGGAGCCTTTACGGCTATTTGGCGCAATGCCGCAGCACAATCCAAAATACGTTCTTTAGGCAGTGTAGTTTTAGATACGACGGGCAATAATGGTAAAAGTCCTCCTTTTACCTGTACGGTACTTGTCAGCATCCGCTTGGGGGCAACTACTTCATCATGGGCATATTTAGGACCACGGGGGCAGGTATTACCGGTAACACTTGTTACCGCACCGTCTTCTATAGTAACAGTCATCTCACAACCCAAAGGGCACATGATACAGTTCATTATACGAGTTTCTACAGCCATTTTTATGCCTCCTTGTTCAATGCCACAGTCAAAGTTTCTCCGATAAGCGCTGTCTTTTCTGCTGGAATATCGACAGCAATCATTTCACTTGGCTTGGCAACAGGCAGCATTTTTGTCAAAATGACATTTTCGCCGCTCTTTACTTCTAATTTTACTTTACGTTCCGGATTGGCAACACGCATAAATAAACGTGCTTTTTCACCATTTTCGGGCAGAGACAGTCTTTGCGGTACACATGTACGTACTCCGTTCGAGGCAATCACATTTACTGTACGCAAGTCGCCATCCAATTTTTCCTGCGCATCTAACGCTGCAAATTTACCTGCTATTTCCGCTTCTTCCGAAACAAAATCTACTAGGTCGTGTACATGTACAACATTGCCGGCAGCATAAAAACCAGGAAGACTGGTACGGCGGCGTTGGTCTACGATAGGGCCGCTGGTCAGCGGATGCATCTCTAAATCCAAACTGCGCGATAGTTCATTTTCCGGAATCAAGCCGACAGAAAGCAGTAAAGTATCACATTCAATATCAAATTCAGTCCCGGCAATCGGCTGCATTTTTTCGTTGACCTTTGCTACAGTTACACCGGTAACGCGATCACGTCCGTGGATCTTTGTGATAGTATGGGAAAGATACAAAGGAATATCATAATCATCAAGACACTGCACTATATTACGGGTCAAACCATTGGAAAACGGGCAGATTTCCAAAACGGCCTGCACTTTACAGCCCTCCAGGCTCATTCTCCTCGCCATGATTAATCCAATATCACCGCTGCCTAAAATTACTATTTTATGTCCAGGCAGATAACCTTCCATATTGACCATCCGCTGCGCCGCTCCGGCAGTAAAAACACCTGCCGGCCGTTCACCCGGAATTCTGATCGCACCGCGTGTACGTTCGCGGCAGCCCATAGTCAGAATAACGGTTCTGCCTGCAATTTTCAGCAGTCCATGTTCAGGGCTGACTGCAATTACCGTTTTGTCCTGCAAAACTTCCAAAACCATCGTATCAACCAAGGTTTCTATTTCCGGTTTATCTTTGATCATTTCAATGCAACGATAAGCATATCCAGGTCCAGTCAGCTCTTCTTTAAAATGATGCAAGCCAAAACCATTATGAATGCACTGCTGCAGAATGCCGCCTAATTCCCGGTCACGCTCAATAACCAAAATACTTTTAGCACCATTCTGCCAAGCGCTATAAGCAGCAGAAAGTCCAGCCGGACCACCGCCGACAATAATTACGTCATATAAATTTTTCATTTTTATGCTTCCCCCTCATCTGCAGAGTTTTTTTCATAAAACAAATGAGAATCAGCACGTTCTTTCAAAACTTCCGGTACGGGTATACCCAGTTCCCGTGCCAGGATCTGGGTAACGCGCGGACCGCAGAAACCGCCCTGACAGCGTCCCATACCGGCACGCGTACGGCGTTTAACACCGTCAACTGTTTTAGCTCCGCAGGGCGCTTTGATAGCAGCGATAATCTCCGCTTCCGTGACCGTTTCACAACGACAGATAACACGGCCATACAATCTATTTTTTTCAATAAGCTTTGCCTGCTCCTCATGTGACAATCTATGAAAAAGAGGATTTTGCGGTAAAGCAGCTTTAAAATCAGCTTTTACAGCGGCCGGAAAATATGCCAACACAGCTTCAACAATCATTTCGGCTACTGCCGGAGCAGCTGTCAGTCCAGGCGATTGCATCCCTGCAGCATTAAACAAACCTGCTACAGGTGAAGCGCCGATGACAAAATCTCCGCTGCCGGAAACTGCACGCAGCCCTGCAAATTCAGTAATCGAAGCACCCATCGGCAAATTTGGAATCAGTTTTCTGGCAGAATTCATAATTTCGTCCATCCCTGTCAGAGTAACGGCAGTATCTTCCTTATTCTCTATATCCTGTGCATTAGGACCGATAAATGTATTGCCATGCGTAGTCGTACAGATCAGTATACCTTTAGACTTTTTATTAGGTGTTGGGAAAACAACGCCTTTAACCAAACTGGCTGCAGCAGTTTTATCAAAAAGAATATATTCGCCGCGGCGCGGATGAATAGTGAAGCTTTCATCGCCAGCCAAACGAGCGATACCATCTGCATAAACACCACCGGCATTTATGACACAAGCAGCCTTGATCAAACCTTTTGAAGTTTCTACAGCCGTAATTCTGCCAGCTTCCTTAATAAATCCAGTTACACGGCAGTCCGTAACTACTTCAGCGCCATTCTGCACTGCACATTGCGCAAAAGCCACAGCCATGGCAAAAGGCCAGCAAACGCCTGCCGACGGCGCCCATAAAGCACCAACAACTGTTGTCAGATTTTTTTCTTTGGCTAAAACTTCTTCTCTATTTAAAATACGCAGGCCTTCAACGCCGTTTTTCTGACCGCGTTCCAATAATTCCTGTAAAGTCTGCATTTCTTCTTCACTGGTAGCAGCAACAAGAGAACCTGTCCATTCAATATCCAGACCTAATTCTTTTTGCAGCTCATGATATAATTTATTGCCGCGTACATTAGTAACTGCTTTTAAACTGCCTGTCGGCGCGTCAAAACCAGCATGTAAAATAGCACTGTTAGCTTTCGTAGTACCTGCAGCAAGGTCCGGTTCTTTTTCAACAAGCACGCATTTTAAATCATACTTCGACAACTCACGCAGAATTGCAGTACCAACAATACCGCCGCCGATAACAACGACATCCGCTGTTTTGAAAAATTCCATCATTTCACATCCTAAACAAAAATTCTAAGTTATACTTAGTAATTTTATCACATTCTTTACAAAAAAAGAACTTACTTTATAGTTTTTACAAGAAAAATTTCATTTTTTGTCACCCACGGGACTTTTAAAGTCCCTATCACTAAAAAAATATCCTGTCAAATTTGACAGGATATTTTAAAAATTATTTTACAGCTTTATCCGGAAAAATTTTATTTAAAAAATCTATACATTTATCACTCACCGGCGTCAGTAAAACCCAACTCAAACCAACCAAAGAAATACTTAAAGAACCTACAGCAATATCTGTAAACCAGTGCGCTCCGGCCATAATACGCGGCAGCATAAAAATTATTAAAATAATGCAGCTGACGGCAAAAGCTTTTTTGCCAAAATATCTCAGCATGAAACCGGCATAAATCATCAGCATCAGACCATGATCGCCTGGAAAACTGTCGCCAGAATAATCCTTAGCTTTAAAAACCAGCATTTTACTGACACGATGAATATTTTCAAAAAATCCTGTCGGACTGCATCGCTGTACAGGAATCAAATGCCCCAGCTGATTTAATATTACCGCAAAAAACAGCATCGTGACACCGATAAACCACATTTTTCGTTTACCTAAATGATCCTGTTTAGAATAATAATAACCATATAATGCCAACATAGCCATTAAAGAAATTATATCGAAATGACGTACATTAGTCAGACCGACAAAATACGTAAAAGAGCTTTCAGGTTGAAGCTGTTCATTAAAGTAATAGAAAATGCTTTTATCCAATGTAAACCAAAAACCATGTTCAGCAGGTAAATACCAGCTAAAAAATATTGTTAAACCTACAGCATTTAAAAATATAATTTTTCCTAAGTTTTTTCCCACTTCCGACTCCTTTTACTGCGCCTCTTTCTGCAAGTCCTGCAACAATTCCTGTTGTTTGCCTGCATCTAATAACTTAATCATTTTATTTTCCACTATTCTTACAGCTGCTGCATCAATAGCGGCTGTTGTCAATTTATTTGTTTTTACAGCTTCCAGTACACCCTGATAAACCTGCTGCTGATGTTCATAATTATGACAAACCAGCAAAACATCAACTCCGGCCTGAACTGCTGCAACCCCCATTTCACGAAAACCATACATACTTGTTAAAGCTCCCATTTCCATATCATCTGTAATGACGATACCCTGAAAACCAAGCTCATTACGCAGAAAATTATTGATTACCTGAGGTGAAACACTGGCCGGCAATGTATCCAGTCCTGTATAAATCAAATGCCCTACCATAACCATAAAATCCTGGTTGTCAAAATTTTGGATAATATTTTTAAATGGTATTGTGTCTTCCTGCAATAAAATCTCTTTAGAAGCTGTAATCCGATATTGTTCTGTATGCGGATCGACCTCACTTTTTCCCATACCGGGGAAATGTTTCAAGCTGTAAATAATTCCTGCCTGATCATAACCACGGCAGGCTGCTTCGGTAAACTTGCTCACGGACGCAGCATCGTGCCCATAAGATCTTCCATAAGGAATACCAATATCTAAAACAGGAGCAAAATTTACATTGAAACCAATCGTTTCCAATTCCATAGCTGTCTGGTAAGCCCAGCGACGTGCATCTTCAGGAGTGCCCTGTTCAGCTATTCTGGCTGCTGCAGGAGCAACGGTCAACCCCTGCTTCATTCTGGCAACCATCCCGCCTTCCTGGTCAACACATAAATAAAGCGGTAATTTATTATATTCTTTATTCAGTCGCTGCAGGTTAGCATTCAGTCCTGTAACCTGATATTTATTATTCATATTGCGGTCAAATAAAATCACGCCGCCAACATGATAATCTCGCAGCATGCTCAACGCACCCTCGTCTATTTCCGTACCATCAATACCGATCAGCAGCATTTGTCCGATTTTTTCTTCTAAACTCATACCGGCAACCATTTTTACAGCCGCATCATGCAATGTCGGATTTTTTACTTCCGATTTAGGTTCAGCACTCTGGCCACAGCCAGTAAACAAAAAAACCGTCATAAAAACTATAAAAGCCAGCCCTCTGCCGGCAGAAAATATTCTTTTCATAGTTACCTCATTTCTAAAATTTAGCTATATGTATATTTTAACATATTTTCTTTAATTTTTACAAATAGTTTTCAATCGTCTCTCTTGAAAAATTGACAGCTTCATTCGATTAAATTAGAATAAAATTAAAAAGAAAAGCAGGTGATAACTAATGAAACGTATTCTTTATCTGACCTTAACTATCATGCTTTGTCTGACATTTTTTACTGCTGTAACCTGGGCTGAGGAAAAAGCTTCTGCCGCCTCAGATAAAATTCTGAGCCAACAGCAAGTCGATGAGCTTTTGCAGGCTGATGATAATCCGGCTGCTTATGTTAAGATAGACGAAGATGCTTACAAGGTCTATCCCGATTTTAAAGATAAAAAAGCAGTCCGTAAAGAACTGTTAAAAAATCTTCCTACTAACAAAGTGCTTTATTTACTGACAGCCAGTGAGCAGACTTTCACCCTAGCTTTTGATGTAGTAAAGGATCTGGAAAAATCAGGCCGTCTTTATGATAACAGCCGTTATATGGGTGGTAAAGATGATTCTGATGCCGGCGCTGAAAACATAAAGGCAAATATTCATAAGTTCTGGTTTATGAAAATCCCCCGCGGCAGCACTGTTTATGATGACGGTGTAAATGTTGGTATCGGTATCGGTATCGGCCGGCGACATCGCGGCGGTATCGGTATCGGCTGGTAAAATTTATACAAAAAAGAAAAAGCCCTGCTGAGCAGGGCTTTTTTTTATTCTTCTGTAGCCTGGGATGTTTCTATGATCTCATCAGAAACATCGACTGTTTCCGTCTGCACATCATCTGTTATTACTTCTTCTGTAACGTCATCTTCAGCCTGCTGAACGGCAGCCAAAGAAACTACTTTATCATCATCATTCAATGTCATCAGTTTAACGCCTTGAGCATTACGTCCAAATTGGGAAATGCCTTCGACGTCAATACGGATAATGATGCCGGCAGCAGTGATCATCATAATCTCCTGCCCCGGAGTAATAACCTTCATTCCAATCACAATGCCGGTCTTTTCATTTACTTTGATATTTATTACGCCCTTACCACCACGAGTCTGTTTGCGATACTCGCTGACAGAGGTGCGTTTACCAAGTCCCTGCTCAGTCGCAGTCAATACTTCACTGTTTTCACTGGTCACGCTGTCCATAGCAACAACTTCATCACCATAATTCAGCTGAATACCGCGTACACCGTGAGCAGTACGTCCCATGGGACGCACATCCTGTTCATCAAAACGGATCGCAATACCGTTTCTGGTAGCCAGAATGATTTCTGAATTGCCATCAGTCAATTCTACACCAATAAGCTGTTCATTTTCATCCAGAGTAATAGCAATCAATCCAACCTTACGTGCACTGTTAAAATCTTCTAGATTGGTCTTTTTGACTGTCCCTTTATCTGTAGCCATAAACATATACTGCTCTGTCTTAAACTCTTTCACCGGGATAACTGCTGTAATCTTTTCTCCCTGCTCAATAGGCAGCAGATTGATAATCGCCGTTCCCTTAGCTGTACGTCCAGCTTCGGGAATTTCATAGCCTTTTTGCCGATAAACACGACCTTTATTGGTAAAGAAAAGAATATTATGATGAGTTGTCGACAGGAACAAATGCTCTGCACAATCGTCATTTTTCTTACCGCTGCCACCGGTTTTGCCGACACCGCCGCGTTTTTGATTACGGAAATTATCAAGAGTCTGACGTTTGATATAACCCTGATGGCTGATCGTTATGACAATATCTTCTTCAGCGATCAGATCTTCCATATCCATGGAAGAAGTATCATGTGAAAGAATCGTACGACGTGCGTCGCCGAATTTCTTTTTCATTTCCAACAGATCTTCTTTAATAATATTGAGGACTTTTTGCTCATCTGCCAAAACGCTCTCCAACCAATCAATCGTTTCCATAACGTCGATATATTCATCGTCGATTTTTTTACGTTCCAAACCCGTTAAACGCTGCAGACGCATATCCAAAATAGCCTGAGCCTGACGCAGGCTTAAAGTAAATTTTTCTACTAACGCAGTTTTAGCAATATCTGCATTAGCACTGCTGCGGATAGTATTGATAACTGCATCCAGATTATCCAGGGCAATTTTCAAACCTTCCAAGATATGAGCGCGATCTTTGGCTTTACCTAATTCATATCTTGTACGACGGGTGATAACTTCTTTTTGATGGTTAAGATAGTGGACAAGGATTTCTTTCAGATTTAAAACCCGAGGATGCCCGTCAACCAAAGCCAGCATGATAATACCGAAAGAATCCTGTAATTTGGTATGTTTATATAATTGATTTAAAATAACATCAGGAACAACGTCATTTCTTAATTCGACAACGATACGCATACCACGGCGGTCAGATTCATCACGCAAATCAGTAATGCCTTCGATCACACCGTCTTTAACTAATTGAGCAATACTTTCGATCAGACGGGCTTTATTGACCTGATAAGGAATTTCCGTAACAACGATGCGGTGCTTGCCCTTCTGCATGGGTTCTATTTCTGCCTGTGCGCGGATTTTTACTATACCACGGCCGGTAGTATAAGCGCTGCGGATGCCTTCGGTACCAAGGATCGTAGCTCCGGTAGGAAAATCAGGACCCTTGATTGCTGTCATCAATTCCGGTATTTCTATATCAGAATTGTCGATCAGCATAATCAATCCGTCAACTACTTCACTCAGATTATGCGGCGGGATATTGGTGGCCATGCCTACAGCGATGCCGGCACTGCCATTAATGAGAAGAGCAGGTACCTTCGCCGGTAAAACGCTTGGTTCTTTCAGCGATTCATCATAGTTAGGCACAAAATCAACAGTTTCTTTTTCAATATCTTCCAGCATAACTTCAGCAACCTTGGCCATACGCACTTCCGTATAACGCATAGCAGCAGCAGAGTCACCGTCGACACTGCCGAAGTTGCCATGACCGTCTACCATCAGATAGCGTGTCGAAAAATTCTGTGCCAAACGTACTATGGCATCATAAACGGAAGTATCACCGTGAGGATGATATTTACCGAGAACTTCACCAACGATACGGGCAGATTTTTTATAAGGCTTGTTGGATGCCATACCGGCTTCCTGCATTGCATATAAAATTCTACGGTGTACCGGTTTTAAACCGTCACGTACATCAGGCAAAGCACGCTGCACGATAACGCTCATTGCGTAATCGATATAGGATTTTTGCATTTCTTCTTCAATGTAGACCGGTAAAACTTTACCAGTACCTGTCTCTAAATCCACAATATCACCTCAACATCTCATAATTACTTAAACAACAATTCATAAACCTGCTTGCCTATTAAAAGTGTGGTTACAATCAAATAAAGCGGTTTAACATAAGAAGCACCATGTCTGATAGCCATACGGGAACCAAAATAAGCACCTATCACCATGGCAAAGCCCATCAAAAGACCATAAGTCCACAAAACTGAACCACTTAAAGTAAAAGACAACAGCGCTCCGATACCACTGGCAAAATTCAGGGCCTTAGCATTACCGGCTGCCGTTACAAAATCATAACCCAAAAATAAAAATCCAAAAATCAGGAACGAACCTGTTCCCGGACCAAAAAAACCATCATAAAAGCCAATACCAAAGGCCATTACTACAGACCCAAGCAAGGCTGCCAATCCCAATTGTTTAACTGCCGATACATCGCCCCAGTCTTTACGACGGTAGGTGTAAACAGCAACTGCGACTAAAAGGACAACGATCACATTTTTCATCAGCTGTTCTGGCAGAAGATAAACTACATAAGCACCTAAAGCCGATCCGAGAAAAGAAAACGGCATCAGACTTATGGCAACCTTTTGATTGATCTTTCCTGCACGCCAAAAAGAAAAAACACTCATCAAACCGCCCATAGAAGCAGCCAGCTTATTAGTTCCCAAAGCAAAATTTACAGGCAACCCTAGGGCCAGTAATGCCGGCGTAGAAATTAAACCGCCTCCGCCAACAGTTGAATCGATAAATGCGGCTATAAATCCTGCTAACAATAAAAAAGCAATCGTACTTGGATCTAAAATTTCCAAAATTTTCCCCTCACCCATCACCAAGCTTAAAGTTTATATTTAAGATAAAAACCTACGCGACCCTGATTACAGGTAAAAACCACTTTTTCCTGTTCAACCATATTACTGATAGCATAAGGATGAGCTGAAAGCAGTGGCGCATACTCCAAATTCCATTGAACGCCCTGCAAAGTAACTTCATTGCAATCTGTTAATGGCAGCAACGACAAAGCTTCTATATTTTCAGGACTGAAAGGTTTGAAAATCAAACTTTCATCCTTTTGGAGCAGTAATAAAATTTCCTGTTCATCAGCCATAACAACCTGCACATCACGTTGAATTTTATAATTCAGCAAAGAAAAAACATTACTGTACAAATGATCAAATCTGCCGCCCCAAATACCGCTGGCAACAATATTTACAGCTTCCGGCATAGCTGCCAGTAAAAGCTGTAAGTCTGTATCATCTTTCAGAGGATCATGCAGAAGTATTTTTACTCCTGAAAGCTGTGCTTTTTCCCAGCAGTCTTTTGCCGCACTATCAGCATCGCCGCATAACCAAACAGGTTTTAAATTATTTTCACAGCAGCATTCGATCCCTTTATCAGCACAGTAAATATCTTTAGATGCAGCTATTTGCACCAGCCATTCGGACGCAGGCTTTCTACCTCCGGCCAATAATAAAGCTGTAGAAGAACCCTGCCTGGAAGTTTTTATTTCCAGCTCTCCCTGAGGCAAAAGTAGCTTCCAATTCTCCATTACCTTAAATCCTTCTTTTTAGCAGGTGCAGGTTTAATTATGATTTGTCCCTGTTCCTTATAAATTTTCCAGACAACGTCACCATTACCATTTTTAAACCAATCCATGCTTATTTCCAGCAAATAATGATTTAATTTTTCTTGAGCTTCAGCAGGTAATAATAATTCTTTCGCTGCTGCAGCTTTATTTTTCATTTTAGAAGAAACTATTTTTTCATCAGCATCAAAAGCATTTTCAAAGCTTTCTTTTTCTACATAGCCTTTAAACATTTCTTCATCAGAAAGATTTTTTTTGATTTTCATAATGACCTCCGTAATTACAGGTCCAGATTTCTTACTTTACCGGCATTAGCCTCAATAAATTGACGCCGTGGTTCTACTTTATCACCCATCAATATGTAGAAAATTGCGTCTGCTTCAGCAGCATCCTCCAAATGTACCTGCAAAATCGTTCTTCCGTCAGGATTCATAGTTGTTTCCCATAACTGCTCCGGATTCATTTCACCTAAACCTTTATAACGCTGGATATAGGGATTGCTGTCACGACCAACTTCATCCAAAACAGTCTGCAGTTCATCATCGCTGTAAGCATATAAATGCTTCTGACCTTTACGGACCAGATATAAAGGCGGCTGAGCGATAAATACATGTCCTTCTTTGATCAAAGGCTGCATATAACGATAAAAGAAAGTCAACAGCAGAGTTCTGATATGAGCTCCGTCGACATCGGCATCTGTCATGATAATAATTTTACCGTAACGTGCTTTTTCCAGATCAAAATCTTCGCCAATACCACAGCCAAAGGCAGTAATCATATTTCTGATTTCGTCACTGCTTAAAATTTTATCCAATCTTGCTTTTTCAACATTCAAAATCTTGCCGCGCAAAGGCAGGATAGCCTGAAAACGACGATCACGTCCCTGTTTGGCACTGCCGCCTGCAGAATCACCTTCGACAAGATAAATCTCTGTTTCTGAAGCATCCTTACTCTGACAATCGGCTAATTTACCAGGCAGGCTGCTGATTTCCAAAGCGCTTTTACGCCTTGTTAATTCACGTGCTTTACGTGCTGCCATACGTGCCCTGGCGGAAAGAATTGATTTTTCTACAATCCTCTTGGCAATAACAGGATTTTCTTCAAAAAATTCTCCTAAACCTTCGCTGACTAGATTATCAACGATCGGACGAATTTCACTGTTTCCAAGCTTAGTTTTAGTCTGACCTTCAAACTGAGGCTCCTGAATCTTAATACTGATAACTGCAGTCATACCTTCACGGACATCATCACCGCTGAGGTTTTCTTCTCCGTCTTTCAAAGCACCGATTTTACGGGCATAATCATTGATAGTACGCGTCATTGCCTGTTTAAAACCGCTTAAATGTGTGCCGCCTTCTTCAGTATTGATATTATTGACAAAAGTAAATAGATTTTCAGTATAAGTATCGCAGTACTGCAGAGCTACTTCAACAATATTAGTATCTTTGATACCTTCGATGTAGATAGGATCATCATGGAGCTTATCCTTATTTTCATTTACATACTTTACAAATTCAATGATACCGCCTTCGTAATGAAAGCTTTCCTGTTTTCCAGTACGTTCATCATTGAGATTAATACGGATGCCTTTATTTAAAAAAGCCAGTTCACGTATTCTTAAACGCAGGGTTTCATAACTGTAGATAAGTTCCGTAAAAATCGTCGGATCAGGTTTAAAATGTACAGTAGTACCTGTTTCTTCAGTAGTACCCTTTTCATAAAGCGGCACAACTGTTTTACCACGGGAAAACTCAATCCCATAAATTTTACCGCTACGACGTACCTCAACCTCCATATGCTCGCTAAGCGCATTAACACAGGATACACCTACGCCATGCAGACCTCCGGAAACCTTGTAGCCTCCGTCACCAAACTTGCCGCCGGCATGCAGGATAGTCATAACTACTTCTACAGCAGGCTTGCCAACTTTATGCATTTCTACAGGAATACCACGACCATTATCACGTACAGTAATGCTATTATCGCTATGGATAGTCACATCAATAGCATCGCAATAACCTGCTAAGGCTTCGTCTATACTATTATCAACTGTTTCATACACCAAATGATGCAAACCACGGGCAGAAATACTGCCAATATACATACTTGGTCTTTTACGTACAGCTTCCAGACCTTCCAGGACCTGAATCTGTCCGGCACCATATTGTCCCTTAACCTCAGTTGCTTCTTCCAAATTAGACATAGTAACCTCCACATTCCTATAATTCAAGTATATTTAATACTTTCCTTCAACGATCAAAAACTTTTATAAATGGCATCACTGCCAAAATCTTCTTCAGCCCTTCGTTTTAAAGTCAGAGCGGAAATTCCCGATAAATACAAAGTATCAGTTGTTAAAATACAGCTTGAACACTCACCATTTTCCGATAAATCAATAATTTTATATTTATCCTTATTCACAGAAATATAATTATCATAAATTTCCGACTGTTGATCACGAATATTAAAAATAGCTATAATATCCGTATTTTTTATCATACAGTCGGCACCAAGATGCAGATACATATTAATATTTCCTCCGCAATCCTTTAATAATATTTTGTGCAAGCTGTTCACTGATTTTATCAGGCTGCATCCCTGTTTTTAACATCACAGCCGTCATTTCTTCTCTGATATCAGACTGATTATTATAAACCTTGGCATAATAATACTGTTTCAAAGAATTTTTTACACTATCGAATAACATTTTATCACATTTGACATATTTTTGACAGTCATTGTAATTCAGCCAAGGTTCAGATGTCAAAATAGATACTATTTCTGTTCTCAATTTCTCTTTTTCATAACGCTGGCAGACGCGGCAAAGATCATTTTTTTCAATTAACGCAGCACCACAATATTTACATTTCATATCATTGTTTTCGATAAGTAATGCTTTTTTTCTTTGCAGACAAACTTTCCTGAAATGAGCAAGCTTTTTCTGCAATTCCTGATTATTAATATTTACCAGTGCCTGTCTAATAAAAATTTTCTCTGATTCCGTCAAAGGTTTAAAATTTAATTTCACTTCCTGTTCTTCTTTCGGAAGCTGCAAAAAATTTTCAATAGAGCCTGTGAAAAATTTTATATCCTTGACAGGGTCATTAGTCATAACACGATTGATATTATTAATAAACTGCTGTTTCATCATCAAAAGATGATTAGCCCAAACAGAGCTATCCGTATTTATATATAAAACTTTGCGTTCCAAACGTACTGGTTTGGAATGCTTAGCTACGTTAGCACCACAGATCTGTTCCCATTTACTCTGCATAGAAAAAATAAAATATTTATTACGACCTTCCTGATTAGGAAGCATTTTTAAAAGGACTCTTTCTATACCTTCCATTTTTATCCCTCTGCGATTCTGCCTTCAATAATCCTGAAATACGCATTTCCGCTCAAATCCGGAATCAAAGCTTTATCGTTTACCGTAATAAAAGTTTGAACTTTACCATCAATAAATTTTAATAGCTGACAACGTCTTTGATCATCAAGTTCACTCATTACATCATCCAACAGTAATACAGGAAACTCATCTATTTCCTGGCGGACATATTCAAGCTGTGCCAATTTTAAGGCTAAAGCAGCACTGCGCTGCTGCCCCTGTGAACCAAAAGCTTTCAAAATTCTGTCATTTACTTTAAATAACAGATCATCACGATGAGGTCCTATGCCAGTACTGCCTCTTAAAATATCTACCTGCCGCCGTTCAAACAGCTTACTGCGATAGAAATCTTCCCAACAGATAGCTTCATCAGGATAAAGAAGCTCGCCATTATTAGCTTTAAGTTCATAAAAAACAGTTAATGTTTCTAATTCACCAGTTAAAGCAGCATAAATATCTTTAGCTATATTTTTTAATTTCTGCAAAGCGGCCAGCCTTTTTACAGCTATTCTGGCCGCAGTCAGCACAAATTCCTGATCCCAGGTCAATAAAAGCTCAATACTGGCATTATTATCACGGATATCTTTAAGGAGCCTGTTGCGCTGCTGTAAAATACGATTATATTTTATCAACAGATCATAATAAGCTTTATCAGTCTGTGAGATCTGCATATCAAAAAAACGTCTGCGTAAAGCGGGCTCACCTTTGATAAGCTGCAGATCCTCAGGTGAAAACATCACCATATTTAAAGTTCCGTAATGTTCCTTGGGCCGAACCTTTACATCGTTCAAAAACAATTCTTTTTTATTCTTACCATCGAGCTTCTGTCTTTTTATTTTAACATCATTTACCCCATGTAAATCTTCAAAATTAATACCAACAGCTAACTGATTTGTATCCAGACGCTGCATATCATCTTCCTGGGCAGTACGATGTGACATTCCAAAGGCAGCATAAAACATCGCTTCTAAAAGATTTGTTTTTCCCTGAGCATTTTGCCCATAAAAGATATTGACCATTGAAGTAATTTCCAAACAGCATTCTTTATAATTTCTAAAGTTAACTGCATAGATTCTTTTTACTTTCATAAATTATTCCGTTATAACTTTTATTTCTACTTGCTGATCTAAAACAACAGTATCCTGCGGAAAAACTTTCTTTCGTTTTTCCGTAACTATAACACCATTCAACATAACTACTCCCGCTTCAATAGCCTCATGCGCCTGTCCTCCGGTCTCTAAAACTCCTGCATATTTCAAAAGATTAGAGATCGTAATAAATTCAGTAGTGATACCGACAGTTATTTTTTCCATTTTTTACCTTCTCACTTAAAATACGACTCTGACAGGAGTAACGATATAAATATAATTACTTTCAGCAATCGGTTTAATACAAACAGGACTCAGAGAAGTATTTAACTCCATCGTAGCCTGTTCATCAGTAAGATTTTTTAAAATATCAATGATATATTTAGAATTAAAAGCTACATTGATCGTTTCGCCCTGAGTTTGACATTCGATTACTTCACGTCCCTTACCAACGTCTGGACTGCTTGAGCTTACAACGATTTCATTATTACCGACACTTACTTTGATAATACTGTAATCACCATCACTGGAAAATAAAGCAACGCGTTCTACAGCTCCGGCCAGTTCTTTAACATTGAATAGAGTTTTAATGTTAAAAGCAGGAGGAATAACTCTACGATAATCAGGGAATTTTCCTTCGATTAAGCGGGAAACAATTACCACTTTATCGATCTGTACCATGATTTGATTATTTAATAAAGAAAGTTTTACTTCCTGAGGTAACTCACTTGTTAAATTACGAGCAATTTCACTTAAAACTCTGGAAGGAATAATCATTGACATAGCTTCGCTGCTTTCCTGTTCCATAGTTTTGATTGATAAACGGTGAGTATTAGTACCTACAAAAGTTATCTTACCATCCTGGAGTTCCACTAAAATACCTGTGAACAAAGGTCTTGCTTCGTCTGTAGAGCAGGCAAAAATAGTTTTTTTAATAAGTTCCTTGATTTTTTCATCTTCTAAAACTATTTGTTTATCAGCATTAAATTCTGGAAATTTTGGATAATCATCTTCATTCATCAGTAAGAGCTGAAAATCAGATTTATCGGATTGAACATTGATAGTTTTTTCTTCTTTATTTTTTACGATGGTAACATTTTCGCCAGGAAGCTTGCGCATCAATTCTGAAAAATGCTTTGCTGAAACAACTATTTCTCCTTTTTCCTGTATTTCCGCTTCTATACTGCAAGCTATAGCCATATTCAGATCCATTGCCTGGATCTCTAAAATGTTATTATCTGCAATTAAATGGATTCCGGAAAAGATAGGAGTACTAGGTTTGGAAGAAATAGCTCTTTGAACTGTTTGGATTGCTTTGTTAAGGTTAGTTGTTTTACAGGTAAAAATCATGTTATACAGACCTCCATCTTTTTTATTATTGCTATATTAATTTAAAATCTTAGTAGACGTCGTAGTAGGGAGTGTGAATATGTGGAAACAGCTTAAAAACACTGATAAAAGCTTTTATGAAACTTGTTGATATAAGTGTGGATAATTGGGAAAATTTATTAACATTATCAACAGTTTTTTGTGTGATGCTTTTTATTAACTGTTTATCCACAGAAATAACGCAACTTATCCACAGAAACTGTAGATAAGTATTATATAATGGTAGAATTTTGAAAGTTATTGTTTTAATTTATCTACAAGGTAAGTAATAGTTTTTTCACAATTAGGATCTTCTTTGATCTTTTTTACGATTTTTTCATATGCATGGATAACAGTAGTGTGATCGCGTCCTCCAAAAAACTCACCAATTCGGGGATAAGAAAAATCAGCCATTTCACGGCACAGATACATTGCTATCTGTCTTGGATAAGCAATATTTTGAGTACGTTTTTTTGTAAAAAATTCTTCTTTTTTGATTTTGAAATAATCAGATGTAACCTGAATGATATCGTCAAAAGTAATTTGTTTGTTTTTAGTGCTGGTTCCCATAGCGTCAAGTATTTTTTTTGCCAGATCTATAGTTATCGGACTTCCCATCAATGAAGCATAGGCTACTATTTTTGTATAAGCGCCTTCTATTTCACGTATATTGGTGTCAATGCTGGATGCAACAAGAGAAATAACATCATGAGGAATAGAGATGTTTTCTGATTCTGCTTTTTTTCTCAAAATAGCGATCCTTGTTTCCAGATCTGGAGATTGAATATCTGCGAGAAGTCCTGATTCAAAACGTGAACGCAATCGGTCTTCCAGCGTTTCGATTTCACGCGGAAGACGGTCGCTGGATATGATAATCTGTTTGTTAGCTTCGTATAAGGTGTTGAAAGTATGAAAGAATTCTTCCTGTGTCATTTCTTTATTTTTTAAAAATTGAATATCGTCGATAATTAAGCAATCGATATTACGATATTTTTTTCTGAAAGCATCTGTATTTTTATTTTGAATAGAATTAATTATTTCATTGGTAAATTTTTCACTTGAGATGTATAAAATTTTCATTTTGGAATCATTCATTTTTATCTGATTGCCAATCGCATGCATCAAGTGTGTTTTACCTAGACCGACACCGCCATAAATAAAAAGTGGATTATAGGCTTTAGCAGGATTTGAAGCTACAGCTTGAGCTGCTGCATAAGCAAACCTGTTGGAATTGCCGATAACGAAAGTTTCAAAGATATATTTTGGGTTAAGGTTGCTTTGGATATCATCTTCAAAAAGATCTTGCTGGGTAAAACTGTTTTTTACAGGCGGCAGAACTGCCTCAGGAAGCAGAGACCTGTTTTCAGTTTGTACTGGAGTAGTTTCTGCTGAATTTATAGGGAGTTCTTCAGTTTTCAAATAAAGGTTTTCAATTTTAAACTGCAGGTTTGTGCCGGTAATACTGGCAAGCATACCTTCAATGACTGTAGTATACGTTTCTTCAAGCCATTTTTTTGTAAAATTATTTTTGGCGCCTACTTTTAAGTAGGTATCTGTTATTTCTAAGGGAATCAAAGGTTTGATCCAGGCATTATAAACATTTTCACTGGTAGATTCATGGAATTTTTCCAGGAATTTTACCCAAACCTCTGCTAAATCGTACGAGCTCATAAAATACATCCTTCCTGTGGCTACTCATAAACGGCTTGTAAGGCGTTGAAATAATGATTTGAGACAAAAAATAATAGCAAGGCTTATAAAAAATCCTACAGTCGGTTTTCTGTCGCTGTAAAATATAAAAAATGACATAGTAAGACTATTATTACTATCACTATATTCTATCAAAATTAAGAGTTATTAGCAATTTTTAATTGAGAAGAAAATTTTGAAGGATAGAAAATAATAAAAATTTCTTTAACTAACTGCTTTATTCTTGACACTTTAAGTCGTTTCTAATATAATTTCTGTAGCTATCAATTCAAATCAATATAGAATTTGATAAAACTAGTGAGTGGTAAGGAGGTAAGATTTCATGAAACGTACTTTTCAACCTAACAACCTTAGAAGAAAAAGAACCCATGGTTTTAGAGAAAGAATGAAAACTTTGGGCGGTCGTCAAGTTCTCAAAAGAAGACGTGCTAGAGGCAGAAAGAAATTGTCTGCATAATATCATAAAAATAGGCCGCGAGAGTGGCCTATTTTTTCCATGCGGGCAGGTGCAAGAATTTGGAACCAAGAAAAAAGTTCACTTTTCCTAAAAAAAATCGAATCAAGTCTAAAGCCGGTTTTCAATTGGTGTATACTACCGGACGTTCTGTCGTTGACAGTTTATCTGTACTTTATGTTTTACCTTTAGACGCAGAAGGTCCTAAGATTGGTTTTGCTGTCGGTAAAAAAATTGGTAACGCCGTAGTACGTAATCGTGTCAAAAGAATGATGAGAGAAGTATTTCGTCATCATAAATCGGAATTGCTGACGAATATACAGCTTATTTGGGTAGCTCGTAAAAAACTGGCTGCTGCAGATTTAAAAACTTATGATCGAGTATTTATGCGTTTAGCTAAAAGAGCCGTTTTATTGAAGTAAGGTGAATTTCTGTGAAAACATTGATGATTGTTTGTATCCGTTTTTATCAGTTATTTATTTCACCGTTATTTCCGCCTACATGCAGGTTTTATCCTACATGCTCTCAGTACGCCATTGAAGCTATCCGAAAAAAAGGCGCTTTAAAGGGCGGCTGGCTGGCAGTTAAAAGGATAGCAAAATGTCATCCTTTTCATCCGGGCGGTTATGACCCTGTTAGTTAACAACTTGATAATGCAAATTAAAGTAGTAAATATATACACTAACCTCTAAGGAGTGATATCTTGGACTTTCTCAGTAATATTGTTCAGCAGGTTATTACGGTACTTTATAATATGACTGCTACTGTAGGTTTACCTAATTATGGCCTGGCAATTATCATTATGACGATTATTGTTAAAATACTGTTGTATCCTTTAACAAAAAAACAAATCGAATCAACAAAAGCAATGATGGCTATGCAGCCTAAAATGAAAGCTATCCAGGAAAAATACAAGAACGATAAACAACGTTTGAATATGGAACTGGCAAACCTTTATAAACAGGAAAATGTCAATCCTTTAGCTGGCTGTCTGCCGTTATTAGTACAAATGCCGATTATGATCGGTATTTTCTATGGTATTCGTGATTTTCATTATGTTGGACCGGCTAATTTTTTATGGATTCAAAGTATCTCTAATCCGGATCCGATGTATATACTGCCGGTTTTATCAGCTTTGACTACTTTTGTGCAGTCAAAACAGACTATGCCGGATACTTCTTCAGCACAAAATAAGATGATGCTGTATTTTATGCCGCTTTTTATCGGCTATATCAGTTTTAGCTTCCCAGCTGGTCTGGTGCTTTACTGGGTTGTTATGAACCTGATGCAGATCGGTCAGCAGGCACTGATGAATAAGGCTACTGTAAAATAATTGCTACAGGAGGCGAAAAAGATGGGTTTCCTAGAAAAAACAGGAAAAAATGTTGATGAAGCTTTAGAACAGGCTTTGAATGAGTTAAAAACTACTCGGGATAAAGTAAATATCGAAGTTATTGAAGAAGCGAAAAACGGTTTATTTGGTTTATTTTCTAAAAAAGCTAAAATTCGTGTTACTTTAAAAGATGCTGCTGCTAAAATCGGCGATGTTGTTGAAGAAGCTTTAGATAATATTAAAGCTGACGTTCAGGCCGGTAAAGAAGAATATAAAAATACTGCTGTAGACACAGATACAGAAGCAGCAGTAAAAAAAGAATTTGTAGTTGATGAAGAAGCAGTCCGGGCCGGTAAGGAATTTTTACAGAAAATATTCCATTCCATGAAAATTGAAGTGGTTATGGAAAAATTCGTTAATAAAGCTGATAGTACTGTTACTTTAAAATTACATGGTCCAGATATGGGGATACTGATCGGCAAACACGGACAGACTTTGGATGCTCTGCAATATCTGACTAATCTCGTGGCTAATAAAAATTCCAGTGAAAGAATTCGTATTATTATCGATGTTGAAGATTACCGTGAGCGGAGAATAGAAACATTGAGCCGTTTGGCTGTACGTCTTGCTGATAAAGTTAAACGTAACGGTGAAAGAGTAGTTCTTGAACCGATGAACCCTCATGAAAGAAAGATTATTCATATGGCGTTGCAGAATGATCGCCGCATTACTACTTTAAGCGAAGGTGAAGAACCTTATCGTAAGGTAGTAATCGAATTAAAAAAATAATTTGTGTCTGAGACCCAGTAATTTATTTTACTGGGTTTCTCTATTGGAGAGTAATTATGGCAAAGAAACATACAGTTTCTGAAACTAACGAAACAATCAGCGCCGTTATTACGGCTTTAGGTGAAGGCGCGGTAGGAATAATACGCATCAGTGGTACTGAGGCTGCTGCGATAGGTGATAAGTTGTTTCGATCAGCTTCGGGTAAAAAATTGACCGAACATACACCGCATCTGCTTGTTTATGGTCATGTAGTTGATGAAGAAAATAGTAAAATAGACGAGGTTCTTGCTGTTTATATGCAGGGACCACATTCCTATACTGCAGAAGATGTAGTGGAAATACAAAGTCATGGCGGTTTACAATCGTTAAAAACTATCCTGGGTCTAACCTATAAAATGGGCGCTCGTCCGGCTGAACCGGGCGAGTTTACAAAGAGAGCTTTTTTAAACGGACGTATAGATCTGATCCAGGCGGAAGCAGTTATGGATATTATTAAATCACGCAGTGAAGCTTCTTTAAAATGGCAGTACGTCAACAGGATGGCCAACTGTCTAAAAAAATCAAAGGTCTGCGCCGTAATTTATTAGATATTGTAGTAAATCTGGAAGCAGTTATTGATTATCCGGAAGAAGATATTGAGGAAATAACTTTTAATACTGTCAGTGAAGGTATGGAAAGGGTCAAACAGGAACTGGAATATCTGCTTAAACATGCTCATACCGGTAAAATATTACGCGAAGGTCTGCAGACAGTAATTGTCGGTCGTCCTAACGTAGGCAAATCAAGTCTTTTAAATGCTCTGCTCAGTGAGGAAAGGGCTATTGTTTCAGAATATGCCGGAACTACGCGCGATGTAATTGAAGAACAGTTATTGCTTGGCAGTGTGCCATTGGTATTAGTTGATACTGCCGGCATCAGGCAGACAGAAGATTATGTTGAGAAGATAGGGGTTGCCAGGAGTAAGGAACGTCTTGACAAAGCAGAATTGGCTGTAGTAGTTTTGGATGGATCTCAGCCTTTAAACGAAGAAGATGAAGAAATTTTAAATGCAGTTGCAGGTAAGCCCTGTGTTATAATAGTAAATAAAGGTGATCGACCGCAGGTAAATGATTTAACAGCTTTACAGAAACGCTTTGGTAAAGATAGAGTACTGCTTTTATCTGCAAAAACCGGCGGTGGGCTGGAACAGTTTACTGCCTGGCTGCAAAGTTATGTTTATGGTTCAGAGCATGCTATATCTGGTGGTGCTTATGTACAAAATACACGTCACGAGAATCTGCTGCGTGAAGCTTTGTTAAGTGTAGAAGAAGCAATCAGAGCAGCGGCATCGATGCTGCCATATGATTGTCTGGTCATTGATCTGCATAAAGCGATCGATGCTATGGGTTTGATTACAGGTGATACTCTTCAGGATGAAATCATCAATGAAATTTTTTCAAAATTCTGTGTTGGGAAATAAGAGTTTAGGTTGTAGGTGACAAAATGTATATTACTGATAATTATGATGTCGTCGTTATCGGTGCAGGTCATGCCGGAGTAGAAGCGGCCCTGGCGGCTGCACGCCTTGGCGGCAGGACTCTTCTTGCTACTTTGTCTTTGGATAATATTGCTTTGATGCCCTGTAACCCTTCTGTCGGCGGACCGGCTAAGGGTCATTTAGTGCGTGAGATTGATGCTTTAGGCGGTCAGATGGGTCTAACTGCTGATGAAGCCTGTATTCAGATGCGGCTTTTAAATACAGGTAAAGGTTATGCTGTCCATGCGTTAAGAGCTCAGGCTGATAAGCCTTTTTATCATACTTTGATGAAGCAGGTTGTGGAAAACCAGGAAAATCTGGATGTTAAACAATTGATGATCGACAGATTATTAGTTGAAAATGGAGCTGTAGTTGGTGTAGAGGCTGAAACGGGCGAAGTTTTTGAAGCGAAGTGCGTCATTTTAGCTACCGGCACTTATCTGCGCGGGCGTATTGTTTATGGTCAGGTAAATTATGAATCAGGACCTAACGGATTGCGCTCAGCCAATAAACTGTCGTCTTCTTTATTAGAGCATGGAGTAGAGCTGATGCGTTTTAAAACGGGTACGCCGGCGAGAATCGATGCCCGCAGCCTGAATTACAGCAGAATGGAAGCTCAATATGGCGATGAACAGGTACGTAATTTTTCTTTTATGAGTACGATTACGGAAAGAAAGCAGATTCCCTGCTGGCTGACTTATACCAATGCTGATACTCATAAGATCATTCGTGATAATCTGCATTTGTCAGGTATGTTCAATGGTATGATCGAAGGCGTCGGTCCACGCTATTGTCCTTCTATTGAAGCTAAAATCGTACGTTTTGCCGATAAGGAACGGCATCAGTTATTTGTGGAACCGGAAGGGTTACGTACAAATGAAATGTATGTGCAGGGAATGTCATCGTCTTTGCCCGCACATGTTCAGCTGCAGTTTATGCAGACTATACCCGGTTTGGAAAATTGCCGGATGATGCGCGCCGGTTATGCTATTGATTATGATTGTCTTGATCCGCTGCAATTGCAGCGGACGTTAGAACATAAAGCTATCAGCGGACTTTTTTCTGCCGGTCAGGCGAACGGTACCAGTGGGTATGAAGAAGCCGCCGCGCAGGGGCTTCTTGCCGGTGTTAATGCCATGCAGAAAATAAGGAGTAAAGAGCCGCTTATTTTAAGCCGCAGCGAAGGCTATTTAGGTGTTTTGATTGATGATCTCGTTACAAAAGGAACGAATGAGCCTTACCGCATGATGACTTCGCGTGCTGAATACCGGCTGCTGCTGCGTCAGGATAATGCTGACCTGCGGTTAACGGAAAAAGGCAGAGCTGTTGGTCTGGTAAACGATGTTCGTTACGAAGCTTTTACTGCAAAACGCAGTTTGCTGGAACGGACATTGCAGAATTTGAGCAGTACACATTTACCTCCTAATGCGGAAGTGCTTGCCAAGTTGGCAGAACTGGGAACAGTGCCGATTCGTTCGGGGATGTCACTGCTGGATCTGCTGCGCCGCAGTGAAATGACTTATGAAAAATTACAGCAGGCTTTTGAAGTGCCGGAGCTGCCGGAAGTAGTTGCCGAGCAGGTAGAGATTTTTGCCAAGTATGAAGGTTACATCAATAAGCAAAAACAGGAAGTGGAAAAAGCATTGAAGCTGGAAAATAAAAAAATACCGGCTGATATCGATTATTTGAGTATCAAAGAGCTGTCTTCCGAAGCAGCAGAGAAGCTGGCGAAAGTGAAGCCTGCTTCAATCGGTCAGGCTTCACGCATTTCCGGCGTTTCTCCGGCTGACGTCAGCGTGTTGATGATAGCGTTGGAAGTAATGCGCAGGAAGGAATATGAATCATGACGTTTGCTGAAATAATGCAGTTGAAAGGGAAAGAAGCGGGACTGAGCTTTACAGCACAGCAGCTGGAACAATTCAGTGCTTATTATGAACTGCTTGTGGAGACGAATAAAGTGATGAATCTGACGGCGATAACCGAGCCTGAAGAAGTAGCCGTTAAACATATGATTGATTCTCTGCTGGCATTTGATGAGAAGCTGTTCGGTGAAAAAACTTTAGCTGATGTTGGTACAGGGGCAGGATTTCCTGGTATCCCCCTGAAAATATACTGCCCTTCTTTAAAAGTAACTTTGATTGATTCCCTGGCTAAACGGCTGAAATTTTTGGAAACGGTTATTATTGAATTAGGACTAAAAGGTATTCGCTGTGTGCATTTACGGGCCGAGGATGCCGGCAGAGATCCCAGGCATCGTGAAAAGTATGATCTGGTGACGGCAAGAGCAGTTGCCAGACTGAGTGTTTTGGCAGAATATTGCCTGCCGTTAGTAAAAACAGACGGCAGCTTTATTGCACTAAAAGGCAGCAAATATCAGGAAGAGATAGCTGCTGCTGATAAAGCGCTGCAAATTTTGGGCGGGCGCCTGGTAAGTGCCGACGCCGTAAAGCTTCCTGGGTTGAATGATGGTCGTGCTATTGTGAAAATAGCCAAAATAAAAACTACTCCCAAGGCATATCCGCGTAAAGCTGGTTTGCCGGACAAACAACCCCTGGAATAAATAGTGGAGGTTAAGTTTATGACAGTTGATGATGGATTTTCTGTTTTAGAAGCAGGACGTGCGGAAATGGGTACCAAGCATAGCAGTAAAGCAATCGAGGTAGTACGGGTGCCTTTAGCTAAAGTTATACCGAATCCTTACCAGCCGCGTAAAACATTTGATGAAGATGGTTTACAGGATCTGGCGGCATCTATTGCCCAATATGGTGTTTTGCAGCCGCTTTTGGTAGCACCCATGGAAGATGGCAGCGGTAATTATCTGCTTATCGCCGGCGAGAGACGTCTGCGTGCTTCCAAAATGGCAGCTTTGAGTGAAATTCCTGTTATTATCAGTGATTATACTCAACAGCAGATTGCGGAGATAGCTTTGATCGAAAATCTGCAGCGGGAGGATCTGCATTATTTGGAAGAAGCCGAAGGCTACGAAATGCTGATGAACGAATTCCATCTGACGCAGGATTCTATGGCGGCTCGGGTTGGTAAAAAACAATCGACTATTGCCAATAAGCTGCGTTTATTGCGTTTGCCGCAGCCTGTACGCGAGTCTCTGCGCAAAAATGCCTTAACAGAAAGGCATGCCAGAGTTTTGCTTAAGTTGCCGACAGAGGCAGAGCAGCTGCAGATTGTAGAAACGATTGTAAAGAATAATTTCAGTGTGCGTCAGACAGAAGAATATGTAAAAAAATATTTGGATACAGATGAAGGCGAAGTTACTCCGAAGAAAAAGCGTCTGGTGATCGTTAATGATGTGCGTATCTATCTTAACAGCATCAAGCAAATAGTTTCTACGATAAAAGATGTTGGAATTCCCGTATCAATGGAGCAGGATGTTGACGGCGGTGACGTGCTGGTGACTTTAAGAATCCGTAATACTAAAAAACCAAAAGAGCCGCGTTTGTTTTAAGCCTACTGAAGCAGTGGTCTGTAAAGATCACTGCTTTTCTTTATGTATTTTTAAGAATAGTTCTGTACAAATCCAGCTAATGTAGTAAAATAGAAACAAGGTGACAGGAGAATAAGGGAGGGTCAATTCCATGGATTATAATGAGGTTTTAGAAACGGCGCGGACAAAAATCGGTACTAAATGTAAGGCTTGTCCCATATGCAATGGTGTAGCCTGCAGAAATACGATGCCAGGACCAGGGGCGAAAGGTATAGGAGATACTGCTATCCGTAATTATCAGAAATGGCAGGAGATCCGTGTCAATATGGATACTATTTGTGAGAAAAAACAGATAGATACAGGTTTGGAGCTGTTTGGCAAGCACTTCAGCTATCCTTTTTTTGCCGGTCCTGTAGGAGCAATAGCAATGCATTACAGTAACGCTTATAGTGACGTTACTTATAATGAAGTCCTGGTTTCAGCCTGTGCGGAAAATGGTATTGCCGCTTTTACAGGCGACGGCTTGGACAGCAGTGTCATGGCAGCGGCGACGCAGGCTATCAAAGCTGTTGACGGGCAGGGTATACCTACTGTCAAACCATGGAATCTGGAAACGATTAAAGAAAAGCTGGCCCTGGTAAAGGAGTCTGGCGCTTTTGCCGTAGCTATGGATATTGATGCTGCTGGATTACCGTTTTTACAGAATATGATGCCGCCGGCCGGCAGCAAATCCGTTTCTGAACTGGCAGAAATTGCGCAGCAGGCAGGTGTACCATTTATTGTAAAAGGTATTATGACGGCGAAAGCAGCGTTAAAAGCGCAGCAGGCGGGAGCGCAGGCGATCATTGTTTCTAACCACGGCGGACGTGTCCTGGATCAGTGTGCCGCAACGGCAGAAGTATTGCCGGAGATAGCGGCGGCAGTAGGCGGGAAGATGCGTATTATTGTTGACGGCGGCGTTCGCAGTGGTGTTGATATTTTTAAAGCGCTGGCCTTGGGAGCTGATGCTGTTGTTATTGCCCGTCCTTTTGTTACTGCTGTTTTTGGCGGAGGGAAAGAGGGTGTCAAAGTATATATCGAAAAACTGGCTGCTGAACTGAAAGATACTATGGCGATGTGCGGTGCGTTTACGTTGAAGGAAATAACCTCTGAGATGGTGCGCCGCAGTTAAATGTTTATAAGTGCAGAAGCATTATGAAGAGGATGTTTCACGTGAAACATCCTCTTTTTACTCATATTTTGAAATAGTGAAGGAAAGAAAGATGGAAATAATAAAAATTGTAAGACGAGAACGAAATTTGCTGGAAATATTAATGATTATTTGGGAAGATTCGGTGCGTCATACACATGATTTTTTGAGGGAGAGCGATATTAAAGCGCTGCGTCCGTTGGTATACCAGAATTTGGAATCTATTCCTGAATTATGGGCTATTAAGGCTGAAGATAGCTGTTATAAGGGTTTCATGGGCATTGACGGAATAAAGCTGGAAATGTTATTTGTCGCAAGCAGTGAACGTGGGCAGGGATTTGGTTCGAAGCTGCTGCGCCATGCTGTCAGCGGGCTTGGAGTGACGGAAGTCGACGTTAATGAACAAAATCCGCAGGCCTATTGTTTTTATCAGAAACAAGGTTTTAAAAAATATTCGCGGTCTGAGTTGGATGGACAAGGCAACCCGTTTCCTGTTTTGCATCTCAGGTATATATCTGCGAAAGATGGTTAAAAATATAAAGAAGGCAGGTAGATCATAATGAAATTTCAGGCAGCACTTCTGGTTGTAAAAAATATGGAAAGGTCAGTCAAATTTTATAAAGAAGTTTTAGGACTGAGAGTTACTATGGATCTGGGTGCGAATGTTACTTTAACAGGCGGAGTAGCGTTACAGACTCAAGAAAGCTGGTGTGAATTTATCAGTAAGGATCTTCAAAGTATCAGTTTTGGCGGCAATGCTGCTGAACTTTATTTTGAAGAAGATAAACTCGATGATTTTTTAAAAAAGCTGGCAGCAATAAAAGGGATCTTTTATGTACATCCAGTTCAGCAATATAGCTGGGGGCAAAGAGTAATTCGCTTTTATGACCCGGATTTTCATATCTTGGAGGTGGGTGAAAATATGAAGTCTGTCTGCAGAAGGTTTCTTGATAGCGGCATGACTATAGAAGCTGCTGCTGTAAGAATGAATGTGCCGGAAAAATTTGTGCGTGCCTGTGTGAGATAAAGCTGGAAGGTGGATAGATGATGTTAAAAATAGAAATGCTGACGGTGGAAACAGTTGGTGCGTTGAAACCTTTACTATTGGAGCTGGCAGATTACCATAATCAGACAGCTTTAAATTTCCGGGGGCTGTATCCGCTGGTTTGTGCAGATGAAAAGATCAGGACTCTGCAGCGGGGAATCAGCGCAGGCAAAACTGTCGCAGCAGTTCTGGCTGTTGATCATGGGTGGAAAGGTTTCTGTGTTTTTTCGCATACTGATGTCTGCGGCAGTATTGACTATCTTTATATCAGGCAGGAGCTGCGTGGGCAGGGGGCGGGAAAGATGCTGATGCAATGGATGCTTGAACGACTTGAGCGTCTGCCTTTGAAGCTGTTGGAACTGAAAGTTGTTTGTGGAAATACTGAAGCGGAGCGGTTTTATGAACATTATGGTTTTGCTGCCAGAACAATAACTATGGCCAAAGAATTAAAATAAAGGCTGCTGTTTATAGGAGAGAATTTATGCTGGAAAAGGCATTGTCGCAGAAAGAGTTAAGCGCTTTATTAGGGATGCCGATATTTGAAATTTATCAGAAACTTTGTTGGCAGATTGAAGCCGATCTGAAAAAGTTATTATATCTTAAACGCAAGCCGAATAAATAATAAGTACGAACACAAAAACTGAAAGATGAAGGTGGAAAATGTTTAAATTACGTCCTTTTAAAAACAGTGATGCTGCCTGTATGCCTTCATGGATTATTGATGAACGAGAATTTTATTTTTGGAGTGCGGGAAAATTTACATATCCATTAACGGCAGATCAGATAATTGCCTATGCAGAAGTGATGGCTGATGAGCAGACAGCATGGCCTATGACAGTCCTGGCAGAAAATGGGTCGCCGGCAGGACATATACTATTGAGACGTGCGGATTACCTGCAGCGGAGCATTCATTTAGGATTTGTTCTTTTGGCACCACAATATAGAGGTAATGGTTACGGACAGGCTTTATTGCGTCTGATAAAAAAATACGTACAGGAGAGTTTGGGCATGCAGCGTTTAACTTTAGGAGTATTCACCAATAATTTACAGGCGGTAAACTGCTACAAGCGTGGAGGCTTTAAAGCTGTTGATGGTGTGAAGGTGATTTTTCCTCTGTACAATGTCGAATTTTTAGGAGAACGATGGGAAATAATAGAAATGGAGTGGTTGGCAAGTGAGAGATAAATGTATACTGCCGTTTTTAATAACTGAACGGCTGGAATTTTTTCAATTGACCCAGGCTGATTTGCCAGAGCTGGAAATATTGCTTGGTTATCCTGAGATCATGTATGCCTGGGAACATGGCTTTACTAAAATAGAATCACAGGCCTGGCTGAATGAAAATCTTCGCCGTTATAGCAGTGATGGTTACAGCTACTGGGCAGTTCGTAAAAAAAATGATGGCAGTCTTATTGGGGTGATGGGGATACTGAAAGAAGTGGCAGAAGGTAAGCAATATATTGGAATAGGCTATATTCTGAACAAAAAATATTGGGGACAAGGCTATGCAGGAGAAGGAACTGCGGCTTTGTGTCAATATGCTTTTCGTAAACTGCAGCTGCAAACGCTTACGGCGCAGGTCAGGACGAATAATTTTGCTTCGCAGCACATTGCAGAAGGACTTGGTATGAAGGCAATGTGTAATTTTGTGAAAATTTACCGAGGTCAGGAAATGCCGCATTTTCTTTATACGCTGGATCGTGATAAATGGCTGAAGACAGCATCGAACGGAACTGTAATAATGCTGGAACTGGAAGCAAAAAAAGATTTTTACAATTATTACTGCTGGGGACGAAGACGAGAAAATGCTGGATCGTTATCTGAAGAGAGGAGATCTGTTTGCTTTATATAAGGGAGATCTGAAGGCGACAGTGGTCGTGACCCAGGAAAAAGAGGATGTGTTTGAAGTCAAAAACCTGGCGGTATGGCCGCAGGAACAACGTCGTGGTTATGGACGTTTTTTAATGACAGAAATTTGCCGCTTGTATAGTCGCTTGGGAACAAGAATGCTGGTCGGAACAGGTGATGTTTTTGAAACGCTGAATTTTTATCAAGCCTGTGGTTTTACAAGAAGCCATGTGATAAAAAATTTTTTTACAGATAATTATCCTCAGCCGATTTTTGAAAATGGCATACAGCTTAAAGATATGGTGTATTTAGAACGTTTTTTGAAGAACGATCGTAGGCTTAAAAAGTAAGCTGTGTTATGAGATCTATAGTTGTAATGATAAGCTGTACATATAATAAAAAGCGATGTTTCAAATGAAACATCGCTTTTTGCTTTTATGCTGTTATCTGATAGCCGTTGGTTCTTAATGCAGCAGCAGCCTTCTGCAGATGGGATTCTTTGATAAGGATATAGTCAGTATTATAGGTTGAAACGGCAAAAATACTGATACCGGCATTTGCCAGCAGACTGGAAATTTTAGCGAGGATACCGACTAAAGTAAAATCAAGTACGCCGCAGATCTTTAAAGCCCGCCAGCCTCGTTCACATTGCAGAACTGCTGCAGGAAGGTCGGTTTCAGGGCAGACCAGGGACAATTCTTCAGCAGTTTTACTAAAAAAAAACAGCGGCATCTGCCAGTTTATTTGAGAAGTATCCTGAATCTGGCACACAGCAAAGGTTTGTGGTAGAATCTGTAATTGCATATAATTGCTCCTTAAAATATTAATGATACTTTAAGTATAAGCAGTACAGTCGATTACTGCAAATTTATTTGCCAGAGAATATCTGTCCGGCTACGGCAACAGCATTGAGGACTTTAGGGAAACCCGTATAAGGTATGCAGTGCAGAAATGCTTCGATAATTTTTTCTTCTTTTATGCCAACATTTAATGCTGCGTTGATATGTACCTGCAGCTGGGCTTCGCAGCCGCCTGCAGTCAAAAGGCTGGACAGCGTCAGCAGTTCTCGTTCCTGCAGACTGAGCCCGGGACGTTCGTAAATCTGGCCAAAAGCAAATTCAATGATATAGCGGGCCAAATCAGGAGCAATATCACTGAGATTTTCGATGACGTTACTGCCTGCAGTCCCATCGATTTTCTTTAAATTTTCTAAACCTGTTTTAAAATAATTATCAGACATTTACATTCACCTCCAAAATGATTACAATGAAAGTATAAATTTTAGACTATACTCTAAGTCAAGGATTAAGGATAAAAAATGAAAATCGGTGCATTTGCGGAATTAACTGGGATCAGTGCTTATACTTTGAGATATTATGAAAAAAAGGGCCTGTTGTTTGTTAAACGTGATCAAAATGGCTGTCGCAATTATCTGGCCGAAGATAGGGAATGGGTACAGTTTTTGTGTAAATTAAAAGCGACAGGGATGCTGCTGCGTGATATAAAGAGATATGCACAGCTGCGTTATAATGGGGACGGTACTATTGCCGAGCGGTTGGAGCTTTTGCTGAAACATCAGGTTTATGTAGCTGAAGAAGTACATAAATGGCAACAGTACAGTGAAAATCTGCAGGCTAAAATAGCTGTTTATCAAGAACAATTATTACAGCAGCGACAGAATGCAGGTCTGAAATAGCAGTATACTCAGGTTATATTACGGCAATTATAAATACAGGATGTAAATTCTTTATCAGCGGATGAGGAAAATGATTGGGTGTTCTAAGTCACGCCTTGTTTTTGAAAGGTGTAGATTTGGACACTTTTTTTGAAGGGAGCAGCCAAATGGTAAAAATTTATAATTTTTTGTGTACAGAAGCAAAAACTATCAGAGAAAAAGTTTTTATGGAAGAACAAGGTTTTAAAAATGAATTTGATGAATATGACGAAATGGTTCCGCATGCAGTACTATTTATGGAAGGGCGTGCTGTGGCGACAGGAAGGTTACTTCCGGGAGAGCGGTCGGGGGATTTTATTATTGGGAGGGTGGCTGTTTTGCCGGAGTTCCGTGGCAGAAATTTAGGGGCACAGATCATGCTGGCACTGGAACAGGAAGCACGCAGAGTTGGCGGTAAGCGGATCAGTTTGTCCGCTCAATGCCGTGCCAGCGGCTTTTACCAGACTTTAGGCTACCGGAAAATTGGTGAGGCATATTTGGATGAATTTTGTCCGCATATTTTAATGGAAAAAAGCCTGTAAAATAAAAAACAGATTTTGCTGAAGTTTTAGTAAAAGTAAATTTCATTAAATATGTGGATAAAACTGTGGGTTATGTTGATAAAAACTCAAAGCAATGGTAATAGAAGCAAAGCTGGAGGAAGTTTTGGCTGCAAAGAATGTTGCAGCAATGTTTCACGTGAAACATTGCCTGGAAGAAGCTGCGTAAAAGACGATGATTTGAAAGAAAGTAAGTGAATTTTAGTTTTTGCTATAGGTGAAACACTTAATTTGTGATAAAATGGGAAACAGATGAAATTCAAATAATTTATTTTGAAGATATTAAGGGTGAGGTGAAGATTTTGGTTAAGGTTATCGCTATTGCCAATCAGAAAGGCGGCGTCGGTAAAACTACGACTACTGTCAATTTGGCGGCGTGTCTGGCACAGAAGGGACGCAAAGTATTATTGATAGATTCTGATCCGCAGGGTAATTCTACCAGCGGGTTGGGGTTTGATAAGCGCGATATCAAAAAGTGTATTTATGATACGTTGATCGATGATGTGCCGATGAAAGAATTGATCATCCATAGTTCCTATGATAATTTGGACGTACTGCCGGCGACGATCCAGCTGGCAGGAGCCGAGATCGAACTGGTAAGTCTGATGAACAGAGAAGGCCGCCTGAAAAGTTCATTGGAACGTGTTAAGCACGACTATGATTATGTGCTGATCGACTGCCCTCCGTCTTTAGGACTGCTGACTATCAACGCACTGACGGCTGCCAGTTCGGTGCTGATCCCTATTCAGTGCGAATTTTACGCCCTGGAGGGTGTCAGTCAGCTGATGAATACGATAAAATTAGTGCAGAGAAATCTTAATCCGGCTTTAAAGCTGGAGGGCGTAGTGATGACGATGTATGACGCGCGGACCAATTTATCGGCCGACGTTGTCGATGAAGTAAAAAAATATTTTGAAACGAAAATGTACAATACTATTATCCCGCGCAACGTACGCTTGAGTGAAGCTCCCAGCCATGGACAGCCGGTCATTGTCTACGACCCAAAATCCAAGGGTGCGATGGTTTACCAGGAACTGGCACGGGAGGTAATCGGTGATGAATAAAAAAGGTTTAGGCAAAGGTCTGGGTGCAATTTTTGGTGATGCGGCCGATCCGGTCAATACAGCGGTAGAACCGGTACGTAGTGACGAAGAAAAGAAGGAGCTGCTTCTGAAAGATATTGTTCCTAATCCACATCAGCCGCGGCAGGTTTTTGATGCAGCGAAACTGGCAGAATTAGTTGAATCTATCAAGCTGCATGGAGTAATTCAGCCGTTGGTAGTACGTAAACACGGACGTAAATATGAGATCGTTGCCGGAGAGCGTCGCTGGCGTGCTTCCAAGGAAGCCAAGCTGAAAACTGTTCCGGTTATTATTCGTGATTATGATGATGCAACGATGATGGAAATTGCTTTGGTAGAAAATATTCAGCGTCATGATCTTAATCCGCTGGAAGAAGCAGAAGGCATCAAACGGCTGATGACCGAATGCAAGCTGACACAGGAAGAGGCTGCGAAAAAAGTTGGCCGCAGCCGTACTGCTGTTGCTAATCTGCTGCGGCTGTTAAATTTACCGCAGCAGATCAGAGAATATGTTTCACGTGAAACATTGACGATGGGGCAGGTAAAACCGCTGCTTTCTTTGGATAATGAAAAGCAGCAGCTTGAAGTTGCTGCGGCCATTATTGAAAAAGGCTGGAGTTCACGGACAGTGGAAGACGTTGTCAAAGAGCTGAAAACTGGGCGCAGATTCAAAGTTACTGAAGAAGCGGTAATTGTTGCTGAGGAAAAAGCAAACAATAAAAAAGGAAAGGCAGCCGCGGCAGGAGATGTTTTTACCAGCGATTTTCAAAACAGGTTGGTAGAATTATTAGGAACAAAGGTCAAAGTTGTGCCCAAGGATGAAAAAAAAGGCAAAATAGAAATAGAATATTATTCACCTGAGGATCTGGAGCGGATATATGATTTGCTGAACAGACCGGCGCAGCAGACATTAAAAAGGAAGAAGCCCTGGCTGTCTGTTTAAAATAAAGTGTTGCTGCATTGGTGAAAGAATGAAGTAAGTGCAAAGGATCTGGCACGAGCAGCGCTTACCGGGAGGGGAATTATGGTCGGTTTGGGAACGCTGGTTAACTCCGGAGCGATTTTAGCCGGAGCGGGCGCAGGATTATTGCTGCGCCGCGGACTGCCGGAAAAATGGCAGGAAAGCATCATGCAGGGTGTGGCACTGTGTATCATTGTTATAGGTGTACAGATGGCTTTTAAAAGTGAAAATATCATGGTTGTTATTTTCAGTATTGTTTTAGGTGCTATCGTTGGCGAAGGTATCGATATCGATACGAAGCTGCAAAGATTTGGAGATTGGATCGGCAGTAAGCTGATTGGCGGACATGATGCCGGAGCCGCCAAAGCTATTGGCGAAGGCTTTGTTGCTGCCAGCCTGATTTATTGTGTAGGCGCAATGGCAATTATCGGCAGTTTGCAGGATGGATTAAAAGGTGATACAACGATCTTATTCGCTAAATCGACTTTGGATGGTATCATTGCGATTATACTGACGGCCAATCTTGGTATCGGTGTCGCTTTGTCAGCAGTAAGCGTACTGTTATATCAGGGTACTTTGACTTTGCTGGCCGGGGTACTGGAACCGGTCTTAACTACCAGTATTTTAAATGAAGTAACTGCTACGGGCGGTATGCTGATTATGGCGATCGGTGTCAATATGCTGAAAGTGGTGCAGATTCGTATTTCTAATCTGCTGCCGGCAGTGCTTTGGGCCGGGATCATCGTTGCAGTTTCAGGTCTTTTATAAAGGGAGAAGGAAGAACAATGGAACAGATCAATCAAATTTTGGGCGATAATCTGCTGTTTATAATAGCGGCACTACTGGTCTTGATAGTATTTTTGCTGGTGATGCTGGTAAATATGAATAGTAAGCTGAGAAAATTACAGTGGAAGTATGATTATTTTACTAAAGGCACAACTATGGATTTGGACGAAGTACTTACTCAGACGCTGGAAGATGTGCGCAGTGCGGAAGCCAAAATAACAGCTTTGGAAAAGAGCCGTGATGATCTGCGGCTGCGGTTAAAAAGTTGTGTGCAGAATTTACGCGTGTTAAGATATAATGCTTTTGATAATACAGGAAGTGATTTAAGTTATTCTGTAGCTCTGGTTGATGAAGAAAATAATGGTGTGGTACTTTCAAGCATTTATGGCAGAGAAGAAAATCGCTGTTATGCCAAACCGGTCATAGCTGGAAAATCCCAGTATGTACTTTCCAAAGAAGAACAGGAAGTATTGCAGCAAAAGTGATAAAACAGACAAAAAAAGCATCGTTTTAAACGGCCTGTAAGGCTGGCGAAATCAAAAACGAATAGAATGGACTGTATCATAAAGGAAAAACGCTCACAAGCGATTTGTGGGCGTTTTTTCTGTGTTGACCTTAATCAGCAAATGGATCTTCACTAAGACTTTTTTTGCCATATAAAGTTTTTAAATTTGTGCTTGTGTTTTTATAATTTTTATCTGCCAGCGAGTTTGTTTCTTCCAAAACAGGAAAAGGAATCTGCATGATATTGATAAGCGTATCAAAAATAAGGTCATTAGTAAAATAGGCTGACGTATGCTTCTTTAAAATAGCCATAGTATGCGGGTATTTTTGAATATAGTTATCAGAGAAATACATATACAATGGAATGCGTGCCATATCGAAAGTAAATCTGGAAGCGTCGTGACCAAGACCTGCATCAACATCATCGGCATGATCTGAAAAATAAATCAGCCCCTGAAAGTTTGGCAGATCTTTTACCGCACTAAAAAGCTGCTTCATGACAAAATCGTTGTAAAGAATACTGTTATCATACTTATCAATATGAGATTTTCCCGTCCAGCGATTAAACGCATGTGGATAACGTTCTTCGTAAGAACCATGATTACCCATCAGATGCACAACTATCAGGGCTTTGTCGAATACCGGCAGTTTTTTAAAAACATCTACCAGACTCAAGTCGAAATGAGTAGTTTGAGTAGTTTCTCCCAGATGTCCGTTTAACCAGTATTGTGTTTGTGACTGATCAGCAATTACGGAAACCGGAGTATCCCAAGCGCCGTATTTTACCTGATTGCTTATCCATACAGTATGAAAGTCTGCTGCCTGAGCAATTTCTATAATAGATGCTGCCTGTTCCAGAGGCAGAGTATTATACTGATTTTTAGCTGTTAGAGCATAAGTCAGAACGGGAACAGTATGACTGTGACAGGAATAGGCGTTATCAAAAAGCAGAAAGCCATGCTGGTTTTTGATTGATTGAAGCCATGGTGTCGTAGGCCGGTGATAACCGTAAGCAGACATGTGGCCTTTATTTTGCGATTCGCCTATAACCAGAACGTAGACACCTGCAGCGTTTTTTGGAAGGGATTTTAAAGACCCAAGTATTTTTTGACGGGCGTTTTTTTGGGCAGAAAAATTATCATATTGGGCCAAAGCATTTCTTGTCTCCCGTAATGTATTGGTAAAAAAATTATCAGGGGTCATAGAACTTTTATATACTGTCAGCAGGTTAAGAAGCACAAATACAGCAATCGCTACTGGAGGCATATTATTTATGCGGCAGCTTTTAAGACGCAAGTGTAAAAGCAGAGAGAACACCAGATAGACAAGAACAAGAAAAAGAAATAATAATAAAGTATGCCCAGTAAAGTTTGTTTGCAGATATTCGGAACTTTCAGAAATATTGGTTTGTAATAGTGCAAGAATTGTTGTGGCAGTGGGGAAACTTTGGCTGGAAGTATAATAACCCCAAACTGCTGTTGAAATAAGAAACGTACAGATTTGGAGTAACAGTACTACTGGAGAAAGAAGTCGTAGAGTTTTATATGCGGTACTGTAATAATACAGAAAAAAAATGATATTGGTAAATGAAAATGAAAATATAGAATAATAAGCTATATTTACGGAAGTTATAACTTCGCCGGCTGCGGTTTTACAAAATAGCAGTGATAAAAGCGGCAGCAGAGCTAATAAATAATTGTAAAAATAAATTCTGGAATAGGAGAATATTGATGTAAGGCAGCTCGTAATAAATACGGTGAATAACAGCTGCTTTGTTTTGGTAATAATAAAAGTTCCGCTGCCAAGCAGCTGTAGGATTAGCAGGACTGCAAATAAAATAAGAAAAAAGTGCCTAAATTGTTTGGTGAAAATATTTTTCATAAGTAATAATTTGTTTTTTATCATTATATGCAATAAAATCGCCTCCGAACAAATATTTTAGCACATTTGCCCCCCCCACAAGACCGCAAAACTAAAAAGAGGTTATAATAGCTGTTATTTATTTGGAGGAAATAAAAAAGCGATTCCTAATAATTTAGAAATCGCTTTCATAATGTTTACATATATATATATTGGTAATTCTTATTTTTGTAGAAAAAGATAAGCAGTTCTACGCACTACATATTTCCGTGGAACAGCTGCAGAAGGATGAACATTATTTGCGCGCTCATCAGGTACTTAAACCAGATTTTAGCATAAATAAATCCCTGTGGACTTACTTCATAGGCACCGGCAATACGTCCCTGGACACCATAAGACTCCAAAGCAGAAAGAAATAACAGCATACATCCGGGTTCCCAGCTGTCACCGGTAATGAGCCAGATACAGTAGAATAAGAAAAGAATATCAATGAGAAAATAAATCAGAAAAAAAATAGTGGTTTTATCAATAAAAACAACATGTACCTTTTTGGTACTTCTGCGCGCTTCGACTATGGCCCGGAAGTTATGCAGGAATAAAGCCAGCTCCCGGTGATATATGAAGGAAAAAACTTTCGCACATAAAAAAAGTAAGGGTATATAATGCATAGGAGCTCCTATCTGTAATCGATTAACATACAAGGATATTATACATCATATCAAGAAAAGCTGCCAAGCCATTTCCATGAATTTTGTATACAGTCTATGCTGAATGGAAAAAAGTATCTTGGATACGGATTAAAATAAAAAAAGTCCAAAAAATACAAAATCGTAAGGTAAATTATTTGTTTTTTGTATGGATTTACAAAAAAAGAGTTGACAAAAGTGTGAAAAATTATTTATAATTGTGAGCAGATAGTTACAAACGTAGCTTTGCCAGGAAAATACTGTTAAGAGGGGAACAGCGTCGGCTGCTGCATAGAAGTAACCAATTTATACTATTATAGGAAAAGGGGAAAGAACAAATGAAAACCTGGAAAAAAGTTGCCAGTGCTGCTTTGGCAGCGATGGTATTTGCTTCGCTGACAGCAGGCTGCGGCGGCGGAGACAAAAAGAAAGAGGCTGCAAACAGCAACGAAATCGTAGTAGGTGCAAGCTTTGAGCTGACCGGTAATGTCGCCAATTACGGCAAGTCTACTCTTTCAGGCTTAAAAATGGCTTTTGATGAAGTAAATAAAGCCGGCGGTATTGATGGTAAAAAATTGCGTATCGTGGAAAGCGATAACAAGTCGGAACCTTCTGAAGCAGGTAACTCGGTTACCAAACTCGTCACTCAGGATAAGGTAATAGCTGTTGTCGGACCGGCAACCAGCGGTTGTGTAGCTGCTTCCACACCTATCACTACTGCTAATAAAGTGCCTTTGATTGCACCTTGTGCAACTGCGCCGAACATTACTGTCGAAAATGGAAAAGTAAAAGAATTTGTGTTCCGTTCCTGCTTTATCGATCCCTTCCAGGGACGTGTTATGGCAGAATTTGCTGATAAAAACCTGAAAGTAAAAAATGTAGCGATTTTGTATGATGCTTCCAGTGATTATTCCAAAGGCTTAGCTGAAGTATTTACTAAAACTATGGAAGAAAAAGGCGGCAAGATCGTCGCTAAAGAAGCTTTTCTTGCTAAAGACCTTGATTTTAAATCTGCCCTGACGAAAATCAAATCCACTAATCCGGAAGCAATCTATATTCCCGGGTATTATGAAGAAGTTGCTAAAATCATTAAACAAACACGTGAATTGGGGTTGAATGTTCCGCTTTTGGGATGCGATGGCTGGGATAGTCCGAAGCTTGTTGAAATCGGCGGTCCTGAAGCTTTGAACAATACCTATTTCTCCAGCGCTTATTCCGCACAGGATAAAGAGCCTTCCGTACAAAAATTCATCGCCGGTTATAAAGCTATGTATAATAAAGAGCCTGATGTTTTCTGTATGCAGGGTTATAATGCCGGTCTGATTTTAGCTGACGCTATTAAACGTGCAGGAACTACTGACGGTACTAAATTGGCTGCGGCTATTGCTGCGACTAAAGACTTGTCTGTTGCCAGTGGTAAATTGACTTATGACGCAGATCATAACCCGATCACCAGCGCTATTATTATTGAATTAAAAGACGGCGTTCAGACCTTCAAAGAAAAAATCACGCTGTAATTCAGATAAAAAAACTGTTTGCAAAAGAATATATAATATAGAACCCAGGTAGACCCATTGTTTTTTAGATGTTTTTTAGTCCGGCGTGTTTTAAACGCGCCAGATTAAATATATTTTGCAGTTTTCATCAGAGGGGGAAAAACAATGAAAAAAGTTACCAAGGTATTCTCAGTAATGGTAGCAAGCGTAGCTTTAGCAGCTATGCTCAGCGGCTGCGGCGGCGATAAAAAACCGGCCGGCGGCGATACCATCAAGGTCGGCGGTAATCTTGAGATGACCGGCGGCAGTGCCAGTTTTGGTATTTCTTCGAAAAATGCTATTGAGCTGGCTTTCAAAAACATTAATGACAAAGGTGGCATTAATGGCAAAAAACTGGAGCTTGTTGTGGCGGATAACAAGTCCGAAGCAGCAGAAGCTACCAATGCCATGCAGAAGCTGGTCTCTCAGGACAAGGTTGTTGCCGTTATCGGCCCAAACCTTTCCTCGGCTACGATAGCCGCAGGCGCGATCAATAACGGCAGTAAAGTGCTGGATATTGCTCCTATGGCTACCAACCCTAACGTTACAGTTGATCCGGCGACAGGAAAAACAAAAGAATATAATTTCCGCGCCTGCTTTATTGATCCGTTCCAAGGTACTGTTATGGCAAACTTTGCTAAAAATGATTTACAGGCAACAAAAGCAGCGATCCTTATCGATAATTCTTCTGACTATGCCAAAGGTCTGGCGGCGTTCTTTAAAGAGAACTTTATCAAGAACGGCGGCACTGTTGTGGCTGAAGAATCCTATCTGCAAAAGGATACCGATTTTAAAGCTACTTTGACTAAAATCAAAGCTGCGGCTCCGGATATTCTGTATGTTCCCGGCTATTACCAGGAAGTTGGTATGATCGTTAAGCAGGGCCGTGAGATGGGTATCGAGATCCCCATGGCCGGCGGCGATGGCTGGGACAGCGCTAAACTGCCTGAAATAGCAGGTAAGGCGGCACTCAATAATACTTATTTCTCAAGCCTTTATTCTCCTGATGACGATTCTGCTTTGAATAAAGCGTTTGTCAGCGAGTATGAAAAGGCTTATAAAGTAAAACCAGACGTTTTTGCAGCGCTTGCTTATGACTCTGCTTTGCTGGTTGCCGAGGCAATCAAAAACGCAGGCGATACCGATCCTGTGAAAATCGCTCAGTCTATGGCCAAGATCAACGGTTTCCAGGGCGTATCAGGTACCGTAACCTTTGACGCGCAGCATAATCCGGTTAAAAGTGCTGTAATTATCGAACATAAAGACGGCGCTCAAACCTTCAGGACAAAAATCAATCCTTGATAAAAATCCACAATTAATTTTTGCAATGGTGCGGGCTGTGGTATTACCACAGCCTCATTGCGTTTAATCCACGAGATCAGGAGGACGGGAATTATGGACATGGGTTCCTTTATGCAACAATTTGTCCAACAGCTTATTAACGGCATTTCGTTGGGCAGTATTTATGCGCTGGTAGCATTGGGATACACGATGATCTATGGTATCATCAAGCTTATCAACTTCGCTCATGGCGATATTTACATGTTGGGTGCGTATTTCGGCTTTATAGCAACTACAATGTTTGGCTTTTCTTTTATTCCGGCTATACTCTTTTCTATGGCCTGTGCCGCATTAGCCGGTATTATTATTGAACGCGTGGCTTATAGGCCGATGCGTAATGCTCCAAGAATCGCAATCTTAATTACGGCAATCGGTGTATCTTTCTTTCTGGAATACAGTATGATCCTTATTGCAACGCCGCAGCCGCGTACGTTCCCGGCTGTGTTTGAAGCGACTATTTATCATTTTGGACCGTTGGTAGTAAACAGCCAGCAGATCGTTATCCTGATCAGTGCGCTGATTTTGATGGCCGTACTGACTTACATTGTACAAAACACCAAAGCGGGCAAAGCGATGCGTGCAGTATCTTTTGATGCTGATGCCGCCCGTTTGATGGGTATTAATATTGACCGTGTTATTTCCATGACTTTTGCTTTAGGTTCTGCTTTGGCAGCAGCCGGCGGTGTTTTGGTAGGTATCTATTATAACTCTATCGATCCTCTGATGGGCATGGTGCCTGGCATCAAGGCTTTCGTTGCCGCAGTTCTCGGCGGTATTGGCATTATTCCCGGCGCTATGCTGGGAGGGATTATCCTGGGCGTTGTTGAGGCGATGGTCAGCGGTTTCTTTTCTTCAACCTTCCGCGATGCTGCGGCATTTGCTATCCTGATCCTTATTTTGCTCTATAAACCTGCCGGTATATTGGGCAAAAATGTACGTGAGAAAGTGTAGGTGAGAGCTATGAATGCATTGAGAAAAAAAGATTTGCTGACATTGGTAGCCTGCGCTGTACTTTTTGCTGTTATGCAGGGATTGATGATGGCAGAGGTCATCGGCCCTTTCTGGGAACTGAATATCGTTCTGATTTGTATTAATATTATTCTTTCAGTCAGCTTGAACCTGATCAATGGTTACACAGGCCAGTTTTCTATCGGACATGCGGGCTTTTTGGCGGTTGGTGCTTATACCGGCGCTATCGTTACGGTCAAGCTTGGTTTTTCATATGAGCTGGCATTGATAGCGGGCACAGTTGCTGCCGGCTTTTTGGGATTTTTGATCGGTCTGCCGACATTACGTCTGAATGGCGATTATCTGGCGATCGCGACACTTGGTTTAGGTGAGATCATTCGTATCTGTATCCTGAATATCGATTATGTGGGCGGTGCTTCCGGACTGATGGGCATACCCCGTTTGACCAATTTCCCCTGGGTTTTCTGGATTATGATCTTCATCATTTTCTTTATTAAAAATTTCAAGAATTCAGCGCCAGGACGCTGTTGTCTGGCAATTCGCGAGAATGAGATCGCTGCTGATACTATGGGTATCGACACTACGAAATACAAAGTTATGGCGTTTACGCTGGGGGCTGCTTTTGCCGGCACTGCAGGCGTATTGTTCTCGCATTACTTTTATATTGCACATCCGGCATCCTTTACTTTCATGCGTTCTTTCGATATTCTGACCATGGTCGTTTTAGGCGGCCTGGGCTCGATGACAGGCGCTATTACCGGCGCTGTGCTGCTGACTTTTATTTCTGCTTATCTGGCAGAATATCCTGAATGGCGGATGATAATTTACTCGATTACTCTGATCGTACTGATGCTGCGCCGTCCGCAGGGACTGTTCGGTAATAAGGAGCTCAGCTTGAAAATGTTTCATTTAGGAGGTGGCAAAGATGGAAGCACTGCTGAAAGTAAATGATATTTCGATGGTTTTCGGCGGCTTGCGTGCTGTCTCCAACTTTTCCATGGAAATCAAAGCAGGTGAGCTGATTGGGCTGATCGGTCCCAACGGAGCCGGAAAAACTACGGCTTTTAATATGATTACCGGTGTTTATACACCTACTGAAGGCGAGATAATGTTCAACGGTACGCGAACCAGCGGTAAAAAATCGTATCAGGTAACGCAGCTGGGAATGGCGCGTACTTTCCAGAATATCAGACTTTTTTCCGAGCTTTCGGTTATCGACAATGTCAAAATTGCTTATAATATGCATGTCAAATATACTTTAGGCGAGGCGATTGCCCGGGTTGGCCGTTATTTCAGCGAAGAGGATGAAATTACCAAAAAAGCCCTGGAGCTTTTAAAAATCTTTAAGCTGGAAGATAAAGCTTATGAAACAGCAAAAAATCTTCCCTATGGTGAACAGAGACGGCTGGAGATTGCCCGCGCACTGGCCACGGAACCGAAGCTGCTGCTTTTGGATGAACCGGCTGCAGGTATGAATCCACAGGAAACTAAAGAGCTGATGGAAATGATCCGCTGGATCAGAGATAAATTCAGCTTGTCGATTTTGCTGATCGAACATGATATGGGTTTGGTTATGGGGGTCTGCGAGCGGATATATGTTCTGGAATATGGTTTTTGTATTGCCAGCGGCACGCCTGATGAAATCAAAAATAATAAACGCGTTATCGAAGCATACTTGGGCGAGGAGGTGTCCTGATGTTAAAGGTAGACAATATCGATGTATATTATGGTGCTATCCACGCTATCAAGGGCATCAGTATCGAGGTACCGAAAGGTGAGATCGTAACTCTGGTAGGGTCTAACGGCGCCGGCAAAAGCACAACGCTGCGGACTATTTCCGGGCTGATGAAACCGAAAAACGGCACGATCTTGTTTGAAGATAAAAATATCGTCGGCGTACCGGCACATAAAATTGTGGGTATGGGCCTATGTCAGGTTCCGGAAGGAAGGCATGTTTTTGCAAATATGTCGGTCATGGAAAACCTGGAACTGGGTGCATACCTGCGTAATGATAAGGATGGTATTGCCCGCGATCTGGAAGACGTTTTTAAAAAATTCCCTAGACTGCTGGAACGTAAGGACCAGATTTCAGGAACGCTTTCCGGCGGTGAGCAGCAAATGCTGGCTATGGGACGGGCTTTGATGAGCAGGCCGAGACTTTTGCTGCTGGATGAACCCTCAATGGGTCTGGCACCATTGCTTGTTAAAGAAATTTTTAATATAATAAAAGAAATAAACGAGAGCGGTACAACGGTGCTTTTGGTAGAACAAAATGCCAATATGGCTTTATCAATTGCCGATAAAGCTTATGTATTGGAAACCGGCCGCATCGCTTTGGCAGGTACAGCACAGGAATTAGCCAGCAGTGAAGCTGTGCGTAAGGCTTATTTGGGCGGCTGATGCCGGAAAAGGAGCGTGTTTACAATGCTAGTTAAAGACTTTATGACACCTAACGTATTAACGATTTCAGAAGACAAAAGCATGCTGGAAGCCCGGGAACTGATGAAGAGCAGTGCTTTTCGCCGTATTCCGGTTGTAGATGATATCAAAAGAGTGATGGGCATTATCACTGATGGCGACGTTGGGCGCACTTCACCTTCTGATGCCAGTACTTTATCACGTTACGAAGCTAATTATCTGCTGTCACGCCTGAAGGTACGCGACGTAATGACCCGCGATGTGATTACTGTGCGTGATAACAGTGCAATTGAGGATGTCGCCTATATATTGTATAAACATAAGATCAACGCTCTGCCTGTTGTGAATGAAGATAACAGGCTGTGCGGCATTATTACGGACAGCGATATTTTCCGCGCTTTCGTTACCATCATGGGCATTGCTAAAAGCTGCACTCGTATCACGATCGATGTTACTGATAAGGTCGGCGTTATTGCCGATATCGGCGGTATGTTCCGCGATCAGGGCATCAATATCATTTCTGTTGTAACCAAGCGTAATGATGCCGATACTACGGAACTGACTATTCGCGCTGACCTTTCGCAGCATGGTATGGATATTATTGAGCAGATCCGTGAAGCCGGTTACGATGTAACGGATATCAGTACGGTGAAGGGTGTAGAATAAGCTATGTTGGACGCTAAGTTCAATGTCGGCGATGTAGTGCGAATGAAAAAAGCTCATCCCTGCGGGTCCTTTGAATGGGAAATTACCCGTACAGGAATGGATTTTGGTTTAAAATGCAGGGGTTGCGGTCATTTTGTAATGATTGCCAGGCCTAAGTTCATTAAAGCTGTAAAAGCTGTGGTTTCTGCGGCCGATCAGTAAAATAGCAAAAAGCTCTGCTGTAAGGCAGAGCTTTTTAATTAAAAATATTGAAAGAGAGCGGCGCAAAATGCAGATTACAGCTTTAGATCATTTGGTTTTGACAACGAGTAATTTTGAACGCTGCGTCTGGTTCTATCGTGATGTCCTGGGGATGGAACTGTTGTGCCAGGACGACCATTATGCATTTCGCTTCGGTATGCAGAAGATCAATGTTCATCGTTGTCCTGCGGAATTTTTGCCGGCGGCCGGAAATGTGGCTTACGGCAGTCTGGATATTTGTCTGCTGACGGTAACGGAACTGCCCATTGTTTATCAGGAGCTGGCAAAGCATGGTATCGCGGTTGAAGTTGGCATCGTCGAGCGTAATGGTGCTTTAGGGAAAATGCAGAGCCTTTATGTGCGTGACCCTGATAACAATCTGGTCGAAATCAGCAGATATGAATGAAAACGGTTGAAAAACAAGCCCCCTGTTTCTGATGAAACGGAGGGCTTGTTTTTTTATAAAGATTGAAGTGACGTTGCAGGGCAAAGAGTACAAGGCTCTGTTCCGGTGTGATAGTAACAGTTTCCGGAATTTGATGATTTTATTCCAGTTTACTTTTAAAGGTCCAGCCGGCAATACTTAGTGTTAAAACAGCTATTAAAGCCAGCGGTATCAAATTTATCAGCACATGATACATATCCATATTTTTCAGCAGTACGCCTTTGGCAATGACCAGAAAGAAACGCAGCGGATTAATGTAAGTGAGGTATTGCAGTATGACCGGCATATTATCAATAGGCGAGATAAATCCTGATAACAATACGGCAGGCATCTGAAAGGTAAAGACACCTAAAATAGCCTGCTGCTGCGTTCTGCATAAGGATGAAATAAACAGACCGACACCGACTAAAGCTAAAAGAGCGACAAAGTCAGCTGCTAAAAAAACTGCAAGCGAACCAACCAAAGGAAAATCAAAAAAGTGTACTGAAATAGCAAGCATCACCATTGTCAGAAGCCAGGCTAAGAACTGGGCCGGTACGGCTTTGCCGATGAGGATCTCGGTAGAAGACAGAGGGCTGACAATGAGCTGGTCAAAAGTACCGACTTCTTTTTCCCGGGCAATAGACAGCGATGTCAGTAAAAGCACGATGACCATCGAGAGCATAGCCATCAGGGAAACGAGTGAGTAATACTTATAATCAAGGTTGACATTGAACCAGTTTCTGGTGACTATTTCCAAGCGTGGCTCGCTGCCGGATAATTCTTTGGCATAGCTTTGGATGATCTGTGTAGCATAGCTGCCGATGATCGAAGCGGAATTGGTCTGCCTGCCGTCTGTTATCAGCTGCACGCTGGCGCCGGTCTTGTTTTTTATAGATACGGCAAAATCAGGAGGTATTTCCAGAGCCAGGCTTGCTTTTTGGATATCAATGCTTTGTTTGAGCTGTTCAGGCGTGTCAACAACCGCTACAGAGTTGAACCAGGGCGAATTTGCAAAATGGCTGATCAGTTCGCGGGAATAGTAGCTGCGGCTGTTATCCAGCACTAACATATCAATATTTTTTACTTCCATTGTTACAGCGTTGGCGAAAACAATAAGCTGAATAATAGGCATGATGGTAACGATCATTCTGCTGCGGGGATCTTTCCAGATTGCTTTAAATTCTTTAATGATCAGCGTCAATAATCGTGTTGTCATTTTTCCAACCTCACTAACGTATTTTTATAAACTAAAAATAACAACACAAGGCACAGACAGCTTAAATAAACGGTGTTGATCAGAACTATATCACTGATAGTTCCTGCTAAAAACTCACTTTCAATAAACGACACAAAATAACGCTGCGGTAAAACTGCTGTTAAATATCTGAAAAAAGCAGGCATGGATGAAATCGGAAACATCAGCCCGGAAAGGAGCAGTGCCGGTAAAAAACCCATGACTAAAGAGATCTGGCAGGCCAGAAATTGATTTTTAAAAATCGTGGATACCAGTAAGCCGATGCCCATACAGGTCAGCAAAAACAGGCTGCCCACTAAAAATAGTATGATATAAGAACCGCGGAAGGGCAGATCAAAAACAGCGATGCATAAAAACACGTTAAACAAAAGCGAGCAGATGCCCAAAATATAGTAGGAAAAATATTTTCCGGCTACAAAATGCAATCTGCTGAGCCTGGTGCTTAACAAAGCTTCCATTGTACCCCGTTCCCATTCCCTGGCTACGACAAGCGCTGTTAAAAGGATACCGACCAGACTTAGGGTTACAGCCAGAGAACCGGGCAAAATAAAATAATGGCTGTCAAGCTTCTCGTTATACCAGATCCGCAGCTGTGGATCTATCAGACTTACCTGTTGCTTACTGTAGCCGGTCGTTTCCAGCCACTGATAAATAACGCCGCTGGCATAGCTTTGGACATAGTTGGCAGTGTTGGTTTCGCTGCCGTCGGTAATGACCAGGATCTGCGCGGTGCGGCCATTGTTAAGAGTGACAGTAAAATCGTTAGGCACGATCACGGCTCCCTGAAGTTTGGAATTGACGATATCGCTGTACATGGCGTCCTTGTCATCGTAGACCTTCGTTCTGATATACTGATTATTACTGAAAGACCTGGACAGAGAAATTACTCTGGGGTTGGCGTCATCCAGCTTAAGGCCCAGATTGATATTGACGGAGTCGACATTGATGCCATACATATAAATCAAAGACAGCAGCGTCGGCAAGATAAAAGCAATCAAAATACTGCTGGGATCGCGAAAGATCTGCAGGAATTCTTTTTTGATAAAAGCCCATAAAATTCTCATAGCCGTCCGCTTTCTGCATCTTTGCGGTTAATAAGCGTAATAAAGGCTTCTTCCATCGTCGCAGCAGCAGCCTGCGCTTTTAAAGCTGCCGGAGTGCCGACGGCTATAGTTTCGCCCTGATAAAATAAACTGATGTTATCACAATATTCCGCTTCATCCATAAAATGAGTAGTAATCAAAATCGTGACGCCTTTTTTTGCCAGGGCGCGCAGATGACACCAAAATTCTTTGCGGGTGACCACGTCTACGCCGGAGGTGGCTTCGTCCAGAAATAAGATCGGCGGATTATGGATGAGCGCGCAGGCTAAAGATAAGCGCTGTTTGATGCCCAAAGGCAGTTTTTCTGACAGCTGGTCAAAATAGACAGTCAAACCAAAATAAGACGCGATGCTGCCGACACGTTCTTTGATTTTTGCCAGGGGAATACCGTAAATACCGGCGAAGAATTCCAGATTTTCGCGGACTGACATATTGCCGTATAATGAAAATTTCTGCGCCATATAGCCTAGATAGGAGCGGGCTAAAGTAGGATTTTTCCTGATATCTACCCCCATGATTTTTGCAGTACCGTCTGTTGGCCGGGCCAGGCCGCACATCATTTTGAAGGAGGTAGATTTGCCGGCACCATTAGGGCCTAGCAAACCAAAAATTTCACCTTTTTTGATGTGAAAGGTGTTATTTTTTACAGCGGCAAAGTTACCGTACATTTTTAAGAGGTTTAAAGCTTCCACGGGATATTCTACAGTGCTTTCCCGATAAATATAATGGGCTGCGATCTGTGATTCTTTTTCTTCATAGCCGCCCATCAGGCGGATAACTTCGCGTTCAAAATCAGCAGAAGTGGCAGCCAGTGTTTCCGGCGGACCATGAAAGATGACTTTTCCCTTGTCGATAACGACGGTATTGTCAAAACTGTTAGCTTCGTCCAGGTAAGCCGTAGACCAGATTACGGTGGTATCTTCTTTGATCGTCGCCCGTACCAGACGCATTAAATCGCGGCGTGAGATGGGATCTACACCAACAGAAGGCTCATCTAAGACCAGGAATTTAGGGTCTCCTAAAAGCGCGCAGGCTAAACCAAGCTTCTGCTTCATACCGCCGGATAAATTGCCGGCCAGTCGTTTTTGAAAGGGCCGAAGACCGGTAAAGTCCAAAAGTTCGTCAAAATTTTTATCGACTGATTTCAAATCTGCATAGAATTCCAGGTTTTCACGTACGCTCAGGTCTTCGTACAGTCCAAATTTTTGCGGCATATAACCTATTTGAGCGATAAGTTCTTTTTTTTGCCGGGCCGGATCATAGCCAAGGGTCGTAACGGTTCCCGAATCGGCACACAAAAGCCCGATTATGATACGCAGAAGCGTGGTTTTACCCGCGGCATCGGCACCTACGATACCTGTCATTTGTCCTGTAGGTATGGTAAGCGTCAAATCGTCTATAGCAGTCGTATGTTCAAATTTTTTAGTGATATTATTTATTACTACCGTATCCATTTTACTTACCCCGGGTATCCTTCAAATCGATCAAAACAGTCGTGGGCATTCCCTGACGCAGAAATTTATCCGGGTTATCGGCATAAACACGGATCATGTAGACTAGATCTGTACGCAGATCGGTTGTCTGTACGCTTTTGGGCGTAAATTCGCTGACAGGGGAAATATAACCGATATGACCCTGATACGTTTTCCTGGCGCCTGTCTGCGGATCAGTACTGTCGGTAATGATCTGTGCCGGCATACCATCGTAAATATTGCCCAGATCTGTTTCATTGATATAGGCTCTGACCCAGATCGGGCGCGGTTTGGATAAAGTATAGACGGCCGTTCCTTTTTGAATGATCGTACCAGGCTCAACTAAACGTGCGGTAACGATGCCTTCTTCCAGTGCATAAAGTTTGGAGTAATCACTTTGCCTGGCTAAAAGATCTTTTGCGGTTACGGATGCATTATAAGCTGAGCGCGCTTCCTTCAAGGTGTTTTCCACAGTTTCAAAATCCAGCTTGGAAATAGCGCCTGTGCCATATAAAACAGTATATTTATCATAGACTGACTGCGCCTGGACCATTGCTGCATAGGCCTTGGCTACTTCACTTTCCGACTTGGCTTCCTGCAGCTTGTAATCTGCCGCGTCGATCTCTGCGACTAGGCTGCCTTCCCGTATTGTATCTCCTTCTTCAAAATACATTTTGGTGATTTGTCCCGGAACCTGAAAGCCAATATCAAATTGGCGGATATCTACATTCCCATATAGTGTTACCAGCGTAGGATCTTTTGCAGCAGGTTTCAAGAAAAACCACAGGCAGCTTATTACCGCTGTTATTACTGCTATCATGATTAAAAATTTTTTCTTCATCATACGGCTCCTTTGAGTGCTTTCTTAATTTAATAATAGAAGAAGAGCAGCCTCTTGGCAATCAACAAATCAGGGGCTTTTGTCGGATTTTGCAGTCATTGCAGCCAGCAGGGCGGGCTGGTCGATAAAGCTGCGTAGTTTGAGCCAAAAATCGAGCGGTGAAAGCGGACTGTCATGCTCGTAGCAATAGACCAATACCTGCAGATGACCATTGATGATAAATTCTATCAACAGCTGCAGCTGCGGTGTTATCTGCTGAGTAGTCAGCTGCAGGTTTTGGATCAGTACTTTCCGAATATGGTTTTTCATTTTATGGACAAAACGCGGATCGCCGTTCTGGCCTAGGAGCATTGCCAAAATACGGGCATTGCTTTTAAAAAATCTTTGTGACAACAGGCGTTCTTCTGCTGTAGGCATACCTGTGCGAAAAATACGAAGGCCATGCGGCAGAAAAGTGTCGACAAGCTGAAATAATTCATTTTCTAATTGTTTCAGCAGATCATCTGTATTATTGAAATAGGCGTAAAAAGTACTGCGGTTGTAACCGGCTTTTTTTGTAAGCTGTGAAACTGTTATTTTGTCGCAGGGCAGGGTCTGGCACAGCTGCAGAAAAGCTTCTACAATGCAGGTACGTGCTGTTGTCGGCTTAGTCATGGCAAAATCCCCTTTGCTTTTATTAATTTAATTATACTATAATCTGTCAGACTGCAAAAGAGAAGGCCGGTAAGCCGAGGGTAATTGATCGGAAACAGATCATTTATTGCCCGGGTAATATTTACAGCTTTTTTATGCTGGTCAGGGCTATTTTTACGGTTCCTGGCATTTACCTGCCGCTGGGGCAGCGGTATTATATGGTTATGAAAGAGAGAGGTGAAGATAAATGACAGCCGCAACCTTTAATGCTTGTTTGAGTTTAGCCGTATTGGGTGTATTAACCTTTGCCTGCTGGCGTAAATACAGAATCTGTCTGCATACTAACGTACATAAATAAAGCGGTATCCGTGATAGGAAGTGAACCTGATGGTTGATTTGCTGGTGGTGCTGTTTTTTCCGGCAGTACTGACGGTATTGCTGAGCATAGCAGAGCTGCGCATTAAATATGCAGAAAAATAACTCCTGAATAAAATAAAAGAGCACTTCTAAACAGAAGTGCTCTTTTATTTTTTATTTATCTTCCTGCATATAGATATTCATACCTGGAACAGCGCCTTTGACGCCATTAGCGGCATAAGCTTTGCTGATGTTTTCCAGCAGGTCAAAATATACATTCCAGTAATCGGAGCCCTGGGCCCAAACACGGATCGTATATTCTACGGCATATTCTTTATAACCGGAAAGCCTGATAAAGGGCGCGGGATCATTCAGAGTCTTGTCCGTAGCTGCAACTGCCTCGGTCAGAGCTTTTTTTACAGTGGCAATATCGTTATTATAGCCGGCGCGGATCACAATATCGACGCGGCGTACCGGTTCCGAGGAAAAGTTAGTGATTTTTCCGCCGGCGATCTCACTGTTCGGTACGAAAATATCTTTGTTGTCGACAGTGATGATTTTGGTGCAGAGCATGGAAATTTCTTTAACTGTACCTTCGATACCAGCTGCGGCAATATAATCGCCTGCTTTGAATGGTTTGGTGATCAGCAGCATGATACCATTGGAAAGATTGGATAAAGCGCCCTGTACAGAAAGTGAAACAGCTAAACCCAACATACCTAAAACGGCCAGCAGTGAAGCAATAGGAATACCGATACTTTCAGCAACGATGCATACAGCGACAAAATTGAGCACTACTCTGATAACAGTGCGTAAAAAACCGCGCAGCGTCAAATCTACGTTCAGTTTATCCAGCAGTCTTTCTATTGGACCCATCAATGCTTTGATTACTGCGTGGCAGACAAGAAAAATGACAAGTGCGGAAATAATGTTGCCAACAGTCAGTTTACCGACTGAAAAATTAAGGATTTCCTGAATCGTTTCCATCATATAAACAGCTCCTTTTCTTACTTGTTTATACAAACAAGCTAAAATATATTATTATTATAACATAAAATAATGTAATTAAATATCTTTAAATGAGATTTTAATAATTTACTGCAAAAATATATACTGTAGAAATATAAAAAAATATGGGCTGAAAACAACTAATAAAAGCAATGGCATAATCTCCGCCGCAGTAATGATATTGCATAAAAACTGTCTTTGAGGTAAAATAAAGTATTACTAATAGATGAGGAGCGATCAGAGTGAGTACCAATTTAGAAGTAGGGATAGTCGGTTTGCCTAATGTCGGCAAAAGCACCCTGTTCAATGCTATTACCAAAGCGGGAGCAGAGGCTGCCAACTATCCTTTTTGTACTATAGAACCTAATGTAGGTGTTGTTGATGTGCCTGATAAACGTTTGTCTGTTTTGGGAGAAATGGTCAAAGCAAAAAAAATCGTACCTGCGGCAATGCGCTTTGTAGATATAGCCGGGCTTGTTAAAGGCGCGTCCAAGGGTGAAGGACTGGGTAACAAATTTTTGGCGCATATCCGTGAGGTTGATGCCGTTGCACAGGTTGTACGTTGCTTTGAAGATGGAAATATCACTCATGTCGAGGGCAGTATCGATCCTCTGCGTGACATTGAGATCATCAATACAGAGCTGTGCCTGGCAGATATGGAATCGGTTGAAAAACGCCAGGAAAGACTGGTGAAGCTTTTAAAGACTGGTGATAAAAAGGTGCCAATCGAAAAGGCTGTTCTGGATAAAGTCTTGGCAGGACTCAGCGAGGCAGTGCCGGCACGCCGTCTGGGGCTGACTGAAGATGAGCTGGAATTTTTGAAAGAACTGCATCTTTTGACTATGAAGCCTGTTTTATATGTAGCCAATGTCAGTGAAGAGGAAGTTGCCGACGCATCTGCCAATCCGCATGTGCAGGCTGTTGTAAAGTATGCGGCCGGTGAGGGTGCAGAAGTGATTACCGTATCGGCGAAGATGGAATCGGAGATCGCCGAACTGCCGGATGAAGAAGCGCAGGAATTTTTGGCGATGGCCGGATTAGAAGAAGCAGGGCTTGACCGCCTGATCAAAGCCGGATTTAAACTTTTAGGGCTGATGACCTATATTACTGCCGGCGAAATAGAAGTACGTGCCTGGACGATCGTACGTGGAACTAAAGCGCCGCAGGCAGCAGGCAAGATTCATACAGATTTCGAACGCGGCTTTATCCGTGCGGAAATCGTTTCCTATAATGATCTGGTTGAGTGCGGGAGTAAAGCGGCTGCCCGCGATAAAGGGCTGGTTCGGCTTGAAGGTAAGGAATACGTGATGCAGGATGGCGACGTAGTCGAATTTCGTTTTAACGTTTGATTTGCAGACTCTTTTGGACGGTTTTAATAAGCGGTCCAAAAGAGTTTTATTTATATCACGTTATAAATTTTCACAAATGTTTATGAACCGGAAATATTTTTGAAGTGCAGATAAAAGTATGCTATAATAATTGCAAATTATCCATCTGATGATATTTACAAATGATTGAGAAACTTTAACAGTTATTTGTAAATATTCAGACGAACTCGGTTAAAGGAGCGATTCTAATGAAAAAATTATTGTTAGTTATTTCCATGTTGATTTTTGCAATGCTCATGACTGCCTGTGGTGGCGGCGGCAGTAAAAGTGTTTTCACTGAGCCCGGCGCTATCGGGAAAATTATGGGCGAGCTGCAGAATAAAGATGGTTTAAAAGGACAGGAGCTTAAGGTATTTCAGGATATTACGATTGTTTCAGGAAAAGATTACGGCGGTAATTTTATTTCTATCAATATCCTTAAACCAGGCACCAAAGAAGATGTCGATCATTATGAATACCGCAACGGGAGCTGGAGCGGACCATCTGCTGTAAAGATTACCGGCAGCGGTAATATGGAAGATAATCTGATCGCTTTGCAAGCATTAAATATGGACAAAATTCCTGAGATGTACAAAGCTTTCCAGGAAAAAGTAAGTGATAAAAAAGATGTAAAAGTCAAAGAATCGTTAGTGTATCGTTTTTGGAAAGGCGATTGGACCGTCATGATGGATGCAGAGAGCGACAGAGAAGCATACAGCGCAGAATTTGATTTAAATGGTAAAATGATTGATTTTAAAAAACGTTGATAAAAAACTCCTTAACAGAAAAAATTCTGTTAAGGAGTTTTTTAATACCGGTTAAATATTGTGAAAAATAGTTTTAAATAGTTTTTCTAGTTGCTTTTTCAAGCCTATTTGATACAATATAAACTACGAAAGGATGGCCAGAATATGATTTTTGACACACATATGCATTGTGATTATTCCTGCGATAGTCATATGAAAATTGCCGAGGCCGTCGCTGCGGCAAAGCGGCAGAATATTGGCATCGTTATCACTGAGCACTGGGACGATGATTACCCGACGAATCCGAGTGCATTTATGTTTGATGTAGACGAATATTTTGAACGGTTTGGCCCTTATCGCAGTGACAAAGTGCTTTTGGGAATCGAGATCGGAATGCAGAAGCAGACAACAGCTGCAGATGAAGCTTTGGCTGGGAAATATCCCTTTGACTATGTGCTGGCATCCATGCATTGCATTAATGGCCGCGATCTGTATGAAGAACGCTGTTATGAAGGGCTGGCAAAAGTTGAAGCTGTACGTGAATTTCTGATAGATACACTGGCTAATTTGGAGCGGCATAATAATTTTGACGCTTTTGCCCATATTGATTATATGTGCCGGTATATGCCTTACTCAGATAAAGAACTGATTCTGGGAGAAGCGCCGGAACTTTTTGATCAGGTTTTTAAGCTGCTGATAGCAAAAGAAAAACCACTGGAGATCAATACCCGCCGGTTGGATGATGCTGGAGCTATGGCTTCATTACTGGCGGTGTACAGACGTTATGCACAGCTGGGAGGTAAATATGCGGTGATCGGCAGCGATGCCCATTATAAAGAGCATGTAGGGCGCCGCATGAGAGAAGCGCTTAGTTTAGCAGATGAGGCAGGCCTGGAGCCTGTATATTTTAGAGAACGCAAGATGCGGAAGATGAGGAGTTAAAATTTATGAGATGCGTACGTTTTGAAGAACAGGGCCGTGCCAGGATTGGTTTTATCGACGGTGATGTGATCCGCGCTGTCTATGGCAGTATTGATACTTATTGGCGGATGACAGATGAGGTTTTTCCTTTGGCTGGCGCTAAACTTTTGGCTCCATGTGTGCCGAAGCAGATTATTTGTGTCGGTTTCAATTATCGTGACCATGCAAGAGAATTTCATGTGGACGTACCTAAGGAGCCTGCGCTTTTTACTAAAGCTGCGCATACTGTTATCGGTAACGACGGCAAAATCATTTATCCGCGTCAGAGCCATGAGGTAGTTTATGAGGCTGAGTTAGGCGTTGTTATCAAAAAGCGGATGAAAGACGTAGCTCCGGAAGATGTGCCGGATTATATTTTAGGGTATACCTGCGCTAATGATGTTACAGCACGGGATCTGCAGTTGTCGGACGTACAGTGGCTGCGCAGTAAATCTTTTGATACTTTTTGCCCATTGGGGCCCTGGCTGGAAACTGATCTTGATCCTACGGATCTGTCGATCAAATTGTATTTGAACGGACAGCTTAAGCAGAATGGGCGCACCAGCGACATGGTATATAATCCCTATGAGATATTAAGCTATATTTCGCAAAGTATGACACTGGATGCCGGCGATCTGATTCTGACCGGTACGCCTATGGGTTGCGGTCCAATGCTGCCTGGAGATGAAGTTGTCGTAGAGATCGAGGGTATCGGCAAGCTGCGTAATGAAGTGGTAAAAGGATACTGAAATAAATAAAAAGGACGCTGCGGCGTCCTTTTTTATTGTTTGAAGAGGCAGTGAATTGACAGAAAAAAATTTGTCTTGTTAAGATATTTGAATCAGTAAAAAAAGAGATTTGATTTATTTGTGAATTCATCCTGAAGATGAATTGCAAATATTTGAAATAAATGTTAAAATTAAGTTCTGACTGATCAGTCAGGAAATGGTTGGGTGGTGTTTTTATGGTAAGGAATATGACAGAGGGAGATCCGCTGAAGCTGATCCTTCCTTTTATGGTACCGCTTTTGATCGGTAATGTCTTTCAGCAATTATATAATATAGCAGATATCATCATTGTAGGACGGACGATAGGGGTCAACGCACTGGCGGCAGTTGGGGCTACAGCGCCTCTGTTCATGATGCTGGTTGTGCTGACGATGGGTTTGTCTAATGGGTTTACGGTGGTTACGGGCCAGCGGTACGGCGCCGGTGATCTTGACGGTGTGCGCCGCAGTGTGGCGATGAGCACGATGCTGAGTTTGTTTTGTTTTGATAATGATGCTTATAGCAACATTTGCCCTTGATCCGGCTTTAGCGGCGATGAACGTTCCTGAGGAGTTGTTTGAAGATGCTAAAAGTTATGTTTTGATCATCAGTCATGGTATTATCGCCATGATGGGATATAATCTTCTGGCAGGCATTTTGCGTTCTCTGGGCGACAGTAAAACACCGTTATAGTTTTTTGATTATCGCAACGATCCTGAATATTTTTCTGGCGCTGCTGTTTATTATTCAGTTCGGCTGGGGCGTGCCTGGTTCAGCAGTAGCGTTGGTTATTGCGCAGGGCTTTTCCGCGCTGCTGTGTATTGTTTATATTGTCAAAAAATTCCCGATCCTGCGTCTGCAAAAGCAGGACTGGCACTTTGACTGGAATTTTGCCTGGGAGCATCTGCGTATGGGCCTGCCAATGGCGGTGCAGTTTTCAGTGTTGGGGCTTGGTATGATTTTCATTCAGGCTGTTTGTAATAAGTTCGGTCCGACTACGATCGCAGCTTTCACTTCCGCAATGCGGATCGAACAGCTGGCCCTGCAGCCGATGATTTCTTTTGGCTTGTCGATGGCGGTTTTCAGCGCGCAGAATTTTGGCGCTCATCGGTTTGACAGGATCCGCGAGGGTGTAAAAAAATGTTCGTTGCTGGCGCTGTGTTTTAGTTTATTTGCCGCTGTTATTATGTATTTCTTCGGCCGCGAAATGATCAGTATTTTTATCAGCGAAGCTAATGAACAGGTTTTATCGCAGGCGCAGCAGTATCTGCATCTCAGCGTGCCGTTTTATTTTTTCCTCAGTCAGATTTTTATCTATCGTAATGCCGTACAGGGTATGGGTATTGCGATGATACCTATGTTCAGCGGTATCGTAGAGCTGATACTGCGTACTTCTGCCGCAGTATATCTGACCGAATATTTTGGTTACAGCGGCATTTGTTACGCCAGTCCGATTGCCTGGCTGGGTTCGTCGTTATTTCTCTTTGCGAGTTATCATTATTTCATCAGGCTGCTGGAGGATTCATATAAACAGCATGCTGGTATAAACGGCTAAAAAGAAAAACTCCCGGAAAACCGGGAGTTTTTCTTTTTAGAATAGATACTCCAAAGACAGCATACCTTGGAAAGAACTGTAAGAATTACTGCCAAAACGTCCGCTGAGATCAGCAGAGATGAACCAGTCTTTATTGAATTCTTTTTCATAACCGAGACGAAGTTCGCCAAGATTTTTGTTACCGTCTTGAGAAATACTGTCACCAAGAGAAGAAATAGTGTAATTATTAGAATTGTGGATCCAGTTTACCTCGGCAAAGAAAGAATCTTTTTTTGTCGAAGCTGTATTCTGTTCACTTAACCAACGCAGTCCCAAACGTGTTTGAAGATTGGCTTCATTGCCAAAAGCGATAGTACTGCCATTATTTTCAGTATACGTATCATTATTAAGCTTGGTATAGGTAAGCTGAAGCTTAGGCTGCCAAGAATAAGTACGCCGATCTGTTTCTTTGTAATTTATGGATTTACCGATTTCTGCCGAAAGTCCCCAGCCGTTGGTATCATAGCTTTCTTTGCTTAGTCCGGCACCATTGACTTCGTTATCAAACCAGGCATATTGGAACCAGGTATCAGCATACCAGCCGCTTCTGTCATGTGCGTTTGCAAACCAGCTGCCATAGACACCTAATAAAAATCCATCGACAGAACCTTTGGAATCACGGTTGGCGAAACTGGCTGAAGTCGTCTGGCTGCCATTATGCCGAACAGCTGCTGTTCACCTTTATCATTGACTTCATTATAAAGATCAGTGCCCATGCGCAGTTTGTATAGATTGGCATTACCGTGGATCTGATCGTTGCTGAAATCCTGTTTCGTACGGGTATAGCTGTTTATGATCCAGATATTAGGGCCATCTTCCTGATTGTTTTGATGCTGCAGATGCGTTTCACGATCATAAAGGCGGAGATCGAACATAGAACCGGCTAAGGCCATGTTTCCCAGATATGAACCTGTTTCAGGACGATAGACAGGGGCAGTAGTAGGCGCATAGGATGTTAAGTACCAATTACTTTCAGTACCTTGATTGCCGCCTTTGACGAGTGAATATTCATATAAGCCACCGACCAGGGGATTAGACTTGATGAAATTACCATCAGAATTCCCGAGAACTTCAATGACCTTGATACCCTGAGCGGTCTGTGCGCCACTACCACCGATATTTTTAAAATTGATATAGGTTGTGCCTGAAGTGTCACCGCCGACGATCATTTTATCAGTTGCAGAATCGTCTTTGCCCAAGACGACATTCATATGCAGCTGGCCATTGTCGCCGCTGTAGTTTCCCGCCACATATAAATTTTTGAAATTTTCAGCCTTTTGAGCTTCGAGAAGTTCATTATCGTTGTTCCAGTCCAGATGACCAAATTTAATAACTGAATTATTCAGGGACAGATCAGTAACAAAGTTGCCTTCTGCTTCAGATCCCTGCCATAAATTTTTTGCAGAAGCGTTTTGGGTCATATTCCAGGTACTGTTATCCGTCAGAGCAAGATCAAGCCTGCTGCTTTTACCGGTACTGTCTATTGTATAATCTGTAAAAATAGCACCGTTCAGAACAGTGTTTTTAGAAGTATTGACAGTAATATTACTGGCAACAAGATCCGGATTAGTTGTCGTTTGACCGCCATAGGTAATATGTATCAAGTCTTTATTACTGGAATCATGAGCGGTTGCTGTACTGTTTACCAAGTTTAAAGTAGCGTCCTTGACTGCATCCGCGACATTGATAATGTCACTGTAATTAGTACCGCCAGGATTGCTGGCACGTTGATGCCCGTCAGTGGTTATTTCCTGGCCATGTGAACCTATCTGTATCAGGTGGCCGGTATAGACACCGTCACTGTCACTGGTGCTGGCAACTCCGTCATTAGTGATATCAGTATTTTCCAAATGGATTATTTGCTTACCGGCATCCATATTATTACCGGTCTTATCAGTGGAGTTGCCCAGAGCTGAAGAATATTTTACGGCTGTGGAGCTGGCGTGGATCTTACTACGTTCAAGCTGTCCATCGACAGCAAACATATTGAATCCAGCCCCATCTCCTGCTATTTTGATGCCATAAGCTTTTTCATGATCTACTTTTATATCTGCAGTACCATAGAGGTTGACCTCCGATGATCCGTATTTACTTCCCAGATGTTTTTCTGCAGCTTGATTTGTTGCAGCCAGAGTACCGATAACAATACCATGTTGATGATTGCGCCCGCTGGTTTCGATAGTAGTTTTGAAATTACTGCTTTGAGTACTGTTGATATCTATTCTGCCGCCGCCAATAGCGATAATACCGGATTCGTGATTGCCTCCTGTACGGATATCAAGCTCACCGCCCTCATAGCCAAGTACTTCTATCTGCCCGAAATTGCCTGTTTCCAGTGCCGTAGCTCCTGGTCTGCCGGCACCGTCATTTCTATTGAAGCTGCCTCCAAGAAAAGTTATTTTAGCCTGTTCGTTAATGTCTTTAGCAGGATCGCCGTTGGCTAAGAACATTCTGCCATTGCTGTAGCCGGTTCCGTCTATTTCCACTCGGTCAAAATTGATTCTCCCTGTCCCGTTGGCAACTACCATCCAGCGCTGACTGCTGCTTTAAATAAGGTTGACTGGTCATCGCTTTTACCATTGGAAAAAGTTATAGAAGCTCCATCCTGAGCGGCTACAATGCGGCTCTGACTTACTTTGACAGTTGTCGTGTCACCGGTTACATGTATTTCACCATTGTTGTAAGCAAAAAATGCTGATTCAGAATTTTTATAGTTTGTGGATTTGGAGGTAATAGAATTATCGGTACCGCTGAGGATTATTTTACTGCCGCTGCCGTTAGCAACAATTCCAGAATAACCTACTCCTGTAGAATAGGTATCGCCTAAACCGACCGTGGCATTTAAACTGCCATTAACAGTAAGCTGACCGCCGCTGCTGGCGGTGAGGGATTCGCTGCTGTTTACACCGTTGACGGTTGTTGCACCGGCGGTGACAGAAACCTGAGCGCCATTAGAAACTTTGATACTGTTGATAGTATCGGTATGTGTGATAGGATCATAAGTGTCTGTGCCATCTGCAGTGTATTTGCCGTCTGTAACAGGTACCGGCGCAGCCATTACGTTAGTTCCGTAAAAGGTGCAGTGCGCTGCAAGGAGCGCCAAAAGTATTGCTTGACGTTTCTTGTTGCTGTACATAATTGGGTCCTCCTTAAGAATAAAACAATAGAAGATAAAAATAATAAAATAATTATTGTAATAAAGAATTTTAAATCCTATAAGTTAAAATAATTATATTTTGTGAAAATGTACCGTGTCAAGCATTTATAGATTATATATCCATACAGTTTAATCGAGGAAAAGGAAATAATACTGTGTTTTTAGAAGAAAGCGCAGGGTATTACTCTGGGTAATTTGAAATTACAATAGCTGATAAAAAGTCGGCTGTATTTAAAATATTAAGAATAAAACTGAAAAATTAGAAATTAAAATGCAGACTAATATTAGTCTGCAAATGAATAAAATAAAGAAATATAAAAAACGCCGTTATCTAAATGATAACGGCGTTAAAATAGTGTTTTTAGTTGTTTCTTTTCCGGATCTCGGTAACAGAAATGCCTCCGATGCCCCAATTATCAGTATCGACTTCATCGATAACGACAACAGTAGTCTTTTTGTTTTTACCGAGCACGTCGTGCAGCAGATTGGTAGCACCTTCTATCAGGGCTTGTTTTTGCTCTGGTGTCACGTTGCCTTCACGGGTGATTTTAATATTTACGTAGGGCATAACAAAGACCTCCTTTTTTCTTTCAGTATAGCATGAAAGAATGAAAAACAACAGGAATTTTAAAGTGGGTGATATCATGAGTACGCTGTGTTTCCACGGTGCTTTTTACAAAATATACAGGCAGGGACCGAAAGAAAGGTTTTTTTGTAAAGTAAGGTAAAAAACGCTTGTCAAGGCCGGAGTGCTTGTGCTATTATAGCGGTGACCGTAAATGGCCGGGCAGTATCTTTGTGAGCTGTACCATAAGCCGCAGGTCTTAATTTAAAATCAGTCATTAATCGCTTGGATCAGTAATGACCGGGACGAGACGCAATAACAAGGCCTTTTTATAAGTATTTTTGCGCGCTCCCGGCGGGAGTGCGTTTTTTATTTTACTGCCTTGGTTATGCTCTCAAGCGAAGAAAGGGAGGGAACCATGAAAATAGGCATCATTGGGCTGGGTAAGGTTGGCAGTGCTTTTTTGAAAGCCTGTGCAGTAACTGCTGCTTTACAGGTAGTCAGCGTCAAAGCGGGTCGATCGCCGAAAAGTTGTGCGAGGCTGGCGGGCATGGGTGACTTTCAGATTACTTCAGTCGGGGCAGAGGTGCTGGCGGCTGCTGATGTAGTTTTGCTGGCAGTTCCGGACGGGCAGATCGCGGCAGCAGCTGAAACACTGGCTGCGGAAGTCGGTACTGCCGGGCGGAGGGATATTCTGTCAAAGAAGGTGTGCCTGCATTGCAGCGGTTCTTTGGGGTTGGACCCTTTGGCGGCGCTTTCTGCCTTGGGGATCCACTGCGGCAGTCTGCATCCATTGCAGAGCTTTGCCGGAGGCAGCGCCAGATTTAAAGATATCGGCATGGCTGTTGATGGTGATAATGAAGCACAGCAAGCTGCCTGTTATCTGGCCGAAGCGCTTCAGGCATATCCATTCAGAGTTCCTGAAGCGGAGCGCAGTGCCTATCATGCGGCTGCTTGTTTTTGTTCTAATTATCTTGTGACAATAACTGCGATAGCACAGCAACTGTTTGAACGCTGGACACCTGACAAGGCAAGGGCTTTGCAGTTTTTGCTGCCGCTGCTGGATGGGACTGTCAGTAATCTGCATCAGACTCCGTTGGCCCGCAAGGCATTGACCGGGCCGATTGCCCGCGGTGATGCAGGCACTGTAGCAGGACATCTGAAAATTCTGCCGGAGGAACTGCAGCTGGTTTATCGGGAACTGGCACTTCAGACTGTGCGTCTGGCGAGTGAAAACGGCAGTATCGATGAAGCGAAAGTAAAAAGTTTACAAGAACTATTGAAAGCTTGACAGTAAAGGAGTAAAACCATGAATAAAAAAGCAATAACCACATCGACTATCAAAGCAATGAAACAGCAGGGTGAACCGATAACGATGGTTACAGCATACGACGTTGCGATGGCCCGTAATGTTAATGAAGCCGGTGTTGAGATGATTCTGGTAGGTGATTCTGTTGGTAATGTGATGTTGGGTTACGGTTCTACTGTGCCCGTAACGATGGAAGAGATGCTTCATCACACCAAAGCAGTGATGCGCGCCTGCGGGACGGCACTGGTTGTCGCTGACATGCCTTTTATGAGTTATCAGGCCAGCATTGCTGACGGTCTTTATAATGCGGCCCGCTTTTTAAAGGAAACTGGCTGCACGGCAGTAAAACTGGAAGGCGGCAGTGAAATCTGTGAACTGGTACAAAAAATGGTTGCCGCAGGCATTCCCGTGGTCGGACACATTGGTCTGACGCCGCAGTCTGTCAATCAAATGGGCGGCTTTAAAGTGCAGGGTAAGGATGTAGCCGCAGCGCAGAAATTGCTGGATGATGCTAAAGCGTTAGAGGCAGCAGGAGCTTTTGCTATTGTGCTGGAATGTGTGCCGGCTGCTTTGGCTGCAAAGGTGACTGCTGAACTGAAAACAGCGGCAACTATTGGTATCGGCGCCGGAAATTCCTGTGATGGGCAGGTACTGGTCTGTAATGATCTGCTGGGATTTTCGGACGGGTTCTGTCCGAAATTTGCCAAAAAATACAGCGATCTGCATGGAAGTATTGTCAGCGCAGTGCAGCAATACATCAGGGAAGTTAAGGAGCGCAGTTTTCCTGCGCCGGAGCATACGTTTAAAATAGATGATGAAGTTTTAGAGAAATTATATTGAGAGGAAGCCTTAAAATGAAACTTTGCCAAACGACAGCAGATTTACAGGAAGAGGTAGCTTTAGCAAAGGCAGCGGGTAAAAGCATCGGTCTGGTACCGACTATGGGGCTCTGCATGAAGGGCATGGTTCACTCATTGCTGCCGCACGTAAAGAGAATGAGCTGGTGATAGTCAGTGTTTTTGTCAATCCGACACAGTTTGGGCCGGGGGAGGATCTGGAAGCCTATCCGCGCACTTTGGAAGCAGATTGTATATTGGCAGGGAAAATGGGGGCCGATATCGTTTTTGCCCCTGCGGCTAAAGAAATGTATCCCAGTGCCGATATGACCTCGGTAGAGGTAACAGGTGATATTACAAAGGTTTTATGCGGCCGCAGCCGTCCCATACATTTTCGTGGCGTGACTACTGTTGTCAGCAAGCTGTTCAATCTGGCACAGCCTGACAGGGCGTATTTTGGGCAGAAGGACGCGCAGCAGGTACAGGTTATCAAACGAATGGTCAAAGATCTGTTTTTTAACGTTCAGCTGCGGATTATGCCGATCGTACGTGAGGCTGACGGCTTGGCTAAAAGTTCGCGTAATACTTATTTGAGCCAGGAAGAACGCACAGCCGGTTTGATTTTATCAAAAAGCCTGCGTTATGCGGAAGAACTTTTTAAGCAGGGTGAGCGTGACAGCAGTAGAATTGCAGCTGAAACTGCCAAGCTGATCGGTTCAGAGCCGTTGAGTGAGATTGACTATGTAGAAATTTATGAGCTGCCCGATCTGAAACCTGTTGCAGGTGATATTACCGGTTCGTGCCTATTGGCAGTAGCAGTGCGTTTTGGGACTACGCGGCTGATCGATAATGTGATTTTGGAGGTTGAATAAATGCTTTTGAATATGTTTCATGGAAAAATCCACCGTGCTACGGTGACAGAAGCCTGTCTAGAATATATGGGCAGTATTACCATTGATTCCGAGCTGTTGGAACTTTCCGGCATCATGCCGGGCGAGCGGGTACAGATCGTTGATAATAATAATGGCAGCCGCCTGGAAACCTATGTTATTGCAGGGGAACGCGGCAGCGGTGTGATTTGCCTTAATGGCGCTGCGGCACGCAAGGTCGTAGTGGGTGATACAGTGATCATTATCGCTTATGCGCTGATGACGCCTGAAGAGGCGGCAGGTTTTGAACCAAAGGTAGTTATGGTAGATGAAAATAACCGCCCTGTTAATGTGCGCGGAACAGAAAAAGAACGCGAAATAGGTTAATAAAAAACCTCCGTAAGCATTTGCTTGCGGAGGTTTTTGTTATGTTAGACGTGAAAAACAGCAGTACTGCCACGCTGGCCGGGGATTACTTCCAATCGGGCTGAAATGCGTTCGCGCAGCTCGCTGACGTGGGAAATGATTCCTACCAGACGCCCGCCTTTCTGCAGATCGGTAAGCGTGCGGATAGCCATATCCAGGGCTTCGGAGTCAAGCGTGCCAAAACCTTCATCGACCAGAATGGTATCAAGGCGGATACCTCCCGCATAGGCCTGTACTACATCGGAAAGCCCTAAGGCCAGCGAGAGTGAAGCCAGAAACAGTTCTCCGCCGCTAAGTGTTTTGACAGGACGGGCAACGCCTGTAAAGCTGTCGGTAACTTCAATGTTTAAACCGTTTTCCCTTCTGGCATCCAGAACATCACCGGTACGTGATAAACTGTAACGTCCACGGCTCATAGAGGTTAAACGTAGATTGGCGGCCTGCAGTACGTCGTCTAAAATAGCCTGCAAAACAAATGCGGAAAAGGTAAGTCGTGAGGGATTATTGCCTCTTGCGGTTTCTGCCAGAGAGGCCGCTGTTTGATAGGCATCCTGTAAAGTGCCCATCTTTTTTTCCAATTCCTGCAGCTGGAGCTGTGCTTTTTGCAGATCAGAAAGCTCTTTGGCGGTTACTGCCGTTTGAGCTGTCAGTTGACGGTAGAGAGCGTCTGCCTGCTGTTCCGCTGCTTTGCAGGCACTGAGTTCTGGCTCGGTCTTACCGTTGACGGCATTTTGAGCGCGTTGCAGGCGGTCTGTTGCTGCGGCCAGATTTTGTTCATAGGCGGTGATGGTCTGCTGCAGTTGTTTTCGCGTACTTTCAGTACGCAAAGCGGCAAGAAAGGCTGTCTGTGATTCAAAGTCTGAAGCGTCCAGGCGTTCTTTAAAATGTTCGCGCAGAGCGCTGAATTCTTTGGCAGCATTTACAGAAGCCGCCTGGTTTGCTTTCAGAGTAGCTTCGCAGCCTGCCAGATGCAGCTGAGCCTGCTGATAGCTTTGCTGCAGCAGCTGTAAGCTCTGGACCTGTCTGGTAATCGTCTGTGTTTTCAACTGCAGCTCAGATTTCTGGGCCGCAGTTATTGTAGCCGGGTGCGGATGCTGCAAAGCTCCGCAGACAGGACACGGTTCATTGTCAACGAGAGCCGCGGCCAAACGTTCTAATTCAGAAGTGACTCCGGATAATTTAGCGGCTTCGCTGTGGAGCTGCAGGATCCGCTGGTTCAAAAGCTCCAGCGCTTTATCCAGGTTCGCAGTATCCTTGAGACTTTGACCGTCAAGCTGTTGTAATTGTTCTGAAAGCTTTTGTGCAGTTCCTGCAGCTTTGCTTGCGCCGCTGCTGTTGCCTGCTGAGCGCTTTGTTCGGCTGACAGACATTCCTGGTTGTGTTTATGTGCGCGCAGGGTAGAGTTGTAAATTTCTTCCAGCAGTGCGGCTTTATCAGCCTGTGCTGCTTCAGTTTTTGCAGTTTCAACAGCGCTGCGCTGTTCTGTCAAAGTTAAGAAAGCCGTTCGTGCTGCAGTTGCTTCCGCAAAAGCATTATGCAGCTCCTGAGCCTGCTGCAATTGCAGTTTTGCTGCTGCAAGCTGTGCGGAAGCAGTCTGCAGTGCAGCCGTTTCTTCCTTTTGCCGCTGCAGAAATATTTGTATGTCAGCAAGAAGCTGGTCGTTGTTTTCACATTCGGTGCTGTTCAAAATAAACTGTTGTTGTTGTTTAAGTGCTTTATAATCGTTGTCGATAGCAGTGCTGTGTTCTGCCAGCAGTGCTTCGATACGCCGGTACAGCTCGGTTTTGAAGATCGTTTCTAGAATAGACTTGCGATCTTTCGATTCGGCGATCAGAAACCGTCGGAATTCTCCCTGGGGCAACAAAACTATTTGACGGAACTGTTCCGCTTTAAACCCGATAAGTTCTGTAATTTTTTTCGTCACTTCGTCACTTTTTGCGGCCAGCGGTTCCTTGCTGCCGTCAGTAAGGATTTTAAAAAGGGCGGCTGCTGCCGGTACCTTTCGAGTGCCCTCGCCGCGTTGCTTTTTTAATTCCTGCTCGGGAGCTCTCAGTACCTGATAGATATATTCCCCGCTTTTAAAGGTAAATTCTACTTCGGTTTTTTGTTCGGCGGGAGCGTAGTCGCTGCGCAGGTTTTTACTTTCGCGCAGATCGCCGCTGGCGCTGCCGTATAAAGCGAAGCTGATCGCATCTAAAATAGTAGTTTTACCGGAACCGGTCGGTCCGTGGATCAGGAAAAAGTTTTTATCTCCTAAAAGAGTGAAGTCAATAATTTGCTCACCGGCGTAAGCACCAAAGGCCCGCATGGTAAGTTGTAATGGTTTCATGGTCAGGCCTGCCTTTCTGTCTGCACTTCGCTGTTAATAATGTCCGATAAAAGGGATTTTTCACTGTCAGTGAGCTGACGATTGTTGACTTGTGTAAAAAAAGCTTCAAAAAGCTCGGCAGTACCAAGCTTTTTATGATTTACTGCGGCAGTGTCCGCATCGTTGCCACTGTGCAGCCGTGCGTATTCTAAATGCAGGATATTGGGGTAGACCTGTTCCAGCCGGTATTTGGCGTCCAGTATCGGCTGTTCGTCAGTCAGGGTTACCTGCAGATAACAATCATACAATTCCGGCTGCGGCTTGCTGACTAATTCAGAAAAACTGCCGCGCAGACAGGCCAGTTCCCGGCGAGGCTTGAGCTGTACTGTTTCAACAGTAATACTGCCGTCTGCGGCCATATCTACAATATGTACGCCCTTGGACTGCTGGACTTCATTAAAAGAATATTTGAGCAGGGAACCGCTGTAACGTACCTTGCTGCTGCCGTTCTGGCAGGCGTGCAGATGTCCTAAAGCCGCATAATTAAACGGGGCAAAGCAGTCGATGCCTACGGTGGTTGCTCCGCCGATAGCCAAAGGGCGTTCGCTGTCCGGAGATTCCTGCGCTCCTGTCAGAAAGACATGCGCCAGCGCAACCTTACGCGCTGTATCAGGGATCTGTCTTAACTGGTTGCTTATCTGCCAGCGAACAACATCTTCGTGTGTTTTTAAAGGCTGCCGGAGCAGTTCGGACGCTGCCAGGGGCTCGCCATAAGTCAGCGGTGCAAAATAAACTGGCCCGTAGGTATCATATAATACAACGGGCTGGGTAGAAGGGCTGACTGGCCCGGTGATATAAAGCTTGTTCTGAGATAACAGGCTTTGACCGAAGCCGAGACGGTCGGCATTATCGTGATTGCCGGCGATCATAATGACATTTTTGCCGGCCTCCTGGACTAAACGGCGCAGAACCTCGTCCAGCAGGGTCACTGCCTGTGTCGGCGGTACGGCGCGGTCATAAATGTCGCCGGCGATCAGGACGGCGTCAACATTACTTTCTTTGACCAGGGCGATTAATTCTTCCAGTACTATAGCCTGATCGTCGGTCATATGTAAGCCGTGAAAAATACGGCCCAGGTGCCAGTCGGAAGTATGTAAAAAACGCATGGTTCCTCCTTTATTACTTACGATAAAGCTGCATGATTTCGTGAAATTTTGCTAATCCGCATTCGATACCGTGATCGTGCAGCTTTAAAAGCTGCTGCGGTTTCTGGTCCAGTCTGCCGATCTTTAAAGGTACGGTTGGACGGATGATAACGGCCTTGCCGTCCTGTTCCAGTTGTTCGGCAAAAGCAAGCTGGTCATTATATAGGTCAGGACGTCTGGCCATGGTTTCCCATAATTTAGGATAGTGTTTATAGACGAGGCGCAGCAGATATTGCGGTACCGGGTGTTTTTTACGGTAACCGGCATTACGGGTAAGTACGATAACGAATTTCTGATAACCATCAGCAATGGATTTGCTGATAGGTATGGGCTCTACTATAGCTCCGTCTAATAATTTATGGCCGCCGATGGTGACGACAGGAGCAAAAAAGGGCAATGAAGCGGATGCGCGCAGCGGCAGAAAATCTTTATCCATATCGCCCTGGGTATACCAGACAGGCTTGCCTGTGATAACATCGGTCGTGCCGACATAAAGCTGTCCGGGATATTTACTAAAGGCTTCATAGTCAAAAGGCAGCAGATTCTGCGGCAGTTCTTTGAGAATGAAGTCAAAACCAAAAAGTGAACGGGTCCTGAGCCAGTTGCTCAGGCTGCAGTAACGTTTATCACCAACATAATTTTGAATGACACGTCTGGTACGCAGCGGCTGCTGTGACATATAGGAAACAATATTGCAGGCACCTGCAGAAACGCCGACAATATGCGGGAAAATAAGTTCTTTCTGCATGAATGCTTCAAAAACTCCGGCGGAAAACATGCCCCGCATACCGCCGCCTTCCAAAACCAGGCTGATACCGCTTACTATCATACATGACACCTCGTAATCAATGATATAAATATTATACACCATTTGTAATGCCAGCGGGAATTTGGGTGGCAGGAAATTGTCTGCCGGCGGCTGATATGTTATGATGAAGTAAATAATGATGCAAGGAAGGTGCGAGCATGAAAAAAGTTGTTGTAATGACTACAGGCGGTACTATTGCCATGAAATATGATCCTGTGACGCAGGGCCTGATCCCGGCTGTCAGTGGTGATGATTTGATCGAAGCCGTCCCGGCACTGCGGGAGATTGCCGAAGTGGAGGTAGTTGAATTTTCCAATGTGCCCAGCGGTCACATAACACCGCAGATGATGTTTGATTTGGCAAAAATGGCTGATCGGTATGCAGAGCGGGAAGACGTCAGCGGCATTGTTGTGACCCACGGGACAGATACACTGGAAGAAACAGCTTATATGTTAGGTTTGGCAGTAAAAACGAATAAGCCTGTCTGTCTTACAGGAGCCATGCGCGGCGCTTCAGAAACAGGACCGGACGGACCGGCAAATATCCTGGCGGCAGTAATGGTCGCTGCCAGCGATAAAGCCTTGGGCAAAGGCGCATTACTTATTTTTAACGATGAGATACATGCTGCTGCAGAAGTTACCAAAACGCATACTACGTCCTGTGCTACATTTCATTCGCCGGGCTGGGGTCCTATAGGGCATATTTATTTTGACAGAGTGGTTTTTCGACGTCAGCCGCTGAATCTTGAAAAAATCTGTCCGGCAGTGCTGGCAGAAGATGTCTGTTTGCTGAAAACCTATGCGGGGATGGATGCGTATTTATTTAAAATGCTGGCGGAAAAGCCGGTACAGGGATTGGTAGTTGAAGCTTTAGGCTGCGGGAATGTGCCGCCGGCAGTTAAGGAAGGTATCGAATATGTGCGGAGCAGGGATATTCCTGTAGTTTTGGCTTCACGTGTTCATACGGGGCGTGTAGTTCCGGCGTACAGTTATTTTGGCAGCGCCAGGTCAATGGAAGCAAGTAAGATCATTCTGGGCGGGGAATTAACAGGACAGAAAGCCAGAATAAAGCTGATGCTGGCTTTGGGACTGACGAAGGAAAATGAGGAACTGCGCAGATTTTTTGATAACTGAGCGGAATTTGCAGTTAAATGGAAAACGATAACTAATAATTAAAAAACTTTGCGTTTATGCTTAAAATTGGTGTAAACGCAAAGTTCTTTGTTTTTTTGGAACAGAAATTTGTGATGTGGGGGGGTACATGTTATAATAATCGTACTTGAAAAGTAGAAAGAGAGGGTGCAGAGATGAAGGAGCAACATGATATTTTGACGGGTATGCTGAATTGTACCGAGGCTGCATCAATTTTGTTAGCAATGACGACATCACTGGCCGATGAAAATGCTTTAAAAGAGTTGTTACAGAAACAAGGTTACAAATTTGCTGTTACGGAACTTGGCGGCGATGCATCTAAAAGCGAATTTAGAGAAAAAATGACACGGTCAATTATTGGAGCCTGTCTCAACTGTAGTGTTATTTCAAAAACTGCGCAGGAGATACATGCGGTATTACATGCAGCAGCTGATGCAAAATCTGGTTATTCCCAGAACCTGCTTCAGGCCAATATTTCGTGTAAGGTTGCGATTGTAAGAGGAAATGGATGGATTGCCGTAACTTTTTATGGAGATTCAGCGGCGCATTATATCACTAATCATAAACGCATGGGTTTTGGCATTATGCATATATAGAAAAGTTTGAAAATATTTAACAAATAATTGACAAATCGATTTTTTGTGTTATTATAAAAGCGTAGAGAATATGAGAGCTTTACCAAGAGAGTATTTGAGAGTTTTCAAAATAGTTTATTACAACTGCATAGTGGTGACGGAGTGATAGTGATTCTATTACTTCGTCTTTTTATTTTTAAGCATGTTTCAATGACGGACAAGGCACCGGTAAAAACCGGTTAGGATAAAGTCTTGTGAGTGTGCGAGTGTTTGGCATTAATTTTCCTGATTGGCAATTGCAAAGTGGTGAAAGAGAGATGGAGATGATTCTGTTTCTCTATTTTTTTTACCATAATTTGGTTATCCGGAAACCGACAGTTGATACGCCAGGAAAGAAAAGTTTGAAAGGGGTTTGAAGCAATGAATGTTTATGCGTATGCAGGATTTTCTTACTTGTTCACTGCGGCTATTTCGTTGTTTATGATTGGCGTAGTGGTATTGCTCAATAAATTGATGGGCAATAATAATTCTAATGGAGAAGGGATGGAATAACGATGGAAATGAGTCTGGTCGCAACATTGTTTCCTGGTATTGCCAGTTTATTTGTGCAAGATCCTGTAATCGCCTGTGCGCGTATTTTTATGATAATTTTCGGTTTTATTCTGGCTTATCTGGGCTTTAAGAGAACCTTAGAGCCTTTGATCATGGTACCGATGGGTGTTGGTATGATTTGTATCAACTGCGGCGTACTTTTTTTAGACGGCGGTAAGCTTGGCACTTTGTTTTTGGATCCGCTCGTTTCAGAACCGGGCGCATTGATGAATATCATGCAGATCAATTTTTTGCAGCCGATCTATAATTTGACCTTCAGCAACAGTCTGGTAGCCTGTCTGGTTTTTATGGGCATTGGGGCTATGTGTGAAATTGGTTTTATTTTGGCTAATCCGTGGACTTCCATCATTATTGCTATTTTTGCCGAAGCAGGTACATTTGTTACGCTTATTCTGGGTGTGAATCTTGGATTGACTCCACCGGAAGCTGCTGCTGTAGCTTCGATCGGCGGTGCTGATGGGCCGATGGTTCTGTTTACTTCCTTGATGCTGGCTCCGGAACTGTTCGTCCCGATTTCCGTTATTGCTTATCTTTATTTAAGCCTGACTTATGCAGGCTATCCGACATTAGTAAAAATGCTGGTGCCTAAAAAATATCGTGGTATCGATATCATTTTTGATGCTCCTGAAATTCCGAAAACCAAAAAATTTATTTTTATTTTAGTATGCTGTGCTTTGTTATGTATTTTACTGCCGATGGCGGCGCCGTTGATCATGTCCTTCTTCCTGGGTATGACGATCAAAGAAGCTGAAATCGTTCCGTATCAGGATCTGCTGGAAAACGTTATCCTTTATGCTGCTACTTTGATGCTGGGTCTTTTGCTTGGCACTTTATGCGAAGCCTCTACCCTGCTTAATCCCAAAGTTGCACCGCTGATCATTCTTGGTGTGGTAGCTTTGGCAGTATCAGGTGCTGTTGGTGTTTTAGGCGGCTGGATAGTTTACAAATTCAAAAAAGGAAATTTCAATCCTGTTGTTGGTATTGCCGGTATTTCCTGTGTGCCGACTACTGCTAAAATCGCTCAGCATATAGCTGAAGATGAAGATCCGTTCGCCGTAATAATGCCGGTGGCAATGGGGGCTAATATCGGCGGCGTTATCGTCTCGGCAATTGCCTGCGGCGTCTTCATTTCGACGATCCACCTGGTTAAGTAAAATTTGAGACGGGGCAATAAAGATGGTAGAAATAAAGAAGATACTGCACAATAAAATATATTATTATGAGCAGTTGGATTCTACTAATCTGAAAGCGCTGGAGCTTGCAAAGCAGGGGGCAGCAGAAGGTACAATTGTTATTGCCGCAAGGCAGACTGCCGGACGAGGACGAATGCGGCGGAAATGGGAATCACCGGAGGGGAAGGGATTGTGGTTTTCCATGATCCTCAGACCAACGATAGCTGCCGAATACTGTGCCCAAATAACGCTGCTGGCAGCCGTTGCTGCGGTGAAAGCTTTGCAGGTGCTAACTGATAAAAAATTTTCTATAAAATGGCCCAACGATATCATGCTGGACGGTAAAAAAGTCTGTGGTATTTTAGCAGAAATGGCACTGACTGCTGATGGCAGTATCGAGTACGCCGTTGTTGGCATTGGTATCAACATAAATATGTCTTCTGAAGATTTCGGAGCCCAGCTAGAAGCTACAGCCACTTCTCTTTATCTGGCAACGGGCATCGAATACGAGCATGAACAGGTCCTCAAGGCGTTTCTGGATGAATTCGATCTGCTTTACTCTCACTGGCACTGCTGCGGTTTTGCTTTGATTAGGCAGGACTGGCTGGACTACAGCTGTACACTGGGTCATAAGGTTACAGTAAGGGATAATGATACAGAGATTTATTCCGGAGTGGCGGAAGACATGGATGATTATGGGAGTTTGCTTGTACGAAATGCTGCGGGAAAAATCGAAAGCTTCGATTTTGGTGAAATAAGCATCCGTAGCTGCTGAGGTTGCAGTAAAGGGAGGGACTGAGAGATGGAAGCGTTTTTACAGGGTGAAAGTGTTAAAAGCGTAGGCGTAGCGGCAATGCTGCTGGCGCTAACACGTACGCTGAAGGACGAGGAAACGGCTAAAAGAGCGCTGACTGAAGTTGGTCATAAATTTGTAGTGACAGAGGTCGGCGGCAAAACTTCTTATGATGATTTTCACGAAAAGGTGAACAGGGCCGTAATTGGGGCCAGTCTCAATTCTGGAATCATTGAAAAGACGGCTAATGATATTCACGCTTTGATTCACGCTACGGAAGAAGCTAAAAAAGGTATTTTAGTCAGCGTTTCTTCTAGTGCCAGTCTGGCGCTGAAAATAGCGGTTGTACGTGATGATGGCTGGCTGGCGGTGGCATTGTTCGGTAAATCGGCACTGCATTATATGACTAATCATGAGCGGGCCGGTTTGGGAGTTATGCATATATAGATCCGGGTGAAAGTAAATAGTGGTGAATGAGAGAATGAAGGCGCAGTTTGCAGCTGTGCTTTGTTCTCTCTTTTTTTATCCGGGTTCGGTATATATGAAGCAGTTTTGTAATAAGAAAGGAGAGAATGTAATGGAGCTTAAAGGTATTACGCGTGAGTGGGACTCTTTAAAGAAAGATGCTGCGGCAAGAGCTGCCTCAGCTGCCCCTTACGTCAAAGAAGGAAAAATCGTTGATGCCAAAGATGCAGTCGCTTTACTGGAGGCTGTTATCAAACCCGGCGATAAGGTCAACATCGAGGGCAACAACCAGAAACAGGCCGATTTTCTGGCGAAAACACTCTGCCAGGTAGATCCTGGTAAGGTGCATGATCTGCACATGGTACAGTCTGTTTTGACCTTGCCTGAACATCTGGATGTTTTTGAAAAAGGTATCGCTAAAAAGCTGGATATGTCCTTTTCCGGACCGCAGGCAGGCCGAATTGCCGAATTTTTAAAAGAAGGCAAATTGGAGCTGGGCGCTATCCATACTTATTTAGAGCTGTATGGACGTTATTTTGTTGATTTGACTCCTCGTGTTGCATTGATTGCGGCAACGAAGGCTGATCGCCATGGCAATCTGTTTACCGGTTTTAGCACTGAGGATACTCCGGCGATCGTAGAAGCGACTAAATTCCGTCAGGGTATCGTTATTGCGCAGGTTAACGAGATCGTAGATGAGCTGCCGCGCGTTGATATCCCCGGTGATTGGGTCGATTATGTTATTCAATCTCCGAAACCGTTTTACATCGAACCGCTCTTTACACGTGATCCGGCACTGATTACTGATGCTCAGGTTTTAAAGGGCATGATGGCGATCAAAGGTATCTATGGCGAGTATGGTATTAAAAGCCTGAACCATGGTATCGGTTTTGATACGGCTGCAATCGAGCTGCTGTTACCGACTTATGGTGAGGAGCTGGGATTGAAAGGCAAGATCTGCACCAACTTTATTTTGAATCCGCATCCTTCGATGATCCCGGCTATTGAAAGCGGTTGGGTCGAATCGATCCACTGCTTCGGCGGTGAATTGGGCATGGATGAGTATGTAGCTGCCCGCAGTGATATTTTCTTTGTCGGGCCGGATGGTTCAATGCGTTCAAACCGTGCTTTTTCTCAGACGGCAGGACATTATGCTATTGATATGTTTATCGGCGGCACACTGCAGATCGATCCTTATGGCAACAGTTCTACAGCTACGGCTAACCGTGTGGCAGGCTTCGGCGGCGCTCCGAATATGGGCTGCGACCCGAAAGGCCGTCGTCATTCTTCTGAAGCATGGCTTAAATGCGGTGAAGAATATGGCGTTAAAGAAGCAATGTGGGGACCTGTACACCGCGGCAAACGCCTGGTCGTACAATTGGCCGAAACCTTCCGTGAAAAACTGGCGCCTGGCTTCGTAGAGGAACTGGATGCTTTTGCTTTGGCTAAAAACGCTAATCTGCCGATTGAACCGGTTATGATCTACGGCGATGACCTGACTCATATCATTACCGAGGAAGGTATCGCATACCTGCATAAATGCAGAAATATGGAAGAACGTACTGCCGCTATCCGCGGTATCGCAGGCTTTACCGAAGTCGGTATGAAGGCTGATCCGAAAGAGACCCTGCGTCTGCGTGATCTTGGTGTGATCAAGACTGCCGATGATCTTGGTATTGATATGAGCAGAGCTAACCGTTCCATGCTGGCGGCTAAAAACGTACATGACCTGGTCGTTTGGTCTAAAGGTCTGTATAATCCGCCTGCTAAATTCAGAAACTGGTAAGAGGAGGAGATTAACGTGGCATTACAGGTTTTGGAATTTGAATTTAAATCTGCTGCAACACAGGAAATCGCTAAGGAATGGTCGCATCTTGGTGTAACCGGTTCCGGCGATTTGGAAGTACTTATGGAAAAGAAAGCTTTGAACGGCGGCGTTAAAGCCAAAGTAGTTACTCCTGTTAAAGGCTTTGATGCGGTTTGGGAAAAAATGCTCGGAAAATTTGTAACTGATACAGGTGTTGGCAATGTAAGTATCGAGATCAACGATGATAACGCCACCCCGATCGTTGTTTATATGAGATTACGCCAGGCACTGGCAGAAGCTACTGCAAAGGAGGCTGAATAATTATGAAAAACTGGACTGAACTTGAAAACAGCAGCTTCTTTGACGCTAATGCCCGTGAACGTGCTTTGGGCATGGTCTACAAAGGAACCTTTACGGAGTTTTTAAATCCGCTGGATCGTTATTGCAGCCCGCATCTGCCGGTACTTGGGACTGCTGTGGAATTTGATGACGGTACTGTCTGCGGCGTTGGTTTGCTGGGCAAGCATCCTGTTTTTGTAGTATCAATGGAAGGGAAATTTATTGGCGGCGCTATTGGCGAGGTCAATGGCGGTAAAATGGTCGCAACTATTCGCCTGGCATTGAAGGCGGCTGCTGACATTAAAGCTAAATACCCTGAAGAATATGCTGCAAGACGTCCGCTGGTCGCGGTTTCTTTTGAAACCGGCGGCGTACGTCTGCACGAAGCCAATGCCGGACTTCTGGCCCATGCCGAAGTAATGGATGCCTTCCAGGACTGCCGCGGTATCGTTCCGGTAGTAGCGGTAGTTGGCAGTAAAGTCGGCTGCTTTGGCGGTATGGGCTTTGTAGCTGCAGCTACCGACGTCATTGTGATGAATGAAGAAGGGCGTATCGGCCTGACTGGTCCGGAAGTAATCGAACAGGAAATGGGCAAAGACGAATTTGACGCTTCCAACAAGGCTTTGGTTTACCGGACAACCGGTGCCAAACATAAATATATCATTCAGGATTGCAACTATCTTGTTGAAGATAAAATCGGTGAATTCCATAAAACTCTGGCTGAAGTGGCTGAGATACCAATGGCTGAGATCGAAAAAATGCGCCGTATCGGTTCTCTGAAGCTGGTACAGGAACAGCAGGAGCTGGTGAAGCTTGTTGGAGATATGCAGCCGAAGGATTCGATGGATCTGTGGAAATATTTCGGTAATGAAGATCCGGCAGCTTTGCCTGAGATGACGACAGCGGAATTCCTTAAAGTAGTAAAACGCAGAGTACGCAGTTAAGGAAAAGGAGGAATATGAATATGGAAGAATTGGACAACACTATGATAGGTCGCGGACGCGATGCTATTGATATGATCATCGATAAAGATTCCTTCCAGGAAAATATCATTGACGGTTACAGCTTCGATCCTGATTATGGCCCCGGGTCTGTTGTCGGTACTGCTAAGCTGAACGGCAAACCGACTACGATCATCGCTAATGATGCGATGGCGTTTAACGACAGATTTCCTGTTGTTTTCGGCGGTGTCATCGGACTTGAGGAAGGTTATAAGATGGCAACGGCAGTTTATCGGACTATGGAAGCCGATAAGGATAAACCGCTGCCTGAGAAACGCGCTATCGTTTTGATAGTTGATACTCCTGGTAACGGTCCCGGCAAAATGGAAGAAATCGCCGGTATGAATAAATCCACAGGCGGTTATCAGCTGGCTTTAGCCGAAGCACGCAAAGCAGGACATCCAATCGTGGCCATGGTCATTGGCCGCGCAATTTCCGGAGCTTTCCTGTGCCATGGTTTACAGGCCGACCATATTCTGGCCCTTTCCAAAGATTTCGGCACCATGATCCATGTTATGCCGCTGACCTCCATTGCCAGGATCACGAAAATGGATATCGAACGGTTGGAAGAGCTTTCTACCAGCAATCCTGTTTTTGCAGCCGGTGTAGATTTCTTTTACAAACTGGGCGGCGTACAGGAAATTGTCAATCAGGTAGAAGATATGCGGGAAGTAATTATCCGGCATATCGATGAGGTTGCTAAATTAAAGGCTGAAGGGAAAGGCGAACTGCTCGGTCCCTGGGGCAGAGGTATTCTGGGCAATGAGCGGGGCGGACGGACCCATAGAATGGAAGCTATTGCCAAGGTCAATGCAGAATTTACTGCAGTTGCCGATAAATATATCAACGCGTAAGGAGATTGCAGATGAACAGCTTGCTTCAGGAAATAAGCCTGCTGGTCGAAGATTTCGGTTCTGCTCCCAAACTGGAGGAGATGCCGAAGCGTACTTTGGCGGATAAAGGCATTGCCGGGCCGACGGCGGCTCATGTTATTGAAGATGTTCATACGCCTTTGAATCTTGCTTATCTTACCTTTACAACGGGAACATCGGCTTTTCAAAATATCGTCGGAGTTACCTATGCTGAATTGCCGGCACGCATCAGAGCTTCGGTCAGGATCTTAGAGCGCGCTGGAGTAAAGCACGGCGATAAGCTGCTTGTTACTTATCCGCCGCTGGTAAATGTTTTTTCAGGGCAGGCTTTAAAAGATTTTGGTTTGGAATGGTCGTTTTTAGTGCGCTCCAGCCGTGATGCCTTTCTGGCAGCGCTGTATAAAGAGAGGCCTGCAGCTGTGGTGGGTGAGTCTGCGTTTTTACGGGCGGCACTGACAGATGCTAAAAATATGGGCGTTGCTGAAGATCTGCCTAAAGGAGTAAAGCTGTTGACTGCCGGTACGCCTCTGGATCTGGAGTTGCTGCCGGTGGCGCAGGAACTTCTGCAGGCGGAAGTACATGATTTATACGGCTGTCAGGAAATAGGCTGGCTGGCTATGGACGGTATCCCTGTCAGGGACGATATCGAACTGACACCGGCGGCCATCAGGGGCGGACAGCAATATTATGAGCTGATAGCAGGCGGCCTGCCGATGGGTGACAGTTTTCCGTGTTCAGAGTCGGGACATGTCTGTAATAAGGCCGGTAAGATCATTACTTACCGCCGGGAACGGACTTATCCGGAGTATGAAGTGATCGTAAAAGCTACTACTCTGGCCTCAGCCGTTACCTTAAACAGGGTGGCCCGCAGTATTTTGAGGATTAAAGGGCGGATCGTCAAGGTCAGTCCTGAAGTACAGGTCAATGCCGAACAAACAATATTGGAACTGCGGGGCGATCCTATATCAGGAATTGAAATACCTTCTGTTACAATCACCGGGCCGGTACAGACGGAATTTTTCGACACTATGGTCCAGGCGCAGCTTGATTATCAGCAGAACAGTAAGGCGGATCCCGTATGGACAAAACGCAGTTAAAAAGGCATGACCTGGTTTATCCGAGCAGTATCGGCAGGGCAAGGCTGAAACAAGTGTTTTTAAACGAGCTGACAGGGGAAAAGGCATTTTTAGCGGCGGATATTTTCCGCGCTGACAGCGTTATTCCCGGAATAGTCAGACGTGCGGAAGTACTTTCGGCAGACGTGATACCGTTGGGCTTTGTGCATCCGCAGCTATGTGAGGGACGGCGTTTACGCCTGACAGCAGAGCTGGAGGTAGGCGAAGCAGTTAAATTGAAACGGCCTTATGAGCTTGCGGCAGCTGAATTTAAAGTATTTACGAATTGTCTGGCAGCGGCGCAGGCGGCATGCAGCTATGCGGCAGAGAGGCGGCTGAAACTGGGAATTTTAGGTTCGGCCGGGTTGGAAATAGCTACCGGTTTACCTTTTACCAACAGCGAATCTGATCTTGATCTGTTGATAACGGGATTGTCTTTGCAGCAGCTGCAGGAGGTATATACAGAACTGCAGGCCATTGGAAAGAAGTTTCAGGTAGACATTGATCTGGAAACGGAGCTTATTAATGGCTATGGTATTAAGGCGGCTGAATTATTTCAGCCGACACAGACAGTTTTAGGCAAGAGTTTACAGGATGTACAAATATTAAAGAAAAAGACAGTTGTGGAAATACTGTCACAGGAGGCATAAATCATGGAAATTAAATCTCGCGTACCCGGTAAAATCGTTCGCTTTGAAAAACAAGTAGGCGACAGCGTTGAGGTAAAAGACGTACTGATAGTAATGGAAGCAATGAAAATGAAACAGCTGGTACCTTCCCCGGTAGCCGGAGTAGTCAAAGAATATAAAGTGCAGCCCGGCGACCGCGTAAGTGCCGGTCAGGTCATTGCCGTAGTCGAATAAGAGCAGACTAAAATTTAAGGAGATGTCGAATCATGGAAATTAAATCCCGCGTACCCGGTAAAATCGTTCGCTTTGAAAAACAAGTAGGCGACAGCGTTGAAGTAAAAGACGTACTGATAGTAATGGAAGCAATGAAAATGAAACAGCTGGTACCTTCCCCGGTAGCCGGAGTAGTCAAAGAATATAAAGTGCAGCCCGGCGACCGTGTCAGTGCCGGTCAGGTTATTGCCGTAGTTGAATAAGTAAATTTTTACCGTTGCCTTTAGTTGTTTCGCTCCCCTTGAGTGGGGAGCGATAATAAAAAATTGTACTAAGGTGGTGTAATCTCATGATTATTTATGGTGTTGCGTTATTAGCATTTTGTTTTTTAACAGGTAATTACATTGGCGATATTTTAGGCGCGCTTCTGGGTGTTAAAGCTAATGTCGGCGGGGTTGGTTTTGCTATGCTGTTGCTGATTATTCTTACCAATAAAGGTATAGATGCAGGCTGGCTTGATAAAAAAGGGCAGGAAGGTATTGCTTTCTGGAGCGCCATGTATATTCCCATCGTTGTGGCTATGAGTTCCATTCAGGACGTTGTCGCCGCTTTATCCGGCGGAACGATCGCTGTATTGGGCGGAGTACTGGGCGTAGCCCTCGGCTTTGTCTTTATTCCTATTTTAAGAAAATTTGGTGCATAGTCATAAAAAGAATGGGAGGCGTTTTATATGGATTTCGCAGCAATGTTCATTAAACTTATTACTAAAAACGGATTAGTTGCGGCTTTTATTATCATCGGTATCACTACCTGGATTGCCTATAAAATCGGCGGTTTGACCAAGGGACGTATCCATGGCTCCGCAATTGCGATCTTCTTCGGTCTGATTCTGGCATATATCGGCGGTGTAGTCGGCGGCGGTCATAAAGGTTTGGCGAGCATTCCGATGTTTGCCGGCGTTGGTGTTATGGGCGGAGCTATGTTCCGTGATTTTGCCATCGTTTCCACTGCTTTTGGCGCTGACCTGCGTGAAATCAAAAAAGTTGGTCTTGTAGGTGTACTTTCGCTTATTTTTGGCTTATTGACTTCCTGGGTAGCAGGTGTGGGTGTGGCTTATGCCATGGGCTATACTGATTCTGTAAGTCTGGTAACCATCGGCGCCGGTGTGGCAACCTTTGTTGTAGGACCTGTAACAGGGGCTTCACTGGGCGCGTCTTCTGAGGTTATAGCCATCAGCATCGCAGCCGGCGTTGTTAAATCTGTTCTGGTTATGATTCTGACTCCATTTGTTGCTAAATTTGTCGGACTTGATAATCCTCAGTCCGCCATGATCTATGGCGGTTTGATGGGTACTACTTCCGGTACGGCTGCTGGTATGGCCGCAGTCGATCCCAAACTGGTTCCGTATGCGGCAATGACAGCTACATTCTATACCGGTTCCGGCTGTCTGGTATTTCCGTCAATTCTGTATTTTGCAACAAAAGCTATTTTTGGTTAAGTAATGATCCCGGCAGAAAGCAGGTGCAGCGATGTATGATCACCAAGCTAAAAAATTAAATGAGCAAGATACGTTTAAAGAAATAGTAGTCGAGATATCAGCCCGCCAGCTTTCTGCTAAATCTGAAACTTTACGGCAAATGAGTATGTTTTTGACGCAGGCGGTTTTTATGGAGGTTTGCGTCCATCCCAAACCAGGCTTAGTCACCCGTCATGGCAGCGGTGCTCATACAGATATGAGTATTTTGACTTTTGCTGCCGGTTCTGCGGTTTTGGCAAAAGCTTTCAGTGATTTACAGATTTTAGGGATGAAGCATAATGGAAATTATCAGGAGTTATTTGGAAAGGTAAGACGTTACGGCGTCAGTGCGGAGCAGGAGCTGCTGCGCGTGACGAAAGGAGTCAATACCCAAAGAGGCATTTTATTTGCCGGTGGGCTATTGGCTGCTGCCGCAGGGGCTGCCATGAATAAAGGTCTGGACAGTAAAGCATTGTGCTCTATCGTGGCAGAAATGACGCAGGGGCTGACAGAGAATGAGTTGTCTGGACTGCAGGCAGACCGGCCTTTGACGGCAGGAGAAAGATTATATCAGGCTTATGGTATCACGGGCATCCGCGGCGAAGTGGAAGCAGGATTTCCCAGTGTACGACAGAACGGGTTGCCCGGCTTAAAGGAAGCGTTTGCCAAAGGCGCTGGACTGAACGATGCTTTGGTTCATGCTCTGGTTCATTTAATGACGGTTGTGCAGGATTCTAATGTCATCTGGCGCGGCGGTTATGCGAAGCTGCCGTTTGTACAGCAGCGTGCCAGAGATATTTTGGCGCAGGGAAGTATTTTTACTGATTCTGGACGCCGGCTGCTGGCAGAAAGTGAAGAACTTTTCAGGAATGAACGGATCAGTCCCGGCGGCAGTGCCGATCTGCTGTCTGTTACGGCTGCGTTATATTTAGTTGAAAACAAGGAATTCCCCGTTGCGATTATTTAGGACAGGTCGCAGGGGAAAGATTAGATAGATGTTTACTGCTTCCGGCATAGAAGGTGTGATTATGCCATTCCTCCATCAAGCAAAATAAGGCCCGCTAAAAGGGCCTTATTTTGCTGTTACAACCAGAAAAGAGGTGCGGTATGGAATTTGTTTTGAAAGCACTGGAAGGTATTTTCAGTATAGTTTTTATTATTGGTATCGGTTTTGTGTTAAGCAGACGCGGCTGGTTTGACGAGTACAGCAGCGCATTGATCGCCAGGCTGGTAACTGCTGTGTCATTGCCTCTTTATATGATCGTCAGTATCAGTAAAAATTTTGATCATAATAAACTGGTTGCCATGGCGCCTGATCTGCTGCTGCCGATATGTTCCATGCTGCTGGCTTTTGGTGTCGGTACAATAGCTGCTCACGTTTTTAAAATAAAAAAAGAACGGCGCGGCATTTTCTGTACTAATTTTTTTATTGCTAATACCATGTTTATTGGTCTGCCAGTCAACCTGGCTCTGTTTGGTGAAAAAAGTATCCCGGCAGTAATGCTTTATTATATGGTCAATACAACCTTTTTCTGGACACTTGGTGTACATAATATTGTGCAGGATACCCTGAGTGATACAAAGAATAAACCAGCGTTTTTTTCTCCGGCAGCACTGAAGAAAATTTTTTCTCCGCCACTGGTCGGCTTCATTGTCGGTATCATTTTAGTCTTGCTGGACTGCAGGCTGCCGTCTTTTTTGATGAACAGCTTCCAATATATAGGTAATTTGACGACGCCTTTATCGTTGGTTTTTATTGGCATTGAGATGAGTAAGATCCCGTTGGGAGAAATCGGTTTCGATAAAGATCTGCTGCTAGGCGTTGCCGGACGTTTTCTGGTTTGTCCAGTATGTGTTTTGGTTCTGATACCGTTTCTGCCTGTAACGGCGCTGTCAGCACAGGTTTTCACTATGCAGGCGACCATGCCGGCGATGACACAGATGGCTATTGTAGCTAAAAATTATGGCGCGGATTCTGCTTATGCGGCGACGTTAAGTTTTTTAACGGTGCTTTTAGGTATTGTTGTCGTACCGTTGTATATGATGCTGGTTAATATGTATATATAAGTAAGAGGTGATTGAATGAACACAGTAACAGATGTAGCTGCTCATATCAAACAGATCTGGAGCAGCAGCGCGTTTATGAATTTGCTGAAGATAGAGATCGATGAGATCCACTGCGGCGGTGCAACGGTAAAGATGCCGATAGATTTTGACATCCATACCAATCACTTGCTGGGTGTGCACGGCGGTGCTTTGGCGGCATTAGCCGATGCAGTTATGGGCATTACCGGAGCCAGTGTCGGCGAGGTTGTGCAGACATTGAGCTTCAATATCAATTTTATCAGCAATCTGCCAGGTACGGGGACGGCGATCGTTAAAAGCCAGGTCAAACACCATGGGCAGACAACTATGGTCATTATGGCGGAAATGACAGACGAACAGAATAATCTACTGGCTGCTATTACGACGACTATGTTTATCGCCGGACATTTTAATGAAATACCCAGAGAATGGTAATGAGGGTATGAAATATTAGATAACAAATAAAACCGTACCTGTGATCCAAAACAGTACGGTTTTATTTTATGCAGACACAAGATGAATTTAGTTAAGTTTTCTGCAATAATTTAGTGGAGAAGCAGGCGTTAAATATGTTACAATTAATATATCTAAGCTGGTGTAAAATTTTATTGCAGATAGGAGAATGGATATGCAGCAGGATATGATCGTAATTTTAGATTTGGGCAGCCACGAAAACACAATGGTGGCTCGTGCCGTAAGGGAACTGGGTGTTTACAGCGAGATCAAACCCCATGATATCACAGCAGCAGAACTGAAAGAGCTGCCTAATGTTAAAGGTATCATCATCAACGGGGGAGAAAACAATATTATCGACGGTCAGCCGATCGACGTGGAAGCAGCCGTTTATCAGTTTGGAGTGCCGGTAATGTCTGTCGGCCATACTTTGGCTAAAGTAGAAAATCTGCCTGCCTGGCCGGAACATACAGCTATGCTGGAAGTGCTCAAAAAATTTGTTTTTGATGAGTGCCATGCCACAGCCAACTGGAATATGAAAAATTTCATTAATGATCAGATCGAACTGATCAAAAAACAGGTCGGCGATAAAAAAGTTCTGCTGGCTTTGTCCGGCGGTGTCGATTCTTCTGTTGTAGCAGCGCTTTTGATCAAAGCTATCGGCTCGCAGCTGACCTGCGTGCATGTTAACCATGGTCTGATGCGTAAAGATGAGTCTGAAAGCGTCGTCAGAGTTTTCAGAGATGAACTGAAAGCTAATCTTGTCTATGTTGATGCCAGCGAACGTTTCCTCTCTAAACTGGCTGGCGTAGCTGATCCGGAAGCAAAAAGGAAAATCATTGGCGCCGAATTTATCCGTGTTTTTGAAGAAGAAGCGCGTAAACTGGACGGTATCGAATTCCTGGGACAGGGTACTATTTATCCTGACGTAGTAGAATCCGGCACTAAAACAGCCAAGAGCGTTAAAAGCCATCATAATGTCGGCGGACTGCCCGAAGATCTGCAGTTCAAGCTGGTTGAACCGTTGTATCAGCTGTTTAAAGACGAAGTGCGTGCCTGCGGTATCGAACTGGGCTTGCCGCACAGTATGGTTTACCGTCAGCCGTTCCCCGGACCGGGACTTGGGGTAAGATGTCTGGGCGCTATAACTAAAGAGCGTCTGGAAGCAGTGCGTGAAGCTGACGCTATTTTGCGTGAAGAATTCGCCAATGCCGGATTAGATAAAAAAGTATGGCAGTATTTTACCGTTGTACCTGATTTCAAATCTGTCGGCGTACGTGATAACGCCAGAACCTTCGAGTATCCTGTGATCATCCGTGCGATCAATACTGTTGACGCCATGACGGCAACTATCGAAGAACTGGACTGGCCGATCCTGCACAAAATCACCAACAGGATCTTGGCTGAAGTCAAAAACGTCAACCGCGTCTGCTATGATTTGTCGCCCAAACCGAACGCCACTATCGAGTGGGAATAAATTAAAATAGGCTTTTGAGTCCCGAAAAACCTTGATAATACTTGAAAAAATAATTTGTATAGCACAAGATAAGCCATTTATATGTGTAGTGACAAAATCCATAAGAAAAGGTCTTATTGAACCAACAGTGTTCAATAAGACCTTTTCTTATGGATTTTCTATCTTGAATGACGTCTTTGAAGATAGTATAATGAAAACAATGTTAACAACGCCACAACTGAGCAAGAAGGAGGCAGAAAATATAGCTGTCTGTTACGACAAACTTTGGAAATTAATGATTGATAAAAGATTAACAAAACACAGCTTTGCGAAAAGACGAAGATTACAATTAACGCAATGGCGAAACTCGAGAGAAATGAAGATGTGCGAGTGGAGACACTTGTGAAGATTTGCAATGTGCTGAATTGCGATTTTATAATTTGGATATGATAATTTCTCTTGGATATAGAATTAAATCATCCGTAGCTACAAAATTTAGAAAAGAGGCTACATAGCGATTTAAAAAGTATAAGATTAAGGACTTTACCAATGTAATAGCACATGGGTTGCTCTATTGCATACAAAGACAAAGGAAAAGAGGACGTGGAGTATGTCAAAACTCAATATAGACCAACAGACAATAAGACAGTTGTTTTCTGATAAGAAAGCCGATTTTTTGATTCCGGATTATCAAAGACCGTATGCATGGGGCGAGAATGAATGTCAGACATTATGGGATGACATCTTTACATTTGCTTTTCCAGATAACGACTATTCAAAGTTTGACAGCGATAGTGACGAATATTTCTTGGGGCCTATCGTAACTTTCAAAAATGAGAATGCAAAGCTTGAAGTAATTGATGGACAGCAGAGGCTTACCACATTAATGTTGTTGATCCGTGCGTTTTACTCTAAGTTTGAGAATATGAAAGATGAAAATTCAAGAAGTACAAGAGAAATCATCGAGAAATGTATTTGGAAGACTGATGAATTTGGTAAGCCTAATATGAATCGTTTAAAAATTGATTCTGAGGTATCTACTGACGATGATAAAGATGAGTTTATAAATATTTTAAAAAGTGGAAGAGTTGATTCTTCAATGAAGAGTAGATATGCAGATACATATCGTTTCTTCGAGATAAAAATTCATGATTTCTTGAGTGATTATCCTTCCTATTTTGCCTATTTGCCAACGAGAATTTTGAACAACTGTATTTTGTTACCGATCGAAGCAGAATCACAGGATACTGCACTGCGTATCTTTTCAACATTGAATGATAGAGGAAAGCCGTTGGCTGATACTGACATTTTCAAAGCACAGTTATATAAGTATTACTCCACAAAGGGAGAAAAAGATAATTTCATTTCCAGATGGAAAGCATTGGAACTGATATGTGATTCTATTTTTAGTACGACTACTGGTTCTCCTATGGATGAATTATTTACAAGGTATATGTATTTCCTTCGTGCTAAGAACGGTATAAGATCGACGACTACTGAAGCCTTAAGAAAATTCTATGAGCGAAATAACTATTTGATTTTGAAGAGTGATGTCGCACTGTCGGATTTGGAGTCACTTGCAGCATTCTGGGATTCCATTGTAAAACAGTCTACTGCGTTCTCAGAAAGAAACTTAAAGTTATTATTTGTGCTGAATTATGCACCTAACGGTATGTGGACATATTTCTTGTCAGTATATTTTATGACAAATAGGGATGCTGATGGTAATCTGGAAGAAACAAAACTTTATGATTTCTTAAATAAAATGATTGCCTTTATATGGGCGTATGCAATTATCAGACCAGGCGTAAATGCTCTGAGAACACCAGTGTATCCGGAAATGATAAATATTGTAAATGGTAAAGATATTGCATTTACAGATTATCTGTTGGATGAGAAGGAAGTAACCGCAGCGATCGAAAACTACGTGTTTACGAATGGTCGACCTATCACTCGTTCGATGCTTGCGTGGTGGATGTACCAAGATGAAGACCAAGTATTGATAGACGGTGCGCAGAAACTTGAAATAGAGCATATATTTGCTCGCAAACGTCAAGAGAACGAGAAGACGCTTAAGGATAAAAATAACCTCGAAAAGCTTGGGAATAAAGTGCTTCTGGAAGAAGGAATTAACATTCGTGCTTCTGATTACCGTTTTTCGGACAAGATTAAATATTACAAAGGATTCACTACAGATAGCGGCAAAAAGAAGGATGCCACAAAGGATAATGAGCTTCTTACTATGGCAAATACGATGACGGATTATATAGAGCAGGATATTGTGGATAGAACAGCAAATATCTATCAGAGTTTTATTATGTTTGTAAAAAAGAATAACCTGTTTAAGTGATGTAGCAGGGAAAGAAAATGTTTATATTTTGATTACTAATAGGAAGACTATTGAAAGGATTGTATTTGCCCACTGATTTAGGGGATTTCTAAGGATATCAGAAGTACTTATTTATTTTAATGCTGTTATAAGATATCAAGAATAGTAAAGAAGGTGTTTTATGGAAAATTTGCAAAGAATCGCGCTTTTAATTGATGCAGATAATACTCAATTGGCAAAGTTGGAGGATGTTATACAGGAAATATCTACACATGGCCGTATCGTTGTAAAAAGAGCGTATGGTAATTGGAGAAAAGATACATTAAAAAACTGGGAAAATGAGCTGAAACGTTTAGCGATAAAAGCGGAGCAGCAGTTTGACTATGTTTCTGGTAAAAATACAACTGATATGGCGTTGGTAATCGATACAATGAATTTGCTGCATAAAGGGATTTATGATGCATTTGTTATCGTTGCCAGCGACAGTGATTATACTCCCTTGGCAATAAATTTGCATGAATCCGGAGTATATGTGATGGGTGTTGGTGAAAAGAAAACACCGGAAGCTTTTAGAAACAGTTGTGATGAATTTATTTTTCTGGAGAACCTTGGCGAAAATATAAAAGCAGCAAAGTCTAAAACTGAAAGCAGTGAAAAAGCAATAGAGATAGAAGAGGAATGCTTGGAAACTGCTACAGTCGATTCTACGAAAGAAGATATAAGTGTAATACATAATTTATTAAAAATAGCATCTGACAAGTACCAGGATGATGAAGGCTATGTAAATGTTAGTTCAGCCGGACAATTTATAAAAAGAGTAAAACCGGATTTTGATGTGCGAACTTTCGGGTTTATTAAATTGCCGAAGCTAATAGAAGCATTCCCCAGAAAATATGAAATAAAAAAGTATCCCGGAAAAGGTAAAGTTACCATTATTGCCTATAGATGCAAGTAATAAATACAGAGGCATTTGTGTTAGACCTTGTAATATACTGAAGTCACCATAAAGAGTGTGCGAGGGACAGCCCTGCTGACAACACAGCAACCTGCCGAAGGTAAGATGCTAAAGCCTGAATGATGGGCTTACAGGAAACTTTAAGACCCATCATATCATCGATGGGCCTTTTTTATGAGTAAAATTGAGGGGGACATAGTCATGAAAAAGAAAGGAAAAGTTGAACAGGAAGGATCTGACATATCTTTAAGACGCGAGAAAGTTTTTGGTGAAGATGTATCGCGGCTTTTTAATGGCTACGATCGAAGAAGTATTAACATTATTATTGTATAAAGTATTATCCAAACCACTATTTTGTGTTCTGTAATAACACAGGCAAATAATGTAATTATGAACGATCCTATGTTTGTATTTTGTTTTGTGATGGTAAAAATAATAATGCCAGAAATAAAAGAGATGTACAAAATTAATAAGCGATGTGAAAGCAATGAATTTAGGGCGTTTTATAAAGAAAAATTTAATTGTAGTTTAGGTAATTATAAGTTGAATGGTATTTGAATATATTATATTCAAAATAATTGGCATGTAAATCATTGATAGACTATAATGATTACAATACAGCTAAAAAAATATAAATAAAATATATTATAAAATAAGTTGCGCACTTGCTGACAATAAGAATTTAGGAGATGTTATTACTGTGTCAAACATTACGTTGGATTTGTCAAATGAAGAGAGATTTGAAACCAATACTTTCACAATAGATAAAAATATAACTTTTATATTTGGTAAAAATGGTACTGGCAAAACGACGCTTACTAATTTATTGAAGGATAATGCTACTGATTATGAAGTAAGTGTATTTCAAGGTTTTGAAACAGTTGTTAGTGAATCCAATATGTTAGATGCTGTGATTTTAGGAAAGGACAATGTTGAAATTGATAAAAAAATCGCTGAAAAAAATGCTGAGATAGATAAGATACAGTTAGATATTGCAGAACTCGAAACAAATGTTACTAAGCAGCCTGGCAAGCCAAATAATTTGTGGGCACGGCATCAAAAAAAGGAAGTAAAGTTTAAGAAACAGAAAGACAAGATAGAGGAGTTTTATAAGGGGTCGGCAGCGAAAATAAAGAATGAAACTGATCCGCAAATTGCCAAGACAACATATTATAAGAACGACTTTGAAACAGAATTGAAAAAAGCTAAATTTTTGTCTGATATTGAGATTGAACAGATGAAAAAAACGGTTAATTTGACAGAAAAAAAGGCTTCATATCTGCCAGTGCTTTCTCTAAATTTAGGAGAATACTTGAAGGAAATGAACGAGTTGCTTTGTCGGAAGGTTTCTGCACAGGTTGTTATAGAAGAGTTTGCAAATAATAAAGACAAAGAAACATTTGCAGAAAGTGGTTTTAAGCTTCATAAGGCGAATGATAAGTGCTCGTTTTGTGGTAATGTGCTTTCTAAGGAACGATATGACAAACTAAAGTTATATTTTTCAGCAGATGAAGTTGAAAGCTTTAGGACCGAACTTTTAGAATTTATAAGTAAAATTGAATCTGAATTGAAAAAAATAAAGGACATAGATATTGATGTAAATTCTTTTTATCCAGAAAAAAGTATTGAGGCCGAAAATCTTCGCAGTAATTTATTAGAGAGAAAAACAGAGTTGGACTCTTTTCTTAACGAGTTAAAAGAAACGGCAAATAATAAGCAAAAATATTTATATGAATCGTTAGAATTATTAGATATAAGTATACCAGAATCAATGGACTTAATTATTCAAAAATATAATACTTTAGTTACAGAAAACAACTCAAATAGTTTGTCTGAGCAAAAGGAAATAGCCAAGACTAAATTAAGATGTCACATTATAAAAACTTTGCTTGAGGAGTTTGGCTATGAGGCAGAAATCGTGCGAAAGGAAGAGTTAGAAAAGGCCGTTCGCGAGTCAAATAATGATCTAGAAGGCGAATTAAAGGCAATACAGTTGCGTAAAAAAGAAGTTAGTGAAAAGGAAGATGAGATAAAAGAGCTTGTAAGATCTACAAAAAATGAAAAAATATTAGCCGATGAAATCAATCGAAAACTAAAATTATATGTTAATTTTGAGTTAGTTCATATGCAAGATAAAGATGAGAAAGGATTTTATCAAATAAAGTGCAAAAGAACTGGTGATATTAGAAATGTGGACGAGCTTTCTACAGGTGAAAAAAATATCATTGCGTTTTTGTATTTTATTGAGAAATTAAAAGAAGTAAAAGTAGGAAATAGTAAACCTAAGTTGATAATATTTGACGATCCGATGAATTCTAACGATGACACCATGCAGTATGTAATTATTGAAGAATTGCAGAAATTAATGCGCCGTGTAAAAAAAGACGATAAGTTTGTCTTATTGACTCATAATTGTCATTTTTATTTAAATGTTAAATATGGTTTTGATAGAGACGACGGTTATAATGAAAATACTTTTATGAGACTTAATTCTAATGGACATAAGATTAAATTAAAGTACATAAAAACGAAAAAAGATGATTTTAAAACAAGTTATGAAGCTCTTTGGAAAGATTTAGAACTTATTTATGGTTGTCCCATGCTATCAGGAGGCATGCTCTTAAATCAAATTAGAAGAATAATTGAGACCTTTAGTAAATTTAATTGTATGAGGTCAGAGAAGATATTGTCTAGCGTAGAGGGCGCTAAGAAAATGTTGGATGTAAATTCTCATTCCATAGAAGCCTTGGATGCTGAGTTAAGCGCGCAAGAAAAGATAGATATTATAAAGATGTTGCAAGAGTGTTTTAAAGGTGTAAATGCAGAAGAACATTTTAAAAAGCATTGTAAAATAGAAATTGTTTAAATAAAAGCTGCTAGATATTTTTGTCTAGTAGCTTTTTTTCTTTTCGATACGTTGTTTATATTTAGCATACACGATATAATATAGTAAATTAGCATAAGCAAGCATTTAAAAAATAAATGATATAGCTAAACGGGTAACACAAAAAGAAACTATACAAAAACCTAAGGGGTACACGCATGATTACTGGCGAATTAAAGAATAAAGTTGATAAAATTTGGGAAATATTCTGGACGGGCGGCTTGGCCAATCCATTAGATGTTATTGAACAACTCACCTATTTGATGTTTGTCCGTGATCTTGACCAAATAGACCAGACCCGGCAAAGAGAAAGTCTGATGCTGAGTATTCCTCATAAAAGTGTATTTCAGGGTAAAGAACAGCTTAAATGGTCAATATTTATTCATAAATCCGCTGAAGACATGTACAAAATCATGCAGGCAGAAGTGTTTCCTTTTATCAAGCAATTAAATGGCAACAGCGGTACTTATGCCAAGTATATGGCGGACGCTATTTTTAAAGTACCAACACCGCAGCTATTAGAAAGACTAGTAACAGAACTGGACGAGCTCTATACCCAAATAGATAAAATGCCGGATAAGCAAGATGCCCGTGGCGACCTGTACGAGTATATGCTTTCTAAATTGGCACAGGCCGGTACTAATGGGCAGTTCCGCACGCCGAGGCATATTATCCGTATGATGGTAGAGTTAATGGATTTACAGCCAGGCGACACTATTTGCGACCCTGCCTGTGGTACAAGTGGCTTTTTGGTAGCGGCAGGTCAGTATTTAAAAGAGCGATATTTAGAAGATATTTTTTACAATAAAGAGCAAAAAACGCATTATGACAGCACCATGTTTACCGGTTATGATATGGATAGAACTATGCTGCGTATTGGTGCCATGAACATGATGACTCACGGTATCGCCAATCCTAATATTGCATATAAAGACAGTTTGTCCGAGCAAAATACTGACAGTGGTAAATATACTAAAATTTTAGCAAATCCACCATTTAAAGGCAGTTTGAACTATGAAGGTGTATCAACAGACTTACTAAAAGTTGCTAAAACCAAGAAAACAGAACTGCTCTTTTTAATTTTGTTTTTACGGATGTTAAAAACTGGCGGTCGCTGCGCTTCTATTGTTCCTGACGGTGTTTTATTTGGTTCGTCCAATGCTCATAAAGCTATTCGCAAAGAGATTGTAGAAAACAATCGTCTGGAAGCAATTATATCCATGCCCTCCGGTGTGTTTAAGCCTTATGCCGGAGTAAGTACGGCGGTAATCATTTTTACGAAAACAGGTGCCGGTGGCACGGATGATGTTTGGTTCTATGACATGCAAAATGACGGTTACAGCCTGGACGATAAACGTACTGCCATAGCAGGCAGTGATATACCTGACATTGTGGCTCGCTTTAAATCCCTGGGAGAGGAAGCAAAGCGTGAACGCACGGAACAGAGCTTTTTAGTACCCAAAGCAGAAATCGTAGCTAATGGCTATGACCTTTCGATAAATAAATACAAAAAAACAGTGTATGTTGAAGAAACATATCCGCATCCGCTCGAGATCATGACAGAAATCAGACAATTAGAAAGTGAGATTACCTCTGGCTTAGCAGAACTGGAGGCGATGTTGCGTGGGTAAGTGGGAACTGGTAAGCGTTTCTGAGGTTACGAATATTTTAGATAACAAAAGAGTGCCGATAACAGCATCTGAAAGAAGATCTGGAAAATATCCGTATTACGGAGCAAATGGTGTTCAAGACTATATTGATAACTTTATCTTCGATGACGAGTTGGTATTGCTAGCAGAAGATGGCGGAAACTTCGGATCTGCGACACGTCCTATAGCGTATAGGGTTTCAGGAAAATGTTGGGTTAACAATCATGCTCATGTTCTTAAACCAAAAGAAAATTTAGATGTTGATTATTTGTGTTATTCGATAATGTTCTATGATGTTTTACCTTTGATAAGTGGTACAACGAGAGCAAAGTTAAATAAGTCTGCATTAAGTAAAATGCTAATTCCGCTCCCCCCACTAGATATTCAAAAGAGAATAGCCGCTGCTCTGGATACTGCCAATGCGCTCATCGAAAAACGCAAAGAGCAAATAGAAAAACTGGATTTTTTAATAAAATCACAGTTTATCGAAATGTTTGGTGATCCAGTGACTAATCCTAAAGGGTGGTCTGTAAACTCGTTAGCCCAACACTTAAAAGTAATAGGTGGATATACGTTTAAAAGTACCGGATATACTATGACTGGAATTCCTGTTTTGAGAATTGGAAATATTAATACAGGGACGCTCACTTTGAATGATTTAGTATATTGGACTTATACGGAATCTTTGGAAAGGTATTTTATTTATCCTGGAGATTTGGTTATGTCACTTACTGGTACAGTTGGAAAAGATGATTATGCAAATGTTTGTGTTCTACCGGCATTTTTTGATCGTTATTACTTAAATCAGAGGAATGCAAAATTAAATATATTTGGGGATCTTAGTAACATGTATCTTTTATATTTATTGAGAAATAAAGAAATAAAAAAGAAACTTACAGGAATCAGTAGGGGTATAAGACAAGCAAATATTTCTAATTCAGACATACTTTCTTTAAATGTTCCAATCCCTCCATTATCATTGCAAAATCAATTTGCTGAATTTGTTGAAAAAGTTGAAGCGCAAAAAGCTTTACTGCAAAAGTCACTTGCAGACATGGAACAAAATTATCAATCTTTGCTGCAAAAATGTTTTAAGGGTGAGATATTTTAGTCGTAAAATGATGAGGTGTATTTGATGAAAACCAACTTTGATTTTTTATTAAAAGAACCACAGTTTGAACCGTTTGCCGAGGCTGCCGTCTCGGCTGAACGTGTTTTGCATATTTCGCCTGCGCTGTGCGCTACGGCATGCCGCACAGCCTTAGAGTTTGCTGTAAAATGGCTTTATAGTATAGACAGTTCTTTAACAAAGCCCTATGCCGATAAGTTGGTTACTCTCATCAGCACCGAAGATTTTCAGGATTTAATACCGTCGGGGATGGCGGCGAAGATAAATTACCTGCGTAAAATTGGTAACAATGCTACTCATAATCCTAAGAGCGTCAATAAAGACCAGGCTGTTTTGGCTTTGGAAAACTTACATAGCTTTTTGGACTTTTTAGCTTGCTGTTATGCGGACAGCTATGCAGAAACGTCCTTTGATAAGGGGATTATTAATAAAGTTGTTGAGCCGGCAGAGGTGCCTTTGGCTCAACGGGAAGTAGAAGAAGTGGACTTCCAAACTTTGCTTGATGAAAACTTCCCCAAACGCCCGGGCATGACGGCGAAGCGTTTAGAACGTCTCAAACGTGGCTATGAAGTTAAGCCGATGGATATGACGGAAGCTCAAACACGTAAGGCGTATATCGACGTAATGCTTCAGGATGCCGGTTGGGAGCGCGGCGTTAACTGGTACGATGAGTATCCTGTCGATAATATGCCCAATAAATCGGGCTATGGCGCGGCGGATTATGTGCTTTTTGCTGATGACGGTATGCCGTTGGCTGTTATTGAAGCTAAACGTACTAGTGTGAATGTTGAAAAAGGCCGTCAGCAGGCAGTTTTATATGCTAATTTTTTAGAACAAAAATTTGGTAAACGGCCAATTATTTTTTTAACCAATGGTTACGAAACAAGGTTATGGGATGATCGGCACTACCCGGAGCGTTTAGTATCTGGTTTTTACTCCAAGCGTGATTTGGAGCAGTATTTTTGTATTTTAAAAGACCGCAAAGGTTTAAAAGGCGTACAGATAAACGATGCTATTTCAGGCCGTTATTATCAAAAAGAAGCGATTCAAGCGGTATGTGATGCAATAGGTGAGCGTAACCGCCGCAAAGCGCTGCTGGTTATGGCGACCGGCAGCGGTAAAACACGTACAGTTATTTCATTAGCCGATGTTTTGATTCGCCACGGCTGGGTCAAAAATTTGTTGTTTTTGGCAGATCGCAATGCTTTAGTTACTCAGGCTAAGCGTGCTTTTCATAACGAACTGCCTAACCTTTCGCTGTGCGATTTAACAAATAGTAAAGAAGATGCCAATGCCAGAGCGGTATTTTCGACATATCAAACTATGATGAATTGTATTGATGCCATGCGGAATGAGGAAGGCGGGCGCCTGTTTACTCCGGGGCATTTTGATTTAATTGTAGTGGATGAAGCGCATCGCAGTATTTATAATAAATATAAGGATATCTTTACTTATTTTGATGCCCTGTTAGTGGGTCTAACTGCTACGCCAAAAGATGAAATGGATAAAAACACCTACGAGATTTTTGAGTTGGAAGTAGGAGTGCCAACTTATGGCTATGAGCTTGACCAGGCAGTAAAAGACGGATTTTTGATTGATTTTAAGTCGGTCGAAACTTCATTAAAATTTTTGACTAAAGGAATTACTTATGACGAATTATCGCCAGAGGAAAAAGAAGAGTACGAAAAGACTTTTGCTGACCAGGACGGCAATATTCCCGAGTCCATAGATTCCAGTGCTTTGAACCAGTGGATTTTTGATGAGGATACCATTAAAAAAACACTGCATATTTTAATGGAGCATGGGCAAAAAGTAGATTTTGGTTCCAAGATTGGAAAAACTATTATTTTCGCTAAAAATCACTTGCATGCGGAAAAGATTTTAAAAGTGTGGAATAAAGAATATCCTGACTATCCGCAGCACTATGCACGTGTGATTGATAACTATACTAATTATGCACAAAGTCTGATTGATGATTTTGCGGATAAAAAGAAATTGCCGCAGATCGCTATTTCGGTAGATATGCTGGATACAGGTATCGATGTTCCGGAGATACTTAACCTGGTATTTTTTAAAAGGGTTATGAGCAGAGCTAAATTTTGGCAAATGATTGGCCGTGGAACCAGAACCTGTGAAGGCTTGATTGATGGCCGGAATAAAGAAATTTTTTATATCTTTGACTTGTGCGGCAATTTTGAATTCTTCCGTTTGCATTCTAAGGGTTGTGAAGCAAGTACAGTGCCAACTTTGCAGGAGCGCACTTTTAACACCAAGGTGGAGATGGTTTATAAGCTGCAGGAACTGAGCCTGCAAACAGCGGAGCTGCAAGAATATCGCAAAGAACTTGTGGCATCTTTAGTTGCACAGATCAAAGCTTTGCCCCGGGATAATTTTGCGGTGAAGCAGCATTTGCGTGTGATTGATAAGTACCAGTCTGAAGCGGATTTTACGGTGTTAGAATTTAAACAAACGCAGGAAATTGCTGAACATGTTGCGCCATTAGTGTTGCCTTTGGGTGATGATCCAACAGCGTCTCGTTTTGACCAGCTGGTTTATCAGATTGAGCTGGCGATGTTAACTGGAAAAAACTTTAAACGTGCGCAGAATGATATTAGGGGCAAAGCTGAAGAGCTGGCGAAGCTGGGAACAATACCTGATGTTGCTGCACAAAAAGACTTGATCGAAGAAATTCTGGAAAGCAACTATTTGGATCGTATTGGAGTGACAGGATACGAAGAGTTGCGCATTAAATTACGCGATTTGATCAAGTTTATTCCTGATGGGCTCAAAGTACATTATGATACTAACTTTATGGACGATCTTTTGGCAATGGAATGGCGTGAATCAGAACTGGATAATGACGATCTGGTTCAGTATAAAAAGAAGGTCAATTACTATATTCTGCAAAATCAAAAGCTGCCTGTGATTGCAAAACTCAAGAGTAATATGCCGCTTACTGAAAGTGACGTTAAGGAGCTTGAAACTATCCTGTGGCACGACCTGGGCACCAAAGAACAATATAGCTCGCAATATGGAGCAACACCTCTAGGAGAGCTTGTACGCTCTATTGTAGGGTTAGACCATAGGGCTGCTAACGAAGCTTTTTCGGGCTTTTTAAATAATGCCGGATTGGATAGCAGGCAAATGTATTTTGTGCGTCAAATTGTAAACTATATTGTTAAAAATGGTTTAATGAAAGATTTATCGGTATTGCAGGAAAGCCCATTTACTGACCAGGGCAGTATCAGTGAATTGTTTGATGATGTTACCGTATTCATGAATTTGCGGACAGTTATTGATGGTATTAATCAAAATGCCATGGTAGCTTAGACGATTATAATAAGTGCGAGTTTAGTTAAAAATGTGAGCATCATTATTTAATACCAATTATTCAAAAAATGCTAAACTTATTGAGCGAAAAGGATAATAAGCTATTGCAGATTCATGAATAACTTTAGTATTCTCACACTTTATTGATTTACCACTATTCTTTTGTTATACTGAAACTACCATAAAGAGTGCGCGAGGGACAGCCCCGTTGACCGCACAGCAACCTGCCGAAGGTAAGGTGCTAAAGGCTGAATGATGGGCTTATAAGACTGCTTTTTAAGACCCATCAGGTGATGGGTCTTTTCTTTATGAGTAAATTTTGGGAGGAATTTCTCATGGAAGAGGAAAAGTGGATCAACAAGGGGCATGTAAGAGCATTTTTGGTTTGCGATAAATCATTTTTGGAATTTGATGCGCCGTTTGTGCAGTGGTTACGCGAAGAAGGATTTAAGATTGGCTGGTGCAAAGGACACTACTCAAACTGCCCGTGGATGTATATCAATATCACACGTAAATTGTACGCACATGGTATGCCGGGGGTAGCCATTGTACCTTCGATTGGCGAGCATGCGATTAACTTAGATGAGTTTAAAACGATCTATGCGATCTATAAAAAGTACGAGGGTAAAGAAATTTTTACTTTTCATAAAGAACGGTTTGATTGTTATGAATAAAGGAAACAGCTCAAATCACCTTGAATCGGTGATTTGTAGTTAAAGTATTGGCAAAAGGTTTTTGATTAAAATATTGGACATTTTTCGCCGCTAAGCAGGCTGGAAGCCGGAAACAGGTAAATTCAAGCTGAGCTTGAGTTTATCTGTTTTTTTCAAGGTAAACGTGTTGGAAACACGGCTGAATAAATGTTATGATTATGATGCAGAAGGGGTGGGGAGGATGATGGATACCAAAACTGGTTTGAAAATCGCATATCGCCGCAAAATGCCGGAAACTCTGCGTACGCTTTCCTTTGCTAAAGAAAAACATGCGGGGCAGTATCGCAAGGGGGATGGAAGCGTTCCGTATATAGTTCAACCTCTCAATATGGCCTGTCATGCTCTGGAAATGGGTATATATGACGACGCTGTCATTGTGGCTGCGCTGCTTCACGACGTCTGCGAAGATTGTGATATAGCGCCGGATAAACTGCCGGTAAGTGAAACTGTTCGCCGGGCAGTAAGCCTGCTGACGTTTGCTGTGAAGGATGGATAAACAAAGGCCCAGGCCAGGAGCCGTTACTTTTGCGCGATCATTGAAAATCGTGAGGCTGTTATTGTGAAATTGCTGGATCGCTGTAATAATGTTTCTTTTATGGCGCACGGCTTTTCGCCGTCTAAACTGGGTGAGTATATCGAAGAGACCAGAAAGTTTATTTTACCGTTACTTACAGAAACAAGAAGGCGGTATCCGGAGTTTTACGATGCCTGTTTTCTGTTAAAGTATCAGATCTGCTGTGTCATAAATTCTCTTGAAGCTGTTCTGTCGATGACAAAAAACAGGACGGAAATTTAATAAGCTGGGAGGCAGATAAGCTATGAACGCAGAATATTACGGCTGGTTAGGTGCTAAAGGTTATGATACTGTTATCAAAATCGAAGATTACGACGCGTATGTGTACAGGACAGTTGAACAGAAATTCGTTAAAAACAACGACTTTCTGAAAGCGAAATGGGACCCTGGCAGTGAGTTTGAAGCTATTACTAAAAAAGAAGCAGATAAGATTATCGATAGGATTAAAAGAGGCTTAAAAAATAACTATAGTATAAACATCTAGGAGGCAGTAAATTATGGATAAATATGAAGACCTTATAGAACAATATGTGGAAAAATTTGATGAAGGTTTTCCTACTTTCATGGCACCAGGTGGGGAAGAGGAGCATATGGAAATTATTAAAAATTGTTTAAAGACTGGTAAGTCATACGATCCGTACACAGATCCTGATTTTGATCCTTATGCTGACTATTAATAAAAATTACCGAAAAGAAAGTGAAACTTTATGAGAAAATTAACAGCATTGTTTAGTGTAATTGTTTTGATGGTGGGCATTCTGGCCTTACCAATTACAAGTTATGCTTATTGGAATCATGGTAAAGTGCGTATAGTATCTCGGGGAGAGGATTTAAAAGTTAGGATTGTTGAGCGTGGCGAGGATTTTACTATTAGATGGGTAGATCGTAATCCTGGCGTTGGTGAGTGGGAGGAAGTTCCTAGACTTGAAGATTTTACCATTCGTTTTGTTGAGAGTGGCGAAGATGTAAAGGTAAGATTTGTTTACCATTGAGGAGCAGATTTGCATATGGATGGAGGAAAGCTATCGCCTTGTGTTAAAGTGAATTAGCAGCTAAAAAATGCTATAATATTAGGGCCAAAATCAAAAAGAGCTTCTGTTTTTAGCAGAAGCTCTTTTTGATTATAAAACCTTACTCAACAAGTTCAACACGTTTTTGTGGGTGATTTTTTCAATGGTACTGTCGCTGTAGTTTTTGCTTTGCAGGTATTCTACCAGCGGTTTGTAATCCTGTACGCCGTGGATATTATAAGGCGGGTGACTGATACCGTCGAAGTCGCTGCCGAAACCGACGTGGTCGTCATTGCCCAAAAGGTTCAGCATATAATCGATATGGCGGTACACACTGTCGATGCAGGCATTGTTATAATCTTCTTCCAGGAACTGTCCGGCAAAGGTGATACCGATCAGACCGTCATTGGCATTGATGGCTTTGATCTGGTCGTCATTGAGATTACGTGGATGACTGCAAAGTGTTTTGGCATTGGAATGGGTAGCAATGATTGGCTTGGTAGAAGTTTCGATAACATCCCAGAAGCCCGCTGTAGCAATATGGGAAACGTCTACCAGCATGCCCAGACGGTTCATTTCTGCAACTACCTGACGGCCAAAGGTGGTCAGACCGCCGCCGCTGCATTCTTCGTTGACGCCATCGGCAATGTCGTTGCGGTTGCTCCAGGTAAGGGTGATAGCGCGCACGCCAAGCTCATAGAGCATGCGCAGGGCTTCCAGACTGCCGTCGATAGCGCCGCCTTCTTCGATAGCCAGCAGAGTTGCTGCTTTGTGGTTGAGCACGTCGGCAGCATCGGCTTTAGTTAAAACGGGAAGCACGTCGATGCCTTTCTCCTGCAGTGCTTTAAGCTCCTGCTTATATTTGTCGAGGAGGGAAAGCGTATAACGCAGTCCGCCGTAGTAACGGAATTCGTGGGTCGGGACAAAAATAGCGCAAAACTGCAGACCGCCGCCCAGCTCTATCTGACGTTTAATGTCGAAGTGCTGATCGTTGTCATACAGGGAAGTGCCTTTTTTGTAAAGCTCGGTAAGTGTGTCGCAGTGACAGTCGCAGATGAACATGATTTACACATCCTTTCTAAAATAAGAATAGCCGCCCGCAGGCAGCTATTCTGTTTTATCAAAATTTCAATTACCCTCTGTAGTAGTAGAAGAAGGTCATACCGATATTAACAAGCATTGCGCCGGCCATTGGTATAGCGGTACGTTTTACCAGGTCGAACGGAGAAACGCCGCCCATGCCGGAGGATACAACGATAACTGCTGTGATCGGCGAACAGTTACGGGCAATAGAAGCCGCAAAATGCATCGGCAGGAGCATCAGTACCGGATGCAGTCCTGTATGGGCTGCAACAGCAGGTGTCAGAGCCGCAAAGGCAAAGAACGGAGCGTTGCCGCTGCCCATAACGATAGCGGAGAAGGTGATGATAGCGACCATAACGAGCATCATAGCCATCGGGCCAAAGCCAAAGCCCTGACTGCCGGAGATCAGCGCATTGATAGTACCCATGGACAGAAGGCCCTGAGCAAAAGTCTGACCAGCTACGATCAAGGTGATAACGTTAGCCATCTGCATTCCTAAACCGTCAAAGAAGGTCTGGATGTCGCCGAGAACTTTTTTGCCGTCATGCCAGCGCATGTATTCGCAGCAGGCGCCAATAAAAAGTCCAATGAACATAGCCATAACGATGTTCATTTTGATTGAGGTGATCCACAGCGGGCTGAAGGAGAGAATCAAAGCCAGCGGAATAACCGGCAGGACCGCATACCAGAGCGGCGCGCTGTCAGCCGGATCATCTTCAGCCGGTTTTTCAACTTCCATCGGCTGGACGACATGTCCGTCGCGTTTATCCATATATTTTTGAGTGAAATAGTGCAGTGTGCCGACAACAACGAAGGCAACCAAAACGATCGGTACCTGGTAGTCAGTCCAGTAAACTACCGGGTTCAAGCCGGCGGTTTCAGCAGAAAGGATGGTACCGGTATCACTGGGGCTCCAGTCGAAGCAGAGCGTAGTAGCAACAGCAGCCGTAGCAGACAGACGGCTGACACCAAGTCCGATCAGGATCGGGAACATGGTGACCATCAGCAGCATGGCCAGACCAGATGCACTGTTGATGCACAGACCGATCAGCATACCGACAACCCAGGTGCCGGATAAAACGATATAAGGTGATTTTAAAGCCAGTAAAGGACGGATAGTCAGACGAACTAAAGAACGGGAAGCTCCGATTTTGTCCATATAGCGGGCAAAAGCGCCAACTGCCATAATGTTCATACCGAGCTTGCCGGCATTAGAACTCATGGTAGCGCGAATAAATTCAAAAGCATCAAAGAAAGTAGAGCCTGTAGCGGCTTTGGCCGGTAAGATAGTACCGTAACCGAAAATGGCGGCAATATACATTAAGATCATACCGCCTAAGAATAAGACCGGTTGAGGTTTGTACTTTTTGTATATCAGAAAGCCGACCCAAAAAGTAACAAGAGCAGAGATTACTAAACCCATTGGTGCAACACCCTTTCTTCATATATAATGTCTTTCAATGACTAAAGTATAGCATTCTAATATCTCATAAAGCAAGAGCAGCAGCAACAAAGGGTAACAAATTTACAGAAAATTTTATTAAAATAAAAACGCTGTAATATTTTTGTACTGATTTCCAGAACATAAAAGGACGTTCTTCCTTAGAAGAACGTCCTTTGGACTAACAGTAATTATTTATCTTTGAACACCGGCTTCGGCAGCAACTGCATGCTGTACATAAATAGCCTGTACTGCGGCATTGCGGCCGATACCCTGCAGGTGACCTACAGTTTTAACGCCCATTTTTTCGATCATGGATTTCCAGGAATCTTCTTCATCTCCGTACATATCGTTGTTGGCATGGTCGCCTGCAACGATCATCAGGGGGAACATATGCACAGTTTTGTAACCGCGTGCTTTGATTTGTTCCAGAACTTCGTCCACGTTAGGAGTATCCACTTCTTCAACAGTGCCAACTACTACCGGTAAACCCATTTTATCAAAGGTTTCCTGCAGCATTTTGTAGGTGTTGCCAAAGGATTGGTTGTTATCACGGGGAGAACCGTGACCCATCAAGACAACGCCTTCACCTTTGCCAAGAGTCGGGAATTGAGTCGCAACAGCGGAAGCAGCGATAGCAAAATCGTTTTTACCTACCATCAGAGGATCGCTGACAACGATGCGGTCAAAATCACCTTTGAATTTATCAACGGTGGTCAGGACTTTATGCTCATATTCTTCGCCGTGCAGCAAATGAGTCGGTTGTACGAGAATGTCTTTATAACCGGCTTTTTTCAGTTCTTTTAAGGTTGCAGGCAAATCGTTGACTTTGATGCCTTTATTTTTTTCCAATCGTTCCATGATGATGTAGGAAGTAAAAGCACGTTTAAAATCACGGTTCGGGAAAGCTTTGGCAACAGCTTCTTCGATACCGCCGATATCTTTCGTACGGGTGTCGTCGAAGGTCGAACCGAAGCTGACTACTACGACAGCCTTGTCGTTTTTCGGTGCTTTAGCAGCGGCAGAAGCGCCCATAGTTCCCAGTGCAAAAACCATCATTGAAGCCATAACTAACATTGAAAGCAGTTTTTTCATAAATTATTCCTCTTTCCTCTGATTATTTTCTGAATAGGTAATAAAAAAACCATCCATAAATATTAGGGATGGTGATAAAACATGGTTAGACCCATGATCTTTCCCCGTCCTTCGCAGGTCACTAAGATCGCGATGCAGGTAGTTCTTCTGGCTTGACTTCATGGCTCGGCCTTCCTTCCCGGAATATTCCAGTGGTTCTATAGGCGTTGCTCCATCTTACAGCGGCGGGACCGCGCCGGCTTTTAACCGGTCTTCTCTGTTATTCCTGACGGAACCTGCATTACCGTATTCAGTTTGATATACTAAATTATAACATCTTTGAATAGAGTGTCAAGCAAATTAGGAAAAAATATCATTAAGATACAGAGGTATACAAGAATAAACACCCTTTAATTATTTAAAGGGTGTTTAGAAATTTGCAGAGTTATTTTTTTGCAGCTTTATCAATATCCTGAACGAAAGCATTGGCCATGCGCTGCCACATATTTGTTGTATCACTGTCTGCTGTACGGCTGCGTGTATCGCGCAGACTGAAAATTATTTTTCCTGTAGCAGGGTCAAAAAGATGAAAAGCTACATCAACGTAGCCGTCATATACAGTGCTGGCTGGAACATATTCATAAACAGTTCGTTCTGCGTCCCGTTCGATCCAGTTTCCTTTATTGTCTTTGACCTTTTCTTTGTAATATCTGGTACGCGGTTCTTCGTGAGCGGGGATGACCCGTCTGTTGTAACCAAATTTATGGGCGATTATTTTCAGATCAGCAGTTGGAGCAGGCGCTATTTTGGTCGATATATCTGTATAAGTGCCGCTTAAAGCATCTTTGGTCAGTTGGGAAGCATCTTCTTTGGTAATTGAAAGATTTGATTCGATGCTTGTATCAAAAACATAATCTTTTTTAGTTAAAGCTTTTTGTAAAGCACTTATTATTTTTTCGGTCGCCATATCGTCAACAGTAAAATTGCTGCCGACAGGATCGACTACACTTATGGAAACCAAATTGATGCGGTGAAGTTTATTAAAATCGTAATTGGGATTCGTCCATTTCGTTTTGTCTGCATGAGCGGCCAGCGGCAATGCCAGCATTGCGATGGCAACAGTAAGCAAAAGAAGTAATTTTTTCATCATTGTTAAAACAGCTCCTTTGAATTGTTAAGAGTTTTTGATGAGTTTTTTTATCCCGGTAAAGGTTTCGGGGCTGATAACATGTTCGATTCGGCAGGCATCTTTTTCAGCTGTTTCTTCGGATACGCCAAGATTTTCGCGTAAAAAGCGAGTTAACAGCAGATGTCTTTCCAAAACAGCGTTTGCTTTAGCGAGCCCTGTTTCAGTCAGAATGATGTTGCCGTCCGCTTCCATCAGAATGTAATTTTCGCGTTTTAAAATACTCATAGCCCTGCTGACGCTGGCTTTGGTAAAATTCATATGCGTTGCAATGTCGATAGAACGGACACTGCCGTTTTGCTGCTGCAGCATTAGAATGGTTTCCAAATAGTTTTCTCCAGATTCTTGCAAAATCATAACAAGTCCTCCGTTGGCAATAGTGCCGTTTGATTGATCGTGTAATAAAAACACAGCCGGTGAAAATTAGTGAGCAGTAAGAATATTCCGGCAAATATTATCAGTACTATTTTAACATTATAAAAAGGTCTGGGCAAGTATAGTTAGAGCAGGATAAAAAATGCCTGAAGTTTTGACTTCAGGCATAGAAAAAGTAGCGGTCAAGAACGTTCGTAAACACGTTTTGTCATGTTTAATGTTTTCTCTAAAACAGAAGCAAATAACCCGGATGTTAATGCTGTGAAAATCATTCCAGGAAGAGCTGCTGCCAACAGAGGATAGACTGCCTTACCAATAAAAAGACTGAGTGCAAGACGTGCTGCGGAGGAAGCGACAGGTCCTGATAACAGGTAGAAGATTTTGGTTTTTCCTAAAACTGCATATAATAAGGCAACGACTATTCGAAAAAGCATTGCAATAAGGACGTTGAAAATAGTTTGCGTACCCAGGAGTAAACCGCCGGCAGAGGCCAGAATACCTGCAAGCAGATATTTTTTGATACCAAAAACACCGCAGATCGCTACAGCAATAGGAGCAGAGAGTTGAAATTCACTTCCTGGAATAAAGCTGGGAAGCTTAAAAGCCCCGCTGACGGCGATAAATGCTGCCAATAAGGCAATTTCACTGATTTCACGAATTTTAAAAGTAGACATAAAGATCACCTTAATTATGGTTAACTATAAACTAAAATTAAGTTTACGATAATAGTATATAAAACTTGATGGTGGTATGTCAACCATAAGAATGATAAAAGTTAACGCAATAAAAGTATGACGGCAGGTAAAGTTTCGTGTACAATAAAGTTGTAGAGAAGGGAGCGGCGTAAATGTTGGATTTTATTAAGGAAAAACAGGACGTTTGGCAGATTTTGCAGCTGACTGACAAGCCTGTTGTTTTATATGGAATGGGTAACGGTGCCGACCAGATTATTGACTTGTGTGACAGGATGCAAATAAAGGTCGCCGGTATTTTTGCCAGTGATGAATTTGTTCGCGGGCAGGTTTTTCGTGGTCATATGGTCGAGACTTATACCGCAGTTAAAGATCGGCTGGGTGATTTTCTGATTGTTATTGCCTTTGCCTCAGAGTCGCCTGCAATTTTAAACCGCTTTCAGGAGCTGAGCACAATGCATGAAACAGTAGCGCCGCATTTGCCGCTGTTTCCCGGAGATGAAACAGTTTCGTTTGACTGGCTGCAGCAGCATCAGCAGGAATTGCAGCAGGTATATGACAATTTGGCTGATGATTGGTCCCGAGACGTGTTTGCAGCATCACTGAATTATAAGCTGAGCGGTAAACTGCATTATTTATGGCAAAGTGAGACGGAGCGGCTAAAAGATCTGCAGAGTATTTTCAGTTGGAGCGAAGAAGAAACGTATGCTGATCTAGGTGCCTATAATGGTGATACGATCAGGGAATTTTTACAGCTGACTAATAATAAATATAATCGGATTTTTGCGGCAGAGCCGGATAGGCGTAATTATAAAAAATTATCTGCTTATGTAGAGGCAAGTGGTTTGTCTGATATCAAAATTTTTGAAAGAGCCATTTGGAAAGAAACGGCAGAACTGTCTTTTTCTGACAGCGGCGGCCGTCAGTCAACGTTGCTGACAGGCCAGCGTCACATAGTGCAGGCTGTCGATATTGATACACTGCTTGAAGATGAGCGTGTAACTTACATCAAAATGGATGTGGAAGGCGCTGAGATGGAGGCTTTGAAAGGGGGAAAGGAGCAGATAAAACGTAATAAACCTAAATTATTTATTGCCGCTTATCATCACGATGCGGATATTTTCCTGCTGCCATTGTTTATGTGGCAGTTAGTGCCTGAATATAAGGTTTATCTGCGTAAACATCCGTATGTGCCGGCGTGGGAATTAAATTTTTTAGCAGCCGTATAATTGCGGGACACAAAAAATCCCATAGGGCCAAAAGTGTCGTATTGTCGATTGGCAATGGAATGTTTTTTAAATAAGGCGTAAATGTGACATAAATTTTAATTTTTTGTAAAACTTTTTTTCTAATGTAAGCAGGAATTTTACAAAGCCGGGCGAACTTTAAGGGTAGTATGACAACACAAAGGAGTGGATGTTTAATGAAAAAAGCAAAATGGTTGTGCACTGCAGCAGCAGTTCTGGCATTATCAGTAGCAGTTGCCGGCTGCGGCGGCAGCGACGATAAGAAAGCTGCAGATTCTAAAGGCGGTCCTAAAGGCGACGTTATGGTTTATACCTCTATTTATCCTGATATCATCGATAAAATGTGTAAACCTAATGTAGCTAAAGCATTCCCTGATATGAAAGTTACCTGGTTCCAGGGCGGTACTGAAAAAGTAATCACTAAAATTACCGGCGAGATCAAAGCCAACAAAATCGGTACTGACGTTCTGATGGTTGCTGATCCTTCCTACTACCTGACTTTGCAGGATCAAGGTTTGCTGCTTGATTATGTTTCCCCGAACCTGAAAGATGTCATCACTGATAAAGACAAGAACGGTGCTTGGTCCTCTGTTCGTGTCTGCAACATGATCATTGCTTATAACTCTGATAAACTGAAACCCGAAGATGCTCCGAAATCCTGGAAAGATCTGACCGATCCGAAATGGAAAGGCAAAATCGCTATGCCGAACCCAATGCTTTCCGGTACTGCTTATGTAGCGGTTGGCGCTTTGGCCGATAAATATGGCTGGGAATATTTCGACCAATTGAAAGCTAATGATATTCGCGTTGAAGAAGGCAACTCTGCTATTCAGAACAAATTGCTGACCGGCGAATATGCTGCTGCAATGATTTTGGAAGAAAACGTCCTCAAATTGGCTAATACTAAAAATGAGCCTTTGAAAGTTTCCTATCCTGAAGACGGCGTTATCATCATCCCGTCTCCGATCGCTATTTTTAAAGCAACCAAAAACCCCGAAGGTGCTAAAGCTCTGGTTGACTGGTGGTTGTCTAAAGATGGTCAGCAGGCAGTTGTTCAAGGCTGGATGCACTCTGTACGCGGTGACGTAGAGCCGCCTAAAGGCGCTCCTGCTCTGAAAACTTTCTCTGATAAAGCTATTAAAGTAAACTGGGAAAAACTTTCCAAAGAAAATGCTCAAATCAAAGAGGCTTTCCGCGTAAGAGTTATGGAATAGTTCTTATTAAAATTTGTTGAGTAACAATTTTTAAGGGATCAGGGGTCGTTTTTGACGATCCCTGTTTTCCAATTTCTTTGCAGGAAAATCCTGTAAATGATTTTTCACCGGTCTCAAAGCCGGGGAAAGGAGCCATAGTGGGGTCTTTACCTAGATTTAATAGTAAATTCATAGTTATTGCTGTTTCCGTTATTTTATTATTATATTTTGTGGTTTTCCCGATGGGAATACTGCTTTATGACAGTATTATGGTTAATGGAGCCATCAATTTCGGCAATTATGCTGATGTTTACAGTCAGGATGTTAACTGGCGTGCTTTGTCCAATACTGTGCAGCTATCGCTTTTAGTTATGGTAGCCAGTGTTATTATTACGTTCCCGCTGGCCTGGCTTGTTGGCCGCACCGATATGCCCGGTAAAAAAACATACCGGACTTTACTGGTTGCCAGCTATATGATCCCTCCTTATGTTGGTGCGATTGCCTGGGTACAGCTTTTAAATCCCAGCGTCGGTTATTTGAATTCGATTTTTAAGTGGATTCTGCAACTGCAGCAATCTCCATTTGATATTTATACTATGGGCGGTCTGGCTTGGGTATTGACCCTGTTTTATTCGCCTTTTGCTTTTATTACCATTTCCCGGGCAATGGAAAAAATGGATCCGACGCTCGAAGAAGCGGCACGTGTTTCCGGAGCTTCCCCTCTGCGTACCTTGGTCGATGTTACTTTGCCTTTGATGGCACCAAGTATTTTAGCAGGCGGTCTGTTGGTTTTCATTGCTGCCGGTTCCTGCTTCGGTATTCCTGCCATTGTTGGTATGCCTGGTAATATCGAGGTTATGACTACCCGTATCGTCACCTATATTTACATGGGTAATGATGAGGGTATCCGTGATGCCACGGCTTTAGCAGCATCTTTGATGTTCCTTGCCAACTTCTTACTGTTCTTTATGACCTGGATGCTGGGCCGCAAGGATTATACAACGATCAGCGGTAAGAGTACCCGTCCTAATATCGTAGAGCTTGGCAAATGGAAATGGCCTGCTTTCTGTGGTGTAGGTCTATATGCGTTTATTGCAGTAATTTTACCATTAGGTTCTATATTGCTGACATCACTTTTAAAGAGTATGTCGCGCGGAGTTACCTGGTCGAATATCGGCTTTGATGCATGGGAGCCTGTTATTACCAGCAGTCAGTATATGGAGAGTATCTGGAATTCGGTCGTGTATGGCGTAATCGCCGCCACTATTGGTACGATACTTTCAGTGTTCATTGCTTATCTGGCCGTTAAAACAAAAGTCAAAGGACGTAGCTTCCCGGATCTGCTGACCGTTATCGGCGGTTCTACTCCGAGTATCGTTATCGCCCTGGCTCTGGTTATCACCTTCTCCGGTAATTTCGGTCTCAATCTTTATTCGTCGATGTGGATTCTGGTCGTCAGCTATCTGGTCAAATATATGACCATGTCTGTGCGGACAATAGCGGCTTCCCTGAGTCAGGTGCACGTTTCTCTTGAAGAAGCAGCATTAAATTCAGGTGCCAGCTGGATCAGAACCTGTAAAGATATTATTATGCCGTTGATCGCTCCGTCCATCATCGCCGGTTGGTTCCTGATCTTTATGCCGTCTTTCTACGAGCTGACGATGTCGCTCCTTCTGTACGGTGCAGAAACTAAAACTATCGGTGTTTTGCTGTACGAGCTGCAAACTTATGCAGATACACAAAATGCTTCTGTATTATCAGTAATCATTTTGACTATCGTTTTGGTTGGTAACCTGATCCTTAACAAACTGACCAAAGGCAATGTGGGAATTTAAAGAAGGAGTGGAATAAATTGGCACAAGTACGTATTGAACATGTATTTAAACGTTTCGGGCCTGTAACGGCTGTTAATGATTTCAACCTGACGGTTGAAGACGGCGAATTCGTTTCTATCCTCGGTCCTTCCGGCTGTGGTAAAACAACTTCCCTGAGAATGATCGCAGGCTTTGAAAAAGCTACAGAAGGCGAGATCTATATCGGTGACCACTGCGTCAGTTCTTCGTCGCAGAATAAATTTGTTCCTCCGGAAAATCGCGATATCGGTATGGTATTCCAGTCATATGCAGTTTGGCCGCATATGACGGTTGTTGAAAATGTGGCTTATCCGCTGAAGATCCAAAAGGTTCCCAAAGAGGAACGTTTGAAAAGAGTAAATGAAATGCTGGAGCTCGTGCATTTAGGCGAATATGGCCACCGTTATCCGCATCAACTGTCCGGCGGTCAGCAGCAGCGTGTCGCTTTGGCTCGTGCTTTGGTTGCGCAGCCAGGTTTGCTGCTGTTAGACGAACCGTTATCCAATCTGGATGCTAAACTGCGTGAAAGCATGCGTTTTGAGATCCTGTCGATTCAAAAAGCACTTGGTATTACTGTTGTTTATGTAACCCATGATCAGGGTGAAGCCATGGCAATGAGCGACCGCGTAGTTGTTATGAGTAAAGGCGTAGTGCAGCAGATCGGTGCTCCGCATGAAATTTATACCAATCCTGCCAACAAAATGGTTGCTGATTTTATCGGGTTGGTCAATTTTATGCAGGGTGAAGTATCGGATGACAGAGTATACCTGCAAGGTACTACAGCTTCTTTCCCCAATACTTCGGGTGTTTCCGGCAGTGCTACCATCGCTGTACGTCCTGAGAATATTACGATGAGCCGCGGCGGTGGTATGCTTGAAGGGACATTGACGCATCGCTTCTATTTAGGTGATGCTGTTGATTACCGTGTTACCGTCGGTGATCATGATGTACGCGTTATCGTCAAAGGGGCAGACTTGAAAGAATTTGCCGACGGAGAAAAGGTATATCTTGATTTTGAAAAAGTAATGATCTTTGACCGCGAATAATTAAAAGCTGTTTATATGAAGAAACCCTCGGATGTTTTCATCCGAGGGTTTCTTTTAATTTAGCGGGCTTTTACTGAACTGTGCCATATAAAGCTTGTAATATTCTCCCTGCAAAGCCATCAGATCGTCATGAGAACCATGTTCGCTGATACCGGGGGTGAGGACAACGATACGGTCGGCATGACGGATCGTTGCCAGGCGATGGGCTACGATCAGGGTAGTGCGGTTACGTGACAGCTGCATCAGTGATTCCTGGATAAGGTTTTCCGTTTCATTATCTAGGGAAGAAGTCGCTTCGTCTAAAATCAGGATGGGCGGATTTTTGAGAAAAACACGGGCAATGGCAATCCTCTGTTTTTGGCCTCCGGACAATTTAACACCGCGTTCACCAAGCTGGCTGTCATAACCATCCGGCAGCTGATTGATAAAAGCATCAGCTTCGGCCAATCTGGCAGCGGTGATGATTTCTTCCATACTGGCATGAGGGTTGCCGTAAGCGACATTTTCACGTACAGAGTCAGAGAAAAGGAAGATATCCTGCTGAACTATGCCGATATTACGGCGCAGTGATTTTAAGGTCATATTGCGGATATCCATTCCGTCAATGGTTATAACGCCCTGCTGAAGTTCATAGAAACGCGGCAGCAGATTGCAGATCGTGCTTTTACCAACACCTGTAGTGCCGACAAAAGCGATAACTTCACCGGCAGCGATATCAAGATCAAAATTTTGAATAACAGGTTTGCCGGGATCGTAGACAAAGCTGACATTTTTAAAGGAAATAGAGCCTTTTAAAGTACCACAGTCGAATGCGCCGGGCAGATCTGTATTTTCAGAAGGGGTATCCATCAGCTGGCAAAAGCGCTGGTAACCGGCCATACCTTTCTGATAGGATTCTGCTAGTGCGGTCAGGCGCAGGATGGGGCGGATAAAGATTGATACATACAGTAAAAAGGCGACCAGATCGCTGATCTGCATTTTACCATATGCGATCATGGCGCCGCCTACGACAATGATAACAAGATTAGTGACATTGGAAAACAATACGGCGTTGCTGTTCAGGCGTGATAAAAGGTCGAACGACGTTTTACGTGCCTGTAAAAGAGCCTGTCCGTTTTTATCAAGGCGTTTTTCTTCCCATTCTTCATTGTTGAAGGATTTAACTAGGCGTATGGCATTCAGACTTTCATTTGTCTGTGCTGTAAGATTACCGACCTGTTCGCGGATCATACGCCCTGATTGTTTCAGTGCATGATTGGTCGCAACTGATTCATAAGCTTTTCCTAACAGCAGCAGATTGACCAGTAACGCTAAAGGCCAGTTAAGATAAATAAGTATTCCCAGAGTACCAAGCATGGTTATAGTACAGACCAGCAGGTAATTAGGACCAAGAAAAACAAGCTCACGGATCTCGGCAATATCGCTGACAATACGGGAAATCAGCTGGCCGATACGGATGTTGTCAAAATAACGGAAAGACATTGATTGGACATGCTGAAAAAGGTCACTGCGCATATCCTGTTCTATTTTTGCACCCATTAGTCGGCCGTGTCTTGAGACTTGATAACTGATTATAAAATTAAGCAGGTATAAAAAAAGCAAGATGATCGTAGCCTGCCCTAAGAGGAAAAGATTGCCTTCGGGCAGTACATCGCCCAGGATATAGCGCATAAAGAGCGGAAAACATAAATCAAGGGCGGATGTGATAACGGATCCGAGCAAAGCAAAACAATGTTTTCCGGTAAGGGCGGTAGTATTTTAATAAACGTTCTGGCATATGGCAGACCTCGCAGATAAATGTACCTACTGCTGCTGCAGCCGGTAGAAATATAAAAATGACGAATAAAAATCAACTATAATCAATTATAACACATTGAACTATAACAGCAGAGGCTATTTTGAGTATTTGTAAAGTAATTTGTTAATGTGATTTTAAGTGTATTGGAAAAGTTAGCTTAAGCTAACTCGAGAAAAATAAAAAACTGTGCGTGAGAGCTGTTAAGCACAGTATCGAGTGAGCGTTAAGTTGATAAGTGTAAAAGTTTGGAAGCAGGCAACCCCAAACAGTTAGCTTAAGCTAACGTATAAATTATACTTAAAAAAAGCACTGATGTCAATAATTAAGTTCAAATTAGCAGCTGTACGGGAATTTTGATCAATGATAGTGATTTTTCGCGGTAATGCGTACCCTTGTGGTATAATTAATTTATTACCATAAAAGGCGGTCGAACTATGAAAGTAATTCTGGTAACAGTGCTGTCAATTGTGTTTCTCTGCAGCGGTTGCAGCAGTAACATCAAAGAAGAACAGAAAAGTATCAAGATCTGCAGCAGCCTGAATGAAACAATGACAGATATTTTAGCGGAAGATTTTGCCAAACAGCAGAATGTGAAAGTTGAAGTCAGACATTTGCCGGCAGGGAATTTGGATGAACGGCTTAATTTTCTGAGAGAGGGAAAATTCGATGTCTGGCTTGGCGGTACGCCTGAAGAATATTATCTGGCAGGAGAGCAGAAAATGCTGCGCAGCTACAGGCCGAGGGAGGCCTATAAAGTACCTGCTGAAATGCGTGAGAATCAGTGGCGCTGGACAGGTCTTTATGTCGATTATATAGGATTTTTGACTAATCGTGACCGACTGCGCGAGTTGGGGCTTTATGCTCCTGAGACATGGGATGAATTGCTGAAACCGGAGCTTTGGGAAGAAACAGCGCTGGCTGATTTTAAAAACGGCGGTCGGAGTTATGGCATGATAACTTCTATCTGGCAGCTGCGCGGCGAAGCTAAAGCTATGGAGTATGCGGCTTCTTTTAACAGCCAGCTGCCTTTATATACGGCCAGTGAATGGGAGGCTATTGAAGCGGTTCGCAGCGGCAGAAAAACGATCGCGGTAGTTTCACTTTCCACAGCATTGCAGCTGGAAAGGCAAAATCGCGATCTATTCGCAACTTTAGTCAAAGACGGTAATAAAAACTGTATTACCGGTGCTGCTATTCTCCAAGGGGCAAATTTAGCAGAAGCACAGTCTTTTATGGACTATTTGCTGTCAGAACATTCAAAAGATTTACTGGCCTCTAAGGGTTATCCGCTTTTGTGGCGTGTCAGTGATTATGCCCATGATGACGGGCGGAAAATGATGATCGGTGATTTAGAACTGGCGGTTGATGACCTTAGCTGGACTGCGGGTCAGAAAAGCGTTATTATCCAGCAATGGCTGAATGCTCAGTAAGATAAAAACATTGACGATAACATTGAATCGGTTATAATTAAGATATAGTAAGCAGGCAATTTTTGATAAAGACCTGCAGTGATGAGAGGATGACTTATATGAAAAAATTAGTAATGCTGGTAACTGTAGTTTTAACAGTGGCAATGGCCGCGGTTTGTTTTGCTGCCGGAGACGGTAATGATTTAAATAAACAGCAGAAAATAGTTGATAAGTTTGTAGCGGCATTGACTGTTGCGGACGACAGCGGTTATGCAGGTGCTGCAGCGGGTTTTAGCCCCGAACTGAAGCAAAAAATGGATGTAAAAGCTTTTGCTGCTTTGCAAAAGCAGGTCAAAGATACTTTAGGGACAATGAAGGAAATGAAATTTGTTGCTTATGAGCGTTTTGATCAGGGTGACCGGTTGACTTATCTGGGAAGCTACAGTAAACAGCAGCTGGTACGTGTGATTTATGGCTTTAATAAAGAGGGCAAGCTGACGGAGTTTATTTTTGCTCCGGTAGAAGTTCAAAAACAAGAACAAAAATAATCAAAAATAAAACGTCATAACCTTTAGGTTATGACGTTTTTGTTTTTCACTTTATTTTTTCGCAGCAGCAACTGTGCTAAAAGCTATTTCAGCTGCCTGTAATGTTTTTTCGATATCTTCAGGCGTATGGGCCAGAGATAAGAAATTGGTCTCAAATTGAGATGGAGGAAGATAAATGCCCTGTTCCAGCATGCTATGGAAATAAATGCGGAACGCATCTAAATCGCTTGTGCAGGCGCTGTCATAGTCATAAACTTCCTGATCAGTAAAGAAAACAGTAAACATAGAACCAAGACGGTGCACCTGTACAGGCACTCCTGCCTTGGCAGCGGCTTTAGCAAGGCCTCCGGTCAGGATGGCCGTCATGCTTTCCAGCTGGCTGCAGACATTGTGTCCGTGCATGTAGGTAAGGTTGGCGATACCGGCTGCCATAGCCAGAGGGTTGCCGCTCAAAGTGCCGGCCTGATACATGGGGCCAACAGGAGCAACCTGTTCCATGATCTGGCGTTTACCGCCGTAAGCGGCTACCGGCAGCCCGCCGCCGATAACTTTGCCCAGACAGGTGATATCAGGATCAATGCCGTAGAGGCCCTGAGAAGATTTTTCACTGCTGCGGAAGCCAGACATGACTTCATCACAGATAAGCAGTGTTCCATATTTTTTTGTGATGGAGCGAATGAATTCCAGATAGCCGTCCTGCGGTAATACCAGTCCCATGTTGCCGGGAGTTGGCTCCATGATAACGGCGGCAATATCGCTGCCTTTAGCAGCAAAAGCAGCTTCCAGGGCAGCCCGGTCGTTAAAAGGAACAGTGATGGTATTGGCGGCAACGCCTTTAGGAACACCGGGGCTGTCAGGAACGCCTAAAGTAGCTGCGCCGCTGCCGGCTTTGACCAGCAGGCTGTCGTGATGGCCATGATAACAGCCTATAAATTTAACGATGCTTTCACGTCCTGTATAAGCGCGTGCTAAACGCAGAGCACTCATGGTAGCTTCTGTTCCGCTGTTGACCATACGTACCATTTCCATAGAAGGGACAAGTGTGCAGAGAAGTTTGGCAAGCTCTGTTTCAGCCAGGGTCGGCGCGCCATAGGATGAGCCTTTGGCGGCTGCAGTTTGGATGGCTTCGGTGACCTGCGGGTGTGCATGCCCTAAAAGTAAAGGACCGTAAGAAAGTACATAATCGATATATTCGTTGCCGTCGATGTCGGTGAGTTTGCTGCCGCTGCCTTTGGCAATGACAGGCGGAACACCGCCAACACTGCGGAAGGAACGAACGGGGCTGTTGACGCCGCCGGGAATGTATTGTTTGGCTTCGGCAAAAGCTGCCTGAGATTTGCTGTGATCCATATGCGGCCTCCTTATTTGCCCAGCAGCCACTTGGCTACGTCGAGAGCATGATAGGTGATGATCATTTTGGCGCCGGCACGTTTAAAACCGAGCATCGTTTCCATAACGATACGCTGTTCATCGATCCAGCCTTTGGCTGCTGCTGCTTTGACCATAGCGTATTCACCGCTGACATTATAAACACATAAAGGGCGGTTAAATGTTTCTTTGACACGGCTGATGATATCCATAAAAGCCAAAGCGGGTTTTACCATAACGATATCTGCGCCTTCTTCGATATCAAGAGCAACTTCACGCAGAGCTTCGTCACTGTTGCCGGGATCCATCTGATAGCCTTTGCGGTCGCCTGCAGAGGGAGTGGAATCGGCTGCAGCGCGGAAAGGGCCATAATAGGCTGAAGCGTATTTAGCTGAATAAGCCATCAGGGACACATTGCTGAAACCTGCTTCGTCTAAGGCTTCACGCATAACTTTGACATAACCGTCCATCATATTGGATGGCGCAATGACATCAGCGCCGGCTTGAGCGTGGGAAACTGCGATTTTAGCTAAAAGCGGCAGCGTTTCATCATTGTTGACAGTACAGCCGTTTTCCAGAACGCCGCAATGGCCATGTTCTGTATATTCACACAGGCAGGCATCGGTGACGACTACCAGTTCGGGATAAGTGTTTTTGATCAGGCGGCAGGCCTGCTGTACAGGTTCTTCTGCATCCCAGGCGCTGCTGCCGACAGCATTTTTATAAGAGGGGATACCAAACAGTATAACGGCAGGAATTCCAAGTTCGCTGATTTCCTGTAAAACTTCCGGCAAACGGTCTAAGGACCAATGGTAATTGCCCGGCAGCGATTCAATTTCATTTTTTACACCGGTGCCCGGGACGACGAATAACGGATAAATGAGGTCTTTAACGGAAAGTTCAGTCTCGCGGATCATGCTGCGCAGGTTTTCTGTAGCGCGCAGGCGGCGGGGACGGTAAATAGGAAAGCCCATACTGATCACTCCTTATAATATCTTTGAATAGCGTCTGTCAAACCTGCAATAGTAAATGTTTCAGCTATGATGTCAGGTTCAAGATTATTTTGGCGGCAGGTTTCGGCGGTAACAGGGCCAATAGCCGCTGCTGGAATATTATTGATAAGTTCTCTTTGATCGCCTAAGGATGTCAAAAGATTAGTAACAGTTGAGGAACTGGTAAAAGTAACAAGATCAACTTCTCCGTTTTGCAGAGCAGTCAGCAATTCTTCTTTGTTATCCAGAGCGGTAACAGTTTCATAGGCAGTTACAACATCAACGCTGGCTCCTAAAGCACGCAGGCTTTCCGGTAATACTTCACGGGCTACTTTAGCGCGTGCCAGCAGGATTTTATCACCAACTTGCACTTCTGCTGACAGGGTTTCGGCCAGTTCTTCAGCTTTGAAGGCTGGGGGAACTAAATCGGCGGAGATGCCATAGTTTTTTAAAGCTTTCGCCGTTTCACTGCCGATAGCGGCTATTTTGATGTCAGACAGGGAACGGGAATCTAATCCGGCATTATCAAGGCGATTGAAGAAAGAGGTAACGCCGTTAGCACTGGTCAGGATCAGCCATTTGTAGGTTTTGATGTTTTCGATTGCTTTATCCAGCGGGGTATAATCTTCCGGGGGGATGATTTTGATTGCCGGCGCCTCGATTACACGAGCACCAGCGGCTTCCAGCTGTCTGGTCAAAGTACTGGCCTGCGCGCGGGCTCTGGTTACTACGATTGTTTTGCCAAAGAGAGGTTTGTTATCGAACCACTGCAGCTGCTCGCGCAGTTTGACAACATTGCCGACGATAAAAATTGCCGGCGGTTTCAGATTTGCCGCGGCAACGTCGGCAGCAGCAGTACCGACAGTAGTGATCAGAGTGCGCTGTTCCGGTTTGGTGCCCCAGCGAATGACTGCTGCCGGAGTATCGGCGCTGCGCCCGTTGGCGATGAGATTTTTTGTAATATTAGTAAGATTTTCGACACCCATCAGGAAAACTAAAGTATCAACAGCGGTAGCAAGACCGCTCCAGTTAATAGTTGATTCGCCTTTGGTAGGGTCTTCGTGGCCGGTAATGACTGCAAAGGAAGTGGCTACGTGACGATGGGTGACAGGAATGCCTGCGTATTCAGCAACTGCGATGGCAGAAGTTACGCCGGGAACGAATTCAAATGGCAGTCCGGCTTCTAAAAGTTCAATAGCTTCTTCACCGCCGCGTCCGAAAACAAAAGGATCACCGCCTTTGAGGCGGGCAACAGTCTTACCTTCGGCTGCCAGCTTTACCAGCAGTTTATTGATATCTGGCTGACGCATTGTATGGTTGGCAGAAGCTTTGCCGACATAAACCATTTCTGCGTCGTCTTTAGCATAAGCTAAAATTCTCGGATCTGCCAAACGGTCGTAAACGACAGCGTCGGCTGTTTGCAAACATTCCATGGCTTTGATTGAAAGCAGACCGGGATCACCGGGGCCTGCACCGATCAAGTAAACTTTTCCCTGTTTTGTCATTAATTTCTCTCCTTACATGATCTCGGCGAGGATTGCACGGCCGCCCTGATCTAACATTTTATTGCCAAGTTCTTTTCCAAGTTCTGCAGCGTTTACAGCCTGGCCTCTGATCGTATCGCGTAAAACAGTGCTTCCGTCCAGAGATGCGATGATTGCTTCAATAGATACAGCATCTCCTTCAGTGACAGCATGTACACCAATAGGGACCTGGCAGCCGCCCTCAATGAGCCCTAAAAAAGCACGTTCGGCATCAGTAGCCTGTTTGGTAGGCTGGTCATTTAAAAAATTAAGCATAGCTCTTACTTCTGTATTATCGGTGCGGCATTCGATTGCCAAAGCGCCTTGTCCAACTGCGGGTAAGCAGAAATTATGGGGGATTATTTCTCTGATCCGATCGGTATATCCGAGACGAGTCAATCCTGCCGCAGCAAGGATTATAGCATCCATTTGGCCGTCGTCAAGCTTCCGCAGACGCGTATCGACGTTGCCTCGTAAATCTACGATTTTCAGATCCGGGCGTGCTGACAAAAGCTGGGCTTTGCGGCGCAGACTGGAAGTGCCCAGAACTGCTCCCTGCGGCAGTGTTTCGATAGAAGCATATTTATTGCTGACAAAAGCGTCGCCAGCATTAGCCCGCTTGGTAACCGCTGTCAGGCACAGGCCTTCCGGCAGAACAGTAGGCATATCTTTCAGACTGTGGACGGCAAGATCAATTTCACCTTCTAGAAGAGCAGTTTCCAGTTCCTTGGTAAAAAGTCCCTTGCCGCCGATTTTGGCCAGCGGTACATCAAGGATACGGTCTCCCTTGGTAATGATTTTTTTTAAAGTTACAGTACATTTCGGATATTGCCTGCGCAGAAGGTCGGCAATATGATTGCTTTGCCACAGAGCCAGCAGGCTCTGTCTAGTCCCAATAATCAAATTTGTTTTCATCACCTATATAGTCCTCTCCCGAATCGTTGAGTAAAAATAACTCGCAGATCATATCTCTGTAACGTTCTTCATCTGCCGTTCCGGCAGCACTGTTCATAGCTGTCATTGGTTCGCGCAGGAATTTGTGTTCCAGGCGCTGAGTCATGATATCGATGATACGGCGTTCTTTATCAGTAAGATTTGGCAGTTTGGCAAATGCCCGTTTTAAAACCTTCTGCCGCAGAAAATTCATTTTTTCATGCAGCTGAACCATTACAGGCCGCATCGTCAGATAGCGCAGCCGTTCTTTCAGTGCCGTTATTTCTTCGTCAATAATTGCTTCAGCCACCTTGGCTTCAGAAGATCGGAAATTCTTATTCATATCGACAACGCCTTCCAGATCGTCGATATTATACAGGGTAACGCCTTCTATATCTCCAACCAGAGGATCAACGTCACGGGGAACGGCAATATCAACTAAAATAAGCGGTTTGCCGCTGCGTTTAGGAATAATATCGCGTACACCCTGTTCTGTTATCACATAGTGAGGCGCTCCTGTAGAAGTGATAATGATATCAGAGGTTATCGCCTGATGCATAAATTCGTTATACGGGATCGCAGTACCGTTAAATTTTTCTGCCAGTTCCTGAGCGTGAGACAGATTACGGTTACTGACAAAGATAGTTTTAGCGCCTTTATCAATCAAATGGCGGGCGGTCAGTTCACTCATTCTGCCGGCACCCAATACTAAAATATTGGCTTTAGTCAGATCGCCGACAACGTCGATAGCCAGATCTACCGCGGCGGAAGAAACAGAAACAGAACTGTAGGCGATCTTTGTTTCTGTACGTACACGCTTGCCGACGGCGATAGCACGATTAAATAAGGTGTTGAACAAAGTGTCTGTCATACCGCAGCTGCGGGACAGATGATATGCATTTTTAATCTGGCTCAGGATCTGGCCTTCCCCGATGATGAGTGAGTCAAGGCTGGAAGCGACTTTAAACAGATGACGGACGCAATTAATGCCGGTCAGATTATAGAAATAGTCGGGTTTATATTGTTCACCTGCCAAATGGCGCAGCAAAGTACGGATAAAATGTAATCCGGCAGCAGGATCTTCCAGCACCATATAAAGTTCAGTACGGTTGCAGGTTGAAAGTAAAACTGCTTCGTTGAGGTTGTCGTTATTGCGCAGCCGGCGCAGCACACGAACCGTTCTATCCTGTGAAAAATTGAAACGTTCACGGATCTCAACGGGGGCTGTTTTGTGATTCAAGCCTAAAACGATTAGCTGCATCAGTAATGATCTCCTTTGCTTGGTCAAGCTTACCTGCATGAAGCAGGCCGATGACGGATTGGTTTAAAGTCTGACGCCAGAAAGCAGTACGCTTTTCAGGTGTAGTAGCTATTGTTTTCAGTTCTCGTCGAAGCTGTTGTAAGAATTCGTTGAATTCGGCAAAATCAGAGCCATAATATGCCCTAAGGTCCTGTGACAGTACCCGCGTCAAAGCGGGCATACCTCCGGTAGACAGAGTAAATGTCAAAGCCCCGTTTTTTACGGTTGAAGGCACACTGAAGTTACCTAATGACGGTTCTGTAACAACATTACAGAGACAGGGTGCAGCAGCAGCGATTTTTCTGTTGATATGAAAATCGTCGGTTGCTGCAATCGTTACAAAAGCATCAATGAGATCGTTGTCTGCATAAGCGCGCAGTTCCAGCTGCAGCAGTCCGGTCTTTGCTAAAGTCAACAGCTGCGGATCAGCCGCAGGTGCGATTACAGTCAGGTCCGCACCTGCTTCGATCAATGGCAGCGCTTTACGGACGGCTACTTTACCACCGCCGATAATGACACATTTTTTATTTTTTAAGTCCAGCATGGCCGGATAAGAAAAAGAATTCTGCTGCATGTTTACCTGCTTATAAAAATAGATTTTACGTAAGGATAAATGTTGAAAAATACAACAACTATAATATCATAAATTAGGATTTATTTCCAGTTAAAAGAGTGTTGCAGAGCAGGAAATCAGAGCTGTTGCTTGCTATATTAAAATTAGAAAAAGGATTTGCTGTTTGAGCGGCGAATACTTACAGATAAACATCAGCCTATGATAGGAGGAATGACTTATGAACTGTGCTTTTTGCCCTCATCACAAATGTTATACCAGCGGTCAGAACTGTACTCGTCTGACTCATGAAGAAATCAGCGAGTATTATACCGACGAAGATAAAAAAATGATGCGAGCGTCGTCTGCGACAGAGAGCCGCAATTATTTGAAAATGACACGGTTGGAAGAAAGCGTATTTTTCGCTAAAGAGATGGGTGTAAAAAAAGTCGGGATAGCCTTTTGCATCGGTTTAGCCAATGAAGCTCATTTTTGTGCCCAGTATTTTAAGAAGGAAGGGCTGGATGTTCAATCAGTATGCTGCAAAGTCTGTTCCGTCGATAAAGATCTGCTGGAACTGGAAAAATCAAACCCGGACAGCGTGAAGCTATGTGCAATCCTAAAGTGCAGGCCCGCCTGCTGAATGAAGGCGGTACAGAATTGAATTTTATCGTAGGGCTTTGCGTAGGTCACGATATGCTTTTTACCATGGAATCCAAAGTGCCGGTTTCCAGTATAATTACTAAGGACAGGGTTTTAGCAAATAATCCTGCAGGGGCGGTTTATTCACGTTACTGGCGCCGTAAGCTGGGAATTTTGGAAGAAGGCACTGTATAAGAAAATATTTTTTTATGAAAGTCTGTCGCTTACGCGGCAGACTTTTTTACTGTAAAGCAGCAAACGGAAGGGAAATTCCCTTCCGTTTGCTTGAGATATGTAGGAGGATGATAATGTTACCCAAGTAGCTGCAGAAGGTTATTGTTTTATGATTGTACCTTCTTTCATGATAATTTTCATATTGCTAACTGCAACAGCGCGTATGTTTTCTAAAGGATTGCCATCTAGGACAAGGATATCAGCAAACTTATCGACTTCTAAAGTACCGGTTATTTTATCGACCTTCAGCATTTCAGCACCTACTTTTGTTGCTGCCACGATAGTATCCATTTCTGAAATGCCGGCTTTTTCTACGAAAGAATACATTTCGCCGATAGCAGTGGTCCCGTAAGGTGTAAGGCTGGAACAGAAGCTATCAGAGCCAATGGTTAACCCTATGCCTTTGGATTTTGCTTTACGCAGATTGGCGTAAACACGGTTGAGTTCTTTTTCTGCAACAGTTGCTCCGGAATACTGATCGTGTACCTCTGGGATGTATGGCGGCGCGTATGTTTTGAACCATTCGTTAAGGAATTGGATTGTTGGGCAGAAGTAAATCCCTTTTTCAGCCATGATATCAAGACATTCATCATTTAAGGTCTGTCCATGGATAATCAGATGAACTCCGGCTTTTGCAGAATCAAGGGCGCCACCGTAACCTTCGGCGTGAGACCAGACTGGGATACCGACCATATTGCATTCGTCAACGACAGCCTTGATTTCTTCAAAGGTATAATGCTGGTCTAATTTTTGATCCCAGCGCCAAATGCCGCCGCCGGTAGACCATATTTTGATAGCGTCAGGATTTTCACGCAGTCTTTTGCGGACAGCTTTACGCAGTTCCCAGGGGCCGTCTACACGTTCAGCCCATGGATGAGATTGTTCATTATACCAAATAGGAAGTTTATGAGAATCTCCGTGGCCGCAGGTACGGCAGAAGCCTAATCCTGTACCGACGACACGTGGTCCCTGCATAACACCTTTTTCTACCATATTTCGGATTGCAAGGCCTGAATAAGAGATTTCTCCGACTGTAGTCAAACCATTTTCCAAACATTCGTGGGCCTGTTGTACAGCTACTACCGTTTTTTGAACGCGATCTTCTAAAACCCACTCGGTATCGTCATCGGTCAAGTTGCCGGAAAAGTGCAAGTGCGTATCAATAAGTCCTGGCATGATAGTTTTGCCATTAATATCGATCTGTTCATATTCAGGAGAGATTTGCTTGGCAGGTCCGGCATAGGTTATTTTTTTGCCTTCGACCAAGACTAATGAGTTTACAAGTGGTTCTCTACCGGTGCCATCAATGAGATAACCTCCAACTAAAGCGATTTTTTTCATGATAAATACCCCCTTGATTATTTTTTGTGAATATGGTTTTTAATTAAAGTTATTTATGAATCTGTGTGTCATCTATGGATATCGGAATTGTTGTAGATCCAGAGGTTTTATTTCGGTGCAAAGTTTTTATAATCAGGCCTATAGCCAGCCATCCCAAAACGATACTCCATTCTACGGCATTTAGTGTAGCGGGGCTTCCGGGAACTATCATCAGAAGTACGATCAGTGATCCTGCAAGACAGGCCAGTGAGATGCCAAATTTTCCGCCTGGTACTTTATAAGGTCTGGGAAGATCAGGTTCTGTAAGGCGCATTTTGTAACAGGAGAAACTGACCATAGTACAGGCGAAAATAAAAGCCAGAGCTGAGACATTAGTCAGTGGTACTAACATCTTTTTTCCTAGAAATGGGCCGATAACAGTTAAAACGGCTAAGAGAATATTAGCTGTTTTGGGAGTTCCTGAAACAGGGTCTACTTCAGCAAAAGATCTGGGCAGCTGGCCTTTACGTCCCATAGCAAGCATAATACGGCTTGTAGCACCATAAAAAGAATTCATGGGACCCATAGGCCCGATTGTGGCAATGCAGAGCATTGCGATATACAAAAAAATATTTATTGTTTTCAAACAAGCTAAAGCAGGAACAGAACTTTTTACAAAATCAGTCCAGGGTATGATACTGCCAAAGGAATAGATGCAGACCATATAAAAACCGCCGGAGGCTAGCAGTGCTAGACTGATAACACGCCCAAATTTGTTCCAGTCGAGACCTTCAGCGGCTTCTTCTGCCTGTTGAGGAATAGTGTCGAAACCTGCGTAAAAGAATGGTGTCATAACAAGAACCGAGATGATACCGGCAAACATAGTTGAAGCTGAAGTTGATGAAGCCGCACCTTCAACACTGGCAAAAATTGGTTGGATGTTCTCAGGGCCGCCTTTAACAAGTGAGATACCCATAGCAAGAATCATTCCACAGAGCAGGGCTTTAGTAAGAAATGCCTGTAGGCTTGCCGCTGCGGAAGCACCACGAAAATTTTGGATGATTACATAAACAGCAAAACTCAGAGCAATAACAGTGGGAAGCAGGTAGACATCAGCGCCCATAATTGAATAGAGCTTAATTGAACGGAGGATTGGAAATAAATCTCCGAACATATCTGAAACGAGCGTTGAAATAGCAATTGCTTCCCATGGACAGAGGATTGCATTGCCTAAAGCCAAGAACCAGCCGGTAATATAGGACATGGTATTTCCATAAGTACGGTCTACATATTCAACGATGCCGCCGGAAATAGGGATTGCTGCAGTAAGTTCTCCGAATACAGCTCCGATAGGCAGTAGAAATACAGCTCCAATAATAAAGGCGATCATAGCTGCTACAGGACCTCCGCCAATGATCATCCAGTCGCCTACCATCAAAACCCAGCCGGTTCCGATAATAGCTCCGAAACCGATTGTAAAAAAATTCCAGAGTGACAGTGTTTTTTGCATACTGCCTTTTTGGTTTGATGCTGACATGTAAAAGCCCTCCTTTGAGTGAAGATAATGAGAAACATGAAACGATGTCTAAATATTCGAATAATTTAGAGAAGGGTAGTAACTTTGTACAGCTTTACTATAGCTTAAAGTAAATCGTGTTACGACAAAAATTTCATAATTGATATATTCGATGTAATATCAGGTACGGGTTAAATTTTATAGCAGCAAAATCGGCACTTCCAGTGTCATAATCGTAGCGATTAGTTCAAGATACAGATGTTATAATAAAAATATAATTACCAGTTAGGAACGGAGGTGAGAAGATGTTTTATATTGCTTTGTGCGATGATGAATGGCAGGCTGTAGAAATATTGACCGGTTATTTATCAGAGATCAAAAGATCGGGATTACAGCTGGAAAGTGTGCCTTTTTTGAACGGACGGGAACTGGTACACCAGTATGAACGGGGGCGTAAATTTGATATCATCATATTGGACATGCTGATGAAGCCATTAAATGGTATTGAAACAGCAAGGCTGATCAGGAAATATGACAGCGAAGTGCCGATTTTAATCGTAACGGGAACTGTTGAATATGCGATGGATGGTTATCAGGTAAATGCCTATCGTTATATTTTGAAGCCAGTAGATAAAGCTTATTTTTTACAGGAAGTACGGACTATTTTGACATCAATAGCCAGGTTACAGAATAAATATTTCAGTTTTACCAATGAAAAAGGATTGTTTAAAATAAAAACTACTGATATTTATTATTTCGAATCTAATATGCGCACTTTATCGGTTTGCCATCTGGGGGGGAAAACAACTTTTACGGGGAAAATCAGTGAAGTGGAGGAGTCACTGAGTGAACAGAGTTTTTTCAGGATTCATAAAAGTTATGTTGTTAATCTAAAACATATACGTAATATTTTTAAAGATACTGTTACTTTAGAAAATGGAGAGGAATTGCCGCTTAGCAGGCATCGCAGCAAAGAATTGCGGCAGCAGTTCCTATCCTATATGAAGGAAAATATTTGATATGGATATTATGCTGAAATGGATCGCTTATGTGATTTTATCTGCGGCTGAGACGTGGATCGGATATCGTCTTTTCAATACTTATTTGACTCGTAATTCAGTAAGACAGAGGTATTATTGGCTGGGGGTGATATTTTATTTTACTTTCCAGATGTTTTCTTATGTAAATGAAAGTCCCATGTTTTCGACGGCTGCTTATTATTTTTTCTTTGCTACAATTATTGCTGTTGTTTTCTTTTCTGATTCTTTACAGAATAAGATTACGATTGCCTTACTGTTTGTTATTATGAATTATGAATGTAAAACGGCTATGACAGGTATTGCCTTGGCCTGGGGTGAACAGACTTTGCCGCGGGAGCTGATTAATTATCGCATTGTTATGGATCCCTGGTCGCAGATGATGGCATGTATACTGTTTGTTTTGAGTTTATGGGGTACGATTTGTATTCGCGAGTTGAGGCTGAATAAGCAAAATTTACTTTATGCTGTAATTTCATATCTGTTTCCACTGACTGTGATGATTTCAGTAATCATTATTTCCCATAAAAATATTGGGTTTGGATCTGCCGCGGGGATACAGGTCTTTTATATTTATACTTCAGTACTTTTGTTTTCTGCATCAATCAGTCTTTTCTACCTTCTGGAAAAAAATATTCTTTTGGATATGTCCGGAGAAAAGTCATCGGTAATGGAAGAATTGCTGTCACTGCAGCGCCGTCATTATGAACGATTGGATATATCACAGCGTGAATTACAGAGTCTGCGGCATGATATCAAAAATCATATTAGCTGTCTATATGCGCTTTTGGACAGTGGTCATGCTAAAGAAGCTAAGGAATATATTAAGGAACTTTATACCTGTAATAAAGGCTTGCAAGGCATTATTTACAGTGGGAATATAGTTATTGATTCCATTCTCAGTAATGGTTTGGCTAATTTGGAAAACCGTGGTATAAATTTAAAATGCAGTATAATTATACCGCCTTCGTTAAATATCGCTGACGTGGATCTATGTATTCTTTTTGGAAATTTGATTGATAATGCCGTGGAGGCATGTGAAAGAATCGTAGAACCGGGCAGGAAAAAATTTATTGTTCTTAACGTCAATATCAAAAAAGATTATCTGTTCATTGATATCGCTAATTCGTTTACTGGTGAAGTGAAAAAACAGAATAATATTTACAGAACAGTGAAGATTGATGAGCGTTATTGTGGTATAGGCCTGTTTAATATCAGAAAGATTGTTGAAAAATATAATGGTGAATTTTCAGTCAGCCATTCTGATAATGTTTTTAGTGTTTCTGTTATGTTGTCATTACTCTGGGGAAAAAATAAGGACTGCCGTTTTAACGGCAGTCCTTATTTTTTTTATAAAGATGCAGGCTTTTAACTAGCAGCCCCAAAGCAGTCCATCCTGTCAGCAGCAGGTATTCAGTTTTACTCAGCGAAGCAGAGGTACCGGGCAGCAGCATGGCAGCAATAATGAGAAAACTGACGCAGCATGCAGCACTGATACCCGCTTTGCCGCCAGGGACTTTGTAGGGGCGGTATAGATTTGCTTCGCTGCTGCGCATTTTATAACAGGCCAGACTGACCATCATACAGGAGAACATGAAGGTCAGGGCAGCAACATTTGTCAGAGGCAGCAGCATATTGCTTCCCAGGAAAGGGGCGAGAACGATACTTGTGCTGAGCAGAATATGTGTAGATTTGGCAATAGCCTGAGAGTGGTCGGAGGGGCTGAAGGCTGCAGGCAGTTGTTTTTTTCGGGCCATAGCCAGTAAAATCCTGGAGGATGAGGCATAAAAGGAGTTCATAGGACCCAACGCTCCCAAAACAGTTATGCAGAGCATGAGAAAGTATAAATTAAAATTGATGTGCTTAAGACAGGCAAGAGCTGCCAAAGGCTGTTTGACAAAACTTGTCCAGGGGATAAGACTGCTGAAAGCTGCTATGCAGATAATGTAAAAGGTAGCTGCAGATAAAAGTGCAAGGCTGATAATTCTGCCGAATTTGTGCCAGTCTAAGCCCTGAGCAGCTTCTTCTGCCTGCTGCGGGATAGTGTCAAACCCGGTATAGAAAAAAGGCGTTACTGTAAGCAGGGCAAAAATACCGGTCCAGAGAGAGGTGGCCTGAGTATGTGCTGTCGACTCATTGACCGGAAGAAAAAGCGGCTGCCAGTTTGCAAGACTGCCTTTGTCAAAAGCACTGATAATGGCCAGCAGTAATCCTGCGAGCAGCGCTTTAGTCAGGAAAGACTGGGCTTTAGCTGCTGCTTTTGGGCCGTGCAGATTTTGTCTGATGATAAATCCTGAAAGGCAAAGCGCTATCAGTACTGGGAAAAGGTATACATCGGCACCTAAAATGCTGTAGAGCTTGATTGAACGCAGCCATGGAAACATATCTCCGAACAGGGTTCCAAAAAGGGTGGAGACAGCAATCGTTTCCCATGGACACATGATAATATTACTTAGCAGCAGCAGCCAGCCTGTAATAAAAGATACTGTTTTACCGTAGGTGCGGTCAACATATTCTATTACCCCGCCGTCAATAGGCAGAGCGCTTGTAAGTTCTCCGAAAACAGCTCCGATAGGCAGTAAAAGCAGCGCCCCAGTAAAATGCCAGCATGGCCGGAATGGGTCCTCCGCTGATGATGATCCATTCGCCGACTAAAAAAATCCAGCCGGTACCGATGATCGCACCGAACCCGATTGTAAAAAAATTCCAGAGCGTCAATGTCTTTGATATATTCTTTTGTTTGACAGAGTCAACGGACATAAAAAAGTCCCCTTACATAAATTTTCAGGAATAAAAATGATAATAATTTTAGTTTATACTTTTAAAGTATATAGTGCGGCTAACACTGCTTGTTTAATCGTTTACAATAATGCCTGATAAAAGCTTTCTAAAATTACAAATTCTGCCAGAAGTTATAATGTGAAAATGTCGCAAATTGTCTGAAAATTAATTTACAAATGTTCTGACGAATGTTAAAATTACGGTAAATACATTTGTGAGGTGATCGGAAATGCTGACTTTGCCTTTACTTAGAAAAATGCTGAATCGTGCTGGTACAGAGCTGAAAGCTAACAGTAAATATTTATGTGAGCTTGACAGTGTGGCTGGCGACGGTGATCACGGAATCACTATTGGCAGAATGGCTGATGTGATGAAAGAAAAAACAGAAGATACTACTATTGATACGATGAGGGTCTTGCTGGATGAGCTGGGCGACGCTTTTATGGGTATCAACGGCGGCAGCGCCGGACCGCTTTGGGGTACGGTGTTTACAGGGATGGCCGAAGGAATCGACGATCAGGCTGAACTGACTGATTTAGAGCTGCGGAAAATGTTTACGCAGGCCAAAGAAGATTTTATGGATATTTCCAAAGCAAAGCCCGGTGATAAGACTATGGTCGATGCGCTGTATCCGGCTATCGATGCCATTATTGAAACACAAGGAAGCTTAAAAGAAATCATGGCAGCTGCGGCTGCAGCTGCTGACGCTGGTGCGGAACAGACCAGTACTATGGTTGCCAGATTCGGCCGCGCTAAAAATATGGGTGAGCGCAGTATCGGTACTAAAGATCCCGGTGCTGTATCCATAGCTATTTTATTCAACGGTATGGCGCAGGCCTTATAAAGGCTTAATTTTCCGCAGGTGCGGAAACAAATAAAATTTTGGAGGTTGAAAAGCATGAAAAAATTTATTAACGATCCCGAAAATCTGACCAGTGAATTACTGGAAGGTCTGGCTCTTGCCAATAAGGATATCATCCATCTTGAAGATGGCAACCTGGTTGTAAATAATAAATTGAAAGATGCTGACCGCGTTACGATCGTCACTTTGGGTGGTACCGGCCATGAGCCTGCTATCAGCGGTTTTGTCGGCGAAGGTATGGTAGATATTTCCGTGGCTGGTAATGTTTTCGCCGCTCCTGGCCCGCAGGCCTGTATAGAAGCAATCAAAATGGCAGATAAAGGCCACGGTGTTTTGTTTGTTGTTTTGAATCATGCCGGCGATATGCTGACCGGTAATCTGACAATGAAACAGGTTAAAAAACTGGGATTGAACGTAATAAAAGTTGTTACGCAGGAAGATATAGCCAATGCTCCGCGCAGTAATGCTGACGATCGCCGCGGGTTAGTCGGTTGTGTGCCGTTGTATAAAATTGCCGGCGCAGCAGCTGCTGCAGGCAAGTCTTTGGAAGAGGTGGCCGCTGTTGCACAGAAATTTGCTGACAATATGGCTACGATCGCTGTTGCAGCTAAAGGCGCTACTCATCCGGCTACGGATATGGTCATTGCTCAGATCGAAGAAGGTAAAATGGAAATCGGCATGGGGCAGCATGGTGAAGGCGGCGGTGGCTTGACTGAAATGAAAACTGCTGATGAAACTGCAGCTATTATGATAGATGCCCTTCTGAGAGATTTGGATATCAAAAAAGGTGAAAAACTTTTGGTTATCGTTAACGGCGTTGGCGCTACTACGCTGATGGAACAACTGATCGTTTTCCGTAAATGCTGTCATTATCTGGCAGAAAAGGGTATTGAAGTTGTTGCCAATATTGTTGGTGAAGTGCTGACAGTACAGGAAATGGCCGGATTCCAGCTCTTTATTGCCCGTATGGATGATGAACTGCTCAAATATTGGAATGCACCCTGCCGCACCCCGTATTATAAAAACTAAAGTAATGTTTTTAAGGAGATAAAAATGGCAGATAAAGACGGTAATATTATTGCTAAAGATTATGGTATCGGCATCAAGCCGCCCGCCCAGCACTTTCATGTAAAAGGTCATGAGAATGCCGGCTGGGGTATGAAGGCACGTCTGTCACAGATTTTTGCGGCTGACGGGCGCACAATCATGCTGGCGTTCGATCACGGTTACATCATGGGCAGTACAGCTGGTCTGGAAAGACTGGATCTGGTCATTCCGCCGCTGATGGATCATGCTGATTGTCTGATGGCGACTCGTGGTGCGCTGAGAACCTGTATTCCAGCCGATAACCGCAAGGCGATTGCTTTGCGCTGCAGTGCAGACAGCTCTGTTTTGAAAGATGATATGAGTATGGGTGTCATTGGTACCGATATTGAGGAAGCTCTGCGCATGAACGCTTCCTGTATGGCCGTACAGTGCTTTATCGGTTCTGCTTCTGAAATTGCTTCCCTGCACAATCTTTCTTACTATATCAATAAAGGTGAACGTTATGGTATTCCCGTATTAGGTGTCGTAGCCGTTGGTAAAGAGATGGAACGTACCACGCGTTATTTTGCTTTAGCGACAAGGCTTTTGGCTGAACAGGGAGCACATATCATCAAGACCTATTACTGTGAAAATTTTGAGCAGATCACTGCTGCCTGTCCGGTCCCAATCGTCATTGCCGGTGGTAAAAAGGTTCCGGAACCGGAAGCTTTGGATATGGCTTACCGTGCTGTTAATGAAGGCGCAGCCGGTGTTGATATGGGGCGCAATGTTTTGCAGGCAGAATGTCCGAGTGCTATGCTGCAGGCGATTCGTATGGTTGTGCACGAAAATGTCAAACCTGAAGCTGCGTATAAGGCTTATCAAACATTGATGAAGGACGTGAAATGATGAAACAGTTTATGCATGTGGGAGTACCCACTGATAAAATCATGGAAGGCGCTGTTTATGCCGAAGCTATCAAGACATATATCGTAGCTCCTGAAACTAATGAATTCAATATTGAATACCTGCGTTTTGAGAAAGATACACCTTTGCCGAAAGAACTGCAGACTATGGTCCATGTTGCTTATAAGGTAGACGACCTGGATGAACAGGTAAAAGCAAATACTGTTGTTGTTGAGCCCTGGTTTGCCGATGAAAATACCCGCCTTGCTTTTATTATGAAGGACGGTATTTTAATGGAATTGATGGAAGTGAAATAAATTGCTGAGCGGCAAAGAACGAACTGATCTTGTCAACGTGGCCCGGCTCTATTATGAACAGGGGCTGACGCAGGATCAGGTCGCTAAGCGAATCGGAGTTTCCAGGCCGTTAGTGAGTAAGATGTTGACGCGTGCGCGCGAAGCAGGGATCGTACATATCGAGATCCGCAGTTCGACAGAAGGCGATGCTGCTTTGTTAGAGTCACTGCAAACAAGGTATGCCCTGCATGGAGGTATGGTTCTGCCGGTACAGGACTCAATGGAAGAAAATCTTAAAGCGGCTGCGGATTATCTGTCCGGTGAGCTTTTGTATGAACGTAATTTAGGATTGGGATGGGGGTATCTGTTGGGCGAAAGCATCAGTCTGCTGACGCAGCAATGTAACCGTCGGCAGCCTGGTGCTGTGCTGCCGCTGATCGGCAAGGCACATATCCCCAATAAAGGTTACCGTGTGGACGAACTGGCAGAAACGCTGGCCTCAGCTTGCGGCAGGCATGCTTATCGTCTTGCTGTACCGGCTTTTCCGGACAGTTTGGAAGAACGGCAGCAGTTTGAAACGACTGAAGCTTATTTGGAACTTGACGCTATGTGGCAGAAACTGGATGCTGCTCTTGTTGAGATCAGAGATTTTCCCAGTGTTCCTGATGAAGCAACGGCGACACGTTTTGGTGACAGTTTGAAACGTCAGCGGGCAGTCGGCAGCTTTTTGTCCTATTATTATAATGAGCGGGGCGAATTTATCAGTGGCGAAAATGATTTTGCTGTCAGGATTCCGTTAGGAACTTTGCGGCATTGTCCCAAAATTATCGGTTTAGCACTTGGTGCTGCGCCGAATGCCATAACAGGAGCTCTGAAAACAGGTTTATTTACGCATCTGCTGGTAACGGAAAGCACTGCGCGTAAAATTTTGGAGAAATGATATAGTAAGACACATAAAAAATATTCCAGATATTTTTTCTCTGGAATATTTTTGCTTTTGATAATGGAATGTTGAAAATGATTGAATTGAAATGAAAAGCAAATATAAATGCTGAGTATTTTATAATAAAATATATATTGACAAACATCGATTTATAAAGTAAAGTTATATCGAGAAAAGTCGATGTGAGGTGTTGGTTATGGATAATATTTTTCTAAAACAGGAAAAGTTTTTTAAAGCATTGGGTGATGAAAACAGACTTAGGATTTTGACATTGCTGAAAAGCGGCGAATTATGTGCTTGTAAAATTCTTGATGAGCTACATATTGGTCAACCAACTTTGTCACATCATATGAAAGTGTTAACAGAAGCTGGGTTTGTTGTACCAAGGAAAGAAGGAAAATGGACTCATTATTCAATAAATAAAAAAAAATTAATAGAATTGCAAAAATGGATAAATAATTTTTGATATTTTATATATAATAAGTTGATAAAAGCGGTTTATACATCTAAGAGAGTTGTGTAAGCTGCTTTATTTTAAAAAATAAATCGATATATATAAATATATCGATTAAAGGAGAAGAAAAATGAGTTTATGGGTATTCATCCAGGATCAGGTTTTGGGCATGAAGTGGTTAAATGAGTTGATTGGAGAGTTGCTTCTTTCTGTCGGTGTCGACATTTATTCTAAAATGGGAGGTAGTATTCAGTTTTGGTTATACGACGTTATCAAAATTTTTGTTTTGTTAGGAATTTTAATTTACGGTATTTCTATAATAGAATCTTATTTCCCGCCAGAGAAATGTAAAAAAATTTTGAGTCGGTTCAACGGGTTGAAAGCAAATACGATTGCGGCATTGCTTGGTACTGTAACCCCTTTTTGTAGTTGTTCTTCCATACCTATTTTTATTGGTTTTACTAAAGCTGGATTGCCATTGGGAGTTACTTTTTCATTTTTGATTTCTTCACCATTAGTTGATTTGGGTTCTTTGGTACTATTGACCAGTATTTTTGGTGCAGAGATAGCTTTATTATATGTTTTATTAGGTTTGGTAGTTGCTGTTATTGGTGGTACTGTAATTGATAAAATGAGAATGGAAGGTTATTTGGAAAGTTTAGTTGATGAAAATTCTGAAACCAGAGAAAATGCTTGGCAGTGGATACAGGAGCATAGATTAGAATATGCTAAAGATATTACATTAGCTACTGTAAAAAAGGTTTTCTGGTATGTTCTTGTTGGAGTTGGCATTGGTGCGTTTATTCATAATTGGATTCCTGAAAGTTTTATTGAAGAAGTTTTAGGTTCTGATAATTATTTTTCTGTTATACTTGCAACTGTTATAGGTATACCTATGTATGCTGATATTTTTGGTACGATACCTATTGCAGAAGCATTATATTATAAAGGTGCTGGGCTAGGCGTAGTCCTTAGTTTTATGATGGGAGTAACAGCATTGTCGCTTCCTTCTATAGTCATGCTGAGGAAGGCTGTAAAACCGAAATTATTAACCGTTTTTATAGGAATTGTTGCAATTGGTATAATTTTAACAGGATACTTTTTTAATTTTATTCAAAATTTTATTTAATAGATGTTTCTGCAGATAATACGGAAGGTTGGTCTGAAAAATGAGTTGTGTAAATGTGAAAGAATGTAGTTGTACTAAGAAAAATTGTAAGAATCATGGATTGTGTTGTCAGTGTATTGAGAAACACAAAAAACCGATAGTTTGCCATATTGCTTGTTTTTAAATAATGAAGGCGATAAAAGTATTGAAAACTATTATAAAAAGTTAAAAGAGCATTTTGAAAAATAAAAAACGGATAGAAAGTAAAAGAGTATTTTTAAAGAGTAGAAATAATTTTGTTATAAAAATAGCTGTTATTGTAGTAAGTTGACAAATAGCTTATAAGTTTGATTTTTCTGATAATTGATGTTAGAATAACGATAATCTCAGTTTGGAATTGCCAGGCTGTAAGTAGAATTTTGTAGAATGGAAGGATGGTAGTAATGAACAGAAAGAATTTACGCAGTTTAGCTGCAGGTGTAGCTCTGCTGCTGGCAGTAGGAGCTTTAGCTGGCTGTGGCGGCGAAAAGAAGGCTGACGACAGTAAAAAAATGGTAACGGTTGGTATTGCCCAGCTGGTAGAACATGGTGCATTGGATGCCGCCAATAAAGGCTTTGTGGCAGGTATGGCGTCTAAAGGCTTTAAAGAAAATGAAAATGTAAAATATGACCGGCAGAACGCACAGGCTGATCAGTCTAATCTGCAGAATATCGCACAGCGTTTTGTCAGCAATAAGGTGGATCTGATTTGTGCTATCGCTACGCCGACGGCTCAGACGATGGCTAATGCTACGAAAGATATACCCATTGTAGCGACGGCGGTTACCGATTATGAGGTAGCAAAGCTGGCTGCTTCTAATAACGAGCCGAAAGGCAATGTTACGGGAACCAGTGATATGAATCCGATTGACCAGCAGTTGGAGCTGCTTTTGAAGATAGCGCCGCAGACAAAAAATATTGGAACCGTGTACAGTTCCAGCGAAGTCAATTCACAGCTGCAGGTCGATGTTTTGAAAAAGCTGGCAGGTGATAAAGGCATCAATGTTATCGAAGCTACGGTTTCTACAGTTAATGATATCCAGCAGGCTGCGCATAGTCTGGTTGGTAAAGTCGATGCAGTTTATGTTCCGACCGACAATGTGATGGCTTCGTCAATGCCGACTTTGGTAGCAGTAACAGATGAAGCCCGGCTGCCTGTTATTTGCGGCGAAAGTGATCCGGTACGGGCTGGAGGTCTGGCTACTTTAGGTATTGATTATTATAAACTTGGTGAACAGACCGGCGTGATGGCTGCTGAGATCCTGAGCGGTAAGGGCAAACCTCAGACAATGCCTGTCCAGATGCAGAAAGAGTTTAAGGTCGTAGTGAACGAGACTACTGCCAAACGCAATGGGATTACGATTCCGCAGGATATTTTGGCTAAGGCTGAGATCGTAAAATAAAATACAAAACAGGGCTGGTTTGTTACGAAACAGCCCTGTTTTTATTGTTTTGTTTGTGTTTTGTGATAATAAATGATAGAATTATTCTATCCTTATATGTGTTCGTCAAGGATCAAAAGTGATACTGTAGAATGGAAGGATGGTTATTATGAACAAAAAAATGCGTGCTTTAGCAGCAGGCATTGCCCTGACTTTGTCTTTAGGACTTTTAGCGGGCTGCGGCGGCGAAAAAAAGGCTGCCGATAACAGTAAGAAAGTAGTAAATGTAGGTATTGTCCAACTAGTTGAACATGATGCTTTGGATGCTGCCAATAAAGGCTTTATAGCGGGAATGGCAGCTAAAGGCTTTAAAGAGAATGAAAATGTAAAATATGATCGGCAGAATGCGCAGGCAGATCAGTCTAATCTGCAGAATATCGCACAGCGTTTTGTCAGCAATAAAGTAGACCTGATCTGCGCTATCGCTACTCCAGCGGCCCAGACGATGGCCAATGCTACCAAGGATATTCCTATCGTAGCAACAGCGGTTACAGATTATGAGGCAGCAAAGCTGGTTGCTTCCAACAGTGAACCTAAAGGTAATGTTACAGGGACCAGCGATATGAATCCGATAAAAGAGCAGCTGGAACTGCTGCTTAAGTTAGTGCCTGGTGCTAAAACTATTGGTACGATCTATTGTTCCAGTGAAGTCAATTCACAGCTGCAGGCAGAGCTGCTGAAAAAATATGCGGCAGAGAAGGGCGTGCAGGTAGAGGAAGCGACTGTATCTAATGTCAATGATATCCAGCAGGCTGCTCAAAGTCTGGTCGGCAAAGTAGATGCTGTTTACGTGCCGACAGATAATGTGCTGGCTTCGGCAATGCCGACACTGGCCCAGGTAACTGAGCCGGCTAAACTGGCCGTAGTTTGCGGCGAGGGGGGGATGGTCATGGCCGGAGGCGTAGCTACTCTGGCGATCGATTATTATCAGTTGGGCGAACAAACAGGTGAAATGGCCGGCGATATTCTGAGCGGCAAGACTAAACCCCAGACAATGCCTATCCAGCTGCAGAAATCTTTTAAGGTCATTATCAACAAGGAAAATGCTGAAAAAATCGGTATCAAGATTCCCGAAGATCTGCTTAAGGCAGCAGAAAGCTCTAAATAAACAAGCGCGGGTTTCTCCTTGTTTCAGAGGAGAGACCCGTTTTTACGGATATATCACAGGAGGAAGATAGATGATAGACTTATTGATGCCAACGATAGCACAGGGACTTTTATGGGCGATCATGGCACTGGGCGTATATATAACTTACAGAGTTTTGGATATTGCTGATTTGACGGTGGAAGGAAGTTTTCCGCTGGGAGCTGCTGTAGCAGCTTCTTTACTAGCTGGCGGATATTCTCCGTGGCTGGCTTTTGGTGCGGCGATGCTGGCTGGTATGCTGGCTGGCGTTGCGACCGGACTTTTACATACTAAGCTCAAAATACCGGCTCTGCTGGCCGGCATTTTGACGATGATCGCTTTATATTCTGTCAATCTGCGTGTAATGGGTAAGGCTAACTTGTCGCTGCTGCGTGTAGATACAGTATTTTCCATTATGCGTGATATTGGTGGTTTCAGTAATGCTCAGGCTGTATTGTGTGTGGGTATCGTCAGCTCACTTTTGATCGGAGGTTTGATTTATTGGTTTTTTGGTACGGAAATAGGAGCGGCTATTCGTGCTACAGGCTTTAACCCGCAGATGATCAGGGCGCAGGGCGTGGATACTAATTTTACGATCATTCTCGGGCTGCTGATAAGTAATGCCCTGGTAGCTTTGAGCGGTGCTTTAGTAGCACAGAATAATGGTTTTGCCGACGTCGGCATGGGTACAGGCACGATCGTTATCGGTCTGGCTTCAGTCATTATCGGTGAGGTACTGTTTGGTACCCGCAGCTTTAAAAACTGCATCATCAGCGTTGTGCTGGGCTCTATCGTTTATCGTCTGGTTATTGCCGCTGTACTGCAGATGGGAATGCCGCCAAACGATCTGAAACTGTTTACAGCTATTCTGGTAGCGTTTGCGTTGTCGCTGCCGCTTATTAAAAGTAAGCTTGGTCTGCGAAAGGCGGTGAAATAAATGCTGCGTGTTGAAAATATCTGTAAGACATTTTTTGCAGGAACAATCAATGAGAAAAAAGCTCTGCAGGGTTTATCGCTGCATTTGAAACCGGGTGATTTTGTAACGGTCATCGGCGGTAATGGCGCCGGTAAGTCGACTTTGATGAATTCTATTGCCGGAGTTTTTCCAATCGACAGTGGAAAGATCATTATTGACGGTAATGATATTACAAAAACGCCGGAACATAAACGGGCCAAATATATTGGGCGTGTCTTCCAGGATCCGATGATGGGTACTGCTGCGGGGATGATGATCGAAGAAAATCTTGCTATTGCCGCCAGACGGGGTAAAACGCCTGGATTAAAATGGGGCTTGGACAGCGATAATCAGACTTGGTTCAGCGAATTGCTGCAGGAGCTGGATCTGGGTCTGGAAAACAGAATGACTGCTAAAGTCGGGCTGCTTTCCGGCGGCCAGAGGCAGGCGTTAACGCTGCTGATGGCAACGCTGATCAAACCAAAGCTGCTTTTGTTAGATGAACATACGGCAGCCCTGGATCCGAAAACAGCTGCTAAAGTTCTGGCTTTGACGGAACGGATCGTTAACAGGGATCATTTGACGACGCTGATGATTACTCATAATATGCGTGACGCTTTGCGCTGCGGCAACAGGCTGATCATGCTGCATAACGGACGGGTAATTATTGATGTCGAAGGTGAAGAAAAGTCGCGTTTGACGATTCCTGATCTTTTGAAGATGTTTGAGCAGGCCAGCGGTGATATGCTGGACAGTGATAGACTGCTGCTCAGTTAAGTAAAGTAAAATAAAAGGCGGGTTCTTAATGAACCCGCCTTTTATTTTACTTTACTTATTTTTCCAAACCATAGGTCCAGGAGCTGACTGCTCCTAAGTCATAAATTTTTGCATAGCCTAATGAAATCAGGGTATCTGCAGCGATTGCACTGCGTCTGCCGCTGCGGCAGTATACCACTATTTCAGTATTTTTATCCTGCGGCAACTGATCGGATTTTACTTTGATTTCATCAAAAGGAATCAAAAGACTGCCGGGAATATGCCCGGCTGCATATTCGTCAGGGGTGCGAACATCAATAACAGTAATCTTATCACCTTTATCAAGACGTTCTTTGACCTGAGACGCAGTTATTTGCTGATAGCTTCCTGATGAAGCAGTATAGCTGCTGGGGCTCATAGCCTGTAAAGGACAGGCGCCGTTGTTGTAGAACCAAAGCCCGACTGCTGCAATGATGCAAAGTGCGAAGATACTCCATTTACTCATGCTGATGCTCCTTTTCTTCGGCGGCAACTACTGCTAATTGATCTTCAGCAACAGTTTGCTGGCAATGGGGACAATAGTAATGTGTTTCTACAGTATGATTACAGCTTTTATGGATCAGGCGTTTATAGCAGGTAGTAAGATGTTTTTCACCCCAAAGCACCAGGCTGTTAAAAACGATATTCAAATCCTCGCCAGCAGGTGTAAGTGTATAACGGTAGCGGGGCGGATGCTTCTGGTATAAATCGCTGCTGATCAGTCCGTCGGCTTCAAGCGCTTTCAGGCGGCTGGAAAGCAGATTGCTGGCAATCTGGCCTTCCAGGCTGTTGTAAATCTCTTTATAGGTCTGGTGTCCGCTCATAATACCATGCAGAATGAGCAGAGACCATTTGTCGCCGATAATATTGAGTGCTTGAGCGATATTACATTGAAAGGGATATTGCTGACTCATAAAAATACTCCTTTAATCTAAAGTTGAAAACAAATCATTTAAAAATTCGCTCATAGAAGGATGTGTATAAATATTATCCCGCAGAACGGTATAATCCAGGTCGGCCTTCATTGCCAGTTGGACGATATTGATGATTTCCGAGGCTTCGCTGCAGAAAAATGCCGCACCGAGGATTTTGTTGCTTTCAGCATCAACAATAGCCTTCAGGTAACCTGAAGTGCTGCCAAACAGGCGAGCCCTGGGACTGGCTGCTTCTGCGATTTTGGCAACTTTGATCTTATGGCCGGACAGCAGTGCTTCTGCTTCACTGAGGCCGACACGTGCGAAGGTAGGGTCTAGAAAAACGGAATAGGCGACAGGCGGCCGGTTAGCTGTTGTACGGTCGTTTTGACCGAAAAGCTGCTCTTTAATAATGCGGAAGTCATCCAGGGAGATGTAAGTGAACTGCAGTCCGCCTTTAACGTCACCAAGCGCCCAGATATGAGGGACGGTTGTCTGCAGTAATTCATTGACGATGATTTCGCCGCGTTCATTCACGGCAACGCCGGCGGCTTCAAGATTAAGGCTTGCTGTGCTTGCTTTGCGTCCTGTGGCTACCAATACAGCGTCAGCTGGAATTTTAACGGACATACCGCTGCTGCGCTCAAGATAGCTGACAGTAGTCAATTCGTTTTCGTCGGTTATTTCATCGACCTGTGCATTAAAGATAAAGCGAACGCCCAGCTCTTCCAAACGTGTTTGGATAACATTGGCGATATCGCGGTCTTCACGCGGGATGAAGGTATTGCCGTATTCCAGAACAGTGACCATGGAGCCATAATTAGCATACATGGCGGCAAATTCCAGACCGATATAGCCACCGCCGATGATAACCAGTCTTTGTGGCAGGGTGCTGAGTTCCATTAAAGTAGTACTGGTATAAACACGCTTGCTCAGCTGTAAGCCTGTGATCGGAGGAATGACGGGTTCCGAACCGGTATTTATAAAAATTTTTTCGCCGTATAAAGATATTTTTCCGTCCGGCAACTGGACTTCTACCGTATGGTCAGTCTGAAAACGGGCGGCACCGGTATAAATATCTGCAGCTGCAGCGACATTATCATAGTTTTTCTGACGCAAAAGCGCAGTTAAAGTATTTTTTTCACGAATGGCAGCAGCATAAAAATTATTTTTTTCAGAATAATCTGCCTGCTGATTTTTTTTAGCGTCAGCTGCAGTATGGATGAGTTTTTTTGTAGGAATACAGCCGATGTTTATGCAGGTACCGCCGTACATCAGCGGAGATTTTTCAATAACAGCTGTTTTGATTCCTTTTTTGCCGAGGGCAGCTGCCAGTGTTTTTCCACCTTTGCCAAAGCCGATGATCAATGCGTCATATTTTTTCATAAGTTAAACACGCTCCTTTACTGTTCTTATTTTAGTTTAACACTAAAAGAATAAAAAAACAAGTAACTTTAAAAAATAAAGTCTGAATAAAACAGGAAAAATTTTACCTCAACAGTAAAATACTATATAATAAACATATGATTATGAATTATAGGAGCTTGGCATGACTGATCAAAAACAATGTGCAAAACTTAAAAATATCAAGTGTTTTTTGTTTGATATGGATGGTACGATTAATTTAGGCAATACATTAATCCCGGGGATGGATGTATTTTTTCAGAAATTACGTGCCGCAGAACGTGATTTTTATCTGGTAACTAATAATTCCTCCAAAGGACACGAGCATTATGTGGAAAAAATGGGGCGGATGGGGATAAAGGTAACTCGTGATAATGTTTTGATATCCTCGGATGCTTTTGTTTATTATATGCAGCAGCTTCGGCCGGCGGCCAGATTATTTGTTTTAGGGACGGAACAGCTGAAAAAAACTATTCGTGAGGCAGGCTTTACCATAACGACGACACTGGAAGAAGGCACTGATTTTGTTGTGGTTGGGTTTGATATGTCTTTGAATTACGAAACACTGACTATTGCCTGCAGACTTATCGACAGGGGCGTGCCTTATGTAGCAACGCACCCGGATGTACGCTGCCCGATCGAAGGCGGAGAATTTATTCCCGATTGCGGGGCCATGATCGAGCTGATTAAAACTGCTACAGGGAAGGCCCCGCAGCAGATTTTAGGCAAGCCCTATCACTATATGATCGATGTTATTACAGCCAGAACGGGCTATAAACGGGAAGAAATTGCCATGGTTGGCGACCGTTTATCGACAGATATTGCTTTTGGGCTCAATAACGGTGTTTTATCAATACTGGTTCTGACCGGCGAGGCAACTTTAGCTGACGTGGAGCATGGCAGCATCAAGCCTGATATTATTTTGGATCACGCTTCAGAGCTGGCTGACTATTTTTAAAGTGAGAGATTTTTATGGCGATACAATATGAGCGGATTAAGAAAACTATAGCTGCTTTGGCTGCTTACGGAACATTACCGCAGGGTGGGACGACGCGTCTTTCCTATACGGCAGAGTATTTGGCGGCGCAGGCTTTTTTGCAGCGGGAAATGCTGGAGTCGGGCATGCTGGCAGAGGTAGACCCGATTGGGAATCTGATTGGGACTTATGTGGGACGAGATCCTGAACTGACTGCCGTCATGAGCGGTTCACACCTCGATACCGTACCGGCAGGCGGAAATTTTGACGGAGCTTTGGGTATCGTCGCAGCACTGGAATGTGTGCGCAGCTGGCAGGAAGAGGGCTATCGCCCGAAACGAACAGTACAGGTAATTGCGACGATCGAAGAAGAGTGCACAGCTTTTGGTATGGCTTGCTTTGGCGTACGTGTACGCGGAGGCGAATTTAAAAAACAGAAGCCGGAGTCTATCGTGCATTTGACAGGCGGCTCCCTGGCCGAATGTCTACAGGCAGCCGGACTGCCGCATAGCGCGTTGCAGGATGCCGCAGTAGGGTTTCAGGATCTGGCGGCTTTTGTAGAACTGCATATCGAACAGGGCGCTGATTTGGAGGAACGTGGCCTGACCTGCGGGGCGGTGACTGCTATTGTAGGCTACGATAGATTATTCCTGACTTTACATGGAGAAGCTAACCATGCCGGGACTACTAGCATGAGGCGCCGCAGAGATGCTTTGGCTGCGGCAGCGGAAGTCATTTTAGGAGTCAAGGAGCTTGCTGAAGCCGATGACAGGTTCGTAGCTACCGTGGGTCAGTTGAATGTCGCTCCCAATGCTGTGAACATCGTGCCTGGAAAAGTGCAGCTTGCTATTGAAACAAGGGCTGCTGACGATAGGGTTTTAGCAGAGGTTCGTGCAAAGATCATGAGTTTACTAGAGCGGACGGCGAGTAAAAGCGGTGTCGTGATTACAAAGGAGAATGATTTTCATGTGGCTGCTGTACCGTTGTCAGAGTCAGTCAGGAAAGTTATTGAGCAGTCTGCGGCTGAGTGCGGTGTCAGTTTTCAGGCCATGCCCAGCTGGGCAGGACATGATGCACAGATTTTTGCAGCAAGCGGCGTACCTACAGGAATGATTTTTGTACCAAGTATAAATGGTGTCAGCCATTCCAAAGAAGAGAGCAGTGATTTTCAGTCTGTTACGCAGGCAGTAAAAGTACTGGAAAAAACTTTAAAGACTTTAGCTGAAGTCTGAAATATATATAACTGAACGGTTAGGAAAGTGAGGCAGCAATGAGTAATCTGCGGGACGCCATTGTACGTATGGCTTTACGGCGCCCTTATTTGTATTTGCTGGTTACTTTGGTTATCAGTATCGTGCTGATGGAAGTGCTGGTAGAAATAGCTGAGCATACTTTTATTAAGCCGGCATTGCAACAGCTGGAGCTGCAGTTTATTGCTTATGTACAGCAGTTTGTTACGCCGCCGCTGACAGCAGAGGTAATGCTCGTTACGGCAAGCGGGTCCAGTACTTTTTATCTTCTGGCAAGTGCGCTTGTCTGCTGCTGGTATTTATACAGCAGGCAAAAAGACAGGATGTATCTTTATCTAGTCTGTTTATGCGGTGGTGGTATTTTAAATCAGGTACTGAAACGCATTTTTGAACGTGTAAGGCCAGATATTTTCCCTGTGATTGCTGAAAGTGGTTACAGTTTTCCCAGCGGTCACGCTATGGGGGAGATTTGTTTTTATGGCATCCTGGCATATTTTGCAGGATTAGGCTTGCGAAGTAAACCGCTGCGCTGGGGATTGCTGGCGGCAGCCGGCATTTATATCCTGCTTATCGGCTTGAGCCGTGTTTATCTGGGGGTGCATTATCCGACGGATATTTTAGCCGGTTATGCAGCTGGAGCGACCTGGTTATTTTTTTGTATTACGCTGCATCGTATCTTTAGAAAGCATTACTATCGTAAAATTGAGTAGTCAGGAATATCATTGCTGAGAATGGTGGTTGTTATGATGAAAAAAACTGGAATTAAAGCTTTTGATATAAAAGTTTTTTTTGGAGGCATAATAATCACTTGTTGTTTAGTCGCATATTCTGCTTTTACATCTGTAGAAATGTTGAAAAGAGATGCCAGGCATGTTGCCGATGTATACAGCGCACGTTCCGAGATGCTTTTAAACAGTCTGTTTCATAAAACCGATGTAGTAGAAGCTATTGTTTTAGCTAATAACGGCGAGCTTTCACAGTCTGTTTTTGAAAATGTGGCAAAGTCTTTATTTGATGGTGACGGGATCAGGGCAGTACAGTATTTGCCAGGTGGTATTGTTGAATATTGCTATCCGCTTCAAGGTAATGAAGCTGTAATTGGTAGTAGTGTTTTTAATGATCCCAAACGAAGAAAAGATGCCTTACTGGCTTTGGAAACAAGAGAAACAGCTCTTTCGGGACCGTATAACCTTACACAGGGTGGATTTGGGCTAATTGGAAGGAATCCTGTTTTTTTGACACGGGAAAACACTGATGAAAAATTTTTAGGTTTTTCTGTAATTATTCTGGATCTTCCGGCAGCTTTGAAACCGATCATGCTCGAGGAACTACAAAAATATGGTTATTATTACAGACTTTATTGTAAGTCGGAAGACAGTGATAATATCATAATAATCGACCAGTCAAAAGAAAGCAGTGCGGTTGAACCTATTTCATGCAGCATCAATGTGCCTAATCATGTTTGGGCTTTGGACTTGATGCCGATAAAAGGCTGGATAGACTGGACGAAAATCTGTGAAGAACTTTTAGTAGGTTTATTGATCAGTTTTTTGCTGGCTGTTATTTTTAAACAAAAGAGAGATCAGGCTAAAGTTTTATATCAGTTTGCATATACAGACGGATTGACAGGTTTATTTAACAGAAGATGGCTAAATGAAAAAATAGAAAAAAGATTATCTGTTTTCACCAAGAAACCTTTTATTATTTTTTATTTTGACTTGAATAAATTTAAACAGGTTAATGATAGTTATGGTCATTTTTTAGGAAATGAGCTTTTGAGAGAATTTGGATGCAGGTTAAGAAGTGTGTTTGGTGATGATGCGGCTTTAGTACGCATGGGCGGGGACGAATTTGTAGCAGTGGTCGAACTGCAGGGTGGGTGCAGAGCTCGGGTTGAGTACTATAAACAATTGTTGACAAAAAGTTTGGCAGAGCCGTTTGTTGTAGATGACGTTGTTATAAATATTTCAGCCAGTGTCGGTTGGGCTCAATTTCCAAATGACGGCGAGGATTATGATAATTTGATGAAAGTTGCCGACGAACGGATGTATATAAATAAGCGCAGTCGGTGAAAAAATACGACTTTAAAAAATTAAATAATAATGATTAACAAAACACCCTTCCCATAGTTATGGGAAGGGTGTTTTTGTTAATGTAAATTTAGAGCGATAGTCCAATCAAGTTTCGCTGAGTGTAAAAGTGAAAGCAGGAGCTTTGGTAGTATATTCCTTCTTCAGTATTTCCTCAAACTTATCCTCAGGCAGCGGTCTGTAGAAAAAATACCCCTGGATCATATTGCAGTTGACAGATTTAAGGAAGGCTACCTGTTCGGCAGTTTCGATACCTTCGGCGACAGTTCGGATGCTTAATTTATTGACGAGATCGATAATACCTTTAATAACGATGTTGTCTTTTTCTTTGTGGATACTTTCTCTGAAAAAGCTTTGATCGATTTTGAGCACATCAATAGGAATATTTTTCAAAAGGCTTAAAGAAGAGAACCCGGTACCGAAATCATCAATAGAAATCAAAAAACCTTTACTTTTCAGTTCACTGACTGTTTTTTCGAGAAAGGTCACATTATCAAAGGCGATTGATTCTGTAATTTCTATTTCTAAAAGGTGATCAGGGATACGGAATTTGTTTTTGATATCTTCATATGTTTTTACAAAATCTGAATTGTAAAATTGCAGTCGGGAAACATTGACGGAGATTGTATTTACAGGAAGGCCAGCATCGAGGCGCCGTCTGATAAAAGCGCATACCTTTTTAAATACATACTGGTCAAGTGATGAGATAAGATATTTCTTTTCAAAGATGGGAATGAATTTATCAGGCGGAATGATCAGTCCTTCATCTGTCTGCCAGCGTACCAGCGCTTCGGCCTGTGTTGCCAGACCTGTCTGCAAGTCGACCTTGGGCTGAAAGTAAACGAGGAATTCTTCATTTTCCAGTGATTTCAGCATGCGGTTTTCGATGGATTTTTCATAACGCAGCTGTTTACGGATACTTTCATCATAAACAGCATATTTTCTGTTAAGTCCTGTTTTTACAGTTTTACGCGCATAATTTGCACGGTCTAAAATACCTTCTATCTGCAGATCCTCTGCCAGGTCCTCCAGATAGCAGATACCGCATTGGACAGAAACTGCCTGACCACCGTACATATCATGCATGAATTCTGTTATTTTGATATCGACCTGCTGCTGCCGGACCATAATGTCGTTTTTCTCATTATAGTAACGCAGAATAACGAAATTATCGGCGGAAACACGCCCCAGCACTTCTCCTGTACGCAGTTCGTTACTAATGGTAGCGGCATAATTGATAAGGATCTCATCGCCGTATTTATACCCGAAAACATCGTTGATATATTTAAAATCAGCAAAATCAACATAGCTCAGCGAATATTTTTTAGTCGTTTGTGTGAGTAGTTTTTGAGCTTTTTTCTTAAATGTTTCAAAATTATAAGCACCGGTAAGCGGGTCTTTTGTCGTTATATCATAAAGTGTTTTGTTGCTGCTTTCCAGTGAATATAATTTACGCAGGTATACCATAAATAAGGCGATCCACATGATAATGATGCCTGCCAGCATTAAAGCAGAAAGAAGTGTCAGCTGGTGACTTTTGGAAGTAGTATAGTTATCAGCAGCGAAAACAGTATTATTGGCGATCTCAAAATGTACTTCGCTGGACTGCAGCAGCAGTGGTGAATTGGCAGGGTTTTGGCGCACGGCGTAAATATTGCTTTTTACCCGATGCCATAGTGTATTGAGGGCGGAAAACTGCTGCTGATAATCAACATTGGGAATTTTTTCCAAACCGTATTTACCGTCGGTGTTTTTAAGGTCATAAATGATATCGTCGATATAAGCTATAAGCTCATCGTGAGGCTGCTGCTGCAGCTCAAGCTTGACGAGCCGCTGGGTTGCGCCTCGGACGATGCCCAGGTAATTGATGAGAGTTCCGTAGGATTGTACTTTGCTGATTGAGTAAACAGTAAAGCTGCCTACGAATATCGATAACAAAAATAAAACGATAACGCTTATTTTGCCTAAATTTTTCATGGGGGAATCAACTCCGAAAAAGATTTAAAAAATTAGAATAATTTGAATTATAAATACTATTTATATAATCTTATAATATTTGAATTTAAAATACAAGATAATAAATTTTAATTATAAAAATAATTTTCTGCTGAATTTATCAATTTATCTTAAAATATTGAAGCGATAACTACGATTTTGATAGCTGACGAATTTTGTTATTTTTCATAAATATATGAAAAATATAAGTTAGCCTTGACAAACTTAGAAAAATGACTTATAGTGTTCTTATGTAGGAACAATGAAGGTGAAATATGGATATTATTGAAAAACTTACTTATTTTAATCTGACCAGACAGGAAGCTACGCTGTATTTGACCCTGCTGGCAGAAGGACGGCTGACCGGCTATGAAGCGACAAAGCTGACAGGTATTTCCAGATCTAATACTTATACGGCGCTGGCAGGTCTGGTAGAAAAAGGCGCTGCTTATGTGCTTGAGGATAAGGCTACAAGATATACGCCGGTGCCCTTGGATGAGTTTTGCGAAAACAGGGTAAGAAGACTGCAGGAACTGAAAGAAGAATTACTGCGTGAGCTTCCCAGTACGTCACAAAGCGTTGATGGTTATATTACGATCAAGGGAGCGACCGAAATCATCAATAAGCTCAAAAATACGATTGTTAAGGCTAAAGCCCGTATTTATGTTTCGGCAACAGATTCGGCTATCGAAGCTTTACGTGGTGAATTGACTGAGGCGGTAGGCCGGGGATTAAAGGTGGTCATTATTACCGGCAGGCCTTTTGTTTTGGAGGGTGCGATTATTTATTATGCGCATAAACCTAATAGCCAGATCCGTCTGATCGCCGATTCACAGGAGGTTTTGACAGGAGATCTGGCTGATGGCAGTAATTCAACCTGTTTATATTCCAGCAAACAGAATCTGGTAGATTTATTTAAGGATGCTTTGAAAAATGAAATAAAATTGATAGAATTGCTTCCTGAAGCAGAGAAAGGTGAGAAAGAATGAGTAAAAAACCCTTTGTAAGTAAAGAAAAATTAGATGAGATCGCCGCACAGTATGCAACGCCGTTTTATTTATATGATGAAGCGGCTATTCGTGAAACTGCGCGTCGTGTGAATAAGGCGTTTGCCTGGAATCAGGGTTTTAAAGAATATTTTGCCGTTAAAGCTACCCCTAACCCGGCAATATTGAAAATATTGCATGAGGAAGGCTGCGGTGCGGATTGTTCTTCGTATACGGAACTGCAGATGGCCGATGCCGTTGGTTTTAAAGGCGATGAAATTATGTTTTCGTCCAATGCAACGCCGGCAGAAGATTTTCAGCTGGCAAGGCAATTGAATGTCACTATCAATCTGGATGATATCACTCATATCGACTTTCTGGAAAAAGTTGCTGATATCCCGGATACGGTCAGCTGCCGTTACAATCCAGGCGGGCATTTTGCCATTGCCAACAATATTATGGATAATCCCGGTGACGCAAAATATGGTATGACCAGAGAGCAGATGACAGAAGCTTATAAAATTCTTTTAAGCAAGGGTGTTAAACATTTTGGAATGCACGCTTTTCTGGCCAGCAATACTGTGACTAATGATTATTATCCGGAACTGGCACGGATATTGTTCCAGGTCGCAGTGGAATTGAAGGAAGAGACAGGAGCGCATATTGAGTTCATCAATCTGTCCGGCGGTGTCGGTATTCCTTATCGTCCCGATCAGGAGGGCAATGATATTATGGTTATCGGCGAAGGCGTACGTCAGGCTTTTGAGGATATCCTGGTGCCTGCAGGAATGGGAGACGTAAAAATTTTTACAGAGATGGGCCGTTATATGCTGGCTCCCTATGGGGCACTTGTTGCTAAAGCCATCCACGTTAAACATACCTATAAAGAGTATATCGGACTGGATGCCTGCGCTGCTAATCTGATGCGTCCAGCCATGTACGGGTCCTATCATCACATTACCGTAATGGGTAAGGAGGATGCGCCCTGCGATCATAAATATGATATTACCGGCGGTTTGTGCGAGAATAACGACAAATTTGCTATCGACAGGATGCTGCCGGAAATCAATATCGGCGATCTGCTCTTTATTCATGATGCGGGAGCACATGGTTTTGCCATGGGTTACAATTATAATGGTAAACTGCGCAGTGCGGAAGTGCTGCTGAAGGAGGACGGCAGTACGGAATTGATTCGCCGTGCGGAGACTCCGGCAGATTACTTTGCCACTTTTGATTTTACAGGATTATTTAAAAATATATAGGCTGAATGAGGGGAAACAGGGCTGATATTTAATATCGGCCCTGTTTCATTATTTATGGTAAGATAATAGAAAATACTTTTTTAAAGGAGTGAAACAATGACTATTTTAGAGCATGAGATCATGATGACAGAGCAGCTGCGGCGCGTACCTGCTGATGAGCTGCAGGCACGCCTGAATAAATTCAGAGCCGTTATGGACAGAGAATTTCCCGGCTGGGAAATAGCCATCGTCAACCATAAAGTCAATATGTATTATTTTGCAGGTACAATGCAGGACGGTGTACTGGTAATCAGGCCGCAGGACGAGATTTTATGGGTCAGGCGCAGTTATGAACGTGCCTGCAATGAATCGTTGCTGCAGGATATCCGTCCGATGAAAAGTTTTCGTACTTTGGCTGAGTTTTATCAGCCGCTGCCTGCTAAGGTATACTTGGAAAATAAAACAGCGACATTGGAATGGCAGCAGCTGTTGTATAAATATTTGCCTTTTGCCTCTGAGGCAGGGATGGACAGTGTGATAAGTGAGCTGCGACTGATAAAAAGCCCTTATGAACTGGCACTGATGAGAAAATCAGGTTCTATTCATCGCAATGTTTTAGATGAACTGGCGCCGCGGTTTATTGTCCAAGGTGTAAGTGAGGCAGAACTGGCAGTCAACCTGTATGCAGAAATGCTGCGTCGAGGTTCGCACGGGGTAGCGCGTTTTAATTTGCCTTTAGGTGAGGATGTTGTGGGTCTGGCTTCTTTTGGGAAAAGCGGTCTGGTGAAAACAGCTTTTGACGGCCCCGGCGGTACAGGCGGCACTTGTGTCGCTGTACAGTCGATCGGCTCTGCTTTTCGTAAGCTGCAGGCTGGGCGTTTAGTATATCTGGATATACCCTGCGGTGTGGATGGTTATCATACTGATAAAACAGTGGTGTATTATTATGGGGATTTAGATCAGGATCCTTTCAGTGATAAAATCAGGGCTGCTTATGAGCACTGTGTTTTTCTGGAAGAACTGACAGCGTCGCTGCTGCAGCCGGGCATGGTGATCGAAAATATCTACCGGCAGGTAATGGAACAGTTTGATCCACAGTATGAAAACGGGTTTATGAACGGCGGCAAATTTTTAGGACACAGTATCGGGTTGGTGATGGACGAATCTCCTGCGCTGGCAAACGGTTTCAAAGGTAAGCTGGAGACGGGTATGGTTTTTGCTGTCGAGCCTAAGATAGCTTTACAGGGAATCGGTATGGTCGGTACAGAGAATACGTATCTGGTAACGGCAGGCGGTGCGAAATCACTGACAGGGAAACCTCAGCCGCTGCGCTGTATTTTATAAGTATTGCTATTGGCAGGAAAAAGCGGAAGAAGAGCGAATAAGATAAAGATATTATTGAAAACAGGAGCAGAAAAATGGAAAATAAAATTTTAGAACAGATCAAAAAATCAGAAACTGCCATGCTGGATACTTTGGCGCAGATCGTTAATATCGATTCAGGCTATGATGCTTTGGAGGGGATTGATGAGGTTGCTCATATCATAGGCGACTTTTTAACGCCGTATGGGTTTGAGGTGCAGTATATCGAAACACCGAATGCGCCTACACATGTACTTGCTAAACGTCCGCGTCCGGGCAAGAAAAAAGTTATGCTGATGGGACATATGGATACGGTTTTTCCTAAGGGGACGGCGGCTGCCAGACCGTTCAGGATCGAAGATGGCAAGGCTTATGGTCCCGGTGTTATGGATATGAAGGCAGGGATAGCGATTTCACTTTATACAGTTAAGGCATTGCTGGATAATGGCTGGGATGATACTGACCTGACGCTTTTCTTCTGCGGAGATGAAGAACCGGCGCACCCATTGACAGATGCTGTAGAATGGTTTAAAAAAGAAGGTCTGGGCAAAGATGCTGTTTTCAATATGGAACCAGGACGCGCAGACGGCAGTGTAGTTATCGGGCGTAAAGGCGTTATTCGCCCGGTGCTGACTGTAAAAGGTATCGCTGCCCATGCCGGAAACGAACCTGAAAAAGGCGCCAGCGCTGTTTTAGAACTTTGCCATAAAACTATTGCTTTACATGCGTTAACTGATTTAGAAGTCGGAACTACCTATAACGTAGGCGTTTTTAATGGCGGGAGCCTGGCAAATATTGTCGCCGATCGCGCAGAGGCACGTGTCGATATCAGATTTAAAACAGCTGAAGAAGCTGAAAAAGCAATAAAAAGTGTGGAAGCAATAGCGGCAAAAACTTATGTGGCCAATACAACAACTACTGTAACAGAAAACAGGATCGAGTTTATGCCGCTGGAAACTACTGACGGCGTACAAAAGCTGTATGGTCATTTGTCTAAACAGGCTGAAAAGCTGGGGCTGCCAGTCCCGGGAGCTTTATATGTCGGCGGCAGTGCTGATTCTGCCTGGACGGCCATGGTCGGTGCGCCGACTTTATGCGGGATGGGTCCGCAGGCTGTAGGTGCTCATAGTAATAATGAGTATTTATTCGTGCCGTCGATGACTGAAAGAGCGCAGCTCCTGGCGATGTGTATCATGCATCTGGATGAAATGCAGTAATAAGCGGTTAAGCATAAAAAAACAGTATGGGATTAAATCTCATACTGTTTTTTATTTTAGAATTCATTTATAAATTTTCTGAAAATATGATTTTTTATGAGCAAAAAGCAGGAAAAAAAGCATAGTAAGCGAATAATATAAGAATTATACTTGTATTTATGCAGAGGAGAGTTTTGATGAAAACGAAAATTTTAGATCAGATCAGAGGATCAGAGCAGGGGATGCTGCAATTACTGGAAGAATTGGTGAATATTGATTCAGGAGCAGATGCTTTGGCCGGTATAAATGCGGTGGCACAGAGAATAGGAGCGTTCTTAGAAGTGCTGGGATTTACTGTAGAATATCTGGAAACTGATGGTGCTCCTGTACAGCTGCTTGCTAGGAAAGCGCAGCCCGGTAAAAAGCAGGTACTGTTTTCAGGGCATATGGATACGGTGTTCAATCAAGGTACAGCGGCGGTTCGCCCATTCAAGGTTGAAAACGGACGGGCTTACGGCCCAGGCGTACTGGATATGAAAGGCGGGCTGGTTATGGCTTTATATGTAATCAGGGCCTTGCTGGAGAATGGCTGGCAGGAGACGGATATGACCGTTTTACTGTGCGGTGATGAAGAAATGTCACATCCTTTTACTGATGCGGTGGCACAGTTCAAAAAAGCGGGCGCAGGGAAGGATGCTGTTTTTAATCTGGAATTTGGACGCGTTGACGGCAGCGTCGTTACGGGCCGGAAGGGAACTACCAGGCCAACGCTGGTAGTAGAGGGGATCGCTTCACATGCGGGGAATGAACCTGAAAAAGGCGCCAGTGCGATTTTGGAACTGGCACAGAAAACAGTAGCTATCCATGCTCTCAATAATTTTGCTGTTGGGACTACATATAATGTTGGTGTTGTCAGCGGCGGTACTATGGCTAATATTGTTGCTGATAAGGCCGTTGGCGAGGTTGATGTGCGCTTTAAAACTATTGTCGAAGCAGAAAAGTCTATTGCCGATGTGCAGCGGATTGTAGAAACGAATTATGTTCCTCATACTAAGACTACGGTAACTGGCAATGTGATTAAATTTATGCCATTTGAAACTACACCCGGAGTACAGCGGCTGTACGAACACTATGCAAGTCAGGCTGAAAAGCTCGGGTTGGCAAAACCGGGTCAGCAATATGTTGGCGGCGCTTCTGACGCGGCCTGGCCGGCCATGACAGGTGCACCCACTCTGTGCGGTGTAGGACCCTGCGGCGCCGGGGCTCACAGCGACAGTGAGTATATAGAGGTAGCTACATTAACTGAAAGAGCGCTGCTTTTGGCCAGCTGTATTATGGAACTGGATGAATTATAAGCAAAAAGACGAGTCCTAACGGACTCGTCTTTTTTATGCAGGTTTAATTTTTACCAAAAAATATTTCCAGGTCAGTATCTACATCAGTGATTCCGGCAATACCAAAGTTTTCGATCAAGACATTGGCAACCTTTGGCGACAGGAAGGCTGGCAGAGTAGGGCCGAGATGAATATTTTTAACGCCCAGGGAAAGCAGTGCCAGAAGAACGATAACGGCCTTTTGTTCATACCAGGCGATATTGTAAACAATAGGCAGCTGGTTGATATCATCCAAGCCAAAAACTTCTTTCAGCTTGAGTGCAATCAGCGCCAGCGAATAGGAGTCGTTGCATTGACCTGCGTCTAAAACACGGGGTATGCCGCCGATATCGCCGAGCGGCAGCTTATTATATTTATATTTGGCACAGCCGGCAGTCAGGATAACAGTATCCTGTGGCAGAGCTTTCGCGAAATCTGTATAGTAATTACGTGCCGGGCTGCGTCCGTCACAGCCTGCCATAACAACAAATTTTTTGATGGCTCCGCTTTTGACTGCGTCAACGACTTTATCTGCCAGAGCGAGGACCTGGTGATGTGCAAACCCTCCTACAAGTTCGCCGCTTTCCAGCTGTGTGGGAGGAGGGCATTTTTTAGCGTGTTCAATGATAGCAGAGAAATCTTTTGTTTCCCCGATTTCTCCATCAATATGTTTACAGCCGGAAAAACCTACCGAGCCTGTAGTGTAGATACGATCTTTGTAGCTCTCTTTGGGAGGCACTAGACAATTGGTAGTCAGAAGGATCGGACCATTGAAGGCTTCGAATTCTTCTTTTTGTTTCCACCAGGCGTTGCCGTAGTTGCCTGCAAAATGAGGATATTTCTTGAAAGCCGGATAATAATGTGCCGGCAGCATTTCAGAATGGGTATAAACGTCGACGCCTGTATTAGCAGTCTGTTCCAGCAGCATTTCTAAATCACGCAGGTCGTGTCCGGAAATAAGAATCGCGGGATTGTTTCTGACACCAAGCTCAACTTTTGTGATCTCAGGGTTGCCATAGGTCGAAGTGTTGGCAGTATCAAGCAGTGCCATAACTTTGACGCCGAAGCTGCCTGTTTCCAGGACAAGGGATGTCAGGTCATCGGCACTCAGACTGTCATCTAAGGTTTTTGCTAAAGCTTTCTGCAAAAAGGCATCGATAGCTGTATCGGCGTAACCCAGAACGTTAGCGTGTTTGTTGTAAGCAGCCATACCCTTTAAGCCGTAGAGGGTCAGCTCACGCAGACTGCGTAAGTCTTCATTCCTGGTGTCCAGTACTCCCACCTTGTCAGCTTTTAAGGTCCTTTCTTCTGCAGTACGATATTGCCAAGAAGCGGCATCGCTCAGTCCTGTATCGTCATGGAGCTGTTCAAACAGTTCGTCACGGCTGGATAGAGTTTCATTGATTCTGTCGATAAAACGGTCATCGTCAAAATTAGCGTTAGTGATGGTCATAAACAGGTTAGTAGTGATCAGTCGGTCGATGGCTGCTGGGATTTCTTTGCCTTCAGAGCGCAGGCGGGTTGTTATTTCGGAAAGTCCCTTGGTCACATAAATCAGCAGGTCCTGCAGATTGGCGGTTTCAGGTTTTTTACCGCAGACGCCTCCAAACATACAGCCTTTATTGCCGGCTGTTTCCTGACATTGAAAACAAAACATTTTCGGTTCCATAATATCACTCCTTATAATTATGGAGATTTCCTTCTCCGTTATTGTGGTTGCTGCCATAACGGCAGAGCAGACAAATACTTCTTTCATGTTTATGATATTATAATTACAGTTTAAAGTAAGTTGTATTTACAACGGAAAAGAGATTTCTTTATTGCGAAAATAGTTGTTTCTAAATAAAAAACTCCATTCCAGTATAACTGGAATGGAGTTTTAATTTCAGTATAAACTGACGACTGCTTTACATGGTCAAAATTTTCATGATGAACATGGCGATACCAGCATTCAGGAAAGAAATGCTGAGCAGGATCGGATAATGTCTGGAAGGAACGCCGGCAGTGCCCAGCAAACGGCCCAGATATTGGATCTTGGAACCCAAGAGGTAGATAGCGGGGATAACGATGGTAATCGAGCGTTCATCGATGCCGCCGTCGTTATAAAGCGCCATGCAGACACCAACAGCGCCGCCCATGGACATGAGCGCACTGAACAGTACCATGATTGCTTCGCCGGGAAGACCCCAGATGGCCATAACAGGAGCGAAGAATTTACCTGCCAGAGTCAGCAGTCCGGTAACGTTTAAGATTTTGATGCATACATAAGCCATCAAAACGTTAGGGATAATATTATCAATAGCGATGTTCCAGCCTTTGCGGGCACCGCGAACGAAGATATCCATTAAGGAAGGTTTTGCTAATTTTGCGTTAAGTTCCGCCTCTGCCGCAGCTGCAGCGTCTTCGGGAGCGTGGTTGATTTTTTCTTCACTCATGCTTATGCGGCCTCCTTGCAGAATATTTTTACATAGGCGCGCATCATATTAGCGCCGAAAATTTTCATAACAAACAGTACTGCCAGAGGTATGGAAATAGGTACTGTCAAGAATCCAAACAGTGCGGAACCGGAAGAAAGATAATTAGTGATCAGGCCGCCTGCTGTAAACTGGAAAGCACTGAAAATCAAAAGTTCATTATCAGTGATCTGTTTTTCCAAATGCAATTGTCTGGTCATACCTGCGCCGGCGTCAGTGCTTTGCAGTGAAGAAACGAGCGCGATACCGCAGATACCAGGAATACCAAGGATCGGACGCAGAATCGGAGTCATCAGCTTTTGAGCTGCTTTAAGACCGCCGTAATGCTCAACTACTTCAATGAGGCCCATTGCCAGCATAACGCCGGGAGCCAAACCGAAAGCAAACAGGAAGCCGTCGCGTGCACCGCTGCCGCCTTGACCTGAGAATGTTGCTTTAGCGCTTTTCATTGTACCGAATTTACCGTTTAATGTGTCAAAGTCGAAAATATTCAGACCATGACCGGCATTTGCAAACAGACCGGAGAAAATTGCAATGGCGATAACCAAAACAATGTATCCGGAGAGCGGAACCTTATTTAAGGTTTCCTTAACTTTGTCCATGTGCGAACCCCTCCTCAAATTATAGATAAGTGCAAGTTTGCCATCCTGATAAGAAACAGAATGTGCTTTACATTATATCTAAAAAACAACTATTTGACAAGGGAAAACTGATAAGTTATCAGTAAAATTTCGCAATATAAAAGAATAAGATTACTCACCCTCGGCCATTTTACGAAGATCTTTGGCTAATGTATCGTCGGTGAGGACATAAAGGAAGTCGCCGGCCCGCAATCTGGTGTCGCCTATGGGGATCAGATCGCTTTCGCCGCGCTTGACGTCCACGAGCAGTGTATGCTCAGGCCAGTTGATTTCTTTGATCAGACGTCCGTCGATAGGACTGCCGCTGCAGACTGCCAGTTCAATGACGTTCCGCTGTCTTTCACAGTGACTGCCGTCATTTTTATTGGCGGACTGCAGACTGCGTGCCAGCAGTTCTTCATAGATCGGTTTGCTGCGGCACAGCTCGGCGGCAATAAAGGCCACGATTGAGGCAATGGACAAGACCAGCATATGCTGGAAGGAGCCGGTCATTTCCATAATAAGGATGATACCGGTGATCGGAGCCCGTACCGAGGCGGAAAAGAAAGCCGCCATAGAGATGACGATGATATTGGAGTAAAAGAAAGGATCAAGAAGCCCTAAAGCGATCATGATATTGCTGATGACACTGCCTGTGAGTGCTCCAATGACAAGCATAGGCAGAAAGAAGCCGCCGGGGACACCGCTGCCGTAGCTGAGCATTGTAAAGATGAATTTACCTGCCAGCAGCAACAGTAAAGCCTGCAGAGTGTAAGGTGTTTTGGCAATATTGTTGATCAATTCGTTGCCGCCGCCCAGCACCTGCGGATAAACAAAACCTAAAATACCGGCGCAGAATAATGCGAAGACTATTTTGCTGAACGGAGTAGGGAAAAGTTTGTAGAAACGGGGAATATTTAAAAGTCCGGCGTTAAAAATTACGCCTGCCAAACCTACGACCAGGCTTAAAAGGGCCACATAGCCGTAATATTCCAGCGGCAGGAAAGGCAGACCGAAAAAATCAAAAATAGTGTCGTTGCCAAAGAAGAAACGTGAAATAACCGTTGCAGTCATTGCGGCAGCCATGGCTGGCAGCAGGACGACGACGGAAAAATTGCGGTGCAGTTCTTCTAAAGCAAAAATAACGCCCGCTAACGGAGCGTTGAAGGCTGCCGCCAAGCCGGCACTGGCGCCGCTTGTAAGCAGGTAACGTTCTTCGAGCCGGGTGCGTTTCAGCAGGCGGCTGAGTCCCTGGGCGGTTACGGCGCCGAGCTGGATCGAAGGACCTTCCCGCCCCAGGGAAAGACCGGCTCCGATGCCGATGATACCTGCGAGCAGTTTGACCCAGAGGATTCGCAGCCAGCGCATTTTAATGAAGCCTAAAATGGCGCCTTTGACCTGAGGGATACCGCTGCCGGCAGCCAGAGGTTCATATTTTGTCAGTCTGTCTAAAGTGAAGGCTATTACAGCTAAAGCGATGAACCAAAAAGCAGTCCAATACCAGTCTGTGTTTTTAAGAAAGGTGTAAATATGTTCACGGTTAGTTTCTACCAGATGCAGGGACCAGCGGAAAAAGCTGATGATCAGCCCTGAAAGGATACCGATTATGATACCTTCAATAAACAGCTTCAAACGGAAGCTGCGCCAGTTATTGAGCGCACGGTAGGTATTTATGACTTGATCTTTTGCTAGCATTTTCAGGACTCCTTATAATCACCGCGGCCTTCGGCTATTTCATAGCCGATAGAATGCAGCCGTGCGGCGAGGTCATTCTTGGCTTCGGCGGCTTCTGCTCCGCTACAGAGTTTATTATCATAAAGAAGATAATTTTGGCGGACATCTGCCGGGGAGAGATTGGGCATTACAACATTGGCACCTGCTAAAATACCAAGCTCACGTCCGTTGGGAACGATGGTGCCGAGAGCCGTTGTCGCAGGCAGTAATACCTTGGGAAACATCAGGCGCAGGACGGACAGCAGTGTTAAGGTCTGTTCCAGCGTTCCTGCGGGATAATTTTTAAAGGGTGTAGCATGGTGGGGAATGAAGGGACCGATACCAATCATCTGCGGCTGCAGTTCACGGATAAAGGCCAGGTCTTCGAGCAGATTAGCCATTGTTTGCCAGGGCGAGCCTACCATAAAGCCAGTGCCGACCTGATAACCCAGTTCTTTGAGATCGCGCAGGCAGCGTTTGCGGTTACTCAGTTTGAGTTCTGCCGGGTGCAGTCGTGCATAATGTTCGCTATCTGCTGTTTCGTGGCGCAGCAGATAACGGTCTGCGCCTGCTTTTTTCCAAAGCTGATAGGCTTCACGGCTGCGTTCGCCAATGGAAAGTGTAACGGCACAGTCAGGATAAGCCTGTTTTATGGCGCTGATGATAGCTGCCAGATCTGTGTCGCTGTAGATAAGATCTTCGCCACCCTGCAGAACAAAGGTCCTAAAGCCCAAGGCGTAACCCTGCTCACAGCAGGAAAGGATTTGTTCTTCGGTCAGGCGGTAACGAACAGCTTCTGTGTTGCTGCGTCGTATTCCGCAGTAATAACAGTCATTTCTGCAGTAATTGGTGAATTCGATCAGCCCGCGAATATAGATTTTATTGCCGAAAACAGCCTGAGCAGTTTGCTGTGCAGCCTGAGCCAGTTCTGCACGGATGACAGCGTCGCTGAAAGCGGCTGTGAGCAAGGTCTGCATTTGTTCCGGCTGCAGCTGGTGTGTGTGCTGCAGTGTGTGTATCAATTGTTTTATATCCATAATATGTGACCTCTAATTAATGATATATGTTTATTATAGCATATGTACAAATGCAGCGAGTAATCGTTGCCAAGGCAATTTATATTTGTTATAATTGTAAAACAATAAGTAATTAATAAAAAATATGAAAGTGAGAATTGAATGGCTTTAAAGGGTATGGATAGTATAGAACTGGAAGAAAATATATATCCGATAGATGCAATCGATCAGGAGCTTGCAGGGAATTTAACTATAGATAAATTATTTGATGTTTACCGCTTCGTGGATATGAGGACACACTTAGTCCACGATTATAATGACGGCAAGATGTGTGAGCCCTGCCGCAAATGTTATGAGCTGTGGAATCGCAGTAAGCCCTGTCCGAATTGTTCATCCGAAAGGGCTGTCCAGCAGAAAAAGCAAATCATGAAAATGGAATATCTGGGAGATAAAAGTATTTTGATCCTTAGTACGCCCTGGGAGCAAGATGGTAAAGAATATGTGCTGGAGCTGGGACGCGATGTGACAAATTCTTTCAGCGTTTATGATGCTACCAGCGAAGACAGCAGTGAGCTGCGGGAACTAATCAGCAGTTACAGTGAACTTGCGGCCCGTGACAGTTTTACGGGCCTTTACAGTAAAGGCCATGCCAACAATCTGCTGCAGGAAATGTTTGCTGTTCAGAAAGAACAGTTAAAGCTGACGCTGGCGCTGATCGATATCGACCATTTTAAAAGTGTCAATGACAGGTTTGGGCATTTATGCGGCGATGAGGTCATTCTTTATGTAGTTGACAAAATAAATGCGCTTAATGAGCAGTGCAGCGGCTGGGCAGCCAGGATCGGCGGCGATGAGTTTTTACTGGCCTGCCCTTTCAGTGATAAAGACTATGTGGAAAGACTTTGCCTGGAAATGTCGGAAACGATTACAGGTCATCGTTTTAAAAAGGGGCACAGTGAGTACAGTATAGCAATCAGCTGCGGCGTGGCGGCTTATGACGGACAAGAAACCCTGGAAGAGTTTTTGGAACGTGTCGATATGAAGATGTACGAAGATAAAGTGCAGAAAAAACAGTAAAAGACAGCAGAGAATTTTCTCTGCTGTCTTTTTAAATGGTTTCGCTGATAAAAAGCTGGTTCATCATTTCCTGAGTACCAATGATCCAGAGGATGTCCCCTTTTTGAAAGACAAAGGAGGCATCAGGATTGAGATGCGTATAATTACCACGTTCCAAACCTAAAGCCAGACAATTGACATTGCCGAGGTAAGAACTTTTTTTGAGCGTGGAGCCGCAGAGCGGCGAATGCCTGTCGATCGGCATCGCGTAACAGAAGTAGGCTGTGCCGCCATGCTTTGGATCGGCTAAAAACTGGTGCAGTGTCTGCTGGTTATCAGTAGCCAGCGGCAGAATCTGCATATCATAGGATTGGATTGCCAGTTCAAAATTCTGCAGCTGTCTGGGCGTACCTGTTAAAAGCAGCTGAGAGCCGGCATAGATAGCGGCACTGCCGCTGGGGATAGGCAGGATCTGGCTGCCGTTTTGGATTTCAAGCACGAAAACATTATAACGGCGGTGCAGATTAAGTTCTTTGAGGCTTTTACCGCCGCAGAGTGAAGTCGCTGCTACACGGTAGCGTTTGACATGCAGCTGTTCATCGAGCCAGGCAGGATGGTTGGCGGCGTGTTTTTTCTGTGCTGCCAGAGTTTTGGCATTCAGGTTAATCATAAACTGAGCCTCGATCTGTAAATAGCGTTCCACGAAATACTCTGAGGAATAGATGAATTTTGCCAGAATGCAGGCTGCAGCAAACGCGATAAATTTGCTGAAACCCAGTATACTTGTAAATACGGACAGGATAAAAAACAAACCAACAGCGATCTTAATAAAAAGCAGAAGAAAAATGGGCAGATGATTAGCGGGTTTTTGGAACCACAGACTTGCTATAAGGTCTGTATGTGCAACCCTCTGGAACATGACCGCCATTAAAAATGGCCCCATACACAACAGCAGGATAACTGCGGCAATAATATCAGCTGTATAGCCGTCAAAAAGCCTGTGGCAATATGGAAGCAGCTTACTTTGTCCCAGATAGGCAAGGAAGCTGAGAATTACACAGAAAACTGTGAGGCGGGTAAAGTAACTCTGCAGCAGTTCTTTCCAGGCACTGCGCTGCTCGTCGCTGGCGGGAGCTTCATCAGGCTGTGGTAAAAGCCGCAGCAGTCTTGCGGGAAGATTACGCAGAAGCCAGCCGGATACTTTATCGGCGTGGCGCAGGATTGAAGGCGTAAGAAAAATACTGATAACTGAAACAGCTACGAAAACAGGATATAAAAAATCGCTGGTGACTTTGAGGGCAGCGCCGATAGAGGCTACGATAAAGGTTATTTCACCCAGCTGCGTCAAACTGAAGCCGCAGCGCAGCGCTGTCTGTAGGTCTTTGCCTGCCAGAAGGACGCCCAGTGATGAAAAAATAATTTTGCCGATGATCAAAGCTGCTGTAAGTACAGCGATCGGCAGCGCATATTTAATGATCAGAGCGGGGTCTACCATCATTCCGACAGAAACGAAAAAGATCCCGGAAAAAAGATCTTTGACCGGCGTCAAAAGTTTTTTTGTGGTTTCTGTAAAAGCCGTACCGGAAAGCAGTGAACCCATAAGGAATGCGCCTAATGCCGACGAAAAACCCATTTTAGTTGCCAGGACTACCATGCTCAGGCAAAGACCCAGCGAAAAAATGAGCAGTGTTTCGGAAGTCAGGTAGCGGCTGACTTTGCGGAAGAAGGTAGGCAGGAAGAAAATACCGCAGACAAAGCAGATAATGAGAAAAAAAGCCAGCTCGCCGATACTGCCGAGCATTTCTGTACCGGAAATGGCAGCGCCTGCCGCGGCGATGGTTGAGAGCATGACCATCATAATGATACCGGAAATATCTTCCAATACCAGGATACCGAAGGTAAATTGCGTGAAGCGTTCTTTCAAGAGTCCCAGCTCTTCAAAGGTTTTACTGACGACTGCTGTAGAAGACATGGTAAGCATAGCTCCGGCAAAGAGACTGTCAATAGGCTGCCAGCCAAGCAGTCTGGCACAGGCATAGCCAAGCAGCGTGATGCCTGCCAGTTCTGTGACAGCGGCGATCAGCGCTGTGCCGCCGATACTTTTGATTTTGGCAAAATTGAAATCAAGTCCCAGGCTGAACAAAATAAAAATAACGCCGATGTCCGACCAGACTGTAATATTGGCTGTATCGACTACATTTGGCAGCAGGTTAAAATGCGGGCTGGCAAAGAAGCCTGCCAAAATATAGCCTAAAACCAAAGGCTGATTGAATTTTTTGCAGAAAATGGTAACGATACCGGCAAGTACAAGGATAAAAGCAAGGTCTTCGATAAGAGGAGCAAGTTCGGACAATGTAGCAACTCCTTTATAAATATCAGTTTAAACAGATATTTTTGCTGGAAATTTTAAAAATATTACTAAAATGAATTATACACTGTTGCCGGTGGTTTGAGAAGCAGTGTTTATTCGGATAAAAAAAGCGTCCGCTTCTTTTAAGAAACGGACGCTTGCTTAATTTTTATCTCTCTGTAATATTAAGCTTGAGATGATACGGATTCTTCTTCTTCGGCAGGAGCATATTTGGGATTGAGGAAGTTGACAAAGATCCAGGCCAGCAGTGCGCCTGATATATTATGCCAAGCTGAGAAAATAGCTCCAGGAACGGTAGCCATAGGCATGGAAGTAAAATGAGTTTTAGCCAGGCCTGTAGCCAGACCGGAATTCTGCATACCTACTTCAACTGAAAGCGCAATGGCTTTTTTCCAGCTCATGCCGGTGATCCGGGCTAAAATAAAGCCTAACAGATAACCCAGGCAGTTGTGGCAGATGACGACCAGCAGAATGATACCGGAGGTTTTGACGATGTTGTCACGGCTGACGGCGATAACGCCGGCAATGATCAGGGAGATAGCGATAGCCGAAACAGCAGGCAGATAATCGGTAGCCTGTTTAGCAAGTTTAGGCAGCAGCGCTTTAACAGCCAGACCAAGACAGATCGGTATAATAACGATTTGAATGATGCTCCAGAACATTCCCAGCGGGTCAAAAGCGATTTTCTGTCCGATAAGCTGATAGGTGATGAGCGGAGTAAGAATCGGTGAAAGCAGTGTGGAAACACTGGTCATAGTTACAGATAAGGCCAAGTCGCCTTTGGACATGAAGGTAATGACGTTGGAGGAAGTTCCGCCAGGGCAGGTTCCAACTAAAACTACGCCAGCAGTTAGAGCCGGGTCTAAATTAAAGGCCATAGCCAGTAAAAAAGCCAGCGAAGGCATGATAAGATACTGGGCGCAGACACCGACAAAAACATCGACAGGCCGCTTTAAAACTAAAGCAAAATCACGGAGATTGAGTGTGGTGCCCATACCGAACATAATAACGCCCAATAAGGTACTCAAAACCGGGATGCCGCCGATATTACCGACTACCCATTTAAAGCTGTCGGGTACGGTCATGCCCAGGATAAGAAATACAACGGCGATGATACCAAAGTATTTGCCTATCAGATGACAAAACGTTTTCATTGTGTAAAACCTCTTTCCCTTGAATAAAAATAAAATATATCAGATCAACACCTTATGGTGTAGATTTTTGTCTGCGGAAAACAGCAGAGGTTTGCATATTTTTATTAATACTTCCAAATATTATAACAAAAAAATTTTAAAGTTAAAAGGCTAAAGATAAAGTTTCGGTAAATATTGCCTTATGCTATAATAAAAACAGCGTATTGGAAAAGGAGTAAAAGCATTGTATACTATCAGGACCGATTACCGTGACGAAACAGTTATTGAGAAATCGCGGTTCATCTGCACGTTGAAAAAAGTAAGCAGTGAAACAGAAGCGCAGGATTTCATCAAGGCTGTAAAAAAAGAGTTTTGGGATGCTACGCATAATTGTTCTGCTTATATTATTGATGAGCTGGCGCAAAGATCGAGTGATGACGGCGAACCGTCAGGAACGGCAGGACTGCCGATGCTTGAAGTGCTGCGGAAAAATCAGCTGAGCGGCGTTGCGGCGGTAGTGACAAGGTATTTCGGCGGGATCAAGCTTGGTGCAGGCGGGTTAGTGCGCGCGTATACTGGCAGCGTGTCCAAAGCTGTTCAAAGCTGCGGCCTGGCACGGAAGATTTTAATGGGTACTTTTGCTTTAAGTGCGGACGCGGCGGACGCAGGAAAACTTCTGAATATTATCTATCAGCAGCAGCTTTTTACAGTGGCGTCGGTAGAATATGGTCAGCAGGCCAGGATTTTGCTGTATATGAAACAAGAGCAGCAGGATGAGGCGGAGCGGTGGCTGACTGAGGCGCTTAATACGGCAACGCAGCTGGAACAGGTCGGCAGCGAATATGTAGAGGTACCTGCCGAGAGAGAAAATTAATAACAGGTCTGATTATGAAGGAGAGAAAAAATGGAGTTTTTAGAGAGTTTTGTTGCTTTTACCAATGATATTTTATGGTCATATGTTCTGATTGTGATGCTGGTGGGTTTGGGGATCTGGTTTTCATTGCGGACACGATTTGTACAGGTGCGCTGCCTGAAGGAAATGGTACGTCTTTTGAAGGAAGGCGTTGGACAGAAGACTGAACATAACCATATTTCTTCCTTCCAGGCATTTTGTGTCAGCACTGCTTCCCGTGTTGGTGTTGGTAATATTGCCGGCATTGCGATCGCTATCGTCAGCGGTGGTCCCGGAGCGATTTTCTGGATGTGGATCATCGCCATTTTAGGTTCGGCTACGGGCTTTATTGAAAGCACGCTGGCTCAAATTTACAAAGTTCCGCGTGAAGGCGGCGGTTACCGCGGCGGACCTGCTTATTATATTAAGAACGTACTGGGCAACAAACCAATGGCGGCCTTGTTTGCCGTTTTGATCAGTGTGACCTTCGGTTTGATTTTTAATTCGGTACAGGCGAATACGATCACAATTTCCCTGCAGGCTGCCTTTGGACTGGATCGTTTCGTGATGGGCTGTATAATTGCCGCTTTGACCGGTATTGTCATTTTTGGCGGCGTGGCGCGTATTGCGAAGGTCGCTGAATGGATGGTGCCGATTATGGCCGGTCTGTATCTTTTAATAGCTTTAGGCGTGACCTTGATGAATATAGAGAAACTGCCGCAGGTTTTCAACGCTATCTTCAGTTCGGCCTTTGATCTGCAGGCTGTTGCCGGCGGCGGTATGGGTGCGGCGCTGATGACCGGTATCAAGCGCGGCCTGTTCTCAAACGAGGCTGGTATGGGCAGTGTGCCGAATGCTGCTGCTACTGCCAGTGCTTCGCATCCCGTAAAACAGGGCCTGATCCAGGCTTTTGGCGTTTTTGTTGATACTTTACTGGTATGCTCGGCTTCAGCTTTTATCGTGCTGTTGTCTGATGGTTATACTGAAGGTAAGCTGACCGGTATCGAATTGGTGCAGCAATCCTTGTCACAGCATTTAGGACCATGGGCGCCGAGTTTTCTGGCAGGAATGATCTGCCTGTTTGCGTTCAGTTCTATTGTAGGCAATTATTATTATGGTGAGATCAACATCGGGTTTATCAGTAAAAATTATATGACGCTGATGTTGTTCCGTGTTTTCGTAGTGGGTATGGTACTGTTTGGCAGTGTGGCTAAAGTTGCCCTGGTATGGGATCTGGCCGATCTGTTTATGGCGCTGATGGCGATAACGAATTTAGTGGCGATCGCGATTTTAGGCAAGTATGCTTATATTGCTTTGCATGATTATATGGATCAAAAACGTGCCGGTATCGTAGAGCCGGAGTTCGATCCGGCGATCTTGCCAAGCCAGCGTGGTATTGAGGTGTGGCAGAAAGAATAACTATAATAATGAAAAAAGGACGAGCACATGCTCGTCCTTTTTGTTTGTGTGCTTACAGCATTTTCTTTAATTCTGCGGTATTTTCGACAATCGTGACGTCGTGGGTACGCATTTCTTCGAGTGCCGCCGCAACTGTGTCGGGAGCAATGCCACGGCAGGCCGCAAGGTTTAAGATGACCTCGAAACCAGCATCACGTAATTGTAAAACAGTATTTTTGACGCAGTAATCCGTAGCCAGGCCGCCGCAGATCACTGTAGTGATGCCATGTTCACGCAGATACTCGATCGCGCCGGTAGAAAGTGTGTTGGCTAAATCATGGTAACAGGCCCCGTAGGGATGTTTGTCGATTTCAATACCTTTGTAGACCTGAAAGTCGTAGTTCTTAGGTTCAAGACCAGTAATAAATTCAAAACCTTTGGTCCCAACAATGGCATGAGCCGGCCAGTATACATCGACATCGGGGTAGCCGCTGACGGGACTGAGCACAGGATGTCCGTTACCTGCGATCCAGACTGCCTGAGGGGAATGGGCGTCACGCGAGCCGATACGCAGCGATGCTAGAGCTGCCTGGGCATTCAGTTCCTCAACGATCTGGTCGCCTTCGGCAACCGGAAGTTCGTCCGGACAGACAGGAGTAAAGGTATTTTGAGCGTCGATATCGAACGCGGCGATTTTATTTTGGGCGGGTAATTTAGTAAGCATGGCAAAATCCTCCTTAAAAAAGATGTTTGTTAACAGTATTATACTCTATTTTGGCAGGTGATTATAGAGCTTCTTTAAATTGCAGGTAATTGACTGTGTGCTTGACAAGGTTTTTAAATCAGAGTAAGATGTGAATATGAATTTCAATTTCAAATTAGGAAGTGCTTTATGAAAAAACGTAATCCTTATAAAACAGCTCAGCAGGAAGCGATGCTGCAATATTTTTTAGAGGATAAACATAATTTTTTAACTGTCAAAGATTTGCTGAGCAGCCTGCAAAAATTGCAGATCGACATCGGTCAGACGACGGTGTACCGTTTTCTGGAGCGGCAGGCTTTGGAAGGATCTGTCATTAAAATCCAGCCGGTTGATGGATCGGGAACGCAGTATTGGCGTCTGCCTTGTCCGCAGGCTGATTTAAGAGGGAAGCTGGTGTGCCTGAAATGCAGAAAAGTCATTCCTCTGAGCTGTGAGCACTTAGATATGTTTTCAGAGCATGTACTGCATAAGCATAAATTTAATTTAAGCCTGCAGCACAGCATTTTATATGGTTATTGTGAAGATTGTGATAACTGAGCAGTCTGAGGAAAGAGGTGATAAGGAGTAAAAATAAGGTTGGTGCGTTCTGGCAAGGGCCCACCGGGGAGAAGTGAAGCGGCTTACTGCTTAATAATAAATTTTAGCTGCGGTAATTTGTAGGAGGTAAGAATGAAGAAGTTTTTAGTTGTAATATTGGGTATGGTTTTACTGGCGGCAGTCGGCTGCGGCAGTGAAAAAAAACAGGCTGATGGCAAGCTGCCGGTAGTGGCAAGCTTTTATCCTATGGCTGATTTTACCAGACAGATCGGCGGAGATCTGCTGCAGGTCGATACATTGATCGCTGACGGTGTGGAACCGCATGACTGGGAACCGACAGCCAAAGATTTAACAAAATTAGGCAATGCGAGGCTTTTTGTTTATAACGGCGGAGTCGAGAACTGGGCCCGGCCTGCTTTAGAAGCTGTAAAGGACAAGCAGGTAGCCAGTGTGGAGGCCGGCAAAGGACTGTTTGACGAAAAAGCTACTCATGTAGATCCGCATGTCTGGCTGAGTCCGAGAAAAGCTGTATTGGAAGTTGCTGCAATAACGGCTGCTTTGGTGCAGGCTGATCCTGAACATGCTGCTGTTTATAAAAAGAACAGCGAAGCCTATCAGGAAAAACTGCTGCAGCTTGACCAGCGTTTGACAGAGCTGGCGGCTAAAGCACCGCAAAAGCTGTTTGTCACGACTCATGCCGCCTTTGGTCATCTGGCTGAAGATTATGGTCTGCAGCAGGTAGCGATCATGGGTATTTCTCCTGATGCGGAACCAACTCCGGCTGATTTGAAAAATCTGATCAGTACTATCAAAGACAATCAGGTAAAATATGTTTTCTTTGAAACTCTCGTCAGTCCCAGGATCGCTCAAACTGTTGCGGAAGCCTCCGGAGCTGAAACGCTGGTGCTTGATCCGCTGGAAGGTTTGAGTAAAGCAGGCAGAAACAACGGCGACGATTATTTAAAAATCATGACGCGGAATATCGACAATCTGGAGTTGGCATTGGGCGTTAAATAAACGGTGGATCTATGGAAAATATCATTAAAATAAACAAATTAGGCTATAATTATGGCGAAGGCTGGATTCTGCACGATCTTTCGGTGGAGATTGCCCAGGGAGATTTTGTTGCCGTTATTGGCCCTAACGGGGCAGGGAAAAGTACGCTGCTGCGTCTTTTAGCAGGCATTCTGCAGCCGACTTCCGGCGAGATAGAGTTGTACGGAACGCCGCTGCTGCAATTCAAGGCCTGGGAAAAAATCGGTTATGTACCGCAGAATCCTGCTAAACAGCATCGCGATTTCCCAATCAGTGTCAAAGAGGTTATCGGGCTGGGCCTTTTGTGTGGCAGCAGTATGTTTCAGAAAATTTCCCGGGCTGGCAAAGCCAGAGTGGAAACGATGCTGGAACGGTTTTATCTTCAAGAGCTTGCGCATCGTAAAATAGGTGAGTTATCAGGTGGTCAGCAGCAGCGTGTCTTTTTGGCACGCGCTATGGTGCGGCAGCCTGAACTGCTGCTTTTGGACGAGCCGGCTACCGGAGTCGATCCGGATGCGAAGATCGAACTGTACAGAATGCTCAGGGATATCAACCGTGAGCTGGGTGTGACGATCGTGATGGTGTCGCATGATTTGGAGCTGGCAGCCGAAGTGGCGCATAATGCTTTGTGCCTTGACCACGATGTCTGCTTCTGGGGCGACGTACAGCAGGCGCTGGTGCATCGTCATAAGCACGGTTACTTTTACAGATAGAAGGTACTTATATGTTGGAAATGTTTGAAACAGAATTTATGCAGCGCGCCTGGCTGGCCGGTTTGATCGTGGCAGTGATCTGCCCGTTGATCGGCAGTTTTTTAGTGCTGCGGCGGCAGTCGATGATCGGTGACGGCCTGGGACATATCGCCTTCGCCGGTGTAGCGGGCGGAGCGCTGATGGGCTGGCAGCCCGTTTTGAGCGCAGCAGCGGTCACTGTGCTTGGGGCGCTCGTGATAGAATGGGTACGGACCAGGCTGGCGGCCTTTTCAGAGATGATTTTAGCAATTTTCTTTTACAGTGGTATCGGGTTGGCAGTTGTTTTTACAAGTATGAACCGTATGGGCGGTTTTAATTTAAGCAGTATTTTATTCGGCAGTCTGATGACGATCAGCAGCAGCGATTTATGGATAGTGGCCGGCCTGGGGATTTTTGCCTGTATTTTTGTGGTACTTTTTTACCGGCCGCTGCAATATCTGACCTTTGATGAAACATCGGCACGGGTGGCAGGCTTGCCTGCTGACCGACTCAATATGTGGCTGGCGGTGCTGACGGCGCTGACAGTTGCGCTTTCGATGCGTATCGTAGGCCTGCTGCTGGTTTCCGCTATGATGGTGATACCGGTAGCCTGCGCACTGCAGACGGCACGCAGCTTTGCCGGGACGATTTACGGTGGTATTGCTTATGGGCTCGTTATCGTTTCAGGCGGACTGACCTTATCTTATTATGCTAATTTAGCGCCGGGCGGCACTATTGTACTGACTGGTACCTGTATGTTTATTTTGAGCTGTTTATTTGGCAGACGTTTTTATCAGAAACCGCAGGCACAGGAGAACCTGACGGCAGAATGCAAGATCTGCCGCTGCAGGAAGGAGGAGCAGACGGATGCAAGTTGATCTGCATATCCACAGTACCGCTTCTGACGGTACCTGGACTCCGCCGGAAGTCGTTGCAGCGGCGCTTGCAGCAGGGCTGGGAGCTATTGCTGTTACCGATCATGACAGCGTGGCCAATGTGGCGGCGACACATGAGCTGGCCGTCGCAGCAGGATTAAAATTTATTCCCGGTGCGGAGATCTGTTCGACGAAAGACGATTTCTGTTTTCATATCCTGGGTTATGGTATCGATGTCACAAACAAACGGCTGCTGGATTTATTGGAGCATAATGAGCGGCTTTTGCACAGCAAGGATGATGAAAGCATAAAAATGTTGATCGAACGAGGCTGGCCGCTGGATTTTGAAGAGTTTTTGCGGTATGATTATGATAGAAGACGCGGAGGCTGGAAAGCCCTGGCTTTCTTGCAGGATAAAGGGCTCTGCGGTGATGTCAATGATTTTTTCAGCAGGATTTTTACCAAAGAACATGATCTTGGTTTTCCGGTTTTTCCTTCGATCAAAGAAGTTGTGGATGCCATCCATGCTGCCGGCGGCGTAGCTTTATGCGCGCATGCAGCCAGCAGTTTTCATGGGCCGGGGCTGGCAGCGACACTGCTGGAATTGGCGAAGGAGGATTTTGACGGGTTTGAATGTTACCATTCGGGACACAGCAGGGAAGATACTGCGGCACTGCTCACTTATTGCCGTCAGCATCAGCTTCTTGTCAGCGGCGGCAGCGACTGCCACGGCAGTTTTGTGCCGTCACGTGCGCTGGGCCGGCCTGTTATCGACAGCAGCGACCTGAATTTACCGGGATTGTTATAAGGGAGGAATGGAATATGACGAAGGCAAAAGTTTATTTTTCGGATATGCGTACCAGATATGGCGGGTTGAGTTTACCGCAGAAGCTGGGTAAGCTGATCGAAGCAGCCGGGATCGGAGATATTGATTTTCAGAATAAATTTGCGGCGATCAAGATCCACTTCGGCGAACCGGGCAATCTTTCTTTTCTGCGCCCCAATTATGCCAAAGTAGTTGTTGATACCGTTGCCGCACAAGGAGGACGTCCGTTTCTGACAGACTGCAACACTTTATATGTAGGCCGTCGTAAGCATGCGCTGGAGCATATTACAGCTGCTTACGAAAATGGTTTCACTCCTTTTTCAACAGGCTGTCACATTATTATTGCCGACGGCTTGAAGGGCACTGACGAAGCTTATGTAACTGTGCCGGGCGGCGAATTGGTGCAAGAGGCGAAAATAGGCAAAGCATTGATGGATGCGGATATCGTGATTTCCCTGAATCATTTTAAAGGTCACGAAGCTACTGGTTTCGGCGGCGCTATTAAAAATATCGGTATGGGCGGTGGTTCTCGTGCCGGAAAAATGGAAATGCATCATGACGGCAAACCGCATATCAGTGAACGCAAATGTATCGGCTGCGGTGCCTGTGTGCGGATCTGTGCGCATGGTGCGCCGATCATCGAAAATAAAAAAGCGCATATCGATCTGGATAAATGTGTTGGCTGCGGACGTTGTATCGGTGCCTGTCCGATGGACGCGGTGAAGCCGCCCGCTGATGGTTCCAGTATGGAAGCGCTCAATAAAAAGATGGCGGAATATGCCTGGGCTATTTTGCACGGCAGGCCGCATTTTCATATCAGCCTGATCGTTGACGTATCTCCTTACTGTGATTGTCATGCGGAAAATGACGCACCTGTAGTGCCTAATATCGGTATGCTGGCATCTTTTGATCCGGTGGCACTGGATCAGGCCTGTGCCGATCTGGTCAACGCAGCGCCGGTTATGGCGAACTCACTGCTGGACGATCATTTAAAAGCTGATCCGGAAGGCTGTCAGGGACACGATCATTTCCATAACCTGACACCGGAATCTGAATGGAAGACCTGTCTTGCTCATGCCGAAAAGCTGGGTATGGGAACACGCGCGTATGAACTGGTAACAGTAAAATAAAAGGAGCTGACAGTATGATTGTTACGACTACACCTGCTGTAGAAGGCAGAAAAATCGTTGCTTATAAAGGTATTGTTTTTGGGGAAGTAGTTTCCGGCGTCAATTTTATCAAGGATATGTTTTCCAGCATTACGGATATGATCGGCGGCCGCAGCGGGACCTATGAAAAGGAACTGCAGGAAGCACGTGAAAAAGCGCTGGCGGAAATGTCTGAGCGCGCCGCTAAATTGGGCGCCGATGCCGTAGTCGGTGTCGATGTGGACTATGAAGTGCTGGGCGAAACTAACGGTATGCTGATGGTCAGCGTTTCCGGAACCGCAGTTAAACTGGACTAAGAGTAAAATTTAAACACCTCCAAGATTTTGGAGGTGTTTTTTGTTGTGCAGACTTTAGTACAGAGAACTGTACTAATATAAAACTGGTAAAAGCATTCTCTATGACTAAACTAGTAAAATATTATTTTGAAGAATAAATATAATCGGTGTTTTGTTAATATAAATCATCTTTAGTGCATAATCATGACTTATAGGAATTTACTGGACCAGCAATCAGTACGAAAAAAATTAGGAATGGCATAATATTTGTAGAGGTGAAAATAGTGATGTTTGCCATGCGATATAGGAAGATAGGTGCTAAAATTGTATATTTCAGAATGTTGCAGGGCTTAACTCAGGAACAATTAGCTGAAAAAGTTGGTATTTCACCGTCATATCTATCGAAAATAGAACATGGGGCTTATCCTAAAAATTTGTCATTGACAACATTATTGCTTATTGCGGAAGCATTGACTATAGATATTTGTGAATTAATAAAAGAGTAGGAGCGATGGTATTATGAAGATATTTATTGTGTGTATGGTTATGCTGACATTATTTAATGGCGGTTGCAGTTTTGGCAAGCAGCAGGCTCTATCCAATGGTTCTAATAAAGCGGCAAATGAGAGCTTGAACATTAATAAAAATTTGATTGGCGATAGAAACTTTAGTGGGCAGGAGGAAGATACAACAGAATCTATTCCGGAGAGAGGCATCTTCAAACATGATTGTAGATTTAAAAAACTGTATAATGACCTGAAAGATCCTATAGAGATGGCACTTATTCAAGGAAATGCTTATGATCCCTGGTTAGAACATTATTCCTTGGATGTTGTTAGAAATGTTAAAGCTGTGTGTGTGAATCAACAGGGATTCAGCGGTGCAACGTACCTCATTAAAGATTATAAAAACTATGTTATTGTGAAAATTTTAGTTAGTTCTTGGGCTAATAGTAGTGGCGATTGTCTTATTGAAATTATTTATAAGAAGATCCCCAGGTCGAAGTCAGAATATGTTAAAAAGAATCATATTTATGTGGTTGATACTGGCTTCGGAAATATTTTATTTCATCCAGTGATGGTATCAAGTCCTAATTCAAATTTTTTTGATGAAGCGTTGTGGGTTTGTAATGGTGAAGATGGTTTTTTGAAGCTCAAAAAAGGCGAGTATAAGCAGTATATTTGATAATGACATGACACGATGGGAGAGGCCTCCCAACGGTTTAACACTCCTTTAGATATACAAACCTTTGTACATGCTTATGGGTTATGATAGGTGTACAAAGGAGTGAACTACATGGAAAACAGATTCAGAACAGGGAAATGATAAATATTTGCCATAAGCTATAAATGTAATATAATTAAAACATGAATTGAAACTCTTGGAGGTGTTAATTATGGACAATAATTTATCAAATATGAAAAACAATTTGTTCTATTGGGCGACTGGCGAATTATCCCAGGACGCATTTATTTGTTGGCTGATGTCATACGCTACGAAAGATTCAAAAGAAGATGCTGTGATCAAAGCGTGTGCACAGGAGTTTTTGTGGATGTTTGTAAAAAAATCTTCGTCTGAAGATAAATCAAATATAGGGCCCAGTGACATAGTTGTTGATAAAATCGAGCGTCAGGTTACAGTAAATGAAGAAGATGAAGAAAAGAAACAAAAGAAACGTGGAGCGATCGATGTTTTGCTGACTGTGTCTACACCTAAAGATAAATATAAAATCATTATTGAAGATAAAACTTATACCTCTGAGCACGACGACCAGCTGCAGTTTTATAAAAAGGCGATAACTGATGAATTCCAGGAATATACAGTTCTCGGCGTATATTATAAAACAGGTTTTCAGAGTGATTATGAAGCTGTTAAGGAGGCTGGATACTGCCGGATCGGGCGGGCAGAGATTGTTGAATGTTTAAAAAAATATGAAGATAAAACTATTAATGTGATTTTTAATGATTATTATGAATATTTAAAGGATTTACATAAAAAAGCAGAGCAATTCGAATCCTTGCCGTTACAAGAGTGGGATTGGCAGCAGATACTGGGGTTCTTTTCGTTTGTGCAACCGCAGATAGATCAAGGTAGTTTGAGAAAATATGGTTTTAAGGCTAATTTTGATTATGTCCATAATCAAGCTGGTGGGTTTTATGGTATGTGGTTAGATAATAAATGCAATTATTTCTATAGTGAAGGTGACGAGCAAATAAAATATGAAATTTATTTAATGATGCAGTTTATAAATCAGAAGCTGGAAATATGTTTAAAACTGGGTATTAAAGAAATGCCGGAAAAGGGTAAGTTAACGCCCAGTAATATTAGAGACAGACTGGTTTATGATGAGAAGTGGAAATATAAATTAGATAAATATGGTTATCAAAAACCTGCCAGGCTGGGGTATGGTAAAAATATAACTATCGGTATATTTACGTCTCAATTTACTTTGAGTACAGAATCTGAAAATTACAAGCAGGCCATGGCCGACCTAGAAGGGGCTATGCAGGGGTTTGCGAAAATGACAGAAGCAATCTGCATAGGTGAAAAATGTGCTGAGTGATAGGGCTAATGCGATTTGTATTTTGGAGATACTTCGGGAATATTCTGATGCAGAACATATTTTACCTATGCGTACGATATTGCATAAGATGAAAAGCCTTTATGGTACTGATATCGATCGCAGAACAGTTTACAGCGCAATAAGCCTTTTGAAGGATAATCTTGGTTACGAAATATCGACATATGAAGAAAATAAACAGGGATATTATTTACAGGAACGCATACTGGAAGTATCTGAAGTAAGGCTTTTAATGGATGCGGTATATGCCTGTGATGGGATACCACGAAGGCAGAGTGAATTGTTGATTGAGAAACTGCAAAAGCTTTTAAGTTTCCATCAGAGGAAACAGTATCTGAACCTCAGGATAATACGCAGGGAAAGAAGAACTCCGAATAAATCAGTTTTTTTTAATATTGATCTGCTGGATGAAGCAATAAGCAGCAAGGTCCAGGTGGAATTTACTTACCTGAAATATAATTTGGAGAAAAAACTTGTTCCGAAAAGAAGCGTTCGTTACCTTGTAAATCCGTATGCATTAGTATTTGCCAATGGTAATTATTACCTTATTTGTCATTATGATGCTTATGATAATATCAGTTATTATCGAGTAGATAAGATTTGTGACGTGCGTATTTTAGAAAGGCAGCCAGTTAAACCGTTAGCAGCAGATTTTGATTTGACAAAATTTACTCAAAAACATATTTATATGTTTTCGCCGTATTCAGAAAGCGTAAAAATCAGATGTCATAATGTTATTTTAGACGATGTTATTGAAAAATTCGGCAATGAGATATTACTGCTTCCCGATGGAGAAGAATATTTTACCGCTGTTTTAAGAAACACGCCTGGAGGTATACAGTTTTGGCTGCTGCAGTATTTGCAGTATTGTGAAGTTTTAGAGCCGTTATATCTGCGAGAAGAAATAATTGAATTTATCAGTAAAAATAAATATAGTGTACGATAATTATTAATTACAATGTAGCTATGATATTCTTGATATATTAAAAGCACCGCCTGAAAGCGGTGCTTTTTTATTTCTCTGTTTTTCTCCTGGGCTTCGCTTTTGGTATTTTTGGCGCGGTCAGTTCAAAGCTGTGGGCGATCATGGCAAATAATTCGCCTTTGGGCACACTGTTTACTTCGACGGTGTTCCAATGTTCTTTGTTCATATGCCAGGCCGGGTAAACGCCTTTGTAAGTACGGCGCAGAAATTCGGATCTGACAGGATCACATTTCAGATTTATGCATAGCTTGCCTTGAAGATGCATAATACAGGCAAACCATTTACCACCGGATGGATGGCGCATAATAGTGAGATCGTTATCGGCGAAAGGATAATCTTCGACAGCATTAGGATAAGTAAGGCAATGAGCGATCAAGGCTTGTTTTTCCATGGCAGCTACCTCGCTTTCGTCAGGCAATAGTAGTTTTGCCAATATTATATAACAAAAAAATAAATATACGAAATTACCATGAAATCAGTTGGTAAAGGATATGAGAGTTCTATGTCGAATAATAAATAAGGGCATAAACATTAGGCAAAAGTGCGGTTAGCAAAGAATATTAAAAACTTTTGAAATACAATTTGAAAATCGTTGTTGTAATAGATGAGAAGTAAGGAGATTGTATGATGAGCAGTAGATATATAAGTGAGAATGTTAAAAGAAGATTATATGCAGAATCAATGGGGAGATGTATGAATCCTAGTTGCCAGCTAGAGTTATTTAGTGAAAGTAGAGACATATTAGAAAAAGCTCATATCGATCCTTATTGTGAAACATCAGATAATTCGTTCGAAAATTTAGTTTTACTATGCCCGAACTGTCATACAGCTTTTGATAAAAGCCATGCTTTTACTCCAGAAGAAGTTTTGGGATGGAAGAAAATTCGAAGAGAAGAGCTCGAAAGAATTTTTAGTAAAAAATATTCTACTTTTGAGGAGTTAAAAGTAGTGGTTGTGCCTCTTCTCTTGCAAAATAAAACTATTTTTGAAAACTATTATGAGAAAGACAATAGGAAACTATGGGATAAGTTTGAGCCTTCGATTTTATCGAATAATAGGAAATTAAATTTGCTATTTTCATCAAATTTAGATTTGATTCAGCGCAACCAGGAGAAAGCTTATTCAAATTTGGAATATATTAGATTGTTCATAGCGCATGTAGAGGAATTTGAAGCTACTCGCTCTGATGAAGAGAAATGTCGAGAAATTATTTTCCCAGTAGAAATAAATTCAATGTTTGGTATTGCTCCTGTCGAGGATTCCATGCTTCCGTCTACAGAGTCATTGGAGTGCTTAATAGAAAAGCTAAAGTTGCAAGGTAAATTTGAAACCATGGTTTTGGATACTGACAGCCCATATATACAGATGACTGAGGATGGAAAATCAAATAAGGTGTTTTTGTATGATACTCCTAGATTAAGGCAGTTGTATCATGATTATAGCTGTTTCAGAAGTGCAAAGGTCCGGCTGGAGAGTTTAAATTATGCCTTAAAATATATTCGTTCCAGAAAAATTAGCTATAGTTTTTTGAATGACAGCAATCTAAGAGAAATCCTCATACAAGAGAGAAAGATGATTTTTGTTTATGAATATTGTTTGAGTCAGTCAAATTTAATGCGTCTTTCACCAGAAGAAGAAAGCGTTATTGTTAATCTACATCACTGGAATGGAGAAAGTTGCATATCTAAACAAGCATATGAATTGGCAGAACAGATAAATGTAAAGTTGTTAACGATGGAAGCATTTTATGAATACATCAAAGCAATTAAGTAATGGCATTCCTGAACTGATAATAGAATACATATCCCTGTTTGATTCTTTTAAACATGTATATTTGTTTGGATCATCATTAGATTCTATGATATTGCACAATGATATTGATATATTATTACTATACACTGAATACTCAAATAAAATTGGTGACGATCTGAGATTAATTTCAGATGAATTAGAAAAAGCAAGTGGGATGGTTGTTGATTTGACAGCATTAAGTATTGAAGAAGAGAAAGACACCGCATTTTTAAATAGAATTAAACCTCATTATTTGAAATTAAAATGAAGATGTTGAAACGAAAGTACAGCCTACACTGAAGGTATTTCAGCGTAGGCTGTATTTCATTTAAATATTGCTGGGATAAAGCGACAAAGATATGTATCATAAGAGATATACCTTTGTTGGTAGCCGATCCTAGTTCTTGTTTCGTAAAAATGCTTTATGAATTATTACCTGTATTTGGATCTTTATTTCAGTGTCAGTTTATTTCCCTGTCAGTCTTTTGATTATTTCCTGATAGGCTTCTTCGACGCTGCCCATATCACGGCGGAAACGGTCTTTGTCGAGTTTTTCGTTAGTATCCCAGTCCCATAAGCGGCTGGTATCAGGTGTGATCTCGTCGGCGAGGATCACTTTTCCGTCTGCATCGACGCCAAATTCCATTTTGAAGTCGATCAGGCGCACTTTCCGTTCAGCCAGAAAGGCCTTTAAGATTTCGTTGATCTTCAGGGCGCAGGCTTTGATTTCTGCAACCTGTGCATCGGTTGCCAAGCCAAAAGCTTCGGCATAATCAGCGTTGATCATCGGATCGCCAAGATCGTCGTTTTTATAGTAAAATTCTACGATAGGGCGTTTCATAACATAGCCTTCTTCGACGCCCATTTTTTTGGCCAGGCTGCCGGCGGCGATGTTACGGGTAACTACTTCCATGGGGATGATACTGACTTTTTTACACAGCGCTTCACGATCGCTGAGCTTTTTGATCTGGTGATGGGGGATGCCGTGCTTGGCAAGCAGGTCAAAGAAAAAGCTGGTGATCGTATTATTCATAATGCCTTTATCTGCGATAGTGCCTTTTTTGAGGCCGTTCATGGCGGTAGCGTCATCTTTATAATAGATGATTACTTCATTGGGGTTCTCGGTTTCAAAAACTTTTTTGGCTTTGCCTTCATACAACATTTTTGCCATTGTCTGTAACCTGCTTTCTTTTAAATAAATTTATTAGTAGAGCCGGCGAATGTAAGGCACTCGTCGCCTGCTAAATCGCAAGTGTTGATATTGGTAGATGGATTTTTTACATTGTTAGTTTAGCTTGTTTGCTTTTCATTGTCAATGATTTTTCGGAACATTTAATATAAAAAATAGTAAAAAAAGGCGTTTTTATGCTAAAAATCCGAACATTTAAATAAAAATGTGGAAAAATATTTGCTAAAACTCTTTACAAATCCTGAAAAGTGATTTATAATCACAGCATAAGCAACAGCGAAGTTGCGGGCCAAGGCCTGAGTTCGCCGTTGCTTTTTGTTTTATTCTGTTTAGTTTCAGTGAGGGGGAGAAAATTATGAGCAATGTACCGAAAATGTTTGGCAGCCTGGTATTTAATGAAACGGTTATGAAAGACCGTTTGCCAACGGCTACCTACAAGACTTTCAAAAACGCTGTCTTAAAAGGCGAAGCGCTGGATCTGCCGATTGCCAACATCATCGCCAATGCGATGAAAGACTGGGCGCTGGAACATGGCGCGACCCATTTTACCCATTGGTTCCAGCCGATGACCGGTATTACTGCCGAAAAGCATGAAAGCTTTATCGCTCCGACGGCAGACGGCCGCGTTATTATGGATTTCTCCGGGAAAGAACTGATCCAGGGCGAGCCTGATGCTTCCAGCTTTCCTTCGGGCGGTCTGCGCGCTACTTTTGAAGCCCGCGGCTACACTGCTTGGGACCCTACCTCTTATGCGTTTATCAAGGATGGCTGTTTATGCATCCCGACTGCGTTTTGCTCCTATACCGGCGAAGTATTGGATAAAAAAGCGCCGCTGCTGCGCTCGATGTGCTGTGTCGACCAGGCTGCCAGACGTATACTGGCGCTGTTTGGGCAGGCGACCGAGAAGGTTGTGACTACTGTCGGGCCGGAGCAGGAATATTTCCTCGTCGATAAGGAGATGTGGGAGCAGCGTAAGGATCTGGTATATACGGGGCGCACACTGTTCGGAGCCAAGGTTCCGAAAGGGCAGGAGATGGAAGACCATTATTTTGGCATCATCAAGCCGCGCGTCTTGGCTTTTATGAAGGAGCTGGACGAGGAGCTGTGGAAGCTGGGTGTGCTTGCTAAAACGGAGCATAACGAAGTTGCTCCGGCCCAGCATGAGCTGGCACCTATTTTTACTACTACTAACGTAGCTTCTGATCATAATCAGCTGACAATGGAATTTATGAAGCGCGTTGCCCTGCGTCACGGACTGGTATGCCTGCTGCACGAGAAACCCTTTGCTGGCGTTAATGGCAGCGGTAAGCATAATAACTGGTCTATTGCGACTACTGAAGGCGATAATTTACTGAATCCCGGTAAAGAACCACATAAAAATACCCGTTTCTTACTGTTTCTCGCAGCTATCATCAAAGCTGTTGATGAATATCAGGATCTGCTGCGCGTAAGTGTAGCCAGCGCCGGTAACGATCATCGTCTCGGCGCGAATGAAGCGCCTCCTGCGATAGTATCTGTTTTCCTGGGGACGGAGCTGACCAATATTCTGGAAGCTATCGAAAAAGGGAAGCAGTATAATCCTGACGCGGCGGAGTTATTGAAATTGAGCGGCGATGTTATCCCGGCACTGACCAAGGATAATACGGACAGAAACCGTACGTCTCCGTTCGCTTTCACCGGCAACAAGTTCGAGTTCAGAATGCTGGGCAGCGAGTTTTCTATCGCCGGCCCTAATATCGTTCTCAATACTATCGTTGCCGAAGCTTTGAATCAATTCGCAGACAAATTAGAAAAAGCAGCCGATAAAGATGCTGCCATGAAGAAATTGATCAAAGAAACCATCGTCAAGCATAAACGTATCGTGTTCAACGGTGACGGTTATACGGACGCATGGGTAGAAGAGGCCAAATCGAGGGGGCTTCTTAATCTTAAATCCACACCGGAAGCGCTGCCTTATATGGAAGCGGAAAAAAATATCGAATTGTTTGTTAAACACGGTATTTTTACAGCGGCCGAGGTGCGTTCCCGGGTGGAGATCATGCTGGAAAAATATGCCAAAACGATCAATATCGAAGCCTTGACGATGCTGGATATGCTGTATAAGGATATCCTGCCGGCGGCAGCGGCTTATACTAATGACCTGCTGGGCAATGCTGCGGCTAAAAAGGACCTGGGGATCAAAAACTGCTTTGAAGCTGATCTGGCGGCGAAGATTTCCGAGTTGACCGCTAAAATGTATAATAGCGGTGAAAAGCTGGCCAAAGCGCTGAAAGGTGCTGAAAAATGCGTCGATATGAAAGCTGAGGCCAACTATTATCATGACACGGTTTTAAAAGAAATGGAGCTCCTGCGCAGCTATGCTGATGCTGCCGAAGAGCTGATCGGTGAAGACTATCTGCCGTATCCGACCTACGGCAAGCTGCTTTACGGCGTCAACAATTAAAGGACGCCCAGGGGAAGCTGACAACGCGAAGAAGCGTATCCGCTGAGGATACGCTTCTTTTTTATAAATAGAGCTAAAATGATTGGATGTGGGGGGACTATGATGATAGAAAAATACGCAGCAGCGGATACGATGTGGGTACTGATCGGCGCGTTTATGGTATTTTTATGCAGCCAGGCTTTGCCATGGTCGAGACCGGTTTTACCAGAGCTAAAAATGCCGGCAATATCGTGATGAAAAATTTTATGGATCTGTGTCTGGGCAGTATCGTTTTTTGATCATTGGCTTTGGCCTGATGTTTGGCACGGATATCGGCGGTTTGATCGGTGCGCCTGATTTTTTTGTGCAAAACGATTATGGGGCGTCTTATCCGTCCTGGGCCTTTTTTATCTTTCAAACTGTTTTCTGTGCTACGGCGGCGACTATTGTATCAGGTGCTATGGCCGAACGGACGAAGTTTTCTGTGTACTGCATCTACAGTATTTTGATCAGCGCGGTTATTTATCCGGTCTCGGGGCATTGGATCTGGGGCGGTGGCTGGCTCGGCGCCATGGGTTTTCATGATTTTGCCGGTTCTACGGCGGTCCATATGGTTGGTGGTGTAGCCGCGCTTGTCGGTGCCAAGATACTTGGTCCGCGTATTGGAAAATATAATGCTGACGGCAGTGTCAATGCCATACCGGGACACAGCCTGACGCTGGGCGCTTTGGGCGTATTCATTCTCTGGTTCGGCTGGTTTGGCTTTAACGGCGGCTCTACAGTTTGCGCGACCGGTGACGATGTCCTGACATCAATGGGCAGGATCTTTGTTACTACTAATATGGCCGCTGCCTCTGCCGCGACGGCAACGATGTTCCTGACCTGGCTGCGTTACGGCAAGCCTGATGTATCGATGACCTTGAACGGCGCGCTGGCAGGATTGGTCGCTATTACTGCTGGCTGTGACGCAGTCAGTGTTCCGGGAGCTTTTGTGATCGGTATCATTGCCGGGCTTGTGATCGTTTTTGCAGTAGAATTTTTTGACCAGATTGCCAGAATCGACGATCCTGTCGGCGCAATTTCGGTACATGGAGTCTGTGGTGCGCTGGGCACGCTGCTGGTTGGTGTTTTTGCAGTAGACGGCGGTCTGCTGTACGGCGGCGGCAGTGAGCTGCTGATCATTCAGGCGACAGGAGTTGCAGCGGTAGCGGCGTATATCGGTATCGTGATGACGCTGATTTTTCAAATCCTCGATAAAACTATCGGACTGCGGGTCAGCACGCGTGAGGAAATCGCCGGGCTGGATATGGAAGAGCATGGTCTGGCCAGCTCTTATGCCGATTTTATGCCGGCAGCAGAAGATTTCCATGGTGCTGTGACTGCTCAGGAAGCAGCAGAGGCTGGTGCTGCCGTTACTCACGTTACTGCCGCTCTGCCGTCAGCAGGCAGACCGAAAATGACGAAGATCGTGATCATTACTTCGCAGTTGCGTTTTGAGATCTTGAAGGAAGCTTTGGATAAACTTGGTATTACCGGTATGACGGTAACGAAGGTTTTGGGTTACGGGCTGCAGAAAGGCAATACCGAATATTACCGCGGTGCGGAAATAAGCGTGCATCTGCTGCCCAAGGTCAAAGTAGAACTTGTTGTTTCGGCTATTCCTGTGGCTGCGGTGGTGGCAGCTGCGAAAAAAGTGCTTTATACCGGCAAGTATGGCGACGGTAAAATTTTTATCTATGATGTAGAGAACGTCGTTAAGATACGTACTGGCGAGGAAGGCTATGAAGCCCTGCAGGACGAGCCGATCGAGGCATAATAAATAAATCTGACTTGCGGTACTGTCCTGATATGGCGGCAGTACCGCTTTTTAGTAATCATATTTTAGAAAATAATGCAACTAATAATTATTATTAAGATTTTTGACTGTCGCTGCTTTCTGTGATATAGTGATAATAACAACAAGCGATGCTGTCATTCATTGGCAGCGCGCCGTTGATCTTGAAAAGACAGGAGTTGAAAGTTATGTTGTATACCGCAGAAGACGCGATCCAGATTTATCATGCTAAATCATCGACTTTGGAATTTTTTGCGGCAAAAGTGCCGAAAGCTGCCTGGCAGGGTATCCGAAAAGAAGATATTGAGCCGGCTCAGGAATATTACAGTGACGATATTATTGTAGATTTTGATTTGCTGGACCGGGACGCTTATGAAGAAAAGGTCTGCGGCGGTGCTCATAGCGATCTGCCCGATGCGGCGTTTCCTGTTCTGGTGATCGTCAAGTCTTTGGATTAAAAAATTTTTATACTCAAAAATGACCTTTGCAGGTACTGCGCTTACAAAGGTCGTTTTTTTATTTACTTCTACTGTTTCAGGGGGGTTAAGGGCTTTAAAATGCGCCATTCAGACCTGTAAAAAAGGCGGAAAAAGTATTTTTGTAAGTAAACTGTAATTTTTTTCTAGTTGATATTTAAATATTGAAAACTTCACACAGATGAAAAAGTGTATATAATAAAAATCGTAAACAAAACCTGCTCAGCAGGAAAGGAAAGAGGTCAATGAAAATGAAAAAATCTGTAATCGTAGTGGTCTGCTTATTATTGGTAGGCATTTTTGGCTGGTCTATTGCTAAAGCCAACAGTGCCGATATCAAAGTCCATCTTGGTGCAGGAACCATCGTTATGGATCAACAAGAGCTGGTATTAACTCCTGATGAAGCCATCATGGTTCAAGAAGATACAGTATACCTGCCCCTGCGTCCGCTGATGGAAAAAATGGACTACCAGGTATTCTGGGATGCCGGTATGCAAAATGTTTCGATGGAAAAAGGTGATCAGACCTATTTTATGACTATTGGCAGCAACCAATATGTACGCAATGGCCAAACCATTACTTTGGACAACGCTCCGATTTTAGTAAATGGCAAGACTATGGTGCCGGTTACATTCTTTACCAACGTCATGAACAAAACTGTTGAAGTTTCCAACAGCCATGTTTAAGCCTTAACGGCAATTACATCTCATATATAGCTTCCTACAGGCAAAACACCGCTTTTACAGAAAGCGGTGTTTTGCTTTTTTTCGACGGCAGTAAAAAACAGCGGCCGGGCTTAAAAAATAAAGATAAAAGTATTTATTTGCTAAAAGTAAAAATGCTATAATATAAAAAATAGGTTATAATTAATAGCGGATAACATAATTGTTTTATTTTGTAGAATTCAGAGAGCATTTGTAAAAATAGAAAGAGGTAGCTTTATGTGGGGAAAACTGCATCGTGAGCTGATCGTCATAACTATAATCTCAGTTTTGATCCTGGCGGTTTCTTTTGCATTCAATTTCAGTGCCAGTCAAAAGGATATTCTGGAACGCCAGACTTACGATTATTTGCTGGACGCAGCCCATCATACCAAGGTTATTCTGCATACCGAGATCCAGCGGCAGAATGAATTACTGGATATCGTGCTGAGAAACGCTCCTCGATATGAAGGGCAGAAGGATAATTTGATCAATCTTTTGAGTACAGTTTCCAACACAGGGCATTTTTCGACTGTTGGACTTACTTATCGTGGTCAGAAAACCCTGATGAGCAATGGCGAGGAAATCGATATCCTGGATCAGGATTATTATAAAAGGGCCTTAGAGGGAGAAGAAGTTGTTGAAGGGCCGGTCGTTTTGCCGTCCAGCGGCAGAAAAGTAGTTATTCTGGCTAAGCCACTGTATAAGGATGAAGAGGTCATCGGCGTTGTCCATGAAGCCTATGATCTTGACAATGCGACGAAAACGCTGCTGGCGGTGCTGAATATGCAGCAGGACCGCATTACGATGATCGCAGATGAAAAGGGCGACGTTATTATGGGCATCGGCAATGGCAAGCAGGGAAATTTCTTTAAATTCCTGGAGCAGGAAGCCATTGGCTGCTCGATGACGGAGCAAGACCTGGAAAAAGCTATTGCCAATAAAGAAAGCGGCGCTTTCTATTATACTGATATCTTTGGCGAGACACAGTATGTAGTCTTTGCGCCTGTAGAAGTTAACGACTGGTACACTTTCCAGATCGTTTCAGGAACCAATCTTCTGGCAGATCAGCAGATGCTGAATAAGATCGCCCGGGATACGATGGGAAAATATTTCCTGCTCATCTTTCTGTGCTTTCTCGTTATCATCTATATCTGGCGGCAGATCGAAAAAGACCGTTTAAAACAGATCAACGCGGAGATAGAGGGTCTGCGGCTGACGGCTGGCTTGATGGAAGGCTGCATGTTTGAATTTGATCTGAAAGCATGTAAATTTCTGATCGTTAAAAATACCGGTGAAGGTGCGGCCGGGCATAATACCGAAAAACAGATACTGGAAAAATTGGGCGGCTTTATTACTGATACTATTGCGGAAAAGAATAGCAGCAGTTTAAATAAGTATTTTCATGAGGAAGACAGCAGTGCCGTGCAGAAGGCTCTGACAGAATTGCAAAGGGCCGGCAGGACAGTTTTTCAGGGGCGCCTGCATACTTCTGATGGCGATTATCACTGGTATCGTTTTTATATGGCGGTGGTATTTGATGATAAGCGGCAGATCAAGCGTGTTTTAGGTAATGTTCTGGATATCAACGATACGCAGAATAAATTTGCACGGATGCAGCATAAGGCTGAGCGTGATCCTTTGACGGGTATTTATAACCGGGCTGTTTTTGAAAAATATGTCAATGAGGTTTTAGCTGACAGCTCGAAACGGCAGCATGCCTTTTTCCTGCTGGATATTGATGATTTTAAAAATGTTAGCGACAGCAGGGGACATGCCTTCGGTGATACGGTGCTGTGTGAGCTTACTGCCAATCTTGAGCGCAGCTTCCGCAGCTCGGATCTGCTGGGCCGTATCGGCGGCGATGAATTTGCGGTGCTGATGTGTGATATCACCAGTATGGAAAATGCCCTGGTGAAAGCCGGGCAGATCTGCAGTCTGTACACTAAAGGCGCGGCAAAAGAAGGACTGAAGATATCCTGCAGTATCGGGATGGTGTTCTGTGAATCTGACGACGGCGCTGCTTTTGACGACCTGTATCAGAAAGCGGACAGCGCTTTGTATAAAGCCAAGGGAAAAGGCAAAAATGTTTTTGTCGTATTTGATGAAAATATGCTGTGAGAACAGCAGGGAATATTCCTGGAAAAATGTAAAAGCAGCTTCTCATCTTAATAATGGAGAAGCTGCTTTTGATTTAAAAATAAATTTCTGAAAAACTATTTTGAAAAAAATGGGAATGTGCTATAATAACATAAATTAAAATATTGCGAATTTAAATATTGCAATATTTAAAATTTGTGAAGTCGATTTTCGGCAAGGTAGATTGCAACCCTCTCCGCCTTGTTTGAAGATATTCCCCAAAAATAGACCTGCCCTATGGCAGGTCTATTTTTTTATTTGATATTTAAATCGGGTATCTTGTAAGGTGTTGCAAGCTTTGCGGCTTCCTGCAGGCCATGCTGTATAATAAAATCACGGATCGTTTCAAGGATATAGGAAAAACAAATTGCCAGATAAGTGCTGAAACCTTCAATATCCCGTGCTTCCAGGTATAAATAAGCCTGCCATGTATATTTGCAAAGAGTATCCGTCGTTCCTGCAAGATTCTGGCGGTGAAAAGCCAGATAATAACCCCAGTGCAGCAGTTTATTGGTTTCCTGCAGTATCGCCCGCAGCGGCTGCAGCTCCGTAAGTTCGATCAGGGAATTGACTATTAAGGCCAGGGTACTTTACCTGGCTGACCAAATTCTGACCGCCAGGCTTTCTGTGTCTGGGGATCGATCCTGCCGGCTGCAGCCACAGCGACAGGCTTGATAATAACTGACATTAGCTGCAAGGCGCTGAGATAGATCAGCGTATCTTTTTTGTAACGCTCGTTCTGCATACAATTAGCGGTGATGAAGGTAGGCGGCAGCCTGACAATAGTGCCCTTGGTATTGATGGTTTCTGCGAAGCCGATCTCGTTGAGCAGAGCCAGCGATTTGCGGATCGTGGAAATAGAGACTTTGTAGTTTCTGGCCAGTACAGCTTCATAAGGTAAAAGTGTACCGGGCTCATAGATGCTGGCGGCGATCTTATCGATCAGGTCACGGGCGATCTGGGTATAGTAATGGTCGCGTCCTTTTTCAGCGCTCCAGTTATAATCATAAACAGGTTCGGGAATCTCTGCCTGTTGGTATTTTTTGTATACTTTCCGGATATATTTGTTGACTGAAACAGAAAAGCTGAGATACATATCATTGAAACGCTTATTGACAAGCTGGTAATCATTACTCTGTAAAGCAGCCAGCAGCAGCCGGAAGGTTTCCGGATCATACTTAAACAGCATATTTTTAGGTTCCGCTAAAGTAACCTTAGAATAAGTTTTCAGACTGTTATACAGATCGTTATAGAGCAGATTGTTGGAGCTGCGCAGCAGTTCGTTCAGCAGAGCTGAAAAAGCGGCATCGAGCGCTGCAGTATCCTGACAGTTATTTTTTTTGAGCAGCTTCTGATAGGAGGGCAGTTTTTTGATATCGCAGTGTGCGGCAGAAAAATGAAAAATGGACGGTAAAATGAGCCCCATGGTTTGATAAACTTCTGTCAGCGACTCCTGACGCCTCAGCAGACCAACAGCATAGCTTTGAGAAGCACTGTTTTTTTCAGCCCGGTAAATGACACGTGCCGGTTTGCGTTCTGTTGTTTGGATCAGGCCTTCTGTTTTTAATCTGGCCAAAACATCTTTGACGGTACGGATGCCGACATTATAAATGGCTGCAAGCTGCGGCATGGAAGGCAGAGTATCGCCAGGTTTCAGATGGCCGCAGGTGATCTGGTCGTGTAAATTTTGATAAAGAAATTCAAATAGCGTATTTTTGCTTAACATCGCCAATATCCCTTCGAAAATATTACAAGTAAATTATAACATAAACATTTATAGTAAAACATATAGTAAATTTAGTTATTTGAAAAAACGATTAGATATAATTTAAAAATACTTTATTTTTATTAAAGAATGAAATAACAAATGTAAACGAATAAAAAATATAATTTTATTAATTAATACAAAACTACTTCTGCTAAAAATATGAAAAAGTTTAATATGTGATTAAAAACGGCTTGGAGCAACATTTTTATATAAGATATTGTGCTGGTTTTTAATAAATGCTATAATAAAAACAATAAACTATACTTAATTTAATTGGCAAAATAATTAAACATTAAAAATGTTGGTGTACAGTTTGCAATTATGATGAAATTTGAAATAGAAAAACGTGTAGAAATGCAGGATATATTTTTTTAAAGGAAGCTATATGCATACGTACACAGTAAGGAGTGGAAAATGGAAACTTTAGACAGAAAAAAAATAGGGATGAATATCAAAGTAAGAAGGATGCAGAAACTGATCTCTCAGACAGCGATGGCAGAAAAATTAGGGATCTCGCAGACACATATGAGCAACGTCGAAGTTGGCCGCGCTATGCTTAGCCTGGAACTGCTGCTGCAGCTGAAAAATATTTTAGGCTGTACGATCGACGAACTGCTTTGTCTGGAAGATGAAAACAAACCCAGGAAAAAGAGAGTCAGGGTCATTCGTTACCTTGATTAAAGCTAAGCAAAAGATTTTAAAGAAAGTGGTGGGACGAATATGCAAAGTATCGATTTGAAAAAAATAGGCAATGAAATCAAAGTCAGAAGAGTAAAACAGGGCATTCAGCAAACAGCTTTGGCGGAAATGCTGGATATAACGCAGACCCACCTGAGCAATATTGAAAATGGCAGAGTCCCCGGCAGTTTAAAACTGCTATTGAAGCTGCGCAGTATTTTCGGGTGCAGGCTGGAGGATCTGGTCGATCCGGAGTGTGATGAAGCGCCGGTCAAAGCTAATGATAAAAGAATGCGGCGCATAAAAGTGATCAGATATTATGAAAATGCCTGATAGCAGGCATGAATAAAAAACAGGTCAGCTTTTAGAAGGCTGGCCTGTTTTTTATTTGTAGAAAGATACGGTTTTCAGGATAACTTTATATAAAAAATATACTTGTTAAAGCATCGCTGTAAGAGCGGTGCTTTTTTTATAGCGTCATATCGGGAAATTTGTGTATGGTACCAGTTGCAAGACTTTCTAAAGGAAATATTTGTTCATAACAAAAATGTCTTGCGGGGGGGGATAATTGTGCTATTATTGTCTAAATAATATTAAAGAATAAAATTTTTATTATAATTAATTTTAAAATATCGCGAAAATCATTCAAGTATTAGGAATGACAGGTGCGTTTATTTATATTGAACTGAAAAACTGAGGGGGAATATTAGTTGTGAAAAAAGAAAATTTAAGTAAGAGGGTTACGCATAGTTTGTTACTATTAGCATTGTTGCAGGCGGCTGGCATTACAGTGTCACCGACAGCTGCTGCAGCAACGGAGCTGGTCGACGAAAATTATACTACCAGTATTCCACAAAGATACAGCGGGGAATATACTGTTACTAATGGCGATGTAACTTTGGATGCCAGTGGTTATACTGGGCTTCCGGCTTATCAAAGAGCGCTGTTTTCTACTGATAATGGTGCGGTCAAGGTCAACGTTGCTGATGGTAAAACTTTGACGCTGAAGGGTTATAACAATAATATTAATTCGGAAAGAGCAACCTTACATGCCTTCAAAAGAGGTGTTTTAGACGGGACGATGACTTTTACCGGCGGTAATGTCGTCGTCAGTAACGAGATTACTAACAGTGCTACTGAGGTGTATGCTTTGTATGCTGATGATGGCGGTAAATTTGATTTTAAAAGTGATGGCAGCAATAAAATAAATCTGACGATCCTGATGCCGCAGCAGCATATTTCAACACACCGTCATGGCATCGGACTGCATAATGGCAATTTGGCTTTTGACGGCGGCCGCTTTGCGATCGAAGTCGCAGGTGATCCGGGTTCTTCTTCTATTGATAGGCGGGTGGGCATTACTATGTCAGGCGGCAGTGATCTGGATGTTAAAGCTGATCAGATTCTGATTGATGTTAATGAAACAGCACTGCAGTTTACTTATCGGAGCGGCAGCAACAGTGCCCTTTACAATATCAATAATACTGCAAGATTCAATGCTGATTCTATTGTTTTCAAAGGTCATTCCGGGATCGAGGCTGTGGATACGCATTCTACTAACCGTAATACAGTCGAGTTTTCCGGCAGTGGATCGACAGAGATCTATGCTGTCAGCGATGGTATTGCCGATGACAATATTTACGGTGAGATCATTGGCGGCAAGGCGATCGATGTGGAACGGACAGATATTACTTTTAATAATGACGCCCTGCTGGTGGGGCAGAATCTGACTGCGCAGGGTACAGCTCCTGGTCATTGGGTCAACGAAGGGACCCAGTTTGAATACTGGCAGGACGGCTATTGGTTGAAAGCTGTTTCCATAGGCAATGAGTCGAATTTGGTTGCTAATAAGGATTTCAGTCTGGAAAGTAACGGCGGCTATTATAATACAGGTCTGCATGTTTGGGGACAAAGCCAGGCTCAGTTTAACGGTAAAACGAATATCGTTGTCAAAAACGGTGTCAATACGGCCAGAGCGGTTTATATTTATGATAATGTAGACGGTACGACTAAGGCTGAATTTAACGATGACCTGACTATTTCGACTGCTGGCAGCAGTGCCGATTACCTTTATGGTTTTGATGTGCGCAACGGCGGCAAAGCCGATATAGCTAAAGGCCTATTTATGAATGATAATGGCGCTATTACCTGGTCTTTATTTGCCAGTGGCGCTGACAGTAAGATCGACGTAAATTCGACCGGCAGTGGTGAAGTGCAGGTCATAGGTGATGTAGGCGGCTATAACGGCGGAGTCGTAAATATGAATATGAACACAGATACTTCCTATCTGACTGCGGCTAGTTATATCACAGGTAACGGGGAAGTAAATTTTGATATCAGCAACAGCGCTGTTTGGAATATGACAGGCAGCTCCAGGGCAACTGATCTGAATATCAATAACGGCATCGTCGATCTGCGGGCCGACAAGAACCGTTACAGTACACTGACGGCTGCGAATCTTAACGGCAGTGGCGGTATTTTCAAAATAGATATCGACGTAAGAAGTATGGAGAGTGATAAATTGTATATCACTGATGATTTCAGTGGAACGCAGGCTATCGATATCTATCAGAAGGATGTATATGCACCGGCAGGCAGCAGCATGGAAGGTACAGGGCTGGTACTGGCCAGCGTCAACGGCAATGGTGTTTTTACGGCCCATGACCGCGAAGGTACTTTGTTTTATACCCATTATGATCTGGCACATCAAGCCAGTGCTACGGCCGGTTATGCCACGGACTGGTATCTGGATAAAATCATCACTCTTGACAAACCGACGACGAGTGTAGAAACTGTTACAGCTGCGGGAGCACTCAATTACCATACCTGGCGTAATGAAAATGACAAATTACTGAAACGTATGGGCGAACTGCGCCACAACGGTGATGACGAAAAAGGCGCATGGTTCAGAGTAAAGGGCAGTAAGATCGGGCGTGATGGTCAGTTTGCTTTTGAAAATAAATATACGACCTATGAACTGGGGTATGATGAACTGATGAAAAAGACCGCGACGATGACACGTTATCAGGGGGCGGCGATCAGCTATACAGATGGTAGCAGCAGTTATAAAAGCGGCAGCGGCGACAACAGCAGCAAAGCTATCAGCTTCTATAATACGGAGCTCGGCAATAAAGGCCATTATCTGGATATGGTACTTAAATTCAGCCATATGGATAATGATTTTAAGGTCTATGATACTGCCAATAATAAAATCACCGGTTCGATGGAGAATACCGGTATTGCTTTAAGTGCGGAATACGGCCGTAAGAAGGTTCTGAACAACGACTGGTATATCGAGCCGCAGGCCCAGTTCACTCTGGGTTATTTGGGCGGCGACAATTATCGTACTAATAATGGTATCGAAGTAAGTCAAAGCGGGATCAAAAGTGCTGTTGGGCGCATTGGTTTAAATTTTGTAAAGAAGTAGGGCAGAAAGGCATTGTTTATGCCAAAGTCAACCTTCTGCACGAATTTGGCGGCGGCTATGAAGCAACGTTGACGGATAGCAGCGGCCGGGTCAGCGCCAGTGAGATTTTTGATGACACCTGGTTTGAATACGGTATAGGCGCTGCTTTTAAAACCGGCAAAAATAACCATATCTATTTTGATATAGAACGCAGTACCGGCAGTGACTTTAAGAAAGACTGGCAATGGAATGCCGGCGCCCGCTGGACGTTCTAAAGATAATTTATTTGTTTTTTAACAGGAGCGGTAACCCTCTATCCTGTTTTAAAATATTCCCCGCAAAACAGGTCCGTTGAATAACGGGCCTGTTTTTGTATCTGTACTGATAGCGGCAAAAAAGTTCACAAGTCAGCGGAAATTTTTGTGGTATATTAATAAATAGAGTAAAAGAAAAATCTTGTTTTGAGAGTGAACGCCATGACTTTAAAACAAAGTAATTATAAATCGATAACAGCTTTACTGCTGATACTGGTTATTGCTGTCGGCGCAGTCTGGGCTCCTCTATATGTAGAGGCCAGTCACGGACATGACTGCAGCGGAACAGCTTGTCCGGTGTGTCTGACGGTCAGCGTTATCGGCAGCTGTCTTAATTATGTTCTGCCGGCGCTGCTGCCATTGCTGCTGAGTCTGTCAGTTCCGGCTGAAAGTGTTGGAAGCAGGGCTTTGCCTGCCAGTCTGGCAAGGCTGACGCTGATCGGGCTGAAAGTGCGTCTTGATAATTGAGAATTGCCAAAATTTATTTTAAATAAATTTTGGAGGTCGTACCTTGAAAAATAAATTTGTTTATCTCGTTACTATCATTCTGGCTGTGCTGTATCTTGCGGCGGGGCATTATTTTGCTGTGCAGGGTTTAAGTTTTTTTAAAGAGAAATCGCCTACTGACGTTGTTGAGGCAAGGGTAGTGAAGCTTTTGCCGGCAGCAGCCGGGGCTAAATTTGAGCAGATAAGATTTGAAGCCGAATTATTGTCAGGAAGGCAAGAAGGCGTCAAAGTGACGGCTGCGCAGAATAAAGCCGGCAGTTTTGCGGTTGGGCGCGATGTAGCCGTTGGCGATAAGGTGCTGCTGCTGCCGGGACAGAGCAGTCAGGGTGAATGGAGTTATGCCGAGCATCTGCGCAGTAATGTACTGATGTGGCTGTTTGCTGTTTTTGCTTTAAGTATTATCGCTTTTGGACGGATGCAGGGCGTAAATACTTTGATCTCTCTGCTTTTTTGCTGTCTGTCGATCTTTGCAGTTTTTGTACCGGCGATACTGTCAGGCAAGAACGTTTACTGCTGGACGATCCTGACCTGTGCTTTTATTGTCGTGACTAATCTGCTGCTGGTGAATGGCATCAGCAGAAAAACGGTCGCGACTATTTTGGGCTGTATCGGCGGACTTGTCATTGCGGCGCTTATCAGTGCGTCTGCAGACAGTTTTTTGCAGCTTACGGGGCTGGTAGACGAGGATTCCATGTACCTGCTGTTTTTGAATCCTGCTGACCCGGTCGATCTGAAAGCGATCATATTCAGCGCGATCATTATCGGCGCTTTGGGAGCGATCATGGATGTGGCGATGGATATTGCTTCGGCCCTGAACGAGCTGGCGGCTACTACTGCTGAACCTACGAGGAAAATGCTGCTGCAGGCCGGCAATAATATCGGCCGCGATATCCTGGGCATGATGTCCAATACGCTGATCCTGGCATATATCGGCGGTTCACTGACGATAGTTTTGCTGTTCTTTGCTTATAACCATTCGCTGCTGTATCTGCTGAACAAGGAAATGGTGGTCGTAGAGATCCTGCAGGCCGTTATCGGCAGCTTTGGCATCCTGTTTACGATCCCGTTTACTTCTTTTATCTGCAGCAGGCTGTATGTAAAAAAGGCCGGAAGACGTTATAAGTCAGGCTTGGAAAATAAAATATAAATTATACGGCAAAAATCTTGCAGGAATTGATTTGATGTATTATAATAAACCGTGCTGAAAAATTATATAAATTTATTAATTATATAATAAAAAGTATAACTGGTAATACAAAAAATAAACGGGATGCAATTAAAAAATAAGCGGGATGGGAGCAACTGTTATGAAAAATGAAGATGATGTTATCGGCAATGAAATAACGGGTGGCGGGAGCAGTTCCAGCGGTCCTTTAAAAAGTCTGCTGGAGGTATGTCCGATCTGCGGCAAGGAATTTTCCTGCAATAAAACCTATCATGTCTATACGGCACTGGCCGGACGCCGGCGGCAGTATTACTGCAGTTATCACTGCTTTAAACAGCGGCCGAATCCCAAAAATAAATTATAAAACACTAAAACACCGTACATTTTGTACGGTGTTCTTTTATTATGCTGTCGTGCATAGATGACAGGAAGCAGTTTGCAGGATTTGTTGAATGATATTTTTGCAGTGCTTACATATATTCACCAATGTGGGGAAGCTTAAAAAGAACGAGTAAGTAAATCAGTATGATTGTCCTGCAGAGGGGTAAAATTATATGATATTACAAAAAAATATTGCTTTTTAGAAAAAGCATAACTACAATATTAATTAGATAACGAATAGTTTAGAAAATATTAAATAAAATAATTGTAAAGCTTAAATTGATGAGAGAATTTGCAGAAATTTAAAAGCATGAGAGAAGTGAAAGCATGAACGCTGACAGTTACGGCCTTAAATTGAACGAACAAAGCAGTGAGCAGACAGTCTATGATTACAATATGCTGATGAGTGCAATGAACGTCAGTGTCAGTAAGCACTTGATGGACGAAAATTTTACGGTAGTCTGGGCTAATGATTATTTTTACTCGCAGACTTTATACACAAAGCAAGAGTATGAAGCGATCTATCATAACAGCTGCCGCAAATATTTTGCGCAGTACCCGGAAGAGTATGAAAAAATGGCGCTGGCAGTTGAACAGGCATTGCTGAAAGGGAAAAGTGGTTATGAATGTATCTGCAGGATGCCGCGTAAAGATGGAAGCTGTTCCTGGATCAAAGTCAGCGGTATGTTCAGCGACCAAAAGGTTAACGATATCCCGGTCATTTACGCTACCTTTATTGATGTTACTGAAGCCGTTGAACAAAAGGAACTGCAGCAGCAGCTGGAAAAACGTTCACAGGAACTGCAGGCGGCACTGCAGGCGGCAGAAGTCGCTAACCGTGAAAAATCTGATTTTCTTTCCCGGATGTCGCATGATATCAGGACGCCGATGAACGCTATTATGGGGATGACAGATATTGCCTCCGCGCATATCGACACTCCGGAAAAGGTACAGGATTGTCTGCGGAAAATCTCGCTTTCGAGTCAGCATCTTCTGGGCCTGATCAATGATGTGCTGGATATGTCGAAGATAGAAAGCGGAAAAATGACTCTGGCGGAAGAAGTGATCGAGCTGCCGGAGGTGATGGACACTATCGTTTCGATCATGCAGAGCAGTGTCAAGGCCAGGCAGCAGCAGTTTGACGTGCGCCTGCGGCATATCAGGCACGAGCAGCTGTGCTGCGATTCGCTGCGTCTGCGGCAGGTACTGATCAATGTGCTTTCCAACGCTTCCAAGTTTACGCCGCCGGGCGGTACCGTCAGTTTCGATATCGAAGAAACGGCGTCAGAAAATGCGGCCAAAGCCTGGTTCAAATTTACAGTCAGGGATACCGGAATCGGAATCAAGCCGGAGTTTTTGAGGGATATTTTTAAACCCTTCACCCGCGAAAAAGACAGCCGGATCGATAAAACAGAAGGCAGTGGCCTGGGGATGGTGATCTCGAAGAAAATCGTCGATTTGATGGGCGGGACGATCGAGGTCAGCAGCGAGGTTGGTACTGGTACTGAATTTACGATCAGGCTGCCGCTGCAGATCAGTGAACTGGAATTGGGCAATTTTAAGTTCCCCGATTTGAAAATCATCGTAGTCGACGATGATGTGATCGTCTGTGAGCATACGACGGAGCTTTTACGGCAGATTGGCATTCGTTCGGACTGGGAAACGTGTGGACAGCGGGCGGTGCAGAAGGTCCTGGCGGCGCATCAGGCGGGTGAGCCTTACGACGCGGTGATACTGGACTGCAGGATGCCGGATCAGGACGGATTGGAAACGGCGGCGATCATTCGCCGCGCTATCAGCGAACCGCTGCCGATCATTTTGATTTCAGCATATGATTCGGCCGATGTTGAAACGAAGGCGCGTCATGCGGGTGTCAACGGTTTTATGACGAAGCCTGTTTTTATGTCGACTTTGTGCCGGGCGTTACAGAGATATGTTTTAGGTCAAGCAGCTGCCGATGAACAAAAGAGTAAAACTGATTTCAGCGGTAAACGCTTTTTATTAGTGGAAGATAACGCCTTGAACCGTGAGATAGCGGTGGAAATGCTGGAATCTGCCGGCGCTGTGGTAGAAAGTGCCTGTGACGGTGCAGAAGGCGCGGCAAAATTTGCGGCGGCGCCGGCCGGCTATTATGATCTGCTGCTGATGGATGTGCAGATGCCTGTGATGAACGGCTATGAAGCCACGCAGAAGATCCGCGCTTCTGCTAAGTCCGATGCCAGAACCGTGCCGATCGTGGCGATGACGGCCGATGCTTTTGCCGAAGATATCATCGAAGCGAAAAAGGCAGGTATGAACAGCCATTTAGCCAAGCCTTTAAATTTAGCGACGCTGGTGCGTGAAATAAATAAACAGCTGCAGAAGCATTGAAAAAGAGAATAAAAGTTCGGGGACACCGTATGTGTGATTGCATACGGTGTTTTTTTATTTATTTTTAGAAGCAAAGAAAAGAGGCTGTTGTCTAAGGCTGGCAAGTAAATAATTCAAATAACAAAACCGTCTGCCTGGGCAGGCGGTTTTTTGCAGTTCGGGTACCAGTTGCAAGACTTTCAGATAGGCGTATTCACTTATAACAAAAATGTCTTGCGGGGGGGACAAATATGGTATTATATCAAAAATAATCTATATAGATACTATTAAGTATAAGGAATAAGAAATTATCAAAACAAGAATTAATTAAAATATTGCGAAAGTAGACAGGATGAGTAAGGTTTTCACCAAGACGTTGCGACCCTCCGTCTTGCTTGAAAATATTTCCCCATAAGTGCCGCTTTGCGAAAAAAGCAGAGCGGCAAACCCAAATACACGCTGCGTTTTAAAGACGCAGCTTTGATGAACGTTTTTAGACAGGGAATACAGTCGCTTCCTTTGTTTAAAATATTATTTCCAAACAACCCTTTATGTATAATCGGGGTCTTGCAATCAGCGTGAAAAATTTATAGAAAGGAGCGGGAAAGGCAAAAGCCAGGGCAATCATTTTCATTAGAAGTCAGGCTGTAACACGCCTGCTGCCCCTGTGCGATAAAAGATAAAAATTTGAAGTAAAAATTGATGATGAAGGAGTGAGACAGTTGTCTAAATCCAAAAGATACCAGTTAGAGAAAAAAATCATAGTTTTTTTGAGCAGCAGTTTGTTTGCGATTTCGGGGTTTTGTGCAGGCGACGTTTATGCCGCGGCTGTTTTTGCGGATGGAACCGGGACCAATTCGACTGTTGCCGGCGTAAATAATAACGCCAGCGGTGAGAATACCAATGCTGTAGGTTATAACAATCATGCTATTTCTGATAACAGCAATGCGATCGGCGCGAATAACCAGGCTTTGGCCGAGGATTCCAATGCCATCGGCAGTAAAAACAACACTTATGCCAATGAATCGAACGCGATCGGCAGCGGCAATATCACTAATGGCATCGGGTCTAATGCTATTGGTAAGGATAATGTGGCCAATGGCTTGGACAGTAACGCTTTTGGTACTGCCAATAAGGCGAATTCGGATAATTCCAATGCTTTCGGTACCGGCAATCTGGCGGATGGTATCGGTACGAGCGCCTTTGGTTATTTGAATAATGTCAGCGGCAATGAATCAGTGGCGTTTGGTTTTACCAATACCATTTCGGCAGCAGAGGCCGTAGCAATGGGACGCAATAATCAGGTGATCGCTACCGGAGGCAGTGCGATCGGTAATAATAATCAGGCAATGGCGATGTATTCTACTGCGATCGGCAATGATAACTATGCGATCGGAGAGAATTCCAGCGCGATCGGGCTCGGCAACAATATTACAGCTAACGATGCTACGGCGCTGGGAAATAAGAATACGGCTTCAGGGATCTCGGCAGGCGCTGTCGGTATCAGCAATACTGCCAGCGGCCATAATGCCCAGGCTTTCGGTTATTTAAACGAAGCTACGGCTCAGGATTCCCAGGCCTTCGGTGCGCAGAACAAAGCGACGGAGCGTTATGCCAGTGCTTTCGGGCATGAAAATGAGGCTAAGGCTTATGCGGGCAGTGCGCTGGGTGTGAAAAACGTGGTTACAGGCGATTTTGGTTCGGCGGTCGGTTATGATAATACGGCTTCCAACTATCTGGCCAACGCCATCGGCACCTCGAATGTGGCTTCCGGCGCCTATGCCAATGCTTACGGTGTGTATAATGAAGCTACTGCCAGCTATGCCAGTGCCTTTGGCTACGGCAATAAGGTCGGCGGCGAGCATGCTATCGCGTCTGGCTACAATAATAATATCGCCGGTAATTTTGCCAGCGCTTTCGGTACGGAGAATACGGTCAGCAATATTCGCAGTGCGGCCGTAGGTTCAAATAATACCGTCAGCGGCGAGATCAGTAATGCTTTTGGCTATAATAATACCGCCAGCGGCAATTATACTAACGCGATCGGCTATAACAACCAGGCGCAGGCTTTTGCCGCTTCGGCGATCGGCTATCAGAACAGGGCTACGGCCAGCGCGGTTTCGGCCAGCGCCGTGGGTCGTTCCAACGAAGTGAGCAACGAATATGCCAATGCTTTCGGTGCTTTGAACAAGGCGTCGGGTTCTTCCTCCAGCGCTTTCGGCGTCAACAATAACGCTTCGGGGTCCTTTGCCAGTGCTCTGGGCTATCAGAACACAACGGCCGGCTATCTCGGCAGTGCTGTGGGCGCCAGCAATAACGCGTCTGCTAATTATGCCAGCGCTTTTGGTTATGGCAATACGGCCTCGGGCTATGTCGGCAACGCTATCGGCAGTATGAATACGGCTTCCGGCAGTTATGCCAGCGCCGTAGGCTATAAAAATACAGCCAGCGGCGTCAAATCCAACGCTATCGGCAATGAAAATACAGCGTCAGAAGAATACACTAACGCTGTCGGCGCAGGCAACAGAGTCAGCGGTTACGCCTCCAGTGCCTTCGGCAACAATAACGAGGTGACTGCTGAATTCGCCAGCGCTTTTGGCCACAGCAATAATATCAGCGGCTACGTTTCCAATGCCCTGGGTTATGATAACGCTGTCAGCGGCGATTATTCAACGGCGGTAGGCCTTTTTAATAATGTGGGCGGCAATTCGTCTCATGCTTTTGGCTATGGCAATAATATTGCTGCCAATGCCAGTTCCGCTGTCGGCAACGGCAATACGATCAGCACCGGCGCTGATAATTCCTTCGCGCTTGGTAACGATACCAGTATCTCGCTGGCTAACAGCGTCGCTTTGGGCAGTAATTCCGCAGTGACGGCGATCAACAGCGTTACGGGCAACAGCAGCTATACTAAATGGGCCGGTGTCAGCGATGTCGTGGGTGTTGTCAGCGTAGGCAGTTCCGGGGCGACCCGTCAGATCCAAAATGTAGCGGCCGGGCAGGTCAGCGCCACTTCTACCGATGCCGTCAACGGCAGCCAGCTGTATGAAGTAGCGCAGAAAGCAGCGCAGCAGGCTACTGTTTCGGCCGGCGACAGCAACGTCGTCGTTACACCTACCACGAACAGCAGCGGCGGCACCGATTACGAAGTGAAGCTGGCCGACGAACTGGAGATCGGTACGGGCGTCAAAGTAGACGGCACCGGCGATGGCAAGATAGATGTCGGTAACGGCAATGTGGTCATCGACGGCAGCGACGGCTCGATAACTGCCGGCGGCGTGACGATCAATAAAGATGATGAAGGCACGATCAACGGCCTGACCAATACTACCTGGGACCCGGACAATTATGTATCCGGGCAGGCAGCGACCGAAGACCAGCTGAAAGCGATCCATGATAAAGCTGCGGAAGCGGCCGAGCTGGCAGCTAAGCATACAACTATGGAAGCTGTCGACAACAATATCCTGATCGAAAAAAGCACTAATGCTGACGGCGGCGACCATCACGAACTGAAATTGAATGATGTCGTTGAGATCGGCAGCGGTGCCAATAAAGTCACTATCGACGGTACAAATGGCACTGTCAGCACCGGTAATATCAATATGAACGGCACCAACGGCATGATAACTGCCGATAAGATCACTATCGACGGCGGTTCCGGCACGATCGGCGGTCTGACCAATACTACCTGGGACGCAGATAATTACGTTTCCGGGCAGGCTGCGTCGGAAGATCAGCTGAAAACCGTTTATGATACCGCAGTCAAATATGACGTGGACAGCAGCGGTAATATCAACACCGGTAAAATCACGCTGGAAGGCAGCAGCGGCACTACGATCGGCAATGTAGCGGCAGGCGAAGTCAGCGCTACTTCGATGGACGCCGTCAATGGCAGCCAGTTGTATCAGGTCAAGCAGGACATCAATAATATCAATCAGGATATCACCAAGCTGGGTGACGAGATCGATACGGTCGGCGCGCTGTCAGCAGCGATGGCAGGCCTGCATCCGCGCTTCCAGGACGGTAACAAGGGCGAGCTGGCCATGGCCTACGGCGGCTACGGCGGCAAAAGCGCATTAGCAGTCGGCGGCTTCTACGCACCCAACGAAAAAGTAATGTTCTCACTGGGGCTGGGCATTTCCGAAGGCGGCAGTAAAATGGGCAACTTCGGCGTCAATTTTGCACTGGACCGCTCTAGAGACCGCAAGGCAGAACCGAGAGATATCATCTATACCCGTAAAGAAGTAGATAATTCTTTAGCGGCGCAGGATGAAAAGATCCAGCTGCTGCTGGCCAAGGTCGAAGAACAAAGCAGAGAAATGGAAAAACAAAGCCGTGAAATCGAATACCTGCGAGCACAGGTAGAAAAGTAAATACAGAAAATACTATACTTGCCCCGGCCTGCAAGGCTGGGGCAAACTTTCTGAGCAGAGGAGCAGTAAGTATGAAAAAGATCTGGAGCTTTATCCTATGTCTGGTCATAAGTCTGGCGATGACCAGCGTTTGCCTGGCCAGCGACGGTGCTGACCTGAACAAACAGCAGCAGGCAGTAGTTAAGGTATTTGCCGCCTTAAACGGTCAGAACGGGATGGAATATGCCGGCATACGCCAGCTGATGTCAGCGAAGCTGCAAACAGAGCTGGATGAAAAAACTTTCGGCAGTGTGAAAAATAATCTGCGCCGCAGCTACGGCGAGCAGCGCGAAAACAGGTTTCTGGCCTATCAGCGGTATGCTGACGGCGACCGCCTGGCTTATCTGGCTAAATACAGTAAGGAGAAAGCTCTGCTGTTTATATTCGTTTTTGATAAGCAGAACGATCTAGGGGCGTTTTCCTTTCAGCTCATAGGCGAATAACAGCAGTAACAGTACAGTTTTGCCCGTTTTACAGCATTTAAATAGAAAGCAGCAGCGATATTTTCAGCAGAAAGCTTGCTGCTGCTCATCTGATTTCAAAAAATGATCCCTTTGCCACAGCGGTAGATAAGGGATCATTTTTTGAAATTTTAAATGTAACAGTTATAAAAATTATAAGAATTATAAAAAAGTGCTTAATTGTAATAAAAATATCTTGCAAGGTGCAAAGAAAATATGTTAATATGGCAAAAATAATCCATATAAATAGTATTAAGTATTAAGGTTTATAAATTAATTAAACTAAAATTACTTAAATTATTACGAATGAAAAGACGATGGAGAAAGCAGAGGTCATCCTAAAAAACAGAACAGCTTTATAAAAAATAGATGAGGGGCAGATTTATTGTTTCAGCATACTATACAAAGCAAGTAACTATTTAAGGAAAAGAGGTGGGGAATTGTCTAAATCCCGAAAAGTTCAGTTAGAGAAAAAATTATGATTTTTAAGCAGCGGTGTCTTTATTTTTCAGGCCTGTATGCGAGTAATGTGCAGGCGGCGCCCGTTTTTTCCAGTGGCAGTGCTTCTGATTCCACTGTTGCCGGTGTCAATAATACAGCTTCCGCTAATTCCAGCAGTGCTTTTGGTTATTTCAATACTGCCGGGGGCCTGGCATCCAGTGCTTTTGGCTGGAGCAATACTGCCAGCGCCGAAAATGCCAGCGCTTTTGGTTATGTCAACGAGGCGAGCGGCCTGGCGTCCAGCGCGCTCGGTTTCAGGAATAAAGCGGCCAATGAAAATGCCAGCGCTGTCGGTTATGGCAATAATGCCGGCGGTGTAGCGTCCAGTGCTTTTGGTTTCAGCAATGTTGCTAAAGTGGACTATGCCAGTGCTTTTGGCTATAGCAATGAGGCGAGCGGCCTGGCGTCCAGCGCAGTTGGTTTCAGGAATAAAGCGGCCAGTGAGAATGCCAGCGCTGTCGGCTATGGCAATAATGCTAATGCTCTGGCTGCCAGTGCAGTTGGCTACAATAATACAGCCGGCGGCGTAGGTTCCAGTACGATCGGCTATAATAATACGGCTACGAATGAAAATGCCAGTGCTTTTGGTTACGGTAATACTGCAGGCGGCCTGGCGTCCAGCGCTTTTGGTTTCAGCAATACTGCCAGCGGCGATAATGCCAATGCTTTTGGCTATAATAATATTGCCAGCGGTTCCAAGAGCAATGTTTTCGGAACGGGAAATACTGTTTCCGGCAGCAGCAGTACCGCAGTCGGTACTGCTAATGAAGTTGCCGCTGAAAACAGCACTGCTATCGGCAATAACAATACGATCAGCTCCGGTGCAGAAAATTCGGCGGCGCTGGGAAATAATATCAGTATCAGCTTAAAAGACAGTGTAGCTTTGGGAAATAATTCTACAGCGACGGCGATCAACAGCGTTACGGGCAACAGCAGCTATACTAAATGGGCCGGCGTCAGCGATGTTGTGGGCGTTGTCAGCGTAGGCAGCTCCGGGGCGACCCGTCAGATCCAAAACGTAGCGGCAGGGCAGGTCAGCGCCACTTCTACCGATGCCGTCAACGGCAGCCAGCTGTATGAAGTAGCGCAGAAAGCGGCCGAGCAGGCTACTGTTTCGGCAGGCGACAGCAATGTCGTCGTTACGTCAACTACCAACAGCAGCGGCGGCACCGATTACGAAGTGAAGCTGGCTGATGAGCTGGAGATCGGTACTGGCGTCAAAGTAGACGGCACCGGCGACGGTAAGATCGAAGTCGGTAACGGCAATGTGGTCATCGACGGCAGCGACGGTTCGATAACTGCCGGCGGTGTGACGATCAATAAAGATGATGCAGGCACGATCAACGGACTGACCAATACTACCTGGGACCCGGATAATATCACCAGCGGGCAGGCGGCAACGGAAGACCAGCTGAAAGCGATCTACGATACGGCGGCGGAAGCAGTCGAACTGGCCGCGCAGCAAAGCTCGGTATCGACAGGCGACAGTAACTTTATCGTCACAAAAACCACTAATGACAGCGGCGGCATCGATCACGAGCTGAAGCTGAATGAAGTAGTCGAGATCGGCAGCGGCGCCAATAAAGTCACTATCGACGGCAATAACGGTACGATCAGTACCGGTAATATCAATATGAACGGTACCAACGGCGTTATTACGGCCGATAAGATCACTATCGACGGCGGTGCAGGCACGATCGGCGGTCTGACCAATACTGCCTGGGACGCAGAGAATATCACCAGCGGCCAGGCGGCGACCGAAGACCAGCTGAAAACTGTTTCTGACAGCGCTATCAAATACGATGTGGACAGCGGCGGCACTATCAATAAAAACAAAATAACGCTGGAAGGCAGCAATGGCACCACGATCGGCAATGTAGCGGCGGGCGAAGTCAGCGCCACCTCGATGGACGCCATCAACGGCAGTCAGCTGTATGCAGTACAGCAGGATATAGGCAATATCCACAGAGATATCAATAAGCTGGGTGACGAGATCGATACGGTCGGCGCGCTGTCAGCAGCGATGGCAGGGCTGCATCCGCGCTTCCAGGACGGTAACAAGGGCGAGCTGGCCATGGCTTACGGCGGTTACGGCGGTAAAAGCGCATTAGCAGTCGGCGGCTTCTACGCCCCTAATGAAAAAGTAATGTTCTCACTGGGACTGGGTGTTTCTGAAGGCGGCAGCAAAATGGGCAACTTCGGCGTCAATTTTGCGCTGGACCGCTCTAGAGACCGTAAGGCAGAAGCACGAGATATAGTTTATACCCGTAAAGAGGTAGACAGCTCTTTGGCAGCGCAGGATGAAAAAATCAAACTGCTGCTGGCTAAGCTGGAAGAACAAAGCCGGGAAATCGAAGAACTGAAAGCAAAAGTAAACTAACAGCAAAACCCCTGTCTGCTTAGCAGACATGGGGTTTTATTCTGAGGATAGGAGCAGCACAGCACGGCTGATGATCTGCATAAAAGCAGTCAACAAAAAACAATGAAACAGCTTTAAAATTTCAAAAAAATTTACTGGAAATCATCTTTTGAACAGAGTGGAGCTGTTTATATGTTTTAGGTTCAAAAGGCAGCCGCAGCAGGCCTTGGCAGGTAATGCGGCTTTTAATCTGGTTTTAATCTTGGTGTTATAAAATAAAGACAAAGCAAAGGCCGGCGACGTAACGGCCGTTAAGGAGGTAAAGGATATGAAAAGAAAATCTATAGCTATGCTGGCAGCAGCTCTCTGCACCTTGGCGATCACAGTTACAGCTTTAGCTGCCGAACTCATCAATGCGGAACAGGCGCGCAGCATTGCTGCTCAATGGGTACCGGCAGGCAGCACACATCTGGTGACTAAGGACGAAAGCTTTGAATTCGTGCCTCATTATGACGTTAAATTCTATGATAATAAAACCAATACCGCCTATGAAATAGAAGTTTTAAGAAACGGCGGCAAGGTAAGAGAGTTTAAAATGGAAGCGCAGACCGCTTTAGGCAGCCATAAAATCGTCCTTTCAGTAAATGATGTGCAAAATCTGGTCCGTAAGGAATTCCCGAATGCTGTTTTTACTAAAGTAGAATTAGACCGCGGTGACGGGCTTTATGAATATGAAGCAGATTTTTACACGCCGGAGGTACGGGGCGAAATGAAATTCAACCCTGAAACAGGCACTGTTATTGAAAAAGAAATAAAATATACTGTGTATTGAGCAAGAAGCGGACAGTAAAATAAGACCGGATTTTCCGGTCTTATTTTTATTTGACAGCTGCGGTTCGGGTACGGCGGCCAGAGTGTGCTGAAAGTTGTTATATTTGTAATAAGAATACTATTTGCTGTTGAGTTGGCATTTAAAAAAGTAAAATGTATAAAAATTTTTTCTGATTTCGCAAGTTAGGAAATAAAAGCAAATAATCGAAAATAATATAAATAAGAAATAAACATAAAAAATATAAATGCTGGCAGATGAAGAAATAAAATGAATTTATATTATAAAATATGATATTAATATACATAAAATGGCTAATTTATCCCTTGTAATTGCTTAAATATGCAAAAAGAGAGCAGGATTTTTTTGCTGGATGTTGAATAAATACGGTGAAATTTAGCATGTTTTAGAAAGATGCTAAATAAATCTCAAGGGGGTAAAAGAATATGAAAAGGATGAATAAGGTTTTAGCAAAGGCGGTCGTTTTGAGCCTGATAATGGGCGGAGTACATATGGGGGGGACTTTTGTTTAAAAGGCTATGCGGCTGCGATTGGTACTGGTTTGGAAATACATGCAGGTTTAGATGTCATGAATGATGCGGATGTTAAAGCGGATAAAGATGCTATAAAAGCTGCCGGCGCCTTAGCAACACAAAAAGATTTGGAAGCAGTAAATAGGGATGCGGAAACTGCAAAAGAGACTGCAGAGGCAGCAGAGAGGGAAGCTGCTGACGCACAATCAAAGGCTACTGGAGCATACTTAGAAGCCCAAGAAGCCCAAGAAAAAAATACTGAACAAGATGCGACTTTAAGCGAGCAGGGTCAAAAGATTACGGAAAATTCTATGGCTATAGAACAAAACACAGCGGATATTGAAACTAATAAACAAGGCATCGCGACCAATAAAGAAAATATTGAAAAAAATACGCAGGCAATCACTACCGAACGGACAGAACGCATCCAGGAAGTACAGCGTTTAGACGGGCGGATCGATGGCTTAAGCAACCGCATCGACGAGCTGGACGGACGCATTGATAAAGTCGGAGCTTTGGCAGTCGCCATGGCCGGCCTGCATCCGCTGGAATATGACCCGGATGCCCCGACTCAATTCTCGATGGCGGCAGGTACTTACAGCGGTGAAAGCGCTATTGCGGCAGGTCTGTTCCACAACCCTAATAAAGATGTCCTTTTGAGCGTAGGTTTTTCGATCAGCGGCAGTGAGAAGGCAGCTAATGTCGGCGCGACCTTCCGCTTTGGCAGAAGCTCGGAATCAAAAGTCCGTAAAGTGATAGAAGACAAACAACGCGAGCAGGAGCTGGCTGCCCAGGCTGCAGCCGCCAGACAGAAAACCGTTTCCTATCGTGTAGAACAGATTTTGGCTGAAGACACAGCGAAAGCTGAATAGCAGATGGGCAGAAAAGCATTTGATAACAGCATCGATTATAAAGAGATCGGCACCAGGATCAGGATCATGCGGCTGAAGCTGGCGGTTTCACAGACTGAATGCGCCTCTAAACTGGGTATTTCGCAGACACACCTGAGTAATATCGAGCATGGCCGCAGCGGGATCACTTTGCAGATGCTGTGCCGGGTCTGTGATATCCTGCAGGTAAGCTTGGATTATCTGGTCAGAGGCGCAGAAAAAAACGACGAAAAAAAGCACAGCGAGATCACGATCGACGAAGTTGTGCGGGTCATAAAAATGCTGAAGGGCATAGAAGAAAAATAAGTCCGGCAGACAGCAAGTTTATCATAAAAAAGAGCAAACCATTTTGGTTTGCTCTTTTTTTGTCTGAGTATTTAAATTATTATTTTGCGGAAGGCGGCATTTTCCACCATTGTAAATCAGGTTAATGTTATTCTAAAATCAGATTAAAATATAAGGAGGTATTGGTTATGTGTATTATTTGTACTGATCCAAATTGTGACCATGGTGAAAGGTGTGGTCGTGTAAAAATTTATAAGGAGGGAGGTTCTGCCAGCGATTTATTGGATAGCAGAGGAGAATGGGAACATGTTATTCCAGGCGCTGTTATCCGTGGCTCAGTATTTTTGCATAGCCACGGAGTTACTTATCGCGATTCTATGACTTATGCGCTTGATTATGCTATCCACAGAGATGCTGTGGATGGTAGCGGAGGAGGGATCACCTCTACTGGCAGAAGTGAAATTGCTCAGGGATGGGTAAATGATCTGATTAGACTATTTGATTCTGGGCAATCTGATGAAGCGATAGGCAAGGTTTTTTGTGATGAAGTGTATGCTATTGAGGCTCACAGGAAATTTACGGAAAATGATTTCTCAAGCTTAGTGGCAATTTTAAGAAGTTATATTGATAAAGGGATAGTTTCTCAAAGCAAAGCTGATGAAATTGCCAGTTGGATGCATGGAAGGATATAATAGCGATTTTTGATTGCGAATTATTTCCAATTTAATATTGAGAGTATTATTGCGTATGGTAAGAAAACTGTCTGAAAAGGCAGTTTTTTTATATAATCTATAAAAAACTTACAAGTATATATTTTACAGAAAAATACTTAAAACCGTTTAAAGATGAGTTGTTATTTCTATTATTTGAATAAAGGAGGTTTTTATTGTTTTGCAGCGTCTGCCTCAACAGCAGGCGTTTTTTGTATTTTTAGTATGATTTACAGGGGCTGTGCTCTGGGAGTGATTGCTGAGGTTGGTGAAACGCAAAAAGTAATAGAACCATAAAAAAACGCGCAGACGCCGATAGTTGTAAAGCCGCTGGCGTAATGCGCCGGGCAAGACTCGCAGGCGTTTTACACAAACAAAAAGTAAGTGTCTTGCGGGGGGGTACAAACGTGCTATAATTACTAAAATATTACTTATAAGAATAAACATTAACTTTGATTTCAAAAATAATAAATCTAAAGTTTAAAACAATAAACAAAAAGCGGATCTAATAGTAATTAAACTATAAAAACATTAAAAAATGGAGGCTGATGAAAAATGAAGAACAGGTGGAGCTTGGGCAAGGCAATTGCCCGCACATTATTGGCAGCAACGTTTGTATATCAGGGGGGAATGTCTGTTGCGGGCGCTGCATCGGTCACTGAAGTAACAGGCAATAGCAGCGGCGGTGCTATCATAAAAGAAAATCAAACGCTTACCGATACCAGTCTTTTCGGCTGGAAGTATAATGATACAACAACCGCAGCAGGCGGCAGCGTAACGCTGAACAATGTCAGTATTGAATTTGGTGGCAGCACAACGACCGGGCTCAAAGGTGTTTATGGCGGCTATTCGGCAGGCGGCGGTGCAGCTACGGGCAACAGCGTTACTATGACCGGCAGCACCACTATTAACTCAGCCAGCATCACTAACGTGTGCGGTGGCTATGCCAAAGCCGGCACTGCCAATGGGAATAAGATCGAAATAAAATCTGACTTCACTAGTACAGGCGGCAAAACTGTAATCTATGTCGGTCATGCCGATAGGGGAGAGGCCAGCGGGAATAAGATTACGATTGATGAAGGTGCTACTGTCAAAGCGTATGGTATTGATGGCGGCAATTCTGGGGGCAGCACTGATAATATAGTATCGCAGGCCAATCAAAATGAGGTCATTATCGGCGGCACTGTTGAGGTAGGCCTGAATGTTATCGGAGGGAGTGCGGCTGGATCAAGTACTAAAAGCGGTACCACGGACAACCAACGGCAATAAAGTTGAAGTAACAGCAACAGGCTCGGTTAAGGGTGATATTCGTGGCGGGTACAACGTTTATGGCAGTGCTGACAGCAATATAGTTGATGTTGCAGGTACGATAACGGGCACGTTGTATGGTGGGTATTCTAATAATTTAGGCGGCGGCGGTATTGGCAATGCCAATAACAATAAAGTCACTGTCAGCGGCACTGTCAACAGCCCTGCCAGCAGCGTAAAAGAGATCAGTGGCGGCTACTCAATAATGGGTTCTGCGCTCCGCAACGAACTTGAAATAACAGGTACTGTCAATGTCAATACTTATGGCGGTAAAGCAGGGTATGTTGGCGGCAATTCCGGCAATGCCAGCGAAAATACCATCAGCATAAGCAGCAGCGGCAGTATAGTCGGTAACGTTTTTGGCGGTAGTGCAGCTGAAGGCAGCACCGATAACAATACAGTGCAGATCAAAGACAGCGGTACCGTTAGAGGTTCAGTGTACGGCGGTTGGACACCAAGCATCACCGGCAGCGCCAGCAGTAATACCGTAGAGCTGGATACAGACCAAAATGTGACCGGCGGTGTTTATGGTGGTTATGCGCAGGGAACTGCCAGTGGTTCCGGCGATGCCAGCAGTAATAAAGTTATCGTCAGCAGCGGCAGTATCGGCGGTGCTGTTTATGGCGGTGTTGCAGGTAAAGGCAATGCTGACAGTAACAGCATAGTTATTGCAGGCGGCAGTATCGGCAATAATATCTACGGCGGCTATACTAGTGGGAGTGGCACCGCCAATAACAACAGCATTACGATCAGCGGAGCCATAGATTTGTCTGACAGGACCATCTACGGCGGTTTGTCCAGTAGCGGCGATATGAAAACTGGCAATACTGTCAGTTTTCAAAAGTTGGCGGCAGCGTCAAAGCCATCAAAACATCGATGTTTTAGGAGTATCGGCTCTGGCCAATAACAGCAATGCCTTAACCATTACTAACGGTGCTGGGGGTGACCTGGCAGATACGACTGTCAAGCTGGTTGCCTCCGACAGCGGCTTACAGGTAGGCCAGCAGATAACGCTGGTTCAGGCCAACAGCGGTGTTATAACCAATACGACTACCTTGGACCAGGCAACGCTGAAGAAAAACAGTAATGCTTTTATCAGCTATGACTTTGAAGAAGTGACCGGTTTAAGCGATGCCATAGCAGTCATCGTAGCAGGGAAAGAAGCTGACACAGCCAACGCCCGCGCTTTGGGCGAAAGCCGTGCTGCCGGTGTGTCCCTGCTCAATCAGGGAGCCGATATGCTGGTCAACCAGGGAATAGGCGCAGTAAAAAGCAATGCTGCCGACGTTGGAGCGGTTTACGGCTTTGCCATGATGGGCGGCAGCACCTCACGCTATAACACAGGTTCGTTTGTTAAAGCCAATACCTACAATATTATTGCCGGTGTGGCCCAAAAAACACCCGTGAAGAATGGCGACTGGCATACTGGGATTTATTTTGAAAACGGACATTCCAACTACAACACACATAACGAAAGCACAGACGGTGCAGCAGTACGCGGCGACGGCGATGCTACTTATAACGGGGGCGGCATTATAGCACGTTTTGATTCGGCCAGTGGCATTTATGGCGAAGCAGGTCTGCGTGCAGGCAGCATCAAAAACAAATTCGGCGGCTTTAGCTATAATGGTGCAACCGGTGGCTATGAAGACAAAAGCACTTACTACGGCGCCCATGTGGGACTGGGCAAAATGATAGAAGTGAATAAAAAGACCAGCCTTGACGTCTACGGCAGGTATTTTTATGCCCATCAGGCCGGTTCGGACTTTGAAGTTTTAGGCGACGAAGTTACTACCGCCAGCGTTAGCAGCGAAAGGTTGCAGCTGGGTTGCCGTGTAATCCGGCAAGCAGCACCCTATGTAAGCTATTACGGCGGCGCGGCCTGGGAATATGAGTTTGACGGCGCGGCCGATATGGCAGTAGCCGGAGTAGGACTGGCAGCCCCGACACTGAAAGGCAGCAGCGGCATTATTGAGCTGGGTGTACGTTTAGAGCCGGCCAAAGCCAGCCGTATCACCCTTGATTTGGGAGCGCAGGGCTATTTTGGTAAAAGACGGGGCTTCAGCGGCGGTTTGCAGGTAAATTACAGTTTTTAAGCTGTTTTAGGAAGAATGTTTTGAATTGGATATTTTAAACTAAAATACTAATATTCTCGAAAACTGTGAACCTCAATTAGTTGCAATCGACAGTAATAAATTCAGCAATATAAAAAATCAGCGATATGAAGTAAGTTTCATATCGCTGATTTGGTTTGTTATTTTCTGCCTATGATGTAAGCCAAAAGGCGTAACCAGTGCAGGAGCTTTGTGTATTTGCTATTGATGTCGTACCTCGTTTCTCTGTTTGTTTTACAGTTCTCTGTGTTTGCTGATGATGGCCCGGCTCAGTTCGTTCAGGCAGCTGGTCAGCTTATCCAGCCGCTGCTCCATACGCAGCAGCAGATACCAGCTCAGCACCATCGGGAAACCGAAGTTGCCGACAGCGCTGAAGATCTCTTTGGTATCCATGGCGGTTAAGCCAGCACGGTAACGGTAACGACCTTGATGCGGGCTTCGACGAATTCATTCAGCCCCAGGCCGCCGCTGGTCAGCACGCCTGCTTCGATGATCCTGGCTGCTGCTGCCTGTGCTTCGGCTAAGGTAACGTCTTCACGAGGGTCGGCGATGCTTAAAGTCTTTTTAGCGCCGTCGCTTTTGGTGAAGATGAGTTCTAAAGTTTTTTCCATGTTTGTTCTCCTTTACATTAGATTTTTGTTTGCAGGTTGGTGTTATTCTGCTTTGTCGAGTTCGGCTTTTTCGGTAACGTAAACGTTAACTACGGCGTGGCTCATAAGCTCGCCGATGGCTTCGGTAACTGCGAGGCATTTGGCGGCTTCGGCGTCCAGGCGGACACTGCCGACAGAGGTGCTGGTTTGCATGGCGCCAGGGCGTTGGTGCCGTTTTCTATCCATGGTTTGAAAAGTAGGATTTTTGCTGACAGTCATATTTTCAGCTCCTTTCATAATTTGGTTTTGTTTTGTGGTTTGTAACCAGAGGTTACATTTTTGAAAATACTTTTTAGTTTTCTTTTATGCAGCTTTCTTCCAGAAGCAAGCTGCGCAAAGAAGCTTGCGCACTGTGACAATTCCTGTTTAACTTTGCTCGCTGTCCGGCTTCCGGGCAACTCGGCATTGTAGTACAGAGAAAAGCTTTAGCTGCTGATCGTCAATGCCTCAAACAGTCCCTCCAGCGCTTACAGCTCACAGCGTACACAACGGAATGTGTCACAATGTGCGCTCAAAACCCTTGTGCCGTACTATTCAGCTATGGATTTCATAAGCAGAGTATCGACCGCCTGATATTATCAATATTTACGGTCTATGGCAGTAAAACGTATGATACAGAGGGTTTTAAAGCGCAATCCAAATCTTAACAGCGCTGAAAGTTCTTTGCTGACTTTCTTTCAAGAAAGTCTAAAAAAGCTAAAAAAGCTTGAAGAAAACATTAAAAGAAAACATCGTGTTCTTTAAAAAGCAGCCCTTTTAAACAAGGGGGCTGCTTTTTGCATACGACAGGGCCTTGCCCCTGATGACCTGCCCGCCGGGTTTCATTGCCCCGTCGCCGGGTGAATCGCGCAGATACCATAAGTCCCAGCGGGTTTCGGCGTCGCCGCTGTACGGTCCGTAGCCGTCGATAAGCGCAGCTTCGCAGTGAGTAAGCACGTTCCCGCGGTCGATAGGGATATTGAGCCCCTGCGCCAGCTTGGCAACTAATTTACCTGCGGCATCGATCTGGCGGGGAGTGGGCGGAAACTTGCCGAACTCAGTATCTCTGCCGTTATGGGGCAGCGCGCCGCAGGCGCAGCAGAGAGCGATACCGATAGCGCCGGTATTGCGGTGCCACGTATGGCTTTTAAGCTCGGTGAGCTGCGTGCAGGTCTGGTAAATACTGCCGTCGGCGTCGATGTTGAAATGGTAGTCGTCGTAAAGCTGGCCGTAACGCCCGGCGGTCCAGTGCAGATAGATCTGCGAGATGCGGTTGTGTCCCAGGGCGACAAGTTCGGCGAGCTTGGCTGCCGTCAGCAGCGGTGCTGATGATATTTGCATTTGCATAGTAGAGATGCTCCTTTCCTGTGAGTTTGGAGAGCAGGCCATTATTTTAACGTCCTCCGTTCAGCATTTTGATGTGCTGTGGCACCCTCTCACTCTTATATGGCTTTTTAGGCTCTGTTTTTTAACCTGCCGGCAGGAAAAATTTAAAAAGTGTAAAATTTGCTCTTCCAAGCGGCGGATAAAAATTATTTATGTAAAGGGGGTTAAAAATGACCTTGTAAAAAGCCATATAAGAGTAGGGGATATTATTACTGACGCAGTAAGCATACCGAATCTTTTAAATCTTAAAGACCTTTAGCATCTCTTAAAGCTTTTAAATCATTAAAATCTGTAAATCCTTCGTACATACTTATGATTTTGACTTGGAAGTTTTAAGTGTTAATAATGGTTTTGTATTACTGATCTGCGTTAGTATTGATACTTACACCCTAAATTCAGCGAAAGCAGGTAAAAAACATGAATGATTCTTTAGCTTCACAACAAAAATCTAAAAAGACGGGCGGCGATGTGCTGAGTGCCCGTCTTTTGTATTTGGCGCTGAAATGCCCCTTACTGCAGGGAAAACACTGCCAGACAGAGACTGTACGGCCAGTTGAGCCGCAGCCTGTCAAAACGGTGAAACCGCCGAGAAAGGACGATGCTTTAGTAGAGCTGCGTATCGTTTTGCCTTATGGTCTGCGCAAGCAGGCACAGGACGAGCATATCAACTGCAGCGCTTTGTTCCGCAGGGCGCTTAAGCGCAGTTTAACGTCACGCCGCAGTTCTGGCGCAAGGTGTGACTAGTGGATCATTTTACAGCGATCGAAAATGCGTGGCTGGAACCTACGCAGAGTCTGGCGGAAGCCGTGTACAGCTGTGAATTGTGTAATGAGGCTGTTTGCGCCGGTGATTTGTATATCGAGCTGGATGGGATCATTATTTGTATAGACTGTCTGGACAGCCTGACGGCGCGGGAGCTGGCAGTAGAGGTGTTGAATAATAAGATCACCGCAGCAGGGTGAGATAAGGGGATGTATTGATGACAGTTACTTGCACAGAAACAGCGGAGTGTAATAAATGGGCCGAAATAGTGGCTTTAGCGCAGCAGGGCAATAAAAAAATGCTGGGGGTGATTTTGCAGGCTTTTGATATCAAACTGCGAAAAATAGCACATACCAGCGCTTACAAAGGTTTTGCCGAGGATGGCGAACAGATCGAAAGGGTTGCCGTAGTAAAAGCGCTGGAAAAGTGGGGACAGCGGCAGGATTTCGAGAAGCTGCCGGCTTTTATCGTCAGTAAGTCGTATACGGCGCTCAGCAGTGAATGGAAACGCCGGCATAAGGATGAAGAAATGACCTGCCCTTATGAAATAGAAAGCGGCTGTGAATTTGCAGAGGAAGTGCTGACGGCAGATGCGGCGCAGACGACGCGTACTTATTTTGAACAGCAGCAACTGCAGCAGGATTTTGCGGAAGTGCAGGAACTGCTGGTACAGCTTTCGCCCAAACAGGAAGAATTGATCGAACTGCATTTTCTGGAAGGCTGGAGCAACGGCGAACTGGCACAGAGGTTTGGCGTCAGTCCTGCGGCGATCAGCAAAACGATCAAAAAAGGGCTTACTAAGCTGCGGCAGCTGCTGCTTGCAGCGCATCAGGCCGAAAAACAGCGGGAAGCGGAAGAACTGATGATGTAGATAAGCTGGAATATGGATCATCAGGCGCAGGCCGGCAGGCTGTTATGGCACTGCCGGACAGGGTGATCTGCCTGGGAAATGCGTTTGCCGCCGCCTGGACAGAGAAACTCGTAAGTGCGCCTGACCATATAAGCTAATCAGAGGCTGAAAATATTGCGAAGGATGTGCTGAAAAATGGAGAGACCTTATGAACAGATACGGCAGATGGTAAAACTGTTTGAATATAACAGACTAAAGCTGCGGTTTAGAAACGAAGATGAACGGGCCAGATTTATTGATGGCTGGGCAGAACGCTTCTGCGAGACGGACGATGCCGAATGGAATATTGCGGTGACTATTATGACTGCCCGCCGCCGCGAACCGAACTTCTATAATATGGAAAAAGCCCTGCGCGAAGCGCAGGGCATAAGGAGGGAACGCAGACTGCAGGATGAATGGCGAGCAAAAGACAAAGGGAGTTTACAGCAAGATCAGCGAGCAAATAATAATGCCGCAGAACAAGGACGGGAAGGAAATGGAAATAATGGAGCAAACGCCCAAATAAGCACTGCTGCCCAAACAAGCAGCGGAGCAACTACCGTCAACACACAAAAAAGAGCCTTGCAGCTGCAAGGCTCTTATAATTTGAAAGCTACCCCGAAAACACCCGAAGAAATAGCGCAGGAAGCACTGCTGAGGTATGAGAGGAGAAATTTGTAGATGTATATACGTCTTGAATAAATATTGCTGATTATTGAATATATTATAATGTTTTGATATAATTTAAAAAAGAATATTTGTTGTTATCACTTAATTATGAGGAGAGTGTGAAATGAACAGCTTTGCATTATGGTTTAATGCTGATGAGATTAATAAAATTGATTTAGAAGCAGATGTTCATTTTAATTTATGGAATTTGCATGACAAATTATCTGGCCCGCCTTGCTTAGATGTAGGAATTAAAATAAAAAAAATGCAAATATGCGATGCGGTTAACTTCTATATTCCTTTTACAATTGACGAAAATAATATAAGAGATTTGGGAAGTACTTTAAGTTCAAGCGAAATTCTTTGTTGCGTTTTTAATGAGGATTATACAATTGCAAGGGAAGGTAATAATAAACTATCGAAGGTTGTAAATGAAAAGCAAGAAAGTATTATGTTTATATATTCTTTAGATATAAAAAATGATGTGGATATAGAACATAAATATGGTGGTACTTTGATAAAAATACCAATATCAAAATCTATGAAAAAAGCTGAAGATACTTTATACTTTAGATTCAGGATTATAAGTGAAAAATTCAACCAAATAATTAAAAAGTATAGACCTAAAAATATTTTTTTGCAAAGCGCTAATTCTGTTACAGAAGCTATTGATTTTCGGTTTAATGATTATAGAAGTCTTAACTCTACTCTATTAGAACAAATTAGAAATGGTCTTAGTTACAAAATAAAAAAAGTCCACTTTTTATTAGTAGTTGAAGCTGATGTGGAAATATTGTTTATGTCATCATTAGCTGTAGCAAGAGAATTAGAAACAAAAATCTGGAATGAATATTTTAATTCATTGGTTAATAAGAATGTAGTTGCATATCACTGGAAATTTAAACAAGAAGATGACAATAAGTTAATTGAGAATTGTATAATGTTTTTAAAAACAAGGGTTCATGAATGCAATTGGAAAACAATAATAATATATCTTTTAACTATAAGTTTATTAGCTTTAATTCACAGTTGGGCTGCAAAAAAACTTTTTTAGGAGGATATTATGAAAGTTTTATTAGATACGAATATTATTATTCATCGAGAAAATATTAGAATTACTAATCATAGCATTGGACAGCTTTTTTATTGGATTGATAAATTGCATTTTGAAAAATTTATACATCCATATTCTATTAAAGAGTTGATGAGTTATGGGAATCAAAATGTTAAAGATCTTTATTCTATAAAGTTAAATTCGTATATAAAAATGAATACAATAGCGCCACAAACAGAAGAGTTTGTAAATTTATTAAAAAATTCTTCTAAAACAGTAAACGATAAGATCGACAATCAACTGTTGTGTGAAGTATATAGTAATAGAGTTAATATTCTTATAACAGAGGATAGAGGTATGCGAGAAAAGGCCGCTTTGTTAGGAATTGCTGACAAGGTTTTTTCTATTAATTCGTTTATTTCTAAAGCGACAGCTGAAAATCCAGAATTAGTTGTATATAAAGCTTTATCTGTTAGGGAAAAATATTTTGGAGAAATTGACTTAAATAATAAGTTCTTTGATAGTTTTCGTAGTTCCTATAAAGATTTTGATGTTTGGTTTAATCGAAAGAGTGAAGAAAAGGCATATGTATGTTACGGTGATGACAATGATATTTTAGGTTTTTTATATTTGAAAACTGAGAATGAGAATGAGAATTATTCTAATATTTTTCCTGCTTTTCAGCCAAAAAAAAGATTGAAAGTGGGAACGTTTAAAGTCGAGTCAACCGGATTTAGGTTAGGTGAAAGATTTATAAAAATAATATTTGATAATGCAATCGTAAGAAATGTTGAAGAAATTTATGTTACTCTTTTTAAAAATAAAGATGAATTAATTGCTTTAAGTGACTTACTATTTCGATGGGGCTTCTATCAATATGGAAAAAAGATTTCAAATGGAGAAGAAGAAGTTGTTTTAGTAAAAGACATAAGTAAGTATAATAAAGATCTTTCTACTAAAGAAAATTATCCTAAGTTTGCTATTCAGAATAAAAAAATGATTTTACCAATTTTGTCTAAATATCATACTTCATTGTTTCCTGATTCTCAGTTGAGAACGGAAAATGAAGTTGACTTCCTAGGAACATTGCCGCATAGATATGCGTTACAAAAAGTTTATATTTCATGGTCTTTTGAAAAAAATATAAAATCTGGTGATTTCGTTATTATGTATCGTATGGGTGATAAATATCCTAAGAAATATTCTTCAGTTATAACAACAATATGTATTGTCGATGAAATAAAATGTAATTTTAAAAATGAAGAAGAATATTTAGATGTTTGTGAGAACAGGAGTGTGTTCACGAAGGAAGAATTGAGAAGATTTTGGAATGATCACAGAAATAACATTATGATTATCAAATTAATTTATATTAAAAGTTTAAAAAAACGGTTGACATTAGAATATTTATGGGAAAATAATATTGTTGAGAAAGGCAAAGGTCCAAGGCCATTTATTCGAGTAACAGATAAACAATTTAAAAAAATATTATTTGATTCTGAAACTAATTTGAACTAAATGAAGGTGGAAATTTGTGAATAAAATACTATTATCGATAAAACCTGAATATGTTAAGCATATACTGGCAGGGAAGAAAAAATATGAATTTAGAAGGAAATTACCTCAGAAGCCGATTCAATCAATTGTAATATATGCGACATCTCCTTCGATGATGGTTGTCGGTGAGGCAGAAGTTATTAGTTCAATGGCTATGGATCCCCTTGATTTATGGGGGTTTACTAAACAAAGTGCGGGTATTACTAAAGATGTGTTTTTGCAATATTTTTTAGGGTGTAATATTGCCTATGCCTATGAATTAGGAGAAATAATGATTTATGATCCTCCAAAATCATTATTAGATATTGGAGTTTATACCGCTCCTCAGTCTTTTGTTTATTTATAATGAATTCTGTTTAAAATAAAAACCATCACAATAAAGTGGACTGTACCTATGTTAACAGACGAATAAAAGAGCTCTCTATCGCAGAATAGCGATGAATTACATGGCCTTGTTCCGAATTTCCAACGGAGTAAGGCCGTTTTTCAGATTTATGCGTTCAAAATTGTAAAACTGTACATATTCAGCTACCGCTTGCTCTACCTCTGACTGGCAGGTAAATTTAATACGATGCAGGAACTCTGCTTTCAGCGTTCAAAAAAATTTCCATTGCTGCATTGTCATATGGATATCCTGGGCTGGACCTTGACGGTTGAATGTTGTATTCTTTAGTTAAGTCAAAATATGCTTGTGATGTGTATTGAGACCCTTTGTCGCTGTGGAGCGTGATTCCATCAGCGGCCTTTTCCTTTCTGTTTGCTTTTCGGATAGTATCTGTTACCAACGAAGCTGTCATATTATTGCCAATGCGGTAAGACAACACCATTTTCCGCAAAGATCAACAACGGCACACACATACACCATACCTTTGACTGTGTGAATATAAGTAATGTCTGTCACCCAGAAACGGTTAGGTAATTCCTGTTTAAACGCACGCTTAAGAAGATTTAGATACTTATGAACTGTCTGATGATAATGGCTATATGGTCTGGACCGGCGAACCTGTGAAAGCAGATCAAATTTTCGCATAATACACAGGATCGCTTTCAAATTGACCTTTCGGCTATACTGAGGTTCTATCCATAGCTTGACACGGCAGTAGCCATATGTCTGTTTGCAGCGCTGCTGACAATCCACAATAAGATCCGTCAGCCATTGTTCTTTCGCCGGTTTATCTTGTCGCTTGCGCCAATCGTAGTAACCGCTGCGGGATACTTTAAATAGGCTGCACATAGCAGCCTGTATTTTTCTCTTAACCGGCTCAATAACACGATATTTTAACGTCACCGCCTTCCAACTTCGAACAGAAAGTTTTGCAGCAGTTCTACATGCATGCGCAGTCTGATAATTTCATTGTTTTGAGCCTGATCTCTGTTTCCCGTATTCTTGCGCAGGCGACCTTTGGGGCGAGTGATATAGCCTGCAGCAATACGCCTTGCCTTAAGATTCTGTTTTTGACTAATTTCTTAATTTGGTCCTTTGTCAATCCAAAACTTTCGGTAAGCTCCCGATTTGTTTCTCCTGTTGCTTTTCATCTAAACACTTCTTCGCTAAAATGTTCAACTTTTGTATATTATATTTTCTGGACATGAAAACACCTCCTGCTGTAGTTTCTATTCTACAACAGGAGATGTTTTTTTCACTGTCCGTTTTTCGGGGGTACAGTCCAAGTCCAAAGTGATGGTTTTTTATTTTAAATATTTACAAGCTGTAGAGGTATTTAGAATATCAATTAATTCGCTTTCTATAATACCGTTTGATAATCCTATTTTCATTGTATTGAAAGATGAGAAATAAAAATCAATATGGTGTTCTGGATGCATTGGCGGATTTGAATTTTGAATATCATGATCGTAACGTAAATATCCTGGTTCAAATAGCATTAAAATTTTAACTAATTCACAAAATAAATCATCATCAAATTCAGGCCAGCTATTTTCTAAAATCTCAGATGATATTTTTTCGTTAAGATTATTGAAGGTGCCATTGAATATGCTTTCTTCATCAAATAATGAGATTAGTATAGAAGAAGTTAAATTATCAATAAGGATGCCATTGTAACTTATTGATAGTTTGGAATAGGAATCGGAATCTTCTTTTAAAGTAAATGGAAATTGGAATGAAAAAATTTTTTCGTCAATGCAAAATATAATACGACTCATTTTATTAATATAAATGATTAGTTTCTCATTAGAGTGGATTAATTGCTGTTTAGAAGTAGGCACTGGAGGGGTTGTTATAATAAATTTAATTGTATGTACTAAAAGGTTAATTAAATCAAATTTCGTACGTATAGGTTTAGACGCTAATTGAATTATAAATGGGGTAAGTTTAAAGTGAAGTTCTTTCATGATTAATCACCATTTAGCACGATTATAAGTTTTCGAATTCTTGACTGAATTTCTTTTTCACTCATGTGATTGTTTTCTTCAACCATAGTCATTACAGAGTTTCTAATGTTTGCTTTATTTTTACTAGATAAAGATGGATATTCAGTAAAGACTTCTTCTATAATGTCTTTTATGGGACGTTGTTTTTGAGTAACGGCAATACTGATTTTTTGGTTTTGTTGATCTTTTTCTTCTTTTGATGGCTCACGTAGGAACATGAATCCATTCTTGTTTATATGATCAGCAGCTTTACTATATTTTTCAATGAAATCGCTATTGGTTTTATTATTTACGAGAAAATATGAAGTAATAAATGATCTAGTTAACATCATATATATAGTATTTCTGGAAAATATATCATCATCTATTTTTTTATTGGCGATTGAAATAACAAAAGGGAACTCAAGACCTTTAATATTATTTCTATTACTGATAAACAAAGCATTTTCGGATTTGTTTTTTGCTTCGTATCCTTTGATAGCGGGCCATCTATACCTTGTTGCTATTTCGATAGACAAGATATCAGCTAACTGATAATTTGAATTCTCGTTTTCCAGAAATACTATGGCTATATCACTAGCTTGTACAGTAGGATGGTTGGCTCTGATATCATCAATTATTTCAAAAATTTTGTCAACAAAATTATCTCTGTTGCTTCCAATTAGTTCTATACTTTTTATTTGAGAAGTATCCAAATCTTCGAATCTTATCAAAGGAGTTCGTGAAAGTTTAATTTTGTTATTAATTCTACTTACTTTGTAGCCACAAGAGATCCATTCTTCGTCCTCTAACCAACGAATAACCGGTATTTCATATAATCCCATTCCAACAGCATGAGCGAACATAAGTGTTTTAGGGTCTGTTCTATAACATTTGTTTAGTAAATAGTCACTACTTACAGACTTAATAATAGTCCTATCATATATGTCTTGGAAGATATCGCCAGCAGTGTAAACTACATTTTTTGTAACAATTTCGCATAACTCCAAAAAATTTTGTGGAAAATCTTGGCTTTCATCAATCAACATATAATCAAAACAAGGTTCAATATATTCTTGTTCGCGCAATTCGGATATTGCCTCAGAACAAGCTCTATCAAATGACCAAGTGTAGGAATATGGATGGAAATTAATATTATAATTAGTACAAATATAACTATAGACACCTGTATTTGCTTGACCTCTTGAGCCCCAGCTATGCATTACCCATAGTCGCTCATTCCACTTTATTTGTTCTTCAACTTTCATAAAATTGAAAAATTCAGGAATTCTCTTATTCATACTTTGAGCCAAAATTTTATTAAAACATGTAAAAACAATTTTAGAGTTTTTATTTTTAATATATAAATCTTTGAGTTTATGTAATAATAATTCTGTTTTGCCAGTACCAGCTAAACCTTGAATTAAAACTCGTTTCTTTGATGGGTTATCAGAATAGATGAATCTACTTTGATCTCCGTCAAAAAGAATAATTTTCTTTTTGACTTCATCAAGAATTGTATTAGGATGACTACCACCAATGCGTGATATATCATTAATACTACCAGTTAAAAGTGATATTAAATAGTTAGCGTTTCTCTTTAAAATATCATTGGGTAAGTCGGTTACGGATAACAAGTCGTTTATGTTTTTGATATTCGATATTGATGTTTGAGTGATTAGTAAATCTTTCCAAGCACGAGGACGCCCCAATTCTTTTCGATAGCTGTATTTATCAGAAAGGTAGCCCAAATCTTCTATAAAATCTTCACAAAAATCCTCAAACTGTGGATTTTTTTCATTGTTCTTTAAGTCTATAATGCAAATTTTATGTTTTGGTATTAATACGATTACAGCATCTTCATAATTATATTGGTAAGAATTTTCTGTGCCTAGAGGTGTATTGATTATATAAATTTGTGTGGATGTTTGATTTGAATGGACTTTTAGCATATCAATAAAACTTTTATGCTCATTTGCTACTGATATTCCACAATAAAATAAGCTGTTATCCATATTTTTACCTTCCTTTATTCTATTATTTTATAATATAATAACTTAAAATTAGGTATATAGTAAAGTTTTTAATATTGTCAATGAGTGATAGAGAACATTGTTAATTATAGCATAAGATTTATAATCTTTGGTGGAGACGAAGAGGATCGAACTCTCGACCTTACGGATGCGAACCGTACGCTCTCCCAGCTGAGCTACGTCCCCACTACATAAAATATCTTACTCCTGTCGGCGTAAAATTACAAGTATATTTTTAGCTTTGGTGCTTGCCGCTATGTATACACGCGCGCTTATTGACAACTTTTGCCGCTGGTGCTACACTTTAAAGTAATTTCATAAGTATTTGATCGATGATGAGGATTAGTAGCTTTGCCAAGCGGACCTCAGCGAGCCGGTGACAGTGCAAGTCCGGCGTTTGGCGGCAGGGTGAATGGACCTTTAAGATACGGCTTGAGCCCGCAAGGGGGTAGACGCCGTCGGGATGCTTCGCCCGTTACCAGGGAAGGGGATATCGGCCATGGCCCGTATCTTAGCGAGCGGACTGATTATTCAGTCAAGCAGGGTGGTACCGCGAAAGTTGTGTCTTTCGTCCCTACATGGGGATGAAGGGCTTTTTTTATTGCCCGATTTGAAGGAGGCTTATATTATGGATAAAGAAAAAAATACCAGGCTGCCGTTGGTGGACCTGATCGAAGTTAAACCAATGCAGGACGGCTACCGCTGGGTAGCGATCACGGCGATGCTGTTCGCTATCGGCATCATTCTGCATACGGTCAGCCCTAATGTGGGCGGCGTGACGCCGAACTGGACGATCGCCATGTATTCTATCGTTATCAATCTGACGAATCCGACGCTGTCGCAGGCTGTGGGCATCGGTTTTATTGCGGGCATCACGCTGGTGCCGTCGTCGAAGTCGGCTTTTCCGCTGGGTAATATCGCCAGCGAGCTTTCGGGGCGATCACCTGCTGCATCCTGGTCAAGGCGATGCTGCGCTGCGGTTTGGGCAAGTGGAAGCTGCGCCCCCTGGTGACGGGATTTTTGGCAACTATGGCCAGCGGCGGTGTGTTTACTTTCATTTTAAAGATCGTTCTGGGCTTGCCGCTGCATGTCTGGCTGTATGCCATGCTGCCGGTGGTGGCGATCGTGGGCGCGCTGAACGGCATGATCACCTTTTTGCTGTTCGGGCCGGTGCGGAAGCTGTTTTTTGTGCAGGAGGACGATGAATGATGGAGAGCGTTATCAGGCTGGAAAATTTTTATTTTGCTTATAATAAATCGGAGCTGGTGCTGCAGGATATCGACCTGGAGATCAAAAAGGGTTCGTTCACTGTGGTGGCAGGCCCCAGCGGCGCGGGCAAAACTACTTTGTGCAAGGCGATGACGGGCATCGTGCCTTTTTATATGGGCGGGCGTTACAGCGGCGATGTGCAGGTGCTGGGCGAATCGACTAAAGGCCGCCGGGTGTCGGATATCGCGATGCGCGTGGGGCTGATGCTGGAGGATTACGAAAGCCAGCTGGTTTCGCTGACCGCGGGCGAGGAAGTTGCTTTCAGTTTGCTGAATCACGGTTTTGCGCCGGAGGAGGTGGCGGAGCGTACCCGTAAGGCTTTGGAGGACGTGGGGCTGCCGGGGCGCGAAAGCTATCAGCTGGACGAGCTGTCGGGCGGGCAGCGCCAGCGTTTGCTGCTGGCGGCTACTTTGGCGGTGCATCCCGAGATCATTGTGCTGGATGAGCCGGTATCGGCGATGGACCCGGACGGGGCCCATTCGCTGTATGAGCTGTTATATGCGATCCATCAGCGTTACGGCACGACGATCATCGTAGTTGAGCATCGAGTGGACTATCTGCTGCCTTATGTGACGGACATGGTAGTGCTGAAGGAGGGGCAGCTGGTAACGGCTGATACCTTTGCTGCTGCAGCGCGGACGATGTATGAGGACGAGGAGCTGCGTCCTCTGGTACCTGCGTTATGGCAGGTGAAGCTGGGCGTCGAGCGCCGTTTCGGTATTACTTTGGGCGAGTGGCGGACTGAGGCAGAGGCGGCTGCGGAGTTACAGATGCTTGGTTTTGAAGGGGGGAACGTCTGATGCTGGAGGCTAAAGAGGTCAATTTTGCTTACCGCAGGGGTCTGCCGGTACTGAACGATATCGCCTGCACGATCGGTGACGGCGAGTTTGTGGCGCTTTTGGGCCATAACGGCAGCGGCAAGACGACGCTGAGCCGTTTGTTCATGGCGCTTCTGCATCCCCGCAGCGGGCAGGTGCTGGTAGACGGCGAGGATATCGTCAATTATGAGCCGGCCGACCTGGCTGACAAGATCGGTTATGTATTCCAGAACCCGGATCTGCAGATTTTGGAAGATACGGTTTTTGATGAGGTGGCGTATGGGCCGAGGGCTAAAAAGCTGACGGCAGAAACGATCAAAAAGCAGGTGGAGGCAGCTTTGGCGGCTACAGGTCTGGCCGAGCTGGCGGGCGCGTATCCGCGTCTGCTGTCCTTTGGGCAGAAGCGGCGTTTGGGTGTGGCGTCGGCGCTGGCGCTCAATCCGCGTACTTTGATCTTAGACGAGATCACCAACGGTCAGGATGCGATCGAGAAAGAGCGGATGATGCAGTATTTGCAGACGCTGAACGAAGAAAAGGGGATCACGATCGTGTTGATCTCGCATGATATGGACGTGGTGCGCCGTTATGCGAAGCGGGCCATTGTCCTGAAGGACGGCGACCTGGTGTATGACGGTACGCCGACGGAGCTGTTCGGCGGTGCGTATGCTGTGGAGGAATGGGGCCTGCGCCGGCCGACGGCGGCTGCTTTGGCGGGCAGTCTGGGTTTTACGGCGGCGACACCCGAGGAGTTCTGCCGCCTGTTGGTGCGGAAAGGAGCTGAGGAGTGATGCGGATCAGTGCGTTTACTCAAATCATTGTCACTGTCGCTGTGACGGCGTGGGTCTTTATCCTGCCGGTCAAGGCGGTGGCGACGATCCTGGTTTTTGAGCTGGCTTTACTGCTGTCGATCAAGCGCGACCGCATGACGATGGCGGCGATTGGCGGTTTGGCGGTGTTCACCGGGCTGATGATCCTGTTCCAGCTGCTGTTCGGTTCGCCGCTGGAGGTAGCGCTGACGGGTGGCCTGCGGATGCTGGTCATGACGATGGCGTTTTTGTGTATGTTGGCGGCGACGCGTATCCAGGATATTGCCCAGACGCTGGTGGACCGTTTCCACCTGCCCTGTGAATATGCTTTTATGCTGACGACGGCGCTGCGTTTCGTGCCTAATTTCCTGGCTGACAGCGAGATCACGCTGGATGCTCAGTCCTGCCGCGGTTATTCCAACCGGGGCAACTGCGTGAAACGCCTGCTTTCGTATGTCGTGGTCATCAGGCCGCTGGTCATGCGGGCGGTGGCCAAGTCCGAAACGCTGGCGCTGAGTATGGAGCTGAAGGGTTTCGGCAGCAATACTTATAAAAATATGCCGCGCGAGCCGCTGGGAGCCGCCGATTTTATCGTGCTGGGGCTGGTCGTGGTCCTGAGTACCTATCCGTTCTGGAAATGATGCCCGGCTGAAAATTTTAAATCATCCTGCAAGCAGCTGCTGCCTTAGAAATGGAGCGGCTGCTTTTTTTTGAGTAATATAATAATTTTATTGCCTAAAAGAATATAAATTACAGTTGATAAAAATAATAAATATGATAGAATAAAATCAGCAAAGTATATAAAAATATCGAACTATTTTAAATGTATGGATAGAAGGTGGCTGTAATGGTACAATCGGGTGATACTCTCGTTTTATCTTTAGCTGAATTACTGGGCGGCAAGCAGGTGGATACCGGAGTCATCGACAGGGCTCTGGCGGAGCTCTGTTCTGCTTTTGATTTTGACGGCGGGCTGATCTATGAATTGGACCAGTACAACCATCTGCATCTGAAAGAACGCTGTCTGCGTAAGGAACTGCCTTTGCGGGGCAGCTTTCCGATCGACGCGGTCGACGCTGCTTACCGCAGCTATCTGGCTCAGGAAACCTTTGTCTGGCTGGAGGGTGGACAAAAGAACAGTGCGGCTGAGAATGCTTTGCTGGAGCTGTTTGCGGCGCAGTCGCTGGTAGTGGCTTCAGTAGTCGATGAAACGCTGCAGATCTACGGGCTGCTGGTATTTGTACAGCAGTCGGCCCGGCCGGTGCCGCCGGCAGGCACGCAGCAGCTGCTGAAGACAGTGCTGTCGATGTTTGGCCGGTATATCGGGGTGCGGGTCTATCAGAACAAGCTGACTTTTGCCAAAAATTCGCTGGAAAGCATTTTGGATAATACGGGTATAGATATTTATGTCAACGATTTCCATACCCATGATATTTTATATGCCAATCGTTCTATGGCGGCCCCGTACGGCGGTATTTCGCAGTTTTTGGGGCGCAAGTGCTGGGAGGTGCTGTTCCCGGGTCAAAACGGGCCTTGTGCTTTCTGCCCGCAGCAAAAGCTGATCGATGAGAACGGCGAACCGACGAAGATCTATTCCTGGGATTATCAGCGGCCTTTCGACGGTTCCTGGTTCAGGGTGTTCAGCGCGGCGTTCCGCTGGGTGGACGGCAGACTGGCCCATGTGGTGAGCAGTGCCGATATCACTGACAATAAGCGCAACGAAGCTTTGGTCGAGTATCTGGCCAATTATGATTCGCTGACGAACCTGCCGAACCGCCGGATGCTGGTGAAGGAGTGCGAGCGCCGGATCGACAAAACGCAGGAGGGCGGCGAAGGTTATCTGCTGTTTTTTGACATCGACGGCTTTAAAAAGATCAACGATACCTTTGGTCACGAAGCGGGGGACGAGTTCTTAGTGCAGCTGGGACAGTTCTTTTCCGGTATCCCGCTGCTGCATGACGCTATTTACCGCAACGGCGGCGATGAGTTCATCGCGATCATCGACGGCGATAAAACGGAAGCCAATATCCGGAATCTGGCCAGCTTTATCCATCGGCGGTTTGCCCAGCCCTGGCGGCTGAAAAGGGGCGAGGTATTCTGCAATGTCAGTATCGGCGTGGCGCGTTATCCCGAGGACGGGAGGACGGCGGAGGAGCTGCTGCTCAAAGCTGATCAGGCCATGTACAAGGTGAAAAAAGCCGGCGGTAAGGGTGTCCTGTTTGGGTACGAGCTGTAAATCGTAATAATAAAAGCCTTTATGACTTTGTCATAAAGGCTTTTTTATGCGCAGATTCTGATGATCAGTGGCGGTCAGTCTTGGCTGCCGCCAGGTAAAAGTCTAAAAACAGCTGGGCGGTGGCGCTTAGCCGGTCTTTTTTGGACCAGAACAGCGTCTGCTCAAAATACAGTTCATCATCAGCCAGCTGCTGCTGCAGCAACCCTTGGGGGAAGTCGTCCCTGTCGCCGGCGGAAACGATGGCGATGCCGCTGCCGTCCTGCACGAAAGCGAGTGCGGCAGTATTGGTGGTGGCGATAAAGCGGATCTTGGGCATGAAGCCGTGCTTGAGGCAGGCTTTGCGCAGCAGGCTGTAGCAGCCGAAGTTACAGCAGACAGGGATATTCTGTAATTGTTTCGGCGTCAGCGGCTGCTGTGGGTCAAGTCCGCAGTTTGCCTGTGGACTGTAAACGGCATAAAAATATTCTTTCTGCGTTTTGTGGGCGGTAAACAGATGCGGTGACGGCAGCGGCGCATTGGCAAAGGCAAAATCACTGCTGTTTTCCGCAATATGTCTGGTCTGGGCGCTGACGGCTTCTTCCCGGAACTGGAAGCAGATTTCGGGATAGGCGGCCGCAAAGGGACGCAGATAGGTGTTGATGAAAAAGGTGCTTTTGGCAGGCGAAACGCTGAAGCGCAGTGTGCCGGAAGCTTTTTTATTGAAGCTCTGCATATCTAAAAGGATGGTTTCTTCGGTGCGGCAGATCTGGCGGGCCTTGCCCAGAAAGGCTTCCCCGGCTTCGGTCAGGGTCAGCTGGCGTTTGCCGCGCGCAGTCTGGATCAGCTTGGCGCCGTAATAGTGCTCCAGTGTTTTGATCTGGGCGCTGAGGGCCGGCTGGGCCAGGGCCAGTTTTTTGGAAGCTGTGGTCAGGTTGCCTGTTTCGGCGACGGTGATAAAATTACGGTAAAATTCAAAATCCATAGCTCACCTCTAAAAAATATAAGAAATTCTTATTATAATAACAAAGAAATAGTATTTTACTTTTTTATACCACCATTCTACAATAAAAATAGTTTGAGAGCAAGAAGGGGATGGGGTTATGTACGGAAGTAAACGCAAGCGCCGCCTGCACAGCGTAGCGGTATTGCTGGGACCGCTAAGCTTCGGCTTGACGATACTGCTGCTGGAATGGTTCTTTGGCTTCAAAGCGGCTGCGGCGCTGGGGACGACGGTCTGGATGGCGCTGTGGTGGATATTGCGGCCGGTCAATATTTCGGTGACGGCGTTCGTGCCGATCGGTGTCAACGCATTGTTTGACCTGATCCCGATGCAGCACGTTATCAGTCAGTATTTTTCTGAGATCATCGTGCTGCTGTTCGGCGCTGATCTGGTCTGCCTGACCTGGGCGACGACGGGACTCGACAAGCGGCTGGCGATCAAGACCCTGTGCTGTATCGGCACGTCACTGCGGCAGCAGATAGCAGTCTGGCTGCTGGTAGCGACGGTACTGTCCATCTTTCTGCCGAATGTAGTCGTCTGTACGATCCTGGTACCGGTAGCGGTATCCATGCTGCAGTTTATTGGCGAGGAAAACATCAAAAACAGTAAGCTGGCAGTGCCGATCCTGCTGGCGATCGTCTGGGGCGCGGGCATCGGCGGCTTCGGCTCGCCTTTGGGCGGGGCGGCGAACCTGGTGGCGATCAGCTATCTGGAAAAGCTGACAGGACAGGAATTTATGTATATCGACTGGGTGGTGCGTTTTCTGCCGCTTTTGGTACTGGTCCTGCTGCTGAATCTGTTTTTCCTGTTCCATTTGCCGGTGCCGGTAAAGCACTTGGCTGGTACCAGCGAATATTTTAAGGAAATGTACGCGCAGCTGGGCACGATCAGGCTGGGCGAAAAAATCAGCCTGGTGCTGTTTGCTGCGGCGACACTGCTGGCTTTTATCCGGCCGCTGTACGCCGGGTGGCTGCCTGCGCTGAAGCCTGCGTATGTCTTTCTGATCATGGGGCTGCTGGCCTTCACCTTCGAGGATGAGGACGGTAAGGCCCTGCTGACCTGGGAATTTGCGGAAAAGGGCGTTATGTGGGGCATGCTGTTTTTATTTGCCGGCGGCCTGGCTTTGGGCAGTCTGGTGACGGAAACCGGCGCGGCCCTGAAAATGGCTGAGGCGATCACTCTGCTGCCGCTGACTGGCGGTCTGGAAACGGTGTTTGCTTTTACGCTGTTTTCGACGGTGCTGACCGAGATTTCCAGCAATACGGCGGCGGCCGCTATTGCCGTGCCTGTAGTGCAGAGTATTGCGCAGGCGCTGGGGCTGAACCCGATCCCGTATTTGTTCGTGGCGATCGTCGCCTTCAACAGCGCCTATGTGCTGCCGGTATCGATCAGGGCTATCCCGGTCAGCTATGGGCTGGACCCGGCCGAGCTGTTTAAAAACGGGCTGCTGCTGTCGCTGTGCAGCGTACTGCTGATCACAGTCGTTGGTTATTTGTTCATCAGGTACTGGCCGTTATTCTCGACGGTCTGAAAAGGGTCTGTCGCTCCCACTGCTGCATGGCGGTGGGATTTTTTTGTGCGGGCGCTGGCGGCACAAGGTTTGGGAAAGTATGAGCCGGAAAAAGCGTTCACCAAAAACAAGTATTTATTTAATATTACAATTTAAAGATTGCCAGTAAAAATCTTTTAGAATATAATAAAAATAGTAACTTAATATAATGATTATATTTATTATAGATAATAATGGAAAATAGAAGGCAGCTGGCAATGAAAAATAATATCTTATTAAAAACTAATTTACTCGTCAGTGTGATTTTGCTGGTTGGTTTCGCCCTGATCGCGACTTTGAGCTACCGCGCTAATTATAATGCTTCACTGGTGAAGATCAAACAGGTCTCCTCGCTGGCCTCGGAAGGTATTTATTACCGTTTGTCGACGATGCTGACCAAGCCGGTGAATATCTCGCAGACGATGGCGCACGACAGCCTGCTGATCAAGCTGCTGGAGGAAGAGGGCAGCCGTTATCAGGAGACCGCTTACCAGGAAACGATCCGGAAGTATCTGGCTACCTATAAAAATAAATATGCCTACGATTCGGTGTTTCTGGTATCGACAGCTACCAACAACTATTATAATTTCAATGGCATAGACCGCAACCTGGCCCGGGGCGAAGCTGAAAACGTCTGGTATTACAATTTTCTGCAGAGCGGCGAAGAATACAGCCTTAATATCGATAACGATGAAGTGGCGGGCGCCGCCGACAAGATCACGCTGTTTGTAAACTGCAGGATCAGGGACGCGGCCGGACAGGTGATCGGCGTAGTGGGCGTCGGCGTGAATATCGACTATATCAAAGGCCTGCTGCAGGAGTATGAAAAGGAATACGACGTCGCAACGTATCTGATCAACGAAAAAGGCGAGATCGAGGTGTCCAGCCTTTATAACGGTCATCAGACGGCGGACTGGTTCAAGGTCAATGACAGCGAAGCTATCCGCAGCGAGGTCCTGGAATGGAAAAACGGCAGGACCAACTGGGATATCTGGATGCCGGGCGCTGTGCAGAATAACGAAAAAAGCTATCTGGTCGTCCGCTATATCCCCGATCTATCGTGGTATCTGCTGGTCAAACAGGATACGGGCGCTTTGCTGGCCGAGCTGAATGAAAAGATGCTGCAGACGGTAGTTTTGATTTTGCTGGTGATCCTGCTGATCATTCTGATCATCACTTCAGTGATCCGGAAGTTCAACGTGCGGATGACGCAGCTGCTGGAAGAACGGCAGGCGTTGTTTAAGGAAGCGACCGAGCAGATCTATGATAATATCTATGAGCTGAACATCACTAAAAACAGGGCGGCCAGTAAAAAGACCGAGCTGTATTTTGAGGCGCTGGGTGCCAAAGACCTGCCCTATGAGGATTTCCTGCAGGCTGTGGCCGACAAACAGCTGCTGGAAGAATACCGGGCCGGCTACGTAGCGACGTTCAGTATCGAAAACGTGATGCGGCATTTTAAAGCCGGCAATAATTATCTGCAGTATGAATTCAGGATCACGGAAAACGGCAGCGATTATTTCTGGATGCGGATCGACGCTTATATTTTCTATTCGGAAGCTGACGATTCGGTGCATATGTTCACCTACCGCAAAAATATCGACGAGGAAAAACGCAAGGAGCTGGAAACACAAAGAAAGGCTTCCACGGACGAGATGACGGGCGTTTTTACGAAAAAAGCGACGGAGAGGATCATCGACAGCGTTTTGTGCGGCAAGCTGCAGGGCTGCTACAGCTTTTTTATCATCGATCTGGATAATTTTAAACAGGCCAATGATCTGCACGGCCATATTTTCGGCGATTATTGTATCCGGGAGTTCGTGGAACGGCTGAAAAAATTCTGCCGTGAGGACGATATCATCGGCCGTATCGGCGATGACGAGTTCGTGGTTTTCGGGACGATATCGGATGAGGAAGGCGCCCGCCGCAAAGCGGCCCGCCTGTGCCAGAAGCTTGACACTATCTGTGAGGACAGCGGCAGCTGCTGGAAAATGTCTGTCAGCGTAGGGATAGCTTTAGCGCCGCAGCATGGCAGAAGCTTTGCCAAGCTGTATGAAAAAGCAGATAAGGCTTTGTATCAGACAAAGGATAAAGGCAAGAACGGCTATACGGTCTATGAGGAAAAGGAATAAGGCGGAATATAGATAAAAAGCCTGCGTTTCTAATGAAACGCAGGCTTTTTGATGTGAGGAAAGAATTTTTACGTAAGTTTTTGATATTTACCAGGGGCAGTTGGAATTAGGGCATTCGGTGCGGCCGTCGCCATAATAGCCGCCTCTGTGCTCGCCGCGGTATTCACCTTTATGGTGGCGGTATTTGCGGTGGCCTTCATAGTAATGGCCGCCGCCTGCATGGTAATAGCTGCGGAAATGCTCGCGGGCAGCGTCTTTTTCGGCATCACTCATGCTGTCCCATTTGGCGCGTGCTTCTTCACGGGCTTTCTGGCGTTCTTCAGGAGTCATTTTACGCCATTCTTCACGCTGTTTTTCACGTTGTTCAAAGCGTTCTTTTTCTTCGGGCGTCATATTTTTCATGCGTTCTTCACGCCATTTGGAATATTTTTCTTCGTGTGCCTTCTGACGTTCTTCCGGGGTCATTTTTTCCCATTCGGCGCGTCTGGCTTCACGTTCCTTGACCTGCTCGTCAGTCAGCTGCGGACCGGGGTGCATGGGGCCGCCCCAGTGACGGCCGCGTTCCATATGGTAGGGACGGTCGGGATAATTGTCGCCTTCGTCGTGGTGCAGGATCGTGCCGACACGCTCGCGCATGCTGGGTTTGGTATCGGCCTGCTCGGCCGCAAAAGCAGCGGAAGCACATAGGGCGGTGAGGACACCGGCGATAACAAGAGATTTTTTCCAGGAAGTTTTTATCATAACAACATCTCCTTTAAGATTGTGATTTGAGGTTCGTTTGACCTTGTATGCTTATTGTAGAGTAAACTTATGTCAAAATTATGACGATTTACAGACTTTTTTCTGACATTTTTATTTTAGCATGTTTGGCAGGAAGAAAGCAATTTAGCTCTTTTCAAGGAATGCTTAAAGATTTTTCCATGCATTTTTCCAGAAGCAGCTGCGCCTGGCAGCAGGCTTTACGGGTCAATGGAAAATATTTTTGAATTATGTAAATAAAGTAATTGATAATTAAAATCAATTTAGACTTGTTTTTATAAAGAGAGTAGTGTATAATCAAATCAAAGGTTAGCCAGAGCTAACTAAAACGAAAATAAACTGCGATGAGCCAAAGCTTTTGGCCAAAGGAGGATCTATATGTATAAACAATATCAGCTGCCTTATGCTTATGAGGCATTAGAACCGCATATCGACGCATTGACGATGGAAACACATTATTCCAAGCATCATGCGGCGTATACTAAAAACCTGAATGACGCAGCCGAAAAAGCCGGCGTGGCAGGACGGGACATCACCGAGCTGCTGGCAAACCTGGACAGTATCACTGACAGCGGTCTGCGTAAAGCTATCAGAAACAACGGCGGCGGTTATTATAACCACAACCTGTATTTTTCGACTATCAGTCCTGACGGCGGCGGTGAACCGGAAGGCGCGCTGGCGCAGGCACTGACCAGAGAATTCGGCGGCTTTGCCGCTTTTAAGGAACAGCTCAGCGCGCTGGCGTTAGGGCAGTTCGGTTCAGGCTGGGCCTGGCTGTCTGCGGCTGCCGGCGGCAAACTGCTGCTGTCTGCCAGCCCGAACCAGGACAACCCGATCATCGAAGGCAGCAGTTTCGTGCCGATCCTGGGCATCGATGTCTGGGAACACGCTTACTACCTGAAATATAAAAATCTGCGCGCCGATTATGTGCAGGCTTTCTACAATGTTATCGACTGGAAAGCGGTAGCGGCTAATTACGAGCAGGTCCAAAACGGCTGATTATCCGGCCGATACTGAAAATAACAGAATTTATAAATCTTGAGGAGGAATCTATCATGTCTAAAAAATTATATGAAAAAATGAATCTTTATCTTGCCAATCAGGAAGTCGCTTATATCAAGCTCCATAATCTACACTGGTATGTGAAGGGGCGCAGCTTCTTCACTCTGCATGCAAAGCTGGAGGAGCTGTATGACCAGACTGCCGAGATCATCGACGCGGTAGCTGAACGGCTGCTGGCAGTTGGTCAGGCGCCGGTCGCCAATATGAAAGAGGCTTTGGCGCTGGCGACGATCAAGGAACTGGCAGATAAGCCGATTTCTTCGGAAGAAACTGTGCAGGGGCTGATCGCCGATGTGGAATACTGGATCAGGGATACCAAAGAGATCGTGGAGCTGGCAGATGCTGCCGGCGACGGTGTGACTGCGGACCAGTTCAATGATTATTTAGGGGAATATCAAAAACTGCTGTGGATGCTCAAATCCTACATTGCCTGAAACTGAACGGATAAACTGCAACCCTCGCTGCCATAAGGCGGCGGGGGTTTTTCTATGTCCGCAGATAAATTTTGCGGATAAACATTTTTTTACATCTTTGTGTTATATTGATTGCAGACAAGTGCGGACCTTATAATATACTTACAGGGAGCTGAGCTGTGCGGAGAATAATTTATCCCCGTACGCCAAAATAAGTATATAATGGTAATAATACATTTACGAGGTGCAGCGATGAATAAAATTTTGATTGCTGACGATAATCAGCAGATAACTTCTATTTTAGCAAATTATGCCCGCAAAGAGGGTTTCGAGCCATTGGTAGCTCTGGATGGACAGCAGGCGCTGGAGCTGTTTGAGCAGCATGAAAAAAATATCGACGTGGTACTGCTGGACGTGATGATGCCGAAGCTGGACGGTTTCGAGGTCTGCCGTGAGCTGCGCCGCCGGTCGATGGTGCCGATCATTATGGTCACGGCCCGCGGTGAAGATTTTGAACGGATTATGGGGCTGGATATCGGCGCTGATGATTATATCCTGAAACCTTTTTCAGCAGGCGAGGTCATGGCGCGTGTCCGCGCTATCCTGCGCCGGGTCCAGCCGCGCGAAGCCGAGCAGCAGAATCTGTACAGCGTCGGCAATCTTGTGATCGATCTGGACAAATATCTGGTCACGATCGGCGGCGCGGACGTGACGCTGACGAAAAAGGAAGTAGAGCTGCTGTGGACTTTGGCTAAAAACAGCAGTAAGGTGTTTTCGCGTGAGAACCTGCTGGACAGTATCTGGGGTTACGATTATTTCGGCGACAGCCGGACTGTGGATTCACATATCAAGCGCCTGCGGGCCAAGGTGGATAAGTTTGAACACGAGGAGTGGGAGATCAAGACCATTTGGGGCGTAGGCTACCGTTTCGAGGAGAAAGAGCATGCGCAATAAAATCGCCTGGAAGCTGACGCTGTATTTTGCAGCGGTACTGCTGATTTTTGCTTTGGTCGTGGGCGGCACCTTTATGCATTTTTTCGGCAAGCATACGCTGGATCTGAAAAAGAAAGAGATGCAGGTGCGGGCAACGAAGATCGCCGAGGTACTGCAGGATAATATGTCGCGGCTGCAGAACCGTTACGGCGGTATCGGCAGCAGCCGTTTCATCCGTTATATCGACAATATCACGATGGAAAACGTGTGGGTGGTCGATGAGAATAAAAATGTCAAAATGCACCGTGAGGACGCCGGCGCGCTGCCCGAACAGCACGGTATGATGCACGGACATAAGCGGATGCTGATGCGTCAGCAGGAGGATATAGCCGAACCTGCCAGTGATTTTGACTATAACGCTCTGTCGCCGGAAATCAAAAGAGCGGTGGAACAGGGCTTTACCGGACAGAACTTTGTCATGGAGGAGATCAATCCCGTACTGGGCGAGCTGGTGGTCACGGTAGGCGTGCCTGTCAGCGATGCCGGCGGCAAAGTCAGAGCTGTGGTGCTGCTGCATTCGCCGGTGCAGGGCATGCGCGAAGCTGCCTGGGAGGGGATCAGGATCCTGATTTTATCGTGCGTCGTGGCGATGGTTCTGGTGTTTGTCCTGAGTATGCTTTTTTCGTGGAAGTTTACCAAACCGCTCAATAAGATGCGGCTGGTCGCTGAAAAGATGTCGGAGCATGATTATACGGAGCGCTGCAATATCGACCAGAAGGATGAGATCGGGCAGCTGGCCCAAACGCTGGACGGACTGGGCGAAAGACTGCTGGAAGCAGATCAGGCCAGTAAAAAGCTGGAGCAGCTGCGCCGTGATTTTATCGCGAATATTTCCCATGAGCTGCGGACGCCGGTGACGGTCATCCGCGGTTCTCTGGAAGCGCTGTGTGACAGGATAGTCACCGAGCCGCAGGAGGTCGAGGATTACCACCGGCAGATGCTGGCGGAAACTTTGTTCCTGCAGCGGCTGATCAACGATCTGCTGGATCTGTCACGGCTGCAGAATACGGATTTTCCGATCGAAAAGGAACCTGTGAATTTATGCGATGTGGTGCAGGACGTAGTGCGCAGCAGTCAGCGGTTGGGACAGCAGAAAAATATTACTATCCAACTGTCCTTGGACACGCCTGTATATATCATTGAAGGCGATTATGGACGGCTGCGGCAGATGCTGCTGATCTTTTTGGACAACAGCATCAAATTTTCACCGGAACAGAGTAAAATCGAAGTTACTCTGCTCGGCAGCAGGCTGACGGTAACTGACCACGGCTGCGGCGTGAAGCAGGAAGAGCTGCCCCATGTGTTCGACCGTTTTTATAAAACGCGGGGTGAAACGAATAAGAGCGGCAGCGGTCTGGGGCTGGCGATCTCGAAGCAGATCAGCGAACGTCACGGTATCGGACTGACAATGACAAGTATACCCGGCGAGGCGACCAGCGTAGTGCTGCAGCTGCCGCCGGCTCTGAAAGGAAGTACAGATTAATGAACTATGGTTGTGAAGGCAAGGTCGCCTTTATCAGCGGCGGTACGTCGGGCATCGGCAAGGCTGTGGCCGAGCTGCTGCTGAAAGACGGCGCCGAGGTGTGGCTGCTGGGGCGTGATGCCGAAAAGGGTACAGAAGCGGCGGTCACGCTGAGCGCTTATGGCAAAGTGCATTATGTGCAGGGCGACGTTAAAGATCTGGAAGCCTGCCGCAGTGCGGCGCAGAACGTGCGCGAGCAGCGTGAAAATATTGATCTGATCGTCAATGCGGCGGGGATCTATCAGGAACGCCGTTTGGAGAAGGTGACCGAATATGATTTTTTTTCGATCATGGACACTAATGTCAAAGGAACGATTTTTGACGCAGACCTTGCTGCCTCTGCTGGCAGCAGAGGGGGCGAGCATCGTGAACATTGCTTCCGACGCGGGGATCAATGGCAATTATGGCTGTCCGCTGTACTGCGCGTCCAAGGGCGCTGTCGTAGCGTTTACGAAAGCGCTGGCCTTGGATCTGGCGCCGCGGGTACGGGTCAACTGTATCTGCCCGGGCGATGTGGCGACGCCGATGCTGGGTAAACAGCTGCAGCAGGCGGACGGCAGTTATACGCTGGAGGATGTGGAGCAGGCCTATCCGCTGGAACGGGTCGGGGAGCCGCTGGAGATCGCGCATGTGATCTGCTCGGTGCTGTCGCCGTTCAACAGTTTTATGACGGGCAGTATCATTCCCGTGGACGGCGGCCTGACAGCGAAGTAATTAATTGCAAATGCAGATGAAAAACAGGGACAATAACCTTTTGGTTATTGTCCCTGTGCTATTTGCTGCAGAAATACTTCATAATTGCCGATCGCGGCAAAGAGCATAAAAAAGACGATGGCGAACAGTATGTAGCGCAGCCGTCCGACCGGTTCTGCTTCGATATGGGTGCCGCAGGCCTGATCCCAGATCGTCGAGCCGCTGTCACGCAGCACCTGCCGCGCAAACCAGGCGGGGACGAACATCATGATCGGGATGCCCAGCCACAGCCCTTTGACATAGGCCCAGAAGGTACGTTTCCAGGCTAAATTGAAATCCAGCGGCGCAGACGGTGAAACTACACGCAGTCCCAGAAAGCTTTTGCCGGCGGTAGTGCCTGTGCGGGCCAGCATAAAGGCTTCAGCGCTGATGACGACGATCAGCTGCAGCGCCGAGTAAAGAAAGATATTGTTGAGCGCGAAGATAGAATTACGGCTCAGAAGCAAAAATAAAAAGCCGATCAGGAAATAATCGAACATCCGCGCCCAAAAGCGGCGCCAGCTATGGTAATTGACAGGAGAGACGGTCAAATGCAGCACATCCTTTTCAGTGTGATTTGATTAGCTTGTTGCCCTCTTATTGTAACACAGAATTATTTGCAGATATAGTGTGCTATTTTATGAAAAAAAGCATATAATATAAATAAAGCTCAGTGAAATTTTATGCGTGGAAACAATGGGGTTGGAGGGATAATTATGCAGAAAAATGCACCTATCGGAGTTTTGGATTCAGGCGTCGGCGGTTTGTCGGTCTTAAAATGTCTGCAGGCGGCGCTGCCGCAGGAGGATTTTATTTATGTGGGCGATACGGCGCGTACGCCGTACGGACCCCGCAGTGAAGCTGAAGTACGCCGGTTTGTAGGTGAGATCATTGATTATCTTGACGGCCGCGGGGTAAAGCTGGTAGTTATTGCCTGCAACACGCTGACTGTTCTGGGTGTGGACACACTTAAAGGCAGCCATGCTTTTGAGATCGTGGGGATGTCGAAAGGTGCGCAGCTGGTGCTTGCCGCCAGCAGCAGGAAAAAGATCGGCGTGTTTGCCACTGAATTTACGATCAACAGCGGTGCGCATAAGGCCGCGATCCTGGCAGCTGATGACGGTGCGGATGTCTATCCTCAGGCCTGCCCGAAGTTTGTGCCGCTTATCGAAGGCGAGCAGTTTGACAGCGCTGAGGTCAGGGCTGCTGTTGCCGAATATGCGGCGCCGCTGAAGGCGGCCGGCATCGACACGCTGATTTTGTCCTGTACGCATTATCCTTTTATCCAAAAAAAAAAAAAAAAGAGATCGAAAGCGAGTTTGGCAGTGAGGTGACTGTGATCGACCCGGCGGACGCTACCGCGCAGGATACGAAGACGGTTCTGGCTGCAGAGGGGCTTCTGCGCTCTGAAGGAGCAGGTACTTTGGAGGTCTGCTTTACCGCCGATGTGGAACGCGGCGCGCGGATCGCCGGCAGAGTGCTGCCGCAGGGGAAATGCCTTTTTAAAGAAATAAAATTATAAGCGATTCGTCGCAATTAGAAAAAATTCCTGCTATTTGAGCAAATTTGCTGAAAAATAGCAGGAATTCTGCGATTTTTGTCTAATATAAAATAAAAATAAAAACATAGAATAAGGGCAAGATTTTGCTTTTGCCAGGGATGCTGTAAAACTAATTAGCAGACCAGTGTCTCAGGAGGTTCTGTTTCCGATGCTTTGCAACCTAATCAGCCGTACGAAGGGCTGAGGACGAAGCAAAAAACGACATCGGGATATTTCGACCCGTCTTGAAACTGTCGCTATCTATGCAGAATTGTATAGAGACTTTGCCTACCGGTTTCACAAAGACGTGGAAGCGGTATTTGTATTGCTTGAAATAAGTTTGCTGTGAAAAGAAGGGTGGTTGCTGTGGAGAAAGAGAGTGTTTTAAAAGATCGGACGATAGTGGGGTCTCCGCTGACGCATTTATTTTCCCTGGGGATACTGATGTTTGTTTTCTGGCTGGCGCTGTCAGGAGATTTTGCAGTTAAATTTGTCGTGTACGGACTTATCACCAGCGCGGTGGTTGCCTGGATCTGTTACCCGCTGCTGCTTTTGCCCAATGCCGACGGCACCAAAAAATATTTTGCACTTGGTGTTTCGCCGATTGCATTTTTATGCTACAGTATGTGGCTTTTGAAAGAGCTAGTGCTGGCGAATATCGATGTTGTCAAAGCGACGGTACGGCCGGAGCTCAGGATCGACCCGAAGGTGATCCGTTTCGTGTTCAGGTCGGATAACCCGATGGCGAAGGTGCTGCTGGCAAATTCCATTACGCTGACGCCGGGAACAGTAACGATGAATGTCACACCTGAGGGGATCTATGAAGTACATGCTTTGACGGAAGGCGCGGCGGAAGGACTGTTGGCCGGAGCTATGCCGCGGAAAGTAGCAGAGCTTTTCGGAGAAGAATTTGATTTTACGGTACTGAAGGGAGAGTAACGCATGCATATAATTATTGTTGCAATCATGGTTGCAGTCGTTTGTGTCATTGGTATGATGCTGCAGCGTATTTATCAGGGCCCGACAGTATATGACCGGATGAATGGCCTGGGCGTTACCGGTGCCGATACGATCCTGTTGATCATTCTGTTCGGTTATCTGGACGGACGTCCGGAAATGTATGTGGATATTGCAATGTCTTACGCACTGATCGGTTTTGTCGGTTCAGTGATCATAGCGAAATATCTGGGAGGTAAGGACGTATGATAGCGGATATCACTTTGCGTGAATTTATTGCCGGACTTTTTTTAGCCGGCGGAGCATTTTTTCTGCTGGCTTCTGCTATTGGTATGCTGCGCCTGCCCGATTTTTACTGCCGGCTGCATGCTTCCGGCAACAGCGAGACGCTGGGGGTCATGCTGTCGTTCATGGGTCTGGTCATTTATGAGGGGCTCACGCTCACTTCATTGAAAATGATCATGATTTTCCTGTTGATTTTTCTGGGCAATCCGATCGGTACCCACATCCTCAGTAAAGCAGCTTATAAATCGGGGCATCATGTCTGGACCCTGGAAGAGGATGCAAAGGAGGAGAAGAATCATGCAGATCTACCTCATTGAAGCGATATTATTGGTGTTTCTTATTGTAACGACGATCAGCGTCATTTTCTGTAAAGATATTTTGTGTGCGGCAGTTATTTACAGCGCTTTCAGTTTCTGTGCCGTACTGCTGTATCTGATGATGGGCGCGCCTGACGTAGCCTTTACAGAGGCCGTTATCGGCACGATCTCAACGATCTATTTCGTAGCCTCGCTGAAGAAAATAGACAGGTGGTGTAAATAATGCGCGGTTTAGTAACGGTTTTACTGGCAGTGATCACGGGGATGTTCTGTTCCTTTGTGACATATCTGCCGTTTATCGGTGATGTCAATTCGGCGCCGAACCAGCATGTTACGCCTGTTTACATCGAGCGCAGCGTGCAGGATACCGGGTCGCCCAATATCGTTACCGGGCTTCTGGCCGACTATAGAGGCTTTGATACGATGTGGGAAACTACGGTGATGTTTCTGGCCGGCCTGACAGTAGTAATGCTGCTGAGCAGCAGCACGATGGGCCGCAGACCGGAAAAGGAGGATGAAGACGCATGAAAAAACCTTTCGGCGGCATAGTCCTTGATACGGCGTTCCGGATTATCGTACCTTTTACTTTGATCTACGGCGTCTATGTTTTGATTTTCGGCGAGGCCGGACCCGGCGGCGGCTTCCAGGCGGGAGCATTGCTGTCGATCGGCGTGGTTTTATCCAGGCTGATCATGGGCGATCACGCTTCGTTCAATATCTCGGTAAAAAATTCGCTGGTCTTGGCCGGCGTCGGGACCTTCATCTATGCGGCTACCGGCTGGCTGGCAATGCTTAACGGCGGCAATTTCCTGGATTACAGTTATCTGCCGTTTAAAGCAGAACATACCAACGAATTACATGCTTTGGGGATTTTGTTTATTGAGATCGGGGTAACGATCTGCGTTATGATGACGATCATCAATATTCTGGATGCTGTTGTGGAAAGGGGGGACGAAAATGGGAGCGCTAAATGAGTTTTTGCAGACCAAGGGGATCTATACACTGGTCATGATTTTATTCTTTCTGGGTGTATATGGTATGGTTCTGAGTAAAAATTATATGAAAAAGCTGATGGCAATGAATGTCATGCAGGTTGCTGTAATTTTCTTTTATCTGTGCCTGGCACAGAAAGAAGGCGGTATGATTCCTATTTTTGACCCAAATGTACCGGATGCCGCTTCCTATATTAATCCGCTGCCCCACTGTCTGATGCTGACGGCGATCGTCGTCAGTCTGGGTACAACGGGTGTGGCCATTGCTTTGCTGATGCGGATCAAAGAAGTTTACGGCTCCGTTGAAGAAGTAGAGGTTATAAGGAGGGCCAGCAAATGATCCAGCATTGTCCTGTACTGATCGTGCTGCTGCCTCTGACGGCGGCTCTGCTCTGCCTCTTATTCAGCAAGTTCAATAAGAATCTCGGTTCCTGGCTGGTCATCGGCTCGATCGCCGGTTCGCTGGCCTGCTCGCTGCAGGTACTGCATCAAACTCTGACCAGCGGCGAAGCGATCCACTACTGGATGGGCAACTGGGAACCGCCTTTGGGCATTGAGTTTGTGATCGATCCGCTGAGCGCGGTGATGGCGGTTTTGATAACCTTCATTTCGCTGATGGTTGCTGTGTACAGCAAGCCCTTTATGCGCAAGGAAGACTGGCTGCATATCGGCGGTTATTATACTTTGTACGGACTTTTGACGGTGGGCCTGTGCGGTATGGTCATCACCGGTGATATGTTCAATCTGTACGTTTATTTAGAGGTCATGTCCCTGTCCGGTTACGGGCTCATCGCCATGGGCGGTAAAAAATCCATGCTGGCAGCTTTTCGTTATATGCTGATCGGTACGATCGGCGCTTCCCTGTATCTGATTTCTGTTGCTTATCTGTATGCGATGACCGGTACTTTGAATATGGCTGATCTGGGCGAAAGGATCATGCCTTATCTCAGTTCGCCGCCGTTCGCTTTAGCGGTTGCATGTCTGTTTATCGGTTTCGGTATCAAAATGGCACTGTTCCCGCTGCACGGCTGGCAGCCGGATGCTTACAACTTTGCCCATCCCGGTTCGGCGGCCTTTATTGCCGGCGTGATGAGCAAGGTTCCAGCCTACGCAATCATTCGTTTCTTCTTTTATATTTTCGGTGTCAATAATCCGATCATCAGCACTGCCTTAACAGTTTTAGGCATTCTTGGCATCGGCGGCGTGCTGATCGGTTCGATCATGGCGCTGGCCCAGTACGACTTCCGCCGGATGCTGGCTTATTCCAGTGTGGCGCAGATCGGTTACATTGCTATCGGTCTGGCGATCGGCAATATGTATGGTTTTATCGGCGCCGTACTGCATATCATCAACCACGCTTTTATGAAAAGCGCGCTGTTTCTTGTTATCGGCGGTATCCAGTACCGTTTCGGCGAAATCAATCTGTACCGTTTAGGCGGTCTGAATAAAAAAATGACTTTAAGTACGATCACCGTTATTCTGGCGGCTTTGTCGATGGTCGGTATCCCTCCAACGGCGGGCTTTTTCAGTAAATGGTATCTGATGCTGGGAGCTTATCAGGGCGGGCAGTATTTCTATATCGTTATTCTTGTTATCAGCAGCTTGCTGAACGCCGTTTATTTCTTCCGTATTCTTGAGCAGATGTTTGTTCAGCACGAGGCGTCGCTGACAGAAATCAACAGGCATGAAGGCAAGCTGGGCCTGCCGCCTGAGATGGCGATCCCGATTTTGTGTGCCGGTATCGGGATTTTAGTCCTGGGCTTCTACAGCGTGGATATTGTTGACGATATTCTCAAATCTGGACTGCCGGAGGTGTTTCTGAGATGACGATCATGGATTGCAGACCCTTCCTGGCAGTAGGCGTTTCCTTCCTCGCGGCGGTGCTGATCTCTTTCAGCCGCAGATATCCTAATGTCCGCGAAAGCTGGAGCGTTATTGCTTCATTTATTAAATTCGGTTTGATCATATCTATGGTACCGGGCGTTCTGGCGGGTGTGACCTATGAATGGACCCTGTTCCAGATCACTGATACGATCGGCTTTACCCTGCGTGCCGACAGCGCCGGTATTCTCTTTGCCTGTCTGGCTGCGCTTTTATGGATACCGATCAACTTCTATTCCATTGGTTATATGCGCTGTAACAATGAGCATGAGCAAACAGGGTATTTTGCCGCTTTTGCTATCTGTATGAGCTCGGTTATGGGCATTGCGATGGCTTCTAATCTGCTGACCTTCTTCTTCTTTTACGAGCTGCTGACGATCGCCAGTTATCCGCTGGTCTTGCATAAGCGCAACGAAGAAGCTCTGCTGGCCAGCCGTAAATATCTGATCTACACTTTGATTTCCGGGCAGCTGTTTTTGGCCGGACTGGTGGCAGTTTACTGCATTTCCGGTACGATGGATTTCAAGGCAGGCGGCTTTTTGACAACGGATATGGCGCCTACCTGGCAGCTGCAGCTCATCTTCCTGATCATGATCCTGGCCGGATCGGTAAAAGCAGCTGTCATGCCGCTGCATGGCTGGTTGCCGGCAGCGATGATCGCCCCGACGCCTGTCAGCGCTCTGCTGCATGCGGTGGCAGTTGTTAAGACCGGTGTTTTCGCTGTCCTGCGTATCATCGGCTTCGTTTTCGGTCCTAAGCTTTTGGCGGATATCGGGACTGCTGATATCCTGGCCTGGTTTGCGGCCGGCAGTATCATCATTTCCTCGCTGATCGCTATTCAGCAGGATAATCTGAAACGGCGGCTGGCCTTTTCGACGATCGGGCAGCTTTCTTATATCGTTTTAGGCGCGGCGCTGCTGTCGCCGCTCAGTATCAAAGGCGCGTATCTGCATCTGGTGGCCCATGCGGTCATGAAGATCACGCTCTTTATGTGTGCCGGTGTTATTATTGTCAGGACGCATCGCAGTAATATCAGTGAGATGTACGGTATCGGCAAAAAGATGCCGATCACGATGTGCTGCTTTACGATCGCCTCGCTGGGTATTGCCGGGATGCCGTTTCTGGTCGGCTTTATCAGTAAGTGGAACCTGGCGCTGGGCGCTTTGCAGTCCGGCAAGCCCTTATATGTTGCAGTACTGATCGCAAGCGCGATGCTGGCGCTTACTTATTTGATGCCGGTCTGTCAAATGGCGTATTTTAAAAGGGACCCACAGGAACAATTCCGTACTTATGGTGAGATCAGCTACAGAATGCTGCTGCCGATCTGTTTCACAACGATTCTGGCGCTTGTTTTAGGCGTGATGCCGGAAATATCCCCGAATTTCTACGCAATGGCTTCGCAGGCAGCAGATAGTATCTGCCAGGGCTGGACTGGAGGTGGCTGGTGATGAAGCTGACAAAAACTGCTTTGTATAAGCTTGTTCTTATAGTAGCGGTGCTTGCCGCTGTCCTGGAGTTTTTCTTCGCTCATCCTCATTATCACGAATGGTGGAACACTACCCCGGGTTTTAATCTGCTGTTTGGTTTTGCAGGCTGCTGGCTGTTGATTTTTGTAGCTAAAATAGTTATGACGCCGCTGCTGCAGCGTCCGGAAGATTATTATGATGACGGAGGTGACGATGACGATGAGTAATCTGCACCCCGGTTTTATCCTGATCGCTGTCGGATTGATAGCATTGTTTGTTCCTAAAAGTCTGCGCCGGCCGGTGCTTGCGGCAGGTCCGCTTTTGGGATTAGGCGCGGTGCTGACGCTGGCGCCGGGCACGAATGCGACGCTGCCCTTTATCAACGGGATCACGCTGCATTATCTCCATGTAGACGCGCTCAGCTGGATCTTCGCCCTGATTTTCTGTATGATGGCGGCTATCGGCGGTATCTATGCCTGCCATAACAGTAACAGGATGGAAGCCTTCTGTTCGATGACTTATGCCGGCAGCGCGCTGGGCGTAACTTTAGCCCAGGACTGGCTGACTCTGATCTTCTTTTCGGAGCTGATGGCGGCTACTTCGCTGTTTCTTATCTGGTGTAAAAAAACTCCTGCTTCGCGGCAGGCTGGTTATCGGTATTTATTAGTGCATATGTTCGGCGGCAATCTGCTGCTGGCCGGTATTTTCTTAAAGGTCAGCGCCGGAGATTATTTAGTTATGCCGCTGGCACAGGGACCATGGGATACTGCCTTCTGGCTGATCTGTCTCGGCATTTCCATCAATGCGGCCGTAGTGCCGCTGCACGCCTGGCTGGTTGACGCTTACCCCGAAGGTACGGTCACCGGCAGCGTTTTTCTGAGTTCGTTCACTACTAAAGTCGCTGTTTATTGTCTGATCCGCATTTTTGCAGGCACTGACTTCCTGATCTGGTTCGGTGTGCTGATGGCTTTATACGGAGCCTGCTATGCGATCATGGAAAATGATATGCGGCGTCTGCTTTCTTACCACATCGTCAGCCAGGTCGGCTTTATGGTCGCCGGCGTAGGATTGGGAACGGCTATGGCGCTGAACGGCGCAACAGCGCATGCTTTCAGCCATATCCTTTATAAATCACTGCTCTTTATGTGTGCCGGCGCGATCATTTATGCGACTGGTATCCGCAAAATCAACCAGCTGGGCGGTCTTGCTAAAAGATGCCGTTTACGTTCTGGTGCTTTGTGATCGCTGCCCTTTCGATTTCCGGTGTGCCGCTGTTCAACGGCTTCATCAGTAAATCCATCACGATCAGCGCCGCCGCTGCTGCCCATTACGGTTCTGTTGAGCTGCTGCTGCAGCTGGCTGGTGTCGGTACGTTTTTATCCATCGCCCTCAAGATGATCTACTTCATCTTCCTGGCGCCTGACAACGGCGTGGTCATCAAACGTGAAGTTCCGAAGAATATGTATGTAGCCATGGGTATCGGCGCGACTCTGTGCGTGTTATACGGCGTTTATCCCGAGCTTTTGTACAGGTATCTGCCCTTTACGATGGAACCATACCACCCCTTTACGGTCGACCATATTACTCAGTCTATAGAAATGCTGGGAATGGCGATGCTGCCGTTCATGATGTATCTGCCAAAAATGGCGCCGCATACAGCTTTATCACTGGATACAGACTGGTTTTACCGGAAGCCTTTTGCGGGCATCGTGACCGGGCTGTCTTATCTGTGCTGTGCAGTAAGTCGGGCGCTTGGCAATACCTGGGAGGTATTATATGAAAAATCCATGGAGCTGAGTCATAACCCAATGGAATTTTTGGATGCCAAGCCTTTGCGCAACAGTCCCAAATATAATCCGGAAAATTACCGCACTTCGATCGCCGATCCGATCATGATAACATTAACAATATTATTCTGTTCTCTGTGTTATTTTATGGCGATCATTTAATAAAAAATAACGAACCGTACCAGTATTTAAAGCCGGTACGGTTTTTTATTGACTAAATCCCGCCGCTGGCGTACAATGAAATCTATTGATATTTAAAGGAGTGCAGTTTATGCAGCTTTCATTTCGCCTGGGCGTGATATTCATTCTGCTGGCAGCAGCAGCCTGGGGACTGGGCGGCGTTGCCGGCCAGTTTTTATTTCAATTTTATGATGTAGGCGCTCCCTGGCTTATCGCGGTAAGACAGATCATTGCCGGCGTGGTCTTTTTAGGCTATCTGTTGTGTCGCGGCGAGAATATCTGGGCAGTGCTGCAGGATAAAGAAGATCGTAAAGATCTGCTGGCATTTTCTTTTCTGGGATTGTTAGGGGCACAGTTTGGTTTTTATTACACGATCTCACTGTGCAATGCGGCTACTGCTACAGTGCTGCAATATACGGCGCCGATCTTTGTCATGCTGTGGATGTCCTGGAAAAACCGCTGCCTGCCGGAAGGGCGTGAGTTCGTCGGTATTTTTTTTGCTCTGGCCGGAGTTTTTCTGATCGCTACTCACGGCAGCCTGGATTCGGTGGTATTGTCGCCGGCGGCGCTGACCATTGGGATAATTTCTGCTATTTCCCTGGCGTTTTATACAGTTATGCCGTTTCGGCTGCTGCAAAAATATTCGACGACTTTGATCATCGGCTGGGGACAATTTTTATCAGGCGGATTTCTCTGTATCTTCATCAATCCTTTTGAGCCCAGCGGCCATTGGGATGGTGCGGCAGTCGCTGCTATGGTCTATCTGATCCTGGGGGCTACGGTACTGAGCTACAGTGTTTTTTTAGTAGGCTTAAAAGTAGTAGGCGCTACTAAAGCCAGTCTTATTTCCTGTGCCGAACCTTTAGCTTCGATCATTGCCGTAGTGCTGTGGCTGAAAACGCCTCTGACGCTGGAGGATCTGGTCGGGATGACCTGTATTATTTTAACTGTGGTTTTATTGTCACTGCCTAAAAAATAAATTAAAAAAATACATGGACGGAGCTTTCCGTCCTTTTTTATTTGTCATAGTCTATGGTACAATAGAGTTAACAAAAATAAAGGAGTTGATTGTATGAGCATAAGTCATTATTCCTATAAATATGGTCATGGCAGTAAAGAGTTTTCTCTGGAGTCCGACCGTGTTATCAAAGAGGTCACAGTGGCCAAAATGCCATTGCTGGAGGATGTCAAAGCGGCGATTTTAGATGCCGTCTATCATCCTATCGGCAGTGCGCCAATCAACGAACTGGTCAAACCGGGACAGAAGATTGCCTTTATCTGCAATGATCCGACACGTGTGGCCAACAGTTTTGTCTTTATGCCCATCCTGGTCAACGAAATGAATAAGCTGGGTATCAAGGACGAGGATATGCATATCGTTTTTGCCTTAGGCACGCATCGTAATATGACTCATGAAGAAATGGTCGAAGCCGTCGGTGCAGAGGTGGCAGGGCGTTTGAAAATGTATAACAGTGATGCCAAGGTCAGTGAGGATTTTGAGTATTTCGGTGATACCTCCCGCGGTACGCCGGTCTGGCTCAATAAGCATATCTGTCATGTCGATCACGTTATTATGACTGGAACGATCGTACATCATTATTTCAGTGGTTACGGCGGCGGACGGAAAGCCATTCTGCCGGGTGTTGCAGCTATGGAAACCGTACGTGTCAACCACAGCTTTATGCTGGATCCTAATGCAGGTCTGGGTAAAACTGTCGGCAATCCTGTTTATGAAGACCAAATGGAAGGTGTGGCCATGTTTGCCAAAAACCATTCCGTATTTCTTTTTAATGCGATCCTGAATGCTCAGCATGAATTTTTAAAGATTTTTGCCGGTGATTATGTAAAAGCACATCAGGAAGCCTGCAAATTCGTCGATCAGGTCTACGGTGTCGAGATCCCGCAGGCGGCAGATCTGGTTATCGCCAGCTGCGGCGGTTATCCCAAGGATATCAATGTATATCAGCTGCAGAAAACAATGGATAATGCCTGGTGTGCTGTGCGTGAAGGTGGGGTAGTGATCATTATCGGCGAATGTGAAGAAGGCAGCGGTTCGAAGGTGCTGGAAGAAACCTGCAAACGTTTGGGAACGGCAGACGCTATCAAAGCCGACTTGGAAAAACATTTTGAGATCGGTGCCAATAAAGCTTTCGCGGTAACACGTCTTACCAAAAAAGCAAAGTTTATTTTAGTTTCGTCACTGGACAAAGAGCTGGCGCATGATATGCTGTTCGAAGCAGTGCCTACCGTGGAAGAAGCTCTGGCTGAAGCCGAAAAAGTAATTGGCAATGACTATAATATTATTCTGATGCCTGAAGGCAGCTTAACGGTACCACTTCTTCCAGCTTAAAGACAATAGTTTAAATATCAATTTAATTTGTATTTTTATAACTTATGCCTATATTTAAAAACGATTACAAATATTTTTATGCAAGAAAGTATTGCTTTAGCCTGAGGTTTAAGTTATAATAAATTCTGCGAATGTATTCTTAGATATTAAAAAAACTATTGCCTGCTGTATCTGCAATTTCGTAAATGCAGATTAAATTAAAAGGAGTTGTGAAGAAATGAACATTGATTACAAAGCTATTGGGGTCAGAATCAAAGCTGCCCGTGCGCGTAAAGGCGTTACCCAAGGCTATATCGCAGAAGTGACCGGTCTGTCTACACCGCATATCAGTAATATTGAAACAGGAAATACTAAATTAGGCCTGCCTACGATTATTCATCTGGCTAATGTTCTGGATGTTTCCGTAGACGAGCTCCTCTGTGATAATATTCACCGCAGCGAGAAGATTTTCCAAAATGAGCTGGCAGAATTATTGCAGGGCTGCGACGCCCATGAGCTGCATCTGATTACTGAACTGGCCAAGGTTGTTAAGAAAAACAGTTTGGACGGAGTGAAAAAAACCAGAGGCCGCAAACCGAAAAATAAAATCTGAGCAAAGCTTTTTAAACCTGCATTTCCAAAACCTTTATGTTATAATATAAATATCAGTAAAAGCTGTAGTGAAAAGGTGGACGGAAGTTATGGATAAATTTGTTCAAACAGAATTAGAAGGTGCCGGCGTTAATGTCGAAGAAACTTTAAGACGTTTTATGAATAATGAAATGCTGATGATAAAGTTTCTGAGAAAATTTGTTGACGACGAAAATATGAATAAACTGCGTACACTCATCGCTGATAAACATTATAATGAGGTACTGCCTGTAGCGCATACGCTGAAAGGCGTCAGTGGAAATCTTGGTCTTATTAAACTATATGAGATTTTTTCCAGAATGTGTCAGGACTGCCGTAATGATCAGTATGAAGATTTGGACGGGCTGTTCGCTCAGGCTGAAGCAAATTATTCTAAAGTCGTAGAGGCGATTAAAAAAATTTAAATGCCAGACCCGGAATTTATTCCGGGTCTTTTTTTATGTTTTAAGGATTTTTAATTAAAGCTATTGCCAAGTAACATTTGATAAAGTATAATAAAGCAACAAGAGTATTGAAAAATAGGAAACCGCTAAAAATAATTGTTATTGATAATTTAAAGGGTCATTTGCGGAGGGAAAGTATGCAGCTGAACGTTACTACTGACTATGCCATAAGAATAGTTTTGTATTTGGCAATAAAAAAAGAGATCACTACATCAAAAGAAATCGGAGCCGCGATGGGGATTCCGAAAAATTATGTACTGAAAATAACTCATAAGCTGGTAGAGGCTGGAATCATTGAAAGACTGGTAGGAGCGCAGGGCGGCTTTTCGCTGGCACAGAAAATAGATGATATCACTTTATTGGATATCCTCAATATCATGGAACCGACAATGAGGGTTAACCGTTGTCTGGAAGAGGATAAATTCTGCAGCCGTTATGCTACTGAAAATTGTCCGGTCCGCGGGTTTTACTGCAAGCTGCAGGAAGAACTGGAAAAAAGTTTAAAGAAAATGACGATTAAAAGGTTGCTGGCAGACGCAAATTAAAATTTGTTGTTAAAGAAACTTATAACTGAATATGGATATTTAGGCGGAGTATAAAATATTCCGTTTGAATAACTCCCGGTTACCCGTTTTGTTTTTAAGCAAAACGGGTAACTTTTTTTATGCGCCGTTGAAAAACGGCGCTTTATTTTTGAGCTTGGTTAAAGTCAGATTGGTACCAGTTGCAAGACTTTCAGACAAGCGTATGCAATTACAACAGAAATGTCTTGCGGGGGGGGACAAATATGATAGTATAATGTAAATTAAAGAATAAGAATAAAAATAGCAATACGATATATTAATAAAATATTAAGGAAAAATATTAACAAACAGATAAATAATATAGCGGATAAGTGAAAGGAAGCGATAAACTGGCCAAAACATAAACTTATCACTATAAGTTTATATAAAAAATCAAAGGGGAGATGAAAATGGATAACAAGAAAGCTTTAAGAATGGCGGTCACACTGGCGATAATAAATATGCCGCTTTTAGCGCAGGCCGCAGATGTAAGTCCCGTAAGGATTACAGACGGCAGTACCTACACGATGACAGCTGATTCTGTAATAAATACCGGTTCTAATACAACAGGTATTTTTGTCGGGTATAAAGATGGCGGTACGATTGTTGGCGATAATGTCACCGTTACCAGCGATGGCTATGGTATCCAAATCCAGACTTATGCTACAGGGGGCGTTGCAGGCAGCGGCGATTGCAGTATTGAGCTTGGTAAAACGATCGTTGAGGCTAAATCTTCTGCGGTACGTGTAGACTCAAGCAGCTATGGTCAAAAGGCGACAGTTATTTTAGGTGCCGGCAGTATTTTAAATTCATCAGCTAATTCTGCTGTGTACGTTACGGGTAAAGATTCTCTGCTCCAAATAGGCGATGGCAGTACAGTTACCGGCAACAGTTATGGTGCTACAGGGGCAGCGCTTGCTTCCTCCAGCGGCGGTAAGATTGAAATCGGCAACGGTGTTACGATAGGGCACGATAATATCAGAGGCTATGATGTCAACAGCATTGCGGTATTATCGATGGATGGCAATGCGAGCCAAGGCCAAAGTAATATTACAATAGGCGACGACAGTACGATTTATGCCAAAGGGAAAGGTTATGGCGCAAATGCCGTTCAGGCGGGCTATTTATCATATACTGGTTTTAACGGTGTTGGTACTAAACAGGGGAGCTCCGGACAGATAAGTGTAGGCGATAAGGCAACTATCTGGACGGAAGGGGACGAGTCCTTTGCTGTCTATGGTATCCATGCCGATTCCACGCTTTATGTTGGCAAAGATGCCGAGATCAGTACTCAGGGCGATAAGGCTTCGGCTGTCCGCGGCGGCAATATTACTAAAGTATATGATTTTACTGCTGCCGGCGGTAAAATCACTATTGATGAAGGGGCTGAAATCAAAACTCTGGGGGATCAGTCACATGGTGTAGACGCCCGTTATGACGGCACTCTGATCGAATTAAAAAAAGACGCGGTCATAACGACAGTTGGCAGTGAGTCTCATGGCGTAACGGCGCTTGCCGGCGGCACGGTAATTTTACAGGACGCTGCTGTTACTGTGGATTCAACAAAAGATGCTTATGCTTTCAGTGCGGAAGGTAAAGATAGTGATACAGCTGCCGTCAGTACTATTACCGGCAGTGGTGTTTATAATATTGTCGGCGATATCAGGGCTGCGGACGGCGGCATTCTTACATTAGATCTGGCAGAAGGTTCGCGATTTGAGGGAAAGGCTGTGCTCGACAGCGGCAATGATTCACAGAGCACCTTAACTATGGCTAAAAATTCGCTGTGGACTTTGACTGGCAATTCACAGCTCAACAGTTTGCAGAATGAACAGTCTGTGATCGATATGACCGGCGATAATAAGGCTTTCAGTACGCTGTCTGTGGAAACGCTGACAGGTAACGGTGGGACGATCATTATGGATATTGATGGTTCCCAGGTTGATGCCAGTGATAAAATTTATGTCACAGGTGATTTCAGCGGAAGCCAGACACTGTCACTGAAGGAGATAAATGGACTCGACAGTGATCCGGGAATAGGCCAGGCGGCAGAAAATACTGTTTTAGCCAGTGTCAACGGCAGCGGTACTTTTACGGCTGATGATCAGGAAGGCACTTTGTACTGGCAGCGTTATAAGCTGGGACAAAAAGACAGTGCTGCTTCCGGTTATACGACGGACTGGTATTTGAAAGGCATTACAAATCTTAACCTGCCGACAACCAGTGTAGAGGCTATCGCTGCTTCGGGAGCACTGGCTTATCATACCTGGCGCGACCATGATCAGCTGCTGCAGCGGCTGGGAGATCTGCGCCAGCATGGTAGAGAGGAAGAGGGCGTCTGGGTAAGGGTCAAAGGCGGTAAGCTGAGCCGCAGTGACCAGTTTGAATTTGAGAATAAATACACACAGTATGAGCTTGGCTATGACCAAAAATTGAAGTCAACGCCGGCGTATACGCGTTATGCTGGTATTTCCTTCAGCTATTTGGATGGCGACAGCAGTTACAGCAGCGGCAGCGGCGAGAATAAAGTTAAAGCTTTAAATATTTACGGTACGCAGATCGGTGCTAAGGGCCATTACCTTGATTTAGTGTTGAAATACAGTCAGCTTGATAATGATTTTAAGGTTTTTGATACCTCCGGTAATAAGATCACCGGTGACTATGACCAAAATGGATTATCGATAAGCGCGGAATATGGGCGCAAAAACAATCTGAAAAATAATTGGTATATCGAACCGCAGGCCCAGCTCACTTTTGGCAGGCTGCGCGGAACTGACTACACCACAAGCAATGGCATCAGGGTAGATCAGGATGGAATCGACAGTTTTGTGGGACGTATTGGTTTCAATATTGGTAAAGATATCAATGAAAAAACTAATATATACTTGAAAGCTAATCTGATGCATGAATTTGGCGGCGGCTATAATGCCTCAATGGTGGATGCCGGCGGTACAAAAGCAAGACTGGATCGTGATTTTGATGATACCTGGTTTGAATATGGCTTAGGCGCAGCAGTGCAGACTGGTAAAAACAATTACTTCTATGTTGATGTCGAGCGCAGTGCCGGCAGTGATTATAAAAAAGACTGGCAGTGGAATGTCGGCGCCAGATGGAGTTTCTAAATAATTTCTTTGATTTTCGGCAAGGTGTTGCAACCCTCCAGCTTGCTTGAGAATATCCCCAGCCTCCGTTCCATTTTTATGGAACGGAGGTTTGTTTATCGACGGGCAGTAATTAAAATCCTGCTGAGAAAATGAGCTGTTGCAAACAGGGTATATTGACAGCACTTGCCGGGTTGCGTTATACTATATGGCAGAGCTTATTATGCTCTGAACCGCTACTGTAGCTCAGCTGGTAGAGCATCTCATTCGTAATGAGAGGGTCGCAGGTTCAAATCCTGTCAGTAGCTCCAAAAAAAGATAGCTCAAGATTTTTCAAAACTATGAAAAATCTTGAGCTTATTTATAATATATTTTCTGGTGCAATCATAGAGGCTGCAGCGATTTGATTATTGTTGTGAGTTGCTGCAGATGTGTTTCTTCCGTATCCCAGGAATCCATCATAAATAAATATATTTTTTTCTTAAAAACAATGAAGGCATTTGATTTTACAAAAGGAAGCTGCTTATCTTTTTTGTATATTTCCATAGGCAAAGAGGCGTTCACAAGAAGTACATAATGAGGGCCTATATTTTTACAGTCGGCGAAAGTGATATTATATTTACTTGATGCCTGTTTGGTCATCCCGATAAATGCGTCAAAATATTCATTTAATAATTCTTTAGGCATATTTCTCAAAGTTGCGTTTTCCTTTTCATCTATAACCGGAGAAACGCCTACCCTTACAGTGCTTTTTTTATCGTCTGAAGCCGTAAATATCAGCACCATACCGCCTTCCTGGGTGCTCTTGTCTGAAAGGTTCCAGTTATCGCCGATATCGATCAGAAAATCATTTTCGATATTTTTATAGATCGCGGCATTACAAATATTGTTCGTCAGTAAAAGTATCATAAGAACAAGGAACATTTTTGGCATAAATTACCTCCCTTTTGTAGTAATGTTTTAGGTTCTTTCAAGTGAATGGAGTACGTTCAGTAATCTGTTCAAAAATCAATACCGCTATTATTATATACTTACGCAATGAAATAAACAATATAAAAGAAAATGCTTGACAGGAATATTTGCTCGTGCGTGTTGCGATCGAGGTGGTTCTGATAATTATTTTAATAAAAGCATGTCCGAAAATGGCGGGAATTATAGAAATGTTATGATATAATTAAAGCGATTTCAAGTAAGGAGGCAAACGGTGATGCAGGAAAATATCAAGGGATTGTACGCGGCTTTTAAAGCCAAAGATGCCCGTTTTGACGGACGTTTTTTCGTTGGCATATCGTCTACGGGAATCTATTGCCGTCCGGTTTGCAAAGCCAGACAGCCCAAAGCGGAAAACTGCACTTTTTTCAGGACGGCCGCCGCTGCGGAACAGGCCGGTTACAGGCCCTGCCTTTTGTGCAGGCCGGAACTTGCTCCCGGGACCTCTGTTACTGATGCTACGGCTGATTTAGTTTACCGGGCTGCGCGAATGTTGGAAAGGAATTGCGGCAGCGGCCAGAGCCTGCGGGAAATAGCAGAACGGCTTGGTTGTACGGACAGACATTTGCGGCGCGTATTTACTGCGGAATACCACGTTTCCCCTGTCCAATATTTACAGACCTGCCGCTTGCTGCTTGCCAAAAATCTGCTTACCGACACCGATCTTTCAGTGCTGGAAGTTGCAATGACGGCAGGATTTGGCAGTCTGCGCCGTTTTAACGATTTATTTAAAAAACATTATCAGCTTGTGCCCACAGCTTTGCGGAAAAGACAGGCAGAAGCAAAAAGCCATAACGGTGAGATCACCTTGGCTCTTGGTTACCGCCCTCCTTATGCCTGGGATAAAATATTAAAGTTTTTGGCAGGACGGGCAATAACAGGAATAGAAGTTGTAAATAATGATGAATATCTGCGTACGGTAAAGCTGCAAAATGCGGAAGGCCAGCAGTTCTGCGGCTGGGTGCGGGTCGGGCACAGACCGGCTGAAAATACTTTGAGCGTTACGGTCAGCGAAAGTCTTCTGCCGGTGCTTCCTGAGGTATTGGCCCGCATCAAGAATTTATTTGATTTATATTGTGAGCCTAAGGCAGTATATGAAACGCTGCAGGTGATGAATACTCTGCAGCCCGGTTTGTGTGTTTTAGGAACCAGACTGCCCGGCTGCTTCAATGTTTTTGAAATGTCGGTGCGGGCTGTACTGGGTCAGCAGATCACTGTAAAAGCTGCAAGTACTTTAGCGGCAAGGCTCGTCGCTGTGTATGGAACTCAGGTCCAGACAGGTATTGAAGGTCTTACGCACAGCTTTCCTGCGCCTGCGGCGATACTTGCACTGGGAGAAAATATTAGTGAGCATTTGGGAAAATTAGGTATTATCTCTGCGCGTGCGAATACGATTTATCAACTGGCACGGGTATTGGCAGACGAAAAAAATGATTTTGGATTTTGCGGCAATCCGGAGGAAGAAATGCAAAAGCTGCAGGCTATTCGCGGTATCGGCAGTTGGACGGCGCAGTATATAGCCATGCGGGCAATGGGCTGGCCCGATGCTTTTCTGCCAACGGATGCAGGAATAAAAAAGGCGCTGCCGGATCATACGCCTAAAGAACTGCAGGTACTGTCGGAAGCCTGGCGTCCCTGGCGCAGTTATGCTACGGTTAATTTATGGAATACATTATAGAGGAGGCCCTATATGTACTACTCTACGACTTATTTATCGCCGCTGGGCAAGATCACGCTTGCGTGTGACGCTTGCGGTAAAAATCTGGTCGGCTTATGGCTGGAAGGGCAAAAGTATTATCAGGGGACGCTGAAAGAAGCTTTGATTGAAAAGGACTCTGTACCGCTTTTCGATATTGTAAAAAAGTGGCTGGACAGATATTTCTCCGGGCAGAAGCCTGATGCGGCAGAGCTGCCGCTGGCACCACAAGGTAATGCGTTTCGCCAGGGCGTTTGGGAAATTTTATGTACGATCCCCTATGGAGAGGTAACAACTTACGGTAGTATTGCTAAAAAAATGGCAGTGAAGCTGCAGAAGGAACGGATGTCAAGCCAGGCTGTCGGCGGTGCTGTTGGACATAATCCCATTTCTATTATTATTCCCTGCCACCGGGTCATTGGTGTAAACGGCAGTCTTACTGGGTATGCCGGCGGTATTGAAACAAAAATAAAACTGCTGGAGCTGGAAGGCGTAGATATGTCTGGATTTTTTATCCCCCAAAAAGGTACGGCATTGTAATATACTAATAAAATCGGAGGAAAATTATGGTTACGTATAACGGCGAAAGGATATTAGATGCGGCATTTGCTGAGCAGGTGTATGAGGCAGTCGCCCGGATACCTTGCGGTAAAGTGGCTACCTATGGACAGATAGCAGCGCTGGTCGGTGATCCGCTGGCTGGGCGTGAGGTAGGGCATATCATGAGCTGTGCTCCTTCTGGACGTAATTTGCCCTGTCACAGGGTCGTGAACCGTACCGGGGTACTGGCACCTGATTATGCTTTCGGCGGGCAGGAAAAACAACGTGCTTTGCTGGAAGCGGAGGGCGTAACCTTCCTTGCAGACGGGCGAATAGATATGGCGCTGCATTTATGGGGTAAATATGAACAATTTAATATTTTTGATATGAGCTGACAGGCCGGTCGATATTTTAAAATGCTCTGCAGTGAAAATGTTGACAAATATTTAAACAGATGCTAAAATAACCTTGTTTTTATGGAAACACCTCGGAGGGCACTACTGCCGGATAAGAGATATTCTCTTATCCGGTTTTTTTATTAGATTAAAGGAGGAAAAATAATGCTTACGGAAAACGCTTCAAAAATCCAGCAGAAATATTTAGGCGCAAAGGGTTTGATCGTACTGATCGCTGTGATGAATATGTTTGTACCGTTGTCGATAGATTTATATCTGCCGGCACTGCCGACGATAGGTACAGAATTTGCTGCGACACCTTTGATGGTCAATTTGACGCTGGTCAGTTTTTTCTTCTTTTTCGCAGTGGGGATTCTGCTGTTTGGGCCGGTAAGTGATAAATACGGACGCCGGAAGATTTTACTGCTGGGAATAGTTCTGTATACGCTGGCAAGTGGTCTGTGCGCCTTTGCCGGCAGTATTTACAGTCTGATAGCGTACAGAATCGTGCAGGCTTTGGGTGCAGGCGGCATGGTTGCTGTGTCGATGGCGGTTGTCAAAGATGCTTTTTATGGCACCACTAAAAATCGTGTTTTGGCGCTGGTGCAGGCTATGGCCGTTATTGCGCCGATGGTCGCTCCTGTTATCGGCGCATTTCTGCTGCAGTTTGTCAGCTGGCGCGGTACCTTCGGGGTCCTGATCGCCGCCGGTGCTGTTAATCTGGCAGCCAGCTTCTTTTTTGAAGAAACGCTGTCGGAAAGCGACCGTTATAAGGGCAGCTTTTGGAGTACCTTCGGCAGATTGGCAGTTGTCGGTAAAAATGTTGGTTTTACTGGTGTACTGACTGTATTTTCACTGCTGGCAGCACCTTATATGGCTTACGTGGCAGTATCTTCCTATGTTTATGTACAGTATTTTGGGCTTAGTGAGCAGGTCTACAGTTATTTTTTTGCTGCTAATTCATTTTTTGCCGTTGTCGGTCCGTTTTTATATATGAAGTTGATCGGGATCGTATCGCCGCGTCAATTTACCTATGGCTGTTTTATTTTTACTGTAGTAGCAGCGGCAGCGCTGCTGACAGTAGGGAGTATTTCACCGTGGTGGTTTTTAATAGCCTTTTACCGGTCACGATCATGGAAAGCGCTGCCAGGCCTTTCAGTACGGCCATATTATTGGATCAGCAGAAAACGGATATCGGCTCAGCCTCGTCGCTGATCAATGCGGTGAATACTGTTTTTGGCAGCTTGGGTATGATGCTGGGTGCATTGAACTGGAGCAATTTTATTGAAGGGCTGGGGATCATTACCGCTGTTTGCGTCACATTGGCAATTGCGGGCTGGCTGGCCCTGCTGCATTTTAAAATCAGGGTAGAAGGTTTATAAAAATCAGTCAAAATAAAAAATACCTGCCGTTGGTCAACGGCAGGTATTTTGCTTTGCAGCGAAAATTTCAGTCGCTGCCTATAGGGGAAAGGTGCCCAAGCAATCCATTATTTAACGATCAAGACCGGTATTTCCGCATACATGGCAACTTTGGAGCTGACGCTGCCGAGGATAAATTCTGCAACAGCGTTCATGCCGCGGCTGCCGATGAGGATCATGCTAGCTTCGGATTTTTTGGCGGCGGTCAGGATTTGCTGCGCGGCGTTGCCAACTAAAGTTTCATAATGAACGGGAACTTTGGCGGCAGCTGTCTGTTTTTTTGCTGCTTCCATTAATTCCTGACCGGCTAGTTCATATAATTCATTGGTTTGTTTGACCATAGCGGGGTTTAACTGGTTCAAAATGGTCGATCGTTTGCTGTAAGGTTCGATTACATGGACTACTTTTACTTCTGCGTCAAGCTTACCGGCTAGATCGATACCATAAGCAAGCACTTTACTGGACGAATCAGAACTGTCGATAGCGATTAAAATTTTCTCTTTCATATAAATCCCTCCCTGAATTTTGCATCCTGCTCTTTACTTGACTGTTCTTCTTTTCTTTAATATTATTATAACAACAATAAAATCATACTTAAAATACTTATTTTTGAAATTATAATACCTAAAAAGTATGAATGGAGGAATACTTATGAATTTGCAGCAAATGCGGTATTTCGTAATGGTAGCTCGGCTGGGCAATGTTACAGAGGCTGCCAAAGCGCTGCATATCGCGCAGCCGCCTTTAAGCAGACAAATCAAACAGCTTGAGCAAGAACTAGGCGTGGTGCTGTTCGACAGATCAGGCCGACGTCTGCATCTGACAGAAACCGGTCATATGCTGCTGCATCGGGCAGAAGAAATCTTAAATTTAACGGATAGGACTGTATGTGAATTATCCAGCAGTGAGCTGGGACAGGAGGGTATTTTATCACTGGGAGTTGTCCCTTCGATGAGCCTGATGGTATTACCGCAGATGATTGCCGCTTTTAAAGAGTTGTATCCCAAAATAACCTATCGGTTGTTGATCGGCGAAAGTTTACGGGTGATCGAATTGCTGGAAAAGGGGGTCATTGAAACTGCTATCGTTCATTTGCCTGTGGACGAGGATTATTTTGCAAGCTATAAGCTGCCAACTGAACGCTTGGCATTAGTCTATGATGCGGCGTTTTTTCCGCAGCTGGAGGGGACTTTTGAACTGCCTGTAAGCAGGCTGCAGGGGCTGCCGCTTTTATGCCACCGCCGTTATAAGGAACTGTTGGAACAGTCTGCTGCTAAAAATGGCATCCAGGCATATTTTTTCTGTCTCAGCGATGACAGTAATTATCTGATTGCCTGGGCGAAAGCCGGTTTGGGACTGGCTGTTATCCCCGAATCAGCAGAAGCGATCGCCAGGCATGAAGGGCTGGCCTGTGTCCGTATGGACGACCCGGAGCTGACGACTACGGCGGCAGTGGTATGGGGGCGCAAGCATTATCACTCGCCGACAACACGTAATTTTATCAGCTTTATACCGCAGTATTTTGAACAGCATAATGAACTTCCCTGAATGCTGTTAGTATTTTTAGGATTGGGTTCTTTCATACAAAGTTTAGTGTATAATATTAGTATATAAATTTATTTGAGGTGCTTGTTATGAACGATGTAGAGCAAAGAAAAGCTGCCAAAGAATTCTCTGAATTCTGGCAGGGAAAAGGTTATGAAAAAGGTCAAAGCCAGCAATTCTGGATGAGCCTTTTAAGTAATGTTTTTGGAATTGAAAAACCGGAAGAACTTATTTCTTTTGAGGATCAGGTCAAACTTGATCATACCAGCTTTATCGATGCCAGCATACCTGCGACCCATGTTTTAATAGAACAAAAAAGCATTGATAAAGACCTTAATGCAGCTGTCAAACAATCGGACGGTTCTTTGCTGACTCCCTTTCAGCAGGCGAAACGCTATGCTGCTGAGTTGCCTTACTCTATTCGACCACGCTGGATAGTAACCTGCAATTTTAAAGAATTTTATGTTTATGATATGGAGCAGCCGAACGGTGAACCGGAAATCATTTTACTTAAAGATTTACCTAAAGAATATTATCGGTTGCAGTTTCTGGTAGATACTGGTAATAAGCATATAGAAAAAGAGATGGAGCTTTCCATTGCTGCTGGTAAACTGGTAGGTGAACTATACGAAGAAATCCATAAACTTTATTTGAATCCAGATAGCTTAGAAAGCCAGCAATCTTTAAATGTTCTGTGCGTACGATTGGTATTTTGTTTATATGCAGAGGATGCTGGGTTACTTGGCAGTCATAATATGTTTGGCGATTATCTCAAACGTTTTGAAGCCAGAGATCTGCGCCGGGCCCTGATTGATTTATTTAAAGTATTAGATACACCAGAAGATTTGCGGGATCCATATTTAGATGCTGAACTGGCCGCCTTTCCCTATGTCAATGGCGGACTTTTTGCTGATGAAAATATTGAAATTCCGCAGCTTACAGAGGCTGTGAAAACCAAACTTTTAGAAAATGCCAGTGAGGGTTTTGACTGGTCTGGTATCAGCCCAACTATTTTCGGAGCTGTGTTTGAAAGTACGTTGAATCCGGAAACACGTCGCAAAGGCGGTATGCACTATACTTCTATTGAGAACATTCACAAAGTAATTGATCCGCTTTTCCTTGATGATTTAAAAGCAGAACTGGCCAATATCAAAGCGATAGGTGCTAAGAAAACCAGAGAGAATAAATTAAAGGAATTTCAAGATAAATTAGCAAGCTTAACTTTTTTTGATCCGGCCTGCGGCAGTGGTAACTTTTTAACAGAAACTTTTTTAAGTTTGCGCCATTTAGAAAATGATGCTCTAAAACAATTACAAGGAAACGCGATCGTGATGGGTGACCTTTATAATCCAATCAAGGTTTCTATCGGCCAATTTTACGGTATCGAGATCAACGATTTTGCGGTTACAGTTGCCAAAACTGCATTATGGATCGCCGAAGCGCAGATGATGAAGGAAACAGAAGACATTATCCATATGCGCCTTGATTTCCTGCCGTTGAAATCATACACCAATATCCATGAGGGTAATGCTTTGCGCATGGATTGGGAAACTGTTGTTGCTAAAAATAAACTAAACTATATTATGGGTAATCCGCCGTTTGTAGGGGCAGCTATTCAAAGTAAGGAACAAAAGGCTGATATATTTCAAATATATGTAGACGAAAAAGGAAAAACTTATAAAACTGCGGGTACAATTGATTATGTGGCTGGATGGTATTTTAAAGCCTCAAAATTAATGAGCAAGACGCCAATAAAATCAGCATTCGTTTCTACAAATTCTGTGTCTCAAGGAGAACAGGTAGCAGCAATATGGAAGCCATTAGTTGAACGGTTTAATATACATATAGATTTTGCTTGGCATACTTTTAGATGGAACAGCGAATCTTTGGATCAAGCTGCAGTACATTGCGTTATTATTGGCTTTAGTTGCGTTAATGATATACATAAAAAAAGTATATATGTCAATAATAATGTTGTACGAGATGTAATAAGCATAAATCCATATTTATTACAAGGAGATACACTTTTTGTAGAAAGAAGAACCACCCCTTTATGTAACGTTCCGAAGTGTACAAGAGGAAATCAACCTACTGATGGCGGGAATTTAATCATAGAAGAAATAGATTATGAAGAATTTATAAAAAATGAGCCAGCGGCAGTTAAATTTATTAAGAATTTAATGGGTGCATATGAGTTTATAAACAGAAAAAACCGCTATTGTTTGTGGCTTGTGAATGCAACGCCTAGCGATATACAATCAATGCCGTTTGTTTTGGAGAGAATTAAAAAAGTAAGAGATATGCGTTTGGAAAGTGGTTTTGGGCCGACCAGAGAACTGGCAAATAGACCAACTCAATTTAGAGAAACATGGAATCCAGATGCGTATGTTGTAATTCCCAGGGTATCATCAGAACGCAGAAGATATGTTCCTATGGGATTTTTAGATAAAGATACAATACCTACTGACTCTGTTATTATAATACCTGAAGCCAGTATTTATCATTTTGGCATACTAACATCTAATGTGCATATGGCTTGGATGAGAGTTGTTGCAGGAAGATTAAAAAGTGATTATCGTTATTCTAAAGATATTGTTTATAATAACTTTCCATGGCCAAATCCAACAGAAGCGCAAAAAACTAAAATTGAAGCAACCGCTCAAGCAATTTTAGATGCCCGTGCATTGTATCCTGATAGTAGTCTTGCCGCCCTTTATGATGAATTAACAATGCCGCCGGAATTGCGCAAGGCGCATCAAAACAATGATAGAGCTGTAATGGAAGCCTACGGTTTTGACTGGCGTAATATGTCGGAAAGTGACTGTGTAGCAGAACTGATGAAACTATATCAACAACTGGTTAGCAAGGAATAAGTATGGAAGAGTTAAGAAAAGAACTAAAAAACTTAATAACAGAGAAGCAAGAACTAGCACAAAATACGATTGAGATAACGGCACTTGCAGCACAAGCGATAGAGAAAAAATTCGACCCAGCAGTGTGGGAAAATATTCAAAGTGGTATAAAAAAATTTACCCGATTTGTTCAACGTGCAGCAGAAATAGCTGAGCCGATATTGAAGGTAATGGTCCAATATGCAAATGTATTTTCAAAAATTATTTCTGCTATAAATATACCTGGTTCTTCTGAACAACGGAAACAAGAATTGTTGGAAAGTTATAAAGAGTGGGGCAATCTTGGATGGACGATGATACCACATGCCACAATAGAAATTTTCGACGTTAAACCTATTGGTGCAAAAGAAGCAGATAAACTTGCATTGAAATATTTTAATAAACAAGGCATTGAATATTTATTCGCTAGTTTACAAGGAAAATCAATTAAAAAAGATGATTTGAGTTCAGCAATATTTTGCTATGAAAATCGACAGTATAAGGCGTGTGCTGTAATTTTATTTGGAATTATTGACGCAAAATTAATACGGTCGCAAAAAAAGCAAAAAAGTGGACGAAGAGAAGTTTGTAGCAGAGCGGTTAAAGAATTAGAGAAGAAATTAGAGCCCAAATACAATACAACTTCTTTTTTTTATTCTGTGCTACGCTATTACGGAACCATAGAATGTTTACGTGTGTTTTTTAAAAACGGAGACGACTTTGTTAAAGAACCAGATGTTATAAATAGAAATTTTGTCGGACATGGAATGAATAGAAGAAAGGTCAGGAGAAAAGATTGTATTCAACTTTTTCTAGCGTTATATAATGTAGTTGACATGACAGAAGAATATTCTTAGAAAAGTTGTGCAGATAGCAAAAAAAGGACTGAGCTCAGCTCAGTCCTTTTGTTATGCAGGTTTTATTTCCAGGCCGGTAAGATCGTGCCTTTGAAATGTTCCTGAATGAATTTTTCGTTGTCTGCTGATTGATAGATCGCTTTCAGCTTGGCGATGCGGGGATCGTTTTCGTTGGCTTTTTTAGTAACGAAGATGTTGACGAAAGGATTTTCAGCAGATTCCAGAATGATGGAATCGTTGGTCGGGTTCAGACCTGCGGGGATAGCATAGTTCGCATTGATGACTGCGAAGGTAACGTCGGGCAGGCTGCGGGGGATGGTAGCTGCATCCAGCTCCAGGAATTTGAAGTTATGCGGATTTTCAGTGATGTCAGCCACAGTGGTAGTAACGTTTTTGAGGTCTTTGACCTTGATCAGACCAGCGTTAGCCAGCATTAAAATAGCACGGCCGCCGTTGGAAGGATCGTTGGGGATACCGATGGTAGCGCCGTCAGGAATAGCGTCGCCTTTTTTCAGAGTCTTGGAATAAGCGGCCATCGGGAAGTTAACGGTTTTGAAAACTTCGACCAGGTCAAATTTAGGCTCTTTCTTCAGGGTAGCGTCCAGATAAGGGCGGTGCTGCATGCTGTTGGCAAAAACCTCGCCCTGGAACAGAGCTACGTTGGGAGTTACATAATCGTTGAACTCTACGACTTCGATTTTCAGTCCCTGTTTTTCAGACAGTTTTTTGACGTTGTCCATGATCTCGGCATGGGGGCCGGCAGTAACGGCGATCTTTACAGGTGCGTCGGCAGCAGGAGCTTTAGCTGCTTCTTTTTTATCGTCACCGCAGCCGAAGGTGGTCAGGGCAGCTACGCATAAAGCTGCTGCGGTCAGTATTTTAGCTAATTTTTTCATGATAATTTCCCCTTTATAAGATGATTTTATAGTTTGTTTTTATTAAGCTTTTTGGAAAAGTAGTCGCCGAGTGACTGGATAGATTGGACCATAACGATAAGTACGACGACAGTGATCAACATAACGTCCATTTGGAAACGCTGATAACCGTAACGGATCGCCAGATCACCTAAGCCGCCGCCACCTAATGTACCAGCCATGGCGGAATAACCGATCAAAGCGATAACAGCGAGGGTGATACCTAAAACGATGGAATGCAGTGCTTCCGGCAAAAGGACCTTGCGGATAATCTGCATGGGGCTGGCGCCCATGGCCTGAGCCGCTTCGATAACGCCGTGGTCGATTTCCAGCAGCGAAGATTCGATGATGCGGGCAATAAAGGGTGCGGCTGAAATAGTCAAAGGTACGATGGAAGCGGTAGTACCTATCGAAGAGCCTACTAAAAGACGGGTCAGAGGAATGATTGCTACCATTAATATAATGAAGGGAGTTGAGCGGGTAGCGTTGACAATAGCGCCTAAAACGCTGTTTACAGGAGCGTTGGGCAGGATATGATTTTTACGGGTGACGGTTAAGATCACGCCGAGCGGTACGCCGATGAGTGTGGCGAGTATTGTGGAAGCCAGCACCATATAGCAGGTTTCCCAAAAGGATTTAAGTAAAAGAGCTAACATTTCAGGAGACATAACCGATCACCTCAACTTTCAGCTGCTGTTCATGCAGATATTGCAGAGCATTTTTGATGCCTGCGGCGCTTCCTGAAATCTCAATGACCAGGGTGCCGAAGGGTATATCCTTAAGCGAGTCGATATTACCGTAGATGATATTGATATCGACATCGAATTTTTTGACCATACCGGAAACGATCGGATCGCCGGCTGAGTTACCGATGAAGGATAATCGCACGATCAGTTTGCTGCCTTCGGTGTAGACTGCGCTGATTGAAGAAGATTGCAGCACTGCAGGCAGTTCGACATTGTTGATGCTTTTGACGAAATCTTTGGTAGTGGGCTTCTGCGGATCGGTGAAAACATCGATCATGGAACCTTCTTCAATGATCTCGCCGTTTTCGATAACAGCTACTCTGTCACAGACTTCTTTGACTACTTCCATCTGATGTGTGATCATGACAATAGTCAGATTCAGGCGTTTATTGATATCTTTGAGCAGGTCGAGAATAGATTTTGTTGTCTGCGGGTCCAATGCCGAGGTTGCTTCATCACACAGCAGTACTTTAGGATCGCTGGCCAGAGCACGGGCAATACCGACACGTTGTTTCTGACCGCCTGACAACTGGCTGGGATAATAATAGCCGCGGTCCTGTAATTGTACAAGCTCCAGCAGCGGCTGCACCCGCTTTTTGATTTCAGACTGCGAAATACCCTGTATTTCCAGCGGAAAAGCGATATTATCATAAACTGTGCGGGAGGCCAGCAGATTAAAGTGCTGGAAGATCATCCCGATATTTTGGCGTGCTTTGCGCAGTTCCTGATTGTTCATTGCAGTCAGTTCCTGTCCATCCACAAAGACCTGACCGCCGGTAGGTACTTCCAGCATATTGATGCAGCGGATCAGGGTTGATTTACCGGCACCGCTGAGGCCGATGATACCGAATATTTCTCCGGCGTTGATATGCAGATTTGTTTTCTTTAAAGCGTGGATATCACCTGCATTGCTGTAATAGGTTTTTTCCACATTGCGTAAATCGATCATACAGCGTTCCTCTTTCTTTTCTAAAATCGTAAAAAAACCCTTCACACAGGTGAAGGGTAACGAAAGCGTTTCGTACTGCTTCATCTGTCGGATTTACATCCGTTGGATTTGGCACCGTTCACGTCGTGATGGTTGCCGTAGCTTCATAGGGCCAGTCCCTCGGCTACTCTTGATGAAATACCGTTTGAAGTTGTTAAACAAAATAATACACTTACAATCGGCACTTGTCAATAAAAATTTTAAAATTTTTGTAAAAAACCTTGCCTTTCACAAGATAAAGTGATAAAGTATAAAAGAAAAAAGGTGCTAGCACCAGCTAAATTTAAGGAGGCAATCATGGCTGCAAAAACCAGAGACCATTTGACCGATCAATTATTTAAAGCGATTCTTAGCTTAAAAAGTGAAGAGCAGTGTTCCAACTTTTTTGAGGATATTTGCACGATCAGCGAACTGAAATCCATGGCGCAGCGTTTGGAGGTTGCCAGAATGCTTGATGCAGGCTGTATTTATGAAGAGATAGTAGAAAAAACAGGCGCCAGTACGGCGACGATCTCACGGGTTAAACGCTGTTTGGTTTATGGCGCTGACGGCTATAATTCGATAATGCCATTATTAAAAAAGGAAGACAAGCACAATGCTGAATAATAAAGCTTTGCAGGTGCCGTATGGAACTAGGGACGTACTTCCGGGTGAAGCCGGCGCCAGAAGGATAATTGAAAATAAGCTTGCCTCTACCTTTAAAGCCTGGGGCTATGACGAAGTGGTCACGCCGACTTTTGAATATCTGGATACTTTTGCCGCAGCAGGTCAGCTGTCAGACAGCAGTTTTAAATTTTTTGACCGTCGTAATAATATTTTATTGCTGCGGTCGGACATGACGACTCCTTTGGCGCGTTTGGTAGCTACTCGGCTCAATGAGGGACCGGCGGTAAAACGGCTTTTTTATCTGGCGAATCTATTTCGCTATGAGGAAACACAGGCCGGACGCCAGTGTGAGTTTAATCAGGCCGGTGTTGAAATGATGGGTGCGGCCGGACCTTCGGCAGATGCCGAGATGCTGGCTTTAGCAGTAGCTTCGCTGCAGGCAGCAGGGTTAAATGATTTTGTGATCAGTGTTGGCCAGATCGATTTTATAAATGGCCTGATTGAAGCGGCTGAGGTCACTGAACTGCAGGCGCAGGAGCTGAAACGCTGCCTGATCGAGCATGATGTGGTACGGTTGGAAGCGTTGGCAGATGGCAGCAGGATGTCACCGGAACAAAAAGATTTGTTTAAAGAGCTGCCGTTTCTGCATGGCGGGCTGGAACTTTTAGATAAGGTTGAAGCCTGTGGTTTGAACAATAAAAGCTCCAAGGCTGTGCAGGATCTGCGCGAAATCTATGCTTTGGCCGAGGTCTATGGTGCGGCTGGTTATCTGCGTTTTGATCTGGGGCTTTTGCGCGACCTTGATTATTATACTGGAATGTTATTTGAAGGCTACGCTGAGGATATGGGTTTCCCGATCATCGGCGGCGGCCGTTATGATACAATGATGGAAAATTTTGGCAGATCCTGTCCGGCAACAGGATTTGCTATAGGGATAGACAGGATCATGTTGATTCTGAGTCGGCGCCGGCAGCTGGACAATATCAGCAGCTGGGATGTTTTGGTGGCCTGGCAGGCAGGTTGTCTGCCACAGGCGATCGCGCAGTGTATGCGTCTGCGCAGGAGCGGCAAAACAGTGAAGCTGGCTGCCGAGCCTTTTAACCAGAGCGAAGCAGTGGACGCGCAGCGTGCTAACGCCTGCGATACGCTGCTGTATATCGAAGATTGATAAAGGAAGTGCCGTAATGGATTATATTACCGTAGCGCTGCCGAAGGGCAAGCTGTTTCAAAGATCAGTAGAGCTGCTGGCTAAAGTAGGCTATAGTGCTGATAACGTAACTGAAGATTCGCGTAAACTTGTTATCAGTAACGAGGATAGCAAGGTGCGCTTTATAATTACTAAAACTGTCGATTTGCCGACCTATGTAGAATACGGTGCTGCCGATATCGGGATCATTGGTAAAGATGTGCTGCTGGAAGAACGCAAGGACGTATATGAGCTGCTGGATCTGAAATATGGACGCTGTCGTTTGATGCTGGCAGTTCCTGAGCAGATGCAGCGTCCCAGGCTGACTGATTATGCGCATCTGCGGGTAGCAACTAAATATCCGAACTGTGCCCAGGAGTATTTTCGCAGTCTGGGGATTCAGACCGAGATCATCAAGCTTAACGGCTCGATTGAACTGGGGCCGATGGTTGGATTGTCGGAGCTGATCGTTGATATTGTGGAAACAGGCCGTACCCTGAAAGAGAATAAATTGGTGGAGGTAGATTCCATCTATACGGCGACAGCAAGACTGATTGCCAACAGGGTGAGCTTTAAATTGAAATTTGACCGTCTGGATAAACTGGTCCGAGATTTGCGTAAGGTACTGGATGAGGAGGAAGAGCAATGCAAGTAACAGATGCCAGAGGAATGAGTGCTGTTGAAATAGCAGCTTTGATGCAGAAAAAAGCTTTTGATGAATGTGAGCTGTCCCCCGGAGTTCAGGCAGGTGTTACCGCTATGTTTGGTGCGCCGCTGACAGCAGCCCAGGTCGTCGAAAGAATTGTGACTGACGTAAGGGTCGGCGGTGATGGAAAGCTGCTTTATTATACTAATCTGATCGATAAAGCAGGCTTGAGTGTCCAAAATATCCGGGTCAGCAAGGCTGAATTTACAGAAGCCCGACAATCAGCTGATGCCGAAGTGGTAGAAGCCATCGAACGTGCTATTGCAAATGTGCGTCGCTTTCACGAAGAACAGCTGCCAAAAACCTGGCTGACTAACCGTGAATGCGGTGCTATGCTGGGACAGAAGGTAACTCCTGTTGACTCTGTGGGTATTTACGTCCCCGGTGGAACTGCTGCTTATCCTTCTTCGGTGATTATGAATGCTGTACCGGCTACAGTAGCAGGAGTACCACGGATCGTGATGGCAGTACCGCCCGGACGTGATGGCAAAGTCAATCCTTATGTGCTGGTTACGGCTGAATTAATAGGTATCAGGGAAATTTATAAAATGGGCGGTGCACAGGCCATTGCTGCGTTAGCTTTTGGTACGGAAACTGTACAAAAGGTTGAAAAAATTACCGGCCCTGGCAATATTTTTGTGACGCTGGCTAAAAAAGCTGTTTACGGGCACTGCGACATTGATATGCTGGCAGGTCCCAGCGAAATATTGATTATAGCCGATGATGGCGCTGATCCTAAATATCTGGCAGCTGACCTTTTGAGCCAGGCGGAACATGATCCTCTGGCCAGCGCTATTTTAGTTACGGACAGTGAGCTGTTGGGCAATGCTGTTGCAGCAGAGCTTGAGATGCAGCTTGCTGCTTTGCCGCGGCAGGAGATCGCTGCATTGTCTTTAGCAAATCATGGCAAGATCATTATTGCGTCTGATATGGAAACAGTAATTGAGATGGCGAATATATCAGCACCGGAGCATTTGGAGGTTATGACGAAAGAGCCTTTTGCTCTGCTGCCTTATCTGCGTAATGCCGGTGCGATCTTTTTGGGCGCTTATTCACCGGAGCCTTTGGGCGATTATTATGCAGGACCGAACCACATTCTGCCTACCGGCGGCACTGCCCGTTTCTACTCAGTTCTGAATGTGGAGACGTTTATGAAGAAAACAAGTATCATTGCTTATACGCAGGGCGCCTTGACTGCTGTGGGCAGTGACGTTATTAAAATGGCTGAAGCGGAAGGGCTTCAGGCGCATGCTAACGCTATCCGCGTGCGTATGGAAAAGAGGTGAGGAGATGGCTGGATTTAATGCCAGGACCGGCTTGGAAGAATTGGAAGAATATGCTGTAGAACATGTGGCTGCCGATATTATCGTCAATGCCAACGAAAGTAATTATAATCTGCCGCGGCCGATTGAGCAGGCTGTGGCGGCGAAGCTGGCCGGGTTTCCTTTTAACCGATATCCGCCGATGCAGGCTGAAACGCTGCGCGGGCTGATTGCTGAAGATCTGGCGCTGGATGCAGACAATATCAGAATCGGCAACGGTTCCAGTGAACTTTTGCAAATGGCCTGTTATGCTTTTGGCGGCAATGGACGTAAAATCGCTTTTCCGTATCCGTCCTTTTCTATGTATGGCGTTTATACCAAGCTGGCCGACAGTATAGCCGCACCGTATCCGCTGACGCTGACGGGATATGTCGATCCAGATAAGGTCATCGAATTTTGCAGGGCAGAGCAGCCGGCGCTGTTGATTGTCTGCAATCCCAACAATCCGACGGGAAATTATAATCCGCTTGAAGTAATGGAGAAGATTTTAGCAGATGTCAGCTGCCCGGTAGTAATGGATGAAGCCTATATGGAGTTTGCTAAAGGCAGCGGCGTTGATCCGCAGGATCTGCGCCCGCTGAATAAATTAAAGCTGGTAGCAGGTTCGACTTTGGCTCTGACAGGTAAATACAGTAATTTTATGTGCTTACGTACTTTTTCTAAAGCTTACGGACTGGCTGGACTGCGTGTAGGTTATGCTGTCGGCAGTGCCGGTATCATGCGTGTTTTGGGAAAAACACTGCTGCCTTATCATGTTAATGCCTGGTCTTTAGCTGTAGCGGAAGAGGTTTACCGCCAAAAAGACTTATATAAAGAACAACTGGAAACTATTATCGAGCAGCGTGATCTGATGCGAGAACAACTGGAGCAAATGGGCTTGAAAATCTGGCCGTCCGCAACGAATTTTCTGACCTGTTGCCCGCAGGGCGAACTGACTGCCCGTTTAGCGGCTGCCTGCGAGCAGCAATATGGCAGCCAGGGTGAAAAAACACAGCAGATGCTGGCAGGAATGTACTTATACCGCAAACTGCTGGAGAAGAAAATTTTGGTGCGCGATTATACCAGTCATCCTGTATTGCAGGGATGCCTGCGGATCACGGTAGGCCTGCCGCTGGAAAATGCTGAAATCATCAGCCAGCTGCAGCGCTTATGCGGAGAGGAGGCAATATGATGCGGCAGGCAGTTAAAGAACGAAAAACTTTAGAAACTGCGGTCAGTGTCAGTATTGGGCTTGATGGCAGCGGGAAAGCGGATATCGCTACAGGCGTCGGTTTTTTTGATCATATGCTGACACTGCTGGCCAAGCATGGCTTTCTTGATTTGCAGGTGAAAGCACAGGGAGATCTGCAGGTTGACTGTCACCATACGGTTGAAGACTGCGGCATCGTTTTAGGAGAAGCTCTTAAAGCGGCTGTTGGCGATAAAAGCGGTATTCACCGCTATGGCAGTTGTTTTATTCCAATGGATGAGGCTTTGGCACAGGTAGTACTGGATTTTTCCGGGCGGCCGTACCTGGTTTTTGAACCCGAAATTCCTAAAATAACTTTGGGTAACTACGATACAGAAATGACTGAGGAATTTTTCCGCGCCGTAGCCGTGGCCAGCGGCATGACTGTGCATATTCGAGTCTTGTATGGTAAAAATGTACATCATATTATTGAGGCGGTTTTTAAAGCTTTTGCCCGCGCGCTGGCAGAGGCAGTAGCTGCAGATCCGCGCGTTCAGGGCGTGATGAGCAGCAAGGGGGCTTTATGAGTTCGAAGATAGTCATTGTTGATTATGGGATGGGAAACCTGCACAGTGTTAATAAAGCGATCGCTGTTGTTGGCGGCGACCCGATTATTTCCAGTGATGCCGCAGTTATTGCACAGGCTGATAAACTGATTTTACCGGGAGTAGGGGCTTTTGGCGATTGTATGGCTAATCTGCAGCGCAGCGGTCTGGTACCGATACTGCAGAAATATTTGCACAGCGGCAGACCGTTTTTAGGTATCTGTCTGGGAATGCAGGTTTTGTTTGAAGGCAGTGATGAAGCTCCCGGAGTGAAAGGTCTGGGCTATTTTCAAGGGCAGGTGCGCAGACTGGATACCGCTTTGAAAATACCGCATATGGGCTGGAACAAGCTGAGTTTACGCAGCAGTTCTCCGCTGCTGCAGGAAGCAGGAGATGAATATGTGTACTTTGTGCACAGCTTTCATGTTGAGCCGCAGCAGCAAGAGCTCATTACTGCCGTATGTGATTATGGTATGGAAGTAACGGCTGCTGTCGGCAGCGGCAGTGTGCAGGCTTTTCAGTTCCATCCAGAAAAATCAAGCCGGGCAGGCCTTGGCCTGCTGCGCGCTTTTAAGGAGTGGCAGCCATGATAATTTTTCCTGCTATAGATATCCGCGGCGGCCGCTGCGTCAGATTGACGGAAGGTCGTTTTGACCAGGAAACTGTTTTTGCTGATGATCCTTCGGAAATGGCTGCCCGCTGGTCGGCAGTCGGAGCCGAATATTTACATGTCGTCGATTTAGACGGTGCTTTGGCCGGTGCGGGACGTAATCTGCCTGCAATCAAAAAAATCCTGGAGCACGCTTCTATGCCAGTGCAGGTAGGAGGCGGAATCAGAAGTCTGGCAGCTGTAGCAGAATTGCTGGAACTGGGGGTCAGCCGTGTGATTCTTGGATCAGCAGCAGTGCGGGAACCGCAGCTGGTTGCTGAAGCCTGTCGGGAATTTCCTGGTCAGGTTGTTGTAGGTATCGATGCTAAAGACGGGAAAGCCGCTATCGAAGGCTGGGGTGTCAGCGGTGGTATTGATGCTGTAGAGTTGGCTCTAAAAATGGCTGCTATCGGGGTCGAGCATATTATTTTTACTGATATCAGCCGTGACGGTAAGCTGAGTGGGGTGAATATAGAAGCCACTGCCGCTTTGGCAAAAGCCTGCGGTGTTAAAGTCATTGCCAGCGGCGGTGTGGCATCGTTGGAAGATATACGCCGTCTGCAGCAGCGGGCCTCCTCTGGGATCGAGGGCTGCATCATAGGGAAGGCCATTTATACCGGAGCTATTGACCTGCGGGAGGCTCTGCAGGTCGCAAAGGAGGTCTGAGATGCATACCAAAAGAATTATTCCCTGTCTGGATGTAAAAGAAGGGCATGTAGTCAAAGGCACTAATTTTGTGGAACTGCGTGATGCCGGTGATCCTGTTGAACTGGCGGCCTTATATGACACTGAAGCTGCCGATGAGCTGGTTTTTCTTGATATCACTGCGTCTGTCGAGCAGCGTAAGTCTATGCTGGATGTCATAAACCGTACAGCGGGACAGGTTTTTATGCCGCTGACAGTTGGCGGTGGGATCAGCACGGTGCAGGATATCCGTAATGCTCTGAATGCAGGTGCTGATAAAATTTCTGTAAATACGGCGGCAGTAAAAAATCCGCAGCTGATTGCTGATGGTGCAAAGCTGTTTGGCAGCCAGTGCATCGTTTTAGCTGTAGATGCAAAACGCTGCGGTACAGATAAATGGGAAGTTTATGTACATGGCGGACGTACCCCTACGGGAATTGATGTACTGGACTGGGTCAGAACGGCGGCAGAATTGGGCGCCGGCGAGATTTTACTGACCAGTATGGATGCTGACGGTACAAAAAACGGCTATGATATACCACTGACCCGGGCAGTTGCCGAAGCGGTGAAGGTACCTGTGATAGCCAGCGGCGGCGCAGGTAAGCTGGAACACTTCTATGATGTTTTGACGGAAGGTAAAGCCGATGCCGTTTTGGCGGCATCAGTCTTTCATTATAAAGAGTTTACTATCAGGCAGGTCAAAGAATACCTGCGGTCTAAAGGTGTAGAGGTGAGATTATAATGCAAGTAGATTTTTCTAAAATAAAATTTGATGAAAAAGGCTTGATTCCGGCCATTGTTCAGGATGCAGCAACCAATGCCGTGCTGATGCTGGCCTATATGAACGGCGAATCACTGGCGAAGACTGTGGAAACCGGTTATACCTGGTTTTGGAGTCGTAGCCGTCAGGAGCTGTGGAACAAAGGCGCTAGCAGCGGCCATGTGCAGAAGGTCGTAAGTATTGATTATGATTGTGATGGTGACAGTCTGCTGGTAAAGGTTGAACAAAAAGGTGCAGCCTGCCATACAGGAAATTATTCCTGTTTCAGTTATCCATTATGGAACAGCGGTGCGGGCAGAAATCTGCCGGTACCTGAACCGGATGGTATTCACGGTATTTTGGCTGAATTGTACCGCGTCATTCAGGACAAACGCGTTCATGGCGGCGAAAAATCTTATACCCGTTACCTGTTTATGTCAGGCCAGGATAAGATTTTGAAAAAGGTCGGCGAAGAAGCTGCAGAAACTATCATTGCTTCCAAGAATAATAACGGCAAAGAGGTTTTGTATGAGATGTCGGACTTGTGGTATCATTGTTTAGTGCTTCTGGCATATCATAATATCAATCCGGCAGAACTGCTGAACGAATTGGGTGGTCGCCGCAGTAAAGAAAATAACAGTAAATATTAACAAAAGAAACCTTCTGCAGTCTGCGGGAGGTTTCTTTGCTTAAAATTTACTGCTGACAGTTTTATTTTGTGCTACAATGACAAGTAAGAAATACGGGGATAAGAAGGTGGAAGCATGGAAAAAACGGTTTTAGTTATCGGTCACCGTAATCCAGACACGGATTCGGTCTGTTCTGCCATCGCCTATGCTTATTTAAAGCAGCAGCTGGGTTTGAACGCAGTTCCGGCACGTGCAGGCAAGATCAATCTGGAAACACAGTTTGTGCTGGAACATTTTGGCATACCGGTACCGAAATTAGTAGATGATCTGTATCCGCGGTTAAGTGATATACGCTTGGCGCAGCCGCCGACAGTGGGGCCAGATGCGTCACTGCGTGATGTGGGCAGGCTTTTTGTAGAGCACGAAGGTTTAAAATCCGTACCGGTATTGGATCAGGAAAATAATATCGTCGGCATCATTACTGTCGGCGACCTGGCGAAACGTTATTATAATGAGCTGTCAATTCAAGATCTGGACGACGGCGAAACAGATTACAGAAGTATTGTCCATACTTTAGATGGTCAGCTGATCTGCGGTGATCTGACACATACCTTTAATGGTAAGATCAAAATTGGGGCTTCGGAGCCTAAAACTCTTAGCACGGCAATTAAAAATGGAGATCTGGTTATCATCGGTGACAGAGTTGAGGCGCAGCTGGCAGTACTGGAGGCCGGCGCCGCAGGTTTGATTCTGACGCGGGATACGGAAATAACGCCAATCGTACTGCAGACGGCCCTGCGTTATAAGGCTGTTGTCATCAGCACGCCTTATGACACTTATACTACGGCCCGGCTGATCAATCAGAGCATTCAGGTCAGGCTGGTGATGACGAAAAACCTTGTGACTCTGAAAACGACAGACTTACTTTCTGATGTCAGAGAAAAGATGCTGGCGGCAAAATTTGTCAGTTACCCGGTGTTGGAGCGTGGTAAATATGTAGGGATGATGGATCGTGGTATGATGCTGGTTCCCGATCGTCAGGAGGTTATTTTAGTCGACCATAATGAACGCAGTCAGGCGGTGGAAGGCATTGGAGAAGCGCATTTGCTGGAAATCATTGACCACCATCGGCTGGGCGGGCTGACGACAGGCGCGCCGATCTTTATCAGACAGGAGCCTGTAGGTTCAACTGCTACTATCGTTGCCAACCTTACCTGGCACAGAGGCATCGAACTGCCGCCGGCTTTGGCAGGTATTCTATTTGCGGCTATAGTTTCTGATACTTTGTATTTCCGTTCTCCTACTGCGACTCTTTTTGACCAGGATACTGCTAAACGTTTGGCAGAGCAGGCCGGCATCAAGGATGCGGAAGCTTTTGCGATGGAAGTACTGCGTCATGGTTCTGCTATTGGTACGATGCCGGTGCAGGATATTGTGCGTAATGATATTAAGGAATTCGATTTTGGAGAACACCGGATTACGGTCAGTCAGATCAATATTATGGATCGGCAGCAGGCTTTAGAACGGTTAGGAGAACTGCAGAAAGCTCTTAATGAATTTCGTAAGCAGGAAGGTTATGACCTGTCGCTGCTGATGGTTACTGATATTTTGGGTGAAGCAACAGATCTTTTAGCTGCAGGAAGTCCGCAGACACAGCTTGTTCACGCTTTTGGAGAAGCTGCTGCGGAAGGATGCTATCACCTGCCAGGCGTTTTGAGCCGTAAAAAACAAATCATTCCGCCCTTGACAGAAGCCTTTAGAAAACAGGACTGAATTACTGAATTATAGAAAAAAGACTGCTTCTTAAAGAAGCAGTCTTTTTTTTTACTGTTAATTAGCAGGGAAGAAAGGCCAAACAACTGGGATTACAACCAGGGATACGATAAAGGCTACGATAACGAGGCCGGTACCACATTTTACGTAGTCCATGAATTTGTAGCCGCCGGGGCCAAGTACCAAAGTATTCGGAGGAGTGCCTACCGGAGTTGCAAAAGCACAAGAAGCAGCAACTGCAATCGCCATCAATACTGCTTTCGGATCAGCACCAAGCTGTTTAGCAATAGCAATACCGATCGGACACAGCAAAGCTGCTGAAGCAGTGTTGGACATAAATTGGGTCAGACCGCAGGACAGAATGAACAGAATAGCGGTCACTACTAAAGGAGACGGACTTCCGCCCATCAGGCCGACGGTCCAGTCAGCTATCAAAGCGCCGGCGCCGGTAGTATCCATAGCTGCTGAAACAGGCATCATACCTGCGAACAGGAAGATGGTTACCCAGTCGATAGAAGCATAAGCTTGTTTTTCGGTCAGGCAGCCGGTCAGTACGCAAACAAGCGCGCCGGTGATAGCAGCGATTTCCAAAGATACGCCAGGGATACCAACAGCCATGGTGATGATAACCAAAGCAAGGATGACGCCGGAGATGATTTGTTTGGTAGAAGAAGTGGAAGCGGCTTCGATTTCCTGTTCAATTTCCTGGTCAGCGGAAAGATCTACTTTCGGAAGCAGGTATTTGCCTACGAACATCATGTACAGCATACCAGCAATAGAAACCGGAATACCGATCCAGGCAAATTCAAAGAAGCCAAAAGGTTCAAGACCGGCAGAGGTCATAGCGCCGACTGCAATAATATTAGGCGGTGTGCCTACCATAGTAATGATACCGCCCCAACCGCAGGCAAATGCCAGAGGCATCAGTTGACGGGAAGCGGGGATCTTAGCTGCGGCACAAATACCGAGCGCAACTGGCAGCAGGCAGGCTGCAGTACCAGTATTGGACAGGCAGGAAGATAAAACCGTACCGACCATCATTAAGCCAAACATCAAGCTGTTCTCGCCTGTACCACACATTTTTACTACTACACCGCCGATTTTTTGAGCAAGACCGGTGTAGAACATGGAAGCACCTACGACGAACATACCTGCAAACAAGACTACGGTAGAGTCGGATAAACCCGAGAATACCTGTTTTGCAGGAATAAAACCTAACAGGCCGCAGGAAATCGCGCCTGCCGTTGCAGTAATTGCCAAGGGAATAAGTTCAGTTACGAATAAGAGAGCAACTACTGCCAACAAAATTAAACATTTTACTGCTTGGGACATATTATTCCTCCTTTTAAAATTTTAAAATGCGTTAACAGAATAGCAAATTTTGAAAATCTCCTCTGTTGCGACGGCAACATTTTTAAGTAAAATTTATTATAATTATTCATTTTTACAAAAAGTTTTACCTGAATTTTACTTATTTCTTAGATGAATGATACGAAATATCAACATTGTATAACTTATTTAAAAGAAATAAATAATTGGTGATTTGAAAATAAATAAATAATTTTTAATAATTAACCGATTTATATTTTTATTATTAAAAATAATTGATAAGATTAAAACTATATAGATTAATTTAAAAGTAAAAAGAACGCAGATATTTTATCTGCGTTCTTTTTGCTTTTAAATAAGATTTTTGTGACGCCAGACTCCACTGTGCCAGCGATAAATAAATATCAGTGCCCTTAAACATTCATCCATCATCATAGCGATCCAGATACCTATCAAGCCAAAATCGAGGACGATACCAAAAAAGTAGGCACCTGATACGGAAACCAGCCACATGGAAAGCAAGCCTATTGTTACAGGACCTTTGATGTCACCGGCAGCCTGCAGTGACATGACCATAACCATGTTGACGGCACGGCCGATTTCCAGAAAAATTTCAATGAGAAAGATGTGGCGTCCCAACTCCAGCACTTCGGGGTTATCAGTAAAGATACCATAGATATGGTCGCTGTTGAAATATAAGAGCGTTGTCAGGGTACCGCTGATCAGCACCGCTAACCGCACAGTTTGCCAGACTCTTTGGCTGACTGCTTCCTGGTCGCCGCGGCCTAGAAGAAAACCAACGATGATTTGTGTCGCCATTGCCAGAGCCTGCGAATAAATGTATGAGAACATAGCAATGATATAGGCATATATTTTGGTCGTTATGACTACTAAACCCATCAGATTGACAAATTTCATAATCACCATCTGCGACAGCTGATACGAAAGCGACTCACCGCCTGAAGGCAGACCCAGATAGAGGATATTGTGCAAAGTTTTTTTGGGAAAAGGACGAAGATATTTAAAAGACAAGGGCAGATTGATAAAACGACGGAAAAAATATAGAATCAGCAGCAGACCCAGTACTTTACTGCTGTTGGTTGAAATAGTCACTCCCAATACTCCCAAGGGGGGGATGGGCCCGAAGCCATGAATAAGGAAAACATTACAGATAATATTGATAACATTCATGATGATAGAAGTCATCATCGTTACTTTTAGCAGTGAATAACCGCGGAAAAAAGAAATAAAAGAGATGTATACTGCCTGGACCACTATAAACAAGCCGATATAGCGTAGAAATAAGCCGGCTTCAGACCGGATGTCATCAGGTACGGCCAGCAGATCAAGAAAGAAGTTGTCGAAACAAAACAGAATTGAACTGATGATAAGTCCGAAAATGAAGTTTGTTAAAAGAGCTACGGTACAAACTTCCGTGACTTTTTCCTTATTACCGGCACCACGGTATTGGGCAATCAGGATTGTTGCGGCCATACTTATTACGCTGAGGGCAATAATAACGATGTTGATGATTTGATTGGCGTTACCAACGGCAGCAACGGATTTTTGAGAATAATGACTGAGCATGAATTGATCTACATTGCCGACCATCATCTGCAGCAAAATTTCAATGAAAATCGGCCAGGTCATTTTGAAAACAGAAAGCTTGGCCGCGGTAGTTTCGATAGAACGCATTGTCAAACACTCCTGAAAAAATAAATCTGCCTTCCTGAAGGCAGATTTGACCCAGGAAGGCAGGCGTCTTTGCTTGCGTCATACATTATAGCACGGTGCTTAACCTACTGCAATATTTTTGAGTTATATTTTACAATTATATTGACAAGTAAGGCTGTTTTCTATTATAATCTTAATTGTCTTGGGGGCATAGCTCAGCTGGGAGAGCGCTTGAATGGCATTCAAGAGGTCAGCGGTTCGATCCCGCTTGTCTCCACCAATTGAAAATGTAGAATCCATGCAGACTTTACGGTTTGCATGGATTTTTTGTTTTGAAAATAAATGGGTTGGCATTGAAAGTTGAATAGCAAAAATATAAAATTATCGTAATAAAGGCAGACTTCCAGTAAGTTTAGCAACCTTCTTTTTTGAGCCGCAGATTGCAAGACCAAAATATTTTAAAGCGCTTTCCGGTACTTGAGTCATTTTTTGAATAAAATCATCATAAGTTTTACAGCTCTGCGCTAAATCAGAAAAATCAACAACGAGCAGGTCATGAAAATCGTCTTGATAGAGTTGTTCCCTGATATATTTAAGTTTTTCTGCAGAGCTTTTCAAGACGGGAACAGGGAATTTGATAATGCCGAGATGACTCTTTTCTGTCTGATCGATTACATCAGGACCGACTGCTTCAGGCATGGTTTTGCCTAGGGTTATCCCCAAGATCACAGCAGTATTTGCAATAATTCCTAACGGCAGCTCTTCGTCAACGACGATGACACATTTTTCATTTTGCAGATTCATAATAAGCCTCTTTTCTATACAATGTTTTATAAGCTCCAAGCATTACAAAACTATTGTAACGATAAAGTAAAGAGGTGTCTTGTAGAATATTGGCAATGACCAAAATATTACGTTGATATATTAGAATAGTGATTATAAAAACTAAAAATTTGACGACGCTAAAAAACAGGGAGCACGATTTGTCTTAAATCTCTTTATAGCCATCTGCCAAAAGGTCAAGTTTACCCGTATGGGGGTCAATTATAAGTCCGTGGATAGGTATATCATTGGGAATAAAAGGATTTGCCTTAAGTTTTTTAATGACTGTAAGTACATTTTTGGCGGGGTCGGTGTAAGGATCAAGCCAAACTTGAAAATCTTTTTCAATCAGTTTTAATTGCTGCTCTGAGACGCCTCTGCTTCTCATATTATGTAATATGTCTTTTGATGATGTCAGAGCGACACCGCAATCATAATGTCCGACTATGAAAATTTCTTTAATATCAAAAACATAGATGGTTAGCAAAAGACTTTTTACGGTTTCTCCCATTTCTCCGATTAAAGAGGTTCCGGCATTTTGAATTATTTTTGCATCGCCTCGGTGGATGCCCAGTGCTTTGTTGATCAGTTCAACAAGTCTGGTGTCCATACAAGTGAGCAGGGCAAACTTTTTCTGCGGATATTTGGATATTTCTTTTGTACACTTGTTATTTGCCAAAAATTCATGGTTGTTTGTCAATATCTCTTGTAGCAGCGTTGCCATTTTATCGCATCCCCTCGGTTTTTGCACTTTTTTAAATGAAGTGTATTTTATTTAAGATTATCAGTGAAATTGTCATATGTTTATTTTATCATTTATCAACTGTTTTTGAAATGAAAGATATTTAGTAAGGTTTTATTTATATTTGTCTATACAGAAGTTGGAATTATTAAAATACGTGCATTATTGTACTTAGCATAGAAATATAAAACACCGCAGATTTCTGCGGTGTTTTATATTTTAATTATCAATAGATTATTTTGCAGTATTTTTAGTTATCTGCAACAAGTAATTTTTCATAGTTTTCCAGCTGCATAGGACGATAGAAATAAAATCCCTGCGAATATTTACAGCCAATTTCCTGTAGTGTTATGGATTGTGCCTGTGTTTCAACACCTTCACAGATTACCTGCATACCAAGCTCTCCGGCCATATGAATTACGTTGCCGACAACTATTTTTTCACGCATACCTGCAACTCCGTGGCTTACAAAGCTGCGGTCTAGTTTTAAAACATCTGCAGTCAGTTGCTGTAATTGACCTAAAGATGAATAACCGGATCCGAAATCGTCAATGGCTATTTTGAATTGCATTTCTTTAAGTATCTGAAAAACCTCTGCAATAGTCGTTGATTCTTCCAATAGGACACTTTCGGTTATTTCCAATTCTAAAAGATGGTGCGGAACATTCCAACGGTCAGCGATTTCACAGATTCGTGCAGGAAAATCACTTTGTTGAAAATGTAGTCTTGAAAAATTGCAGGAAACAGGGAAAAGCGGATAGCCTTTTTCTGACCAAGTGCGCATTGTTTTACAAACTTCTTCAAACAGCCACAAGTCAACTTTTTTAACCATACCGTTTTTCTCAAAGATAGGGATAAATACGCCTGGCATCAGAAAACCTTTGTCAGGATGGTTCCAGCGAATTAAAGCTTCGCTTCCTATAATGGAGCCATCTTTCATAGAAACCTTGGGCTGATAATAGACTACAAATTCATTTTCCTGCAGAGCCTGATCTAAGCGGCTTTCCAACTGTTGTGCTAAAAGTGCCTGAGCACGCATTTTTTCATCATATAAAACAATAAAACTGCCTGGAGTATCTTTTGCGTAGCGTCTTGAATAATTGGCTAAATCAAGTTTTTGATGAAGGTCAATAGTAGCATTTTTTTCAATCAGACAAACACCAAATACGAAATCAATTTTATAAGGAATATCGGTTTTCGCTTTACGCCAGCAATTCAGCTTTTTAACAAAGTTTTGCATGCGTTTGTCTAAGTGTTCCCAACAATTATACTTTAACAGGAGAGCAAAATGGTCAGAGGATATCCTTCCGCAGAATTCATCATCTTCCAGGATTTCCTGTAATATTTTACCGCTGGCTTGCAGTACCTGATCACCCGTAGAAAAACCAAAGTTATCGTTGATAAATTTAAACTGACAAATATCACTGTAGAGTAAAACAAAAGACTGCTGTTTTTGGGGGGTATTATTTTCTTCCTTCTTTTTCCAGAAACCATTATAAAGTACAACAAAAGACTGTTGTTTGGAGGGAGTGTTATTTTCCCATTTCTGATAGAATCCGTTCATATTATAAAGACCGGTCAGTTCATCCTTATACAGCAGATCCTGAATACGGCGGTTACTGCGTAAAGCGTTTCTTAAATTACTGCCTATCAGCAGAATTATTATGCTCAGGACCAGTATCACAATACAGCCTACCTGCCAAAGATGCTGCTCAATAAATTCCAGCATACTGACTTCTTTGGTATTGGCAGAATGCGTTACAAGATAGGCGTCTACCTGCTCTGTAGGAAGATATTGGATACACTTATTGATGATCGAAAACAACTTCGGATCGCCCGACGCAGATAATCCTACACACATTTCATTGATTGGCTGAGCTAAGGTTATAGTGCGCATACCCTGGTAAGCTGATCTGCTTAGATAAGCGCCAGCAACATGAGTGTTTGTACAGGCAGCATCAGCTTTATTGTGCAAAACTGCGTTAAGACAGTCTTCGATAGAAGGATAGTATTTGAAGGTATAATGTGGATTTGCTGCCTTGATAGCTTCAGAAAGCTGATACCCTTGAGGCAAAGCAATTACTTCCAATTTATCTGAATCGTATCTGGTGATCATTGAGGTAGGTGCACGTAGATAATAAAGTGTGGAATTGATATTGTTTCTACCGTCCCAAAGGTAATCACCGTCAGATAAAGCCAAAGCAGATATTTTCCCCTGCTGTAAAAGTTGCAGAGCTTCAGTTTGATTATGTGCTTCAAATTCAAAACGCAGACCGCTGTTTTTGGCAATAAATTCAAAAATGTCTGCAGTTACGCCAGTAATTTGCCCGCTTTTTTTACTCTGGTATGTTAAAGGTGCAAAAGAAGGGTCATAAGATACTAATATCGGTGCAGCCTGTTTTATATATTGGAGTTCTTCTTTAGTAAAAACAGGCTTTTGGTTAACACTTGGGGCAAGATACTTATCATACAAATCCCGGCTGTAATCAGGATTAGCCAATAGAATATTATTCATGGCCTTGTTGATTTCAGACAGTAACTCGGAATTTGTCTTGGTTACGGCAAAATATAAAGGACTGGGAGAAAACTGGGCTACACTGCGGAAAGTACTGTTTTTTCCAAGGTGGGTAATAGCAACACCGTCCAGTGTACCATTATCAAGTGCCTCTAAAAGTACACTTGTTTCGTCATAATCAATAATATTTAAAACAAGATTATGCTCACGGCAAAAACTTTTAAACCTTTCGCCGTCTACTCCGCCGCGGATAATGCCGACATTCATGCCCTGGAAAGCTTTAAAATCTTCATAATCATAGCGTGGATCATTCATACGAACGTTTAGGGTAGTATAAATACTGCACATTGGTTGGCCGGAAAAGAAAATTTCCTCTGCCCGCTGTTCTGAATGATAAACTGCCGGCAGCAGATCGATTTCACCTTTAACCAGCATATCATATGCAGCATTCCAGCTTGCAATATCAACCATTTCGAAAGGAAGTCCTGATTGTTTGGAAATTTTTTGTAGATATTCAATATTATATCCGCTATATTCTCCGCTTTGACTTTTGGACATATAGTCGCCGTCCTCATAATAGCCTACTTTAATAGGACTTGCATCTGCGGCTGCGGATAGTGGTGGCAGCACCAGAACAAACAATAACATGACTGTAAAAAATAAAGCTATTGTTTGTTTGATCTTGGTATTCATATATATACCTCGCCCATAATTACCTAATTTTTACTGCAATAAGATTAAAATAATTTGTTATAATATAAATATTGTATCATTAATAATAGAAATTTTCTATATTTTGTTATGGTTTTATAGTATAAAAATATATTAGTTTTTTTATAGTGGTTTGTTAGCTTTTAGTAAGTGATTATAGAAATTGACAAACGATTTGGAACGGGTAATAGAAGCTTGCAGCATAAATCAGAAAAGTCTGCAGTTAAAATAAATAGAATCAGCACATAATCTCTGATAGTCTTTTGATTAAAATATAAATTCTAATAAATGTATAATAAAATACATATAATTTAATTATTTTTAATATTATTATTCGAAATAATTGCTTTTTTGAATCATTAGTAGGATAATAGATTAAAATAGAAACTAAAATTTATAATAGGTATTATTATGACTGGAAGAGTGGGGAGATGGACAGGGGTGAAAAAAGAAGTTGTAATTATGCTTTATGTCTTGTCTCAGACTGTCGGATGTTATGCTGCTAACCAGCTTCCAAGCAGTGACGTCCAACAGAATGGGATGTCTGATAATATGCTTAATAATCAGCGTGTCGTTGTACATAAAGATGATATTTCGGAACATGCGGAAAAATCGCAGTCGATGGTGTATGTTAAAAGATTCCAACTTGATGTTAGTGGAATAGAGGAGTGTTTGCCCCCCCCCAAGGCACTTTTGGGAAAATACAGTGGACGTAATTTGGCTGTTAACGATTTGCAGCAGTTGACGAAAGCTTTATCTGTCTATTACAGAAAACAGGGATATCCTGTGGCAACTGCATTTTTACCTCGTCAGGATATTGTGGCTGGTATTGTGACAATTAAGGTTTTTCCTGGGGTATTGGATAAGTTAAGAGTGAAAAATTCTACAAGTCTTGAAGATCGTTTTGTGGAAGGGTTTTTAAAAAATTTATATGCTGGTATGCAGTTACGCAGTGATATTTTAGAAATGACGCTGAATAATCTGAATGCATTGCCCGGTGTGCAGGCCAAAGGTATTTTAGAGCCTGGTGATAAGATTGGCAGCAGCAGTTTAACAATTGTTTTAGGGGCATCGCCAATTGTGGAAGGCGCTGTTTATACTGACAATTATGGCGGTAAATATTCGGGACGTTACCGTTACGGAATGCAGGTCATTGTTAATGAGCCGCTGCGCAGCGGGGACAGGCTTGTTATCGGCGGGATGCTTAGTAATGAGAAGATGAAAAATTATAATTTAGGATATGAAACAGCGGTTAATAGAACGGGAGGTCGTTTAGGTATCAGCTGCGCGGAGTCGGATTATACTTTAGGGGATTATTTTACGCAGGCAGGTGCTGTAGGAACGGCTAAAACGGTGAGCCTATATGGTTCGCAGCCTTTAAGCGGCAGGAAATCCGGAAATTTACGGTTGATTTACGGCTATGAGCATAACCGTTTGAATGATGAACTGCGTGTTTTTGATTATACGGCACGTAAAAGCAGTGATGTGTTTCATCTTGGACTGACTGGAAGTCTGAAAAGTGCTGTTAGTTATAGTGGTTACAGTGCTGTCTTACGTGCCGGTAATTTAAAGCTGCGCAGCTGGGAAGCTCAGGCTGCTGATGAATTCAGCAGGACGGAAGGCGGCTTTAGCCGCTTTAATTTTGATGTTAATCATGTCAGTAAATTAAGCAAAGTGACACAGTTCTATATTTTTGCACATGGACAGCTAGCAAACCGCAATCTAGACAGCAGTGAACAGTTTTATCTGGGGGGTGCTGATGCGGTGCGAGCCTATCCGCAGGGTGAAGCAGGCGGTGACAGCGGTTATCAGGCAACGGCAGAATTAAGGTATCAAACTCCGGTCAAAGGTATGAGTATGACGTTGTTTGCTGATGTAGGTGAGGTTTTGGCACGAAAGGACGGAGATACCTCCGATCCGCATCGCAGGCTGGCAGGTTGGGGTATTGGCGCAGTTTATAGCTTGGATCGCAGCTTGTACGCAAGACTGGATTATGCACGCAAGATAAAGGGTGAATCTTATCGCAGTGAGGCGGAAGATAAAAACGGCAGGTTATGGTTCAGGTTATACAAATTGTTTTAAGAATATCGTGAGCGGAAAAGAGCGGATTAAGATGAAAAACAGGCAGAGACTAGGGAAAACAACGGTCGCTATAGTAGTTAGCACTTTGGCTTTTTCTAATTGCGCATGGGGATTGCCACAGGGTGGGACGGTAGTTACTGGTAACGGCAGTTATACGTCCAGCGGTAATCAGATGGATATTACCGGTACAGGCAATGTGTCGGTCAAGTGGGATAGTTTTAATGTTGCTGCTGGAGAAACGGTAAATTTTAAGAATATGAACGCTATTTTGAATTATGTTACCGGCAGACAGGGCAGTGAGATTTTTGGCGCTTTGAATGGACAAGGGGTACATGTTTTTTTGATCAATCCCAATGGGATTTTGTTTGGTAAAACGGCACAGGTAAATGTTGGTTCGCTGACGGCTTCTACTAAGAGCTTATCTGATGTCGATGCAGCTTTACAAAATTTTAAAAACAGCGCTGGTATCAGTGATTTTGGGATAGCGGGAACTGCTGAGCTTGTCAATATGGGTAAACTGGAAGCAGACACACTGCGTTTTGAGGGCAGCCGTATCGTTTTAGATACTGATAATATAAAATTGGGCGGAGATGATTTTGACGGCAGCAATGCTGTTATTAACGGAGATTTTGCCAATGGTAACGTTGTGTTGGGGTATACCGCTCATGATGCTAACGGTTATGCAGGTAAGGATAAAAATTTTGATATCAATGGCGGAGCTCAGAGTGTAAAAGGTTATATGTGGGTGACAAATGCTGAGCAGCTGCAGGACATTAATACTAATCTAAGCGGCAATTATGCTTTTAAAAATGATATTGATGCAGGTAGTATTGCTAATTTTGTACCGATTGGTAATAATGATGTTTTTGCGGGAATTTTGGACGGACTAGGTAATGAGATCGAGAGACTTACCATCAAGAGACCAGTGGATGCTCAGGTGGGACTTTTTTACGAAACAGCTGAAAACAGTATATTGCGCAACCTTTCTTTACTTGATGTTGATATCACAGGTTGTGAAGCTACAGGTTCACTTGTTGGGAGGAATAAGGGAACAATTCAAAACATTAATGTTAAGGGAACAATTGTTGGAGTTAAATATACGGGAGGTGTAGCTGGTTATAATGAAGGAAAGATAAATAATAGCGAAGTTGATATAACGATAATTAATAGTAATGGATATACGGGAGGTGTGTCTGGATATAACAGTGGGATAATTAAAGATGGAGATTTAATTGTTAATATTACAAGTAATAACATTGGCATTGGAGGCGTGGTCGGTAATAACGGATCCATCGGAGTTATCGATACTATAACCGTAACAGGCAGTGTTAATGCTTACAGCAATCAGGTGGTTGGTGGTATTGCCGGAAATAATGCTGGTAAAATAATGAATTCTACTAATAAAACTTCAGTTAATGCTGGAACTAATGTAGGAGGTATTACGGGCCAAAATACGGCTACTGGGCAGGTTATTGATTGTGTTAATAATGGAAGTATCAATGGTGTGACGCGTGCAGGTGGCATAGTTGGTTTTAATCGTGGCATTATTCAGGGAGCGGTAAATAATGGCAATTTGTTCGTGGAAAATCCTGATTCTTCTTATATTTATCGTGGTGGCATAGTTGGTTATAATCCTGATGATGCAGCAACAAAAATAAGTAATGTTACCAATACTGGTAAGGTGAATGGTTATAATAATATAGGCGGTATTATTGGTTATACGCAGTCAGCACACGATATTACGGATATTACCAATACTGGCAATATAACAGGAAATGATTATGTTGGCGGTATTGTTGGTTATTATTCGAATGCTAATGATATGTTACTGATAAACAGTAACAACAGTGGTAATATCATCGGTAATTCTATGGTTGGTGGTATTGTCGGCAGCGGCGGCGGTTCTGTTATCGGTGGCGGTGGTCTTAGTGGCTGTGTTTCTATTGAAAATTCTGAAAACAGTGGTGATATAAAAGGCAGCAATAGTGTTGGCGGCATTATGGGTGGCAGTGGTTATACTAAACTCATCGACGAAGTAATAAATTATGGTACTGTAACCGGAACGAGTCAGGTTGGCGGTATTTTAGGTAATACTTCCAGCGGTAAGATCGGTGAAGCATTGAATTTGGGACAGGTCAGCGCCGAAAATTCCTGCGGTGGTATCGTTGGCTTTGGGATTGATGCAATTGTTTCTGATAAGGCTGTTTATGCGACGACCGATAAAGATGGCAATACTTACGATATTTCTAAGTATAACGACAAAGGTGTTGGCAAGGCTTATGCAGATATCTTTCCGGCACCGCCACTACCGCCTGATCCACCAGAACTGCCTGAAGATGAGCATGATATTACTAAACTGCCTGAATTTGAGGATAATTATCATAGCAGCAGCTCTGCTGTAACTTCTGAGCTGCATACCCCTGTAATAATAAATCCAAGTGGTGAAAACACAAATATTGGTGTCGGAACAATTGAAATACATAACAGTGATGACAGCCTGAATGCAAGTGGTTCTGGCAGCAGTTTTAGTACTGGTTTTGAGAATATTTTAGCTGGTGCCGGTCAGGAAGAACAAGCTGACAGTAATTCTCGCAGTTCCGATACAGGCGATGTGCAAGGTAGTCAGATGGATAATCTGGCTGGTGGTAACGATACTGATTTGAGTATGTCTTCTGATAGTGATACCGAAGATCAGGACGAATAGAATAACGAAGAAAAGTAATTAAAAACTCACATCTTCCGGGGTGTGAGTTTTTAATTACTCGTAATTCGCATATTGCTTTTCTGAAAACCACTTATTTGTACGGTGAGTACTAATAAGTAGAACTATAGCTATAACAAGCCGTAATTTTATATAAAATATATAATTATTTCATATAAATAGCAAAATATTTGAAATATAAAAAATAATAAAATTCATTAATTTTAAGTGCATTTACATATTTAAAGACATATAATTTCTTTGCATGTATAATTTTATTTTGTATAAATGAGTAATATAGTGCACGTATGTGCTGTATTTTATACAGCAAATGCATTTTTTTTGTAAGATAATAAGTATAAAACCAATATCTATAAAAGTTTAATTGTTAAGGTGAAAAAAGTCATGTTTGCTGAGAAATATAGAAGTATAGGCTTAAATATTTTATATTACAGAAGACTGAAAGGTTTAAGTCAGGAAGCATTGTCTATTAAAGCCGGTTTGACCCGTTCCTATATATCAAAAATAGAACGTGGTGCTGCCAGATGCGGTTTGGAAGTATTTTTTCTTATCGCACAGGCACTTGAGGTAGATCCGGCTGAACTTATCAGCGATCTGCCGCCAGGAACAGAATCGGCGCAAAAATAAATTTATTTAGTAACAGGTGATGAAGGAGGTATCTTTATGAATCCCGATTATAAGGAAATTGGTAAGAATATCAGGTTAATGCGTATCAGACACGGTATCAGTCAAAGTGAACTTGCTCAGCGTTTAGATGTTTCGCAGACGCATATGAGCAACCTTGAGCACGGCCGCGTCAGTGTCAGTCTGAGGGTATTGCTACGTTTGGCGCATTTCTTTAAGTGCAGTGTAGATACGCTGCTTGGCAGTGTTTTACAGGGACATGTTGTACCGGAAGTAAATAATGACGGTTACGACATTGAGGATCTGGCTTTGTTGCTGAAGGTTTTGAAACAAAAAAGAGTAGAAGTGATGTAAACAAAATACGAAAGGCTGCCGCAGTTTTTAATTGCGGCAGCCTTTTTTATGATAATTATTTGCATTGCAGCCATTCGCTGATGACGGCAAATAATTCTTCCAGATGAAACGGTTTGGTAATATGAGCATTCATTCCTGCTTCACGTTCTTTTTTGATGTCATCCAGGAAGGCATTGGCAGTCATAGCAACGATCGGTAGGCTCTTTACATCCTTGCGTGATAGTTTGCGGATTGCTTTGGTTGCATCGTACCCATTGAGTTTAGGCATTTGCACATCCATGAAAACAAGATCGTAATGGTTTTCAGGTGCCTGAGCAATTTTTGTCAGTGCTGCAGCACCGTCAGTGGCCTCTTCTATCATGGCACCGGTCATACCGATCAACTCACAGGCGATTTCCATATTGAGCGGATTGTCTTCAACAAGAAGTATCCGCTTGCCGCTGCAGTTAGGTTCATTAGCAGCAGATGGCAGCAGATGCTGTGTTCTGGTTGTGTTTGTCTGATGCATTTTGTTGAGTACCTGTGCAAGGTTAGTAGCAAACAGAGGCAGAATCAGGAGTGCGTCAAAAGAATAGTCTTTAATGGTCTGGCTGAGATCGGAGAAGGTGATTGCCAAAGCTATCTTTAATGTTGATGACAGTTGGCGTAATCCGTTTAACATTGCTTCCAGATCCAGCTGTGGGTTATAGACTATGATGGCTGTCGTATAGTCACTGCTTGTTTTTATGGCAGCTGCTAGTTTGTTATTTGCTTCTTTAAGACTATGTACTGCTTGACCGGTAATTTGCAGTTGCTGTAGCTGCTGCAGGATATTAGAGGCATAAGTTTGATCATGGTCGATGACCAGGGCTTGCAGTTCGGAATGAATGGCAGAAACCGGGACGGGCTGCTTGTCAGCCAGCTTCAGTGGCAGGGTGACTGTAAAGGTGGTTCCAGAGCCAGCAGCACTGGTGACTTCAATAGTACCACCCATCAAATCAACAATATTTTTAGTGATAGCCATACCCAGGCCTGTGCCTTCAATACTATCAGTATTTGAGGTTTGGGAACGTTCGAAGGGAGTGAACAGGTGCGGCAGAAATTCCTGGTCCATGCCAATGCCGTTATCGCTGAAAACAAAACGAAAGTGTCCATACCCTGTTGGCGCCAGCGTTAATTGCTTGATCTCGAGTTTGAGCTTTCCTCCTTGAGGCGTAAATTTGATAGAATTGCTGAGGATATTAGTGAAGATTTGATTAAGGCGTACAGTGTCACCCAGCAGATATTCGTCACTGATATTATATGTCTCTACATGCAGTTCGTGCTGGTGTTCTTTTAACTGTGGATTGATGAGTGAGATCAGATTGTGAATAAGCTCAGCCAGATTGAGCGGCGATTCCTTAAGTGATAATTTGCCGCTTTCGATCTTAGACATATCGAGAATATCATTTATGAGCTCTAAAAGATGATTGGAAGCCAGCTCGATTTTGCTGAGGCAGCTGTTAATACGAACAGGGTCGTACAGGTATTGCTGCGCGATTGTAGTCATACCGATGATGGCGTTCATTGGAGTACGGATATCGTGACTCATATTTGACAAAAAAGCGCTTTTGGCGGTATTGGCCTTTTCGGCAGAAAGCAGGGCAGCTTTTAATGCCTGCTGTTGTCTTTCGTAGGCCAGTTTTTGTGTATGGATATTCCGGAAAGCGATAACGCAGCCTGTGATAGTTCCTTCGGTATTTTTAATGGCCTGAGCTTCCAGACGTACCCATTCGTATTTGTCGTTGGCAAAACGCCGCAGCAACTCTATTTCGACAGAGTTTTTATTGTTTTGAGTCAATGTTGTATAAATATTTTCTAAAGCAAAAGCCTCTGATAACTGTTTGCGGAATTTCACATGAACAAAATTATTGACGAAGGTAGTCCAGGCTTCGGTATGATCTTCTAATCCTTTCAGCATATTGGCAGTGATGATTTCGGTAAGCCGCAGAATATAAAATCTATGTTCCTGCAGGTCGACATAATAGACTGCATAGTACATTTCAGCCAGCGCATTGGCGATATTATGATGGCGCATTCTGTCGGCGCTGAGTAATGCAAGTTCATGTTCCTGCTGTTTTTTATCGTCGATGTTACGCAGCAGCAGCATGATTTTTTCGCCTTCGATTGTAGATATCCTGGTACTGTAATAGGTATAATAGTGCAGTTTTTTGTTTTTATCCCAAATACGCATCTCACCTTCGGCATAGGTTTGTCTGCTGTAAAGTTTGGCATCAAAGATGCCTGACAGAAGCGCTTTATCACTGTCCAGCAGCTGTTGGTGGAATTGGGCATAGAAATCAAGGTAACGGCCACGTTTTTGCAGCGAGAGTATCTCTTCCGAATAATGGATACAGTTATAACCCTGATGCTCCATATCGACGCTGATTGCCAGTGCATACATATGCGCAACTGCCATTTTGGCAGTTTTTTCACTGAGTGAATGTTCGACTTTCTGGGTCAGGTCTTCAAAGGCCAGTACCGCATAAGGATAAGCGTCAGAGTAGCCTGGTGCCGGAATGATCTTGACACTGAGCCAAAACCCCTGCTTATTTTTAAAAATATGCTCAATCCGGTTATTATCGTTGGCAAACTGGTCAATGATGTAGGTGCTGTTGGTAATTTTTAAGAGTGTCTGCTGCCATTTAGGGTCTACAAATTCGTTTACATACATAGAAAACTGTTTATCATAGCATTCTTCCATATGTACGATTTTTTTGAACTGTTCTGGCACACGCAGGCCGCGTAAAGTGTTATTACTTAGATTAACAAGGTAAACTGCATAATATTCTTCACTTAACTGAGCGATCCAGGCGGTCTGTTCGCGTTGGCTCAACTCAAATTGTTTTTGTTTTTCAATATTGCGGTAGCACCATAATACTTTCAGGTGCCCGGTTTGAGCATCAATAGTAGATACTAGATGAGTTTCAATCCATTCAAAGCTATCTGGCGCAACAAGACGGCGCAGTTCGCCAACGATATGCATATTTTCCTGCGGCATATTCTGACGCAGGCTCTTTGTTGAAGTCAGTTCCCAGAATTTCTGCCGGTCTTCAGGATGGATAAGCATTTTACCGTAAAGATCATTGGCCTGAGTAAAGTCGCCGGCATGAGGAAATGCCGAAGCACAAGGGCCGAGCTTCGGAGAAATATAACGGTCGTCGACAAGATCAATAACTACATATTCGTCAAAGAGAACATCGATGCCCTGCAGGAGATCTTTGGAATGGTCGTGCCTGATCTTGACTTCGCCGGCAAAAATATGAGGTGTGACAGAGATTGCTAAGGCAGGAATCTGTCTGCCCTCATCGTCCCAAAGAGTTCTTTTCACTCGGACATCTACGTTGCTTCCTAAAATAGATTTTTCAGCAAAATACTGATAATCACCCTGATGAAAATTGACGGCATCAAAGCTGAGAGTGTCAGGATGATAGAATACACCTCTCCTGAAACCTGCTTTTGCAGCAGTCTGATTGCAGTAAAGTATCTGCAGAGTTGACTGATCTACGACGAATAATGTTAGATTACTGATATCGTTGATAAGTTTGAGGACGTTTCTTTCGGAATTCATTATAAATACCTTCCGTATCCTTTATAATTTAAGGAAAACTTTTATAAATTAATTATAATATAAAAATATAATAAAGTGAAACAAATATTGTGGTGATTATTACAATTAAAACAAACTCCCTGGACATATTTGCCCAGGGAGTTTGTTTTAATTTTCAGCAGTACCTAATATTTCGTTGGCTAAGGCAGAAAGGCTTTTGTGATCCAACTCAGCGAAGAAAAATTGTCGGGAAGGATGGGGTGTCATTTTTTGGGATAAAGCGGCGTTGTATTCGGCGCCGCGCTTAAAGTCTGTTTGCTGGCATTCCAGCTCGCTTTGGCAATCTGCAAAAAGTCCGACGCCTTTTTCTGTATTGACGAGGACCAACGTAACACCCTTATCGTCATCAAAAAGCGGGAAATGCTTATTGACGCCCCAATAGTCGGCTATCGTCAGATCAGCCAGGCTGTGTTTATTGTTAAAAGCGCAGTCGGAACAGGAAGGGCGAGTACTGACATTATTCAGGAATAAACGCATATATGGACCGCGGCGTTTATGTGTTGCAAAGATATGGTTTTCAGTTTGAAAAACGATATTAAAGCGTTTCCAACCGGGAGTTTTATCGCGGAAATTGACTTTTATTACCGGTGATGACGAAAGCTCGGTGACTTCGTCCAGTCGTTTCTGGTAGACTTTGGGACTGGGAACCCCATGGCAGACTACGTCAATGGTATAAAGCCTTTCATAGTCTTTACGCAGATATCCTTTCAAGCCTCCGATCTGGCACGGCGTACCGCTGAATAAAACAGTATGGCCTGCCTGAAGCAGTTTTTCGGCGTCCTGGTAGGTAGTGCTGATATCGCTTTGTACATATTTGGAACCGCGTAATTTATTCATTGCATTGACGCTTGTGACAGCGATATGTCTAACGTGCCAGTTGTCGTCAAAGGCCGCCCCGAAGACTGTCCCCTGACGTCCCAGGATTTTTTCGGCAGCCAGGGAGAAAAAACCGCCGCTGGAGCTGACAAAGCGAACGGCTTCGTTTTTATTTTTACAGCCGATAACAGCTAAAATCTCATGAGGTTGAGGTTTGTGCAGCAGAGGACAAACGCGTTCACACAAACCGCAGTGGATACATTTGTCAGTATCGACCAGCGGATAATTGAAGCCTTCTTCGTCTGGTGCCATAGTGATGCAGGAGGTCACGCAGCGACTGGCACAGGCTCCGCAGCCGCAGCAGTCGGTTTTGTTGGTAATGGTAATCATAATTTCACCTTCTTAAACAATTTTTGAAGCTTAGGAATGCTGTGAAAAATAGTTTAAAAACAGTTGGGCGACATTGGAAAGTGGACGTCCTTTAACAATAGATAGCGTTTTATTAAGGAATAGTCTGTCATCGCGGATGATCTTGCAAATCAGATCGTTGTCAAAAATTTCACCCGGTGAAGCCGGTACGACGGCGATGCCGGCATTTTCTTTTGCCCAGGCTATTGTAGACAGTTTAGTAGAATTAATGCTCAGGATCTGCGGGAAGATCATGGAATCGGAACAAACGTTTAAAAATAAAGTCGAACAGCCGCGTGACAGGCAGATAGGCATATCTTCCATATGTGCCAAAAGCAGAGCTTTGTCGTCTGCCGGCAGCCAGGGATTGTCTTTGTGCATTACTGCAACAAGGCGCTCCTGCTTGGTATAGATAGTATCAAACCTGCTTTCCTGTGTCAGCGGAGCATTGGCAACGCCGATCTCCGTTTTCCCGGTCAGCATCTGATTGATTTGTTCCAAGATGGAAACTTCGTACAGCTCATAGTTGATCTGCGGATATTCTTTGGAAAATTTGCTGAGGTAAGTTTGAATAAAGGAAATCGACATCGAAGGCGACAGGCTGACTCGCAGAGTACCTGTATAGCCGTTGACGCAGTCCGATATTTCCCGTTGGGTATCATCTTCCAGCGAACAGAGATATTTAGCTTTGTTATAAAGAATGCAGCCGGCATTGGTCAATTCTATATTATGCACGCCGCGACGGATATTGACTAGCTGAGTGCCGAATTTTTTCTGCAGCAGCTTCAGTTGATTACTGAGGGCCGGCTGGGCAACGTGTACGTGCTTGGATGCCGCTGAAAGACTTCCTGCTTCGACGATGGCAATAAAATTGCGGTAATATTCCATGTCCATAGTCTGCTCTCCTCCTGTTACTGGCAATATAGATTTAAGTTTAAGCTAACTGTAGTTTGTTTATCGTTTAACTACATTATAGATGATAAAGCAGCTTAAACCTATCTTTTTCTGAAAAAATTTTTATAACTTTAGATAAGCATATAAATAAAACTTATAAATTATATCAATTATTTTGATGTTTAAAGATAGATATTGTCAATGAAAATGGCAAATGTTGTTAGAATGAATTTTTTATAAAAGTAATATTACATCAATTGAATTTTATGAATAGAAATAAAGAAAAGTGTAATTTAAAACTCGAAAACCAAATTTAAACATATCAAATAAATTAATATTTTCTATTGCTTTTTGGTATTTTACGTTATAAGTTTCCGGAATTATACTGAAAGTGAAGAAAGGTGTATGAGAAATTTAAATCTGGGAAAGAAGGGATGAAAATGTTAGACAGCACGAGATTAAGAAATCCGCAGTTGTTTGACAAAATCGTTACTCCGGAAGAAGCTGCGGCGCTGATTACTGATGGAATGAATGTGGGCGTCAGTGGTTTTACCCCATCCGGCTATCCTAAAAAAACAACGATAGCTTTAGCCAAAGCTATCAAAGAAGGTAAACGCTGCCGTATCAATATCTGGAGTGGCGCTTCTGTTGGTCCGGAAATTGAAGAGGAGTTGGCGGCAGTTGGCGCGATAAAAGGCAGGATGCCGTATTATGCCGCGTCCAACAAAAGCATGAAAAAGGGCATCAATGAAGGCAAGATTGAATATGTGGACCAACATTTGAGCCATTTCGGACAGCAGGTAGATTATGGTTTTTTTGGTGATGTAGATGTAGCTATTATTGAAGCTACGGCAATTACTGCAGAAGGCAATATTATTTTAGGTCCTGGTGTTGGTAATGCGCCGATTTTTGTGAAGCATGCGAAGAAAATCATTATCGAAGTCAATACTTCGATTCCTTTGAATCTGGAAGGTATGCATGATATCTATATTCCGGCGATCCCGCCAAATAGAACTGAGATTCCAATTTATCATGCGGGGGACAGGATAGGTAAACCTTATGTAGAATGCGGTATCGATCGTATCGATTGTATCGTGGAGTCTGATATTCTGGATCATGTGCGTGACTTGACTGCTCCTGATGCAGCAAGCATCAAAATTGCTGAGAATTTGGTGGAATTTTTAGAGTATGAACAAAAGATGGGACGTTTGCCGGAGAAAATGCTGCCCTTGCAGTCCGGTGTCGGCAGTATTGCCAATGCGGTTCTTTTAGGACTGGCCAAATCCAGATTTGAAAATCTGGAAATGTATTCCGAGATTTTACAGGATTCTGTATTCCGTCTGATCAAGCTGGGCAAGATAGCTAAAGCCTCCGGCTGCGCGTTCACTCCTTCGCCTTCGGTTTGGGAGATGTACAAGGAAGATCCTGATTTGTATCGTAAGAGTATTGTTTTAAGACCGCTTGATATCAGTAATCACCCCGAGGTTATCAGGCGTTTGGGAGTTATTGCTATGAATACGCCGTTGGAATTTGATATCTACGGGCAGGCTAATTCAACGCATGTTATGGGCTGCACGATGATGAATGGTATTGGCGGCAGCGGTGATTATATGCGTAACGGTTTCCTTACGATTTTTTCAACGCCGTCTACAGCGAAATGCGGCTCGATTTCCAGTGTAGTACCTATGGTTACTCATGCAGACCATACTGAACATGACACGATGGTTTTTATTACTGAACAGGGTGTGGCCGACATCCGTGGTTTGAGTCCCGTCAAACGTGCTAAAGCTATCATAAATAACTGCGCACACCCTGATTTTCGGCCGCAGCTTTTGGAATATCTGAGGTTTGCACAACAAAAAAACGCCCATATGCCAATTGATTTGGCACATTGTTTCGATATGCAGAAAAAATTTTATGAAACCGGCACTATGCTGTAAACAGCGAAGCGGAATGAGAAAGGGGTCAATGACATGACTAATTATGAAGAAATCAAACAGGGACTGGCGGATTATGAAGCAAAGGTTGCTAAAGCCAATGCCAAATTTCCTGAAAGAAAAGAATTTAAAGAAAAACACGTGTATACTCCTTTGGATGTAGAAGGTTTTGATTACTGCTCTAAAAGCGGGTTCCCTGGACAATACCCTTTTACACGCGGCGTACAGCCGACTATGTATCGTGGGCGGTTGTGGACGATGCGCGCTTATGCAGGCTTTGCTACAGCTGAGGAAACCAATGCCCGTTATAAATATTTGCTGGAAGCAGGTCAAACCGGCCTGTCGGTAGCTATGGACCTGCCGACACAGATCGGACTTGATTCCGATGCGGAGCTTTCGCATGGTGAAGTTGGTAAAGTTGGCGTGGCTATTGATTCGCTGGCTGATATGGAAAAGCTTTTTGAAGGTATTCCTTTGGATAAAGTCAGTACTTCTATGACTATTAACGGCCCGGCTGCAGTGCTTTTGGCGATGTACGTTGCTGTTGCCGAACAGCAGGGTGTTAAGCCGGAACAATTAAAAGGCACCATTCAAAATGATATTTTAAAAGAATATATTGCCCGTGGCACATATATTTTCCCGCCACGGCCTTCGATGCGGCTGATTACCGATACTTTTGAATATCGCTCCAAGAGTATTCCAAAATGGAATACGATCAGCGTAGGTGCTTACCATATTCGTGAAGCCGGTGCTTCCTGTGTACAGGAAATCGCTTTTGCATTTGCTAATGCGATGGCTTATATTGATGCGGCAATTAAGGCCGGACAGAAAGTAGATGATTTTGCTCCTGGTATTTCCTGGATCTTTACTGCCGGACTTAATATGTTTGAGGAAGTTGCTAAATTCCGTGCGGCACGCCGTTTGTGGGCGCGCATTATGAAAGAACGTTATGGTGCTACAGTACCGAAAGCACAGATGCTGCGTGTGCATGTGCATACTGCCGGCAGTGTTCTGACTGCTCAGCAGCCGCTTAATAACGTAGCCCGTATTACCTGGCAGGCGTTGTCCGCCGTTTTAGGCGGTATTCAGTCTATGGCCTGCTGTGCTTATGATGAAGCGATTGCTTTGCCAACTGAAGAGTCGGCTACTCTGGCACTGCGTACTCAACAGATGCTGGCTTATGAAAGTGGTATTACCGATACTATTGATCCGCTGGCAGGTTCCTATTATGTAGAAGCCCTGACGGATAGGATGGAAGCAGAAGCTTATGAATATATCAAGAAAATTGATGCTATGGGCGGTGCTGTAGCTGCTATCGAGCAAGGCTATATGCAGGGGGAAATGTCGGCTCATGCTTATGAAGATCAACGCGATATCGAAACTAAACGGTCTATAGTTGTCGGTGTTAATAAGTTTGTTGATAATAAACAACTGGCGGAACAGGATGTTCTGACTGCTGACCTTAGTGTTGCTGAACGCCAGATTGCCAAAGTCGAAAAGATGAAAGACGGACGTGATCAGAAAGCCGTCGATGCTGCTTTAACTGCGCTGAAGCAAGCTTGCGCCGGCGAAGAAAATTTGATGCCTTATCTGATTGACGCTGTTAAAACTTATGCCACTTTGGGAGAAATATGCGGCGTGATGAAAGAAATATTCGGAGAATATAGACAGGACGGTTCCATGTTCTGATCTGACTGACAGGTTGTGAGTGAAAGAACGGAGTTGATTGTTATGACAACGAAAGCATTGGCTGATTTTGTGGCAAGCGTACAATATGATAAATTGAGCCCGGAAACAGTTCGGATTACAAAGCAGTGTATTTTAGATTGGCTGGGAGTCTGTATTCGCGGTTCGCAGGAAAAACCTATCCAAATCATCCGTAAGTTGCTGCTGGATGGCGGGGGTAAGGCACAGTCTACAGTTTTGGCTGGACAGACGGAACAAACTACTGCTTTAAATGCTGCATTTTGTAATGGAAGCGCTTCCCATTCCCTTGATTTTGATGACCTTCATAATCCATCTATTATACATCTGGCTACAGTAGTTGTACCGCCGGTATTTGCCATTGCTGAGGCGGAGCATAAAAGTGGTAAAGATATGTTGGCAGCTGTAGTAGCAGGATATGAGGTTGGCGGCCGCGTAGGCGAATCCGTTATCCCTGAGTCCTATTTCTTCTGGCATACTACCGGTACAGCAGGTACCTTAGGCGCTGCCGCTTCGGCAGCGAAGGTTTTAGGTCTTGATGCGGCTGCGACGCTGCAATGTCTTGGCAGTGCTGGTACACAAGCGGCAGGGTTGTGGGAATTTTTGAAAGAGGGCGCAATGAGCAAAACTCTGCATGCCGGTAAAAGTTCATATGCCGGCGTACTTTCAGCATATCTGGCCCGTGCTGGTTTTACTGGTGCGACAAAGATATTGGAAGGAGAAAAAGGCTTTTGCCGGGCTATGGTCACAGAGCCGCATTTGGAAAAATTGACGGATGGGCTGAATGATGGTATATATAAGATTGATAATAATTCGTTCAAACCTTATGCCTGTTGTAAACATTCTCATGCCGCGCTGTATGCGATGCAGGTGCTGCGTACTGAGCATGGATTGAAGCCTGATGATGTTGAAGCGATAGAGATTTTAGTCAATGAGATCACTGATTTTCTGATCAATAATCCTCAGCCTGAAAATCCGTATGGCTGCAAGTTCAGTATCCAATATTGTGTTGCCGGGATGCTCAAATACGGCGATATGGGTGTTGATCGCTTCCTGACGGAAGTTATTGGTGATGCTGAAGTCCGTAGCTTGATGGCGAAGACCAAGGTCATGCGTGATGCTGCGATCGAGGCGGTACATGCTGCTGATGCTGCAAAACTGGCATCAAAGCTTATCGTTCGCTGTAAAGATGGGCGAGTATTGGAGTTACAGGTAGATTTTCCGAAAGGAGATCCGCCTAATCCGATGAGCTGGGATGAAAGTGTTGCAAAATTTATGTCTTTGGCTGCTCCTGTTTACGGCGAAGAAAAAACAGCCAAGCTGTGTTGGCTTATCGATAATCTGGAAGCAAGCGCAGATTTTGCAGCAGACCTGGCTGAATGTCTGGCATAAGACGGCGTTAAGGAGGAACTCCCTGTGGTTGAAGCGGAAAAGATCAAAGCAAAGGTCAGCGAAATTTATTCGCATAATAATTTTATGCAGGAGTGCGGTATTTACATCGTAGATATGTCTTGCGGCAGCGCTACAGTTGCAGTAAAAGTAGATCCTGAGCGGCATGCTAATCTTAATGGTATGGCGCATGGAGGACTGGTTGCAACGCTGGCTGATAATGCTACAGGCATTGCAGGTGCAACGATAGGTAAAAGGGTAGTGACATCAACTATTGCTACAGATTTTATCAAAGGCGCACCGGTTGGTACGACGATCAGCGCTACTTCACGGATAACACACGCTGACGACAGATTGGTAACCATCAATATCGAAGTGCGCGATCTGGACAATGATACCCTGGTGGCTAAGGCTACAGCGGCGATGATTGTAGTGGATACATTCGCTGGGATTCCTGAAAAATGGTAATAAAAGCAGGGAGTATTATTCAGCTGTTGTGTCGTTGCAGTTAAATATTGCTGTTTGGGCATTAGCAGAAGGCAATTTTGTAAGAGTGTACAGTTTGCTGTGATTTTCTAAAAAAGGCGGCTTAAGCCGTCTTTTTTGTGTTTATTTCGATACCGAAAGTAGTATTTATGAGACCTTATTTAAATATTGCAAAAGAAAGTTTTCTACCAAATATGGTTGCGTGTGCAAAATAAAACACAACATCTAGTAATTTTTGGCTTTACATTAACAATGCGCTGTGCTATGATGATAATGTAAATTTTACGCATAAATAATAATTTTTGTTTGGCGTTAACGATAAGAAATTATGAAAGAAGGCGTCAGTTATGAAAGTAATCAAACGTGATGGCAGTACTGCCGATTTTGACAGCAGCAAGATTATAGTTGCTATCCAGAAAGCCAATCAGGTAGTCGAACCGGAAGACCGTATCGATCAGGAACGTATCGAAGCTATCGCTCATTATGTGGAAAGTAAAAACCGCATGCGTCTTTTAGTGGAAGATATACAGGATATGGTAGAGCATCAGCTTATGGACGAGGGGAAATTCAACCTGGCCAAGTCTTATATTATTTACCGCTATACTCGCGCTTTGGTGCGTAAGGCTAACACGACTGATGAATCCATTTTATCTCTGATCCGTAACAGTAATAAAGATGTTATGGAGGAAAATTCTAATAAAAATGCTGTTATGGCTTCTACTCAGCGCGATCTGATTGCCGGCGAGGTTTCCAAGGACCTGACCCGCCGTCTGATCCTGCCGGAAAAGATTTCTAAAGCCCATGATGAGGGCGCTATCCATTTTCACGATGCTGATTACTTCGTACAGCCTATTTTCAACTGTTGCCTGATCAATGTTGGCGATATGCTGGATAACGGCACTGTAATGAACGGTAAACTGATCGAAAGCCCGAAAAGTTTTCAGGTGGCTTGTACAGTAATGACTCAGATCATCGCTTCAGTAGCCAGCAGCCAGTATGGTGGGCAGTCTGTCGATATTCGTCATTTAGGCAAATATCTGCGCCGCAGCTATGAAAAATTCAAACTGACGATCAAAGCTGAGGTCGGTGACAGTGTTGCTGATGAAGTTGTAGAGCGCCTTACAAAAAGACGTTTGCAGGATGAGCTGCGCAGCGGTGTGCAGACAATTCAATACCAGATTAATACTTTGATGACAACAAACGGACAATCTCCGTTTGTCACTATCTTCCTTAATCTGCAGGCGGACGATGAATATCTGGAAGAAAATGCAATGATAGTAGAAGAGATTCTGCGGCAACGGTTGGAAGGCATTAAAAATGATAAAGGCGTTTTGTAACGCCTGCTTTTCCGAAACTGGTTTATGTGCTTGATGAACATAACTGCCTGAAGGGCGGCAAGTATGATTATATTACTAAGCTGGCTGTAAAATGCAGCGCTAAACGTTTATATCCTGACTATATCTCTGCTAAAAAAATGCGTGAGAATTATGAAGGAAATGTTTTCGCACCGATGGGCTGCCGTAGTTTTTTGGCTGCCTGGAAGGATGACGAAGGTAATTACAAATTCGAAGGCCGTTTCAATCAGGGTGTCGTATCTTTGAATTTGCCTCAGGTGGCTATTTTGGCACATGGCGACGAAGAAAAATTCTGGCCATTGCTGGATGAACGCTTACAGCTTTGTTATGAAGCTTTGATGTGCCGTCATAACTCATTAAAGGGTATTCGCAGTGACGTCAGCCCTGTACATTGGCAGTATGGAGCGATTGCACGCTTGGAAAAAGGCGAAGTTATTGATAAATATCTGGAAAAAGGCTATTCTACTATTTCACTCGGTTATATTGGTTTGTACGAAATGACTAAGTTAATGAAAGATGTCAGCCACACAACACCTGAAGGGGAAGAATTTGCTTTGCGCGTGATGAAATATCTGCGTGCTGCCTGTGATAAATGGAAAAAAGAAACAGGGTTAGGTTTTGCCTTATATGGTACGCCTGCTGAATCATTGTGCTATCGTTTTGCCCGTATTGACAAAGAACGGTTTGGTACTATTGCCGATGTAACGGATAAAGGCTATTATACTAATTCTTACCACGTAGATGTTCGTGAGGATATCGACGCCTTTAGTAAATTTAATTTTGAAAGCCAGTTCCAGCGTATTTCTTCTGGCGGCGCTATTTCCTATGTCGAAATTCCTAATATGCGCCATAATCTGGAAGCAATGGAAGATGTTGTTCGCTTTATTTATGACAATATTCAATATGCTGAATTTAATACTAAATCAGATTACTGCCATGTGTGCGGGTTTGATGGTGAGATTATCATCAACGATGATTTGGAATGGGAGTGCCCTAACTGCGGTAATAAAAATCAGACTTTAATGAATGTTACTCGCCGTACTTGTGGCTATTTAGGTGAAAATTTCTGGAACGTGGGTAAGACTAAAGAAATCAAATCCCGCGTCCTGCATCTGTAAGCGGGAGGCGTTATAAATGAATTACGCTACGATAAAGACCCATGATACCGCCAATGGGCCGGGAGTGCGTGTGTCGCTGTTCGTCAGCGGCTGCACTCACCAGTGCAAAGGGTGTTTTAACCCGGAAGCATGGGACTTTAATTATGGTGCTCCTTTTACAGAAACAGAGGAAGATACAATCGTCAGAGGATTGGAGCCCTGGTTTATCCGCGGGCTTTCGCTTTTGGGCGGCGAGCCTTTTGAGCCGTCTAATCAACAGGCACTTTTGCCGTTGCTGCGTAAGGTACGTAAGGCTTATCCTGAAAAAACGATCTGGTGTTATACCGGGTATGATTTTGAACAGGATCTTCTTACGGGTCGTTTATGTGATTGGCCGGTTACTGAGGAGATGCTTTCTTATATAGACGTTTTAGTAGACGGCGAATTTAAGCTCGATTTAAAAAATCCCAATCTGCGTTTTCGAGGCAGTGAAAATCAGCGCGTTATTGATTTAAAAAAATCGCTGTATGGTGATGAACTGGTTTTATGGTCAGAAGCTTATTAAAATTAAAACCCCTTCCACATATAATAATATGGGAGGGGTTTTTTGTATGATATCGTAACTAAATAATTAAAATATATAATTTGCGTAGCTTGTCTCTTCAATTAAATAGCTTTATAATATTATCAATAGATAATAATTTTAATTTTGATGTGGAGTGAAGTGCATGTTAAATGTGTTTAAAAATAAACTTTCACAGATTCACAAGCAAAGTAAAGAAGCGAAAGAACTTTTGCGTTTTATCGGACCTGGTATTTTGGTAACGGTGGGATTTATCGATCCAGGAAACTGGGCTGCTAATTTGGCGGCCGGCGCCGATTACGGGTATGCTTTGCTGTGGGTCGTAACGTTATCAACTCTGATGTTGATTTTGCTGCAGCATAATGTAGCTCATCTGGGCATCGTCACAGGTGAATGTTTATCGGAAGCAGCGACAAGATTTTTACCTAAGCGTATTTCACGTCCAATTCTGGTTACTGCTATTATGGCGGCGCAGGCAACTGCTTTAGCTGAAATTTTGGGTGCGGCGATTGCACTTAATATGTTGTTTGGCATTCCAATTATGGCTGGTGCTGTGATTACCGCTGTCGTTTGCACACTGATGTTGTGGACAAATTCCTACAGTCGTTTGGAAACATGGATAGCGGGTTTTGTTTCTGTTATTGCCATGTCTTATTTATTTGAAATTTCAATGGTACATGTTGATTGGCCGCAGGCCGTTGTCAGCTGGACTGTGCCTAATATTCCAGCAGGCTCGATGCTGGTGGTAATGAGTATTTTAGGTGCTGTAATTATGCCGCATAATTTATTTCTGCATTCTGAAATTATTCAAAGCAGGCATTGGAACCTGGAAGATAAGGCATTGATGGAAAAACAGCTGCGTTTTGAATTTGTCGATACTTTATTTTCTATGAGTATCGGCTGGGCGATCAACAGTGCCATGATTTTGCTGGCCGCTGCAACATTTTTTGTTCATGGAGTTAGTGTCAGTGAATTACAGCAGGCTCAGGAGCTGCTGGTGCCGCTTTTAGGTGAGAATGCAGCACATATTTTTGCAATAGCACTGCTTTTTGCAGGGATTGCTTCTACAACAACGGCGGGTATGGCAGGTGTTACTATTTTTTCAGGTATGTTCGGTGAATCTTACGATATGAAGGATATTCATTCACGTGTTGGTTTGCTGCTGACCTTTGTTCCTGCTGTTATCGTTTTATATTTCATCAATGATCCCTTCTGGGGATTGATCGTCAGCCAGATGCTGCTTAGTGTGCAGCTTCCGTTGACTGTATTTATGCAGATTTGGCTCACTTCTTCACCAAAAGTAATGGGGACTTATGCTAATAAGCCTTTTACTAAAGGTCTGCTTTATGCGGTAGGATTTATTGTTACAGCACTCAATTTGTATCTTTTATATGTTAGTTTGCAATAAAATAATGATGCGGTATGAATTAAAACGGTTCAGCTTAGCTGAACCGTTTTAATTATTAATCTGTCAGTTTTTATTGCTCAGCTGCTCCAGCATGGTAGCAACGCTGAACGGTTTATTTTCCAGTAAGGCATCTATGCGCATAGTAATCAACGGATGCTGGCTAAGTCTGCGTGCTGTGATAAGTGCCGCCCGCAATGCTGGTGTAAGCTGTTCGTGTCCCCATTCTTCAAGAATGATAGAAGCAGCGCCGCGCGGCCAATCGTAAATAGAGGTCAAAGCGGCTGTGACTATAGGAACCCGGTACCAGGGTGCGTTTCCAGGTATTTCAGAGGGATCAAAAGCGCTGTTTCTGATTGTGTATAGGTATTGATGTTTTTTTCGATAAAAGTCAATACTTTCTGGGGACGTTCATCGTTTTCAAAGCCTAGAAGATAAGGAAACAAAGCACTTTCCAGAGGGTGCTGCTTAAGATAATCGAAAAGACGTTCCCATATATCAATATCCAGTTCAAAGGCAAATTCAGCAGTAGTGTAATTTACGCTGCCATCTTCTTTGAATAATTGTGCTTGCACTTCCTCATACCAGTCGCGGCTGTAAATCAGTTTTTCACAGCGGCTTACCAGTTCGTGGCTGGCGTTAGAAGGTAATGCTGCCCAGTTACTGTCGGTGATAAGCTTTTGCAGTCCAATGGAAATGTTTATTATTCCAATCAGGTCAGCAGGAGTTTTATCATATCGTTCAGCATGGCGCAGAAGCTCGCTGATCAGAGTCTTAGAATCGATACCGCTGATATCAATATAAGTTGGATCACTGTTTCCAATATAGTAACGGTCAAGCATCATAATAAAATTATTAATGATCAAAAGACAGCCACGGTAAGTTTTATAGTCCAGCTGCTCTTTATGCAAATGGTGTAATAACTGTCCCTTACGCATTACTACCAGACAAATCGGAGCATAATCGATTTCGATTTCACAACCGTGCCGAAGCAGCCAAATTTCTTCTTCTTCTGTAGTGCATTCAAGATCATAGAGGGTGAATATACGTCCCCAGCCTCTGGTAGAGCGAACAAGTTCCCATAGCTCGTCCTGTGGTGCAATATTATTGATACGGTAGGCAAAGGTAAGGAAAAAAGTGAATTCTTCACAGCGGCAAAGATCGACTAAATCATCCCAAAGGTTTTCGGAATGTTCTTTGCGCAGCTTCTCCAGTCCAAAGACTGCTAAGATGACGATTGCATATTTAACAAGCTCACGTTTATGCGCTGTATACAGCCAGTCTTCGGCTAAAGCAAGCAGTGGTTCGGGAACTTCGTCTTCTGACAGCAGTTCTACAAGCGGATCACAAACACTGACACATAAAATTTTTATCAATGCTTCTTCAAGAACCACTTTTGCAGTAGCAGAAGGTTCATCAGCATAAGCCAGCAGCATACTGCAGACGGCTTCAGCACCTGGCAAGTCAGGCGGCATTTCGGCAGTATATATATAGGCATCATCGCTTCCTAATGGCCGTGGTAATGACGGAGTCGGATCATCTATCAAGGCACCTCCTTGATAGATGCCATTTTCATCTAGCTGATCCATTACATAAGCAAAAATACTGTGTTCATTTTTATCCATAAAGTTCATCCCTTAATTTTAAAATTATGCCTATTATACCATATAAGGCTATTCTTGACAGAAAAAAATACCCTGCCTGAGCAGGGTATTTTGCTGTTTATTTTAGAATGTTACGGGTTCACCGTAATAAGCACAGGTCAGAACCTTCTTCATACCTTCAGCATCAATTTTTCTCGGATTAGAACCAGTGCAGGGATCCAATACTGCATTGGCGGCGATTTCATCTATATGTTGTTTGAATAATTCTTCGCTGACGCCGTTTTCTTTATAGGTTTGGGCGATACCAAGTTTTTTGTTCAATTCTTTGATTGAATCGATAAGTGCATCAGTCAGCTGTTTATCTGTATTACCGGTAAGTCCCAGCATACGCGCTATAGTTGCATATCTGTCAGCACAAACTTTGGCATTATATTGGATAACAGACGGTAGCAGGATCGCATTACAGCAGCCGTGCGGGATATCGAACATCGCACCGGTTTTATGGGCCAGGCTGTGGGCTATACCTAAAAGTGCATTCGAGAAAGCCATCCCAGCCAGGCATTGAGCAATATGCATTTTGCCTCGTGCATCTTTATCACCATAATAGCTGTCAATCAAACTGTCATAAATATCACTAATAGCTTTAAGTGCCAGCGGGTCAGAGAAATCGCTGCGTGCAGACGCGACATAAGCTTCGATTGCATGGGTCAAAGCATCCATACCTGTATGAGCAGTCAAAGTTTTCGGCATGGTCAGAGGGATATCGGTATCCAAAATAGCAATATCCGGCGTGATTTCAAAATCTGCCAGCGGATATTTTATATTAGTAGAGTAATCAGTAATGACCGAGAATGCAGTTACTTCTGTTGCCGTACCGCTTGTAGAAGGAATTGCTACGAAAATAGCCTTATTCCTGAGTTTGGGTATATTGAAAGGTTTCTTGATTTCTTCAAATGTTGCTTCGGGGTGCTCGTAAAAGACCCACATGGCTTTCGCCGCATCTATAGGTGAACCGCCGCCGATAGCGATGATAACGTCAGGAAGGAATTTGCGCATGGCTGCGGCACCTTTAAAGACGGTCTCGATAGACGGATCTGGTTCGATGCCTTCGAAAAGCTGGGTTTCCACACCGATTTCATGCAGGATATCTTCGACCTTCTGCAAAACCGCCCCGTTTCATAGAACTGCCACCGGTGAGGATCATTGCCTTTTTGTAGCCTTTCAGATTTTTTAATTCGTCGATTGCACCCGAGCCATAATAAATGTCACGTGGTAAAGTAAATCGTGCCATAGCTTGACACCTCCTAAAATAATTTGCCTTGATATTTTCATTATAACATTTTAACTAAATTCTACAAGGTTAGTAGGAATATAAAAAGTTAAATAATTGTAAATTTAAGGAAACATTTAGTGAATGGAGTTGGGAACCCAAATGGCTATAAATTGAGGAAAGTTTTAAAACTTTGAATAAAGTGCCGTGATACGGGAATTTCCTTTTCCAGGCAGTTTTCAACGGTCAGTATATAAGTGTCATTGAACCAGGGAATGATTTCGCGCACTTTATTCATATTAACAATATAGCTTTTGTGAGTTCTCAAAAAACCGCAGGGACGTAGTTTTTCTTCCAAAGTTTTTAAAGGCAGGTTTGATTCCAGAATACCTTTATTGGTATAGATCAGTATTTTTTTACTGGTATCTGTTTTGATAAGATAAATTTCTTCTTTGGGATTAAAGACTAAAAGTTTATTGTTGTTCCAAATAGAGAGCTTGATAGGAAAATTACAGCGGGATGGCAACTGCTGCTGAGATTGATTCTGCAAAACTTTTTGCAATTTTATAACAGTTGCCTGCAGGCGTGTCTTAGTATAGGGCTTAAGAATGTAATCGAAAGCTTCAAGTTCGAAGGCTCGTACTGCGAATTGATCGAAGCCTGTGGAAAAAATTATTTTCGGAGGGTTGGGCAAAGTTTTAAGTTTCTCGCCAACGGCCAGTCCGTCTAATACTGGCATTTCAATATCTAAAAACAGCGTCAGCAGTATTGTTTGAAAAATAATCAAGTACTGCCTCTCCATGTTCACATTCAGCAATGATCTCCAAATTGCTGTTAGTTTCCAGTAAGGCTCGCAGTTCTTGGCGGGACGGAAATTCATCATCTGCGATAACTATTTTTAGCATTTCAATCCTCCTCTTGCTTTGGTATTTTAAAACTGACGGTAGTACCTGTACCATATGTGCTGTCTATATGAAGACCGTTGTCCGGGCCGTAAATTGCCATTAGACGTTTATGTATATTAGTCAGGCCAATGGATTTACGGCCAGGGATATCAAGAAGCAGCGAAGCCAGTTTTACTTCAGGAATGCCAATGCCATCGTCATGCACGGATATAAAAAAATATTCTGTATCTTGGCTGACTGTTATAGTGATAGTGCCGCCATCTAATTTTGACCGTAGACCATGTTTGACAGAATTTTCAATTATTGGCTGTAAAATTAGGGCTGGAACCTTAAAAAAGGCTGTGTCATCAATTTCATAATTTATTTTTAGTTTGTCGCCGAAACGTGCTATTTCAATATTAATATAGGCATTGATGTGCTGCAGTTCCTGCCGCAGGGAAATTAATGTATTTGGATCAGCAAGGTTTTGGCGGTAATAATCAGCCAGATAATTGATAAGTTTTTTAGCTGTCTGAGGCTGTACGCTGCAATAATAGCTGATTGTATTTAGGGCATTGAATAAAAAATGCGGATTGATCTGTGCCTGTAGAGCTTTTATTTCAGCATTGGCCAGCAGTTTAGTACGTTCTTTGATCTGATTGATTTCGATATGCGTAGAAAGCATTGTTGCGATACCTTCAGCCAGCTTTGTTTCAAAGGCAGTCATTTTTTCTGCAACTATATGTCCCACACAAAGATAACCAATCGTGGCAGTATCGTTTGCCAGCGGCAAAGCCTGATAAGAAGTAAGTACAGTAAGCTTTTTATTGTTCAGGCAAAATTTTTCTGATAGCAGTGTTTCCAGGTCTCTCTGCAGGTAGTCAAGAAATGGCTGTTCTTGTTCACAGGCTGCGCAGCCAAGCAGCTGATAGTTAGAGGTAATACAGACAACGTCAAAGGATTTGACGTTTTGCAGGATGCTTTCCGTAATTTTTTGGGCGGCATTTTGATCGAAACCATTCTGCAAAATAGAAATTGAACTATTAGTAACATTCAGTGCAATTTTTGCCGCCAGCCCTTCAAGAATATCCTTCTGTTTATAACTGTCCATGATAAGACCGATAAAACAACCGGTACCTAAAGCTGTCGTGATCATTACCTGGAGAGCACAATCTTCAATTGATGGTGTAAATGTGTGGGGATAACAAAATAAGGCGAGTAAAATGATATGGCTGGAAGCGAAAATAAAACTGACGCCGATAGCGTGAGGCAGCAGTTCTTTTTGTTTGAACCAGTGTGATAAAAGTCCTGCCAGTAGCCCTTCTACTAGGAAAAGCAGCCGCTCACGAGAGCAGCTTTGGTATGGATAAACAAAACATAGTGAACAGAGATGAGCAGACTTGTACAGAAACCGATTAAAGGACCGCTGACTAGACCAGCTACGATAATAAAGATGGAACTGGTGTTGATAAGCCAGCTTTCGCCATATAAAGACCAGTAAGTATTGAGGATGCCTAGCAACGAAAAAAACGCAATAATATGTAGCTTGTTTTTTAACGAATAATTTTGTTGAAATAAGGTTGTTTGAAAAAACGCGGTTCGGCTGCAGATAAAGAAAATAATCAAAAATACTGCTAGTCCAAACCATAAATGACTCATTGTTTGGTAAAGAAAGTTCAGCATGAATTGCTCCTTATAAAGGCAAAATTATGCATCTTATTGCAGATTTTGTCATCTTGAGTTCATTTTTATCCTAAAAGTTGCATTTTATGTTATTTTAAATTTAGGAAATTGGTTGAATTTATCAGATTAAGTTCATTATATAAAAATTTAGTTATACATACAAGAAATGCATCCATTCTATTATGGAAGGGGGATAGTAGCTAATAAGCGCGAAAGGAGAAATTTATTATGGATTTGAAAACGTGTCTTTATGTTGGGTTTGCTCTTTATACGATATTTGTTATTTATGTGGGTTTTATTGGCTCTAAAAAAATAAAAGGGTTAAGTGATTTTGCGGTTGCCAGCGAAAGTATGGGACCGATATCATTAGGATTGGCTTTTGCCGCCTCTTTCTTTAGTGCTGCTACTTTTCTGGGGTATGTCGGATACGCTTACGCCTGGGGGGCTTCCGCTTTATGGATATTTTTAGCTATTTTTGGCGGGTCTACATTAGGGTTTATCGTTATTGCAAAAGGTGTGCGTGACAGTAACACTAAAATTAAAGCTTTATCATTGCCGGACTGGCTGGGAGAAATGTATAAAAGTGACTTTTTGAGGGCGTTGGTTTCTATTATCGTTATGATTCAGATGTTTTATGTGGCTGGTCAATTATCGGCAGGCGGTACGCTTTTATCAGGCCTTTTGGATATTGATTACAGTACTGCCGTTATTGCGGTAACTGTAGTTACTATTGTTTATGTCACTTTAGGTGGTTTGTTTGCGGATGTTTATACAAGTATTGGTCAGACTTGTTTGATGATGTTTGCTGGTGTGATTGTTTTCTTGTCAGGATTCTTTTTCTTCAAGGGCGGCATTACAGAAGTCAGTACGATCATTGCTGCGCGTGATCCACTGTTGACTGCGGTCATTAATCCTAAATCATTACATATGTACAGCTACGCTACTGTTTTCGGTGTTATTTTGATTGAATTTGCTTTTTCTGGACAACCGCAGCTGCTGACAAAAATTTTAGCATTAAAAGATCCTAAAGATATGAAAAAAATGATCTGGACTTGGATTGTTGCCTCATTCTGCTGTATGTTGGTAATTTTTGGCGGTTTGTATATGCTGGCACTGAATCCTGATCTGCAGCAGCCTGACTATGCGGTAGTAGAATATGTCAGAGCTTATTTTCATCCCATTATCAGCACGCTGCTTGCGGTTTCGATTGTAGCGGCATTGATGTCGACAGCCTGTGGTCTGCTTTTGGTTATGACAACCTGTATTGCTAATGATCTTTTTATTAAAACGTTGGTTAAACGTAAAATCATAAATATTCCGCAGGAAAAAGCTCAGAGGATCGCATTTATGATGACGAAGATATTGCCGGCAGTTTTTGGGATTATTTGTGTTTTGATGACACTGCATCCACCGCAATTTATGGGAGTCATGGTCTGGATTGGCATTTCTGGTGTCGCTTCAGCTACATTAGCACCGATGCTGATTGCTATTATCTGGCCTGAACGTATTAATGCTACTGCCGCTATCTGGGGAGCGATTGCAGGAGAAGCAACTTACATGGTTGTTTATCTGTTTACTAATATTGAAAAAAGCGTTATGGCAGCCGGTGCCTGGGGGTTGATCGTCAGTTTTGCGGTAATGTGGCTACTGTCTTCTAATAAAAAGAAACAGCGAATAACAGAAATGTGATCAAAAGTAAAGGATGTGATGAAAAATGTTGTGGGCAAGTCCGATGCTGACAGTTTGGGCCGTAGGTTGTGTATTGACACTTATAGTTTCATATATCCTTTTAGAAAAATGGTATTGAGGCAGGTGTAAATGATGAGGAAACCAAAAGTCGTAATTCTGGGAACTGGTGGAACTATTGCCGGTAAAGCAGGCTCTAATACAGAAATGACAGGCTATCAGGCTGGTGAAATAGGTATTCAGACCTTGATAAATGCTGTTCCGGAAATGCTTGAAGTTGCGGATGTAACTGGTGAACAGTTCTGCAATATCGGCAGTTTTGATATGATTGATGATATCTGGCTGAGATTAAGCCGTAGGGTCAGTGAACTTCTGCAACAGCCGGAAGTCGATGGTATTGTTATTACACATGGTACAGATACGCTGGAAGAAACAGCATATTTTCTAAATTTAACTGTTAAAAGTGAGAAACCGGTGGTTTTAGTTGGCGCTATGCGTCCGGCAACAGCGATGAGTGCCGATGGTCCTGTCAATCTGCTGAATGCAGTTGCTTTAGCCGGTTCGCAAGAGGCGGTTGGTAAGGGCGTATTGATTGCAATGAATGATCAAATTAATGGGGCTCGTGATGCAACTAAAACCAATACTACACATGTGGAAACATTTAAATCGTGGGAACTGGGATATTTAGGCTATTTTCAAAATGGGAAACCTATTTTCTATAAAGCAAGTCTGCGTCGGCATACGGCAGCAGCTGAGTTTGATATCAGTAAAGTAACTGCTCTGCCGCGAGTTGATATCGTCTATCTGCACGTAAACTGTGATGATATTTTAGTAAGAGCGGCAGTTTCGGCTGGGGCGCTGGGAATAGTTATTGCAGCCTTTGGTCACGGGAATCTGCATATCAATATAAAGCCTGCCCTGATCAAGATTGCTCGAAGTGGTATTCCTGTAGTACGCAGTACGAGGGTCGGTAATGGTATCGTAAGCCGGAGTGCAAACGATACTGATAACAAATTTATAGCTGCGGACAGTCTTAATCCGCAGAAAGCCAGAATACTTCTGCAATTGGCGCTGCTTAGAACGAAAAGTCCAGAGGAAATTCAAAGAATGTTTGATGAATATTAAGGAATAATAGTAAAACACCGCTTGTTTAAACAAGCGGTGTTTTCTTTGTATCAGAAGAAATAAATCTTTTGAATAAGCGCAGCGTCAGGTGCCGTCCGCTCGATGCGGACGAGCGCTTGACAGGGGGGACTACTTGATGATAAAATAAAAATAATAGGAATATTTATCAAAATAATTATATAAACAAATAAGTAAAATTCTAAATAGTTGTATAAAACAATAAATATATAAGATCAGGTGCAGTAATGCTTAATAGAGAAACAGGTGTAAAACCTGTGCTGTCCCGCAGCTGTAATGCAGAGTTAGTCTTAAAATGTCACTGGGAAACTGGGAAGGCAAGACGAGCGATGAAGCAGAGCCAGAAGAACTGCCTGATTTTGACGCTATAAAATTCCTGCGATTGATGGGATTGCGCAATTATTTGACGCCTTTCTGTATTTATATGCAGAAGAGCGTTTTATTTTGTTTCAAGGGCAAAAGCTTTTGAATAAATGTAGAAATAATATGGGAAATGGATGTGGTTAAAGGTGAGAAGATTTGTAAAGAAAAGGTCATTGATATTTACACTGATTGGTTCAAGTTTTTTGTTTAGTGGTGTTACTGCTCATGCTGAAGAAGTTACAGAAAGTTTTACACTTGACCCTATGGTCATTACTGCTACAAGGACGGAGATGAGCGTGAAGGAAAGCCCCTCGGCTGTAGAAATTGTCAGCAGCAAAAAATTGGAAGAAACACAGGCGAAAACGTTGCGTGACGCTTTAAAATCTGCGTTGGGAGTAAACGTCTTTAATGATTTTCAGGGACGCAGTAATGTCAGTATTCGCGGCAGTGAGTCAAGGCATGTTTTAATTATGGTAGACGGTAAGCGTTTGGGTGGGGAACTTTCCTATAATTCCGCTAATGCCTGGGACGTTGATCGTATTCGCATGGAGGATGTGGAACGTGTAGAAATTATCAGAGGTCCAGCCGGAGCTTTGTATGGCAGTGATGCTATGGCGGGGGTTATCAATGTAATTACAAAAACTCCGGAAAAAAATGCCGGTAGTATCAATTATGAATATGGCTGGTATGAAAATGGTAAAGGTGCTGGCTACAAGTCTAATGTTTATCTGCAGGGGGTTGAAAAAAATGTATCCTATAAGTTAAATGCTGGCTTGAATAATAATAGGCCTTATATGGATCCAGCAGGCAGCGGAGATGAAATGAATTTTTATGGAAAGGAACAACCGATATCTTTAAGTGTAGGTTATAAGTTTGATAATGGAAATCAATTATCTGCCGATTTCAGCAGGATTAAAGAGGATAATCAGAAGGGTAGTTCATCTGTAACAGTTATGAGGCCGGGTGAAGTCTGGCAAAATAAAAAATCTACTATTTATAATGATAACAAACGTACAGATTATTCACTGACCTATAAAGGTGATGATGAAAAGCAAAGCTGGATTATCAGAGCTTATCAATCGGTTTATGATAAACGTTATACAAGTCAGGATGTTACGCAAATGTTTACGGGCGGCAAACCTGGAACAATAACTGTTAAAGATCCTAAGATTGATACTGTAAAAAGGACCTTGAGTGTTATTGAAGGTCACGATTCATGGCATATGGGAGATAAACATTATTTAACGGCAGGGCTGGAGTACCGCCGGGATAACAGTGAAGGGACCAGATTAAAGAAGAAAGGTACTCCTGTAGCTGGAGGCAGTGCATATAATGCTTACGATGAAGCGGCTATTAATTATACTGCCGTATATGTTCAGGATGAATTTAAGCCTGATGAAAAATGGTTGATTATTCCTTCTGTACGTTATGATTACAGTGATAAATTTGGCAGTGAAATAACAAGCCGTTTGGCAACTACTTATAATGCGGCTAAAGACATACGTGTGAAGGCTGTTATCGGTCAAGGGTATAAAACTCCTACAGTTAATGAGTTGTACCATTTTTGGGAGATGTACGCTGCTAATCCGGGTGGCTCAGGACAGTTTTTTGAGGGTAATCCAGATTTGCAACCGGAAAAATCTTTAAGTTATGAATTAGCTGTGGAGAAGGACTGGGGAGATAAAACTACAGCTCATTTAGGAATTTTCCGCAATGACGTTAAGGATTTGATAAGTTCATACTGGACAGGCAGATTTACTGATGATGATCCCAATAGCTATCCGGGACTTGGTAGAGATCAGGTTATGACTTATCGGAATGTACCAAAGGCAACATTACAGGGTGTAGAATTTTATGGTTCGCATGAATTAGGGAAAAATATTTTTATGAATTTTGGTTATACTTATTTAGATGCTAAAGATAAGACAGGCGGAACGCGTTTAACTGATCGTGCTAAGCATCAGTTAACTTTTGGGGTATCTTATCAACCGCAAAATATTTATGCCTGGGATTGCAGTTTTGATATTGTTTCTAATCTAAATTATTATTATCACAACGCAGATAAGAGTACAATGGGGAATTCTGTATATTCTACTAAGAATTTTACTATTGCTAATATTATGGCATCAAAACACCTTACTAAAGATGCCAAGATTTATTTGGGGATCGATAACATAAGTAATCATAGGAATTTTGGCGCTTATGCTGATGGAAATTTAGGACGTTTGTATAGAGTTGGTATGGAATATAAATTTTAATACATAGTAGAAATATCTAGCGGGCTTAATGCCTGCTAGATATTTTAAATGGAGTTATGATATGAAAAAAATAATTTTAATGCTGTGCTTGTTGGCAGTTTCAGTAACTATGTATGGCTGCACTTCAAAAGAAATTCATAAAGATAGCGGGTTGATGAAAATAACGGACGATAATGGCAGGCAGGTTGCTTTTTCCAAAAAGCCTGAAAGGATCGTAGTTCTGTCACCTTCTTTTTTAGAACTTTTGGAAGTTTTAGATGGAAATGTTGTAGGACGGGCGGAATCCACAATTGTCAGGACTCCTGATTTTGCCAAAAATGCTGCTGTTGTTGGCTTTATTTTTAATATCAATACTGAAAAAGTAGTAGAATTGAAGCCTGATTTGATTGTCGCTTATAAGGGGATGCATGAAAAATACATCCAACTTTTTGAAGCAAATGGTATTCCTGTAGTAGTTTTAAATTTAAAAACTTATGAAGATGTCAAACATAGTATAAAAATTTTAGGTGAACTGACTGGCCAGAAAGAGAAAGGGCTAAAAATTGCATCAGAGCTTGACAAAAAAGTACAGAATACAGTTAAGCAGCTTCCTAAAAATACTAAAAGGGTTGCTATTTTACACAGCAGCGCACAAAATGTGACATTAGAGAAGGAAAATAGTATTGCTGGCTGTGTTGCCAAGTTATTGCAACTACATAATATTGTCCAGGACATTCAGAGTGTAACTGCTCCAACTGGTGAACAGATGTCTGATAAAGCTCCTTATAATCTGGAATTCTTAATAGAAAAAGACCCGGAAATAATTTTTATTACCTCAATGGGAGATAAAAACGATATTGAAGTGCGTTTGCAAAATGACGTTATGAGCAGTCCTGCCTGGGAATCAATAACGGCAGTAAAAAATAATGCAGTATATTATTTGCCGGATGAATTATTTCTTTTGAATCCAGGACTTAGATACTCTCAGGCTGTAGAATATATGGCATCGAAGCTGCAGGAATAAGGCTAAAAAATTATTTTGGCAAGATTTTGAATTATGGTTTATAATGACAACATAAGTAAGCTAAGGCTAACTTCATGGAACAATGTTATTTCAGCAAACGTAATATGAAAGGAATGAAAATTTATGAAAGATTTTTTGATTGTTTATTCCAGTAAAACCGGCAATACAGAGAAAGTTGCAAAGAAATTTTATGAAGTGGCAGGAGAACGCTGTGACCTTGCTGCTGTGAAGCAGGTGCCGGCAGTAGATGATTATAAGGTTATTTTTGCTGGTTATTGGGTCGATAAAGGTGAACCCGATAAGGATATGCAGGAGTTTTTGCAGACTTTGGATAATAAAAAAGTCGTACTTTTTCAAACGTTGGGAGCAGAAGCTTACTCTGAGCACGGGATCAGCTCATTAGCCAATGCCGGCAGATATTTAAGCACCGGCTGTAAAGTAGTAGGCACTTTATCTATTCGCGGTGCGATTGATCCGAAGCTGATCGAAACAATGATGAAGATGCCTGAAGGACATTCGCATGCACCTACGGAAGAAAGTAAAAACGGTGGAAGGACGCAAGTACTCATCCTGATGAAGCAGATTTGCAAGCTGCAGGAGAGTATATACAAAAATTTATCACTTTTTATGACAGGTTTTATAAATAAAATTTGTATGGATTTTTAGAAAATACTGGGTAATTTTAAAAATGAAAAAAATAGACAAAATCACCACGCTGGGCAAAATGATGCTTAAAGACAAAATAACTAGTTCCTGGGATAAATTACTGACAGAGAAACCGCAAGGTGACTTAATGGTTTTTTATAAAAAGAGGCTGGAGCACTTTTGGCGTCTGCCGGATTTAGAAAAAATTATCGGCAAAGAGAAGGCTGCAAGCGCATATGCGGCAATGGAAGAAGTTGATGTTTTATTTGAAGATAAAGGCATCAAACCGCTGCCGCCGCCTCTGGGACAGAATGCTTTCAAGAAACTTTTGCGTGAAGCTTCCAGCAGCAGGCCTATAGCAGCTTATATCCATATTCCTTTTTGCAAGATCAGATGCACTTATTGTAGCTTTTTTAAACAGGGTTCTTCAATAAAAGCAGAAGCAGAATATGTAACCAAGCTTTTGACAGAGCTGGAACAGATGCGTAATATGCATTATTTGAAAACTGCGGAAATCCAAGCGGTCTTTCTTGGCGGCGGGACTCCTGGAACCTTGACGAAAGAACAGCTCAGCAGTATTTTGCAGAAGGTACGTCAAGTGCTTCCTTTAAGTTCTGATTGTGAAATTACGGTTGAGAGCAGTATTTATGATATGGACGAAGAGAAACTTGCTGCTTGCATCGAAAATGGTGCAAACAGATTCAGTTTTGGGGTGCAAACTTTTGCTACGGATCTGCGCCGACAACTGGGGCGTCCTGATACCTGCGAAGAAGTTGTGCGTAAATTGAAGCTTTTTGCTGCGACGGGTACAAAGGTTATCATTGACCTGATTTATGGTTTACCAGGGCAGACAAAAGAATTGCTGCAGCGAGATTTACAGTTTTATCTGGATTGTGGTCTTAGTGGTGTCGATTTGTATAAACTGCAGATTTTTCCTGGGACGCCGCTGGGCAATCAATTTAAAGCTGATCAGAGTAATTTCCCTACAGGGAGGAAGCTGGCAGAGCTCTTTGTCAGCGGCGCAGAATTTTTAAGCAGGAATGGCTGCCGTCAGCTGAGCTGTTGCCATTGGGCAACTGATGACAGGGAAATAAGCCGTTATAATACTATGGTGAAAGAAGGCGCGCAGGTTCTGGCTTTCGGAGCCGGCTGCGGCGGATCATTAGGCAATTATGCTTATATGCAGCCGTTTGATCTGGAAAAATATGGAAGCCTGGTTGATAAGGGTATAAAGCCTTTTGTTATGTTATTTGAAAGAGATGGGTTTGCGCCTGTTTTTGCCGCAATCAAAGGTCAGTTTGACAGTGGCGTCTTTGAACCTCAAAAATTGAGAAGCTTATCAGAAATACCTTTTTCTGAATTGTTGTTTCCTTTATTGGAACGTTGGCGTAACAACGGTTTAATGGAAGCTGCTGATGGTGTTTATAAGCTGACGCCAATGGGTTTGTTCTGGCAGAATCAATTGAATCGTGCAGTGATGATAGCTGTGCAGTATTTAGTATACGGGCCGCGTGTTGCGGGAAGAAAGTCAGCTTTGACAATGATGAGTGCAATGGAAAATCGTACTTAAAAGTTATATGATTAAAGCCCCTGTTCAATAAGAACAGGGGCTTTAATCGGTTATTATTTAAGCTTTTAATTCGATTTCCAGCAGGCAGTCGCCGCTTTCGATACGGTTACCTGCTGTTACGTGGATCTGGGCTACGATACCGCTGATTGGGGCGGCGATAGTTGTTTCCATTTTCATAGCTTCGGTAACTACAAGCGGGGTGCCTTTAGTTACTGCTTGTCCTTTTTCCACCAGTACTTTAACAACGGAACCTGATAAAGTAGCGCCGATCTCACCCTGATTGGCTTTATCAGCTTTTTTGCGGCTGATATTGGTAGCTTTGACATTTCTGTCTTTGATATCGATTTCCCTGGGCAGACCGTTGAATTCGAAGGATACTGTACGAATACCATCGGCATTGGCTTCGCCGATATGTACAAGCTTAATGACCAGCATCTTGCCTTGTTCGATTTCTACTTTGATTTCTTCGCCTATTTTCATGCCGAAGAAGAAGGTTGGTGTATCAAGTACAGAAACATCTCCGAAATCATGTACACGTTTGACCCAGTCAGTAAAGACTTTTGGATAGAGACAGTAAGAGCTGACGGCTTCTTCTGTAATAGGTGCTTCCAGTTCTGCAAGTTTAGCTTTTATTTCCTCAAAATTAACAGGCGGCAAAGTATCGCCGGGACGGCCTTCTAAAGGTTTACGTCCTTTGAGAACTATTTGCTGCAGTTTTTGAGGGAAGCCTTGATAAGGAACGCCGATACGGCCTTCAAAAAATTCCACTACAGAAGCAGGGAAATCGAGTACGTCACCTTTAGCATAGATATCTTCTTCGCTGAGATCGTTTTGTACCATGAAGAGAGCCATATCACCGACTATTTTAGAAGAAGGAGTTACCTTGATTAAATCACCGAACATCATTGAGACACGGTGATACATATCTTTGACTTCTTCCCAACGTTCGATAAGACCGAGAGCGGTTGCCTGCTGTTTAAGGTTGGTGTATTGGCCGCCCGGCATCTCGTGTACATATACTTCCGGGTTTGGAAACAGTTCGGTCTGGTCAGCGGCTTTATAATATGGACGTACGGTTTCCCAATAACGGGATAGTTCGTTCATAGCATCGACGTCTACACGCGGCTGGCGCGGATGACCGCTGAGCGCATAATAGAGGCTGCTGCCGCTGGGCTGAGAAGTGCCGCAACTCATAGCGGACATCGCTGTATCAACAATATCAACACCGGCATCGACGGCACGGGCGTAAGTGTAGATAGCATTGCCGCTGCCTTCATGTGTGTGCAGATGTATCGGCAGGTCAACAGCGTCTTTGAGAGCACTGACAAGGCGGTAAGACGCCTCAGGTTTTAACAGTCCAGCCATATCTTTGATTGCAATAATATTGGCACCGGCGGCTGCCAGCTCTTTAGCCATATCCACATAATATTTCAGATCATATTTATCCCGGCGGGGGTCCAGAATATCGCCGGTATAGCACAGTGCCGCTTCGGCAACTTTATTGCATTCTCGCACAGTATCTATGGAAAGACGCATATTATCAAGTCCGTTGAGGCTGTCAAAGATGCGGAAAACATCGACACCGTTTTTGGCGGCCAGATGAATAAATTCCTTGACGACATTATCAGGATAGCTGGTATAGCCAACTGCATTGGCTCCGCGCAGCAGCATTTGCAGTAAAATATTAGGTGCTTTTATACGGAATTGCTGCAGCCGATCCCAGGGACTTTCGTCGAGAAAACGGTAAGCAACGTCAAAGGTAGCGCCACCCCAGCATTCGAATGAGAAAAGGTTTGGAAGTTTTCCTGCTGTAGCAGCTGCTACTTTCATCATATCGTTTGTACGCAGACGAGTCGCAAACAATGACTGATGTGCGTCGCGGAAAGTGGTATCAGTGATTAGTACTTCACTTTGGGCCTGTACCCATTTTGCCAATCCTGCAGGGCCATGGGCATCAAGAACCTGTTTGCTGCCATCAGGAATCTTACCGATAAAGGGCTTGGGCATATTCAGTGGGGCAAATTCCGGTTTTGGCTGTACACCTACGTTAGAATAGCCATTGATAGAGATATCGGCAATATAATTGAGCAGTTTAGTACCGCGGTCATGTGTTTTAGGGAAAATAAACAAGTCGGTGTTATCATCAACAAATTTAGTGCTGTAGCTGCCGTCAGTGAATTGCGGATGCTGCAGTACATTTTCCAAAAAGAGAATATTGGTTTTAACGCCGCGTATACGGAACTCCTTCAGACAGCGCAGCATCTTACTGATAGCTATTTGATGTGTCAGTCCCCATGTGGTTGCTTTAACGAGCAGAGAATCGTAGTACGGGGTGATGACGGAACCAGTAAACGCATTACCTCCGTCCAGGCGTACGCCAAAGCCGCCGCCGCTGCGATAAGCGATCAGTTTACCGGTATCTGGCATAAAATTGTTGGCCGGATCCTCCGTAGTGATACGGCATTGGATAGCATGGCCATGGGTAATGATGTCCTTTTGTTCGGGGATCGCTATTTCAGGATCATGGATGGAATAGCCTTCAGCAATTTTAATTTGTGTTTGTACAATATCGATACCGGTGATTTCTTCGGTAACTGTATGTTCAACCTGAATTCTTGGATTAACTTCAATAAAGTAGAAATTATTGTCCGGTGTTGCTAAAAATTCAACTGTGCCAGCACTGATATAATCAACATTTTTCATCAATTTAACGGCTGCTTCGCAAATACGGCTGCGCAGCTGCTGAGGCAGAGAGAAAGCAGGAGCAACTTCGACCAGTTTTTGATGCCGGCGCTGTACGGAACAGTCACGTTCGTGCAGATGTACAATGTTACCGTGGGTATCGCCGATGATCTGTACTTCGATATGTTTAGGGTTTTGCAGATATTTTTCAAGGTAGATCTCGTCACTGCCGAAGGCTTTGAGTGCTTCTGATTTGGCAAGGCTGTAAGCCTGATCCAGCTCGTCCATGGAAGCTACCATACGCATGCCGCGTCCGCCACCGCCGTTAACAGCCTTGATAATGATCGGGAAACCGTGTTTCCCCGCAAAAGCACGTACTTCTTCTACGCTGCTGACTGTGCCGGTAGAACCGGGAATCATTGGAATACCAGCCAGTTCAGCCTGCGTGCGGGCATTGATCTTATCGCCGAACATTATCAGGTGTTCAAGACGCGGACCGATAAAGATGAATCCTTCTTCAGCGCAGCGTTTAGCCAGTTGACTGTTTTCTGATAAAAATCCATAGCCGGGATGAATGGCGTCGACATCGTGTTCTCGGGCAATACGCATGATGTCTTCAATATCAAGATAAGCGTCTATGGGGCCTTTGCCTTCACCGACCAGATAAGCCTCATCGGCTCGGTTACGATGCAGAGATAAAGTGTCTTCCTTAGAGTATATTGCTACAGTACGGATGCCTAATTCATTACAAGCACGAAAAACGCGGATCGCGATCTCGCCGCGGTTAGCAACTAGAACTGTTTTAATTTTTTTCATGGTAAACCCTCCTTTGGTTGAGACCGTATCCATTGTATAAGAAAAAAGTACTTCTGGCAACATCAAAAGTTCATGTATACATAATTCTTGCACTGCACTTTGTATACATTTTTTGAAACACCGGCTAAGTTGTGGTTTTTTAGTGTAAAATTTTTCGGTATATGCATAAAATTTGCAGGACTGTTTCCTGACAGGAAAATCAGGGCAGAACAGTGGTTAGGATTTTTAGAAATTATTTCGATACTTTATTTAATGAAAAAGAAAGTATTATTGCCGACTTTCACAGATTTTTTGCTTGTTTAATTATCGAAGAACGGTTATCATTTAATATAGAATAATAATGTAAGTACAATATATGTACATATTTGGAGGTTCGGATATGCCAGAGAAAAAAGCTCCCCCTAAAAAGCCGCTTTATTACTATTATATTTTGGCTTTGGCAATAATTTTACTGATCAATACGGTTATCGTACCAACGTTTTTCAGCCCGCAGGTCAAAGAGATTTCCTATGGTAACTTTTTACAGATGGTAGACGATGGTAAGGTTGCAAAAGTAGAGATCACTAATAATAAGATAGCTGTTCTTGCGAAAGACAGTGATAACAAAGTAATTTATGTAACAGGCAGGGTAGAAGACCCTGATTTGGTTAACCGCTTAATGAAGAGCAAAGTAGAATTTTCGCAGGTTATTCCAAAGGAAAATTCACCGCTTGTTAATTTCTTTATGAACTGGGTCTTACCGATCATGATATTCTTCGCATTGGGCCAGCTTTTTATGCGTTATATGGGCAGCAAACTGGGTGGTGGCAATGCCATGAGTTTTGGCAAGAGTAATGCCAAGGTGTATGTAGAAGCACAGACTGGTAAAAGTTTTGCCGATGTAGCCGGGCAGGATGAGGCTAAAGAAGCATTGATGGAATTAGTGGATTTTTTACATAATCCTGCGAAATATCAGGCTATCGGAGCCAATATGCCAAAAGGTGCCTTGCTGGTTGGTCCTCCTGGTACAGGTAAAACTCTGCTGGCTAAAGCTGTAGCAGGTGAGGCGAAAGTGCCGTTTTTCAGTATTTCCGGCAGTGAATTTATTGAGATGTTTGTTGGTATGGGTGCGGCGCGTGTCCGTGATCTGTTCAAGCAGGCTCAGGAAAAAGCTCCTTGTATCGTATTTATTGATGAGATAGATGCTATTGGCAAGCGTCGTGACAGCGGACAATTTGGCGGCAATGATGAACGTGAGCAGACTTTGAATCAGCTGCTTTCAGAGATGGATGGCTTTGATGGCAGTAAAGGTGTTGTGATCCTAGCTGCAACTAACCGTCCGGAATCATTGGATAAAGCGCTTTTGCGTCCAGGTCGTTTTGACCGCCGTATACCTGTTGAGCTGCCTGATTTACAGGGACGTGAAGCAATTCTGAAAGTGCATGCGAAGGCAATTAAAACCTGCGATGATATTGATTATTTGACGGTAGCAAGAGCTACTGCGGGTGCTTCTGGTGCTGAATTAGCGAATATTGTCAATGAGGCTGCCCTGCGTGCTGTCAAAATGAACCGTACCTGTGTAAGCCAAAGCGATCTAGAGGAATCTGTTGAAGTAGTTATTGCCGGTTATCAGCGTAAAGGCGCTGTAATTCCGCCGGAAGAAAAGAAAATAGTTGCTTATCACGAAATTGGACATGCACTGGTAGCTGCTTTGCAGAAAAAATCAGCTCCTGTCCATAAAATTACGATTATCCCTCGTACATCTGGAGCCCTGGGTTATACTATGCAGGTTTCTGAAACTGATAATGTATTGATGAGTAAAGAAGAACTTTTCAATAAGATCGTTACTATTACTGGTGGACGTTCTGCAGAAGAAGTTATTTTCAGTTCTATTACGTCCGGTGCTTCCAATGATATTGAGCAGGCTACCAAGCTGGCGCGTGCGATGGTTACCCGCCTGGGTATGACGGAAGAATTCGATATGATGGCTACCGAAACAATGACTAATATTTATCTTGGCGGAGATCCTTCGTTGAACTGTTCTGACGAAACAGCCAGTAAAATTGATGCCAAAGTTTTGGAAATTATCAAAGAAGCTCATCAGAAAGCGCGTGAGATTCTGGAAGAAAATAAAGAAAAATTACACGAGCTGGCAGCCTTTCTGCTGGAACGTGAAACGATTACCGGCGAGGAGTTTATGCGTTTGCTGAATAGTGAAGCTGATGTTATTGAAACTTCTGCGACGGTTGTAAAAGAAGGTGAAGCTGATGCTGAGGAAGCAAGCAGTATTTGACAGAGAGACTTTTTTGACACTGCCAGATTTACCGCCTCGTTTAAAGCTATGGGGTGAAGATAGAGAGCTTGAAGATTTTCTTGTAAAGAAAGCGTTTATGATTAATCCTATTCCCAGTTCTGTGGCGCGTGCAGATGGCGAGGTGAAAATTGCCGTCGTTGGTTCAGGTCCTGCTGGTTTAGGCAGTGCTGACGAATTGACTCGGTTAGGTTTTAAAGTGACGGTTTTTGAGCGTGACGATCGTCCGGGTGGGCTTTTGATGTATGGCGTACCTAATATTAAGCTTCCTAAAAATATCGTCATGCAGAAAATAGAAGCGCTGCAGGATGCAGGAGTGGAATTTCGTCTGCAGACAGAAATAGGCAAGCAGGTAACTTTTGCCGATCTGCAAAAGGAATTTGCTGCGATTATTGTTTGTGTTGGCAGTACTTCACCGCGACGTTTGAAAATGATCCGCGATGATGCTAAAGGTGTTTACTATGCTAAAGATTTTCTGACTTATGTAACGAAGGAAATGTTGGAGCAAAACACATCTGTTCCCGCTGATACGGCAGGTAAGGATGTAGTGATTATAGGCGGAGGAGATACTGGTATCGACTGCGCTGCAGTGGCTTTTGCCCAAGGGGCCCGTAGTATCCTTCAGCTGGAGCTGAGGGAATGTGAGATGACCGGAAAAACGCAGGACGGTTTCTGTGAGTTGGTCAGCAGTGATCCTACATTATCATACGGCACTATGCTTCAGGATGTTTTATATGATGATAATGGCTTTGTAAAAGGGGTTCGCATCGCTAAGGTAGAATGGATAAGCTCCGCTTCGGGCAGCTTGCCTAAACCACAGTTGATCGAAGGCTCGGAGTCAGAAATCCCGGCGCAGCTTTTGCTGCTTGCTACTGGTTTTACAGGACCGGAGCCTGCTGTGTTCAGTACTTTTGCTTTTAATAAAACTCCTGTTGGCACGATCGCTAAAGGAAGCGGCTATTTTGATACTTCACGTGCCGGTGTATTTGCAGCAGGCGATGCTCGGCGTGGGCAAGGTGTTGTGGAATGGGCTTTTGCAGAAGGTCGTAATGCGGCTGTTGAATGTGCTGAATATTTGCATGCTTTAAAAAAATAATTATAAAAAAACGCCAATATCCTTTTACGGATATTGGCGTTTTTATTTTATTAATAAATGCAAGCGAATTTTTAAATAAAAATAGCAGGGTGATTAAAATACAACGTAAAAATGTTTTTATATACTTTAAAATAAAGTGGAATATATGAGGCTGGAGAATGGCTTCAGTAGCTAATCTACGAACATATGTTGCCTCAGCAACAAAAAGTTGAACATTTGTTTAATTTAATTCAAATATTATCAGCAATATTGTAACAGATTTGTTAACAATTAACTTCGGCATAAGTTGAAAAAAATCTTTACAATAAAGGTTAAGAAAGCAATAGCTTTCAAAAGCGAAGGAGAAATTTTATGTAGTCTATTTTGAGAATTGAGGTGAGTCTTATGACACCGGCAGTAAAATGTCTAATCGTTCTGGCAATAGTGGCTTTATTATTTATTACTGAACTTATTCCTTTGGCCATCACTGCTATGAGTGGCGCTATCGCATGCGGCCTTTTGGGTTTTATCCCGGCCAAACAGGTTTTTTCGGGCCTTTCTAATTCAACAGTAGTACTTTTCGCAGGTATGTTCGTTGTTGGTGCTGCCATGTTCCATACTGGTCTGGCACAGAAAATCGGTATTTCTATCGTTAGATTCTCCGGTACCAGCGAAAACAGTTTGATGTTTGGTATCATGATTGTCGGCGCAGGTTTATCTTCCGTTCTGTCTAATACAGGTACGGCAGCCTGTCTGATGCCAGTTGTTCTTGGCATCTGCGCCGCAGCTAAGATCCCGGCTTCCCGTCAGTTGATGCCTTTGGCTTACGCCGCAGGCGTTGGCGGTATCATTACCTTAGTAGGTACACCGCCTAACATTATCGTTTCCGGTGCTCTGACTTCTTTTGGTTATGAGCCATTCTCCTTTTTCGAATTTGCCTGGATAGGTATTCCTCTGACAGTTGTAGCGATCGCTTACATGATGTTTATCGGCAAGTATTTGCTTCCGAAAGCTGAGCTGGATGCGGATCAGGAAATCGAGCAGGAAATCGAAGCTACTGTACATGACAGTAAAAAACAGATCATTTCCGGTTTGATTCTGGCAGTCGTAGTCATCGTTATGGCGCTTGACCTTAAGAGCATCAGTTTGGAAATGGCAGCTATCATCGGTGCGCTGGTTTGCGTACTGACCGGCTGTCTGACTGAAAAACAGGCTTATGCTTCTATCGACTGGGTAACTATCTTCCTGTTTGCAGGTATGATGCCTGTGTCCACTGCAATGGATAAGACCGGTGCCGGTAAATTGATCGCCGAGTGGGCAGTAAGCCTAATGGGTGGTTCTCCTACCCCGATCATTATGACTTCAGTACTGTTTATTATCTCCTGTACTTTGACGCAGTTCATGTCTAATACGGCAGCAGCAGCATTGCTGGCGCCGGTAGGCGTAGCGATTTCCCAGCAGCTCGGCGCGTCTCCGAAAGCAGTACTGATGGCGATCGGCGTAGCAGCATCCTGTGCATTCGCAACTCCGGTAGGCACTCCTCCCTGTACGTTGGTGTTGGGACCTGGCGGTTACAAGTTTATGGACTATGTAAAAGTCGGCGTGCCTTTAGTTATCCTCTGCTTCATCGTTTCCATCATCGTTATTCCGATGGTTTGGCCTTTCTTCCCCGGTTAATTGGGACGACTGAGGAAGAATTGTACATAAATTTCTCCTTTTCTGTTTTATATAGATAAAACTATAAATATATCTCTTGTTATAATTATTATCTAACCAATAGTTCGTTAAGCAGTTCTTCAGTTAAATCAAGTTCGGTATAAACGGTAATACCGTTTTGTTTCAATAAAGCACTGGTTACGCCATCACCGTTCATAAGTGTACCGTTAAAATTTCCGTTATAAATTTTCCCTGTACCACAGGAAGGGCTGCGCGCTTTGAGAACCGCAAATTTTATTTGTTTTCTGCGGGCGACTTCCAGAGCAGCTTCAGCACCTTTGATAAAATTTTCTGTAACATTATAGCCAGCATTGTCGTATACTTTAGCAGTGCCGTTAAGAACGTCGCTGCCATCACCGCCTGTAATTTCTGCTGGTAGACGTGGTATAGTAAGCTGTCCCAGGCATTCTGGACAGATCGGTATAAAAAGACCACAATCTTTATATTTGGCAAGCAGTGTGCAGTAATTGCTGCTGCCGTTGTATTTTACTTTTGCTCCTAATAAACAAGCACTTATAAGTAACATAAGCACACTCCTTTACTGATTAAATATTAACTTAAGTGTGAATTTTTGGCAACCTGAATTGACAGAGCATGCCAAAACTGGTAAGGTAATAAAAGGGAATGGGGTACTCCCTAAATGACTTTAGTCGTTTGAACCGCTTAGAGTTGATAAGCTGATGACTTCTGCCGTGTAGGCGAAGTATCGGCTTTTTATTTTTTTGTAAAGGTGGAAGAAAGATGCAGGAATTATTAGCAGTGGCGCTCGGCGGCAGTATTGGTGCCGTAAGCCGTTATTTGGTTACAAATTATATTTTTATACGCTGGCATTGCCACTGGCCTTGGGCTACTTTTATTGTCAATGCGGCAGGCTGCCTGGCAATGGGATTTTTAATGGTGCTGATTACAGAGAAAGGTTTGTTGACCCCTTATTGGCGTTTATTATTGTGCGTTGGTTTTCTGGGAGGATTGACAACATTTTCTTCATTTAGCTATGAATCGCTGACGCTGCTGTCAGAAGGTAATCTGGCAGGTGCCGGTTTGAATATTATTGGCAGTGTTGTCGTGGGTGTTGTTTGTGCTTGGTTTGGTGCAATGGCAGCGCGCTCTTTATAAAAAACAGCCGGCTTTTAAACCGGCTGTTTTTTAGACATTGATATGGTATTATTTTACATTGTTTTTAGCTGTGTTTAAGATAAAAATAGAAGATAGGATTAGGATCATGCCAAGGATTTTAGCAGTTGTCAGAGATTCTCCAAAAATAAAATGCCAATAGCGGCTGCGACCAGTGGTTCTAAAGTAGCAAGAATAGATGCCTGACCTGCATCTACATCCTGAAGACCGCGAGTGTAAAGCAGATATGGGGCCACAGTACAGATCAAGGCTATGGCAATGGCACCGATAAGAGCACGCAAATCTGCAAGCAAGGTGAAAAGCTGTAATGGTTCAGCCATAGGTAATGCGGCGATGGCCGCAAAATAAAATGTGTAAGCGGTAATTGTAAGTGTGTTGTAACGCCTTAATGCCAGTTTACTAAAAATACTGTACAGGGCATAACCGATACCAGAGGCAAGTCCGAAACCAAAGGCTTCTAAGGTCAATGTCATTTTGCTGCTGAAGATACCAGTAATAAAAGTACAGCCGCAGAAAGTTGACAAAAGTGCCAGCATTTTGCAGCGTGTAAATTTTTCGCGAAACAAAAATATAGAAAGCAGCATTACAAAAACCGGTGCTGTATATAAAAGCAGTACTGCAATAGAGATTGAACTGCTTTCGATAGAGCGGAAATAACAGTAGTTGAAAAAGACCAGGCTGAAAATTCCTGTTCCGATAAAAAGCCAGCTGTCACGCCAGCGGATTTTTAATAACTTAGGATCTATTTTAAAAATAACAGCAGTCATCAGTACAGCTGCAAATAATACCCGCAGAGCAACTATCTGCAGTGGCGAGAAACCGCAGGCGGTTAAAAATTTGAAAAAAAGAGCGATAAGCCCCCATAAGCTGGCACCGGAGATGATCGATATATAAGCGCTTTGTAACATGCTAAACCTTCTTTTTTTATCTAAGATATTTAACAGTTTAGCATACAGCTGATAAAAATAAAAGCACGGCACCGTATAAAAGATGCCGTGCTTTTTATTATAGAAAGGCACAGTAAACTCTGATTAATGCATCAGATAAAAATGGGTCTCAATCAAAGCGTTGAAAAATTTTTTGAATGTCATGATAAAGTCCTCCTTAGTTAAGACGAAAATGTATTTTAATGCTTCGGTGAAATAAGCTGTCTGAAAATTGTAAATCAAAAAATGCATTACCCTATTAATAAATTATAACATAAAATAATAAAAGTGCAATTATTTCACAAAAAAATAACAATTATAAAAACAAAAGTCTTTAACAAGCGGATAGAAAAGAATGCGATGAAACGTCCCAAAGGGACTATAAAAGTCCCTGTATAAACAAAAAATGTATATAAATTTAAAATGCCCGCCAATAATAGCATAATTATTAGCGGGTATACAAAGCTTCAATAAGTTTTCGATTGTAGTAAAAAAACGGAATGAAACTTACAATAAGTTAAATTGAAACAGTTGATTATGATTTTTGTTTTAAAGTGTCAACAGTACAGAAGATTTTTTTGTTCTTTTTATGAGCAGATGGTTTTGATGTGAACCCTTTACCGAAAACGTCGTTGGCATCTTGAATGATCATAAAGCAGCCAGGATCAATATCGCGTACGATCTGTTTGATTTTTGCGACCTGTGTAAGTTTGGCAACAACTAAAAGAACTTTACGCTGCTGATGTGTGTAGGCTCCTTCCGCATAAAGGTAAGTAACGCCGCGTCCAATTACTTCAATTATGCCGTTGCCTATTTCTTCATAATGTTCACTGATGATAATAATGTTTTTCTTGTAATCAAATCCATCTGTAAATGCATTGCAGGTTTTAAACATAACGAAGAAGGCAAGCAGAGTATAAAGCACTGCCTCTAAACCAAAGTAGAAAACGCCAATAAACATTAAAATAATATTGAACATAAAGCCTGTAGTACCAATGCTGATACTGTAATGTTTGTTAATAATCGCGCCGATGATATCAGTGCCGCCGCTGCTGCCGCCTACTCTGTACATCATTGCTGCACCGATTCCATAAATAACGCCGCCTGCAATACAGGCCAGCATGGGGTCATGGACATAAGGCGCTTTTTCAGCTAAGAAATGGAAGGCATCAAGCGAAACTGAAAAAACAAGCATACCATACAGAGCGCTGACAATATAGGACCGATCCATGAATTTATAGGCAGCGACAAATAAAGGTATATTTAAAAGCAGACTGGTAATGCCCATTGGCAGACCAATGAGATAATATAGAATAACAGAAACGCCGCCGATGCCACCGCTGATGAGCTTATTGGGCATATAAAAGGCGTTAATGGCAATACCCATAAGGACGCAGCCTAAGGTGACCATAAGATAGCGATATAAGTGCTGACGCATAAAAAAGCTCCTTTGTGCAAATTTTGCGAATATTGTATACATAGTAGCACTTTTTAGAAAAAAAGCAATGTTGTGGGTTATAGAAATAAGTAAAATTTTTAAAAAAGACTGAAAACACAAATAAAACAGAAAAAATTTATAAAAATGTTCGAATTATCTTGCGACTACACGCGAAGCAAGATAAAATATATTGTATACAGGAAAACAATCGAGGCTATATTATGGAAAAAATATATGAAACAGCTTATGCAAAAATAAACTTAGGACTGGATGTGCTGGGCAAGCGTTCCGATGGTTACCATGAAGTACGAATGGTGATGCAGAGTGTTGGTTTGAGCGATGCAGTGGAAATTGAAGAAGGTGAAGGACTTGTGGTTGAAACAGATCATAGTGGTCTTGCCGGCGGTCCTGATAATCTGGCATGGAAGGCAGCGGAGCTTTTAGCCCGTTGCTGTGGTAAAATCCCGAACGTTCATATCAGACTGAACAAAAAAATTTTTTTAGCAGCCGGACTTGCCGGCGGTAGTAGTGATGCGGCAGCAGTGATGCGTGGACTTAGCCGGCTCTGGCAACTGGATTTGACGGCGCCAGAGCTGGAAAAGTTAGCGGCGGAGCTTGGTTCTGATATTCCTTTTTGCATTACAGGTGGAACAGCTCTGGCAGAGGGGCGTGGTGAAATATTAACGGAATTGCCGGAAGCGCCTGAACTACTTTTGGTATTGGCAAAGCCGAAGCTTGAAGTAGCAACTGGCTGGGTTTATGGTAATTTCCGTCAGCAAAAGGTCAATCAAAGACCTGATATTGACGGTATTATAAAAGCTTTGGAGCAGAGTGCGACAGGACTGCTGCTTGAGAGTTGCGGTAATGTTTTGGAAAGCGTTACGATACCTGCGCATCCGGTCATTGCCGAGATTAAACAGAAGATGCTGGCGGCAGGAGCAACGTGTGCTTTAATGTCAGGCAGTGGGCCTACAGTTTTTGCTGTGGCGGAGAAAAAAGAGATAACTGAGAGAATTTTGACAGAGTTGTCAGAGCTTGATCTGGAAACTGCTGTTACTACTACTGTACAAAAGGAGAGGATCTGAAGATGAGTGGGCACCTTAGACCGATTAAACTAGACAGTTACAAACCTCTGCGTGAACTGGTATGTGAAAATATCCGTCAGGCTATCATTGATGGTACTTTTAGTCCCGGTGAGCGTTTAATGGAAATCCAACTGGCCGATGAAATGGGCGTCAGCCGCACTCCTGTACGCGAAGCTATCCGTAAGTTAGAACTGGAAGGCTTTGTTGTAATGATCCCCAGGCGCGGTACTTATGTAGCAGATATTTCTATTAAAGATATCAATGAGGTTTATGAAATTCGTACTTCACTGGATGTTTTGGCAGCAGGTCTTGCTGCAGAACGTATTAATGATGATGAATTGGAAACATTGCAGCGGCTTTTAGTAGAAATCGGCCAGCATATTGAAGAAAATAATATGGATAAAATAGTTGAAGTAGATATTGCTTTCCATGATGTTTTATATCAGGCCAGCCGTAATGAAAGACTGCGTAATATAATTAATAACCTGCGTGAGCAGATTACAGTTATCCGCGGTCGTTCGATGATGTATCCGGGTCGTTTGGCGGATACGATGGAAGAACATCGCGCTCTCGTTGACAGTATTGCTGCCCGCGATGTTGAAAGAGCACAGAATGCTGCACGTATACATCTGGAAAATGCCGAGCATACTTTGCTCAAAGACATGGTTGAAAGTCATAATGAAAAGAAGAATAAAGAATAAAACCGAAAGAGGTTAAGTTGTATGTATAATGCGGTTATTTTGGCCGGTGGGAAAACGCCGTGGCTGCAAAAAGCCGTTGGAACTAATATCAGAGCGCTGGCTCCATTAGGTGGACGGCGGATGGTAGAGTATATTATTGATGCTTTGGATCAAAGCGGACAGATCGGCAGGATCATAGTTGCGGCTGATGGAAGTCAATGGGAGGCGGCAGTATTGCCGCAGCGTGCTGAACTTGTAGCCGTGGAATCCAGTTCAATGCCTGAAACAGCTGCAGCTGCAGCTGCATTATTGCCTGCAAACAGTAAAATTTTATTTGTTTGTGACGATATACCTTTGCTGACCTCTGCGGCCGTGCAGGATTTTTTGAAGCAGACTGAGGCTGTGGAAGCAGATGCTTATTATCCTGTGATTCCTGAAGCTGATTGTGTAAAAGCTTTTCCTGGTGCCGAACGTACTTATGTTACCTTACCTGAAGGTAGATTTACCGGCGGCAATATGATGCTGTTGAATGCTGATGTTATTTCCGGCGGGGTAATAAAAGCCAAAGATATTTTTGCCCGCCGCAAAAAACCTTGGGAGTTGTGCGGTTGGTTAGGTTTTGGTTTTGTGCTTAAATTCCTGCTGCACAGGTTGACTCTGTCAGATATAGAATTGCGGGCGTCAGAGTTGTTGGGATTTAGCGGGAAAGCTGTAGTTTCGCATTATCCCGAGATCGGTATGGATGTGGATAAAGAAGAAGACTGGCAGCTGCTGGAAAAATATTTTAAGAATAGCAAGTAGAAAAGAGGGGCGCTATGGCTCGAGTCAAACGTATGGAACGTGTAGTTGCTTTGACAAAGCAGCTGGTGGACCATCCGTATCAATTGTTTTCATTTACTTATTTTTGTAAAAAATTTGAGGTTGCTAAATCGACCTTAAGTGAAGATGTTTTAGCTGTGCGTGCCGGATTGGAAGCCTATGATTTGGGTAGGGTTGAAACTTTGGCTGGCGCTGCCGGAGGAGTGCGTTTTATTCCATGTCATTCCGAAAAAGCTAATGAGGAATTTTTAACAGAGCTGGCTTTGCAGCTGGCTGAGCCAGAAAGAATATTGTCAGGCGGTATGATCTATATGACAGATCTGCTGTTTAAACCGCAGCTGGTAATGCGTTTGGGGGAGATTATAGCTCAGCGTCTGCGGCATTTAGAGCCGGAATACATTATGACTGTGGAAACTCGTGGTATACCTTTGGCAGTTTTTGTTGCTCGTGCTTTTAATATTCCGGTGGTTATGGCCCGACGTGTTGGACAGATTACTGAAGGTTCTACGGTAAGTATTAATTATGTGAGCGGTTCATCTAAACAGATTCAGACAATGGCTTTGCCGAAACGTGCTTTACCAAGTTCCGCGAGGGTTTTGGTGATCGATGATTTTATGAAGGCCGGCGGTACGGCACGTGGAATGGCAGAACTGGCGGAAGAGGTTGGTGCCAAAGTTGTAGGAAAAGCATTTTTCATTGCGACGCAGGAGCCGGAAAAGAAAATGATTGATGATTATACGGCGTTGTTTGTTTTAAAGGATATTGATACAGAAAATCGGAAGATCGATATCAGTCCGTTATGAGGGGATGTAAAAAATGACAAAAGATCAGGTAACTTTGAAAGATGTGGAAGCTGCTTCCAAACGATTGGCAGGTGTAGTGCATAAAACACCTTTGGAAAGCAGTCATATTTTTAGTGAAATGGCAGGGTATGAAGTACTCCTGAAGTTGGAAAATATGCAGCGTACAGGATCGTTTAAAGTACGTGGAGCTTCAAATTGTATTCAGACCTTAACTAAAGAACAGCAAGCACATGGCGTTATTGCCGCTTCGGCGGGAAATCATGCGCAGGGCGTGGCGTTAGGAGCTCAGACTGCTGGTATTAAAGCAACTATTGTTATGCCTGAAGGAGCGCCGCTGGCGAAAGTTGAAGCTACAAAGGGTTATGGTGCTGAGGTTGTCTTAAAGGGTGGAGTTTATGATGAGGCTTCTGCAGAGGCTGTACGTCTGCAGAAGGAAACAGGTGCAACTTTAGTTCATGCTTTTGATGATCCGGCGGTAATTGCAGGACAGGGAACGATTGGCCTGGAGATTTTAGAACAATGTCCGGATATACGGTCAATAGTTGTTCCTATTGGCGGTGGAGGTCTTTTGGCGGGTATTGCCACAGCGGTTAAATCTGTAGCGCCGCATGTCAAAGTGTATGGTGTTCAAGCCAGTGGTGCCCCGGCAATGTATTTATCCAAGCATGCTGGCAAGTGGGTAGAAACTCCGGAAGCACAAACGATTGCTGATGGTATTGCTGTAAAATCTCCTGGTAAAATCACTTTTGACTTGATTCAAAAATATGTTGATGATATTTTTGTAGTTAAAGACGATGATATTGCGGCGACGATACTGCTCATGATGGAGCGGGCGAAGATGATCAGCGAAGGTGCCGGTGCTATTGGACTGGCAGCTATGCTGCATGGTAATATTCCCCACGCGGATAAAACTGCGGCTGTTATCAGCGGTGGTAATATTGATGTAAATATGATTTCCAGGATTATTGAAAACGGCTTGGTAAAATCGGGGCGTCGTATTAAGCTGTTGACACATCTGACTGACAGACCCGGCGAATTGCGTCGTTTTGTTTCGTATATCGAAGAGTATAAAGCTAATATCGTTTATGTTTATCATGAGCATGCTGGACGTAACCTGCCTATTGGTCAGACACAGGTAGAAATGGATCTGGAAACACGTGATCACGCCCATGCGGAAATTTTGGTGGCGGCTTTGCGTCGTGCTGGTTATCGAGTAGAATTACTGTAAAAATTATAGTTGTTATTTTAGAAGCGGAGGTTTATCCATGTCAGAGTTAGTGGCGGTTATTTTAGCGGCAGGCAAAGGAACCAGAATGAAGTCCAAGTTGCCGAAGGTTTTACATAAAATTGGCGGAAAACCTATGCTGGAGCATGTACTTGATGCTGCTGATGCAGCAGGGGCTGCCCGGAAGGTAGTGGTCGTGGGTCATGAAGCAGAACTGGTAGAAGCAATGGTTGGCGAGCAGGCACAGATGGCTTTGCAAGCTGAACAGCTTGGTACTGGACATGCAGTGATGCAGACGGAAGCTGTTTTAAAAGATTTTTGCGGTACGGTAATGATTATTTGCGGAGATACGCCGTTATTAGAAGCAGCAGAGCTTAAAAAGTTTTATGAAGACCATGTAGCGTCACATGCCGCAGCAACAGTATTGACTGCTTTCATGGACGATCCAGCAGGGTATGGACGGATTATACGCGATGCAGACGGCAACGTTTTGGGTATTGTAGAAGAAAAAGACGCTGTCTTAGAACAAAAAGCAATCAAAGAAATCAATACAGGAATTTATTGTGTAGAGGCGCCGTTGCTTTTTGAGGTGCTTGCTACTTTAACTTGTGATAATGCGCAGGGTGAATATTATCTGACCGATGTTCTGGCAAAATTGAACGCAATGGGTAAAAAGTCGGCGGTGTTGCTACTGCTGACAGCGATATGATCATGGGCATCAATTCTCGCCGCCAATTGGCAGAAGCAGAAAACATTATGCGTCAGCGGATTCTGAATAAACTGATGGATGACGGTGTAACGATCATGGATCCTGCCAGTACCTTTATCGAAAAAGGTGTTGAAATAGGTCAGGACACTGTTATTTATCCATATACCTGGTTGGAAGGGACTACGAAGATCGGTGAAGATTGCCAGATTGGTCCTAATGTTCGGTTGACAAATGTCAGAATCGGGAATACTGCGGAACTGCAATTTGTTTATGGACACGACTGCGAAGTACAGGATAACGTTGTGATCGGTCCTTATGTGCATTTGCGCCCTGATACTGTTATTGGCGATAATGTGAAGATCTGCAATTTTGTGGAAGTAAAAAATTCTCATGTTGGTACTGGCAGCAAGCTGCCGCATCTCAGTTATATCGGTGACAGTGATATCGGCAGTTCTGTCAATATTGGCTGTGGATGTATCACTGTAAATTATGACGGGAAGAAAAAACATCGCACTATTATTGAAGATAATGCGTTTGTCGGCTGCAACAGCAATATGGTTGCTCCTGTTACAATTGGTGCCGGAGCTTATATTGGAGCAGGATCTACGATCACTAAGGATGTACCGGGAGATGATTTGGGTATTGCCCGTGCGAAACAGAAGAATATTGAAGGCTGGGCTGCAAAATACCGCAACGGCTGATTTTACATAAAAAAACGGTTTTTAGTACTTGTGGATTTGTAGCTAATAGTTGTATACTATTAATGATTAACTAAACCTTAAACATTCTTGGAGGGATGGGACAATGTTGTCAGATGAGAATAAACTCAGAATTTTTTCCGGTAATGCCAATCCTGATTTGGCACGAGAGATCGCCGCTTATTTAGGTACTACTGTTGGCGATGCCGTTATCAACCGCTTTAATAACGGCGAAGTACAAGTAATGATAAATGAAAGCGTGCGCGGCAAAGATATTTTCATCGTGCAACCTACCTGTGGCCCGTCCGTTAATGATAACGTTATGGAACTTTTGATTATGGCGGATGCTTTTAAACGTGCTTCTGCCAGCCATATTACAGCAATCATACCTTATTACGGTTATGCACGCCAGGACCGTAAAGCCCGTGGGCGTGAGCCTATTACCGCCAAGTTGATGGCTGACCTGTTGGAATCGGCAGGAATTACCCGTGTCGTAACTATTGATTTGCACGCTGCTCAGATTCAAGGCTTCTTTAATATACCTTTTGACCATATGCCCGGCGGTCCGATTTTGGCAGAATATATCAAAGAAAAAAATCTTGACGATATGATTGTGGTTTCCCCTGATCTTGGCGGTGTCAGTCGTGCCAGAAATATGGCTGAACGTCTGAACTGTGGTCTGGCTATTATTGATAAGCGTCGTCCTGAACCGGGCGTAGCCGAAGTAATGAATCTGATTGGTTCTGTAGAAGGTAAAACTGCTATTTTAGTTGATGATATGGTTGATACAGCAGGGTCTTTGACAGAAGGTGCCCGGGCTTTGAAGAAATTTGGGGCCAAAGAGATTTATGCCTGCTGTACACATCCGGTTCTTACTGATCCGGCCTTAAGCCGTATTGCGCAATCAGATATTACAGAGTTGGTTGTTACTAATACTATTCCTCTACCTCCTGCTAAGAAACATCCGAAAATTAAGGTTCTTTCGGTGGCACCTATTCTTGCAGAAACTGTATTACGTATTTTCAACGACTGGTCTGTCAGCCAGTTATTTGAAAAATAAGAAGTTTATTTAAGCATTTAAAGAGGCTTGTCCCTGCGGGCAAGCCTCTTTAACATAAGTTAGGAGAAGGTTATGCGACTTATTTATATAATAGGACTGCTGACAGTTATCGGTACGGGTGCTTTATGGTGCGGCTGGTATGGTATGGTCAGGCGCAGAATTGCCGCCATGTTGGCGGCTGTCTCTATACTTGCTGGAGGAGTACTGCTGTTACTGGCAGTTTTACCTGATTATAGTTTTTACGGTACAACTGTAACACATAATTTCGCTGCCGGTAAAAATGTGGCTTTAACTTTTGATGATGGTCCTTATCCCCCTTATACAGATGAACTGCTAAAAATATTGGAGCAGCGTCAGGTCAAAGCGACTTTTTTTATGGTTGCTGAAAATGCTGAAAAGCATCCTGAACTGGTAGCGAAGATTGCTGCGCAGGGGCATGAGATTGCTTTACATGCATTGAAGCATCGTGACTTTTTGAAATTGAGTTTAGCGGAGCAGCAAAAAGATATTGCTGCAGGCAAGAGGATTTTGGAAAAGCTGAGTGGACAGAAAATCACATTAATGCGTCCGCCGCATGGGTTTCGCGATTGGGCTGTGATCGATACACTGCAGAAAAATGGTCTGACAGCAGTTAACTGGTCAGTGATACCGCGTGATTGGACAAACCCTGGAGTTTCAGTTATCGTTGACCGGATAATGGAACAGATGCATCCGGGGGCTATCATTCTGCTGCATGATGGTGACAGTCCTAAATACGTTGCGTCCAGAGAAGAAACAATACAGGCAGTATCAGTCATTATCGACAAACTGCGTGCGGAAGGGTATAATTTTGTTACCGTCAATGAACTGATGCAAAAAGGAGAATGACATGAAACTTATTGTTGGTTTGGGTAATATCGGAAAAGAATACGAAGCTACCCGTCATAATATTGGCTTTATGGTGCTGGATGAACTGGCCCGCCGCTGGGGTGTAAATACTTGGAAGAATGACCGCAATGCTCTGTGCGGGGAATATCGCATACCTGAAAAAGTACTGCTTTTAAAGCCGACGACATATATGAATCTGAGCGGTGTTGCAGTAGGTGCCTATGCGAACTTTTTCAATGTTGATCCGCAGGATATTGCTGTGGTTCAGGATGATCTTGACTTGCCGACAGGGCAGGTCAGAGTTCGCCGCAAAGGAAGTGCTGGTGGACATAATGGGATTAAATCCGTGCAGGAACATTTAGGAACAGGTGAATTCCCGCGTTTCAAAATTGGTATCGGGCATCCTGCCCATAATAATAAAGCTGTGGTCAAGCATGTTTTACAGCGCTTTGGTGCTGAAGAACAGGAGCTTGTAGCGGAGGCAGTGGGGAAAATGGCGGATGCTTTAGAGTTGTGGCTGCAGGGAGATATGGATGCTGTAATGCAGGAATATAATAAAAAGCCGCCTAAGCAAAAAGCAGAGTCAAATGAAACTGTTAAAGAATAAATTTGGTATAATTTCAAATATTTTTCTTTGTCTGCTGACGAATCAGATGTATACAGAATAAAAAATAGCAGGCTCTGCTGTTGTGGTTACAAGTGCAGCGCCTGCTATTTTTGCTGGCCGATTTATTTTTTATGTTTATGGCGCTCATAGCGCAGACGTCCTTCTTCAAAGGCGCGTTTTTCTTCTTCTGTTTCCAGAGTCAGTTCTGGTACTTTGGTGGGACGGCCTTTTTTATCAAGCGCTATCATAGTGAAGAATGCAGTCAAAGCCCGTTTTTTACCTTCTGTTTCCAGGTCTTCGACTTCTACTATTACGACTATTTCCATGGAGCTATTGCCGACATAGACTACCTGTGCTGTACAGATAACCAGATCGCCGATAAAAATCGGCAGGTGGAATTCTACTTCGTCTACCCTGGCTGTAACGACATTAGTACGTGCATAGCGGCGTGCCGTAGCATAAGCCGTAGAATCCATCAGCTTGATGATCTCGCCTCCGTGGATATTGCCGGCTACATTGGCCTGATGCGGCATCATGACCTCGCTGATGACGAGTCTGCTTTCAGAGGATGTTTTTTTCAAGATTTAGAACCTGCCTTTCTTATAAGTGAAAAGATCAAGAGCTGCATAGCTCAAACTTTGTTTATTTACGTGCACATTAAAAAGAGTGCTGCATCCTGAAATGCTTGCTGCGCTTATTATAACCCTTCCGTAGTTGTGGTGCAAGCAGGTAAAAGTAAAGTTTCTGAAAATAGTTCTTGCATAGCTAGGGGTACTATGGTATACTTTATAAGCGTTAATATAGAATTATGATGTATAGTCATATAATAGTTAGACAGTAAAGTGAGGTGCAATCAGAATGAAACAAAACATCCATCCGAAATATGGTGAAGCTAAAGTAACCTGCGCATGCGGCAATTCTTTTATGAGCGGCAGCGTTAATCCGGAATTGCGTGTTGACGTTTGCTCTAAATGTCATCCGTTCTTCACCGGCCAACAGCGTAACTTAGCTGCTCGTGGCCGTATTGAAAAATTCAACAAACGCTACAATGTAGAAGAAAAATAATTACACCCACAGCAGAGCGAAAGCTCTGCTGTGTTTATATCCGAAGCTTTTAGGGAGATATTGTCATGGAAAAGAAACCTAATGTTGGCGGACAAGCTGTTATTGAAGGCGTGATGATGAGGGGAAAGGATAAAATTGCTGTAGCTGTAAGGCAGCCGGATGGGGAAATTGCTATTGATGTTGGGCCGGCTAACAGTATTACAGACAAGTATCCTTTTTTGAAAAAACCATTGCTGCGCGGCGTAGTCGCCCTTTGTGAATCTTTATATCACGGAATGAAGGCGCTGGCTTATTCGGCACAGGTTTCCGGTGAAGACGACGAACAACTTGATAGTAAGGAAATGGCTATGACGATCGCATTTTCGATTGTTTTGGCTGTAGTTTTGTTTATTATCATTCCTACTTGGTCAATGCGCTTTTTGAATGCATGGACTCATGACCATATGATTTTGAATTTAGCCGAGGGCGCATTGAGGATGCTGATTTTTCTCGGATATATAACTGCTATTTCTTCGATGAAGGATATTCAGAGAGTGTTTCAGTACCATGGTGCTGAGCATAAGACGATTTATACTTATGAGGCAGGTTTACCGCTGGAAGTAGCGAATGTACGTCAGTTCAGTACACTGCATCCACGCTGCGGCACTAATTTTCTGATGATTGTAATGCTGATCAGTATGTTCGTTTTCACATTTTTAGGGTGGCCGAATCTGTTTGAACGTATTATGTCACGGATTATTCTGATGCCGGTTATTGCTGGCGTAAGCTATGAGATTATTCGCTATGCCGGGTCGCACATTGATTCAGCCTGGGTGAGAACAGCTATCTTTCCGGGCCTTTGTTTGCAGAAGCTGACGACACGTGAGCCTGACGATTCTCAGATTGAAGTGGCAATCGCTTCGCTTAAGGCTGTGCTGCCGCCTGAAGAATTGGCAGAAAAGCAATCTACAGGAGAAAACAATGCTGGATAAATTACAGGCAATTGAAGATAAATATCTTGATTTAGAGGCTAAGATCAGTGATCCTGATATCATCGCTGATCAAAAAGAATGGCAGAAGTGTACTAAAGCTCATGCTAAGCTGACTGATATCGTAACTGTTTTCCGCGAATATCGTGATTTGGTAAAAGCAAAAAATGATGCGGAAGAGATAATTGCTGCTGGCGATGACAGAGAACTGACAGAAATGGCTTATGATGAATTGAAAGAGCTGAAGCCGCAGTTGGCTGTATATGAAGAACGGTTAACTGTTTTACTGTTGCCATCTGATCCCAACGATGATAAAGATGTTATTGTAGAGATACGAGGCGGTGCCGGCGGTGACGAAGCCGCTTTGTTTGCAGGCGTACTTTTTAGGATGTATACCCGTTATGCAGAAGCTAGGGGCTGGCGCATTGAAATTATGGATTCCAACCCGACTGAATTGGGAGGCTTTAAGGAAGTTGTTTTCCAGATCTGTGGTGACGGTGTTTATGGCCGAATGAAATTCGAAAGCGGCGTACATAGGGTTCAAAGAGTACCGGAAACTGAGTCACAGGGACGTGTGCATACTTCTACTGTTACGGTGGCAGTACTGCCTTAGGCTGAAGAGGTTGATGTGGAAATCAATCCTGCCGACTTAAGGGTGGATACTTATCGTGCAGGCGGTGCAGGTGGCCAGTATGTCAATAAAACCGAATCAGCAGTGCGGATCACGCACTTACCGACAGGTATCGTAGCTCAATGCCAGGATGAAAAATCACAGCTCAAAAATCGTGAAAAATGCATGCGCGTTCTGCGTGCCAGAATTTTGGAGAAGGCGCAGGAGGAGCAGCGGGCGGCTACGGCTCAGGATCGTAAAAGCCAGGTTGGCACAGGCGACCGCAGTGAACGTATACGTACCTATAATTATCCGCAGGGTCGTGTGACCGATCATCGTATCGGGCTGACTTTGCATAAACTTGATATTGTGCTCAACGGCGAGATGGACGAATTACTGGACGCGCTCCTTACGGCCAAACAGAGCGAGCAGCTGCAGCAGGTGAAATAATATGGAAAATAAACCCTTATGGACGATTACAAGGGTTTTGGAATGGACAAAGCAGTATTTCGCAAATAAAGGGATCGAAAATCCGCGTTTAGATGCTGAAATACTGCTTTGTGCTGTTCTAAAATGCGAAAGAATAACTTTATATGTACATTTTGATCAACCGTTGGATGATACTGAGTTGGCTGAATATCGCAGTTATGTTACGCGGCGCGCTAACCAGGAACCATTGGCGTATATTTTAGGAACCAAAGCTTTTATGAAGCACAGCTTTAAAGTTACTCCTGCAGTACTGGTTCCGAGGCCTGAAACGGAATTGCTGGTAGAAAGTGTTGCTAAGGCTGCTGTGGGAGCGGGTGCTGAAAATTTACTCGACATTGGTACAGGCAGCGGTGCTATTATAGTATCATTGTTGGATCTTTTGCCGCAGTCAAGAGGTACGGCTGTCGATATTTCAGCTGCTGCATTGGTTGTTGCTGGCGAAAATGCCGAAAATATCGGTGTCAGTGAAAGATTGACGTTAGTTGAATCTGATCTGTTCAGTAAGCTTGATTGTAATAAAAAATTTGATATTATTGTTTCAAATCCTCCTTATATTCCGGCTGCGGCTATTGCAGGTCTGGCAGCCGATGTGCAGAAGGAACCCCTTGGAGCTCTGGATGGGGGGGCTGACGGACTTGATTTTTATAGAAGAATCGTTTCCGGATGTGAAATATGGCTTCAGCCGGACGGGTTGCTGGCTTTTGAAGTTGGCATCGATCAGGCGCAGTCGGTTTGTCAGTTATGCCGCCAGGCTGGACTAATAGTAACGGCAGTGCGTAAGGATTATGCAGAAATAGAACGTATGGTTTTTGCGACGAGAGAAGGTACTTATTATGCAGACCATTTACTGGAATTTACAAGCTGATAATGAAACAGAAATTTTAAAGGCAGCGGGTTGTTTATTAAGGCAAGGCGAAGTAGTTGCTTTTCCTACGGAAACTGTGTATGGTCTGGGTGCTGACGGACTGAATGGTACAGCTGTGGCTAAAATTTTTGCAGCCAAAGGACGCCCAGTTGACAACCCTTTGATTTTACATATTGCCAGAGTAGAGGATATTTTGCCGCTGACAAGTGGACTTACTGCTAATGCCCGGGCATTGATGCAGTCATTTTGGCCAGGACCGCTGACTTTGATCGTAGCTAAGTCTGATTTGATACCTGACGAGGTCAGTGCCGGGTTAGACACAGTAGGTGTAAGAATGCCTTCGCATCCTATAGCAGCAAGGCTTATCAAAGAGACAGGTCGCCCTATAGCAGCTCCTTCAGCGAATATTTCTGGTAAACCAAGTCCTACGGACGCTTCTGCTGTTTGGGACGATATGCAGGGGAAAATAGCTGGTGTAATTGACGGCGGCAGTTGTGGTATTGGTGTCGAATCGACTGTAGTAGATACGACTTCAGCAGTACCGATGATATTACGTCCTGGCGGAATTACCCGTGAAATGTTGGAAGAAGTTTTAGGAGCAGTAGAGATTGATCCGGCGCTTGAAGGAAAGGGTGATTTTAAACCTAAAGCACCTGGGATGAAATATAGGCACTATGCTCCGCAGGCAGCAATGTATTTATTTGAAGGTGAAGCTATCAGCAATATGCTGCCTATAGTGACGGCGACTGCCGCTCAGGGCATTAAAACAGGTGTTTTATGCAGTGAAAAAATTGCTGTTCATATTCCTGAAACTGAAAATATCTTGGTAAGCTCGTGGGGGCAGGATATTGAAAGCCTTGCAGAAAAGCTTTATAGTCTGCTGCGTGGTTTCGATAAACAGAATGTACAGATGATTTTTGCTGAGGGTGTCAGTGAAGACGGTTTGGGGCTGGCAGTAATGAACAGACTTCGTAAGGCGGCAGGTTATCAAATTGTGACCGTAGTCAACGGAAGGCTTTGTTCAAAAAGCGGTACGCTTTTGCCTGAATTTATGTTAAAATAACATTATGATTTAATTTGTTTAAAACATAAAAAGTGTATAGAAAATATTTAGAGGTGACTTATATGAAAATCGCGGTTGGCAGTGATCATGGCGGGATCCATTTAAAAAATCATATCAGGGAGTATCTGACTGCTAAAGGTATTGAAGTGCTTGATTGTGGTACTTATACGGAAGAATCTACAGATTATCCCGATTATGCGGCTAAAGTCTGTCAGGCTATTAATACAGGCGAAGCCGAACGGGGTATTTTGGTTTGTGGTACTGGTATTGGTATTTCTATTGCTGCTAATAAAATTCACGGTATCAGAGCGGCTTTGTGCGGCGATGTATTTTCTGCCCAAATGAGCCGTGAGCATAATAATGCAAATGTGCTGTGTATGGGTGAGCGCGTTATTGGCGTGGGACTGGCAGAAATGATAACAGATACCTGGCTGCAGGGTGAATTCGCAGGTGGACGTCATGAACGTCGTGTTGACAAAATAGCTGCCCTGGAGGCGATGCGGTAATGCATACTGCAGAAATAGCTGCACAGGTAACAGCTGCGGCACAGGAGCTGTTGCAAATAGGTGCGGTCAAAGCAGGGCAGGTTTTAGTTGTTGGTTGCAGTACCAGCGAAGTGATTGGTGATAAAATAGGTACTGCTGGCTCCATGAAAGTTGCTGAGGCGATGTTTGCCGCATTAATTAAGGTGACTGAGGTGCATGGAGTTTTTTTAGCGATCCAGTGCTGTGAACATTTGAACCGTGCTTTGGTTACGACAAGGTATGCTGCAGAGAAGTATGGCTGGCAGGAAGTTACTGTGCGGCCTGTACAGCATGCAGGCGGCGCAATGGCGACAGCAGCATATGAAAATTTTGTGGAACCCATTATAGTTGAAGCAATCTCGGCTCATGCGGGCCTTGATATAGGGCAGACGCTGATAGGTATGCATCTTAAAAGAGTTGCCGTACCTGTACGTTTGTCGGAATCTAAGATCGGCGAGGCTGTGCTCACCGCGGCATGGACGCGTCCGCCTTTAATCGGTGGAGAACGTGCCAAATACCAAAGATAAAATATTGATTTGGAGGGAGTAATTATGAATCTGGAAAAATTAGCTGCTGTCGATCCTGAAATTAATGCTGCTATTTGCGAGGAGCTTGGCAGGCAAAGAAATAAAATAGAATTGATTGCATCCGAAAACTTTGTTTCTCCTGCAGTAATGGAGGCGATGGGTACTGTTCTGACTAACAAATATGCTGAGGGGTATCCCGGACATCGGTATTATGGCGGCTGTGAATATGTCGACAAAGTGGAAATACTGGCTATAGAACGTGCAAAGAAACTATTCGGTGCTGATCATGTCAACGTACAGCCACATTCTGGCGCTAATGCAAATACTGCTGTTTATTTTTCCTTTCTGAAGCCAGGTGATACTATCATGGGAATGAATCTGTCTCAGGGTGGACATTTATCACATGGATCGCCAGTAAATATTTCCGGCAGTTATTATAACGTAGTTCCTTATGGTGTTGATCATGATACTGAGACTATTGATTACGATGCTTTGGCACAAACTGCTGCTGAAACAAAACCTAAAATTATCGTTGCTGGTGCCAGCGCCTATTCCCGAATCATAGATTTTAAACGTATGTCAGAGATAGCGCATAGTGTCGGTGCTTTACTGATGGTTGATATTGCGCATATTGCCGGACTTGTAGCCGCTGGTTTACATCCCAGCCCTGTTCCTTATGCGGATATCGTTACGACAACTACACACAAAACACTGCGCGGTCCGCGCGGCGGTCTGATTATGTGTAAGGAACAGTATGCTAAAGCTATTGATAAGGCAATATTCCCTGGTATTCAGGGTGGTCCTTTGATGCATATTATTGCTGCCAAGGCAGTTGCTTTTGGTGAAGCTTTAAAACCTGAATTTAAAGTATATCAGCAGAATATTCTTGATAATTGCAGAGTATTCGCGGAAGCTTTGCAGGAAGAAGGCTTCCGTATTGTTTCAGGAGGTACTGATAATCATCTGATTCTGGTTGATGTACGCGGTCAGAAGCTGACTGGTAAGATAGCAGAACATTTATTAGATGAGGTTGGTGTAACCTGCAATAAGAATACGATTCCGTTTGATCCTGAAAGTCCTTTTGTTACAAGTGGTATCAGGTTGGGTACTGCTGCCGTCACTACACGCGGTTTTAAACAGGAGGATATGCGTGAGGTCGCCGCAATCATTGGTTTAGTTTTGAATAATCCTGAAAATGAGGAAAAACATAAGGAAGCAGCAGCTAGGGTAGCGGGTTTATGTGCTAAATATCCTATGTATCCCGGCTTCTAAATTCAGGAAGGAGATTTTAATGATGCAAGTTACAGTTGTAGATCATCCGCTTATTAAACAAAAAATTACTAAAATGCGTGCGGAACATACTTCTTCACGTGATTTTCGTGAATGTCTGGATGAAATAGCAATGCTTATGACTTATGAAGTGGCTAGGAATCTGCCGTTGCAGGAAGTTGAAGTTGCCACTCCGGTAGCTAAAACTACAGGGTATAAAGTAGCCGGCGATATTTTTGTTGTGCCTATTTTAAGAGCTGGTTTAGGATTGCTGACAGGCGTATTGAAGATGATTCCTGATGCACGGGTAGGTTTTATTGGTTTATATCGTGATGAAGAAACTTTAAAGCCGATTGAATATTACTGCAAACTTCCTGATAATAAAGATGGCGTGACGATTGTGGTTGATCCGATGCTGGCAACCGGAGGCAGCGCTGCTGCTGCGATTTCGATGCTGAAGGCGCGCGGTTTAAAAAATATTCGTTTTATGTGTTTGGTGGCAGCTCCTGAAGGAGTAAAGGTTATGAATGATGAGCATCCTGATGTGCCAGTTTATACTGCCGCCTTAGATGAAAAACTTAATGAACAGGGTTATATCGTTCCCGGACTTGGCGATGCCGGTGATCGTATTTTTGGTACACATTGATGTATGATAACAGACCTGACTGGGACAATTATTTTATGGAGATAGCCCAGGTAGTAAGCAAGCGCTCCACTTGCCTGCGTCGCAGCGTCGGTGCTGTTATCGTCAAGAACAGACAGATAGTGGCTACCGGTTATAACGGTACGCCTTCTAAACTTGAGCATTGCTCAGTGACAGGTTGCCTGCGTGAACAATTGAAAGTACCCTCCGGACAAATGCATGAATTATGCCGCGGTATCCATGCTGAGCAGAATGCCGTTGTTCAGGCCGCTTATCATGGCGTATCCGTTAACGGAGGTACGTTGTATTGTACTCATCAGCCGTGTGTTGTCTGTACTAAAATATTGATCAATGCTGGTATTGAGCGGATTGTTTATGCAAATCCTTATCCTGATAAATTGGCTGAGGAGATGTTGAAAGCTGCCAATATGAAGGTAACGATACTGCACGATGAAGATTAAAATAAATACAGCATTGCAGTGCTTTTTAAAGGCATTGGCAGTTGCTGTATTTATTTTTTCCTGAAAATGTTGCTTTCGCAACAAAAAAATCAAAGAAAAAATGTTCAAAATGGTATTTTTTTGATATACTATTACACAAGAATGACCTTTATAAGAAGAATGTAGAATTTTTAGGTATAAATAAGCGGCTTTGAACGCTATGAGGTGAATAATTGCAAGTGTATATTTTAGCTTTTGTGATAGCTCTTTTTACCAGTTGGCTTTTGACACCTTATGTCAAAAAATTGGCTTTTCGTATAGGTGCATTAGATAAGCCTGACGGAAGAAAAGTTCATAAAGGCATCATGCCGCGATTGGGTGGTCTGGCCATTTATCTTGGGTTTGTAGTAGCTGTTTTATGCAGCATGCATTTGTCTAAGGATGTAATGGCGCTTTTGCTTGGCGGTACGGTGATTCTGATAGTCGGCATTATTGATGATGTTTATCAGCTGCCGGCAAAGGTTAAGCTGCTGGGGCAGATTGCTGCCGCAGCCGTATTGGTGTTGTTTGACATTCGTATCGAATGGCTTAATAATCCCTGGGGTGGGTATTTTTATCTGGAGTATCTGTCGATACCGTTTACGATCTTTTGGGTAATCAGTTTTACCAATGTTGTCAATCTGATGGATGGTTTGGATGGATTGGCAGCCGGAGTCGCTGGTATCGCATCAATAACTGTAATTCTGGTAGCTATTCAGCAGGGATTTTATCCTGTTGCTGTAATTACAGCTGCCTTGGCTGGCGGTATTGTAGGTTTTATGCGTTATAATTTTAATCCGGCAACAATTTTTATGGGTGATACCGGCAGTATGTTTATCGGCTATATGTTAGCGGCTATTTCTATTTTTGGCGCTGTTAAAAGTGCGGCTACAATAGCTTTGATTGTGCCAGCCATAGCTTTAGGTTTGCCGATTATGGATACTGCGTTTGCTATTGTACGTCGCTACACGAATGGCAGACCAATTTTCCAGCCGGATAAAGGACACCTGCACCATCGACTGCTGGCAATGGGAATGACGCAGCGTCAGGCTGTTTTACTGATGTATATCATCAGTGCTATACTTGGTATTGCTGCAGTATTGCTGACCGAGGTTGGCGGTTATTATGCGGCAATAATTATAGCGCTTATTATTACAGCCGTAGTTTTCGGTGCGAAAAAGATAGGTATTTTGAACGATCGTTAATTATTAATCTCAGTAAGCTGATTTGGTAATCCATTTCATACCGTATTGAATAGTTGGGAGACGAAGTCGTGAAAAAAATCAAGCTAATGACAGTTTTCGGTACGCGTCCGGAAGCAATCAAAATGTGTCCGTTAGTTTTGGAAATGCAGAAATACCCTGATTTTATTGAACCAATCGTAGCTGTGACGGCGCAGCACCGCGAAATGTTGGACCAAGTGCTGCAGTTATTTGCAATAAAGCCGGATTATGATTTGAATATCATGACCGCTGGACAAACTTTATATGACGTTACTGGCCGGGCTTTGGCAGGATTAAAGGACGTATTGGCAGAGGCACAGCCTGATATGGTGCTGGTGCATGGTGATACAACTACGACCTTTGTCGGGGCTTTGGCATCTTTTTATGCCCAGATTCCAGTGGGGCATGTAGAAGCCGGACTGCGGACAGGAAACAAATTTTCTCCGTATCCTGAAGAAATGAATCGTAAACTTACCGGAGCCATTGCTGATATACATTTTGCTCCTACCTCTACCAGTAAGAATAATTTGCTGAAAGAAAATATTGATCCGGCGGCAATCGTAGTGACTGGTAATACGGTAATTGATGCGTTGCAGACTACAGTTAAAGCTGATTACCGGTTTACGGACTCTGGATTGCAGAAAGCTCTTGCAGGAGGAAAACGCCTGATTTTAGTTACAACGCACCGCCGCGAAAATTTAGGTGAACCGATGCGGCATGTTTATCAGGCTCTGCGAAAGGTTTTAGAAAATCATCCTGATGTTGAAGCAATTTTTCCGGTCCATAAAAATCCTAAAGTAAGAGAAATTGTTGATGAAGAATTGGGTAAGCTTGCGCAGGTGCATTTGATTGAGCCATTGGATTATGAACCTTTTGCCAATTTGATGGCGAAGGTAGATATTGTGCTGACTGACAGCGGGGGGATTCAGGAAGAAGCTCCTGCCCTTGGCAAACCTGTATTGGTTCTTCGTGATACTACGGAGCGTCCTGAAGCGGTTGATGCAGGTACTGTAAAGCTTGTTGGCACTGCTTATGATGATGTATTGAGAGAAACAAGTCTGTTGTTGGATGATAGTAAATATTATCAAAGTATGGCTGAAGCTGCTAATCCGTATGGTGATGGCAGGGCCTGCGAGCGGATCATCAGAAAGATTTTGCATGAAAATGGTTATGACATCAAAATTTTATCTGAATTCAGTCCTAATTAAGATAGACAAAAATTGTGAAAAATATTAAAATTATTATGATTTATTCTTGATTTTTTCCAAAATGCCTATTTTGTTTTTATATTTAGTTGAAGCCGGACAGTTTTATGAGGTAGTAAAAACTGATGAAAATGATTGACTTCACCCCTTTAGTAACAATGGGGTATAAAAAAGTTCTGACAAGATTGGCTATTGCATCTTTTGCAGTAGCTCTTGCCGTGAAAATGGCGGGTTATCAGGAGCTGGCTTCCGGGCTTGCTTTAGGCGGTGCAGTTGGGCTATTGGATACGTTGATTATGTTTGTGGGGATTCAGCGTTCACTGCCGCAGGGAGAGCCAGAAGCGGCGCTTAAAACCATGAAGCGCTTTCGTTGGGTCAGAAGAATAACAGCCGGTGCTTTAGTTATTGTGATGTTAAAGTTGAAATACCATGTTTTTGGTGTATGCATGGGGTTTCTGCTGATACATATATTTTTAATATTTAATCTAATATTTATCGCGTACCAGCTCAATAAAAAGCAGGGCGTGAAGAAAGGAGTGTGAGAGAATGGGAACAGAAGCAGCTGCTATGGCTAAAGAAGCTGAGAACGCAAATGAGATAATTCATTATTTTGCGCAGGAATGGGCGCCAGGAGTTGTAATACATATGCAAACCATGTATATGACATGGATTACAATGGCGATCGTGTTTCTACTGTTCTTTATTGCTTCTAGAAATCCGAAGCTGGTTCCAAGTGGCTTGCAAAACGGAATGGAGTTTTTTATTGATTTCCTAAACGGATTGATGGAAGAGACTTTGGGGATGAAGGGACGCAAGTATATGGCGCCGTTTATGATCACCTTGTTCATGTTCATTTTCATTGGCAATGAACTTGGTATGCTGCCGCAAATCGGTGTACATTGGACTTCCCCGACCAATGATATCAACACTGTTTTTGCGCTTTCTTTAATGGTAGCCTTTGGCGGATATGCAGTTGGTGTGCATCAGCAGGGAATAGGACATTTTAAACATTTTATCAGTCCTAAACCAGGCTTTTTACCGATCCACCTTCTTGATGCTATCACAAAGCCGCTGACCATGGCCCTTCGTCTATTTGGTAATATCCTGGCAGGCGAAATTCTGTTGATCGTTTTGTATCAACTGACTCCGTGGGTCATCCCGGAGCTTTGGGTAATGTTCAGTTTGTTTATCGGCTTCTTGCAGGCCTTTATTTTTACGATGCTTGCTTTAAGCAGCTTTGCCATCGCATTTCATGATGAGCATTAAGCATTAATCAACTCTAAAATTTTTCTTATTTTGAAAGGATGAATGAAATGACTGAAAACGCAATCATTACCGCTGCATCTTTAATCGGCGCGGGTCTTGTTTGTTTAGGCGCTGCAAATGGCGCTGGTACTGGTAACGGTCACCTCTGCGGCAGAACTATCGAATCTATGGCTCGTCAACCGGAAGAATCCGGTAAATTGATGACTACTATGCTGATTTGTGTAGGTTTGGTTGAATCCATGCCTATCTTGTGCTACGTTATCGCTATCGTTCTCGTATTTGCTAACCCCTTCATTAAATAATTTCGTAATGGAAAACCAGAAAAGGAGCGTGCTATAATTGGTTAATTTTAACGCTACACTTATTGCGCAGGTCCTGAACTTTTTGATTCTCGTTTTCATTCTTGCGAAATTTGCTTATAAACCCCTGATGAAGATCATGGATGACCGCAAGAATAAAATTGCCGGCGATTTAGCTGCTGCTGAAACTGCTAAAACTGATGCTGAAAGCATTAAAGCAGAATATGCTGCTAAATTAGCTGCTGCACGTCAAGAAGCTCAAGCCATTATCGACAATGCGCGTAAAACAGCGCAAACTGCGCACGATAAGATTCTTGCTGATACTAAAGCAGAACAAGATCAAATTGTGAAAACTGCTAAAGAAGCTATTGCTCTTGAGAAAAAGCAGGCTCTCAGCGAAATTCGCGCCCATGTTATCAATCTTAGCCTGGTTGCTGCCAGCAAGATTGTTGAACAAAAATTAGGCTCTGAAGAAGACAAAAAATTAGCAGGCGATATTGTTGATGCTGTATTGAAACAATAATTTGCTTGTTGCTCAATAGGCCGGACGAAATTAACACCGCCCTTTAGCGAAAGGCGGTAATAATGAGAGCCGGTATACGGAGGTGATTGGTACAATTATGAAGAGTGAAGAAAATATTGCTTTAATTAAGCAAGAATTGTCCGACTTCAAAATTGATCTTGGTTCTATTAAAGAACTCTTAGATGTAAAAGTTACTACAGCTAAAAAATTAACTGTAGATGAGTATCAATCCATTTCTGCAATTCTTACCGAAAAGTTAGGCCGCGACATTTTCCTTAATAAAAATGTTGATCCTTCTATTCTCGGTGGTATCATCGTTCAAATTGGCGACAAAGTATATGATGCTTCCGCACTTCGTAAACTGAAGAAAATGGAAGTTGTTATGAATGGTATTGACGTTCATGACTATGCTTTGGAAAAACCAGAAGCAATGACTGATGCTCTCAGCGAAAAGCTGGAGAATTACAATGTGGATGTTAACTTAGAAGAGGTCGGTATAGTTGAAAAAATCGGTGACGGCATCGCTACCGTTATCGGTATGAAAAACGCTATGGCCGGCGAATTGGTTGAATTGCCGAATAATGTTTCCGGTATGGTACTGAATCTGAATCCTGACTCTGTTGGTATCGTTTTAATGGGTGGCGAAACCCTCATTAAAGAAGGCGATTTGGTTCGCCGTACCGGCAATATCATGGATGTTCCTGTAGGCGAAGCTTTGCTGGGTCGTGTTGTCAGTGCTATTGGTGCTCCTATCGATGGCAAGGGCGAGATAGCTTATGCAGAAAAACGCCCTGTTGAATCTCCTGCTCATGGTATTGCGGATCGTGAATCTGTTGATACTCCGCTGCAAACTGGTATCAAATGTATCGATGCTCTCGTTCCTATCGGACGTGGTCAGCGCGAACTTATTATCGGTGACCGTGGCACAGGCAAAACTGCTGTTGCTATTGATACTATTATTAACCAAAAAGGCCTCGGTGTTATCTGCATTTATGTAGCTATCGGACAAAAGGCTTCCAACGTAGCACGTATCGTTCGTACTTTGGAACAACATGGGGCTATGGATTATACTATCATCGTTGCAGCTACTGCTGCTGATTCTGCTCCTTTGCAGTATCTGGCTCCTTATGCTGGTGTAACAATGGCAGAATACTTTATGGATCAGGGCAAAGATGTACTTTGTGTATATGACGATTTGTCTAAACATGCTGTTGCTTATCGTGCTATGTCCCTGCTGCTCCGCCGTCCTCCAGGACGTGAAGCATATCCCGGTGATGTATTCTACTTGCATTCCCGTTTGTTGGAACGTGCTGCTAAATTGAATAAAGAACTTGGAAATGGTTCTATCACCGCATTGCCTATCATCGAAACACTGGCTGGTGACGTTGGCGGCTTTATTCCTACTAACGTAATTTCTATTACTGACGGTCAGATCTTCCTGGAATCTGAATTATTCTATTCCGGTATCCGTCCGGCAATTAACTCAGGTTTGTCCGTATCCCGTGTAGGCGGCGCGGCTCAAATCAAAGCAATGAAATCCGTCGCAGGTACTCTGCGTTTGGACTTGGCACAATATCGTGAGCTTGCAGCGTTCGCTCAGTTTGCTTCCGATCTTGATAAAGCTACCAAAGCTCAGCTGGATCGCGGCCAACGTTTGACTGAAATACTGAAGCAAGGCCAGTATGTGCCGTTGCCGGTAGAAAAACAAGTTATGGCTATCTACCTCGGTACTAAAGGTTATTTAGATGATGTTGCAGTAAAAGACATCACTCGCATGGAAAGTGAATTCCTTGATTTCATGGATGCGAACCATCCTGAAATTGGTGCTTCCATCCGTGACGAAAAGAAAATCACCGACGAAAATGAAGCAGCTTTGAAAAAAGCGATCGTTGAGTTCAAGGATACCTTTATTGTCAGTGAAGGTAGGTGATTGACTGATGGCTACTGCACGCGAGATTCATCGCCACATGAAAGGCATCAAAAATATTGGTCAGATCACTAAAGCTATGAAAATGGTTGCTGCCGCCCGATTGCGTAAAGCGCAGGAAAAAGCAGGCTCCAGCCGCCCATATGCTTTGAAGATCAAAGAAGTATTGGCTAATATTGTTTGTGATAAGGGCATGGTGGCCGGATTAGACGCCAAAAAGCATCCTTTGCTGCAAAAACGCGAAGTCAAAAAAATCGGCTATTTGGTTGTATGTTCTGATAAAGGTCTTGCCGGTGCTTATAGCAGTAATGCTTTAAAAAAGGCAGTTGCCGAGATTTCTGAAATTGAAGGAGACGTAGTTATTATCACCAGTGGACGCAGAGCAAGAGATTTCTTTACGCGTCGTGGTTATAATGTTATTTCTTCGCATCTTGGCTTCTCTGATAAACCCAGTTACAATGATGCTGTGGCTATCGCTACCGATGCGGCTGAACGTTTCGGTGATATGCAGTTTGATGAATTGCATATTGTTTTCACTTTATTTAAAACCGCTCTGTCGCAAATTCCGACAAGCGATATCATCCTTCCGGTAGAACCACCGGAAAAAGAAACCGGTGTAACTAAGAAAAGTGTCGAATACCTTTTCTTACCCGAAGCTGAAGAAATTTTGAAGGTTTTGGCACCGCGTTATCTTGAAACTATTGTTTATGCCGCACTGGTACAATCTGCTGCCAGTGAATTGGGCGCTAGAATGACCGCGATGTCTTCTGCTACGGATAATGCCGGCAAGCTGGTTAAGAATCTGGAACTGTCTTATAATAAGGCACGTCAGGCACTTATTACCCGTGAGCTCAGCGAAATCTGCGGCGGCGCCGAAGCATTGAAACAACAATAAGAATAATTCGTAGGGAGGCTAAAACCTTGAATACTGGTAGAATAGTACAAGTTGTTGGCCCTGTTGTTGACATTGAATTCCCTCCGAAAAGTATGCCTGCAATCCTGAACGCTATCAAAATCGATGGTACAACTGACGATGGTAAAGTGAAAATTCACCTTACCTGTGAAGTTATGCAGCATATCGGCTACAATGTAGTCCGTGCGGTTGCAATGAGTTCTACCGATGGTCTTGTTCGTGGAATGGAAGCTGTTGATACCGGTGCACCAATCAGTGTTCCGGTTGGTCCTGGTACTTTGGGCCGCATATTTAACGTATTGGGTGAAACTGTTGACCACGACGAGAGAAAAGTTGATGCTGCCGACTACTGGCCTATCCATAGACCGGCTCCGACTTTCGACCAACAAGCTACAACAACTAAAATTTTAGAAACCGGCATTAAAGTCGTTGACTTGATCGCTCCGTATGCACTTGGCGGTAAGATCGGTCTGTTTGGCGGCGCAGGTGTTGGTAAAACAGTTATTATCATGGAGCTCATTCATAATATCGCTACCGCTCATGGTGGTTATTCCGTATTTGCAGGCGTTGGTGAACGTACACGTGAAGGCAACGACTTGTGGTGCGAAATGAAAGAATCAGGAGTTATCGATAAGACCGCTCTTGTTTACGGTCAGATGAACGAGCCTCCTGGAGCTCGTATGCGTGTAGGCTTGACCGGTTTGACTATGGCGGAATATTTCCGTGATGTTGGCGGTCAGGACGTACTGCTCTTTGTTGATAACATTTTCCGCTTTATCCAGGCTGGTTCCGAAGTATCCGCATTGCTTGGCCGTATGCCGTCTGCAGTAGGTTATCAGCCTACTTTAGCTAATGACATCGGTGCTTTGCAAGAACGTATTACTTCCACTAAGACTGGATCTATTACCTCTGTACAGGCTGTATATGTGCCTGCGGATGACTTGACTGACCCTGCTCCTGCAGGAACATTCGCTCATTTGGACGCTACCACTGTACTTTCCCGTCAAATTGCAGAGCTTGGTATTTATCCGGCAGTTGACCCGCTTGACTCCACCAGCCGTATCCTTGATCCGCTGGTTATCGGTGAAGAGCACTATAATGTAGCTCGTGGCGTACAAGCTATTTTGCAACGTTACAAAGAATTGCAGGATATTATCGCAATTCTTGGTATGGAAGAATTGAGCGAGGACGACAAGCTGACTGTTGCCCGTGCTCGTAAAATCCAAAAATTCCTCAGCCAAGCATTCTTTGTTGCTGAACAATTTACCGGTACTCCCGGTCAATATGTTCCGCTGAAAGAAACAATCCGCGGCTTCAAAGAAATCCTGGAAGGCAAACATGATGATTTGCCGGAAGGTGCTTTCTATATGGTTGGTACCATTGATGATGCCGTTGCTAAAGCTGAGACTATGAAGGCTGAATAATGGCTAATTGTATGCAATTAGAAATTGTCACTCCGGATAAATTGCTTTTCAGCTCCGATGAAATTGTATACTTGGGCCTCCGCACTAATGATGGCGGTATTGGCATCGAGGCTAACCACATTCCTGTTATTGCCAGCTTGGACATCGCGCCGATGAAATATCGTCTGGCCGATGGCACAGAAGGTTATGTTGCGATTTGTGGTGGTTTTATGGAAATGAACGCTAATAAATGCACTATTCTGGCGACTATTGCTGAAATGGCTGACGATATTGACAAAGCCAGAGCAGAAGCGGCTAAAGAACGTGCTGAAGAGCGTTTGAAAAATAAGACCGAAAACCTGGATGTTAACCGAGCTCAGTACTCTCTGAGAAGGGCTATTGCCCGCTTGGGTGCATACAATAAATTAGGACGTTGATCGCATACGACAATTAAATTAAAACCCACTGTGTAAAACAGTGGGTTTTTTACTTGCTAAAAGAACTTTTCTATAGTATTCTGTTGATAAAGGAAGGTGATCAGAAGTGTCGGATCCAATTATGGATATTTCGGGAAATAAAATGCTGCATCTGAAACAAGATCTCGCGTTTCTGCGCCAACGTTTGGCTGAGTGTTCTGAGGAAAGTGCTAAGCAAAGCATTCGCAGGGAGATTATGGAAAAAGAAACTTACTATAATATCCTGGCAGATCGCCAAAGATTAAGCAAATAAAAAACTACCAATCAAATGATTGGTAGTTTTTTATTTGAAAATTATTCTTTAATTAATTTTCCGTTTTGCATCTTATAACAGAAATTTTTGTTTTGATCCCAAAAATTGATACAAATAGAGGAGCCGGCTTGCAGTTCAAAGCGGAGTTCGCTTTCACTAAGCAGATTCTTGTTTATACAAAGGCGGGCAAGTTTATCCAGATCAGCTTCCGGAAGTTCACTTACAGGAACTAAACGATCGCGAGGATATGAATTATTACTGGTACTGATAATGTCCATATAAACAATTTTACCTGTAATATAATCAGAAATTGCTTTAAGCAAAGCATCGATCCCGTCTTGATTAGAAGGGAAAAACGTGGCGTTTTGAAGTAAATTACTTTGAATTCGTGATCAAAATCATTGCTTAAAATATTGATAGGCAAACCGCCGTTAGGGTTATGGATTGTGATCACTGCTTCATTGGCAGTAGGGATTTTGAAGTCTATCTTTGCATCAGGGCAAATGTGCGAAAGCTTGTTCTGAAGCTCGCGAGCTTCTATTTCTGCATTTATCATAGTTTTTCATCTCCTTTAATCAATATTATAACACTTTGACGCTGTAAACTTGCGAAGAAACTGTGATAAATGTGAAATTTTTCAAAACCATTAAAAGTCATTGTACAAGTACATCAAAAATGATAAAATATTACAGTAAGTTTTATTTTATGGAATTAACTTGTTTTGTATAAATATAGAATTTTTTAGGGGGCTATCTGGGTGGAGAAATTAGTTGTCAAAGGCGGTAATCGTCTGACAGGCTCTGTGAAAACTAGTGGAGCAAAAAATGCTGTATTGCCTATTATTGCTGCGTCGATTTTGGGAAATACCCCAAGTCGTTTAGAGGAGATTCCTGCTCTTGATGATGTACGTACGATTTGTGCTGTTTTAAATTGCCTTGGTATCAAAGTCGATGCCAGTGAACCCCATGTACTGAATATAGATAGTACGGAAATAACTTCCTGTGAAGCACCTTATGAGTTGGTACGCTGTATGAGAGCATCATTTCTTGTCATGGGTCCATTGTTGGCTCGTAAAGGAAAGGCGCGTATTTCTCAGCCTGGTGGCTGTGCGATTGGTACACGTCCGATTGATCTTCATTTAAAAGGTTTTGAAGCTCTTGGCGTAAAAATAGAACAGGGACATGGCTATATTGAAGCTACGGCGTCGAATGGGTTAGTTGGAACTACTATTTACTTTGATTTCCCCAGTGTTGGTGCTACGGAAAATGTGATGATGGCGGCCGCTTTGGCAGAAGGAACTACTATCTTGGAAAATCCTGCGGAAGAGCCTGAAATAGTAGATCTGGCTAACTACCTGAATCAAATGGGAGCAAAGATCCGTGGCGCAGGCACGAATGTTATCCGCATTGAAGGAGTAAAAGAGCTTCACGGTGCTGATCATACAGTAATTCCTGATCGTATTGAAGCTGGAACATATATGATTGCTGCTGCTATGACTGGCGGAGATATCGTTGTAGAGAATGTTCTTACAGAACATCAGAAACCTTTGATTGCCAAATTGCGTGAAGCCGGCGTAACAGTTGAAGAAGATGTCGACAGAGTACGTGTGGTAGGTGGAGAAAAGCTTAAGGCTATTGACATAAAAACCTTGCCTTATCCTGGTTTCCCTACAGATATGCAGGCACAGATGATGGCAATGATGGCGATCGCCGAAGGTCGCAGCAAAGTCACTGAAACAGTATTTGAAAATAGATTTATGCACGTGGTGGAATTAAACCGTATGGGAGCAAGTATTACTGCCGAAGGTCGCAGTGCAGTTGTTGATGGTCCGGCAAAGCTTACAGGCTGTCAGGTGCGAGCAACGGATCTACGTGCAGGGGCAGCAATGATTTTAGCTGGGTTGGTTGCTGAAGGGACAACCGAGATTTGTGATATTTATCATATCGATCGCGGTTATGAAGAAATAGTAGCTAAACTTCAGGGATTAGGCGCTGATATTAAACGTGTCGGCGGGAATGATTAAAAGCGGGTGAAAAAATGTTTTTTAATAGTGTTGATATAGGTATTGATTTGGGGACTGCCAATATTTTGGTTTTTATCAAAGGGAAGGGGATCGTTTTGAATGAGCCTTCTGTTGTGGCAATTGATAAAGACAAAAATAAGATTTTAGCCGTAGGTGAAGAGGCGCGCCAGATGATTGGACGTACGCCCGGCAATATTGTTGCCATTCGTCCTTTGAAAGAAGGCGTTATTGCCAACTATACAATTACCCAAAAAATGCTGGAATACGTAGTTAATAAAGTTGCAGGTAAAAGTTTTTTCAGTAAACCGCGTATTATGGTATGTATCCCTACCGGGGTAACTTCAGTTGAGAAACGTGCTGTTTTAGAAGCTACGATGCAGGCTGGGGCTTCGAAAACATATTTGATAGAAGAGCCTCTAGCAGCTGCTCTTGGAGCAGGTTTGGATATTGCAGCTGCAGCTGGCAGTATGGTTGTCGATATCGGCGGCGGAACTACTGATATTGCCGTATTGAGCTTGGGTGGGGTTGTTGTTGACGCCTCCTTGCGGATTGGCGGCGATGCTTTTGACGAAGCTATTATCAGGCATGTCAAACGCATTCATAATGTTTTGATTGGTGAGCGTACAGCAGAGGAGATAAAAATTAATGTGGCGACGGTGCATCCTGAAGGAAGGCAGGTAGAGCAGGAGGTTCGCGGACGTGATCTGGTGACTGGACTGCCGACTACTATCAAAGTCACGTCTGAGGATGGTCGTAAGGCTTTGAGAGAGTCTGTTGCATCACTGGTTGCATCAGTAAGATCAGTTTTGGAAAAATGTCCGCCTGAATTATCAGCGGATATAGTTGACAAGGGGATTTATCTGACTGGCGGCGGTGCGCTGTTGGATGGTATTTCCCAAGTATTGAAGGACGAAACCGGTATTGATACTTATGTCGCTGAACAACCGCTTGACTGCGTCGCTTTGGGGACAGGTAAGGCTTTAATCGATTTGAATAAACTGCGTCCCGGTTCTATTGTTGGTAACGGTAGTTTGTAAGTGCTAATACACAGTCCTTGCGGCTGTGTATTATTTTTTAGGAGGTTCGATAAAATGTTGCAGACAAAATATTTTTTAAAAATAATATTAACGGCACTTTTGATTTTGCTTCCTGTTCAGGCCTGGGCGGCGACAGTAAATAAAATGCGTTACAGCAGCAGCCCTACACGGGTAAGGATTGTACTTGATACTGATGAAAAAGTTAAGTACAAGGATGAGAAACAGGGTTCATCAATAGTAGTGAATATTGATGCAGCTGTTGCTAAAGAAATGAGTGAAAAGGTCAAAGACCCAATCATTAAAAGCGTGGTTTTGAAAAAAGACGGACGTAAGGCGTCTAAATTGGTTGTGTCTCTTAATAAAGAGCAGCAGTATAAAGTATTTGCATTGCAGCAGCCAAACCGTATTGTTTTAGATATTTACCGTATCCTGGTGACTAAAAACACAGTGAACCAGGGCAAAGGATTGCAATATACCTTCTGGCAGGATGATATGGAAGGTCTGCCGATTCAGATGCATATTTTGGAAGTAGCACCGAATAGTGATTATAAAATACTGCCGTTTTCGGGAGCTATAGACAGGAACGGACGTGGAAGGCTGCTGAAAGCCGTTAATACTTTAGGGGCGAAAGCAGCTGTCAATGCTTCATATTTCGATACCAGCGGCTGGATTATTGGTAATCTAAAAATCGACGGCGAGTGGCTTGGTATGGAGGATAAGGCCCGCAGTGCGTTTGTTATTGCTGACGGCAAACCGCAAATTATGAAAGATCTGGCTTATAACGGTAGTGTTATGCTGCCGGCATTGGGCGTAAAACTGCATGTTAAAGGGATCAACAGGGAACGTATTGCGGAGGATGTCGTCATTTATACACATTATTTTGGCCCGTCGACACGAACAAATAGTTTTGGCTGTGAGGTACGTATTAAAGATGGTAAGGTCGCTGAAATCAGTAAAGCAGGGAACCTGCGCATAGACAAAAACAGTGTGATAGTTTCCGCGCATGGAACTAATGCCAAAATACTGGAACAGCTGCAGATTGGCGATAGAGCCAGTGTTCAGCAAACATTAGGGGATACTGTTGCTGATAAAGCTGAAGTGGTTTTGGGTGCAGGTCCGATGCTGGTAGAAGACGGCAAACGAAATGTGCGTTCTGTCAGTGAGCAGATTGCCGGAGATATTGCCTATGGCAGAGCTCCAAGAACCGCTATTGGGGTAAAAAAAGACGGTACTGTGGTGATATTGGTAGCAGACGGACGCCGTACTAATTCTGTGGGGATGACGTTAGATGAAGTTGCTCGTTATATGATTAAACTAGGGGCGGTATCAGCACTTAATTTTGATGGCGGCGGGTCCAGTGAAATGGTACTCAATAATAAGATTTTAAATAATCCTTCTGACGGAAACGAACGGGCTGTCAGTGTAGGCTTAGGCTTATTCTCTAAGAAGAACTGACTTGTCAAAGCTAAATTAGAATAGTATAATACAATATAGGGAGATATGCAGAAATCCCGATGCTTCCTCTTGGAAGGAGTGAGAAAAATGAAAAAAATTAACTGGAAAGTTATTGCAGTGCTGACGGTACTTTGCATTTTAGGCGGAGCTTATACTTTGGCATTCGCAGATACTTCTGTAGATCAGAAAACTACTTTGAATGGCGTTGTTTTGGCAGATGGGCTGGCTGCTGTAGGAATGCAGGTCAGTGAAGGTCAGGTATTGGTTAAAGTCAAAACTATTGCCGGTCCTGCGCCTGCAGCCAGAGCTAATATTGCCGGAAAAGTAACTGCTGTTTTGGTTAAACCGGGCGATAATATCAGCAACGGACAAACTGTGGTGCGTGTAGCGGCTAATTAAGAACAAAATTGAAACCGGCGTGCTGCTCTGCTCACGCCGGTTTTGCACTATTATGGAGAGTTATGAAAAACAGATATTTATTTTAAGCTTAATAATCTGGTGTCTCAGCAGTGCGCTGGTTTGTGCAAATGTGCCGCTGATGCCGGTAGAGGATATTGTTCCGGGTATGCGCGGTATTGCGAAGACCGTCATAGAAGGAGACACTATCGAAGAATTTAATATAGAAGTTTTAGGTGTCATTGGTAACGATGCTATGGGGCATAATATTTTGATTAAAGCCAGTGGTGATGTTATTGATCGCAGTGGTGGTATTGCTCAGGGCATGAGCGGGAGTCCAGTCTATATTAATGGCAGACTTGCCGGCGCGGTGGCATTCGGTAAAGCTTTTACCGATCCCAAGTATTGCTTTTTAACGCCTATAGGCAGGATGCTGGATCTTTTAAATGAACCGGCACCGCGTCCGTCAGAATTTTTACCGAAAAATACACCTTTGATGGCAGGCGGTTTTACAGAGTCAGGTGTACGTTATTTGAGTGAAAAGCTGGAACCGTTTGGACTGAAAGCAACAGGTGTCGGCGGCAGCGGCTCTTTTTCCTTTACAGCCAGGAAGTGCCGTAGGTGTTTCTTTAATGCGTGGTGATATCCAGTTAGGGGCGTTGGGAACAGTTACCTGGGTTGGCGATGACGGTGAAATTTTGGCATTTGGCCATCCTTTTATGCAGCGCGGTGATTCCTGTTATTTTATGAATAAGGCCTGGATTTTAGCTTCTCTGCCCAATTTGGAATCAGCTTATAAAGTTGGTAATATAGGTGAAACTATTGGTACTATCACTCAGGACCGCAGTGCTGGAATTGCAGGTAAGATCGGTCAGGGTCCGCCTGTTGTACCAGTGTATGTTTCTGTTACTGATGGAGCCAGAGGCATCAATAATAGCTCACGTGTGGAAGTTATAGATGATGAAGTTTTGCTGCCGGCAATGCTGGATGCAGTAGCTTATAATACTGTTGCTAAAACTATGGATCGTGAAGGCGGCGGCACAGCAAGATTTTCTTTCCGTATTGATGGCAGAGGTGATATCAGCGGGCCGATCAATGTTCAGCGGGAAAATATGTATTATGCAGCGGCAGGAATCGGCAAACTGATCAATCAGGAATTGGTAGAAGCAGGAACGATTTTAACACAAAATAAATTTGAAAAAGTTGATATTTATGGAGTCAATATCAATATTGTTCTTGATGATAAAGCAGAAGTAGCCGAGATTATCAGTGCTGCAGTAAGGGAAAAAGAGGCTGCACCTGGGGATTCTGTCCATATTGATGTGCAGCTGCAGCCTTACAGGGCGCCAAAAGTTACGAAGACCGTACTGTTTAAGATACCGAAAGAGCAGCGGGAAGGTAAATTGCCTCTGACTGTCCGCGGCGGCAGCTCACTGGCATGGATTCAGAATCTGCTGAGGAAACAGCGTGAAGAGGGTGTGCCGGCACAGCAGAAGGATAATCGTAAAACTTTAAATGATTTTATAAAAAGCATCAACGAAGCTGATCAGAATAATGATCTTATTGTGGATATTGCCGCCGGCCAGGGCGCACCTAACGCAGCAATGCAGTCGGGTGGCGGATTTGCGTCTATGCTTGAGGGCAGTCCGATGAAACAAAAAACTACAATGAATTTTATTGTTGACGGTACAACAGATATTGTTATTGATGTAGTAAAATAATTTGTTGACAGAAGCCATAAAAAAGCCATAAAAATAAAGTATATTTAAAAGCAGGGAATTTGAAGTAAAAAATTGAATTATAGACAATTATTGTTTTATTTGTGAGAGAAAGGAGCTTTCGTAATGCTGCAGACTATATGTAACGACATAGGCAAGATTATGCTTGAAGGCTGTGCTAATGCCGGTCGGATGATGCTGCTCTTTACGGATACTCTTAAGCGTATCAGCAAGGCTGACGGGAAGGAAACCGTCAGACAAATGGCGAAGCTGGGAGCTGATTCACTGCCGATAGTTATGATGACGATACTTTTTACAGGTATGGTTTTTTCTGTACAGACAGCGAAGGAATTTGTACGTTTTGGTGCTTCTTCCTCAGTTGGCGGTATTGTAGCCATTGCGATGGGGCGCGAACTGGTACCGGTCTTGACAGGTGTTGTCGTTGCTGGTCGTATTGGTGCAGCCATTGCTGCGGAAATCGGCACGATGAAAGTAACAGAGCAAATCGATGCATTGAAAGTAATGGCTACAAATCCTACAACTTATCTGGTTGTGCCAAGATTTTTGGCAATTGTTTTAATGATGCCAGTGCTGATTGTTTTTGCTAATACAATTGGTAATATTGGCGGTTGGCTGGTTTCTCATTATTATGCTGGAATTAGTACTTTTACTTATATAAATTCTATAAAAATGTTTGCTGAGCCATTTGATATGGTCGGCGGTATGCTTAAAAGTGCTGTTTTTGGCGGTATTATTGCTATTGTAGCCTGTTATAAAGGGCTGGGTGCCAAACAGGGTGCTGAAGGTGTTGGTATCGCTACGACTGGTTCAGTTGTTTTATCTATAGTCCTTATATTTATAACTAACTACTTTTTGTCAATTTTATTGTATGTTTAAAGGAGGTACTGCCTGTGGCAGAACCGATTATAAGTTTAAAAAAATTAAATATTACTTTTGGTGAAAATGTGGTTATAAATAATATTGATCTGGATATCAGACAAGGGGAGACTCTTGCCGTTTTAGGTCCGTCGGGCAGTGGTAAAAGTACTATTTTACGCGCAATGATAGGTTTGCTGCAACCTACTGCCGGAGAAATTTTTGTTCAGGGGGAGCAGGTAAGTTCTCTGGATGAAGATGGCTGGAACAAACTGCGTCAAAAGATGGGAATGGTATTTCAGTATTCTGCTTTATTCGATTTTTTGACAGTTGGTGAAAATGTTGCTTTTGGACTGCGCCAGCATACTGATAAAAGTGAATCAGAAATTCAAGGCATTGTTGATGAGATGTTAGAACTTGTTGGCTTGCCTCAATCAAAAGAACAATATCCGGCTGAGTTATCAGGTGGCATGAAGAAAAGAGTCGGTTTAGCCAGAGCTATAGCTAATAGACCGGAAATAGTTTTATATGATGAACCCACGGCGGGGCTGGACCCGATCATGTCAAATAATATCAGCCGTTTAATCAGGAAAACGCAGCAGCAATTGCAGGTGACATCGGTTTTAGTAACTCACGATATGGAATCAGCTTTTTATGCGGCGGACAGGATTGCTATGCTTTATAAGGGAAAAATTGTCGCTTTGGGCACTGTCGAAGAAATAAGAAATGGTCATAATCAAATTGTAGACGCGTTTATTCGCGGTAAAGAAATCAGAGAGGAGGCGGTACAGTAATGAGTTCAAACGAAGTAAAAGTTGGCGCTTTAACTTTAGGCGGTATCGGACTTTTAGCAGGAATCATTACTTTTTTAGGAGCTTTCAGTTTCTCTGGCAGCGGTTATAAACTGCAGATTTCTTATCCGCAGGTTGGGGGGCTGATGCCGGGACATGTAGTAAGGTATGCCGGCGTACAGGTTGGCACTGTTAAAGAAGTTAATGTAAATGGTGACAGTGTTGATGTAGTGGCTGATATCAATAAAGATATCAAGATTCCTAAGGGAGCGGTTTTTTCTTTGGGGTCTGATGGTATTTTAGGGGAGCGTTTTGTAGATGTACTGCCTCCTGTAAAAATGACAGGACAATATATTCATCCCGGCGATAAGCTGGAAGGTGAGCAGGGAACAGGGCTGGATGAGTTTATGAATGCTTCATCTAAAGTTCTGGCAAAAGTTGAGGGGATTGCAGAAGCGCTGAATAACGTTTTTGGCGATCCTGAAGTACAGCGGTCGATGCGTGACGGGTTTGTAAATGCCCGTGATATCAGTAATAATATGAACACTTTTACTAAGGTCATGGCAGATGTTGCTGTAGCTAATCAGCAGGAAATAAATTTGATGGTACAGCAGATGAGTGAAATGGCCGTAAGAATGAATAACGCTGCCAGCCAGATGGAAAACATCATGGTTGAGACAAATAAGGGTGGCGCTGGACAGAATATGGCAAGAATCATTGAAAATCTTGCTAATGCCAGCGGCAGAATCGAAAAAGCCACGGAATTATTGGAAAAGGTCGCAACAGATCCGCAGACTGAAGCTGATATCAAAGCTACTCTGCATAACGCCAGAGAAGCAAGTGATAAGGCTAACAGAATGCTGGGAGTTTTGGATACGGCAAAGGTGCAGGCTGATGTAACACGCAGTGTCAAGGGCAGTGACTGGCGCAGCAATTTGGGAGTTACCTTTACTCCCAAAGAGGATACATTCGTTTATATCGGCGGTTATGATATTGGTGATGCCAACAAACTCGATCTTTCCTTAGGAAAGAATTTTGGGTCTGCTGCTGTAAGTATGGGAGCGATGCAGGGAGAATTTGGCGTTGGCTTTGATTATAGACTGGGAAATTCTTTTAAGCTGTACAGTCAGGTCTATGACTTTAACGATACGAAAGTAAAAGTCGGCGGGGAGTTGAAGCTGACAGATAATCTTTCATTGCTGGGTGAGCAGACTGATGTGCGTAATGGCAACAAAAACAATACTTATGTCGGATTGCGCAGTTATTTTTAAAAAAAGGTTTGACTTTTGGGTTATAAAAAAATATAATTTTCTTATACTGACTAGCCAGTCAGTCGATTGGAGGTACGAAAATAATGTTCAATTATAAAAAGAGCCGAAAGGTGCTGGTGCTTACGGCTGCAGTAAGTTTATTATGCAGTCAGTCGGTTTTTGCCGAAACCTTGGAGCTTGATTTAGACGATGCTGTACAAAGAGCTTTGACAACAAATCCGGCGATTAAGATCGCTGTATCTGAAAAGAAAGGTTCCAGAGCGGAACTTAATGCAGCACGTGCCGGACGTGGTATCAGTATTGATGCGGAACATAGATCTGGACGTGGTGGATATGCAGATCCACAGTGGAATACAGCTACTAGAAGTTATAGCAAAAATCTTGGTAATTCTCACAGTAATTCTATTACCGCTTCGATTCCTATTTATACTGGTGGACAATTATCAGGAACGATAGATCAGGCTAAAGCTAATTACAAAAGCTATGCTTTGGGTGAAACCAAGGCTTACATCGAAATGAAAAAGACGGCTACAGACGGCTATTTCAGCTTGCTGCAGGCTGGCAATATGGAAAACCTCTATCAGGATTCTGTTAATCAGCTGGAAGAGCATCTGAAAAATGTACAGGCGCAATATGATGTAGGCGTTGTAGCCAAGGTAGATGTACTGCGCAGTGAGGTTTCTTTGGCTAATGCACAGCAGCAGCTGATTCAGGCTACTAATAATTATGATGTAGCTGAAGCCTCGTTGAACAAGATTATTGGAACTTCCTTAGATACGACCTTAAAACTTAAAGACAGTCTGCAGTATACTCCTTACGAGAATGATATGCAGTATTGCCTTGATTACGCTTCAATGAACCGTGCGGAGCTGGAGCAAAGCCGTTTAGCTGTAGACGCGGCTAAAGGTGCTGTCAAAGTGGCTAAAAGCGGCTTTTTGCCGAAAGTTACTGCATCTGCAACTGAATCTTGGGGCGTTAGTGGTAGTAACTGGCCTGGTGATGACAAAGAGAACTGGTCCGTAGGCATTGGGGCGACAATGAATATTTTTGACTCTGGCGTTACCTTGTCTAAAGTACATGCGGCGGAAGAAAAACTGCTGCAGGCAGAAGAAACTTATCGTGATACAGTAAATTCTGTGGAACTGGAAGTGCGCAGCAATTATCTGGGACTGCGTGAAGCTGAGAAACGTATCTCTACTACACAGGTAGCGGTCGCTAAGGCTGAAGAAGATTTCCATATTGCGCAGGTTCGTTATATGGCCGGTGTAGGTACTAACCTGGACGTTATTGACGCGCAGGTTGCACTGACCGAGGCAAAAACGAATTTTGTCAATGCTTTGTATGATTACAATACTTCGAAAATTGCATTGGAAACTTCGATGGGTGTACCTGTAGCTGTTACTGCGGCTGCGAATACAACAAATCTGCCGACTATGTCTACAGAAACTGCAGCAGAATAATTATAAAAATCCCGCTCAGGCGGGATTTTTTATTTTATAATTAAAATGAAGGAGGTTTTTGTTTTTTGTCGAAGTAAAATAAGTTGTATTATGACTTTTACTGCGGAGGCAGAACATGAATAAACTATTTCGTTGGTTGCTGGGAATTGCGGCAATAGTCGGCATAGTATATTACAGTATAATAAAATTTATTGTGCCGGGATATTTGGCTCAGATTCCGCCTTTGGTGTCGAATTTAGCTAAGGATTATATTACTGGTTCTATTGATATTGCCCGTGTAGAATGGAATGGTGCCTTAGAATTGTCCGTATTTGATGTGCAGGTGAAGGACAAGAAGCAGCAGTTGATTGCTGATTTGCCAAATGTTAAGCTGCATATCTCGCCTTGGCATGCTCTTTTTAATACAAATAAAGCTTTAGACAGAGTTTCTTTGGAAAAGCCGACTATTTATTTAACACTGAATAAAACAGAGCAATGGAACGTGCAGGATTTTTTGAAACCGTCAGATTCTGATGAGACACCGTTCTATGGAATCTTAGATATTGCAAATGGACATATTGTAACCAAAACTCCATATGGGGAATGGGATTTTGGTTTGAATGGTTCTGTTGACGGTGGCGGTAATCCGAAATTTGCTATTGATGCGAAACTGTTACATGATGAAGACGCTTTGGAACTCAAGGGCCTGATTGACATGAAGGCTGTAGGCAGTTTAACAGTAAAGAGCGACCATTTTGCTTTAACTGCTTTTGCCCCTTTAGCAGAAGAGTTTGGAAAAGTTAAAAATTTCCAGGGTGCTGTTGCGGATGTTAATCTTTTGTGGACTAATAGTGGTGAAGATATCGCTATGTCGGGCACCGTTGTTTTGGAAAAACTGACAGGCGTTGCTGTTTACGGAGATGAGGAATTTCCTGTAGGTATTGACGGAAAGGTTGCTTTTAATGACAAAGCCGTTAAATCAGACAAACTTTTACTGACTGTAGATGGACAGACGGCACAGCTTAATGGGGATCTTGATTTTAAGGACAAGGATAACATTCAGGGGCGCGGGTTACTGACTGCCGACTTACTGAAAATAAAAAATGAAGAAGTTCGAAAACTTTCTGTACCTTTTAGAATCATTGATAACAAGGCACAGATAAATACTGCACGTGCTGAATTTGGCGGAGGCAGAGTTGATTTTCTGGCAGAATATGATCTTGGAAGCGGAAATGTAGTGGCAGCACTTGACGTAGAGCATGTCAAAACTGCGCCGTTGCATGACAGACCATACGATGTTTTTACTGTAGATGGCAGCATGGCTATGAAAGGCATAATTAAAGATGATAAGTTTGAAGTCAACTTGGCCGCAGATACGGTGCGTTTAGGTTGGCGTGATTTGCTGCTGCAAAAAGTTGATTTTGACATTGATGCTGACCAAAATGGCCTTAAAATTAATAATTTTTCGGCGTTTACAGAAACAGGAGCATTGTTAGCTCAAGGAACAGTTTCCAGTGCAGGTGAATTTAAACTGCAGGGATCCGTAACAGATTTCCCAATTGCACCTGTTCTTGATTTTATGGGCCAGCAGGGCAGCGGTCTGGCAGCAGTGCAATTTGATGTTTCAGGAACTGAGGATGCTGTTGATTTTACAGGTGTTACTCAACTGAAGCAGGTCAATATAGCTGGACTGGAAATTGAAGAAGCTCATGGTGGACTGAGTATGCAGGATAACATTGTTGTCCTGAAAAATTACAAGGTGACAATGGCCCAAGGTGAAAGTGTTTTAAACGGCAGCATCAATCTCCAGGGTGAAGAGCCTGTTTTTGATTTGGATGTTGAGACAGCAGGAGTAAGAGCCGAACCTTTCATCAAGGTTGTAGCACCGGAAGTGAAGCTTACTGGTAACGTTAATAATATAATGTTTGTAAAAGGGACTTTAACGATGCCGGATATCAGCGGTAAGTTTTTGCTGACCGACGGCAGTGCTGAAGGTTATCTTATAGATAAGATTGAAACCGACTACAGTTATCAGGCCAATAATTTAGTAATCAGTGACTGTGATATTGTTGCATTATCAACAGAGGCCAAGCTTAATGGCCGAATGGATGCAGAAAAAAATCTTGATTTTAAAGTTGATATAAGAGACATTGATCTCAGTGCTTTACCGATTAATGACGATACTGTTGATTTAGACGGATATGCAAATGCACATGGTACCTTGACTGGCACTTTGTCGAAACCATTTTTCCATGGTGACGTCAGCAGTAAATCTATTATGATTAACGGCGAAGAATTGACGGATATCCAATGCAAATTGGATAGTGACGGCGGAATAAAGAATCATTTGCTGGGATCATTTAAGCAGGCTCCTAAAGGTGTGCTTTCTGCAGAGCTTGATTATAACCATGAGCAAAAATTGCTGCAGGGCAATATAGTGGCTATATATGGTAATGTCAGGTCTATACTTAAAATGGCTAAAGCTGATTATAATGTAGATGGTTTGGCTCAGGGCGAAATTGCAATTAATCCGCATGGTTCGGGATCAGGTATTTTTGTTGATGTCTGGGTGGATGATATTTCTATTAATGATCTTAAATATGAAGAAATGAAGTTTAAAGGTCATTTGCAGGATAAAGTCTGGTATTTTGATGATGTCAAACTGATGGAAACAAAGGACGTTACAGATAAGGGAATCGTTGCTGTCGGCGGCAAGGTTGATCTGGCTAATGGGAAGCTGGAACTTGAGGCCGGTGCTGTAGATGCTAATCCTGCGTTGGTAACAGCGTTTATGTCAGATCCTGTTGAAGTTACCGGTGATCTAAATATGTTCGTACAGCTGCATGGAACCTTAAAGGATCCTGAAGGAAACGGTTCTGTGGAAGTGAAAAACGGCAGTGTGGCCGGCATTGGCTTCGATGACTTTACAGCTATGCTTTCGCTTGCGAATGATAATCTGAAAATAGAGCAGGCGATGTTAAATAAAGATATTTATAAGGCCAGTGCCTATGGTGATGTACCGCTGGATTTATTCAGATCAAAAGAACAGCGGCGCGATCCTAACGCGCAGATGAATGTACAGCTTAATCTGGACAATGCGCGACTGGGTATTTTGCAGGTCATTTCGCCAATGGTGGAATGGGGCGTAGGTGAAACGCAGGGGCAGGTTAAACTGGCAGGTACGCTTGAGGAACCTTTGGTTTACGGTGCTGTAAAAATTCCTGATGGGTCTTTGAAATTTAAACATGTACAGACTGTTATTGAAAATATTCATACAGATATAGAGTTTGAAGGTAATAAAGTTGCGCTTAAAGATATTTCAGCCAAGCTTGGCAAGGGTTCATTTAAAGGCAGCGGTACTTATGCGCTGCGCTCCAATGAACGTGAGGCTTATCAGCTTGACCTGGTTGCTGATAACGCAGAAATAGCTTCTGATATTTTTACAGGACGTATCAATGGCAATCTGACAGTAACGCCGCAGAGGTTCATTGTGAGACCAGAAGCAGGAAGCGCGCCGCCTCCTCCTGGAAAAGGTCCTCGCTTTAGTTATCGGCCGCTGCTTAAAGGTGAAGTGCGCTTTGATGACGTGCTCGTCAATATGCCGACAATACCGGAGTTTGGCGAAGGCGAAAGTAATATTGGTCTTGATGTACAGATAACGCTTGGACCGAAAATCCATTTGTATAATAAATATTTATATGACTTATGGCTTGCCGGAGGATTGCATATCCAGGGCAGTACATTGTATACTAATATAAGTGGCACAATCAGTGCGGATCGAGGTTCGATCAGTTATTTGCGCACACAATTTAAAGTTCGCTCTGCTTCTGCTGCCTGGCCTATACCTGGAAGCGTTCTGCCTACGGTGAATCTTGAGGCTACAGCAAAGTTCCAGCGTTATGATATTGGAATGCGTATTTCTGGACCGCTTGAAGAAATGGACCTACAGCTCAATTCCTCGCCGCCGCTGACCAAAGATCAGATCGTGCGGATGCTGACTCTCCAGCGTGAAGCTACCGGCAGTGAAGGTGTCGACAGCGATGATTTACAGAATTTAATGACTGCCGGTTTGGAAATGGCGGTATTTGGTGACGTTGAACAAATTTTTAAAGAGGCTCTGGGGCTTGATGAATTCAGGGTTTATTCAGGAAAACTGCGGTCTGGTATCGAAATGGATACACGTCGTAACCGTGAGTTCACACCTGATGAACGTAATCAATATAATGTTTTATTCAGTAAATATTTGACGGATAACTTTATGGTTGGTTATACTACCAGTATGGATAATGAGCACCATAGTGTATTCGGTCAGTATGAGATCAGTAAACATTTGAATATAAATTATTCTTTAAATGAAAATAATGAGAACTGGTATGGCCTGGAATATCGGCTAACCTTTTAAATGAAATGAAAGGAGGGAAGCAGATGCTGCAGCAATATTTAACGGAGTTACAAAAAATCAATTTGCTGGAACGGGAAGAAGAACTTGATTTATGGCGTGCCTGCGCTGATGGTGATCAAAGCGCGTACAGGAAAATAATTACTGCTTATCAGCCATTGGTTTTTAAAATAGCAATGGCCTTCCGACTTACTGAAACACAGACCCTGGAATTGATTCAGGAAGGTACGGTAGGTTTATTGGAAGCGGCTGAAAAATTTGATTATACACGCGGTGTTGCTTTCAGCATTTTTGCTTCCCACCGTATCCGAGGAAGAATGCTTGATTTTCTGCAGGCTGAATATGGCAGCCAGATGTTGTCTTTGGATGGAGTAAATTCAGCAGGCCTTGCCTGGTCTGAATGTTTGGTATCAAATGAAGCTACTCCATTTGAGTTGGCAGAGCGGCATTTTTTAAATGATAAGATAACTCAGGCGATGGAAAGGCTCCCGCAAAAAGAACAGCAGGTTTTGACAGGTATTTATCTGGAAGATAAAAGCGCTGGAGATTTAGCGGCATCAATCGATGTGAGTCTGGGGCACATTTATCGGCTGCAGAAACAAGGTGTACGCAGAGTTAGAGGTATGCTTTCACGATTGATGAACGAATTAAATAAAAGCTAATAAAAGAAAACAGGCGTTATTTAAAACAAGAATTGCTTATATAAGCTTTAATCGTTATATATGGCATATATTAAGAAAATTCGCTATGTGAAAAATTTTTTATATTAGTGATTATATATATATCTTTTATTATTTTAAAATCGCGGAAGGGGGTTTTTACGGTGGCGAAATCCATTTGTGAACATATTCGCAATGTTAAGAGCAGCTTAGAAAATGCTGAAAAAAGTTTCCGTGAAAACAACGGCATGCGCGGTGAATTGGACTTGATGCTGGCTGAAGCGGAAATTAAGCATTTGCGGGAAAAACGCGGCTGGGTTTCTGTTTGGACCAGACAGCGTTTAGCTTTGCTTGCTGCGGCTATCGTAGTATTAGCTGGCTATGGTGGCTGGTTATATGCTGGAACAGTAGAAGAACCTGGGGTGAAGTTGCAAAATCCCGCTGCAATTATGGCTTCAACTGAGCTGCAGAAAAATTTGCCTCAAACAGAGGCGGCTCCCAATAAAATGGTGCCGACTTTTACAGATAAACCAGAACAAGAACAGAAAACGGTAGTGATACCGTCAGAGTATCCGAAAGAGCAAGTAAAAGAACAGCAGCGTAGTGTGGAGTTGCCTACTGCAGATATGCGGCAGCTTGTGCGTGAAGCGCGCAGAACTTTACGGGATGCTAACTAGTTTAGGGAGGATTTTTGGATGAGAAGAAAAAATATGTTGCGGTCCTTATCTTTGAGCCTGGCAGCGCTTTTGCTGACGACTCCTGTTTGGGCGCAGGAAAACAGTGCGGCCGATGTCGTTGAAAACCAAACCATGACTATCGGTGGAAAAGAGCAGATTGTTACCAAAGCTGCTCTTGAAAAAGCACAGAAAGCACAAAAAGGCAAAGGAAAAGATAAAGGCGGACTGAGTAAAAAGGGGAAAAAGACAGTTTATTATATGCATAATAAGCCATCTGAAGATATTTCCGATCCTCGCTATAAAGGCACTACTGAAGAACAGCCGGCTGAAGCTGGTGATGCTGAACAGCAGGAAGAGGCTAAACGTCCTGTAAGCAGACAGGAAGCTGAAAAAGAGGCTGCCAGAGAAGATGCGGCGAAGTCTGCTCAGGAAGCTGTTGCCAATGCCCCGCAGACAAATACTACAGCAGTCCGTGAAGAAGAGCCGCCAATGCGTCCTCCCGCAGAAATAGAAAAGGCTGCGGCACCGTATTTTGGTCAGCTGGTGACTAAAATTATGGTCAGCGGTAATAATGTGACTCCAACTGAAGAGATTATTAATGTTTTAAAAACTAAACCTGGTATGACTTTGACGTCTGAAGGTTTAGGTAAGGATTTATACGCTATTTATAATATGGGATGGTTCTATGATCTGCAGCCTGAATTTAAGCAGGTTCCGGAAGGTGTGCAGGTTACCTATCATGTTATGGAAAATCCTATTTATCAGCAGCTGGCAGTAGAAGGAAATACAAAGATTTCTACAGAAAAAATTGAAAGCTTACTGGATCTTCCTAAAAATCAGCTGATCAATATCAGAGAAGTAAACGCAAAAGTACAGCGTTTGGAAGCTGAATACAATAAAGAGGGTTACATTTTAGCACGTGTTGCAGATATCAGAATGCAGCCTGACGGAACCCTGCTGTTGGTCGTAAATGAAGGTATTGTTGAAGACTTTAAAATTAAGGGCAATACTAAAACTAAAGATTATGTTATTATCCGTGAAATGAAACTGAAAAAAGGCGAACCTTTTAATGCTAAGGATGCCCGCCGCAGTATGCAGCGTATTTATAATCTAGGCTATTTTGAAGATGTTAATATCAAATTGAACCCCGGTCAGCAGCCTAATGCTGTAGAGATTGAGATTTCCGTTGTAGAAATGAATACCGGTACTTTTGGTATCGGTGCCGGCTACAGTGATGCGGACGGATTTATCGGTATGGTATCAGTCGGTGATAAAAATTTCCGTGGTACCGGTGATAAAGTTAATATTCGCTGGGAATTCGGCGGTGCGGATAATAAGAACTATGAGTTCTCTTATACAAAACCTTGGATCGACAGTAAAGAAACAAGCGCAACAATTACTTTGTACGACGTTACCAACGAATATGCAGACTATGACCGTAACGCCGACGAAATTGCCCGTTATGACAAAAAACGTCGTGGGCAGGAATTGACTTTCAGTCGTAAGACTAATAACGAGTATGTCAGCAATTACCTGACGTTAAAGAATCGTGACGACATTTACAAAGGTGCTGTTGATGGTTACAGCACGCAGTATTATGAGGATTCTTGGGGAAATAACAGCGATTATGACTCTAGATATGATGGTCCTAAATATGACGGTGAATATAGACGTAAGAAGAATTTTGGCCTGACCCGCAGTATCGGTGTCGCCAGAGTGTATGATTCACGCGATAATATTTATGATCCGCATGAAGGCAAAAGAAATGCCTATACGATCGAATATGCTGGTTTAGGCGGCGATTTTGACTTTACGAAATACTCCGTTGATTATCGTTATTACTATCGTCAGGGCGCAGAAAATGTCATTGCCGTACAGCTTGGAGCTGGTTATGCCAGCGGCAATATGCCGCTTAGCCAGAGATTTTCAATGGGCGGCAGCGAGACGTTGCGCGGTTATAAAGATGACCAGTTCAAAGGCAACAGCATGCTGAAAGGCACTGTTGAATATAGAATGCCGATCGTGAAAAAAGTGCAGGGTGTTTTGTTTGTAGACAGCGGTTATGCCTGGGACAAAGACCGTGAAACAGCATTTGATTTGGGCGAGCTGAAATATAGTTATGGTGTTGGTTTAAGGATCAACTCACCTCTTGGACCGGTAAAGCTTGATTATGGTTATGGTGATCAGGGCGGACGTTTCCATTTCAGCTTCGGCGGTCAATTCTAAAACAGGCGGTAGTATGCCGTGAAGATTGTAAGAATTTTAGCTGTAGTTTTATTGGCTTGTTTGCTGCCACGGGCAGCAAATGCTGCCATTATTGAAAGTGTAAGCGTTAATGTCCTGGACAGAGGTTCTACCAGTAAGGTTCTTTTAGAGCGGATGTCGGCAAGTATGCAGACTGTTGCTGAACAGCTGCTGCTTGATAAGGACACAGAAAAGTAGAACCTGTGCGCAGTGAATATACAAGACTTCTGGGAGAAGTTGGGGACAGAGTCCTGAATGGATATCAGATGGAGCAGGTAATGTTGCAGCTGGGGACACAAACGCAGGTTACAATGGTGGTTTCACCCTGGAATGAAGTGATAAATGATGTTTTTGTTGATTTACAGTTTTCGGGAGTCGAAGAAAATACGGCTGCTTTATTGCAGTCGAAACTGCCGGAATTACAAAAACAGCTGGAGGATGTTTTGCAGGGTTCTTCTGCAGATGCGTCCGACTGGGCCGGTGGAGTATTACGCCGGTTAGTAAGGGAAAAGGTTGAAGCTGAACTGCCTGAATTCAGAGCTGCTGTAGATGTGGTGCGTGAAGACAGGCGAACCGTTATACAGGTAGTTGTCTATCCTGTAGGGCAGCTGGTGCAAAGTATTGATTATGAGATGGTTTCTCAGTCTATACCCAATTTGCTGCTGTTAAATATTAAACAGCGTTATGCACAGAAAACACAGGAGTTAAGGGGACTGCCGGTAATATATGTCAGCAGGCATAAAGAAGAGCTGGAAAGATCACTGCTGGCAGAACTCAGTGCAGAGCCTGAAGTAAAAAGACATAATCTGCGTCCAAGCGTAGTTTTGACGCCGGGAATTAATTCAGGGGTAAGGATTCGTCTGGAATCAGATGAATATAAAATCTGGTTTGAAGGCTACGGTGACATAGGGCGCAATGAGAACAATATTTCCGGACGCGCTCATTTTGGCAAATACATATCAAAACGGGATGAGATTTTCGGAGAGGTCGGAGTGACTTTGGATGATGTCGACTGGGATTTTTCCGCCGGTTATGCGTTGCATCACGGAAAAACGACAGTCAGTTATATGCGACGTAGTCCGCTGGGAGAAAATGTCTATCGCCTGGAACAGGATATAACGCCGAAATGGCGTTTGCGGGCAGAATATTTTTCTGGCAGCGATACTACTGAAATTGGAGTCAGATACCGGATACACGAATTCTTGAGCGCGGAATATGTTTATTCAAATGATAAACCATACTTCAGGATTGTTGGAAATTTGTGATAAAGGTTGAAAGAAAAGATTTTGACTGATATAATTATTTAGTATAATTACAACTGAAAGCAGGGATTTTTATTATGATGCAAAAATTACGTGATCCAAAAAATGTGAAAATGATATCTTTGTTCGTAGCAGCTATCTTTGTTTTAGGCTGTTTTGCTTTAACACTTACCCAAAGTGGTGTTAACAGCGTGGCATCAGCTGCTTCCAGTGAATCGGCTATTGGCGTTGTTAATTATCAGATGCTGCTTTCTCAAGTGCCTGATCTGCAGAATGTACAGACAAGTATGAAGCAGGAAATCGATAATGCCCAGAAGGATTTTGATGAAAAAAGTAAAACCATGAATGATACTGAAAAACAGCGTTATTATCAGCAGTTGCAGGAACGGTTATCCAATAAAGAAAAGGAATTAATGGATCCTGTTTTGAAAAAGATTGAAACAACAATCAAAAAAGTTGCTGATAAAAAAGGTTTGTCCGTAGTTGTTGACAAAAATACCGTTGTATACGGCGGTCTCGATATTACTGATGAGGTATCCAAGGCTTTGCAAAGCGGTAAATAATGTCGGACAAGGCCCTTTTTACAAAAGGGCCTTGTTTCTGTTTAACTGCAGGAGGTAAAGTATGCGCTGGTTAACGCCGATAATTTTGATAGTCGTATTACTTACTGCTGCCTGTGGTCATGATCCGGGCGGCAAGGATAAAATTGCCGTTATTGATTGGGATAAGGCATTCAGTGCTCATCCTAAACAGACTGTTCTTAAACAGGGTGAAGCTGAATTGCAGAAATTACTGCGTTATCGTGAGGAGCAGGCAGAAATAGCCAAAACTCAGATTGCTGGTTTAACCAGACTGCAGCAGCTGAAACAAAACAGTAAAGCTAATTTTCTGGATGCCGGGTTTCAGACACAAATGTATGCTGCTGAAGCAAAAGAACGGAAAAAACTTTTAGATGCTTATGATGCAGCAGTAAAAGAAGCTGATGCTGCTTTAGCCGAACAGGAAAAGGAACTGGAGGATGCGTACCAGTTAAAAATTTTAAATTTGAGATTGCGGCTGGAAGCTATAAAAATGCGTCCTGCAGAACGTGAGGTTGTTCAAAATGAATTAAACCAGGTTCAGTCTGAACGGGAACAGCAAAGACAGCAGATTTTAGCAGCAAAAAATAAAATTATTGGTGCTAAAATGGAGCCTTTGGTGGCTGAAACGCAGGCCAGATTAAAACAGCATGCGGAGCAGCTGCAGCAGGAAATGCAGGGAGATATGTCTGGGGTATTATCAAAAGACCAGTCTGATTTGGCGAAAGTTCCGGAAGCTTTGACTAAAGCAATGGCTGCCATCGATAAGCAGGCTGATAAACTGCAGGAAAGTAATGAAAAGCTTAGAGCAGGTATTCGTAACGATATTGAAAGCAATGTGATAAAACTTGCTCACGAGCGGCAGTATACAATCGTCTTTCATAGTGTTAAAGTTAATATCAAAGCGGATGACATTACTGATGATGTTGTGAAGGCTTTGCAGAATATGAAATAACAGGAGCGATAGATTATGAAAAACAAGTAGTGGCAGGCTTAATGGTGGCAGTTGCAATGGTATCTTTTGGATGCAGTGGGCGTAATGCTGAATTTGGTGTGGTTGATATGAAAGCTGTTGAAAGCAAAGCCGAAATAGTAAAAACGGTGAAAGAAGAGGTTGCTACCAAAGGAAAGGCATTGCAGGAAGAAATGACTAAAGAGATGGAGGGCAAATCTCAGGAAGAACAGAAAAAAATTGTTGAAGATAAAACGGCTGAAATGCAGTTGGTACAATCAGAAGCGCAAAATAAATTAAAAGCAAGCCTGGATTCTGCGTTAAATGCAGTTGCTAAAGAAAAAGGCTTAGGAGCTGTGTTGATTAAAGATGCTGTCCCTCAGGGTGGTGTGGATGTAACTGATTCGGTAATTGAAAAAATGAAATAAAATGTGGCGGGCGGTTGATCTGCCCGCCTTTTTAAAACAGCGGGAGGCAGAGTTATGGAAAAGACTTTGAGGGAATTGGCAGAATATTTGCAGGGGACACTTGAAAATGAAGATCAAAAGTTGATTGTTACAGGCGTAAACGGGTTAGTTGAGGCTGGACCGCAGGATATTTCTTTTGCTGTGCCGCCTCATGTGGAACACTGTCATCTCAGTAAAGCTGGGGTAATGGTTTTAGCACCGGAAGATCCCAAGCTTGATAGACCTGTAATCAGAGTCAAAGATCCGCGTGCCGCTTTTGCGGCCTTGTTGGAGCTTTTTCGGGCCAGGGAGGATGTTGAACGTGTCGTAAGTCCTTTGGCTTTTGTTGCCGCAAGTGCTAAAATTGGTAAAAATGTTGCTATACAGCCGTTTGCTGTAATTGAGGAAGAGGCTGAAATTGGTGATGACAGTGTAATTTATCCGCATGTTTATGTTGGAAAGCATGTTAAAATAGGAAAAGCTTGTACCTTTTATCCTCAGGTTACAATAAGAGAAAATTGTGTTATAGGCAATAATGTTGTATTGCAGTCAGGATGCGTTATCGGCGGCGATGGTTTTGGCTATATTACAGATAAAAAGACTGGCAGACACAGCAGTGTACTGCAGGCTGGCAATGTGGTTTTAGAGGATGAAGTTGAAATAGGAAATAATACCTGTATTGACAGAGCTACTGCAGGCAGTACTATTGTTGGTGCGGGAACAAAAATAGACAATCTTGTGCATTTAGGTCATAATGATGTTTTAGGGAAAAATTGTCTGGTCGTAGCCCATGTGGGGATCAGCGGCAGCGTGACTGTTGGTGATAATGTTACGTTTGCAGGACAGGTTGGTACAGTTGGGCATATCACAATTGGTGACAATTGTGTTTTTGGCGGAAAAACAGGTATTACCAATAATGTACCTTCTAATTCGTTTTATGCAGGATTTCCGGCACGTCCGCATAAGGAATGGCTTAAACAGGAAGCGAATCTCAGAAAAATCGGCGATTTACTGAAAAAGGTTAAAGTACTGGAAGAAACTGTAGCTAAATTGGAAAAATAAGAAACAAGGCGGTGCAAAAGCAGTGCTTGCTTATTATGTGGTTAAGTTTTTCAGCTGGATTATGTGCGTGGCTCCTAAATGTTTACGTAATTTAACAGCTGCGATATTAGGCGGAATTGCGGTTGTTGCTACTCCAAAATGGCGGATGCAAATGGCTGCAGCCAATATACAGGAGTGTCTTGGCGTAGATAAGGCAAGAGCTCAGCAGATAGCAGAGAAAAGTTTGCGCAGATTTGGTAGAATGGTAGTAGAAGTAATGCGCTTCCCTTTGTTAAATAAAGATAATATAACTAAGCTTGTTAATGTTGAAGGCCTGGAATATTTGGAAGAAGCCTATAAACAGAATAAAGGTGTCATTATTGCAACAGGTCATTTTGGCAACTGGGAGCTTTTAGGGGCAACGATTGCTTTGCATGGCTATCCTATGCTTTCTATAACGAGAAAACAAAATAATAAATATATGGATCGCTTCATTAATGAATATCGTGAAATGGTGGGACAAAAGGTTGCCTATAATCGTGGCGAACATGGTTTGCTTGCTATCAGCAGAATACTGAAGGAGAAAAAACTGCTTGGCGTTCTATATGATCAGGATACTAATGACGACGGTGTTGATTTAAAACTTTTTGGAAAAGACAGTATCATTCCTTTAGGTGCTGCTGCTTTATCGCGAATTTATGGATCTCCTGTTTTACCATGTTTTATTCATAATAGTGAAGAGGGCGGTTGTACGGTTAAAATATATCCGCCGCTTTATACGCCTAAGAGCAAGGATAGGGAAAAGGATTTTTATGATGTGACTCAGGAGCTGGTTGTAATTTTGGAGCACGAGATCATCAGTCATCCGGAGATGTGGTTTTGGGTACATGACCGCTGGAAAGACGGGCGTGAGAGATTTGCAGTCAGGAAATAACCGGGGAAAGGCAGGAGGGAATTTTGAAAGAAATAATGCAGCAAACATTGGCAGCTCCTATTGCTTATTCTGGCATAGGGTTGCACTCAGGAAAAGAAGTTGCAATGAAATTATTGCCGGGAAAAGAGAATACGGGCATTGTTTTTGTACGTACAGATCTTTCGGGGCATCCTGAAATACAGGCTTTAGCGGAGAATGTAAGTTCTACGGTTAAAGCTACTACTGTCAGTGAAAATGGGACCGAGGTATTTACAGTTGAACATTTAATGGCGGCATTTTCAATGATGGGCATTGATAATTGCCGCATTGAGATGTCTGCGCCGGAACCTCCAGTAACTGACGGCAGTGCTGCTGTATTTTGTGAGCTGATTTTACAGGCGGGCAGAATAAGGCAGTCGGAGCCAAGAAAGATATATGCTGTTGACAGGGCTTTTTCTGTTTATGAAGATGATAAATATATCACGATTCAACCGTATGATGGTTACAGGATTTCTTTTGTATCTGTTAACGCGCATCCTGCTTTAGGGACACAGTATTTTGATATCGAGCTGACAGAAGAAAAGTTCCTGCAGGAGATCGCTGCTGCCAGAACTGTTGGCTTTATGAGTGAAATTAAGCAAATGCAGCAGATGGGACTGGGGCTTGGCGGCAGTATTGAAAATGTTGTTATTTTTGATGATGATAAAATTTTATCAGAGACAAGATTTGATAATGAACTGATCAGACATAAAATTTTAGATGTGATTGGAGATTTATATTTATTAGGGCATCTTCGTGGGCATATAATTGCTGTGAAGTCAGGACATGCATTTAATTCTTGTTTAGCAAAGCAAATTCAAGCTTATAGGATCAAGGAGGAGAAATGATGATTACTTTAGACGCTATTGAAATTCAAAAAATTATTCCGCATCGTTACCCAATGCTTTTGGTAGATCGCATTTTAGAGTTGGAACCGATGAAAAGGGCTGTCGGTGTCAAAAATATTACCATGAACGAATTGCAGTTCTTAGGTCATTTCCCTGGTGAACCGATTATGCCTGGTGTGCTCTTAATTGAGGCAATGGCTCAGGTCGGCGGCGTGGCGATGCTGTATCCGGAAGAAAACCGTGGCAAAATTGCGGTCTTTGGTAAGATCGATAACGTACGTTTTCGTCGTCAGGTAGTACCGGGGGATCAGGTTATTACTACAACTGAAGTTGTAAAGATACGTGGAAATATGGGCGTTATTCATTGTGAAGGCAAGGTTGATGGTCAGGTGGCCTGTGAGTGTGATTGTACTTTTGCGATTATGGATCCAAAAAATTCTTAATAAATGAAAAAACGTTAAAATTTGCAGTAAAATGATGAAATAGGAAGTTTTTTGTACGTAATCAGTTAAAACAACCGAATTCAGCGTGCGAAAAAGTAAAAGCTTTGGCAGAATATAGATAATATAGTATAAAGCTGTTTAATTGTTTGATTAAAATTGAGGAGTGAAGGAAATGAGTTCGGTTGTTATTCCTATGCCTAAAATCCATGAAACAGCAATCATCCATCCCAATGCTGTTTTAGGAAAAAATGTTGAAATAGGCCCTTATGCTGTAATCGATGAAGAAGTAGTCATCGGCGACAATTGTAAAATAGGAGCCCATGCGGTGATTCATAAATATACTACAGTTGGTAAAAATTGTAAATTTTTCCCGGGTTGTTCTATAGGTGCTGATCCGCAGGATTTAAAATTTGAAGACGAGAAAACATCGACGGTTATCGGTGATGGCTGTGTTTTTCGTGAATGTACTACCGTCAACAGAGCTACTGGTGAAGGAAATAAAACTATTATTGGTAATAATATACTGATGATGGCTTATACGCATGTCGCACATAATTGCATTGTTGGTAATAATGTTATTATGTCCAATGTTGCAACACTTGCCGGACATGTTATTGTTGAAGACAGGGCTGTTATCGGCGGATTATCAGCAGTGCATCAGTTTTGCAAGATCGGCCGTAATGCTATGATTGGCGGTATGGCACGTGTTGCTCAGGATGTGCCTCCTTTTATGATCGTTGCAGGTGATCCGGCCTTTGTATCGGGTTTGAACAGTGTTGGATTGGCCAGAGCCGGTATGGCTCAGGAAATACGCAGTCAGCTGAAAAAAGCTTTTCGGATTTTATACAGATCCGGATTGCCATTACAGGAGGCTGTTGCTACAATGGAGCAGGAACTTGACAGCAGCGAGCCTGTTGAGCATTTGATGCGCTTTTTGCGTAATGTAGAACGTGGTATTATTCGTACCCGCAGAGATTAAGGTGGTGACCTGGTGGAGACTATAGGCTTATTGTCGGGAATCGGCCATTTGCCGGTGGATGTAGCTTTATCAGCCAAGTCTATGGGTTATAGAGTTATAGCTGTTGGAGTTGTCCCTGATATAGATCCGGAGTTAGCAGAGGCTGTTGATGCTTATTATGACATTCATATAGGGAAAATTGGTAAGATCATCAGTACTCTGAAGAAAAATGATGTAAAAACAGTGACAATGATAGGAAAAGTTACAAAAGAGCTTTTATATAAAGCAGGAGCTGTTGTTCCTGACCTTAGGGCAATAAAAATACTGGCTTCCGTACCTGACCGTAAAGATGATACCATCATGAACGCTATTGTCAAGGAGCTGGAAGGTGAAGGCATCAAAGTGATGGATCAGACACTTTTGATTCAGCCGTTATTGCCGCCGCCTGGCGTTTTGACCCAAAGAATGCCAACAGAAGCGGAAGTGGCTGACATGGATTTTGGCTTTGCAATGGCGAAAGAAATTGGTCGTTTGGATATTGGGCAGACGGTGGTGGTAAAAGATCGTGCTTTAATGGCCGTTGAAGCTATTGAAGGAACTGATGCCTGCATTTTACGAGGGGGAACACTTGGCAAAGGTGTTATTGTCGCAAAAACGGCAAAACCGGCGCAGGATAACAGGTTTGATATGCCAAGCATTGGCACAAAGACCATGGAATCAATGATAGCAGCCGGAGCGACCGGTTTGGTAATTGAGGCCGGCAGAACGCTGCTTGTAGAAAAAGAAAAAACTCTGGCTTTGGCAGATGCTCACAATATTACTATTGTAGCAAGATAAATGAAAAATAATTGCTAATTATGCAGGCTGAGCGATACGTTCAGTCTGTTTTTGTGTTATAATATAAAATGAATTGTTGTGTAATAAAATAAGAACTAGAAAACTTTTTAAAGTGTTTTGATAGCTGGAAGGGAGCGTTTATGGCTAGAATATTGATTTCTGCCGGAGAAGCTTCGGGAGATATTCATGCTGCTGCGGTGACAAGAGAATTAAAAATATTGCTCCTGATACTGAAGTTTTCGGTATGGGCGGTGATTGCCTGCGTGAAGCTGGCGGCGAAGTGTTATTTGATATTAAAGAACATGGGGTAATGGGGTTTGCGGAGATTGTTTGCAAATTACCAGCGTTGTTTAAATTGAAAAAAGCTTTTGCCAAAGTAATGGAAGAAAGAAAACCGGACTGTCTGGTGGTTGTTGATTATCCGGGGTTTAACATGCGTTTGGCAAAACTTGCAAAAGCAAAAGGCATTCCTGTAGTTTCTTACATCAGCCCTTCTGCTTGGGCCTGGCATAAAAGCCGTGCGAAGAGCGTTGCTCAAATTGTCAATAAAGTTGCTGCCATTTTCCCGTTTGAATATGAAGTTTATAAAAATGCGGGGGCTGATACCGAATTTGTTGGGCATCCTTTGGTGGATATAGTGAAACCGCATCTTAGCAAAGAAGCTGCCTGGAAAAAGCAGGAAAGAATGCTGACAGGGATTTGATTTTATTACTTCCGGGAAGCCGGTTGATGGAAATACAAAAAATGCTGCCAACGATGTTACAGGCCGCAAAATTAATTTTAAAAAAACGTCCCGATACAGATTTTACTATGCCGCGGGCCAAAACAATTCCTCTGAAAATGTTGGAAGATATGGTAAAAGCTGCAGGAGTACCAGTCAAAATAATAGAAGGTGACAACTACGATGTGATGTTCAGTGCTGATCTGGCACTGGCTACAAGCGGAACAGTGACTTTAGAGGCGGCGCTGTGCGGATTGGGGTCCGTTATCGTTTATAAAACCTCGCCTATTACCGCTTTTATTGCACGCAGAGTTATCAATATACCTAACATCGGCTTGCCAAATATTGTTGCAGGCAAACGTATTTTACCTGAATTGCTGCAGGAAGAATTCACTCCGGAACGTTTGCAGCAGGAGGCTCTGGCACTTTTGGAGCCGGAGCGGAACACGCAGATGAAAAAAGATCTGGCTTATGTCAGTGAGCGTCTGGGAGAGCCCGGTGCTGTACATAGAGTTGCAGAATTGGTTCTGCGTATTGCTGAGGAGAAACAATGACATTATATTTACGAATCTTGAGTTATATAAAACCATATATGCACAGACTGCTTTTTGCTATGGTTTGTACTATTATGGCAGCAGCGGGGAATTTATATATTCCCTGGATTATCAAAGATATGATTGATGAAGTTTTGGCTGATAAGAATGGCACAATGCTGAATTGGATTGCTGCCAGCATTATAGCTATTTTCATCGTACGCGGTTTGTTCTGGTATGGTCAGAATTATTTGATGAGCTACGTTGGGCAAAGCGTAATTATTGATATTCGTGCGGCTGTTTTTAAAAAATTACAGCGTCTCAGCGTATCTTTTATGACAAGAACAAAACGGGTACGATCATGAGTTATGTTACCAATGATGTCAATGCGCTGCAATCAGCTATGGTTGAGAATACCATTGAGATGATTACAGAAGGATTTATTTTGATCGGTTCTGTAGTAGCGATGATCTATCTGGATTGGCGTCTTACGCTTTTTACAGTCTGCACTTTCCCTGTGGTCTTATGGTTTATGGAATTTTTTGGGAAAAAAATTCGTAAAACCGGCGGCAGAATCCAGGAATGTACTGCGGATATTACTTCGGTTCTGCAGGAGTCTGTGGCTTCTGCCAGAGTTATCAAATCGTTTGTCAGGGAAGATTACGAGGTTGATCGTTTTGATGTAGAAAATAAAGCGAATTTTCGTGCTAATATGAAAAATGCGCAATTGATGGCAACATTGACTCCTGTTGTAGAGCTTGTTGCAGCAATTGGCGTGACAATGATTATCTGGTACGGCGGTAATAATGTTATTAATGGCACGATTACTGCTGGCTCCCTGGTCGCTTTTTTGACCTATGCCGTAAATATTTCTAATCCTATTAAACGTTTAACCAGAGTTATTGGTAATATCCAGAAGGCGTTGGCTGCAGCGCAGCGTGTATTTATGATTATCGACATGCCAGAAGAAATAGCAGAAAGCAGGGATGCTAAGCAATTGCCGGAAGTCAGTGGTAAAGTGGAATTTCAAAATGTTTCTTTTGCATACAATGATAAAGGCAATGTAATTACAGATCTTTCTTTCAGTGTAAAACCGGGTGAGGTAATAGCAATCGTTGGTCCGTCCGGTGCAGGAAAATCCACAATTGCTAATTTACTGCCGCGTTTTTATGATGTAAACAAGGGTGATATCAAAATTGATGGTCACAGTGTCAGAGAGGTTACGTTAGATTCTCTGCGTGAACAGGTTGGTATTGTTCCGCAGGAAACAATGCTCTTTAATGGTTCTGTTTATAATAATATTCTTTATGGACGTCTGGATGCGACTAAAGAAGAGATTGAAGCCGCTGCTAAAGCGGCCAACGCACATGATTTTATCATGCAGCTTACTGATGGTTATGAAACTAAGCTTGGTGACCGAGGGGTTAATCTTTCCGGCGGGCAGCGGCAGCGTATAGCTATTGCCCGGGCAATATTAAAAAATCCACGGATTCTGATTTTAGACGAAGCGACTTCGGCTCTTGATACAGAAAGTGAAAGAGTGGTGCAGGAAGCACTGGACAGATTGATGGTAGGCAGGACTTCTTTTGTTATAGCACATAGGTTATCAACAGTTAAAAACGCAGATAAAATTTTAGTGCTGGAAAAAGGTAATTTAGTCGAATCAGGAACACATGATGAGCTTTTGGCCTTAGATGGGCTGTACGCACATTTATATAAAATTCAGTATCGCAACAAAGAAGCGAAGTGAGGTTAAAGAATGTATATTATTTATAATTTTTTGGTTTTGTGCGTGTGCTGTTTGTTCGTACTGCCTTACTTTCTTTATCGTTGTATCTGTGAAGCAGGTTTTACTACCAGAATGCGGCAAAGTCTGGGCGGGCTGCGTGATGAAGAAATTGCTTCTGTGGCTCAGAAGGACTGTATTTGGATTCATGGCGCTTCTGTCGGTGAAATTGTTGCGACAAGTCCATTAGTTAAAGAAATACGCAAAGCATATCCTGATTCTCCAATACTGGTCTCTGCTGTAACTGTAGGCGGTTATAATATGGCTAAACAGATAATTCAGGAAGCTGATGCTATTATCTATTTTCCTTTGGATATGCCGTTTGTTTCTGAATCTTTTGTTAAACGTATTCAGCCGAGGATATTCATGCCGGTAGAAACTGAGTTGTGGCCTAATTTTTTGCGGGCTATTCGTGAAAGAAATATTCCGGTAATGATGGTTAATGGCCGTATTTCAGAGAAATCAGTAAAAACGTATCGTTATTTATATGGCATTTGGGATGATATGCTGAATACAGTCAGCAGATTCTGTATGCAGTCAAGTATTGACGCTGATTATATCAGTCATTTAGGCGCAGATCCCAAAAAGATTTATGTTACAGGTAATACAAAGTTTGATCAGACTTATGCGGAAGTGACACCAGAGGACCTGGAAAACTATAAAAAAGAATTAGGAATTGAAAATGCTTATCCTGTAATTGTGGCAGGGTCTACACATCCTACTGAAGAAAAAGTTTTATTTGATGTGTTTAATGAAATTATTAAAAGCTATCCTGAGGCCCGTTTGGTTATCGCACCTCGCAAACCGGGACGTGCCGATGAAATCAGTAAACTGGCGAAACAGTATCATTGGGAAAGCGGATTTAGATCAAAACTCCTGGAAATCAAAGGTGCTCGGTCTAAATATCCTGTTTTACTGATAGATACTATTGGTGAATTAGGTCGTATTTATTCTGTTGGTGATGTGGTGTTTGTTGGTGGTTCTTTGATAAAACATGGCGGACATAACGTGCTGGAACCGGCGGCGCATGCCAAACCGATTTTAGTTGGGCCAAATATGCAGAATTTTAAAGATTCATATGCTTTATTGAGTAAGGTCGGTGCCTGCAAGATGATTAATAACAGTGCAGAGCTTACTAAAGAAGTTTTAGATATTGTTGGAAACGATGAACGACGTTTGCAAATGGGAGCAGCATCATTGCAGGTTATTAAAGAAAATCGCGGTGCTGCTGTACGCAGTATTGAATATCTGCAGGATCTGCTGACATTAACGACTGTTGACAGTAAGGTTGAAGCATCCTATCCTACAAATATCAGAAATCTGCATGATGAAGGCGGCGGGCGTCTGCGCCATGGAGATGCGGTGATTCAATATTTATACCAGCTGGCACATGGTCCTAACACCCCATTTTTTGGTTGGATTTTATTGGGGATTTTAAGGATGTTTTCCTATGTATATGAATTTGGTGTTTGCTGTAAATTAGACTTTTATAAATCCGGATTATTGAAACAGAAAAAATTAGATTGCTGTGTCATTTCTATAGGGAATATTACTGTTGGTGGTACAGGAAAAACTCCTACCGCGCAAAAAGTTGCCGTTATTATTAAAAATATGGGTTATCGTGTCGTGATCCTGAATCGTGGTTATCGTTCGCACTGGGATCAGGAGATGGGCGTTGTCAGTGATGGTAAGAAGATTTTTATGACTGCCTATGAGGCCGGTGATGAAGCTTATTTAATGGCGAAAACCTTACCGGGTGTGCCGGTAATTATTGGTAAAAACAGAGCCTTAACAGGTCAGTTTGCTGTGGATAAAATGAATGCTGAGGTTATCATCATGGACGATGGTTATCAGCATTGGCACTTATATCGTGATCTGGACGTAGTTTTAGTTGATACATTTAATATGTTCGGCAATGGCTGTCTTCTGCCGCGCGGGACCTTGCGCGAACCGTTGAGTCATTTGGACAGGGCGGGCTTGTTCCTGCTGACTAAAACAGATCAAAGTTCTCAGTTCAGCCGTCAGGAATTACGCGATACTTTGGATAAGTACAACGGAGATGCTCCTATTATTGAGAGTATCCATCATCCCAAAAATTTTGTGGAAATTGCTGACTGGTATAAAGGCATACATGAAAATGCGAAAGATCTTTCTGAGCTGCAGGGTAAAAAAGTTATGGTCTTTTCTGCGATCGGCAATCCTTCATCGTTTGAGCAGACTCTGGCCTGCATCGGCATTGATATAATTGAAGCTATACGATATCCTGACCATCATGATTACGGAATGCTGGAAATGCAGTATATCAGTGAAAGAGCCATCAGCAAAGAAGTTGTAGCTATGGTAACAACTGGTAAGGACGCTGTTAAAATACCAACGGAATTCATTTATTTTAATAGAGAAATGCCGTTGTATATTTTAAATATGGATATAAAAATTACTGAAGGACGTGAAGTATTTGAGAAAACAATTCTGAACGCCATTCAGAAGGAGACGAACGAGTAATGAAAGTTTTGTGTGTGATACCTGCACGTTACGCTTCTACACGACTTCCGGGAAAGCCTTTGGCACTTATTGCAGGAAAGCCTATGATACAACATGTCTATATGAAAGCCTGTGAGGCCAAACTGCCTGATGATGTTATTGTGGCCACGGATAATGAGAAAGTTTTTGAAACGGTTCATGGTTTTGGTGGTAGAGCGATCATGACATCTCCGGATCATCCCAGTGGTACTGACAGGTTAGCAGAGGTCGCTCTTAATTTTCCAGATGTAGATGTTATTGTCAATGTACAGGGCGATGAACCCATGATACCGCCGGAGATTATTGACCGGCTGGCAAAAGCTTTCGAAGCTGAATCTGATTTAAAAATGGCTACGATGAAAGTATTGATGCGGGAAGAAGATTATAATAATCCGGCGGCAGTTAAAGTTGTTACCGACAATAATGGTTATGCCCTTTATTTTTCGCGCAGCCTAATGCCATATCCCCGTAATAAAACTGAACACTATAAGGTCTATAAGCATGTTGGTATTTATGCTTATAGACGTGATTTCCTTTTGCAATACGCTGCTTTGGCACCCACTGAATTGGAAAAAACAGAAAGTTTGGAGCAGTTGAGAGTTTTGGAAAACGGATATAAGATAAAAGTACTGGAAAGTGATTTTCAAGGTATTGGAGTAGATACTCCGGAAGATTTGGCAGCGGTAAATGAGCTGTTAAGTAAATAAGCGGTTTTATTCCAGAAGGAGGTCGGACATGAACATTGTAAAAGTTGGTGATTATGAAGTTGGACAGGGGCATCCGCTGCTATTGATGGCAGGACCCTGCGTTTTAGAGGGTTATGAGCACAGTTTGATGATTGGTAAGGAAGTTAAAAAAATTGCTGATAAATTAGGTGTGCCTTATGTTTTCAAGGCATCCTATGACAAAGCCAATCGTTCTTCTTACAGCTCTTTCCGTGGACCGGGATTAGAAGAAGGGTTGAAGATTTTAGCACAGATTAAAAAAGATTTAGGTGTGCCTGTTGTCAGTGATATTCATGAAACTATTCAGGTGGAAAAAGCTGCTGAAGTTTTAGATATTCTGCAAATACCGGCGTTTCTTTGCCGTCAAACGGATTTAGTTTACGAAGCAGCAAAAACAGGACGTGTAGTTAATATTAAAAAAGGCCAGTTCCTCGCACCCTGGGACATGAAAAATGTACTGAAAAAAGCTGAGGAGGCAGGCAATCATAATATTATGCTGACTGAACGCGGTGCCAGCTTTGGTTACAATGCTTTGGTTACTGACATGCGCAGCTTGGCAATTATGCGTGAGTTGGGGTATCCGGTAGTGATGGATGCTACTCATAGCGTTCAGATTCCAGGCGGTCAGGGAACGACTTCCGGAGGTCAAAGCCAGTATGTGCCTCATATGGCCAGAGCTGCTGCGGCTGTAGGCATTGACGCTCTTTTTCTTGAGGTACATGATAATCCGGAAGAAGCGTTGTCTGATGGACCCAATATGGTTCGTTTGGACAAGTTAGAGAAACTTTTAACAGATGTTTTGGCTATTGATAAAATAGTACGCGGTTAGATCTGGTAAGTGAGAGGGAGTTGGAGCATGGAACAAATGTTAGAGCAGGCGCGCAATACTTTGCAAATGGAGGCTGACGCTATTTTAGAGCTCGTACCTCGCGTTGACGAGCATTTTTCTGCAGCAGTGGCTATGATTTTAGACTGTCCAGGACGAGTTGTCATCACTGGTATGGGTAAATCAGGTATCATTGGACGAAAAATGGCGGCTACGTTTGCCAGTACAGGTACACCATCGTTTTATCTCCATCCTGCCGAAGGTATTCACGGTGATTTGGGTATGGTAACCGAAAGCGATGTCGTGATCGCTCTGTCTAATAGCGGCGAAACGGGAGAGGTACTGCATATACTGCCATCCTTAAGGCGTATAGGGGCAAAATTGATTGCTATGGTTGGGAATGCTGAGTCTTCTTTAGCAAAAAATTCTGATATTACTTTAGATGTTGGTGTTTCGCAGGAAGCATGTCCGTTAGGGCTGGCTCCTACATCCAGTACTACTGCCGCATTAGCTTATGGTGATGCGCTTGCTTTGGCTTTGTTGTCCAAACGTAAATTTACTGCCAGCCAGTTTGCTGTTTTCCATCCTGGTGGTTCGTTGGGACGCAAGCTGCTCTTAACTGTTGAGGACATCATGCATAGTGGTGCTGATAATCCTGTTGTTAATGGTGCAACAACTGTTCAGGATGCTTTATTCGTAATTACTGATAAAGGGCTTGGCGCTGTTTCTGTAGTTGATGATAATGAAATTATGATTGGCGTTCTGACTGATGGAGATATTCGCCGTGGGCTGAGTAAGGGGATTGATTTTCTGCAGCGTCCTGTTACTGAACTGATGACCAGGGCCCCTAAAACTATTACTAAAGATAAACTGGCGGCTCAGGCACTGCATCTGATGGAAAGCAACAGTCCTAAGCCTATTACAGTGCTGCCTGTTATTGACGAGGAGCGTCGTGTTATTGGATTATTGCATATGACTGACTTGGTACGTCAGGGTGTGGTATAATGAAAAACATAGAAAAAGTAGCTCAGATAATTAAATTGCTGGTGTTGGATGTCGATGGTGTTATGACAGACGGTTCGATTTATCTTGATGCTGAGCAGGAACTTTTCAAGAGCTTTAATGCTAAAGATGGTATGGGAATCAGCTGCGCTATAAGATGCGGACTGCAGGTTGCGATTATTACCGGTCGCTGCAGTCCAATTATTCGCAGAAGGGCCAGAGAATTAGGGATCGTCGAAGTTTGTGAAAATGTTAAAGAGAAAAGAAGTGCTTTAGCGGAGCTGCTGCAAAAATATAATTTGTCTTTAAATGAAACGGCTTATGTCGGCGATGACCTAAATGATTTGCCAGTGCTTACACAGGTTGGTCTGGCCTGTGCTCCGGCAGATGCTGTAGAAGAAGTAAAACAGGTATGTCATTTTGTAGCAGAAAAAAAAGGCGGCTGCGGAGCAGTGCGTCAAATTACAGAGTTTATTTTAAATGCTCGTGGTGACTGGGATAAAATTGTAAACAGTTATTTACAAGAGGGACAGGGAGACGCTCAATAATGTGGCTTTACTATTTACTGAAAACAATCAGTACCTTGGTATCATGGCTGCCTTATAAGCTGGTGGTGAACATTGGTATCGGCATAGGGCACCTTTATCATACAATTGCAAAAAAACAGAGGATCCGTGCAGAGGAAACTATCAAGGAAAGACTTGGTTATTCTGATGAAGAAGCTAAATGCACGATAAAGTCATTGTTTGTGAAATTAGGCATAACTTTTATGGAAATAATGTATATGCCAGCACTCAATAAAGACAATATTCGTGGTTTGGTTACTTTTGATCGTCCGGATGTGTTATGGGAAGCGTTGAATGAAGGTCATGGTGTAGTTATGCTGGCTTGCCATATGGATAATTGGGAATGGCTGGGTGCTGCTTTATCTTTGTATGGATTTCCTATAAGTGCAGTTGAAAAACCACAGCCTAATAGAGTCTACAGTGATTTTATGAACGAACTGCGCAAAAGCGTAGGTCAGGAAATATTTTCTCGTGGTACAAGTGAAATTCTTGGTTGTGCCAGAGCAATGAAAAAAGGCCGCATGCTGGGCTTGATTGCAGATCAGGATGGCGGATATGACGGTATTTTTGTACCGTTTTTTGGAAAAATGGCAGCTACACCCTCTGGACCGGCATATTTTTCCAGGAAATTTAAAGCTCCTATTATACCTATTTTTATTGTACGTAAAGAAGGTTATTATGGGCATCAGGCAATCGTCAAAGATCCTATTTACTATGAAGATACCGGCGATAGGCAGTTGGATGACTATCGCGTTACATTAAAAATGACCAGAATTGTCGAAGAAGTTATCAGGAATATCCTGATAACTGGTTATGGTTCCAGCATCGCTGGAATACGCCATACACACCTACAGGAAAGGAGCAGGAGCATGTTGAGAAATAAAGGCTTCCAGATGATCGTGGGTGCAATAGTTATAACAGGCGTCATTATTGCCTGGCTTATGCTCGGCGGTGAGGCTCCTTCCAACAATCCAGTTCAGAAAGAAAGCTCTGGGGCGAATGCTAAAGTAAGGAATAGTACTTTGGCCAGAGAAGTGGACGGTAAGAAAGTCTGGGAATTTACTGTTGAAGAAGTTGAACAGATCAAAAGCAGCGGTGAGGCTGTTTTAAAAGGTGTTAAAGGTAAAATTTACCGTGAAGACGGCAGTGTTTTAGAGGTTGTGGCCGGCGGCGGTAAAGTAAAAAATGAGGCAAAGGATTTTGAACTGAATGATAAAGTGGTAGCAGTTCTATCCAGTGGCGGTAAGCTGACTGCCGAAAGCATACGTTGGCAGCAGACTGAAGATGTTATTACAGCTTCGGGGAATGTAAGACTGCTTAAAGATGATACCTTGGCGACAGGAGACAAGGCTGTTACCAGTAGTGCATTTGAAAGACTGAAATTAGAAGGGCATGCGGAAGTTCAGAGAGGCGGCGATTATAATGAATAAACTGAAAATGACTATCGTTATGATGATAGGGATATTTTTTATGGTGGGCATGCTTGGGACTGCTTGCGCTCAAGGCTCGAATTTCAGTGTGAAGGCTGATACTATTGAATATGATATGCAGTCTGGGGACGGTATGGCCAAGGGAAATGTAGTATTGAAACAAGATGGCGGTACTGCAACTGCTGCTAATGCTGAATTTAACAGCAAAACAAAATCCGGCAGGCTGACTGGCGGTGTTGTTGCTGATCGTGATGACTCGCATGTTGTTTGTTATACATTTGTAATGCATAATGAAGATTATTCTTCGGCGATAGGTGATGCTCGTCTGACTAAAGGTGATAAAACTTTAGCATCTGAACGTGTTGATTATTATAAAAATCGTGAATATGCTGAGACTGTTGGTAGTTGGGCACGTTTGTCCATGGCTGATGGAAGCATTCTGGATGCAGTGAAAATTACTTATGATGGAAAAGTTGGTGTGGCAAATGCGACCGGTGGTGTAGCTATTTCCAGCCCACCTCGTGATTTGACAGCTTCTGCAGATACCGCTGTTTATGAAACAAATAATAGCGGTTATATAGAACTGATTGGTAACGCAAAAGCGACACAGGATGGGAATACAGTAGAAGGAAATCGCCTGCGTCTGAACAATACCTCTAATAAGGCAGAAGCCAGTGGAAATGTAAAAATTGTTTATGTTCCTAAGCCTGTGGAGAAGAAAGAAAATGTAACTGCAGATGAAAATGCGGCATTACAAATGGCCAAAGCACCTGTGGAGGTCGCCTAGTGATTATAGAAACGAAAGATCTTGTAAAAGAATATTCAGGACGGCGCGTTGTTAATCGGGTCAGCATCACAGTAGAGCAGGGAAGTGTCGTCGGGTTACTGGGGCCTAATGGTGCCGGTAAGACTACGACATTTTATATGATTGTAGGCATTGAACGTCCTGATGAAGGTGTAGTTACTTTAGATGGAGATGATATATCATCTTTGGCAATGTATGAACGGGCCAGGGCTGGCATCGGTTATTTGCCGCAGGAAGCATCGATTTTTCGAAAAATGACAGTTGAAGAAAATATTTTAGCGATTTTAGAAACGACTGTTCTGACTGAGGAAGAACGTGTGAACAAAATGAATTCTTTAATCGAAGAATTTCGTATTGAACACATAAGAAAAAGCAAAGGAACAGAGCTTTCCGGTGGTGAGCGCAGACGTGTTGAAATCGCCAGGGCTTTGGCTACGGATCCTGCTTTTATTCTGTTAGATGAACCTTTTGCTGGAATCGATCCTATTGCTGTATCAGATATCCAGGGAATGATAGCACATTTAGCAAAGCGCGGAATTGGTATCCTGATAACAGACCATAATGTGAGAGAAACTTTAAGTATTGTTGATAAAGCATATATCCTTGCCAACGGTGAAATTTTAATTCATGGTGACAGCGAAACCATCGCTAACGATCCAACGGCACGTAAATATTATCTTGGCGAAAACTTTAGCATGTAGGAGGAATAGGGATGCGTTTACGCTTACTGGATCGTTATGTTTTAAGTGAATTGCTGTACCCTTTTATTTTTGGTATCGCTTCGTTTTCCAGTATTTTTATTGCCAGCTCCATGCTTTTTAAGCTGACACAATACATGACTAAATACGGGGCCTCGGGAGAAACTATTGCCAGATTATTTATGTATAGTTTACCAGAAGTAGTAAATTATACCTTTCCAATGTCGATGCTGCTGGCTTCGCTGATGGCATTTGGTAAATTGTCAGGCAGCAGCGAGATTGTGGCAATGAAATCAGGGGGTATCAGTTATTACCGTATTGTTGCACCTGTACTGATCGTAGCTTTTTTTGTCAGCATGTTTTCTGTTGTTTGGGCAGAGAAGGTAGTGCCGGCGGCAAAAGTACAGTATGGCAGGATTTTAGAATATGAGATTAAAAAGAATACTAAACCGAGAACCCAGGATCATGTTATCATTAAAACTTTGAGTGGCAGTACTCAGAGAATTACTTATGCCCGCCGTTTTGATGAAGAAAAAGGTTTAATGGAAAATATTACGATCGAAGAGTTTGAAAAATCTCATCTGGCGAGAATTCAAACAGCTAAACAAGCTTACTGGGAAAATGGATCCTGGCGTCTGGAAGATGGTACTGTTTATACAATGAACGAAGCGGAAGGCATTAAAAGCACTGCTAAATTTAAAGAGCAGATCATCCCGCTTGATGTAACTCCAAGAGAGATTTCCTGGGAACAAAAAGAACCTGAGGAAATGACAATCAGGGAATTGCGTGAATATATTTCTGTTTTAGAAAGACAGCATCAGCCGACAGCACGCCAGTGGTGTGAAATCTATATGCGGATTTCGATTCCGTTAGCCAGCTTTTTCTTTGCTATGATCGGTGCTCCGTTAGGCACTCAGAAACAAAGAACAAGTTCTTCTATTGGCCTTGGTATCAGTATTATCGTAATCTTTATTTATTATGCGATAATGACACTTACTACAGGTCTTGGTAAAGGCGGGGTGATGAATCCTCTGCTGGCATGTATTATTCCCAATCTGATTTGTTTGGGAGCCGGTGTATTTTTACTGCAGAAGAAAAACGCTTGATTTAAAAAATATATTTTGAAGTAAAGGAGGTGTATTCATGTTCGGATTACGGTTGATTTTAATTCTGGCAGTAGTTGGCGGTTTGATTGCTTTTATTGGTGATAAACTGGGAAGTAAGATCGGCAAGAAAAAACTTTCTGTTTTTGGTTTAAGGCCCTATCATACTTCTGTGTTGATGACCGTTATAACCGGAATTTTGATCGCCTCTATTACTTTGGTAACAATGGCTGTTGCTTCTGACAGTGCTAGAACCGCAATGTTTGGAATGGAAAAGCTTCAGAATGAATTAGCGGCCTTGAACAGAGAAAAAGATCAGGCGTCTGTGGCGTTGGCAAAGGCTCAGGCTGATGTTGCTGAAAAGAATAAGGCAATTCTGGCTTTGGATGAACAGATAAAAGCCAGCGCGGCTGAAAAAGCGGCGATTGAGAATCAGTTAGTTGTTGCTCGTCAGAATTATGAGGAAGCCAAAGGCCAGCTTCAGCAGGCTCAGTCGGCTGTGGGAGAATTGTCGCAGGCTAAGCAGTCTCTTGAAGGGGAAGTAACTAATCTGGAACAGATGACAGAACGTCTGCGGCGAGGAATTTTGGCTATTCGTGAAGGTCAGGTTGTTTTTCGAAGCGGCGAAGTTGTTTATGCAGGCGTTTTAAAAGGCAGTTTAAATGACGAAGAAAATAGTCGGCAAATGCAGTTGTTTTTAGCTACGGCTAATGAAGTGACCCTGCATCGTATGGGAATAGAAGCAGAAGAACCTGTGCAGGCCATATGGATGCCTAATGAGGTAATTGAAGAGGCTTTGACGCGCATTAAAGCTGCGCAGGGGAATATTTTTGTCAGAGTAAGGACTGTTGCTAATATTATTGCTGGAGAACCGGCTGTATGTACGTTGGAATTGGCAGCGGACAATCGTATTTATAAAAATAACGAGCTGATTTTTAGTAAAGAAATAGACCTTGAACAAAGTGAGAGCAGTATGAATGGTGAAATATTAGAGTTTCTGTCTGATATTAACCGTGTAGCTGTTGCTGCCGGAGTCATACCAGACCCGCTTACAGGTAAGGTTGGTAATATGGATGCTGGAACAATGGTCGAAACAGGTGAGAAAATGGCTAAGTATGGCGGGAAAGTTATACTTAAGGCCTATGCTAAAGGTGACATTAACGCTTCTGGACCGGTTTTACTGCGCTTAGAGGTGGAAAATGCCGGAAAATAAAGTATGGTACTTAGGCGTTGATCCTGGTAGTGCTAAAACTGGATTTGCATGGGTAGAGGCAGATGGAAGAATAAAAAAGGTTGCAGTACTGGCAACAGAAACTTTACCAGAAGTGCTGCCGCAAATATTAGGATCTGCTCCAGCTGCTGTGATTTTGGGGAACGGCACTAACTGTGACAGCATAAAAAAAATGCTGATGGAAGTAACTAATGTAATTAAGATATTAATGATAGAAGAAGGCTACAGTACGGAAGAGGCCAGAAAATTGTATTGGCAGGAAAACCCTCCGCAGGGCTGGCGCCGTTTACTTCCTTTGGGTCTGCAAGTTCCGCCTGTTAATTTAGACGGTTACGCAGCGGCTGTTTTGGTACGTCGTTATTTGAAAAAAATAAATACAGTATAATAAAAAGCACAGGAAATTTTCCCTGTGCTTTTTTAGCAGGGAAAATATTGGGCAGCGGCGAATAAAATCAAGGCAGTTTAAAATGGGGGTGGAAAAATGATCAGGCTGAAAAAATGTAGTCTGATATGGTTAACACTACTGTTATTGTTGATCGCAACGGCCGTAAATGCGGCAGAAAAAAACTTTGTCGAAATAGATATTTACAGTGTGAATGATTTCCATGGGCACCTGCGTGCTGAAGCTGCTGATCCTGGAATTGCTGTTTTGTCAGGAGTAATTAACGAACTGATGAAGCAAAATCCTGTAGGATCCTTACTTTTGGGCGGTGGTGATATGTTTTCTGGAACAATTGATGCCAATGAGTATCAGGGACTGCCAGTTGTGACAGCGATGAATAAGATGGGTTTTAGTGCAAATACAGCAGGCAATCATATTTTTGACTATCCTCTGGACGTAATAAAGAGGCAGGCTGCCGCAGCAAATTTCCCTATTTTGGGAGCAAATATTGTTGAGGCTGCAGGTGATAGAGTTGCGGAACCTTTTAAACCATATATAATGTTGCAGAGGAATGGTTTGACAATTGGTATATTGGGTCTTACTACGGTTGAAACTAAGGAAAAAGCATCGCAGTTTAATTTGCAGAAGGTAAAAATTTTACCGCCGGAACAGATTGCACAGGTATATGTTGAGGAGTTGAGAAGGCAAGGGGCACAAATTATTGTTCTACTGACACATATTGGCAGCCGCCAAGGGGAGAAACATGGTATTACAGGAGAGATAGTACCGATTTTGCAAAAAATTCATGGAGTAGATGCCGTTGTCACAGGACATTCACATTTGTGTGTCAGCGGGACATATGAAGATATTCCGGTAATTCAGGCCGGATGCTATGGGGAGGCAGTTGGCAGAATCAATTTGTTATATTCCATGGCAGCTCAGAAGGTTGTTTCTGCAAATTCGCGTGTTTATAAATTAAGCGAATTACCGAGAGTACAGGATAATGCAATGGAAAGGTTTTTGGAACCAATATTTAAAAACATAGATTCTAAATATAATGAGATTTTAGCTGTCAATAGCCAGGTGCTGACAAATGACCGTAATGGAGAATCAAGAGTCGGAGACTTTTTTATGGATGTTTTGAAAAACGGCTTTAAGGCTGATGTTGCTTTATATAACGGTGGAGCTATACGTGATACTTTGCCGTCTGGAAGGGTAACGGTTCGTGATTTATTGAAAATCTTTCCCTTTGACAGTACCATATATACAGCAGAAGTAAAAGGCAGTGATCTGAGGCAGGTTCTGGAACATGGTATTGGCAACCCGGATATCAGCAGACTGCGTTTTTCAGGGTTGCAGATCAGTGCTGATATCAGAAGGGAGGAAGGACAGAGAATTAGCAGTGTTACTTTGTCTGATGGCAGCACATTAGCGGATGAAAAATATTATAAGGTCATAAGTAATGATTTTATGTTCAGTGGCGGCGATGGTTTTTACAGCCTGCAAAATGCACGGCATTTGAGGGATTGTGGTAAGGATAAGACTTTTTTTGCTTTTGCGTTGCGAAGCTTGAAAATGGTTGACTATCCTGCTCATGATGAGCGATTACAAATAAAAAAAACAGGGAGTCTAAAATGAACGATTTTATGAAACTTAACTGTGATGAATTTTTAGAAAGACTTGCATCTAAAGAACCTGTACCAGGAGGTGGAGGTGCCGCTGCATTAGGTGGAGCCATAGGTGCGGCGTTAACTTCAATGGTTGCCAATCTTACTGTGGGAAAAGAAAAATTTTTATCGGTAGAAGGTGAAATGATTAGGTTGGCAGCCGCAAGTAAATATTTGCGAAAAGAATTGCTTCAGTTGGTACAAGAGGATGCCAGCGTTTTTGAAGCATTCATGAAATGTTATAAGATGCCGAAAGCAACAGATTTGGAAAAAGAACTGCGCCAAATAAAAATTCAGGAAGCTGCTAAAATGGCAGCAGAGATACCTTTGAAAATCGGTGAAAAAGCTCTGGCAGTTTTACTTTTGGCGGCAGAAGCGGCAGAATTAGGTAATCCAGCCGTAATTACAGATGCTGCTGTAGCGGCATTGATGGCCAGGGCAGCTGTACGTAGCGCAGTTTATAATGTAAAAATAAATCTTAATCTGATTAGCGATCAGGATTATTGCTCAGTTCTTGTCGAAAGAATTGCAGCATTGGAGCAAGAAGCCTTATCAGCAGAAAAAAATATTTTGGAGCATACTGATAAAGTTCTGTCATAAAGTAAAATTTGTCAATATTGAGCGAAGCAGGATGAATTGTCTGAAAATTCACAAACAGTTCACTTTTTAGCCCAACTTAGGACAAAGGCTTTTGGTATCCTATAACTGTAAGCCAAGCACTAAGAAAAGCGAAGGTGATATAAATGCATATAAAGGTTTTAGGGCCTATGACGAAACAATGCGAATTGTTATTGCAAAATGCAGCCATCGCGGCTAAAAAACTCAAATGTCATGCTGAGTTTGAACGTGTTAATGATTTACGGCGTGTAGTCGCTTACGGAGTTATGGCCTTACCAGCTTTGGTTATTGATGAAAAAGTTGTTGCAGGCGGCAGTGTGCTGCCTGTTGAAGAAATAATGGAGATTATCAGACATTTGAATTAAATGGCATTAGAGTGAGCTGCTTGAGTATACAAATGTTATATTGATTTTTTACCCCATATCATTTTGATATGGGGATTTTTTTGTTGCTGCATAAAAGTCCCGCTGGGACAGTAAAATAAGACGCTGCGGAAAAGTTTTTTTCTTGTAAGCTCGTTGTAAAATCTAGTATAATAAAAGTCAAGTACAAAATAAAAAGGTGAGAACTGGGGGCAATTATGGTATATTTCTTTGGCTTTCTAGGTGGTCTGGCATTGTTTTTATATGGCATGCAATTGATGGGTGATGGTCTGCAGCGTGCTGCTGGTGAAAAATTGCAGAAAATACTGGAAGCATTGACCGGGGTTTTGATTGTCGGAGTAGCGTTGGGTGCAGCTGTAACTGCTGTTTTGCAGTCCAGCAGTGCAACAACAGTCATGACTGTTGGTTTGGTAAATGCCGGGCTGATGACACTGAAACAGGCGTTCGGCATTGTTATGGGTGCTAATATTGGTACCACTATTACCGCCCAGTTGATTGCATTTAAACTTACTGATTATGTTACTTTGATTTTGGCAATAGGGTTTGCAATGCAGTTGCTTGCTAAACGCCGCCGTGGGAAATATCTGGGGCAGGTACTTCTTGGGTTTGGTATCCTGATGCTGGGCATGAGTATGATGGGACAATCTGTTTTGCCCCTGCGCGAGTATCAGGGCTTTGTTGATTTTATTGGCAAATTTTCTCATAATCCGATTCTAGGCATTGGCGTAGGTATTGTAATGACAGTACTTATTCAATCCAGCTCCGCTACTATTGGTATTTTGATTGCCATGGCAAGCCAGGGTTTGATACCTTTAGAGGGTGCAATTCCTGTACTTCTGGGCGATAATATCGGTACCTGCATTACAGCAATCATGGCGGCCTGGCGTGCAAATGTTACGGCAAAACGTGTTGCATTAGCTCATGTGTTGTTCAATCTGATTGGCAGCATCCTTTTCGTGACCTTTATGGGATTGTTCATAAAACTTGTTTTGGCAGTATCACCTGCTCATGATATAGCGCGTCAGATCGCTAATGCGCATACAGCCTTTAATATTATCAATACACTTATTTTTCTGCCTTTTGCTGCTCCTTTTATCAAGCTTGTGGAACGGTTACTGCCTGGCAGTGACGGTGTCATTTCGCGCAAACCGATATATTTGGATGTGAATATGCTTAAAACCCCGTCTATCGCTATGACTCTGGCTGGTAAAGAGGTTGTGCGCATGGGAACCATGGCTCGTCATAATGTTGAACTGAGCATAGCGGCAATGGAAGACATGGACAGCAGGAAAATCGCTTATGTTTTAGAACATGAACCAGTGATAGATGCATTGGAAGAAGAAGTTACAAAATATTTGACGCAAATGAGTGAAACGCAGATGAGCAGGGAATTATCAGCCCGGCATACAGGTCTTTTACATGCCTGTAACGATATTGAGCGTATTGGTGACCATGGTGAAACTTTAGCGAAAAAAGTACGGATGATTTACGAAGATAATGTAAAATTTTCAGATGAGGCTAAAGCCGAGCTGCACACTTTAGGGCAGATGGTGCTAGAAGCCAGCGGCAAAGCTTTGGAAGCTTTGGAAAAAGACGATAAGAAACTGGCTGAAGAAGCCTGGGCATTGTGCCGTCAGGTTAAACAGTATCAGAAAGAGATTCGGAAAAATCATATCGTACGATTGAATGAAAAACGTTGTGATCCGGTTGCTGGCTTTGTAATGCTGGAATTATTAATAAATATGAAACGCGTTTCCGATCATTCAAAAAATATCAGCCAGTTAGTTTTGGGAATTTTTTAAAAGTAAAAAAATATAGAAATTTTTCAAAAAAATGTTGACAAAGATGGCGTTCTGTTCTAAAATACATCTTGTTGCTAATCAATGCGGAAATAGCTCAGTGGTAGAGCACCTCCTTGCCAAGGAGGGGGTCGCGAGTTCGAATCTCGTTTTCCGCTCCACTTGAATATTGGCCCGGCAGAAACCTGCCGGGTTTTTTGTTGCTTCTTGTCAACTTTAGATCCTTGTGATATGATATTATGAGCGATTTATGTCAGTATCTTTTGATATTGGCCTTGAACAAGCTGTTAATTTTGTACACATATAAAACCTAAGGGAGGATTTTTTAATGAACGTATCTGTTGAAAGAGTTGTGAATGACGCAACCCTCAAAATTACTTTACCCGCTGAGGAAGTGAATAAAGGCTTTAAAAAAGCTATAAGCAAAATCGCTAACAGCGTAAACATTCCCGGTTTCCGTAAAGGCAAAGCACCCCGCAACATTATTGAAATGCACTATGGCAAAGATGCCATTAAACAAGAAGCATTCGAAATCGTTGCTAATGATTGCTATACTAAAGCACTTGATCAGGAGAGCCTGATTCCTGTGTCCGACCCCAAAGTTGAAGAATCTGTTTTTGAAGAAAATAAAGATATGGAACTGACTATCAAAGTCACTTTGAAACCTGAAATAGAACTGGGTGAATACAAAGGCTTGTCTGTAGAGAAAAAAGAAGCTGTTGTTGAAGATGCAGATGTTGACGCTGCAGTAGAAGAACTGCGCAGCCGTCAGGCCAAAATGGTAATTGCTGAAGAAGGTACAATTATTGAAAAAGGTGATTTTGCAATTATTGATTTCGCCGGCACTGTAGACGGTGAAGCTTTCAGCGGCGGTGAAGGTAAAGGCTATCCTCTGGAAGTTGGTTCTAACTCCTTTATCCCTGGTTTTGAAGATCAGCTGGTTGGCCTAAAAAAAGGCGATGCTACTGATGTAGAAGTAACTTTCCCTGAAGATTATTTCGTTAAAGAACTGGCTGGTAAAGAAGCTGTGTTCAAAGTTAACGTTCAAGATGTAAAACGCAAAGAGCTGCCTGAGCTGAATGACGAATATGTTGCAGCTAACAGTGAATATAAAACTGTTGCTGAGCTGAAAGCTTCATACAAAGAACGTATGCAGCAGAATGCTGAAAACAATGCGAAGGTTGAATATAAAAAAGCATTGATTGATGCTGCTGTTGCCAATGCTAAATTTGAAGTTCCTGAGATTATGGTCGAAGACCGCATCAGCCAAATGGTTGACGAAATGCGTATGAGTCTGGAAAGCCGTAAAATGACTTTAGAAATGTATATGCAGTATACTGGTATGGATATGGCTAAGATCCGCGAAAACCAGCGTGCGACTGCCGCTGAAAACGTAAAAACTGATCTGGTTCTGGATGCTATTGCCAAAGCAGAAAACATTCAGGTATCTATGGAAGACGTTGATGCTGAATTATCTGCTATTGCTGCTCAACATGGTGCTACGCTGGACGAAGTAAAGAATATCATTAAATCCAATGGTAACATGGGACTTTTGCTTGCAAATATTCTGCGTCGCAAAGCTGCTCACGTTGTTATTGACAACGCAAAATAATGGCATTTTGCCGCCGGCGCTTTAAGCTCCGGCGGCAGATGTGACTTTATTAAAAATATAACCTTAAAGAAAAGGGGTGTAAGACATGAACTATGTGCCTATCGTTGTAGAGCAATCCAGCAGGGGTGAGCGCTCTTATGACATTTATTCCCGCTTATTGAAAGACAGAATCGTTTTTGTGACCGGCCCTATTGACGACGCGATGGCAAATGTCGTTATCGCCCAGCTGCTCTTCCTGGAATCCGAAGATCCTAATAAAGATATACATCTTTATATCAATAGTCCTGGCGGTAGTGTAAGTGCCGGCTTGGCGATTTATGACACGATGCAGTATATCAAACCTGATGTTTCTACCATTTGCATGGGTATGGCGGCCAGTATGGCATCTGTACTTTTAGCTGCAGGAACTCCGGGAAAACGTTACGCGCTCCCTTATTCCCGCGTGATGATTCATCAACCGCTGGGAGGGGCTCAGGGTCAAGCTACAGAAATTGAGATTCATGCGCGCGAAATTCTGCGTATCCGTGAAGAGATGAATGGTATTTTAGCTAAACATACAGGTCAGTCGAAAGAAAAAATCGCACAGGATACTGAACGCGATTATTACCTGACCAGCGAAGAAGCTAAAGCTTATGGGCTTATTGATGAAGTTGTAACCCGTAAGGCAGTAGCTGAAGAAGCGAAATGATGCATACTAAGGAGATAACAATATGAACTTTGGCGAGGGGAACGACAGCAATATAACTTGTTCCTTCTGTGGAAAAAGAGAAGGCCAGGTCCGCAAGCTGATTGCCGGTCATAACGTCTATATCTGCGACGAATGTATCGAACTTTGCAATGAAATGCTGACAGAAGACCTGAAAGAAACAAATGCTGCTGTTGTCAGTGTAAACGAACTGCCGAAGCCGAAAGAAATTAAAAATATTCTTGACGAGTATGTTATTGGTCAGGAAGAAGCAAAAAAAACTTTGGCTGTAGCGGTTTATAACCACTATAAACGTATTAACTATGAATTAAATAATCCTGCGAAGGATAAAGAAGTAGAACTGCAAAAATCAAATATTCTAATGCTGGGGCCTACCGGCAGCGGTAAAACTTTGCTGGCACAGACGTTGGCAAAGATTTTGCAGGTACCTTTTGCAATCGCTGATGCTACTGCTTTGACAGAAGCTGGTTATGTAGGTGAGGATGTTGAAAATATCCTGCTGAAATTGATCCAGAACGCTGATTTTGATATTGAGCGTGCTCAAAGAGGCATTATTTATATTGATGAGATCGATAAGATTTCTCGTAAATCAGAAAATCCTTCTATTACACGTGATGTATCAGGTGAAGGTGTGCAGCAGGCACTTCTGAAAATTTTGGAAGGTACAGTCGCCAGCGTTCCGCCGCAAGGAGGACGCAAACATCCGCATCAGGAGTTTATTCAGATCGATACTACTAATATTTTATTTATCTGTGGCGGTGCTTTTGCCGGACTTGAAAATATTATCGGTGCACGTATCGGCAAAAAGAATCTTGGTTTTGGTGCTGATATCAAAACAAAAGAAGAAGCAAAAGCTGATACGATCTTTAAAAAAGTTTTGCCTGAAGATTTAATGAAATTCGGTTTGATTCCTGAATTTGCAGGTCGTCTGCCTGTTGTTGTGACACTGGATTCTTTGGATAAAGACGCTTTGATCAAAATCCTGCAAGAGCCTAAAAATGCTTTGATTAAACAATATCAGCATTTCCTGGCTATGGATAATGTAGAACTGGAATTCGAAGACGGTGCTTTAGTGGCTATTGCAGAAGAAGCTCTTAAACGTAATGCCGGCGCCCGCGGTCTGCGTTCTATCATCGAAGAGGTAATGCGTAATGTGATGTATGAAGTGCCTTCACGTATCGACGTTGTAAAATGTGTAGTTACAGAAGCGGCAATCAGAGAACACATGGAACCGAAAATGGTGGTTGCTAGTTAAGCAATTAAAAAAAGAAGGGGAAGGGGCATAGCCTTTTCCCCTTTTTATGTTAAAATAAAGTTGAGTAATGAAAATGCTTTAAAAATATCGTTTGCTGCAGTTAATACTGTTGGCAAAGGAGGGTAATATATGGAAACAAAACCACGTTTAATGCCGTTGCTTCCTTTAAGAGGAATGCTGGTATTTCCAGGTATGATTATAAATCTTGATGTAGGCAGGGAGCGTTCTATTCATGCAGTAGAAGCTGCGATGACTTCCGATAAGCAGATACTTCTGGTATCACAGAAGGAAGCCGTAACGATGGAACCCGGGCAGAAGGATTTATTTAAATATGGTGTCATAGCGGAAATCAAACAATTATTGAAATTGCCAAGTGGAGCTTTGCGGATACTTGTAGAAGGATTAGCCCGAGCCAAAGTAGAAACTATTATCGAAGCTCCGGCTGTCGATACATATTTCCAGGCTAATGCACTGCCGATGGATTCTGTTGTCAGTGAAGATAATGAAGTGGAAGCGCTGCGCAGGATGCTGATTGAAACGTTTGAGCAATGGATTATTGCCAGCAAAAAAGTTAACAGTGAAGTGCTGCTGACCTTTAAGGACCAAACTGACCCAGGACGGGTTGCGGATATGATTGCCGGTTATCTGTCGATAAATATCGAAGAAAAAGAGCAGCTGTTAGAAGCGGTTGATGTTAAAGAACGTATGAATAAACTCTATACGTATTTATGCAAAGAACTGGAAATTGCCGGTCTGGAAAAAAATATTTCACAGCAGGTGCGTAAACAGATAGAACAGAACCAAAAAGAATATTATCTGCGTGAACAGATGAAAGCCATTAATAAAGAACTTGGCGAAGGTGATGAACGTCAGGCCGAAATAGACGAATATAAGAAGCAGATGTCAGAGCTTGATCTGCCGGCTGAAGTTGTTGAAAAAATCAATAAAGAACTTGACCGTCTTTATAAAATGCCGCCGATGATGGCTGAAAGCGCCGTAATCCGCAATTATATCGATGTGCTTTTAAGTTTGCCCTGGGGTAAGTTTACAGAAGATAATTTTGACCTTGAAGTGGCTGCTAAAGTACTGGATAAAGACCATTACGGTTTGGAAAAAGTAAAAGAACGTATTTTAGAGTATTTGGCAGTACGTGCTTTGACCAAACAAAGTAAGGGACCGATTTTATGTTTAGTCGGACCTCCTGGTGTGGGTAAAACTTCTCTGGCACATTCGGTTGCCAGAGCGATCGAGCGTAAATTTACCCGTGTTTCTTTAGGTGGCGTTCGTGATGAAGCAGAAATCCGCGGTCATCGTCGTACATATATCGGCGCAATGCCAGGCAGGATTATTCATGGTATGCAAACCAGCGGTTGCATGAATCCTGTTTTTCTTCTGGATGAGATTGATAAAATGGCTTCTGATTTTCGGGGGGATCCGGCTTCGGCTTTGCTGGAGGTATTAGACCCGGAACAAAACAACACTTTCAGTGACCATTATATTGAATTCCCTTTTGATTTGTCACATGTTTTCTGGATTGTAACGGCTAATACGGTAGAAACTATCCCTCCTGCTCTATTAGACAGGATGGAAGTGATTCAACTTACCAGTTACACTGAGGACGAGAAAGTGAAAATCGGCGAATTGCATTTATTGCCGAAGGAACGTCAGGCACATGGCTTGACTGCAAAAACTTTGAATATTACAGAAACAGCTCTGCGTCATGTTATACGCGAATATACACGTGAGGCCGGTGTACGTAATTTAGAACGGAAAATAGCGGCGATCTGCCGTAAAACAGCACATCGTATTGTGACGAAACAGGTAAAAAGTGCTAAAGTTACCGAAAAAAATCTGACTAAATATTTAGGACCGGTTATTTTTCTGGAAAGCGATCTGACTGCCAAGGCAGAAATAGGTATCTGCACAGGTTTGGCCTGGACCAGTGTTGGCGGTGAATTACTGAAGGTAGAAGTACTGGCTACTAACGGTAAAGGCGGTCTGGTATTGACTGGGCAGTTGGGTGATGTTATGAAAGAATCTGCTCAGGCCGGTTATACTTATATTCGTTCTCGGGCTAAAGAGCTGCATTTGGACGAAAAGTTTTATGAAACTACTGATATCCACATTCATTTACCGGAAGGCGCAATCCCAAAAGATGGTCCTTCCGCCGGCATTACTATGGTGACGGCTATGGTTTCAGCACTGACTAAACGTTGCATAAAAGCGGGTATTGCCATGACTGGAGAGATCACTCTTTCTGGCAAAGTGCTTCCGGTAGGAGGAATTAAAGAAAAAATGCTGGCGGCGCATCGTTATGGTGTAAAAACCATTCTGCTTCCAGAACAGAATATGCAGGATCTGGAAGAACTTCCTGTCAATGTGCGTGCGGCAATAAAATTCATTCCTGTTAATCATATGGATCAAGTGTTGAAATTAGCTTTGGAGGAGTAAGATGAATAAAGGAACCTGGGATATTATTCATGCCCAATATATCACATCTGCTGTCAGAGCAGACCAATATCCGACACCACCGTTGATAGAGGCTGCTTTTATAGGGCGTTCTAATGTTGGCAAATCATCACTGATCAATTCGCTCTGCAGACGTAACGGCTTGGCAAGAGTGAGCTCGACTCCAGGCAAAACACAGACTATAAATTTTTATGGTTTGCAGGCTAAACGCACTACTGAAGGGCAGGAAGAACGTGCTGATTTTTATTTAGTAGATTTACCAGGTTATGGTTTTGCCAAAACAGCTAAAACGAACAAAGATAAATGGTCAGGATTTATCAGTAAATATCTTTCCGGATCTGATAATCTAGGACTGGTCTGTCAGCTTATTGATATCAGGCATAAGCCTTTGGACAGCGATATTGAAAGCTATCACTGGTTACTGGACTGTGGACTGCAGGTTCAGGTTATTTTGACCAAAGCAGATAAATTGTCGAAAAATGCAGCGATGGCTCAAAAAGCATTATTCAAACGGGAACTGGGACTGGATGACAGCCGTATTATGACCTATTCTGTAACTCAGAATACAATGCGCAGTGAATTGATAGGGCGGATCATGACGGCACTGGAAGGGCATTATTAAGCGAGGGAAATATGTTGAATCGTTTGCTGCTGTTTGTTATGGCAGCCTGTTTAGGAACGTTATTTTTAAAAATGGAATTGCCTATACCATATCTTTTAGGCGGCATTTTTGCTGCAGTAGCCTGTAAGATAGCTGGTTCGCCTGTTACCTGGCCTAAGAATTGGCGTGAATTGGGTTTGCTTGTAGCTGGGTATGGTATTGGCCGTAATTTTACAGCTGATACATGGGAGAAAATGACGCATCAGACCTTTGGGGTACTGGAAGCCACGCTGATAGCTGTAGCTGTTGCTGTTTTAATTGCCTGGTGGACAGCGAGACATACTTCGGCTAATCTGATCAGTTGTGTGATGGGCATTATGCCTGGCGGGCTGACGCAAATGATGCTGATGTCGGAGGATGATCCAAGGGCTGACGCAAATGTTGTTGTCGTTATGCAGACTCTGAGGCTGGTAGGCGTTATTGTAGCAGTACCATTTCTGGTAATCCATGGTTTAGGTGCTCAGGTTATGCAAAACAATGCTATTGTTCAGACAACAGACGGTACGCATTGGCTTATTCTTGTCCCATTGTCGTTTTTAGGCGCTTTTGTTGCGACTAAGTTAAAGGTGCCAACACCGCGTTTGCTGGGGCCGATTCTGGCAACAGCGGCAGGGTCGTATTTTTGGGGAAGTTTACAGCCTGTGCCTGGTTTGCTTATGATGCTGGCACAGGTAAGTATTGGATTATACATGGGCGTAATGCTGGATCCAAAAAAACTTTCGGCTACTAAGGAATTGATGCCTTATATTTTTAGTGGTATCGTTTTGATGATCGGTGTCAGTGTTGTTGTTGCCTGGTCCCTGTCAGAACGATATGGGTTTTCTTTAGTAACCGCTTTTTTAGCAATGGCTCCCGGCGGAATTGCGGAAATGTGCCTGGCTGGAATGAGTATGGGAGAAGATGTTTCAATCATTCTTACTTACCAATTAGTACGGTTATTGTTTTTGAATATCTGCGTTCCTTTGGGAATCACTATGTATTTTAAAAATAAAAGTCTTGATTAGCAGTATCGTAGCTTACTGAATAAAACAGTAAGCTACGATACTGTTTTATTTGCAAAAAAATAATATATGAAAAAATATATTAAAAGACTTGACAAAAGAAATAGTAATAAATATAATTAAGCTAACAAATGAATATTGTAAGCTAAAGGTGCTCTACGGAGCTTAATAGAGAAGTCGGTGCAATTCCGACGCGGTCCCGCCGCTGTAACGAGGAGTAAACTTCAAATGCCACTGGTAGTAATACTGGGAAGGTGAAGTGAGCTATGAATCGGAGTCAGAAGAACTGCCTTAGCTACATCGCTGATTGACCTGCGAGAGACGGGGAGGAGATGCTGCAGAGTTCGTATTTTAGGTAAATACGAAGTGCGAATCTTTTGCTATGAATTTCTGACCGTTTTTCTTAATATTATTTTAAGAAAACGGTTTTCTGTTTTTCTGTGCTTTTGTAAGCGCGTTGAGGTCGAAGTGTGATGGCTAGACCTCGAAAATAAGGTCAGCCATCAGTGTATATATTTATTTGTGACAGGTCTGGACAACCTGCCGGGTTTATTGCCATTCTCAAATTCTCTTTGTGCAAGAACCTTCTTCTCAATTGCCTGCGTAGGGGTGCGCGGCAAGAGCAACCATCACATTTTTTGTGATGGTTGCTTTTTTTGATAAGGGGCTTATAGAGGCAGTTTCGGTAGGAGATTCTCGAACCATTCTGCGATACATAAGTAAGCAAAGTACAGGAGGTGAACATTTACTACCCCGGCACAGAAAATAATTAATGAAAGGATGCCGTATATGGAACAAGATAAAAACCTTACAGCAGAGATTCAGCAGGAAGAAACTTTAGTGGGAACTATCCCTCCGGTTACTTTCGATGAATTTACGCCGCCGTCTTATGAGGAGTGGAAGCAAGAAGTAGTGACTGCTCTTAAAGGCGGTTCTTTTGAAAAGAGTATGTTCACTAAAACTTATGAGGGTATCACCCTGAATCCTATTTATAGATTAGAGGATCAGGAGAGGATTACTCACAATAAAACCTATCCCGGCATGGAAAGCAACCTGCGCGGTGCTAATGCAGGAGGTTATATCCATAAAGTATGGACTATTGCTCAGGAGTGTGATGGAAAAACTCCTGTCGAAGCCAATGAAATGGTTAAATACGAGCTGTTGAAAGGAACTACCGCTGCTAGTGTCGTTTTAGATACTGCGACACGCAAAGGCTATGATCCTGATAAGGCAGAAGTAAAAGATGTTGCTGATATAGGCGTATCTTTGGCTACTGTAGCTGACGTGGAAAAACTGCTGGATGGTGTTGATCTGGAAAAATTCGAAATCGATATTTATGCCGGCGCTTCCAACATCGCTCTTTTGGCTGCTGTAATCACTGTCTGCGAGAAAAAAGGTCTGGCCCTCGAAAAATTACATGGCGCTATTACTGTCGATCCGATTGGCGAACTTGCTTTGGACGGCGAATTAGTTCGTCCGCTGGACGAATATTATGACGAAATGGCACATAGCATTGCCTGGGCTGAAAAAAATGCTCCGCAGCTTAAAACAGTAGTTGTCAATACCGATGTTTATCATAATGGCGGTGCTAACGACATTCAGGAAGTAGCGTATGCTATGAATGCAGCTGTAACTTATATGCGCGCTATGGAACGCCGTGGTATTGATGTCAACACCTTCTGTCGCCACCTGCGTTTTCATTTCAGTATCGGAGCTAATTTCTTTATGGAAATTGCTAAACTGCGCAGTCTGAAAATGGTTTGGGCGCAAATCGTTAAAAATTGCGGTGGGGATGAAGAAGCACAAAAGATCAATCTTTATGTCAGCACTTCTACCTTCTGCCAGACGAAATACGATCCTTATGTAAATCTGCTGCGTGCGGCAACACAATCCTTCTCTGCGGTTGTTGGCGGTATGGACGGCATGTATGTCAAACCTTTCGATCATTGCATTCGTCCCAGTGATGTATTTTCCCGCCGTATTGCCCGTAATATCCAGATCATGGAACAGCATGAATTCAACTTTATTCAGCCGATCGATCCTTCCGGCGGCAGCTGGTATATTGAACCGCTGACAGAAGAATTTACGGAAAAAACCTGGGCTAAGTTCCAGGAAATCGAAAGCCACGGCGGCTTACTGGCAGCGCTTGAAAGCGGCAAAGTACAGGCAGCGGTTAAAGCTATTTTAGAAGAACGTTTTAAAAATCTTGCTACCAGAAAAGATCGTGCAGTCGGCAATAACATGTACCCGAACATGACTGAAGAACTTTTGGAAGTGCCTGAAGTTGATTTCGCAGGAATCCTTAAAGCACGCAAAACTGATTTGGAAGTCAACGTAAAAGTACGCGACAATGCTTATGTAGAAGTTGTACTCAGCGACCTTGGCAAACGTGATGCCAGTGAGTTGGGTTCTTTGATCGCTGATGCTGAAAAAGCATTATTGGCTGGAGCAACTATGGGTGAAATTTCAGCAGCTCTTACCGGCAGCGCTAATGGCGAAAAGGTTGAAGCTATTGCTCCGCATCGCTGGACTGAACGCTATGAAGAACTGCGTATGCGTACGGAAAATTTTGTTGATAAAACCGGTGCAAACGTTAAAATTTTCCTGGCCAATATGGGACCGATCCCGCAGCATAAAGCACGTGCCGATTTTGTTACCTCTTTCATGCAGGTGGCTGCCTTTGAGGTTGTGACAAATAATGGCTTCCTCACTGTCGAAGAAGCTGTTAAAGCAGCGCTTGAGTCCGGTGCCGATGCAGCTATCGTCTGCTCGACTGACGCTACTTATCCGGAACTGGCACCAGCAGTTACGAAAGGCATCAAAGCTGTAAACCCGGAAATGAAGATATTCCTGGCAGGTGCTCCCAGTGCAGAACTGAAAGAAATCTGTGATGCTGCAGGTATGGATGATTACATCAGCGTCAAATCCAACTGCTATGAAACCTTGCTCCGTATGCAAAAAGAAAGGGGGATGTTCTGATAATGTCCAGAATTCCTGATTTTAGTCAAATTCCCTTTCAGCAGGCACCCGCACAAGGCGACGCCGAGTTTGCTGCCTGGAAGGAAAAATTAAAAACTGAAACCGGTAAATCCTTTGAAGAAAATTTTTACCGTACAATGGAACAAATCAACGTAGCTCCTTTATATGATGTGAATGACTATAAAGACTGCGAACATCTGCATTATATGGCAGGTATCCCGCCATTTTTGCGTGGACCTTATTCAACGATGTATGTAACCAAACCCTGGACAGTACGTCAATATGCAGGCTTCTCTACTGCAGAAGAATCAAATGCTTTCTATCGCCGTAACCTGGCGGCAGGGCAAAAAGGTCTGTCTATCGCATTTGACCTTGCAACTCACCGCGGTTATGACTCCGATCATCCGCGCGTTGTCGGTGACGTAGGTAAAGCCGGTGTTGCCGTTGACTCCATTTTGGATATGGAGATTCTTTTCTCCGGCATTCCTCTGGATCAAATGTCTGTATCAATGACAATGAACGGCGCAGTGCTGCCTGTATTGGCCTTCTATATCCTGGCTGGTGAAGAACAGGGCGTAGACAAATCAGTTATGGCAGGTACGATCCAAAACGACATTCTGAAAGAATTCATGGTTCGTAATACCTATATCTATCCGCCTACAGCTTCCATGCGCATCATCGGTGATATTTTCGAATATACCTCCGCTTATATGCCCAAATTCAACAGTATCTCGATTTCCGGTTATCATATGCAGGAAGCAGGCGCTACTGCTGATATCGAACTTGGCTATACATTAGCCGACGGTCTCGAATATCTGCGTACAGGTACTGAGCATGGTCTTACTATTGACCAGTTTGCACCGCGTTTGTCCTTCTTTTGGGCAATGGGTAAAAACTACTTTATGGAAATTGCTAAAATGCGTGCAGGACGTATGCTGTGGGCGAAAATCGTTAATTCCTTCGGCCCGAAAAAAACCAAATCTATGGCTTTGCGTACACATTCGCAAACTTCCGGCTGGAGCCTGACAGAGCAAGATCCGTTCAACAATATTACGCGTACCTGTATTGAGGCTATGGCAGCAGCTTTGGGGCATACCCAGTCGCTGCATACTAACGCTTTGGACGAAGCTATCGCGTTGCCGACAGATTTCTCGGCTCGTATTGCTCGTAATACTCAATTGTACATTCAGGACGAAACCAAAGTCTGCAAAGTTATTGATCCGTGGGGCGGTTCCTATTATGTAGAGGCACTGACCAATCAGTTGATCCAAAAAGCCTGGGCACATATCCAGGAAATCGAACAGCTCGGCGGTATGTCCAAAGCTATTGATACCGGTCTTCCTAAAATGCGTATCGAAGAAGCGGCAGCACGTCGTCAGGCTCATATCGATTCCGGCGCCGAAAAAATTGTCGGCGTAAACGATTACCGTCTGGAAAAAGAAGATCCGCTTGATATTCTGGAAGTCGACAACACTGCAGTTCGTTTGGCGCAGATCGAACGTCTGAAAAAATTGCGTGCTAACCGTGACAACGATGAAGTTCGCCGTTGTTTGGACGCTATCACCCATTCCATGGAAACCGGTGAAGGCAACTTGCTGGAGCTGGCAGTTAACGCAGCTCGTGCTCGTGCTTCCAAAGGCGAGATTTCTGACGCTGTCGAAAAAGTCTGCGGCCGTCATAAAGCTATCATCCGTTCAATTTCCGGCGTCTACAGCAGCGAATTTGCTGACGAAGATGTTATCAAGGAAGTTCGTCAGATGACAGATGACTTTGAACAGCGCGAAGGCCGTCGTCCCCGTATCTATATTGCTAAAATGGGACAAGACGGACATGATCGCGGGGCGAAAGTTATTGCTACTGCCTTCGCAGATATGGGCTACGACGTAGATATCGGCCCTCTGTTCCAAACTCCGGAAGAAGCTGCGCAGGATGCAGTAGATAATGATGTTCATATCGTTGGTATGAGCTCATTGGCAGCAGGTCATAAAACCTTGATGCCGCAACTGGTAGAAGAACTTAAAAAACGCGGACGTGAGGATATCATGGTCGTTATCGGCGGCGTAATTCCTGCCCAGGACTATGATTATCTCTACGAACACGGTGCAGCAGCTATTTTTGGACCCGGCACCATTATACCTGTCTGCGCTAAAAAAGTACTGGAAGAGCTGAACAGACGCTTGGCGGATTAAGCCATGACAGATACTTATAAACCTTCGTGGGTGCCTGAAGAAGAAAACGATAAATTTGCCTGCCGGGTAATGTACGGTGTTACAGGCGGTCATGAAGGAACTCCAGGTGTGACAGTAGATAAAAAAGACAAAGTAGCTCCGGCTATCAAACGCCGTAAGCTGGAAGTCGACGATTACGTCGAAGGTGTCCTAAAATGTGACCGCGCAATTTTATCACGCGCCATCACTTTGGTTGAAAGTAATGCTGCCGCTCATTTTGAGACGGCACAGCAGGTTATCCAAAAACTGCTGCCTTACACTGGTAAATCGACACGCGTTGGGATCACCGGTGTGCCTGGTGCAGGTAAATCCACCTTTATTGAGGCTCTTGGCACAAACCTGTGTCGTGGCGGACATAAAGTCGCAGTACTGGCGGTCGATCCCTCCAGTACTGTTACCAAAGGCAGTATCCTGGGCGATAAAACACGTATGGAACAGCTTTCACGCGAACCGAATGCTTTTATCCGTCCGTCTCCTTCGGGAGGAACTTTGGGTGGTCTGACTCGTAAAAGCCGTGAAACACTGCTTTTGTGCGAAGCTGCTGGCTATGACACCATTTTAGTCGAGACCGTAGGCGTAGGGCAGAGTGAAACTACCGTACGTTCGATGGTAGATTTTTTTCTGCTGGTCGTATTGACAGGCGCTGGCGACGAATTGCAGGGGATGAAAAAAGGCGTAATGGAACTCGCCGATGCAATCGTCGTCAATAAAGCCGATGGTGATAATAAACAGCGGGCAATGGTTACCAGAGCTGAGTATGAACGTATCCTGCAATTTTTACGTCAGGCTACCGAAAACTGGACGACTCATGCCTATACCTGCTCTGCTTATACAGGAGCGGGAATTATGGAACTGTGGAATGATGTTATCGAAGCCTTTATGAAACAAGGCTGGGGAAATGGCGTGTTAGCTGAACGCAGGAAACAGCAGACGCTTTCCTGGGTATATACCATGGTTGAAGAACATCTGCATAATCTGTTTTATCGTTCGCCAGCCATTATTGGCTGCAAAGAAGAGATCGAGCGTGAAGTAGTGGTTGGAAAAATTTCGGCTACTATGGCAGTTCAAGATCTTATCAACAGATTTGCTGCTGCTGAGCTGAGCGGTGTTAATGTTAAAGACAGCTCGCCTTTTGAAATAAAATAATTTTTAGATTCTCCATTGAGACGCGGCCGCCTGTGGGCCGCGCCATTTTTTAAGGAGGCAATATAGATGAATGATAACCCGGCTATTAAAGGCCTGATAGAATTAATCGAAAAACGTTATGGATTGGAAGTTCTCGACTCTCACTACGTCCTGGTTGATGAAAAATTTAAACAATATAATATGATGTTGTATGTCAAATTACCAAAACAGATGCTTGACGAATTTAAACGCTTATATTTGAATAAAACTAGCGCCATGCATGTTGCGTGGAGCATTGACGATAAAGATAACATTAGATTCCACGCTGCTATTGGCAACAATATCCTTTTGCTTTTAGATTCTCTGCTGTCAAAAGAATGAAAGAAGTGAGAGTAGATGACTAAAGAAAAACCAGAGCTAGTGTGTATTATCGGTTGCAGAGGCGACGTTATTAACGCTTAATGAAAAATACGCTTATCTTTTTACAGCATAAGATAAGCGTATTTAAAAATTACGATAGAAGTGCAAATGTTTTCACATAACATAAAATTGTTGCTAATACTTATTAGTAATATATAACGCAAAAAATATTTAGAAGTTTTTTTACTAAAAGTGTTGACAAGATAATTAGTAATGCTTATAATTAATATAACAAATCAATATTTCATATGGGTGTTCTATGAACTTAAATGTCGATCGGTGTAAATCCGATGCGATCCCGTCACCGTAACAGGTCAGTCCTTGCACAAGCCGAGGTAATACCTGAAGCCGGACAGCAGCCTATATAAGCATCACTGCTTGACCTGCGAGAGACAGGAAGGAGATGTTTTTAACCAATGAGGTTCTGTTTATGTGAGAGTGGCAGAACCGCTTTGACTGATAACATTTGACCGTCTTCGCGCCTTGAGAAGACGGTCTTTTCTTATGATTGTCGTTTTATTCTTGCTGGTCGAAATATTGATTGTTCTACAGAGTAAAAATGCCGGACACATTTTCACTCTGTCCGGCAGATATATTCTGATTTATTTGCTGTTTTCAAGGCTTTCTTAAAAGAATAGAAAATCCTTTCTCTCCTCCTTCGTTGGCAGGCGTAGGGGTGCGCCTGCCAAAACCATCACTTGAACAGTGGTGGTTTTTTTATTTAGTCATGGTGTACTTCGCTGCATGGGTTTACATGGACCATGCAATGTTTTACCTCCGAAAAATTACTTTCAATTGCTTTATGAATATTTTCGGCGATAGTATGTGCTTCCAGTAAAGTCAGGTCGTCGTCAGCGCTTACTTCGACATCTACATAGATGCGGCAGCCAAATTTTCTGGTTTGCAGTACGTCTATGTGGTCAACGCCTTTTTGAGCGCTTATCAGAGCTGTCATCGTATTGATAGTGGCTTCGTCACAGGAGCGGTCGACCATCTTGTCTATGGCATCTTTAAAAATTTCGTATGATGCGTAAACGATCATCAGGCAAATGACTACACTGGCAAGAGGATCTAAAGCAGGATAGCCCATACGGGCGCCTAGAATACCGATAAAGCTGCCTATTGAGGACAATGCATCACTGCGGTGATGCCAGGCATCTGCCATTAAAGCACTGGAATTTATTTTGGCAGCTGCTTTTTTAGTGTACCAGAACATACCTTCTTTAACGATAATGGAAATTACTGCGGCGATCAAAGCAAGGCTGCCCGGTATTTTCAAATCTTCGGCTGAAGCGTGAAATATTTTTTCTAAACCTGCGTAACCTATACCAATACCTGTCAGTGCTAAAACTATCGCTAAAATGATGGCGGCGACACATTCCAAACGTTCGTGTCCGTACTGATGTTCTGCATCAGAAGCTTTATTGGATATCTTGACGCCGGCCATAACTATAAAGGTACTGAAGACGTCGGAAGCGGAATGAATGGCATCAGAAATCATTGCGGCAGAATTAGCCAGTATCCCTGCTGCTAATTTACCAACTGAAAGAATTAGATTGACGATGATACTATTAATAGAAACTTGCATGGCCAGACGTTCGGACTGGGCAATTTTGTCTTGCATGGTGGATAACCTCCCTGGGGTTACTCTTGCAGCGGCACAGATATAATAAAAACATCTGCGGAACTACTACTGTCCCGCAGATGTTTGTTTACGAATCTGCTGCCCGATGGGCCCGGCCGCTAAAACCAAAGGTTTACCGCCTGTTCAGTTTGTACTGTAGCGATATGCAGTGCAAAGAGATTACTTTGATTGTAATTGGTTAGCTGGGGCTTTGTCAAGCAACATTATTTTAATTATTCTTAACTTTACCATAGGTTACTAAAATAGTGCCTTTAGGAGCTGCTAGAGCAGAGCATTGATAGAGAATAATACCATCTTGTTCGGCATTATAGACAGTAATGGTATTGCCGAAAAGATCAGTCAGGTAACCTAGTTTATCACCTTGTTTTATTTTGTCGCCACAACGGCAACTGGAGAACCAACAGCCGGCCTGATCAGTTTCAAGATAAATAACGTCAGTGACATCAACAGGGGTATGTTTTTGTTGTTGCTGTGGGCTGCAAAGAAGTTCGAGTTTACAAAGGATATTATGAAGATCGTTTTATAGGCGTCAATGTCTTCACGCCGGCATAATCCGGCTCCGCCTCGTTCGATAAGGAGAGAAGGGACACCTGAAATGGCGGCATAATTATAGGCACCTGTTGTAGCAGTTGAACGAACCATAAATTTCATATCCAGAACCATGGCTACTTCGCGCGCTTTTGCAGAAATTTCAGAGTTGGGCAGCCCGGGATAATATACGTATGGATACAATTCTTCATGGATATCACCGCTATGCAGATCAGCATAAAAATCAGCTAAAGGGAAAAAATGTCGACTGAGCAGCCAGGCTGTTTTTTGTGAAAGTGTTCCGTTGACATCGCCGGGGAATTCCCGGTTGAGGTTTTTACCATCATCGGGGGTAACGAAAGCACTGCGTTCCCAAAAGCTTCGAATATTGACGGGATGTATTATAATCAGGCATCCGGAGATAACTTCTGGTTCTATAGCCTGAGATATTTCTATTGCCGCTGCGATACCAGGATATTCGCCACCATGGATGCCGGCTGTTATTAAAAGAGTAGGACCATCATTTTGACCGTTGATGATAGTGATAGGTATTTTTGTATTAGAGTCAAGGACAGGAATGTAAGTTTGCAGTTTCTGCCCTCGTTCTGCTTTTAAACCGCAAATATCCATAGTATCTGACATTTTTATAACTCCTTTGCTTATCAAGTTTTATTTTGTAAGTTTTGATACGATTATTTTAATTTTATTCTTGCTAATCAGTATAACATATGATAGTATGTTCATACAATACCTATTATCAATTAAACTCAAAAACATTTTAGAATAATAACTAAAATACTAGAGGATCTCGACGGAAGGAAATATATCAGTGTGTACAAATGTTTTGACAGACAGGGAATATTTGGGAATTACAATACCCTTTATGCTTTCAACGATGACACAGCCGCTGATGGGAGCGGTTAATACTGCTGTAATGGGACAGCTTCCTGATCCTAAGTATATAGCGGCTGTAGCCTTAGGTGCAATTCTTTTCAATAATATTTACTGGTTTTTTGGTTTTCTGCGTGTCAGTACCTCTGGATATGCCGCTCAAGCTTTGGGTTCTGGTTCCAGAGAAGAAGGGTTACTGGCTTTTTTAAGACCGTTGTTCATTGCTGTGATAGTAAGCTGCAGCTGCATAATTTTGCAAAAACCTATTTTGACGGCTTATCTGTCATTGGTTGCTCCGGCTTCGGATGTAGCAGAACTCTGTTCGGCTTACTATGAAATTTTGATTTGGGGAGCGCCGCTGGTACTGTTCAATTATGTGTCGTTAGGATGGCTGATGGGGCAGACAAAAGTACGTGCTTCTGTATTTATGCAGGTTTCAAGCAATGTCCTGAATATGATACTTAGTGTATTGTTTGTATTTGTATTACATTTTGATATTGAAGGAGTAGCCTGGGCTACACTTTTAAGTCAGCTCTATGGCGCTGCCGCAGGCTGTTGGCTAATGTATCTTTATGGTAACTTTGATTATAAAAATTTTGATTATAAAACCGTTATAGAGCCTGAGGAGCTAACGAAAATACTTTTGGTCAATACTAATTTAATGATTCGTACGGCTTGCCTGCTGACAGTTAACAATATTATTGCTGCTGCCGGTGCTGCATTAGGAACTGTAGTGCTGGCAGCGAATGCCGTACTGTTTCAGCTGAAAGATATCATGTCATTCTTGGTCGACGGTATGGCTAATGGTGCTTCTGTTTTTTCAGGAAGGGCTCTGGGACAGAAAAACAGGGCATTATTTTGGCAGATTTTAAAAATGACCTATAAATGGTTGTTTGTGTTGGTGTTTCTGTTAATGCTTGGATTTACATTTGGCAGTACATTTTTAATAAATTGCTTTACAGACTTAGAGGAAGTAGCTGTGTTAGCAGAAACTTACAAATATTATGTTCTTATTTATCCTTTGATAGCTGGCATAGGCCTAGCTCTTTATGGAATGTTTACAGGTGCTACTTATACGGTTCCTATAAGAAATATGATGCTGATTGCTTTAGCTGTATTTTGGCCTGTGGAGAGACTGTTAGTACCTTTACTTGGCAATGATGGCTTATGGATATCGTTTTTAATATTTGTTGGGATTCAGTCTTTAATATTATTTTATTTATTGAGAAAGCTTAGAGAAAAGATTTATAAGATTAAATAAAAGTGTTTACTAAGTATATGGTTTGTGCTAATATTAATACAACTTAATAATTTTATCAAAGGTGCCTCAAGGTTAAATTAGGGAAGTCCGGTGTAAATCCGGCACGGTCACGCCACTGTAAGCGCATATTGCGTAAGTCAGATCGCAGCCTTTGATTTTTGTCATATCCGCGGGTGACGTATCAGCAGCTAGTTCCTGAAATTTGACTTAAATAGGCAGTCTTGCCTGTTTAAACAATATTTTATGATCTCCTGCATCCGTGGTTCATGGCTGCAGGAGATTTTTTTTGTAAGGAGATGGGAAGCTTTGAAAAACAAACAGATTTGGGGCAGGATCGGGCAAATCGTATTGGTGCTTTTGGGTATCAGCTTTGTAACATTTGCTTTGGTTATGCTGTCGCCAGGTGATCCGGTCAGGCAAATGATTGCCGGTAATGAGGATATTGTTGTCAGTCAGGTTGAGATTGATGCGCTGAGACATGAATTGGGTTTGGATAAGCCTTTTATTTTTCAATATTTAGATTGGTTAGGAAGAGCGGTACAGGGTGATTTTGGGTTTTCCTATATGGTTAAAAAACCTGTTGTTGAAGAATTGATGCAGTCACTGCCGGCGACATTGATATTAGCGCTGGCTTCTACACTTTTTATGTTGGTGTTTTCACTGCCTTTGGGTATTTATTCTGCTGTCAAACGCAACAGTGTTTTTGATTATGCTGTGAGAGGTCTGACTTTTTTTGGTGTCTCAATCCCTAATTTTTGGATGGGGCTGATGCTATTGTGGATTTTTGGTTTAAAATTAGGCTGGCTGCCAATTGTCGGTGGCAGAGTAAGTCTGGAGACTCTGATTTTGCCAGCTACGACGTTGGGTATAGTTATGGCAGCCAAATATACACGTCAGGTAAGGACGACGGTTTTGGAAGAACTCAATCAGGATTACGTTGTCGGTGCTAGGGCAAGAGGCATGAGTGAAAGCTATATCCTTTGGCGGGAAGTATTGCCGAATGCGATGCTGCCTTTGATCACATTGCTGGGGCTGTCATTCGGCAACCTGCTGGGTGGTGCGGCAGTAGTAGAGATCGTTTTTTCCTGGCCGGGACTTGGTTATTTAGCGGTCCAGTCAATTATTTATCGTGACTTTCAGCTTGTACAGGGGATTGTTTTATGGATCGCCCTTATGTATATGGTCATCAATCTAGTTGTTGATATTTCTTATAACCGGCTTGATCCACGCCTGCGAAAGGAAGGTAGATAGCATGGAGAATCTTATTAACGGATTAAAGAATAATCGTGCTTTTGCCTTTTCCAGTTTTTTGGTGCTGCTTTTGATAGGGATTGCGTTAGCGGCGCCGTTGCTAGCTCCTTATGATCCGTTGGAAGCTACGATGAAAAATGCTTATCTGCCACCTTCGAGTGAACATCTTTTTGGAACTGATAAGCTGGGGCGAGATAATTTCAGTCGGGTTTTGTATGGTGCCAGCTATTCTCTGAGCAGTGTTTTGCTGTTGGTAGCGGTCATTTTTGCAGTAGGCACTTCGCTGGGTGTTCTGGCCGGTTATTTTGGCGGTAAGGTAGATGCGGTTATTATGCGTATTTCTGATATGATGATTTCCTTTCCCGGGATGATACTGGCCATTGCTATTGCCGGTATCCTTGGCGGCAGTCTGATCAATGCGATTATCGCTTTGACTATCGTTACCTGGACTAAATACGCTCGTTTGGCACGCAGTATGGTATTAAAGATAAAAAAACGTGATTTTGTCGAAGCGGCAGTTGTCAACGGCGGTAAACCGACACATATTTTGTGGAAACATATCGTGCCTAATATTTTACCGTTAATGATTATTACAGCAGCTTCGGATATCGGTGCTATGATGATGGAACTGGCAGGGCTTTCATTTTTAGGTTTCGGTTCGCAGCCGCCGGCTCCTGAATGGGGATTGATGCTAAATGAAGGCCGTCAGCAGCTGCAGACGGCTCCCTGGCTGATGTTTTTTCCCGGTCTGGCTATTTTTCTGACGGTAGTAGTCTTTAACCTATGGGGCGACAGTTTGCGTGATGTGCTTGACCCGCGTCAGGAAGATTAAGTTCAGCTGTTGAATAAAGTTTTATATACAGTCAATAAAATAAAAAGGATTTGAAAGGGAGATGTATGATGAAAAAAACTATTAAATTTACAGCAGCTGTTGCAATGATAGGCTTGATGGCATTTGCTTCAGCCGGTTGTGGCGGCGATGACAAAAAAGCTGCGGCAGCCAAAGACACTTTGAAATTTGGCGTTACTAATTTTGCCGACAGTCTGGAACCAACAGATAACTACTTTGGCTGGATTGTTATGCGTTACGGCTTAGGTGAATGTCTGGTAAAATTTGATGAAAAAATGAATTCTACTCCGTGGCTGGCAGAAAATTGGCAGGTCAGTGACGATAAGCTTACCTGGACTTTTAAAATCAATGATAAAGCAAAATTTTCAAACGGTAACAAAGTAACTGCAGAGGCTGTAAAAAAATCTATTGAACGTACTTTTGAAAAAGCCGCCCGTGCCAGAGCAATGTTTGAATATGACAATATCAGTGCTGACGGGCAGACGTTGATGATCAAAACTCACACTCCTGTTGCTACATTACCGGGAATGCTTGGTGATCCGCTTTTTATTATTATTGACACCAGTGTAACTGACCGTGATTATGCTAAGCAAGGGCCTATCTGTACCGGTCCATATATGGTCAATACGTACAGTAAAGCTAAAGCTGTTATGGATGCTAATCCTAATTACTGGGATGGCGAAGTACCGTTTAAGCATGTTGAGATCCCGACTATTGATGATCCCAATACACGCGCTATGGCCCTGCAGTCCGGTGAGATTGATATGGCAATCAATATTGCTCCAGGCGACATGTCGTTGTTCAGCAACAAAGATAAGTACAATATCAGTGCTATTGCTTCCCTGCGTGACGTATTGGCACGTATGAACGTTAAGGAAGGCAAGCCGATGTATGATAAACGTGTTCGAGAAGCGTTGCTGTCATCTTTGGACCGTGAAACCTACTGTAAGGTTTTACTGAAGGACACATTTACTTCTGGCGGGCCGTTGATGCCGCCTTCTGTCGATTATGGATTTGATCAGTTAAAAGATCCTAATACCTATAATGTAGAACGTGCTAAGAAACTGTTGGAAGAGGCTGGCTGGAAAGATACCAATGGCGATGGCTATGTTGATAAAGAAGGTAAAAATCTGGAGATGGACTTTATTTTCTACAGCGGTCGCGCAGAATTGCCTTTGTTTGCTGAAGCTACCCAGTCCGATGCTAAAAAGGTTGGGATCAAGGTTAACCTGAAAAATGTTGATTACAATGTTTTGGACGGGATTGGTGTGCGAGGTGAATATGACTTGCTGATTTCCAATATTCTTACTCTGCAGGCAGGCGACCCCGAGGTCTTTATCAATCAGTACTGGAAAACAAATGTTAACGGTAATAATCCGCAGAACGGCAGCGGTTACAGCAATCCTGCCTATGATGCTCTGAGCGATAAGCTGGCAGTAGAATTTGACCCGGCGAAACGTCGTCAATTAGTAATCGATATGCAGAAAATTATTCTTGATGATGCGGCAACGATTATTTTTGGTTATCCGCAGACAAACATGATCAGTAATACTTCTATTGCCAATGCAGAAATTTTACCGTGTGATTATTACTGGCTGACGAAGGAGATCAAGCCTGCCCAGAAATAATCTGTGGGAAGAAGGGACACTGTAATGCTTTTAAAAGTTACAGATTTGGATATCAGTTACGGCAGCAAGGCTACCGTAACTGGTGCCAATATAGAATTGAAAAAGGGTGAGATTTTATCTATCGTTGGCGAGAGCGGCAGCGGTAAAACAACGGTGATACGTGCTATTATGGGCTGTTTGCCGGGTAATGGACATGTAAGCGGCGGCAATATCATTTTGACGGCAGAAACCTGCTGGATAATACGCCGCAGCAATGGCGTGAAATGTGTGGGACTGAGATTTCTATGATTTTTCAGGACAGCGGTAATATGATCAACCCTATTCGCCGTATCGGCGAACAGTTTATTGATTATATTCTGACTCATGCGCCGCAGATTTCCAGACGGGAAGCTTATGATCTGGCTATTAAGATGCTTGATGATGTAAGGATGCCCAATCCTGACAATGTAATGCGCAGTTATCCGTTCGAATTATCAGGGGGGATGCGCCAGCGTGTAGGTATAGCTCTGGCGATGACCTTCAGCCCGAAACTGCTTTTGGCTGATGAGCCTACAAGCGCGCTTGATGTCACAACGCAGGCGCAGATCATCAGGCAGATCGTTGATGTTCGTGACGAATACAATGCCGCGGTGATCATAGTTACTCATAATTTGGGTGTAGCTTCGTATATGTCAAATAAAATCGTTGTGATGCAGAATGGTATGGTTGTGGAGAGCGGACTGCGGGAAGAGATTATCGGCGATCCACAGCATGAATATACTAAGGAACTGCTGGCGGCTGTTCCGGTTGTGGGAGGTAAGCGTTATTATGCCTGAGAACGTAAAATTACACCCGCATGAGAACTGTAACTGCGACCGTGATGGAGTTGCATTATCGCCAGAAATAGTATTGGAAGTAAAAAATCTGACGAAAAAGTTTCAGGTAGATGGCGGCAAGGTTCTCACTGCCTGTGATAAAGTAAATTTAAATGCTTACAGCATTATTTGAAGGACAGAACATTTTGAAATTGGAGGGAGAAGCGCTTCGCCAGAACCGCCGAAAAATACAAATGGTTTTTCAGGATCCTACAGCGGCTTTTAATCCGAAAATGCGGGTAAAAGATATTTTATGTGAGCCTTTATTGAATTTTGGGTTACTGAAAAATTCTGAAGTTGACGCAAAAGCTGCAGAGTTATTACAAATGGTGGAGCTGCCAGTGGAATTCAAAGACCGTTTTCCTCATAGTATGAGCGGAGGTCAGCGTCAGCGTTTGGGTATAGCCAGGGCACTTTCTCTGGAACCGCAGATTATTGTCTGCGATGAAGCCACTTCAGCGCTGGATGTTTCTGTACAGGAAAAAATTTGTGAATTGCTGGTACGGCTGCAGCGGGAAAAAGATATTACATATCTTTTTATCTGTCATGATATTGGTCTGGTTGATTTGATGAGCCATCAGGTCGCGGTCATGTATCTTGGTAATGTAGTGGAATTATTGGAAAAAGGTCGTTTGTCTGTTAATGGTGTCCATCCTTATACTAAAGCTTTGATAAAATCTATCTTTAAAGTGGATTTCAAACCTGGAGAAAAAATTCAGCCGTTAGAAGGCGATATTCCGAGTCCATTGGCTTTGCCGCTGGGTTGCCCATTTCAGAGCCGCTGCGAGTATTGCCAGGAAATTTGCAGAAGCGAAAAACCACAATTGCAAGAAATTAAGAAAGGTCATTTTGCAGCCTGTCATTTTGTTAAATAATTTTTTAGTATATTGCAGCAGTCTTAATGGGTGCTGCAATATAAAAATATTTTTTGATGAATAAATACTTATTTATTCATATTTAAACACAGCCAAATAAGTACGCTTTTAAAAATATAAAATCGGTCAAAGTGTGCTTAGCATATATATTTTTTAGGAGTTGATTATGATGAAAAAAACTTTGGTGCTTGCTATGGCAATGGTACTGGGAGTGACTGCTTCAGTGTATGCCGCTAATCCTTTTTCTGATGTTCCGGCCGGGCATTGGGCTTATGATGCCGTTAACAGACTGGCGGCAGCCGGAATTATTGATGGTTATGGCGATGGTAATTTTGGCGGCGAACGTCTGATGACACGTTATGAAATGGCACAAATTGTAGCAAAAGCTATGGCTAAAGGCGCTAATGTTGACCGCCTGGCTGTAGAATTTGCCGATGAACTGGACAGCTTGGGAGTACGCGTAGCAGCTTTAGAGAAAAAAGCGGATAATGTGAAGATTACAGGACAAATCCGTTATGAATATGCAGGGCGTGACGGAGATTTTAAGAAAGACAAAGGCAGTGTTGCAAAAAATCGTCTGCGCACTCGTTTATTTGTAAATGGCAGTGTAAATGAAGACTGGACTTATACGGCCCGTATTCAAAATGACCAGAATCTTGCTAATGATTCCGGTGATGAAGATACCAAACTCAATCAAGCCTATGTTACAGGTAAATTGGGTGGATTTAATGTTATGGCAGGGAAAGCGCCAGTATTTTTAGCTAATGGCAACCTTTATGACGATACTGCAGAAGTTATTCAGTTAACATATGGTAAAAATGTAAAAATTAGCGGCTATTGGGGGCAAATTACTGAAAAAGATTCCGGTTATATGGCAGATAAGGCCTATGGCGCCAGTTTATCTGGTAAAATCGGCCGCTTGGATTTAGCTGCCGGTTATGATAGATTTGAAGATTTAGATGCCGGGTTTACGAAAATTTCTAATAACGCGGTCTGGAATGCAGGGGCAAATTATAATTTTGGTGACTTTATTTTAGGGGCGATGTATCTTAATTCTGATATTTCTGATAAAGCTGTTGAAAAAGGTGCTGATACGGACGGCTTTGTCATCAGTGCTGCTTATAAGGGTGCCAAGGCCGCCAAACAGGGGACCTGGGGACTTTGGGGAAATTATTATGATCAGGGGGCAGGTACATTTATTGCTCATACGATGAAAGCTGGTGACTGGGGATACTTCACTAAAGAAGGCTTTAAAGGTTATGGTGTTGGTATAAATTATACTTTGGCCAAGAATATGGTTTATAATTTGGATTACTATGATTTGGAAGGTAAAGAAAGCGGACGTGATTCTCAGATTATTTGGAATCGTTTACAGGTAACCTTCTAAATTTGCAGTAACTGAAGCAGGTATTTTGAGAAAGATTAAGGCTATTTTAACAGGCAGTTTCCATATTAAATGAATGGAAGCTGCCTGTATTATTTTTCTCAAAAGTTTTGTAAAATTTTTCAAAAAACTATATATGAATATTTGCTCATGTGTTATAATAAGATTACAGTAAAAGTAAGGAGGCTGGAAAATGAGCAAAACACAGCATGCTTTAGAAAATTTACATGAACATAACAGTCAGGGCTGCGGACATGATCATCATCACGAAGATGAAAGCGGCCATAACGATAATTCAGCCTGTGGCTGCGGACACGAACATTATCACAAAGGAGAAAGCGGCCATGACCATGATGCAGCCTGTGGCTGTGGGCATGATCATCATGTGCCCGGGCATGCAGATGACTGTCAATGTGAGCTCTGCCATCCACATGAGGAATATTGCGATGTTTGTGGTGAAAGCTTGGAAAATTGTATCTGCAGAATGCCTGATGCTGATTGTATAAAACGAGTTTATGCTTTAAAAAATCTGGGTTGTGCCAACTGTGCCGCCAAAATGGAATATAAGATTAAAGAATTGCCTGGAGTAGAATATGCTTCAGTAAGTTTTGTAACAAAACAGCTGCGTCTATCGGCCAAAAATCACGAGGTATTGCTGCCGGCCATTCGTGAAATCTGTGCTTCTATAGAATCGGATGTAGAAGTTGTGCCACGCAGTGGGATGATGCCGTTCAACTTTGAAAGCAAGGTATACCTGTTAGAGAACTTGGGCTGTGCCAATTGTGCCGCAAAAATGGAGAAAGCTATCAATGATTTGCCGGATGTTTCTGCTGCAACGATAACTTATGCTACGAAACAACTGCGGCTGACAGCGAAGAATCACGCACAATTGCTGCCACAGGTCCAGGCAATTTGCAGTACGATCGAAGCAGGTGTAAAAGTAGTTGAACGTATAGGCAAGCCGGTATTGGCTGAAAATATTAATCAGCGTAAAAAAAGCGGTGGAATACTTTCAATGTCGGATGAACAGCGTTCACTGGCAGAAATAGTGTTTGGCGGAATTTTGTTTATAATCAGCGAAATTGCCGGACTCGTGCCGGAAGCTTATCATATTTACTGTCTTGTTGCCGCATATATTCTCTTGGGCGGAAGGATTGTTTTAACCGCTTTAAAAAATAGTACGAAGGGACAGGTTTTTGATGAAAACTTCCTGATGACAGTAGCTACTTTAGGTGCTTTTGCTATCAATCAATATGAAGAAGCTGTTGGAGTTATGCTGTTTTATCGTATCGGAGAATATTTTGAGCATCGTGCGGTTGAAAAAAGTCGTGGTCAGATTATGGAAGCTGTCGATATGCGTCCGGAAGTAGTTAATTTGCTGATTGGGGAAGATGTGCGTGTTATCCCGGCAGAGGAAGCCAATGTTGGTGACATTTTACTGGTACGTGCCGGTGATCGTATTCCTTTGGATGGAGTAGTTATAGAAGGTGAAAGCCTGCTTGATACTTCTCCGGTGACAGGAGAACCTGTGCCGGTAAAACGCAGTTTTGGCGATGAAGTTATTTCTGGTTGTATTAATACGTCAGGGATGCTGAAAATCAGAGTAGAAAAAGTTCTGGCTGAATCTATGGTCACCAAAATTTTAGACTCTGTAGAAAATGCTGCTGCCAGCAAACCACAGTTAGACAGGTTTATAACACGTTTTGCGCGTATCTATACTCCGTTTGTTGTGGCAGTAGCTGTTTTAACTGCTGTGATACCCGGCTTTATAACAGGAAATTGGGAATATTGGACTTATACAGCCTTAACATTTCTGGTTATCAGCTGCCCATGTGCACTGGTGCTGAGCGTGCCTTTGGCGTTTTTTTCAGGCATTGGAGCCGGCTCGAAATATGGAATTCTTTTTAAGGGCGGCGTTACAATAGAAGCCCTGAAAAATGTTAAAGCAGTGGTTATGGATAAAACAGGTACTGTGACCAAAGGGAATTTTGTTGTTCAAAAGCTGGTTCCGGTAAGTGGCATGGAAGAAGATGAGCTGTTGAAGCTTTGTGGCTCCGCAGAACTTGTTTCCAGTCATCCGATTGCTACAAGTATAGTAAATGCGGCCAAAGAACGTGAGCTGAAACTCGAACGGCCGCAAACATTTGAAGAAATTGCCGGTGAAGGATTAGTTGTCGAGGTTTCAGATGGAAAAATTTTGTGTGGCAATAAAAAATTGTTAGAACGGTTTGAAATTGATTTTTCTGTTAGGGAAGAAGATAATTATGGTACGGAAGTGCTGGTTGCCAGAGCCGGAAAGTATTTAGGACAAATAATTATTGATGATACATTGAAAGAGGATGCGGTAGCTGCTGTTACCTCCCTTAAAAAGATGAATTTAACTACAGCCATGCTTACAGGTGATGCGGCAGAAAGCGCACAGGCAGTGGCACGTGCTGCTGGAATTGACGAAGTAAGAGCTAAGCTTCTGCCGCAGGATAAACTCAATGAGTTGGGCCGCTTACGCAAACAATATGGTGGAGTGATGTTTGTCGGTGATGGTATAAATGACGCTCCCGTTTTAGCAGGCGCCGATGTTGGCGCTGCCATGGGCAGTGGTGCTGATGCTGCTATTGAGGCAGCAGATGTTGTATTTATGAACTCGGAAATGCAGGCTATTCCTCAGGCAATTGCCCTAGCGAAGGAAACAACCAGAATTGCCTGGCAGAATGTATTTTTTGCTTTGGCAATTAAGATTATTATCATGGCTGCTGGGTTGGCAGGCTATGCGTCTATGTGGGCGGCTGTCTTCGCCGACACTGGTGTTTCCATACTCTGCGTTTTGAATTCCATTCGTATTTTGTATAAAAAAATATAAATATTATTATTCAATCATTATAAGGACAGCAGATTAAAACATGCTGTCCTGTTTTTTTGAAAAAACTTTAAATTTAAAAGTTTAAAGGGATAATAAAATCATTGTACAGGTAAATAATTTTGTTGAAATATTGTGAAAATATCAGAAGCAATAAATTGTTGTTGACAAAATAAGTTAGCAGTAGTAAACTTTAAGAGGTTAGCGAAAGCTAACTTTTTAAAAGTGGGCTAGTTAGCGTAAGCTAATGTGAGGAGGGCAAAAGTATGATGACATTAAAAGAAGTTCCTATCGGTTCTACCGTAACTATCAAAAAAGTTTGTGCCACCGGACCTTTGAAACGCAGAATTGTTGATATGGGTTTGACAAAGGGGACACCGGTGACCGTCAGAAGAGTCGCGCCACTGGGAGATCCATTAGAAGTAACTGTACGCAGCTATGAGCTTTCGCTGCGCAAAGCAGATGCGCAGAACATTCTGGTGGAATAAATTTTGATTTAAAGTTAGTGAAAGTTGATTCGAGGAGGGACTATTTTGAGTAAGACATTAGCACTAGTGGGCAATCCAAACAGCGGTAAAACCACACTATTTAATAATCTTACAGGCAGTAAACAATACGTTGGAAACTGGCCTGGTGTAACCGTTGAACGTAAGGGCGGCAAACTTAAAAAACATGATGGCTTTGAGGTCATGGATCTGCCGGGTATTTATTCTTTATCTCCGTATTCTCCGGAGGAAGTAATAACCCGTAATTATCTTTTGGAAGAAAATCCTGATGTTATAGTTAATATAGTTGATGGATCGAACCTGGAACGTAATCTGTATTTAACGATGCAGCTTTTGGAAATGGGCTGTAAAGTTGTAGTTGCGCTCAATATGATGGATCTTGTCAGAGCTAACGGTGATGTACTGGACACGGAGCTGCTCTCTAAAGAGTTAGGGTGCCCGGTTGTGCCGATTACAGCTACCAGCGGTGAAGGTGTGGAACAGCTCGTGGCAAGGGCGGTGCAGATTGCTCAAACACAATGTGACAGAAAAGACCCCAACAGCTTTTCAGAAGAAGTTGAACGCGTATTGCAGGAAATTGGCGAAATGGTAGCGCCTATGCCGCATATAGAACGCCGCTGGCAATTAGTCAAGGTATTGGAACGTGATGGGCAGTTGCTTGAAAAACTGAAATTATCTCAAGGTGTGTTTGACAAACTAGAGGTCTTGATTACCCGTTTTGAACAGCAGGCTGATGATGATGCGGCAAGTATCATCGCTTCCGGACGTTATCAGAAAATATACTCAATGCTGCGCAGCTGTTATAAAAGTGCCAATGTTGATTATGCAAATACTGTTTCAGAAAAAATAGATCGTATTGTAACTAACCGTGTTTTGGGATTACCTATATTTTTAGGCATCATGTGGGCTGTTTATTATATTTGTATCCAGACCTTGGGCGATGAAACTATCGGCTGGATGGAAGAATTATTTGAAGGCATCAGTGAATACGCAGGTGCTTTGCTGGAAGCAGCTGGCGCTTCTGAAGTTATGTCAGGGCTCGTACTTGATGGAATCATTGGCGGTGTTGGCGCCGTACTTGGCTTTGTACCGCAGATTTGCCTTTTGTTCTTATTTTTGTCTTTCCTGGAAGACTGTGGCTATATGGCACGTGTTGCTTTTATTATGGATCGTATTTTCAGGCAATTCGGGCTTTCAGGCAAGTCGTTTATTCCGATGTTGATCGGTACCGGCTGCAGTGTTCCCGGTATCATGGCAGCACGTACGATTGAAAATGAACGTGATCGTAAACTGACGATTATGCTGACGCCGTTTATTCCTTGTAATGCTAAACTTCCGGTGTTTGCTCTGTTTGCGGCAGCTTTTTTTCCAGAGCAGTCTTGGGTCGGTCCTTCGATGTATCTCTGGGGTATAGTGATGGTTGTAGTTTCAGGTATTCTGTTGAAAAAAACCAAGGCTTTTGCCGGTGAACCGGCGAACTTTGTTATGGAATTGCCTGCATATCACTGGCCGCGGGCAAAAGATATTCTTATTCATACTTGGGAACGTGCCCGCGGTTTTATTGTTAAAGCCGGCACGATAATTTTCCTGGCCTCCGGATTGGTGTGGTTATTGCAATCCTTTGATTTTTCGTTTGAAATGGTTGATGCTCAGGACAGTATGATGGCTGTTATCGGTCATTATCTGGCACCTGTGTTTGCTCCACTTGGCTTTGACAGCTGGCAGACTGCTTTCGCAGCAATTACGGGCTTCTTAGCTAAAGAAGTAGTTGTTTCTACATTTGGTATCTTGGCTGGAGTTGCTGAAGCTACCGAAGAAGATCCGACTTTGATTACCACTATTCAAAGCATGTTCACGCCTGCCAGTGCGTATGCATTTATGATTTTTACATTGCTGGCATCTCCGTGTTTTGCTGCTATTGGCGCGATCAGGCGCGAGATGGGCAGCTGGCATTGGACTTTCTTTGCCCTCCTATATCAAACAGGCTTGGCATATTGCATGGCTTTGCTGATATACCAGATCGGCAGCAGAATGTAATGACTGTGCTGTAGTTTGATGTTTACTTTAAAAACGCAGGCTTTTGCCTGCGTTTTTATTTTTCATATTGTTCACAAATATGGCAGATGTGTTGGCAATGGCATGTTTACTGAATTTTTTATAGCGTTTTTATATAAAAAATTTTTAAAGGTATAGTATTTTTATGGCTGATGTGAGAAAATAATATATGTTTGAGTTTAAAAGTTTGAAGTTGTCAGGGATCAAAGGAGCGCAGAATATTGGAACCGATAAAGAGACAAAGAAAAGAGTCTGATTCAGTATATACGATTATGTTGATACCTCATAAAGGGCACGAACCCAGGAGCATCCATTTTCGCCTCAGCCTGTTGAAAAAGGTTGGTATTGTTTGCGGTTTTCTCTGTTTACTTGGTGCAGGTGTTCTTTTTCAGTCTTCGCATATTTTGTACAAGGCACATCAGGATCAACAGGAACTGTTGACCTACAGGAGTGAAAAAGCTGTTCAGGAACAGAAAATAGGTCAGCTTTTGCAGGAAAATGAAGCTATTGAAAAAGAAATGGCAGAGCTTTCCAAACTGGAAGAGGCGGTTCGGCGAGAGCTTGGTGAAGGCGCAGTGCAGCCTTCACGTTCCGGGATCGACCGCAGTCAGTATCTTGGACAAGGCGGACCTCAGGCGGCTAAAGTAGAAGCTGTTGATATCTATGCTGCGCAGAACAAGGTGCTGCAGGAAAAGGTCAAAGATAGAAAAGCTACGTTGAATGATTTACTTGGCAGATTACGCGAGTTGAACCAGCGCAAAGCAGCGCTGCCGACACTTTGGCCAACTAATGGAGGGACTATTACTTCATATTTTGGCGGACGCAGCGATCCTTTCGGTAATCGTTCTTATGACTGGCATCCGGGAGTTGATATTGCCAATGACTATGGAGCTCCGGTTTATGCCAGCGCGTCTGGCACTATTGAAGAGGCTGGCTGGGTGTCCGGTTATGGCCGTTATGTAAGGATTCAGCATGGATATGGTTACGAAACAGCTTATGGTCATATGAGTAAATTGGCAGTTCAGGCAGGGCAAAGCGTAAGTAAAGGTGATGTCATCGGTTATGTTGGCAGCAGCGGGTATAGTACTGGGCCGCATGTGCATTTTGAAGTGTTGGTCAACGGGCAGACAACAGATCCGTTGGAATTAGTAAGATAATAAAAGGAGAAAACTATGTTTGGGAAAAATAAAAAAGATGTAGTAGCAGTCAGCACCTTGCCTTTGGAAGAATTTGAGTTTTTGCTTGGAAGAAATTCGATCCTGTGCGGCAATTTGCAGACTAAGGGCGCATCGCGTATTGATGGCCACTTTAAAGGCATTATTGTTTCGGAGAACGATGTTTTAATCGGGCCCAACGGTGTGATAGAAGCGAATATTTTTGGGGAAAATGTTACTGTGGCCGGGAATGTTACAGGTAATATAGTGGCCCGCGGCACTTTAGAGATTTTAGCCTCTGGAGTTTTAAACGGTGATATTAAAGCGGGAAGTTTAGTTGTTGAGCCGGGGGCCGTTCTGCGTGGCAACATAGGAGGCATCGAAGGTATTGAAAACCCTGAGCTGTCTCAGGCTGGCGTTTCTGAGTAATAATAGAATTTTGTTTTTACAAATAGCTGATTCGAGAAGAAATGCTTGACACTGTGAGCGGCAATTGATAATATTATAGCTACCTAAATTTATATTTAAAATGACGATGACCGGAAGTAGTAAAAGTACAGAGCTCACAGAGAGGGTATGCCAGGCTGCAACGTACCTAGCTTTATGGCTTTGAAGTCGTCCGTGAGTCGGTAGGCTGAAATCAAAGTAGGTTTATCCGTTAGCGCACGTTACGCGTTTCAAGTGTCCGGACTAAACTTTGATTTAAGTCTGGGAAAATAGGTGGTACCGCGGAGTTTTTCGTCCTGTTCTTAATTTGGAACAGGACTTTATTTATTTTTAGGAGGCAGTAAAATGGCAGAAGAACACAATATTCCTAAAGTTTATGATCCGGCTTCGGTCGAGAAAAAATGGTATAAATATTGGGAAGAACACCGTTATTTCCATGCTGAGGTAGAAGCAGATAAAAAGCCGTTTAGTATTGTTATCCCCCCACCGAATATTACCGGTCAGCTGCATATGGGACATGCGTTAGATAATACTTTACAGGATATTTTGATTCGCTGGCATAGGATGATGGGCGATAATACTTTATGGATGCCCGGTTATGATCATGCGGGGTTGGCTACTCAGATCAAAGTAGAGGAAGTTTTAAAAAAAGAAGAAGGAAAGACCAGGTATGACTTGGGCCGTGAAGAATTTATTAAACGTGTCTGGGAATGGAAAGATAAATATGGTGACCGTATCATAGAGCAGTTAAAAAGCCTGGGTGTTTCCTGCGACTGGGAACGCAAACGTTTCACTATGGATGAGGGCTGTTCACAGGCAGTTCGTGAGGTTTTTGTTTCTTTGTACGAAAAAGGGCTTATTTATCAGGGCAGCCGTATTACTAACTGGTGTGTTAACTGCAATACTGCTTTAAGTGATATTGAAGTTGAACATGAAGATGATGCCGGAAATTTGTGGTATGTCCGCTATCCTGTTGTTGGTGAGATGGAAACTTATCTTACGATAGCCACTACACGGCCTGAAACGATGCTGGGTGATACTGCTGTTGCAGTCAATCCTGAAGATCCGCGCTATGGTCATCTGGTCGGTAAAATGCTGCAGCTGCCCTTAACCGAACGTCAGATCCCCATTATTGCTGACAGTTATGTCGATTTAGAATTTGGTACAGGTGCTGTAAAAATTACTCCTGCTCATGATCCTAATGATTTTGAAATGGGTATGCGTCATAATTTAGAGAGTATCGTAGTTATCGGTATGGATGGCTATATGACTGAAGAGGCCGGCAAATTTGCAGGCCAGGAACGTTATGAATGTCGTAAAAATCTGGTACACGAACTGCAGGAAAAAGGTTACTTAGTAAAAATAGAAGAGCATAATCATGCTGTAGGCCATTGTCAGCGCTGTCGCAGTGTAATAGAGCCGTTGGTTTCCAAACAGTGGTTTGTAAAAATGGAGCCGTTGGTAAAGGCGGCTGTAGATTGTGTTGAAGACGGCAGAACACAGTTTGTTCCAGAACGGTTTACCAAAACTTATACCGGCTGGATGGAAAACATTCGTGATTGGTGTATTTCCCGTCAGATTTGGTGGGGGCACCGGATTCCTGTGTGGTATTGTGATGCTTGCGGCGAAGTTATTGCATCGCGCGTTGATATTGATAAATGTCCGAAATGCGGTGGTGCGGTACATCAGGATGAAGATGCTTTGGACACATGGTTCAGTTCAGCTTTATGGCCGTTCTCTACTATGGGCTGGCCTGAAAAAACAGATTTGTTAAAGCAATTTTATCCAACCAGTGTTTTGGTGACAGGTTATGATATCATTTTCTTCTGGGTTGCGAGAATGCTGATTATGGGTATGGAGTTTATGAAGGATATTCCTTTTGATAAAGTCTTTATTCATGGTTTAGTGCGTGACAGCCAGGGACGTAAAATGAGTAAATCACTCGGCAATGGTATCGATCCGCTGGAAGTTATTGAAAAGTACGGCGCTGATACTTTAAGGTTTATGCTGATCACAGGCAATACTCCTGGTAATGATATGCGTTTTTACTGGGAACGCGTAGAAGCAACACGCAATTTTGCTAATAAGATCTGGAACGCATCACGTTTTGCTTTGATGAATATGGAAGGTTATGATGCAGAAGCCAAGCAGGCTCCATATACACTTGCTGATCAATGGATACTTTCGCGGCTGCAGCATACGGTTAAAGATGTTACTGAACTTTTGGGCCGATTTGAGCTGGGTGAAGCAGGGCGTCTTATTTATGATTTTATCTGGAGTGAAGTTTGTGACTGGTACATTGAACTGGCTAAGCCGCGGCTTTATAATAAGGAAGATCCTGAGGCAAGAGCTACGGCACAGCATGTCCTGGCAGAGGTGCTGACATCGGCTATGAAGTTACTGCATCCGTACATGCCGTTTATCACTGAAGAAATCTATCAGTGTCTGCCGCACGAAAGTAACAGTATCATGATTGCACCGTGGCCTATTGTTGATGAGAGATTGTTTGATGATAAAGCAGAAACTGGTATGACGGCAATTATGGAAAGCATTAAAGCTATTCGTAATATGCGTGCGGAAGTCAATGCTGCTCCAGGCAAAAAGGTGCCGGCTATTTTGTTAGTGAATGCAGAACTGCGTGAGATCGTTGAAGCCAATAAAAATTATATCAATTTGATGGGCAGTATCGATGAGCTTATAATTGATGATATTGGGGCTGGCAAGCCTGAAAATGCTATGGCCGCTGTTATTGCCGGAATCGAGGTATATTTGCCTCTGGCAGGATTGATCGATGTAGAAAAAGAAACCCAGCGTCTTAATAAAGAACGGGAAAGTATGGATAAAGAAATCAAACGTGTTACCGGTAAGCTAAATAATGCAGGCTTTTTGGCAAAGGCTCCGGCTGATGTAGTTGAAAAGGAAAAGGCTAAAGCAGAGGAACTGAGCGGTAAAATGGAAGCCGTGAAAGAACGTCTGACTTATTTGGCAACTTTAAAGTAACAGCCGAAGCGGCGCGGATACTCCGCGCCGCTTTTTGTGTTTTTACTGTCGTAATTAATTGGAGGTTAAAATGAATTATCAGGAGACATTGGCATATCTGGATAGTTTGGGGAAATTTGGCATTCGTTTGGGAATGGAACGTATTGAAGGATTATTGCGGGAATTAGGGAATCCTGAAAGAAAAATAAAGACCATTCATGTTACAGGAACAAATGGCAAAGGTTCTGTCAGCAGTATGATAGCGAATATTTTGCTTGCTGCTGATTTGAAAACAGGTAAATTTACGTCACCGCATTTGGTAAAGTATAATGAAAGACTTGTTATCAACGGGCAGGATATTGATGATTATAGTTTTGCAGTTCTGATTACTATTGTGAAAAAGGCGGCAGACAGTGTGGTGGCAAAGGGCATTTGTGAGCAGCCGACACAGTTTGAGGTTTTGACTGCTGCTGCTTTTATGTATTTTGCTTTGGAAAATGTAGATTATGCAGTCATTGAAGTTGGCATGGGGGGACTTTGGGATTCAACTAATGTTATCATTCCGGTAGTTTCTGTTATTACTAATGTCAGTTTGGATCACACTGATCGCTGCGGTGCGACTGTAGAACGGATTGCGATGCAGAAAGCAGGAATTATTAAGGAAAATGTTCCGGTAGTAACGGCCGCAGATGGAGATGATGCATTGGGACCGATTAAAGCTGTCGCGATGTTCAAGCAGTCCAAATTGTATATTTATGGCAGTGCTTTTTGGGGCACAGAAGTGAAAAGCACTATGGAGGGGCAGACTTTTACTTTGCATGCAGGTGAGTATTATAGTTCTGACTACAATATTAATTTGCCTGGCGAACATCAAATAGCGAATACATCTTTAGCTGTAGTTGCTGCTAAACTTGTCTCCAAACAGGATGACAGGATCAATGAATTAGCTTTGCATATTGGTGTTGCTAACACTATTTGGCCAGGCAGACTAGAGCGTATTTCTCAAAATCCTGACGTGATTTTGGATGGAGCTCATAACCAGGCTGGAGCAGATGCTTTAAGAAATGCTCTCGATAAATATTATCCGCAGCAGAAAAGGACGTTTGTTTTTGGGATGATGGGTGATAAGGATATGAAAAGCGTCATAGGGAAGCTTTTCAGACCTATGGATACAGTTTATACGGTAAAGGCAGACGAAGGTGGCAGAGCAGCATCTGCTGAAGAATTGGCCAGCCTTATTGGAAATCAGGCTGAAGCTATGAACAGTTTGGCATCTGCGTATGAAGCCGCTGTAACCGGAGCTGATGCAGACAGTGTAATATGTGTATGCGGTTCCCTTTATTTGGTAGGGAATTTTAAGAATATGCTTTTGAAAGCGAAAGCTGGGTGTCATTGATGACTGCTGCGGCCGTAAAATATGCCAATTTAGAAAAATATGTATATTGGCTGTTGTTGGCGACAATAGCTGTTATCCCGCTGCAGCAGGAAGTTTCTTCGGCAATGGTGGCAGTCACTGGCTTCAGTGGCTTTATTGTTGCGTTTTTGCGGCGCCATGAAAAAAGGAAGCCTGTTTTACCACGTTTTGTACAGATTTTATTATGGTTACTGTTATTACTTGGTTATTGGTCGCTGCATAATTCAGCTGATGAGGTATTGTCTACCTACAATTTTATTTATGTTGTCGGTCAATACGCGCTATTGGTCTGGCTGATTTTGCATTATGCTGTTGATAAAAAAACATCTGCAGCTAGTGACTTGGATTTGCACAAGTGGCATGAGTGGCCCAGGCCTCTGCAAATAATAAGTGTGTTTTTGGGAATGTCATTGTTTGTTTCGGTATATGGCATTGTACAGCATTTTACTGGGGTTGTACCTACTGAGGCCTGGGTTGATAATGATGCTTTTCCGGAATTGAAAACACGTGTTATTTCCACTCTGGTCAATCCGAATATTTTGGGCGGATATCTTGTACTGGTTATTTCATTGATTACAGGATTGCTTAGTACAAGTAAAGAAAAAATGTGGCAGCTGGTACTTGGCAGCGGAATTTTAATAGACGGGCTTTGTTTGCTTTACACATATTCACGTGGGAATTGGGTTGCTTTAGCTGTTGGATTATTGTTGTTTTGCGTATGCTTTTGCCGTCGGGCTTTATTGCCTCTCATAGGCATTGGTATTTTGGGAATGTGGTTTGCCCGTGGCGCAGTATGGCATAGGATAATTTCTATTTTTGGGACTGAAGATACTTCTGTTGCTCTTAGATTTGCCTATCTGGAAAGTACGTTATTTATTATTAAAGAACATCCGTGGGGTGTTGGCTGGTATGGATATCAGTTTATTTATCCGGAATATGATTTTTATCTTAACAATCCTGACGTCATTATGTATCATTGTCATAATTTATTACTGAATATTACGGCAGAACTGGGTTGGCATGGATTGGCAGTATTCTTGCTTTTATGGTTCTGTATTATCTGGAAAGCTGCTGAATTGGCCCGTTTTGGTAAAAGCAGATGGCTTCAGGGTTTTGGCAGAGGTTATTTAATGGCGTCTGCAGGTATTTTAGTGGGCGGTTTGACTGACCATGTTTATTTTAATATGCAAATGGGGCTTTTGTTTTGGCTTTTTGCAATTTTAATAATGGTCTGTTCAGAATTTAACAGAAAATTAACAAAAGCATAACCATAAGAGGAAGATTTAGATTTAGCTTTACAGGAAAAACTTGGCAAGTTACAATAAATTCAGGGAAATATGGAATCGTAGGGGGAGCGGAATGAATTTAAATGACGTGCGAAAACTTTTAGACGCTAAAATCTGCGTAGGTGAAGAATATCTTGGTCGGCAGGTTGAAACCTGTTGCGGGTCTGACCTTATGAGCGATGTCTTAGCCTTTACAAAATGTAAAACTCTGCTTTGCACAGGGTTGGCTAATATGCAGGTTATAAGAACAGCGGATATGACTGATTTATGCGGTGTGATTTTGGTAAGAGGGAAACTGCCCGGAGAAGATATGCTGAAAGAAGCTGCCCAAAACAAACTCCCGATTATGTCGACAGAATATACATTGTTTGAAGCCTGCGGGATTCTTTATAGTAATGGCTTGAGAGGCTGTTCCAGAAAGGCGGAAGAGCAATGAGTGATTCTAAATCAGTAAAAATGCATTATGATGTTGCCGGTGACGATTTTGACAGGGCTGGTGAAGCTTCTGCCGGATTAAAGCGGTTGCTGCAGAAAATTGGCGTTCCGGCAGATATAATCAGACGTATTGCTATTGGAACCTATGAAGCTGAGATGAATGTAATCATTCATGCCGGCGGTGGTCAGGTTGATGCTGAAATTTTTCCTGAAGAGACGGTTGTATATATTGCTGATCAGGGACCGGGAATCCCTGACATTAAACTGGCAATGCAGGAAGGCTGGTCTACAGCACCGGATCATGTAAGACAAATGGGGTTTGGCGCCGGTATGGGTCTGCCGAATATGATGAAGTGTTCAGATGATTTTGATATCCAATCGACAGTTGGCTCAGGTACTAATATAAAGATGAAATTCAAACATATCAGTGAAGACTTATAAGAGGGGTGATACGATGGCTGGAGGATATTTTCATTCCATACGCCTTTTACGGTCTCAGTGTCAAGGCTGTGTAACGTGCGTTAAAGCTTGTCCGACCGAGGCCATTCGTGTCCGCAATGGTAAAGCAGAACTTATAGAAGCACGTTGTATTGACTGCGGCGAGTGTTTACGGCGTTGTGGCTATCATGCTATCGTGGCGGAAACGGATAAACTGGAAGAAACTGAACAATTTAAATATAATATCGCTTTGCCTCCTCCTTCTTTATATGCGCAGTTTCCGCCTGAAACAAGTGCGGCGGCTATTTGGGAAGGGTTACATAGACTGGGATTTGATGAAATTTTTGATGTAGCAGTAGCTTCTGAATATATTTCTTTGGAAATAGCTGCTTACCTGAAAAATTATAACGGTGGCAGAAAACCTTTGATTTCCTGCACTTGTCCGGCGGTTTTAAGGCTGATTCAGGTCAAATTTCCGGAACTCATCAAACAGGTAGTGCCTGTACTTCCTCCAACAGAAGCTGCGGCTATTTATGTAAAAAATGAAGTTATGCAGCGTACCGGCTTAAAGTCTGAAGAAATAGGTGTCTGGTTTATTGCACCTTGCCCTTCTAAAAATGCTAATATCAGGCAGTCTGTTGATGTCCTGCATACACAAATCAACGGCAGTTTAAGTATTTCAGAGATTTATGGAAAAATATTAAAAATCATGGGCGGAGAGATTCAGCCGGATAAAAAGGTGACTGCTGGATCTTCTTATGGTATGAGTTGGGGCAGTTATGGTGGGGAACTGGAAGCTGCAGGAATTGAAAACGGTCTGGCTGTACACGGTATTAATGACGTGTACGACGTGCTGGAGCAAATTTCCCTGAATAAGATGCGCGATGTCGATTATGTAGAGTGTTCTGCCTGCAGTGGCGGCTGCATTGGCGGGCCGCTGACTGCTGAGAATAAATTTGTTGCTGAGAAAAATTTGAAGCTAAGGCTGAGTATTATGAGGCAGAATGAACCTGATGATCGTCTGGCTACCATGGCCCAGAGTATGATATGTGAGGATTTTCCCAAATCGGCTTCCTATGTAAAAAAATTAATCCCGCGGCCGATGATGCAATTAGATGACGATATTTTAGAGGCTATGAAAAAGTTTGAAAAGATGGAGGAGGTCCTCAGATCTTTGCCGGGGCTTGATTGTGGAGCATGCGGAGCACCAAGCTGTCAATGCCTGGCGGAAGACATCGTTCAGGGGAAAGCCAATGAAATTGACTGTATTTTTAAATTAAGGAGCAGTGTAAAACGCCTGGCACATGGTATGCTTGAACTGGCAAAGCAGATACCTATAGCCAGCGAGCCGGAAGAAGAACTGCTGGAGGATGGTGAAAGCGATGCAAGTACGTGAAGTTATTGAAACTTTAGGGTTAAAGCTGATGACACATGAGGTTCCTGTGGATGTGGATGTTATTGGTGGCTATGCCTCTGATCTTTTGAGTAATGTTATGGGGCAGGCGGCTCCCGGTATGATTTGGGTGACAATGCAGGGGCATCAGAATATAGCGGCAGTAGCTTCTTTGATTGGTCTGTCGGCAGTTATTGTGGCAGGCGATGCGCCTATAGAAGAGGATACCCTGAAAAAAGCAGAACAGAACGACGTTTTGATATTGGCTACATCTTTACCTGCTTATGATGTCATTGGAAAGCTTTATGAACTTGGTATCAGGAATGTAAAATGAAAACCGTTATCGGAGATTTTCATGTCCATACCTTGCTTTCCCCGTGTGCTGAAATCGAAATGACGCCGCATCATATAGTGATGCAGGCTGCTGAATATGGTATACAGCTGTTGGCGGTTACTGACCATAATGCTTCGGCTAATGCTGTGGCGGCGATTCAGGCTGGTGAACGTTATGGTATTAAGGTGTTCCCGGGAATGGAAGTTGAATGCAGGGAAGAAGCGCATATAGTGGTTTTGTTTGACAATTTGAAACAGCTGCGGCGGTGGCAGAAAATAGTCGATTTTTCAATGCGTGGCCTCAAAAACATTCCTGAACGGTTTGGAGCGCAATTTGTCGTTGATGATGATGATAATTTTGTTGCAGAAGAGGAAAGAATGCTTTTAGGACCATTGCAGCTATCTGCGCAGGAGGTTGTACGAAAAGTAAACGAAATTGGCGGGCTGTGTTTAGCTGCCCATATAGATAGACCGGCATATAGTTTGCTTGTACAGCTGGGATTTATTCCTAATGATATGGGCTTGCAAGGAGTAGAGATAAGCCGTAACAGTTTAGCAGAGTTGGAGCAGCTGAAATTGAAAAGATTATCTGGGAATTTACCTTATGTCACTAATTCTGATGCTCACAGAATGCTTGAATTTTTGGAAGGCCCCAAGAATAAAATTACCATTGAAGAAGCGACTATTTCAGAATTAAAACTTGCACTTGCAGGAAAAGACGGGCGTAGTTGGTTTCCGGGTTATTTTATTAATGATCTTGAATATTAGTTACACTAAAAGTATAAAGTATACACTATTCATGCTTGAAAATCATAAATAGTGTTGATTATATACGTTTTTTTTGCTATAGTAGTATTCGTACATTAAAGTTTAGGGAAATGGAGAGTGTACTATGAATATGGTTGACAAAAGATGCAGTTGCTGCGGCGGAGAAAATCCTGAAAAGGTGCAGATTGATGCTATTCTGGCTAGATATCAGGGTAAAAAAGGATCTTTGATCCCGATTTTGCAGGAAGTACAGGCTCTGTACAATTATTTGCCCAAAGATGCTTTAGAGTACATTGCTGCCAGTACAGGAACACCCATTGCTCAAATTTATGGTGTTGTTACTTTTTATTCCCAGTTTCACCTTAATCCGCGCGGGCGTAATATTATCCGCGTTTGTCAGGGAACTGCCTGCCATGTACGTGGTGGTAAAGTAATTTTGCAGACTATCGAAAAAGAGCTTGGAATTAAGGCCGGACATACTACGGAAGATCTGCGTTTTACCCTTGAGACTGTTGCTTGTATCGGCGCTTGTGGTTTAGCACCGGTTATGCAGGTTAATGAAGATACTCATGGTCGTTTGACTCCGGACAAACTGTCGGCTATTTTAGCTAAATATCAATAACAATCATGCGTGAATTGTCTTTGCATATCCTTGATTTAGCGCAGAATTCCATAGAGGCAGGAGCTCATAATGTAATAATAGAAATAAATGAGAATGAAAATGGATTTTTTGTTTTTCGTATTAGTGATGATGGACATGGTATGAGTGAGGAAATGGTGCAGAAAATTCGCGATCCCTTTGTGACTACGCGGACTACACGTAAAGTAGGTATGGGAATACCTTTTATGGACATGGTCACTAAACAATGCGGAGGACATTTGTTAATACAATCTCGTAAGGGTAAAGGTACTGTCGTAGAAGCTGCTTTTGCAAAGGATAATATTGATCGCCCGCCTTTGGGTGATATTGTATCAAGTATTAAAGTGCTGCTGGTAGGCACGCCGTATCTGGAACTGAAGTTTATCTATAAGATAGGTACATCGGGATTTGATATTGATACGAGGGTTATCAGATCTCTCCTTGGTGATGAAGCAGACTTTACCAGACCTGAAGTTTATACATGGTTTGAAGAATATTTAAAGCAGGAAATATCGCAGTTGAGGTGTGAGCAGGAGGTATAAAATGAAAACGTTGGAAGATTTGAAGGCCCTACGTGAAAAATTAAAGGCAGACATGAAAGTTCGTCAGAATGACGGCACTAAAATAATCATAGGTATGGGTACATGTGGTATTGCTGCAGGCGCGCGCGAAGTGATGTCTGCCGTTTTGAATGAGCTTGCAGTGCGTAAACTTAATGATGTTCAGGTACAGCAGACGGGCTGTATCGGTATGTGTGAGAAAGAAGTCCTGGTAGATATTGTCCGTCCTGGAGAACCTCGTATTACTTATGGTAAAGTAAAACCTGAGGACGTGAAAAAGATCATTGCAGAGCATGTTGTCAATGGCCGTATTGTTGAAGAAATGGTTGTAGGCAAAATTATGCAAGACTGATTTGATAAAATTTGGAGGGAAATCATATGCAGCACATTAGAGCACACGTCCTGATTTGCGGAGGAACAGGATGTAAATCTGCCGGTTCAAAGGAAGTACAGCTTGCTTTTAGTCGGGCTATTGAAGCTAAAGGCCTGAGCGACGAGGTTATGGTAGTAGAAACAGGCTGCCATGGTTTCTGTGAACATGGTCCGCTGGTTATAGTGTATCCTGAAGGTACTTTTTATTGCCAGGTAAAAGCTGAGGATGTAGAAGAAATAGTTGAAAGCCATTTATTTAAGGGCCGTATTGTTGAACGGTTGCTTTATCATGAACCGCTTACTCATGAAAGTATACCTAATTATTCGGAAATCAATTTTTATAAGAAACAGCATCGGTTAGTTTTAGAAAATTGCGGCGCTATCAATCCTGAACAAATTGAAGAATATATTGCTGTCGGCGGTTATGAAGCTTTAGCTAAAGCTGTAACTACCATGAGTCCTGAAGATGTTATTGAAGAAATCAAAAAATCAGGTCTGCGTGGACGTGGCGGCGGCGGATTTCCTACAGGAATGAAATGGCAGTTTGCTAAAGCGTCTGTAAGTGATAAAAAATATGTTATCTGTAATGCAGATGAAGGTGATCCTGGTGCATTTATGGACAGGAGCGTCTTAGAAGGCGATCCGCATAAGATATTAGAAGGTATGGCTGTCTGTGGTTATGCTATAGGTGCAGATGAAGGCTATATTTATGTACGTGCGGAATATCCGCTGGCCATTAAACGTCTGCGCATAGCTATTGAACAGGCTGAAGCTATGGGGTTGTTAGGTGAAAATATTTTTGGTTCCGGGTTCAGCTTCAAACTGCATATCAAGGAAGGCGCCGGTGCGTTCGTTTGCGGTGAGGAAACTGCATTGATGGCATCAATAGAAGGGAAACGCGGTATGCCGCGGCCAAGACCGCCATTTCCAGCAGTTGCCGGACTTTGGGGAAAGCCGACAAATATCAATAATGTTGAAACTTTTGGTAATGTAGCTGCAATTATTACTAATGGTGCTGACTGGTATGCTGGTTTTGGTACTGAAAAGTCAAAAGGAACTAAAGTATTTGCGCTGACTGGTAAAATAAATAACACAGGTCTGGCCGAAGTTCCTATGGGTATTACTATGCGCGAAATTATTTATGATATCGGCGGTGGTATTAACGGAGGTAAGAAATTTAAAGCAGTTCAAATAGGCGGTCCATCTGGTGGCTGCCTGCCTGAATCAATGCTTGATCTGTCTATAGATTATGATTCGTTAACAGCGGCAGGTGCTATGATGGGTTCTGGCGGATTGGTAGTTATGGATGAAGATACCTGCATGGTAGATGTTGCAAAATTTTTCCTGAATTTTACTCAATCTGAATCCTGTGGCAAATGTACTCCCTGTCGTGAGGGGACTAAGCGTATGCTGGAAGTCCTGACACGTATTACTGAAGGGCAGGGGAGAGAAGGCGATATAGAGCTGTTAGAAGAACTGGCCAGAAATATTAAAGAGACTGCTTTATGTGGATTGGGACAAACTGCTCCTAATCCTGTATTGAGTACTTTAAAATATTTCCGTCATGAATATGAAGCTCATATCAAAGAAAAACGCTGTCCTGCCGGTGCCTGTGAAAAGCTTGCCAATTATGAAATTACTGATGCATGCAAAGGCTGTAGGTTATGTGCACGCCAGTGCCCGGTTAATGCCATTTCCGGAGAAGTGAAAAAGAAACATGTTATCGATGTAACTAAATGTATAAAATGCGGTGCCTGCATGGCGGCTTGTCCGTTTAAGGCCATTACTAAGGGTTAAGGGAGGATTATATAGATATGGAAATGATTACCTTAACGATCAATGGGCAGACTGTACAGGCCCCTAAAAATGCTACTATTCTTGAAGCCGCGCGTTCTGCCGGCATTCATATTCCTACGTTGTGCTATCATTCTGAACTTGCTCCGGAAGGGGCCTGCAGATTGTGTGTCGTAGAAGCTACCGGAGCGCGTACGCTTGTAGCCTCCTGTGTTTATCCTGTTGCAGAAGGTATGGTAGTGAAAACGAATACGGATAAAGTCCGCGCAGCAAGACGAATGGTCGTAGAATTGCTGTTGGCCAATCATCCCAAGGACTGCCTTGCGTGCCAAAAAAGCGGTGACTGTGAACTGCAGAATATAGCTGCTGATTTAGGATTACGCAAGATCAGATTCGAAGGCGGAGCCCGTAAAGCACATACTATTGACGCCAGTAACCCCTGCTTAGTGCGCGATCAGGAAAAATGTATTTTGTGCGGACGTTGTATACGTGTTTGTCGTGATGTGCAGGGAATGAGCGTCTACAGCTTTGCTGAGCGCGGCTTTGACACAATTGTTTCTACTGCTTTTGAACAGGATCTTGGAAAAGTAGAATGTTCTTACTGTGGACAATGTGCGAGTGTTTGTCCTACTGGAGCTATAGTGGAAAAAGATGATACGGAAAAAGTATGGTCGGCTATCAATGATCCTGATAAGATTGTTATAGTTCAAACAGCTCCGGCAGTACGCGTGGCTTTGGGTGAAGAATTGGGTATGGAACCAGGTTCTATCGTTACAGGGAAAATGGTTGCAGCATTGCGCAATCTAGGGTTCGATAAGATATTCGATACTAATTTTTCGGCTGATTTGACGATTATGGAAGAAGGGCATGAGTTCCTCCATCGTTTGACTAACGGAGGTGTATTGCCGATGATAACCTCCTGCAGTCCTGGCTGGGTAAATATGATAGAGCTTAAATATCCTGATTTGTTACCACATCTTTCTTCTGCGAAATCACCCCAGCAAATGTTTGGCGCTATTGCTAAAACCTATTATGCTGAAAAAGCTGGTATTGATCCGGCAAAAATAGTCAGCGTTTCGGTGATGCCGTGTACTGCTAAGAAGGCGGAAGCAGCACGTCCGGAGATGAATGCTTCCGGATATCGTGATGTAGATGTTGTTATTACTACCAGAGAACTTGGCCGTATGATACGGGAAGCAGGACTGGATTTTAAACATTTGCCTGAAGACAGCTATGATTCTCCGCTGGGTACAGGTACAGGTGCTGCTGTTATTTTTGGTACTACCGGTGGCGTAATGGAAGCTGCTCTGCGTACTGTAGCTGATGTTTTAACAGGTGAAAATTTGCAGACTGTTGATTACAATGATGTGCGGGGTATGGAACAGACCCGCGAGGCGGAACTGACTATTGCAGGAAATACTGTAAAAATAGCAGTTGTCCATACTCTTGCTTCTGCACGCAAGATATTAGAGCGTATCAGAGCCGGTGAGGCAGATTATCAGTTTATTGAAGTTATGGCTTGCCCTGGTGGCTGTATTGGCGGCGGCGGTCAACCGATTCCCGTTAATGCAGAAATTAGAAGAGCCCGTAGAGAAGGGTTGTTTGATTGTGATAGTGCCAATGAGTTACGAAAATCACATGAAAATCCGGAAATTAAAGAGCTTTATGATACTTGGTTAGGTAAACCTCTCGGAGAAAAAGCTCATAGTCTACTGCATACGCACTATCGCCAACAGACACGTTGAAAGTACTAATTTGATACCACAAAACACCTCTTGAGTAGTTTTGCTCAAGGGGTGTTTCTTTGTAAATTGTAAAGAAAATGCTTGCCATGTTACAGTTTTACTGATATCATATGTAGTATAGCGTTTTAAAGAAAAAATGTTTAAAAACTAAAAAAAGTAGTGATTTTGCCTAAAATTTACTGCTTCTTTATGTGTTATAATAGAGCTGGACACAAAAAGTTCAAAAAGAAATCACAATTAAAGTTTTTTTTGAAGGATTTTTTGTTGGAATGTCGAAGTAAATTAAGCAGAACTAAATATCTTGGATATGTTTTAGCGGTTGGTAGACAGAAGAACGAAGAAGTTCGACTGAAAGCTTTACCTGCTGACAGTTTGCGATTCAGAGCGTAGCCACTTTGGATAGAAGTAAGCTGGCACTTGGCTATGTTTTGTTTTAGTAAATCAAAACTTCTAAGTGCTCCTTTTTTATGGGTAAAATCTTATTCGGCAAATAATACTTTATGCTTTTATAGTTGGTATTTAGCCGACTAAGTGTATTTTTACTAGTGAAGTTAATAGACTTCGCTGGCATTAGCCACAATTTGTTTTATTTACAAGGAGGAAGGTAAACATGATCGACATTAAAGATCGCGTATGCGAAGCAGTAGCCGGCAAAATTATGAGCGCCGAAGCAGCTGCAGAATTTGTAAAGGATGGCGACAACGTAGGTACCAGTGGTTTTACTCCGTCTGGTTATCCTAAAGCTGTGCCTCTTGCTCTGGCAGAAAAAGGCAAAAAAACTCCTTTCCAAATCAACGTTTGGACCGGTGCTTCTGTAGGTCCTGAAATGGATACCGCAATGACTCAAGCTGGTATCGTTGCTCGTCGTATGCCTTACCAAACTAACAATGATCTGCGTAAAGCTATCAACAACGGTTCCGTAAAATATACTGACCTGCATTTGAGCCATGTTGCTCAAATGACTCGCTATGGTTTCATGGAAAACCGCAGATGTGTAGACGTCGCTATCGTCGAAGCCTGCAAAATCATTGACCTTGGCAATGGCCAGGTTGGGTTGATTCCTACAACTTCCATGGGCAATTCTTCTTCTTATGTTCAATGTGCTGAAAAAGTTATTGTTGAAGTAAATACTTCTCAACCAGTAGAATTGGAAGGCATGCATGACTCCTATGTGCCTTTGGATCCTCCGAATCGTAAAGCTATTCCTGTTGAAAAACCGGAAGATGTAATCGGCACTCCTTATATTCCTTGCGATTTGGACAGACTCGTTGCAGTAGTTCCCTGCGATATTACTGATAAAGTTCGTCCGTTGGGCGAAATCGACGAAGATGCTCAAAAAATGGGTAAAAACTTGGTTGAATTCTTTAAATCTGAAGTTGCTGCAGGTCGTTTGCCCGCTAATCTGTTGCCGCTGCAGTCTGGTGTAGGTTCTGTTGCTAACGCAGTTATCAACGGTTTGGTTAACTCTGATTTTGAAGATTTGACTGTATATACCGAAGTTATTCAAGACGGTATGTTCGACTTGATCGATGCTGGCAAACTCCGCGTTTGCTCTGGTACCGCTTTGAGCCCATCCCCTGATTGCCTCAAAAAATTCTATGACAATGTAGAAAAATATAAAAAATATATCATTCTGCGTCCGCAAGAAGTTGCAAACAGCCCGGAAGTTGCTCGTCGTATCGGTGTCATTGCAATGAACACTGCTATTGAGGTTGACATCTATGGTAATGTTAACTCCACTCATATTTGCGGTACTAAGATTATGAATGGTATCGGCGGTTCCGGCGACTATGCTCGTAATGGTTATCTGACCGTATTCTTCACTACATCTCTTGCAAAAGGCGGAGCTATCAGCTCTGTAGTTCCTTTCTGCTCTCATGTTGACCATACTGAACATGACGTTGATGTTATCGTTTCCGAACGCGGCGTAGCTGACCTTCGTGGTTTGTCTCCAAAAGAACGTGCTTTGGTTATCATTGATAAAGTTGCTAATCCGAAATATCAACCGCTGCTTCTTGATTACTTCAAGAGAGCTTGCGAAGCTTGTGGCAATAGCCAAACTCCGCATATTATGGATGAAGCTTTCTCCTTCCATGATCGTTTCGTAAAAACCGGCACCATGGAAAAATAATTCTTAGTCAAGACGATTGACTGAGATTGTTGTCTGAAATATTTTGCCGGCAGATAGCTAGTTCTGCCGGCAAACTTTACAGCTTATCTGTAAATAAATTCTGTTGACGAGGCCTTCGGGCTTTGCCATATACACCGTCTATGACGGACACTCTCACCATAATTCGGTCAGTCCAAACCGGATTGTGCAAAAACAATATTCTTAAGGAGGATTTGAGAATGGCAAATGAAACTCTGAAAGCTGGATTTGACAAGTACATGGCTGGCGTAGAAGCTAAACTTGCTAAAAATCCCGAACGTGCAAACCTTGAGCCCAATAGGCTCTACACCCCTCTCGACATCGAAGGCTTCGACTATGAGAAGGATCTTGGCTTCCCTGGTGAATATCCTTACACTCGTGGTGTACAACCTACTATGTATCGTGGCCGTTTCTGGACCATGCGTATGTATGCTGGTTTCTCCACTGCGGAAGAATCCAACAAACGTTATCGTTACCTCTTGGCTAACGGTGGCAGCGGCTTGTCCTGCGCATTCGACCTTCCGACCCAAATCGGTTATGATTCTACCGATCCGATGGCTGAAGGCGAAGTTGGTAAAGTTGGCGTAGCTATCGACTCCTTGGCTGATATGGAAATCTTATTTGACCAAATTTCTTTGGATCAAGTTTCCACTTCCATGACCATCAACGCTCCTGCATCCGTACTTCTTTGCATGTACATCGCAGTTGCTGAGAAACAAGGCGTTTCCGCTGACAAACTGCGCGGTACTATTCAAAATGATATTTTGAAAGAGTATGCTGCTCGCGGAACTTACATTTTCCCGCCGAAACCCTCCATGCGTTTGATCACCAATATTTTCGAATATTGCTCCAAAAACGTACCGCTGTGGAATACCATCTCCATTTCCGGTTATCATATCCGTGAAGCTGGTTCCACCGCTTCTCAAGAAATCGCTTTCACCATCGCTGACGGTATCGCTTATGTTGAAGCAGCTATCAAAGCTGGTATGAACGTTGACGATTTTGCTGGTCGTCTGTCCTTCTTCTGGAACGCTCATAACAACGTACTCGAAGAAGTTGCTAAATTCCGCGCTTCTCGTCGTGTATGGGCTAAAGTTATGAAAGAAAGATTCGGCGCTCAAAAACCGAAATCTCAAATGCTCCGCGTTCATACTCAAACTGCAGGTTCCATGCTGACTGCACAACAACCGAACAACAACATCGTTCGTGTTGCTCTGCAAACTGCTGCTGCTGTAATGGGTGGTACTCAATCTTTGCACACTAACTCCAAAGACGAAGCTTTGGCATTGCCGACCACTGAGTCTGTAACCATCGCTCTCCGTACTCAACAAATCGTTGCTTACGAATCCGGCTTGGCTGACACCGTTGATCCGTTGGGTGGTTCCTACTATGTTGAAGCTTTGACTAACAAAATCGAAGCTGAAGCTTGGGAATATATCAAAAAGATTGACGAAATTGGCGGCGCTCCTGAAGCTATCGCTAAAGGTTATATCCAAAAAGAAATCCAAGACTCCGCTTACAAATGGCAAATGGACATTGAAAAGGCGACCGTATTATTGTTGGCGTAAACAAATTCCAACAAGAAGAAGAACCGCCGAAAAACTTGCTGCGTGTTGACGGCTCCGTTGGCAAATTGCAAGCTGATAAGATTGCTGCCCTTAAAGCTCGTCGTGACAATGCTAAAGTTGAAGAAACTTTAGCTGCTCTGGAAAAAGGCTGTGCTGACGAATCCGTTAACCTGATGCCTTTGATTCTTGACGCTGTACGTGCTTATGCAACTGAAGGCGAAATCTGCGGCGTAATGAGAAAAGTATTCGGCGAATATCAATCTCATACTGCTCTGTAATTTAGAGCCAACAATAATAGGGAGGTAAGAAATAATGTCTAATATTAGAGTTTTAGTAGCAAAACCGGGTCTGGACGGCCATGACCGCGGTGCTAAAGTTGTAGCTCGTGCATTGCGCGACGCTGGTTTTGAAGTTATTTACACCGGTATTCGTCTGACTCCGGAACAAATCGCTGAAGCTGCTCTGCAAGACGACGTTAAAGTTGTTGCTTTGAGCCTGCTTTCCGGCGCACACAACACCCTTTTCCCGAAAGTAGTTGAACTGCTGAAAGAAAAAGGTTTGACTGATGTTCTGGTTATCGGCGGCGGCGTTATTCCTGACGCTGACATTCCTGGTTTGAAAGCTGCTGGCATTGCCGAAGTATTCACTCCTGGCACTCCGACTGGCAACATTGTTGAATTCATCAACGCTAACGTAAAATAATTAAGGTTCTCAAAAATTTTGCAGGCCGGGCTTGTCCCGGCTTGCATAATACAATTTTTATTGGACCTCAACAAGGCGGTGTGATCATTGAATATTGTTGAAGGCGTATTAAACCATTCTCGTTTAGCATTAGCGAAAGCTATTACTGCCGTAGAGAACGAGTATGATAACGCTGTTGAAATAATGACAGCCATTTATCCCCACACCGGTAATGCTTATGTCATCGGAATAACCGGACCTCCGGGCGCTGGCAAAAGTACTTTGACCGACAAGCTTGCTAAAGAATATCGTAAACGCGGTAAAACAGTTGGTATTATCGCAATTGATCCTACAAGTCCTTTCTCCGGCGGTGCAATTTTAGGCGACCGTATCAGAATGTTGGACCTTACTGCCGATGAAGGCATTTTTGTTCGTTCCATGGCTACTCGCGGTAGTTTGGGTGGATTATCCCAAAAAGCGGGCGATGCTGTTAAATTGATGGATGCATATGGTTTTGATGTTATTATTGTTGAAACTGTTGGCGTTGGTCAATCTGAAGTAGATATTGTTAAAACTGCTGATACTACAATGGTTGTTGTTATTCCTGGTATGGGCGATGACATTCAGGCTATTAAAGCAGGTATACTTGAGATCGGTGACCTTTTCACGATCAATAAAGCTGACCGTGAAGGTACGGACAAGCTGAACATTGAGATTGAAATGATGTTGGAATTAAATCCCGAACATGTTGGCTGGCGTCCTCCGATCAATCGGACCATTGCCAGCAAGGGTGAAGGTATAGAAGCTGTTGTTGACTCTATTGAAGAGCACAAAGCATATTTGATTGAATCTGATCAATTGAGCAAAATACGCAAAGCTCGTATTAAAAACGAAGTTACTGCTATGCTTAATGACAGGGTCAACCGTTATATCGACAAGAATGTTGTAGCTACTTCCGAATTTGATATTTTAGTTGAAAAACTTCAAATTCGTGAAATTGAGCCGTATTCTGTTGTCGCTGACATTGTTGGTAAAGTTTTAAGATAAAACAACCAAAATTACTTTTAGGAGGAATTTGAAATGTTTAAAACAATTTGTGTTGACCATGTAGGTATTGCTTGCAAAGACCTGGATCTTTCCAAGAAATTCTACACTGAAGTTCTTGGCTTGAGCTGCACTGGTGAAGAAGCTGTTCCTGAGCAAGGTGTAAAAACCGTATTTATTCCCTGTGGCGAAACTTTGCTTGAGCTCCTTGTTGATATCACTGAAAATGGCGATGGCCCTATCGGCAAATACATCGCTAAAAATGGACAAGGTATCCAACATATCGCTGTTCGCGTTGATGATGTTCAAGCAGCTATTGATACCACTATTGAAAAAGGTGCTGCTATGATCGACAAAGCTCCTCGTGGCGGTGCTGGCGGAATGGATATCGCTTTCGTTCATCCGAAATCCGTAGGTATTTTGCTTGAGTATTGCGCTCCGGCAAAAAAATAATTCCGTAAAATACGGAATTACAAAATCTTTTGAAGATTTTATTTTAAGTTGTTACATACTACACGGATGCGGACCAAAGAGTCTGCATCCGCGTAGATGTATATAAAATAAGGTTCTCCCAATAATGATGGAGGTGTAAGATTTGTCTACTCAAGCAAAAATTGAGAAAATGCTCAAAAAGTCCGAAGTAATTCTGGCTGCAGGCGGCGAAAAACGCGTTGCAAAACAACACGAAGCCGGCAAAATGACTGCACGTGAAAGAATTGCTGCACTCCTCGACGAAGGATCCTTTGTTGAATTGGATCGTTTCGTAAAACATCGTTGCACAAACTTCGGCCAAGAGAAGAAAGAACTTCCTGGCGAAGGTGTAACTACTGGTTACGGCACCATCGATGGCCGTCTGGTTTATGTATTCGCACAAGATTTCACTGTAGAAGGTGGTTCTTTAGGCGAAATGCATGCTGCTAAAATCGTAAAAGTACAACGCCTGTCCCTGAAAATGGGTGCTCCGCTTGTTGGCCTGAACGATTCCGGCGGTGCTCGTATCCAAGAAGCAATTGACGCTTTGGCTGGTTACGGCAAAATCTTCTTTGAAAACACTATTGCATCTGGCGTAGTTCCTCAGATCTCCGCTATCATGGGTCCTTCTGCTGGCGGCGCTGTATACAGCCCGGCACTGACTGACTTCATTTACATGGTAAAGAACACTTAAAATGTTCATTACCGGCCCCGCAGTAGTAAAATCTGTTACTGGTGAAGACGTAACCTAAGAACAACTGGGCGGCGCTATGACCCACAACAGCTTCCGGCGTTGCACATTTTGCTGCAGAAAACGACGAAGACTGCCTGCAACAGATCCGTTACCTGCTGAGCTTCCTGCCTTCCAACAACATGGAATGTGCACCTATCGTAGAAACCGGTGACGACCCGATGCGTGTTGACGACACTCTGAACACATTGCTTCCGGATAACTCCAACCAAGCATATGATATGAAAGAGGTTATCAAATCCATCGTTGACAACGGTGAGTTCTATGAATCTCAACAATATTGGGCAACCAATATCATCACTTGCTTTGCACGTATGGACGGTCAAACCGTAGGTATCATTGCAAACCAACCTAAAGTAATGGCTGGCTGCCCTGATATCAACGCATCTGACAAATCCTCCCGTTTCATTCGCTTCTGCGACGCATTCAACATTCCTTTGTTGAACTTGGTAGACGTACCTGGCTTCCTGCCTGGCTGTAACCAAGAATATGGCGGCATTATCCGTCATGGCGCAAAAATGCTGTATGCATATTCCGAAGCAACTGTACCTAAAATTACAGTAGTAACCCGTAAAGCATACGGTGGTTCCTACCTGGCAATGTGTGTTCTCAAGATTTGGGAGCAGACCAAGTAATTGCATGGCCGACTGCAGAAATCGCAGTAATGGGACCTGCAGGTGCAGCTAACATCATCTTCAAAAATGATCCTGATGTAAAAGCAAAAACGGAAGAATACATCGATAACTTTGCAACTCCGTACCAAGCGGCAATCCGCGGCATGGTAGACATGGTAATCGAGCCGAAAAACACCCGTCCCACCATCATCAACGCTTTGCAAATGTTGCAATCCATAACGTGAAACCCGCCCGGCAAAACGCCATGGCAATATTCCGTTGTAATTAGCAGCATATCGCATAGTACTTAATTAATTAAGAAGAATGAGGTGAAATAATGGGTCCTGTAACTACTAATCCTTGGTTGATTGCTGCTATCAATATGACCATAGTTTTTGGCGTATTGGCTATGCTGGGTTTCTTGATGAAAGTTATCTACTTTGTAGATCCTACTCGTCAAAAAAAAACAGCTAATCCAGTAGCAGCACCGGCACCTGCCGCAGCACCTGCTGCTGTTGCAGCTCCTGTGCAGGATGACAGTGAAGTAATTGCTGTTATTGCAGCAGCTGTAGCTGCTCTTGGTCATTCCGCAGAGCAAATAGCCTGCGTACGTCGTCTGCCCGAAGCAAGCTGGACACAGAATGCTCATATTGAAGCAATTAGTGTACGTAAAGAATGCTTCTAATTTGGGGTTAATAATTAATCTATTTTATTACGAGATTTTAAGGAGGATTAACATCCATGAAAAAATATACCATTACCGTTAACGGCACTGCATATGAAGTAGAAGTTGAAGATATGGGCGGCGCTGCTGCAACAGCTCCTAAAGCTGCTGCTCCTAAAGCTGCACCGGCTCCTGCCGCTGCTCCCGCTCCTAAAGCTGCTGCACCGGCTCCGGCTGCAAAACCTGTTGCTGCTGGCTCTGCAACCATTTCTGCTCCTATGCCTGGTAAAGTTCTCGAAGTAAAAGTTAAAGCTGGCGACGCAGTTAAATCCGGCGACGTATTGATGATTCTCGAAGCAATGAAAATGCAAAACGAGATCATGGCTCCGGCTGACGGCACCATTTCTGACGTTCGCGTTTCCGCAGGTCAAACTGTTGGTACCGGCGACGTTATGATCGTAATGTAATTTGCGTCATAAGAAAGCAATAACTTTTATATTTAGAAGAGAGCTTATTTGTGATTGAAACTAGAAGCTCTCAAATAATTGAACATTGGGAGGATATAAATGGAAGCATTTGTAGTTGCTTTACAATCCGTATGGAATGACAGCGGTTTCTCCGCTTTCACCATGGGTAATGCTATCATGATGCTTGTTGGCATCATTCTGCTGTACCTTGCTATTGGTAAAGGCTTCGAACCATTGCTGCTGTCTCCGATCGCATTCGGCTGTTTGCTGGCAAACGTTCCTAAAACCGGTTTCGAAGATCAACCGGGTGTTATGCAGGTAATTCTTTATGGTATTCACCATGAAATTTTCCCGCCTTTGATTTTCTTAGGCGTAGGTGCAATGACAGACTTTGGTCCGTTGATTGCAAACCCGAAAACTTTGCTTTTGGGCGCTGCAGCTCAAGCAGGTGTATTTATTTCCTTGCTGGGCGCTATGATGCTCGGATTTACAGTGCAAGAAGCATCCGCTATCGGTATTATCGGTGGCGCTGATGGCCCGACTGCTATTTACCTGGCTGCAAAAATGGCTCCTAACCTGTTAGGTGCTATCGCAGTAGCTGCATATTCTTATATGTCGTTGGTTCCTTTGATCCAACCGCCTATTATGAAACTTTGCACTACCGAAGCTGACCGTAAAATTGTTATGGCACAATTGCGTCCTGTAACTCGTTTTGAGAAAATCGTATTCCCGATTGCAACCACTATCGTTATCAGCTTGTTGCTTCCGCCTGTAACTGCCTTGATTGGTATGTTAATGCTGGGCAACTTGTTCAAAGAAGCTGGCTGCTTGGATCGTCTTTCTGACACAGCGCAAAATGCTTTGATGAACATTGTAACGATTATGCTGGCAACTGGTACTGGTTTGACTATGAAAGCTGAATCTTTCCTGAACTATCAAACCATCTTGATCATCTGCCTTGGTCTTGTTGCTTTCGCAGCTGGTACTTTTGCAGGCGTTATCTTTGGTAAAATCATGTGTGTTCTGGATGGTGGTAAAACCAATCCTCTTATCGGTTCCGCTGGTGTATCCGCAGTTCCGATGGCAGCACGTGTATCCCAAGTTGTTGGTCAAAAAGCTAACCCTTCTAACTTCCTGCTCATGCATGCTATGGGCCCGAACGTAGCTGGTGTTATCGGCACCGCAGTAGCTGCAGGCGCAATGCTTGCAATGATTGGTGCTGCTAAATAACTAAAATTGAAACAGGTGCATCTTTTATGGTGTGCCTGTTTTTTATTATGCTAATTACCCATATATAAAGGAAATAATATGTTCATTTTAAATTTGGACATAGTTAACCTTCAACTATCAATATTTTAGTTAAATATTGCTTAAAAATCTGTTGCCTGTGCCACATAATTAAAAGTTTTTATTAAAAACTTTTAATTATGTGGCTTTTTGTTTAGATTTCATTTGCTGGCAAATAAAATTAGATGAAAAATACTTTCTTGTTATAATCTAGAAGTGAAATTTTTGTGAAAGAAATAATAAAAAAGTGTGACCTGTGCAACAGAAAAAAAGAACGTTCCTGATTATAATTAGTGTCAGGAATTTTGGAGAACTCTTGATGAATGGCAAAAAGTACCAGTAGTCAAGATCCAAAATTTTACATCCTTAATTTGTAGGGATGTATATAAAAATGTTCTCCTAATAATGATGGAGGTGTAAGATTTGTCTACTCAAGCAAAAATTGAGAAAATGCTCAAAAAGTCCGAAGTAATTCTGGCTGCAGGCGGCGAAAAACGCGTTGCAAAACAACACGAAGCCGGCAAAATGACTGCACGTGAAAGAATTGCTGCACTCCTCGACGAAGGATCCTTTGTTGAATTGGATCGTCTCGTAAAACATCGTTGCACAAACTTCGGCCAAGAGAAGAAAGAACTTCCTGGCGAAGGTGTAACTACTGGTTACGGCACCATCGATGGCCGTCTGGTTTATGTATTCGCACAAGATTTCACTGTAGAAGGTGGTTCTTTAGGCGAAATGCATGCTGCTAAAATCGTAAAAGTACAACGCCTGTCCCTGAAAATGGGTGCTCCGCTTGTTGGCCTGAACGATTCCGGCGGTGCTCGTATCCAAGAAGCAATTGACGCTTTGGCTGGTTACGGCAAAATCTTCTTTGAAAACACTATTGCATCTGGCGTAGTTCCTCAGATCTCCGCTATCATGGGTCCTTCTGCTGGCGGCGCTGTATACAGCCCGGCACTGACTGACTTCATTTACATGGTAAAGAACACTTCTAAAATGTTCATTACCGGCCCCGCAGTAGTAAAATCTGTTACTGGTGAAGACGTAACCCAAGAACAACTGGGCGGCGCTATGACCCACAACAGTACTTCCGGCGTTGCACATTTTGCTGCAGAAAACGACGAAGACTGCCTGCAACAGATCCGTTACCTGCTGAGCTTCCTGCCTTCCAACAACATGGAATGTGCACCTATCGTAGAAACCGGTGACGACCCGATGCGTGTTGACGACACTCTGAACACATTGCTTCCGGATAACTCCAACCAAGCATATGATATGAAAGAGGTTATCAAATCCATCGTTGACAACGGTGAGTTCTATGAATCTCAACAATATTGGGCAACCAATATCATCACTTGCTTTGCACGTATGGACGGTCAAACCGTAGGTATCATTGCAAACCAACCTAAAGTAATGGCTGGCTGCCTGGATATCAACGCATCTGACAAATCCTCCCGTTTCATTCGCTTCTGCGACGCATTCAACATTCCTTTGTTGAACTTGGTAGACGTACCTGGCTTCCTGCCTGGCTGTAACCAAGAATATGGCGGCATTATCAAAAATGCTGTATGCATATTCCGAAGCAACTGTACCTAAAATTACAGTAGTAACCCGTAAAGCATACGGTGGTTCCTACCTGGCAATGTGTTCTCAAGATTTGGGAGCAGACCAAGTAATTGCATGGCCGACTGCAGAAATCGCAGTAATGGGACCTGCAGGTGCAGCTAACATCATCTTCAAAAATGATCCTGATGTAAAAGCAAAAACGGAAGAATACATCGATAACTTTGCAACTCCGTACCAAGCGGCAATCCGCGGCATGGTAGACATGGTAATCGAGCCGAAAAACACCCGTCCCACCATCATCAACGCTTTGCAAATGTTGCAATCCAAACGTGAAACCCGCCCGGCAAAACGCCATGGCAATATTCCGTTGTAATTAGCAGCATATCGCATAGTACTTAATTAATTAAGAAGAATGAGGTGAAATAATGGGTCCTGTAACTACTAATCCTTGGTTGATTTCTATCATCAATATGACCATAGTATTTGGCGTATTGGCAGCCTTGGGTGTTTTGATGAAAATCATCCAAATGGTAGATCCAACGCAAAAAAAAACAGCTAATCCAGTAGCAGCGCCGGCACCTGCCGCAGCACCTGCTGTTGCAGCTCCTGTGCAGGATGACAGCGAAGTAATCGCTGTTATTGCAGCAGCTGTAGCTGCTCTTGGTCATTCCGCAGAGCAAATCGCCTGCGTACGTCGTCTGCCTGAAACAGGTTGGACACAAAATGCTCATATCGAAGCTATTAGTGTTCGTAAAGAATGCTTCTAGAACAGATTTAGTATTCAGCAATACTTAAGTTTATTTTAAACAATTTTGAAGGAGGGTATTCCCTGTGAAAAAATATACCATTACCGTTAACGGCACCGCATATGAAGTAGAAGTTGAAGATATGGGCGGCGCTGCTGCTCCTAAAGCAGCCGCACCGAAAGCAGCTCCTGCTGCAGCTCCGGCAGCCGCACCGAAAGCAGCTCCTGCTGTAGCTCCGGCTCCGGCCGCAAAACCTGTTGCTGCTGGTGCAGCTACTATCAGTGCTCCGATGCCTGGTAAAGTTCTCGAAGTAAAAGTTAAAGCTGGCGACGCTGTAAAATCCGGCGACGTATTGATGATTCTCGAAGCAATGAAAATGCAAAACGAGATCATGGCACCGGCTGACGGTACTGTTTCTGACGTTCGCGTTTCCGCAGGTCAAACAGTTGGCACCGGCGACGTTATGATCGTAATGTAATACAAACAAGCTGAGAGGCCTTTTCGTAAAGGTCTCTCAACTAAAAAATTTGTAGGAGGAAATTATGGAAGCATTTGTAGTTGCTTTACAATCCGTATGGAACGACAGCGGTTTCTCCGCTTTCACCATGGGCAATGGCATCATGATGTTGGTGGGTATTGTTCTGTTATATTTGGCTATTGGTAAAGGTTTTGAACCTTTGCTGCTTTCTCCGATCGCATTCGGCTGTTTGTTGGCAAATGTGCCTAAAACAGGTTTTGAGGATCAACCGGGCGTTATGCAGGTAATTCTCTATGGTATCAATCATGAAATTTTCCCGCCGTTGATTTTCTTAGGCGTAGGTGCAATGACAGACTTTGGTCCGTTGATTGCAAACCCGAAAACTTTGCTTTTGGGTGCAGCAGCTCAAGCAGGCGTATTTATTTCCCTGTTGGGCGCTATGATGCTTGGCTTTACTGTGCAAGAAGCATCTGCTATCGGTATTATCGGCGGCGCTGATGGCCCGACCGCTATTTACCTGGCTGCAAAAATGGCTCCTAACCTGTTAGGCGCAATCGCAGTAGCTGCATATTCTTATATGTCGTTGGTTCCTTTGATCCAACCGCCTATTATGAAACTTTGCACAACTGCAGCAGATCGTAAAATCGTTATGGAGCAATTGCGTCCGGTTTCTCACTTTGAGAGAATTGTATTCCCTGTTGCAACGACTATCGTTATCAGCTTGTTGCTCCCGCCTGTAACTGCCTTGATTGGTATGTTAATGCTGGGCAATCTGTTCAAAGAAGCTGGCTGCTTGGATCGTCTTTCTGACACCGCACAAAATGCTTTAATGAACATTGTAACGATTATGTTGGCAACTGGTACTGGTTTGACTATGAAAGCCGAATCTTTCCTGAACTATCAAACTATTTTGATTATCATTCTTGGTTTGATTGCTTTCGCTGCTGGTACATTTGCTGGTGTTGTTTTTGGTAAAATCATGTGCATCATTGACGGCGGTAAAACCAATCCGCTTATCGGTTCTGCTGGCGTATCCGCAGTACCTATGGCAGCACGTGTATCCCAAATCGTTGGCCAAAAAGCTAACCCCGGTAACTTCCTGCTCATGCATGCTATGGGCCCGAACGTAGCCGGTGTTATTGGTACCGCAGTTGCTGCAGGCGCAATGCTTGCAATGATTGGTCCTGCTAAATAATTGATATTTATGGGTATAAATAGGTGCACGAAAGTGCACCTATTTTTTTATGAAAGATGAAGATACATCGGAAATCATTGTTCTGTAATAAAAATATGAACAAATAATATTGATAGTTAAAGTTAATAAAGTGCTACTGAAGCTGCTTTGATAAAATTAAAAAACTATTTTTTATTTTATTTCTTTCAATAATGTTCTCTGAGTGGAAATAAAACTGGATATGTTATAAAAATAGCATTAATGTATTATATTAATATACCTTAATGTCAAAAAAGCTGTAAATTAAATAAAATTTACACTTTTAAAATTGGGTGCATAGTGGTATAATGAAGCATAAGGAGTTGCAAGAAAATTCATAGAAATCAACTCCAAAGATCTTTTACAAAATTCTCTTTATTTTGATATACGCGCGCCGAACGCGCTGTATATAAAATTAATTTTAAAGGAGGAATTATAATGTCCCCAGCAGTAAAATGTCTCATTCTTCTGGCTGTTGTTGCATTGTTATTTGTAACCGAACTCATTCCGCTTGCAGTAACAGCTATGGGCGGCGCAATTGCGTGCGGCCTGTTAGGTTTTATCCCTGCTAAACAAGTATTCTCCGGTCTCTCCAATTCGACCGTAGTACTTTTCGCAGGTATGTTCGTAGTAGGTGCAGCCATGTTCTACACAGGTCTTGCACAAAAAATCGGTAATACTGTAGTTCATTTCTGTGGTACTAGCGAAAACAGCTTGATGTTTGGTTTAATGTTTGTAGGTGCTGCATTATCTTCCGTATTATCCAACACTGGTACAGCAGCTTGTTTGTTGCCTGTTGCTTTGGGTATCTGCTCTGCAGCTAAAATTCCTGCTTCCCGTCAATTGATGCCTTTGGCATTTGCCTGCGGTCTCGGCGGTATCATCACTATGGTTGGTACTCCTCCGAATATCATCGCTAACGGCGCTTTGGATGCAGCTGGTATCGCTGACAAATTTGGCTTCTTCGAATTTGCTTGGATTGGTATTCCTGTAACAGTAGCTGGTATTATCTATATGATGTTCTTGGGTAAATACCTGCTCCCGAAAGCTGAATTGGATGCTGATCAGGAAATCGAGCAGGAAGTTGAAGCTAACGAAACTTCTTCTACCAAACAAATCGTTTCTGGCGTTATTTTGTTGCTCGTAGTTTTAACTATGGCTCTTGGTATTAAAGGCGTTACTTTGGAAATGGCAGCAATCATCGGCGCAATCGTTTGCGTACTGACCGGCTGCTTGACTGAAAAACAAGCTTATGCTTCTATCGACTGGGTAACCATCTTCCTGTTCGCAGGTATGATGCCTGTATCCACTGCAATGGATAAAACCGGCGCTGGCAAATTGATCGCTGAATGGACCGTAGGTCTGATGGGCGGTTCTCCGTCTCCGTTGGTAGTTACTGCAGTACTGTTCATCCTGTCTTGCAGCTTGACCCAATTTATGTCCAACACTGCATCTGCAGCTCTGCTGTGCCCGATCGGTGTTGCTATCTCCAAACAATTGGGTGCTGATCCGAAAGCCGTATTGATGGCTATCGCAGTTGCAGCATCTTGTGCATTTGCGTCTCCGGTAGGTACGCCTCCGAACACCTTGGTGCTTGGCCCTGGCGGTTACAAATTCATGGATTATGTTAAAGCAGGTACCGGTCTTGTTATCGTATCCTTTATCGTTTCCATCATTGTAATTCCTATCGTATGGCCTTTCTTCCCTGGCAAATAATTTGTTAGGAAAATAAGAAGTAGGTATATTCTTAAAGCAATAAATTAAACAGACGTGATAATTATCACGTCTGTTTTTTTATGTTTTAGCTATGAATAAAAAAATGCTAAACAACCTTGAAACAGCATAAATATACAAAGCAAAGACAGTTAACAGTTTTCTAAGTTTTTTGTTATACGAAAATTGTGAAAAAATCTTGAAAAAAATTGGCTTATCTGTTACACTTGTTACTGTAAGCTGTTAATTAAATTTTGTTAATAATTTTGTAACTAAAGATAAGTTTCTGAATAATATGCAAAAAATAGCAAATTTAATCATTTTAGCTTACATATATAATAGGAAGTAATTTGTTGCTATCCTAAAACATTTTTAACTTTTGAAGGAGGATTCTCATGTCTCAAGCAGTAAAATGTCTTATTATGTTAGCTGTTATTGCTCTGTTATTTGTAACCGAACTCATTCCGCTTGCAGTAACGGCTATGGGCGGCGCAATTGCGTGTGGTCTGTTGGGTTTTATTCCTGCTAAACAAGTATTTTCCGGCCTCTCTAATTCTACTGTAGTACTTTTTGCAGGTATGTTCGTAGTAGGTGCGTCTATGTTTTATACGGGCCTTGCTCAAAAAATTGGTACTTCTATTGTTAAAATTTCCGGTACTGGTGAAAACAGCTTAATGTTCGGCATTATGCTTGTTGGTGCTGCATTGTCTGCCGTATTGTCTAACACTGGTACTGCAGCTTGCCTGCTGCCTGTTGTACTTGGTATCTGCTCTGCAGCTAAAATTCCTGCTTCCCGTCAATTGATGCCTTTGGCATTTGCCTGCGGTCTCGGCGGTATCATCACTATGGTTGGTACTCCTCCGAACATCATCGCTAACGGTGCTTTACAGGCAGCTGGCATGAAAGAACAATTTGGTTTCTTTGAATATGCTTGGATTGGTATCCCTGTAACAGTAGCAGGTATGTTTTACATGATGTTCCTGGGTAAATATCTGCTGCCGAATAAACAAATCGACGCTGATCAGGAAATCGAGCAGGAAGTTGAAGCAAATGAAACTTCCGCTTCCAAACAAATTGTATCCGCAGTGATTTTACTTTGCGTAGTTTTAACTATGGCTATTGGCATTCCCGGTGTATCTTTAGAAATGGCTGCTATTATGGGTGCTATCATCGCTGTACTGACCGGCTGCCTGACTGAAAAACAAGCTTATGCTTCTATCGACTGGGTAACCATCTTCCTGTTCGCAGGTATGATGCCTGTATCTACTGCAATGGATAAAACCGGAGCTGGTAAAATGATCGCTGAATGGACCGTAGGTCTGATGGGCGGTTCTCCGTCTCCGTTGGTAGTTACTGCAATTCTGTTCATCCTGTCTTGCGGTTTGACTCAATTTATGTCCAACACTGCATCTGCAGCTCTGCTGTGTCCTATCGGTATTGCTATTTCTCAGCAACTTGGCGCTGATCCGAAAGCAGTATTGATGGCTATCGCAGTTGCAGCATCCTGCGCATTTGCATCTCCGGTAGGCACGCCTCCGAACACCTTGGTGCTTGGCCCCGGCGGTTATAAATTCATGGATTATGTTAAAGCAGGTACCGGTCTTGTTATCGTATCCTTTATCGTTTCACTGGTTGTAATTCCTATCGTATGGCCTTTCTTCCCCGGCAATTAATTTGGTAGGGAAACAATAAATTTTATAGTACGAATAATGTTAAAACAGGCGTGTATATCACGCCTGTTTTTTAGTACCTGTTTTGTGAATTTTTTTAGATGAAGGGCTTTAGAGTGTATCCTTTATAGCAAAAATTTGTTATAATAAGAAATGGTCTAAAGGTTGGTCAGTCCTTGGATAATAGATAATGAAGGGATTGTTTTGTTTGAACGAGATATACAGAGAAGAATCTCAGGTCAGCGATCGCAGGATGCAGATATCTTACGGTGGGTTGGCTGTTATTGCGATATTGTGGATTTATGAAGGGTATCGTTATATCAATATAGGTTATTTTAGTCCTTTAGGCTGGGGCTTTAATATTTTATTCTTGCTGATGTGGATCTGGCGCGTTGTATTTAAATATACCTATGTTTTGCGTGATGGTGAAATGGAAGTTATCAGCCACGGCTTAGGTATTAAACGCAGTTTCACTGTGGATTTAAGTAAAACTGAAAGTTATACTAACAAGTATATAAAAAGTTTCTTTAAGAAAACTAAAATTCGTCATTATATCCATAGATATTCTTCGGTAGATCCTAATGAACAGCGTTTGTTGGTATTTACGGAAGGAAAAGATAATAAAAAACTGGCTGGTCTTATTTTTAAGTGCAGTGAAAAATTTTTGCGAGAATTACGGCAACAGATGCCTGATAAATTTTTAAACTTAAACTAGGTTGTTGAGAAAGGATGAAAGCAATGGAAGCATTGGTAAATGTAGATAGTTCTTTGATTTGTGCACGGATCATTCAGGTTTTTGTCGGCGCTTTTTTTTATATTTTCATGATTGCCAAGGCTGTTGGATCAGAAAATAAAGCTAAATGGTTTAAAAGACGCATGTCATATACTTTTTTTAACAGAAGAGGTATTTTTGGTGAATATATTAATTTTGGCTATCCTGTGACATGGCAGGGGGCAATAGTATTTCTTGCTATTTACGGTGTTATTTTTGGATTTGGTTATTGGTATGTTTTTATACATGCCTATAATTAAGGAGAATATTTATGTCAGAGATGAGAGCTGAGCTTGTTGGGTTATTGATTGAGAAGCGTGGCGAAAGAGCAAAGATAAAACTTGATAAAGATAAAAGTAAAGGGGAAAAAGTACCCAAATATTTAGAAGCCTGGTGTCCGATCAATGCCAAAGTAGGAGATGTGGTCGGCGTCGAGTATCAGGAAATGAACAAGCGTAAGATGCAGATGATACTGTATGGGTTTCCTGTTTTGTCAGTAATTGCCGGAGCTGTTTTTGGCAATAGTATTTCAATATTTTTTGGTATTGATAAAACAATACCGGTCATGTTGAGTGTAGTTATCTGGTTGTTACTTGCAGTTAATTATGCGCGTATTTTTAAACGTGACGCAGTACGTGAAGGTGTGCAGCCAGTGGTTATAGAAATAGAAGCACCGGATCCGATAGTTTTTGATGATGCTGAAGAAGCTGAAAAGAAATAGGAGATGAACTGATGCGGGTAAGATTAGCGTCCGGTTCTCCCCGACGTTTGGAATTATTGCGGCAGATAGGGTTAGAAGTTGAGGTTTGTACCAGCGCCTTTGATGAGGTTAGTGGAGATAACGCTGAAAAAGTGGTAGCAGTAAATGCTTTAGGTAAAGGGCAGGTTGTTGTTGAACAAGTTGGCAGCGAAATACCTGTGATTGCTGCTGATACGATGGTTGTTTTGGAAAATGAAATACTTGGCAAACCATTTGACAGCAATGATGCAGCCGTGATGCTGCGGAAATTGTCTGGCAGAGTGCACCGGGTTTTGACAGGTGTTGCTGTTTTTTATAAGACTCAGAATTTAGTAGAAATAGTAGAGACTAAAGTATGGTTTAGAAGCTTATCAGAAATTGAGATTAATGCTTATGTTGCGACCGGCGAACCTTTTGATAAGGCTGGAGCCTATGGAATTCAGGGACGTGGTGCAGTTTTAGTTGAGAAAATAGAGGGCTGCTATAATAACGTCGTGGGGTTGCCGCTCACCCGCTTGTATCAAATGATGGCACAAATTGGAGTGAAGGGCTTTTGAGCCAGTGTATAAAAGAATTGTCGCTGGATGACAGACCACGTGAAAAATTGATGCAGCAAGGTGCTGCTGGGTTAAGTAATTCTGAACTTTTAGCTATTTTAATACGTACTGGTACCCAGAAGCGTTCTGCTTTAAGAATTGCAGAAGAATTGACTGCTTCAAGTGGGTTATATCAAAATATAGCCTGTGTGCACAGTGTTGCAGAGCTGGCTAAAGTCAAGGGACTGGGGCCCGCAAAAGCTGCAACAATTTTGGCTGCGTTGGAATTAGGCAAGCGTATTGCAGCAGCTGGAAGTCAGGTCAAGTTAAAAATAGAGTCTCCGCAAAAAGGTGCTGAGATTTTATTGCCAAGATTGCGTTACGAACAACATGAAAAATTTTTGGTGTTATTATTAGACAGCAAAAATCAGGTCATAAGAATGGAACAAGTTTCAGAAGGATCTGTCAATAGTTCGGTTGTGCATCCTCGGGAAGTGTTTGCCCCGGCGTTACTGTACCATGCTGCTGCCATTTTGGTAGCACATAATCATCCTTCTGGAGATCCTAAACCTAGTCAGGAAGATAAAGAGCTGACTCGTAGTCTGAATGAGACCGGGATAATTATGGGAATTCCGCTGATTGACCACCTAGTAATTGGCGATGGAATATTTTTTAGTTTTAGAGAGCAAGGTTATTTAGATAAATGAGGTGTTGAAGAATGTTTGGTATTTTTAAAAGTTTTGCTCATGATATGGGAATCGATTTGGGAACTGCGAATACTTTGGTGCATGCTAAAGGTAAAGGTATTATTATCAGAGAACCTTCAGTAGTTGCCGTAGACAGAGAGAATAAAGAGGTGCTGGCGATTGGTGCCGAAGCTAAGCAGATGATTGGTCGTACTCCTGGACATATCGTAGCTATTCGTCCGATGAAGGATGGCGTTATTGCTGATTTTGATATTACCCAGTCGATGCTTAAATACTTTATAAAAAAAGCAATTGGCAAACATTCTTTAGTCCGTCCGCGTATTGTTGTTGGCGTTCCTTCTGGCGTTACTGAGGTTGAAAAACGTGCGGTTATTGATGCTACTGTACAAGCTGGGGCCAGGGAAGCATATTTGATTGAAGAACCAATGGCGGCTGCTATTGGTGCAGGGTTGCCTGTACAAGAAGCCACCGGCAGTATGGTCGTTGATATTGGCGGCGGAACCTGCGAAGTAGCTGTTATTTCCTTGGGTGGTATCGTTATCAGCCGTTCTATCCGGACCGGCGGTGATGCAATGGATGATGCTATTGTACGTTACATCAGGAAAACATTCAGTCTGTTGATTGGTGAGCGGACAGCAGAAGAAATAAAAATTACTATTGGCACTGCGATGGAACTTGAAGAAGCTACAGAAATGGAAATTCGTGGTCGTGATCTCGTGACAGGGTTGCCTAAAAATCTGCTTATTAATGCGAACCAGATCTGCGAGGCGTTGAGTGAACCGGTGGCTAATATTGTCGATGCCGTACGTAATACTCTGGAGAGAACTCCTCCGGAACTGGCTTCTGATATTATGGATCGCGGTATCGTTATGACAGGAGGATCTTCTTTGCTGCGTAATCTTGACCGTCTACTGAGCAAAGAAACAGGAATGCCTGTCTATGTTTCTGATGATGCTTTGTCCTGTGTTGCCTTAGGTACTGGTATTGCGGTTGAAAATGTAGATATCTATAAAAAAGGATTTATGGCATCTAATAATAAATGAAGGCTGAATTATTATTGTGAGTAAGAAAAATATGAGCCTGCTTCTGATTGTGATAGCATTGGTTGCTCTGATGGCGTTGGCTGTTGAAGGAAGAGTACGATTTCCGGTGTTGAATAGAGTGGTGATTGCAGTAATAAGTCCTGTCAACAGTTGTATTCAGACGTTTACAGGCGCAGCTTCTTCTTTGGAAAAGAAGCTGGAAGCTATTACGACAATGGAAGCAGAAAACGAGCAATTAAAAAAAGAGAACGCCGAACTCAGAAGGGCGAATATAGCCATGGCTGAGTTTTACGCTGAAAACCAGCGGCTGACAAAGCTTTTGCAATATAAAGAGCACGTGCCTGAACAGAAATTACTGCCTGCCAAAGTTGTGGGGCGGAATATGGGCGATTTACAGGATGTTGTAATCATCGATCGTGGTTCTGCAGATGGCCTGGATAAAGAGATGGCTGTTGTTACGGGTGATGGTATCGTAGGGCTGGTAGAAGAAGTTTATCCTGATGCTGCTAAAGTCATGCTGATTACCAGCAGCCGTTGTAAGATCGGGGCACGTATTTTGAGGGCTGATTCCAGAGCGGTTGGTGTTATCTGCGGAAGAAGCATGGAAAATATGCCTTTAGAAATGGAACATTTACCCAGGGAAGCGGATGTAAGAAAAGGTGATGTTGTTATTACCAGCGGTTTCAGTGGCAGGCATCCGGCAGGTTTGGTAATTGGTACTGTAAGAGAAACCAGCCCAGAGGCGGCAGGACTTTTACTGAACGCAGATGTTGATCCTGCTGTTGACAGCAGTAAAGTAGAAGAAGTTTTTGTTGTTACCGGGTATAGCAACCCTGCAGCAGCAACAGGTAAATTAAATAGTAATACCGAAGGAGGACAGGCACAATGAGGAAACTGATTTGGCCCGTCCTGTTTCTGTTATGTTTATCTTTACAGATGAGTTTGCCGCAAAATCAGTGGTTTAAATTTTATCTGCCGCTTTTGCTTATTTATTGTTTGGCTATGCTGAAAGGTGCATTTGCCGGTGGGATAGCTGGCTTTTTCGTAGGATTGCTGCAGGATCTTTTAACCGGTGGTATTTTTGGTTTTCATATTTTGACAAGGACTGCGATAGGGTATTATGTTGGCTATACAAAAGAAAAGGTATTTAAAGACAGTATGTTTTACAATATTGTGGCGATTGTTACAATAACAATTGCTTTGAGAGGCTGTTATTTTATTCTGCAGGTTATTATGGCTAAGGGATTTTCTGTTTTACTGTTAGAGCTGGCACTGCAGGATACGTTTGCTTATTGCCTGGGAAATATTATTTTTGTAATTCCGTTGTATCTTCTGACAGAAAGACTGCAGAAATGGATAGAACTGGATGATGGATTGCATTAAACAAAGGAGGTCAAATTGTGCTGAACAATAAGATACGCGCGCCGCTTGGAAGTTATGCTGGCAGCAGCAGTATGCATATTTTTAATTTTGCTCGGCAGAATGGCCTATTTGCAGCTTTATAAAGGCGATTATTATGGCAATCAGGCTGATGGTAACAGATTGCGCAGAACAAAAATCACTGCTCCGCGCGGCCTGTTTTTTGATTATAAAGGGCAGGAATTAGTTAATAATCTGCCTGGTTATGCTGTGGCACTTCAGCGTCAGGGGCAGCGTGATAATGAAAAGTGATCGGTACATTGTCTGAAATATTAAATATGCCGGAAGACCAAATTAGAAAGCGTATTGCAGCTAATCAAAACAGTTATGAGCCAACCCGCTTAAAAAGCAATGTTTCCCCTGAAATCGTAACAAAAATAGAAGAACGCAGGTTGGAGTTACCTGGAGTTTTGTTGGAATTACAGCCAATCCGCAATTATTTGTATAAAGAACTGGCAGTTCACGCGTTAGGTTATGTTGGCGAGGCCAGTGAATATGATATTACTGAAGGCAGCTATAAAGGGATGCCAGGCGGTAGTATTGTTGGTAAATTTGGCATTGAAAAAACTTTTGATAAAGTTATCCGCGGAATAGACGGCAGCTTTGATGAGGAAGTAGATGTTGCTGGTAATGTTGTTAAACAACTGGGTCAGCGTGACCCCATACCCGGGAAAAGTTTGCAGCTGACCATTGATAAAGAATTGCAGATGGTTATGGAAAAAGCTGTTGATGAGCAATTGGCATATCTGCGGTCCAGCGGGATTGCCCCTAACGCCAGAGCAGCGGCTATTGTTGCGATTGATCCGCGCAGCGGTGCGGTAAGAGCTATGGTAAGCAGGCCTGCGTTTAATCCTAACCTTTTTGTAAATGGGATATCGGAAAAGGATTGGCAGGTTATAAATAATGATCCTAACTATCCTATGGGCAACAAAGTAATATCAGGCGAATATCCCCCTGGATCAACGTTTAAGATCATTACGGGTACGGCGGCATTGGAACTTGGCAAGGTAACACCGGAAGAATTGATTTTTGACTCCGGTCAGCACTGGCTTATCCCTATGGGCAACGCCGGCGGAGAAGCCCTGGGGTGGATTAACTTTCAACAGGCTTTAAGCATGTCGGATAATGTATATTTTTATGAAATGGGCAATCGCTTAGGGATCAATAATCTGGTTGATTTTGCACGCAAATTCGGTATGGGCAGGAAAACAGGTATTGAACTTGAGGGTGAAGCTTCAGGGCTGCTTCCGACACCTGAAAATAAACGCAAGATATTTACAGGGGAGGACTGGACTCTGGGTGATACCTTTAACGCTTCTATCGGGCAGGGGATAGACCTTGCAACACCTCTGCAGATGGCGGTGATGATGAGCTGCATCGCCGGAGGTGGTATTTATCACCAACCGTATTTAGTAGATAAAGTCCTTAATAATGATGGAAGTGTTTTTGAAGTACGTCAGCATCAGGAACCATATGCTTTGGGGGTATCACAAAAAACTCTTGAACTGATTAAACAGGGTTTGATGGGTGTGGCACAACCTGGCGGAACGGCTTCTTATTTTGCCAATTTGCCGAAGCCAATGGCTGCGAAAACAGGCACGGCAGAAAATCCGCATGGACGCGATCATGGTTTATTTGTAGCCTATGGACCTACAGATGCTCCGGAACTGGTAGTTGCGGCAGTAGTTGAGCAGGGCAGTTTTGGTTCTACTTCAGCTGGTCCGATTGTATATAAAGTGTTTGAAGAATGGTTTAGAGAAGAAGGTCTGATACCGTCACAAGCGGTTAAGTAAGCAGAAACTGCGGAAAGGATAGCAAATGCAGCAAAATAGATATTTTCGTAATTTGGACTGGTGGCTGGTTATAGCTATTTTGGGGTTGGTTGGAATAGGCATTTGCCTGATTGCCAGCGCTACTCATTCTTTCGCCGTAACGACAGGTAAAGCATGGCATGTTGAACGGCAAAGTCTGTTTTTAGCAATAGATTTGGCCCTGGTTATTTTTTCGTTGCGCTTCGACTATCGGCTGCTTAAAGATATTGCAACTCCCTTATATGTTTTTAATATTATCCTGCTTTTAGCGGTAATGTTTTTAGGACACAGCCAGCTGGGTGCTCAAAGATGGATCCAGATCGGCCCGCTCAGTATTCAGCCTTCTGAGTTTTCTAAAGCAATAATGATTGTCTGTCTGGCTGCGTTTTTAAATAAAAGATTGGAAACTCTTGACAGTTTCACTGATTATTTGCCGGCGCTGGCTTATGCTTTTGTACCTTTTATATTGGTTATGAAGCAGCCGGATTTAGGTACGTCGCTGGTTTTTATGGCAATTTTGCTTGGGATGCTGCTCATCAGCGGGTTTAAGGTCAGGTGGCTGATGTATATGAGCGGCGCGCTTATCGCTTTGATGCCTGCATTGTGGCATATTTTAAAAGAATATCAAAAAAACAGGATTCGTGTATTTTTAGATCCGGAGCTTGATCCTTTCGGGGCTGGATATCATGTCATTCAATCAAAAATAGCTATTGGGTCTGGCCTTTTGACAGGTAAGGGCTGGTTTTTAGGTACGCAGAGCCAACTTAATTTTCTGCCTGAGAATCATACTGATTTTATCTTTGCTGTAGCTGGTGAAGAGTTTGGATTCATTGGTATTTTTATTATTTTATTATTATATTTGATCGTTATTTGGCGCGGGCTGACTATTGCATTGAACGCCGAAGACGATTTTGGTACCTTGCTGGCAGTGGGCATTACTTTCATGTTTATGTTCCATGTGCTGGTAAATATTGGAATGACTGCTGGGATTATGCCAGTTACAGGTGTGCCGCTGCCGTTTATGAGTTATGGAGTGAGTTCGCTGACTACGAATATGCTGTTGGCCGGGCTGCTGCTGAACATCAATATGCGGCGTCAGCAGCTGCAATTTTAGAGGAGGAACAGTATGGAAAAAGAATTAACGATCGATATACTCAGCAGTGTACAGAAACCTGCTCGTTATACAGGCGGAGAATTTAACAGTATTGTAAAAAGTCCGGAGGAAACTGAAGTAAGTATCGCCCTGGCTTTTCCGGATATTTATGAAGTTGGGATGAGTTATCTGGGATTTAAAATTTTATATCATATCCTGAACCTTGAAAACGGTGTTGCTGCTGAAAGAGTTTACGCCCCTTGGGTAGACCTGGAAGCAAAAATGCGAGCAGATGCTATTCCGCTGCGAACTTTGGAAACGGAAAAGATATTGCAGGATTTTGATTTTGTCGGCTTTACTTTGCAGTATGAGCTTTCTTATACAAATATTCTTAATATGCTTGATTTGGGCCGTATACCTGTAAAAACAGAGGAACGTACAGAAAAAGATCCTTTTATTATTGTTGGCGGACCCTGCGTATATAATCCGGAACCTCTGGCAGATTTTTTTGATCTTGCCGTTGTTGGTGAAGGTGAAGAAGTTATGGTCGAGCTGATGGAGGCTTATAAAAAATGGAAACGTGAAGGTAAGCCTGGTGGGCGGCAAGGTTTCCTGCGCTGTGCGGTAAAGCTCAAAGGTATTTATGTACCATCATTTTATGATGTTGCTTATAATGAAGATGGCACTGTAGCAGCAGTAGTAGCTAATTGTGATGCTGCGCCGGCGGCAGTTGAAAAAAGAGTTATTTCTGATATGAATACGGTTAATTATCCGACAGCTCCGATCGTACCGTTTGGAGAAATCGTGCATGACAGAATTATGCTGGAAGTTTTTCGCGGCTGCAGCCGCGGCTGTCGTTTTTGCCATGCAGGTATGGTCTATCGTCCTGTGCGTGAACGCAGGCCGGAGCTTTTAAAGGAGCTGGCACGCCAACTGGTGGATAATACAGGTTATAACGAAATTTCACTGGTATCTTTAAGCACGGCAGATTATTCTTGTCTTGCACCGATGATACATGATATGATCGAAGAATTTAAAGATGAAAAGGTTAGTGTTTCATTGCCATCTCTTCGTATTGACAGTTTTTCTGTAGATCTGGCGAAAGAAGTGCAGGCTGTACGTAAAAGCGGATTGACTTTTGCACCGGAAGCTGGCAGCCAGAGAATGCGTGACGTGATAAACAAAGGCGTTACAGAAGAAGACTTAATGAATGCGGTTGGTGCTGCTTTTACTGCAGGCTGGTCATCGGTAAAATTATATTTTATGATAGGTTTACCTGGTGAAACTGACGAAGATGTACTTGCTATAGCTAAATTGGCGAAGGCAGTACAATATAAATATCAGGAAGTGACAGGTCGGCGCGGTGCGAAAGTAACCGTGAGTGCTTCTTCTTTTGTACCCAAACCCTATACTCCGTTTCAATGGGTGCAGCAGGATGATATAGCGGAACTAAGGCGTAAACAATTTTTATTGAAAGATGCCTTAAAAGTAAAAAATATCACCTTCCAGTATCATGACTCGGTGACCAGTGTGCTTGAAGCTGTTTTTGCCCGTGGTGACCGCCGTTTAGGAAAAGCCTTATATCTGGCTTGGCAGCGCGGAGCCAAATTTGATGGCTGGAGCGAACATTTTTCTTATGATCGCTGGCTGGAAGCTTTGCAGGACGCAGGTTTAAACAAAGAATTCTATATAGGCCGCGAACGCGGAGCTAATGAATTATTCCCGTGGGAACATATCCAGCCTGCTGTAGCACGCAGTTTTCTGCGCAGGGAATATGAAAAAGCCCTGGCAGAAGAATTGACCCACGATTGTCGTCACGGTGTCTGTACAGGTTGCGGTGTTTGCCAAAAGCTGGGCGTAAAAATAATCGACTGGAAAGAGCAGGGCTTAGTATGAAATTAAGGATGCAGATAACTAAAGAGAAAGAAATACGTTTTATTTCCCATTTAGAATATGTGCGGACTATTGAAAGAGCTATCCGACGCGCTAAACTGCCTGCTGCTTATTCCGAAGGCTTTAATCCGCATTTAAAGTTTTCTCTGGCTTCGGCGCTTGGTGTTGGCGTTGTCAGTATGGCTGAATTTGTAGAGATAGAACTGGCTGAGCCGATGGAAGTACACGAGGCTGTGCAGAAGATGACAGCGGCTTTACCTCGCGGCATTCAGATTATGGCCGCAGATGTAACTGCGAACAACGCACCGGCGCTGATGGCTTCCGCCGGAGGTGCAGATTATCTTGTTGTGCTGCCTTATTCCGGTGAGTATGTTGAGGCCGTAGCTGCTTTTAACGCGGCAGAAAGTGTCGTTTATGCTAAGGCAGCGCCAAAGCTTAGAAACAAAATCAAAGAAATTGATGTAAAATTTTATATACCGGAAATATGTGCAAAGCAGGAAAATGATATGTTGACGTTAAAATTTTCCTGTCGTATTACACCTAATGGCAGTATGAAAGCAGCAGATCTGTTAAATACCTTAAATCAGCATTTTGGAATGCAGCTGCCTGTTGAAAAGGCAGATATCACCAGACTGGATCTGTATCGTGCAGCTGCTGATGGCCGCAGATTGCCGATGTTGGAACATATGGACAAGTCTATTCAATAGTTCAGGAAAGGAGGGGCTTTTGTATGGAAACCAAAATCATTATCAGCGCTACGTCAGAAGAAACACGTATGGGTCTGACTGAAAACGGTAGACTGATGGAATATTTAGTGGAACGCAGCAGTGAAAAACATCTTGTCGGTAATATTTTTAAGGGGCGTGTAAATAATGTTGTTCCTGGCATTCAGGCGGCTTTTATTGATATTGGTTTGCAGCAGAATGCCTTTCTTTATCTGGGTGAAAGTAATGATATTACTGAAGGTAAGTCCATATTAGTTCAGATAACGAAAGATGCCAGAGGCAGCAAAGGACCTTCCGCGACACGCGAGCTGACGTTACCTGGGCGCTATGTGGTGCTTTTGCCACTGGCGGATTATATTGGAGTTTCGCATAAAATAGAGAATAAAGAGGAGCGAAACCGTTTAAAAGCTATTATTGAGGAAGCAAAGCCTGATGGTATGGGAATCGTTATTCGTACGGCGGCTATTGGTGCCAGTGAGGAAGCATTGCTTGAGGATATCAGGCATTTGTGCGCTAACTGGCGTGTCATAGAAGCACGCGGGAAAGTAGAAAAAGCTCCTGCAACCTTGTATCGGGAATTAGACTTATCAGTACGGATCGTACGTGATTATCTGACAAATGATGTTTCCCAAATTATCCTGGATGATAAAGCAGTATATGGACGTGTCTGCGAGTTACTGAAGAACATGCCAGGAGGTACAACGGGCCGGGTTCTGCTGCATGAAAAGCAGGAAGATGTTTTTGCGTACTATGGACTGCGGGAGGAAATAGATACTATTTCTGACAGGCGGATAGACTTGAGCTGCGGCGGTTATCTGGTAATTGATTATACAGAAGCTATGACTGTTATTGACGTTAACAGCGGCCGTTACAGCGGCCGTGAAAATTTGGAAGAAACTATTATGCAGATCAATCGTGAAGCGGCTGTCGAGATTGCAAGACAGCTTAGACTGCGGGATATTGGCGGAATTATAGTTGTAGATTTTATTGATATGCATACGCAGGAGCATCAGCAGGAAATTCTGCAGGTGCTGCAGCAGGCGCTTTCGAATGATAAAATGAAGCCGCGTGTTCAGGATATTACGGTTTTGAATTTAGTTGAAATTACGAGAAAAAAAGCTCGCCAGAATCTTTCAACGGTTCTGTATGCTCCCTGTCCTATCTGTCAGGGGGGTGGCAGAGTGCAATCACGCGAAACAGTAGCATTGGAAATAAAACGGCGTTTGCGGACTTTACTGGCTAAGCCATGCGCATCACGCAGTATTTTGATTTCTGCCAATCCCTGGATGGTAGAGTGGCTGCGGGCTAAAGATCTGCGGCAGTGGGAACGTGAACTGGCCTGTAAAATTAAGGTAGAAGCAGATACTGGTCTGCACATAGAAACCTTTTCTATTTTAGACAATACTGGTGTTGACAAATAACGCCGTTTGTAATAAAATATTCGAGTATAGACTGATTAAGTCTGTCCCCAACCGCGCAGAGAGGTTCCGTAAACTCTTTAGGAGTACCGAATTTGGCGAGTCTATCATAAGGGAGGTGCAAATAGATGTACGCAATCATTAAAACCGGCGGTAAACAATACCGCGTTAGCGAAGGCGATGTTCTGAACATTGAAAAATTGGACGTTGAAGCTGGCAGTGAAGTCGTTTTTGACGAAGTTTTGACTGTTGTTGCTGACAGCGATGTTAAAATCGGCAAACCCGTTGTTGACGGCGCTAAAGTAACTGCTAAAGTTGTTGAACATGGTAAGGCTGAGAAGATTTTTGTTTTTAAATATAAAGCAAAATCCAACTACCGCAAACGCCAAGGTCATCGTCAACCGTTCACTAAAGTTGAAATCTCTAAAATCGAAGCTTAACAGCAATGATTACAGTAGATTTATTTAAGAACGAACAGGGATTGATAACAGGCTATAAGGTCAGCGGTCACGCAGGCTTTGCAGCAGCAGGCGAAGATATCGTCTGTGGGGCGGTTTCTGTTTTGACGCAGACACCAATCCTTGGATTGGAACAGCATTTGAAATGTCAGCCGTCATATCACGTAGATGAAGAAGACGGCATTTTAGAAGTAAACTTGAATAATACTCCGAATGAATTGACTCAGGCTATTCTGGCAACTATGGAATATGGTTTGCTGGGAGTAGCAGAGCAGTATCCGAAGTACGTTCGCATTCATACATACAGGAGGTGAATCGCAATGTTTAAACTGATCCTGCAATTGCATGCTCATAAAAAAGGTACCGGTAGCTCTCACAATGGTCGTGATTCCAATGCTCAACGTTTGGGCACTAAAGCTCACGAAAGCCAATTGGTAACTGCCGGCAGCATTATCGTACGCCAACGTGGTACCAGATTCCATCCCGGCAACAATGTTGGTATGGGTAAGGATTACACTATTTACGCTACTATCGAAGGCCGTGTTAAATTTGAACGTAAAGGCCGCGACAAACGTCAAATCAGTGTTTATCCGGTAGAAGAAGCAGCAATGTAATTTAAAATTAAAAGCACTCACTTATGTGAGTGCTTTTTTATTAAAAAAATAGCAGCAGATAAGTATGGCAGTATTTGTAAAAACCACCCGTTTTACGGGTGGTTTTTATTTTTACTTAGCAAATATTTCTTAAATTATGCTCGAATATTACAACTGCAGGAGTAATTTTATACATCTTTGGTTGTAATATAGCCTGGTGTTTGTTTCTATAATCATCCCTAAGGAGTAAAATAAATACCATAATTCTAACTTTGGCAGTCTATTTGCAGATAGAGACTTCTATTAAAATATAAGTATAAGCCGAAAATATTCACATGGTTGGTATATGGATGCTTTTAAAGATTTTTTAGTGCAAAGTATGCAAATATTTGTAAGTGATATTAAAGGAATAAATATGCAATATAAGTATTTGAAATTCTTTGAGATTATATTTGTTTTGTTGTAAAAAGGCAATTGAAACGATATAATCATTTTACACTGCCGTATAGGTGTTTTGATGTTGTACTTAAGGAGATGAAAATGATGCGCAACACTTTTTCTTCACAGGAGTGGTTGAAATTTATTGGGAAGGAAAAATTACAAACCTTTCAGGATTCTTTTGCCCGTGTTGATAATATCAGTTTATGCTTTTTTGATTTAGAAGGCACTCCATTAACAGTGTGGTCAAACTCAAGTCTTCTTTGTCACCAGATAATTCAAAATAATAAAAAACGCTGTCAGCAGGAAAAAGAAAAATCAATGTGTTTTCTCAAAAAAACTCAGCAGATAAAATTGTTTACGTGTTATTTGGGGTTAACATATTTTATGTGCCCTGTTTATTATAATAACAAGCTGGTTGCTATTGCCTACGGCGGTGGCATTGCTACAGAGGCGCATACAGTGCCTCAGGAAATTATAGAACGTTATAATATACCCTTAATGCCTCAGCGTAAGCTGCAGCGGATAGGGGAATTGCTGGTGCAGACAATGGCTCTGGTAAATTTTGATTTAAATGTTGTTGAAAATATTGGGGCGGAAAAAACTGAAGCTGATCTAAATGTTTTTAACGGTATTTTGAGCAGGCGTGAAGCAGAAGTAGCAATGCTTATCTGTCAGGGATTGAGTAATAAACAGATTGCAGAACAGCTTTTTATCAGTGAAAAAACCATAAAAACACATGTCAGCAATATCCTGAGCAAACTTGATATTAAAGATCGGATGCAGTTGATTTTGGAGTATTGCAGGATAGTACCTAATGCGTAATAAAATCGAATGGGGCAAAGAAGATGAGCATAAAGAAAAAACTGAGTATTTTTGTTTTGGTTTTGCTATTGGTACCCATGCTTTTATTAGTACTTTCAACGCAGCATTTTTTTGACAGACAGATCCAGGAGAATGAACGCAACTATTTACAGGTTGCGATGAAAACTGTTCGTAATGATATGGAAAACAGGATGGACGAGATGAGAAAAGCAGGATTGCTTTTCGCAGGTAATCCAGATATTAATAAAGCCATGTATGATGATAGAAACAGACTTGCTATGGCTTTAAATAATTTAAAACGTAATTTTAATTATCTTGACTATGTAGTTATTGTAGATCGAGAGAACCGTATATTGGCAAGCAGTTCTCCCTATCTGTTATATCCAGATGGCAGTGCTGTTAAAATCCTGGCTGCCAGCAGCATGCTGTTTGGGAAAACGCATGTATCAGAAGAAGTTGTCGGGCTTGAAGAACTGTTTACTAAAGATTCATTTGAATATGACAATTTTTCGATCAAAATACTTAACCAGTCTCCGGGGGCGCAGGAGTATCTGCATAAAGCTCTGATGGGTATAGTTGTAGTACCGATCAGAGATAAATCTGCTGATAACGACGTTATCGGAGCTATTGTATTATGTGATGTACTTAATAATGATAACTACTTTGCTGAGCGCTACAGCAGAAATCTGGATAATTCATTTCTGGCTTTTTCCATTGACGGGATAAGGATTGCCTCGAATATTCAGACTGATACTAAAAGTAATTTTGTCGGCAGCAGGGCCCCGCATGAAACAGGTAAATATTTGGAAGACGATAAACAGTATTTTGGAAAAGTGGATGTCGATGATGAAATACATGTTTTTTTAGATCAGAAAATTTTTAACAGTGCTGATGAACCAATCGCTGTTGTAGGAATTGGCATCCCAGAAGAAAAATTTTCGGGAATTGTCAGTAATAATTATAAGTATGTCTTAGGTCTTTTTCTTATGTCTGTGGGCCATGCTTATTTTAGGGCAGCTGCTGGCTGAAAAAATAAGCTGTCCGATTGTGCATGTTACCGATTTGACTAGAGATTATTATGAAAAGAATTTTGGTAACAAAGCAATACTTAATGGGAAAAAGGATGACGAAGGTGCTATGCTGCAGGAGATGTTCGAAAAGTTTACAACTCAGTTAGAACTTAGGAAACAGGAGAGCAAACTGTATTTAGAGCAATTGGAATGTGAGCATCAGCAACAGAAGCAACTGGCGTTTGAACTGCAAAAAAACAATGAGCAGCTTGAACTTAATGTTGCGGAAAGAACTAAATATTTACAGGAGGCATTGAATGAGCTGAAGAAAGTAGATGTGGCGAAATTCCAGTTTATGGCGAATATCAGTCATGAATTGAGAACTCCGCTAAATGCTATAATCGGTTCTTCTGAAATTTTAAAGGACGATATATTAGGTGAACTGAATCAGAAACAGAAAAAATATGTAGCTAATATTTTCAGCAGCAGTACTCATCTGCTGCAGCTGATCAATGATATTCTGGATATATCCAAGATTGCCAGCGGGAAAATGACTCTTAATTACAGCGAATTTTATTTGAAAGAAATTGTTTTGCAGACTGTGGAAAACGTGAAAAGTTATGTGACAAGTAAACAGTTAAAAGTAAAGTTGAAATTTGAACCTGATGATTTTATGATCGAAGCTGATGCGGCCAAGCTAAAACAGATTTTATATAATCTGTTATCAAATGCAGTAAAGTTTACCGGAACTGGCGGGCAGATCGAAATCTATGTTTATAAGCGTGAAGATGTTGCCGAATTTATTGTGCGCGATAATGGTATAGGTATAGCCGAGCAGGATCAGAAAAAAGTATTTGTGGAATTTGAACAGGTCGACAGTTCTTATACCCGTGAATACGAAGGTACAGGACTGGGTCTGCCACTGGTAAAAAAGATGGTTGAGATGCATGGTGGATATGTTTATTTAAAAAGTGCTTTAGGTGAAGGAACAGAAGTAATTTTTTTGATTCCGCTGCAGCAGGGAATGAAGAAACAGTGAAAGGTGAGGTGCGTAAATGAAAACTGTTTTGATAGTGGACGATAATATTAAAAACCTGGACTTGTTTAAAGATTTTGTTGAAAGCTGGGGCTATGAAACTGTTACTGCCCAGCAGGGGAAAGATGCTATCAGTTTAGCTGAACGATATCTGCCGGATATTATCCTGCTTGATGTCATGCTGCCTGGGATGAGCGGATATGAAGTTTGCAGGGAATTAAAAGAAAATACAAAAACGCAGCATATCCCCGTGGTAATGATTACTGTTCTTAATGATATTGCGGACAGGATTCATGGCTATAAAATAGGCGCTGACCAGTTTTTGGTAAAACCTGTAGATTACAATGAACTGCATGCTATTTTAGACAGTTTATTTGGTAAAAAAAGCATGTTTGATGAAATGGAAAGCAGAGGCATAGTTATTGAGAGCCTGAATGTTTTGCTGAAACAGTGTTTACCCTCGGAAGCTGTGGTTGTTGCTGACCGCAAATTTCATTATTGCCGTAAGCTGTGTGACTATCTCAATCTATCTAAAAATGAAACTGAGCAGGGACTGCTGTTGGTACGGATACAGGATATCATCGCTACTTTATGTAAACAGAAGGGGACTGTCCCCGAGGATGAAATGGCTTTTTTAGAGCCGCTGAAAATGGACAAATGGGTTAAACCACTGTTGCTGTATATTCGCGGCTATTTGAACGGTGTTGATGAAACCCTGCAGAGAAAAATTAAGGAATGCCATTTAGAAAAGCTGGCCGGTATCAGTTTTGTTTTAGACCGCTATGGCAGTATTTTAGTAAGTGAAAACGGCGATGATAACAAAGCATTGTTAAAACTGCGGCAGGAATGCAGCCAATATGCCTACCCGGATGATTTGGTAAGATTATTGGAGCAAATCGTCAATGATGAATTGTTTATGAAAAGTTTAAAAGATAAATAATCGGTATGAAGCCATAGGACTAAAGTCTTAGTCCTATGGCTTTTTTGTATTTAATAATACGGCCTAAGGCTCAAGAAGTCAGCTGGAAAATATTGTACAATCGAAACAGAAAGTAATGATACGCAAAGCTTTTGGCAGAGAGGAAGATTTTTATGGCAAGATCATTATCCCCTATAGGTGTTCAACAGGATTTGTCAGGTCGTATTTTTGATATCCAGTCTTATTCTGTACATGACGGTCCCGGTTGCCGTACGCTGGTATTTTTATCAGGATGTCCGCTGCGCTGCGAATGGTGTGCGAATCCGGAAGGTTTAGAGAATCGTGTACGGACTTTATTTAGGGTAATGAAATGCATCAACAGGACTCAAGGCTGTACCCGGTGCATCCCAAAATGCCCGCATCAGGCAATCTCTATCAGCGATGAAAAAGAAATACCCCTGGCAATAGACTGGGAAAAGTGCAGACATTGTGAAAGTCATGAATGTGTGGATGCTTGTTTACAGGAAGCCTTTGTACCGGCTTCCAGAGATATGAAGGTTTCCGAACTGATGAAAATTTTTGACCGTGACAGGCATTACTGGTCTGGTAAAGGTGGGGCTACTTTCAGCGGCGGCGATCCTATGTATCAAAAAGATTTTTTGCAGGCTGTACTAAAGGAGTGCCGTAATGCTTATATCCATACAGCGATTGAAACGAGCGGATTTTTCCCTCAGGAAACCTATTTGGCAACTATGAAATATGTTGATTTTGCATTTAATGATCTGAAGCATATGGATTCTGATAAGCATAAAGAGAAAACCGGAGTTCCAAATGAACTTATTTTAGCAAATATCGCGGCATTGGCACAATCAGATTGGCCGGGAAGACTGGTCTTGAGATCGCCTGTTATCGAAGGCTTTAATGACAGTAAAGAAAATATGGCGGCCATTGCAGAGTTTATGCACAGTGTTGGTTTAACGGAATTCAATCTTCTGCCATTCCATCGTCTTGGCGATTCAAAATGGAAGTCTTGTGGTATGGTTTATCCTTACAGTATGTATGAAGCTACGCCTCCTGAAAAATTAGAAGCTTTGCAGAAGGTGCTGCTTGATTTAGGCATCAAAGCCTATGTTGGTTCTGACACCCCATTTTAAAATTCCTCAATAAAACAGCGGCAGCGCATTGGTTTTGCTTGGACCAGTGTGCTGCCGCTGTTTTTGTGTTTAGGACCTGCTAGTACCTGAGGTGTAGCAGCGTTTGATTTTTTCAGACTTACAACTCCTACTGGCGGCTCAATACTTAAGATTTTTCGCATAGTACACTTAAGGCAACCTAAGGATGCAGCAAGCGTGAATACTGAATGGATGACTGCTTCTAAAAATGCTGCAGGTCTTATAGTGAATTTTATGTAAAAAAGGAGGATTTATTATGGCAAGAAAACTCGTTGACGTATTGGAAGAGCAAGGTATGTCCTTGAATCTCCAAGCTGGCGGTGAAGCGCCGAAAGAGATGGTTGACCGCGAAGTAAAAGAAGGTGCTACAGAAAGAGCTGCTAAGTTGAAAGATATTTATCTGCAGACATTGTCTTCTGTAACCTGCGAATTTCCCTATTGGTATAACCGTGTATTTCAGGCTAATGAGGGTGACATTATGGAAGTGCGCCGCGGCAGAGCATTAAAGGCGGGCTTCGAGCATTTGACTCCCAGTATTTATCCAGGTGAGTTGCTTGTTGGTGCTAAGACCCAGTACTATCGTGGTTCTTTCCCGATGCCGTGGTTATCTGAAGGATTCTTTATGGCGAAGGAAGACGAACTGTACCAGGCCGCTTTAGCTTCCGGTTCTGCCAGTGCTGACCAGGTCAGTGCTTATGGCGCTGGTGGCGGCAACGTAACTGAAAGTTTTGGTAACGTTGTTTCCATTGCCGGTAAATATGGTATCCGTAAAGACGAAGTTCGTGTTTTAACTAAACTGGCTCGTGAGTGGGTTGGCAAATCTGTGGATGATGTTGGTCATCGTTATGAACAAATGGTTCCGGAATATCCGATTAAAGAAGCTGTTATGCGCAGCCTGATTTGTATGTTTGATTCCGGCTATACACTGCCGCAGGGCCGTGAAGTAATCAATTATTTCTATCCGCTGCAATATGGTTATGACGGTTTGATCAAAATGTGTGAAGAAGGTATTGCAGAAACTGCAGGACGTCCTGACGGTGATGGCATTATCGGTATGAGCAGGCTGTATTTCTACGAAGCGGTCAAACTTGTTTTGGAAGGTATCCAAACATGGCATCTGCATTATGCTGATGAAGCCAAACGTTTGGCTGCAACTGAGAAAAATGCTAAACAAAAGAAAGAATATGAAGAGATAGCTGAGATCATGGAGCATATCGCTCATAAACAACCACGTAATTTCCGTGAGGCTCTGCAAATGATTTATATGGTCCATATGGCTTCTGTTAATGAAGATGCTATTTCAGGTATGTCGCCCGGACGTATTGGACAGGTATTATGGCCATGGTTTGAGCAGGATATGGAAGCCGGACGTATCACTGAAGCTGAGGTATTGGAACTTTTAGAATGCTACCGTGTAAAAATGACCTGTATTGATTGTTTTGCTTCAATGGGTGTTGTTGGCGGCGTACTTTCCGGCAATACTTTCAATAATGTCTGCCTGGGAGGTTTGACCCGTGACGGTCAGCCGGCTGCCAACAGACTGGAAATGCTGCTGCTGGAAGCTGGTATGACTTGTCAGACCACACAACCGACACTGTCAGTACTGTATGATGATAAATTGCCGGAAGAATTTCTGTTGAAAGCTGTAGAGTGCGAAAAGAGCGGTACCGGTTATCCGGCCTGGATGAATAACCGCGGCGGTATCGAATTTATCATGAAAAATTACGGGCCGGAAGGTATGAACCTGGAAGATGCCCGTGCCTTCTCGATCGGCGGCTGTTTGGAAACTTCGCCTGGTATTTGGAAAGAACTGGAATTGAATGGCAAGAAATATTGGATCCCGGGCGGCGCAGGCCAGCCGACTTCCGTAGGTGTACATTTTATTTCCAATCCGAAAGTTTTGGAAATGGTTCTTACCAATGGCTATGACAGACGTATTGATTTGCAGGTTCTGCCACCTCATAACAAAACATTTAAAACTTATGAAGAATTGTATGAACAATTCCTTGAATATTATGATATCGTCATCGATTGCCTTGTAACTACCAATAATATTCAGCATGATGTATGGCGTAAACATAACATGTCGCTGGTAAATTCCTTCCTGAAACCTGACTGCCTGGCAAAAGGCCAGCATATTGGCAATATGGGCTACCGCTACAATGCTACTTATAACATTGAAGACACAGGCACTATCAATATGGTCAATTCTTTGTACAACATTAAAAAATTGGTGTTTGAAGAGAAGAAATATACTCTGGAAGAACTTACAGATGCGCTTATTAATAACTTTGGCTTCAAAAATGCTGATGAAATCGGCAGCTTCTCGCTTGAAGCTCAGGAAAAACGTGATGATGATGACGGACGTTACGATCAGATCCACGCAGATTGCCTGAGATCCTTTAAATATGGCAACGATATTCCTGAAGTCGATGGAATTCTGGCTGAATTTGAAGACTGGTACTGTGGCTGCGGCGATAAATATGAATCCTTGTACGCTAAGCCGTTCTATGTTTGCCAGATGTCTGTATCTACCCATGCTCCGCAAGGTGCAGCAACACTTGCATCTGCTGACGGGCGTCTTTCCGGTACTACTTTTGCTGACGCTTCTATGTCTGCATATCCTGGTACTGACCGCAATGGTGCCTATGCATTATTTGAATCCGCTACTTGCTGGGATCACAGCAGATCTCAAAACTCACAGATGAACCTGAAACTGCATCCGAATGCAGTAAAAGGTATCGAAGGTTCTAAGAAATTGTTGGATTTGACCCGTTCTTACATGAGAAAAGGCGGCTTCCATATTCAATTTAATATCGTCGATTCTAAAGTTTTGAAAGATGCTCAAAAACATCCTAATAACTATCGTGATTTGTTGGTACGTGTAGCCGGCTTTACTCAATACTGGGTAGAAATCGGTAAACCGATCCAGGACGAAGTTGTTGCAAGAACCGAATACGAAGGAGTGTGAGTCACAATGGCTAAAAATAATCATGCTGATTGCCGTAATTTTACCCCTATTGACGTTGCTAAAGGTATCTGCCATGCCAATAACGACAGTATTATCCTTATTGACAGCGAAACCTGTCCGATGTTTACGCCTATTGCTAAATGTAAATGCTGCAAATGCTTTATAGAAGCTGACGAAAACAACATTGGTATCTGCGATGGCTTTAAGAAAAAAGACTGGACTTACGGTGATTTGAAAGCCGTATATTGCGAACAGTTTACAAGTAAATAAGTCTATTACAATACTTCCTCCTTAACTAAAGTAAGTTGGCGGATGCAGGAGCCTGCATCCGCCTCTTTTCAAAATGGAGCTGAAATTTGTAATTACTATTAACTCATAATCTTTTATAGATTTTTGAGACGAAGGGATGGTTTATATGGATGCGAAAAAAACCTCTTATTTTGTAGTCGTTGCTGCGTGGCTGGCAGTATTTTGCCTGTTTGGTTACCGCTCTACTTTTGCTATCCTGGCCGGGCCAATGTCGCAGACGATGGGTTGGACCGGGGCACAGGTATCGTTAGGCTATTCGCTGATGATGAGCATTTATGCCATTACAGCGTTCTTTAGCGGTATGATTTTGGATAAATGGGGTACAAAACCTGTTTATACTATTGCCGCAGTTTTTTGTATGCTGGGTTTTTATCTGACAGCGAAGGTTGAATCTTTATATTCTTATTATGCGGCTTATGCTATTTTTGCCGGTATCGGAACAGGTATGCTGTGGTATCATCTACCATTTCCATTCGTAAATGGTTCGTTGGAAAATATTATGCCAAAATGTGGGGTATTGCTTTTGCCGGTGCCCCAATGGCGCAGATTGTACTCAGTTTGGGCGTGAAACCGATGCTGGTCGAAAATGCAGGACAATGGCGTGATGCAATGACAATTTTGGGTTGGATTTCGCTCGTAGCACTTTTACTGGCAGCATTACTGGCAAAAAAGAACCCGGAACAGTATGGCTTACATGCTTTTGGCGAAGTTCCACCTGCTAAAGGCACGGCAGCCCAACAAGAGTATCCCTGGAAAATTGGAGAGGCTTTTAGCACGTTTCCGATTTGGGGTTCGATTCTGGCATTTTTGACCAGTATGGTTGCTGAATTTTTGATTTGGACTCAGGTCGTTACCTATTGGACCAAAGATTTGAAAATGACTTTAGATAATGCAACTAACCTTTATATCATCATTGGTATCGCCGGTATCTTTACGATGCCGCTTTTGGGTATCGTATCTGATAAATTAGTTGTAGCGATGAAAAATGAGATCAAAGCCAGAAAAACAATGCTTATTTTCGGCCCGGCTGTAGGCGCAGTAGCTTGTTTGCTGCTTATGACAATGGGACCGCAGTCTACCACTTTGGGTGCTTTGATCTGCGTACTGTTTGCAGTTTATTGGGCAATTGAACCGGGTGGCGTCGTTGGTTATGCCGGTGCTATCTATGGGCGCGTCAGTCTGGGCAAATTGTGGGGGCTTGCCACCCTGATTGTTATGGGTATAGGACCGGCGCTGGGCAGCTTTATGGGCGGATATCTTGCCGATACTACTGGTAACTTTATTGCTTCTATCAAATTTGCCCTCTGTTCTTTTGTTCTTTCGGCGATTATAGCTTTTATTTTACCGCTGAAAATAAAAGTTCCTGATCAACAGGGTGTGGTTTTAGAAGAAAACGAAGACTATACAGAATAAATAAGATTTAAAAACAGTATTGTATTTAGAAAATATTTGTTTAGGGGCTGGAAATATGAAAGTATTGGTAATTGGCGACAGCTATGGTTTACCGCGATATGCAAAAAACAGCTTTAATGTAGAACTCGATTACGCAGGAACATATCCTGAGCAGCTGCGCAGAATGCTCAGTGCAAATTTTACCGAGGATGTATGTCTGGTAAATCGCTGCCGCCATGCTAATACAAGTTTAAGTCTTATAAAAGGCGAGGCCAATGAAATAGAATTTTTACGCCCGGATTATACGATATTACAATTGGGTCTGGTAGATTTATGGCCGGCGGAAGTAAGAAAAATCTGGCCGCTTTACTCTGAACAATACGGTCGTGACCCTTGGGTAACGCCTGATGAATATAAAAATAATCTGCAGCTTTTTCTAAATTTTGCCAAGAGCAGAGGGAGTAAAGTGATTGTTATCAATAATCCTCCTGTAGAGAAAGTCCATCTGTTAAAACATGCAGGTTTAGAAAAAAAGATCGTTCTGTATAATAACCTGCTGACAAGATTAATGCTTGGTAAAAGCGTTAATCTACTGGACTGGTATGACAGGATAAAAAGTCTGGATGGGAAATGTATTTTTGGCAGTGATGGTATCCATCCTACCAGAGAAGCGGCAAATTTACTGGCACGATTGTTACTGCAGCAGATAAGCTTATTTGAGGACGGTGTTGTAAATGGATAGAAAACAGCTTTTGGAAAAGATTATCGCCCGTGAAGCAGCGATGTTTATCGCTGTTAAAGCCAGTGAACCTGCTGATTGTCAGGAAATGCTGAAAACTTTTTATCTGATGCGTGAAATGAGCCATTCGGTTTTAGCGGCTGATACACTGACATCGTATTTACAGGACCTGGAAACGGCAGCGGCGGCAGGGCGTAACTTAATGACAGAAAAATATGCCCGTATGGAAAATTTGATACCATCGTTAAATGAAAATGAACTGATTTACAAAATAGTAGATATCGAAAGAGAATGGCTTTCTGAAGTACATAAAAAATATCCTTTGACAATAGCTGTTGAAGGCGGCTTTACTACATACGCAGTTTGCGAATTGGAAACGTATTCTGATGCAACTTTAAATTTATATTATCGTGATATCTTTTTAGCCGCGACACAAAAACGTAATTTAGTTGAAGAACGTTACCAATATCTGTATGGTAATTTAGGATTTAAAGATTTGGAGGAAGTTGAAGCTTTAGCACAAAAGCGTGCTGCTGTAAAGGAGTGAAAAATATGCAGAGAAATGAGATCATGCAGCGGATCATTGATTTGGAGACCGAAATGTTTATGAGTGTCAATGCGGAAGAAGCTGTTCCTGCTAATACCATACCTGCATTTAAGGAAATGCGCCGTATGACATATTCTGTTTTATCGGATAAAACAGTTGCTTTGTGGCTGTGCGATTTGGAAACAGCGAAAAAAGATGGACGTAATGTTATGACTGAAAAATATGCTTTGATTGGTGATCAGATACCAACCCTGCGGGACAATCCACAGATAGAAAGGATCGTTGATATAGAAGAAAAGTGGATGAATGAATTAGCCTTTAAATATCCACATGCTGTTAAAAGAGAACGGGCTAATGCGGAACTTTTTAGAAAGTATGCGTTATGTGAATTGCAGACATGGTCACCTGCTGCAGTAAATTCGTATTTTGAAGATATAAAAAAAGCTATGGAAGAAGGACGAAATTTAGCAGAAGAACGTTATGATAATCTGTATCAGAATATTGGTAAGGGAAGATTGCGTGATGTGGAAGATTCATTAAAATAAAGTTTTCAGTAAGGTTTTTTGTTTATACAAAGAACCTTACTTTCTGTTATAATGGTAAACAGAATACTTAAGAACGGAGTGGTATGATGCTGCGGAAAATTTTATTATTGATGAGTTTGATTTTTATACTTTCAATAGGGGTTGCCTGCGCTGCTGAAAGAACATATGAAGTGACTGATGGTGGTTGTATTGTCAGCTTGCCTGAACAGTATGCAGTAACAGTTGTGGAAAGGCCGACCGATCCAAATGACGAACTTGGGGTTCAGGTCGCGCAGCTTTCAATAAGTGACCCTGTTAATAAATCGATGACAATGCATGTTATGGTGGAAAGCAGTAAATTGACAAAAGAATTGCCCGACCTGAATTATAGACCTGGCGGAGTGATGAAGGACTATTTTGCGGAAAATCTGCAAAACAGCGGTTGGCAGGAGCCGGTAGTCGCAGGTGAGCTGCAGAATGGGAAGATATATTTTATTAAATTCAGCAGCTATATAGCTGACAGCGTAGGGCAGAAATATGACGGACAGATTTATGCCACCCTTAAGAACGGTAATTTGATTTATCTGATGATAATGAGTAAAGAACGGGCTTTGACAGCGGACGAAAAAACATTTTTAGAAACGACTGTCAAAAATTTACAGTTTAAAGATGCTATACTGGTAAATACCAATGCACAAAATAAATAAAAGGTTCCGTACATTAAGTACGGAACCTTTTATTTATAAAACCAAAAAACGGCTGCGACTCGCACCACCGTAGTCGCAACCGCTTTTTGAGGTTGAAAGGATGAAAATAATTGAGAGAGAAGGGAGGAGGTAATTGCATTAAATGCTTTTGCCTTGTCTATATAATACATTATTGCAATAGGGTTTGCATCTTACAATGATTACATAATCTGTTTAATATAATTACATAATTATATTAGGACTAAAAGTTTTTCAAGCTAAACCTCAAAAAATTATTTTGCTTTTTACGAGAAGGCTTGATAAAATGCCATTAAGAATTGGCAGGTGGTGAAAAAATGCAGACAGTGGCATGTTTTGGTGATTCTTTGATTTATGGTTTCCCTTTTGGCCCGCGTACATCGTGGCTTGCTGAAGCTGAAAAAGTCACTGGAGATAAATTCTTAAATTATGGAGTATGCGGTGATTGTACAGATGATATTTTATTTCGCCTGCAAACTATGTTTTTACCGGCTCATATTAAACATATTTTGTTTCTGGGAGGAGCTAATGATATCATTCAAATGCATCCGCAGAAATTTATTCTGGAAGATTTGGATAAAACCTTGAGATATTGTCAGAGTAAAAACTTTGATTTGGGTATGGTTTTGCCTCTTGTAACGGCAGAAAGCAGTTTAAACGAATATATTTTGCCGCTGCGGGATGTAATAAGCGCACGTTTCGCAGAGCGGGCCTGGCTGTTGGATCTGCAGCCTGCTGTTGGACTGACTGCTGCAGAAAGGAAGAAGGCATATCTGGATGGGGTACATCCGACGGCAGCCGTTTACAGGGCTATGGGAACATATGCCGCGCCGCTGCTTAAAAACTGGCTGGAAAAAGATAATAGTAAATAAAGAAACTTTGCTTTCACCGGCCTTTTTGTATTATAATAAAGAAATAGATAAGTAGGCAGGCGTTAAATTTAACGCGGCATTTATGCTGAATATTTAATTATTGAAGATAGAGGAGAATATCATGTTTATTGATCGAGCGAGAATATATGTTGAGGCAGGTGCCGGCGGTGACGGACGCAGCAGCTTCAGACGCGAAAAATTTGTTGAAAAAGGCGGCCCGAACGGTGGCAATGGCGGTCGTGGCGGCGACGTAATTTTAAAAGCTGATAAAAATCTCAATACTTTAATTGATTTTCGTTACAAAAGAAAATTTGTTGCCAAACGTGGCGGACACGGCGGTAATTCCAACTGTACAGGCCCACGTGCCGATGATGTGATCGTAAAAGTACCTCTTGGAACTTTAGTGCGCGATGATGCTACCGGTGTGCGCCTGGCTGATTTGACTGAGGACGGACAGGAATATGTTATTGCTAAAGGCGGCCGTGGTGGTAAAGGTAATGCCTGCTATGTTACAAGTACCAACAGAGCACCGACTTTTGCAGAAAAAGGTGAACCGGGCGAGCTGCGCTGGATAAAGCTGGAGTTGAAGCTTCTGGCTGACGTTGGCCTGGTAGGCTATCCGAGTGTCGGTAAATCCAGTATCATTGCACAGGTTTCGGCTGCAAGACCTGAAATTGCCGCTTATCATTTTACTACATTGACCCCTGTTTTAGGAGTGGTGCGTATCGATGCTGAACGCAGCTTTGTTCTTGCTGATATTCCCGGACTTATCGAGGGAGCGCATGAAGGTGTTGGCTTGGGGCATGACTTTCTGCGTCATGTAGAACGTACAAAAGTACTGCTGCATGTTTTGGATGTTTCCGGTACCGACGGACGTGATCCTATTGAGGATTTTGAAAAAATCAATTTTGAGCTGTCTCAATACAGCGAACGGTTAGGACGCCGCAAGCAGCTGGTAGTTGCCAACAAAATGGATTTGCCGGAAGGCCAGGAAAATTTCCAGCGTGTTAAAGAATATGTTGAAGCTAAAGGCTATGAAATCGTTAAGGCTTCGGCGGCTACCGGAGAAGGTCTGCAGGAACTGATGTATAAGGCTTATGAGATGCTGCAGAACTTTGAACCGGAACCGGACGAAGAATATCATTATGGATGAAATAGACCCGGACAGTTTTGAGATCACGGCTTGTGCGGATGCTGATTTTGAAGTAAAAGGGAAAAATATCGAGCGCCTGGTCGCTATGACCAATTTTGATAATGACGAAGCTTTGTATCGTTTCCAGCTGATTTGGAAAAGCCTGGGGATTGATGCGGCTTTAAAAGAAAAAGGTATTCAGGAAGGTCAAACCGTACGTATCCGCGATATGGTATTTGAATTCAAAGAATACTAAGATTTTAACGAGGGATTGAGCTGGATGACTTTTGACCGCTCTGCACTTAAAGAAGCTAAACGTATCGTAGTGAAAGTTGGTACCAGTACCATAACTTACGCTAACGGTAAACGTAATTTTGAACAGATAGACCGACTGGCCCGGGAACTTGCCGACTTACAGAATCAGGGTAAAGAAATGATCCTTGTTACTTCCGGTGCCGTTGCTGTAGGGGTAGACCGTCTGGGCCTGTCCGAAAAACCAAAGACTATTCCCGGCAAGCAGGCTGCTGCTGCTGTGGGGCAGGGTATTTTAATGCACACCTATGAGAAGCTTTTTGCCGAATATGGACAGATCGTAGCGCAGGTGCTGCTTACTAAAACAGAATCTTTGGACAGGCACCGCTATACAAATTCCCGCAACACATTTATGGAGCTGCTGAAAAACAGGGTAATTCCTATTGTCAATGAAAATGACGTTGTAGCTTTAGATGAATTGAAAATAGGCGATAATGACAATATGTCGGCTCTGGTTGCCGGCATCGTCGATGCTGATCTGGTAGTTATCCTTTCTGATGTGGACGGATTATATACCGCAAACCCACAGACACATCCTGATGCGAAACTGGTGAGTATCGTCAGTGATATTACTCCTGAAATTGAGGCCAGTGCCGGTGGTGTTGGCAGCAGTTTGGGTACAGGAGGGATGTTTACCAAGATTCAGGCGGCTAAAGCCGCTACCAGTTCAGGTATCCATCTGGCAATTGCCCGCGGTGATGAAAAATATGCCATAGCCCGTATTTTGCAAGGTGAAAATATAGGTACAGTTTTTGTTTCGAAAGAGAACAGGCTGCAGTTTCGTAAACGCTGGCTGGCTTTTGGCGCCCGTATCATGGGCAAACTTGTTATTGACGAAGGCTGTGCCAAGGCCGTGCGTAAAGCCGGCGGCTGCAGTATTTTACCGGCAGGAATCACGGCAGTTGAAGGACAGTTTGAAGCGGGAAATACCGTCAGCGTTGTCGATATGGCAGGGCACGAACTGGCCCGCGGGTTAAGTCACTATTCTTCAGCCGAGCTGGAGCAGATCAAAGGTGCAAAAACTTCGGAAATAGAAGATAAAATAGGCCATAAAAATTACGATGAGGTTATTCATCGTGATGATCTGGTTATTTTAGGTTAGGAGGTATCTGACATGACAACTTATGAAATGGTGCGTACTAAAGCCGAAGCGGCACATCGTGCGGCCGGTGAACTGGCAGTAACTTCTACCGTGATCAAAAATAAAGCTCTGTTGGCGATGGCAGACGCGCTTGAAGCAGGGGCTGCGGAAATTTTGGCGGCTAATGCCAAAGACATGGAAGCCGGCCGTGCTAATAATATGAAAGAATCGATGTTAGACAGATTGGCGCTTTCCCAGGTACGTATCAATGCTATGGCTGAAGGTCTGCGTCAGGTAGCGCAGCTTGAAGATCCTGTCGGTAACGTTTTAGACGGGCGCAGGCTGCCTAACGGTTTAACTGTGACTAAGGTACGTGTTCCTCTTGGCGTTATCGGGATTATTTATGAAGCCCGTCCGAATGTTACGGCTGATGCGATCGGTTTGTGCGTAAAATCAGGTAATGCGGTTATTTTGAAGGGCGGCAGCGAAGCGCTGCAGTCTAATATTGTCATTGCCGGCATACTGACGCAGGCGGCAGAGGCGGCAGGTATCCCTGCTGGAGCAATACAGTTCGTTGACAGCAGTGATCGTCAGGCAGTAACTGATTTAATAAAAATGAACGGACTGGTCGACGTAGTTATTCCCGCGGCGGTGCTGGACTTATTCAGGCAGTGGTACAGAATGCAACGGTTCCTGTCATCGAAACAGGCATCGGTGTCTGTCATACTTATGTGGATGCAGGTGCAGACTATGATATGGCGCGTGCGATTGCGATCAATGCTAAAGTACAGCGTCCGGCAGTTTGCAATGCTATGGAAACATTACTGGTGCATGAAGACGCTGCTGCTGAATTTTTGCCGCAGATGCTGACAGAATATTTTGCCGCCGGCGTCACTATTATCGGCTGTGGTAAGACACAGGCTTTTGATAAACGAATCCAGGCAGCTACAGAAGCAGACTGGGCCACAGAGTACGGAGATCTGCGTTTATCAGTAAAAATAGTAAGCGGATTGGAAGAGGCTCTTGCACATATTGCTAAATATGGGACTAAACATTCTGAATGTATCGTCACCAGTGACTATAACCATGCCCGCACGTTCCAGCAGCGTGTCGATGCTGCTGCAGTTTATGTTAATGCTTCAACACGTTTTACAGACGGCTTTGAATTCGGGTTCGGCGCTGAAATTGGCATCAGTACACAAAAACTGCATGCACGCGGACCAATGGCTTTGCCGGAGCTAACCAGCAGCAAATATCTTATCAGCGGCGACGGACAAATACGTGGTTGATTTTTAAACTAAAAGCAGCCTGCGCCCAGCGCAGACTGCTTTTTCTGTTTTTAGAAATCACTTTTTTGTCATACTTTTTGCAAAAAATGTCATTAAAAAAACACAGAAATTCGTTATCATAGGTTTTGACCAAAAGAATGGAATAAGTTATAATTTTAAACATAGTACGAGCTGATAAGAATTGTTAATTTTACGAAAGTAAAGAGGGATGTATGATGTTAGCATGGATAAAACATAATAAGTATCTGCTGGGATTTTTGATAGCTGTGATAGCGATCGGTTATTTTGGCTATGGTTATTATAAAAGCAGTACCGAAGTTAAAGAAACGGTGCGGACGGCGACCGTTGAATATGGACATTTATCGGACAGCATATCAGCTACCGGCAGTTTAAGTGCCGTAGATAATGTCGATATCAGTTCCAAAATAACCGGCCGTATCGTTGAAGTCTGTGTTGAAGAGAACGATCATGTCAATGCCGGACAGGTACTGGTACGTTTAGATGATACTTCGCTGGCGGCAACACAAACACAAATGCAGGCCAAAATGGAAAATGCTTTAGCGACTTATAATCGTTACAGTGCACTGCTGGCCAAAGGAGCTATTTCAAAATCTGATTATGATCTGGCAGAAGCCGATTATACAGTTGCGAAAGCAAATTATGACCAGGCTACCTCTAATGTTAATGATACTGTCATCACTACACCGATTTCCGGTTATGTCATAGGCAAACCTACCCCCGTTGGTCAGACGATCAGCTCTGGTATTTCCGAACCTCAGGTCATCATGTCTATTGCCAATCTGGATAATATGCAGATCGAAACCATGGTTGATGAATCTGATATCGGACAGGTAAAAGTAGGGCAGAAAGTAAACTTTACAGTTGATTCCTATCCGGACAGAACATTTGAAGGTATAGTAAGGTTGGTATCCCGTAAAGCTGTTACCGAAAATAATGTTATTTATTACACCGTTTATGTAGATGTAGCCAACTCGGAAGGTAAATTGCTGCCAACAATGACAGCCCGCGCAAATATTATTGTCAATGAAGCAGACGGTGTACTGATGGTACCGGCTAATTGCCTGCGTACTGAAGGCAGCAGCCGTTATGTACAGGTTTATAATGAAGCAACAAAAGAGATCCGCAACGTAGATGTTGAAGTCGGTCTGAGCGGTGACGATAAGGTCGCAGTCAGCAGCCCTGAACTTAAAGAAGGCGATAAAATTTTGGTTAAGGCCGCTAAAGCAACGCAAACTAACAGTAATCGCATGGGTGGCCCTCCGATGCACTGATAAAATGAAAGGAGCTGCGCATATGACTGCTGTAATCAGGCTTGAAGATATTATGAAAACATATGTTATGGGCGATGCCGTAGTCCATGCGCTAGATCACGTCAGCGTAGAAATCAGTGTCGGTGAATTTACTTCTATTATGGGACCGTCCGGCAGTGGTAAATCAACAATGATGAATATTCTGGGCTGCCTGGACAGACCAACCTCCGGACAATATTATCTGGATGGCAAAGAAGTCGCCGGCTATAGTGACGATGAACTGGCGCGTACGCGCAATGCTAAAATCGGCTTTGTTTTCCAGAACTTTAATCTGCTGCCGAAACTGTCAGCACAATTAAATGTAGCTTTGCCTTTAGTTTATGCCGGTATTGGCGAAGAGGAAAGGCTGGAACGGGCTAAAACAGCTTTGGAAGCAGTGGGACTGGGTGACAGGATCGACCATAATCCAACGGAAATGTCAGGCGGTCAGCGTCAGCGTGTGGCTATTGCACGCGCACTGATCAATGACCCGGCCATTATTATGGCGGACGAACCTACCGGTAATCTTGATACCAAATCCAGCTATGAAATTATGGATATCTTTAAAAATGAATGATAACGGCAAAACGGTAGTCATGGTCACACATGAGCCGGATATCGCCGAGCAGACCAAACGTATTTTAACTATGCGTGACGGTAAGCTGGTCAGTGACGAATGGAGGGCTGACCATGTTTAACGAATCTATCAAAATGGCCATTGACGGAATGATTTCCAATAAGCTGCGTACATTGCTGACGCTCTTGGGCATCATTATCGGTGTCGGCGCTGTTATTGCCATGGTCAGTTTGGGCTTTGGCGTTAAGGAACAGGTCAAAAACAACATTTCCAGTCTGGGCAGTAACCTGCTTATCGTTATGTCCGGCGGACGTACCGCCAGCGGCGCACGCTTGGCAGCCGGTCAGGGTGCGCGTCTGACGGCGGAAGATGCTTACGCCATCGAAAAACAGATCGAAGGCATTGCTTATATTGCCCCGGCTGTTTCTTCATCTTATCAATTAGTTGTCGGCAACCAAAACTGGACTGCCAGTGTTGAAGGAACGACACCTAATGTACTGGATATCCGCAGCTATAAATTAGCTGAAGGCCGTAATATGACTGAACGTGATCTCAGCAGCAGAGCCAGAGTTTGTGTTATCGGACAGACGATTGTCGATAATCTGTTCCCCGAAGGCGATGCTGTTGGCAAAACTCTGCGTATCAATAAAGCACCGTTTCAGGTAATCGGTGTCCTGGAAGCCAAAGGTCAATCGGCTGGCGGTCAGGATCAGGATGACGTGGTATACATACCGCTGACAACGGCGCAAAATCGCATGATGGGTATTACCCACATCAACAGGATAACGATCCAGGCCGAAAATGAAAATGTTATCGACCAGGTGCAGGGCGAAGTAGAACAGCTGCTGCGCCAGCGGCATAAAATCAAAGCAGGCGACGATGATGACTTTACCGTACGTAATCTGGCAGCTTTGATGGAAACAATGATGGAAACTGCTAATACTATTACCCTGCTGTTAGGCTGCATAGCTGCCATCAGCCTGCTTGTCGGCGGCATCGGTATTATGAATATCATGCTGGTTTCTGTTACCGAACGGACACGGGAAATAGGTATCCGTAAAGCACTTGGAGCGACTTACAACAATATTCTGCTGCAGTTTCTGATCGAAGCTATGGTGATCGGCGTTGTCGGCGGTACACTGGGTGTGATTTTAGGTATCGGTTCCTCCTATGCTATCAGCTATTTTGCCGGCTGGCAAACGGTGATCTCCATACCGACTATTATCATTGCGGTGGTATTCTCCGTTGGCATTGGTTTGTTCTTCGGCATCTATCCTGCACGTAAAGCTGCACTTTTAGATCCTATCGAGGCGTTGCGCTATGAGTAAAAATTATTGCAGTGAGCATGAAGTTAAGCAAAATATCACTAAAAAAGTAACCTGTCACGAAAAAATGCAGGCCTTCTTGGATTATCTAAGAAGGCCTAAAACTGTTTTTGATTTAAAAGACCGTACTAAAGCACTGCTGCTTTTAGTTGCCATCATTATTGGCGTTCAGTATCTGCTGAAAGTTTTTTTCTAAATTTCTAACTGAACATTGATATAGAAGACTGATCTGTTTTCAGGTCAGTCTTTTTTTTGCCACTTTTTTGATAAGCGAATTTTATACAAAAACGAGAAAATTTATGTTTGATACAAAAATTTTTTAGAATAGTTAATATACTTAATATAAACGAAAACAAATAAAAAATTATATTATAAGGAAATCTTGACAGCAAGAGTATAATTAATTATATAAAGTTACAAATTATTAAACTAAAATAAATGAAATAAAATAAATGAAGCAAATTTGATGAAACAAGTTTTAGTAAAAACGGGGATTGTTTTAATTTTGAGCTGCAACGCTGTTCAGGTACAGGCAGCACCGGCAGACATGCTCTCACAGCAAAGCCGGATAGATCAGATCGAACAGCAGCAAAGTGCCAAAAGGCAGGCCAGGGAAGAACGTGAGCGCATTAACGCGCCTAACGTAAATCTGGCTCCACAGACGGAAACAGCGGAAGCAGTACAGTTACCAAAAGAAAAAGTAAGCTTTTTGATCAGAAAGATAGAAATAGAATGTGCAAATAAAAAATATAAAGCCAGTTTTAACTGGACGAATCAAGTATTAAAACAGTACGAGCATCATCGTATTGGTGTTGAAGGAATAAATATTTTAGCAAAACTGTTATCCGAAAGCATCATTGATAAGGGTTATGTTACAAGCAGAGTAGTTATTCCCGAACAGGACTTATCTCTTGGTACATTAAAATTTATTATTATTCCGGGTACTATACATGATATCCGTTTCGCACAGGATACATGGGGTACCTGGCGCAACGCATTTCCTGCCGGTCCCGGTAAACTATTAAATATCCGTGATTTGGAACAGGGACTGGAGCAAATGAAACGTGTACCCAATCAGGATGTTACCATGCAGCTGGTTCCGGGAACTAATCCTGGTGAAAGTGATGTTGTGATAGATGTCAAGCGTGGCGATAAACCATGGACTGTTGGATTATCCATAGATGATTCAGGTACTGAAAGTACTGGCAGATTGCAGGCTACTGCTAATATTGCCTTATATAACCCAACTGGATTGAATGATATTATGAGTTATAGCTATACCAAAGACGCAGAGGGCAATGACAGTGCCTATGGTACTAAAAATTATTATTTTTCTTATTCGCTTCCATATAAAGACTATACTTTCAGTGTCAGTAAATATCGTAACCGCTTTTATCAAACTGTTCCCAGTATTGTGCCATTCCTGTCGAGCGGTCAGACAGATGGAATGGAAATCAGTGTACAGAAGTTTTTATACCGTGACCGGACCCGTAAGACGCAGGGACAATTTAAACTTATCAAACGTAAACGTCACAGCTTTATCAATGATACGGAAATAGAAGTGCAGCGTCAGGAAACCACTGCTTATCAGCTCGGCCTGCTGCACAGGCAGTATTGGGGATCAAGCACGATAGATATGCTGCTATATTATCAAAAGGGTATGCCATGGTGGCAGGCGGAACCGGGTTTGACAGATCAGGTTGAAGGCACTGCTACTACACGCTACAGTTTATATGGTTTGAATCTGAATATTGCTGCGCCTGTAAAATTGGGCAAGGTACAGGGGCGGTATACTTTTAACCTCCGCGGTCAGTATACGACCGATGTTCTGTATGGTGCAGACCAGTTCAGCATTGGCGGACGTTATACGGTGCGGGGATTTGATGGAGAGCAAACTCTTTCTGCAGAAAATGGGATAATTATTCGCAATGAGCTGAGTGTTGCGATACCTGAACTGCGTTTGGAGCCTTATCTTGGACTGGATTTGGGACATGTTTGGGGACCTTCAGACGAATATCTGCTTGGGAAAAATCTGGCAGGAGCCGTTTTCGGCATCAGGGGCAATTTGCTTAAAGGCCTGCAGTATGACGCCTTTATCGGTACGCCGATCTATAAACCTGAAGGCTTTAAAACATCGAAAACAGCTTTAGGATTTCAGGTGTACTACCAATTTTGAGCAAAGAAGGGTAAATAATGAGTAACTATAGAAGAAAAGAACTGGCAAAAAAAATCACTGCTTCACTGCTTTTGTTAAGTTTTTCGTCACAGCCTTATTTCAGCACGGTTGTTTTTGCCAATACTAATACTACAGTGTCTGCACCTGCTGCAGGACAGCAGGTAAATTCACAGAATATTGGCGGTACAGTTGTCGTCAATATAAATAATCCACAAGGGCCGGGCGGACTGTCGCACAACAAGTTTAGCGACCTGCAGGTAGGTAAGGAAGGCATTGTTTTTAATAACAGTCAAAATGCGATAAATACACAACTGGCAGGTAACATAAGCGGCAACAGCAATCTTACAAACGGCCCGGCTGGTATCATTCTGAACGAAGTTACCGGCAGTAATCCCTCTGCCTTGAACGGTATGCTGGAGATTGCCGGCCAGAACGCGAGCCTTATCATAGCCAATCCCAACGGCATCAATGCCGCCGGAGTAGGCTTTATCAATACTAACAGGGCAGTTTTGACGACTGGCGTGCCCACTATTGATGCTGCCGGAAATTTAGAAGGATTTACAGTTAACAATGCTTCCAAAATCACTTTTGCTGATAGAATTGAAACAGATACCGCTGGTGCAGAAACAGGTTTTATTAACGGGAGCAGTACTACGCCGCGAATTGACCTGATCAGCCGAGCTGTAAAAATAAACGGAACCTTGCAGGCCGAAGAACTGAATGTAGTTACCGGTGCCAACAAAGTAGCCTACAGCGATCTGCAAGCAGAGCAGATGTCAGCAGCAACAGCAAAACCAGCCCTGGCGCTTGACGTTTCTGCTTTGGGCGGTATGTATGCCGGCAGAATAACGATGGTGGGTACAGAAAACGGTGTCGGCGTAAAAAATGCAGGTGTTATGGAAGCTGTCGGCGAAGCCGGCAGTATTTTGCTTAATGTCAATGGCAGAATAACCTTTGCCCAAAGCGTAGAAACAGAAAACGGAGAAAGCAGTGTCCTCAGCAGGGTTACAGCTCAGAAAAATATTGAGCTGCAAAGTTCAGATACCATAGAATTTGCTGATGATGTAACTGCCGGAGTTGATTTTACAGCAAACGCTAAAAACATCATTGCAGATAAACAGCTTACAGCCGGCATCTACAGACCAACCAGCGCAACAGACGATGGAGCGGAGCCGGAACCTGTTGTTAATGCCGCAGCAAAAATGACTTTGACAGCTGCCGATACTATCACTAATGCCGGAGCTGTCAGCAGTGAAGGCAGTTTAACGACTACAGCCGGACTCTTTACAAATAGCGGTTCTGTCAGCGCAGCCTCAATCACAGTCAGCGGTAAAGATGTGATCAATCAGGGCAGTATCGACCAAAGCGGTACGGGAGTGACAACTGTTGCTCTTAGCGGTACTTTAAGCAATACAGCAGCCGGCAGCGGACAAAACAGTATACTGCGTACATCGGGCGACCTGAAACTTACTGCGCAGGGAATCGTTAACGCAGGTAACAGTATCATTCTGTCTTCACAGGCAGCAGAAGTGACTGCTGCAGATATCAGCAACGAAAACAGTACTATCTCTGCCCAAAACGGAAATCTGACGATAACAGCAGATAATTTAAAGAACGATGGCGGGTTTCTGAAAGCCAGGCAGGATTTTTCTCTAAGCAGCAAACAAAATTCTTTGAGCGGCACCATTGATGCCGGTACCGATCTTGACATTACGAATACTGATAACGGCAGCCTTGCCCTGGCGAAAAATGCTGTTTTGCGCGCCGGCGGCGATATCAGTGTTATTGCAGGCGTGATTGATAACGCAGGCGTACTTTTAGCTCAAAATGATATCATCTTTACTGCCGGCAGCGCTGCCAACCAGACCACAGGACGGATTTCTGCACAGAAAAATGTCGATCTGCCGGATAATTTTACTAACGAGGGCACGCTTACCGGCAGTAATGTTGTTGATATCACGCCCGAGCAGCCCGATAAAATACCGCAATTTACGGCTCCGGATACCGGTGTCAGCACTGACAAAGCTGCAGCTTCAGATTTTGTAAAAATAGAAGCCGATAAAAATGCCGCAACAGAATATAAGCCGATCGTTGAGAAAACCAACAGTGGCATTGATATCGTTCAAATCGCATCCGCTAACAGTGACGGCGTTTCGCGTAACTTATATACATGGTTTGACGTCAATAAAAGCGGGCTTATTTTAAATAATGCCACAGAATATGTAAATACCCAGCTGGGTGGTTATGTTGATTACAACTATCGGTTAGGGCTGCGTCCGGCCAAAATCATCCTCAACGAAGTAACAAGCGCCAATCCCAGCAGCATCAACGGATTTATTGAAGTTGCCGGTCACAGAGCCGGTGTTGTTATTGCCAACGCCAATGGAATCGTTGTGGATAATGGCGGCTTTATCAATACAAGCCATGCCGTGTTTACTACAGGCAAACCGGTAATGAATGGCGGACTTGATGCCTATCAGGTCAATGGCGGCAGCGTGATCATTACCGGAAGGGGCTTGACGCCAAAACTACCGATCGTCTGGATATTGTAAGCGCTGATGCAGCCGTTACCGCAGGTGTTTGGGGCGGGGATGAAATAAATGTTGTTACCGGACATAACAGCGTTGATGCCCAAAACCTGCAAACGCAAAAATTAAATAACAGTACGGCCGGTATGGACAACACCATTGACATTGCCTCAGTAGGCGGCATGTATGCCGGCAAAATAACGCTGGTAGCCAATGATACTGATGCCGGCATCAAGAACTTTGGCAATATCAACGCTTCCGGTTCAGGGATAACGCTGGCATCTGACGGTAAACTTGCTCAGCATGGCAGGCTTGCCGCTCAAAAGGGTCCGTCAGCATTACGGCTGGCGGAGATATCTATAACAGCCAGCAGATCTTGGCCGGTACGGATCTGCAGCTGCAGACGAAAGGTGATTTGCTCAGTACAGGTACTATTGGCAGCGAAACCGGTATAATAAACCTTACTGCGGCCAGAGATTTTACGCAAACTGGCAGCGTGCGTCTGGAAAAAGGCGCTTTAAATATAAACGTCGGCAGCGATCTTTACCAATATGGAAACATATCTGTACAGCAGGGGGGGACTTTGCTGGCGGTGCAAGGTAATAGCGGCCAGTATGGCACGATCAGCAGCGAAGGTGACTTTACTTTTGATACTAAAGGCACCTTGCGTCAGCATGGGCAAATCGCAGTTACTGACGGTAATGCCGATTTCACTGCCGGATCTGCCTTCCGCCAATATGGAGATATCATTCTTGCCAATGGCAGCGGTACTGTCTCGGCGGGCGGCGATGCATTGCAGGCAGGAAAACTCGTTGCCCAAAAAGGCAGCATCGCTGTAACTGCCGCGAATGACCTTAAAAATACAGGAACTATTTCGGCAGCAGTAAAACTTGATATAAATACCGTTAAAGACATCACCCAGATACAGGGAGTGATGATCGGCGGTAATGGCACTGTTGTCAATGCCAATAACCTTACCAATAATGGCGGCGTCATTTTTTCAGGAGCTGATATTGACCTGACGATCAAAAATAAACTGCAAAACCTCAATTCTGCTTCCGTTTATGCACAGGGCGATGTAACGATTGGCAGCGGAATAGGAAAAACAACTGAGCTGCTGAACCAATCCTCCACTATCAGGGGCGATAAAAATATGCATATTGCTGCCGAAAGCCTGACTAATGAAAAGCGTGAATTCATTACCGGCTGGGACGTAACAGAAACAGATCATGATATAGCTTTACCGGGCTTCAGCCTGTCTGGCAAATATTATAATGCCCGGCGCTATTTTCATCGCGTTGTGCAGGATGGCACCATTTATCTGGACAGCCCTGCCGCCTATATTCTTTCCGGTGCTGATATGACTATTGACGCCGATACTGTTGATAATGAATACAGCTTTATCACAGCCGGTCATGATCTTGACCTGGCAGCAGCCAGCCTTACCAACATTGGTTATAAAAATATAAAACGTACCACTGAGACTGGTACTGATGTCAAATACTGGAAATATAAAAAGCATAGAAGATGGCACCGTCATTGTCACTATGTTTATGGTCAAGACCGTTCACCTTACTATCTGCATACCCGTGAGCTGATTGACGGCGGCGCCGACAGCGTTATTTCGGCCGGCGGCAATAATACTACTACTGTAGGCACCACTACTGTCAATCGCACTATTGATGCCCAATACGAAGACTTAACAGTCACCTATACGCCAACGGCCCAGAATCCGGCGGGGATCGAGCCGTCTGTCAGTGTGCCCCAAATCAGTGACCTCACTTCTAAAAATCCGCTTCTAAAACCGGCTGACTCTACTGCGGACTATCTTATTGAAATGGACCCAAGATTTACCAATTATAAAAATTTCCTTTCCAGCGACTATCTGTTCGAACGCATCAGCCGCGACCCGCAAAAGGTCATGAAACGCCTGGGTGATGGCTTTACTGAACAGCAGCTGATTCGCGATCAGATATTGAACCTGACAGGAAAACAGTATCTGGCAGGCTTTACCAGTGATGAAGAACAATTTAAAGAGCTGATGAACAATGCTGCTATAGCAGCTGATAAATTTGACCTGACGGTAGGTGTAGCGCTGACAGCTGAACAAATGGCCAATCTAACGACCGACATCGTCTGGATGGTAGAACAGGAAGTCAACGGACAAAATGTACTGGTACCAGTCGTTTATCTGGCTTCTGTGCGTAAAGGCGAGCTTAAACCTGACGGCGCATTACTGGCCGGCGGCAATATCCATCTGGTAACAGGTGATACGCTTACCAATACCGGCAGTATCGTTGCTTCTGACCGCAGTGATATTACCGCAGGCAGCATCAATAATCTGGGCGGTACTGTCAAAGCAGGGAAGGAGCTTGCGCTTACAGGCAAACAGGATATTATCAATGCCGGAGGCACCATCAGCGGCACCAATATCAGCCTGGAAGCCGGCAATAACATTGTCAACGAAACTACGACCAGTGACGTACAGTACCGTGAACTGCACCAGGTAACTGTTGATCAGGTCGGCAGCATCACGGCCAGCGGCGATTTAAACCTTAAAGCAGGCCAAAACGTTGAACTGCAAGGCTCGGTAACGGCGGCAGATGGCAATACGTCCATCACAGCCGGCAATAAAATCGATATCAGCAGCATCGCTACCGGCGACCGTGTCGCCGTAGTGGGTACTGATCGGGATAAACGTATCAACGTCAACAATAACAGCGCCCTTGTCGGCGGCAAAACGTGCAGCTACAGGCGGGAGGCGATCTTGCTTTAACAGGCTCGCATGTAACGGCAACGGACAGCATCACAGCTGAAGCCGGCGGCAGCATAGAGCTTAAGGCCGTCAAAGACCGTAAAATGGAGGATGCCGAAATTGGGCATCGCGGCGGCTTCTACTACAACCGCGTAATGACCGACGACGAAAAAGTCCAGGGCAGTAGTATGTCTGCCGGAGGCGATATCAGCCTGCAAAGCGGCCGCGATATCAATATCATCTCCAGTAATATTGCCAGCGAACAGGGCAAAATTACTGCCGATGCAGCAGGTTCGGTCAATCTGAATACCATGACGGAACATCACGAAAGTATATTTGAAGAACACAAGAAAAAAATCGGTTTTCTCTCCAGTAAAACAACCGATATCTATGACGCCAAAGCTGCAGACTACAATGTAGGCAGCAATATCAGCGGCGACAGCGTTGATTTGACAAGTGGTAAGGATACCAATATCACGGCTTCCAATGTAGTTGCCGATAACGACGTCAACATCACAGCCGGCGGTAATGTCAACATCATAGCAGTCGAAGATACCTCGTCTTCGACCTATAAAAAACAAGTCAAAAAATCGGGACTGCTGTCAGGAGGCGGACTGGGATTTACCATCGGCAAAGAAAAACGCAAAGACCAGTACGACAACCAAAACGTCGAACAGGCTGGCAGCACTGTAGGCAGTATCAAGGGCAGCGTCAATGTCGAAGCAGGTAAAGACGTAAGCATCAGTGCCAGCGACGTGCTGGCAGGCAAAGACATCAACCTGACCGGGCAAAACGTTACTATCGAAAGTGCCGACAATACCTACAACGCGCAGGAAAAACACGAATATAAAAAGAGCGGCTTAACGGTGTCTCTCACCACACCTGCGTTATCAGTAGCCGAGAGCGTACATGATACCATCAAAAAAGCAGACAGCGTTAAAGACGATCGCTTAAAAGCGCTGATCGTTGGCAAAGAAGTAAACGACCTGACCAAAAGTGGAAAAGACAGCGTTTTGAATCAAACTAAGGACGGGTTAAAAGATGGCTTCAATGCTGATGATTTTAGCCTTAATATCAGCATCGGCAGCCAAAAGTCAAAAACTGAATCCAGCAGCATTACAACTGTTGCGCAGGGCAGCACAGTCAAAGCCGACGGCAATGTCAACATCACTGCAACTGAAAAAGATATCAACATCAAAGGCAGTGATATCAGCGGCGAAGATGTCAGTCTTGCTGCAAAAGGTGATGTCAATATTACTTCTGCAAAAAATACAAATACGTCCAGTTCCGACTCCAAAGCCAGCAGCGGCAGTATAGGGGTCAGTATCAACACGTCTGGAATCAGCGATATTAATGCCGGTTATTCCAAGTATAAAGGCGAAGTAAAAGAAAACGGCACTACACATACGAACAGCACAGTTACTGCCAATGACAAGCTGACAGTAGAAAGCGGCAAAGATACCAATATCAGTGGCAGCAAAGTCAGTGGTGGCAGTGTGGAGATGCATGCAGGCGGCAATTTGAATATCGAAAGCCAGCAGGACAGCCAGAAATATGATGAAAAATATACTTCCGGCGGCTTAAACGTCAATATCAACTACGCTACAGGTGTAGGTATCAGCGGCGGGGCCAGCAGCGGCACAACTAAATCCGATTACAACAGTGTCACCGACCAAAGCGGCATTTATGCAGGCGAAGGCGGCTTCAATATCACCGTCGATAAAAATACTGACCTGAAAGGCGGCGTTATCGACAGCGACGCAACGCCTGATAAAAACAAACTTACTACAGGTACACTGACGTGGGAAGATGTAGATAATAAAGCTGAATACAGCAGTAAAGACGTTGGGATAAACGTCAATATCAACAACGGTGCAAAAGACAACGAAAAAGGAGTAACGCCAAATATAGGCATGCCAGCTAAAGGCGAAGACGAAAGCACGACTAAAGCAGGTGTAGCGCAGGGTACTATTGAAATAAAAGACAAAGAAAATCAGAAACAGAATATCGAAGATTTGAACCGCGACACTAAAAATACACTGAACAAGCTGGAGCAGATATTTGACAAGCAAACCGTAGCCGAGCGGAAAGAAATGGCGGCTTTGTTTGGCGAATTGGCGTATAATGAAATTCATAGAATCAGCGAACGGGCGGGCTGGGATGATGGTTCGCCGGAAAAAGTTGCTCTGCACGCTTTCGTAGGCGGCATTATGAGTGAACTGACTGGCAGTGGTTTCTTGTCTGGTGCCAGCGGTGCAGCCGTAAATGAATTTATACAAAAGCAACTGTCCGATGCGTTTAAAGATAACCCGGATATGCATCAATGGGCGAGCGCTTTGGTTGGTGCAGTAGTGTCGGATGTAGTTACAGGTAATGCACAGGCTGGTTCCAGTAGTGCTGCTAGTGGCACTAAGGATAATATTTTAAGCGAAGAACAAAAAGAAAAAGGTGAGGAGAAAATTACTGATTCAGCAACTTCGCCAAACAATACTGGAGGTATATTAGATGCCCAAAAAAATTTATCAGACTTGGATAAGAAACAACAAGATGAGTTGATAGTTGCATTGCAAGATCCGTCTTTTGTAGCTGGATTGGATGCTGCATTGGAAGAAAATCCTGATTTAACTGAATATAATGGAATCATCATAAAAGGTGTTGATATTAATGGTGATATTGTAGACGCAACAAAAAAAGAGTACAGAGATGGTATTGTTAATAGAGTAAATCCAACTATTAATTCTATTCTTAATGGTGCTGGTGATTCCGCAATATATGAAGCATTAGGTATTGTTGGTGATAATATTAAAGTTGTAAAAGATAGTGCATCGAAGTTTCAGTGGGCAGTAGTTAGTAAAACCGGAATAAAGTATGTACGCAAAATTCCTCTGGTAAGCGGAGCAACTTTAGTAGTAACTTTGAATGAAGCCTCCAAGAATATGAGTGATGAAGAATTTAAAGAATATGCAATTAGGGAAATAAGTAAAACAGGAGCTAGCGTAATTGGTGGAGCTGCAGTTGGGGGGATGATTGGTGGACCTGTTGGTGCTATTGCTGGCGTATTAGTTGGCCCAGCGTTTGAGAAAGCTGCCGATATGGGCGTTGATCGAGTTAAAGAATTACTTAATTGATAGGAGTTAGAAACATCATGGATAAAGTGATTATAGTAAGGATTGGTATATTAATATTATTAATATTTGTATTATTTCTAAAGTTTTATTTATTAGATTTTATCATAAGAAAAATTAGACCAGAAATTAATGAAAAAGACCATTGGAGAGATTTTGCCGATGCAAAATTTAATTTAGGCATATTATGCATAATTGCGCTATTCATTTTAACATTTTGGTGATTTCGGTAAACGAGGCTGATTTTATCAGTCTCGTTTATAATTCAAGATGACAAAATTGTGCTGAACTAGCTGGAACATAAACAGGCATTAGCCGAACGAAAAGAAATGGTGGCTTCCTTGCGGGAGCCAGCGGTGCGGCAGTAAACAAACTGTTGAGCGATGAACTGAAAAAGATTGCCGGAGACGATCCGGCGTTGCATCAATGGTTAAGTGCCGCATTAGGTGCAGTAGTGTCGGATGTAGTGGCAGGCAATGCAAAAGCCGGTTCAAGTACAGCGGCTAGTGGAACTAAGAATAATGATGAACTAGAGGCTGAATTAGCAGCACAGGGAGGAAAAACGTCGCAAGAGGTAATAGCCGCTCAAGATAGAGAGTATATAGACGCTTTAGAAAAATCTAAAGTAGATAAAAATGTGCAAGTTGTTCAAAATAGTGATTGTACAATGAGCTTTAAGGCTGGCGATACAATAAATTTGTCTACTGAGGAATCTAAAATTAGCAGAATTTATTGTTCTTCTTAGGATAATTTATTTAGTTGCAGTATTTGTAGTGGGAGTCTTTTGATATTGGAATTGCAATAAGAATCGGCGAACTAAAAGAAAATGGCACTACACATAAGAACAGCACAGTTAGTTCCAATAAAATTATTGGGAAAGAAATCAGTGCTTTGGTTAATCAATGTATGTTTTTTTGCAATTAACTAAATTTGGAAAAGTGGAGTATTTTTAGTATTATATAATTAGTATTTTAAGGAGGGTAAATTTATGGAAAATCAATCATATGTAGAATCAGTTAAACGTGCAAGTATTGTGCAAAGCTTTTTTGCCCAGGTTTATGGGTGGATGTTTTTTGGACTTTTATCAACAGGGATAGTCGCCTATTATACGGCACATTCTCCGGCGTTGTTAAATCTGATCTTTGGCAGTCAAATAACGTTTTATGCGTTTTTGTTTGCGCCGATCGTGTTGGTTATGATCATCAGCAGCAAAATCAATTCGCTGAGTGCGAGTATGGCCAGCTTTCTGTTTTTTGTTTATTCAGCTGTAACCGGCGTTACACTGTCGGCAATTTTTCTTATGTATACGCAGGAGTCCATTGCAACGACTTTTGGGATAACTGCTGGTACTTTTGGCGCCACCGCTCTTTTTGGTTATGTCACTAAAAAGGATTTAAGCAAAATGGGCAGTATCTTGTTTATGCTTTTGATTGGTCTGATCATCGCTTCGGTCGTCAATATGTTTTTGAAAAATGACACTATGATGTGGATTCTTACTTATGTGGGGATCGTTATCTTTGTTGGCCTTACTGCTTACGATATGCAAAAGCTTAAAAAAATCGCTCACAGCATAGATGACGATGAAAGCAGTATTGCTAAATTTGCGGTGCTGGGTGCACTGACTTTGTATCTTGATTTTATTAACCTGTTTTTACGGCTGCTGCAGATTTTTGGTAAGAAGCGTTAAAGCGGCTTTGACCAGAGATGTGTAAAAATATAATGGCAATGTTTTCTATGAGAGATTTAAATCACAGGAGACCTTAATTGGGAGATGAATTGGGTTGAAAAGTATGGTAAGGGTTTTAGTTGGTATGTGCATGGCATTGTTGATGATGGTGCAAAGCTGTTTAGCTGCTGATGTTGCTGCTCTGGTGAAGGTGAAAGACGGTAAAAATTGGGGCGTTGTCGATCAGCAGGGCAGGGTGATTTTACCGTTCGAGTTCAGTGAGATAGTTATTACAGGCAAAGGTATTATGCGGGTGAAGGGCGAAAATAAAAAATTCGCTATTTATGATGCCGGCAGCAGGGTGATTTTGCCAATGGAGTTTGACACTATCTGGCAAAATGATGATGGCAGTTATTTTGCTTCGAAAGAGAAAAAGTTTGGCTATTATGACGCTAATGGCATACTAATAGGTCAAAATAAGTTTGATGATGTGAAACTTTTCAACGAAGGATTAGCTGCTGTAAAAATTGGCAAGCAGTGGGGATTTGTCGATGTGACCGGTAAATTGGTGATCCCGGTACAATTTGACGATGTCAGCAGCTTTGCAGAGGGTTTAGCGGCTGCAAGAAAAGGCAAGGTTTGGAGTTACATTGATTCTGCAGGGGCAGAGGTTATCAGTGGCAAGTATAAAGAGGCTGCGCCTTTTAGCGAAGGCTTGGCCAGAACGCTTGTTGACGGTAAGGTGACTTTTATTGATAAGATGGGGCAGGTAGCCTTTGTAACTAAATATAAAGAGGTATCGTCTTTTCATGATGGCGTTGCACAGGTCAAGGTGCGGGTGAGCAAATTTTCGCCGCTGGGATTTATCGGCAATACGATTTTAAATTCTATGGCGATGAGTTCTATAACTGACCACTATGATTATGTAAAGCATCCAGGGAAATACGATGTCAGTATGTTTGATACTGTTGCTGATAATGAGAAACGTGGTTTTATCAATACTAAAGGTGATCTGGTAATTACCACTAAATATGATTTTGTGGGGCCTTATAATGGTGGTGGCGACGGTTTGACTTTGGTTATGAAGGATGAGAAGAGCGGTTATGTCAACAAGAATGGCGAAGTGATCATTCCTATTGAATATGATGAGCTTTCTTCGTTTAACGAAGGTATTGCCGTGGCTAAAACCGGTGATAAAGTACAGTTTATCGATTTGCAGGGGCAGTCGGTGACAAAGAGCGTTTATAATGATGCTAGGCAGTTTTCCAACGGCATCGCTGCTTATAAAATCGGAGAAAAATGGGGATATGTGAGCAAAGAAGGTTTACCGATTGTACGGCCTAAATTTGATGAAGCTAATTTCTTTACTGAAAAGGTGGCTGCGGCCAAGTTTAATGGTAAATGGCGCCTGATCAGCAGAGAAGGTGATACGGTGGCCGAGTTACCGGGTATTACTGATATCGGAAGTTATACCCGTGGTCTGGCAGTGGTCAAAAAAGGCGAGCAATGGGGCATTATAGACGAAGCTGGAAATTTTGTTATTGAGCCTAAGTATAAAGAATTGCAGGCTGTGATAATTAGTACAGAAAAATAAAATTGATATCAAAAAGCACTGTCAGAATAATTTATATTTTGACAGTGCTTTTTGATGTTGTGATAAGTTAACGAATTTTGTTTATTTGTAGTAGGCTTTTCAATATATTATAATATTAAAAAAAGTGTAGGATGGTTGTTTAACAAAAATACTTTATTAAAAATATTATCATTAAGCGGCGGAAATATAAGAATGTATTAAACTAGCTAGTGGGATTACTTTTCTTATGGCAGTAAATTCAATGCATATGAAAACATTAAAGCTGTGTCTATTCAAAATTATTATAAATAGACTGCTTTTTAGAGGATAAGAACTGTAGAATTGAAGTAAAAACATTATTGACAATTTAAAGTTTTATGATAAGATAAAAGAAAATATATTGGGGGTGGATTATATGGAATTATTGAAAAAAATAGGGGCGGCTATTTTTTCATTTGGTATGATATTTAATAATATTGGTATGACAAATGAGCTCAATGTAAATGACATTTCTGAAAAAACGCCTATAGTATTGCGGCAAGATATGGGTTATAGAATTTCTTTAGAGAGTCATTTGATTTCAGATGCAAATAATACAACTAGTGTAGATAAATTAGCACACTATTCACATCGATCACATAGTTCACATAGTTCACATTATTCACATCGATCGCATTATTCATCAAGTTATTAATTGTTTATATAATTATTAAAATTTATAGACTGTTTATTATAGACAGTCTATTTCTTTATATATAATATTAGAAAGAAGTGGTAATATGTCTTTACTTTATCATTGCTGTAATAATGAGTTTGAAGTTTTATTATCTAAAACTACTTATGAGAGAGAGGCAATTTTATCAGTAGTATATAAATTTAGTGAAATTTTTGTAATTAAAATAGAAGAAATAAAAGATGATATAAATAATGTAAAAATGATTGTTGTAAAAAAAAATGATGAAGAAGTAAATGATATGGATATAGAGATGTTGTTGACAGAATTGGCAGATCAACAGTTACGGTTAGATATTTTAAAGCGTACATCAGAAATTCGTAAAAGAATTATTGATAAAGCTTTTGAGCCTATATTGGATGTGAAAAAATGAATTATATTTACTATCCTTATTATTTTAAAAAAATATGTGATGATTATCTTTTAGTAAATATGGTTGGTGAGCATATTTTCTTAAATTCAGATGAATTTAAATTTATGGCATGTGAAAAATATGATAAATTGTCAGACTCAAAAATAATGGAGTTAGTTAGTAGAAATTTTATAGTAGAATTAGAAAATAGAGAGTTCACAGAAGATTTACTTGCTATAAAATTAAGGAGTAGAAAAGATTTTTTAAATTATTTTACATCTTTGCATATGGTTGTTTTAACTTTACGCTGTAATTGTATATGCGATTATTGCCATGCTAGTTCTGCAGGATTAGCTGCTTTTAATACAGATATGAATTTTGAAATTGCTAAAAATGTGTTGGATAAGATATTTGAATCTCCCACATCAGAAATTAAAATTGAGTTTCAAGGTGGTGAACCATCTCTTAATTGGGATGTTTTAAAATATTTTGTTTTAGACGCTGAAAGAAGAATTAAATTTTATAATAATCGCTATTTGAATTTTGTGATTTGTACTAATTTATTTTCTTTAAGTGACGAACAGTTAGAGTTTTTAGTGAAGCATAATGTTGAAATTTCTACGTCCTGTGATGGTACAAAAAATATGCATGATTTACATAGAAAGTCATATGATGGCAATAGTTCATATGACAATTTTGTTTGTAATTTAAACCGCGTGAGGAAAAGTAAAGGGGCTAATAGTTGTGACGCTCTTCTTACTGTAACTAAAGATAATTTATATTGTCTTGATAAAGTAATAGATGAATATATATATTTAGGATTTCATAGTGTTTTTATCAGAGCATTAAATCCTTATGGGTATGCGATTAAAAATAAAAAAGAGCTTTCATATTCTACAGAAGAATTTTTAGAGCAATATGAAAAAGCTTTGAATTATATATTATCTTTAAATAAAAAAGGAATTTTCTTTATTGAGTCATATGCAGCATTGTTATTTCAACGAATAATGACACCATTTTCAACAGGATTTGTGGATTTGCAATCACCATCAGGAGCAGGAATTGCTGGGGCTATTTATTATTACAATGGTGATGTATATCCAACTGATGAGGCAAGAATGCTGGCTGAAATGGGTGATCAGTCATTTAAAATGGGCAATGTTCAACGAAACACATTTTACGAAATTTTTGGTGGTAGTGTTATAAAAAATTTAGTTGAAAATAGTTGCGTAGAGTCTATGCCAGAATGTTCTACTTGTGCGTATAGTCCATATTGTGGTGCTGACCCCATAAGATACTACGTCGAATCTAAAGATATTATAGGAAAAAGACCTGATAGTGAGTTTTGTAGAAAAAACAAAGGTATTTTAGATATATTATTAAAATTTATAAAAGAAAATGATATGGAAACCATGGCTATATTTTGGTCTTGGGTCAATAGACAGCCAATGGAGGAGTGGGAAATATGTGGGAAGTAGTTGGTGAGGCAAAAAAAATTCAGAAACCTATAATTGTGAGATATTCAGAGAAATTTGGATTTTTTGATTTTTTTAATAAAGGTAAAGTTTTTAATGTTGATAAATGTCTTATAAAAGGATTTAATTTTTGTGGAGTAAGCTGTAAAAACTTTGAATCTGTATCTAATTACCCTATTGTTTATAATATACCTGAAAATAAATTAAAAGAAATTAATACAGGGGATATTTTAAAAATCTATCCATCAGGAAAAGTCAAAAGGTTATGGAATACTTTATCTTCGCATAATGCATTATTTCTAACAGAAAAATGTAATTCTAATTGTATAATGTGTCCGCAACCGCAGGAACCAATTGATCATGATAATGAAATATTTGACATATTAAATCTTTTGAAAGAAGATGAAGTGAGTGAAATTTGCATAACTGGTGGGGAGCCAACTGTAAATGGTAAATTACCTGAAGTTTCAGAAGTTAAAAAATTTAGTAAGTGCAAACCAATTGTTTTAACAAATGGTAGAAAATTCTCTGATTTTGAATATGCGAAAAAAATAGCAAGATTTTCACCCAGAAATACAGTTTTTGCAGTTCCATTATATGCATCTATATCTCGAGTACATGATGAAATAGTTGGAGTGAAAGGTGCGTTTTCTGAAACCATAAAAGGAATATATAATTTAACTAGATTTAGTATTCCTGTAGAATTACGTATTGTGTTGATAAAACAAAATATTCTATCATTAAAAGATTTAGCGCATTTTATTGGGTAGAACTTGCCTATGGTTATACATGTTGCTTTTATGGGAATGGAAGTATATGGGAGAGCGGAAAAATATGCTGATAAAGTCTGGGTTGAACCTAATGAATATATGGATTGTTTAACTGAGGCTGTAAAAGGTTTGGCGTACAGAAATATGCATGTGTCAATATATAATTTGCCACATTGTTTATTGCCACAAGATTTGTGGCAGTACAGTAGAAAAAGTATTTCTGATTGGAAACTAAATTATTTGGATATTTGCTTTGCATGTACTAAAAAAGAAGAATGTGCTGGATTTTTTGCTACTTCTAGTAAAATCCCTCAGGGTGTAAGACCATTTTATTCTTAATATACATGCGAACTTAATAATATTATTTTTTGCACGAATACTTATAGGAGAAATTTTATTTTAGTTTTTAGATAGTGGTAATAAAATTAATGAAAGGAGATATTAATTTGAATTTAGTGCATCAGATATCATTAAGAAATGAAATGCGTATTTTACGATTGACGAAAGAACTTTATAATATTGATTCAGGTGATTTCCGTTATGTTGCTTACAATGACGAGAGTATGAAAGAAATTGAACATATATTATTAGAGGACTGGATAAACGGTAAGCCTGATATTTTATTAAGTAGAATAAAGCAAAAGAAAAATAATGATATTATTTATGATAAACTTTTGTATAATTCTTTATCTTTTGATGTAAAAGTAAATAGTAAAAAATATAGTAGGGCGTGTTTTGAATTGTTTGATGAGGGTGATTATTATACCTACAAACATAATAAAGATACGCATAATATAATTGTGGTGATGAATGCTAATAAAATAATTTATACTTTTCCTGCAAGTTACATTGAAGATGTTGTAAATAAAAGAAATATAATGCACTATGAAATGCCAAATGGATTTTATGATAAAGAAGAATATTTTTGGGATAAATTTTCTTCAGAGAAAAAAGATAAAAATGGTAAAAACTATTTTTATTAATCCAGAAATTTTGCAACAAAGGTTAAGAGATTATATTGCTTATAAAAATACTAATGCGGATTTAACATGGTTCTATTTTAATGCTAAAATTTTAAAATAGATAAAGAATTTGAAGAAATTGATAATTGTGAAAATAAATGATTAAAAACAGTCTTGTATTTTTATATAAGACTGTTTTTGGTTTGTTCATTATTTAAATATTTATATATAGTTGTGCAAGCTTGCCTGTTTTTGGTATAATATAGTGATAATAAGGAAGGTGGGTAAACGAGTGAAGAGCAAAAAGCTTGGCATTATGGGCGGCACTTTTGATCCTGTTCATTTGGGGCATCTGCAGACGGCCAAGTTTATTTACGAGCATCTGGGCTTGGAAAAAATAATTTTTGTTCCTGCGTTTATTGCGCCGCATAAGGTTGGTCTGGAGTTTGCACCTGCTGCTGACCGTTATCGGATGACGGAGCTGGCAACGGAGCCTTATCCTTATTTTGAAGTTACTGATATTGAATTGCAGCGCAGCGGAGTTTCCTATACTTATGATACGGTTATGGAGTTAAAGGCCCGCTATTCAGAATATGAGCTGTATTTTATTATTGGTGCCGACGCTGTGCCGATGCTGAACACCTGGCACCGCATCAGGGAATTGCTGGCAGAAGTGACTTTTATAGCTGCTGACAGGCCCGGTTATGGGCAGACTATTGACAAGGTTTGCGAATTTTTTGGCGAGCCTGCTAAGAATAAAATTATACTTTTGGATACTCCTGAAGTAGATATTTCTTCGACTGGCATTCGTGAACGTGTCAGACGAGGACTTTCTATTAAGGGTCTGGTGCCGGAAAGTGTAGAAAAGTATATTTTAGAGGAGCATCTCTACCAGTCTTAATGGTAGTGAGAGGAGTTGTTATCATGCTGGATATCACAGAAATGAAAAAACTTCTTAAAGCATCTTTGCCTCATAAGCGTTTTAAACATTCTTTGGCTGTATACGATACTGCTCTTGAACTGGCAGCTGTTTACGGACTGGATAAGGAAAAGGTTGGCGTTGGGGCATTACTGCACGATTGCGGGCGTGAGATACCTACGCGTGATCTTTTGATGCATACAATTGCTTTGGGTTTACCAATGGATGATGTCGAAAGGAATCAGCCTATTTTACTGCATGCCAAACTGGGCGTATATTACGCCCGGGAAAAATACGGCGTTACCGATCAGGAAATTTTGGATGCTATCCGTTTTCATACTACTGGTGCGGCAGGCATGAGCAAGATGGCGATGGTTGTCTATCTGGCTGATCTGCTGGAGCCGACCCGTGATTTTGCAGGTATCGAGGAAATGCGCCGGCTGGCTAAGGTTGACCTGGAACAGGCCATGATAAAGGCTTATGCGCAGACGATACGTTATTTGCTGGAATACGACCTTTTGGTACACCCTCATTGCATAGAGGGGTATAACGAATTGGCGGCTAAGTTTAAAAGGCTTAAATTGAATTTGTAGGAGATGCCAATGTCTGTGGAAGAAAATAGAGAGATCAGGCCTGTCCGCAAGAAACGTAAATTACGTTGGGGCAGGCTGGTATTTGTACTGTTGGTTTTGGCGGTACTGCTGACGGGAGCTTTTTGGGGAACAGTCTGGATCTATGACAATTTTATCAATCCGCCGAAGGTTGATGTTGTTGGTGCCAGCGACAAGATAACCCAAAATGAAAAATTGAACAAGCGCATCAATATTTTGCTTTTGGGTATAGATGACGGTGACAGTGATGCTGCTCCGGATGAACCAAAGCGAACTGACGCGATGATGCTGGCCAGCTTTGACCCCGGCGATAATAAGGTTGCGCTGCTTTCGCTGCCGCGTGACACCAAGGTGCAGATCCCGGGCCGGGCTGGTTGGGATAAGCTGAATGCAGCCTATGCTTACGGCGGTGTGATGATGGCCAAGCAAACGGTAGCCAATCTGCTGCAGGTACCGATCCATTATTATGTTTTAGTGGACTGGCGTGCGTTTATTGATGTTATCGATCTGATTGGCGGCGTTGATTTATATGTGGAAAAGGATATGTATTATGAAGATCCTTACGCCGATCTTGTTATTGATATTAAACATGGTTATCAGCATCTGGACGGTAAGCGGGCAGGCGAATATGTGCGTTTCCGCAAAGATGAGCTGGGTGATATTGGCCGCGTGCAAAGGCAGCAGAAGTTTATGAAAGCGGCGGCAGCACAGATTTTCAATATCGATACGGTGACTAAGATCCCGGCGCTGTTTTCGACTGTTGACAGACATGTGGAGACCGATATGAACACTTTGACGATGATCAAGGCTGCAAACAGCTTTAAGCTGTTTGGTGACGAAAAGGTCAAGTCGGGTATGCTGTATGGTAATTTTGACGATACAGAAGGTATCAGCTATTGGGCTACATCACGCGAGGAAGTTCAAAAATCTTTGGACGAAATCGGCATTCCCTATATGAAAGATGATGAAGATGAACAAGAATAAAGGAGGCGATAAGATGGATTTTACTACTAAAGAAATTGCACACAAGATCGCGGCGGCAGCCTGCGATAAAAAAGCAAAGGATATTTTGCTGCTGAATATGGAGAACATTTCTCCTGTAACTGATTATTTTATTATTGCCAGCGCTGGAAATAATATCCTGGTTAAAGCTATTGCTGACAATATCGAAGATAAATTGGCGGAGGCAGGCATTTTTGTTACTCACAAAGAAGGCTATGCTGAAGGCCGTTGGATTTTGATGGATTATGGTAATTGTGTTGCGCATATCTTTATTGAAGAAGAACGCGAGTTCTATAATCTGGAGCAACTGTGGGCTGATGCTCCGTCGGAAGAATTTGTGGAGAGCAAAAATGACTGATGAAAAGACATGGCAAAGCAGCTTAAATATCGTGCGGGTGACGTTGTTACTTTAAAAGTGGCACGTCTGGGCGAAATGGGCGCTTTCCTTGACGCTGGTACGGGCGATACTTCTGATGATATCCTGCTGCATAAGCTGCAGCAGACGGAAGCGGTCAATGTTGGCGATGAAGTTAAAGTCTATTTGTATAAAGATCCGCATGGCCGTTTGACGGCGAGCCAGAAATTACCGAAAATGCGCGAAGGGCAGATCGGTTACGTTAAGGTTTTAAGTGTGACCAAGGACGGCGGGTTTGTGGATATTGGCGCTGAACGCGGTGTATTTTTGCCGTACAGCGAAATGCGAGGGCATGTGTCGCCGGGTCAGCTGGTCTGGATAAAGCTGTATCGCGATAAAACAGGACGCCCTGCTGTCAGTATGCGGGTGGAAGAAGAAATGCTGAAGGCTTCCAAACCTGCTGTTGGTGTCAAGGTCGGCGACAGCGTGACAGGTACTATCTATAATATCCTGCCGGAAGGCTTCTTCATTTTTACTAATCAGCGCTTTTTGGCGTTTCTGCATCGCAGTGAAGTTCCCGGCGGGCGTTTGGATTTTGGTCAGGAGATCACGGCCCGCATCACTTATATTCGTGAGGATGGCAGGGTAAATCTGTCCTTACGCCAGCAAAAAGAAAACGCTATGATCGCCGATGCGGAAGATATTTTAAATTTTTTACATAAACGGAATGGTAAAATGCCTTACTGTGATACTACACCGATGGAAATCATTAAGGAAAAATTTGGTATCAGTAAAGCAGCTTTCAAACGTGCTTTGGGGCATTTGATGAAGGATGGCCTGATCGTGCAGGAAGAAGGCTGGACTATGCTGACTGAAAAAGGACTGCAAAGCGAAAAATAAGTAAAGACTCTCGTTTGGGCGAGAGTCTTTTTTTATGCGCGTTATTTGTGAATATTAAAAAACATTTCTTAAAGAACAAATATTGGAAATTGTTTAAGAGTAAGGTATAATGTAGACAATAAGAAGTTTGAAATAGAAAGAGGAACTATTATGGACTCTAGCGGCTTAAAAGAAGATATTTTTTACAGTTCCAGCTGGATGCAGGAAATATTGGAAATCAGTAATATTGGTTTATGGCTTTTGGAAATAAACAAAAATAATACTGACGTGCGTCTGTATGCCGATGATAAAATGTTAGAACTTTTAGGGCTGCAGAAGAGTTTATCGCTGGAAGATAATTATAAACATTTTGCGCAAGGCGTGCTTGCAGAAGATCTGGAAATAGTGCAGAAATATATTGAACAGATGCTGACGACCAAAAGGCTGGTAGAGGTTCAGTATCGCTGGAAGCATCCATGGTGGGGCACAATTTTTATTCGCTGCAGCGGCAAGTTATATAAAGAAGACGATAATGCTTATTATATTCGCGGTTATCATCAGAATGCCAGCGATGTTGAGGTCTTAAGACAGGCCAATATCGAAAAGAGCAGGCAGCTGATAGAAGTTGTACGTAAACGTGATTATTATGACGAGCTGTTTCAGTCCGTATTGTGCGGTATCGTTCAATACAGGCCACAGGCTGACGGAAGTATTGTTTTTCAAAATGCCAATATGGAAGCTATCAGGATTTTTGGTTATGAAAAAGAAGAATTCTGGAAGCGTAAATCCTGGCGGATAGAAGATCTGGCTGCGCCGGAAGACTGTGATAGAGTATATCAGAGCATGAACGCGATACTGCTGGGCAAGGGGAAACAGTCTTTTGAATATCGGGCGCTGAGGGCCGATGGTACTTATTGCTGGATCATTGGCAGCGGTGAATATATCAAAAATATTGACGGCGAACGTGTTATTCAAAGTGTTTTTCTGGATATTGACAACAGAAAGCAGATGGAGCTGCTTAATCAGGAATTGCTGGAGCAGGATAAGGGTACTCAGGAACTGCTGCGCCAGGTTCTGGAAGGAACAAAAATTTTCCATTTTTATTATTATCCGCAAAAACGTCTGGAAGTTATGCCGGTAAGAACCAGTAAATATTTTAACTGTAGTATGGAATACAGGAATATTCCGGAAAGCTTTGTGGAAGATTTTGTGAGCGGTGAAAGTAAGGCAGATTGCTATGCGATGTACGAAGCTATTCATAATGGGGCTAAAACTGCATCTTCCACATTCTGTGACAAGAACAAGCAGTGCTGGGTGCGGGTAACAATGACTGTTATGTCATGGGATGATCAGCAGCAGCCGACTTTTGTCATTGGTATCATTGAGGATATCAGCGAGCAAAAAGGAATGGAGCTTGAAAAAATCGAGCTGCAGTCTATTTATAATTTTACGATAGAACATGACTATGATGCTGTTTGCATCTGTGATTTAAACAGTGGTGATTATGTGATGCGTTTTGCCGGTTATTGCGCTCATTATGGCTTGCCGCTGCGTGGCAGCATTAATGAACAGCTGCCGGTATTTATAAAAGAGTTTGTTTGTGAAGAAGATTGTGAGCATTTAAAAGCTGGAGTATTGATAGTTTGCTGAAGTGCCTGGAGCAGGAAGAGGCTGTTATGCTGTATTTCCGTTCATCCGCTAAAGACGGGTACAGATATAAAGAAGTTAAGCTTTCATATTTTGGTAAATTAAAAGAACGGCTGCTTTTGACGATGCGCGATATCCATGAACGCACGATGCAGGAGGAAGCAAATAAACAAATCATCAGTGACGCATATCAGCTGGCTTTACAGGCCAATCAGGCCAAAAGTGAATTCTTTTCAAAAATGTCGCATGATATCAGAACGCCGATGAATGCCATTATGGGGCTGGCGGCTTTAGCGGCACATTGCGACGACAAAGATCATGTAGATGATTATTTGAAAAAATTGTCACTTCTGGCAAACATATGCTGGAGCTGTTGAATGAGGTTCTGGATATGTCGAAGATCGAAAGCGGCAAAACAGAATTGAACTCGGAAGCATTTTTATTAAAAGAAAAAGTTGAGGAAGCATTAGATATCATTAAACCTGCTGTTGAGGAGAAACGGCATCAGCTGATTGTGGAAACAGAGGCACTGAAAAATATAACTGTGCTGGGTGACGCGTTGAGACTGCAGCAGATATTACTTAATCTGTTGTCCAATGCCGTTAAATATACGCCTGATGAAGGTGTGGTAAAGCTGACGGTTACTGTTAAGCCGTTACCGCATGATCTGGCTGTTTTTGATTTTATTGTAGAAGATAACGGCATTGGGATGGAACAAAGTTTTATCGAGCGTATTTTTGAGCCGTTTATAAGAGCAGAAGATTCTCGGGTCAGTAAAATACAGGGAACTGGTCTGGGCATGACGATCAGTTTGAACCTGGCAAAACTGATGAACGGGTCGATCGATGTTGAGAGCTGTGTTGGTAAGGGCAGTAAGATCACTGCTTCTGTTTGTCTGAAGGTGCAGCGTCAGAACGGAATTGCGGTCGAGTATGAACAACCTGCCGGTGATAACGAAAATGCTGCTGATATTGATTATAGCGGTAAACGGGTACTGGTAGTTGAGGATAATGCAATCAATCTGGAAATTGCTTTAGAGTTTTTGAAGCTGTTGGGCTTGACTTGTGAATCCGCTGGTGATGGTGCAGAAGCATTGGAAAAATTCCTGGCGGTGCCTGAAGGATATTATGATTTGATTTTTATGGATATCCAGATGCCAACTATGAATGGCTATGAAGCGGCAAGAGCAATCAGAGCTGCTTCTCGCAGTGATGCGGTCCGGATTCCGATTATTGCCATTACTGCGAATGCTTTTTCGGAAGATGTGAAAATGGCGCTGGCCGCGGGGATGAATGCACACATAGCCAAGCCGTTTGAACTAAGGCTTTTGAAAAAAATAATACGTCAATGGCTGAAATAAGACGACTGGAAGAAGCTCCGTTTTGTAGGGGCTTCTTTTTTGTGTTATAATGCAGATATCTATTTCAGAAAAGAGCGGAGAGAAACCATGGATTATTTTGTCTTGACAGTTGCTTCGTTGATATTATTTGCTGCTACTTTTTTCAGTACTGTAACTGGTTTTGGCTTTGCGCTGATCGCAGCTCCTGTATTAACGATGGTCATGGGGCCGAAAGAGACAGTTGTATTTGTTATTATCGCCGGTGTTATTGTGCGGGTGATCATGATGTGGCGTACCTGGGGAGAATTTGAGTGGCCGACAGTTTTGATAACAGCTGCCGGCAGTCTGTTGGGGATTATTCCCGGAGCGTATCTGCTGAAAGTGGCTGATGCCAATCATTTAAAGATTTTATTAGGGATAGCGCTTTTGCTTGTAACGCTTTTGATGGAATTAAATTTTGTGCCTGAGGTCAAAAATAAAAAGCTGGGACGTGTTTCTGCTGGTTTTTTAAGCGGTTTTTTCAGTGCGACTACCAGTATCAGCGGGCCGCCGATCGCTTTATATTTTTTGAGTGAGAATATGGAGAAAAATTTGCTGCGCGCCAATATGATCTGGATCTTTGCTATCGGCAGTTTTTGTACTTTAGGCAGTTTTTTTGTTGCGGGTACATTTCAGGGTGGAAATTTGATTGCTTTGTCGCTGTATGTGTTGCCGGCAGTACTTTTAGGCTGGTGGCTGGGAGAAAAAATGTTTTTCCGTATCAATCAGCATTTATTTAAGCGCATTGCGCTGCTTGTAGTATTGATAGGCGGGGTAATGACTTTGGGAAGTGGCATCAACGGTGTGCTCCATTGATTTTGTTGTAACATTGTTTACAATAGACGGTGCATAAAAATTAATTTTTTTGAATTTTATGCTTTTGCTTGACACCTTTTTGATACGGGTCTAAAATAACAACAATTAAGTTTTACACAAGAAATTTAAATTAGGTGGGTTGATCGTGGAATCTGTTTTGAGAACTAATTGGGTAAATGAATATGCTTTTGACTTTAGCCGGGGCTATTTTTATTTTAGCGCTGGTTATTTTACTTGCTCAAAACTGCATAATTCTATTACCGTAAACAGATGCCGATACCGTAGCTGAGATATGCTGCTGTAAATAAGAAGATGAATTTTTAATCAGGCTCTCTTACGAGGCCTGATTTTTTTTATTATCTTGTGTAAATAAAAATGAAATTAAGGAGTGGAGATAAATGATTATAGTAATGAAACCGGGGATTCCCGCAGAAGAGGAATTGAGAGTAAAAAGCTTGATGGAAGGTAAGGGTTTTCAGATCCATGAAAGCCGCGGTGCTAATTTTACCCTGTTCGGTGTAGTAGGCGATACGGCTGCCTTCGATATGAATCAGCTGAGAGTATATGACTGCATTGACAAGGTTATGCGTGTGCAGGAGCCTTATAAACGTGCTAACAGGATGTTTCACCCGGAAGACAGTATCGTAGATGTATGCGGGGTGAAGGTGGGAGGCAAACAGATCACGGTAATGGCAGGCCCTTGTTCAGTAGAGACGCGGGAACAGATTATCGGCGTGGCGGAGGATGTGAAGCAAATGGGCGCTGCGATCCTGCGTGGCGGCGCTTTTAAGCCGCGTACTTCTCCATACTCTTTCCAGGGACTGCAGGAAACCGGACTGGATTTATTAAAGGAGGCTAAAGCTGTTACCGGGCTGCCGATCATTACAGAAATTATGTCAGCAGATAAGATCGAACGTTTTGTAGAAGATGTGGATGTGATTCAGGTAGGCGCCCGCAATATGCAGAATTTCGAGCTTTTGAAGGAGCTGGGCAAGACAGATAAACCGATTTTGCTGAAACGCGGTTTGTCTGCGACGATAGAGGAGTGGCTGATGTCGGCTGAATACATTATGGCCGGCGGTAATGATAGTGTTATTTTATGCGAGCGTGGTATCCGAACCTTTGAAAATTATACCCGCAACACTTTGGATCTGAGCGCGATCCCGGCAGTAAAAAAACTCAGTCATTTGCCGGTGGTGGTTGACCCCAGCCACGCGGCTGGTATGTGGTGGATGGTAGAGCCGCTGGCTAAGGCAGCAGTAGCCGTAGGTGCTGACGGACTGATCATTGAAGTGCATAATGATCCTGAGCATGCGTTATGTGACGGAGCTCAATCCCTGAAACCTGAACGCTTCGGCAGGTTGATGCAGGATTTGAAGATCATAGCAGGAGCCGTTGGACGTGAGCTATAACAGGTTATAATTAAATTTAACCATATAAATTAAAAGGAGAGAACAAAAATGATTATTGTAATGAAACCAGGCGCACCGATGCAGGAATGTGAGAAGATTAAAAACGGACTGATCAATAACGGCTTCCAGATCAATGAGATCGTCGGCGTGAATATGACGATCCTGGGCGTTATCGGAGATACCAGTACTTTAGATATCAATCTGCTGCGTGTTAACGATTGGGTAGAAAAGGTCATGCGTGTGCAGGAGCCGTTCAAACGCGCAAACAGGATGTTCCATCCGGAAGACAGCGTAGTGGATGTCAACGGGATCAAGATCGGCGGCAAAAAAATCGTTGTTATGGCCGGTCCATGCTCGGTAGAGACCGAAGAGCAGATCATTTCCGTTGCTAAGTCGGTAAAGCTCGGCGGAGCCGCTATGCTGAGGGGCGGAGCTTTCAAGCCGCGTACTTCACCGTATTCTTTCCAGGGATTGAAAGAAAAGGGATTGGAGCTCTTAAAAATCGCTAAACAGGAAACTGGCCTGCCGATCGTTACCGAAATCATGTCAGCTGATAAAATCGAACGTTTCGTGGAAGATGTGGATGTTATTCAGGTAGGGGCCCGGAATATGCAGAATTTCGAGCTTTTGAAGGAGCTTGGCAAGACAAATAAACCAATTTTGCTGAAACGTGGTTTATCAGCGACGATAGAAGAATGGATCATGTCGGCTGAGTATATTATGGCCGGCGGTAATGATAATGTTATTTTGTGTGAACGCGGTATCCGTACCTTTGAAACTTATACCCGTAATACTTTGGATCTGAGCGCGATCCCGGCAGTAAAAAAACTAAGCCATTTACCGATCGTCATTGATCCGAGCCATGCTTCCGGCATGTGGTGGATGGTTGAACCGATGGCCAAAGCTGCTATCGCAGCCGGTGCAGACGGATTGATCATTGAGGTACATAACGATCCCGAGCATGCACTGTGTGACGGGGCACAATCACTGAAGCCGGAACGCTTTGCACACCTGATGGGTGAATTGAAGGGCATTGCGCAAATAATCGGCAGAGAGATGTAGGATATAGTATAATAATGTTAAAAACGGCTGTTTGCTTGATAAAAAACAAGAAGCCGTTCAAATTATCGTAGGATTGTAGAATGGAGAAAGTTTAACGAGGTGAACGTAGTGGAAAGTGGTTTTAGAAGCACGGATTGGCAGCAGCTTACTTTTGCTGTGGTAGGTATGGGACTTATCGGCGGTTCTTATGCCAAAGCGCTGAGGCGCCTGGGCGTAAAGAAGATCATCGGTGTCGATACTGACGGCAAGGTGCTGCGGCAGGCTCAGGAACAGGCTGTTATCGACGAAGCTCTTTGCGGGGCAGGTCCAGGACTGCAGGCGGCAGATGTAGTGATCTGTTCGGTTTATCCGGCAGCTACGCTGGATTTTGTAAAAAGTGCGGTGCCTTTTTTGAAGAGTGATGTTTTGATAACCGATGCTACAGGCATTAAAGGCAGCTTGCCTGAGGACGTGCAGCGACTGCTTACCGGAAGGATGGAATTTATTGCGGGGCATCCGATGGCCGGCCGTCAAGGCAGCGGTTTTGGTATGTCCCAGGCCGAGATTTTTGACGGTGCCAATTATATCGTGGTGCCGGCAGCTTTTAACAGCAGTGGGGCGATCGAATGGCTGAGCAGCTTTGCAGGCGCGATTGGCTGCGGGCAGGTAGTGCAGGTTGATGCCGTTGAGCATGACCGCATTATCGCCTATACCAGTAATTTGCCTCATGCTTTAGCGGTAGCGCTGATCAACAGTGCTTCTTATAATGAAAATACGAAATATTTTATTGCCGGCAGTTTTCGCGATGGAACAAGGGTAGCAGATATCAATCCGTATTTATGGAGCGATTTGTTTTTGGCGAACAGGGAAAACGTTCTGCAGGAATTAGCTGCATTCAGCCAGCAGTTGGAACGCTGGCGCGAAGCTCTGACAGCTGCCGACGCGCAGCTCCTGCAGGAAATGATGCGGGAAGCTGCGATTAAAAGAAAGGATTTGTACTGATGCGTACGATTACAGTAGCGTTAGGTGAGAAAACATATAATATTGAAATCGCAGCCGGGCTGCTGGATCAGATCGGGGCAAAGGCCAGAGTGCTTTCTCAGGCGGTAAAAGCGGCAATCATAAGCGACAGCAACGTAGATCCTTTATATGGCGAAAGGCTGGAACGCAGCCCGCTGCCAGCGGTGAGCGACTGGGTCAGGTTTATGACGAACTGGCACGCATGACGCGCAGTGATGTCCGATTTAGGCGGATGCGGCGACTTTGATTCGACCACGCGAAGCGCAGATCGACAGCAGCGTAGGAGGCAAGGTGGCTATTGACCTGCCGTCAGGCAAAAATCTGGCAGGCAGCTTTTATCAGCCAAAAGCAGTATTTATAGATCCGGATTTATTGAAAACTTTACCGCTGCGGTTTTTGCATGATGGTTTGGCTGAAGCGATCAAATACGGCTGTATTCGCGATGCCGGCCTGTTTGCTCAGATCGCTGCTGTTAAAAGTGATCAGGAGCTGCTGGAGCAGGCGGACATTATTATTGAGACCTGCTGTAATATCAAGGCGCGGATCGTTGAAAAAGACGAATTTGACACAGGAGAACGTATGCTGTTGAATTTTGGGCATACTATCGGGCATGCTATTGAAAAATGCTGCGGTTTTACTACTTATACTCACGGTGAAGGCGTTGGCATCGGTATGGTACAAATGACGCGTCAAACGGAGAAGCTGGGCCTTACGGCAGCAGGTACTGCAGAGGAGTTGAGCCGCGTACTGAAAAAGTTTGCTTTGCCGGTAAGTGCAGTATTTGATGCTCAGGAAATTTTACAGGCAATGGTTTTGGATAAAAAAAAGAGCGGTAAAAAAATTAACCTGGTAATTATTGAAAAAATAGGCGTCGGACGCCTGCATAAAATAGACTGGCAGGATATACCTGCCTATATTGGATAGGAGAGCTCATGACGACATTGAAGATTACACCGGCAAAGCTCAACGGCAGTGTTTGCGTGCCGTCATCTAAAAGCATGGGGCACAGGGAAATTATCTGTGCCGGACTGTCGGCGGGAACCAGTATTGTTGATAATATCAGTATGTCTGACGATATGGAAGCTACTCTACGCTGTCTGACTGCATTGGGGATCGGTTTTCAAAAAGTTCCTTCAGAAAGATCAGGACGCACAGCTTTGGCTATTAATGGCAGTGGTAATGTACGAGTTTCGCAAAGTACTGCCGATTGCGGAGAATCAGGTTCGACATTGAGGTTTATGATCCCTCTAGGGGCATTGTGCGGTGAGCCGCTGACATTTACTGGTCACGGAAAGCTGGTAACGCGTCCGCTGCAGGCTTATTATGATATTTTTGACAGGCAGGAGCTGTCTTATACAACTGCCTCTAACGGGTATTTGCCTTTGACGGTGAACGGTGTGCTGAAAAGCGGCGATTACGAGCTTCCCGGTAATGTCAGCTCGCAGTTTATCAGCGGTCTGCTGTTTGCTTTGCCGCTGCTGGCAGGCGATTCTGTTTTGAAAATTACTTCTGCACTGGAGTCGCAGAGCTATGTGGATCTGACCTTGTCGTGTCTGGCAAAATACGGAATCGTTATCGAACACGAAAATTATTATAAATATCATATCGGCGGCGGTCAGAAGTATCGCTGCGGCAGGAACATGGTGGAAGGTGACTGGTCTCAGGCGGCGTTCTGGCTTGTTGCCGGCACGCTGAGCAGGCAGATTACCTGTACTGGACTAAACAGGGACTCGTTGCAGGGGGATATGGTCGTTGCGGATATTATCAACCGGATGGGAGGAAAAATAACCTGTGATGCCGAAGGTAATCATACGGCCTCGAGTGCGTCGACTAATGGTGTAGTTATCGATGCGGCAGACTGTCCTGATATCATTCCTGTCTTAACGGTACTGGCAGCGGTCAGTGAAGGTACAACTGAAATCATCAATGCAGGACGGCTGCGTATTAAAGAGTGTGACCGTCTGGCAGCGATGACCAGTGAATTGAATAAACTGGGAGCTGCAGTTACAGAACTGTCTGACGGGCTGATTATCAAGGGGCGGCCGGAAGGTCTGCAGGGCGGCTGCGTTGATTCCTGGAACGATCACCGCATCGCGATGAGTTTAGCGGTAGCGAGTCTGGTTTGCAAAAAGGCGGTTATTATTAGTGGCAGCGAATGTGTTCAAAAATCATATCCTGAATTTTGGCAGGATTTTACAGCCTTAGGCGGAATGATAAAAACTGTGGGAACGGGTGAAAGTATATGAGCGGTGTTTATGGCAGAAAAATAAAAATGACGATTTTCGGCGAATCCCATGGTGCTTCTATTGGTCTTGTGATTGACGGGTTACCACCGGGGCTGGGAATTGATATTGATTTTATTAAACGCGAGATGGAAAGGCGGGCTCCGGGCCGCAATCTGCTTTCGACCCAGCGTCAGGAAAAAGACGCTTTTTTGATCCAGAGTGGTGTTTTTGAAGGGCGGACGACGGGGACACCTTTGTGTGCGCTGATCCCTAACAGCGATAGTCATTCTAAGGATTACAGTATTCTAAAAGATAATATGAGACCGGGGCATGCTGATTATTCCGGTAAGATCAAATATAAAGGCTTCAATGATTACCGTGGCGGCGGGCATTTTTCCGGACGACTGACTGCGCCGCTGGTTTTTATGGGAGCTGTTGCCAAGCAGGCTCTGGCTCGGTATGGAATTGTTATAGGGGCACATATCAATAATGTGGGTGAGATTTTTGACAGGAAGTTTGACCCATTGGGAGAAGATGCTGAATTATTGATGAGTCTGCGGCAGAAGGAATTTGCCGTATTGGACGATGTACGTGGGGCAGAGATGCAGGCGCTGATTTTGGAAGCGCGTGAGCGTCAGAATTCTATTGGCGGCAGTATTGAGTGCATGGCGCTTAATTTGCCGGCTGGTTTGGGCGAACCATTTTTTGATTCACTGGAAAGCCGTCTGGCACATGTACTGTTTTCTATTCCGGCGGTAAAGGGGCTGGAGTTTGGTATGGGCTTCGGTTTCTGCCGCAGCACCGGTTCACAGGCTAATGATCCGCTGTATTATGATGGAGATTCTGTGCGAACTGAAACTAATAATAACGGCGGTATTTTGGGTGGGATTACCAATGGCATGCCTGTTGTATTCAAGGTAGGGTTCAAACCAACGCCTTCTATTTCCCTGCCGCAGAAAACGATAAATGTGGCTGAGCATACGAATACGGTATTGGAAATTAAAGGTCGTCATGATCCCTGTATCGTGCAGCGGGCAGTACCTGTCGTGGAAGGTGTTACGGCCTGGACTGTTTTAGATATGCTGTTGACTGCGGATATTGACGGTGAGGTGTGAGCATGGAAAAATTGGATTTAGAGGCGATCCGCCGCCGTATCGACAAGATCGACGCCCAGCTGGTTGCGGCGTTGGAAGAACGGATGGAGGCAGTGCTGGAAGTTGCGGCCTATAAAAAACAGCAGGGGCTGCCTGTGCTTGATGCGGCTCGGGAAGCTCAGGTGCTCTCAAAGGCCTGTATGCGTTTACAGCATAAAGAGTATGCACCGGCTGTTACAGCGATGATGACGACCATCATGGAGCAGAGCAAGGCTTTGGAGCATGTACTGCTGGCAGAGCCGCGAGTTCTGCCGCAGGAGGAGGTCATGGAGGTTGGCTGTTTTGGAATGCCGGGGTCTTACAGTCATCAGGCTTTGGAGAGATATTTTGCAGGACAGCATATAAACAGACATCATTATGCTTTGTTTGAGGATGTAGTGCAGGCGGTCAAAAACGGTGAGATCAAATACGGTGTTTTGCCGATCGAAAATTCTTCGACCGGAGGTATTACCGAAGTTTATGATCTGCTGCGGCATCACGATTGTTCTATTGTTGGTGAGCAGTGCGTGAAAATAGAGCACAATCTCTTGGGCGTTCAAGGTGCTAAGCTCGAAGATGTTACTACTGTTTATTCACATCCGCAGGGCTTTGCACAAAGTAAAGAGTTTTTCATCAGTATCCGCAGATGGAGTTAGTGCCTTATTTCAGCACATCTAAAAGTGCAGAAACAGTGAGGGAAAAGCAGGATAAGCATTTGGCGGCGGTGGCTGGTAAGCAGGCTGCGGAAATGTATGGGCTGCAGATTCTTGCCGCCAATATCAACTATAATTCCAATAATTATACCCGGTTTATCGTCATTTCTAACGAAGCGGAACAGGCGCCTAATGCTAATAAAATTACGGTAGTAGTGGCAGTAAAACATGAACCGGGGTCATTATACAGGACTTTAGGACATTTTTATCACAGCGGTTTAAATATGATGAATTTGGAATCCCGGCCGATCGAAGGTAAATCATGGGAATATTTCTTCCACATCGACCTGGTAGGCAACCTGCGTGAAGAAAGAGTACGTCAGGCATTAGAACAGCTTTCCGACAGCTGCGCATATTGTAAGATATTAGGCAATTATCCTGCCGATGGTAGATAGGAGGTTTGTGTTATGGTTCATTTTGGCTTGATTGGAGCGCGTTTGGGACACAGTTTATCACCGCAGATACATCAGCTGATCTTTAAAGAATTGGGTGTCGAAGGAACATATGATCTGCTGGAGATACCTCCTGAAGAATTATATGCGAGCGTGCATGAATTGCGTGGTAAATACTGCGGAGTCAATGTAACCATTCCGCACAAGATCAATGTAATGGCTGCTTTGACTACTTTAAGTATGGAAGCGCAGGCTATTGGAGCCGTTAATACGATCCATTTTCATAACGGTGCAATTCGCGGCTATAATACCGATTATGCAGGTTTTGGGCGTTTGCTGGAAAATAACGGCATCGAAGTACAGGGCAAAAGCGCGGCTGTTTTAGGTACGGGCGGCGCTTCAAGAGCTGTACTTCAATATTTAATCGATCACGGTGTTTCTAAGATATTTTTAGTTTCCCGTAATACTCAAAGCATAGCTCCGTATATGAAAACCTTGTGCAGTAGTGTACCGACGCAATTCGTCAACTACTTACATTTAGAGCGTTATACCGGTGATTTACTGATCAATTGCACTCCTGTTGGGATGTATCCCAAGACCGATGTATCGCCGGTAGGTCTGGAAACTGTCGAGCATTTTGAAACAGCGGTCGATCTGATTTATAATCCCGCTAAAACTTTGTTTTTGCAGCAGGCAGAGCAGCTGGGTAAAAAGGCTGTGAACGGGATGCTTATGCTGGTAGCTCAGGCTGTAGCAGCAGAGGAGATCTGGCTGCAAAGAGAAATTTCAAACGATGTCATTTTAAAAGTTGCCGCTGAGATGGAAAAACAGCTATGAAAAATATCGTCTTGATCGGAATGCCGGGCTGCGGGAAATCAACTTTGGGCAGATTGTTGGCGCAGCATCTGAAGCGTCCTTTTTATGATGCTGATAATGTGCTTGAAAAGCTGGAAGGCAAGACTATCAAGGAGCTGTTCGCAGTCAGCGAAGCGTGCTTCCGCGATGCTGAAACCAGGGCAGTCAGGCATCTGTCAGAATTGGAAGGGTGTGTGATCGCTGCCGGCGGCGGTGTAGTCAAACGCTCAGAGAATATCGAGGTATTAAAAAACGGCGGCATTATCGTTTTTATAGACAGGCTGCCAGAAAAAATTGTACAGGACATAGATACAGAAAGCCGCCCTTTATTAGCAGCAGGGCGGCAGAAAGTTTTTGACTTGTATGCGGAACGAATCGAACTATACCGCAGGTATCACGATCATATCATAGATAATAACGGTGAGCGGGAAGCAGCGTTACAGGCATTACTGGAGTTGGCAAGGAGAGAAAGCTGATGAAAAAAATTTTGGTTTTGAATGGTCCGAATATCAATATGCTGGGCGTACGTGAAAAAAATATTTATGGTCAACAGGATTATGCAGCCTTGTGTGAATATATCGGGCAGGAAGCTGCGGCATTAAATGTGGAAGTAGAAGTAAGGCAAAGTAATTTTGAAGGTGAATTAGTCACGCTGATCCAGCAGGCTTATGGAAAATTTGACGGTATCGTTATCAATCCTGCGGCATTGACGCATTACAGTGTAGCTTTGCTGGATGCTATAAAAGCAGTGGCTTTGCCGACGATAGAAGTGCATTTGAGCAATATCCATGCCAGGGAAGAATTTCGGCATAGATCAGTAACGGCTGCTGCCTGCCTGGGGCAGATATGCGGGTTGGGTTTCCAGGGTTATGCTTTAGCGCTCAGAGCGCTGGCGGAAAAGGGTTAAGCTTATAAAAACTGAAAAAGAAGTAAAAGATGTAAAGCACAACTGGGTTGTGCTTTAATTTTTGTTAATTTCAATATACTCTAGTATATAAACATCAAAAATAAACAATAAATAGGGTTCAAGAACTTTACAAAATTAAATTTTATGTTATATAATTTATGCATAGCAAATTTTGCATACCTGATAGTGAAATTTATATGCTAATATGAATATTAGGAAAATATATGGGGAGGCTTATTCATGATGATTGATTACTGTTCCATCGGCAAAAGAATCAAATTGACGAGGATCAAGCAAGGTGTTCTGCAGAAAGATCTGGCAGAGAAGATCGGTATTTCCAAACCGCATATGAGCAATATTGAAACTGCTCATACTAAAATTGGACTGGAGACACTGGTTGCCATAGCTAATGCCTTGAACACTTCTGTTGATGAATTTTTGAGTGATACTGTCAGCAACAGTCAGGTTATTTTTAATGATGAGTTGAAAACAGTGCTTGAAAGAGCAGATATGGAAGAATTAAAGGTTATTTGCAAACTGGCACGTGTTATTTTGAAAAGGATTAAAGCTGTTGCAATAATAAAGCAGACTGCGAGCTGTAGCTCGCAGTCTGCTTTATTTTATTTATTCGGGTTTGATTTTAAAAACAGCCGCATAGATGACCGGCAATACGATCAAGTTCAGCAATGTAGCAGCGGACAGCCCACAGGCAATGGCTACGGCCATCGAATTCCAGAAGGGGCTGGTAAACATCGGTATCAGTCCCAGGATCGTTGTAAGTGCAGCCAGCATAATAGGGCGGAAACGTACGATAGCTGATTCCAGTACGGATTCCCAGGGAGATTTGCCGGCCTGCAAATGCAGGTCTATCTGATCTATCAGCACGACGGAATTACGAATGATGATACCAGTCAGGGCTAGGATACCAAGTTCGGCCATAAAACCAAGCGGTGCGTTGAAAATTATCAATCCCAGCATAACGCCTGTTACGCCAAGCGGTGCTGTACAAAGAATGATAAACAGCTTGCGGATATCTTTCAGCTGCAGCATCAGGAGTATCATCATGAGCAGCAGCATTACAGGTACAGGTTCTAACAGATAACCTAAAGTTTTAGCGCTGTCTTCCAAACTGCCTCCGATTTCGATCGTAACGCCATTCGGAAGATTTTGCCTCAGTTCTGCAAGGTCATCGTAAACCTGCTGCGTGATATCGTTGCCGGTAACGCCTTCGCCGATACCGCCGCAGACTGTGATTGTCGGCAGCAGGTTACGGCGCCAGATCATACCGTTTTCTGATTCGTAACTGAGACGGGCTACCTGTGACAACGGCACCGCACCTGCAGATGTGGGGATAGTTAAGGTCTCAAGCTCGGTGACGGTAGATCGGTCAACAGGCTGCAGACGGAAAACCATGTCAATAGCCTGGTCTCCTTCCAGATATTGAGCTACGGTATAACCGGAAATTTCGGCCTGCAAAGCAGTGGCGACTTCTTTACGGCTCAATCCCATCTGCCGCAGTTTATCGTTGTCGATGGTAAGTTTAGCAGTTCCGTTTTGCTCCATCCAATCGAAACGCGTCATGGTCACGGCTGGATTCTGAGCCATAACTGTGCGTACTTTTTGTGCATATTCTTTAACAATATTGTCATCCGGACCGGTTACGCGCAGCATCACAGGATAAGCTGCCGGCGGACCCAGCGGGATAGAACGTGAATAACTGACGACATTGGGGAGATTAGCTGCTACAAGCTCGCGTATTTGCGGTTCTAAACGTTTACGGGCATCAATATCTTTAGCAACTACTACCAGCTGTGCATAATTGTTACGCGGTTGGACAGGGTCCATTACGAGGACGAAACGCGGAGCACTTTTTCCAACATAAGAACCGATGCTTTCAACATCAGGATTATCCTTCAGCATATTGGTCAGTTTCAGGGCGGCTTCATCCGTGGCTTTGATACTGCTGCCTTCAGGTAAATTGAGCTCTACCAGAAGTTCAGGACGCACAGAAGCCGGAAAAAATTCCTGCTTGATCAGCGGGACTAATAACAGGGAACCGATAAAGATACTGACCGTGCTCAGAATAACTATTTTCTGGTGCAGCATCGACCAGGAAAGGACGCTGCGAAACTTTTTATAAAAAGCAGTATTGTAAACATCGTTTTCGTTAATGAGCTGTTTAGGCTTGATCCAGGCGTGTCCCAAAACAGGCGCTACAGTTGCTGAAATGACCCAGGAAAGCAGCAGTGCTGTTGAGATAACAGGAAAAAGTGAAGAAGCAAATTCGGCGGCACTGGATTTGGCGAAAAATATCGGCATAAAGCCGGTACAGGTAATCAGTGTACCTGTCAGCAGCGGCATGGCACAGGTTTCAAAGGCATAGCTGGCCGCTTTAGTGCGTTCCCAGCCTTCTGACATTTTGACTTCCATCAGCTCGACGACAACGATCGCATCGTCTACCAGCATGCCCAGAGAAATGATCAGCGCTCCCAGAGATACTTTGTGCAGATCGATGTTCATGGCATACATGCCGATAAAAGTTCCTAAAAGTACCAGCGGTATGCAGACCGAAATGACATAGCCGCAGCGCCGTCCCAGACTGAGCAGACTGACTGCCAGCACGATAAGGATGGCTTCAAGCAGGCTGTCGGTAAATTCACCGATGGCGTTTTTTACTACCTGCGGCTGGTTGGCGACTTGTCCCAGTTCGAAGCCGAGCGGCAGTTCCTGTTGGATTTGCCGAACAGCCTGATCAAGATTTGCACCCAATTTGATATTATTACCGCCGTCTTCCATAGAAATGGCGATACCTACGGCTGGCTGACCATTAAAGTACATTTTCGGTTCAGCCGGTTCAGCATAGCCGCGTTTGATTTCGGCAATATCACCCAGACGGAAGGTACGGTCATTAGCCTGGATCGGAATATTGCTGATATTGGCCAGTGTATCAGGGGAACCGGTCAGACGCAGATAGGTATTAGTGCTGTCACTTTCAGCCATGCCGGACGGTGTGACAGCTGTTTCTGCCTGGATCGTAGAAGCCAGTGTATCGATCGGTATGCCCAGCTGTGCCAGCTTGGCATTAGACATCTGGATATAGATTTTTTCAGGCTGTACTCCTACTAGTTCTACTTTTTTGACATCAGGTATCTGAAAGAATTTATCTTTGATATTTTCGGCTACTACGCGCATTTCCTCATAGGAGAAGCTGTCAGAGGTGACTGCGTAGATATTTCCATAGACGTCGTCAAAACGGTCGTTGAAAAACGGTCCTAAAGCACCATCGGGCAAGTCACCTTTGCCATCATTGACAATATTACGCAATTCCAGCCAGCGCTGTTTGATTTCTTTGACCGGTACTGTATCCTGCAGATAAACATTGATAACAGCAGTTCCGGGACGTGAATAGCTGGTTATCCTGTCAATATTAGGTACTGTCTGCAATTGTTTTTCGATCTTGTCTGTCAGGTGTTCTTCTACCTCTTTAGCGGTTGCTCCCGGCCAGGCTGCCGAAACTACCATTTGCTTGATAGTAAAACTTGGGTCTTCGCTGCGACCTAAGGAATTATAAGAATAGATGCCCATGACCAGACAGAGAAACATAAAAAAGTAAATTATTTGCTTATGTTTGATCGACCAGGCGGCCCAGTTGTTTTTCATTGGCTGACACCAGCTTCCAGACGGACGTTTTGGTCTTCTGCCAGTTTGTTGACGCCGCCGACAACGACGATATCTCCCTGCTGCAGACCGTCAGAGATCCTGACGTTATTGCCTTCATAACCGCCGATAGAAACTTCATGGGTATGTACTTTATTATTGGTAACGAGCCAGACCTGAGGGTTTCCTCCTGTTTGATAAATGGCGGTGGCCGGCAGCAAAATACTGCTGTCAGTACCGTTTTGCAGGTGTACTTTGGCAGTCATCCCCAGTTTGACTGCTGCAGGCATTTGCGTTACGGCTACACGAACTTTGTAGGTACGGGTAACGCTGTCAGCCATTGGTGCTATTTCGCGGATATAACCATCTGCCGAAACGTTTTCTAAAGCCCAGAAATTGATCTTGGCTGACTGTTGAGGATAGATTTTATCCAAATGGTTTTCAGGGACATAGATCTGGATTTCCTGTTCGCCGCTTTGGACAACTGTCACAACAGGAGTTCCGGCAGCTACTACTTGACCCACTTCGCCGCTTACATTGGCTACTACGCCGTCATGGTCTGCAATAAGCTGCGTATAGGATAATTGGTTACTGTTGGTGATCAGTTGGGCCTGGGCTTGACGCAGGCTGGAAGCGGCCGCTTCCATCTGCGTATTATATTGCTCCATCATGGCTTTGCTGACACCACCGCTGTTGTATAAGGCCGTGTAACGGGATGCATTGTCGCGGGCCAGCTTATAATTGGCTTCGGCGGCTGTTACAGCTGCCTGGCTGGCTTCAAAACTCTGCTCGATGTCTTTGGGGTCGATTTGCATCAGGATATCGCCGGTTTTTACTGTATCGCCTAAATTGACGCTGCGGCTGATGATTTTACCGGCAACCTGAAAGGCCAGATCGCTTTCATAACGACCGCGTACCTCGCCGGGATAGGAAGATGTATTATCGACAGTTTCTTTACCGACGGTTACAGTACGGACATAAGGAACTTCTTTTACGATATCGGGCTTGGCGAAAACATTGCTGATTATATGGTACAGCAGCAATATAGCCACTGTTGCTGCCAAAATATACAAATGACGTTTTTAAATGGAAGCTTGCTGAAAATTTCTTTGATCGACATGTCGGTGCCCTCCTGAACTAATTGGTAATGGAAGACAAATAAGTGTTTAAAGCTTCTTCCAAATAAGTGCTTTCAGTACCATTTTCAAAATGTCCCAGATCACGGATCTGATCATGTGTGAGAAAAAAGAAAACGATGATGCTTTCCAAAGTAAAAGCTACATGTGTAGGCTGCATATTATTACGGATACTGCCGTCAGCTATGGCTTCTGTAACCAGCTCGGACATAAATTTATGGATTTTGTATAAGCGGTTTTTAATAAAGCTGTCACACATAAAAGTGGGGGTCAAAAGCTCGCGGTAAATGAGATGGATACGGTGAGGATGCAGCTTCTGTACCTCGGAAATTGCAGTGATATATTCGCGCAGCTTAGCCAGAGGAGCTATGTCCTTACTGCTGACTCGGGCGATCAGATTTAAAAATAAATTTGACTGTTCGTTGAGAACTTCCTGATAAAGATTTTTTTTGCCGCCGAAATAGTAAGAGATCAAAGCGCTGTTGACCCCGGATTTTTTTGCGATTTCTTTGATGGAAACGCCATTAAAGTGATTAGCTGCAAATAAATCGGTTGCTGCTAAAAGAATTTTTTCTGCTGAAGAGGCAGATGCTTCAACTGGATTCATATAGAACACTCCTTTGAATATTAATTAAACAATTAATTATTAATAATTATATCACCAACTGGATCGTAACGTAAATATGTAAAAATAAGAAAAGACAGTGTAGAATACTTGCTAATCTGCTATAATAAATTAATAAATATCAAGGAAAGAGAGTTTGGCTATGACAGTGGAAACGATACTATTATTGCTGCTGGTTTTAATGCAGGCGGTGATTTTCATAATGCTGTGGCGGCTTCTGCAGACACGGCGGCAGCAGGGACAAGAACTGGGAGCTGAGGTGAACAGTCAGCTGGAAAGCCTGGAACGACGTTTTTATGAGAATGTACGCGATCTGCGCAGCGAACAAAACACTCTGGCCCGTGCGGCCAGAATGGAAAGTCAGGCAGCTTCTGACCGTTTGGGAGAGCAGCTGGATAAAAAACTGGAAAAGCTGACGGAAAGCACTGCGGCTAATTTGGAACAGATCCGCCTGACTGTTGATGAAAAACTGCAGTCGACTTTGGAAAGGCGGTTGGGAGAATCCTTTCAGCAGGTCAGCCTGCGGTTGGAGCAGGTTCATCGAGGGTTAGGTGAAATGCAGACCCTGGCCGGCGGTGTCGGCGATTTGAAACGCATCCTTTCTAATGTAAAGAACCGTGGTATCTGGGGCGAAATGCAGCTGGGAGTTTTGCTGCGTGATTTGCTGGCACCGGAGCAATTTGCTGAAAATGTTGCTGTGAAGCAGGGCACTGCGGAAAGGGTTGAATTTGCGCTGAAGCTGCCGGGCAGAAAGGATGAAACGGTATGGCTGCCGATTGATGCTAAATTTCCGCAGGAGGATTTTCAGCGCCTGCTGGAGGCGCGCGAGCAGGCTGATACAGCTGCTGCCGATATTGCGCTCAAGCAGCTTGAACGGCGGCTGAAAAGTGAAGCCAGGGATATCCAGAATAAATATTTGTGTCCGCCGCAGACGACTGATTTTGCGATCATGTATTTGCCGATCGAGGGGCTGTTTGCCGAAGCGGTAAATTTGCCGGGACTGCTGGATGAGCTGCAGAGAACGTACCGCGTTTGCGTGGCAGGGCCGACTACCTTGGCAGCGCTGCTCAACAGTCTGCAAATGGGTTTTAAAACTTTGGCTATCGAAAAACGTACTGGTGAAGTCTGGCGAACGATCGCTGCCGTTAAGCAGGATTTTGTGACTTTCAGCTTATTGCTCGATAAAACAAAAAAGAAACTGCAGGAAGCCAGCGGGCATATCGACGCTGCAGCCAGACGCAGCCGTGTAATCAATAAACGTCTTGACGGCAGGAAAGACGAAGGAGATACTTTGGAGTGGCAGGAGGAGGTTTTGCATGAACGAGAATAATAACGAACAGGAACAGCCGCTTTATAAGGAGCAGCCCTGGTGGGTGCAGATTTTTGTGGCATTGTACGCTATGTTCTGGCTGACGATGATCTTTGCTGCAGGGCTGAACAGCCTGTACATTGGCAAAATAGATATTGACAGTGTCAGCATGGCTGTTGCTTTGACAGTTGGTATTTATCCTTTGATAAAAATGTTGGAAAAACTGTAAGATGTATTACACAAAAACATTTTTGTGCTGCTTGACAAGCCAAAAGTGTCGGACTATAATTGATACAAGCTTGAAAATTACATAGTTCATTTATCCGACGATGGAGAAAAGTAAGTTGGCAGGCGGCAAAGAGAAGCGGCGGTCAGTGTAAGCCGTAACGTCTAAAAACTGAATTCCGCTCCGGAGGAGACAGGGGTAGCAACCTGTCCGGGTCCGACCGATATATCGGCAATGAGGCCGCGCTGTGCGGCGAAAAAAGGTGGCACCACGTGAGTAGAACTCTCGTCCTTGATTGTAATTGATCAAGCCGGGAGTTTTTTATTTTACAGGTGAATGGAGCGATGGACAATGAAAATTATTGTAACTGAAAAAATTTCCGACAAAGGTGTGGCTTTGCTGCAGGCAGTGCCGGATTTTGATGTAGACGTGCGTTTTGATATCGAAAGGGAAGAACTGCTGAAGATCATTCCTGAATATGATGCAATCGTAGTTCGCAGCGTTACTAAGATCAATGAAGAATTTTATAAGCACGCCACTAATTTAAAGGTGGTTGGCCGCGCCGGCAACGGTGTTGATAATATTGAGATGGAAGGGGCGACTAAACGCGGTATTATCGTTGTCAATACCCCGGAATCTAATATCGTATCGGCTGCCGAGCATACTATCGGTCTGCTGCTGAGTTCTGCCCGTAATGTCGTCAAAGCTCATAAAATGATCGAATCCAGGGTCTGGGACCGTACCGGTTTAAAAGGCAGCGAGCTGCTTGGTAAAACTCTGGGCATCATCGGCCTTGGCCGTATCGGCGGTTTGGTGGCTACCAGACTTCAGGCTTTCGGGATGAAGATCGTAGCTTATGATCCGTATATTGCCGATGCACGTTTCCGTAAATACAGCGCCGAAAAATGTGAAACACTGGATGAATTGCTGGAACAAGCTGATTTTATCAGTATCCATACGCCTAAAACGGAAGAAACTTTTGATATGATCACAGCCAAAGAATTTGCAAAATGCAAACGTGGCGTGCGTGTAGTAAACTGCGCCCGCGGTGGCCTGATCAATGAAAATGACCTGGCGGCAGCTATCAAGGAAGGCATCGTTGCCAGCGCCGGTATCGACGTACTGGTAGACGAACCGAAACCGATCTCGCCGCTGATCGATCTGCCGGAATGTGTCTTAACGCCTCATCTTGGTGCTGATACAACAGAAGCGCAGGATAATGTGGGTATTGCCATTGCAGAAGAGGTCATTGCAGCTTTGCATGGAGAAATGGTGCCGAATGCAGTCAATCTGCCGACTTTGCAGCCGACAGAGCTGAAAGAAATGCAGGGCTACCTGATCTTGGGCGAATATCTGGGCAAGCTTTATTATCAGCTGGAAAAAGCAGCTGTCGAAAAGGTAGAGATCATCTATACCGGCGAGGTTGCAGAAATGGAAACAGGTATGCTGACGCGTGCTGTTTTAAAAGGCGTTTTTGAACCCATCCTCAAGGAACGCGTTAATTATGTCAATGCCGCGCTGACTGCAGAAAGCCGCGGAGTCGACGTTATAGAGAGCAAACATGCAGGCAAACATAATCTTTTAGAGGTCAAGATCCATTCTAAAGGTAATATATTTACCGTAGCCGGTACTGTCTTTGGTGAAAAAGAGATCCGCGTCATCGAAATCGACGGTTACCAGTTCGACCTTACTCCGGCTCCGTTCATGCTGGTGGCACGCAACCAGGATAAACCCGGTATGATCGGGCAGATCGGCACGCTTTTAGGTGCGAGCAAGGTCAATATCGCGACCATGCAGGTCAGCCGTAATCTTAAAGACGGTAACGCCATGATGTTTATGACCGTGGACAGCGAAGTAGGTAAAGAAACACTGAAACTGCTGCAGGGGCTCGACGGTATCCTGCAGGTCAACCTTGTAAAACTGTGATTACGAGCTTCAACAGAGAAATTGGTATCGTCGTTTTGATGGGTTATGTCGCTTTTAAGGACTTGAACGAGGATATCAACCTTCTTGCATATATCGTGATGGGACTTGCTGTTTGCCATATGTTCATCAAATATAAACGTCGTAACGATTAAAAAAACACCCGTTACTCATTGAGTAACGGGTGTTTTAGTATCTATATCCGATAAATTATTCGGCAAAAATCACTTTGCCGTCCTTAAAGGCCTGGACACGGGCCAGTGATTCTACACGGAAGCCGGCGTCGATAAGGCGCTGACGCCCCGGCTGGAATGATTTTTCGATAACTATGCCGATACCTACTACTTCGCTGCCGGCCTGCTGGACGATGTTAGCCAGACCAAGGGCCGCTTCGCCGTTAGCCAGAAAATCATCGATGATGAGGATTTTTTCGCCGGCCGGTAAAAATTTTTTGAGCACGGTCACATCACTGGTGACTTTTTTGGTGAAGGAGTATACTTTGGTGCTGTAAGCCTCGCTGCTCATAAGCGCCGATTTCTGTTTGCGTGCGAATACTACCGGTACATGCATACACAGACCGGCAGGCAGGGCGCAGGCGATCCCTGAGGACTCGATCGTAAAGATTTTAGTAATTCCGCAGCCTGAAAAACGGCGGTGGAATTCTTTGCCGATCTCCATCATCAATTCAGGGTCGATCTGGTGATTTAAAAAGAATCGACTTTTAAAATAGCGTCGTTTAAGACCAAGCCTTCGGACATGATTTTTCTTTGAGCAGTTTCATGGACAAGCACCTCGAACTTTTTACTTTCTTATAATATTATAGAATATGATATTATTGACATTTAGTCCAGTGTTTTTGTAAAAGAAAAACAAAATTCAGAAAAATCACAAAAGAATGATACAAAAATCTTGACAAGCATAGAAAATGCTGGCATAATGTAAAACATAGCACGAACAAATTAGCTTTTGTTTGTACAACTTGATAATAAAGGCATTGAATGGGAACAAAGTTGCTGATGTTACCGATTTTAGAGAGACGGCGGTTGGTGAAAGCCGTAGCGGTACAGCGATAAGACTCACCCGGGAGCCGCGTTTCTGAACCAGCAGTAGGAAACGACGCCGGCGCAGCGTTAGGCGTTTAGAGCGAAGGCTCTGAGACAATGAGGTCAAATTAGGGTGGTACCGCGGTGAAAGTCGCCCCTATCTGCTAAGCAGGTGGGGGCGTTTTTTTATACCAATTTTCCATGGGAGGTGGCAAAATGGAGCAGATCCTATCTATCGTAGTGCGTAACCAGCCCGGTGTTCTGATGCGGGTCGCGGGCATGTTCTCGCGGCGCGGCTTTAATATCGACAGTCTGGCAGTCGGCATTACGCAGAATCCTGAATTTTCGCGGATGACTGTTACCATGCAGGCTGACGATGCAACTATCAAGCAGGTCTGCAAACAGTTGGCCAAGCTGGTCGAGGTAGAGGCTGTGAAAGTCCTGCCGCCTAAGGCAAGTGCCAAACGCAGTATGGTCATGGTCAAGGTGCACGCCGGTGATAAACGGCTCGAGCTGCTGCGGCTGGCAGATGTTTTCAGGGCCCACGCTGTCGATGTAACCGGGGAGTCGCTTATCTTTCTGGCTACAGGCATCGATGATAAGCTGAATGCTTTTGTCGACGTGATGCGTCCCTACGGTATCCTGGAAATGGTACAGACCGGCCTTGTGGCGCTGGAACGGGGCGATGCGGCTATGGATGTCAGCAAATCGCGTTATTCCTGGCCTGAAAGCAGTTGTAAACCTTCAGCTATTTAGTAATATGTCAGTTCTCAAAATTAAATAAATCTGGTAAACAAAAAGGAGATGTAGACACAATGGTAAAAATGTATTATGACAAAGACGCAAACTGGGAAATGCTTAATGGTAAAACTATTGCCATTATCGGCTATGGTTCTCAAGGCCATGCACATGCCCTTAACTTAAAAGAAAGCGGCGCTAAAGTTATCGTAGGTCTTTATGAAGGCTCCAAATCCTGGGCCAAGGCAGAAGCGGCAGGTCTGACTGTTATGACTGCGGCTGATGCAGCTAAAGCAGCCGACGTAGTCATGATGCTGATTCCTGACGAAAAACAGGCTGCCACTTATAAAAAAGATATCGCGCCTAATCTGAAAGCCGGTGCTGCTCTTGCTTTTGCGCATGGTTTCAATATCCATTTTGGGCAAATCGTACCTCCTGCTGACATCGACGTGTTCATGGTCGCTCCTAAAGGACCAGGTCATCTCGTACGCCGCGTCTTTACTGAAGGCGCAGGCGTGCCCTGTCTCGTAGCTGTGCATCAGGATGCCAGCGGCAAAGCTTACGACATTGCGCTTGCCTATGCCAAAGGCATTGGCGGTACACGTGCCGGCGTGCTCGATACTACCTTCCGCGAAGAAACTGAAACAGATCTTTTCGGCGAACAGGCTGTGCTTTGCGGCGGTGTTACCGCTCTGATCACTGCAGGCTATGAAACTCTGGTAGAAGCAGGCTATAAACCTGAAAGCGCATATTTTGAATGTATGCATGAAATGAAACTTATCGTTGACCTGATGTATGAAGGCGGTATGGCTAAAATGCGCCACTCCATCTCTGATACTGCCGAATACGGCGACTATGTGACCGGCAAACGTATCATCACCGACGAAACTAAAGCTGCTATGAAACAGGTTCTGGCCGAGATCCAGGACGGTACATTTGCTAAGAACTGGATCCTTGAAAACCAGGCTAACCGTCCGGCGTTCAATGCTATGCGCCGCAAAGGCGCCGAGCATCCGATCGAAGAAGTCGGCAAAAATCTGCGCGGCATGATGAGCTGGATGAAAAAATAATCAGTACACACCTTAGGCAGAGCGGGGCTGAGGCCCCGCGATCTGCTTCGTATAAACTTAGGAGGGTTATAGTTATGGGTATGACAATGACGGAAAAAATCCTGGCCCAACATGCAGGCCGCGATGCGGTCCAGGCAGGCGATCTGCTGGTTGCCCAGGTGGATTTGGTTTTAGCTAACGACATCACCGGACCGCCGGCGATAGCTGAATTTGAAAAAATCGGACGTCCTGTTTTTGATAAGGATAAGATCGCGTTAGTTCCGGACCATTTTTCTCCGTGTAAGGATATTAAGTCGGCAACTATGTGTAAACGCATGCGCGATTTTGCACGTCAGCATGAAATCACCAATTATTTTGAAGTTGGCCGCATGGGTATCGAGCATGCGCTTTTACCTGACAGCGGTCTTGTTGCTCCCGGTGAGATCATTATTGGCGCCGATTCTCATACTTGTACTTATGGCGCTCTGAACGCGCTCAGCACCGGCATGGGTCAAACCGATATTGGTGCGGCTATGGCCAGCGGCACTACCTGGTTCAAGGTGCCTGCCACGATCAAAGTCGAGCTGACCGGTAAGCTGCCTAAATATGTCAAGGGCAAAGATATCATTCTTACGCTTATCGGTATGATCGGTGTCGATGGTGCCCGTTATCAATCGTTGGAATTCTGCGGCGACGGCGTTGCCGAACTGGCAATGTCCGACCGTTTTACTATCTGCAATATGGCGATCGAAGCCGGCGGCAAAAATGGTATTTTCCCGGTCGACGAAAAAACTATTGCCTATCTCAATGGTCGTGTCAGCCGTAAGTGGACAGCGGTTACTGCCGATGCTGACGCAGTATATGACCGTGTTATCACTATCAAATTAGATGATCTGGTCCCGGTCGTTTCGTATCCGCATCTGCCGGAAAATACACATCCGGCGTCTGAGTCCGGCCATATCAAGATCGATCAGGTCGTTGTCGGTTCCTGCACTAACGGTCGTCTGGAAGACCTGCAGCAGGCAGCTGAGGTGATGCAGGGGCGTAAGGTACATCCGCATGTCCGCGCTATTATTATTCCTGCTACTCAGGAAATTTATAAAGAAGCTATGCGTTTGGGCTATATTGATACCTTTATCGATGCCGGTGCGGCAGTTTCCACCCCTACCTGCGGACCGTGTCTGGGTGGTTATATGGGTATTCTGGCTGCTGGCGAACGTGCTGTTTCGACTACCAACCGTAATTTCCGCGGACGTATGGGTCATGTCGACAGCGAGGTTTATCTGGCCAGCCCCTATGTGGCGGCTGCCAGTGCGATCACAGGCTATATCGCAAGCCCTGAGGAGGTAATGAAATGAGTAAAGTATGGCGTTACGGCGACCACGTCGATACCGACGTTATCATACCCGCCCGTTATTTGAATATTGCTGATTTTGACGAATTGGCCGAGCACGCTATGGAAGATATCGATACTACTTTTGCTCCTAACGTGCAGCCGGGCGACTATGTTGTTGCCGGCAAAAACTTCGGCTGTGGTTCTTCGCGCGAGCATGCTCCTGTCGTTATCAAAGTCAAAGGCGTAAAATGCATTATTGCCGACAGCTTTGCCCGTATTTTTTACCGCAATGCAATCAACATCGGGCTGCCGGTGCTGGAAATTGGCAAGGATGTTGAAAAAATTGCAGCCGGTGATGAATTGGATGTAAATATGGCTGCTGGCGAGATCAAAATCGTTAACAAAGGCATTACTATCAAAACTAAACCATTGCCGGAATTTATTCAAAAGATCGCTGACTGCGGCGGCCTTATCAACTATGTCAAAGGAGAACACCAAGAATGAAGATCACTTTACTGCCGGGCGACGGCATTGGCGTCGAGATTGTTGACGCCGCTGTGGAAGTACTTGATGCTGCTGCCAAAAAATTCGGTATGACTATAGAATATGATAAACAGCTGATCGGCGGCGCCGCTATCGACGCTACAGGAGTACCGCTGCCGGAAGCTACTATTGCATCTGCAAAAATAACTGCTGATCCGTCCCTGCTTGGAATTCGTAAAGCGCTGGGTCTGTACTGTAACCTGCGTCCGATCAAGGTTTCGCGTTTTGTCGCACATTTATCGCCGCTTAAAAATGAACGCGTCAGCGGCACTGATCTTTTGATCGTACGCGAACTGACTGGCGGCATTTATTTCGGCGCTAAAAATGAAGCTGCTCCTGATGCTGATGGCGTAGAGACGGCTTCTGACGTTGAAATCTATACCCGCCCGGAAGTAGAACGCATTGCCAGATTTGCTTTTGAAGCTGCTAAAAAGCGCCGCGGTAAAGTAACTTCCGTCGATAAAGCTAACGTATTGGCTTCATCCAGGATGTGGCGCCGTATAGTTGGCGAAATGCAGGCGCAGGATTACAGCGGGATCGAACTGAATAATTTCTATGTAGATAACTGTGCTATGCAGCTGGTGCTCAATCCGGGCCAGTTCGATGTAGTGCTTACCAATAACATTTTCGGCGATATCCTTTCGGATGAAGCGTCAGTGATTGCCGGGAGTATCGGAATGCTCCCTTCTGCAAGCCTTGGTGACAGCACCGGTATGTATGAGCCTATTCACGGCAGTGCTCCTGATATTGCAGGGCAGGGCATCGCTAACCCCTTGGGAACTATTTATTCCGTAGCTATGATGCTGCGTTATTCCTTGGATCAGGATGCTGCTGCCGATGCTATCGAAGCGGCAATTGACAGAGTTTTGGAAAAAGGTTATCGCACTCCTGATCTCTGCGGTGAAGGTCTGACTAAAGTTTCGACCTCGCAGATGGGGCAGCTGATCGCCGCAGAACTGGCCTGATGTATTTTTGAGTATTGGAAGGAAGTGAGTTTATGCAGATGACCGGCGCAGAAGTAATGGTCAAATGTTTGGCAGAGCAAGGAGTTACTACGGTTTTTGGTTACCCCGGCGGGGCGATCCTGCCTTTTTATGACGCTTTGCGTGAAGCGGCTGACATTCGGCATATCCTGACGGCACATGAACAGGGTGCTGCCCATGCTGCTGACGGTTATGCCCGTGCAGGCGGTCAGGTCGGCGTCTGTATAGCGACTTCCGGCCCCGGAGCGACCAATCTGGTTACGGGGCTCGCCAATGCTTTTTTAGATTCGATACCTGTCGTAGCGATTACTGGCCAGGTGCCGGTGGCAATGATCGGACGCGACGCATTTCAAGAAGTAGATATCACCGGTATCACCATGCCGATCACCAAACATAATTTCCTGGTCAAGCGTCCTGAACATTTAGCGCAGACGATCCGGCTGGCCTTCCAGCTGGCGAAAACAGGCCGTCCCGGCCCGGTGCTGGTAGATGTGCCGCGTGATGTGCAGACCGCTTTGCTTGATTATGAGCCGGGCGAGCTGGAACCGCTGGCGAAAGAGCTGCCGGAAGAAAAACAGATAGCTGCCGCAGTGGCTGCAATCAATGCTTCGCAGCGCCCGGTCATGCTTGTAGGCGGCGGTGTTATCAATGCCGATGCTGAATATGATGCCATGCATTTATGCGAAAAGCTGCGTATCCCGGTTGTCAGCACCCTGATGGGATTAGGCGCTATCAGTGCCTACCGCAGTCTGTTTTTAGGGATGACGGGACTGCACGGACACGAACGTGCCAACAACGCCGTTAAGGAAGCCGATCTGATCCTGGCTGTTGGCAGCCGGTTTAACGATCGTGTTACCGGTGAACGCAGCAGTTATAGCGCGAATAAAACTGTTATCCATTTAGATATCGACCCGGCGGAGCTGGATAAAAATATTTATTCCAGTATCGGTATTTCCGGTCATATGAACACAACTTTGCAAATGCTGGAGGCAGGCAGCGTCAAGCATGATCTTGATGCCTGGTGGCAGCTGATCGAAAGCTGGCCCAGTATGGACGAGGACTTCGGCGGCGAAGCTGCGCCGCAGTTTTTCAAGGCCCTGAACCCGGTTATCAAAGATAAGGATTATATTATCACTACGGACGTCGGGCAGCATCAGATGTGGGCTGCTCAGCATATCAAGATCCAGTTTGCCCGCCAGTGGATTTCTTCAGGCGGATTGGGAACGATGGGCTTTGGCTTGCCGGCGGCTATGGGCGCACAGCTGGCCCGCCCCAAAAGCAGGGTGATCAGTATCAGTGGTGACGGCGGATTCAAAATGACCGGCTCGGAGCTGTTTACGATCGCCAGCTATAAATTGCCGGTGACGGCGATAGTCTTTAATAACAGCGGCTTAGGCATGATTCGTCAGTTGCAGACCGTGCAGTTCAATAAACGGTTTACTTCCTGCGAAATGCCCGGCTATGTCGATTTTGTCAAATACGGCGAAGCCTTTGGCGTAGCCGGAGAGCATGTCGATACGCCTGAAGCCCTGGCAGCAGCAGTTGAAAAAGCTATGCAGCTGGACGCGCCTTATATCATCGAAGTTGCGCTTGACTCTAAAAATATGGTACAGCCGATGGTCACTCCCGGTTTGGGAATCGGTGACTTTGTAAAATTTAAAGAACAATAAAAAGAAACCAGCGTGTACTATAAAGTACACGCTGGTTTCTTTTTATTGTCGGTCATTTACGGTTGATAGTATTACCGGCACAGTTTTCAGCGTCTGCGCTTGTCGTTGTCATGCAGAAATTTGCGGGCTTTTTTCATACCGCCAATATCTTTGAACATGGTACTGAATTTTTCCAGTTCGATCTGTTTGGAATCAAGGCCTTCATAGCGTACTTCTTTCTGCAGCTTTTGATAGCTGGCCAGTCTGTCCGCGGCAAGTATTCCGTCTGTGATAGCTTGCTGAACGGCACAGCCTGTTTCGTGGGTATGAGTACAATCACGAAAACGGCATTGCTGGGACAGTTCGTCGATATCAGCAAAGCTTTTGGATAAATCAGCCGTTTCTAAACCCAGTTCCCGCATTCCCGGAGTATCGATGACTAAAGCCCCGTTTGTAAGGGTGATGAGTTCGCGTCTGGTTGTTGTATGTCGACCCTTATCATCGTTTCGCAAACCATTGGTAGCAAATTCGGTGCCGGCCAAACGGTTGATAAGAGTTGATTTACCTACGCCTGAGGAACCGATGAAGGCAGCCGTACTGCCGCACTTCAAGTAGGGAAGTATTTGCTCGTGACCGGTATCGGCCAGTGAAGAAGTGACAAGTATTTCAGCGCCGATGGCAACGGACTCAGCCGCTGCTGTTTTAGCAGCTACGTCATCACATAAATCAGCTTTGGTTAAAGTAACTATCGGCAGTGCGCCGCTGCTCCAGGAAATGGCTAAATACCGTTCCAGACGCCGCAGATTAAAATCGCTGTTCAATGACATACAGATGAATACCGTATCGATATTGCTGGCGACTACCTGCTCAGAGTTACCTGTACCGGCAGCTTTGCGGATAAACGCGCTTTTGCGGCGCAGTACATGATGGATGATCGCTCTTCCTTCAACAGTATCTGTGCGGTCAAGCAGAACAAAATCACCGACGGCAGGGAAATCTGAAAGTGCGGCGGCATTAAAGCGCAGCTTGCCTGAAACCTCTGCCAATACTTCTCCGGTTTCGGTTATGACACGGTAAAGATCCTTATACTGGGCTGAAACGCGTCCGACAGGGAAACAGCCAAAACTGGCTGCTTCTTCAGCGAATTTAGCGGAAAATCCTAATGTTTGTAAATTTATTTTAGACAATTTTTTTATCCTCCTAAAGGTTATATTAAAGCCTTTTGGGAGGTTCGGCAAAATATTAGATTATGCAAACCTCCCGGTCTGCTGCAATATCCGATGTACCATATGTAAACATAAAAAATTCCTCTTTTCTTAATAGATTTATCTGCAGGACATACCTGTATTTTACAGGCTGAACTTTCAGTATGATTTCATCGTATTCTATAAGTGAATATTTGTCAATAGCGGTATTATATAATTAAATATATTAGAAATATTTAATGTTAAACAGTACTTAAACTGGAGTTTGGATAAGGACTGGTTTTCAAAAAACAAGTTATTGAGTTAGCCATGAGGTTTGTTATACTGAAAGAAAGAGGCGAGAATAATGTTATTAACAGAAAATATATCAGCATTGCATGGATGTGCTGATTGCCCGTAAATTGGCATAATAAAAGCAGTACACGTTTGAAAACTTGTACTGCTTTTTAGCTGTTGTTTATTTACGATGTTTCCAGCGGCAGATGAGCTGAGTTATCGTGCCCATAGGGCAATAAACGCACCAGGAACGCGGCTTGAACAGCAGCAGCGTGATGATGCCAAGAATGCTGGAGGTTAGCATGATGCTGTAAAAGCCAAAAGCAAACTGTGCGATCCACGGCTGCGCACCGCCGCCGTAAGCCCAGTGCCAGGGCACGTCAAAAGTCCACAGCAGGCTGACTGTCTGATGAAAATAGATAGCATGGGTAAAGACCAGATAGGTAGAAACCAGCATATTGACAAACATCGCTGTAAAAAACAGTAAGAAGCCGTAACGGAAGGTGTGCGAGCGCAGCCAGGAAGGGATATCGCGTTTTGGTGAAAGCTTCCAACTGTTGCCGATCAGCTCGAACAGCTGCCCGCGGCCGCAATATTTATTGCAATATGATTTAGTGCCGAATGTAGAAGCCATGATAAGCGGAATGAAAAAGCACAGCAGCCCCAGCCAGGCGAAAAGAATATTAAAAAAGCCCAGAGCCAGATACAGCGCCGTCAGGACCCAAAGGTAATCATACCAGTGATTGCGTTTAGACATCAGCAGTCACCACCTTGATCACAGATGCCGGACATTCACGGGCGCACAGACCGCAGCCGATGCAGCGAGCCAGTTCTACAACTGCGCTGATACCATCGGGCACGCTGATTGCCTGAAGCGGACAGGCCTTAGTGCAGGTGCCGCAGGATACACAATATTCCTTATCAACTTGCGCATAACGCTTGCTACTCATTTTATCGCCTCACCGACAAGATTCATTCTAACTTTATTGTAACCTATTTATGATCTTTTAGCCATATTTTATTAACTTCAGGTTAAGGAGCAGCGTTGTAAAATTTTCTGCAGGAACACATATTTTTGCGGTACAATAAAAGAAAGAGAATAATTGCGGATGGAGTGATGGGAATGAAAAAGCAAACCGCATTGATGAACCATTGGCAATTATGTCAATATCTGCGTAAACTGCATCTGCCGCAGGTTGTACCGCCGCCTGACCTGGCGACGCTGAAGCTGCTGCAGGACGCGCATTTGAAATATGTGCCCTATGAGAATCTGGATATTTTGAGCGGCAGGCTGACTTCGCTCGAGCATGATGATATGTTTGCCAAAATCATTATGAAAAACCGCGGCGGCATTTGCTTTGAGCTGAACGGCCTGTATAATTGGCTGCTGGAATCTCTGGGCTATAAAGTCACAAGTTATGCGGCCCGTTTTATCGACCGGCTGGAGGAATACCAGATCCGCCGGCATCGGGTAATGTGCATCGAACTGGAAGATAAACGTTATCTGACTGATGTTGGCGTCAACAGTGAAAGTCCGCGCTGTCCGCTCGAAATGGCAGAGGGCAAAGTGCAGAGTGACGGTATCTGCGAATATAAATTCAGCCGCGATCCGTTCTTTGGCTGGCTGCTGTGGCAGAAGGAACGGCGTAAACCATGGAAAAGGCTGTTTGGCTTTACAGAAGAACAGCAGCTGGATATGGATTTTATTCCCGCCTGCATTTATACAGACCTTCATCCGGATTCGCCGCTCAATAAAGGCAAAGCGATCTCTGTTTTTCGCGAAGACTGCAATATCACGATCCGGGGAAATCTTTTAAAGTTTTATCTGGGTGGACGTGTCAAATACCGCTATACCATCAATACTGAATACGACTTAAAGGGAGTGCTGTGGGAGTATTTTGGTATTGCCGTCGATTATCCGCTTCCTAATGGCGGTATTGACCAGAATGATTAAATTTTGGCTTGGAAAAAGTTGCTATGATTTGAAACTTTATGATAAAATAAATTAACTAAAAAAAGTGAGATTATGACTGCTGAAAACAGGCGATTTTTATTGCCGCCCATTATCAACAGAATATTGACGCTGCTTACAGAGCAGGGCTTTGCAGCCTATGTTGTAGGCGGTGCCGTACGCGATCTGCTGCTGGGAAAGGCACCCGGCGATTTTGACGTTGCAACATCGGCCCGCCCCGAGTCTGTTATCAGCATTTTAGAACCGGCCGGGTTTACTGTTGTTGGCGAACTGGGGCAGAACTTCGGTGTCGTTGTTGTGCATCGGGACTCCCAAACGGTAGAAATTGCTACCTTCCGTGGCGAAGCCTACGGCGGGGATGCGCATAAACCGGAGCAGGTCTGGTATTGTGACGACCTGGAGGCTGATTTGTCGCGGCGCGATTTTACCGTCAATGCCATGGCTTTGGATCAGTCCGGCAATGTATACGATTATCACGGCGGTAGGCAGGACCTGCAGCAGAAAATACTGCGTACTGTCGGTGATGCGCCAGCCCGTTATCAGGAAGATGCTTTGCGTATGTACAGAGCCTGCCGCTTTGTAGGTCAGCTGGGCTTTGATTATGTACAGCGGCAGGGCGCCGGCCCGGCATTTGGACAGCCGCAGACGCCGTATTACCTGCCGCAGAGCTACAGCTTTCCTGTTAGCCGCAGTGCCGGGCTATCATTGGAACGTGTGCGGACAGAGCTGGATAAGCTGCTGCTCGGCAAATGGGCCGGCAAGGGACTGATGCTGCTGATGGCGACAGGGCTGGCGGCCGGACGCTGCCGTGTGCGTGAACAGGGAACTTATCGGGAAATAGATGTTTTGCCGGAGCTGGAGCATTTGGCGGGATTGCCGCAGAACCAGCGTTTTCACTGCTACGATGTATGGGAGCATACTCTGGCTGCTGTTGATAACAGTCCGCGTCAGCTGGCAATACGCTGGGCCCTGCTTTTGCACGATGTAGCTAAAGGTCTTCCTGGTATCCGCAGGCTTAATAAAGAAGGTCAGCCCAGTGATCATGGTCACGAAGCTGAAAGCGCCGTTATGGCAGAAGTTATTTTAAGTCGGCTGCGTTATCCGGCTCCTTTTGTGCAAAGAGTAGTATGGCTGGTGTCAAGGCATATGCGCTTCGCACCGATGCTGGTAACGGGTGAACGTACATTGCTGCGTTGGCTGCGCAGCGAGGCGACCGGCGGTAATTTTAAAGATAGTCATGAAATGACTGCTGCTTTTGAACAGCTGGTAGCAGTATTTTTAGCAGATATGGGTGCTACTCACGCCGGTAAGAATACCGAACTGATGGCGGAAGGACGCGCTTTGGGAACGGCGGTGATGGAACTGGCCCGAAGTAAAATGCCTGTTCATACTAAGGATCTGGCGATCAGCGGCCATGATGTGCTTGTGCTGTTAGAAGATAAAAGCAAGATCAGGGACGCTATGCGATATTTATTACAGAGAGTGCAAAGCACCAATCTGCCTAACGAAAGGTCTGCTTTAGAGGAAGCAGTCAGAGGCTGGCAGAAACGTCACTAGAAAGAAGGGAAGCTAATGCCACAAAAGAAATTGTTTGCTGCACTGCTTGTTGCAGCATCAGCGTTGCTGATGCTGGGTATGAGTAATGAAAATCAGATACCATATCCGTCAAATTATGATACCAAAAGTGCCGGGGCGTCGTCCTACAATGGACTGGCCAATGTGCCTAAATCGCCTTATTTTCAGCAGCTCGATTTTTATAATATGCAGCCTACTGATTCGCTTGTGCTGCTGCCGAAGTTCCGTACCTACCAGCAAACTACCGAATATACCTGCGGCCCTGCCGCTGCATTGATGGTGGTCGAACATTTTCAGGGACGCAGCGAGGAAGATGAACTGGCGATCGGCAAGATCATGGGGACAAAGTCCTATACCGGGACTAATACTAAAGGTATGGTCAAATATTTTAAGAAAAAAGGCTGGCAGGTAACTTCGTCAGCTGATAAAGATAAAACACCGCAGAATACACAGGAATTTAAAGCATTTGTAGTCGAGCATCTTAAACGCAATGTACCTATTATGGTCGAAAATGTAGACTGGGGCGGGCATTGGCGTGTTATTATCGGCTATGACACAATGGGCACGGATGACATAACCAGCAGTGACGTACTGATTATGGCTGATCCTTATGATACGGCCGATCATTTACAGGACGGCTACGTTGTTGTGCCGGCTGAAAAATTCTTCTATATGTGGTTCGATTCGCATCTGTTTGCAGCCGGTGACCGTAAGCAGCAGTGGCTGGCAGCAGAGCCGCCGGTCGGATATGAACCTCTGATAGATATGAAAACACAGGACGTGACAAAATCATAATATAATTAATTGCAAATGAAATGTAAACGCAGACTGTATAGTCTGCGTTTTTTTATTTTACCCAGCCTGCTGGTGCCGGAATTTTTTATTGTAGATTTTAATTACGCAGCCGCAATCGGGCAGAACATACAGTAAGCAATGTAAACCCGCGCAGACGCATACAGTTGTAAAGCTGCCTGCGGAATGCGCCGGGCAAGACTCGCAGGCGTTTTACACAGGCTCAAAGTAAGCGTCTTGCGGGGGGGTACAAACGTGCTATAATAAATTAGAATATTATTTTAACGAATGTTTTTAAATTAATAATGCATAATAAATTGTTTTAATAAAAGATGTGTAACTAAAAATATTTAAAAATTGCAGCAAGGGTGGCGACGCTAAAATGTATGACGAAAAATGTTTACAGCAACTCGGAAACAACATCAAATTCCTGCGCGCTGCCTGTCAGCTCAGCCAACGGGAGTTGGCAAAGCGTATCGGTATCAGCCAGACTCACCTGAGTAATATTGAGCATTGTCATGTAAAAATAAATTTGAAGCTGTTGCTGCGCATCGCTAATGCTTTCGGCTGCACGATGGAAAATATCTTTGATGCCCGAACATTTCCAGAGTCGGCGGAAGCCAAAGCCGCCAGTGCAAAGGCGCATAAGACTAGCGGACAGGAAGTTTATATGCGGGAAGAAGTGCAGCAGATTTTGCAGATGCTGTATTTATATAAAAATTTAGCGTCATAAGCAGAAAAAGAGGCTGAGCGTAAAGGAGTAGTAAGATGGCTGAAGTGAAAACAGCAGAGAAAGGCCGGCAGTCTGAACATCTGGAAAAAGAAGTGCCAGGCAGGGGAAACTGCACCAGCAGTAGCAAAACTGTTGATAAAGACAGCTGTAAGGACAATTCTGACAGCACCGCTGCAAAACCCTATATGCGCTTTTACGCTGGGGCTGTTACTCAGGACAGCGGCCTTGAGGGTATCAGGTTCGACTTTAACTACGGCGCTCGTGTCGAAGTGCCGGCTGGTGATTACAGGGTACGATTTCTGGACCGGGAAGCCTGTTTGACATTGTACGATTCCAATGCCAGCGGCGTGCTTGTGACCAGTAGTAAAAAGTATTTTGTCGATTTCCGCATCGAGGTCTACGAAAGAGATAAGTTGATTTTTGCCCATGACCTGGATTTACAGGGGAAAAAAGTGCTTATAAAATTTCCTGTCGGTATTTTAGGAGATATTTTGGCATGGTTCCCTTATGCCGAAGTCTTTAGAAAAAAGCATGAGTGCGATTTATACTGCGCTATGGCGGAAGAGATGATCGAGATCATCAAGCCGGGCTATCCGGAGATCAACTTTGTCCAAGCGGAAGAACGGCCGGACGGTCTTTATGCTAGTTATTACATGGGCATTTTCTTTCCATGTGATGACAGGGAACACCAGCCGGCAGATTTCAGAGTAGTGGGGCTGCATAAAAACGCACCCTGTATTCTGGGACTAAAAGTAGACGAACAGTGTATTAAACTGTTACCGAGGGATAAAGTACGCAGGATTAAAGATCCATACGTCTGCATCGCGGCGCAGGCCAGCAGTCAGGCCAAATACTGGAACAACGGACGTGGCTGGCTGAACGTGGTAAAACACCTTAAAACACTGGGCTACCGAGTACTGTGCATCGATAGAGAAAATAATTATGGTATGGGCAGCCGATTTAACATCATTCCTTACGGCGCGGAAGATTTTACCGGGCGCAGACCCTTGCAGGAGCGGATCGATCTTTTGTACCATGCTGATTTTTTCATAGGTCTGTCCAGCGGTCTTAGCTGGGTGGCCAATGGGGTGGGGATACCGGTAGTGCTGATCAGCGGTTTTACACTGCCGGTAAATGAATTTGAGACGCCGTACCGAGTCATCAGCTACCATGTTTGCAATGGCTGCTGGAATGATACGCGGGTAGTATTTGACCATAAGGACTTTGAATGGTGTCCACGGTTAAAAGGCAGCGACAGACAGTTTGAATGCAGCCGCTACATTACGCCGGAAGCTGTGAATAAAGTCATTGATCGGTTGATGGAAGACTATAAATTAAAGCCGCAAGAACAAGCTGTGAATAAAAAGAAGACAAAGGGTGAGCAGTGATGAAAAAGAGAGAAACAAAATTACAGGTACAAAGTATTCTGGCAACGGTGGTTATGGGGATGAATCTGGTCAACACTGCTGCGCCGGCAGTGGCAGTGGCTATGACAGAACAGCAGGAGCCAGCGCCTAAACAGTCAGTCAGCGAAGCTCAGCAGGAAGAAATGCAATCATATGCCTATGAAGTTTTACCCATACTGGCAGGCTATGTGGACGAAATGGTTTTCAGCAAGGCCGAGGCTGCCAGTAGTTACAGTGTTGGTTTCGGCGAGAACAGAAGTATTGCCAGTACTGATGATTATGATAGTGTCTATGTCGCCAGCGGTGGCACTTGTACAATAGATTCCAACAGAGCCAAGATAAATGTAGTTGATGGCGGGTCACTGAATATCGGGAACAATATAGGTTCTGTGACTGTGTCCGGAGGTAACGTCAGTGTTGTTTCTAATAATCAAGATCTTCGTGTAGAAGGAGGTAATGTCAGTGTCGTCAACAGCGAACATCAGATTTATGTTTCCGGCGGTACTTGTATTATTGATGTCAATAAACAGGAAAATCATGTTTCAGGCGGTACCAGTATCATCAAGGCAATGGATACAAGCGATAGTATGCAAAGAAATCAGGTGATTTCCGGCGGCGTAGGTATTGTCAGTGTTATGAACGCTACCAGCGCCTACAATCAACAGGTGCAAACAATTCATGGTGGCAGCGGCGTTGTGGGGACTATGCTGGATGGCTGGCAGTGGATCAAATCAGCCGGTGCTGAGGGGCATATAGGGACTATGAGCGGCGGGTCACAGGCTATTAACGCCGGCTCAGGCAGTATTGATACGATGTATGGCGGTGCCCAAACCTTGGGAAAGAATACTAATGCTGAGATAGCAACTATGGTTGAAGGGTTACAGTTTATACATGCTAGTGCTACAGGTGCAATAAGTGCCATGTATGGTGGCCAACAGATTATCGGTAATCCTGGATATGAAAATGCCAGTGGTGCCATAATAAGCATGGCCGGCGGGCAGCAACAGATCTGGGCTGGCAACAACGGCAGTATAACAACAATGTCAGGTGCCAGCGCCATGCAGATTATAGGGCTGTCTGGTATAGCTAATGGCAGCATCGATACGTTGGAAGATGGTATACAAATGATTGGTTATAATAATAACCCTAGTTATAAAGGGGTTGGCACAGGAACGATCAATATAATGAACAGCGGTCTGCAGATCGTCGGCTATAGCGGTGGCAGTGCTTGTGTTGGTTCGATAAAGACGATGAACAATGGACAGCAACAGGTCAATGATGGCGGAACTGGTACAGTAACTGATCTGTTAGGCGGCATCCAGATCGTTAGAAGCGGTGGTACGGCTACTGCTACAACTGTTGGCAGCGGCGGCATGCAGTATATCGAAGCCGGTGCGGTAATCAGCGGCACTGTTTTAGACGGAGGCAGCCTGCGGCTGAGGCAGACAGACAGTGCTTATACACTGGCAAATACTCTGACAATCAATAATGGTGTGTTAGATCTGACAAACGGTGCTGGCATTATGCCAAATCTGCGTGTGGCACCTGTTTATCAGATGCTGACCCTTAATGACCTGCAGGGTACAGGCGGCAATATTTATATGGATACGGATCTGGCTAATAATACTGGCGATCAGATCATTGTCAATATCAGTAATAGCGGCACGGGAACGTATGCTGTTTATGTCAACGATCAGAGCATCGTCAGTGATACGGAACTGACAGGCAGGCTGCTGTTGATCGATGACCAGAGCGGCAGGTTGAACTTCGAAGGAATTACCGCTAATAACGGCGGCCTGTGGGATGCGACACCTGTTTTAAATAAAGAGACCAACCAGTGGTATTTGTCAAGAATCGTGAAAACAGCGAATAATGATACCAAAGTATTGCTGTTTGACGCCGAGAACAGCTACGCCATGTGGCGCAACACCGCGGACAGCCTGCGCAGCCGCCTGGGTGAGCTGCATGGAAGTGCTGAGCATGACAACGGGATTTGGGCTCGTAGGCAGACCGGACGCTTCAGTGGCAGCGGTTACGAAGGCCGCTATAACCTGTACCAACTGGGTTATGATAAAATATTTGCCGATAAAAGTGTTTACGGTGCAGCTATTGATTACGGTGATGGCACAGGTAGCTATGCCTACGGCAGCGGTAAGGACAAACTGACAGCGTTAAGTTTATATGGTGTCTGGCAGGGGAATCGCGGCACCTATACCAACGTCACAGCCCGTTACGGCAATTTTACAACGGATCTGAAATCTTATGGCGGTTATCCGGACAAAGCTGACTACAATCACCATGTCTACAGTATAAGTGTGGAATACGGACAGCGTTTTGATTATCATCAGGGTCTTTTCTTCGAACCACAGGCACAGTTTACAATGGGACGAATAAATAGCATCAGCTACACTACCGACAGAGGAGCCAACGGCTATATCGAAGGCATGAACAGTGCTATCGGGCGTATCGGCTTTGTTTTGGGACAAAAGATCAAAAACGACAGCGATATCTATATCAAAGCCGACCTGCTACACGAATTTGCAGGGGAGCGTGATTTGCAGCTGACCTCGGATGCAGGTGGTACCAACGATATTTTGAGAGAACATAGTGATTACGGTGATACATGGTTTGAGCTGGGTCTGGGCGGTAACGTCAGGATCAGCAAAACGGGCAACTTCTACGGTGAAGTGACGCGCGGCTTCGGCGGCGACATCAACAAAAAGTGGAGCGTCAATGCCGGGCTAAGGTTCACGTTTTAAGTGAGGACTTGAGGCACTGTTATATGGCAGTACTAATTTTAGTAATGTAAAAAATCAGCGATATGAAGTAAGTTTCATATCGCTGATTTGCTTTGTTATTTTCTGCTTATATTGTTAGCAGTAATTTATACGGTACAGAGTCTTTTAAAAGCATTTTGGTTTATGAGGGTATAAAACGATTGCAATAATAATTATTAATTTCAAATAAATTTCCCTTGCGTTTTTAAATGACATATGTTATATTAAAGGTGCGTTAGCGAACGCTAACTAAAGCAACTTAATTTATGTTTATATAAGGAGGCAGTTATTATGTCATTGATCAACAAGGAAGTTAACGATTTTAAGGTTCAGGCCTATGTAGGCAAAGATTTTAAAGAGGTTACTAAAAAAGATATTTTAGGGAAATGGTCGGTGTTCTTTTTCTATCCGGCTGATTTTACTTTTGTGTGCCCGACTGAGTTAGAGGATCTGGCGAATAAATACGAAGAATTCAAAAAAATCGGCTGCGAGATTTATTCCGTATCCTGCGATACTCATTTTGTCCATAAGGCATGGCATGATGCATCGGATACGATCAAAAAAATACAGTATCCGATGTTGGCTGACCCGACCGGGGCTTTGGCAAGAGATTTCGATGTGATGATCGAAGCTGACGGCCTGGCCGAAAGAGGCAGCTTTATCGTTAATCCGGAAGGCAGGATCGTAGCTTATGAAGTTATTGCCGGCAATGTCGGACGTAATGCTGATGAGCTGCTGCGCCGTGTGCAGGCTTCGCAGTTTGTTGCCGAACATGGCGATCAGGTCTGCCCTGCCAAATGGCAGCCTGGCGCAAGCACTTTGAAACCCAGCCTTGATCTGGTAGGGATTATCTGATCATGGACCGGATGTATGATGTCATCATCATCGGCGGCGGGCCTGCGGGCCTTGCCGCTGCCGTTTATATGGCTCGGGCCAAGTATAAGACGCTGGTTATCGAAAAAGAGAAGATCGGCGGTCTGATCACGATTACTTCCGAGGTGGTAAATTATCCGGGCGTTTTAAAAACTACGGGTAAAGAGCTTACTGAGCAGATGCGTCTGCAGGCAGAAAGCTTCGGGGCGGAGTTTTTACTGGCAGAGGCTTTGGAAAGTAAGCTGGACTGCGATATCAAAGAGGTGCATACCGATAAGGGAACCTTTAAGTCGCTGGGTGTGATCATGGCTATGGGAGCCGTGCCACGGCAGGTGGGTTTCACAGGCGAGTCGGAATACCGCGGGCGCGGCGTAGCATATTGTGCTACCTGTGACGGCGAATTTTTTACTGGCCTGGATGTATTTGTTGTGGGCGGTGGTTTTGCTGCTGCCGAAGAAGCGATTTTTCTGACCCGTTATGCGCGGCATGTGACAGTGCTGGTGCGCGGTGATGATTTTACCTGTGCCGGGTCGATCGCCGATGAAGTGAAACGGCACGAGCAGATAACAGTACTGTATAATACTGCTATGCTGGAAGTCGGCGGAGGAGACGTACTGCGTTATGCTGTTTATGAAAACTGCAAGACCGGTGAACGTACACGTTATGAGACCAGTGACGCGACCTTCGGCGTATTTGTTTTTGCCGGGTATGTTCCTGTAGGCGGCCCGCTGTTGAACGGTCTGGAAACTGACTGTGAAGGTTATCTGGTCACCGATATGGATCAAAGACTAATCTGGACGGCGTTTATGGCGCCGGTGACTTATGCATCAAAAATCTGCGGCAGGTGGTCACAGCGGTGTCTGACGGCGCCAAAGCGGCTACTTCGCTTGAGAAATATGCTGCACAGCTGCACGATAAGTTGAAGCTGCCGCGTTTTGCAGTAACTAAAAAGCAAATCACGGAGCCGGCAGTTAAGCAGACGGAAGTAGCTGCTGCCGATGACGGCGCGTTTATTTCGGAAGCTATTAAAACGCAGCTGAAGCCTGTTTTTGCAAAATTTACAGATGATTTATTACTGCGGGCCGCATTGGATAACAGCCGGGCGGCGGCAGAAATACGCGGCTTTTTAAACGAGCTGACGCCCTTAAGCGCTCATCTGCGCTGGGAAGAAGCCGGGGAGGCTGCAAACGGTCTGCCGTATATCGAGGTCTGCCGTGCGGACGGAACGTCTTTAGGATTCCGTTTTCACGGTGTGCCGGGAGGTCATGAGTTTAATTCATTTATCGTGACACTGTATAATGCGGCCGGGCCGGGTCAGGCTATCAGTGAGGAGCAGTTGGCTGCGGTCAAAGCACTGAGCGGAAGTAAAAAGCTGCAGGTAGTCATTTCATTGTCCTGTACGATGTGCCCCGAGCTGGTAATGGCAGCCGGCAGGCTGGCAGTTGAAAATGACGGGATCGAGATAGATGTATTTGATATCAATTTGTTCCCGGAGCTGCGCGAGCAATATAAAATTATGAGTGTGCCTTGTCTGATTTATAATGATAAGATCAGCTTTGGTAAAAAGAATATCGATGAACTGCTGCAGCTGATCGGCTGAGATGCAGGTTAATAAAAACAGGTTCACCGCTTTAGCGGTGAACCTGTTTTGTTATTATTGACCAGCTTTCAGCTCAGTCCAGTAACGGTCGTACATAGTGATACTGTCGCCGATATCGGTCAGCCATTCGCCTTTGGGGATGCTTTCTTTGCCAATTTTCAGCATGGGGTCATCAAGGTAGGCTTGGGAGTGATATTTGAGTGCTTCGTCATTAGGATTGGCGCAGTTCATAAATTCCCAGTTTTTAGCGCTGACCTTGGGGTCGTACATATAGTTCATAAATTTTTCGGCTAGTTCTTTATTTTTACAGCCCTTGGGTATGGCAAAGTTATCTGACCAGATCAGTGAGCCCTGATCTGGGACAACAAAACCGACATTATTATTTTCTCTGTAAGTAAAGGCGGCGTCGCCTGACCACATAATGCCAATCCAGCCTTCTTCAGCAATAAACTTTTGTTTCAGGTTTTCGGTATCGTAGGCAATAACACTGCTGTTGAGCTGCTTCAAGTCTTTGAAGGCTGCTTCTACCTGAGCCGGGTCAGTGCTGTTATTAGACCAGCCATGTTTTTTCAGGGCTACACTGAAAACTTCGCGGCAGTCATTCAAAAGCAGTACATGTCCTTTATATTCCGGGTTCCACAGATCGTCCCATTTGGCAGGAGTTTCTTTGACATATTTTTTGTTATAGATGATACCGGTGATGCCGGTGGTATAAGGCAGGGTATATTCGCCGGTCGGGTCAAAGGGCAGCTTGCGCAGGTCAGCACTGATATATTTTGCATTGGGGATCTTGGCAAGATCCAGTTTTTCCAGCATATCCAGCTTGCGCATGGTAGTTACCATATAGTCGGAAGGCATGATGATATCAAACTGGGCTCCGCCTGCCTGCATTTTAGCCAGCAGTTCTTCATTGTTAGAAAAAACGTCATAGGTGATTTTGCAGTTGTTTTGCTTTTCAAAATCAGATATAACATCGGGATCAAAATAATCTGCCCACCCGTAAAGGTTCAGGACCTGGGGCGCTCCGGCATCTTTAGCTGAGTTGTCCGATCCGCAGCCGCCCAGCAGAACGGAAAAGCAGAGAGCGGTCAGTAAATATGTAAGTTTTTTCATAAAGCTAAACACTTCCCCTTTAATGTGTTATAAAAAGGCTGCCTCATGGGAGACAGCCTGATCTTAAAGCAGAGTTAAATAAACAGAGGTCGCTACGTGTTTATTTAGCGGTTTTGAGTTCAGTCCAATAACGGTCATACATAGGCAGGGCTTCGCCGATATCGATGAGCCATTCGCCTTTGTCGATGTTATCCATACCGACCTTGAGCATGGGATCGTTGCGGAATTCTTCACTGTGGAATTCCATTGCTTTTTCGTTAGGGTCGTTATAACCGATATATTCATAGTTTTTAGCGCTGATCTTGGGTTCGTAAATGAAGTTGATGAATTTTTCAGCTAAAGCTTTGTTTTTAGCGCCTTTGGGAATAGCAAAGGTGTCTGCCCAGATGGTAGCGCCTTCCTTGGGGATCACAAAGCCGATGTTTTTATTGTCTTTGTAGGTGTAGGAAGCATCACCTGACCACATAGTACCGATCCAGGCTTCTTCTGCGATAAATTTCTGCTTGATAGTATCGGTGTCGAAAGCCAGTACGTTTGGAGCCAGCGTTTTCAGGTCATTAAAAGCTTTTTCTACCTGAGCCTGGTCAGTGGAATTGTTGGAATAGCCGTTTTTCTTCAGTGCCATACCGATAACTTCGCGGTTGTCGTTAAGCAGAATCACGCGGCCTTTATAATCCGGGTTCCACAGGTCTTCCCATGAGGTGGGAGTTTCTTTGATAAAATTTTTGTTGTAGACGATGCCGGTAATGCCCCAGGTGTAAACAAGGGAATGCTTGCCGGTGGGATCGTAAACAGGAGCCTTCAAGCTGCTGACGATATTTTTGGCATTGGGTATTTTATCAAGATCCAGCTCTTCCAGAAGGTTCAGTTTCAGCATAGTTGCTACCATGTAATCGGAGGGCTGGATGAGGTCGTATTGCGCGCCGCCGGCCTGGATCTTGGCCAGCAGTTCTTCATTATTGGCAAAAACGTCGTAATTTACTTTACAGTTGTTTTGCTTTTCAAATTCGGCAATGACCTCCGGATCGAAATTGTCGGCCCAGCTGAACAGGTTCAGCACTTGCTTGTCGCCGCCGGCGGGAGCTGCTGCGTCCTTTTTGGGAGCGTCACCGCCGCAGCCCATGAGAGCCAACGTTAAAACAGCGATGAGGAAAACAAAAAGTTTTTTTCATTGTCGGATCACCCTTTCATCATTTTATTTGTTGTTTATATTGTATCACAGTTAGTTGTGATATCAATCGGAGTTTTTATCAGATGTGTGCTGCGGCTGCAGGATCTGAGCGATCACGACCAGCGTGATCGTTGCGAACATCAGCAGTGTGGACAGGGCGTTGATCTCGGGTGAGATGCCGCGTTTGACCATAGCGTAGATGTAAAGCGGCAGCGTAGTAGAATTGGGACCTGCCACAAAGAAGCTGATAATAAAGTCGTCGATAGATAGCGTAAAGGCGATCAGAGCGCCGGCCACGATACCTGGCAGTGCCAGCGGTAATGTGACGTAGCGGAAGGTCTTCCACGGAGTCGCATACAGGTCCATTGCTGCCTGTTCCAGTTCATGCCGCATACCTTCCAGTCTGGCGTTGACAGTGATGACAACGAAGGAAACACAGAAGGTGATGTGTGCAAGGATAAGGGTGGTTTTACCAAGCGGTACCTGTGCCTGAGCAAATAGTACCAGCAGGGAAAGACCCATAACGATTTCCGGGATCAGGATCGGCAGGTATAAGAGGCCGTTGATGACAGGTTTGTACTTGTATTGGTAACGATTGAGCGCGATAGCGGCTATCGTGCCCAGCGTAGTCGAGGCTATTGTAGAGATCACAGCAATAAAAAGGCTGTTGGTGAGTGCCTCTAAAACGCGGCGGTTTTGGAAAAGAGCTTCATACCAGTTGAAGGTGAAGCCTGTCCAGACGGCGTTGATCCTTGATTCGTTGAAAGAATACATGGCCAGGATCAGCAGCGGCAGATAAAGGAAAGCCAGAATAGCCAAAGAATAGGCTACCATCAGATGGCTACGCCACGTCTTTTGCATCGCCGTCACCTCCTTCCTGTGCCTGCAGAGCTTTGTAGTACAGGATGATCAGCACCAGACTCAGTACGGCCAGCACTATGGAGAGCGCCGAGCCAAAGGGCCAGTCACGGGCTGACAGGAACTGGTTTTGGATGAGATTGCCGATGAGCGCCGATTTAGCTCCGCCCATAACGTCGGGAACAACGAACATCCCCAGCGAAGAAATGAAGACCAGAATTGTACCGGCAGCAATACCGGGCATGGTCAGGGGCAGAGTAACTTTACGAAAGGCTGTCAGCGGTTTGGCACCCAGATCGGATGCTGCTTCTAAAAGCCGGGTATCAAGCTGTTCGATAGATACATAGATCGGCAGCACCATAAAGGGCAGCAGTGCATAGACCATACCAAGCATAACGGCCATATCATTGTAAAGCATCTGCAGCGGCTGGTCGATAAGGCCCAGATTCAACAGCAGCGTATTGACTACGCCCTGTGAACGCAGGATAATGACCCAGGCATAGGAACGGATCAGAAAATTGATCCAGAAAGGGATCATAACCAGTATCAGACCGGGCTGCTGCCATTTTTTAGGCAGCTGGGCTATGGTATAGGCCAGCGGGTACCCCATCAGGATCGTGGCAAGCGTAGTTACGATAGCTACGACCAGGGTATCTGCAAAAATTTTAAGGTATAAGGGTTCCAAAAAACGCAGGTAGTTATCAATGGTAAAAGAAAAGATGACCTGTCCATACGGTGTGCGTCCGGCAAAGGACACTGCAACGACGATCAGCAGCGGTATGACGAAAAAGATGCTGAGCCAGAGCAGGGCCGGCGCTACCAGCAGTTTACCGTTTTTCATCATCGCTGTACTTTCACCTCGTCTCTTTCGTACCACCAGATGCCGACGCGTTCGTCGGGCGTCCAGCGTTTGACGTCGTCAAAGTACTGATATGCGACTACGGTCTGGTTCGAGTTGTCAAGACGGACAAATACTTTGTCGATAGTGCCGTAGAAGACAACATCGACGACGGTGCCGTAAAAAGCAGGCTCGGGGTGCGCTGCGGCTTTGTCTTCGCTTTCAGCTTCTTCGCAGAGGTTCAGCTTTTCCGGCCGCAGGGCCAAAGTTTCAGTTTCAGTATCGAAGAAATTACTTTCGCCGATGAATTTGGCAACAAATTTTGTGGAAGGATAATGATAAATATTATCAGGATTGTCGTCCTGTTCGATAACGCCTTTATTCATTACGACGATGCGGTCAGACATGGTCAATGCCTCTTCCTGATCGTGCGTTACATAGATGAAGGTCAGACCCAGACCGCGCTGAAGGTTTTTCAGTTCCAGCTGCAGATTTTTGCGCAGCTGGTAATCCAGCGCGCCCAAAGGCTCGTCCAGTAAGAGGACCTTGGGATTGTTGACCAAAGCGCGGGCAATTGCGACACGCTGCTGCTGTCCGCCGGACATTTGCTGGGGACGGCGGTTGCTGAACTCTTCGAGCTGGGTAAGATAAAGGACCTGAGCAACACGTTCCTTTTGTTCATCGGCAGGAACTTTTTTCATCATCAGGCCGAATTTTATGTTTTCCTCAACAGTCATGTGAGGGAATAACGCGTAATGTTGAAATACCATATTCACATCACGTTTATAGGGCGGCAAGGCAGTGACGTTTTCGTCGTCCAGATAGATACTGCCCTCGGTAGGAGTTTCCAGGCCGGCGATCATGCGCAGCAAAGTGGTTTTGCCGCAGCCGGAAGGACCGAGCAACGTAATAAATTCTCCATCGTAAATTGTCAGATCGAGAGGGGATAATGACGTTATTACCAAATTTTTTTGTGATTCCCTGTAAACGGACCATTTCTTTCATTTTTTGCTTGTCACAACCTTTCGTAATGCAGATTTTATCCTTATGCAGATAACAACTTATTATATACAGATTTGACCCAAAAATTCAATAATTTTTTGTAAAATTTAGAGGTATTTTGCTAAAAAACAGAGAATATTGATACTCATACGCAATAATGACAGTTTTTGATGATTTTTTGCGGAAAAATTCCAAAATTTGGAGGCTTTTTATTAATGAAACGATTGATACTGGCATTGATTTTGTTGGTAGTTGTTTTAATAACCGGCTGCGCTGATGCCGGCAGGCGTGATCAGGATAAAAAATCTGTGCATGGACCGACGGTAACGTTAGGGATCGAACGCATCGGCGAGTATGAGCAGCTGTTTGCAGGGAAGCCTGTGGGTCTGATTACAAATCAGACCGGTGTTGACAGTAAGCTGCGCAGCAGTGAGGATATTTTACTGGCGCATACTGATCTGACAGGGATTTTTGTGCCGGAGCATGGTTTGTTCGGCGCCGTGGCTGCCGGAGACGATGTGGACGGCGCTGAATACAAAGGTGTGAAGGTATACAGTCTGTATGGAGCGGCAAGACGGCCAACGCCGGCAATGCTGGATGCGATCGATGTGATGACTGTTGATATTCAGGATGTGGGTGCCCGGCATTATACTTATGTTTCAACTATGGCCTATGCTATGGAAGAATGTGCTAAAGCCGGTAAAAAGTTTGTTGTTTTCGACCGTCCCAACCCGATTGGGGGATTGATGGAGGGGCCGCTGCTGCGTCAAGAACAGGCAAGCTTTATCGGCCTTTATCCGGTGCCTCTGCGTCATGGACTGACTATCGGGGAATATGCCAGATATATCAACGATACGCAGAAGCTTGGCCTTGATTTGACGGTGATTCCGATGAAGGGCTGGCAGCGGAAAATGTACTGGCAGGATACGGGGCTGCCGTGGGTAGGCACTTCGCCGCAGATACCTACAGCTGCTACGGCTTTATATTACGTGACTACGGGTATTTTGGGGGATACTAACCTTTCGGTTGGTATCGGAACAACAAAACCATTTTATTATGTAGGTGCTCCCTTTGCTGAAAAAGATGCGGTTGCGGATAAATTGAACAGTTTGCAGCTGCCAGGCGTGTATTTCAGACCGGCGGCTTTTATTCCAGCTTACGGAGCGTTTGCAAAAGAGCTGTGCCAGGGTGTGGAAATTTATATTACTGATGCGGAGATATATCGTGCCGCGCTTACCGGGGCGAATATCCTGCGCTGCATTGAAGAACTGTATCCTGACAAGGTTGTTTACCCGGCCCGCTATGGCGGTAAAGGCTATAAAATAGATATTGCCCTGGGCGAAACGGCTTTGCGCGTGGGGGTGCCATTAGAGCGCCTGCTGCCGCGTTGGGACAGGGAAGCACAGGAGTTTGCTGAGCAGGTGCGGCCGTATCTGCTTTATAAATAATGAAAGGATTGGAAGTAAATGCTGAATAAGGTTTTTGTAGAATTTTTATATGAAGCGGCGCACATTCAGCGCTGGAACGATCACATCCGTCCTAACGGCTTCACGGAGCTGGATAAGCAAGCGCATAAAATGATGATTTTGTATGTGCTTGCAAAGTATGAGGAGCAGGATCATCAGGCAAAACTGAACTGGCGAGTACTGATCGAAGGCGGTATTTTTGAATTTCTGCATCGGATCGTGCTGACTGATATCAAGCCGCCGGTGTTCCATGAATTGATGCGTGTGCATGGTAAAAAACTCAATAGTTGGGTTTATGAGGAACTGCGGCAGCGGATACCTGATCTGGATCCTGTTTTTATGGCTAAAATGCAGAGACATTTTGATGAACCACAGGAAAATTATATGGAAAAGAAACTTCTGCGTGCTGCACATTATCTGGCCACTCAGTGGGAATTTGGTATTATTTATCATTTCAATCAGGGCATTTACGGTGTTGAGGAAACGAAAGCGGCTATAGAAAGTGAGATCGAGGATCACTATGATCTTGCAGGAGTGCAGAAATTGTCGCTGAAAGGTAAAACCAGCAAGTTTGTTGATCTGGTAGGTCAGCTGCGTTTTCAGAAACGCTGGGCGCAGTCTCCGCGTGTGCCGGAAACTTCAGTAATGGGCCATGTGCTGATCGTAGCTGCTCTGGCATATTTCTGTGCTGTAAAAATGCAGGCTTCAGATGAGCGTATCGTCAATGATTTTCTGTGTGGATTATTCCACGACCTGCCTGAGGTGCTGACCCGCGACATTATTTCGCCGATCAAACGCTCAATCCAGGGGCTGGACGATCTGATCAAGGATATTGAAAAACGTCAGGTTGCAGAAAAATTGCTGCCGCTGCTACCGCATAGCTGGCATGAGGATATCCTGTACTTTACTGAAGATGAATTCAGTAACCGGGCTGTTGTTGACGGTGAGAAGATTACCTGCAGGCCGGAAGAGATTGGGCTAAAATATAATGAGAACGGTAAGGGATATAGGGCCGTTGATGGTACTGTGTTAAAATGCTGCGACCATCTGGCAGCTTTTGTGGAAGCCTATCTTTCAATAGAATATGGTATCAGTTCGAAGCATTTGCGCAATGGCATGGAAGATTTACGGGAACAATACAAAAATAAGGTCGTTTGCGGTTTGGATTTTGGGAAGCTTTACGAGGAATTTCCTCGTTTGTGATGTGGAAAATATTAAAAATGCATAAATTTGCAGAAAGTGTATAAATTGCTAAAATTTTCAAAAAATTTTCTTTGTGCGTATAAAAATAGCTAGACTGCCGCTTGTGCTTAGAGTTATAATAAAGCTGAGGGGATACATTATACAAAATTCAACTATGTATTTTGGAATGTAGGGATAACTAGAAATGTAATAAAATTATGCTTAAATTAAAAAATATTTAAAGGAGGCATCATTATGAATCTGTTTGAAATGGCAAAAATTCCTCTGAACAAAGCAATTGAGGTCATGAAACTTGACCCGAGTGCTGCGGACATTATCGCAACTCCTGAACGTACTCTGGAGGTTTCCATTCCTGTTCGTATGGACGATGGAACTACAAAAGTATTTACCGGTTATCGCAGTCAGCACAGCACCATTATGGGGCCGGCTAAAGGCGGCGTTCGTTATCATCCCGGAGTCAACATGGACGAAGTAAAGACTCTGGCTTTCTGGATGACCTGCAAATGCGCAGTTGCAGGTTTACCTTACGGCGGCGGCAAAGGCGGCATAGTTGTTGATCCTTCTAAACTTTCTGAAAGAGAACTGGAAGGCTTGACTCGCGGCTTTATTGACAGGATCGCTCCGATCATCGGCGAGAAAATGGATATCCCGGCACCTGATATGAATACCAATGCTAAAATCATGGGCTGGATGATGGATGAATTCAGCAAGATTAAAGGCCAGTTTGAACCGGGTTTCGTTACCGGCAAACCGATCTGTCTGGGTGGTTCTTTAGGCAGAAACGCAGCTACCGGACGCGGCGTTATGGTAGCTGCCGGCGAGGCTATCAAAGCTTTGGGTATTAAGCCGAAGCAGGCTACCTGCGCTGTGCAGGGATTTGGTAATGTTGGCAGCTGGACTGCTAAACTGATCCATGATATGGGTGTAAAGATCGTTGCTTTAAGTGATATCAACGGTGCCATCCATAATCCCAAAGGTATGAATCCTTATGATGTTGAAAAACATCTGCAGAAAACAGGCAGCGTTGTGGGTTATAAAGGTTCAAAACCCATCAGCAATGAAGAACTGCTGGCTATGGATGTTACGATCCTTGCTCCGTGTGCAATGGAACTGCAGCTGACTAAAGCCAACGCAGCCAAGGTACAGGCCAAGGTAATCGTTGAAGGTGCTAACGGACCGACAACTCCTGATGCAGATAAGATTCTTGACAAAAAAGGTATTCTCGTTGTACCTGATATCCTCGCTAATGGCGGCGGTGTAACTGTAAGTTATTTCGAATGGGTACAAAACCTGTATCGTTATTTCTGGACTGAAGAAGAAGTTATCGAAAAACAGGAAAGTCTGATGATAGATGCTTTCAAGAAAGTTTACGATACTGCCAAGGAGCATAAAGTTAATATGCGTACAGCGGCTTATATTGTAGCTTTGGGTCATTTGGCAGAAGCTATGAAATATCGTGGTATGTACTAAGAATAATAAAAGGGCGGCTAAAAGCCGCTCTTTTTTATTCTCTGATGCAAAAGGTGCGCTTTAAAAAGACAAATGTAAACAAATAATCGAGAAAGTTGTTGCGTTTTGATTTTATACGTTGACTTGCTCCAGTAAGAGTGATAGAATTTTTAATTATAAACGTACAAAGTAGCTACTATTATTGTACAAACTAATAATGTTGGAGGGGAAGAACTTATGAAATTTGCTAAACGTATGGAACGTATGCAATCGTCTGAAATCCGTGAACTGTTAAAATTGACGGCACAGCCGGATATTATTTCGTTTGCCGGCGGTTTACCGGCACCGGAACTGTTTCCGGTGAAAGAAATAGCTAAAGTATCACATGACCTGGTGGAAAAAGAAGGTCAGCAGCTGCTGCAGTATGCCACGACCGAAGGGCGTCCGACTCTGAGGGCTAAAATTGCTGCCAGAATGAAAGATAAATATCATACTGAGGTTGATCCGGATGAGATTTTGATCACTACCGGTTCACAGCAGTGTCTCGATTTTGCAGGTAAATTGTTCCTTGATCCCGGTGATGTTGTTTTATGTGAAAGTCCTTCTTATTTGGGTGCACTTAATGCCTTTAATGCCTATGAGCCTACTTTTGTAGAAGTGCCAACTGATAATGTTGGTCTGATTCCGGAAGAATTGGACAAAATCTTAAGCACTACCGACCGTTGTAAATTTATTTATGTTATCCCCGATTTCCAAAATCCGACCGGTCGTACCTGGAGTTTGGAACGCCGCAAAAAGTTTATGGAAGTGATAAACAAACATAATCTGCCTGTGCTGGAAGACAACCCTTATGGCGAGCTGCGTTATGAAGGGGAGATATTACCGTCCTTAAAATCTATGGATACCAAAGGTCTGGTTATGTTCCTCGGCACTTTTTCCAAGATTTTCTGTCCGGGACTGCGTTTAGGCTGGGTCGCTGCCTCTAAGGACGTTGTCAGTGAATATGTAAAAATCAAACAAAGCGCCGATCTGCATACCTCTAATTTTGACCAGGGGATAGCTGACGCTTATATGGAAAATTATGATTTGGATAAGCATGTTGAAGAGATCAAAGCCCTTTATAAAAAACGCCGCGATCTGATTTTAAAAACTATGGCGGAAGAATTTCCTGCAGGTACGGAATGGACACATCCTGAAGGCGGGTTGTTCCTGTGGCTGACTTTCCCGCAGGGCTGCAGTGCTGATAAGGTTTTCCACAAATGTATCGAGATGAAGGTTGCCGGCGTTACCGGTGATGCCTTCTACCCTAATGGTAAAACTGACCGTAATATGCGTATCAATTTTTCCAATATGCCGGAAGAGAAAATCATCGAAGGTGTAAAACGGATGGCGAAAGCTATCAGAGAATGTATGTAATTGGATAAATAAACCCCGCTGCGATTAATCGCAGCGGGGTTTATGTTTATTTGCTTTGGGTCTTCCAGGGTACTATTTTATGTTCCAGCCATTGCAGACCTAAATTGAAAATGAGTCCCAGGAGTGAAAGAACGATAACGCCGGCCATTAAACGGTCGGTGATCATCAGATCTCCATAATGCAGGATCAAAGCGCCGATACCTTCTTGTGCCGCGATCATTTCGGCAGCTACAAGCAGCAGCAGTGAAGTGCCCGCTGCCAGACGCAGCCCGGCAAAGATTACCGGCAATGCGCTCGGCAGAACTACGCTTTTCATCGTCAGCCACCAGCTGGCATTAAAGCTGACAGCTACCTTGATCAGCAATGTGTCGACGTTTTTGACACCTGAATAGGTATTCATCGCAACGGGAAAGAAAACGCCCAAAGCAATGATAGTGACTTTAGATAATTCACCGATTCCAAGCCAGAGAATAAAAAGCGGCAGTAAAGCGATTTTTGGGATCGGATAAAGGGCATTGACGATCGGTGTTCCTATTCGGTCCATCAGCGCAGAGGTGCCGGTAACGAGCCCTACCAGCAAACCGATGATGCTGCCTAAAGCAAAGCCCAGCAGAATGCGGTAAAGACTGGCTGTCAGACTGCGGCTGATTTCGCCGCTTGTAATAAGCTTGCCGAGTGCAGTAAGGATTGCGCTTGGTGCCGGTAGAAACAATGAGGAAATCAGACCTGTACTGCAGATTATTTCCCATACTGCCAGTAAGAAGGCTATCGCAGCGAAAGATATCCAGGCCGGATAAGTTTTCTGCCAGTGAGTCATACGGTTGTGGATTTTATATTCAGCCATTAGCTTCCACCTCCATCAGAGCCGCACGGGCATCACTGCTTATATGTTCCCAGATGATGCGGATAAATTCGGCTATCTGAGCGGTATTTTCAGTTTTTTCCCTGTCAGCTCGCGGAATTGCAATGGTCAGGATTTTGCTGACTTTACCGGGGCGTCTTGATAAAAGCACGACTCTGTCAGCCAGCATTACCGCTTCCTGAATATTGTGAGTAACATATAAGGTGCTGAGTCTGGTCTTTTCCCAAAGAGTAACAAGCTCTTCCTGCATGATTGTGCGAGTCTGTGCGTCCAAAGCAGAAAATGGTTCATCCATTAAAAGGAGGTCAGGATTTATGACAAGCGCCCTGGCGATACCGACTCTTTGCCGCATACCGCCGGATAACTGGTGCGGAAAGGCTTTTTCAAAACCGCCGAGTCCAACTAAATTGATATAGTGCTGGATCCGTTCTTTCTGTGCTGTCTTTGGTACGCCTGTGGCTTCAAGTCCAAAGGCAATATTTTCATAAACGCTGCGCCAGGGAAACAGGCCTGTTTCCTGGAAGACGATGCCCATAGCAGGAGTATGGCCTTCCGTCAGATCTGTGAAATAAATACTCCCATCGCTTGGTGACAGCAACCCTGCTGTAAGATTGAGCAGAGTCGATTTACCGCAGCCGGAAGGCCCTACCAAAGCTACAAATTCCTCGCTGTGTACAGTCAGGCTGACGTTTTCAAGTACAGACAGCTGTTTGCCTTGAGGATCGATGAAATTTTTGCTGACATTGTCGATAACTAATTTCATTTAAACTACTGCCTCCGGTGTTGTTTGATAAAGTATAAAAATAAGGAAAACTTTGTTGAGAAATTATTTTTGCATAGCCTTGCTGAGCAGGCTGGTATTGGTGACGGCTTGTGGATCAAGCTTGCCCTCGATCATGCCATGAGAAGTATACCAGTCTATCTGAGTCTGGATATCGCTGTCCAGCAGTTTGCCGTCACGATCGATATAAGGCAGGCCGAGCTTGATGTCAGCTTCAGGAGCTTTAACATATTTGGCGATAATGCCTACGACTTCGTCCAGCTTTTTGGGGTCTTTATTGTCAATAGCTGCATCATAGTAGTAATTGCAGGCTTTTTTGTATGCTCTTAAGAAACGTACTGCTGCATCTTCATTTTTCAGGAATTTGGGAGAAAAGAAAAGGGCAGAGGTTTGATAGGGGATAACGTCACCGACTTGGGTGACAAGTTTACCATAGCCTGCAGTCTGCACTTTGGTGATATTGGGTTCGTTGAGTATGGCTCCGTCGATTTGTTTGCTTTCAAGAGCGGCCATAACAGCACTCAATTTGCCAAGAGGTACGATCTCCACATCTTCAAGAGTCAATCCGTTGGTTTCCAGCATCCGCCCAAGCATATAATGGAAGGTAGAACCTTTTTGAGTAATGCCGATGCGTTTGCCTTTGATATCTTCGAGCTTGGTAATTCCATTGTTGTAGTTATCGGAGGTGACTAAAAGTGCTGAGGAAGAAAAGCCTTTTTGTTCACGGCCTTTATCGGCAACGATAGCAAGTTGTTGACCGCTGGCAGCCATATTGAAGAGACTGGCAGTGATACCGGTAGCGCCGACGTCTACTTTAGAGGAAGCTGTAGCCACAGCAATAGGATGAGCTGCGTCAAACCACTGTTGATCTATTTCAAGGTTTTCTTCGGCAAAGTAGCCTTTATCTAAAGCGATAAAAAGCGGTGCAGAACTGGTAAGGCGAAGCATACCCAGAGATACTGCTGTTTTTGCTTTGGGGTCAGCGGCTTTTTTGTCCTCACCGCCGCAGCCTGCCATCAAGAACATAAAACAAACTGCTGTAAACAAAATCAAGATTTTTTTCATTTATTTCCCTTCCTTATATTGTACGCTAAGTACAAAAATGTAGTGCAGACAAAATAATGTCTTTCATAATTTTACAATATCTCCAAGTTTTTTGCAGTATTTTTTGCAGAAAAAAAGAAGAATTTTTAAATAAATATTTAAATATCTATAGACAAAAATAGAAAAAACTTTCAGTAAGGTAAAGGAATTGGTATAATGTATAAAGATGAAAGTATTTTTTAGAACGGAGGCCCGCATGGGAAATATCATAAATTTGAAAAAAATGATGTCGGCAGCCATGTTTGCAGCTGGACTGCTGGTCAGTATGAACAGTGCTTCGGCACAGCAGGATGAGCAGGAACCGCTGGCGCTGTTGCAGCTGGATGTTGACGGTAACGGCAGTCTGGAAACTGTGGAACTGTATGGTGGTCAGATGACTCGCAGCAGCAGTTACAGGAATGATTTTTTATTGCTTTTAAAAGGCAGTGACTCTGAATTGCTGACGGCATATGTACCAAGTATTAATGGCGGTTACGACTGCAGTTTAGAAAAAGCAAGGTTTACGGGCAGAGGCGAACAGCTGATTTTGTCTGTTGGACAGGGAGGCGACGATGGCAGTATAGAATATCGTATCATTGACTTTGCTGATCCTAAGGCGGTGAAGGAGATTTTTACTGGTAGCGATAATGCAGGTGTAGCGGCAACTGCGGAATTTGTGCCGGATTTTCGCAGTAAAATTGCTTTTGCAGACGGCAGCACTAATTATGAACTGCTTCCCAAAGAGAAAGAGTTTTATGAACAGCGTGGGCTTTATGACGTTGACGGTACCTTATTAAAGGGGTATCGACGCCCGTATGTCGGGAAAATACATTCGCTGGTTGCTGTAGATATGGAGCAGGACGGGATTTTGGAACTGTTGTCGCTGCAGAACATCAGTGGGTTAAACAGGGAAGACCTGCTTGGGAAGCTGGCCGGGGTGTGGTCATATGATGGCAGCAGTGGCTGGAAATTAAAAAGTAAAACTTTTTACAGCGGCGGCAAAAATAAAGACGACAAATTCCATCGCAGCTATAATGAAAAAAACTGGCGGATTTTACCGAGGCAGGCGGTGCATGACAGCAGCAGCGTAACTTATCCTGTTTTTACTGCGATTGCGGCGCCTGAGGTGCAAAATAAGCTCAATGGAGATTTTGCGATTATTGCTGGTCCTTATTTGCAGAATCTGGCAACTGGAGGCTGCGAACTTGATTATACATTGACCTTCGTCAGTGAAAAGTTTATCAGTATGGTGTTTTTTGGTGTACTGGATGAAGGTGAAAAAGAAATTTTTGCTAAGATACCATTAAATATTGATGTACAAACTGGAGCACAATTGGCACTTGGTGATGTTTTGAATTTACGTGATGCCGATTTACTTCCTGTTTTAAGGTTGCTGACAAAGAAAGATAAGGTGGATTTCAGTAAAGGTATTCCTGAAAGCTGGTATTATAACGGGACTAATTTTGTGTTTTGTCAGCGAAGTGAAACCGGCGAGTGGTTGGAAGCAACGGTGGCTGCAAGCGATCTGAAAAAGTTTTTACTGAAACCGGAATTATTTTAAAGAGAACTGACTGGTCAGTCAGCAAATAGTGAAAAACAGAGAAAAAATACGAAAAATTAAGAAAAAAGGCTTTAATCGGTTAAAATAGCGGTTGCGTTTATAATTACGATAAACTATAATAAGAGTATTCTTGAAAATAGCGGAGCCGTGCGCCCTTTTACAGGGCGCAGCCGTTTTTTTGAATACGTGAGGAGGATATATTTATGCTGAGTTTTTTTGATAAAGGCCGAAGGAAAAAGGCCTTGGCTGTTGCGGTAGCGGCATTTACCGTGATGGCTTTGGCTGGCTGCAGCAAAGAGCAGCAGGCACCACAGGCAACGTTGGTTAAAACGATGGAAGTTATCAAACGCGATACGCCGATCGTTTATGACTATACAGGTTTTGTGCAGGCGCAGAAAGAAGTCAATTTGATGGCGCAGGTCAGTGGACAGATCACAGGAAAGTATTTCCTGGGCGGTGAAAAAATAACTGCGGGACAGACCTTGTTTACTATTGATCAGCGTACATATCAGGCAAAAGTTCTGAATGCACAGGCCGGACTTGCCAGTGCCCAGGCAACTTTGATTCGTACCAGCCGTGATCTGGAGCGTTATAAAAAGCTATATGAGCAGAACGCTGTTTCCAAGCAGGAGCTTGATAACAGGGTCGCTGAGGCCGAACAGGCGCAGGCTGCTGTTGATGCACAGCAGGCTTTGCTGGAAAAATGCCAATATTGATCTGGGAGAAACTAATGTCGTTGCGCCTTTTGACGGACGTATAGATACCAATGATCTTTCTGTAGGCAACTATGTTACTGCCTGTCAGACTGTTCTTGCTACTATTTCTAATACAGATCCGGTATTTGTAGAATTCAGTCTGGCAGAAAACGAATATTTAAAACTTCTGAGCGCTCATAATGATGCAGGTGGAGCGTCGTTGGAAAATCTGACGATCGTTTTGAGCGATGGCAGTACTTATTCTGAAAAAGGCCGTGTCGATCAGGTCAACCGCAGCATTACGCAGGGGACAGGTACTTTGTCGCTGAAAGCTGAATTCCCAAATCCTGCTAAGATCCTGCTGCCTGGCATGTTTGCTCATCTGCAGGCCAACAGCGGTACTGTACATGACGCTAAGCTGATTCCGCAGCGTGCTGTAACCGAGCTTATGTATAAGAAATTTGTTTATGTACTTGGCGATGATAATAAAGTATCCATGCGCGAAGTTACATTAGGGCCACGTATTGGTCGTTTGTGGCTGGTTGAAAGTGGTCTGGAAGGCAACGAAACGGTTGTTGTCGAAGGCATCAACAAAATTAAACAGGGTTCTGAGGTAAAACCTGAACCGATGACCGAGGCAGAATTGGATACTGCTGTATCTTTGAAAGAATCCTAAGGAGGTAACTAGTTGTGGCACGCTTTTTTATAGACCGTCCGGTCTTTGCGATAGTGCTGGCAATACTTATTACCTTACTTGGTACTATTGCCGGATTCAGCCTGCCAATTGCTCAATACCCGGATATCACCAAGCCGCACATTGCCGTTTCTACGAACTATGTGGGTGCTAGTGCTGAGGTTGTTGAGGAATCTGTTGCGCAGGCGATCGAACAAAAAGTTAATGGTGTAGAAAATATGCTGTACATGAACTCTACTAGTACCAGCGTAGGCGAATACACACTTGACGTATATTTCAATCTTGATAAAAATGCAGATATCGGTTCTGTAGAGGTACAGAACCGTGTTTCTCAGGCTTCGTCCTCCATGCCGTCAGAGGTAAGTGCTTACGGTATTACGACAGCCAAGAAATCTGCCGAGACCATCATGTATTTTGCGTTGCACTCACCTGATGGAACGTTTGATACGATGTTTCTTACCTCTTATGCGATGACAAACTTCCTTGATGCCTGCAAACGCGTTAAGGGTGTTTCCAGTATTGATATTTTTGGTCAGGAATACGCAATGCGCTTATGGCTGCAGCCAGATAAAATGGCTCAGTTGGGTGTGACCGCAGATGATGTTTCCAATGCAATCAAGAGTCAGAACATTCAGGCTCCTGTTGGTTCTATTGGTACGCGTCCTACAGCGGAGCAGCAGGAATTCCAATATTCTGCTAATGCCCAGGGGCGTTTGTCTACTCCGGAAGAGTTTGGTAATATTATTGTCCGTTCTCAAAACGGCAATAACCTGAAGCTTAAAGAAATTGCGAAAATTGAAGCTGGTGCCCGCAGTGATAACGTTGCTGGTTATCTGAACGGCGGTTCTTCTGTTGTTTTCCCTGTTTACTTAACAAGCGACGCTAACGCTTTGGAAACCGTCAATAACATCAAAGCCGTATTGGCCGATGCTGAAACGCGTTTTCCGGAAGGTATGGAGCTGACTATTGTTCAGGATAATACCCAGTTCGTACGCGAAGCGCTGGAAAAAGTAGCTCATACTTTCTTTGAAGCTTTGGCGCTGGTTATTCTTGTTGTATTTATTTTCCTGGGCAGCTGGCGTGCAACGCTTATTCCGTTGCTGGCGATTCCTGTTTCTTTGGTTGGTACCTTCGGTGCGTTCGTGCTGATGGGATTTTCGATCAATACTTTAACAATGTTTGCGATGATTCTTGCTATCGGCCTCGTTGTTGATGACGCGATCGTTGTTGTTGAGGCAGTTGAGCATCACATCCAGGATAATGGAATGACTCCAAAAGAAGCTACTTATCGGGCGATGAAAGAAGTTTCCGGTCCTGTTGTGGCGATTGCGTTCGTTTTGGCAGCAGTATTTATCCCGGTTGCATTTACCGGCGGTACTGTTGGTCAGCTTTATAAACAGTTCGCTTTAACGATTTCTGTTTCTATGGCGCTGTCGGCTATCGTAGCATTGTCTTTGACTCCAGCGTTGTGTGCATTGCTGTTGAAACCGCATGATAAAGACGAAGTCAAAGGACCTATTGGTAAATTTATCCATAAGTTCAATGTCTGGTTTTCCAATACTTTAAGTAAATATGTTAAAAATGTTGAAAAATGTATCCGTCATGCAAAAATCTCAATGGCCGTTTTGCTGGTTATGGTTATTTTATTGGGCTGGGTAGCTAAGGTTACTCCTACCGGATTTGTGCCAAGTGAAGATCAGGGTTATTCTGTAACGTCATTTAATTTGCCGGAGGGTGCATCCAGTAATCGTGGTATTCAGGCTATGATGGAGCTGGGTGATAAGATCAAGTCGCTGCCGGGAGTTAAATATGTTATGGAAGTATCTGGCTTTGATATCCTTACTGGCGCCCCTAAGTCCAGTGCCGGTCTGATCGTTGCGGCGATGGAAGATTATGACAAACGTGATAACAGTGCTCAGGATATAGTGCCGCAGATTTATGGCATCGGTGCCCAAATGCCGCAGGTAAGCGTTATGGCGTTTGATCCGCCTGCATTACCGGGTGCGTCCAGCACAGGCAGTTTGAGTATGTACCTGATGAATCTGGGCGGTGACGATATGGAGCGGATGCAGGAAGTTGCTAACGAATTTCTTGCTAAAGCCAATCAACGTCCTGAAATTGGTATGGCTTATACCACCTTTAATACTAATACGCCGGTTTATCAGTTTAACGTAGACCGTGAAAAAGCAGAGTCTCTAAATGTACCTGTAGCAAGCGTATTTACAGCTTTACAGACTTTCCTCGGCGGCAGTGAGATCAATGACTTCAATGCTTTTGGCCGTACTTGGAAAGTAGTTATGCAGGCGGATGCAAAATATCGTACGAATGTTGATGATATGCGTTATTTCTTTGTACGCAGCAATAACGGCGATATGGTGCCTCTTAATACCTTGGTTACTGACGAAGGTAAAACAAGTTCTGCTACTGTAACCCGCTTCAACGGTGTACGAGCTATTAAAATAGCTGGTAACCCTGCTACAGGATATAGTACAGGTCAGGCTATGACTGCACTGGAAGAAACTGCTGCAGAAATTTTGCCGACTACTTATACCTATGAATGGGTAGATCAGAGCCGTGACGAACTGGAAGCAGGAAACAGATCAACACAGATTTTCATTATTTCTCTGATCTTCGTATTTTTGTGTCTGGCAGCTTTGTATGAAAGCTGGACTATCCCGTTGGCAGTTATGCTGTCAGTGCCTGTTGCTGCCCTTGGCTGTTTTGGCGCTCAGTATCTGCGCGGTTTGCAGAACGACGTTTATATGCAGATCGGTTTGATCATGCTGATTGGTCTGAATGCTAAAAATGCGATTCTGATCGTAGAATATGCAAAGATGAACATGGAAAATGGCGAACCTGTAGTTAAAGCGGCGCTTGATGCTGCCAGACTGCGTTTACGTCCGATTCTGATGACATCCTTCGCGTTCATTCTTGGTTGCGTGCCTTTGGCGATTGCAACAGGTCCAGGTGCCGGTGCCCGTGTTTCTATGGGTAATGCTGTTGTTGGCGGTATGACCTTTGCTACGATGATCGGTATCTTTATGATCCCGGTATTATTCGTTGTCGTTGAACGTATTTTCAACAGGAAAAAACACAGCGAAGAATAAATTTAGGTGTTTTGCAAAAAAATAATGCCCCGTCTTAAAGACGGGGCATTATTTTTTTGCAGGATTTTTTTTATTTATGTGGTATTTTAAAAAGGTAATTGAAAATTTCTGATAAAGAGTGTTTAGAGGTAAAAGCAGATGAATGAATTAAAAAATAAAAGTAAATTTCTCAGAGATGTCTGGTATCTGACCAAAAGTTATTGGCAGTCAGAAGAAAAGGGAAAGGCTTATTTGCTGTTGACGGCAATCATAGCACTAACTTTAGGTGTAGTGTATATGCTGGTGCTGTTGAATAAATGGAACAATTCCTTTTATAATGCACTGCAAAATTACCAGACCGAACTTATTTTTGATGAGCTGATACATTTCGGCTGGCTGGCTGTTATCTACATTATTCTGGCAGTTTATGCCTTTTACTTGCAGCAGGTACTGGTGCTTAATTGGCGTCGTTGGCTGACTAACAGGTATATTGATGAATGGTTGAAAAATAAGACCTACTATCGTCTGCAGATGTTCGGTTCTGATACTGATAACCCTGATCAGCGTATTAGTGAGGATGTGCGTTTGTTTGTTGAGATGACGTTAAAGTTCAGTATCGGTGTTTTAAAGGCTTTTTGTACTTTTGTGTCTTTCGTCTTTATTTTATATGAACTGTCAGGTTCACTGGAATTTACTTTGGCGGGGCAAGTGTGGCATATTGAAGGCTATCTGGTTTGGGTAGCCTTGGTTTATTCCATTGTTGGCACAGGGCTTACTCATTTGATTGGTAAAAAACTGGTAGGGCTGAATTTTGTTCAGCAACGTTATGAAGCGGATTTTCGTTTCAGTATGATGCGAATGAGGGAAAATGCTGAAAGTGTAGCGTTTTACAGCGGTGAGAAACAGGAAGGCGGCGTATTTAAGAAGCGTTTTAAACTGCTGCTGGATAATTTCTGGAAGATAGTAGAAAAACAAAAACAGTTGGTCTGGCTTAATTCCGGCTATTCACAGATTGCAATTATTTTCCCTTTCGTAGTGGCTATGCCGCGTTACTTAAGTAAGGAAATAACATTAGGCGGCCTGATCCAGATTGCCAGTGCCTTTGGCAGGGTGCAGGAATCATTATCATATTTTGTAGATATGTATGCCTCTTTGGCTGAATGGCGGGCAGTTGTAGAGCGTCTTACGGGTTTTGGGGTACATATGCACGAGGTAAAACAGGAAAAACCGCAGATTGATCTAGAACGAATGGAAAGTCGCAACGATACTATCGTAGTTGCGTCCTTGCAGGTTGAATTACCAGATGACAGGATCTTGTTGAAAAATGTCAATTTTACTTTAGTACCCGGCCGAAATAAAAATATCCTGATCAAAGGCGCAAGTGGCAGCGGTAAAAGTACATTGCTGCGTGCTGTGGCTGGTATCTGGCCATATGTGCATGGTAAATTGGAACTGCCTGCTGCCGAGAAACTGATGTTTATTCCGCAAAAACCTTATTTACCATTGGGAACATTGAAAGAAGCGTTGCTTTATCCAGGCAGTTGCCATAAAATAGATGAAGAGTTGGTGATGTTGCTGGAGCAATGTCGGATTGGCTACCTGGCAAAAGACCTGTATGTCGAAGCAGACTGGTCACATGTGCTTAGCGGCGGTGAACAGCAGAGGCTGGCTTTTGTAAGGGCACTGATCTATCAACCGTCATGGCTGTTTTAGATGAAGCTACTTCTGCTTTAGATGAGGAGACAGAAGCTGTGATGTATAAGCTTGTTGAAACTTTAATGCCGGATACTACCGTAGTCAGTATTGGACATCGCAGTAGTTTGAGCAGTTTCCACCAAATAGGGTTGTTTATTGATAAAGGTCAGCACAGTGTTATTGAACGGGCCTTGTGAAAATAATATCAGGCATAGAATTTTGTAAGTAGAATTTACTGTTTTTTGTTAAAAGAAATTTTTACTTTGCTGTGATTTGCTTATATAATAAATAAAGAAGCAGTTTTTCAGAAAGGAAGTGTAAAAAATGATGCCATTGGAAATAGCTCCTAAAATTTATGATGTGGGTGTTGTTGACTGGGCTGTGCGTGATTTTCACGGATATAAGACGGAACGCGGTGCTTCATATAATTCATATTTGATCATGGATGAAAAAATCTGTTTGATCGATACAGTGAAAGCGATGTTTGCTGAAGAATTATTGACAAAGATTGAACGTGTTGTCGACCCTGGAAAAATTGATTACGTAATAGTGAACCATGTGGAACCGGATCATGCAGGGGCATTGCCGGCGCTGGTCAAAGCGGCTCCGAATGCTAAGTTTTTTATTACAGCTCAAGGGAAGGCGGAAGCAATTCGTCATTATGGTGATTTATATGATTTTCAGGTCGTGAAGGATGGCGATAAATTATCATTAGGCAAACGTGAATTGACTTTTGTGACTTTACCAATGCTGCACTGGCCTGACAGTATGGCAACTTATTGTGCAGATGATGGGATTTTGTTTTCTAATGATGCTTTTGGCCAGCATTATGCGGCTGCTAAACGTTTTGATGATGAAGTGGATCTGGGAATACTTTTTTATGAAGCAAAAAAATATTTTGCCAATATACTCTGGCCATATGCGAAATTAATTGATAAAGCGCTGGCGAAAGCAGCGGCACTTGATTTAAAGATGATAGCTACAGCCCATGGTATTATCTGGCGCAGTCATATTCAGGAAATTATTGCCAAATATGCTGCCTGGGGCAAAGGCGTGAGCGGCAGCAGTGTAGTTATTGCCTATGATACGATGTGGGGCGCTACGGAGCAAATGGCTCGTGCTGTGCTGGAGGGTGTTGTCAGTGCCGGTAGTGATGCTGTGCTGCTGCGTATGAACGAAACTCCGAATAGTACTGCTGTTGCGGATTTATTTGAAGCAGGTGGTATGATCATCGGCTCTTCAACACTGAACAGCGGAATGCTGCCCACTATGGGCAGTCTGCTTGTATACCTTAAAGGCTTAAACCCAACAGGTAAAAAAGCAGCTGTTTTCGGTACATATGGCTGGGCCGGCGGAGCTCAGAAAGATATGGAAGCTTTGCTGACAGCGGCTGGTTTTGAGTTGGAACCGGGTTTTACCTGTAAATGGAAGGCACAGCCAGAAGACCTGGAAGCAGCAAGGCAGCTTGGTTATGAATTTGCCAGGAAGCTGCAAAAATAAAAAAATTGATCAAGCAGACGAGTTTTATGCGTCTGCTTGTTTTTTTTCTGCTGAAAAGATGTTCACGAATAATTTACTTGCCAAAAGTCGAAAGGTCAAATATAATAGAATTAATCTAATTATAGATGCCGGCAGAAAAGTTTGACTTTAATGCTGAAACGATAAAAGGAAGGTAATTAAGATGAGAAATCTTGCAGATGCAATAGAAAATTTCATCATCAGACAGCTTTTAGAGGACAGAGAGGATGCTGTTTTAGTACAGCGTAATGAACTTGCCGATAAACTGTCGTGCGCACCGTCGCAGATCAGTTATGTGCTGAGCACGCGTTTTACTCCTGAACGGGGGTTTATGGTCGAATCCAGACGCGGCAGCGGCGGCTTTGTCCGTATTGTAAGGGTGATGCCTCATGAATTGCAGGAAGAGAACTGTGAGCCGACAGTGCATGATTTGATTGAGCACTGGGCTGCTAACCGTTTGATCAGCAGGCGTGAAAAATCACTGTTGCAGTATATGATGGAAATTCTGGATGCTGATGAAGCTAAAAAAAGAGCTGTTTTGGAGACGGCTATTACTAAAATGACAGAACGTGAGTGAGGTGAATGGATATGTTATGTCAGAAATGCGGATTAAAAGAAGCTGTGGTCCACGTGGTATGCGTGGTCAACGATAAACAAATCGACAAATGGCTGTGCTCGGATTGTGTTGAAGAATTGGCTCCGTCTAATTTTTTGTCGGGAACTGTTTTCAATGCCAAAGAGTTTTTAGATGGGCTGTTGAAACCAAAGGCTAGAGAAGAACAGATCATGAATCGTTTTACTGAACGTGCCAAAGGTATTTTGGAAGACGCGATGCGTTTTGCATTGGATAAGGGTCATGATCATGTTGGAACAGAACATATCTTGCTGGCGTTGCTGAATGTTGAAAATTGTTTTGCCAAGAAGATTCTAGAAAAACTTGGCATTGATAATCAGGCGGTCATAAAAGAGCTGGAAAGCTGGATGGAGCCCGCTGGCAGCACTGAGCTGATGATCAGTTATACCCCGCGTGCCAAACGGGCCTTAGAGCTTGCTGGTGAAGCAGCAGCAGCTTTTAAGCTGCACTATGTAGGGTCCGAGCATTTGCTGTTGGGCTTGCTGCGTGAAGGAGAAGGCGTGGCTGCTCAGGTATTGCGGCGCTTTAACGTTACGGCAGAACAGGTCATGAAGGTCATTAAGGCTGTTTATGATAATCAGCCATTGACAGATGGCAATTATAATGCTGGCGACAGCGATGTGGAAACAAAGAGTAATGTGTTGGAAATGCTGTCGGAATTCGGCCGCAATCTCAATCAGCTGGCTTCAGATGGAAAAATTGATCCCGTTGTTGGCCGCGAAAAAGAGGTTGAACGCATTATTCAGATTCTGTGTCGGCGTACAAAAAATAATCCGGTGTTGATTGGAGAGGCCGGCGTTGGTAAAACGGCTATTGCCGAGGGCCTGGCCCAGCGAATTGTTGACGGTAATGTTCCGGAGATACTGCGTGAGAAAATTGTGTTCTCGCTGGAGATAGGGTATCTGGTGGCGGGAACCAAATACCGCGGTGAATTTGAGGAACGTTTGAAAGAATTACTGGAAGCAGTAAAAGAAAATAAAAATATTATTCTTTTTATTGACGAACTGCATACTATCATCGGAGCAGGTGCCGCAGAGGGCGCTATCGATGCTGCCAATATTATAAAACCGGCTTTGGCCAGAGGTGAAATGCAGGCTATAGGAGCCACTACTTTAAACGAATACCGGAAAAATATTGAGAAAGATGCGGCACTGGAACGTCGTTTTCAACCTATCGTTGTAGGTGCTCCTGATGTTAATGATTCAATTGAGATTTTGAAGGGACTGCGCGATAAATATGAAGCCTTTCATCGTATTCAAATCACAGATGAGGCTATTATGGCGGCAGTGCGTCTGTCTGATCGTTATATCACTGACCGTAATCTCCCGGACAAAGCTATCGATTTAATGGATGAAGCCTGTTCGAGGGTACGGCTGCAAAGCTATAAGATTTCCTTGCCGCAGCGGGAAATTGAACAACAGCTTGAAAAAGTGCGCATTGAAAAAGAATCGGCTATTACTCAGCAAATGTATGAACGTGCTGCTGAATTGCGTGACGCAGAACGCAAGCTGCAGGAACAGCTTGATGATGAGCGTCAGTCGCAGCGCAGTGGATCAAGCAGTAAATTGACGGTAAGTGAAGAAGATGTTGCCGAAGTAGTTGCTTCCTGGACAAATATTCCACTGCGTAAGCTTACCGAAGGTGAATCTAAAAGACTTATTCATTTGGAGGAGGCGCTACATGAGCGTGTGGTCGGTCAAAATGCGGCTGTTGACGCTGTTGCAAAAGCTATCCGTAGAGCCAGAGCCGGGTTTAAGGATAAAAACCGCCCTGTAGGATCGTTCCTGTTCTTAGGACCTACCGGGGTAGGTAAAACAGAGCTGGCTAAAGCGCTGGCAGAGAACCTTTTTGGCGATGAACGTGCTTTGATTAGATTTGATATGTCTGAATATATGGAAAAGCATACTACTTCTCGGTTGGTAGGTGCTCCTCCTGGTTATGTTGGTTATGAAGAAGGCGGTCAGCTGACAGATGTTGTGCGCCGGCGGCCCTATTCGGTAATTTTGCTGGATGAAATTGAAAAAGCGCATCCTGATGTTTTCAACTTGCTGCTGCAGATTATGGAAGACGGCCGCTTGACTGACGGGCAGGGACGGACTGTTGATTTTAAAAATGCTGTTATCATTATGACCAGCAACGCTGGTGCCAGAGCTTTACTGGACAGCAAGCCGTTGGGATTTGCGACTGGTGAGAAACAGGTAAACGACGGACGCAAAAGTGCTGTATTGGAAGAAGTAAAAAGAATCTTCCGTCCTGAATTTTTAAATAGAATTGATGAAATTCTGGTCTTTGATCCGCTTGGTGAAGCAGAACTGCGGCAAATTGTCGAACAGATGCTCAAAGAACTTTCAGGTCGTTTGCAGGAAAATGGCCTTGATATCAAGGTTACTGATGAGGCTAAGGCCGAGCTTTTAAAAGCTGGCAAGGATACGCGTTATGGTGCACGGCCTCTGCGCAGGGCTTTAAGGAAACTGGTTGAGGATCCTGTTTCCGATTTGTATCTGGCTTCAGAATTAAAACGCGGTGATACTATTTTGACCCGTACTGATGAGGCTGGTAAAATCTATTTTGATAAAGAAGAAGCGCACAAGGAAGAAGCCTTGGTTGCAGCTGGAGAGGAACGTCCGTAATGGCAAAACCGAAAATACGTTTCGTTTGTCAGTCGTGTGGTTATGTAACGGCTAAATGGTTGGGAAAGTGTCCGGAATGTGGTCAATGGGACAGCTTTGTCGAAGAAATGGACGTGCCTGAACGTCCTGGACAGAGTTACCTGCCTGTAGGCGAAACCGCTAAGCCCAAACCGTTGCATCAGGTGGCGGAACAGTCCCTCAGCCGTCTGCAGACAGGTATCCGTGAATTTGATCGTGTGCTTGGGGGAGGGATTGTTCCCGGCAGCCTGGTTTTGTTGGGCGGAGACCCGGGCATTGGCAAGTCGACTATGCTTTTGGATGCCGGCATGAAGTTTAGCCGGAATAATATAAAAGTTTTGTATGTTTCTGGTGAAGAATCAGAAGCGCAAACAGCAATGCGGGCGAGACGTTTAGGCAGCAGCGGTGAAAACCTGCTGGTGATGACGGCTACCGATTTGAATATTATTTTACTGCAGGCACAGGAAGTGCAGCCGGCATTGTTGGTAATTGATTCTATTCAGACTATGTACAACAGCGAGCTGCCTACTGCAGCCGGCAGTGTCGGACAGGTGCGCGAGTGTACGGCGAAATTGCTGCGTTTTGCAAAAACCAGCGGCATTGCCGTGCTTATTATCGGTCATGTGACTAAAGACGGGAATATTGCTGGCCCACGATTGCTTGAACATATGGTCGACGTGGTGCTGCAGTTTGAAGGGGATAGATCCTATTCTTTTCGGGTGCTGCGTGCCTTGAAAAATCGTTTTGGCTCTACAAATGAAAGCGGTATTTTTTCTATGGAAGCCAGTGGGCTGCAGGAAATAAGTAATCCAGCAGGATTATTCCTGGAAGAACGCAGTAACGATGCTTCCGGTTCAGTTGTTTGTGCCTGCCTGGAAGGTAACAGGCCTATTTTAGTTGAAGTGCAGGCTTTGGTTGCCAAAACACCGTATGGGATGCCCCGACGCACTGCTGTTGGATTTGATTATAATCGGGTCACTATGCTTTTGGCGATTTTGGAACGGCGCTTAGGAATGGATTTTGGCGCTTACGATGCTTACGTCAATGTAGTTGGCGGGATGAGAGTCACTGAGCCAGCTGCAGATCTGGCTGTGGCTGCTGCGCTGGTATCCAGCTATCGTAATCGGCCGATTCCGCATGGCGTATTAGTCATGGGTGAAGTGGGGCTTACAGGAGAAGTGCGACGAATAGGTTCGCCGGAAAGGCGTATCAAGGATGCTATGAATCTTGGCTTTAAAAGATTTGTTTTGCCAATGGGCAAGCTGTCATTGGATGAACCCTGCAATGGTATTGTGCAGGTTAAAACTTTGGAAGAAGCGCTGGATAAGGTTTTTGCTTAAAAGAGCGGAGGTTTCTCCGCTCTTTTTTGTTTATTTTAAAATAAAATCAGAAAATTTATATAAAAAATGATTGACACAAATATGGAGCTATGATAAAATAATAAAATTTTGACAAAAATAACAGGAGGTGTTAAAATAAATACATATAAAAATAGCGTGTTCCTTAGGAGGGCAGAAGATGTTTGCAGTAGGAGACAAAGTCGTATATCCGATGCACGGCGCCGGAGTAGTAAAAACAATAGAAAAGCGTGAACGTGACGGTCAAAGTGTCGACTATCTGATCCTGGCAATGCTTCTTGGAGAGATGAAGGTCATGGTTCCGGTCGACAGTGTGGAACGTGTTGGCTTGAGGCATGTTATCGAAAATGATGATATCGATGCCGTTGAAAAAGTTTTGGAAGAACGTCCTGATAATTACAATAAAGCTATTACATGGAACAGACGCTTTAATATGTATTTGGAAAAAATGAAAAGCGGTAATGTTTTTGAAGTTGCCGATGTAATAAGAACATTGCAGGTGCAGGAGAATGAAAAAAAATTATCTACCGGCGAGCGTAGATTATTGGGTACAGCCAGACAGATTTTGATCAGCGAAGTGATGCTTGTAAAAAATGCTGAACAGCAGGATATTGAAAACTGGCTGAATAAGTTTTTTTAGTGAAATACGTCGGATTTTCCGACGTATTTTATTTTTTTAGCTGTTTTTAATACGAAAATTGTAGTAAAATATTATATTATCCATATTATTTAAAGAAAGGAGGTGTAAAGATGTTAAACAGGATTTTGAAGCTGACCATTGTCGTTGTGTTTGCGCTTACCGGACTCATACTTACTGAATATTTACTGCCTTATATTTCGGATTTTTGGTTACGATCTTTATGACAACGGCTTTTTTGGCATAGCTTTGGCAACTATTGTTTCAGGTGCTGTGGGCATCTTTGTTTTTGGTGGTCTTGGTGTAGCTGTTGCACCGGTGCTTATTTATCATATTATGGGCTATACGGAACGTATGGCGATCGTTTTATCCAAGGTGCCGACCAGTGATATTCTTGTTATGACGCTTGGTATTGGTATTGGTTTGATTTTGGCTAACCTTTTGGGTGGGCCTTTTTCGCATTTGCCGATTATTGGTCCCTATATTCCTTTGATCTTTAGTCTGGTGCTTTCTATTATTGGGGCGAAAGTTGCTTTACGTAAGCATAAGGATATCGTAGGCTTTTTTAACCGCAGTATTCCTAGCTTAAAAGGTGCGGTAAAACCGGCTGCAGTTAAATCGTTGGCGCTGAGTGACAGATTGTACAGTAAAAATAAATTACTGGATACCAGTGTCATTATCGACGGTCGTATTATTGATATTCTGAAAACAGGTTTTCTGGAAGGTCGTTTGATCGTTCCCAACTTTGTGTTGGAAGAATTGCAGAAGCTGGCAGATTCGTCTGATAATCTGAAACGGGCCAAAGGCCGCCGAGGTTTGGATCTTATTCAGGAGATACAGCAGAAAAATAAAGAACAATTGCTTGTAGAAGATACTGATTTTGAAGATTTGAATGAAGTAGATGCTAAATTGGTGAAATTGGCTAAACAGACAGAAGCTGTTATTATAACTAATGATTTCAATCTTAATAAAGTTGCCGAGATCCAAGGAGTCAGTGTGCTTAATATCAATGATCTGGCTAACGCCATTAAGCCGGTGGTTCTTCCGGGGGAAGAGATGAATGTTTTTGTCGTTAAAGATGGCAAAGAAAATAATCAGGGCGTTGCTTATCTTGAAGATGGTACAATGATCGTTGTTGAAGGCGGTAAAAAACTGGTAGGTGAAAATACTGCTGTTGTAGTAACTTCTGTCCTGCAGACTTCAGCAGGTAGAATGATTTTCGCGAAACTGAAATAGCGGGGGCGTTTATGGAAAAAATCATAGCGATTGTTCCGGCTGCAGGGTTGGGAAGCCGCTTGGGGTTAGGTAAAAATAAAGCTTTTGCCGATGTGGGCGGATTGCCGCTTCTGGTACAGTGTATGAGAATGCTGGCTGATACAGACTGTGTGAGCAGAGTGATCGCTGTTGTACGGCCACAGGAGGTCAAGGAAGCAGAATTGATGCTGGAGGAATACAGCAAGGAGTATTATCCGCTGTTGCCCTTCTGTGTTGTTGCCGGCGGAAAGGAACGACAGGATTCTGTTGCTAATGCTCTGTCTGCAGTTACGGAGAGTGATGGTTATATAGCTGTGCATGACGGTGCTCGTCCTTTTGCCGGCAAAGAGGTTTTTAAAAGAGTGTTAAACGCTGCTGCCGATAGCGGTGCGGCTATTGCTGCTGTGCCTGTTAAGGATACGATTAAGGTTGTGGATGAAAATAATCTTGTGCAGTATACGCCTGTGCGCAGTACTCTGCGTGCTGTGCAGACACCGCAGATTTTTAAAATCAGTATTTTAAAGCAGGCATACGAGCTTTTGCAGAAACAGCATGGTAATGTAACGGATGACGCTTCACTGGTAGAACGTTTGGGAATAGCTGTTGCTGTTGCTGAAGGAAGCTATGAGAATATTAAGATTACAACGCCGGAAGATTTGATCCTGGCAGAAAATTTATGTAAAAGCAGAGGTCTTGTAAGATGATAGAAAAAAATAATAACTGGCCGCAGTTTCGTGTAGGCTGCGGGTACGATGTACATAAGCTTGCTGCTGACCGTAAATTGATTTTATGCGGAGTTGAGATTCCTTATGAATCAGGGTTGTTAGGACATTCTGACGCCGATGTGGCCCTTCATGCATTGATGGATGCTTTGCTTGGCGCAGCGGGTCTTGGTGATATTGGCAGGCATTTTCCGGATACGGATATGAAATTTAAAGATGCCGATAGTATGCTGCTGTTGAGGCAGGTGGTTGGTTTACTGCAAAAGCATGGCTGGCAGATAAATAATGCCGATGTGACTATTATGGCACAGCGGCCTAAGCTGGCTCCCTATATTGAACAGATGGCGGCTAATATTGCCAGGGAAATGCGGATTGCAAGAAGTGCTGTCAATGTAAAAGCAACGACAACAGAGAAATTAGGTTTTGTTGGACGGGGCGAAGGGATGGCGTCAGAGGCTGTTGTAAGTATTATCAGATGATCATGCAAATTCGCTTTGCTGAAACGAGTTATTAATACATGCCCTTGTGGTATTGTTTGAGTACTTAGTGAGGTCTTTCCGAACTTAGCACTCATATATGCCCTTGTGGTATAATATTCAAGATAAGTATTTTTGGAGGGATCATTCTAATGTCTAATGAAATCAGAGTAAGATTTGCACCGAGTCCGACTGGACCGTTCCATATCGGCGGCGCTCGCAGTGCGTTATTTAACTGGCTGTTTGCTCGTAAAATGGGCGGCAAGCTTGTTTTGCGTATCGAGGATACTGACCTTGAGCGTTCCAGCCGCGAATCTGAAGAGAATATCAAGGCTGCCTTAAAATGGTTAGGCTTGAATTGGGACGAAGGTATTGATGTAGGTGGGGAATACGGTCCTTATCGTCAAACAGAGCGTCTTGAACTGTATAAAAAATATACTGATCAGCTGCTGGCTGAAGGTAAGGCCTACTATTGTTACTGCACAGATGAAGAACTGGAAGCCGAAAGGCAGGCTTTATCTGCTAAAGGGCAAATGCCTCGCTATATGGGTAAATGCCGTAATCTTACTTCTGAACAAATAGAACAGTACAAAGCTGAAGGACGCAAACCAACCGTACGTTTTCGGGTGCCTGCCGATCAGCAGATCCTTGTCCGCGACATGGTTCGCGGCGATGTCGTTTTTGACTCTAACGGAATCGGAGATTTTGTTATCGTAAAATCTGACGGCATTCCTACTTATAATTATGCTGTAGTAATTGACGATGCGTTGATGAAAATTTCTCATGTTATTCGTGCTGAAGAGCATTTGTCAAATACTCCGCGCCAATGCCTTATTTATGATGCGCTGGGCTTTACACAGCCTACATTCGGTCATATTTCATTGATTTTAGGTAAGGATCGCACAAAAATGTCTAAACGCCATGGTGCTACTTCTGTTGATCAGTATCGTCAGTTGGGGTATCTGCCGGAAGGCATTGATAATTTCCTGGCATTACTGGGCTGGGCTCCGAACAGCGAACAGGAGATTTTCAGTATGGAAGAGTTGATTCAGGCCTTTTCGATGGAGCATGTCGCTAAAAATCCCGCTGTTTTTGAAATCGATAAACTGAACTGGATCAATCAGCACTATATGCGGCAGTTGGATGAGGAAGCTTTTTTTGCCGCAGCTAAGCCGCATATGGTTGCTGCCGGCTATATGACAGGTGATGAGTGTGGCGAAAAGCTGGAATGGCTTAAACGTGTAGTTGCTACAGCCAAAGAGCATGTTGCTTTTGCTGCGCAGATCCCTGAATGTGTCGCTATGTATTTCAGTGATGAATTTGAATTTGAAAATGCAGAGGCTGCTGCAGTTCTGCAGGAAGAATCAGTACCAACAGTAATGAATATGCTGTTCGAAGAATTGCCTAAGCTGGAAGTTTTAGATGGACCTGCTGTAAAAGCTGCTTTCAAAGCTATCCAAAAAGCTACCAAGCTGGGTGGCAAAGCTGTATTTATGCCGATCCGTGTTGCTTTAACAGGAAATCAGCATGGCCCGGAACTGGCTGAAATGGTGCCGTTGCTTGGTTTGGAACGTACAGAAGCCAGAATTAGGGCGAGCCTTGCTAAGGCAGGTATTACTCTGTAGAGGAGAGCTTAGAATGACGATTAGAGTTTACAATACATTGACGAAACAAAAAGAAGAGTTTGTACCGGTACATCCGGGTAAAGCTAATATTTATGTCTGCGGTGTTACGCCTTATAACCATCCGCATATTGGTAATGCGCGTCCATTTGTAACATGGGATGTTATCCGCCGTTTTTTGGAGCATGAGGGCTATGATGTTCTGCATGTACAGAATTTTACTGATGTCGATGACAAAATAATCAACACTGCCAATAAAGAAGGCGTTTTATGGAGTGATGTCTGCGGACGTTATATAGATGCTTATTTTGAGGTAATGGATAAGCTCAATGTGCGTCGTGCACATGTATATCCGCGTGTTTCTGAGCATATGGAGGAAATCATTGAAACTGTAAAAGCTCTTATTGATCGTGATTATGCCTACGAAATGGACGGCGATGTTTATTATAGCGTTGAAAAATTTGAGCATTACGGTGAACTTTCCGGGCGTAATCTGGAAGATATGATGGTAGGTGCGCGCGTTGATGTCAACGATAAAAAGCATAATCCAATGGATTTTGCCTTGTGGAAGGCTGCTAAACCGGGAGAGCCTTCCTGGAGCAGTCCCTGGGGTGAAGGACGTCCTGGCTGGCATATCGAATGCTCAACAATGAGTATGAAATATTTGGGGGAAACCTTTGATTTTCATGGCGGCGGCAGTGATTTGATTTTTCCGCATCATGAAAATGAGATTGCACAATCTGAAGGCTGTACAGGTTGCCATCCCTTTGTTAAATACTGGCTGCATAACGGGTTTATCACTGTTAATGAAGAGAAAATGTCTAAATCATTAGGTAATTTCTTTATGGTCATTGATATCCTCGAGCATTATGAGCCGGAAACACTGCGCTTTTTTATTCTTTCCACTCATTACCGCAGTCCATTGGACTTTAGTGATGAGAGGTTGGCGGAAGCGCAGCGCAGCTTGTCAAGGTTGAAAACGGCTCAGGAAAATCTGCAGACCTTAATGGCTTTGATGAATGCTGGCCCGACAGAGGAAAGCCTGAAGCTGCGAAGAAAAGTTTTGGAACTGCGCAACGAGTTTATGGAAGCCATGCATGATGATTTTAATACTGCTTTGGCAATCAGTCATATGTTTGCTTTGGCAAAGGAAATTAATATTTATCATCAAAGTATCGTCAGCGTCGGCAGTAAACCAGATGGAAAGCTTGTGTCTATATTGCAAAGTGTTTTCGCTGAAATGTGTTCTATTATTGGAGTACTGGAATCAACCCAAGGTGCTGTTGAAGCTGAAAGTTGCGGTTTGGAAGAACCACTGATGGAAATGCTTATTGCTATGCGTCAGGAAGCCAGGAGCAATAAGGACTATGCACAGGCAGATGCTTTACGTAATAAATTAAGCGAGATAGGAATTGTTCTGGAGGATACGCCTCAAGGCGTACGTTGGAAAAAACAGTGAAGTTTGAACAATATCAGCAAATAAAAGCTCATGCTTTGGCAGCCTGTACGGCTGCCGGGCTGACTTACGGAGAACCGAAACAACTTAATCCGATACTTTTGGCATATATCGGTGATGTTGTTTTTTCTCTTTATGTAAGGTTGAGGCTGCTGCCAACCTCAGGGCAGGTTCGTGTTATACATGATTTGGGTTCAAAAATGGTATCGGCGGTTATGCAGGCGAAGGCAATGGAGGCATTGCTGTCGGATTTGACGGAAGAAGAAGCCTATATTGCCAGGCGCGGCCGTAATACTAAATCGATAGTGCCTAAAAGCGCCTCCGTACATGAATATCGTATGGGAACAGCATTTGAAGCGCTGTTGGGCTGGTTATTTTTGGGCGACAGGGAAGAACGACTGGAGGAGATATTAGAGCGTTCTTTTATAATTATTTCTGAGGCTATGCAGAAGAAAGGGTGAATTAACATGGAAGTAAAATTACTCAGACACACACCGGAACCGGAAAAGACAGTTGCTATGAGCGCACGTCTGTGCTATTCTCCCGTTGGTGCCGCCCTGCTTGAAGAAAAAATGTCTGATGAACAGGCAGCAAAATTAGTGCGTAAACTTGTGGAAATGGGACATTTTTCGACATTGGAACATGTTACATTTACTTTCGCTATAGAAGGCGTTTCCAGAGTATTGACGCACCAGCTGGTGCGTCACCGTATCGCTTCTTATTCACAGCAATCGCAGCGTTATGTAAAAGAGCATGATTTTGAAACTATTATGCCTCCTACTATTTCCTCAAGGCCTGAGGCAAAAGCTAAGTTTGAACAGCTTATGGCTGATATTCAGGCTAGGTATAATGAATTTACTGATGAATTTGGAATCCCGGCAGAGGATGCCCGTTATGTACTTCCTAATGCGGCTGAAACTAAAATTGTGGCAACATTTAATGTCAGGTCTTTGATGAATTTCTTTAGCCTGCGCTGCTGTAATCGTGCCCAGTGGGAGATCAGGCAGCTTGCAGAAAAAATGCTGGCTGAATGTAAAAAAGCCGCACCGGTATTATTTGAAAATGCCGGTCCTACTTGCGTAAGTGAAGGTATATGCAGAGAAGGTGCAATGAGCTGCGGACGTTTGGACGCTATTTTAGCGGCAAAACAAAAACAACAGTGATAATTAGGAGGAGCTATGTCTGAAGAAATTCTTGCCGGACGCAATTCTGTAACAGAAGCCTTGCGCAGCGGCAGATCTATTAATAAACTGTTGGTGCAGGACGGAATCAAAGGCGGCAGTGTCAGTGAGATTATTGGCCTGGCGAAGACTGCGGGCGTAGTTTTGGAATTTTGTAAAGCTGAAAGATTGGATAAACTGGCAGATGGCTTGCGGCATCAGGGGTTTGTTGCCTTAGCTGCACCTATTCGCTTTCACAGTTTAGAAGAGGTTTTGGCATTGGCAAAAGAGAAAGATGAAACTCCTTTTTTGCTGCTGCTTGATGAGCTGCAGGACCCGCAGAATGTGGGAGCGCTGATTAGAACGGCGGATGCTGCTGGTGTGCATGGTGTGCTGCTTCCCAAGCGTCGCAGCTGTCCGCTAAATGCTGTGGTAGCGAAAATTTCTGCCGGTGCTGTTGAATATGTCCCAGTAGTTCAAATTGGTAATATTCCGCAGACGATTGAAGAATTGAAAAAACTTGGTTTTTGGATTGCCGGTGCGGATATGAACGGTGAGGATTATTACAAAAGTAATTTGACTGGCCCGATGGTCATTGTAGTTGGTGCTGAAGGAAAAGGACTGGGACGCCTTGTAAAAGAGAAGTGTGATATCATTGTCAGTCTGCCGATGCAGGGGGGAGTTTCTTCGCTGAATGCTTCGGCGGCAGGTGCCGTTTTGCTGTACGAGGTCGTACGTCAGCGCCGGGTGCAGGCGGGCGTTTAAAGTATGAAAGAATGGCTTGTAGTGGACGGTTACAATGTTATCAACAGTTGGCAGGATTTTCGTAAATTCCGTGAAGAGAACCTTGAGCATGCCCGTGAACTTTTAAAAGAAAAATTAGCCGAGTATATAGCTTTTAAAGGATATTCAGGAATTGTTGTTTTTGATGCCCAGGAAGTACAGGGAGTTGCATCATTCGAAAAAAACGGAGCTTTGGAGATTGTTTTCACGAATGAAGGTGAAACCGCTGATTCATGGATTGAACGACGCGTATATGATCTTGTTAAGAGCGGAAGCAGTGTTTTTGTTGTGACCAGTGATTATGCAGAACAGCTGAATGTTTTAGGGAGTGGGGCCTATAGGATTTCGGCGCGTGAATTTCGTGAAGAATATCTGCTTACAAAAAAACAGATCGCGCAGCGCAGCGAACGACTTGCTAGGGGTTTGGGACGTAATGAACTTGGCGGCAGGCTGCAGGAGCATATTCTGGATCATTTTGAAAAGCTGCGGCGCAATACCTAAAAATTGACGCTGACATAACTATGGAGTATAATGAAAAAGCTGACAGATGCAGGAAATTCCTAGGAAACGGAGGTTGTGCCAATGAGTACGGAAACGCCATATAATCCCTATGCTGCTTTTGAAAACATGGCGGATGAAGATGTCGTCTTAAAGGCTAAACAAGAAGATAACGCACTTGCCCAGGAATATCTTTTGCATAAATACCGTAATTTTGTGCGGGCTAAAGCCAGAAGCTATTTTTTAATAGGCGCCGAACGCGAGGATATCATTCAGGAAGGAATGATAGGCCTTTATAAAGCTATCCGTGATTTTCGCGGCGATAAACTGTCATCTTTCAGAGCTTTTGCTGAATTGTGCGTTACTCGACAGATTATTACTGCTATAAAAACAGCTACCAGGCAGAAGCATATTCCTCTTAATTCATATGTTTCTTTGAATAAGCCTATTTATGAAGAGGATTCTGATAGAACGTTGTTGGATATTATTTCCGGTGTTAAAGTTGCTAATCCTGAAGATATGATTATCAGCAGGGAAGAGTTTGCTGATATTGAGAATAAGATGAATAATATTCTCAGTGACCTTGAGTGGAAGGTTTTGATGAGTTATCTGGATGGCAAATCTTATCAGGAAATTGCCGTTGAACTGGATAGGCACATCAAATCAATTGATAATGCTTTGCAGAGAGTGAAACGCAAATTAGAAAAGTACATTACAAATCGTAATGATAACACTGATCTGAGTGAGGTTTATAGTGGGCTTTTAGCTATTGATCCCAGCGAACGGTTCAGTCATCGTAAACGTGATTAATAAATTGATAAATGTGAAACAAAAAAGCAACATCATTTAGATTTTTCTGAATGATGTTATTTTTTTAAAGGATTTCGTAAATAAACAGCGAATATAGCAATAACTAGAAAGTGAAGGGCAAATTTTACGCTGAGCGTAATTGGGAGGTAATGGACATGAGCCAAGTAGAAGAATTTGTAAAAATTGTAGAAGGCGTTAAAGATCACGATGTAAAAGTAGTTATCGTAACAGGTAAACCGGGCAGCGGTAAAAGTAAAGTATTGCGTGAAGCTGCTGAAGAGAAAAAGTGGGATTACATCGATTGCCGCCTTTTAATTACTGAAAAATTTTTGGAGGTTCCTCCTGGAGAACGTCAGGCAAAAGCACCTGAGATGATGGCAGACATATTGGAAGGATATGACAGCGAAGTTATTTTGTTGGATCGTCTGCAAACACTGTTCGTACCGGTGTTTCATATTGATGTCGATGCTTTGCTGCATAAACTTAGTGAGAAATTTGTGATTGTAACAGCTTGGCCGGGTTACCTTGAAGAAGGAAAACTCTGTTATGATAAATTTGATGGAACGGAATCGATCCGTATCAGTTCGGAAGGTTTTACGGTTTGGAACGTTGATTAAAAAGCGAGGTAAGCAATGAGCCAAGCAAAGAAAAGACTGGCAGTTTTGACTGGCGGCGGCGATTGTCCCGGGTTAAATGCAGTCATCAGGGCTGTAGTGAAAACAGCTCTTAATAATGGATATGAAATATTTGGCATAGAAAATGGTTTTAACGGCCTCGTGACAGGCCGGATGGGACTGATGGATTACAAAGATGTTTCAGGTATTCTGCCGCGGGGCGGAACAATTCTTGGAACAACTAACCGCGACAATCCCTTTAAATTTGCAGTAGAAGAAAACGGGGAATTGGTTTATTATGATAAACGCGCGGAAGTATTGGCTAATCTTGAAAAACATGGTATTGAAGCTTTAGTGGTTATCGGCGGAGACGGCAGCTTAAATATAGCTGCAAGGCTGGCTAAAGAATGCGGAATAAAGGTCGTGGGGGTACCTAAAACGATCGATAACGACCTTCCGTGTACAGAACGTACTTTTGGTTTTGACACAGCAATGGCGATGGCTACAGAAGCTTTGGATAGGATCCATACAACGGCAGAATCCCATCATCGTGTTATGGCGCTAGAAGTTATGGGACGTTATGCTGGCTGGATCGCATTGCATTCCGGCATAGCCGGCGGAGCAGATGTTATTTTGATACCGGAGATCCCTTACAGTATCAACTCGGTTATCGGAAAAATCAGGGCCCGCCAGGCTGCTGGGAAACAATTCAGTATTATTGTTGTAGCTGAAGGGGCACGACCTGTGGGCGGGGAAATGTCGATCGCGCGCATGGTCAAGGGCAGCTTCGAGCCCATCCGTCTTGGCGGAGCAGGAGAAAAACTGGTTCGCGAGATAGAGGAAAAAACGGGTATCGAATCGCGGTGTACTGTATTAGGTTATTTACAAAGAGGCGGCACGCCTACACCTTTCGACAGAGTTCTTTCTACGCGTTATGGTGTAGCAGCGGCCGAGGCTTGCATGCGCAAGGAATATAACGTTATGGTATCACTGCAAAACGATAAGATCGTTACGGAGCCTATTGAGAAGGTTGCCTCCGAGCCACGGTTAGTACCAGTAGACAGCGATATAATTCGCACAGGACGTCAAATGGGCTTATGTTTTGGTGACTGACCCAATAAGTAAAACAAAAGAACTTTAGTTTACAGCAACATTCAGAGGACAGCGGAAATGGACGCCGCTGTCCTTTTCTTTATTATTCAGATAAATTTCAGGTAAATTTATATAATTAAACTTGGCGGTAGCGATAATAACCTGTATAATGTAGAAGTTAGTAAAATTTATGTGGCAAGGTAATTATGGAAGGATAGATAATTATAATGGATCAGAATCTTATAGCGGTAATAGTAGGCTTTGTAGAAGGGGTAACGGAGTTTTTGCCGGTGTCATCAACAGGTCATATGATTATAGTAGGACATATGCTGGGTTTTGATGGTCCGGCGGCAGATATTTTTGACGTTTTCGTACAGCTGGGGGCGATTTTGTCAGTTATTTTTATTTATAAAGAACGTTTTGCTAGATTTTTTACAAAAGAAGGCTGGCAGGCTGATAAAGGGCTGAGCGTCTGGCATGTAGCCGCTGGTATTGTGCCTGTAATGGGCGTGGCTTTTTTTGCATATAAATATATTAAAGAATATCTTTTTTCTCCATTTACAGTAGCGATAGGATTGGTATTGGGTGCTTTATTAATGATGTATGCTGAATATAAGACTAAAGATAACCAAGCAGAATTATTGGATGATTTAGATAAGATCTCTTTAAAACAGGCGGCGCTTGTTGGGGCGTTTCAGTTGCTTTCGTTGTGGCCTGGTTTTTCCCGGTCGGGAAGTACTTTGGCGGGTGGACTTTTAGTAGGTTTAAAACGTGAGACTGCAGCAAATTATACTTTTTTGATTGCTGTACCTTTGATGTTTGTAGCCTGTCTTTATGATCTTTTAAAAAATATCAGTATTTTAACAGTAGATGATCTGCAGATGTTGGCGATTGGTTTTGTGGTTGCTTTTGTGGTTGCTTACTGGTCCGTGCTGTGGTTTTTAAAATTTCTTCATAAATATAGCTTGACATCTTTTGCATATTATCGTATCATACTTGCTGTAGCTGCTTTAACATACTTTTACTTTTAAAGAGTTTTGTAAAAAAAGTTACTGAATTAATTGAAAAGTAGTTGACAAAATGATTATGTTAATATATAATCTTCCTTGTCACTAATTAAGTGCTGGCATAGCTCAACTGGTAGAGCAGCTGACTTGTAATCAGCAGGTTGTGGGTTCAAGTCCTATTGCCAGCTCCAAATGGAGAGGTTCCCGAGTGGCTAAAGGGAGCAGACTGTAAATCTGCCGCGTTTCGCTTCGTTGGTTCGAATCCAACCCTCTCCACCACTTTCTTAATTAGTTTTCATCGCGGGGTGGAGCAGTTGGTAGCTCGTCGGGCTCATAACCCGAAGGTCGTTGGTTCAAGTCCAGCCCCCGCAACCATTTTGATTATTTGGTTGCGATGCTGATGTAGCTCAGTCGGCAGAGCGTATCCTTGGTAAGGATAAGGTCACCAGTTCAATCCTGGTCATCAGCTCCAAATAAATATGGCGGCGTAGCTCAGTTGGCTAGAGCATTCGGTTCATACCCGGAGTGTCCGCGGTTCAAATCCGTGCGCCGCCACCAATAAAAAATAAAACCTCAGTGATGGGGTTTTTTTTATTATAGTCATAAAACCAAGCAGGAGTTTACAGGCAGACAGCGAATATGGTAAAATGGCGTCAAAGCCTATTTTATAAAAAACAAAAGAGATTCGGAGGAAAAATGAATGGCAAAGCAAAAATATGAAAGAACAAAACCGCATGCTAATATCGGCACCATCGGTCACGTAGACCATGGTAAAACAACCCTGACCGCAGCAATCACCAAAGTATTGGCTTCTAAAGGCGGCGCAGAATTCATGGATTACTCCATGATCGATAAAGCACCTGAAGAAAGAGAACGCGGAATCACCATCAACACTTCCCACGTAGAATATGAAACAGCAACCCGCCACTACGCACACGTAGACTGCCCGGGCCATGCCGACTATGTAAAAAACATGATCACCGGCGCAGCACAAATGGACGGAGCGATCCTCGTAGTATCCGCAGCAGACGGCCCGATGCCGCAAACTCGTGAGCACATCCTTCTTGCTCGTCAAGTAGGCGTACCTGCAATGGTAGTGTTCCTGAATAAAGCAGATATGGTAGACGATCCGGAACTGATCGAATTAGTAGAAATGGAAGTACGTGAACTGCTCTCCAGCTACGACTTCCCCGGCGACGACATTCCTGTAGTAGTAGGGTCTGCACTGAAAGCACTTGAAGGCGACGCAGCATACGAGGCAAAAATCATGGAACTGATGGACGCAGTAGACGCATACATTCCTATTCCGGAACGCGCAACTGACAAACCGTTCCTGATGCCTGTAGAAGACGTATTCACAATTACCGGCCGTGGCACAGTAGCAACAGGCCGTGTAGAACGTGGTATCATCAAAGTAGGCGACAATATTGAGATCGTAGGAATGACAGAAGAGAAAAAAGCAACAGTAGTAACGGGCGTAGAAATGTTCCGTAAATTACTGGACGAAGCAGTAGCAGGAGACAACATCGGCTGCCTGCTGCGTGGTGTAGACCGTAAAGATATCGAACGCGGTCAAGTACTTGCAAAACCCGGCAGCATCCATCCGCACACAAAATTCAAAGCAGAAGTATATGTACTGACGAAAGAAGAAGGCGGCCGTCATACACCGTTCTTCAACGGCTATCGTCCGCAGTTCTATTTCAGAACAACAGACGTAACCGGCGTAACTGAATTACCGGAAGGTATTGAGATGGTAATGCCTGGCGATAACGTAACCATGGACGTAGAGCTGATCACTCCGATCGCAATCGAGCCTGGTCTGCGTTTTGCAATTCGCGAAGGCGGCCGTACTGTTGGCGCCGGCGTTGTTGCTGCTATCAACGAATAAGTAAGAGAGCGATAACTTGGTTTTCTGCTAAGACCGGTCCGACATAGACCGGTCTTAGCATATTTTTGAAAGTTTGTTGACATAGAGTGTTAACTGTGGTACTCTATATTAGTGAAATTTTGTGATTGGTAATCTATGAGTAAGAGAGGTGTTAAATATGCGCAGTTTAGTTACCATGGCTTGCACTGAGTGCAAACAACGCAACTATCAAACCAACAAAAACAAAAAGAACGATCCTGATCGTATCGAACTGAATAAATATTGCAAGTTCTGCAAAAAACACACTTTACATAAAGAAACTAAATAATTTTTGTTAACGTGTGATTTAGTATCAGGTATTCAAGCAAGGATGTGAAAAAATGGCCGTTCCGGAAACTACGGGTGTGAAGAACGCAGGCGGTATTACACGCTTTATGCGTGAAACTAAAGTAGAACTGAAAAAAGTAACCTGGCCTACCAAACAAGAGCTTATTGCTAATACTGCAGTGGTTTTGATTGCGGTTGTTATTTGTGCAGCATTGATTTGGGTCATTGATTCCTTCTTCAATGTTGTTTTTCGCTTGATTTTGCAATAAGGCTGCGTAAGGAGGAAAGGGAAGCTTCCCTATCATTAATATGGAATCAGAAAAACGTTGGTATGTAATCCACACTTATTCCGGTTATGAGAATAAGGTAAGCGCAAATCTGGAACGTAAAGTTCATTCCTTGGGTATGGAAAATGAAATTTTCCGTATTGTGATACCTATGGAAAATGAGGTTGAAGTAAAAGACGGTAAAAAACGCAGCGTCCAGAGAAAGGTTTTTCCTGGTTATGTGCTTGTAGAGATGATTGTAAATGATCGCTCTTGGTATGCTGTGCGTAATACACCGGGTGTGACCGGCTTTGTCGGTTCCGGTACTAAACCGATTCCTTTGACTGATGAAGAAGTCAAACAGATCATGCGCTCCATGGGCGTAGAAGAAAGCCGCCCCAAAATTGATTTACAATTACAACAGATGGTTCGTTTGAAAACTGGTCCGTTTGCCGGCTGTGTCGGCAGCGTTTCTGAAATCAATGAAGAACGTGGTAAACTGAAAGTTCTGGTTAGCATGTTCGGACGCGAAACACCTGTTGAGATTGATTTTACTCAGGTTGAAGAAGCTGAATAATAAGGAGGTGTAATAAATGCCGAAAAAAGTCGTAAAAATGGTAAAATTACAGGTACCGGCTGGTAAAGCTACTCCGGCTCCTCCTGTAGGCCCTGCACTTGGCCAAGCTGGTGTAAACATCATGGCTTTTGTTAAGGAGTTCAATGAACGTACTGCTCAACAAGCAGGTTTGATCATTCCGGTAGAAATTACCGTATTTGAAGATCGTTCCTTTACTTTCATTACAAAAACTCCTCCGGCACCGGTTTTGCTGAAAAAAGCTGCTGGTCTGGAAAAAGGTTCCGGCGAACCAAACAAAAAGAAAGTTGCTCAATTGAGCCGCGATAAAGTTCGCGAAATCGCTGAAGCTAAAATGGCTGACCTGAATGCTGCTGATATCGAAGCTGCTATGAGAATGGTAGAAGGTACTGCGCGCAGCATGGGTATAACCATCGTTGACTGATTTATAGTCGACTATTTATGTGGGAGGAATTATCCGTTTGTACCACAAGGAGGAAAGTTTAATGGCAAAATTTGGTAAAAAATATCAAGACGCTTTGAAACTTATCGAAGCCGACAAATTCTATGCTCCTAAAGAAGCAGTAGAATTAGTTAAAAAAACTTCTGTTACTAAATTTGACAGCACTGTAGAAGTTGCTTTCAAATTAGGCGTAAATCCTAAATACGCTGACCAACAAGTTCGTGGTGCTCTAGTTCTTCCTCATGGCACTGGCAAATCTAAATCTGTTTTAGTATTTGCTAAAGGCGCTAAAGTTCAGGAAGCAGAAGCAGCTGGTGCTGACTATGTAGGCGGCGAAGAATTGGTTGCTAAAATCCAAGGCGGCTGGACTGATTTCGAAGTCTGCGTTGCAACTCCTGATATGATGGGTGTTGTAGGCCGTTTGGGTAAAATCCTCGGTCCTAAAGGCTTGATGCCTAACCCGAAGGTTGGTACAGTTACTATGGATGTAACACGTGCTATCAACGAAATTAAAGCCGGTAAAATCGAATATCGTACTGATAAAGCTGGTAATGTTCAAGCTCCTATTGGTAAGGCTTCTTTTACCGAACAACAACTGTTGGAAAACTACATCACTTTGGTCGATACTCTGATCAAAGTAAAACCGTCTGGTGCAAAAGGTCAGTATATTAAATCTATAACTGTATCTACCACTATGGGCCCTGGCGTAAAAATTGACGTTTTGAAAGCTAACAGCGACAAATAAGATTTTTGATGTAGTAACAACTTTATAAATCAGAAGATAATCGGGCCATAGACAGCAGGTGCGGTAACGCATAAGTAGAAATACACCTGCCGAGGCTGGAGACGATGAAGATAGACCTTCGCGACCTCCGGCTTAGGCCGAGAGGTCTTTTTGATTTTATAAAATCATTTTTTAAGAAGGAGGTGTGATGCATGGCAGTTATTAGACCTGAAAAAGCAGCTAAAGTTGCTGAGATCAAAGAATTGCTGACAGCTTCCAAGTGCACTATTCTGGTTGATTTTTGCGGTTTGACCGTAGCTAAGGATACAGCATTTCGCCGCAAAATGCGCGAAGCTGGCGTCAAATATGGCGTTGTAAAAAATACAATGCTGCGTATTGCTGCAAATGAAGCCGGCATCGAAGGTTTAGAGCCTGTATTGGAGAAAAACACTGCAATTGCAGTTGCTCCTGAAGATCCCGTTGCTGTAGCAAAAATTATTTGCGATTTCGCAAAAGAAAACAAAGCTCTGACTATCAAAGCTGGTGTACTCGACGGTCAAGTTATCGACGAAGCTGCAATTAAAGCTTTGGCAGAACTTCCGCCGAAAGAAGTCCTCATTGCAAAAATGCTGGGCAGCATGAATGCTCCAATCAGCGGTTTTGTCAATGTACTGCAAGGTACTATCCGCAACGTTGTTTATGCACTCGAGGCTGTTCGTCAGCAAAAAGAGTCCGCATAAGCAGTGTGTCTAACCAAGCAAGTTAAAACAAAAAATAAAACATTTGAATTTATGGAGGTATATATAATGAACAAAGAACAAATCATCGAAGCTATTGAATCTATGACCGTACTCGAACTTTCCGAATTGGTAAAAGCTCTGGAAGAAAAATTCGGCGTATCCGCTGCTGCTCCTGTAGCTGTAGCTGCTGCTCCTGCTGCTGGCGGCGCTGCTGCTGCTGAAGAAAAAACTGAATTTGACGTAGTTTTGACTTCCGCTGGCGCTGGCAAAATCAACGTTATCAAAGTTGTTCGTGAAGCAACTGGTCTTGGCCTGAAAGAAGCAAAAGAAATCGTTGACGGCGCTCCTAAAGCTGTTAAAGAAAAAATCTCCAAAGCTGACGCTGACGCTTTGAAAGCTAAACTTGAAGAAGCTGGCGCTTCCGTAGAATTGAAATAATTTCAATTAGAACTTTAATAAGCTTCCTGTTTTGCAGGAAGCTTATTTTTTTATTTTATTACTTACTATTGACAATAGAAAAACTTTGTGATATCATAATAAACTACAGTAAATAAATGAATTGCAGGTATTTTGATAACGGTCACGATGGCTCAGTGGTTGGGAATCGTGTACTGCTCATACGGTAAAGATGAAGTTCGTTCATCGAAGACAATACGCAAGGTCCTTGAGACAATCTGGAACCTTGCTTTTTTTGTCATTCGTGAAACGGGCTGAGTTTGGCCTGCCTGACAAAATATGAAGGGGTGAGGGATTACATGTTTAAACCGGTTCCCGTAGGCGATAGGACTCGGTACAGTTATGCCAGAATCAATGAAGTATTACCAATGCCTCATTTGATTGACATCCAAAGAAAATCGTATGAGTGGTTCATGCGAGAAGGTCTTTGCGAAATTTTTCATGACATTTCTCCGATCAAGGATTTTACAGGTAATTTAGAACTTTCGTTTGAGGGCTTTACGTTAGGGGATCCTAAATATAGCGTTGAAGAATGTAAAGAGCGTGATGCTTCTTACTCGGCACCATTAAACGTAAACGTTCGCTTGCTTTACAAAGACACCGGCGAGATCAAAGAATCTAAAGTTTTCATGGGTGATTTTCCACTGATGACTGAAACCGGTACTTTTATTATCAACGGTGCTGAACGTGTTATTGTCAGCCAGTTGGTTCGTTCTCCAGGCGTATACTACAATGTATCCATGGATCCCAGTGGTAAAAAAATGTATGGTACTACTGTTATTCCAAACCGTGGTGCCTGGATTGAATTTGAAACAGATGTTAATGATGTTATTTATGCTCGTGTAGATCGCACCAGGAAATTACCTGCTACGGTTTTACTGCGTGCTTTGGGTTTATCCAGCAATGCTGAGATTTTGGCATTGTTCGGTGAGCATCCTTCCGTTTTGGCAACTTTGGAACGTGATGCAACTACCAATCGCGAAGAAGCTTTAATTGAGATTTATAAGAAACTGCGTCCAGGCGAACCGCCTACTTTGGAAAATTCTACGCAGTTGATTGAAGCTACATTTTTTGATAATAAGCGCTATGATCTTGCCAGTGTAGGTCGTTATAAACTCAATAAAAATTGGGCTGGCGCCGTCGTTTGCTGGATAAGGTTCTTGACGCACCGCTTGTTGATACTTCTACCGGAGAAATTATTCTGCCGGCAGGTACTAGAATTGATGATAAAGCTATTGATATCATCGAGCAAAGTGAAATTTTCAGCGGCGTAGGATTGAAAGAGGTTTTCATCCGCGTAAAAGAACAGGTACTGAAATTAATCTGTACTGCTGATATTCCCGAAAAACACCGTACTGTAACCGTAGAAGACGTTTTGGCATCTTTTGGTTATCTGCTCAACCTGATGGATGGTTTAGGTACAGGCGACGATATTGACCATTTGGGTAACCGTCGTGTACGTAGTGTCGGAGAATTATTACAAAATCAATTCCGGATCGGTTTAGCCCGTATGGAACGTGTTGTTAAAGAGCGCATGACTATCCAAGACGTAGATGTAATCACGCCGCAGGCTTTGATTAATATTCGTCCTGTTGTTGCGGCAATTAAAGAATTCTTTGGCAGCAGTCAGTTGTCTCAGTTTATGGATCAGAATAACCCGTTAGCTGAGTTAACACATAAAAGGCGTCTGTCTGCACTTGGTCCTGGTGGTTTGAGCCGCGAACGCGCCGGTTATGAAGTACGTGACGTACATCATTCTCATTATGGTCGTATGTGTCCTATTGAAACGCCTGAAGGTCCTAATATCGGACTTATAGGTTCTTTGTCTACCTTTGCTATTATCAATAAATATGGTTTTATGGAAACTCCATATCGTAAGGTTGATAAAGAAGAGGGACGTGTTACTGACGAAATCGTTTATCTGACGGCTGATGAAGAGGACGAATATATTTGTGCCCAGGCCAATGAACCGCTTGATGAAAACGGTTATTTCTTGGGTGAACGTGTTACGGCACGTTATCTGAATGAAGTTTTGTCTTTGCCTCCGAATCAGGTTGACTATATGGACGTTTCTCCGAAACAGGTTGTATCTATTGCGACGGCGCTGATACCGTTCTTGGAAAACGACGATGCGAACCGCGCATTGATGGGTGCTAATATGCAGCGTCAGGCTGTGCCGCTTTTGTGTACGCAGTCGCCTGTTGTTGGTACCGGTATGGAATATAAGGTCGCCGTTGACTCTGGCGTATGCGTACTTGCTAAACGTGCGGGTATTGTTGAGCGTGTTGTTGGCAATGAAATCCGTGTACGTGCGGAAGATGGCAGTGTTGATGTTTATGAACTTTTAAAATTTAAGCGTTCTAATCAGGGAACTTGTGTCAATCAGCGTCCTATCGTCAATAAAGGCGATAAAGTAGTTGAGAAGCAGGTGCTGGCAGATGGCCCGGCGACTGATCATGGTGAATTGGCGCTTGGACACAATGTAATTGTTGCTTATATGCCGTGGGAAGGCTATAACTACGAGGATGCTATTTTGCTGAGCGAAGATCTGGTCAAAGCGGATATCTTTACATCTATCCATATTGAAGAATATGATTGTGATGCCCGTGATACTAAGCTTGGCCAGGAAGAAATTACCCGTGATATTCCCAACGTTTCCGAAGAAGCATTGAAAGATCTTGATGAACGCGGGATTATCCGTATCGGCGCAGAAGTACGTCCTGGCGATATCCTTGTTGGTAAGGTTACGCCGAAAGGCGAAACTGAGCTGACTGCAGAAGAACGTTTGCTGAGAGCCATCTTTGGTGAAAAAGCTCGCGAAGTTCGTGATAGCTCGCTGCGTGTGCCACATGGCGAAGCTGGTAAAATTGTCAGCGTTAAAGTATTTACCCGTGAAAACGGCGATGAGCTGCCGCCTGGTGTAAATGAACAAGTTCGTGTGCATATCGCGCAAAAACGTAAGATTTCTGAAGGCGATAAGATGGCAGGCCGTCATGGTAATAAGGGTGTAGTTTCCCGCATCATGCCGCGTGAAGATATGCCGTTCCTGCCAAGCGGAGAGCCGGTTCAAATCGTATTGAATCCTTTGGGCGTACCTTCCCGTATGAATATCGGACAGATTTTGGAAACTCATTTAGGCTGGGCTGCACGCGCTCTAGGCATGCAGATTGAAGCCGGTGCTGAAGGTTTGGCTGATCGTTTTGAGAAAGCCGGTTATGATGTTGAAAAATATGGAATGCCTGAAACTGTAGAAATCGATAAGTTCGGTGAAGAAAGCATCAAAGCAATGAAGATGTCCGTACCTGTTTTTGACGGTGCTCATGAAGAAGATATGAATGCTACTCTTGATTTGGCTGGAGTAGATCCGAGTGGTAAAACAAGGTTGTATGACGGTCGTACAGGTGAACCTTTTGATAACAAGGTTACAGTTGGCTGCGTATATATGCTTAAGTTGCATCACTTGGTTGACGACAAGATCCATGCCCGTTCTACCGGTCCGTACTCTTTGGTTACCCAACAGCCTCTTGGTGGTAAAGCTCAGTTTGGCGGGCAACGTTTTGGTGAGATGGAGGTTTGGGCCCTGGAAGCTTATGGTGCTGCATATACTCTGCAGGAAATTCTCACAGTCAAATCTGACGACGTTGTGGGCCGTGTAAAAACTTATGAAGCTATTGTTAAGGGTGAGAACGTTCCTGAACCTGGTGTGCCCGAATCCTTTAAAGTTCTTATCAAAGAGCTGCAAAGTATCGGTCTCGATATTAAGGTGCTCAATGAAGACGAAGAAGAGATTTCCATGCGCGACAGTGATGATGATGTCACTGAAACTGCACGTGACCTCGATTTGAACATCGACGGCGAGATTCCGGCTGTTGCTGCTGTTGAAACAGATGAATATACTGTTGATGAAAATAGCGTTGAAGATGCGGAATTTGATTTAGTTGCAGATATTGGCAACTTTAACATGGAAGCTAAAGATGAGTTGGACGGAGATATAAATAACTCCGACGATATTGAATAGAAGGGAGCGATCGATTCTTGTTGGATGTAAATAATTTTGAGTCTATGCGTATCGGTCTGGCTTCACCGGAACAAATCAGAACTTGGTCCTATGGCGAAGTAAAGAAACCGGAAACTATTAACTACAGAACTTTGAAACCGGAACGCGACGGTTTGTTCTGTGAAAGAATATTTGGACCTACCAAAGACTGGGAATGCCATTGCGGTAAATACAAAAGAATTCGTTATAAAGGTATCGTCTGCGATAAGTGCGGCGTTGAAGTTACCCGCTCCAAAGTTCGTCGTGACCGTATGGGTCATATCGAACTGGCTGCACCTGTTTCTCATATCTGGTACTTTAAGGGTATCCCGAGCCGGATGGGATTGATTCTTGATATTTCGCCCAGATCGCTGGAAAAAGTACTGTATTTTGCTAATTACATCGTACTTGATGCCGGTGATACTCCTTTGGTAAAAAAACAGTTGTTGAGCGAAGGCGAATATATCGAAGCCCGCGACAAATATGGCAGCGGTTTTAAAGTTGGTATGGGCGCTACTGCTATCAAAGCACTGCTGGAAGAGATCGATTTATCTGCATTAACTGCGGAACTGCGTGCTGAATTGAAAGAGGTAAGCGGACAAAGAAAAATTCGTGCCGTACGCCGTTTAGAAGTCTGTGAAGCTTTCCTTAAATCAGGCAATCGCCCTGAATGGATGATTTTGGATGTTGTTCCTGTAATTCCTCCGGAACTGCGTCCTATGGTACAATTAGACGGTGGGCGTTTTGCGACTTCTGACCTTAATGATTTATATCGTCGTGTCATCAACCGTAATAATCGGTTAAAAAGATTGCTTGAACTCAATGCTCCTGATATCATCGTACGTAATGAAAAACGTATGCTTCAGGAAGCTGTTGATGCTTTGATTGACAACGGACGCCGTGGCCGCCCAGTAACAGGTCCTGGTAATCGTCCTTTAAAATCTCTTTCTGATATGCTGAAAGGTAAACAAGGTCGTTTCCGTCAGAACCTGTTAGGTAAACGTGTTGACTATTCCGGTCGTTCGGTTATTGTAGTAGGGCCTGAATTGAAAATGCATCAATGTGGTCTGCCTAAAGAAATGGCGCTGGAATTGTTTAAGCCTTTTGTCATGAAACGCTTGGTTAACAGCGGTCAGGCTACTAATATCAAAAGTGCAAAACGCATGGTAGAACGTGCTACTACTGCTGTTTGGGATGTTTTGGAAGATGTAATCAAAGAACATCCTGTGCTTTTGAACCGTGCACCGACTTTGCATAGGCTTGGTATCCAGGCTTTTGAGCCGATCTTGTCTGAAGGGCGTGCAATCAAACTGCATCCTCTGGTATGTACTGCATACAATGCCGACTTTGACGGTGACCAAATGGCAGTCCATCTGCCGCTGTCTGCTGAAGCACAGGCCGAGGCCAGGATGCTGATGCTTTCGGTTAATAATATTCTGGCCCCGAAAGACGGAAAACCTGTTGCTGTACCTTCGCAGGATATGGTTTTAGGTTCATATTACCTGACAATCATCAAAGAAGGCGCTAAAGGCGAAGGGATGCGTTTCAGCAGCTTTAATGAAGCTTTGCTGGCTTATTTCCATGGTGAAGTTGAACTGCAGGCACGCATTAAGATTTATATCCCGAATAAGGATATTTATGAAGAACCTTCCAGCGAAGGGGTAAGTCTGGTAACGACTACTGTCGGCAATGCGATACTTAATGAAGAACTGCCGGTTGAAATGCGGTACTTCCATTTAGAAGATGAAGTAAACGAAGCCGGTAAAAAAGTTAAAGTATGGCATTTGAATAAACTGCTTGATAAAAAAGAATTGGGACGTCTTGTTGCTAAGGCACATAAATTGTATGGCAATTTGCGTACGGCTGAAATCCTTGACGTTGTTAAGAAAATGGGTTATGACAATGCTTGTAAAGCAGGTATTTCCATTGCTGTTTCCGATATCAAAATTCCGCCTGAAAAGGCAGAGATTTTGGCCGCTACGGAAAAAGAAATCGATAAAACTGAGCGTATGTTCCGTCGTGGTTTGATGAGTGAGGACGAACGTTATCGCAAGGTTATCGAACTTTGGGGCAAGGCTACTGATGATGTAACCAATAAGCTTATGTCGTCCACAATGGATCCGTTTAACTCTGTGTATATGATGGCTAATTCTGGTGCCCGCGGTAATACGCAGCAGATCCGTCAGCTGGCTGGTATGCGTGGTTTGATGGCAGATCCTTCCGGTCGTATCATTGACCGACCGATCAAGGCTAATTTCCGTGAAGGCCTGACTGTTTTGGAATACTTTATTTCAACTCATGGTGCTCGTAAAGGTTTGGCTGATACAGCATTGCGTACTGCTGACTCCGGTTATCTGACCCGTCGTTTGGTTGACGTTGCTCAGGATGTGATCGTACGTGAAGATGACTGTGATATCGTTGGTATCAATCTTGTAAAAGAGCGCGGACGTCTTTGCAAAGCAACCTTGGGTTCCAGTCAGAATAAACTGCGCGAGATTGTTATTGGACGTAATTTGGCAGCTGGTATTACTGATCCTGCTACAGGTGAGTTAATTGTCGAAGCTGATACGATTGTGACAGAAGATTTGTATAACAAATTAGCTGCAGCAAAGGTCATGGAAGTAGTTTTATATGCTACTGACGATATGAGCGGAGAAGAAACCGAGACAATTCAGATTAATATCAGCGATGAACAATCTAATGCTGTATTGAAAGAAGCAATGATGCATCATTTTGATGGCCGAGAAGTTGCTGAAGATGTTGTGGCAGCTGATGGTACAGTGCTGATCGAAGCCGGTGCGACTTATGACGAAGCAATTATCGACGCTATTTTGGCTAATGGTACTGTCCGCGATGTTAAAGTTCGCAATAATGCAATCGAAGGTATTGAGATTGAATCGATTACCGAAGGTAAAAATAAACAAACTGTTATTGAATCTTTGCGCGACCGTATCGTAGGACGTTATCTTGCTGAAGATATTTTGGATAATGATGGTAATATCTGTTACCATATCAATGATTATGTTACTGAAGATATGGCGGATCAGATTTCTTCGTTGCGTGAAAAAGTAAAAATCCGTTCCGTACTCAATTGCAAAGCCAAAGTCGGCGTTTGCCGTAAATGTTATGGCCGTAATCTGGCTACAGGTAGAAAAGTTGAAGTTGGCGAAGCTGTTGGTACTATTGCTGCTCAATCCATTGGTGAACCTGGTACTCAGCTCACTATGCGTACGTTCCACACCGGTGGCGTAGCAGGTGACGATATCACTCAGGGCTTACCCCGTGTTGAAGAGCTGTTTGAAGCCCGTAAACCGAAACATCCTGGTTTACTTACTGAAAATGCTGGTACTGTACACATTGGTGAAGAAAACGGCATCCGTAAAGTAACTGTTACCAGTGAAGATGGGGAGCAGATTTATACTATTCCTTATGGGTCTAAACTCGCTGTTACCGAGGGCATGGTAATTGCTGTCGGCGATCGTCTGACTGAAGGGTCACTCAATCCGCATGATATTTTACGTATTAGTGGTGTGCGTGCTACTCAGCGTTATCTGGTTCAACAGGTATTGGGAGTTTATAAATCTCAGGGTGTTGAGATTAACGATAAGCATATCGAAGTTATGGTTCGCCAAATGATGCGTAAAATCCGCATCGAAGAAGCTGGCGATACTTATATGCTGCCGGGTGAATATATCGATGTTGCAGAATTTGAAGCACAGAATGCGGAAATGCTGGAAAAAGGCTTACAGCCTGCAGAAGGACGTCCGGTGCTGCTTGGTATTACCAAAGCATCTCTGGCTACTGATTCTTTCCTGTCTGCTGCATCCTTCCAGGAAACTACACGCGTGCTGACAGATGCCGCAATCAAAGGCAAAGTTGATCCGCTTTTAGGACTTAAAGAAAATGTTATCATTGGTAAACTTATTCCGGCTGGTACCGGTATGAATCGTTATCGTGATATCAAAATCAAATATAACACTACTAATAGCGACCAACAGTAAAATTACAGACTTTTAAGTAAAACCTCTACTCCTTATCATAAAGGAGTAGAGGTTTTTATCAAATTAAACAACAGAATTTCATTAATTTTTGAAAAAAGCGAACGATAGGATGATTTTTTGTTAAAAAGTTCACATTATAATTGACACATAGGGAAGCTATTGGTAAAATTATAATAATAAATAAGATGGTAGAGATGACCCGAGAAGGATTTTTAGTTGCGCATATAGCAGTTGAAAGATTTCGACTTGGGTTTTATTTTTTCTCACAGATACTTTAGGAGGCAGAAGCATGAAAGTTGCTATTATTATGGGAAGTAATTCTGACTGGCCTATTCTTGAGCCGGCAGAAAAAACTCTGAAAGAATTTGGAGTAGAGGTAGAGGTGATAGTTGCTTCGGCACACCGTACTCCGGATGTGGTACATGAATTTGCTGCTGGCGCACGCAATCGCGGCGTAGAGGCTATTATTGCCGCTGCCGGTGCTGCTGCCCATTTAGGCGGTGTTATTGCTGCTTACACTACAGTGCCTGTAATCGGTATTCCCATCAATGCCACACCTTTGAATGGTATGGATGCGCTTTTAAGCTTTGTGCAAATGCCTGCAGGTATTCCTGTAGCGACGATGGCTATTAATGGCGCTAAAAATGCTGCTTTGTTTGCAGTACAGATACTGTCTGTAAAATACCCTGAACTGGTTACTAAATTAGCAGAAAATCGTTTGCAGATGCAGGAAGAGGTAAAAGCCAAAGGTGAGAAGCTCGCAAAAATGCGTGCTGAGGGTAAGTAAGAAATGGTTGAAAAAGGAGAATTAACTGTGCCTGGTATTGACTTTGAATTAGACAAATTACATGAAGAATGCGGTGTTTTTGGTATTTATTCGCATAAAGACGATGTTGCACTCAATACTTATTGGGGATTGTATGCATTGCAGCATCGTGGGCAGGAAAGTACCGGTATTGTTACTACTGATGGCAGCAATATGCAGGTCAAAAAAGGCATGGGTCTGGTAGCTGACGTTTATAAAGACGGTGTCGGTGATCTTACTGGACACATAGCTATCGGACATGTACGCTATTCAACAACTGGTTCCAGTATGGCATACAATACTCAACCGCTGCGCGTTTATTTTGACGGCGGTAACTTGGCTTTATCGCATAACGGTAATTTGACTAATGCTGCCGAATTGCGGTCTCGCTTGACCAGAGATGGTGTGGTTTTTCAGACTACTGTTGACACAGAGGTTGTTTTGAGCCTGATTGCCCGCTCGCGGAAAGAGAAAGTTGAAGACCGTGTTGCTGAAGCAGTTAATGAAATCAAAGGTGCTTTTGCTATTTTGATCATGACTGATCATAAATTGATTGCAGTGCGTGATCCTTACGGATTCAGGCCATTATGTTTGGGTAAGCTTGATGGCGGTTGGGTAGTGGCTTCTGAATCATGTGCTTTTGATTTGGTTGGCGCAGAATTTATTCGTGATGTCAAACCGGGTGAAATGCTGGTTTTTGAAGATGACTATGCCGAACCTAAGAGTATGATGTGGTCCAAAGAGATGCCGTCTAAATGTGCGCACTGTATTTTTGAATATGTTTATTTTGCCCGTACGGACAGCGTTATTGATAAACAATGTGTTTATCAGGCACGAATCAATATGGGGCGTGAGCTGGCAAAAGAAACTAAAGAGATCCATCCGGATATTGTTATTTCTGTACCTGACTCCGGTACTGCGGCAGCTGTTGGTTATAGCTTAGAGTCAGGTGTACCTTTTATGGAAGGATTAACGAAAAATCGTTATGTTGGCCGTACTTTTATTCAGCCAACGCAAAAGCAGCGTTTAAATGCTGTTCGCTTAAAATTAAATCCAGTAAAGAGTGTTGTTGCAGGCAAGTCCGTTGTTATGGTTGATGATTCTATCGTTCGCGGTACTACCAGTGGTAAGATCGTCAAATTACTTAAGGATGCCGGTGCAAAAGAAGTGCATGTCTGCATCAGTTCCCCTCCTGTAACGGACCCCTGCTATTATGGCATTGATACTTCTGTGCGAAAGGAATTGATTGCTTCTACGCATACAGAAGATGAAATCTGCCAGTATATCGGCGCTGATTCTCTACACTATATTTCGCTGGAAGGATTAAAACGTTCTTTGAGCAGTATGGATCCTGAAGGTATGTGTTATGCTTGCTTCAATGCAGGTTATCCCGATAATGCGGAAGAAACTATCCGTCAAGGTTCGAAATATATTTTTGAGAACAAATAATTAGGAGGTCCCCATGAGCGAGCAAAGCAAAAAACAAATGACTTATGCCGATGCGGGTGTTGATATTGATGCTGGTAATCGTGCTGTTGAATTAATGAAAGAAAGTGTTCGTGCGACTTATCGTCCTGAGGTTATCGGAGATTTGGGCGGGTTTGGCGGTTTGTTTGCACTGAATTCTGGAAAATATCAGGAACCGATTCTTGTTTCCGGGACTGATGGTGTTGGCACTAAGTTAAAATTGGCGTTTATGGCCGATAAGCATAATACTATCGGTCAAGATGCCGTTGCAATGTGTGTTAATGATATTTTAGTGCAAGGTGCTGAACCTCTGTTTTTCCTTGATTATATTGCTGTCGATAAAGTTGATGCGGAGAAAGTTGCAAATATAGTGCAGGGTGTCGCCAAAGCCTGTCAAGAATCGGGTTGCGCGTTGATTGGCGGTGAAACTGCTGAAATGGCGGGTTTTTATTCCCAAGGCGAATATGATATTGCGGGTTTTTGTGTAGGTGTTGTTGAAAAAAGTAAAATGATTACCGGGGATAAAGTTGCTCCTGGTGATGTACTTTTAGGATTGCCTTCCAGTGGCGTGCATTCCAATGGTTTTTCTTTGGTTCGTAAAATTTGTTTCGAAGTGATGAATTATGATATGAGTACTGAGATTCCGGAATTTGGCTGCAGTTTAGGTGAAAAACTGCTGACACCAACACGGCTCTATCCTAAATCCTGTCTGCCTCTGATCGAAAAATTTGATCTTCACGGTATGGTGCATATTACTGGTGGCGGTTTCTACGATAATATTCCACGTATCCTGCCAGAAAAATGTGATGCGGAAATCAATGCCGCAGCTTGGGAAATACCTGTGGTTTTCAAAAAATTGCAGGAGTGGGGCAATGTGCCCTGGGCAGAAATGTACCGTACGTTCAATATGGGGGTAGGTATGGTTTTAGTAGTTGCTCCTGAAGAAGCGGATGCCGTGCGTAGTCATCTTACTTCTGTAGGTGAACCTTTCTATGAATTAGGAAATGTTGTTGCCGGTAATAAAAAAGCAATTATGAAAGGCGGCGTTTTCAGTGAGTAGCCGTAAAATTGGCGTCTTGGTCAGCGGTCGCGGCAGCAATCTGCAATCCGTATTGGACAGGATAGCCGACGGCTATTTACCTTTGGAAATTGCTGTTGTTATCAGTGATAAGGCTGATGCATATGCTTTGGAACGTGCAGAGAAAGCTGGAATAGCTGCTGTAGCAATTCCACGTAAAGAATGTGTTTCTAAGGAAGAGTTTGAAGGCAAGATTGATGCAGCTTTGCGCGCTCATGGTGCAGAACTTGTTGTTTTAGCCGGTTTTATGCGGATATTGAGCGGGAATTTTGTTAATAAATGGACACAGAAAATCATAAATATCCATCCGGCACTTTTGCCAAGCTTTCCAGGCCTTGATGCCCAGGGGCAGGCTTTGGAATACGGTGTGAAGATTGCTGGCTGTACTGTACATTTTGTCGATGAAGGAACAGATAGTGGTCCGATTATATTACAGAAACCTGTGCCTGTTTTAAATGACGATACAGAGGAATCTTTAGCAGCACGAATTTTAGTTGAAGAACATAAGGCGATGCCGGAGGCTTTACGTTTGTGGGCGTTAGGCAAGCTGGAAATACAGGGAAGGCGCGTTATCGTGCATCCTTGAGATGAGGTGATAAATAATGAGAATCAAAAGAGCGTTATTGAGTGTATCTGATAAAACCGGTATTGTGAAGTTGGCCCAATTTCTACATGACATTGGAGTAGAGATTATTTCAACCGGCGGAACGATGACTGCTATCAGAGAAGCCGGAATACCTGTAACTTATGTCAGCGATGTGACTGGTTTCCCTGAAATTATGGATGGTCGTGTTAAAACTTTGAATCCTAAGATCCACGGTGGTATTTTGGCTGTACGCAGTAATCCCGAGCATATGGCAGCTTTGGAAAAACATGATATAAAACCGATAGATCTAGTGGTTGTCAATTTGTATCCCTTTAAAGAAACAATTGCTAAACCAAACGTTACAGAGGCAGAAGCGATAGAAAATATTGATATTGGCGGTCCGGCAATGGTGCGTGCCTCTGCTAAAAATTTCCGTGATGTAATTATTGTTACTAACCCAGCCCGTTATACCAGCCTGATTGCTATGCTGCAGCAGTATGGGGACGCAGACATCAAAACACGCATTCAAAAAGCCTTTAACCATACTTCCGAATATGATGCTATGATCTGTGAATACCTGACCAAGCAGTTGGTTGAAGGTAAATAAGATGAAAAGGTTGATGAAATAATGCGTTTATTATTAATCGGCGGCGGCGGACGTGAACATGCTCTGGCCTGGAAGTTGGCGCAAAGCCCTCAGGTGGAAACGATTTATGCGGCACCGGGAAATCCTGGTATCGCTTTGCTTGATAAATGTGAATGTATTGATTTACCATTGCAGGAATTAGAAAAACTTGCTGATTATGCTGAGGCTAACTGTATTGATTTAACAGTTGTTGGTCCGGAAGCAAGTCTTGTTGAAGGTATTGCCGATGTTTTTAAGGCAAGAGGTCTGGCATTGTTTGGGCCCAGTAAGGCGGCTGCAGAGCTGGAAGGTTCTAAAGCTTTTTCTAAACAGCTGATGGAAAAATACGGGATCCCTACAGCTTTTTTTAAAGTATGCGAGGATATAGAAACAGCCAAGGCTTATATCAAAGAAAAAGGCGCTCCGATTGTTGTTAAGGCGGATGGTTTGGCAGCAGGTAAAGGCGTAGTTGTTGCTATGACTGAAGCAGAAGCATTTGCTGCTGTTGACGATATGATGGGAGACCTTAAATTTGGCGGTGCCGGCGCACGTGTGGTTTTAGAAGAGTTTATGGAAGGCGAAGAGGCATCCTTACTGGCGTTTACTGACGGTGATACTATCGTTTCCATGATTGCAGCACAGGACCATAAAAGGATAAACGATAATGATGAAGGGCCAAATACTGGTGGTATGGGAACATATGCTCCTGCTCCTGTTATGACTGATATTCTGCGGCTGAAGGCTGTGGAAAAGGTTTTAAAGCCGACTATTGCAGCAATGAAGGCAGAGGGAAGACCGTATCAGGGTTGTTTATATGCAGGTTTGATGATTAACGGCGACGACATTAAAGTAGTTGAATTTAACTGCCGTTTTGGAGATCCTGAAACACAGGTTATTATGCCGCTTCTTGATGGTGATTTGGCAGAAATAATGCTGTGCTGCGCTACAGGTACTTTAGCTCAGGCTGATATCGGCTGGTATGACAAAGCTGCTGTATGTGTTGTTATGGCTTCAGGTGGTTACCCTGGAAGCTATAAACAAGGCTTGCCTATCAGTGGCTTGGAAGAGACTGCTGCAAGGGAAGACGTTGTTGTTTTCCATGCAGGAACTAAATGTGCTGATGGCCAAATAGTTACTGCTGGCGGTCGTGTGCTTGGTGTCACAGCCGTTGGGAAAAATATCCGTGAGGCGAAAGATAAGGCTTATGAAGCTGCGGGAAAAATCAGCTTTGCTGATGCCCATTATCGTAAGGATATTGCCTGGCGCGCATTAAAAAAATAATAATGACGTCCCAATGCTTTGGCACTGGGACGTTTTGTATAACTTAAATCAGCTTAAAAAGCCTACAAGCTCCAGATAAAATTTAGAGAAAAGGAAGATGAATACAATGGCATTTTATTATGATGAACCCGCTCATACTTTTAGTGAATACCTGCTTGTTCCTGGTTATTCCTCAAAAGAATGTGTACCGACGAACGTTGATTTACGTACTCCTTTAGTAAAATTTAAAAAAGGTGAAGAATCAGCGATTACATTGAATATTCCTCTCGTTTCTGCTATCATGCAGTCTGTTTCTGATGATAAAATGGCGATAGCGCTTTCCAAAGAGGGTGGTATATCCTTTATTTATGGTTCCCAGACTATTGAAAATGAAGCTGCTATGGTGGCGCGTGTAAAAACACATCGTGCCGGTTTTGTCAGCAGTGATTCTAATATCCGACCAGACAGCACTTTGGCAGATATCGTTGCTCTGAAAGAAAAAACAGGTCATTCTACGGTAGCGGTTACTTCTGACGGCACTGTGAACGGCAAATTGGAAGGCATTGTTACCAGTCGTGATTATCGTGTCAGCCGTATGGATTTGAATACGAAGGTCAGCACTTTTATGACGCCAATCAATGAAATGATTGTTGGCGGCAAAGAGACTTCGCTGCAGGAAGCAAATGATATCATTTGGGATAATAAACTGAATACATTGCCTATTATTGATGATGAAGGCCGTTTATTGTATATGGTTTTCCGTAAAGATTATGCTACTCATAAAGAGTATCCTTTAGAGCTTTTGGACAGTAAAAAACGTCACGTAGTAGGGGCTGGCATTAATACCCGCGACTATGCTGAACGTGTACCGGCTTTGGTTAATGCCGGTGCCGATGTGCTTTGCATTGATTCTTCAGAGGGTTATTCTGAATGGCAGAAATTGACTTTGGATTGGGTTCGCGAGCATTATGGAGATACAGTAAAAGTGGGCGCTGGCAACGTTGTAGATGCAGAAGGCTTCCGCTATTTGGCCGAGGCCGGTGCTGATTTTGTGAAGGTTGGTATCGGCGGCGGTTCTATCTGTATTACCCGCGAACAAAAGGGTATAGGTCGCGGTCAGGCAACGGCTTTGATAGAAGTTGCTAAAGCTCGTGACGAATATTATAAAGAAACGGGAATTTATGTTCCTATCTGTTCTGACGGCGGTATTGTTTATGATTATCATATGACTCTGGCATTGGCAATGGGTGCTGACTTTTTAATGCTTGGCCGTTATTTTGCCCGGTTTGATGAGAGCCCGACGAATAAAGTAAATATCAACGGTAATTATATGAAAGAATACTGGGGTGAAGGATCGAATCGTGCCCGTAACTGGCAGCGTTATGATATGGGCGGTGCATCTAAGCTTTCTTTTGAAGAAGGTGTTGATTCTTATGTTCCTTATGCCGGTACGTTAAAAGATAATGTAACGCTTACTTTGAGCAAGGTGCGTTCTACTATGTGTAACTGCGGCGCTCTTAACTTGGACGATCTTAAGAAAAACGCAAAAATGACCTTGGTTTCTTCAACTTCGCTGGTTGAAGGCGGTGCTCATGACGTTATTTTGAAAGATAATAATATGAACAACTATGTGAAATAAGTTCTATAAAGCTGATAAAATGTTATGTGCATTGTATACATGCTGATTTATATTGACTTCTTGCGCATAGAACTGTAAAATTAACACATAATTTATTTGATGGAAAGGCGTGTTAGAAGAATGAATTTGAAAAAATTAGTTACAGCTGCTGTATGTACTATGCTGATGGCTGCAGTTGCTTTTACTGCTGGTTGCGGCGGAGAGAAAAAATCTGACAAAAAAGTATTGAAGGTTGGCATGGAATGTGCTTATGCTCCTTACAACTGGTCTCAGACCAAAGCTGACGGCGGTGCTGTAAAAATTGCAGGCAGCAATGAGTATGCTTATGGTTATGACGTAATGATGGCTAAGAAGCTGGCTGATTCTATGGGTGCTGATCTGGAAATCCATAAAATCGAATGGGATGGTCTGGCTCCCGCAGTTGTCAGCGGTAAGATTGACGCTGCTATTGCAGGCATGTCTATTACTTCTAAACGTAAAGAAACTGTAGATTTTACAAAACCATATTATTATGCAACGGTAGTTGCTCTGGTAAAAAAAGATTCCGAGCAGGCTAAGGCTCAAAGCGTCGCTGATTTAAAAGGTTCCGTAGCAACTTCTCAGCTTAATACAATCTGGTATGACCAGATTGATCAAGTTCCCGATGTAAAAAAATTGCCGGCTATTGATACGGTACCTGGTATGATTGTTGCATTGACTTCCGGAAAATGCAATCTGATCGTTACTGATATCCCTACTGCAAAAGCTGCCGCTTTTGCTAATCCGGAATTGACTGTCTTGAACTTTGAAGAAGGAAAAGGCTTCAAAACTTCTCGTGAAGATGTTGAAATTGGTATCGCTGTGAAAAAAGGCAATACAGAGCTTGTTAAGGCAATGGATGCTGTTTTGGAAAAAATGACTGCTGCTGATTTTGATAAAATGATGGACGAAGCTATTAAAAAACAACCTTTAGCTCAATAATAGTTACCGGTTATGCCTAAAGGGACGGCAATTATGCCGTCCCTTATTTTCCTTTTTTACCGTATTATTCTTTTGCGAATTAAGGGATATCTGTGCTATAATAAATAACAGTGTTTTATCAATTAATTATGTTAGGTGGAGGAACTTATGACAACAATGCCTGAGTCATTTTTTGGATGGGTGACTTTTTTACTGCATCAATATGGTGATGTTCTGTTAAAAGGCGCTTGTGTGACCTTACTTTTGGCTATTGTCGGCACTCTGATCGGTTGCGTAATCGGTCTTGTTGTAGGTATTATCCAGACTATTCCCGAGGATCCAAAGGCAAGTGCTGCCAAAAAGGCTCTTGTAAAAGTGACTCAATTGGTCTTGAATGCTTATGTAGAACTTTTCCGAGGTACGCCGATGATCGTACAGGCTATGGTAGTATATTATGGTGCTATGAGTATGTTTAACATTGATATGTCACCAATGTTTGCCGGTTTTTTAGTTGTGTCTATCAATACGGGCGCATATATGGCGGAAACTGTACGCGGCGGTATTGAATCGATCGATCCGGGTCAGCGCGAAGCTGCTGTGGCTATCGGCATGGATCATTTTCAGACGATGCGCTGTGTAATTCTGCCGCAGGCCCTGCGTAATATCATGCCTCAGATCGGTAATAATCTGATCATCAATATTAAGGATACATCGGTTTTGAATGTAATTTCTGTCACAGAGCTGTATTTTGCTTCAAAATCGGCAGCAGGCGTATATTACAGGTACTTTGAAATATTTTTCATTACCTGCGTTATTTATTTTATTATGACTTTTACCGCTTCAAGACTTTTGCGCTGGTGGGAAGGGAAAATGGATGGACCTAAGGATTATCAACTGGTGTCTTTTGATCCCATGCAGGATCCATGTGGTCATTTTCCTGTTAATGTGGCCGGTAAAAAGAGAAAGGACGGTAATTATTAATGACTGCTGAACAAAGTAAAGAATTGTTATTATCCGTCCAAGGGTTGAAAAAGAATTTTGGAGAACGTGAGATATTAAAAGGTATTGATTTTGATGTGCACAAAGGTGATGTAGTTTGTGTTATTGGACCTTCAGGCAGTGGTAAATCAACATTAATCCGTTGCGTCAATTATTTGGAACAACCAACTGACGGAGTTATCAGCTACCGCGGTGAAAATGTTTTGGAATGTTTTAAGAATCTTCCCTTATACCGTACTAAAGTAGGCATGGTTTTTCAACAGTTTAATTTGTTTAACAATATGACTGTTTTGGAAAATTGTGTTGTAGGTCAGGTTAAGGTACTGGGGAAAAAGTCTGAAGAAGCAAAAGCAATTGCCATGAAATATCTGGAACATGTTGGTATGGCAAGCTATATCAATGCAAAGCCGCATCAGCTTTCCGGAGGTCAGAAGCAGCGTGTGGCTATTGCCAGAGCTTTGGCTTTGGAGCCGGAAATATTGTTGATGGATGAACCAACTTCTGCTCTTGATCCTGAGATGGTTGGCGAAGTTTTAGCAGTTATGCGGGAACTGGCGGAAGAAGGGTTGACGATGGTTATCGTTACACATGAAATGGCATTTGCCCGCGATGTTTCCAGCCGAGTTATTTTTATCGATCAGGGTGTGATTGCTGAAGACGGCAGCCCAAATGTTATTTTTACTGCACCTCAGAATCAGCGTACTAAGGATTTCCTGAGTCGGTTCAGTTTAACACGTTGTTAGCAGGAAAAAGCCCTTCTGTGTAGAAATTACATGGGAGGGATTTTTTATTGAAAAAGTTTGGGAAGGATTATCTGTATGAAAAAAATTTATTTTATTTTAACATTATTGGTAATATACTTTTTACCATTTTCAGTTACAGAAGCAAGTATGGGAAGGAATACTCTCTTGTTTGTTCCGCTGGACAACAGGCCGGTTTGTTTGGACTATGCAGTAGAAACCATGAAAGCAGCTGGATGGAATGTGGAAACGCCGCCTTTGGAGTATATCGCCGGCAATGATCATAGCGGTAATCCTGATAAGTTATATGAATGGCTGGCTGCACGTTCGGCAACCGCCAACGCGATCGTTATTTCTTCTGATGCTCTGATCTATGGCGGGCTGGTTGATTCAAGGACACATCAACTGCCTCAGGATATTTTAACGTCGCGGGCTGAGAGGTTATTAAATTTGAAGTCTTTGGGCGGAGATCCTTTGGTTTATGTATTTACGACGATAATGCGTTCTCCCAAAGCCAGCAGTGCTCCTGTTGAACCTGCCTATTATGCCGAATGGGGACCAAAGCTTTTTAGAATGGGTGTGTTGGAAGATAAACTGGATTTAAAAGAAATAAGCAGAAAAGAACGTAAAGAACTGAGTGGTTTGAAAGTAGAAATACCCCAGGCTGTTCAAGAAGACAGAGCACGGCGACGCAGTTTGAATATAGCTACTACAGAGCTTTTACTGCATGGTGTGGAAAGTGGCAATTTTGACTATCTCTTGATTGGGCGTGATGATACTGCGCCATACTCACAGGCTCATAAAGAAGCACGTAAAATGGATATTCTTGTAAGGGAACTTCCTAAAGAGAAAATTCGTTTTTTCTCTGGGGCTGATCAGCTGGGTTTGCTTTTATTAAGCCGTGCTGCCAGCAGGGTAAGTTATGAAATTCCGATGGTTTATGTAGATTTCGCCGAAGGAAAAGGCGGAGAGACTATACCTGCTTATGAAGATGATGAAATAGCATTCAGTGCCGCAGAACATATACATGCTGCTGGCGGCTGGCCTACTGCTAATTTAGCACGTGCGGATTTGGTATTAGCTGTTAATACTCCTTTTGATGGGGTAACAGTAGAAGCTTCTAACCAGAAAAATACAGGTACAATAACGGAACATACAGAGAAATTTGTTGCTGATGTCAAGAGGTATTTAAAGCAGGGAAAAGCAGTTGCAGTTGCTGATATTGCTTATGGAAACGGTGCAGACAATGCCTTGGTCAGAAAACTGTTTGAAGAAGAAGTGGCAGAAAAGCTTGCTGCTTACGGTGGTTGGAATACTGCTGGAAATACTTTGGGATTTGCTTTGGGGCAAGGATTACTGTCAAAAAGTATGGATACGGCTGATCTTCAATCTTTGCTGGAAATAAGATATCTCGATGATTGGGCTTATCAGGCTAATGTGCGTAATAAAACTTATGTAGAATTAATTTGGCCTAATTACTGGCCTAATAGTGGACTTAATACGCAGCAGGTGCAAGAGGCCGAAGCCGTTATTACTAAAGATATTTTAGAGATAGCGGAACCTGTTTTGGGCGCTAAAGTAAGCAGTTATAATTTCACTTTACCGTGGAAGCGGATGTTTGAAGTGGAAGTAAGCAAAAAATAATATAAATAATAAAACTCATCGACAATACTGAACTGGTAGACTGTTACCGTGTTAACAGACAAATAAAAAAGCCACTTGTCGTAGAATAACAGTGATAAATTATGCGGCCTTGCTCCGGATTTTATACAGAGTGAGGCCGTTTTTCATATTTATATGCTCAAAATTCTAAAACTGGACATATTCGATCATCACTTGCTCCACTTCTATCCGACAGGTAAATTTCATGTGATGTAGGCACTCTGTTTTCAGTGTCCCCAAAAATTTTCCATTGCTGCATTGTCATACAGGAATCCAGGTCTGGAGATTGACGTATGAATGTTGTATTATTGAATTTATTCTTGTAAGGTGTATTGCGACCTCTGGTCGCTGTGGAGGTTAAGTCCATTAGCGGCTGTTTCTTTTTGGCTTGCTTCCCAGATGCTATATGTTATCAGCGAAATCATCATATTATTGCCAATGTGATAGAATAATACTATTTTTCCGCACAGGTCAACGACGGCGTACACATATATCATATCTTTGGCTGTGGTAATATAAGTAAGTATTTCTTCACTAGGATTTTCAACTTTTGTATATTTCCCGGACATGACAACACCTCTTGCTGTAGTTTCTTTTCTACAGCAAGAGGTGTTTTTACTGTCAGTTTTCGGGGGATTTCCCCAATTTTGTTTGCAGGGCTTATTTGTGTTGATCATAAAAAAACATATTATGCGTTAGTATAATAATTGTGCACAGCATGAATACTATTGCGTAGTGGGGGTATTGATATATAATAAAACAAAAGAATTTAAATTAATACAAATAATAATTTGGAAATAACAAAAGGAATAAAATATGAAAAAAGAAATACTGAAAAAACAAATACAATATAGCAGAACATATAGATATATTGAAATGGATAAAATAAATGTATTCTTAGGTGTTTTTCTTAGTATAATACCGCTATGTTTATTAGTATTATTTTATTATCCTCAAATTACTTTATTTATATCACAGTTCACAATGAAAGTTCTGAGCCCTATATTCCATGAAAATGTACTAGCAATAGAAAGTTCTGATTTTTTAAAGTGGTTTGGGCCAGTATATTATCTTTCCTTGCCTGGTCGGTTTCCATCGATAGTATTTATTTGGCTGAATTTGCTTATAACCTTGATTTCTTTGTTTTTACTGTCTTCAGTAGTTAAAACAAGGCCTTTGACTATTTTTTTGTCGATCAGTTTGTGGGTACATGTTTGTTCTGCTATCTTTTTTACGTTTATACCCGAGTATTTCCCGTATGATGCAACCGAGTATTCGAGCCTTTATATTAAGCAGCAGGTAGGAATTTACTTCTTTGTGCCGATTATTATTGGTATTGCGGTTTGCATGCTGCCGATAAACTTTGTTAAGTCTTGGATAACAATTGCTTTTTGTGCTGTTTATTCTTTTATCTTTGGCATTGTTCGTTATATCACTTTTATGTTCATTTTATCTAAAGTATCACTTATGTATATGGCGTCGCTGTTCTTTTCTTTCGGACCATTTATAGATTTTTTGTATTTAGTTTGCATTTATAGTTTGCTTGCCAGCAGTACCGCAGATAAATTAAAACGTAATAAGGGGGTATGGCGATGGTAATGACTCCGTATGTGATCGCTTTTTTAAAATTTTATTTCATCTTTACTGTCATCGTAATGATTTTATTCGCCATCCGTCATTTTATTTTTACCTTTAATAGAATGTATTGTGAACAAAAGCTGTATTATCAGGATATTATTGATTCTGATCTTCCATTTATAACAGTATTGATACCAATGCATAATGAAGAAAAAGTCGCGCATGGTGTTTTAGATGCGCTTTTAGAAAGTAATTATCCAGTAGAGAAATTTGAAGTTATCCCAATCAATGATTTTTCGGAGGATGGGACGAAAGAAATACTAGAAGATTATGCAGTTCGTTATGGGAATATTCATCCTTTACACCGTAACAGTGGAGAAAGAGGAAAACCTGCAGCCTTAAATCGAGCAATGGAAATGGCACAGGGGGAGATCATAGTTGTTTTGATGCTGATTATTTACCGGGGAAAGGCTTATTGGAAAATTTATCGACGGCTTTTCTTGACCCAGAAGTAGGTGCCGTTATGGGGCGGGTTGTGCCTGTGAACACGAAAGCCAATTTTTTAACCAGATTGCTGGATTTAGAACGTTCCGGCGGTTATCAGGTTGATCAGCAGGCTCGTTACAACTTAAATCTTATCCCTCAGTATGGAGGAACTGTAGGGGGCTATCGAAAAGATTTAATGATGGGTACTGACGGTTTCAATACAAAGATCTTAGCAGAGGATACGGAGCTTACATACAGGCTTTTTTGCTCTGGCTGGAAAGTATTGTATGCTAATAGTGCTGAATGTTATGAAGAGGCTCCTGAAGCGTGGCATATAAGAGCCCGTCAGATCGCCAGATGGTCGCGTGGACATAATGAAGTAATGTTTCGCTATGTCTGGAAACTGGTAAAAGCAAGTATTTAAGTTTTTGGCAAAAACTTGATGGAATGTTTTTGTTATTCATTTATATGATGCCAGTCATTCTATTTTTTGGATTAATTGACTCTATTTTACTATTCTTTTTAGATGAGATGGATATTTTAGAGGGATGGTGGGTATTGTTGTTTTTAGGCGCTTATAATACATTTGGAAATTTTGCACCATTTTACCAGGTCGGGACTGCAAATGTTATTGACGGATCTAGAGAGAGAATATTATTGTTACCTTATCTGGCTTTTAATTTTTATTTTTATCTCTGGTTTATAACTAAAGGATTTTTTAATGCGTTAGTAGATGTTTTGACTAGGCGCGAGGCTAAATGGCAAAAGACAGAACGTTTTAGAAAAGAAAAACCGGGTGGATTTACATGATGCTTGTAATTTTTTGCTGCTTGTTATTTTTAATAATGATAGTATATCCTTTCTGGCCTGGATATAAAGAAATGAAACGAGGACAGGATAACGATAATCTTTATATAAAAAAAGATTATGTTAAAGATCCGCGTTATTTTGGTTTGTCCTTTAGAAATTTGTTAGAACCTTTTTTAGGACAGATCAGGGAATTATCAGCAGGGCAGACTTTAGAAATAGATTTATCTAAAAAAGAACTGATAATATTAGGACAAGCAGATAAGCCGCAAGCTTTTGTTGAAGATAGGATCACAATTTTTTCTGAAGATACCATTTTACCGCCTAAATCGACATCTTCAAAAGAAATTTATGCATTTAAAAAATTAGAAGCAGGAGAAATGTGCGAATTACGGGCTGTTGCGATTGATTCTGATGGTTATCTTCATCAAGGTGTAAAAATTATTCGTTGGATTGATACAAAGGGGTGCCTTGTAGTAGAGAGTAATTGTGACCTTGGTATAAGTGCAAGCAGCGAAACTAAATTGGTGTTAAAAGGAAATAACTGTATTTTTAAACGATTATTTGCCCCAAGCATTGAAATTGGAGGAACTGAAGAATTTGTTAAAGATTATGATAGCAGTGAGCTACAAAAATATCCTGAGTACAATGATGTAGATTATGATATAGAAAAAATAAGGGAAAATTCAGTTTTTATTAATAATATTGTTACACATAAAAAATTCGTCGTCCACAACTCAGCAACGATTATTGGAAGTGTAAAAGCATATAAAAATATGTGTTTAGAAGAGAATGTAAAAATTTGGGGTAACGTATTTTGCGAAAGGGATCTTTTAATAGGAAACTGCTGCCGAATAACTGGCACGGTTTTTGTGCAGGGATGTCTGAAGGTAGGGAACAATGTAGTGTTGGGTGAAAAAGGAAAAATTAAGTCTGTAATAGTAAGAAAAAATATTGTGTTTGGAAGAGGGATCGTGATACATGGGTTTGTCCTTACTGAGGGAGTTGGAAAAACTATATGAAAAAGATTTATGTGTTTGTTCTAATAATATTTTTAGCAATTTCAGTTTATTCTTTTTATGCTTATAATAATGAAAAAGATATAGAACAGGATAAAGAAATAACAGTAATCCTGGCGGTAAATAGTAATATCGTCAAAACCGATAGTAAGGTATTAAAAGGCTATGAAAGTGTGCTGCAGGAAGAAGGCGTCGCCTATAGAATAATTGATGTGTACAACTTGCAGCATTTACAACCTGCTGAAATTTTAAAAAATAGCCCAGCTGTTATTTTTCCAGACAGGGTCGCTGAGAATCTGCCGCAAGAAATTGCAATGTGGTTGTATGACTACTTGGAACAAGGTGGTTACAGCTTAATTGTGTATGATGCTGGAAGCCTTAATAAAAGAGAAAAGCATTTGGGAAATGCTGTTTTTAGCAGTCTACTTGGTTTTAATTATTCCACTTTTAAAGAAGATAGGCGGCATGCATTCCATCATGGTTATCTGGAGTTTCTGACAGAAAAGAAACGCGATTTTTTTCAAATTCCTTTGGGAAAAACCGTTGATGGAGTTACTTTGAGTGGTTATCATTATGGAAAGTTATCATATTCTATGCGCAATATTGAAGTGCAGCATGCGCTTCGTGATGAAGATATATACGCATGGGCAGTAGTTGAGGATGGCCGCAAAATACCAGGTATAGTTAAACGTAATATAGGAAAGGGAAGTTTGTTTTATGTCAATTTACCTTTGGGGGCTATGAAGATTGATGCTGATGATTTGCCGTTGCGAGCTGTTCTTAGAACTGTCTTGTTTAATTTTGCTAAAGTTCCACATGTACTTAATGTTCCGGATGGTAAAGGTGGTATTGTTATAAATTGGCATATCGACTCTAACGTAGAATGGTTTTTCTTGCCAAGAATGATCAGAGAGGGGTTGCTAAGAAAGAATATTCCGATGTCATTTCATATTACTGCCGGTGATTTCAGAGATAATCCTGGGGATGAAATGGGGTTTATGGTAACAGAATATCCGGGCAGAGATATAGCATTGCAGCTTATTCCATATGGGCGGATCGGATCACATGGCGGCTGGGCCCATAACTGGTATGGATATGGCGTTGAAGCGGGGCGCTTGCATGATGCTGATATTGATAAATACATAAGTATGAACAATGAAGCTATAGAGAGCGTTACCAAAAAGAAGGTGACTGAGTATTCAGCACCTATTGGAGTTTTTCCTCAGCCTTATAACACTAAAGCTTTGGATAGTATGGGCGTAGAAGTTTATTATTATACAGGAGATTCTGGTAGCAGTATTAATAGAACTTTCTATAATGGCGAGATGGTATCAGAGAAGGTTTTGGCCTTTCCGATTGTCCCGTCAGGCCTTTATGCCTCACTGGGTGAGATGCATGAGTTGGGACACTATGATAATGAAAAAGTATTAACATGGTTAAAATCTATTCCTGACTACGGGCGTAATAATAGAACCTTACGATTATTTTATTCGCATCCTTATGATTTAGATGTCTATGAAGAAACTTTTTTTGAGTTTTTAGATTATCTGGATGAGGAAGAGCAAAAAGGTTCGGTTGCTGTTATGACGATGACTGATGCTGCCAGATTTTTGCAAAAGATGCTGAAAACGAAATACTCCTTTAAAAATGATACTGGGTTAACAGTTGCCCTGAGTAATCCTGATGGACTGGAAGATATAACAATAGCGGTGCCTAAAAAAGGATTGAGTGTCGAAAAGAGCCCCTATCTTAAGCTGGAGGAAGATAATAACTATTATTATCTAACGGTAAAAAATTATGATAAGAAAGAATTGGAAATACATTTTGCTCGTATGTAGCGTATTTGTTCTATCAGGTTTAAATGTTGCATTTGCATATGATAACAGTAACCATCCTGTCAGAATTATTGCTTCGCGTTATAGAACGATGCCATATGAAGTGTTTATAACTCCTTATGAGGTTGGCCTATATGCCTTAGATGATTTAGATAATACTGATCATCGAAAGGATGTAAAAGCTTTTTTGGAATGGTATCTGAAACGTATTAATAATAATGATAAAAATGGTATGAGCGGAACTATTTATGATGTTATTTTGTATGGAGATAAGGAGAAAGTCTTACCACAATATGATTCGATAGATGGTTATTCGGGGTTGTTTTTAGTATTGTTGAACAAATACTGTGAGCAGACTGGTGATATAAGTTTGATTAAGAAATACTGGCAACAAATAGAAGATATGGCATACACAATTTCCTATTTGCAGCAAGTGGATGGACTAACTATTGCTATGCCAGACTACCCGGTGAAATATTTGATGGATAATTGTGAAGCTTATGGCGGGATTAACAGTTTTTTATATTTGGCGCAAAAGGCAGACAAAAAAATAAACTATGAATATTATCAAAACATTGCCGATAATATTAAAAATGCTATTTTCAATGTTTTACTAAATACATCAACAGGCGATTTTAGCTGGAGTGATGAAGCTGATGGTAGAATATCAAATTGGGGAATTTTTTATCCTGATTCTTATGCGCAGATATTTTTGATTTATTATGATGTTTTAGACGAGTATGGTAAGTCGGTTATTTGGGATAAGTTTTTAGAACGCTATCCAAGTGTAACATGGAAAAACCTACCTTCAGAACAAGCTGTTTTTTGCAGATTAGTAAAAAAGAAGATGGGGATGGATGCGAAATGAAAAATAAGTTAATAGTTTCGACTTCAACTGCTTTTTGCGGACTTATTGCGGCTAATGTTTGCTGGGCTGGTGTAACGTTGCCAAGTAATGTTAGAGATGTTGCAGATATGCTTCAGTATTCGGCACAGGAGCAGCAGAAGAAAGCCTTTGCGACCGCAGAAACAAAAGCAGGCGTTGAAAAAATAGAGCAGGAAATAGCTGCGCTAGAAAATACTGACGTGGAAGTAGAGGTTTATAATAACACTTTGAGGCAGCAACTGCATAGTTTGCGTAAACAGTTGGCCAATGCAAACTTTGAGCATAATAGAAAAGAGAACAGGTTACAGGAGATACAACAACGAAAAACGGACATCGAAAGCAAAAATTATGAGTTGAATAAAATCGTTGAAGTTTATGGGGAAGGCCGCAAAGGTTATTTTGCCTACCAAGATATAATTTATAATGACGGTATATATGAAGGGTTGGTCCATAAAGAAGAACTGCTGAGTAGTGAGCTTAATGATTTAGATACTACGATAGTGGCTCTTAACCAGACGATAGACGCTTTAATATTAAAAATGAATAATGAAAATATAGCGGAAGACCCTGCGTTGGAAGAAGCTGATAAAGAGGCCCGATTAGAAGTGCTGAAACATGATTTGGAGTATGTGCAGAATTTATTAAAAGAGTATGAGCGTGGTTATGACATAGCTGATCGTAAGAGCAGCAGTTTTGGTACAGAAAGCAAATATTATTCTTGGCGTGATGATAAAGGAAATAAAGGACATCAATTTTATCAGCCTTTCTATTATAATATTGTGGCCGGGCCTTGGGAGTATGGGTTAGCAACCGGATTTATCAGCTCTGATAATAGGAGCAATGATAATGGTAAGGTAAATTGTCTGACTGATACTACATTAAATGTTGCGTTTCATAAAAAAGCTAAAAAGAATGATGTAATGGTTTTTTCTTTAGCGGTAAATCTGCCAACAGGTAAAGATGCGTTGCATGAATTTGATCCTGTTATGGATGAAGATCTGGTTGAGAAAGCACGTTTTGGAGAAGGATTAAATTTTACACCGGCTATTTGGTATTATTATAATCGTGACGATAAAAACACCTTTATTTTCGGAACTTATTACACTTTAGGAGGTAGATACGACCTCACGCCCAGTATGTGGGTAGAACCGGGAAATGCTTGGGTTAAGGAAATGCGTTGGCAACACTTGAACAAAAAATTTCAATTTTTAGCAGGGCTTTCCCATACTTCTTATGAAAGAACCCGAGAAAATACTTTGGAATATACTTCTGGCCATCAATTTAAGCCGGAGTTGACCTTCAATTATGCGCCTGATAATACTCAGTTTTTTACTGCGTACTATTGGCATACTCAAGAAGATCCTTTGCGTTACGCTACTTTTGATCGAATGAACGAAACCAGACATGGCAGGAATTATGGATTGCAGTGGTCAAAGGATATCTCCCAGATAACAGACGGATACGTTTGTTGGTAGATTGGCTAAATAGCAGCGGTGAAAACTATGATCCGTTGACGAATATTTCAACTAATCAACGCAGAAAGACGACTTTCGGGATTGGTTTTGATCAATATTTTAAAGAGCGCTCAGAGAAACTGTCATTGGATATTGAAACGTTCAGAATGAAGGATGGCGCTGTAACTGGTACCAGCAGTGATAATAACTATCGTGGTTTTAATGTGTATTTAAGTTATTTGAAGTATATGTGAGTGGTATAGAACGCTAATAAATACTTAAATTAACCTCAAATTTGAAAAAATTTGAGGTTTTTCGTTTTCTTTTGGTAGTGGGTAATAAAATTTTAGAAAAACCAGGAAATATTAGATGAAAAATATCCGCCGAAAGCGTAAATAGTTACAATAAAAGTTTACAAAAACAAAAGAAAACATGTAAAACATATTACAAAGTTACGCAAAAGAAACGCTAGGATCCGTGTAATACAAAAAACACGGTTTAATGCGGGTTTGCGCTTGTAAAAAAATCAAGAAAAAGTATTGACACAGCCAAGTGGCAGTGTTACAATATGTAAGTATCTCGGGATAGCTATGCGCTTTTACAAGGAGGGTTTGTGATGACAGTAGAGTTGTTAAAGCAAGCAACGAAGCGAGTTGTCGGGAACAAGCAAACCGCTAAAGCGATTCAAAAAGGCACTGCAAAGACGGTTTATATAGCTGATGACGCAGATGTCCGGGTTGTGCAGCCGCTGCTTGATGCCTGCGCTGAAGCTCGGGTGAATGTAGAAAAAGTAGCGACAATGCAAGAACTTGGTAAAGCCTGCGGAATCCATGTCGGTGCAGCGACAGCCGCGATACTCAAAGGTTGATAGGGATCTGGAAGCTTTGCTGAAGGATTTTTATAATCATTAAAATCTATTTATTCGGAAGGAGGTGCCGATATGCCTACAATTAATCAATTGGTTCGCAAAGGAAGAGAAGTTTTGACTGTAAAATCCACTGCCCCGGCATTGAAAGAATGCCCGCAAAAACGTGGAGTTTGCACTAGGGTTTATACTACAACCCCGAAAAAGCCTAACTCTGCTCTTCGTAAAGTAGCTCGTGTACGTTTGACCAACGGTATCGAAGTTACTGCTTACATCCCTGGTATCGGCCACAATCTGCAGGAACATAGCGTTGTCCTGATTAGAGGCGGAAGAGTTAAAGATCTTCCTGGTGTGCGTTACCATATCATTCGTGGTGCACTTGACACTGCAGGCGTTGCTAACCGCAATCAAGCCCGTTCTAAATACGGTGCTAAACGTGCTAAAGCAGCTAAAAAGTAATCAAGTCTACACAACGAATTGATAATCCATAAGGAGGAAACACATGCCGAGAAAAGGCCCTGTAACAAAAAGAGACGTTTTGCCGGATCCTGTATACGGTTCAAAACTTTTGACAAGATTTATTAATAAGATTATGCTTGACGGTAAAAAAGGTGTTGCTGAACGCATTGTATATGATGCTTTCGATCTGGTTCGTGCTAAAACTGGTAAGGATCCTCTCGAAGTATTCGATGCAGCTATGAAAAACGTTATGCCGCTTTTAGAAGTACGTGCTCGCCGCGTTGGTGGTGCTAACTACCAGGTTCCGGTTGAAGTCCGTGCAGACCGTAAGACCACCCTTGGTATTCGCTGGCTGGTCAACTACTCCCGTTTGCGTGGTGAAAGAACCATGTGCGAACGTGTTGCTGGTGAGATCATGGACGCAGCAAACGCTACCGGCGCTGCTGTGAAAAAACGCGAAGATACCCACAAGATGGCTGAAGCAAACAAAGCGTTTGCACATTACCGCTGGTAATGGCCCGATCCCTATAACGAGGAGGATAAAAAAGTGGGCAGACAATTTCCGCTTGAAAAAACAAGAAACATCGGCATCATGGCTCATATTGATGCTGGTAAAACTACTACCACTGAACGTATTCTGTTCTACACCGGTAGGGTTCATAAAATCGGTGAGACCCATGATGGCGGCGCTACCATGGACTGGATGGTTCAAGAGCAGGAACGTGGTATTACCATTACTTCTGCTGCTACCACCTGTCAATGGGATGGACACCGCATCAACATCATTGATACGCCAGGTCACGTTGACTTCACTGTAGAAGTTGAACGTTCTCTGCGTGTTCTTGATGGTTCTGTTGCAGTATTCTGCGCTAAAGGCGGCGTTGAACCTCAGTCTGAAACTGTATGGCGTCAGGCTGACAAATATGGCGTACCGCGTATGGCGTATGTAAATAAAATGGATATTACCGGCGCTGACTTCTACAATGTAGTACAAATGATGAAAGATCGTTTGAATGCCAATGCTGTACCTATCCAATTACCGATTGGTTTCGAAGATACCTTCCAGGGTATGGTCGATCTGATCAAAATGAAAGCTATCGTTTACAGCGACGCTCTGGGTAAAGAAGAAGAATTTGTTGATATTCCGGCCGATATGGTTGAAAAAGCCAACGAATACCGTCAAGCTTTAATGGAAGCTGTAGCTGAAAGCGATGACGAGCTGATGATGAAATATCTGGAAGGCGAAGAGCTGACGGAAGAAGAAGTTATGGCTGGTATCCGCAAACAAACTATTGCTTGCAAAATGACTCCTGTCTGCTGCGGTTCTTCTTACAAAAACAAAGGCGTACAGCCTTTGCTGGATGCTGTTGTAGCGTTCATGCCTGCTCCTACTGATATTCCTCATATCAAAGGCGTAAATCCTGAAACCGGCGAAGAAGACGAACGTCCGTCGTGCGACAGCGAGCCGTTCTCTGCACTGGCTTTCAAAATTATGACTGACCCGTTTGTTGGTAAACTTGCTTTCTTCCGTGTGTACTCCGGTACTCTCGGCTCCGGTTCTTACGTTTACAACTCTACCAAAGGTAAGAGAGAGCGTATTGGCCGTATCCTGCAAATGCATGCCAACCATCGTGAGGAAATCGACATGGTTTATTCCGGTGATATTGCAGCAGCAGTAGGTTTGAAAGATACCACTACCGGCGATACTCTCTGCGACGAAAAAGCTCCGATCATTCTGGAATCCATGGTATTCCCTGATCCGGTAATCTCCGTTGCGGTTGAACCTAAAACTAAAGCTGACCAGGAAAAGATGGGCATTGCCCTTCAAAAACTGGCAGAAGAAGATCCGACTTTCCGTGTTCATACTGATCCGGAAACAGCACAAACCATCATTTCTGGCATGGGCGAGTTGCATTTGGACATTATTGTTGACCGTTTGCTGCGTGAATTCAAAGTAGGCTGTACTGTTGGTAATCCGCAGGTTGCTTATCGTGAAACTATCCGCAAATCTGTTAAGTCCGAAGGTAAATTTGTACGTCAGTCCGGTGGTAAAGGCCAATATGGTCACTGCTGGTTGGAAATTTCACCTCGTGAAGCAGGTGAAGGCTTCTTGTTTGAGAACAAAGTTGTTGGCGGTGCTATTCCGAAAGAATACATCGGACCGATCGAAAACGGTGTTAAGGAAGCTATGGAAAACGGCGTAGTTGCCGGTTACCCAATGGTTGATATCAAAGTTACCGTTTATGATGGTTCTTACCATGAAGTCGATTCTTCTGAAATGGCCTTCAAAATTGCAGGTTCTATGGGCTTCCGTTCTGGCGCTACTAAAGCCGACCCGGTTATCCTTGAACCTTATATGAAAGTAGAAGTTACTGTTCCTGAGGACTACATGGGCGATGTTATCGGCGATTTGAACTCTCGCCGTGGTCGTATCGAAGGTATGGAAGCTCGCAATGGCGCTCAAGTTATCAACGCATTTGTTCCGCTTTCCGAAATGTTTGGTTATGCTACCGACCTGCGTTCTAAAACTCAAGGCCGAGGCAACTACTCTATGGAAGTTGACCATTACGAAGATGTACCGAGAAACATTGCCGAGGCTATCATTGCCAAAAACAAAGGCACTCAAGCCTAATATAAAGTAAAACCTAATTTAAGGGAGGAAAAATAAATGGCAAAGCAAAAATATGAAAGAACAAAACCGCATGCTAATATCGGCACCATCGGTCACGTAGACTATGGTAAAACAACCCTGACCGCAGCAATCACCAAAGTATTGGCTTCTAAAGGCGGCGCAGAATTCATGGATTACTCCATGATCGATAAAGCACCTGAAGAAAGAGAACGCGGAATCACCATCAACACTTCCCACGTAGAATATGAAACAGCAACCCGCCACTACGCACACGTAGACTGCCCGGGCCATGCCGACTATGTAAAAAACATGATCACCGGCGCAGCACAAATGGACGGAGCGATCCTCGTAGTATCCGCAGCAGACGGCCCGATGCCGCAAACTCGTGAGCACATCCTTCTTGCTCGTCAAGTAGGCGTACCTGCAATGGTAGTGTTCCTGAATAAAGCAGATATGGTAGACGATCCGGAACTGATCGAATTAGTAGAAATGGAAGTACGTGAACTGCTCTCCAGCTACGACCTTCCCCGGCGACGACATTCCTGTAGTAGTAGGGTCTGCACTGAAAGCACTTGAAGGCGACGCAGCATACGAAGCAAAAATCATGGAACTGATGGACGCAGTAGACGCATACATTCCTATTCCGGAACGCGCAACTGACAAACCGTTCCTGATGCCTGTAGAAGACGTATTCACAATTACCGGCCGTGGCACAGTAGCAACAGGCCGTGTAGAACGTGGTATCATCAAAGTAGGCGACAATATTGAGATCGTAGGAATGACAGAAGAGAAAAAAGCAACAGTAGTAACGGGCGTAGAAATGTTCCGTAAATTACTGGACGAAGCAGTAGCAGGAGACAACATCGGCTGCCTGCTGCGTGGTGTAGACCGTAAAGATATCGAACGCGGTCAAGTACTTGCAAAACCCGGCAGCATCCATCCGCACACAAAATTCAAAGCAGAAGTATATGTACTGACGAAAGAAGAAGGCGGCCGTCATACACCGTTCTTCAACGGCTATCGTCCGCAGTTCTATTTCAGAACAACAGACGTAACCGGCGTAACTGAATTACCGGAAGGTATTGAGATGGTAATGCCTGGCGATAACGTAACCATGGACGTAGAGCTGATCACTCCGATCGCAATCGAGCCTGGTCTGCGTTTTGCAATTCGCGAAGGCGGCCGTACTGTTGGCGCCGGCGTTGTTGCTGCTATCAACGAATAATCTTTAATTAGATCCCGAATGAGGGGCTAATAAAAGCCCCTCATTTACTTATGTTTATTTGCATGGCCCTGCGATGATGTGAGAGGTTGCTTGCCTGCTAGACAGGGAGATTTTCACGGAGTATGTCCGTTCTTAGAAACTGGGCGATTAGGAGGAAAAAAATTAATGTCAAAATCACAGAAAATCAGAATACGCTTAAAAGCGTATGATCACAAAGCGCTTGATCAAAGTGCTGCAAAAATTGTAGAAACTGCGAAACGTACCGGAGCTCAGGTTTCCGGCCCTATTCCGCTTCCTACTGAAAAAAATATCTATACGATTCTGCGTTCCCCTCATGTAAACAAGGATTCTCGTGAACAATTCGAGATGCGTACCCACAAAAGACTTGTAGACATTCTGGAACCGACTGCGAAGACCGTTGATGCTTTAATGCGTCTTGACCTTCCTGCCGGCGTAGATATCGAGATTAAACTGTAAGGAGGAGGTGCAATAATGGCTAAAGGAATCTTAGGCAAGAAAATTGGTATGACCCAAATTTTTGAAGCTGACGGCAGATTGATCCCTGTTACTGTTGTAGAAGCAGGACCTTGTGTTGTTGTTCAAAATAAAACCGAAGAAACAGACGGTTATAATGCTGTTCAACTTGGCTTTGGTGAAGTTAAAGAAAAACATATGACCAGACCAATGAAAGGCCATTTTGACAAAGCCGGCGTAACTCCGGTTAAATTTGTCAAAGAATTGCGGTTGTCTGCTCCTTCTGAATATACAGTCGGCCAACAAATCACTGCTGACATTTTTACTGCTGGAGAACTGATTGATGCAACCGGTATTTCCCGCGGTAAAGGCTTTGCAGGCACTATTAAGCGCCACAATTTCGCTCGTGGTCCTATGAAGCACGGTTCCAAATCCCATCGTGAACCTGGTTCCATGGGTCCTATGCATTCCGGTCCTGGCGGTAGAGTTATCAAAGGCAAAAAATTGCCTGGCCGTATGGGTAATGCACAAGTAACTGTTCAACGTTTGACTGTTGCTAAAGTTGATGTTGAACGTAATCTTATTTTGGTCAAAGGCTCCATTCCTGGTGCCGCTGGTTCTTTTGTTGTAATCAAAGAAACAGTAAAACCTAATAAATAAGAGCGTAAGCGAAAGAAAGGAGGATGCTTCTAATGCCGAAGTTATCAGTATATAACATCTCCGGTCAAGCTACCGGTGAAGAAATAGAATTGAATGATCTCGTGTTTGGCGTTGAATTTAATGAAGCTGTTGTACATCAAGCAATTGTTATGCAACAGGCTGCTGAACGTCAAGGCACTTCTGCTACCAAAACCCGCGGTATGGTTCGCGGCGGCGGTCGTAAACCATGGAGACAAAAAGGCACCGGCCGCGCTCGCAGCGGTTCTACCCGTTCTCCGATTTGGGTAGGTGGTGGTACCACTTTTGGTCCCCAACCTCGCAGTTATGCGAAAAAAATGCCCCGTAAAGCTCGTCGTTTGGCAATTCGTTGTGCATTGTCTGCAAAAGTTGCTGCCGGTGAACTTATCGTTGTTGAGGGCTTGAGCTTTGATGCTCCTAAAACTAAAAATGTTGTAACTATGCTGTCTGCTTTTGATGCAGCTGATAAAAAGGCTTTACTCATCACTGACGGTTCTAATGAAAATGTTGAGCTGTCTTCACGCAACATTTCGAAAGTCACTGCACTTTCCAACGGTTGCCTGAACTGCTTTGATCTGCTTCATAACAATAAAGTGTTCTTAGCAAAAGACGCTGTAGCTAAAATTGAGGAGGTGCTCGCATAATGGCTGCTAACCCTCGCGATATTTTACTCCGTCCGATCATTACTGAAAAAACTTCCGTAATGCTTCAAGACAACAAATACACTTTCCAAGTTCCTTTGACTGCCAACAAAGTGGAAATCCGCCAGGCAGTTGAACAAATTTTCAAAGTAAAAGTGTTAAACGTAAATACTGTACGCGTATTTGGCAAAACCAAACGCATGGGTAAATACGTTGGCAAACGTTCCGATTATAAGAAAGCAATCGTGAAACTTGCTGAAGGCAATACGATTCCCCTTTTCGAAGGAATGTAATTTGACGTAATAAGGAGGCAAATTAAATGGCTATTAAAAGCTTTAATCCGTATTCTCCTTCGAGGCGCTTCATTACAGTGTCTACCTTCGAAGAGATTACAACTGATAAGCCTTACCGTCCGCTGGTTGAAAAACTGCAAAAACATGCAGGTCGTAATAACACTGGCAAAATGACTGTTCGTCATCAAGGCGGCGGTAATAAAAGACAATATCGTATCATCGATTTTAAACGCAATAAAGACGGTGTTCCGGCTCGTGTTGCCACCATCGAATACGATCCTAACCGTAATGCACGTATCGCTTTAGTAAACTATGCTGATGGCGAAAAACGTTATATCCTCGCTCCTTTAGACCTTAAAGTAGGCGATGTTATCGAAAGCGGACCTGATGCTGATATCAAAATCGGCAACTGCCTGCCTTTGAAAAATATGCCGCTTGGTACTATGGTTCACAATGTTGAGCTTAAAATTGGCAAAGGCGGTCAAATTGCCCGCGGTGCTGGTACTTCTGCTCAGTTGATGGCTAAAGAAGGCGATTATGCTCTGCTTCGTCTCCCTTCCGGTGAGATCCGTAAAGTGCATATCAACTGCCGCGCCACTATTGGCCAAGTTGGCAATATCGACGCTGAAAATATCTGCATCGGTAAAGCAGGCCGTTCTCGTTGGCTCGGTATTCGCCCGGCTAACCGCGGTGTTGTAATGAACCCGAATGACCATCCGCATGGTGGTGGTGAAGGTCATTCTCCTGTTGGCCGTAAACGTCCTGTTACTCCTTGGGGTAAATGTGCGTTTGGTACTCGTACCCGCAAAGAGAAAAAAGCTTCTAGCAAATTAATCGTAAAACGTAGAACGAAATAATTATAAGGATAGAGAAAGGAGGCTAACCTAGTGTCCAGATCAATCAAAAAAGGACCGTATGTCCATGCAAGTCTTCAAAAGAAGATTGAAGCGCTGAACGCTTCTAACGATAAAAAAGTCGTAAAAACATGGTCTCGCAGCTCCACTATTCTTCCGGATTTCTTGGGCCATACTATTGCTGTCCATGATGGACGTAAACATGTGCCTGTATTTATCACTGAAGATATGGTAGGCCACAAACTAGGAGAATTTGCTCCTACGCGTACTTATAAAGGCCATGCCGATAAGAGTACATCTTTAAAATAAGGGGAAAGGGGGCAAAATAACATGGAAGCAAAAGCTATTGCAAGATATGTTCGCATCGCGCCGCGCAAGTTGCGTATCGTGATTGATCTTATCCGCGGCAAAGCTGTGGGTGAAGCATTCGCGATCCTCAAACATACCCCTAAGGTTGGTTCTGAGGTTATCGAAAAGGTACTGCGCAGTGCAGTTGCAAACGCTGAACATAACTATGATATGAATGTGGATAATCTGATCGTATCTTCCTGCTTTATAGATCAAGGTCCGACCATGAAAAGAATCCATCCGCGTTCCCGTGGGCAAGCGTTCAAAATCTTAAAACGTTCTAGCCACGTAACAGTTGCTGTTAAAGAAAAATAATATCCCGGAAAAAGGAGGGAAAAGATAGTGGGTCAAAAAGTTAATCCGCATGGTCTCCGCGTAGGTATTATCAAAGATTGGGATTCCAAATGGTATGCTGACAAAGACTATGAGAAATTCTTATTAGAAGATATTAAAATTCGTGAATTCATTAAAGAAAAACTGTTCTTGTCCGGTATCTCTAAAGTAGAAATCGAACGCGCTTCGAATAGAGCCCGCATCTCTATCCATACTGCTAAACCTGGTATGGTAATCGGTCGTCAGGGCAGCAACATTGAATTGCTGAAAAACGACTTGAAAAAAATGACCGACAGCGTAATTGATATCAACATCGTTGAGGTAAAAACCCCGGATATGGACGCAACTTTGGTTGCAGAGAACATTGCATCTCAATTGGAACGCCGTATCGCTTTCCGCCGTGCAATGAAACAATGTGTTGGCCGTACCATGCGCATGGGCGCTAAAGGTATTAAAGTTCAGGTTGGCGGTCGTCTGGGCGGTGCTGAAATCGCTCGCAGCGAAAGCTATCGTGAAGGCAGCATTCCTCTGCATACTCTGCGTGCTGATATTGATTATGGCACAGCAGAAGCTCATACCACTTATGGCCGTATCGGCGTAAAGGTATGGATTTACAAAGGTGAAGTCCTTCCTGAAAGCAAAGAAGTAGCGCAAGCTGCTCCGGTGAAGGAGGCATAAACTAATGTTATTACCGAAGAGAGTTAAACATCGTAAACAACATAGAGGCCGTATGACTGGTCGTGCAATGCGCGGTAACAAAATCGCTCATGGCGAGTATGGCTTGGTAGCATTGGAACCCGCATGGATCACCAATCGTCAAATCGAAGCAGCTCGTATCGCAATGACACGTTATATTAAACGTGGCGGTCAAGTATGGATTCAAATTTTCCCGGACAAACCGATCACTGCAAAACCGGCTGAAACTCGTATGGGTAGTGGTAAAGGTTCACCTGAATATTGGGTAGCAGTAGTTAAACCCGGTCGTGTTATGTTCGAAATGAACGGAGTTAGCGAAGAGATCGCTAAAGAAGCTATGCGTCTTGCTAGCCACAAATTGCCTATTAAATGTAAATTTGTGACCCGCGCACAGCAAGAAGCCGAAGCTGCCGCACAAGAAAAGGGTGGTGAAGCTTAATGAAAACAACAGAAATTCGTGAAATGTCTGCTTCCGAGTTAGACAGCAAATTGGCTGGTTTGAAAGAAGAACTCTTCAACCTGCGTTTTCAAATGGCAACCGGACAATGTGAGAATCCGATGAAAATTCGCGAAGTCAAAAAGTCTATTGCCCGCATCAAGACCATTCAGCGTCAACGCGAGTTAAATGCCTGAGTGTGTTTGAAGTATGAAGAAGGAGGAAACAGTCGTGACCGAAGAAAGAAACGCACGTGTTACCCGTATCGGTAAAGTAGTAAGCGACAAAATGCAGAAAACTGTTGTAGTTGCTATTGAGCGTTTTGTTCAACATCCGCTTTACAAAAAAGGTGTAAAACATACTATCAAATTCAAAGCTCATGATGAAAATAACGAAGCGCATATTGGCGACGTAGTTCAAATTATGCAAACTCGTCCGCTTTCCAAAGATAAATGCTGGCGTGTTATTGAAATTTTAGAGCGTGCAAAATAAGATATTGCCGATCGGATAAATTGGCAAGGGAGGGAAAACCATGATACAACAACAAACCATTCTTAATGTTGGTGACAATACTGGCGCTAAGAAAGTTATGTGCATTCGCGTATTGGGCGGTTCTTACCGTAAATATGCTAACATTGGTGACGTTATCGTATGCGCTGTTAAAGATGCATCACCCGGTGGCGTTGTAAAAAAAGGTGACGTAGTAAAAGCAGTTGTTGTTCGTTCTGCAAAGGGCGTTCGTCGTCCGGACGGTTCTTATATCCGCTTCGACGAAAACGCAGCAGTTGTAATTAAAGATGATAAGAGCCCGCGCGGCACCCGTATTTTCGGGCCTGTTGCTCGTGAACTTCGCGATAAAGATTTCATGAAAATCATTTCTCTGGCACCGGAAGTGCTGTAAGAAATCTGATAATGCACATAAGGAGGTGTTCCTGAAATGACTGCAGCAATCAAAATGCATGTAAAAAAAGGCGATACCGTTTTGGTTTTGTCCGGCAAAGATAAAGGCAAAGAAGGAAAGATCATTGAAGCTCTGCCTAAAAAAGCTAAAGTAGTCGTTGAAGGCGTAAATAAAGTAAAACGCCATACAAAACCGTCTCAGGCTAATCCCCAAGGCGGCATCATTACTAAAGAAGCTGCTATTGCTTCTTCCAAAGTAATGTTAGTATGCCCGGCTTGTAAAAAAGCTACTCGTATTAAAAAGACCGCAGTTTCCGGCAGCTTCGTAAGAACCTGCAAAAAATGCGGCGAAGTAATTGATAAATAAGATTCCGGGAAAGGAGGAAATTTTGAATGGCAAAAACAAGATTGCAAGAAAAGTATTTGTCCGAAGCTGTTAAAGGCATGATGGATAAATTCAACTATAAAAATGTTATGGAAATCCCTAAAATCGAAAAAGTTGTCATCAATATGGGTATCGGTGAAGCTGTAGCTAACAGCAAGGCATTAGATTCTGCTGTTGCAGATCTGACTTTGATCGCTGGTCAAAGACCAGTCATCACTAAAGCTAAAAATCCATTGCAGCTTTTAAATTGCGTCAAGGGATGCCGATCGGTACCAAAGTTACCCTGCGCGGTGACCGCATGTATTACTTCCTTGATAAGTTGATGAACATTGCTCTTCCGCGTGTACGCGATTTTCGCGGCGTAAATCCCACCGCTTTTGACGGCCGTGGCAACTACGCATTGGGCATGAAAGAACAATTGATTTTCCCGGAAATTGAATATGATAAGATCGATAAAGTCCGTGGAATGGATATCATCATTGTTACTACCGCTAAGACTGACGAGGAAGCCAGAGAATTACTCAGACTCCTCGGAATGCCGTTCAGCGCATAAGTGAGGAGGGAATACCTTGGCTAAAAAAGCCCTGATTGAAAAATGGAAAAATGAGCCGAAATTTGAAGTTCGCCGTTATAATCGCTGCAAGGTTTGCGGCAGACCACATGGCTATATGCGTAAATTCGGTCTCTGCCGTATCTGCTTCCGTGAATACAGCTACCAAGGCGCTATTCCGGGAGTAACCAAAGCTAGCTGGTAAAACAGCAAATTAGGAAGGAGGGTATTTAAGTATGGTAATGACTGACCCGATTGCCGATATGCTTACCCGTATTCGTAACGCAAACTCGGTTCATCACGATAAAGTTGAAATCCCCGGCTCCAAAATCAAAGTAGCTATTGCTGAGATTTTGAAAGCTGAAGGTTTCATTAAAGATTTTGAAGTAATTGCCGATAGCAAACAAAATGTTATCCGCGTCAGCCTGAAATACGGTGCTAATAAGGAAAAAGTTATTTCCGGTATCAAACGTATTTCTAAGCCCGGCTTGAGAGTATACTCTCAAAAAGATCAGCTGCCCAGAGTCCTCGGTGGTCTCGGTATCGCAGTGATCTCCACTTCTCAAGGCCTGATGACCGATAAAGCTGCCCGTAAGGCTGGTCTCGGTGGAGAAGTGCTGGCATACGTCTGGTAATACTTGAAAGATAGGAGGTGCTCATAAGTGTCTAGAATTGGTAAACAACCAATTACTGTACCCGCTAACGTTACAGTTACTATTGAAAATAATTTGGTTACCGTTAAAGGTCCCAAAGGCGAATTATCTCGCCAAATCAATAAAGATATGAAATTGACTCTGGAAAACGGCGTACTGACTGTTGAACGTCCGAGTGATGAAAAAACTCATCGTTCCATGCACGGTCTTTCCCGTACTCTGATCAACAACATGGTTGTCGGTGTAACCACCGGTTTCAGCAAATCTTTAGAAATTGCCGGTGTCGGCTATCGTGCCGCTAAACAAGGCAATAACATCAACTTTACTCTCGGGTTCTCTCATCCGGTAGTAAAAGAGCCGCCTGCAGGTATTACTTTTGAAGTTCCGGCTCCTAACAAAATCGTTGTCAGCGGCGCAGACAAAGAAAAAGTCGGCGCAGTTGCAGCTGAAATCCGCACTCTGCGTCCGCCTGAACCCTATAAAGGCAAAGGTATTCGTTATGAAGGCGAATACGTTCGTCGTAAGATGGGTAAAGCTGGCGCTAAAGGCAAGAAGTAATTTCTAAAAGAAGGGAGTGAAACTCTTGCTTAACAGAGTTGATAAAAATGAGAAACGTCAAAAACGTCATCTCCGTTCTCGTCAATATATTATCGGTACGGCAGAAAAACCTCGTTTGAATGTATATCGTTCCTTGTCCAATATTTATGCACAAGTGATTAACGATGTAACAGGCGAAACGATTGTTGCTGCCAGCACTGTTGAGAAAGACTTGAAAGCTAACTACGGCGGCAATACTGAAGCTGCTAAAGCAGTTGGCAAGGCTATTGCTGAAAAAGCTTTGGCTAAAGGAATTAAAGAAGTTGTATTTGATCGTGGCGGTTACCTGTACACCGGTCGTGTTGCTGCACTGGCAGACGCGGCTCGTGAAGCTGGACTGCAATTCTAATAGAAGGAGGAATAAAAGTGGCGAATTTCGAAAAACAAGAAAGCGACTTAAAAGAGAAAGTCGTATTCATCAACCGCGTTGCAAAGGTTGTTAAAGGCGGACGTCGTTTCTCCTTCTCCGCACTCGTTGTAGTTGGTGACGAAAACGGTCATGTTGGTATGGGCCTTGGTAAAGCTGCCGAAGTTCCGGAAGCTATCCGCAAAGGCGTTGAAGATGCTAAAAAGAACCTGATTACTGTTCCTATGGTTGGCACTTCCATTCCTCATGAAATCATTGGTGTGTTCGGCGCAGGCCGTGTGTTCTTGAAACCGGCTGCAGAAGGTACCGGCGTTATTGCCGGCGGCCCTGTTCGTGCCGTACTTGAATTGGCAGGCGTACGTGATATCTTGACCAAATGTCAAGGTTCTAATAACCCTAACAATGTTGTTCGTGCAACTTTGGAAGGTTTAAAATCCCTGAAAAGTGCTGAAGCTGTTGCAGCTCTGCGCGGAAAAACCGTACAAGAATTACTTGGCTAAGGAGGTAGCATGATGGAACAAGTTAAAATCACGCTGACCCGTAGCTTGATCGGTTACCCGCAGGATCAACGCGCAACCGTAAAGGCTCTGGGCTTAGGAAAAATCAATTCTACTGTTGTTAAAAACGACACCCCGACTATTCGCGGTATGATTCACAAAGTTGAACATCTTGTGAAAGTTGAAAAAGTTGAAGCTTAAAACAAGGAGGTGTGCTACAGATGAATTTGCATGAATTATCTCCCGCTCCGGGATCTAAAAGAGCCTCCGTTCGCGTTGGCCGTGGTCTCGGTTCCGGACTTGGTAAAACATCTGGCAAAGGTCAAAAAGGACAAAAATCCCGCTCCGGCGGCGTAAAACGTCCTGGTTTTGAAGGTGGTCAAAAACCTTTGTATCTGCGTTTGCCTAAACGTGGATTCTATAATAGATTTGGCATGAATTATGTCGAAATCAATGTTGGTAGTCTCAATTGCTTTGAAGACGGCACAGTAGTTGAACCTGTAATGCTGATCGAACACGGAATGATCAAAAACATTCGTGATGGTGTTCGTATCCTCGGCAACGGCGAGCTTACTAAAAAGCTCACGGTTCAAGCTATGGGTTTCAGCAAATCTGCTGAAGAAAAAATTATTGCTGCCGGCGGAAAAGTAGAGGTGATCTAAGTGTTCGCAGCCCTCGCTAATATTTTCAGAATTACGGAACTCAGGCAAAAAGTTGTATTTACTCTCGCCATGTTCATCGTTTTTCGGGCTGGAACACATATCCCTGTTCCTGGCGTTAACGTAGCCATGATCGAGCAGCTTTTCCAAAGCGGTAATTTGTTTGGCCTGCTTGATATGTTCTCCGGCGGCGCCTTGAGCAAATTCTCAATTTTTGCTATGAGTATTACTCCATATATCAATGCGTCCATTATCCTTCAATTATTAAAGGTCGTTGTTCCTACATTAGAACAATGGTCCAAAGAAGGTGTGGAAGGTCAGAAAAAGGTTACTCAGCTGACTCGCGGCGGTACAGTTCTGCTTGGTTTTATCCAGGCTTTAGGTATGGCTTATGGTCTGAGATCAGCAATCAATAACCCCGGGATCATGTCGATTCTGTTGATTGCAATCAGTTTAACTGCTGGTACGGTATTTTTGATGTGGATCGGTGAACAGATTACGTCTAAAGGTATCGGTAACGGTATCTCGCTGATCATCTTTGCTGGTATCGTTTCCAGACTTCCTGATGGAATGCATGTTATTTTCCAATATCTGCAAGCCGGCACGGTTAACATTCTGAACGTGATTTTGTTCGCGGTGATAGCTTTGGCGATGATTGTCTTTGTTGTAGCGATCTCTCAAGGTATTCGCAAAATCCCGGTTCAATATGCAAAACGTGTTGTTGGCCGTAAAATGTACGGTGGTCACACCAGCTACATTCCTTTAAAGGTCAACCAGGCAGGCGTAATTCCGATCATCTTTGCATCCTCCGTGCTGATGTTTCCGGTTACGATTGGCCAGTTTGTAGACATTCCTTGGGTAAAAACTGTTGCAGGCTGGTTTGCATGGGGTACTCCTCTTCAAACTACTTTGTATGTATTGATGATTTTATTCTTCACTTACTTCTATACCGCAGTAAGCGTGAATATAGCTGAAATGTCGGATAATATCAAAAAATATGGCGGTTTTATTCCCGGACTGCGTCCTGGCAAACCGACAACTGATTACTTGGATAAAATCATGTCCAGAATCACTCTGGCCGGCGCAATCTTTCTCGCATTGATTGCTCTGATGCCGAATGTTGTTGGTTGGATCACCGGTATAGAGGGTATCTATTTCGGTGGTACGGCCCTTTTGATCGTAGTCGGTGTTGCATTGGATACAATGAAACAAGTAGAGTCTTTGGTTTTGATGCGTCATTACCAGGGCTTTATGAAATAGGAGGAAGATTAGAATGTATATTCTTTTGATGGGACCTCCGGGTGCCGGTAAAGGCACTCAAGCAGAAAAACTCATTGCTGAATACAAAATTCCGCATATCTCTACTGGTGATATGTTCCGTGCAGCTGTTAAGCAAGGCACAGAATTAGGTAAAGAGGCAAAAAGATACATGGACGCCGGCGGCCTCGTGCCCGACGTCGTTACCATCGGTATTGTTCGGGAAGGCTTAGCCAAACCTGAATGTGCCAATGGCTTTATCTTGGATGGATTTCCAAGAACCGAAGAGCAGGCTGTTGCCCTCGACGGCATTTTAACTGATCTGGGCATTAAATTGACCGGTGTGGTTAATATCGTAGTTCCTGACGCTGAGCTTGTAGGCAGGGTCACCGGCAGACGTATCTGCAAGGCCTGCGGCGCTACATATCATGTAGAATACAATCCCAGTAAGGTGGAAGGTATGTGCGATAAATGCGGCGGCGCGTTGTATCAACGTGACGACGATAAAGAAGAAACTGTAAAAAATCGTTTGCATGCATATCATTCGCAAACGGAACCGTTGATCGAGTACTACAAAAAACAAGGCGTATATCATGAAATCGATGGCCTGCAGGAAATCGGCAAAGTTTACGCTGATGTTAAAGCTAGTCTCGGGGCGCTGAAGTAAGGAGGTAAAACGCTGTGTCCAAACAAGACGTAATTGAAGTTGAAGGCACAATCTTAGAATCCCTACCGAACGCCATGTTCCAAGTTAAATTGGAAAACGGTCATGTGATTCTGGCACACATATCCGGTAAGATACGTATGAACTTCATCAAAATTTTGCCTGGCGATAGGGTTACTGTCGAGCTTACTCCGTACGATTTAAGTCGTGGAAGAATTACTTATCGGTTCAAATAACCAAAGACAGGCAAGAGGAGGTTTAAAATATGAAAGTCAGACCGTCTGTTAAACCAATATGTGAAAAATGCAAAGTCATTAAACGCAAAGGCCATGTAATGGTAATTTGCGAAAACCCGAAACATAAACAAAAACAAGGCTAAGAAGGAGGTGCAGCGTTAATGGCACGTATTGCTGGTGTCGATTTACCTAGAGACAAACGTATTGAATACGCACTGCCGTACATTTATGGCATCGGTCTTACCCTGTCTCGTGAGATCCTGAGCAAAACCGGTATCAATCCTGATACCCGCGTTCGCGATCTGACAGAGGAAGAAGTTGCAAAACTACGTGAAACTATCGATGGTGATTATAAAGTAGAAGGTGACCTCCGCCGTGAGGAATCCCTCAATATAAAACGCCTGATTGAAATTGGTAGCTATCGCGGCCGCAGACATCGTATGGGCTTGCCCGTTCGTGGTCAAAATACCAAAAACAATGCTCGTACTCGCAAAGGTCCGAAACGTACTATTGCAGGTAAGAAGAAATAATCAGTGAGGGAGGGATAAACGAGTGGCTGGTAAAAAAGTTGTTCGCAACAAAAAGAAAGTAAGTAAAAATATCGAAAGTGGCGTAGCTCATATTCGTTCCACTTTCAATAATACTATCGTTACTATTGCCGATATGAACGGTAATGTACTCAGCTGGGCATCTGCCGGCGGCTTAGGCTTCCGCGGTTCCCGTAAAAGCACTCCGTTTGCTGCTCAGATGGCTGCTGAAGAAGCAACTAAAGCTGCAATGGAACATGGCTTGAAACAAGTTGAAGTATTCGTTAAAGGCCCCGGCGCTGGTCGTGAAGCAGCTATTCGTGCTCTTCAGGCTGCAGGTCTCGAAGTTAACTCCATTAAAGACGTTACTCCGATTCCTCACAACGGCTGCCGTCCGCCGAAACGTAGAAGAGTTTAATTTATTGGAGGTGTACCCGCTAAATGGCAAGATATACTGAGGCTGTATGCCGTCAATGCCGTCGTGAAGGCGCAAAACTGTTTCTTAAAGGTGACAGATGCTACAGCGACAAATGCGCTTTTGCTGTTCGTTCCTATGCTCCTGGTCAGCATGGTCAAGCACGCAAAAAAGTATCTGAGTACGGTATTCAGTTACGTGAAAAACAAAAAGCACGCCGTATTTACGGTATGTTAGAACGTCAATTCCATAATACCTTCGTTAAAGCCGAAAAACAAAAAGGTATTACAGGTGAAAACCTGCTCGTTCTTCTGGAAAGAAGAATGGACAATGTAGTTTACCGTCTTGGCCTGGCCGATAGCCGCAGCCAAGCTCGTCAATTGGTAACTCATGGTCATATCGCTGTTAACGGCAAACGTCTTGATATCGCTTCCGCTTTGGTAAAAGCCGGCGACGTTATCAGCGTTATGGAAAACAGCCGTGGTAAAGAATACTTCAAAGGTATGGCTGAAACCCTGGCTTCCAAAACTACTCCTGCTTGGCTCGTTCTCGATGCTCAAAGCTTGAGCGGTAAAGTTGATCGTTTCCCGACCCGTGAGGAAATCGATGTTCCTATCGAAGAACATCTCATCGTTGAGTTGTACTCTAAATAATTAGTTGAACATCTGCCACCCAACATTAGGCGTATTGTGGTAATACGCACGAGAAGGAGGCTTTCCGCATGATCGAAATAGAAAAACCTAAAATGGTCACCGCTGAGATCAGCGATGACGGCCGTTATGGCAAATTTGTATGGGAACCGTTGGAAAGAGGCTACGGTATCACGCTGGGCAACAGCCTTCGCAGAGTATTGCTTTCTTCTTTACCCGGTGCTGCGGTTACAGCTGTTAAAATTGACGGCGTGCTGCACGAATTCTCTACAATTCCAGGCGTAAGAGAAGATGTTGCGGATATTATCCTCAACATCAAGGCTCTTTGCCTTAAAGTAAGCAGTGAAGAACCAAAAACTTTACGTATCGAATGCAGCGGTGAGCAAGAAGTTACTGCAGCAGACATCCTTGTTGATGCCGACGTAGAGATTTTGAATCCTGAGCTGCATATTGCTACCTTGGACAAAGATGCGAAACTCAATATGGAGATTGCCATCGACAAGGGGCTGGGCTATGTTCCTGCTGATAAGAACAAACGCCCTGATCAACCGATTGGTATGATTCCTGTGGATTCCATTTATTCTCCGATTACGAGAGTAAAATTTGGCGTTACCGATACTCGTGTTGGTAACGTTACCAATTATGACAAGCTGACTTTGGAAGTTTGGACAGACGGAAGCGTTGAGCCGGACGAAGCAATCAGCATGGCATCCAGTATCATGATTGATTACCTGAAGTTGTTCCAAACCGGTACCGCTGCTTCCAGCAGTATGGTCACCGTAGTTGGCAGTTCTGAGACCGCTCCGGTCGAGGAGCCTGTCCAAGCAGGTCCTGGTTCCGTTTCCATCGACGATCTTGATTTGTCCGTACGTTCCAACAACTGCTTGAGACGTGCAGGCATCAATACTGTTGATGAACTGGTTCAAAAGACCGAAGAAGACATGATGAAAGTACGTAACTTAGGTCGTAAATCCCTCGATGAGGTTAAGAAAAAATTAGCCGATTTGGGACTGGCTTTACGCAATAGTGACGAAGAATAAGAAGGGGGTCGGAAACGAATGGCATACAGAAAACTGGGCCGTAATTCCAGCAACCGTAAAGCTTTGTTTCGCAGCATTTTGAGCTCCTTCATCAAACACGAGAGAATTGAAACTACTGTGACTAAAGCTAAGGAAGTTAGCAGCCATGTAGCCAAATTGATTACTTTGGCAAAACAAGGCGACTTGCATGCCCGTCGTCAAGTTCTTGCAGTTCTCGTCGATGAAGAAGCTACCAGAAAGCTTTTTGATGAAATCGCTCCGAAATATGCAGAAAGACAAGGCGGCTTTACTCGTATTTACAGAGTAGGTCCTCGTCGCGGTGACGCTGCTGAAATGGCAATTATCGAGCTTGTTTAAGAATAAGCATGAAAACCAGGAACTTTTGTTCCTGGTTTTTTTATTATTGTTAATGGGAAATTCCCAAAGGGACACAGTTAATTCACAAGTGGCATTAGCAATACAGGATAAAAAAGATGTATAATAATTATATGAGAAAAAGTTAGAAATATGTGAGGAATAATTTATGAAGGTAAATGAAGAAAATCCACTTGGAAGTGAAAAAATAAGCAGACTTTTACATGATTTTGCTTTACCAAGTATTATAGCTATGCTGGTAGGAGCCTTATATAATATTGTTGATCAGTTTTTTATTGGGCGCAGCGTTGGGATGTACGGTAATGCGGCTACTAATGTCGCTTTGCCGTTAACTACGGTATGTACTGCGTTAGGGCTGCTTTTTGGCGTTGGCGGTGCGTCTAATTTCAATTTGAAACTTGGGGCAGGTAAACGCGAGGAAGCGGCTAAATATATTGGTAATGCCATAACCCTGCTTGTTGGCAGTGGTGTGGTGCTAGCGGTATTTGTACTGGTATTTTTAAAACCTTTGATGATCGCTTTTGGTGCAACAGATATTGTTTTAAAGTATGCGCTTATTTTTGCGGGAATCAATTGTCTGGGTTTCCCGTTTTTGATTTTGGGGACGGGGGGCAGCACTTTAGTGCGCGCTGACGGCAGTCCTAAGTATTCAATGATTTGTATGCTGACCGGCGCTTTTATCAATCTGATTCTCAATCCGCTGTTTGTTTTTGTAATGGATTGGGGTATTGCCGGATCAGCATCTGCAACTGTTATCGGGCAAGTTGTGTCGGGGCTTATGGTCGCTGGATATTTAAGAAAGTTCAAGACTTTGCCGTTGTCTAAAAACGATTTGCTGCCAAACTGGGAACGTTCCCGTTTGATCTCGGCACTTGGCGCTGCCAGCTGTTTTAATCAATTTGCGATTATGGTAGTGCAAATAACATTAAACAATACTTTGACTCATTATGGCGCAGATTCAATATACGGCAGTGAGATACCTCTGGCCTGTTCAGGGATCATTACGAAAGTAAATATGATTTATTTTTCAATCATTATTGGGTTGTCACAGGGGCTGCAGCCAATAGTCAGTTTTAATTACGGCGCAAAAAAATACGGACGTGTTATAGAAGCTTACCGCTTAACGCTGCTGATAGGAACGGTAGTATCCATTATTGCTTTTGCCTGTTTTCAGCTTTTCCCGCGGCAGATCATTGGTTTCTTCGGTGAAGGATCAGAAGCTTATTATCAATTTGCGGAGGAATATTTCAGAATTTATTTGTTCTTCACCTTTTTAGATTGTATCCAGCCGATTTCTTCCAATTTTTTTACGTCCATTGGTAAAGCAACTAAAGGTATCATTCTTTCACTGACCAGGCAGATTATTTTTTTATTGCCTCTGATTGTCATATTACCTTTGTTTTATGGTATTAACGGCGTTATGTATGCAGGTATGACAGCGGATTTTGCGGCTGCTGTCCTGGCCGCATATTTAGGCTGGCGTGAAGTACAGCTGATGCGCAGCTGGATGAAAGCTGATAAATAATAAGAAAATCATCTTTTATTGGAAGGATTAAAAATGGAGAAAGAATTGAAAATCAAAATGTATTCTTTCACACTGGATTGCATAAACCCTTATGCGTTGGCTAAATTCTATGCAGAGCTGCTAAATTGGGAAATCCCTTTTTATGATGAGAACTGGGCCTGTATAGGAGCACCTGGAATGTCCCAAGGAGCTTATCCGGGAATACTTTTTCAGCGAAATCCAGAGTACTGTCCGCCTGTGTGGCCGGAAGAACCGGGAGTACAGCAGCAGATGGCGCATTTGGACTTTGCAGTCAATGATTTGGAAGAAGCGGTTCAGCATGCGATTAACTGCGGAGCAACAATGGCAGCTGAACGGTTTTCTGAAGAATGGCGTGTGATGTTTGATCCTGCTGGGCATCCTTTTTGTCTGTGCCGTATGAAAGCAATTTTTGAAAGCGAAAAATTTGCTTTGCTATAGAATTGAAAGATACTTCTGAGAAATTCTTTTTATACATATGGATATCAGTATTAATTTATGGAAGCTGCGGTAAAGTAAGAATAGCCTTGTTTCAAATGTTGCAGCTGCAAATTCGAGAATAAGAAAGTTTGAAAATAAGATCCGGACTGTTCCGGGTCTTATTTTTGTAAAGTTAACCAAGTGTGCTGGAAGCGGTTGACGTACCTGGGCTGGAATAATATAATATAAAGGTACTGAATTAAGCGGAGGTTTGCCATGCAAACTATAATTGAAGTAAAAAATTTAACACATGTTTATACAGACAGTGAAAATAAAGAAATAAAGGCTTTGGATGGGATCAATTTAGAAATAAGACAAGGTGAATTTGTTGCTGTTATTGGTGCCAATGGCAGTGGTAAAAGTACTTTAGCGCGTCATTTTAACGCTTTGCAGAGGCCAAGTGAAGGTGTGTGCCTGATCGAGGGTATGGATACTACGGTAGAAGAAAATCTTTGGGATATTCGCCAGCATGTGGGGATGGTGTTTCAAAATCCTGATAATCAGATCGTGGCAGCAATTGTCGAGGAAGACGTTGCCTTTGGACCGGAAAATATAGGGGTGCCGACGGCAGAAATAAGAACAAGAGTGGATGCTGCGCTGGCGGCAGTAGGTATGAGTGATTATGCCAAGCATGCTCCGCATCTGCTTTCCGGCGGTCAAAAACAGCGCGTGGCGATCGCAGGTGTTTTAGCATTGGAACCCAAGTGTATTGTTTTAGATGAACCGACGGCTATGCTCGATCCACAGGGACGCAAAGAAATAGTAACCACTGTCAAAAAATTGAACCGGGAAAAAGGCATTACCGTGGTTTATATAACTCATTATATGGAAGAGGCGCTGCAGGCTGACCGAATCATTGTTATGGGAGAGGGCAAGCTCAAAATGCAGGGGACGCCGAAAGAGGTGTTCAGTCATGTACGAGAGTTATATGCTTTAGGATTAGAAGCGCCTTTAGCTGCTAAAATTGCCGATGATTTGCGGCAAAGCGGTCTGAATTTACAGCAGGGAATTATTACAAATGAGGAGTTGGCTGAAAGCATATGCCGATAACATTAGAAAACGTAGAATTTACATATATGGCTAAAACACCCTACGAACGCAAAGCACTGCAAGGTGTTTCGCTGACTGTGGACAAAGGAGAGTTTGTTGCTGTGATCGGGCATACCGGCAGCGGAAAATCGACTTTAGTGCAGCATCTGAATGGTCTTTTAAAACCGTCGGCAGGTAAAGTAACGATTGATGGACTGGATATCAGCGGCAAAGGTGAAGCCGTAAAAAAAGCAAGACACCAGGTTGGTATGGTTTTCCAATATCCTGAACATCAGATTTTTGCTGAAACTGTTTTTGAGGATATTGCATTTGGACCGCGGAATAAGGGGATGCAGGAGAATGAGGTTAAGCAGCAGGTCCAAGACGCGATGAGATTTGTGGGTTTGGATTTTGAAACCTTTGCCAGCCGGTCTCCGTTTCAGCTTTCCGGAGGACAAATGCGCCGCGTGGCGATTGCCGGGGTAATAGCAATGGATCCTGATTATCTGATTTTAGACGAACCTTCTGCCGGACTTGATCCGCGTTCACGTGATGCTGTTTTTGCAGAAATCATAGCTTTGTATAAAAAACGCCGGATGGCTGTAATTTTAGTTACGCACAGTATGGAAGAAGCAGCCCGTTACAGTAACCGGCTGCTGGTTATTTCCGGTGGACGCGTCATTTTAGACGGAAGTCCTGCTGAAATTTATCAAAATCATAAAAATGAACTTTTGGCGGTAAGCATGGACGTACCGCAGCTTTTAAACTCAGTGATGAACTGCGTGCACGCGGGATGGAAATCCAGGCGGATACCATGACTGCGGAAGCACTGGAAGCGCAGATCAAAACAGCAAAGGGGTTGAAATAAATGCTGACTGACATTGCGCTTGGACAATATTACCCGGAAATTCTCTGATTCATAAGTTGGACCCGCGGACGAAGATACTGATAACATTATTTTTCATTGTCGCTATTTTTCTGGCCTCAGGAGCCGTATCTTATGGAATACTTTGGGGTTTCGTATTTTTGATTATTCTTTTATCACGTCTGCCGCTGATGCTGGTTCTAAAATCAATAAAGCCGCTGTGGATCATCATTGTTCTGACAATGGTAATCCATATGTTTACAGGGCAGGGTGAAAATGTAATTTTTTCCTGGAAATTTTTTAAAGTAACGCAGGAAGGTCTGGAAATGGGCCTGAAAATGTCGATGCGCCTGATTCTGCTGCTGCTGATTTCTTCGATACTGACATTTACGACTTCACCAATAGTTTTGACTGACGGGATAGAGGCTCTGCTGCGCCCATTTAAACGTTTTGGCGTACCAGCGCATGAGCTGGCAATGATGATGACGATCGCCTTACGGTTTATACCTACGCTGCTTGAGGAAACAGACAGGATTATGAAGGCACAGACCGCACGCGGAGCTGATTTTTCCAGCGGCAATCTGATGCAGAGAGCCAAAAATATGCTGCCGCTTTTGATACCTCTTTTTATCAGTGCGTTCAGACGTGCCGATGATCTGGCGGTAGCAATGGAAGCACGTTGTTATCGCGGTGGAGAAGGACGCAGCCGTATGCACGAGCTCGTTTATTATGGACGTGACTATGCGGCATTAGCGACAGTGTTTGTTTTGATTGGTCTGATGGCGTTTATTCGCTGGGGGAACGCGTTATGCGTACTCTGAAATTAACAGTGGCTTATGACGGCACTAATTACCATGGTTTTCAGAAGCAGACTAATGCTCTTACAGTGCAGCAGGTGCTTGAAGAGAAATTATCCTTGCTCTGCGGCGAAAAAATCGTTACAGCCGGTTCTGGACGTACTGATACGGGTGTGCATGCACGGGGGCAGGTAGTGTCGCTGACAACCAGCGGTAGTATTCCATTGGAGAATCTTTTAAAGGCCTGTGCAGGAATCCTGCCGAAGGATATCGTGCTTTGGCAGGCTGAGGAAGCTGACGAAGGTTTTCATGCCAGATACAGCGCTTGTTGGAAACGTTATTGTTATCGCATAGTGCAGAATAAACATGCGGACCCTTTCCTGCGTAACTATGTCTGGCAAATGCGGGAATATCTGCGGCTTGAAGCGATGCAGGAGGCAGCACAGCTGCTTTTGGGAACACATGATTTTTCGTTTTTCCGTTCGGCCGGCAGTGTGCAAAGTTCGCCTGTTAAAACGATTTACCGCGCTGAATGGCTACAAAAAGAGCAGGGAGAACTGGAATTCTGCATTGAAGGTAATGGATTTTTATATCATATGGTGCGTAATATCGTCTGGCATCTGGTAGAAGTCGGCAAAGGCACTAAAAGTATTGCTGCATTTAAAAGTGAATTTGCAGCAGGCAAGCGTCATTTTAAGGTTGCCCCGGCGCCTCCTCAGGGACTTTATTTAGATTATGTTGGTTATATACCGCATTTTCTGGCAGATATTGAAAAAATCAGAAAATAATCCTGATTTTACTTGACAAAAAATGTCAAGATGGTTACAATATACATACGTGATTTTACGCCTATCTCCACTAGCCCCGGAGAGAAACGATAAAATTACATCGAACAGGAAATACTTTAGGGAGGGACATAAGGATGAAATCTTTTATGGCTAATCCGTCCAATATCGAACGTAAATGGTTCGTTGTTGACGCAGCTGATAAAACTCTTGGCCGCATGGCAGCCGAAGTTGCAAAAATCCTTCGTGGCAAACACAAACCGACTTTTACTCCGCATATGGATACCGGAGATCATGTAATCGTAATCAATGCTGACAAAGTAGTTTTGACCGGTAAAAAACTGGTTCAAAAAGTTTACTTCCGTCATTCCGGTTACCTTGGCGGCGACAGCTACACAAAAGCTGGCGATATGCTCGCTAAGAACCCGGTAAAAATGGTAGAACTCGCAGTTAAAGGTATGATTCCTAAAAATCGCCTTGGCAGCCAGATCTACACTAAACTGCATGTATATGCTGGTCCTGAACACCCGCATGCAGCTCAAAAACCTGAAACTTTAGAAATCAACGTAAGATAATCCGGAGGAGGAAACGTAAATGGCAGTAGTTACTTATAGTGCGACTGGTCGTCGCAAATCTTCAGTTGCTCGCGTTCGCCTGGTTCCGGGTGAAGGTAAAATCGTTATTAACGGCCGTGAGCTGACCAATTATTTTGGTCTGAAAACATTGGAACTCATCGTTAACCAACCGCTTGAAATTACTGAAACCAAAGGCAAATACGACGTACTCGTAAATGTTATTGGCGGCGGTATTTCCGGTCAGGCAGGTGCGATCCGTCATGGTATCGCTCGTGCTTTGCTCGACGTTGACGCTGAATATCGTCCGGCTTTGAAAAAAGCTGGCTTCCTGACTCGCGATCCGCGCGAAAAAGAACGTCGTAAATACGGTCTTAAAAAAGCGCGTAAAGCAAGCCAGTTCTCGAAACGTTAATCATTGGGAACAGAAGTTCAAAACCCGCACAATTTGTGCGGGTTTTCTTTTTGTCAATATGAAAAGACTCCTTTGAATTAACTAAACAGGATTAAAAAAATAAATACTATTGTTATAATATGCAGTAAAAGTATGCTTTTTATTTAGTTTATGTAATCATTTTAATGAAGATGACGTTTTAGAGTCGTATATTTTCTCTTGACAAGTATCAGGCAAGTAGGTATAATAACTTTTAACAATTCAAAAATTTTCACCTCAAAGACTGTGAAGGGAACAAGATAAAACTGGCAGGCCTCAGAGAGTCGACGGTTGGTGCAAGTCGATGGCAAAAGTTTTATGTATAGCTCATCCCGGAGTTGTCTGCTTGATATGTAGAGCAGAACGTGTGGCAACGTTAAACGCCTGGGCCTTGTTTGAGGCTGAGAGGGCTGCTTGGCAGCTGAATTAGGGTGGTACCGCGTGGAGAACAGTTCCTCGCCCCTATGCATTTATCGTAGGGAGCGGGGATTTTTTATTTCCGCTTCCGAAGTTGGGCCGCTGCGCCGGCATAAACAGATTGGAGGCAAATATTTATGAAACAAGCAAGTAAACAGTATATTCCTTTTCAGCCGCTCCAGTGGCCGAATCGCCAATGGCCTAATAAAACTATTACCAAGGCGCCGATTTGGTGCAGTGTTGACCTGCGCGACGGGAATCAGGCTTTGGTTACGCCGATGCAGCTGGAAGAAAAGCTGCTGATGTTCAAGACTCTGGTAGATATTGGCTTTAAAGAAATAGAAGTTGGTTTTCCGTCTGCATCTGAAACCGAATATGAGATCCTGCGCACTTTGATCGAAGGGCATCATATTCCCGATGATGTAACGATTCAGGTACTGGTACAGGCGCGTCCGGAACTGATCAAAAAAACTTTTGAAGCAGTTAAAGGCGCTAAAAACGTTATCGTACATTTTTATAACTCTACCTCTACCTTACAGAGGAAGGTCGTATTTAAAGAAGATATGCCAGGCATTATCAAGATCGCAGTGGAGGGTGCAAAACTTATCCGTCAGCTGACTGAGGAAGAAATTGCCAGCAGCGGTATGAATATTCGGTATGAATATTCTCCTGAAAGCTTTACCGGTACTGAGATCGATTTTGCTATTGAAATATGCGAGGCGGTAATGGAAACCCTGGGGGCAACGAATGAGAACCCGATCATTCTGAATCTGCCTTCAACAGTGGAAATGTCAACGCCGAACACATATGCGGATCAGATCGAATATTTCTGTACTAAGATGAAAAACAGGGAAGCTGCTATTATCAGCATTCATCCGCATAATGACCGCGGGACAGGTGTTGCTGCGGCTGAACTTGCCCTGCTGGGCGGAGCAGACCGCATCGAAGGAACATTGTTTGGCAACGGCGAGCGCACTGGCAATCTTGATATTGTGACAGTTGCTTTGAATATGTATACTCAGGGCGTTGATCCGGAGCTTGATTTTTCCAATATTCTGGCGGTCAAAAAAATTTATGAGGCTTGTACCAAGATGAAGGTGCCCGAGCGCCAGCCTTATGCGGGTGAATTGGCGTTTACCGCGTTCTCCGGTTCGCATCAGGATGCTATACGTAAGGGTTACGAATATATGGCGGAAAGCGATACTCCTTATTGGGAAGTACCGTATCTTCCGATCAATCCTGCTGATCTGAGCCGTGAATACGAACCTGTTATCCGTATCAACAGCCAATCCGGTAAAGGCGGCGCAGCTTTTGTGCTGCAGCATGCTGTCGGTTACAGGCTGCCGAAGGAAATGCATCCTGAATTTGGCAATATCGTGAAGGCTGCTTCCGATGCTTTTGGTGATGAATTGAAGGAAGAACAGATCGTTGACTTGTTTAACCGTGAATATGTAGAGTTTGATGGTAAATACAAACTGGCTTCCCACAGCTTCCTGGAACAACGGGAGTTGGATGGCACTACACATACTCGTTTTGAAGGTAAAATCGATGTTTGTGGTGATATGAAAGAAGTTGCCGGTGTCGGCAACGGCCCGATAGATTCATTCTTCCAGGCGCTGGCAGGAATCGGCGTAGAGGGCTATGAATTTGTTAATTATCACGAACATGCTATTTCCCGCGGTTCTGACGCGAAGGGTATTTGTTACATAGAACTGAAGATTCCCGGTAATGGACATATCTTTGGTGTTGGTATCGACAGTAATATCAACGTAGCTGCGCTTTTGGGTATCCTCTGCGCTATTAACAGAGCTGAGAAATAATCAGAGCGGTGTAAAAATCAGATAAAAAATATTAAGACAGGCGTAGTTTGGTTATCTTGCAGATAAAGGCACAGTACTGATAAAGTACTGTGCCTTTTGTCGTAAATTTCGTGTAAAAGTGAAAGGAGGCAGGCAGGAGCTTTGCCGCAAAGCTAGAAATAAACAGCAGCAATAGCAGAGAAAATTACGGATCAATAACAGGAAGAAGGGGAGAAAGTGTAAATTGCCAAGTCTGTAATGATAGTAAAAATCTGTCGTAAAGAAGGATGAAAATTTTATGGCTAAAAATAAAGTGATCCTGGGGCATCTGTCTGGCAGTGCTGTTTTCTTAAATCCAGTTTGTATGATCGTAACGAAGATGCATTTTAAAGAACCTGATGAAGGAATTATCATCAGCAAAGAAACAATTCATACGTGGGAATTTGTAACTGATGAAGCTATCAAAGATGCTTTTGCAGGAAAGTCTGATTGTGCACTTGAGGGGATGACAGAAGAATATGGTCAGGAGCTCATGGGGGCAGTGTTAAAACCTCCTAAAGCATCTGTGTATCAGCTGGCCGTTCAATTTGAGAATGGGGAATACAGTCTGCTTGAGTTGGATGGATATTATGCTAAAGCGTTTATCGATGCTTCAGCTAAAGAAAAAGCAGCTTTATTTGAGCCTGATCACAGCAGGGAGAAGAAGATTTCCTGCATGAAAAAAGTTGTCGCAGGCTGTATTTCGTTAGTTTCCCTTGCAGGACTGCTGTTATTGCTGTAAATGATAGATTAAAATAAAACAATGATTATAAAAAATGAAGGCCGCTGCTTTATAAAAGCAGCGGCCTTCATTTGGTATTGTGAATGTAAGGTTAAACAAATTTATAGCTTTTCAGGATACTATGCTGCACTGCTTTATACAGGAAAACTGCTAAAATAACAGATGGCACAGCGCTTACCGCCATGGAAACAGCACAGTTGATTGCAGATAGATAGGCTATCTGGTGCGGAAGTCCTAAAACGAAGACTTTAAAGCCATAGCGAATCAGCGGTTCGGTGATAACATTGACCAGGCAGCCGAAAACAGCCGCTATAGTTACGATCTTAGTCGCTTTTTTGTCATCTGCCGCAGCCAGGTTAAAAACTTTATGAGCAATAAAGGCTACCGCCAGTCCCAATAGAAATTTGGCTAAAAAAGTCGGCGGTGCTGATGTGGTATAACCGGCTAAAATGTCTGCAAGGGACAGACCTATTGCACCTGTAAGCGCTCCGTATTTTGCCCCCAGAATCAGAGCAGACAGGAGGATAAAAGCATGACCGATATAAATTTTGCCGGTCATACCGCCACCCATGGGGATCTCGATCCGCAGATAAGTAAAACAAACGAAAGCCAAAGCTGCAAACATACCTGCCAGCGTCAGCCTGGTAATATTGTCATTACGCATAAAAAACACCCTCTTCAGTTAAATCTACAAAATATAGTATAAAACAAAACTGGTTTGTGTAAAATAGACAGAAGTTGAAAAATAAAGCAGGACAGTTAGAAAAAGCAGGTAAATGTGGTAATACTGCGGCAGGCAGAAAAATAATTCACAAAGGTTTTTCAGAAAAGATATATGAATAATGACTCATATGTTATAATAGATTTAAGGAATGAATTGCTGCCTGCTGCGTATAATTTCAAGCTTCTGTAAGGCAGAGTTATTATTTGACAAAGCCTGTACAGGTTGTTAAGATTGAGTTATAAGATGTAGAGGGGCAGTTTTTGCTAACCTTAAAATTTAAGCTGTCGATTTTACTGGCAGCACTGGATCAAATTCCGAAATGGAGGCATAAATTATGGAAAAAGCGAGTATGTATATTTTTGGTATGTCGTGCGCAGGTTGTGTTGCCGGTGTAAAAATGGCATTGGAGGATGTACCGGGCGTAAAACACGCAGCAGTAGACCTGGAGCAGTGCATGGCAGTTGTAGAATATGAAGCCCCGGCTACAGTGGAGCAGTTGGAAATGGCAGTAAAGAAGCTGGTTTCACTGTTGAAAAATAAAGCTTATGAAAACAGTAACTATTAAAATTTCAGGAATGCATTGTGCTGCCTGTTCTAATGGCGTGGAACGTTCTTTAAAGAAGGTTCCAGGTGTCGACAGAGCGGAAGTCAATCTGGCGACTCAGTCGGCGTTGGTGCGTTATGATGAAAATCAGGCGACGATAGAGCAGCTGGAAGCAGCTGTGACCAGAATGAGCTTTGGTGTCGTCCATGATGCGCCGGGCGAAGAATCGACAGCTGAACAGAGGGCGGAACAGGATGCCCTTGATTTAAAGAAACGTTTGAAAGTGGCGGCTTTCTTTTTTGTGCCGCTGTTATATTTGGCGATGGCGCCGATGGTGCCGGGTAAATTTTGCCTGTACCGATAGATCCGGATCAGATGAGCGATGTCTATGCTTTTGTGCAGTTGTTGTTAACGCTGCCGATATTGTATGCCGGCGGTCCGTTTTTCAAAAATGGTATCATCAGCTTGAAAAATGGTGTTCCGTCGATGGATACACTGGTTGCTTTAGGTACGGGGGCTGCGTTTATTTACAGCAGCTATTCAACCTACGAAGTTCTGGCAAGAATAAATCCGCATGCTGTGCATAGTCTTTATTTTGAGTCTGCCGGTGCTATTTTGACCTTTGTTTTATGTGGTAAGTTTTTAGAACTGCGTGCGAAAGGTGAAGCTGGACACGCTATCAGCAGCCTGCTTAACCTGGCGCCGAAGACAGGCTTTATCTGGAAGGACGGCGGAGAAGTAGAGATTCCGCGTGAAGCGATACTGACTGGTGATATAGTTATCGTCCACCCAGGCAATCAGATACCAGTCGACGGGGTGATCACAGATGGACATGCCAGTATTGATGAATCGATGCTGACCGGTGAAAGTATGCCTGTAGGTAAAAGTGTCGGCGAAAATGTTTTTGCGGCTACAGTAGTTACCGACGGGTATCTGCGTTTTAAAGCTGAAAAAGTCGGTAAGGATACGATGCTGTCGCAGATCATGCAGATGGTAGAAGCGGCTCAGGGATCGAAAGCGCCGATTGCCAAAACAGCTGATAAAATTGCGGCGGTTTTGTGCCGATAGTGCTGGTGATAGCTTTAGTCGCCGGCTTGAGCTGGTGGTTTGCCGGCTCTGGCAGTAAGTTTGCCATTCAGGTCTTTGTTGCCGTACTTGTTATTGCATGCCCATGTGCTTTGGGACTGGCGACACCGGCGGCAATCATGGTCGCTGTAGGTAAGGGTGCTGAAAAAGGCGTGCTGTTCAAAAATGCAGAAGCTTTAGAAACATCCCATAATGTAACAATGGCGGTTTTTGATAAAACCGGTACGATTACGAAGGGCAAACCGATAGTAACAGACGTTATCGGCTGGAACGGAGCCAAAGAAGAAGCGATAACAAGGCTGGCGGCGGCAATTGAACAAGGTTCAGCTCATCCGCTGGCAGTAGCTGTCAAAGAACGGGCCGCAGGGATGGAACTGCCGACCTGTACAGATTTTAGAACTACGGTAGGCGGCGGTATCGCTGCCCGTTGTGAAAATACCAACGTACGGTTGGGAAATTTGTCCTTTGTACAGCCTGTGGCAATGATTCCTCCGAATGCCATAGAACTTGGCGAAAAATTAGCGTCAGTTGGTAAAACGATCGTTTATCTGACGATCGGCCGTAATTTATGCGGTATTTTTGCTATCGCTGATACGCTGAAGGAAGAAACCCAGGAAGCAATGCAGAAGCTGCACGAGCTGAATATCCGTACCGTTATCCTGACCGGCGATAATAAACGTGCTGCTGCTTATATTGCACAGCAGGCAGGCGTGGACGAAGTAGTTGCTGAGCTGATGCCTGGTCATAAGGCCGAGCTGATCAAAAGCTTCCAGCAGGGTGGGGAGATCGTCGCCATGGTTGGCGACGGTATCAACGACGCACCGGCTTTGGCGCAGGCTGATCTGGGCATTGCCGTTGGCGGCGGGACTGATGTGGCGATAGAATCGGCGCAGGTCGTGCTGGTCAACGGAGATATTCGTAATATCAGTACTACCCTGCGTTTAAGTAAGGCTACGATCCGCAACGTTAAAGAAAATCTGTTCTGGGCTTTTGGCTACAATATTATTGGTATACCTGTAGCCGCAGGAGTGCTGCACATTTTCGGCGGACCTCTGCTTGACCCGATGATCGCTGCGGCGGCAATGTCGCTGAGCTCGGTTTCGGTAGTAAGCAATGCCCTGCGTTTAAAACGCTTTAAGTAATCTAAATAAATTTGAAGTAATAAAGTGAATATTGATACAGGTATTTTTGCATGCTGCGGCCTGTAAAAATACAGAAAAGGCGAAAGCCCCGTTTACATTTTTGTAAGCGGGGCTTTTTTATTTGTCCTTTCTAAGTACTAGGATACAGCTGCGAGGACTTATGAAAGGATAAAAAGCAAAAATAAAAATGTTTCACAATTTAAAAATTCGTAAAACATTAAAATAATAAAGTATTTCTTATAATATTCCACCATTGTGGATAAAGATAATAGTAATGTAAAGCCAGGGAGGTGAAAGCTATGGAACTTGATGATGAAAAACTGAGCTTCTCCAAAAAGGTTGTCGGAACGGTGACCTGGTTATTTGTCGGCATCATAATGTTTTCGGCCGGCACTTGGTTAATATACAGAGAAATACCGGACAGGCTGATAGATTATGTTGACGGTCCGTTTTCTGTTATCATCAGCGGTTATTTTGCCAAAGCCGGTATGGAAAACTTTTGAAGCTGCGGGGAGGAGCTAAAGAAAAAGGCACCTAGAAAGGGGGGCTGGCTTATGATTTGTTATTATCTGTTTCCAGGTCCGCACTGAGAAACGTATGACGCAAAAGCATTTGTCTAAATTATCAGGTATCAGTACAAGTATGATCAGTGCGATCGAATTAGGCGAACGGCATACGACTGTTCCGGTTCTTGACGCTTTGGCAAGAGCGCTGCAGGTTAAGGTGACCGATCTTTACAGCCGTAAATTTTGATTATGAGGAGGAGCCGTGATGGTGAAAAAGCAATACTTTGAGAATTTGTTGGGAGCGATGCAGGAATCGATTTTAAAAGCGCACAGCATGATCGAAAATCAGCACTTGAATGTTATGAAACGTTATTTTGACGAGTCGCAGAAACCGCTGACTTTTGATATCCAATATCCTCGTATCAATCCTGACACAGGCGAACTGGAATATGTACTGGTGCAGGTGCCGAAAATTGCGCTGGTACCGATGAATTCTCTGAAGCTGAAGGAGATGAAGCTAAAGTTTAAAGTGAAGCTGAGCAGCTGGGACGATGGTAAAAGCAATGACAGCGGTCTGCTGGCAAATATTTTGTCTTCCAACAAAACGGACACCGATAATTTTGTCGATGTAGAATTGCTGTTTGAGTCTAACGATCCTCCTGAAGCAGTTATGAAAATCAATGATCAGATGGTGAAAATACTGCCCTGATAAAGTACAAACAGAAAGGATGTAGTTAATTATGGCATTAGTAAAAATGGCGGAAGAATTCGGCGGTTTGCCAATGGAGTCTTTGATCGGCGGTCCGCTGCAGGCTGCCTGTGACGCACAGACGATGCTGGCCGGCGCAACGGCTCGCTTTATTGAAGAGGTCGGCCTGGTTAAGGAAGGCGATAAACAGGTCGTACGTACCGTAGGGTTCAGCTTTACACGCAGCGCTAACGGCGATGACGGCAATGGTCCCGCTTCTGAAAAAGTGGAAATGAATATCCCGCTTTTGGCGATGGTCAAAGTTCCGTCTCTGTCGATCGATCTGGTAGATATTACCTTCGATATGGAAGTAAAATCTTCGGAAACTCAGTCGGAAATCGACGATAAAAAAGGCGAGCTGGAAGCAGAGATGGGTTTGCAGATCGGTCCTTTCAGTATGAAAGCCAAAGTTAAGGGATCTATCTCCAGCCATAAGGAAAATACCCGTAAGAGTGATAATTCCGCAAAATATCATGTACAGGTCCGCGCTACTCAGGGCGAGATGCCGGAAGGTCTGTCCCGTGTTTTGGATATCCTCAATACGGCGATCAACCCCACAAGTATCCAGAAAACTGCGGCAGCAGGAGCACAGGGGCAAGAACATTATACAGCTGATAATGACGTTGCCTGATGAGGTGTAAAGGCAGGTAACTATGATGACGAAACCATTTGATGTAAGTGCGGTGGGCTATGTAAAACGTGTTGTTATCGGCAATACCGATCCAGAAAAAACAGTAAATGAGGAAGACATTGAAAAGCAGCGTCAGCTGCTAAACCGCTGTCTGTCAGATTCTCCGCGCGGACGGATCATCGGACAGGAGAAGAATTTCTATTTGCTGAATATCGGTGAGCATCAGGTGGTGATGCAGTACATAGTTTACCATGTTGGTTTTGCCAGAAGGCCGGTATGGCTGGAAGATTAAGAAAGCCGCCTGTTATGGGCGGCTTTTTTCAAAGGAGGGAAAATGAAGTGGAAATAGATAATAAGATCAATCTGGGTTTCAGCGGCGGCGGTTTCAGAGCTACGTTTTACTGTCTTGGGGCTTACCGCAGATTAGTAGAGCTGGGACTTGAAAAACATGTCAACGAAATAACCTCTGTATCCGGCGGCAGTATTACTGCAGGTGCTGTCATCAGCGCTTTGGCAGAAGGTGATTTCAGCAGTTTGCTTGATTTTGACAGGCGGGTGACAACGAAACTGATCAATCTGGGGCAGTGCAATTTCCGCAGGCGTATCATGACAAAAGCATCCTGGCTCGCTTATCTGCTGCCATATCTGCCCAAGCTGCAGCAGTTGGCTCTGGCGGCTGCTTTAAGGCCGAAGATGAGTAAAGCTTTTCCACAGGTGTTAGACGAAGAACTGTTTGAAGGCAGAAAAATGAAGCAGGCAGAGGCAGCGACAGAATGGAGCTGCAATGCTACCTGTATCAATACCTTAAAAAGATTCAGGTTTAAAAGTAGTGATATTTACGGTTATCTGCTGGGGCGCAGCAGTGATATCGACGATATCCCCATTGCTTTTGCCGTTGCGGCTTCGGCTGCTTATCCGGTAGGCTTCGCACCTTTGGAACTGGATGTAGAGGCAAGAGAATTCAGGGATCTTTACGGTACGGGAACGCAGAAACCGGAAAATCCGGCCAAGCTCTATCTGACTGATGGCGGCGTTTATGATAATCTGGGCAGTGAAAGTATGTTGAAATCGCCTGTTCCATTACTGATGCTGGATGCATCCGGTGCAAGCCAACCTTTGTGGGATAATTCACACATGAGCAAGTTGGAGCTTGCCAACCGTACTTTGGCAGTAGGGCTGGATCAGGTCGTGTATCTGCGCCGCCGGCTGCTTTTTGAGGTGAAACAGCATCAGCAGCTTATTTTAGGTCGTGGGCTAGGAAAGATTATAGAATATTGGCGCGAGCGTGGAACCAGGGGAATGAATATGGAACAGCTATTGCAGGTGGAACAGCTGTGTGCTGCACTGAGGACCGATATGGACGGCTTCCACGATGTCGAGATAGAGTATCTGATGTGGCTGGGAGCGGTAAAAATAGATTATGCTTTAAGATTGCTGCTGCCCGGCAATGAACAGCTGCAGCAAAGCAAAATGCCGGAGCTGCCAGATTATGACGCAGGTTTTGCAACAGCAGTGCTGGAGCGCGGTGGTAAAATGAGTATTTTTAAGCCGCTGCATCACGATCTGCATTTAAATTAAGGAGCGGAACATATGAAGAAGACTTCATTTTTAGCGATACTTTTGGCTGCGCTGGTGCTTGCAGCCGGCGTTGTTACTAAAGACAGCGAGCTGATAAAAAGTTATGTGCCGGTTTTGCTGGAGCAGTTACAGACGATGGATACTGCAGTACCCGAAGAAATGCCGCCAAAAGCGGAGGCAAAAACACAGGAAGCTGTGAAAACTGCTGACGATATCCTTGCCGTTACAGCTTTGGATATTGGACAGGGAGACAGTATCCTGGTACAAATGCAGGGGAAAAATATCCTGATCGACAGCGGCGACCGCAGCGAAGCTGCCAGGCTGCTGACCAAGCTGGAAGAAAATCATGTCGAGCAGATCGATATGCTGATCGCTACACATCCGCATGCCGACCATATCGGCGGTATGAAAGCGGTGCTGAACAGGTTTCCGGTAAAACATGTTTATGACAGCGGTCAGAATTATAAAACTAAAATGTATAACGACTTTCGTTTGCAGATAGAAAAGGAACAGATTCCTTTTGAAGTACTGCGCGGCGGTCAGGAAGTTCCGGTCAATGAAATGGTGAAGCTGAAGGTCCTGAGTCCGCAGACGCTGTATAAGGGGACTCCTTCTGACACCAATAACAACAGTCTGGTGCTGCGGTTGGAGTATAAAGATTTTGCAATGCTGCTGACCGGGGATATTCAGTCCGAAGTAGAACGTGATCTGCTGCAAACTGACCCTGAGGCACTGCAGGCGCAGGTTTTAAAAGTGGCGCATCACGGCAGTAAAACATCATCGATCAATGAATTTTTAGCTGCTGTCAAACCGAAAATAGCGGTCATCAGCAGCGGCGAAGGTAATAAATATAAGCATCCCAGCCCGGAAGTGGTACAAAGACTGTACAATTTACAGGCCGATGTTTTCAATACGGCTTTATGCGGCGATATTATTATAAAAAGCAATGGCAAAACCTGTGATATAACTGTTGAGAAGTTTTATGATGAGCAGCAGGCGCAGGCAGCCTGAGACGGAGGGATAGAAAATGCGTGAAATAACATTGCAGGAATTGGCGGCGCTGGCTGAAAACGCAAAGGGTGAGATCAGAAGGATTTATTTGCACTGGACGGCGGGGCATTATAACAATACTTATGACGACTATCACTTGAATATCACAGGTGACGGTACAGTGTGGAGCAGCTGCGGGAAACTGACAGAATATAAAGAGCATACCTGGCATCGTAACAGCGGCGCAGTTGCGGTAAGCATCTGCTGCTGCGCCGACGCGGTGGCTTATGCCGATGGCAGTGTGGACTTTGGCAGCGCGCCGCCTACACGGCAGCAGTTAGAAACCTTGGCGCGGGTAGTAGCGGTTTTGTGTCGGGGACTGGATTTGCCGATCGACGATAATTATGTTATGACTCATGCAGAAGCGGCTGACATTGATGATTATGGGCCGGCAACGACTTTTGAAAGATGGGATCTGTGGAAGCTGGCATCTGCCGACGGAACTTTGCAAGATGGCGGTGCTTTGATCCGCAGCAAAGCGAAAGCCTGCTGTCAGTGGTAATAAAAAAGCCGTAACGCTGTTGGATCGGCGTTACGGCTTTCAGGTTTTTATTTAGTTGCTGCTTTAACAGGCAGCTGCGTTAAAAGTTCGATTGTAGAGCCATCGGCAAAGGACAGACTGCTTAGAGAAGCCTTCCAGGTCACTTTGCTGAAATCGCTGTTCATAACCTTGGCATCATCAGTCAGAAAGGGGTTTAGCTCCCAGTTGAATTTATAAACTGCGGTCTGTTTGGCTGCCAGATCTTTGCTGCTGGCAAAATTGCCACTGTAAAATAATTCGTTATCAGCGTTGTAAAGCTCCAGAACACCGGTAAAATACTGCAACTCCTTCATCGCGTTGTTAGTCAGCTGAATATCTGCTTCTAACAGGCGGATAACGCCGGAATAAGGAGCCGAAGTTATAAAGATTTTTTGCGGAGAAACGGCAACAGCGTCGTCGATCTGCTTTTGTACAGGAGCGTTAAGTTCAGCCAGTTTGTTTTGTAAGGCCTGATCACGTTCGCTGATCAAGGTTTTCAGATTATCAATTTTGCTGATCTGCCAGGTGCCGTCGGCAAGCTGCTGCATAGCCAGCTCCACCAAAAAATGTTTGTCCAGCTCTTTGTCAAAGACTTTGATTGTCACAACAGCGGCGCTGCCGTTTTTCTGCACCTGCTCCACGCCCTGATACTGCATGGAATTGACGCCTGTCTTGTTTTTCAGATTATTGACAATATCAGTACCGTTGTTTTGCAGCATCGGCGAGTCAGCGTCACTGGGATCGACCTCATCCATAGTACCGCCGTTGACATACTGTCTGGTCTGGTCGATCAGGATCGGCACGGCTATATTCCTGATATTTTGTACCAGAGCCGTCAGGATCGGGCTGGCCAGGCGTTAGTTGCCAAAAAGGCAACAACGACATCGTCATAAGCACTGCTGTAGAGCGTTTCCATATCGACATGCTTTTCAAAGGCTGTAAAATCGTGCTTTTGTACCGCAGTGCCAATAAGACCCAGCGAATACTGCGGCGTTTTGACCCAGTAGGCAAAGTACCAGACCACTGTGGCGGCTATTGCGATAACGGCAAACAGCAGCAGGTATTTTAATTTTTTTGTTTGCATAAGTGCATCCCCTCAAAAACTTTAAATTTATTATAATGCCTATTATACTACGACTTTGAAAGGATGCAACTTTTTTAGTCAACAATATAAATAAATTTTGTTTTAAAACTTAACAAGATAATAAAAAAGCTCAGGTGTTGGAAAATCATCTTTCCAAGCCTGAGCTTTTTTGCGGTTGTACGCTTTGGAATTTGCGGGACGTTTTGTTACCGGGTCAATGTTGCCCCAACTTTTGCGATGGCTTTTGTTGATCTCCTGCTGCGTCTTTTTCGACAGCTTGGCAAAAGGAATAAATTTCTGCATATTTGTCACCTCGTTTGTAGTTAATTGAATGTATTATAACATGGATAGTAAGTAACGGACAGGTTATTTGTGCTAATCTCATGCAAATATGGTATAATTTTTATAAAATATAACTAAAGATAAATTACTGAAACAAATGAAACAACTAAAGCAGAAAGTTGCGTAATTTGATCAAAAAATGGAGGATAAAATGGCTGAAAAGAATAATATTAAGATTGGTTTTGAAAAACAAATATGGGATGCTGCCTGTGTCTTATGGGGACATATTCCAGCGGCAGAGTATCGTAAGGTAATAGTTGGATTGATATTTTTACGTTATATTTCTGAAGCATTTGAAAAACGCTATCAGCAACTTGTTAAAGAAGGTGATGGTTTTGAAGATGACCGTGATGCATATACAGCAGAAAATATTTTCTTTGTGCCTGAAAATGCAAGATGGAGCGTGATTTCTTCAGCCGCACATACACCGGAGATTGGTACCGTTATTGATAATGCAATGCGGGCAATTGAAAGCGAGAATAAAATTCTTAAAAATGTTCTTCCTAAAAACTATGCAACACCTGATCTTGATAAAAGGGTTTTAGGAGATGTAGTTGATCTATTCACTAATATGGATATGAGCGGGACCGAAGATAGTAAGGATTTACTTGGGAGAACATATGAATATTGCATTGCACAATTTGCAGCATACGAAGGTGTTAAGGGTGGCGAATTTTATACACCGTCAAGCATTGTAAAAACGATAGTCTCGGTTTTAAAACCATTTAGTAATTGCCGTGTGTATGATCCTTGCTGTGGTTCTGGTGGCATGTTTGTACAGAGTGCAAAATTTATTCAAGCACATAGTAATAATCGTGGTACTATCTCTGTTTATGGGCAGGAATCAAACGCTGATACATGGAAAATGGCAAAGATGAACATGGCTATCCGTGGCATTGATGCAGATTTTGGCTCTTATCACGCTGACACGTTTTTTAACGATTTGCATTCCACTCTAAAAGCTGATTTTATCATGGCAAATCCTCCATTTAATCTTAGTAACTGGGGGCAGGACAAGTTACAAGAAGATGTTCGTTGGAAATATGGCATACCTCCGGCAGGTAATGCCAACTATGCTTGGATTCAACATATGATTCACCATTTGGCACCTAACGGAAAAATTGGTTTAGTGTTGGCAAACGGTGCACTGTCTACACAAGCCAGTGGTGAAGGGGAAATTAGAAAGAAAATTATTGAAGATGATTTGATTGAAGGCATTATTGCTATGCCGACACAATTATTTTATAGCGTAACTATTCCTGTGACTTTATGGTTTATCAGCAAAAACAAAAAGCAAAAAGGAAAAACTTTATTTATTGATGCCCGCAAAATGGGGTATATGGTTGATCGCAAGCACAGAGATTTTACTGATGAAGATATAAAGAAACTAGCGGATACCTTCAACGCATTCCAAGACGGAACACTTGAAGATGTGAAGGGCTTCTGTGCTGTTGCGGATTTGCAGACCATCGAAAAGCAGGATTACATTCTCACTCCAGGACGCTATGTCGGCATCGAGGAACAGAAAGATGATGGAGAGCCGTTTGAAGAGAAAATGACCCGCCTGACTTCCGAACTCTCCGATATGTTTGCCAAATCGCATGAATTGGAAGGGGAAATTAGAAGAAAACTAGGAGCTATTGGATATGAGCTCAAATAACAAGGAGTATTTTATCATTTTTGATACAAATGTTCTCTTTCAACGGTATGAGAGTAAGGCGGATTTTTCATCATTTTCATTTAATTCTACTTATGATAATGTAGTAAATATGATAAATCAACTTGATATTTATGAGAGTGTAAAACTTGTAATTCCTTCCGTTGTTTGGCGAGAGATGGAAAAACAAATTATTGAAAAACACGATGAAAGAATTGTTGCATTTAAGAACACAATAGAAAAAATTCAATTTCCTGAATTTTCAATTTCCGAAAATTTATTAGAGGAATACTCTGTATTTATTAAAGGTAAAATTGAAGAATATAAAGTGGAGCTTTCAAATGGAATAAATAATGTGATCGAAATGAATATAGCGACAAATCAAAGATTTGATAGCATAGTAGATCGCGCCTTTGAAAAGAAACCTCCTTTTGAGGGAAAAGATAAAAAGTCGGATAAAGGATTTAAAGATGCATTACTTTGGGAAAGTATTTTTGAATTTGTGTCTTCTCATCAAGAAGCTTCATATGTTTTTTATACGCAAGACTGCATTTTTAAAGATAATGAAGATATTTTAACAGAAGAATTGCTAGCTATGTTTGCGGGTGTTGAATTCAAAATTTGTTCGGTAGAAGATGTAATAAAAAACATTTTTGAACTTTGGGCAAAAGAGATTGACGAATATTCTTTTATTCCACTTGAGGATAATTTTGATGAATTTTCAGAATTGAGGATGTGGCTTGATTCTGACTCTTTTAAGGAGCAATTAAGTGCATACTCTTATGATTTTATTGAAGAAACTCGTTTGATCAAACATTCAAGCACTGTTTTAATGGAAATTTTGAATATATCAGAAAATACAAGCCAGGAAGATTTAGTGAGCTACAGCATAGATGCTATATTGAGAATTGGATATACGATTGATAATCAGGCGGAAATATTTGAAAATGTTGAAGTATGCATTGTAGCTGAAAACAATTTTGGAGAAGTATATTTTATTGATGATATTTACAGGAATGAAGATGGAGAAAATAATGGGTAAACTTTATGAGTTTGTTATACTAAATCCAAAAGAGACGCTTCCCAAGGGAACGATATCAAAAAAGATTGCGATGGATAAGTTGCAACCATTTACTCGTGATATTTTAGGCTATGATGTGGAGCCTTATGCAGGAGGAACTAAATTTCGCAACGGTGATACTATTATGGCTAGAATTACTCCATGTCTTGAGAATGGTAAAATTGCTCAAGTGAATATATTGGATGAGAATGAAATTGGTTTTGGATCTACTGAATATATTGTTTTTCGGGCAAAGGAGGAAGTTACTGATCCAGATTATGTTTATTATTTGGTTTGCAGTTCTAATATAAGAGAAGTTGCGATTAAATCAATGGTTGGTTCATCTGGGCGGCAAAGAGTACAAACAGATGTTGTGCAGAATATCGAAATAGAAATGCCAATATTTGATGAACAGGTGAAAATAGCGAGTATTCTTAAGGCATTTGATGATAAAATTGCTGTTAATAATGCAATAAACAAGAATTTAGCGGCTTAATTATCCACTTTAGAGATATCTATTTCGCCAGACATTAGCTTGGGTAATAAAACATCTCGAAAAGTAGATAATTCAATATTCTGTAATTGATTTGCCAAGATCATTTCAAACATGGGTTGAACTATTTGGTCAAAGATTAACATTGACTCTAGGGATGGAACAAGTACATTTATCTTTTCGAATTGTGTTTTGTTAAGATTAACAATTGTGCTGCCACTCTGTCCTAGTTTGTTGATAGTTTCATAAAGAGTCTGCATTAACAAATATATATAATAAGAAGAATATCGATTTTTTGGAATTATAGAATTAATCTGTTGATTTGTTTGACTTTTTTGGGAAACGAGTGTTACAAGTCCAGCGGTACCTATGCAACTAATACATACACTATTTTTAAATAAAAATTTTTTTTGTTGTGATTGTGCACCAAGTAATGATAAGTATCGTTCGGTTATAACTGTATATGTATTATTATGCATATCAGGTATAGTTATGAATGGAATGTCCCCACCATAATACTCTGGAATTTTAGTTGAAGGCGTTTTCCCGCAAACGACTTCTTGAGCAAGATCATTTACAGTTCCATATTTCCAATCGGATGGTATGTTTACCACCAAATGGTTCAAAATCAACAAACCAAGACTTAAATATTGCCTGAGCTTGCTGCTCTAAATTCTTGTTTATTTTAGAATATAATACATAACTCTCACCAACGGCGGGAGATTTTAATAAAAGAACTGCCGTTGATAGTCGTTCTCTAAAAAAGGAGAATATGACTATGAAAAATGAATTAATAACAGATATAGTACAACAGATGTTACCATATCTCGACAACTTACAAACAAAGAAATTACAGCAGGTGCTGGAACATGCATTATTCCGATATGAAATAATAGAAGCGGTAGCTTCCAGTAATGATGGTGATAGTGTAAATCTGGTCAATATATTTATTGCAGCAAAACGTATTGAGGGATGTTCAGAAAAAACTTTGAAATATTATCAAACTACTATAGTTGCTATGATTGCGGCTGTCAATAAAAGTGTTAGACATATTCAAACAGAAGATCTTCGCTTCTATCTGACACAGTATCAAAAGAAAAATCAATCAAGTAGAGTAACAATTGATAATATCAGACGTATTTTATCCAGCTTTTTTTCGTGGTTAGAAGATGAAGACCATATTCTAAAAAGCCCAGTAAGGCGTATTCATAAGGTAAAGACCGGGACTAATATAAAAGAAACTTATAACGATGAAGAGTTAGAGAAAATGCGTGATAATTGTACAGAGCTTCGAGATTTAGCCATAATTGATATGCTGGCTTCCACAGGAATGCGTATTGGTGAGATGGTATTGTTGAATCGCATTGATATAAATTTTGCAGAGCGAGAATGTGTAGTATTTGGTAAAGGTGATAAAGAACGTTTGGTATATTTTGATGCCAGAACAAAACTACATTTACAAAACTATTTAGATAGTCGCATTGATAATAATCCAGCTTTGTTTGTTACTATTCGTGCTCCCTATAAACGCATCCAAATTGGCGGAATAGAAGTACGATTACGGAAAATAGGAAAAATGCTTGGTATAACAAAGATGCATCCGCATAAGTTTAGAAGGACGTTAGCGACAATGGCAATTGATAAGGGTATGCCTATTGAACAGCTTCAACAGCTTTTGGGACATAAACGGATAGATACGACATTGCAATATGCAATGGTAAAACAGAGTAATGTTAAGATTGCACATAAAAAATATATTGGATAGGTAGGTAAATAATATGGGGGAATGGAAAACCTGTACAATTGCAGATATTGGGACAGTTGTTGGAGGCGCAACACCGTCTACCAAAAAAGAGGAAAACTACATTAATGGCGATATTGCTTGGATTACGCCAAAAGATCTATCAAACCATAGTGGCAGATATATTGCAGAAGGTGAAAGAAATATAACCGAGTTGGGGTTAAAAAGTTGCTCGGCTCAAATTTTGCCAGTAGGATCAGTATTGTTTTCGTCCAGAGCACCTATAGGATATATAGCAATAGCTGAAAACGAGGTTTGCACAAATCAAGGCTTTAAAAGTGTGATACCAAATGCTGAAACAGAAAGTCTTTTTTTGTATTATTTGCTTAAGTATAACAAAAATTATATTGAATCTATGGGGAGTGGAACAACTTTTAAAGAGATATCGGGCAACACAATGAAAGGAATCCAAGTCTGTGTCCCGATAAATATTGAAGAACAAAAGAAGATTGCGTCATTACTAGGATGTATTGATGATAAAATTGAATTGAATGAAAAGATAAACAAGAATTTAGAGCAGCAAGCTCAGGCAATATTTAAGTCTTGGTTTGTTGATTTCACCCCCTTTAATGAGCCTTTTAAGGAAAATCCTGTTGGTATTCAAACACCAGTATCTTTAAAAATGCTTCAAATTGCCGATATACCACACATTCTTGAAACTGGAAGAAGGCCTAAAGGTGGAGCTGTTGCTGAAGGAATTCCGAGTGTTGGTGCAGAAAACGTCAAAACGCTAGGCTTAGTAAATCTTGCATCTGTAAAATTTATACCCAAGGAATTTGCCGAAAAAATGAAAACAGGTGCTGTGAATGGCTATGAATTAATGTTATATAAGGACGGAGGTAAACCAGGTACTTTCATTCCTCATTTTTCAATGTTTGGAGAAGGATTCCCATATGAAAATTTTTTTATTAATGAGCATGTATTTAAACTTGATTTTTACAATCGTGGTTATAACGAGTTTATGTATTTTTACTTACAAACAAATTATCCCTACTACTGGCTTTCCAACAATGGTGGCAAGGCTGCTGTTCCCGGAATAAATCAACAAGATGTAAATTCTATTTGGACGTTTGCTCCTGAAAATCCTAAAGTAAAAGAGTTTTGTGACTGGGTACATCCACTCTTTAAGTGCATATTAACCAACTGCGCTAAAAACGTAAAACTTGCAGCCCTTCGAGATTTACTATTACCAAAACTTATGTCTGGAGAGTTAGATGTCTCTGCTATTGACCTTTAAGCCGCTAAATTCTTGTTTATCAAATAAAAATATATAGATTAAAATATGAGGAAGTGTTCTTTATGTCAGATTTTGTAGCTTACAGAAAGTCTATTTCACAAGAATTGATTTCAACTAAAGATAGAGTTAGAAATTTTATTGACGATAGGCACTGGGGGGAAGATGGCAGATATAAAGAAATTATACTTGAAGATAAGATTAAGCAGCTTTTACCTAGTGGCGCATCAGTAGGTAATGGTTTTGTAATGTGCGGTGAAAATATAACTACTTCTCAGCTTGATATAGTTGTATATAGAAATGATTTCCCATTATTTTTTAAAAAAGAGAGTTTTGTAATAATTCCTAAAGAGAGTGTGTTAGGAATTATTGAAGTAAAAACAAAATTGAACTCGTCAAATATAAGAGAAACTGTTAAGAAAGCTCATTTAAATGGTCAATTAATAGGAAATAAAATTTTTAATGGGATATTTAGTTATGAGAATGGTTTTTGTTTTGAGGGACAATTGAATACAGGACTAAAAGAGAGTTTAGAAAATTATTCGAGATTTATAAATAATATTACTTTTGGAAAAGACTACTTTATGAAATTTTGGAAAGACGAGCGATCTTCCATGAACAATATTTTCTCTAGATATAGTTTTTATAAAATTGATGAGTTAGCATTTGGATATTTTATATCTAATTTACTAGAAGTTGTACATTGTCAATTAAAGAATAAAGAATTGTCAGAATTAATGAATGGCTACCTATATCCAATAGAAGGAGGAAAAGAAAGTTATCGATTATGTGATTTTGATATAGAAATACGGCGAGAAGAGGAGTGAATTTTATGCCCGCATTTTATACAGAAGCCAACTATGAAAATTCCATAATAGAGTTATTTCAAGATATGGGATATCGCTATGTCTATGCTCCTGATATTGATAGAGATTTTTACAGTCCCTTATATGAACCTGAACTGATAGAAGCATTATACCGTTTGAACAGCAATTTGCCGAAAGAGGCAATTAAAGAGGCGTTGTTTAAACTCAAGCATTATGAAAATGGCGAATTAGTAAAAAAGAACGCTGTTTTTATGGACTATTTGCAGCACGGAGTTGAAGTACGTTATTTTGTCAAAGGTGAAGAACGTTCGGGTATCGTTTATTTAGTTGATTATAAGAATCCTGATAATAATTCATTTGTTGTTGCTAATCAATGGACTTTTATTGAAAACAGCAATAAGCGTCCTGATATAATTTTGTTTTTAAATGGATTGCCAGTTGTAATTATAGAATTGAAATCTCCTTCACGTGAAGAAACGGATATTGACGAAGCTTATTGTCAGTTAAGAAATTACATGCAGGAAATCCCTTCTATGTTTATTTATAATTGTATTTGTGTTTTGAGCGATCAATTAACATCCAGGGCAGGAACGATTACTTCTGGCGAAGATCGTTTTATGGAATGGAAAACTAAGGATGGCAATTATGAGAATACTAAACATGCTCAATTTGATACTTTTTTTGAGGGAATGTTCCAACGAGAACGTTTGCTGGATATTATCAAGAATTTCATTTGTTTTTCTAATGAGGGGTTGAAACAGTTTAAAATATTGGCGGGTTACCACCAGTATTTTGCAGTTAATAAAGCAATTGAATCAACGAAACATGCTTCTGTTACAGATGGAAAAGGTGGTGTTTTTTGGCATACCCAGGGTAGCGGTAAATCTTTGTCGATGGTTTTCTATGCACATTTATTACAAGAAGCATTGGATAGTCCAACTATTGTTGTGCTTACAGATAGAAACGACCTTGATAACCAGCTTTATGGGCAGTTTGCTAAATGTAAAGATTTTTTGCGACAGGAACCGATGCATGCCGAAAGTAGAGCGCATTTAAAGGCCTTGCTGGACGGAAGGCAGGCAAACGGTATTATTTTTACGACTATGCAAAAATTTGAAGAATCCGAAGAAGCGCTTTCTGAACGACGCAACATTATTGTTATGGCGGATGAAGCTCACCGCGGGCAGTATGGATTAAATGAATCCATTAATAAGGTAACAGGAGAAATAAAAATTGGCACTGCTAGAATTATTCGTAACAGCTTGCCGAATGCGACATATATTGGGTTTACAGGCACTCCTATTTCTATGAGGGATAGAAGCACCCGTGAAGTATTTGGTGACTATATTGATGTCTATGATATGACACAGGCTGTAGAAGATGGAGCTACTCGCCCTGTTTTTTATGAGAGTCGTGTTATAAAGTTGAAATTGGATGAAACAACCTTAAGGTTAATTGATACTGAATATGACATAATGGCGAATAATGCTGATCCAGAGGTAATTGAAAAAAGCAAACGTGAATTAGGTAAAATGGAAGAACTGCTTGGTAATGAAAGTACGATTGATTCACTTGTAAATGATATTCTTGATCATTATGAAAACTATCGCGAAGGTATGCTGACAGGAAAGGCAATGATTGTTGCTTATTCGCGGACTATTGCAATGAAGATATATCACAGTATTCTGGAGCTGAGACCTAATTGGACGGAAAAGGTTGCTGTAGTTATGACTGAAAGCAACAAAGATGAAGAGGACTGGCGTAAGATAATTGGCAACAAGCATCGCAGGGATGAATTGGCAAAAGCATTTAAAGATAATGACAGTCCTTTAAAAATTGCTATTGTAGTAGATATGTGGCTGACCGGATTTGATGTGCCTTCTCTTGCAACTATGTACGTTTATAAACCTATGCAAGGGCATAATTTAATGCAGGCTATTGCACGTGTAAACCGTGTGTTTAAAGACAAAGAGGGCGGGTTAATAGTTGATTATATAGGCATTGCCACAGCATTGAAAGCAGCAATGAATGATTACACCTCACGCGATAAGAAAAATTATGGTGATACAGATGTTGCTAAAGTAGCATACCCAAAATTTTTAGAGAAACTATCAATTTGCCGCGATCTTTTCCATGGATATGATTATTCTAAATTTATTGTTGGCAGCGATTTGGATCGTTCAAAAGCTATTAGTGGCGCAGTGAATTTTATTGTTGCCGTTGATAAAGAAATTGAAAGAGAGAGTTTCTTAAAAGAATCTTTGATGTTAAGACAGGCATTATCGCTATGTTCCTCTTTGGGAGAGAAGCAATTGCGGATTGAAGCGGCGTTTTTTGAATCTGTCCGTGTTTTGGTAATGCGGCTAATAAACAAAGGGGACGGTAAAAAAATATCGTTGCACGAAATGAATGAACGGATAAACGAGTTGCTAAAGCAGAGTATTAAAAGTGATGGCGTTATCAATTTGTTTTCGGATATTTCGCAGGAGTTTTCATTGTTTGATCCGAAATTCCTTTTGGAAATAGCTAAAATGAAGGGGAAAAATATTGCGGTTGAATTGTTGAAAAAACTTATTGCTGAACAGGTTCAGGTGTATCGTCGTACTAATGTTGTGAAGTCTGAAAAATTCAGTGAAATAATTCAGAGTGTAATGAATCGATACTTGAATGGTATGCTCACAAATGAACAGGTCATTGAAGAACTATTAAATTTGGCAAAACAGATAGCCGCTGCAAAGGAAGAAGGACAGCAGTTGGGCTTGACAGCGGATGAACTTGCATTTTATGATGCCTTGACCAAACCACAGGCAATTAAAGATTTTTATGAAAATGAAGAGTTAATTGCTATTACTAAAGAGTTAGCAGATACATTACGAAAAAATAAAACCGTTGATTGGCAGAAACGTGATTCTGCCAGGGCTAAAATGCGACTGCTGATAAAGAAATTGTTGAAAAGACATAAATATCCACCCGAAGGAATGGATGATGCTGTGCAGACAGTTATGACACAGTGTGAATTATGGACTGATACAAATGATATGAGGGAGAATGAAGATGATAAAGGCTATAGAGTTGATGTGAGTGATAAATTATTAATGGTCGCCGAAAAGCAAGAAAATGGGTATGGGATAAAAATTTAAAAATAAAATCACCATCTGTATAAAGTGCAGCAGACAGATGGTGATTTTTTGTTAACTGATGGATAAATTATCTGCTTTTGTTCTGAATTCTGCAAGTTCTATTAAAGATATAATAAAACTTTTGATTTGCGTTGGAGATTTTGGAATTGCTAATTCTACAAGGCAATCAGGATATTCAGAGGAAAATTGTAGTTTGCGATGTGCATTGTTTCCATCACGTTTCATAGGTTTATATTTCCATATAAAATTGTCATTTTTTTCTTGACTAATTTCTAAGGTTGCATTTCCATTCATTTTATTGTTACATACAATAATGTAAAAATTGCCTTGATCTCGCCAATCGGTCAACAGAATACCATAATCAACATCTGTGTTATAAATTCTATAAATACCATAATGATTGGTTCCTTTAATGAATAACCAACTATTTAAATTTTGTTAGTAATTGTATTTTGAAGATTGTTGTTGGCGGATATTAGTTTTCAATTTTAAATCCTCCGATAATATTATTCTGTTGTACAATAGATTCAAAAAGTGAAGCGAGTCTCATTATTTGGTAAGTTCTCATTTTATTCCCCCTTGCGCATATATAATATTTTAATGATAGATGCATTTATTGGATATTGCAATCAATTGTTTTATATTTCTATTATAGTGCATTAATGAATAAATTAATACATAGATATTAAAAATGTAAATATATCATATATGCTTATAAAAATGTTAAAGAAATGAAGTTATCTGACGAAATCCGCTAAAATCGCTACTGTTTCGCCTGTTCATAAAAGAATAAAGAGATAAACAAGAAAAGATACAAGATAAAAAATAAACGTTTTGTATTTACGTTACAGCATCGTGGTATATTCTGCTAACGTACTATCTACAAAGTAAATTCAGTTTAGAGTTTTAATATACTATTTATCTCAATACTAACACAGTAAGCAGAATATAAAGACAGGTATTACTTGATAACGTACGTAAGCAGTAGTACGCGAAACAAAATTTAAAAATATTTTTAAACTGCCCTTGATATAACAGGAGCAGTTTTCTTTTGCCTCAAAGCAGGGAAGTGATTACAAAACAGCGTTTTAATAAGTGGTGCAGATGGATTTCCTTTTTAGTCTGTCCGGAAAAAGAAAAACTCACTGCTGCAGCAGTGAGTAAGTAGTGTACTGAATTTTGCTGTTCAGGTAAATCATGCAGGGTAAGGTGCTTAATGTCCGTGGCCGCTATGACTACCGCAGCCGTGTGCGCTGCAGGTATGGCCTGCGCCGCCGTGTTCCTGTTCGTGGTGGTCGCATTTTACTGCCGGGTCATAGTTCAGTTTATTATTGAGCAAAGCATTTACTGCATCATTGGCCTTGCCGGTAACGCCGCCATAAAGCTTGATGCCTGCTTGTGACAATGCCATTTGGGCGCCGCCGCCGATACCGCCGCAGATCAGAGTATCGACGCTGTGTTCGTGCAGAAATTGTGCCAGCGCGCCATGGCCGCTGCCGTTGGTGCTGACGATTTCTGTTTTGACGATGTCAGTGTTTTCGATGTCGTAAATTTTAAAGAATTCGGTGTGTCCGAAGTGTTGAAAGATGTCGCCGTCCTGATAAGTAACTGCGATTTTCATTGTTATACCGCTCCTTTACTGTGATTGTTATGAGTTTGCGACATATGCCGTAAACATTTTTAGCATAGCACTGTTCGCAGCCTGTGTCAATAAAGTCGGGGATGACATAGTACCTGCTAAAATAAAAAGGCTCGCCGCCGTTGCAGACGCGAGCAGAAGAAGCTTGACTGTGAGAGATATTTTGATCTGTTTGTGCTTAGGTCGCTCATCATCGATATGTCAGCGTAGCGGCTGTCGTTTACGCTGGCGACGCGTAAAATATTTTGCCAGTCGATAGGCGACGGTACGATATTGCGTGGTCAGATAGACGCCGCTGAGAATGAGTACGCCGCCTACGGCTTGTGCGGCGAGAAAGTGTTCATCAAGAAACAGTACGCCGCAGACGATGCCGACCAGCGGCATGATATTCATAAATACGGCTGCCTGACTGGGTCCGACGATGCCGGTGCCTTTGTTCCAGAAGATCATGGCGATCAGCCCGCCGGCAAAAATGACGAACAGATATGAGCCAAGAGCCAGCGGCGAAAGCAGCGAGGGCAGTTCGAAATGGCCAAAATAAGCAGCGCCGGCTGCCGTGGTAAGCGAACCTAACAGACCCGACCAAGCGACGATGGCAAAGGGGGAAACATCGTCGATGATGCGCACGACGATGATAGAGTACAGTGCCCAGGCTACCTGACTGGTAAAAAAGAGTACGTCGCCGATATTAAAGCTCAGCGTCAATATGGCCGCAAGCGAACCGTTGCTGAGCAGGTACAGCGCGCCGCACAGGCTGCTGCAGATGCCGAGCCATTGCAGGCGGTGCAGACGTTCATGGATCAGCACAAAGCTGAGCAGAGCCGTCACGATGGGCGTGAGTGTGGCGATAATGGTAAAGTTGGTGACTGTCGAATATTGCAGCCCGGTAAATTGGGTAACGTTATTGATGCAGACGCCGAGGATGCCCATGGTAAATAAGGCCGGCCAGGTCCTGCGTGGCGGCAGCAGCTTTTCGCCGCGCCAGGCAAGCATAGCAAACAGCGTCAGGGCTACAATAGTGTAGCGAATGCTGACCATAGGTATGGGCGACATTTCCCTGACGACGAATTTGGCGAACATCGGTTGAATGCCCCAGATGACACAAGTACAGATCAAAAGTGCCGAGGCGGTAAGCTTGTTCGTTTGCATTGCAGTGCTGACAGACCTTTCGATGATGATTTATAAAGTGCCGGGCATCTGCCCGTACCTTAAAAGCTTAACAGTCGTTCAATGATTTCTGCCGCCGGCGTTTGACCAGATATCTGGCCAGTTTATAGGCCAGCAGGCGGTACTGCGTAGTCAGATACACACCGGCGATGATAAGAGCGCCGCCAACTGCTTCGGAAGTATAGAAGCTTTCGTCGAGAAAGGCGATGCCGCAGATGATGCCTACTAACGGCATCAGATTCATAAACACGGCGGCCTGACTGGGGCCGATAACGCGGATGCCTTTGTTCCAGAACAGCATACCGACCAGGCTGCCGATAAAAATAACGTAAAAATAGGACCCCCAGGCTAAAGCGGAAAGGTCATAGGGCAGTGCAAACTGCCCGGTCAGGATACTGTAAGCAGCCGTAGTCAGCGAGCCAAGCAGCCCGGCCCAGGCTACAGCGCTGTAGGCAGATACATATTTACTGACCTGCGCGACAAGAATGGTATAAAAGCCCAGGCGACCATACTGACGCAGAACAGGATATCACCGAAATTAAAGTTCAGGTTGATAATCGTTGAAAGCGAACCTTTGCTGATCAGGTAAACGGCGCCGATGATACTGGCGGCGATACCGAGCCATTGCAGCTTGTGCAGCCGTTCATGCAGCAGCACCAGACTTAAGAGTGCGGTCACGGCAGGCGTCAGCGAGGCAATAATAGTAAGGTTGGCTACGGTCGAGTATTGCAGGCCTGTGAATTGCGCAACATTGTTGCCGCCAACGCTGAGGACGCCCATCAAAAACAGCGGCAGCCAGGCTTTGCGTGGTGGCAGCAGTTTTTCGCCGCTGTAAGCCAGCGCTGCCAGCAGCACTACGCCTACTGTAAAATAACGGATACTGACCAGAGGGATCGGGTCGAACTCGCGGACGACAAAAGTGACGAACATCGGCTGTGCGCCCCAAATGATGCAGGCGGATAAAACCATCAGTGTTGCTGCGGAAATATTTTTGGGCATGGAAACGCCTTCTTCGCTGTTTATTTTACCAGCTGCGGTGTAAAACCCTGCGTGTCGCAGCTGACAAGCTTATAGGTTATGCCGTTGCGGATACCTTCAAAAACCATGCTTGCATCGCTGTCGTGGATATGGCCGAAAACGCAGTGCCTGACGCCGTAACGCTCCAGCAGTTCGGCAAAAACAGATTCATTTGCAGCGTCATAAAGAGGCGGATAATGCAGTGCGGCTATGATATCGCTGTAGCCGGCTTGTCTGGCAGCTTCCAGTGAAGCCTCCAGGCGCAGTCCTTCACGGCGGTAGATAGCGGCATCGTCCGCGTTAAAATTGTCGGATGAAGGCAGGAGCCAGCCACGACTGCCGCAGATGGCAGTCGTGCCGCAGGTAAAAAAGTTGTTTTGCAGAAAGCTGAAATTATTTTCTGTCGCAGTCTGCATCTTTTTTAAAGATGCCCACCAGTAGTCATGGTTGCCGCGCAGAATGATTTTGCGCCCGGGCAGGGCGGCGATCCAGTTCAGGTCGGTCAGCGCGTCTTGCAGATCCATGGCCCATGAGGTGTCGCCGCAGATGATGACGGTATCGTCGCTGCGGATAAGTTGATGCCAGTTGGCTGCAACCTTGGCGGCGTGGTCTGTCCAGTGTTTCCCGAAGATTTCCATAGGCTTGGACGGAGGCTTTCCGGAAAGGTGCAGGTCGCCGATAGCGTAAATTTTCATGAATTATGCTCCATTTTTGTTGCTTAATGTTAACTTAATGTTAGCTTATTTTAAGAAGGAATGCAAGGAATTGCTGACAGGGTTGACCTCGGCGCGAGAATAAATGCCTGTGTCTACTACCAAAGTCTGATTAATCCGTTTAATATAGATATGAAGTCTGAATTAGGATGCGAGAATCTTTTTCCTTTCTATCCCTGGTTGCTGTTGCCGCTTTCAGCATTTTTATACAATGAAAGTATCAAAACGCAGGGGAGGGGCAACTATGACAAAGCAGCAGGATTTCAGTATGTGGTCAGTGAATTTTATTTTGTTTTGCCTGGCTAATTTTTTGTATTACGGAGCTTTTTATTTGTATATTCCGGTATTGCCGCAGTATGTGGAGATGTTGGGCGGTACACCTGCCGATATCGGGCTGGTTGGTGGCGCTTTCGGCCTGTCGTCCTTTATTATACGGCCGTATTTGGGTAAACTGGCCAACGAATGGGGTCGTAAGCGTATGATGCTTCTGGGTGCGATTTCTTTTGCACTGTTGTTTCTGCTGTTCGGCAGAGTTACCGGCGTGGTGCCGCTGGTCGTACTCAGGCTTGCGCATGGTGTTTGTCTGGCGATGTATCTGGCGGCATCAGCTGCCTATATAGCCGATTATGCGCCGGTAGACAGGCGCGGCGAGGTGCTGGGGATTTATCAGACCTGCAGTGTGGTTTCTATGGCTGTTTTTCCAGCAGCAGGCATTTGGATACTTCAGCATACACAAAGTTATCCTTTTTTGTTCAACGTGACTTTTGTTACGGCATTAGTATGCTTTTTCGTGTTACTACCGCTCAAGGAAACGAATCCTGTTTATGACCAGGAACAAAAACTGGATCTGCTGCCGATTTTCAGGCGGCGGGTAATTTTTATGTCTTCGCTGTGCCTTTTGGGTGCATCACTGGTCTATGGCGCGATTCTTACTTTTTTACCGATTTATGCGCAGCAGCGGAATATAAGTGATTATGGTATTTTTTTCGTAGTCTATGCTTTGGCGACGATGGGCAGCAGGGTCTTTGCCGGTAAGCTGTCCGATCATGTCGACAGGCGTCTGGTAATTTTGCCGTTTTCACTTTTGGTTGCACTGGCGGCTATGTGTTTCTTTATTATGGATAACGTTTGGACGCTTGGGCTGATCGCAATATTATTCGGACTGGGATATGGAGCTTTAGTACCGGCGCTTACTGCACTGGTCGTTGATGTTACCCGGCCGGAAGAACGTGGACCGGCACTGGGTTTTTTTACTGCTTTTATTGAAGTCGGCATCGTCGTCGGCGCTATGGGTCTGGGGTTTATTACCGAGATATTGGGCTATGCCAATATGTTTGCATTGTCAGGTATCATCGTACTGGTGATCACACTGGCATTTTGGCTGTTGGTGCAGCAGCGTCATACTATTAAGCTGGAGGGAGAGTAAGCAGGCTCCAGATGAGCGCAGAGCATTAAAAGCCGCCTGCAGTGCGTACTAGGCAGATGGGGAAGAAAAGACTTGAAACTCCGCGGATTTGTGATATAATGGTTAAAGTATTTGCAGAATGAACAAATTCGGTGAAGCGGAGTAGTAACCACAGATCCCTGTTGCAGAAAGTTGACGGCAGCTGCGAGTCAATACGGGAGCAAGGTGAACTCGCCGCGGAGGAGCCGCGTCAAAAGCGCGGACGCATAACCGGCGTTACAGGTTTTGAGTGGCCGAGATTTTTTTTCGGCAATCAGGGTGGTACCGCGAAAGCTATTTCGTCCCTGGCCTAACAGCCGGGGACTTTTTTATTTGCCGCGCTGCGGTGGTAAGCAAATTTTAGGAGGTTATGAGAAGAATGATCGAAGAAAAGTATACTCCCCATGCCATAGAAAGCAAATGGCAGAAATATTGGGAAGATAACAAGGCATTTAAAACTGATATTGATGCAGGCAAACCCAAGTCTTATGTGCTGGAAATGTTCCCGTATCCTTCGGGCAACCTGCATATGGGGCACGTACGCAATTATTCCATCGGCGACGTAGTTGCCCGCTTCCGCAGTATGAACGGTTTTAACGTGCTGCATCCGATGGGCTGGGATTCTTTTGGTATGCCGGCTGAGAATGCCGCGATCAAACATGGTATCCACCCTGCTAAATGGACGATGGAAAATATCGCCAACATGACCCGTCAGCAGAAGGAACTGGGACTGTCCTATGATTGGGACCGCGAAGTTGCCACCTGTAAGGAAGATTACTATAAGTGGACCCAGTGGTTCTTTGAGCTGTTTTATAAGCGCGGTTTGGCCGTCAAGAAAAAATCTGCTGTCAACTGGTGTGGTGAATGCAACACTGTTTTGGCTAATGAGCAGGTTATCGACGGACGCTGCTGGCGCTGTGACCATGAGGTCGTCAAAAAAGATCTGGAACAATGGTTCTTCAAAATTACCGATTATGCGGAAGAACTTTTGGATGATTTGAAACTTTTGAACGGCTGGCCGGAACGCGTTAAGACGATGCAGAAAAACTGGATCGGGCGCAGTGAAGGTCTGGAATTCAGCTTTGACGTGCCCTGCATCAATGCTAAGCTACCTGTTTACACTACCCGTCCGGATACGGCATTTGGCGTTACCTTCGTGGTCCTGGCTGCCGAGCATCCAATGGTAGAGCAGTTGTGCCGGGATAATCCGAAGGCAGACGAGATCAGGGCTTTCTGCGCCCGTGTGCGCAACCAGTCCGATATTGAACGTACTTCCAGCGAGTCGGAAAAAGAAGGTATCTTTACCGGGAAATATGCTGTCAATCCTTTCAATGGCCGCCAGGTAGAGATCTGGGTCACCAACTATGTCCTGTACGATTATGGCACCGGAGCTGTTATGGGTGTACCTACAGGTGATCAGCGCGACTGGATGTTTGCCGATAAATACGGTCTGGATAAGATCGTTGTCGTTACTCCTAAAGACCAGGAATTAAAAGTTGAAGATATGACTGCCGCCTATGAAGAAAAAGAGGGCGTGCTGGTAAATTCCGGCAAGTTCAGCGGCATGGAGATGCATGCTGCAATCAAAGCTATTATGGATTATGCGGAAGAACAAGGCTTTGGTTCCCGTCATGTCAACTACCGTCTGCGCGACTGGCTCATCAGCCGTCAGCGTTATTGGGGGGCTCCGATCCCGATTATTTACTGTCCTGACTGCGGCGAAGTTCTTGTGCCGGAAGCAGAGCTGCCGGTACGTTTACCGGAAGACGTCAAGTTTGATGCGGGCAGCGTTTCACCGCTGGCAACCAGTGAAAGCTTTGTTAACTGCACCTGCCCCAAATGCGGTAAGCCGGCCCGCCGCGAGACCGATACTATGGACACTTTCCTGTGTTCTTCCTGGTATTATCTGCGGTATACCGATCCGAAAAACGATACTGCTCCATTCAGTAAAGAAGCTGTTGATTACTGGGCTCCGGTCGATCAGTACATCGGGGGTATCGAGCATGCGATCCTGCATTTGCTGTATTCACGTTTCTTTATGAAGGTATTGCGTGACGCAGGCCTTGTAAAATACGACGAACCATTTACCAACCTGCTGACTCAGGGCATGGTCATTAAAGACGGTGCGAAAATGAGTAAATCTTTAGGTAATGTCGTTTCTCCGGAAGAGATCATTTCCAAATACGGTGCCGATACTGCTCGTCTGTTTATTATGTTTGCTGCTCCGCCTGAAAGAGAGTTGGAATGGAGCGATCAGGGCGTGGAGGGTTCCTTCCGTTTTATCAACCGTGTCTGGCGTATCGTCAGCCACTTCCAGGGCGAGCTGGCCCAAAAGGTCACCGGCTATGATACTTCAAAACTGGATGAAGCTGATAAAGAGCTGCGCCGCGTGCTGCATAATACGATCAAAAAAGTTACCGACGATATCGAGCAGCGGTTTAATTTCAATACCGCTATCAGTGCGATGATGGAGTTGGTCAATGCTTTATATGTTTATAAGGAAGCTCAGAAAAATTACAATGCCGGTCTGGTTTATGAAACCGTTTCCGCTTTGCTGCGGTTGCTTGCTCCTTTCGTACCGCACGTAACCGAAGAATTGTGGCATGGCGTCATCGACGCTGACAGCAGCGTGCATGCACAAAGCTGGCCTAAAGCCGAGGCAGAGGCCATGAAGGTTGATAATGTCGAGATCGTGCTGCAAGTCAACGGTAAGGTCAAAGGCCGTCTGGTTGTACCTGCAGAAGCCGGCAGGGAAGAACTGGAAAAACTGGCTTTGGCGGATGAACATATCGCCGCTATGGTCGATGTCGGCAAGATCGTGAAGATCGTCTGCGTACCCGGACGTTTGGTCAATATTGTTGCCAGACCTTAAATCGCAGAAAAAAATTAAATAGCTGGATCAGTAAGATCAAATCATAAAGACGCTATGGCAGAGTTCCTAAGGTATAACGAATTTATTGTTGACCTCAGGAACTCTGCTTTTTTGCGTTTTAAAGGGGCTGGATAGCGATGATGGAACGAGGGCTGAGAGGAAAAGTAGCAGCTTTGGGAGCTGCCGTAGTTTTATGTGCCGGCGGCAGTCTGCTGGGAAGCAGCCCGCAGGATACTGCTGTTGTTGTGCCTGTACCGGCAGCTGGTATCAGTGCGGTACAGACTCGGGGAGGCAAGGTATATGTAAGCGGTGCGGTAGCAAAGCCGGGTTTATATGAAATTCCCACAGGGAGCAGAGCTACTGCGGCTATCGCCGCTGCCGGAGGAATGACACTGGAAGCTAATCCCGATAAAGTTAATTTGGCAAAGCTGCTGAAAGATGGTATGCAGGTAAATGTGCCGCGGTTAAGTGCCAGGCAATTGCGTGAGCAGACTGCGCCGGTAAATGCAGGTGCAGCTGCTGAGGCAGCAGGCGCAAATACTTTGGTCTCGGTAAAGACTGCTGCTGAGAGTGGCAGGGGCACAGCAAAAGCCGGCGGCAAGGTACATTTGAATACGGCTACGGCTGCCGAACTGACAGCGTTGCCTGGGGTCGGTGATATTACCGCGCAGCGTATACTTGAGTATCGGGCGGCGCATGGGTTTGCCAGTATCGAGGATGTTATGAAGGTCAAAGGGATCGGTAAGGCCAAGTTTAGCAAAATGCAGCCTTATCTGGAGCTGTGATGCAGCGTCAGCTGGAACAGATCATTGTCGCCGCCACACTGGCATTTCTGCTTGGCTGCCACGCAGGGCTCAGTAAGCTGTTGCCGTTGATACCAGCATTGATACTGGCGGCACTTTTTCTGCTGCTGCTTGCCTGGTGCTGCCGCCAAAAGGCTGGAGTAAAGTTGTTGGCCGCGGCAGGTATTGGTTTGTGTTTTTGTTGTGGCGCTGCCAGCGGCAGCGGGGCCATGCGTCAGCCGCAGCTGCCTTTGCAGACTTTTACCGGTCAGGAAGTACGTATTTTCGGCAGAGTGGAAGCTGGCAGTGTCAAAGTAACGCCGCAGGGAACCAGTCTGGTGCTTGCCTGTCAAGCGGTGCAGACAAATAGTGCGGAACTTGGCAGCTCTTTACCAGATACAGCAATCGCAGTATCTGGTAAAGTACGTGTGTTCGTCCAAGGGCAGGATCTTAGCGAGAAAATAACCGGTGGCGTTATTGTACAGGGAACGCTTAAACCACTGACTGATTTTGCCAATCCAGGTGGTTGGGATGGCGGGCTGTGGAACGAATTGCAGGATTTACAGGGGCGAATGTCTATAAAAGGCAGTGAGCTGTATTTGTCCGGGGACGGACAAAGTATCAGGCAGTATATCGGTGGACTGGCTGCAGGGCTGCGTTCAAATCTGCAGCATACTGTACCGGGACAGGCCGGGGCTGTTTTAGCCGGTATGACTTTAGGTGGTTACGACGGTATCAGCGCGCAGACGCGGGAAGATTTTGCTGCTGTGGGATTGGCGCATCTGCTGGCTGTATCTGGTACGCATATAGCAGTGGTGACAGGCTTTCTGCTTGTACTGCTGCGGCGCCGTAACCACTGTACTATGGCGCTGCTGGCAGGAATTTTATTTTTATGCGGCTTTGTGCGGGTTCAAACCGCCTGTACTGAGGGCTTTGCTTATGTCGCTGGCACTATTTGGAGCCGGCGTTAGCGGCAGGCTGCCGCAGCGCAGTAATATTTTCTGTGCTGTGGTCATACTGTTGCTCTGCTATGAACCGCGCTGGCTTTGGGACGCAGGTTTTCAGTTATCATTTACCACAACAGCGGGGCTGCTGTATTTCTACCCGGTACTGAGCGGCCTGTGTACCCATTACTTACCTGTGGGGATTGCCGAGATCCTGGCAGTATCTTTAACAGCACAGCTGGCGGCTTTGCCGTTTTTGATCCATTATTTTCATCAGCTTTCACTGAGTGGGCTGGCAGCTAATCTGCTTCTAGTACCGCTGCTGGAACTGGCACTACTGCTGACACTGGCGGGATATGCCCTCCTGCCGGTATTTGGGTTGGGAAAGCTGCTGTTTTTACTGGCAGGGCTTTTACTGCACCCCTTGCTGAATATCATTCACTGGCTGGCATCCGGCGGCTGGGCAACTGTCACTGTTGGCAGCTGGCCTCTTTTGTGCGGCGCTGTCTATTATTTACTGTTGTTGCTGCTTTTCGGCAGCAGCGACTGGGATGATTTCACTGCTTGCGAAAGACGGTTGCTGATCGGTTTATGCTGCTGTATGCTGGTGGGGATCGGGCTTTATGATAAATTCAGGCCGCAGCCTCTGACCGTACATTTTATCGACGTGGGACAGGGGGATGCGGCACTGGTCGTAACACCGCAGCGTCAGACGCTGCTGATTGATACCGGTGGTCTGCGTGGTGACTATGATACGGGCAGCCGTATCGTTCTGCCCTATCTGCGTTACCTGGGGATTCGCAGTCTGGATATGCTGCTTTTAAGCCACGGACACCACGACCATGCAGGAGGAGCGGCCGCAGTAGCTAAAAATATACCTATACGCAGGCTCATTCTGCCTCAGGAACAGCCTTCAGCAGATATACAGGCACTGCTGAAGAATACCAAAGCGCAGCTTATATATGCCGAGAGCGGCACAAATTATTCCCTGGGCAATACTGCAATACAGATCATCAGCGCGCCTGTCGGCAGCGCTGACAGCGATGCAAATGAAAGCTCGCTGATCGTGAGGGTTGTATCTGCTGACGGCAGCATTGTTTTTACAGGTGATGCAACAGAAACGGAGGAACTGCTGGCAGCGGGGCAGATTCAGCCCGGTCAGGTATTGAAGGTCAGTCACCATGGCAGTAATGCTTCTTCTTCAATGCCGTTTTTAGCGGCAGTCAGTCCGCAGCTGGCGGTTATCTCAGTCGGTGCGGCCAACAGCTACGGCCATCCTGGCAGTGAAACGCTGCAGCGTCTGGCAGCCTGCGGGGCTCAGGTGCGGCGTACAGATCAGGACGGAGCGCTTAAAATCACTTTTGACGGCAGCCAGGTAAAATGTTATAGTTATCGGTATCAGAAGGAATTTTTTTAGTGGCTTGAAGGAGTACAAACATGGAAATCACGGCAGAAAAAATTATGCAGCAATTAAGTGCCGGTACACAGGTAGCTGGTGTAATCGCAGTGTTCGGCGAAGAAGGCTATTATAAAGATAAAATAGCCGCCGCTTTACCGCGGGCTGTTTTTGGCGACGCTGCGCCGGAAGACAGGGAAATAACTGTTTTTGAGCGTGATACGGATATAAAGGAAATATCTGCTGCTGTCAATACCTACCCTTTTTTCTCAGGACGCAGTCTGGTTATCATTAAAGATGAAAAGCTGTGGGGAGGTAAGGATGGCGGCGAAAAACGCAAACAGCAGCAGGAAGAGCTGGCAGAACTGCTGGCTGATGTACCTGAACATTGTCAGGTACTGCTGTTAGGCGAAAAAATCGATAAACGCGGTAAACTTTATAAAAGCCTGCTTAAAACTGCTGCGATGGTGGAATGCAAGTCTCTCAAATCCTATCAGCTGAAGCCCTGGCTGGACGAACAGGCTGCGCTGCGCGGCTGCCGTTTTGATTATGAAGCGTCACAAACGATCATGGAATATCTGTCGGTAACTGACAATGCGCCGCTGCTGCTGCTGGAACAGGAAATCGAAAAACTATCGGTTTACGCCGGTGAACGTAAGATTTGGACGAAAGATGATATCGAGCAGACTTTCGCTGCGTTGCCTGAAGTTTCGCGCTTTGCGCTGCTGAACGCCATTGCCGAAAAGAAGCTGGGGCAGACTTTGGAGCTTTTGGGTGAAGAACGTAAGCACGGTAATACTGTGCTGGCGCTATGCGGCCTGGTTTCGTTCCAATTGCGACGTCTTGGACGTGTCAAAGAACTTCTGGAAGGAAGGGCCTCGCAGGCCGAGATCGCTTCAGAGTTAAAAGCCGCGCCTTTTGCTGTAAAAAAAATGGCGGAGCAGAGCCGCCGCTTTGGCTTGGGTGAACTGGAACGGGCACTTTTGGAACTATCACAGCTCAATATCGAAATCCGCTATGGCGGCCGGCAGTTTGAAAAGCTGGAAGAAATATTGATCCGGCTTTTGAGCAAGTGATATTTGGTGTTTGGTTAAAAAAAGTGTTTAAAGTTTGTTTTAAACACTGGACAAGCCTGACTGTTGTTTGTTATAATGATGGCGATAGATCAATGGGGATCTTTCTATTTTATTGCTTAAAAATAGGAAGGTCCTTTTTATATTTGTATTTCAGCTTCAGCATTGGGAAAGGAGCGCGGCACAGTGCCGCAAGTGATTACTATGATGAACAAAGAAATGTTGTATTACATTAACCCTGAACAGCAAACCCCGGAGGAACTGAAGGCTTTGCTGGAAATGCACCCGGAAATCAAATTTGTTTCTTTTATGGGTGTGGACTTTGCCGGTAACGATACCGACGAAAAAGTGCCCATCAATTTATTTATCGAAGATATCAACAGCTTCCTGGAAGGCATGGCTGCTCAGACTGACGGTTCTTCCGTTGTTTTGCCGGGCATTGCTACTTTAAATAACGCCCGCGTCGATATGAAGGTCGACAAAAGTGTCAACTGGTATATTGATTATAATTACGAGCATTTTGATGCTCAGACAGGTAAAATGGTCGGAACCCTGCGCATACCCTGTTTCCTGATCCACAACGAAATCTTTGTTGATTCCCGTTCGATCCTGCAAAACAGCCTGGATTATGTGGAAGCACAAATGCTGGAAATGTTCAAAAAACATCCGCAGATAGCAGGTCTTGAACATGTTGACCTGTCTCAGATTGAAAAACTGGTCTTTACCTGTGCTACCGAGCTGGAATTCTGGGTTAAATCTCCGCGTGAAGACGCACCGATCGAAGCCCTTTCTTCTTCGCAGATGATGCAGGAGCAATACTGGCAGCGTACCCGCGGTAACGTGCGTACCGCTTTAGAACAGACTATAGAAATGATGGAAGCTTATGGTCTGGAACCGGAAATGGGCCATAAAGAATGCGGCGGCGTACGTGGACAGATCGACGGCGCAGGTCATATGACGCATGTTATGGAACAGCTGGAAGTAGACTGGAAATTTAACGTCGGTCTGCAAACTGCTGATAACGAACTGCTGGCCCGCATTATCGTTAAAGAGGTTTTTCGGATGAACGGTCTGGAAGTTTCCTTCCAGGCTAAACCGATCCCCGGCGTTGCAGGAAGCGGCGAACATACCCATGTCGGTATTGCCGCAAAACTCAAAAATGGTAAAATGGTCAATCTGTTTGCGCCCGGCGATATGAAAGCGGATTTTCTGTCCGCTATCGGTTACGGTTCAATGATGGGCCTTTTGAAGAACTATGAGGTCATCAATCCTTTTATTTCAGCTACGATCGATTCATTGAACCGCTTGAAGCCAGGTTTTGAAGCCCCTGTCTGTATCGTTACCTCTTTGGGTATCAGTCCGCAGGTCCCTTCCCGTAACCGTACGATTCTGGCAGGTTTGATTCGCGATATCGACAGTCCGATGGCAACCCGTATAGAAATGCGTTCGCCTAATCCTTATACTAATACCTATATTGCTATCGCTGCTTTCTATCTGGCAATGTGGGATGGAATCAAGGCTTGTGTGGAATCAGGCAAAAATTTGAAGGAACTGGAAGCCGAATTGTCCAAAAAGGCCGGCGTTGAAGGCTTCTATCTGGAAAAAGACCGCGAATACCGCAGCGAAGATGATGTTTTTGAAGACTTCAGCGAGGAAGAACGCAGCCGTCTGTTTGGTAAACCGCCTGCAACTGTGTGGGAAAATATGTGCGGCTTTAATAAATATCCCGAAAAGAAAGCTGCTCTTACCAGCGGCAATATCCTGCGCGCAGAATTTATCGATTCTTTTGCCAAAGGTGCCTTGGTTCGCTGGCAGACCGAGCTCTTAAACAGGATCATCCCCGAATTCCATGCTGAGATCGTGGCAATGAAATGTCTGCATGACACTGGCTTCTATAATAAATGTGACGATGAGCTGTGGGAGAAGATCGCAGCGCTGCGTGTTATGTTGGCTAAAGATTCTGTCGAGGCTCCGTGTATCTTTACTATGATCCGCGATGCTTTTAGCCGCGGCGATTTTGATGCCGCCTCCAAGTTAAAGCTGGAAATGGTAAAAACAATGGAGAAGCTGAGAAGCTGTTATCACGATTACAAGCAAAATATCATCGACTGATAAAGCATATACGTTTTGGATCCGCCGGAAAATATTATCGGCGGGTCCTATTATTTTTCACAAAATGTTTTCTTGACTGGAGCGCAGACCAGACCTATATAATTTAAACAAGGAAAAAGAAGAGGGCGCTGTTGTCGTCCTTTTCCGCAATGATATCAACATTTTTTACGGAACTGCTTTTTATGCGGCAGGTAATTACGGTCTTTTGGGAGCGGTATAGCTTGGCATAAAACAGTATGGTAGCGGGAGAGAGGGGAAAAAATGAGATGGAGTAAAGCTTTTTAAAACTGGCCTGCTGGCATTGATGCTTGCCGTGGTCGGGAGCGGTATCTTTTTTTATGAACGTCAATATTGCGGCGCCGAACAGCCTGCGCGTTACGAGCCGCAGCAGCTGCGGCAGGTGATTACTGCCGACAGTAAAACCTCGCGGACTATTATGTGGCAGACGCAGGCGCCGGAAAGCGATGCCTGGGTGGAATATAAGCTGCAGGGCGAAAATGAGCTTCACAGGGTGCGGGCGCAGGGCAAAGAATTTGCAACAGATTCAGGGACGGTTTATCAGCAAAGTGTAACGCTGACAGCTTTGGAGCCGGGAACTGTTTATGAATACAGGGCTGGCGGCGGCAAAGAATTTTCTGCCTGGCAAACGTTGAAAACAGATACCGGCGGCGCTTTTACGGCTTTGATCTTCGGCGATTCGCAAAGCCTTGATTATAATGTCTGGCGTAAGACTGCCGCTTATGCTTACAGTCACGATCCGGAAGCCGCCTTTTTCATCAATATGGGCGATCTTGTAGATAACGGCGAGCAATACAGCCAGTGGCGCAGTTGGTTCCGTGGAGCGTCCGGGTTGTTGCCGCAGATTCCGGTTGCTCCTATCAGTGGCAACCATGAAAATTATTCGCTGCAATGGAAACCTTACCGCGGCGATTTATATCTTAATTTGTTCGATCTGCCCCTGAATGGGCCGGAGGGTTTGCGGAAGCAGGCTTACAGCTATGATTACGGCGATGTGCATTTTTCTGTAATCGATACGCAGCAGGAGGAATTAAACGAGTGGCAGCCTGAACTGATCGCAAGTCAGGTGAGCTGGCTGGAGCGCGATCTGGCCGCCAGTGATAAGAAATGGAAAATCGTGTTGGTGCACCGTAATCTGTTCCGCTATCAGGACGGCAGACCCAATGAATTGGGTGCGGCACTTTTACCAGTTATTGACCGTGGCAATGTCGATGTAGTTTTTTCTGCTCATAATCATACCTACGGCCGTTCTGCTCCGTTTAAAAACGGTAATGTGGCATCACAGGGAACGATCTATATTTCTTCGGGCCGCAGTGGTGATAAAACCTGGGCCGGTTCGCGTTCCAAGCCGCAGGAGGTCGCTTTTGACGGCGTGCTTGACCAGCCTAATTATATGAAGCTGACTGTTAATGACGGTAAGCTGACAGTGACCAGCCTGAAGCAGGACGGTAAGCTGATCGATACGGTGACGCTGACGAAATGACAAGCTCCCGATTTTTTGATATAATGTTATTATTAACAAATCAATGAATGGAGTGACATCATGGCTAAAGACAGTTCTTTTGACGTTGTATCGCAGGTCGATATGCAGGAAATGGACAATGCGGTCAATCAAACGAAAAAGGAGATCGCCCAGCGTTATGATTTCCGCGGCAGTGATGCCAGCATCGAATTAGAAGAAAAATGTATCAAATTGGCAGCTGAAGACGAATACAAGCTGAACGCTATCATCGATATGCTGCGTGCCCGTATGGCTAAACGCGATATCCCGCTGCGCTGCCTGGAGCTGGGTAAGGTAGAGCCGGCATCCAAAGGCACAGTTCGCCAGACACTTACTATCCTGCAGGGTATACCGAAGGAAAAAGCCAAAGCGATCGTAGCCGCGATCAAAGCGACTAAATTGAAAGTCAATGCTCAGATGCAGGACGATCAGGTACGCGTCAGCGGAGCTAAAAAAGACGATCTGCAGGCTGTTATCCAAACGCTGAAAGCAGGCGACTTCGGCGTAGATTTACAATTCATCAATATGCGCTAAACTGGATTTTGATACTTCCTACGTAACGTAGGAAGTATTTTTTTATTTTCAGGCAGATTTGCTGCTATGTAAAAAGTGTATATTTTCATAGATAAGCTACTATAATAACGGCTAAGCGTTAGCTTAGACACAGCAAAAGACCGCCTTAGGCGGATTTTGCTTGTTCCGGGGGGGACATTGTGTTATAATAATTAATAAAGTTTTAGAAAAGTTTTTGAAATAAAACATTTGCAAATAAATTCGAGACAGTAATATAACCGTCTGAGTTATAAGGGCTGTCGGGTATTGGCAACGGTCGATGCATACGGATGAGCAGTAAGGTTGCAGGCACAGACAGGTGTAATTATGGGATCGGGGGCAGGAAAATGGCAGACGTCGGTAAAATAAGAAAAGAATTCAGGAGAGCCGTGGCGCTGGCCTGCGCGGGCGGCATCTGGCTGACGGGAACGGTGGCAAACGCGGGCTTTATAAGAGTGGTGGGAGAAGACTTCAGCGCGGACCGTATGCATACCGTGCGGGACGGAGAGGGGATACTGGCGGAGGCGGACAATCGGGGCGCGGATGTGGCGGCAGGGGACAACAGCGCAGAGGCGCTTGGCGTGCGGATAAAGCCGGGCGTCAACGCCATGCTGTGGGGCGGCGCGATACCCGTGTGCGCGAATGCGTGGGGCGGTACGACGGATGATGGAAAATCAAATGCAACCGCACGTGGGGTTTACAACAGTGGTACATCGACGACCATAGAGGGAAACGTTGCGCTCCAAGCGAATGCATGGGGTGGTACGGCTTTGTCTGCGAATACGACCGCGTCTGCAACGGCGGTGGCGAATGGAATTTACGTATCGAACGATAGGACGACGACCATCCATGGGAATGCGGCGATCCAGGCGAATGCATGGGGTGGTACGGCTAGAGGTAATGATAGTATGGGGATGGTGCATGCGTCCGCGAACGTATATGGAATTGAACTAGACCTAGGAAGTACGACGACGATAGAGGGGAATGCGACGATCCAAGCGAACGCGTGGGGCGGAACGTCTGCGAACAGCGGGACTGCGCAAGCGGAAGCGGATGCATATGGGATTAAAGGAGGAGTGGGTGCCAAAACGATCATCCATGGAAACGCGGTGATCCAAGCGAATGCGTGGAGCGGTACGTCTACGTCTACAGCTACAGCGAATGCTTTCTCTGTTGCGAGTGCGTATGGGATTCAGGTAGTGGGGGGAACGGTAAAGCTCATGGGAGACGCGCAAATCGAGGCGTACGCGGTGGGCGGCACGGAAAACGGGACGCGGGCGAGAGGAAGAGCCTACGCGCTGTATGCAAGTGACAGCGGCGGCAGTATCGAGATGAACCAAGTAGGCGGCCACAGCGTACGGCTGACCGGCGACGTATACGTAATGAACGGCGCTTCGATCAACATCAACCTCGATACCGAGGACTCGTACCTGCGGGCAACGTACTGTACGGCTCGAGCGGCTCGGGCCAGTCCATCATCTTTGTCGTAGCGAACGGAGCGGTCTGGCAGCCGGTGTACGACAACCGCAACGGCACGTGGGACAACTTAGTAGACGTAGGAGCCGATTATTCGGCCGCCAAGAACCGGATAGAATACATCAGCCTGGGCAGCGGCGGACTGATCGACCTGACCTGGGACGACCTGCGGCGCGAGACGGCAAGGACGCTGACGATCGGGCGATTCGATGGGTCTGATGGCATCGTCCGGCTCAACACGAACCTGCAGAACGACCCGCGTTCGCCGGCGACAAAATCATAGTGGAGGCCAATTACCCCGGCGCGACGATGGGCGTGGCGGTGGGAAGGGACCCCGTCTACCAAAAGGGATGGGGGACGTATACGGGAAGCTACGAAGTATTAAGCGGCCTGACGAGCCCGATCCACGGCGTGACGAGCGAAAACGGAGCGGCGCGCTACGAACCCACCATGCAGGGGAACAAGCTGGTAGCGCTGACCGTAACGCCGAGCAGCAACGTAAAAGCGGCGGCGGGAGCGGCGGAGGCGGGCATGCTGCTGGGGATGGGGATGGGAAACCACCTCGAAAAGAGGCTGGGAGAACTGAGGCAGACGGCGGGAGCGCAGGGCGTGTGGACGAGAGTATGGCGCGGAGACCTGAAAAACGAAGCATACGGAAAAATCAGTACGGACTACAAGGGAATCTCCATAGGCTACGATAATGCGAGAGAAGAAAACGGAGGAACAGGCTGGCTGGGCTTGGCGGTCAGCTATGCTGACGGAGATATTTCTCTGCCCGGTGGCGGCGGTACAGCTAAAGCATATGACCTGTCGCTGTATAAAACGTGGCTGGGTAAACACGGTCATTATTATGATCTTATAGCGAGATACGGAAGGATGCAGGATGAATATCATACGACTGATATCAGCAGGCATTGCAGCGAGGCTGATTATGCCGCAAATATGCTGAGGATCTCGGCGGAATACGGATACAGGAAAGAACTGAACAGCGGATGGTATGTACAGCCGCAGGCCGAAGTAGTCTGGCAGAGCCAGGGAAGCACCGGCTATACTGCGAGCAGCGGGATGGAAGTTGAACAGGACAGGATAAACAGCTTTACGGGCCGGCTTGGCATCGGTGTTGGTAAGCAGCTGGACAATGGAACGAATATATATGGATCGGTATCGGCTGTACATGAATTCGATGGCAAAGTGGCTTTGCACACAGACGGTCTGCCGTACAGCCAAAGGTATGACGGGACATGGTATGAGGTGGTGGTGGGAACTACCTTCAAGCTTGACCGGATGGTAGATGGTTATGCCAGTGTCGAAAAGCTGTTCGGTGGGGATGTGAGCAGCAGCTGGCAAGTGAATGCGGGTCTGCGCTATAGCTTTTAAAAACTGCCGGTTGCTTTTACGGTAGTATGGGGATGCAGCTGGGCGCTGCGAATTCTTTTGGTGAAAAGGCAGATATTGAAACAGCCTCCAACAAGTTTTATTACTTGTTGGAGGCTGTTTTTTGTAAAACAGTTCGCTTTACAAACTTTACATTGATTTTACAAAACTGCGCTAACGGATTTTACTTTGCTGGGATATGCTATAGCCATAGTCAGAAAACTAAAAATAAATCATAAAAATTTTGGAGGCTATAGTGATGAAAATGAACAAAAAAGCAGCAGGTATTTTATTAGCAGCAATGAGTACGATGATTTTTACCGGCTGCGGCAGCAGTGAATCGGAAAAGAAGGCTGATAATGCGGCAGCAGGCAGTAAGATCGTTGTTATCTCCCGTGAGGATGGAAGCGGTACACGCGGTGCCTTTATAGAATTGTTCGGTATTGAGAAGAAGGATGCTGACGGCAAAAAAATCGACCATACTACTGATAATGCTGCCATTACCAATAATACTTCGGTCATGATGACTACTGTCGCCGGTAATAAAGACGCTATCGGCTACATTTCACTGGGCTCTTTAAATGATACAGTAAAAGCGCTGAAAATCGATGGTGCAGAAGCAAGTGCAGCCAATGTAAAAAGCGGTTCTTATAAAATCGCCCGTCCGTTCAATATCTGTACGAAAGATGGTTTGAGCGAAGTTGCCCAGGATTTCATTGCTTTCATTATGTCAAAAGAAGGCCAGGAGGTAGTAGCTAAGGCCGGCTGCATCGGCGATGACAAAGCTGCGCCTTATAAAGGAACCAAACCGGCAGGTAAAGTAGTTGTAGCAGGTTCGTCTTCCATAACTCCGGCAATGGAGAAACTGAAAGAAGCGTATATGAAAATCAATCCGGCTGCTAATATCGAGATCCAGAGCAGTGATTCCACTACCGGCGTTAAATCTGCTGTCAGCGGTATATGTGACATTGGTATGGCTTCACGCGACTTGAAGAAGAGCGAGCTGGAACAGGGCTTAAAAGCAACTGTTATCGCTACTGACGGTATTGCAGTAATCGTAAATAAAGATAATAAAGTCGGCGATCTGAAAAAAGAACAGGTCGAAGCGATCTTTACCGGCAAGATTACTGAATGGAATAAACTGTAAGCAGATAAAACTGAACACTGTAAACTAACGGCTGCCTCTAGGGGCAGCCGCCTGTATAATGTGAGGGAGTATGGAGAAGCGTAAAGAAGAAATAATGAAGTTTGTTTTTCTGCTGGCGGCGTGTGCCTCTATCGCTACAGTAGCTATGATTTGTCTGTTTTTGTTTGCCAACGGGCTGCCAACTATCAGTAAGATCGGCGCTGCAGATTTTTTCTTAGGAGAAAGATGGCGTCCTGCCAACGATGTCTACGGCATTCTGCCGATGATACTGGGCAGCTTGTACGTTACGCTGGGAGCGATCGTCGTTGGAGTTCCGGTCGGGATTTTGACGGCTGTCTTTATGGCGCGTTTCTGTCCTGAGAAAATATACAATGTGCTGAAGCCTTCTGTAGAATTGCTGGCTGGTATTCCTTCAGTTGTCTATGGTTTTTTCGGACTGGTAGTGATGGTCCCGTTTATCCGTGAACATATCGGCGGTACCGGCAGCAGTATGCTTACGGCTTCACTGCTTTTAGGCATGATGATTTTGCCGACACTGATAAGCGTCGCTGAAGCCGCGCTGCGTGCGGTGCCTGACAGTTATTATGAAGGGGCTCTGGCTTTAGGAGCAGGGCATGTCCGCAGTGTATTTTTTACAGTCGTGCCGGCTGCCAAGTCGGGGATTATGGCGGCGATCATTCTGGGAATGGGACGGGCCGTCGGCGAGACGATGGCTGTAATTATGGTCGCAGGCAATCAGGCCAGAATGCCTATAGGTATTTTAGAGGGCGTGCGCACGATGACAACAAATATTGTCATTGAAATGGGATATGCTGCGGATCTGCACCGTGATGCGTTGATTGCAACGGCTGTCGTTCTGTTTGTATTTATCCTGATTATTAATTTGACTTTTTCGTACCTGAAAGGTAAGGTGGTGCAGCAATGACGGGTTTAAAAGCGCAGCTTAACCGTAAGCTGCATGAATGCGGACGCGATCCGCTGTCGTTGTTTTTACTGGGCTGTGTGATTGCTGCAGCGCTGATTACTTTCATGGTGTTGAGTTTTTTACTGGGGTATATTTTGTGGCAGGGGTTGCCAAATATAGAAACAGGTTTGTTTGCTTTGCAGTATAATTCAGAAAATGTTTCTTTGTTTCCTGCTTTGGTTGATACAGTGCTGATGGTAGTAATGGCGCTGGCTATTGCAACTCCGCTTGGTATATTTGCGGCGGTCTATCTGGTCGAATATGCCAGCCGCGGCAACAGGCTGGTAAGCTTGGTGCGTGTAACTGCTGATACTCTTGCCGGTATCCCTTCGATTGTATATGGTTTGTTTGGTATGCTGTTCTTCGTTACCTATTTGAAATGGGGCTATTCCTTACTTGCCGGCGCCTGTACTGTTGCGATCATGATTTTACCTCTTATCATGCGGACGACAGAAGAAGCATTAAAAGCGATCCCTGACAGCTACCGTGAAGGCAGTTATGGCTTAGGGGCAGGCAAGCTGCGGACCGTTTTTGCCGTAGTTCTGCCTTCAGCGGTTCCCGGTATTCTGTCGGGCGTTATTCTTTCCATTGGCAGGATCGTAGGCGAAACGGCAGCGCTTATTTATACAGCCGGTACGGTGGCGGCACTTCCTGACGGGGTGCTGTCGTCAGGACGAACTCTGGCAGTACATATGTATGTGCTGGCCAGCGAGGGTTTGTACATGAAACAGGCTTATGCGACGGCTGTAATTTTAGTTGTGATCGTTGTTGCTATCAACGCTCTGTCGAGCAGACTGGCAAAACAATTGATGAAGGGAAAATAATATGGATACGAAAATAGCTATTGAAACTTTGGATTTATATTACAGTGAATTCCATGCGCTAAAAAATATCAATATGCGGATACCGGAAAAGAGATTACTGCATTTATAGGTCCTTCTGGCTGTGGCAAATCAACACTGCTGAAATCTTTGAATAGAATGAACGATCTTATCGAAGGCTGCCGTATTACAGGCAGGGTTTTGCTGGACAATGATGACATTTATGCCAATGACGATGTTAATTTGCTGCGTAAACGTGTGGGCATGGTTTTTCAAAAGCCGAATCCTTTTCCGATGAGTGTGTATGATAATATTGCTTTCGGACCGCGAACACATGGCGTCAAAGGCAAAGCTAAGCTGGATGATATGGTGGAGGAGGCTTTGCGTAAGGCGGCAATCTGGGATGAAGTCAAGGACAGGCTTGATAAAAGCGCTTTGAGTTTTTCTGGTGGTCAGCAGCAGCGGCTCTGCATTGCCCGCGCGCTGGCGGTACAGCCGGAGGTTTTGTTAATGGACGAGCCTACTTCGGCACTGGACCCAATTTCGACCCTGAAAATAGAAGATTTGGCATTGGAATTGAAGCAAAATTATACTATCGTGATTGTAACGCATAATATGCAGCAGGCGGTGCGTATTTCTGATAAAACAGCCTTTTTTCTTTTGGGTGAAGTGGTAGAGTTCAACGATACTGATACTTTGTTCTCGAACCCGCAGGAGAAAAAGACTGAAGATTATATTACAGGGAGGTTTGGCTGATGGTAAGGAGCAGATTTGCGGCTCAGATGGAGCTTTTGAACACAGAACTGATCGTAATGGGCACTTTGTGCGAGAATGCTTTGGAGCATGTGATGCAGGCTTTGCAGGAAGATAATGATGCTTTGAACAGAGAAATTATTATTTTAGGCAAACGCACAGAGGAAAAAGAGCGGGAAGTAGAGAATATTTGTATAAATCTGCTTTTGAAGCAGCAGCCTGTCGCTTCTGATTTGCGCCAGATTTCAGCGGCGCTGAAAATGATTACGGATTTGAGCCGTATCGGCGAACAGGCGGGCAATATTGCTGAGATTTTAGGCAAGGCTGAATTTGGCAGGGATTACGATACAACGCTTTTGCAGCAAATGGCGACAGCGGCGAAAAAGATGGTTAGTACCAGTCTGGACGCTTTTGTGAAGGGCGATCTGCGCCTGGCTCAGCAGGTAGAGCGTGACGATGATGTCGTTGACGAATTGTTCAGCAGGGCAAAAAAAGAATTGATCCAGGTCATACGCAGCACGCAGGATAGCGGAGAGCAGGCTATTGATTACCTGATGATCGCCAAGTATTTTGAAAAAATCGGCGACCATGCGGTAAACATTTCCCAATGGGTGCTGTTTATGATTACAGGAGCACATGAGGAGGATACTGTGCATGATCTTTTGCGTGGAGGACGATCCTAATATTCGTGAATTAGAAGTTTATACATTGCAGTCAGTTGGTTTTAAAGCTCTGGGCGTAGGCAGCGGTGATGAGTTGTTCAAAGCGCTGGAATGCGGCAAGCCGACGCTGATTCTGCTGGACATCATGCTCCCGGGTGAAGATGGCCTTAGTCTGCTGAAGCGGCTGCGCAGCGATAAACGGACCGCACAGGTGCCGGTGATCATGGCAACAGCCAAAGGCTCAGAATTCGACAAAGTTCATGGTCTTGATAATGGGGCTGATGATTATATAGCCAAACCTTTCGGCATGATGGAAATGGTGTCGCGGGTCAAAGCCGTACTGCGGCGTTATAAGCAGGAGGATAAGCAGAGCAGGCTTACTGCCGGCGAGTTGGTAATGGAGATCGATAAACACCGCGTGATGGCCGGTGGTCAGGAGGTAGTTCTGACATTTAAGGAATTTGAGCTTTACATAAGCTGTTAGAGCGGCCGGGACAGGTTTTTACGCGCGAACAGCTTTTAACTGATATCTGGGGTTATGATTTTGCCGGCGAGACACGTACTGTCGATGTTCATGTGCGTACGCTGCGGCTGAAACTGGGCGAAGCAGGAGCATTGGTAGAAACTGTACGCGGCGTCGGTTATCGTATAGGAGCTGGCTATGAGAAATAAAATTTTCAGCGGTCTGCTGTTTTTGTCAACGGCGGCTGTTATCATTGCTTCCGTGCTGATTGCGGTTATTATGTACCAGGGGTCGATGACCACAATGCAGCGTGATTTGAGACAGGAAGCAACTTTTATAAAAATGGGTCTGGAACAGAGCGGGAAAAGCTATCTGCAGGCATTGACCATGGAAAGCGGTAAGCTGACTCGTGTTACTTTGATTGCTACTGACGGCAGGGTCATCTATGACAATCATGTGGCAGCCGAAAAAATGCTCAATCATAAAGATCGTGAGGAAGTACAGGAAGCGTTAGCAAGTGGAATTGGTTTGGCCGAGCGTATGAGCGATACTCTGTCAGAAAAAACTTTTTATTTTGCGCTGCGGCTGGATAATGGTGATATACTGCGTGTTGCAAGAACGACAGACTCTGTTTTTGCGACGGTGGCCGGCAGTATTCCCTATATGATCGCGGTAGTGCTGGTGGTGGCTTTGGTGGCTATGCTTCTGGCACGGCGGATTACTGATAAAATGGTTTTACCGCTGGATCAGGTGGATCTGGAAAACCCACTGGAAAATGATACTTATGATGAACTGGCACCGTTTTTAACACGGATCGCCCAGCAGCAGAGGCAGGTTTCAGAAGGCTTAAAGCAGCTGCGGCAGAAGCAGAATGAACTGGCGGCTATTACTCAGAGTATGAATGAGGGTCTGATCCTTTTGAATGACCTGCAGAATATTTTATCGATCAACGACAGTGCCGCCAAATTATTTGGTTTGCAGGATCATGAAGTCGTTGGTAAAAATATTCTGACTTTGGAGCGAGGCCAGGAAGTGCAGGAGCTGCTGCAGAAGGTAGCTGTGGGCGGCAGCGGTGAAAGTCTGTATCAGAAGGACGGGCGCTTTTATCAGCTATGCGGCAGCAGTGTTGGCGGTAAAGGCAGCGTATTGCTGATTTTTGATGTTACTGAAAAGCGTGCAGCAGAAACACTGCGGCGTGAGTTTTCTGCAAATGTTTCGCATGAACTGAAAACACCGCTGCAGTCGATTTTGGGTTATGCTGAGATTATGAAAAACGGGTTAGTTCAGGAAGGAGATAAGCAGCGCTTTCTGGAAAAAATCTACAGTGAGGCCGGGCATCTGATTGTGCTTATCGATAATATTATGAAACTGTCGCGTTTAGACGAGTCGGCGAATAATATGAACAACCTGGAAATTATCGAATTGAAAAAGCTGGCTGAAGGTACAGTTCAGCGTCTGCAGGAACAGGCTGCCGGAAAAAATGTCGCAATAAGCGTCAGTGGCTGTGAAGCTGAGGTAGAAGGAGTACCTGCAGTTTTGAGCGAGGTTATTTATAACCTTATTGACAACGGGATCAAGTATAATCGTGAAAACGGCAGCGTTGAGATTACAGTAGCCGTAATTCCCGGTGAAGCAGTACTGACATTTAAGGATACCGGCTGCGGTATCGGCAGTGCTGATAAAGAGCGGGTTTTTGAACGCTTTTACAGGGTTGATAAAAGTCACTTTAAAGAAACCGGCGGCACAGGTTTGGGACTTTCCATAGTCAAGCATGGGGTGATGTTCCATAAAGGTCGCATTGAGCTGGAAAGTGAACTGGACAAAGGGACTACTATAAAAATCTTTTTGCCGCGGAAATAATTTAAACACCCTCCACCAATAATTATTTGATGGAGGGTGTTTTGTTTTTGTTGCAAAATTAATAATAAAACTTATATTTAATTGCTCAAAAGATATAATTTTGTTAAAATGAATATAAATATTAAAATATAATAAACAAGCTTGATTGACAGGAAAGATAAGGTAACAATTTTCATATGAAGCTTCTTAAAAGTACTTTTGTTTGGTTAGCGATAATAATGTCTATTTGTGCCTGTGTGACTGTAAATGCTGCAGAAACACAGGCTAAAAAAGTTTTAAAGGTGGCATTCCCTGAAACACGCGGTATATGTGAGACATACGCAGATGGCACACGTGGCGGTGTCGTCTATGAATGGTTAGTTGAAATCGCTAAATATACAGGTTGGGAATATGAGTTTATTGGAGATTCCATTAGCCAGTCAATAAAAAATATGGAACATAATAAATATGATCTTATGGGTGCTGTGTTAAAGTCACCTGGATTTGGTGAAAACCTGTATTATCCTGAACATCTGATGGGTTATAGCTACAGTTTGCTGATTTATAACAAAAATGACCAGAATATCAAGGGATTTGATATCAAAAGTCTGGAAGGGAAAACGATTGGTGTTTTTGCCAAGGCTACTGATAAAATAAAGCGCTTAAATAATGTTTTAGAATTCAATGATATAAAAAGCGATATCAAATATTACGGTACTTCTGATGAATTTGAAAGTTCTTTGGATAATGGTGAAGTGGATCTGCTTTTAGTAAGCGATCTTTTTAACAAGCTGGCTGATTATAATGTCGCATTGCGTTTTAATTCTGAACCTTGTTATATCGTTGCCAGGAAGGACGATCCGGAAACAAGTGCGCAGCTGAATGAAGCTATAAAAAAGATTTATGCAGTCAATCCGAATTTTGGCGAAGCCCTGTTTCAAAAATATTTTCCTGTTAATTACAGTAACACTGCTGTATTCTCAGAACAGGAAAGTACGTTTATACATAAAAATGGCCCATTTAAGGTAGCTGTAGTAAAAAACAATTATCCTTTTTATTATATTAAGGATGGTGAACCTAAAGGTATCGTTCCTGAAATTTTTGCATTGATTGCTGCTCAGATCGGAGCGGAGTTTGAGTATATAACGGCTGCTTCCTATGGGCAGACTTTGGAATTGGTCAAAAGCGGTCAGGCAGATATCCTTGGTTATTATATCAATGAAAATGACGCCTTTAATCCTGATGGTTTAAATATCACCAAAAATTATATGATGCTTAATTCTATCATCATGCGTAATAAGTATACACCTTTCCCAAATGATAAAAATATTGCTGCAGTCATAAACGGCAGCTGTGCATCGCGTAATATCAAACATACAGACGTTGCGCATTTTGATACATATGAAGAATGTCTGAATGCAGTAGATTCGGGAGAAGCTTCTTATAGCAGAATACCTGTCGTTGTTTTGGAAGATCTGTATATGAGTGATTATTATACTAATATCATTCCTGTTATAGAGAGTCCTGAGATATATTTGTCTTTGGGGGTCAGCAGCAGTAATGATATACAGCTGTATTCTATTTTGAATAAAAGTCTGGTCAACCTGACCAATGAGCAGACTGCGCAGGTTTTATCCAATAATACCTTGATGTCTGGCAAGAAAGAAATGTCTTTCAAGGCTTTGGTTTATTCTAATCCGGTCATATTTTCTCTGATCATAATTGGGTTTATTTTACTTGTGGTAACGATTGTTTTTATGTATTTTTGGTTTAAAATGAAAAATCAGGTCATTTATTTTAAAATGAAAAAAGTAGAAAACATCAGCAAGGTGCGTTCAGAGTTCCTTTCCAGGATGTCACATGAAATAAGAACTCCTTTGAATGCAATAATCGGATTGGCTAATCTGATGCGGCTTTCCGGTGAAGGGGATCCTGTGACGCAGAAAAATATTTCCAAAATTGATTCTTCTGCTAAATTTTTATTATCGATCGTCAATGATATCCTTGATATGTCAAAAATAGAAAGCGGCAAGATCCAGATCGAAAGCAGGCCTTTTTCTATGGATAATCTGCTGCGGCAGCTGAGCAATATTTTTCTGGTGATGGCGGAAGAGAGGAAAATCAAATTACAGTTTAAATGCTGTTTTACACATAAAAATTTTGTTGGAGATGAGCTGCATTTAAAGCAGGTTCTTATTAATTTGCTCTCCAATGCCCATAAATTTACAGAAAACAATGGCGAGATAACGGTAACGGTTCTGGAAAGTACTGCTGAAGAAGGGGTTTCTGAGCTGCGTTTCAGTGTTTGTGATACAGGCATTGGTATTCCTGAAACAGATCTGGAACGTATTTTTGGATCGTTTGAGCAGGTCTTCCGAAAAAGCCGCAGCAATCAGCAGGGAACTGGGTTGGGGCTGGCTATCAGCCGCAATTTGGTAGAATTGATGGGCGGTATTTTAAGTGTACGCAGTGAGGTTGAAAAAGGTTCTGAATTTTTCTTTACTATCAAGCTGCCTGTTTACGAAAAACAGTTTGATGAAATCCTGGAGAATAATAACGAAGTCAGAATACATAGTTATTTAGCGGGTAAAAATATTTTGTTGGCAGAAGATAATGATCTTAATGCCGAGATTGCCGTAACGATGTTGGAAATGCAGGGGGTACACGTTGAACGCGTTGTAAACGGACAGCAGGCTGTAGACAGGTTTCAGGAAACTTTGCCAGGCACTTATGACCTGATTTTAATGGATCTGCAGATGCCGGTAAAGGGCGGGCTTGAAGCTGCTGCAGAGATCAGGTCTTTGAGCAGGGACGACGCACAGGAAATACCAGTTATCGCTATGACCGCCAATACGCTGCAGGAAGATCGTGAGAAAGCGCTGGCTGCGGGAATGAATGCTTTTATTCCCAAGCCGTTCGATGTGGAACAATTGTATAAAAGTATTGAAAAGTTTCTGCATTAGCTGATAGTATTTGCTGAAGTCATAACAAAGAAACTTTTATCAAGGAGAGGTTGCTTTGCAGCAAAATATTTGTGTTTCTTGGCTATATTTTACCTGGTGCTTTTCTCAATGAAAACCGCGGCTGCAGCGGGTGAAACGGAATTTTATTTGGAGCCGATGATAGTTACGGCCGCGCGTTATGACAATAGTGCAGGTAAACCAGGTTACTATAAAGTTGATGAAAAGAAGCTGGAAAACGGCAATTATGATAATTCTTTGGATGTGATTCAGCAACTTCCGGGTGTTACTTTGATGGCAAGGGGCGCCAGCGGTGGTATGAATGCCTATAGTAAGATTTTGCTGAATGGTTCTGATCGTTATTTGGTAATTATTGACGGTGTGCGTTCTAACTGGAACGGCAGCAGTTATAATGATTTTGATTTCGGTGTACTGCCGGCGGGAATGCTGGAAAGTGTAGAGGTTTTGCCGTCAGCAGCCGGAAGCGTTTACGGTAATGCTGCTAAAGGCGGTGTGATCAGGATAACTACAAAAAAAGCTGTTGAAGGTGTTAAAACCAGTATCAATCTGGAAACGGGCAGTTATGGACGTGAGCAAGAGAATATTTTACATTTAGGAAAAAGCGGTGAATGGAGCTGGTCGGTTTATGCCCGAAAAAGTATTATGGGCGATTACAGTAGTGCAAGGAAGAGTATACCTTCGTACGAAAATGTTGAAAATGCTGGTATCAAATTGACCAAAGCCTGGGGTGAAACTGCTGATCTGACTTTAAGCTACAGCGTTTTCAGCGGCAGGTATAAATCAAAGATCTTTAATTATAAGAATACGGAACCTGATGAAACTAAGCCGCCAAAGTTAGTTAAAAATATTTTTATGACCGATGCCCGCAAGACAGAAGATAATCTAACTCTGGAATATGAGCGTAAATTTTCGGATACAGAAAATAATATTGTGGGTATTTACAGACGCAGCAGCAATGCCGCCTATGATAGAAGTTTAAATGTTGAACGACCATGGCTGCTTGATTTACGGACGGAAGGTTTTTTTGACCGTTACAGTAAACAGTGGCACCCAAAACATACTTTGACCGGCGGTGCGGAATATTACAAGGATCAGGTCCTTGATTATCAGGATCTGGCAGCAAAATATAGTGACGGAACTGTGATCAGTAAAGCTGTTTATCTGCAGGATGTCTGGCAGCTGGCTGACAGCGTCAAAGCTGTCGGCAGTCTGCGTCAGGATTGGAATTCTTATGCAGGGAGCAAGCTTTCTCCTGCTTTGTCGTTGGAATATCAGCCCTCTGAAAAGGTATTATATACTTTGGCCTATACAGAATATTTTGCGCCGCCCAAGCAGCTGCAGATATTTTCTCCTGATTATGGTGACGAGGCGCTGAAGCCAGAAGAAGGTAGGGTTTATGAAGCGGGATTAACTTATATACCGGATGAGTCTTCGTCATTAAAAATTAATGTTTTTCATCGTGATGCAACTGATGTCATTGCAGTAGATATAAGTTTGCCCAAATATCTTCGTCGATATGCCAATATTGCGCATGAGAAAGCAACAGGATTTACTGTTTCCGCATCGAAACGGTTTTCAGAAAAGTGGCGTTCTCTGGTGGCTTATACACAGACGAAAGTGGATACGGAACGTAAAAACTCAAGCCCTGTAAGTACGATGATACCTTACGGTGAACTGTTGCTTGATTTGATGTACGAATATGATAAGTATAGTGTGCTGCTGCAGGGGCGCGGAGTTTTTGATCAGGCTAACGGCCGTGGTGAAAATCGTTTTGCCAATAATAATTACTGGGTATGGAATGCTTCATTGAACTATAAACTGCAGAAAAATACCAGGCTTTATGTGAAGGTCAATAATATTTTTAATCAGTTTTATTCCAATTGGGACAATGAAAGCGGCGGATTTCTTGGATTTGATGAGTGGTATGCCGAACCTGGGCGTAACTATCAAATTGGTATAAACTACAGTTTTTAATGCTTCAGGAAAACAGCAGAAGCCATCTGTGTATTTGCAGATGGCTTTTCTGTATTGTGGAATTCTGGTGCTCAGCTCAAAGTTAAAGAAAGAGAGATGTTTAGATTAAATTTATTAAATGTTTATCTACAAGTTGCTGATCGGTATGCAAAAAAAATCAGAAGACATCCGATGCAGATGTTGATTAATTGCTGTAGTGAAGGTGACAATAGAGGTGCGCTGCTGTTACCTAAAAAAGCAAGCAGACAGAGAAATAAGAACGTTGCACTTATACAGCCACAAGTGAAAGAAAGAAGTTGCTGTCTGTTGAGCCGGTACTGGGAAACTTGTGCTGAAAGCATACCTAACCAGAAAATAATCGTCAGGGGATTGCTGAGCGTAAGCAGTCCTGCAGCGTAAAAACTGCTGATTTGTGGCAGCATAATAGTGGCAGTTGAAATCTGTAGATGAAAAACATCAGCTAAAGCAGTAACTGCAAAGTAGAGAAGCACGGCAGCACCGCAATAACGTAGTTTTTTTTGTATGCCCGGATAATTTTTCAGGCAAGTTCCTAAACCATATAATGCCAGCAGGATATAGAAAGCGTCAAGCAAAACTACTGCCAGTACGGCTTTCAACGCTTCGGTTATTCCCCGGGCAATAGCTGTTTGCAGAATAAAAAGACAAACCGGACCGATTGACAGCTGTAAAATTATACCAAGGTGCAGACCGCGTATAAAAGAGTTCAGCAATTTAACTCTTCCTTTAGCGTTGCCAGAGTAATAAAGGTATTAGAACTGCTGACGCCGGTGATTTTTTTTAGCTTATTAGTAAGAAAGCTTTCCAGAGCATCGGTATCGCTGACGCTTACTTTAAGCAAATAGTCGTAAGCTCCGGCAAGATGATGACATTCAAGTACATCCGGAAGAACGGTTATCTGACTGCGGAAAGCATTGATATGCTCGGTTTTATCAATATTTACAAAAATAAAAGCTAAAAGTTTTTGCCCGGTCTGCCGGCGGTCGAGCTTGATTGTATACTTTTGAATAATCGAATTTTGTTCGAGTTTACGTATTCTTTCGGCAACAGCAGGAATTGACAGTTTTACTTTTTTACTTATCTCAGAAGCGGTGACGCGCCCATTTTCCTTTAAACAGTCTAGAATTGCAGTATCAATATTGTCCATAAAAACCTCCTTAAGTAAATAATATAGCAATTCTTTATTAAAAGTAAATAATTTATTGAAAAACGATAAATATTTAAGTAAATAGGCAGATAATATAAAAAAATACCGTTGGACTAAGTTGTTCAACGGTATTTTAAGACAGTTATTTCTTTTTATCTTTTTTCAGTTCTACATCAATTTCAAAAAGTCTGTTCCAGGGGAAAGAAATATCAAAATTACTTTTTTCTGTAAATTTATAACGTCCTGATAAATCTCGGCAAACGCCTAAAGCCAGATCGTGAACTGGTTTCTGATAAGGGCCGAGAAGGTAAACTGCATTTTTTTGATTTTTGCTTTCCAAAAATGCAGTAGCACTGCGTCGGGCATTGGCCTGATAATACCAGTCGTCTATAACTCTGATACGCATCAGTTTTTCAGCATCCGGTTTTGACATCTGCGGAGTCAGTATACCCTGACAAATGGCAAATCCAACGGTATTGTCCGCAGTATTCCAGCCATTATAGGCTGTCAGCCGTTCCAACTGCCCCTGTTTGGCCAGTTCGTTCATAAAGCCATTATCAGCTCCGTTAGAATAAGCTACGTCGGCCAAAGATACCCGGTAGCCGTTATCCATAAGCTGCTTGAGCTGTTTGATATAGGCACGGTTTTGCGGTGAAGAGAAAAACTGATTGGAAGGAGCGGTAGAATCCATCATTATGCCATCAAAGGGCGTGTTTAGTGCCAAAACAACGTCTGCGTTAGCGGCACTGGTAGCAGTACGGCCGTCTACTGCTAAAATCTGCTGTGGCACTGATTGACCTAAGGTCATATCAGAATATTGCGGCAGCGTTCGCGGTCCCCAGCCATCTGCATAATAGGCGTAAACACGTGGCTGATAACGCTTCAGTTCGTTTCCGGCTCTGGTCAGCAGCAGCAGCCCGAGCTGGTCGACACCGGGGATTATCTGAAAAGTTCGCTGCGTAAGATCATAGGTTTCCTGAGTGAGCTTGCGTGCTTCCATATGTGTATGCGATAACGGAGCATTATCGTCCTTGCCGATTGCGAGAAAGTGAAAACGGTTGCTGCGGGTCATTTCCGTCAGCTTGCTGTTGATATTGAGATTTTTTTGGCGTCGTTCCAGCCAGTCCTGCAAATCTGCTTTAGGCAGGTTGGTAGACAAAGTTTTTTTCGTTAAAGCATCTTTGAGGCTGAGTCCAATCAAATCTTCGGAGTCACAAAGCTCGGAATAACGAAAAATAGCCGGACCGATTTTCGAATAATATGGAGGCTCAACAGCGCCAAAACTGGCGCGCGGAGTTCTCATCAAGGTAGAGAAAGCATAGAGCCGTACTGGGAACTGATCACGCAGTGTTTCGAGTCGCTGCAGACGCTGCTCTAAAACTGCCTGCGGTTCGTGATGAGTACGTGATGCAACCAGACCGCCGTAGATCAGACTGTCTGTGGAAATGACGGCAGCGTCTGCATGAGGCGCACGGCTGACGAGCCATTTCCATAATTCATCAGGACTGCCGTTTCGATTATATGAAGCCAGATATTTATCAGGCGGAAGCAGCACTTTGTAGCCCGCTGCTTCCATTGTTTTGGCAACATAAGAGGAACAGACAGGACGGTTATCCAAAGGTAAAAACAACAGAGTTTCTTTTTGGTTTTCCTCTGCCTGAGCCGAACTAAAAGATAGAAGCAGCAGGGAAAACAGCAGTATTTTTCTGAATGGATTATTCCAGATCTTCATCGGGGCATCTCCTAAAACTATTACTAATCTTAATATAATTATAAGGTAACGATATAAATTTGGCTACAAGAATTTTACAAATCAAAATTATTGACAATAATTATTGTTAAGTTTATAATTAATCATAGTCACATAATCAATCGGTTATGCGAAGGAAGAGGCTAACATATCTTTCCTGCAGAGAGAGGCGCCCTGGCTGTAAGCGCTTTGGAAAAATGATAGACCTTACCACCTTCAAACCACATTGCGGAACCTCTGCTCTGGCAGTTAGTATGCAGTGTCGTATGCCGGCGTTAACGGTACCGAGTGGACTTGCCAGCGGCAGGTCAATTAGGGTGGAACCGCGGTCAACTCCGTCCCTTTCCAGGGAACGGAGTTTATTTATTTTTAGGAGGCTAGTAAAATGGCAAATGTTAAAGTAACCTTAAAAGATGGCAGTGTAAAAGAAGTTGCTGCCGGAACGACATTGCTGGAAGTAGCAAAAGGTTTGTCGCAGAAACTTGGCAAACAGGCGCTTTTGGCTGTGGTAGACGGTGTGAATAAAGATTTGACAGATAAATTGGAGCATGATGCATCAGTTGAATTTGTTGTTCCTGAAAGCTCTGAAGGACTGCATGCGATTCGCCATACGGCGGCACATATCATGGCCCAGGCAATTCAGCACTTGTTCCCCGATACTAAATTTGCTATCGGACCTGCTATTTCTAATGGTTTTTATTATGATTTAGACAGCGAGCATGTTTTTGTCCCGGAAGATCTGATTGCTATTGAAAAAGAAATGGCTAAGATCGTTAAAGCCAATCTTCCGCTTGTACGCAGTGAATTGCCGCGCAGTGAAGCGTTGAAAATGTTTGCAGACAAAGATGAAAAATATAAGGTCGAACTGATCAATGATCTGCCTGAAGATGCAGTTATCAGCACTTATACGCAGGGGGATTTCACAGACTTATGCGCAGGGCCGCATTGTCCGTCGACCGGCAGGGTAAAAGCTTTTAAACTGCAAAGTATTGCCGGCGCTTACTGGCGTGGTGATGAAAAAAATAAAATGCTGCAGCGTATCTACGGCACCGCTTTTCCTAGTAAGGAAGAACTGGACGCTTATCTGCATATGCTTGAAGAAGCTGCCAGACGTGATCATCGAAAACTTGGCAAAGAGCTGGATCTGTTCAGTATCATGGAAGAAGGTCCTGGGTTCCCGTTTTTCCATCCCAATGGCATGGTAATCCGCAACGAGCTGATCAATTATTGGCGTGAAGTGCACAGACGTTATGGTTATCAGGAAATCAAAACTCCGATGATCTTGTCCCGTAAGTTATGGGAGACTTCTGGACACTGGGACCATTACCGTGAAAATATGTATGTTACTGAGATCGACAACGAAGATTACGCTATCAAACCCATGAATTGCCCCGGTGGTATGCTGGTCTATAAAACTCATCCGCATAGCTACAGGGAATTACCGATCCGTGCCGGCGAGCTTGGACTGGTACATCGTCATGAATTGTCCGGTGCTTTGCATGGCTTGTTCCGTGTGCGCTGCTTTACGCAGGATGATGCTCATATTTTTATGATGCCGAGCCAGATCAAAGACGAGATCCAAAATGTTATTCGTTTATTTGACGAGGTTTATGCAACCTTTGGGCTGAAATATCATGCCGAGCTTTCGACCCGCCCGGAAGATTCAATGGGTGATGCTGAAACCTGGGAAACTACAACTAATGCTTTGAAGAGCGCAATGGAAGATTTTGGACTTGATTATGTTATCAATGAAGGCGACGGAGCTTTCTATGGCCCTAAGATCGACTTTCATCTGACAGATTCTATCGGTCGTACATGGCAGTGCGGCACTATTCAGCTGGATATGCTGCTGCCAGAAAAATTTGATTTGACCTATACCGGCGAAGATGGTTTGAAGCATCGTCCGGTTATGATCCATCGTGTGGTTTATGGTTCTATAGAGCGTTTTATCGGTATCCTGATTGAGAACTATGCCGGTGCTTTTCCTGCCTGGCTTGCTCCCTGCCAGGTGCGTGTAATGCCGATTACCGACAAGCATTATGAGTATGCTAAAAAATTGAGTGATGAAATGTTTAAATTGGGGCTGCGTGTTTATCTTGACGATCGTAACGAAAAAATCGGTTATAAGATTCGTGAAGCACAGCTGCAGAAAGTTCCGTATATGCTTGTTATCGGTGATAAAGAAGTTGAAGACGGTACAGTTGCTGTGCGCCGCCGCGGCGAAGGAGATATCGGAGCTATGAAGCAGGAAGATTTTATTGCCATGCTGCAAGAAGAAATTGCCGATAAAAAATAATTAGATATGAATGTCGAGCTAGATAAGTGGTAACGGAAATAGATAATAATTATTGAAAAAACGAATGAAAAGTGTTATAATATACCCAGTAAAAACGGCATTTTAAGCTGTTAAGGAGGATGTTATCATTAATAAAAAAGTTTATAAGGTTTTTAATGAACAAGTCCAGGCTGAATTGTATTCTGCATATATGTATCTTGCGATGAGCCTGGATATGGAAGCTAAAAATTATAAAGGTATGGCTAAATGGCTTTATCTGCAATATGAAGAAGAACGTGAACACGCTTTGCGCTTCGTAAAATTTATGCAGGACTGCGGTGTGCAGCCTCAGCTTCTGCAGATTGATATGCCGGCGGCTGATTACGGTACCCCTCTGAATTTGTTCAAAAAAGTTTTAGAGCATGAAAAATATGTTACTTCCCGTATTTATGATATGTATGAAGTAGCTTTGAAAGAAAAAGATTACGCGGCTCAAAGTTGTCTTAAATGGTTTATCGATGAGCAGGTAGAAGAAGAAGCCAATGCTTCTGAGATTGTTGAAAAGCTGGAAATGATCGGCGATAATATTTCCGGATTGTTTTATCTTGACGGACAGCTGGGAGCAAGAAAAGATTAATAAATATGTTGACACAAAGTTAACATTATGATATTATATCCAAGTAACAAAGCAGAAGCCGCTCGCTTCTCACCTTGCAGCAAAAGCTCGACAGGGTCGGATATGATTTTCAGCGCGGGCAGTATTATCTGCTCGCGTTTTTTATTTAATTTTGGAGGTGAACGGTTATTAGCAAAGAAAGCTTGCGTATCAATGAAGAAATTCGGGCACGGGAAGTGCGCGTTATTGCCGGTGAAGGCGAACAGCTGGGTATTATGTCCGGTCGTGATGCTTTGCAGCTGGCGCAGGAAAGACATCTTGATTTAGTGGAGATCGCTCCTACAGCGAAACCTCCGGTGTGCCGGATTATGGATTACGGCAAGTATCGTTACGAGCAGCAAAAACGAGATAAAGAAGCTCGTAAAAAGCAAAAGACCTTTGATATCAAAGAAGTCAAATTGCGCCCCGGTATTGAGGATCATGACTTCGGCGTCAAATTCAAAAATGCAGTGCGATTCCTGGAAGACGGCGACAAAGTAAAAGTCACTATCATGTTCCGTGGCCGCGAATTATCGCATCCTGAGCTTGGCGAAGTGTTGCTCAAAAAAATGGCTGAACAGCTCAAAGACATGGCTGTCATTGAGCGTGCACCTAAATTAGAAGGCAGAAACATGATTATGATTGTTGCGCCTAAAGCTACCAAATAAGGAGGACTTAACAATGCCTAAAATGAAAACCCGCAGAGCTGCTGCTAAACGTTTTAAAAAGACTGGTACCGGTGAATTCAAACGTGCTAAAGCTTTTAAAAGCCATATTCTTGAACATAAATCTCCTTCCCGCAAGAGAAACTTGCGTAAGGCTGCACTTGTTCACAAAACTGATCATGAACGCGTAGCAAAAATGCTGCCGTACGCATAATAGATAAGGGAGGCTGACTATAATGGCAAGAATTAAAGTGGGCGTTACTGCTCATCGTCGTCATAAAAAAATCTTAAAACTGGCTAAAGGCTATCGCGGTTCTAAACATTTGCTGTTCAAAAAAGCTAATGAAACTGTTATGAAAGCTTTGAGCTATGCTCGTCGTGACCGTCGTGCTAAAAAACGCGAATTCCGTCGTTTGTGGATCGCTCGTATCAACGCTGCTACCCGTGCTAACGGCATGAGCTACAGCCGTTTCATGAATGGTCTGGCTAAAGCTGGTATCGAAATGAACCGTAAAGTTTTGGCTGATATGGCTATTTATGATGCAGCTGCTTTCACCAAACTGGTAGAAGCTGCTAAAGCTGCTCTGTAAGAATTACTGCTTACAGTACAAATGAATTGAATTGCTGCTGCTGCGGCAATAAAAAACAGTGTAAGTCTTAGGACTTACACTGTTTTATTTTAAGTTGTTATTTAATGTTATTAAGGATAGTAACTAATTCACCAGCGCTGATATCACCGGCAACAGGAGTAATAATACCTTTGCCTGCGATTTTTACAGTGCCGCCCTCAGCATAGGCATTTTGAGTATTCTGACCTGCATGATAGATCGCTGCAAGATTGCCTGCTACGAAGTAAGAACGCTGCATACCGCTCATATTACCTGCAGCAGCCGGGGTCATAAAGGTCTTTCCGTTAATTTTCACTTCGCCGCTGTTAGCGTCAACAGTAACCTTGCCGTTGCTGTATTCGGTAAGCTTTTTGGAATAATTATTGCGGCGGTCGCTGTCTTTCGGATGAGTAGACGGGTTGAGTATGTCGCTGAGAACATCTTTTTTAGAGCTGTCGCTGGAGCTTTCGATAACTGCCTGCCAAACAGCTGCAGGAGCGCCTACATTATAACCGGCATCAGCCATATAAGTGAAGGCGATATTGTCAGCTTCCCATTCGTTGGGTTTGGTAACGCCGGTGTTTTTGGCATGGACTGCTACTACTTGTGCTGCCAGACCGTTAGCACCGCCGATTTCAGAGCCTACAGTTTTCATCACGAAGTCAACGGACATCTTTTTCTTTGCGCCTTTGATTGGATGTTCTTTCTGACCGTGTACAAGCTCATGGGCGATAACGGCAGCCAGTTTATCTTCATTGTAGTCCAGGAACCAGAAAGCGCCGATATTTACGGACATATTGTGCCCTAATGCACAGTAAGCATTGAAAAATTCCTGATTATTAACGAAATAATTATATGGTTTACTATTGATGGTTGCGTCGCTTTTGGCGATGGCCGGGGTCATACGTTGCATAATGCGGCCAAGCATGGCATTGGCATTGTAATCGCTGTTGACACCGTCTTCCTGTTTCAGGGCTTCAAACAGCTCATGGCGGCCTTCGTTATCATAATAATTCAGTGCCTTGTTGATTTCCTGCTGTTCCTTGGCGGCGCCTACGGCTTTGCCGGCAATACTGCCAAGGTTGATGGCTTCAGCCTGCTGTGGCAGAGTAAAGCTCAGTACTGATACGGCTAAAAGAGCCGCACCTACTATTATTTTAGATTTTTTAAACATTGATATCCCCTTTGTGTATATTCTGTGAACTATTATAGCAAACAAAATGGTAAAAGCAAAGTTTTGTTTAAGGAATATTTTTAAGATAAAAAGAATTTTGCTTAATTTTTACGTCAGCAGTATAATTTAAGGTGAGTTTTTTATGAAGCAGTAGATAAAGACAAGATCTCTTTTGATGAAAATGAGGGAACCATATGGAACAGGTTTTAACTAAGGCACTGGCATTTGTAGCCGTTATTGCCTTAGGTTATTTCTTAAAGAAGCGCGGCTTTTTTAAACCGCATGACTATGAACTTATTGCCAAAATAGTCTTAAATATTACGCTGCCATGTGCCGTTATTACCAGCTTTGCAGCTTTTAAAATGGATTATACGCTGTTTATATTGACTCTGATCGGTTTTTGTGGAAATTTGCTGATGATTGCCTGGGGATTTATATTGACGCGTTATCAGACGAATGCGGCAAAGATTTTTTACGTATTTAATCTGGCCGGTTATAATATCGGCTGTTTTACTTTACCGTTTGCACAAAGCTTTTTGGGCCCTTTCGCTGTAGTAGCTACTTGTATGTTTGATGTGGGTAATTCGATTATGTGTACTGGCGGAACTTATGCTCTGACCAGTGGGCTGGTGCATACGGGTGAAAAATACGAGCCTGTGAATTTGCGCAGTATAGCTGCTAAACTGCTGGGATCTGTGCCTTTTGTTGTTTATATGCTGATGTTGGTCTGCGCGGTACTACAGCTGCATTTACCTCAGCCTGTTTATACTCTTACTGGTCTTATCGGCGGTGCCAATACTTTTTTATCGATGCTGATGATCGGAATGATGTTTGAAATGACGTTGGATTTAGATAAGCTGAAGCAAGTGCGAGAGGTAGTGCTGTACCGTTATGTTTTTGGAATTGCCCTGGCATGGCTGTGTTTTTATCATGTGCCGCTGAGTGCAGAGGTCAAGGAAGTACTGACGCTGGTTTTTTTGGCGCCTTCTACGGCTATCGGCCCGATCTTTATTGCCAGAATGGGCGGTAATGTGGAACTGGCCGGTTTTGCTAATTCCATAACTATTGTGCTCAGTATTATTTTGATGACGCTGTTTTTTATATTTCTGCACATTTGATTTGTAATTAAATAAAGCGGTCTTTTAGTAAGCAAGTAAAATTGACAAGCATAAAGTAATGAGAGTAAACTTGATTTATATTCAATAAGTAATATTTAGCGGCTTTTGTCGGGATGGTGAAAAATTTGTTGTTTTTGATCAATTTATTGCACAAATGGTTAAAGCTGCTTAATCGTAGTTTGAATGGCAGCCAGATGGTGGCGTTTACTTTTGCCATGCTTATCTTATGCGGTTCACTGCTGTTGATGCTGCCAATGGCCAGTGCTGACGGCAGCAGTATGCGTTTTATCGACGCTTTGTTTACAGCGACCTCTACTTCATGCGTAACAGGACTTGTTGTTGTAGATACAGGGCATTATTTTTCCTGGTTTGGAAAATTAGTGATGATCGTTCTCATCCAGATCGGTGGGTTGGGCATTATGACTCTGACCACCTTACTGAGCGTGGCGGTTGGTAAAAGGATCAATCTGAGAGAAAGGCTGTTTATTCAGGAATAGCTTAATCTGAATGAACCTTCCGGGGTAGTACGGTTGTCGTTAAATGTTGTTAAATACGCTTTGACGATCGAATTTATTTTTGGGACTATTCTGGCCTGGCATTTTTATTCTGCTTTGGACATGGGGCTTACAGGTATTGCCTGGGGTTACTGGCATGCTATATCGGCTTTTTGCAATGCCGGGTTTGACTTGTTTGGAGATTATGCCAGTCTGACAGGGCATTATAACGATATAACTCTGAATTTATGTATTATGGCGCTGATAACCATCGGTGGTATTGGTTTTACGGTTTTGGATGATCTGCGTCGTAACCGGAAATGGAAGAAGCTGCGTTTGCACAGTAAAATAGTGCTGACGGCCAGCGCGATCCTGACTTTTGGCGGTACGCTGGTGATCTTGGCTTTGGAATATACGAATCCGGCTACTCTTGGCGGCATGCCCAACGAATTGGACAAATGGATGGCGGCTGCTTTTCAGGCGGTTACCTGCCGCACTGCCGGGTTTAATACGATCGATTTGACTGATATGCGGGCCAGTTCTCTGTTTTTTATGGTTCTTTTAATGGGGATCGGTGCTTCGCCGACGTCTACTGGCGGTGGTATGAAAACGACAACTGTGCTCGTTCTGCTGGTATCGACGTGGGGACTTCTGCATGGCAAGCGTGATACGGTGCTGTTTGACAGGAGGATAGCTTCGGAAACAGTCGATAAAGCTTATAATGTTTTTACAGTTTGCCTGTTGTGGATGCTTGGAGCGTATTTTTTGCTCCTGATCTGCGATGGTGGGCTGCATCGGGCGGATTACGTTTTATTTGAAGTGGTTTCTGCATTTGCGACTGTTGGTCTGGGAGTTGGGATTACGCCAGACTGGAACGACTGGGGCAAACTGATTCTGGTTTTGACTATGTATGCCGGACGTATCGGCGTGCTGACCTTTGTTTTATCCTTCCTTCATTCTAAAGATGATAAGATCAGATATCCTTCGGAAAATATTATGATTGGTTAAAGGCGGTAACGATAATGATTAAAAAACAACGTGAAAAACAATATGCTGTTTTCGGGTTAGGGCGTTTTGGTACGAGTGTAGCATTGACACTTAACGAACTTGGTTATCAGGTCATGGGTGTTGATACTGATGAAGATAATGTTCAGCGTCTGGCACATGAGCTGACTCATGTTGTAACGGCAGATTCTTCTGATGAACGTACGCTGCGTTCTTTGGGCGCTCAGAATTTTGATGTGGCAGTCGTGGCGATCGGGGATTTGGAAGCGAATATGCTGACGACCTTACTGCTTAAGGAAATTGGTGTTCCTGTGGTTGTCGTTAAAGCTATCAATCAGGTTCATGGAAAAATGCTCAAAAAAATCGGCGCTGATAAGATCGTTTATTCGGAACGTGATATGGGACAGCGTGTAGCGCATAACCTTATTTCCAACAGTATCGTCGATTATATCGAACTGTCTGATACCATCAGCTTGATGAGTATCACTGTGCCGCCAAGTCTGGCAGGGAAAAACCTGATCGAATCAATCTGCGCAGCCGCTATAATGTCAATATCGTGGCGATCAAGCACGGCAGTGAAACTCTGGTCAATCCCGATCCCAAAATGGTACTTAACCTCGGCGATGAAATGATCATTATCGGTGAGCATAGTAATATTAAAGCACTGGAGGAAGTGGTCTGATGAAAGAACTGAGCAGCGTAAGTAATCCGATCGTTAAAGCTGCCGCAGAGCTGAAACAAAAAAAATATCGGACAGAACAGCAGGCTTTTTTAGTGGAGGGAATGCGATCGGTGGAGGAAGCTGTAAACTGTGGTATAGTGAAACAGCTTTTTGTGCTTAAAGGAACTAAAACTGCTTCGGCAAGGCAGGCCGCTATTATAGCAGCGGCTGCGGCAGAAGGAGTTGAATTGTATGAGGTTACCGAACCTGTAATGAAAAAAATTGCCGACACAGAAACGCCGCAGGCTCTGACTGCCGTTGTTGCCAAACAAAGTGCGGCCTTAGAGGAACTGGCTGCAGCCGGTGGTATTGTGCTCGTATTAGACCGCATCGGCGATCCTGGTAATCTGGGAACGATGATTCGTACTGCTGATGCGGCAGGTATCAGCGGCGTAGTACTACTGGCTGGCTGTACTGATATTTTTGCACCGAAAGCAGTACGTTCTACAATGGGATCACTGCTGCATATACCGGTAGCTGAAGGTATATGCGAAGCAGACTTTATCAGCTGGGCACGTAAGAACGGTTATGAAATAGCGGTAACTTGCCTGGGAAATGCAGACAGTTTATATCAAACAGATTTACAGGGCCCGGTAGCAGTTGTTGTCGGCAGCGAAGCAGAGGGTGTTTCAGACGGCTTGCTGGAAGCAGCCGTAAAAAAAGTTTTTATCCCGATGGAAGGGCAGGCCGAATCGTTGAATGCTGCTGTGGCAGCTGGAATCGTTATGTTTGAATGTCTGCGGCAACGGCTTGCAGGTAAAGGCAAGTTGTGATAAAATAAGTAACGTTAATTGAATACGCCCCATTTTTTCGACACTATGACCGAGAGAGTACGCCAGACGTGCGACACAGAGAGCGAGGCCACGGCTGCAAGCCTTGCGATACACTAAAGCGGAAGTTCACTCGTGAGTGTTTGCGCTGAAGGCTTTGGTTTGTAGGCGCAACGTCAGTCGCGTTAAGACAGCAGAGTACAAATTAGGGTGGTACCGCGGAAGCATAACTTTCGCCCCTTACCAGGGGCGGGAGTTTTATTTTTTTATAGGAGGAAGAATATGAGAGAATAATTGCAGGCACTTAAGGAACAAGCGCTGGCAGAGCTGGGAGCAGTAACGACTCCAGACGAACTCAAAGATTTGCGCATCAAATATTTGGGTAAAAAAGGCCCGATGACAGAAATTCTGCGCGGTATGGGCGCACTGCCGGCAGAGGAAAGACCGAAAATCGGACAAATCGTCAACGAAGTAAAAAGCGCCTTGGAAACGGCTATCAATGCCAAAACCGAGGTTTTAGAAGCAGAGTCCTTAAAAGCAAGGCTGGCAAATGAAAAAGTGGACATTACTTTGCCTGGACGCACACAAAACTGCGGGCATCTGCATCCGGTGACACTGACACTGCGCGAGATCAAAAAGATTTTTATGCGGATGGGGTTTGATGTCATGGAAGGCCCTGAGATAGAAAGCGATTATTATAACTTTGAAGCTTTGAACCTGCCGCAGGATCATCCGGCACGGGATATGCAGGATACATTTTATATTACTGAAAAATTTTTGCTGCGTACCCAGACTTCACCTGTGCAGGCTCGTACAATGCAGGCCTGTGAGCCTGACACACCGATCAGGATGATCGCCCCTGGAACAGTTTACCGCAACGATTATGATGCTACTCATTCTCCGATGTTTCATCAGGTAGAAGGTTTGGTACTTGGTGAAAATATCAGCCTTGCTGATTTAAAGGGGACGCTGGAAACCTTTTGTAAAGAGATGTTCGGCGGCAGTGTGGAGATACGCTTGCGTCCCAGTTATTTCCCCTTTACGGAACCAAGTGCCGAAGTAGATATTTCCTGCGTTATCTGTGGCGGCAAAGGCTGCCGCGTCTGCAAGAATTCAGGCTGGCTCGAGATTTTGGGTTCAGGTATGGTTCATCCCAATGTGCTGCGGATGAGCGGTTACGATCCGGATAAAATTAATGGTTATGCTTTTGGAATGGGTGTTGAACGCATCGCTATGCTTAAATACGGCATTGACGATCTGCGCTTATTCTTTGAAAATGATTTGCGGTTTATCCGCCAGTTCAAATAAGGAGGAAGATTATGTTAGCATCTATTGACTGGTTAAAAAAATATGTTGATATTAATGTCACTCCTGAAGAGTTGGCTGAAAAACTGACACGCGTAGGTTTGGAAGTTGAAAGTGTGAACTATCTGGGAGCGGGGTTGGAAGGCGTTGTTACCGGCAAAGTAACACAGATTGAGCGGCATCCTAATTCTGATCATTTGTGGATTTGTATGATGGATTACGGCAGCGGTGAGATCGTACAGATTCTGACTGGTGCGCAAAATGTCCATCAAAACGATATCGTACCGGTTGCAGTTGTTGGGTCGCAGCTTCCCAGTGGGATGAAGCTTAAAAAAGCAAAAATGCGCGGACTTGATTCTTTTGGAATGTTGTGCAGCGCTGAAGAGCTGGGCATTGATGCTAAGCTTTTGCTGCCGGAACAGCGCAATGGTATTTTCATCCTGCCACCGGATACACCTATTGGCGTGGATATAAAAAAGATTTTGGGACTGGATGACGTGGTGTTGGATATTGACCTGACAGCCAACCGCGGTGATTGTACAAATATCATTGGTCTGGCACGTGAAGCTGCTGCTGTTTTGGGTACGAAATTCAGAATGCCAGATATGAGCGTACAGGAAACTGCCGGCGGCAATGCTGCCGAAATGGCGAAAGTAGATGTGCAGGCGGCAGATCTGTGCAGTCGTTTTGCTGTGCGGATATTGAAAAATATTAAAATCGGTCAGTCGCCGGAGTGGATGCAGAAACATCTGCGTGCCTGCGGTATGCGCCCCATCAGTAATGTTGTCGACGTGACTAACTATGTAATGCTTGAATTAGGGCAGCCGATGCATGCCTATGATTATGACAGGGTCAGTGGACATACGCTGATCGTTCGGCGTGCTGCTGAAGGTGAGAAGCTGGTGACGCTGGATAATCAGGAGCGGAGTCTTGATTTCAGCATGATCACTATTGCTGATACTGAACATGCGGTAGGCCTGGGCGGTGTTATGGGTGGTTTGGAAACAGAAGTTACTGCCGATACCGTAAATGTTATGTTAGAAGCCGCTACTTTTAACGGACCTTCGATTCGCCGTACTTCGAAAGCATTGGGATTACGCAGCGAAGCGTCAGGGCGCTTCGAGCGGGGTGTTGATACCGTGCTGACTCATAATGCGCTTAATCGTGCAGCACATTTGCTGGAACAGATGGGTGCCTGCGAGACTGTCTGCGGTATCGTAGAAGCTTATCCGACTGAGGCGCAGCCGGCTGTTGTTAAAGTTAATCCGTCTGCTATCAATACCCGCATTGGTGTAGAGATAGAGACAGGGGAAATGATTTCTATTCTGCAGAAGCTTCAGTTCGAAGTACATGAGGAAGGAGAAGATCTGGTCGTTACAGCGCCCAGCTGGCGTTATGATGTGACCTGTGATGCTGATATCAGTGAAGAGATCGCGCGTATGCATTCGTATGACAAGATTGCCTCACATATGCCTGCTCTGCCTTTGGTACAGGGGCGTCAGGATGTGATTGAGGACGTACGCGATAGTGTGGAGGATTATTTGGCTTCGGTCGGACTGAGTGAGGTTATGACTTACAGTTTTATCCATCCATGTTCTTTTGACAAGCTGGAATTACCTGCAGATGATGAACGCCGTCGGTTTATTGAAGTAATGAATCCTATCAGCGATGAATTCAAAGTTATGCGCACTACTTTAGTACCAAGTATTTTAAGTACAGTTGCTTATAATTTGGCACGTCAAAGTGAAAGTGTCAAAATTTTTGAAGTCGGGCGCACTTATCTGCCGAAAGCGCTGCCTTTGACAGAGTTCCCGGTTGAAAAGCGTGTATTGTGCGCTGCAATGAGCGGTAAACGTAATGTGTTAAACTGGACTGAGGGAAAAGATAATGTAGACTTTTATGATATGAAAGGTGTCGTAGAAGGGCTTTTGAGCAAATTACAGGTCACTGATTACAAGCTGATACTGGCAACACAGCCATATCTGCATCCGGGAAAGAGCTGCGCAATCGAATATCAGGGAGAGCTGATTGGTTATTTCGGTGAAGTGCATCCCACGGTTGCTGCTAACTTTGAACTGAGCAGTGAAACCTATGTTCTGGAGCTGGCAATCGAACCTTTGGTCTCTGCTGCTGTTAAGGTGCCTAAATATAAACATCTGCCTAAATTCCCCGGTACTTCGCGTGATATAGCTGTCGTTGTACCGTTGGAAGTAAGTATGCGCGAGCTTGAAGGCGTGATTCGCGCTAATGCAGGCGAGCTTTTGACTGATGTAAAGGTGTTTGATGTGTATACCGGTAAGCAGGTAGCAGACGGCTGTAAATCCATGGCCTTTAATCTTACTTTCCAGGCCGGTGATCGTACCTTGACTGATACGGAGATAGATACGGTAATTAAAAATGTAGTTGATAAAGTAGGAGAAGAATATAAAGCTAAATTAAGAGCCTGATAAATGATTTTTTAACAGCCCTTTATAAATAAGGGCTGTTTTTTCGTAAATAATAAAACTGCATCGGCTATCGTCAAAGGTGTTATAATGGAATTGTATGAAAGAAGGTGCATTTTATGAAAATCATTGACGCGCATATGCATTATTATGATATAGACAAGTTTTATGAGGTCGCAGAAAATGCAGGACATGAAAATACTGCGGCTTGTTGGCAGCAGATATGCCAAGAGAATAATATTGTTTTTGCTGTGGCGATGGGTAATTCTGAAGATGCGCCCAGTCGTTACGGCGGCAGTACACCGAGACTGATTAATCTAAGTGGTCCTTTTGATGAGAAAAATTATAACCAGCCTCTTTCAATGGGGTATTGTTTAGGCGTCAAAAGTGAAGATATTACACTGGCAAATGCTGAAAAAACAGCTCAGGAATTTGAGCACTATCTGAGTGATCCTCATTGTCTGGGCATAAAGTTTTATCCAGGTTACCGGCCTGTATTTATTTATGATGAACGTCATTATCCGCTGTTTGAATTGGCCCGGTATTATAATGTGCCTGTGGCAGTGCATACAGGCGATACAGCAACGCCTGCTGCTAAACTGCGTTATGCCCACCCGTTGACGGTGGATGAGGTAGCTGCTGATTTCCCGGACGTGCAGTTTGTTATCTGTCACTGCGGAAATCCATGGCTGCTTGACGCAACTGAGGTGGCTACGAAAAATGATAATGTTGCTATAGATCTGTCCGGTTTACTGGAAGGAATACCGGGGGCGCATTTCTATAGGCAGAATCAGGGTTATTTTGATTATTTGGGTATGTGGCTGCGTTATATGAACCGCTGGGACAAATTGATGTATGGCAGTGATTGGCCGTTAATCAATATTCCTGATTATATAGCGATAATGCGTCAACTGATCCCGGAAGAACATCAGGAAGCATTTTTTTACAGCAATGCTTTGCGGGTTTATAGTCGTATACAGAAAATTTTATAAAATCTACAAAAATCCTATTTGCGTATGCAAATAGGATTTTTTTGTATTAACGTAGATTTTACAAGGGTTTGTTAATATTTATGAGTGCTAAATTATGAAGAATGTGGTATAATATATACGTTTTTTTATGAGCTTTTTTGAGTTTTGAATGTGAGGTAGATGGGAATGGAACTTATATATATAACGCTTGCTGTGTATGGTATGGGTGCCGCTACGGCACTGTTTCCTAAAAAAATGGAGATGGCGGCACATTACTGTGCGGTTTTGGCAGCAGTATTTGGCAGCGGAGCTCTGATGTATCAGTCTGCGGCTTATCTGATGCAGGGAAGTGGGAGCCTGCTGAGCGGCAGCTGGGCATTTTTTACTTTCAATGCTGATCGGTGGAGCGCAGTTTTTTTATTGATTACGGGCTTGGCAGGAACAGTGACGAGCATTTATGCTTGGGGTTATGCGAAAAGCTATCTGGGTAAAAGACTGAGACTTTTGGGAGGACTTTGGAATGCATTTTTGCTTTCTATGGTGCTGGTTTTACTGGCTGCTGATGTTTTCAGTTTTTTACTGGCTTGGGAGCTGATGGCCGTAGTAAGCTTTCTGTTAGTCAACCACGAAGCTGAAAAAAAAGCTGCACATAATGCAGCGTATCAATATTTGGTTATGACCCATATCGGAACAGCGGCAATCATGATTGCTTTTTTGATGATAGGCAGTCAGGCAGGGTCTTTAGATTTTGCTGTGCTCGGTCAGGGAGTGTTGAGTGATAATGTTCGTAATGCGGCGTTTATCACTGCTTTTGCCGGTTTTGCATTAAAAGCGGGGTTATTGCCGCTGCATGTGTGGCTGCCTAATGCGCATCCTGCTGCACCAAGTCATGTTTCGGCGCTGATGAGCGGCGTTATGCTGAAAATAGCCTTATATGGTTTCGGACGTTTTATTTTTCAGTTTCTTGGCCCGATGGAATTCTGGTGGGGGGCTTTTGTGCTGGTGGTAGGTCTGCTATCAGCAGTTTTGGGTGCTTTATATGCACAGATGGAAAAAGACATCAAAAGTATCTTAGCATATTCATCTGTAGAAAATATGTGGATTATTTTCGGAGCTTTTGGTTGTGGGATGGTACTTATGACAACGCCACGGCATGACTATGCATTAATTGGTTTTTTGGCCGCTGTTGTACATTCCTTGAACCACTCGGTGATGAAATCACTGTTGTTTATGTCGGCAGGGGCTGTAATGCATGCTACCGATAGTAAGGATATTGAAAAAATGGGTGGCTTGGGTAAATTGATGCCATGGACTGCGGTTTTTACACTGGTAGGTTCGATGGGCTTGTCTGCCCTGCCTCTGACAAGTGGTTTTGTGGGGGAGTGGCTCGCACTGCAGAGTTTTGTTACTTTGGCCGGCAGCAGTGAAGGACAGGGGCTGCGGCTTTTAGGAGCACTGGCTTTTGTTCTGTTCGGTTTAGCAAGTGCTTTAGCAGTTGGTTGCTTTGTGCGTCTTTATGGAGTAGTTTTTTTGGGACGGAATCGAAGCAGGCTCGTAGAACGTGCTCACGAAAGCGATTGGTCGATGCGTTTGGGAATGGGGTTGGCGGCAATATTGGTATTGCTGCTTGGTATTGTCCCGGGGCCGGTAGTCGCTGTGCTGCAAACGGCAGTGCAGAACCAGCAAACTCTTTGGCGCAGTTTTGCAGATATGCAGAAGGTTTGGTGGTTTGGCAGCGGAAGTTATGCAGTTTATGCACCGTTACTGCTATTGACAGTATTGTCGGTTGTTTTACTGGCTGTGGCCCTTATGACCTGCGGCGATAAAAGCTTTGTTCATCGTGAAGTTACTTGGAACTGCGGTACTTATCCTACAGCGCGCCAGCAATATTCAGCTACTGGTTTTTCCAAGCCGCTCCGCCGGGCTTTTGATTTTTTGCTGAAGCCAAAGCGAACGGCAACCTATCTGAAAAAGGGCAATCCGTATTTTGGGCGGCAGCTGGAATATAAATTATCGATCCCGGATCAGTTTACAGAAAAGCTATATGTACCGATTCAGCACTATATGGTCTGGTCTGCTTCTTTTCTGCGTCGTATTCAGCAGGGCAGCGTACGTCTGTATATCAGTTATGTAATGGTGGCTATGCTTTTGGTTTTGATTTGGGGGGCGATGTAAATGGCTATGCATATTTATGATTTGGGCTGGATGCTGGCACAAGTGTTGCTGCTTTTGTGCAGCGCTCCTTTAGTTGCCGGTATCATAAAAAAAGTGAAAGCCTTGCTGCAGAATCGTATCGGTTCCAGTATTTTCCAGGAATATTTCGATCTTTATAAATGGTGGCAGAAGCCTACAATACTTACGCCTTATACCAGTCTGGTTTTTATTATTGCGCCGCTGGTATATTTTGCCAGTGTAGTAGTGGCAGCGGCGATGCTGCCTAACTTTTTTGGAATTCAATTCAGTTTTGGAGATGTTTTTGTTTTTATTGGTGTTCTAACGCTGGGGCGCTTTTTTATGACTTTATCGTCTCTGGATACGGCTACGGCGTTTGGCGGCATGGGTGGATCCCGTGAAATTTATATTTCTGTTTTAGCAGAACCTGTAATTTTGCTGGCTGTACTGGTGAATGCGCTGCGCAGTGGCAGCACAACTTTAGCGGGAATGGCGCTTGATTTTCAGGCGGTTTATTTAAGCGTAGCCAGCGTGCTGACATGTATTGCTTTCTTTTGCCTGCTGCTGGCTGAGAATGGAAGAATTCCTGTCGATAATCCTGATACGCATTTGGAACTGACAATGATTCACGAGTGTATGCTCCTTGAATATTCCGGACGGTTGCTGGCAGTGATCCATTTGGCAAGCATGCTGAAAACATTAGTATTTTTGGTCTTGTTTGCGTTGTTGTATCTGCCGCTTTCACTGCCGCTGGCAGTGAAAGTGCTCTTGGCAGCGACAGCGGTAAGTGTTATGGAAACTCTGAAGAATAAAATGCGTCTGTTCAAAGTTCGCGTATATCTGGCCGCAGCCGGTATTTTACTGCTGCTGGCAATTGTAGCGCAGTAAGGAGGGGTATGATGAATTTTTTGGTAATCGTCTTATTGTTCGTTGTCTTTTTGCAGACCCGTATTATGGACCTGCGCCGGGCAATCATCTGCCTTAGTGTTCAATCGGCTGTTATTGCTCTTGCCTGCTTTATTTCCGGTATTGCGCATGGCGAGGGTATTCATATTTATGCTCCGGGATTGCTGACAATTATCGTAAAAGTCCTTTTAGTGCCTTATGCAATGCTGCGGCTTGTCAGTAAGCTGGCTGATGAGCGTGAGCTCATTTCAGAGATCAATGTTAATTATTCAACTGCCGCAAGTGCAGTTTTTCTGGTTCTGAGTTATCTTATTGTTGATAAAATGCTGCCCGGAGTGGAAGGTCGCGATATTCTGGCGCTTTCCATCGTAATGATTTTGACTGGTCTGACGTTGATCGTTATGCGCAGCCGAGCTATTATGCAGATGGTAGGCTTGATAACAATGGAAAATGGTATTTACCTTTTAGGGATGGCGATGACGGAAGGTCTGCCTCTGGTTATAGAAATGGGTATCTTTTTGGACGTGCTGATTGCTGTCATGGTACTGGTAATACTGACTAACCGGCTGCGTTTGTCGTTTATGACGACAGATACCAATGTGTTGAGAAAGCTGAAGGTGACGGGATGCTGGAGCTGATTTATATAATTTTTGCTTTGCCGGTGGTTTGTGCGGCTTTAGCTATCAGCGGCGTTTTAGGCAGCGGCAGTTTGCTACACTGGCTTAATCGCTTGACTGCTGCTGCTGTAGGCGTTGCAGTTATTCTTTTAGCACAGAGTTTTACGCCAACACAGCCTTTTAACAGTGAATATGTTTATCTGGACGCGCTTAATGTCTGGGTAATACTGATCATTACAGCTTTATATGTAGCGGCAGCATGGGTTTCCAAGTCATATCTGCTGCGAGCACAGCCGTGGCTATCTTAGCCGTACGCCTGGTTTGATTGGCCGTTATTATGCTTTGTTCCAGATGTTTGTTTGGACTATGTTTCTGGTACTGATGGTAAAAATCTGGGATTGATGTGGGTCGCTATCGAGGCGACAACGTTGGTGTCTGCTTTTCTGGTATCATTTAAATTTACCCGCAGTGCTCTGGAAGCGACCTGGAAATATGTGATGGTTTGTACTGTTGGTATTTGTCTGGCACTTTTGGGAACAATGATCCTGTATTATGCGCAGATTTCGGCACTTGGGGCTGAAAAGGCTTTGAGCTGGCTGTGGCTGACCGAACATGCAGAACTTCTTAACCCGTCGCTGACAAAGCTGGCTTTTTTATTTATTTTTATTGGTTATGGTACTAAAATCGGTATGGCTCCGATGCATACATGGCTGCCTGATGCTTATTCAGAAGCTCCGTCTCTGACCAGCGGCCTTTTATCCGGAGCTTTATGTACCTGCGCTATTTATGTATTGCTGCGTAACATAGTAGTTGTGATACCGACTGTAGGTGTAGAATTTATCAGTACGCTGTGCCTGGCATTTGCGGCACTGACCATTGCTGTAGCTGTACCGTTTGTAGTAGTGCAGCGCGACATCAAGCGTATGCTGGCTTATTCCTCAATGGAAAATATAGGTCTGATGATAGCGGGTATCGGTGTTTTCAGTCAGCTTTCTATTGGCGCGACCTTAGTGCATATGTTTAATCATGCACTGATCAAATTTGTATTGTTCTATATAGCTGGTACTATAGTGCAGGAATATCAGACTAAAAATATGATGCGTATTCATGGAATGATCGTTGATGTACCTCATACTGCGACGTTTTGGCTTCTGGGTATTATTGGAATTTTAGGTATGCCGCCGTTGGGTTTGTTTTTTAGTAAATTTTATATTTTATACAGTTTGTTTTTAAGCGGGCACTATCTGTTGGGTATAGTGATCATTGTTCTGCTTGCCGGGATACTGATCGGTATTTTGTACCATGCCTTACGAATGCTGTGTGATAAAGCTAAACGAAAGCCTGTCGGAGACTTGCTTGAGCATGCGGATACGCCGTTTCTGGCAGCGCTGCTTTTAGGCAGCGTCATCATAGGTGCCGGAATCGGTGAAATACCTTATTTGGAAAAACTGCTGGCTCAGGCGGTACGGATAGTAGGAGGCGGTCAATTTTGATGAAGGTTAAACCAGAAGGCCTGCGGGGGGCTGCTAATATTTGTTCACGCGGTGGCAGGCATCCGCTGACAGCAATGTTCGGGGCCGATGAAACCAGCTTCGGCGGCGGGTATGCTGTTTACTGTCTGTTTGAAAATAAAGAAAAGCATGATATAGATATCTTAAAGGCTGAATTTGATGCAGGCAGTGATCTTCATTATCCAGCATTAACACCTGTTTTACCGGCTGCTGCCTGGTATGAACGTGAACTGCATGATATGTTCGGGTTTATACCGGATGATCATCCGGATCTGCGGCCGTTGGTTTTGCATGAAACTTATCCTGAAGATTTTCATCCGCTGCGCAAATGTGTTGATATTGATGCTGATGTGCGTGGAGAGCGAAAGTATGAAATGGCTGTTTCGCACGGCGATGGGCTGTTCGAAGTACCTGTCGGTCCTATTCATGCAGGTATTATTGAACCGGGGCATTTTCGATTCAGCCAGGCCGGTGAAGCTATTCTGCAGTTAGATGCCAAGTTGTTTTTTACTCATCGGGGAATCGAAAAAGCAGTAGAAGGTAAAACTCCAGAGGAAGCACTGCTGATTGTAGAACGGATTTGCGGTGCCTGTTCTGTGGCCAATACCTTGTCGTATTGTCAGGCACTGGAAAAGCTGTCCGGTCAGAATGTACCCAGACGAGCCTGGCTTATCCGTACAATAGCTGCAGAGTTGGAACGTCTTTATAATCACATCGGCGATACAGGTAATATGTGTGCCGGAGTCGGATTTGCGCCTGTTATCAGTATGGGCAGCCGCTTGAAGGAAATACTGCTGCGCTGTAATGAGGCGATAGCCGGCAATCGTTTTCTGCGTGGGCTGATAGTTCCGGGCGGTGTAAAATATGATTTAACTGAGTCTTTATGCACTGAACTAACAGTTGCTTTAACTAAAGTTGAAAATGAATACAACGATATTGTGCAGATCATTGCCGAGCAGGACGGATTTTTGAATCGTGCTAAAACTACTGGTATTATCAGTAAAAATGTAGCGCTTGACCTGGCGCTGGTCGGAGTTGGAGCCAGAGCTTCGGGTGTGGACTGTGATTGCCGCAGGGATCTGCCATATGGTTTATATGCCGAATTGCCTTTTAATGTAATTACGAAAACCGACGGCGATGTCTATGCCAGGCTGCAGGTACGGATGGGTGAGGTTGCCGAATCGATCACTTTGATTAGAAAAGCATTGAAGCTGTTGCAGCAAGACGATTCGCAGCTGCATTGCGGTGAACTGGCGTATAAAACTCTGACTGGCAGCTGGGGGATCAGCGAATCAGCACGTGGCAGTAATCTGCATTGGCTGATGCTGGATGCAGACGGATGTATCGAAAGATTATTTATCCGTTCAGCTTCCTATCCTAACTGGCCGGCGCTTACCATAGCTGTGCAGGGAGATATTATTCCGGATTTTCCGCTGATCAATAAAAGCTTTGAATTATGCTATGCCTGTCTGGATCGTTAGGGAGGAACAATAATGCTTAAATTGTTACAGGGGATTTTGGCGAATAAGATAACAACAGAAGATGTAACGACCAGCGGTGCTCCAAGAATGCGGGGACAACTGACTTGTGGAACTGACTGTAATGGCTGTGCAAAATGTGCGGCTGTTTGCCCGACTGGTGCTGTTGCGCTGTGTGATGGCAAACCAGTATTGGATTATAAACGCTGCATTTTTTGCGGTAAATGTGTAGAAGCGTGTGCTGCAGGTGCGCTGCTGCATACTGATATTGATACTTTGCCGGAGATATTGACAGATGTACAGATGACCATAGAACGAGAGATCAGGGCCAAGCTGGGGCGTTCACTGCATGTACGGCATTTGGATGCCGGCAGCTGTAATGCCTGCGATTTTGAAATGGGTGCTTTGAGTAATCCGCTGTATGATCTGCATCGTTTTGGTATTGCTTTTGTGGCTTCACCGCGACATGCTGATATGATAATGGTTACAGGCGTGGTAACACGTAATTTGGCGCAGGCAGTGCAAATGACTTATGAAGCAATGGAAGAACCGAAGCTGGTAATGGCCTGTGGTGCCTGTGCTGCCAGCGGAGGAACGTATGGGTCTACCTATGCTATTGTCGGTGCATTGGATAAAGTATTGCCGGTAGACATAGCTGTGCCAGGCTGTCCGCCAAGACCGTCGGCTATGCTTATTGCTTTGACAGCGGCTGCCGACTTGCTAAAAAAACGTTTATAAAAATATATTGTGTTTACGGCTCAATAATGGTAATATTGAGAAAATACAAAATGAAAGGAGTGCGCCCATGGTTATTTATCGCTCTGCTACTTTTGATGATGTAGAGAAGCTTCATAAACTGCTCAATGATTATGCTGCCGAAGGCCTGATGCTGCCGCGTTCGCGTAATTCCATCTATGAAAATCTGCGCGATTACGTGGTGGCCGTTGAGAACAATCATGTGATTGGCTGCGGCGCACTGCACTTTGTTTGGGATCGTCTGGCTGAGATTCGTTCTTTAGCTGTTGATCCTGAACGTAAAACACAGGGAATTGGACGAAAAATGGTTGAACTGCTGGAAGCTGAAGGCATTGAACGCGGAGTGAAGATGTTCTTTACCCTTACTTATCAGCCGGGATTTTTTGCAAAATGTGATTATATCGAAACGGCGAAAGAAAAGCTCCCGCAGAAGGTTTGGAAAGAATGTGTATATTGCCCGCAATATCCGTATTGCAACGAATTGGCCTTTGTCAAAACGACCGTTGATTATGAACCCGGCGACATAATGTTCTAGATCAGGTATCGTTTGCTGCAAGCTGAAGGTGCTGCGGTGAACAGGAATGCAGAATTTTCCGGAGGAAGTCGACATAATTATAAAGGCTTTTTGGTGAATAAATACTGCTATTTGTGTTTGCATATTATAGGCTGCCGGAGCGGCAGAATTTGATATTGGTTAAATGATGAGAATGTCGTGATGGTAACTTCTGTCGCGGCATTTTTTATAATGTTAACTGATGTGCAGGGAGGAAACTATGGAAAAAGCAAGGTTTAAGTGGGTGCTGCGTGAGCGCAACCGGAAAATTGCAGCGAAAACGGAAGTTTTACTGAGCAGCAGGCACGTCGAGTGCGGAGTTTTCACAGCAGTTTCAAAGAGTATAGTCCAACACCGCTGATAGAACTTACCAGTCTGGCGCAGCATTTGGGTATCAAAAACCTTTTTGTCAAAGATGAATCCTATCGCTTTGGACTCAATGCTTTTAAAGTTCTGGGCGGCAGTTTTGCTATTGGTAGTTATATCGCTAATGAATTAGGTGAAGATATAGATGATTTACCTTATATGCGTCTGGTCTCAGATGAGGTGCGCAGTTTGTTGGGGAGCAAAACATTTATTACAACTACTGACGGTAATCATGGGCGTGGTGTTGCCTGGACAGCCAACAGATTGAAGCAGCAGGCTATAGTTTATATGCCTCAGGGCTCTGCGGCAGAACGTCTGTCCAATATTCGTGCCGAAGGTGCGCAGGCCGAAATCACAGATATGAACTATGACGATACAGTACGATATACCAGTGAGCTGGCACAGAAAAACGGCTGGATCATTGTACAGGATACAGCTTGGGATGGGTATACAAGGATACCTCTGTGGATCATGCAGGGCTATATGACAATGGCTTTGGAAGCGTATGAGCAGCTGCCGGTCAAGCCTACGCATATCTTTTTGCAGGCCGGGGTCGGCTCTTTGGCAGGTTCTGTACAGGGATTTTTTGCTGATATTTATGGCAGTTCCTGCCCGCTGACTTTTATAGTTGAACCCAAAGGGGCCGATTGCCTTTATCAGACAGCCGCGGCAAATGACGGCAGCTTGCATAGTGTAACAGGCCGTCTTGAGACGATTATGGCTGGACTGGCCTGTGGAGAGCCAAACAGTATTGCTTGGGAAATACTTGGAAATTTGAGCGATGGTTTTATCAGCTGTCCTGATTATACCGCTGCTCAGGGAATGCGTATTTTGGGAAATCCGCTGGCGGGTGATACGAAAGTCAGTGCAGGTGAAAGCGGTGCGGCGACCGTGGGACTGGTGGCAGAAGCCATGCGCGACGAGCGCTTAAGTGATCTGAAACAGGCCTTGCAGCTGGACGAAAACTCGGTGGTGTTGTGCTTCAATACCGAAGGCGATACTGATAAAGAAAATTATCGTCGTATCGTTTGGGACGGAGCATGGGGGAGAGAATAAATAAAACATAAAGTTTTTTCTTTCTAATTTTATCAGCCTTTAGTATAATAAAAGCAGCCAGATTACTAAGCAGATAATCATTAATTTTGCATATCAAAAACTATTGATATGACAGCGTTAAAATATTGTTCTTATTACATTGTTTTGCAGAACTTGAGGAGGTTTTATGGAACGAACTCATCGTATCATGTTTGTTTGTCACGGTAATATCTGTCGTTCGCCAATGGCAGAATTTTTGCTGAAGGACATGATCAAAAAAGAAGGGCTTGCGGACAGGTTTGTGATTGCATCGGCAGGTACAAGCAGGGAAGAAATAGGTAATCCTGTGCATCAGGGAACACGTAAAAAACTGGCGCAGGATCATATCAGTGCGGCGGGTAAATATGCTGTGCAGCTTACCAAAGAAGATTATGAAAAATATGATCTTATTTTGGGTATGGATCGTGCCAATATCAGTAATATTCTGCGGATCATAGGCAGTGACCCGCAGGAAAAGGTGCATCGTCTGCTGGATTTTACCGAGTTGCCGCGTGACATTGCTGATCCCTGGTATACTGGTGATTTTGAAATTGCGTATGCGGAGATCAAAGCGGGATGCGCAGCATTGCTGAAGCACTTGCGCCGATTTTAAAAGTTAAAGGCTCCCGAATTTTCGGGAGCCTTTTGTTTTTTTAGTTAAACATTCTGGGGCAGACAGTCTTTGATAAAATCACTGACTGTTTGATTGAATTTTTCTGCTTCTTCATAAAAGAGCATATGACCGCTTTCTGTAAAAGCTACAAATTTACCATTGGGGATTAGAGACGTCAGGTAAGTGCCCTGCTTGATTCCCCAGGCAAAAACAGGTCCGTCGGCGTTGACGACCAGCGTGGGAACAGTTATTGTTGGCAGAACGTTAGTGAAATCTGTTGCAATATAGTCGCTGTAGATGGCTGCTGAGAGCCAGGGCGGCAGCTTGCGGAATTCTTCAATTACCCAGTCTGTGCCGGCTGGTCGTTTGCCGTCTTTAAAAATTGCGTTTGCAAAAAATTCAAAATATTCTTCCCGTTCGTTGACCAATCGGTTGACCTGTGCATTGAACCCTTCCATATTGTAGTTGCGCAAACCCTGACTGTTCCATTCTTCAGGACTGAAAGGGAATGGCGTCATATCTATCAGCCCCAGACCAATCAGATTGCTGTCGGTTTTATATTGCTGCCAATAGGAAAGCACTGTAGGTCCGCCTAAAGACCAGCCCATGAGAATAAAATTTTTCAGACCCAGAAATTCAGAAAGTTCGCGGATATCCTGTGCGTAACGGGCAACGATTTGGCCCTGCAGACCTTTGGAGGATTTGCCGTGCCCGCGGTTATCCATAACTATTACCTGAAAGTGCTTGGAAAGTTCTGGAATATTGTGCTGCCAAAATCTGGAAGAACACTGCCAGCCATGTACAAGAAAAAGTGGCTGACCTTTACCATGAACTTCATAATAAAGATGCGCCTGGTCTGAGGTAGTAAAAAAGCCGTTCGTCTGTGTCATAATATCACACTCCTTTTCTTTATTATAACTCTTTTCCTGCTTGATAGATGCTGTTTTATTTGTGAAATAAAAATGCGCAGTTAAAAAAACTGCGCATAAATTTGAAAATGGATTATTTAGTTTGTGCTGGAACCAGAAGTTTCCAAAGCAATCCTAATAAAGCGCCACAGACTGAAGGTACGATCCAGCCGAAGCCGTCGGCATAAAGGGGGATTGTGTTGCCAAGTATGGTTTCTAAGGCTGAAAGTTTGATACCTGCTGCCTTTAGTCCATCCAGCAAGGCAAAAATAGTTGTAAAGAACAGGCAGCAGCGATAAACTCGTTTATCGCCATGGAAAAGCTTAGAGGTTACTCCCAACAGAACTAAAGCAATAATAATCGGATAAAGGGCGCAGAGAATAGGTATCGAAAAAGAGATGATATTAGTCAGACCAACGTTGGAAACAGCAAAGCTGAAAACACAGATCGCCACTACAAACCTCTGGTATTGGACCTGTTCGTGTGTTACTTTGGTAAAATAAGAGGCTGCAGAAGCTGTCAGGCCAATACTTGTGGTCAGACAGGCAAAAAAGATCATTAGACATAAAACAACATTGCCGGCCGCACCAAGATAATAGTTGGCGATATCAGCTAAAGCTACACCGCCGTTAGGAGAAATTCCAAGAATGCTGACGCTGGTAGCGCCGGTATAAGCCAATGCTACATAAATAAGAGCTAGGAAAAATGCTGCGATCAAACCGGAGTAGACACAGATTTTTGTCAGCAGACGGTCATCGGTGATACCCTTGAGTTTAATGGCATTGATGACGGTTGCGCCGAAGAGAAGCGTCGCCAGAAGATCCATTGTGTTATAACCATCCTGAAAGCCGCTGAGAAAAGGAAGGTTTATATAACTGCCTGTTGCCGGCTGCATAGGACCCATTGGAGCAAGCAGAACGTTGATGATAAGTACAGCCAGACTTAATAGCAGCATTGGCGTTAAAACTTTTCCAAGCCAGTCTACCAGTTTAGATGGATTTATAGATAAGACATAGGTTACGATGAAAAAGAAAAGCGAATAAATAGCCAAACCTGCGGTATAGTAGTCTTCAGGGACAAAAGGTCTGATACCGACGTCATAAGACACCGCACCTGTACGAGGAATCGCAAACAACGGGCCGATCGTCAGTACTGCCAGCATAACTATGATTTTGGCAAAGTTCGGATGAACAGGATCTGCCAGGGCATTGGGGTTATCGTTTTTAGTTAGTGCCATAGCAATAATACCCAAAAGCGGCATACCTACGCCGGTAACGCAGAAGCCAATCGCAGCTGACCAGAAATGGTCGCCTGCGGCTTGGCCTAATGCCGGTGGAAAGATTAGATTGCCGGCACCGAAAAAGGACGAAAAGAGCATCAACCCTACTGGTAAGATTTCCCAAAACGTCAGGTTCTGTTTCATAAAAAGTCTCCCATCGTGAATAGATATAAAATTCTGATAATTCTACTATTAAGTAAAGGCTGCCCTCAGGCAGCCTTTAAATTACTGGATGATGAGGCGGAAATACTTCTTTTACCCTTACGGATAAGCAGGCTTTTTTCTGCATCAAACATTGAAGGCGCAAAGCTTGCCTCAGGATCGGACACTGTATTTTCGCCAATATAAAGTCCGCCTTGCTGGATCATTTGCCGGGCTTCACGTTTACTGCTGAATATTTTACCTGCGGTTAAAACATCAATTATTTTACCTTCTGCATCAGCAGCAGTGATTTCAATAGTCGGGACATCGGTAAGTGCGCCGCCTCCTCCAAACAGTGCTTCAGCAGCCTGTTGTGCTTTTTCAGCTTCAGCTTCTCCGTGTACCAGCTTTGTTACCTCATAAGCCAGAACTTTTTTTGCTTCGTTGATCTCAGCATCCTGCAGGGAGCTTAAGCGGCGTACTTCTTCCATAGGCAGGAAGGTAAGGAGTGACAGGCAGTTTTCAACGTCGCTGTCGTCGATATTACGCCAGTATTGGTAGAAATCATATGGTGAAGTCTTTTCTGGATCGAGCCACAGGGCTCCTTTTTCTGTTTTGCCCATTTTGCGTCCATCGCTGGTAGTAAGTAATTTACAGGTCATGCAGTATGCTGGTTTCTGTTCTTTGCGGCGAATCAGTTCAACGCCGGCCAGCATATTGGACCATTGGTCATCACCGCCGAGCTGCATGATACAGCCGTGTTTTTTAAACAGCTGCAGGAAGTCATAAGACTGCATGATCATATAGTTGAATTCGAAGAAAGACAGGCCTTTTTCCAAACGTTTTTTAAAGCATTCCGCTGTCAGCATACGGTTTACTGAGAAATGTACACCGACATCGCGCAGCAGTTCGATATAATTCAGTTCAAGCAGCCAGTCGGCGTTGTTGACCATAATAGCCTGGCCTTCAGAAAAATCGATAAAGCGTGCCATCTGTTTTTTAAAGCAGGCTATGTTATGAGAGATAAATTCAGGAGTCAGCATTTTACGCATATCGTCTTTGCCGCTGGGGTCGCCAACCATACCGGTCCCGCCTCCTAAAAGACAGATTGGACGATGTCCGGCACGCTGCATATGGCTCATAACCATCAAAGCAATAAAATGACCTACATGCAGGCTGTCGGCTGTGGGGTCGAAACCAATATAAAAAGTGATTTTTTCCTTTTCCAGCAGCTCTTTGATCTCATCTTCGTGGGAGAGTTGCTTTAAAAAACCACGTTCCTTTAATACGTCATAAACGGACATGAAATAACCTCCTAATATTACTGAAAACTTCCTCGTGATAAAGTGAAGAAGCAAATCTTCTAAACATTATACAACGAATGGGCTGGTTTCGCAAATAAGAAAAGACGCTTCCTGAAAGAAGCGCCTTTGATGCACAAAAATGAATTGTTTTTATAATTGCGAAGTACAGTGCGGGCAACGGGTCGCATCGTCAGCGATTGCAGTTTTGCAGAAGGGGCATAAACGCGGTTCTGGAGCCGGAGCCGGCGGAGGCGTAAGCCTGTTGATTTGTTTGATCAGTACAAAAATAGCAAAAGCAATGATCAGGAAATTAACGATAGTATTTATAAAAAGACCGTAGGCTAAAATAGGGGCATGTGCATCCTGAGCAGCCTTTAAAGTATCGTAATGCTGTCCGTTCAGGCTGATGAATAGTCCGGAAAAATCTACTTTGCCAAATAAGAGACTCAAAGGGGGCATAATAATATTATCTACTAAAGACGATGTTATTTTGCCGAAGGCGCCGCCGATAACAACGCCGACTGCCAGATCGATAACATTTCCGCGCATAGCAAATTTTTTAAACTCTTCAAAAAAAGACATATTAACAACTCCCATCATAAATTCAAAATATTTTATATATATTCGCTTTAAGTTATAATAATCCTGCCGGCTTGACTGCAAATCGTCAATAATTTATAATAATTCTGTAACAATTAGGCAGTGAAGGAGGGAAAACCATGAGAGATGACTTAGTAGTACCAGGCGAGCATGAGGAAAATTTTGTACTGGCTAAAGATGCGCGTGTAGTTACAGTGCCGTTTACTCCGCTGGAACAGCGTATGGCTAAAGAAAAGCCGTATCTGATGGAAGGCCTTGCCAAATTGAAAGAGATCTTGGGAGAAGACAGTTTCAAACGCTTGATCAGTAATGTGCATAATATCAATTTGAGCGGACCGAGAATCATGCTGGTCGCCGATAATGAGCTGCACCGTACTAATATCGAACGCGAATGTCTGCCTGCTATCGCAGAAGCATTCAACGTTACTAATATTCGTGTAGTTACACAAGGCTGATGTCTGAAAAGCTTCTCTGGCAGCAGGGAAGCTTTTTATTTTAAAAATATAAAAAATATCATTGACAAACTATTTGTTATTTTATATAATATTCACGTTGCAGTAAGTGATGTAACTTAAGTCGGGGCGTGGCGCAGTTTGGTAGCGCGCTTGTTTCGGGTACAAGAGGCCGTGAGTTCGAATCTCGCCGCCCCGACCACTTAAAAGTTAGCCGCAGAGCGTATCTGCGGCTTTTTTATTTTGTTTTAAAGGAATTATTTAAAGTGATTTTTGCTGGAGCAGTGAAAAAAAATTCCCATAGTGTTTCTTTTTAAATAGCTATCTGAATTTTACCAGATACGCCATATAGCAAAACCATAATATAAAAACATAAATGATCAGTCTTGAAAGAGAAATCATAAAATAAACCCTTCTTTATTTCAAAAGTTAAGCTATATTGTTGTAGCTATTAATGGTGACTTCTTGTTTATCAATTATGATATCATGCTCTTGTCAAAGAAAAAAGCCGACATTCTGCTTTTATTTATTTACTAAATGTTGGCAAAGCTGTTTCACTGTCTGTGGTTTTCCCCAAAACTGCAGTTTGTATCAAGATTGATTTCGAAAATACGTGCCCAGGGCAGGTTTACATTGATGTCGATACCTGTTAAATAATAATTGCTGTCGTTATTGCGATAAAAAGGTGTACGGCCAAGGTCTCCATATAGAAGCTGAATCTTTTGACGCTGTAAAAAGCCACGAATAAGCGTTTCTGCAAAAAACTTGTTGTCTCCCAAATCAGTTGGCTTATAGCCTTTCAGTTTCAGTAATGTAGTTAACTGTGCATGCATTAATTTCTGATAGGCATAATCATCAAGTAAACGTTCAACTGTGAAGTTCAGATTTTGGGCATACAGTGACGGATGTTCTGATTGCGGTAATCGGTGCAGCTGGCCGGTAAATAATGTTGCTTGACTAAGCGCGGTTCCCAGTGAATTACTTAAAGTATTCCAGCCTGAAAAAGCTGCCAGCCTGCTGAGCGGTACTTTAGCCTCCAAAAGCTTAGGTATTAAAAGTTCGTTTTCAGTATAGTTGGCCGTAAGATCAACCAGCGCAATGTGGCGGTCTGATATAAGCAGGGATTTAAGTTTTTGCAGCATAGCTTTATTAGGCTGATTGTCATCGTCGCCGCAGTGTACGAATAAAATAAAGTCGGCGACAGCAGCATCATCTGTAAGCTGACCGCCGATAAAATTTATTTTGTCCCGGATGCTTGCGTCAACAGAACAGGGCATATAGGGCATGATTTTAGCTGCGACTTTAGGCGAGGAATACTCTACAAAAATGCGTGGCTTGTAATTATACAGTTTATTATAATATCTGGTCAGTAGTAAAACTGATATTTCATCAGCTCCACTTGTAATAAGCCCGCTGGAACCTAAATCTGCATGTTTCATATATGCCAGCGCATGATTAGCATTACGATTAGGAAGCCCGAATGGCTGGGCGTCGTCCTGCCCTATAGCCAAAGTCAGACCGTCTGCGCGTGCCAGCTGGACCAGTTTTTTGTTAAAACTGTCGTTATCGGCATACAGACTGCTGTACTTCGTTTTAACATCATCCGGTATGCGTGCATCGATCGCCAGCAGCTGCATGGTAAAGTAAGGATCGCCGAATGTTTCTGCCATATCCTTTAATGTTGCATAACGCATCAGATGCCATTGATACCAGCTGTCCGGTATAAGCTGATCGCTGACCAGCAATCTTGGAATGACGGAAAAAAACGCCATATCGATTTGTGGGTTGAGAGCATGCTGTTTGTTTACGAAAGTCAAAAACTTTTCTTCATCGTTAATTGTTCCTAAAGGTACGCGTGAGCCCAGCAGACTGCCGTGTACTAAAAGATCAGCTGATAAAATTGCGGCTGGATGCTGCGGCATTTCATTTTTCAGCCAGGCAAACAGTTTTTCTTTATCAGCAGGTGTGTTATAATTGTCAAGAAGTTCTTGCGGCGGTGTAATTACGTTGATAGAAGCCAGTGCTCCCAGTTTTCTGACCATAGCGCTGCAGGGAGGGCGGCTGTCTAACGGAGCCAGCAGCAGCGAAGTATCGGCTTTTACAGGCTGAGGCGCAAATGGGACAGTTGCAGGCATACCGCCGAATAATTCATAAAAATAGGCGCAGAGCAGCAGTAATGCGAGCAGAATAAATTTTTTCTTGTTCATAGGCTGTCTCCTTTGCCGTTCTTGTTATATTTATTATATTACAGATACGGAGTTTTTTGAATGCGGATAATTACGGGAAAGGCACGGGGGCTGAAATTGACTGTGCCAAAGAATATGGACGTACGTCCCACGGCTGACAGGGTCAAAGAATCTCTGTTTAATATTATTGGCACTAAAATTATTGGCGCACGTGTGTTGGATATGTTTGCCGGAACAGGTAATCTGGGGTTGGAGTCGTGGAGCCGCGGCGCTGCTGCGGTTACTTTTGTCGATGAAAGCCGGGAATCGCTGCGCCTGGTACAAAGCAACATCGTTAAATGCCGGGCGGAGGCTGATGTTCAGGTTCTCAAAGGCAGCGCGGTAAATATTATCGAACATCTGCATCATCAGGGATTAAAATTTGATTTTGCATTCTGCGATCCTCCCTATAATAAAGGCTGGGTTCAGAAAGTTCTGCAGAAAATGGAACACTTTCAAGTACTTGAAGACGGAGGCTATCTGATCATCGAACATTCGAAGCACGATGAAATAGGCGTGCTGGCAGCGTGCTTTGAGCTTGTGCGTCAGGAACCCTATGGTGAAACTTTACTTTCGTTTATAAGATTTGCCAAAGTATAATAAAATGTTGTAAAATAATAAAATAAATTTGTAAAAAAATAGCAGGAATACAGAAACGTACGTCGAATAAGGAACAAGATAATTGAATTTATGACCAGACTGCGTTGCAGCTTCTAGGAGGTTAAACAGTGCGTAGAGCGATCTGTCCGGGTAGTTTTGACCCGGTTACTAATGGCCACCTCGATATTTTTGAACGGGCGAGCCAAATGTTTGACGAGATCATTATCAGCGTTTTTCATAATCCGGGTAAAGATAAAGCAATGTTCACCATGGAGGAAAGGGTAGAAATGCTCAGGGATGCGACAAAACATATCCCTAATGCCAGAGTAACCTGTTTTTCCGGTCTTTTAAATGAATTCTGCAGGCAGGAAAAAGCTCCTTTTATTGTAAGGGGCTTACGTGCGTTTTCTGATTTTGAATATGAATTTCAGCGCGCTCTGCTCATAAAAAAAATAGACAATAACTTAGAAACAGTCTTTATTATGACTAATGCTAATTACTCTTTCCTAAGTTCCTCTGGAATAAGAGAATTGGCAACCTTTGGCGGTTGTATCCATGGTCTTGTTCCTGAATGTGTGGAAGATCGGATCAAAAGCCTTGTTATAAGCAAAGAATAATATTAGAAAGAGGTTGAGTTTGATGATGATTGATAGAAGTACAAGTGCGACTTTGGACAGAATTTTTGATGAAATGTATAACCTTATTTCTGAGGCTAACCGTATACCTCTTACTGATAAGATCATTATCGAAGAGAGCGATTTGGCGGGTATCCTGGATGATTTGAAGGAAGCGATTCCCAAAGAAGTCAAAAGCGCTACCAGACTGCTTGAAGAACAAAAAGCAATCGTCACCAAAGCTCATGAAGAAGCTGACAATATTGTTTTGCAGGCTAAAACCGAAGCTGACCGTATTTTAGAATTGGCAAAATCCGAATCTGAAAGACTAATGCGTCAGGAAGAAATTTCCAAACAGGCAGAAGCCTTTGCTGAAGATGTAAAGAGTACTGCTTTGCGTAACCAGCAGGAAATGAAAGACGAAGCTGATGCTTATGTTGAGCGTGTAAAACACGATGTGCTGCAATATGCCGATGATATGCTTGGCTATTTGAGCGGTAGTCTGCAGTCCGCTTTACAGGCTGTAAACGATAACCGCGCTTCCGTTAATGCTGAACGTGAAAGCGTTATGTCTTCACGCCCTCAGCGTGATATGGAACTTCTGGCGATGGAAGAGGAAGAAGACGAAGAATAAGCTTTTGAAAAAAAGTAAGCCTTCCGCTCAAGCGGAAGGCTTTTTTTTTGCTTTATTATTTTTGAATATAGATCGGAGAGACAGTATAATCGTTGTTATATTGTGGTTGGTGGTTCTTTTGCAAAAGTGTCAGCAGATTAGTTGCCGCAATATCAACGGAAAGCTGCTGCTCGACTTTCTCTCCGTATTTTTCCAAGACGTTGCGGCCCAGTTTGATAATTACAGGCAGCTGAGCAGAATCCTGCATTTCTTTCAACAGTTCGCGGCCGCGGTCGTTAAAGGCCAGAACACGGATGTAAGCTGGGTCTTTGGCATTATCGAACATAGCGCGATACTGCTGCAGTAAAAGCTGCATCAGCAGTCTTCTGACACGTGAAGCGGGATAACGTTTGGTAACTGTGGCGCTGACTACGTCTTGGAATGTAGTGCAGGAAGCAGCTTCTGCCAGACGGTTTTCCAATCCTTCGCTGCATTGGCAGGCTGCGGCTATTTGGGCCGGTGTCAAAGAACGCAGCTTGTATAAAAGCAGATGGTTCAGAATTTTATCACTGATATCCATTCGGTGCTGAAGATCTGCCTCACGCAGCAGCTGGGCTGTAGTTGCCGGAACTGTGCTGAGCAGCGCTTCATCGATGCCATAGCCGCGATAATGCTCACGAATGGCTGTTGCGCCGGCAATAGGCCCGTTGATGGTTTTATCTTTATAGCCGCTGCCGCGGCGTTTAACGACGACAGGTTCGATCTCGTAACCGCCGTGCAGAAGCTGGCGGCAATATTCTAAAGCCAGGATATTGTTAGGATGTTCAGCAATCGTCAGCATGGAAGGGTCTTCCGCCAGCGTAAGCTCTAAAGACTTGGCATAACTGTGCCCTTCATCCAGATAATGATGCAGTGCGTCCTGAAAAACAGGCTCGTTCAAAAATTCTGCGGTCAGCATCAGCTGCTGCGAATTGGCTGCTTCCGCACCAAAAGCAAGATGCGATACCATCCCGGTAGCAGCCAGTAATTTTACAGCTCCTGCAGCAAAAAATTCCGCACTGCGGCAGGTGAAAACTGTCGGCAGCTCTAAAACAAGGTCAACGCCGCCTAAAACGGCCATTCTGGCACGGGTCCATTTGTCAGTCAGGGCAGGCAAGCCGCGCTGTACAAGGCTGCCGCTCATAGCGGCAATGACAGGCCTGTTGCCGGCTATCCGCTTTGCTTCGCGCAGATGATGGGCGTGGCCGTTGTGGAAAGGATTATATTCTGCTACGATTCCTATTGCTTTGCTCATTCATATTCTCCCTCATTTATAATGTTTATACTAGCGATTATCATTTAAATAGTGTATACTATATGATATAATAAAACGTGCTATGAGCGCAAGCTAAATTTTGCACAAATGGAGGAAAACTGTGATTATTTTCGTTGTCAACTGCGGTAGCTCCTCAATTAAATATCAGCTTCTTAATATGAACGGCGAGCAGGTGCTGGCCAAAGGTCTGATCGAACGGATCGGTATGGAAGGTTCTGTTCTCAAACACACGCCTACGGGCAAATACACAGTAGATATCAGCGCCGAGATACCTGACCATTCCGTTGGCATCCAGATGGCGCTGGATGCTCTGACTAATGAAGAATATGGCGTTATTGACAGTATGGATGAAATCGATGCTGTTGGCCACCGTGTAGTGCACGGCGGCGAACGCTTTACCGATTCGGTACTGATCAGCGATGATGTTTTGAACGGGATCGAGGCCTGCGCTGAGATTGCGCCGCTGCACAATCCGCCGAACCTGTATGGTATCAAAGCCTGTATGCGCCTGATGTATAATACTCCTCAGGTAGCTGTTTTTGATACGGCGTTCCATCAGACTATGCCAAAAGTTGCCTATTTGTATGGGCTGCCTTACGAAATGTATGTCAAATACGGACTGCGCCGCTATGGCTTCCATGGAACTTCCCATAAATATGTAGCCCAGCAGGCGGCCGAAATGATGGGCGAGCATATGAGCGACCTGCGTTTTATTACCTGTCATTTGGGTAATGGCGCCAGCATTGCTGCGATCAAATATGGTAAATCCATCGATACCAGCATGGGGTACACACCGTTGGAAGGACTTGTCATGGGTACACGTTCCGGCGAGATCGACCCTGCTATCATTCCTTTTTTGATGGAAAAAGAAAATATGAATGCACAGCAGATCGACGATTATCTGAACCGTCGCAGCGGTATTTTAGGTATCTCAGGGCTATCCAGTGATTTCCGTGATCTAGAAAGTGCCGCTAACCGCGGTGATGAACGCAGTCAGCTTGCTATAGACATTTTCGCTTATAAGGTCAAAAAATATATTGGCGGCTATGTTGCTGCCATGGGTGGCGTTGATGCCATCATCTTTACAGCAGGTCTGGGTGAAAACTCTCCGTTTATGCGTGATAAGATCTGTAATGGTCTGGAATATCTTGGTACGCGTATTGATCCGGAACTTAACAAGCTGCGCGGTAAACAGATGGAAATCAGTATCAAAAGGGCGCGGGTCAAGATCTTTGTGATTCCCACGAATGAAGAACTGGTCATTGCCCGTGATACACTGAATATCTGCCGCCGCATCATTAAATTATAATAAAAGTTACGCTTTTTTCTTGACAAAGATTTAGAGCATAGCTATAATTGATACGATTGGTGAAATATGATAAAGATAAATGTCGCAGAAATCAAGAAAAGACTGGTCGGTAAAAAAGACTTTTCCTATGAACTGAAACCAGCAGAATTGAACATTACCGAAGCGGATCTTCCGCTGACAGGAACGGTGACCGTAAAAGGCACGATATCCAATGCCGGTGATGTTTTGCTTTTGGAAGCTATGGTTGAAGCCATGGTCAACAGGACCTGCGGACGCTGCCTTAAAGCCTTTACAGGTAAGAGTACGGCTGAAGTATTGGAAAAATTCTATCCGGCAAGTGCTGAGAATATCGAAAATGATGCTTTTATTTATGAATCTGATATCGTCGATCTGACGGAACCGATTCGTGAAAGTCTCCTGCTGGCAGAGCCCCTTCAAGCTTTGTGCAGGATCGATTGTCAGGGCTTGTGTCCGGTCTGCGGCGCCGATAGAAATAAAGGCGACTGCGGCTGTGATACTACCACAGTCGATCCCAGGTTGGCGGCATTAAAGCAATTCATCAAAAATTAAATTCACATTCATTAGCTTGAGGAGGTGTATCAAAGATGGCAGTACCAAAGAGAAAAATGTCCAAAGCTCGCCGCGATTCCCGTCGTGCGAACTGGAAACTTACAGTTCCTGGCTTAGTCGAATGTCCGCAATGTCATGAGATGAAAATGCCGCATCGCGTTTGTCCCGAATGTGGTTATTACAACGGCAAACAAGTTATCGTTAAAGAACAATAATCTTGCAGCTTTAAATCCCCGTACCTTAACGGTACGGGGATTTTTGCTTTTTATTGGCTGGTACTAAAGTGATACAGGCAGAGTAAAAAAAGCTGTTTGAAAACCGTCGGGCATTTGATTGTGACTAACTTGTGAATTATTAGGAAAATTAAGCATGGAATTAAAATTTTTACTTGCTTTTTTTATTGTGAGCTTTTATAATACCTCTAGATATTAATAGTTGGTACTAAAGTCGGGTGATAAAATGAATTCTTCCAAAAAAATAATACGGCAGGAAAATCTGTCCAAGATGTTGGAACGCAATCCATTTTTGACAGACGAGCAGCTTGCTAAAGCACTTGAAGTCAGTATCCAGACAATCCGTTTGGATCGCCTGCGGATGAATATTCCGGAAGTACGTGAACGTACACGTCAGATGGCCGAAACTGCGCAGACAAAATTGAAAGCCATCGACAAAAAAGATATTGTCGGCGATCTTATTGATCTGGAATTGAATAAGATCGGTATTTCGATGCTGAAAATAACGCCGGAAATGGTGCTGGAAAAAACAGGCGTCGCACGCGGTTACTATATGTTTGCGATGGCCAATACCCTGGCTCTGGCTGTAGTCGATGCAGATGCGGCCTTGACAGGGGTTGGTAATGTTAAGTATAAAGTACCGGTCTATGCCGGTGCAACCTTAGTCGCTAAGGCGGAGGTGATCCGCCGTGAGCATGATAAATATGTTATCTGGGTCAAAGTTCGCAACAATAACGAAGAAGTGTTTCGTGCTAAATTCATTATTGTATCACTGCCCAACGAAAGGATCGAGAAATAGTGAAAATTGCGGTTGATGTGATGGGAACTGACTATGGACCTCAAGAACTGGTTTTGGGAGCTGTCCAGGCTGTCAGAGCGTATGACTGCGAAGTCGTTCTCGTAGGCGACTCCGAAATTATAAAAAAACTGCTGGAGGAATATAATGCTGCTGATGAACGAAAAATCACAGTACATCATTCCAGCGAAGTTATTAATATGGATGAACATCCAGGTATAGCAGTAAAAGCTAAAAAAGATGCGTCTATCGTCGTTGCTACGAAGCTGCTGCGTGATAAAGAGTGTGATGCGCTGGTATCGTCAGGAAGCACAGGGGCGGCAGTAGCCGCAGCATTGTTTGGACTGGGACGCATCAGGGGCATCGAACGTCCGGCTATCGCGACTCCTATCCCAAGTCTTACCGGGACGACAGTAGTTTTAGACAGCGGTGCTAAAGTCGACGCCAAACCCGAACATATGGTGCAAAGTGCTATCATGGGCAGCGTTTATGCTGAGTTGATGCTGAAAATAAAAAATCCGCGCGTCGGGCTTTTGAATATCGGTGAAGAAGAAACAAAAGGTAACGAGCAGGCTCTTGCTACTTATCCTCTGCTCAAGGCTGAAGAACATATCAACTTTGTCGGTAATGTAGAAGGCCGTGACATTAACAAAGGCACTGTTGACGTAGTCGTCTGCGACGGGTTTGTCGGCAATGTAGTCCTGAAGTTTGCAGAAGGTCTTGCAAGTGCTATAATGAAGTTAATGAAAGAAGCTATTTTGAATGGCGGTTTTCTGGCCAAGCTGGGCGGACTTTTGATCAAACCGGCTATGAAGGGGCTTGCCAAGCGGCTTGATCCGGCTGAATACGGCGGTGCGCTGCTTTTGGGTGTCAAGGCACCTTTTATTATCTGCCATGGCAGCAGTAAAGCAAAGGCTATCAAAAATGCAATCGGCGTGGCTATAGATTTTGCTGAGCGTGATGTAGTTGAACATATTGCCGGCAATATCGTGAAATCAAGAAAAGGAAACGAGGAAATATAAATGGAAAAAGCAGTTGGTATTTTAGGTCTGGGCTGCTATGTGCCTGAAAAGGTGCTGACCAACCATGATCTTGAAAAAATAGTAGAAACCAGCGACGAGTGGATCGTTGAACGTACAGGCATTAAAACAGGCATATTGCCGCTGAAGGCGAAGCTACATCCGATATGTCCGTTATTGCGGCAGAACGTGCTTTGGCTGACGCAGGCGTAAGCCCTGAAGAAATCGAACTGGTCATCGTGGCAACTGCTTCTGCTGACCATGCTTTTCCCTCTACCGCTTGTCTGGTACAGGACCGTATCGGCGCTAAAAACGCAGCCGCATTCGATCTGTCCGCAGGCTGCTCCGGCTTTGTTTACAGTCTGGGCGTAGCAAGCCAGATGGTAAAATCCGGTTTGTACAAAAAAGCGCTCATCATCGGTGCTGAAACTTTAAGCCGCATTATGAACTGGGAAGACCGCAATACCTGCGTTCTTTTTGGTGACGGTGCAGGAGCGGCGGTCATTGGTGAAGTCGAGGATGGTCTTGGTGTTTTGGGTATCGATCTCGGCAGCGACGGCAGCGGCGGTAAATATCTGTTCCAGCCGGCTGGAGGCAGCCGCAGACCGGCTTCTCACGAAACAGTAGATGCAAGAGAGCATTTTATCCATATGAACGGCAATGAAGTATTTAAATTTGCAATCCAGATCATGGGCAAAACGGCTAAACGAGCTTTAGCTAAAGCAGGTCTTGAACCGGCTGATGTCGATCTTCTGGTTCCGCATCAGGCTAATATCCGCATTATTAACAGTGCTGCTAAACGTTTGAAAATGCCAATGGAAAAAGTTTGGGTAAATGTCGATAAATACGGCAATACTTCCGCTGCTTCCATTCCCATTGCCCTGTGCGAGGCGCAGGAGCAGGGCGTACTTAAAAAAGGCGGTACAGTACTGTTGGTTGGTTTCGGTGCTGGCCTCACATGGTCTTCCATTGTGCTTAAATGGAGTAAATAAACCTGCAAGAACAATTGAGCAAAAGACGAAAGAGAGGTTTTCCCAATGAGCAAAATTGCATTTGTATTCCCGGGACAAGGTTCCCAAACTGTAGGTATGTGTAAAGATCTTTATGATAACTATACTTGCGCTCGCAAGGTTTTTGAAGCTGCTGACGAAGCTTTGGGTTTCTCCATCAGCGATATGTGTTTTAATGGTCCGGAAGATCAGCTGCGTCTGACCTTTAATACTCAACCGGCTATCCTGACTGCCAGCGTAGCCTGTGCCGAGGTGCTGAAAGAAAACGGACTGAGCTGCGAAGTTGCTGCTGGCCATAGCCTGGGTGAATATTCTGCTTTGGTTTTGGCAGGTGCTTTGGACTTTGCTGATGCTGTCCGTATCGTTCGTAAACGTGGCCAGTTCATGCAGGAAGCTGTTCCTGTTGGCGAAGGTAGCATGGCCGCTGTCTTAGGTCTTGAAAGCGATAAAATCATTGATATCTGCCGTACTGTTGAAGCTGAATGCGGTGAAGCTGTACAGGCAGTAAACTTCAACTGCCCTGGCCAGGTCGTTATTGCAGGCTCTGTAGGCGCAGTGGATAAAGCTTTGGCGGCGTTGAAAGAAGCCGGCGCCAAACGCGCTGTTCTTCTTCCCGTAAGCGCACCTTTCCACAGCACTCTTATGCAGCCGGCTTCCAAACGTCTGGCTGAAGTTTTTGAAACTATTACCTTCCACGACGCTAAGATTCCTGTCGTCGCTAATGTAACTGCAACTGAAGTTACCAAAGGAGAAGAAATCAAAGAATCTCTGATCCGTCAGGCTGCTATGCCTGTACTTTGGGAAACCTCTGTCAACCATATGATCGCAGGCGGCGTCGATACTTTTGTCGAAGTCGGCCCAGGCAAGGTCCTGTCCGGTTTTACTAAAAAAATTGCCAAGGGTATGGCTGCTTTGAACGTCGAAGATGAAGCAAGCCTTGAAAAAACACTTGCTTATTTTAAGGAGGTTCGTTAAAATGCAGTTAGAAGGTAAAATCGCACTGGTTACAGGTGCTTCCCGCGGTATCGGTAAAGCTATCGCAGTGGCGCTGGCAGCTGCAGGAGCTGATGTCGCTGTCAATTATGCCGGTAACAAAGCTGCTGCTGAAGCAGTGGCTGCTGAAATCGAAGCTATGGGACGCAAAGTTCTGCTGCTGCAGGGTGACGTTGCCCAGCTTGAAGTCTGCACTGAAATGATCGATGCCGTTATCAAAGAATTCGGCCGTATCGACATTTTAGTCAATAATGCAGGCATCACTCGTGACAATCTACTGATGCGTATGAAGGAAGAAGATTGGGACGCAGTGCTGAACACTAACCTCAAAGGTGTTTTCAACTGCACTAAAGCAGCTGTCAAATACATGATGAAACAAAGAGCGGGCCGTATCGTCAACATCACCTCTGTCGTAGGTGTAATGGGCAATGCCGGTCAGGCCAACTATGCTGCAGCAAAAGCAGGCTGCATCGGTTTCACCAAATCTGTAGCTAAAGAAGTTGCTGCCCGTGGCATCACTGTTAACGGTGTGGCACCTGGTTTTATCAAAACTGATATGACCAGCGTTTTACCAGAAAAAGTAGTAGCCGATATGGAAGCCGGTATCCCGCTGGCGCGTCTTGGCGAACCTGAAGATATTGCCAAGGCAGTATTGTTCCTTGTAAGTGACGATGCTGCTTACATAACCGGTCAGACTTTACATGTTGACGGTGGTATGGTAATGTAATTATGCAATTCTTAAAAAAAGACCTTTGGAAGGAGGTGAATCGTAAATGAGCACTTTCGAAAAAGTAAGAGACATTACTGTCGAGCAATTGAGCGTTGACGCTGATGAAGTAAAGATGGAATCATCCTTCATCGATGATCTGGGCGCTGACTCCCTCGACATCGTTGAATTAATCATGGCTTTCGAAGAGGAATTTGAAGTTGAAATCCCTGACGAAAAAGCTGAAAAAATCCGCACCGTGGCTGATGCAGTCAAAATGTTGGATGAAGAAAAATAATCTTTTAGCAGCTCAAGGGAAAGCTCTTAGGAGCTTTCCCTGACAGTTGCAGTAGTCCTGAAATGGGGGATATTTGTTGAAACTACCAGTACTTAAAATAGGTGATTTGACAGCCGAAGTACCGATCATACAAGGCGGAATGGCTATCAGACTGTCTACCGCGCGTTTGGCGGCAGCCGTTGCGCAGGAAGGCGGAATAGGACTCATCGCAGCGTCCGGCATGGCGTTTGACGAGCTGCGTAAAGAGATCCGGCTGGCCAGAAAGCTTACCGGCGGGAAAGGCATCATCGGCATTAATGCCATGGTTGCGGCCCGCGAATTTCTTGGGCTAATTACCACTGCTGCCGAAGAAAAAATTGACCTGATCGTTGCCGGTGCCGGTTTTTCAAGAGATATTTTCGCCGTGGGGCGTGAACATAACGTAGCCGTAGTGCCCATCGTTTCCTCTGTCAAACTAGCTAAAATATCTGAAAAGCTCGGTGCAGCCGCTATTGTAGTGGAAGGAACAGAGGCGGGAGGACATCTTGGGACTCAACAGTCCATCAAAGATATTCTGCCTGACATTGTCAAGGCGGTCAATATTCCGGTTATCGCCGCCGGCGGAGCTACTGACGGTGCAGCTGTAGCGGAGCTTCTTAAATTAGGGGCCAGCGGTGTGCAGATGGGCAGTCGTTTTGCCGCCAGCGAAGAATCCAACGGTGCTCCGGCGCTGAAAGAATTATATCTCAAAATGACCAAAGAGGACGTTGTACAGATCGACAGTCCCGTTGGCTATAAAGGCAGGGCGATCCTTAATCCTTTTGCCAAACAGGTTCTGGAAGGTACGCAGCCGCGTCCCCGCACCTGTGATAACTGCCTTAAACAATGTTCCCGCAGCTTCTGCATCATCCGCGCGCTCACCAGAGCTCAGCAGGGCGATGTTGAAACCGGCCTTGTTTTTACAGGTGCCAATATGTGGAAGATCAAAGAAATTTTACCCGTGAAAGAAATTTTCAGAAGACTGAAAGAAGAAATAGCAAAATTTAATTTGAGGTGATTTATTTTGAAAAGACGAGTCGTTATTACCGGTGTTGGCCCGATTACTCCAATCGGCATCGGCAAAGATGAATTTTGGGGCAATCTGATCGCTGGTAAATCCGGTATCGGTCTCATTACCCAGTTTGATGCTTCTGATCCTGGCTTCACCACTAAAATTGCAGGCGAAGTTAAAGATTTTGATTTCGCTAACTATGGCGATAAAAAAGAAGGCAAACGTATGGATCGTGTGACCCAGTTTGCTGTAGCGGCTGCTAAACTGGCAGTGGAAGATGCTGAACTCGATCTGGAAAAATTGATCCCGTTCGTGCCGGCGTTTGCGTTGGCAGCGGCATTGGCGGCATCCATACCTTCCTCGAGCAGTCTTTAAAATATGGCGAAAAAGGTCCAGGCAAAATCAGTCCGTTCTTCATTCCGATGGAGATCCCGAATATGCCTGCCGGCCAGATTTCTATTGCTTTAGGCTTTAAAGGACCTAATACCGCTATCATCACAGCTTGTGCTACCGGCACTAACTGTATCGGCGACGCTCTGCGTACTATTCAATATGGCGATGCCGATATTATGATCGCAGGCGGCACAGAAGCTGCTGTTTCTCCTGTTGCTATAGCAGGCTTCGGTAACATGAAAGCTCTTTCCACCAACAACGAACATCCTGAAAAGGCTTCCTGTCCGTTCGATAAAAAACGCGACGGTTTTGTTATGGGTGAAGGTGCCGGCGTAGTAGTTATGGAAGAGCTGGAACATGCTTTGGCACGTGGAGCTCATATCTATGCTGAAGTAGTAGGCTTTGGCATGAATGCCGACGCTTATCACATCACTGCTCCTGATCCGAGCGGTGAAATGCCTGCCCTGTGCATGCAGCAGGCTATCGACGATGCTGGTATGAAACCGGAAGACGTTGATTACATCAACGCTCATGGTACTTCTACCCATCGTAATGATTTGAATGAGACTTTAGCTGCTAAAAAGGTTTTTGGCGATCATGCTTATAAAATGACTATCAGCTCCAACAAATCCATGACAGGACATTTGCTGGGCGCTGCAGGCGGCGTAGAAGCAATTGCTACCGTCATGACCATTGAGAATGGTATTATCCCTCCGACGATCAACTATGAAGACCCTGATTTAGAAGAAGGTCTGGACCTCGACTATGTTCCTAACGTAGCCCGTAAAGCAGAAGTAAGAGCGGCTCTGTCCAATAACTTCGGCTTTGGCGGCCATAATGCCACCATTCTCTTCAAAAAATATCAAGCTTAATTGAGAATAGAGTGATTTAAATGCAAGACACGCGCAAAGAGCAGCTGCTGAAGTTCTGTCAAAGCCTTGGCATCGAAATGCACAAGCTGGAACTTCTAAACAGCGCTCTGACGCATACATCATACGCTCACGAATCTAAAGAATTACCGCGTCCGGAACATAACGAACGCGTAGAATTTTTAGGCGACTCCGTGCTCAGCGTTATCGTCAGTACATATATGTACTGCACTTTCCCCAACCTTAACGAAGGAGAACTTACCAAGCTCAGGGCCCATATCGTCTGCGAAGCATCGCTGGCTGAATATGCCCGTAAAATAAATCTTGGTGATTACCTGCTTTTAGGAAAGGGAGAAGGTTTGTCGGGAGGACGCGAACGCGCTTCTATCTTGGCCGACGCTTTTGAATCTGTACTTGGGGCTTATTATTTAGACCAGGGTATGGAAGCAGCCCGTGTATTTTTACTGGGGTTAATGAAAGCCGAGCTGGATTTTATCTGTACGCACGGCATTTGCAGTGATTTTAAAACAAGGCTGCAGGAAGTTGCGCAGCAGGATGGCGATGTTGATATCGTCTATGAGCTGATCGGTTCCAAAGGTCCTGAACACAACAAACATTTTGCCACCATTGTTTCCGTTAACGGCAAACATATCGGTTCAGGCGAAGGCAGGACGAAAAAGGAAGCGGAACAGCAGGCTGCTAAAAGCGCTCTTGAAAAAATGGGCGCGCCTTTGACAGGCTTTCTAAATAAAATAAACCCTTGCCGGTTTACCGGCAAGGGTTTTCTTTGTCTGCTGTTCAGCTCAGTGTGAAGGTCCATACAGGTTCAGCAGAACTACGCCGCTGACGACCAAAGCCATACCGACGGCGCCGATGGCGTTGATGCTTTCGTGAAAGACCAGCATTGAAATGATGGCTGCGGCAACGACACCGATGCCTGCCCAGGTTGCATACGCAATGTTCAAATCAATAAACTGCAGTGAACGGGACAGAAAATAAAAAGCGCCTGTGTAAGCTGCAACTACTACCAGCGAAGGTGACAGCTTAGTAAAGCCCAGTGTGTATTTCAAAAATGTTGTGCCCAGTAATTCCAAAACAATAGCTAAACCTAAATATACAAATCCCATGATATCCTCCTAATCATCTATGGCGTCACGTAAAGCCTTCATCCAGGCAAAGCCGCCTTCCAGCAGTGCGTTGCGCTGGGCGTCAGTCATATTACGCAGCGCCCGTTCTTCAAAATCATCCATTTTTTGTAAAAGCCCGTCGGCATAAGCAGCTCCCTGACTGGTAAAAACCAACAGCTTGACGCGTTTATCAGTAGGGCTGATTATTTTTTCGACGAAGCCTTTGTCTTCCAATCCGGACAGAATACTGTTGACCGTCTGTTTGGGCAGCATCAGTTTTTCGCAGATCAGATGCTGGGTACAGTCATTTGGAAATTCCTTCAGCAAATACAGGGTCAGCAGTAAATTGTTATTGAGTCCGTGTGATTTGGCCCAGCGTTCATAGACGGCGTTTGTGCCGAACCAAAGGTCGTAGTAGCCGTGGCGTATCCGTTGCAGCTCTTTATGCATAAGCGCCCTCCTTTTTTAATAAAGTCCGAAATCGGACTAATTGAATTATAACAACATTTTCTAAAAAAGGCAAGTAAAATTTTGTGAATGACACCAGGGCGGATGGCGGGCATTGACCGGGAGCGGTGATACGGGTATAATGCAATTATCAAGCATGTTGATAAAAATGCAGGCGCACTAATAAGCCGCATTATAATAAACGTTTAATGCAAGGAGGCAGGGCAGTGGCAATCATACCTGTGTTTATACCGCATGCGGGCTGTCCGCACCAGTGCGTGTTCTGTAATCAAAAAACTATCAGCGGTCAGCAGACTGCGTCGTCGAGAGACGTAGAGCAGCAGCTCGAACGCTATCTGCAATGGATCAAACCGGGCCCTTCCAACGAAGCGGCTTTTTACGGCGGCTCGTTTACAGGTTTGCCGGCCGACTTGCAGACAGAACTTTTCCGGCCTGTAGATAAACTTTTGGCAGAAGGTGTTATTGGCAGTGTTCGCTTATCTACCCGACCAGATTATATTGATGCCGCCCGGTTAGAGCTGCTGCAGGCACACGGCGTAAAAACGGTAGAACTGGGTGTGCAGTCGCTGGACGATAATGTTCTGGCAGCGGCAGAGCGGGGGCATCAGGCTACCGATGTTTATAAGGCTGTTTCTTTGCTGAAACAGTATGGCTTTGAGATCGGTCTGCAGTTAATGGTAGGTATGCCTGGTCAAAGCTTTGACAGCGTCAAAGCTACGGTTGAGCAGGTGCTCAGGCTCGGTCCTTCTTTTGCCCGTATTTATCCCTTGCTGGTAATAAAAGGCACGCCGCTTGAGCATATTTACGAACGTGGTGAATTTGAGCCTCTGACACTGGAAGCAGCAGTTGAGCAAAGTGCTTATGTATACAGCAAATTAAACCTGGCGGGGATCAAAGTCATTCGTGTTGGCTTGCAGGCCGATGAAGAGTTGTGCAGTGAAGGTAATATTGTTGCTGGACCGTTCCACCCATCTTTTGGTGAACTTGTGCAAAGCTTTTTGCTCTATGCCGAACTGACTCCGCAGCTGCAGAGGCTGTTTTGCCAAGGCGCGGGAAACATAGTAATAACCTGCCCGAGCAAGCTGGAATCAAAGCTGCGCGGGCTGAAAAACAATAATCTGCGGCGCTGGCAGCAGCTTGCAGGACCGGTTCCTGTAAATATCAAAGCCGGGCCTGATGCAGAACGTATTATGATAAGCTGGAGGTTGGACGATGAGTGAATGTCAGAGCTTTGACCCGGTCGCTGACACAGACAGCAGGCTGCTCATTCTCGGTTCCATGCCCGGTGTTCGTTCCTTGCAGATGCAGCAGTATTACGGACATCCGCAGAATCGTTTTTGGCCGTTGGTGACGATGCTTTTAGGCTATGCTGAGGTTCCTTTTGATTATGCGGATAAAAAGCAGATGCTTTTAGATAACCGTATAGCTCTTTGGGACGTACTGGGTTACTGCGAACGTGAAGGCAGTCTTGATTCAGATATTACCTGCGAGCAGCCTAACGATCTGGCCGGATTTTTGCAGAATCATCCGCAGATACATACTATCTGCTGTAATGGAGGCAAAGCTGCCGCCGCCTTTAAAAAATATACCAGACAGCTCGATCTGCAGAGGATTACTGTGCATTTCCTGCCTTCTACCAGCCCGGCCAATGCCCGCTGGAGCCTGACTAAGCTTTTGGAAGCGTGGCAGGTTATCAATACCGGCCGTTAAAAAATAAAAAAGCCTTGAATACTTTTTGTATTCAAGGCTTTTACTTTAGTTATCAGTTAGTTTTTCCTGGATATGCCTTCAGTGCTTCACCAAGGATATAAATTGCCTTTTTCTTGAGAACATAGGCCAGCCTAGCCTCATTAACCCCCAACTCAGGGTCGCTGTAGAAACCGTTGCCGGGAGCGAACATAACAGTTTCGTTATCAATAGCAAAATTTTCCAAAGTCCAGATAGCAAACTTTTCAGCATCGTCTACGGGCAGCTGCACCATAATATAAAAGGCTCCCTTCGGATCGGAAGCAACTACGCCAGGCAGCTCTTTAAGAGCGGCAACGATCGTATCGCGGCGTTTTTTGTACTCTTGATTCACTTCCTCCAGATAGCTGACGGGAGTAGTATATAAAGCGGCTGCGCCGACCTGTTCCAGAATCGGGCTGCACAGACGGCCCTGGCAGCATTTGATAATCTGCTTGGCAAGCTCTTTGTTTTTGCTGATTATGCAGCCAATACGGGCGCCGCAGGCACTGTAGCGTTTAGAAACCGAATCAATGATGATCAGGTTGTCGGCAAGCTCGGGCATTGTGCCAAAGCTTCGGTAAGCGCCGTCATAAACAAATTCACGGTATACCTCGTCAGCGATCAAAGCCAGGTCATATTTGCGGACGATTGCTGAAATCATATCCATTTCTTCCTGTGTATAAACAACACCGGTCGGATTACCGGGATTAGTCAGTAAAACAGCTTTTGTTCTTGGCGTGATCTGCGCTTCGATAGCAGCAGCGTCAGGCAGATGGTAACCGTCAGTCACATTTGTCTGTACAGCGTTGATTTTAGCGCCAAACTCTCTGGCAAAAGTAGTATAGTTAGCATAAAACGGCTCGAATACCATGATCTCGTCTCCTGGATCACATAAGGCCATGACAGCAAAAATCAAAGCTTCGCTGCCGCCGTTGGTAATAAAAATATCATCGGCAGCAAAATCCATACCTTTTTCGGCATAGTATTTGCGTATCGCTTCGATCAGAAAACCTTCGCCTTTGGAATTGCCATAAGCAATTACCTGCTCGTCATAAGTGCGGATGCTTTCCATAAACTGGTCAGGAGTTTTGATATCGGGCTGTCCGATATTCAGATGGTAGATTTTTTTACCCTTCGCTTTAGCTGCATCTGCATACGGCGACAGCTTTCTGATAGGTGAAGAAGTCAAACTTTGGATACGTGCTGAAAGTTTCATGTAAAATCCCCTCACTGCTGATAAATTTTGTCCGGGCGCCAGTACCCGGGGTTATTCTGGCACTTGGCAGCATTTCTGCTGTCTTGCCAAGTGTTCATATTATATCATAATTAAATCGTTATTTTTAGCATCAGGATAAAAAATGTAAAAATATTTTACAAAACGGCCTGAAATACAGCAAAAGTGTTTCAAAAAATACTTTTTGCTTCTCAAGCATAACGGCAGCATTTGATTAAAAAAGTGCGTTGAGTCATATAATTGTATGAAACCTTCATCTATGGTAAAATATACTGATAGAATATTGCAGATTGGGTGATTTTGTGCATTTAAAGTCATTTTCGACTTATGGATTCAAATCCTTTGCAGATAAAATTGAATTAAGCTTCGGTTCGGGCATTACGGCAATCGTTGGACCCAACGGCAGCGGCAAGAGCAACATTTCTGATGCGATCCGCTGGGTACTGGGCGAGCAAAGCGCCAAATATCTGCGCGGCAGCAAAATGGAAGATGTTATTTTTTCCGGCAGCGGCAAGCGCAGGCCTTTGGGTGTTGCCGAAGTGACGCTGGTTTTTGACAACAGCGACCATCGCCTCAGCCTTGATTTTGATGAAGTAAGCATTACCCGCCGCGTTTTTCGCAGCGGTGACAGCGAATACTCCATCAATAAAAAGAACTGCCGTTTAAAAGACATTCTTGACCTTTTGGCAGATACTGGTCTGGGACGTGGTTCTATGTCCATTATCGGTCAGAATAAGATCGATGAAATACTGAACAGCCGTCCTGAAGAACGCCGCGCTTTGTTTGAAGAAGCCGCTGGTATTGCCAAGTTCAGGATGCGTAAAAAAGAAGCTATGCGGCGTCTGGACGATACCGCTGCCAACCTGACCCGCATCAACGACATCAAAGCCGAAGTCGAAGGTCAGGTCGAGCCTCTGCGTCTTGCTGCAGAACAAACACGCAAATTCAATCTGCTGGATAAAGAACTGCGTGCCTGCAAACTGACCCAATTTGTGCACAAGATAGAAAATATTGAAAATATTCGGCAGAAGCTGAACACACAGGATGCCGAACTTGAAAATAAAGTACTGGAACGCGCTACTGCCGTCAGCACACAGGAAGCTGAATGCAGTGCCTTACAAATGGAGCTGGATAAGCTCAGTGAAGCCTATAACCGTATTCAGGACGATATCAAAGAAAAAGAAACAGCTCTGGAAAAACTGCGTGGTCAGGAAGCTGTGTTGGCAGAGCGTGTTCGGCAAAGCGAAAAATCAGGACTGCGTTTGGAAGAGCAGGGCAAAAAGCTGCAGGAACAGATCGCAGCTTTGGATACTCAGCTCAAAACGATGGTCGTGGATTATGACCGTTTAGAAGCGCAGCAGGCTGCCGCACAGCTTTTGGTAAGCAGGCTGACCGGAGAACAGGCAGAAAAAGAAACACGTATAAGCGAAGCTGAAGCGGCAATGGAAGATATGAAAACAGCTGCTTTCGATAATATGCGTACAATGGTCAATCTGCGGAATGAGATCCGTAGACTGGAGCAGGAGCAGGAACAGCGGATGCGTAAGCGTGACGCCCTTAAAAAGAGCATCGCCGAAGCAGAAACCGCAGGCGAAGAACTGCAGACCCGTTACCGTAATATGAACGATGAGCAGAGCAATGTAGAAAACTCTTTGGAGCTTATTAAACGCGATGGCAGGGAAGTGAGCGCTAAAGCTGCCGAAGAAACCGAAGCGCTGAATAAAGTTCTGTCGCAGCATAAAGACTGTCAAAACAGGATCACAGCGCTGGAAAGCCGTTTGAACCTGCTGCAGAATATGCAGAAAAGCTATGAAGGCTTTGGCTATGGGATCAAAACAGTGCTGCAGTCGCAGGAACCATGGCGCAGTGACGTTATCGGTGTTGCCGCCGAACTGATCGAAGTGCAGCCTGAATATGTAGTTGCAATAGAAACTGCATTAGGAGGAGCGGCGCAGAACCTTGTTATGGGCAGTTCGGAAGCCGCCAAAAAGGCTATCTCCTATCTTAAACAGCGTCAGGCCGGCCGGGCGACCTTCCTGCCGCTTGATACTATCAAATATTATGAACGCCGCAGTGAAGAAGAGGCACTGGCAAAACTGCCGGGTATTCGGGGATTTGCTGCCGATCTGATTGGCTATGATATAAAACTGGCGCCGATCTTTAAATTTTTGCTGGGTCGGGTGCTGGTAGCGGACAATATGGATGCCGCTTTGGCAGCCGCCAAAAAAAGCAGCTTTCGTACCAGAGTCGTTACTTTGGCGGGAGATGTCGTCAATGCCGGCGGTTCGCTGACCGGCGGCAGCAGGCAGCAGAAGGAAGCCGGCTTTCTGTCGCGCGGCAAAGAGATCGACGAACAGGAACAAAAGGCGGGTGTCTTGCGCCGTGAGCTGTTGGGATATCAGGAGCTGCTTGAAGAACACGAAGGCACCTTAAAAGTTTATAACAACAAACTGGTGGAACTGCGCCAGGACCTGCAGCAGAAGGAAATCCGCAAAGCTGAACTGGGCGTAGCTCTGGAGCGTTTAAGCGCAGAGCAGCGTCAGGCTGCGGAACGGCTGGAGCTTCTGCTGGATGACCGTAATCAGGTTTCTCAGGAATATATGGCAGCTCGCCAGCAGCTTACCGACCTGCGCCCGCAGCTAACGGCTCTGGAAGCCGAAGACGCACAGGGCAAACAGCTGCTGGATGATCTGCAGAAACAAACGGCCGCAGACCACAGCGCGCTGGCATCTATCCGCAATCGTCTGCAGGATGCCAGGGTCGAACTGGAATCGACTGCCGCACGGACTACGATGATGGCCGAGCGGATGCAGCAGCTTGATGCCGATATGGGGCGTATGCAGCAGGAACTCGCTGCTAATGAAGACGAGCAAAAGCATTTGCTTGACGTGATAACGGCCAGCAAAACCAGCACTGAACAGCTGGCTGCCAGCAGTACCGCATTACTGGCCGAATTACAGACCGTTGTCGGCGGTAAAGATGAATTCGGGGCCAAACGTATTGCCATTACTGAAAAGCAGGCCGTGGCAGGCGAGAGGCTGGATTCTTTGAAAAGAACTGACTGTTGCTGAAACCAGGCGCAATCAGGCAGCGATGGAAATGGTACGTCAAAACAGCGACTATGACCATGCTCTGGAACAGCTGGCGACTGAATACCGTATTACTCTGGACGAAGCACGTGCCAGCGGTGATCTGCTGGATGAAAGCGATGCGGCTTTACGTCGGCGTGAACTGCGTCTGGAGCGTGAAATTGAAACCTTAGGCCCGGTAAATCCTGCGGCAATCGAACAATATGAAGCTGTCAGCGAGCGCTATGAATTTTTACAGCGTCAATACAGCGATCTTTCAGAGGCCAAAGCCAATCTGGAAGCAGTTATCAGCGAAATCAATTCCGGTATGGCCAAACGCTTCAAAGAGGCCTTCGGAAAAATAAACGAATATTTTTCCGACTGTTATGTGCGTTTATTCGGCGGCGGTACTGCTGCTTTAAAACTTACTGACCCTAATGATGTTTTAGGCAGCGGCATCGATATCGAAGTGCAGCCTCCCGGTAAAAAACTGCAGAGCCTCTTCCTGCTATCAGGCGGCGAGCGGGCCCTGACGGTTATCGCCCTGCTGTTCGCTCTGCTCAGCTATCAGCCTTCGCCCTTCTGTATCCTTGACGAAATAGATGCGGCGCTTGACGAAGCTAACGTTGACCGCTTTGCGAAATTCCTGGCAGCCTATGCCGAAAGCACGCAGTTTATTGTTATCACACACCGCAAAGGCACTATGGAAGCCGCGCATGTTCTGCACGGCGTTACCATGGAAGAATCCGGTGTTTCTAAATTACTATCTGTCAAATTGAGCGAAAAGGAGTGAGAACATGGGATTTTTAGAACGACTGAAAGACGGACTCAGCAAGACCCGCCGCAACTTTACTGACCGGATCGAAGAACTGGTCGGTCTGTCGGCCAAAGTCGACGAAGACTTTCTGGAAGAACTGGAAATGATCCTTTTGAGCGGTGATGTTGGCGTTAAAACCACCGAAAAGCTCATCGACGCTGTCCGTCAGGCAGCCAAAAAGAAAGAGATCGAGGGTACGGAGCAGGTTCTGCCGTTCCTCAAAAAATATATTGCCGCCATGCTGCAGGACGAAGGACAGCGTACCCGTATCGGCGCCAAACCTACGGTTATTCTTGTCGTCGGCGTCAACGGCGTTGGCAAAACCACTACTATCGGCAAGCTGGCCAACTATTTCCATCTGTTCAAATATAAAGTCATGCTGGCTGCCGGCGATACCTTCCGTGCCGCCGCTGCCGAACAGCTGCAGATCTGGGGCGAGCGCGCCGGCTGTGAAGTTATCCGCCACGAAGAAGGCGCTGACCCGGCCGCCGTAGTTTTTGACGCTGTCAAAGCCGCTGTTGCCCGCAATGTCGACATACTTTTCATCGACACAGCCGGACGGCTGCACAATAAAACCAATCTGATGAACGAACTGGAAAAAGTACACCGCATCATCAAACGCGAGATCCCCGAAGCTCCGCACGAAACCTTTCTCGTGCTGGATGCAACGACAGGGCAGAACGCCATCAATCAGGCCAAAGTATTTATGGAAACCGCCAACGTCACCGGCGTTGTGCTGACCAAGCTCGACGGCACGGCTAAAGGCGGCGTCGTTATCGCCATCAAGGAAGAACTGGGCCTGCCCGTCAAGTGGATCGGTGTCGGCGAAGGCATTATGGATTTCCGTCCTTTGAAGCCGATAAATTTGTAGATGCCTTGTTTGACGGTGACAAGTAAAAATGCTTGACAGCCTCTGTGATTTTCGATATAATACCAAAGTCGGATAAAATATATAAGGATTTTGGTGATTGAAATGCAGGAAAACAGTTTGGAGCAAAGGGTGCGGTTAGGACGTCTGTTCGATGCCTACGGCTGCCTGCTCACCGAAAAACAGCAAAAATGCCTGGAGCTGTATTTCTGCGACGATCTTTCACTGGCTGAAATCGCCGATGAACTTGAAGTATCAAGACAAGCGATACACGACCTTATCAAACGGGTAGAGCACACGCTGGAACGCTACGAAAGCAAACTGGCGCTGCTGGCCCGCGATGATCACGATAAAAAGCTGCTGGACAAAGCAAACCGGCTGCTGGCCGACTACCTTGCCCAAAGCGGGGATTCGGCAGAACTTCAACAAGTACGCCGCATTTTAGAAGAAGTGAGCGGTGAAAGTAGGTAAAAATGGCTTTTGAAAATTTATCTGAAAGACTGCAAAATGCGATAAAAATGTTCCGCGGCAGCGGCAAAATCACAGAAGACGACCTGAAAGCGCCCCTGCGTGAAGTACGGATGGCTTTACTTGAAGCCGATGTCAATTTCAAAGTCGTTAAAGATTTTGTTGCCAACATCAAAGAACGCGCGCTGGGCGAAACCGTTCAGCAAAGCCTGACCCCCGGTCAGCAGATCATCAAGATCGTCAACGACGAACTGACTCAGCTTTTGGGCGGCACGCAAAGCAAGCTCACCGTAGCGGACAAACCGCCTACAGTTATTATGCTGGTAGGCCTGCAGGGCGCAGGTAAAACTACTACTGCCGGCAAGCTTGGCAATCTGCTGCGCAAAAAGGCAAAAGCCACTGCTGGTAGCGGGCGACGTTTACCGCCCGGCGGCTATCAAACAATTACAGGTACTGGGGCAGCAGCTCTCCCTGCCTGTCTTTGCCCTCGGCGATCAGGTATCTCCGGTCGAGATAGCGCGTCAGTCAATGGATAAAGCATTCTCCCTGGCTTGCGACACGGTCATCATCGATACCGCAGGCCGCTTACATATCAACGAAGAACTGATGGACGAACTGCGCAACATCAAAGCAGCCGTCAACCCGCATGAAATACTGCTGGTCGTCGATGCTATGACAGGCCAGGACGCCGTCACCGTAGCCGAAAGCTTTAACGGCGAGCTGGGTATCGACGGACTTATCGTCACCAAACTCGACGGCGACGCCAGAGGCGGTGCGGTACTGTCAGTCAAAGCCGTTACCGGACGCCCGGTAAAATTTGTCGGTATGGGCGAAAAGCTTGACGCTTTGGAACCCTTCCATCCCGACCGTATGGCCTCCCGTATCCTGGGCATGGGCGATATGCTGTCGCTGATCGAAAAGATCCAGTCGACTACCGACCTTGCCAAAGCCCTGGAAATGGAAAAGAAACTGCGTAAAGACGAGTTCACGCTCGAGCAGTTCCTTGAACAGATGCAGCAGGTCAAAAAACTGGGTTCGCTGGAAACTATTCTGGGGCTTATCCCCGGGATGGGCGGCATCAGCCAGAAGCTGAAAGATGCCAACGTCGACGAAAAAGAATTCGACCGCGTTGAAGCCATCATCCGCTCCATGACCCCCAAAGAACGCCGTCATCCCGACGTTATCAACGGCAGCCGCCGCAAACGTATCGCAGCAGGCTGCGGTATGCGCGTGCAGGACGTCAACAAGCTTCTCAAGAACTTTGAAGAAAGCAAAAGATGATGAAAAAGATGCAGGGCATGGCTAAATTTGCTTCAAAAGGCGGCTTAAAAATGCCTTTTATGAACAAATAAATTTAAATCAACATCTGGTTTAAGGAGGTGAAATAGACAATGGCAGTTAAAATCCGTTTAAAACGTATGGGCGCTAAAAAAGCTCCTTTCTACCGTATCGTTGTTGCTGACTCCCGCTCTCCGCGTGACGGCCGCATCATCGAAAGCATCGGTTTCTATGATTCTACTGTACAACCCGCTACCGTAAAGATCGACGAAGAGAAAGCTCTTTCCTGGATGGCTAAAGGTGCACAACCTACTGATACCGTTAAAACCTGTTCAGCAAAGACGGCATCATGAAAAAATATGCTGACTCTAAAGCAAAATAAGAAATGAGGCGCGATTTGCATGAAAGAATTGGTAGAAGTCATGGCCAAGTCTCTAGTGAGTAATCCGTCTGCAGTAGTCGTGGAGGAGGAAACCACCGGTACATCAACGGTGCTTCGCCTCCATGTTGCTCCTGAAGATATGGGTAAAGTTATTGGAAAACAGGGCCGCATTGCTAAAGCAATCAGAACTGTCATGAAAGCTGTTGCAACCCGTGAGAATGTAAAAGTTGTCGTAGAGATTGTCTAAGACGTATAAGGATGGTAAACAAAAATGGATAAAATGTTTGTACGTGTTCCGGTTGCAATCAAAGCAAAAGTTACAGAAGATCTCAAGCTGAAAATTATTGGCGATGTCCAAAACACCATAAAACAAATCAACCTGGATATCGAACACTTCGAATTCCAAGCCAAAAAAGCTCTTGCCCAGGCCGCCAGCGACCTGAGCGTATTGCCTGCTCTGCGTGAGCAGATCGAAATGGAAAGAAACAAGATCACTACCGCTAAAGCAGAAGCCGAAGATAAACTCAAACGCGCTGAAGCTTTGGAGATCGGTGCGGAGATCGGCCACGGTACTCTTGAACGTACAGTCGAGATTGCTATCGGCACCGATATCGACGCTCTGATGGGCGCCGAGATCCTCACCGAGGACGGCAAGATCATTGCTTTCCGCGAATGATATGGAAAAACAAGTAGTTATTGGTACTGTTATCGCTCCGCACGGTGTGCGGGGCGATCTTCGTATTCTGCCGCAGACAGATCATCCTGAACAATTTTTAGAGCTTTCCTATTTGCTGCTTGAAGACGGCCGCTCGCTGCCGGTGACCTCCGCCCGCTTTCATAAACGTATGATACTGATGAAATGCAAAGGCGTGGACACCATGAACGATGCCGAACTGCTGCGCGGCAAAAGGTTTTGATTAACAGTGAAGATCTGCCTCAGCTTGAAGAAGGCGAATATTATGTAGCCGACCTGATCGGCCTGCCTGTATTTGATGCGGCGGGAACACAGCTCGGCGCCCTAAAAGAAGTGCTGAGCACCGGCAGTAACGACGTTTATGTTATTGCCGTGCCGGAAGGCAAGGACGTTCTTGTCCCTGCCCTCAAAAAGCACGTTAAGGAAATCAATCTTCAAGACCGCCGGATCGTGGTCGAATTACCTGAATGGACAGATGCACCGTGAGATTTCTTTTTATTACCTTATTTCCTGAACAAATTGAACAGGCGGCCGGACACAGCATTATCAAACGCGCCGTTGATGCCGGACTTGTAGAAGTAAGCTGTAGCAACCCGCGCGATTTTGCCACTGACAGGCACCGTACCGTTGACGACACGCCCTTTGGCGGCGGCGCCGGTATGGTTTTAAAGCCGGAACCGATGGTGGCGGCTATCCGTATGGCCAAACAGCAGCTGCCCGCAGCGCGCGTTATTGCCATGTGCCCCGGCGGGCGCACATTAAAGCAGGAGATCGTGGAAGAATATGCCCACAGCGGCCAGGACCTGATTTTGGTCTGCGGACATTATGAAGGCTTCGACGAACGCATCTTCAACTGGGTCGATGAAAAACTTTCCATCGGCGACTATGTGCTCACGGGCGGCGAGCTGCCGGCGCTGATCGTAATGGACGCCGTAGCGCGTTTTATACCGGGCGTACTGGGCAAAATGGCCAGTGCCGTTGAAGACTCCTTCAGTACAGGCCTGCTGGAATATCCGCAGTACACCCGCCCGTAGAATTTGAAGGGCTGGAAGTACCGGAAGTGCTGCGCAACGGCAACCACGCCCTGATCAATCGCTGGCGCCGCAAAGAAGCCCTGAAGGCTACTTATCTGCAGCGCCCGGATCTGTTGGCCGACCTTGGCAAAGCAGATGCGCTGCTGCTTAACGAAATCAAACAGGAACTTGCAGGTGATAATAATGGCTAACCTTTATCTGGGGCTGGTGCATTATCCCATTTACAACAAAATATGCAGGTCATTGCCACCGCTGTTACTAATTTCGATATCCACGATATTTCCCGTACGGCGCGTACCTATGACGTCAAAAAATACTTTTTGATCCATCCGCTCGAAGTGCAGGCCGGGATTATCAAAAATTACCGACTATTGGCAGCAGGGCTACGGCAGGATCTATAATCCCGACCGCAGCAACGCGCTTCAGCGCGTTACCCATACGCCCAGCATTGCGTCGGCAATCGCCGCGATTACTGAAATAGAAGGGCAGGAGCCGGTCACCATTACTACTGATGCCCGCACCTATCCCAATACAGTGACCTATGGCTTTGTACGCAATTTGCTGCACAGCGGTGATAAACCGCTGCTGCTGCTTTTTGGCACCGGCTTTGGCATGGAACAGGAAACCATGAACGGATTTGATTACATATTGGAACCCGTCTACGGCCCCTGCGACTATAACCACCTGTGCGTACGCTCGGCGGCTGCGATTATTTTGGACCGCCTGGCCGGTGAAGCCTGGTGGGAAAAATAATTGCCGAAATACTTAAAAAATAATTGCAACCAATGTAACATTATGATATAATGTCATTTGTGTAAAACGGACGGTCCGCTGTGGTGTGTTCGCACATGAACGTCTATGATTCGAGGAGGAAATTATGAATATTATTGAAGTATTGGAACAAGAACAGCTTCGTTCCGACATCCCTGACTTCCGTGCAGGCGACACCGTAAAAGTTTATGTAAAAGTAGTCGAAGGTACTCGTGAACGCGAACAGATGTACGAAGGCGTAGTAATTGCACGCAGCGGCGCAGGCGTTCGTGAAATGTTCACCGTTCGTCGTATTTCCTACGGCGTAGGCGTTGAAAGAACATTCCCGATCCACAGCCCACGTTTGGAGAAAATCGAAGTTTCCCGTCGTGGTATCGTTCGCAGAGCAAAACTCTACTATCTGCGTAACCTTACCGGTAAAGCTGCTCGTATCCGCGAACGCAGATAATCGGCATCAAATTACAGATCGTAAATCAAAAGACCCTTTCAGTTTGACTGAAGGGTCTTTTTTATTTAAGCACAGACAGCTGCCACCATAATGGACAAAAACAGCGTTACCATATAGGTAAGTAAAAATGCGCATCTTACTTAGTCGATATTTAAAAGGAGTGTTATTTATGCAGGCGATCGAAAAGAAATATTGCGGAGAATATAAAATAGGCGAATTTTATGAAGGCACTGTCAAAACAAATAAAAAACCGGTTCCTCTTACTGCGGTGATCTATATCGTTAATGACAGAGAGAACAACGAACTTGTTTTAGGTAACTATCTGGTCTGCGAAGGCGGGGAAACAGAAAGCAGTTTATTTGATACGAAACAGTTCAGTGATCAATGCTTCTATATGGTTTCGGCCAGCCGCATCAAAAGCGAGGAGTCTGACCAACCCTTAAATGTGGGACTGAAAGTGAAGCTGCATTTTAGACGCAAAAATTATGCCGAGTTTCTGATCACTGAATTGAACGGCAAAAAATTGGACTGTTAAGAAGGAGTGAGAGCAAATGAGTAAAGTTAATTTGGTTTTTACAGAAAACGGACAAGCGCATGAGCATGCAGGTACTGTATATGAAAAGCAGCAGGCTGTGAAAGCAGCGGTCGATTTTGAGCTGGTACGTGTAGAAGAAGGCCTTTATAAAATCAAGGGCATCATGTCCCACAGTATCTACCATAATGACAGGCCTCATTATCGGCCGACCCCGAACTGGCTGTCAGTAGGCTATTATGCCAGGAATATGCTGCTGGAATTTACTGTTGATGATAATAAAGGCGACTGGCATGCTGTCAGCCCGTTAACGTCAGTAGGTACGCACAGCGAGACAGCAGGCTTTACAGCCAGCGGAACAGGCAGTGCCAACAGCAGCGGGCTGGCAGGTTTTAATGCCAGTACGGCTTTTTCCGCAGCAGATGTACAGGTGATCAGTAAAAATGCCTGTTATGGCGGCCAAAATAAAGCCGTGTGGGAAGTGCAGCTGCCCCATGTAGGTTTTTTAAGCCCGGCAAGGCCTGCCAACCCCAGACCGGCCTCCTACGGTGGCTTTAGTTTTGAATTTGAGGTAGGATTAAGAACAAGAAACGCTGCCGGCGCAGTAAATATTTTATGCAAGCCGAGCGTTATCTGGCTTTATGATTACACCAGAGGCATAACCTACCATACGATCGAAGCCAATAATTGGTTAAAAGACGGTGCAGGCGCCAGAAGCGACGAATTTGCAATAGCGTTGCCTTTGGAATAAAGCCATAATCAGTAACAGCAGTAAAAAAGCAGACATTCACTTTTAGTGAATGTCTGCTTTTTTATGTGTTTGGTGTTTAATTAGCCAAAAGCTGCCGCATTTTTGCCAGCGCCTTTAAGCGGTGCTTGGTGATATTGCGTACACTGCAGCCTAGACGTCCTGCTGCTTCGGCAGGCTTCAGGCCGTCCAAAAACAGCAGCGTCAGGACCCGGCGCTGCTCTGCGCTCAGCTGGTTCAGGGCCTCTTGCAGCTCCAGTGAAAGTAAAAGCCGCGCCAGCTCGTCCAGACGCTCAACCGCTGCGCAGCCTGTATCCAGCAGGTCGATCCCGGCCTCGCTGTCCGTATCTGTCTGCGCTTCGTTTTCCCAGATTTTACCCTGCTTCTGCATAGCGTCAAAAAGGGCGAAATGTACCTTGCAGCGTGCCAGTCCGGGCCAGTTTTCAAAATCAACGCCGTTATATTTCAAAACCAGTTCGATAAATGTCAGGACGGCGATCCCCTCCGCGTCGCGCCCCAGTGACCTATAAAACATTTCGCGGCGGGCCTCGCTTTGTAAAAGCGGCTTAAAAGCTTCGCATAATTGCAGCAAAGCCTTCTTATCGCCGGCTTGGGCAGCTGCTATCAATGTTTTTAATCTTTCCGGCTGTTCAGGTAAACTTTTTATAACCATCAGTTCTCTCTATAATTTTATGATACCCGGCTATACTGTCAAACGTCACGCGCAACAAGAACCAGTCTAAACTTTTTTGCCAAAAATTAACACCCTATACAATCAGGTGTTAATTTAGTGTCTTTGCTGCTTAAAATAATGGCGGGAGGGGATACTATGCAAAATATATCGGGCGGCAGCTGAAAGCTGCGCGCCAAAATAAACGGCTGACCCAGGAACAGGCCGCCGAAGCGGTGGGCTTATCTGCCAAGCACTACGGCTGCATCGAACGCGGCGAGGTCAGTACGACGATAGCGGTACTGACACGGCTGCAGCAGGTGCTGGAATTTGAATTATCCATAACGATCAAAAAATAGTCTGCGCTGGCAGGCTGTTTTTTCTTTATAGAGCTTTTTCAAGAAAGTTTAAATAAATATTTTTCGATGTTTTCGCCAGCGTGCGAGTGAAGCACGTACAGGCACTTGCGCCTGGGCACAAGTGCCTAACGCGGCGCTGAAAAAAATTTTACAGGAAACCCCTTCGTGTCTTGTAGGGGGGGACATCTGTGGTAGAATAATAAAAGAATTATATAAAATAATTAAAAAATACAATCCAAGACAAGTTTAATATGGAATTAAACCAAAAAATATTGGTTTTAAAAATGCCGTGCCAAGTACGGTAAAAAGCTTTAGCTTCTGCGGCGTCAGCCGAAGAAATATATTCTTCAACAAATTTTAAGGAGTTGATTTTGGTGGATTTGAAAGCAAGTAAAAAAAGACAGCTGGCAGCGGCAGTAACGCTGGCTGTAATGGGAACGGCATGGGTGGCTATGCCGGGGCAGGTATGGGCGGCCGATGGCGGCAGCCAGGATCATCCGAGACAATATTCCAGCTATACAGCTGATAGTGATCGTGCTGTTGCGATTGCGAGAGAGCAAAAAAACCGGTGAAGATATGTACGCCGCTCAATACCATGAGAATTTTGCTGATCTGTCCTTTCGTGCCAAGGACGATATGGGCGGTAAAACTCTAACTCTTGGAAGTATGACTGTAGAAGGTATTATCGGTGCTGACGGCAAAGGCGCTGCGTCTGGATTGCCCGTCCAAGAAAGTACCGCAGGCAAAAATGGCGGTATCGGTTCTGCTGTAGGCATTTATTCTACTAATATCTTAAACGCCAATATTACTTTTGGTGATATTGCAATTAAAGCCATTGGCGGCAAGACTTATTCCCAGGAAATCACTTCCGGCAAATATACCCATGAAGGCAAAGCAGGTGTCGATGGGGCAAGTGATAAAAACTTAAATGGCGGCGCCGGTGCTAATGGCGGCAACGGCGGGCTTGCCATAGCTACTGGTGTTGACATTACAGGCAGCAATAATACTGTTACCGGCGGCGTGTTGACTGTGACTGCCACAGGCAGTGACGGCGGCCACGGCGGTTACGGCGGCGTAGGCGGTACTGCGGCAGTAATAACAACTGTTCCTGCTAAAGCAGGTGACGGCGCGCAGGGCGCTGATGGCGCTGATAGTACTACTTCCGGCACAACTCCTGGTACTCTCGGCTCTAGTGGTACTATGGGCGGCGCTGGCGATGCTGGGCTGGCTGGTGTTGACGGTACTGCTGGCACTGTGGGAGCTGCTGGCCTTACAGGCGGCATTGGTGGTAACGGTAGTAATGGCGGCAGCGGCAGTAACGCTGAAGCGACCGGACTGAAAATTGCTGGCAGCGGCACGGCTACTACGATCAGCTTAGGCGGGCTTGTTGTTGAAGCTGCAGCTGGTAATGGCGGAGCTGGTGGCGCAGGTGGTGCAGGTGGTATCGGCGGCGTAGGCGGAACAGGTGGAAGCGGCGGTAACGGTGGCGCTGGCGGTGATGGCGGCGATGGTGCTCAGGGCGGTCAAGGACAGCAAGGCGTTCAGGGCAGTAATTGGTATTATGCTGGACCTGGTGCTACTAATCTTGTAGAAGGTTCTAACGGCGGTAACGGCGGTAACGGCGGCCAGGGTGGTGCGGCCGGAGCAGGCGGGAATGGCGGTATCGGCGGTGTTGGCGGTATCGGCGGTGTTGGTGGTAACGGCGGCGTTGGTGGCCACGGTGGCAATGGCGGAGTTGGTGGTAATGCAACTGCGCTGGGTTTTGCCGGGACTGACAGTATTATCGATCTTGCTGTAGCAGGCAATGGCATTGCAGTTACTGCAACCGGCGGCGACGGCGCTAAAGCAGGTATCGGCGGCGCAGGCGGCGCAGGCGGTGTTGGTGGCAACGGAGGCGTTGGCGGTGACGGCGGCGACTATGGTGACGCTGGTAAAGGTGGACATGGCGGCGCTGGTGGTGCTGGCGGCCAGGGCGGCGGAAACTCAAATGGGACGAATAATCTTCAGGGTTCGCAAGGTGCTCAGGGCGGTGAAGGTGCCGCTGCTGCTAACGGTACTGTAGGCACAGGCGGCAATGCAGGCCAGGGCGGCACCGGTGGTGCCGGTGGCAGCGCAGGTAACGCTGGTGCAAGTGAGAAGGGCGGCTCCGCAGCAGCAACTGCTTTGACTTTTACAGGATCGCAGGTCACTTTAAAGACAGCTGCTATCAAAGCTACGGCTATAGCCGGTAACGGTGTGGGCAGTTTTAATATCAATGATGCTTATACGGCTGCCGGCGGCACAGCTTATACAAATAACGCCGGTACAGCGGGTAGCGCAGGAGCAACTGCCGTTGGACAAAACGGCGCTGTCAATGCAACTACTAACGGCGGTGCAGGTGGCAATGGCTTGACGCCTACCCGTGGACAAGGAAACGCTTCAGATGATGTTGCACAATCTGCTAACGGCGCAACGGCTGACGCTATGGGACTTGCCACTATCGGCGGCACTTTGAACGTGGTTTCTGACGCTGGCCTGGCTATCAGCGCAGAAGCACAAGGTGCAGCGACTACCAATAACGCTGTCGCTGTTAAAGCTACAGATTCCAATAATATTTATGCTGTTACAGGCGACTTTACAGTGAATGCTGCAGCAACAGGTGATGTTGATTTACAAACACCTGCTTCAGGTTCAGAGCCGGCGTTCGATTACAAGGCTGATGCGACTGCAACTACTTCTACGGCAACAGCATTTACAGTAAATGGCGGTTCTATGCTTGTTGATGTTGCTGGTAAATTGACCATTGCAGCAACTGCCGCTGAAGGTGAAACAAAGAATTTTGCTCAGGGTATGGCGCTTGACAATACTGCTGTCAGAGTACACACGACAGATGCTATTGCTATTACAGCGACCGCTGCAGATAGTACTTGGCAGGGAGCACAGGGCATAGAAGGAAATAAAAATGACCTGGAGTTCGTCAGTGATGCTGGCGGCATTACAGTGACCGCTGATGGCGGTAATGGTGCTGCAGGTAGCCTGAAGCACGAATATTCTGTCTGGACTTACGACAGTGATGTTACCTTTGATGCCAAAGCTGCAAATATTATATTTAACGGCGATGTAGAGGTTGTAAAGCACGGCACAGCAGATAGTACTCTGACTTTAAAATCAAATACTGAAGTTAATGCAGGAACTGATAGTACAGGTTCTTTGAATATCAGCGGTACGACCATGAACCTGACTGACAATCTGAAAACCCTGACGGTGGCAGACAAGACCACGCTGAAAGGCAGTACGGTCTACTTCTATGACGAAAATAATCAGGCAGAGAAATACAATACTGCTGATTACCGTACTATCACTACTAATGAGCTGGATGCTTCCGGTACTAACGAGCTCTTTATGCGTACCAATGCCAACGGCGTTTACGGTCAGTCGGCAGGCAACGACAAAATTACTTCCACTAATACTGTAACCGGCAGCGGTACCTATAATATCACTGTTTTTGACCAGGGGATGCGCAACGGCTATAACAATGCTGCCGGCGCTGATACTAAGGGACATTTGGACCAAGATGTCGTACTTATCGAAAATGCAGATAAAGGCGGCACCTACAACATCAAAGAAATGAAATATGATAACGGCGTCTGGTCTTATGAATATGAGGGGAAAGCAAAGGTTATCGATGATGGTTTGAACCTGACACAGGTCACCACTAAAGCCGCAGCTCAATCCTCTGCCCAAATGGCGGCTCAGGATGCCAGCAAGATCGCAGCCGGAGCGGCAGTGACTCTGTTCGGCGCTGATGAAACTTTGATGGAACGTCTGGGAGACGTCCGTAATTCTGCAGACGATAACGACGGCGTTTGGGCTAAATATGTCGGCGGCAAAATCAAAGTAGATGGACTGCAGGGCGATAACGATTATCAATATAACGGCTTTGCGGCAGGTTATGACCGTGAGATCGGCAGTAACTGGCGTATCGGCCTGGCAGGACAATATGCTAAAGGCGATACCAGCCTGACTAATGGCGACGGTGAAATCAAAACCGCGGCAGGCGCTTTATATGGCACATGGACTGGCGATAAAGGTCATCATGTAGACATCATTGCCAAAGTTGGTAAAGTTGACAGTGAAACCAGCGCTTACGGCGGCACTATTGCCCAAAAACTGGACGGTGATTTTGGCAGTACAGCTATAAGCTTTGCTGTTGAATACGGCTATCGTCAGGATTTGAATGACGGCTGGTTCGTTGAACCTATGGTGCGTGCAAGCTACGTACATCTGGGCGGCGATGATTATACCGTAACCACTCGCGACAATACTATGAGCGTTACTAACGACAGCATGAACAGCATTGTTCTGCGCGGCGGCTTCCTGCTGGGCAAAACCTTTGCGGCAGACAGCAGCGTTTATCTGAAAGCGGCAGTACTGCACGACTTCGACGGCGACATCAATACACATGTCAGCGCTGACGGCAGAAGCGCCAGCTACAGTGACAGCATCGGCGGTACCGCCATCGAATATGGTATCGGCGTCAACCACAAATTTAATAAGGATTCCAGTATGTATCTGGATGTAGAACGTATCAGCGGCGGCGACGTAACTAAAAACTGGGGCGTCAATGTCGGCTTCCGTTACAGCTTCTAAAATCAGGATGGCAGCTTGAAAAATCTATAAAGAATATCCCTCATCATCCAAGTGGGGGATTTCTTTATAGTATTTCGTGAAAAAGAGGAGATAGATGTATGCAGAAATGCCGGAAGAAAGTAAAAAGCTGTTTGAAGCAGGTCAGTAGCAATAAAGCATTAGCTGGGAAAGTACTGCAATCGTTGTTTACAGCAGGAGTAGTGTACGTTTGCATATTCGGGGGGGACAACGCAGCCTGGGCGCAAGACTATAATAGCCAATATGGTACTGATTTAGGCGGCGAGTACGAAAATGTCAGCGTGACCAATGAAAGTCTTGACGGAAACAGCAATGTAACGATCGGTGTTAGTAGATCTGCCGGTCTGACAGTAACTGATAAAGCCGTTGTGAAAATTGTTGAAACTGGTTCCAGCGTCAGGAGCAGCAGTATTTGTGGGATTGCTAATGATGGCAGCGGCACAGCATCATTGACGCTGAAAGACGCTGATATTGCTATCGTAGGCAGCAAAAGCAGTGTTATTGGCTTTGAAAGTACGGCCGGTCAGCATAAGAATACTGTTACTGGCGAGATGAATATCAGTGTCAGCAGTGCTGCCACATCCGGCACAAGTTCTGTACCCAAGGTCGTTGCCGGCATTGATGTGGAAGGTTATTACAGCAAAGCAAATAAAGCTGCCAATTCCCTTAAAGCCAAGAATGTCAAAATCAATCTGGGGCTTGCCGCAGGTGACAAAGCTACGGTAAATACAACAGGTGTTTTGACTAAGGGCAGTTATGGCAATTATATCGGTACAACCGAGATCGAAAATGCGGAGATCGTGATCAGCGGCAGCAACGGCCAGTCGAACGAAACTGTACGCGGCGTCTGGGCCACTCAGACTGATACCGGGAATAAACCTTCAGAAACAGACATGTCTTCTAAGCAGTCTTACAACAACCTGACCGTTGTGACAGGAACTTATGCTTCCGATATGACAGCTTATACACCAAATGCTGTGCAGGGCGGCAGTGGGCTCTATGGCATCCAGGCCGATAATTACGCGGTTGTAAGCGTGAAGGAAGACCTGCTGATTGATATTGACCGTCAGGCCAGAAAATCGGGAGAAGAGAATAATGGTGTGACTGGTATTTATGGTTATGAGCACGGAAAGATAGATTTTAACAGAGCAGATATTACACTGCATAATGATTTGGATGCTTCTGTGACCGGTATTGAAGTAACGACAAATGCCGCTGTTACCGGCAAAGCCCTACAGTTGACAGTCAGTTCAGATACCGGCGCCGCTTTGGGTCTGCTGGCGCATAAATATATTGACGATACGGAAGGCAAAGGCCGGATAACGCTTGGTGAAACCGGCGGTGCAAATCTTATAAAAATTACTGCTGGCGGTGGGAATGCCAGGGCTGTTGTAGCTGATGCCGAGGGCGTTATTACTTTTAAAGAACAAACTGAACTGGCGGCTCAAAGTACTGACTACACAGAAACGGTTTCTGCTTTAAATGGCGGCAAGGTAGTTTTTGAAGATACTGCCGTAATAACTGCGACCGGTACAGGCTACGTTTACGGTGTCAGCACTTATTTTTATGATAGCTCGGTTACTGAAGATAGCTCGATTGATTTCCAAAAAGGAGTATACATCAATGCGGCAGGAGGTACGGCTATCTCTGCCGCGGGCAACAGCGATACCAGCGCTGAAGGTATTGTAACTATCAATCAGGGTTCAGCAGCCGGTGCTAATGAGGTTGTTATTTTCGGTGACATTGAAAGTGATATTAAAGGGGTGGTCAATGTTAACTTGAATACTGCCGGCTCTGTTTTTAACGGCAGCACAAGTTTGTATGATGACGGAGTTATTAAGCTTGCTGTTACGGACGGTGCAGCTTGGCGGCTTACAGGAACTTCGAGCGTTACCGATCTGAAAGCGGCTGCTGGCGGCAAAATCGATCTGAGCGGTGACCGGGGTGCGTTTAGTACTCTTGCTATTCAAAAGCTTACTGGTACAGGCGGCAGTTTTATTGTTGATAACGACGGGACTGACAGTGACAAAATAACCGTTGCCGCTTCTGATAAAGGCATTCATGGGATAACGATAAATAATATCAGTTCGCTGGTGGGGAAAGAGCTGAAGCCTGAAAATACTTTTATTACTGTTACCGGTGATGCTGACTTTGTGGGTGAAACTACTTATGGCGGCGGTATTTACGAATATACGCCGGTACTTGATTCTGCTGTGGCAGGCGGACAGAAGAACTGGTACGTCAGAGATTTGGACAGCAGGGTTGTTGGTGACGCACTGGCGGTAGCAGGGGCAAATGCACCTTTATATTATGCCTGGGTCAACGGCAATGGTAATCTGCACAGCCGCTTGGGTGCACTGCATCAGAACGCTGAGCAGGGAGCATGGGCACGCATCTTTGGGGGTAAGTTGGATGGAAACGGTTTCAGTGATAAATATCATACTTATCAGGTTGGTTATGATATAAAGGCGGGAAACTGGAAAGTCGGTGCGGCGTATGAATATACGCAGGGTAATGTTAAAGGCAGCGGCAGCAGCGGTGAGAATAAAATCGGAGCTTTGAGTCTGTATGGTACCTTACAGCAAAATGATGGTGCTGCTTGGGATATCATATTGAAACACGGTCGTATCTATGGCGATATCAATACCTTCATTCAGTATCCTGACAGCGGCGATTATGAAACTGATGCAACTTCGTTGAGTGTTGAATATAACAAACGGATTGCGCAGAAAAACGGAATGTTTTTTGAGCCCCAGGCACAGTTCACTTATGGGCATATCAATGGCAACAGTTATGGTACATCTAAAAATATTGCTGTTGCTAATGAAGGTATTGATTCTTTAGTTGGACGTTTAGGGATAGCTGTCGGCAAGCAACTGGAACAAGGCTGCATTTATACTAAAGTTTCTGTACTGCATGAATTTTATGGGGACGGCAGTGTAAGTATGCAAGATAGGAACGGTGCTGCTTTGAGCAATGATTTTGATTACGGCGATACCTGGCTCGAAGTAGGCATCGGAGGCAATATAACTTTAGGTAAAAACTGTGAGCTGTACGGTGATGTGGAACGCAGTTTTGGCGGTGACGTAACTAAAAACTGGGGAGCCAACGTAGGCTTCCGTTACAGCTTCTAAGGCAGGACGGCAATGAAGATATAAAATTATTTTAAAAAATTATGTTATCAGCCCCGCTTTTAGAGCGGGGTAAAGCAGATGCGATTTATAAAACAATTTAGGGAGATTGGTTCGATGCAGAAATATAATCAAAAACAAAACAGTGAATTACGTAAGAAAGTACTGCAATCGTTGATTATTACAAGCACCGCGTATGTTTGCACATTCGGGGGGGACAACGCAGCCTGGGCATCTGATTATACCGGTACTGATACTTTAAGTACAGGAACTTGGGGCGCAACTTACGATAAAATCACGATTACCATGGATGATCCGGGAAAAAACTGCGCCGGCATTTATACTTATGGCAGAAATAATACGACAACGGCTACTGAACGGGTGACGGTTACGCTGTCGGATGCTGGGGACACTTATGGTTATAACGGTATTTTTGTGGACGGCGTATCAAAATTGGACGCTAAAAAGGGTATCGAGCTGACGATTAACGGACTTGGCACGAATAATCAGTCCGGCGAAGCTCAGGCCTGGCGCCATGGCCTGCGTGTCGAGACGCAGGGGAAAGTAGATTTAGGAACAGATATCGGCTCTGTGATTACGATAAACAGTAATGCTGCTGAAAGTTATGCCAATGGTGTTTTTGTTGATGGATCCAGCGCTGGTACTGGCAGTGAAGCCAGTATTAAAGGCGGAGATTTAACGGTCAATATCAATAAAGATAATGTAATGCAGCAGATGGATTATGCTGCCGGTGTTACTTTGTACAATGGTTCTAAAATGGAGCTGGCGGGTGACCTGGACATACATTTGGAAGCTGCCGGTGTCGATGGCATCAGAGCCAATAACTTAAATTATTCTGGTGATATCAATACTTTGCAGGTCAAAAACCTGGCTATCTATGGCAAAGCAGTGAATGGTTCCGGTTCAGGGATATACCTGATGGGTGAGCACGATTCAGCTAATGTCAGTGACAGCACTAAGATAGAAATATTGGGCGAATATAATGTTTATGGCATTAACATAGACAGCACCGGTGTTACGGGTAGTTTTGGCGATACTGAACTTACCCTTACCTCTAACACGGCAAACAACACTGACGTTCGTGGTGTGAGACAATGGGAATCTGCAACAGAGTATGGGGATTTAAAGATTACAGCCAGGTCCGTAGGGGCTGACATTACCAGTATTGAATTAAATGGTAAGGGTACGATAAACATCCAGGGCGATTTAAAAATTGATGCTCAGGGCAACGGAAGGTATGTTAAAGGAATAGAAGCCAATTCTTTGGGCGAAGTGAAGGTTGCGGGCAAGGCGGACATCGCTGTAGGCGGTGAGAATGACGGCTCCGTTATGTACGGTGTTTATGCCCAGGAACACAGTAAAGTAGCTTTTGCCGATGATGCGAGGATTACAACGACCACCCATGCCGGGAACAGCAATACCAAGATGTATGGCATTTACAGCCGTACCGATGCGGAAGTTGCTTTTGCCAAAGGCTTGACTGTTAAAAACGGTAATCTTGGCGCGGCCATGATTGCTGAAGGCGGCAAGGTGGAAGTCAACATGGCCGGTGGTAATGACGTCAAGCTGGAAGGCACTGTTGGTTCCAGTGCGATGTATAACAGTGCCCATGAGTTAACATACGGAACGGTAAAAATAAATTTTGATACGGCGCAGTCCTATTTTTCTGGCAGAAGCTATAAGACAGAGGGCAGTATCAATGATTTGCAATTTACCAATGGCTCTTATTGGGATGTGAAGGGCAATTCTTCGCTCACCGACCTTACGGTAGGCAAAGGCTCAGTAGTCAATATGACTGCCGACAGCGGGCGTTACTGTAGCCTGCAGGTTGATAATCTGACTGCTGCAGACGGAACCTTTGTAATGAACGCAGGTGCTGTTGACGGTGGCGGCAGTTACAGCGACAAGCTGACTATTGATAAAAATTCTGCGGCCGGCACTAATGCTATTAAAATCGTTTCGACTGGCGGGTTGGAGGCTGCGGCAAGAAACCATGCGGTTTTGGTAAAGGGAGCAGCGGCTGATACCAAGTTTGCCGTTTCAGATTCTGTTTATGCTAATGGCTTGTACGAATTTGATATTACCCTGGCAGATAAGGAAAATGATGGCAAATATGATTGGGTAATCGGTTCGCTTGGTAAAACTACCGTCAACAGCGTGGATGTTATGTCCGGCAGTCATCGGGTTGCTTACGGCGCCTGGGTCGAAGGTAACGGTACGCTGCGCCAGCGTTTAGGCGAGCTGCAGAGCGGCGCCGATAACGGTGTTTGGGCAAGAATGTTCGGCGGTAAGCTGGGCGGCGATGAATTTACTAATAAATATAAAACTTATCAGTTTGGTTATGACGCTCAGGCTGGTGACTGGCTTGTGGGCGCTGCCTACGAATACAGCGACGGCAGCCTGAATTATACCAGCGGCAGCGGCAAGAACAAAATTGGAGCTGTAAGTTTGTATGGAACGTTGCAGGGCAAAGATAACAGCGCTTTAGACATTGTAGTTAAACGCGGCCGTATTTATGGTGATATGGATATCTATGGTAAATACAGCGATCAGGGCGATTATTCGACCGATGCGACTTCGATAGGTGTTGAGTATAGCAAACGTTTTGACGGCGGTAATAATGTTTATTTTGAGCCGCAGGCTCAGCTGACTTTTGGTCGTATCGACGGCTATGATTACATTAGTAATAAAGGTGTAAAAGTGGCTTATGACGATCTTAACAGCTTTATCGGTCGTTTAGGTATTGTGGCCGGTAAAGCCTTCAGCAGAGGTGATGTTTATGTCAAGGCTTCGGTTCTGCACGAGTTCAGCGGCAACAGCAGTGTCACCATGCTGGCTGCTAATGGTGAAAGTTACAGCGCAGACAAAGATTACGGCGATACCTGGCTCGAAGTAGGCATCGGAGGCAATATCACTTTAGGTAAAAACTTTGAGCTGTACGGTGATGTGGAACGCAGTTTTGGCGGTGACGTAACTAAAAACTGGGGGGCCAACGTAGGCTTCCGTTACAGCTTCTAAGGCAGTAAGTTGAGTAGTTGGCAGGCAGTATGGCAGCAGAAAAATAATTTGATGCTGACGATACTTCTTACAGCTGCTGAGAGCGGAGGAAGAATATGGAAAAAATAGATTACAGAAAAATGGGGATGGAAATCAAGATTCGCAGGCTGCGTGCTGATATCAGCCAGTCTGATTTGGCAAAACAGATAGGTGTATCGCAGTCGCATTTATGTAATGTGGAAAATGGCCGCCTGTCGCCAAGTTTACGTCTGCTTTTGAGTTTGCGTAAGCTGCTTGGCTGTACGATTGATGAACTGCTGATAGGAGCAGACACTGAGTCTAAGGGGAAAGAGTAATGATACTTGATAATTAAAAAGAAGGCTGATTTTTATCAGTCTTCTTTTTAATTTTTTTGCCTGTGCAGATAAGCTTTTTCATAATGAAGGGCAAAAATGCAAAGAAAATTTTAGAAAAACAGATGTTATGTCTTGTGGGGGGGGTACAAGCGTGCTATAATTATGAGGTGATAGAATATGTTCTTTAAATTAAAAATAAGAAGAAAAACAAAAGAATATATTCGCTTATTAAAACTAGATGAATAAATAAGGAAAGAGGTTGATGAGTATGTCGATGTCGGTCAGACAGAAAGAACTAACTAAGAGAGTGATGTGTTCGTTGCTGGCAGCAGGGGTAATCAACGTTTGTATATCAGGGGGGGACGTCTGGGCTGCTGATTATGAGAAGACGGCTGGAGAAAGTAAAGTTGTTGATAATGCTAATGGAAGTAAGTCTATAGTTGATTTTGGAACTGGAGGCTATACCTGGACGACGAATAGCGGTGGAACTATATGGGTTGGCGGTGAAGGCGGCCGTCGGACTGTAGTTGGATTAGCCGGTAATTTTACACATACTAAAGATGACTTGACTACTACTATTAGCGGAGCTTCTATTTATGCAGATGCTGCTGCGACTGGTTCGGCTGCGGCTATACAGGCACGTAGAGATAAATATAAAGATGAGGCTGCTATTTCCGGTGGATATCCGGTAGTCAATGTTAATACCAGTGGGGATGTTTATTTAAAGGGAACTGAAGCTGCTGTTACTGGTCAAGATGGAATAGTGAACATTGGAAGTGAAGGTATGTTTGCTGATAATATCACATTGGTAACGAGTGGCAGTAGCGCAGCTGTTTATGCAAGAAATCTTTTTGGTGAAGGCGCAGTAAATGTTTATGGAAATAATATAGAGATTACATCTGATGCCGAAGATCCTGAAAAACAATGGGCACTTTCAGGTAATGGTAAGGGTGAAATCAATATTCATGGTAAAGATACGGTAGTTATTAATGGCATTATTGAGAGTTATAATACTGATATGCAGATTAAAGGTGATTCTTTAATTCATATCAATATCAATCAAGATGCTGTAGACACTGCAAAAGTTATTATCAAAGGTGCTGAAATTAATGCAGCTGATAAGAGTGAAGTTAATATTAAAGGTGCCGCAGGATCAAGTATAGAAGCTAACTTAATTGCAAGAAAAGATAAGGGTAATGATGGTGGTAGCATAGATATTAATTTTGCAGATGGTGGCAGTTTAACTGGTAATATCTCTGCAATAAATGGTGGACTTATAAAATTAGCTGGTAATATTACTTATCAAGGCAGCGCCGCGGTCGATAAAGGCACTTTAGATATTTCAAAAGTAAATAATCTTACGTTGACAGGTGTTGCAGCAGATGCTGATGAGGCTGTGATCAAAGTTACCAATGGCGGGACGCTTGCAGTAAATGAAAATGGCAAACTGGGTATCAATGATTTGAAAACTGCCGGTACTTATAAAATAGTCAGTGTGGACGAAAACAGCACAGCCAACTTCTGGAAAGACGAAAATCTTGCCTATGACAGGACTTCGATGTTTGCAGAGGTCAAACAGAATAACAAAGATTATGATGTTGTTTATAAGGAATTGCAGGATTTGAGTGTTGCTGAAAAAGAAGCTGCCAAAGAACAGATAGTTGCGGCAGCGGGCGGCGAGTCGCTGGCAGCGACAGCTGTTGTCGGCAGTATTATAACTGACAGTGAGGCTGTTGCAAAATCTGCTCCGGGTGCCAAAGCATTTGTCGCTGCTTTAACCAGCAGTACTGATATTACATCGGCTCAGGCTGCTGCGCATATCAATGCCGCAGTACAAATGGGAGAAACTTCCGGTACCAGTGCAAATGCTGTTTCTGTTGCCAGCAATGTTACCAGTACTATTACCGGAAGAATGTCGTTGAACGCTGCTCCGGTTGCAGATATTGGCGGTAAAGGCCGCAGTCTGTATGAAGATAACAGTGGTGCCGGAATTTGGGCACAATATGTACACGGCAAGGACAAAGTGCGCGATATGGCTATGGCTGGTGGTTCTGCTTCTTACGACAGCAAATATAATGGTTTTGTTTTGGGTACCGATTTTGCTAAGATCGGTAAATTCCAAAGCGGTATTGCTTTAAGTTATGGCAGTGGCGATACTACCAGTGTCGGTGGTGCCGCTTACAGCCGCAACGATTTTGATTTCTGGGGCGTAAGCTTATATGGCAGCATGAGAAATTCTGATACTAATTTGATTGCTGATATCGGCTATAGCCGCAGTGACAGTGATGTGGAACAAAATAACTTTGGCAGTCTGTTAAAAGCAAATCCGAAAACTGATACGATTACGATGGGGATCAAAGGCGAAAAACTGTATCAGTATGATGATTTGCAGGTAATGCCTTATGTTGGGTTGAGATATTTGAGTGTTGATACAGGTTCCTACAGCTCTGATATTGCCGGTCAGGCAGCGTTCAATTATGCGCCTGAACGTCAGAATATCTGGCTGCTGCCTGTGGGTGTGTCGCTGACTTATGAAAATATTACTGATAATGGCTGGCAAGTTCGTCCTAATATTGATTTGTCATATATGTGGGCTATGGGTGATACTGACAGCAGCATGACAGTTGGTTTACCTGGAACTGCTGCGGCAGACAGACTTGGTTATACTGTGATGGACAGCGGTTCATTTATTGGTAAAGTGGGTCTGGAAGCAGAAAAAGGCCATATGACTTATGGTGTAAGCTATAGTTATCAAAAAGGCAGCGATGCTCAAAGTAATAAATGGTTCGTTGATTTGAAGTACAGCTTCTAAAAACGCAGGTTTTATTAAAAACTGTGCGGACAAAACAAAACCCCGGCGCTGTGCGCCGGGGTTTTTATGTTTGTCCAAATTGTCAAAGGGCAGTAATTATTTTTTGTCTACAAGTTTGAGGGGTACGCCGATCTTGGCTTCAACTTTTTCGCCTTTGGCTACTTTTACAGCAGCGTCCAGACCCTGCTGGCCCATCAGTTCGGGCTGTTGAGCGATAGTTGCGGCCATTGTGCCTGCTTCTACTGCTTTCAGGCCGTCTTGTGTACCGTCAAAGCCGACGATAAAGATTTTTTTGTTAGCGCTTTTAGCTGCTTCGATAGCGCCAAGTGCCATTTCGTCATTTTGAGCGAAAATAGCCTGGATGTCAGGGTTGGCCTGCAGCATATTTTCAGCAACAGTCAGGCCTTTGCTGCGGTCAAAATCAGCAGATTGTTTGGCAACAACGGTAAGCTTTTGATCGGCAACTTTATGGAAGCCTTCGCCGCGTTCGCGGGTTGCGGAAGCTCCGGGAATGCCTTCAAGCTCAGCAACTTTTACTTTTTCACCCAGTTTTTGGATGATGTATTCGGCTGCCATTTCGCCGCCTTTGATGTTATCGGAGGCGATGAAGGATGCTACGGTGCCTTTGTCGGCGCTGCGGTCAAGTGCCAGAACGGGAATGTTGGCTTTGTTGGCAGCCTGAACGGAAGTGGATACTGCTGCTGAGTCAACCGGGTTGATGAGCAGGATATCTACTTTTTGCTGGATCAGGTCGGAAATATCATTGGCCTGTTTAGCCGGGTCGTTTTGCGCGTCGACGATTTTAACATTGACGCCGAGTTTTTTAGCTTCGTCTTCAACGCCTTTGCGTACGGATACGAAGAAGGGGTTGTTGAGCGTGGAGATGGAGAAGCCGATAGTGGTGGCTTTTTTGCCGTCGGCAGGTTTTGCAGCTTTGTCGCCGCTGCCGCCGCAGCCGGAAGTGAGTACTGCCAGTACGGTGATGGCAGCTACTAAAAAGGTCCAGATTTTTTTCATTGTTGAGTGCCTCCTAAGCTTTTTTGCGGTCCATGAGTACCGCCAGTAAAATTACAATACCTTTGACAACTTGTTGGTAGAAGCTAGATACGTCGAGAATATTAAGGCCATTGTTGAGTGTACCGATGATCAGCACGCCGACCAGTGTACCTGTGATATAACCTTTGCCGCCGGAAAGGCTTGTGCCTCCCAAAACTACAGCGGCGATGGCGTCAAGCTCGTAACCTGTACCGGCAGTCGGCTGGGCCGAATTGAGACGTGAGGTGAGGACTGCGCCTGCCAGGGCACAGAAAAAACCGGTGATAGCGTAAACAAAGATTTTGACGCGTTCGATTTTGATGCCGGCGATGAAGGAAACTTTTTCGTTGCCGCCGACGGCGTAGATCTTGCGTCCCAGAGGGGTTTTACGCAGAATGAACCAGGAAACGGCAAAGGCCAGCAGCATGATGAGCGCCGGTACGGGCAGACCCATGATAAAGCCCTGACCAAAGTTTTGGAACAGGGGATCGTCGCTGAGACCGCTGATAGGATTGCCGTTGGTATAGACCAGCGTCAGGCCGCGATAAATGGTCATGGTGGCCAGTGTAGCGATAAAGGGTGCTACTTTGCCATAAGCAATGACCAGGCCGTTGAGAGCGCCAAGGCCCATGCCGATGAAGCAGGCTGCAAGGATCGCCAGCATCGGATTCATGCCGCTGACGATCAGGCTGCCCATCAGGGCGCTTGAAAGTGCCAGCAGGCTGCCGACAGACAGGTCGATGCCGCCTGTCAGGATGACAAAGGTCATACCGAAAGAAATAAGGGCGTTGATGGAAACCTGACGCAGCAGGTTTTTCAGGTTATTGGGATCGACAAAACTGTCGTTTAAGGCGGCTATGACGATAAAGGTTACGACAAGGGCAATAAAGGGGCCCATTTTACGGATACGTTCTTTAATATTCATTATTTACTGTCCTCCTGTGGCAAGGGTGATTATTTTTTCTTGTGTCGCTTCTTCGTGGTCCAGCTCTCCGGCGATCTTACCTTCGTGGATAACGAGGATGCGGTCGCTCATGCCGATAACTTCCGGCAGTTCGGAGGAGACCATGATGATGGCGACGCCCTGAGAGGTCAGTTCGTTCATTAGATCGTAGATGTCGCGCTTGGCGCCGACATCGATACCGCGTGTCGGTTCATCCATAATAATGATTGATGGATTCATACCGATCCATTTGGCAATGACGACCTTTTGCTGGTTGCCGCCTGATAGTGCGCCTGCTTCCAGGTCGATCGATGCGGTTTTGACACCCAGTTTTTTAGAAAGCGCTTCGGAGAAGGCTGTTTCGTTTTTGGCGTTGATCACGCTGCGTTTAGCAAAGGTATCGACACTGGGCAGTGCAATATTTCTGGAGATGGAGAAGTCGAGGATCAGGCCCTCACTTTTACGGTTTTCGGTGATGAAGCCGATGCCTGCTTTGATGGCATCTTCCGGTTTTTTGATACAGACTTTTTTCCCATGCAGGTAAACTTCACCGTGCTTGCAGGAATCGACGCCGAACAGGGCCCGCATGATCTCGGTCCTGCCTGCTCCCATCAGCCCTGCTACGCCTAGGATCTCGCCTTTACGCAGTTTGAAGGAGATATTGTTGAACAGTCCTTCTTGACAGAAGTTTTTGACTTCCAGGACTATTTCGCCGGGTTCGTTTGTGCGTCCGGGGTAATATTCGGTAATAGAACGGCCGACCATGTCGCGGACCACCTGTTCCATATTGGTTTCGCGGGTGGGTTTGCTGCTGATAGCGTAGCCGTCGCGCATTACGGTGATGGTATCGCAGTGGGCGAATACTTCTTCCATTCGATGCGAGATGTAGACGATGGCAACGCCTTTGTCTTTAAGCGCGTGCATTACGGCAAACAGTTTTTCTGTTTCACGTTCTGTCAGGGCGGCCGTAGGTTCATCCATGATGACGACTTTGGCATCAAGCATCAGGTTACGCATGATTTCTGTCATTTGCTGCTGACCAACGCTGCATTCGCCTGCTTCTGCGTCAAAAGGCAGTGTAATACCCATTTGACTGCATTTTTCTTCGGCCAGCCTGCGCATTTTTTTGAAGTCAAGCATTCCGAAACTGTTGGTTACGTTCTGCATCAAAAACAGATTTTCGAGAATAGAGAGATTGGGCCAGATATTAAGTTCCTGATGGATGAAAGCGATGCCGCATTTTTCGGCTTCGAGTGCGTTTTTGAAGCTTATTTCCCGTCCGTCTACGCAGATCGTGCCGCTGTCGGCTTTATGGATACCCGTAAGGATGTTCATAAGGGTGGATTTACCGGCGCCGTTTTCACCCATCAGAGCGTGGATCTCTCCTGATTTTAAGGTCAGGTCGACGCCTTTGAGTACTTCGTTGGAGCCGAAGGCTTTTGAAATACCCTTCATGGTGATTTCCATTAGTCGCAAAACTCCTTTGCTGTAAAATCGATTTTAGAAAATAACGCCTGCGTGCAGGATAATGTTGGCGTAGGGGGTGATCTCGCCGGTGCGGATCACTGCTTTAGCAGTTTTGGTAGCGGCTTTGAAGGCTTCGTGGTCGCTAAGGATCTGTTCCTTACCTTCAAAAAGCTCCTGCATTTTCTGCCATGTAGCAGGATTTTTACTTTCCATTTCGGAAGCGATATGTATTTTTCGACTTCCATATATTTCAGCACTTCTGTAAGGACATCTAAAAAGGAAGGAGTACCTGGTTTCAGAGCCAGATCGATTTTGGGGACACCGGCCGGAACCGGAAGGCCGCAGTCGCCGATAACGATAGTGTCAGTATGGCCTAAGTCAGCCAGGACTTTGGCGATGTCGCTGTTGAGGATTCCTATTTTTTGAATTCTCCAAGCATCCTTTCTACATCTTTAAGATAGGGCATACCGCCTTGTGCGCCCAGCTTCTGAACGGAGAGGGCCGCTGCGGCGTTGGCAAACCGTATACTGTCGTCTAGGCTGCGCCCTTCGCATCTTGCGACGGCAAAAGCACTGTTGAAGGTATCGCCTGCGCCTGTGGTATCTTGGGCATTAACGACGAATGCGGGAACAGTGTGTACTTTGCCGTTTTTAGCATAAGCAACGCCTGCTTTGCCAAGTGTCATAAAGAAGCGTTCTTCCTGCATCAGCAGGATTTCTTCGCTGGTCTTACCGGGATAAAGGGCTTCGGCTTCGTGTTCATTGGGGGTCACATAGGTGACTTTATCCAGCCATTCAGAAGGAACGGGCTGCACGGGAGCCGGATTTAAAAGTACGCTGATTCCTGCCGCTGCACATTTGCCGATGATGTAATCGATGGTGGGCAGCGGTATTTCGTGCTGGAGCATGACCAGGTCTGCGGCGGCAATGACGTTCCAGGCAGTATCGATATGTTTGGGCATGACCAGATCATTGGCGCCTTTGATGACGATAATACTGTTGTCGCCTTCGGCAATGGTGATATGGGCAGTACCGCTGTTCTGTCCGGGCAGGACGCTGACATAACCGGTATCGACGTTGTTGGTTTTCAGGTTGTTGATGATCATGGTGCCGTAAGCATCGTCGCCTACGCAGCCTATCATGTGTACCTGGGCTCCTAAACGTGCGGCGGCAACGGCCTGATTAGCGCCTTTGCCTCCTGGTGAAACTATGAGCCTGCTGCCGATTATTGTTTCGCCGGCTGCAGGCCGTTTGCCTGCTTCTACTGTGAGGTCGATGGAACAGCTGCCGATAACAGCGATTTTGACCATGGTGATCTCTCCTTACATCTTGGAAACTTGTAATTTGGTTATAATAGTAACATTATAATATTCTACACAGGCGGGTTATATCCTGCCTATTTAATGATGATTTTGGAAAAGCTAATACTTATGTATTTTACCGCAAGCGACTGTTTTGGGCAAGAAAAAACACTATATTAATGTAAAATTTTTTCGACAATTTGCCTTTGGCGATTGACAAATCCACTAATGTTTGTTAACGTAGAAACGGTGTTGCGAACGTTGTGAGTACGTTTGCAAAAATAAAAGAGACCGCACCGATTCAGTTGATGCGTTGGAATAAGAGGGAGTATATATGAGTACTAAAAAATCAGGAACATCTTGGCAGGATACTATCAGCGACTGGCTGGTTTCGATCATTGTAGCCGTAGCGCTGGCTTTTTGTATCCGTACGTTTGTGGTAGAGCCTTATATGGTCGAGGGTACGTCGATGTATCCGACGCTGGAAAGCCACGAGCGCCTGATCGTCAGCAAGTATAAATATTTCTTTACCGAGCCGAAAAAGGGTGAGATCGTCGTTTTCCGTTATCCGAAGGATGAAAGCCGCGATTTTATCAAACGCGTTATCGCGACCGGCGGTGATACTATTGAGATGCGTGACGGTAAGGTTCTGGTCAACGGCAGTGTGATCGAAGAAAATTATATTTACAAGGATGATCCGAAGGGCTCGAATAAGTCTAATTACAGAAAATCTGTTGTACCTCAGGGGCATATCTTCGTTTTAGGAGATAACCGTAATAATTCTGAAGACAGCCGTTTTGCCGATGTTGATTTTGTGCCGCTGAAGCTTGTAAAAGGCGAAGCAGTTGTTGCTTTCTGGCCTGTTGAAAGATGGCGTATGCTGCCTTGATAGGCGGTCGAGGAGATAATTATGGATTTTAAGATACAATGGTTTCCCGGTCATATGACGAAGGCGAAACGGATGATGGAACAGCAGTTAAAGCTGGTTGATGTTGTGGTTGAAATGCTGGATGCGCGGATCCCACGTTCCAGCAGCAATCCGATGCTGATTCAAATGCTGGGGGATAAACCCAAGGTCGTTGCTTTGAATAAGATCGATATGGCTGATCCGGAAAAGACTGAAAAATGGCTGCAGACTTTTAAAAACAGCGGTTTGCCTGTCTGTAAGGTAGATTGCAGCACCGGTAAGGGCGTAAAACAGATGGTGGCTGCGATCCAGCAGGTGGCCAGGCCTGTCACGGATAAGTGGCTGAGAAAAGGTGTACGCAATCGTTCGATCCGTGTTATGATCGTGGGTGTGCCGAATGTAGGTAAGTCTACTTTGATCAATCGTTTGGTCGGTAAAATAAAGTTGTGGCAGCGGACAGACCTGGTGTGACTCGAGGTCAGCAATGGGTGACTATCGCCAAAGGTCTGGAGCTTTTGGATACCCCAGGTGTTTTGTGGCCGAAATTTGAAGATCCGGAAGTAGGCTTTTGTCTGGCAGTAACGGGAGCGATCAAAGAGGATGTTTATGACAGGGAAACAGCAGTAGAGCTGTTGCTTGAACGTTTGATGCATATCTATCCGGAGGATCTGCGTGTAAAGTACGCTATTGATTTTTCAGAAGCTGAGCCTGTGCGTGAGGTAATGGCTAAAATAGCCGTCGCGCGCGGCTGCCTGAAGGCCGGCGGTGTGCTTGACATTGATAAGGTTGTCCAGCTGGTATTGCGTGATTTTCGTACAGGACGCTTAGGGCGTTTTACTTTAGATGAACCGAGTGAAAATAATTAAGGCCGCTGCAACGCGGCCTTTTTAATTAGGGGTGGGAATAATGAAGATCAGCGAGGTAAAGGAGCTTTTGGCGGGAGAGCCTGACCTGGATCAGGTGGCAGAACTTGCTTCCGATGAGCGCAGCGGTGTGCAGAAGCTGGTTATCGCTTATCATAAAAGGCAGGAAAAGCTGCGTTTAGAGCAGCAGCGTTTTACGGAGATGCTGGCCTATGAACGTAAATATTACGATCAGGGGGCACAGTATATTGCCGGGATCGACGAAGCAGGACGGGGACCTTTGGCAGGGCCGTTGGTGATAGCGGCTGTTATTTTACCGCAGGAGGTATTTATCAGCGGACTTAATGATTCCAAGCAGCTTTCGGCAGTAAAGCGCGAGCAGCTTTATGACGAAGTACTTGCCAAAGCACTGTCTGTTTCTGTAAATGTAGTCAGTATCAGCAATATCGACGAGCTGAATATTTATAAGGCTACGAAGCAGGGAATGACTGAGGTTCTGGAACATCTTGCGATTAAGCCGCAGGTGGCGCTGGTAGATGCAATGCCGATCGTATCGGCCGGCATTGAAACAGTTTCCTTGATTCACGGTGACGCGCTGAGTGCTTCGATAGCTGCTGCTTCTATTATTGCCAAGGTCACTCGTGATCGGATGATGATAGAACTGGCTGAACAATATCCTCAGTATGGTTTTGCCGGTAACAAGGGTTATGGCAGCAGGGAGCATATGCAGGCAATTGCTGAGTTTGGAGCGACTAAGTGGCATCGCCGCAGTTATGAGCCCATTAAAAGTATGCATCTGTCTCCTGCTGAACAGGAAGGTAACAGGCTGTTTTCGCCGGTGTCAGAGAAGTGACGGAAGCGCGGCAAAGGCTGGGGAAAAAAGGTGAGGACGCTGCCTGCGCTTATTTAGAACGTAAAGGTTACGTTATCTGCCGTCGTAATTACCGCTGCCGTTATGGCGAGATCGATATTATTGCCGCTAAAGGCGGCGTGCTTAGTTTTGTAGAAGTAAAAACACGCCGCAACCTGAATTTTGGGCTGCCCCGTCTGGCGGTTACATACGCCAAGCAGCAGAAAATCAGGAGTGCGGCGCTTTTTTATTTGCAGCAGGAAAACAGGCATCAGCAAATGCTCAGTTTTGATGTGATCGAAATTTTAGTTGAGGGCAATGTGGCAAGATTACACCATTTACCGCACTGTTTTTAAAATAAGAGGAGGCGTTTTTATGTACGCTAAAGTTTATGGAGAAACAACCTGCGGTATCAATGGTGAACAGATCATTGTCGAAGTGGATATTTCTAACGGGCTGCCGAGCTTTGATATTGTGGGGTTGCCTGATACGTCAGTCAAAGAATCTCGGGAACGGGTACGGGCTGCACTGAAAAATTCGGGCCTGATCTTTCCGATGACCAGGATTACTGTAAATCTGGCTCCGGCTGATTTGAAAAAGGATGGTTCCGGTCTTGATCTTCCTATTGCTGTTGGTATTTTAGTCAGCAGCGGTGTTTTACAGCAGGAGCAGGTTGATGATACTATTTTTGTGGGCGAACTGGCACTGGATGGGACAATCAGGCAGATTGCAGGCGTATTGCCAATGATTCTGCATGCACGTGACATTGGCAGGAAAAACATTGTGATCCCTGCAGGCAACTGCGCTGAAGGACGGCTTGTTGACGGTATTGATGTGCTGATACCTGCATCGCTGCTCGAATTGGTAGAGCATCTGCGGGGTGAAAAGGTTCTGGATGTACTGGATAAGGAAGCTATCTGCGCGGCAGCAACCAGTGTCTATGATGTGGATTTTGCGGAAGTGCGCGGGCAGCAGGTAGTAAAAAGAGCACTGGAAATTGCAGCGGCAGGTGGACATAATATTTTGATGGTAGGATCTCCCGGCAGCGGTAAAACTATGCTGGCACGTCGGCTGCCAACTATTTTACCGCCGCTGACAGAGGCTGAGGCGCTGGAGGTAACAAAAATCTACAGTATTGCAGGTTTGCTGCAGCGGCAGGAACGGGTGATGCTGGAACGTCCATTTCGCAGTCCGCATCATACGATTTCTTCAAGCGCGCTTATAGGTGGCGGCAGTGTGCCGCGGCCTGGAGAAGTGACATTGAGCCATCATGGTGTTTTATTTTTAGATGAGTTTCCTGAATTTTCGCGTACTGCTTTGGAGGTGCTGCGTCAGCCGCTGGAAGATGGTTATGTGACGATCAGCCGCGTACAGGCATCGCTTACTTTTCCTGCTAATTTTATTATGTGCACAGCGCAGAACCCGTGTCCCTGTGGCTATCTGGGTGATAAAAAGCGGGAATGTTCGTGTAAGCAGTTTGAGATCGAGCGTTATCACCGTAAACTGTCGGGGCCTTTATTAGACCGTATTGATTTACAGGTGTATGTGCCGCGGCTGGAATACTCTGATCTGCAAAGCAGGGAAGCCGGTGAAAGCTCGGCCGTGATTCGTGAAAGGGTGATCAAAGCGCGTCAGCTGCAGCTGCTGCGTTTACAGGGTACTAATTTGTACTGCAATGCGCAGATGGGGAGGCGTGAGCTGAACAAGCACTGCCAGATGGAAGCTGCTGCAGAAAAGCTGCTGGCGAAGTTTTTTACGGCGTTGGGGCTCAGCGCCCGCAGCCACGATCGGATCATTAAAGTAGCGCGTACGATAGCCGATCTGGACGGCAGTGATATCATAACGGCCGCCCATCTGGCAGAGGCGGTACAGCTGCGGACAAGTTTAAATTCATAAAAAAACAAAAGATGTTTTTAGAAATAATGAGAAGCAGGCATGAGATAAAAGTTATCTCATGCCTGCTTCTTTGAGCGTTTTTTATACTGCGGTACCGTTATACTGGAAGATGCTGAAGCTCCAGTCGTTATTATATGTTCCGGAGAAACTTTCAGTCTTTTGATTTTCTTTGTTTCTGGCAATAATGTTGTATTTTTTGTCGTTGGATAAATGGGGGAAGTTAGTTTGCGTAGCAGAAAGACATAAGATTTTACTGGAATCATCATACCGGCCAAGAGCGATTGGGGTGCAATTCATTCCGTCGAATTTACTTTGGGGATTAGCTGACATGTCTTCTACTACAGATAAAATTTGATAATCAATATACATTTTTATTCCTCTTTTCTTTTTTGATATCAAGTATATGTGCACACTTACTTTAACCATATGATACTTGATATTATTACTACTATGGTGGATTTTACAGAGAAGAGAAAAATTTAGCCTAACGGCTGATTATCGCAGATAAATTCAATGAGTTTTTGTTCGTCGCCGTAGATTTGCCGGCCGCGTTTGGTGACGATGCCGGAATTTATAAAAAGCGGCTTTTTAAGTGAAAGTGGAATGATATTGTCAGAGGCCGTAATGGCTTGACGCATTAGAAAAGAGGAGGCTATTTGGCTGGAAATGAGGTTTTTGACCGTATGAAGCTGCGATGAATGCAGAATTACCTTAGGCGCTGTTAAAGCCTGCTGAAAATTTTGATAGATGAGGCGATTGACGAAAAAACCACCGTTAAGCAGTACCAGAGGTTCGTTGGCAATATCTTTGGTATCGACATATTTTTTCTGCGCCAGCGGATGGTCAGGATAGGTGCAGAAGCAGGCTTCGCTTTTAAAAAGCTTACGGTAATGCAGATTGGGTGAAAAGCTGTCGTCATAATTGGTGACGGCTAGATCAAGTTCTTCATTTTCTATCATACGCAGTGAATCTATGCCGCCTGCTTCTACTACTTCCAGCTCTATTTCAGGGTACAGATTTTTGAAATCGCGGAAAAGAGTTGGCAGCAGCTGTACGCCGATTTGTAAAGGTACTGCCAGGCGGATGAGGTTTTTATTCTGTGCCATATCTTTGATATCGCGGTCAAGCTGCTGTAGGTTAGCCAAAATAGGAGTGATTTTACTTAACAGCAGGCTGCCGTCTTCTGTAAGCGAAAGTTTTTTGCCTTCGCGCCGAAAAAGGTTCAGCCCGCTTTCTTTTTCCAGATCGGCCATGGCGATGGAAACAGTTGGCTGAGAGATATGCAGACTGGCGGCAGCTTTAGTGATACTACGCCATTTACAGACTTCATAAAAATAACGCATCTGTGTCAGTGTCATAGTTAGTACTCCTTATTGTAGCTTATAACTCATTTTATTATAGCATTGTTTAATAGCTAAAAACTATATTTATATTTAAAATTTGTATTTTACTTTATTGTTATCGTAGCGGATAATGAAAGCAGAGAAATAGAACGCTAAATGTGGTGTGAAAATTTACGGAGGTGGGGCAGATGAATATTGACCAAAAGTATTTTCCGGAATTCAAACAGCAACTTATCGATGTAGGTGACGGTATTAAGATCAACACTTTAGTTGGCGGCAAGGGCAGTGAAGCTATTTTACTGCTGCACGGGCATCCAGAGACACATTTGATCTGGCGGTTTTTGACGCCGGGTCTAACCGGGCGTTATACGGTAGTTATTACAGATCTGCGTGGATATGGCGACAGTAGCAAGCCTGAAGGACTTCCGGATCATGCTAATTATTCCAAGCGGGCTATGGGAGACGATCAGTTTACAGTTATGAGCAAGCTGGGTTTTGAAAAATTCCATGGTGTCGGTCATGATCGCGGGGCAAGAGTACTGCACAGGATGGTGATGGATCATCCGGAACGGCTGCTGTCTTGTACGATGATGGATATTTTGCCGACTTATGATATGTACCGTGATACCAGTCAGGAGTTTGCGACTAAATATTGGCACTGGTTCTTTTATATTCAGGGCAAAGGGTTCCCTGAAAGAGTGCTGGCGGCAGATCCTGAGTATTTTGTTAATTATAATTTGAATTTGAAGATCGGGCCGGCCGCTAAAAGCAGGTTCCCTAAGGAGATTTTAGACGAATATGTACGCTGTCTGCGCGATCCGATGACTTTCCATGGTATTTGCGAAGATTACCGTGCCAGTGCTACTATAGATATGGAGATGGATAAAGCAGATCGTGAACAGATCATTCAGGTTCCTGTTTTGGCTTTGTGGGGTAAGGACGGTGTTGTCGGTAAGCTGTGGGATGTTATGAGCGGCTGGCAGGAAAGGGCGGCTAATGTAGAAGGGTTTGCTGTAAATGAGTGCGGGCATTTTGTACCGGAAGAACAGCCGGAGGTAGTTTTAGAGGCGATGCTGCAATTTTTAGCCAAATATCCGGCTTGAATTTGTTGCGGTGCTAATAAAAGAAAAGAAAGAAGTGTAGCTTATGCATGCTATTGAAAAATTATTGGCAGAAAAAGCTGGTAAACATCAGGTCGCAACAGGCGAGATAGTTAATTGCGACGTGGATATTGCAGGAATCAACGATTTATATTTGCAGACTGTACGTTCCTTTTATGAAATGGGCGGTGAAAAGGTTTTTGATGCTGATAAGATCGTGATGTTTTTGATCATTACGCTCCCTGTGCTACGATAACACAGGCTGAAAATCATAAGCAGTTCAGAAAGTTCTGTTTTGAACAGGGTATCGAAAAATTGATGGATATAGATCAGGGTGTCTGCCATCAGGTTTTGGCCGATAAAGGTTGGGTACATCCTGGAGAGATAGTAGTTGTCACTGATTCGCATACGACGACTCACGGAGCTTTTGGCGCTTTTGGGACCGGTGTTGGCGCTACTGATCTGGCGACGATTATGATTACTGGCAAGCTGTGGTTCATGGTACCGGAGATTTTCAGGATCAATCTGGTTGGTAAGCTGCAGCCGGGTGTTTTTGCCAAGGATATCATTCTGCATATCATAGGTGATCTGGGTGCAGATTACGGTGTTTATAAAGCGGTAGAATTTGCAGGACCTGTTGTAAATGGGTTGAGTATTTCCGAAAGAATGTGTATGTGTAATATGTCAACGGAGATGGGTTGTAAAACCAGCTATATCCAGCCTGATGCTGTCACTATGGAATATTTGCACAACTGTGTGGCAAGACCTTATAAAATTTATGAAACAGATACTGATTTTCAATATGCTGCGGAGCTTACGTATGACGTAAGTAAAATAAGGGCTCAGGTAGCGGCACCATCAAGTGTTGATAATGTTTTTGAATTGGAAAAATATGCCGGCACTCCTGTTGACGAAGCTTATTTGGGTTCGTGTACTGGCGGTCGTCTGCAGGATCTGGCTGTAGCAGCACAGATCTTACAAGGCAGGCATATTCCTAAAACAACGAGGATGATAGTCGTGCCTGCTTCTAAAAGGTAATGGAAGATGCAATGGAGCTTGGGTATATCCAAACTTTGATGCGGGCAGGAGCCACGATAACGGCTCCGGGCTGTGCCGCCTGTTTGGGAGTACACCAGGGGATGCTTGCAGGAGGAGAGGTTTGCATAAGTTCTACTAACCGTAATTTCCCCGGTAGAATGGGACATGTAGATGGCAGGATATTTCTGGCCTCTCCTGCTGCTGTGGCAGCTTCGGCATTAGAGGGGAAAATTACTGATCCGGCTGTATATTTGAAAACCGGCGACTGCGGGAATGGACGGTGATGGTAATGAAAACGAAAGTCAGGGGCAAAGCATTTGTTTTTGGGAAAAATATTGATACAGATCAGATTTATCCGGGTCGTTTTGTAGAATATACGGATGTAGAAGATATAAAAAAATATGCGATGTACGGCGCTGATGAGAGCTTTGTAAAAAACTTCGATCCGGGAGATATCATTGTGGCCGGAACTAATTTTGGCTGCGGTTCATCGCGTGAGCATGCGGCAATAACATTGAAAGCAGTTGGTGCTGGAGCTGTACTGGCAGAATCTTTTGGCAGGATATTTTTCCGTAATGCTATTAATTTAGGCGTACCTGTTATTACCTGCAGCGAGATCACGAAAATTATTGCAGAGGGTGATGAAGTAGAGGTTGATATTGAGGCTGGAATAATCAAAAACCTGACTACGGGAGCAACAGCTGCAGCTGTTCCGATGTCGCCTTATATTATGAACATTCTGCAGAGCGGCGGGATCAAACCTATGATCAAAGCGATGCAGGAGACTAAAAAAAGTAAGAACCGGTGACGGCGCTGTAAAATTACAATGTAAAGATTTTTTTGAATTATAATTTGCAATGTATACACACAACTTTGCTGAAAATATGGTACAATAATAACTACCGTGTTAGACATGGTAGTTATTATTTGTTTTATGGGAAAGGATGACAACAGTATGCGTATCGTATTAACTATCGTTGGCAAAGACAAGGTCGGCATTATTGCTAAAGTAAGTAATATTCTCGCTGAGCATGGCGTAAATATCCTCAATATCAATCAAAATATTATGGAGGGTTTCTTCAATATGGTTTTGATTGCTGATATGACGGGTGCTGCTGTAAAATTACAGGATCTTAAGGATATCTTTACTGCTTTAGGCAGGGATATCGGTGTTGAGATCAGAGTACAAAGCGAAGAAATATTTACGGCGATGCACCGTATCTAGGAGGCTGTCTATGTTCACGATTAAAGATATCTTGGAAACTAACCAGATGATCACGCAGAACAACCTGGATGTGCGTACGATCACTATGGGAATCAGTTTGCGCGACTGCGGTCATCCTGATATAAAAGTAACGGCGCAGAAGGTATATGATAAGATCACCAGGAAAGCTGAAAAGCTTGTTCAGGTCGGCGAGGAACTGGAAATGGAGCTTGGTGTTCCAATCATTAATAAACGTATTTCTGTAACTCCTGTTTCGATGGTTGGTGAAAGCTGCGACAGCAATGATTATGTTCCGCTGGCTAAAGCGCTTGATGAGGCAGGCAAAGCAGTAGGCGTTAATTTTATCGGCGGTTTTTCTGCCTTGGTTGATAAAGGTTATACCAAAGGTGATAGAAATCTTATTTGTTCTATTCCCGAAGCTTTGGCAGTAACTGATATTGTCTGTTCCTCTGTCAGTGTCGGTTCTACTAAATGCGGGATTAATATGGATGCAGTTGCGGAAATGGGCCGTGTAATCAAAATGGCAGCAGAACGTACTGCAGACCGTGATGCTATTGGCTGTGCAAAATTGGTTGTTTTCTGTAATGCAGTGCCTGATAATCCTTTTATGGCCGGCGCTTTCCATGGTGTTACAGAGCCTGAAACTGTCATAAATGTAGGTGTCAGCGGACCCGGTGTGGTAAAACATGCGTTGGAGGCAGTGCGCGGACAGGACATTGGCGCTGTCGCAGAAACGATCAAGAAAACTGCGTTCAAAATTACTCGTGTCGGCCAGTTGGTTGCACAGGAAGCCGCCCGTCGTCTGGATACTCAGTTTGGTATTATTGATTTGTCGCTGGCTCCGACACCGGCAATCGGCGACAGCGTTGCTCATATTCTGGAAGAAATAGGCTTGGAGAGCTGTGGCTGTCCTGGTACTACTGCTACTTTAGCTATGCTTAATGACGCCGTTAAAAAGGGTGGATTGATGGCTTCAAGTTATGTCGGCGGTTTGAGCGGTGCCTTTATTCCTGTCAGTGAAGACGCGGGAATGATCGCGGCTGTTGAACGCGGCAGCCTGACTTTGGAGAAATTAGAGGCCATGACCTGTGTTTGTTCCGTAGGGCTTGATATGATAGCCATTCCAGGTGATGTGACTGCTGAAACTATTTCAGCAATCATTGCTGATGAAGCGGCAATTGGAATGATCAACAATAAAACTACTGCTGTACGTCTGATACCGGTTCCGGGTAAAACTGTCGGAGAACAGGTAGAATTTGGCGGTTTGCTGGGATATGCTCCCATCATTGCCGTGAGCAAATTTAAGGCCGATGCCTTTATTGCCCGCGGTGGTCGTATTCCTGCACCGGTAAGGAGTCTGACCAACTAATGCGTAAACAACAACGTGAGGCAATTTTAGCGCTGCTGGAAGAAACTTATATGGGTACGGAAACAGCGCTGAACTATTCGATGCCTTTTGAATTGTTAGTAGCGGTAATTATGTCAGCGCAATGTACGGACGAACGTGTCAATAAGATTACAGCACGTATTTTCCCGAAATATAATACTCCTGAAAAAATGGGCGCACTTTCTCAGGAACAGCTGGAAGAAGAGATTCGTGACTGTGGACTGTTCCGATCGAAGGCTAAAAATCTGCTGGCAACCTGTAAAATGCTGACGGAAGAATATAACAGCGTTATTCCTGACACTGTCGAGGAGCTGATGAAGCTGCCGGGTGTGGGTAAAAAAACGGCTAATGTTGTCGCCAGTATTGTTTATAAGGTTCCGGCGATTGCGGTTGATACCCATGTTTTCAGAGTTTCGCACCGGTTGGGTTTAGCTAAGGGCGATGATCCGCTGGCAGTGGAGAAAGAGCTGCAGAAAGCCATTCCGAAGAATAAGTGGAGCGATGCTCATCATTGGTTGATCTGGCATGGCCGTAAGATTTGCAAGGCAAGGAAACCTTTATGCAGTGAATGCGTATTGGTAGAATTGTGTCCATACAAGGAAAAGAATTTATAAAATAAAATTGCAGACAAGCCTGTAGTGCGACTGGCACACAGGCTTGTTGTGTTTAAGGAGCAGCCGTGCAGACAAAAGAAATGATTTTGCAAAAATATTTTGGTTACAGTGAGTTCAGAAGCGGGCAGTCAGAGCTGATAGAGCAAATTTTGAACGGACGTCCTGTTGTAGCTGTTATGCCGACCGGAGCTGGAAAAAGCTTATGTTATCAGTTACCGGCGTTGATGCTGGAGGGCTTGACACTGGTTGTTTCACCGTTGATTTCCTTGATGAAGGATCAGGTACGCAGTTTAGCGGAACATGGTGTAGAAGCGGCTTATTTGAGCAGCGGGATGAGTAAGCAGGAGTACGGTGCCGCCGTTTATGCTGCCCGTAATAATAAATGTAAATTGCTGTACGTTTCACCTGAACGCCTGCAGAATGAGCAGTTTAAGGCTTTTGCAAGTGAGCTGCAAATAGCGTTGGTCGTTGTTGATGAAGCACACTGCGTAGTACGATGGGGTGAATCCTTCCGACCGGCTTATCTGGCAATAAAGCCGTTTTTAGACGGCCTGCCGAAGGCTTCTGTTGTTGCGGCTTTTACAGCTACTGCCACGCCGGTTGTAAGACGTGAGATAAGTAAATGCCTGGGATTAGAGCAGCCGTTAGAACTGGTGACCGGTTTTGACAGAAGCAATCTTACATTTATTGTGGAAAAACCAATGGTGAAAAGACGTTTTTGCGTAGCTGGCTGCCGGAGCAAAACGGCTGCGGTATTATTTATTGTGCAACGCAGAAGCAGACGGAAGAAGTATGTAATGACCTCAATGCCTGGGGCTATCCAGCAGGACGTTATCATGCTGGTTTAACAATGGAAGAACGGCAGCGGAACCAGAACGCTTTCATTAAAAATGAATTGCAGGTGATGGTGGCGACTAATGCGTTTGGGATGGGTATAGATAAACCTGATGTAAGGTTTGTCTTGCATTATACTTTGCCGCTTGATGTAGAAGGCTATTATCAGGAAGCAGGAAGGGCTGGACGTGACGGCTTGCCGGCAAAATGCGTACTGCTTTTTGAACGGCGTGACATAATGCAGCAGCGGCAGCTGCTGGAATATAGCTGTGAGCAGAGAGAAAGCAGTGCGGAAGACAAAAAGCTGTGGCTGACAAATGCTTACCAAAGGCTGCGTGATATAGAAAGCTATTGTTTTACCAGAGGTTGCCTGCGTAAATATCTGCTGACATATTTTGGACAGGAAACAAATGACAGATGTGGGAATTGCAGTAATTGCAGCGGCAGTAATTGAAGGTGCTTTGTGACAAGGCAGTGAACTTATTCGTTAATGGGCAGGGAATATTTTTTGAATGCAGAATATATTAATTAAGAATTTAAGCAGGGAGGGACCGTTATGAAAATCACCTTTTTAGGTGCCACAAGAATGGTTACAGGCTCTTGTTATTTACTTGAAATAGGCAGTAAAAAAATGCTGTTGGACTGCGGTATGTTTCAAGGTTCTAAAATGATTACTGCTTTTAATGAAAAGGATTTTGTTTTTGCGCCTAATGCTATTGACACAGTTGTGCTGACCCATGCTCATATCGACCACAGCGGGTTGATACCAAAGCTGATAAAACAAGGATATAAGGGTCCTGTACATTGTACGAAAACCACTTTAGAGCTGTGTACGATTCTGTTGCCTGACAGTGCTCATATTCAGGAATCTGATGCAGAGTTTGCCAACCGGAAAGGTTTGCGTGCAGGTAAATCTGTAGTAGAACCTTTGTATACTGTTGATGATGCGTATAAAGCCTTGCAGCATTTTCGTACACACGAGTTTGGTGAAATGCTTGAGGTTCTTCCGGGGGTGCAGGTTAAATTTAAGGTTGCCGGGCATATTTTAGGTTCGGCGATTGTTGAAGTTTTTGTTAATGAAGATGGCAAAACAACTAAGCTCGTTTTTACCGGAGATATTGGACAGCCTAATCAGCCGATTATCGAGGATCCGGAAGAAATTTCCGGAGCAGACTTTATAATCACCGAATCTACTTATGGCAATCGTGTGCATAAAGCCTATGACAAAGAAGCGGAGCTGTCTGAGATCATTAATGACACTGTGGCTAAAGGTGGTAATGTAGTTATTCCTGCCTTTGCTGTAGGACGTACACAGGTACTTCTTTATTATTTCCAGAAGCTTCTGCAGGAAGGTCGTATCCCTCAGGTACCAATCATTATCGACAGTCCGATGGCGAGCAAAGCTACTGCTATCACGCTTACTAATCCTCAGGAATATGACGAAGAAGCGCGGGCTTTGTATGAAATGCACGGTAACAGGCTTTTAGCGATTCCAAATCTGCGTTTCACGGCAACTGCGCAGGAATCACGGATGATTAATGAGATGCCAGGGCCTAAAATTATCGTTTCTGCCAGTGGTATGGCAGACGCAGGACGTATACTGCATCATTTGAAGCATAATCTCTGGCATGAAAACTGCTCTGTCATTATTGCCGGCTATCAGGCTGAGGGAACAATGGGACGTCGGTTGATAGAAGGTTCCAAGCAGGTTAAGATTATGGGTGAAGATATTAAGGTAAATGCCAAAATCTACAATATGAAAGGGTTTTCGGCACATGCGGACAAGGAACAGCTGCTTGAATGGTACGGTAAGATGAAACAGCCGCCGAAAGCATTTTTCGTTACACATGGTGAGTTTGATGCTGCCAGCAATTTCGCTGACGAGCTGCAGCGCCGTTTGGGTACAGCTGCTTATATCCCGCAATATGGGGATAGTGTCACGATAAATGGTACTGAATGGAATGTTACGACTTCGAATATCGTGACGACAGTTCCGGAAGTGGCGGCACTTAGAGAGTATTTGCGTCAGTTTGAGAGTTCTTATTTGCAGTATCGTACTAAAATTGAGCAGATCGTTGCTCGTGACGGTGATAAAGCAGCTGGTATACGCAAAAAGATGGAAAAAATCAGAAAATATGTGGATGACATGCTGTCATCGCTGTAGGGTTTTCAGTAAAGGAGTTTTTGAAAAATATGAATTATGTTAGTTTGTGTAGAAGATTGGCTGTTTGTACTGCTTTAGGTATAGCGTTATCCTTGCCGGTTGGAGCAGTTTGGAATACAATGCAGCCTCAGTTGGCTTATGCTGAAGAATACAGCAGCCTTCGTGGAAATATTATTGAAAATGCGTATCTTTTAGTTGGAACCCCTTTTAAAATGGGCGGCAGTTTTCCGTCAGAAGGATTTGATGGTTCCGGTTATGTGCAGTATGTTTTTGGTGAAAGTGGTATCGCGTTGCCGCGAACTGTTGATGAGCAATATGACGTAGGCAGGAGAATCGGAAAAGATGATCTGCTTCCGGGAGATCTGGTATTTTATAGCACTGATGGCCCAGGAGCGACCTTCTGCGGTATTTACAGCGGAGATGGTAAATTCATTTATGCCGGTACTAAAAATGGCGTAATTGAAGGTGAAGCGTTTGGTCCTTATTGGGATGAACGTTTTTATGGGGCCAGAAGGATCATTGATTGAGATGGTAGTTTTATTTAGAATGATCAATAAAAATACAGCCGCTTTTTGAAAGCGGCTGTATTTTTTTGTATTATGCCAAAGTAGTATAAAAACAATACATTTGTACAAGAAAAAACAGAAAGATAAAATAATTTTAAAAATATATTGACATAGTGTTAAGGTGTTGTTATACTTATTTCAATGTTTCGACAAATCATCAGGTTACAGGTTATGACTGGGAATGGACAGTGGAAGGCTTTCAGAAAGCCGGCGGTAGATGCGAGCCGGTAAGCGTGGAAATAAGTCCTCTCACCCAGGAACTCTTTTTCTGAGGGCGAATGTAGGGAAAAGCGCAGGGCTGCGTTAAAGGCCTCAGAGTATAATTTAGGGTGGTACCGCGTACTTAACGCCCCTATCGGCTATGCCGGTAGGGGCTTTTTTGTTGAATTTGTTGGGCAGCAAGGGAGGGGAATTTATGAACAAGCAGCGTAAAATGTTGCGTGAACGTCTGCTGAGGTCAGAGATTTTGGTTTTGCCGGGTGTTTATGATGCTTTGACGGCAAAAATTGCGGCAGAAGTAGGGTTTGATGCACTGGTTATGGGAGGTTATAGTATCGCTGCCTCTAGATTAGGGCAGCCGGATGTAGGTTACCTTTCGATGACTGAAATGGTGCAGGCTGTGAAATGTATTGTGGATGCCACAGAATTACCGGTATTTGCCGATGGTGATACTGGTTACGGAAATGCGTTAAGCGTACGGAGGACGATGCAGGAATATGAAAAAGCCGGAGCAGCTGCAGTGCTTTTTGAAGATCAGGTATGGCCTAAACGTTGTGGACATATGGTCGGTAAGCAGGTCATAGATGCATCTGAGCATGCGAAAAAACTGCGGGCGGCTGCTGATGCCAGAACTGACGAGGATTTTTTACTGATTGCCAGAACTGATGCGAGGGCTGTGAATGGACTGGAGGATGCTGTTGAACGCGGCAAATTGTATTTAGATAACGGAGCTGAAGCTTTGTTTATAGAAGCGCCGCAGGATATAAGAGAATTAGAAGCTGTTACGAAAGCTTTTCCAGATACCATACTGATAGCTAATATGATCGAAGGCGGCAGGACACCGAACCTGACTGCAAAAGATTTGGAAAATATAGGATTTAAAATAGTGTTCTGGCCCTGCAGTGCCTTATACGTCATTACGCAGGCTTTTAAAGAAGCAATGACAGTGCTGCATCAAACGGGGACGACTAAGGCCTATGAAGATAAAATGATGCATTTTACTGATTTTAACAGGTTCATCGGTCTTGATGATTATATGAAGCTGGAGAAACTCTATAAATAAAAAATTATGAGGTGAGAGTAATGAAAATGTCCCAAATGTTTAAAACTACTTTGGCTGCCGCTATGATTATGGCATTGGCAGTAACGGCCGGCTGCGGTGGGGGCGGAGATAAAAAATCTGCCGGCAGCGAAAAAGTGACTTTGAAACTGGCTCACAATTTGCCAACGGCGCATCCGCTGGCCCAGGGAATGGAGGCTTTTAATAAAAAGCTTACTGAAAAATCCAACGGCACTATTACACTGAACATCTATCCTTCCGGACAGCTGTTCAACGATAAAAGTATGAATGACGCAATTATGTCTGGTGGCATTGATATGGGGCTTAATTCCACAGCAATGTGGTCAACTGTTATTCCGGCAATGGAAGTTTTTGACGTACCGTTTCTGTTCCCAAGTTATGAAAAAGTCGATCATGCCATCGACGGAGGCTTGGGTGATAAATTAGCAGGCGAATTGAAGAAGAAGGGTGTGCGTCCTGTGATCTGGGCTGATTATGGCTTTGTGCAGTTCGCTAACAGCAAAAAGGAAATCACTAAACCTGAGGATTTTGCAGGACTGAAGCTGCGTGGTTATGGTGAGCTGCCTTCAGAAACGATTAAAGCACTTGGTGCTTCTCCTGTAACTATGGGATCAGGTGAAGTTTATATGGCCATTCAGCGCGGTGTTGTTGATGGACAAACTTCTGGAACTACAGCTATGTATGACCGTAAAATGTTTGAAGTTACCAAATATCTGACTATTACTAATCATGCTTATCCTGAGTTTATTCTGGCGATGAATGAAAAATCTTTTCAAAAACTGACTCCGGAACAGCAAAAAATAGTAACCGACGCTGCAAATGAAGTGCGTGACGAACTGCGTAAAAATGCTAAAGCAGAGGATATGGCTGCTTTAGAGAAATTAAAAGAAAAAGGTATGCAGGTTTACGTTGTTCCTGAGGCTGAGCTGCCGGCATGGCAGTCTGCTACTAAACCAGTTTGGGATATTTTTGTTAAACATACTGGGGATCTTGGTAAGGAATTGATCGAAATATGCAGTAAACAATAGATAAATTCTTAATTGACCGCTGCCATAAGCGGCAGCGGTTTTTATTTTGGAAAAGAATGAGAGGAAAAAGACTTGAAAAGCGCGCTCGAGGTCTATGAAAAATTTTTGAACGCTATTACTAAAGCAGTTGGCGTCATTGCCGGCATTCTATTGCTGCTGCCGGCGTTGATGGTCTTTTATGAAGTTGTGATGCGAGGTTTGTTCAATGCGCCGACAGAATGGTCAATAGAACTTTCTGTATATTGTGTTTTAGTAGCAGGTTTTTTAGGAATGTCCGTTACTTATGCTGCTGGCAAGCACATCCATGTCGATATTGTTTTAAGCCATTTATCAGCACGTACCCGTTGTTATATCGAACTTTTTACAACTATTGTTGGTATTTTTTTCTGTGCCGTATTTGTAATGCAGTCTTTGGATATGGCATTGCTTTCATATGAGATGGATAATACTTCACCAAGTACTCTGCGAACTCCTATGTGGATTCCACAGATGTCGCTGCCGATCGGTATGGGGCTGTTGCTATTACAGTTTGTACGTACCCTGCTTATAGATATTCAAAAAATCAGCAGCGGTGAATTCAGTAAGGAGGCGGAATAAGATGCTTGTTATTTTTACCGTTATCTTACTGGGACTTTTGGTTTTGGGACTGCCGGTAGCCTTCTCACTGGGAACGGCGGGACTTTTCGGTATGTTTGCTTTTATGGGCGGAGGATCTTCTTTGGCCCAGATACCGATTTTGGCTTACAAATCTTTGGATGATTTCGTGTTAACGGCTGTCCCGTTATATATTTTAATGAGCCAGATTCTTTTAACAGGCAAAGTAGGCAACGATTTATTTGAGCTGGGCAATAAATGGCTGCGTCATTTGCCTGGGGGGTTAGGTGTAGCTACAGTTTTTGCCTGTGCAATTTTTGCTGCGATTACAGGCTCGTCTGTTGCCTGCGCCGTTACTATTGGTGCTATTGCCATTCCTGAGATGCTGTCTCGTGGTTATGAAAGAACGTTAGTTCTAGGAGCTGTTGCAGCAGGTGGTACCTTAGGCATTCTGATCCCGCCATCGATACCAATGATTTTGTATGGCGCTATTACTGGTGAATCGGTAGGTCAGTTGTTTATGTCCGGCGTTGTACCGGGGGTTATTTTGACACTGCTGTTTATTGCTGTGGTTGTTTACAGCTCAAGAAAGCTGCCTTTGCAGGAAGCGGCCAGCTGGGAGGAACGTTTTCAGGCGCTAAGAAGTTCTTTTTGGGGACTGCTGCTGCCGGTGCTTGTCGTTGGCGGTATTTATACGGGAGCGTTTACTCCTACTGAAGCTGCTGCTATAGGTACGGTTTACAGTTTGTTTATTACTTTTGTTATTTACCGTACGCTTGGTCTGAAGGATATGCCGGAAATTTTGCTGGATACAGTCAAAACGACTTCGATGATTTTCGCGATTATGATCGGCGCAACTTTATTTGGTTTCGTTTTAACTATTCTGCAGGTTCCGCAGGCTTTGACGAGCCTGGTTGCCGAAATGGAAACCAGCCGGTGGATAGTCTTTATCGCAATTAATATTCTGCTGTTGGTTTTGGGATGTATTTTGGAATCTATCTCCATTATTTTTATCACTTTGCCGATTTTGTATCCTATTATCATGAAATTGGGCTTCGATCCGATCTGGTTCAATGTTGTGATGTTGATCAATCTGGAGCTGGCTCTTATCACGCCGCCGGTTGGAATGAATCTGTTTGTTTTGCAGGGCATCAGCCCAGATAGTAAAATGACACAGATCATCAAAGGTGTTATTCCTTTTGGCATTATTATGGCGCTGGAAATTTTGCTGCTGTGTTTCTTCCCGGAGATAGCTACATGGCTCCCCGGTATAGTAAAATAGCGGTTTTTGTTGACATAGTAAGTTAAAAGAATATAATTAATTAGTCATAGTGAAGGATGCTTATTGACAAGCATCCTTCATTAATTTTAGAGTAGTTTTATTTGACCGCAGGCTTTTGTTGTATATGGCATAGCTCGGTTTGGATTTACAGGCGGTATGCCGTCTGCTCAAAAGAGAGGAAGATAGGATTTATGTTAAGAAATGATTTACGCAATATTGCCATTATTGCCCACGTTGACCATGGCAAGACTACCCTCGTAGACGCAATGCTCAAACAAAGCGGTATTTTCCGTGCTAACGAGCATGTCGAAGAACGTGTAATGGATTCCAACGCTTTGGAACGTGAACGCGGTATTACTATTTTAGCTAAAAATACAGCTGTTATGCACAAAGATACTAAAATCAATATTCTTGATACCCCCGGCCATGCTGATTTCGGCGGTGAAGTTGAACGCGTGCTTACTATGGTCGATGGCGTATTATTGCTGGTTGATGCTTATGAAGGGCCTATGCCGCAGACTAAGTATGTTTTGCGCAAAGCGCTTGAACAGCATCTGAAACCAATTGTAGTTATCAATAAAATTGACCGTCCTGACCAACGTGTTGAAGAGGTTATTGATGAAGTTTTAGACCTTTTCATTGAGCTTGGTGCTGATGATGATCAACTGGAATTCCCGGTAGTATTGACTTCTGCCCGTAATGGTATTGCTAAATTAACTATGGAAGAAGAAAGCGACAATTTAGAAGCTTTGTTCAAAGTGATTTTGGAAAATATTCCCGCTCCGGATGTTGAAGTAGACGCACCTTTGCAAATGCTGGTCAATACCTTGGATTATGATGATTATGTAGGACGTATCGTTGTCGGTCGTGTGATCCGCGGTACTATCCATAACGGTGAAACTATTACTTTGATGGATGAAGAGGGCGAGCGTAAAGCGAAGATCGGCCGTCTGTATACCTATGAAGGCTTGAAACGTGCTGAGACGCAGGAAGTTGGAGCAGGCGACATCGTTGCTTTGATCGGTTTGGCAGATGCCAATATCGGCGATACTATCGCTGATGCAGAAAGTCCTGAAAAATTAAAAGGCATCAGTATTGATGAGCCTACGCTGTCGATGGTATTCTCTGTTAATAACAGTCCTTTTGCAGGTCGTGAAGGTGAATATGTTACCAGTCGTCATCTTCGTGACCGTTTGTTTAAAGAAATCAAAACTAATGTTTCGATGCGTTTAGAAGAAACCGAAAGTCCAGATGCATTTATTGTTTCCGGACGTGGTGAGCTGCATTTGTCTGTATTGATCGAAACTATGCGCCGTGAAGGTTATGAGCTGCAGGTCGGCAAACCTAAAGTAATCATGCATCATGATGAAACCGGTACTTTACAGGAGCCTATGGAAGCTTTAACAATTGACGTTCCGCAGGAATTTATGGGAGCTGTTATGGAAGGGCTGGGACTGCGTAAGGCTGAACTGACTAACATGACAGAGATGGCCGGCTACCTGCGTATGGAATTTGTGATCCCCGCCCGCGGACTTATTGGTTTCCGTAACCAGTTCCTGACAGATACTAAAGGTAACGGTGTTATGAATCATGTGTTCGCAGGTTATGCTGATTATAAAGGTGAGATCCCCGGACGTACAAGAGGTAGCCTGGTTGCTTTTGAAAACGGCGAAACTACATCCTACGGTATAGGCAACGCGCAGGAACGCGGGAATATGTTCATCATTCCTGGCGAACAGGTCTATGAAGGGCAGATCATTGGTGAAAACAGCCGTGATGATGATATGGATGTCAATCCCTGTAAAAAGAAACATGTCAGCAATATGCGTGCCAGCGGCAGCGATGATACTATTCGTCTGATTCCGCCTAAGACTTTCTCTTTAGAGCAGGCTTTGGAGCATATCAACGATGATGAACTGGTTGAAGTTACTCCGAAGAATATTCGGATGCGTAAAAAGATTCTTGATCGTGTTGAGCGTGGTCGTCAGCGTTCCCGTAACAAAGCATAATAATACAAAAATAAAAATTTTTCTAAAAAAAGAAGGATTTTGAGAATTTATGTAGAAGTAGGCAGTTAGCATATCTGACAACAAGGACGTTTGGAGGCGTAAAAGATGGATTTAAAAAATGCTGCACGTAAGCTTTGGCATAGCGATGTAGAAGAAGATCAAGTTTATAGCGGTCCGTACTTAGTTAAAGGCGGTCATATGGATATTTTGGTGCGCTCTCCGCGTCAATTCAGCGACGTACGCGAGTATGCTGATTCTTTAATGAGCGGTGCGACACTGATGGTATCTTTCGATGCTGTTGATTCTGCAATGAAAAACCGTATTTTTGACTATTTGAACGGTGTAAGTTACATTATTGGCGCAACTGTTTCTAAGGTCAGCGAAAATTTGCTGATGTACGCTCCAAATCATGTGGAAGTTGATAAGGAAGCTGTTAAAAAAAGTACTCGTTCTTGGTTAGGCAGATAGCACGCACTCATCTATAAAATATTAAAAGCTCATTCCTTTTTGGAATGAGCTTTTTTTACGTTAAGGCAGCTGCTGTTTATAATTTTCGCCAAGCTTTTTGATAAAACCGGCAAAGAGAATTGCTTCACCCTGCTCGTTATATTGCATCTGTCCGCGGCAGCGCACCCAAATCCATTTACCTTCTTTGTTTTGAGCACGATATTCAACATAGTGAATGTTGGCGCGTCCGTCTAAAATTTCCTGGTTGGATGCTAAAAAAGCGCTTTGATCATCTGGATGAACCTTGGCACCCCAGATGGCGGCAGCATTTTTGATGTATTCGCCAGGCAGAGCAAATTCTTCAACCATGGTTTTGGGATAATGGAAAACATCACTTTGGACGTCACAGACGTAGAGATAATCGTCGGTGCTGTTAACTAAAGCATCGTAGAGATATTCTGCCTGATAAGAAAAATTGTTTTTTTCAGACGGGTCAGACTGCTTTTGCAGGCCAGCGTCCTGCTGGCGTTTAAGTATATGGTAAGAACGTTTCTGCTCATACATTTTTTCATCGACACGGTTTAAAATATCAGTAAGAGAGTAATTGCTTGTAGACTGAACTTCTAAAAGCCCATAGGTGAAAGATGGTTCATAGGGCAGAGCATTTTTTTGTGCTGAATTTTTTAGTTCAATTAGGACTTTTTGCAGTATTTCCTTAACATTTTGCAGCGAATGTTCTGTAAAACGACAATAAATTCATCGCCGCTGAGCCGGAAAAATATATCGCCGCTGCCCAGGTGTTTTTTTAAAGTCTGGCATATAGTGATAATAAGCTTATCGCCTTCACTGTGTCCATAATTGTCATTGACCTGTTTGAGTGAGTTTATATCAAACATACAGGTTATAAAACCATGGCAATTCTGATGAGCTGCTTTAATCAATTTTTCCAGAAGCTCTTTGCCTGCACGTCTGGTCAGTGTATTGGTCAGTTCATCAAAACAGGCATCATGGAAAGCTTTTTTGGAATCTGTTATATCTATAGATTGCTGCAGATGTACGATTGAGCCGTCAAACCAATTAATAAGGCTGTCATGGTTTTCGTAAATACGTCCGGTTTTAGAATTGACTTCTTCCCAGTGAATAGTCTTATTAGAAGACGGATCACGCAGTAATTTGGAAACAGGGCAGAAGTTACAGCGTTGGGACATATTCTGCTGCAATACCTGCCAGCATATTTTACCTTCAGGTGCTTTTAAGGCAAAACGGTCTTTCATCGTTTGGTTCATGAAGAGAATTTTATTAGTGTGGATATCAGTTACGTAGATGAGGTTATTCATGCCATTGATAATTGAAGTATAGACTTTCTGCTGTAATGCAGTTTGTTCAAAGGCATGCTTTTTTACAAAATATGCGCATAATATATTTACAACAGCAGTTAAACTGTCAGTGCTGAATTGCTGAAAATTGATTGCTTTTTCGTTTAATTCTAAAGCTGCAAAACCATAGAGATAATCGTCAAATCGCAGCGGATAAACTGTGGTTGGTCTTATATTATCGTTGTAACCGCATTCTGTTAATATGTGACTGAAATCTTTGCAGTTGATTTCACTCTTGAGCTTTAACTTTTTTGCGATAAGGTGAGCTTTATGGCTTAACAAAGACTGCTGTTGGGAAAGGGCTTCATTTGGATAGTGGAAAGCAGCCTGAAAATGTTTTTCGTTGCGCAGTTGAATCACAGAAATATGAGATAAATATTCTGTGAGGCCAAGTGTTTTTTCTAAACTGGCAAGAAGATCATAAAAAGTATTTTTAAAAGAATATAACTTATCATATGCCTGTAAGAATTGTTGAGATTGTTTTAAATTATCAGTGCTATAGTCAGCCATATGTATCATTCCTGTCTGTTAGGGTGTATTTATAATATTATAGCACTTTTAAGATATGAATGAAATATATAAACTAAAGCAAAAATAAAATAACAAAAGCTTTAATTAAGATGAGATAAAGCGTGTTTTGGAGAAAATAAAAAGCCTGCTCAAAAGAGCAGGCTTTAATCGCTGTAGAGATTAGTCCATAGCATTGACTTTTTTAGCAAGTCTTGATTTTTTGCGGTTTGCAGCATTCTTATGGATAATACCTTTACGAGAAGCTTTATCAATCAAACCGGTTGCAGTTGCAAAAGTTGCTTTTGCTTCTTCTGGAGAGCCGGTCTCGGTTACAGCAACTACTTTACGAGCTGCATTGCGGATAGCAGCCTTGATCGGAGCATTTTTTGCACGACGTTCTGCGTCGGTTTTTACACTACGAATGGAAGATTTAATGTTCGGCAACGAATTCACCTCCTACAATTAAATACGTTTACTAAAGTATTCTACCACGAAGGAGTTAATTCTGCAAGGGATTTCTGCAAATTATTCCACAAAAGACTTTATTTGATAATTTTGGTAGCGATACGCTCGGGTTTAATGTCGGCAAAAGAACGTTTTTCAAGCGGTTTGGCCGGATAACCCAAGGCCAAAGCTGAAACAGGTTTGAAGCCTTCCGGCAGTTCAAGGCTGGCTACAAATTGAGGACTTTGCGGAATACGATTTAAAAGAGCCCAAAGATAAACTGAACCAAGGCCGATATCAGTAGCAGCCAATTGCATATTTTCAAGAATACAGCCAACATCAGCTATGTAAACCATCTGGCCGTCATCTTTAGGCTTAGCTGAAATGACGATTAAAGTAGGGGCGCCGTAAAACGGATTGTATTTGGGGTTTCCGAAAGCTTGACCGCAGTATTCTGCAAAGTTTTCGAGAATTTTGGGATTTTGCACAACAGAAATATATAGTTCGTCATATGCTCCATGACCAACAGGAGAAGCCCAGCCGGCGGCTAAAACTGTTTGCAGCTGGGAATCGCTTATTTGTTCTGGTTTGTAGACTCTGGTAGAGCGGCGGGTTGCAATAGCGGTTAAGGTATCCATAATATAACTTCCTTTCTTGTAATAATTCTTTTATTATTACTTATATTGTAACAGGTTGATGCTTTGATTTGCTGTAAATTATTTGTGAAGTGACTAAAAATACCATTATATATACTTTCATAATCTTTAACATAAATATTTTTTGTTACAGCAGCTTTTATTTATAAGTGCTTTACTAATAAGAGTTAGTATTTGCTTAATTACCGGCAAAAATGATATAATATTTTGCAGTGAATTTACGGCGGATGTTCCGCTTTAGCAAGATTATATATGAAGGAGAATATGATGGACCAGAATAAGATCCGTAATTTTTCTATAATTGCCCATATCGATCACGGTAAATCTACTTTGGCAGACAGATTGATAGAATATACCGGTACTTTAACTAAACGCGAGATGGAAGCACAGATCCTCGATTCAATGGACCTTGAACGTGAACGCGGTATTACAATCAAAGCGCAGGCCGTGCGCAGCAGCTATAAGGCTAAGAATGGCGAAGAGTACATGCTTAATTTCATTGATACTCCAGGGCATGTTGATTTTACATATGAGGTATCGAGAGCTTTAGCTGCATGCGAAGGTGCTTTGCTTGTTATTGATGCTACGCAGGGGATTGAAGCTCAGACTTTGGCTAATGTCTATTTGGCTTTAGATAATGATTTGGAAATTATCCCGGTTATTAATAAAGTCGATCTTCCCAGTGCTGATCCTGACCGAGTCAAGCATGAGATAGAAGAGGTTATCGGGATCGATGCATCAGAGGCCGTTTTGACGAGTGCGAAGACAGGTTTGGGTATTGAAGATGTACTTGAAGCTATTGTTGCTAAAGTACCGGCACCTTCCGGTATAAGTGACAGCCCTTTAAAAGCTTTGGTATTTGATTCTAAATTTGATGCGTATAAGGGTGTCGTTTTATATGTGCGTGTTATTGACGGACGTATAAAACCTGGTATGAAAATTAAAATGATGGCTACCAATGCTGAATTTGAAGTAACAGAGGTTGGTGTTTTTAAACCTAATCTTGTTAATGTTGATTCATTGGAGGTTGGGCAGGTTGGATTTTTTGCTGCAGCAATCAAAAATGTTAAAGACGCACGTGTCGGGGATACAGTTACTGATGCCAATAATCCGGCAGCCGAAGCACTGCCTGGTTATCGTAAAGCTACGCCGATGGTTTTCTGTGGTCTGTATCCGGTAGAAAACTCAGATTATGATAATTTACGGGATGCGCTTGAAAAACTACAGCTCAACGATGCCTCACTGGTTTTTGAACCGGAAACATCAGTAGCGCTTGGATTTGGTTTTCGCTGTGGTTTTTTAGGTCTGCTGCATATGGATGTTATCAAGGAACGTCTGGAGCGTGAATATAATCTAACGCTGATTACAACGGCTCCAAACGTTATTTACCAGGTATTTCGCACCAATGGTGATGTGGAATTGGTTGATAATCCGTCTAATTTCCCTGATCCAACAGTGATCGACCATGTAGAAGAACCTTACGTTAACGCTACAATTATTGTACCTAAAGACTATGTTGGTGCAGTAATGGAGCTTTCTCAGGAAAAACGCGGTGAGTATGAAAATATGACCTATTTAGATGAAACACGTGTTATGATTCACTATGCACTTCCGCTTAGTGAGATAATTTATGATTATTTTGATCGGTTGAAGTCAGTAACCAGAGGTTATGCTTCTTTGGACTATGAGCTGGCCGGTTATCGTGCTTCCAGCTTGGTAAAGGTAGATATTTTGCTGAATGGAGAACCGGTGGATGCCCTGTCAGCTATAGTACACCGTGAAAAAGCTGTTTCCAGGGGACGTCAGCTGGTAGAAAAACTGCGCAGTCTTATTCCGCGTCAGATGTTTGAGATACCTGTACAGGCTGCCATAGGTAATAAAGTTATTGCCCGCGAAAATGTAAGAGCGATGCGCAAAGACGTATTGGCTAAGTGTTATGGCGGTGATATCAGCCGCAAGCGCAAATTGTTGGAAAAACAAAAAGAAGGTAAGAAACGCATGAAGCAGGTCGGCAGTGTAGAGCTGCCGCAAGAAGCTTTTATGGCGATTTTGAAGATGGATTAAAATGCAAAAATGGGAACAAATCCAGGGGGTATATATACATACCCCTTTTTGCTTGCAAAAATGTTTATATTGTGACTTTGCTTCATATGCAGGTGCTGACACAGAAACTATGGAAAAGTATGTTGATGCTGTCTGCAGTGAAATAATGATGCGCAGCAATGAAGTGACTATTGCAGATCAGGCCACGCTGTATTTTGGCGGCGGGACTCCCTCGTTGCTTTCGGAAAAGCTTTTGGCGAAACTGGTAGAAGCTTTGCAAAAAAATGGATGCTGGCTGCAGCCGGCAGAGGCAACGATTGAAGTTAATCCCGGTACTGCCGATTTGGATAAGCTGCGTTTTTTTAAAGATTTGGGATTTGATCGTATAAGCTTTGGTGTTCAAAGTCTTAACGATGCCGAACTTCGGGCTGTTGGCAGGATACATACGGCCAACGAGGCTTTAGACGCTATTACAATGGCAGAGAAGGCTGGTTTTACACGAGTCAGTGCTGACCTTATTTATGGCTTGCCGGAGCAGTCCCTTCAAACTCTGAAGACCAGTCTGCAGAATTTAACAGCGGCAGGGTTGCAGCATTTGTCGGTATATGGTTTGACGATTGAAAAAAATACGCCTTTGGCAGGTATGCTGGACAAAGGAAAAGTTGAGTTGCCGGACGAAGATTGTCAGCTGGCAATGTATGAATTGGTACAGGAGTATCTGGAAGCACAGGGACTGCATAGATATGAGATTTCAAATTATGCAGTGTCAGGTCAGGAGTCAAGGCATAACCTTGTTTACTGGCATTATCTGCCGTATTTGTCTTTTGGCAGTTCCGCCTGCAGCTTTAATGGCAGTCAACGTTTTACAGCAACAGATTCTGTAACTGATTATATTGAAAGTATTCAAAGTGGCAAAAGTTGTGGAGGCTTTGAAGATCTGACAAAAGAAATGCAGCTGTCAGAATATTTATTTATGGGTTTACGGACGACGGTAGGGATAGATTTAATAGAAACTGAACAACGTTTTGGCTGTGATGTAATGTTAGAATTTGGGGTTGAATTAGAAAAATTTATTAGAGGAAATTTAGTATTCTATGATATTGAGCATAGGCGGATGAGGCTGACGGAGCAAGGGATGCGCTTTAGCAATGAAATTTTTGAAATCTTTGTGAAGTAAGAAAAATTGGTTGACAACTGTTAAGGTCAGTGCTATTCTAATACCAAGATGTTAGCACTCTAATGAGATGAGTGCTAACAATCGAGTTGGAGGTGGGATCGTGTTAAACGAAAGAAAGAAAAAGATCCTGCAAATTATCATAGAAGACTACATTTCATCAGCTGAGCCGGTTGGTTCACGTACTATTGCCCGCAAGTATGACTTAGGGCTCAGCCCGGCAACGATCCGTAATGAGATGTCAGACCTTGAGCTTCTGGGTTATTTGGAACAGCCGCATACTTCAGCGGGACGTATTCCATCTGCTCAGGCTTATCGTTTTTATGTAGATGCCCTGATTGAACCGGGGACATTGACAGATAATGATATGGCATTAATAGATGGCTGGTATAATGAACGTCGTCGTAACATTGATGATATTTTCCAGTCGACAGCCAAGATCTTGTCACGTATGACACAGAATGTTTCCATGGTTTTGACTAACCAGCAGACGATTGCAAATTTCTGTTATTTAAAATTTTTGCCGCTTGACAGTCAGCATGCTATTTTATGTATCGTTGCCGATGATGGCAGTATAGATACGAATGTTGTTGATATTCCTTTAGGTATGTCTTCTGAAGAGATGGATTATCTGGCTGGTAAAATGAGCAAATTGCTGGAAGATCGCAATCTTAGCGATATTTCTGTGGAGATTTTGCAGAATGTCCATACAGATGTGGTCGAGGATAAACTCATTTTTTCATCATTACTGCAGGCTGTACGTAAAATGACAGGGCGCAGGCAGGAACAGAAGGTATTTTTAGGCGGAACAAAGCAACTGCTTAATCAACCGGAATTCCGTGATGTGGAAAGAGTCAGAAACCTGCTTGGTATATTAGAAGAAGAAAAGGTCCTGAAGGATCTTTTGCAGGGTGGTGAAGATTCAGGCCTTAAGGTAACGATAGGTTCTGAAAATAAATTTACCGGTATTCAGGATTGCAGTATGGTTCAGGCTACTTATCGTCTGAATGGTCAGATCGTAGGTACGATGGCAGTATTAGGTCCAACCCGTATGGAATACGGTAAGGTCATTTCTGTAATGGATTACCTGCATAAATATCTGAAAACAATTTTAGATAAGTAAAAAGACTATAAGGAGGAAGTGTTTTGCAAACAGAAGATTTGAAGGAAAGCTCAAAGCAAACAACTGCCGAAGAAACACCTCAGCAGGAAGCTCAAACGAATACAGCCGATGCTGCTAATGGAGTCGATGAGACTGCCGGGAAAAAGAGTGAGGGAGCTGCTGAAGAAAAAACTCCTGAACAGGATGAAAAGGATGTTAAGATCGAAGAACTGCAGAACCGTATTTTAAGGCTGCAGGCAGATTTTGATAATTTCCGCCGACGCAATACGTCCGAACGTGAACAGCTGGCAACTTTTGTTACCGCTGATGTTGTCGGAAAATTTTTAAAGGTGTTGGATAATTTTGAACGTGCTGAAGACGCCGCCAGAAAATCTGATGATGCCGCCGGAATTTATTCAGGTATTGAAATGATTAGGCGTCAGTTCGAGCAGACCTTAAAGATTTGGGCGTAGAAGAAATAAAAGCACAGGGCGAAAAATTTGATCCTGAGATGCATGAGGCTGTGATGAGGGGGCAAAACCCCGATATGGATGATGACACTGTAGAGATGGTTCTGGAAAAGGGCTATAAATTACGTGATAAAGTTATCCGGCACAGCAAAGTTAAAGTTATCAGCAACGAATAGTTGCCATATAAATTAAAATTAACATATAAACCCGAGGAGGAATAAATCATGTCTAAAGTAATTGGTATTGACTTAGGTACTACTAACTCTGTAGTAGCAGTAATGGAAGGCGGCGAACCTACCGTTATCACTAATCAGGAAGGCAGCCGTTTAACTCCGTCCGTAGTTGGTTTTTCCAAAAACGGCGAACGTTTAGTTGGTCAGCTGGCAAAACGTCAGGCAGTATCCAACACTGATAGAACTATTAGTTCTATTAAACGTCATATGGGTACTGACTATAAAGTAGAAATCGACGATAAAAAATATTCTCCGGAAGAAATTTCCGCGATGATTCTGCAAAAGTTGAAAGAAGATGCTGAAAAATATTTAGGTGAAAAAGTAACTCAGGCAGTTATTACTGTTCCTGCTTACTTCTCTGACAGTCAACGTCAGGCAACTAAAGATGCCGGCCGTATCGCAGGCTTGGAAGTTCTCCGTATCATCAACGAGCCTACTGCTGCATCTTTGGCGTATGGTATTGATAAAAGCGACGACCATACCGTTATGGTTTATGACCTTGGCGGCGGTACTTTCGACGTATCTATCCTTGATGTAGGTGACGGTGTTTTTGAAGTAAAAGCTACTAACGGTGATACTCATTTAGGCGGCGATGATTTTGACCAGAAAATCGTTGACTGGATGGTTGCTGAATTTAAGAAAAATGAAGGCATTGATCTGAGTAATGACCGTATGGCTATGCAGCGTTTGCGTGAAGCCGCTGAAAAAGCAAAAATCGAGTTATCCGGTGTTTTGACTACTAATATCAACCTGCCGTTTATTACTGCCGGTGCTGAAGGTCCGAAGCATTTGGATATGGATCTGACTCGTGCAAAATTTGACGAATTGACTGCTGATCTCGTTGAACGCACAATGGAGCCGACCCGCAAGGCTATGGCTGACGCCGGCTTGTCTGCTTCTGATATCAATAAAGTTATCTTGGTAGGCGGTTCTTCCCGTATTCCTGCTGTACAGGAAGCTTTGAAAAAATTTATCGGTAAAGAGCCTTACCGTGGTGTAAACCCTGACGAATGTGTTGCCGTTGGTGCTGCCATTCAGGCCGGCGTTTTGGCAGGTGAAGTAAAAGACGTGCTTTTACTTGACGTAACTCCGTTGTCTTTGGGTATAGAAACTTTGGGTGGTGTGTTCACAAAGATCATTGAACGTAATACTACCATCCCGACTTCCCGTAAGCAGGTCTTCTCTACTGCTGCTGATAATCAGCCTTCAGTTGATATCCATGTACTGCAGGGTGAACGTGAAATGGCTGCCGATAATAAAACTCTGGGACGTTTTGAGCTTTCCGGCATCCCGGCTGCTCCTCGTGGAGTACCGAAGATCGAAGTTGCTTTCGATATCGATGCTAATGGTATCGTAAATGTAAGCGCTAAGGATCTTGGTACCGGTAAAGAACAAAAAATCACTATTACGTCTTCAGGTACTTTGGAAAAAGACGAAATCGACCGTCTGGTAAAAGAAGCAGAGGCTAATGCTGAAGCTGATAAAAAACGTAAAGAAGGCGTTGAAGTACGTAATAATGCTGACTCCCTGTGCTATCAAGCCGAAAAGACCATTAAAGATATGGAAGGCAAAGGCTCTGAAGAATTGATTGGAAAAGTACAGGCAGCGCTTGATACTTTAAAAGAGACTCTGAAAGGCGAAGATATGGAAAAAATCAAAGCAGATACTGAAGCTTTGACCAAACCTCTTTATGAACTTTCCGCAGAGCTGTACAAACAAACTGAAGCTGCTAAAGGTGCTGAAGGTACTGAAACAGCCGAGGGCGCAAAAAAAGCTGATGACGATGTTGTTGACGCCGAAGTGGTTGACGAAGACAAAAAATAATCGGCTTAGGATGGTGTAAACTTTGAGTAAAAAAGATTATTATGACGTGCTAGGCGTGTCTAAAACCGCTACAGCAGATGAAATTAAAAAAGCATACCGCAAACTGGCACGTCAGTATCATCCTGATGTGAATAAAGATAATCCGGAAGCGGCTGAGAAATTTAAAGAAGCATCCGAGGCTTACAGTGTACTCAGCGATGAGCAGAAACGTGCCCAATATGACCAGTTTGGACATGCTGCTTTTGAAAACGGCGGTGCCGGCGGTGCTGGTGGATTTGGGGGCTTTGAAGGTTTCGGCGGTTTTGGCGGCGGAGGCATGGAAGATATTTTTGATATGTTCTTCGGCGGGCAGGGCCGCGGCTCGCGTGGTTCTAATGCCGGTCCTCAGCGCGGTGCTGATTTACGCTTTGACCTGGAAATCACTTTTGAAGAAGCTGCGTTTGGTTTAGAACGTGAGATCAGTTTATATCGTGACGAACAATGTCCGCATTGTCATGGGAATGGTGCGGAACCTGGTTCTAAAGTTGAAACTTGCCCTGAATGTCACGGAAGTGGCGAGATCCGTTTTACTCAAAACACTATGTTCGGACAGATGACCAATGTACGGCCATGTCCTAAATGTCATGGTGAAGGCAAGATCATCAGCGAACCATGTAAGGAATGTCGCGGACAGGGCACTGTTAAAAAGAATAAAAAACTTAAAGTCAGGATCCCTGCAGGTGTTGACAACGGTTCCCGCCTGCGGGTAGCCGGAGAAGGCGAAGCAGGGGTTAAAGGCGGACCAAGCGGTGATTTGTATGTATATTTGTATGTTAAACCGCATAAGTTTTTTGAGCGCGATGGTACTACTGTTTACTGCGAAGTGCCGATCAATATTGTACAGGCAACTTTGGGTGATGAGATTAAGGTTCCTACGCTGGATGGACAGGTTGTGATGAAGGTTCCGGAAGGAACTCAGCCTGGAAAGGTACTGCGTTTGAAGGGCAAAGGCATTCCCAGTTTGCGTAACAGTACACGCGGCGACCAGTTAGTCAGGATCAAAGTTGTTGTGCCGCAGAAGCTGAATGAAAAACAGAAAGATGCTTTGCGTAAATTTGCCGAGATCAGTAAAGATAACATTAATCCTGAAGAAAAAGGCTTTTTGAATAAGATTAAAGACTTATTTAAATAATGACTTGTATAAACTGCGGTTTGAACACCGCAGTTTATTTTTTTATGCCAAAAAATATGATATAATGTGAGCACTTGGCATTGAAATATCTTCTCAAACTGGTAGAAAAACACTTTCATATGGTAAAATATTTTAGAATAAGCTTTGTGTTTAATATATATGATAGTTATTTAAGGAGTGAGCGCTTTGTCACAATGGATAGAGGTAAGTATACAAACTACACATGAGGCAGCTGATCTGGTTGCCGAAATTATGCGTGCTGCAGGTGCAAACAATGGTGTTGTTATTGAGGACCCGGTTTTGATAAACACTTTGCGTAATTCAGGTACTTGGGAATTATGCGATATTCCTGAGCAGGAAAACACAGAAGTGGTTACGATAACTGCTTATTATCCGGAGGATGAAGAGCTGCAGCCACGTCTTACACAGATTGATGAGGACTTAACAAATTTGGAAACGCGTATTGGTAAATGTCGCTTTGGTAATACGCGTTTTCGTACTGTTTCCGAGCAGGATTGGGCTAACGAATGGAAACAGTATTTCCATGTTACGCATATTGGCAGAACATTGGTGATTAAGCCTACCTGGGAAAAATATACATCTAAAGCTGGTGAACATATTATTGAAATCGATCCAGGTATGGCGTTTGGTACAGGAACACATCATACGACCTGTATGTGTATGGAACGTTTGGAAAAAGTTCTGCGTACTGATATGGAAGTATTTGATGTTGGTACTGGCTCTGGAATTCTGGCTATTGCTGCTGCTAAACTTGGTGCTAAAACAGTTAAAGCGGTGGATATTGATGCTACTGCGGTACGAGTAGCTATTGAAAATATTGCCGGCAATGAACTGACAGAAAAAATCAGTGTGCAACAGGGTGATTTGCTGCATGGTACAGAAGGTAAGGCTGATATTATCATTGCTAATATTATTGCCGATATTATTATTATGCTTCTGCAGGATATTCCCGGTAAGTTAAAATCCGGAGGAATATTCCTTGCCAGCGGTATTATTGAAGAACGGCAGAATGATGTATCAGCAGCTGCCTCCAAAGTCGGTTTGTGTGTCGAAGCTGTTGATGCCAAAGGCGGCTGGGTTGTTATGCAGATGCGTAAGGAGGACTGACGGTGCATAGATTTTTTATACCGCAGCCATACAGTGATACGATGACAATAATGGGTGTTGATGCCAGGCATATTTATACTGTACTGCGGATGCAATGCGGGTCCAGAGTACAGATTGTAAGTGATGATGGTGTCACGGCTCTTGCTGAAATTGCTGATGCTAATGAAAGTGTTGTGACAGTCAAATGTCTGGAGATACTGGCGGAAAGTCATGAGCCTTCAGTGCGAATCGTACTGGCACAAGGGTTGGCTAAAGGTGAAAAAATGGATTTTATTATCCAGAAGGCTGTAGAACTGGGAGTCAGTGAGATTATACCAGTAGCTATGGAGCATTCGGTCGTACGCCTGGAAGGTGATAAAGCTGTTAAGAAAGCTGAGCGCTGGCAGAAAATTGCTGAAGCGGCTGCGAAACAGAGTAAGCGTGATATTATACCAATGGTGCAGCCAGTACAGACGATGGAACAGATGCTTGCTGATAATCCCTGTGACTGTAAACTGATAGCTTATGAATGTGAGGATAAGCTTGGTTTGAAGGCTGCGCTGCAAAAGGAGCAGGCTTTGAAGGATCTGCTGCTGATCATAGGCCCGGAGGGCGGTATTTCCGAGACGGAATTACAGCAGGCCCGGACAGCTGGGGCATTGGTAGTAAGTTTAGGCAAGCGCATATTACGTGCAGAAACAGCTGCATTAGTAGCTGCGGCCGCAATATTTTATGAAACTGGTGATTTAGGAGGCTGATTGATGAAAAGAATAGCATTTTACACTTTAGGCTGTAAAGTCAATCAGGCCGATACTGCCAGCATGGAAGCGATATTTCGCAGTCATGGTTATACTGTAGTTGGTTTTAATTGCGAAGCTGATATTTATGTGATCAATACTTGTGTTGTTACCAATACGGGGCAGCGTAAATCGCGGCAGATGATCAATCGTGCTGTGCGCAGAAACCCAACTGCTTTCGTGGTTGTGACTGGCTGTTATCCACAGACGGCGGCAGAAGAAGTGAAGACAATTCCTGGTGTTGATCTTATTATCGGGAATCAGGATAGAGCAGATATCGTACGGTTGGTAGAAGAAGCTGCTGCTTTTCAGTCTGTTGATACAATAGACAGCGTGCGTAAGCTGAGTGCCAACACTGAGTTTGAAGAACTGAGTGCAGGTGATGTTAGTGATAAGACCAGAGCTTTTTTAAAAATACAGGAAGGCTGCAATCAATTCTGTACTTATTGTATTATTCCTTTTGCCCGCGGACCGTTGCGTTCGCGTAGTCTGACAAGCATCATGGAAGAAGTTAAAAAGCTTGTAGCTTCTGGTTATAAAGAAATAGTGCTTATCGGTATTCACCTTGGCTGCTATGGTAAAGAACATGATGGAAAACTGACTTTATTTGATGCTGTTGAGGCAGCTTTAAGTGTAGAGGGTCTGCAGAGACTGCGGTTGGGGTCATTGGAATCAGTGGAGGTCGAAGCGAGGCTGCTTAATCTTATGGAAAAAGATAAACGGTTGTGCCGACAGCTGCATTTACCTTTGCAGGCAGGCTGTGATACAACTTTAGCCAGAATGCACAGGCCGTATGACACTCGACGTTTTACCGAACTTTTGGCCGATATCCGTAAACGTATTCCTGATATTGCCATTACTACTGATATTATTGCCGGATTCCCGGGTGAGACGGAAGAGGAGTTTGCATCTACACTGGTTTTTGCAGAAAACTGCGGGTTCAGTAAAATGCATATTTTCCCTTATTCCAAACGGAAGGGAACTCCGGCCGAAAAAATGCCCAATCAAATTCCTGAAACTGTTAAGCAAAGACGTTGTGCACAACTTGCTGAGCTTGATCATAAGCAGCAGCAGAAATTTTTAGAACGTTTTGTTGGCAGTGCTGTGGAGGTATTGTTTGAACAGACTGTTGAGGATGGCTATATAGAAGGTTTGACCAGTAATTATTTACGGGTCTATGTTCGGTCGGAAGCTGAACTATGTGGCAAGATAAGAAAAGTGAGATTATTGAAGGCTGAGACGAGTTTTTTAATCGGAGAATTGCTGAAGGAATAATAAAAAAGCTGCCGTTTAACGGCAGCTTTTCTTTTATTCAATGGTAATTAATTCATATTGATCATTACCCATGGAAAGTTCTTTCATGTAACTGAGCTGCCGCAGACCGCGACGTGATTCGATCCGTTCCTGGAGATCATGCTTAGCAGCATCTGGTAAAGCAAAAACAAGGTCGATAGAAGCCTGATCGACGGCAAGAATATCTGTAGAAGCAAGGATGCCGATATCAGGAGTTGTTGGCGGTGCCGCAGCAAGCCCGGCACAGTCGCAGTCAACAGACATATTGCGCAATACATTGATATAAATGATTTGTTTACCAAAAAAATCTGTTGTAGCCTTTGCTGATTCAGCCATATTTTCCATAAAACGCTCTTGGCTATATTCCCAGGGGTTGGATGGGTCAGAGGTATGCAGCATGGCTTTGCCGATCCTGCCATCTGCGTTGCCAATTGCTATATTTTTCATTGAACCGCCAAATCCTCCCATAGTGTGTCCTTTAAAATGCGTCAAAACGATCATGGAATCATAATTAAGCATATTTTTAGCGATCGACATTTCCTGAAAATGTTTGCCTCCTTTTACTGGCAGCATTACTGCTCCTTCCTCGTCCATAATGTCTACAGTACAAAAATCCCAGCCGTTAACTTTTAATGTTTCGCGGTGGCCGGCGGTGGTATAGCGGTCACCTTTATAGAAAGTGTTGGTTTCGACTAAATTACTGTCAGGTACATGCTGCTGCAAAGCCATCACTATTTCCCGTGGGAGTATATTGGGACCGTTCTTTTCTCCTGTATGGATTTTGATAGCTACTTTACCATGTATATACTGGTTGATTTTATCATATAGTTTGATCAGACTTACAGGGCTGATATCCTTGCTGAAATAAACAAGAGCTTTATTATTTACTGCTGTTTTTTCATTACTTTTAACAGTTGGTTCAACAGGAGAAGAAACTGTATTGGCAGTCATTCCACAAGCGCTGAATAATAAAGTTGCGGCAGCGGTATAAAGTAATGTTGATAAAAATTTTTTCACTGTAAACTCTCCTTTCTTAGATAAATGATTAAAAATACTTTAAGTTCAGTATAATGGCTGGAGTTGACTATAAGTCAAGCGTTTTATTAAAGATTTTTTTACTTTGTTAGTTACAGTTTGAAAATAAATTGTGAACAGAGTAAATAGAAAAAGGACTTTTAAATTTTCTGACGAATATTATAAAAATTAGGATCACTAAGGGGGGAAAGAAATGAACGACTGTATCTTTTGCCGAATCATTGCCGGTGAGATCCCGTCTGAAAGAGTTTATGAAGATGACAAAATGATCGTAATCCGTGATGTGGCTCCTGCTGCTCCGGTACACGTTTTAATGATACCGAAAGCTCATACTGAAAATATTATTACTGCAGAACCGGAGCTGCTCCTGTATATGTTTGGGAAAGTTAAGGAACTGGCTGAGAAACTTGGTGTTAATGAAAAAGGGTTTCGCATCGTTGCCAATACCGGTGATGATGGAGGGCAGACCGTTAAGCATTTGCATATCCATCTTTTAGGCGGTAAAGCATTGGGGTGGCCGCCCTGCTGATACCTTGACAAAAGGCCTATCATAAGATATAATTTACTGGTAATATTGTGCGGTAATTGCGGTCTGACGATAGTCAGCAATAGTGCAAAAAACGCATGAAATGCATATATACACTTCCCTAAGTGTGTGGAGGGAGGGAGATCAGATGGCAGAAATTAAAGTTGGCAAAAACGAAACATTGGACAGTGCGCTGCGCAGATTTAAAAGAGCAACCCAAAAGGCCGGAATTCTTTCTGAAGTTAGAAAACGCGAACATTATGAAAAACCGAGCGTTCAACGTAAGAAAAAATCCGAAGCAGCCAGAAAACGTAAAACCAGATAATGGGGGCGTGCTGTATGTCTATTAAAGACCAATTGACAGAAGATATGAAACAGGCCATGAAGGACCGTGAAGCAGGTAAGCTGCGTTTATCGGTTATTCGTATGGTGCGTGCTAATATTAAAAATGTCGAAATCAATGAGAAGAAGGAACTGAATGATGATGAGGTTCTGGCTATCTTGCTGAAAGAGGTCAAGATGCGGCAGGATTCTTTGGTAGAATTCGAAAAAGCCGAACGCAGTGAATTAGCCGAGCAGGCCAAAGCAGAAATTGAGATTCTCAAAAAATATCTGCCTGAACCGCTTAGCGATGAAGAATTGCGTGTTATGGTTGCTGAAGCTATCTCCGAGACTGGTGCCGAAGGACCGAAAGCGATTGGTAAAGTAATGCCTGCTGTTATGGCGAAGGCTAAGGGCCGAGCCGACGGTAAACGTATCAATCAAATGGTACGCGAACTGCTTCAATAATGAATAATTAACTTAACAGGACCGAATATTCGGTCCTGTTATTTTTTATAGCCCTTATAACAGTTATCTAACTGTTATAAGGGCTATTTTTGTGCAAAAATGCAAAAAAATCAGATTATTTTTGTAGGTTTCTACATATTAGGCTCGTCTTTAGCTTTGTATACTGAAATCAAAGAACTAAATATGGAGGTGATTATCATAGCAAAGATTGTAGAAGCTGTGGAAGCTGTTAAGCTTGTCAGGTCAGGTGATGTTGTTATGATCGGAGGTTTTGGAAATGTCGGTAATCCAAAGAGGCTGATTGATTTACTGGCAGATACAGACATATATGATTTGACTGTTATTGCCAATGATCTTGGTACTCCTAATGTAGGCTTGGGAAGGTGGGTAAGGAATAGGATGCTGAAAAAAGCTATAGGTACCTATTTTACCTATAATACTGAAGCTGCGGAATTATATTTTGATGGAAAGTTAAATTTAGAGATGATGCCACAGGGCACATTTGCAGAAAGTATCCGTGCAGGAGGCTGCGGAATTGGCGGGTTTTATACAAAGGTTGGAGCTGGCACAGAGCTGACTGCGCATTGTGAAACAAAAGTTATTGACGGCGAAGCCTATGTTTTGGCGTATCCTTTGAAAGCAGACGTAGCCTTGTTACATGCCAGAAAAGCGGATGCTATGGGGAATTTAGTTTATGAAAAACAGCAAGAAATTTTAATCCGCTTATGGCAACAGCAGCCGCTTTGACGATTGTGGAGGTTGATGAGATTGTAGAAACCGGTATGCTTTCGCCGGAAGAGATTGTAACACCTTATATTTATGTGGATGTTTTGGTACCGCAGAATCGGGGTGCAGTTAAATGAGAAACATGTCAGAAGCGGAAACAAAAGTAAGAATTGCTAAAAGAGTTGCGGAAATGCTGCCTGACGGTGGTTTTGTCAATTTAGGTGTAGGTATTCCCACAATGGCGGTTGATTATTTACCAGCAGATAAACATATTTACATTCAGACGGAAAATGGAATGCTGGGTGTTGGGCCTAAACAACTTAGCGGGGAGGCAATAATTCCTAATCTCATTAATGCCAGTCGTACACCGGTTACTGAAACGCCCGGATGCTGTTATTTTGATAGTGCTACATCTTTTGCAATGATCAGAAGTGGGCGTATGGATGCTACAGTTATCGGAGCCATACAGATCAATGAAGCGGGAGACCTGGCAAATTGGGCTTTGCCGGGCAAAGGTGTTTTAGGACCAGGGGGAGCAATGGATCTGGTCGTTGGAGTAAAAGAGGTGATCGTTGCGACATCTCATACGGCAAAAAATGGCAGGCATAAACTGGTAAAGGATTGTACTGTGCCGCTGACTGGGCGGAAAGTAGTTAATACTTTAGTCACAGAATATGCTGTATTTAAGTTTAAGGACGGAATGATGTTTTTACTGGAACATACTTCTGATGTTACATTGGAAGAAATTGCAGCAATGACATCTGCTCATTATGAGCTGGCTGAAAAAATTAGTATAAGGGAGGTATAGATATGCTGCAGCCGGTAGTCATAGATGGAATCAGGACGCCTATAGGAAAACTGAACGGAGCAATGAAGGACATACAGCCGGAGGAAATTGCTGCCTTTTTGTTGCAGAAAATATGTGAACGTAGTCATTTAGATATCAGACTTCTGGATGCAGTAATTTTAGGGCAGGCAAAGCAGAGCAGCGACCAGCCTAATATTGCAAGATTAGCTGCATTGATGACAAAATTTCCGCTTGAAGTACAGGCTTATACAGTACACAGACAATGTGGTTCTGGTATGCAGGCTGTCCAGAATGCGGCACAGGAGATTATGTGCGGCTATGCTGACTTCGTTTTAGCTGGTGGTATCGAAAGTATGAGTAATGCCCAATATTATCTCAGAGAGGCACGGAGGGGCTATGCAGTAGGTAACGGGATTTTGCTGGATCCTAATACCGAAAGTCAGCCGCGGTCACAGCCTGCTGACCAGTATGGAGTCCTGACAATGGGTATGACTGCAGAGAATATTGCTGAAAAATATGTTATCAGCAGAACGGCACAAGATTATTTTGCCTGCGAAAGTCAGGAAAAAGCTCAGGCTGCAATAAAAAGCGGACGCTTTGATGATGAGATTGAACCTTTGCCAGTAAAAAAGAAAAAAGAGATTTTGATGTTTGCTGCTGATGAGCATCCACGTTTGTCAACGATAGAAAAACTTGCAGAATTGAAGCCTGCTTTTAAAAAGGACGGCAGCGTAACGGCAGGCAATGCATCAGGACGAAATGACGGTGGAGCCATGTTGCTGATTGCTGAAGAAAGTGCGGCTGCAAAGGCAGGGTTAAAGCCTATGGCTAAAATAATCAGCCAGGCTTCAATAGGTGTTTCGCCGGCATATATGGGAATGGGGCCTGTGCCTGCAACAAGGTTGGCGCTGAAAAGGGCAGGGCTAAGGATCGAAGATATTGGACTGATAGAAATCAATGAAGCATTTGCAGCACAATCATTAGCGGTCATACAGGAGCTGGAAATTGATCTGACCAGGGTCAATGTAAATGGCGGTGCAATTGCTCTGGGGCATCCGATTGGTTGTTCTGGAGCAAGGATTTTAGTAACTTTATTGCATGAAATGCAGAAAAGACAGGTCAGATATGGCTTGGCTACTTTATGTATTGCTGGAGGGCTAGGATCAGCTACGGTTTTAGAGCTGGTGTAAATGAAAAAGAAAATGGGAAAAGGAGGCGGATTTTTATGAAGACTGTAACAAAGTTCTGTCTGAAGATGGTGCAGAATTATCTTCCGGATGCTTTTATTTTGGCTATTCTCTTAACATTTGTTGTATTTTGCGGCGGAATGTTTTTAATGAACAAGAGTGCTCTGCAAATGATAGAATATTGGGGCAGAGGGTACTCATCGATGTTTGTTTTTGGGATGCAGATGGTTTTAGTTTTATTGACAGGTTATGTACTGGCATTGACACCTTTGGCTAAAAAGATTTTGAACAAGGTAACAGGTATTCCTAAAACTCCACAGCAGGCTCTTGGGTTGACTGCATTAGTATCTATTGCGTCTTGCTATATAAACTGGGGATTTGGGCTTGTTATAGGTGCAGTTCTTGCGAAAGAGGTAGGCAAAAAGGTTAAAGGCCTGCATTTTCCGCTGTTGGTAGCTGCGGCTTATGGCGGTGAGATTATTCGCGGGCCGTCTTCTTCGATTCCGCTTGTTTCAGCAACACCAGGCAATTTTATGGAGAAGCTCGGACTGCCACTGACACCGGTTGGTGATACGCTGTATTCTTCCTGGAATCTGGTAATGACGGCTATCATCGTAATTATGCTGTTTATCGTGTATTTTAATATGAAACCTCCTGCTAATGAAATAGTGGAATACAGTGAAAAAGAACAAGAAAAACCAGAGATAAGAATTGCTAAAAAAGATATGACATTTGCCGAAAGATTGGAAAATGCTTATTGGCTCAACGCTTTGTTTGGTTTGTTCCCATTGATTTATCTGGGAGCTAATTTTTCTAAGATTGGTTTTGACCTGAATTTGAATTTGGTCATTTTGATTTTTTTAACATTGGGTTTATATCTGCACAGCAGTCCTAACGGCTTTTTAAAGGCTGTGGCACAGGGAATCGGTGCCAGCCGCGGTATTATTTTGCAATTTCCGCTTTATGCTGGTATGTCGGGGATGATGACTGCTTCTGGTCTGGTTGATATGATTTCCATGTGGTTTGTGGAAATTTCTACAGCACATACCTTCCCTCTTTATACATTTTTATCGGCAGGGCTGGTAAATATTTTCATTCCTTCCGGAGGCGGGCAATGGGCTATCCAGGGACCAATCATGATGAAGGCTGCTGAGGCATTGGGGCGAACATTCCGCAGACAATTATGGCTTTTGCTTGGGGAGATGGCTGGACTAATCAGATTCAACCGTTTTGGGCATTGCCGCTTTTAGGAGTTGCGGGATTATCGGCGCGTGATATTATGGGATATTGCGTTATTTGGACAATTGTTTCCGGCGTTATCATCAGTGGAACTTTTGTAATACTTAGTTTTATGTGAATGATTAATGGAAGATTTGATAATCTTGAGGCTGCTTTTATAGTTGCCTCAAGATTTTTTTACCGGAATGAAAAATAAGGCGCTGGTTTAAAATCAAGAAGGTTTTACGATGGGTAAAGTTCAGCTTTTTAGTATAACAGTTTTTGAAATCTTTGGATTTGCTAAAAAAATAACTAAATAGTAAAATCGTAATCAGGATATTCTGGAGAAAAAGAAATATATGGCATTAGAAAAGAAGGTGAGATAATGTCCAAGAAAATGGTGACCTTAAATGAATTATTGGAAATCAAAGATTTTGCCGAACGTGTGACATTGGTTAATAAGCATGGGAACTTAAACAATCAGATAACACATGTAACAATTATGGAAGGGCCTGATTTGCACGAATGGGTAACAGGAGGTGAGTTTGTTTTAACTACCTGGTATGCCTTCAGTAAAAGTCCTGACCTGCAGGAAGATGGTTTTAAAAAGCTTGCTCCGCGAATATCAGCGATAGGTATCAAAACAGGTCGTTTTATCAATAAGATCCCGCTGAAAATACTGCAGTTGGCAGATCAGTACCGGCTGCCGGTATTTGAAGTGAAAACTGCAGTCAAGTTTAGAGAACTGGTGCAGACAATCACTTCTGAAATCCAGAATTATCAAACCAATATGTTGATTGAAGTAGAAAAAAACTATCAAAAACTTATTCATACTTCACTGAATTCAGATGATCTGGCTTCGCTGGTGAATGTTTTGGGAAATCAGCTTCACAAGAATTGTTTTTGCCTGAATCATGAAGGGAAGATACTTGCTTCCTGGAGCAGACGAGGTACTCGTAAACAGGATTTTCTTGATTGGACAGAAAAAATTAAAACTGGTTTTAATGAAAGAATATATACTGATGCGGGCTTTTTTATCAATGAGCTGCATATTTTCGAATGCTATGCCCGTAGTCAGCTTATAGGGAGGTTTATTATTGTTGCTGAGGGGCAGTTAACGGAAAAAGAACGGTTGATTGGGCAACAGGGAGCTTCTTTTTTAGCCATCAAGCTGTGGGACCATTATGAAACGCTGCAGAAAACAGTGGAACGTTTTTGGAAAGAAATAAAAAATGGTGAAATCAAAAGTGGAGAAGTTATTGCTGAAAAGCTTGCTAATCTGGGATTTGTGCAGCAAAAAGCATATAATTTGATTTTATTTTCTAAAGGAAGCCATAATATAAGCAATTATTTGATTGATAGATTTTTAATTGAAGAGGAAAAATTTTATATCTTGTTATGCAGCAGTAAAGAAGCTCTTACGAGCATTAATATATTCAAAAAATATAATAAGGAACAGAGTAAAATAGCTGCAGCTGTAATATCTCCTGAATTTACAGAACTGGAGCGAATTAAAGAGCATTATGAGATGTCGGTAAACGTTATCAGACTTTTATATAAATTGCATATTTCAGGAGTACGTAAGGCTGAAGAATGGCTGCCGTTCAGTTTGCTGATGCACTGCCGCAATACTTCGGAGTATAATTTTATTAAGACGACGGTGCTTGATAAACTGCAGGAATATGACAGACGCTATCAATCGAGCCTTTTGGATACACTTTCAGCGGCTTTGCGGGAAAACAGTTTAGAGGATGCAGCTGAAAGACAGCATATACATATTAATACTCTACGTTATCGGTTGGGGAAAATCAAAGAAATAACACAAAAAAATTATTTTAAAATGACAGACCGTTATTTTTTGCTGCTGTGTATTATGATCCAGAGAATGGAACATGAGCAGTTATGAAAATATATGAAAATAACAGGGCCGAAATTTTGGCCCTGTTATTTTTGTATACTTTTAAAAATATTTATGACCGGAAGCAGGGATTTTGCATAAAATAGCGTATACTATATAAATATAGGAAAAATTAATGTAAGTTCGGAAGGGTGTGAGGACAATTTCTTTAAGTAACAGACAAAAACGTATTGCCGAGATCGTGCGCCAGGATGGGCCGATCACGGGCGAACATATTGCTGAACGTCTGAATGTAACTCGTGCGGCTTTACGATCAGATCTGGCGATTTTAGTTATGGGCGGTATTTTAGATGCGCGTCCTAAAGTTGGTTATTATTTTACCGGCAAGAATACGCTGGGAATGTTGATGGAAGAAATTTCCGGCATCCTTGTACGTGATCTGCAGTCTGTGCCTGTAGCAGTCAATCAGGATAAAAGCGCCTATGAAGCTGTTGTAACTATGTTCCTGGAGGATGTAGGGACAGTATTTGTTCTTGATGAGGCTGGTCTTTTGGTAGGGGTGGTATCGCGTAAAGACTTGCTTAAAGCTGCTATCAATAATGGCAGCGATCTGCGTGAAATTCCTGTTGTAATGGTGATGACACCACTGTCTAAACTTATTGTAGTCAAACAGGAAGATTCTGTAGCTTCGGCAGCACGTAAAATTATTGATAATGAGATTGATTGTCTGCCTGTTATTAGATGTGTGGGCGAGGATAAGCGCAGTTACGAAGTAGTGGGACGTATCACTAAAACGAATTTTACCCGTCTGTTAGTGGATCTGGCAGAGGGCAAAGGAGGCAATTATCATAGCTAAATTACCGATTATCTATGCAGTTTCTGATTCTATTGGTGAAACCGCTGAGTCTGTTGTAAAGGCTACTACCAGCCAATTTGTACAGGAAAAATTTGATGTGATCCGTGTTCCTTATGTTAAAGATAAGGCGCAGGTTGAAAAGGTTATTGAAGAGGCTAAGGAAAATAATGGTATTATCTGTTATACCGTAGTTTCACCTGAATTGCGTGAACATATTGCGCATAAAGCAATGGAGCATGATGTAGAGGTTGTTGATGTTTTAGGACCGATGCTTAAGGCTATTGAAAAAACTTCCGGACTGCTGCCTAAAAACCAGGCCGGATTGATCCATGCTTTAGATCATGAATACTTTAAACGTGTCGAAGCCGTAGAATTTGCTGTTAAATATGATGATGGCAAAAATCCTTTGGGACTGGCCAAAGCAGATGTTGTTATCATAGGTGTTTCAAGAACTTCTAAAACTCCGCTCAGCATGTACTTGGCACACAAACAAATAAAAGTTGCCAATGTACCGCTGGTACCGGAAATCATGCCTCCTGAAGAATTATTTAAAGTTCCTCCGCATAAAATCATTGGCCTGCTTATTGATCCGTTTAAACTTAATGAGATCCGCAGCGAACGTTTGAAAACTATGGGACTGACAGATGGTGCCGCTTATGCTGATGTTAAACGGATTAATGAAGAGCTTGAATATGCAAAAGGTATTATGCGTCGTCTGCATTGTACTATTATCAATGTATCTAACCGTGCGATCGAAGAAACAGCAGGTATGATCTTAGAGTATGTGCAGAAAAATAAAGACCGCCGCTAAATAAAAATAACCCTCGCCTAAGCGAGGGTTATTTAAACTGTAAAACTAATTTACAAAAACTTTTTCACGGACATTGTAAATGACTTCGCCATTTTTAGGTTCACCGTTGACGATTACATTACCGTTAAAAACAGCATTTTTTGTGCTCCAGTTAAAGCTGCCGGTATCGGCGCTGATGATCATATCACCTTGAGTAAAGTTCATATTACCTGCTACGTAGGCAGTTTTTTCTTTACCGTATACATCGACTGTATCACAATCGAAGGTGATATCTCCTTCGCGCAGGGTAATATTACCTTGTCCATGTACCTCAAGTTTATACATACTTACCTGTGCGGCATCGCCGGTGATGATTCTGTCACCAATTTCAACATGGACGTTGCCCTGCAGATCATAAACTCCTGTAAAAGGGTTAAAAGTTTGTTTATCACTGGTTACCTGCGGCTCTGCCAGACAAATTGCAGGAACTAAGAGCAACAGTAAAACAAAGATAAAAATTTTTTTCATTCAGTTCACCTCACATGAGTAATTATATTACTTAATGTGCCTGGTGACAATGCTTGAAAGTGAAATAAAGGTGAAGAATAATGTTATCAGTTAGAGAAATAAGCGAGAATATAGAACAGGAAACACTGGCACCCTGGGCGGCTAAAAGTTCGCAGGCAGTACGTGATAGTGAGGAGGCTGCCGATGATCTGCGCACGGCTTTCCAGCGTGATCGGGACCGGATCATCCACAGTACTCCTTTTCGTAAGTTAAAACATAAAACACAGGTATATTTATGTCCGGGTGATCATTACCGTACGCGTCTTACTCATAGCATGGAAGTGTCGCAGATTGCCAGGACTATTGCCAGAGCATTGAGATTAAACGAGGATCTTACAGAAGCTGCTGCTTTAGGGCATGATCTTGGGCACACTCCTTTTGGACATGCAGGGGAGCGGGCAATTAATTCTTATACTGGACATTTTAAACATAATGAACAGAGCCTTCGTCTCGTAGAATTGTATGGGCGGAAGGGGAAAGGGCTGAATCTGACCCGTGAAGTTCGTGATGCTATTGTGAACCATACAGGCAGTACGATGCCAAAGACGCTTGAAGGGCAAGTGGTGCGGCGTTGTGATCGTATTGCTTATCTGTGCCATGATTTCGATGATGGATGCAAAGTTGGCATCATCGGTCCTGAAAAATTGCCAGGTATCGTCGCTATGCGCTTAGGAACAGAACCAAACCAGATATTGGATGTGCTTGTTCATAATATTGTGGAATTATCACTGAATCAGCCGCAAATTATTATTGATAAATATTATGAAGAAGCTGTTGAAGAATTTCGCAATTTTATGTTTGATTATATTTACTGTTCGCCCCAGCTGACGGTTGAACATAACAAGGCAGAACATGTTGTTAGGACTCTTATGGATTTATATATGGAGTATCCGCAGCTGTTGCCAAGAGAATATGGGGAACTGGCAGATCGTTTCGGATTGCAGCAGACTGTAGTCGATTTTGTGGGTGGACTGACAGATGCAGGAGCTGTGCAGCTATTTAATAAACATTACATTCCCATAATATAAACTTGTCGTAATGCTAAAATTATCTACCGTTAAAAAGAGGATTTTTTTGTTAAATATTGAATATAATAAATCAGATGGTATTCGAGGTGACAGGAGCAATAATTATGAGTGGTATGTTTGATGATTTTAAAGAGCAGGTTCGCTCCCAAGCTAATATCGTCGAGATAATTTCTGAATATGTACCGCTAAAAAAGCGCGGCGGCAGTTTTTGGGGCTGCTGCCCTTTCCACGGAGAAAAAACACCGTCCTTTTCCGTAACGCCGGACAAGAACTTTTTTTATTGTTATGGCTGTCATGTTGGCGGTGATGTTTTTACCTTTGTGATGAAAATGGAAAATTGCACGTTCCCAGAGGCTTTAAAGCTTCTGGCAAATAAATTGGGTATTGCTGTTCCTGAAAAGGAAAAGACTAAAGCTGAACTGGAACGTGAGAAACAGGCAAAACAGGTTATTGCCGCTAATGAACTGGCGACGCGTTTTTTTCAGGCCTGTTTGACGAAGACTGATTATGGAATTAAAGCACAGGAGTATCTCACAGGACGCGGCATTACACCTGAGATTATCGAGCGGTTTTCAATCGGGGTGGCACTGCCGAACTATAACGCATTGCTTTCAGCACTTGGAAAACGTGGATGTAGTGCTGGACTGTTGGTGCAGGCCGGGCTGGCGGTAAACTATGACCGTGGGCCGATGGATAAGTTCCGTGGCAGAGTGATGATACCTATTCAGGATCCACGTGGTCATGTAGTTGGTTTCGGCGGTCGTATTTTAGAGCAAAATTCTCAACAGATGGCAAAATACATGAATACTGGTGAAACAGAGTGGTTTAACAAAAGAACTCTTCTGTTCGGGATGAATGTGGCTTTAAAGGAAATAAAGAAACGCAGGCAGGCCGTGATTGTTGAAGGTTATATGGATGCAATCAGTTTACATGCTGCTGGTATCGATTGGGCTGTTGCTTCAATGGGGACGGCTTTTGCGCAGGAGCAGGCTAAACTTTTAGCTCGTGCCGCTGATGAAGTAGTTTTTTCGTATGACAGCGACGCAGCTGGACAACGGGCCACTGTAAGGGCAGTAAGCATTGCTAAAGAAGCCGGGCTTAAAGTCAGAGTGCTCATAGTGCCTGATGGGAAAGATCCTGATGAATTTGTGCGTAAGCACGGTAAAGATGCTTATCTACGGCTGATTGAAACAGCTGTTTCAGGTATAGAATTTCAGATGCAGTATGTCATTTCTCAAAATAATGTTTCAAATTTAGCAGGAAAAGTTGAAGCTGTGTCGAATATACTACCATTCCTACTAGAGTGCAAAAATGAAATTGAGGTTGCACAGCATATCAAAACGCTGGCCCAACGTTTGACAATTGACGAAGGGCTCATCATGAGTGAATATCGTAAGCTAAGCCGTAAGAATGATCGTGGGGAAGCCGTGTCTAAATGGCAGATACAGCCCAACGTACTTTCAGCTGAAGATTTAGCAGAGCAGCTTTTGCTTTACGTTATTTTAAAAAATACCGATTTGGCGCTTGTTTACAGAGATAAAATTGATAGTGTCGGTTTTATGTCAAAATTTCGCGGAGAAATCTATGAAGGATTGCTGAAGCAGCTTGATGCCGGCAGTAAGAGTGCTGCTGATAAGCTTTTACAGAACTGTCAAATGAAGCGGCCACGGAGCTGGCGCAGATTATGACAAAAGATCTTGCGGAAGAAAACGGTGAAAAACTAGTAGATGATTGCCTGCGGCAGATGCGCAGGGGCGCTTTGGAACGAAGCTATGAAGAGCACCGTCTGCGCGCCGACGAATATGAACGTTTGGGGGATGACCGCTTTTTGCAGGAACTTGCGGAAAGCCAGAAAATTAAAGATGAAATCAAAAAATTATATTAAAAAACAACAGCAGATATTAAGCAACGAAAGGAGGGAACACCATGGCTAATACTAAAATTTCTGCCGACCAGGTAGAGGAATTATTACTTAAAGGCAAATCTCACGGCGGTGTTCTCACTTATCGTGAAATTATGGATTCTATGCAAAACGTAGAAGATATGACTCCGGACGATATGGACAGTATGTATGAGTTGATTGCCCAAAAAGGCATCGACGTAGTCGACGAAAACAGTGATGATGATGTACTGCCGGTCAACGATGATGATACGGAAGAAATCAATGAAGCAGAGCTGGCTAATCTCAGTGTGCCTGAAGGGGTAAGCATTGATGATCCGGTCAGGATGTATCTTAAGGAGATCGGCCGTGTACCGCTTTTGATCGGCGAAGATGAAATCAAGCTTGCTAAACGTATGGATAAGGGAAAACAGGCCGAAAGGCTGATGAATTCGTCATTGCCTGCAGCTTTGGTTCCTGCTTACAGCGGTAAAGAAAAAACTGCTACTCTGATCAAAAAAATCAAGAAGCATTTGGAACAGGAACATAAAAGCTGTGAACTGCGCAATGTTGAAAAAGTGCTTGGAATTATTGCGAGGGCGGCTGCAGCGGGTACTCCCTGTACATTGTCTGAATATCAGGATCTTATTGTTGAGTTTACTAAAGATGAACGTTTGCATTTACAACGTATGATGCAGGAACACAATGTGATGATCCCAGACTGTGATAAAATGGTAGTCGATCGTCAGACCAGTGATAAAGAAGTACATGCGCTGTTTGAGATCAAGACTTTACTTGACGAGATCAAGCGCCGCTTACCAGAAGAAAATGATGCTGCTGTTTTTGATAGCTATATGACGTTGGAAGAAGATTACGGAAAACTTTTGGAAGAAGTTTTTGAAGAAGGAGAAGCCGCAAAACGATGTTTATCGGAAGCTAATCTTCGTTTGGTTGTCAGCATTGCAAAACGTTATGTTGGCCGGGGAATGCTCTTTTTAGACCTTATTCAGGAAGGTAACCTTGGGCTTATCAAAGCAGTAGAAAAATTTGATTATACAAAAGGATTTAAATTCAGTACTTATGCCACTTGGTGGATTCGTCAGGCTATTACACGCGCTATTGCTGACCAGGCCCGCACCATTCGTATACCTGTGCATATGGTTGAAACAATCAATAAACTGATTCGCGTATCACGTCAACTGCTGCAGGAACTTGGGCGGGAACCTATGCCGGAAGAGATTGCAAAGGAAATGGATACTACTGTTGATCGTGTTCGTGAGATTATGAAAATCGCACAGGAACCGGTATCATTGGAAACTCCTATCGGTGAAGAAGAAGATTCGCATTTGGGTGGATTTTATTGAAGATCATGATGCACCGGCACCAGCTGATGCTGCTTCGTTCACTTTATTGCGTGAGCAGTTGGAAGAAGTCTTGGAAACACTGACTGTGCGTGAAAAGAAGGTTTTAGAACTGCGTTTTGGTTTGGAAGACGGGCGTTCACGTACCCTGGAAGAAGTAGGGCAGCATTTTGGTGTAACCAGAGAACGTATTCGTCAAATCGAGGCCAAAGCTTTACGTAAGCTGCGTCATCCAAGCCGCAGTAAACGGTTAAAAGACTTCTTGGAATAATCGGTTTAGCTTGACAACTCGACCAAATTTGTTTAGAATATTACTGTTGACCATTGAGACAACGCATGGTACTATGGGCCTATAGCTCAGTGGTAGAGCCACCGGCTCATAACCGGTTGGTCGCTGGTTCGAACCCAGCTGGGCCCACCAAATAAAAAGCAAGCCGCAACCTTTGGTTGCGGCTTTTTTGTGTATTTTTTAATATTTAACAGCTCTTGGATAGTATTACTGATTAATCAAGATGGGCTGCATTATGTTTGATAAAAGTTCCTTTGTCAAGTTCTTTAAAAGCCTCATTTAGCTCTTCGCGCGTATTCATCACAATTGGTCCACCCCAAGATACAGGTTCTTTTAAAGGCTTAGCAGAACAGAACATAAAACGTAATTGTTTATCTGATTCAGAACTGACAGATATTTCATCGCCCTCACTAAAGAGCACTGCAGTTTTTTCTGGAATATTGGTGCCGTCTATTATAGCATTGCCTTCAATCAAAAAGATAAAAACATTATCCTCAGTTTTAGTTGGCAGTGTGATTGACTTGCCTGCCTGTAGTTCTACATCATAGATAGTTGCCTTGATATGAGGTGGTTCAACACCTTTTATAGAGTCATATTCACCTGCAAGCACATGTATTATAGCATTATCTGTTTTTTTACTGCCTATCATATTTCCGGTAATGTCAAAATAGGTTGGATCAGTCATTTTTTCTTTTTGGGGCAGGTTCAGCCAAAGCTGTACGCCAAGCATATGTTTGCTGGCCTGGGGCATTTCCTGGTGCATGATACCACTGCCGGCAGTCATCCATTGGCTTTCGCCGCTGCGGATTGTTCCTTTATTGCCTAAACTATCCTGGTGTGTCATTTCGCCTTGAACAAGATAAGAAATAGTTTCAATACCTCTATGAGGATGGATTGGAAAACCCTTAATGTAGTCGGTAGGATTATGTGAGTCAAAAGAATCCAGCATTAAAAACGGGTCATAGTCCATTACTGTATCGTGGCCAAGTACACGGACCAGATGTACGCCTGCGCCATCAATTGTACGTTGTCCTGTAGTTAATTTTTTTATTTTTCTTGTAGTCATAAAAATCAGTCCTTTCTTGTAAAAAAATAGCTTCATAAGAATTCCAATGATTTTCTTGAAGTTTAATTTTACTTTCTGAATTAATCATATTAAAGAAATATGAATTAAGCAATGCTAAAAAACTTGAAAAAAAGTTTAAAATAATTGTTTTTAGAGGGAATGGCTTGTTTAGAAGCGTTATTACTCCTTATATCGAATCTAAAATGCTTTTTACTAATTGTTTCGATTATATTTTGGAAAATGTTGATAATAGTTACTTTTAGAAAATATTTTGAAAATAAAGTAAGAGGTTAACTTTATTGTCACACTTTTTTTAACGGATAGTGCTATAATTTACTACGTAAGACTGGAGGTTGATTATATGAGCAGTTTAAACAGGCAGTCTTTAGGTGAGGAAATAGCTAATGCCGTTTCACATGGCATCGGCGCACTGTTGGCTGTTCTTGGTACTGTTGTTTTGATCGTTTATGCATCCTATAACAGCAGTGTCAGCGGTATTGTCAGTGCGGCGATATATGGTTTTTGCCTGATTTTTCTTTATCTGATGTCTACAATATATCATGCTATAACAAACAGTACCGCGAAAAAGATTTTTCAGGTGCTTGATCATTGTTCGATTTTTCTTTTGATTTTAGGTAGTTATGTACCTATTTGTATTGTTTTATTACCGCCTGAGTTAGGTTGGAAGTTATTGGGGATAAATTTACTGCTGACAGTTGTAGGGATTACTCTCAATGCGATAAGTCTCAGCAGGTGGGAAAAACTGTCGTTGCTGATGTATGTGCTTATGGGATGGTCTGTTATTATTGCTTTGCCGTATTTGTGGAAAATGTTACCTGCAGATGGTCTAATGTTGTTAGTAAGTGGTGGATTAGCTTATACAATAGGAATTTTTTTCTATGCTGATAAAAAACATAAATTTATGCATTCAGTATGGCATTTATTTGTGATGACTGGCAGTGTTTTGCATTATTTTTTTGTGCTGTATTTTATTTTGTAAATAATAAAATACAGCACTAATATCAGGAGATGGTATAATAAAATCAGCGGGGTATAATATATTGGGGTGAAGATAATGAAGCAGCAGGATTATACTATAATTTTTGTAATTTTTCTTTATATTTTCGTGTTACGGCGTTTAAATTTCAATATCTCTGACAGCGGGGATATAGTAACGCTTTTATTATGTTTCTTTCTGGTATTTCGTAGTGCCTTTAGAATTTATAGTGATAAAAATAATTCGGATGAGAATCAAAAGTAAAATAAAAAGAATACCATATGGTATTCTTTTTATTTTATAATACAGAGGAATTTAGGCAAGGGTTACAATGTACTGGTTGTTGTTTGCGCTATCTTGAATATAAACATTTCGATTATTTATTCTAGCTAACGTCAAATTGTCGCCTACAGTAGGCGCCGGTGTTCCAACCACCACCGTAAATGTGCATGGAACTCCGTTATTACCAGGAGTGTAGGTACCGCTATAAGTGTTGCTATTAAAGGTTAAAGTGTCCATAACTATCATCTTCTTTCTGTTATTATTGTAGAATAGGGAGATTTTACGATGGTGGAAGTAATAGAGTTAATGATATATGAAATGTTTGAATTGCCAGATAGTTATTAAATAACTGAGCATATGTAATAAGAAAGCACTGTATAATTTTAAGAAGAAATGTCGGTTTAGGAATAACTAAAAAAATATCAATAAACCCCTGTCGTTTTAAAACGACAGGGGTTTATTGATATTTTACTATATAAATTTTATTTTGATCAGGGACTTTAAGTACAGCGCCTGTTGCTGCTGAAGAAACCAAGGCTGCATAGCGAGCTAAGTAACCGCTGGTTACTTTAGGAGGCGGGCATATCCACGCTTCACGACGTCTGGACAGTTCTTCGTTAGAAACTTTAACATTAAGTGTGCGGTTGGGAATATCGATTTCGATGATATCACCGTTTTGTATAAGTGCAATATTACCGCCTTCACGTGCTTCAGGGGAAATATGACCGATGCAGGCCCCGCGGGTTGCACCGGAAAAACGCCCATCCGTAAGGAGTGCCACATCTTTATCAAGTCCCATACCGGCCAGTACTGATGTGGGATTGAGCATTTCGCGCATACCTGGTCCGCCTTTGGGTCCCTCATAACGAATGACTACGACATCTCCTTTTTCTATTTGTTTACCGCAGATTGCCGCAATAGCTTCATCTTCTGAATCGTAGACTTTAGCAGGGCCAGAATGTACAAGCATTTCTTCGGCGACGGCACTTTCTTTGACTACGCTGCAGTCGGGGGCGATATTGCCTTTGAGTACAGCAATGCCGCCTGTTTTGCGATAAGGATTCTCAACGCTGTGAATAACATCAGGACGGGTGATAACAGCATCAGCAAAATTTTCGCCCATAGTCTGACCTGTTACTGATTTTGCTCCCTTATGAATCAGGTCGAGTTTACTGAGTTCATGCATCACGGCATTGATTCCGCCAGCTTCATTAAGGTCAATGATATGATGGCTGCCACCAGGGCTAAGTTTAGTCAGATAAGGAGTTTTTTTGCTTATTTCATCAAATAATTCTAATGGTAATTCTAAGTCTGCTTCGTGGGCAATCGCGGGTAAATGTAAGGCAGTATTGGAAGAACCTCCGATTGCCATATCAACAGTTATGGCATTTTCGAAAGCGTCCATTGTCATAATATCACGCGGACACAGGTTTTGAGCAACAAGGTCCATGATTTTAGCACCTGCACGTTTGGCAAGAGCGATACGGGCACCCTGGTAAGCTGCTGGTATAGTACCGTTACCGGGTAAGCCCATACCAAGTACTTCAGTAAGGCAGTTCATAGTGTTAGCAGTGAACAGACCAGAACAGCTGCCGCAGCCTGGGCATGCGGCATGTTCGATGATGCTGAGTTCTGTTTTGTCGATTTTTCCTGCTTCAAAACGACCGGCGGCTTCAAAAACAGTGGAAACACTGATGTCGGTTCCGTTAAGACGTCCGGGAAGCATAGGCCCGCCACTGACAACGATTGCGGGAATATTAAGACGTGCGGCTGCCATAAGCATACCTGGCACGATTTTATCACAGTTAGGAATGAGTACAAGACCGTCGAACGCGTGACCGTTAGCTACAGCTTCAATACTGTCGGCTACAAGTTCGCGGCTGGCGAGAGGATATTTCATACCGTTATGGCCCATGGCAATGCCATCGCAGATACCGATTGCAGGGAATTCGATCGGAGTTCCGCCAGCAGCTAAAATACCATGTTTAACAGCTTTGGCAATCTGGTCGAGGTGCATATGTCCGGGGATTATTTCGTTTTGGGCGTTAACTACGCCGATAAGCGGTTTTTTTAAGTCTTCTTCGGTGTAACCCATCGCATAAAATAAAGAGCGGTGAGCTGCTCTGGTTGAACCAAGCTTTACTTCTTCACTACGCATAATTTTAATAACCTCTTTCCCTTAAATGTCTCTTTTATCTGTCTGTCTATCCAAGTATAAGGATATTAAAAAAATTTTACGGTATTTTACGAAAAATGTCAATTTAACAGATAATTGTGTAAGCCATGATTTCACCGTTTTTTTACAGGATAAGGGACTTTTTAGGTAGCCAAGGAACAGAAGATTATTATATAATATAAAAGCAACAGGTTTACATAATAAAATTTAAGTTAAGAGGTGTGATATATGAAAACAAAGATCACTGAGCTTTTAGGAATCAAGTATCCTATCATTCAGGGTGGCATGGCCTGGACTTCAGATGCAAATTTGGCAGCTGCTGTTTCCAATGCCGGCGGCGCTGGTATTATTGCTACAGGTGGCCGCACTGTAGAGTGGACCCGCGATGAAATCCGAAAAGCCAAAGATTTGACCGCTAAACCTTTCGGCGTCAATATCATGCTCATGGCTCCTAATATTGCAGAGATTATTGATGTGGTTTGTGAAGAAAAAGTTGCCTTTGTAACTTTGGGCGCTGGCAATCCTGTTCCTCATATCGAAAAATTTCATGCTGCAGAAATTAAAGTTATTCCTGTAGTTCCAAGTGTCAAATTGGCAAAGCGTGTTGAAGAAGCAGGTGTTGATGCCATGGTCATCGAAGGTATGGAGGGTGGCGGGCATATAGGTCAGCAAACTACTATGGCTTTAATGACAAACGTACTGCCGCTAATCAAAAAAGTACCGGTTTTGGTAGCAGGTGGTATTTCAGATGGACGTGGAATTGCGGCAGCGCTTATGATGGGGGCTGACGGTGTACAGATGGGATCACGTTTTATTCTGACGGACGAATGTCCTACCCATCCTAAAGCTAAAGAAGCCATTATTAAGGCTACTGATACTGATTCTGCTGTAACTGGTTTTTCGCGCAATAATGCTGTGCGTTGCCTGAAAAATGAGTTTACCAAAGAATATTTGGAAAAAGAATGCAGCGGTGCGCCGCAGCAGGAATTAAACGATTTTGCTACGGGAACTAACCGTTTGGGTGCGGTGGAAGGCGATATTGTCCACGGAGCTGTTTTAGTAGGGCAAAGTCTGAACGTTTTAAACGACATTCTGCCTTGTGCTGAAGTGATGGAAAGATTGATAGCTGAAGCAAGAGATACTTTAGCTAATGCAAAAAATATTGTGCTGTAAGCATAGTGATCAATTGAAAACGCAGCCGGGGATGACTTCGGCTGCGTTTTATATATCTTAATGTTAAATAGTGGCATCGAAAATAGTTTGAATAAATAATGGCTCTATAGTATAATATTATGGTAAAAATATCTTGCGATTTGTAAGGTTTAAAGATTTAGGGGGAATATGACAATGTCCGGACATTCGAAATGGGCAAACATCAAACACAAAAAGGGTAAAGCTGACGCAGCACGCGGTCAGATTACTACCAAAATCGGCCGCGAGATTACGATTGCGGTAAGAATGGGTGGCCCTGACCCTACCGGCAATATGAAATTGAAATTGGCTTTATCAAAAGCTAAGGCCAATAATGTTCCTAAAGATAACATTCAGCGCGCTATCCAAAAAGGGCAGGGTGCTGCAGATGCTTCCAATTATGAGGAAATTACTTACGAAGGTTATGGTCCTGCTGGTGTTGCTGTAATGGTAAGCACTTTGACTGATAACCGTAACCGTACTGCTGCCGATGTTCGTCACGTATTTTCTAAATACGGTGGGAACATGGGCGAGACTGGTTGTGTAAATTGGATGTTCAAACGCAAAGGCGTTTTTAGTATCGACAGTGAAGCCGGCTATACGGAAGATGATTTGATGTTGATAGCGTTAGAGGCAGGTGCTGAAGATGTTAAAGCTGAGGAAGAAGGTTTTGAGATAGTTACCGAGCCTGAGGATTTTGATGCTGTTGAAAAAGCTCTTGCTGATAATAATATCGAAGTCATGATGTCTGAGATCGCAATGCTCCCTGACACAATGGCAGAACTGTCTGACGAAGACGTTGTTAAAGTCAGGAAAATGCTTGAGGCATTGGAGGACTTAGACGATGTGCAGGATGTTTATACAAACGCAGACCTGCCGGAAGAAGACGAAGAATAAATTGTGCGACAGGCAGGCTCACCAAGGCCTGCCTGCTTTCTATCATAATCAGGAGGGAGCACGAAGAGATGCTGGCAATTGGAATTGACCCTGGTACTGCTATCTGCGGCTTTGGCCTGGTGGAAATGGTAGGGAATAAACTGACTCCTATCCATTATGGAGCTGTGTTTACGGATAAGGATATGCTGCCTGAACTCAGGTTGAAAAAAATCTACGATGAACTGAGCGTCTTATTGGATGAATATCGTCCGGATGTGATGAGTGTGGAACAATTGTTTTTTAACCGCAATGTAACGACAGCAATAAGCGTTGGTCAGGCTCGCGGTGTGGCACTTTTGACAGCAGCTAACCGCGGTATCCAGATCACGGAATTTACACCGATGCAGATCAAGCAGGCTGTTGTAGGTTATGGCGGCGCTAACAAAGAGCAGGTGACTTTTATGGTGCAGAAGCTCTTGAATATTCGTACAAAACCTAAACCAGATGATGTCGCTGATGCTTTGGCAGTGGCGATTTGCGGATTGCATACGGCAGCGACAAGACGATGGCAGGAGTTGAAGTAAATGATTGGATCAATTAAAGGAAAGGTGGCCTATCTGGCAAATGAATATTGTTTGTTGGAAACTAACAGCGGTGTTGGCTACAGGGTCTTTATGCCTGCGGCTCATTTGGGACAACTTGCTGTAGGAATGGAAGCTAGAGTGCACACTTATATGGCTGTGCGCGAGGATGCTATTTTACTGTTTGGCTTTCTGAATCAGGAATACTATAATTTATTTTTACTTCTTCTTGGGGTCAGCGGTGTTGGTCCTAAGGTTGCATTAGGCATTTTGTCTGCCGTTAAGCCGGATGATTTTTATCTGGCAGTGCAAAGCCGTGACCTTAAGGTTTTAACAAAGTTGCCAGGGATTGGTAAAAAGACCGCTGAACGGTTACTTTTAGAATTAAAAGATAAAGTAGGCGGTATAGGCGGTGACAGCGACAGCGGTTTTGCCGATACTGCATTTGGCGGCGGTAGTGCTGCTGTGGATGAAGCTATTGAAGCATTGTGTGCTTTAGGATACTCTAATTCGGAAATCATGCCTGCTTTAAAACAGATTCCGAATTATGCAGAACTTAGCAGTGAGGTAATTATTAAGCAGGTTCTCAAATTGTTTGCCGGGAGGAAATAATGCAGCCGGAAGAAAGAATTATTACCGGACAGGAGCAGGACGCCGATGTATGGCAATACAGCCTGCGTCCTCGCCGCCTGGCCGAATATATCGGGCAGAATCAGGTAAAACAGAATATGGAAGTATTCATCAAGGCTGCTGCCGACAGGAAAGAAGCGCTAGATCATGTGCTTTTATTTGGGCCGCCTGGTCTGGGGAAAACCACATTAGCAAATATTATTGCCAATGAATTGAATGTTAATATTCGTGTTACGTCAGGCCCTGCTATTGAACGACAGGGTGATCTGGCAGCGATTTTGACTAATTTAGGTGATAATGACGTGCTTTTTATTGACGAGATTCACCGCTTATCCAAAACAGTGGAAGAAATCTTGTACTCAGCAATGGAAGATTATGCTTTGGATATCATTATCGGTAAAGGCCCGAGTGCGCGCAGCGTGCGGTTAGATTTGCCAAAATTTACGCTTATTGGTGCTACGACACGTTTAGGAGCCATTGCGGCTCCTTTACGTGATCGGTTTGGTGTACAGTGTCGGTTGGAATTTTATAAGCCTGATGAATTACAGTTTATTATTACACGTGCTGCTGAGATTTTAGGTGTTGAGATCGCTGCTGACGGAGCAGAGGAAATTGCACGCCGCAGTCGCGGAACTCCGCGTGTAGCGAATCGTTTGTTAAAGCGCGTGCGCGATTTTGCACAGGTGTCAGGTGCTGCGGTTATTACTGGACAAATGGCAGATGAAGCTTTAGCACGCTTAGAGGTTGATCGTTATGGCCTTGACCGCAATGATCGACGCATTCTTCAAACGATTGTTAAAACATTTTGCGGTGGACCTGTTGGTATTGAAACCATTGCGGCTGCAGTAAGTGAGGAAACAGATACTATTGAGGATGTAATTGAGCCATATCTTATGCAACTGGGGCTGCTTCAGCGTACACCGCGGGGGCGGATTGCCACACGTGAAACGTATCGTTATTTGGGAGTGCCTTTCCCGGAAAAGGGATGATGTGATGAAACTGCTATTGCACGCCTGCTGCGGACCTTGTGCATGCTATCCTGCAGAGAAGCTGTTGGTTGACGGCAAGGCTTTTGATATTTTGTATTTTAATCCAAATATCCATCCATATAAGGAATTTAAACGGCGATTAAATGCTTTACGAGAGTTATGCGAGAAAAAACGTTATAAGCTGATTGTAGATAAAAGCTACCCTCTGGAAACTTGTGTGCAAGGGATGCTGGATGAACCTGTAATACGCTGCGCTTACTGCTACAGAGTGCGTATGCGTTATGCAGCTCAGTATGCCAAAGAAAATTGTTATGATGCTTTCTCAACGACTTTATTAGTCAGTCCGTATCAGAAGCATGAACTGATCATACAAATGGCTGAAGAAGCTGGGAAGGAATTTGATATCCCGTTTTACTATGAGGATTTTCGCAAAGGTTATCAGCGTGGTGTTGATATAAGCCTAGAGCTGGAGTTATATCGTCAGCCATACTGTGGCTGCGTATTCAGTGAAAGGGACCGTTATGAGAAGAAGCCTAAGGTAAAGTTAGACTAGTTTTAGAGAAGGGGGCGTCCTCATGAAAAAACTGCTACTGCTTGTCGCATGGGTATTCTGTATCAATTGTGGCATAGTAATGGCTTCATCGCCTGATATTGCTGTTGCTGTCGTACATGGTCAGTTTGCAGCTGAGCTTAGCTGTGAGGATGAACTGATGGTAAGAGTACCGGATACCGGAGAGGAAATGATTTTGAAACCGGATAGGTATTTTGTAAATGCTGAGGGTGGTACTGTCAATTTGGGTGCGCAGAAGTTTGGCGCCAAAACGTTACGTTTTGTGGTAAAAGAAAATGGCAAGCCCATTGAAGTAAATAAAAAAGCTTACCGTGGCAGCTTTGAGGTACGTATTTCCGCTGACGGAAAGACTTTAGATGTGGTCAATGTACTGCCGTTAGAGCAGTATTTATATAGTGTTGTGGGCGAAGAAATACCTGTGATTTTCCCTGATGAGGCAATTAAGGCCCAGGCTGTAGCAGCAAGGTCGCTGGCTTATAACAGGCTTGGAAACCGCAGTCGTTTAGGTTATGATCTGAAAGCCAGTGAAGAAGGGCAGGATTATTATGGACTGACAACAGAAAAGCAGGCTATTAATAAACTGGTCGATGTCACAGCGGGAATGGTAGTCACTTATAACGGGCAGCCAATTGAAGCTGTTTATCACCAAAGTGGTGGCGGGCAGACGGAAAACAGCCGCGATGTGTGGGGTAGATATGTACCTTATCTGCGCAGTGTGAAGGATTACGACTGGGATGCACCTATGTATAACTGGGAAAAAGCTTTGCCTGCAAGTGAGATCGAACGACGTTTATCGACGCGTGGATATGCTGTCGGCAAACTTGAAAGCATACGTTTATCACCGCTGGAAGGCAGTAGCAAAATGTTTGGAAATGATCGCACTGCCAGCGGACGGGTGCAGGAAATGCTATTCAGCGGCAGCGGCGGGACATTTCTTTTTACAGGACAGCAGGTGCAGGAAATATTAGGGCTCAACAGTACTTTTTTTGAAGTGGAAGTCAACCGTCCTGTACCAAATTCTATTGAGATTCCTATTGAAAATCCTTATGGAATAGAAATCGGCAGGAAGGAAGTCCCGATAAAAGTCAGCGAACGTAGTATTAGTTTCAAAGATATTTTAAAGGATCTGCATTTTGTCAGCGGTGAAAAAGGTGAGATGGTAACTTTTAAAGGCCGTGGGCAGGGGTCCGGACTGGGGCTTTCCCAGTGGGGAGCACGTGGGATGGCAAATAGTGCGCCGCCACGCAGCAGGGACTATTATAAAGAAATTTTAACTCATTATTATACAGATACCAGGGTTGAAAAAATTTACTGAAACCGGAGATTAAGATGCAGGTAAAAGATTTTACTTATGAATTGCCGCAGGAATTGATTGCGCAGTATCCGTTGGAACCGCGCGATCACTCAAGATTGCTTGTTGTAGATAAAAATACGGGAACAATAGAACACAGATATTTTTATGATTTATGTGAATATTTGCGGCATGATGATTTACTGGTTTTTAATGATACACGTGTTATTCCGGCACGTCTGCATGGCGTGAAGGATACTGGTGCAAGAGTTGAGGTATTTTTGCTGACTCGTTTAAACAGTACGGATTGGGAAGTTTTGGTTAAACCTGGTCGCAAACTGCGCGTTGGGGCAAAAATAAAATTTAGTGATGAGTTGTCCTGTGATATTATTGCTGATACGGATTTTGGCGGAAGAATAGCGCGTTTTTATTATAATGGCGTATTCGAAGAGATTTTGGATCGTTTGGGTGAAACGCCGCTGCCTCCGTATATTACTGCACCACTGGAAGATAAGGAACGTTATCAAACAGTCTATTCAAGAGAGAATGGCAGTGCTGCAGCACCAACTGCCGGATTGCATTTTACCAAAGAACTTTTGCAAAAGATTAGGGATATTGGCTGCGAAGAGGTTTTTGTAACACTGCATGTTGGTCTTGGCACTTTTCGCCCTGTCAGTGTTGATGACATCAAAGATCATGTGATGCACAGAGAGTTTTACTCTGTTTCACCTGAAGCGGCTGAAGCTATTAATAAGGCTAAAGCTGAAGGTCGGCGTATCGTTGCTGTAGGAACTACTGCGGTACGTACTTTAGAAGCTGCGGGTGAAAGTGGTGTGATTAAAGATGGCGGGAACTGGACAAATATCTTTATTTATCCTGGATATCGCTTTCGACTGGTAAATTCATTGATAACTAATTTTCATTTGCCGCAGAGCACGCTTTTGATGTTGGTATCAGCCCTGTCAACACGTGAGATTATGCTGTCGACTTATGCTGAAGCTGTACGCGAACATTATCGTTTCTTTTCTTTTGGTGACGCTATGTTTATTACTGATTTGAATAAATAATTTTTAGGAGAATTTATGCACGCAGTTACATATGAATTAATAAAAGAGTGCAGTCGGAGCGGCGCGCGATTAGGTAAATTACATACTCCGCACGGAACTTTTGATACGCCGATGTTTATGCCTGTTGGAACACAGGCGACCGTAAAAACATTAGCGCCAGAAGAATTATATGCTATGGGCAGTCAGGTTATTTTGTCTAACACTTATCATTTGTTTTTACGGCCTGGCCACGAATTGGTCAAGAAAGCCGGAGGTTTGCATAATTTTATGCGTTATGACCGGGGGATGCTGACAGACAGCGGTGGATTTCAGGTTTTCAGTTTGGGAGCCATGAGAAAAATCAAAGAAGAAGGTGTGACATTCAGGTCGCATATTGACGGTTCAAAAAAATTTCTGTCGCCAGAGATAGCCACAGAAGTACAGGAAGCATTAGGCGCCGATATCGCAATGGCTTTTGATGAATGCATTCCTTATCCGGCTGATTTTGATTATGCAAAAGAATCAACTCTGAGAACTACGCGTTGGGCCAAACGCTGTTTAGATATACATACCCGTGAAGACCAATCTATGTTTGGCATTGTTCAGGGTGGAATGTATCCGGAACTTCGAAAAATGAGTGCTGATCAGCTGACGGAAATGGATTTTGCTGGTTATGGAATCGGTGGACTGAGTGTTGGTGAACCTAAGCCGCTGATGTATGACATTTTAAACCAAACAACTGAGCATATGCCAAAGAATAAAGCCCGTTATCTAATGGGAGTTGGAACCCCAGACTGTATAGTAGAGGCAGTAAACCTAGGTGTCGATATGTTTGACTGTGTATTTCCAACAAGGGTAGCGCGTAACGGTACAGCAATGATCCCAGAAGGACGGCTGGTTGTACGGAATGCAGCATATGCTGAGGATTTTCGTCCTATTGATGAACGCTGCGGCTGTTATACTTGCCGTAATTTTTCACGGGCCTATATCAGGCATCTGTTTAAGGCAGAAGAGTTGTTTGCTCTGAGGCTGCTTACGATTCACAATCTACATTTTCTGCTTGATTTTACAAAGCAGATTCGTTCTGCTATTGCCAGTGATACTTTCCCTGAGCTGCGCGAAAGATTTTTAGAAAATTATCGAGGCTAAAACAGGATTTTTCGTTTTTATGGCGAATATAATCCCAGATAGGGGAGAATTATGAAGGAGGTGTTCCCATGCAAGGTGGAGATACTATGGCGATGATCAATGCGATCTGGCCGTTTATCTTAATGGGCGGTATCTTTTATTTTATGCTGTATCGTCCTCAGAAACAAGAACAACAAAAACGTCAGAGAATGCTTGATTCTTTGAAAAAAGGCGATAAAGTAGTGACTATTGGCGGTATGTTTGGTGTGATTACCGCTATCAGTGAAAAAAAGGTTACCTTGAAGCTGGCTGAAGACGTGGAAGTTGATTTTGCACGTTCCGCTATCAGTGCTTTTCAAGATCCCGTTAAGCAGGAAATGGCAGAAAAATAATGAAGAAACAACAATTGCGCAAGGAGTTAAAATCTTTGCGCAATCAGCTTTCTAGGGATCAGGTTGACCGCTGGAGCAAAGAAATCTGTGCAAATATTATGCTTTCGCCACAATATCGTCAGGCTGACGTCATTTTTGGTTATCTGGCATTCGGAAACGAACCGAATATAGACATTGTTTTAGAGCAGGCTAGACTCGCTGGTAAAACGGTTTGTGTTCCGCAGATAATTTCAGAAACAGAGATTTGTGCGGTGCGGTTTGAAGGTTTTGGCCAGTTATCACTTGACCGTTACGGAATCCGCAGTGTTAGTGGTACAGATGTTGTGATAAATCCACATGAAATAGCTTTGGTATTGGTGCCTGGAGTTGGGTTTGCTAAAAATGGGAACCGAATAGGCATGGGTGCAGGTTATTATGACCGCTTCTTGGCACAGGTTGATAAAGCTGTGCTGATGGGTGTGACTTATAATGCCCTGTTATGCAGTAAAATACCAGTAGATTATTATGATAAACCGGTGCAGTATCTGGTTACTGAAACAAACGTTACTCTTTGTGAGTAGCTTGTTTATAAAAGTTTTGATGAACTTACTAAAGGGGGCAGCTAATTTTGAGATGGAATGAATTAGGCAAATTCTTGATTATCTCGTTGGCGATAATCGGGGGTTTCTGTGTTTATATTTCGCCTTTGTCAAATTCCATTAAACAGGGACTTGATCTGCAGGGTGGTACACATGTTGTGCTTCAGGCTGTTGATACACCTGAGTTAAAGGTTGATGATGATGCAGTTAATCGTTCAGTGAAAATTATTGAACGCCGTGTTAATGAACTTGGATTGACCGAACCGGTTATACAGCGTCAGGGTAAGGATCGTATTATTGTTGAGCTTCCTGGAGTTAAAGATCCTGATAAAGCGATTGCGATGCTCGGACGTACCGCACTTTTGGAATTTAAAGATGTCAGCGGGAAAACTGTTCTGACAGGTAAAGACTTAAAGGATGCTAAAGCGCAAATTTCTCAGGGCAACCAGTCTGTTGTCGGTTTGGAGTTCAGTGATGAAGGCGGCAAAAAGTTTGCTGATCTTACCGCACGTAACATAGGTAAACCGATCGCTATTGTGTTAGATGGTGAAGTGCTTACAAATCCTGTAGTACAGGAAGCTATAACTGGCGGCAGAGCTCAAATCTCAGGATCACGTACTATGGAAGAGGCTGAGCATTTGGCTATTTTACTGCGTAGCGGTTCTTTGCCTGTGAAAATTGAGGTTATGGAAAATCGGACTGTTGGACCTACATTAGGTCAGGATTCTAAAGAAAAAAGTATTAAAGCTTTTGGAATCGGTGTTATCGGTGTTTTTGTATTTATGATTCTGTTTTACCGTTTATCAGGTATTGTAGCTTGTATTGCATTACTGCTTTATGTAATGATGCTGCTTTTAGTGATGCGGTATCTGAATGCGACGCTGACTCTGCCTGGTATAGCTGGTATCATCCTGTCTATTGGCATGGCAGTAGATGCTAATGTCTTGATTTTTGAACGATTTAAAGAAGAAATTCGCAATGGTAAAACTTTACGTTCAGCAATGGATGCAGGATTTAATCGTGCGTTTGTAACTATTTTTGACTCTAACGTAACGACTTTAATGGCTGCCGTTATTCTTTTCTATCTTGGTACTGGACCGATTAAAGGCTTTGCAGTAACATTGGCTATTGGTGTTATTTTGAGTATGTTCTCGGCTATTACTGTGACTAAATTTTTGCTGCGCTTTTTGATTTCAAGCAATTTCACTAAAAATCCAGCTTTCTTTGGCGTTTCTGCTCCGAAGGAGGTGAATAAATAATGTTTTCGATCGTAAAGAATTATAAAATTTTCTTTTCCATCACCATTATTTTTCTGTTGATCGGCTTTGGTTCTATTGTTACCCGTGGTTTTAATCTTGGAATTGATTTTACAGGCGGCAGTATTGTTGATTTGACTTTTGAAAATCCAGTCAATGTGGCACAGGTTCGGGATGTCCTGAAAGAACATGATATGGGCAATAGTATCATCCAACTGGAAAACAGTGATGGCAAAACTGAAGCCAACAGTGTATTGATTCGTACTGGTGTTGTGGAGGATACTGAATTAAGAGCTACGATGAATGATCTGCAAAGCAAGCTTGGCAATTATCAGATACAGCGTGTTGAGCAGGTTGGCGCTACAATCGGTTCAGAACTGGTACAGCAGGCGGCTATGGCAATAGTTCTTTCCTGGGTATTGATGATTGCTTATATTACCTTTAGGTTTGAGTTTAAATTTGCAATAGCGGCAATTATAGCACTTATTATTGATGTTTTGGTAGTATTGAGTTATTTCTCATTGTTCCAAATGGAAATGGATTCTTCGTTTGTTGCAGCACTGCTGACGGTAGTCGGTTATTCTGTTAACGGTACGATCGTTATTTTTGACCGTATTCGTGAAAATCTGAAAATACATCGACGCAGTGAAAGCCTGGGCGAGATGGTCGATAACAGCATTTGGCAGTGTATGACGAGGACAATTTATACTGTGGCAACATCATTGTTTGCTATAGTGTCAATCTTCCTTTTTGGCGGAGAGACTATACATAATTTTTCTTTCGCTATGCTGGTAGGTTTTGCCAGTGGTGCCTATACTTCGATTTTTCTGGCTGGTCCGATGTGGATGTTCTTGAAAAATAAGAAAATTGGCATTTGATGAGTAAATAAAATCCCCTGTGCTTTGCACAGGGGATTTTTCATTTATCTGTGAATAGTATTGTACTGATACAAAAATGAGATCTTTTTCATAAAAATGCTTGATAGTACTCAGAAATAGATTTCGTTTTTTGAAGCGGCTATTTAAATAGAGCGAAATAACCGTTGATAAAAATTCCAAGAACGATCAGAGGCAAAATATAAGTGACATAAAACCGCATCCATTTAGGAAATTTAAGACCGTTGCCGGTATCAGCTTCTTTGATAAAATTGTTCCAGCCCCAGCCATAACGCTGTGTGCAAAATAGCAGATAAACGAGGCTGCCTAATGGCAGTAGGTTGTTGCTGATAAAGAAATCTTCTAAATCAAGGATACAGCTTCCAGGACCTAAAGGCTGGATATGGCTCCAGACATTGAAACCAAGTATACAGGGCATAGAAAGCATTGTTATCAGCACTATATTGATATAAATAGTTTTACTGCGGCTCCAGCCAGTAAGATCGCGGATGCAGGCAGTTATATTTTCAAAGACTGCAATAACAGTAGAATAAGAGGCAAATATCATGAAGAGGAAGAATAATGCTCCCCAAAATTGACCCCATGGCATTGCGTTAAAAACGTTAGGTAAAGTTACAAAAAGGAGGTTAGGTCCACTGTCCGGATTAACACCAAAACTAAAGCAGGCTGGAAAAATGATCAAGCCTGAAATAAGTGCTACGGCTGTATCCAAAATAGTGATAAATACTGCCTCGCCTGTTAGAGAACGTTCTTTGGCAATATAGCTTCCGAAGATAGCCAGAGCACCTATACCAAGGCTGAGTGTAAAGAAAGCCTGTCCCATAGCGGCGAAAATAACTTCGGAAACACCTTTTTCAAAGACTTTATTGAAATCAGGATAGAGGTAATATTTAAGACCAGCTTCCGCTCCTGGTAAGAACATGGAGTTTGCAGCTAAGGCTAACATGAGGATGAGCAGGCATAACATCATTGTTTTTGTGATTTTTTCTACACCGGCCTGTAAACCTAAAAGACAAACACCAAAACAAACCAGGACTGTCAGGACCATATTGAAAGTCATAGTCAGCGGATCACCAAGCAGGCCACCAAAAAGAGCGCCTACACCCTTAGCATCAAGCCCTGCGAAGTCACCAACAGCCATTTTATAAAAATAATACAGCATCCAACCAGCAACTGTTGTGTAGAACATCATCAGGATATAGTTGCCGGCAATAGCTCCGTATTTATAAAGGTGCCATTTAGTTCCTTTGGGTTCTAAAACATCAAATGAAAGTGCAGCGCTACGGCAGCTGGCACGGCCTACTGAAAATTCTGCTACCATGATAGGCAATCCTAGAATGAGCAGGAAAAATAGATAGATAAGTACGAAAGAGGCGCCTCCGTACATGCCTGTAATAAATGGAAAACGCCATACGTTACCAAGGCCGATAGCACAGCCTGCAGAAATAAGGATAAAGCCAAGTCGGGATGAGAAATTTTCACGTTCCATAGTAATAAAAGTCCTTTCACTCTGCATACACAGCATATGATAAAATAATAATTATAGTAAAAACAATTATACAAAAGAATCTGATTTTTGTAAATTGTTTGTGAACTTAGAATGAAATGAAAGTAAAAAGCATCTTGAATTTTCAAGATGCTTTTTTTGTAGAGGTAGTTCGTTTTCCTGTTAATAATAAACCTAACCAAGGAAGTTTACCTCCTAATTTAGTTATGATAATACTTGAGAGTACAGATAAAGTGACAAGAAGACAGTAGATCAAAAGAATTTTTTTGCTGGTCATAACAATTCCGCCAACGTGACAAAGCCTGCTGATGATATCCATCCAAAAGGGATGGATAAGATAAACAATAAGCGAGTTTACTGATAAGAGATGAATAAACTTTCTGATAGGATTCGAAAGACTTGTTTTGGCAAAGACTGCACAGAAAAAAATCAGAGAACCTATTGTGTAAAGGAACCCCTGCAGACTTAATTGCTGAAGAGTGTTTACCAGAATGATCAGACTGGAATTATGATAAAAATAATAATAGTAATAACTGCCCCCGATAAACAAGAGCGTAAAGATGTAGAAGACACTTACTTTTGTGAAATGTCTGATAATAAATTTTATAAAAGTATTATAATAAACTGCTGCCAGGCCGCCTGACATAAAAATAAATAAATAATGCAGAGGCAGGTAATTTAGACGATAGTTAAAAAGGTTTTGTAAAAATACTGGTAAGTCAGTACTTTTAAGATTGGGATGACAGGTCCAGTAGTTGAAGACGATATGCAGTAAGAACAGCAGCATAAAACCAAGTTTAAGATTGCTGTTTTGGAAAAAAGAAAATAATTTATGCCATAATGGGAAAGTAAAATAAAACCATAGCAGTATGACCATAAAATATAAGTGGTAGCAGGATAAACCATAAAAGAGAAGAAAAAGGATATTTGCTGGCTGCCAGTTTATACATCCTGGCATAACAGCAGAAAAGTAAAGCAGATAAAACAGTGACCAGATAACATAGGGAAGTCCAACACTTTGCAGCCGTTTTTTTAAAAAAGGCAGATAAGCTATAGTAGTTTCTGGTCGGTATTGGCAGAATAAACCATAACCGGAGATAAAAAAGAACGCGGGAACACTATAGCGTGAAAGTATTTCCAGCAGCATATATAAGAAACTATTGGGATAAGGTGCTTCTAGGACAAAAGAACCAACGTGGATACCGATAACTCCAAGCATACAGATACCGCGCAGGTCGTCAATTATTTGATTGCGTTCCGGCATAAGATACTCCTTTTGAAAGTAGATTTATTGATTTATATATTATACTCTAAGCCTGCAGGGATGGCAAAGGAAAGTATGAACAAATAAAAAAACAGACTCGTAAGAGTCTGTTTTTAGGAGGTTATAAAACAATGTTTAAGGATTAACTGTTGCGCGGTAAACCTGTTTGCCATCTTTAAATCCAACTATAACAGCACTTTTTACTGCATCGTGGGAAGCGTCTAAAGAGGTTTTGCCTGTTACTGCCTGAAAATCTTTGGTAGCAGCTAATGCTTCTGCTACTTTTGCTGATTCATAGACACCTGCGCGTTTGATGCTGTCGGCTAAAAGCATGGCTCCATCATAGCCAAGCACTGCGGGCGCGTCAGGTTTTTGCTTATAAGTTTTAGCATAAGTATCTACGAAAGCTTTGGAAGCTTCATTGGTAGAATCCGGGCTGTAATGGTTTGTGAAATAGGTATTGTTAAGAGATGATGCACCTGCTATTTCGACTAATTTAGGACTGTCCCAGCCGTCACCGCCGATAATAGGAACAGTAATACCTAGTTCACGGGCTTGCTTGCATATTTTACCTACTTCTTCATAATAACCAGGTACATAAATTACTTCAGGCTTTGCCGCAGCTATTTTTGTCAAAACAGCTTTAAAGTCCGAATCTTTTTGCAGATATGATTCTTCAATGACAACTGTACCGCCTTTTTCTGTATAAGCTTTTTTGAAAAATTCAGCCAGACCTTTGGCATAGTCACTGCTGTTATCAATGTAAACAGCAGCTTTTTGGAGCTTCAGTTCATTTAAAATAAAATTAGCACCGACAGTACCCTGAAACGGATCGATGAAGCAAACTCTGAAGGTATTTGGTTTTACCTTACCTGTTTTTTCATCTAAGGTTACTTTTGGATTAGTGGCTCCAACTGCAAGAAAAGGAACCTTAGCGGCTTCACTTACGTTAGAGGCAGCTATGGCACTGGAACTGGCAAATAATCCCATAACAACGGGAGCTTTATCCTGATTGACCAGTTTACTCATTGCATTAGCAGCTTCTGCAGGTTCAGATTTATTATCGGCAACGACCAGTTCAATTTTTTTGCCAAGCAGACCACCGGTATCATTTAGCTGCTGTACGGCAAGTTTGATTCCATTTGTAATGGATGTTCCGTAAGTAGCGTTATTACCTGTCAGCTCAGCAACAACGCCTATTTTAATAGTGTCTGCTTTCTTGTCGCTGCCTGTACCGCAGCCGCTGACTAAAACTGACATGGTTATAAGGGCACCGCCTATGGCCAGAGCCAGTTTTTTCTTAGTAAATTTCATGATAAATCCCCCTCATAAATAAATTAATAATTACGAAGAACAACAAGGTATTGTACTGGAGAGAAAAAGTCGAATTAAAAGCTTTGACTTCTCGAAGCTGCAGTACTGGAAAACAGTACGATAAAAGTACCTTGATACTATTCGATGAGATAATTGTACTTTGCAAAAAAGCAAAAAGCAAGAAAAACTTGATAAAGTATGAAAAATGAAGAAAAGTGTAAACAAAGGTATAGTTTCCATATCAGAATAGTATAATGAATTACCAGATTTACGGCAGGATTTAAATATTTAACAGCGAATTAAGATTTATAAAACAATATATATTCAAAGATGAAAGCAATATTTTAACAAGGGTGTGGAAGGTATGCAGTTAACAACAGTACAACTTGTGAGTATAGTTATAACACTGGTTTTAACGATTTTGCCGGGTATATATGCCGGTCGTAAAATAAAATCTGCTGATGACTATGCCTTAGGTGGACGCAGTGCCGGGATTGGTATGGTCGCAGGCAGTATTATAGGAACTATTGTTGGCGGTGCTGCTACCATAGGCACAGCACAGTTAGGCTTTCAGCTGGGACTAACCGCTTGGTGGTTTACTTTAGGATCTGGCATTGGGTTTATCATCATGGGACTGTTTTATGCCCGTCCGCTGCGTAATAGCGGTCTGATGACGATTTCTGAGTTTTTAGTTGTAAACTTCGGGAAGAAAGCTGGTCCGATAGCGAGTTTATCGGCTACGGCAGGTATATTTTTCAGTATTGTTGCAAGCATGCTTACGTCAATACATTTAATAGTGGGCCTTTTTCATGTAAGCCTGGTGGCTGCTGCGTCAATAATAATTGTTATTGTTGCGGCACTGGTTTTTTTTGGCGGTATCAACAGTTCTGGAATGGCTGGTATTTTTAAAATATTACTGGTTTTTGCAACTGTTTTTGTAGGAGGCATTCTTTCTTATAATGATTTGGGAGGATTGACGGGAATTCGTGAAAGTTTTCCTGCGTTTCCATGGATCAGCCTTTTTGGTAAGGGCATTGAAGACAGTCTTTTTAGTTTATTTTCTATGGTGATTGGGGTTATTTCTACACAGACCTATGTACAGGCTCTGTTTTCGGCCAAGGATAGTGCAACGGCAGCAACAGGCTGTGTCACAGCTGCATTGATTGTTATTCCTGTCGGGTTACCGTCAGTGATGATAGGTATGTATATGCATGCGATGCATCCGGAGATTAACGCTATTGATGCACTGCCGTTTTATCTATGTATATATTTGCCTGAATGGCTGGGGGGCATTGGTATTGCAGCATTGCTGCTGTCTTCGCTTGGTTCTATTTCTGGTCTTGCATTAGGAATTGGGACGATGATTTCACGAGATATTTTTAATGATTTATTCGGTCTTCGTGATGTAAAAAGATTATTGTGGATTAGTAGATTTTCAGTGCTGGCAGTTACATTTGGCGCAGTAATATTCGTTTTTCATTATCTTGATTCACTGGTTTTGCATTGGAATTATCTGTCAATGGCATTGCGGGGGGCAGGAATATTTTTACCATTGACATTTATTGTGTTTTTTAAAGGCTTAGTGCCAAAAGAGGCTGGCTTTGCCGCAATGATTGCTGGTATAATGGTAGCCTGCCTTTGGCCGTTTATTTTCCCGGATTCGGCAAATGCCTTATTCCCAAGCTTGGCTTTTAATTTGTTGTTTTTAGTACCGGGAGTATTATGGAGTTTATATAAAAATAAAGATAGGAGAGTTTGATGTTCAGCATCACTTTGCCGCTATTGGCAGGTGATGCTTTTGCTTGAGTGGCAGTGCATCCTTAAAGCAACTGGTGTTTGCCTATATCTGTTGTGGTATAATATATGGTATAAATTTAATAAAAAAATCGATGCTTTTTCGGAAGGAGGACTGTTGTGAGCGTAAATTTTACACATCTGCACGTCCATACTCAATACAGCCTGCTTGACGGTGCCGCAAAAATAAGTGATCTGGTTGCTTATGCTAAAGAAATCGGAATGAAGAGCCTGGCGATAACAGATCATGGTGTAATGTATGGTGTCGTTGATTTTTATCAGGAGGCAATGAAGCAGGGAATCAAGCCTGTTATAGGCTGTGAAGTATATTTGACAAATGGATCACGATTTGAAAAAACTAACCGTGATGGGATGTACCATTTGATTTTACTGGCAGAGAATGACGAAGGTTATCACAATCTGATGAAGCTGGTTTCACTTGGACATTTAGAAGGGTTTTACTATAAACCTAGAATTGATAAAGATATTCTAAGACAATACAGTAAAGGTATTATCTGCATGAGCGCATGCATTGCCGGTGAGATTCCTGTGCAAATACTGCGAGGCAATTTAGAAGGAGCTGAAAACAGTTTAAAGGATTATCTGGACATTTTCGGGAAAGACAATTTTTTTCTGGAAATTCAGGATCATGACCTTGAAGAAGAACATACTGTTAATACTGAACTGAAACGCCTGGCAAAAAAATATGATCTTGGTTTAGTGGCTACTAATGATTCTCATTATGTGAAGCGCGAAGATGCAGATGCACAGGATGTATTGCTGTGTATTCAGACAACAAGTACTGTAGATGATCCTAAAAGAATGAAATTTCCTAATGATCAATTTTATTTAAAAAGTGAAGCTGAGATGCGCGAAAAGTTCGGTGATTGTCCTGAAGCTTTAGAAAATACAGCGAAGATAGCAGAGCGCTGCAACGTGGAATTGAGTTTTGGTCATTTATTGCTGCCGGAATTCCCTATTCCAAATGGATTATCGGCAGAGGAATATTTGCGTAAGCTGTGTTTAGATGGGATGCCGGGGAGGTATCCTGAGCCGACGCAGCAGGTTTTAGATAGGCTGGAATATGAATTAGGTATTATCAATAAAATGGGCTATGACTGTTACTTTCTGATTGTTTGGGATTTTATAAGTTACAGCCGCAGAAATGACATACCTGTAGGACCTGGCCGCGGAAGTGCGGCAGGCAGTATTGTCGCTTATCTTTTAGGGATTACTAATATTGATCCGCTGAAATATGATTTGCTGTTTGAACGTTTCTTAAATCCTGAACGTGTAAGTATGCCTGATATAGATACAGATTTCTGTTATGAAAAAAGGCAGCAGGTTCTGGATTACATTATTAATCGTTATGGACAGGAGAAGGTTGCCCAGATCATAACTTTTGGTACCTTACAGGCTCGCGCGGCGGTTCGTGATGTTGGCAGAGCGTTGGAAATGCCTTACAGCATGGTGGATAATGTAGCAAAACTTATTCCGCGTGATTTGGGTATTACATTAGAGAGAGCGCTGGAGGCCAGTAATGAGCTGAGAAGTTTATATGAAAACGATGCGAACATCAAACGCCTGATTGATCTTGCTCAAAGCGTGGAAGGCATGCCGCGTAATTCAGGTACTCATGCGGCGGGAGTTGTTATTGCCCCGGATGATTTGAAAAAGTATGTGCCGCTGCAGTTGTCGAATGAAAATTTTATTACAACTGAATATGATAAAGATAAGATTGAAAGCCTCGGACTTTTAAAGATGGATCTTTTAGGGCTGCGTACTTTGACAGTAATTGGTGATGCAATCAAGTTTATTTATGAAACTACTGGTGATAAACTTGATATTGATAAAATTCCTCTTGATGATGAAGCAACGTGCAGCATGCTGAGAAAGGGCGATACTCAAGGGGTATTTCAGCTTGAATCAGGCGGAATGACGAAACTGGTTATGGATTTGGGACCGGAAAGTTTTGAAGATCTTATTCCTTTAGTTGCATTGTATCGTCCTGGACCATTAGGAACGGGAATGGTAGAAGATTTTATTGCAGGACGTCATGGTGAAAAAACTGCAGAGATGCTGCATCCTTTATTGGAACCGGTTTTAAAAGATACTTTTGGCGTTATTCTTTATCAGGAACAGGTTATGCAGATCACTTCTGTTCTGGCAGGCTTCAGCCTCGGGCAGGCAGATATTCTGCGGCGGGCTATGGGCAAGAAAAAGGCTAAGGAACTGGATTCTATGCGTGAAGCCTTTATTGATGGAGCTCAACAAAAACATGGTATCAGCCCGCAGCTGAGCAGTGAAATTTTTGCTCTCCTACAGCATTTTGCCGGTTATGGGTTCAATAAATCGCACTCTGCCGCGTACGCATTAGTTGCTTATCAGACCGCTTATCTTAAAGCACACTGGCCTGCAGAATTTATGGCAGCTTTTTTGACAAGTGTCATCAGTGACAGCGAAAAGCTGAGCTGGTATATAAGTGTGTGCCGCAGTATGGGGCTGAAGATTTTACCGCCGGATGTTAATGAAAGTGGCCGAAGCTTTTCTGTAAATAAAGACAGGGTTATCCGTTTTGGTTTAGCAGGTGTGAAAAATGTAGGTGAAAATGCGATCGGCAGCATTTTACAGGCACGTAAAGAGGGACCTTTTAAATCTTTGATGGATTTCTGTAAACGGGTGGATAATAGAGCTGTTAATAAACGAATGTTGGAAAATTTAATAAAATGTGGCGCGATGGATTCCTTTGGTTATAAACGTTCCGAGTTGTTAGCCGTTGCAGAACAGGCTATGGACATGGGCAGTAATTATCAAAAAGATTATCAGAGCGGACAGATGGGACTATTTGGTGATGACAGTTTTGCTGATGTTAATGAGCTAAGAATACCTGAATTGGAAGAAATCCCCAAACGCACGATTTTGCAATATGAGAAGGAACTGATCGGTTTTTATGTAACCGGTAATCCTTTAGACGCTTATGTCGGTTCCTTGTATTATTACACTCCATTGCGTAAAATATCAGATGCCAGTGAAGTGCTTGACGGTAAATATTTCAGTGTTGCCGGCATAATTTCGGATTGCCGGATAAGAAATACGCGTCAGGGTGACAGTATGGCGATTTTAACATTAGAAGATTTTAACGGAAAGATGGAGATTGTGGTTTTTCCAAAAGTTTACCGTGACGCTGCTAGGCTGCTTTATCAGGAGAATGCAATCAGCGTGGAAGGAAAACTCAGTATCGATGAACGTGAACGAAAAATTCAGGCGTTAAAGATTAAACCTCTGCAGGAAGTGCCTCCTGATTTACATATAAAGATCATGAAAAAGGATGAAAATGGTATTGTCCAAAAAGGCTTAAAACAGATTTTTGAAAGTTTTCGGGCGATACACCTGTCTATCTGCATCTGATAGATTCAGGAAAGATGATCAAGGTAGAGCGCTGTTTTTGGGTGGATGGGAAGAATGCCGGTGTTTATCAGGCTTTAGATGATTTATTGGGAGAAAATTGGTATTTAAAGGGGTGAAACCTTGTTGAAAAACAGGGTTTTGCTTGCCACAGTCAAGTAAAGAATGTTACAATAATAAATATGTAGTTAAAACCTTTGGCATAAATATAGAGGAGGGCTCACATGAATATCGTAGTATGTATCAAACAAGTTCCTGATACGGCAGAGGTCAAAATTAATCCTGAAACCAACACACTTATTCGCGATGGTGTTGAAAATATTATGAATCCTTTTGACCGTCAGGCATTGGAAACTGCCTTAATCCTTAAGGACACCAGCGGAGCGAAGGTCACCGTCGTTTCGATGGGACCGCCGCAGGCGACGGATATTTTGAAAGAGGCCATTGCAATGGGAGCTGACGACGCTGTTTTAATCAGTGACAGGGCTTTGGCTGGTTCTGATACTCTGGCTACAAGTGTTGCTTTAGCAGCTGCTGTACGTAAGGTAGGAGAGTGCGATTTGGTTTTATGCGGTAAACAGGCAATTGATGGTGATACTGCTCAAGTTGGACCTGAAATGGCCGAACATCTTGGCATTCCACAGGTTACCGGGGCTTTAAAAGTAGCGTTGGGAGCAGATGGAAGACTGCTTGTTGAACGAGAGAATGAAAGCAGCTGCCAGACTTTGGCTGTTACATTGCCGGCTGTAGTTACTGTTACTAAATCTGAAAAAGAACCTCGTTTTGCCAGTATCAAAGGAAAAATGAAAGCAAGAAAAGCAGAGATTCCCGTAATGGGTGCGGCTGAGTTGGAGATTGATCCGAAAGTGATAGGGTTATCAGGTTCTCCGACTAAAGTGTTGAAAATCTTCACCCCGTCCGTACCACAGATTGAAAGCGAAATCATCAATGAAGAAGATACAGACAAAGCTGTTGACATGCTGGTCGAAAAATTGGTACAAGCGAAAATTATTACTCATTGAGGTGAATGAAGATGGCTATTTGTGTAGATAGAGAAAAATGTATCGGCTGTGAATCCTGCATAGCAGTATGCCCGGTTGGCGCGCTCAATATGGTTGACGGTAAGGCTAATATCGATCAGGACACCTGTATCGCCTGTGGTGCCTGCATAGGGGAATGCCCTGTTGAGGCAATTGAACGTGAAGAGATTGTCCGTGAGGTAAAGAATAAAGAAGGTAAAGATTTATGGGTCAATGTTGAATTAGAAGACGGAGAGCCTGTTGGTGTTGTTTATGAATTGCTTGGTGTCGGCGCCGAATTGGCGGCTAAAGCAGATCAGAAATGCTGCGCTGTTTTGATTTGTAAAGAAGCTGGCAGCTTGCCGCAGAAACTATTTGCAGCCGGTGCTGATATTGTTTATGTTGTAAGCGGACCTGAGTATGCAGAGTATAATACTGATATTTATACTAATGCTTTTTGTGAATTGGTTGAAACCTATAAACCAAATGCTGTTTTATGCGGAGCTACTGTAGATGGCCGAGATCTTGCTCCTCGTATCGCCGCACGTTTAGGCACAGGTCTTTGTGCTGATTGTACGGCATTGGATATCAATGGAGAACTGGTAGAATGGACACGTCCTGCTTTGGGCGGTAATATTCTGGCTACGATAATCTGTGATGAGCATCGTCCGCAGATGGGCACTGTACGTCCTAAGGTCTTTAAGGCAAAGGATGTCGATGCATCTAGAAGCGGCGAAATTGTAAATTATACTGTAAAAAATGCTGTTACATCTAAGGTAGAGTTGGTTCGCAAAGAGATTTTGGGAGCCAGTGGCGCTATTAAAATAGAAGATGCGGAGATTATTTGTTCAGGCGGTCGTGGATTAGGCAGCTGTGATAATTTCAAAATGCTCGAAGAATTGGCTGCTTTATTTGAACATGGCAGTGTTGGGGGGTCTCGCGCTGTTGTCGATGAAGGTTGGGTAGATCATGCACATCAGGTTGGTCAATCTGGCAAAACTGTAACGCCTAAAATTTATTTTGCGTTTGGCATTTCCGGTGCTATACAGCATTTAGCTGGTATGTCTGCTTCTGATATTGTTATTGCCATTAATAAAGATGCCAATGCACCAATTTTCAAGGTTGCTCAATATGGTATCGTAGGCGATGCACATGAAATTTTGCCCAAGCTGATCGCTAAAATCAAAGCTGTTAAAGAGGCTTAAGCTTTAAACTTGGAGGAAAAACCTGTGTGGAAGGTAGTATACATTGCGCAGACCGCTGAAGCGGCTGCCAGGATCAAAGAAGTATTAGCCGCGAACGGTTTTTTGACGCAGACTAAAACTACGAATTCCAAGCACGGTGGCGTATATGAAATCAGTGTGCCGCTTTCCGAAGCTGAAGATGCGTATGAGGTAATTTGCGAAAACAAGTTTCAGTTGTAATTCTAAGGAGGCCGGGCAATGAAGAAAACAAAAATCATTTGCACCGTTGGTCCCAGTACTGATAATATCCCGCTTTTAGTTTCTATGCTGAAAGCGGGAATGGATATGGCCCGCTTTAATTTTTCACATGGAAGCCATTCTGAACATGCCCAAAGATTGGGGCTTGTCAGAGGGGCGGCTGAACAAGTCAATAAACCGATCGCTATGATTGCCGATACCCGGGGCCTGAGATGCGCCTGGGTATTTTTGAACATGATAAAATTACGTTGCAGGAGGGCGAGTCTTTTTGTCTGACAACGAAGGAGCAGATCGGTAATGAACAGATTGCTTCAGTTAATTATTCAGGTTTACCTGATGAATTAAAAGTAGGCGATGCTATTTTATTGGCTGATGGATTACTTTCTTTAGAGGTAGAACGCATTAACGGAACTGAAATCTATACGAAAGTAGTGCATGGTGGACAGCTGGGCTCACGTAAAAGAGTCGCCTGTCCGGGTGTGGAATTAAAACTGCCTTTTTTGTCTGAGCAGGATATAAAAGATATTACTTTTGCAATAGAACATGATATGGATTATATTGCAGCGTCTTTTGTACAAAAGGCAGAGGATGTTCTTGCGATTCGTAAGGTTTTAGAAGCCGCAGGATCGGGGATGGGGATTATTTCCAAAATTGAGAATCAGGCAGGTTTTACGCATATTGATGAAATCATAGAAGTTTCTGATGGCGTGATGGTTGCGCGTGGTGATTTGGGAGTAGAGATTCCCGCTGAATATGTTCCTTTGGTGCAGAAAGAAATTATCAGGCGCTGTAATAAGGCCGGTAAGCCTGTGATTACAGCTACGCAGATGCTGGAAAGCATGGTCAATAGTTATCGTGCAACCCGTGCAGAGGCCAGTGACATCGCTAATGCTATTTTTGATGGAACTGATGTTATTATGCTGAGCGGTGAAACTGCTTCAGGTTCGTATCCGCTGGAAGCAGTTCAGACGATGGCCAAGATAGCATTGCGAACAGAAGAGGCATTGGATTATGCAGCTATTTTTAAAGGAAAAGGTATTAGTGATAAAATACATTCTACTGAGGCTATAAGTCATGCTACAGTGCAGATTGCACAGGAACTGGATGCAGACGCTATTGTTACGGTTACTGAATCTGGTTTTACGGCTCGAATGATTGCTAAATACAGGCCTAAGTGTTATGTTGTAGGCGTTTCACGGATACCTGCAAGGGTAAGGGCGATGCAGTTTTACTGGGGAGTAAGGCCGCTTTTGGGGCCTTCCAGTGATAATACTGATGAAATGATTGAGATATCATTGAAATGTGCACGTGAACACGGTTATGTCAAAGACGGTGACTCGGTTGTCATTACAGCTGGAGTTCCTGTCGGTAAACCAGGTTCAACGAATTTGATTAAGGTGGTTAATGTGGGAAATAAATTAGTAAGCGGTGTTGGTATAGGTAAACGTTCGGTTACAGGTAAAATATGCACTGCTGTTACATTGACAGATTTTAAAGAAAAGTTTAAACCTGGTGATGTTTTAGTAGTTGGAGTATTGCCGGATGAAGCGGCAGCTTATGCGTCTAAAGCAGCTGCTATTATTGCAGAAGAGGGTGGACTGACATCTTCAGTGGCCATCATAGCAATTAATTGTAGTATTCCTGTAGTTGTTGGCGCTGAAAATGCGCTTAACCTGCTTAAAGACGATATGGAAGTAACTGTGGATACTGTAAGCGGTATCGTTTATGAAGGTGCTATCAATATTTAATAGAGGATAGAGGTAGAGATGGCTGAAGAATCAACCAGGATAGTTCATGGTCCTACGTTTAAAAATCTTTTAGATAATGTAACTAAGCTGGAAAAACAGACACAGAAAAAAGACCTGTCCTCAGATGAGAAAAGTGTTCTGGCACAGGATCTGCTCAGTTGTCTTCTGGATGCGTTAGATATGCAGTCTGAGGCGGTTATGTCGCAAAGCGTCAAGGAACAGATGTCATTGACGATTGAGCGAATAGTACGCCGTTTTAAGCTTTTGGCAGAACAGGGAATAGCCTGCGAAGCCTGTTTGGAGAAATTAAAGAATTCCTGCATCTATTTCATGCGTGCTAAACATGAAATTTTAGCAAAAGAGATAGTAGCTGTTTTTCAGCCTGTTTTAGTGACAAATTCGCATCTGCGTGCAGAAGGCATACGTAAATTGGGTATGCTTGGCTGCCTGGCAATGAAAGATGGACTGCCGGAGGTAACGATACAGTGTGCGAATATAGTGGTTATTGTAAGCAATGAATTAACAGAAACAGATGCTGATTTGGAACAGGAATTGCTGCAGATGCTGCAGGATATGGCAGTTATGGCTGCTAGAATGCGTGATGAAGCCAGATTTTCTGCTATTGTATCCAAAGCTGTTGTACGTTACAGTGCAGAGAGTACTGTCTATGCCGGTTCTAAAATGGTAGAATTTTTGCTGACGCTATTTTTTACGGCTTCGGACAGACGTTATGTTAATGCATTACCAATGTTGCGTTGGATGAGTTTGTTATTGACCAATAATAAATCATTAACTGCAGGAGAATTACAGTATTTTGTGCGTGAATGGACACAGCTGATTGCACAGATTGCCCGGAGAAAATGGGAAAATGAGACCAGGCAGTTAATGGACGGATTATTTGTTTTTCTGGTGCGTGAAAAAGATTTTGCCTTAACGCGTAGTACGCTGATGAATATTGCCTTACATTTTCAAATGTATGCAGGCTGGGATGGTTTTGCTAACGCGTTTAAATTATATGCTCCGTGGCAGAATTTTATGCTGGTTTTACTTGATCAGGCTGTTTCCAGCAGGCGCAGTCAGCAGCAACGGGAACAAATAGGCAGTTTGGTGCTGCGTACTCAGCGGGATTTGATAACTGCTGTGGCGAGACTGACTATGCAGGAAGAAATGACTGTATACGGAGAGTGGCTGCAGTTTGGTTTATCTGCTGCTAAAAGTGAAAAAAATAAGATCAGAGTACGCAGACTGGTACAGTTAACAGTGGGCTATTGGGCTTCTCAGCAGCCGCGTACAAGCAGAGAACAGCTTAAACATTTACTATATGTCTTTGAACCAGATTTGGTAAAGGGAAAATATCTGGAGCTGTTGGAGAAAGTAAGATAGCTTAAATATCTGAATTGGTAAAAATAATAGTTAATAAAAAAGACGTTTTTCCTTGGAAAGACGTCTTTTTTATTTTCTCGTTCACTATTTTTTCACAAATATCATTAGAATGAGAGGGAGTATAGTGCAAGAATAAAGAATACCTGAAAATAATGGAGGTGTAACAATGCAGTTGTACCGCTGGCGAGCACGCAGTATGGCAGGAAAACTTTACCAGGGAAGTTATTTAGCTGACAGTAAACAGGAAGTAGCAGCATTTTTACACGAAAATTATGATTATATTACTGGGATAGAAGAAGTACAAAGTTTCACTGTTAAAATAAGCCGTTTGTTTAATAGTGGTAAAGTTAATGACAAAGAACGCAGCCGTTTTTTTCAGCAATTGGCAGCCATGATTGGCAGCGGTATTCCGTTGTGCAGAGCATTGGAACTTTTAAAAACACGCTGCCCGGTTTCTTTAACAAATGTCTGCTGTTTATTGATTGCTGATTTACAAGCTGGAAAAGCGTTGTCTGCTGCGATGAAAAAACACGTACATATTTTTAGACCTGTTACTGTGTCAGTAATTGAGGCAGGAGAACAAGGGGGCATCTTACAGGAGATGTTGTCTGAACTGGCTGTTTATTTTGGGCAGAAGGAAGAAATAAACAGATTTTTAAAGAATATCTGCTTATATCCATGTTTGGTATTATCATTAGCTATAGTAACTGGCTGCTTATTTGTAGTTAAATTACTACCATTGTTTGCCGACTTATATCAGTCTTTTGACCTTGTTCCAACGTTGCCTTTACAGGTAATGATGTTTGTACGTGAAATTGCTGTTAAATATTGGCAGGCAGCAGCGTCTTTAAGTTTATTTATTTTATATTATTTATGGCAGCGAAGGTATAGTCTGCTGAAATGGTGCTTCTGCCTGCCTCTTATCGCAGGTTATCGACAGACGTTTTTGGAAATACGATTTTGCAAAATACTGTCGTTGCTTCTTAATAGTGGAATTTCGTTGCCGGTGTCGATAAAAACTGCTGCTGCTGGAAGTGCTGATAAAAAAATGACTGCAAAAGCAATGCTTTTTTCAGAAGCTATCGTTCGCGGCAGCGATATTACCAAGGCAGCAGCATTAGCTTCTCCGCTTTTTAGTTCACTGACCATAGAATTTTTAATCGTCGGAGAAAGTTCAGGGGCTTTAGCAACGATGCTTAAGGAAGCAGCATTATTACTGGAGCAGGATTTTACCGCAAGTTTAAAAAATTTTAAAGTTTTACTGGAACCTGTACTTTTAATTATTATATCGTTAGTGATTGGTGCTATGATTTTTACAGTAACATCACCTTTACTGACTTTTTTAACGGAAATACCTGAATACGAATGATGGAAGTGTTATGATGAATTTTTATAAAAATTTATGTGGAAGAAAAGGTTTCACTTTGATTGAACTGGTGGCTGTAACGGCTATGTTGGGTGTGTTGGCTGGAATGCTTCTGCCGTCTATTGATTCAGCTAATAAAAAAGCTAAAAATGCCAAACTGAAAAATGATCTTTTAACAGTGGACAGTGCGATTCAGTTATATAAAATGGAAAAGGGTAAATGCCCAGAAAAATTAGAAGATTTGGTGAGTGAATACATTGCCAGAAATAAGGGTTTTCAAGATGCTACTAATACTGTTTTTTCTTATGCCATTGCTGATAATGGACTGAATTACATCCTTAAAGGTAATGATGCCGAAGGAAAAGAAGTTGTTTCAGATGGCAGCAAGCAGTCGTAATAATTCTGGATTTACACTTGTTGAAATACTGCTTTATATCAGCTTTTATGGTTTAGTTATGGCATTATTGATTCCTTGTGCAGAGGGTATTATTAAAGTAGACAACCGTTTGGAGATGGAAGGGTTTTGTCAGCGACTGGCGGCGGAAGTAACTGCGTTGCAGCAGGCAGCTCTTTGGGGAGCGGGCTTACAGAATAAGTTGACTGTTGATTTAGACCAACAGTGTTATTATGTTTATCGCGAAGGTAAAATTGTAAAAAAAGTAAGGCTTCAGGAAATCGGGCAGGGAAGTCTGTATTTTTACAGTCCTAATACTTCAATAATACGCTTTTCTGCAGAAGGTGCACCGCAGGTTTATTTTTCGGTTTTAATAAAAAATAGACGGCAGCCACAGCTGGTAAAAAAGTTTGAAGTACAGCCTGTAACTGGAAGGGTCGTTGTAAGTGAAATTAAATAAGCAGGGATTTATGTTGATTGAGGTGATGCTGGTTTTACTGCTTGTCAGTATTACCTGCTGTTCATTATTGACAGGTTATAAGGCTTGCGTTTTAGCAATGCAGCAATATAATCGGCTGGAACTGGCATTTGAATTGTTGGAAGTAAGGAACGTGGAGGCGGCAGATGCTTTAGCGGCAGAGCAGGGGCTGTTTATTGAACGTAAGGAATTTATTGATAACTTGCAAATTAAACAGGAAATAATTACAGTCAGAGAATGCAGAAATCAAAAGGTGCTTGTTAATAAGGTGCGTTATGCATTGTCGGAATAAAGGATTTTTATTAGTCGAATTAAATTTGGCTTTAATATTTATTATAACGACGAGCCTGCTGTTTGCAGGCGGGGGGCGACAGCTGCTGCAGGGCTGGCAGCGTATACAGTCTGACATTATGCTGCGGCGGGCTGCAAATTACAGTTTCTCATTACCTGAGAGAATTGTTTTACATGCAGCAACAGTAACAATCAGTAATACAGGGTATAAAGGCAGCAGTAAAATAATTTGTCAGGATGTTTTTGGCAGTCGTCAGATAACATTTTATCTGAGTGGTAATATTTTATATCGTCAAACTAAAAGTAATTCTTTGAAAGGCGTTAATGTTTTGTCTTTAGCATCTGTAAAGATCGAAGAGTTTCGGGCAGAACGTTTGAATTACAGAGAATTGATGCTGACCATAAAAATCCAGGATACTAAAAGCGGAAGAAGGATAACCAGCAGTAAAGTACTGCTTTTAGGTAATGGAGTCATTGAAGGATGAAAATAAACAGATATAGCAGAGGCAGTGTAAGCATTGTTGTATTGTTGGCATGTGTTGTGTTGAGCGGAGCTGTTCAGGCATTATATTATTCGTTGCGCGAAGAAATTGAGGCTGAAAGCAAAATTGTTTTACATAATCAGCTGCAGGCTGCAACTGGTGATGTTATGAGTTGTGTGCTGAGAAAAGAGCAGAGTAGTAATCTGACAGAAAGCTTTAGGCTTGAGGAGCAAATGTTATATCCTGGTCAAAAAGTAATGCAGACAGAAGTTGTTTTAGAAAGAGCTGAAAGTCTGCCAGGGCGTAAAGTGAGTGTTATTTCAATAGCAGATGATATGCAAATAAGATTGGCAGAGGTTTGTTTACAGCCGCCGTTAGGACGCGGGCAGGAGTTTTACGAAAATACTTTAACTGCTGGTCGTAAGATAAATGGTGATTTCAATAACCATAATGATTTAATCTGTGTTGGTGAAGCAGGTGATATTTTAGAGACATTGGACATAGGCGCTTATAAAAAATGGAGCCACTATAATTTTTTGACCGATGACGAATATCGCCAGTTGGGGTTCGGTAAGGGAATTTATTATAGTGATGATTTATATGGCGCAAGGTTACCTTGTATAGTGGAAGCATTAAAGGGGGATGCTTTCCTGATTTCCGAAAAGAATATTACTATAGAAAACAATTTACATTTGTTGGGAAGAGTAACGATAGTAGTTGGTGATAATCTGATTATTGGTGATAATGTGCAAATGGAACGGGCGTTACTGATAGTGAAAAATAATTTAAGGATTGGTACTAATTGCAGAATAAAAGGGATTGTAGCAGCTGGAGGTGAAATAACTATTGGTGTTAATTTTTCACTGCAGCGTCGTGAGGATGTTTTGGAACCTTATTTTGCAGCGATGTATTTAGAATGAATATAAAAATAACCTTGCCATAGGCAAGGTTATTTTATATTTAATTATATCTAAATTATTTTAATTCAATACTTTCACCTGGTGATACAATTAAAACTTTAGATTTCGTGCTTTTTTCGACAGCTTCTTTAAATTTAACTGGATCCTGAGCAATCAAAGGCCATGTATTATAATGGATTGGAATTACATATTCAGCTTGTAAAAATTCGGCTGCAATAGCTGCGTCTTTTGGTCCCATTGTGAAATTATCACCAATGGGGAGAACTGCGTAATTAAAGGCATCCAATCGTTGTAAAAGCTGCATATCGCCAAATAAAGCGGTATCGCCGGCAAAATAAAGTTTAGTACCATAGAAATCGACAATAAAACCGCAGGCATGTCCACCAGGAATGCCGCTGCCATGGAATGCTAAAGTAAGGCGCACTTTACCAAAAGGAAATTCGTGCGTCCCACCCAAATGCATAGCATGGTTTTCCACGCCGGCTTCACTAACAACTCCGCAAACCTCAGCTGTGGAAATAATTGTTGCATTGCACGCTTTAGCAAGCTCTATTGCACTGCCAAGATGGTCGAAATGGCCATGAGAAACAAAAATATATTCAACTTTAAGATCATTGATATCCTGGGTGCTGCCATCGAGATAAGGATCAAAATAATAGTATGTCCTTCATGTGTCAGAGTGAAACAAGCATGATTGATGAAATTAAAAGTAGTGGGCATAATTTATCAACTCCTTAAAAAATTCTTTATTTATATTATAACATAGAAGATGCGTATTTTTTGTGAAGAAGCTGAATAAAACTTTACAGTATCAGTAGAAATGGGGTAAAATTTAACTATCAATATATAATAAGCAGGAGAAGTGACGTGAATTTAAAAACAACAATTAATAGCTATTTCTTTGGCTTTTGCTGTGCTGCGGTGATGCCGCTTCAGGCAGAAGCGAGGAAGAAAGAGAATAAAACCAATGAAACTCAGCCTGTAGTATCATCTGTACCGCAACCACGCAGTCAGAAGCAGGTATTGATACAGAATACCCCGACCGAATCGCGGCGTATTACAACGCCTAATCAATCTAAGGTACAGGTGCGTACTGTTGCGACAGCGCCGCAGTTGACTGCGAAAGAAGCTAAAAAGGCGGCTAAAGAGAAAGAAAAAGAAGCGAAAAAGAAGTCTAAAGAAAAAAATAAAACTAAGCAGCAAAAAAACGAGACTCCAATAATCAACAGAAATAATGATAAAGCAGGCAGTTCTGCCACCGCTCAAGGAGCTTTGCCTAAGACGGTTGTAAGTCCTGCCTTGCCGGTCGGTTATCAGGAAATTGGTATTTTTGGAGAAGCGGTCGCCAGTAAATCTCAGGCTGTGGCTTTGCTAAAACAAAATAATCCGGATTTAAAATTGACCTGCAGTGCAGAAGAAATTGTTGATTTATACTGGCAGGAAGCCAGTCGCGAAGGAGTGCGCCAAGATCTTGCTTTTGCCCAGGCTCTTGTAGAAACAGGTTTTTTCCGTTTTGGCGGCGATGTGAAGCCGGAACAGAATAATTTCTGTGGACTTGGTACTACAGGCGGAGGTGTAAAAGGGGCACATTTTAAGACTCCTGAAATTGGTGTACGTGCACATATTCAGCATTTATTAGCCTATACTACGCAGAAGCATCCTTCGACGAAGATCGTTGACCCGCGTTATGATTTGGCTCATGCTATCAGATTAGAGCGTGGATTGTGTGATACCTGGTATAAGTTGAACGGTACCTGGGCCATGAGCCCTAATTATAGTGAAAAAATTATGGGAGTATGGCAGAGAATGCTGGGAATAGAAGCTGTAGAAACAAAATCTGAAAAATATAAAAATGAGCATGATAAAAAAGATAACAAGGTGAAAGAGGAAGTAAATACGACAGAAGATCAGCATAAAATGCGTGAACTTGTTGATGAACTGTTGAAGAAAAATAAATAATGTAAGTGCACAGTCAGGTGACTGTGCATTTTGCGTTTCTAAAATTTGAAGAGGTGAACATTTTATGCATATCGTTTTAGTAGAACCAGAAATTCCGGGTAATACGGGAAATATTGCACGTTTATGCGCAGCGACAGGTTGTCATTTGCATTTAGTGCGGCCGTTAGGATTTTCGGTCGAAGATAAATATTTAAAACGTGCTGGATTGGATTATTGGGACCTGGTAGATGTGCACTACTATGACAGCGTTTATGAAGTGCTGGAAAAGTATAAGGATAATGCTAAGTTTTTGCTGACAACAAAAGCACATAAGCGGTATACTGAAGTATGCTACGAAAAGGATAGCCTGTTGATTTTTGGTAAGGAAACGGCAGGATTACCTGAGAAACTGCGTATGGAATACGAAGACTGCTGTGTGCGTATCCCGATGATTGCTGAAGCAAGATCGCTTAACTTATCAAATTCAGTTGCTATCGTTGCTTATGAAGCTTTGCGGCAGCAGGATGATTTTGCCGGCTTGACAGTTTAATTATTTTGGAGGTGGGCTATGTTTGTTTTAAAAGAGTTTGAATTTGATGCGGCTCATTATTTACCAGAATATAATGGTAAATGCGAAAGACTGCATGGGCATACTTATAAATTAGTCGTGAAAGTAGAGGGAACTCCTGATAAGGAAGGCATGGTAATCGACTTTATCCGGCTTAAGAATATTGTCAAGGAAGAGGTTTTAAGTAAATTGGATCATGCCTGTCTTAATGATATTTTAAAGCAGCCTTCAGCAGAAAATATTTCTGTTTGGGTGTGGCAACGTTTACAAAAAATGCTGCAGGGGCCCAACTATAAGCTTTATGAAGTTGAAGTCTGGGAAACTAAAACCAGCGGCTGTATTTACCGAGGTGATCTATAATGAAGGATGTACAGGGTGAATTAGATCGTCGTAATATACCGTTGAAGCATGTTGGCATCAAAGATCTGCGCTGGCCGATAGCATTGAAAGATAAAGAAAAGGGAACGCAGAACACGGTCGCTACAGTAAGCCTGGCGGTTGATCTTCCTCATGATCTGCGCGGAACGCATATGAGTCGTTTTGTAGAGTGCCTGCAAACGCTAGGACCAGTGACATTAGGTTCTTTAGAAAATATTCTTGACCATTTGAAGGACCGGCTGCAGGCAGAAAAGGCTTTTCTGCAATTAAATTTTCCATATTTTATTTATAAAACGGCTCCTGTCAGCGGTCAGAGAGCACCGCTGGATATCGATTGTGTTTATACGGCTGAAAAGGATGAGCAGTTTTCATTGCGCATTTCTGCGGAGATTCCTATTCAAACCTTGTGCCCATGCTCGAAAGAGATCAGCGCTTATGGCGCTCATAACCAAAGAGCTTTGGCTAAATTGGAAATTAGATCTGCTGAAATGGTTTGGCTGGAAGAACTGGCTGCTATTGCTGATGCAGGAGCAAGCGCGCCTGTTTACGGTCTTTTGAAACGTCCTGATGAAAAGTTTGTAACTGAGCAGGCCTATGATAATCCGCGTTTTGTTGAAGACGCGGTCCGCGAAATTGCTTTGCGTCTGGAAGCCGATAAACGCATAATATGGTATAAAGCAACTGTGGAAAGCATTGAAAGTATCCATAATCATAACGCTTTTGCTTGTGTCGAAAAGGGTTGGAAGGACGTGGAGATATGATTCTGAAGCTGGAACCGCAAACACTGGCCAATGAATTCAGTCAATTGGGTATTCATCCTGCCAGTGAAGCGATTTTTTTGCATAAAAGTGAAATTGTTCCCTTAAAAATTTTGGATATCCGTACTCCTGCTGCCAATATTATCAAACAGGAAATGCTGGCTTGTGGTGGAGATTGTGCAATTCCAGCCGGGTGTGTAGTTTGTGCTGAAGAACGGGTAGATGTAATTCTTCTGGGAACATATAAACATTATGCTAGGCTGCTGGAAAAATTAACGCAGATGCCTTATTTTGGTATGGCAGGAATAAAAAGTGAATTGATGGCTATATTAGATGCGCCGATTCCTCAAACTATTTTATCTGACGGCAGGACACTGAATTATGATAAAATGTTGGTGATGGGTATTTTAAATATTACACCAGACTCGTTTTACGCAGGTTCGCGTGTGCCGCAGTTGGAACAGGTAGTGGAAAAGGCAGGCGAAATGCTTAGACAAGGGGCGGCTGTTTTAGACATTGGCGGGGAATCTACCCGCCCTGGCAGTGATGCCGTAACTGCAGACGAGGAACAAAAGCGCATTGTTCCTGTTATCAAGGCATTGAAAGAGCGTTATCCGGCTTGTGTTATTTCTATCGATACTTATCGTGCCTCGACGGCAGAGGCGGCTTTAGCAGCCGGCGCAGATATCATTAACGATGTTACTGCGATGGAAGGTGATGCTGCTATGTCTGACTTAGTTGTCGGCAGTAAAGTACCGATTATTTTAATGCACATGCGAGGCACGCCTAAAAATATGCAGCAAAACTGCGAGTATAAAAATGTAGTAACAGAGGTTGCAGCTTATTTGCTGCAACGGGCTAAAATCCTGGAAAACCGTGGCGTGGCAAAAGAAAAAATAATTTTTGATCCCGGCATTGGTTTTGCTAAAAATATTGAACAAAATCTGCAATTGATGCAGGGGCTGAAATCACTGACAGGTTTAGGCTATCCTGTATTGCTTGCTGCTTCACGCAAAAGTACTATTGGAAGTGTACTCGGCGGAATTCCAGCAGAAGAACGCCTGGAAGGTACGATTGCTGCCAGTTGTCAGGCTGTGTATGCAGGAGCTCAAATGGTACGAGTGCATGATGTACAGGAAAATCTGCGGGCTATAAGGATGCTGGAGGCAATTTTATGTCCATCGCATATATAGCTTTAGGCAGTAATTTAGGTGATAAGGAAGCTAATCTCAGACAGGCTTTAAAAATGTTGTTGGTCAAAGGACTGCAAATAAGGTCTGTATCAAGCTTTTTTAAAACTGAACCTTATGGTGTGACAGATCAACCTGAATTTATTAACGCTGTTGCTTGTGTGAAAACTGATTTAGCACCAGAAAAGTTGCTGAAGCTGCTTTTGGATACTGAACTGGAAATGGGTCGGGTGCGATTACGGCATTGGGGTGAAAGAAATATAGATTTAGATTTACTTTTGTATGATGATCTGATCTATTATAGTGAAAAACTGGTACTGCCGCATCCTGATATGCAAAACAGACTTTTTGTACTGCAGCCGCTGTCAGAAATTGCTGCAGATAAAATACACCCTGTTTATAAAAAAAGTATTCAGAACCTTCTAAAATCTTTGACAGACGGAGATGAATGAGATGAATTGCTGCGCTAATTTAAGTAACCTGGTGATCTACCGAGCTCTGTTATCCGACCCGATCGTAAATGCTCTGCGCAGGCCTAAAGAATTTTTTGCGCCGGAACTGGAAGGTTTGCTGCTGGTTGCTGCTGAAGAAAAAGGCCTGACAGGGATTATTCCTTTGGAGTATTTGCTGTCGGCAATCGTGCATGAGAAGAATGTGTTTTCTGCTGTTGCCGAAAAAAATGACGGTAAAATTGGTGAAGGACTGGCAAGAGCTGCAGCGCATGATATTGTAATTATGCGCGAGTTCGTCGATGACGTTTTTAATCGTTATAAAAACCATCCACTGCTGGGAAACTATACGCCGACAGTGTTCAGGCCTTTGCCGGGACGCAGTAAGCTGGAAAAAATTTTACTGCATGCTGAAGGTGATGCAAACGGGCGGCAAGCTGTAGAAATTTTATGCAGTTATTATAATGACTATGGTTATGGCGCAATGCTGGACAACGGTGCCTTTGCCTGGAATGGCGAACTGGAATGCCTGTCTGGTACTAAAAACTATTCTGATATGACTTTTGATAAGCTGTATGGTTATGATTATCAGAAAGAAGAATTGATACGCAATACGGAAGCTTTTTTAGAAGGAAAGCCTGCTAATAATGTATTGCTTTTTGGCGATCGTGGTACTGGCAAATCATCATCTATCAAAGCTCTCGGCAATGCATTTTTTGAAAAAGGTCTGCGGATGGTTGAAGTAAAACGCCATGACTTTGCCGGATTGCCAAAGGTGATGCAGGAATTGAGCCGTTGGGGCAAAAAATTTATCGTTGTTTTAGATGATTTGTCTTTTGAAGAATTTGAAGTGGAATACAAAGCGTTAAAATCCATTTTAGATGGTGGGCTTGAAGTAAAACCTGATAATGTGTTGTTCTATGCTACTTCCAATCGCCGTAATATTATCAAGGAAGTGTGGCAGGATCAGAATATGAACGAGCTGCATAGCCGCGACAGTATTAACGAAAAAATTTCTCTGGCTGACCGTTTCGGTATAAAATTATTTTTTGATTCGATGGATCAGGAGCAGTATTTCCGTTTGTTGGAAAATAAAGCTGAAGCCGAAGGGCTGGATATTCCAAAAGAAGATCTGCGTGCTGCTGCGGTAAAGTGGGAAATGAGTCACACCGGGCGCAACGGCAGGATTGCGCGACAGTTGTTAGACTATCTGCACGGCAGATCTTAGGAGTATATAAAAATGATTGAACTCAGTAAAGATAAGATTATTGAACGTTTTCGAAGCTACGTCGCTTTGGATACGGCTTCTGATGATAAATCAGAAACTTCGCCCAGTACGGCAAAGCAGTTAAAGCTGGCAAAACTACTGAAGTCTGAACTTTCAGGTTTGGGTTTGGATGACGTAGCACTTACAGAATATGGTTACGTACTGGCTGCATTGCCGGCTAATACGAATGAAAAACTGCCTGTTATCGGGTTGCTTGCTCATATGGATACCAGTAATGAAGCATCGGGAGCGAATATCAAAATGCAGGTGCATTCTGCCTATGACGGCAGTGAGCTGGACCTTGGCAAAGGGGTTAAATTGAGCCCGAAGGAGTTTCCAGAATTAAAAAATTATCTGGGACAGGAAATTATAACCTCGGACGGTACGACTTTGCTGGGAGCCGACGACAAGGCTGGAGTATGCGCTATTGTTTCAGCCTGTGAGTATTTACTTGCACATCCGGAAATCAAGCATGGCAAGATACTTTTGGCGTTTACCCCTGACGAAGAAATAGGACGGGGAACGGAGCATTTTCCTCTGACAGATTTTAGTGCTGATTTTGCCTACACAGTTGACGGCGGCGCTGTTGGTGAATTGAATTATGAAACCTTTAATGCCTGCAATGCCACGGTGACATTTTATGGAGTTTCGGTACATCCTGGTTCTGCTAAAAATAAGATGCGCAACGCTGTGACGATGGCAGCCAAGTGGCAGATGCTGCTGCCTGCCGGCGAGCGTCCTGAATATACTGAGCTGTATGAAGGGTTTTATCACAGTCTGCGTATCAATGGCGGTACGGATAAAGTTGAGCTGGAAATGATTTTGCGCGATCATGACAGGAAGAAGCTGGAAGATCGTAAAAACTGCTGCTGCATATGGTGGATTGTCTGAATGCTGAATACGGCGCGGGCAGCGTTGTTTGTAAAATGGAAGATGTCTATTGTAATATGAAGGAATATATTATGCCTGTTTATGAAATAATTGAACGGGCTGAAAATGCAATGCGTGCAGCTGGAATCGAGCCGCATCTAGTACCGGTACGAGGTGGTACTGACGGTGCAAGGCTTTCAGAAATGGGGTTGCCATGTCCCAATATCTTTACCGGCGGGCATAATTTCCACGGGCGTTTTGAATATTTGCCGGTGCCTTCCCTGCTAAAATGTGTGGAAGTGCTGGTTAAACTGGTGCAAAAGTAGGCGGAATGATGGGCGCAGAGAAATAAAACAGAAAAACTGACATTTGCAGCTTTGCTGACGGCAGTATTTGCCGTTACGGCGCTGCTCTTTAAAGGTTTTGTTATTATACCTATACCATCAATAACGGAATTAAGGCCTGTTAATGCATTTCCTTTGATTTTTGGTCTGTTGTTTGGCAATTAGGAGCTGTTGCCTCGGCTTTCTATATTCTTTTTCTTCAACTATTCCAATGAAATCGGTCAGTTGGCGATTTTGATACCCATGAGTATTTTAGCAGTAGCGATGCTGCTGAGCATGGCAAAATAATAAAACTCCCGTCTTGAATAAAGACGGGAGTTTTATTATTTATTTACGCTTCATATTTTGCAGCAGGGCTTTATCTGCATCGCTGACACGGAAGGATTCACGACATTTCTGAAGGGCTTTGTTGTAAGTAAAGTCATCAAGTTCATTATTTTGAAAAAGTTCCATTGTTTTAGCTCGCTGCTTGACAAAGCACAGCGATAAAGCCCAGGCTACGGCCATTTTTACGTAATAACCTTCGTGTCGTACATTGTTCAGTTCTTTCAGTGTACTGTCGATATATGTGTCATCATTGTAATAATTCATCAGCATTACAACAGCAAACCGCAGTTCATATTCTCTGGGAGAAGCAAGATATTGCTGCAGAAATTCGCGGCCCTGAGTCTGATTTTTTTTGAAAACTTTCAAACCGCCGCAGGTAACATCACAAACAGCCCAATTGTCGATGCGGGGAACAAAAATATTGAGATTTTCCAGCAGCTCAGTAAAATCAATTTTCAGTAAACCTAAAATCATACCGCATAAGGTTGCTTCTTCACTGTAGACAAAAGGTTCGTATAAGGCTTTCTGCAGATAAGTAGGGTAATCTCCTTCCCGGAGGATTTCATTTGCCAGTTTTCTCAATACAGGGATACGGATGCCGATGATGTTATCGATACCGGGACAAAGGGCACTGTGAAATTTCTGATATTTGGTGTCCTGCAGGCTCAGCAGGTGTTCTCGTAATGCTTGCATGGTCAAACTTTTCCTTTCAGCAGGCTTGATATGTTATAATTATAACGTATTTTTAAAAGCTTTGTAAATCTAGGAGGATCTATGCTCAATATTGGTTGTCATTTATCGTCGGCAAAAGGCTATTTGCATATGGGAAAGGAAGCACTGGCTCTTGGTGCCAACACCTTTCAGTTTTTTACACGTAATCCACGCGGAGGCAGAGCCAAAGCGATCGATACAGAGGATATCAGGGCTTTACTGGCGCTGATGCGGGAGAATTCTTTTGCGCCGCTCCTGGCACATGCGCCTTATACACTCAATGCCTGTTCGGCAGATTCTAAAATAAGGGATTTTGCACGTATGGTAATGACTGAGGATTTGCAGTTGCTGGAGCTGCTGCCTGGTACAAGATATAATTTCCATCCTGGCAGTCATGTAAAACAGGGAGCAGAGCAGGGAATAATCATGATAGCAGAATTGCTGAATGAAATCCTGCGTCCTCAGCAGCAGACAATGGTGCTGCTGGAGACTATGGCTGGTAAAGGCAGTGAAGTTGGGCGAAACTTTACGGAACTGCGTTCGATTATCGACAGAGTGGAGCTGCAGGGAAAACTGGGGGTATGTCTGGATACCTGTCATGTTTTTGACGGCGGCTATGATATAGTTAATGATTTGGAAAATGTTTTGGAGGAATTTGATAAAATTATTGGTTTGAAACGTCTTTTAGCTGTTCATATCAATGACAGCCTGAATATTTTGGGCAGCCATAAGGACCGGCATGCAAAAATAGGTCAGGGGAACATTGGATTGGAAGCGCTCAGCGCTGTCACTAATCATCCTCAGCTGAAAGACTTGCCCTTTTATTTAGAAACACCGAATGAATTGCCTGGATATAAAGTTGAGATAGCTTTATTGAGATCATTGTACAAGTGGTAATAAAAAACAGTCTGACGTTTAAACGTCAGACTGTTTTTTATTAAGAAGATCATTTTGCAGCAGCAACAGCCTTGTTGATGTCGGCAATAAGCGCTTCAACATCAATGCCGTGAGCGCCTGCTCCCTGGCCGATGGTTTCGTAATGAGCTGCCATGCAGCCAACACAGCCCAGACCATATTTAGCAAACACTTCCAAAATTTCAGGATGTTGTTGAACAGCATCGATGATGCCGGTATCTTTAGTAATGATATCCATGGATAAACCTCCTTTAACAGGTACTTTGATTTGTCAGAGAGACTTGTCTGTGTTAAAATTACAACAGATGCCTGTATGACTTCATGTATGGATATATTATAGCACAGAAAGTATAAAAATAAAGCTGTTAGTTGTGGCAGAATTGCAAAAGAAATGTGAGGGATGGATGATGGAAATGGAAGAGCATGCAGAAGAATATGAAACAAGTTTGAAAAGAGTACAGGAAAGCCTGCAGGCTTATCCGGAACTGGAAATAAAAATATTGCCGGGATCAACACATACTGCGGAATTGGCGGCTCAGGCTTTGGGCACAACGCCGGTACAGATAGCCAAAACCTTGTGTTTTTTAGCTGATGGCAAGCCGATTTTGATTGTTGCCTGCGGCGATAAGAAAATAGACACAAAAAAATGGGGCCGTGCCATCGAAGCGAAAAAAATCAAAATGGCAGATGCGGAAACTGTAATGCAAATCACAGGTTTTGCGCCCGGAGGAGTATGTCCGTTTGCCTTGCGTCAGCAGGTTTCAGTTTATCTGGATAATAGTTTGAAAGAGTATGACATTACTTTTATTGCTGCAGGGACACCTCATTCAGCTTTGCCGATCAGTGCTGAAATGCTGGAAAAGGTAACTGGAGGTAGTTGGGTAGATGCAACTAAATAATAGCTGATTATTTTGGCAGAAGGTGAAAAAGTTCGCTTTTCTGCCATTTTATTTAAACTGTAAAATGAAGAAACTGTATAGATTTGTGGTATAATTTAGTTGTTGAAAATTTAATTTAGGAGAATTTTATGAGCGTTGATAATAAATTTTTAGTGCGTGATAAAATAACTTTAAAAGTAACAGGATTAGGAAGCAGCGGTGAAGGTGTGGGCAAGACTGATGGATTTACGGTCTTTGCACATGGCGCCTTAGCAGATGAGACAGTAGAAGTAGAGCTGGAACAGGTGAAGAAAAATTATGCGTCAGGGAAAGTAACGGCCATTCTGGAAGCATCACCTGAGCGGGTAGAACCATTATGTCCTGTTTATGAAGCCTGCGGCGGTTGTCAGCTGCAGCATTTAAACTATACGGGGCAATTAAAGGCTAAAGAACAGCAGGTTCGCGATGCGCTTTTTCGGATCGGGCATTTACAGGAAGTCAAAGTTCTGCCGATCATCGGTGAAGAAGATCCATGGCATTATCGTAACAAAATGCAGTTCCCGGTTGCATTTGAAAATGGAATTTTGGAAATCGGATGTTATGCTGCGGCTACACATAAAGTAGTCGGCGTTGAAAACTGTCTGATCCAGAAGCAGCGTAACAATGACATTATTGCTGTTGTCCGTCAATGGATGCGGCAGTATGAAATCTCTGCTTATGATGAAAAAACAGGTAAGGGCGTAGTCCGCCATGTTATGGGCAGGGTTGGTGTTAACACTGGTGAGGTTATGGCAGTTATCATTACTGCCGGTTACGATATTCCACATGGCAAAGAGCTGGTCAAAATGCTGCGTGATGCTGTTCCGGGCTTGAAAAGTGTAGTGCAGAATATCAACAAAAAACAGACCAATATCGTGATGGGTAATAAAACACGCTTATTATATGGTAAAACGACGATCAAAGACCGTTTGGGAACTTTAAAATTCAATATTTCTGCGCAGTCGTTTTTTCAGGTAAACAGTGCCCAGGCTGAAAAGCTTTATAACAAAGCGATTGAATTTGCGGCTTTGAGCGGTGGTGAAACCGTTGTTGACTGTTACTGCGGAACCGGTACAATTTCTCTGTATTTGGCAAAACATGCCCAAAAAGTTTATGGAATTGAGATTATAGCTTCTGCTATTGAAGATGCAAAACGTAATGCTGAAGATAATCGCTGTGATAATGCAGAATTTATTTTAGGGGATGCTGCTGTTAAAATGCAGGAACTGGTAGAACAGGGTGTGCGTCCCGAAGTTGTGCTGCTTGATCCACCTCGTGCTGGCTGCGAAGAAAAAGTGCTGGCTGCTATTGCGCAGGTCATGCCACAGCGTATAGTTTATGTTTCCTGTAATCCGGCTTCGCTTGCCCGCGATTTGGCTTATCTGGAACAGAACGGTTATCAGGCTGAAGTTGCCCAGCCGGTAGATATGTTCCCGATGACGCATCATGTAGAGACTGTTGTATTGATGACAATAGTAAAAAAATAAAATTATGGAGCCCGGTTGCCAGGCACTGCAATTTACGCAGAGCGGAGAGCAATGGATTGATTAAGTAGATTGTATTGTAGACAAGGAGCAGTAACAGATATGAAGATTTCTAAGAAGGATGCTTTGTCATGGTTTGAATTTTTTGCACAATTGCCTGCAGGGGAACAGCTTCTGGTTAAACAGCAGGAAATTGTTTATGCCACATTCGCACAGATTGAGGCAGTTGTTATAAAAAGAAAAGAAGAGCTTATGGAACAAATTCCCGGTTTGAAAACATTAAAGGACAGAACACTTTTTGTGGGACCAGATGAAAAATTTCCTGATGGGTGCCGTTCATGTCTGTTGGGCAGCGGGCTGACAGCTATCAGAAAAACCAATAAATGCAATCTGCAGTGCAGGTTTTGCTATAATTATGGCGAGCTGGATGCTATTGAACCGGTAGGCGAGGGGATTTGGGTCATTGGCGGGACCAAGTTTTATGAAAATGACATTGATCTGTTGTTGGAAATCCATAAAAAACCTACAGGGGTTGCCTATGTATATTTAGAACCTTTTATGGAAATCGAGAAATATTATAATATTATTCAAAAATTTAACAAGGCTGGTATTTATCAGCATCTATATACTAACGGCACTCTGGCTACGGAAACAACGCTTAAAGCATTGGGGGAGGCTGGCCTGAATGAGCTTAGATTTAATTTAGGAGCTTCCGGTTGTGCTGATAAGGTCATTGAAAATATTGGCATAGCAAAAAAGTATATCAAAAAAGTCGGCATTGAAACGCCTATGACCAATGAGTTTTTTGAAAAATTCTTTTTGAAAAAACAGGCTGTTTTGGACACGGGATTAGATTTTATTAATTGTGCGGAGCTGCATTTGAATCCCAATAATATTGAGAATTATTGGGGTGAAAAAATGTATATTGCCCGCCATGGATATATATCACCAATCTGGAGTCGCGAACTGACACTCAGATTTATGGCAGCCGCAGCAAAAGAGAAATGGAATTTGGTTGTACATGATTGCTCTAATGATACCAAGTTTGCAAGAGATTTGAATTTAGGTGCCAAAGAGGGTAAATGGTTCGGGGCCAGCAGTTATACGTCTGAATTTTTAGAGATCCCCTATGCCGTATTTTTGCCGGTCCTGCGTGATGAAGAATTTAATTTTTTAGTTGAAGAAGAGCTGCCAAGCGGCTATAACCCGGGAGAGATGCTTTTCTAAGAAAGAGTGGCATAATGGCAAATATTATAGAAATAAATGACATTTCTGCTCCTGAACTGGAAGTATTCACAAAATTGACTGAAAAGCAGCTGCGCCATAAGCTGGAACCGGAAAAGGGCATCTTTATCGCTGAAAGCGGCAAAGTCATAGAGTTGGCGCTTGCTGCTGGCTGTGAGCCGATTTCCTTGTTGATGGAGCGCAGACATATCACGGGACAGGCCCAAAATATTCTTGCTCGGTATGAGGATGTTACAGTCTATACCGGGGACAGGGATGTGCTGGCTGGACTGACAGGATATAAGCTGACCCGCGGTATCCTGTGTGCTATGCGTAGGCCCAGGCTGCCTTCAGTACAGCAGATATGTTTTCAAGCCAGGCGGGTGGCGGTATTGGATAATATCACGGATGCAGCCAACATAGGAGGAATATTCCGATCGGCAGCGGCGTTAGGTGTTGATGCGGTACTTGTGATGCGCTCCTGCTGTGATCCTTTATGCAGAAAAGCAGTACGTGTCAGTATGGGAACGGTATTTCAGATACCTTGGACTTATATAGAAAACAATGTCAAAGAGCTGGGAGAATGGGGCTTTAAAACAGCTGCAATGGCTTTGTGTGAGCATGCTGTCAGTATAGATGATCAGGCGCTGATGGCAGAGGGCAGGCTGGCTTTGGTTTTTGGTACAGAGGGCTACGGCTTATCTCAGGCTGCGATTGATGCGTGCGATTATGTTGTGAAGATCCCTATGGAGTACAATGTGGACTCACTTAATGTAGCTGCTGCAAGCGCTGTGGCGTTTTGGCAATTGCGATGTCAACAATAAATTGGAAAAAAGATTCTTTGGAATTATTTGAATATTTAATTTATGCAAACTTGTTAAACGGCCAAAGTTGATTTGTGTTGTGTAAAAGGTGGTAATTATGGATTATAAAGTTTTAGATATGGAAAAGTATTATCGTAAGGATATTTACAGGCATTTTACGATAGACTGTAAATGTTCGGTTATGATTACATCCAAGATCGATGTTAGTGAACTTGTTGCATATTCAAAACAAACTGGAACTAAATTTTATATCAATTTTCTGTATGTCCTGACCAAGGCGCTGAATACCAGAGATGACTACAAAATGCGGTATTTGTATCAGGAAGATAAGTTAGTCGTATTTGATAAAATCAACACTGCGCATTATGTTTTCCACGAGGATACGGAGACTTTTACAGTAGTTTATACAGAGTTCAGCGAAGATTACCAGGCTTTTTATGACAGATGCTGCGCTGATATGGAAAAGGCTAAACAGACCCGCAGTTATGGTCTGGACGGCAGTAAATTAAACTATTTTGATGCTTCCTATATTCCCTGGTTGTCATATGAAGCACTACATGTAGAACTGCCTGACGGACATCTGCATTTCCCTCCGATTATAAACTGGGGAAAATATCACAGTGAAAATGGCAGATTGCTGATGCCTGTGACGGTGAGAATGAATCATGCGATTGCTGATGGTTATGTAGTTTCCAAAGCATTTTTATTGCTTGAGAAAGAAATTGAAAGATTGGTCGAAGACTGAACTAATGGATTAGAACCATCGTTTCACATTGCTTTTAGAGTTATGTTATTTTAAAGCGCTGTAGCTTGGCGCTGCTTCGAAAGTAGTTCCGGTGGATAAATTCAGTATAGTCATCACTTTGGTGATGGCAGCGGTATTTTTACATGAACAATTTACTGTAAAAACAATTATCGGTTCTGTCCTTATTACTTTTGGGGACTTTTATTATGGTTTTATAAAGAGTCACAGGTCAGATGTATAGAATAATTAAGAATAAATCATAAATACAGAGGGGTAAGCAGATGATAACAAGGCAAAAATACCAGGATTATATCAATGTGCTGAAAGAGGAATTGATTCCGGCGATGGGGTGTACTGAGCCTATTGCTATTGCTTATGCCGGAGCTATTGCCAGAGAGCATTTAGGCTGTTTGCCTGAACGTGTAGAAATTGAGGTCAGCGGTAATATCATCAAGAATGTAAAAAGTGTTATTGTACCGAATACAGGGGGACTGCGCGGTATTGAAGTGGCAGCGGCAGCAGGTATTGTGGCAGGAGATGCCGCGAAGGAGCTTAAAGTTATTTCGGAAGTGAGTACAGAAGCAGTTGCCGTAATTCATAAATTTTTAGAAAGCACACCAATAACAGTTAATTTTTCTGATAGTAAAAAAATCTTTGATATAATGATCACTGTTTATGGTAATGGCCATTCTGCTTATGTACGCATCTGTGAGTTTCATACAAATATAGTGGAAATAAGAGAAGATGATAAATATGTGCTGCAGAAAGATATTGCAGTCGAAGACAGTTTGGGCTTTACAGATCGTGGATTTATGAATGTACAGGAGATTATTGAATTTGCTGATACTGCAAGAATAGAAGATGTTAAGGATATTCTTGATCTTCAGATCGAATGTAATGTTAATATTTCAGAGGAAGGCTTGGCTGGCGATTATGGAGCTAATATCGGTAAGGTCCTTTTAAAGACTTATGGAACGGATGACGTAAAAATAAGAGCTAAAGCCAAAGCAGCTGCCGGTTCTGACGCCAGAATGAACGGCTGCGAGATGCCAGTCGTGATCAATTCCGGCAGCGGTAATCAGGGGATTACTGCCTCCATACCAGTTATAGAGTATGCTAAGGAGTTGGGTGTTTCTGACGAGAAACGTTATAGGGCCTTGCTGGTATCTAATCTGATCACGATCCATTTGAAGTCAGGTATCGGCAGGCTGTCGGCTTACTGCGGTGCAGTCAGTGCCGGCTGTGCCAGTGGTGCCGGTATTGCGTATCTGTATGGAGGCGGTGTTGATGAAGTTTCTCACACGATCGTCAATTCTCTGGCAATAACTTCCGGTATTATCTGCGACGGCGCTAAAGCTTCGTGCGCTGCTAAAATAGCTACGGCTATCGATGCAGGTATATTAGGTTATCATATGTATAAAGAAGGGCAGCAATTTTACGGAGGCGATGGTATCGTCAGCAAAGGTGTTGAGAACACTATAAAAAATGTGGGGCAGCTGGCTAAAGAGGGAATGGCTACTACTGATCAGGAAATTTTGAAGATTATGACGAAAACACAGAGTATTTAAGCGTAGCTGAAACAGTCCGCTCAAAGGATAGTGATAATATGCAGATAAAAAAGAAATATATTTATATCGCTTTGGGACTGTGGGCGCTTGTGACAGTTACTTATTTTACTTTGTGTAAAATAGCCAGTGATCAGGCTATGCTTATTTTTAATAAAACTATGTCTGCTCAAAAAGTGCTCAAAGGCTCGGTGACGCTTGGCAGTATTGATGCCGACATTTGGGGGCGGGTAGAGTTTCAGAATCTTGTCTGGCTTGATATTGACGGTCAGCCTATCGTACATGTGCCGCAGGGACGTTTCAAGGTGCGGACATGGGATATTATTACCAGAAGTATCAGTACATCTACTATTAAGGAACTGGAATTGGACAACGCTTTGTTTGCCGTAAGATTCAACAGAAAGATGCAGTTGGATATTTTTGAGCAGGCACAGGCCAAAAGAGTTATTGACCGGGCTGAACAAAAGGAAGCTGTTTTGTCAGGAAACGAAACAGCAGCTGAACTTGAACATATAGCGCAGGAAAAGATCGTAGTAAAGGAAAGGCATCCTGGAGACAGGCATGAATTGAATCTGGATTTAGAAAATAAGCGGCTGAAAATGCGTGTTGTTTTTAATAACTGTACCTTAACTGCCGGTTATCATAACCGTTATTTTGTACTGAATGAAGTTAATGCAATAATTGATATTGATACGCAGAAAAAGCTTACGATTGATTTTGTGACTGGAAAATTTGGCGGCACTATGGTTGGCGATGGGGTGGAAATAAAAGGAAACATCAATTTAGCGCAGCAGATTCCTCATTACGACCTGCATTTGGAGCTTTATAATATTCTGCCTGCTTCGTTGGGAATAGCGGATATCAAAGATACGGTTTCTATTACCGCTTCAGTTACTGGAGAACTTCCGAATCCTGTTATAGATGGTCATTTGGATTTTAAAGAACTGAATATTCCCGGACTGCATTTTTCTAAGGTCAGAGGCGATTTGCATTACGAAGATGCTCTGCTGAAATTTACTAATGTAAAAGGAAATGTTTTTGGAGGCACAGTTGAAGCTTTCGGAGATTATCATCTGGATACAAAATATTACAATATTGACGCGCTGGGACACGAATTGTTGGGAAGCATTGCCGCACGTAACGGTAAAATAAAATGCAAGGTCGAACTGGATTTTAAGATTCGATCCAAGGGAGATCCTAAAACTGCGTTGACCTATGGCAGCTTTAAATCAGGAAAAGGATCGTACTATATTATTCCTTTTGACAGTATCAGCGGCGAGTTTTCCAATCAAAATAAACATCTGGAATTTAAAAATGTTGTCATTGAAACCAAGATGGGGACAATCAAAACAGATGCTTTTGATATAGTGAACGGCAAGCTGCATATTGGCGAGATATATTTGGAAGAGCCGGAAAACGGACAAACTATTAAAATAATCTGACAAAAAATGATTCAGAAATCGGAGGAAGGCAGCGATGGGCAAATATAAAAAACTTTATGGCACGCTTTTGCTGGGTCTGATTGCCATTATAATTTTGCTGACGGCTGTTTTTTCCTATAGCAGAAGTATCGAAGAGAGTTACAAAGAAGAAAATATCAACTCACTGAAAGAACTTTCTAATCAGGGAGCTTTGATGCTGCATAATGAAATCAAAAATAAACAAAATCTTTTAGCTGAACTTTCGCACGATGTCAGTCGGATTTTTGTAAATGATCCGCAGGCGGCCGCCGCTTATTTGGAGGAAGCCGCGGAGCGCAACAGTTTTAAACGAATTGGCGTAGCATTGACGGATGGACGTGCTTATACAACAGATGGTGTTGAATTGAATATCTCAGAGCGAGAGTATTTTAGTAAGGCGATTCGCGGGCACACGGCTGTTTCACGTAATATGGATGATTATACGGATGGCGGCAGGATCGCAGTTTATGCGGTACCGATTTTTGAAGATGGAAGCGATAAGAGGATTGGAGTTTTGTTCGCTACTTACAGCCTGGATACATTTAGAAAAACTATTGAAGTATCGTTTTTTGGCGGTGCTGGATATTCTTATGTGGTACAGGAAAATGGTGATGTTGTAGTAGATTCGCAGCATTCAGAAAGCTTTAAAAACTTTAAAAATGTTTATGCGGCCCTGCTGACGGCAGATCCGGTAAATAATAAAGACAGTGCTGAAAAACTCTGGCAGATGATCAACAGTAAAAAAGGCGGTTATATTGAATTTTATAACGGCAGTCAGAAATATATGTACTGTTCACCGATAGGTGTTAATAACTGGATGCTGCTGACGGTAACTCCAGCCAGTGTTATCGAAGATAAAATCAATATGGTGCTGAATAAAACTTATTTACTGGGTATTTTGTTGATTGCGATTTTTTTATTGTTTATCTGGCACATTATGCGTATCCATACCCGCAATCAAAAGGAACTGATGGATATTGCTTATGTTGATGAAGTTACTGGTGGTTATTCTTTTGCCAAGTTTTTTAAAGAAGCAGAACTGTTGTTACCTGAAACAGATAAAAAGACAGCAATCGTAAGTATGGATATCGACGGTTTTAAATATTTCAACGATATGTTTGGCTATGGAGAAGGCAATGACCTTTTGCGTTATATTTGGCAGGAAGTAAAAGCAAGCCTGAATGAAGGCGAAATATTAGCGCATGGTGTTGCCGATACATTTATTTTTTTGCTGCGATTTGATACGAGAGAAGAACTGCTTTGGCGTATCAATGATTTATGTCTGCATTTGAATAACTATATTACAAAAAGCGGACAGGTCTATAAACTATCCCTTTCTATGGGTATATACGAGGTTGACGGTGAAACTGATGATATCGTCAGTATGGCAGACAGAGCTTATATTGCCCGGCAGACAATAAAAAATAAAGGTGACACAGCCTGGGCTTTTTATGACGGAGCCGTACGTGATAAGCTGTTGCACGAAAAAGAAATTGAAAGTCAGATGGAAAAAGCTTTGGCTGAAGGCGAATTTATTGCTTACTATCAGCCCAAGTACAGTACCAAAGAGCAGAAACTTATCGGTGCAGAAGCTTTAGTACGCTGGCGCAGAAGTGACGGTATTATTGTTCCGCCCTATCAATTTGTGCCGCTTTTTGAACGTAATGGATTTATCAATAAGGTTGACCGTTATATGTTCGAACTCGTCTGTCGCCAGCAGATGCGTTGGCTTAAACAGGGGCTTATACCTGTGCCAATATCAGTCAATATGTCGCGGATGTGCCTGTATGATCCGCATATTGTTGACGAATATATCGGTGTTTTGAATGGAAGCGGTTTGTCTGCTGCTTATATAAAGCTGGAGCTGACGGAAAGTGCCTTTTTTGAAAATATCAGTATTATGAATAATGTTATCGAAGCATTGCATAAAGTTGGCATCAAAGTCTTGATGGATGATTTTGGAACCGGTTATTCTTCGATGATGATGCTTAAAAATGTAGCTATCGACGTTTTGAAGCTGGACAAAAGCTTTGTCGACGATATTGGGGATGACCGCAGTGAAAAAATCATTTCAAATATCATTTATCTGGCTCATTCTCTGCAAATAGAAGTGACTGCCGAAGGAGTAGAGACTGCAGCGCAGTTTGAATTTTTGAAAAGTGTTGGCTGTGATTATATTCAGGGGTATTATTTTGGTAAACCGCAGCCGGCTGAAGATTTTGCGGCGTTGCTGCAAAAAGAATTTTATGATGGAAGTGATGCGGGTGCTGATAAGAAAGGCTGAATTACAGGATGTAAGAGCTGTGTACGCTCTGATTTGTGAATTAGAGGAGCAGGATTTGCCGCTGCTGGAATTTGAAAATATCTTCGGCAGTTTATTGAAGCTGCCGGAACATTTTCTCATGATTGGTGAAATTGAGGGCAGAACCGTTGCATTTTTACATTTGCGCGTAGAAGGACAGCTGCATCATGCCGCTAAAATAGCAGAGATTTTAGAATTTGATGTGGAGCGATCCCATCGCGGCAGGAACTTAGGGCAGCAGTTTTTGCTTATGCGGAGAAGCTGGCCCGGGACAATGGTTGTATTCAGTTTGAACTAAGCAGTAATATGCTGCGGGAAAAGGCGCATTGTTTCTATGAACGGCAAGGCATGCATAAATTTCACTATAAATTTACGCTCCCTCTGTCTGGAAAAACAGTAAATGAAAATAAGTTAGGTGTTTAAAAGCAACGGCTCTGGCAGCTGTTGCTTTTTGTCTGTGCTTAATACTGGAAACTGCTGTTTTGTGGTACAATAAATATATAATTTTATTGAGCGGAGAAGAAAAATGATCGATTTATATACAGTACCGTTAGGTGCTACGGCCAGGGATTTTTTTTCGGCAGAGGCAGAAAACAAATATAGCTATGATGAAGCGTTGCTGGTGCTTCCAAGCAGATTGCTTGTGAATCATGCCCGCCGGTCAGGCAGGGCGCAGGCAGTTAATTTTGAATATCTGCCCAACCGTATCGTAGCATTAAACAGGCAGCTGCTGGATTTGCCTCCGGAAGTGAAATTAGAAATGATTTCCCGGAGGACACAGGAACTGCTTGTGGGTGATTTGCTGCACCAGCTGGCTAAATTGCAGGGCCTGGACTATTTTAGTAAACTGGCAGATAAAGAAGGTTTCGTTAAAGCTGTTACCGGGCTTTTGGGTCAGCTTTCACGCAGTGGGTCGACACAGGAAGAAATTACTACGGCGCTGCTGGAATGGGAACAGCGCAATCCTGCCTATGTGATGAAGGACCGTGAAGTAGCGGCACTTTATAACCTTTATCGCAATAAGCTAAAACAAAAAAACTGGTATGATGTAGAGGGTTTATACCGGTTAGCAATAGCGGTTTTAGAAAGACCGCAGGCCAAGCTGCCTTGGCAGCAGTTATATTTCAGCGAATTTTATCATTTTGATGCTTTGCAGCGTTTGCTTATAAAATCTTTGTCACGGCATTGTCAGATCAGTATCGGTTTGATGTACGAGCCCAAACGACCGGAAATATTTGCTGCTGTAGAGCGGAGTTTCGGTTATTTAAGCGGTTTTGCTCAGCTGCATGATCTGCATATGGAAGGTTCAGTACGAAAGCCTGATCTGCAGCACTTAACGGCTAAGTTAGGTGCTGGAAGCTACCAGACGCTGGCTGTTGCTGACAGTATAAATTTTATTGAATCAGGAGATAGTGAAGGTGAACTGCGGGCAGTGCTGCGTTCTATAAAAGCTAAGCTGCAGCATGGCGCCGCTTATAATGATTTTTTGGTTGCTGTACGTGATTTTAAGACTTACAGCGGTATCAGAGCTGTTTGTGATGAATATGGTATACCTGTTACTTTACCTAAGATCGCTTCTCTGAGTGCTCAGCCTGTCTGTGAATTTTTACGTTTACTTTTGAACGTAGCTGCCGGCGGCAGTGAAGCTATCGCTGCTTACTGGCGTCTGTTAAAATGCGGCGTTGTAAAGCTGGTCTATAGCTTTGACGGAGAGCAGCTCAACAGATTGAAACAGGAATATTTATATAATGATCTGCGGCAACTGCGTAAGGCAGTTCGTGATAAGGCTGATGCCAATGAAAATAAGCAGTGGTCAGCTGATTTAGGCGAACTTGAGTTGCTGCTGGACAAGGTGCAGCGGCGAGATACGGCGGCTGCTTATGGAGAAACATTTAAAACAATATTAGAAGCTTTGGCGCTGCCTGTTAAGGCTGGCGAAAATTATAAAAATGGCAGGGCAGATCTGCTTGAGGTTAAAAATATAGTAGAGACAGTACGGCAATTATCCGAAGTTTTGGATACACTGAGTGAAGATTATCAGAATGGCGGTTTGGAAAGTGTGCCTTTAAAAGCGGAGGAATACAGCCAGCTGCTGATTTCTGCCTGTTCCGAACGGCAAATCATTTTAACAGCGGCCGACAGTGAAGGTATTTTATTCGGAGAAGCTGCTAATCTGCAGGGGCTGCTGTTCAAGCATGTTTACATTATGGGACTGCGCGAAGGTGAGTTTCCGCGCAGTAAAAATGAAAACTGGATCTACAATGACAGAGAACGGGCCGAATTGAGCGGTGTTGGTGTGGAATTAGATAATACTGCGTGTGCTTATGCTGAGGATAAATTCTTTTTTGCCGCAGTGGCAGCAATGGCAACAGAAACTCTGACTTTGAGCTGGTACAGCGACGATACAGCTGGCGCTTCCGCATATATTGAAGATGTGGAACGATTATATGCAGCCGGGTGTATAACCAGAAGCAGAGCTGGACGTATAGGCTGGCAGGAGGCTTTGTCTGAGCAGGAGCTGCTGCTGGGGATTACCCAAAAAGATACCTGCCATAATTGGTTGTTGGAGCGGTTGGGAGCAGATTGGACACTGCGCAGCAGTATCGAAAGAATTCGTGAGCAAGGCGATAGTGTTTATAAGGGAGTTTTTGAAGACGTACAGCTGCAGCGGGCTATTAATGAAGCTGTTGGCGGTTTATTCAGTGCGTCGCATTTAGAAACCTATGCTCAATGCCCATACAGGTTTTTACTAAGCTATGTCTGGAAACAGCAGCAATATGAAGAACTTACAGAAACGGTGGAGCCTGCTGTTGAAGGCAGCCTGCTGCATGATGTTTTAGCACGATTTATGGCGGGACATTTGCACGAAAAGCTTACCAAATATCCGCCGACTGAGCTTATAAGTCAGCTTGATGACATTATGACGTCAGTTTGTGATGAATATATTACTGGGAAAAAGATTGCCGTTACAGATTTCTGGCCTTCGCAGCGTCGGAAGCTGAATTTGCTGCTGCGCCGCTGGCTGCAGCGGGAGCTTGTATACCAGAAAAAATGGGAACCTTTTGTACCGGTAAAAATAGAATGGGATTTTGGGCGTAACGGCAGTGCTCCGTTGGTGCTGGAGGTCAACGGCGGAAAAATTTATTTGAACGGACGTATCGACCGTATCGACAGTGACGGTAATGGTATTTTTGTTACGGATTATAAACGCAGCCAAACTCCGTCGGGCAGTGAGCTGACAGAAGGACTGGATTTGCAGATTCCGGTATATCTTATGGCGCTTGCAGCCTTAGAGCCTCAGAGTAAAGTGCTTGGCGGCGGTTACTATTCACTAAAGGAAGCGAAACGCAAAGGCGGTTTTGCCATGCAGACTTTAGGAAAAACGCCTTTTACAACAAATAATAAACCGTTCAGTGATGCAGAAGATCAATGGCTGGCTTTTGCAGATTTTTGCCGTACGACTGTCAGAGGATATATCAATACCTTGCGGCAGGGGAATTTCCCGCCGGCGCCGCGTAAAAACTGCCCTGAGTATTGTCCTGGGAAGGATATTTGCCGGGCCTACGGCGAACTGGCAGCAGAAGGCGGTGAAGAAAATGTTTGATTTTACTAAAGCCCAGCAGGAAGCGATAGAGACGCTGGATAGAAATGTATCTGTGTCTGCCGGCGCCGGCAGTGGTAAAACACGTGTTCTCGTAGAACGTTTTGTCAACATTCTTCGACAGAGCCTCAGGCAGGGCGGCAAACAGGTAAGTGCTGCCGATATTCTGGCTATTACCTTTACGCGCAAAGCCGCGGGTGAAATGAAAGAAAGGGTTCGCAGACGTTTGGCGGAATTGGAGCAGGAGGATGCTTTGCATGCATCTTTCTGGCAGCAGCAGCTGGAACTGCTGGAACAGGCGCGTATCAATACTATACATGGTTTTTGTAACAGTCTGTTGAAAGAAAATCCCGTGGAAGCAGGTCTTGATCCTGCTTTTCAGGTAGCTGAAGAAGTATAAATGGATGAATTTTTACTGCGCACTGTGCAGCAGTTTGTAAAACAGGGACTGCGCCGCGGTGACAGTGATATTTTACGTCTGGCTGATGAATATACCGCAGCTGATGTTGTAAAACAGCTATTGCTTGCCATACCTAAAATGGATGCGATTTTGAACTTTGGTGATTTGTTACAGCCGTATCAGGCAAAGATGAACGAGAAAAACGTATTACAGGTACAACTGCAGGAGCTGCTATTGGAACTGGCAGAAGACAAAATGAAGGTGAAAGCCTCAGCTCATAGGCAAAAGCTGGAATTGCTGCGCGAACACCTTCCGGAACTTTTAAAGGCGGCAGCAGACAGCAGCAAGCCTGAAAATATGACGCTTTTAGACAGCTATGTGGGTACTCTAGCTGCAACAAGCAGTGATAAAGCAGTGGTCAAAGCGGCTAAAGAAATTCTGCAGCAGCTGCATTTGCTGGCGGCAGACGCAGCTGCACTGAAATTGATACCCTGCTGGCAGCAGGCTCTGGTGAATTGCAGTGCTTATCTGCGTGAACAGCAGGAGCTTAATAATATGCTGGGCTTCGACGACTTGGAAAGCAGGGCCTTGGAGCTTTTAAAAAATAACCGCCAGGTTTGCAGTAAAAACAGCAGCCGCTATCAGTATATTATGGTCGACGAATTTCAGGATACTAACGAACGCCAAAGAGAACTTGTTTATTTGCTGTGCGGCGGTGATAAAGACAGGCTGCTGGGACATAAGCTGTTCGTAGTAGGTGATGCCAAGCAATCAATTTATCGTTTTCGCGGCGCTGACGTAAGTGTATTTGCTCGTGTCAGGCGCGATATAGAAGCTGCTGGCGGCAGTAATATCGTTTTAGATGATAACTTCCGTACAGTTGATAAAGTGCTTGATTTATGCAATTTGGCCTTTGCGGCATTATTAGGTGAAGACAGACAGCAGGACGTTTATTTTGAAGCGTTGAATGCCAATCGTGCGACTGATATTTTGCCGGAAATGCTGGTAATCGCATACGATAAAGAAAGCAAAGCCATCCGCAGGGAAGCGGAGGCAGCAGTTATAGCAGAACGGATACTGCAGCTGCATACCGAAGAACAAATATCCTACAAAGATATGGTAATACTACTCGGTGCATTAACATCGGCTAAAAGTTTTGCCTCTGCTCTGCAGCAGGCGGGTATACCTTATACTATCGTTGATGGTAAAGGTTTTTATGAACGACGGGAAATCATTGATTTGATCAATTTACTGGTATTTTTGGAAGACAGCAGCCGCAGTCTGGAGCTTGCTGGTGTGCTGAGGTCGCCATATTTTGCTGTTGATGATGAAAGCTTGACAGCACTTTTTCTGGAGCTGAACAAGCAGAAGGAGCAGATAGTTACCTTATGGCAGCTGCTGCAGAAGGATGCATGGCTGTTGATCGATTATCAGAAGCGTTGCCATCTATTGACTGCTGCGGAGAAACTTCGGCAGCTGCGGCAATATGCGGAGACGATGCCATTGCCGGAATTGCTGCATACTATTGTTGACGTCTTGCAACTGGAACCGCTTCTGACAGCGCAGGAATTTGGTCTGGAAAAGCTTGCTAATATAAAAAAAATGATTGCTTTGGCTGAGGCCTATACCATAGAAAAACATGGGACGCTGGCAGAATATCTGCTGCGGCTGCAGCAGCTGCGCCAGGCCGGAGCAAGAGAGGCTGCTGCTGCAGATACGACTGGCTGCGATTTCGTGACGATTATGACGATCCATAAATCCAAAGGCTTGGAATTCCCTGTAGTTTTTGTACCCGCGCTTGATGCCAAGGGCAAAGGCGATACGGATATGCTGAGATTTAATGCAGACGCAGGTTTAGGCATTAAAGTTGATATCGGCGGTGAATTGCAGGATACAAGCGTCATGCTGGCAATCAAAGACATAGAAAAGCAGTTGGATAGCGCTGAAAAACAGAGGCAGTTATATGTTGCAATGACAAGGGCGCAGGACAGGCTGATCCTATCAGGGACTTATGACAGCAGCAGCAAAAGCAGAAGTGAGACATGGTTCAGCAGCCTGCGCAATATTTTACAGGAATATGATCATTTCCTGTTAAAGGAATATGCAGCTGATAAAAAAGAAATTTCTGTTAACGCAGCAGCAGAGTTGGAGAAGGTTATTGTAACAGATGAACTGCTGCAGCGGATCAAACCGCTGCCGGAATACGGGTTGGAGTGGCAGCGCAGCTTGTCAGCAACAGCGCTGCAGACGTATCTTGATTGCCCCCGCTGTTATTATTATCAATATATTTTGCAGATGCCGGGGTATGAAGCTGTAAAGGTAACTGATTCAGACGGTTATCTGCCGGCGGCACTGCAGGGGACTGTGATCCATAAGGCTTTGGAATTACTGACGAACGGTTACGAACCGGAACAGGCTTTCAGATCAGCGCTGCAGATAAATAAGGTACAGGGAAGCGCTACACGGACATATGATATATATATGCAGTATATTAATGGACCTCTTTATCAAAAGCTGCAGAATGCTGAACGTAAGGCTGAAATTAGCTTTGAACTACCGCTGCTGCAGGAATATGGGATTGCTGCTGCTTTCAGCGGTTATATTGACTGTACTGTTTTTAACAGTGACGGTACGCTGAGGATCGTTGACTATAAGACAGGCGTGCCGCCGGAAGCAGGCGAACCTGCACCGGGTTATATTTATCAGTTGGCACTGTATCAAAAGGCAGCTGCAGAATTATGGCAGCGTCCGGTGACATTGGCCGAGTTGCACTTTTTACAAAATAATTCCTGCTGGCAGCTGCAGGATTGCAGTGATAGATTGCAGGAAGTTGCTGAGTTATGCAGGGATATTTTTTCTAAACGCAGAGAAAGTGAATTTACTGTGAAGACGAAATATTGTAAAAACTGTCCGTTTGCCTACTTCTGCGCAGGCCAAGAATAAATAGTTGAAAATTAATAAATAAAAAACACCTGTGAATACAGGTGTTTTTTATTTATCTGTAGTTGTTCAAATTTAATATTTTCATAGGTTAAAGAAGCGCAACAATGACGATACATACAGTATTTTTAATACTTCTATTCACTTGTATCTATAAATCACAAACATTCCTTATAGTTAACAAGAATGGCAAAATATCACAATAAATTAAATCTGAAATTAATTATGTAAATAAAGATATCTTGCATACTCAAAACAAATATGTTATTATACCTAAAAATATCTATAAAGAAAAATAAAAATTTAAAAAGACAAACTTTTTTCAATAATGTGAATTAAAATTTACAAATTATAAATTTTTGCAATAAGAGGAAGTTAAAAAATATCTGACAGAGATAGTTTACTTTTAAAAAAGTGTAACTGACGGGTGTCCTTAGCAATAAGCAAAAACAACGTCGTTAAAACGGCGCTCAATAATTGGTACCCCGATGAATATAAAGCTCAAAAGCCTTGTAAGGGAGTGATAAAGTGAAAATTCCATTGAAGTAAGCTCAGACCAAAAAATATTCTGAGTTTGGGGTGATCTGCTATGAAAGAAAAAGAAACAATGAACACAATTGAAACAAAAGCTAAAAGCATCGTCGGTTCTCTGGTGATGATTTGCCCGGTTTGCGGCAAAGAATTCGTCTGTAATAAAGCTCATCATGTTTACACGGCTTTGATAAAAAGAAAACGCTACTATTATTGCAGGTACTCCCGCTTTAAGAATAGACCAGGAGCTAAGTAATATTTAGACTGATGATTTAGCTGATTGACATGGAAATGCTTTAGTTAAAATATAATTTCCCCGACTGTTATACAGTCGGGGGTTTAATATATTGAAGTTTTAAAGAATTAAAGGACGGTGGAACTTGGATAAAGTTTTACTGTTTTTTTATTTTTCCTAAACATATTTTTGCAACAAACTTTACAAATCTTTAACAAAAACAACGTTTAGATTTAATCAAAATTCGTTATCATACATAACAGAGCTCGTAACTAAAAAGTGGAGGGTAAAAATGATGATGAAGAAGAAACTTGCGGCACTGCTTTTGGCAGCTGCCAGTGCGATGGTCTTTACCGGCTGCGGCAGCAGTGATAATCAGTCTAAAGGCGGTGTTGACAAAAAAGTGCAGATTGAATATTGGCATGTAGCCTCCGAAAGCTTCGGCGGTACAACGGTTAAAGAACTGGTTGCCGATTTTAATGCCAAGCATCCCAATATCCAGGTTGTCGAAAAATATAACCCTGATATGTATAAAGGGTTGACACAAAATCTGCAGGCAGCTATCGCTTCCGGTAAAAATCCTGACGTTGTGCAGATGGGCTGGTCTTATTTGAACTATGCCGCTGAAAATCTTAAATACACTGACCTGCAGCCGATGATCGAAAAGCAGGCTCCTGAAGATAAAAATTTCTTGAAAGAGAATTATCTGCCTAATGTTCTGGCATTGGCTCAGACTGATGACGGCAAACAGATCGGTATTCCATATTCTATAAGTGTGCCGGTCCTGTTCTATAATCCTGAAATTTTTACTGCAGCAGGACTTGACCCCAATAATCCGCCTAAAACCTGGAAAGAGGTAGTGAGTGCGGCAAAACAGATCAAAGAAAAGACCGGGAATATGGGCTTTTTTATGCAGGAATATGCTGATAACTGGACTCAGCAGGCCATTATTGAATCTAACGGCGGTTCAATGCTGAAAAATGAAGGCGGCAAAGTCAAAGCCGGTTTCGATACTCCCGAAGCAGCAGCAGCGTATCAGTTGTTGGCTGATATGGTCAAAGACGGCAATGGCCTGCATGCTACTAATGAAGAAGGGTTCCAGGCTTATCTGTCCGGTAAGCTGGGGATGGTTTGCACTACTATTGGCAAACGTGCCAATTTTGAAAAAAGCGCCAAGTTCAAAGTTATGGCAGCTCCTTTCCCACAGTTTGAAGGCAAAGAATTGAAAGTGCCGGCAGGTGGTAACTTCCTGATGCTGTTCTCAAAAGATGCCGATAAACAAAAAGCAGCATGGGAATTCATTAAATATATCGAATCTCCTGAAGCGCTGGCTAAATGGAGCACCGGTACAGGTTATCTACCTCCGCGTAAAGGCGTAGCAGACGACCCCAACGGTTTCAAAAAAATGATCGAAGAAAACAAAAATATCCAGGTTGCCTTGTCTACGATGCCTAATCTGGTAAAATGGGCCAGCTTCCCTGGCGCTAACGGATTACAGGCTGAACAACTCCTGATTGACGCACGCGATATTATACTGAGCGGCAAAGAAACTGCCGCCCAAGCGCTGCACGAAACTGCAGAAAAGATCAATAACTTACTGTAATACAAACGATTGAACCAATCAGGATGCTGCTTGTTGCGGCATCCTGATTTTTACCAAAGGAGAGTTGTTATGAATAAAGCCAAGTGGCCTGCGTTTTGGTTCTTACTGCCGGCGGCTCTGCTGTTTATTATTTTCTTTTACTGGCCGTTGCTGCAGAATCTGTATCTTAGCTTCTTCAGCTGGAATATGATCAGCCCGACGATGAAATATGTGGGACAGAGCAACTACATTGATATTTTAGGCAACAAAGAGCTGTACAAAATCATTGGGAATACGGTAATTTTGTGCTTATTATGCTGCTGTTCAACTTTGTCTTGCCGTATCTTTATCCGTTTATCCTCGGGCACCTTCTTCAGCGGGGAAAAATGTTTTATCGCACTGTTTTGTTTCTGCCGGCAACTTTATCCCTGGCGGTGGCAAGCATTCTGTTTCTGTGGATCTATAATCCTTTGGCCGGACCGCTCAGTATAGTGCTTGCGTGGTTTGATATGGAATCGCCGCGCTGGTTTAAGGAAAATCTGCTCGTTATTTTTTCTATCTGTACTATCATTGGCTGGAAAGTATTTGGTTATAACCTGATCGTGATGCTGGCAGCGATGGTTGCCGTGCCAAGGGAAATGATCGAAGCAGCCAAGCTGGAGAACGCTTCGAACTGGACGATCTTTAGACGTATTATCATACCGATGACTTCTTCTACTGCAATTTATGTTTTCACGATCACTGTAGTTTTCGGTCTGCAGTATGTACTGGTACCTGTCAATATGCTGACGCAGGGAGGACCGGATCAGGGCAGTTCCAATTTGGTATATATCGTCTATCAGTATGGTTTTATTTTCTTCCAAACCGGTAAATCAGCGGCTTTCGCTATTATCACCATGTTCTGTTATATGGCGTTCCTGTATCTGAAAAATAAATATCTGGAGAAAAAAGTTTATTATGAAAACTAAAACACATCAAGATCTTTGCTGGCATCTGCCTTTGCTTGTGGCAGTATTTATTCAGCTGTGGCCGATAGTTTTTATGGTTTCCACATCGCTCAAAGATATGGACCAGATTTTTCAGGCAACACTCAATCCATTGCCTCTGCCACCGACATTGAATAACTATCTTACCGTATTAGGCAATTTTCCGCTGTTTACTTATATCTATAATACATTTTTCATTGCTGCGTTCGTAACAGTATTCAAAGTGCTGACCAGTGTTTTGGCAGCTTTTGCCTTTATCTATTATGACTTTAAATATAAAGAAACTGTTTTTAACAGCATGCTGCTGACCTTCTTTATTCCGATAACGGTACTGATCATGCCGAATTATTTGCTGATGAGCAGGCTGGACCTGCTGAATACTCCCTGGGGTGTTATGCTGCCGCAGTTTGTTGATGGTATGGGTGTGTTCCTGATGCGTCAGACGATGCGCGGCATACCCAAACCATTGCTGGAAGCCGCTGTTTTAGATAATGCCGGCCCGCTGCAGGTATTGCACAAGGTTGTGCTGCCGCTGATCAAACCGTCGATAATAGCAGTCGGTATCCTGTTTTTTATCAACTCATGGAACGAATACTTTTGGCCGCTGCTGGTGCTGCAGGACAAAGAAACCTATACCCTGCCGCTGGCACTGCAAATGTTTATCAGCGCTGAAGGCGGCAGTGAGTGGGGGATAGCTATGGCTGTCGCTACTCTGACCAGTCTGCCGCCGCTGGCATTATATCTCGTCTGCCAAAAATTTATACTCAATACCTTTATGCAATCGGGGGTCAAAGGATAATATATGAACAGTATTGTATTTGAAAACGTCTGTAAATCTTACGGCGATGCTAAAATCGTCAAGTCTTTGAATCTGGAAATAAAAGAAGGCGAGCGCCTGATTTTGCTGGGGCCTTCCGGCTGCGGCAAAACTACTACGCTGCGAATGATCGCTGGTTTGGAAGATATTACCAGCGGTCAGCTGAAAATGGGAGGCAGAGTAGTTAATGATATTGCTCCCGGTGAACGTAATATTGCCATGGTTTTTCAAAGCTATGCGCTGTTTCCGCATCTTTCTGTCTGGGATAATATCACCTTTGGCCTGCATATCCAAAAGCTTCCGGAAGCGGAAATCAAAAAAAGAGCCGATGAAGCCTTAGAAATACTTAATTTAAGAGGCTATGAAAACTATAAGCCCAAACAGCTTTCAGGCGGGCAGAAACAGAGAGTGGCCTTATGCCGTGCCCTTGTAAAGCAATCACCCTACTTTTTATTGGATGAACCGCTGTCAAATTTGGACGCTCAGCTGCGGCAGCAGGCCAGGACAGAACTGGTACGTATTCATGAGATATATAAACCGACAATGATTTATGTAACGCATGATCAGGTAGAGGCAATGACTGTCGCCGATCGTATCGTTGTGTTGAAAGATGGCGAACTGCAGCAGATAGCCGCTCCGGATACGATCTACCGTCACCCAGCTAATACATTTGTTGCCGGTTTTATTGGCGCCCCGTCAATGAATATCCTCAAAGCACGTTTTAACCGTGATTGTATTTGTATCGGCAAGGCCGTACTGCCGGTACCGGAGCTGTGGCGTCAGGTGATCGGACAGCGCAGAGACCTGCTGCTGGGTATCAGGCCTGAGCATTGCCGTTTAAGCGAGGACGCTGCTGTGCAGGGAAGTATAACTTATGTAGAAAATACAGGTAATCAGCGTACTGTTGAATTACAGCTTGAGAGTGGTGAGAATATCAGCGTTACAGTAAGTGACCGCAATGCGGATGTACAAAATTCCAGCGGGATCTGTTTCAGCTGGGACGATGTGAGTCTGTTTGATGTGACAAGCGGCAGGAATATTGGCTATATAGAAAAAGGGGAGGTTTTTACTGATGCAATGGGCAGTTAGTGATCTGGCTTTTGGCGGTTTCAATAAAAAATATCTCAGCGGTTTGCCGTTGACCTATAATATCGAATTTTTTATGAATTCGGGACCGACCATTATTGGGATACGGTATTGCTGCCGCTGGCGCAGAATAATAAGGAAAAAAGAACATTTTCTATCCATGGTCCCTGTGTTGCTGTAAATCTGGCAGACAGCAGTGATGAATATTATTTAAAAGCCTACGCTCAAACCTTTACCTATGCCCAAAAGATCAAAGCAGAATTTGTAGTTGTGCATACCAATGAAATTTACCATGGTGAGGTTGCCGCAGTTAAAGAACTGGTCTATCAGCGCTTGGCTGAAGTGATCAGCCTGGCACAAAGCTACGGCGTTCAAGTTGTTATAGAAAATGTGGGTCTGCGTCCCTGTGGATCACTGCTTTTTGATTTTGAAGAATATCTGGCACTGTTTGAACGTTATCCGCAGGCTCTGGCACTTTTGGATACGGGACATGCCCACGTTAATGGCTGGAATCTTCCTGAAACCGTGAAACGGCTGCAGAAAAAGCTGTTGGCTGTACATGTGCATGATAACGATGGCAGCGGAGACAGCCATCAGCCTGTAGGACTGGGAACGATCGAATGGGAACCTTATTTTGCTTCTATCAGGGATTATGCACCGAATGCACTGCAGATATTGGAATATGCTTATATTGAGCCGGGAGTTCTTACCGAACACCTGCATAAGCTGGAAAGCCGTTATGGTGCACTGCGATTTTAAGTATAAGATGTAAATAGTGATTTTTAGTTTAGTAAAGCATTTGATTTAAATAGTGATAATAAAAAAGCAAGCCGCTAGCGGCTTGCTTTTTTATTATGCTTTTGAGCTTTATTTTGACTGCAGCCACTGCTGTTTTTCAGGATTGAAGCATTCTCCAAATATGGCGCCGCCAAGTATAAGTACGGCTCCGAGCATTTGTAAAGGCAACAGGACTTCATGTAAAAAGAGTACAGAAAAAACAACTGCAGACAGTGGTTCCAGATAACCGCATATGGCAACGGTCTGGACTGGCAAGTCTGTAATAGAAGAAAAATATAAATAACAGCCGATTCCTGTATTAAGCAAGCCGAGCAGTAAAACCGGTATCCAGTCAATCGTTGTCAGTGACAGAACAAAGTTTTTCTGCATACTGACAAATGCGACGACGATAAAAGAGCCGATGACAAGTTGCAGCAAAGAATTTTCCAAACCGGATTCAGGTTTGGCTTTTTTATTTGCTGTTACCATCAGTGCATACATAAACGCAGACATTAAGCCGCAGAAAAGACCCCAAATAGTTTTACCTTCGTCCAGCGCCTGTAAGTTCACTAGGCACATCCCGACCAGAACAGTTAAAAAACCAGCTATTTTAGGCCAGGTCAGAGTTTCACGAAAAAGAAAAGGTGAAAGAATCATAACGATTACCGGACCGCAGTAATAGGCTAAAGATGCTATGCTGATCCCGACCTGCTGATAGGCTTCGTAAAGCAGCATCCAGCTTGCTCCCATAGCTGACGCCGAAATGAAAAGATAAAGGCAAGTGTGCTTATTCCGGTAAAAAGTAAACCTTTGTCTGGAAACCGTAAAAACAGTTATAAGAAAGAGGCTGCCAAGCAATAGACGCAGCAGAACGATTTCGTAGCTGGGCAGATTGATATTACTGGCAACGATGCCGTTGGAACCAAATAACAAAAGCGCAGCAAAGTATTTATAGTAAGATGATTTCATAAAATACAAAACCTTTCTTCAAATTGTTTTTATACCAGCCTGCAGTAAAGTTTATTCAAATAAACTTTGCTGCAGGTCTGCCTGATTGCTTGGAAAAGTGCTCAGATAGGCAAATAACTGCTGATTATCCTGAATGATACCATGCTGATGGCATTTTTGCCGCAGCAGCTGTATCAGCTGTTTACTGTTGGGACTGTCGATAACGTACTGATTTCCGTAGGTGTCGATATAGCGTTTTTTCAGTCCGGGGAAGTGTCTGTCCAGCTGCTGGTAAAAGTATTCGCGGTTACCGTCGCGCAGCGTCAGACTCATACCGAAACAAATAATGCCGTAAACGCCGGCTTCGATACAGTAATCTAAAATACCGCGGAGATTAGCTTCGGTATCGTTGATAAAAGGCAGAATGGGAGCAAGCCAGACTACAGTCGGTATACCTGCGTCACGTAATTGCTTTAAAGCTTCGAAACGCTCATGGGTCGTGCTTACATACGGCTCTATTTTTTTGCACAATTCTTCGTCGTAGGTGGTCAGAGTCATTTGGACTACGCATTTTGCAGACGCGTTTATTTTTTGAAGCAGATCAAGATCCCTCAGGATCCGGTCCGATTTAGTCAGCACTGTAAAACCGCAGCCATATTTATAAACAAGCTCCATAGCATGCCGCACGCTGCCGAGTTCGGTTTCCAGAGGAATATAAGGATCTGTCATCGACCCGGTGCCGATCATACATTTTTTGCGTTTGCGCCGCAGGGCTTCTTCCAGCAGTACAAGAGCGTTTTGTTTGACTTCTATATCCTCAAAAGCATGCGGCATTTGATAACAGCTGCTGCGTGAATCACAGTAAATGCAGCCGTGCGAGCAGCCGCGATACAGGTTCATACCATTTTTAGCTGAGAGGATACCTTTTACTTGCACATAATGCATAGCTGTACCTTTCTGTGTCCGGACAAGCGAAAATGCCGAATAAAAAATATCAGAGTTGTTAAATGACTTTCATTATACCATATCTGTCGGTACTGTATTGTGAAAGTGTTGCGTGGACTGGCAGCAGTATTATTTGACAGAGGTAAGTTTGGCTATTATTAAAACGTAAGAGCAATAACGGAACCGGACGGCGGCGTAAAAGTTCTTGTATGTCTTGTGGAGGGTTACAACAGTGCTAAAATTATAGAAAATATTGTTTGGTAAATGTTCTGCAAGTAATAGCAGATAAAGTGCTGATAAATTTAAAAAATATGATCTGATTACATTAAGATGTGAGGCGGGCAATATGTACGATGAACGCTGTTTGAAAATAATCGGCGCTAATATCAAGCTGCTCAGGACATGCCGCGGTATCAGCCAGGGTGAACTGGCCCGGGCTTTGGTTATCAGTCAAACGCATCTGAGCAATATTGAGTGCTGCAGGGTCGCAGTTAATTTCCGTGTTTTACTGCGTGCCGCTAATGCGCTGGAGTGTACATTAGATGATTTGCTGCAGCTGGAATTTACGGAACTGACGAAAACAGTGATGGAGGTCAGGGAATATTTCTCTGCACAGGACGGTTATGCGCTGAATGTCACCGGGAAGCTTGTCATTAAGGAAAAAGCCCAGAACCGGAGCCTTCGTCAGATAATTACGCCCCGTCCTCCGACAGTAAATATACGGGGACTCTGACGAATATTAAGGCTGAAAAAATGCAGCAGGAAGAATACCGTAATCTTGATAAACGCTGCCGCAATACGATCGAACAGGCGTCGGTCTCAGTTGAAGGCGACGGTATCAAACTGGAATAGGCTGCTGGGGAAAAGAATATGAACAATCAAATAGCAGCACCAAGAACAAACCTCGCCGCCGGCGGGGTTTTACTTTTGTAAAAGAATAGTGAAATTTGCCTGTTAGGTAAGTTTTTTGGTATAATATAACGATACGAAGGGAGGTAAAAGCCTATGCCAATCGAATATATTTTACTGGGCGTCGGGATCGTGCTTTTGGGAATCGAAGCAGTGGTGCCGGGGTTTGGCTTTTTTGGCGTTACGGGTCTGATCTCGCTGCTGGCAGGCTCATATTATCTGCTGGGCGGCGGCGCTGAGGCCGCGTATATTTTGCTTGGTGTTGTACTGGCACTGGGCGCAGTAGTTGCCCTGCTGTTTGTTTATCTGCCCGCCGAAAGCAAGTGGAATCCCTTTGTTTTATGGGAGAAACAAGAGAACCGTCACGGTTATACAGGTGCCGAGGATCACTCGCAGTATCTTGGTAAACGTGGAGAGGTCGTAGCACCGCTGCGCCCTGCGGGAACTGTCATCATCGACGGCGAACGTGTCGACGTGGTGAGCTTTGGCGATTATATCATGCCGGGCGCATTGGTAGAGATCGTGAAAGTGGAAGGCAATAAACTGTTTGTTCAGGAAGTAAAAACTAACTAGTAAAGGAAGTGTTGTGATGTTTGATTTTTTGTTTAACGGCGGGTTCATGTTTATCCTGATCATTGCCGGTATCGCCGTATTTTTGAATTTTGTACCGCTGGCGCTGTGGATCTCGGCTATCGCTGCCGGTGTCAACGTTGGTATTTTCAATTTAGTGGGTATGCGGTTCCGCCGCGTGCCGGCTTCCCAGATCGTGCTGCCGCTTATCAAAGCCAATAAGGCAGGTCTGGACGTCAATGTCAATCAGCTGGAAGCGCATTATCTGGCAGGCGGTAACGTTGACCGTGTCATCGATGCGCTGATCGCTGCTCACAGAGCTCAGATCCCGCTGTCTTTTGAGCGTTCCTGCGCTATTGACCTTGCCGGACGTAATGTGCTGGAAGCAGTACAGATGAGCGTTAACCCCGAAGTAATTGAAACGCCGGTAGTTTCGGCAGTTGCTAAAGACGGCATCGAACTGAAGGTCAAAGCCCGCGTTACCGTACGCGCCAATATTGACCGTCTGGTCGGCGGCGCCGGTGAAGCGACTATTATCGCCCGTGTCGGTGAAGGTATCGTTACTAATGTTGGTTCTGCTGTTAAACACAGCGATGTATTGGAAAATCCTGATTTCATTTCGCGTACCGTTTTGGCTAAAGGACTTGACGCAGGTACTGCTTTTGAGATCCTGTCTATTGATATTGCCGATGTCGACGTAGGCCGTAACATTGGCGCCGCTTTGATGACTGACCAGGCTGAAGCCGATAAACGAATCGCCCAGGCCCGCGCCGAAGAACGCCGCGCAATGGCAGTTGCTAAAGAACAGGAAATGAAAGCCTATACCCAGGAAATGCAGGCGAAGGTCGTCGAAGCTCAGGCCAAAGTACCGACTGCGTTGGCAGATGCTTTGGAAAACGGCCGTTTAGGCGTGATGGATTACTACCGCATGAACAATATCAATGCTGATACTGATATGCGGAAAATGATTGCCGGTTCCAGCCCTGAAAATAGCGGCGAAAAAGGCAGCAACCCGAAATAAGCCGACTGTATGAGCCGGTTATTGTATTGAGATGAGGCGAATGTATGGACAATTTAATGCTGTTTTATCCTCTCATCGTACTGTTGTTTTTTATCTTTTTCGATGTCCGTAACCGCAAGAAGCGTCCTGCGCCGCCACCGCAGCAGCCTGCTGATTGGCAGACGCAGCTGCCGGAGGAAAGGCAGGGGCGCGGCTATGAAGGTGAGGACGAAGAAGCTGTACCGTGGTATGTGGAGTTTCCAGAAGACCGGGCGCCCAAAAAGCAGCCTGAGGCGGAAAATACCTGTCAGGAACCTGCACCGGCAGCAGAAGCTGCTGTTCCGGAACCCTTGTATAAACGTTTTGAGCCGCAGAAGCCCCAGCCTGCCTTTAAAGGCTTTCGCAGCCGCGGGACAGTAGCTGAAGATGTACGCTATGGCTTTGTGATGGCGCAGATATTGGACAAACCTCGGTCGCTGAAACCGTACGATGATAGTTTTTGATAATTGGGCAAGATTATTTTTCTAACGAAAGAAGTGTTGTTAGTTAATGAATAAAAAACTTGCTGCTGTACTGCTGGCTGGAGCGCTGCTTTTTGGGGCCGCTCCGCTGCAGGCACAGGAAAGTTCTTCAATCGATGCCGTTACTGCCGGCGTAGCCGATACAGGCAGGGCTGACAAAGAGGCAGAGAAAAAAATAACTGCTTCGACAGTGCCTTATTCGGTGGCGGTGCTGCCGTATATCGACCAGTCGGGCATGGATGAAAAGGGCCGTAAGGTAGCGGCTAATGCTATCAAAGACGCGCTGAAAGAGAAATATCCGCCTGCTAAAAAAGGCGGCGTGAATACCGTTGCCAGTGCCAAAGCTGTTGCTAAGGCGATGCAGAACCATCCGTTTGAAAACGCTGACGCGCCGGTATTGGCAGAGCTTGTTGCCGTTGGTAAAGAGCTGGGCGTCGACCGTGTGATCTACATGGAGATGGAGCCGCCGCGCAACAAGGAAACCGGCTTTATGGTTATCGTCGGCAGTCAGACTTATAGTTCAGTCATTACCATGAAGCTGAAATGTGTGGATGTAAAAACTGAGAAATATCTGTTCAACAGGATCGTGGAGGAAGTTGGGTCATCGTCGGCCGTAGCTTTTTGGAAGATCGGCGGCGCGAGCCAGAGCAGGGCAGTAAAGAAAGGTGTTGCTGCCTGCATGACTGAATTTTTAACTGTTTTTGACTGATAATCTATAGAGAACAAGGTGATATTGGTGTTAGAAAAAATCGATTTAAAACAAAGTCTGAAAAAAGATGCCTATAATGAAAAAATGAGTTATTTTGAAACCAGGCTGGGAGAACTGCAGCGTGCTTGCCGCGCTGCTGGTATTCCTGTAATAATTTTGTTTGAAGGCTGGCGTGGGTCACAGCGCAGCGTCATCATCAATCATATGATGCAGCAGATGGATGCCCGCGGGTTCAGAGTTTATTCGGCTTCCAAAATGGCGGATGAAGAACCGGACCAACCTTTTTTTGAGCCTTTTTGGCGGCAGCTGCCGGCAAAAGGCAATATGGCTGTGTATTACCGCAGCTGGTACTATCTGAAAAATGAATATACCTTTGACCGCGATGCGGATCAAGTTAAAAGAATAAATACGAGCTACAGGCATATCAATGCTTTTGAAAAGCAGCTGACTGATGATAATTATGTGCTGCTGAAATTTTTTGTACACGTTTCCGAAAAACAGCTGAAGGCTAATGTGCAGAAGGCTGAAAAAACCTATGGTAAAGGCTGGAACAAGGTCAGCGAAAGCGACGATGATTTTGTAGATTATCAGCGGTATCTGGAAATCTACGAGAAAATGTTTATCGACAGCGACCGGCCTAATGCCCACTGGTATCTGATCGCCGGCGACGATACGCGTTTTGCCGAGGTCTCGATATTTGATGTGATCGTACAGCGGCTGGAACTGGCGCTGGCCGAAGCGGAAGCCCGCAGACAGAAAGCCGGGCAGCAGCTGGTGTTGCCGCGTACCGAGATCTACGACGTTTTATCAAAGGTCGATCTGTCCAAAGAAATCGCAAAAGCGGAATATAAAGAGAAACTGGATAAATACCAGTCCAAATTGAGTATTTTGCAGTATGAAATGTATAAAAAGGGTATTCCTTCGGTCTTTGGCTTTGAAGGCTGGGATGCAGGCGGTAAGGGCGGAGCGATCCGTCGGCTGACGGCAGCTCTCGATCCGCTGGGGTATTCGGTGAACCCGGTAGCGGCTCCCAACGTGGTAGAGAAATCCTTTAACTATCTATGGCGTTTTTGGACACGCTTTCCCAAACAGGGAGAGATCGCCATTTTTGACCGTACCTGGTACGGCAGGGTCATGGTAGAACGTATCGAAGGCTTTGCAACGCAGGATGAATGGGGGCGGGCCTATGCCGAGATCAACGAGATGGAAGCCCAATGGGCGGAATACGGTACGGTGATAGGCAAATTCTGGCTGCAGATAGATAAAGACGAGCAGTATAAACGCTTTAAGGAGCGGGAGCAAAATCCGAACAAGGAATGGAAGATCACTGACGAAGACTGGCGCAACCGTGAGAAATGGGATGCCTATGAAGCGGCTGTGAACGAAATGCTGGTGCGCACAAGTACTGATTATGCACCGTGGACGATAGTGGAAGGCAATAATAAATATTATGCCCGCCTGAAGGTGTTGAAAACGGTGATCGAAATGTTTGAAAAACGGTTGAAGGACTAACAGCACACTGAGAGAGTATAAACGAGGTAGACAATTTGACCTGGGAGCTTAAAAATGCGTTGAAAGAAATAGTTGCCCGCGAGAGCGGGGCACAGGTATTTGCGCCTGGCGCGCGGAGGCCGGTGGCCTTTATTTACCCCAATACTTATCATCTGGGGATGTCGAATCTGGGACTGCATATCCTGTATCAGCTCATCAACAGCCGCGGCGATTCAGCCTGTGAACGTTTCTTTCTGCCTGACAGCAAGCTCTTAGCAGAGCATAAACGCACGAAAACGCCGCTTTTATCACTGGAAACACAGCGGCCGCTGGCAGATTTTGAAGTTATCTGCGTGATGATGTCATTTGAAATGGATTATACCAATTTACTGACTATGCTGGCGCAGAGCAATGTGAAGCCTGAAGCGGCAGCACGCGGCGCCAAAGAACCGCTGGTGATCATCGGCGGTCCCTGCGCGACCTTCAATCCTGAGCCTTTAGCAGGGGTTGCCGATGCTTTCGTGATCGGTGAAGGTGAAGAAACTGTCAATAAACTGCTGGACGCTGTTTATGAAGCCAGGGACAAAGGCCTGTCTAAGGAAGATACACTGTTGGAGCTGGCGCAGCTGAGCGGCATCTATGTGCCGCGGTTTTATGAGCCGCAGTACGATGCTGGCGGTATGTTCTGCGGTATGCTGGCGTCACCGCAGGTGCCTGCCAGCGTAAAACGCCAGTGGGTACGTGAACTGGATAATTATCCGCAGACATCGGCAATTATGACAGATGCGACTGAATTTGAAAATATGTATATCGTCGAAGTAGCACGAGGCTGCGGGCGGCATTGTCGTTTCTGCATGGCAGGTTATTGCTTCCGCAAACCGCGGGCGCGCGATCTTGAGCTGCTGCTTGCTAAAATACGCAACCGTCCGCCACAGACTAAAAAGGTCGGGCTGATGGGGGCCGCGGTATCTGATTATCCGTACATCAAAGAACTGACACAGACACTGGTAGATGAGCAGGTACCTTTTACGGTAGCCTCTCTGCGGGCCGACACTTTAGATGTAGAGCTGACGCAGGCTTTGGCTGCCAGCGGTCAGAGGACGATGACTGTGGCTCCGGAAGCAGGCAGCGTGAAAATGCGTAATATCATCAATAAAGGCATTACCGAAGAACATGTTTTTAATGCCATAGAACTGGCAGCGGCAGCAGGTATGAAAAATATCAAGCTGTATTATATGCTGGGCCTGCCGGGGGAAGCTGACAGTGATATCGAAGAAATGATAGCGATGATCGGTCGGGTACGAGAAAAGATGGATGCCGCCCTTAATAAAGGCGATCTGATAATTTCCGTGAATGGTTTCATCCCCAAGCCGTTTACACCGTTTCAGTGGTCGCCGCTGTGCGATGTCAAAACCTTAAAACGCCGTTTTAAAATGCTGGAAACCGCTTTTAAAAAAGCGAAACATATTCAGGTGCAGACAGAATCCTTGAAGGAAACTGTTCTGCAGGCAGTTTTGGCAAGGGGTGATCGCAGGATCGGCGCCGCTTTATTAGAAGCCTTCCGCAGAGAAATGCCGCTGAAGCAGGTGCTGAAAGAGCAGGGACTGGATATAGAGGAACTTGCTGCTGCTGCTTACGAGATCGGCAGGCCTTTGCCCTGGCAGCATTTGGATATGGGCTTTACCGAAGCTTATTTGATCAGCGAGTGGCAGAAGGCGCAGCGGGAAGAATTTACACCGATGTGTTTTGACTTATGCCGCCGCTGCGGTGTTTGCGGGGAGGCACAGGTATGAGTTTCAGATTAAGAAATAACGGGCCGATCTGGCTGGGTGAATTTACGGCGCTGACAGAAGCAGGATTCAGCAACGGCTGCAGCTGCCGTCTGCATGGAGCAAGCAGTATTGTGCCGGACGGATTCAACCTGGCGCTGCATGTGGGCGATGAAGCAGAGCTTGTAAACGCCAACCGCAGGCAGTTTGCGGCGGCGTTGGGTGTGGATGCGGCAAGGTTTACTACCTGTGCCCAGGTGCACGGCAGTAAGGTCGTTTGTGTGACAGAAGGCCTTATCGGCAGCGGCGCTGTGGATTTTGCCGATACTATTGCCGACACTGATGCTTTGATCACCGATTTGCAAAATGTGCCGCTGCTGCTGTTTTATGCAGATTGCGTACCAGTTTTGCTGGCTGATACAGAAACCGGGGCTGTGGGACTGGCGCATGCAGGCTGGCGCGGCAGTGTGGAGGAGATCGCCCTCAAAACGGTGCAGATGATGTGCCGTCATTATGGCTGCAACCCGGAAAAAATGCTGGCGGCGATCGGACCGTCGATTGGCAGCTGCTGTTACGAAGTAGACGATAAAGTTCTGACGGCGGGTGCAAAATACCGTGAGTGTTTTACGCTTAAACCAAATGGTAAATATCATCTGGACTTATGGCTGATGAATAGATTACAATTAGAAGCAGCAGGACTGGAGCGAGGTAATATCCACTGTGCCGCGACATGTACCTGCGATAATCGGGAACTGTTTTTTTCCTATCGTGCCGAGTTGGGTAAAACCGGGCGCATGGGCGTAAGCATTTGCCGAAGATAAAAAAGGAATAATAGTTTTTGTGGCGAATATAAAACTTTTAGGAGGTCTTTATTTTGTTAAAAGACAATCTGCACAAAGTACAGACCCAGATCGCCGAAGCTTTGAGCCGGCGAACTGAAACTAAACTGACCGGCGATAAGGTAACACTGGTCGCCGTAACTAAAAATCATCCCGTAGACGTGGTGCTGGAATCGCTGGCGCTTGGTGTGACTAATATCGGCGAAAACCGGGTGCAGGAAGCGAAGGAAAAACGCACTATTGTGGCTGACCGCGGCTTCTGGCATCTGATCGGCCATTTACAGACCAATAAAGCCAAGCAGGCCGTCACCTTGTTCGATCTGATTGAATCAGCTGACAGCGAGCATCTTTTGGCTGCGCTGGACAAGGCGGCTGGACAGCAGCATAAGCAGCAGGATATTTTGCTGCAGCTCAACATCGCCCGCGAGGAGCAGAAGACAGGCTTTTTGATTGAAGATTATCTGGCGATATTGCCGCAGCTGGACGACTATAAAAATCTGTGTGTACGCGGTTTGATGGTTATTGCGCCACTGTGCGGCGATATAGAGGAAACACGCCCTGTTTTTAAAGAAGGTTATCGCTGTTTTTGCGAGCTGCGGGCGCAGCGGCCTGGAATCGAGCTGCTGTCGATGGGTATGACTCACGACTTTACAGTAGCTGTTGAAGAAGGCGCCAACATTGTGCGTGTGGGTACGGCCTTATTTGGTAAGCGCGATTACAGTAAAAATAAATGAGCATGAAGGTATGGTGAAATGTATGAAATTTTTTGATCGTATCTCTGAAACCTTAGGTTTATATGAAGAGGAAGATGATGAACTTTTAGAGGAAGAGGAACCTGTAAAAAAGGCTGAAACAGCTCCTAAACGGATTCCCCGCAGTACGCCTGCCGTCAGCAGGGCAGCACTTCCCGCCGAGTCTGCCGCTTTGGAAAAAAGCGAAGCCAGAAGTGAAGTGCCGGCTGAGAAAAAATCCTTCTTCAGCAAAAAGAACGTCCAAAATTCGCCTGAAGGCAAAACCATTTCCATGCCGCTTGCTCAAAAGCAGGTCAAGGTAGTGGTGCTGGAACCGGCTAATTTTGACGATTCGCAAAAGGTTGCCGATTATCTGCGCAACAACCAGCCTGTAGTAGTGAACTTTGAAGGTACTGAAGGCCTGGTGACCAAAAGAATGACCGACTTTATCAGCGGGACTATTTACGCTTTAGGCGGCAGTATGAAAAAAATCGGCCGTAATATTCTGGTCTGTGCCCCGAAAAACGTAGATATCGACGCCAGCGTCAACATTTATGATGAAAAGGGTGGTCAACCGTGGAAAAAATAACAGCTCAAACCGGCCCGCTGGCTTTTATCGGCGGCGGCGCTATGACTGAAGCTATCATCAAAGGTATTCTGGGAGCCGGACTGGCTGACCCGGGTGAGATCTTTGTCGGCGAGCCGTCAGCGGCACGCTGTGAATATTTACAGAAAACCTACGGCATTAAAGCATCTGGTGATAATAAAGCTGTGGTAAAAGATGCAGGGCTGATCATTCTGGCAGTAAAACCGCAGGTTGTTGATGCGGCGATCACTGCTGAGCTTGCTGCAGCAATGCCGCCGCAGGCAACGGTGCTTTCGATCATGGGCAGTGTCGATCTGGCGAAGCTGCATCAGGTAGTGCCGGGACATGCGGTCATCAGAGTGATGCCCAATACACCGCTGGCAGTAGGTGCGGGGATGACGGCGATTGCGCCTGACAGCAAGGTCAGCTCCGAGATGATCGACGCCGCTAAAACTATTTTTGGTTCCTGCGGCGAGGTCGAAGTAGTGGCTGAAAGTGCTATCGAAGCGATCACGGCGGTATCAGGCTGTGGTCCGGGCTATGTCTTTATGCTGATCGACGCTCTGGCAGATGCTGGCGTTAATGCAGGCCTGCCGCGGGCGCTGGCGATCAAGCTGGCCGCCCAGACATTTGCCGGCAGCGGCAAAATGGTGCTGGAAACAGCATTGCATCCGGCGCAGCTGCGCGATCAGGTAACTTCGCCAGGCGGAACTACCATTGCCGGTATCCATTCTCTGGAAAACCGCGGAGTGCGTGCTGCGATGTATGATGCTGTACTGGCCGTGCTGGAACGCAGTGAGAAATTGAAGGGTAAATAACCAATGGCAGATAGAGAAAAGATTTTAAGATATTTTCGGGCCGGCGGCGATGAAGAACTGGCAGCCAAGCTGCTTGATCTGGCGGAAGGGGCTCATAGAAGCCGAAAATTCCGCGTCAGCGATTTTCTTGATCCGCATGGCTGTAATGTGGCCGAGATCGTTGCGGCCAATTTTGAAAATGTGAAGCTGGAAACCAGCGGCGGTTTTAAAAATGCCGAGCGTATGAAAGTTGCTTTTGTTGCCGAAGACTTTTTTGGTCAGCCGGATTTTGGCATGGTCTGCTTTAAAGTCGAATGGGACAAACGCTATTATGAACTCAGTCACCGCGATATTTTGGGAGCTTTTATGGGGATGGGCTGTAAACGCGAGATTTTGGGCGATATTATTTTTATCCCTGAAGGAGCACAGTTCGTAGCCGATAAATCTTTTACTACTTACATTATGAACAATCTGACGCAGATAGGTTCTGCCCCGGTTTCACTGACAGAGATCACAGAAGCTGACCTGCTGCAGAAGGAAGAAAAGGTCAAGGTCATCAGCGCTACAGTTGCAGCTTTAAGGCTGGATGCCGTTGCTGCTGCAGGATATGGCGTATCCCGGTCACGTATGGCTGACGAGATCAAAGGCCAGAATGTTAAAGTAAACTGGAAAGAGGCCAAGAACGCAGCCCAGCCGGTCAGCGAAGGCGATATCATTTCTTTCCGCAGCCGCGGCAGGGTAGAAGTAGCCGAGATCAGGGGCACTACCAAAAAAGGTCGTTTAAGCATCACGCTGAAAAGATATATTTAATGGGGAGGGTATCACGATATGTTGACACCGTTAGATTTAAACAATAAGAACTTTTCCAAAGGCTTCCGCGGATATGACACCGAAGAGGTCGATGAGTTTTTTGCCAAAGTTGCCAAGGATTTTGAACGCCTGTATCAGGATAACGTAGAGCTTAAAGATGCTGTGGAACGAGTCAGCGCCAAACTGGAATACTATCAGCAAATGGAATCCACCATGCAGAACACTTTGGTCATCGCACAGGAAACTGCCGACGAAGTGAAAAAGAACAGCGAGCAGAAGGCTGCCCTGCTGGAGCAGGAAACTGCCATGAAATGCAAAGAGATCACTTCTGAATGCCAGGCTGCTGCTGCTAAAGCAAAAATGGACGCTGAAATCGCGGCGACTCAGGCCAGGACAGAAGCAGAAGCTTATGCTGAAAAACTGCGCAGCGAAGCTGAAAGTGAAACTACAAAATTGCGTAATGACACGCTGGCGGAAATTGCCAGACTGCGCGGCGAAGCTGAGGCCGAGCTGAAGCAGATGAAAAATGAGACTCAGAATTTTGTAGACAAAATGCGCAGTGCCGCCGAAGTAGAAGTCGCTAAAATGAAAGTAACTACAGAGGATCTGTGCAAAAAAATGTCGTCGCAGGCAAAAGACGAGGCCAGCGATGTTTTGGCACAGGCACGTGCCGAAGCACAAAAGCTGACCAGCGAAGCCGACGAACGCTACAGAACGATGATTGCCGATGCCGAAGAACGTTCCAGAACACTTTTGGCTGACACCGACGAAAAAGTAAGAAAAATGATTTTTGAAGCAGAAAATAAAGCTGCTCTCGCAAAAGGTATCTTTGAAGATCAGGTCAAAAAGGCCGCTGTGCATCGTCAGCATATGATGAGCATTTTGGAAGGTCAAATGGAGCTTTTGAAAAACTTTAGCGAAGATACTGAAAAATAAGCGAGGTCGGCAGCATGATTATTTTGGTACGCCACGGTGAAGCAACTCATCATACAGAGCATTTGACAGGCGGTTGGACCGATTCGGAGCTTACGGCTGCGGGAAAGGTTCAGCTGCAGGCCGTTGCGTCCAAATTAGCCAAAGATTTTGCAGGGCAAAGCCGTGATCTGCGGATCCTGACCAGCGATTTGAAGCGGGCGGAAGAATCAGCCCGGATCATCGCCGCCAGGCTGGGGATCAGTAAGCTGGAACCGTATGAATTTTTGCGCGAAAAAAATAACGGACAGGCGGCAGGCTTGACTGAAACGGCTGCCAAAGCTTTGTATCAGCAGCCGCCGACCTTAAAGGAACTGCATCACCGCAACTATCCGGGCGGCGAAACGCGGCAGGAATTTTATGACCGTAATGTGCAGGGCCTGATAAAATGCGCTGATCTGGAGCGGGAAAATCTTCTGATCGTAGCCCATAAAGGCACGATCCAAAACATCATTTTCCATTGGCTGGGGCTTGATATAGCTGCTGTCAACGTTTTAAATTTTTCTGTCGATATCCTGCCGTCCAGCGTGACGGTCCTGGGCATCAACAAATGGCGCGAACATGCTGTGTTCAGGCTCAACGATACCTCACATCTGCATACTGACAGCGGTTATGGCATCTTTGAGTTTAAATATGGCAAATACCATTGACTATAACTTGTATAATGGTGTATAATGACTTTGTTTTAATAAAAGCAGCAGCGATGACGAAGACAGTAGCCTGCCGGGCACAGTCAAGCGAGTCGGGGACAGTGCGAGCCCGATCGGAAAGATGGCAGGGGAAGATCACTTCAGAGCTTCTGGGCTGAAAACAGTAAGCCCGGACGGGTAACACACGTTATGGTGTTTCGAGTGGCAGGCATCTTAAGTCTGTCATGAGGGTGGTACCACGGGTTTATAGTCTCGTCCCTTTTTGGGAGCGGGGCTTTATTTTTTTGGAGGTGTACACATGGATTACAGCAAGACCCTTAATTTACCGGAAACTGAATTTCCGATGCGTGCCGGTTTACCGGAACGCGAACCCGAATTTTTGAAATACTGGGAAGAAAACAAAATCTATGAAAAGAAACAGGAACTGCATGCGGGCCATAAAAAATTTGTTCTGCACGACGGTCCGCCGTACGCTAACGGAAAGATCCATATGGGTACGGCTTTAAACAAGATTTTGAAAGACATCATTATGAAATATAAATATGCGCAGGGATTTGATACCCCGTATGTTCCCGGCTGGGATACCCATGGTATGCCGATCGAGCACGCCGCTATCAAAAATCTGGGACTGAACCGCCATGAGCTTGATACACTGGTACTGCGTAAAGAATGTCACGACTACGCTTTAAAATGGATCGACGAGCAGCGTACCGACTTCAAACGTCTGGGCGTTCTTGGAGATTGGGATCATCCTTATATCACCATGACCCACGATTATGAAGCTGTACAGATCCATGTTTTCGGCGAGATGGCAAAAAAAGGCTATATCTATAAAGGTAAAAAAGCTGTTTACTGGTGTCCGCACTGCGAAACCGCTCTGGCAGAAGCTGAAATCGAATACGGTGAAGAAAAGTCGCCGGCGATCTTCGTAAAAATGCCGCTCGTCAAAGACAACGGCATGCTGCCAGAAGCAGCTCAGGGCAAACCGGCCTATATCGTTATCTGGACCACTACTCCGTGGACCATGCCTGCCAACGTAGCGATCGCGCTGCATCCGGACTTTGAATATGCCTGGGTAGAATGCGAAGGCGAAATCCTGTTTATGGCCAAAGAGATGCTGGAAGCCGTTGGCAAGGTCTGCAAAAAAGACCTCAGCAATATCATCGGCACCTGTAAAGGTAAAGATATGGAATATGCTGAATGCAGACATCCGTTTGAAACTATTGACCGCAAATCCTTAGTCGTTTTGGCTGATTATGTTACGCTGGAAGCCGGCACAGGCTGTGTACATACCGCTCCCGGACATGGCGCCGACGACTTTGAGACCGGCGTTCGCTACAATCTGCCGATCATCTGCCCTGTTGACGGCTCAGGTAAACTGACAGCAGAAGCCGGTGTGGATTTTGCAGGCATGTTCGTTTTTGATGCCAACGTACCCATCATCAAATATCTGGCCGGGCTGAACCGCCTGTTTGGCAAAGAAAACATCCGCCATCAGTATGCACACTGCTGGCGCTGCAAGAACCCCATCATCTACCGTGCGACCGAGCAGTGGTTCGCATCTGTTGACGGCTTCCGTGAAGAAGCCCTGAATGCTATTGCCAATGACGTGCAGTGGATCCCGTCCTGGGGCGAAGCACGTATCCATAATATGGTCGCCGACCGTCACGACTGGTGCATTTCCCGTCAGCGTGTCTGGGGCGTACCGATCCCGATCTTCTACTGTGAAGACTGCAACGAACACCTGGTCAACGACGATACTATCAATGCTGTTGCCGACCTGTTTGCTAAAGAAGGCTCTGATGCCTGGTGGGCTCATTCTGCTGAGGAGATCCTGCCGCAGGGCACCAAATGCCCCAAATGCGGCGGCACTCATTTCCGCAAAGAATCTGATATCATGGATGTCTGGTTCGACAGCGGTTCTTCCCATGCAGCAGTCTGCAAAACCCGTCCCGAACTGGCATGGCCTGCAGATATGTATCTGGAAGGCAGCGATCAGCATCGCGGCTGGTTCCAGTCTTCACTGCTCACTTCCGTTGCTACCGAAGGCAAAGCGCCTTACCGCGCAGTTCTGACGCATGGTTACGTTGTTGACGGCGAAGGCCGCAAAATGTCTAAATCTGTAGGCAATACTGTTGCCCCGCAGGAAGTTATCGCCCAATATGGCGCCGATATCATTCGTTTGTGGGCAGCTTCCTCCGATTACAAGGCTGATATTCGTATCTCCAAAGAGATACTGAAACAGCTCTCTGAGGTTTACCGCAAGATCCGCAACACCATTCGCTATATCCTGGGCAACACCAACGATTTCAATTATGAAACCGATAAAGTTGAATTTAAGGATATGCTGGAGCTGGATCGTTGGGCTTTGATGCATATGCAGCTCTTGAAAAAAGAGGTTTCCGCAGCTTATGAAAGCTACGACTTCCATGTGCTCTATCATGCTATCCATAATTTCTGCAGCGTCGAGATGAGCAGCTACTATCTGGATATCCTCAAAGACCGCCTGTATGCATACAAGGCCGATTCCTTTGAACGCCGCAGCGCTCAGACTGCAATGTACGAGATCATGCTGGATCTGGTCGTAATGATCGCGCCCGTACTCAGCTTCACGATGGAAGAAGTATGGCAGTTCATGAAAAAACCTGCTTCCATGCCTGAATCCGTATTCATGATGCCGTGGCCCGAATGCAAGGAAGAATATATCGACGAAGCCCTGGAAAGCAAATGGGATAACTTCATCGAGATCCGCAGCGAGATCACCAGAGTTCTGGAAGGTGCCCGCCGCGCTAAAACTATCGGTCATTCTCTGGACGCTAAAGTCGAGCTGCATGCTACAGGCGAAGCGCTGGCGATACTCAGATCCGTTGAAGGTGATCTGGCGACACTGCTGATCGTATCGCAGGCTAAACTGGTGGAAGGTTTGGCCGGCGGCGTAGAAGCGACCGGACGTGAAGACCTGAAAGTAACTGTTCAGGCTGCGGAAGGCGAGAAATGCGAACGCTGCTGGATCTATAGCGATACCGTAGGTAAAGATGCTGAGCATCCGACTGTGTGCGCACGCTGTGCGGCAGCTTTGAAATAAGTAAAACTGCATAATAAAATTAAAATGCAATACCGGACAGATATCTGTCCGGTATTTTTTTGCTGCAGGCCTTATCGTTAGCAAAGGATCTTTATCATAATTGTCAGGCAGTGAAGAATAAAAGCTTTATTAAGATGAAAAATTAGTGTAATATAAAAGCTGAAAGAGTGATAGCTGCAAAAATTGAAAGAGCAGGTGAAATGCAATGCGAAAAGTGAATCCTGAATACGCCAAAGCAATTATGGCGATTGCCAACAGAGCCCCGTATCTTAAACTGCTGGGCATGAAGATCTGTGAGCTTGACTATGGCTACTGCCGTGTCGAAACGCAGATCAATGACAGCCTGAATAATCCCTTTGCTTCAGTACATGGCGGCGTCTTTTCGTCAATTCTTGACACGGCTACCTTTTGGGCACTTTACTGCTGCATCGGCGAAGAGGACGGCATAACTACGCTTGACCTGCAGGTGAATAACCTTGCCGCTGCTGCTTCTGGCAAAATAATTGCGGAAGGCAGACTGATAAGAATGGGGAGGACGATCGGGCTTGCCGAAGGCACGTTAAAAGATGAAAACGGCAGACTGCTTGTTCAGGGCACATCAAAAATGTTTGTTCTGCCGGGCCTGCAATCCATAGATAAAGTGGCAGACAGGGTTGGCTTTGAAACCTTGCCGCCTAAATTCCTTTGACCGCTAACAGCATAATATAAATATAAAAATCCCGGATAGTAATATGTCCGGGATTTTTATATTTATTAAAATTTTCCGAGAAACGACATTTTTATTATGCTTAATAAATTTAAAATAATTCATAATATTAGCTGCTTTTGAATAATTAGCTATAACATAAAATTTAGTTTGAAGAAAAATAAAACATTTGTAATATAAACAAAATTGCGCTGAGAATATATACATGATATCATAATATAAGAAATTTATTATATATAAAATTTATTATATGATTAAATTTATATTTTTTTTGGAGTTAAAGTAACCCTAGAAAGTCTACTTTCCTTTTACTGCAGTGAAATTTATTCATAAAAAATTATAAAATAAAGAAGGAATGCGATTCTATGAATTCAAAATTCTGCCATGACAGTGAAATGACATCACGTAGATCAGGCATTGAATCATTAATGATGAAATGCCCTATTTGTGGCCGTGAATTCAGCTGTAACAAAACATATCATGTTTATACGGCTTTGCTTGCCAGAAAAAGGCAATATTATTGCAGTTATTCTTGTTTTAATAAACGGCCAAACCCAAGAAAATAATTTTGCCGGCAAAAATGTTTGTTACTATTTGTTTTCGGAGGTGCTTGATAATGGAAAAAGAGCTTCAAAAAATTGGACACAGAATAAAGCTTTTGCGCATTGAAAATAAAATATCACAAAAGGTGCTGGCTAAAAAACTGTGTATATCGCAAACACATTTAAGCAATATCGAAAATGGCAGAGTTGGTGTGACTTTGTTGCACTTAATAAAAATAAAAGAATTGTTTGAATGTCCGATAGAATATTTTTTTGAAGAAAAAACACTCTCTGAAAACGAAGCAGAAAAAAACGAATGCCAAAAAATAAAAACTATAGTCGAAGAAAATAACTTTAGACTGGAAGATTTGTCTAAAGCCATAGAAATAATGAAAGTTTTACAGAAAGGCTGAAGATAAATACTTCCATTGTTGGAAGGAAGCTGATTTTTCATGAAAAAAATAAATAAAAAATTGAGCCTTTGCATTGCCTTAGCTTTGATGCAGTCTGTATATAGTACCGGTGCTATTGCGTCTATTCCTGAAGGAGATTCTGATAATAATTCAATTGCAATTGGGATAGGTAGTTCTTCTGCCCAAGAATCTTCTATCGCTATAGGCAAGCAGGCATCTGTTGAGAAAACATCTAAAAGTGCAATTGCTATAGGTGAAGATGCCAAAGTGATAATGGGGAATAATTCTAATGGGGCCATGAATGGAAATGGTGCAATTGCTATTGGATCTGGTTCTACAGCAGCTGGTTATTCTTCTATATCAGTAGGATATTTAGCAGGTAAGGGTTCTAATGGCCTTTTTAATTTTGCTTTAGGAGCAGAAGCAGGCCAAAATATATCAGGTGAAGAAAACATATCTGTGGGTCGCTGGGCAAACAATAATACAACAACAAGCTTGAATATTGCTATGGGGCTAAATGCCTTGAGAAATTCAACGGATTTGGTAAATGCTCCCATTGTGATAAGTCCTTATTATGCAAGTGGTGGGAATCTGGCACTGGGGAATAGTGCTTTAATGGATATTCATGGATCCAGCAATGTCGCATTAGGTACTCGAGCAGGTCTTGGGATGAAAGGTTCAGGCAATATTATTATGGGAACTGTTGCCGGCTCCAATGCAGGTAAAAATGCAGATGGTACAGATGGAACTGTATTGAGCAATTCTATTATTATGGGTACACAGGCCGGTAATAATGCTGGTGGTGATAAAAATATAATTTTAGGTAATTATATGAATAATGCAGTAATGGCTAATAATGTTGTTGCTGTAGGCTCCAATTCTCGTGTAACAAAACAGTTTGGACTTGGCTTAGGACATGGGATAATAAATGATGCACAATACGGTTTAGCTGTTGGTTCTTATAATAAATTATCTGAAACAGCAAAAAAATCTGGTGTTTTTGGTATTGGCAACTATGGAAAAACAACACTTTCAGGAGCAGAATCTTATGTCATTGGCAACAATAATGAAGTATCCACGAATAATACTTTTGTGTTAGGAAATAATGTAAGTACTACTGCTGCCAATAGTGTAAATCTTGGGAGCAACAGCGAATCTGCGACAGCTATTTCCACTTCTACTATGCAAATAAACGGAATGTTAAAACAATTTGCAGGAACAACGCCAGTTGGTACTGTTTCCGTTGGTAAAAGTGGTGAGGAACGAACATTGACTAACGTAGGTGCTGGACGCATTAATGCATATAGTACAGATGGTGTAAATGGCTCTCAATTATATGCTGTTATTTCGACATTAGAAGATATTAATAATTCTAGCAAAATGAAATATTTTGGCGTAGGTACAGAACCTACCCTTGAAGATTTGTCCAAAAAAGGAATTATTGATTATAAGAAGGCCAGCCAAAAGTCTCAAAATAATAATGAGAATGGAGAAGGCGCAGGGCCTAACGCCTTAGATAAAAATAATTATGGCGCTTTGGCAGCGGGTATGGGTGCATTTGCGTCGTATGGATACAGTACTGCGGTCGGTTATAATGCAACGTCTGTTATCAGTTCTACAAGTTTGGGCGCTGCCAGTTATGCCACTAGTAACTCAGCTGCTGTCGGTGTTAATGCATATGCAATGAACAAAGGCACTTCTGTTGGTAATAATACGCAAAGTACTAACGGCGTTGCCATAGGCTATAACGCAACTGCCGGTGATTTTTACAAAAATCTGCCTGGGGAATTATTTTCTTCCTACAGCGGCACAGCTATTGGCAATAATGCATTTGCCAGAGGCGGCGTTGCTGTGGGGGACAGCGCTTCTGCAGAAGCTTATGGTGTTGCGCTGGGTGACAGGGCTTATGTAGCATGGCGTGGCAGCGCGCTGGGCGATACTGCATCGGTTTTGGCAAACGGCGGTGTTGCGCTTGGCCCTGATGCAGTTGCCGATACGGCTGCTGGGAAAATTGGTTTTGTAGCGACTGATGCGGGTCAGCCTGCAACAGAGATGGAGCTTGCCGCATCTATTGGTAAAGCTGATGTTGTAAATCATTTCAATAATAAATGGGCTGAAAAAAATAACGAATATACAGATGTTATGAAAAACTATTACAGCCTTTATACCGAAAAGCAAAAGAACGACGATATCCTGCGCAATACAAAAGGCAGTACGGATGTGGAAAAACAAAAAGCTTATGAGGCTGCCTTGGCCAAAAAAGCAGATCTGTCAAATCGTATGTTAGAAGCTACTAAACAAAAAAATGCATGGTTAAGCCAAAATAAGGATTTTTTAAATGCTTTAGAAGAAAAAAATAATTCCCTTTCGGCATGGCGCAGCAGTGATGGCGCAATAAGCGTAGGTTCGGCGGCGTATACAGATGAGAACGGTAAGTTCCATGCCGCTAATACACGCCAGATCACCAATTTGGCGGCAGGTACAGAAGATACCGACGCAGTCAATGTAGCGCAGCTTAAAAGTGTAAAAAATCTGGTAGATGAACTTAATACAGACCAAACAACTAACAACGAAAATATCACAAAGCTGCAGGGCGGATTTACTGTAAGCAACGAAATTGGTACTAAAACAGATATCAGACTTGGCGGCGAAAACAAAACAGATATCAAATTTATCGGAGCCAAAGATAAAATCGATGTCAGCGTTGAAACTACTGCAGAAGGAGCTAAAATAACTATTGCACCTAACGCTAAGCTTGGAGAAACTCTGGACATCAGTAATAATACCTCTATCACTAACCTGAATAACAGGGTTGATAATCTGGAGGTCAAATTTGGTGATATCAATGACCAGATCGCAGCCAATAAAGTTACTGTTGAAGGCGACAGCAACAGCGGTGTGAAGGTCGAAAATATTGCTCAGGACGGTGATCCTGTAAAATACAAAGTAAGTTTAGAAGACAAAGTACAAGTTGGTAATGTCACTATAGAAGGGAGCACTGATAACGGCAATAAAATCGGTGAAATAACAGGTCTTACCAATACGACTTTGAACAGCGCTGATTTTGCAACAACTGGTCGTGCTGCAACTGAAGAACAGTTAAAATCAGTCATGGATACTCTTGGAACTGTTGGCAGTGTAGATTTAAGTGCCGGTGAAAATATCCAGATAGATAAACTGGGCAACAACGATTATAAAGTATCTTTAAAAGATGATATAAGCTTAAACAGCATCGAAGCCAAAGAATATAAGGTCGGCAACGAAACCTACATCGACAGCAACGGTATCAATGCCAATAACAAAACGATCAGTAATGTTGCTCCCGGACGTGTCGATGCGACCTCAACAGACGCTGTAAACGGCAGCCAGTTATATCAGGTAAAACAGGATATCCAGGGACTCAGTAACGATATCAGCCGTTTTGGAGAAGAAATAGACAGCGTTGGCGCATTATCAGCGGCAATGGCAGGTCTGCACCCACGCTTCCAGGATGGTAACAAAGGTGAACTGGCGATGGCAATGGGGTCATATGATGGCAAAAACGCTTTGGCCGTCGGCGGATTTTATGCACCAAATCAGGAAGTAATGTTTTCGCTGGGGATGGGTATAACCCAGGGCGGTAAAAAAATGGGTAATATTGGTGTAAACTTTGCTTTAGACCGCACTAAAAAAGGCGAAGTACCAAAACGTGATATTATTTACACACGCCGTGAAGTCGATACTTCCTTAAAAGCTCAGGAAGAAAAAATCCAGCTGTTATTGATGAAATTAGAAGCGCAAAGCCGTGAAATCGAAACATTAAAAGCAAAATTGCAATAAAGGGAATCAATTAAATTATAAAAAACACCGGATAGATAGTCTATCCGGTGTTTTTGTATTATACACCTGAAAATTACCAGTTGCAAGACCATTGAACAAATTTTTTAAAAAAGCGAACAAAAATGTCTTGCGGGGGGGGACGAATATGGTAATATTTGTATAATAAAAGAAAATATTAAATAATTGAAAAAATTGCAGAAAACAGCAAAATAACTTTTGCAAAAGAAGAAATATATATAGTGGAAGAGGTGGAAAATGGAAGGCTTGGATTTATTAAAAATTGGTGAAGCAATAAAAATCAGAAGGATCAAGCGGCGTATACATCAGACGAAGTTGGCCGAGCAGCTGGGTATATCGCAAACACATTTAAGCAACGCCGAAAATGGCAGAGTGATGCTGAGTTTAAAGGCATTATTAAAGTTAAAAAGGATCTTTGACTGCACACTGGATGAACTCGTTGATCCTGAAAATTACGATGAGTGGGGTAAAAAGAAAGAAAAAGTCAAAAGATATAAGCTCGTACGCTGCAGCGAGTAATTTTAAAGGAGCTGCTTCAGATGTATAGCGAGATTTATGAAGATGCTGCATACAAAGATAATAAAACAGTATTTAGAGGATTAACTGTTACCTGCCCGATCTGCGGCCGTGAATTTGGCTGCAATAAAACATATCATGTCTATACTGCTTTGGTAGGAAGAAAACGGCAGTATTACTGCAGTTATTCCTGTTATAAACAAAGGCCTAATCCTAAAGAAAAGAGATGAAAGAGAAGTGAAAGAAGATGAATAAGAAAGTTTTAAGCAAAAAGGTAATGATATCGTTGCTGACAATGTCGTGTGTATATCTGGGGGGGGACATCCGTGCTCCCGATGGCAGAGGCCGCTATAGTGGATGGACAGGATGTAGCTGATGGTACCACGTTAAATTTTACTGACAATCATACGATCAATCAGAATATGGATAAGCAGCCGGCTATTACTATTGATCAAAACAAAAATGTTACAATCAATGCGCAGGGAACCCTGAATATACTTGGCAGCGGTAAACCATCTAGCCAAGGCAATGCTATTGCCTACGCTTATGTGGGTGCTACCTTAGATTTTACTGGTAACGATATAATTTTTTCAGGATCTGTAGCAGATGGAGATAAGGTAGAGGGGATATTGGCTAACGGAGCTAATACTGGCAGTACGATAAATTTTAAAATAACTATACTAAACTGACCTGTACGAGTACGGACTTAGATGCAAATGCTACTCATGCTGCAATAACCTGTGTAGCTGCCGGCGTTGTGAATTTTGACCATGCGGTGGATATTTATGCCAGCGCAACTCATAATAAGGTTTTTGGAATATATACGACTGGAAATAATAGTCTGTTCCATGCTAAGGATAGAGTATCTATCGAAACAGTTGGCGGAAATATGCAGACTGGGAATAATGGGATACTGATCCAGCAAAACAGCAGTGCCTTGTTTGAAGGGGCTTTGTCTGTCAAAGTGAGCGGCGATACCGGGTCTAATATCGGTATTATGGTTTCTTCGGGCGGAAAAATTGAAATGGAGGATTCATTGAAAATAAATGTGTCAGGTACAAATTCCAAAGGTGGGTTGTGGGTTCAGCGGGCAGGTTCATCGGCTGAGATAAAAGGTGTGGCAGATATATCTTTTGCAACAGGAACTGCAGGCAATGCAGTTGTTGCAAAAGATGGTGCAAATGTAAACTTTGAAAATGATGTTTTTATCAATAAGGATAATACCAAGGATACTTATGAGCATAATAAGGCCATTGGTATAAAAGATAATGGTATGATCAATATCAATCAGTCCGGCGGCAAGCAGGTGGTCATAAAAGGCGGCATTACTGTAGACAATGGTAATCTGAACCTGACTTTAGATAGAGCAGATTCTGTTTTAGAAGGTTTTATTTTTTCGCAAAATAGTGGCAATGTTGTCGTGAACTTGGATAATAGTGCGCTTTGGCGAGTATCAAAATTTGATTTCGGCAATTCAGTTGCTAGTCTTATGGTAAACAATGGCGCGACAGTAGATATGACTTTTGACGATACAGCTGCAACAGAATTAGCTATTACTGATTACAGCGGCACCGGCGGTAACTTTATAATGGATACCGACCTTGCAGCTGAAACCGGCGATAAGGTGAATATCACTAACGCAGCAGCTGGAACTACTTATATACAGGTCAAAGATGCCAGTTTGATTAATGGGCATATGGTTACCGGTGCTAAGAATTTACTTTTAATAACTGATGCCAGCCAAAATGTAAATTTTGTAGGCAAAAACCTTAATGCCGGCGGCTTGTGGGATGTGACACCGACACTTGAAAATGGTGAAAATGTTACGTTGACAGATGGCTCGCAGGGAACCAAAGATCAATGGTATTTAACGAAAATAGCTAAAGCAGTGAATAATGACTCGCAGGTTTTGCTGGATGCGGTTGATAGCAGTTATGCCTTGTGGCGCAATACTAACGACAGCCTGCGGAAACGTTTTGGTGAGCTGCGGTTCCATACTAATGAAAGTGACGATGACGGTATCTGGGCACGATACAGCGGTGGGAAATTTGGTAGCGGTAATTTTGACGGCAGCTTTAATATGTATCAGCTTGGTTATGATAAGGCAGCCAATGCCAAAAGCATTTATGGCTTTGCAGTTGAAAATGGCAGCGGGCATACGAGTTACAGTTATGGCAGCGGTAAAGACAAACTTTTTGCAGGCAGTATTTATGGAACCTGGCATGGCGATAACAGCAGCTATACAGATGTAGTGGCTCGCTTCGGCCAGTTTGATACGGACATCAGGTCCTATGGCGATTATCCGGATAAGGCCAAGGCAAAGAGCCGTGCGTATAGCCTGAGTGTGGAATACGGAAAAACCATAGAGCTGAATAAAGCACAGGGGACTTTTATCGAACCGCAGGCCCAGCTTATCATAGGGCGTTTAGGCAGCAGCAGCTACACGACTGATCGTGGCAATAATGTTTATATGGGCGGTGTAAACAGCTGCATTGGACGTTTGGGCGTAGTAGCAGGCAAAAAAGATGCGTCGGGCAACGATGTATATCTGAAAGTTAATATGCTGCATGAGTTTGGCGGTAACCGTGATGTCAGGATGCTGGCGGGCAATGGTGAAACATTGAGTGAATCGCAGGATTATGGCGATACCTGGTTTGAGCTTGGTTTGGGTGGTAATATCAAGCTGGGCAACAGCAGTCATTTATACGGCGATATCGAACGGAGCTTTGGCGCCGATATCCAAAAGAAATGGCAGGTAAATGCAGGAGTAAGGTTTGAATTTTGATTGATTTTTTTTGATAAAGATATCGTTTCTTTATTGCAGTATTTAGATTTGAGAAGATTATAAAAGCACAGACTATATTGGTCTGTGCTTTTTTTAATTATTTTATTATGCGTAACTTATTATAACTTAACAGTTATATTTACAATCTTTTAGTGGTAATAATTTTGTTAAAAACGAAAAGCATTAAAGGTAAAGAACGGATAAAGCATCTGTATCACAGAAAAATTGCTGTGATAATTCAGAAATGAAGTGATAAACTGATGAGAATAACTTGTTAAAGCAGTTAATTTATTATACTATAAGCGAAGTATCTATGGTTTTAGTTGATTTGCATAAGCGAATGAAAAACCAAGAGCAATTGTAAAGGAGAGGGTTAAACTATGAAAAGGAAAAAAGATGTAATTAAAAAAGCAGTCTTGGCAAGCGTTTTAGCAATGTCATTAAATAATGTGGTGTGGGCTGCTGAAGGTGTCGATCAGCCATTTTCGACAGTAAGTGAGTTGGAGGCGCTTGGGGGAATAGCGTCTATCGACTCCAGTAGCATTAGCCATGTTACGAAGGGCATTTATGCCAGTGGTAATGATTTTATTTATAATAGCGGTGCTATCAAGCTGGATATTAATGGTTTTGCCAACTCTACAAACAGTGGCTACGATTCTATTGGTATTTTTGGCTATAACAGCACGATTGACCTGAAGCAGATCGAGATGGATTTTATTGATACTTCAGGAACGGTACATAATCTGGATGTTTATGGTATTAAGACATATGCTTCCGGAGTTGTAAAAATCGGTGATGATTCTAAAATCACTGTTTCCGGTAATGTCAGCGGTCTGGATTCCAATAATCAGCCTAATGTGATGAAGGGTATGTATGCCGGTGATAATGCGACAATGGATTCAGGTATTATTGAAGTTGGCGATAATTTAGAGTTGAATGTTATCAATGCGGGAACTGGCTGGACTTATGGTATCGATTCTTATGACGGAGCTACTATTTCTGTTGGTGATGGGTTGAGGTTATTTGTTACAGGCGGAAAGGATACCAGAGGAGTCGAGGTTGGTTTTAACGACGCTAAGGTTACTTTGGGGGAAAATGCTTCTATCATTGCTAACAGCAGGGATGGCGTGGCGTTGGGAGTATTTGTATTTAATAAAGGGAAGTTTGAGGCAGCTAAGGATCTTGTTATTAACGTCAGTGCGGATGATGGAAGCCAATGGGCAGCAGGTGTGTTGGCGCAAGGCACTGGCAGCGAGGCTGTATTAAATGGAGCTGTTATCAGTGCGACTGAGGGCGGTACTGCGAGTTATGCTATTTATACTTATAATAACGGCAGCGTGGTGGGTAATGCGGGCAAATATAATATTTACGGCAATATCCTTAATAACAGTGGCGGCATAGTTGATCTTACTGCTAATAGCGGATCGTTTATCGAGGGCTGGGTAAGCACTGCCAGTACAGCTGAAACTAATATTTCGCTGGAGGAGGCTTCCTATTGGAAGGTGACTGGTGATTCTAACCTGACGCATTTGCATAACGATAATTCGATAGTGGATATGACTCATGACAGTAATACTTTCAGCACTTTGACGGTAGATAATCTCAGCGGTGAGAACGGCGTTATCAAAATGGATATCGATGCCAGTCAGAATTCGTTGAACAGCGACAAGCTGTATGTTACCGATACGTTGACCGGGACGCAGTATATTGATTTGTACGAGGTCAATGGTTATACGCCTGTGGGGAAGAAGGCGTCGGTACGGTGCTGGCGACTGTCAATAACCATAACGGCAGTTTTGCCGCTGTAGATGGTGAGGGGACGCTGTACTGGAAGCGTTATGAGCTAGATCATCAGGATACTGCCGATACGAGTGGTAATTATACTAAGGACTGGTATTTGAAGCAGGTAACGAATATTGATCAGCCTACTACCAGTACGGATACGATCCTTGCAGCCAATGCGCTGAACTATCACACGTGGCGGACAGAAAACGACAAGCTGCTGCAGCGTATGGGTGAGCTGCGGCATAATGGCGAAGAAGCCCAGGGGGCCTGGTTCCGGCTGCGGGGAACAAAAATCGGCCGTGACGGAAAATTTGATTTTGAAAACAAGTATACTTCTTACGAGCTGGGTTACGATACCATAACTAAAAATACTGACGACAAGATACGTTATCAGGGGGCGGCGGTAAGCTATGTTGACGGCGACAGCAGCTACAATCGTGGCAGCGGCGACAACAGCAGCAAGGCGATCAGTTTCTATAATACGGAAATCGGCAGTAAAGGGCATTATTTGGATGTGGTGTTTAAAGTCAGTAATCTGGAGAATGATTTTAAGGTGTACGATACGAAAAATAATAAGATCACCGGTGATTTTAACAATACCGGCGTATCGCTGAGTGCTGAATACGGCCGGAAAAATGTCTTGCACAACGGCTGGTATATCGAGCCGCAGGCCCAGTTTACTTTAGGTTATCTGGGAGGTGACAGTTATACTACCAGTAATGGTATCGAAGTCAGCCAGAGCGGGATCAAAAGCGCTGTCGGACGTATCGGATTCAATATCGGCAAAGAGGTCGGCAGCAAAGGCGTCGTTTATGCTAAGGCCAATCTGCTGCATGAGTTCGGCGGCGGTTATGATGTAACGATGTATGACGGCAGGGATAGAGTTAAGGTTGGCGATACCTTTAACGATACCTGGTTTGAATATGGTGTTGGCGCCGCTTTTGCCGCAGGTAAAAACAGTCATGTTTATCTGGATGTGGAACGCAGCTCAGGCAGTGATTTTACTAAAGACTGGCAGTGGAACATCGGTGCCAGATGGACGTTTTGATAACTTTGCATTGTTATAGGGGAATATTAGCAATGTATAAGTGAGGGATGCAGGCTTGTGAAAGCAGCGGGAAGAAATTGCAAACTGCTTTTGCATGCCATTATAAAGCAGGGAACAGGTTAAGCTGGCAATATAAAAACCACTCAGCTTTTATAGTTGAGTGGTTTTGTTGTGCTTAATCCCAGCGTTTTAAAATATCGGCGACGATTTCTTTTTGTGTCTTTTTACGTTTTTTCTTTTCAAAGTTACGATAGTTGTTATCGCGGTGGTCGGTCGAATAATCTGCATAATCTATGTCGTTGTTTTCGTATTGTTCGTAGCTGCGGTTATAATCGCCGTGTCCGTCGTCCAGCAGTAGCGGGACAAAAACTGCAGCGGCAGGCAGCTGAAAGTTTACAGTCAGGTTTTCCATATGGGCCTCCGTCATCAAAGGTTAATAGTTGTTTATATTTTAACACGGCTGCACCTGCTAGTAAATATTTTTGCAGCGATTGACAAAAACTGGCGGCGGTTATACCATAAAAACACAAAGGAGATGTTACTGTGAGCAAATCTTATAAAGACCAGTTTAAGGAAGAAAGTGTCAGGCGCCGGCAGCGTCAGCAGAAACAGATCGCCGCTGTAATAATTTTGATCGGTGTGCTGGTTTCGGCTGCTATATGGTATCTAGACGGGCTGAGTAAAGAACAGCAGGTGCCGCAGCAGACATCTCAGCAGCAGTCGGCGCAGACTGCTGAGCAGCCAGGGCAGGAGGTCAAGCCGGAAACTCCTGCTGCAGAGCCTCCTAAAGAGGAGCAAAAGCAGCCGGAAGCTGTTAAGCCTGCTTATACGATATTGATAGATAAAAGTGATTACAAGCTGTATGTGCTGAAGGATAACGAAGTAATTAAGCAATGGGGCGTTGCTGTTGGGGCAAAACAGGGTCAAAAGCAGCGTGCCGGCGATATGACTACGCCGACAGGTAATTTTGAGGTGGACGAGATTTTAGACGCATCGTACTGGACGCATGATTTCGGCGACGGCAAAGGTGAGATTAAAGGGGCTTACGGGCCTAATTTCATTTCTCTGGTAACAGGCTGGGACGGGATTGGTATTCATGGTACACATGCGCCGGAATCCATTGGTACGATGGTTTCTGAAGGTTGTGTGCGGATGCGTAACGGCGAGCTGCTGGAGCTTCTGCCATATGTCGAGGTCGGTACTAAAGTTACGATACGGGAATAAACTGCCGGACAGCCTGGGGACATTGATTTTTACGCTGTCACAGCTTGACAAAAAGGTGATTCTGCGCTAAAATAACATCGTTGCGGAACTATAGCTCAGTTGGTTAGAGTACCTCGTTGACATCGAGGGGGTCACTGGTTCGAGTCCAGTTAGTTCCACCAGATTGAAAAGTAACCCTATAACTTCGTCAGAAGTTATAGGGTTTGTTTTTTATTATTTATTACGGCATTGCTGTCAAAGTTGCGGATATGCTGAAGCATAAAAGTCAAAAGCACCTGCGTGAAAACGCAGGTGCTTTGTGCTCCAGGCGGAGCAAAAGATATCGGCTCATCAATATCAAGTGAGATTATAACACAGATAGTCATTGCTGGCAATGTTTTATTATTTTTCAAAGGATAGGCGCCGGGCTGTTTAGATTTAGCTGATTGTTAACTTTTAATCTGGATAGTGACTTTGCAAATAATATATGCTATATTGTTAAGCAAAACTATAGGTGAGGTGTTTGGATGGATGCAAACAGTACTGGACTGCGGGGGCTGCTTGATGTGGTGAAGTCGAACAGGCTGATGTCGACAGGGGTGATAGGATTTCTTCTGCTGATGGCTGTTATGGCGGTCATTGACGGTGGAATAAGTATGATGCCGCTGATTTTAGCAACTTGCGCAGTGGGGACGGCTGCTGTATTTTTTTGGCAGGCCGGCAGCTACAGAGTCGATATTTATGAAAACGGGCTGGAAATTTTTGGCGGGGTATTAACAAGAGCCGGAATATATTTGTATAAGGATATTGAGAGTATCGATATCGAAGATACGACATACAGATTATTTGGTGTTTTTCCGGTACTAAAATATACGACTGTTTCCATTCAGGGTAAAAATGACTTGTGGACGCAGCTCAGCAGTTTTAATTTTACTGATTTGAAAGTTAAAATGCAGCAGGTAAAAAAACGGTTGGCAAAGTAAAAAACATACATAAGATAGGGGATGAAATTTATGAGGATCAAAGTAAGCGGTGAGCTGGGAACGGCAGTTATGAGCTTGGCGGTGATAGGTCTTTATTATGGCGCTGCCAGCTTTCTCGTCGAAAATGTTATTCTGCGCAATCTTACTGAAGAAGAACGGGATGAACATATTCTAAGTAAGCTGTTGTTCTGGAGCACGGTGATTTTACTGGTTGCCGATGTTCTGCTGGTCATTTTACCAGCCTTCGGGATGCAGTTGTTGCCGGTAACGATTTTAGATTTTATGTAGCTGAGTCGATAAAAATATTAAAGAACTGTACTTTAGACAGTCTGTAGCTTATGATAACTGCTGCAGGCTGTTTTTTATTTGAAGTTCATAATTATTTCGCTGGTAACTTGAATCTGAAATAGGGTAAAATATAGATACAGGCTGCATGAGAATATCGGGCGGCAATTATAAAGGAGTGAGAGCAAATGGCAACAGGCTATCCTTTTAAAAATATAATTTTAATGTTTTGATAGATGGTAAAGCAGTAGGGTATTTTTCAGAAGTTTCAGCACCTGAGATGGCTGACGAGCCCATAGAATACCGGGCAGGTGATCATCAGGCAGGCACGCCTGTGAAAATGCCGGGCAAAAAAAAGTATGGTAACGCAACACTGAGATGGGGCACATCTGTTTCGCGGTATTTAACGGATTGGTTTAAAAGTGTTGAGCGTGGAGAGTTTGAGCGGAAAAATGTGACGATCGAGCTTTTGGACGATTGCCAAAAAGTAATGGCACGCTGGCAGCTTGTTAACGCTTGGCCTGTTAAACATTGTGTTCCGGGGTTTAACGCCGAAAGTAATGAAAATGCGATAGAGAATATGGAGCTGGCGCATGAAGGGCTGGAACGCGAGTTTTAAAAACAGCTGTGAGAATGAATTTTAAATATTGAATGAGGTAATTGTTATGCGTAAGATTTTGGCAGGCAGGGTCTATCGGCATTTTAAAGGGAAGGACTATAAGGTGTTAGTTGTGGCACAGCATACTGAAACAGGTGAGCAGTGCGTTGTTTATCAGGCTTTGTATGATGATTTTGCTTATTATGTGCGGCCTTACGCGATGTTTGCTTCCGAGGTGGATCGTGAAAAGTATCCCGAGGTGGAGCAGCAATATCGTTTTGAGCTGACCGAGGAAGAATATGACTGATTATATTTTAAACGGCGTTTTAGGCTTGGCTGTGGGCGATGCGTTGGGGCAGCCGGCGCAGGGAAAAACACGCGAAAGTCTGAAGTTCAGCCCGGTACTTGAGATGAGGCAGGGTCTGTGGTCGGACGATACCAGTCTGACTCTGTGCACTTTAGCAAGCCTGCGCGAAAATGACTGGCGGCTTGATTATCATGATTTGCTGCGGCGTTTTGCCAAGTGGCTGGAATATGGCTATCTGACTCCTGAAGGCGTGGCCTTTGATATTGGCGCAACAACGAAGCAGGCGCTGCTGAATTATTTGAACGGAGTACATCTGGAGTGCTGCGCACCGCGTAACGAATGGAACTGCGGTAATGGTTCGCTGATGCGGATTTTGCCGGTAGAGTTTTATTTGCAGGCCCAGCCGGCAGCAGGACGATATGAAATCATTCGTAATGTTTCGGCGCTGACCCATGCGCATATTTGCTGCACTTTGGGATGTTTTTTGTATTGTGTTGTTGCCGGTGAGATCATTCAGCACCGGGAGCGTTTTAAGCTGGCAACTTTACTTGTGCGGGGTGTTACCAGGGCTGTAGATGATCTGCGGCAGGTGGCTGATGCAGATGATAACCGTGAGCTGCATTATTACAGCCGTATTATTGACCGCAGTGTGTATGAATTGCCGGCAGATGAAATCGAGAGCAGCGGTTATGTTGTAGATACGCTGGAAGCGGCGTTGTGGTGTCTGGCCAATACGAATTCATACCGCGAATGTCTGTTGTGGGCTGTAAATTTGGGTGAGGATGCCGATACAGTTGCTGCCGTTGCCGGCAGTCTGGCAGGTTTGTACTATGGTTATGACAGTATTCCGCACGAATGGCTGGCGGGTTTGAAAAATAAGGAAATGATCGTGCGTGTGTGCGGTTAGGCAGAATTTTAAAAACAGCATAAAGATATGGAGACAGGAATGACAGTAGCTTATGAGTTGATACGAAGTAAACGCAGGACGATTGCTATTGTGATCGACAGCGAGGGTAAGTGCAGGGTGCGGGCACCGTTGCAGGCCCGTTTGAGCGATATAGAACATTTTGTGCAGGCAAAGACCGGGTGGATAGAGCAGAAACAGCAGCATTATGCCGCAGTGCAGAAGAAGCGGCAGCTGATATTGACCGATGGGATGCAGTTGTCTGTATTGGATAACAGATATACGCTGCGTCTGACGGAGGTTGGGCAGGTGCAGGTAAACGGTACAGTGCTGTTGTGTCCACAGTCCAAACCGCAGCAGGCACTGGAAAAATGGCTGCGGCAGCAGGCTTTAGCAGTTTTGCAGGAACGGACAGCACATTATGCGGAGTTGATGGGTGTTGTTTATCAGAGTGTGAAGCTGTCTTCAGCGGCGAAACGCTGGGGTTCGTGCAGTATAAAGGGAAATTTGAATTTTTCGTGGCGGCTGGTATTTTATCCGCTGGCAGTTTTAGATTATGTTGTGGTGCATGAGCTGAGCCATATTGGCAATATGAATCACAGCCGCCGTTTTTGGCAGCGTGTAGCCAGTGTTTTACCTGATTATCAGATGCGGCAGCGTTGGTTAAAGCAGCAGGCGTATATTTTGCAGTGGTTAAGATAAAAACCCGCTTCTATATTTTGTATAGAAACGGGTTTTGTTTATGCTGCAAGTTTTTATTTTATTGTTGTTTGGGAGGCATCTGTGCCAGCAGGATCGCGGCAAAGACCAGTACGCAGCCTCCTATTTCACGCAGGGAAAGCTGTTCGCCCAGCAGCAGCCAGCCTGAGAAAACCGAAAAGACGGATTCCATACTTAAAATGATGGAAGCTAAAATAACATTGACGTATTTTTGACCAAGAATCTGCAGGGTATAGGCGATGCCGCAGGACATGATGCCGGCGTATAAGATAGGCAGCCAGGCCTGGTCAAGCGCTTCCCAGGACGGCGTTTCATAAAAGAAGATGGCAGGCAGACTTAAAATACCGCAGACGGCAAATTGCAGCAGCGACATCCGCACACCGTCTACCAATACGGAAAAACGTTCGATAGTGATGATATGCAGTGCGAAAAAGCAGGCGCAGGCCAAAATGATCATATCGCCGTAATTGACGCTGAAATTTTCGGTAATACAGATAAAATACATACCGACAGCGGCAATAAAAACGCTGAGCCATTGCAGTTTGGTAACGGTTTTGTGTACAATAAGCCCGAAAAGGGGCACGATAACGATATAGAGCGTAGTAATAAAACCGGCTTTGCCGACAGTGGTATGGCCGATACCGATCTGCTGCAGAGTACTGGCGATAGTCAGCACGATACCGCAGACGATGCCGCCGGTAATAAGGTCCTGCCGTTCTGTTTTGTTATCAGTACCCCAAATAGAAAAAGGTCTGCCTGCAAGCCGGTCAAAAAAGGCGACGCAGGGGATCAGAAAAACCGCGCCGATCAATGAGCGGAGGCCATTGAAGGTAAATGCGCCTACGTGGTCGGCCCCGACGCTTTGTGCGACAAAGGCCAGTCCCCAGATCAGGGCGCAGAAAAACAGCATCAGGCTGCCTTTTAATTGATGTTGCTGCATCTATAACACTCCTGTTGTTTATAAAAGTATGAACTTTTATATTTTAGCATTATTTTGGGGAAAGTTTAAGTAATTAGGCAAAATTTTATAATTCGGAAAATTCAGCAGATAGTGCATTAATGGCAGACGGTGTTATAATTAATGTAAATATTTAGAAAAGATGGTGGCAGATTGATGAGCAGGGACTTTTTTGTGGCAGATTTTGAGTTTACTCAATATACCAAAAGAATGGGACGTCCACGAGGATTTTTCAGAAATAATTGAGATCGGAGCGGTGAAAATAGATGGAAATTCCCTTGCGGTCACAGGTAAGATCCAAAATTTTGTCCATCCGCATTTTTATCCGAAGCAGGCTAAAGAGGGAATGGATTTTTGTATGATCACTGAAAAGGATATGGAATCAGCAATAGAATTTGGAGAGATGCTTGAACAGATCAAAGCTTTATATGTACCGGGGCAGACTTATTTTGTGGCCTGGGGTGATGAGGATTATAAGGTGGTGGCGGAAGGCTGCAGACGGCATAAATTGGAAAATCCTGTTTTACCTGAAGACTATCTTGATCTGGCGGCAGCTTATAAGCTGCTGAAAGGCGATACGTATACGACCGGGCTGAAGAAGGCAACAGAAGAACAAAACGTTGATACAGGCGGTTTGTGGCATACTGCTTATGACGATGCTGCCAATACCGGCAAGCTGCTGGTAAAATTGCTTGCTGACGGCTGGAAGCCGGAGGCTTACTGGGACGAGGCAGCAGAGCTGCATAAATAAAATACAAAAAAAGCTTCGCAGCGGGTAATTTTATGCTGCGAAGCTTTTTTATAACATTTTTAATCGCTATACTTTTCGGGAAAGAAAATACGCAGAATATGTTCGTCGTGTTCTTTGCCAAGGGCGTTGCCGATAAGGAAGAAAATCAACGAAGCACCGATGCCGATAACTATCTGGTGCAGATCAAAGAATTTGATTTGCAGCGCCATAGTAGTGCAGTAGGCAAGTACGCCGCCAGCCATAGCGAAAACGGCGCCGGTGCGGTTGGCTTTTTTCCAGAACAGCCCGAAGATCAGGACCCAGAAGAATGCTGTTTCTAGGCCTCCGAAAGCGAACATATTTATTTTCCAGATAACGCTGGGTGGGGCAATGGCAATAAAGTAAACTCCAAGGCCAAGGATAACGGTAGCACCCATGCTGAACAGACGTATCGTATTATTGGAAACTGTTTTATGGCGTTTGGAGCATTCGTGCATATATACGTCTTTGATGATAGCGGACGAGGAGGCCAGCAGCAGGGAAGACACGGTAGAAATAGTTGCTGCGATAGGACCGATGATGGTGATGCCGGCCCAGAAGGGGTCCATGGTGCCAATGATAGTAAGCGGGGTGATGTTATCGACGCTGCCGCCGTAAGCCTGCAGGGTATCGGTAAGCACGCCCTTGGAAAGGACGCCGATCCAGGTAGCGATCAGAGTCATGGCGCCGATAACTACGGTGCCGATAATCATAGCGTTATGCAGGGCTTTGGTGTTTTTGTAACTGATACCGCGGACTACTGATTGCGGTAGTGCCAGTGTACAGACACCAACAAGCAGCCACTGGCTGATATAGAGCGAGATCGGCATTTTGCCGCGGGAAAGCGGTTCTAGCATATCGGGATGATTGGTTTGGATATGGGTCATGATTTTTTCATAACCGCCTCCTGTTTCCAGCATTGAGAAGAACAGGATAAAAAGGCCGATGATCATAGCGACGGCACAGATAGCGTCAGTAATGGCAACGCCTTTGAAGCCGCCAACAGTAGTATAAAAGACAACGATCAGGCCAAATAATGTCAGTCCAGTGACATAGGAGAAACCTGTAACAGCTTCAAAGAGCTTGGCAGCTCCCACGAACTGGGCGACCATCGTCGCACAGAAGAAGGCAACGATCACCAGCGCGGAAATATTGGCAAGCAAATCGGATTGATAGCGGCTGCGGATAACATCGACTACTGTAACAGCGTCAATTTTGCGTGAAACCATAGCGATCTTTTTGCCGAAAATACCTAAAACGAGAAAGATTACTACGACTTGTACGATCGCCATATAAAGCCAGCCATAACCGATGGCCCAGGCCATACCGGGACCACCGACAAAGGTGCTGACTGAGCTGTAGGTCGCAACGGTAGTCATAGCCAGGACAAAACCGCCCAGACTGCGGCCGCCGATAAAATAATCTTTAGCAAAGTTCTGCTGGCGGTCGCCGCGGGAAGCTCGCTGCACCCAAAAGCTGACGCCAAGCATAAAGGCAAGGAATAAAAGAACAGGCCAGAGGTGGAAGAAATTACCCATTGATTTCATCCTCCTTGTCGTCCAAGTCCATATCTTTAAAGATGCAATTGGCAAGAACTACAGAAACGACGATGGCAAACAGCCAGGTGCCGATGCAGCCTGCCCAGACCCACAGGGGCGTCTGGAAAAATTCTACCTTAACGTCAGCAAGACCAAAGCCTGCGACGCACCAAAAGACGATGACAATAAGAAGGGCTAACCAGGTGGCATTTGCTTCCCGATTAGCCTGTTTGAATTTTTCTTTACGATTCATTTTTTGCTCCTTCTGCAGTATCGGCCAGGATGAAAAGAGTGAGCGGTCCGGTCTGCGGGATTTATCGCTATTATTGTACCACATTTTTGTTATTTGCCAAGCTATTTATCAGATAAAGGAGATATTTTTGGGAACTGGACGATTATCAAAACATTTGAGCAAAAACGTTGCGTCAGGCGAAGATAAAAAGTTCTTGTATGTCTTGTGGGGGGGTACTCTTGTGCTATAATAAGGACAGAGGGAACGGAGGGAGAATATGTTTTATAAAAAAGTAACTTCCCGTGATCATAAATGGTTCTTTCTACTGCGTTATGGTGATTTAAAAGAAGGTTTGGAAATGTGGAGCAGCCGCAGTTTAAAATGGCAGTATTTTGATTATCAGCAGAGCAGAAGCCTGCAGGCGATTTTGAATGACACTGACTTATGTAATGATATTATGCCGGAAGAAGCCGCAGATATCATAAAAAAATATCTTGATCAGGAGCAAGGATAGATTCTCTGCTCTTTTTTATTTGGCAATTTATAAAAGTAGCTGCCGGAGCAGGTCGGTGCTATAATAGATAATATCCTGTAAATTGTGAGGTAATAATGATGATTAATGAAACACGTATTTTAAATGAATTTATAGAACTGGTCAGTGTGCCCTGTCCTAGTAAGGACGAAAAGGCCGAAGCCGATCTGCTGGTACAGAAGCTGCAGGCAATGGGACTGGAAGTAAAGGTGGACGATGCCGGCAGGAAGATCGGCGGGACAACAGGCAATGTGTGGGCATTTTTACCGGGCAATGTAGAGGGTGCAGCCGGACTGTTTTTTGAAGCACATATGGATTCTGTGCCGCCGACAACGGGAACGAAGGTCGTGCTCAGGGACGGAGTCCTTTATTCTGACGGAACTACTACTTTAGGCGGTGATGATAAAGTTGGTATAGCGGCTGTGCTGGAAGCAGTGCGGGCCGTGCAGGAGCAGAATATCCCGCATGGCGATATCCAGTTGTGTTTTACGATTGCCGAAGAGATCGGTTGTTTGGGAGTGGTCAATCTTGACCCGAAGGATATCAGGGCTGATCTCGGTTATTGCCTGGATATCGGTGGTGCGCCCGGTATCGTTACGAACTCTGCGCCGCGGCTGTTCGATATTTATTTTACAGTCAAAGGTAAGTCGGCTCATGCAGGTATCGAGCCTGAAAAAGGTATCAATGCCATTATGCTGGCGGCGAAAGCTTTGACGGCGCTGCCTGCTTACGGACGTCTTGATGAAGAAACTACATTAAATATAGGCCAGATCGAAGGTGGTGCTGCAACAAACATCGTTGCGGAGCAGGCTAAATTCGTGATCGATATGCGCTGTATGGACCCTGATAAGCTGGAGCGGCTGAAGAATGAAACAATCAGGTGTATCAGAGAAGTGGTTGAAGCCGGCGGCGGTATTTTAGAGGTTGATCCGGTAGAAGGCTGTCCTGCTGTTCATGTAGCGGAAGACCATGCGGCGGTATTGCTGGCTAAGCAGGCAGCCGATAATCTGCAGCTGCCTTTTGAACTGACGAAAACAGGTGGCTGCAGTGACGGCAATTTCCTCTGCGGCTATGGTTTGCCCTGCGTGCTTCTAGCTACAGGTATGAACAAGGTCCATACTACAGAAGAGTGCCTGCGTGAGTGTGATTTGTACGACTGCGCTCGCTGGGTAACGGAAATAATCCGAATTACCGGGGAAAAATAGCCAGGCTGTTTTCACAATAACCAAAAACAGAAAATTACATTAAACGAGAAAAATGAAAAAGAATATTGACTTTGTGTAAAAACATATCTATAATTGATAGTGCCGAAAGTTTTGGGTGTCCTCCTGAAATACTTGGCGTGGAGCCGTAAGTTTTTGCTTACGGCTTTTTTATATAAAGAAAAGTTTAGTGTCAGGAAAATAGTGTATACTTTGTCAGTTTAATTGACTTTAGCCGTTAATTTTTATATAATTTTTTATTATGATGTTTCGACTTTAAAGGAGCGATAAAACGATTATGAAGTACATGACTGGTAATGAAATTCGTGAGAAATTTTTAAAATTCTTCGAAGATAGAGGACATTTGATCCTGCCCAGCGCGTCACTCATTCCTCAGGATGATCCGACGCTGCTTTTGATTGGCGCCGGTATGGCTCCTTTCAAACCTTTTTTTACAGGTAAAATGAAACCGCCTTCTCCTCGTATTGCGACCTGCCAAAAATGCGTGCGTACAGGCGATATTGAGAATGTCGGCCGTACTGCCCGCCACCATACTTATTTTGAAATGCTTGGTAATTTCTCTTTCGGCGATTATTTTAAAAAAGAGATCATTCCCTGGAGCTGGGAATTTGTTACCAAAGAGTTGGGGATTCCTGCTGATAAGCTGTGGATTACTATCCATACCGAAGATGATGAAGCTTTTGATATCTGGCATAATGTCGTTGGATTGCCTGAAGAACGCATCGTACGGTTGGAAGAGATTTTTGGGAGATCGGCAGCGGCCCCTGCGGTCCCTGCTCCGAGATTCATGTCGATCTGGGTGAAGAACGCGGCTGCGGCAAACCGACTTGTGCTGTAGGCTGCGATTGTGACCGTTTCCTGGAAATCTGGAATCTGGTATTCACTCAATATAATCAAAATGAAGATGGTACTTATACGCCGCTGGCTAACAAAAATATTGATACCGGTGCCGGTCTCGAACGTTTGGCTTCCGTGCTGCAGGGCAAACCGTCTAATTTTGAAACGGATCTGATTTTCCCGATCATTGAATATGCATCTGAAGTAGCGGCTGTAGAATATGGCAGAGAAAGAAAAACCGATATTTCTTTGAAGGTAATTGCCGACCATGCCCGCAGTATGACTTTTATGATCGCCGACGGTATCCTGCCTTCCAATGAAGGCCGTGGTTATGTTTTACGTCGCATTCTGCGCCGTGCTGTACGTCACGGACGTTTGATCGGCATCGACAAAATGTTTTTGGCCGGTGCTGTGGATGTGGTTATTGAAATGTACGGTCATGTTTATCCAAACCTGGTCGAAAAACGCGAATATATCCAAAAAGTTATCGAAATGGAAGAAACAAGCTTCCTGCGTACTCTGCGTCAGGGCAGTGAACTGCTGAGCGACGAGATAGCTAAATTAGAGGCGGCAGGCGCTACGATACTGGATGGAGCTACAGCTTTTAAACTGAACGATACCTTTGGCTTTCCGTGGGAACTGACTGCTGAAATCTTGGAAGAAAACGGAATGACGATGGATAAAGCTGGTTTTGACGCGGCGCTGGAGGTTCAACGTAAAATGGCGCGTGAAGCCCGTGATGATAAAGCAGGCCGTCCGGTTATTTATAATACCCGCGGTATTGATATTGCTTCCTTAAAGGTTGATGAAGCTGCAGATACAGGTAAAATCGTTATGCTGTACCCTGCGCATGACGCACAGCCGATCGAAAATGCAGAAGATGGTAAAGACGTTGCCGTTATTCTTGACGTTACTGCCTTTCATGCTGAAGGCGGCGGCCAGTTAGGTGATTTGGGCCGTATCACTGCTCCTACAGGTGTGATTGAAGTTGAAAATACTAAAAAACTGCCGGACGGCGCTACGATCCAGATTGGGCGTGTAGTTGAAGGTACGGTCAATGTGGGCGATGCGGTAACTTACGAAGTAAACAGCTGCCGCAAAAGCGATATTGCCCGTAATCATACGGCAACGCATTTGCTGCACGCAGCTTTGAAATCTGTCTTAGGCGGTCATGTCAATCAGGCAGTCAGTTATGTAGGTCCGGACCGTCTGCGTTTCGACTTTTCGCATTTCTCGCCGGTAACAGAAGAAGAACTGAGCCGCGTCGAAGCTATTGTTAATGAAGAGATTTTGGCAGCCAAGGGTGTGACCATTGAAGAACTGCCGATTGAAGAAGCTAAAAAACGTGGTGCGATGGCGCTGTTTGGCGAAAAATATGGCGATATCGTGCGTGTCGTTACTGTACCGGGTTTCTCTATGGAATTCTGCGGCGGAGTTCATGTGACTAATACCGCTCAGATCGGTATGTTTAAAATAATTTCCGAGTCCAGCACCGGTGCTGGCGTTCGCCGTATCGAAGCTGTGACAGGACATGGCGCTGTGGCTCATGTCAACGAAATGGAAGCTATGGTAAAAGGCCTGGCTGCAAGCTTGAAATGCCGTGTAACTGATGTGCCTGCACGTTTGACAGCTCTGCAGGGCGAACTGAAAGCTGTTGAGCAAAAAGCTGCCGAGCTGGCCGATAAGATCGCTAAAGCTCAGGTCAGTGACGTTGACAGTCAGATTCGCGACATCAAAGGTATCAAAGCTTTAGTGCAGCAGGTCAGTGTCGATGATATCGAAGCACTGCGTAATCTGGGTGACCAGATGCGTGATAAGGTCGGCGGCGTCGTTGTGCTGGCTTCAGTATTTGCCGACGGCAAGATCAGTATTCTGACTATGGCTACGAAAGATGCTGTCGCTAAAGGTATCCATGCCGGCAACATTGTCAAAGAGGTTGCCAGGATCTGCGGCGGCGGCGGCGGCGGACGTCCTGATATGGCACAGGCAGGCGGTAAAGATGCTTCTAAATTAGGTGAAGCGTTGGAAACAGCCTGGGGCGTTATCGAAACACAGGTAAAATAATAAATTGTGTAAAAAAACTTAAAGGCCGAGAGTATTCTCGGCCTTTATTTATACAAGTTCACAGTTATTTTATATTTTTTTGTCTCAAGGTATGCTACAATAGTAGTGTATCTATATCAAACGGTTGTTCAACAAGGGAATTTTGTATCAAGGAGGGATCAACGATGACTCAGGTATCGCAGGAAACAATGATGTTCAAGCGCAACAATGAAAATAAAGACGTCTCGCAAACAATCAGCGAGGTGTGCAAAGCGCTGGAAGAAAAAGGCTATAATCCTATTGACCAGCTCGTAGGTTATCTGCTCAGCGGCGATCCTACATATATTACCAGTCATGATGACGCACGCACGAAGCTGCGTCGTTTTGAACGTTATGAGCTTATTGAAGAACTGGTAGTAAAATATTTGGAAAAAAACACAAAATAAGACGGGGAGAGCTGCTTACATGAGAAGTATGTCTCTGGATGTCGGCACGCGGACTATCGGCGTAGCCGCCAGTGATCTGATGGGGATGATCGCCAACGGGGTGGAAACAATCCGTCGTACCAGTGAAGAACGTGATCTGCAGCGTATCGGCGAGCTTATCGCTGAATATGAAGTAGATACGATGGTGGTAGGTTATCCTAAGAATATGAACGGCAGTGTAGGCGAACGTGCGCAGAGCTGCGAGGATTTTGCCAGAGTGATCGGCGAAAGGTTCCCGCAGCTTAAAATCGTCTTATGGGACGAGCGTCTTTCGACAGTTGCCGCTGAAAAAGTTTTGATAGATGCCGACCTGCGCCGCAGCAAACGCAAAAAAGTTATCGACATGATGGCGGCTGTGGTGATTCTGCAAAATTATCTGGATAGTCCACAAAGTAAAAGGACGGAATGAAAGTATGGCGAAAAAAATATTTATCGGCTTTGTTGCGCTGGTTCTGGTTGCTTTCGTGCTGCTGTTCCAGTTCGGAGGCCGTGCTGCCGAAGAGCTCACTAAAAAGCTTCTGGCAGAGCAGACTGCGCTGCAGGGGACTTTAAAAGCTGAAGAAATTCAGGCTAACTGGTCGGGTGATGTTATTTTCAAAAATGTCGTCTGGGTAGGGCCGGATGGCAAAACGATTGCCGAAATACCTCTGGCTACGGTATCTGTCAATTTATTTGACGCTTTGCTGAAAGGCGGTACCGGAGCTTCTGTTGGTGATGTGGTGATCGATAAGCCCAGTTTTTTTGTGTCTTATAATAAAAAAGACGGTTTGAACATTGTCAATTATATCAATTTTCAGGTTGAAGAAGAGCAGAAGAACAATGAGCTGCTGACTGTAAAAAAGGCGGCTGCAGCAACGCAGTTCCGCGGTTTGATGGAAATCAAGGACGCGAAGGTGAATCTGCTGCTGGAGAACAAGCCGCTGGATTTTGATAAAGTACAGTTCCAGGGAAATTTTAAACAATATCCAAAAATCAAATACGGTCTGCGTGTTAAAGACGGTAAAAGCGATATTATCGCTGACATCCAAAATGATTCAGGCACGACGGCAGTTGTGGCAGAGGTAAAGAAAATGCCGCTGCAGAATATCCTGAATGTTTTGCCGCAGGCTGCTGATGTGGTGATCACTGAAGGTAATCTGCCTGACGTAAAAATCAGGGCTGATAAAGCCGATGATAAATGGACTTTGAATATCGACGGTACGATAGACGGTTTGAAAGGTTCTTTGATCAATTATCCTGTAACGAAAGGCAGCGGCAGGTTTTCGGCTGATACCGAGGCTTTGAAGTTTGCCGGACTGAATCTGGAGGTTGCCGGACAGACGGTGATCATAGACGGCAATGTTTATTATGCTGAAAAGCCGGAGGCAAAACAGACATATGCTTTGACTGTTAATGCGCCGAGCTTTGTGATAGAAGCTTTGAGTTCGGGCCTGGGCTTGAAGGATGCTGTTACCGCTTTGGGCAAGGTCAAGGGTACTATCGACAAACCTGAGGCTGAAGGCACCTTCGGACTTGATAAGCTGGCCTACGATCCGCTTTATATTACTGCGCTCAGCGGCAAGTTTCTGTATAAAGACGGAAAGCTTAATATCGGTGATGCTATTGGTAATGTTTATGCTGGTCAGGTCAATGTCAATGGTCAGATTGATACTAAAACCAAAGACTTCAAACTGGAAGTACAGGGTATAGACCTCGACAGCTCCGTAGTTACGGAAACGCAGGTCGACGGTCCGCTGTCATTTAAAATGCTGGCGATAGGAACTGCTGATGCAGGCAGTGCCACAGGTGCGGGCAGCTTCCGCATCGAGGAAGGCAAGTACATGATGCTGCCGTTCCGTTCCATCAAAGGTTCGATCACCAGACAGCAGGGAAAATTTGCTTTTTCCAATATCAAGATCGCTACCGCTGTCGGCAGCTTTGATACTAATATCATAGTTAAAGATAACGGTAAGCTTGGATTTGATCTGGATAAAGGTTTTTTAGCTGCACAGCTTGGTGAAAAATGATAAATTGACAGCATTACTGTAAATGATATAAAATGTATATAATTTAGAAACGAGGTGTCGTAATGGACCAAACAGAAAATAAAGAAAATATGGAAGCTATGGAAGAAGAACAAATCGTAGTTATTACTGACGATGAAGGCAACGAATTATATTTTCGTGAAGAAATGGTAGTACCTGTAGGCAAGAAAAATTTCGCTATTTTAGCGCAGATCAATTTGGAAGACTGCGAATGTGAAGATGAAGATTGTCACTGCCATGAACATGAGGAAGACGAAGAAGAAAATGTGATTATCGCCCGTATTGAGTTTGATGAAAACGGCGAAGAAGTTTATTTAGCTCCTACAGACGAAGAGTTTGATGAAGTAAAAGCTGCTTACGAAAAACTCATGGAAGACTGGGACGAAGAATAACAACTGCTAGTGCCGGACATACTGTCCGGCACTTTTTGAGCTTTATTATCTCTGGTGTGAAGGGAATGGAAAAATGAGGAAGGTACTGCCATTTTTTTTAGGCATCTTTCTGGTAGTTGTAGTAGGTGCTTACTGGGTATTGAACTACACTGGCAGCAATAAAGATCTGGCGACTGGAAGCCCGTATCTGATTACGGTTGAGCCGGGGATGACTACTGCGGATATCGCAAATCTTCTGCATAAGCAGAAATTGGTGAAAACTCCGGAAGCATTTCGAATGGAAGCCAAATTCCGTGGATTGGAACGCGATCTGCAGGCCGGGCGTTATGAAATAACAGCCGGGATGTCTAACAGTGAGATCGTTGAAGTTCTGTCAAAGGGACAGGTGCAGCGGGTGAGGTTTACGGTTCCAGAAGGCTTTACCGTAGTTAAAACTGCGAAAAAAATTGAGGCTGAAGGTCTTGGTTCTGCTGAAAAGTTCATCGAAGCCGCGCGTAATTATACTCCATATCCCTATATGGAAACCAGTGATCCTAATGTTATTTATAAGGCGGAAGGATTTATTTTTCCCTCTACCTATATGTTTGACATCGGTATGAATGAAAAAGATATGCTGGCCATGATGGTCAAGGAATTCAATACGCAGATGAACAAAGAAAATATTCCGGAAGAAGCAGAAAAACAGAAAATGTCGATCAGAGATCTGGTAAATATGGCAGCCCTGGTAGAGATGGAAGCTGTTTTTAAAGAAGAACAGCCGCGCATTGCCGGAGTTTTTCTGCGTCGCTTAGAGATTTATATGCCGATTCAGTCAGATACTACTATTCAGTATATTTTGGGGACTCAAAAAGAAGAAATTACAATTGCAGATACCAGGATCCAAAACCCTTATAACACTTATCAAAATCCAGGTTTGCCGCCGGGACCGATTTCCAGTCCTGGGATGAGTGCGATCAAGGCTGTTTTAAATCCTGAAAAAACGGAGTATTTATACTTTGTTGCTGAAAAAGACGGACATCACCGTTTTACGAAAACTTATGCCGAGCATTTGAAGGCAATCGAAGATATTCATGGACCACAATAAGGAAGTAATATGACGAGAATGAAAAATAAGCCGGAGCTTTTGGCGCCGGCAGGAAATATGGAAAAATGTAAAATAGCTTTGCGTTATGGCGCTGATGCCGTTTATTTGGGTGGTAAGATGTTTGGGCTGCGGGCTTTTGCCAATAATTTCAGTATTGAAGAAATTGCAGAAGCGGCTGCTTACGCGCACGGACTTGGCAAAAAGATCTATGTGACGGTTAATATTTTTGCCCATAACGAAGATTTGGCCAGACTGCCGGACTATCTGCTGGAATTGCAGCAGGCCGGAGTTGACGCTTTGCTTATTTCTGATCTGGGTGTTTGGAACGTGGCACGTCAGACTGTACCGGAAATGCCGCTGCATGTAAGTACGCAGGCTAATACAAGTAACTGGGCAGCAGTGCAGGCATGGAAGGCACTGGGAGCTGAACGTGTCGTACTGGCACGCGAGCTGTCACTGGAGGAAATCCGGGAAATCGGTGCAAGGACTGATGTTGAGCTGGAAGCCTTTGTGCATGGAGCAATGTGTATCTCATATTCCGGCCGCTGTCTGCTCAGCAGTTATCTGACTGGACGCGACGGCAACCGTGGTGCCTGTGCGCAGGCCTGCCGCTGGGAATACAGCCTTATCGAAAAGAACCGTCCTGATGAAGGCTTTGATATTGAAGAGGATGAACGCGGTACTTATGTAATGAATTCAAAAGATCTGTGTCTGATCGATCATATTCCTGATTTGATCGAGGCGGGCATTTGCAGCCTGAAAATCGAAGGGCGTATGAAAAGTATCCATTATGTAGCGACTGTGGTCAGCGTATACCGTAAAGCGATCGACGCTTACTGGAACGATCCAAAAAAATATCAGGTCACGGATGAATGGCGTCAGGAGTTGGAAAAAGTTTCTCACCGGCCGTATACAAAAGGGTTTGCTTTTGGCAAACCAGGCAGTGACGGACAGGTCTATACGACCTCCAGTTATGAACAGACACATGATTTTGTCGGTATCGTGCTTGCATATGATGCTGCCGCTAAACGCGCTTATATCGAACAGCGCAACAATGTGAAAAATGGCGAGGTATTGGAACTGCTGATGCCGGACGGGGAACTGTTCCCGCTAACTTTAGAGGATATGCGTAATGCAGACGGAGAAAGTATCGACTGTGCACCGCATGCTCAACAAAAATTTTCTATCGTCAGCGACAGGGCTTTGATGCCTGATTCGCTGCTGCGGAGGAAGGTAATATGTTAGAAGACCGAAGTACCATCTACGCGAAGGTGGCGCCTGAGCGTATAGCAGACGTAAACTGGATCATGGAGGGCTATGAGCATCTGGCCTTAGTCAGCACGATTGATCATCAGGAAGGCATCATTCTTTTGCGTGGTACGCCTGATACCTATAATGATGTTTTAGAAATTGTTGAAAATATGCCGTTTTCAGTAGAAATTCTTGAAAGTTTTAATGAAGCTTTGTAGGCAAATTGTCAAAAGTGTGATAAAATATTTGGGTATCGTATTATTTTATAAAAAAAGTGAGGTAAGGATTTATGCCGCGTATCGGTAAAATCTTTGATTTTCTGGAAAAAGAACATTTGGATTGCGTCGTTATTAAAGACGTTAATACAATTCGCTATTTGACCGGCTTCAGAGGTGATTCGAGCATTCTTTATGCCGATGACCGTCGGGCTGTCCTTGTCACTGATGGCAGATACTTGTATCAAGCAAGGGCAGAAGCCAAATGCTGCCATATCGTCGAATATGCGGAAAACATCTGGCATACAGTTGCCGAATTGGCGCAGGATGCTAAAACAGTTGGTTTTGACGGCGATTATTTCACTTATAATGACTTCAATACTTTGCAGGAGCTTCTATGCGGCAAAGAACTGAAGGTCATTGACCTGAAATATATCCGTATGGTCAAAGATAAACGCGAGCTGGAATTGATGTGGCGCGCTGTAAAAATTGCCGACGAGGCGTATTTGCGGTTGCTGGATGAATTACAGCCCGGCATGACTGAAAAAACTCTGGCTGGCCGCCTGGAATACTATATGCGCAGCCTGGGAGCAGAAAAACTCGCTTTTGAAACTATCGTAGCTTCGGGTGAACGTTCTGCGCTGCCGCATGGTATCGCTTCCGATAAAGAAGTGGAGATCGGCGACTTTATTACTTTTGATTTCGGTGCCGTTTATGACGGCTATCATTCTGATATGACCCGTACCGTTGTCTTGGGGATGGCCAACTCATGGCATAAAGAAATTTATACCATTGTTGAAGAAGCCCAGTGGCGCGGTTTGAAAAATGCTAAACCCGGTATTACCGGTGCAGAGCTGGACGCTGTTGTCAGGGATTATATAACTTCCCGGGGGTATGGCGAAAACTATGTGCATGGGCTGGGACATGGTATCGGTCTTGAGATCCATGAAATGCCGAATATCAACAAACGCGGTCAGAATGTAATTTTGCAGCCCGGTATGACATTTACTGTTGAACCTGGTATTTACATCCCCGGCAAGGGCGGTGTACGTATAGAAGACACGGTTGTGTTGACCGACGAAGGCGCAAAAGTGCTGACCGGGGTTAAAAAACAGCTGATGGAAATTGTTTAATTTTTTATATAGGAGGACTATTTATGATTTCTACTAACGAATTTAAAACTAATGTGACTGTTACTATTGACGGCGATGCCTGGCAAGTCGTTGAGTTCCAGCATGTAAAGCCTGGTAAGGGTGCAGCTTTTGTCCGCGCTAAAATGCGTAACATGTGTACTGGTTCTGTTGTTGAACGTACCTTTAATGCAGGCGAACGTCTGCCGAAAGCACGTGTTGACCGTCGTGAAATGCAATATTTATATGAATCTGACGGACAATATGTTTTTATGGATAACGAAAACTATGAGCAGACCGAATTGACAAAAGAGCAGTTGGGTAATGCTTTGAACTTCCTGAAAGAAAATATGGATGTTAAAATCATGGTTTACGAAGGTCGTATTCTCGGTGTTGACCTGCCGAATACTGTTGAACTGACCGTAGTTGAAACCGATCCCGGCATCCGCGGCGATACCGCTACCGGCGGCAGCAAACCGGCTAAAATGGATACCGGTTATGTTGTAAAAGTTCCTCTGTTCATCAACGAAGGCGATGTTCTTCGCATCGATACCAGAACTGGCGAATATATCGAACGTGCATAATTAAAAGCGACTGTTTAAACAGCGGTGAATTTACTTTCGCCGCTGTTTTTTTATGCATTTATACATAGTATTCACGCAGTAGTTATGGTATAATTAAAAGCAAAATAGGGTAAGTATATTCTGTTGCCGCACAGACAGGAGGTGGCATGGTAGTTGAAATCAGATTCTGAAGATAAAGAATTGGAAACCGGTACAGGGGAGTTTGTGAATGCAGACGATGCAGCTGAGAAAGAAGAACAGCTGCCTGACGAAATCGGTGATGTGAAAGTTGCCGACGAAGTAATCAGTATCGTTGCAGGACTGGCTGCGCAGGAAGTCAACGGTGTTATTGGTATGAGCGGCAGTTTTGCCGAAGGCCTGAATGAATTTTTAGGTAAGAAAAGTTTTGCCAAGGGTGTACGGATCACCGTCGATGGGCATGTTGTGACAGCCGCAGTTTATGTTAATGTTGAATATGGTTCATGTATCCCTGAAATAGCTTTGGAAATACAGGAAAAGGTTAAAGAAGCAATCGAGAACATGACCGGTTATGAAGTCAAATTCGTCGATGTGCATATACAGGGCGTGGCGCGCCGACCCAAGAGCGAATTGGAAGAGAGCCTGGAAAAAATGGACGCCGCCCATGAAAATTTCTTTGGTGAGGAGTGAGTTATTTTGGGAATACCTGATAGAATAATTTTAACTTTATACACTTTTTTGATGGCAGTAGTGGCCGTTTTGGTAGTGCTTTGCAGCTTGGGCGTTATCGGCCAGACTGCTATCACTGCTTTCTTTGCTACTATTCCCGGCAACTGGGAGTATGCGGTGGGCGGGATCATCATTCTGCTGGTAAGTATCCGCCTGCTTATTGCAGGTATTGGCGCGACTGGAATGACTTCGCTGACGATCAGCAGTGCCGATTCCGGTAAAGTATCTGTCGGTAAAAGCGCTATTGAAGATTATGTAGCGGAGATCGCTAAAGAGGTTTATGGTGTTTATGGCGTTAAGGTCGAGGCAAAAATGGGCGAAGAACATATCAGCATTCGCATCAATGCGTCGATAGAGCCTGGTATAAATATTCCTGAAACTACAGATGAAATTAAATATAATGTACGTGATACGATCAAAAAGGTCTTGGGTATGGAGATCAAGGACATAGATCTGTTCTTCAAGCAGATCAAAGCGAAAGGCTGAGGAGGTAGACGGCATGCTTAACGAAATTTTCAGTGATCTTTGGAAGAATTACCGTGGCCGGCTGCTGGGGTCTATATTTGGTCTGTTTATCGGCGTAATGTTTTTGATCTTAGGCTTTCTGCAGACGATTTTTCTGCTCATATGTATTACTGCCGGGTTCTTCCTCGGCAATAAGCTGGACAAAAAAGAAGACCTGATGGAATGGCTGGACAGACTGCTGCCGCCAGGCTATCATAAATAAATTTCAGACAAGAGAGGGCTAATATGATTCGCAGGATTGCAAGGGAATTGGTTTTACAAAGTTTGTTTCAGATAGATTTTGCTCAGGTCGACTGTGAGGCAGCGTTGAATGCTGCTGTTGAAGAACGGTCTGATAAAAGTGCTGAAAAAGCCAAAGAGTATGCACAAGATGTTTTAAATGGTGTTTTGGCTAATAGTGAAGCGATAGATGCCAGGATCAGTGAGTATGCTATTGACTGGACCTTGGAGCGTATGCCGGCTGTCGACCGTAATATTTTGCGGGTCGCCGTTTATGAAATGTTTTTTGCAGCAGAAAAGCTGGTGCCTAATGTGGCAATCAACGAAGCTGTGGAAATAGCGAAAATTTATGGAACAGATGATACTCCGCGGTTTATCAACGGAGTTCTAGGTAAAATGGTTCGCAGTGATGTCTAAAAATGAGGTCTATCTGGGCATTGATACCAGCTGCTATACAACGTCGGTCGCACTGATCGGCAGAGAAGGCGGACTGGTAGGTGAGGCCCGCAGGATTTTACAAGTGAAACCGGGCTGCAGAGGTCTGCAGCAGTCGGAGATGGTGTTTCAGCATACGCGTAACCTGCCGATTTTGCTGGAAGAGGTTTTAAAAAAGCCGCTGAAAGTCATCGGTATCGGTGTTTCTGCCCGTCCACGGCCCTTGGAAGATTCGTATATGCCAGCATTTTTGGTTGGGTTGGGCCTGGCGCGCTCTTTAGCGGCTGTAAACGAAATTCCGTTATGGCAGATCAGCCATCAGGAAAATCATTTGGAAGCCGGATTGTGGTCAGCGCAGGGGCCTGATGCCGACCGTTTTCTGCTTTTACATGCTTCCGGCGGTACTACTGACTTATTATTAGCGGAAAAACAAACTGACAGCACTTATGCACTGACACAGGCAGGCGGCAGCAAAGATCTGCATGCCGGTCAGTTTGTTGATAGAGTAGGTGTTGCGTTGGGACTGCAGTTTCCGGCAGGAGCCGCTTTAGAACAACTGGCGGCAACTGCGGCCGATTGCATCGAATTGCCGGTAGCAGTACGTCAGGGTGACGTCAGTTTATCCGGGCCTGCTACTGCTGCTTTGCGTAAAATCGAGGCTGGCGCTGATCCTGCAGCTTTGGCGGCAGGTGTGCAATATGCCATGGCAGAAACCTTTGTCAGGATGATCCGTAACGTGGCAGCGCAGAAAGAAATTTTTGATGTTTTGCTGGTAGGCGGTGTGGTTTCTAATGCTTATATCCGCCGTCATATGATAGAAAAGCTTGCTAAACGCAGGATTAGGGTCTGGATACCCGAAAGCCGGTTTAGCCCCGATAATGCTGCCGGCTGCGCTGCTTATGCGTTCAGGCAGGGAGAAAGCAGTTATGAATGAAGTAATTTATTCCGTAAGTGAATTGAATTTGATGATCAAAAGCCTGCTGGAGGGCGATCGTACTTTTACTAATATCCAGATCCAGGGTGAAATCTCTAATTTTAAACGTTATTCTTCAGGGCATTGTTATTTTACCTTGAAAGATGCCGGCGGCGTACTGAAAGCAGTTATGTTTCGCAATCAGGCGCGCAGTCTGCGATTTGAACCGCAAAACGGTGATACTGTTGTTGCTATCGGGCGTGTCGGAGTGTACGAGCGCGATGGCGTTTATCAGCTTTATACAGACCTGCTGCTGCCGTTAGGTGCTGGAGATCTGATGCTGGCTTATGAAGAATTAAAGAAAAAACTTACTGAGGAGGGGTTGTTTGACAGTGAACGTAAACGTGAACTGCCGCTGAACCCTAAAACAGTTGGAATGATAACATCGCCTTCCGGTGCTGCTGTACGTGATATGATTACTGTCGCGCGGCGGCGCAATCGCGGCATCAAGCTGTTGCTGTTTCCTGTCAAGGTGCAGGGAGATGGTTCTGCTGCTGAAATTGTCAGGGCGATCCGGTTTATGAATAAACACCGTTTGGCTGACGTCCTGATCGTGGGACGCGGCGGCGGTTCCATAGAAGAATTGTGGGCTTTTAATGAAGAGCCTGTTGTGCGTGCTATTGCTGCGTCTGAAATACCAGTAGTTTCAGCAGTAGGGCACGAAACTGATTTTACATTGTCAGATTTTGCTGCTGACCGCAGGGCAGCTACGCCTTCACAGGCTGCAGAGCTGGTTGTTGCAGATGCTGATTCGTATCTGCGCTATGTTGAGGAACTGACAGCACGCGGCGAGCGGGTGCTTGTGCATCAACTGGAACAGGCGCAGCATAAGCTGCAGCGTCTTCAGGGATCATGGGCTTTAGCCAAGCCGGAACGCTGGCTGGAGCCATTGCAGCAGCGTACGGATATGGCGATGCGGCAGCTGCAGGGCAGGATGGAAAGTATTCTGCAGAAACGGCAGCACAAGTTTGGACTGCTGGCAGCGCGGCTTGATGCTTTATCACCGCTGACGGTACTTGCCAGAGGTTATTCGATAACCAAGACAGACTCAGGCAGGGCTTTGCGCAGTATCGCAGATGTGCGCTGGGGAGAAGAACTCAGGACTCAGGTTGCTGACGGTGATGTGATATCGGTTGTGCAGCAGGTAGAAAGGCGTGAAAAACAATGACGATGAAAAAAATCGCCAAAAACATAAAGTTTGAAGAAGCGTTGGCCGAGCTGGAACAGCAGGTACAGCTGCTGGAAAGTGGAGAACTGCCGCTGGAAGAAGCGCTGGCAGCGTTTCAGCAGGGCGTTGCTTTGAGTAAGGTATGCATGACTAAACTCAATACGGTGCAGCAGGAAGTAGAAAAAATCGTCGTTGCTGCTGACGACGATAACGAATATGAACTGGAAACATTCACAGAGCTGGAGGATTGACATGGATTTTAATAAGTATTACGAAGACAGGCAGAAGCTGGTCAATACTTTTCTGGAAAAACGTTTGGAAAAAAAGGGCATCTCGCGTGTCGATGAAGCAATGGCTTACAGCCTGCTGGCAGGTGGCAAGCGTATCCGTCCCATAATTTTAATGGCAACAGCCGATGCTTTGGGTGTCAGCGGTTATAATTTTCTGCCGGTAGCCTGTGGTTTAGAAATGATCCACACCTATTCGCTGATCCATGATGATCTGCCTTGTATGGATGATGATGAATATCGTCGCGGCCGTTTGACCAACCACAAGGTTTTTGGGGAAGCGCTGGCGCTTTTGGCTGGTGACGCTTTACTGACCCTTGCCTTTGAAGTGATGCTGGAACAAAAAAACGTATCAGCGGAAGCTTTGATCGAAACTGTGCGCGAAGTGGCAATGTGTGCCGGAAACTTCGGTATGGTCGGCGGTCAGGTCATTGATCTTGATTCCGAAGGCAGGCAGATCAGTGAAGAAGAACTGCGTAAGCTGCATGCAGGCAAAACAGGAGCACTTTTCATTGCGGCAGTTCGCAGTGGTGCGCGATTGTCTGGTGCTGCCAGTGATGAGCTGCTGGCTTTGACAAAATTTGCCGATCTTCTGGGGCTTGCTTTCCAGATCACAGACGATATCCTTGATGTCGAGGGTGATGCTGCTCAGATGGGCAAGGCAGCGCATAGTGATGAGAAAAAGCATAAGTCCACTTATGTGACCTTATATACTCTGGAAGGCGCCAAAGCGCTGGCTCAGAAAACTGTTGACGAGGCTCTGGGCTGTCTGGAAATGTTTGGAGAAAATGCCGAAGCTCTGCGTGAGATTACAAAAATGATGTGCGGGCGTAAAAGCTAAGTTATTTGTTATTGAGAAGAAAGGCGGATTGCTGAATGCAAAATGAGCAATTATTGCAAAAAATAAATTCTCCCGCAGATCTGAAAATGCTGACTCTGGATGAAATGAAGCTTTTAGCAGGCGAGATCAGGCAGCTGATCATTGATGTCGTTTCTAAAAACGGCGGCCATTTAGCTCCTAATTTAGGTGTGGTAGAACTGACTTTGGCTTTGCATAAAGTATTTACGACACCGAAGGATAAAATTATCTGGGACGTAGGCCATCAGTCATATATCCATAAAATACTGACGGAGCGTAAGGACCAGTTTCCGACGCTGCGGCAATATAAAGGACTGTCAGGATTCCCGAAGCGTAAAGAAAGCGAGCACGATGTTTTTGGTACAGGACATTCCAGCACATCCATCTCAGCTGCTTTGGGGATGGCTGTAGCACGTGATCTTAAAGGTGAAGATAATAATGTTATTGCCGTTATCGGTGATGGTTCGATGACTGGCGGTATGTCTTTTGAAGCTTTGAATAATGCCGGCGATCTGCATAAAAAAATGATCGTTATTTTAAACGACAACGAAATGTCTATTTCTAAAAATGTCGGCGCGATGTCACAGTATTTGTGCGATCTGCGCACAGGTGAAACCTATAACAAAATCAAACACGATGTTGAAGGCTGGCTGAAAAGCCTGGACTTCGGCACTGATGTTTTAAATGCTATCGAACGTGTTAAAGGCAGTGTAAAGTACCTGATGGTACCAAGCTCTGTTTTTGAAGAGTTGGGCTTTAAATATCTTGGCCCGATTGACGGCCATGATTTGAATAAGCTGCTGGAGGTTTTGGAAGCGGCAAAGCATGTCGATGGTCCTGTTTTAGTACATGTGATCACTAAAAAAGGTAAAGGCTATGAACCTGCAGAAAAAAGTCCGAATAAATTTCATGGCACGGGTCCGTTTGAGATTGCAACAGGTAAAAAAATCACCGATCCGCAGGCTCCGATCGCTTACACGGAAATGTTTGGTAAAACTTTGGTCGAACTAGCTGAACAAGATGCAGATATTGTTGCTATCACCGCGGCTATGCCTGACGGCACCGGTCTTAACAAATTTGCCGAATGCTATCCGCAGCGCTTTTGGACGTAGGTATCGCTGAGCAGCATGCTGTTACTGCGGCTGCCGGTATGGCGGCTGCTGGAATGAAGCCCGTTGTTGCGGTGTATTCTACATTTTTACAAAGAGCGTATGATTCGGTGCTGCACGATATCTGCATGCAGGATCTGCATGTAACGATGTGCCTTGACCGTGCCGGTATCGTCGGTGACGACGGTTTTACACATCATGGTGTTTTTGATTATGCTTATCTGCGTTCGATGCCCAGGATGACGATTATGGCACCTAAGGACGAAAACGAACTTCGTCAGATGCTGAACACGGCATTACAATTCAACGGACCGATCGCGATCCGTTATCCGCGCGGCAGCGGTATTGGCGTTGACTGTGAAGACGAACTGAAAGAACTTCCTATTGGTAAAGGTGAGCTTTTGCGGGAAGGTACCGATGTTTGCCTGCTGGCGATCGGCAGCATGGTGCAAACAGCTTTGCGGACTGCTGATGCTTTGGCGGCAAACGGTATTCAGGCTGGTGTGATCAATCTGCGTTTTGCCAAACCTCTTGATGAAGAATTGATCGTTCAGGCGGCCGAAAAATATGGAAAACTGGTCACCCTGGAAGAAGGCGTGCTGGCTGGCGGTGTTGGCTCTGCAGTTTTAGAGCTGCTTAATAAAGCCGGTCTGATGCAAAAGGTGCAGGTCTTAAATTTGGGACTCCCTGACGAATTTGTACCGCATGGTGACAAAAAATATTTGTTCCGGGATCTGGGTTTAGATACAGAAAGTATAAAAGAAAAAATTACTGCTTTGGTGAAAGGTGCCGGAGAAGCAAAGTGAAAAAAGAACGATTAGACGCACTGCTGACAGCCAGAGGACTTTTTGAAAGCCGGGCAAGGGCTCAGGCTGCCATTATGGCAGGTCAGGTGCTGGTCAATGAACAGAAAATAGATAAACCGGGGACACAGGTTCCCGAAGAGGCAGCGATACGCCTGCTGGGCGAAAAACTTAAATATGTGAGCCGCGGTGGGCTGAAATTGGAAAAGGCATTGCAGATATTCCCCATCAGCGTAGAAGGTAAAACAGTTGCGGATATCGGCGCTTCCACAGGCGGATTTTCCGACTGTGCCCTGCAGAATGGCGCTGTTAAAGTGTACGCCGTTGATGTAGGCTATGGTCAGCTGGCTTGGAAGCTGCGCAGTGATGAGCGTGTCGTAAATATGGAACGCACTAACGTGCGCTATCTTGAAGCTGAAAGCTTGGGAGAACTGGTAGACGCAGCAACTATCGACGTGGCATTTATTTCTTTGGATAAGGTGCTGCCGGCGGTACATAAACTGCTTAAGCAAACTGGCTTTGTTATTGCGCTTGTTAAGCCGCAGTTTGAGGCTGGCAAAGAAAACGTCGGAAAAAAAGGTGTCGTACGCGACCCTAAGGTACATGCCGACGTTATCAAAAAAGTAGTAGCTTTTGCTAAAGAAGAAGGTTTTGGTATTGCCGGACTGGATTTTTCTCCTATCAAAGGGCCTGAAGGCAATATTGAGTACTTACTGCATCTGACACTGGGTGATGACAATGCGGTAAGTGAAACTATGATTGACGAGCTTGTATCCAAATCACATGGTGATTTGGATAAACCACAGACCCAGGAGTAGAAACAGCGAGGCTTTTATGAATAAATTACGGTTGGGGATATTCCCCAATATGAAAAAAGAAAATGTCAAAAACAGTTTGCCGAAAGTGTTGGATTTGTGCGATAAGGCTGAGATCGAGGCGGTACTGCCGCAGCGTCTGGATTATCAGGACAGGCCCAGCTACGACGTTTGCGACAGGGCAAGCCTGAAGCAGATGCATATGGCGGTATCTTTAGGCGGCGATGGTACGCTGCTGCAGATGACGAGATTTTTGGCGCCGCTGAAAATCCCTGTATTTGGTGTCAATTTTGGGAAATTAGGCTTTTTAGCGGAAATAGAACTCAAAGAACTGCCGGAAGCCTTATCCAAGCTGACGGCCGGAGAATATGTGCTGGAAGAGCGCAGTCAGCTGCAGGCCTGTGTTTGGCGTGACGGTAAGGTTTTGATTGACGCTCACGCCTTAAACGATATGGTAGTGGCCAAGGGGCATTTTTCAAAGCTGGCGCATCTCAGTCTGAAGGTCAATGGCAAACGTTCGGGCAATTATGCTGCTGACGGTATCATCATGGCAACGGCTACAGGCTCTACTGCGTATTCGTTATCGGCAGGGGGGCCGCTTGTACATCCCAGCCTCGATGTTACTATTATTACACCTATCTGCGCTCATGCGCTTTATACAAGACCGCTTTTGATTCCGATGGACAGGGTCATAGAACTGAATGCTATTCCGCCCTATGAAGAACTGTTGCTTTCGGCGGATGGAGAAATAGTAGCATCGATAGCGGAAAATGATACAGTAAGAATTGCCAAAAGCCCTGACAAAGTAACTTTTATCAGGCTCAATGGCCGCAGTTATTATGAAACCTGGCAGGAAAAGCTGATCCGTAATACGGAAATGCTTTAAAATACCCAACCGCTTACAAATACAGATATGAGGTGAGAGACGTGAAAGGTATCAGACACGGCAAGATCAAAGAAATCATCGAACACAGCAAAATCGAAACTCAGGAAGATTTGGCGGCTGCTTTACGCCACGACGGTATCGAGGTAACTCAGGCTACTGTTTCCCGCGACATCAAAGAGCTGATGCTCATTAAAGTTCCGGATGCCGAAGGCAATTATCATTATGCTTTTCCTAAAGAGCATAATATGCTGCTGACTCCCGGACGTCTGGAACGTACTTTCCAGGATTCTATCATAGGCATGCGTGCCTCTGAAAATCTGGTAGTTGTCCGCAGTCTTCCCGGTACTGCACAATCGGTAGCTTATGCTATTGATTATATGAAATGGCCGGAGGTTTTGGGGACTGTTGCTGGTGATGATACTATTTTTGTTGCTGTCGATTCAAAAGATAACACTGTAACCTTTATGGAACGCTTTAATAATCGCTGATAGGACGAGGTCGTTTAACGATGCTGCAATCTTTGCATGTGCATAATTTTGCTTTAATTGAAGATGCGAAAATAGATTTTGCCCCCGGTTTCAATATTTTTACAGGTGAGACCGGTGCAGGTAAGTCTATTCTGATCGATGCTTTTGGCGTCGTGCTGGGTAATCGGGCTTCGGCGGACTATATCCGCAGCGGAGCTGATTCCTTTTGGGTGCAGGCGGTATTCGATATCAGCGGGATAGAAGCAGTTAAGTCTTTGCTGGCAGAGCAGGGGATAGACGAAGAGGACGAACTGTTTTTGAGGCGGCGTATTTTAGCCAACGGCAAAAGCCAGGCTACAGTTAACGGCGTGCAGGTACCATTGGCAGTACTCAAAAGCTTCAGCGAACTTTTGGTCGATATTCATGGCCAGCATGAAAACCAGGCGCTTCTAAAGTCTGATGCACCGTTGGCATTGGTCGATTTGTATGGACGGGAAGAGATTGCTCCTGTGCGTAAAACGTATCGGGAGCTGTATACAGCCTATCTGACTACGCAGGCGAAGCTGACACAGCTGGAGCAAACCGGCAGTGAGCGGGAACGCATTTTAGACCGTCTGGAATGGGAAATCAAAGAAATTACTGAGGCCGCATTGGAAGCAGGCGAACTTGAAGCCTTACAGGAAGAGGTAAAACGTCTGCAGAACAGCGGCAAGATCATGACAGCAGTCAACAGTGCTCATGAATATCTTGACAGCGAAAGAGGTATTCTTGATAATTTGGCGGCAGCTAAAGATCAGCTGGCGGCAGTTGTGCGTTATGATGAACGGCTGCATAATGCGTGTGAAAGCCTGGAAAGCAGCTGGATCGCATTGGATGAATGCCGGCGTGAGCTGAGCGATTATCTAAGCAGCGAGGAATATGATGCTGCAAGAGCAGCTTATGTAGAGGAACGCTTGGATCTGTGGTATCGTCTGCAGAAAAAATACGGCGACAGCTATGAAGCGATCACTGCATATTTAGAGCAGGCACAGCAGCAGGCCGATGAATTGGCGCAGCTGGAAAGCAACATTGCTAAAACAAAACAGCTGCTGGCGCAGCAAAAAGGTGAATTGGAACAGCAGGCGCAAAGCTTATCGCAGCTGCGCGCTAAATATGCCAGGCGGCTGGCATCTAAAGTTACGGCACATATCCATGATCTGGCAATGCCGGAAGGCAGGTTTGAGATCGAGGTAACTGCTCAAGACACCCTGACTAAAACAGGTAAGGATGAATTGGCCTTCCTGTTTACAGCTAACCTGGGAGAACCGATCAGACCCTTGTTAAAAGTCGCTTCCGGCGGCGAGCTGTCACGTGTGGCGCTGGCTATTAAAACGGTGCTCCTAAATGCCAGCGGTGTACCGACAATGGTTTTTGACGAGATCGATACAGGCGTCGGCGGCGTTACCGCACAGAAAATGGCCGAAAAGATCGCCGTTATTGCCAAGGTAGGACAGGTACTGTGTATCACGCATTTGCCACAGATAGCTTCTTTTGCTGACAGGCATCTTCTGATCCGCAAGGAAAGTACAGGCGGACGAACTTCAACAGGGTTGACTGTACTGGATGAAGAAGGCCGTATCCAGGAACTGATGAGGATGACAGTCGGCGATAATGTCAGCGAAGTAGCCTACGCTAATGCTAAAGAGCTTTTAGCAGCGGCTGCTAAAAATAAACAGGCAAGGTGAGAGCTATGAAAAAATTTCATCAGGCAAATTTAGATGAAACCTTTATCTGCAGTAAAGTGGGATTTTCAGGACGCCTGCTGCAGGTGAATATTGATTCGGTAATCTTGCCGAACGGAAGAGAAACGACACGTGAACTGATCCATCATCCGGGGGCTGTAGCTATTGTTCCTATTTTAGACGATGGCAGTATTATTTTTGTAAAACAATACCGTTATCCTGTGGGAACAGTAATGTATGAGATCCCGGCAGGGAAACTTGACCCGGGTGAAGAACCGGACGTATGTGCTGAGCGGGAACTGTCGGAAGAAACCGGTTATAGTGCGAAGGAATGGCAAAGGCTGACTTCTATCGTTACTACACCTGGCTTCACTGATGAAGTTATTCACCTGTATGCGGCGCGCGGTTTGGAAAAACACGACCAGCATACTGATGAAGATGAGTTTATCGATGTCGTAAAATTAACGCCGCAGCAGGTCAGGGAAATGGTACTGGAAGGAGATATCTTCGATTCTAAAACTCTAAGCGCTTTATGTGTATTGGAAATGCTGAAATAAAACTTAATAAGTGATTTGAACGCAGACTGTTTCTGACAGTCTGCGTTTTTTGTTTATTGAAAGCGGTTTTAATAAATAAGCTGCACCGTAATGGCAGTTGCAGGCTGATAATAATTTAAAACTTTGGCTGCTATCAAACCGTATAGGCAATAACGGCAACAAACTGCGTCGTAAAAAGTTCTTGTATGTCTTGTGGGGGGGTACACAAGTGCTATAATGATAATGAGTATTGCTAAATTGAATGTTTTAAATACTTTATCTATAAAAACAGTTAATAATTAAAGAACATAAAATAAAATCTAAACGTAAATATAATAAGACAGCGAAGGAGAGAAGACATTGTTAAAATTGGCAGGAAAAAGTATGGCAGTAGCTTTAACTTTAGGCATGGCATCAACCGTCTGGGCGGCGGCAGCTTTACCAGGCAGCGATCCGCAGGTGCGGGCATTGGAGCAGAACCGCAGCCAGGCAGAGCAGCAGGCAGAAGTATATAGTACTGCTGCCGATAGTAAGGTGCAGGGCGAGCAGACATTTATGCTCAGCTGCTTTAAGTTTACCGGGCAGGATAAAATCGACACGGCGGTTTTTGCAGAACTTACTAAAAACTATATGGGCAGAGATATAACTGTCAGTGAATTGCAGCAGGCGGCTGACTTGGTTACAGACTATTGCCGTAATCAGGGATATACAGTTGCTACAGCTTTTTTACCTCAGCAGGATATCCAAAATGGCGTGGTAGAGATCCGTATTTTGCTTGGGACGATGGGAGAAATAAAAATAAATAATCGATCCCGGCTCAGTGAAGGGCAGGCAGAAAGATTTTTGAGCGGTCTTAAAGCGGGCAGCATTATCAAAAATGGACCTTTGGAAACAGTGCTGAATAATCTGAATGACTTGCCGGGAATCGCTGCGGCCGGTATTCTTAGTGCTGGAACAGAAGTAGGCAGCAGCGATTTAACAGTGACGCTGGCCGATAAAAAGCAGGCAGATACTATTTTATATACAGATAATCATGGCGGTAAGTATAGCGGCCGCTACCGTTATGGTTTTCAGACAACGTTCAACGATCCTGGGCATATCGGTGATAAATTGTTTTTGGGGGGGATGCTGACTAACAGCGATCTGCATAACTACAACCTGGGATATGAAATGCCTTTGGACAGCAGCGGCAGCCGGTTAGGAATAAGCTACAGTCTGATGGATTATAGTCTGAGCGGTTTTTATAATATTCTGGACGCTGTCGGCAGGGCCAAGACCTTCAGTATCTACGGCAGTACGCCTTTTATCAATACCAGCCGTAACTATTTGGCAGCGGCTTATGGTTACGATAACCGGCAACTGCAAGATGAATTGCGGACGTTTGGCAGCAGTACTGAAAAACACAGTAACGCCCTGCACTTGGGCATTGTTGGCAACAGCAGAGGTATGGGCAGCTATACCGGTTACAGCGCGCTGTATTATACCGGCAGATTGACTTATGACGATATCAATGTTGGCAATGAAGGTACTTACCATAAATTCAATACAGATATTAATCATATCCAAAGTTTGGGACATACAGTGAACCTGCATATCAATTTGCACAGTCAGTTAGCCAGCAAAGATCTGGACGGCAGTGAACAGTTCAGTTTAGGCGGCGCTGACGGCATACGCGCCTATCCGCAGGGCGAAGCCAGCGGCAGCAGCGGTTATCAGGCAACTGCAGAGCTGCGCTACGCTACGTCTATAGCTAATCTCAGTCTGGCAACTTTTATCGACTGGGGCGAGGTAGAGTTAAATAAAAATATAGGCGATCATCGGAACTTGGCAGGCTGGGGAGTTGGCGTGCAATATGCCAGACCAAATGACTATTATTTGAGAGTTGATTATGCCCGCAAGCTTAATGGCGAAGTTTATCAAAGCGAAGAAAACGATAAAAACGGTCGGGTATGGTTTTTAGCCTATAAACTGTTCTAAAAAACAGCAGAAGGAGATAGGGAAGCATGAAGAAAAATAAATTATTATTACATAAACAGATATTGGCAGCGGTGTTGAGCGGTGGAATACTGCTGCTGCCTAATTGGGGTTATGCTTTACCGCAGGGTGGGCAGGTCGTGGCCGGAACTGGCAGTATAGGCACGCCTGGCGGTGATCAGATGAATATCACTGGCAGTGGTAATGTGGCGATCGACTGGAACAGTTTTAACGTGGCTCAGGGCGAATCGGTTAAGTTTAGTGGGATGCAGGCCGTGTTGAATTACGTTACAGGTAATACTAAAAGCGAGATTTTTGGTAACATCAGCGGCAGCGGCGTACATGTATTTTTAGTTAACCCCAACGGTATCCTGTTTGGTGCAACAGCCAGTGTCAATGTAGGCGAGCTGACGGCATCGACCAGGACGATAGATAACAGAAAAAGCTTTGACGGGACTGCTTTTAGCACATTGAGTCTTGAAGCTGCGCAAAAAGTTCGTGGCGATATTATTAATCTGGGTGAGCTGACTGCTGATAAAATCCTGCTTGAAGGAGATAATATTTCGCTGCTCAATGCCCATATGCTGAAATCAAGCGGTAATGGCAATATTACTCTGCGTGCTGATAATAAAGTGACAGTAGGCTATGAAGTTACGGATAAGACTACAATAAATGTTGGTGATGATGCGCCTGGCGGACATACGGTCAGCGATTATACGACTGGCACCGGTACTAAAGGCAGTACTGTTTTGGCTGGAGCTGCTGTGCAGGATCTGTGCGGTAACAGTAAAAATATAACCGATGCTATGCTGGTACATGATATTTATGAACTGCAGGCGATCGATAAGAATACTGTCGTTGGCAGTGACGGTCATAAATATGTGCAGGGCGATTATATGCTGGCTAATGATATTGACGCCAGTGGCACAGTAAATTGGCATAATGGTAAGGGCTTTGCAAGTATCGGTGACATAAGTGACTGGCCTAATAGCCCCAAAGGTGGATTTACAGGCAGTCTTGATGGACTGGATTGTAAGATTATGGGCTTGAATATCAAAAGAACTGATACATCTAATTACTATGGATGTTATATTGGCTTATTTACCATTCTGCGCGAAGAGGCTTCTGTAAAGAACATACGATTGACTGACTATGAAACAAAAGATATAAATGGTGCTGCAACTATCATTAAAAGCTATATTGAAGGGGCACAAGAGGTAGGTGGTATTGCTGGTGTAAATTATGGTGCTATCAGCAATGTTACTAATGAAGCTGATATTGCTGCTGGTTCGCTGGGAGAAGTTGGCGGGATTGTTGGTGTTAATTACGGAAATTTGGAAAATATTATTAATAAAGGTACTATCACTTCTACAGGAGGTAGTCTTGGCGGCATTGCCGGCAGTAATATTGGCGGAACGATAAACAATGCGAGGAATGAAGCTGATATTGAAGCCAAAAACAGTTTTGTAGGCGGTATTGCAGGTCAGAATAGTGCAATGGGAACAATCAGTAATTCTATCAATTCCGGTGAGATCACAGGCAGTGGTGTAAATGAAATAGGCGGTATCTGTGGTTATAATGGTGGCGGTATTAACGGGGGCGGCATTATAGATTCTTGCACTAATACTGAAGATGCTGCTATAGTTATTACAGGTGGCAGTAATATTGGCGGTATAGTTGGCAGAAATGATTTTGGCGTCGATATTTTAGATAAAACGCATTCTATTACTAATTCAAATAATTATGCTGCTGTGAGAGGTAAAGATCACGTAGGCGGGATAGTAGGGCATAATAAGGATTGGATAGAAAAAAATCAAAATTTTGGCGCAATAACAGGTACAGGTGATTACGTGGGTGGGATAGCAGGCGCTAATAATGAGAATCCTGCTATTATCGCAAATTGTACTAATAGTGGTGCTGTAACGGGAACAGGTAAGTATGTGGGTGGGATTACCGGTTATAACGGTTATACTGGAGATTATGGAACCGCGAAAATAATTAACAGCCATAATACTGAGAGCGGATCTGTTAGTGGTAATTCTTTTGTCGGAGGTGTCGTTGGTTATAATAGCTATACCGATGCTAATGGCGGAGCTATTATAGAGAAAAGTACCAATAACGGCGATGTTACGGCTACAGGATATTATACAAACAATGGGAAAAAATATTCATATGTCGGTGGAATAGTTGGTTATAATTACAAAGGGGCTATTACTGACGTAATGAATAACGGTAAAATAATAGGATCTAATTATGCTGTTGGTGGTATAGCCGGTTATAATTACGGTGATATTACCAACGCTTATAATAAAGGGACAATAACTTCTAGTTCGCAATATGTAAGCGGTATTACTGGTTATAACTATGGCAACATCAATAATGTTTATAATAGTGGTGATGTAACAGGTACATTTTACACAGGTGGTATTGCAGGTTATTATGCAAAAGGAAGTATTACCAATGTGTATAATATTGGCAATATTACAGGTAAAACTAGTTATGTAGGTGGTATAGTAGGAACGGCAGCTGCTTCCAGCGGTGCCATTACCAATGCTTATTATGCTCTGTTTGATGGCGCAACTATCAAAGGTTATTTAAAACATCAAGGCAGCGGTACGTTGCTCACTCTGGCAGAATTTGGTAAAGCTTTTGAAAAAGGGTTAGATACAGCTTCCAAAGATTCCTGGAAATTCTATAACGGTTACACAGACCCGCTTTTAAAAGGGTTTTTCACTATTGACGGAGACTCTATTACAGGGGGCGATACTGTTTACAATGGTTCTGAACAAAATGCCGGTTTGAGTGGGTTGGCAGACGGTATTTTGGTGGGATCTAAAAAGAACGCCGGTGATTATGATTTGAATGATTTACTGTATTCCGGGCAGGACGGCTATGATATAGAAATCGTCAATGATGGGACTAAATTTATTATCAATAAAGCGCAGCTGACTGTAACAGCCGATGGAGTTGAAATAGATGCGAATTCAGTATTGCCTGATTTTACAGGTTCTATCAGCGGTATAGTTGGCGGTGAACGTTGGGAAGATTTGGGTGTAGAACTTGATAGTGATTTGCATTTTACTACTGACGCAGATGGTAAAACTGCGGGAAAATTTGCTATTAACGGCAGTTTGGATAAGACGCTGGCTAATTATGAAATCAAACAGGCAGACAGCAATGCTGCCGCGCTGGTAGTCAATAAAAATGATAAACCGCCGCAGCCGCCTGATCTTTCTAACTTGCCGCAGGAAGGTATCTATCAGAATGCACTGGTCAATCTTGCTGTTGCCGAGCGGGAAAACAGGCCGGAACAGCAAAGTATCAAGCGGTGTGTTACGGACAGCCGCATCAGTGACAAAGAAGAGCAGGTCAAAGTAACGATCGAAGGTGACGGTATAAAAACAGAGTGAAGACAGTTTTTTGAGCGCAGAGATTGCTTCTGCGCTTTTTTTACGGGTGAATTATAAGTTTGGTCAGAGCTTTTGCGAATGCAGATACATTTTTCATTATTGTTACTTGCGTTACACTTTGTTGTTTTAAAAACGGTAAATTCTTAAATTTCAGCTAAAATGCAGGAAAAGCCCTTGTAACCAGCGAATTGTAATAACATCAAATTTTGTAGGACAAGGGGGAGTAATCATGAAAGAGTATACTGGAGATAGGATCAGAAACGTGGCCATTGTGGGTCACGGTGGGGCTGGAACGACGTCTGTTACCGAAGCCTTACTGTATCGTTCGGGAGCAATTTCCAGAATGTGCAAGGTAGAAGACGGGGCTACCACCACTGACTATGAGCCGGAAGAAATCAAACGCGGCGTATCTGTCAATGCAACTTTGGCGCCTGTTGAATGGCGTGATACCAAAATCAATTTTATTGATACACCAGGCTTTGCCGACTTTGTAGCCGAGGTCAAAGGCGCTTTCCGTGCCGTTGACAGCGCTTTGATCGTTGTATGCGCTACTTCGGGCGTGCAGGTTGGCACTGAGCAGTGCTGGAAGCTGGCAGAAGAAGCACATTTGCCGCGTATCATTTTCGTTAATAAGATGGATCGTGAAAATGCTGATTTTGATAGTATCCTTGACAACCTGCGTGCTAAGATCGGTAAACGTGTATTGCCGCTGCAATTACCTCTCGGTAAGGAAGCCGATTTCTGCGGCGTTATCGACCTCTACAAAATGAAGGCTTATAAAGCTAACGGCAACGATTCCATCGAAATGGACATTCCTGAAGATATGCTGGAGTATGCCAAAGAAGCGCATGAAAAAATGGTCGAAGCTGCTGTTGAGGCTGATGATGACTGCATGATGCGTTATCTGGAAGGCGAAACTATCAGCGATGAGGAAATTATGGATTGCCTGATCAAAGGCATTCGTCAAGCGATTATTTTCCCTGTCCTTTGCGGAAGCGCATATAAAGATATTGGCTTGGGACGCGTTATGAACGCGATTATCGATTTTACCTATCCGGCTATTCTGAATGACTTTGTTGTTACGAATCCGGAAACTGAAGAAGAAGAGATCCGCGATGCCAACGCACCTATGGCAGCTTTGGTTTTCAAAACTACGTCTGATCCTTTTGTTGGCCGTTTGAGCTTCTTTAGAGTATTCTCTGGCACGATCAAGAGTGACAGCATGGTTTATAATGCCAGCCGTGAAAAAGAAGAACGTATTGGCGGTATTTTTACGATGCGTGGTAAAACTCAGATCCCGATGAAGGAAGTTGTTGCCGGTGATATTGGCGTTACTACTAAATTGCAGTTTACGTCTACCGGCGATACGCTCAGCGACAAGAACTCACCTGTTTTGTTTGCGCCGATCGCATTCCCGCTGCCGATGTATACTCGTGCCATTTACGCTAAAAAGAAAGGCGAGGAAGAGAAGATCGCCACTGCTTTGAACCGTTTGATGGACGAGGACCCGACTATCATTGTTACTAAGAACAGTGTGACGAAGGAAACTCTGGTCAGTGGCATGGGCGATCAGCATATCGAGATCATTATGGAGCGTATGAAACGTAAATTCGGTGTGGAAGCCGATTTGCGTGCGCCTATCGTTGAATACAGAGAAACTATCCGCGGAACGGCGGAGGTTGAAGGCAAGCATAAGAAACAATCCGGTGGACATGGCCAGTATGGTCACGTTGTGATCAAGATGGAACCCTTGCCGCCAGGAGAAGGCTTTGAGTTTGTTGACAAGATTTTCGGCGGTGCTGTGCCGCGGCAATATATTCCGGCTGTTGAAAAGGTATGCGTGAGTCCATGGAACACGGCATCTTGGCCGGGTATCCGGTAGTCGATGTTCGCATTACGCTGCTTGACGGTTCTTATCATACTGTCGATTCTTCAGAAATGGCGTTTAAGATCGCTTCCAATATGGCGTTCAAAAAAGCTATGGAACAGGCGAAACCTGTTTTAATGGAGCCTGTTTATAATTTGGATGTTTATTGCGCCGAATCAATGATGGGCGATGTTATTGGCGATTTGAACTCTAAACGCGGACGTATTTTGGGTATGCAGAGTTTGGAAGACGGTATGGGCTGCGTAAAAGCGCAGGTTCCTTATGCCGAGATTTCCGAATATGCGGTTGACCTGCGTGCTCTGACTCAGGGCTTGGGTACTTTTGAAATGAAGTTTGACCATTATGAGGACGTACCGATGAAAATGGCCGAAAAGATCATTGCCGAAGCTAAGGAAGCCCAATAATTGATGTAGTTTCTGTAAAACTAAGCTGAAAGCGGTTTGCTAAAAGGGCAAACCGCTTTTTTATGCTTGTGCGTTGCTGTTGGTGTGAGTAAATAAAAAGAGTTTATCTCAATTATTGAGATAAACTCTTTTGTTGTTACAGATTGGGTCAAAAGCTTATTAGATCAGTATACCATATGTACGAGCATATACCCGGCAAAGCAGGCACTGCCTACGCCAATAAGCCCCGGCACCAGGAAGCTGTGATTGATGATAAATTTACCGATATGTGTTGTTCCCGAACGGTCAAAGCCGATGCAGGCCAGATCGGAAGGATAAGTCGGCAGAACAAAATAACCGTAAGCTGCCGGCATAAAACCTACTATTACTAAGGGATCGACGCCAACGCTTAATGCCATCGGTACGATGACGGTCACGGCCGCTGCCTGTGAATTGATCAGCTTGGAAACCAAAAACAGAACGATCGCATACATCCAGGGATAAGTAAGTACGATGTCACTTAAGGATTTTTTCATTACGGGCAGATAGGCACCGAAATAGGTATCGGCCATCCAGGCTACGCCGTAAACTGAAACAATAGCGGTCATACCTGATTTGAAAACAGAACCGGAAGCGACTTCCGAAGTTTTAACATTGCACAGGATCATAATGACAGCGGCAATAGAAAGCATCATCAGCTGGATTGTCGGTGTCATGGAAAACGGCTTCAAAACGCCTTTGGCGTTGGGAAAGTGCGGCAATAATTGTGGGAAGCTGCCAAAGATAGCAATCACAACGATACCCAGAAGAAAAACTAATGCTGCCTGATAGGCACTTTTAGGCAGGATAATATTTAAAAGGCTTTGTTCCTGAAGGCCGCCGTAAATAAACTCTTTTTGTTCAGGATCAGCGATTTTTTCCTGGAATTCACTGTCTTTATCAAGATCTTTGCCGCGGTTGATGCTCCAAAGGCCGGCGATCACAACACCGATGAAGGTAGCAGGAATGGAAATAGAAAGAATCTGCATAACTCCGAAAGGGTGATCTGTAGCGCCGAGGATGGCAACTACCGAAACAACAGCTACCGAAGCAGGCGAAGCGCAGACACCCATTTGTGAAGCAATGGAAGCAACAGACATCGGCCGTTCCGGGCGGATATTTTGTTTGATAGCGATATCGTAAATAATAGGGAACATAGCGTAAACTACATGTCCGGTGCCGCATAAAACAGCAAGCAGCCAGGTTGTGAGCGGAGCAAGGATAGTAATATATTTGGGGTTGCTGCGCAAGAATTTTTCAGCATATTTCAGCATTACATCAAGCCCTTTGGAAGCCTGTAAAAATGCTGAACAGGTAACCACCGCCATAATTGTCAGCATAACGTCTACCGGCGGTTTACCGGGTTTCAGGCCCATAACAAAAATAAAGAAAACAAGGCCGATACCAGAAATAGTAGCCAGACCGATACCGCCGCGGCGAACGCCGATTACCAGGCAGGCTATCAAAACGATAAAACCTAAAAACATTAACATCAAGACACCTCCGAGAAATAAAATAATAATTAAAAATATATCTAACGACGTCAAGGTATACAGATTGAAATGATATACCGCAGTCGGAGATGTCCTGTTACAGGATAACTGTGATTAAGCTGCAAAGGTACAAAGCAATAGTGACACTATATAAATAAAGTGTATGATAATAGTGGCTGTAATACGGGTATTAGTATACACTATTATGGTGTTTATTGCTAGCCCTAAAAAAATTTTATTTTAACTGAAAATCACGCTTATAAAGATAAAGTGAGTTTTATAATTATAGTGAAGCGGCAGAATAAAATAAGGAATAAGCTTATAAAAGCCGCTAAAGATAAAAAACACAGGAAAATACACGATGTTTATTTCTTCAACTTATGCTATAATTAATATATTACTATGAGTTATTGGGAGGGTTCAGTAAATGCAGGCTATTGATCATGCATCTGTTAATACTTTACGCTTTTTGGCGGCTGACCAGGTAGAAAAGGCTAAATCGGGACATCCTGGTTTCCCTTTGGGCACGGCGCCGTTGATGTATACTTTGTGGGACCGTTTTATGCACTACAATCCAAAAGATCCTAACTGGTTCAATCGTGACCGTTTTGTTTTGTCGCCAGGACATGGCAGCGCTTTGTTGTATGCAATGCTGCATCTGGCCGGCTACGATGTTTCGATGGAGGAATTGAAAAACTTCCGTCAATGGGGGAGCAAAACTCCGGGGCATCCTGAATATGGTCATACAGCAGGTGTTGATGCGTCTACAGGTCCGTTGGGACATGGTTTTGCAATGGGTGTAGGTTTTGCTGTTGCCGAAGCTATGCTGGCAGCAAAATATAATAAGCCTGAATTTACTGTTATTGATCACTATACCTATGGACTCACTTCCGACGGCGACCTGATGGAAGGCGTTGCCAGCGAAGCTGCTTCTTTGGCAGGAACTTTGGGTCTGGGTAAATTGATTTACCTTTATGATGATAATAAAATTACTATTGAAGGTTCTACCGATATCGCTTTCACTGAAGATGTGGAAGCCCGCTTTAAGGCTTATGGCTGGCAGGTGCTGCGTGTAGCTGATTCAGAAGATATTGAAGCTATGGAAGCTGCCGTTAAAGAAGCTCAGGCAGATACCGAGCATCCCAGTCTGATCATTGTGCGTACTCATATCGGTTATGGCAGCCCGAAACAGGACAGTGCTTCCTGCCATGGCGAGCCTTTGGGTGCTGAAGCTTTGGCACTGACTAAAGAAAAAGCCGGCTGGCCTGTTGGTCAACCATTCTATGTGCCTTTGACTGTCAGCCAGTATTTCAAAAATAAAATTGAAGATTGCGAAGGCGATCAAAAAGCCTGGGAAGCATTGATGGCTGATTATAAAGTTGTTTATCCTGAATTGGGAATGGAACTTGAAGAACGTATCAGCGGCAATGCTCTGGTAAATCTGCACGATTTGGAAGCGATCTTTAAAGATGTTGCTAAAACTGCTACCCGTGAAGCTTCCGGCGATATCCTGCAGAAGCTTGTTATGCAGCTGCCGAATCTGGTTGGCGGCAGTGCCGACCTGGGTCCTTCTAATAAAACTGTGATGAAAAATGTCGGTTATTTCTCGAAAACAGACCGCAGCGGCCGTAATATTCATTTCGGTGTGCGCGAACATGCTATGGGAACAGTTCTTAATGGTATTGCTTTGCACGGCGGTTTTATTCCATTCGGCGGTACGTTCCTTGTTTTTGCCGACTTTATGCGTCCGGCGATCCGTATGGCAGCTTTGATGGGATTACGTTCCATTTTTGTCTTAACGCACGATAGTATTGCTTTGGGTGAAGATGGCCCAACTCATCAACCGATCGAACAAACTATGAGTCTGCGGATGATTCCGGGACTGTCTGTATTCCGTCCGGCAGATGCTTTAGAAACTGCTACAGCCTGGCAAATGGCTTGTATGAATCTACATAAACCGACGGCATTGCTTTTGAGCCGTCAGAAATTGCCGGTATTACACGAATATGCGGCAATCGTTCACGAAAATGCTTATAAAGGCGCTTATGTGCTGAACCCGGGACAGGGAGAAACAAAAGCGGTGCTTATTGCTACCGGCAGCGAGGTGCATTTGGCTTTGAGGCGCAGGCTGTTTTGGCTAAGGAAGGAACTGCAGTCAGTGTAGTTTCGATGCCCAGCTGGGATACTTTTGAAATGCAGAGCGCAGATTATAAAGCTTCCGTTTTGCCTGAAGGTTTGCCGAAGATTGCTGTTGAAGCCGGCGTTACTTTAGGATGGAGCCGTTATACCGGCAGTGAAGACAATGTTTTGGGTATCAATCGTTTTGGCGCGTCGGCACCTGGCGATGTAATGATGGAAAAATATGGTTTTACTGTTGAGAATCTGGTTGCTAAAGTAAAAAGCGTTCTTTAATTTTATAATTTAAACGGGCATGGTGCTTACTCTTAGGCCCGTGCCCGTTTTGCTTGCGGTACTGAATCTGAAGATTTTAGTAAGACAGTCTGCAGATAGGAGAAGAAATGAAACATTTATTAACGATAGCAGGCAGTGATTCCAGCGGCGGAGCCGGAATACAGGCTGATTTGAAAACCTTTGCCGCACATGGCACCTTTGGTATGAGCGTTATTACTGCTGTAACAGCGCAAAACACACAGGGTGTGACGATGGTGCAGGATATAGACGCTGGGGTGATCGAGGCGCAGATCGATGCGGTATTTGACGATATACGCGTTGATGCGGTAAAAATAGGTATGGTATCACGTCCGGAAATCATCAAAACGATTGCCGATAGATTACGTTATTATAAACCGCAGATCGTGGTGCTGGACCCGGTAATGATTTCTAAAAGCGGTTATCCGCTGCTGGCACCGGAAGCCTGTGCGACACTGGTCCAAGAGCTGCTGCCATTGGCAACACTGGTAACACCTAATTTGCCGGAAGCAGAAGTTATCAGCGGTATGAAGGTGACGATGAAGGAAGAAATGCTACCTGTTGCCGAACGTATTTTAGAGTTGGGTGCCAAAGCTGTTTTGGTCAAAGGTGGTCATTTGAACGGCAGCGCTGATGACCTGCTGTTTGATGGCAGTACAGAACGCTGGTTTATGGGAGATCGCATCGACACAAAAAATACGCATGGTACCGGCTGCACATTATCCAGTTCGCTGGCGGCAAACCTTGCCCAGGGTCTGAGCCTGGCGGATGCCGTTGCGGCTTCGAAGGCTTATGTAACAGAAGCGATAGAATACAGTTTGCCGATCGGCGGCGGCTGTGGCCCGACACATCATTTTGTTGATTTGTACAGAAAGGCAGGCTGGTTAAAATGAGTTTGGTCATCAAAGGGCAATTTGGCTTGATCGTTGATGCTGTACGTGAAAAAAGGCCTGTTATCCATCATTTGACTAATTATGTGACGGCGGGAGACTGCGCCAATATCACTTTGTGTGCAGGAGCTTCGCCGGTAATGGCCGATGAAGCGGAGGAAGTAGTTGAAATAACTTCTAATGCTGATGCATTGGTATTGAATCTGGGAACTATTGCCAAAGCGAAAATGCAGGCGATGGAAACAGCGGCTGCAGCAGCTAAAAATAAAGGCATCGCAGTAGTTTTAGATCCTGTAGGAGTTATGGCGTCCAAGCTGCGTTTAGTTTTTGCGCTGAAGCTTTTAAACGAAGGGCTGATAACTATCGTGCGCGGTAATTACGCTGAATGTCTGGCATTATTGGAAGAAAAAGCTGAAGGCAGAGGCGTAGATTCAAATGGCAATGTGACTGATGGGTTAAGGGTAGCGAAGGACGCTGCGGAAAAATATAACTGTGTTTTTGCTGTTACAGGCGTTACTGATTATGTCAGCAACGGGAAACAGGCTTTAGTTCTGACTGGCGGACATGAGCTGCTGACGCAGATCACAGGAGCCGGCTGTATGACAACGACGTTATGTGCCTGCTGCGCTGCAGTAACAAAAGACCCATTGCTGGCAGCCGCTTTAGGTATAGTCATAATGGGGCAGGCGGCAGAACTGGCCGCAGGGTTTATGGAAACAAAAGACGGACCGGGAATGTTTAAAACAAGGCTGTTTGACGGTGTTTATCACGTTACGACAAAATGGAACGTGCTGCATTTGGACCCGGAACGGAAGCAGTGAGATGGAGAAAATGAAGCTGAAAATAGATTACAGTGTATATTTGGTAACAGATACCGGATTTTTGCAGGGACGTGATTTCGCTGCCTGCATTGAAGCCGCACTTAAAGGCGGCGTGACCCTGCTGCAATATCGCGATAAAAATGCTGACAGTCGTGTGCTGCTTGAACGGGCGCTGCTGCTGAAAAAAATGTGTGCTGTTTATCATGTACCTCTGCTGATCAACGACAGGCTTGATATCGCGTTGGCTGTTCAGGCAGACGGTGTGCACGTGGGGCAAAGCGATTTGCCGGTTACTGTAGTGCGCAGGCTGTTAGGCGAGCAGGCAGTTATTGGCGCATCGGCTCATAACCCTGAAGAAGCCAGGCAAGCGCTTGCGGATGGTGCTGACTATTTGGGCTGCGGTGCGGTGTTTGGCACCACTACCAAAAATGATGCCGGTTATTTAGGTCTTGACGGACTGCAAAGTATCAGACAGGCTGTTACGGCACCTCTTGTCGGTATCGGAGGCGTCAACAGCACCAATTTTGAACAGGTACTGCAAACCGGTGTCAACGGCGCAGCTATTGTCAGCGGGATTTTGGCAGCAGATGATATTGAAGCAGAGGTACGTAAATTCAAAACAATAGCTGACAGGTATAAAAATATATAAAAAGACAGACAAAAAGAGCTATCGCTTTTACTGCGATAGCTCTTACTTTTTATTTATCTTCGTTTAAGATTTGGTTGACGCGGTCATGCATCGAACCTGACTGCGGAGCCTTGGTCTTATCGTCGCCAAACTCTTTTTGCAGTTCCTTCATTTCCTTTGCCAGTTCTTTCTGCTGGGCTTTGATTTTAGCTTCAGCCTGAGAACGCTCGGATTTTTTGATATCTTTCAGGAATCTGTTATCATCGAAATCCTTAAATTCATTTTCCAGGGACTGAGTATCATAAATAGCCGGGGACGCGCCTGCTTCTGTAATATGCGGCGTCAGGATCATCATAACCTCAGTTTTATTTTTAGTTGTGCTGCGGTTTTGAACAGTTCACCTAAAATAGGAATATTGGAGAGGAAGGGGATCTTCTGAATATTTTTCTGCTCTTCTTCATTGATCAGGCCGCCGATGATCAGTGTTTCACCATTGCGCATTCTTACATAAGTATCGGCAGTACGGCTGGTGATCTTATAATTTTTGATTTCAGAAACCAGTGTCGGCGTGCTGACTTCGGTATGTACGGCTGAGGTGATCATATCGTCTTCGCTGACGAGCGGAGTATAGGTGAGCTTGATACCGGCATCTACATATTCAGTAGTGTTGACGGTAATACCGTTTTCGATTTTCTCAGTCAAAACAGGAATATGGTCACCGATAAAGATACTTGCTTCTTTACCGGGAACGGTGATGATTCGCGGAGTCGCTAAAATTTTGGCCTTGCCATTAGCAAACAGTGCGTTGAGTGTCGCATTAAAACGGAATTCATAGCTGGCGCCAAAGTGAACTACGCCGCCGAAATCTTCATCATCATCGTTATTGCTGCTGTTATTGCTGTCCTCACTGTTCTGTGGTATCTTATCCCAATTCCAGTTGATGCCCAGGTTTTTACTGTCTTCTTTGTTGATAGAAATGATCTTGGCTTCCAAAGTGATCTGTTTGGTAGCAACGTCCATCGCTTTGATTGCCGAGCGTACACGCTCTTCATCTGTGCTGCTGCCGCTGAACAGAATAGAATTGGTGATAGGGTCGATACTGATTTTCTTTTCACTTTCCAGAATATCATTCAAAGCATTTTTAACATCTTCTGCTTTGGCATAATTCAGCTTAAAAACATTGACGCTGCCGTTGAACTTGTTCAGATTTTCCTGGGTGGAAACCAAAATAACGCCGTCGACCATGCGATATGCCAGTCCTTTGGCACTGGTGATAAGCTTGATAGCAGTGTTGAACGGCACATTATCTAAGGCAATAGTAATTTTACCTTTAACAGATTCGTCAGTAACGATACTGGCATCCGAAAGAGCGGAAATAGCAGTCAAAACGTCGCGAACTTCGCCGTCGTGCACATTTAAGGTAACGTTAGGTGCGGCCAAAGCAACAGTAGTGCTGCTGAAGGCCAAAAGTGCGGCGAGAGTAGTGCTTCGCAGCGATTTTTTCCAAGAATGCATTAGTTATTCCTCCCTAGGGTCAAATGAAGCGGATTTTGCGGATGGCTCAGGTTAACAGAATCGATGCCGATAGCGGCAACAGTATAATCGCCGAAGCTTTGACCATCTTTGTAATAATTACTGGTGTTGTTAAATTCGATAATGGCCAGCTGTTTGACTCCGTTATTGATGATGCCGCGTAAAACAGGCTGAGCTGCATAAACAGGTGCACCGCCTCCGATAACTGCACCGGGATGCACAGTTGGCTTGTTGAGCATTGCTGCCGGAGCCATAAAAGGATTACGGGCTATAGTTTGTACTTTTGGTGCCGCAGCTAAAGCATCTGCGGCAGGTACAACTGCTGCAGCAGGCTGAACCTGAGCTTCTGCCTGTACTTGTCCGGCCCATGCTTTTTCGAACAGGCCTTCTATATAACCACTGGCATCAAAGCGGCACATGAAATGCGAGGTGCTCAAAACCAGGAAGGCTGCCAGAATGATAAGTGACAAACGATCAGTTTTCTCTTGCTGTTTTCGCATAATAATTCCTCCAATATAAATTAAAGTGATAATTATAAAATCTTAATATACTTATTATACCACAAGATGAAAAAAAGCAAATAAATATTCTTATTCTTTTTATTAAAATAAGTTTGTTTTAGAATACATAGCGTAGTATAATTAAATATAAAATAATATAGGGGTATTATTTGTTTTGAAAGCAATAAAAAACTAAGATAACCGTGTTATTGGCAATATTTAAAATGGAGGAGAACAACGTGGCAACTCAGAAAAGACGCTTGGGCGAGATTCTTGTTACCTCGGGAGAAATAACGCAGTCCCAGCTGGATCAAGCCTTGGCTGAACAAAAAACAAATGGCAAAAGACTTGGTGAGACTCTGATCAGTCTGAATTTTTTGACTGAGCGTAAAATGCTTAAAACTTTAGAAAAACAGCTTTCCATACCATATATGTTTTTGAGTGATATCGAAATTATGCCGGAAGCTGTTGCGGCAGTACCAATCTTTCTGGCAGAGCGCTACACTTTAGTACCGCTGAAAAAAGATGGCAACCGTCTGACGATAGCGATGAATGATCCGACAAATTTCTATGCGATTGATGATGTGCGCATGGTCAGTGGCTGTGACATTTCTATCGTGTTGTCCGAACAGCAGGATATCATTAACGCCATTAATAATTTTTATGGTGTCAGCGGCCGCGTAGGCGGCAGCCTCAACAAATTGAAAGAAGATTCTTTTGCTCCTGTCATTCGCAGAGTTGAAGACAGCAGTGAGGACGCGCCGATAATAAAAATCGTCAACTCCGTCATTGAGCAGGCTGTCCGAGATAAGGCCAGTGATATCCATATCGAACCACAGGAGGATGATACGAGGGTGCGTTTTCGTGTTGACGGCGTTTTACGTAATGCGGTAACACTTCCGAAAAACAGTCACAGCGCTATTATTTCGCGTATCAAGATCATGGCGGAAATGGATATTGCCGAAAAACGTCTGCCGCAGGATGGTCGTATAAATATTGAACAGGGTGGACGTGATATTGATCTGCGTATTTCGACCTTGCCGACTATTTTAGGTGAAAAGGTCGTTATGCGTATTCTTGATAAAACGGCGGCTTCTATTGATATCAATGATCTGGCTTTCACAGCGAAGAATATGGAGCTGTATAGCAGTCTGTTCAACTCTTCCTATGGCATCGTACTTGTCACAGGTCCTACCGGCAGCGGCAAATCGACAACTCTGTACTCTACGCTCACCAATATCAACAATCCTAATAAAAACATCATTACTGTTGAAGATCCGGTCGAATATCGTATTGAAGGCGTCAATCAGGTAGCTGTCAATAATAAAGCGGGCCTTACCTTTGCCAACGGACTGCGCAGTATTTTGCGTCAAGACCCGAATATAATCATGGTCGGTGAGATTCGTGACGTTGAAACGGCTCGTATCAGCATTCACGCCGCATTGACAGGTCATTTGGTTTTCAGTACCCTGCATACCAACGATGCTGCAGGCGCGATCACGCGACTGATCGATATGGGTGTAGAGCCTTTCCTTGTAGCTTCCGCTTTGCGAGGTGTCGTAGCTCAACGGCTGGTGCGCCGTATCTGTCCGCATTGCAAAGAAACCTATGCTCCTGACGCGGCAGAAAGGGCCTATATGGGTATTGCACTTGATGAAGAAGTAAAACTCTATAAAGGTGCCGGCTGCGGTAAATGTAATTTTACCGGTTATGCCGGACGTATGGCGATCCATGAAGTTCTGCCTATCATTCCTGAAATGAAGGAACTGATTTTGAAAAATGCTCCCGATACGGAAATTTTTGCTGCCGGACGTTCTTATGGCGTTACTTCTATGAAAGAAGACGGTATCCGCAAAGTATTGGATGGAGAGACAACTGCTTCAGAATTGCTGCGCGTAGCGTATGCGTAAGGAGATGACAAAGTGATCAAAGAGTTAATGCGTGACGCTTTTGATGTCAACGCTTCGGATATCCATTTAACGGTAGGCTTGCCGCCAATGTTCCGTGTCAATGGCGTGCTGCGGCAGGTGGGTGAAGAACCTCTGCGCCGTGAGGATACCTATAATATGGCCATGGAACTGATGGACGATCGGCGCCGCACGCAGTTTCTTGATAACGGCGAAGCTGATTTTTCTTATGAAATTGAAAATGTATGCCGTTTTCGTGTTAATGTTTTTAAGCAGAGTAACTGTGTGGCAGCAGCGCTGCGTTTGATTTCCAATAATATACCCAGCTTTGAGGACCTGCGCCTGCCTGACGTTATCAGCGACCTTGCCATGCTGCCGCGTGGTCTGGTATTGGTGACAGGGCCTACCGGCAGCGGTAAATCAACGACACTGGCGGCTGTTATCAATAAAATCAACAAACACCGCAAAGATCATGTCATCACTCTGGAAGACCCGATCGAATATAAGCATAACCATATCAACAGCATTATCAACCAGCGCGAAGTCGGCAGTGATACCAAAAGCTTTGCCAATGGCCTTAGGGCAGCACTACGTGAAGATCCTGACGTTATTCTGGTAGGCGAGATGCGTGATACTGAAACTATCGCCACCGCTATCACTGCTGCCGAAACCGGACATCTTGTTTTGGCAACTCTGCATACTCAGGATGCGGCATCGACAGTGAATCGTATCATCGACGTCTTTCCCGAACACCAGCAGCAGCAGATTCGCATTCAGCTGGCTGGCAACCTGCAGGGCATCGTTGCCCAGCAGCTGCTGATGAATCGCGAACAAACCGGACGTCTGGCTGCTTTTGAAATATTAGTTGCCACACCGGCGCTGCGGAACTTGATCCGCGAAGGCAAAACACATCAGATACCGTCATATATCCAGACCGGTTCCAAATTCGGGATGATTTGTATGGATGCCTATCTGGCGCAGCTGGTACGTCAAAATAAGATCGACCGCAGTATAGCGGAAGAACGCTGTTATGATCCATTATCATTAGAACGCTATATGCATGGACTATAAAGCTAAAGGAGGAACCGCAGTTTGGAGCAATTTAAATATAAAGCACGTAAACGTGATGGTGCCGTAGTTTATGGCACTGTCAACGCCCCTAACGAAGCTGCCGTAGCCGCCTTTATCCGTAAACAGGACATGTATGTGGCTGGCATTGAAGCTTCTAAAAAGAAAGGGCTGTTTTCGGGAGTACTTTTGAGGAAAGTATCAATCTTTATGACATCTCGATTTTTGCCCGCCAGTTTGCAACTCTGCTGGGAGCCGGTGTACCGCTTTTAACAGGGCTGGAGATACTAACTCAGCAATCTGCCAAAGAGCGTCTGCGTACTGTTTTAGGGCAGATAACTACCAGTGTCCGTGAAGGTAAAGCATTGTCGGCAGCTATGGCCGAGTTCCCTAAAGTCTTTCCCGAGCTGATGACTAACATGGTAGCAGCAGGCGAGGCCGGCGGTATTTTAGAAATCGTTATGGATCGTTTGGCAGCACAGTTTGAAAAAGATTATCGAATGAATGCCAAATTTAAATCAGCTATGATTTATCCGGCAATAGTTTTATCGGTAGCTGCTATTGTGGTTGCTATTATTATGATGTTCGTTATGCCGGTTTTTGTCGGCTTGTTTGAACAGCTTAAAATCGAACTTCCATTTGTCACCCGTGTCGTTATCGGCATCAGCAATTTCCTTGGCCATTACTGGTATTTGGTTATTGCCGCACTGATCGGCCTGTTCCTGCTTTATAAATGGGCCGGTACTAAAGAAAGTTTTCGCCTGTGGCGTGATGGTGTTTATTTGAAAGTACCTATTTTCGGAGACTTATATAACAAAATCATCATTACCCGTTTTGCCCGTACTTTTGCCAGCTTGTCACGCAGCGGCGTGCCGATCTTAAACGCTATGACCATTGTCAGCAAGGCTACAGGAAGTCTGCAGGCTGAAAGGGTACTTAATCAGGCCCGCGGCAGCTTAAGGCGAGGCCGTACTTTGGCAGATCCTATGGAAGCCAGCGGTATGTTTCCGCCAATCGTTATCAGCTTAGTAAATATTGGCGAAGAAACCGGCGCTCTGGATACCATGCTTGATAAGGTCGCCGACTTCTACGGCGCCGAGGTGGATGATACTATCGGAAGACTGCAGACTATCATGGACCCGATCCTGATAGTTATTTTAGGCGTCATTATCGGTACGCTGGCAGTAGCTCTTTTACTGCCGATGTTTGAAATAGTTACAAAAGTAGGAAGCTTATAAATAAAATAAAAGTTTTATGATAAAAATACTTGATAAAAGTTTAAAAAAGAGTTATTATTAAAATATAAATAAAATAGCGGCTATATTATTATGCAAATAATGGTAGCAACGCTATATTAAGAAGGGATGAAATCCAATGAAAAATTTTATTAAAAACAGAAAAGGTTTCACTTTGGTGGAATTGGTAGTAGTAATTGCTATTTTAGGTATTTTAGCAGGGTTGGCGATTCCACGATTTATGGATGCTACAGCATCAGCACGTGGTGCCAGAATCGTTGCTGATATGCGAACCATTGACAGTGCTATTATGATGTACAATGCTAAAACTGGCAACCTGCCTACAAGCCAAGATGCTTTAACAATAGACAAGACTACTGGCGGTGTGACTAGTGCAATTAAAGTCTTGGCTGCTTGGCCTACACCTCCTACAGGTACGGCAAAAGTCACTGCTTTTAATGGCTCTGAAGTAACACTTACGGCCCCTAATCCTAATGAATATACTCTAGATGCAGCTAATGGCCGTGCCTTATATGGTGGTAAAACTGTTGATCAAATCTTGACTAATAAATAATGAAAAATAAATTGAAATTTTAGTTTTTAGTTTAATGTTCAAAGAACCTCCTCACAAACATTATTTAGCATATGTTTGTGAGGAGGTTTCATATTAGTGAGATATAATTAGTAAACTTATTAATTTATTTGACAAACACCGTTAACAAGCGCATACTTAACAGGTTGCCTTCAAACCACAGCTTGTGCGGCAAGGCTTCAAAAAACAGGACAAGACGCTGAGCAACGTGTAAAATAATTTGACTGATGGCAAACTAAAGCGGCGACGTTATAAAATCCTATGCAACGGCAATAAACAAGCATTGTGCAACGGTGAGCCTTAGCCAGATAAAAAACGCTTTTAAGCGGTAGTGCGCCTGCAAGCAGACATTATTACACTCAGCCAGCCGGGAATCCCTTGTTTTTTTATATCAAAAATATAAAAAATTGAGGTGCTGTCCATGAACAATGGCTTCTTTAAGATTTATCGCGAACTTTGGGATAAACCTATCTGGAAACAATCTACTCCGATCCAAAAAACTGTTCTTCTTACTTTGCTGTCTATGGTCAACTTCGCTCCCGCCGAATGGGAATGGCAGGGGCAAAAGTTCAGCGTGCAGTCTGGACAAACTATTACCAGCTTACAGCATATTGCCGAACGTTGCGGCAAAGGTGTCAACGCAGGTAATGTTAGGGGAGCTTTAGATCGATTTGTAAAACTTGGTTTTTTAGCAAACGAATCTACAAAGACCGGACGCCTGCTGACTGTCGTGAATTGGGGAACTTACCAGTACCTTGATGACGAACGTTGCACAGCTGACTGCAAAGACCTTACAAAGGCAATGCAAAGCGACTGCAAAGGCTCTGCATCTAATAAGAAGAATAAGAAAGAAGAGAAAGATAAGAAAAATAACTTTTATCAAAACTCTTCTTTTACTTCCTTTTCCCAACAAGCCAAACCCGTACTTTCTGCTGGTGCAGCACAAATCCGTGCTTTAGCGCAGGGAGGCTGCCATGAATAATCAGGTCACGCTGCAGGATGCAGCCAAGATCATTGATCGTTTGGGCCGTTATTTCCCTATGCTGGTAAGAAACGGCAGCGAAGTCGTAAACGACTGGTATCCGTTTATTGCGCAGTTTCCGCTGGATGTGGCGCAGGCTGCGGCGATGTATGTTATTGAAAACACCGCCTTTGATCCGCCTAAGCCTGCTGTTTTTGTGCAGGCGGCCAGAATGTTGCTGCAACATCAAACCGGACAGCGTGAACTGACTGCCGCAGAAGCATGGCACGCAGCTTGCAAGCAGTTGAACCCTTATAAAAAACCTCATTACGAAAACAAACTTGTTTCTCAGGCAGTACACGACATCGGTTATCTGAATCTCTGTACTGCTGAACACGATATGTTTTCCCGTTTTGAGCACGTTTATAACATTTTGCTGCAGCGTGAAAAAGATGAGTTTAAGATTGAAAGTACTCTTGCCAGTATCGGCCTATATCAAAGTAATATCGCAAAAATCGAAGCCAAATGAAATAATCCCCGTTGACGCTATGCGTCAGCGGGGATTATTCTTTAAAGCTTGTTTTATTAAATTTCAGGTATTTTTAAAATATTATCTTTTTGGATGACTTCTACAGTTTGAGTTTTACCCGCACCAATATTACCGTTAGTTACTTGGTAAACTGTAGCCTGTATAAAACCGGGTTTAGTCAGTTTTGGATAGACATATAGAGTATAATTTCCAGTATTTGTTCCTCTAATTGACCAGCCGTATTTATTCAAATCAAAGCCATTTTTTTGCAGGTATGCGTTTATTATAGCGGTTCGCGTACCTTCACCTTTAGCTTCAGAATCAATGTTTCCTTGCCCAAAATTATTAATATTACCAGAGTTTATTGCATCTAGGATACCTTGGCTTACATTTTCGGCAATTCCATTAGCCACATCAATATTTATGCCATTATTGGAACCTACAGAAATAGGACTTCCGCCGTTATTGCCTTTTTGACCTGTTAAAAATTCATAAATAGATTTGCCATCACAGGTAGCAAATGGAAAATCCACACCATCCCTTTTTTGGCTATTATAGCCATAATAATATTGACGATCAGATAAATCATAACGATAGGTATTGCCGTCACTGCCTTGAAAAGAAATTATTCCCTGCGGCGGTAAAGGATAACCACCAGAGAAATAATCATTAAATTTTTCGGAACCAGACTCGAATTTAAAACCGGAGTTGGTAGTGCTAACCTTAGGATATTGACCGCCGTGATCTGCAGCATAAACTAAAGCCATGCTTTCGATAGTACGCATATCACCCAATAATTTAGCGCCACGGGCTGCTTCTGTAGTGTCTATAAATCTAGGGATAGCAATACCCGCTAAAATACCAAGTATAGCTATTACTATTACTAATTCAATTAAAGTAAAACCTTTTAGCTTTTTCATTTTTTACCTTCGCAACTTATATTATTTATTATAATTATAATATGATTAATAGTAAAATATGCTATTGGATAAAAACAAACGGATAAGATTAAGCCTATCCGTTTGTTTTTATCTAATATTAATTTTTCGAAGCATTGTCTGCAGTTCCCTTTATATATTTCTCTACAGTATTACCATCAAACGTAGCTCTAGGATGATTATTAGTATCATTTTTTATTTCATATCCACCTGAAGATGTTTTAGCAACAAATATATAATCTCCAATTTTAAATTTACTACCCGCTGTAATCGGAGTAGGTACACTGGCTAAATAATTATTATTAACCAGTTCTTGTATATTTTTAGCTTCTGTACCTTTCTCAGCGTACTGCAAAGTAAGTGCAGTTTCAATAATACGCAAATCTGCAGCAACCTTAGCACCTCGAGCTGATATTGTAGCATCCATAAATCGTGGAATCGCCAACCCTGCTAAAATACCTAAAATAGCAATTACTACTACCAATTCCACCAAAGTGAAACCTTTTCTGTTTTTAGTAAAATTCAAGATGATTAATAATTTCCATTAAGTTAGTATCATCAGTCTGAGCGTTTATTAAACGCAGGGGTTATTTATTAAATTTATAACGTTTTGTAAGACTCTGGTAAGACACAAATCAATATTTTAGTTTGTTGATTGCAGTTAAAAGCTGCCGGATATTTTTGTGAGTGTAGCTTTCAGTGACATCGGCATTGGCGTGACCAACTATGCGTTTTAAAATAACGCTGCCGGCGCTGATCCCGCATGAGTCCATACCGCTGATAAAGGTATGACGACAGTCATGGGGCTTATGCTGCATTTTTAATGTTGACATTAACAGGTTAAAAAACGGGTATCGTAGATTATTGGCTGTCCATTTTCTGTTTCGATCAGATATTTACCGTGCATACGGGCGGCGACAAGCGGCACGATATCTTTATGCAGTGGCAGGATACGGTGTGCTGCTTTTGTTTTAGTACCGTGCAGGTCAATAATCTGCTTTTTGAGGTCGATATGTACCGTTTGTATTTCCAGCAGCTCGCCGATGCGTATACCGCTGTAAAGCATGATCAGTACCGTATCGACCAGCCTGACGTCATTGTAATGATGGCGGCTGCCGTCAGCAAGCGGCAGTGTCAGTTCAAGATTTTTCCATAAACATTTGATTTCACTGTGAGTAAAAATACTGCGGGATGTTTGTTTGGCAGTAGCGTTCTTTTCCAGATAACGCGAATAGTCTACGTTGATAAGATCATTTTCAAGTGCGAGACGAAAAATACCGTTGAAAATAGTTTTTAAGCGCGTTTGCACACTGGGGGAAAGGTGCTGATTATTATCCAGGACTGCCTGCATTTGTGCTTTTTTTACTTTTTTGATTGGTTCGTTGGCAATATCAGTACATTTTTTTCCAGGCTGCCGTAAAACTGCAGCGTGAGGAACGTGAAAGGCGGACGGTATGTTTGTCATACCACTGGTTGTAAAGCTCGCCTAAAGTGATATGCTGCAGATTTAAGTCGTAAGGGCGTTTGTTGTAGTCGGCAAGTGCGATTAGGGCAGCGCGTCTGCTGGTATAGTAACCAAGTGTGTGATATTTTTGCAGTGGTTTGCCATCTGTTTGATACTGCCAGCCTGCTGTCAGTCGTACACGATATGGTTTGCGGCGGTTGCCGGGCAATTTGCTGATGCCGCCGTAACCGTTAGGATTTTTCATAGTATACCTCCTTTTTATTTATCTTAGCAGATTATTTTAGCTTTAAAACTGTAAGACACAAGTAAACCACAGAAAAAATAATTTTGTAGATAATGAAAGCAGTATTGTAGTTTTCAAAATGTTCACAGAAGTGAATATTTTTGTATAATGAAGATAGTAAAGGACGGTGATACAGTATGACATACGGTAAATTGAGTGATCGTTGTCTCAAAGTATTCGTAGTTCTGCTGATCGCGGGCGTTTTGGGCGGGTTCTGTCTGCCCCATTTTGTGGAAGCAGTCGCCGGAGGCTATAATACCCGTGCTGTCGGCATGTCGCTTGGTGCAGAGGGTCTGGCGGCACCTGTTTTATCAGCTGATTTTAAACCGCAGGGCGGCGAGCTGGCTTTGGCTAAGCTGATAGAGGCAGGCTATTTCGATACTTTGGTCAATTGAATACATGTATACAATACAAAAGTACTTGCTTTTTTTTAACTATCTGCTATAATAACTAACATCACAAGTGAATAATGCGTGGATGAAACATATGGGAGAAGACGATGCGTCTACCGAAGGAGCTAAACTCTCAGGTGCCTGGAAATCAGGCGGAACCGTATGCGGACACAACTCTGGAGAGTCCCTTGAATGGGCGCCGAAGGTGCACGAATATCGTTGATGTTCTTATCTCTCAGGCCAATGGACAGAGCAATAGCAGTAGTTCCGCTGCCTTTTAGGCAGGGGAGTACTTATATCGTTTTTTTGCCCACCGGAGTTGTCGTTATTCCGGTGGGCTTTTAGTTTTTCATTTCACATAAGGGGAAGAGGGAGAATTTTATGTTGGAGCTTTTGAATGAGATCGACAGTTTTGTGTGGGGACCGCCGTTATTGGTATTATTGGTTGGTACCGGTATCTGGTTGACCCTGCGTTTGAATTTATTGCAGGTGCTTAAACTGCCAATGGCTTTAAAATTGATTTTTTCGGCTAAAAATGATGGTGACGGCGACGTCAACAGTTTTAAAGCATTGTGTACAGCTTTAGCAGCTACTGTTGGTACAGGTAATATAGTCGGTGTTGCTACTGCTATCAAAGCAGGTGGTCCCGGTGCCTTGTTCTGGATGTGGCTGGCGGCATTTTTTGGTATGGCTACCAAATATGCCGAAGGTCTTTTAGCGGTAAAATACCGTACAGTTGACGCTAATGGCAATATTGCCGGCGGACCGATGTATTATATTGAAAACGGTTTAGGCAAATCTTATAAACCGCTGGCTGTTTTCTTTGCCGTGTCCGGTGTGTTGTGCGCTTATTTTGGTATCGGTACTTTTGCTCAGGTCAACGCTATAGTTGAGATCACGCAGTTGTCTGTTGGCATTCCTGTTATTTATACTGCGATTGCGCTGACTGTGCTGGTTGCTGTCGTTACTATTGGCGGTCTTAAATCTATCGCCAGCGTAGCAGGTAAAATCGTTCCTTTTATGGCCTTGTTATATGTCGTTACTACCGTAGGTATTTTACTTATATTTGCAGATCAGGTGCCTGCAGCTATTTCCACAGTGCTTAATAATGCTTTTAGTCCTACGGCTGCCGCTGGCGGCTTTTTGGGCGCAACTGTTATGATGGCAATGCGTAATGGTATTGCCCGCGGTGTTTTCTCTAACGAATCCGGTCTTGGCAGTGCCCCGATCGTTGCTGCTGCTGCTAAAACAAAATGGCCCGCCGAACAGGGGCTGATTTCTATGACCGGTACTTTTATTGATACGATCATTATTTGTACACTGACTGGGTTGACGTTGGTTGTTACTAATGTCTGGACTGGTGATTTGAATGGTGCAGCTTTGACTCAGGCTGCCTTTACGATGGGCTTCCCGGTGTGGGGCAAATATCTGTTGATGGTTGGCCTAGTACTGTTTGCCTTTACTACGATCTTAGGCTGGAATTACTATGGTGAACGCTGCATCGAATATTTGCTGGGTGTTAAAGCAATTTTACCGTACCGTATTATTTTTATTTGCCTGATTGCCTGCGGTGCATTCTTGAAACTGGAAGCAATCTGGGTTTTGGCAGATATAGTTAACGGTTTGATGGCTATTCCTAATTTGATCGCACTTCTGGGCCTGACTGGAGTTATCGTAGCCGAAACAAAACGTTATACCGCACATCTGGCAAAACAAAAAGAAAAGGCCTCTATTGCTGAAGAAGTGGCTGAAGAAGCTTAAGTTTTAGTAAATTGTTAGACCCCAAAAGGCAGTTTTTATGACTGCCTTTTTGATTGCAGAAAACTTTATTTGAAGAATCTGTCAGGTAAAATACAAAAAGACTTGACTTTAGGATCAAAAATCTATATAATATCCTTTGTATTCGGGGCGTGGCTCAGCTTGGTAGAGCACCTGCCTTGGGAGCAGGGGGTCGCAGGTTCGAATCCTGCCGCTCCGACCAAATACATAGAGCATTGCTTAGTAAATTGCGGGTGTAGTTTAGTGGTAAAACCTCAGCCTTCCAAGCTGATGTTGTGGGTTCGATTCCCATCGCCCGCTCCAATTTTTGGTCTGGTAGCTCAGTAGGATAGAGCAACGGCCTTCTAAGCCGTGGGTCGGGGGTTCGAATCCCTCCCAGATCACCAACAAAATAAGATGAATTAAAACCATTTCTGATATTTTCAGAAATGGTTTTTTGTTTTTGTTATAATGAAAGGCTTTTCGATAATTGCATCTGTAATATTTATAGTTGATTTGAGAACACTGAATTTATAGAAATAATTAAAGTTTGAATACATAATAGAAATAATAAATGAAATGGCTAGAAATTTGTTACAAATTTTACTTTTTAGGTAGAAAAATAAAATATTATTAAATATTTACAGAAATATGTTGAATAATATTCTTTTTGAAGTTAAAATGTTGTTAAATAAACAAGAAAGTGACTAATATAATATCAAGTGAGGTGTAGCAAATGACAGTTGGCGGAAGAATTTATTTAAAAAAGGACAACAGTGGATTGGAATTAGTTAAAGCGTTTGCCAAGATACCTACAGCTAATATTGCTGATACGATGGGACGTTCTTGTGCTATGCATCCAAGAATTAAGTTGTTTTCCAGTCCGCATGGAACGGTATGGGCAGGAATTGCCCTTACTGTCAAATCTCGTGGGGGAGATAACCTTCTTATACACGCAGCTTTGGATATGGCTAGAGAAGGTGATGTGATTGTTGTTTCTAATGAGGGCGGTGTAGATAACAGGTCGTTGATGGGAGAGATTATGTTTACATATGCTGCTTATAAAAAACTTAATGGTTTAGTATTAGATGGTCCGATAAGGGATGTAAAATCCGCAAAGGAAATACCATTACCTATTTATGCTACAGGTTCTACACCAGGTGGTCCTTATAAAGAAGGACCGGGAGAAATAAATGTACCAATTTCTTGTGGTGGTATTAGCGTAAACCCAGGAGATATAGTTGTTATGGATGATGATGGTGTAATAATTATTCCCTTGAAGGATGCTTCTGCGGTACTTGCAGCAGCGCAAAAACTGCAAGAAACTGATGAAGCTAAAGTGGTTGCCGCTGGGAATGGAACTGCTAAGCGTGAGTGGGTAGCTAAAGCTATCGAGACAAAAAAGATTGAAATAATTGACGATTACTATTAATAAAGCAAGTTGTTTGGGAAACGAGGGGATAGTATGAGTACGTTTTTGTTAAATAAAAAATATTTGCCGCATAGAGTAGGCGTTTGTTTTATCATAGGTATTATAGCCGGACTGTTTTTCCATGATTTTTCTATTTGGGTAAAACCTGCCGGAGATCTATTTATGAATATGATTAAAATGTTAATTGTTCCGGTTATCTTTTTTAGCGTTACAAGCGGAATTGCTGCTATTGGTGATGTGCAGCGGTTGAAAAGAATTGGCAGTAAAGTAGTCATTGTCTATTTCCTTATGACAGTTATTGCTTGTATTGTTGGTATTGTTATGGTTAATATAACTCATCCAGGTGTGGGATTTACACTTGATAATATGCAGGCATTTGATACTTCAAAAGTGAAAACCCCATCATTTGTAAATTTTTTGTTTGATATGGTACCAGTTAATATTGTTGACAGTATGGCTAAAAATCAGATTATGCAAATGATTTTTTTTACTGTTCTTGTAGGTGTGGCACTGGTGTCTTTAGGTGAGAAGGTAGCTGGGGTTACTAAAATTTTTGATCAATGTGCAAGTATTATTTATAAAATGCTGGATATAGTTATGTTATATTCTCCTATTGGTGTATTAGCACTGATGGCGAATACTACGGCTGTATTTGGACCTAAGCTTTTTGGGGTTCTGGCTAAGTTTGTTTTTACAGATTGGGTTGGCTGTCTTTTGATTTGGTTTTTCTTTAGTGGTATCGTCTGGTTATATACTAAAGTAAATTATCTGGAAATGTGTAAATCAATGATACCGATCTGGGTAAATACTATTGCTACTAATTCCAGCGCAGGTACGATACCTATAACTCTAAATGTTACTACAGAAAGGTTAAAGGTACCGATGTCTATTGCTTCATTTTCTATACCTTTGGGAGCCACGATAAATTTGACTGGAGCCGCTTTATATAAAACGATACTGGCGTTTTTTGTAGCTGAGATCTATGGTTTGCAGCTCACTATTGATCAGATTTTAATGGTTATTATTATTTCGACTATTATGTCTATCGCGGCACCAGGTATCCCCGGTGGTGGTATTGTAACAGGTGCGATTTTTTTAAATCTTTTAGGTTTGCCAATGGATTTAATGGGGCCTATTGCTGGAATGTACAGACTTATTGATATGTCACATACTACAGTAAATGTATCGGGTGATGTTTTAGGAACGATGCTGGTTGCCAAAAATGAAAATATTTGGACTGGTGAAGATTTTAATAAAACTTTAGTTTAGGATAGGAGGAATTATAATGTTAGCAGAAAGAATGAATACTTTTTCAGGTTCGCCAACTTCTGCATTGATTGCGAAAGTAGCTGAGTTGAGAGCAGAGGGAAAAGATATTATTTCTTTAAATGTGGGTGAACCTGATTTTGGGACTCCTGATTATATTAAATGCGGAGCTATCAAGGCAATAGTTGATAACTTCAGTAAGTATACTGCTGGTAACGGTATTATAGAATTACGCCGTTTGATTTCTAAAAAATTACATGAAGATAATAATTTAGAATATACCACAGATGAAATTTGCGCGACTGTAGGAGCTAAGCAGGCAATTTTTAATTCGATCATGGCTTTAGTAGATCCTGGAGATGAAGTGCTTTTGCCAGTTCCTTGCTGGGTTAGTTATACTGAGATGATTAAGTTTGCAGGAGCGAAACCAGTTTTTGTAGATGTAGAAGCAGAAACTTTTGATTTGGATATTGAGGCTTTAGAGAAGGCTGTAACTACGAAGACAAAAGCTATTGTTATTTGTACTCCTAATAATCCAACTGGAGCTGTTTATAGCGAAGGTACTTTGCGTAAATTAGCTGATTTAGCTTGTAAATATGATTTTTATATTATTACAGATGAAATTTATGAAAAGCTTATTTATGACGATGCAAAGCACTTTTCAATAGCTTCTATTTCTAAAGATGTTTGGAACAGGACTTTAACTGTAAATGGCTTTTCTAAGGCTTATGCAATGACTGGCTGGCGTATTGGATATGTAGCTGCCAATAAAACTATTATAGATGCAATAAAGAAAATTCAAAGTCAAACAACTTCAGCTACCAGTGCTATATCTCAGAAGGCTGCTGTTGCTGCTTTGAGTGGACCGCAGCATGATTTGGAAGTAATGGTTGCAGAGTTCGATAAACGAAGAATTTATTTATTGCAGCGTTTGGCCGAAATGCCGGGGATAAGCTGTGCGAAACCTAGAGGAGCTTTTTATCTATTGCCGGATTTCAGTTGTTATTTTGGCAAAAAATATCGTGGCCGTGAAATAAAAGATGCCGTTGATTTTGCTAATATTCTATTAGAAGCTGTTCTGGTGGCATTGGTTCCAGGGGAAGCATTTAATATTAAGGGTAAAGTAAGATTGTCTTATTCTAATTCTATGGATAATTTAAAGGAAGCAATGGATAGAATACAGACTTTTGTAAGAGAACTTGAATAAAATAAAAAGAAGCAGGGAAATTTATCCCTGCTTCTTTTTATTTTATGGTGTATAATATTAACATAATACTTAATATTTAAAGGAATGTTGTTATGGATAATTTGATTAGTAAGATCCAGTCTATGAATTTAACTAAAACAGAAAAAGTTATAGCAGATTATATTCTTGATAATATTAATAACATTGGTCTTAGTACAGTGACTGATATATCTTTAAAGTTAGGTGTAAGTGATACTTCTATTATTAGGTTTATTAGATTACTTGGATTTGCTGGGTTTGCTGATTTTAAAAATACTATGAAAGAACGGATGCTTGAACATTATAATTTGAATTTATCGCCAAGCCAGAAATTTACTAATACCAAAGATAAAATAAATAGTGATAACGTAGTAAACGATGTTTTTTATAAGGCTATTGATAATTTATCTTCGACGATGCTTAATTTAGATGACAAATTAGTGAATAGTATCGCTGAGTGTATTATAAAAAGTCGGAATAAATATATTATTGGTTTTAGAGGAACATCTTGTTGTGCTGATTATTTTACACGTAAAGCAGTGTTTTTTGTGCCGCATTTGATTTTGTGCAATATGGCAGAAAGCAGTGTTATAGAAAAATTGATTGATCTTAATGAAGAAGATTGTTTGGTGATGTTTTCGTTCCCGCGCTACTCTGAGATTAATTATTCTATTTTAGAGCTGGCTAAAAAGCGTGGTAGTAAAATCATTCTCATTACAGACAGAGTAACGTCACCATTAGTGCCATATGCTGATTATTTGTTAACGGTAAAAATAGACGGAGTTGGTTTTACAAATTCTTATGTAGTTCCATTATGTGTTGCAGAGTCGTTAGCAATCTTGATTGGTCAGAAAATTGGAACTGATTCTAAACAGCGGCTGGCAGATTTAGATTTTTATATTAGCAAAAATAATTTATATTAAATGTGAAAATGATAAAAGTCTGGATTTTAGTTAGCCAGACTTTTAATTTTTTATTTTATGGCTATAATATTAGATGGATTGCGTATTTGGAAAGGAAAATTTTATGTTTAGTTCGATTATGATTTTTATTTTGGCAGGTCTGGCTGAAATCGGCGGCGGTTATTTTGTATGGCAGTGGTGTGGGTCTGATGATGTGGGCTCCACGGTAGTAAAAAAGTCTAAAATACTATTTTCAGTACTTTTATTTAAGAAAATAATAATATTTTGAGAGAAAAAGTGAAAAACAGTTGAGGAATTGATTAGTATATGCTATTTTAGTATATAGTAAAATATTTTATCCAAGAAAAGAGTGACGTTAATGAAAAACATACTGGGAAGTTTGCCTGCCCGACTTTTACTGGGTGTTATTGCAGGTATTCTGGTAGGCTTATATGCCAATGAAGCTTTGATGCAGGTTATATTAACCATCAAAAATTTACTTGGTTCATTGATTATTTTCTGTGTACCGCTGATTATTATCGGGTTCATTGCCCCGTCTATCACGCGTTTGGGCCAGCATGCGTCGACAATGCTGCGTGTTGCTATTACTTTAGCTTATGTTTCTTCGGTTGGAGCAGCATTTTTTGCAATGTTTTCAGGGTATGGTATTATTCCCCATCTGAATATTGTTTCTTCTGTAGATGGTTTAAAAGAACTGCCAAAGCTGTTGTTTGATCTAAAGATCGACCCGATCATGAGTGTAATGAGCGCCTTGGTCTTTTCTGTTTTGATTGGTGTGGCAGCTGCCTGGACTAAGGCTGCTGTGATTACTAAATTTTTGGAAGAATTTCAAAAAATTGTTCTGGCTATCGTTACTAATATTGTTATTCCTCTGCTGCCGATTTTTATCGCCTGCACTTTTTGCGCATTGTCGTACGAAGGTACGATTACCAAACAGCTGCCTGTGTTCCTGATTGTAGTGCTGATAGTAATGGTGGGACATTATATCTGGCTGGCATTGTTGTATGGTTTGGCAGGTCTTTATGCCGGCGCTAATCCAATGGAAGTGCTGAAGCATTACTGGCCGGCTTATATTACTGCCGTAGGTACAATGTCATCGGCGGCTACTTTAGCAGTGGCGTTGGAATGTGCACGTAAATCAAAAGTGCTGCGCAAAGACTTGGTAAATTTTGGCATTCCACTGTTTGCCAATATTCATTTATGTGGCAGTGTTTTGACTGAAGTATTTTTTGTTATGACTGTTTCGCAGATTTTATATGGTGCTTTGCCGGAATTAGGTACGATGATTTTATTCTGTCTGTTGCTGGGTATTTTTGCTATTGGTGCCCCCGGTGTTCCAGGTGGTACAGTTATGGCTTCTTTAGGCCTTATCATCAGTGTACTGGGTTTTGATGCTACTGGTACGGCTTTGATGTTGACGATTTTTGCACTGCAGGACAGCTTTGGTACTGCCTGCAATGTAACTGGTGACGGTGCTTTGACTTTGGCCCTGACAGGCTATGCTGAAAAAAATGATATTGAAGAAGTAAATGAAGCTTCTATTTTATAAATCAAATTTATAAATCAAACCATTTTTATAATAACCCCGTTCCCAAAAAGGGAACGGGGTTATTATTTTAAGTTGATAAAAGATAAATAAAGTGATAAAATATTTAAAATAAAACTTAAAAATATATTTATGAGAATAATATTTAGTTACTAAATAAAAAGAAATAAAGATATTGAAATTTATTGATAAGTAATTGTTCAATGTAATGCCATAGTGAAAAAAAGTGATATTTAATTTTTTTATACTTCTAACGAAGCCGGATGGGATCTGTCATGAATTTTGATAAAATTTTACAAAAACCTTTTTTGATATCTGTTTTTGTATTTAACATCATTTTATTTGGTGTTATTGTTTTTTTGTTGGGATATGTTCAAAATTTACTTGACAGTGATTCCAGAAATAACCTTGAAGAAATAGTTTCGCAAAATAAGAACGTTATTACCAGTAAACTGCTTTTAGATCTTAATCGTCTGGATATTATCAGTAATAAAATATCTGACGGACTGAAAAATAAGAATATCACCAAAGAAGCGGATATCAATAAATTTTTAGAGGATTATTCTAAAAACAGCATTGATGATAGTTTATTCTTAGCGAATAAAAATGGGCTTGCTTATGTAGATGGCGACACGCATATAGATATTTCAGGACGCCGATATTTTAAATTAGCTATTGATGGTATTTCTAATATTTCTGAACGGACTATTTCAAGAATCAACGGCGAATATATTTTTGTCGGCAGCGTGCCGTTGTATTACGATAATAATATCATCGGTACGATTCAGAAAATCTATACGGATAAACAGATGAATGAGCTGTTTGCGGCTTCGTTATTTTCGTCTAAAGGGTATATGTATGTTATCAATAGTGAAGGTTATATTATCCTGCATACCAAACACATTAATTGTGCTTTAAAATCGGATAATTATTTTCGTGATGTTTACGAATACGGAAACGTTGAAGCTGTTCGTAAAATGAAAGATGACATTAAAGCCAATAAAAGCGGTTTTATGGAAAATGCGGTCAATGGTGAAAAAACCTTCTCTGCTTATACGCCTATTGAACAGGTACATGACTGGTATCTGGTAACGAGCGTTCCTACTGATGTCATTGCCGAAAACGGAAATATAGTTATGAAGATTTTTTACATGGTTATGGTTTCGCTTGTACTTATCTTTTTGGTAAGTATCTGTTATTTTGCCTGGAACAAGCGTCGACAGAAACGGGTTTTGGAAAAAATTGCTTTTGTAGATAATGTGACAGGGGGCAATACCTATAATAAATTTCTTGTTGATGTACAGGAGACGTTAAGCAACAAAATAAACAAGCAATTTTATATTCTGAGTTTTGATGTAGATAACTTTAAATATATCAACAATTTTTACGGGTTTGCCTGCGGCGATAAGATTTTGCGGCAAATATACAGTTCAGTCAGCGTCTGGATGCAGCCAGGCGAAACTGCGGCACGTATTTCCGGTGACCGTTTTGTATGTTTCTTACTGGATGCAGATGAAGAAAGAATCGAAGCGTTATTTTCAGCGATCAGAAATATCACAGAAGAAAATCTGATACTGCATTTTTCGGCTGGCGTTTATGTTATCAAAGACTACGATGAAAATATTAATCTTATGGTCGACAAGGCCAGCGTTGCGGCGCAGACGATTAAAGGTGTGCTGAATCAGCACGTGGTCTATTATTCCAAGAAATTTGATGATATGACTGCTCATAATGAAGAACTGAAACGGGATTTAAAACTTGCAATTAAAAATGATGAGTTTGTAGCTTTCTACCAGCCTAAAGTTGACATCAACAGTGGGAAGCTGGTTGGTGCAGAAGCATTGATCCGTTGGCGGACCAGAGATAATAAACTGATTGCGCCGGGCGATTTTATACCCTTAAGCGAAAAAACAGGTTTAGTTACAGATTTGGATATGATTGTTTTTGAAAAAGTATTAGCTTTCTTGCGAAGTTCATTGGATGCCGGTGTTGAATGTGTGCCGATTTCTGTAAATTTCTCACGTTTGCATTTTCAAACGAAAAATTTTTACCGACACTTTTACAGAAAATGGAAAAATATCAGGTACCAGCGCATTTGATTGAATTGGAGCTAACGGAAAGCGCTATTTTTGATAATTTCAGTATTATTTATGATTTTACAGAGAAAGTTCGTGAATATGGCGTCGCTGTGGCAATGGATGATTTCGGTTCCGGTTATTCTTCTTTGAATATGTTGAAAGACTTGTCGATAGATACTTTAAAAGTAGATAGAGCTTTTTTAGAGGAAGCTGCTGATAACGAAAAACGTAATATTATTTTTGTTTCAGTTGTAGAAATGGCTCGCAAGCTGAATATCAGTCTGGTGGTAGAAGGCGTTGAAACAGGGGAGAATGTCAGTCTGATGCGTGAATGCGGATGTAATATTGCTCAAGGCTATTATTTTGCCAGACCAATGGAAGAAAGTAAATTTGCCGAGCTTTTCAGGGAGGGTAAGTTATGCTGAAAAAAATCGTATGTATTATGGGTGCTGTGGCAATTTTTATACTGGCTGTGGGCTGCAGCAGCGAGCCTCAGAAACCCAAGCTGGGAGTTTCTTTGGTGTTGGTGGTGCTACAAGATGGGTGAAAGAAAAACAGTTTATGGAAGATCGTGCTAAAGAACTCGGAGCAGATATAACTGTTCGTTTTAATACTACTGATACACCTAAGACATGGCGTGAAGACTGTTTTGAACTTATTGACAGCGGCATCAATGTATTGATTATGATTCCCAGAGATTTACGTCAGGTTGATGATATAGTAGATTATGCAAAAAAGAAAAACGTTAAGGTTGTCTCATATAGTAGGGCTATTTTAAATCCTCAGACGGATCTTTTTATTGGTTATGATACTTATAAAATTGGGCAGAACCTGGGCAAGCATTTATCAGAGCGTGTTTATAAGGGTAATTTTATTGTTTTGAAGGGTGATAAAGGTGATTTTAATACTCACTTTTTATACAATGGGGCCAATAAATACATTGAACCAATGGTCGGAACGGGCGTCAATGTAATATTGAATGATTATGTACCGGGGTGGTCCGCTGATACGGCCAAGGAAATGGTAAAAAAAGCTGTTATAGCGAATGACATGAAATTAGATGCAGTTTTGTGTCCGAATGATGGTTTGGCTGGCGGTGCCGCTGCTGCAGTACAGGAGCTGGGATTAAAAAATCATGTTATCATTGTTGGTATGGATGCAGAACTGGCGGCGGTTAAAAGACTTGTTGCAGGAACGCAGGATGCAACAGTGTATATGGACTTGAAAAATATGGCGTCAGCTGCGGTTGATCAGGCTGTTGCACTTGCTAAAGGAGAAAAAGTAACTGCCAATTCAGAAATCGCCAATGAGAAGGGAGAAAAAATTAAGGCTTATTTGATTACTGGTGAAATGGTAACAAAAGAAAATATTGACAAGATATTGATCGAAAGCGGTTATTATACAAAAGAGCAGGTTTATGGAAATAATTAAATCTGCTTTTATAGAATGAATCTGGAATTATGTTGATAAATGCCAAGCAGCAGTAGTTGATAATACTGCTGCTTTTGTTTACCTGCTTAAGCAGTAAGTGATTGTAAAGGCAAATACTTTATCTATCCTGGTAATCACTATTCTGAGCATATATTTTTAAAGGTATGTTTTCTTAAATTAATAAATATCATCCTGTTTGTGTGATATAATAAATATTAATCAATGTAATTGGATATGAGGATTTTGTTTATTATTATTGTTAAACTTTCTGTCGGTATATTCAAGGTGGTATATCAAGAAAAGCATCGTTGTTATTCAAAATCGGTGTTTAAATGACGCTTTGAAAACTATGATTTAGGCATCAAGAGACAGCAATGGTGTCTGGTTTTGTCTTTTATGTAATATATTTTGACAGTTCTTTTTGTGCTGAAATTAACTGAAAGTACTATAATTTACAGTATATTTTATGTTGGAGCGTGGTTTTGTGTATTTGTTATTTGGTTTATATTTTGTCATCGGCATAGTTATCGGCAGTTTTTTGAATGTCTGTATTTACAGGCTGCCGCTGGGAAATCTGTTATCAGCCCTCCGTCAGCCTGTGGCAGCTGCGGACACAGGTTAGGGGCTCTGGATATGATACCTGTTCTAAGTTATTTTTTGCTGCGCGGCAGGTGCCGCTACTGTAATGCTGCTTATAGCGCCCGTTATATGCTGGTAGAGCTTTTGACAGGTATTTTATTTGCCTTGTGCGGCTTGTATTATTTGCCTGGCTTAAAAATAATACTGGTTTTCTTTTTTGTAGCTTGCCTGATCGTGCAGGCTTTTATTGATCTGGATCATCAAATTCTGCTGGATGAAATTTTGATGCTGATGCTGCCGACAGGTATCATTTATGCCTATTATGCTTTACCGGACATGTGGGATTCTTTATATGGGGCTTTATTTGCCGGTGGGCTGATGCTGCTGATATTTTTGCTGAGCCGCGGTGGAATGGGTGCTGGCGATGTTAAGCTCAGTTTTGTTTTAGGCGTTTGGCTTGGGTTTAAGGCGAGTATCGTTTGTCTGATGCTGGCTTTTGTTTTTGGGGGGATAATCGGGGTGCTGCTGCTGGCTTCCGGTATCAAGCAGCGTAAAGATCCGATTCCGTTTGGACCGTTTTTATGTATCGGAGCTTATATTGCGCTTTTGTTTTCTCCATATTTAATTTATTTTTACTGGAATTTGTTTGTATGAGTTTATGAATTTATGATATAATTTATAAAATATAGTATTAAAACTGATTTTATTTATACGAATCAAGGAGGTCTGCGCAAGTGAATGTGCAAGCCATCGTAAAAAGAATGTTTCACACAAAGCCGTCAAAAATAGTTGGCGTCGATATCGGCACCGGAAGTATAAAAATGGTGCAGATAGAAACAGGCAGTAAGCCTGTAGTTAGTTGTTTTGCTGTAGCAGAGCTGCCACTGGAGCTTATCAATAACGGATTTGTCCGTAACAGTGATGCGATGATAAGCTTTATTAAAGGCTTGGTGGCAAAATATGATTTTAATGCCAGGCATGCGGTTTTTACTGTAGGCGGCCGTAATGCTTTTGTACGTGAGATCGATATGCCGGAAATGCCTGACGAAGAAATGAAACAGTCTGTAGCTTGGGATTCCAGTCAGTATGTTCCTTATGAAGCTGATACTTATTATGTGGATTCGGCTAAATTTGGGGCATATACTAATGAAGGTCTGCAGCCTGTGCTTTTGGTTGCTTCACCTAAGGATGTTATTGATTCACTGCTGGAAATCAGTGATGCGCTGGCCTGGCATACTATTGGTATTGATATCGAAGTTTTGTCTGCTTATAGAACCTTGCCCAGGCAGTTGGAAAACTTCGTTTTGCTTGATATAGGGCGTTCATATTCGATGCTGACTATTTTTCAGAACGGTGCTCCTGTTGCGCAGCGCAGTATTCCCCAAGGAGGGCAGATGTTTAATGCCGCTATTGCTAATGGTGCTGGCGTTGACCTGACGGCTGCTGAAAAGATCAAACTGGAAGATGAGCTGCTTTTGAGCAGCCTGGAAACAGATAAAACTAAATTTGCAGAATTTTTCAACGAGGTTGAAAATCTGGGACGTGAAGTACGCAGAACCTGTGAATATTATTTGATCAATAAAAAGGATGCAAGATTTACGCATCTGGTTTTGGCAGGCGGCGGTGCAAATATGGCCGGATTGTCCGAATTTTTGAGCGAAGGTATGGAAATGAAGGTTGTCGTTAACGATCTGCGTCAAGCAGTTACTTTTGCAGATAAACTTGATCAGAGAGAACTGAAAAAATATCTGGGAGCGCTGACTGTTGCAATAGGCGCTGCTTTGTACGGAGGGGAAGCAGATGATTAGAATCAATCTTTTACCTGAGTACAGGCGCAAAAGTGAGTTTCCTACATGGAAACTTTATCGTATTATAGCTTATGTATTTTTAGGACTGAGCATTTTACTGTGGGGTTACCATTTGGCAATGTTCAAGTATACTGAAAGTAAGCTCAGCGATGTGAATGAAGGTATCGTTTCAATGAAAGTCTGGCAGGAGCGTTTTGATCAAGCTCAGCAGCAGAATGCGGAAGTAAATAAACGCAATACTATCGTACGCAATCTTTCTAAAGACCGCATCGTCTGGAGCCGTTCCCTTGCTGAACTGGGCAATGTTACAACTTACGGCTGCTGGCTGACAAGTGTTAAACAGGGCAATAAGCCAGATCAGATGAGCATTGCCGGTAAAGCCATGAAAATGGACGATATTGTTAAATTCATCAGTCTTTTACAGGCACGGCCTGATATTGCTAATGTGCAGCTGATTTCTGCCGATGAAAGCAACAATAATAACAGCAGTACTGCTGGCGTTATTGATTTTACTTTGGAAATTCAGAGAAGTGGGGTGAAGAAGTGAAATTAGAAATGCCTGACAGCAATATGTCAGAAAACAGTAAATATTCGTTGTTATTGTTAGGTTCGGTACTGCTGCTTGTTTTTGTAGTTCTGTATATCCTGCAGCCGCTGCGTGAAGACATTCAGAAAAATGAGCAGGAATTGACACAGGCGCAGCAGCGTTTAGCCAGTTATCAGACATTTGCTGAACAGAATAAGGATTATAATGCTTTTGCAGCGAAGCAGGAAGGCTACCTTGCTGAAGCTAAGAAGCTGTTGCCTGATATAGTAACTGTGCCTGAATTAGTACAGGAATATTCTAACCTTTCAAAGGAATGCGGAATTCAGTTCAAAAGTGTTAAGCCTCCGAGTGGCAATTTAAAACAGGTAAATGGAGCTTACGAAGTACCGCTCAATATTTCTATCAGCGGCAACTATTATAAAATGGTCGAGTTTTTGCAGAAGGTAGAAAACGGTACGAGGTTTGCAAAATTGAACAAAGCCAGTGTTAATACCGTTAAAGAAAATGATGCTTCGGGAAATCTGGATATGACGGCTGAATTTACCGTTTATTCGCTGAAGGACGCCTTAGGGAAAATGAATACTGGCGCCGCTGGTGAAAAGACCGGCCTGGATCGCGTAAAAGAACGTGACGCAGCTAATATGGCGGCAATAGACGAAGCAAAAAATAGAGTAAACGTTATATTATTAGACCCTTGTTGTTTTTCTGCAGCAGGGGTCTTTTTATGTTGTATGGCATAACCGTTGAAAAGACTGTGAAAGCGCTGCTTTAGCCTGCAATTTTCTTGCTATTCTATATGGAAAAGTTGTATAATTAAAATATCTGTTATTATAAATAAAAATACCTTTATTTCGATAAATTGAGGAGTAAAAAAATGATTTGGCAGAATACAAAAGTTCGTATTGCAATTATCGCATCCCTGGTTCTTTTAGCAATTATTGCTTATCGTATTTATGGTAATATCCAGGCTAACAACGAGCGTGCGAACCGTGTTTCGCAAGGGCAGAATATTGCGGTGGCCACATCTTTCCCGCAGCGGCAGAGTATTACTCCTGTTATGCGTTTTGCGGGCAGCCTTGATCCTGTTTGGCAGGCCGATGTGGCAGCTAAAATAGATGGCAGGGTAGAGAAGGTTTATGTTAATGAAGGTGACAAGGTCACAGCTGGCACTGTGCTGGCTCATTTAGAGCAGACAGAACAGACGGCTAATTTGTTATCGGCGAAGGGTTCTTTGATGGATGCCCAAACGACTTTGGAAAGAGCTGAACGCGAGCTGCAGCGCTATCAGGCATTATATGAAAAGGGCGCTGTTTCGGAGCAGACAGTAGATAATTACCGTTTTGCCAGAAACAATGCGCAGGGCAAGCTTTCGGAAGCTCAGGGCGTGTGGGACAATATGCAGGATAAGCTGAGCGGAGCCAGTGTAACTGCGCCGCAGGACGGTATTATTTCTAAACGTTATTATCAGGAAGGTTATTATGCTAAAGTTGGCACAGCGCTGTTTAATATTGCCGATATTTCTGAATTGACTGCTAAAATAAATATCCCGGAAGGTCAGATCAGCAATATTGCTGTTGGCGGATTGGCTGATATTACTGTGCCCGCATATCCTGATGATAAATTCAGCGGTATGATCACACGTATCTCGCCGGTAGCAGATATGCCGGCAAGGACCTTTGCTGCTGAGGTGACAGTGGACAACAGTGCCGGTAAATTACGCGGCGGTGTTTATGCCAATGTTGTCATTACAGCCGAGCCGAAAGAGAATGCATTAGTTATTCCTATGAGCGCTATTGTAATGCGTGAAGATCAGCGTACGGTTTTTGTTGTTGATGATGATGGTGTCGTCAGCCGCAGAGTTTTAACAATAGGTTTTGTCAATGATAATATGGTAGAAGTTTTAGATGGTTTGAGTGATGGCGACCGGATCGTTACCGGCGGTCAGAATAAATTGCGTGAAGGCAGTAAGATCAAATTAGAAGGACAGGGTGCTAAATAAAATGATAGGCACATTTATACGCAGACCTGTTTTTACGACGATGTTTGTACTGCTTTTAGTAGTATTCGGCATTAAGTCGTATCCTAATTTGGGTGTCGATTTGTATCCTGACGTTGAACTGCCTCTGGTAAGTGTTACTGTTACCTATACAGGCGCTTCACCTGAGGAAATGGAAACTCTGATCACCAGACCTATTGAAGATCGCGTCAGCCAGGTTGCAGGTATTAAAACCCTGTCGTCAACTGTACGCGAAGGTTATTCGCAGACGACGCTGGAATTTGAGCTGGGTGTTGACCCGCGCGAGATGGCCAGTGAGGTGCGTGAAAAGGTTGCGTCGGTACGCCGGCGTTTGCCTGATGACATCGACGAGCCGGTTGTACAGCGTTTTGATATTTCGTCACAGTCGATAGCGGCATTTACTTTTGCTTCTGATTCGCGCAGCCGTGAAGAAACCCGTAAGATAGTTGAAGACGTTGTTAAAGAAGAGCTGCAGCGTGTCGAAGGCGTGTCCGAAGTATCTGTTGTCGGCGCCAGCCTGCGTGCGATCAAACTGATCGCCGATCCTGAGAAGCTGAACAGTTATAATATTTCCTTTCAGACTATCTTAGATAAGGTCAACAGTGAAAATATCAATACTCCTGGCGGTAAGGCCCGTTATAACGATATGGAAATAACAGTCCGTACGTTAGGCAAATATAAAAATATCGACGATATTAAAAACATCGTTATTGCCAATCAGGATGGTCGCCCGATCCAGCTTTCAGATGTTGTGAAGGTTGTTGACAGCTGGGAAGACGAAGACACCTATTCCCGTTCTAATAAAGTACCCAGCGTTATGGTCTTGGTAAGGAAGCAGTCTAAGACCAATACTGTAGATGTTGTTGACGGTGTCAACGCTTCTATGGAACAAATGATGGAAAATGATTTGCCTAAGGATATCAAGGTCGATGTCGTACGCGATCAGTCTGCTTATATCCGCGAGAATGTTGCCGATGTCTGGAATGCTATTCTTTTCGGCGGCTTTCTGGCGCTTTTGATAACTTATATGTTCCTGCGCGATTTTCGGGCTACGATCATCGGCGGTCTTTCTATACCGACCTCCGTTATTGCCACGTTCTTTTTGATGAAGTCGATGGACTTTACGCTGAATAATATGTCGCTGATGGCTTTGAGCCTGGCAGTCGGCATCCTTATCGACGATGCTATCGTTTTGATTGAAAATATTTTCCGGCATATGGAAATGGGTAAGTCGCCGATTCAGGCTGCTCAGGATGCTACGGAAGAGTTATCTCTGGCTATTCTTGCTACTTCGCTTTCTTTGATGGCGGTTTTTGTACCGATCGGTTCCATGGGTGAGGTCGTTGGACAATTTTTCAAACAGTTCGGTTTAACTGTTGCTTTTGCACTGGCATTTTCGACGATGGCTGCTTACACGCTTACACCAATGATTTCGGCTTATTGGCTGAAGGATTATCGTGAAGAACATGCCAAACCTTATAAACATCCGCGTCCCAAAGTTGTACAGATTTGTCTGGATAAATTTGAAGCCGGGTTTCAGGTTGTTTGCCGGATGTATGATGAATTAATGGTATTTGCGTTCCAGCATCCGTGGAAAATAGTTCTGATTTCTGTTGCTTCACTTATTTTTAATCTTTTTCTGTTACCTTTTATTGGTACAGAATACCAGCCGACATACGATTCCGGAGAATTTTCCGTCAGTGTTAAAGCTCCTGCCGGTACAAGTATCGAGCGAATGAAGGAGCTGACATTGCCGTTGGAAGAAGAAATTCTGCAAATGCCGGAGGTGAGGATTGCAGCGATGCGCTTAGGCGGTTCGCGCGTGCCTGTTAACGAAGGCAATATCGATATCAAGCTTATTCCTTCGTCTGACAGAGATCGCAGTATGATCGATATTATGGATGAGCTGCGCCGTAAATTTGGTAATGTCGAAGAATTGAAAGTAGCAGTCGTCAGTAACCAGGGAGGCGGACGCGGCGACAGCAGACCGGTGCAGGTAGGTCTGCGCGGCAGTGATCTTGAGCTGCTGACAACTTATGCTCAGGATCTGGCGGAAAGGATCAGACAGGTTCCAGGTTCTACTGATGTTGATATTTCTTCATCGGAAGAAGAACCGGAGATCATCGTTAAGGTCGATCCGCTGCGTGCGAGCGCAATGGGGCTTGATTCAACTTCCGTTGGTAAAGTTGTGGAAATGGCCTTTTTAGGCAAAAGCACAAGCAATAGTTTTACTATTGGTGATAACGACTATGATATAATTGTACAGTTGGATGCTGCGCATCGTCGTGATATCAATGACGTTGCCAATCTGCGTGTTTCTAATACGGAAGGGAAGTTTGTCCGGTTGGGCGATGTAGCTGACGTGTATTTCTCGTCCGGTCCTACACGTATTGACCGTGAGGACAGACAGCGCCAGATCGTTGTTTATGCTAATACAGTCGGTATTACTCCGGGCGATTTGATCCAGAAGATCCAGACGGAGATGATCCCGGATATGAATATGCAGGTCGGTTACCGTTATAAAATGATCGGTCAGGCTGATACAATGGCAAAAGCCTTTAGTGAGATCGCGAAGGCGGTTATTTTAGCTATTATTATGATCTATATGGTTCTGGCAGCAGAGTTTGAAAGCTTTATGCAGCCTTTGGTAATTATGATGTCACTGCCGTTTGCGATTATCGGTGCTGTTTTAGGCTTGATGGTAGCAGGGCAGACTGCAAATATGATGTCGCTGATCGGTTTTACGATGCTGCTGGGTCTGGTTACAAAAAATGCGATCCTGCTGGTCGACTATGCCAATCAGGCACGGGCTAAGGGTATGCCTTTGCGCGAGGCCTTGCGTGAAGCCTGCGCTTTGCGTATTCGTCCGATATTTATGACAACGCTTTCGACTATTTTAGGTATGCTGCCAATTGCTTTGGGTCTTGGTGCCGGTGCTGAGCTGCGCCAGTCTATGGGCGTGGTTTTAGTTGGCGGTCTGACGACGTCGACTTTGCTGACTCTGGTTGTAGTGCCGCTGTTATATTTGCTGAGCGAGGAATGGAAAGAGAAACATTTGCATAAATCATAGTTAAGGAAGTATTATAATATGACTTACGAAGAAAATTTGCTGGCGCTTTTGGAAAGTTATAAAGCAGGCACTATCGACGCTAAAACAGCTTTGGAAAAGCTGCATGCTGCGGATTATACTGACCTTGGTTTTGCGAAACTGGATCATAACCGCAGTCTGCGTCAGGGCTTTCCCGAGGTTGTTTACTGCGAGGGTAAAACAGTAGAGCAGGTTGCTGCGATCATGGAAAAGCTGGCACAGGTACACAATAATATTTTGGGAACACGTGCTGATGCCGATAAATTTGCAGCGGTGCAGAAGGTGCTGCCCGATGCGGTTTATCATAAAAATTCGCGCTTGATTTTTGTAGAGCGTAAACCTCTTCCAAAAGATGATAAGCGTTATATCGCCGTTGTGACGGCTGGTACAAGCGATCTGCCTATTTCAGAGGAGGCGGCATTGACTGCTGAGATCATGGGCAATCAGGTAGAGAGGGTTTACGACGTAGGCGTGGCTGGTATTCATCGACTGTTTGATAAACTTGATTTGATCAGAAATGCTAATGTGGTTATTGTCGTTGCCGGAATGGAAGGCGCTTTGGCAAGCGTTGTCGGCGGCTTGGTCGAACGACCTGTAATAGCGGTGCCTACCAGTGTCGGTTATGGCGCTAACTTTCAGGGGATATCGGCACTTTTGGGCATGCTCAACAGCTGTTCAGCCGGTGTGGCTGTTGTTAATATCGATAACGGTTTTGGAGCGGGGCGTATGGCAAGTATTATCAATCATATGAGGTGATGTAATGAAAGCAATCTATATAGAAGCATTTGCGGGTATCAGCGGCAATATGCTGCTGGGAGCTTTGATCGATGCAGGTGTACCGTTTGATCATCTGGCGTCTGAGATGAAAAAGCTGCCCTTGGGAGAGTATGAACTGATCAACGAACGTGTTAATAAATGTGGGATTGATGCGAACTATTTTAATGTCTTGCTGCCAGATAAACGTCAACATGATGTCACAATTGGACATCGGCATGAACATACTCACGCTGGTAACCATCATCACGAACATGGCGATACAGGGCATAACCATGAACATCATTCCGATTGCGCTCAGCATTGCCATCAGGTGAATGTGTCTGAAGAACCTGTGCATCACCACCATGAACATCGCAATCTGCATGATATAGCCCATATTATTACACATTCTGACTTGCATGATAAAATCAAAATGCAGTCTTTACAGGTGTTTACAGCTTTAGCAGAAGCTGAAGCTAAGGTTCACGGAAAAACTGTTGATGAAGTGCATTTTCACGAAGTCGGAGCAATCGACACGATTATTGATATTGCGGGCTGCGTTTTGGCTTTGGAATATTTGGGAATCGAAAAGATTTTTGTTTCCAATATCCATACAGGCAACGGCTTTGTAAATTGTGCACACGGACTGATGCCAGTGCCGGCTCCTGCGACGGCAGAGCTGTTACAAGGGCTGCAGCACAGCCACGGAAAGATCGAAAAAGAGCTTACTACACCGACTGGTGCTGCACTGATGAAGGTTTTAGCAGTCAGTACAAATGATATTCCACAGGGCTTTAGCGGCAGTAAAATTGCTTATGGCGCCGGGACATGGGATCTGGAAATACCCAATGTCCTGCGTATTAATATCGGCGAATTGGAAGCTGAAGCCGGTGGTGAATTACTTGTTGCTGAATGTAATATTGACGATATGAATGGCGAATTGTACCCTTATGTGCAGGAACGCTTACTGCAGGCGGGTGCTTTGGATTGCTGGCTGACTCCGATCGTTATGAAAAAAGGACGGCCTGCTCAAACTTTATCGGTGCTGCTCGATCCTCAGAACCTGGATCAGCTGACTGATATTTTGCTGACCGAAACAACGTCGCTGGGAGTACGTTATTATGAGGTGCATCGCCATATCAATTACAGGAAGGTTACTATTGTGTCGTTGCCTGAAGGTGAAGTGAGAATTAAATATGCACAGATGGATGGGAAAATTGTGAATATTGCTCCTGAATTTGAGGATTGTAAAGTTTTGGCTTTAAAAAGCGGACACAGCCTGAAAACTATTATGCAGGCAGCAGCTGCTGCTGCGGAGGCACAACTTGAACAGTGATTTTGCTGCTTATCTCGACAATTTAAAAAAGCAGATCAAAAGTTTTGACGCCAATCTTACAATTACTGAAAAAAAGCTGCAGTATGGTATACAGTTGACAGTAACAAACAGTGATAGTAAAGTAGTATTATCAGTATATAATGGTAAAAAGGGGATTAAGTTTGTTTGGGGCGGTACGGCTTCAGAATTGAGGTCCCAGCTGGAAGCAGTTTTGACAGGAAAAGATACTGCCGATAAAGTGGCTATCGTACCAGCTATTGGAAATGACTATACACTTTTACGAAATTGTGCCGATTTTAAAGGTATTTGGGCAGGCAGTGACGAATCAGGTAAAGGAGATTTTTTCGGACCCTTAGTCGTTGCAGCAGTATTAGTAGATATTACTACGGCTGAAAAACTAGTCCGTTTGGGAGTCAGGGATTGCAAACTGATCAATGATAAAGAAGTTCTGCGGCTGGCAGAGCTGATTGTCGAAGCTGCTCCGATCAACACGGTTTTAGCTTTGAAGCCGGAAATGTATAATTTTCGTTATCAGCAAATGCGTGCAGATGGAAAAAATCTCAACCATTTGTTAAGCAATGGTCACATAGCTGTACTGCGAAATGTTCTGCGGCAATGCCCGCAATGTAATTATGCGCTGGTTGATCAATTTACAGCGTCTAACGACATCCGCGCCAGCTTACAGCAGGAATTTCCTGATGTTAATATAGTACAGCAGCACAGGGCCGAGGCAGATATTGCTGTGGCGGCTGCTTCAGTATTGGCGCGGGCTAAATTTTTGGAAATAATGCAGGAGCTGGCCGAGCAGGTTGGGCGAAATGAATTGCCTAAAGGCGGCAGTGACGCTGCGACAAACTGTGCACGCGAGCTGCTGAAAGAATTGGGACGCGGTGCCCTGGAACGGCTTGTAAAAGTCCATTTTGCAAATTATAAAAAAATCTAGAGCCTTTCAGGAGGCTGAAATATATGAAAAAATTAATTGTTAATGCTGATGATTTCGGACTGCATCCGGCAATCAATGCTGGTATTATAAAAGGTTGCAGGGACGGTTTTATTACCAGTACGTCTTTAATGTGCAGCGGCGCTGCTTTTGATGACGCAGTACTTCAGGCGAAAGCAACACCTGCTTTAGGAGTAGGTATCCATCTTACTTTAGTAGGAGGTGGTAAACCGCTTTTACAAGCACGGCAGCTGCGAACACTTGTTGATGAAGATGGGCTTTTGCCTGCTGATTATACAGTTTTGCCAAACGGTGGTATGCTGGCAGAATAAAAAAAGCAGAAGTCGTCAGCGAACTGCAAGCACAACTGGAACGCGGCTTAAGCTGTGGTTTGGAAATAACTCATGTCGACAGCCATCAGCATCTGCATGTACTGCCGGGAATCGCCGACATCGTATTGGATTTGTGCAGTGCATTTGGTATTAAAAAAATTAGGATGCCGCAGGAAGGCTGGTTTTGGCGCGGTGGATTTAACAGCACTGCTGGCCGCCTGATCGGCCGTGAAGGCTTAAGCTTTTGCAGTGCTTTGGCGAAAATGAAAGCCAGACAGGCCCATTTTGTCTATCCACAGCATTTTTGGAATGCTGGCCGGAGGTAATTTAAACGAATTCTTAGTAGGTGAAATCATTAGGAATCTGCCTGATGGCGTAAGTGAGATCATGACTCATCCGGGGATGGATGCAGAGTCTTTGGAAAAAACTTTTTCCTGGCAGTATCATTGGGAAGATGAGCTTCAGGCTTTTCTTTCTGAAAAAAATAAATGTTTATTGGAGCAGAAGAAAGTAACTTTGATAAACTTTGGTGGGCTTTGATATGCACAGAAAATTGATCCGCAGGTTGCTATGGATGTTTGTTTTTGTTATTGCTATTTCTGCGGCAGTTATTTATTTTACATTTGATATAAGAGCGTTAGAATATCTGACGATGTTTGAACCGTGGTGTATTGCTGCGGCCTTTGGCATTTTGGGATTGGGATTGGTTTTTGATGGTTTGCGGCTGATGACTTTGGCTGCTGTGACTGATGAAAAGCTAACTACCAGACAAGTGGTGAACGTTGTTCTAAGCAATTATTTTTTGGCGCTTGTTACCCCCGGAGCCAGCGGCGGTGCTGTAGCTCAGATCATGTTCATGCGCAAGGCGGGCGTGCCGGTAGCAAAGGCCACGGTCGTTGTTTTTGTGCGTACGATTATGTCGATCACTTTTTTGATTTTGCTGGTGCCGTTTGTTCTGCATAGTGATCATGCTTTGGTTGACTGGATGCCGACCAGTGTCATTACTATCGTATCTGTTTTATTTGTTTCGCTGCCGATTGCGGCAGTGCTGCTTATGAGGACCAGATATCCGGAGTTTTGGATCATTGGGTTAACGAATAATTTCTCGCGCGATTTCAGGAGGAATTGTTTTATTTGGTATAAAGAATTTAAACAGGCATCTTTTATCATGGGCAAAAATCCTTTGAAAGTAATGCGGGCCTTTATTGAATCGGGGCTCAGTCTGTTATGTATTTATGCTACTGTACCAATGTTTTTTCTGGGTATGAATATCAAATTTGACTGGCTGCAGGTTATGGGGCGAATGGTTTTGCTGAACCTGGTGCTGTATTTTTCACCAACTCCTGGCGGTTCAGGTGTCGCAGAGGCGGGCTTTGTTGTATTATTTTCTGAGCTGCTGCCTGGTGGTCTTGTTGGTATTATGGCAGTTTTATGGCGGTTTACAGCTGAATACCTGCCGTTTTTATTAGGGGCAGTAGTTTCAATACGCGCCTTTGGCTCTAATGTTTTATCTATGAAAAATCTCAGGAAGGGCGAAGATCAACAATGAAGCTTTTAGTTACCGGCGGTGCTGGATTTATCGGTTCGCATTTATTAGAGCTGTTAAATAGTGATAAAAATTATGAAGTTGTAGTTTTAGATAACCTTTCAAGCGGGTTCAGAGAAAATGTACCTCAAGGAATGAGACTTGTCGTAGCGGATATACGTTCGCAGGAAATAGAAGCGTTATTTCAAAAAGAAAATTTTGATGCAGTTGTGCATTTAGCTGCCCAGACAATGGTACCTTATTCAATCGAACATCCTGGTGAAGATTGCGAAATCAATTTAGCAGGCTTGATCAATGTGTTGGAAAATTGCCGCAAGTATAAGGTGAAAACAGTTTTATTTGCCTCCAGTGCGGCAGTATATGGCAATAATGAAAATGTTCCTTTACATGAAGACCTTGCATTGATGCCAATGTCGTTTTATGGTATTACAAAAATGACATCAGAGCATTATTTACGTGTTTACCACGAGCTTTATGGTATTAATACAGTTGTTTTTCGTTTTGCGAATGTTTACGGCGAACGTCAGGGGGAAGGCGGCGAAGGTGGTGTCGTCAGTATTTTCTGTAAACTTTTGGCAGCAGGAAAAGCTGTGACCGTTTATGGTAATGGGGAACAAACGCGTGACTTTGTCTATGCAGGCGATGTTGCAGCAGCTATTAAAGCGGGATTGGCAGCCAGGGGATACCAGACTATCAATGTATCTACAGAGCATGAAACTTCGGTAAATCAACTTTTGGGCGCCTTTGCCGAAGTTGCTGCTGATAAACTTGAAGTTCGTTATGCGGAAACGCGGCAGGGTGATATCTTCCGTTCTGCGCTGTCTAATGCACGTTTAAAGGAAATACTTGCTGTAACTCCGCAGATGCAGTTAAAAGAAGGTATCCAAAAAACTTACCATGATTATGTAAAACGGGGAAAGTAGGAAAATAATGAATAGGATCGAGAAGGGAAGCTTGCTCGTTTTAGCAATTATAGTTGCCTTCAATATCTTTTTTGGATTAGGCAGTATACCGCTGCTTGACCCGGATGAGCCGGTATATGCTGAAACTGCGCGTGAGATGATCCAGTTTAATGATTATCTTTCGCCGCGTATTTATAATGAATATTGGTTTGACAAACCGCCAATGTATTACTGGCTTGTAGCTGGTGCAATGCATGTGTTTGGGGATGGAGAGTTTGCAGCGCGTTTTCCTGCAGCATTAATGGCCTTTTTGACTGTAATAATGCTTTATTGTTCCATTACCAGGCTGTTTAACGAAAGAACTGGTTTTTGGTCGGCGCTCGTTTTAGCGACATCTGTACAGTTCTTTTATCTTGGCAAGGCGGCGGTAACAGATACGACGCTGTTGTTTTTCCTGACCGGATCTTTATTATGCTACTTGCATAAGCAGTATTGGCTGATGTATGTGTGTATGGCGCTGGCCACGGTAACAAAAGGGCCGATCGGGATCATTTTTCCAGGCGCGATAATATTTCTGCATATTCTTTGTACCGGGCAGTGGCAGAAGCTTTTTAAAATGCACTGTTTACGCGGATTACTGCTGTATTTTTTTATTGCGGCACCGTGGTATTATTTGATGTATCAAGTGCATGGAATGGAATTTATTAATACATTTTTAGGGTTTCATAATCTTACCCGCTTTACAACGCCTGAGCATCCGACCCGGGTTTTGTGGTGGTATTATTTTCCTGTTATAATCCTGGGTTTGTTTCCCTGGACAGGGCTGTTACTGCAATCTATTAAAGCATCAATTACAGACAGCAGATCTGATGATCTGGAAAAAATGCTTTTCGTGAATATCTGGTGGCTTTTCGTACTGATATTTTTTACTATATCTCAAACGAAGCTCGTTTCTTATATCTTACCTATGTTTCCAGCGCTGGCGATTGTGATTGGCTGGAATATTGCCAGAATGCAAAAAGAAAATTATGGTATCCGTTGGTCCTGGATTTTTGGCAGCGGAATAATGTTTTTATTGCTTACAGCCGGATGGGTTATTGGCGGGCAGCAATTGCCTGAAGTTGCTTTCGGAGGAATTGTGCTGGGCAGCGTAACTTTTATTTTGGGCGTAAGTATAGTTTGGGCGTTGTGGCGTTATCGAGATATTAATTTTTCAGCTTGGCTGCATGTGGTTACCGGTGTTTTGACAATGGTAATTGCCTTTTCCTTTTTGTTGCCAATGGTTGCCAATCGTTTCAGTGTTAAAGAAATCGTCAGAGTTTATCATACGAAATGTGATCAGCAGAAACCGGTTTATGTTGATAAATTTTTGAGGCCTGGTTTTATGTATTATACTGGTGTACCGGGTGAGGAAGTAAAACCTAAAAGTGGTGATTTAGCCAGAGTTTTAAATGATCCTGGTCAAAAATATGTTTTGGTACGAGGATTGGAACTGCGCCGTTTAAAAGATAAGGATAAACTCCAAAATCTAAATGAAATCAAAGAAATCGGTGACATTTATTTGCTGGAAAAATATTAAAAGAATATATGGATTAGTTAGAAAAATGTAGATTAAAACAACGTCGCTGAAAGCGACGTTGTTTTTTTATGTCCTGCGGGTTTTTACAAACATGTATCGCGTTAGCTAAGCATCGCGATCGTGTAGAGAGCGATGCAAAAGTAATAGCAAGACCAGAATAAGTTTGATTCATTTATTTGTAAATGTCTTGCGGGGGGGGGACTCGTGTGGTATAATTCTAATTGAAATTATTTGAAACAAAAAAGTATTTTAAGGATAAAATGTAAAAATGAATCAAATGAAATTTAAAATACCTAAATACGATAAATATACAAATTATTTTTTGTCTGCACTTCTGTTTGTTATTGACTATCTATCGATAGTTTTGGCGGAACAAAGTGCTTTTGTTTTAAATAATCATAGAAGCAAATAATAACAATGCTGTAGGTGAATTCTAGTGGGATATAATTCTTTGCTGCGAAAGATAATTTTGATCATAGGTGACATAATTTGTTTGTATCTGGCTACCAGCATCGCTATGGCACTGGAACTTGGTAATAAACAAACGGATAAGATAGCTTTCCATCTGGAATTTTTACCGATCCTGGTCATCATTATGTTCTTTATGTTCAACGTCTATGGCTTGTTCAGTCTGATCCGCAAAAAGCTGGTAGATATTTTTCTGAATTTATTGGTAGCGGTAACCAATATTTACATCATAGCGATGGCCATGACTTTCTTTTTTCGTCAGTTTGATTATTCACGTGTTGTACTTGTTTATTCAGCGGTATTTTCTTTTGTGTTGCTGGCAATCTGGCAATATATCTGTCACCAGTGGGAATGGAAGCACTTTCCCAAGCAGACGGCTGTATTATTTGCAGCTGGCGAAGAAGCAGCACGTATCCAGAATAAACTTGCCAAAACTTATGGAATGGAGCAGGCGCTGCAGTCTGTTTGTGATAGCTGTCAACAGGCCAACTGGAAGCAGCTTATCGACGCTAACTACTATGTTTTTATTGGCGCGGAGCTGCCGATCGCGGACAAAGAAAAAATACTGGGTTATGCACGCAGCACGAAGAAACAGATATTTTTTGTACCGACACTGTATGAACTGGCATGCAAGAATACAGGCTTTTTATTGGTTGATGACATACCGATGCAGCGTGTAACACGTATGTTGCTGACAGCAGAACAGAGAGTACTGAAACGGATCTTAGATATTGCCGTAGCGGTAACTGCTTTGATTATACTATCGCCAGTCATGCTGATAACAGCAGTTATGATAAAACTGGACAGTAAAGGACCGGTGCTTTATTCACAGGAGCGTGTGGGGCTATACGGTAAGACATTTTTTGTACATAAATTCCGCAGCATGAAGCAGGATGCGGAAGCAAAATGCGGGCCGGTACTGGCTGCGGAAGGGGACCCCAGGATCACAAAATTCGGCAGATTTATGAGGGCTACCAGACTTGATGAGCTGCCGCAGCTGTTCAATGTGCTGAAAGGCGAAATGAGTATCGTCGGCCCCAGGCCGGAACGACCATTCTTCGTTAAGCAGTTTATTGCCCAAAAGCCTGAATATGACTATCGCCACAACGTAAAACCAGGCATCACGGGCCTGGCACAGATAGCAGGCAAGTACAATACCAGTGCCTACGACAAGCTGATCTATGACCTGCTGTATATACAGGACGTCAGCGTCAAAACAGACCTGATGATCATGTTGCAGACATTCAAAGTTCTGCTGACAAAAAGCAGTACTGAAGGAGTCAAATGAAAATGGAATTTTCTGTACTGATGTCAGTTTACTATAAAGAAAATCCGGAATACCTAAAACTTTCATTGGATAGCGTGATCAAGCAAACAGTACCGGCTGCTGAAATAGTATTGATCAAAGATGGTCCGCTTACAAAAGAATTGGACGACGTTATTGAGGAGTATGATAAGAAACACTCCGGATTATTTCGTATTTTTGCTTTAGAGAAAAACATGGGTTTAGGAAAAGCATTGAATTTTGGAGTTCAACAATGTAAATATGATTTGATAGCACGGATGGATACAGATGACATAGCAGTGAGAAATCGTTTTGAACTGCAGCTGCAGGAATTTAGTCAAGATAAGGGTCTTGTATTATGTGGTGGTCAGATAGCAGAGTTTGCAAGTGATCCGCAGATTATTAGTGGTTACCGAAAAGTGCCATTTACGCAGGAAGCAATATTAAAATTTGCAAAGAAACGCAATCCTTTTAACCATATGACGGTTATGTTCAGAAAACAGGCAATTTTGGATGTTGCTAGCTATCAAGATATGCCGTATTTTGAAGATTACTGGTTGTGGGTACGGATTCTGCAAAAAGGGTATGTAGTAAAAAATGTTGAGCAAGTCTTAGTAAATGTCCGTGCCGGAGCAGAAATGTTAGCCAGACGTGGTGGCTGGATATATGCAAAATTTAATTTTAAATTTCTTCAGATATTATATAAAATTAAATTTTTATCTTTAATAGAATTTTATTATCTTAGCTTTTCTAAATTTATTATTGCTTTAGTTCCTAAACATATAAAAAGCAAAATTTATAAAATTTGTTTGCGGGAAAGATTTATAAAACAATAAAAAGAGAGTGGGATAGGATGATAAGTATCGTCATTGCTACTTACAATAGGGAAAAGACTATTTTGAGAGCTATATATAGTATTTTAAACCAGAAATTTGATGCGTATGAAATTGTTATAGTAGATGATGGTTCTAAAGATAACACAAAACAGATAATTGAAAATCTAAATAATGAAAAAATAAAATATTTCTATATCGAAAATTAGGGTGCTGGAAATGCTAAGAATTATGGTGTGATGCAGTGTAGCTATCCATATATCTTTACTTTGGATAGTGATGATGAATTATATCCTGATGATAGTATTTTGGAAAATATTGCTAAAACACTAATGGATGGGTTTGATATAGTTTCTTACAGCAATATAATAAAAATTTTCCCGAACGGACAAACTGTGGAAACTATGTCAAAAGTTAAATCGATGAAGGACTATATATTAAATTATCCTTTGAATTATCCAGGAAAGCCACCGTATGTAGTAAAAAAGTCGCTTTATTTAAAAGCTGGTGGATTGAATACTGATGAAAAATGGGGAGAGGCAATTTTATTTTGGAGAGAATTATTTCTTTTAAACCCTAAATATAAGATGATAGATGGAATTGCCTATATTTATCACTTGGAAGGTAATGACAACGTAAGTAAAGGCTGTGTTTCAAAAGATAAAAGAATAGATATGGTTTATAATTCTATTTTCAATGCCTATAATAGATTGTTTGAAAAATTGGATAAAAATCAAAAGATAAATTGGGAAATCGTACTATTAGGTATTTCACTGATTAGAAAAAAGAACATAAAATTTTTCGTAAACAGATTATTAGAAAGAAATAAATTATTATGTTTTAAAGGATTTAGTTATATTTTGTGTAAACGATTGAAAAAGTATTTATGAATTAGAAATGATGAAAGTAGGCTAAAAAATGAATAAAGAGCTAATTAAGTCTAATTTGCTTTTTAAGTGGATCACTATATTAAGTGCTTATATCTTTTTTTTGTTTTTTCATATACTCTTTTTCCCATTCAAGATAAATAATAGAAAAATAGTTGTTTGTAATTTTTATGGTAATGGTTATGGAGACAATCCTAAATATATAGTTGAAGAATTATTGAAAATGAAGAAAAGTTTAGATATTGTTTGGCTTGTTTCTAATAAAAGATAATATAAATTTCCTAAAGGCATCAGAACAGTAAAAATTTTTTCTATAAGATCAATTTATGAATTTATGACAGCGAAAATTTGGATCGATAATTGCAGAAAATACTTTTTTTATAATTTATTTAAGAAAAAAGATACAGTTTATATACAAACATGGCATGGTGGAATTGGACTAAAAAGAGCAGAACAAGAAGTTGAGAATCATCTTTCTAAGAGTTATATATGTTCGGCTAAACATGATTCTAAAATGATTGACTATTTTTATCAGGTAGTAAATGGTTGTCCGATGATATAAAAGTCAATTTTGGTACGATGGAAAAATTGAAGAAACAGGTTTGCCACGTAATGATAAGTTGATCAATGAGTCAAAAGTACTAAAAGAAAAAGTTTATAATTTTTATAAGCTGAATAATGATATGAAAATAGTCTTGTATGCTCCAACTTTTAGACAGGGAAACACTAAAGCGGATTTCATGGATTTTGCTAAACTAAAGTCAGCGTTGAATGAAAAATTTAATAAAGAGTGGATTATATTTTTAAGACTACATCCTAATATTAAAGAGTTAAAAGTTGACTTGCCTGAGTATGTCATTAATGCTAGTTTTTATGAAGATGCGCAGGAACTTTTATGCGCAGCAGATATTTTGATAACTGATTACTCATCTATTATGTTTGATATGATGTTATTAGATAAACCTGTATTTGTCTATGCTAATGATTTGAAAAAATATACAAGTAATAGAGGGTTGAAGTTTGATTTAAAGAAATTACCATTTTCTTATGCTGAAAATGATTTTAAGCTTATTAAAAATATAGAACAATTTGATGAGAAAAATTTTAAAAAAGATTTGGAAAGATTTAAAGAAAAACTTGTTCTTCATGAGAATGGAACGGCGTCAGTTAAGGTTGCATTTAAAATATTAAAAATAATGAATACAAATAGCAAGAATATATAAATAAATTATAAATAAATAAAAAACACAAAAGATAGGATCGTGAATTTAGGTGTGGATTGAAAACAATATTTTTAAAGAAGATTTAGACTATATTATGGGTGTTAATTTCGTTGATTGGGAAAAGTTGAATAACAAAATAGTGTTTGTTACAGGTGCAACTGGATTAATTGGATACTATTTAGTTAGTGCTTTAATATATCGCAATACTATATGTAGTAGTAATATACAAGTTATTGCTTTAGTAAGAAACACAGACAAGGCAAAGGATATGTTTTCCGCACAGCTAAAAGTAGAAAAAAATTTTAAACTAGTTGAAGGTGATTTAGAAAATATTCCTGATATAGAAGAGAGTATTGATTATATTATTCATGGAGCTAGTGTTACTTGTAATAAATATTTTATTAAATATCCGGTAGAAACAATAAAAACTTCCGTAATAGGCACAATGAATATATTAGAACTGGCAAAAAGAAACAATATTCACGGTATGGTTTATTTATCTAGTATAGAAATATATGGAGTTAATAAAAAAGACGAAAAAATGGATGAACTATATGAATGTAATATTGATACTATGGAGCCAAGAAGTTGCTACTCCGAAAGTAAAAGAATGTGTGAAAATTTATGTTCTAGCTTTTATTCTGAATATGATATTCCTGTAAATGTTTTACGATTAACTCAAACTTTAGGACCAGGAGTAAAAGAAGATGATAACAGAGTTTTTGCGCAATTTTTAAAATCGTATTTTCACCACAAAGATATTATTTTATATACTCCGGGAAAAAGTTGTCGTAGTTGTTTGTATATAGCGGATGCAGTAACTGCTATTTTAACAGTTATGTTATGTGGAAAATATAACCAAGCATATAATTGTGCAAATGAAAGTACTTATGGTTCTATTGCGAATATGGCAGATTTAGTTGCGAATAATATTGGAGATGGTAGGATTAAAGTTCTTTTTAAACTCAAAAAAAGTAATGAATTGAAAGAATATATATCTGAGAACTACATAAATTTGGATACCGGTAAAATACGAGCTCTTGGTTGGAGGAGCACAGTGAATTTGGAAAATATATTTAGAAGAACCATAAAGAGCAATTATAAGCATAATTAATGAAATAAAATTGTTTAATATGGTGCTAAAAAACAATCAAATAAATGTATTTGGAGAGTGTGGTTTTATGAATATTGCTGTTATTTTCGCAGGGGGAACTGGTCAGAGAATGAATACTAGTTCTAAACCTAAACAGTTTCTTGATGTACATGGAAAACCTGTGTTGATATATACTTTAGAAGTTTTTTCAAATCATCCTATGATAGATAAAATTATATTGGTATGTTTAGATTCATACATTACATATTGTAAAAAATAATAAAAAATGGGATGTTAGCAAAGTTGAAAAAATAATATCTGGCGGGAAGAGTGGACAAGAATCAATTTTTAAAGGCTTAAAGAGCGCTTATGAATATTGTCCAGAAGATAGTATTGTCTTAATTCATGATGGTGTCAGACCATTGATCGATGAAGCGACTATAAGTAAGGATATAATGAGTGTTAAAAAGTATGGTAGTGCGATCACAATTTCTTCTGCTGTAGAAACTGTAATTATAAAAAATAAAAATGATGAAGTAGGAACTATTTTGAATCGTTCTAATTGTGAAATTGCGAAAGCTCCACAATGTTTTTATTTGAGAGATATTTATAAGGCCCATTTAAAAGCTTTAGATGAAAATAATGTTAACTTTATTGATTCTGCAAGTTTGATGCATCATTATGGTTATAAACTTTCGACAGTTGAAGGTCCTGCTGAGAACATTAAAATAACAACACCATCAGATTTTTATATTTTTAGAGCAATTATAGATGCCAAGGAGAATTTGCAAATTATAGGGCTATAATATTGAAATATGCAAATATAAAAAAATTAGGAACAGAATTTAAATAGTTTGTTAGAGTTTTCTATTATTGAAAAACTAAATAAATTTGTCTGGAGGATAAATGTAAAATGAAATGCAGGCTTTGTGGATATGAAATAGATGTTTATCAACGTTTTGATAAAATGGCAAAAAATATTTCTATATTATTCAAAGAACCAAGGCGATTTAATGGAGTAAGCTGCTGTGTATATCATTGCTCAAATTGTGATCTATATCAAATTCCGAATATGGTAAACGATGTTTATTATGATGATTATTTGATGAGTGTTAGTTTTTCTGAAAAACTGAACAGATTACAAGAGCAACAGTTGAAGAATATATGTGAGTATACGTTGAATAATGATAATTTTCTAGAAATAGGTTGTGGAGATGGTAATTTTTTGCAAAAAGCTGCTAGTGTATTTTCATATACACTGGGGATTGAACCATCTAAAAAATTTTATGATATTTGCAATGAAAAAAAACTTAATGTAAAAAATGTATATTTTGATAACGATATTAAATTTACCAATAAGTTTGATGTAATTGTATCCCGCCAAGTGTTCGAACATTTAGAAAATCCAATGAATATGCTGAAAAATATGGTGGATTTATTAGACGACGATGGAATAATTTTTTTAGATGTACCAAATGGGAAAAGAACTATAGTGGAAAATAGATATTATGAAATATTTTCTGACCACATTAATCATTATACAATTAGTTCACTAGTTTATTTAGCTGAAAATACCGGATTAGATGTGATTGCTATAAAAGAAAGTTGTAATGGTGATTATTTGGAAATATATTGCCGAAAAACAAAAGAAATTTCAAAACAAAGTTTCAATTCGACTATAGAGATAGACGCAGATAGAATAAACGAAATATTGAATAAATATGATAGAGTAGCTGTTTGGGGTGGCGGAGGAAAAACACAAGCAATTTTTACTATAAATGGGAAGATTTTGAGAAAAATAGTAGCCATTTTTGACTCTGATATCCAAACAACAGGGTAAATATGTTGTTAACTGTCCAGTACCAATTCAACTACCATCCTTTGATAAGATACAGCAAATTGATGCAATAATAATATTTGCAAAGTATTATAGTGATGAAATAACAGACACATTAAAAGAAAAGTATCAGTTTAATGGCAAAATATTTATTATATAAGTGATAGCAAAAGTGTTATTTATTTGAAATCAAGGATTTTTATGGGAAGAATAGAAAAATCAAGTAAAAATATTAAATATACTGTAATTGCATATGGCGTGAATTATTTTTTTAAGTTTCTAGTGCGGTTTATTTTTGTTAAATTATTGCCAATAGAATATTTAGGTATAAATGGTTTATTTACTAATTTGTTGGGGATATTATCTTTAGCAGAATTGGGAATAGGTCCTGCCATAGTATATAGTTTGTATCAACCATTGGCTACGAAGGATGTAGCAACAATAAAATCATTGATGCTCCTATTCAAAAGGCATATATCGCTATTGGTGTCATTACTATTATTGTTGGGATTTGCCTATTGCCATGGTTGGATTGGTTTATAAAAGGCAATAACATTTCTTATATACACTGGTTTTATGTAATTTTTTTACTAAACACAGGTATCAGTTATTTTTATTCGTATAAACGCAGTTTGCTTATTGCTGATCAGAAGCAATATATTAACAGTATTTATCAAAGTGGTGGTCAGATACTTCTTGCTATATTGCAAATCAGTAGTTTGATTGTATGCCCTAATTATTGGATATATATTATTTTAATGCTGTGCTCTACTTTTGCTGAAAATTTTATCGTGGGTAAAAAAGTAGAAAAACTTTATCCCTATTTGCAAGATGAAAAAGTAGAAATTTTAGATAGTAATATAAAAGAGACGATTATAAAAATATTAAGGCAATTATTGTTCATAAAATAGGAATGATGGCGATTTTTTCAACATCAAACTTGATTTTATCAAAATTTATTGGATTAACGGCAGTAGCTTTCTACAGTAATTATTATATGGTTATTACTGCGGTTAATAATTTTACTGGTCAATTTTTTTCTTCTATTACTGCCAGTATTGGTGAGTTAATAGTTTTAGAAACTAATGAAAAGAAAGTGAAAATTTTTAATGTAATGGAATTTACCGTTGCATGGCAAGCGCTGATTGTCAGCAGTGGTTTTTATGTGCTTTTAAATCCACTTATCGAATTGTGGTTAGGTAAAGAATTTTTATTTGATACATATATAGTTGATTTGCTTATAGTAAATTTTTATTTGATGTATATGCGTAAGGCAGTGAATACTTTTAAAGATGCTAGTGGCTTATATTGGAATGACCGTTATAAACCACTGGCAGAAGCAACGATAAATCTTGTTGCTTCTGTGTATCTGACTATTCATTACGGCGTTATCGGCGTTATCTGGGGCGGCATTATCAGTACCTTATTGACTGGTTTTTGGGTAGAACCGTATGTTTTATTTAGGAACAGTATCGAGATCAAACTGAAAGACTATTTTAAGGATTATTTCAAATATGCTGCTGTGACTTTGCTGACATCTGTTGTCAGTAAGTGGCTGTATACTAAGTTATTCACCGAGGTTACTATCATTAACTTTGTGCTTGGTGTGGTCTTGTGTTTGGTTGTTACTAATGCGGTGTGGGTTCTGGTTTTTCGAAAGCGAGAGGAAATGGTTTATCTGCGCAATATTGCCAGGGATAAGTTTGGCATGAAATTTTTGTAGTTTTACAGGAAAATTTTGAATTTTATTTTCACTGTTGGTATGTAGTACAACAGATTGCTTTTAAGATAGCTGCTAGTTGATTAGTGCTGAACTATTGCTGACAGGGACAGAAAGTAACGACAGTGATTAAAAATAAATGTGCGATTTTCAACAAAGCTTTTAACAAAGCCGCTGTGTGTTAAAACGCTTGATACAGGCTGGGAATGGAATTTGTCAGGGAAAGTAGTACATGGTAATCAACAAAGGTTATACATAGTGAGTACAAAGCCGTTGCAAAGGCTTTACACCTAATAAGAAAGATAAGAAGAATGAGAAGGAAAAGAAGTTTATTTAAAACTCACTTTTCTAAATTTGTTTATATAAGGAAGTAAAATACGATGTATATCAAACGTCATTTAGAAACGACAATAGAAAAGCTGAACAGCTGTTTTAAGGTACTGCTGCTTACTGGACCGCGTCAGGTAGGGAAAACTACTTTACTGCGTAGGCTTGCTGCGGCCGATCGTACCTATGTGACGATGGACGATATCAGTGTACGCAGCTTGGCAATGACTGAGCCGGCGTTATTTCTGCAGCGTTACAAACCGCCGCTTTTGATTGATGAGATTCAGCTGGCTCCTAAGCTGTTGCCGTATCTTAAAATGTATGTGGACGAACAGGGGCAAAACGGTGATTTCTGGCTGACCGGGTCACAGGCTTTTGAGTTGATGCACGGTGTCAGTGAGAGTTTGGCAGGAAGGATCGGTATCGTTAATTTATTGGGTTTGAGTTATGGTGAATTGATTGATCGTTCTGCCGGGCCTTTTGTGCCGGAAAATGAATTTTTGCTGAGCCGTGTGAAGGAGTCGCCTTTGTTACCGATGAGTGATCTATTTGATCAGATTTGGCAAGGCAGTATGCCAGCGTTGAATAGTGCTTCTGAACAGGATTGGAACTGCTATTATTCATCTTATGTACAGACTTTTCTACAGCGTGATGTAAAAGAATTGGCACAGGTGAATGATGAATTGCAATTTTACAGGTTCTTATGTGCTGCCGCCAGCTATACCGGCAGTATGCTTAATTACGCAGCTTTGGCTAAAGAGGTAGAGATAACTCCACCGACAGCTAAACAGTGGCTAAAGGTTTTGGCAGCAGCGGGTCTGGTATATTTTTTGGAACCGTTTGCGCATCCTAACTTAAAATATGCAGTCAAAGCACCAAAGCTTTATTTTACTGATACTGGACTTGCTGCATATTTGCTGCGTTGGAGCAGTGCAGCAACGTTGGAAGCAGGGGCAATGGCGTCTAATTTTTTTGAAACATGGGTTGTTAATGAGATTTATAAAAGCTTTATTAACTGCGGTCAGATCCCGCCTCTTAGTTATTTTCGTGATTTCAATACCAAAGAAGTCGAACTTTTGATTGAGACAGATGGATGTGTATATCCTTTAGCAATTCGTAAAAGTGCACAGCCAGTAAAAGAAATTAAGAAGTTTGAAATTTTGAAACCGATTGCAGAAGGTGAAAAAGCCTTGAGAATTGGCTCCGGCGGTGTTGTTTGTCTGGCAAACGATTTATTGCCTGTTGATGCTAAGAACTGGTATATACCTGTGGGCTTATTATAAAAAAACAGACTGCCATTTAACGGCAGTCTGTTTTTATAATAAATGTTTATTTTGTATATTTTCGGATAAATCTGTCAAGACGTGTTAATGCTTCCCGCAGATTATCTTCGCTGTAAGCATAAGAACAGCGGATAAAGCCTTCACCGCTGGCTCCGAAGCTGCTGCCGGGGATAACCAGCACTTCTTCTTCTGTAAGCAGTTTTTCAACAAATTCCATACTCGTGAGCCCTGTTTGTTTAATACAGGGGAATACATAAAAGGCACCTTCTGGTTCATAAAGGGGCAGCCCGATTTTCTTAAAGCCGTCGATCATGATCTGACGGCGCTTTTCATATTCGGCAACCATTGCCAGCATGTCGTTTTCACAATATTTTAAAGCAGCTATAGCACCGTATTGAGCTGTGATATTAGCACAGAGTACTACATTTTGATGGAGCAGGTTTGCCGCCTGGACGAATGCTGCAGGAGCGGTAAAATAACCTAACCGCAGGCCGGTCATGGCATAAGCTTTTGAAAAGCCGTTTAAAACTACTGTGCGGTCTTTGAACTCAGGGAAAGCTGTGAACATAGTATGTTTTTTGCCGCCATAAGTCAGGTGAGCATAAAGTTCATCAGAAATGATCATAATATCATGTTTAACAGCCCAGTCGCCAATAGCCTTGATTTGCTCTTTGCTCATAATAGCACCTGTAGGATTGTTGGGATAACCAAGGAGGATAGCGCGAGTTTTATCAGTCACTGCTTTTTCCAGATCTGTGACCGTGGGAATAAAGCCGTTTTCCAGTTTGGTTTCTACCGGTACCGGCTTTCCGCCTGCTAAAATGATGCAGGCTTTATTAGCAACATAACAGGGCTCGGGAATAATGATTTCGCCATCAGGGACCATAATGGTGCGGATAACGACGTCTAATGCTTCGCTGACACCTACAGTAACCATAATTTCAGTTTTGGGGTCGTATTGCACGCCATAGTTTTTGTAAGTATCAGTAGCTATTGCTTCGCGCAGTTCCAGCATTCCCAGTGTAGAGGTATAATTGCTTTTCCCTGCATTCAGACTGTCGATACAGGCTGCACGTACTTTTGCTGGAATATCAAAATCAGGTTCACCTACGCTGAGTGGTACAATGTTAGGATTGTTGGCTGTTATTTCTAAAAATTTTGCCAATCCGGAGGGCGGAAGGGCTTTAATAAAGGGAGAGATCATTTTATCGATGTTGAAGCTCATGGAAGTCATTCCACCTTTCATAATAAATAATATAGAAACAATAAACAAATCAAATCTAACACATCTGTATATAGCTGGCAAGTTTAATTATTAAAATATTTTGTATACATGTTAAGTGTAAAGTATTAAACAAATTTTGCTGATCATTATGAATAAAAGCTTGTGTAGAGGCCGTAACTATGGTATAATATCACACGGTGTAAAAATACACACGCAGAATGATCACCCGCTGTCCGCTTGCGGTAAGGGTTAGAGACGATTTCTGCGGAGGAAAAAACAGGAGGCAAATAAAAATGGCTATTATTTCCATGAAACAATTACTTGAAGCTGGTGTTCATTTCGGTCACCAAACCCGTCGCTGGAACCCTAAGATGGCTCCGTACATCTTCACTGAAAGAAACGGCATCTACATCATCGACCTGCAGAAAACCGTTAAAAAAGTTGAAGAATGTTACAACTTCCTGCGCGATGTTGCTGCCCGCGGCGAAAATATTTTGTTCGTTGGTACTAAAAAACAAGCTCAAGAAGCTATGCGCGAAGAAGCTTTACGCTGCAACATGTTCTATGTAAACGAACGTTGGTTGGGTGGTATGCTGACTAACTTCAAAACTATCCAAACCCGTATCAACCGTTTACGTAAGCTGGAAGCTATGGAAGCTGACGGAACTTTTGATGTACTGCCGAAAAAAGAAGTTATCGGTCTTCGTCTTGAGATGGAAAAACTTACTAAATATCTTGGCGGTATCAAAGATATGAAAAAATTGCCGGGTGCTCTCTTCATTGTTGATCCCCGCAAAGAAAATATTGCTGTGCTTGAAGCACGCAAACTGAATATTCCTATTGTTGCTACTGTTGACACTAACTGCGATCCTGACGTTATCGATCATGTGATTCCCGCTAACGACGACGCTATTCGTGCAGTAAAACTTTTAACTGCAAAAATGGCTGACGCTGTTTTGGAAGGTCGTCAAGGTATGCAAATGGAAGAAGCTGCTGAAGCTGAAGAAGTTGCAGCTGAAGACGCTGAATAATAATCAAATACTGGAGGACGAATAAATGGCTGAAATTACTGCTGCATTAGTAAAAGAACTGCGTGAACGTACTGGCGCAGGTATGATGGACTGCAAAAAAGCTTTGAGCGCAACCGATGGCGATCTTGAAAAAGCAATCGACTTCCTGCGTGAAAAAGGTTTGGCTGCTGCTGCTAAAAAAGCGGGCCGTGTAGCGGCTGAAGGTTTAGTTGAAGCTTATATCCATGGCGGCGGACGTATCGGCGTTTTGGTAGAAGTTAACTGCGAAACTGACTTTGTTGCTAAAACTGATGCTTTCAAAGAATTGGTAAAAGACATTGCTATGCATATTGCTGCAACGAATCCGTCTTACCTCAAACGCGAAGAAGTTCCTACTGCTGAACTTGAGCATGAACAAGCTGTTTTGGCTGAACAGGCTCGCAACGAAGGCAAACCTGAAAAAATCATTGAAAAAATGGTTGCAGGACGTATCGAGAAATACTATAAAGAAGTATGCTTGATGGAACAACCTTTCGTTAAAGATCCCGACAAAACTATTTCTGATTTGATTACCGAATCAATTGCTAAAATCGGTGAGAATATTTCTATTCGCCGTTTCACCCGTTATCAACTGGGCGAAGGCATTGAGAAAAAAGAAGAAAACTTTGCAGAAGAAGTTATGTCTTTCGTAAAATAATGAGAAACCGCATAAGAGAACACTTCGGTGTTCTCTTATTTTTTGCCCGAATGGCTGTAGTTCACAAAAAACTCAAGGTAAAAAAGAGGAAATATTGGTAAAATGTAGAATATGAAATAGGATATAGAGTTGCAGAAAATAGGAGGTCGTGGAAGTGGCGGAGAAATCGAAGTATAAGCGTGTCATTTTAAAATTGAGCGGTGAAGCTTTAGCTGGTGATAAAGGGTTCGGTATTGACCCGGAAACGGTTGAGTCCATAGCTTCACAAATCAAAGATGTTACGGAATGTGGTTTAGAAGTCGCTATTGTCAACGGCGGTGGCAACATCTGGCGTGGTTTATCGGGAAGTTCGAAAGGTATGGACCGCGCTACTGCAGATTATATGGGAATGCTTGCCACAGTTATCAATTCTCTGGCGCTGCAGGATGCTTTGGAGACTTTGGGAGTCCCAACACGTGTGCAAACAGCGATCGAAATGCGTCAGATTGCAGAAACGTATATTCGCAGACGTGCCATACGTCATATGGAAAAAGAGCGTGTAGTTATTTTTGCCGCTGGTACTGGTAATCCTTACTTTTCAACAGATACCACTGCTGCTTTAAGGGCGGCCGAGGTAGAAGCCGATGCGATTTTGATGGCTAAAAAGGGTGTTGACGGTGTTTATGATTGCGATCCGGCTAAAAATAAAGATGCGGTAATGTTTGAAAAACTTGATTATATCGAAGTTATTCAAAGAAAATTGAGTGTAATGGATTCTACGGCAATCAGTCTTTGCATGGATAATAAAATTCCTATCGTAGTATTTAATATTGATAAACCGGGTAACATTTTGCGTGCTGCCTTAGGCGAAGAGATCGGTACCCTGGTGGGAGGAAAATAATCATGGCAACAGTAAAAGAAATCATTGAATTAGCAGAAAGTAAAATGCACAAAACTACTGACGTACTGCGCGTAGATCTTGCTTCTGTTCGTGCAGGACGTGCTACTCCGGCTCTGCTGGAAAAGGTTATGGTAGATTATTACGGCACACCGACACCTGTTAACCAGGTAGCAAGCGTTACTGTACCTGAACCGAGAATGATCATTATCCAGCCTTGGGAGAAGAATCTTCTGAAGGATATTGAAAGAGCTATTATGAAATCTGATTTGGGATTAAACCCTAACAGTGATGGTGCTGTAATTCGGTTGAATCTGCCGCAGCTGACAGAAGAACGCCGTAAAGAGATTGTAAAACTGTTCATAAAAAATCTGAAGATGCACGTGTGATTGTGCGTAATCTGCGCCGTGACGCGAACGATGCTGTTAAGAAAGCAGAGAAGGCTAAAGAAATCACTGAAGATGAAGCTAAAAAGGGTACTGATGATATTCAGAAAATGACTGATAAAATTATCAAGGAAATCGATAATATCATGGCTAATAAAGAAAAGGAAGTTATGGAGATCTGATGCTGATACCTGATGTGTTGTCACTGCCTTTGGCAGAAGCTATTGCCAGACTGGAAGCTGCCGAGATCGGATATACGGTTGCTGCTACGCAGCCGCCGCGCCGGCAAAACGAAGTTGTGGCGGAGAAGATAGCTGTTGAATATGTGGTTAGGCAGAGTTTGCTGTCTGACAATAAAGTAGCTCTTGTAACAGTAAAAAAATATAGAAAGGAGGTGCTGGAGAATGGCATTAGTAATCAATAAAGACGAATGTATCGGTTGCGGTTCCTGCGCTTCTACCTGCCCCGTAGGTGCTATTAAAGAAGCTGACGGTAAATATGAAATCGGTGATGAATGTGTTGAATGCGGCGCTTGCGCTGGTGTTTGCCCTGTAGGTGCTATTAAACAACCTTGATTTTAAGTTTTTAGGACTGCAAGGCCCCCTCTAAGAGGGGGTCTGTCAGTTTTATTTATTCCAGGGAAGGGTTGGTGTGCTTGTGTTTAACAGCTTGTTCAAAATCAAGAAGAATACAAACCCCGACGTAAATATCGATATCGATGGTATTAATTTGGCTAATGTGCCGCAGCATATAGCAATTATTATGGACGGTAATGGCCGTTGGGCTAAAGCGCAGGGAAAAGTGCGAACATTTGGGCATCAGGCCGGAGCTGAAACTTTAAAAACTATTGTTAAAATTGCTGATAAAATTGGTGTTAAAGTTATCAGCGCGTATGCTTTTTCAACAGAAAATTGGAAACGGCCTGTTACTGAGGTCAGTTTTATTATGGAGCTTTTAAGCCGTTATCTGACCAGTGAGATTGAAGAATTTAATCGAAATAATGTTCAGGTTCGTTTTATGGGCTCACGTGAAGGTTTGCCGGAAGTTGTAAAAAAGAAAATGGACCACGCTGTGGAAGCAACTAAAAACAATACCGGTATTATTTTAAACTTGGCAATAAACTACGGTGGGCAGGCCGAAATTTTACAGGCAATACAGCGTATTGCGGCAGATACCGAAAAAGGCTTGCTGAAAGTAGAAGATATACAGGCAGAAACTTTTGAAAATTATCTTTATACGGCTGGCTTGCCTGCGCCTGATCTTTTGATCAGACCAGGAGGAGATAATCGTATCAGTAATTTTATGCTGTGGCAAATCGCATATGCGGAAATTTGGACTACAGATGCATATTGGCCTGCTTTTACCCCTGAAATGTTCTTGCAGGCAATCAAAGAATATCAGGGACGCGAACGACGCTTTGGCGGGTTAGTGACAAAATAAATTAAGCAGGTGTAAAAGATATGTTGACTCGTATTTTGACAGGTTTGGTAGGCGTTCCGATAGTAGTATGGCTGCTTCATAGCGGCGGTATGCTTTTTAATGCTGCAATATTTGTACTGGCAGCTATCGGCTGGCTGGAATTTTATAATATGGCCAAAAATAAAGGCTATAATGTTTTTTATTTTTCGTCCGGTATTATGACCTTGGTGCTGGTAGGAAGTTTGATGTATTTGGATGATTCTATTTATACATTATATTCACTGCCGCTTTTTCTGGTCGTAACTATTATTGCTATTTTACTGGAAGGCCTGCATAAGCACTGTAAAGGTCATTTGGTTGAGAATGTTGGTTTGTCGGTTATGGCGGTTTTATATATCGGCATTCTGTTTTTTCACTTTGGTCTTTTAAGGCAGTTACCATTTGAACCGGTGGTTATTGGTTCATTTGTTTTAGAAGGCGGCGAATGTTTTTTCTGGCTGATTATGCTTGGAACATGGGCCAGTGATACTTTTGCTTATTTTGTCGGTTGTGCGATCGGCAAACGCAAGTTGTGTCCAAATGTCAGTCCTAATAAATCTGTAGAAGGAGCTGCAGCCGGATTTATCGGCTGTCTGGCTGTAATGGTTTATTTGGGAGTAAAGGTGTTAGATATGGAGATAGCACAGGCAGCTGCATTAGGTTTATGCGTAGCTGTTTTTGCGCCGCTGGGAGATTTGGTAGAGTCGATTTTGAAACGTTCCTTTGGCGTTAAAGACTCTGGTAAGATTTTTCCAGGCCATGGTGGAGTTTTAGATCGTTGTGACAGCTTGTTGTTTGCCATACCGCTTGGCTATTATGTTTTAGTGTTTTCGGTTTTGTTGACTAAAACACACTGATTATATTATTCGGAGGCTTCAAAATGAAAAATGTTTCCGTGCTTGGCAGTACCGGGTCCATTGGTAAACAGACATTAGAGGTTGCTGCAGCTAATCCTGATAAGATAAAAATCAGAGCGTTGGCGGCACATACAAGTGACGTTTTATTGGAAGAACAGATTAATATTTTTCAGCCTGATATTGCGGCGCTTTCTGATGAGGCCGCTGCAGAGCGGTTGAAAAAACGTTATACCGGCAAGACGAAAATCCTTGCAGGAGAAGCGGGTCTTTTGGAAGTGGCTACGTTCAGCGAAGTTGACACAGTTTTAGCTTCAATGGTCGGTTATGCCGGTCTGAGACCTACTCTGGCTGCGATTGAGCATGGTAAAGACATCGCTTTGGCTAATAAAGAAACGCTGGTTGCTGCAGGAAGTATTGTTATGAGTGCGGTAGCAGAGCACAATGTTACTTTATTGCCGGTCGACAGTGAACACAGTGCCATTTTTCAAGCTTTGGCAGGTGGCAAACATCAGGAAGTTAAGCGGTTGCTGATAACTGCTTCTGGCGGTCCTTTTCGTGGTAAAAGTAAAGCTGAGCTTGAAAATGTGACTTTAGAACAGTGTTTGAAGCATCCAAATTGGAGTATGGGCAGAAAAATAACTGTTGATTCTTCTACTTTGGCTAATAAAGGGTTGGAAGTTATTGAGGCGCATTGGCTTTTTGACATGCCTTATGAAAAAATCGATGTAGTTGTACATCCGCAGAGCGTAATTCATTCTTTGGTTGAATATCAGGATGGTTCTGTTTTGGCTCAGTTGGGACTGCCCGATATGCGTTTGCCGATACAGTACGCTTTTTCATATCCAGAGCGATTTGATAATGCTTTCGGACAGCTGGATTTAGTAAAAGCAGGTCAATTGACGTTTGAAGCTCCTGATTTGGAAGTATTTCCGGCACTGAAACTTGCTGTCGAATGTGGTAAAGCAGGAGGTACCTTACCTTGTGCATTTAATGCGGCTAATGAAGAATCTGTTTACGCATTTTTGGACAATAAGATTAAATACCTTGATATTCCGATGACTATAGAAAAGATTATTGTCAGACATCAGAATATATTGCAGCCTGTTATTGAGGATATAGAGCAGACAGATGCTGAAACTCGCAGGCTGACCAGAGAAATTTTAAAAAACTTGTAATGAGAGGGGGAACTCGGACATGACAACTATTTTAGCGGCTATTTTTGTTTTTGGTGTTTTGATCACCGTACATGAATTCGGCCACTTTATTACGGCAAAAATGACAGGCATGCGCGTGGACGAGTTTGCCATTGGTTTCGGACCCAACATTTTTCAGAAAAAAGTTGGTGAGACCCTATATAGCTTAAGAATTATTCCTTTAGGCGGGTATAATAAAATAGCCGGTATGGATCCGGAAGAGCCTGACAGCGATGATTCTTTTAAGTCAAAATCTATTCCTGCCAGAATGTTGGTTATTTTAGCAGGTTCGTTAATGAACTTTCTGCTGCCGATAGTTTTGTTTTTCAGTATTTTTATGATCAATGGTATTCAAAAGCCAGTCGATCAGCCTATTTTGGGCACGATTATGGAAGATAAGGCGGCCGCGCAGGCAGGCTTGCAGGTAGGCGATCGTATCCTTGCCATTAATGGTGAAAAGATTGCCACATGGAATGATTTGGTAGTTACCTTGCAGAAGTATCCTGATAAGGAGATTACTGTTACGGCAGAGCATCAGGGCGCAGTAAAAAATTATCAAATGACGCCAGCCTATGATGCGCAGTACGGCAGGCCATTGATAGGTATTTCTCCTACATATGAACAATATCAGCCAGGCGTTGTTGAAGCGGCTACCATGGGCGCTGGCTATACTAAGTATATTATATTTGCGATGATTGACGGTCTGCAGAAAATAATTACCGGGGCGGCGCCGGCAGATGTTTCAGGTCCTATCGGCGTAGCTAAAATGGCAGGGGAGATGGCAAATCAGGGCATGCTTCCGCTACTGAACTTTATTGCTTTTCTCAGTATTAATTTAGGCGTTATCAATTTATTGCCATTGCCGGCTTTGGACGGCGGGCATTTTGTTCTGTTAGTTTTGGAAGCAGTACGTGGCAAGCCTTTAGGAGCGCGTGCGACCAATGCTATTCAAATGGTTGGCGTAGCGATCATTCTAAGTATTACTGTTTTGGCGGTGTTTAACGACATCAGCCGATAAAATAAAGAGGTGTCTTTATGAAGCGCAGAATAACCAGACAATTACAGTTGGGATCTGTATTTATTGGCGGTGATGCTCCTGTTTCAGTACAGTCGATGACTAATACGAGGACCGACGATGCTGCAGCGACTTTGAAACAAATTAAGGAACTGGCGGCAGTTGGCTGCGATGTCATTCGTTGTGCTGTACCTGATATGCCTGCAGCGCAGGCCTTACGGGAAATAGTTGCGCAGAGCCCGATTCCTGTAATAGCTGATATTCATTTTGATTACAAGCTTGCTTTGGCGGCTATAGATGCCGGTGTCAACGGACTTCGGTTAAATCCTGGTAATATTGGCGGACGTGAAAAGGTAGAAGCGGTAGTTGCAGCGGCCAGAATAAAAAATATACCTATTCGTATCGGTGTTAATGCCGGTTCACTGCCGAAGGATTTATTGGAAAAATATGGGCATCCGACAGCAGAAGCATTAGTAGAAGCTGCTTGGCGTCATATTCATATTTTAGAAGAACTTGATTATCGCAATATCAAAATTTCTTTGAAAGCACATGACGTACCATTAACGATTGCGGCTTACAGGCTTTTAGCTGCTCAATGTGATTATCCGCTGCATGTGGGGATTACTGAAGCTGGTACCGTTAATTCCGGGATTATAAAATCGGCAGTTGGTATAGGTACGTTATTGGCTGAAGGTATTGGCGATACGATTCGTGTTTCGCTTACCGGGGATCCGGTTAATGAAGTAAAGGTTGCTTATAATATTTTGAAAGCTTTGGGGCTTAGAGAATATGGGCCGACTTTGATTTCCTGTCCAACCTGCGGCAGGACCAGAATCAATCTGGAAAAGCTTGCTTTAGAGGTCGAACGCCGTTTAGACGAAATAGCAGAACCAATTACGGTTGCAGTTATGGGCTGCGTAGTTAATGGACCTGGTGAAGCCAGGGAGGCCGATATAGGCATTGCCGGCGGTATTGGCGAGGGCCTGCTGTTCCGCAAAGGCGAGATCATAAAAAAAGTCAGCGAAGATAAAATCGTTGACGAGCTGTTTGATGAAATTAAGAAAATTTTGGTTGAGAGGAAGATGAAATAATGCGAGTTTCCAAACTGTATGCTCCTACTTTGCGTGAGGTACCAGCAGAGGCGGAGGTTGTTAGTCACCAATTAATGCTGCGTGCCGGCTTTATGCGTAAAGCTGCCGGTGGTATTTATACTTATCTGCCGCTTGCCTGGCGTGTATTGAAAAAAATAGAAAGAATAGTACGTGAGGAAATGGATGCCAAAGGTTCACAGGAGCTTTTGATGCCTATTGTACAGCCGGCTGAGATTTGGCAGGAAAGCGGACGTTGGGATGTATACGGTGCGGAAATGTTCAGGTTGCAGGATCGTCATAATCGCTGCTTCTGCCTTGGGCCTACACATGAAGAAATGGTAACGACTTTGATCCGCGGTGATGTTCGTTCTTATCGCCAGCTGCCGCTTAGTGTTTATCAAATCCAAAATAAATATCGCGATGAACGCCGCCCGCGTTTCGGTTTGATGCGCGGCCGTGAATTCATTATGAAAGATGCGTATTCCTTTGATCGTGACGAAGCTGGTCTTGATAAATCTTATCAGGATATGTACGATGCTTACACCAATATCTTTACGCGCTGCGGCCTGAACTTCCGCCCTGTTGAAGCTGATTCCGGGGCTATCGGCGGCAGTGGTTCCCATGAATTTATGGTAATTGCCGACAGTGGTGAAGCAGAGATTGTTTTCTGCACCAGCTGCGATTATGCGGCCAATGTTGAAAAAGCAGAGCTATTTCCTTTGGAAGCTCAAGAAGAAGCAATGCTGACTAAAGAAGAGGTAGTAACACCAGACTGTAAAACTATTGCTGATGTGTGCGCTTATTTAAAACTTCCTGTTGACCATTCTGTTAAAGCTGTTGCTTATAACAGTGAAAAAGGTTTGATTCTTTGTTTTGTACGTGGCGATCACGAAGTCAATGAAATCAAAGTTATCAATACCTGCGGCGTTATTGACCTGGAAATGGCGACAGAGGAACAATTAGCTGCTGCTGGTACTGTCGGCGGTTATATGGGCCCTGTTGGCATCGATAATAAAAAAGTCATAGTAGTTGTTGACGCTACTGTTATGCAAATGCATAATGTTTGCTGCGGCGCTAATAAAGAAGGGTACCATTTCATCAATGTTAACCCGGGCCGTGATTTTACACCAACATATGTAGCAGATATCCGTCTTATTCAGGAAGGAGATCCGTGCCCGCATTGCGGCGGCGCAGTGAGCAAAGCCCGCGGCATCGAGGTAGGGCAGGTCTTTAAGCTGTTTACTAAATTCAGCTCTGCTTTAAAAGCTACCTATCTTGATGAAAACGGCAAAGAGCAGCCTATGGTAATGGGGTGCTACGGTGTCGGTGTCAGCAGAACGATGGCGGCTGCTATTGAGCAGAATTATGATGATAATGGTATCATCTGGCCAATCGAAATAGCACCCTATCATGTGCTGGTTGTACCTGTTAATACAAAAGATGAAGCATCTGCAGCGAAAGCTGAAGAAATTTATATGCAGTTGAAAAAAGTAGGTCTGGAAACAGTTATCGATGATCGCAACGAACGCCCCGGTGTTAAATTTAAAGATGCTGATCTGATCGGTTATCCGCTGCGCGTTGTAGTTGGGCCGAAAACATTGACTGAAGGTAAGCTGGAAGTTAAAATTCGTAAAACAGGCGAGATCAGATATTTGCCTTTAGATGGCGATTATGTACAAGATATCAAAAATATTCTCGCAGAACTTGCTTTTTCAAAATAAAAGATTAAACTGACAGTAAGGAGGTGCCGATAATGAGTTCTCATGATTGGGAGATGCTTATTCGTCTATTATTGGCCGCTTTTTTAGGCGGAATAGTCGGCATCGAACGCGGCAGCGGCGATAGACCGGCTGGCTTTAGAACACATATTTTAGTTTGTGCCGGTGCGGCGTTATTTATGCTGGTTTCTATGTACGGTTATGATGATTACCCTATGCATGGGGAAGAATTCCCGCGCAATCGTGATTCTTCCCGTATTGCTGCACAGGTAGTCAGCGGTATTGGTTTTCTTGGTGCCGGTACGATAATGCATGAGGGAGTTACCGTACGTGGTTTAACAACAGCTGCCAGCTTGTGGATGATTTCGGCCATTGGGTTGGCTGCCGGTGCTGGGATGTATGTTTTAAGTATTGGTTCTACGGCGGTAATGATGGTTACTTTGGTAACTTTTCACAGCTGGGAAAAACGTTTTGCCGGCAGCAGCAGAAATGCCCGCCGCTTTATTCGGATTGTTGCCGAAAATGAACCCGGTATTATAACGAATATTACTGCGTATTTGACTGAAAATGGCGTGAAGGTACGCACTTTAAACGTAAAAAACAACTCCAGAAAAAATGAGGTAGTTTTAGAGCTGTATCTCAAAATAAGTAAAGATAGAGATGATATTGATATTATTCGCGGTTTACAAAGTATTGAAGGCATCATTACTTTAGAGAACGTTGGTTGATTGGTAAGAAAGGACGCAAGCATGAAGGCGAAATATTGTATTGTTCCTGATAAAAATAAATTTTTTGCTTTTTTAGCCGAGCAGTCCTTAACGGAAGCAGAATTATTGCGTGCTCGTTTAATCCAGCCGGAGAAAATCTTTATGGATATCGAGGCTGCCGTGTGGCAGATAGAGTATAAAGCAGTTGCTCCCGTGACAGAAACTTTACTTGCAGCGGTGGCAAATAAGCTTACCGCTGCTTTTAATTTAAAAAAAGTGGAGCTGCAGCAGACAAATCTGCTGGAAACTTCCGTTGTGGCTGAATCGGTTAAAACAGAAAATAAGCTTGAAACAGAAAATAAGTCTGTGCAGGTAGAGCCGGAGCGTGAAGAAATTCCTTTGCCGCCGGAAGAACCTGAAGCAGTTGAAATAGGAGAAGCTGCCGCATTTGAAGCAGTACCTTCGTGTGAGGCAGAGCGTAAAGACGATGCTTATGAAAAGGCTTATAACCTTCTCTATGGAGGGAATAAAAAAGCAGACGGCCTTATTTTTGGTAAAGCATTTAAAGGAAAGCCTAGGCCGATGATCGACGTTATCGAAGAAGAAAATCGAGTCGTAGTAGAAGGTACTTTTGTAAAAAGCATTGATAAAGATGGTAAGCTGACTGCTTTTATTGAGCGAGTCCTGCGTACCGGCAATGTGATGCTCACTTTTAATTTGAGTGATGAAACCAGTGGACTTTATGTTAGAATGCGTTTTGAAAATCTGGAAGAATGTCTGCAGTTTAAAAAGAAGATCAAACCGGGGATGCAGCTGCGTATTATGGGTAATGTTGCTCCTGACAGATTTTTGTTTGATGAAATGGTCATCAGTCCTCAGGGTATTATAGCTGTTCCTAAAAAAGAACGTATGGATAACGCTGAAGTTAAACGTGTCGAGCTGCATTGTCATACAAAAATGAGTAAGATGGATGGCGTAACACCAATGGAAGATTTGGTGGAGACAGCGATAAAATGGGGGCATAAAGCTCTTGCCATCACAGATCATGGCGTTGTACAGGCTTTTCCGTTCTGCTTTGATGTAGCTGAAAAAGCGGATATCAAGCTGATTTTCGGTATGGAAGGTTATTTGATGAACGACGACGGCCATGATATCGATCTGGAGCCGACGGATACGATCAAGAAAAGCCGTATCAAGAAGGTCAAAAATAACCACATTATCATTTTAGCAAAGAACGAAACAGGTCTTCGTAATCTGTATAAACTGGTAACAATCAGTCATTTGCGTTATCTGCATAAACGGCCGATGCTGCCGCGTGAGGTTATCGAAGAATATCGCGAGGGTTTGATTCTGGGTTCTGCCTGTGAAGCTGGTGAACTGTACAGGGCTATTTTGGCAGGTCGTCCCGATGAAGAATTAGAGAAAATAGCTTCTTTTTATGATTATCTGGAAATTCAGCCAACCGGAAATAATATGTTTTTAGTCAGACAGGAGCGCTGCACAGTCAAACAGCTGCAAGAGCATAATAGGAAAATTTATGAACTTGGTAAAAAGCTGGGTAAGCTGACTGTCGCTACCTGTGACGTGCATTTTTTGCATCCGGAGGACGCGCAGCTGCGGGCTATCCTGCAGGCTGGGCAAAATTATTCTGATGCTGATCAGCAAGCACCTCTTTATTTCAGGACAACAGAAGAAATGCTCAAGGAATTTGAGTATTTTGGTAAAGAAATTGCTTATGAGTTGTGTGTAACCAATCCGAATAAGATTGCGGAGATGGTAGAAAAAATCAAACCTGTTCCTGATCGTGATCAGCTGTATTCACCATTTATACCTGGGGCAGAAAAAGCTATCAAGGAAATGTCTTATCAGCGTGCGCACGAATGGTATGGTGAAAATCTGCCTCAGGTAGTCAGCGACAGACTGAAAATGGAGCTCGATTCCATTATCAATCATGGGTTCTCAGTTCTGTATTATATTGCACATAAGCTCGTAAGAAAATCTTTGGACGATGGTTATCTGGTTGGGTCCCGTGGTTCTGTCGGTTCTTCTTTTGTAGCGACTATGATCGATATTACAGAGGTCAATCCGCTGAAACCGCATTACCGCTGTCCACAATGTAAACACAGCGAGTTCTTCATGATAGAAGAAGTTGCGTCAGGTTTTGACTTGCCTGCTAAAGCATGTCCTGAGTGCGGTACAGAGATGATCCGTGATGGGCACGATATTCCGTTTGCCGTGTTTATGGGTTTCCATGGTGATAAAGTACCTGATATTGATTTGAACTTTTCCGGAGATTATCAGCCGACAGCACATAAATATACAGAAGAACTTTTCGGACGCGATAATGTTTGCCGCGCTGGTACGATTTCAACGATTGCTATCAAAACGGCTTTTGGTTATGTCAAAAAATATTATGAGTCGAAAAATCTGCATGTGCATTCGGCACATGTTGCAGGTCTTGTAGAAGGCTTTGCCGGTATTAAACGAACTACTGGCCAGCATCCAGGCGGTATCATGGTTGTACCGCGCAATATGGATATTCATTATATTTCGCCGATGAACAGACCGGCCGATGAAAAAGATTCGGAAACAGTAACTACTCACTTTGATTATCACTCGATCAACGACCGTCTGGTTAAGCTTGATATACTTGGTCACGACGATCCGACGGTTATCAAAATGCTGGAGGAATTGACAAATATTCCACCGCAGCAGATACCCGTCGGCGATGAAAAAACTATGTCTATTTTCCGTTCGACTGAGGCTTTCGGCGTAACACCTGAGCAGATCGGCAGTGCCGTTGGCACTTATGGTATTCCTGAATGTGGTACACAGTTTGTACGGCAGATGATTCAGGATGTTCAGCCTAAAAATTTCAGTCAGGTTGTCAGGGTATCAGGCTATTCGCATGGTACTGATGTATGGCTGAACAATGCGCAGGATCTGATTCGCGAGGGTAAACCCAGTGAGGAAACGATTTCGACGCGGGATGATATTATGACTAATCTGATCGCGAAAGGCGTAGATCCCAGTATGTCCTTTAAAATTATGGAATATGTTCGTAAAGGCAAGGCAGCTAAAGGCGGTCTGGAAGCACCCATGCTTGAAGCGATGCGTGCCGCAAAGGTGCCGGAATGGTATATTGAATCCTGTAATAAGGTCCAGTATCTTTTTCCGAAGGCGCATGCAGTGGCATATGTTATGATGGCTTATCGTATAGCATACTGTAAAGTGCATTATCCACGTGAATTCTATGCGGCATACTTTACTGTGCGTGCACCGGACTTTGATATGGATCATGTTGTCAAAGGCGTTGATTATATGAAACGTTATATTAAAGATGTTTATGCACAGGGCTATAAAGCAAGTAACAGAGATAAAGATACGGTGACGTATCTGGAGTTGGTGATTGAAATGCTGGCTCGTGGTTTTGAAATGGAACGTATCGATTTGTATAAATCCCATCCGACGCGTTTTACCGTCACTGAAAAGGGATTGAGGCCGCCGCTTGCTGCTTTGGGAGGAATTGGTGTTACTGCCGCTCAAAGTATCAGCGAAGCCAGAGAAATCGGTCATCCTTTTATTTCCCAGGAAGATCTGCGGGTAAGAGCCAAGGTTGGTAAAGCTGTAGTTGAAAAATTGGCAGAACACGGAGCCTTAGGGGATTTGCCTGAAACAGATCAGATAGATTTATTCTGACATTAGGAGGCGATTAGTATGTTAGAAGCAGGAGTAAAAGCACCGGAATTTTCGTTGCAGGACAAAGATGGTAATATTGTGAGCCTGAAGGATTTTTTAGGGAAAAAAGTAGTTGTCTATTTTTATCCTAAGGATTCTACACCGGGGTGTACACGTCAGGCCTGTTCTTTTCGCAATAATTACGGTGAGTATAAAAAAATGGGCATTGAGGTTATCGGCATCAGTAAAGACAGCGTAAAATCTCATGCTAATTTTGCCGCGAAACAGGAGCTGCCTTTTATTCTTTTAGCTGATCCTGAACGTCAGGCCATCGAAGCTTATGATGTATGGCAGGAAAAGAAATTGTATGGCAAGGTATCAATGGGAGTAGTGAGAACGACTTATATCGTTGATGAAAAAGGTATGATCGAAAAAGCATATCCCAATGCTAATCCTGATACTAATGCTGAAGAAATTTTAGCCTATTTGAAAGGTTAAGAATCAAAAGCGCGTTCTTGTATAAGGACGCGCTTTTTGATAAATACTTGCAGGAGGATACGATGCAGATAATTATTTCCCCAGCAAAAAAAATGCGTATTGATAATGATGACCTTGTTTCTGCGGCAGAACCGCGCTTTTTAAAAGATACAGAAGTTTTACTGGCAGAGCTGAGAAAGATGCAGTATGATGATCTAAAAAAGTTGTGGCAATGTAACGATGAGATTGCGGCATTAAACTATAAGCGTTTACAGACTATGCGTCTGCGTGCTAATCTTACCCCGGCAGTATTGGCTTATGACGGTATCCAGTATCAATATATGGCACCGCGTGTTTTTGAAAATGGACAGCTTGATTATGTGGCAGAACATTTAAATATTTTATCAGGATTTTATGGTATTTTAAAAGCAATGGACGGTGTTGTTCCTTATCGTTTGGAGATGCAGGCAAAGCTGCCGGCTGCCGGGTGTAAAAATCTGTATGACTTTTGGGGAAGCAGGCTTTATTTTGAGCTGACGCAAAACGATAAAAGCATTCTTAACCTGGCATCAAAAGAATACAGTAAAGTTATAGAAAAATATTTGACGCCGGAAGTGGAATATGTCAGCTGTATTTTTGGTATTTGGCAGGACGGTAAAGTAAAGGTTAAAGCTACTGAAGCGAAGATGGCCCGTGGTGAAATGGTGCGCTGGTGTGCCGAGCATAATATTTTACACATTGAAGACACAAAAAAATTTGACTGTTTAGGATATAAATATCAGAAGGAGCAATCCACCGCAAAGGAATTTGTTTTTCTGAAAAACTGAAATTTGTGACTGGGCTTGATAAAAGTTTGAATTTTGCCATATATATTGTAGGGAAGTTAACAAAAAACTTGTAATTAATCTTACAGGGTGGTATAATATAAGCAGAAAATTTATGACTTCTTTTGAGAGAGTGGGTGCTATACCCGCTCTTTCCGCTTATTTAAGATAAATTATAGACCGGAGGTGAGTATTGTGCAGAAGGAAGCTCTGGAAGCTTTGATTGCTGATTTGGTAACGCCGCTCTTAGATGGTACCGATCTGACTTTGGTAGATGTAGAATATGTGCGTGAAAAAGATTGGTATCTGCGTATCTACATTGATAAACCGGGTGGAGTTGAAATCGACGATTGCCAATTAGTAAGTGAAAAACTGACTACAGTTTTAGATGAAAAAGATCCGATTAAAGAGAAATATTACCTGGAAGTTTCATCACCAGGCATTGACCGCCCGTTGAAAAAAGATAAAGATTTTACAGCAGCTTATGGAAGTAAAGTTGATATTTCCTTTTTTGCTCCGTGGGAAGGCTTAAAAGACCTGGTTGGAATTTTAATAAGTCACAGCGATGAGACAATAGAAATAAAAACGATTATCAAGGGAAAAGAAGCCAAAAATCCGGTCAGCATTGACCGAAAACTTATCGCAATGATCAGACCGCATATTGATTTTTAAAGATTATAAAGTATAGGAGGATTAAGAAACGTGAACGCAGATTTTATTCTGGCAATAGGGGAATTGGGAAAAGAGAAGGGGATTGATCCGGAACTCCTGTTCCAGGCGGTCGAAGAAGCTCTTGTAACAGCTTATAAAAAGAATTTTGGTTCTAACCAGAATGTCCGTGTTGATATGAACAAAGTAACAGGTGAACTTCACATATATGCACAGCGTCATATTGTGGCAGAGGTAGGCGACGATCCTAATGAGATTTCTCTGGAGGAAGCCCGTAAAATAGATCCTCGCTATGAAGTCGATGATATTGTAGAAACTGAGGTGACTCCACGTAACTTTGGTCGTATTGCAGCACAAAATGCCAAACAGGTTGTTGTACAGCGTATCCGTGAAGCAGAACGCGGCATGGTTTTCGAGAAATTTTCCAGCAGAGAGAATGATATCGTAACCGGTATCATTCAACGTATGGAAAATAAAAATGTTTATATTGATTTAGGTAAGGCCGAGGCTATTTTGACTCCTAACGAGCAGATCCCCGGAGAAATTTATCAATATCATGATAGGATGAAAACCTATATCGTGGAAGTAAAAAAGACAAGCAAAGGCCCACAGATTATGGTTTCCCGAACACATCCGGGATTGCTGAAAAGACTGTTCGAGCTGGAAGTTCCTGAAATTCACGACGGATTGGTCGAGATTAAGTCAGTAGCTCGTGAACCTGGTATGCGTTCTAAGATATCCGTTTATACTAAGGATGAGAATATTGATCCGGTCGGCGCCTGTGTTGGACATAAAGGTATGCGTGTTCAGACTATTGTTAATGAGCTGCGCGGTGAAAAAATCGATATAGTCAAATACAGTTCCGAGCCTGACCAATATGTGGCTAATGCCTTATCGCCAGCTAAGGTTGTCAGTACTGAAGTTCTGGAAGAAGAAAAAATCTGCCGCGTTATAGTGCCTGACTATCAGTTGTCTCTGGCAATTGGTAAAGAAGGACAAAACGCACGTCTGGCAGCGAAGCTGACAGGCTGGAAGATAGATATCAAAAGTGAATCTCAGGCTGCCGAAGAAGCAGAACAGGGAGCACAAGAAGTTGGTGTAGCCTATGAAGCAGACGAAGATTAAAAAGATCCCTCAACGTAAATGTGTGGGCTGTAATGAAATGAAAGAGAAAAAAGCTCTGCTGAGAATAGTACGTTCTCCGGAAGGTGAGATAAGCCTTGATTTGACTGGGAAAAAGGCAGGTCGTGGAGCTTATGTTTGCCAATCTAAAGAATGCATCACAAAAGCAGTGAAGGAAAAACGTTTGGAACGGGCCTTGGAAAAGCCGGTCAGCGAAGAAGTTTATGCCAAATTGCTGGAGGATTTGCATGATGGCGAATAATGGTGTGACTTTTGCCTTAGGATTGGCACAGAAAGCAGGTAAACTGGCATCAGGCGACTATGCTGTAAGATCTGCTCTGAAAAACGGTAAAGCTAAGCTATTGCTTGTGGCCGCAGATGCTGCTGAAAATTCTAAAAAAGATATGTATTTTATGGCAGAGATGTCTGATACACCAGTGGTTGAATGCCTGACCAGAGATGAACTGGGCTGGGCGATTGGCAAGGCTAAAAGAACCGCAGTAGTTGTTTTGGATAACAGCTTTGCGAATATGATAAATAAAAATATATGACATAAATACGCTTGGAGGTGGATGAATGGGTAAGCATAGAGTATATGAGATAGCAAAAGAACTTGGTAAAACAAACCAGGAAGTAATCGATATTTTAGCTAAAAATAACATTCAGGTAAAAAGTACGTTAAGCACTGTAGACGATACGGTTAGAGATTTGGTAGTGAAAAACTCGGCCAGGAAGCCTGTACAGGAGAAGAAGGCTGCTCCTGCACCGCAACATATAGTGAAAAAGAGCCGGTTAAGCAGGCTGAAGCTGCTCCGAAGCAGGTGCAAACTCAACCGAATTCCGCTGCGAATACACAGCGTCCGCAGCAACAACAGGGTCAGCGTCCCAACAATCAGGGACAACGTCCCAACAATCAGGGTCCGCGTCCTGCTGCCGTTAATCATCAGCAGGGGCAGAACGCAGGTCAAAACCGTCCTAATCAGGGCATCAGCCAGCAGAATCGTCCTAACAACCAACAAGGTCAGCGCCCACAGCAACAGCAGGGGCAACGTCCTAATACCCAAAATCAAGGTCAGAGGTTTAATCAAAACCGTCCTAACCAGGGCGTTAATACGCAAAATCGTCCCAATAATCAACAGGGACAACGCCCGCAGCAGGGAAACAGACCGCAGCAGCGTCCTCAGGGGGGCATTTATATAGGCCCGCGCGGGCAGCAGCCTGGTCAGCATAATGCTAACGCAGCGCGCCCGCAGCAGCAGGGTAATGCGCGCCCGCAACAGGGAAATATGAATAACAATAATAATGCACGTCCGCAGCAAGGCGGTACCGGTGCACAGCGTCCGCAGGCCAATACTGCTCGTCCTGCTGGTGCCAATAATAAACCTTTTAATAAAAATGCCCGTAAAGATAAACCGCAGATCAAAGGTTCTTATGCAACTAAAGACAGCCGTCCTAACCGCAGTAATAATCATATGGGACGCAGTAATAAACGCCAGGGCGGCAATAATAATGTTCCGCGCGTGCAGCAGCCTGTAGTAGAGGTTCAGAAACCTACTTATGTAGAGATCGGCGAAACTATCAATGTCAAAGATTTTGCCAACCTGCTGAAACGTGAAGTCAGCGAAGTTATCAAATCTTTGTTCATGTTGGGCGTGATCGTTACTATCAATCAGGATATCGACTTTGATACGGCATTGTTGGTCGGCAGTGAATTTGATGTCGAAGTTGCCGCGTTACCGCCTGAAGAGGATCCGACTGAAATTCCGGAAGTGGAAGATGATCCGGCTAAACGTTTGCCGAGGCCGCCGGTAATCACTGTTATGGGTCACGTTGACCATGGTAAAACTTCTCTGCTTGACGCTATTCGCAAGGCTAATGTTACAGCAAGAGAAGCTGGCGGTATTACGCAGCATATCGGTGCTTATCAGGTTAATTATCAGGGCAAAAAGATTGTTTTCCTTGATACTCCCGGTCACGAAGCTTTTACAGCTATGCGTGCGCGTGGAGCACAGGTAACAGATGTTGCTATTTTGGTAGTTGCTGCAGATGACGGTGTTATGCCGCAGACACTCGAAGCTATTAACCATGCAAAAGCAGCGAAGGTACCTATTATCGTTGCCATTAATAAAATGGATCGTCCCGGAGCTAATCCGGATCATGTAAAACAGCAGCTTGCTGAGCATGAGCTGATCCCGGAAGACTGGGGCGGCGATACTATCATGGTTCCGGTTTCCGCACATCAGAAAACAGGTATTTCCGAACTGTTGGAAATGATTCTGCTGGTTGCAGAAATGCAGGATCTGAAAGCTAATCCAAGTCTGCCTGCTCATGGTACGATTATTGAAGCGCAGCTTGATAAAGGCCGCGGCCCTGTCGCTACTGTTTTAGTTCAGCGCGGCACTTTGCAGATCGGTGATACTATTATTGCCGGTACTGCTTATGGCAAGGTGCGTGCAATGGTCAATGACCGTGGTGAAAAAGTAAAAAAAGCACTGCCTTCTACGCCTGTAGAGGTTTTAGGCTTGAACGATGTGCCGCTGGCCGGTGATATTCTTGATTCTACTGATGAAAAGATTGCCCGCAGTGTTGCTGAAAAGCGTGTTGCGAAAAAACGTATTGAAGAAATTCAGCAGAATTCCAAAGTTTCGCTGGATGATTTGTTCCAACGTATTCAAGAGGGCGAGATTAAAGACCTGAATATCGTCGTTAAAGCCGATGTTCAAGGTACTATCGAAGCTTTGCGTTCTTCTTTGCAGAATATAAAAAATGACGAAGTTAAAGTCGTTGTTGTACATGCTGGTGTAGGTGCTATTACCGAGTCCGATGTTATGCTGGCCTCGGCCGCCAATGCCCTCATTATCGGCTTTAATGTTCGTCCTGATGCTAACGCCCGTAAAGCAGCGGAAGCAGAGAAGGTAGATGTTCGTACTTACCGCGTTATTTATGACGCTTTGAATGACGTTGAAGCTGCTATTAAAGGTATGCTGGCACCGAAATTCCAGGAGACTATCCAGGGCCGTGTAGAGGTTCGTCAGATGATCACTATTTCGAAAATGCTGATTGCTGGCTGCTATGTGCTGGAAGGTAAGATCACCAATACTTCTAAAGTGCGCGTAGTTAGAGACGGTATCGTCATCAACGAAGACGAAATCGACACTTTACGACGGTTCAAAGACGATGTGAAGGAAGTCGCTGCAGGCTATGAATGCGGTGTTACTTTGGAAAAATTCCGCGATTTGAAAGAAGGCGACGTGTTCGAAGTCTTCACTATGGAAGAAGTCGCCGTCGAATAGGTGAACTATGGCTAGATTAAGAGTAGAAAAAGTACAGGAAGCAATCAAACAGGAGCTTAGTAAAATGCTGCTGATGGATATCAAAGATCCACGGATCCAGTTTGTTACCATTACCGGTGTTGAGCTTACTGACGATATGAGCATTGCTAAAGTATATGTCAGCCTTTATGGTCCGGAAAAGGATCATGAAGCCGCCTGGCAGGGATTGAATAAAGCACTTGGCTTTATGCGTACGGAAATAGCAAAGCGGATTCGCCTCCGCTTTGCTCCTAATTTGATTTTAGTAAAAGATACTTCGATGGAGTATAGTGCACATATCGAGGGATTGCTGAAGAAAATCAAAGAAGAGGAAGGTCCCTCGCATGAGTAAGCATTGTTCCCTGCAGGAAACAGCCGCTTTACTGCAGGCTGCCAATAAAATAGTATTATGTTCTCATGTGAGCCCAGACGGTGATACGCTGGGCTCTGCTTTGAGTTTGATGAAAGCTTTGCAGAAGCTTGGGAAAGATGTCATTGTGACTGTTGATGATGAAATCTCAAAGGTCTATAAATTTTACCCGGTATCGAAAGCTTTGCCCGTTTTCAAAATGATGAGCGGATAGCTGCGGATCTGTTAGTCGTGATCGACGCCAGTTCTTTAGATAGAGCCGGTAACGTGTCACAGTGTGTCAGTGCTCCTAAAACACTCAATATTGACCATCATATTTCTAATACCGAATATGCCGATTATTTGTATCTTGATACAGCTGCGGCTGCTACCGGTGAAATTATGTATGAGTTGATTGATACATTAGGAGTTGAAGTGGATCTGGAGATGGCAACGTGTATCTATACGGCGCTGTATACGGACTGCGGTTCTTTCAAATATTCTAATACGATGCCGAAAACGATGCGGATAGCTGCAGCTTTATTGGAAATAGGGGTAAAACCCAATGAAATTTCTGACAGTATGGAGATTAAGCCGCGCTCTAATATTGAGATGCTGACAAAGGTTCTGGAAACATTGACCTTTGATGCTGATGGTAAAATTGCATATATTTCTATTAATAACGAAATGTATGACAAAGATGTTGATACAGATACCTTCATTTCTTATCCAAGGTATATTGAAGGCGTCGAAGTTGCTATTATGTTTAAAGCTGTGGAAAAAGTTGTTACCCGTGTCAGTATGCGGTCTCGTAACCTTGATGTTTCTGAAATCGCTATTACCTTCGGCGGCGGCGGTCATCTGCGCGCGGCAGGCTGTACTATCGAAGCCTCTTTACCTGAAGCGCAGCAGCAGCTTTTGAAAGCCTTAAAGGAAAAATTAGTATGACATCAGGCATTTTGAATGTACTCAAGCCCTGTGGAATGACGTCTCACGATGTGGTCGGCTTTCTGCGCAGGACTTTGCAAACTAAGAAAATCGGACACGGCGGCACACTTGATCCTGATGCCGCGGGAGTACTGCCTGTTTTTATCGGTACGGCAACAAGGCTGTTGGAATATGCAGTCGAAGGCCGTAAAAATTACCGGGCTGAACTGAAATTCGGTATCAAGACAGACACAGGAGACGACAGTGGTACGATCATTGCCAGTTCAGAGGTTCGTGTTGTTACTGAAGCCGAAATTCAAGAAACTCTGCAAAAATTTATCGGTGAACAAAAACAGATTCCGCCCATGTACTCTGCTATAAAAAAAGATGGTCAGAAGCTTTATCAGCTGGCACGGCAGGGGATTGAAGTTGAACGGGAAGCACGGAGCATTACTATTGATGCTTTAGAGCTGCTTCATAAAACTGGTACTTCTTTAATACTTGATATTGTATGTTCAAAAGGAACTTATGTAAGGACTTTGCTGGAAGATATTGCGGCAGAACTTGGTATGTGCGGCACAATGAGCTTTTTATTACGCAAACAGGTAGGAGATTTTTACCTGTCAGAGGCCAAAACTCTGGAAGAAATTGCCGCTGCACCGTATGCTTATCTGCTTCCTGCCGAAGCAGCAGTGCAGGATTTACAGGAACTGATTTTGACAGATAAGCAGGCGCTGCGGATTACTCAGGGGGTAAAGACCACTGTGCGAGGCATTTCAAACGGTACATACCGCTTGAAAACGATTACAGGTGATTTTCTTGGCATTGGCAGTGCAGAGTCCGAGCTCGTTAAAGCTGAAAAAATATTGAAACAATTTCAAGCAGATGCGGAAATGATTTAGATTGAGGCAGATATGGAAATCATTACTTCATTAGAAGCTGTGAAAACTGAATATAGTCCCAGTGTTATTGCTTTGGGAACTTTTGATGGGCTGCATTTAGGTCATCAGGATATTATAAAAACAGCACGTGATTATGCCCAAAAGCATGGTTTGAAGCTGATTGTTTTTACATTCAGCAATCATCCCTTATCCCTGATCAAGCCTGATTTAGTGCCAGTGCGAATTATTACGCAGCAGCAAAAAATAAAATACCTGGAAAAATTAGGCGTTGATATTTTGGTGAACGTACCTTTTGATCATGATTTAGCCGGATTATCGCCGGATGAGTTTTTGAAAAAACTGGCTGTATTTAATTATCGATGCTTAGTAGTAGGTGAAAATTTCAGCTATGGTTTTAGGCAGCGGTAAAACAGATACTTTGCAGCGTACCGGATTGCACGATCACTTTACCGTGATTATCAGGCAACTGGTCAAATGCGGTAAAAACGTTATCAGCAGTACTGGCATCAGAAGTCTGATCCAGGCAGGGCATGTGGAGCATGCTAATCAGATGCTGGGGCGTGCTTATGCGCTCACCGGTATAGTTACGCATGGGGCGCAGCGCGGCAGGACAATTGGTTTTCCAACTGCGAATATCGAACTGCAGCGCAGTGAAACTGCTGTGCCGGCAACTGGTGGTTATGCGGTCAAGGTCAAGGTAGGCGATAAGCTGTATTTTGGTATGGCCAATATCGGCAATAACCCTACTTTTGGCGATGTGGAGCATGCACGTCTGAGGTAAATCTGTTTGATTTTAAAGGCGATCTGTATGGCAGGGAGATCACTGTTTACTTTTATAAATATATACGTGGTGAAGAAAAGTTTGCCAGTATCGATGAGCTGAAAGCACGTATTACTGAAGACCGCGAAAATATTAAAAACTATTTCCAATGTTACAAAAAATAGTTGTCTTTAAAAGTCAAGTGTGGTATACTACATAAGTACTTTAACCAAGGCTTGGATGCTCGCTTCTCCAACGACCTCTATGCTTTGGGGATTATAAAAAAATGGAGGAATTACAATGTTAACAGCTGAAAGAAAACAACAACTCATTCTTGAAAATGCACGTCATGAAGGCGACACCGGATCTCCGGAAGTACAAATCGCTGTTTTGAGCGAACGCATCAAATATTTGACCGAGCATCTGAAAGAACACAAGAAAGATCATCATTCCCGTCGCGGCCTGTTGAAAATGGTTGGTCAACGTCGTGGTCTGCTGAACTATCTGATGGCTAAAGATATCGAACGTTATCGCGCTATCATTGCTAAACTTGGTATCCGTAAATAATTTTGAGTATCAGAGCCTGCCTTTTCGGCAGGCTTTTTTATTTTCCTGTTAAGGTGACAGAGTTTTGTAAAATATTGTTTTGTTTTAGTAATAATGCTGTTAGTAACAATGATTTTGCTATATAATAGGGAATAGATAATATGCTAATAAAACTACGCCGGGAGGTTAAATGATGAGTAATTATTCCTTGCCGTTGTTTATGCAGGTCAAAGAAAACGCAGTTCAGGACCTCAATAAAAATCTAAGTTTATATATGCCTAAACTTATTCATACCAAAACTTTGATTTTAACGACAGACGGACTTTTACAGACTTTAGAGAAAAAAGTCGTTGTTCTATTGAAACAGTTACTGGATTTTGAAATCATTACCGTTCAGGAGAGTTCCTTTGATTTTGCTGTTGATGTTGCTAAAAAGGTAGCAATGAACAATATCAGCCTGATCATTGGTTTGGGCGGCGGTACAGCACTGGATACGGCCAAGTATGCTGCTTTTGTTGCCAACGTAGCTTATATAGCGATACCGACTACACTTAGCAATGACGGCGTTGCCTCTCCTGTTTCCGTATTGTTTGCAGAAAACGGCCGCAAACATTCTTTTACTTCTAAAATTCCTGACGGATTATTGATCGATACTGATATTGTTTTTGACGCGCCGAGGCTTTTGATGAAAGCCGGTGTCGGTGATACGATCAGTAATTATACGGCACTGTATGATTGGAAGCTGGGTTGTGAAGAAAACAGCGATCGTCCTAACGATTTTGCCTATATGCTTTCTGAAACGGCGTTTACTTCGCTTTTATATTCTGAAGCTAAATCACTGACGACAGTTCCCGGGATTCAAATGCTGGCCCAGTCACTGGTCTTGAGCGGGCTGGCGATGCAGATAGCTGGTAATTCACGTCCTTGCAGCGGGTCGGAACATTTATTCTGTCACGCTATGGATGAGCTGTTTGAGCATAATATCCCACATGGTATTTTGGTAGCTCTTGGCAGTGTCGTAGCCTGCCGTCTTCAGGGACGTGACCATCATATTCTGCTGGATTTTCTGGAAGCTTACGATATTTCCGTTAGCCCAAAAACTTTGAATATTACTGAAGAAGAATTTATCAAAGCCTGGATGTTTGCCAAAGAAGTCCGTAAGCGTTATACGATTTTAAATAAGATCAATTTACAGCCGGAGATTTTCAGACAGATGTATGAGATGCTGGTGAAGGAATGTAAGTAATATGCTGTATGTACATAAGTTTATTTCGGGCTGGCTGCTGCCGCCCGGCGGTATTATTGTAATGCTGTTTTTACTGTGCGGTTATTGTTTTAAGAAACGCAGCAGACTTCGTTATCCTTTAACAGCAGTAACGGTCACTTTATATCTGTTTTCGATTCTTCCTGTTGCCGGAATGCTGATGCAGGGACTGGAAAAGCAGTATGTTCCTCCGGCGTTGGAAAAAATAATCGGTAAAACTGATGTTGTAGTTGTTCTTGGTGGCGGAGCTGTCAGGGATGTGCCTGATATCAGTGGTAGAGAGGCCTTGTCGGCGGTCTCTATGAATAGACTGATCACCGGGGTGCGTTTGCAGAAACGATTAGATATCCCGATCATTATCAGCGGTGGGCAGGTTTTTGCCGACAGTGGTACAGAAGCTACAGTGGCAGAAAAAGTGCTGCTAGAGCTGAGTGTACCGCCACAACAGATTTTTACTGATACCGAAGCAAGAAATACAACTGAAAATGCTGTTAATGTTGCTGCGTTGTGCCGTGAACAGCAGTGGCAGAAAATCGTATTGGTGACCTCTGCTTTTCATATGCCGCGCAGTGTACTGAATTTTGCGGATAAAGGTTTGGACATAGTGCCTTTTCCCTGTGATTATCAGCTGAGCGGAAAAATGCAGCTAAGTATTTTTAGCTTTATGCCGCAGGGGTTTGCGCTGGAGCTTTCTGCAATGGCGTTAAAGGAATATTTAGGGCTGCTGGCTTTAAAGATATTGTAAAAATAATCATGGTAAAATAAAAACACCTGGTCGGTAAACCAGGTGTTTTTATTATTTGCTTAAAAGTTTTTGAGCCGCTGCTTCATCAGGCGTAGCATAATAGGTTGTTTGATCGGTATAGATCACAAACCCAGGTTTAGCGCCATTGGGTTTCTTGACAAAACGCCGCTCGGTACAGTCTACAGGTACTTTGCTGCCACTGCGGCTTTTGCTGAAATAAGCGGCCAGTAGAACTGCTGCTGCAATATCACTTGCCGTTGCCTGAGGCAGCGTTGTTTTTAATATGACATGTGATCCGGGAATGTTTTTAGTATGGAACCACAGATCCTTACCGCGTGCTAAGGTAAAAGTCACGTAGTCGTTTTGTTTATTATTTTTACCAATATATAAGGTCGTTTCTTTGGAAAGCTTTATGAGCAGCGGCTCCGATTTTGGCTCCTGACCTTTATGTTTTTTGCCCTGATTCTGCAGCAGTCCTGCGGTGATAAGTTCCTGTTTTATTTCAGCAATTTCGTTCTTGGTTGTTGCCGTAGTCAGTGAAGCGTCAATGGAAGCCAGGTAATTGAGCATCTCCCTGGTCGTTTCAATTTGGTTTTGGACTTCGCTTTGTGCACGTTTATATTTATTGTACCGTTTATAATAAGCCTGTGCGTTTTCAGTAGGTGAAAGTAAGGGGGATAATTGGATTTCAAGTGGCTCGTTGTCATAAATATTAAGCAGTTGGCAGGAACTTTGTCCCTTGCTGATCTGATAAATATTAGCCATGATGGTATCGGCGATCATCCGCTGTGCTTCAGCTTTATCAGCGGTAAGCAGATCTTTTTCCAAAACCGGCAGCTTCTTTTCCAGACGCTGGCTTTCGCCGATGACTAATTTTTGCAGTGTTTCCTGTTCAGGTAATTGAATTGGCGTCAGGGTGACTGCATAATTAAGTGCGCTGTTGATATCTGGCAGTTGTTTAGTATTACAGCCTGGTTCCAAAATCGTGGGCGCAAAAGGCAGAATAGTCTTGACCTGATTAGTGCGGCTGATGACAGCATATACCGGCGCTGATGTTTGCTGATTAGCTGATTGCTGTAATGAATAGATTGCATTGGCGAGACGTTGTTCTTCCTCTGCAGTCAAAGCAGTTGTGTTGCTATCTATACCAGCCGCAGCTAAAAGCTCGGATGCAGTTATTTTGCCAATGCCTGTAGTGGCAGCGATCAAAGCAGCTAAGCTGTTTTTAGTTTTAAATTCGTGCATTGCCTCAATGATTGCATTAGCTGGAGCTGTTAAAATAGAAAGGCCGGTCTGCTGAGGCGGCGCAAGATAAGGCAGATTAGGCATGATCTGCCGGAAAGAACTCATTGCTTTATTAACATGCTTCAAGCTGTCGAAAATCAGACCGTTTTCGGCAAAAATGATATTGCTGTTTTTGCCGGTCAGTTCAAAAATCAGTTGTTTAGTAACTATTTGTCTAGCGGTACCGATTGTATCAATATCTATGGTAATGATACGATCCAGACCGCTTTGCTCGATTCTGGTTATACGGCCTTCTTCCAGATGCTTGCGCAGCAGCATACAAAAAGCCGGAGGACTTTCGGGACGTTCGGGTAAATTATTCGGCAGGTACAGCATCGGTGAACCGCAGCTGAAATCAGCAAGCAATGCCGCAGTATCGCGTTCGCGTTTTACAAGCAGCAGCAGCGACTCGTATGAGGGCATAAAACCTTGTAGATCTTGCCGCCTAAAAGCTCTTCTTTTAGTTTATTTGTTAAAATATGCAAGGTCAAACCTTCTAAATTCATTGATTTGCTCCTTTTTACTTCGTTTTTTAGTGATTTTGATTTGCACGTGAAAGCAGAATAAGATATAATAATAGTTCAAGAATAAGTATACAACAGATTTCGCGATTAGCAAATAATCGGAAGGGGATACGATTATGAAAATCTGCTTTTGGTGCTGTGCCTGGTTGTCTTTTGCCTGCAGGCAGAAGCGGCGCTTCCAGCTACTGATCAGAATTTAGAAGCGGCTATTGCCTATGGTAAAAGCTATCAGGGTGAAAAAAATGACGCAGTTATGCTGCAGCCGTGGGTAATTGCTGAAAGTTTTGAAACCAATCCTTATCGTGATGAGGAAAGGATCATAGTTTATACTCCTTATCTGCTGACGGCTCTGGATACCGCAGGAAAAACGCAGGAGGCTGCCGGTATCAGTGTGGAGAATGCTAAAGAACTGGTAGCGCGTTACGATGGCGTGCTAGTTATACGTGCGGTGATCAACGCACCGATAATTCTGAATGAAAAAGATTTGGAAGTGCAGCTTGTGCAAAATGGGAATTTTGTCACACCATACCACAGCGACTATTTAGACGGCAGATATCTTGACAAGGCGGTCAATAAGCCTATCGTTGATGTGGAGGTACAGAAAAAGCTGGATCGGATGGAAACGATCCAGGAAAAAGCGGCAGCACTGCAAAAACAGCTGGATGCCTTGAAGGAAAATAAAATCAAGCCTGCAGACATCGATTTGGAGCAGAAAACGAAATCGGATGTCAAATCTGAGTCTGTGGAAGTAAAGCAGAAGATCTGCCAGCTGCAGTATAATTTTTATTTTGATCAGGCAGAATTCAATGTTGACAAACCTTATTTACTGGTCATTAAGGACGCTTATTGCGGCGGACGAGAATTTGCCGTGGATCCTGCGTTATTAAAATAAAATGAATCATCATAAAATTTAGGAGGTTTTAGCTTGCTGAAAAGTATGACTGGCTTCGGCCGGGGTGAATATGAAGACGAGCAGTTTTCAGTAACGATTGAAATGAAAACGGTCAATCACCGTTATAACGAGGTAGCTATTCGCTTACCGCGTTTTTTGAATCCGGTAGAAGACAGAATCCGTAAGACTATTTTAAAATCTGTTAATCGTGGACGCATCGATGTTTTTATCAATGCTTCTTATACCAATACAGAAAACGTTTCGATTAAAGTAGATAAAGCTTTGGTACTGGCGTATCATAACGCTTTGCGTGATGTTGGTTCCGCTATCGGCTGTGAAGACTATAAGCTTAACGAGCAGTCGGAAATTTTATATTTGTCACGCTGCCCGGATGTGATCAATGCACAAGAAGGTTTTTTTGACGTTGAGAGTGTTTGGCCGAAGCTGGAACAGGCTTTGCGTCAGGCTATCAGTAATCTTGTCGCTATGCGTGAGACCGAGGGCAGTAATATCTATGGTGATTTCATTAAACGTGCCGATCTGATTGCCGAAAAACTGGCAGTAATCGAAGAACGTTCGCCGCAGGTAGTTGAAGAATACCAGATTCGCCTGAGCGACAGGATCAACGAACTGCTTGCGAAACATAACCAGGTCATTGAACCGGAACGATTGCTGCAGGAAGTCGCTATTTTTGCTGACCGTACCAGTATTACTGAGGAGATCGTCAGACTGAAAAGCCATATTAAACAATTCAAGCTGATCATTGATGCAGATCAGCCTGTCGGTCGCAAGCTCGATTTTCTTATCCAGGAATTCAACCGCGAGGCAAATACCATTGCTTCCAAAGCCAACGATTATACTTTGGCGCAAGTTGTTGTGGAGATCAAAGCTGAGATAGAAAAAATCAGGGAACAGATCCAGAATATCGAGTAATGGGGAAAGGGTGAAAGTATGGATATCAAATTGATCAATATTGGCTTTGGCAATATTGTAGCTGCCAACAGGATCATTTCTATCATCAGTCCTGAATCTGCTCCTATCAAAAGGATTATTCAGGAAGCGCGCGACAGAGGTATGCTGATTGATGCCACTTATGGCCGCAGAACCAGAGCGGTTATCGTGACTGACAGCGGTCATATTATTTTATCGGCTGTGCAGCCGGAAACAGTCGCCAACCGTTTAGTGCAGACTGACGACGAAGACGAAGAATAAATAAAACGGAAGGTGGGCTAATCGTGAAGCCGCAGGGGTTATTATTAGTTTTGTCCGGGCCTTCAGGAGCCGGCAAGGGAACGATTTGTCAGATGCTTAGGGAAAAGCTTCCCGACTTGGCTTATTCCGTTTCAGTTACTACCAGACAGGCGCGTAACGGCGAAGTTGACGGCGTGAATTACTTTTTTAAATCTGTGGAAGAAGTAAAGCAGATGATCGCAGAGGGAGAACTGCTGGAATATGCCGAGGTTTATGGAAATTATTACGGTACGCCCCGTTCTTATGTTATGGAACTGCTGAATCAGGGTAAGGATGTTATTTTGGAGATTGATATCCAGGGCGCGATGCAGATCAAAAAACGCTTTCCTGATGGAGTATTTGTGTTTATCGTACCACCGTCACTTGATGAATTATGCTCGCGCATTTATAAACGCGGCACGGACAGCGAAGACGTTATTAAACGCCGTTTAGCTTCGGCAACAGGTGAACTGGCTTATGCCAACGAATATGATTATATAGTCGTCAATGATGTGGCGCAGAAAGCTACCAGCAAAGTTTTGACGATCATGGAAGCAGAACGTTACCGTGCTGCCAGAACTTATTTTATTATCAATGAAATTTGCCATGCGGCACATAAGGAGAGAGAAATATGAGTATGGTTGACCCTTCTATCGATTATTTAGCAGAGAAAGTTGACAGTAAATACACCCTGGTGATTTTAGCTGCCAAACGTGCCCGTGAACTGACGGTAGGCAATCAGAATATGCCTCAGAAAGAAGTAAGCACCGCTTTACGCGAGATCGCTGACGACGTTATTACTTACGAGCGTAAAGTACGCTGAGATAAGGGGGCTTAGTGCCTTGTTGCTAAAAGGAAAGAAAATCGTTTTAGGCGTTACTGGCGGTATCGCCGTTTATAAAGCTGTCGATCTGGTAAGCCGTCTGCGCAAGCAGGGGGCCGAGGTGCGTGTCGTTATGACAGAGCATGCCCGGCAGTTTGTTACGCCGCTGACATTTAAGGAAATCAGCGGCAACGCTGTTGCGACTTCTATGTGGAACAGTAACCAGGAATTTAATGTTGAGCATATCGCTCTGGCAAACTGGGCTGATGTTTTTGTAGTAGCTCCGGCTACTGCCAATATCATTGCGAAAATGGCGCACGGTCTTGCCGACGATCTGCTTTCTACAACTTTACTGGCCGCTCAGGCACCGATCATCGTCTGTCCGGCGATGAATACAGGTATGTATGAAAATGCTTTGACGCAGGAAAATATTACCTGCCTGAAAAAGCATGGCGTAACTGTGATGGCCCCGGCGACAGGCTTTTTGGCCTGTGGTACTTCTGGTGCGGGACGTCTGCCTGAGCCTTGTGAGATCGTGGAATTTGTCAAAGCTTTCTTTGCCAGAAGTTGTGGCGATATGAAAAATCTGCGTGTTTTGGTAACTGCTGCCGGTACCCGCGAGCCGATCGACCCGGTACGGTATGTCGGCAACCGCTCCAGCGGTAAGATGGGTTATGCTATCGCGCAGGCCGCTGCTGACCGCGGTGCCGAGGTGACGCTGGTTTCGGGGCCGTCGGTGCTGAATCCGCCTGCTAATGTCAAAACGGTGCAGGTTGAAACTACGCAGCAGATGATGGACGCCTGTCTGGCAGCTTACAACGACATGGATATAGTGATCAAAGCTGCTGCTGTGGCTGATTACAGACCCCATGATGTTGCCGAACAGAAAATCAAAAAGAAAACTGACGACGCTTTAACTGTCGTAATGGATAAAAACCCTGATATTCTAAAAGCTCTGGGCGAACGTAAAGAAAAACAGTTTTTGGTAGGCTTTGCCGCCGAAACTCAAAATCTGATTGCTAATGCAAAAGAAAAAATCTGCAAAAAGAATTTGGATATGATCGTTGCTAACGATGTCACTTTGCAGGGGGCAGGATTTAACTCTGATACCAATATCGTTAAATTCCTGTTTCCGGACGGCGAAGTGCGCGAGCTGGAGCAAATGACCAAAGCAGAAGTTGCAGAAGAGCTTTTGAATACTGTTCTGCGTTTGCGCAAATCGTAAATAGTATAACTCGTTCAAAAGGCGTAGAAATAAGCTTTTGTAGGCCTCGGGATGTAAAATGAAAGATTTTTGTAAAATCTGTTGCAATTTGAAAGTTGTTCAGCTATAATAAGCATTGTAATTGAATATTACTCATCAAGAGCTGGTGGAGGGAATGGCCCTGTGAAACCGCAGCAACCATTGTAAGGTGAAAGTCTTGCAAAACGGTGCTAAGTCCTGCGATAATTCGTGAGATGAGAATGCTGAACAATAATACGCAGCGCTCTCATTAATGAGAGCGCTTTTTTAGTAAGCAGGCAGATTGATGATGTGTACTTTATCTAAAGGAGGCTAATTATGAGAAAATTATTTACTTCTGAGTCTGTAACAGAAGGACATCCGGATAAGATCGCCGATCAGATTTCTGATGCGGTTTTAGACGCTATCTTAGAACAGGACCCGATGGGACGTGTTGCGTGTGAAACTTTGGTGGCAACCGGTCAGATCCATGTTGTCGGTGAGATTTCCACAAACTGTTATGTGGATATTCCGAAAATCGCCCGTGAAACTGTAGTCAATATTGGCTATGACCGTGCTAAATATGGTTTTGACGGTAATACCTGCGGCGTGCTGATCTCTATCGACGAGCAGTCTGCCGATATCGCTTTAGGTGTTGATAAAGCGCTGGAAGCTAAAGAAGGCAAAGCAGAGGAAACTGAGGTAGGCGCCGGCGACCAGGGTATGATGTTTGGTTACGCTACTAACGAAACCGAAGAATATATGCCGCTGCCTATCTGTCTGGCTCATAAGCTGGCCCGTCGGTTGTCGGAAGTTCGTAAAAACGGTACCTTACCGTATCTGCGTCCTGATGGCAAAACTCAGGTTACAGTTGAATACGACGACGGTAAGCCCGTACGTATCGACGCTATAGTCGTTTCTTCTCAGCATGCGCCTGAAATTCCGATGGAGCAGATCCGCGCTGATATTATGGAGCATGTTATTAAACCGATCGTACCTGCAGAAATGCTGGACGCTGATACCAAATACTATATCAATCCTACCGGCCGTTTTGTTATCGGCGGCCCGCAGGGTGACTCCGGTCTGACCGGACGTAAGATCATTGTCGATACCTACGGCGGTATGGCACGTCATGGCGGCGGAGCTTTCTCGGGTAAAGACCCCAAAGGTAGACCGCAGCGCTGCTTACGCCGCACGTTACGTTGCTAAAAATATCGTTGCCGCCGGACTGGCTGATAAATGTGAGATTCAGCTGGCTTATGCTATCGGCGTGGCACAGCCTGTATCTGTTTTGGTAGATACCTTTGGTACCGGTAAGATCGACGATGATAAGATCGCTGACCTGGTGCGCAAAAACTTCTCGCTGAGTCCGGCTGCGATCATCAAAGCTTTGGACCTGCGCCGTCCGATCTATAAACAAACGGCTGCTTACGGCCATATGGGACGTACTGATATTGATCTGCCGTGGGAGCGTACGGATAAAGCCGCTTCCTTGAAAGAACAGGCAGGCTTGTAATTTAAAATGTTGGTAAAGTCACAGCTTCTGCGGGAGCTGTGACTTTCTTTATCTTAGTATAAAAACTGTTGTCCGTAGGAAAAATAAAGGAATTTTCATTTAAATAGTAGAAGTATAATAAGTTAAAGTTTACAGTAATGGAGCATTACATGAAATATATAAATGTGGCAATCAACCTGCCTGTAAAAAACTTGTTCAAACAATTTACCTATGCCGTACCGCCACAGCTGGACCACGTTGATGTGGGCTGGCGTGTTGTGGTGCCGTTTGGGTATCAGACAGTGGAGGGGTTTGTGACATCGTTGGCCGCGGCTGCTCCGGCAGAATACGAATGTAAAGAAATTTTGGCGACACTGGATACGCGCCCCTGGTTTGATGCGGAAATGCTAGCAACGGCAAATTGGCTGTCCGAATATTATCTGTGTTCGCCGGCTGAGGCGATGCGGCTGTTTATTCCAGGTAAAACCAGCATCAAGCGGCAGGCTGTTTATAACGATGAAGGTAAGCTTATCGCTTATGATTACGAAAATAAACTGAAAATCAAGACCCGTATCTGCTTTGTTGTGACTAAGGCAGGACGTGAGGCTCTGGTAGCATATAATAAACGTCTGCGTGCACAGATGCATGCCTTGGAAGTGCTGGTAGAAGCCGAACGCCCTCTAAGCGGGGAGGAACTGGCGTCAGTGCAGGTGAGTGCTGCGATACTGCGTATCTTATGTGAGAAAGGCTGGAGCGAACGGAGTGAGCAACGTGTTTTGCGCAACAGCTATGCCAACAGGACGGAGCTGAAGGAAAGTCTGCATTTGACAGACGAGCAGCGTCAGGCTGTTGAGGCTATCGGCAGTGCTATTACAGAGCCGCATCAGGAAACTTTTTTGCTGCAGGGAATAACCGGCAGCGGTAAGACAGAGGTTTACCTGCGGGTGGTAGCTCAGGCAATGGAAGCAGGCAAGCAGGTTCTGCTGCTGGTACCAGAGATAGCATTGACGGCACAGATCGTTAAACGTTTTCAGGCCTGGTTCGGCGATGAAGTTGCGGTTGCCCACAGCAAACTGTCACAGAATGAACGTGCCGATGTATGGTATAAAATGCGTACTAACAGTGCCAAGCTGCTGATCGGTGTACGCTCAGCTGTTTTTGCTCCCTTCAGCGATCTGGGCCTGATAATTATTGATGAAGAACATGAGAGCAGTTACAAGCAGGACGAGCGGCCCAATTATCATGCGCGGACAGTAGCCCTGAAAAGGGCGCAGCTGAGCGGTATTCCGGTAGTTTTGGGAAGTGCGACACCTGATTTGGAAAGTTTTTATAAAGCGCGCCAGGGAACATATACACATCTGCGTTTGCTGCAGCGTGCCAACGGCAGTATGCTGCCGCATGTTGAAATTGCCGATATGAGGCTGGAATTGCAGCGGGGGAATAAATCTGTGCTCTCGGCGGCGCTAAACGATGCATTGCTGCAGACGGCGGTACAGGGAGAGCAGGCTATAGTACTGCTGAACAGGCGTGGTTTTTCAACCTTTGTGATGTGTCGTGACTGCGGTGAAAGTATTGTATGCCCGCATTGTGCTGTTGCGCTGGTTTATCATAGTGCCGGTGAAGCAATGCGCTGCCATTACTGCGGGAATACCGCCCCGATCCCGGACGAATGTCCTAACTGTCATAGTCGCCGAATCAGATTTTTTGGTACTGGCACCCAGAAAGCAGAAGCAGAAATTGCCGAACTGCCGGAAATCAGGATTTTGCGGATGGATCAGGATTCGACTGTCAAAAAATTCGCGCATGAGGATATTCTTAAATCTTTCAGCAGCGGTGAATATAATGTGCTTTTAGGTACGCAGATGGTAGCAAAAGGACATGATATACCTAACGTAACACTGGTGGGTATCCTTTCGGCAGATTCGACGTTGAATCTGCCTGATTTCAGAGCTTCGGAACGAACCTTTGCTCTGCTGACACAGGCTGCAGGCAGAGCCGGGCGCGGTGACAGGGCCGGCCATGTGGTCCTGCAGACCTATGACCCGGATAATCCAGTTATCAAGCTGGCGGCGACGCAGGATTACGACGCTTTTGCCGCCAGCGAACTGGAAATCAGGCAGGAGCTGGGATATCCGCCTTATACCGAAATTTTGAAAATTACGGTATTGGATAAGGAAGAAGTGCGTGGCAGCAGTCTGGCCCAGCGGATCGTTAATTTTCTGCAGACGCTGCAGCTGGAACATCCTGAACAGGAACTGTTGGTATTGGGGCCGTTCCCTGCTATTGTTGCCAAGGTACGTGACCTGTACCGCATGAACATTCTTGTAAAATGTCCGCAGATGGAGCTGGTCAAGCGTGCTTTGTGGAATTCTGAATTTAAAGAATGCCGCAATGTCTTTTTTGACGTCGACCCTGTCAGCGTAGTTTAGAAATTGCCTGCAGTTTGAATTTTATGGTATAATATAAGGTACGAAAAATTAAGGAGGTCCGACCGTGGCTAAATTAGATATCATTGTTGCCGGTAACCCAGTGCTGCGGTTAAAGGCAAAAGAAGTAGAACGTATAGATAAAAAAACAGTCCGTTTGCTGAACGATATGGCGGAAACCATGTACGCGGCAGACGGCGTAGGCCTGGCAGCGCCTCAGGTAGGTGTTTCCAGACGAATAGTAGTTATCGACGTTGGCGAAGGCCTGATCGAGCTTATCAATCCGGTTATCACCAAAAGGGAAGGTTCCGTTGTCGGCGGCGAAGGCTGTCTGTCGGTGCCTAATTTTGAAGGCGAAGTAGAACGCGCCGAATATATCGAATGTGAGTTTTTTGACCGTAAAGGCAAACGTATGAAGCTTGCCAGCGACGGCATTCTGGCGATCGCTGTACAGCACGAGCTGGATCATTTGGACGGTATCCTGTTTATTGATAAAGCTACCGTACTGACACCTAAAGAAACAGTGCCTGTCGGCATAGAATAGGCGGCAAGCTAAAGGAGATCAAAATGAGAATTGTATTTATGGGTACACCAGATTTTGCCGTAGGAACTTTACAGGCTTTGGTGGAATCAGGTAAGCACGAAATCGCTGCCGTTGTTACGCAACCCGACCGTCCTAAAGGGCGCGGGCAGAAAATGCTGATGACGCCTGTTAAAGAATACGCTTTATCGCAGGGTTTACCTGTGTATCAGCCGGCGAAGGTCAAAACACCTGAGGTTATTGCCCAGCTGCGTGAGTTGCGGCCAGAGATCATCGTCGTTGCCGCTTTTGGGCAGCTGCTCAATCAGGAGCTTTTGGCACTGCCGCCTTTAGGATGCGTCAATGTACACGCTTCGCTGCTGCCGAAATATCGCGGTGCGGCACCGATCCATTATGCGATTTTGCAGGGTGAAAAAGAATCCGGCGTAACGATTATGCAGATGGATATCGGCATGGACACTGGCGATATGCTCAGTAAAGTTATCGTTCCTATAGGCAGTGAAATGACGATGGGAGAGCTGCATGACGAATTGAAGGTCAAAGGGGCTGAGCTTCTGGTGCGAACGTTAGACGAGCTTGCCTCAGGTGCGGCAAAGCCTGAAAAACAAAATGAGACTGAAGCAACCTATGCCAAGCTGCTGGACCGGGCAATGGAAAAAATCGACTGGAATAATCCGGCCGCTAAAATACACGATTTGGTGCGGGGCTTTAATCCGGCTCCCGGCGCATTTACCAGATTGCCGGACGGCAAAAACCTGAAAATATGGAAAACAGTTCCGGCAGAGGGGCAGACGGCACCAGCAGGGACAGTTACGGCTGTAACGAAAAAAGGTTTTATAGTTGCCTGCGGCAGCGGTGCCTTGGAAGTGCTGGAAGTGCAGCCGGAATCGAAAAAACGTATGGAAGCCAAAGTTTTCTGCAATGGCCGCGGTGTAGAGCCCGGCACTGTATTAGGTAATATCGAGGGGTAAGTAATGATTGAACTTGAAAATGTTTTTAAGCCTAAAAAGAGGGTCTTTGTTTCACTGACTCTGGCCAGCGCCGTTATTGGCGCGATGGTCATTTATATGGCCTGGCGCGTAGCTCTGCCTGGTTTGGAACAAATCAACGCCAAGCTGCCTGTGGTGTTCGGCGGCATCGGTATCGCTATTGCTTTAGCATTGCTGGCCGGTGTTGCCGGTATCGTACTGGCTATCTTAGGTGTGCCCATCATGAAGATCTTTTACTTCTGGGCCTGGAAGGCTGTGAATATCTTATTCCCCTTCGCCGTTGTTTTAGGCAGAATTTTTGATATCCCGCGCAGTAAGATAGAGCAGTCTTTTATCGAAGTCAGTAATCATTTGGTCAAGCAGCATCGCGTCAAAGTTCCTGCCGACCGCATTATGATCCTGACCCCGCACTGTATCCAGCTGGATACCTGCGTACATAAGATCACCCGTAATATCGAAAACTGCCGTCAATGCGGTGGCTGCAGCGTTGGCGATATGCTGGGGCTGGCCCATAAATACGGTATCCACATGGCAGTAGCCACAGGCGGAACTTTGGCCCGGCAAATGGTCAAACAGATCAGACCGAAAGCTATTGTGGCTGTGGCCTGTGAACGTGATCTGACCAGCGGTATCCAGGACGTGTTTCCGCTGCCGGTAGTCGGCGTGCTCAATGAACGCCCCTTCGGGCCCTGCTTCAATACCCGCGTCGATATCAAACGTGTGGAGGCCGCAGTATTAGACTTTTTAGAAGTTGAGGAAAAGCATGGCGAACATTAAAGAACAAGCCGCTGCCGTGAACATGCTGCCAAATGCCCGCTTAACAGCGGCTCAGGTGATCAACAGCGTTTTCAAAGATGGGGCTTACGCCAATATAGCGCTCGGCAAGGCGCTGAGTAAACAAAATCATAGCGAACAGGACAGAAGGTTCGTTACCGAGCTGGTTTACGGCACGGTGAAGGCCAAAGGCACTATAGACTGGCTGTTGCAGCAGCTGGTATCACGTCCTCTTGGCAAAATCGAACCGATGATTTTAAATATATTACGGCTGGGTGTTTTCCAAATTTATTTTTTGGAACGCATACCGGCCTCTGCTGCTTGTAACGAGTCCGTTAATCTGGCGAAGAAGTTCGGGCATGAAGGCATCGTAAAATTTGTGAACGGCGTGCTGCGCGGAGCGGTGCGCAGTAAGGAAAGTATCGTTTATCCGGATGCAGAAAAAGATCCCAGGCAGTATTTAGCACTTAAAGAATTTCATCCGGACTGGCTGGTAAAACGTTGGCTCAAACAATTCGGTTTTGAAGGGGCGCAGGCTTTGTGCCGCTTTGATAACGAGCCACCGCCTCTGACACTGCGTGTAAACACTTTGGTGAGTGACCGCAAAACACTTCTGGCGAGTCTGCAGGAGGATGGCTTTGAGGCCGAACCTTCCAAATGGTGCGAAGATGGTATCGTCTGTACCAAGATCCCGGCGCTCAGTGTTTTGTTCAGTAAATACAACGATATGTTTTATGTGCAGGACGAAAGCTCGATGCTGGTAGCGCCGGTTTTAGCACCTCAGCCCGGGCAGACAGTTATCGACGTTTGCAGTGCGCCGGGCGGTAAAACGACCCATTTAGCGCAGCTGATGCAAAACAAAGGCGTTATCTACGCTACTGATATCCACGAGCATAAAATCAAGCTGATCGAAGAAAACAGCAGGCGGCTGGGCATTACGATCATTGAGCCGTCGCTGCAGGATGCGGCAGAGTTTAAGCCTGAGTGGGCGTCAATGGCAGACTGCGTGCTGGTAGACGCTCCCTGTTCGGGGCTGGGCGTACTGCGCCGTCGTGCCGAAGCACGCTGGAAGAAAAATAAGCTTGATCTGAAAACTTTCCCGCCGCTGCAGCGCGATATTCTGCGCAATGCTGCCCGTTATGTCAAACCTGGCGGCAGGCTGGTCTATAGTACCTGCACTTTAGAGCAGGCCGAAAATCATTACATCCCCGCTGAATTTTTAGAAAATAATCCCAACTGGCAGTATGCCGGTTTTCAGCACCCGCTGACAGGTGAAACAGTGGACGAATTGCAGCTGCTGCCGCAGCGCGATGGTACCGATGGTTTCTATATCTGCGCTTTGGTGCGTAAGGAGTAGGCTGTGAAAAAAGAGCTTTTTGGCTTATCTTTAATTGAATTACAGGAACTTTTGGTGGCTGCTGGATTGAAGAAATTCCGCGCGGCTCAGGTTTATCAATGGTTATACCAAAAATCCGTAACTGCTTTTGATCAGATGCGCAATCTTTCCAAAGCGGATATCGCGATCTTAGAAGCAAACTTTACGCTCCTGCCGCAGCAGCTTAAAATCCTGCGCGAGCAGGTATCGCAGGACGATCTGACCCGCAAGGTGCTGCTCGAATTTTCGGATGGCAATTCGGTCGAGACCGTGCTGATGCGCCATGATTATGGTTACAGCGTCTGCGTATCCAGCCAGGTCGGCTGCGATATGGGGTGTGCTTTCTGTGCCAGCGGCCTCAGCGGCTGCATTCGTAATCTGACCGCCGCTGAAATTTTAGCACAGGTTTATATTTTTAACAGTATGCTGGTCAGAGAAGGTAAGAAGGTCAGCCGTATTGTCGTTATGGGCAGCGGCGAACCGATGCTTAATTTTGACGCCGTTATCGGCGCACTGCAGTTCCTGCATCAGGAAAATACGCTGTATATGAGTTACCGGAACATGACGATTTCTACCTGCGGTATTATCCAAGGTATCGAAAAGCTGACGCAGCTGGGACTGCCGATCAATCTGGCAATTTCGTTGCACGCAGCCGAGCCTGAGCTCAGAACCGAGCTGATGCCGGTCAACAAAGGTTTTCCTTTTCAGGACGTCATCCAGGCTGCCGAAGCTTATGTCGGTTATACCGGCAGGCAGGTGACTTATGAATATATTCTGATTGCCGGCAAAAATGACAGCCCTGTAGCAGCCGAGCTGCTGGCTAATCATTTGCGGTTCAAACATGCCAGCGTCAATTTGATTCCGGCCAATCCAGTGCCAGAAAAAGGCTTTGAACGCCCATCAAAAAAAGTGGTTGAAGCATTTTTAAAGGTACTGCAGAAACATAAAATCAATGCCACCGTTCGCAGGGAAATGGGCAAAGACATCGATGCCGCCTGTGGACAGCTGCGCGCCAGGTTTGCCCAAGAGCAGCAGGACTGAAAGCAGCGGCGTTATCAGTGACAAAAACAGACATAAGCTATAAAGTTAGGAGGTTCGTCAATGTTCGTTATCAGTAAAACCCATGTGGGCATGGTAAGAACTGTCAACGAAGACGCTTTGTTGACAACAGGACCTGAGCTTTTTGCGCTGGCTGACGGTATGGGCGGCTATGCAGCCGGAGAAACCGCCAGCAGGGAAGCCTTACAGGTTTTGCAGCAGGAAGCGGAAAAATTTAAGGAGCTTACTGGCACCGAGTTATGCACCGCCATGCGTGAAACAGTGCAGCAGGCTAATAAGCATATCAGGCAGATGGCTCAAAGTGAAGTACAGTATCATGATATGGGCACGACGCTCGTGGCAGTATATCTGGCGGCAGACGGTAAAGCTTATGCGGTCAACGTAGGTGACAGCAGACTTTATACATGGAGTGCCGGCACTTTACAGCAGGTCACCCGCGATCATTCTTACGTCGCAGAGTTATTGGCCAACGGCGAGATCACTGCACAGGAGGCTTTTAAGCATCCACAGAAAAATATCATTCTGCGCGCTGTTGGAGCCGAAGACGAGCTGGAAGTAGATTGCTTTACTCTGGAGCTGACAGCAGATACCAAGCTGCTTTTATGCAGTGACGGTTTAAGTGATATGGTGGATGACAGACAGATCAGCGAGATTCTGCAGGCACATCAGACGGTCGAAGCTGCCGAAGTGCTGCTGGAAGCTGCCTTAGACAACGGCGGCAGAGATAATATTTCGCTGATCCTGATAGACTTGACCCCGACCGAGGAGGATAACAGATCATGACAGATATGGTGGGAAAAATTTTACATAACCGTTATAAGATCCTGCGTCCTGTCGGCGTCGGTGGTATGGCGGAGGTTTACCTGGCACAGGATATGCTGCTGGACCGGGAAGTCGCCGTAAAAATACTGCGCGCTCAGTTCAATAACGATAAAAGCCTGCTCGAACAGTTCCGCCGCGAGGCTCAGTCCGCCGCAAGGCTGATCCACCCTTCAATTGTCAATATTTTTGACGTTTGCGAAGAAAACAGTTTGTATTTTATCGTTATGGAATACGTAGATGGTAGAACATTGAAAAGTATTTTAGAGGAGCAGGGCCCACTCAAACCTTTCTGGGCCGTGCATATTGCCTGTGAGCTGGCTGCCGCTTTGCAGCATGCCCATAACCGCAATATTATTCACTGCGACATCAAACCGCATAATGTCCTTATCAATAAAAGCATGACGCCTAAAATCGCCGATTTCGGTATCGCGCGTATGGTCACCAGTCAGACGATGGTCTATACATCGTCTGTGATAGGTTCGGTGCATTATCTGTCGCCAGAACAGGCTGGCGGCTGTCCCGTAACGGCTCAGTCCGACATCTATTCACTGGGCATCGTTTTGTATGAAATGCTGACGGGACACGTGCCTTTTGACGGCAAAACTGCCGTTGCTGTGGCGATGATGCACCTCGAAAAAACGCCGCCGCCGCTGAAAAGCTATGATCCAGACCTGCCTGATTCGCTGCAGGAAGTAATTGACAAAGCGCTTGCCAAAGACCCGGCCGACCGCTATGCGACCGCCGAAGAAATGTGGCAAGACCTTTATAATATCAAAACTAAAATGCTGCAGGAAAGCGTTGAAGAAGATTATGCCGAAATGCTGGGTATTACGGCGATCTCGAAAAACGAGCTGGCCGAGCCTACCGGAAAAATTTACGACTGGGCCAACGATAACGAGGAAGGCGCTCCTGAAGAAACCATTATCATGAAACCGGCCTTCAACAAAAGTACTGACGAGATAGTGCAGGAAGCTGCCGCTATCAACAGGCGGGAACGACGGAACAAATACATCAAGCTGTTTGCACTGGTCGCTATCTTGTCCGCTGTCTTTTTAATGGTCGGTAACGTGTTCAGCCGCAAAACAGTTGATGTGCCTAACGTAGTTGGTAAATCGGTAGTGGAAGCGCAGAAAACCCTGGAAAAATCGGGCTTTACTGTAAAACTGGACGAAGAATACGACGAGAAGGTGACTCCGGGCTACGTTATCAAACAAGAACCGGAAGGCATCAGTAAGCGTAAGGAAGGCAGCGAGATCACTTTGGTGGTAAGCAAAGGCCTGGAAATGCTGGAAATGCCTGATTTGATTGGAAGAAAGCTGGACAATGCCAAAAAGTTTTTAAGTGACCTGGGTTACGAAACTGGTGTTGTAACTTATAAATTTGTGGCAGGCAAACCGGCCGATTCTGTTTTGGAACAGGCCCCAAAGGCTAAAAACAAGACACCGAAGGGATCGAAGGTAGATCTGGTTGTATGCCGCGATCCCAAAGACCTGTCGATGCCGGACGTAATGGGCAGCAGCTTGAATGATGCTAAAAAAGCCCTGACCGAGTTAGGTATCATGGATATTACCGTACGTTATATTGAAAGCGGCAGCAGTGAGGGCAGCATAGTAGGTATGGAACCGCCTGCAGGCTCTAAGTTTGCCGCCGACGGTAAAGTTGTATTGCAGGTATCATCCGGCAGTCATCCGCAAAGCGTCAATAAATATGCCGAATTCGTCGTGCCCCAGGGCAGCGGTACCCAGGATGTGCAGATCATCCTGATCGATGCCAACGGACAGAGAACTGTTTATCAGGGCGCGCAGAAAGCCGGCGTACGTATACGCCAAAAAGTGGAAGTTACCGGCAGCGGCAAAGTGCAGTTCTTCTGTAACAATAAAATGGTCGAGGAGAAAAATCTGTGAGTATCGGCCAGGGAAGAATCATCAAAACCTATAACGGTTATTACTATGTCGACAGCGGTACCGACGAGCTTGTCACCTGCAAGGTCAAAGGCAAGCTTAAGCAGATCAGGTTTTCACTCTGCACTGGCGACATAGTTGAATTTGAAACCAATCATAACGGCGAAAGTATGATTACCAGGATTCTGCCGCGGCGTAATTTTATGCTGCGGCCGACTATCGCCAACGTCGATCTGATCATCGTCGCATTTGCCTGTATCAACCCCGATTTCAGCTACCTGCTGGCCGATAAGCTGCTGGTACTGGCAGAGCAGGCTGGTATCCCGGCCGTTATCTGCCTTAATAAAATCGACTTGGCACCGGCGGGGCTGGTGGCCGAGATCGAAACTGTTTATAAACGGGCTGGCTACGAGGTCTATGCGATCTCTGCGCAGCAGGGAATCAATGTTGGCAAGCTGAAAGATCGGCTGTACGGTAAAATAACTGTATTTGCCGGACCTTCCGGCGTGGGCAAGTCATCGACTCTCAACGCTATCGAACCCGGTATGCAGCTGGTGACAGGCAGTGTCAGCGAAAAAATAGGGCGGGGCAAACACACCACGCGCTTTGCACACCTGCTGCCTTTTGCCGGCGGTTATCTGGCAGACACTCCCGGTTTTGGCAATTTGAATTTAGAAGAACTGGATGATAAAAAACTGGCGGCATGTTTCCGCGAATTTGCAGGCTTTGAAGATGGATGTAAATTTACGCCCTGCACACATACGCACGAACCGATATGCGGCGTCAAAGATGCGCTGGCAGCCGGAGAGATAGCGCAGTCGCGTTACGAATCGTACCTGACTATTTTAGAAGAAATAAAATCCAAAAAGGAAAAGGACGGAAGAAAATGATCAAAGTAGCGCCTTCAATCTTATCTGCCGATTTTGCTTATCTGGCAGACGAAATCAAAAAAATCGAAACTGCCGGGGCCGACTGGGTGCATATCGACGTGATGGACGGTGCCTTTGTACCGAACCTGACCTTTGGCGCGCCGGTCGTTAAAAAGATCCGTAAGGTCACCGATCTCTTTTTTGACTGTCACCTGATGGTCAACAATCCCGAGCAATATATCAATGATTTTGCCGATGCCGGCGCGGATATGGTAGTAGTACACGCCGAAGCTACCAAACATCTGCACCGCTGTGTGCAATACATCAAAAACAAAGGTATGCAGGCCGGCGTCGCTTTGAATCCGGCTTCGCCACTATGCCTGGTGGAAGAGATTCTGCCGGATGTGGATATGGTGCTTTTGATGAGCGTCAACCCCGGTTTTGGCGGTCAAAGCTTCATTGAAACCACAGTACCAAAGATCGCCCGGCTGCGGAAGATGATCAACGATGCAGGCCTGAACATAGAGATACAGGTAGACGGCGGCATCAACGATAAAAACTCCAAACTGGTACGTGAAGCAGGTGCGACTGTACTGGTTGCAGGTTCGTATGTTTATGGCGCTGCTGATACCAAAGCGGCGATTGCCAGTTTAAAAGCATAATTAAAAAGCTAAAAACAAAAACACTGCAAATTTTGCAGTGTTTTTGTTTTTAGTAAAGTTTTTCCTCCTTTAAAGCAGGAAAAACTGTTTCTGTAAAATAAAATACCCCTAAAGCAGCTTAGAAACCTTACTTTAGGGGTATTAGCTGCTGCCTATAACATATTTTAAGGACGGTAAACCTTACAGGGAGCCATACCCATGTACTTATTGCAGGCTTGGCGTATGAATACGAATTTGGAGGCGAAGCAAAAACAACGGTCAAAGGTCTGAGCACGCCGGCACTCAGTATCAAAGGCAGTAGCGGTATGTTGGAGCTGGGTTATATCATTCAAAATAAAGATGTGAACGTGCCTGCTGTCTACATTGGCTTGCAGGGCAGTCACGGGTAAAAAGCAGGCGTCTGCCAGCAAGTGCAAGGCGGCGTGAACAGCCGGTCGCTGCCATTCCTAAACTGAATGACAGCGATAGTTTTTTGGAAATTCCGAAAACGCATATCCTTGCGAACTAACTGAATTGCTATTAGGAGCAGTCAGTTCTAGTATATAGACAAGGGGTAAACCTTACCAAGTGAAACGATGACAAAGGAGGTCAAAAACATGGCAAAAATTTACAAAGATTTGAGAGAGTTTTTAAAAACATTAGAAGAAGAGGGGCAGCTGATCCGCGTTAAAGATGAGGTCGATCCGGAACCTGATATTGGCGCTGCCGGACGTGCCTGCGCTAATATGGATAAAAAACCGGCTGTTTTGTTTGAGAAGGTGAAAGGTTATAAATATTCTGTTGTAACCAACGTTCACGGTTCCTGGGCTAATCATGCTTTGATGATGGGAATGCCTAAAGACACTCCTGTAAAGGAACAATTCCATGAATTGAACCGCCGCTGGGACAAATTCCCGGTACCGCCAGTAATTCTTCCACGTGAAAAAGCAATGTGTAAGGAAAATACCATCAGCGAAAATATCAATTTATTTGATGTTTTGCCTCTTTACAGAATCAATGATCAGGACGGTGGTTTCTTCCTGTCTAAAGCAGCCGTTGTTACCGGCGATCCGGCTGAACCTGATAATCTGGATAAGCAGAATGTCGGTATTTACCGTATCCAGGTCAAAGATATCGACCGTATCGGCATCCAGGCTTTGCCTTTTCATGATATCGCCATCCAGCTTTCTAAGGCAGAAGAAGTCAACGAGCCTTTACCGGTAGCTATCGCTCTGGGCAATACTCCGCTTGTAAGCTTTATGGCAAGCACTCCTGTTAATTACGACCAGAATGAATATGAATTCGTCGGCGCCTTGCAGGATGGTGTTCCTACTGAAATTACTAAAGCTGATACTGCTGAGCATTTGTATGTTCCTGCTCATGCTGAAGTTATTCTGGAAGGCTACATTATGCCGCGCGTTCGTACCTGCGAAGGCCCGTTCGGCGAGTTCCCTGGCTCTTATTCCGGCGCCAGGAATCAGTGCGAGATCAAGATAACTCATATCACACATCGTACCAATCCGATATTTGAAAACTTGTATCTTGGTATGCCCTGGACTGAGATCGATTACCTGATGGCTCTTAATACCAGTGTTCCTCTGTACAAACAGCTGAAAGCTACTATGCCTGAAGTGCAGGCAGTCAATGCTATGTATACTCATGGTATCGGCGTTATCATTTCTACGAAGGTCCGTTACGGCGGCTTCGGTAAGGGTGTTGCTTTCCGTCTGCTGTCTACTCCGCATGGTATGCCTTATTCCAAGGTCATTATCGTTGTCGATGAGTTTGTCGATCCGTTTAATCTGGAGCAGGTTATGTGGGCGCTTACTACCCGCGTCAAACCCAGTAAGGATGTTGCGATCATCCCGAATTGTGCAGGTATGCCGCTTGATCCGTCTTCGGTACCGGCAGGTATGCATGACAAGCTGATCATCGATGCAACTACTCCGGTCGCTCCGGAACCGAATCCGCGTTCTGTTGAATTGTTGAAACCGTCTCCGGCTACCCCGAAATGGGAAGCTATTTTCAGAGACTTTATGGCTGCACAAAAAAATCAATGATAATTTGAGGTATAAAGGAGGCAGATTTTTATGAAATGTCCGCGTTGTGATGCTGATACAGTAAGAGTTATGACTAAATCCCCGGTTGGCGATGTTTGGGAAGTTTATGTCTGCGATACCTGCAGTTATTCCTGGCGTTCTACCGAAGAAATCCATGTACATGATGTATTTAAACTAAAACCGGAAGATATTCCTAATTTACAGCAAATTCCGCCGGTTCCACCTTTAAAGAAATAAATGGCTGCTTGGGGCTTGGACAAGTCCTTGATTGGCGGGGGAGTTAGCTCCCTCGCTTTTTTTATATAATTGCGGGGTGAAAAATTATGGCAGAGCTGAAAACACAGCTTGATCTGCAGCAGATACCAAAAATAGTAGGCGAGGATGGGACGCAGCTTTTGGCACGCTGCTACGCGGTGCTTGAGCATACCAGGTGGCCGCTTTATATCGTGGGACCTTCGGGCAGCGGCAAAGTATTATCGCGATGAACCTGGCCAGGCAGTATGCGCTGGCTAAAATGTGCCAGCCTATTATGTGCAGCTGAGTCCAGAACAGACGAAAACAAGCCTGATTTTGGGACTAAGGCTGGAAAACGGCAGTCTGGCAGTTAAGAACGGAGTTGTGGCAGATTGTATGGAGCGTGGCGGCATTATCATCGTCGATGAGGCGACACATTCGGTACAGGAGATTTTACTGATGTTCAACAGTATACTGGACCGGACTTCGGTAACGGCGATCGGCGATAAGATGATTTATGCACACGAGGATTTTCGGATCGTATTCTGTTCGAATGACAGCAGATATTCCGGCAACGTTAAGCTGCCGCAGAGCTTTGCTCAGCGTCTGGTTTCATTTTATTTCGATTATCCGACGGCGGAAGATGAGCTTTTGATAGTTGAACAGATAGTAGCGGAGGAGTACCGTGCCAACGATGTTGTACCGGTAAGCCTAAAGCGTTATATTATTGAGTTGATGCGCGAGGTACGCAGCAATACTTATCCACTGTCGGTACGCAATGCGGCTATTGCCGTAGTTCTGTGCAATTTGGAGCTTTTGCGGCGCCCAGAGTGGCGGCAGACGATGATAGATTCTTATTTTTATGATAATCGGAATGTTGAAAGCATCAAGAGGTATCTGGCAAAAAGGGTGTTGGGCTGTGAGGCGGCAAGCGTTACTGATTTGACAGACAGGCGGATCATGGAGCTGGAGCAGGCCTTGAGCGCGATAGGAATCGGAACTTTTAAAGAGATCATTTTGCAGAGCTTTATGTATTATCTGGATGTAGACCTGGGTTTTTATGATTTGCAGATGGTGAAGGAGAAGCTTGAGTCTTCAATTATTTAAGGTGGCTGTTATGGAAAATTTTGCGGTATTATGCCCGGAACTGGCTTTTAAAATAGAATATTATGCTGATGCAGCTGCATATCAAGACTCTGTTGGCACAGAATGCGGACAGCTGTGCTGCTGTACTGGAAGTCGTGAGGACGGGTATGTGCTGGCTGTCAACTGCGAATGTTTGCTGGAGGCATGGCAGCATTCAGCTTTGCATGGGCTACTGTCGTCAGAGAGTTTTACTGATGCATTTGTTATAAGTGAACTGAGTGTTTTGCGGTATGAAAATACGGCGTTGTTTACGGGGGCGGAGGGGTACAGGCACTTGGAGCGACTTAAGAAGGATATTTTATACCGATGCATCTATAGAAGTCTGTTTAGGACGTTCTGTGAGTATAAGCTGGCGCGTGAGCTGCCTGAGTTTGGCAAGCTGCTGACACTGCTGAATATGACGACACAGGATGTGGAGTTGGAGCAGCTTGTGAAGTATTTGCCGCAGCGTGGTCAGCTGGAAGCTTTACAGGTGTTTTTGAAGTACGGTATCATCGAGCCGCAGGGTGACAGTAGTTTTTATGATTTTATGGTACCTCTGGCCTTGACTGCGGTACGGACGGAGCTGCAGAATTTGATCGTGGTGACAGATTTGCTGACAGAATGGCTGCAGGGATTGCGGATGACGTCAGAAATCACACCTGTGTGGGAGCAGAAAGCTGCTGCGGCAGGAACTGCCGGCTCTATGTCGGTGCTGAAGGTGTTCAGCGAAGAAGAATTATACGAGATTGTACGGAAAGAGCATATCCGTGAACTGAAAGCAAAAATGCAGAATGCCGCATCACAGACAGGTAAGCTGGCAGGCGTAGGGCGTATGGTAAGCAGGTCGGGCGACACTTCACAGTTCTTTTTGGATACAGTACGGAAATACAGGCGCGAGATCGGCGAGCTGGAATATATTTTTAAGCAGAGCTTTACGTCGATGAAGATTATTGGTGCTTATGACGGCGACGTTAACCTGAAAAAGCAGCAGGAAGCGTATCTGGTCTCTAAAACAGCGGAGGAAAGCAGGGTTTATCAGTATTACTTGCGGCGTAAGGTATCGGTAGATATTATGATCATACGCGATGTTTCGGGCAGTACGTACCGATTTGAACGTGAATATGCAGAAGCGCTGATCGAGATTTTGGCGGCAGTTAATAATTTTGACGGTATCAGAACACTGATAATAGATTTTGAGGGCGGGGCCAAAGTACGTAAAAGTTTTATTGATAAAGCCGAGCAGACTTCGATCGTACCGTTGTCTGGAGGGGGGACTAATCTGCTGCCGGCGGTGCGGTTGCTGCAGGAACAGGTGCTGAAGGGGAAGCGGAGATTGTTGTTTCTATTATCGGATGGAGAGATCAACGACCGTGAGCAGGCCGAAAGGGAGTTGAACGATTATTGCCGCAGGAATCAGATTGAGATGGTGAAGATAACTTTTGACGAAGAGGATAAATATGGCTATGAGCATACGACAATCATAAATCTGCACAGGTTTCTTGCCCGCAGGATTATCGAAAAGGGGGCGACATACTGATATGGAAGGTTTGTTGAAGTGCCCGCATGGCCTGGTTACAGGCTGCGAGGAGCGGCAGGGGTTGAAAATCTATCGACATCTGCAGGACGGTGAGGCGTGTGGATTGCTGAATGGGTTACAGTTGACGCCGGAGGAAATTTTGCTGGAAATGGGTCAGACTTTTGTGAGCAGCGGCAATTTCGCAGCTTTAGCACCATATGTGCGTGGTGGTGAACTTGCTGAGGGATATGTACCGCCGCAGGCCAGCACAGCGCTGAACGAATTTCTTTTGTTTTTTCACGCCAGTGCAGCGGTACGGAGTTTGATTTATGAAACAGTACTGACGGCTGCCGTAAGCGGCGACGATATTACTTTTAAGGAGCTGCTGGAGCTGGCGCTGTTTGCTTTGTGTTATGCTCGCTTTCAGGAGGAGACCAGGACGTATAAACGGAAAGTAAAAGAGTTGCTGCCATATTTTGGCGCCGGTTTGTTGGACGTTTTAGCAGCGTTAAAAATAGACTATTCGCGGCAATCTGCTGTCAGCTGTTTTTATGAGGAGTATTTCTTCCAGTTGAAGTATGAATTTTGGGACAGGGAAGTAAGTCCGGAGAGACACAAACAGTGGCAGGCAGTGAAGCTGCTGGCATTAGGTATACAAAAGAAAAATACCTGAAGCATAAATGCTTCAGGTATTTTTCTTTTACTATTATTTTTTGAATAATTCAGGAACCCATTTGGCTGGATCGACTTCTTTAAATTTGCTGCGCTGGAAGTGCTCTTTAAGCCCGAAAGGTACGGTGCAGTCAAAAATAGTTTTGCAGGATATACCTACATCGCGGATCGAAGGCGAAAATTCGGGGGATTGGGAAGGATCGAGCGGATGGCAGCGAACGCCTGGGATAGTGATAACGTCGACATCGCCCTGGAAACGGGTATTCAAAGCCCACAGTACGTCGTCGGTATCAAACAGATCAACATCGTCGTCTACCAGGATAACGTGTTTCAGTTCCGAGAAAGCAGAGAAGGCTAGCAGAGCAGCCTGTCTTTGACGGCCTTCATCAGGCGGAGCTTTTTTGACGAATTGGATAACGGCCATATATTTGCCGCCGCCGGAGCAGTGGGCATATACGTTTTTGACATTGCCTGGCAGTGCTTTTTCCGTCATGCCGAGGATAGATGCTTCAGTCGGTATACCTGCCATATTGACGTGTTCTTCGGAAGGACCGATGCAGGATTGCATGATTGGGTCGCGGCGGTGGGTAACTGCTTTGACTTTGATCAGCGGGATTGCTGGTTTCATAGCGCCGGTATAGCCCGGAAATTCCGGCATTGCTTTACCGGTATTGCTGTTTTGGTCTTCGCGGACGCGGACATCAGGCAGCAGTTCGCCTTCGATAACATATTCTGCACGGGCGATAGCCTTTTCGTTGATAGTTTTGCACTGTACCATTTGCACGCCTTCGCCCCGTATACTGCCGGCTATGCTCAATTCATTGAAGCCGAGTGGAGTTGTAGGTGGTTCGAAGCAGGCGGCGATCTCGATGGCCGGGTCAACGCCGATACTGATGGAGATCGGCATCGGTTTGCCGGCTTTTTCGTATTTTTGACGGAATACGTCTAAGTGACGGCCTGGAACGAAATACATGGATATTTCGTCTTTGCCCTGCAGGCAGAGGCGGTGGATAGTAATATCGGTATCGCCGGTTTCAGGATCGGTGCCGTAGCAAAGCCCCATGGTTACATATGGGCCGGCGTCTTCTTCAGTATTGGTAGGGGCTGGGATCAGCTTGCGGATATCAAAGCCCTCTTCTGTTGCCAGATGCACTACTTCCTGACAGGGTGCCTGGTCAGCACTTACAACTACCGGAGCGATCGGGGTGGATACGGAGTCTTTTAAAAGAAAGCCCAGCTTTTCGGGTTCACATCCCAGCAGGTGCCCGACACGGGCACGGCTTGAAAGTACGCCGATAGCGACTTTAGCGCCGGGATGGCCTTTAACATTATTGAAGATCATGGCAGGTCCTAAGCGAGTCGGGCGTTTAACGGTGCCTTTGGCACCAACATAGCGGTAAATACCGGAGATCTCGGCACGTGGATCGGCCTCGACGTTGGTTTCCACCAACTGTCCGGGGATGGTACGCAGATAGTCGAGTGCGGAACGTAAATCATTGATTTTAGTAGTCATAATAAAGCCTCCTTAAATATACTGTACTGTGAATGGGAAGCTGCTGCCTGCAAGAAAGTAGAATCATTTTTGCGGAGACTGTTTTTTGCAATATCTAACAGTTTTCAGCTGACCGGTTTCAGAGCTGCACCAACTGACACCGGTGTTCAAGCAGCATTTCCTCTTAGGAACATCATAATACGAGTGGGAGTTTGAAGGCTATTCTAAATAGCAAAGCTGTTTTGACATATTGGAAAGATATAACCAATAGTTTGCATTAATAAACTTTTAATTCTATAAAGGCAAGACGTTATGCTCTATTGGAATACGAAAAAGCCTGCTTTTACCGTATAATCGTAGTAGATAAGCAGCTTCAGGCTGGGCAGAGTGAAAGCAGGTGAGAGAATTGAATTTTAATCAGTTGAGATATTTTGTCGCTATTGTCAAGCATGGCAGTTTTTGGTCGGCAGCACTGGAAGAATACATTTCTCAGTCTTCGCTGTCCAAGCAGATCAAAGCTTTGGAAACCGAGCTTGGGGTAGTGTTGTTTAACAGGACTGGTAATAAGATTACTCTGACGGAAGCAGGCCAGTGTTTTTATGATTATGCGCTGCAGCTGCTGGAGACAAAAAACGAAATGCACCAGGAGCTGATGGCTTTTGAAGATACGCCGATCGAAGAAGTGAAATTCGCTTCGATTCCAATCGTCAGTTCCTATAAGATATCAACGCTGCTTTCTGAGTTTCAGAAAGTCAATAAAAATCGCAGGCAGGTCGTTAATTATAATATTCTGGAAGAAGAACAGAAAGACGTACTGATGCTTTTAAAAAACGATAAGGTGGATTTTGCTTTTGTGCGCGACGGTTTTGACCAGCTGCCCGAATATGAGCATCGGCTGTTTATGACAGACGAGATCGGCCTGATTTGTTCGCAGGAAAGTGAGCTGGCACAGCTGCAGGAATTTGATTTTTCGATGCTGCGGGATGAAAAAATCATTCTGATTTCTCCTAAATCGGAAATTTACCGGATTTTAATGGAAAAGCTGCGTAAAGTGAACAAGGAATGTAATGTGGCGGCAACGATGACACGGCATAGGAATGTGTTTTCGATGGTGGCCAATAATGTTGGTATTACTTTTTTTACAAAACGGATGCTGGAGGAAGGACACAGCATTGAAGGGCTGAAATATGTCCCTCTGACGATGCCAATCTACAGTAATGTTTACATCGTTAAACGTAAGGAAAAAACTTTGAATGCGACGACAGAAAAATTTTGGAAGTTCCTTTGCGGTAAATATCAGGAATATCAGCAATAAAAAACCACTGCTGAGCAGTGGTTTTTTATTTATTGCATTTGAAAATATTTTTGCCAATAGATCCAAAAATCCTTGGTAATTTTATTGAGGCGGCGTTTCTTGAGTTTTATCAGCGCCACATCGCTTGTGAGTTCTTCAACTAGAGGAACGGTACAGAGATGAGGGAAAAGTGTCAGGTCAACGAGACTGAGCGGCAGTAGCGAAATATTTGGCGCCGTCTGCAGGATCTCCATAAGGATCTTGTGCCTTGTTGTCAGACATTTTGTTTTTTTCTCGATGCCGTAGCGTTCAAATGCTTTCATAACGATCGTATAAATGACCGATGAGGTATCTAAAAGTGAAAGTGGGTATTTTATCAGGTCATTCAGGGAAACAGCTTCTTTTGTACTTAAAGGATGATTTTGATTGCAGACCAGAACAAAAATATCTTTCTTATATGGAATACAGTCAAAGACATCTACTTCATCAAGATAATCAGTACGTATCAGCGCAATGTCGATGGCTCCGTCAAACAGCTCTTTCATAACTTCCTGCTGGTTGGTCTCGTGCATATCGATAACGACGTTAACATCGGGTTTATAGTTGGTTGTAAATTGGGCTATCTGAGCGCTGATACCATAGGAGGATACTACAGGTATTGACCCAAAACGAATAGTATTAGACTTCTTGGTAGCAAATTCATCTAAATAAAGCAGCATATCGTTGTGTTGTTTGATGGTCATTTCAGCATATTTGGCAAATTCCGCACCTATTTCAGTCAGATAGACCTTGGAATGTTCGCGTTTGAAGAGATCGACACCCAGTTCTGTTTCCAGGGCTTTTATCTGTTTGGACATTGACGATTGGGAGATATACATATCATCGGCAGCATTTGAAAAGCTACCTGTTTTGACAATGGCCAGAAAGTATTTCAATTGATTAAGATTCATAAATTCAATCCGCCCTTCTGTGCAAATTAAAACACGATAGCAAATAGTAAAAAAATGAGATTTGTTTTAAAATCTTTACCTTCTTCATTTAAATTATATTCGATTTTGCTATATACACATATTCGAGAATGGAATACAAGCTTTCACCTTTGGAAATTCCTAACAAGAATGACGTGTTTATTTAACTGAATTGCCTTTTAGACGGGCTGGTTCTATGATGAAAAGCAAGAAAGAGAATTGCTGGAGACGAAAGGGAAGGAGGGGAAAAAGATTTTTAGGAGCTGTCAAAAAGCTCTTGCTCATTAGCATAAGGATACTCCATAACTTAATAAATTACAATAATTAAATTTGCTGCACATAAACTTAATTATTAAAATAGATATTTTATTGGTTGTGGATGTTCAAAAGTTGTAAGAGATAGGAGGTTTTATTTGTGGGAATGAATAAAGCGAGAATAGGGTTTATTTTAGGCATTATCGTAGCACTGTTGATCGGCACGGCCGATATCCCAGGACTTGCAAGAAATGGTCAGATATGTATGGCGCTTTCTTTTATGACCGTAATTTTCTGGGGCTTTCAAATCACTCAGCCGGGTTATACTTCCGGTCTTTATCTATTACTCCTCGCAGTTTTGGGGTTGAAAAACCTGCTCTCATTTTTCGACCTGGACTGGTCCAATGATGTTTTTGATTGTAGGCGCTTATTTGATTGCCGGTGCAGTTAAAGAATCTGGACTTGGCGAACGTATCGCTTATAAATTTATCATTTCTTATGTAACTTCATTTAAGAGTATTATCGTGGCGATTTTTATTCTGACTTTTATCCTCAGTCTTTTGATTCCGCATCCCTGGCCGCGTGCTTTCCTGATTATGTCAGTTATGGCGGTCGTTATTAAAAGTGCGAATATTCCTCGTGTGGATGCAGTTAAAATAGGCTTTACTGTTTTTGCCGCTTCTGTTCCGGTTTCCCTGATCTTTTTGACTGGCGATGCTACTATCAGTCCGCTGGCAGTACAATCATCCGGTGTTTCTCTAGGTTGGCTTGGCTGGTTTAAATTGATGGGACCACCCAGTATTATCGTAAGTATTATTACCTGCTTTATGATTTTGTTCCTATTTAAGCCAACTCAGGAAGTACAGGTCAACAAAGAGGAAATGCGTGCTAAATTAGCAGCTATGGGTCCAATGAGTGGGAAAGAGCTTCGGACTGCCTTTTGGGTAACTTTAGCGATCATTCTTTGGATGACTGATACTCTGCATGGCGTCGATATCGGTTGGGTAACCTTGTTTATCGCAATGGCAATGAGCCTGCCTTTGGTTGGCGAAATTCTGACGCCGGCAAGCTGGAGCGGTGTTCCTCTGCATGTACTGATTTTTTTGACTGCTGCTGTTGCTATCGGACGTGTTGGCGGCGCTACCGGTATGAATGCATGGATAGCCCAGACAGTATTGCCTGGTACAGTTCCGTCTGATCCATATATCCTGGCAGCGTTTATCGCAACTATTTCAATTATTATACATATGCTTTTGGGCAGCGTTATCGCAGTTATGGGTATCATTATCCCAGCTATGATCACCTTTACCAGCCAGATGGGTATTACGCCGCTTGTTCCGGCGCTGCTCGCTTATTCGGCAGTTGCTTCTCACTATGTGCTGCCTTTCCAGCATTTGAACATGCTGGTCGGTTTGGGTGAAGATAACGGTATGTATTCACAGAAGGAAACGATCCGTTTGGGTATTCCGTTCATTATCGTTATCTATGTTATGACTGTACTGATTGAAGTTCCGTACTGGTCGATGTTAGGCTTGTTTGATAAATAATCTGCTGAAGGAGGGCTGGAGATGCGTCTGATCGTTGGTATTTCCGGAGCCAGCGGGGTCATTTTGGGCTATGAGATGTTGAAAGCTTTAAAATTGCTCCCAGATTGTGAAGTTCACTTAGTTGTAACTGAAGGTGCAGTTAAAAATTTTGAGTGCGAAACGGATCTTACCGTACAGGATGTATGCGCTCTGGCCGATGTTGTGCACAGCAATAAAAATATGGCTGCCAGTATTTCCAGCGGCTCGTTTAAAACTGATGGAATGATCGTAATACCCTGCAGTATGAAAACAGTCGCCGGGATAGCAGCCGGCTATACAGATAATCTGCTGCTGCGTTCCGCTGACGTTTGTCTAAAGGAGGGCAGGAAGGTAGTTATCGTACCGCGCGAAATGCCTTTGAGCAGGCTGCATCTGCGTAATATCAAGGAAGCTGCTGATTACGGCTGCGTCGTTGTGCCGCCGATGCTGACTTTTTACAATGGGTCAAATTCGGTGGAAAAGCAAATGCAGCATATCATCGGTAAGGTCCTGATGCAGTTTGGTATTGATTATAAGCATTTTGTGGCCTGGAAAGGGGAAGACTAAAATGCAGGCAAAGTCTTTTTCCTTAGGAGCGCAGGAATATTTGCTGGAAGCTGTGGCAGTACGCTGTGGTGATGATCTGACGGTCGTTATCGGCGGCGGTGAAAAGCAGCATATCGGTGCTGTCGCCGTAGGCGTACCGCGCCCCAGCTTAAAAGATAAAAATATAGTTTCTTCTTCGGCATCGGTACTGTGCCTGACAGGGCATAAGGAAGACCTGCTGGCACGCAAAGCCGCCTTAGAACTGGCCAGGATGCTTGGTCATACTGTTACAGTGACCGTAGGCCTGCATATCGATGATGCGTCGGCTGAGGCGATAGTGATGCTGGAAGCTAATTTTCAAAAGCTGTTACGGCAGATTTGCCTTTGGGCTGCTGCCTGATAATAAGATGAGTTTACACTCATTCCTCCATCTTTGGAAGCGGGCGGGAAGAGCAAGTCTGCCTGCTTCCAAAAAAATAGTTGGTGCCAGAAGGCATAATGTTTGTTCACAGGAAGTTCGCTTTTAAGAAATTGACGCTGTGGATATTTTGTGCTATATTTAGAAAGTAATTAAATACGGTAGCCTTTGGGGCAGGGTGTGATTCCCTACCGGCGGTTATAGTCCGCGAGCTTCTTTGTGAGCATGATCCGGTGTGATTCCGGTACCGACAGTATAGTCTGGATGAGAAAAGGCGGCTATGAGTTTGTTTACTGAGCCATAGACAAAACCCCCAAAGGTTTTGCCTGTGGTTTTTCTAATTTCAGGGCATATCGTAAGCTTACTTGAAGAAGGTGACTTGATGGACGATGAATTATATATGCGGCAGGCGCTGGCTTTAGCCTGTCTGGCTGAAGGTGATACCAGCCCCAATCCTATGGTAGGTGCAGTTATCGTCAGTGCTGATGGAGAAGTTGTAGGCGAAGGCTATCATCATAAGGCAGGGCAGCCTCATGCCGAGATCAATGCGTTGAAGGAAGCAAAAAAGCTGGCCCGTGGCGGAACGATATATGTAACACTGGAGCCCTGTTCGCATTTTGGACGTACCGGACCCTGTTGCGAGGCGATTATTGCTGCCGGACTGAAACGTGTGGTTGCGGCGGTCGAAGACCCGAACCCCAAGGTTGCCGGCAACGGTTTTAAGCGTTTACGCGATGCGGGGATCGAGGTTACTGTGGGCGTATGCGCAGAAGAGTCACGTCTGCTCAACGAGAAGTTTTTTCACTGGATCGTAACCGGCAGGCCTTTTGTTTCGATGAAATATGCAATGACTTTAGACGGTAAGATAGCTACGAGGACCGGCGATTCGAAATGGATCACCGGCGAGGACGCCAGAGCTTATGGGCACTATTTGCGCAAGGCTCACGATTGTATCCTGGTCGGTAAGAATACGGTGCTGGCAGATGATCCGGAGCTTACTACCAGGTTGGTAGAGGGGCGAAACCCGCTGCGGATAGTGTTGGACAGTAACTGTGAAATACCCATGACTGCGAAGATTTTTGACGGCGAGGCTGAAACCTTGCTGGTCACAGGCACTTGTTTACCGGGCGCCAAGCAGGCCAAAGCAGAAGCGCTGCAGGCGCTGCCGAAGGTAGAAGTGCTTCAGCTGCCTGCGGTCAATGGCAAGCTGCCTGTAGCGTTGCTGCTGCAGGAGCTGGCTGGGCGTAATCTGACCAGCATTTTGGTTGAAGGAGGCAGTACGGTGCACGGTGACTTTTTAGAAGCCGGCTTGGTGGATCGTATTTATGCGTTTATCGCACCGAAACTGATCGGCGGCAAAGAGGCGTTGACTCCGGTCGGCGGCAAAGGCTTTGCGCTGATGGAGGATTGTTATGTTTTGAAGGAGACAGAAACACTGCCTTTGGGAGCAGATATTTTGCTGACTGGCAGAGTGGAAAGGAATAAATGCTGATATGTTTACTGGATTAGTTGCAGAGCTTGGCACTGTGCGCGGGTTGAAGAGAGTGCAGAACAGTTATCATCTGACTGTAGCCGCTAGAAAAGTGCTGGATAATTTAAAAATAGGCGACAGCGTTGCAGTGAACGGCGTTTGCTTGACAGTAGTTGTTTTGGGCAGCGGTGAGTTTACGGCTGACGTGATGCCGGAAACCATGCGTTTGAGCAATCTGCGTGATCTGCGCAGCGGCGACCGGGTCAATCTGGAAAGGACGCTGCGGTTGATGGATGGCCTGGACGGACATATCGTCAGCGGTCATGTGGAGGGGATCGGTGTGATCGCGAAATGCCGGCAGGACGGCATAGCTAATGTGGTAACGGTAAAAACGCCGCCGGAGTTGATGCGTTACATCCTGCATAAGGGTTCTATTGCTATCGATGGTATCAGTCTGACGGTAACGGATGTCACCGAGGATACTTTTTCAGTATCGCTGATCCCGCATACCTCTAAGGAAACTACTTTAGGCTTTAAGACCGTTGGCGACGAGGTCAATCTGGAGACAGACATTATCGGTAAATATGTTGAACAGATGCTGAAGTTTGGCAATAAGGCAGAGAAAAAGGATGAAACCAGCGTTTTGAGTAAAGCTACTTTATTCGAAAACGGTTTTATGTAAATAAGGAGGCTATGAAAATGGAAGAGTTCAAATTTAATACAGTTGAAGAAGCGATAGCAGCGATCAAAGCCGGTAAAATGGTTTTGGTAACTGATGACGAGGATAGGGAAAACGAAGGTGATCTGATTATGGCTGCCGAGCTGTGTACGCCTGAGGCAGTAAACTTTATGGCAAAATACGCACGCGGTCTGATCTGTATGCCGGCAGCTCCGGAGATCATGGATAAGTTGCAATTTGGCGCAATGGTAGCTAAAAATACTGATAATCACGAAACTGCGTTCTCCGTATCTATCGATCACGTCGATACTACTACGGGTATTTCGGCGCACGAACGCGCATATACGATGAAAAAATGTGCTGATGATAACGCGCAGCCTGATGATTTCCGTCGTCCGGGACATGTTTTTCCACTGCGTGCACGTGAAGGCGGCGTACTGCGCCGCACAGGGCACACCGAGGCGACTGTAGATCTGTGTAAGCTGGCTGGATTGAAGCCAGTCGGTATCTGCTGCGAGATCATGAGCGAAGACGGCAATATGGCTCGTACTCCTGAATTGAAAGAATTTGCTAAAGAACACGGGTTGGTTTTTATTACCGTTGCTGCTTTGGTCGCTTACCGCAAGGCGCACGAAAAAATGGTGCATCGTGCGGCTGAAGCCGCGCTGCCGAGTAAATACGGCAATTTCCGCGCTGTAGCTTACGAAAATGATCTGGATGATCTTTGCCATGTTGCCATCGTTAAAGGTGAGGTGTCCGGTAAAAAAGATGTCTTGGTACGCGTACATTCAGAATGTCTGACCGGCGACGCTTTCGGTTCCCTGCGCTGTGATTGCGGCGATCAGCTAGCAACAGCGCTGCGAATGATAGAAAAAGAAGGGTGCGGTGTAGTACTGTATATGCGTCAGGAAGGACGTGGTATCGGTCTGGCGAATAAAATCAGGGCTTATGCGCTGCAGGATCAGGGTTATGATACCGTTGAAGCCAATGTTAAGCTGGGCTTTGCTCCGGATCTGCGTGATTATGGTATCGGAGCTCAGATCCTTTCCGACCTAGGCTTGACCAGCATTCGTCTGATCACTAATAATCCTGCCAAACGTGTGGGGCTTTCCGGCTATGGCATCACCGTAAGCGAAAGAGTGCCTATCGTTATCGACGCTAACCCTTTTAACGAGTTCTATCTGGAAGTCAAAGAGGAAAAAATGGGGCATGAGCTGCACGAAGGTCATGAGCATAAACACTGCAACTGCTGCAGCTGATATAAAAATCAAATTAACTTAAAATGGAGGCAATGAATATGAAAACTTTAGAAGGTCAATTAACAGCACAAGGTATGAAAGTGGCTATTGTTGTAGCCCGTTTTAATGAATTTATCACCAGCAAGCTTTTGAGCGGTGCTATCGACTGCCTGGAACGTCATGGGATGGACAATGAAGATATTACTGCAGTTTGGGTCCCAGGAGCATTCGAGATCCCTTTGGCAGCGCAGAAGCTTGCAGTGAGTGGCAAATATGATGCTGTTATCTGTTTGGGTGCGGTTATCCGCGGTTCTACTCCTCATTTTGACTATGTTTGTGCCGAAGCTTCTAAAGGCGTGGCGCATGTTGGTCTGGAAACAGGTGTTCCGGTAGCTTTCGGCGTTCTGACTACCGAAAATATTGAGCAGGCTGTTGAACGTGCCGGTACTAAAGCTGGCAACAAAGGTGTTGATGCTGCAATGACTGCTATCGAAATGGTTAATCTGTTGAAAAACATCTGATTTTTAAACATACGTTAATCGTAGATTCTAAGAGGTATATATAATGAAAGATATTTTGACTAAAGGCACGGCTGAAGGTGTACGAATTTACGCGCTGTGTACTACTAATCTGGTACAGGAGGCTGCTACCAGGCATCATACTTCCCATTTGGCTAGTGCCGCTTTGGGCAGGGCGATGAACGGAGCCCTGCTTTTAGCAGCTACTATGAAAGATAATGAACGCATTGCCCTGCGTTTAAAGGGTGACGGGCCGATCGGCGAAGTCGTTGCCGATGCAGAAGGCACGCATGTGCGTGGTTATGTAGGTGATCCGGATGTATTTTTGCCGCTGAAAAACGGCAAGCTGGATGTTGGCGGCGCTATTGGATCCGGCAATATTATTGTGACCCGTTATCTGCAGAACGCTGAACCTTTTACCGGCTATGCCGAACTGGTTGACGGCGAGATCGCCAGTGACCTTACTAATTATCTATACACGTCTGAACAGACACCGTCTTCTGTGGCGTTAGGCGTATTGGTCAATAAAGAGGGGCAGGTCATAGCTTCAGGCGGGTACTTTATTCAGGCAATGCCAGGCTGCGCAGAGGAAACGCTGGCACAGCTGGAGGAAAACATCAGTTTAACTCCTTATGTTACGCAGCTGCTGGAGCTGGGTTATACTCCAGAAAAGATGATCGAAACTATTGCCCGCGGTCTAGATGTAACAATTCAGGAGAGCATAGAGCTGAGTTATAAATGCCGCTGCAGTAGAGAAAAGATATTGGGAGCATTGGCGACTTTAGGGCAGGAAGATATCTCGGCCATGAGTCAGGATGAGGAAACAGAGGTGCATTGCCAGTTCTGCAACGAAACCTATAAATTCAGCGGGGAAGAAATTGCCCGGTTGCTGAAAAAATAAATAAATCTTGACACCTCGAACAGTTGTTTGTATACTATTTGTAGATAGTAATTGACAGCAACGAAACAGGAGGCTTGATCAAATGAGTACGGAAAAACTGAACGCTGAAAAAACAAAAGCGTTGGAAAATGCAATGCGCCAAATCGAAAAAGATTTCGGTAAAGGTTCGATCATGAAATTGGGCGAAGCCAGCGCTAAAATGAACATAGAGGTTATTCCTACAGGCGCTTTGTCTTTAGATATAGCTTTGGGAGTAGGCGGCATTCCACGCGGCAGGGTCATCGAGATCTATGGCCCGGAATCTTCCGGTAAAACTACAGTTGCCCTGCATATGATCGCTGAAACACAGAAAATCGGTGGTTATGCGGCGTTTATCGACGCTGAGCATGCTTTGGACCCTGAATACGCACGTAAGCTGGGCGTCGATGTCGACAATCTGCTGATTTCGCAGCCTGATAACGGCGAGCAGGCATTGGAGATCGCTGATGCTTTAGTACGCAGCGGCGCTATCGATATCATCGTTATCGACTCCGTAGCGGCTTTGGTACCGCGTGCAGAGATCGAAGGCGAGATGGGTGATTCTCACGTTGGCCTGCAGGCCAGGTTGATGAGTCAGGCTCTGCGTAAGCTGACCGGTATCATTTCCAAGTCTAAATGTGCTACTGTTTTCATCAATCAGATCCGCGAAAAAGTCGGAGTTATGTTCGGAAATCCAGAAACAACTACCGGCGGCAGAGCGTTGAAATTTTATTCCACTGTCCGCATGGATGTACGACGGATTGAAACTCTGAAAAACGGCAACGATATGATAGGCAACCGTACCCGCGTGAAAATCGTTAAAAATAAAATCGCTCCGCCTTTCAAACAGGCAGAATTTGATATTATGTACGGTGAAGGCATTTCCCATGAAGGCTGCATCGTAGATCTGGGTGCAGAGTTTGACATCATCAATAAAAGCGGTGCATGGTATTCCTACGGCGAGGTTCGTTTGGGACAGGGCAAAGAAAAGGTCAAAGATTTTCTCAAAGAAAATCCGGAAATGGCTGCTGAGATCGAAGCCAAGATCCGCGAGCATACTATTGCCAAATTAGTAAGCGCAGAAAGCGGTGTAAGCGATGCTGAACCGGTCGTCCAAGAACTTAGCGACTGAGCAGGAAGCGTATGATTATGCTTTAGATATTCTGAGCTATCGTGATTACAGCCGTAAGGATATGGAACTGAAGCTGAAACGTAAAGGTGCAGATGCTGTCATCATCAAGAGTACTATCCAAAAACTACTGGAATATGGTTTCTTAGATGAAAAACGTTATGGACAGAGGGTTTTTGAAGCCTGGCTTTCTAAAAAATACTATGGCAGATGTCACCTGCGGCTGGAGTTGCAGAAAAAAAATGTGGCCGAACGTTATATAAACGATATTTTAGCGCAGTTTTCTGAAGCTGAGGAACAGGAACGGGCGGAGAAGGCTCTGCAGTCTTGTTTAAAACGTAATCCTAAAAAATATGATCCTGCTACGCAGGAAGGCCGGGCCGCTATTGGCAGGTACCTGTATGCGCGTGGCTTTGCAAGTAAATATATTCAAAAAAGCATTAATAATATACATGGTTCTGTGATATTAATGGATGACTGCTAACTTGACTTTTATATAAAATCCATTTAAAATTATAGTATCCAATCGTGTTAATAATTAATGAATGAATGTTATCCACGAGGCGACAATAGTTTGTTGCCTCATTTTTTTTAAAAATTAATAAGGAGGTGAAAATCATTTTAGAACTTATCGGTATTACTATCGGTGCTAGTGCCGTTGGTGGTGCGATCGGTTATTTAGTACGTAAAAATGTTGCTGAAAACAAAATTGCTACTGCTGAAGAAACCGCTATTCGTATCATTCAGGAGGCGGAACAGACCGGTGAAGCTAAACGCAAAGAAGCGTTAGTAGAAGCTAAAGAAGAAATCCACCGCATGCGCAGTGAGATGGAACGAGAAAATAAAGAGCGTCGCAGTGATATCCAACGTCAGGAAAGACGTCTTTTGCAAAAAGAAGAAAATCTTGACCGTAAGATAGAGTCTTTTGAGAAAAAAGAGGAACACTTAGCTGTTAGAGAGACTTTCCTCAGTGACAGTCAGGCTAAAGTCGATGCATTATATCAAAAACAATTGGGTGAACTGGAACGTTTGTCCGGTTTATCTACCGAAGATGCTAAAAAAGAACTTCTTCAATCTGTTGAAGAAGAAGTGAAACACGAAACCGCAATGCTCATTAAAGATTTGGAGCAGCAGGCGAAAGAGGAAGCAGACAAGAAGGCCAGAGAGATCATTTCTCTGGCGATTCAGCGTTGTGCGGCCGACCACGTAGCAGAAACTACTGTTTCTGTAGTAGCCCTGCCTAATGATGAAATGAAAGGCCGTATCATTGGCCGTGAGGGCAGAAATATCCGGACACTGGAAACTTTGACCGGTATTGACCTGATCATTGACGATACGCCGGAGGCGGTAATTATTTCCGGTTTTGACCCCGTACGCCGTGAGGTTGCCCGCGTTGCTCTGGAAAAACTGATCAACGACGGTCGTATCCATCCGTCCCGTATCGAGGAAATGGTTGAAAAAGCACAAAAAGAGGTCGAACAAAAGATCAAAGAAGCTGGCGAGCAGGCTACTTTTGCGGTAGGTGTGCATGGTTTGCATCCTGAACTGATAAAATTACTGGGCCGCTTGAAATATCGTACCAGCTATGGTCAAAATGTCCTGAATCATTCTGTTGAGGTTGCTCATCTAGCAGGCTTGATGGCCTCAGAATTGGGCGTTGACGTAGTTTTAGCCAAACGTGCTGGTTTACTGCATGATATTGGTAAAGCTATCGATCACGAGATGGAAGGTTCCCACGTTGAGATCGGCATGGAAATTGCTAAGAAATATCGTGAATCTGAATTGGTACTCAATGCTATCATGGCCCATCATGGCGATGTAGAGCCTAAGAGTGTTGAAGCAGTTCTGGTAGCTGCAGCTGATGCTGTTTCTGCCGCAAGACCTGGCGCGAGACGCGAAACATTGGAAAGCTATTTGAAACGGTTAACTCGATTGGAAGAGATTTCTGAATCTTTTGAAGGCGTTGAAAAATGCTTTGCTGTCCAAGCAGGACGCGAAATTCGCATAATGGTAAAACCTGACCAGATCGATGATGCTACATCTATTTTGTTAGCGCGCGATATTGCTAAAAAGATTGAAGCCGAGATGGAATATCCCGGTCAGATCAAAGTCGTCATCATTCGTGAAACACGCGCTGTTGACTACGCAAAATAATAAGGTTGAAAATAAATCCCCAAGCCGTCAGGTTTGGGGATTTTTTACATAATTGTTACGATTTATTCGTTTAAAGCACTGCGATTGGCGTTTATTTTATGTTATAATATGAGTATTAATTTATTATCTAAAATTTTCTGGAGGTCAGCTAATGAGAATTGATGGTGCCGGCGGTTGTTTTGATAACCGTATTTACGAAATAAACAATAAAAGCGCTTGGAATCTGTTATTGCTTACAGTCAATGAAATGGGTGTGACGGTTGATTCCCGTGATGATGAAAATGGCATTCTTGAATGCCATAATGATAAAAAGGTTATGCGTTTTTCGGCACAGGCGATGGACGAAGAAACTACTCAGGTTTTTGCTGATGTTCATGGTAAGAGGATTCAGGTTTATAACTGGAAGCCACAGGATAAAGAAGTCAATCTTTTTTACGACTTATTTGAAAACAAGCTGCGTGAATACCGGGCCTTTATCCTTTGTCCCAGCTGTAAGGCCAAAATCAGTTCGCTTGTAAAATTTTGTCCGGAATGCGGTGTACCGGTAAAATAAAAATAAACCAAATACCGTTAGGTATTTGGTTTATTTTTAATAATCATAAATTAGATAGCGCGGGTAACTTTACCGGAACGCAAGCAACGAGTGCAAACATTAACGCGTTTTACAGATTCGTTAACAATAGCCCTTACTTGTTGAATGTTCGGTTTCCAAGCACGTTTAGTATGTCTATTGGAATGGCTGACGTTATTGCCAGCGAGAGTACCTTTGCCGCAGACTTCGCAAATGGATGCCATGAGTCCCACCTCCTTAACGTATTACGAGCATTAGTTACAAATTTAACAAAAGTATCATACCATAGACTGTAGGTAAAAGCAAGTAAATTTTATAGATTGGCAGTGATTTTATGTGGTGGCGTGAGCCTGTTACCAGTTTAAAAGGTATAGGGATAAAAAAAGCTTTAGAATTTCAGAAATTGAATATAGAAACGGTCGGTGATCTACTCAACCGGTTCCCGAGAATGGACAGTTATCTTGATTATTCTAAAGTGAAACGTATCGGAGAGCTGAATACTGATAACGAAAAACAGCTTTTTACAGGGGAAGTGTTTCGAGTTGCAGATAAATATTCAGGCAGAGGGAAACGCTATACTGTGATCACAGTTCAGGACGATGGCAGTTACGCCGATATTTTTCTGTTTGCAGCGCAGCGGTATCAGCCCGTAAATACAAACCAGGTATGCGTCTGATTGTTATTGGTAAAGTACGCCGCGGTACAACGGCAAAATTTGTTTCCGAAGCGTTTATTCAAATTGCCGACCGTAATGAAAGTATCAATGCTTTAGGAATTTTACCTGTTTATAGTCTGACAGGTTCTTTGACACAGGTAGCGGTACGTACAGCAGTCAAACAGGCACTGGCAAAGGCAGAACAATATTTGCCGGAAACATTGCCGGCAAGTATTATAACGGAAAGGCAGCTGCCGGATCGTTATACTGCATTGAAGAATATTCATTTTCCTGGTAGTTTTGCTAAACTGGCAGAAGCTAAAAAAAGATTCATTTTTGAAGAACTGTTTCTACTGCAATGCGGGCTGCTCTATTATCGCGACCGCATTAAAGAGGTGAGGCAGGGCATCAAGCACGGCGTGGACGGCAAGCTTGTTACAGCGGTGAAAAACTCACTGCCGTTTGAACTTACTGAAGCGCAGCAGAAGGCCTGGCAGGAAATATCACTTGATATGCAGGATAACAAGCCGATGCACAGGTTGCTGCAGGGCGATGTAGGATCTGGCAAGACTGTTGTTTCGGCTCTGGCGCTGGCTAAAACGGTTGAAAACGGATATCAGGGCTGTATTATGGTGCCGACAGAAATTTTGGCACAGCAGCATTTTGAAACCCTGACAGAATATTTGGGCAAACAGGGGTTAAGAGTCGAGCTTTTGACAAGCAGTGTCAAAAAAGCTAAACGTCGGGAAATTTTAGAAAATCTGGAGCTGGGAAAGATTGATGTACTGGTTGGCACGCATGCCCTGATCCAGGACGATGTTGTTTTTGCCAGATTAGCGCTGGTGGTTACTGATGAACAGCATCGTTTTGGTGTAGATCAGAGGGCGAAATTATCCAATAAATCACAGTTTGCCCCAGATATTTTAGTTATGACTGCTACTCGATCCCGCGAACCTTAGCTTTAACTATTTATGGTGATCTTGATACTTCCATGATGCAGGGAAAACCTGTTGGACGTAAACCGATTGAGACTTTGTGCTACACCGGTGAGAAGCGTAATGCCGTATATGGTGGACTGGTGCGTCAGGTACAGGCCGGACATCAGGCTTATGTTGTCTGCGCTCTGATCGATGAATCTGAAGGTGTAGAAGCGCGCTCGGCAACAGAAGTTTATACGGAAATGCAGGCAACGTATTTAAAAAATATTCCCTGCGCTCTGCTTCACGGACGTTTGAAAAACCAGGAAAAAGAAGAAATTATGAGCCTCTTTGCCGCAGGAGAAATCAAAGTGCTGATTACGACGACAGTTATTGAAGTTGGTGTCAATGTTCCCAATGCAACGCTGATGATCATCGAAAATGCTGACAGATTCGGGTTGGCCCAGATGCATCAGCTGCGCGGCAGGGTAGGGCGCGGCAAGGATCAGTCGTACTGTGTGCTGCTTACGGATAATGACAATAAGGAAACACTGGAACGACTGCAGGTATTGCGCGACAGTGATAACGGGTTCTTTCTGGCAGAAAAAGATCTGGAGCTGCGCGGTGCCGGGCAATTATTCGGTTTGCGTCAGCACGGCTTGCCTGATTTATATATTGCTGATATACTGCAAGATATAGGCGTTTTGATAGAAGCACGTGAATTAGCGAAAAAAGCGTTCAAGAACCCGCAGATGCTGCGAGAGATCGAAGATGCTCTTAGCAGTCAATTTGACGAACGGTTCCAGCGTATTTTTTATTCGTAATATTAAAGGAGATTTAATGGAGAATAAAACTAAATGGTATCATGACCCTGATGTCATAACTAAAATCATTGCAGTGGCTTTTTTGGTGCTGCTGGGATGCTGTATACATTTTTTTGCTCAGGATTTTTTTGATAAAACTCTTAAACTGGCTATCAGCGGTAACGTCAATGATTTGGCTGAATATCTACGGTCTTTTGGGCCCTGGGCAATTGTAATCAGTTTTTTACTGGATGTGTTCATCAATGCGGCCAGTATTTTTCCTTCAATTTTTCTTTCGACGGCTAATGGTTTGATTTTCGGTCTGCCACTGGGAATACTGATTTCCTGGCTGGCGGAAACTGTCGGTGTTGTGATCAGCTTTCTGCTGATGCGTTATTTATTCAGAGGTACTGCTGAAAAGATCATTGCTACAAGTAACAGCCTGAAAAATATCGACGAAGCCAGCGGTAAGAACGGTTTGCAGTGGATGGCATTTGCCAGAGCGCTGCCTTATTTTCCTTCGGGAATTTTAACTGCCATCGGGGCTTTGAGCAAAATCAGCGTCAGAGATTATATTATTGCCAACCTGATCGGTAAATTTCCTTCGACGGCATTAGAAGTTGTTATTGGGCATGATATTGTAAATTTTAAGCAAAACAGTATGCGTTTGACAGTGTTGGTTATTGTTACGGGCATCGTGTTTTTTGCTTATAAACGTTATAAAAAATAGCAGTGTGCTTTATTTACTCATATCTAATGCGGCAGTGGCGATGAGTTTTATACTTTTGAATAAATTTATATGGACAGATAAAATAACTGCGTTACGGCAGTTATTTTTTTATCTGCAATTAGGATAATAATTTTCTTTTAGTATCTATTGCAAGAATAATTGAGAGCAGTTATAATAAAGGCAGTGATAAAAGAGGAGGGTCTTTTATATGAGTAAACATCAATTTACGGATATCCGTGTTGCTATTGAACCGGCTAATCCTGCTGTACAAAGGTTGGAATTCAAATGCATCAAATGCGGTTCCTGTAAAGCAGTCTGCACCGATTATATCGGTGTCTGCGGTACATACGATCTCAAGGCGACCGGAGATGTGCCTATCTGTATCAACTGCGGGCAGTGCGCTAATGTGTGCCCGGCAGACAGTATTACTGAAAAGGTTGAGGCTTATGAAGTAGCAGCAGCAATGCGCGATCCTGAAAAGATCGTTATTTTCAGCACTTCTCCTTCTGTGCGCATTGCTTTAGGTGAAGAATTTGCTATGGAAGACGGTAGCTTTGTTGAAGGAAAAATGGTAGCGCTGCTGAAAAAACTGGGAGCAGATTATGTGTTGGATACTAATTTTGCTGCTGACCTTACGATCATGGAAGAAGCCAGTGAGTTGGTGGAACGTATCACAAAAGGCGAAAAACCGCTGCCACAGTTTACCAGTTGCTGTCCGGCCTGGGTCAAATTTGCTGAAACCTATTATCCGGAAATGCTTCCGCATATTTCCAGTGCTAAAAGCCCGATAGGAATGCAGGGGCCAACAATCAAAACTTATTTTGCAAAAAAAATGGGACTTGATCCCCGAAAAATAGTTAATGTGGCTGTTACTCCCTGTACAGCTAAAAAATATGAAATCCGCCGTGATGAAATGAATGCTGCTGCAAGGCATTTAGGTATTAACGGTATGCGTGATATGGATTATGTTATTACTACGCGTGAACTGGCTATGCTGGCCAAAGATGAAAATATTGATTTCACAGCATTGGAAGACAAGGCATATGATGACTTTATGGGACTGGGGTCAGGTGCCGGCGTGATTTTCGGTAATATCGGTGGCGTTATGGAAGCTGCAGTACGCAGTGCTTACACTTTTGTAACGAAAAAAACTGCTCCGGCAGCACTATATGATCTGAAGCCCGTACGCGGCCTGGAAGGTATCAAAGAAGCTTCCGTAGACATTGACGGCTTGAAAGTAAAGGTTGCTATTGTCTATGGTACTGCTAATGTCCGTAAATTGATCGAAAAAATCAAAAGCGGCGAAAAAAGCTATCATTTTGTCGAAGTAATGACTTGTCCGGGCGGATGCATCGGTGGGGGCGGTCAACCTAAAGACAGGGAATATAAAGGTGATGCGCTGCGTGCCAAGCGTATCGAAGGCCTTTATAAACGTGACGATTCGATGCAGCTGCGGTTAAGCCACGAAAATCCTGAAATCATTAAATTATACGAAGAATTTTACGGTGAACCCTTAAGTGAGCTGGCAGAACAGATGCTGCATACGGTGTATTTTGACAGAAGTGCTGATTTGGGAGGAGTTTATATCGCTCCGACAGAAGTTCAGTCTGCAGCAGGTTTAAAACAATTTCGCTGCAAGGTTTGCGGCTATATTTATGAAGGTGCAAGCCTGCCAGAAGATTATATCTGTCCTACCTGCGGTGTGGGTGCGGAAATGTTTGAAGAAGTGCGCTAAAGTTTAAATAAAAAGCTGAAACCAAAAGGTTTCAGCTTTTTATTATTTATCCAGTAATTTATAAATCTGTGGGAAGGGTTCAACGGTGCGTTTTAAAATACCGTTGATATAGGCGATTGTGATACCGTAATTGGTGAAAGGTATGTTTTGGTCCGCAGCACATTTGATGCGGTACTGCATTTCACGTTCGTTCAGCATACAGGCGCCGCAGTGGATAATCATTTTATACGGCGATAAGTCTAGGGGAAATTCCGTGCCGCTGGTAAAAATAAATTCTGGATTTTACCGGTATATTCTTTGATCCAGCGTGGCAGCTTAACGGTGCCGATATCATCGCATTGGCGGTGATGTGTGCAGCCTTCGCCGACAAGAATTTTATCTCCGTCCTCAAGGTTTTCAAGTGCGGTAACGCCTTGAACGGCAGTCTGCAGATTACCTTTATAGCGTGCAAACAGGATCGAAAAAGAGGTCAGAAGAATATCTGCCGGCGTTTCAGCAGCAACTTTTTTAAAGACCTGACTGTCGGTGATAACCAGTTTGGGTCGTTTACCTAAATTTTGCAGTGTGTTGGTCAGTTCGTTTTCTTTAACTACAATAGCGGCAGCATCTGCTTCCAAAATATCGCGGATCGTTTGCTGCTGCGGCAGGATCAGTCTTCCTTTAGGGGCGGAAGAATCGATGGGCACTACTAAGACAACGAAGTCCGAAGGCGACAGCAGATCAGCAACTATCTGTGCTTTATTTTCATCTGCAGGTACGGTTTGGGCGATTGCTTCTTTAAGCTCAAAAATATTGAGCTGCTGTTCAGCACTGACAAATAAAAGTTTCCCGTTTGGCAGCAGAGCTTGATAAGCAGTTTTTTTATCTTCATTTATGGTTTCACATTTGTTGATAACGATGAGCAGGGGGATTTTTTTGGCATTGATCCGTTTTATCAAACGCAGATCTTCAGCAGAAGGGCCAACTGCAGCGTCAATAATTACAAGCGCGATATCAGTTTTGTTGAGTACCTGATATGCTTTTTGAATACGCAGGCTGCCCAAAACGCCTTCATCGTCGATACCCGGAGTATCAATGATCATTACCGGTCCCAGCGGCAGCAGTTCCATAGCTTTATAAACAGGATCTGTGGTTGTACCTTTGGCTTCAGAAACGATTGCTAAATTTTGCCCGGTGATCGCGTTGATAAGGCTTGATTTGCCGGCGTTACGTTTACCGAAGATACCGATGTGAACGCGTTCAGAAGATGGGGTAGCATTTAAACTCATAAAATCACTTCCTTTTATATAAATTATATACTAAAATAGTGCGATTATAGTACAGATAAGTTTTCTGAAAAATATACAATATCACACTTGTATACAAAAGTGCTAAATTTATGTAACAGTTATTGACGATGTTGTTAGTTTTAAAGTATATTATATATGCGTGTGGAATAATTCACAACCAAACCAAAATAAAGGAGGCGTATGAATGAGTACTAATAATGATTCAACGCAGCATGTTCAAATCGCAGTAGCCGACCCTACACCCTTGGGACTATTTGGTCTGGCCGTCGTAACAATGGTGGCTTCTGCACAAAAATTAGGTATCGTTGAAGGAGTATCCTGGGTTTTGCCGTGGGCTCTTTTCTGCGGATCCTTCGCCCAGCTGTTGGCTGGTTATTTTGACTATTGCCATCGCAATATTTTTGGCGCAACAATTTTCAGTGCTTTCGGCTTTTTCTGGTCTGCAGTAGGTATGAGCTGGATGATTAAAGCAGGAACCTTTGGTCCTGGTCTTGCTGCCGGTGTGGATCCTAAAGCTATTGGTTTTGCATTTTTGGCCTATTTTATATTTGCCTGCATTGGTACCATTGCTGCGTCCTCTGCAAGTCTGTTCTTATTCGTAGATATGGTTTTCATTGATATCTTACTTTTAGGTTTAGCTTTAGACGGACTTGGTATCGGCGGTCATTTCCCGCACACCATGGCTGCTTATGCTGAAATGGCAGTAGCGCTTATTTCCTTATATGGCGCCGGAGCCGGGTTCCTTAATAATTTCTATGGTCGTCAGTTCTGGCCTGTAGGAGCTCCGCTTGGTATCTGGAAAAAATAATCTTGTTTGATAAAAAAGCACTGTGAGAATCTCACAGTGCTTTTACTTTTTTCAAAATTACTTAACAAGTTCCAGCCGTGGGTTGGGAAGATGTACTCGTCCTGCTTTAGCGCATTCTTTGCCGTCTACCATAACGATATCCGCTGTAAAGTTGATATTACCGTCAAAAAGGCTGGATCCTACTGCATAAGTATCTACAGGAACCTTTAATGCTTCAAACTCTTTGATACGTTCGGCGTCAAATCCGCCGGAAACGATAATTTTTACATAATCGAAACCTTCTGCATCAAGTGCTGTGCGTACATTATGTACTAGTTCCTTGCAGACGCCTGTCGGTTTGAACATACCCATTTGGCTGAGCAGGCTTTTATCTACCATAGTGCCGGAGGTATCCAAGCGGACTCCTGCTAATTTGCGGCCAAGTTTGCGTGCTACCTGTAAAGTCGTACAAACACAGTCATTATCAAAGTCGACCAGGGCAATACGCGCGATATCAGGCGCTACATATTTATCAAAGGCGCTGGTTGCTGCCAGCGTGTCGCCGTTGTATGCTGCGATCAGGGCGTGGGGAATAGTTCCCAGACCTTTGCCATTGCTGGCTAAGGCGTTGGCATCAGTAGAGAAACCTTTGATACCGCCAATCATAGCAGCATAGCCGTCAGATTCCTGGGTTTGATAGGTATCATACCGGGCAGGGAAAAAGAGGACCGGTTTGCCGTTTGCTGCTTTGACAACACGGCGTACATTAGTAGCGATACGGCTTTGCCGCGCCAGAAAACCAAGATAGATAGTTTCCAGATGGGCAAAGTCTGCCAGATCACCTTCGATCGTCATTAGTGTTTCCCAGGGGGCAACCTCATCTCCGTCATGTAAAGCATGGATCGTAATATTTTCAGGATTATGTGCGCAGGTTTTGATCAGGGCGATAGTTTCATCAATGCCGCAAACAACTACCGGTTCACGGGTAAAAAGCTGCATCATTACTCTAGGATGGTGATTATCGCCATTCAGTATCTCCTCGGTACGCAGAAAATAAGCGTCGGTGTAATAACCGGCTTTGATTTTTTCTACCGGAAAATGAAAATGTTCAACTGGTAAACGATTTTTCATGATAACCTCCATCATTATATAGAATAAATTAGCTCTTGATATTGTGCTAATTACATTTTATGATACAATAATAGCGCTACAGGTTCAAGTTTTTTGATAAATTTTTCTTAAATGGAGTTTATAAATGGCATCTTGTGAAAAAAAATATACAATATTATTATTGTCGGCTCCGATAGGTTCAGGGCATAAGCTGGCCGCTCAGGCTCTGGAACAGTCTTTTGCACTGGCAGACAATGTGCAGGTAGTGCACGGAAGTATTTTTGACTTTTTTCCGGGCAGTATCGGCAATGCTTTTTTACGTTTTTATTTATGGGTACTCTCATATTGTCCCTGGCTGTATGAGCTGGCTTATAAATGGGGAAACCGTCAGAGCGGGTCGCTATGGCTGCGTAACTTTATTAATGGTACCTTAGCAAGTTTGGCACAGGATTTTATCGTCAGGACCAACCCCGATGCTGTAATTGCCACACATGCTACACCGGCAGGTATCATGGCTATCTATAAGAAAAAATTCAAGCCGGATTTGCTGTTGGGAGCGGTGGTTACTGATTATACTGTACATAAATGGTGGCTTTGCGAAGGCGTTGATGTGTATTTTGCAGCATCAGAAAATCTGCGTGCACAGTTTGATGGGACTGATGCTGAGGTTTTACCGACGGGAATACCGGTTCGGCGGCAATTTTACCAGGCATATGATCGTCAGGAGCTGCGTCGTAAATTTAATTGGTCTGAGCAGGATATAGTATGTCTGTTGATGGGCGGCGGCGAAGGCTTGTTACCGATGGAGAGCATAGTTAAAGCTTTCCACGGTTATTTGCCACAGCGTTTGAAAATAATTGCGGTCGCAGGACATAATGAAATTTTGCAGCACCGCCTGGAAATTTTTAAAGAAATACCACTGACTGTTTATGGATTTACGGATGATGTACCGGAGTTATTGCTGGCTGCTGATATTGTCGTAACTAAAGCCGGTGGTTTAACAGCGGCTGAAACATTGATTGCGGGCTGCAATTATATTATTTATAAGCCGCTGCCTGGTCAGGAAACCGGTAATGCTGTTTATTTAGAGCAGTATTGCGGTGCACAGGTAGCCGGTTCGCCTCAGGAAGTAAAAACGATGGTCTGCCGATATGCGGATGTCGACTCCCAAGTACGCTTGCTTCAGAGGCAGCAGCGCAGCTTGAAATATGGTAAACCTGGAGCTGCAGAAGAAATAAGCAATTATATTTTAAAAACTTGAAAAATAAGTAAAAGCTTGACCGTTGACTAAATCAACTCTATAATGAAATGGATTTGGGAAAAATAATATTTTGCGACACCCGGTTTTCGTGTGGATGCCTGCAATTTATCGGAGGCATTGCTGTGGAGCGTTATTATTGGGGTGCTTTAAGCGCTGCTGTCGGATTGGGCAACAGTAAGCTTGAAGCTTTAGTTGCGGTGTTTGGCAGTGCGCGTAGTGCGTATCTTGCTGATAGACAAGAGCTTTTGGCTGCCCGCGTTTATAAAGAGGCGGCCATTGATAAGTTCCTAAAATTTAGAAATCTTGCGTTACCTGAACAGCTGCAGAATTTTTGCGAGCGGCAGCAGGTGCGGCTGATGATAAGCAGTGATGCGGACTATCCGGTCTCATTAAGGCATATCGCATTACCGCCGAAGGTTTTATATATCAAGGGTAATTTGCCCAGGCTTGATTGCAGTATCGGTATCGTCGGTTCACGTCGAGCTTCTACTTATGGGTTAAAGGCGGCGGGTGACTTTGCTGCTGATCTTGCTTCAGCGGGGCTGGTTATTGTAAGCGGTGGAGCTAAGGGTATTGATAGTGCTGCTCACAAAGGTGCTTTACAGGCTGGGGGAAGCACGATTGCCGTACTTGGCTGCGGTATAGATGTTGTTTATCCGCGTGAAAATACGGCGCTTTTCGAGCAGATATGTTCAAATGGGGCGCTGGTAACAGAATTTGCACCTGGAACAGAACCTCTTGCTGCTAACTTCCCGTCGCGCAACAGAATCATCAACGGAATGACGAAAGGTATACTGGTAGTTGAGGCGGCTAAAAAGAGCGGTGCTATGATAACGGCTGAATTTGCCGCAGATGAAGGGCATGAGGTATATTGTATTCCAGGAAGTATTTATCTGCCTAACAGTATTGGCTGCCATAGTCTGATAAAATCTGGAGCACAGCTTGTAGATAGGCCGGAAGATATTTTGAATGATCTGGAATTGAACTTCGGCAGTAAGCAGAAAATAGAGAATTTATCGTTGTTTGCCAGTGAAGGAGCAGAGGCCGTTTCAGAACTGGCTAAACAATTGATGGATATAATGACACAGGAACCGGTTACGTTAGAGGAACTGGTAGAATTAAGCGGTCGCTCTCTGGCAGAGATCAGCGGGGAACTGCTGGATCTGCAAATGCAAGGTAAACTTGGCCTGGCAGATGGGCGCAGGTATTACCGAATTTAGGAGGACTTATTATTATGACGAAAAATTTAGTAATCGTGGAATCACCTACTAAGTCAAAAACTATTGAAAAATTTTTAGGGCGCAATTATACTGTCCGCGCTTCAATGGGACATTTGCGCGATTTGCCAAAAAGTTTGTTTGGCGTTGATATCGAACATGATTTTGAGCCTAAATATATTAATATTCGCGGTAAAGGCGAATTGATTAAAGAATTGAAAACTTTGGCCAAAAAAGCTGATAAAATTTATCTGGCAACTGACCCTGATCGCGAAGGCGAAGCTATTGGCTGGCATTTAGCGCATATCCTTGGTGTTGATCCGGAAGCAAACTGTCGGATTGAGTTTCATGAAATCACTTCTGGTGCCATAAAAGATGCTTTGAAGAATCCGCGCCCGATTGATTTGGATAAAGTTGATGCTCAACAGGCACGTCGTATTATTGATCGTATCGTAGGCTATCAGCTTAGTCCTTTGTTATGGCGTAAAATAAGAAAAGGCTTGAGTGCCGGACGTGTACAATCGGTAGCAGTAAAAATCATTGCTGACCGTGAAAAAGAAATCGCTGATTTCATTCCTAAAGAATATTGGACTTTGAATGCTAAACTGCGTGAAAAAGCTAAAGCTCCTATTTTTGAAGCAGAGGTTATCAAACATCTGGGCAAAAAACTGGAAATACATACTGCTGAGGAAGCGGCTATTGTAGAAAAAGCTTTGGCTAAAGCTGCTTATATCATTGAAGAAGCAACAAAAAAAGAGCGTAAACGTAATCCGCTGCCTCCGTTTACTACCAGCAGCCTGCAGCAGGAGGCTGTTAAACGTCTGAATTTTACTACCAAAAAGACGATGATGGTAGCTCAACAGCTGTACGAAGGTGTTGCTGTGGGCAAAGAAGGTTCTGTCGGTTTGATTACTTATATGAGAACCGACTCAGTACGTATTGCTGATGTTGCTGCTGCTGATATCCGCAGTTATATTGAAAGTGAGTTTGGCAAAGAATTCAGGCCTTCACATGCAAACAGCTATTCAAGTAAAAAAAATGCCCAGGACGCACATGAGGCGATCCGCCCCACAAGTGTACATCGTACACCGCTGGAAATGGCAAAACATCTGAATAAAGATCAGCTTAAGCTCTATTCTTTGATTTGGAACCGTGCTGTTGCAAGTCAGATGGCATCGGCTGTTTTTGATGTTACTACTTTGCTGATCGGCGCCGGCGATTACCAATTGCGTGCAACGGGCTCTGTTTTGAAGTTTGAAGGCTTTTTAAAGCTAAGCGATAAAAAAGACCTGCTCGAGGATAAGGATAAAACCGTTCCTTATCTGGAGGCTAAAACGCCTGTAGAATTATATAAACTTTTACCGGCTGAACAGCACTTCACCGAACCACCGGCGCACTTTACTGAGGCGACCCTGGTAAAAGAGCTGGAAGACAAAGGTATTGGACGGCCGAGTACTTATTCGCCTACTATCCAGACTATTCTGGACCGCGGTTATATTGCTAAGGAAGGCAAAAAACTGATGATTACCGAGCTGGGGCTCATGATCGTCGATATGCTGACTAATTATTTCAAAGATATTATTGATATTCCTTTTTCTGCTGAATTAGAAACAGAGCTTGATGAGATTGCTGAGCATAAAGCTGATAAGACTAAAATACTGGAAAAATTCTATGTGCCGTTTTCAAAATTGATGGAAAAAGCCGACAAAGAAATTGAGGCAGTAGAAGCTCCTGTAGAAGTCAGTGATGTGAAATGCGAAAAATGCGGACGTATGATGGTAATAAAGCAGGGGCGTTTTGGTAAGTTCCTGGCATGTCCCGGTTTTCCGGAATGCCGCAACACGAAGCCGATTCTGCATAAGATCGGTGTTAAGTGCCCTGAATGCGGCGGTGAAGTTATCGAGCGCAAGACAAAAACGCGCCGTATTTTTTATGGCTGTGCCAATTATCCGGAATGTAAATTTACATCATGGGACAGGCCAACAGAAGAAAAATGTCCGAAATGCGGTAAAGTGATGCTGGAACGAATTGAAAAGAACGGCAATAAGAAACTGTACTGTTCTAATGAAACCTGTGAAAATGGCTTGCATATAAAAAAAGGAAAGGCAGGACGCAAAAGTGCTAAAAGCAAATAAACCGATTCATGTTATCGGCGCAGGTTTAGCCGGCTGTGAAGCAGCATATCAAATAATTAGATATGGCATTCCTGTAATTTTGCATGAAATGCGTCCGGTAAAGTCTGACGAAGCGCATAAAACTGCAGACTTTGCGGAACTTGTTTGCAGCAATTCTCTGCGTGCCAATAATTTGGAAAATGCTGTCGGTCTTCTTAAAGAAGAGATGCGCCGCCTTGATTCTCTGATCATGCAGCAGGCTGATAAACATCAGATTCCAGCCGGCGGAGCCTTAGCTGTCGACAGGGAAGGTTTTGCTCAGGGAATTACGGAAATTATTAAAAATCACCCTTTAATTACTGTGGTTTATGAAGAAGTAACAGATTTGCAGCAGTTGGAAGGTTATGTTGTAGTTGCCAGCGGGCCTTTGACGTCAGCAGTATTGGCTGAAAATATCAAAAAGCTGGTAGAAGCAGATTATTTTCATTTTTTTGATGCCGCTGCGCCTATTGTGACCGCAGAGTCCTTGAATTATGAAAAAGTATATCGTGCCTCACGTTATGATAAAGGTGATGCAGATTATTTGAATTGCCCGTTTGAAACCAAAGAAGAATATCTGGCGTTTTGGGAAGCTTTACGAACAGCAGAGCTGGCTCCGGTCAAAGAATTTGAAAAAGAAGTTTTTTTTGAAGCCTGTATGCCTATTGAAGAAATGGCTCGCCGCGGTGAAGATACCATGCGCTTCGGTCCACTAAAGCCTGTTGGACTGGTAGATCAGAGAACTGGTAAACAGGCCTACGCCGTGGTCCAGCTGCGTCAGGATAATGCTGCTGCTTCGCTGTATAATCTGGTCGGATTTCAGACTCATTTAAAATGGCCTGAGCAAAAACGTGTTTTTGGTATGATTCCGGGGCTGGAAAATGCAGAATTTGTCCGGTATGGTGTAATGCACAAAAACTCTTATATCAATTCGCCTAAATTATTGAATGATAAGTTTAATTTTAAAGCGATGCCGAGATTTTACTTTGCCGGGCAAATGACAGGTGTAGAAGGCTATGTGGAATCGGCTGCTTCTGGTTTGATGGCTGGTATTCATACCGCTCGGGCTTATTTAGAGCTTCCCGATATTACCTTCCCTAAAGAAACAGCTCACGGTGCATTGGCACATTATATAAGCAATCCTGAAATCAGGGATTTTCAGCCGATGAATGTTAATTTTGGACTGCTGCCGTCTTTAGGTAAAAAGATACGTAATAAAAAAGAGAAAAACGCTCTGATTGCAGAGCGCTCATTGAATGCTTTGCAGGATGTACTGCAAATAATCAAGTAAGCTGTGATGAACTGGAAAGACAAACATAACTTGTTTTTTAAACTGCTGCGGCTGCACTTTGGTCTGGCACTGTATTCTATTGGTTTGACCCTTGGCATCCAGGCTAATATCGGCTTGGCGCCATGGGAAGCCTTTGGTATCGGTGTTTCCTATGTTACAGGATTGACCTATGGGACTATCAATGTTTTGAGTGGGCTTTTGATTTTAGTAGTGACAGTTGCTATGGGTGAGCGGTTTGGATTAGGTACGATTCTTAATGCTGTATTGATCGGTTTTGGTGTTGATGTTCTTCAGTACTATCATGCTGTACCTTTAATAGAAAATTATTGGCTGGGAATCATCGTAATGTTTTTAGGGCAGTTTTCCATCAGTCTGGGCACTTATTTTTATATCAGTGCCGGACTTGGCTCTGGTCCGCGCGATTCTTTGATGATCGGGTTAAAACGTCGGCTGCCGAAAGTTCCGATTGGTATGATCAGAGGCCTTATAGAAGGCAGTGTTTTGCTGGCTGGCTGGCTGCTGGGAGCGAAGGTTGGTTTAGGTACTATAATAGCTGCGTTTGGCATCAGTACTATTTTGCAGTTGACTTTTAATTGGCTGCACTTTGATGCAAAATCAGTTCAGCACGAAGGCATCTGGCAGACTTTAGGCATAAAAAATTAAAATATTAAGAGTAGCGGCACATTAAATTGGCCGCTATTTTTGTTTATATTCAGATTTTTACACATTTTTGTGTATTCAATAAAAAATTCAAAAAATTTAGTACTTGGTTATTGAAATAGCTTCCTGGTTTGTGATACTATAAGTCTACATAAGAAGAAGGGATTTATTATGGCAGAGTCAATATCGCAATATCCTATGGTTGATAAGTTTCTCAGGTATCTGCAGGTTGAAAAAAACACGTCGCCGCTGACTGTTAAAAATTATGCCGCTGATATAAGTTTATTCAGTAATTTTTTAGCAGAACGGCTGGGGAAAGATTTTCAATGGCAGAAGATCGGAGTTTTGGATATTCGTGCCTATTTAGCGCTGCTCAATAAAGAAAAGTATGCGCGTACGACGATTGCCAGGCGGATTTCTTCGCTGCGTTCTTTTTATAAGTTTTTAATGCGAGAAAATTATGTGGAGCAAAATCCTTTTGTTAAGGTAAGAACGCCAAAGCTGGAAAAAAGATTACCTGTATTTTTGGAAGAACTGGAAATCAATGAGATATTAACCTTACCGGATAAAGATACGCTGGGATTAAGAGATCAGGCGATATTAGAATTACTCTATGCCACAGGTTGCCGTGTTTCCGAATTGGTGGGACTTACGGTGACTAATATAGATCTTGGCAGCCAATATGTTTTGCTGCTGGGGAAAGGCAATAAAGAACGTATAGTACCGATAGGGCATACCTGCTGCCAGGCTGTACGGCAGTATTTGCAAGTTACACGCGGAGCTTTGATGGAAAAGAATAAAACAGAGGCGCATGACAAGGTTTTTGTTAATAGCAGGGGAGGTCCGCTGACGGATCGCAGTGTCCGTAGGATCTTAGATAAATATATAGCCCAACTGGCTATGCAGAAAAAGTCAGTCCTCACACGATCAGGCATACTTTTGCCACACATCTTTTAGATCATGGTGCTGATTTAAGGGCTGTTCAGGAATTGCTTGGACATGCTAATCTGTCCACAACGCAGATTTATACTCACATTACGACTGAACGTATTACTTCTGTATATCAGAAAAATCATCCGCGTGCTTAAAATTTGAGGGAGGAATCATCATGGAACTTTTGGAGAAAACAAGAAAAATCAACAAATTGCTGCAAAGAGGGGAAAAAGTAGAATATAACGCTATCGCACGTCTGCTGCGTGATGTTATTGGCGCTAACATTTATATCGTTGGGCGTAAGGGCGGCGTTAAAGGCAGCGCTCTTCAGGATGATTTCGAATGTGATATCATGCGCGAACAGGTTTTGGATGTCAAAAACTTCCCGCAAAAATATCTGGATTTTATTATGGACGCGAAAGAAACAGTTTCAAATATTGAACATAAAAATCAGGAATGTTCCTTTGTTAAAGGTACAAAATGCTTTTTTGATCAGAAAAAAACTACTATCGTGCCTATTTACGGTAACGGCGAACGTATTGGTACTTTGATCGTAGCTAAATATGATAAACCCTTCGATGATGAAGACCTGCTGCTGGCAGAATATGCTGCGACTGTTATCGGCGTTGAGATTCTGCACGAGCGTGCAGCTAAAGTAGAAGAAGAAGTGCGTAAGAAAGCAATGGTTCAGATTGCTTTTTCAACGCTTTCTTATTCCGAACTGGAAGCTATTGTCAATATTCTCGGCGAACTGAAAGGCATGGAAGGCTTGCTTGTAGCTTCTAAAATTGCTGATCGTGTCGGGATTACACGTTCTGTAATCGTTAATGCTCTGCGTAAATTCGAAAGTGCCGGTTTAATCGAAACGAAATCGCTTGGGATGAAGGGAACATATATACGGATTAAAAATGAGTTCCTGCTGGAAGAACTGCGTAAAAATAATTCTTAAATAAAAAATGACCGGATTACTGTAATGTTGCAGTAAATCGGTCATTTTTAGTATCTTTTAAGGTTCCTAAACAAGATATTGTAAAAAAAATTACAGAAACTACTTGATTTTGTGTAATCACTGTGCTAGTATAGTAAAAATATTTCAAAGAAGAAGGGAGTTTTATAATGCGTACAGACAAATTTGCAAAAGAAGGCTTAACTTTTGATGATGTGCTTTTGGTTCCGGCAGAATCTGATGTTTTGCCGCGTGATGTAGATGTTTCCACTTATTTGACTAAAAACATTAAATTGAATATTCCTCTGATCAGTTCTGGTATGGATACTGTTACAGAATCAAAAATGGCGATTGCCATTGCCCGTGAAGGCGGTTTAGGTGTTATCCACAAAAATTTAACGATTGAAGAACAGGCAGGAGAGGTTGCCAAAGTAAAGCGCAGCGAGCATGGTATTATCGTTGATCCTTTATTTCTGGCTCCTGATAATATTCTTGCAGATGCCGTAAAAATGATGGAGCATTATCATATTTCCGGTGTTCCTATTTGTGATCCTGATGGTAAGCTGCAGGGAATTATTACTAATCGTGACCTGCGTTTTGAAACTAATCTTAATAAACAGATTAAAGAATGTATGATTGGTGAAGGTTTGGTAACTGCTCCTGTTGGTACGAGTCTTGAAGAAGCTAAAAAATTACTGCGCGAACACCGTATTGAGAAATTGCCGTTGGTCGATAGCGAAGGTTATCTTAAAGGGCTGATCACAATCAGTGATATTGAAAAAGCTAAAATGTATCCTAATGCCTGCAAAGACAGTGATGGGCGTCTGCGTGTAGCCGCTGCTGTAGGCGTTGGTGCTGATATGATGGAACGAGCTTCCGCTTTAGTTAATGCTAAGGTAGATGTTATAGTTATTGATACTGCTCATGGACATTCGCACGGAGTCCTGAATTCAGTGCGTCAATTGCGCGAAGCTTTCCCGGAATTGAATATTATTGCCGGAAATGTAGCAACAGGCGCTGCAACTGAAGCATTAATCAAATGTGGCGTTGATGCCGTTAAAGTTGGCATCGGGCCAGGATCTATTTGTACGACCCGTGTTGTAGCCGGTATCGGCGTCCCGCAGATTACTGCTATCAATGATTGCGCATTAGTTGCACGTCAATATGGTATTCCTATTATTGCCGATGGCGGTATCAAATATTCCGGTGATATTGCTAAAGCTATCGCCGCAGGTGCCAATGTTGTTATGATTGGCGGTTTGTTAGCAGGAACTGAAGAGTCCCCTGGCGAAACTATTATTTATCAAGGCCGTTCTTATAAAGTATATCGTGGGATGGGCTCTTTAGGTGCTATGGAACGCGGTTCTAAAGACCGTTATTTCCAGGAGAACGCCGATAAATTGGTACCAGAAGGAATTGAAGGACGCGTACCTTTCAAAGGCCTGGCTGCAGAAACAATCTTCCAGTTGGTTGGTGGTTTGCATGCAGGTATGGGCTACTGCGGTGCTAAGGATATCGAAGAAATGATTACAAAAACTCAATTTATTCGTATGACTGGCGCCGGTTTGAAAGAAAGCCATCCGCATGATGTCATCATTACGAAAGAAGCTCCTAACTACAGCCTGTAATAAAATTTAGAGGAGGTTTTTCGAGTATGGAAGATGCAGTTTTATTTTCACTTAAAGGTCAGGTTGCTATAATTACTATGAACAGACCGCATAGCTTGAATTCAATGAATGAAGCATTGATTGACGGGTTGCATGAAGCTCTGACAAAGGTAGAAAAAGACCCGGCAATAAAATGTGCTGTGCTGACAGGTAATGGAAAAGCTTTTTGTGCCGGCGGAGATCTGCCGTTTTTGGAGACTCTTGCAGATACTGCTGTAAAAAAGGCTTTCATTACCAAAGTAGGGCAAGTTGCAAAACGTATTACTACAATCGAGAAGCCAATTATTGCCATGGTCAATGGTGTTACCGCTGGTGCCGGTGTTAATCTGATGCTGGCCTGTGACCTTATTTATGCAGTAGATACAGCTAAATTTGCTCAAAGCTTTGCGAAAGTAGGGTTGATACCTGATTGTGGTGGTTTATATTTCCTGCCGAAAGCTGTCGGCGTTCATAAAGCTAAAGAGCTGATGTTTACAGCTGATTTGATTGATGCAGCAACTGCTGAAAAAATGGCGTTGGTAAATCATATCTTCCCTGCAGCAGAGCTTGAGGACGCGGTTATGCAAATGGCTGAACGACTTGCAGCTTCAGCACCTTTAGCGATAGGGCTCATCAAAAAATATCTGAATAATACTGCGATGACTTTAGACGAAGTGCTGGAAATGGAAGCAGTTGCCCAGCCTTTATGTATGGGCACGGACGATAGTGCAGAAGGAATAACTGCCTTTAAAGAAAAACGTACTCCTAAATTTACAGGTAAATAAGAATTCACAAAAAAGACGGAACCGCTGACAGCGATTCCGTTTTCTTTTCACGTAAAATACTGTATAATATTACTATTGACGATTATGGAGGTTTGTATGTTAGATTTTGATTTTTCATCAATGTTATATAGGATTCCGGCGCTTTTGATAGCTATCACGATCCACGAGTATGCACACGCGCAGACTGCGGAAGCCATGGGCGATCCTACACCGCGGTTCATGGGACGTTTAACTTTTAATCCTTTAGCACATCTTGACCCTATTGGTGCCTTGATGCTTATTGTGGCCGGTTTCGGCTGGGCTAAGCCTGTAGGTATCAATCCCAATAATTTCAGAAATCGCCGCGAAGGTATTTTAAAAGTTTCTTTTGCAGGCCCTGCGGCAAATTTGTTTTTATGCTTTCTTGCAGCATTGATTGTTGCTTTAATGACCAAATTTGATGTTATGACCAAAGGCGTTTATTCGTTTTTACTTTGGACACAGCTTTATAATGTTTGGTTTGCTTTTTTTAATCTTATCCCAATCCCGCCTCTGGACGGTTCAAAGATTTTAGGAGAACTGCTGCCGCCGCGGACTGCTTATCAGTATGAAAATATGGTTGGCCAATATGGCTTTTATATCTTGCTGGCTTTGGTCTTTACCGGTATCGTTGGTATGATCATAAGGCCTTTGGCAAGCACGTATATGTCTTTGGTAAACAGTATTTTGGGGATAGTATTTTAATTAAAACGGCTTGTTGAATTATGATTAATGAAGGGACTTGATGTTGATGACTAAAGGTAGAATTTTCAGTGGAATGCAGCCATCTGGCCGTTTTCACTTGGGTAATTATATGGGAGCACTGGAGAATTGGGTTCGTTTGCAGCACGAATATGAATGTTTTTTCTCCATTGTTGATCTGCATGCGCTGACTTCGTCTTATAGCGATACTTCAAAATTACAGGAAAATGTTATGGAAATGGCGATTGACTGGCTTAGTGCTGGTCTTGACCCTGAAAAAAATGTCATTTTTGTACAATCTCATGTTAAAGAGCACGCTGAATTAGCGCTGCTTTTAGGTATGAGCACTCCGTTGTCGTGGCTGGAACGCGTGCCAACCTATAAGGATAAACTGCAGAATTGGTCTGCTCAGGGCAAGGATAATAATACCTATGGTTTTTTGGGATATCCTGTGCTTATGGCAGCGGATATCATGCTTTATAAAGCAACCTGTGTTCCTGTAGGTGAAGACCAGTCTGCTCATTTGGAGCTGACCCGGGAAATAGTACGCCGTTTTAACTATCTTTATAATAGAGAAGTGTTCCCCGAGCCACAGGCAGTATTTTCCAAAGCTAAGGTTTTACCGGGTATTGACGGGCGTAAAATGTCAAAATCCTATGGCAATACCATTCCTTTCGGCGCTGGACCGGAAGAAATGTGGGAACGTATACGTATGATGACTACTGACCCGCAGCGTATAAAAAAGACTGACCCGGGACATCCGGAAGTTTGTATTGTCTACGCTTTTCATAAGGTATTCAATCCTGAGGAATATGAAGAGATTGGGGCAAGATGCCGTGCCGGCGAGATTGGCTGTGTAGAATGTAAAAAACGTTTGGCAGAAAAGATGAATGCGTTGCTGGCAGATATCCACACTAAACGGGAAGAATTATCAAAGAAACCTGAATATATTAAAGAAGTACTTGATTATGGAGCACAGCGTGCCCGCAAGGAAGCTGAAAAAACTATGGCTGAAGTTAAGACCGCCATGAATGTGCTGTAATATATGGCTAACCTGTCAATCAAGGTTCAGGATTTTGAAGGTCCACTGGATCTGTTGATACATTTAATAGAAAAAGAAAAAATTGATATTTATGATATTCCTATTGTGGCAGTGACTGAGCAATATATTGAATATTTACAGGCAATGACGGAGTTTGATATTGAGATTGCCAGTGAATTTCTGCTGATGGCTGCCACGCTGCTGCAAATCAAATCGCGTATGCTTTTGCCAAAACAAACTGCTGAAGGCGAGGAAGATGAAACTGACCCTCGTCAACTGCTGGTGGAAATGCTGGTAGAATACAGACGTATTAAGGTCTGTGCCTCAAATCTAGCTGAACTAAAGCTTCAGGCAGAACGCTGCCGTTACCGACTGCCGCTTTTGTCTGGTTTTGTTGAACGCAGCTTGAAACAATATGAGGCAGCAGAGTTGATTAGTGCTATGCTGACCCTGCTTTCAGTGAAAACTGAGAATACGGCTTATATTGAGCGCCAGGAATTTAATGTACAGGATAAAATGAATGAGATTGTTCATATGCTTTCTCAACATCTCAACGGTGTAGAATTTGCCAAAGTATTTTCACGTACTGGTTCCCGCAGTGAGAAAGTCGCGTCTTTTTTAGCTGTTTTGGAACTTTTAAAGCTTGGTGTTGTAACTATCAACCAGACAGTGGCTTTTGCTCCAATCTATATATTCCTGCGACAGGGGGAACGATAAATGTTTCACGATTACTTAAGGGGTTCTTTAGAAGCTTTGTTGTTTGCTGCCGGTGAACCGTTATCTGTTGCCAAGCTAGCTGAAATAATGCAGCTTGATAAACCTCAGGTATGGGAACTCTTATCGCTTTTAGAGCGGGATTATGAAGATGAAAAGCGCGGTCTGTATTTAAGAAAAGTGGCAGAAGGTTATCAATTATGTACAAAAGAACAGCATTATGAATTGATAAAACAGCTGGCGCGTTCTCAGGAAATGAAATTATCTAATGCCGCTATGGAAACATTGGCTATTATTGCTTTTAAACAGCCTGTTACCAGAAGTGAAATGGAAGCTATTCGCGGTGTTAAGGTCGACGGTGTCGTTAATACGCTTTTAGAATATGGATTGATTAGTGAGGCCGGACGTAAGGATTCTATTGGTCATCCTATTTTATATGGAACTACAGATAAATTTTTGATTACTTTTGGTCTGAATTCTTTAAAAGACTTACCGGATTTTCCTGATATTTTGTCAGAACATGAAAACGAACCGGAACAAATATCACTAATGGCTGAATTTAATGAAGAGCTTAATAAAACAGAAGAAACAGAGGATTTATAATCTATGGAAGAACGTTTGCAGAAAGTTTTAGCTTCTGCTGGGGTAGCCTCCAGACGCGAAGCTGAAAAATATATTTTAGCCGGGCGTGTAAAGGTAAATGGTAAGATTGTTAAAGAATTAGGAACTAAAGTAGGAGAAAAAGCTTTATTTTAGTTGATGGTAAACCGATTAAACGTGCGAAGAAAGCCTATTATTTATTTTATAAACCTCGCGGAGTTGTTACTACTATGACGGATCCGCAGGGGCGCAGAACTGTTGCTGATTTTGCCAAAGATTTGCCGGAACGGGTTTTTCCGGTAGGCCGGTTGGACTATAATACAGAAGGTCTGCTGCTTCTGACTAATGATGGCGATCTGGCCCAAAAACTCACTCATCCAAAACATGAAGTAAATAAAACATATAGAGTGACTGTTCCGGGACTGGTTCCGCAGGACAAGCTTGATCTGCTGAGGATCGGTGTAAAATTAGAGGATGGAATGACAGCGCCTGCTATTGTTACTCTGATTGGGTATGATAACGAAAAAAGTAATACAACTTTTGATATCGTTATTCATGAAGGCCGTAACCGTCAAGTGCGCAGAATGTGTGATTTTATTGGGTTTCCTGTAAGACAATTAAAACGTATAAAGTTAGGTAATCTGACACTGCAGGGATTAAAACGCGGCGGTTATAGAATTTTGAATGAAGACGAAATTAATGCTTTAATCAAGGCGGCTGCGATCAATGAATAAAGTTATCGTCGTAGGCGGAGGTGCAGCGGGTTTATTGGCAGCAGTTGCTGCTGCTGAACATGGGGCACAAGTAACAGTTTTGGAAAAGATGTTTAAACCTGGAAAGAAACTTTTAATTACAGGTAAAGGTCGTTGTAATATCACCAACGATTGTGACTTGCAGGAAATAATCAAAAATATTCCTGGAAACGGACGCTTTTTAAACAGTGCTCTACGTCAGTTTACTAATGAAGATGTTGTAAAACTTTTAAATGATAATGGTTTGGAAACTAAGGTTGAACGTGGTGGTCGGGTTTTCCCCGTAAGTGATCAGGCCAAAGATGTAGTAGATACATTGTTAAAAATTCTGCATGATTTAGGTGTAGAATTGGTTACTGATATTTGTGTGACTGAAGTTTTAACTGATACTGAAAAAGTTATCGGCGTCAAAACTAAAAGCGGTAAAGTATTTAAAGCAGATGCAGTTATTGTTGCAGCAGGCGGGGCGTCTTATCCAGGAACCGGATCTGACGGGAGTGGATTTAAACTTGCCGAAAAATTGGGACATGCGATAATACCACTTAAACCTTCGCTGGTACCACTAACTAGTGATTCACCTTATATTCCTGATTTGCAGGGGTTGTCCCTGCGTAATGTACAGGCTACTGTTTATTCTTCAGGAAGTAAGGCTGCTTCGGAATTTGGAGAAATGTTATTTACGCATTTTGGTGTATCAGGTCCAATTATTTTATCACTCAGTAAAACAGTTGCAGCACTTTTAAAAGCTAATAAAACTAATATCAATTTGCTGATAGATTTAAAACCTGCTTTGACTTTTGAAAAGCTTGAAGCAAGAGTTCAGCGTGATTTTGAGCAATACAGCCGGAAGCAGCTGCTGAATGGGATGAAAGACCTTCTACCGCAGCGTCTGATCCCCGTAGTTTTAGATCAGGCTTATCTTGATGAAGAAAAGCCTGTCAATCAGATATCAAAAGAAGAACGTAAGCGTTTAGTAGAAGTGTTAAAAGGGTTATCAGTTTCGATTACGGGAACGAGGCCTTTAGCAGAGGCTATTGTAACAGCTGGGGGCGTATCCATAAAAGAAATAGAGCCTAAAACATTGCGTTCCAAGTTGTGGCAAGGATTGTATTTTGCAGGAGAAGTCATTGATATAGACGGTTATACTGGCGGCTATAATTTACAGGCGGCATTTTCAACAGGATATGCTGCAGGGACAGCGGCTGCATATCAATAAATAGGCAGGGTGGTAAATGATGGAGAAGAAATTAGTAGTTGCCATCGACGGTCCGGCAGGAGCAGGAAAAAGTACCATTGCTAAACTGGCGGCTGAAGAATTGGACTATATTTATATTGATACAGGTGCAATGTATCGTTCTGTAGCTTGGAAGTTTTTACAAAGTAAGCAGGATTTTTCACCTGAATTAGTAAGTAAACTTGCTGCTGAAATGACTATTACTTTTAAACAGGAAGCAAAATTGAACCGTGTTTTTGTTGATGGACTGGAAGTAACAGATGAAATCAGAAATCCGGAAGTAACAGAAATTGTTTCTAAAGTATCTGCTGTAGGAGCTGTACGCGAAGCTATGGTAGCTCAGCAGCGCCGCATGGGAGAAGCAGGTGGAGTAGTGATGGACGGGCGTGACATCGGAACAGTGGTATTTCCGCATGCTGATTTAAAGATTTTTGACGGCTTCTGCTGAGGAGCGGGCATCGCGGCGATACAAAGAAATGCTTGCCAAAGGAATGCAGGTTGATCTGAAGCAGCTGCAGTCTGATATTGAGGCTCGTGATAAGCAGGACTGTGAACGTAAAATTGCGCCGCTTTGCTGTGCAGAAGATGCGATTTTTTTGGATAGTTCTAATATGTCTATTCAGGAAGTTGCTTCTCAAATTTTAACTTTGGTGCAGGAGCATTAAGCTATGTTTTATTCAGTCTTAAAGATTATTTTAAGAATTTTATTCAAAATATTTTTGCGGCTGGAAGTAAAAGGTGCAGAAAATATTCCAGCGACAGGTCCTTTGGTAATTGCCAGCAATCATTTAAGTTTGCTGGATCCGCCTGTAATCGGTGTAGCATCTACAAGAAAAGTGCACTTTATGGCAAAACAGGAGTTGTTTGTACCTGTTTTGGGTGATATTTATAAACTTTTGGGCGCATTTCCTGTAAAACGTGGTGGGGCCGATAGAACAGCAATAAAATATGGTATTGACTTGATGCTGGATGGTGGTGTGTTAGCTATTTTCCCTGAAGGGACTCGCAGTAAAACAGGGGCGTTAGGTAAGGCTGAGCCAGGTGCTTTGATGATGGCAGGAAAAGCTAAAGCAGTCATTGTTCCAACATGCGTAAAAGGTACCGATATCAAACGGCAGGGGAAATTATGGCCGCAAGTAAACGTCAAATTTGGAAAACCTATTTTTTTCCCTCAGGATGTACCGATCAGCAAAGAACTGCTGCATGAACTTACAGAAGCTTTGATGCTGGAAATAAAACGTTTACAAGAAGCGGAGTGATAGTATGAAAATCAGAATTGCTGAATATTGCGGTTTTTGTTACGGCGTCAAACGTGCTGTAGATATGGCATATAAATTGGCTGAAGCAAATGAAGCATCTGGAACATTAGGCCCTTTGATACATAATCCGCAGCTTATCGAAGATTTAAATACCAAAGGAGTGCCTTGCCGTGAAAGCCTGGACGAATTTCAAGCTGGAGAAACTGTCGTTTTTCGCTCGCATGGAGTTGGCCCTGACGTTTACGAAGCTGCTCATGCAAAAAATCTGACTATTCTTGATGCAACCTGTCCAAATGTTAAAGCTGCACAGAAAAAGGACAAGCTTTGGCTGAGGCTGGTTATTTACCTGTAATTATTGGTGAAAAAAATCATCCTGAAGTAAAAAGTATTGTACAATGGGCAGGAAAACATGCTATAGTTATAGAATGTATAAAAGATATAGGTAATGTACCTTTAGCAGATAAATATGGCGTTTTGATTCAAACTACCTTTGAATTGGCAAAGTTTGAAGAAATTCTGGCAGCACTTCAGAAGGAACGTTCCGGTGAATATAAAATAGAAAAAACTATTTGCCTGGCAACGTCTCAACGACAAAAGGCTGCTCTGAAGTTAGCTGATGAAGTAGACGCCTTTGTTGTAATAGGCGGCAGAAACAGTGCTAACACAAGACACTTGTATGAGCTTGTTGCAGAACACTGTAAGCGTGCTTACCATATCGAAACAGCCTCGGAATTAAACGAGGAGATGTTTAAAAACTGTCAAAATATAGGAATAACGGCAGGCGCATCAACGCCGGACCGTATAATTAAGGAGGCTATACGTGTAATGGAAAACATGGAATCTTTTGAAAGTATGCTGGAACAAAGCCTGGAGGACGCACATGTCTACCCTGGTAAGATTGTTAAAGCTACAGTCATCCAAATAGGCAAAGATGAGGTATATGTTGACTTCGGCTATATGAAAGAAGGCGCTATTGCTTTTTCACAATGGTCTAATGAAGCTCCGGAAATTTTGGCTCAAACTATTAAAATTGGTGATGAAGTGGAGGCCAAAGTTATTCCCGGTACTTCGAAAGACGATTTTATCCGTCTTTCGAAAATCAAAGCTGAACAGGATGCGGCATGGAATTATGTAGCAGATTTGGCAGAAGGTGAAAAACGTCGTGCTACTGTAAAAGTTCTGCGGATTATTAAAAACAAAATGAAAAATATTGTCGGCTTAGCTGTTGCAGTCGAAGGCGTTGAAGGTTTTATGCCTGCTTCTCATGTGGAATTACGCCGCGTAGAAGATTTTTCTGATTATATTGGTAAAGAATTGGAAGCGGAAGTTATTGAAGTTGATACGGCAAAAAAACGTTTAGTTGTTTCACGTCGTGATTTGCTTAGAAGTGAAAAAGAAGCAAAAGCCCAGGCTTGGCGTGATGCCAAAGAAGCCAGGATACAAGCTGCTAAAGAAGCTCGTACTGCCGCAGAAGAAGCCGCTTATGCTTCTGTTGAAGAAGGACAGACAGTTACAGGCAAAGTTGTAAGAATTGCTGATTTTGGCTTGTTTGTTGAAGTTGGACAGGGGTTGGTCGGTTTAGTTCATAATACCGAGTTATCCTGGGATCGTAATGTAAAAGCAGAAGATGCTGCTAAAGTTGATGATGAAGTAACTGTACTTGTGAAAAAAATTGACCGTGAAAACAGACGCGTAGCTCTCAGTATAAAAGCTACTCAGGAAGACCCGTGGCTGACTGAAGCATCTGCTTTTAAAGAAGGTATGGTTATAGAAGGTACTGTAGAGAGGTTCCTGCCGTTTGGCGCTATCGTAAAACTTGCCGATAAAGTTGAAGGATTGGTCCATGTTTCTGAAATTGCTGAAACCCGTGTTGAAAAACCGGAAGATATTTTGGAAATCGGTCAAAATGTAAAAGTAAAAGTTATCAAAGTTGATTTGAAACATAAGAAGATCGGCTTAAGTATCGTTAAAGCTGTTAAAGAAGCAGAAAAAGCAGAATACAGCTCTTTTATCAATGACAAACCGGAGCTGACTCTTGATTTAAAAGAACAGCTAGAAGGTTTGAACAATTAATTAAACGGATGGTAGATATGTCGCGAGAGCAAAGAAAATTGGATCATATCAGATATGCATTGGAACTTGGAGATGGACCGCTTCCTAACGGTTTTACCGATATGCATTTTCTGCATAATTGCTTGCCTGAGCTTGCTCCTGCTGATATTGATATTACAACGACGCTGGGCGGTATTAAGCTCAGCGTTCCCTTTTTGATAAATGCGATAACCGGCGGTACGGATAATGTTATCGATATCAACCGAAAGCTTGCGCAAACAGCAAAGTCAGTTGGAGCAGCTATAGCGGTCGGTTCACAATATGGAGCTGTAAAAAGTAAAAGCAGCTATCAGAGTTTTAAAGTAGTACGCGAAGTTTATCCTAATGGAGTCGTTTTTGCTAACGTCAGCGCTCTGGCAACACCGGACGAAGCAGCTGAAGCTGTTAAAATGCTTGATGCTGATGCTTTGCAGGTTCATTTGAATCCTGCACAGGAGCTTGTGATGCCGGAAGGAGACAGAAATTTTAAAGGTCTTTTGGATAATATGCGTCGCATTTTAGAACATAGCGAAGTCCCTGTTATTGTCAAGGAAACCGGTTGCGGTATGGCAGCAGAACAAATCAAACAGATGCTTGTTTTTGGTTTTACCTGGTTTGATATCGGTGGAGCGGGAGGCACGAATTTCCCTGCAATAGAAGCAAAACGGTTTACTTCACAAAAGTCTGTTTTAGCTGAGTGGGGTATAAACACCGCTAAAACTCTTACTGAGGCTTTTTCTGTTTGCGGTGGCAATGATATTATTATAGCCAGTGGAGGAATACGGGATGGGCTGACGGCTGCGAAAGCGTTTGCTTTAAGTGCTGATGTTGTGGGGATGTCAGGGAATATTCTGCGTTATATTATAGAAAAAGACATTGAAGAAGCTCAAAGGGCATTAACAGATATCATCAATGATTTAAAAATGGTAATGCTGCTTACAGGTTCCAGTGATCTGAAAGCTTTGCGTAACGCCCCAATATATTTTACAGGTGAATTACGTGAATTTTTACTTGGCCGTAATTATGATATTTCAAAAATAAGTGCCGTCAGAAAAAGATAGTATGTTTATCCCGTTCTTCAAATAAGAACGGGATTTTTGTGTGTTTTGTCAAATTTGAAATTATAATGTATAATATTAAGATACCAAACTGTGCTTTTAGAAAGGAAAACTATGCAGGGAATCATTAGTGCCGTACGCCGTAACAGTTTAGCCGAAAATGCCGGAATCAAAGCCGGTGAAAAACTGTGTGCTGTTAATGGTGTGTCAGTACACGATATTATAGAATTAAGCTATTTAGTTGCAGACGAACAGATTGTATTGACGATTGAAGATTCGGAATGCCGACAGCGCCAGATAGTTATTGAAAAATATACTGATGAAGAATTGGGACTGGAATTTGAAGCGGCTGTTTTTGACGGGGTTACTACTTGTTATAACAACTGTGTATTCTGCTTTGTAGATCAGATGATTCCTGGTATGAGAGAATCATTATATGTACGTGATGACGATTATCGTTTATCTTTCTTATATGGTAACTTTATTACTCTTACAAATATGAAGGAAGAAGATTTTGAACAGATCATAAAGACGCATATGTCACCGCTCTATATTTCCGTACATGCAACAAGACCAGAAGTACGCTGCCAAATGATGAATAACCGTTTTGCAGGTGAATTGATGTCAAAAATCAATAGACTGGTGGAAGCTGGAATTTCCATCCATACACAAATTGTTTGCTGTCCTGGTTATAATGATGGAGAAGTGTTGGAACAAACCTATCGTGATTTGGAAGCCTTAGCGCCTATGGTGGAAACAATGGCTGTAGTTCCGGTTGGTATTACAAAGCATAGAGAACATTTGACACCGATGCGCTTATTTTCTAAACCTGAAGCTGCCGCTATAGTTGATAAAGTTACTGTATGGCAGCAGGAATGCCGCGAAAAATTTGGAAAATCCTTCGTTTATCTGGGAGATGAGTTTTATTTATTAGCAGAAAAACAACTCCCTGATGCATCATGGTATGATGGATTTCCACAAATCGAAAATGGCATTGGTCTGAGTCGTAGTTTTATTGACGAATGGCAGCAGATCGCTGCCAAAACTGATGTTTGCAATCATAGTGTTAATGCAGTGATACCGGTTGGTACCAGTGCTTATAAAATTTTGCAGCCACTGCTGGATAATTTTAATAATAAAACTGGTTCAAAACACAGTTTTATCCCGGTAAATAACGAATTTTTCGGTGAAACTATCAATGTTACCGGATTATTAGTTGGTAAAGATATTTTAAATGCTGCCCAAGGCATGAAGAGAATTATTTTGCCTGCTGTTGTTTTGAATCAGGATAATTTTTTCTTAGATGATATGTCCTTTGATGACTTTAAAAAAGCTTTTGACGGCAAAGTAGAGCGCGCCGTTAATGCACGCGAGTTGGTTATGCTGCTTAGCAGGTAGGAGGCCGATTATGAAAGATTATGGTTTACTGCAGGTTTATACAGGATCAGGGAAAGGAAAAACTACTGCGGCATTGGGTGTGGCTTTGCGTGCTGCTGGCAGGAGCCAAAACGGTCATGCTGTCATTTCTCAAAGATGATCCTGATTATGGTGAAGCTATGGCAGCACAATACCTTCCACATTTTTTACTGAGGCAGGTTGGACGCGATGCTTTCGTAAATTTTCATAATCCAGATCCTATTGACCTTAAAATGGTTCGTGAAGGCTGGGAAGAAGCAAAAAAAATTCTTATTGAAGATACTGCAGATTTACTGATTTTAGATGAACTGAATATTGTTTTGGCAACAGGAATGCTGCCATTAGAGGAAGTTATTGATTTTTTGAAAAAATATAAAGGTAAGACAGAGATCATTACAACAGGACGTGGTGCGCCTGAAGAATTGATTGATATAGCCGATTTGGTTACGGATATGCAGGAAATAAAACATTATTTCCATAAGGGCGTCAGCTCCCGTGACGGAATCGACCATTAGAGAGTGAGGATGAGAATGTTATGGGAAAACCGATAGTCGCTATCGTAGGTCGGCCAAATGTAGGTAAGTCGACATTATTTAATATTTTTGCTAACAGCAGGATTTCAATAGTTGAAGATACTCCTGGTGTAACTCGTGACCGATTGTATGCGGATACTGAATGGCTTGATAATGAATTCATGATGGTAGATACCGGCGGTATCGAAATTATGAATACTGATAAAATAGCTGTTTCTATTCGTCAGCAGGCACAGATAGCAATTGCTGAAGCAGATGTCATTTTGTTTGTTTGTGATGCGCGTGCTGGTATTACTCATGAAGACGCAGAAGTAGCTAAAATGCTGCGTCAATCGAAGAAACCAATAGTTCTTGCTATCAATAAAGCTGATTCTCCGAAACAGGAAATGGAAATTTTTGAGTTTTATAATCTTGGTATAGGTGAACCGATTCCAGTTTCAGCTGCAAATCATCTTGGACTGGGTGATTTACTGGATGCAGTTGTGGAAAAATTTCCTGAAACCTCAGCTTATGGTGAAGACGGCAATGAGGATGAAATCAAAGTGGCTTTGATTGGTCGTCCTAACGTTGGCAAATCTTCAATTTTTAATACTTTAGTAGGCGAAGAACGTTCTATCGTAAGTGACGTTGCTGGAACCACACGCGATGCTATTGATACTCCCGTAATTCGAGAAGGTCAGAAATTCCTTTTTATTGATACGGCAGGTATGCGCCGTAAAGCACGTATAGACGAGCCTATTGAGAAATACAGTATAATTCGTTCATTAAGGGCTGTAGACCGCTCAGATGTCGTTTTAATGGTTATAGATGCTATCGACGGTGTTACGGAACAGGACAAAAAAATTGCCGGATATGCACATGAGGCTGGTAAAGGGATTGTTTTAGTAGTAAATAAATGGGATTTGTACGATAAAGATAATACGTCTACCTTACGTTATACAGAAAATCTGCGCAGGGAATTGGTATTTATGCAGTATGCTCCTGTAGTCTTTGTTTCAGCAATGACTAAACAGCGTATACACAGACTGCCGGAGGTTATTCATTATGTAGCGGAGCAGAATGCTATGCGTATTTCTACCAGCGTGCTTAACCAGGTTGTTGAAGACGCTATTGCAATCAATCCGCCGCCTACCGAAAAAGGTCAGCGATTAAAAATATTGTATGCCACACAGGTTAAAATCAAACCGCCGACATTTGTTATTTTTGTTAATGAGCCGGAAATCATGCATTTTTCGTATCAACGTTATTTAGAAAATAAATTACGCGAAGCTTTTGGTTTTGAAGGAACACCGCTGCAAATGATCATTCGCGGTAAAAACGAAGAAGAATAAGGTGGGGGAGAAATGGCAGAAGGCTTAGTATGGCTTGTTTGCTTCATTGTAGGTCACGTATTTGGTTCGATACCATGCGGGTTATGGTTAGTAAAAGCTGCTCATGGTATTGATATCAGAGAATATGGCAGTAAAAATATAGGAACAACTAACGTTTTTCGTACTGTAGGTGGGAAAACAGCTTTTTTTGTACTCTTATGCGATATGATGAAGGGGATTCTTGCTGTAGCGTTAGTGGCTTATTTTACCAATAACGCAATGGGAGGAATGGTTGCTGCCGGTATCGGAGCTTTGCTCGGACATAATTATTCTATCTTTTTAGGATTTAAGGGTGGACGCGGTGTTGCTACCGGTTTGGGACTGATTCTTTATTTTATGCCTAAAGTTTGCATTGCCAACTTTGGAGTCTGGTTGATTTTGGTTTTACTTACGCGCTATGTTTCGCTGGGGTCTGTTGTAGCTGCCATTTGTACACCGATTTTTGCTTATTATTTTGGTTACTCTCAGCCGTTAGTAATTTTTGCTGTCGTAGCAGGAGGATTTGTTGTTATACGTCATGCAGAAAATATTAAAAGACTTTTGAATGGTACAGAAAGTAAAATAAAACAAGGTAATGCAAAAGATCTACAAAAAAAATAATAATATTGATTACAGCCGTATTTATGTACTAAAAACGGCTGTTTTTCTATTTTTATAAGAAAATCTTAAAACATATGGCTTTTACCACGAAACAATGATATAATAAAACACATGTAAAAACCATATGGACATTTAATAAAAGGGAGGACGATATCAATGTCTGACAAATCTACTTTTTACTTAGTGCGTGAAGAAATTTTACCGGAAGCAATCAAAAAAACTATTAAAGTAAAAGAAATTTTAAAACGCGGTGAAATCAAAACTATTAATGAAGCTGTTGAAAGAATGGGCTTAAGCCGCAGTGCTTATTACAAATATAAAGATTATGTATTCCCATTTTATGAAGCCAGCAAAGAGAAAATTATTACCTTATCCTTGTTGCTTGAACATAAAGCTGGTGTCCTTTCCAGAGTTTTAAACACTGTTGCCAGTGATTCCGGCAGCATTATGACTATTAACCAGGGTATCCCTTTGCAGGGGGTTGCAAATACCACTATTTCTATTGAAACAAAAGACCTTACAATTGATTTGGAAGCCTTATTAGATAAATTGCGTATGATCGACGGAGTGAAACGTTTGGAAGTTTTAGGCCAAGTTTAAGTTATATCCGTTGATGCGCTTTTAACCTTGGAGGGGATATTGTGAAAGAGTGCATTAAAGTCGGGCTTTTAGGTGCAGGAACAGTGGGCAGCGGTGTATTGACTGTTTTAGAAGAAAATACTGCTGAGATAGAAAAAAAAGTCGGTGTTCCAATCCATGTATCTAAAATTTTAGTCCGTGATATGAAAAAAGCTAAAGAATTATCAGAAAAATATCAGTTAACAGACAAAATCGAAGATATTGTTGAAGATCCTGAAATTGATATCGTAGTTGAGCTTATAGGCCGTGAGCATCCGGCGAAGGAATACATTGCCGCTGCTTTAGAACATAAAAAGAATGTTGTAACGGCTAATAAAGATGTTTTAGCAAAATACGGTAAGGAATTATTTCCATTAGCAGAAGAAAATAAAGTGGATTTTATGTTTGAAGCAAGTGTAGGCGGCGGTATTCCTATTATCAGACCCTTAAAATCCTGTTTGGCCGCTAATAAAGTTACTTCTGTAATGGGTATTGTTAATGGCACTACCAATTATATGCTGACAAAAATGTCGCAGGAAAATATGGATTATGCTGATGTTCTGCGTGAAGCGCAGGAAAAGGGGTATGCAGAATCTGATCCTACCGCAGATGTTGGTGGCTTGGATGCAGCCAGAAAACTTGTTATTCTTGCGTCAATAGCATTTAATACGCGTATTGATTTAAGTGACGTTTTAGTAGAAGGTATTGACGGGCTGGATCTATGCGATATTGAACATGGTAAAGAGCTCGGTTATGCAATTAAGCTTTTAGCTATTGCTAAAAATAATGCTGAACATGGTATTAGCGTTTGTGTGCGTCCGACGATGCTGCCGGTATCTCATCCTTTAGCTGGTGTAAATGATGTATTCAATGCCATTTTTGTTACAGGTGATGCTATCGGAGATGCGATGTTCATGGGCCGTGGAGCTGGTAAAATGCCTACAGCAAGTGCGGTATGCGGCGATATAATTGATGTTGCACGTAATATTATTCATAAATCGAACGGACGTATTAATTGTACCTGCTTTGATGAAAAACATCTCTGCAGTTTGGAGAATATGATGTCTCCCTGTTATATACGGTTACATGTACAGGATAAGCCCGGTGTTTTAGCTGCTATTGCTGCTGCTTTTGGAGCGCAGAATGTAAGCTTAAAAAATGTTGTACAAAAGAGTAAAGTCAAGGGTGTTGCGGAATTAGTCGTTATTACTTATGATGTCTCTGAATTAAATTTACAAATGGCGGTACAAACATTGAAAGCTCTGCCGATCGTTGAAAAGGTTTGCAGTGTTATTCGTGTTGAAGATCACGACCTGGAGTAATTTTGATATGAAAAATAAAATAACTGTTATTGTTCCTGCTACATCAGCTAATTGCGGACCGGGATATGATTCCCTGGGTTTAGCCTGCAACTTGTATAACGATTTTACTTTTGAAATTTTAGATACTCCTGGGTTTGCTTTAGAGGTTATTGGCGAAGGCGAAGATCGATTGCGGGCCGGTGGCAGAAATTTAGCATTTCTGTCATTTTTGAAGGTTTGGAATGAAGTTAGAGGTACTAGAATTGGCCTTAAAGTAACGATGCAGAACCGAATCCCATTATCACGAGGTTTGGGCAGCAGTTCTACTGCCATAGTTGCCGGACTTGTAGCGGCTAATCTGCTTACTGGATCAACTTTAACTAAAGAGCGGCTTTTAAATTATGCTACGGAAATCGAAGGACATCCTGATAATGTGGCCCCGGCACTTTTAGGCGGTATTACAATCAGTTATATGGATAGATCAGGGGCACATTCACTGCGTTTTCTGCCGCAAAAAGAGCTTCGTTTTATAGCCGTTGTACCTGACCAGCCTCTTTCCACGCATAAGGCACGTCAGGCAATACCACAGCACATTCCTCATCAGGATGCTGTTTTCAACGCCAGTCGTACTGCACTTTATGTTGGAGCGTTGATGAGCGGCAATTATCAATATCTTAATGCTGCCTTAGAAGATCGTCTGCATCAGCCTTATAGAATTCCCTTGATTACAGGTACAGAGGCTGTTTTTGAGGCAGCCAAAGCGAACGGTGCTTATGGAGCTATTATTAGTGGAGCTGGATCTACTTTGATGGCCTATGTTGATCCAGAAAAAGACTGTGATATAATTGCTGCAGCAATGACCGACGCTTTTGAAAAATATGGTCAGCGCAGTACTGCTCATATTCTTAAGTTAGATCTTAATGGCGCCCGGGAAAAGGAACATAGCTGAAATTAAAATATTGCTTGACTTTTATATGCAGGATGGGTATAATACTCATTGTGATTCGGGGCGTGGCTCAGCTTGGTAGAGCGCTTCCTTGGGGTGGAAGAGGTCGTGGGTTCGAATCCCGCCGCTCCGACCATTTCGGATCGCCAGCCTTTACGGGTAACCCCCGTAAAGGCTTATTTTTGTCTGTGGGTAAGGAGGTTCACACCTATGATTCGTACGCTGCCTTTGGTTTGCAGTAATTGTGATAATAAATTCGTTCCTGCTGAAGAATTATATTATCGTGACAATTTTATGAGTAACAGTATTAGAGATGTGCATTTTATCTGCTCTGATTGTATAAAAAGATGGAAAGACAAATGGCGCATTAAAACAGCAGTTTTTTCTGAAAAAGATTATGTGATGACAGTGAGTATTACTTTGGAAGATGGCACAATATATAAAAATCTTGACTGTACTCCGTTAGAAGAAACTGTTGTTACAAGTGAAGAAATCCCAGAAGAAGCACAGCGGAGATTATTCAGCATTTATACTGAATGGGATTCCGAACGCAAAAAGAATTCCTTGAAAGATTGTACTTTTAAAGATGAGTTTATGCGTACAACTTTTAGCTGCGAAACCTATGGCGGCGAAAAGTTTAACGATATTGCCTTCCGGTTCAATATGAAAGGGCAAATAGAAACAGAAACACCGGTACCTGAATATGTTTTGAAACAAATAATAGATGCATATCGTTTATATGAGATGCAGAATAAAGAATAATTAGGGGGATAATATGCAGGAATTGTTGGAGAAAATTGAGAAAAGGCGCACTTTTGCCATTATTTCTCATCCTGATGCTGGTAAAACAACCTTAACTGAAAAATTGTTGCTATATGGAGGGGCTATTCATCTAGCAGGATCAGTAAAAGCGCGAAAAAGTAATAAACATGCAGTCTCGGACTGGATGGAAATTGAAAAACAGCGTGGTATTTCCGTAACATCTTCTGTTTTGCAGTTTGATTATGCTGGGCACCGCGTAAATATTCTTGATACTCCTGGACATCAGGACTTCTCGGAAGATACTTATAGAACCCTGATGGCCGCAGACAGTGCTGTAATGCTTATTGATGCTGCTAAAGGTGTTGAACCGCAGACTAAAAAGCTGTTTTGGGTTTGCCATCGCAGAAAACTGCCAATTTTTACCTTTGTTAATAAATTGGACCGTTATGGAAGAAATCCGTTTGATTTGATGGCAGAGCTAGAACAGGTTCTTGGTATTCATGCTTACCCAATTAATTGGCCTATTGGCATTGATGGTAATTATAAGGGCGTTTATGACCGTATCAAAAAGCAGATCGAACTTTTTGAGGATGATAATAGCCATGGTTCTAAAATTTTAAAATCTACTACCGGTTCTCTTGATGACCCTCAGATTATTGAGGCATTAGGGCAAGAGTTATATGATAATTTGTGCAATGATATTGAACTTCTTGATCTGGCAGGCGATGAATTTGATATGACGCGTGTAAATAATGGCGAACTGACACCGCTGTTTTTTGGCAGTGCTATGACTAATTTTGGTGTTCGCAGCTTTTTAGAGAAATTTTTAGAGCTTTCTCCACAGCCACAGCCAAGAATTTTGCAGAATGGTGAAATTTTAGATCCTTCTACAGAAGAATTTTCTGCATTTGTTTTTAAAATTCAGGCTAATATGAACCCAGCTCATCGTGACAGAATCGCTTTTATGCGTATTTGTTCCGGCGTCTTTGAAAAAGGGATGTCTGTTTATCACAAACAGGGAGGAAAAGTGGTTAAACTTTCACAGCCACAGCAGTTTTTGGCTCAGGAAAGAACTATCGTAGAAAAAGCTTATCCCGGTGATATTATAGGCGTTTTTGATCCGGGTATCTTTGGAATCGGTGATTCCTTAAGCGATGAAAAAATGAAAGTCCAATTTGAGGATTTCCCTGTTTTTCCGCCGGAAATTTTTGCCAGAGTGCAGCCAAAGGATTCGCTGAAACGGAAACAATTTGTCAAAGGAATTACTCAATTGGCACAGGAAGGCGCTATTCAGGTCTTTGAACAAAAGGATATCGGCATCGAAAGCTTTATTGTTGGTGTTGTTGGTGTTCTTCAGCTGGAAGTATTGGAATATCGGCTTATCAATGAATACAGTGCCCAGCTTTTGATGAATCAGCTTGCTTATACCGTTGCCCGTTGGGTTTATGCGGAAGATAAAAAGCTTATTGATAATATTAAAGGACTGGATAGCGGTATGCTTGTATATGACCAAAAAGACAGACCTGTTATTCTTGTTAATAACGAATGGTCATTGAACTGGATTTTAGAACGAAATCCTGGCATTCAATTTTGACAGTTCCTTCAGATGTTGCTAAAATTTAGATATTAAAATATAAATTATGTAATAATTTAAGTAAAGTTAATTGTAAAAACTTTAAAAAGTAGTTTATGCTATAAACAGTGGCAAAAGAATTTTGGTGAGGTGAAAAGTATGACATATAAAAACGGAACAAATAAATTCACCTTATCACAAAAAATAGTTCTTCTGATAACGTTTGTTATAGTTGCATCATTATTGCCTGCCAGTTTGCTTATAGCTCATAGAGTTTCCGGTGTCGTTGATGAACGTATAAGTGTAAATGCTGTCAGTATTACTACTTTACTCTCTCATTCGCCAGCTGTAATCCGTTCGCTGACATATGAAACTGATATCAATAATACCAATGAAACTCTGAATAATGTCGTTAACATGGCGGCCAAGTCATGTAAAGCCAGTATTATTATTTTAGACCGCAATAAAAATATACGGGTATTTCACAATCCTACTTCGATAGACGGATTTGAAGATGAAGCGCGTCAGATAGTGGCTGAACAGGGACTGAGTACTAATCTAAACTGGTATGATACTTCAGTTTTTAATGAAAAGGCAGTAGGGGTCATTCGCGATGACCGTAATACTGTTGTTGGCTATATTGTAGCTGGAGTATCACCTAAAATGATTCAGGATTTGACAGTAGAATCAGTTCTGCTGATTTTTCTGGCAAGTTTATTTGGTTTGTTTGTAGGTATAGGCGGTGCTGTTTTTTTAGCACGTCATGTAAAAGCTACTTTATTTGGATTAGAGCCTGAAGATATTGCCACATTGTTACAAGAACGCAATGCATTGCTTAATTCTGTAAAAGAGGGTGTTGTTGCAATCAATAAAGATGCTGAAATAACTTTGATTAATACTGAATCAGAGTTTTTGTTTGCTCAGGCAGGAATACCTAATCCACACACACTTCTAGGCAAACCGCTTGAAACAGTTATGAACGGATTAACGCTGGATACTGTTTTAAAAGAGGGAAGAGCAACATTGGATATGCCGGTACAGGTAGGTTCTGTTCTATTTATCGCAACTCTTGTTCCGTTATTTGACAATGGACATATCGGTGGTGCCATTATAACATTTCGTAAAAAAACGGAATTAGAAGAATTGGCTAATCAGTTGACTGGTGTACGTAATTATGCTGATGCACTAAGAGCTCAGACACATGAATTTATGAATAAAATGCATGTTATCATGGGTTTGATTGATATGAAAGCTTATGACGAGTTAAAACAGTTTACGATGGAAATTGCCAATAACCGGCAGGCTGAAGCTGCTTATGTAGTCACCAGATTAAAAGATATTACATTAGCAGGTTTTATTTTAGGGAAAATCAGCAGGGCAAGAGAATTAGATATCGAGTTTTCTTTAACAGATGAAAGCGAACTTACAACCGAATTTATTCGTCCTACAGTACAGGAGCTGATTCTTATTATTGGCAACTTGATTGAAAATGCTTTTGATGTTCTGCGTGATCATCCCAGTGAAAGAATTGTAAATCTGAGTATTTTAACCTTTGATAATGAAATAATGGTCATGGTTGAAGACTCCGGACCTGGTATTCCTGAAAATAAACTTGAAACTATCTTTGAAAAAGGTTATTCTAGTAAGGGGCCCAGACGCGGTATCGGACTTTTTTTAATAAAACAGACAGTTACCCATTTAAAAGGTACTATCGAGGTTGAATCAACCGTAGGCGAAGGTACCACGTTTACCATAAGATTACCAATCGTAAGGACGGTGAAAACATCATGATCAAAGTTTTAGTAGTAGAAGACGACCCGATGGTAGGGAAGCTTCACGAACATTATTTGACCCAAATCAAAGGTTTTCAACTATGTGATATCGTTCGCAACAGTGATGAAGCTTTGAAAATTATGCAGACTAAAGAGTACAATCTTGTCATTCTTGATATTTTTATGCCAGGAATGGATGGTCTGCAGCTGCTGGCAAAAATCAGAGAACAGGAATATGATGTCGATGTCATTATTGTATCCGCTGCCAATGATAAAGATAAGATTAAAGCAGCACTGCGGTTAGGAGCATTTGACTACATTATAAAACCTTTTGAATTTGAAAGATTTAATCTGGCGTTAAATAATTATAAGAGCCGCTATAACTTGGTTGAAGAACAGTCCATCCTTAAACAGGATGAACTTGACAAAACTATCATTCATCAGGATACAGATGTAGAAGTTACTTTACCGAAAGGTTTGGACAAGAATACTTTAAATACTGTTTGGTCTGAAATTATTAAAATCGACGGAATGTTTACTACAGAAGAAATTTCGGCTAAAGTTGGTATTTCACGTGTTTCAATCCGTAAATATTTGGAATTTCTTAAATCCTTGAAACTATTGAGCCTTGATCTTCATCGAGGCAGTGTAGGTCGTCCTGTTTACAAATACAAATGCATTGATAAAAATGCAAATATTATTGATCTATATATTCAATAAAGGTTGTTGCTGATGGAAAAAATTACTGCTATTCAGGTTTTGGATGTACCTGTGCACCCATATAGTATGGATGCGGCTGTTCAATATCTTGATGATAAGATACAAGAACAAAAGCACTCATTTGTAGTTACTGCTAACGCAGAAATTATTATGATGTGTCAAGACGATGCAGAATATAAAAATATCTTAACTAATGTTGCCGATTTAGTCCTGCCTGATGGCGCCGGTACCGTTTGGGCAGGCAGACAGTTAGGATATGCTGTGCCGGAGAGAGTTGCAGGGTTTGACTTATTTAATCGTTTACTTAATCTGGCTGCTGAGAAAGGTTATAGAGTTTTTTTCTTTGGCGCGTCGCCTGGTATAGCTGAAGCTGCAAAGAAAAAAGCAGAAAGTTTATATCCTGGTGTAACTGTAGTTGGATGCAGGGATGGTTATTTTAAAGACAGTGATAACAAGTCTATAATAGATGCCATTAATAATAGCGGCGCACAGATTTTATTTATTGCGTTGGGAGCCCCTAAACAGGAAAAATGGCTTCAGACACATCTTCAAGAGCTAAAACCTTATATTACTATGGGAATAGGCGGTAGTTTTGATGTGTTGGCCGGAAAAATGGAACGTGCACCGTTATGGATGCAAAAATATTCTTTGGAATGGCTTTTTAGGCTCTACAAACAACCGAGCCGTTTTACAAGAATGCTTGCTTTACCTAAATTTGTTATTAAAGTAATTTGTTCCAAATGAAATAAAAATGGACAAAAAGATATGGCTGTATTATAATAATGTGATGAACTAAAGGTTCATCACATTATTGTTTTCTTTTTCTTTTCTTAAACTTGCCGAAAGAGAGGGACTCTCTATGAATATAGTCAAAGACGGTCATCCGTTCATATTTGCTTTTGCTATTATTACTTTTGCTGTAGGTTATTGGGGTAGTTTAATATGGGCCGTAGTTCCTGCAGTGTTAATGCTATTTTTTATTTATTTTTTCCGTAATCCCAATCGTCCTACACAATCAGATGACTCTATTATTTATTCTCCTGCAGATGGAACAGTAATGGCAATAGAAGACTTTTATGATGAAGAATATTTAAATGAAGATGCTATAAAGGTTACTATTTTCCTTTCCGTTTTTAATGTGCATGTCAATCGCAGCCCTGTTAATGGTGAAATAAAATACCAGCGTTATACATGTGGGCAGTTTGTGCCGGCATATAAAAAATCTGCCTCTTTTGAAAATGAACGTCATGCTATTGGAGTTCAAAACGATAAGATGAGAGTTTTGGTTATTCAGGTTGCAGGATTACTGGCGCGTCGTATTGTATCGTGGGTGACTTTAGGTCATAATTTGAAACAAGGCGAATGTTATGGTATGATTAAATTTGGATCAAGTACTGAACTCGTTTTACCAAAAAATGTTGAAATTCTTGTAAAAAAAGGTGATTCAGTAGTTGGAGGAGTTTCTCTGATCGGGAGGGTTCATTAAAAGATGAATTATCGTCGTATCATACCTAACAGCATTAGTGCATTAAGTTTAACATTTGGCGTGTTATCTATTTTTGATACATTTGAAGGCAATTTTTCCAGAGCAGCTATATTTATAATATTGGCTGTTATTGCAGATTCTATGGATGGAAGAGCTGCTCGCTTTTTAGGAGTAGGAGGCGGGGAATTTGGTAAAGAACTGGATTCTTTATGTGATTTAGGTTCTTTTGGTGTCGCTCCTGCTATTCTTATTTATCAATATGGTATGACAGATTTAGGTTTACTTGGAAAACTCATTGCTTCCATTTTTACAATTTGTGGTGCTATGCGTTTAGCAAGATTTAATGTAAATGTTGGTGAGGTAAAGGGATATTTTCAAGGCATGCCGATTCCTGCGGGAGCCTGTGTTTTAGCAACGTATGTTCTTTCTGATTATTCCTTTTCCACTTATTTTGTTGCAATTCTAACTTTTGTAATTGGTTGTATTATGTATAGTAATGTAAAATTTCCGGATTTTAAAGGTAAAGGAAATCCAATGTTTTTACCTCCGGTAATTGTTGCTGCTGCTGTTGGCATATATTTACTTTATGTAAACCTTTCAGCATGGCCTTTTGCGGCCATGTTTACCTATTCGTTAGCTGGGATTATTAACTGTGTTTATGCAAAAATGCTAAACAAGCAGTAAATATTTTTAGAAAGCAAGGAGATTTTTGATGAGTACCTATTTTGACTTGATCATGATTCCGTTGCAGCTTTTAATTGTATTCTTCACGATCTATTATTTTACGCTTTCTTTCTTTGGCCTTTTTGGCCGCAGACCAGAAGAAAAAATTTATGATGAGCAAAAAACTTTTGCTATGATCGTTTGTGCACACAATGAAGAGCAAGTTATCGGTCAATTGGTCGAGAATCTGCATCTGCTCAATTATTCTGATCATTTATATGATATTTTTGTAGTTGCAGATAACTGTAAAGACAATACAGCGCAAATTGCCCGTCAAGCAGGAGCAATCGTTTATGAACGCTTTAATGATAATGAAAAAGGCAAAGGATTTGCAATGGATTGGATGTTCCAAAGGCTTTTTGAAATGGAACGTCAATATGATGCTGTTTGTGTCTTTGATGCAGATAATTTAGTTCATCCTAACTTTTTAAGAGAAATGAACAGCCGTTTATGTAAAGGCGAACGATTAATTCAGGGATATTTGGACTCTAAAAATCCTAATGATACCTGGATTTCAGGAGTATTTTCTATTTCTTTCTGGGTCGTAAACCATGTATGGCATTTAGCTAAATATAATATCGGTTTATCGAGCTGTCTTGGCGGCACTGGTATGTGTATTTCTACAGATATATTGCGCAGACATGGCTGGGGTGCTACATGCCTTACAGAAGATATGGAATTTACAATGAAAGCTTTGTTGGAAGGTATACCTACTACTTGGGCACATGATGCCATCGTCTATGATGAAAAGCCTCTTACTTTTATGCAATCCTGGAATCAACGTAAACGTTGGGCTCAAGGGCATTTTGATGTAGCAAACCGTTATATCGGTAAATTGTTTGTAAAAGGCATTAAGGAAAGAAATATCGTTGTTCTTGATGGAATAATCAATTTATTCCAACCGTATTTCTTACTTATTTCTACTTTTTTTGTCATTTGCAGTTATATCTATCAATTTTATCCTTTCTATACAAATGTCTTATATGCTATTCTACCGTTAGAAGTTTGGACGCTGATAGGTATAGGTCAGTATATTTTTCCTATGATTGTACTTTTTAAAATTCATGCTTCTTTTAAATCATGGATGTACCTTTTATTGTATCCGCTCTTTATTTACAGCTGGATACCTATTACTGTACTGGGGTATATTCACAGGCATGATCATGAATGGAGCCACACTGCTCATACTCGCGGAATAAGCTTTAACGAAGTTTTAATTCCGGAAAATGCTGAACTTGGCCCGAAACAAGTCGTATTTCCTAAAAAACAATAACTTTTGACCGCTCTTCTAAAGAGTGGTCTTTTTCTTTATAAAATGCTTGAATTCTTTATTTTATAAGGCTTTTATGTTATTATAAGATGATAAGATATAAAATATATAAGGAGAAGTTTGTGAAGATACGCGGTATTTTATTTGATTTAGATGGAACATTGATCGATACTATCGATTTGATAATCCAAGCATTTGAACACAGCTTTGCAGTTTGCTTGAATAAAAAGATGCCACGTGCAGAGTTGGTGAAATATTTTGGGCTGCCGTTACGCAGTGCTATGGAAAATTATGTAGATAAAAATCAGGTAGAAACATTATGTGCAGTTTATAGAGAGTTCAATCTAAAATATCACGATGAGCTTATTAAACCGTTTCCAGGGGTTAAAGAAACATTGTCTGTTTTGCAGCAGCGTGGAATAAAAATGGCTGTTGTTACTTCCAAAAAGGTACCAATGGCCAAACGCGGTTTGCAGTGTATGGGGTTGGAAACCTATATAGAAGCGGTTATTGGATGTGATATATGCCAACATCATAAACCACATCCAGAACCAATGGAGAAAGCCTTGAGCGCTCTTAAACTGAAAGCTGAAGAATGCCTTTGTATAGGCGACAGTCCTTTTGATTTACAAAGTGGACAGGCGGCAGGCTGTTATGGTACGGCAGCTGTTAGTTATACCAGCTTTGACTGGCAGGAAATGCTTGATGAAGGTAATCCAACGTATATTCTGAAAGAAATGCCAGATTTGATAAAGATTATTGATGATTTGAATAATAAACACTAAGGAGGACAATATGCGTAAAATAGCAATCATAGGTGGAACAGGAATCTATAGTCCGGAAACGTTACAATGTTTTGAGGAAAAGGTGATTCAAACTCCTTATGGAGCAGCTTTATGTAATATTGGAACAATGTGCGGCAATCAGGTAATTTTCATTACCCGTCATGGTGTGGGACATAAAACAGCTCCGCATAAAGTAAACTATCGTGCAAATATCTGGGCACTGAAAAGTCTCGGTACAGAAGAAATTTTTGCGACTACTGCAGTTGGATCTTTAAATCCTGATATGGAACCCGGACATTTCGTTGTATGTGATCAGGTTTTAGATTTTACGAAAAGCCGTATCAATACTTTTTACGACAATCCAGAACGTGGTGTCGCTCATGTTGATTTTACCAATCCTTACTGTCCAAGATTACGAGACAAAGTAATTAATTGTTTATATAAAACAGATATTATTTTTCATAAAAAAGGCTGCTATGTATGTACTGAGGGACCTCGCTTTGAAACTGCTGCTGAAATAAAAATGTTTGCAATGTTGGGCGGTGACCTCGTTGGTATGACTAATATGCCGGAATCCTTGCTGGCCAGAGAAGCAGAAATGTGTTATACAAATTGTTCCATAGTTACTAATATGGCTGCCGGAATTTCTCCGACACCTCTTTCTCACAGTGAAGTAGTTGAAGCTATGGATAAAAGTATTAAAAATATGGAACAGCTTATCAGCGCCTTTATTGCTGCTAATGAAGCTGATAGTATGGAGTGTGGATGCCCGCAGTGTATGACTGAATTTGGTGGTTTTACTTTATAAGGAGCCTGTAAAAATGGTTAAAACTATGGAATGGCAGGGACAGAGCCTGCTTTTATTAGATCAGACGAAGCTGCCATCAGAAATTATAACTATTCTTTGTAAAGATTACCGTAGAGTAGGAGAAGCAATAAAACGTTTGGAAGTACGAGGAGCACCTGCTATTGGTGCGGCTGCGGCCTTTGGAATGGTATTAGGATGGCAGGAGCTTGCATCAAGATATGCTGATTTCAGCCAGGAAACTCTTTTAATAGAGTTCAAAAAAATAAAAAACTTTTTGCTTTCTACTCGCCCGACAGCAGTTAATCTTGGTTGGGCAGTTGAAAAAATATATAAACATGCTGTTACTATGATAAATGCACAGCAATCTTTAAAAGCTATTGAAACTTCATTGGGAAATTTAGCCTGTAAAATTTATCAGGAGGATATTGAAGTCAATAGAAGGATTGGTATCTATGGGGCCGCATTATTGCCGCAGCAAGCCAGAATACTCACGCATTGTAATGCAGGAGCTTTAGCTACCTGTGGATGGGGAACTGCCTTGGGGGTTGTCAGACAAGCTTTTTTAGATGGACGGCTGGAGATGGTATACGCAGATGAGACACGACCGTTATTACAGGGGGCGCGTTTAACAGCCTGGGAATTAATAGAAGATAATATTCCTGTTACTTTGATTACCGACAATATGGCAGCCTGGGTTATGCAAACTCAACATATAGACTCTGTTATAGTCGGCGCAGATAGAATTGCTGCCAATGGTGATACGGCAAATAAAATCGGTACTTATGGAGTGGCATTGGCTGCAAAATATCATCAGATACCATTTTATATTGCTGCACCGATCAGTACTTTTGATTTTACTTTAGAAACTGGCAAACAGATCCCTATTGAAGAACGTTCTGCTGACGAAGTACGATTGCTTCATAGTGTGGTAACAGCACCACAGCAGGTGAATGTTTTTAATCCTGCTTTTGACGTCACTCCGGGAGAACTGATTACCGGCATTATTACAGAATATGGTGTTATATCTGCGCCATATATAGAAAATATAAAAAAATTGCAGAAAATACTGCAAGAGGAGGACTAATATTAACTATGGAAAGTATGATTCGTGATATAGCTTTAGCACCATCCGGAAAGCAAAAAATCTCTTGGGTAAAGGAGCATATGCCTTTGCTCAATATTCTTAATGAAAAATATAGTAAAAATCAAATTTTTAATGGTTTGAATATGGTAGTTACCATTCATTTAGAAGCGAAAACTGCATATTTGGCCCAAGTACTCAAAAATGCTGGCGCTAATGTAGTGGTAACCGGCAGCAATCCGCTGTCTACTCAGGATGATGTAGCTGCAGCGTTAGCTGATAGCGGTGTTACTGTTTTTGCAACCCATAACTGTACTGATAAAGAATACGATATGTATCTCAGCAAAGCATTAGATGTTGAGCCTGATCTTATCATTGATGATGGCGGGGATCTTGTCAATATGCTGCACGGTGAACGCAAAAATTTGGTTGCCAAACTTATTGGCGGCAGTGAAGAAACTACTACTGGCGTGCATCGTTTAAAGGCTTTATCCAATAACGGTAAGTTGGCTTTCCCCATGATTGCAGTTAATGATGCTTATTGCAAATATCTTTTCGATAATCGTTATGGCACTGGCCAATCTTCTTGGGATGGTATTATGCGCACTACAAACCTTTCTGTTGCAGGAAAAACAGTAGTCGTTGCTGGTTATGGCTGGTGCGGCAAAGGTGTAGCAATGCGTGCTAAAGGATTAGGAGCTAATGTTATAGTTACTGAAATAGACCCTATTAAAGGGATAGAAGCTGTTTTTGATGGGTTCAGAGTAATGCCTATGCAGGAAGCTGCTAAATATGGCGATTTCTTTGTTACCGTTACCGGCTGTAAAGATGTTATCACAAAAGAACATTTTGCTGTTATGAAAGATGGAGCCATTCTTAGCAATGCTGGTCATTTCGATGTTGAAATAAACATCAAGCATCTTGAAGAATTAACTGTAGAACCGTCGTATGAGGTTAGAAAAAATATCAGAACTTTCACGATGTCAAATGGCCGCAAAATAAATTTATTGGGAGAAGGCCGTCTTGTAAATCTGGCCTGCGGCGATGGACACCCTGTAGAAGTAATGGATCTTTCTTTTGCGATGCAATTTTTAGCAATGAAATATCTGTTGGAACATAAAAATTAACTTGAAAATAAACTTTATGTTTTACCAGAAGAGTTGAATACAGAAATTGCTGCGCTTAAATTACAAGCTATGGGTGTAGGTATTGATAAGTTAACGCAGGAACAGGAAACATATCTGCACCAGGCCTAAAGGAAGTGTTAATCTTGCAGGATGATCTCATTATTGATGCGGCTCGTAGACAAATAGTTACTGCAGGCATAAAAATGGTCGAGCAAAAAATGATTGCAGGATCTTGGGGAAACCTAAGTATAAAAATAGATACTTCACGTTGTGCAATAACACCATCTGGACGTAGTTATGACAGCTTAAATACTGAAGATATTGTTGTTGTGGATATGCAAGGTAATAAAATAAAGGGAGCTTTGATTCCTTCATCAGAAACACCTCTGCATCTGGCAATCTATAATGCTATACCTGCAGCACAAGCCATAGTTCATACACATAGTGTTTATGCCAGTGCCTGCGCTGCGCTGCATAGATCGATACCGGCGTTAATTGAAGATCTGGTGCAAATAATAGGCGGTAGTGTGGACGTTGCCGAATATGCGTTACCGGGAACAAAAGTATTAGCTGAAAATGCCTTAATAGCTTTACAAAATAAAAAAGCTGCATTACTAGCTAACCATGGAGTTGTATGCTGGGGAATTTCTTTAGAAACTGCTTTAATGACTGCTGAAATAGTTGAGAAAGCAGCACATATTTATTGTATTTGTGAAACTATGGGCGGTGCTAAATTATTACCGGAATCAGACATTGCTATAATGCATGATTTCTACAAGCAGCATTATTCTAAACGACAAATAGAAAAGGGAGATGACGTACTTGAGTAAATTACTAATAAAAAATGTAGAAATAATTTCTGCTCCCGATAACGAAAAATATTTTTTAGGCATTGATAATGACACTATCAGTGTTATCAGCAAAGAAATGCCAACAGGTTTTGAAAATGCTGAAATAATCAATGCTTCTGATAAGATTGCAGTGCCTGGTCTGGTAAACACTCATACACATGCTGCTATGACTTTATTGCGCAGTTACGCAGACGATATGGTATTGATGGACTGGCTGCAAAATAAAATCTGGCCTGCAGAAGCGGGATTAAATGATGAAGATATCTATTGGGGCACAATGCTTTCAATCGCAGAAATGCTTAAAACAGGAACTACATGTTTTGCAGATATGTATTTTGCAATGGATAAAGTTGCCCAGGCAGTGAATGAAACTGGTATTCGTGCTTCTTTAAGCCGTGGTCTGGTTGGACTTACACCAGATGCTGATGAAAAACTGCAGGATAATGAAATGCTTTTAAAACTGGCATGGAAAAGCTGATGGCCGTATTAGAGTAATGTTTGGTCCTCATGCTCCCTATACTTGTCCTGTCCCATATTTAAAGAAAGTTGTAGCTAAAGCCGGTGAATTGAATGCGGAAATTCATATGCATTTATGTGAAACGGCAGGAGAAGTAAGCGATTGTGTAAAAGAGCACAATATGACACCTATAAAACTAATGAATAGTTTAGATATGTTTGATTGCGGAACTTTAGCTGCACATTGCGTGCATGTAAGTGAAGCAGACTTGGATATAATGGCTGATAAAAAAGTCCGTGTAGCACATAATCCGCAGAGCAATCTAAAGCTGGCCAGCGGTATTGCTCCAGTGCCGGCAATGCTTAAACGTGGTATTATAGTCGGTTTAGGTACTGATGGAACGTCCAGCAATAATAATTTGGATCTTTTAGAAGAGTGCCGTCTGGCAGCTATGCTTCATAAAGGAATAAGCGGTGATCCATTGCTTATTCCCGCCCAGGAAGCTTTAAAATTGGCAACTAAACAAGGTGCTTCGGCTTTGGGATTTACTGATGTAGGAGAGATTGAGGTAGGTCAGAAAGCTGATATTGTTCTTTACGATATGCAGAAGCCTTATTGGTATCCACGCCATGATCGTGTTTCTTTACTGGTTTATGCTGCAAGCGCAACTGATGCTGATACAGTTATTGTCAACGGTAAAGTTTTAATGAAAAATGGCGAACTGTTGGAAATGGATGTAGAAAAAATTTATGCGGAGGCCAATATGCGAGGCCATCGCTTAACTAGATAAAGCAAAAAAACTTTAGGAGTGACGAGAGTGGCAAAATACTTGTAAAAAACAATTTAGCACCTGCTGTTTATGAATTTATTATTGAAGCGCCAATGATAGCTCATAAATGCCAACCCGGTCAATTTGTTATGATTCGTACAGATGAAAACAGCGAACGTATCCCTTTGACTATAGCTGATTTTGATCGAAAAAAAGGGACAATAACTTTGATTGTGCAAACAGTAGGCAATACTACAACACATCTTTGTGAAACTTTTATTGTTGGTGATGAAATTTTAGATGTTCTTGGCCCATTAGGAATGCCTTCACATATGGGTAAATTCGGTACGGTTGTTTGCGTTGGTGGCGGTATCGGCGTTGCACCGGTTTATCCCATTGCTCGTGCTTATCATAAATTGGGTAATAAAGTCATTTCTATTATCGGTGCCCGCAATAAAGATCTGATTATTTTTAAAGAAAAAATGGAAGCTGTCAGTGATGAATTGATTATTACTACTGATGATGGAAGTGCTGGTCAGAAAGGCTTTGTTACAGATCCTCTGAAAGCAATGCTTGAAGCCGGTGAAAAAATTGATTTAGTCTTGGCTATTGGACCTGTTATTATGATGAAGAATGTTGCAGAAACTACCCGACCCTATGGAACACCGACTACTGCAAGTTTAAATACTATTATGGTTGACGGAACCGGAATGTGCGGTGGGTGTCGTGTCAGGGTAGGGGATGAAAATAAATTTGCATGTGTTGACGGCCCGGAATTTGACGCACATTTAGTAGATTTTGCTAATCTTGTTCAGCGTCAGCAAATGTATAAAGGTCAGGAAATGCTTGAATATAGCTGCGGAGGTCATTGCAAATGCGTGGAGGAATGAGAAATCCTATGCCGGAACAACCGGCTGATATAAGAAATAAAAATTTTGAAGAGGTAGCGCTTGGTTATGATATGGCAACTGCTATCGATGAAGCACAGCGTTGCTTAAATTGTCCTAAACCGCGCTGTGTTGAAGGTTGTCCGGTTAATGTAGAAATACCAGCTTTTATTCAAGCTATTGCTCAAAGTAAATTAAATGAAGCTATAACTATCCTGAAACGTAAAAATAGTTTACCAGCTGTTTGCGGACGCGTTTGTCCTCAGGAAAATCAGTGTGAAAGTAAATGCGTTTTAGGTATCAAAGGAGAATCCGTTGCTATCGGACGTCTCGAACGCTTTGTTGCAGATTATGCTCGTGAGCAGGGAATTGATATCACCAAAACTGATATAGATTCATCAAAAGATAAAAAGATAGCAATTGTTGGCAGTGGTCCTTCAGGTTTAACAGCTGCAGGAGATCTTGCGAAAATGGGCTATGATGTTACTATGTATGAGGCTCTTCATGCTCCAGGTGGAGTTTTAATGTATGGTATTCCACAATTTCGCTTGCCGAAAGAAATTGTAAAACACGAAATTGACGCCTTAAAAGATTTGGGGGTAAAAATAATCCCTAATGCCGTCATTGGCAGAACCTTCACCATCAAAGAATTAATGGATGAAGAAGGATTCAGTGCCGTTTATGTAGGTACAGGTGCTGGATTGCCACATTTCATGCATATAGATGGCGAAAATTTAAATGGAGTCTATTCTGCAAATGAATTTCTTACTAGAGTTAATTTAATGCGTGCATACCAATTTCCTAATGTTGCAACTCCTGTATATGTAGGTAAAAATGTTGCCGTTGTCGGTGCTGGTAACGTTGCTATGGATGCCGCGCGTACAGCAAAACGTCTTGGCGCTGAACAGGTATATATAGTTTATCGCCGCAGCGAAGACGAAATGCCGGCTCGCAAAGAAGAGATAGGCCATGCTAAAGAGGAAGGCATTGAACTGAGACTGCTCAATAATCCTACCCGTATTCTCGGAAATGATAAGGGCTGGGTTAATGGTATGGAATGTGTTGAAAATGGAATTAGGTGAACCTGATGCATCAGGACGGCGCTCTCCTGTAGAAATCAAAGGTTCAGAATATGTTCTTGATGTTGATATGGTAGTTATGGCGATAGGCCAAGGGCCTAATCCTTTACTTAAACAAACAACACCTGAACTGGAAACTAATAAACGCGGCAATATTGTTGCTAATGAAGAAGGTGCTACATCTATTCCTGGTGTTTTTGCCGGTGGCGATATAGTTACTGGTGCGGCAACAGTAATTTCTGCTATGGGAGCCGGTAAAAAAGCAGCTCTGGCAATTGATGAATATTTGTCAAAACATTAATTAAAAATTTCTTTCTCTGATAATAATAACCGTATAAAATATCCGGCAAAAATTTGCCGGATATTTTTAATTTTCTATTCATATTTGTTTTTATTTTACTTAACTTCAGAATGGTAAAAACTTCTATGATATGTTAAAATAAGTAAGATAAGTTTTATATTAAAAAATTTTCTTCGAGGTGAATAAAATGCAATTTCCGTTAGTATTAGGAGTTTCTGCACGTCATGCTCATTTATGCCGCGAGCATATGAACATTTTATTTGGTGAAGGGTCTGAATTACACCCCAAAAAATATATTGGACAACCGGGACAGTATTCTTCGGAAGAGCAGATTACTTTAGTAACTGCTAAAGGTGAGATGAAATTAAGGATCATCGGTCCTTTGCGTAAATATACACAACTGGAGCTATCTTTTACTGATGCCAGAAAAGTAGGTCTGAATCCTCCAATTCGAAATTCTGGAGATATTAAAGAATCTGCTGGAGGAAAATTAGTAGGACCTAAAGGTGAAGTAGAAATTACAGAAGGTGTTATTATAGCTGCACGGCATATTCATTTATATCCTGAAACAGCAGAAACATATGGTTTAAAAGATGGCGATATCGTTTCTATCCAAACAAATGGAGAACGTGCTTTAATTATGAATAATGTTTTAGTGCGTGCCGGTGAAGGGAATGCTGATGAAGTACATATTGATACTGACGAAGCTAATGCATGCAATTTAGACAGTGGTATGATGGTTGAAATTATTACAAAATAATTAACGAGGTGGTAAAGTGATAAAATTCTTGATATTTCTATCCCTGTTAATTCAATTGTCATTACTAAATATCGGTTATGCAAAAGAATATCGTAATCCTGAAGCTGGCTTTAAAATAAACATACCACAACAGGAAATAAACATTGTAAGTAAAAATTTTTATGGTGGAATGCAGCCTAATGGTAATTTTATTTACGTTTATAGCCTGAATCAAAAACAGGCATCAGATTTATTAGAAGAAAATTTCACTACAGATGCTTTTAATGATGATTATACGGCAATTGAATTATTAGAACGTTCTGGTATTGATCCTCAAAAAGCCAGTCTTAAATTATTGGATCCTGTTCTCTACTGGCCTTCAGATAAACCTTTTATTAAACAGCTGCCCAATGATGTTGCTTTTAATATTCAAACTCAAAAAATCCATGGCAGAAAAAGTTTAAATATGCAGTTTACTGAAAATATGGAAAACGAAATTAAGGATAAAAATTCATATTTATGTTCAATCGATTTGCTTTCTGCAAATAACAGATTATACGTAATCAGTACCAAAGTCTTAAACAGCCAAAAAGAGTCTGAAGTATCAGCTGAATCAGTACGTAACGAGTATCGAAAAGGTGTGTTAATAACAAAACCTTCTGCAAATACTAATACATTAATTTACACTGATAAAATAGGAAAATTTAAATTTGATCTTCCTGAAAATTGGTATTATGTTCAAAGTTACTTTTCTGATAATCCGAAAGCTTGTTTGACTTTTGCCTTACCGTTGGAAACCTTGGAAAAAATTAAGGAAAAAACTCAAAATTTGGAAGCGAATGACTTAGATAAAGAGAAAATAGCTGATAATGTTTCCGAAGAAAATATAGCGTCATGGATGGATTTACTAACAGAAAGCGTATGGTCAGTTTCCTGTGAAACAAAAGAATTTGAGACAGCTGCTTATTTAGAAAATCCAGAAGCTACTAAAGCAGAGATGCAGTTGTTGCTTTCAGAGCTAAAAAACTATATTGAAAGCAGCCGCTACTATAAAAACAGTAAGTTTGATTTTGATGTCAATATTACTCCTAAAATAGGATATATAAATTTCGATCTATCATTTAATTTAAAAGATAAAAAAGATTTCGACAATACCGGCAGAATTTTCTTTACAAAGAAAAAAGGTGGTCTTGTAGTTTATACATCCACTCTTAGAAATACAGAACAACCAGCTTCTAAAGAACTCATAGAGAATATTAAGATGCTTGATTTACAGTGATTTTGATGCCCCTTTACTTAGCAGTATGAATGCAAAGGAGACATAAATATGAGAAAAACAATCTGTTCAGGAATCATCACATTCGGTATCTTGGTTAGTCTTTCCAGCTGCTATGCTTTCGACTATCGCAGTGAAGAAGCTGGTTTCAGTGTCGATATTCCAGATGATAACACTATTATTGTCAGTAAAGATCTGTTTGCGGCAGGCAGCAATAAGTCTGGCATGCATGGTATAGCAGCTATAAGTCAGCAATCTATTGAAAAATATACGAAAACAGCTTTTGCTACCAATAAATTTGAAAGTGATTTAAAGAAGATAGCTGAAGATATTAAAGCTGGAAAAGATATCTTAGCTGATCCTGCTTATGCTTATCTTACTGTACCGCAAAATGAGTTACAAGTATATATGCAGAAACTTATGCAGGATAATCCACAATCTTTACCTGGTAATAAAAACTATAAAATAACAAAGATTAACAAAATACCAGCATTAGAAATCAACAATGATATGCTGTTGAATTATGAAATAAAATTGCCAATTGCTTATACTCGGAAAGAACAGCAGAATATACAAAAATATAATCCTTATGTTAAATTCAGTGATGATGGTAAACAGATGACAGCTCAGTACAATTTAATTTCTAAAATTTATATTTTGTCACAAAATGATCAATTATATAACATAAGCAGTGGATATGTTGAGTTTCCTGCAATAGAACAAAGTGAAACAGTGTTTGCAGAAAATAAAGCTGATAAATTTATTCAAAAGTTTACAGACAATAAAGTTGATAAACGTGCATATAAGAAATTCTCTAAAGCGTTTACAAAAAAACTGAATTTCTTTAAACCACAATTATCTAATTCTGAACTTATTATTAAAGATGGTATTTTTAACAAAGAGTTCAAAGTCCCACATAACTGGCTGTACATTCAAAGCAATCAAAAAGTGGAAAATATGCCTGTCAGCTTCTTCTCTGCATTACCTGTCAGCAGCTTGGAAAAGATGGGGAAGGAGTATATAGATTCTAAATTATTTAATATTGAAACTACCAAAATAGGTATGAATGTGGAATCTAATAATATTGATGACTTTGATTTTAGCAAAATTTTAAAAGCTTATTCCGAAGGTGTTATAGGTATTTCGGCAGAATATAAGCCAGCTCGTCCTCATGACCAAGGCCCAAAGCAGTTTTTAGAAAATCCTGTTTTTACTAAAATTATGTTCGAAGAATTTATGAACAAACCGTTTTTGAATCCACGTGAAAAAGCAAAACTAGAAAAGTTTGTTCAGATTAAAAATTTTACACATGATATTGATATCAATCAAGAAAACTGCCTGCTTCAATTTACTTATGATGTAGATTTACATTTGCCACAAACTTTATCTAAAATCAACCGACCTGGTTATGACATTTTTCAAGAAACCGATTTGACAGATTTATCTATACATGGGCAAAAGAAAGTTTACTTTGATACAGATAATCGAATTAATCTGTTATGTTATTTTACACAAGATAAAACGATGAAATCAAATTTGATCCAAAAAGAATACGACAGCTATAATTTATTCAAAAGTTCTTTGTTAAAAGAAAAATATTAAAAAATACTTTCTAACACCTGGATAATAAGTCTTAAAATATTATCCAGGTGTTTTTATCTAAAAATACATCGTCATAAATCGTTTTTAAGGCAAGTGAAAAACAAATTGAATAGAAGTTATAATACAATCGATTAAAACAGCTTAAAAGAGAAATTTACGCATATATGTGGATTTATGTTAAATATTTACGTTATAGAGTTTAACTGTATCAAAAATATCGTTAATACTTGCCGACGGCCGTGTTGCGGTTTGTAATCTAATTTGTAGAGTTTTACATAATATATATACAAAGGACATAAACTATAGACTAATTCATTATAAGAAACTGACACACAAAAAGATTCGTAGGGGGTAGTTTTAGAATTTGGTGTCAGTCGGCACAGTTACATCAAGTGGGTAACTGTGCCGACCTCGTGCTAACGAGGTTTTTACCTAAAGAACTCATTGTAAAGAAACATTGCTACTACTGACAGAATCATCAGACACCAAAGGCTTACTACTAGGCATAACAGGCTCTTTGTTAACTTCCACAAACAATCCAAGTTTAACACCTTCCTCATGGTTTTCAGGATCTTTACAAAATTCTACCATGTTTAACGGATTGTTGTCAAAGCGTTTTCTTATAGAAGCTGGGAGAGCGTCAAATTTCTCCTGAGCGTCGATTAATATATGTTGAGCTACCTGATAGTCTGGAATATCGCTAAAATCGCCATAAAGGGGCTTTTTGGCTGTTAGGTGGTCTATTACACCTGTAGTTTCGTAACGTTTTAGGATTAAATTAACATCACATTCATTTTTAAACTGCTGTTGAGTAAATGAAGGTGCATAGAATGTTTTTCCGGGAACTAATTCCTTTTCATAGTTTTTTCTGAATTCCATATCATTCACCAATGGGGGACTTTTCGCCTACGGCGATTCCACTGTCTACAGGTGCAGACGCTACGCTAATTTCTGCACCTTGCGCCAGCGGCTTTTCATGAGGATGAAACTCAATAGCTTCATGTACTAAAATAGGGGTAGGGTAAGAAGCAAGGCTACCAGTATGTTCATCATATTCACCAAGAGAAAATAAGGCGAAATCATTAGGATATTTATAGATCATAGAATCCATACTTTCAACGGCTCCAGCAAAGGCTCGAACAGCTTCAATTTGAGCGGAAACAGCAATAATAGAACCAAAGAACATAGCTTTACGGTCATAGATAGCATACAATTTTTTCATAATAATTACCTCACATTTCAATAGGTCGAATTAACGACTCAAGTTGTTTATTTTTACATTTTTCTTTAACACCTAAACGGATATAGTCAACAGTTTGGTCAGTTTTAAGAGCTTTTAATTTACGGACTGTTAATACATCTTTAAAGGCAATAGGATCAATTTCATCAAATATTTTGTCATAGTATCGTGGGGGCCTAACTACTAATCCATCTCTAATAACGCATTTATCATTAGGAAATATATCATTTTTATAGCGTAAGAACCATTCGTGCGCGATACCAGGACGCCGACTCATGGTAACGTATTCTGGTTGTCGCCCTTTGTAGTGGGCTTCTTGAGCATCTCCTGTAACCTTTTTAAGGACGTATCTAGCCACATATGCAGCAGATTCAAAAGAAACATCACCAATAGAAGCATAGCCAAAAGGCCAAAGACGTGAGAGACTATCTGATACATATAATTTAAAGCCATTATTCACCTTCCATAACTTTTTATCCTCAAAATCATGATTAAACAATATAGCATGATAGTGAGGACGTTGATTTAAAGAGCCATACTCTCCACAGTGAAAGAACCTAATACCTTCTCCGTAACGCTTTCTAAGACGCTTCATGAAATCTTGATAGTGTTTCATCTTAAGCGATCGGTCAGAGGGTAAATTTTCATCATTGTAAGTAAGAGTAATAAAACAATTACGTTCATGGAGCGAAGCCTCATGAACGCAACGGACAGCCCATACTCGGGAACGTTCAAGGCGACAACCTACACACTGGCCACATGGTATTTTCAATGGCTCACACTCCCGCCAATTAGCGGGAGCAGTGAACACCAAAGAAGACTTGCCAGTCTTAGGATTAAGCTTAGAGGAATCACGCCATGCTAACAAAGGATGATAACAAGGCATTTTAATTCACCTAAATTCTGTAACCGCCACGCATTGGACGGGAACGGAGATTTTTGGAACGAGTACGAGAAGCAGTTTTACTAAATAGTTTTCTGGAACGTCTGCGGGACATTTTATGTCTTCGCACAATCATCACTCCTTAAAATTTAAATTGGGTAATACTGGAAACGATAGCGGCTAACAATGCAGATACAAAGGTAGCATACTTAACAAACTTGTCTATAACAATCACCTCCTTAATAACCATAACCGAAGTTACTAAAAACCTCACCAAGTCTAGCAGTACCACGAGCAAGAGAAGCATTATCATCAGTATCATAAACAGAAGTACGCGTTCCCTCACGTTTATTTTTGTAAGTTTGAAATTCAATCTCTTTATCAAGCTTAGCTATCTGCTTAGCACTAAAACCTGCATTTGTCATAGCATTATGCCAGGCGGCGCCTGCATTAGAAAGAGCAGCAGAGCCAGCAGAATTATAATACCCAGCTTGAGCAGCTGTAAGTATCTTGCTGTTTTCGATATCTTGAGATAACTTCCGTTTTTGAGCTCCCAAATACAAAACATTAGCGGCAGAATTAGCAGTATCAACAGCATTTTGAGTGTTGAGCCGGGAGACTGTTGCATTATTCGTTCGTACAGTAGAATCGCCAACATTTACTCTATTCTCCATATCTTTAAGTTCAAGCTCTTTAAGACGTTTATACTGATAGCTTGATGTAGCTAAGCCAGCGGCAGGATTTTCAGCAGTAGGAGCGGCAACAGAGGGAGCACCAATAGCACCATGAGTAGCACTTAGAATAGGATTTAGACCAGCTTTCTTAAGGTCTGCAACTTCCCATTGATGTTGGTTTTGGTAGAACTCTTTTTGTCTGTTATAAGCGGCTTTTGCTGAAGAACTATTCATACCGAAGGAAAATAAAGAACCTGCGGCTTGTAAGCCTAAATCACTTCCAAAGCTCATATAATCACCTCTTAGAAGTGGTCAATTAAGCCCGGGACACTATACACAGGCATAGGACGCACACAGTTAAGCTCAATGTAACTATCAAACAAGAAATGAGGTTCAGACGGAACAGCAACAACTCGGTCAATAGGGGGTTCGTCTACGATAAATTCAGCATTTAAGACGGGACGTGTTTCAAATTTTTGGCTAAGGTGCCAAGCGTCCAAGGGCTGAGCAAAGGTAGAACGGAATTTCCCTGTAATTTTAGAGGGGAAATAACGATATTCTGCAAAGCGTTCCTGATAGCCAAATACATCATCATCTGCAGAAGTGCCATCTGCGTATAACTCTTTATTAAGCACAGCTTGTTCTCCAAGATGTGCAAGGGCAGGCCAGTAGAAGTCAAAGCGGGTTTGTCTGCTCCACATTCTGTTTAAACCTTGTTGATAGGTAAGATCGGCACGGACGTTAACTAAACCGATGATATAACCATGTTCAACAAATGATTTTGTGAAACCATGCACACGACTACCAACGAGACCATAAGCGGCAAGATTGCCCTGGGGAGTGGTGTTATCTGTCGAGGACGTTTGCTGTACAGGGTTTACAACGACCGGAGAGGAGGAACCGCCGAGATATTCGGGACGCTGTAAGCGAGCATCAGGAGAGACAACACCAAAGTGAGCAGTAAGCATTTCCGTGTAGCGGGTACCACCACGAGCGTCACGCTCATACAACCGTTGTACTTGGAAAGCCATACGGAAAGAATTAATTGTTACGGCGGTCGCAGTAGAAAGATCAGCAACCAAACCTCCTGCAGGTAATGCGGCAAGAGGATTATAAATGTTAACTGGAGAATCTTCTAAATTTCCTAATCCACCAGTAGGGGGAAGACGGGGGACATAACCATGACCTTGCTGGTCTGAATCCCAATAAGTAGCAGGGTAACCTTGATTATTAATATTAAAAGTTAACGGAATAGGCGCATTAACATCATAATCATCTGCAAATTTAACATCTGCTAAACCACCTACAGGTAGTTCAACGCCGGGGCCTTTTTGCGGCCAAGGTAAGCAGGAAGTGAAATAGTCATGACGCTTACCACGTCTAAGCAGCTGGTAGTCCATAACATCATCGGTGCCATCGTCTTTAGGAACATCTACGGAATCCTGCAAATTTTCGTCTCTGAACCATTCGTTCCAGATAAGATTATAGGCTCGGAAAGGCATAGAATTGATATTAGATAATGAAACACCTGTAGGAATACCAAAGTAATCGCCTAAAGTACCAACATCAAAAGTCGTATTATCGGCTAATGTAGGGATTAAATAATCGGTACTATCTCCGGGGTTATCTTGTGCACCGTTAAAGCGTTCCCAGTTTTCCCAGAGTAAGCGACATGGAACAAAGAAAAAGAATGTATCCATAAACAGATTATCCATGAAGGGAACTATAGGAGTTGCCAAACGTGCAAACAAAGTAGCTCGACAGTTAAACGTATCACCGGGAAGCACTTCATCGACAAAGAAAGGAACTAAATAGCCAGCATCAAAAGTTGTCTTATGACCATGAGAACGATTAAAGCTTGACCGTTGTATTTCAGCACGAGGAACACGGCTAAAATTATGGGACATTACTGATTTCAAAATATCACTCCTTTACGTCAAAATAATTATTATGGGAATTTGCTTGTATATAGTCGCCACAATGATTATCAGAATTTCATTTTACATAATATATATTATCGGACGTAAAGTGAGGATTGGTAAATTTCGTTGTAGATAGTTGTTGAAGAATAATTTCATTAAACGAACAATTGCAAACAGATGTTTTGACATTCTTACCTGTTCCTGATATAATAGAAACAATTAGAATAGAAATAAATGAACTTACTATCTTTAGAAATTTTTTGAGTATATGATGATTGGAATTGGAGGCTGGTTTTATGGCAAGAAGAGCACGTTTCAGCGATTTTGATGGAATTATTACAGAGGAAATGCTTTCCGATCGGCAAAGAGCTATTTTAGATTTCATTCGTGAGCACGTTTATGCTAAGGGATATCCTCCTGCAGTACGTGAAATTGGTAAGGCAGTGGGTTTATCTTCAAGTGCCAGCGTACACACTCATCTGCATAAATTAGAAGAATATGGTTTTTTGCAAAGAGATCCAGCCAAACCACGCGCTATAGAATTGACCCAAGACAGCAGCTGGCGGCAGAAAACGGTCGTTCCTGTTCCTTTGGTTGGCAAAGTCACTGCAGGGCAACCTATTCTGGCAGTTGAAAATGTTGAGGAGACCTATCCCATTCCACTAGATTTGCTTGGCTGTCAAGAAGATGTTTTTATGTTATCTGTTTCTGGAGATAGTATGATCAAAGCTGGTATACTTGATCATGATTACATTGTTGCCAGAAAGCAAAATTTTGCTAATAACGGAGATATAGTTGTTGCTCTTATTGATGGTGAAGAAACAACAGTTAAGCGTTATTTTCGTGAATTACGTTCAATTCGTCTACAACCAGAAAATGATGCCTATACTCCCATAACAGGTACTGATAATATTCAGGTTCTTGGTAAGGTAATAGCAGTATTCAGAATGCTGTAATGTCTATAATACACCAAATAAATATCATAAAGACAGCTATATGATGTCATATAGCTGTCTTTATTTTTGAGATAATTAAAAAGCAGATAAGAGGAACAATAAAATCCTCTTATCTGCTTTTCTATTGATATAAAATTTGAGTTTTTATTTCTCCCCTACCATTTTTGCAGCTGACATAATTGCAATACGCCCGTGCTCAAAAGTAAGTCCTCCTTGAAAATATACATTATAAGGTTCACGGCAAGGGCCATCAGCACTTAATTCTATTGATGCGCCTTGTACAAAAGTCCCCGCTGCCATAATTATTTCATCTTGATAGCCAGGAATTATTGCAGGAACTGGAACAACATGTGCATCAACTGGTGAATTTTTTTGTATGGCTATACAAAAATTACATAAACGCTCTTTAGTTTCCAAACGAATAGTCTGAATTATATCACTGCGTCTATCATTTGCAGAAGGAGTAACCTGATAACCCAGGCGTGAAAATACTGCAGAAGCAAAAATTGCTGTTTTAACAGCTTGCAAAACTATATGCGGAGCTAAGAATAAGCCCTGGTATAATTCTCTGGCCGTATCTCCAAGTGTAGCCCCCATTTCTCCGCCTAATCCTGGAGCGGTTAATCTATATGACGCAAGTTCTACTAAATCCTTTCGGCCAACAATATAACCACCAGTAGGTGCAAGACCGCCTCCAAGGTTTTTGATAAGAGAACCGGCCATTAGATCAGCTCCAACTTCTGTTGGTTCTTGTTTTTCAATAAATTCACCATAACAGTTGTCAACAAAACAAATAATATCAGGCTTTATTGCTTTTACTGCTTTACAGATCGTTCCTATTTCTTCAATTCTTAACGTTTTACGCACACTACTGTAACCGCATGAACGTTGAATATGTATCATTTTTGTTTTATCCGTAATTGCAGCTGTGATTTTTTCAAGATCAATTTGTGAACCAATCATGGGAATTTCTTTATAGACTACGCCTAAGTCAGTAAGAGAGCCAGGGGTTTTTACAGGTACGCCTATGATAGTCTGCATTGTGTCATATGGAGCTCCTGTAGCAGCGATTACTTCATCGCCTGCTTTCAAAACTCCGAGTAACGCAACGGCTAATGCATGAGTCCCTGAAACAAACTGAGATCGTACCAATGCCGCTTCCGTTTTAAAAATATCAGCATATATTTCATCTAATTTTTCTCTGCCAACATCGGAATAGGCATATCCAGTAGTTGGTTTTAAATAAAAATCTGATACCATATGCTTTCTAAAAGCTTGCATAACCTTTTCTGTATTATACAAAGCTGCTTCTTCATAGCTTTCAGCAGCATGTAATACTTCTAATAATGCTTCCTCTTCTATTTTTTTAAAATCAGTCATTTACGTATAGTCCTCATATTATAAATTTTTCGAAATCCTCTAACTGTTCTGATGCCAGACGTACCTTCATAAAAGTACCGTTTTCTTTATATTCTTGTTCTAAAACAGTACCTATAGTATGTAGTTTAGCAGCTTTTTCAGATTCTGTATATGGAATAAGCAGAGTGACTTCTATAGATTTTAATTTCAGATTTTCTGAAATCAGAGCAAGGAGTTCTTCGATACCAATACCACTCTTAGCCGATATACAAACACTATTTTCTTGCTGTGCTAAACGCTGTGCCAAAGCATTTTCAGAGGGAAGTTTATCTATTTTATTGTAAACGGTGAGTATTGTTTTATTTTGTGCACCTATTTGTTCTAAAACCTTATAAACAGCATCACTTTGTTCCTGATATAATTCATGGCTCACGTCAATGACATGCAGCAATAAATCTGCCTCAGCAACTTCTTCTAAAGTAGATCTGAATGCTGCAACTAATTGATGAGGCAAACGTTGTATAAAACCAACAGTATCAGTAAGTATTGCTTCGTGCTTGTCTGGTAATATTAACTGACGTGTAGTAGGATCAAGAGTTGCAAACAATTGATCTTTCGCATAAATATCAGACTGTGTTAATAAATTTAGTAATGTAGATTTACCTGCATTAGTATAACCAACAAGACTTATTGAAGGAACTTGGTTTTTGGCGCGCTTAATCCTATGTAAAGTCCGGACAGCGCGAACTTTTTCTATGGAGTCTTTGATAAAAGCTATACGATCGCGAATACGCCGTCTATCAACTTCTAATTTTGTTTCGCCAGGACCGCGGGTACCAATACCGCCGCCTAAACGTGATAAAATAAGTCCTTTACCCATAATTCGCGGTAGATTATATTGCAGCTGTGCTAATTCTACTTGTAATTTTCCTTCATTAGTACGAGCCCGCTGGGCAAAAATATCCAAAATTAAAGCTGTTCTATCAAGAATACGAACACCCATTACCTGTTCTATATTTCGTTGCTGCGCCGGTGTCAGTTCATCATCAAAAATGCACAGATCAATATTTTCCTGTTGTGCATACAAGGCCAGCTCCTGTACTTTTCCTTTTCCTATAAAAAATGCCGGATCCGGTTTAGCACGACGTTGAATAAAACGGTTCACTACTACAGCACCTGCTGTATCCGCAAGCTGCTTTAACTCTTCAAGCGAATCTTCAGCAGTCCAACCGCCTTTTATCTGTCCCCAGTCCATACCAACTAAAATGGTTTTCTCTGCTGCTACTGCTAAACTGGAACTACTTGTTTGCTTGTCTAAAATCCGCTCTATTGTATTGATTACATTAAGAAAATTAATAGCTTCTGCTTCTTCCAGAGAAAAAGGTCCATATTCATCGCAGATAAACTGTTCTTCTTTGTCAAGCCCAACTATCATGCCAAAAGAAATTATGGACTGCGTGTAATCAGGTGCGGTAACACCTATTGTAACCATGGCATCGAATTTATTATTTTTTAACGCTGAAAAATCAACTCCACTCAACACTGGATTACCATTTGGATGAGTGTGGACACAACGGATTCCACTTAATCTGCCAATACCTCTGCGACCTTCTACTGCTGGCAGTTCTACACTGTCATTACCACCGATTACAATATTAGTTATTTGCCCGCTTCTAGAAATATAAAGAGAGATTTCTCTGTTTATAAATTCTGTAATATCAGCTAATTTTAAAGCTAATTCCGCAGAAATGAGCTGCCCTAAAGGCACTTGTACATCGTACAAAGCAATTAATTCATTCAAAACAGAATCCCGTATTCCTTTTTTGTTACCTAAAATTTCACGCATGATTTACACCTTAAAGAGCAGACATGGTATTTTACCATATCTGCTCTTCCTTTTCTTACAATTACTGACGAACGCGTGCCGGCTCGACATTTATTTTATAGCCTTTAATCGTGTTTTTGTGCATTACACCCAAAACTTTTTCGGCCATATCTTCTGGGACTTCTACAAAGGTAAACTTGTCATAAATATTGATCAAACCTACTTCTTTGGCAGGAATATCAGCTTCAATAGCAATAGTTCGAACTATATCCTGAACAGTAACTTTTTGGCTGCGTCCAATATTCATGAAAAGACGAACCATGCCAGGACGACCACCAGTATTACTTAAATCTTTCGCCAGAATATCTTCAGGCGAAGCTTCTAAAGCTTTATTACCTTCCTGCATCAGTTTTAACGCAGCAGCAACCACATCTTCAGCATCATATTCTTTTAATAAGCTTGCTGCAATAGGCATATAATCATGATAGTTAGACTGATCCAGCACACTCTGCATTTTGGAAACGATCATTTCACGCTGACGCTCAATAACATTGGCTGTAGTCGGTAATTGACGACGTGTTATTTTGGTTTTAGTAGTGCGTTCGATAAGTTTCAACTGACGGAATTCACGCGGCGTAATAAAGGTCATAGCAACACCAGTATTACCTGCACGGCCGGTACGTCCAATACGATGAACATAGCTTTCCGGATCCTGAGGAATATCAAAATTGATAACATGAGTAATATTATCAATATCTATGCCGCGGGCAGCGACGTCCGTAGCGATAAGAATATCAGCTGTTCCGTCACGGAATTTCTTCATAACACGATCACGTTGAGTTTGGCTTAAATCGCCATGTAAACCTTCAGCCATATAACCGCGGCTTCCCAATGCAATAGCCAGATCATCAACACCTTTTTTAGTGCGGCAGAAAATAATCAGCTTACCATCTATTTCTGCATCAAGCAAACGACATAAACCTTCGATCTTATCCTTAGTTTCAAAATAATATTGATCGATAAGCGGAACTGTGAGTTCCTCTTTGCTGATCGTAACATTTTTAGGAGCCTTCATATATTTTTTTGTGAGGCTTAGGATCGGTCTTGGCATAGTTGCTGAAAACAACAAGGTTTGACGTTCTGCAGGAAGATTTTTCATAATTTCTTCCATATCGTCTACAAAGCCCATATCCAACATTTCATCAGCTTCATCCAGGACTAAAAATTTAATATGATCAAGTTTGATAGTTTTACGGTTTATATGATCAATCAAACGGCCTGGAGTACCAATAACTATTTGCACGCCGCTGCGTAAAGCTCTGATCTGACGGTCGATAGGCTGTCCGCCATAAACAGGTAATGCTTTAATTTTAGAAGTACGTCCAATTTTACCGATCTCTTCTGCAACCTGGATTGCCAGTTCACGGGTTGGAGTCATAATCAGAGCTTGAATATGGCGATGATCGGTAATACTTTGTACGACCGGAATACCAAAGGCGGCTGTTTTACCAGTACCAGTTTGTGCCTGACCTATAACATCGCTACCCTCTAGTACTAAAGGAATAGTTTGCTCCTGGATCGGAGACGGTTCTTCAAAACCCATAGCTGTTAAAGATGCTACGATTTTTTTATCCAGCAGTAAGCTGCCGAACATTTCTTGTACATTAGTTGTCATTGTTTAAATTTCCTCATTTCTTCTTGCTTTTATTTTATCTATCACCATAGAAATAGCCGTTAACGCACTACGCAGTTTATTTTCAGTTCTGGTTCCGCCGAAAAGATGTTTCACACAATGTACGTCATTGCCATCAGCTACAGCCATATAAACTAAGCCTACAGGTTTTTCTTCTGTGGCACCACCAGGACCTGCAATACCAGTGATACCTACACCATAAGTTGTTCCAAAAAGGTCTCTCACTCCGGACGCCATCTCACAGGCAACCTGTTCGCTGACAGCGCCGTATTTTTCTAAATTTTCCGCAGATACGTTGACCAGTTTTTGTTTGGCCATATTGCTGTAAGTCACAACACTGCCCAAAAGATATTCACTGCTGCCAGGAATATCAGTGATCATGCTGCTGGCTAAACCTCCTGTACAGGATTCCGCAAAGGCAATCGTACTACCGCTTTTTAATAGTTCCTGACCAAGATATTCTGCTAAAGAAGCATCATCAACGCCATAAATAAATTTACTTAACCGTTCATAGATTTGTGCTTCTGTACCGGAAATCAAGGCTTTGGCTTCTTCAACATCGGACGCTTTAGCTGTAATACGAACAATAATTTCACCGCGGCGAGCATAAATGGCAATGGTAGGATTACTTTGTGAAGTGATAATATCATCAAGCTGCGCTGCAACAGATGATTCTCCAATGCCACGCATTTTTAAAATACGCGAATAGATTATACCTTGTTGAGCATAACGCTGCATAAGTAACGGTAAAAAGCGCTGTTCACATACGTAATTTAATTCTGACGGAGGTCCAGGCAGCAAAACAATCAGCTTGCCATTATGTTCTAATACCAAACCCGGCGCAGTTCCAACTTCGTTGATTAAAATTTCTGCACCTAAAGGAACCATTGCCTGTTTATCATTATTAGATGACATACAAAGACCTTTTTTAACAAAAAAACTATTAATCCTATCCCATGTATCTAAATCCAGATACATTTCCAGTCCCAGCATATCAGCAATAACTTCTTTAGTGATATCGCCTCTTGTAGGGCCAAGACCACCTGTAGTAATAACGATATCCGCTCTCTCTAAAGCAATTTCTAAAACGCTTCTCAACCTGGTCTCATTATCGCCAACAGTCGTCTGATAAAGCACATCATAGCCTAGTTTATTTAATTGTCGTGATAAGTACTGAAAATTAGTATTAAGTATTTCTCCCAACAGCAGCTCAGTACCTGTATTTACAACTTCAACGATCATTTGTTTTGCCCCCTTGCTGGCAAATTAAATTCTCTCTCCTACCATTTCGTAGGTGAAACCCTGTAAAATTTTTACTTTAATAAACTCACCTGCTTGAACATTTCCTGCGTTTTCGACAAAAATACTGCCATCAATATTAGGAGCTTCTTTATATGAACGACCAAAAACAAGATCAGGGTTTTCCTCATCGCAACCTTCAACAAGTACTTCTAAAATCATATCTTCCATATTATGATGCATATCTTCTGATATCTGTGCCTGTAAAGACATTAATTCATGAAAACGTTCTTCCTTGATTTGCGTATCTATCTGTTCTGGCAAATCAGCTGCTACAGTTCCTTCTTCTTGGGAATAAGAGAACACACCGGCATTGTCGAAACGCTGTGCTTCAACAAAAGCTTTTAATTCTTGGAAATCAGCTTCTGTTTCTCCAGGAAAACCGACAATAAATGTAGTTCTGATAGTAATGCCTGGTATACGCTGCCGTAATTTGTTTAGCAATGCCTCAACTTCTGATTTAGTATCATAGCGATTCATGCTGCTGAGCAATCTATCGCTGGCATGCTGAAGCGGAAGATCCACATATTTGCAAACCTTATCCAAGCTGGCGAAAGCTTCAATCAAATCGTCAGTAAAATTATTTGGATAACAATACATGACCCGGATCCATTTAAGGCCTTCCAGTTTATTAAGTTCAGACAAGAGCTCCGGCAGGCGCAGTTTACCGTAAAGATCTTCACCGTATCTGGTTGTATCCTGTGCAACAACTATCAGCTCTTTAACACCCTTATCAACTAATGCTTTGGCTTCGCCAAGCACTTGTTCAAACGGTTTGCTGACATAAGGTCCACGTAATTTGGGGATGATACAGTAAGAGCAGCAATTATCACAGCCTTCGGCAATTTTTAAATATGCCATATAATCAGGAGTTGTTAAAATACGCGGTGCCGGGATTGGCGCCAGTTCTGCTTTTTTCAGAGACTCCAGCATAATGAACCGCTCTCCATGAGTGACCCTTTGGATAACATAAGCAATATCTTCATAGCATTCAGTACCTATAACGGCATCTGCTTCAGGAATATTTTCTAAAAGTTCTTCTGCATAACGCTGCCCTAAGCAGCCGGTAATAATCAAATATTTACAGGTCCCTGTTGTTTTATACTCCCCCATTTGTAAAATAGTATTAATAGATTCTTCTTTGGCAGATTCTATAAAACCACAGGTATTTATAATAATCAAATCTGCTTCTGCAGGATCGTTAGTAATTGTTATCTGCTGTTCATGAATCAATCCCAACATTGTTTCAGAATCAACGAGATTCTTAGGACAGCCGAGACTTACTAAGCCTATTTTCACGTTTGTTCCTCCATCTATTTTACTGCAAATCTAGCCGACTGCAGCCATTTATTTGTTAAAATCTCCTGTTGTACCAGAGTATTATAAGCAGTATTTAGCCATAATTTTTCAGGCTGCTCAATATGATTACCATTTAAACCATTGGATAGTAAAAACATATAACCTGTATTTTGCTCCAACGCAACTTTCTGCGGTGCCGATGACATTAAAAGCCAGTCTCTGAACATTTGTGCATCCTCATATTTTTTAGAAGCAGCATCAACGGCTACCCCATATAAGCTTACAGGAGTCCCTTCACTGGGAAAGACGATATATGCAGGAAAATCATTTTCCAAATATTTGAATACGTAGCTGCGCCGAGTAATAGCCAAGTCTGCATCACCAACAGTGGTCAGGCGAATTGGTGTGAAAGGAAAGCGGGAATATTGAGGAATTTGTCTGTTAAGACCTCTGAAATATGCCAGGCTTTTTTCCTCGCCTCGAACACTTGCAAAAGCAGCTAAAAAGTTACGCGTATTTGCCGAATCGGAAAGATTTTCCATAGCCACACGCACATTTTGAAGCTTAATGATATCCTGCCAACTCAAAATATTTTCCTGACCGTATTTTCTGGCATAACTTTGATTAACCAAAAAAACTACAGGGTCATAAAGACACCGAACCATTGACTTTGTTCATCTTTAAAACAGACGGTAATAAATCTCCAGCCTCACTTAAAATGGCATACAAACGCTGCTGTTTACTTAAAAGCTGCAGCTCATTATGCTCTAAGAGATACAAATCAGGTAATTTTCCCTGTTCTCTTTCTTCCGGCAGTAATAGTTTTATCACAGCATTCCGATCAGGGTCATTATTATACTCGCTGATTAAAGCCTGTAGAAAACTGTTATCTAAATTAGAATATAATAACAATTCAGTTTTTCCATGCACCGCTATACTTGTTTCATTTTTGTCAGAATCAAAAATAAACCAGGCTATACATGCAAACATCAGAGCAATGATTAACAGTATTTTTTTTTGAGGCATCTTTAACCTCCTGTTTTATCGCCGTTTGTTCATTTTATGGTTAAATGCAATTTTGCTGTGTCGTGCTTTGGGATTATGGGAAGAAGATATTTTCAGTAAACATTTCTCATCATCACCAATAAGGTCACCACGATTAGTCTGCTGTAAAGCTTCTTTAACCAACTGACGGTTTTTAGGATTTTTATATTGCATCAGAGCACGCTGCATCGCTTTATCATGAGGATTACGGGCAACAAAAACCTTTTTGCCAGTTTCAGGATTGATACCGGAATAATACATTGCTGTCGATGCGCTTCCTGGAGTTGGAATAAAATCCTGCACCTGTTCAGGCTGATGTCCGATATCCCTCAAAAATTCACTTAACTCAACTGCATCACGCAGAGTACAGCCGGGATGACTGGAGATAAAGTAAGGTACTAAAAACTGTTTGAGGCCTATTTCTTGATTTTTCTTATTAAAAGCACGCATAAACTTTAGATAAACAGATTTACCAGGCTTGCCCATATTAGATAAGGCATGTTCTGCTACATGCTCTGGAGCAACTTTTAATTGCCCGCTGACATGGTAACGACATAATTCATCTAAGAAACGATCATTTTTGTCTGCTAACAAATAATCGTAACGGATACCGGAACGAACGAATACTTTCTTTATTCCAGAAAGCGCACGAACTTTTTGCAGCAGTGCTATATAATCGCTGTGGTCAGCATCAAGATTAGGACAGGGTTTGGGAAACAGACACTGCCTGTCGCGACAAACTCCTACTTTTAATTGCTTGGCACAGGAAGGATGTCTGAAATTGGCAGTCGGACCGCCAACATCATGTATATACCCCTTAAAATTTGGCAATTCAGTGATTTTTTTTGCTTCCCGAACGATAGATTCATGGCTGCGTGTCTGAATGATTCTTCCCTGATGGGAATGAATAGCACAGAAAGAGCAACTCCCAAAGCAACCACGGCAGCTGATAACACTAAACTGTACCTCCTCTATTGCAGGCACTCCTCCGTATTTTTCATAAGCAGGATGATAAGTACGCATATAATCCAAATCATAAATAGCATCCATTTCTTCCTGTGACAAAGGAAATGGTACTTGATTTTGAACAACAAATTTTTTGCCGTTCTTTTGGACAACAATCTTCCCAGAAAAGGGATCCTGTTCTTTACTTTGCAGATTATAAGCTTTAGCAAACGCTTCCCTGTCTTTTAATATATCTTCTAATGAAGGTAATTCAATAAATTCATCTAACGCTTGCAAATCATCTGCTAAATAAGCTGTACCCCGCACATAATGGATATCTTCGATAGTAGCTCCGCCAGCTAAATAGTCAGCAATTTCAACGATCTGCTTTTCACCCATACCATATATCAAAAGGTCGGCATTGCTTTCGACTAAGATGGAAGGCAAAATTTTATTTTCCCAATAATCAAAATGCGCAAATCTGCGCAAACTGGCTTCAATGCCTCCGATAATAACCGGCATTTCCGGCCATAAGCGTTTTATTTGCTGCGAGTAAACTACAGTAGCATGATCAGGGCGCTTCCCCATCTCTCCGCCAGGTGTATATGCATCTTTTTTCTTGGTTTTAGCCTCAGTATAGTGGCAAAGCATCGAATCAAGATTTCCACCTGAAATAAGCACTGCCAGACGAGGCTTGCCCAGCACCTCAAAATTTTTCAGCTTGCGCCAATCTGGCTGACACAACAGTGCGACTTTATAACCCTGCGCTTCTAATACACGACAAATAACAGCCGGTCCAAAAGAAGGATGATCAACATAGGCATCGCCGCTGATAAACAAAAAATCTATTTGTTCCCAACCACGGGCATTGATATCTTCCTGGGAAATCGGCAAAAATTCTTTCATTAGGATTTATAGCCTCCGATATTATTTCTTATATTCTTTAATGACAACTCCATCAACTTTTTCAGCTGGAGCAGGCTTTCCGTTAACAGCAATCTGCATTGCCTTGATGTTGCCATATTTTACAATAATTTTTTTGTCAGCAGAGAAATTTTTTTCCTGATTGCTTACTAAAGTTCCTTCAAAAACTTTTTCTCCATCTACAGTAACTTCTACCCAGCATCTGTCATTACAAAACATATAGAGATTTAGATTGTTTTTATCAGGAACAGCTTGCTTCTGCTGTACTTGCTTATTGTCAGCAGGCGCTTTCTGTGTTTTAGCAGCAGCCGCTTGTTCAGCGCGTTCTTTGGCTTTTTTTGCATCTGCTTCTATTTTTGCTTTTTCCTGCTCAGGTATTTCATTGCTTTTGGCAGTATCATCACTTAAAGCTGATTGTTTTGGTGTCACAATATTTTCCGGCTGATCACTGCTGCTGAATAAGAAAATATAACCGGCAGCAGCAATTATAACTAACAACACAAATGACAGCAGATAAGTAAAAATATTCGAAGAATTTTTTTGCGGTTTTAGATGAGGAGCAACGCTTATTTTAGAAGTTGTACGGATTTCAGCAGGTTTTATTTCTTCTGGATCAACACCTGCACAAGCAGCTTTGTAAAGCGTAACTAATTCTGGACCGTTGAGCCCCAGATAATTACCATAGGTGCGTATTATTCCTTTAGTAAAAACATCACCTGGAATTTTAGCGTAGTCACCTGTTTCAATAGCCGCTAGATAGATTTTTCGGATACTGGTAGCTTCTTCTACCTGCTCTAAAGAAAGTCCTTTATCAAGTCTGGTATTTTTTAGAATTTCTCCTATATTATCCATAAGCTTACCCTCCTCTATCATACTTTATTGCGCTGTAAAAAAACGTTCTTCTATTTCATGACGCGACATAATTAATTCGCGGGGTTTGCTGCCAACAGACTGACCTACGATACCAAGTTCTTCCATACAATCAACTAAGCGTGCAGCACGCGTATAACCAATTCTAAATTTACGCTGCAGCATTGAAGAAGATGCCTGACCAGTATCCATGACTAAACGGACTGCATCTTCAAAAAGTTCGTCACTCATCAGATCGTTGCCATTTTCAGATGCTGCGTTAGAACCTTTAGTATCACTTTCTAACACCTGCTGAGTAACTTCTTCTGAATATTCGACTGGTATGGATTGCTTCTTGATAAAATCAACAATCTTATTTAATTCTCCATCACTCACAAAAGCACCTTGTACACGTACAGGTTTATTTGTACCGATAGGATAAAAAAGCATATCGCCTTTGCCCAATAGCTTTTCAGCACCGCCCATATCCAAAATAGTACGGGAATCGGTCTGTGAAGAAACAGCAAAAGCAATACGTGAAGGAATGTTTGCTTTTACAATTCCTGTGATAACATCAACAGACGGACGCTGAGTTGCCAAAATAAGATGGATACCAGCTGCGCGGGCTTTTGAGCCAAACGCAGAATAGCATCTTCTACATCTACTTTAGCCACCATCATCAAATCTGCTAATTCGTCAATAATAATTACGATAAAGGGCATTTTTTCCGCGGCCTGTGCATTATAGCTATTGATTTCCCGCACATGATTATCAGCAAAAGCCTTGTAACGGCGTTCCATCTCGGCAACAGCCCAATGTAAAGCTGAAGCAGCTTTTTTGGAATCAGTAACAACAGGAGTCAGTAAATGCGGAATACCATTATAATTAGAAAGTTCAACAACCTTAGGGTCAACTAAAATCATTTTGACTTCTTCAGGACGGGCTTTGTATAAAATACCGGCAATGATCGTGTTGATACATACAGATTTACCGGAACCGGTAGAACCGGCAACAAGCATATGAGGCATTTTAGAAAGGTCTACCGTAATAATATTACCACTGATATCCTTGCCAAGGCCTACACAAAGTTTTGACTCTGTTTTACGAACTAAATCGCAGTCGACTACCTCCCTGAAAAATACCGGATCATTTTTTCGGTTCGGGACTTCAATACCGATGGCAGCTTTGCCTGGTATAGGCGCCTCAATGCGAACACCTGAGGCGGCAAGTTTGAGCGCTATATCGTCTGCTAAGTTTACTACTGAACTTACTTTAACGCCAGGAGCAGGTTCCAGTTCAAATCTGGTGACGGAAGGACCGCGTGTAACAGCGACGACGCTGGCGCGAACACGGAAATCTTCAAGTGTCTGTTCTAAAATAGCACATTGTTCTCTGATATCCTCTTCGGTATGCTTATCTTTGGAAACATACGGAGGATTAAGTAACTCCAAAGGTGGAAACAAGTATGTACTTGCTTCTGCTGCCGGCAGAGTTTCTGTTTTTACTTTTCACTGACAGCCTTTTTAGGAGCCGGGCTGGCAGCAGAAATATTTTTATCAGCAGTATCAATGATCTTTATATCGCCAGGATTCTGATTTTGTAAGGATTAAGAAAATCATGCTCTGGCATTTGTTGCTGTTTCCTTTGTTTATTAAAATCTATAATCGGCCTTGTAATAATATGAGGCTCATTTTTCTCAGCAACAGGAAATTCTTCGATAAATGGCTGTTCATCATCAAAAAACGCTTCTTCATCTTCAGCTTTACTTTCATTTTTGCCAACAGCTTTTCGAATGATCTGTTTAAACTGGCTTTCTTTTTTGATTCCTGAAGTAAAGCCTGCAAAATCATCACTGTTGTAAGGATTAACAGTGTTCAAAACTTCCATATTCTTGAAATCAGAAGTTTCAGCAGTAGTTTCATTATCTGAATTTTGATAAGTTACAATATTTTTAGCTTTTCTACCAGCTGTTTCTGCCGAAGCCTTTAAAGACAATTTCCCCGTTAATAAAACGCTGCAGATGATACCTGCAATCAAAATTATCAATGCTCCAGCTGTTCCTGACAGACGTCTTAATGCTAAAAGAAAAGCTCCGCCCAATAGACCGCCACCTTCTTTAAGCTGTTCAGGAACCAGCTCTTCCCCTACAGGTACAAAAACATGATGAGCTGTGCCTAAAAGGCACAGCATCAATAATGTTAGGGCTAATCCTTTTTTTGAAAAACCAATTCCCTTGTGAGAAAAAGAAAATCTAATACCAAGAACTATGCAGGCGAGCGGAAACAAAAATGCCCCTTTACCTAAAGTATAGTTCATAACTTTATCTATAAAAGCACCTATTGTTCCTGTAGGAAGCCCAAAATAAGCTGCTGCTGCAAAACATCCTAACGCAAGCAAAAGAACGCCGCTTATTTCCAAACGACTGTTATTCTGTTGTTCCGTACGTTCTGCTTTGGTTCTTCTCAAATTAGGCACCTCATTTACAACATTAGATCTCCATTATAATAGGCAAAATCATCGGTCTGCGTGTTTATTTCGTATAAAAATATGCCAAGTGAATCGCGGACAGCAGATTTTATAACAGACCATTCAGAAACATTGCTCTGTTCGCATTTATCAAGAGCCTGCTGAACTTTCTCTTTAGCAGTTTCCATCAAGCCCTCTGCTTCACGCACATAAACAAAGCCGCGAGAAACTATATCCGGACCGGAAACTACAGTGCAGGTATCCATCGATAGTAACGACAACTATCATGATACCATCCTGGGACAGCTGTCTGCGGTCACGCAGAACGATATTGCCAACATCACCTACGCCGAGTCCGTCTACAAGTACTTTTCCGGAAGGAACGCGGCCATTGATACCAATACTATTGCGTGTCAATTCAATGATCGAACCGTTTTCGCCTACGACGATATTCTCGCGCGGCATACCCAGACTGCCTGCAAGCTGTGCATGCTTGATCAAATGCCTGTATTCGCCATGCACAGGAATGAAAAATTTAGGACGCACCAGATTGTGCATCATTTTGATTTCTTCCTGACTGGCATGACCTGAAACGTGTACGCCATTGCTTTTTCATAAATAACATCGGCACCAAGTTTATACAAGTGGTCTATTGTTCTGGAAACCAGCTTTTCATTGCCTGGAATAGGTGTTGCGGAAATAATAACAGTGTCTCCGGGAACAATATCAACTTTTTTATGATCGGACATAGCCATTCTTGTTAAAGCAGACATAGGCTCTCCCTGGCTGCCAGTAGTAATGATAACTATTTTATCAGGAGTATAGTTGTTGCTCTCATCAATGTCGATCAGTACGCCTTCAGGTATTTTTAAATACCCTAATTCCATGGAAATATTTACTACATTTACCATGCTGCGCCCGATAACTGCTACTTTACGTTTATAACGAACAGCGCTGTCAACTACCTGCTGGATGCGATGTACGTTTGACGAGAAGGTAGCGACAATAATACGGTTTTTGGCATAACGGAATTCATCATCAAAAGTCTGCCCGACTATTTTTTCACTTTGTGTATAACCGGGGCGTTCGGCATTGGTACTGTCAGCCATTAAAGCCAGTACACCCTGATCACCGAACTCTGCAAATTTATTAAATTCAGTTACCTGTCCATCTACCGGAGTCTGGTCAAATTTGAAATCACCGGTATGAATGATAATACCAATAGGAGTATGGATCGCCAATGCAACTGCATCTGGAATACTATGGTTGACACGTATAAATTCCACTTTGAAATTTCCTGCGTGAATTTTATCTCCAGGTTTGATAATTTTACATGCTTCAGAGCTGACCCCGTTTTCTTTCAATCTTCCCTGAAGAATACCTAAAGTCAAAGCAGTTCCGTAAACAGGAGCGCCGATCTGTTTCATAACATACGGCAAAGCGCCTATATGATCTTCGTGCCCATGAGTCAGGAAGATAGCTTTAACCTTGTCTTTGTTCTCCACTAAATAAGTAATATCAGGAATAACAAGATCGATTCCCAGCATATCATCTTCAGGGAACATCAAGCCGGCATCAACGAGAATTATATCGTCGCCATAACGGAATACCGTCATGTTCTTACCGATCTCCCCCAATCCGCCCAAGGGAATAATATTTAATTTACTTTGTATTTTACTCAAAAAAAATACACCTCCAAAATTTTTTTAATTTATTTCCGTACAAGTATTTAGACCTCTAGTAATAAAATCTATTAACCGCACACCTACTCTACGGTATATTATACATTAAATAATGCAGAAAAACAAATGTTTAATCAATTATCAATAAATTTTTATTGTAAAGATTCAGTGAACTGAACATAAAAAAACAAGCATACCTTAAAAGGTATGCTTGTTTGAAGCTCTTACAGATCCTCACCATGGTTTTCGATAGGACCTTTATTTTTATTCATGCGCTGCCAGAAGAAAGCAACTGCAAGAATTGCTACGCCAATAGCATCAGTAACAGCGCCAGGAATAATCATATTTAAGCCGCCAACAAAGAACAGCAGTCTTTGCAAAAAGCTGAGCTTGGACTGACAGAACCCAATCATGGCGACAGATACGCCCCACATGCCGATAATCGCCGTTGCACAGGCAAAAGTGATCGTAAATGGAGTTGCATCAATCATAAGCAGTTCAGGTGCCAGAACAAAAATATACGGAACGATAAAGCCGCTATTGCCAATTTTGCTGCTGCAAAACCTGTCTTCATTGGATCGGCACCGGAGATACCGGCACCAGCATAAGCAGCCAAAGCAACCGGAGGAGTTACGTCCGCAACGATACCAAAGTAGAAGGCAAACATATGCGCTGCCAAAACAGGAACATCCATCTGCACCAAAGCAGGAGCAGCAATCGTAGATGTAATAACATAGTTAGCAGTAGTCGGAACGCCCATACCAAGGATCAAAGACGTGATCATTGTAAAGAACATTGCCGGCAACAAGTGTCCACCTGCAAGATCAAGCAGTGCCGTAGCCAATTTAAGGCCAACGCCTGTTTTGGTTACAACACCGATAATGACTCCGGCTGTAGCACAGGCAATCAAAACACCGAGAACACCTTTAGAACCTTCGATCAAGCCTTTGACTACATCACTAAAGCTGATACGTGTAGATTTTCTGAGGCAGGAACAGATCAGAGTAAGACCAATCGCCCACAAAGCAGCACGCATCGGTGTATAACCGGATACCAACAAGTAAACGATGATCGCCAGCGGTAAAATCAAATGGCCTTTTTCCATAAACAGTTTACCAAACTTAGGTAATTGATCACGCGGCGTCCCTTTAAGCCCAAACTTTTTAGCTTCATAATGTACGCCTATCCAAACACCAATGTAATATAACAGCGCCGGAATGACGGCAGCTTTAACAACTTCGATATAAGGGACACCGACAAATTCAGCCATCAAGAATGCAGCCGCACCCATAACGGGAGGCATCAGCTGTCCGCCAGTAGAAGCAGCAGCTTCTACCGCGCCTGCAAAAGCAGGACGATAACCTAATTTCTTCATCATAGGAATCGTAAAGGCGCCTGTACCGGCTACGTTAGCAACAGAGCTGCCTGATACTGTGCCCATCAAACCAGATGATAATACGGCAACCTTGGCAGGTCCGCCTGCGGCCCAGCCGGCAACAGCGTTAGCCAGGTCGATAAACAACTTGCCCAAACCCGTAGCTTCCAAATAGGAACCAAATAAGATAAAGAGATAAATAAATGTTGAAGATACGCCAAGCGGAGTACCAAAAATACCTTCTGTGGTAAAGAAAAGATGATCGAACATCTCCTGCACACCAACTCCGCGATGTGCCAGAATCCCCGGCATATACGGGCCGGCAAAAGCATAAAACATAAAAAACAGTGCAACTGTAAGCATCGGCCAGCCGACAACACGGCGAGCTGCTTCAAACAGAAGCAATGTACCGATAAAAGCGATGCTGAAATCAAATTCAGTATTCATACCGGCTCTTAAAACAAGTTCGTCGTAAAAAATTACGATATAAAGTGCACTGGCAACACTTAGAACAGCGAAAATAACATCAAGCGGATGCATTACAGATCTGGACCAGTTTTCCTGCCGGGATACAGCAGATAAATCAAAGAAAATCCAAATGCCAAATGGATTGCTCTCTGTAAGTGTGCATCAAGTACACCGAAAGTTGCGGTATACAATTGAAAAACGGCGAAGGCAATACAGATAAAAGAAATTAATTTGTCCCACATTCCTGTTAAATTACGTTTGTCAGACTCTTTGTCAAACTTTTGCAGGACTTCTTCTGCTGACATAGTTGTTTTATCTTGTTCACTCATTCTGCCCTCTCCTCCCCTTTTACAAAATTTAATTTAACCAATATTGATAACGTTTTTCTGCCTTGATTTCGACCAAGGTTCCTTGTCCATATAGATCGCAAAGATCATAGACTTTATTTTTATGTATAATACGAGGCTTTGCTTGTACGGCAGTCCTTAATTTTACAGTCTTATAAGGCCGATCCATTTTTAAGATAAACTTACCGTCAGGAGTATTAGTCAAAATTCCTTCTGCAGGTGAATATGGCAGTCCTACTCCCAGTGATTGATACCGAGTATGTGTCATAACCATATCATCTGCACCGTCAACTCTAAAAAATTCTTCCACCGTTGTCAACTGGACCGAATGGGTAAATTCAATATTCCATTCTTCTCCTCTTTTTGCAGTAAACATTGTTTTGGCAATCCATCTTCGGGATTAATAGAAACTACTAATTGGTTGGCATACCAAAACAATATTCCCAAACCAACTAATACAGTAACTGATATCAGAATCATTTTTTTAGAAAAAGACCGATTACCGGAAGTTCCCGGCAACCGGTCTCTCAGGTTCATCATATAAAATATTTAACTCTTATTTTTCTTTCAAGTATTTTTCTGCGCCCGGATTAACAGGAACGGACATACCGTCCAATGCGGTTGCTTTAGAAACTGCATTAGCTACAGAATGAGCTGCTTTCAAACGATCGAGATTGCTGAAAATAGCTTTGGTGATAGCATAGCCGGTATCAGCATCCATTTTATCAGTTACTGCCAACATAGCACGAACTGCGATTGCCTGAACGTCGGCTTCTTGATTCGGGTAAGTTTTGGCTGCAATAGTAAGTTTGGTATAGAAAGGATATTTTGCAATCAAAGCGTCAGCTTTATCGCTGTCAACCGGCAGTAAAACTACATGGTTTTGAGTCGCGATATCCTGAATAGCTGCGGTCGGATGGCCTGCAGTTACGAATGCAACGTCAACATTGCCGTCTTTTAATGCATTGGAAGCTTCTGCGAAAGAGAGGTATTGGACTTTGATATCGTCATAAGTGATACCATAAGCTTCGAGGATCTGACGGGCATTAGCTTCAGTACCGGAACCTGCGGCACCTACTGCAACGCGTTTACCTTTAACATCGTTCAGAGATTTAACGCCAGTTTTATCCAAAGTCACGATTTGTACGGTTTCAGGATACAAAGTCGCCAACCCTTGGATGCTGGGTACTTTTTTATCTTTAAACATTTCTGAGCCGTTAACAGCATAATAAGCGATATCGTTTTGTACAAAAGCAATATCGACTTTATCCTGCTGCAACAAGTTGATATTTGCTACAGACGCACCGGTGGATTGAGCTGAAGCATTAGCACCGGGAACATTTTTATTCAAAATGTCAGCGATAGCGCCTCCCAGCGGGAAATATGTACCAGCCGTACCGCCGGTAGCAATATTAATGAATTTTTGCGCAGCCGGTTTTTTCTCGTCCTTTTTGTCAGAACCACCGCCGCAGCCGGCTGCCATAGTAGCAAAGACAATGATCGCCATCAGAAAAGCTAAAAGTTTTTTCATAGGATCCCCTCCTCATTTTTGAGTGTACACAGTTGTATCATGAAAAATAAAAGCTCATTTTTCAAATGACTATGCCACTTTACTTACTTAGTTTAATTCGATAAATTTCTATAAAATCCTGCAAGTTAGAAGAAGCTCTATATTGTATACAATATACTTTATCTGTTTTTCTTAAATTTTTGCCGCTTTGCTAAAATTAAAAGAATATGGTATCATATATATCGTTATCAAATATTCAGAGGGCAATAAATTCCCTTGCCAATAAGAGAAAAGGATGTGTGTTTTATGAGTTCCGGAGCTTATACTCTCAAACTTTCACGTACGCTTTACAACGATACTTTCCGTGCCCAGCTGCTTGACGAAAATCAGCAGGTCATCGGCCATCTTCGTATCGTTCCAGGTGTCCCGCTTGACCGCAGCCTGGTCCCGGAAGACGCGCCCAGCGTTCCGGCTTATCTTTTGGTCATTGTCGATGACGCCGATATCAACAAGGATAATCTGATCGATTTTGAAGAACGCGCCAGTTATGCTTTACTAAAACGTTTTTCAACAGAAGCAATCAGTTTCCAGCATTGCCAATTCTATTATCCTTCACCTGCTTTCATTTTTGAACAGGCAGATGCACTTACTAATCCTGTTATGTGAAAAAATCCCTTCAACATTTTTGTTGAAGGGATTTTTTTATACATTTTTGTTATTTTATTATCTTCAGATAAATTTGTCACTGCCTTCGGCGCTTTCCCCGTTTTTAAAACTGCGGTATTTGTCATAAATTATCCGCATAGCCGTTGCAACGGCTTTTTTAGCACTGCCCTGATATTGACGTTCTAAAATATTCTGCAGCTCTTCGTGCCCATTGGAAAGGTTGTAACCAATAAGGCACTGCGCAATATATTGCCGTGCCAGTTCAGTCGCCAGTGTGCAGTCGGCCTTTACGATAAGTCCGCTCTTCATATCTACAACCACAATCACGCCTATTACCTTATACATTTCCGCAGCTGTAATTCCTACCGGTAATTTTGCATACCCCGAAAAAAGTACTCTTTCATTACTTTGTTCGTTTAACATAAAAATCCTCCTGTTTTTTTACCGACAAGCTGCGGACGGAAACATTGATTGTTTTGACCTGCATTGCCGTCATATATTCTACTTTTTCTTTTATTTTGTGTTGGAACAATTTTGTTACTTCAAAAATCTTAACGCCGTAATACAATACGACATCGACATAAATGCTGATGCCTTTCGTTTCGGCACGCCTGCGCACTTTGATGCCTGTTACTTTATCAATGCCCATCATTTTTTCGGCAATGAGATTGATAATGTCATAAATAGCGTAATCGGAAATCAACAGCTTGCCATAGTAGCTGAACGCCGGTCTGACGATCGAACGGTCTTCCCCGCTTTTCTTCCTTTGCTTGGAAAATAAATTATATGGTAAATCAGCAAAATAACCTGTAAAATGCGGCTTCAACTCGACAGTCGGTACCGGAACAATATGCTTGCCGTCGCGCAGCCGGGCCTGTTTCGCCTTTTTGATCTCCTGCTTGGACGCAATCTGCTGAATATAAACGGTCTTTTCAGGCTCAGGTAACTCCAAACGCTTAACTATTTTCTCTATCATATTGTCGGAAGTTGCCAAAATCAGAAGCCGCCGGACGTCATTACCTGCCAAAGCCTGACGCACTGCTTCTGCATGATCTTCTTCAGTAAAAATAGCGCGCTTGACCGCCTGTATTCTATTCGTTTCATTTTTAGCAGAAGTTCCGGCTAATATTTTGGTTCCTTTGATAAGTAATCCGTCATCAATAATAGCATCACAATTATTTTTATGGGCAATACCTATTGCTCGATGACTTTTACCAGTACCGCTGGGACCTACAAAAGCTACTACTTTCATAAAGGCCTCCGCAAATCCGACTTAAATTTATTGTTTATATTCTATCACATTTTTGACATTTGTATATAAAACTTCAAAAATTCCTAATTGCTCAGGAAAACGCCCGCTCACTCCGTGAAAATCTGAACCGCCAGAAACCAGCAAATCAAAATTCTTCGCCAGCTCCAGCCAGTATTTCTGCTCATTTATATCTGCGGAGGGATGATAGACTTCGATACTGTCAAATTTTACATTCTTCATCAAACAGTTTACCAGCGGCTTATCCTCCAACTCACTTGGATGCGCGAGCACCGCTAGGCCTCCTGCCTGGTGCAGCAGCTCTACGGCCTCCTCCGGCGATAATTTAGGCTGCGGTTCATAACCGGGCCTGCCTCTCTTTAAAAGCACGTCAAAGGCTTCCTGCACCGTAGCAAAATACCCTTTGGCGACTAAAGCTTTAGCCACATGGGGACGTCCGACTGCTCTGTTGTCAGGATCACATTCGGCCACCTCGACACAATAGCCCAGAGCAGCTATTTTCTGAAGAATCTTCTGCAGCCTGAGTTCGCGCGCATGGCGCATTTCATGCATTTTCGTCAGCAAACGCTCATTACTGATATCAATATGATATCCTAAAATATGTACGCTGGCTTCACCGGCCTGAGTACCAAGCTCTACGCCTCTGATGATGCGGGGAGCGTTTTTTATATTTACAGCAGCGGCTTCTGCCTGAACAATGCCATTTACAGAATCATGATCAGTCAAAGCCAGTACGCCTATTTTAGCAGCAGCTGCCGCTTCTACCAGCTTTGCCGGAGTATAAGTTCCATCTGAACTTGTGCTATGAGTATGCAGATCTACTAACATTTTACATTTCCTGCGCCAGCTTAATCAAAGTGCTGACGCCAAATCCGGTACCACCCTTAACTTTAAAACCCGCAGTTTTAGCAGCGGTAGAAGTACCGCCGATATCAATATGGGCCCAGGGTATCCCTGCTTCGACAAATTCACCGATAAACAATCCGCCGCTGATACAGCTGGCTTCACGTCCGGCACTGTTGAGCAGGTCGGCAACATCACTTTTCAACGCTTCCTTGCATTCCGGCAGCGCAGGCAGCTGCCAGTAGCTTTCGCCTGCTTTTTTACCAGCTTCGATAAGCTGTCTGATCAAAACATCATCGTTGCCGACAATACCAGCTGTTTCTGTCCCCAAAGCAACAATAACGCCGCCAGTCAGCGTTGCTATATCAACTACCTTGGCTGCGCCCTGCTTGCAGGCGTACCAGACCGCATCCGCCAAGACCATACGTCCTTCGGCATCTGTTGAAATAACCTCGATCGTTTTACCGTTAGCTGCTTTTACAACATCTCCGGGACGCTGAGCGCTGCCGGAAGGCATATTTTCAGCACAGGCAATGATCCCCATCACATTGCAGGGTATTTTCAGTGCGGCAATAGCCCTTAACGCGCCTAAAACTGCACCAGCACCAGCCATATCGTCTTTCATCTCACCCATATTGTCACTGGGCTTGATCGAAATACCTCCGCTGTCAAAAGTAATACCCTTACCGACATAAGCAGTATAAGGCGCAGCACCTGCTCCATTATATTTGATTGTAACCAGACACGGAGGATGGATAGAGCCCTGCCCTACAGCCAGTAAAGCATGCATGCCCATCGCTTCCATCATTGTTACGTCTAAAATTTCAAATTCCATATCATATTCCAGAGCCAATGCTTCTGCTTCTTCAGCCATAACGCTTGGAGTCACTAAATTGCCGGGCCGGTTGACCAGATCGCGTGTATAACAAACCGCATCTGCCACAACCTCAGCTTCTGCAAGCACCCGTTCAGCATCAGGAATACCTGAAATAATAGAAAAATCAAGTTCCGGTTTAGCTTCAGGTTTGCCCTTACATTCCGTAAATTGATACCCTCCCAAAACCAGCCCCTCTGCCAAAGCAGCTAAGTAATGGGCCCTTGCCGGATTAGAAAGAATCGGTGCCACAACAGCAGTATGCTTTATTTTGGCAGCAATTAGAGCCCTGGCAGCACTGCCGGCAGCTTTACGTAGATTGTTCGGCTTGCATTCGTCACCTTTGCCAAAGCCGGCAACAATAACTCTCTGCAACCTTCCATCCTGCGCTATAACAAGATCAGTCAAGCTTCCTGCTGCTGTCAAATCTTCATTTTTTTCAGCCAGCCCATTGACAGCCTGCACTATATTAGCTGGAATATTCATTTTTGTTAAGTACGGCAGACATTCTCTGCACAAAACAAAGTAACAGACTCCGCATTGACTATACTTTCTTCTTCAAAACCATCTATCACTGATTTTACTAACTCTTTTGCTGTTTCCTGATCTAAATCCATAATACTGCTCCTTTATACTTTTTTATTTTTATCTGAAAGTTACACAGGTAGTCAACTCATCCAAATAGGTGTTGCCATTTGATTTCTGCAGATTCAAATCACTGACAACGACCTTCATTACACTATGACGCGTACCGCCCGTATAATGGCTGCCTAGAGAATGAATAGCATAGGGAATCTCGTTGGAGGAACCGAGATATAACATCACGTGTCCGTCCATATGCAGTGTAGAACCAGGAGTTAAACCTTTTATGACATTAGCCCGCTGAGCACTGCTCATATTGCCCATTTTTTTATGAATACCAGCGCTTGTTTCCTGCTCATCTGCATTGCGCGGCAGAAAAATACCTACTGTACGGTAAGCATTACTGATAAAACTGGAACAATCGACGCTTTGCTGCAGTCCGCCCCAACCGTATACAGAATCGTAAAATTTAAAAGCGCTGCGGATAATATTATTAGTCGTATAAGGCAGATAACCTTCGTGCAGAGAAGCATTGGCAGCCAAAACTACCTTCTCTTCCTGCAGCTTGCCCTCTTTAGTCCTGACAGGAACCTTCACCGTATAAGCAGATGCTTTTTTATCCGCCAGCTGCAAACGGGCGCCCTGCTGAAATAAAACCTGAGCCCCGTCCGCCTTTAATGTGTAATCCTTAGCAACTACGGTCAGAAAATTCTTAGGCTCCGCATAACGCAACCAGGTACTGCGGTCAGTTTCGGCAACATCAAATTTAGACAGCCAGCCACGGTAATTATACGCCTGCACATAATAAAAATAACCGTTAGTACTGGTATGCAAAATAGCGACAGCCTCGCCCGGATCCAAAGCGGTTTCCTGCAAAGCATCAAAATTACGGTCACTGGCATAAAAAAACAAACCTTCACCTGTCGGCAGATTACGCAGATTAGCACGCCTTACAGTAACGCCATAACGCACAGTGACCTCAGCCGGTATTGCCGCCGCATTAGTTTGCGAACGCAGAATATTTTTATAATTATCACTGACGAGCTTACCTTCCCGGTACAGTTCATCACTCAAATCTGTATGCGTATTGACATAAGCTGTTACCGTTTTACCGCTCAGGGTTTTAGGATAAGCGGCCATATCATAAACTGTCGGCGATGCGGCAATGATCTTTTTATTGAAAGCCTCAACGCCCGCCGCATTTAGCACTACTTTATCACCGTCGGCATTATGTTTCGTCCAGTAGGCCGGGCTGATAAATTTTTCATAAGCAGTAATACCTGCTGCCTCCACAGGTCCTTTAGGCATCAGCAATATCATCAGCGTCATACACAAAAATAAAATTTTTTTAATCACAAAAACTACCTCCTAAACCAATCTTCACAAATATTATTGCCGACAAGACCGGTATATTTGTCGGAATTCTCCGCGGCCTCATCCTGTTTGCTGAAGCTGACAGCTTTAAGCGTCTTATTTAATTCGATAATTATTAAATTCTGTACCAAGGGTAAAAATCCTGCCCCAAACACAGAAAAACTACCGTAGTTTTATAATAAAACTACGGTAGCAGCAAGCATTAAAAAGCTTCGTAAATGCCGTCCTGACGTTTTTTCTCTGCAGTTTTGGAAATATACGAACCAAAAATAACAGGGTAACCTTTACGTTCTACGATCGTCTTGATGTAGTCTCTATGTGGACAAGGCGGACGGTGATAATTGTCTGATACGACGCACGATGCTAAATGTACCACAACATCCCTGCGATCATCACCCCAGCGTTTAAGTTTACGGTTCAAATCTTCGATTTTTCCGGCTACACCAGCACCACAGCAGCCGCCGCAGGTAATCGTCATATATTTGGTATCGGCATCATAACCAGTAAATCTGCCGCTGCGCTCATAAAACGATTTCATGCAGGCATAACCAACGCATTTTTTCTGCACGATGTCACACTGAATTATCACTACTAATTTCGCCATTATTTTACAAGGCCGTATTCTTGGAGAACGGCGACCATTTTTGCTTTATTTGCCGGTTCCATCGGGGTCAGCGGCAGACGCGGCTGACCTGCATCAATGCCAGTAACGAGCGTTACCGCAGCTTTTACCGGGATAGGATTGGTTTCGATAAACATAGCGTTTGCCAACGGCACCATTCTGGCATTCAATTTTGCAGCTTCGCGTACGCGGCCGTCTTCATAAGCCTGCATAACGTCCTGCAAGATACCGCCGCCAATATTGCTGAGCACAGAAATAAGCCCGGTCGCGCCGACAGACATAAACGGAAGAATCAGTCCGTCGTCACCGCTGTAGATCGTAAACTCTTCCGGCAGAACCGAATAAAGCTCGGCAACCTGAGCAACATTGCCTGCAGCTTCTTTGATCGCAACAATATTCTCAAAATCAGCAGCCAGACGTGCTACTATTGCCGGAGAGATATTGGAAGCTGTACGTCCCGGAACATTATAAACAATGATAGGCAATCCTGTACTTTGCGCTACAGCTGCAAAATGCTGGTAAAACCCTTCCTGTGTCGGCTTGTTGTAATACGGACCAACTATCAAAGCGCCATCGACACCCATTGCCTCGGCCATTTTCGTCATTTTGACAGAATCAGCAGTGTTATTAGAACCTGTACCAGCAATAACAGGCACGCGTTTATTGATACGATTAACAACTACGCGGAACAATTCCAGTTTTTCCTCCGCACTCATAGTAGCAGCCTCGCCGGTAGAGCCTGCTACGACCAAGCCGTCAGAGCCATTATTGATAAGCCATTCAGCCAGATCAGCCGCCTTTTCATAATTGACGCTGCCATCAGCATTAAAAGGAGTGACCATAGCGGTCAAAAGTCTGCCAAAATAAGGATTTTTCATTACTTACACCTCGCTTATAATTTAAACGCTTTATGAAGCGCCTTCACAGCATCGATCAGATGTTCCTGTTTGATTATCGCGGAGATAGTCGTATCAGAATCCACAGTCTGCAGGATGCTTATTTTGCAGCCGGTAAGCGCTGCAACAAAATTAGCCATAACACCGGGTACGCCGCGCATCGCCGAACCGACAACCGAAACCTTGGCACAATCCTCGGTTAAAGTATATTCAAAATCTGTACCATTTAAAACTTTATTTGTATGTTCCACATCATCGGCAAAAACCGCAAACATAGCATTGCTCTCGGATAAATTCAAACAGCCGACGCTGATACCGGCATCAGCCAGATCCTCAAACAGCTTGCGGCCGCTGGCGATATCCTCAGGATTGAGCGCAACCCGGAACTGAGCCAGATCGGTCAGATGAGTTACACCGCTGGCCAGCCTGCGCTCATTGATAGAAGTATCCTCTTCCGTTTCTGCACAATCATTTGTAATGAGTGTGCCGGGAGCATCGCTGAACGTAGATTTTACGATCAACGGTATATTTTTCTTCATTGCGATCTCTACTGCGCGCGGATGGATAACCTTTGCGCCCTGATGCGCCATTTGACAAACTTCGCCGTAGGAGATCTGCTTCAATATCGAAGCCTCTTTTACCAAACGCGGATCCGCTGTCATAATGCCTTCGACATCAGTATAAATCTCGACACATTCAGCATGCAAAGCGGCGCCTATTGCAGCAGCCGTAGTATCACTGCCGCCGCGGCCCAAAGTAGTAAACTTGCCGTTATTTTCCGTCATGCCCTGAAACCCGCAGACAATAGGAATAACGCCTGATTCCAATAAATGATGCAAATTGCTGACATTGATATTTTTGATCCGTGCCGCACCAAACTGAGAATCCGTAATAATCCCGGCCTGACCGCCCGTAAGCGCCATAGCATTAATCCCGAATTTCTGCAGCGTCGCTGCCATAACGCAGGCTGCCATGATTTCGCCGCAGCACATCATCATATCCAGTTCGCGCACGTTGACTGAAAGATTCGTTTCCTTCAGTACCTTGATCAGGGTATCGGTAGCGTAAGGTTCTCCTTTGCGTCCCATCGCAGAAACAACTACAACCGGAGCAAAACCGCTGCGTACGGCTTTCTGCACCTTATCCTTAACAGCGATGCGCGCTTCCTGTGAAGCAACGGAAGTACCGCCGAACTTTTGCACTAAAATTTTCATGAACTGTGTCGCTCTCCTATCTTAGATCCAGCCGTTTTTGATCATCGTTTCGGCGATCTGTAAAGTATTCAGCGCAGCGCCTTTACGGATCTGATCGCCGACGACCCACATATTATAAGACTTCTCACAGGATTCGTCCCTGCGCAGACGTCCTACATAAACATCGTCTTTTTCGGAAGTATATAACGGCATCGGATATTCCTGCTTAGAAGGATCATCCTGAACAGTAACGCCCGGGAATTTTGCCAGCGCTTCGCGCATAGCCCCCAGATCGACTTCTTTTTCCAGCTCGATATTTACAGACTCGGAATGACTACGGTAAACAGGTACGCGGATCGTAGTAGCAGTGATCCGCATTTCATAATCCTCCATAATTTTTTTCGTTTCATTGACCATCTTCATTTCTTCCTTAGTATAAAGATTATCGCAGAAAACATCTATTTGAGGAATCAGATTAAAAGCAATAGGATAATGCTTCTCAGCGCTGGCGGAAGGAAGGATATTCGCAGTCATTTCCCTGCCCTCACTATGCTCCCGCACCTGAGCGTCAAGCTCGTCGATACCTTCTTTGCCGGCACCGGAAACAGCCTGATAAGTAGACACGATGACACGCTTTATTTTTGCCAGGTCATAAATAGGTTTCAAAGCCATAACCATAATAATAGTAGAACAGTTTGGGTTGGCGATAATACCTTTATGCTTCAAAATAGCCTGCGGATTGACCTCCGGCACTACCAACGGCACCTCAGGGTCCATACGAAAAGCACTGGAATTATCAATGACCACCGCGCCGGCTTTCACCGCATGCGGAGCGAAATCTTTAGAAATGGAACCGCCTGCAAACAAAGCGATATCCATACCTTTAAAGGAATCAAAAGTAGCTTCTTCAACAGTGTAGGTTTTACCCATAAAAGCTATTTCTTTACCGGCGCTGCGTTTAGAAGCCAGCAGGCGTAATTCGGCAAACGGAAAGTTTCTTTCCTCGATAAGTTTCAAAAACTCGGCTCCTACCGCTCCGGTAGCGCCTAAAATAGCCACATTATATTTTTTCATCTGCTTCCCCTCCATAAATTTTATTATAACAGCTTATCCAAGCCATAAGTCAAACCAACTTTATCCATCATCTTGCGGCAGCCAAGCATCACACCAGGCATATAACATTCACGGTTGACCGGTTCGTTGCTGATGCGGAGAGTTTCGCCCTGACTTCCGAAAATGACCTCCTGAGAAGCAACATATCCAGGTAAACGCACGCTGTGGATCTTCATACCTTTATAATCAGCGCCGCGTGCACCTGCCAGCAGCTCTTTTTCTTCCGGATGTCCCTGGTGCATTTCCTGACGCACCTCGGCGATTTTCTGGGCTGTAATAACCGCAGTCCCTGAAGGAGCGTCAAGCTTTTTATCATGGTGACGTTCAATGATCTCAACATTAGGAAAATATTTTGCTGCCTCGCAGGCCAGCTTGATCATCAATATTGCCCCCAAAGCAAAATTAGGAGCGATCAGAATACCTGTATTATTAGCTTTAGCCAACTCGTCCAGCTCTGCCAGATCAGCCTCGCTGAAGCCTGTTGTACCAACAACAGCACGAACTCCTGCCGACAGCACTGTGCGCAGTGATGCCATTACTACATCAGGACGGGTAAAATCAACAACTACATCAGGCTTTACTACCATCAGTTTGGCTTTAAGATCAGTAGCTACTGCCATCTGATTACCGTTTTTGACCGGAATCATTTTATCGGCGCCGAAAGCATCGACTGCGGCAACAAGCTCCATATCCTCCTGTTCAAGAACAGTTTTCACGACCTCGCTGCCCATACGTCCCAAAGCGCCATTAACTAAAACCTTAATCATTAATTTCACACTCCTTATAAAAATCAAAAACCGTTGAGAGCAATACTCAACGGTCAACAGCATTGTTACATACAAATATAATCTGCATAGTTGAGATAGCCCTCCGCCTGTAAGGCGACAGTCCGGCGGTTTTTTACCGACGGCCCAGCATAACCGCATGGCTGCCGTTATACTTCGGCGGTTACCCTTTCCTTCGTTTCAGCGATCCCTCTCCGCGAAGTACTCTTGCTTTCCGCTCCTCTATCTAATAATATTCTGTTGGATTTATTATATCTCTGCGCTATACACTTGTCAAACAAAAACGTTAAATTTCTTTAAAATATAATATTTTTTACTTTTTTTGTAACTAAAGGCGATTTAAGGCCTCTATCACGATTTAAAATCCGGGAAACAAATTTTTTCCCAAACTCCTCAAAGCTCCTCCAATCTCCTTCAATCTCCTCAATATTCCTCATTTGCTTTAATATTACCGCTAAGGTAGGATATAGATACAGGAACTTGCGCAAGTTTCAGAAAGGGTGTCCCAAATGTACAGCAAAATAAATGTAAAACAAAGTTTCTCGGACTTCATCTTATATATTTTCCCGTCCGTAGTTACAATGGTGCTGGTATCGTTCTATTCAGCGATCGACAGCTGGTTCCTGGCACAATACGTATCAACTAACGCCATGGCCGCTATCAATATCGTCCTGCCTTACTCCAACCTTATCTGGGGTCTGGCCGTCATGTTTACCTGCGGCTCCTGTGCCCTGGTCGGCATCAAGCTGGGCGAAGGCAAACGCAGCTTAGCCAACACCTACTTCACCTCAATGTTCTGGTTCCTGACGGGATTTACGGCAATTTTTGCAATCGTCGCTTACTTTAATATGGACCGTATTATTTATTCTCTGGGTTCTACAGCACTGCTGTTTGAAGATTGTAAAACTTACCTTAAATATATGATTTTAGGTACGCCGATACTGGCGGTCAAGCTGTTCCTCGAATATTATATCCGTCTGGACGGCAGACCTGCCTATTCTCTGGTAATGTCTTTAACAGGCTTTATCCTCAACATCGTCTTAGACTATTATACGATCGTTGTTTTAGGCTGGGGTGTTTTCGGCGCCTCGATTTCTACGATCACCTCGATCGCCATCTCCACGCTGATGGGTCTGGTTTATTTCAAACTCTACGAAACAAACCTGAAATTTACCAAATTCCACTGGAACAAATGGTACTTTATCAAGTCCAGCTTCAACGGTGCCGGCGAAATGCTCACCGAGCTTTCCTCGGGTATCGTAACGATTTTCTTTAATATCGCTATTATCAAATTTGCCGGTGAGGATGGCGTTGCGGCTATGGCCGTCAACATCAACATCTTCTACTTCCTCATCAGCATCTATCTTGGTATAGCAACAGGCGCACAGCCGGTTATCAGCTATGCCTACGGCGCGCAAAACAAAAAACGCCTGGGCGAGATCATAGACCACTGTAAAAAAGCCATTCTTTTTGGCTCCCTGGCGGTCTTCACATTAGCCCGTTTTTACGGCGCCAACATAATCTCCTGGTACATCGGCGATAACCAGCAGTTCATTGATTTAGCAGTACACGGTTTCAGGATGTTCTCCTACTGCTTTATCTTCCTGGGCTTCAATATCTTTATCGCCGGCTTCTATACCGCTATAGGTAACGGACTGATCGCAGGCATCATCTCGCTGCTGCGTTCGCTGATATTCGTACTGGCAGCCTTATTTACCCTGCCTTCACTGATAGGAATCAACGGCATCTGGCTCTCTGTACCTTTCGCAGAACTGGCAACAATGGGGATTTCGATAGTCTTTTATCTGATGTTCGTCAACAGCTACTTCAAAAAGCTGGTGTAATAAGCAATAAAACTCAATCGTCCGCAAAACTCTGCCCTCATCGGCAGAGTTTTTGTTTTTCTTCACTGCAACGAGATATAGTCAGAAAAACAACGACGATACAGAAATAATATCCATACCGCCATTGTTTTTCTGTATGCTGTTAAAGTTTTATATAGCCTTTTTATTCTGTAAATCTGCTAGAACGTGAATCTCAACCCGGCGTTAAACTGCCAGTCGGTACGAACCGTACTATTAAAAGTTTTCAGCGCATCAAAATACAAATTGCTGTTTTTGGCAATGCCCAAATTTGCGCCCAGCCCGATTTCATACCAGCTCCCAGTCAGGTCGCCTGTCTGCATAGCCAAACTTTTAATGCCATAATATCCTGTTGAACCGCCGTTGCCGCCGAAGTCGTGCAGCAGTGATGCTTTGACATAGGCATTGCTCGGGCGCCCGCCAATGCTAAACTCTTTACCATCCAAGAAGCCTAAGCGCACAATAGCGCTGTTAACCCGTCCTGCCGGATGCTGACACCATTAGACGTTGTATAATCAACTCTACTAATATGGCCCAGGCTCAGTTCGGCCTGCGGTTCTACGAACCAGCCTGCGTTCAGCTGCTGTCTGTAGCCGTATTCGGCGCTGATACCGTAATCCCAGGTATCATAATCGGCTTTGGCGGCATTGCCGCTTAAATCGACCAGTTTAAAGTCATTAGTCAGCTTGCTGCCGCAGGCGATAACATCCAGATAATGTCCCTTGCTGCCCAGCCAGCTGCCATACAGGCCCACTCCTGTGCTGCTCAGATCACCGCTGCCTGCCGTATAGCCGGCGTTGCTGTCGATGCGGTTGACGGCGATACCTGTATAAAGCTTACCGCCTTTGTAGTCCTGCACTTTGTCTATACCGCCCTGAAAGCCTGTGTAATCCTGACTGAAACTACTGTCATAATTACTGTCAGCACTCAGCTCACCGAGATAGTAGCGGACCCAGACGCCGCCCCCTTAGAAAAACTTGTTTATATCCTCGCAGTTATTACTGCGGAGCTGGTATTGAGAGTTTTTATCCAAACTGTAAAAATGCCTTCAGCGGCCCTTACTCAGCTTCAGCAGCTTCAGCAGCAGGCGGATATTACTGCCGATACGCGGCAGCCAGCTTTCATCGTACATACTTCACCTCAGTTTTCGAGAATATTAGTATTTTAGTTTAAAATATCGAAACCAAAGCATCACTTTTTTGTTTTATATCAAAAACATTTGTTATAGTAATAATCGTAATCATTATAGCACGTTTGTACCCCCCGCAAGACACTTACTTTGAGCCTGTGTAACCCGTCTGCGAGTCTTGCCCGGCGCATTACGCCAGCGGCTTTACTAACTATAGGTCTGCGCGTTTTTAAGGCATAAAAACGCCAGCCGAAGCAAGCGGAAATAATTATTTTAAATTTTTTGCTGATATAGCATAATTCTCTGCTCTTAATATATAAAGGATTTTAGAAAACAAAAACACAGGCTAGCAAGCCTGTGTTTTTTTATGTTTTTAAAGATATTATACAGCGATCAAATCATTAGGACTTGGTACTGCCAAAACCGCCGCCGCGAACAGCTTTGTCAATATCGGCATCTCCGTCTGCTACAAGATATTTATAAAAGATGCCTTGGGCCACACGCTCATTTTTGGCAAGCGCTACAGGTTCAGTCCCCATATTAAGCAACGCCAGCATGATATGGCCCTCGTTATCTGCATTATTATAATAGTCGGCATCAATGATGCCCTGATTATTAACAAGAGAAATATGCTTTTTTACGGCGATGCTGGAACGGATATGCACGCCTAAATATTCGTCATCCTGCATATAGGCCTTGATACCAGTCGGTACCAGCTGCAATTTTCCTGGCAGCAGTTCTATATCTTCCGGCAGACAGATATCATAGCCTGCAGATTTCTGTGTTTTACGCTCCGGCATCGAAAACTCGACCGCAGCATATTTAGTGATTTTTTCAAAGCCTCTTACTTTCATAGTACACCTCGCTTATAAAAAATCCCGCCGAAGGAATCAGCGGGATCTTAAATTTCTTGCTTATTTTTCCAAACCGTTAGCCAAAACAGCTTTGCGGGAAAGGTTGATGCGACCTTTTGGGTCGATCTCGGTTACTTTGACAACGATTTCATCGCCAACAGAAACCACATCTTCAACCTTGCCTACACGTTCGGTAGAAAGTTGGGAAATATGGACCAGACCCTCTTTACCCGGCAGGATCTCGACAAAAGCGCCGAAATTCATAAGGCGGGTAACTTTACCGGTATAAACCTTGCCAACTTCAGCATCAGCAACGATACCGTGGATCATATCAATAGCTTTAGCAGCAGACTCGCTGTTTACTGCAGCGATGAAAACCTTACCGCTGTCGTCGATATCGATTTTAGCACCGGTTTCTTCAACGATCTTTTTGATCATTTTGCCGCCGGGGCCGATTACTTTGCTGATTTTTTCAGGATCTACGCTGATCGTAGTGATTTTCGGAGCATATTGAGACAGCTCTTTGCGCGGTTCGGAAATGCATTCCATCATGATACCCATGATATGGTCGCGGCCGCGTTTAGCCTGTGCCAAAGCCTGGGTGAAGATATCTTTATTGATACCGTCGATTTTGATATCCATCTGGATTGCAGTGATACCTTTATCAGTACCGGCAACTTTAAAGTCCATATCGCCCAAGGCATCTTCCAGACCCTGGATATCGGTGAGGATAGTGAAATATTCGCCGTCCTTGACCAGACCCATGGCTACGCCTGCTACAGGTGCTTTAATAGGCACGCCTGCATCCATCAAAGACAGGGTGCTGGCGCAGACGCTGCCCATAGAGGAAGAACCGTTAGATTCCAGAGTTTCGGAAACCAGACGGATAGCATACGGGAATTCGTCTTCGGAAGGAATTACCGGCAGTAAAGCACGTTCTGCCAAAGCGCCGTGACCGATCTCACGACGTCCGGGACTGCGCATGGGTTTGGTTTCACCAACGCTGTACGGCGGGAAATTATAATGATGGATATAACGTTTAGTATCTTCTACTCCCAAACCGTCAAGGATCTGTGCTTCACGCAGCGGAGCGAGTGCCAGAACGTTGAGGATCTGAGTTTGGCCGCGGGTAAAGAGCGCACTGCCATGCGGACGTGCAAGCAGGCCTACTTCGCAGGTAACAGGACGTACTTCATCCAGCTGACGTCCGTCAGGACGGATCTTATCAACGGAAATAGTACGGCGAACTATCTTTTTCACCAGCTTTTGCGTGATGTAAGCTACGTCTTTTGCATTATCAGGATATTTTTCAATGAAAACTTCTGCGATTTCAGCTTTTACCTTAGCAACGTTTTCTTCACGCTCTAATTTATTAGCGTCCATCAAAGCTTCTTTCAGTTTATCTGCGCCATAGGCTTCGATCTCGGCAGCGATTTCAGCAGGAGGTTCATAAACAGGAACTTCCATTTTAGGTTTACCGACTTCAGCCATGATTTTTTCCTGGAAGGCTACCAGCTCTTTAATAACGCCGTGGGCAAACCAGATAGCGTCAAGCATTGTTTCTTCAGAAACTTCTTTCGCACCGGCCTCAACCATCAAAATAGCGTCTTTAGTACCGGCAACAGCCAGGTTCAGCAGGCTGACCTTAGCCTGTTCCACAGTAGGATTGATAACAAATTCACCATCGACAAGACCAACGCGTACACCTGCGATCGGGCCTTCGAAGGGGATATCGGAAATAGATAAAGCGCAGGAAGCGCCGATCATTGCCGGCATATCCGGAGCATTATCAGGGTCAACAGATACAGCAGTAGCTACTATCTGCACATCATTATGATAACCGTCAGGGAACATCGGACGAATCGGACGATCGATCAGACGGCTGGTCAAAATGGCCTGCTCGCCGGGACGACCTTCACGTTTGATAAAGCCGCCGGGGATTTTACCGACAGCGTACATTTTTTCTTCAAAATCTACAGTCAACGGAAAGAAGTCTACTCCTTCCCTGGGTGTTTTTGTACCAGTTACCGCAACAACTACTGCGGTATCGCCATAACGAACCAATACGGCTCCATTTGCCTGCTTAGCGATCTTACCAATTTCCATGGTAAGCGTTCTGCCGCCAAGCTCCATACTGTAAGTATGCATTCTTCTGCCTCCTCTAAGTTTCCACAATTTAGGTTACCTGATTGTATTCGCCATAAATTGCGTTTCTCCTTTTACTTTTTTAAATTTTCTTAAAAAATCTTTACTGTAACTCCCTGCTTTTTCTGTAGACAAAACTATATAAAAAAGCACAGGCACTAAGCCTGCGCTTTTAAGCAGTTTGCTTCAGATCATCTTTCCCGCTAATATTTCTCGATAATCCTGATAGTTTTCTTCCAGCAGTCTGGGAGTATCCAGGCCATAAGGGCATTTTGCCTTACATTTACCGCAGTGCAGGCAGTCTTCGATCTTTTTCATCATAGCCTGGGCCTTGTCAGTAAGTTGCGCTGCCTGCGGTGCTCTCCTGATCATCAGCGACATTCTGGCACAGGAATTGATCTCTATTCCCACCGGACAAGGCATACAATAGCCGCAGCCACGGCAGAAACTGCCGATCAGCTCCTGCCGGTCTTTATTGATTACTGTCTGCAGCTCTGCTGTCAGAAGCGGTGGGCAGTCGATATAGTTCAAAAATTCATCCAGTTCATTTTCACGCTGCACGCCCCAAATAGGCAGTACATGATCAAATTGCGCCAAATAAGCATAAGCGGCTGCAGAATTATTTATCAGCCCTCCCGCCAGTGCCTTCATGGCAATAAAGCCCATGCCGTGAGCAGCACATGCACGGACAAGCTCCAGTTCCTTCTCAGTCGTCAGATAACTGAAAGGAAACTGCAGCGTTGCATACAAGTCAGATTCTATGGCCTCGCCGGCTACTGCCAAACGATGGTTAGTAATGCCGATGAAACGGATCTTCCCCTGTTCCCTGGCCTGCTGCATCGCTTCATACAAGCCGCTGCCGTCACCCGGTTTAGGGCAAAAGGCAGGATTATGAAATTGATAAATATCTATATAATCAGTTTGCAGCAGGCGCAGACTGGTTTCTAGGTCATTCCAGAATCCTGCTGCTGTAACAGACGGTGTTTTAGTCGCAATAAATACCTGCTCGCGGATACCCTTTAGCGCGACTCCAAGCTTTGCTTCACTGTCCGTATAACTACGGGCCGTATCAAAAAATTTATACCTCGTTCAAACGCCCTGCGCACCAATTTTACTGCGTCGTCCTGCGGGATCCTCTGGATCGGCAGTGCGCCAAAACCGTTTTTATTGACAGTGATCCCTGTTTTGCCCAAGCTAACTTCAGTCATCGTAACGCCCCATTTCTCACTCGATTTCTACTACAAATATAGCATAGAAATAAATAAAAGTCGAACAAAGCGCCGCAGCTCTATGTTCGACTTCACTTTTGAACCAGCTTTAGATATGCTGAGTTTTAGTAAAAATATTTTTATTAGCTTCGATACTTTGGCTGCTGCCCACAACACACAAATACTTCTCGCTTAGTGTATCCCTGATCAGCGGCGCCAGCTTCTGCAGGTCGGCATTCGTCAAGTCTATGATCTCACTGCGCATTTGCTGCCGCATTGCCGTATCTACCTGTTTTAGATGATAAACTCCAGCCTGCTCCAAACGCATGGAGTTGGTCAGAGGCGTATCCAGACCGCTGATCGTGCCGATGATGTATTTTGTCAGCTCACGTTCCGAGAGCTCCAGTTTTTCGAGCCAGGACGGCATATCATAATATGCCTGCAGCGATTCTTTTAGCTTCGGATCACGGTAGGAAGCAAAAAACATGGTCCCGTTACGGTCAAAACGCGCCGTCGCACCGTAAGCGCCGCCCTGTACCCTGATTTTAGTCCACAGATATTCGTAACGCAGGATAGTTTCCAGTACCTTCATTGCGCCGTGGAACTGATAGCCAAATTTGTGAAAATCACCGCCGGCAGCAACATATTGTACCTTGCCGGGTGTCATGATCCCTTCATTTTCTCCCGGAACCTCTAAAAACTGCGGTGTTTTACCGGCAACAGCTGACTGCGGCAGTAAAGCTGCAAAATTCAGAGCCTGCTCTAAAACCAGCATCCGTTCGCTTTCTTCACAGGAATAAGCCAGAAGATATTTGCTGCTTTCAAAGAAAATACCCAACAGATGCCTTAATTTTGCTAAGGTATCCTCTGCCCTGCCAGCAAAGTCGGCTGACAGCTCTTTTAAAAATTCGTAATAGCTGAATTGATCCTGTTCATTGACTCGGGCTGCCGTTGAAAAATATGAAGCCAGACGGGTACAGGCTACAGTCTGCCCCCGAGAAAAGAAGCTGCTGTCCCAATCTGTTTTTACTTCGTCTAAAATTTCCTGCAGCCGTTTGGCGTCGTCTATTTTACTGCCAAGCGCAACTGCCTGCAGAATGTCGAACAATTTATCCAGATTAGCTGTCAGCGCTTTAGCCTGAACGGTGAACTTGATCGTATAATCGTTAACGTCGTCGGCAGCTGAGTAAGCATGCATCTGGAAAGAAACACCACCGGTATATTTGTTAGAGGCCGTGGCCAGCTCCTGATAGGTATACTTGTCGGTATTAAATTTTCCAAGCACATCACTGAGCAGATAACAGTAAGGCAACAGGTCTTTATCAATACCTGTCAGATCAAAATACCAGTTCAGATAAGCTATTTTATTGGTAAAAGCCGGTACATATAAGATATCGTTTGTTCCCAGCTGTTTCAAAACAGTTTCTGTAACTTCTACTTCACGTCTGATATCGCTGCGTTCCAACAGCGGGATCGTTTCCAGCGCCTCGGCAGTATCAGCTGCAGCCTGGCGTTTGTGCAGTTCGCTGCACAGTTCGATATTTTGGGCGATAGTTTCAGTATCCATCGACGCTTTGAGCGCAGCCATTTTTCTGCCAGTACTTCCTGCTCCCGTTCCTCTTTCCCCTGCTCAGGATTCAGAGTCACTATAACCTTATGGGTATTGTCCAGCAGATAATTTTCAATCAGCTGCTCATAATAACGTGTTTTGATACCTTCGCGCAGCTGCTGTAAAGCCTCAGTATAGCGCAGACCTGCTAAAGGATCTCCGTCATACAGCCAGGAATCCATCACGCTGATACCATAAATCAAGCCTTTGGGATAAGCGCCGAAATCAGCTTCCCGCAGCTTAAATTCCAAATAATTGAGATGTGCCTCTAACAGCTCTTTATCGATGCCGTTGATCGTCAGCTGCTGCAGCGTGTGATAAATAATACTGATAAATTTATCGCGCTGTTCCGGTTTGGAACCGGCGGCTTTAATCGAAAAGATCGGCTGGCGGTAGCTTCCGGCATAAGAGCCGCTAATGTCTTTGGAAACACCGGATTGCAGCAACGCCAGACGCAGCGGCGCCGAATTACCTTCCAACAGAACACTTTCCAATACTCTTAATGCCATCGAGGTTTTAACATCACGTGCATCACCAGTAACTATATGCAGTTCGTGATAAGTTTTATCTTCGGTAGCTTCGTCAGCTCCAACCGGATAAGTGCCAAGAACTTCCTGCGTTCTGGCAAAAGCATTCTGCAGAGGTATTTCCGAGTTCACTGCGCCGGTGCGTTTAAAGCCGCTCAAATATTCGTCGTTCAGATACTGCAGTGTTGTTTCGATATCCATATCGCCATACAGATAAATAAATGAATTTTCAGGGCTGTAATAAGTGGTATGGAAATGCTCGAAAGCTTCCTGAGTCAATTCTGGGATAGCATCCGGATGGCCGCCGGATTCAAAGCTGTACGGCGTGTCGGGGAACAATGCCTTCATTGCCTCATAGTCAAGCAAAGCATCAGCAGAAGAAAATACGCCCTTCATTTCATTATAGACGACCCCGTTATAGCTCAAAGCGTCCGTCGGTGCCTCAATATTATAATGCCAGCCCTCCTGGCGCAGGGTATAGGGATTTTCATAAATCAGCGGATAAAAAACAGCGTCCAGATAAACATCCATCAGATTTTGAAAATCTTTGGCGTTGCGGCTGGCAACCGGATACATAGTCTTATCAGGATAAGTCATTGCGTTCAGAAAAGTATTCATTGAACCTTTAACCAGTTCTACAAATGGCTCTTTTAAGCGATACTTGCGCGAACCGCACAACACTGAATGCTCTAAAATATGCGCCACACCTGTATCATCATACGGTGGCGTCCTGAAAAAAAACCTTATTATCATCATTGTTACCTAAATATAAAAGTCTGGCACCGCTGTAAGTGTGCTCCATCACATATGCTTCTGACTGAATCTCGTCGATATAAGCAGCCTGCCTGATCACAAAGCCGCTGTATTGTTTATTTACGTCTAATTTCATTTTTGCCTCCGAATATTTAACATTTGTCATTATTTTATCACAAATCGTCCACACCAACTAAAAAATCTTTGTGACAACTTGTCAAAATAAAATATTTTCTTTATAATAAACTTAGCGACGTTAGATTGACGTTTCTTTGATGTCATATTTTTTAGGAGGAGCAATTATGGACCAAACTCGTTTTACTCTGCGTATTCATCCCCTGATTATGAAAAAATTAAAAGTAATTGCTGATCACAACGGCCGTTCTGTCAACAAAGAAATTGAACAGATTTTGAAGTGGATCATCGACGATTTTGAAAATAAATGCGGTAAAATACGTACTGAAGAACTGGATCTGATCGACCACCCTGAAAAAAAAGCTAAAATCGAGCCTGTTAAAGACCGCCCGATGGATATGCTTTTTAAACTGTAAGTCCACAAACTAAAACGCGCATCTGCATTGCAGGTGCGCGTTTTCATTTTATTATTTAAAGTAGTTGACACCGGAAACAAAGATTTTCTGATCTTTATTGCCGGTAATATTGCGATACAGACCATCTACAAAGCGTTCACTGTGGCACATTTTACCGAAAACGCGTCCGTCGGGACTGGTAATGCCTTCGATTGCATACAGCGAACCATTGGGGTTATAGGGCATTTCCATAGTAGGAACTCCCTGTGGGTCTACATACTGCGTTGCGACCTGTCCGTTTTTGAACAGCTCTTTGATAACAGATTCCGGCGCATAGAAACGGCCTTCACCATGAGATACTGCTACCGCATGGATATCACCGGGTTCTACTTCGCTCAGCCATGGAGATTTATTGGAAACGATACGGGTGTCGACGATCTGCGATACATGACGGCCAATATTATTAAAGGTCAGTGTCGGAGATTCTGTTTCCAGATCTCTGATTTCGCCATAAGGCAGCAAACCTAATTTTACCAGTGCCTGGAAACCATTGCATATGCCAAGCATTAAGCCGTCACGTTCATTCAGAAATTCAGTTACTGCTTCTTTGATCCTGGGATTACGGAACATGGTAGCGATAAACTTACCGCTGCCGTCCGGCTCGTCACCGGCACTGAACCCGCCCGGCAGCATAACGATCTGAGAATTTTTGATCATGCTGACCATCTTTTCTACTGACTCATCAATAGCCTGGGCAGTAAGATTGCGAATGATAAATACATCTGCAACCGCACCGGCTTCTTCAAAAGCTCTGGCACTGTCATATTCGCAGTTTTGTCCCGGGAATACCGGAATAAAGACCCGCGGTTTTGCTAAGGTCACAGGAGCTGTCAGCGGCAAATCAGCTCTATATAACGGCTGATTTAATTCACCTTGAGCTTTTTCTTCGATTTTATAGGGGAAAATTTCCTGCAGCGGTTCCAGATATGCTTCCTGAGCCGCGTCAAGCCTGATAGCGCTATCGTTGATGGAGATAAACTGTTCTGCTGTCAGATGCCCCAGAAGCATACAGTCCAGACCGTCAAACAATTCTTCGATACTGGTTCCGTCTGCCAGTTCCAGCACCATACCACCAGGCTGCAGCGTAAATAAACGCTCAGTATCCTGGAACGGTTTAATGAATTCAAAACCCAGCTGATTGCCAAGGCACATAGTAGTAACGGCAGCGGCAATACCGCCTTCTTTTACAGCAGCAGCGGCAAGCACCTTACCTGCCAGAACCGCTTTATGTACAGCACGCATATTTTTACGCAGCGCTGCAAAATCCAAAACTTCAGCATTATCGCGCGGACAGGACAGGAATACCACTTTATGACCAGCTGCTTTAAATTCTGCAGAAACAGCTTTTTCTCCATCGATAACATCAACAGCAAAAGAAACAAGTGTCGGCGGCACTGTTTTATCCATAAAAGTACCAGACATACTGTCTTTACCGCCAATAGCCGGCAAATCAAGCGCGTCTAAAGCTGTAAAAGCACCTAAAAGAGCGCTGAACGGCTGTCCCCAAACTTCAGTATTATTAAGCTTGGGGAAATATTCCTGCAAAGTCAGACGCAGTTTATCAGGGTCAGCACCCAGGCATACTGCACGCACAACAGACTCAACTACTGCATACATTGCGCCGTGGAACGGGCTCCAGCACGCAACATCAGGATGATAGCCGCAGGCCATGACCGAAGCGGCAGTAGTCGTGCCATTGAGCACCGGCAATCGGCAAACCATACCTTCGCTCGGCGTAAATTGTGTTTTTCCGCCGAATGGCATCAATACCGTGCCGCGGCCAATAGTGCTGTCAAAACGTTCGGAAAGTCCTTTCTGACTGCAGACATTTAAACGGTTTAAATTTCCCAGCCAGGCTTGTTCCAGAGAAGCAGCTTTATTAACACATTCAGGTACTTTATCAAAAGCATTTTCGCCTTCAGCAGCTTTAACTGTGATATTAGTATGCTGCGCTACACCATTGGTATTGAGGAATGCCCGTGCCAAATCAACGATTTTTTCTCCGCGCCAGTACATAACCAGACGTGGGTTATCAGAAACCTCAGCTACAACTGTGGCTTCCAGGTTTTCTTTATCAGCATGTTTAATAAAATCATCAAGATCTTTGGCTTCAATTACGACGGCCATACGTTCCTGCGATTCAGAAATCGCCAGTTCCGTACCGTCAAGCCCTTCATATTTTTTAGGAACTTTATCAAGATTTACGACCAGACCATCAGTCAGTTCACCAATAGCAACGGAAACGCCGCCTGCACCGAAGTCATTACAGCGCTTAATCATCGCCGTAACAGCAGGGTTGCGGAACAAACGCTGGATTTTACGTTCTGTAGGAGGATTACCTTTCTGTACCTCAGCACCACAGGAAAGCAGCGAATCTACAGTATGTTCTTTAGACGAACCGGTTGCGCCGCCACAGCCATCACGTCCGGTCCGGCCGCCCAGTAATACGATCAGATCGCCTGCAGACGGACGTTCACGACATACAGTATCACGCGGAGCAGCGCCAATAACAGCGCCGATTTCCATTCGTTTAGCAACAAACTTATCATGATAATATTCCTGTACATGACCGGTTGCCAGACCTATCTGATTACCATAAGAACTGTAACCGGCAGCAGCACCGACAGTTATTTTTCTTTGAGGTAATTTACCTGGCAGAGTTGCTTCGATCGGTACGCGCGGATCAGCAGAACCGGTAACGCGCATAGCCTGATAAACATAGGAACGTCCTGAAAGCGGATCGCGGATCGCACCTCCCAAACAGGTAGCTGCGCCGCCAAATGGCTCAATTTCCGTAGGATGATTATGCGTTTCATTTTTAAACATAACCAGCCATTCTTCTGTTTTACCGTCTATTTCTACCGGAACAACGATCGAGCAGGCATTGATCTCTTCAGAAACGTCCAAATCGTCAAGTTTACCTTCCGAACGCAGTTTTTTCATACCGATAACAGCGATATCCATCAATGTTACCGGGCGCTCGGTATCCTCTCCGTAAACAGCGTCACGGGTAGCCATATACTTATCGAAAGCCGCTTGAATAGGTTTATTATACTCGCCGGCTTCAATTTCAACATCTTCTATCTGCGTCATAAAAGTCGTATGACGGCAGTGATCGGACCAATAAGTATCAAGTACTTTTATTTCGGTAATAGTAGGTTCACGGTGTTCTTCATTAAAATATTTCTGACACCACATCATATCTTCCAAGCTCATTGCCAGACCCATTTCCTGGCGCAGCACTTCCATTTCATCGCTGTTCTTGGTCAAAAAACCGGCAACCGACTTGATCCTGGCAGGTTCTTCACAGGTAGCGATCAAAGTAGCAGGTTTCTCCCACTCTGCTTCCCTGGCTTCAACAGGATTGATACAGTAGCTTTTGATTTTAGCGAGTTCTGCTTCGGTCAAATTTCCTTCTAAAATATAAATTTTAGCAGAAGCTACCATCGGACGTTCTTTTTGCGTAATCAGCTGAATAGCCTGTTCGGCAAAGTCCTCCCTTTGGTCATATTGTCCTGGAAGATATTCCACGGCAAAAGCACAGCAGCCTGCAGGCACTTCAAAAATTTCGTCAGTAACAGTATCTACCGGAGGTTCCGACAACACTATTTTTCTTGCAGCAGCAAATTCTTCATCACTGACGCCCATCACGTCATAACGATTTAAGATTCTGATGCCTGTCAGATTTTTCATGCCTAAGTTATTGCGCAGATCGGATAATAATCCATGTGCTTCAACAGCAAAAGCATCTTTCTTTTCCACAAAAATACGTCTGATTGTACTCATAAACTCAGCCTCCAAAATAAGATGCGGTTAAAAATACTCGTTAATATAATTATGACACTTGGGAAACAGCCTGTCTAACAATGAAGCCGCTTCCTGATTATGTATCTTCAGCCTGTTTTCAGCAGCCAGTTCCTGTACGGAGAACTGACCAAAATATAACTGTGTAAAGGCTGCTACATCCATTTCAATATCCTGCATATCCACTGTACTCTTAATATTGATCTGACTGGCATTTATTTCCAGTTTCAATAACCCGTTATTAAGAGGCAGGGTTTTATCATTTATCAGCAAAGACAATGTTCCCTGTACATCCGCAGCTATGTCAGTCAGCTGTAAAAGTGCCTGACGCACATTAATGCAGCGTGCCATCATAAACGGCTGCAAACTGCCAGCATACTTCTGATCCTGTAAATGCAGGTACGTTTTATCCCAGACTTCTGCCAGCCAGCTGAAATTTTCAGCTTCAGTAACATGCTGTCTGGCAAACTGCAGCAGAGAATCACGCGCCGCTGTTTCTTCTGCCATAAGTTCCTGCACAGCAAATGTTTTATCATCAATGCTGTAAAACATATAGCCAGCAACTTTTTCGCCGCGTTTAACAAGCACCGCTTTAATCTGTTCACCCTGATGAACTGTCCGTAAATGCAGCCAGTTTTTTAAATCACGTTTTACTACGCCGTGATAAGCTGCAGTCACGGTATCATAGACCTTTTGGAAAACTTCGGCCTTCTCCAGTCCTGTTCGGTGCAGTGTCATATCAGAAACTTTATCGCCTTTGGGCAATGCGGCCAAAGGCATCTCGTAACGATGCCTGTAATAACAGTAATCAAACTGATATGGACGGTAAATACCGGCACTGATCGGCATTAATAAAACAAATGCCTGACCCTGAGCCCGTAAAACCGAAAAAGCAGTTTCCAGAAGCGGAGCAAATAAATGTCTGCCCCTGTATTCCGGCGCTGTTGCAACGCCGACAATATAAGGCAATTTCAAATCCCTTCCACGCAAATTGATAGTATAAGGGTTCAAATGCAGCATATTCATCAAATTGCCGGATTTTTCATCAAAACCGCCAAGCACCATATTTTCTTTTAAGCAGTATTCATTAAAATACCACTTAAAAAAAGGAGTATCGTTTTTTTCAAAGCAATAATCCCATAATTCCATTATTTTAGGTAAAGTTTCGTCATTAATAATACGAAAATCCATATTTACACCTATTTAAAAACAGACGAATATTTTTTGATCATAAATTCAGGATGATATGATTCCTTAGCAGTACGCAGTCCTTCATGCCCCATATCTTCTTCTCTGTTTAAATAAACTACATCCCCCCATGCATGTTCGGCAAATTCTTTATTGATTGCCGCATAAATACCGCGGATATCAGGATTTGCTTTTTCTACATGCAGAACGGCCGTATCGTCATTGATTTTTTTACCGAAGCTGAACGCTTCAATTTTTCCGTTGACACGGATAGCGCCGCCGCGCAAACCAAGTGCTTCAAAATTATCAATCGCTTCATGGATAGCACATTGCTCACAGCGCAGGCTTTCGTCTTCGCCAACACGTTTTTCGCACCATTCATCACCAAAAGCCTTGCACTCTTCGTAATTATCTGGTCCGATCGGTTCGTAAACATAATCGGGATATTCTTTTTTAAACGCATTGTAATGATTTTTTTTACCATGATATTTACGCCCAGACAAACTAGCCAGTTTTTCACGCAAATAAACATAATCCCAATTATCACGATCTTCAATAAATTCCATCTCTGGAAAAGCTTTTGCCAGCCGCTCTTTGCCATCCTTATAAATACCATGGATCTCAAAAGGCTTGCCTTCATGATATTCTTTAATTTCTGCAAACAATTTAGGCAGATCTTCATCTTTACCGCCAAAAGGCTGCAAAAAGAAATCCACTTCGTTGCGTTTCACCTTGATCACCAGAAAGTCATGTACTACTGTCCAGTAAATGCCATAACAGTCCTGCCATACAAATAAATTTGTAAACGCACATTCAGAACCACGTTGGTCAGGACGTGATAAATAACTTTCGAACAAAGGCCTGTCAGCCAATGTTATTTTTTTTAGTTCTAAAATAAAAAGGACCTCCTTAAGATACACAACTTTCCTATTCTGATATTATACCATAAAACTGTCTATTTACTAAAGAAAAAACCAATTGCCTAAGCAATTGGTTTTTTAACTTCATTAATTATTAGCCTTTGCGAGCATTGAAGCATTCGCGGCAATATACCGGACGATCCATGGAAGGACGGAACGGTACTTCGGTGTCTTGACCGCATTCTGCGCAAGTAGCATGGAACATTTCGCGAGCCGGGCGCTCGTTGTTGATGCCCATACGTTGTTTGCGAGCTTGACGGCAACCAGGGCAACGGCCGGGTTCATTTGTGAAGCCTTTTTCTTCGTAGAATTCCTGCTCGGAAGCAGAGAATACGAATTCGGTGCCGCATTCACGGCATACTAAGGTTTTGTCTTCTTTCATTGGTTAATCACTCCTTACATTAAACATACCCCATAAGGACTTATAGATGTTACCACTGCTTCCTCATGTTGCGTATGTAGCATGGAAGAAGTTCGGAACCCTACCCGGACCACTGAGATATACTATAAGCAGTATATCTAAAAAAAAGATAAAAGTCAACAAGAAATGTACATTTTAAAATTTATAATTATTTAGGATATTTTATTCCGTCGGAGTTTACATTATCATTTAAATAATGTGTATCATTTACATACTCAATTGTAAAGCGGTCCTGCCATTTACCAATACAGGTTGTGCTGGCATTATGTACGCCAAACACCCACAGTTTATTGATATCAAGCCCCAGTAAAAGGCAAAGCTGTACTCTTATAACGCCGCCATGAGAAACAATTGCTATATTTTTATCGCTGTTATTTTTAAAAAGGTCTTCACAGACAGAACGAACACGCAATGCAACATCGTCGAATGATTCCCCGCCTGGCATTCTGCACTGTGCCGGCTGTTTAAAAAACAGCTCTAACTGATCACTCCATTTTGCTTTGATCTCATCATAGCTCAAACCTTCCCATTCGCCAAAACAAACTTCCTTCAGTTCATCTAAAGGCTGAACAGTAAGTCCATGAGCTTCAGCCAAAGGTGCTGCAGTCTGTCTGGCTCGCTGCATGGAGCTTGAATAAATTTCGTCCAATACAATATTTTCATAATGCTGTCCCAATGCTGCAGCCTGACACAGACCCTTGCTGTTAAGAGGATTATCTATGTGCCCTTGAAATTGAAATGTTTTATTAGCTTCTGTTTCTCCGTGCCTTATAAGATATATCTTGCCCATATTGCCTCCTTATTATTTACCTTTTACCTGTACTGAATGCGCAAATTCTTCCACTTCAGCATGTACTCCTGCTTCAGCAAATGTTTCCATTTCATTATACGCCTTAATGCCTGCATCAAACAAGGTAAAAGCTAAAACTGCGCCTTCTCCCGCCCCACTGTTAATATCCAACTTTAGCGGTGCCGATAGCTCCAGCCGATTCAATAATTTTTCCATACCCGGTTCTGCCGACACATGCCCTGCCATACAATATTCAAGAACTACCGGAGCTAATTTGCAGGCTCCGACAGCAGCCAGGCATGTAGCGATACCATCCAGCATTACAGGTACCTTGCAGGCAGCAGCCTGTAAAACAGCACCAGTCATAGCGGTTATTACCGGATCGTTAAGCTTTTGCAGAAATTCAATTCCTTCCAGCTGTAAAAATACTTCTGTTTGTTCTGTAAGAGTATATTTTTCCAGACTTCCCAAGGCCAGCATTTGCAGTTTATCACTGACAATATATTCTTTTGTCAGAATAGCGCCTTCTTCAAGCTCTTCCTCAAGATTACAAGATGTGACCAGCAATGGGTAAACCTCTGCTTTAGCTTCTCGTGCCAGCAAAACAACAGGCAGCTCCTCCTGCATCGCTTTAGCAACAGAATCTGTGTCAGCACTCCACAAAAACAAAGCTTTTTTAGGATATTGAACAGATTTTTTATCAGCACTGCCGATAATACCGGCGTAACGCGAAACCATAGCTTCCAATTTTGCAAGTGAACCGACCGGTTTGATAAGATTGTCAAATCTGTTTTGTGCTTCCGCTGCTTTTTGACGATCGATTGGTTTTATTTGTTCAATAATATTATTTATATCCATCTTTAAACCTTCCTTATCTTAGTAAGAATACTGCTGTCAGTAAGTAAATCACATTGCCGCATTCAGTCAGTGCACCATATGTATCACCGGTAAGTCCGCCTAACTGTGTTTTTAAATATTGCGCTATTATCAAAGTGACAGTAAAACATATTCCTGCCACCGCCAGATATTGTAAACCACAGGCCGCAATAATACCTGCGCATACTGCAAAAGCAATATACGTATAAAATGGTTTGGCATACTTGGTAAACATATGCCCTATTCCTTCTTTACGCGCATAGGGAAAATTGACAATAAAAACTACCATAAAAGTTCGTGTCGCAACGGACATCGTCAGTAAAACCCAGGTCAGTGTTTCACCGCTAAGTTCAAGATAGGCAGCTATTTTGAGCAGCAGCAAAATAATTATTGCCAATACAGCATTAGAACCAACATGGCTGTCTTTCATTATTTCCAGCATTCTCTCGCGGCTGCGGGCAGAAAAAACGCCGTCAGCAGTATCCATAAAACCATCGTACATCAACCCGCCGGTAATAATGATCTCGGCCAGCAGCAAAAGCGTTACCCGTAAAAAAAGCGGCGTTTCGATATAAAACAGGCTATAGTTTACGGCTGCCAAAAGGAATCCGATAACCAAACCTACCAGGGGAAAATACGGCACACTGCGCGAAAAATCTTCGTCACGCCAATCTGTCCGTTTTGAAAAACGCACTCGCGTCAAAAATTCCAGGCAAGTGATAAAATCACGCATGCATGCCACCATGCTTATACAGTTCTTTATAGGTATTGATCGCCATCTGTAAAATAACAATCGCCAAAGACGCTCCTGTACCTTCGCCAAGACGCATACCCGCGTCAACTATCGGCGTAAGTCGCAAAACCTCCAGCATCTTTGCATGTGATATTTCAGCAGAAAGATGTGAACAAAGCATATAATCAGCACAGGCTGGTTCAAGTCCGTATGCAAGCAAAGCAGCGGCAGTCGCATTTACACCGTCTACCATTGTAGGAATACGGCGTCTGGCGCCAGCTAAAATCATTCCCGCCAACCCGGCATGGTCATAACCGCCAACCTTACAGAGGATGTCCATGGCATCGCCCAAACGTGGTTGATTTTTAGCCAGACCATCAGCGACGACCTTTCTTTTTATCGCCATGCGTTCATCGTTGATACCAGTTCCCCTTCCTACTGTAAGCTCTGGCGGCAACCCCAGAAATGCAGAAACGATTGCTGCGGTCGATGTAGTATTCCCGATTCCCATTTCTGCTGTTACTAATAAGTTATAACCTTTATCAATACATTCATCTGCGACCTTCATACCAACTTTCAATGCTTTTTCGGCCTGCTCCACTGTCATGGCCGGTCCCTGTGTAAAATCTTCTGTACCCCAAGCAACCTTCTCCTGATGAACTTTAGGCATTGCACTCAAGTCAAAAGCCGTACCTGCATCGATCACAAAAACATCGGCACCGGCATGACGTGCCATAACGTTAGCGCCGGCAGTTTCCCTCATGTAACCGTTTATCATCTGCATAGTTACTTCCTGCGGATATGCGCTTACGCCATATTTGGCAATTCCATGATCGCCGCACATTAACAGCATTGCACTTTTGATTTTATCAGGCAATGCCGTCCCAGTCATGGCAGCATATTTTTCAACCATTTCCTCCAGCTTACCTAAACTATGCAGCGGCTTATCCATTTTAGCCCAGTTATTTTTTATTACTTCCGCAGCGTTGCTATCCAACGGTGGAATCATTATTTTTTCCATTGCTCTGCTCCTCCATCATCAAAACTAAATGCCATTTTCTTTAGATCAACAGCTTGACCGGCGACACAATAAAAGACCCTGTCACATACATCGGCAACCTGCTGGTTTATCCATCCGGCAAGATCTCTGTACTCACGTGCCATAACATTATCCGGTACGATACCACCGCCAACTTCATTAGTAACAAATACTACTAGTTTTTCTGTTTTTCTGGCGGCTTCCAGTAATTTTACAATTTCACCTTTGACAAATGTTACCTTTTCTTCAAAAGTTCCTGCAATTGCAACCTTGCCATACATCAAATTACTCATATACAAAGTAAGACAGTCAAACAAAATTGCATCCGCTTCCTTACCTGCCTCAACCATCACCTGTTCGGCAGCATAAGGTGCTTCATAATTATTCCATCTTTGGGGAGAACGACGTTCCTGATGTAGCCGAACACGTTCAGCCATCTCGTCGTCAAAGATTTCAGCCGTAGCTATATAAGCGCATTTAGATCCATAATGCAAAACAAAACGCTCTGCGAATTCACTTTTGCCGCTTCGTGCACCGCCAGTTACTAAAATCATTTCTTTACACATCCTTAAGCCTCCCTTCAAAATAAAAATACCCTCTCGAGAGAGGGCATAAATAAACAACCTATGCAAGTATCCACCTATCTCCCGTAGGTGTAAGATACCCGTAACAGGCAGGTCTCCTGGCTCAGGTTCAACATTCAGCTGCGCCTTCCCAGTTTCCCAGTGGCATATTGCAGTGAACTTCCCTTTACAGTAGCGGGACTGCGCCGGATTTACACCGGTCTTCCCTATTAAGCGCCGACCGCAATCGGCACACCTGTTGATTTTTTCCAATACTATATATTCTACATTCTTTTGCAAAGTCCTGCTGACCTGCAAAGCATTTTTTCATATTCTTCATCTAAATAATCATGGGCGTCATTAACATTCCTTACGGTAATCAATACACGGCTGCGTCCAAACCAGTAATACACCCTGATTTCATACCATTGAGCTACACCATCCGCTCCGACGAAACGACATTCGCAGCCAGAATAATCAGGAGTATTATTGTAATTTGCAGATAAAACGTCAAAATCAAGCTGAGCCGTAAATTTTTCAATATCTTCAGGATAAAGCAATTCCTGAACGATATGCTTGTAATCATTTTTATAATCACCTGTATACGGAATAAAAACATTCCCTGTAGGATTAAAAGCCATTCTTGAATAGCGTCCATCTTTTAGATTCAATTCAATTGCAAAATCATACATCTGCGGGAATAAATCGCCCAAATCTCTGTATGATGGTAATTTTACAGTACGTCCGTAACCGTTGATGCTGCGACGTTCAGCATTAACTATTTCAATCTTACTTAAATTAAGCAGATTTTCAAACTGCGGCCTTCTCAACGGCTGGCAATAATAGAATCCCTGAGCTATATTGCAGGAAACACTTTTCATTATCGCAACCTGTGCCTCAGTTTCAACACCTTCACAAATCATCGTGATATCCAATTCTTTTGCAATAGCTGCCATCCCTTTGATGATTTTGATATCTTTATCATTATCACAGGCGGCAAGCATTCTTTTATCTATTTTTAAAATATCAACGCTGATATCACTTAAAATACGCAGAGACAAATACCCGGCGCCAAAATTATCAACAGCAATCTTAAATCCCTGATTTTTCAGCTCGTCAACCTGCATCCCAGCAAAATTCACATCATCAGCCAATAATCTTTCAGCAAGCTCAACTACCAAAAGCTTGTGCGGAACATTATGCTTATCGGCAGCTTCTTTTAAAGAATCAATAAAATTTTCATCTTTAAAATGTTCAAATGAAAAATTACAGGAGATTGGAAAAACCTGTAACCCCAAGGCAAGGCGTAATGCTAAGAAATGGCAGACTTCTTCAAAAACAAAATTTTCAAATTTAGATAACTGGTTATTATCTTCAAGGATAGGAATCAAAACTTCCGGAAGAATTATCCCGCGCGTAGGATGCTCCCAGCGCAGTAAAGCTTCCGCACCAACAATCTCATTAGTATAGATATTGTATTGCGGCTGAAAATAAACAGTGAACTCTTTATTATTAAGAGCACTGCAAACTTCTTCAGAAAGAGAATTATAACCAGTTGTGAATTCAAAATCATTGATTATAAAGAAACTGCGGCAGCATTTGTGAAAAACTTTTTTGTTGAGCTGAGCAACAGTTTTTACCATTGCATCTTCCAGCGAGTCTTCGACTCGACATACATAAAGATCTCCGCGCAGTTTGATGCTGACATTGCAAATACGCTTGACTTCGCTTTCTACCATATCAGATAATCCGTCAAACCAATTATTATGCGTTTCTTCATCTGTAAAAGGAACAAGGCAAAAGAACTTATCTCCGGCCTGTCTTGTTGTAAGATATCCCTTCACAACACGTCGGTTAAGCTCTGTTCCCAAAATGCGTAAAACATTATCTGCTGTCTCACGCCCATAAATATCAACGATATCATGGTAAGGGTCAATATCTAAATGTATTAGTGCCAAAAGCTCTTTTTTGCGCTGCAGCATTTCATCCGCTTTTTCTTTAAACTTATCAAATCCCAGTGTACCGCTTACTTTATCACGTACATATTTCTGCGAATACAACATTCTTTGATGTTCAGAAGACTTAAGGTAGAGAATTGCTACAAACACACCAAAAGCAATTATCGACAACAGGTAAAAATTCATAGTAATCTCCCATTATTTTTCAATATAATTATAGTAAGTATATATCTTTCGTATAAAAAATACTACATTTTTAACTACTTCAAAACATTTTTAAAGTAATTTAACCCAAAAGAAAATGACCATACAGTTCTTACCGAACCTATGGTCATTTTGTTTTAAGCTTCTACTTCTACTTCTACTTCAACTCTTGATAAAATGAAACATAAATCAGAAAGTCTGTTCAAACAGATAAGAACCTGCTGATTGACTTCTTCTGTTTCAGATAAGCGGAGCAGACAGCGCTCGGCACGACGAGTAGTTGTACGCGCGATGTCCAAAGCAGCTGATCCGGGGGTGCCTCCGGGGATGATAAAATGACTCAAAGGCTGGAGCATATTATCGAATTTATCGATAGTTTCTTCAAACATTTTCACATGCTCTTCTTTGATATAAGGCTCAGGCAAATTCAAGCTTGCTATATCAGCCATCAGTGACATCAGAAGCTGCTGAACTTTGTAAATCGTTTCCCTGACATCTTCGCGTCTGACTGTAGCTCTTGCCAGGCCAAGCGCCGAACTGATCTCATCAACTGTACCGTAAGCTTCAACTCTCATGCTTTGTTTTGGTACGCGTTCGCCTGTATAAAGTCCGGTAGTGCCTTTGTCACCAGTTCTGGTATATACTGCTGCTTTCATTTTGTCACCATCCTTCCGGAAAATTTTAAATTAATAAATTTCTTCAGCTTTAAAGAAATTTTTGATTTCGCGTGCAGCGGATTCTTCACTGTCACTGCCATGAACGATATTTTCGCCGATAGTCAGCGCGTAATCGCCGCGGATAGAACCAGGAACAGAATCTAACGGATTAGTAGCACCCATCTGGCCACGAACCGCTTTAATTGCATTCTCACCGGAAATAACCATTGCTGCAACAGGGCCGGAAGTAATAAATTCAACCAATTCACCAAAGAAAGGTTTGCCTTCATGTTCAGCATAATGATATTTAGCTTGTTCTTCAGTGATTTTTACTAATTTTAAAGCCGAAACTTTCAAGCCGCGGCGTTCAAAACGAGCGATGATTTCACCAATCAGATTTTTTTTGACACCATCGGGTTTTACGAGTACGAGTGTTTGTTGCATTGGAATCTCTCCTATCTAGACTATTTTAATTTATACTAAATCGCAAAACGATTTTAGCCTTTTAAAAGCTGCTGATACTTTTTCTTATCCAGTTTCTCGATCATTGCTGTGATCAGCTGAACAGCACCTTGATAATCATCCATATGAATAATGGATTGATGACTATGTATATAACGGGTAGGGATACTGAATGTTAATGTCAAAACACCGGCATCGTGTAAATGTATACGACCGCCATCAGTAGCACCGCCCTCTGAAATACTGATCTGTGTTGGCAGCTTCAATTCTTCAGCAACTTCTTTTGCAAAATCACGCAATGCTGTATTGGGAATCATACCAGCATCAAAAATTGTTATAGCAATACCCTTTCCCAATTTCGCAGGAGCTACATCATCACTTACACCTGGCGTACCACCAGCCACACATGTATCAATAACGAAAGCAACGTCAGGGCTCAGCAGATTAACGCTTGTTTGAGCACCACGTAACCCGACCTCTTCCTGTACTGTTGCTACACCATATACAGTATTAGGATGCTTTGTGCCGATATTTTCCATAACGTCTGCCATGACTGCACAGCCGATGCGATTATCCCAGGCTTTACCAAGCAGAGTTTTACCATCGCCCATAACTGCAAATTCAGCATATGGCGTCACTGGGCAGCCTTCGAAAACTCCTAAATTGCGAGCCATGCCTTCGTCGGCAGCGCCAATATCAATATACATATCTCGCTTGGCAACCACTTTTGTTCGTTCTTCCGGTGTCAGTATATGTGGAGGTTTACTGCCGATAACGCCAACAAGATCACCCTTGCTGCCGTGTACAGTAACGCGTTGGCTCAGCATAACCTGCTCCCACCAGCCACCTAAACAAGTAAATTTTAAAAAACCTTCTTTTGTTATATGCTTAACCATAAAACCAATTTCATCCATATGGCTGGCAAGCATAATTTTTGGCAAGTCCTTGCCTTGACCTTCATTAGTAAAAACAGCGCTGCCTAATTTATCATAAGATACTTTGGCTTTGCCCTGCAGCCGCTTTTGAAGCAAATTTTTAATTGATGTTTCAAATCCTGAAACACCGCAGGTTTCAGAAAGCTGTTTTAACCAAGTTAATTTTTTATCCAATTATTTCGCACCTCCACTGCTGCGCATAGCTTTGGCCTGCGCGCGTAACCGTGCCACACGGTCTGCGGTGCTGGGATGTGTACTGAATAACTGCTGCATATCTTTTGCGCTAAAGGGGCAAATGATAAACATATGAGCAGTATTTTCAGTAGCTCCCGGCATCGTTCTGTTTTTTGCATACGATTCTATTTTCAGCAAAGCGTCAGCCAAAGCATCCGGATTACCGCTTAACTCACCACCGGATTTATCAGCCATATATTCCCTCGAACGCGAAACAGCCATCTGAATAATACCTGCAGCCAAAGGCGCCAGTATCATCATAGCCAAACCAACAATAGCACTGCTGCTGCTATTGCGGTCTCTGTCGCCACCACCAAAGAACATCCCCCAGTGAGATAGCGTCGTAATAATACCTGCCATAGATGCAGCTATTGTACCGATTAAAATATCACCATGTTTGACATGACTCAATTCATGTGCCAAAACGCCTTCAATCTCATCTTTATCTAAGGCATTGGCCAAAGCGGTAGTTACTGCAACCGCAGCATGTTCAGGGTTACGGCCGGTTGCAAATGCATTCGGCACAGGGCTGTCAATAATATATACTTTAGGCATCGGCAAATTGCCTCTTTCCGCCAAACGCTGCACCATTTTATATAAAGCAGGCGCACTTTTTTCATCAACCTGTTTGGCATTATACTGTGCCAAAACCAGTTTATCGCTGTTCCAGTACGAAAATAGATTCATGGCGAGGGAGATGATAAGCATCATCATCATACCGCGGGCACCGCCGAAATAATCTCCGACCAGTACCAATAACACAGTAAGAGCCGTCATTAAAAAAGCTGTTCTCATACTTTTTTGTTCCTCCTCAAAATAAAAACTATCGAACATTATCTATAAGACCTGCGTAAGTCTTATAGCATATTATACCAATTACTGCACTATTTTTCAATTTGCGCTTTAACAGCTGTCAACATATTTTCACTGTTTTCACGAACTTTTTTCTTTAAAATAGGATTTAACAGCCCGGCAATCATCGGAATACCAAATTCAAAATCTACCAGCAGGGAAACTTCTGTCCCTTCACTCACAGGTACAAGTCTCCATTCCCCTTCCATTTTTTTCAAATCACCCTCGGTCTGACAATAAGTGATACGCATTTCTTCCGGATAAAAGGTATCGCGTTCAGTCCAGACGATTTTACGACCATCAACATTAGATACCCAATGTGAAACAGTAGTATTTTCTCCGCGTTCTAAAATTTCTACACTCACCAGATCATGCATAAAAGAGGGGTAAGCTTCCATATTTTTTATGATTTCAAAAATAGGCTTACTATCGCCGTTGATCACAATCTTTGTTTCTACGCAAGGCATAATTCTGCTCCTTTTATAAATCTTCAATCACTTCAGCCGTACTGCTGACAGCTTCTCTAAAGATAGTCAAAACCTGATCAATAACATCTGTAGGCATGATCAGAGGCGGTTCAATACGAATAACTTTAGGATTATTTAGAGTATAAGCAATAATAACTCGTTTATCGATCATCAGCGACATCAGCATTCCACCGGCGCCTTCTTTTGTAAGCTCAATTCCGATCATCATTCCGCGGCCGCGGATCTCTGCGATGACCGAAGGATAATCTTTTTGAATTGATTCCAACCCTTTTTTAAAGTATGCCCCCGCCGCAGCACTGCGATCCAGCACATCATTTTTTTCAATGTAATTCAGCGCAGCATTGGCAGCAGCACACGCTAATTGATTACCGCCAAAAGTTGAAGTGTGTAAAAAAGGTGCTTCTATTAATCCAGCCCAGGCATCAGCCGTAGCGGTTATAGCTCCGATCGGCATCACCCCTCCACCTAACGCTTTAGCCGTAGCCATGATATCCGGAGTTATCTGCTCATGTTCAACCCCAAACCAGGTCCCGGTTCTGCCAATACCAGTCTGTACTTCGTCCGCAATCAGTAAAGTACCGTATTGGTCACATAACTCTCTTACTGCTTTAAAATAACCTTCCGGCGGAACGATGATGCCGCCTTCCCCTTGAATCGGCTCTAAAATAACGGCAGCTGTTTCTTCATCAATAGTTTCAGCAAGATCATCTATATCCCCATATTCTACATGTGTAAAATTATCCAGCAGCGGTTTAAACGGATCTCTAAACAAATCTCTGCCAGTAGCTGTCAACGAACCAAAAGTTTTTCCGTGAAACGCATTCCTTGCCGCAATAAACTTTTTCCTTTTTGTAGCCAGTCGCGCAACCTTCAGGCATCCCTCAACAGCTTCTGTACCGCTGTTAACGAAAAACTGTATTGCAAAGCACCGGGAGTAATTAAAGCCAGTTTTTCAGCCAGGTCTGCCATAGGTCTGTTAAAAAGCACTTTACCGCTCATTGGCATTTTATGCAGTTCTGCTTCTACAGCAGCTACGACATCAGGATTGCGATGTCCTAACGCAAACATTCCGTAGCCGCCAAGACAATCAATGAATTGTTTGCCCTCGCTGTCAGTTATAGTCCACCCCTCTGCATATCTTTCAACGCTTGCCAATCCCATAAACCGAAATAATTTCGCCTGAGCAGGGTTAATATATTTTTCATATTTACTGATCGTTTCTTCAACATACATATGTATAATCCTCCGACTACTTCAATAAACTACTTACAGGAACTAATTGAATACCAGATGCATTTACCTCGTCGATAACTTTGCTCCACGCTGCGGCAGTATGCGGTCTGGCATGACAAATGGCAATAGCGCTTCCATTTCTGTCCGCCATTTCTACAGCCTGCCATATTTTAGCAATAATGTCATCTTCGTCGGAACTGTTGTCCAAAAATATATTGTTACGGGCAGTAGGAACACCCATACTGCGTGCGACCTGATCACCTATAGATTTGGAGTATGTACTGCTGTCTACAAAAAACAAGCCTTGTTGTTTTAAAACTTTCAATACAGCTTTCATCGTTGCTTCATTACTTGTTGCTTTAGAACCCTGATGATTATTGACACCTTCGATACCAGGTAAACTATCTACCGCTTTCCGAGTTAATTGCTGCACCTGTTCAGCAGTCATATCAGTCAAGATTGTAATCTTACCCTCAGACATAGCTGTTCTGTCCATAGGTTCCATAGGCAAATGCAGCATCGCAGTCTGACCGCCGCCTTTTATAACATGCAAAGCGTCACTGCTGAAATCTTTATAGGGAAGAATAGCGTAACTGAAAGGCGCATTCAAATCGACCAGCTTTCTCACCGGTGCCAGATCGTAACCACAATCGTCAATAATGACAGCCAATTTTCCATGATATTTCTGAGCAGTTTTTTTGTCATCTTTCTTCGTACTTTCGTCTTCTTTGATATCTTTATCTTCTTTAGTCAGATTTAAGTTATGATAAAAGTAAACCGTATCGGTGATAAAATTCATTTTACCAGTTCCTGCTTTAGCTGAAATAGCAATTTCCATACGTACAGCTTCCCAACCATTATAAGTAGCCTCACGCTGATTGAGAACAATCATTTTCGTACCGGAAATCTTTTCGCCAAGCCAGGCTGCCGCACCTTCTAATCCAGTACTTGGCGGAACTCCAATAGCCAGCTGCCGCTTATTCCAGACAACTTCTCCACCTGTTTCTTTCATACGTTCGTGCTGATCTTCACGACCATTATCAGTTAACTGCCAGTTATCCTTCGATAATAAAATATCATCGACTGCCCTATGCGCTTCTTTGGACTCTTCCCGCAAATCAACCGAAGAAGAACCAGTCAAGCCTTTATCAAGCACATCTTTTTCTCCGTCTCTGCTCGCCGCATAATAAATGCCTCCAGCAACAGCTATAGCTAATAATACTAAAATCAAAGTCAGTACAAAACCTCCTCCTGACCCTTTTTTTCTATTAGTCCTTCTTGCCATAGTAGCCTCCTCTATGCCCGCGGATGCGCTTTTTCATAAATATCGCGCAGGCGTTTATTTGTTAAATGCGTATATATCTGTGTCGTAGAAATATCCGAATGCCCTAAAAGCTCCTGGACAGACCGCAGATCAGCACCATTGTCAAGTAAATGTGTTGCAAAGGAATGCCTCAGCATATGTGGTGTAAGCTCCTTATTTAATCCTGCCTGATGCCCATAACCGCGAATGATTTGCCAAAACCTCTGCCTTGTCATTTCATTTCCGCTCATACTTAAAAATAAATTCTTTACATTAGGATTTTTAGTATGAAGCAGTTTGGGCCTTACCACATTTAGATATTTATCCAAATATTCAACTGCTATGCTGCCAATGGGTATTAACCGCTCTTTAGATCCTTTACCGAAAGCGATGATATACTTCATTTGCAGATTAACGCCGCTGACAGGCAAACCCAATAATTCAGAAACACGCATTCCCGTTGCATAAAGCACTTCCAGCATCGTTCTGTCACGATAGCCTTCATCCGTTCTCAAATCAGGCTGTTCCAAAAGCTTCAAAACCTCTTCCTGATTTAAAACTTTTGGCAGCTTGATACCTTTTGTTCCAGCTTCTACAACTTCCGCAGGATCAATCTCCAAATACCCTTCTGCTGTCATAAAACGATAAAAAGATTTTATAGCAGCAAGTTTTCTGGCAATCGTTGCTGCGGCTAAACCTTTATTTTTCAAACCTGTCATATAGCGAATAACCTGCTCACGCGATACAGTTGCCAAGGCGTCATTATCCTTTAATCCTAAAGCTTCTTTAAACAAACGCAAATCACGCTCATAAGCTAATCTTGTATTTGACGCTAAGCCTAATTCAACTGTCAGATATTCAAAAAACAAATTTAATTTATCGTTCATATTTCATCCTCAAAAAAGAAAAACAACGCTCAAGCGCTGTTTTTCAAAACATTATTGTTCGCGCTTTTCTGGCTGCATAATTGTAATATTAGCAGCCGGCGAAATAGTCGATATAGCGTGCTTATAAACAAGCTGTTGTTTGCCTTCATTTTCAATAATAACAGTAAAGTTATCAAAACCTCTTACCAGACCTCTGATTTGGAAACCATTAATCAGGTAAATAATGACGCCAAGGTTTTCCTTACGCACATGATTTAAAAAACTGTCCTGTAAATTCATTGCTGGCTTTGATCCACTATTATTCATAGCTTTCCCCTCCAAAATAATTTCTATCTATTGTTATAATTTTACCGCAGTTTAAACTTTTCCACAAGCGTTTGCTGCATCTCGTCAATAATCTTTTCATACACAGGCTCTTTTTCCAAATCAAACCATTTAATATACGGCATCTGACGATACCAGGTAAATTGGCGTTTAGCAAAATTACGTGTCGCCTGTTTCAATTTCTCAACTGCTGCCAATTTATCCATCTGGCCTTGTAGATACCAGACTATTTGTCTGTAACCAATGCTGCGCATCGACTGAGCATCCAATGATAGCCCACTGTCGAGTAAAGATTTAGTTTCCTCTACCAGACCATCTGCCATCATTTTATCAACTCTGACATTGATCCGCGCATATAAACTTTCTCGTTCCATTCGCAGACCAAAAACAACAGTTTCATAAGGCCATTCCTCCGACTTCCTATGAGCTATTTTTTCACCACTCTGTGCTGCTTCAATAGCTCTGATAATTCTTCTGCGATCATTTATATGTAATCTTGAAGCGGTCTCCAGGTCAAGTTCCTGCAGTTTTTCATACAAGGCGCTGTTGCCGTGTTCTTCAGCAAATGCTTCCAATTCACTGCGTAGTTCACTGCATTCTTCAACAGTATTAAATTCATAATTTTCAAGCAGGGCCTTGATATAAAGACCGGTACCGCCAACAATTACAGGTAATTTACCACGACTATTGATATCAGCAATTATTTTTTCCGCTTTTTCTTTAAAATCAACAACGCTGAAAGCAGCATCCGGCGGCAAAATATCGATTAAATGATGCGGTACTGCCGCCAGTTCTTCAGCAGAAGGTTTAGCTGTACCAATATCCATTCTTTGATATACAAGCATGGAATCACCGGAAATTATCTCGCCATTCAGACGTTTGGCTAAGGCTATCCCGCAATGGCTTTTGCCTGTTGCAGTAGGACCTAAAATGACTGCAACTCTCGGTTTCATGCCGTTACCTCCTTCGGATACCATATTTTACACGGCTATAACGGCCGCCCAGAATTTCCGTACACCCTAAAGCTTCCAATAATTTTTGTCCGCGTTCTTTAACCACTACACAAGGAGCTACTCTAAGTGCCGCCTTAACAGTCGCTTCTGTTAACGGTTTCTCACAGGAAATAGGCCTCAATGGCTCCATATTTGAAGAAGCATTTATCGGTATTCGAAACATTGGGTCAAAATAAACAACATCAAAGCTGTCGGCTGGCAAAGTGTACAAATACTCATCTGCTTCCGCATATACCGTTTCTATTCTGCGCATGGCGTTGTTTAAATCAACATCTTCAGCCTGATAATTCTGCAGACCTTCGCTGACCACAAATGTAACAACGGCGAAGCCTCAACAGCACAAACAGTTCCTGTCCAGCCTGTAATAAAACTGGCAACAACAGCATCACTTGCCAGCCCCATCGTACAATCCAGTACTCTCATTCCCGGTTTAAGAGCCAATGCAGCACTAAAGTGATCGGACTCGTGCTTTTTTAAACGCTGTACACGCAAAACGGCCATACTTGGATGAAAAAAGAAAGTTCCAGAAGCAGTATATACCTGCGGGCCTTTATTTGTTGCTACTAAAAGTGCTTCTACCCGTTCTTGATCTAGTAAAAACCCCAAAGACCCCCTACTGCCACGTTCCACATATTTTACACCAAATTTTGCTGCCCATGTTTGCGCAAGTTTTTCTAAGGCAACATTTTCACTGCGTCCAACTGTTACTGCAAATTTAAACGTTTTCTGCATGTTTAAGTTCGCTTAAACATCTTGTATAACTCGGCCGAATTTATTTCAACCATACACGGTCTGCCGTGAGGACAAGTAAAAGGATGCTCTGTATTGCAAAGATCAATAATCAGTTGTCGCATTTGGCGCATATTCAGCACCTCACCGGCTTTAATTGCTGCTTTGCAAGCAGTCATATGTAAAATATTCTGACGCAAATCACTTGGATTAATCGTTCTTAATTCACTCAGCATTTGAGTAATTTCACGCACAAAGTCCTCGGCATCATCAGCCTTAATATCTGAAGGCAAGCTTGAAACGCGCAGCATAGATTCGCCTGCAGCCTCAATATCGACACCCAAACGCAGAAATTCTTCCCGATGTTCCTCTATCAAATTTACATCCTGGGCAGTAACATCGATATATAAAGGAATCAACATCTGCTGGGCCGGAATATCATTATGGGACGCAACAAGCTTATCGTATAAAATGCGCTCATGCGCGGCATGCTGGTCAACCAAAAACAAAGAATCATCAGATTGGGCAACAATAAAAGTTCTGTCAATCTGTCCCAATGGCCAAATCGTATCAACACCACTATCGGTATCAGTGAAGTCGATAATATTAGAAGCAATGTTATCTTGCTTGTCAAAAACATCACGAGTTTCACTGATCGTATAAACAGGCTCCGTTTTTGGAGGCCTGTATGTGTATTCAGGTTCTTTCCAAACGCTTTGCTGTTGTGACTTGTAAGCCGAGTAAACCTCAGCCTTTGCTGTACTGATATTTGTCTCAGTTGTTTTTAAGGCTGGCAACTCTGTCTCAGGCACTTTAGTTTCAGCGGCTGGTGTTTCAACAACTATCGATGGTTCTGTTGCTGCCACAACTGCTTCAGCAGACTTGAATACCTGCAGTTCAGAATCATCCAATAATGTCAGGTCCTGAGGTTTAGCGCTCATAGGTCTTGTCAGTGCATCAGTCAAAGCTTTATACATCGCTTTATAAACAGTACTGTCATCGCTGAACTTAATTTCACTCTTCTGAGGATGTACGTTAACATCAATACTTTCAGTATCGACGGTAATATTCAAAACAGCAAAAGGGAAACCGCTTTTCGGAATCTGAGACTGATAGGCATGATCAATCGCCTTGGCGATCATTCTGTTAGTAATGATACGTCCGTTTACCAGCAACGTCTGCCATTGACGCGTGCCTTTTAGTAAAGTAGGTTTACCAATAAAACCTCTTACCTTAACTTCGCTGTCAGCAAAATCAACGGTCAAAAGCTCCTCACTAACATTTTTACCATATAGTGCCTTAACAGTATCAACTAAATCTCCGTTACCCGGCGTACTCAAAACCTCTTTATCATTGCTGACAAGCTTAAACCGCACATCAGGGCGTGATAAAGCCAATTTTGTGATCAATTCACTGATATAACGGCTTTCAGTCTGTACAGTACGTAAAAATTTACGCCTGGCCGGAACATTAAAAAATAAATTTTCAACAATGATCGTCGTACCCGTGTGCCCACCAGTAGCAATACATTCTGCCTGATCGCCGCCTTCAATTTTTATTGAAGTAGCAAACTCCTCGGTAACAGGACGTGTCAGCAGCTGGAAGTTACTAACAGAAGCAATACTCGGCAACGCTTCACCGCGAAATCCTAAAGTGTTCAAATGCAGCAGGTCTTCAGCAACTCTGATTTTGCTTGTAGCGTGCCTTAAAACTGCTAATTTTGCATTTTCTTCCGACATACCGCTGCCATTATCGACAACACGAATATATTCTGTACCACCGCCAAAAATAGTGACCTCGATGTTATCTGCACCTGCATCCAAAGAGTTTTCTACAAGCTCCTTTACTACAGAAGCAGGTTTTTCAACAACTTCACCGGCAGCGATCTGATTCGCTGTATTTTGATCTAATAACTGCACTTTTTGTTCGTTCATAATTCACCGCCTTCCCTTTTTGCTTCATCCTGCAATTTATACAAAGCATTCAAGGCTTCGATTGGCGTCATCGCCATAACATCCATTTTTAAAATCTGCTGCTGCAGACTGCTGGCAAACAATGATCCCATAGGTGCTGTTTCTTTTTCTGCCCTGGGTGTTATCTGAACGCTGCAGGCAGTTTCACAATTATCATATTCTTCCAGAATATCCTGGGCCCTGTCAATGACCTTTTTAGGCAGTCCTGCCAGCCTTGCCACATGTATGCCATAACTGCGGTCAGTACCGCCAGGCACGATTCTGCGCAAAAAGACAATATCATTACCACGTTCTTTAACTGCCACAGAATAGTTTTTTACTCCGTTCATCACGTCTTCCAACGCGATCAACTGATGATAATGTGTAGCAAATAATGTTTTTGCTTTTATTTTCTCATGAATAAACTCCATGACAGCACGTGCAATACTCATACCGTCAAAAGTACTTGTACCACGTCCAACCTCATCCAAAATAATCAAACTGTCTTTAGTTGCGTATCTGAGAATCTGTGCAACTTCATTCATTTCTACCATGAATGTACTTTGACCAGTCGCCAAATCGTCACTGGCACCTACACGGGTAAAAATCTTATCTACCGGGCAAATAGTTGCCTGACGTGCGGGAATAAAGCTGCCCATCTGTGTCATCAAGACCAGCAGAGCAACTTGGCGCATATAGGTCGATTTACCTGCCATATTCGGTCCTGTAATAATAATCATACGTTCATCATTATTATTGAGGGTTGTATTATTAGGAACGAAAATCTCACGTTCCAATAAACGCTCTACAACAGGATGACGACCGTCATAAATCTTTATTTCACTGCGATTATTCAATTCCGGACACACATAGTTGTATTTAAATGCTACTTCCGCCAACGATACTAAAACATCAATATTGGCCAAAGCACGAGCAGTTTCCTGCATTTGAACAATCTGAGACCTTATTTTTTCGCGCAGCTGTGTAAAAATATAATATTCAAGCTGTTCGATTTTTTCTTTAGCGCTTAAAATTTTATTCTCAAAATCTTTTAATTCCGGGACAATATACCGTTCAGCATTTACAAGTGTTTGCTTACGCACAAAATAATCCGGTACATTTGCACTTTGACCTTTAGATACCTCGATATAATAACCAAAAACTTTATTATAACCAACCTTTAAGGTTTTGATACCAGTTTCTTCTTTAATCTTAAGTTCAAAATTCTGCATCCATGTTTTGTTATCACTGGCAATTGAATGCAGTTCATCTAACTCTAAATCAAAGCCGCTGCGGATCATGCCCCCTTCACGTACGGAAAAGGGCGGCTCATCAACAATTGCTGCCAGCAAAGTAGTAAACAGCTCCTGATGCAAATGTACATCTTCGCATAACTGCTGTAAAAGTTTACTGTTACAATATCTTAGTAAGCTTTTTATTTCTGGAAGCACCGCCAGCGAAGAACGCAATGAAACCAGATCACGTGCATTAGCACTGCCAACTTCGATACGTGAAACTATTCGTTCCAAATCAAAAATTGCTTTTAATTTATCCTGCAGATTACCGCGCATCTGTACATTTGTCAGCAATTCTCCTACCGCTTCCTGCCTTGACCTTATCTGTGATAAATCAAGCAAAGGACATTCTATCCAATTCCTGAGTTTACGGGCACCCATGGAAGTAGAGGTAAAATCAAGCACATCTAATAATGTACCTCGTTTAGAACCATCACGCATATTCTTTATAAGTTCTAAATTTCTAACAGCTGTTGCATCCAAATTCATAAACTGCTCTTTAGCTATGCGCGATAAGCTGTTAATATGCGACAAATCAGCTTTAACGGTCACATGCAGATAACGCAGTAAATGTTCTAATGTATCATGTACTAAAGTATCGGCAACATCATCACTGCCAAAATGCTGCGCAAAATACTGCGGTGCACCTTCTTCTTCCTGATATACAGAAACAGCACACTCTGGAACTTTACTTTTGATCCAAGCTGCTAAATTTTCCCAGTTTACAATACCGCTATACGCAACTAACTCTGCCGGTTGAATGCGAAACAATTGTTCCTGTATCGCCATTAAACGCTCTTCACCAGCAGCACTGAACCATTGGCATTCACCGGTAGAAATATCGGCAGCAGCAAGACATAATTCACTGCCATCCTCCTGCAGGAAGACTAAATATCTGTTGTGCTTATCATCTAAAAGCTGTTCACTCAAAACAGTGCCCGGTGTAATGATCTTAACAACCTTGCGTTCAACTATCCCTTTAGCCGCTTTAGGGTCTTCCACCTGCTCACAAATTGCGATGCGGTAACCTTTTTTGATCAGTTTTGCAATATAATTATCGACAGAATGATAAGGCACACCACACATCGGTATCTTTTCTTCCATACCGCCGGCACGCCCAGTCAAAGTAATATTTAATTCTCTGGAGGCAGTCAGCGCATCCTCAAAAAACATTTCATAAAAATCGCCTAAACGGAAAAACAGCAATTCATCCTCATGCTGACGCTTTACTTCAAGGTACTGCTGCACCATCGGCGTATAAGCAGTTGTCATTCTACCGCCTTCCCTTTCAAAAGCCAGGTCTGCGCAGTTTCAATTTGCACCTGCACTTTATCCCCCAGCTCAAAATCACAACCTTCGACTGGCCATAAAACCAGCTTATTTGTACGCGTTCTTCCGCTCCATACTTTATTATTATTATTACTTGGGCCTTCAGCTAAAACTTCCAGTGTTTTGCCAACCAGGGCTTCATTACGCTGCAAGCTTGAAATATTCTGGGCTTCCATCAATAAATTCAGCCTAGCTTTTTTTATCTCTAACGGAACCTGTTCTTCCATCGCCGCAGCCGGTGTTCCAGAACGCTTGGAATAAATAAAGGTGAACGCAGCATCAAAACCAACTTCTTTTACTAAATTCAACGTATCATTAAAATCAGCTTCTGTTTCACCCGGAAAACCGACAATGATATCCGTTGTAATAGCAGCTTCAGGCACATAACGTCTGATCATGGCTACAAGCTCTAAATATTTTTCTCGTGTATAACCGCGGTTCATTGCTTTCAAAATTTTATTGCTGCCAGATTGAAACGGGATATGAAAATTTTCGCAAATATGCTCACATTCGGCAACTGCTTTGATAACATCTTCGTGCATATCACGCGGATGACTCGTCATATAGCGAATCCGTTCAACTCCAGGGATTTCATTTACACGGCGCAGTAATTTAGCAAACTGGTCTTTCACACCAAAATCTTTCCCATAAGAATTTACATTTTGCCCTAACAGCGTAAATTCTTTATACCCCTTGGCAACAGCCTGCCTAACCTCATCTACAATATTTTCTATACTTCGGCTGCGTTCACGCCCACGTACATAAGGAACAATGCAATACGTACAAAAATTATTGCAGCCATACATAATAGGAATCCAGGCTGAAAAACCGCTTTGACGAATACGCTCACCCTCAAATTCGCTTTCTTTTACTTCTAAACTATTATAAACACGCTCACCCTTTTCAGACAAATACTCAGCAAGTATTTCTTTAAACCCGTTGACATGAGCCGTACCGATCAACAAATCGATTTGCGGATGTTTTTTTATAAGCTTCTCACCATCTTTTTGTGCCATACACCCAGCAACACAAACTATCTGACCTGGATGATTAGCTTTGACCCCTTTCAATTCACCAATTTTCCCTAAAATACGCTTTTCCGCACTCTCACGCACACAACAGGTATTTACTACCACAACATCTGCATCATGAAAATCCTCAGCAGCTTTATAACCAAGCTCCTGCAGCTGCCCAGCATAATGCTCAGCGTCACTTTCGTTCATCTGGCAGCCATAATTTAAAATTGCATAAGTTTTGCAGTCACTGAATACACCTCATATTAAAATTGAAACTGCATATGGGCAGCCTCTCAAAATTATCTATATTATATTATTATACCTTTTTCGGTTAGCAGTGGCAAATTTTAACAATTAAAATTTTAACCAAAAAAGCAGAGCATATGCTCTGCTTTACAACATTCTACTTCTATACCAGGCCACAGTTTCATCCAACGCTTCTTTAAAAGCATATTGCGGAGTCCAGTCCAATTCATTTTTTATTTTTTCACAATCCATAGGATATCTTAAATCATGCCCTGCTCTATCTTCTGTAAATTCAATTGCATTTTCATCTTTGGCTAAAATTTTCAGTACTAATTTTATAAAGGTCAGATTAGACATCTCAGTACCGGCCGCAACATTATAAATATGACCTGCTTTTCCATGTCTGATGATTTTATCAACAGCAACACAATGATCCAGCACATATAACCAGTCACGTTTATTTAGTCCAGAACCATAAACAGGTACCTTTTGACCATGCTCTGCTAAAGATATGATTTTAGGCAAAAGTTTTTCGGTGTGTTGCCACTTGCCGTAATTATTACTACTGCGACTAACAGTAACATTTAAATTATACGTTCTGGCATATGCCAAGCATAACAAATCTGCTGATGCCTTTGAGGCTGCATAAGGACTGGAAGGCTGTAATGGAGACGCTTCTGTAAACCCACGCCAGTCATAATCAAGCGGTTTATCCCCATATACTTCATCTGTCGATATCTGATGGAATCTTTCTACTGCAAATTTAACACAGGCATCTAACAACACACCTGTACCTTCGACATTAGTTTTAGTAAAAATAGCTGGAGAAATAATAGAAGTATCGACATGGCTCTCTGCCGCAAAATTTATCACTGCATCGAACTTATACTGCGCAAAACAACTTTCAACAAATTGCTCATCACAAATATCGCACTGAATGAAAGTGAAATTATTTAATTTAACGACATCTGCCAGAGCCGCCATATTAGCAGCATAAGTCAACTTGTCCAAACATACAATTTCATCATTCGGATACTGTTGTAAATGCCAATTTATATAATTACCTCCAATAAATCCGGCACCACCGGTAATCAATAAACTCATAGTTACCTCTTTATTTTTTATATTTACTACCGATCTATTATATAGCAAAACACCGCACTGGAAAAGTGGGTGTTTAAATAATATTACGATTTGAATAAGTCTAAATTGTTCTTTTTAAAATATACCACATTAACACAGTTACATAAATTTCGATAAAAATAATAACGCAGCTGACCCCAGCAGCCTGATAAAAATAAATAAATGGTAATACTGCTACTATATTCAGAATTGCAGCACTCATTAAAATTTTACTAAAGTAATTTTGCAGTCCAAATGTCAGCATTGTTTGAACTCCAAATATATTACTTAACGAAATGACAAATGGCAAAAATGCCATAATCTGTAATAATAAAACCGATTCTTCATATCCATCACCCAGCAATAACCATACTATTTTATCTGCAAAGATAAATAACAACAAAGATAGAATAAAGTTGCAGCCTCCTACTGCAAACAAAATTTTTCTTATAAAATTTAATGCTTTTATACGTGATTGATCTGCTAATTTAGAAATATGCGGGTATATCGCTTGTGATATTGGCAAAAACAATGCTGTAATATTATCAATAATTTTCTTTGCTCCACTAAAATAACCAACAACAGTATTATTAGTAAGCATACCCAAAAATACAATATTACTGGCAGTATATAAATTTATAGCTATTGTAGATGTAAAGATAGTCCAGCCATCAACAAGCTGTTTTCTAATATCAATCCATACCGGCTTACACAAAACATCAGGAAACTTCTTCAAAATAATAACCCAAGAACAAACACCAGCAACTAAAGGTACTATTGCCTGAAAAAAAGCAGCCACCAGATAATCTAAAGGAGTTTTAACAAAATAAAATATACATGCCACACTTATAAATCGTGCCACTATATTTGCAAAGGTAATGTAACCCATTTCCTGAATTCCCTGAAAAAACCATATAGGGAATATTACATTGCCTATTACTATCACAAAACAAATACTATATAGAGAGACATCAACAGCAGTGCTGTTAAATTGATAAAACACACTAACCCCTGACAAAAATATTGCTATTGCTAAAAACATCAAAAGTAATTTACTGTAAAAAATAGCAGTAAATGTCTTCCCTCTTTTTCCGACATCATCATTTTTAGCTATTTCTTTTGGTCCAAGTAAATTAAATCCATAATCGGTAAACAATACAAAATATTGCACTATCCCCTGTGCAAAAACTATTGCACCAAATTTCTCCACTTCTAACACATGGGTAAGATATGGAAATGTTATAAAGGCAAGTATATATTCCAATCCCTTAATAGTAAACAGCGATATTATATTGATGAATAACTTGTTCTTCATCTTTGCCTACATCTTTCAAATTCATAATATAAATTTTATTTATTTTTTTCAATAAACTCTACTTTGGGTCTAAATATAATGCTCTTTAACATGGAAATCAAAATAATATTTATTCTCCTCATTTTTTTATTTGAAGAGGTAAACAGTATTTGAAAAATATTATATCCACATTTCGCTAAATAATAAACATTTCCTTTCAACCCTTCTTGTCTATACAAATATCCCTCATTACGAAAAGCATATCTATATCTGTCTATACGTTCTGGCATATCTGTAGAAATATTACTACCAGTATTTTCTTTCATCGCATGTATAACCTGACTTTTACCAACCACAAAGCATGGCAGTGACATTCTAACAGATATCCGTCGAGTATACTCTATATCGTCTCCCCAAATAAAAAAGTCTTTTATCGGTAATCCAGCACGAATTATCACATCTTTTCTGAAAAAAAGTGAAACAAAAGTTGCCTGTTCTGCTTGTACCAATCCATATTGTATATATTCAAGATATTCGTAAAAACTTTTTTTTAATTTTGGTCTGTTCATCTTGCATTCATGACCATCACTCCACAAAACAACACTTGATAACCAGCCATATTTTCCATTTAATATTTCATCTGCATTCATTAACTCATCTAAGGTATTTTTTTTTGATAAACAATCATCATCCATAATCCATATATAATCATAGCCAGTTTCTACGGCCCAACGCATACCAAAATTAAAGCCGCCGGCTCCACCAATATTTGCCCCTGTATTTTGATAATATATTCGTGAATATTCACTGACCAATTTATTAACATATTCTTCTGTACCATCTGTGGAAGAATTATCGACTATCAATATATCACAATCTATGCTTTGATTCAAAAGAGAAACTATACATTCTTTTAATAAATTTATCCTATTGTAGGTAACAACAACTGCTGCAATTCGATTCATCATCAATACCTTTTATTAAATTTCCTTTTTAAAAAATTCATACCTTTATGAAACCAGTCTATTTTTTCTAAAAAAACAATATCGATTTCTTTTGTATTCAACGCCTGTTTTTCTAACCACACGTTAAACAACCGCTCACTTAAAAAGCCAAATACTCTTGCCTCATACTGATTATAATTGCTTATATCTATCCGTTTTTCCAGTTCAAATAAAATAGCAAATAACCACTGACTGTATTCATCAAACTTTTCTTTTCTCATTACGAACATATTGAAAATATGTAATTTTGTTCTTCCCATAACTTTACTAAAAGCTTCACTGTATTCCGGATAAAATTCTGTTATTACTTGCTCTGTCAGCGCTAGATCATTTTTATTATGTGCATGCTCATATTGGCTGCGCACTGTTTCTATAAAATAGTTACGCTGCTTCGGTAAAATGACATCATACTGCTGAAATAGTTTTTCATAATCCGCTTGTTGTAATATAGCCAGTTTTTTCTTTTCCACATCGCTGCTGCTTACAGCATGGGCAAAATAACGCCGATAATGGCACAATCCTATATAATCACATTTCAAATTTTTCCAAGCCCAATAGAGTCCTGTCAGCTCACAGTAATTAGCATTTTTGTCAGAAATATTTTCACCCGTGTCATCTCCCAAATAACCAAGATCCGCTTTTATCGCACGTCCTACATGTATAGGTAAGTAAATCTTGTCTTCAGGCATCCAATATTGTTTATGTGTAGCGACAAGTATTTTTATATCCACACGTCTATACCAATTCCTTTTCTACAAGCTTTAAGGCACTATCTATTACTGCATCCATATCATAATACTTATATTCTCCCAGACGTCCGCCAAATATGATCTTACTTTCTTTTTCTGACAATGCTTTATATTCTGCATATAATTTACTGTTCTTTTCATCATTAACCGGATAATATGGTTCTTCACCTGTATTCCATTCACTACTATATTCACGGCTGATCACTGTTTTAGGCAAATCGTTACCATTTTTATCTTTACCAAATTCAAACCATTTATGTTCTATGATTCTTGTCCAAGGAGTTTCACTATCAGTGTAGTTCACTGCTGCATTACCTTGGAAATTTGCTTTATTCAAGACCTCATTCTCAAATCTGACAGAACGATATTCCAACGCTCCAAGTTGATAGTCAAAATAAGCATCGAGTGATCCTGTATACACTACTTTTCCAGCAAGTTTATCCAAGTCAACTTTATTTTCTAAATAATCTACATTAAGCTGTACTTCTATATCCTGCAACATATTGGCAATCATCTGTGTATATCCACCAACAGGAATTCCCTGGTACAGAGCATTAAAATAATTATTATCAAATGTCATGCGTACCGGAAGCCTTTTGATAATAAAAGCTGGCAATTCATTACATGGTCTGCCCCATTGCTTTTCGGTATAGCCCTTGATCAGCTTTTCGTAAATATCAGTACCAACAAGTGCAATGGCCTGTTCTTCTAAGTTTTTCGGTTCTGTTATACCAGCTTTTTGTTTCTGCTCTTCTATCTTGGCCGCAGCTTCTTCAGGAGTTACTACGCCCCACATTTTATTAAAGGTATACATGTTAAATGGCAGCGAGTACAATTCTCCATAATAGTTAGCTACCGGCGAATTTGTAAAACGGTTAAATTCTGCAAAATGATTGACATACGCCCAAACATGTTTCAAATTGGTATGAAAGATATGAGCACCATAAAGGTGAACGTTGATACCCTCTATTTCTTGCGTATAAACATTACCTCCAATATTTGGCCTTTTATCTATAACAAGGACCTTCTTACCTTTTTTATTTGCTTCACAGGCAAATACACTTCCAAATAAACCACTGCCAACTACCAGATAATCATACATAAACCGTCACCCACCTGCTATTTTAGTTATTTTGCTAAATATTTATAAAAAATACTTTCTTTGTATTTGTCAGATAAAAAGTTCTCAAAATTTTTTACACTCTTATCACTTAAAGTACCATTTATATTATGAGGATCCAGCAATACAGCTCGTTTCCCTTCCAAATAACAGCATCGTAAAGAATTAGTTATTTGCATAAGCGGTGTAAGCATGGCAATACTTAACGCTATTACCAAAAATAACTGCTTCCCATAAAAACATTTTTTATCCCATGTATATAAAATTTCTTTCATTACCAACAGCATTACGACAATAAAAGGCGCTATGGATGCATTCATATTTAAATCCTGCCCTGCACCGACCCTAAAAAACGGAAATATTATTAATAAAACTCCACTGATCCAAAATAAAGGGGTCTTTTTATTATTTTAGTAAATCAAAAAATAATATATGCCAAAATACACCAGGTAATATAACAGCAATATTCCTACTCTCATTAATCCATATTCATGTAATGGAACATAAAATATACTATATTTTTCATTACCAGCCATTAAATTAGCCGTAAAGTAAAAGTAAAAAATAGGAAAAATCGTGATTGACACGCAAAGATTAGGTAAACTAAAAACTTTTTTTGCTAAATATTTATAACCATTTTTATAAATGATATCGTTAGATTGATAAATAAACATACCCAACATCAAACATACAATGCCAATAAATCCTAATGGCGAATATGGCAAAACTAATAATCCGATAACAGCATAATATTCAATACGATCCTTAAATTTTAAAAATAAAAGTGTTGCTATCCCAACCGGTATAAACTGATTATATACATTAGAAACTGCGTCAAATGTAGTCCTTATAAAATAATTCAAAGGATAACCATTATATTCTCCACCAGCGAACAACCATGTATTAAACCAATTATATGCATCTATCTGAAAAGCAGTTTTAGCAAAGATACTTTTAGGCAGCATACCTAATATATTCAGACCGCTCCAAAAAAGAAAAATCAAACAGACAACAACCATTTGATTTTTCTTTACTTTAAGATAATCACATATCAACAAGAAAAATAACATTAGTCCTAAATAGGTCCAGGCAAATAAAACGATATAACTACCAGCTTCACCGAAAGCAAATAAATAAGAAACTCCAGCTGGCACAAGCCAGTATGTCATGTAATAAACTAAGGCACTATCCGAGTATTCATAAACAACTGGCCAAGGATACTTGATAAGATCCTGATAAATAGCATTGCGCCATGGAATATCTATGCCACTAGCAGAAATAAATCCACCATGACCAGTAAGAAATAAAAAAACAAACAATATAGTCAACAATTCAATAGAACGATAATGAAAACATTGAATTTCGGATATCTTTAATCTATAAATGACATATAATAATAAAAGCATTAATATTACACTTATAGATAAATTTATAAATCCAATAAAAAAAACAAATATTGGAAAACATAAATAAAAAAGAATCATATATTGAAAAAAAATATTACTCATAATGTCATACCTGACATGTATCTCATTCTAATTATACCTTGCCTTTTTCACAATTAAACCCACGTACCCAAACATAGATATTTTTATAGCTATAGACTAATTTATATTTTTTCTTTACTACATTTTCATAAAACTCCCTTATTTTTCGCTGTCCACTAGGTTTTCCACCTCTAAAGTATAATTCATGAAAATTCCACAAATCATCACCGAATTCATTCCAAATAACCATTTTGGGTGGATTATTAAACAATTTTTCACCATCATTTTTAGCAATATAATCAGGAGTAACATCAAAATAGTGTACCACAGCAAATGTACCAATTTCTCTTCTAGTTAATACATTAAATAATGGTATATGAGGAAATTGATATACTATATCATTAGAATTTGAATTCTCTTCTATCGCTTTTATAATATTTTTATATGCATTCTCCGTTTCTACATCTAAAATATATCCGTTTAAGCCATTTATATCAGTAGCAATATATTGAACACCTGTATTTTTTAATCCTTTCATTTGCCAACCGTGCCAAGAATATGGCATAACTTGCTTTTGAGTTATTGTAACTATAATAACAAACACAGAAATGATCACAAGAAACACTTTTGTAAATGTAAAGTTTAATTTTTTTAGAACTAAGTAAAACGAAAAAGTAAATACTGGAAAAATATACACTTCTTCAATAACCGAAGACAATATATTCATAGAAATATATCCTAAATACAACGACATAAACAGGAAAATTTTTTGATCCATAATTTCATTTTTTCGAAAAATTATCGCATAAAAATTATAAGAAACACTTAACAATGAAATCCAAAAAGAAATATTAACTAAAAATCTTTTTACACTATATAAATATCCCAAATCTTTTCCTATAAAAAAAACATTCTCTCTAAACTCAAAAAAATTATTTTCTATTATCATAAGGAAACAGACTATTAAAAGAAAATAAAAAAATATTTTTAAAGAACCATTGATTCTAAATTCAATATTTTTTGAGAAGAAATATTCTTTACTTTTAAATTCGAAAAGTAATGCTATAAATATAAATATTCCACAAGAAAATATAAAAAAGAACTTTACATTAATTGCAATGCCAGTAGAATATATGTATAGACTTAGTAATTTAAATAATAACATCAAAGCAACTATATTTAAAATAAAGAATTCAAAAGTTACTCCTGTCCTCCCTAAATATTTTTGATAATAGAATTTTAAATTTTTCCTACAGAACAATGAGATTACTACTGTTAGTGCAAATATAAATTCTAAATATGAAAATCCAAATTGATAAAATCGAACCAAAACATTACTTAATGGTCCTTTTGCTCCTCCAGCCAGAAATACTTGATTAAGAAAAATAATTAATGTATTGGTATAAATTAAATATACAAGTCCAGGTACTACTGCTATAAAAATTCCTAAAATAGCATATTTCAGAAATTTTATAACATGTTTTAAATCGAAAAAATTATATATATTATATGTCAAAACCATCAATGAAAATATACAAAATATAACACCAGTTTGTTTAGTCATAGCAAACAATCCAGTAAATAATCCATATAGAATATAATAAATACCTTTATTTCTAAATGTTCCATAAATAGCAAAAAATATAGCACTTATAACAAAAAAATTATTAATTTGATTGTAGTCAAAAGGAAAATACACTATATAACTGTAACTTAATACAGCTCCAACAAAACATACAACCATTGTTGTCGAACAACTTAATACATTAGAAAATAATATATATATCATAAGAACACTTATTATATTTAATATAATTCCGATTATTTGGAAATAAATTAAATTAATACCTAAAATATCATATAAATATTCCATAATCCAAACAAAATATGGCATAAGGAAACAATATATATCCTTATATAACAATTTTCCTTCGCTAATTTGCCATCCATAATAATTCCACCAGCCAACTTGTGGTGGTATAGCTGATTGTATGTAACTTAACTGAACTAAACATATTAAAACACTTAATAATAACATAGCAAATATTTTTTCTTTATATTTATTAAGATAATCAAAAATTTTACACATTTTTACCAATCCAATAATTTAAAAATTTATTCTTCTTTCTTCTACAACTAACGGTCTTTTCATTGTTCTGGTATTGATATTTAAAATATATTCTCCCAATAATCCTATGAAAAATAACTGTATAGAACCAGTGAAAAAAATACCAATAAGCATAGGAACCGTACCTAATGGGAAACTATCCCACCAAATGAGTTTTGCAATAAAATAACCTAATGCCACTAACATATTTAAAGCAGAAAACACAAAACCAAAAATTGTTGCCAGCCTTAAACCTATTTTAGTATATGAAGTAAAACTCAACATAGCGGCATCATATAATCTGTACCAATTGTTATGGGTTTTTCCAGCCCTTCGTTCAGCCTGTGTATAATATATATCTTTTCTAAGTGGGCCTAATTCTGCTACAATACCTCTCAAAAATGGGCTTGGATCATTTAAGTTTCTAAGCACATCAATAAAACTTTTATCATATAATCCAGTACCTGTAAAATGTTCTATTTGTTCTACTTCTGAAATTCTTTTTATTAATTTGTAATAGCAGGAACGCAAAAAGTACATAATTTTATTTTCTTTACTACTACTCTTTATTGCAGAAACTATTTTATATCCTTTTTCCCATTCTTTAACAAATTTAGGAATCAAGTCAACAGGATCTTGAAAGTCTGCACACATCGCAATGGTACAGTCGCCTGTTGTCTGGCACATACCATAAAAAGGTGAATTGAACTGTCCAAAATTTTTAGCATTAAAAATCGCTTTTATACAATCGTTTCTATTACAGAGTTCTTCTATTTCCTCTCTAGTACCATCAGTAGAAAAATTATCAATAAACACTAATTCATATTCATAATTTGATAATTTTTCTTCAAATTCTTTTATTATTGCCATACTTAATGGCACAACATTTTCAACTTCATTGAAACAAGGTACTAAAACACTAATTTTTTTCATCATACTACCCCTTTTATTTAAAGGTCCAAAATTTATTCATAATAAAATTCAACGGTATTGTTAAAATAAGAGTAAGCAATGGCGCTATTTTAGTATTGAAAAAACACAATTCTACAAAAATATACAATAAAAATGTCCCTAATAAAAATGAAAAGCTATACGATAAATAAGTTTTTAATAATGCCTTGAACCAAGTATTTTCATTTTTAAAAACATATTTGTTGTTCCAATAAAAAGCATTAAAAACGCTGATTATCCAAGCTGTTGTATTTGCAATTAAATAATTACAGCCCATACATAGCAAAACATAATAAACAGCTAATGCAATAAAAGTATTAGATAATCCAACTATAGCAAATTTTAAAAATTGAATAATATCATCTCTTGATTTTTTACTATTATTTGCCACCAAAGTTCCTACCTTTTATTAGTTCTATACCAATCAATAGTTTCTTTTATCCCTGAATAAAAATCATATTTATAACTATAATTCAAACCATTACAGATATCTTCATTATCAGCACATAAATACATTACCTGTTGTTTACTATAAGGAAGCTCACCTATTCCTAGTTCAAGAGAAGGCTCAATATTATCTCTTATAATCTCTATATATTCTCTCAAAGGACGAACAGTACCACTGCCTAAAACGTAAATTTTCCCATCTATACTTCGTTCTCCGGAAAGAGACAGCATTATACTACCGGCATCTTTAGAATATAAATAATCCCACATTTGTTCTCCTTTGGTAAAAATCGGCTTTTCCCCATTAAATAATTTAGATATAGTAGACATTACCATGGTGTTTGCACCATCATATGGTCCATATACACTAAGTATTCTTGTCCAAATGTGTCTAATGCCATACTTATGTGCTTGTATTCTACTCATTATTCCAGCACATAATTTAGCTATACCATAGCCATTCTCAGGAACTGTAGAAGTCGATGCAGTAATTTTTCCTTCAACCCTACCATATTCTGCCTGTGACCCTGCACCAATAAAAGTATTACATCCACATAAGTGTGCTAATTCAACAGCGTCCAATGTGTATTCCACATTTTTATTTTGTAAATAGATATTATTACGAATATCACCAAATGTACCAGACCAACCCAAATGATAAAATACATCAATTTTTTCAGGTAATAATTCTCTAGCTTCTAATAAATTGTTCAAATCAATCTCTATTATTTTTAATAATTCATTATTGGGTAACTCTTTAATGCGTGGTGATTTTGGCCTGCAAATGGCAAAAACTTCTATATTATTATTAATACATTCTTCTATTAAAGCATGTCCTATAGGTCCAGTTGGGCCTGTTATAATAACTTTTTTCATTTTTACACCAAAATATCTTTCAATTTTAAAATAGAATCAACTAGAAAAGTAGGCTCTAGAGATTTTAAATCTTCAATATTCCCATATCCATATGTAACCGCTATAGAATCGATATTACAAGCCTTAGCACCGATGATATCTTGCGGTTGGTCACCTATCATTATTACTTTTGATTTTTCTTTTATATTATTATTCATCAAAAGACACTTAATTAATTCATCTTTGTTCTTTAAAGTATTGTCCAAAGTACTACCAATAATACTTTTAAAATATCGATTAATATTAAAATGTTTTATTAACAATTCAGTGAAAACCTGCGGTTTAGAGGTAACAACAAAAATTTGTTTGTCTTTTGAAATATTGTTTAATAAATCCTCAACTCCTTTATATAAATTTGATTTAAAAATACCAATCTTAGAATAGTAGTCTCTAAAAACATTTACAGAATCCTCTGCTTCTTTATCACTCATGCTACAATATTCGACAAAAGAATCTTTAATTGGTGGTCCGATAAATTTACTAAGTTGAATGTCTTTAGCAACTTCTATATTATTAAATTCTATTGTATGTTTTAAAGATTCAATTATCCCTTCTTGCGAATCTAATAAAGTACCATCAAAATCGAACAAAATATAATCATATCTGTGCATTTTATGTCCTCTAAATAAATATTTTATTTTTAAAATTTACCGCATAATAATATAATCCAAGTAATGTTTCATTTTCAGCAATTATAACATTACTATTTGGATAGTCTTTAAGTATTATATCCCTTATAAGTTTTATTTTACGTGCCACCCCACCAGAAAAAACTATTGTATCAACTCTATTGTTTTCTGCCTCTATTGTTTTTGCCGCCCACAAGAAGTTTTTAGCCATACTTTCAAAAATAGCATAAATCAGATTCCCTAAAGTTAAAGAAAACTCCCTTATATTTTTAATCCCACCAGATGTATGTGTAGTAATAGCATTTTCAAAAAAACTCATATCACAAACTATATCTGAACCATGACTTCTTTCAGATAGTCCTAAAAGTTTTTCCCATAAAATATTTTCATCTACTGATACCTCAAACTCATCTAATATATTAATAAAAAATCTAATATACACATTTAGCGCTCTCCCTGATGGAATATGTGGAATTGTAACAAGATATTTTCCATTAAAGTATGGCCTTATTTGATATTCACTACTGCAGACAAGTTTTGATACTAATTTACTAACTTGAGCACCAGTTCCAAGATTAAAAGACAGCATATTCATTTTATTTAAGCCAGCGCCTAATAAAGCTGCTTGTTGATCACCTATAGCAGGTAACACATTTACTATTTTACCTTCTAATCTAAAAACAATTTTTTCATTTCCTATTATTGGGAAAACAATTTTTTCTCCTCCAATATCTTTAATATATTTCTTGTTCCAATCATTAATTCTCAAATCAAACAATCCAGTAGCAGCTGCATTTGTTGGGTGGCATATTGGTTCAATGCCAGATAAACATTTTATTATATAATCACCTAATGTATAAAAATATAGGTTATCACGCTCTTTATCTAAATATGATTTTTGAAATAAATACCTTAAATTAGTACTTGGCAATCCAGCTCTTAGTGGCATACCTGAATATAAGATTTCATCTCTGTCAACAATCCTCTCTATTTCTTGCATTGCCGTGAAACCAGATTTAAGTTTTTCATTACCATATTCTTTTTGCCAAGAAATATAGTCTGTAAATGGTACCGTGTTTTTATATGCCAATAAAAATCCATGCATCTCATTTGAAAGACATAAAGTTATTTCTTCATCATCTTCAATAAGATCAAGTATTATATCTTTTATTATTGGGACAAGTAAATTGATTTGTATAGGTGCTAATATATCCTCAGAGCCATGCACAACTGGAGATTTTTCTTCCAAACATCTCAGTATGGCACCATTACAAATCTTAGCAGCTTTTATAAAACTAGCACCACAATCAACTGCAATAATATTCATGCGTTTCCCTCAAGTACTCTTTAAAAGTATTCTCTAATTTATCATTTAGAATAATTGGATAAACAATCAATTTACTTCTATCGTTTAATAATGCAAAATTTAATACATTACCTTTAACTTTTTTATCTGTTTTTATAATTTCAAATAAAGTATGTGGCTTATCAATTTTTATCTCTTCCTTAAGAAAAGCTCTTTTTATAAATCCCTTTATCTCCAAATAATATTCTTTTGTAATAAGTTGTTCTTTATACGCTATATAATTTACTACATCAATTCCCCATATAACCCCATGTCCATGAGGAATTACATTATCAGTATAAGCCTCTAATGCATGTCCAAAAGTATGTCCATAATTTAATACTCTCCGTAAATCCGATTCAAATTCATCTTTTTCTATAATATATTTTTTTACTACCAATCCCTCATATATATATTTCAGAATGTTTTTACAAGGAATATATGATTCTTCATTCACTATTTCTTCATAAAATTTAACTTCATTTGTCAAAGAAAATTTTAATATTTCTCCCCACCCATTTATATAATCACTTTCTGTAAGCGTATTCAAGAAATTAATATCAATGAAAATCTTCTTTGGTGGATAGAATACCCCTAACTGGTTTTTGTATTTTCCCAAATTTATACCACATTTCCCACCTATACATGAATCACTCATAGCAAGTAACGTAGTAGGGAAAAAATACCAGTCAACATTTCTTAAAAATAGATTACTGGCCATCGTTGTTACGTCTTGTGTTATACCACCACCAAAACAAACAATTTTCCAATTTTTTTTGACTTCAAGGAATTTTAAAAAATTAACTATCTCCATTACAGTATCCATATTTTTTCTATGTTCTACTGCATCCATAAGATAAATTTTAGAAAAGTCTATTGTAGAAAATGATTTTTTATATAATTGATAAACATTTTTATCAATTATATATACACTATTCTCTCCAAATTTTTGCAATTCACACAAAAAATTCTCTATAAAATATACACTATAATTATATAAATTTGATTTAATATTTATTGTATTCATAAAATCCTCCATACTATCTTAATAAAAAGCCACCATCTACTGCTATTAGTTGACCAGTAATACTATTGTTTAAGTCTGAGCACAAAAAAATACATAAGTTAGCAATATCTTCCTCAGTTTGAAATTTTCCAGTTGGTATATTTGATTCAATTATTATTTTTTCTTCGTCTGAAAGATTATTTTTAGTCATATCAGTCATTACATAACCTGGAGCAACAGAGTTTACTAAAATACCATATGGCGCTAATTCTAAAGCCGTTGTTTTCATTAATCCCGTCAAAGCATTTTTCGATGAACTATAAGCAATTCTTTTTTCTCTAGTTATCATAGAATATAATGACGAAATAAATACGATTCTACCATATTTATTATTTTTCATATAACTAGTAAAATTTTTTAACAACATTGTCGGTGCATAATAATTTACTGTAAAAACCTCTTGTAAAATGTCTAGTGTTATTTCGTCAATGCCCGCTAATTTATTAATACCTGCACAATGAATAAAAATATCAAATTTAGATAATTCATAATTATCTAAATATGAATTTAGTGAATTTAAATCTGATAAGTTTAGTTCATTTCTATCAGGCGATATTACTTTAGCTTCTAACTCAAGAAATATTTCTTTAATTTTTTTACCAATACCACGACTGCCGCCTGTGATAAAAACTGTTTTATCTTTAAAATTAATATTCATCATTTACCTTCTTTTGAATTTTCAAACAAATAAATCAACTAACTTCATTATTTTCAACCTAATTCTTCTTGATTTATAAAATTATTTTTCTTTAAATAGTGGAATAATCATATTTTCCTCAAACTCTTTTTTACTAAGCGGTGGATTCATATACTCAAGCGGTTTAGATTCCATTTGACCATCCTTTCTTCTATAAGATATTTGTTTAGGTTTAGCCATCAATTCAATTGGCGTAAATACTTCACAAATAACCGGACCATCATGTTGTAAAACTTTTTTTACTTTATCCTTTAATTCATTATTATTATAAATTTGTTCTGTTTTCAATCCATATGCTTTAGCAACATTTCCTATATTAGGAATAGTCAAACCTGACTCTGGATCACAAGCTAAAAAATTTCCAGAAAAAATATTTGTTTGTGTTGCCTTAATTGCTCCATATACCATTATCCAAAATTTTGACTAGTCACCAACAATAAACAAAACCGCCGTCTCCATTGACACTAACCGTTAGCTTACGATTACTGGCTAAACATGCGCCAATTGTAGATGGCAATCCATATCCCATAGACGCAAGGCCTTTAGTACAAAATACTCTTTGTCCTTTTTTTCTTCAAATGTTTGCATCGATATTTCAATACAGCTTCCAGAACTCCCAGATACATAAATATCTTCAGATGACATATAATCAGAAATAGTTTTCAAAAGGCAATATGTATTTACATAATCCTTTTCTTGCCAGTATTCTTGCTGGACCATCGGATATTTATTTTTTAATTTATTAGAATAATCTAGCCACTTTTTTCTATCTTTTTTAATAATTTTATCTTTATGTTTTAATAAAATATTAATAAATCTCTTCGCATCTGTGCAAACAGGAATATCGGGGCGTACATTTATTTTATGTAACTCCGCATCATCAATATCTACCATAATTTTAACGGCAGCTCTTGCAAAGCCATCAAAATTATATCCTGTTTGTAATAAATTCAATCTTGCTCCAATACTCATAAAGAAATCAGAATTTTGTTGTATGAAATTAGCATATCTATGACCTAACCCACCAGGCCTCCCATAATATAACGGATGAGTTTCTTCTATTAAATCAATACCATTCCAAGAGGTTAATATAGGTATCCCCAATAACTTTACAAGTTCTTCAAATTCTTTTATACCATCAGCAAGCCTTATGCCATTACCGGCTAACAATACTGGCCGTTCTGATTTATTCAATTCATCAATGATTTTTAAAACGTCTTTTTCAATATTATTTTCCTCTTTAACATCTGGAACATAACCCTCAAGTTTATTCTCATCAACAATGCTCGCTTGTACATCAAGAGGAATATCTAGCCATACTGGACCTTTTCTTCCGTGAGTTGCTTCATATAACGCTTTTTCCATATGATAACGAATCATTACTGGATCATTGACCAATGCAGCATATTTCGTAATAGGTTTTACAATAGAAACTATATCTAATTCTTGCATACCTTGTTGTCGTATACCCTGTCCATTAATCATATCTAATCTTTTTACTTGTCCTGATAACACAAATACTGGAGTTGACTCAAGATATGCCCCAGCAATTCCTGTCAATGCATTTGTACCACCTGGTCCAGTTGTAACCATTAATAAACCTAATTTATTATTTACTCTCGCATAGGCTTCTGCAGCAATTGAACACCCCTGTTCATTTTGGCAACATATAAATTTAATTTTATTGCTCTTCCCTAGCGAATCATTTAGGTGCATTGCACCTCCACCAGGTAGCATGAACATATGATTTACGCCAGTTTGTTCTAGATATTTTATTACGTAATCAGACACTTTTATCATAAAATCCCCCGCCGATAATCATTTATTAAATATACTTGTAGTAATAAAATTAATGTTTTTACAATATTTAGCTGTGCTTTTGAAATCATTATACATGTCTTCAATTTCTATATTTAATTCATCCCAATGATTATCTGGATTTAATGTTGGCAAAGATGGATCAGCATAACTTTCATTATACTTTGTTTTAAATCCGTCAAATCCAGCAATCGCAACATTATTTATACCCAATCGTTCCAATAATCGCAAACAATTTATTACTGCATTATCAAAATGTTCCCAACCACGTTTCACTACTCTACTAAAATTAATAATCTTATTTTTTTCACTCTCTTCAGTAAGTATATTAGAAAGAATTATTTTATTTGTTTCTCTTAACTTTTCAGGATATACTTCACTTGCATATTTATATCTTATTGAATTTATAAAAAATATATAATTGTAATCATAATTATCATTAATTGAATTTATTCCTATCACTATAGGATTATTATCCAAAATATATTTGTCAATTTTTTCTTTTTCTGCAATGATTGTCTTACCTGGTGCTATTAGCAAAATATTTTTTTCACATAGTTCATTTTGTAATAATTCAATCGTTTTTCTGTCATCAACAATTCTATTTTGATTTTCCAAATATTTATTTTCTAAAAGATCATAGTCATATTTTTTACGTTCTTCTTCCGTTAAAGATTCAATTATATTACGCATATCTTTTGCATTAGTTCTATGATTTTTCAATAAATATGCAATATTATTGACATGGCAACAATATAAACCAGCAATAAAATACGGAGTAGAGTAACCCCAATGATAATTTTCTAAAAAGTAACTCATATAAGTATCAATAGACTCCATAATTGAATCTAAATTATAATTGCAGCTACGTTTTCTATTTAAATAGCTAGTAATTAGTTCTGTAGTAGTATTACCTGCTCCTCGTCCCATTCCACACAAACTAGAATCAACAATGATCTTTCTTTCACTATTTTCAAACATTTCTATAAAATCTATAGTTAGCGCAAAGGATAATTGTTGATTATTATGCGAATGAAATCCTAATTTTATATTCGTATCTAATTTTTCATCAAGAATTTTTACAATACGTTCCAAATCATCTTTATACATCGCACCAAATGTATCTACAATAGATACACTCATAGGATCAACTTCATTCATCGCTTCAGCTAATTCTATTAAATCATCATCACTATAAGCTAATGTATTAGCAGCTTGAAAAAACACTTTATATCCTTTATTTTTTATACATTTACCAACTTCAATACCTTCTTTATACTTTCCATATGGAAATACTACTCTTATTGCATCAATAGATTTACCATCATACGTGGGAAGATACGATAAATCATATCTATCAAAGTCAATCATAGCAGCATAAATTATATTAGTGTTTTTCTTAACTAAATATTTCTCAAAATCGCTTGGTCTATGATAAAAAGTGCTTCCTTCCTCATACATGTCATTCTTAAGCCACCCACATTCTATAATTTCAATACCAGAATCTTGTAATGTATTAACTATTCCTTTTATTGCAATTTTTCCAAAATTAGCGTCTACTATATATGCTCCATCACGTAGCGTACAATCCAAAACTTGTATATTATTGTTCATTTTTATATTTCCTCCTTAATATTTAAATATATTATTTTAGCTAATTTACTGCTTCTTTAATTATTTTAATCATATAATCTATCTTTTCATCATCCATACCAGGATAAACCCCTACCCAAAAAGTATCATTCATAATTCTATCTGTATTTTTCAATTCTCCAATAACTCTATAACCTTTTTCACTATTTCGCATTTCATCAAAACAGGGATGTTTTATCAAATTGCCGGCAAACAACATTCTTGTTTGTATACCATGTTCTTCAATATACTGAACAACTTCATTACGACAAACACCATTTTTACATGTCAACAAAAATCCAAACCAACTGGGATTAGAGTTTTCACAAGGCACTGGCAAAATCAATTTTTCATAAACTTCCTGTAATCCATTCAATAATCTTTCGAAATTATGTCTTCTGCGTTCTACAAAATAGGGAAACTTTTTTAACTGTGCTACACCAACAGCTGCCTGCATATCAGTTGCTTTTAAATTATATCCAAAGTGCGAATATACATATTTGTGGTCATATCCTAAAGGCAATTCGCCATATTGCCTATCAAAACGATGCTTACACAAATTATCCATGCCAGATGGGCATACACAATCACGTCCCCAATCTCTAAAAGAACGTATGATTTTATGCAGCAATGGATTATTAGTGTATACCGCTCCACCTTCCCCCATCGTCATATGATGCGGCGGATAAAAACTTGAAGTGCCAATATCTCCTATTGTTCCAGTAAATTTTTCTTCGCCGTTAATTATGTATTGCGATCCTAATGCGTCACAGTTATCTTCTACTAACCATAAATTATGTCTATCACAAAATTCTTTCACTGATTTTAAATCAAAGGGATTTCCCAAAGTATGCGCAATCATAACCGCTTTGGTCTTTTCTGACAAAGCTTCTTCCAGCTTTGAAGTATCAATATTATATTGAGGTATAGTAACATCAAGAAATACTGGAATCGCACCATATTGTATAATCGGTGCTACTGTCGTAGGGAATCCTGCGGCTACAGTTATTATCTCGTCGCCTCGTCTGATAGCTCTATCACCGAGCAGCTGGGACGTTAACGCCATAAAAGCATTCAAATTTGCTGATGATCCTGAATTGACCAGCGAGCAGTATTCTACTTTCAGGTATTCTGCAAGTTTTTTTTCAAATTCATCGGTATAACGGCCTGATGTTAACCAAAATTCTAATGCGCTGTCCACCAGATTTACCATTTCTTCATTATCATAAACACGAGATGCATAGGGGATTCTATCCCCTTCTTTAAATGGCTTGTCTTGATTATGATAAGTATCACAATATTCTTTAACCAAATTAATAATTCTATTTTTCATACTCTCTTGAGTATCAACCATTATTTTTATCCTCCCAAAATTCTTTTATTTGTTTTTCCATACATTTAGAAATATTCCCATTATTTTTATATACTTTAGCCCATTCTACTGTTTTAGCAACAGCTTCAGTTATATGCCACCTTGGGTTCCAGCCAAATACATTTTTTAATTTTGAGCAATCCAATTTTAAAAACTGCGCTTCATGAGGTCCCTCTACACAAACATTCTTCCATGTTTGTCCATCACCCCATTCTTGGCAAAATAAATCTACTAAATCGCCAGTTTTACACAGTCACATTCATCCGGGCCAACATTATAATAGCCAGCCAATTTAATGTCTTCATATTGCGCTTTGGCTATCATAAGATAAACATAAAGTGGTTCCAGTACATGTTGGTACGGCCTTGTTGAATAAGGATTACGTACAATGATCGTATCTTTTTTATAAGCAGCCCTTATACAATCAGGGATAATTCTGTTCTCGGCAAAATCCCCTCCACCAATCACATTTCCAGCTCTTGCTGTGGATATCGCAACAGTTTTATCTGCAAAAAAACTGTTTTATAGCTATGTGTTACCAGCTCCGAACAACTTTTACTGTTAGAATATGGATCGAATCCATCCAAGGATTCATCTTCTCTGTAGCCCCATATCCACTCTTTATTTTCATAAACTTTATCAGTTGTAACATTCAAAAATGATTTTACACACTCACTATTTCTAATACATTCTAAAATATTTACGGTTCCCATAACATTAGTAGAATATGTTGTTGAAGGATCTCTATAACTTTCTAATACCAAAGGCTGTGCTGCCAAATGTAGTACTATTTCAGGCTGGCATTCATTAAAAACTTTTTTCAAATATTTGTAATCTCTAATATCACCAATAATTGAAGTTATATTTTTTTCAATTTCTGCGAGATGAAAAAAATTATCTCCTTCCTCAGTAGGTGATTTTAAAGAATATCCTGTAACTTTAGCGCCAACCATAGACAAAATTTTACATAACCATGTTCCTTTAAATCCTGTGTGACCAGTCACAAAAACTTTCTTATTCTTAAAATAATCTATTACCATATTTTCCACGGAGCCTTTCCGTTATCCCACATTTCTTCTAATTGCATTTTATCCCTTTGCGTATCCATACACTGCCAAAATCCATTATGTTTATACGCTACTAACTGTTCATTTCTAGCTGCAATTTCTAAAGGTGCTTTTTCAAAAACAGTACTGTCGCCTTCTATATAGTCAAATATTTGCGGTTCTAATACCATAAAGCCAGCATTAATCATACTTCCATCAGAATCACTTTTTTCTCTAAATGATTTGATCGTATTTGAGTCATCAATATCAAGAACACCAAATTTTTGGCCGGCGTTTACTGCAGTCATAGTTGCAATTTTGCCGTGAGTTTTATGAAATTCAACCAGTTTTTCTATATTAACATTACTTACACCATCACCATAGGTCAACATAAAAGTTTGATTGCCTATATATTGTTTGATCCGCTTAACTCTTCCGCCTGTCATAGTATTTAACCCAGTATCAACAATCGTAACTTTCCATGGCTCTGAATTATTGTTATGGATCGTCATCTGATTATTAGCAATATCAAACGTAATATCCGACATATGCAAAAAATAATCTGAAAAATATTCCTTTATCATATGTTGCTTATATCCCGCACAAATAACAAAATCATTAAATCCATAAGAAGAATAAATTTTCATAATATGCCAAAGAATAGGTTTTCCCCCTATTTCGATCATGGGTTTTGGCTTTAAATAACTTTCTTCACTTATTCTTGTTCCAAATCCACCTGATAAAAGTACAACTTTCATAGTTTACTGATCTCTCCCTATTTTTTATAAAATACAAAACATTTAAGCTAATAAGCACCATCTTTTCTGATAACAACCTTAAATGTTTTAAATAACATCACAAAATCTATCCAAATATTCCAATTTCTTACATACCAACTATCCAATAAAACTCGTTCGCTATAATCTATATCGTTACGACCACTGACCTGCCACATACCAGTAATTCCCGGTTTGACCATCAAATAATCGTTTATATAATCTCCATAACGTTCCATCTCAGCTTTGATTATCGGGCGCGGTCCAACAAGACTCATCTCCCCTTTCAGCACATTGAATATTTGAGGGAGTTCATCTAAACTAGTTTTTCGTAAAAATGCTCCAGACTTCGTTATTCTAGGGTCATTTTTTAGTTTAAAGTTTTTATCCCATTCTTCCTTAGCACAAGGATCGTTTTCAAGCAGTTTTTTCAACCTGATATTTGCATCTACACACATACTACGAAACTTATAGCAAGGAAACTCTTTGCCATCTTTACCAATACGAATATGGCTAAAAATTATTGGTCCTGGAGAATCAAGATATATCCAAACTGATATAAAAAGCAGAATCGGTGCAATAACAATGCTCCCTAATAAAGTCATTAGAAAATCAAAGACTACTTTTATGTATCTGTTTACAGGTCTTGCTAAATTATTTTTTAGTCTCAAAAGCATAAGTTTTTCGTTAAACAAACTTTCTACTTCAATACCACCCATAGGAACACCAACTAGATTAGGAATAATCCCCATATTTTTTACCAGCGGCTGCACTTTATAAATCAATTCAATTAATTTACTTTGTTCCAATCCAGGTGCTGCTATTAGAACATTTTTGACTCCAGTATGTCTTATAACGTTTTCAACATCAGCAAAACCACCTAAAACTGAAAATTTTTTTAGAATACCATCTTTTACTAAATTATCTTCCAATAAACCAATTATTTTATATCCCATTCCTGCATCGCCAATAATTCCATTAACCAAAATCTCTGCTGTTTTTCCCGCTCCAATAATCAATACTGGCGTCTGTAAAAAATCAAAATATTCTAAAATTTTTTTTGCTACATAACGTGAACTTACTAAAAAGAAGAAACTTAATATTCCAAATAAAACAATAAACAATCTAGACGTAGAAGCAGCCATTTGAGCAATATACAAAATAATAACTATTGAAACTATCGCATAACAAGATGCCTGGAATATTCTTTCCAGAATACTCCAAAATTGCATTTTCCTGGAATAAAGCTGTTCAACATTTAAAAATATTAAATACAATAATGGGAACACAATCCAAAAGTTCAACCATGAAATATGCAGTACCCCACCATTAGGTATTAAGAAATTACGTATAGCAAAAGCAACTTGTTCAGCGCTAATAATTGCAATATAATCTACTATAATCAAAAGTATCGGCAGTAAGAAAGATGTATATCTATCTGCTGCCGATATTTTATATTCACTAAAACTATGCAAATTTTCCACGCTCCTGAAACTATCTAAAATGAATAATACGAAACAGATCGCAGCGTATTTTCATTGTAATAAATTTTATAATTTTATTTTACAATCATGTTTCTATTATTGTAACACTTTTGTTATAAAAAAGCCATATTTTAAAGCATGGCTTTTTATTTCCCAATCCTTTTAAATTCTTTCATAAATAAAAATGCTTTTATTTTTTCTAAATTTAAAATTTGAGAGAAAAAAGAGCAGTAACCTTTAAGGTTACTGCTCTTTTTACATTATTCGTATTTTATTTAAATTCTACTTTTAAATGCTGTCGTTCTACTAACCTTTGGAATTTATATTTCGGATAACCAACCATTAAAGCGCCTACTATTTTTTGCTTAGCCGGCACTTCTACCAAGTCAAGCAATGGTTTATATCCGGCTATACCACAGGTTTGAATAAATCCGGCAATAGTCGTTCCCATACCGATAGTCGGTGCATAAAGCTCCGCATAAGCCCAAGACTGTTCTGCATTACTAACACCAGTTGTATTTAATCTACGGGCCAATGCAAAAATCACCATCGGTGCGTTGCGGGCAATAATATCCTGACCACGCTCGCGATAAGCTCTCAATACAGTAGTAAAATATCTGCTGTTAGAACTTCCTTCTGCCATTTCCTGTTCCATCCACTGTGCTGTAGCCTCAGCAATAGCTCTGATTTTTTCCTTATCACTAATTACTATATAATACATTCCCTGTGAATTACCTGCTGTTGGCGCATAGCGACATACTTCAAGCAGTTTACGTACATCAGACTCAGTTGGTGGCTGCGGTTTAAACATACGAACTGATCGACGCATCCGCAAAAAATTATATGCAGTTTCAGCATCTAAAACAGGCATCGGCAGTGGTAATTGTTCTTCTAGCGGCACATATTTATTATCCATAGCAGCCGTTGGGCAAATAGCAACACAATGGCCGCAGCTCATACAACCTCTATCAAAATTGCATTCAGGTCCAAGCTCTCCCATTGATAAAATACATGATGGACACGCCTCTACACAAATACCACATTTTATACATTTATCATAATCAACTTTCAGTAAGTCCATCTTCTAGCACCTCAATCTTCGAAATGAATGAATTCCAATCCGCTGAAGTCAGTATAAAATTGTGCATTTTTAAAAGCTTTGGCACATAATTCTTTATCTTTATTAACAACACCGTCAGCATTGGCGATTCCCAAATAAGCACAAGCAGACTGTGCTGCAAAAGTTTGAGCATGTTCCAATAATGCCTGCTTATCAGAATCGGCAATAGTACCTTTATTGGGATAAACATCAGTAGCCACCAAAATAAAATCAACTGCTCACCTTGCTTAGCAACTACATGTGGAATCTCACTTTTATTAGGTTGAGCGAATTCTATTTCAAAACCTTTTTCAGTAAGATGCTGCAGCAATACCTGTAATCCAAACTCATGAATTTCTTGAGTATTCATTAACTCAAATGCCATGAATCATTCTCCTTTGCTATATTATAGCTTTATTATATCATAAAAAAGCTATCTATCTCCAGCGATATTCTAAGTACTGTTATCCAACAAAACTATTATCACAAACATTTAGATAACAAAATAAAAAGCCTGCTTTTTTAGCAGGCTCAATTTACTGGTCTCCCCGAGTAGGACTCGAACCTACAACAACTCGGTTAACAGCCGAGTGCTCTACCGATTGAGCTATCGGGGAATAAGTCTTTCAACGAAGAATATTATATTACTCTACGATATTATTGTCAATGTTTTTATTTAACGCGTCAGCTTGTAAATAAGCGCGTTACAAATAGCTGCAGCTACATTACTGCCACCCTTACGGCCACGAGCAACTATATAAGGAATACCAGTTTTCATAATGATTTCTTTAGATTCCACAACATTGACAAACCCAACGGGAACACCAATAACAAGCTCAGGCTTAATCCTGCCCTCTTTTACAAGTTCATCTAAGCGTACTAAAGCCGTAGGAGCGTTACCAACAGCAATAATTACAGGCCCTTCTACTTCACAAGCTTTTTCCATACAAGCAGCAGCACGTGTAGAACCAGCTTCTTTCGCTCTTTCTGCCACATCAGCATCTGCCATAAAGCAAACTGCTTTGCCGCCAAGCTTATTTAAACCAGGTTTATTTATACCCACGCAAGCCATATTAGTATCAGTAACTATAGTAGCGCCCTTTTTCAGTGCCTCTAAAGCTTTCTCTACTACACCATTCGAAAAATGCAGCGTACGTGCATAATCAAAGTCAGCAGAGGTATGAATAACCCTTTTTACAATACTAACTTTCTCTGGATCAAGCTGGATCTCCCCCAATTCTTCAGCAATAATCTCCATACTGCGTTTTTCAATATCAGCCGGTAACACATTTTGTAATTCCATATTTTCTACCACCTTTCTTAAACTTATTTTTCAATTCCTACTCTTGCCGGTATACCCTTATCAAAAGGATGCTTACGCTTACAAACCTCAGACACATAATCTGCTAAATCAAGTAAAGCTGAAGACGGTTTACGTCCAGATAAAACAACCTCTAAACTCTGCGGCTTATTTTTCAGAAAATCAATTAATTGTCCTTCATCAAAAACACCTGTATTACAAGCACCTATAACTTCATCAAGAACCAATAATCGTACTTCTTCCTGTTCCAGTTTGGTCTTAATTCTAGCAAATAACCGCATATGCTCCCGCAGGACTTCCTGTTTCTCATCCGCAGTCATCTGAAAAGTAAATTTTTTAGTTTCTTTACCCCTTAAGACTTCAATATTTGAAAGCAATTCTAAAGATTTCAATTCTCCGGTAAGACGGCTTTTTAAAAATTGTACGAATAATACTTTATTGCCATGCCCCGCACAACGTATACTTAATCCTAGACAAGCAGTAGTTTTACCTTTCCCGTCCCCGCAATAGATATGAATTAACCCATGCTCCATCTTACACCCCGGCTTCCAAAATCTCATAAATTTTTTTCATATCAATATTTTCACGTATACTATTTGCCAAAATATCATACTGCTGCTTTTTATAATCATTAAAATTAATAGTTTTAATATCGTCTGGCTTCATACCCTTTTTAGCAAGTAAAGCTTCCACCACAGATTTAGCAATACCTTCACCATCAAATACTCCATGCACATATGTACCATATACGTTCATAGTATCACTAACATTCTGAGATCCTTCTGGACTTATTTCACCTGCTTCGTGAATAGGTTTCATCAATGTCAACGATTTACCATCATCAAAATTAGTTATGCCGGAATGTATTTCATAACCATAAAAAGAGCGGCCGGTTAACGCGCTGAAAATACCTTTTACTTTGCCAAAATATCCATCTACCTGAATAGTGCGTTTTTTCTCAGCAAAAATGGTTTCAACATCCAAAAGACCTAATCCTGCAGTATCTCCGCCTTCTTCTACTCCATATGGATCCGAAAGATTCTTCCCCAACATTTGATAACCGCCGCAAATACCAAAAACCACTGTACCAGCATGAGCGCGTTTCATTATCTCTGCTTCCAATCCATTTTGACGCATCCATTTTAAATCACCAATAGTATTTTTTGTTCCCGGAATAACAATCATATCCGGATTTTTCAACTCTGAAACTGATTGCACATAACGCAGCGATACACCTGGTATAAGTTCAAAAACATTGAAATCAGTATAATTAGACATTCTTGGAATACGGATAACAGCAATATCTACTGCCTGTACTTCTGTATGTGTAGTTAACCGTTCTGATAAACTATCCTCATCTTCAATATCTACATGCAGCATTGGCAATACACCAACAACAGGCACCCCCGTTTTCTCTTCTATCATTTTCAAACCAGGACGCAGTATCTCGACATCACCGCGAAATTTATTGACAATGATACCTTTAACCATCGCTCTTTCATCTTCCTCAAGCAACATTAAAGTTCCGTAAATAGAAGCAAAAACACCGCCTCTGTCTATATCGGCAACTAAAAGCACCGGTGCTTTTGCCATCTTTGCCATACCCATATTAACTATATCCTGTGATTTTAAATTGATTTCGGCTGGACTTCCAGCACCTTCGATAACAATCAAATCACTACTTTCGGATAATTGACCATATGCTTTCATAATATCAGGGATCAAATTTGTTTTAAATTTGAAATATTCTGCAGCTGTCATAGTTCCAATAGCTTCACCATTAACAATAACCTGTGAGCCTGAATCACTGGTTGGTTTCAGCAAAATAGGGTTCATCAAGGCACTTGGTTCAATGTTGGCCGCTTCTGCCTGCACAACCTGCGCCCTTCCCATTTCTGCACCATTACGAGTAATAAATGAGTTCAATGCCATATTTTGAGATTTAAAAGGTGTTACTTTATAACCATCTTGATTAAAAACACGGCATAAACCAGCTGTCACCAAACTTTTACCGGCATTAGACATTGTTCCTTGTACCATTATAGCTTTAGCCACGCATATCACTCGCTCTCATTAAAAATGTCAGGATATCCTGATAATTATTTATTTTTACTGGTATAGCAGCAGTATTGATTTGTGCAGCAACTACAGGAACTGCATTTTTATTATGTTTTCCATTAATAGAACTTGTTACATGATCACCACAAATAACAATGCGTAAGGGTTCCTGTATATTATTTATAATTTTCTCTAAAAACTCTTCGTCAATAGCACTTATAAACTCAGCTTTGCTCTGATAATCATATCTGTGTGCTGCTTCATCTGCACCGTTAAAATGCGTTAAGACAAAATCATGTTCTTTCAACATATTTAAGGTCGCTGTTGCCTTGGCAGCAATATCAGTATCTATATCCGCTGTCACTCCAGCGATTTTAGGAGCCGTCAAATGCAATCCTTTTGCAATGCCTCTGACAATTTCTGCTTCGCAAATTGCTGCACCTTTCAACCCATGCAAAGCTTGAAATCCAGGCAACGTTTTACGTTCTGAAGGCCCCCAGGGATAAAGCATATAACGAATGTCATCATGATTAAAACGTTCCAACCTTTTCGCTGTTCCTTCAATAAAATGCTTTAACAGCAAAGACTGCTGTTTTAATTCTCCTAAAAGCAGGTCAACATTCTTTCCCATACTCTCGTGAGGCGGAGAAATAACACAATTGTCCAAAATCCTTCTGTCTTTATCTAAAATCAACAGATTACGATACATAGACAAATGCATAAATTCTATGCCCTGCCAAAACTCATCGCATGCTTTAGCTGCTTCTGCCATGCTTTCTGCCGAAAGTCCCTGACCATTAAAAGATACCAGCGTATTATCTTTGTCTATTGAAACCAGGTTACAGCGTAATACCATCTCATATTCCGAAATATCCCTACCATGCGCCAACAATTCCAAATACGCTCTATTTGTTGGGAAATCCCGCTGCTGTACACCAAGCAAGCGCAAAATACAACTCAAACTTTCAGGAATGAAATCATTCTCACAAATGCTTACTTCACTGTATGTTCCCAGCTTAATAAGAGTATCGATATTTTTATGTTCAGCATATTGGAAAGGTGTCAATCCATTCAAAGCAGGAATATGATCATCACCTAAGCCATCAATAATTACCAATAATGAGCGCATTACGTCTAACTTCCTTTATCGCTTTAATTAAAGCCCGATTTGTATATCGTGTTTTTACTGCAATCCGATAATACGTTGGCCCCAAATTATGGTAATTATTACACTCTCTAATCAAAAAGCCATGCTTACGTAAAAGTTCTGCCAAATTTTCAGGTTTCTCCAATTTAAAAAATATATAATTGGCCTCAGAACCAAATGTTTTTGCTCCCAAGCCCTCCAATTGTGCAGTAAGATACTGCCGTTCAACACGAATCAACTCTTTGCTGGCCAGTAAGTAATTTTCTTCATCTAAAGCCGCAATACCAGCTGCTTGTGCCGGAATAGAAACATTCCAGTCCTGACCATTTTCATGCAGTCCTTTTATCAACGACACATCAGACGTCATGCAATAACCTAAACGTAAGCCTGGCATCGCATATGTTTTTGTAAATGCTTTCAATATAATAAGATTGTGATATTTATCTAGTTTCGAACATAGCGAATATGCTTTATCGCCATCCACAAAATCCATAAAGCATTCGTCTAATAGCAGCTTTGTACCTGTACGGCAGCATTTTTCCAATATCTCCAGCAATAAAGCTTCATCTATTAATTTCCCAGTCGGATTATTAGGATTGCATATTACAACCAAGTCTACTCTGCTATTGATTCTTTTCAACAGATCATATCCTGCAATAAAGTTTTTTTCTTCCTGCAATTCGTAATAAGTAAATTTACAATCAACTGTCCGCAAAGCTTTTTCATAATCAGCAAAAGTTGGAGCCAATAATACAGCACGGCCAGGTTTGACTGTTAAGGCAAGTTTAAATAAAACATCAGCAGCACCATTGCTTATGAAAAGATATTCTTTTTTTATATTCAAATATTTAGCTAATTTCTCTATTAGTTCCCTGCATAAAGGATCTGGATAATTAACGCAGTTTTTGATTGAATTCTTAATAGCCTCTTTTACAGATACAGGTAAACCTAATGGATTAACGTTTGCTGAATAATCAACAATATTTTTCCCTAAACTGTTATTTTGCTCACTGTAAATATCTCCACCATGTACAGATTTATACATATTTTCCACCCTTTAGCTTTTAATAAAAAGCTCCAGTAAATAAATTAATGCAAAAACTAAAATACTTAAAACAGCTGTCATATACATCAAATTATTAGTCTGGACGATATCTTCCGGTTCAACTTGTCTGATATCATCACCAATAGTATCTTTAGGCACCCATTTTCCAAAATAAAAATGTCCGCCGCCTAACTGAATATGAAGAGCGCCAGCAGTTACTGATTCCGTCATTGCAGAATTAGGACTTAAATGATTGTAACGGTCACGTTTAAAAATCTTCCAGGCTTTTTTTGCATCCAAACTTAAAAGATAAGCTGCAACTATCATACATATTCCAGCAACACGCGCTGGAATATAATTAGCAAAATCATCTAATTTTGCCGCACAACGCCCAAAATATAAATATTTGTCATTTTTATAGCCAACCATGGAATCCATGGTATTTATTCCTTTATAAAGAAACGCAAGCGGAGCTCCGCCGATAAACATATACAGCATTGGAGCAATAATTCCATCTGCAGTATTTTCAGCAACAGTTTCAACTGCCCCTTTAGTCACTTCTGATTTTGTAAGTTCTTTAGTATCACGTCCAACTATCCACGAAAGTTTCATTCTAGCATCTGTTAAATCATTATTTTTTAACGCAGTATAAACTTTCATACTTTCTTCACGTAAACAACGCGTTGCAAAAATTTGATAACACATAAAACTCTCTACAGCAAAAACCAACCACGGATTGATTTTTTCTGCCAAAGCCAATACTAAAAATGGAACACAAAACGAAAAAGCAAGCACTAATATTACTAATACAGCGCCTCCTACCAATAAGCCACGCGAGCTTTTTCCAAAAATACTGCGTAGCAGCTTTTCTAAAAAGCTTATCAAATTTCCAATTAAACAAATCGGATGAGGTAGCCAACGCGGGTCGCCAATCAGCAGGTCTAAAATAAAGCCCGCTATAATGGCAAATAAAAGCATCATAATCAATTCCCCTTAAATAAATACTAACAGCTAAAACCATCAGTAGATCAATCCCGTTTTTTTGCAAATTCATCACAGGCACGAATAAAATTTCGTGCAAAATTTATATTTCCCCATAAGTGAATGTGTGGATAGCCAGCATACAGAACTTTATTAGCATGACTACAACTCCATTCAGAAATTCCTGAAGCTTTCAAGGCTAAAAAATCATGCCCATTATTATTACTGTCGGAATAATGAAACTCATGTCCATTTATTTTCTCACCGATTTTGCAAAAAACATTATCACTTTCAGCAGTCAATGTTATATACCCAAAGCGGTTAAGCTTTGCCGTCATAAAGGTTTCTCCGCTTATTGCACCTGTCCACTCATAAATCTCTCCCGAAGCTGCTTGAAAACGCTCCAAAAGATACATGAATCCACCGCATTCAGCCAAACAAGGCTTACCTATTTTTAGAGCAGTTTTAATGCTTGTACGCATTGATATATTCTCTGCCAGCTCTTTTGCATAAAGCTCAGGATAACCTCCTCCTAAAATTATTCCATCACATTCTGGCAATTCTTTATCAACAAGAGGACTAAACGTTATTAGTTCGGCACCAAACTCCTGCAATAAATCTAGAGCGTCCTGATAATAAAAACAAAAAGCTTTATCCTGTGCTATTGCTATTTTTACTTTAGCTACACTTGCAACAGGCTGTTCTTCATAAACAAGATCCTCAGCACTGTTTGCAATACCCAGCAATTCATCAAAATCAATAGTCTTAGCTGCCTGTTCTGCTAATCTGCTGATAATTTCCTGCAAATCACCAATTTCTTCTGCGGTTACTAATCCCAAATGTCTGCTTTCAAAATTGCAATCATCCATATGAGGCAAATAACCGACCAATTTAACACCTGTTTCCAACTCAATTACTTCTTTATAAAACTTATAGCTCATAGCAGTGACATTATTAAGTATTGCGCCTCGTACATTCGCGTCAGGTCTGAATTCTTTAAAACCTTTTATTAAAGCTGCCAAAGACAAAGCTGCACCTTTTCCATTGATGACTAAAATAACCGGCGTTTTAGTTACATGAGCTAAATCATAAGCACTGCACTGCTCTGTTTTACCCATACCATCATAAAATCCCATAGCGCCTTCAAGTACGGCTATATCACAATCACAAGCATTTTTTGCCAGCAAATACTTTGTTGTTTCCCTGCCTAACATAAATAAATCCAAATTACGTGACTTAGCACCAATTACGCGCGAATGAAACATTGGATCTATATAGTCGGGACCAGATTTAAAGGCGGCTACTTTGTACTCCTGATCAAGCAAAGCTTTCAGCAAGGCACATACTACAGTAGTTTTTCCACTGCCACTATTTGGGGCAGCAATCATGAAACGAGGCAAAAACATTTCAGACATTTTACTCACCCTTTTTCAACGCAGTCATTATATAAACAGGGTTTTGGGCCATCATCAAATTATATGCCCCTAGTTTTTTACCACGGGCGGCAAAAACATTAACAATCTCTAAATCATACTCTGAACGGGTTTTATAATATTCAACAACTTCTATTAGTGTTTCTAGTGTAATTGCATTGATAACAACCCGGCAGTCAGAATTCTTTGTATAAATAATATCAAGCATTTTGCATAAGTTACCACCGCTGCCGCCAATAAATACGCAGTCAGGAGCAGGCATATCAACAATTTGTTCCGAAGCTTCTCCGGCAACAATATCCAAATTATTAACAGCAAATAACGCTTTGTTTTTCTCAAGTAATTCCAATGCCAAAGGGTTGCGTTCAAATGCCCATACACGTCCAGCTTGAGCCCGCAATGCCAATTCTATCGAACAAGAACCTGTTCCCGCACCAATATCGTAAATATTATCCGTTACTTTTGGCATCAATTTGGAAATTGAAACAGACCTCACCTCTTGTTTCGTCATTGGAACTTTACTGCGAATAAAAAGATCATCATTTAAACCATGGACAGTGTATTTAAAGTCATTAGCATGTTCATTCAAAATCATCATCACAGACAAAGAAGGAAACTCCAATTTACTGATTTCCGACGCCGTACCATAAGTGATTTTTTCTTCTGGATAAGAAAGGTTTTCACCAACATATACCTTTACATCTGCCATACCATGATCACAAAGTTTCAGGCATAGTTGATTAGGAGAATGCTCGCCTCCGGTAAGTGAAAATACTTTACTGTTTTGCGCTACTGCAGCAATTAGATTTTGATTTCTGCCATGCATACTGACAATTTTAGCATCATCCCAAGCTATATTTAATTGTTGAGAAAAATAGACCAAGCTGCTGATGCCACAATATCTGCGGCATTCACAATCAGCAAGCTTACCAGTAATCGTCTTGGCTAAACTGAAAAAGCCTACATCACCAGAGACTAACACTGCTACAACATCTTTTTCAGCATCAGCTTTTTGACATATTTCAGTAATTTCTGATGATTTTATGGTGTCAAAAAGACGCTTCCCTGCTCCAAAAGCAGCAAGCATCCTTTTATCGCCTATCAAAATATTACTTTCTTCAATAGCCTGGCGAGCCTGATTTGTTAAAAGCTCTGGATTACCTGGCCCAATGCCGACGATATTTACACGTAACATATTAAATCTCCTTTTATATTTTTTACTTACAACTACCATATCGGTCTTTAAGTAATTTTACTATCTCACTATAACCAGTTCCAAGCTCTTCGCCATTGCGGGCAATGACTATTAATTTAGCACCTGCTTTTGCAGCCGCCTGCGCCTTCTCCTCAAAACCGCCAACGCTACCGGAATCTTTTGTAACTAAATATCTGCTGTTATACCTTTTCATCATCTCTATATTAAGCAATTCAGAAAAGGGCCCCTGCATACAAATGATATTAGCTGGCTTATAACCAAGCTCTAACGCTTTACTTAAAGAATCCAGCATAGGCAAAACTCTTAGCGCAATACGCTCTTTATAATCAGGAACAGAAGTAAACTCCTGCAATGTTTTACTGCCTGTAGTCAGAAAGATATTACCTTCCGTATGGCTCAATAACTCAACAGCTTCATTAAAATCTTGGACTATAATACAGTTTTTATGTTCTTCAGCAGCTGGTCTTACCAATCTCAAATATTCACAGCCAGTTTCTTTACAGGCCTTTTGTACTGTTGACGTAACTATCGTAGCATATGGATGAGTTGCATCAATCACACAATCCGGTTTATTTACTGTAATAAAATTCCGCATTGCAGCCAAATCCATACGCTCTACCATTACATGAAGATTAGTTTGTGCTTCAATCAGACTTGCACCATAATCAGTTGCCACAGAAGCATAAAGGATTATATCAAGTTCAGCCATAAACTTAATCAGATTACGACTTTCACTGGTTCCGCCAATCAGCCAAACTACCGGTTTCATTACAGTTTATAACCTCTAGGAGTTACTAATTTACCATTAATAACTTCTGTTTGCGAATTGCCGATAATAACAGTAGAAAACATATCTACTTCTTTATCACGTAATTCCTGTAAAGTAGTGATTTCATAATTTTCACCATCACGCCCAATGTTGCGTACAATGCCTGCAGGAACATCAGGACGTTGATTTTTCAGCATGATATCACAAGCTTTCTGTAGATAATCATGACGTTTAAAACTGGATGGATTGTATAAACAAATACAGAAATCTGCCTGTGAAGCACAATCTAAGCGCTTTTCAATTTTTTCCCATGGAGTAAGCAGATCGCTTAAAGAAATCAGGCAAAAATCACTGATAAGCGGAGCTCCTAAAACCGCAGCGCCTGAACAAGCAGCTGTAATACCAGGAACAACTTCAATTTCCAATTCTGGATGTTCTGCTGCTACTTGATACATAATCCCTGCCATGCCATAAACCCCGGCATCACCACTGGAAATCATCGCTACGGTTTTGCCTTTTAACGCTTCTTCTATAGCAAGCTTGCAACGATCTACCTCTTTACGCATACCAGTAGTCAAAAATTCCTTGCCTGTAAAATCATTTTTAATAAGATCTATATATACATGATAACCTGCAATAACATCACAACTTTCCAAAGCAGCTTTAGCTCTTTGGGTCATTTGTTCGATACCACCTGGTCCAAGACCGACAACATAAACTTTTTGCGTCATATTAATTCTCCTTCAAACATACATTCAAGATAATTTTTCAAAGTCAAGTACAATATCGGCTTCAGCAACAGCTAAGGTTACTCCATTCAAACTGCATTTTGATGAAATTATACTGCCGTTATTGGCCGCCAATACTGCTGAACGCTCGCAAACATTACTTACGCCTACAACTGATTTCACAAAATCAGAACTACTGAATTCACCTGCTGCATTTTGTAATTCTTCAGCAGTAAAAAAACTAATTTCCCAATTATATTTAGCTGCGAAATTCAACAGGCCAGCCTCATCTTTTTTTAAATCAACAGATGCCACACCAACGATAGTACGTAAGTCTATACCAAGTTCTTTCAGTTTTGGTAAAACTAAAGTTTCTATACTTTCTAACGTTGTTCCGCGACGACAGCCGATTCCCAAATAAATATTTCTGGGCCAAAGCTGAACCGTTAAATCAAAAGGCTTCACATTTCTATTTTTCGTAATAGCCAAACCTGTAACCCCTTTGTCTTTAAGAACAATCTGGCGTGGTAAGGCACTAATAATTGGATAATCGGTAAAAAGTCCAACTTCCTGTCCATCTACTAACGCAGCGGCAAAATCTTTCGCTGCTTTCATACTGTTAATAATCATATTATTGCGTGCCGCCCACTCGTCTACAGCAAAAAGCTTATTCACATCTGTAGCTGTAGTAACTACTGGAGTGGCTTTTATTACTTTCGCTAAGGCTTTTGCAAATCCATTAGCACCGCCAATATGACCTGATAATAATGGTATAACGAAGTTTCCGCCTTCGTCTACAGACAATACAGCAGGATCAACTAATTTATTCTTTATATATGGAGCTATCGTCCTCACTGCAATTCCTACCGCTCCAACAAATACAATCAGCTGGCACTCCTTAAACGCATACTCACAAGCTTTATTATGATCGTCCATCGCTTCCAAAAATATTTTTTCTTCAGCAAATTTTGGCATAGTTAAACATCGCACTTCAAAATCAAACTTTTGCAGTGCTTCACCAATATTTATACTTAGCATTGCTCCACGTCTGGTAAAGGAGTATACTACAGCCTTCATTTTATTTTACCTCTGGCTTTAAATCCAATTTGCTGGGATCAGCAGCACGATATCCATGTGCAAAAGTAGGATTATAGAGTTCGCTGCGGTCATAAATATTGCCTAAAAAGTTTCCTACTGTAATCAAAGCTGTTTTAGTAATATTATGTTCTTTCGCAGTTTCTGCCAAAGTTCCTACTGTGCAACGGCATACTTTCTCATCAGGCCATGAGGCTTTATAAACAATAGCAGCCGGAGTATCAGCAGTGTAGCCGCCTGCAATCAATTCCTTCTGCAATTTTTCTAACATACCGCTGGAAAGAAAAATAACCATTGTTGCTTTATGAGCTGCATAATCAGCGATTTTTTGCTTATTAGGTACCGGTGTACGTCCTTCCATACGGGTAATAATAACAGATTGACTAACATTAGGCAAAGTATACTCTGCATCTAAACAAGCAGCAGCCGCACAGAAAGAACTTACACCCGGAACAATTTCAAAATCAAGATTATAACTGCGCAAAAGATCTATCTGTTCACGATGAGCACCATAAACACTCGGGTCACCAGTATGCAAACGCACAACCAATTTACCGGCCTGTGCTGCCGGAACCATAGCTGCAATGACCTCTTCCAAAGTCATTTTAGCACTGTCCATAATAATGCATTCCGGTTTTGCATAGTTCAAAAGCTCCGGATTAACCAATGAACCGGCATAAATAATAAGATCAGCCTTTTCCAAAAGTTCTTTACCTTTAACAGTAATTAAATCAGCGGCACCAGGCCCTGCACCAATAAAATAAATCATTATTTGTCAAACTCCTTTTCTTTAACCAAGATTACAGAAAAATAGCTGCTGTTAGGATCAATCTCATTAAGATCACGGTACACTTTTTCTCCCGGTAAACCACAGCGTTCAACCATGGCTGCATTCTTAATCAACCCGCGTTCTTTTAATTCGTCACGTACTCTGGCAATTTCACTGGCAGATTTCATTAATACCTTATTACCAGGTCCATCAAGAAATTTAGATGCTTCTTTATAACTGCCAGGCAGCACAATAAGCGGTTCTGCCCTTTCACATAAAGACACATTCAGCTTTGCCGCGACAGCACAAATAGAAGTTACACCTGCAACCAATTCGGCATCATAGCCAGCTTTTAAAACAAGCTTATGCACATAAATGCAGGTTGCGTATACTGTAGGACAACCAAGAGTAATGAAAACAACATTTTTGCCTTCATCAAGCAATTTTATTACAGCATCGGCGCCCTCCTGATGAGCTTTATCCATTACTGCCATATCTTTTGTCATCGGCATATAAATAATAAGCTGTTCTTTTTTATCAAGATCAACTACCTGATTGACAATATTTTTAGCAGTCATGACATCGGTATCACCTTTAGGCAAAGCAACAACGTCACATTCTTTGAGCAGACGCACTGCTTTTAAAGTCAATAATTCCGGGTCCCCCGGTCCGATACCTACACTGTACAATTTACCTCTCATGTTTTTCATCCTTCCTGTTTGTCCTTTAAATGTAATTTAATTAGTTCGTCAGCAGCTGCTGTTTTTCCTAAAATACCATATACGTTAGAAAACATCAGTGCTGCCGTTTTTATTTTACCATGCACGCGATGCTGCATGTAAAAATCAATACGTTCAGTAACACCACTTATTACTTCTTCAAAAATACCTTCACGCTGCAAAATCTTCACTACTTCATCTGTAGTCGGACAATCGATAATTTCTTTACCAACTTCCACTTTAGCACCGGTAAGCAGTGCCAAAAGAGCCATTAACTCTGTGCGGCAATCAGCATATTTTGAATGGGTATTCATCACACCTTGCCCTAGTTTTACCAGCTTTCCTGAATGGCCTATTAACAGCAAGGTCTCAAAACCCTTATAAACCGCATAATCTAAAAGTTCCCCAACAAAATTACTGCAGGTCACGGCATCATCAATATTAAGTCCCAGTACATCACGAGTAAAGTCTTCTCCATAATTGCCAAAAAACACCAGCAAATTTTTATTTCCAGACGCTGCCTGTGTATCAATTTCCACATACATTGTTTCTATCAAAGCTTTTTCACTCATTGGTTCAACAATTCCACTGGTTCCTAAAATAGAAATGCCACCTAAAATACCTAAACGTGGATTGAAAGTTTTCTTGGCAATTTCAACGCCTTCAGGAGCTGAAATAGTAACTTTTAACCCTTGTTCATATCCTGCAGACTTCATTACTTTTTCAAGTTCGTAAACAATCATTTTCCGAGGTGTCGGATTAATGGCAGGTCCATCAACATTACAGGCCAATCCTGGTTTAGTTACATAGCCAATGCCAATACCGCCTAATAAATTTATCCCCTTTTCTGCTGTTTTTTCTACAGTAGCATAAATCAATATCCCATTCGTATCATCAGGATCATCGCCACTGTCCTTACGAATAGCGCATGTTACGCTCATTTCAGTAATAACAGCATCTTCTGGTTCCAAATTAAGTATAATACCTTTTGGGGTATCTATCTGAACAAAATCAACACGTTTACCTGTCAGAAGCATCATTGCAGCAGCCTTGGAGGCTGCAGTCGCACAACTTCCAGTTGTATAACCACAACGCAAACGTTTCCCTTGAGAAATCTGATATTCTTCCATGCGTCAACCTCTTCCTGAACAAACATCTTGCTAAAGACATTCTGCCACCTAGTATTTTTTACTAATAATTAGAAAAGACTCCTGCCGTTTCCGACAGAAGTCACAAAGATACAAGCGCATACTTATCCTTAAAAGATACAGCTCTCTTGCCATCTCCATCACTCGTGGATACAGCTTTCACACATAGGCAGGCACCTGACTTAAACGCCTCAGCGTTATTACAGTGGCGGGACCGTGTCGGATTTACACCGATCTTGCCATTTACGCCCTCACGGGCACCTAATAATATCAAATTACCGTATCATTATAGCATAAAATTCAGAAAAAACCAATGGAGATTCTTATTAAGTTTTAAATTGATCTTAGCCTAAAAGTAATAGGAACATATGTATAGCAACGTATTTTTTGTCCAACACCATTTTTAGCACCGCTAAAACGCCAGCCATAGCATGCATCAACAGCAGCAGCATCTAAAGCAGCATTACCAGAAGATTCTGCGACAATGACAGATTCAACTTCACCGTCGTAGCCTACCAAAATGCGCACTGTCGTCGTTCCTTCAATGCTGGCACTTCTGGCGCTGCTTGGATAGCTAGGTTGACGACTTTTTAACAAACGCGGAGGAATAGCAGGGTTTGCCGAAGGATCACCGCCAGCATAGCCGCCACCCTCTCCAGTACCCATTCCAGAACCTGTTCCGTCACCTATACCAGTACCATGTCCGCCGCCTATTCCAGTTCCACTGCCAGAACCACTGCCGCTTCCATATCCACTTCCTTGGCCAGTACCATAACCACCACCACTGCCAGTATTTTCTTTCACATCAGCACCGGCAATATTTTTACTTTGGGTCTGTAATTCCTCAGATACATTTTCATTGACTTGATTATTCTGCTGTTGTTGATACACTTGCTCCTGACGATTAGTTTTTTCAATTATATCGTCAGTATTTATTTGGCCGGATTTTTTTATCTGCTGTTGTGGCTGCGAAGCACTATGCTGTTTATTTTGCAAGGCATTCGCTTTCGCTGCTGCCAAATCTGCTTCTGTAGCATCGGCTGGCTTCATACCGCTGCCGCCGCCTCCTCCGCCTCCTCCGCCACCGCCAAAAACTGCTATTTCGACGATCTTATCATCAACATGATTAGCAGCGAATAGACCGGCAAACGCCAAAACAAGAAATACAAATAAATGAAATCCTAATGAGCCAATAAAACCTATTTGGAACCTCTTTTTAGAGTCATCCATCATTCACCAGCTCCTACATCCGTTGCTAAACCAAACCTTTGAACTCCTGCACCTTTTAATCTATCCAGCAAAGTTATGACTTTACCATAATCTGCATCTTTGTCTGCCCTAATAACGATTGAAAAACGCGGATTGTTTTTCTGTTCCATTTTTGCCTGCATAGTTAAACTGGCAATGTCAGTCTGTTTATCACCAAGCCAAATGCTACCGTCCTTTTTTACAGAAACGGCAAAGGTTGTCTGAGTGTCAACTGCCGAAAATTCCGCTTTAGGCAACTTTATAGGAATTGTTTTTAAATCAACCATATACATCGTACTAAGCATAAAAAATACCAGCAGAAAAAACATAATATCGATCATTGGTATTATCATTAGCTCAGGTTGTTTAAGGCTTCTGCTATCACGCAGTTTCATTAGATGTCACCTCTGCTTTCAGCCTCCAGCAAAGCCGAAAAGCATTGTTCCATATTAGTTATGGAAGTATCCAGACGCTGCGCAAAATAAGAATGCGCGCATAATGCTAAAATGGCCACACATAAACCGCTGGCAGTTGCAATTAAGGCTTCACCAATGCCACCCGTAATTGCCATTGGTTGTCCTTCCTGCAGATTAAAAATACTGAAAGAACCAATCATACCAATAATAGTACCTAATAATCCAAGTAAAGGAGACATTGTAACGATAACACCAAGATAATGCAGGCGGTTACGCAATTTAGCTATAACAAGCCCAGCTTGAGATTCCATATAGGCAGAGTGCCTTGGACAGTCGCCAGACAAAACCATAGTCTCACGAATAATACGTGCGCACTCACCAGCAGACGCTGACGCCAATTGTTCAGCACCTACTACATCACCTTTACTGATTAAAGTACAAAATTCCTGCGTAAATAACGAACCAGAATCAGCAGTTTTATAATACAAATACCGCTCTATAGCTATAGTAACAACTATTATTGAACACAATAACAGCGGCCACATTACCAGCCCGCCTTTATGAAAATACTCAACAGCTTCCTTAATTGATTCCATCAAAAATGCCTCCTAAAATTTTTATATTATTAATAATACCAAATTTAATTGAGTTTGCCAACGCTAACTTACTAAACGAATTAAAATTTTACATTTTATTAAAAAATAAAAACCTTTCCGCAAAACAGAAAGGTTATACCTACTTCATACTACCTGTTCCTGTCACTCGCTGGATTACAGTAGAAAAATCTAGGCAGTTCTTCTGACTCTGCTTCATTGCTTACCCCGCCTTCCCAGTTTCCCAGTGGCAATAATTGAGGTTTGCTCGACATTACAGCGGCGTGACCGTATTGGCTTCCAACCAATTTTTCTATTAAGTATTCACACCTAGATTTCCGCTTATTAAGTTTTATTACTGATTGGAATTATATCACGTTAGATTAATATTTGCAATAAAAACTATAATATACTCAACACTAAATATTTAAAAACATCACTCTATTCCTCTTTTTTCATTTTCAGCAAATGACAGGCATAACTAAAAAATATGAGAAAATATATCGCCATAATAACCGGCCAATGCCATTCTACAGGCATTTTATTTGCCGCTGCTCTTAATGCACTACTAGCAGGAGTCAACGGTAAAATACTTAAAAACCACTTTATTATTTCAGGAAAACTGTCAGCTTTAAAAAATGTCCCACATAAAAAAGACATCGGCACTAAAACATACGTGCTAAAACTACTCATCTCTTCATGGCTGTCAATAGTCATTGCCGCCACTACTGCCAGTGCTGCAAACACAAAACAGTTAAGGACCAGCACTGGAATAAACCAGCCTCCCAAATATAAATGTACCCCTAATAATTCCGCAATAAGCACTATAATTACAGAAGAAATCAGTCCACGCACTGTACCTGATAAAACCTTACCAAAAACGAATGCAGCTCCTGAAATTGGCGAAATCAAATATGTTTCCAGAGTATGATGATAAATACGTGACATATTAAGAGGAGCAGCAATAGTATTAAAAGAAATATTCATCGAATTAAGCGCGATCATACCTGGAATGAGAAAACTCAAATAACTCCCACCATCAACAGAAACATTTCTCCCCAACCCGATCCCAAATGCAAAAATATACAAAAAAGGCGTAATCATACGCGAACATAAGAATTTAAAAAATATTTTTTTAAAAACCACCCAATCACGCCAAAAAACGGTATAGACATCATAGCAAAAATTACTAATCATTTACTCGCCTCCCCGTTAATTCAATAAAAACATCTTCTAAATTTGCTTCGCGCACAGTTGCATTAGAGTTTAATCCTGCCACATAAGATGCAGCCTGCTCACGATTATCAAAAAAATTATTAATCATGCCGTCTGCTTCCATATGTTCAACAACAACCCTGCCAACTTTTTCTTTCAGCTTCTGCGGTGTATCAACAGCTATAATACGACCTCTATTCATAATTGCAACACGCCTGCATAACTGATCTGCTTCTTCTATATAATGAGTAGTCAAAAGTACTGTCATTCCAGCTTCATTCATTTTACGGATCAAATCCCACATCTTACGCCGTACTTGTGGGTCTAATCCAACAGTTGGTTCATCTAAAAATAACATTTTAGGTTTATGTAAAAGTGCCATGCCAATCATCAAGCGCCGCTTCATTCCTCCTGAGTACCTTCTGGATTTGTCATCAGCCCTATCTGTAAGTTCCACAAATTCTAAAATTTCATTGATTCGCTGTTCCATAGCAGCTTTATTCTTCAAATGATGCAGCCTTGCCTGCAAAACTAAGTTTTCCCTTCCCGTAAGATCCTGATCCAAACTCATATGCTGCGGTACAACGCCAATTAGTTCCTTAATTCTCTCGCTGTCTTTTTCAATATCGTATCCGCATATTTTTACAGAACCGGATTTTTTCTTGGAAAGTAAGGTTAATATCCTGACTGTAGTAGTCTTCCCAGCTCCATTAGGTCCTAAAAGGCCAAATATCTCACCACTTTTAATTTCTAAATCTATTCCTGCTACTGCAATACGCTCGCCAAAACGTTTAGTTAAATTTTCTATGCTAATCATAAGACACCTAACTTATATTATGTTATTTTACCAGGTCTACCGGAAGCAATGCCGGCATACCATTACTGCAGATAAATTCATCAGCCTCAACTTTAAAAACATCTTTCAGAAGTTGTGCTGTAACTATTTCCTGCGGCTTGCCTTCAGTTACAAGATAGCCTTCTTTTATAACAGCAATATGATCGGAGTACTGCACAGCATGATTAATGTCATGGATAACCATAACTACCGTTAACTGTAATTCACGATTAAGCTTTTCTAAAAGCTGCATTACCTCCAGCTGATGACAAATATCCAAATAAGTGGTAGGTTCATCAAGTAAAAGCACTTGCGGACGCTGCGCCAAAGCCATCGCAATCCATGCCCTTTGTCTTTCCCCTCCAGAAAGTGTGCTTAGCAGACGATGCTGCATCCCCAGCATATTCGTTTGCCCTAACGCCCACTCTACATGTGCATCATCTTCCATACTTTTGCGGCCAAACCAGTTTCGGTGTGGAAAGCGGCCCATCTCTACTAAATCTTTGACTGTCAAATCTGCCGGAGACTGCGGAGCCTGAGTCAAAATTGCCAGTTTTTGAGCAAATTCCCTGTGACTGAACTTTTTAATATCTTCACCATTAAAGGTTACATTGCCTTTATAACAGGGCCATATACGTGCTAAAGCTTTTAATGTAGTGCTTTTTCCGCAGCCGTTAGGTCCGATGATGGATGTTACCTTACCTTCCGGTACTGATAAACTCAAACCATGAATGATTGTCTTATCAATAATACGAATCGTAATCTCGTTTGCCTGCAAAATACTCATCAGATTTCCCTCCTTAGCAGAAATAAAAAGAAGGGAGCACCAATAAACGCCATAATTATACCTACCGGTAATTCAACAGGTGCAAAAACCACACGTGCAAAAGTATCACTAAGCGTTACCACAGCAATACCTAAAAGCCCTGAAGCCGGCATCAAATAGCGGTAATCTGACCCTATTATCAGCCTGGCTGCGTGCGGAACAATCAACCCCACAAACCCTAAGAGGCCAACGACACTGACAGCGCTTGCCGCCAATAACGCCGCAACGGCAGTCATGGCAATACGCGTAACCTCAACATTAACGCCTAGCCCACGCGCCATTTCGTCACCAAGCTGCAGAATATTGAGATAAGCGGCACCGATAAAAGCCAGCAGAACACCTGCAATAGCATAAGGTAAAATAATACTGACATGCGGCCAGCTGCGGGCAGCCAATCCGCCAACCATCCACATTAAAGCTCCATGTACACGGTCACTATAAAAAATCATCAATCCAGAAATACCAGCGCTTAAAAACGCAGATACGGCAACACCAGCTAAAATAATCCGTACAGGCTTGATACCATTTTTCCAGGCCAAAATATAAATACAGACAGCCGCAAGCATCGCACCAATAAATGCAGCCGGTGTAATCAGGTATTCCAGGGTAGGAAATAAAATCATAATCGTAACACCAGCCAAACCAGCACCACTGGAAATACCAATAATATGCGGATCAGCCAGAGGATTTCGCATTACCGCCTGCAATACGGCACCTGCAATTGCAAGATTTACACCCACTAACGCACCAACTATTGTACGCGGCATCCTGATATTCCAGATAATCTGACTTTGCGGTTCTAATGTTGGATTAGATAAAATATTAATGATCTGCGCTAAACTAATATCGGCCGAACCTTTTGTTAAGCTTAAAAAAGCACCTAAAAATGCCAGCATGGCAAAAGCAGCCATGACGATAAGCCGCCAGGCTGTACGTGAAATGCCAAATTTTTCAATTCTTTCCAAAGTATCCGCCTGATTATTTGTCATCCTTAAAAACCTCTGGATATACAGTTTTAGCCATGTATTTTACAGCATCCGGATAGTGCAAACCAGGATTGAGCAAAAATAATCTTTCAGGCAGTAAATATACTTTGTTATTCCGTACTGCTTCTAAAGATGCCCAGGCCGGATTACTTTTCACATCAGCACGCAGCCTGTTTTCTATCTCTTCACTGTCGCCCATAAAAGTAATAAAAATAATTTCCGGATTCTTTTCTACTAAAGCTTCCATACTATACGGAGTCTTCTCCGGTTTTCCTTTAATAGGCGTTGCCCCTACAGCAACATTTTGAAATCCCAGCATTTTGGCAACGCAGCCGGCAATGCTGTTTTCCAGCTCAACTGTCACATTAGAAGGAGTTGCATGCATAATAACAATACGTTTTCCATCCTTCGGTAACTTTTCCGTCACAGCTTTAACCTGCTGATCCAGTTTCGCAGCAGCAGCTTCACCTTTTTCTGGTACACCATAGATTTTTCCCATTAAAATAAGTTTATCTTTTACCTCATCATATGTTTTTGGATTGATTGCAATAACAGGTATTTTATTAGACTCCAAAAGCGGAAGAAATTTCTCATGTTGATTTTTATTCGCAATAACCAGATCAGGCTTTAAACCGATAAGACTCTCCATATTAATATTATAAACAAAACCGACCTCAGGTACATTTTTCATGGCTTCCGGCATTTCTCCTATTTTTGACGACGCACGTCCAACGATCTTACCGCCTACAGCATCAATCATATTCAGGTATGAAGTTGCCAAACTTACAACTCGTTCAGGTTTTTCAGGCAGTACTACAGTACGCCCTGTATCGTCAGTAATAGTTAAAAATGCTTTATCATCACTGGCAGGTTTAGTATTTTCAGCGTTTGGACCACAACCGCTAAAAACAGTCAGACACAATGCAGCAGCAAGCACTGCCCTAAAAATTTTCATTATTGCTCTCTCCCTGCAAAATTAAGAAAGCCTCCCAACGTCAGTTATCGTCAGAGGCACTCGTAACGTCTTATTGATTACCGTTTCATAATAGCATAGATTCCTACCAGCGTCAAGGAAGTTCGCTTGTTCTGAGCCTCTAACTTTGCTATAATGCATAGAGGAAACGGAGGTATTTTAAGTAATGGAAATTAATGAGATGATTGCCCGCATTAACATTTTAGCCCGGAAAAAACGCAGTGAGGGTTTGACAGAAGAAGAACAGTGCGAACAAAAAGCATTATATAAAGAATATTTAGGCTTTATCCGCGGACAGGTCAAACAACAGCTCGATAAAATAGAAATAGTCGATGAACTGCCGTCACAGCACTGATATGGAGTTTAATTTTTCATATACTGTTTTTTACGAAGACGAATATCTGCTGATCGTCAATAAACCAGCCGGAATGCTGGTCCATCCGACAGTAAAGGAAGATGGCAGTACTCTGTATAACTATGTTGCACATTACTATAAACAACAGGGATTATTACACAATATCCATCCTGTCTCACGTTTAGACCGCAATACTTCAGGTCTTGTCATTTTTGCAAAAGAACCACGAATCCAGTTTCTGCTTTCCCAGCAGGAGGTCATAAAAAAATATTTAGGAATCGTTACAGGAACATTACCAGCTAACAGTGGCATAATAGAAGCTCCAATTGCCAGAAAGGAAGGCAGCATTATTGAGCGCTGTGTTTCTCCAAACGGAAAATATGCCCGTACTGATTATAAACTTATCAGCCGCCGGGAACATCTCAGTTTGCTGGAACTGCAGCTGCACACTGGCCGTACCCACCAGATACGCGTACATATGGCACATATCGGCTGCCCGCTTTATAATGATAACCTTTACGGAACACCAGGACCGCAAAGCCGCCACGCTCTGCATGCTTATTACCTGGGCTTTAACCATCCTGCAACCGGTATTTTTTTAGAAATATCCTGCGCCTTACCCAACGATCTTTTCAAAATTATATACTATTAAAGTATAGAGTATGCTATAATTAATTACAACAAAAGACAAAAAGGAGGCTGTCCTATGCCACTAGTAACATCTGCTGAAATGTTCAAAAAAGCTTATGAAGGCCATTATGCTGTAGGTGCTTTCAACGTCAACAACATGGAAATAATTCAAGGTATCGTCGAAGCTGCACGTGAAGAAAAATCACCTTTGATTTTACAGGTTTCGGCCGGTGCCCGCAAATATGCTAACCACATTTATCTGATGAAACTGGTTGAAGCCGCTATCGAAGATACTGGTTTGCCCATTTGCCTGCATCTTGACCATGGTGAAGATTTTGAAATCTGCAAAGCATGCGTAGACGGAGGTTTTACCTCTGTTATGATCGATGGTTCCAAACATCCATTTGAAGAAAATATTGAACTTACTAAACGCGTTGTAGAGTATGCTCATAATAAAGGCGTTGTCGTTGAAGCCGAGCTGGGACGCTTAGCAGGCGTCGAAGATGCGGTTAAAGTAAACACAAAGGACGCTACATATACAGATCCCGATCAAGCTGTAGAATTTGTTGAACGTACTGGCGTTGACTCTTTAGCAATAGCAATAGGAACCAGCCACGGTGCCTATAAATTTAAAGGTAATCCTGAACTTGATTTTGCCCGGTTGGAAAAAATCACTAAATTACTGCCAGGCTTCCCTCTGGTCCTGCATGGCGCCTCTACCGTTATCCCTCCTTTGTTGAAGAGTGCAATAAATACGGCGGTAAACTTGACGGTGCACAAGGTGTTCCTGAAGATATGCTCTTGAAAGCCGGTACTTTTGGTGTCTGTAAGATCAATATTGATACCGATTTGCGTTTGGCTATGACTGCCTCTATTCGCAAACATCTTGCTACTAATCCAGCTGATTTCGATCCGCGTCAATATTTAAAACCAGCACGCGAAGCAATCAAACAAATGGTAGCTCACAAGATGCGTGATGTTCTCAACAGTTCTAACAGACTGTAAATATAGCCGTTATCTACCCCTGCAGAAAATCTGCAGGGGTTTCTTTTTTAGTAAAATAAAATCCCGCTCTAAAAAAGAGCGGGATTTTATCTGTTGTTAATCGATCATTGGAACAGTATTTGCAGCATGCTGCATAATATTGACTGTATAATCCTTTAGTCCGCGTTCAGCCAGTTGTTTTTGGGCCAGTGACCAGGCTTCTTCTAAAGTTTCTACCGGTATCTGACCAGTCTTTTTCACTGTATCAAAGTTTTCCTTTCTCGTTACGATATAAACCGTGCTGTTTTGACATAACAGGAACAAACGATATGCAATAAAAAAGGGAATCGTAAATTTATTCCTTACAGCTTTTTCCATCTCAATTACATCATTGAAATGAAAGCTCTGCATATATTCAGGCGGATCATTGATTTCACGAGCTTCCAAAAGAGAAATAACGATCCCGCCAGGTTTAAGTGCCATTTCTGCCGTATCATAGGTTTTAGAGCCCTGATAAAGATTGATATCCTTCGGAAATCCTCCTGGAGAAGCAATAACTACATCAGCCTGTCCCTTAACCTTAACTCCCTGGATCTTCATAACCTCTTTCGTTCCTTCCAGCCAGGCATCATACCAATGACCGGCAACAATACGAGCGAAATCACCATTCGTATCCATTACAGAATTCACTAGAAAACAAGATTTACCAAAGCTGCTGCTTCGCACATATCATCGTTCAACCGATTATGATCGATTAAAGTTGTCCTTGTTTCCTGACTGATACCGGCACCTACCTCATCAGCCAATGCCAAAGCATGATTTTTCTGTATTGTTTCATCACCAGCAACTCCAGGCAGGATACTCTTTCGTCCACCGCCAAAACCTGCCATCAGATGTACAGTGATACCGCCGGTAATAATTACTTTATCTGCATCAGCAACGTGTTTATCTATCCACACTGGTGTACCACGGCTCGTATCACCTACATGCACCAGGTCCTCCGCCAGACAGTCGTGCTGATATATTTTGATACGGTCTGCAACTTCCTTACCGCAGACTGCAATATCCTCTTCTCTGGTTTGAGCACGATGTGTACCTTGTGCAATAACGATGCAAATATCTTCATCAGACACACCGCCTAAATTAATTTCGTCTATTACATATTTTAAAAATTCAGGAGTACGAATCCAGCCGCGTGTAATATCACTGACAATGACAGCGACTTTTTCGCCTTTGCTGACAACCTCCTGCAAAGGCTTGCTGTTGATCGGATTACGCAGTGCTTCAATAGTTGCTGCCTGAACATCATCCAGTTTAGGAACTTCATTCCCTTCAATTACCTGCAAAATATGTTCTTCCGGCAAGGAAATTTCCTGATAACCCTCACCGATACCAAATTTAAATGTTTTCAATGCCATTTCTTTTCCCTCACTTGTTTTTATTTGAACATTGGCACGGTATTTACTCCGTGCGGCATAATGTTGACTGTATAAGTTTCTGCCTTGCCCTGTGCCATTAATTTTTTCTGTGCCAGCGTCCATGCTTCCGCCAAAGTTGCCGCAGGAATCTGACCTGTTCTGCGCACTGCGTCAAAGTTTTCTGGCCTGGTAACCATAATAACAGTAAACTGCTTCGACATACAATACATATAGAAAGCAATATAAAATGGTATCGTAAAACCAGCCCGCAGTTCTTTTTCCATACTTAATTCATCATTAAACCGAAAGCAATCAAAAAAAGAAGGCGGTTCATAAATATCAGGACAATCCAAAAGAGCGATAAAAATACCATTTGGCTGCATTGCCATTTGTGCCGGTGCATAAGATTTCATTCCCTGATACAGGTTGATATCCATAGGATAACCGCCAGAAGAACCAATAACGACATCAGCTTTGGCTTTTGCTTCCACTCCTGCAATTTCATCACTTCCTGAGTACCGGCATACCAGGCATCATACCAGTGGCCGGCAACGATACGGACAAAATCTCCTTCAGCATCCATAATCGAATTTACCAAAAAACAGGGGTTTAAGAAAGCGCAGACCTCACACATATCTTCACTGACACGATTTCCTTCTATTTTAGTCAGATAGGTTTCCTGATTCACACCGCCGCCAACTTCATCCGTCAAAGCCAGCAAATGATTATGTTTGATAGTTTCCACACCGGCAAGCCCCGGCATAACACTCTTGCGCCCGCCGCCAAAGCCTGCAAACAGATGCGTTGTAATACCACCTGTTAAAATAACCTTGTCTGCTTCCACAGCTCTCTTATCGATATACACCGGCGTGCCTCTGCTTGTAGTTCCTAAAAAAACGTTTGCCTCAGAGCCATACGCATCATGGTCAAAAACCTGTAGCCTTGCAAATAAAGCATCACCTAAAATTAAACGTTTCTCTTCATCGTCGTTGTCCCTGTGTGTGCCAGTAGCAATAATTACAAAAATATCTGCATCAGGAATACCACTGTTATTTAGCTCTTCTACAACGGCCGGCAGATAATCTTTAGTCCGAGACCAGGTGCGCGTAATATCACTGACGATAAGCGCTACCTTATCTCCCTCATGCACAAGTTTGCTTAATGCCTGTGTCCCGATAGGATTGCGCACTGCCTCCAGCGTAGCCTGTTTGATATCGGTAATCTTAGAAACGCTGCCTCCGTCAATGACCTGTACTACATGCTCTTCCGGCAATTCAATGCTTTCCATACGCTTACCGATGTTTAAATCGTATCTTTTTAAAGCCATATATGCTCTCCCTCAAAAACGGTTACGCTTCCAATACAGGCATTGTCGCCGAAGCATGTCCCATAATCGTAATTTTATAATCATCCTTACCCTGTTTGGCAAGTTCCTGTTGAGCAAGCAGCCACGCTTCTTCCAGGCTGGCAACAGGTATTTGACCGGTTTGCCTTACAAACTCAAAATTTTCCGGTTTGGTAACTAAATATGTAGTTAATGAATTTACGATACAGCGTGTTTTAAAAGCAACAAAAGCAGGTATAGAAAAATCTGCCCGTACATCTTTTTCAAACTGCAACACATCTGATTTTGAAAACCAATCTGTAAAAATAGCCGGTTCTTTAATGTCAGGGCATTCCAGTGTCAGTATCATGATACCGCCTTTTTTTACAGCAAAAACAGCATTCATATGAGCTTTGCAGCTCTGGTATAAATTCATATCTTTAGGACTGCCACCTGCCGAAGCAAAGACAACATCGGCCAGCTCCTTAATAGGTACGCCAGCCATAGCAACAAGATCCTTACAGCCTTTTTCCCATGCCTTATACCAGTGTCCTGCAACTACTTCATGCAGCTTGCCTTCAGGTGTGAAAACCATATTCACTAAAAATGCAGGGTCTAATTTTTTCGTTACCTCTACCATATCTTCATGTAAAGGATTACCCTCCAATATACCTGTCTCACAAAGAGGATTACAACCATCGCCAACTTTAGGAGCCAGCGCAATAGCATGATTGTGCATAATAGTAGCATGCCCGGAAACACCTGGCATAACAGCCTTACGGCCGCCGCCAAAGCCTGCCATAGGGTGCAGTGAAACTGCACCTGTAATAATTACCTTATCTGCTTCAGCCACATAAGAATCGATCAGGATCGGTGTGCCAAAGCTGGTCACCCCCAAATCTGTCAACTCTTCGTTGTTCCTGCTGTCATGCTGATGGATTTTGATCCTTTTTACGATATCTTTACCGCAAACAGCGATATCTTCATCATGTGTATGTGCACGATGAGTACCAGTGGCAACAATAATAGTAATATCTTCGTCCGGGACACCCGCAGCATTAATTTCGCTGATAATTACAGGTAAAAACTCAGCTGTGCGAACAAGTCTTGTAACATCACTGACGATGACAGCAACCTTATCACCTTTCCAGACAACTTTTTGCAACGGCTGGCTGGCAATTGGACAGCGCACAGCAGCCAAAGTTGCAGCAGCGATATCCTCCTGTACGTCTGCCTTGTTGCCATGTATATCATACAGTACTTTTTCTTCAGGTAATGTAACTTCTTGAAATCCATTTCCATAAGGGAGTTGATATTTCTTCACTTCAATTTTCCTCCTCTATTTTTACACTAGTAAATTTATTATACTCCTATTTAAGTAAAAATAAAAGACAGATGTTTACAAAACATCCGCCTTTTACCAGTTTCTATTGCTGCTCCAAAACTCCGATCGCAGCAATGCCAGCATTGTAAATAATTCCAACCGTCCAAGCAGCATCGTTACACAAAGCACAAGTTTACCAAACCAGTTAATATCAGCATAATTACCGGTTGCCCCTACTGTTCCAAAAGCAGGGCCAACACTGCTCAGGCAGGATGCGACGGCAAAAATTGATTCTTCGATTCCAAGTCCAGTTGAAACCACCAGAAGCGACATAACGGCTATCGTCATTATATATACAAAGAAGAATCTGCTGATTGCTGCGACTACTGCAATCGGCATCACTCTGCCGTTAAAATTGACTGTTAAAAGCATCTGCGGGTGAATAGCTCTGCGCAATTCTGCCGCAATGGCCCGGCTCATTACTACAAAGCGTCCTACTTTAATACCACCTGCCGTAGACCCTGCACAGGCTCCGACCAGATACAACAGACACAGCAGCAGCTTAGAAAAAGTTGGCCAGGTATCATAATCATAAGACACATAACCTGTTGTAGTCGCAAATGAAACTACCTGGAAAAATGCGCAGCGCAAACCTTCAAAAAACTGCAGCCCACCGCTGAAAAACAGATTCAGAGTAATCAAAAGTGTTAAAACAGCGATGATCATCATATAAGACTTAAATTCACTGTCACGCCACAGTGTTTTAATCCCTCTCTGTGTAACAGCATAATACAGAGCAAAGTTACCGCCGCCTAAAAACATGATCATCGCTAATACTACTTCAATCGACACACTATTGTAATGCATGGCACTGTTATCATAAGTAGAAAATCCACCTGTGGCTATTGCCGACATCGAATGATTGATCGCGTCAAAATTAGTCATTCCGCAAATAACCAAAAAGCCAGTACCAATAACGGTAAATAAACAATAAATAAAAAATAATGCTCCCGCTGTTGTTCTGATACGCGGCAGCAGCCGTTCCTGCCCAAAGCCGCTTACCTCTGCATTAAAAAGATGTACAGATCCGCCTGCTACCTGAGGCAGTAAAGCAATAAACAGTACAATGATACCAATACCACCCAACCAATGCGTAAAACTGCGCCAAAATAAAACTGTTTTTGGTACGGCTGCCAGATTAGTAATAGCTGTAGCTCCAGTAGTAGTGAGACCAGACATACTTTCAAAAACAGCTGAGATAGGGTCCAGGATCTGCAAAAACGCATATGGCAGAGCACAGATAATACAAGTCAGAATCCAGGAAAAAACAACTGTCGCAAAACCTTCACGCAGTGATATATTTTCTTTTTCATCAAACTTTCCATATTGGACAAAGCCCAACCCTACAAAAAAAGCTGTAAAAGAAGTAATAGCAAATTCCACAAAAGAACCGTCTTCATAAAAAATCGCCAGTCCCACAGGAAGCAACAATATAGCACTCAGCGCCAAGCTGAGCCTGCCCAATAAAAAAGCTATCAGACTGAAATTCATAAAAAATACAGCCTCCAAGGACCTGCCTTTACCAGTTGCGTTTTACACGCCAGAAATCAGGTCTCATAATAATGAGTAATGTAAAAATCTCTAAACGCCCTAAAATCATTGCTGCAATAACTACTAATCTGCCAAAAGTAGATACATCTGCATAAGTAGCTGTAGGGCCAACGATACCAAAAGCCGGGCCTACACTGCTCATACAGGCAGCAATAATACCCATAGAATCAAGCATCGAAATTCCAGTCAACGAAATCAGCAGTGTCAATGTCGAAAAAACTATCATATACAAATAAAAAAATCTTGTAACATTGCCTACAACCACAGGCGGAACATTGCGTCCACCCATTTTATACTGTAAACCAGTCGTGGATGGATCGTCCTGCGTAGTTCTGCCCATGTTACCTTCAGCAAAATCACAAAGCGGGAAACTTTCATACCACCTGCAGTAGAACCGGAGCAGCCTCCGACAAACATTAAAAGTAACAGTACATAACGGCTGAAATCAGGCCATAAATTAAAGTCACTGGAAGCAAAACCAGTTGTACTGGCTATTGATACGGTTTGAAATAACGCATGTCTGAAACTGGTAGCGGCATCAAAATAACCGGTATAATACAAATTCCAGGTTATGTGGCGATACCATAACCAATAATGCCGCGTTCTGTATCAATCCAAAAAACCTTAAAATTGTGCTGATATATCTTATAATAAAGAGCAAAATTCAAACTAGCGGCGACCATAGCAATAATAACGATCATTTCGACATAAACAGTTTCAAATTCCATCAGACTTTCGTACTGATATGAAAATCCTCCTGTAGCTACAGATGCCAGCGCCAAATTCATTGCCATAAACCAGCTCATACCTGCTACCTTTAAGGCTACTGTTGTAATAATAGTAAAAAATATATAAACAGTAAAAATAACGAAAGCCGATTCCTTGATTTTCGGAAGTGTACGTTCTGCAGCCGGACCGGGAATTTCAGCGTTAAATAAATAATTAGCGCCGCTGCCTACCTGAGGCATAATCGTAATAAATAACATAATAACACCGATACCGCCAGTCCAATGTGTCATACTGCGCCATACCAGCAGGCTGTCAGGAAAGTTGCTCAACGATGACAAAGTAGTTACACCAGTAGTCGTAAATCCTGAAGTGCTTTCAAAAATTGCACCTACAGGGCTGACAAGTCCAGACAGATAATAAGGAATAGCCCCTAAAAAACAGACCAGCAGCCAGCCGCAGCCCACTGTTGCCAAAGCCTCGCGCAAATTAAGATGAGCACGTTTGTTCTTTTCACCATTACCTATCAGCGCACCACCAATAAATGCACAGATCATAAAAGAAAGATAAAGCCCAGGAACATGTATTCCCCTAACAACAGAGCCGTTATCATCGGCACGACCATTGCTACGGCACAAGCGATGCTCAGCTTACCCAGCAGATACATCACAAGCCTGATATTCATTGATTATCCTCTACTTTCAAAAAACGGCATAACGCGTTTTACAAATTCACTCTTGACGAAAATAATAATTCTATCGCCGGCATATAATACCGTATTACCATTAGGAACTACAGCTTCATTATCGTGAACTACTGCACAGACCAGACAAGCCCGCGGCAGCTTGATATCCTTCAAACTTTTACCTATGACCTCACAGTCATCAGGTAGAATAATTTCCAACGCTTCTGCTTTTGCACCTTCCAGCAGTGAAACAGAAACAATACCGCCTTTGCGCACAAAACGCAGCACTTCGCCGGAACTCAGCAAACGTGACGAAAGTACGATATCGACACCGACCTTCTCCATCAGCTCCACATATTCGTTACGGGCAACACGGACGATAGTTTTTTTTGCACCCAGGTGCTTTGCCATCAGTGCCAACAGTAAATTCAGCTTATCATCTTCAGTAATGCAGATAACGACATCAGCCTCGGCAATGCCTTCTTCTGTCAATAAATCAATATCTGTGCCATCACCACACAAAACGATACCATTTTCCAGCTTTTGCGCAATCAGCTGACAGCGGTCTTTATTCTTCTCAATAACTTTAACGAACAGTCCCTGCTCTTCCAGCATAGGAGCCAAAAATCTGCCGGTGCGTCCAGCACCTATGATCATAACCCGTTCTATTTTTTCATAAGTATTAACGAAAGTTTCCTCAAATTCCTTAATAGCACTTTGCTGTCCAACAAAATAAACATTATCACCAGGCTCCAGCATATCATCGCCATGAGGAATAATCATCTTATGCCGGCGAAACAGCATAGCAATCAGTATCTGCTTGGGAATTTCCAAATCTTTCAGAGGTACACCTACATACGGAGAAGCGTCGCTCATCCGCGCCTCAAACATCCTTACCTTGCCCTCGGCAAAATCATCTACATCCAAAGCAGAAGGAGTCATTAAAATATGATTTATTTCAGTAGCAGTAATGCGTTCCGGATTTAAGATCAAATCAATATTCATTCCCTGATTAAGTAAATCCTTCGCAGTCAAAGCATACTCCGTATTTCTGATACGGGCAACGGTGTGCTTGACGCCATAGTTTTTAGCCATCATACAGGTAACCATATTGACTTCATCACTATCCGTAGATGCGATCAGCACATCGGCGTCTCTGATATCCGGATCGTCCAATGTATTAGGACTGCATCCATTGCCGCCAATAGTCAATACATCCAAGGAATTTTTTACTACCTCGCGACGTTTTTCATCGATTTCAACGACTACCACATCATACTGATCTTCGGCCAGTAACTGAGCAATACTGTACCCCAGTTTGCCAGCTCCGACTATTACTATACGCATATAAATTCACCCTTATTTCCGACATTCATATAACTAGAGCAATTATATCACAAGTTTGTCAAAAAAACACCTAAATTACCTATACATACCAGTGCTGAAAGTCTTAGACAAAAAGATATCCCTGAATTCAGCAATAGAATTCAGGGATCTTTCATTTATTATATTCCACTATCTGCTTATTATTTTGCACTAAAGCTTGTCATAATATTTTGATAGGCTGGAATGTATTTTCCAAGTAAAGCAGCCAGCCCTTCCATATCGTTACGCCAATCGCGATGTAACTCACAGGCGACGCTAAAGAAGTTTACCAGTTGTACGCCCGCAGCTTCCATACGTCTCCACGCAGCATCACGTACTTCTGCATTAAAGGTACCGGAAGCGTCTGTTACTACAAAAACTTCATAACCTGCTTCAACAGCTGATAAAGCTGCAAAGGCCACACAGACATCAGTTACGATACCCGCTATAATCAATTGTTTTTTACCAGTCTTTTTGACTGCCGCAACAAACTCTTCATTGTCCCAGGCATTAATCTGTCCCGGACGTCTGATAAGTGGAGCTTCAGGAAACATTTCTATAATTTCAGGAAGTAATGGACCATTAGGGCCATTATCAAAACTAGTAGTGAGAATAGTAGGAAGATTAAAGAATTTAGCACTGTCCGCAAGCGCTAAAACATTATTCTTAAATTGAATCGGTTCAAAATCCCGAACCAGATTAAACAATCCGGTCTGATGATCAATGAGCAAAACAGCAGCATCATTTTTATCTAATCTTTTGTATTTAAATGACATATAAATCACTCCTTAACGGTCTTATTAATATTTTTATTTCTTTCAAAGATCTTTTACTACAGCGAAGGGATCCTCTTGCTAAGATTAAGATAACATATCCTGATAAAATGTACAAACGACCATAGTTAAATTAATATGTCATTTAAGAACTTATCGATAACAATAAGTTTTTAAAGTATAAGTAAGGGTTAAACAATAAAGTTTCTCCATAAAAATAAATATTCCGTTTATTCAATTTCAGTATTTATAACATAAAAAATAACCATACCGTATGGTATGGTTATTTTTTAACGGGCAGCTTTCTATCCTCCCAGGCCGCTTCCAGCCAAGTACTTTCGACGTTTAAGGGCTTAACTACTGTGTTCGGGATGAGAACAGGTGGATCCCCTTAGCTATCGCCACCGGATTGACGCTTGCGCCTATTGTTTAGGAGCAGCTTTTGCGACGCTAACAATAGTGCCGCAGGCTAACGCAAAATTCCTGACTGAACAGGGAAGAAATTTTACGATATCCTTGAAGGTTTTCTTTAAGCCTTCAAAACTATATAGAAGAGTACAAACTTTTGAGTTCGCTGTGTGTTTTTACTTCTTTTCGGCGATTCACTTTCATCGAAAACGCTCCCCTTAGGTCGCTTTTTCGATATAAGTTCCGCCACCTCTAATTCTGACTTCGCTTGCGCTCGTCACAATCAGGGCGTCACTTAAGTCAAGCCCTCGACATATTAGTATCGGTCCGCTCAATACATTGCTGTACTTACACTCCCGACCTATCAACCTCATCTTCTTTAAGGTGTCTTACTAGATTGCTCTATGAGAGATCTCATCTTAAGGCTGGTTTCACGCTTAGATGCTTTCAGCGTTTATCCTTTCCGAACGTAGCTACCCAACTGTACCCCTGGCGGGATAATTGGTACACCAGCGGTTCGTCCACTCCGGTCCTCTCGTACTAGGAGCAGCCCCCTTCAAATCTCTTGCGCCCGCGATGGATAGGGACCGAACTGTCTCACGACGTTCTGAACCCAGCTCACGTACCACTTTAATGGGCGAACAGCCCAACCCTTGGGACCGACTTCAGCCCCAGGATGTGATGAGCCGACATCGAGGTGCCAAACCTCCCGTCGATATGGACTCTTGGGAGAGATTAGCCTGTTATCCCCAGGGTAGCTTTTATCCGTTGAGCGATGGCCCTTCCACTCGGTACCACCGGATCACTAAGCCCTACTTTCGTACCTGCTCGTCGTGTTTGACTCGCAGTCAAGCTCCCTTCTGCCTTTACACTCTTCGCGCGATTTCCGGCCGCGCTGAGGGAACCTTTGCGCGCCTCAGTTCCTCTTTCCGAGGCGACCGCCCCGTCAAACTGCCCGCCTGACACTGTCCCGGATTTCGTTACTCTCGCGGTTAGAATTTCAATACATCAAGGGTGGTATCCCAACGTCGGCTCCAGCCAGACTAGCGTCCAGCTTTCCATGCCTCCCACCTATCCTGTACGTAATGTATCAAAACCCAATGTCAGGTTACAGTAAAGCTCCATGGGGTCTTTCTGTCCAGTCGCGGGTAACCTGCATCTTCACAGGTATTTCAATTTCACCGGGTCCCTCGTTGAGACAGTGCCCAAATCGTTACACCTTTCGTGCGGGTCGGAACTTACCCGACAAGGAATTTCGCTACCTTAGGACCGTTATAGTTACGGCCGCCGTTCACCGGGGCTTCAGTCGAATGCTTTGGACTAATCCGAACATCCTTCCTTAACCTTCCGGCACTGGGCAGGTGTCAGCACCTATACGTCAGCTTTCGCTTTAGCAGGCACCTGTGTTTATGGTAAACAGTCGCTTGGGCCTCTTCTCTGCGACCACTCTATGCTCCATCCGCATGGGACTTCACAACAGTGGCTACCCTTATCCCGAAGTTACGGGTACATTTTGCCGAGTTCCTTAACGAGGGTTCTCCCGCGCACCTTAGGATTCTCTCCCGCATACCTGTGTCGGTTTACGGTACGGGCGGTAGCTCTCTCACTAGAAGCTTTTCTCGACAGTGTGGGGTCAACAACTTCGCTCGCATCTCTGCTCACTCCGCATCACGCCTCAGGCTTTCAGTGCACGGATTTGCCTATGCACCACCCTACACGCTTACACATGCTCTTCCATTCGCATGCTTGCCTGCCCTTCTGTGTCACTCCATTGCTCAAACAATTACTACCGGTACTGGAATATCAACCAGTTGTCCATCTCCTACGCTCTCTGCCTCGGATTAGGTCCCGACTTACCCTGAGACGACGATCGTTGCTCAGGAATCCTTATGCTTTCGGTGGAAAGGATTCTCACCTTTCTTTTCGCTACTCATACCAACATTCTCACTTCCCACAAGTCCACCGAACCTTCCAGTTCGACTTCTACCCTATGGGAACGCTCCCCTACCCGTATACTTTACGTATACAGCCACAGCTTCGGTTTCGTACTTTAGCCCGGGAATCTTCGGCGCAGGGTCACTCGACTAGTGAGCTATTACGCACTCTTTAAATGGTGGCTGCTTCTGAGCCAACATCCTGGTTGTTTATGAAACCCACATCCTTTTCCACTTAGTACGACATTGGGGACCTTAGCTGGTGGTCTGGGCTGTTTCCCTTTTGACCACGGATCTTATCACTCGTAGTCTGACTCCAAGGCTCTACAGTATATCCATTCGGAGTTTGACAGGGTTCGGTAACCTTTACGGCCCCTAGCCCGATCAGTGCTCTACCGCCTATACTTACTACCTCAGGCTAGCCCTAAAGCTATTTCGGGGAGAACCAGCTATCTCCGCGTTCGATTGGAATTTCACCCCTACCCACATCTCATCCGAAAGCTTTTCAACGCTCGTGGGTTCGGTCCTCCACGAAATTTTACTTTCGCTTCAACCTGGACATGGGTAGATCACTGCGGTTTCGGGTCTACCTACACTAACTAGCGCCCTCTTAAGACTCGCTTTCGCTGCGGCTCCGTGTCTTCCACTTAACCTCGCTAGTGCAGATAACTCGTTGGTTCATTCTTCAATAGGCACGCCGTCGCTTTCGCTTCGACTGCTTGTAGACATACGGTTTCAGGTACTATTTCACTCCCCTCCCGGGGTTCTTTTCACCTTTCCCTCACGGTACTATGCGCTATCGGTCGCCAAGTAGTATTTTAGCCTTGGAGGGTGGTCCCTCCCCTGCTTCCCACAAAATTCCTCGTGCTTCGTGGTACTCTGGATCTCGGCCTCTCTGCTCTGCCTTTCGTCTACGGGGCTTTTACCCTCTCTCGCTTACCTTTCCAGGTAATTCAACTAGGCCTGACTTCGATTCTGCCGGTCCTCAACCCCGAAAAGCCGGAGCTTCTCGGTTTGGGCTCTGCCCTCTTCGCTCGCCGCTACTGTGGGCATCTCGTTTGATTTCTCTTCCTCCGGGTACTTAGATGTTTCAGTTCCCCGGGTTCCCTCCCTTGCGGGTGACCATCCATGACGATGGCCGGGTTTCCCCATTCGGATACCCCCGGATCAATACTTGCTTGCAGTTCCCGTGGCTTTTCGCAGCTTACCGCGTCCTTCTTCGGCTCTTGGCGCCTAGGCATCCACCGTATGCCCTTAGTAGCTTGACTTTTCAGCTGCTAAGAAACTTACGTTCCTAGACTTTTTTCTCGTTAACTCTCATCAAATATAGCATTTTGATTAGAGGTTTGTGTCTATTACTACTCACTCATCATTTTCATAATAAACTGTTTGTCTCTTCTATATGGTTTCAAGGTTCAAAAGAAGGCTAAGCCTTCAAAACTAAACATTAACCAACGAATGTGCGTCGACTTGAAGTCTACGAGATATCTTACTATCTCATGTCTCCATAGAAAGGAGGTGATCCATCCCCACCTTCCGGTAGGGATACCTTGTTACGACTTCACCCCAATCATCTACCCCACCTTAGACGGCTGGCTCCTAATAGGTTACCTCACCGGCTTCGGGTGTTACCAACTTTCGTGGTGTGACGGGCGGTGTGTACAAGGCCAGGAACGTATTCACCGCAGTATGCTGACCTGCGATTACTAGCGATTCCGACTTCACGCAGGCGGGTTGCAGCCTGCGATCCGAACTGAGATCGGGTTTCTGGGGTTTGCTCTGCCTCGCGGCTTCGCTTCCCTCTGTTTCCGACCATTGTAGTACGTGTGTAGCCCAAGACATAAGGGGCATGATGACTTGACGTCATCCCGCCTTCCTCCAGGTTGTCCCTGGCAGTCTCCCATGAGTCCCCAACTTTACTTGCTGGCAACAAAGGATAAGGGTTGCGCTCGTTGCGGGACTTAACCCAACATTTCACAACACGAGCTGACGACAGCCATGCAGCACCTGTTTTCTTGTCCCCGAAGGCTCTATCTCTAGAGCGTTCAATCAATGTCAAGCCTTGGTAAGGTTCTTCGCGTTGCGTCGAATTAAACCACATACTCCACCGCTTGTGCGGGCCCCCGTCAATTCCTTTGAGTTTTAACCTTGCGGCCGTACTCCCCAGGCGGGGTACTTATTGCGTTAACTCCGGCACAGAAGGGGTCGATACCTCCTACACCTAGTACCCATCGTTTACGGCCAGGACTACCGGGGTATCTAATCCCGTTCGCTACCCTGGCTTTCGCATCTCAGCGTCAGACACAGTCCAGAAAGGCGCCTTCGCCACTGGTGTTCCTCCCAATATCTACGCATTTCACCGCTACACTGGGAATTCCCCTTTCCTCTCCTGCACTCAAGCCTAACAGTTTCCAGCGCCATACGGGGTTGAGCCCGCATTTTCACGCTCGACTTATTAAGCCGCCTACATGCTCTTTACGCCCAATAATTCCGGACAACGCTCGCCACCTACGTATTACCGCGGCTGCTGGCACGTAGTTAGCCGTGGCTTCCTCGTTTACTACCGTCATTGCAATGCATTGTTCACACACTGCACGTTCGTCATAAACAACAGAGCTTTACAGACCGAAATCCTTCATCACTCACGCGGCGTTGCTCCGTCAGACTTTCGTCCATTGCGGAAGATTCCCCACTGCTGCCTCCCGTAGGAGTTTGGGCCGTGTCTCAGTCCCAATGTGGCCGTTCATCCTCTCAGACCGGCTACTGATCATCGCCTTGGTAGTCCGTTACACTACCAACTAGCTAATCAGACGCAGGCCCATCCTTTAGCGATAGCTTACTTGTAGAGGCCATCTTTCTTCATCCTGCCATGCGGCACAATGATCACATCCGGTATTAGCACTCCTTTCGGAATGTTGTCCCCGTCTAAAGGGTAGGTTGCCTACGCGTTACTCACCCGTTCGCCACTAAGAATTCTACCGAAATAAAATTCTCCGTTCGACTTGCATGTGTTAGGCACGCCGCCAGCGTTCGTCCTGAGCCAGGATCAAACTCTCCAATAAAGTTTTATTGAGAAAGCCGATTGGCTCTTTCGATTTGTTGTTAAGAAATTATTTTTGACTTGGCAAACGCTCCTCTTTCAAGAAGCGCTCGCCCGCACATTCGTTTTTGGTTATTGTTCAGTTTTCAAGGTTCTGCCTGCCGTTTTTGACGACTTGTATAGTATATTACATCTTTTCGATGTTGTCAACTACTTTTTTTCATCTTTTTTAACGGCTACTTACAAAAATTCACCCGTGTTTAGGGGTGCACTATTATTTTATTAAATTTCTACAGAAAAAGCAAGCCCTATTTTAAATTTATTTTTGATGCCTGTAAAATCACTTTACAAAATCACGCTTTAAATTATCCACTAAAGTCTGCACATTCCTGCTCATCGTTTCAGAAGCCAAGGTCAGACACACGAATTTACGTCCTGCTTCCTCCTGCGTTTCAATCAGCTCTACTTCGCCGGCAGCTGCCGCCTGTTTTGCAATATGTTCAGAAAGCAGCGCATATCCTAAATCATTTCTTACCGCTTCCTTTACGGCAAAATTAGTATTGAAAATGATCGTCTTGGCCGGCAATACACTATTTTTCTCTAAAAACTCTTCCCACTGCACCCTTGTGCCCGATCCCTGTTCGCGCGTTATCCACGTTACTGTTTCCAGATCCCGTCGCTGCATCTTTTTGGGGCTTCCTATCGGCCCTATCAAAACAAGCCGATCAATATAGAACTCTTCTTTATGGAATTTCTTATCACCAGTTTCTCCTTCAACTAAACCTACATCTATCTTATTGCTTTGCAGCAGTTCGCAAATATGAACAGTATTATCAATCTTCACTTCTATGTCCAACTGCGGATAACGTTTCATAAATCTGCCCAGAAATTCCGGCAGAAAATATTCGCCTATCGTCAGACTGGCTCCTATAGCCAAGCGTCCTTTTATCTCGCTGCCCAGCTCTTTAACCGTAATTTCTGTAAACTGCCACAGACTTTTCATCTGCTTAGCCGCATCATAAACAATCATGCCCGCATAAGTCACGCTAAGCTGTTTTTGTTTTTTAGACCTGCGAATCAACACGGCGTTGAAACACTCTTCTAATCTGCGGATATGCAAACTGACCGTAGGCTGAGAAATATTTAATTTCTGCGCCGCTTTAGTAAAGCTTTGCTGTTCTACAACTTCAATAAAAGTTTTCAGTTCTTCCCACATAGCAACCTCATTATTTTTCTTAATGATAATTATAAAAACAATTCATTTTACTAATCATTATACTTGTATTATGATATTTATACAATGTTTTTAGGCATCAAGTATTTATCTTTTTCTTTTCTAAAAGGGAGGCTTTCTAAAAATGATAAAATCCATTCCAATTCCTACGGCCGGAGTATCTCTTGGTTTAGCGGCACTTGGTAATCTGCTGCAGCCTTATTCTCCGCTGATGAAATATACCTGCGGTATTCTCGCTGCAATCCTTTTGGCAATGCTGCTTATAAAAATACTGCGTTACCCTAAACTTGTCCACGCCGATATGACCGGCAATCCTATTTTAGGCAGTGTTGCTGCCACTTTTTTTATGACTACGATGCAGCTATGTGTCTATATTAAAGATTTCGCGCCTTTTCTCTGCGAAGCAATCTGGCTGGCGGCAGTTGCTGCCCACGCCATTTTAATCATCTGGTTCTCCAAAAATTTTATGCTTAATCTGGAACTGAAAAACGTTTTTCCAACCTTCTTCATTGCGTATGTCGGCATCGTCGTCGCTTCAGTTACCGCACCCGCTTTCGGATATCTCACATTAGGATATTATATCTTCTGGTTTGGCTTCGTCGCCTATATGCTTTTGCTGGCACTGGTCACCTACCGCTATCTCCATCACCCGATACCTGAAGCTGCCAAGCCACTGATCTGTATCTACACGGCACCTATGAGCCTGAGTCTGGCAGGATACTTTGCAGTAGTTCCCGATAAAAACTTCCTGCTGATTACTGTCATGCAGATAGCTGCTCAAGGGCTGTTCTTCTTTATCCTCAGCCTGATGCCCCGTCTTTTACGTCTGCCGTTCTATCCCAGTTATGCAGCCTTCACCTTCCCATTCGTCATCACTGCCTCTGCCCTGCGTTTATCACTGGATTACTACGCACGGCTCGGTGTTGTTCTGCATGAATTCTTCCAATATCTGTATTATTTTGAATGTATAGTCGCATCCTTCTTTGTTTTTTATGTCACACTGCATTTCTGCTGGTTTTTCTATAAGGAATGGAGGCTTTCCGGCAGCAAGGTATAATAACAGCAGCATTTTAATTCAATCAGGGCAATTTATCTCTTTCCTTTGTGTACGGTAAATTTTAGAACCTTTGACCTCATTACGTTTTCTGATTATAACAATCAAGATTATTCATTTTACTTACAATATCTAGTTGTTTTAAAATTACAGTACACTACATTCTCGGGAAGGAGTTTTACAATGAATTTTTTAAGTAATAAATTACATGGTTTGGCATTATGTTTTGCTATTGCAGTACCAGCTGCATATTTAGGTAAATTGTTCCCTATTATAGGCGCCCCAGTTTTCGCCATTATCCTGGGTCTGCTGATGGCCGGTATCCCCCGCTCAGATATTTTCCAGGGCGGCATCACCTTCACTTCCAAAAAGATCCTGCAATACGCGATTATTTTACTCGGCTTCGGCATGAATCTTTTTGAAATTTTCCGGGTAGGGTCACAATCTCTGCTGATAATTATCTCAACGATCGGCACTGCCTTGGTCGTGTCTTATGCAGTCAGCAGAATAATGAAAATCGATCACGATATCGCAACTTTGGTAGGCGTAGGTTCTTCTATCTGCGGCGGCTCGGCAATTGCTGCAGCGGCACCTGTTATCAAAGCGTCAGACGAAGACATTGCCCAGTCGATTTCCGTTATCTTCCTTTTTAACGTTATTGCCGCCTTCCTCTTCCCCACCTTAGGTGCTATACTCGGCTTTAACGATATGGGCTTTGGCATGTGGGCCGGCACGGCAATCAACGATACCTCATCTGTAGTTGCTGCAGGACAAACCTGGGCCAGCGCCAGCGGCAGCGATACCGCGCTGAATTATGCAACTATCGTCAAACTGACCCGTACCTTAGCCATCATTCCTATTTGTCTGGGACTGGCCTATCTTACCTCCAAACGTAAAGCTACAACATCGGAAGTAAAAATCTCCTCTATCTTCCCGATGTTCATCATCTACTTTTTAGGTGCGTCAATTATCAACACCTTTGCTGGTTCCCACTTTGACTTTTTCCAGTTTTTGCCGGCCATCGGTAAATTTATGATTGCCATGGCAATGGCAGCTATAGGTCTCAACACTAATTTAGTCAAACTGATCAAAACCGGCGGCAAACCGATCCTGCTCGGTCTTATCTGCTGGTTCTGCATAGCGGTTGTCAGCCTGGCAATGCAGCATCTGCTTAATATCTGGTAACATCAAACAGCTTCTGCTGCAAGCGGCGGAAGCTGTTTTCATTTTTATTACATTTAATATAAAAGTTTTTTATCACAAATTCGTATAAAAATATGATATAATAGCCGTTAGATAAAAATAGCTTTGTTAGTATAAAGCTGGTTTAAAGGAAAATGATTAAGAGAACCGAGGTTTATGTATGGGAAAAATAATTAAATTTATAATCATCGCCTTCGTTGCGCTTGCTATTTTAGGCGCCGCAGCATTCTGGGGACTTGCAGGTTTCTTCGCACCCAAAGATATGGAAGAATCGCTTATTCCCGATGCCGCTTCGCAGTTTTTTGATATTAACGGCCGCGTCATCTCGACCACGGCTTCGGAAGAACGCCGTCTGCCAGTTGCTTTCGATAAAATACCGAAGCACCTGCAGCAGGCTTTTATCGCTATCGAAGATAACAGATTCTATGAACACGGCGGTATCGACTTCCGTGGTACGGCCCGTGCTTTATGGACAAACCTGCGCGGCGGCGAGGTGCAGGGTGGCAGTACTATTACCCAGCAGCTGGCCAAAAACGCTTTTCTCTCCCAGGAGCGTACCATTACCCGCAAGATAAAAGAAGCTTTTATTGCTAAACAATTGGAAGAACGCTATACCAAAGATGAGATTCTTGATATGTACCTGAACCGTATCTATTTTGGACAAGGAACCTACGGTATCGAAAGTGCTTCTCTCTATTACTTCGGCAAGCATGTTCAGGACATTGATCTGGCAGAAGCCGCTACTCTGGCAGCTATTCCTAAAAGCCCTAACTATTATAATCCTTTTGAAAATCCCAAAGACAGTAAAGCACGTCAGGAAGTCGTTTTAGACCAAATGGCCAAATACGGTTACATTACGGAAGCACAGGCAGCCAAAGCCAAAGCAGAGAAACTGCAGCTGAACAATCACAAAAACCAGCAGAAAGATAACCTTTCCTACTTTATTGATTACTGCAGTCAGCACATTATAGAAGAATTCGGCGCCGATGCGCTTTATAAAGGCGGACTGAAAATCTACACTACTCTGGATCTGGATATGCAGGCAGCCGCTGCCGAATCTTTAAAATATCTGCCTGATTACTACAAAGACGACTATCAGCTTACACAGCCGCAAGTCGCCTTAGTAGCTGTAGACCCTAATAACGGTTATATCAAAGCCATGATCGGCGGACGCGGCCAGGATAAATTCAACCGTGCTGTGCTTGCAGTGCGGCAACCAGGTTCCGCTTTCAAACCCTTTGTTTACCTTACCGCTATGGACAACGGTCTTACCGCTGCCACGGTAGTTGAAGACAAGGAATATGAATTTGCGCCCGGCTGGAAACCGAAAACTCTGACCTGCAATGGCATGGCAAAGTAAGCCTGAGAACAGCCTTGAAAAATCCTACAACATCCCTACCATTCTAGTAGCTCAGCAGGTCGGTCCTGAAAAGGTTTTCCAAATGGCAAAAAACCTTGGTATCACTACACTTATTGAAGACGGACATTATACTGACATCAATCTTTCCATGGCTTTAGGCGGCCTGAGCAAAGGCACTACGCCGCTGGAAATGGCAGCTGCCTATGGCACGATCGGTAACAGCGGCAAATACAACGCTCCAACTGCTATTATCAAAATAGTTGACCGTAACGGTAAAGTTATTTTTGAACATAAGCAGGAGACCAAAACTGTAGTTGATGCTAAAGCCGCTTATCAAACTGTCGATATCATGCGCGACGTCTTTGTTGACGGTACTGCAGGCGGTGCAGGCATAGGCCGCCCGGCAGCCGGTAAAACCGGTACTACCGACGATTATAAGGATGCCTGGTTTGTAGGCTTCACCCCCAATCTGTCGGCTGCCGTATGGATCGGCGATGATAACGGCCGTCCGCTTGATTATATGTATGGCAGCGGCGCACCGCTCAGCATCTGGCATGAATTCATGGTTAACGCTCTTGCAAACGTTCCCGTTGCTAACTTTGTCCGCCCGGCAGGCGTAGTAATACCGCCTGAACCAGATATCAAGAATGATGATAAGGACAAAGATAAAGACAAGGATAAAGATAAGGACAAAGACAAAGATAAAAAAGGCGCCACCTCCGTTCCCGGAGAACCGCCTAAACCACCCAGCAAAAAAGACCGTATCCGTGAAAACGTAGGCGACGTTGAACCGCAGAAGCCGAGCATGAAAAAACGTGTTCAGGAAATCTTAGACGGCAGCGAAAATAATACCGGCAACCAAAAACCTGTTGTCAGCAACGTCCCCACTCCACGTCAGACATGATATCGGCCAATACAAAACCCCCGTACTAAAAAGTACGGGGGTTTTATTATTATCAGCAGCTCACATTAATCTTTTTCATTCTTTTTTTTAAGCAGTCTGCTTTCTTCACCAATATCTTTCGGATAATAATATTTATGACCTACCAGTTCATCCGGCAGATACTGCTGCTCAACCCAGCCACCTGGGTAATCGTGCGGATACTTATATCCAAGCCCGTGGCCAAACTGCTTAGCACCAGGATAATGCGCATCACGCAAGTGCTTCGGAACTCTGGTATTGATTGACCTGACTTCCTGACGAGCATTGAAAATACCAATATAACAGCTGTTGCTCTTAGGAGCGTTAGCTATATAGCAAACGGCCTGAGCCAAAGGTATCTGAGCTTCAGGCAGCCCGACAAAATGCGCCGCCTGCGCCGCAGCATTTGCTACTATCAAGGCCTGCGGATCAGCGTTGCCTACATCTTCAGCCGCACAGATAACGATCCGGCGCGCAATAAACCTTACGTCCTCTCCACCTTCCAGCATACGGGCCAAATAGTGCAGAGCAGCGTCGGCATCACTGCCGCGCATACTTTTAATAAAAGCCGAAACGATATCGTAATGATAATCACCTTTTTTATCATAGCGCTGCAAAGCATTACCTGCCACGCTGCGCAATACATCCATCGTAATTTCCTTACTGCCGTCCGGCAGCATAAATTCAGCCTGTTCCAGCAAATTAAGAGCCACCCGCGCATCACCACCGGCAAAATCCGCCAAAGCTTCCAAAGCCTCGGCAGTTACAGTAATACCCTCTGATCCATAACCCTTTTCCTTATCTGTCAGCGCACGCTCTAAAATCTTTTTGATACCGTCTGCCGTTAAATGTTCCAGACGAATAACCTTCATCCTTGACAAAAGCGGTGAATTGATTTCGAAAAAAGGATTTTCAGTAGTCGCACCGATCAAAATGATAGTACCGTTTTCCACATAAGGCAGCAATACGTCCTGCTGAGCTTTATTAAAGCGATGGATCTCGTCGATGAACACGATAGTGCGCCCCATCCCGCCGCGCTGCAGCTCCTGCGCCTTAGCAATCAGCTTTCGCAGCTCAGGTACACCGGATGAAACGGCATTGATAGCAACAAATTCATCCCCTGTCATATGGGCAATGACCTGTGCCAAAGTTGTTTTACCAGTACCCGGCGGTCCGTAAAACAACACCGACTGCAACTGATCCTTTTCGATCATTCGGCGCAGAGGACTGCGCTCGCCTACTGCAGTTTCCTGCCCGACAAAATCGCTGAGCCTTGTAGGCCGCATCCGATCAGCCAAAGGTTTTTTCTGCGGCTGTGCAAACAAACTATCCATCATCCACCTCCAGGATCTGATAAAAATACCGGCTCTAAAGGCCGGTTAGCTATTTTCTGCAATAATCTGACGTACGATATACGATGCCATCAGCAATCCTGCCGACGCCGGAACAAATACCATGCTTCCCGGAACCTCGCCTGCTTCAGCACGCTGTACCGGTTCTTTGGAATAAACTACAGTTACACCTTTTTTGACACCTGCCGCACGCAGCTGTTTCCTTACCGACCTTGCCAGCGGGCAGACAGAAGTACCGCTGATGTCCTCCACTGCAAGATACGTCGGATCCAGCTTATTGCCTGTGCCCATCGAAGAAATGACAGGAATATCGCGCTGCACACATTCTAATAAAAGATCGACCTTTGACGGCGTCGAATCGATCGCATCGGCGATAAAAGTAAAGCTGCCGGAAAAAAACTCGGCAAAAGCGCCAGGTTCATAAAATTTACTGACCGTTTCTATTTCACAATCCGGATTGATATCCAGCAATCTTTGTCTGACAACCTCGGTTTTGAACCTGCCGAAGGTACTGGTAAGAGCCGGTAACTGACGGTTGATATTACTTGCCGCCACTTTATCGGCATCTATTAATAATAAATGACCTACCCCGCTGCGGCATAATGACTCGGCAACATATGAACCCACGCCGCCTAAACCAACGACTGCAATACGGGCCTGCCCTAAAACAGGCAGCTTGTCTTTACCGATAACCATCGCAACACGTGACAGATCCATTTTTACCCCCAAAAATATTTTGCCCCACAATGCCGTCCAGCCTCATGTTTTGAACCTGCAAGTGCAGGTGGGTGCCTTCCCGCCAGTCGCAAAAGTCCCCTCAAGGGGGCAGTTTTTTAAAAGGCGGAGCTCAGTCAGGCTCCCTAGGTAAGAGTGTTGGCTCAAAACTAAGAGGTACACGTAACGAACATCGCAGGGTAAAAAGCGTTTTTAATGCAGCAAGAGCATTTCTTACTACATCTATACTATACCAAAATTTGTTTAAAATCACAAGGTATAAAGCGGTTTTCTCTGTTTTTAAAGAGATATTTTTTCTTTTTTTCACAACCGGTTCGCCTTTAAGTAAAACACTTTTACCAGAATCAGTTTACTATAAAAAAAGGACTGCCGCAGCAGTCCTTTTTTACAGAGTCTGACTCTTATTATTTGTCTTTTTTGACTAATGTTGCACGGATATGCAATTCACGCAGCTGTTTCTCGTCAACATCGTTCGGAGCCTGAGTCATCAGACAGCTTGCACTCTGTGTTTTCGGGAAAGCAATAACGTCGCGGATAGAATCACGTTTAGCCATAATCATGATCAAACGGTCAAGACCAAAGGCCAAACCGCCGTGCGGAGGCGCACCATATTCAAAAGCATCCATCATAAAGCCGAATTTCTCTTTTGCCTGCTCTTCGGTAAGACCGATAGCCTTGAAAACTTCGTTTTGAACATCACGACGATGGATACGGATGGAACCGCCGCCGATTTCTGTACCATTAAGTACCATATCGTAAGCTTTGGCATATACTTTACCAGGATCGGTAGCCAGCATAGCCAGATCTTCGTTACGTGGAGCCGTAAACGGATGATGCATTGCCACATAGCGTTTTTCTTCATCGTTATATTCAAACATCGGGAAATCTACGACCCAGGCAAATGCCAGCATATCTTCGTCGATCAGTTCGCGGCGTTTAGCCATTTCCAAACGCAGAGCACCTAAAGCCTGAGCAACTACAGCCGGTTTATCAGCAACGAACAAAATCAGATCGCCCGGTTCAGCCGCTGCAGTTTTCAGGATATTTGCCAAATGTGCTTCACTGAAGAATTTAGCGATTGGCGATTTGACACTGCCATCTTCCTGAATCTGCATCCAAGCCAGACCTTTGGCACCATAAATACCAACGAATTCAACCAGACCGTCCAGCTCACGACGCGGGATAGCGGCATAGCCTTTAACGTTGATCGCTTTAACGACACCGCCGTCTTCTACGATAGCATTGAACACTTTAAAGTCAGAATCTTTAACTGCTTCAGACATATTGACAAGTTCCATACCAAAACGCAGGTCCGGCTTATCGCTGCCAAAACGGTCCATAGCTTCGTCCCAGGTCAAACGCTGCATCGGCAGCTGGATCTTTTTACCCATAGCGCCTTCAAATACATACGCCATCAGCCCTTCCATCATTTCCATAATATCCTCAGCGTCTACGAAAGACATTTCAATATCCAACTGAGTAAATTCCGGCTGGCGGTCAGCACGCAGATCTTCATCGCGGAAGCAGCGTGCGATCTGGAAATAACGCTCCATACCGGCAACCATCAAGATCTGTTTAAAAATCTGCGGAGATTGCGGTAAAGCATAGAATTTACCAGGGTTGACGCGGCTCGGCACCAGATAGTCACGCGCGCCTTCAGGAGTGCTTTTAGTCAGCATCGGCGTTTCGATTTCACAGAAACCGTTTTTATCCATATAATCACGCATCAATTTAGTAACTTTATGACGCAAAATCAAATTCTTCTGCATTTCCGGACGGCGCAAATCCAAATAACGGTATTTCAAGCGCAGGTTCTCATCCGTATCGATATCGTCCTGAATATAAAACGGCGGAGTTTTGGCAGCATTGAGTACTTCCAAATCAGCGGCAACCACTTCGATCTCGCCGGTAGCAAGATTCGGGTTAACGGTAGCTGCATCGCGAAGACGCACTTTACCTGCTACTTTGATAACGTATTCGCTGCGAATAGCTTCAGCAGTCGTAAAGCTATTGCCTGCATCGTCAGGGTCAACGACAATTTGAACGATACCGCTGCGATCGCGCAGATCGACGAAAATCAACCCGCCGTGATCGCGGCGTTTGGCAACCCAACCGCATAAAACTACTTGTTCGCCTGCTGCCTCTTTAGTCAGCAAACCGCAGCTATGACTGCGTTTTAAAGAATCACTCATGACTTTGCACCTCTGTTTTTAAAATTGATGTAATATCTTGGATAGGGATCTCAGTCTGCTCGCTGGTCGACATATTTCTTAATACGGCACAACCGCGCGCTACCTCGTCTTCACCTAAAATCAACACATATTTGGCAGCCAATCTGTTAGCCTGCTTCATCTGGGCTTTCATACTGCGGCCCAAAAAGTCAAATTCCACCTTCAGCCCTTCACGGCGCAAAGCGATCGTTTCCTTAAAAGCCAGCGTAAAGTTTGCACTGCCCGGGCAAACTACAAAGACATCTATACTGTTGTCGAACTGCGGCAGCAGATTCTGGCTTTCGATTGCCAGCAGCACACGCTCCATACCCATCGCAAATCCAATACCCGGTGTTGCCGGACCGCCGATCTCCTCGATCAGGCCGTCATAACGGCCACCGCCGCAGACAGCGCTTTGCGCTCCCAGGGGAGCATATTGGATCTCAAAGGCAGTCTTAGTATAGTAATCAAGGCCGCGCACCAGATTATGGTCGACTACATAATCGACTCCGGCAGCGGTCAGAAGCTCTTTCAAGCCTTCAAAATGTGCTTTGCATTCCTCGCACAGACATTCTTCCAGGCTTGGCGCACCAGCAGCCAGCTCCTGATCGTGCGGATTTTTGCAGTCCAGTAAACGTAATGGATTGCGGTCGAAACGTGACTGACAATCCTTGCACATCTCGCCAAGATGCGGCCGGAAATATTCCTGCAGCTTCTCTCTGTGCAGTGGTCTGCATTTCGGGCAGCCGACAGAATTTACTTTCAGCTTCAAATCTTTTAAACCCAAAGTCTGCAAAATCTGTACCGCCAGTAAAATGATCTCGGCATCGATATTAGGCCCCTCTACGCCCAGCGCTTCCACGCCAAACTGATGGAACTGCCGGTAACGCCCGGCCTGCGGCCTGTCGTACCTGAACATCGGCCCGATATAAAACAGCTTTGTCGGCGCCGGATCGGCATACATTTTATTTTCTACATACGACCGGACGGCAGAAGCCGTATTTTCGGGGCGCAGCGTCAGACTGCGTTCACCTCGGTCAGTAAAAGTGTACATTTCTTTTTCAACAACGTCTGTCGTTTCACCGATACCGCGCAAAAACAGCTCGGTATGCTCAAAACAGGCGTCCTGATTTCCAGATAACCATATTGGGCACAAATCTCACGCATAGTGCGTTCCAGATAACGCCATGCTTCCACATCGCGCGGCAGGATATCTTTCGTGCCTCTCGGTGCTGTGGTCAACACATCTATTCCTCCTCATCCGCAAAAAGCAGGCTGCGTTTATGCGCCAGCTGCGGCAGATTACCCGTATATGTCCCGATATCTTTGGGCATATTGAGCTTTTTAAGATGATGCCCGTCTGCCTGCGGTACTTTAGTCGCAGACGCCGGCCCGATTCCAAGCACAACGTGACGCTCTTCCATCATCTGAATATTATAAAGGCTGGCACTGCCTGAAGCAGCATAGCCTATATTAGCAAGATTACCCAGCATGTAATGCTGGCGGTATAAATAATAAGGCAGCATCCCCATTGCAGCAGCAGTTTCGCTACCGTAAGCTACAAGCGCCTCTGCATCCTCAGCCGTCAGACTGCTGAACTGCGCACCAAATATCGGGGCGCTTTTTTTGAGCGTTAAGGTATGCACTGTCAGATTATCAGGAGCCAAAGCCCTGATGCCGTCAAGCGAAGCCCGCACATCATCAGCCGTTTCCCCAGGCAACCCGATGATCAGATCGGTATTGACAGTTTTGATGCCGCTGTGCCGTACCAGATCATAGGACCGATAAAAATCCTGCACCGTATGACTGCGGCCAATTGCTTTTAAAGTTTTGTCGTGCAAAGTCTGCGGATTGACGCTGATCCTGTTCACTCCGCAGGCTTCCATAACTTTCAGCTTTTCGGCACTGAAACAATCAGGCCGTCCTGCTTCCACTGTAAACTCGCGCACCCCAGGCAAAAGCAAATGCCGCGCCGTCAGCGTGATGAGCCGTGCAAACGCCGTTTCACTAAGGCTGGTCGGCGTACCGCCGCCAATGTAAACAGCAGTAACATTTAGGCTATACATACTTAATAATTGTACCACAGTAAGCATATCTTGTTCAATGAAATTTAAAAACTTTTGCTGTAATTCTTCCTCAAGCGGCACAATTCCCGATGGAAAAGAACAATAAGAACAGCGCGTAGGGCAAAAAGGAATACCGATATAAATGCCGACCTGCTTTTCCGCAGCCGGCAAAAGCTGTCTTTGCCGCAGGCAAATCTCTGTCAGCAGCTGCGCCTGTCCGTGAGGCAGCAGGTAATGACGCTCCAGATACTGCGGAAGCTCGTCACAGCTTAACCCGCTGTCTAAAAGCTTATGGGCAAGTTTTCCCGGACGTACGCCTGTCAAAATTCCCCACGGCATCACCAGACCGCGCCTCACAGTCTGTCCCAGCACATCAAGCACCGCCAGCTTAGCGCAGCGCACCCATTCGCCCCGTACATCCTGTAAAATTGTAAATGGCCTGCTTACTCTTCTGGTGCCGTCTTCCGTCTGCAAAATCGCCACGCAGCCATCAGCTTCCTGCACGATTTTAAGCACATCAGCACTGTCAGACTGCGGTAAAATGTCAAAGAACGCGGCCATCTCAGCGACAGGCCGCGTTAAATCATAAGGTAAATTCTGCTCTAATCTATAATCACTAATCATCATCGTTTTTACTGCTCAGTTTCTGTTGGCCGTGGTTCGTCAGAACTATGCCATAATTCTTTATACAAGACCCGGTATACAGCAGCCACCGGCACGGCAAAGAGCATACCCAAAATACCGTACAGCTTGGCACCGATCAGCAGGCTCAAAATCAAAACTACGGGATGCAGGTCGATTTTGCTGCCCATGATCCGGGGCATCAGGATATTGCCGTCGATCTGATAAAAGACCAGATAAAACAGCGCTACCGAAAAAGCCGAAGAAGTATTTTGCGAATACGCGATAAATACCGCCGGCACAGCACCCATCAAGGGACCAACCACCGGCACAGTCTCGGCCATGACCGCCAGGAAACCAAAAACCAGCGGGAACTGGATACCCAGTATCGCCACGCCCACAGTAATACACGCACCCGCGATCAGGCTCAGTTTACCAAGCCCTTGGATATATGCGCTCAGCGTTCTGCCGATCTCATCCAAAATATGCGCCACCTTCGGCTGCGTATCATAAGTAAACAAATTGATCATCATCAGACGCAGCTCACGCCAGTCCTTCAAAAAGTAAAAAGCTAAAAACGGAACGACGATCAAACCAACCAGATTGGCAATAATGTCCATCGTCGATTTAAACAAATTCCGGAGAATACCTCCCATAAAACCCATAACCCAGGTCATCGCATCGTCGATCAAAGTTTCAAAATTGTATGGCAGCCGTGGATACTGTGACGGATCCTTCAGTAACCAGTCCATATTAGTAGACTCGACTTTTGTCGTATAATCAGGCAGCTTCGCCACCAGATCATTGATCTGCCCGAACAAAGGCAGCAAAATAAAAGTAACGGCAAAAAACATAAACATGCCAAAAGCCATAAAGGCCAGGATGATCGCCACCACACGCGACAAATGGATAGTACCCTGTCCCACGGTGATCTTGGAAAACATATTCGACACAGGGTACAGGGCAAACGCCAGACCTATCGCTAAAAGAATAGGGAACAGAAACGTAGCGAGCTCGTATAAAATAAAGGATACTCCCGCCGCTACTGCCAATTTAAAAGTTGTACTGTTTCTCAGCAGCTTGATACTTTTGATCATTTTTTTGCTTACTTATTGCAGAAACGGATTTCTGCGCCTCTCCCATCCCACTGTAGTTGCAGGTCCATGTCCCGGCAAAAGCTTTGTTTCGTCAGGCAAAACCAGGATTTTATCTTTGATAGAATTCAAAATCTGTTTGTAAGAGCCACCCGGCAGATCAGTACGGCCGATAGACTCGGCAAACACCGTATCGCCGCAGAACACCACATCACCGCAGACAAGGCAAACGCCGCCGCGGGTATGACCGTGAGTTGCCAGCACTTTAAAATCAAGTCCGGCTTCGGTAACAGTTTCCCCATCCTTAAAAATTTTATCAGCAGGCGCAAAAGCTGCGTCCATACCCATATATGCCGAAAGATTGCTGGTCGCCTTCGTCAGCATCTCCGCATCTTCCTCACTGATATAAACTCTGGCTCCGGTAGCCTTACGCACCTCGTCCAGACCCATGATATGGTCGCTGTGACCATGTGTGACAAAAATCGCATCAATAGTGATACCTTCTTTTTTGATCGCGGCAACGATCCTGTCGCCATCTCCGCCCGGATCAACAACAACACCGTGACCGGTAGCTTCGTTGACCGCTATATAGCAGTTAGTACCAAGCATACCAACTTCCATTTTTAAAACCTTCATGTCGAACCTCCTAAAAATTCTTTTTACTGTCTAATAAAATCGTTACCGGGCCATTATTTACAAGGCTCACAAGCATATGCGCCTGAAACTTCCCGGTGCCGACGCTAAGCCCCTTCGACCGTGCTCCGGCCACAAATTTTTCATAATAAGCATTGGCCATTTCAGCACCCGCCGCCTTATCAAATGACGGCCGTTTACCCTTGCGGCAATCGCCGTACAAAGTAAACTGCGAAACTACCAGAAGCCCGCCGCCCACATCTGCTACCGACAGGTTCATTTTTTCCTGTTCGTCCTCAAAAATGCGCAGACCAGCTACCTTATCAAGCAAATACTCCAAATCCCTGTCTGTATCTTCCTTCTCGACCCCCAGCAGTACTAAAAGGCCCTTGCCAACACTGCCTACCATGGCGCCTTCTACCTCGACAGCAGCTCTGTCTACACGCTGTACAACTGCTCTCACGTCAGCCTCCCTGTCCGTTGGAAATCATTCTTTCCACACTGTAAACGCCTTTCATGCGTTTTATTTTATTCATAATATTATCCAGCTGTTCCAGATTACTGATATCAATACCCATACTGATATTCGCCATCTTATGCTTATCGATACGGCAATTCAGCGCATTGATATTCAGCTTCGATTCGCTCATCACCATCATAATATCAGCCATCATACCGGTCCTGTCGCCGGCAGAGATAATGATATTGACCTTATACAGAGAATCTGTCGCAATATCCCAGGCTACCTCTATCAAACGGTTCTGCTCCTCAGGATTATTGCTCATTACATTGGGGCAGTCCCTGCGATGCACCGAAATACCGCTGCCGCGGGTGATATACCCGATAACCGGATCGCCCGGGATCGGATTACAGCAGCGCGCCAGTTTGACCATAATGCCCTCTTCGCCCTTGACTAAAATGCCATGACTGGACTTAGCCTTAGAACGGCGCGGCTTCAACTCGGCCAGCAGCTGCGACAGGTCTTTCGTTGTCGTCAGCTTCTGCTCTTTCTTATACAGCTCTACCAGCTTAGACATCACACTGTTGAGCGTGATCCCGCCATAACCGATAGTCGCCATCAAATTTTCTTCGTTCTCTAAACGCAGCTGAGCGCTGACGTCCTTCAGTTTATCACTTTTCAGCAAAATCTTGGTGTCATAACCCAGACGTTTGCATTCCTTTTCCAGCATTTCGCGGCCTTTGATGATATTCTCCTCACGCCGCTCCTTCTTGAACCAAGATTTGATCTTGTTGCGGCTGTCAGAAGAACCGACGATATTCAGCCAGTCACGGCTGGGGCCTGCTGCCTGCTTCGAGGTAATGACCTCGACGATATCGCCGTTGCTGAGCTTATAATCAAGCGGTACGATACGTCCGTTTACCTTAGCGCCGACGCAGCGGTTGCCGACATCCGTATGGATACGGTACGCAAAATCGATCGGCACAGCGCCTACCGGCAAATCAATAACGTCGCCGCGCGGCGTAAATACAAACACCTCATCGGCAAAAACATCCATCTTTACCGTATTCACGAAATCACGTGAATCACTCATATCCTGATGCCATTCCAGCAGCTGACGCAGCCATGACAGCTTGGCATCAAAAGTTTTATCACCGCCGGCAGACGGAGCAGGCTTGCTGCCGCCGCTTTCCTTATAACGCCAATGGGCGGCGATACCATATTCAGAAATGCGGTGCATCTCAAAAGTCCTGATCTGGATCTCCAGCGGCTGCCCGTTGCCATACAGCACCGTAGTATGCAGCGACTGGTACATATTCGACTTCGGCACAGCAACATAATCCTTAAAGCGCCCAGGTATAGGACGCCACATGCTGTGCACAACGCCCAGAGTGCCGTAGCAGTCCTTAACGCTGTCTACCAGCACACGGATCGCCAGCAGATCATAAATCTCACTCAGTTCCTTATGGTCGCGCAGCATCTTTTTATGGATACTGTAAAAATTCTTGGGCCGCCCCTGGATCTCGCACGTAATATTCATCGAATCAAGATGCTCTTTGATCTCACCCATAGCAGAATGGACCATTGCCTCACGCTCGCGGCGTTTGACCTTGACCTGCTCGACCAGATCATAATAGATCTCCGGCTCCATATAACGGAATGCCAGATCCTCCAGCTCCCACTTAATGGTATAAATACCCAAACGGTGAGCCAAAGGCGCATAAATCTCCATCGTTTCGCGCGAAATAGACTGCTGCTTATGCACCGGCATAAATTTCATCGTCCGCATATTATGCAGCCTATCGGCCAGTTTTATCATAACTACGCGGATATCCTTGGCCATCGCCAGAAACATCTTACTGTAGTTTTCGATCTGCTGCTCTTCCTTGGAAATATACTCGATCTTGCCTAACTTCGTAACGCCGTCCACCAGATCGGCTACCTTCTGCCCGAAGCTCTCTTTCAGGGAATCCAGGCTGATATCAGTATCTTCCACCACATCATGCAAAAAAGCTGCCGCCAAGGTCAGTTCGTCCAGCTGGAGCTGCGATAAGATCGTAGCTACCCCAAGCGGATGAATGATATAAGGCTCGCCCGACTTGCGGCGCTGGCTGGCATGAGCCTCAGCAGCCACGTCATAAGCCTTACGTACAAACTCCACCTGTTCCTTATTCAAATAGCTTTCGATCGTCGCAAAAAAATCCTCCACACAAACAACATTTCCTGTTTCAGGCATCTTAGCACTTCCTTATTTATTGAATCTGTTTCCCTGCCACAGCCCAATGATCTCCTCCGGACTGATCTGTATATTTCTCTGACAGCTTGCAAAAGCCGCCCGTCCCTCTTCCTGCAATCCCCTGAACGTCGGCGAATTCTGCAAATCATTTTTCTGCAAACTACCAAAACTGATCTTACCATGCTCATCACGGATAAAATCCAGCTCCTCAAACACCTTCAAGGCCTCCTCCGAAATATCGGTGGCCGACCGGAGCAAATCAGCCCTGTCGATAACGGCCTGCTGACGCAGCGTACAGGCCAGTTCCTTATAAGCGTGTACCAGCCGGCTTCGTCCCGGATAAAGCTTTTCCAGCTCTGCGCACAATTTATCAGCCTCAGCCCTGGTATATAAAAGCAGCAGCCGTTTACCGCTTCTATCAGGCACAGGCAAAGCGCCGTTTATAAATATCTCCCGCTGCGGGAAATCATAAAAAATAATATTCTCTGCCGTCGCCTCGGCCTGCTCGCCATAAGCAAGCACCTGCACATCCGGCAGATCGGCCGCCTCAGGTACAGCGCTGGTGTTATTTACATATATTACTGTTTTTTTACTTGTTTGTAAAATATTTCTCAGCACTGCTTCCTTGCTGGTATTGCAATTGCGGTAATCATAAACCTGCAGGGCCTGGTCATAATCTACCACCTGCAGATTCACGCTTTCCTTTTCCTTCCAGACATTGATCTTGGGCATAAACGCCAGATCGACAACCGCGTTATTATAAAGGCAGGCCAAATCAGCCGCACCGTTCCACATAATACTGTGATAATTGTACTTGCCGTAATCGGTATAAAAACGCAGATGGTTATTATCACGTCCGAAAGCCTTGGGATAATGCACCACCGCATCCTTAAAGGCAAACAACGGCGGCTGGTTATCACAGCCCAGCGGTTCCAGCATCGCCAGTTCCCTGACCAGCTGCAGCGAAACCTCCTCGTTTTATCCAGCAGACACTCTATCTTCAGGCGCGGCTGATAATCAGCAGGTTCCAACCGCCCCCTGACCACACCCAGAAAACGCTTTTTAAAAGACTCTACCCTGGCCGCGCGCAGCGTCAGACCAGCCGCCTGATGATGACCGCCAAACTGCAGCAGCAATTCGCTGCACTCGTTCAAAGCACTGTACAGATCCAGGGCCGGGATACTGCGGCAGCTGCCTTTAGCCGCCTCGCCGTCAATACTGATCAAAATCGTCGGCAAATGATATTTATCCACCAGCCTTGAAGCCACGATACCGATCACGCCGGCATGCCAGCCCTCTTTAGCCAGCACGATCGCCGTTTCGATCCGCTCCTGCTGTGCCAGCATCGCTTCAGCCTCAATAAATATCTTGCGGCTGATCTCCTGACGCAAAGCATTTTCAGCATTCAACTGTTCGGCAACCATATCTGCTTTAGCAGCATCGTCAGTAACCAAAAGCTCTACTGCCGACTGAGCGTGCTCCAAACGGCCTACAGCGTTCAGCCGCGGCGCCAGAATAAAGCCGATGTTCTCAGCCGAAATATTCTGCTGCGGACAGCCACTATGTTCAATAAGCTTCTGTAAGCCTACGATCCCGGTATTTTCCATCGCCGCCAGCCCCAGCTTCACCAGCGCGCGGTTTTCGCCGCGCAGCGGCACGATATCGGCTACCGTGCCCAAAGCCACAAGCTCGGTCAGCTCCGACCATAAGGGCTCCGTCAAATGCTGCATCTGATGCAGCGCCTGACACAGCTTAAAAGCCACGCCCACGCCGGAAAGATACTTAAACGGATATCTGCAGTCGCGCTGATGCGGATTAACGATCGCGTAAGCCGCCGGCAAAACATCCGGCGGCGTGTGATGATCGGTAATGATGATCTCCAGCCCTGCCGGGGCAGCAGCCACCTCGTCTACGCCGCTGATACCGCAGTCAACTGTCACCAAAAGCGTCGTACCTGCTTCGTCCAAAGCCGCCAGCGCTTCGTTGTTCAGTCCGTAGCCTTCATTTTTTCTTTTGGGGATATACGTGTTGACCTTGGCACCAAGCCCCTGCAAATACAAATACAGCAATGAACTGGCGCTGATACCGTCAACGTCATAATCACCATAAACAGTGATCTGTTCACCGTTTTTTACAGCCTCTAAAATACGCTCGGCGGCCTTCTGCATATCCTTCATCAGCAAAGGCTCATGAAACGGCTGCTCGCTGCCGAACAAAAATTCTCTGATCTCTTCTTTTTCCCTGACGCCCCGGTTCAGCAACACGCTGACCACCACAGGCGAAACCCCCAGATCGGCAGCTATGCCTGCAGCATATTCTCTGTCACACTTCTGCAACTGCCAAATCTTTCGTTTCCTCATTCGTCTGCCGCCGTTACTGCCGGTTCAGCCTTAGCAGCAGCTTCTTTATGTAATTTCTGCGTATGCATCAGCATCGCAACCTCCTCACGCAGCTTGGCATTGTCCTTTTGCAGGGCCGCCATCTCTTCGCGGGTCTTTTTATCTTGCAAATAATGCTTCGCCTTCATCATCAGGGTAAAAAACAAGGTTGCCAAAGCACCCAGCAGGGCCGAACCCAGAATAACGATCACTAAATTCGTCTGCATCGTCCATACAGCAAAATTAAGCGACACGCTAACAGCATTCTGCACTGCAAACACAGCCACAATAACACTGATAAATAAAGTAAAAAACAAATATGGCATTTTCTTCAGCTCCTAACCTCTACAAATTTTTATAACAGTAATTATTCGAGAATTTACCTCAAAATCCCTGCTTTTTCCTTCAATATTAAATAAAAAAAGTAATAATCATACATTTTATATCAAACTTTACTAAATAAAAAACGCCTACTGCCGAAGCAGTAAGCGCTTAATTCTGTTATCAAAGCTGTGTACATCACAGTTTCAGTGCCGTCTCCACCGCTTTTTTCATATCGACAGATTCGATCACTTCCTGATGCAGGATCGGCATTTTCTCCATCGCCAGCATTGGCTCCGGTATAGGCAAGCCGCTCAAAGCATGCAGCTTACGCAAACCGTCAAACGGCTCCAGTTTAGCGTCCTCCTCACTGCCTGCAGCTTCCAGCACCACATCACTGAATTTATACGGACTGGCCGTAGAAAGCACGATACAATATGTATCATCGCTGGATACCAGGCGATACTTTTCGCAGGCCCGCCAGGCTACCGCAGTATGCGGGTCCATCAAATATTCATTATCATTGAAAACGCGCCCGATGGTTTCCTTCGTTTCCAGCTCATCGACCCAGGCTCCAAAGAATTCTTCCAGAATCCTGTTGTTGACCTTTTCTCCGACATTATAAGTTCCATTGGCCGTCAGCTGCTGCATCCATTCCGACACCTTTGCGGCATCGTCTTCAGTAATGCTGTACAACAAACGCTCCAAATTGCTTGAAACCAGAATATCCATCGACGGCGAAACAGTTTTATAAAACTCGCGGCGTCTGTCATAAATACCGGTATTGATAAAATCGCTCAGAACATTATTGCTGTTGGAAGCGCAGATAAACTTTGCCACCGGCAGCCCCATAAGCTTGGCATAATAGCCGGCCAGGATATCACCGAAATTGCCGGTCGGCACCGCAAAATTGATCTTTTCACCCGCTTTGATACGGCCATTGGCCACAGCATCGCTGTAAGCGCTGAAATAATACACGATCTGCGGTACCAGACGCCCCCAGTTGATCGAATTGGCCGAGCTGAACACATAGCCCTTTCTCTGCAGCTCCTCTTCCAGCGCAGTATCGCCGAAAAGCTCTTTGACGCCGCGCTGAGCATCGTCAAAATTGCCCTGGATGCCGATAACGCGTACGTTATCACCGGCCTGCGTCAGCATCTGGCGTTTCTGGATCGCGCTTACGCCGTCTTCAGGATAGAAAACGATGATCTCGGTATCCTTTACATTAGCAAAGCCTTCCAATGCCGCCTTGCCGGTATCGCCTGAAGTAGCCACCAAAATAACCACTTTATTGCTCTCGCCGGTCTTGGCTATCGCTTTCGTCAAAGATGCGGCAGGATCTGCAGCGCCATATCCTTAAAGGCCGAAGTCGGGCCATGCCACAACTCCAGCACATCCGTACTTTCATTCACCTTACGCAAAGGCACAGGTTCAGCGCCGAATTTAGTCTGCGAATAAGCAGCATCGGCACATTCAAATAATTCTTCTTTAGTATAATCGGTCAAAAACAGCGATAAAATCGCCACAGCCCGTTCTTTATAAGTCATACTGCGCATGGACACAATCTCGCCCAGCGAAAGTTCCGGGAATTTCTGCGGTACGAACAGACCGCCGTCGTCAGCCAGACCACGGGTAATAGCATGCGCCGAGCATACCAGGTCAGTTTTGCCGCGGGTACTTACAAATAACATTGCAGGAACCTCACTTTCATTAACTCACTACGGAGAAATCATACCACATTTGTATTTTCCAAACAAGTCAATTATTGCTGATATATAAATATTGTAAAAATCCAACACTTAATTCGCAGATTTTAAATATGTTCTGTAAACATAAAATAAAATTGACCTGTTGTTAACAACAGGTCAATTTTATAATCTTCACAAAGCAAAGCTTTTTCACTTAAAAAGTCCAGCGGGCACCAACATTCCAATTCCAGTCTTTTTTGAAATCACTGCCGCAACTACGTTCTATATCAAAATAAACATGATTATTTTTCCCCGTCTGTATTGCGGCACCTATACCGTATTCAAACCAGGTATCATGATACCCCTGCTCAATAGCGGCTCTGTCTCCGCTGACAGGATCATACAAATCTGCCTTATAGCTACCGCCGAACTCATGCAGCCAGTTGCCTTTGATATAAATATTAGTTTTCGCGTCTATATCTTTACCAAGATTGAAGCCTAATCGTCCTAAAGCACTCTTGATACCGCCCTGACGGACTTCGATATTATTACTGGTTTTATACCTGTCCCCGCCCAAATAACCTAAAGTCAGCTGAGCCTGCGGTTCTATGTACCAGCCATCTTCATCCAACATCTTCTTACGCCCATATTCAGCACTTAACGAAATGCCGGTATTTTCAAAATCACCTGTAACTCTGCTGCCATCTTTATTGTAGGCAGTGAAGTCGCTGTCAATATGCTGAACTTTAAACACAACATCCAAGTAATGGCCTTTATTGCCCATTTGAGTTACATAAAAATTCGTTGCATACCCATCGCTGTCACCCTGTCCCTGATTATAACAGTTATCCATATCGGTATAGCTAAGTGACACACCGCCGTAGCGTATAAATTTATCAGTTTCTTTCATAATCTCATCATAGCCCAGCTCATAATGACGATATTTACTGTCAAAACCATAAGTACCGTCACGTCCGGTTCTGCTTCCCTTCATCCTGAACCAGATTCCTTTTTCATCTATACCGCTGTGACGCAGGTCGCCCATGCGTTTCATAAGCTGATCATGCTCACGCCACATATGATATACTGCCGCACCTGACCCTACTGCCGTCTCCATTGATCCTGTAGGATCTTTGATAACATCATAAATAAACCAGTTTTTAGCACCGTCCTTGGCAACCTGATTCAAATAGGAAGTACTGGTAACCTTGGCATTATACACAGCATTTTCAGGATCATCTACATCATAATCTTCGCTGCCGATCAATAATTTATAATCCCACAATGTTTTACCATATACATTGGCAGTATCATGAAAAGTTATTGTATCAGAAGCAGCCGGACCAACTGTGGCAAAACGCAGAGTGTTATCAGGCGTTACCCCATCAAACTCACTTGTATCGTGAGCCTGTAAATACTGATAACCGGCGCCTTCGGTAGAATCTTTTACATAAATCATATCACTATCAGCTTTGTCATTGGAATTAAGGTCTAACCTAAAATAACCGCCATCACCCTTTAAGTCGCCGATGTATACGTAATCGTGCTTAAAGTCCATGATATCCTCATACTGATCTACAAGTCCATATTCCACCCACTTTTGATGCAGATAATCATCAAACAGATTTACATAACCACCGTTCAGTGTCAACTGTGTAATACCCTTGCCCCCTACATAATGCCCTATACCAACGCCATTATCGCCAAAATACCCCCATTCGGCGCCATTATTCAAAGTAAGATCTAAAGTTCCCTTTACATATATCTGGTCACCATACCAAAACGAATCCTCCCCTGAAAGAACAGCATTGATAACACCGCCCGTACCGCCATAACCTCCTAACGTCGCACCTTTAGTGTCTAAATTGCCAATGATCTGCGTACTTCCGCCTGTATTGATGTTAATCGTCGAATCTCCCTTAGCCGTCAATATATCAGACTTCCTGTTCACTGACTGTAAAAAAACTGTTTTGCCGGCACCAGTGATATTCAAAGAACTTGGCCCGCCTTGGCTGCTGTCAACATATATTCCATTAAGCCCGGAACTAAGCTCCCTATCAGCTTTCGTAATAAATTTAACATTACCATTCATGTTAGTCGTGCCATAAATATTCATCGTTGTCACGGCAGTAACTGCAGACGGGATATTATCCGCTTCCTGATACATATCAAAATCCCCATTAAAGGTAACTTCGTTATAAAGAGAATGTGTCCCAACCATAGTCGAAGGCATACCTGTACCATCCAGATAATCTTTTAAAGTAAAATTACCATTAACAACCAATGATCCGCCATTATTTAGCGTTCTATACCCAAGAGCGCCAGTTATCGTAACATCCAAATTACCATTGATGATTTTATTTCCACTGATTGGAAATACTGTCGGGCCATTAGCCTTATCATTCCTATAATTTGTTCCTGTTACGGTTAAAGTATTATTATTACTATTACTGATAGTATAGGTACCATCCCCGTTTTTGAATATAGTTTCCTGATCGTCTAAAACAATATTAGTATCTGTTATAGTCACAGCTCCCGGGCCGTACCTCCCAGAAGAGGCAGCTTCAACTAAAGACATATCTGCGTTACTGCCAAACAGAAAAAAAGGAACTGCCAGTACCCTCGTCATCAGTTTTTTCTTAAAAGCCTCATTTTTATTCTTTATACGTTTCATTTTTCATCCCCCGCTAGTTTATTTTTTTAAATATATATTATTCTACAAAAATTTATGCAATGATATATTATCACAAAAAAAATGTAACAGCAAGCTTTGTCATTACACGTTTTAGAACACCATACATTCATTTTATTTTTCATTTTTAAACAATAAAAAAAGATACAAAACTTAATCGAATGACAGATTAAGATTTTTGTATCTTTTTGCAAAATTATGAATATGTATTTTTTTATTTTTCAGAAAGTCAAAGAAACCACAACAGCCCGTGTTGCCTGCTGTAAATCAGCCGGAGCTGCTACGATCTGCATACCGCGCACACCGGCGCTGACAGCTATCTCGTCCCAGCTGTTGCTGCTGGCATCCATATATACAGGATAATTCTTTTTAGCCCCCAATGGCGAACAGCCGCCGCGAATATAACCAGTCAGCGGCAGTACCTCTTTTAAAGGCACCAGCTCGGCCCGCTTATTACCGCTGGCTTTAGCCAAAGCCTTCAGGTCCAGCTCGCCGTCACCCGGTATACAGGCAAAAACAACTCCTGTTTTATCACCGCGCACTACCAGCGTTTTAAAAACCTGGGCTGCTGGCATTCCAACCTCGGCCGCTACATGCACAGCGTCCAGATGCTCCTCGTCCACAGTATATTCCATCAGGCGGTACGCGATCTTCAGTTCATCAAGCCTGCGCGCCGCATTGGTTTTTTTCTGTTTCATAACTTCCTGCCTCCTCTGGAAGTGGCATAACCGCCTTCCTTCTGCTATAATAACATCATAGGTTTTTAAACGCAAATACAAAAAGCTTTCAGCAAACTTTAAAAGAGGTGTACTGTGGCACTTAAAATAGCCTGCGGGCAAATAGAAATCATTGCCGGGCGACCGGACCTCAACACTAAAAAGATCCTGCACCATATGGATATGGCCTGCCAAAACGGCATCGACATCCTGCTGCTGCCAGAGCTGGCAGTACCGGGCTACTTTTTAGGCGACCTGTGGGAGCAAACAGCCTTCATCGAAGACTGCGCCGCTTACGGCGACGAGATCATCGCCGCTACGGAAAACTGCGGCGAGCTGTGCGTAATCTTCGGCAATATCGCCGTCGATAACAGCAAACGCAATGAAGACGGACGCGCCCGCAAATACAACGCCGCCTTTGCCGCGCAGCACGGCAGGCTGCTGACTAACGGCACCCTGCCCTATGATTTTATCGTAAAAAATGCCCTGCCCAACTACCGCGAATTTGATGACAACCGTCATTTTACGGCTTACGGCAGCTGGCTCTGGAACTGGACAAACAGGTTGCCGGGCTGCACCAGCCGCTCACTGTCACCGCCCACGGCGAAACCGTCAAACTGGGCCTGATGCTGTGCGAAGACGGCTGGACCGAAAACTACTTTTTAGATGTGCCTCAGCTGCTGGCGCAGCATGGCGCCGAACTTTTATGCAACATCTCCTGCTCCCCCTTCAGCATCAACAAAAACAGCAAACGGCACCGGCTTTTCGGCAGCGCCGCGCAAAAAGCCGGCATCCCGCTCATCTACTGCAATAATGTAGGTATCCAGAACAACGGCAAAAACATCTTCACCTTTGACGGCTGCAGCTGTGTTTACGGCTCTGACGGCTGGCTGCTCACCGATGCGCCCATGTATGCAGAAGCAACGCTCTGCGCCGGCTGGGACAGCAAAGCCAAAGCTATCGACACCAGCGGCATCACCTCTGATCCCCGCAGTGAGATCGATGAGGTTTATCATAGCCTCCGCTACGGCTGCCAGCGTTTCCTTGAACAGGCAGGCATCGGCAAAATGACCATCGGACTTTCCGGCGGCATCGACAGTGCCGTCACCGCCGCCCTGTTTGTCGACATCCTGGGTCCTGACAACGTTCTGCTGGTCAATATGCCCAGCCGCTACAACTCGCCCATGACACAGACGATCGCCGAACAGACAGCTCAGTCACTGGGGGCCAACTATACCGTTATCCCTATCACCGAAAGCTGCCTGCATACCAGCGAACAGCTTACACAGACACCCATCCACAGTTATCATCAGCACCGAGATTTTCAACTTACAATCTCGACGCTGATTTACGAAAATATTCAATCACGCGACCGCGGCTCCCGCGTCGTAGCAGGCCTGGCTGCTGCCTTTGGCGGCGCCTTCTCCTGCAACTCCAATAAAACCGAGCTCACCGTCGGCTACGCCACCTTTTACGGCGACATCTGCGGCGCGCTGGCGCCTATCGGAGACCTGTGGAAGCACCATGTTTACGAACTGGGACGCTACCTGAACGACAAAGTATTTCAGCGTCAGGTACTGCCGGAAGCGATCTTCACGATCCGTCCCAGTGCCGAGCTTTCCTCCGAACAGACAGTAGGCACCGGCGGCGACCCGCTGGTCTATCCCTATCACGATAAACTGTTCCGCAGATTTCTCGAACAGTGGCGCAAAACATCGCCTGCCGAGATCCTGCTCTGGTACAGCGAAGGGACACTGGCGGAACATCTTGGCTGTGAAGCAGACATCATCAGCGAAGCCTTCCCGGACGCACGCAGTTTTATCGCCGATCTGGAACACTGGTGGAAACTGATGCACACACTGGCAGTTGCCAAACGTATCCAGGCGCCTCCCATTGTCAGCATCACCCGGCGCGCTTATGGCTACGACCACCGCGAAGCACAGCTCACACCTTACTTCCCGCGAGAATACCACCGCTTGAAGCGCAGCTTTTAAACGACTGATCCAGCATAAATAAAAGACCGTTCAGGTTAAACCTGAACGGTCTTTTCATTTCTCACTGCCATAACCTTTACAACGGTCCTCCCTGGCTGCTGATCACCGCTACACCAGCCATTTATACAGGGTAGCAAACAAGACCTCCAAATTGATCGGTTTCGTGATATGGTCGTTCATACCGGCATTTTTCGCCTTGCCGACATCAGTAACAAATGCGTTTGCCGTCAACGCCAGAATAGGTATCCTGACCGCATCCTGACGTGGCAGAGCACGAATCGCAGCTGTAGCCTCGTAGCCGTCCATGACCGGCATCTGAATATCCATCAGCACCACATCATAATACCCCGGTGCCGATCTTACAAACAGCTCCACTGCCGACTTGCCATTCTCGGCCGACTCAACCTGCAGCCCCTGCATTTCCAGCAGCTCGACAGCAATCTCACGGTTCAGCTCGTTATCCTCAACCAGCAGCACCCTTTTCCCTGCCAGTTCCTTATGCAGCTCCGGAACAGCCTCGCCGTCACAAGTATCTTTACAGGTATCACAAAACAGCTGCAGGACATGCAGCATCTTAGACTTAAATAACGGCTTGCTGATAAAAGCATCGGCCCCTGCATCAATAAATTCTTTTTCGATATTGGAATAATCATATGCTGAAATAATGATGATCGGCACCTTGGCCCCTACGCGTTTCCGAATAACGCGGACAGTCTCCAAACCATCCATATCCGGCATTTTCCAGTCCAAAATAACGGCATAAAAATCATCACGCCGTTCGTGCGCTTCCACTACCCGTTCTACTGCTTCAGCACCAGACAATACCCAACTGCCGCGCATTCCAAGCTCCTGCAGCAGCATCGCCGCACTTTCGCACACCGCCAGCTCGTCGTCCACTACCAACACCTGCAGCCCGCTCAGCTCCTCATGCTCCTGCTCCTCTTTCAGCTGCAGCTCCAATGGTACAGACACAGTAAATATACTGCCAACACCGGGGCGGCTCTGCACCTCGATCGTGCCGTTCATCATCTGCACGATGTTCTGAGTGATCGCCAGACCCAGTCCCGTGCCCTGTATCTTACTGATACTTTCATCTTTAGCGCGGGCAAACGGTTCAAAAATATGCTGCATATACTCATCCGGCATCCCGATCCCGTTATCAGTAAAAATAAATTCGTAATTGCCCTTTGTTGGCAGCTCCGATTTTAATTCATTGATCGTCAGACTGATCTTACCGCCCTCGGGCGTATATTTGATCGCATTGGAAAGCAGGTTCATAAATACCTGCTGCAGACGGTCTCCATCAGTTATCACATGCTCATTGCGTACATTAAAGATATTGACCTTGAACTCCTGCTGTTTCTCCACCATCATCGGCCGACAGATACTGACGATATTATCCACAACGTCCGGCAGGCTGACATCCTCCAGCACCAGATCTACCTTGCCGCTTTCGATCTTCGACATATCCAGCACCTCGTTGATCAAACGCAGCAAATGCATACTGGAAACATTGATCTTACCCAGACAGCCGTTCACCTTCTCCGGTTCATGCAGGTTCGCCCTGGCAATCGCCGTCATACCAATGATCGCATTCATCGGTGTCCTGATATCATGCGACATCGACGACAAAAATTGCTTTTAGCCAGATTTGCCACATGCAGAGACTGATACGCATCCTCTAAAGCCCGGCGCTGCCGCTCCTCTTCCCTGCGCTCCTCAGTGATATCGATGCCCACGCTGTAAATAGACGGAATGCCATCCCAGCTATCCTCACAGCTCACATAACAAAGCGTCACCGTCAAAATACGTACATCACCGCTGCGGGTCACAAACTTAAACTCAGCCACAGTATATTCGCCCGTTTTGGAAATAGAACGCATCAAAGAAGCGGCCCGCTCCCTGTCGTCAGGATGCACATAGGAACATTTGGAATTCAGTTCGTGTGCAAACTGCTCGTCTGTATAACCCAGCATCTCCAAAAATTTGCCGCCATACCAAAGCACCGTTTCGCAATCCCTGGCGTCAACTCTGGCCAGTCCGCCGGGAATAGTTTTTAAGATCGCTTCCCGCTCCTGATCCTTCTTCGCCAGCTTATACTCGGCACTCAGCATATCATGCGACAGCTCGATCCGCGACCTGCGCCCCTGCCAGTTAATAACTCTGTTTCTGATCATAAAAGTCTTTTTCAAATTGGGATTATCAAACTCCCACGCATAAACATCGTCCTCCGTCAGCAGCGCGTTATTGCAGAACGGACAGGGGCTGGTCCGTCCCTGAATGACCTCATAGCATTTTTTACCTGTTACCTCTGCCTTAGTAGTATGTAAAGTGGCGGCAGCCGTTTTATTCAAAAACAGCAGTTCATACGTTTCCAGATCGGAAATGTAAATATTCCCGACGTATTCGTCCATCATCCACTCAAAATAACGGGTCTTCTCTTCCAGCAGCTGGTCGCGTTCAGCTTTCAGCCGTGTCAGGTCGCTGATATCAGAATAAACTGCCAAAGCAACCTCACTGCCGTCCACTACCTCGCCCGTAATCACAGCGTCGATATTGATCCAGGCACAGCCACCATTTTTAAGCGGCCTGCGGCAATCGACCTTGGCCCTGCGTCCAGCTTTTTTGAAGCAGCGGCAAATGCATTTTTGATTTTATGAAACTCTTCCCCGTGCCCTGCATAATATGCTTTGATACTGGGAAACAACTTCTGATATTCTGCTTTGGTAAAACCAGAATTTATATAAAAATTGTCATTTCCCCATAAAATCGTCAACTCATCATCCAAAAGCAACTTACAGACATTGATCCCCACACTGTCGAACAAAACATTATATTCAGCTACTGTATTCATTTCCCCAGGCTGCCCCTGCTCTTCCATCAAGATAAGCGCTCCTTTTAAAATCCGTTTATCAAACCATTTATAATAACTATATATTATTACTATTCTAACAAAAAAGAACATATAATACCATAACTAAAACAAATATTTTATACCCAATTAGTAAAAAACATTAATTATAAATTTCAAATAATTATTTTTAACCTCTTCCACTCGTCTGTACTTCTTTTTTATCCATTGCAACAACAATAAAAAAGCCATACACAGACGGCTTTAGGCAATCTGTGTATGGCCCGGTATCAGCGCCGCACAGTCAGTCTTTCTATCAGCTGACGCAGACGTTTTCTGTTACCCTCATAATCTACCGGAGCAGACGCAGCCAGCGGCATTGCCGCCTCTTTCCGGCGGCTGCGTACACGTTCCTCCTCCCGCAGTGCCGCATCCATATCATAAAACCGCGGAAACCGCTGCCCTGACGCCAGCCGCTCACTGCACTTCAAAAACAGCTCACTGTCCAGCGCCCCGTAACGCTGCACCCAGACATCCAAAAGCCGCCGTTTTTCCTCCTCACCATACGCCGGCACAGCAAGGCCCGCCGCTTTAAACAACGCCAGCGCCCGGCCTATCGTCTGATACGGTTTCAGCACAACCGCTCACCCCTCTGCCTGCCCGCTGCCAATAGCTCCTGCAGATGCCTGAGCGCCCTGGCCCTGATCCTGCTTACCGCTGCCTTCTTGATATGCAGCAGCCGTGCGATCTCTGTTCCGTCCTTCCCCTCAAACAACTCTGCCTGCAGCACATACCGCTGCTTCTCGGTCAGGCCATCCAACAGGTTTTTTACTGCAAAACGCAGCGTCGCCTGTTTTTCATTATAGCCAAACCGTCTGTATATCAAAGTATCCAGCTGCTGCTCGGCCTGGGAAATACCGCCGTCAGCCTCAGCGTCGTACGACAACTCTTTATAATCATGTTTCTTTATCCGCCTGATCTCACTCCATACTGCTGTCCGCAGGCAATATTTGATATGATTGCCGAATGCGGCCGCAGCCTTCGGCTTCCACACTGCCATCCTCTGCAGCACCACCTCGCTCAAATTCTGCAAAATATCACCGGCGCTAAGCTGCAGATAATAACTGTTATTGACCAAAGTCTTATAAATCAGACCCTTAAAATTAAACAAGATCTGCAATTTAGCCTTCTCGTCCCCCTGCTGCGCCAGTATCAGCAGCCTTTCAGTCGAATAAAGACCGTAACCGTTCTCACTGTCAGTAAAAAATGTTTCCAAATCACGCTTCAATTCCTGTATCTCCAAATCTACACTCCTCAGTCTCTTTTAGCTATATTTTCACGCTCACAGCATACATCCGTCAAAAACGCCGCTGCCGTCATATTTTCCATACATTCGCAGCAAATATCGCCGCCCTCCGTCTCCCAGTAACTGTCGCCGCTGCAGATCGGCTCGGCGCATACACAGCACTGGCTCACAGCCTCTGCCTCGACCTCAGGCGCGGCCAGCCAGCCATTTTCGATCACATCAAAGCTGCTCAATCGCGGGCAGCTTTTTTTAACTGTTTAGCCAAAGCCTTACGCGTCAAAGCGCTGCAATCCAAATGCGCCGCCCTTGCCGCACGCCTCAGGGCATATGGCACCGTCACCTGCAAAATAACTTCCTCATCATCTGCATGCACGCGCCGCTGCCTCCCTGCCAGCCTTCCGTTTGGGGCTGACGCCTCCCTACAGGCACATCCCTGACTCTGCTGCAGCAAAGGGCATTTCAAAAGCAGATACAACAATCTGCTTTGCAGCCCCAGGCTCATACGCTTCTCCACTTTTTCTGTTGCTGTAACGATCTCTTTCATCCTGATCATCCTTTCGTCGTGCAAGTATTTATGGCAGTATTCAGTACTTACTAAATAAGTATTGCTTTACTTTGCTGTAAGTATTTCTTTGTTAGATTCAAGGTCAAAGTCATAAGCAGTAAAACCCTATAAGTCTTAAAAACTCTGCTAACAAGTTCAGTACTGAATACTGTCACTATATATAGGGCAGCGAACACCGGAAAAGTTTACATGCCAAAATACAATTTCACATATTGTTCACAAATATCACTAAAATGTTATGAGCTGCTGTTAAAAAACACCTTGCAAAAAAAATTTTCAAACCGATGTAAACTTTTATCCCTCTCGCTGCCCTATATATAGCGTGAGGGTTTTACCCCCTTGCCAAGCAAATCTAAAAGGAGCATCTCTACTATGCAAATGCAAACATCATCAGCACCGCTGCTGACAGCAGCCAAGCTCGCCGAACTTGTCGCCCTGGGGCACAACCGCATCTCGCAGATCTATCTGCACTGGACCGCAGGGCGTTACGGCCAGCTTTACGACGACTACCATTTCAACATCGACGCCGACGGCAGTATTTACCAGACCTGCACGCAGCTCACCGAGCTTAAATGCCATACGTGGCAGCACAATACCGGCGCTATCGGTATCGCTCTCTGCTGCGCCTGCGGCGCGCTGCCCCATAACGGCAGAGATACTGAGTTCGGCAAGTTTCCGCCCACTCCCCGCCAGATCGATGCCGCAGGTAAATTAGTTGCCAAGCTGGCGCAGGGGCTCAATATCCCTATCGACCGCTGGAACGTGCTTACTCACTGCGAAGCTGCGCTTATCGACGGCTACGGACCGTACAGCGGCGACGCCGAAACCCGCTGGGATTTATGGTATCTGCGCGATTCACCCGGCGACGGAGCAATGAAGCCCGGCGGGCAGGTCATCAGGGGCAAGGCCCTGTGGTATGCAAAAAGCAGCCCCCTTGTTTAAAAGGGCTGCTTTTTAAAGAACACGATGTTTTCTTCAATCTTTTTTAGCTTTTTTAGACTTTCTTGAAAGAAAGTCAGCAAAGAACTTTCAGCGCTGTTAAGATTTGGATTGCGCTTTAAAACCCTCTGTATCATACGGTTTACTGCCATAAACCGTAAATATTGATAATATCAGGCGGTCGATACTCTGCTTATGAAATCCATAGCTGAATAGTACGGCACAAGGGTTTTGAGCGCACATTGTGACACATTCCGTTGTGTACGCTGTGAGCTGTAAGCGCTGGAGGGACTGTTTGAGGCATTGACGATCAGCAGCTAAAGCTTTTCTCTGTACTACAATGCCGAGTTGCCCGGAAGCCGGACAGCGAACGAAGTTAAACAGGAATTGTCACAGTGCGCAAGCTTCTTTGCGCAGCTTGCTTCTGGAAGAAAGCTGCATAAAAGAAAACTAAAAAGTATTTTCACAACTGTAACCTCTGGTTACAAACACAAAAAACAAAACCAAATTATGAAAGGAGCTGAAAATATGACTGTCAGCAAAAATCCTACTTCCCTCAAACTTTCCATGGACGTAGAAAACGGCACCAACGCCCTTGGCGCCATGCAAACCAAAAGCACCTCTGTCGGCAGTGTCCGCCTGGACGCCGAAGCCGCCAAATGCCTCGCAGTTACCGAAGCCATCGGCGAACTTATGAGCCACGCCGTAGTTAACGTTTACGTTACCGAAAAAGCCGAACTCGACAAAGCAGAATAACCCCCAGCCTGCAAACAAAAATCTAATGTAAAGGAGAACAAACATGGAAAAAACTTTAGAACTCATCTTCACCAAAAGCGACGGCGCAAAAAAGACTTTAAGCATCGCCGACCCGCGTGAAGACGTTACCTTAGCCGAAGCGCAGGCAGCAGCAGCCAGGATCATCGAAGCAGGCGTGCTGACCAGCGGCGGCCTGGGGCTGAATGAATTCGTCGAAGCCCGCATCAAGGTCGTTACCGTTACCGTGCTGGCATAACGACTATGGATACCAAAGAAATTTTCAGCGCCGTCGGCAACTTCGGTTTCCCGATGGTACTGAGCTGGTATCTGCTGCTGCGTATGGAGCAGCGGCTGGATAAGCTGACCAGCTGCCTGAACGAACTGAGCCGGGCCATCATCAGCAAACACAGAGAACTGTAAAACAAACAGAGAAACGAGGTACGACATCAATAGCAAATACACAAAGCTCCTGCACTGGTTACGCCTTTTGGCTTACATCATAGGCAGAAAATAACAAACCAAATCAGCGATATGAAACCTACTTCATATCGCTGATTTTTACTACTGAACTTATTACTGCAACTTACCAGTGCCTCAAACCCTCACTTAGAACGTGAATCTCAACCCGGCGTTAAACTGCCAGTCGGTACGCAGATCGCCGCCAAAGGTTTTTAAGGCGTCAAAATACAAATTGCTGTTTTTGGCAATGCCCAGGTTAGCTCCCAGTCCGATCTCGTACCAGGTGCCGTTCATATCGGCGCTTTCTACAATGGTACTTCTGCCTTTATAATATGCAGTTCCGCCGCCGTTGCCGCCGAAGTCGTGCAATGCCGATGCTTTGACATAGGCATTGCTGGTGCGCCCGCCAATGGTAAACTCTTTGCCGCCCAAGAAGCCCAGGCGCACTACGGCGCTGTTGACGCTGTCCTGTTTGACACTGACTTTGTTGCTGGTTGTGTAATCGACGCTGCCGATATGGCCCAGGCTCAGTTCGGCCTGCGGTTCTACGAACCAGCCTGCGTTCAGGTCCTGTCTGTAGCCGTATTCGGTGCTGATGCCGTAAGCCCAGGTATCGTAATCGGCTTTGGCAGCGATGTTGTTTGGATCTACCAGTTTAAAGTCATTGGTCAGCTTGCTGCCGCGGGCGATAACGTCGATGTAATGTCCCTTGCTGCCCAGCCAGCTGGCGTATACGCCTACACCGGTACTGCTCAGGTCACCGCTGCCTGCCGTATAGCCGGCGTTGCTGTCGATGCGGTTGACGGCGATGCCTGTATAGAGCTTGCCGCCTTTGTAGTCCTGCACTTTGTCGATGCCGCCCTGGAAGGCTGTATAATCCTGGCTGAACTCACGGTCATAAGCGCTGTCGGCGCTCATTTCGCCCCGGTAGTAACGGGCCCAGACGCCGCCCTTTGCCGCTTCTTTATCACTGCGCAGCTCGCCCATGCGTTTCATCAGGTTGTTGCCTTCGATGCGCCACATACTGCCCAGCGCCATCTGCGCGTCAGCGGCCGTCATCACTGTTTCGGAAGCGCCTGCTTCCTCAAAATCTATTTGCGTGATCTTGACATCATTGCCGTCCACTGTTACGGTCGGCGTTGCCAAAAATCTGGTCAGCGGGTCGTCCATTACGCTTTCCTTACCCACAAAATTATTTAAGTTCTGCCCATGCTCCAAATCAGTTACTGTCAGTACCGTCACCTCGCCGATAAAGCTGTCCAGACTGCTGCCGTCAAAGGCTTTATCATAACCAACCGTGATATATTGAACATCTGTACTGCTGTTGTCTGCCAGCTTGGCAAAGGTGAATTTATCTGCAACATTATTAGCCAAATCTGTCGTTACCCTAAACTCGTTGCTGCCTGCCAGCTTCAGTTCACCACTGGAGGTGAATGTACGGTCGTCTGTCCTGTCAGTAAAAGCTACTGTGGAATTATGCAAAAATGTAGTGCCACTTGTAATATTTATCTTATCCTGCAAAACCACATTACTGTCAGTTGCATACACCGCATAGGCTTCGCTGTCAGTACCGGTGGCTGTTGCCCCTATTGTAATTGTACTGCCGGGGGTTGAGTGCTTCAGCTCTACCGTGCTGCCTGTGGCGTAAATGCCATAGGCCTTTGCCATACCGGCAGTACCTGCCGTTCCATCAACACCCACTGTAGCATAGACAAGAGAAGAACCATAAAAACTGGTTTTAGTAGCCCCCGCCCCAGCCACACTACCACTGCCGGCTCTTGCAGTTGCTGTGATGCTGCCCGTTGTCAGCTGCAGTCTGCTGCCATCAGCATAAGCAGCATAAGCGGTTGCGTTACCACCATTGCCGCCGTTACCACCGTCACCACCTTTATCACCCAGATTATCGCGACCGGGTCCACCGCCGTTGCCGCCGCAGCCACCATCGCCGCCATCAGCTTTACTTACTAAACTGCCTGCCGTTACAGAAGCATTGTCAGCTGCTGTTAAACGCAGACCATAAGCCACTGCAGAGCCACCATTACTACCATCGCCGCCATCAGATCCCACTCCCTTTCTTCCATCGGCACTTGCTCCATGAACGCCAACGCCTCCATAGCCTCCGGTTGCTTCAGCTTTTATACCAGCTGTTACCGTCAAATCTACTGTACCGTAATCGCTGCTGACAGCATATGCCATACCATCTGTCCCAGCGCTGCTGATGCCGACTTGCCCATCACTGGAACCGGCGCCGCCATTGTTGCCCACTCCACCTCTTGCTACTGCATCGATACTGTTGACCGTTCCGATGATGTTACTGTTGACAGCCTCTATGCCCCAGGCTACAGCTTTGCCCCCAACTCCTGCGGCTTTGCCATCGCCGACGTTTCCGCTGTCACCACCAGCGCCACCGGCACCACCTGCACCGCCTTTAGCTGTGACCCGGATATCATTGATAGTCAGATCAAACGAATTTGTCGCTGCCTTAAGGCCATAAGCTTCAGCAGCCCCGCCCATGCCACCGACGCCACCGTTGCTATAGCTGCTGATGCCGTATCCACCATTGCCACCTTCAGCAGAAATAGTGATATCAGCCGCTGTGATTGTTACCAGTGTATTGCTGCCGGCAGCCTGCAGGCCAATCGCTGCTGCACTGCCACCCTTGTCGCCATTAGCACCATCAGACTGATGAGTTGCATGAACAAATATCGTACTTCCGGAACCTGCTTTAGCTGCAACCGTAATATTATTGACTGTTGTGATACCGCTGCCTCTTACAGCAACAGCGACTTTACTGTCACCACCAGCACCACTATCTCCATGCGGTCCCTGATCTTGAGAAGAAGCAGTAGTTCCCCTTCCTCCTAAAGCACCATCCCCACCTGTTGCTGTAATTTCAATAGCACCGCCAATAGTGCCGGTGACAGTGTCATTAACCGTTACCGAACCACCATTGCCACCATCGCCGCCTGTACCGCCTCCGGAAGCGTCACCACCATCTGTTCCATTATCAGCAGTATATGCACCACTTACGCCACTAGAAATTTCTTCATTTTTTGTGATCGCTGCTCCGTCTGCCCCTTGCACACCGTCCACCGGATCTGCCCAAACGGGTGAACAGAAAATATTTGTCAGCATCAGGCTTACAGCCAGTGCTTTCTGCAGCTTTTCCTTTTTTGACATAACATTCATCCTTCTTTCCTATTGTTTATGCAGCTTTTCTGTATTTTCCCAATGCTTCAGGTATACTTATCCTGCAAAAAATACTTTAGCAGCGCTTCGTAATACGAAACCGCTTTTTCATAGCTGCCTTCTTTATACAAAACCCGTGCCGTCATTACCGTCGTATCTACTGTGTGCCCGTCCAACGGCTGCAGATCGTCCCACAGTGACTTTTGGACATAGCGCCAGTACAGCTTTTTTTCATCACTGTCCAGGCAGTAAATGTGCCATGGCTTGATATAGTCGATATAATGCACGATAACGTCTTCCGGGGCAGCTTTCAGCAAAGTATTATTGATGATGATGCAGTTATACTTTTTGGGCAGCTCCGTAAACTCACCATCAATGACGCCGTTAAGGGCGTCCTGGTCGCCCCACAGTATTTTGGTATCACCAACCTGTTCCAGCCACTGGAACAGCTTCTGGGTCAGCTTTTGCTGCCGCCACTTTACAAGATCCATCAACAGAACGCCGGAATTGAAATAACGGCCGTTCTTCAAACCGATACGATCGCAGCTCTTGGCTTCGCCCCAGTCACGTACAGCGCCCAGTACCTTTCCCTGCAGGTCGGTCTGCCACAGGGCTAGGATATCGCCCTTGCAGATGATATCGGCATCCATGTAGATTAGCCGCTTCACTGATTTTGGCAGCATCTCGCTGAACAGATAGCGGTAATACATCGCCTGGGTGATATGACCCGGCGGTACGATAAAGGTCATCCCCTCGGTACTGGTGATCTGATAAAAGTGCAGTGTCAGGTTACGGTATAACTGTTCCGTCTTTTTTAATCTGTCCATATCCTCCGGCAGTAATTCGTCGTAGACTATATGGATAATAAGTTCGTTAGCGATATTGTTATATACCAGCGAGGTGATCGTGATCCCGGCAAATCTGCCGAAGTTTTTGTCGATCCCAAAACCGATGTGTATTTGTTCTGCCACTTTGCTCCTCCTTTCTTTTCCAGTTTGGTATTTACTGCTTTTTGTTCTCTTGCGCCGCCCCCTTAGAAAAACTTTTTTATATCCTCGCAGTTATTACTGCGGAGCTGGTATTGAGAGTTTTTATCCAAACTGCAAAAATGCCTTCAGCGGCCTTTACTCAGCTGCAGCAGCTTCAGCAGCAGGCGCACTTCCTCCAGCGAGTACTGCTCCTGTTCGTCAGTTTCTGCGGCGGCAGTTTCAGGCACACGCTCACTTTTTGCACCCGCCGCCTGTTCGTCAGCCTCTACATCATATGCCGGTGCCCATTCGGCCGCCGCTTTTCTATCCAGCAGTGTTTCCAGCGTGCAGCCCAAAGCATTGGCGCTGCGCAGCAGCAGCTTTAAACTGATCTGCACGTTATTATGCTCGATATTGCTCAAATGGGTCTGACTGATGCCGATACGTTCGGCAAACTGCTGCTGCTTGAACAGGCAGGTACTGCGCAGGATCTTGATATTGCTGCCGATACGCGGCAGGCAGTTTTCATCGTACATACTTCACCTCAGCCTTCAAAAACATTAGTATTTTAGTTCAAAATATCTAAACTAAAATTATTTTTATTTTGTTTAACATCAAAAACTTTATCTATTATAATAATTACAGTCATTATAGCACGTTTGTACCCCCCCGCAAGACACTTACTTTAAGCCTGTGTAAAACGCCTGCGAGTCTTGCCCGGCGCATTACGTCAGCGGCTTTAAAACTATCGGCGTCTGCGCGTTTATAATGGCTTTATTGCCCGTACGTTTTAAAAGCTGCCTAAAACTATTGCCTGAATTTCACGTGCAGTGGCTGCCTGTGCAAGCCTGCAACAATTTATCACCATAATAAAAACGCCTGCTTTGAAAGCAGGCACTGCAAAAATAAAACGATATATGCAATGTTCACCTAGATTGATACTTAAATTTTTCAAACTAATTTCTTGAATCCAACTTATAAACAAACCTTTTTTTACTCTTTAATAAAAAAACAGACATTCATTCTGAATGTCTGTTTTTCGTTAAATATTGAAACACCAAACTGCTACTTATTTCTCAACTTCTTCCCACTCGTCCTGCAAGTCATTTTCAATCGCTTTCCAGGCTCTGCCGAACTCTACTTCTTTAAAGAGTGCTGTCAGTCCGGTAATCTGCTTCAACCGCAGTATTTCATCCTTATCCATACCCAGATGCCTGGAGATCCATGCATCCGAACGCCCCAGCTCATGCAGCTCGCTGATGATGTTGCTCATGAGGTCGACATCGTGCGAGCCTCTGGCCCGGTTATGCCTGATCGTGCTTGCCATCCGGCAGTCGATGGGCTTATCGATGACCGATACCGGCAGTTTGCCGCCTTCCCGTTCGTAAATATCCTGATAGTCTAGCATAATGCGGTAACGGTGAAAACCGTCGACGATTATATACAGATCTTTTTCGCTGTCATAATAGCAGACGATGGGCATAGTGTAACCGTCTTCCTTGATGCTGTCATACAGCAGCTTCAGCTCCGGCGGCGCCACAGAGTTGGGGTTATAGGTATTAGGCTCGATTTTTTCGATTGGTACGGGAATTATGTTGTAAACAGGACTGCTGAATTTCATTTTTCATCACAAACCTTACTGTATTTTTTCTTCAGAACATCTACCAGCTTCTGCTGCTGACGTGTCAGCCCAAATCCCATAAAGCGGCACAGGTGGTCGTTTTTCAGGATGCAGAAGCACATCCGCTTCCAGCTGGGGATATCTTTGGTAGATTTGATATCGTCGGTATGGTCAGGTATTTTGCCGATAAAAACAATGCGGGAGTTTTTCATGACGGTGTAATTGGAAACGCCGTTGCGCCGGATATTATAGCCGTGTTCCTCCAGCTCGCGGATAGTTTCTTCTTCCAGTCCGCCGCCCACCGTATGCCAGAATTCAATCGAGGTTTTGAATTTTTTGATATAGCTCTGTCTGAGCCTTGCCGGCAGTGTTGCCAGTAAAAGCGGGTATATGATTCCCAGGTATGCCCTGCCGGCAGTGTGATATTTTTATAACCCATGGCTTTCGTTCTGCCATAAATAGCACCGAAATTAGCGCCCCGTACACGGCCGATAAGCTTGACCCAGATCTGCGGATCGATGACCCGATACAGATTGAGGCTGTCTTTGGCATAATCGTTGAAGGGTGAAGCGACACGCATTTGGTCGGGCTTAAGCCCTGCCATATAATAAAGGTCGTACAGGCGGTTATAATCATATTGAAACGTATAATTGGCGTGCCAGACATCGCTGGTGCTCCAGTCGTATATGGGCGAAGCCACCCAGACATTTTTGAACTGGTTGCTGATCCAGCAGGTTTCTTTGTAACCGTATTTCCGGTTCAAAAAACCGCTGTAACGCTGCAGCGATTCATCAGCGCGAATACCCAGCAGGCATACTGTTTTTTTGTCGCCGTGCGCGATACGGTACCACCTGCCGAATTGTTTGGCCAGGTCTTCCTGATGCATACGGTAACGATAGGTCGTCATCGGGTTATTTTTGATGTTGATCACATATTCGTGCTGAGGCATCGGCCTGACCCAGGCATCTTCTTTGGTGTTGTCCCAGGGATACCAGTACATTTCGTAGCTGCTGAGCGCCGTCCTTGTCGCCATCGGCAGGCAGACCCAATACGGCTCCACATCTTTTTCGATCCGCGCAAAGGTCCTTTCGACGTATTCTGTGGTAGCGCTGTACTGCGCTTCAAAATCCTGATGAAAAACGCCGATGCGTTTATCCGGATAATGTGCCTTTTGAAAATCAAGCACCAGATTGAGCAGCAGACCACTGTCTTTACCGCCGGAAAATGATACAAAGATATTATCAAATTCCTCAAACAGGAACTTTAACCGACGCTGCAGCGCTTCATATACATTTTCGTTTAAATATTCCCTTTTCATCATAATTCTATCCCTAGACTTTCAAATTTATATTCATTGCAATAATAATATATTATATATTATATGTCAGTTCGATTCAACACACCCGAAACAGTCTTTATCAATAGCTTTAAAGCTGCTGCAAAGGTTACTTTCAAAGGCATTTTACTGTTCCTGCGTGCATAAAATCCGAATGCAGATACCTGGCGAAAAAATTTTTTTGTTGCTTTTATAAGGTCAAATTATATTTTATGATGTTTGTTATTATAAATATTTAAAAAGCCTTCTAATTAATAACTTTTCCTGTGTATGCAGTATTTTGTATCTTTTAATTTCGACTGCACTGTGCTAAAATAACAGTAAGGATATTAGTTATTACAAGGAGGTTTGTTATGAATACCACACCTGTTAAAATCGTAGAAACTGTTCTGCGCGATGGTCATCAGTCTCTGGCGGCTACCAGAATGCGTATTACCGATATGGTTCCTGTTCTGGAGGAACTTGACGATATGGGCTATTATGCCCTGGAGGCCTGGGGCGGCGCTACTTTTGACGCCTGCCTGCGCTTTTTAGATGAAGATCCGTGGGAACGCCTGCGTACTTTAAAAAAACATTTACCCAAAACACCGATCCAGATGCTGCTGCGTGGTCAGAATATTCTGGGCTACAGCCATTATGCCGATGATGTTGTAAAAGAATTCGTTAAACGTTCTGTCGATAACGGCGTTTCCATTATCCGTATTTTTGACGCTTTAAACGACACCCGCAATATGGAATGCTCGATGCGTGCCGCTAAAGAAGCAGGCGCACACGTACAGGGTGCTTTTGTTTATACTATCAGCCCCTACCATAAGGACGAAGACTTTTAAAGGTTGCCCAGGAGCTGGTGCAAATGGGCGCCGATTCGATCTGCATCAAGGATATGGCGGGACTGCTGTCGCCGTATAATGCCGAAAAACTGGTACGTACGCTCAAATCGCAGCTTACCGTGCCGATCGATATCCATACCCACTGTACCAGCGGTATGGGCGATATGACTTATTTGAAAGCTATCGAAGCCGGCGTCGATATGATCGATACCGCTTTATCTCCGTTCGCACAAAGCACCGGCCAGCCTTCTACCGAGGCTATCGTCGCTACCCTGCAGGGCCAGCCCCGTGATACCGGTATCGAACTGACCAGGCTGCACAAGGCTGCAGATTATTTCCGCGGCGTCAAAACACAGCTTGTTAAAGATTTTGGCCTGAACGACAATATTCCCATCGATCCTAAGGTACTCACCTTCCAGATCCCCGGCGGTATGCTGTCGAATCTGCTGAATCAGATGAAGGAAATGGGTTCTGCCGATAAATATCCAGAATTACTGGAAGAAATGCCGCGTGTACGCGCCGAGCTTGGTTATCCGCCGCTGGTGACACCTACCAGCCAGATCGTAGGCTCTATGGCTGCTTTGAACGTCACTTTAGGCCGTTACAAGATGATCCCGAATGAAGTCAAAGACCTTGTGCGCGGAAAATATGGCCGCACACCTGCGCCGATCGATCCTGAAGTCAAAAAACTGGCTATCGGTGACGAACCGCAGATCGATCATCGCCCTGCTGACGATATTGCGCCGCAAATGGAAAGCCTGAAGGCCAAACTGGCTGCTGCCGGCTATCCAAACGCCGACATCGACGATGTTTTATCTTATGCCCTGTTCCCTGATGTTGCTTTAGCCTATTTCAAAAAACACCGTTGACCTGAATACACAAAAGCCGTATGTCATAAGACATACGGCTTTTTTATGTATTATGCGTTTATGGCTTTTTCTTCTGCCTGCTGCAGCTTTTCTTTTGCTATTTCCAGCATCAGCTTGATCCTGTTCATTTGATTGACCTGGCTGGCATCAGCGTCACAATCAAGCGCAATGATATTCGCCTGAGGATCAGTGCGCAGAAGCTCGCGGATCATGCCCTTGCCGGTAACATGATTCGGCAGGCAGGCAAACGGCTGCAGGCAGACGATATTATCTATGCCGCTGCGCAGCAGCTTGGCCATCTCGGCAGTCAGCAGCCAGCCTTCGCCTGCCATATTGCCGGTAGAAAGATGTTTTTCTGCCAAAGCGATCAAGGCCGATAAAGGTTCATAGGCACTGAAGCGTTTACTCTTTTGCAGCGCTATATTCAGCGGCTTGCGGTAATAATCCAAAAACTTCATAAATAATTTGGACTTGATCACATTGCCCAGCGTTCCGTCCAGCAGACGGCGTTTGACCTGTTCGTCATAAGCCGCATACAGGAAGAAGTCCATCATATTCGGCAGTATGACTTCGGCGCCTTCAGCTTCAAGATAGCTGACGATGTTATTGTTGGCAACCGGATGATATTTGACCAGTATTTCGCCAACGATGCCTACTTTAGGCTTGTGCACATTATCACGCAGCGGCAGCACATCAAAAGCAGCAGTCACCCGTTTGATCGTCTGTTCAAATGATAAGCCAGTCAAGCCTGCCAGGCTGTCCTTGCAAAGCTGTGACATCAGTTTATACAAAGCATCGGCCGCGCCCTTTTCCTGCTCATAAGGACGTACGCGATGCAGCAGCTGCATCAGTAAATCGCCATACAGCAAGCCTTTGACCATATCTTTCAGCAAATGCCACGACAGCGAAAACCCATCGCTTTTTTCACCATACAGCGAAAAAACAGGTATACTGCCAAGCCCTGCATCACGCAAAGCGCGGCGCATCAGAGCGATATAGTTGGTCGCGCGGCAGGCGCCGCCCGATTGGAACAGAGCGATACTGGTTTTATTCAGGTCATATTTGCCCGACATCAACGCCCGCAGCATCTGGCCAATAACCAGGATAGCCGGATAACAAATATCATTATTGACATATTTCAGACCTAAGGCTACTGCTTCCCGATCCGGCAGCGGCGCGATCTCCAGCTTGTATCCGGCACGGCGCAGAGCAGTTTCCATAAACTGGAAGTGCACTGGTGAAAGCTGCGGCGCCAGGATAACGTGTGTATTCCGCATTGTTTTTGAAAACGACGGCGGTATATAAGCAGGTATGTCTGTTTCCTGATGTTTATCAATACGTTCGCGCATGGCCGCCAGCAAAGAACGGATACGGATACGTGCGGAACTGATATGGTTGATTTCGTCGACCTTCAGTAAGGTATACAGCCTGTGATGACGCTCTAAAATCTCTTTTACTACGTCTGAGGTGATGGCATCAAGCCCGCAGCCGAAGGAACTGAGCTGAATCAGCTCTAATTCCTTATGTGCAGCCACAAATTCTGCTGCCCGATAAAGCCGGAATGCCACGACCACTGGTCAACAACTACAGGCAACTGCCCTTTAAGGCTTTCCGGCAGGTCGGCAACCGCATCTTCCGAAATGACTGTTAAACCAAAGGAGGCGATCATCTCCGGCAAACCGTGGTTGATTTCCGGATCTGCGTGATACGGACGCCCTGCCAAAACTACGGCATGCCCATGCCCGTCCAGCACTTTTGCAGCAGCTTGTGCCCCATATCTCTGATTTCCTGCTTATAGCTAAGCTGTTCGGTACGTGCTGCCTGTACGGCAGCTTCCAGTTCCTTATGCTTCAGGCCTTCCTGACGGAAAACTTCTGCCAGACGTTCTGCCAGGCGTTTATCATGGTACAGCGGCAGGAATGGATGCATAAACTCAACATCGGCCGCCCGCAGCTCTTCCATATTGGCGTAGACACTTTCGGCATAGGTTGCTACGACCGGGCAGTTATAGCAGTTATTAGCCTTCTGACATTCTTTTTCATTGTAAGGAACACAGGGATAGAAAATCTTTTTGACCCCTTTTACCAGCAGATCATGGATATGTCCATGCACCAGCTTGGCCGGATAACAGAGTGAGTCGGAAGGTATGGAGGCCATGGCCGATTCGTACAATTCCTTTGACGACGGGCCCGACAGCTCGACCCGATAGCCCAGCCGGGTAAAGAGCGTGAACCAGAAGGGATAATCCTCGTACATATTCAAAATCCGCGGTATGCCGATAACACCGCGCTTAGCGGCTTCTAACGGCAGCGGTTCGTAATCAAAAACCCGGTGGTATTTATATGCATACATATTAGGCGCGCTGGTATTGGTCATTGGCAGCCCCGCACCGCGCGGGCAACGGTTGCCCGTATGAAATACTCCTGCCGGGAAGTAGTGAGCGGTTACCAAACAATTATTACCGCAGCCGCCGCAGCGATAGCTTTTACTGCGGTAGTCAAAAGCAGACAGTGTTGTAGCATCTACCAATGTCGATTTTTCCAGACAGCGGTCGTGCGCCAGCAGCGCAGCGCCAAAAGCACCCATCAGCCCTGCAATATCCGGTCTGATGACTTCTTTGCCTGTCAGCTGTTCCATAGCACGCAAAATAGCATCGCTGTGGAAGGTGCCGCCCTGCACGACGACGGTATCACCAAGCTCGCCTGCGTCACGCAGACGAATAACTTTATAAAGCGCATTTTTAACAACGGAAATAGCCAGCCCGGCTGCAATATCGCCAATGGCCGCACCGTCCTTCTGCGCTTGTTTTACTTTAGAATTCATAAAAACAGTACAGCGTACACCCAAATCAACGGGTTCTTTAGCTGTTAAAGCCAGCTTGGCAAATTCACCCGCGTCAAGCCCCAGCCCCTGCGCAAAGTTTTCGATAAAAGAACCGCAGCCGGCACTGCACGCTTCATTCAGCATCAGGCGGTCAGGAATACCATTTTTCACAAAAGCATTTGATATCCTGTCCTCCGATATCGATCAAAAAGAAACCTGCGGCGCAAAACTGTGCCATGTGCTACGGTCTCAACTTCGCCGAAGTCAGCGCCAAAAGCGACTTTCATCATTTCTTCACCGTAGCCGGTAACAGCCGCTCCGCCGATCACAGCCCCGGCAGGCATTTTTCCGTACAGATCCTTTAAGGCAGCAGCGGCGATCTGTACCGGATTGCCGTTATTACCGCTGTAATAAGACCACAGCAGTTTGTTATCCTCTGAAAGCAATGCCATTTTTAAAGTTGTCGAACCGGAATCGATACCCAGATAACATTTACCGTTATATGCGGCCAAAGCTTCACGCTCTACCTGATGCTGGGCATGTCTGCAGCAGAATTTTTCATAATCAGCTTCATCTGCAAACAGCGGCGGCAGTTTTGCCACTGCGTCCAGCGGCGCATCGTTCACTTTTGCCAGGGCCTGCAGCAGCTTTTCTTCGTTAAAAATCTCGCCGTCCTTACCTGCCAAAGCAGCACCGATAGCGACGAAGCAATCCGCATCTTCAGTTATCAAAGCTGCGTCAGCCTGCAATTTTAAAGTAGCAATAAACTGCTTGCGCAGCTGCGGTAAAAAGTGCAGCGGGCCACCCAGGAAAGCAACTTTGCCGCTGATTGGACGTCCCTGCGACAAATTGCCGATCGTCTGATGAACTACCGCCTGCAAAACCGAGCCGGCGATATCTTCTTTAGAAGCACCGTCGTTGATCAGGGCCTGCACATCAGTTTTAGCAAAAACACCACAGCGTGAGGCGATCGGATAAATACGCTTGCAGCTTTCTGCCATACTGCCAAGTCCGGCAGCGTCAGTACCCAAAAGCGACGCCATATGGTCGATAAACGCGCCTGTGCCGCCGGCACAGACACCGTTCATACGCTGTTCCGGCGAACTGCCCAGCCAGGTTATCTTGGCATCCTCACCGCCTAATTCAACTGCTGTTTCCGCTTCGGGCAGCAAAGAACGAAGCGCCGCGCGACAAGCAATAACCTCTTGTACATGCGGCACCCCCATACGTTCGGCAAATCCAAAACCAGCCGAACCGGTCAATATCAACGAAAATTCCCTGCCGTCAATAATAGCGAGAATTTTCTGAATCTCTTGTAAAAATGCAGTGCTGGGATCTGACAAATGGCGAAAATAATCTTTAAAAATTATTCGCTCCTTTTCATCTAAGACCACAAATTTGATCGTAGTCGAACCAATATCGACCCCTAAATGATAAATCATCTTCTGCATATAAAATCCCCCTGTCAGGAAGCAGCGTCTCTTCCTGTAGCCACAAAACTTAAAGTCAAAGTCCCCAATGGTTACAAACCTGCTTTAAGCCCGCTGTTTCTGCGCTTTATCCCCTGTATAAGCAATCATTTGCAAAGCATATTTATTTCTGTTACTTAATTCAATAAAAGGCAGCTTTTTTATAATTATATACCTCTTTAACTGGTATTATCAATGGTTTCGGCAACAAAAATCAACAAAAATACTCCATTTGTCGGATTAATAAATTACAAAATATCAAGGATAAGTAAAAACAGGATTTTACCAAATCTCTATCGATACATATAAAAACGGCAGCTTTTTTTAAAAGCTGCCGTTGGTGATGCTTTTATTCAATTACAGGGCTTCTTTAAAGGCGCTGCCGCCCACAAATTCACGTAAAATAGAGTTTTTGGGAATCAGCTCTTTATCCAGCGGCGTCACATGGCTAAGCAGTCCAAGCAGTCTTTGCGCGTTAGTATAGACCGCTTCTGTTTCCGGTACGCCCTGCAGCAAAGGCTCGGCATACTTTTTCAATACTGCAAACTCATACACCAGCGTGGTATTAAAATAATATCTGCTTCTTCCTGAAATGGGAAAATATATTTTTCTTCCCCACGGCGTACATCGTCCCACAGCTTCAAAGTCATCAGCGCGTCATGCGAACGGAACTGCGAATCACGCACCAGCCGGCGCAGCAAACGCATATCGGTAGTCTGGATACGGTTGTAATCATCCAGCGACATCGGCGTCAGGGCACTGATATAGACTTTCAGTTTATTGCGGGCCGGAACAACGGCAGAAATACGTTCGTTCAAGCCGTGGATACCTTCGACGATCAGCACAGAGTTATCGCTCAAAGTCAGCTCACGGCCACGGTATTCGCGCAGTCCGGTACGGAAATTGTATTTGGGTATTTTAACTGTTTCACCTGCCAGCAGACGCTTCAAATGGTCGTTGAATAATTCCAGATCGATCGCTTCGACGCTTTCAAAATCATAAGATCCATCCGCTTTGCGCGGTGTATTCAAACGTTCTTTATAATAATCGTCCATCGATATCGGCACAGGTCTGAGACCATTGACTACCAGCTGGATACTCAATCTTTGTGCAAATGTCGTTTTCCCCGAGGAAGAAGGACCAGCAATCAACACGAGATGTACGTCTTTGCCTTTATCAGTGATTTCATCAGCTATGGCGGCGATCTTTTTTTCATGCAGTGCCTCAGCCACCTGAATGATCACTCCGGCATGGTCCTCTTTTATAATGCGGTTCAGCTTGGCAACAGTATTGCATTGCAGCATAGTTGACCATTCTTCCATCTCGTGGAACATTTTATTGAGTTTAGGACTGTCAACAAAAACATCCAGTTCGTTCTGACCCGTTTCCGGATAATTGATAACGATGCCGTTTTCGTAGTTTATCAGTTCAAACAGCTTCAAATAACCGCAATCCGGCAGCATCGGCCCGAAAAAGTATTCCATATGGCCCTTCAAGGTGTAACAGGTCAGCAGTAAATCATCATCAATAGCGTGCAGCAGCTCCAAGCGGTCAGCTTCGTTCCGCTCGCATAAAATTTTTTCAGCTTCTTTTTTATTTATATGTTTATAAATGATCGGTTCAGACTTAGCTGCCAGCTCTTTCATATAGTCTTCCAAGGCCTTTAAATCGTAGTTGCTGAGTACGATATCGTTAGTGATTTCACAAAATAAAGCGCTGCCCAGGGAATTACGGGCCTCAATTTTTACTTCCGGCCGCAGCTCTTTGATAGCTACCAGAAAAAGGAACAGCAGGCTGCGCACATAAACGCGCATCCCCTCCTCCGTATCCAGCGTTATAAAATCAACTGTACCATTTTCAAAAACAGGCTTTTGCAGATCAGTGCCAATGCCATTGAAAATACCTTCCACGATCGGGCTTTGATAGTTAGCAGCAAAGTCTCTGCTGACTTCCAACAGCGTCGTTCCTGCAGGATACTCTCTGATAATATTGTTGGGTAATGTCAATTTAATTTTCATAAATACTCCTTATGGGAAAAAAGACCGGAACTTTTTTAGCTCCGGTCTTTGATTGTTATCAATGCTTATTTTTCTACAGCCTGCATTGCAGCCTGTACTTTTGCAGCCATACCGGCGATCTTTTTAAGCGGTACTGCGCAAACGGCAATACGTACACCTGCAGCCAAAGGAACAGCAAAAATATTGTCTTCGTGCAGTTTATCACAGATAGCATCGGGATTTTTTGCCGGAATGGACAGGAAGAAGCCTGCTACATAAGGCAGCATCGGCAAGCCGCATTCTTCGGCTTCTTTTGTGAACAGGTCGGCACGTGCTTTGATCATTTGATAATAATCGTCACGCTCTTTTTCGGTAGCGGCAAGCAGTTCCGGATCACTGTAAATATTAGCCAGAGTTTTCATTGCCGGACGGTTGATGTTGGACAAGGTCGCACGGCTGGTATATTGGTTGATGGCGGCAAATTCTTCAATGATTTCCTTAGAAGAAGAAACGCCGATCATAGCGCCGGTGCGCTGGCCATAAAGTGTAAAGCCTTTAGACATACTGTATGCCACAATACTGAGAATGTTAGCAGGCAGATTAGAAAGCTTTTTGAAGATCTTACGAACTTCTTCTTTTTCGCCGGCATAATCAATATATGCTACGTCTAAAGCAGCGTTACAGTTTTATCAGTACCTGCAGTCGCTTCTTTGATGATGTCGATAACGCCCTGCAAGTCTTCTTCACTGAGGCTGTAGCCAGTAGGGTTATGAGCCGGAGTGTTGATCATGAGCAGCAGGCTTTTCTGTTTGCCCAAAATCTCATTGACTTTGGCTTTTAAAGCCGGCAGATTGTATTTATTATTTTCATCCAGCATTTTATAAGTATCCAGCTTACGTCCCATATCCTGACACAAAACCTTATACGGTCCCCAGTACCAGTCGGATGTCAGCGCGGTTTCACCTGCGTCCATATAGTTCCAGATAGTATGATGGATAACACCTGTACCGCCGGCAGTAGCAACAGCGGCGATATAGCCTTCAGGCCTGGAAGTGCCGAAAGCAGCAGTAATAACTTTTTCAAGATAATCAGGCAGTCCGGAAATAGGAGCGTAGGCGATCAGCTCGTTTGTCGCAAGACCACGGTAAACCTTTTCGATAGTCGGCAGACAAACAAGTTTTTCATCTTCGTCTAAAATAGCGCCGATAGTGGCATTGGTTACTTTGTCAGCACCGTATTTAGCTGCTGCGGCAACGGCAGCGGCATTAGCGCCGAAAATTTTATCCTGGGCAGATTTTCCTTTAGCATGATTAGCTGCAATACTAGTGATCATTGGTAAAAGGCCTCCTTAATTTATATAAGTAACTTTGCTTGCTTTTTATTTTGCGCCTTCCGGGAAGAAATGCTCGTGGATAGCGTTCACAGCGGTTTTAACGTCCTTTTCCGGCACCAGGCAGGAAACGCTGATCTCGGAAGTACTGATAACGTCGATATTGACGTTGGCTTTAGCAAGCGCACCGAACATACCTGCGGCAATACCGGGGCTGCCCAGCATACCTGCGCCAACGATAGATACCTTGGCAACATTGACTTCAATGTCAGCTTTATCAAAATGCATCGTTTCCTTCAGGCTTTCAATAACGCTCATCGCTTCTACCATATCGGTTTGGGTAACGGTAAACAGGATGTCATTTTTATGGTCGGTAGCGCTTGCGCTTTGAACGATCATATCGACATCGATATTGGCTTCAGCCAGAGCCGAGAAGATTTTATAGGCAATGCCCGGTTCGTCGCTGACACCGCGAACGGCGATTTTTGCGACATTAGTATCGTGCGCTACACCGCGAATAACAAAGTTTTTCTCTTGCACTGTGTATTCCTCCCTAATAATAGTTCCGGGTACGTCGTTAAAGGTAGAACGTACATGGATGGCAACGCCGTTGTGCTCACCATACTCTACGGCGCGCGGCTGCATAACGCCTGCACCCAGGCGGGCCAGTTCCAGCATTTCCACAAAAGTGATCTCGTCCAGCTTCTGCGCTCCCGGTACGATACGTGGATCAGCGGTATAAACACCGTCCACGTCAGTATAGATATCGCACATATCAGCTTTCAGACCTGCCGCAATCGCAACAGCAGTAGTATCGCTGCCGCCGCGGCCCAAAGTTGTGATCTGTCCCAAGTCAGTAATGCCCTGGAACCCGGCAACGATAACTATCTTGCCTTCGTCCAGAGCCTGCTTGACCTGACAGGCCTGTACGTCTAAAATACTGGCTTTAGAATGCTTATCGTTCGTTTTGATACCAGCCTGAGCACCGGTAAAGGATACTGCGGGCTGTCCTTTGGCACAGAAAGCACTGGCCATCAGGGCAATGGAGACCTGCTCGCCTGTCGCCAGCAGCATATCCAGTTCTCTTTTCGGCATTTCGGGATTGACTTTAGCAGCTAAAGTCAGCAAATCATCAGTATGGTCGCCCATAGCGGAAACAACTAAGACGATTCTGTCGTCCGGTTGACGTTCGCGCAGAATCCGGTCAACGATACCATGCATCTTCTCAGGTGTCGCAACCGAGCTGCCGCCAAACTTTTTCACTAGTGTAGCCATTTACTTCCCCCCGTTTGTTAACTTGCTACCCGGAAAAATCCATTCCAAGCGCACAGAAAGCATATATTTTCACTAACTATTATCACATTATTTAGTCTTTCGGTCAATATCTTCTACAAAATTTTCTTGATTGTATTACATTTTTACACAAAACCGCCTTTTACAGATAAATTACCGTCGCACCGGCACCGCCTTCATGCAGCGAAGCCAGCTCCAGTCTTTTGACCGCACGGTGCGCGGATAAATAGGCAGTCAGTCCGGCACGTAAAGCACCTGTTCCCTTGCCGTGAATGATACGCAGCTCCGGCAAACCTGCCAGCAGTGCATCGTCGATGCCTTTATCCACGGTCGGTATCGCTTCTTCGATCGTCATACCACGAACATCCAGTTCCTGTCTGGTAGAAGCAGTACGTGTGACCAGCATATCATGGGCATACCTTGCGTTTTAGGCCGCAGATCTTCGCTCACTTTGGTCTTACCTTTTACCAGCAGGCAATTTTTAGCAGGCACGTTAGTTTTTAATATACCTACCTGCACTGTCACATCGCCGCCGTTAACAGCAACAATCGTACCATTTTGACGCAGTGAAGGTAAAAAGACAGTCTGCCCGACTTTGGCAGTTTCTTTTGACAACGGCGTACCTTCCGGCAATGGCGCATCTTCACTGAACTGTTTATTTAACTGTTTGCGCGCGGCTTCTGCAGCAGCTTCCAGTTTTTCGCATCAAAGTCAGCCTTCATTGAGCGCAGCTCTTTTAAAATAGCTTCCGATTCCCTACGGCTGCTGCGGTAAATCTCATCAGCTTGTTCACGGGCTTTACGCAGCATTTCGTTCTTGCGGCGGTCAAGCTCCTGTTTCTGCTTGTGCAGCTCCTGCTTAATCCGCTCACTTTCCAAACGCAGCATTTGTATTTCTTTGTTCTGCGATTCATATTGGCGGCGTTCGCCTTCCAGCTCGTGCAATACATCTTCCATATGCACATGTTCCTGATCCAGCAGTTTACCGGCATTTTCAACAATCTCTTCCGACAGTCCCAGCCTTCTGCTGATATTGAAAGCATTGCTGCTGCCCGGAACACCCATCAGCAATCTGTAGGTCGGCCGCAGACTGACAGGATCAAATTCCACGCTGGCATTTTCCATTCCCGTATGTCCATAAGCAAATGTTTTCAATTCGCTGTAGTGTGTCGTGATCATTGTCAGCACGCCCTGTTCATGCAAATGCTCTAACATTGCCATAGCCAGGGCAGCACCTTCGTTAGGGTCAGTACCGGCACAGATTTCATCCACCAGTACCAGATCACCGCTGCGCACTTCATTTAAAATCTCTACCAGATTTGTCATATGTCCGGAAAAAGTACTCAGGCTCTGCTCAATGCTCTGCTCATCACCAATATCGGCATAAATAGCTCTGAAAACCGGCATTTTAGCACTGCGGGCAGGTAAAAACAAGCCGGCCTGCGCCATTAACGCAAACAGCCCGACCGCTTTTAGAGCTACGGTTTTACCGCCGGTATTTGGACCGGTGATCAAAAGCGTATTAAAATCTCCGCCCAATTCTATATCCAGGGGCACTACTTGACTTTGATCCAGCAGCGGATGACGTCCCTGCACGATCTCGACTTTGCCGCCTAAATGCAGCATTGGCCTTACGGCTTTCTGCGCCTGCGCCAAATAAGCACGGGCACAAATAACGTCAAGATTTGTAAGAGTCTCGACGCCGGCAGTGAGCAGATCACCGTCTGCCCCGACGCTGCCGGACAGCTGCCTCAGAATCCGTTCTATTTCCTCTTTTTCTTCGGCCATATATTTTTTGATATCATTATTCAGGTTGACAACAGCCATCGGCTCAATAAACAGGGTTGCTCCACTGCCGGACTGGTCGTGAACGACGCCCGGAAAATTGAGTTTATATTCCTGTTTGATCGGAATGACATATCTGTCTCCGCGCATAGTTACCAGCGCGTCCTGGAAATATTTTTGATTATTGGGATCGTGCAGGACTTTTTCCAGCTGTTCACGCACACGGTTTTTCGCTATCTGAATGCCAGTCCGTAAGCCGCCAAGCTTTGTCGAAGCACTGTCTTTGATCTCGCCTTTTTCAGAAATAGCATTCTCTAGTTGTTTTTCCAGACGCGGCAGCGGCTGCAAAGCTTCGGCATAGGCTGCCAAAGTCGGTGCCAGCTCACTCTCCTCCTGTAAAAAGGTCTTGATCTGACGGATCGCCGCAGCCGTACTGCCGATCTCCATCAAGGTTTCAGCTTCCAGCACAGCCCCTAATTGGGCATGCTTAACAGCAGCCACAATATTATGCGCGCCGCCAAAGGGGAATCTTTTCCCTTCATCCAGCAGGCGCAGTGCCTCGGCTGTTTCCTCCTGCAAGCGCTTAACGATACTGAACTCACTTTCTGTGCGTATCGCTAAAGCCTGCGCCTTCCCCAGCGAGGTGGCAGTTTTGCTGGCCAGCAGCGCTTTTACTTTATCAAATTCTAATGTCTTAACAGCAAATCTTGCCATAATTACTCCTTATAATACGCCGCGGAAATAATGCCCCCTGGTCGTATGCGGCAGGTTTTCCGCAACTTCGCGGTCACCTCGCAGCACTTCCTTATACAGCGTTACCAATGATGCAGTTTCTTCATTAGTATAATTACGCGCGTCTAAACGCAGCCGGCCAACGCCGATACTTTCCATATGCTTGATATTGGTCAGCATCGACAGGTCATGCGCATTTAAAATATGCATTCGGCAGTTCTGATCGGTAACTATAGGAAACTTCGCATCCTTGCGGTCGCTCAAAAACAACTGCTCCCGGCAGTTAAATTTACAGGCGCCCTGATGCAGATCACCTAAAAAGCTGCCGCCTACACAGTATTCCGAAACCATCATTTCAATCCGACCCTGCACCATACATTCCACAGGAACGGGGCTGACTGCGGCTAAATGTTCTACCTGCGCCATTGTCAGCTCGGCTGACAGGGTTGCTCCCACGGCGCCCTGTTCACGCCAGAATTCCAAATTCTGATCGTTATAAATATTCAAAGACATATCGGCCCACAAAGACAGCCCGCTGTATTGCTGCGCCAGCTGCCACAAGCCGTTGTTGCTGATATAAACAGCATCGGGCTTCAACTGCTGCCAATAGGCAAACAGCTCTGCAAAATAAGGCAGCTGTCCTTCTTTAACAATACGCGGTGTCGCTATGGCCCATTTTTTACCATAATTTTGAGCAAGACCGGCAACTTCGGCATAAGACTGCCTCGGCAGCTGCCTGCTGCTGAAAATATCCCCGCCAAAAATAATATAATCAGCGCCTCCTGCCAAAGCAGTCTGTGCTTTAGCAACAGTATCGGCATGCACAGTCAAAAGCGCATGTTTACTGCGGCTGATTTTTTCTGCAGGAACCAGATCACGCGGAACTTTATGACGTTGTACACGCATCGGCGCAAAAGCCTCCAGACGTGCAGTATCTAAAGCTTCGACAGCTAAACGGCGAGCCTCGTTGATCTCGCTCATCGGCACCATCACGTTTTCATCACATTCCAGCACCAAGTCTGACAGCTCATATTCAGTCGTGCCCAGTCGATCTACCTGTTTACGCACAGTTTCCTCATTTAAAGCATGCTTGCGGGCAGCTTCTACAATAAACTGCGTTTCACCATAGCCTGTATTGCCCTCGTCATCAGTCAGCAGCACCGTCATTGGATTGCCTGCTCTTGCTGTTACTAAAGCACTTACAGGGATACGGCGTTTGGCCTTCTCACCAAAGAACTGTGCGGCATATGTCATCAGACGGTTATCAAAGGTTCTGAAAACACGGTCATTCATTTTAATGCCATGCGGCACATCGATAGTGACCTGAGAACCTGCGGCAGCCACAGCTACTTCCTGTCCGTTCTGCAAAAGTGACGTCACAGTAGTGCCAACACGACCACCCACGCTGACCCAAAACTCTAAGCCATCATCCAAATGCAATTCTTTATCAAGTTTCAGTGTCGCTTTGTTAGCAGCTTTATCAAGCTTAACAACACGCCCCACCAAAACACCGCGATTGTTTGGCCGGCGGTCGCTCATCATTTCCCTGCCGGGCCGCTCCAGCAGATAAGCAGTTGTAAAATCACGATTAAAGATCTGTTCAATATTGGCAAAATCTTCTTCCGGCACCTGATAATCACCGCCAAGATAACTGTCGATAGCCCTGCGATAAGCATCGACAACTACGGCTACATATTCAGGACGCTTCATACGTCCTTCGATTTTATAGGATGTTACACCAGCTTCGATCAGCTGCGGTAAAATATCCAAAGTATTCAAGTCCTTAGGACTCAAAAGATATTGCCCTGCGTCTTTGCCGCTCAGCAGATCTTCTCCTGCTTCATTGACCAGCTTATAAGGCAGACGGCACGGCTGGGCACAACGTCCGCGATTGCCGCTGCGGCCGCCGATCAGGCTGCTCATCAAACATTGACCTGAATAACATACGCACAAAGCTCCATGAATAAAAACTTCTATTTCTGTATCTGTGCCATGACAGATCGTATTTATTTCTTCCAGACTCAACTCGCGCGCCAGAACAACACGTTCCATACCGGCTTCAGCAGCAAGCTTAACGCCCTCGGAATTAGTAACCGTCATCTGCGTACTGGCATGCAAAGGCAGGTCCGGCACTATTTGCCGGGCCAGACGGATCACACCCAGATCCTGTACGATAATACCGTCGATGCCCACATTACTCAAAAACAGCAGATAATCAGCCAATTCTCCCAGCTCACTGTCATCGACCAGCGTGTTGACAGTGATATACAGTCGCACACGGTGCATATGAGCAAAGTAAACAGCCTTCTGCATTTCTTCACGGTCAAAATTACTGGCATACTGACGTGCGCCAAAAGCTTTGCCGCCCATATATACAGCATCAGCACCGGCATTCACCGCCGCAGCTCCGGCAGAACAGGCAGTTCAATGGTTTGCTTTTTCATTAACTAAAAACCTCTTCTCTAAATATCCTTCGCCGCTTTCAGCAAGGCTTCATATTCACGACGTAAGGTATATAACTCTCCCGCCAGATCCAACGCCGCCCATACAGCGACTTTGGAAGTTGTGACCAAATGCTGGCTTGTCGCCAGTTTCTGCATTTTTTTATCGACCATTGCCGCAATCGCATCCACATCAGTACGCGGCAAATCAGTCTTTAAAGTATATTCATCATTAAAAATTTTCACGGTAACGGCAGTTTTTTCCATCTCAGACCTCCGTTATCACAATACTTTAACAGTAAAGCTGAATTTGTCAAAGCCGCTGCCTTTTTCCCAGGCACGCTTATATTCCATATTCACCTTGTATTCGCCCGGCTCCTGGGCACCGAAAACAATTATTTCTAATCCAGGCATTCCGGTCCGGTTGTTGGCAGCATTACCAGGCAAAACATAAGAACGTCCCAGTTCATAAAACTTACCAGCATAACCATTACCCTCTACAAACCAGGAATAACCCGTTGTACGATTGGATTCCAACTGTAAAGCCAGCAGCTCTCCGGCCTTCACAGTTACGACCTTATCCTCAACAGCACGAGTCAATCCATATACCGTCAGCAAACGGCCTGCTTCGCCTGTGCGCAGCAACGGAAACAATTTACTATAAGAAACAAAATTACTGTAAGCAGCACCACTGCTGGTACGCGTATAAATACCGTTATCAGCAAATAACACGCCTTCATAAGCGCCTAAAATTTCATGTACGGCATTGCCTTCGCCAACAAAATCGCGAATGCTGAACTCATTGCCGGTAGTCATATCTAAATTTACAGCCTGATAAGCAGTACGGCCGCCGTTAGTCGCTTTCAGCAAAATACCGACTAAGCTGGGACGGTTCAGCTTCACTTCATAGCTGACTGTACCGCTGCCGCCAACCTGCGCCAGCAAGTCTTTGACTTTGCTGTTCAAAATGCCGTTAACACTTTTTTGAAGATTAGTATATCTCAGACCATCAATCTCCGGTATCTCGCCCTGCATATTCTTTGTCGCAACAACTTTGCTGAAAACAGTTGTTGGTTGCTCGGCAAAAGCTACAGTACTTAATCCCAGTATCAGGCAGCACAGTAAAATCCCCAGTATTCTCATCAGCGTCGCACCTCTTTCAATAAATATTTTTGATTTAAGCTAAGGCCTTGATATATTGAACAGCCTTGCGCATTCTGCTCAAGGTAGTTTCTTTCCCCAGCAGCACCATAACATCAAATAAGCCCGGGCTTACAGTACGACCTGTCAGAGCCAAGCGTGTCGGATGCACAACTTTTCCCAGTGATAATCCCTGCTCTTCGGCAATCTTATTATAAGCGGCTTCCGTACTGGCAAGATCAAAAGTCTCTAACGCTTCAAGCGCATTGATGCAGACAGTTAAGAGCTCGGCTGCTTCCGGTTTAAAATGCTTGCCGACACCTTTTTCATCATAGCTTTCTACCTCTTTAAAGAAGTATTCTGCGGCTTCAACAACTTCCTGCAGTGTTTTGACACGTACGCGCACTACGTCTACCAAACGGGCAAAATAATCTTTATTTGCCTCCAGCCATGCTTCATCTACCAGGCCGGATTTGATGAAGAAGATTTTTGCCTCAGGCAGAACTGCTTCCAGCGGCAATGCTGATAAATATTGTCCGTTCATCCATGTAAGTTTTTTCGTATCATAAACGGCTGCCTTTTTCGACATTTTTTCCAATTCAAACTGAGTCACAGTGTCCTGCAGCGAGAAAATTTCTTCTTCGTTGCCCGGAGCCCAGCCCAGCAGAGTCAGATAATTTACAATTGCTTCCGGTAAATACCCCTGTTCACGGAATTCTTCAACAGAAGTTGCGCCGTGACGTTTACTTAACTTACTGCGGTCAGGAGCAAGTATCATCGGCATATGTCCAAATTTAGGAACAGCAAAACCACAGGCTTCATAAAGCAGTACCTGCTTAGGAGTATTGGATAAATGTTCTTCGGCACGCAGCACGTGACTGATGCGCATTAAATGGTCATCAACGACCACAGCAAAATTATAGGTCGGCATACCATTAGTTTTAACGATGACAAAATCATCAAATTGCGTTAAATCAAAAGTAACGTCGCCGTGGATCAGATCATGTACTGTCAGGTTTCCTTCCGTAGGTATTTTAATGCGTACGGAATAAGGCTCACCCTTAGCTGCTCTGGCCTTTGCTTCCTCGACAGGCAAATCTCGGCAGGTGCGGGCATAACGGAACGGCTGTTTGGCCGCACGTTGTTTCTCGCGTTCTGCTTCCAAAATTTCCGAAGTACAGAAGCAATAATACACCTTACCTTCTTCCAACAGCTGTTCGGCAACCTTGCTGTAAATCTCACGACGCTCTGATTGGTAATATGGACCCACTTCACCGCCTACTTCAGGTCCTTCATCCCAGTTCAGCCCAAGCCATTTCAAACTGGTAAGTATTTGGCTTACGCTGTCTTCTTTCAACCGTTCAGTATCAGTATCTTCAATACGCAGCACCAGCTTACCATTATGTTTTTTAGCAAAAAGCCAGTTAAATAAAGCTGTTCTTGCTCCACCGATATGTAAATAACCCGTTGGGCTGGGTGCAAAACGCACACGCACTTCTTCCATGTTATCGTCTCCTCAAATTGAAAAATGAAAATTCTATATCATTATAATTATATTACGAACAAAGTAAAAAAGCAAAGCAGCCCTGCCTTAGCAGGACTGCTTTGCAGCAGATTTTACAGTTATTTTTCTTCTCAGCCTGTTTTTATCGTTTGGTTTACTTTTTTAAGCAGATGCTTCTTCTTTTACAGCTTCCGCCAAAATCTCGATCGCCAGACAAATATCTTCGTTGTCAGCATATTCTGCCGGGTTATGGCTAATGCCGCCTTTACAGGGGACAAACAGCATACTTGCAGGAGCCAGTTTAGCCATGTGCATAGCATCGTGGCCGGCTCCACTGTTCATATGGCGATAAGCGATACCTTTCGCCGCACAGATAACATCCAGCTTTGCTGCCAGCTCTTCCGACAAAGCGACAGGATTATCGGCTGTCAGCATATCCATAGTGATAGTAATACTGTCATTTTTAGCAATTTCTGAAACCGCATCACGAATATCGCTCAAGGCACAGTTGATACTTTCTTCATCTACTCCGCGCAAATCTACCCACAAGGTAGCCTTGCCAGGAACTACATTGATCGAAGACGGCTCTACATCCAAAACACCAACTGTAGCTACCGTGCCACTTTCCGCTTCATTAGTTGCAGCTTCTTCAATGGCTATAACAAGCCTGGCCGCACTTACAAGCGCATCTTTACGAAAACCCATGGGAGTGGCTCCGGAATGATCAGCTATACCTTCGACAATGATTTTAAACCGCGTCGGCGCCGCAATATTATGAACGATACCAATGCGTTCACCTGTTTCTTCCAGTACCTTACCCTGTTCAATATGTATTTCCCAAAAACTTTTAAAGCAGCCTGCTGCTTTACGTGCCTGTTTGTAGGCAGCAGGGTCACAGCCCCATTCTGTCAGTGCTTCTTTAAAAGTCACTGCACCTTCTTTGGCAGCGCCCGAGAATTTATCAGGGTCGCCAACACCGGCCATCAGTTTACTGCCGATGGTAGCAAAGCCAAAACGGCTTGATTCCTCTGCCCTGAAAATAATGACCTCAATCGGCCGCTCCAGTTCTTCATCCTGCAGCATATAAAGTACTTCTAAAGCACCTACAACACCTACAGTACCATCATAGGCACCACCCTGCACGACAGTATCTATGTGGGAACCCATGGCAACAGGCGCCAAATCAGTATTTTTACCTTCACGACGCAAAAAGACATTACCAACAGCATCTACAGACAGCTTCAGCTGTAAGTCCTGTATCTGCTTGAGCAGCCATTCCTGCGCTGCTTTGTCTTCTGCCGTATAAGCCAATCTTGTGATTCCGTGTTCTGTTTTGCCAAATTGCGCCAGCCCCTGTAACAATCCGGCTACTCTTTCTTTGTTTATCGCCTGCATAACAGTCCCCTCACTTTCTCACACTTATTTATTCTTATTTTGACGGCGGTTAGAGCCGGTCTTAGGTGCTTTACGTTTATCCACGACAGCTTTTTTACCGCGTTTCGGTTTAGCAGCTTCTGCCTTACGTTTTTTCTGTACTGGCGCATGCTCACGACGGGCTATCGTTTTGCCGTCTAAATTCTGCCGTTCCATTTTCACATCAAGCTTGTTTTCAATATTTTTGAGCCATTTTACTTCTTCAGCAGTGTATAAGGTAACTGCAATCCCCTCGTTACCGGCACGCCCAGTACGTCCTATTCTATGCACATACCAGTCTACGTCATGCGGGATATCATAATTAACGACATGAGTCACGCCTTCGATATCCAGCCCACGTGCAGCCAGATCACTGGCAACCAGGACCTGCAGCTTGGCCTCACGGAAGGCTTTCATTACTGTTTTGCGTTTGGCCTGCGACATCTCACCATGCAGCACATCTACATTATATCCCTGAGTTCCCAGCCACTCACCCAATTCTTTTGTGCGTTCTTTGCTGAAGCAAAAAACAATCATCAGATAAGGATTGTAACGGTCTATTAATGAAGCAACAGCCTTATTACGATATTCGTCCGTAGTTTTGATGCAGATCTGTTTGATATTTTCAACCGTTGCTTTATTAGGGTCAATATCGATCAAAGCACAATTACGGGTAATACGTTTACCAAGCTTCTGCACTTCCTCTGATAAGGTAGCACTGCACAGCATAGTCTGCCGTTCCGGATCAGTCATTGCGATAAGCTCCGAAGCTTCATCAATAAAGCCCTGATTAAGCATTTCATCAACTTCATCCAAAACCAGATATTTAACTCCGCCAAGGTTAGTATTGCCTTTGCGGATATGATCTAAAAGACGCCCCGGCGTACCGATCAAAACATGGCTTTTGCCGTCCAGCTTATGCTTCTGCGCCTCAAAATCACGGCCGCCGGTAACCGCAAGCACCTTTACTTCACTTCCGCCCAATAACTTCTTCAGCTCTACTGCTATCTGCTGCGCCAGTTCACGAGTCGGCGTAATCACCAACGCCTGTACAAAAGGCTTAGCCGCATCCAGACGTTCTACCATCGGTACTAAAAATGCCAGTGTTTTACCAGTACCTGTCTGCGCTCTTGCTATAACATCACGGCCTGCAAATAAGGCCGGTATAGCCTGTTCCTGAACAGGCATCGGCTTTTTAATACCCATTTGCTTAAGCAGCTCAACCGTTTCAGCACAAACCTTCAATTCTGCAAAACTATTCACCATATTTCTCACCGCTTTCATTTCAAATCCTAAAATTAAATAATAAAAAAAGCGTCCGATGCGGGACGCTCCGTCAATCTCTTGCTTGACTATGTAGTTGTACTGCTTGCATTCACCATAAAAATAATGGTGCCGAGGACCGGAATCGAACCGGTACGGAGATCACTCTCCCGAGGGATTTTAAGTCCCTTGCGTCTGCCAGTTCCGCCACCCCGGCAGATTTGAACATCCATTAAAAAAAAAGTGGAGGCGACACCCAGAATCGAACTGGGGATAAAGGTTTTGCAGACCTCTGCCTTACCGCTTGGCTATGTCGCCTTAACTGGAGCGGAAAACGAGATTCGAACTCGCGACCCCCTCCTTGGCAAGGAGGTGCTCTACCACTGAGCTATTTCCGCATAAAAAGTGGTGCCTCAGCGCAGAATCGAACTGCGGACACAGGGATTTTCAGTCCTTTGCTCTACCAACTGAGCTACCGAGGCAAAATGGCGACCCGGATGGGACTCGAACCCACGACCTCCGCCGTGACAGGGCGGCATTCTAACCAACTGAACCACCGGGCCATTCAAACCATGTAGGCATATTATATGGCATTTACATCAAGATGTCAAGAGTTTCAGACAATAAATTTATTACATTCGTTACGCTTTGCCAAGTTTTTGCAATGCCTGTTCCAGATTATTGTCCAGCAGATTTTCCAGATCTTTTAAATTTCGGCAATCAAATTCATGTGTTATTCCTGTCATAAACCGTTTTTTCGTTTCAGCAAAAAACTCATCGCGGAAGCTATTATAGAAAAACACCAGCTGATTACCATGTTCAAAGTCACTGTAATCAATAAAAAGCGTTGAACCATTGATATAATCGATGGGATTGTCAGGAGTTATATACAATTCAAAAGCACCTATTTTCTGCGGCAGCTTGCCGGTATACGCCCAGTTCAGAAGCCCGGCTTCCTCTATCAAGGTTCCCATCTGATGCTTCTTTTCCCTGTTCACGTCCGCTAAAAGCTCCGGCAGCTTCTCATGCATCATTTTAGCAAATTTATCCCTGTCGCGGCAAAAATAGCGAATATCTCTGAACGTATGCATGCCAATCGTTTTTACAGGTACATAATCAAAGGTTTCCGAAGTATAAATCAAATCAAGCTTGCTGTGCATTGCTTCATTACTATATGAAGCAATCGTTAAGATCTGTCCGTCTATTCCCTGTCCCATTGTTAACTTAAAGCCATCTATTTCCTGCGGCAGTTCTTTTAAAAATTCCCACTCGCCAACCTGCGCCTCTATCTCTGTGATTTTAGGCTGTCCCATGCTAACACCTCTCTATCCTTTTATGCTCAATTACTAATCTATAATTTATTATTGTAGCACAAATGCACTGCTTATAGCAAAGAAAGCTACTGCCCAAAGGCAGCAGCTTTTTCAAATCCTGCATAAAATTTTTAGAAGGTCATTTCCGCACCAACACGCCACAACCTTCCCGAATAACGCATACTGGTAATCTTTTTATCAAAAAGATTATCGATTCCGGCATAAGCACGATATTTATCGCCCCAGCGTTTATTAACGACAAAATTAAACGTATTGATACTGTGATCTTCACTGTCTGCCCTATAATCAGAATACCACTTATTCCAGGCAGTAATATTCCATTCCTGTTTTACAGGCTCTGTCCACATCAATTTTGCTGTATAAGTATTACGGGCGCTGTAATTCAAACGTGTATTAGTCTTATCGTTCATAGCATCCAGATAATCATAATTACCGATTACTGTAAAACCATTTCCCAAGTCATGCTTGATTTCAAATTCAACACCCTCTGAAGAAGACTTTTCTATATTCATATATTGATAATTAGGCGCTAAACTGTAATCCATAGCAATGGCATCAGTCTTTTTGTTTTTGAAATATGTTAATTTAATTGCAGTATCATCGCCAAATTCCTGTTCATATGATAACTCATAGCCCTTTGATTTTTCAGGACGCAGATTCGGATTGGAATAAGTACCATATAATTCTGAAATAGACGGTGCTCTGTAACCTTCTCCATAATTAGCCTTAAGCCTTGAGCCCTCTGTAAAGGAATATGTCGCGCCAATATTCGGAGAAGTCTCGCTGCCAAAGCTGTCATGGTGATCATAGCGAACAGCCGGAATCAGCAATAGTTTCTCACCCAGTTTCAATTCGTCATGTATAAATAAAGAATATTGATCAGAACTTTCGTCAATACTGCTGTCTTTGCGACCGTCAGTTCTGAACTCGCCGCCGAAAGTCAAACGATTATTATTGTCTAGCTTGATCGTATCACGTGCTTCAATATTCCAAAAATTAAATTTGGAGCTTCCCACACTGTTTGCGCTCATAGCACTGGTAACATCTTTTTTTAATTCACCGTAAGTTGCGCTTAGCATATAATTACTGTTATCATTCTGTCCGTTATAAGTAAGGCTGGCACTTTTCCTATCTACATTATATATACCTAAATAAGAAAAAGGACCGCTGGCACTGGTAAATTTTTTGAACTGCTGATTGGTATTCTCATAGTTCAGATATAAATTTAAACTGTTGTTTTGGTCCATTTCATAATCTACATCCAAGCTATAATTTTGAGTCGGTCCAAAATATTTACTCATATTGGCATCATCCCATTTAAAATAGCGGACTTTAGTAAAGTTAGCATCAAAAGCAGCACTTAACTTACCGTCTTTGCCGCTGTCAAAATGGTAATAATTACTCATTTCACGGCTATTTGTAGCTACACCTACAGTCATTGATTTTTTTTCAGATTTTTTCGTAATAATATTAATAACACCAGCTGAGGCCTCTGATCCATATAATGCACCTGATGGCCCGCGAAGCACTTCGATTCGTTCTATATTGTTCACATTCAGCCGTGACAGCACATAGGTATTAGTAGAAACCTGGCCATACCCTTCTCCGGGAATACGACGCCCGTTAAGCAAAACCAAAACATCATTTTTCCCGCTGCCTCTGATTCCCAAAGTGTGCCCTACACCCGCAGCTTCCGGTATTTCTATGTTAGTCGCCGTACGTAAGGCATCTATAACATTGGTTGCCCCAATATTCTGGATATCCTCTTTTGTTATAACTTCCACACTCTGAGGAACTTCTTTTCTGCTCAATTCTGTACGGGTAGCAGTTACCACATATTCATCTAAAGTAAATTTCTGTGGTTCTTCAGCATATACCGCTGTGCTCCCCAAAATGACATTTGTGCCAACAACTAATGTCATCAATATTTTCCTGTTGAAAAATTGTTTGTTTTTTATTTTCATCATAATATCCTTCCTCTGATCATTATTCTTTTTCTACTCTTGGAAAATAAATAATATATTCGCCGTCTTTTTTATCATCAGCATAGGTTTCCATATAGTTTTTAGATTCCGGCATGTCTTTAGGCGTAATTACACCTACTTTTAACGCCGGATTCAATGCTTCCAATTTTTCGACAGTTCCCAAATGTCCGTCGGAATGAAAGCAGCCGTTGATATGAAAAATTACCTTATCCTGATTATCCTGCCAATAATAAAAAATACTTTCCGCCATCTTATCATCTTTTATGCACTGTGCGGCAAATACCTGATCTATCCGTTCCTGCGGAATTCGCATCGGTGTTTGCCCCTTAGTCATATAAGCAGCAAACTTCTCTTTATACTTTCCTGCAGGCGCATAGGTCCTGACCGGTAAATATTGCTTATCCAGCTCTGCTACTGCAGCTAAAGTTCCCTCTTTCGCCAATTTTGCTGCTAAAAAACGTGGTATATTGCTGGCTAAGACTGGCAGCTTATGTGCTTTTGCAAATTCTACCAGCTGACGGTAATCTGTTTTATATCTTGGCCAGGGACGCGATTTTGCCAGAAATTCCTCCTCCGTAATTCTACCGGCTAAATACTCATTTAAAACGAACTGGTTATCTGCCTCAAACATTTCCAGTGACAAAACAAGCTTGTCACCATGAATGGCATACAGTTGCTGCAGCATTTCATATTCCAGCTCATGCAGTACATCCTGATCATGAAATTCACCAAAAAAAACTACATCATAATCAACAAAGTTTTCAGCCATTTCAGCAAGAGTAACGGCTTTTCTGTCTGCCGCAGAAATAATAACCGTATCTTTTACTGTTGGCAATGCGGCATGTGCTGATTCTGCCATACTCATAATGAGGCACATGCATAAAAATTTTAAAAACCGTTTCATTCGAACTCCCCCTAAAATTTCCTTATAATGAATACTAAAACAACAACAGCGTCAGCCTCCTTTTTATTATAAAAATATAGTATGGAATCTTTCAGGCCCATAACTTACCGGCATTTAGCCTGTCCAGAAAAATTTTTCTTACGCGCCAAGTTAGCCTTAGCTAACCTTTTGTTTTTAAGTATCCCCTCACGTATTATATCTAGAGGGGATACTTAAAGTTTCTATTATTAAGCTAAAGTCTGATAATATGCTTCGATAGTTTCCAGTAAGAAATCTGTCCCCTTTTCGCCAAGCAACGGCAAATGTGTCGCTATCTGGGCTCCGTCAATAAAAGGAGCACTTACTCTCAATACGACATTACTGCTATCACAAAGCCTGTGCGAAACATCGTCTGCCAGAACAAGTGTCTTCTGCAATTTTTTTAATATATCAATTTTTTCTTTTTCCACAGATATATATCGAATATCCAACTCAGGCTCAACGATACTTTTTAAAGAATGGCTGCAAAGTTTATACTTAACATCGATCCCTACAGACCGAAGAAAAGCACTCAACCCTTTAACCAGGTCATACTCGCCGATCACAGCTGCCGGAGGTGTTTTTTTTCTGCCCATCATCATAGCATACATTTTTAAAGACGCTGTATTCTGTGCTTTAAGACGTAATCTGGCGCACATTTTAACGTCAGGTAGCTGTCCCAGAATTTTACCGACTTCTTCCAACCATGCTAAAGTTGCTGCATAACCGTAAGGAGCACTGACAACAAATGGCATATCAAATTTATTTTTCAGCACTTCTGCTGCTGGTAAACCTTCCTGACGCATTACCAAATTTATTTCAGCTGTGCCGATATCACCGATTTCATCAACAGATGTTTCATAGCACAGGCAGGTATGCATTTCATAACCAAAGGCTTCACGCATCAAGTTCTGCAGTTCCCATACATCCGACGCGGCACGATAACTGCCCATTGACGCGCCAATGATATTAAATATTTTCTTTCTCTTTCTCTGTTCTTTACAAGGAAGATTATTGACCAGCAATTTATAAACTTCAGTCAGACCTATGCTGTAGTCGCCCCTAAATCCTCCCTGCTCAAATGCAACCAGCTTAGCCTGAACTTCTTTCTGCATATAATTGCAAACGCCTTTTATATCAGTACCAATAACTGCGGAAATAGAAGATGCCACGACAAAAATAACTTTTGGTTCATAGCTTTTATCCAATTCGACAATAGCTTCTTCCAAACGGGTAACATCGCCCATGACTACATCGTCTTCGTTCATATGTGTTGTAAACAGCCTCTGCTGCCAGTCTACTCCTAAAGCTCCATAAAAGCCCATACTAAAATGAGTTGTCCCGGCCGGGCCATATTCAAGAATGATGCTGTCTTTTACGCTGAGCAAACTCCAAATGATACCCATTCTATCTGACGGAACAGGCAAATATCTGCATAAACTCATAAGCCCAGCTCCTTTCTATATTCTTTGGCTTCCCTAACAGACTTGACTAACTGCTGCAGTAAATATCCTGTAACTTCAAAACCCAGCATGCCACTCGCTCTGTCGCTGTGAACAATGGCAATACCTTTTTGACGCAGTCTGTTGCCAAATTCATGTCCTAAATATAAATAAGGAGACAATACATCATACACATATTGCAGCGGCGCGATATTAGCCGCTTTGCAAACATAAGGATCTGTATACTGCAATATTTCTTTTGCATAAGGCTCATCTGCTTCTGTATATCTGTTGGTTTGGATCACCTGAGGCACCATTCCCAGGGAACTGAGGAAACAGTTCATTTCAAAAACTGCATACGGCGTATTCCCGTAAATATAAGTAATACCCTCCAATTCACCCTTGTTTTTTTCGATTTTCTCTCTTGCGTTTTGATAAAGTCCTTCCAATTCTCCCGGCAGTTCCAGCTCCAAATACCCAAAAAGATTTTTATAGGCTTCATAGATTTTTTCGGGAATAACAAATTTATTAAAGTAAACGTAAGGAATACCAAATTTTTCCTGCATCTTTTGGGCCAGCGGCAGCGCAATATCATTAACGACAATATTCACTTTCGCTGCAGCAGCATTTTTTATATCGTCTACCGAACAGCCGCAGGGCAGCTGCAAACCGATTTTTACGCCGGCTTTCTGCAGCATGGCATAAAGCTCCGTCGTTGCAAAATCACCCATTCTCTGCCCCAGCAAATTGACACTGTTGTCACAATCACACGATTTCATCATTTCAGCACAAACAGTAATCGTTCGTTCCAGACCAGGCAAATGGTCCTCACATTTAAAATGCTCAGTATGAACCGGCAGCACCGGAATACCATAAAGCTCACTGAGACCTTCTGAAATAGCGTCAAAGTCATCACCAATTATTTCAATGACACAGGTAGTTACCAAAAATACACATTGGGGGCGATATTCTTCAATTATTTCTTTAAAAGCTCCCTGTACCTTTTCCGCACTGCCAAAGGTTACATCATGGTCATCCAAAACGACTGAAACACAACGGCCGTCAATGCCCCCAAATTTTTCAGAATGTATGGTCATACTTTTAGTGTAATAAGTGCATTCATCCGTACCAACCACAACGATCAGGCTGTCCTTGATGCCACCAACAGCCATAGCCGCACCCATCAGAGGACAGTGTGTCCCCGGGAACAAAGCATGAGTAAGCTGTGGTATATCTTTAATGCTTTGTACCTGACTCAATTTAGCAAGTTTTTCAACCAGCTCTTTTCCATCCATCGCCATAAAAAACTCCTTTTATCAACTTATTTCTTTAAACATAATTAAAGGCTTCTTACGCCCAGGAATCTGCACTACATCACAATCTACGTCGTAAACCTCACGCATCATTTTAGGTGTGATAATATCCTGCGGACGACCTTCACCATACTTACAGCCATTTTTCAAAACTATGATCCGGTCACTGATCTCCAGCGCATGACTTAAATCGTGCAGGACCATCACTACGCCGATCCCCGCCTCATGGTTCAGCCTTTTTACAAGTTTCATCGTTTCCTGCTGATGCGCAATGTCCAAATATGTAGTCGGCTCATCCAAAACAAAATTTCCGGCTGCTGCGCCAATACGGTAGCTATCCATACCCGCTGCGATTCCCCGCCCGAGCATTCCTGAATAGATTTATCCCGCAGAGCCCAGGTACCTGTTGCTTTCAAGGCCCACTCTATTATCTTTTCATCTTCTTCCGTATTATGTTCGTACCACTTCTGATAGGGTACGCGCCCATAACCTACTAAATCTCTGACTTTAAAATCAGGAGGTGCGCAATGGCGCTGCGGCAAAACACCAATACATTTGGCAAGTTTTTTACTGTCGATATTGTACAGATCCTCCTGATTCAGATAGACGCAGCCCATACTACAGCGCAGCAATCGTGTCAGCGCTTTCAGCAGAGTAGATTTACCTGAACCGTTAGGGCCGATGATAGTCGTGATCTCACCTTTTTTTACAGTAATATCCATTTCCCTGACTACAATACGCCCATCGTAACCGATCTCTAATTTTTCACCCTTAACTTCCACTTACTTTGCCCTTCTTTCTTAACATATACAAGAAAAACGGTCCGCCGGTAACTGCCATAACAATACCTACAGGTATCTCCATCCCAGGTATAAGTGTCCTCCCCAAAGTATCTGCCGCCAGAAGAATCACCGCACCCAAAAGCATACTCACCGGCAGCAGTGCTTTATAGTCGGAGCCAACCATCATTCTCGCAATATGCGGGACAACCAGCCCTACAAAACCGATCATACCGGCCTCTGCTACCGTCGCAGCTGCCAAAAAAGCAGCCACCGCAGATAAAAAGATACGTACAAAAGTTACATTTACTCCCAGGCTTTGAGCCATTTCGTCACCCAGCTGCAAAATGTTGGCATTTTTTATACAGCATACGCCTAAAACAAGACCAATAAAAGCATACACCGTAATGATATAAACATGATCCCAGGAACGTCCCGAAAGACTGCCGTTCATAAAAGATAAAACACTGGAAAGATTATCAGAATTCAATAATTGCAAAAAGGAGTTATACGCTCCCAAAACCGTATTTATCGCAACACCGGACAAAATTATTCTGACAGTATCAATCCCATCGCGCCAGGCCAGCAAATAAATAAGTACACAGGCCAAAGCCGCACCGCCAAAAGCAAAAAGCGGCACTGATGAAACCAAAGTCGGAAACAACAGTAGAATCGTCGTTGCCGCAGTAGCCGCACCGGCAGAGACGCCTATAATCCCCGGATCAGCCAGAGGGTTACGCATGACAGCCTGCAAAAGAGCACCTGCAACAGCAAGGCAGGCCCCTACTTCGACTGCCATAATCAGACGCGGTAACCGCAAATTATAAACAACTACCCTCACCGGTCCGCTTTCATCATAAAAAAGAGCCTGTATGATCTGCTGCAGCGAATACCCGGCACTACCAACTCCCAGCGCAACAACAGCCAGCAATAATAATACTGCCACTAAAACCAGGCAAACCATACTTACCCGCAGTACATTTACTTCTTTACCCATTTTGTTTCAGCTTCTTCGCATCAATAATATCGATCAATTCATTTATATTATCAATAACATTGATCCCGGCTGTCGCAACATATTTTATCGGCAGATAAATAACCTCATGTTCGCGTATCGCCTTAATATTGTTCCAGTATTCAGGGTTTTTAGCAAAATCCTCTTCCATTACCTGCTGATGCTCTGCCGCAGTTTTAGAACCGCCTACACAAAACAGTAAATCCGGTTCGTAAGATAAAGCCTGCTCCAGATCAATCAATACCATCTTATTGTTCTGATACACATTTTCGTACCCCAGCATATCCAGCATACTGCCTAAAGTCCCATCTTTACCCTGTATATAATGACGCGGCGGGGCTGATTGCAGCACCATAACTTTTTGCCCTTTATTTTCCTGTCTTTTTTCGGCCATTCTGGCTTCCAATTTGTTGAACCTGTCCGTAATAGCTTCAGCACCTGCATTATGTTGACCAAAGGCTTTGATCAGTACGTCAGTCAATTCCTTGATAGACTCATAAGATACAACATGCCCGGCATCAACATAATAAACAGGTATTTTTCACGATCCATAATTTTCCCATAAGTATCCTTAGACTGATAACCTACTATCACCAGATCCGGTTCCAAAGCAATAACTGATTCGATATCAAAATTAGAATTCATCGACACATTCAGCAGCTTTGCATCCTTCACCAAATCTGCAGGCCATTCCAGCATCGCCGCCTGGGGCACAGCAACCTGCTTAATACCCATCTCATGCAGTGCCAAAACCGGAGTATGCACTAAAGATACGACTCGCTGAGGCTTTGCTTTTAAAACAACCGGTTCAGTAAAACCATAAGTCTGCAACGTATGTGTATACTCAAGTTTATAAGTTTCACCGGCAGCAGCCGACACATTTTCACTTTTACTGCCTGTATTAAAGCAATAATACAAAAGCGCACTTACTATAACGACTACTGCCAACAACAACAATTTATTTTTCATTATTCATCCCCTTAGTATCTTCACTCATTTCTAAAACTTTATCAGCCAACTCCTGATAGATCTTGACCATCGGCGAAGCCTGTACAAATTCGCTAACCGTACCGCCCTGATTTTCAGCTGTTTGTATATCTCCCGAACGTGGAACATACATTACGACCTCGGTTTCAATCTCAGCGGCAACCTTGGCCACCAGTTCCTGTTCATTCTCAATATTTTTAGCGTTCAAAATAATGCCTTTCAAGCGAGCATAACCCCTGCGTCCAAAGTTTTTGATCGCCTGAGCAATATTATTAGCCGCATAAAGCGCCATCATCTCTCCTGAAGAAACAATAAACACTTCTCTGGCATAACCACCCCTGATAGGCATTGCAAAACCGCCGCAAACAACGTCGCCGAGCACGTCATAGATGACGATATCCGGCTTATAGATTTCAAAAGCCTTCAACTCCTCCAGCTTTTCAAAAGCTGAAATAATACCGCGCCCTGCACAGCCTATGCCAGGTGTCGGACCTCCTGCTTCTACACACAGGACGCCACCAAAGCCTTCAAAAACAATATCTTTTAATTCTAAAGCTTCCCCCTTTTCTTTAAGCTGTTCTAAAACAGTAGGAATACGCATCCCCTTCATCAAATTCTTAGTTGAATCAGACTTAGGGTCACAACCTACCTGCATTACTTTATAACCTTTAAGCGCCAATGACGCCGATAAATTTGAAGTAGTAGTAGACTTGCCAATACCGCCCTTGCCATAAATCGCAATTTTTCTCATCAATAAACTGCCTCCCTTAAAAATAAATAGCTCACTGTTTTCAACCAAAAACATTCTATATTTAAATCAATATAAACAACTTTATTCATAAAATAAAATGCAATAGAGTTAGCTATGGCTAACTCTATTGCATTTTAACACTCTTTAACTTTAGTGTCAATACAAAAATGCCCGATCAATGTATAAATTCTCACATCGACCGGACATTATTTAAGCCTCCTAATATAGCTCCGGATAACTAACAGCAACCAATTCCTCTACAGCATTAACAGCGTATTGAGAAGTACTGTACAAATACCTATCGTGAACTTGAACAACCTGATGATTACGAATAGCCTTAATCCCCTGATATGCTTCATTAGTCATAATCTGACGTTGAAATTCACCAGTATTTTTTGTTCCACTGTAATCCCAGCTTGGCACCAAAATAATATCTGGATCCAATAAAAGCATCTGTTCTTCTGAAAAAGCAGCATTTCTAGGAATATCAAGATTCTCAACAGCATTAATAATATTTGCATAATGGCACATATCATCAAAAGATGAACCCTTGATACCCATTGGCCCCATAAAAGACAGTGCCACAATCTTTTTTCTCTGTTCAGGTTTTATTTTTCCGACTTTAGACCAAATTGCAGACAATCGTTCATCCATTTGCTGCTGCAATAGGTATCCCTGCTCATCTTCTCCGACAGCAGCAGCAAGCTCAGCAATATTAGCCTTGATTTCCTGCATTGTATTAGGTGTCTTGTGAACATAAACTTTTATTCCGGCAGACCGAAGCTGACCAACAAAGTCTATCCCATCCCAATCAGGTACTACCACAAGATCAGGAGCATAAGATAAAATTGCTTCCAGATTATTACGCTGCACTCTGCCTTTAATTACCTGAGCTTTAATACTGACCGATGAAATACCAGCATCGTCAGACAGATAAGTAAGTGCAGCAATGCGTTCCGGCTCAACTAACTCCAGCAATATTTCATCACTGCCTATTCCCATTGAAACTATTCTTTTAGGTTTCTCTGAAAACTCGATCACCGTACCGGTAACATCAGTTACACTGTAAGCAACCTTGTTTTTATCACTTTCTGCTTTAATGCCGCAACCGCTGCACACTAAAAACATCAAACACGCCAGCAATGTCATCATATTTTTAAAAAATATTTTCATCTCATCTGCTCCTAACACCACAGGCTTTTTGTTGTTGAGATAACTTGACGCTCATATCTGACAAACTGTCATAAAATAATTCATGGACTAAATATTGCGGCTGTACCTTTTCTAAAATCTCAGACACTCCAGTATCGCTAAAGGGCATATGTCGATCTATTTTTGCGATATGCGTCAGTAATGCTGCAAAATCGATTTTCGGCGGCACCACTTTGGCAAACTGCTGCTGATACTCTCCTGAAAGTGAGCAGCTTAAATGCACACCCTTGATCAGATGCTTTAGGTCTCCTAATTTATCCAATACTTGACATATATAAGCTATGCCAGCCAGTTCGTCAGTTAAATACATGTTTGTGTTCATTAAATGTCCTGTATCGAGCATAATTCCAACGTTCTTCGTTTTTAATAACGAGAAAAATTTTTCTACCAGTCCCGGCTCTAAAAGTTTCAGCCCCGGCCACCATAAATTCTCAAAAAGTACGATGACATTATCGGGAATAATATGGCAAACACTATTAAATACAGCTGCTGTTGCATTTAATATCTGTTCATCATTATATTTGAAATCAAAAGTGAAAACTTCTTCATTTCCGGCATTGGAAACATGCCATACCAAATATTCCGGATGTACTGATAGTGCAGCCTGCAAGTTGCTTTTTATGACATTAAGCCATTCTTCTGCATTCGCTGCACCGCCATAATAATCTTTTAACTGCTGTTCACTATTAAAGCTTTGCCTAAGCAACTTTTGATTGCCGCAAAAAAAACTCATCCATTCCGGCCAATAATTTAAATGTACTCCTAGCGTCAGATCCTTGTATGGCACCTGCCCTAAAGGTTGATATACCCTTTGCTCAATACAAGATAATTCAAACTCTTTAAGAAAGCTCTGCAGATTTTGCTGAACATCGGACAAATCGGCTTCATACATTGGCAATGAACAATAATTAAATAACTGTTTCATTAAAAATTGTACTCCATACCCACAATAAAGCTGCGTGACGGCATCGGATATGCAGCATGAGAAGTCACTCCCATGTAACAGGATTATATGCATATCCACCGTATTCCTGATAACGGGCATTAGTTAAATTATATCCTTTAATAAAAACTTTCGCATCCTTATTGATTTTATACTGAACGCCTAAATCAAGTGTAAAATAAGATTTATCCGTATATCCATAAGAGTCATGCATAAGAATCTGACCGGTAACAGCTGTGATATCAGCATTTAACAGTAATTTATAGTTCTTATATTTTAAACCGGTTCTATAAATATTTGGCTTCGTATTATCATAATCCTTATACCCAAATCCACTATCACGTTCAACTTTTACATAAGTATAAGAGACATAAGCTGAAAATTTATCATCAAAATTATGATTTACACTTAATTCCATACCTCTACGCTTTTCTCTATCTACGTTGAATGATTGGTAAACCGCTCCTCCCATATCCTTCCAACCAATAGCATCCTTGATATCACTATAAAACACACTGGAAGACATATTAGTTTTTTCACCTATCTTAGTATTAACACCTATAGTTAAAGCCTGTCCCTTCTCTGGTGCAAGATTTGGATTCCCAATACCCATTGACGCATTGACAGAATATAACTCATCAGTAGTAGGTGCATTAAAAACTCGGCTCCAGAAAATATAAGCATTACTATCTTTGTTAATTTTTTTATTGACGGCAATATGTGGAGTTAACTCACCGCCATATTTGCTATGATGGTCAAACCTCAAGCCAGTATTCAATTGCCATGAATCAGCGAACTGCCATCTGTCTTCTATAAAAACAGCTTTGTTATTGATATCTCTTTTACCATCATACATGTCTTTATTTTCTACTTCAGTCTTATAATACTGTAACCCCATTGTAATTTGATTGCTTTTTGCAGTGGTAACATTCTGCTGCACATCTACACCAATAGTTTTTTCATTAAAATCGGCCACTTGATAAGGATCTTCACTATAAAAATTTGCTTTTTGATAATTTCTGTAAAGCTGTATATAGCCGTTATTATCAGCACTTTCATTCCAATCGTATCTTAAATTCACATTATTATTCACCCGTTTATGGGCTGAATTATAGACATTATAATTACCATCTTTAAAATTATACAACGGCGATCCGCCTTCAGTATTCAAGTGTTCAAACTGCATGGTAATGCGGTTGTCCTTCCCAATCTGCTGATCCAGTTTCAGGTTGACACCATCTGTATTAAAACCGGAGTTTGGCATAGTTTTAACATCGCCGTCAATATCCTTATAGCTATAGTTGCCGCGACGATCTTTACTGGCACTGACAAATATCCCCAAACCGTTTTCAGTTGCACCACCAGCAGTAATACCGTACTGCTCGGTATTCCATGAGCCGGAAGCAGCACGGACAGTAACATGGCTCTCCAACTCACTGCCTTTTTTTGTAATAATATTTATAACGCCGCCAACGGCATCTGTACCATATAAAGCTGAACCTGCACCCTTCAATACTTCTATTCGTTCAATAGCATTGACAGGCGGAAGCCAATCTGCACTGTAATTACCGCTACTTCCTAAATTAACGCGCCGTCCGTCGACAAGTATTAAAACGCGCTCGTCTCCATTAATCAAAATTTTGTCCTGTCCCATACTTGTACCTTTTGCTCCGCTGCCAAGAACATTGACCCCGGGAATTTTACTGATAGCTTCAGCGGCATCGCTGTAATTATTATCAGCAATACTTTCTTTTGTAATAACGCTGATATTAGCAGGAGTATCAGACTTATTAGTTGCTACACGGCTTGCCGTAACTACAAACTCACCTAAAGTAAATCTCTCTACAGGCTCTTCTGCAAAAACGCACGTCCCCCCCATAAATACACCACTGGTGACTAACAGCGTTAATAAAGTACTCTTCTCCAAAATAATCTTCTTCATTTGCTCCATTCCTTTCCTGCACGATGTAAAATGTCGGGACAACATAAAACGCAGACCATATTCGAAAGCATATAGTCTGCGCCATTTCCCCAGTTGACCAAATAGACTTTCGGATACATGATGAAAAACAAAGCGTCGCAAATATCATTCGGCTAACCACACCAAACTGATAATAACGACACTGCGATTCATGTATCCGACCCGTACATCGCAAGTCATAAAAGGATTATTAAAAAACTGGCAGGTCTCCTGGCTCTGTTTCATCGCACTGCAATTCCTTCTAAGACACTAGTCAATGGTTTCGCATTACAGTGCTCCACATTACAGTTGCGGGACAGCTCGGATTTTACCGGATTCCCTATTAAGCCGCTGAAATTTTATAATCTCTGGCACCAATTTTCTACAATATTCAATTTTAATTTAATAATACATCTTAAATCGTCTATAATTCTACCATATTCTTTATGCGCTTGCAACTACTTATTGATAATAATCTGCAATAAACATTATTAACAATATTTATTCTGCAGCACTTGCCGCGCCCTGCTCTGTGAATTCAACTGCCTCATCTGCTCGAAAAGTGCTGTCAATACCATTATTTTTCCAAATCAAAGCTTTTTTAGGACTTCCTTTCAAAACATACCCATCGATACTAAAATTAATTTCAGTTTTAGCTTTAAATTCAACAAACCCTGCATTATCCAAGTCTACGGCATTATTCTGCCAGCCAATAGGACGCAGTTTAGTATCTTCTGCCAAAGTACCCATTTTTACAGCACCATCATCATAAAAACCCACAATACTATCGCTTTTTAAAGTCACAAAGCCATATTGATTATCACCTATACCGATTGTAATGTCATTGGCCACAGTTCCACTGGTTACTGTCCCTTCTGCACTGAAAGAAACCGCAGTTCCGCCTTTGTAACGAACGTGCCCATAACTTGGTAAAGCAATGCTATATAGATTACTGTTATTCCAATAACGATAGTGACGAGGGAAAAAATTCCTCCGTTCGTATACGCTGAAATAAAATAATAATCATTGATAATACGCTGCCAACCCTGTGGTCGTAAAAATGTATCATTTGCTAGAGTTCCGCTTATAACGGCACCTGAATCATTGATCATAACCACAGTATTTTTCTTAAACTTTACCTGATCGCCGACAGACCATCCCTGTGGATATAATTCTTCATTTTAGAAAGCTTTTACTTATCGGTTCGGCAAAACATCACTGACAAAAGTGACTAAGCATAGTATAAGAGTTATTTGGAGCAAAACCTTTTTGTCCAGCATATTATAACCTCCTTTTCTATCTATATCTTTATTCATTATATCATTTTCTTTTGAAATATCTTTGTTCTCACAAACAGTTTACAATCATAAAAAACAAAAAGACCGCATTGCGGTCTTTTAATTTTTTTTTAACAACTTTTTCTTCCTGCTCTTTTCAGCAGCAAACTGCCATAAATACCATACACCTAAAGAACGCCATGGACGCCAATGCTCGGTTATTTTAGAAATTTGCCCACGCTTGGGAATATCACTTAATCCCATAAGAAGTTTTAATTCTTTCTTAAAGATAAAGTCAGCCGAAGGAATGACATCAGTTCTGCACAAGGCAAGCAATAAAAACATTTCAATAGTCCACTGCCCTAAACCGCGAATTTGGACAAGCTGCTTAGTTATTTCAGCATCAGTCATTTCAGAAAATTTTTCTATAGTTACCTGACCTGCAACAGCTGCTTCAGCAAAACTTTTCAAATATTCGGCTTTCTGTTTTACCAGTCCCTGTTCGCACAAGGCTTCAATGGAAACTTCCACTACCGCCTGTGGCTGCAGTGGATTTCCTAAAAATTTTCCTAGTTTTTCCAGTAATTGCAGACTGACATCAGGTGGTAACTGCTGTGAAACAATACCTGTAACTAATGTCCCGAAATACTTCTCCTTTGGCTCAGGTTTCAATTCACACACGGGAAACCTATCGATCAATGGGATCAGCTCAGGCGCATGTTCACGCAGCTATTCGGCTCCTGCAGCCCAATCTGGGGTTTTGAGCATGATACATCCTCCTTATTTACTTTGGTTATTCAACGAAACAGTACTATCGTTGATATTACTTATGATTATACGCTAAAACGATTATTTTGCAAAGCCGCTGAAAAGTAATTTAGTAAAATTACAGAAAATCCTTGCATCATTCATGGTTTTATGGTATTATTTATATCTGTCAGGACTACTGACAAATGGCCCGGTGGTTCAGTTGGTTAGAATGCCGCCCTGTCACGGCGGAGGTCGTGGGTTCGAGTCCCATCCGGGTCGCCATTTGCGGAAATAGCTCAGTGGTAGAGCACCTCCTTGCCAAGGAGGGGGTCGCGAGTTCGAATCTCGTTTTCCGCTCCATTTTAGGGGTATAGCTCAACTGGTAGAGTAGCGGTCTCCAAAACCGTTGGTTGTGGGTTCGATTCCTACTGCCCCTGCCACGCAAAAGTAAGCTGCAGACGATGTCTGCAGCTTTTTTATTTTAATATGTCTAAAATAAAACCAAGGGAAGTCAGCTGTAATGCCTGACCTCCCTTGGTTACTAATTATAAAAAAGGACTGTCCTTACTTTGATAATCTATTTTATATTTATCAGGATTAGCTTTGACAATAGCTAACAGTGCCTTGCCTTCACTTCCATATTCACCCGCCTGCTCTTTTACTTCCTTTTGCAGATCAAGCATCCACGGCACTAAAGGCGGCATCCATCTTAGCAAGCAGGCGGCAAGTTCATCAAGATTATCTCCTTCTAAAATATGATCTCTGATTACAATATGCATCTTTTTTCCCCCTTTTACACGCAGTCTCTATTATAACAAAATCATATGAAAATAAAGTCCGATCACTTTATTATAAGCGATCGGACTTTATTTTCATACTATTAACACTGTACAATTTATTTTCCGGTACGACCACGTTTAGTAAAAGGCTTACCTTCTTTACAAAGTGGGCAGTCCTCTTCTTTAAATGTTGGTACATCAAGATGCAGTAAAGCTTCAGTACGAATACCAAAATCAACTTTACCGCCGCTGCGGTCAACCAAAAGCCCAATACCGACAGGAATGCCGCCATGTTCTTTAACAACATCCAGAACTTCCATAACACTGCCGCCAGTTGTAACAATATCTTCAACGATCAGTACACGAGTTCCTTTTGGAATCTCAAAACCGCGTTTTAAAGTCATTTTACCATTTTCGCGTTCGGTAAAAATAGCACGGGTATCAAGCGCTTTACCAACTTCGTGCGCCAGCAGGATACCGCCTGTCATTGGACCTACTACCAGTTCTACATTATCAGCAGCATAACGTTCAGCCAACTCCTGACAAAGCTTTTCTGTGTATTTAGGATGCTGCAGCACATTGAATTTTTCTACATACATAGGGCTGTGCAAACCACTGGTCAACAAAAAATGTCCGTGAAGCACGGCTTCAGTTTCTTCTAAAAGCTGCATTACTTCTTTTTCTTGCAACATATCAAACACCTCTGATTTCTGCTACGATGCTTTGTGCCGCAGCAATTTTATCTTCTGCTTTAGTAATAGGACGCCCTACTACGATATGGCTGGAACCATTTTTAAATGCTCCGACAGGAGTAGCGATACGGCTTTGGTCATCTATAGACGCACCAGCCGGACGTACACCGGGCGTAACGATCAAAAACTCGGGACCACAGGCACTTCGAATACCTGCAGCTTCCTGTGGCGAGGCAACGACACCATCCATGCCATCTTCCTGTGCCAGCTTTGCCAAAGCAATAACCTGCTCTGCAATAGTGTTCTTATAATTAAGATCACCAAACTGCTCATCATCCATACTGGTCAAAATAGTAACAGCAATCAGTTTCGGCGCCGGGCGTCCCAATTTTGCAGCAGCTTCACGCACAGATTTAACAGCTGCCTGCATCATCTTTTTACCGCCTACGGCATGTACATTCATCATATCTGCACCTAAACCAGTAAGAACCGCCAAAGCACCTGCAACGGTATTGGGAATGTCCTGTAATTTTAAGTCAAGAAACACCTGCTTATTATGACCTTTGAGGAAGCGTATCATTTCACTTCCCGCAGCATAATAAAGCTCCATACCAACCTTATAATGGCTGACATTATCTCCTAATTCCAATACTACTGCTTTAGCCTGTTCCATTGTGGGGAAATCCAAAGCTACGATCAAACGATCGTCATGATTCATCCTGCCACCCCCTTAACGTTTTACAGCGCGTTTCAGATGGATCTTACCTTCTGGCAACGCCAAACCGATCATATCTTTAAGTTTTTTAATGCCATGCTTATCCATATATTCCAAAATACCATGTGAAATAGTTTCTGCAATACAAGGATTGGTAAAATTAACAGTTCCTACAGCAACTGCGCTGGCACCTGCCAGAAAAAATTCTATCGCATCTTCTGCTGTCATAATGCCGCCCATACCGATAATAGGCACATGTACGTTCTGAGCAACCTGATAACACATCCGCACTGCAACAGGACGTACAGCCGGACCGCTAAGTCCGCCTATAACATTGCCTAAAACCGGCTTTTGCCTGTCAATATCTATTTTCATACCAATCAAGGTGTTGATCAGTGAAATAGCGTCAGTTCCCGCCGCTTCTACAGCCTGGGCCATGGCTACGATATCGGTCACGTTGGGTGAAAGCTTGGTAATCACCATTTTAGACGTATTGCTTTTACCGCTTTAACTACTTCAGCTGCACTGTCAGGGCAGGTACCAAAAACCAGGCCTCCTTCTTTGACATTTGGGCAGGAAATATTTATTTCTAAAGCGTCAACGCCTTCTACATCCAGTTTTTTGGCAACCTTGCCGTAATCTTCATAGGAATGGGCATAAATATTAACTATTACCGGTACGTCATACTGACGCAGTTGCGGCAACGTTGTTTCCAAAAAATAATCCACACCAGGATTTTCAAGTCCGATACTGTTGAGCATCCCTGACGGAGTTTCAACAGCACGCTGTCCCTTATTCCCCGGCTGCGGTTCTAAGGAGGTACCTTTAACAGTAACAGCCCCTACTTTTCAAGATCAAGAAAGTCGGTAAATTCCAGTCCAAAGCCAAAGTACCGGAAGCTGTGGTAATCGGTGTTTTCATTTTCAAGCCGGCAATATTTGTCGCCAACCGTCCATCATACAATGCTTTTACCATTCGCCCACCTCCTCGGCCCAAAATACCGGGCCGTCGGTACAAACCTTAAGCCGCTTGCCTATACCACTGCACGAACAGGACAAGCAAGCGCCAAGACCGCAGGCCATATACTTTCCAAAGAAACCTGACATTTTATATTTTTTCGGCAGCAACTTCAGCTACAGCTTTCATCATCGGCACAGGCCCGCAGACATAGACGCAGTCATATTTACCGCTGTCTAAAAGCTGCGGCAAAAGAGCAATTACTGTCCCCTGCACACCACAACTGCCGTCATCTGTCGTAATATGGATATTTTGGCAAATATCTTCGTACAAATCTGTCCAAAACAGTTCTTCTTCCGAACGCCCTCCCATCAAAATCTCTATGGGCTTGTTCTGCGCACAGAATCCTTCTGCCAAATACAGCAGCGGCGCCAGTCCCAGACCACCACCAACCAGCAATGGACGTTCAGCCTCCATAGCGAAGCCATGGCCTAAAGGACCTACGATACTCAGCTTATCTCCACTGCACACTTCTGCCAGAATATGAGTAGCCTCGCCAATAATGCGGTATATCATAATGAAAGTACCATTATCCGCATTTACTCCAGCAACGCCAAAGGACGGCGAAGCAACGGCGCCGTATTCTTGCAGACCTGCACATTCACGAATTGTCCCGGGACCGCCGTTTTGGCGATATCGGGAGCATAAACTTCTATTAATTTTGTATTAGCGTTTAAAACACGCTGACCAATAACAGTGGCGTTCGTAATAGTTTTGGCACGGGCTTATCCCTCCCAGGCTAAATCCTGCAATGCAACGATGCTGACCACACGGCGGCGGCGCATTGCCGACATAACGTGCTGCAGTTCACGTGCTGTGTCCATAGAAGTCAGGCAGGCAATGGCATGCTCTACTGTGGAACGTCTGATTTTAAAGCCGTCACGCTCAGCATCACGACCATGGTTAGTTGTATTGATAACCATACTTATCCGGCCTTCTTTGATATCGTCAAGAATGTTGGGGCTGCCCTCGCTGACTTTAGTCGCTACGGTCACCTTAACACCCTTTTCTTTCAGATATTCAGCTGTACCTCCGGTAGCCATGATTTCATAACCCAGATCGGCAAAACCGGCCGCAATTTCTGCCGCTTCAGGTTTATCCATATCAGCAACAGTGATCAGTATCGAGCCTTCATGCGGTACATTGATACCGGAAGCAATACATGCTTTATACAAAGCACGTGAGTACTGATAATCAACGCACATTACTTCGCCTGTAGATTTCATCTCAGGCCCTAATGTAATATCGACATTACTCATTTTGTTGAAGGAGAACACAGGGGCTTTAACTGCATAATAGTCCGGGAAGAAGCCCAAGCCTGGTTTATACCCCTGCTCACGCAGCGAATGACCCATAGCTGCTTTAGTTGCTACATTGATCATCGGCACGTTGGTGACCTTACTCAGGAAAGGAACTGTACGGGAAGAACGCGGATTTACTTCAATTACATAAACCTCATTATTCCGTACGATATACTGGATGTTGATCATGCCTTTTACTTCCAGTCCAAGTGCCATACGGTTGGTATAATCAATGATAGTTTTGATAACCGACTCGGACAGATTACGCGGCGGATAAACAGCGATAGAATCGCCGGAATGCACACCTGCACGTTCGATATGCTCCATAATACCGGGAATCAGCACTTCATTACCGTCGCAGATAGCATCGACTTCGACCTCTGTACCCTGCAGATAATGATCGACCAGTACCGGATGTTCGCGTGAAGCCTTAACAGCACTGGACATATAATGTTTCAGTTCTTCATCATTATAAACTATTTCCATTGCGCGACCGCCCAAAACATAAGACGGACGAACCATAACCGGATATCCGACATCAGCTGCAGCTTTTAAAGCGCCTACCGTATCAAAAACAGTATGCCCTTTCGGACGCGGAATATTGCAGTTTGTCAAAAGCTGTTCAAAACGTTCTCTATCTTCGGCTCTGTCAATACTGTCAACACTGGAGCCAAGTATTTTCACGCGTGCATCTGCAAGCGGTCCAGCCAGATTGATTGCCGTTTGGCCGCCAAACTGTACGATAACGCCTTCAGGCTGTTCTTTATCAAGAATATTCAAAACATCTTCTACTGTCAAAGGTTCAAAATACAGACGATCAGAAGTATCAAAGTCCGTACTTACAGTTTCCGGGTTATTGTTAATAATGATGGTTTCATATCCAAGCTCTTTCAGTGCCCATACGGAATGTACAGAGCAATAGTCAAACTCTACGCCTTGCCCGATAGGGATCGGTCCGCTGCCTAAAACAGCAACCTTCTTTTTATCACTGACGCGCACTTCATCTTCAACAGCATAGGTAGAATAATAATAAGGTGTTTCAGCTTCAAACTCGGCAGCACAGGTATCAACCATTTTATAGGTTGGGATAATGCCCCAGTCCTTACGCATAGCACGTACTTCCATCATCTGTTTACCGATATATTCGCCAATAACCACATCGGCAAAGCCCATGCGTTTAGCTTTACGCATTATCTCCTTAGTCATCGGTTCAGTTTTTAAAACAGTTTCCATCTTGACGATATTCAATATTTTCTGCAGGAACCATCTGTCGATCATCGTAATCTCATGGATCTCTTCCAGACTTACGCCTCGACGAAGTGCTTCGGCAACAACAAAGATACGTTCATCATCGATCTTAGAAATGCGAGCACGAATTTCTTCATCACTCAGTTCTTTTAATTCCGGCATTTCCAGATGAGTCAAACCGATTTCCAAAGAACTGATCGCTTTCAGCATTGCTGCTTCCAGTGTGCGTTCGATAGCCATAACTTCGCCGGTAGCCTTCATTTGGGTGCCTAATGTACGGTCGGCTGTAACATATTTATCAAAAGGCCAGCGCGGGAATTTCAGTACTACATAATCAATAGAAGGCTCGAAGCAGGCAGTTGTCTTTTCGTTACAGCATTTTGTTTTTTCAATCTCGTCCAGATTATAACCGATAGCTATTTTACTGGAAACCTTTGCGATCGGGTAACCGGTAGCTTTAGAAGCCAAAGCCGAAGAACGGCTGACACGCGGATTTACTTCGATTACATAATAACGTTCAGAATTTGGATCCAATGCCAACTGCACATTACAGCCGCCGCGCACACCCAATTCACGTACTATATCAATAGAAGCCTGACGCAGCAGCTGTACTTCGCGATCGCTCAGAGTCTGCGCCGGAGCGGCAACGATAGAATCGCCGGTATGTACGCCTACAGGATCAAGATTTTCCATTGAGCAGACAGTGATGCAGTTATCAGCCGCGTCACGCAGCACTTCAAATTCAATCTCTTTCCAGCCCGCTACGCTGCGTTCAATCAATGCCTGACCAATAAGACTGTATTTCAGACCTTTATTAACGATTTCATCCAGTTCATCTTCACTTTCAGCGATACCGCCGCCGGTGCCGCCCAAAGTATATGCTGGCCGAACGATCAGAGGAAACCCGACTTTACGGGCAAATTCCTTCGCTGCCGCCATCGTTTCAACGATAGCGCTTTCCGGAATCGGCTGATTGATTTTTCCATCGTTTCTTTGAAAAGCTCACGATCTTCTGCTCTCTTGATACTATAAATCTGAGTACCTAAAAGCTGCACGTTATATTCGCGCAGAATACCTTTTTCCTCCAGATCGATTGCAAGATTCAGGCCAACCTGACCACCCAAAGTTGCCAGCAAAGAATCAGGACGCTCGCGTTTAATAACACTTTCCAAAAATTCAACATTAACAGGCTCAATATAAACACGGTCGGCAATATGCACGTCCGTCATAATCGTAGCCGGGTTACTATTGACAAGTACGACCTCCAGCCCTTCTTCTTTCAGAGAACGGCAGGCCTGAGTACCGGCATAGTCAAACTCAGCAGCTTGACCGATAATGATCGGGCCGGAACCGATAACAAGAACTTTTTGATATTTTGCAGCTTTGGCATCAGTTTTGGCCTCCCATCATTTTTACAAAACGTTTAAATAAATATTCATGGCCGCCTGGTCCGGGGCTTGCCTCGGGATGATACTGAACTGCGAAAGAAGGATGGTCAAGATAACGCAAACCTTCAATCGTACCATCATTCAGTGAGATATTAGTTATTTCCACATTCAGACCGGCTAAAGATTTTTCGTCAACAGCATAACCATGGTTTTGTGAACTGATCAGAACCTTATTTTCCAAAAGGTCTTTAACCGGATGATTGACGCCACGATGCCCGAATTTCATTTTAAAGGTATCAGCACCATTAGCCAAAGCTAAAATTTGATGACCTAAGCAGATGCCGAAAATAGGCTTCTTGCCGATCAGCTTTTTAACTTCTTCAATGATCGGCTGTAAATCCTTCGGATCTCCGGGGCCATTAGCTAAGAAAATACCGTCTGGCCGTGCTGCCAAAATCTCCTCTGCTGTAGTATATGAAAGAAAAACCGTCAAATGGCAGTCAAAACTGGCCAGATATTCAAGAATATTTTGTTTGATACCAAAATCCATGACCGCAACATGATATTTGCCGTTGCCAAGCGTATAAATTTCAGGAGTTGTTACTGTAGCTACCTGATCATGTACTTCTGGTGTAGCCAGCAGCTTTTCCACTTCCTCCTGCGGCATTTCTGCCGGCACGATAACACCCTGCAGTACACCATAATTGCGAAGTTTACGGGTAATCGCACGCGTATCCACGCCTGTCAGTACAGGTACATCCTGTTCATCCAAAAACTGTTCCAGCGTTTTTTCGCAGCGCCAGTTGCTGGGATGATCACACAGTTCACTGATCACATATCCCTGAAAAAAAGATTTTCGCCCCTGATTAAAAAGATCGTTAGTACCATAATTTCCAACTAAAGGATAAGTCATAACAACAATCTGCCCGCAAAACGACGGATCAGTTAAGGTTTCCTGATAACCGCTCATACCGGTAGTGAAAACAACCTCACCTACCGCATTGCGTTTACCATACAGCTCGCCTTCATAAACACTGCCGTCTTTTAATACCAATTTACCTTTTCTTGCTATCGTTTGCATACTTCACCATCTCTCATTACGAATTTACCTGCTACCATCGTAGCTACGGCTTTGCCTTTACAATGTTTTCCTTGGAAAGGAGTTACCTTGCCGCGTGTATAAAATTTCGTATTATCAACAGTCCATTCTTTGTTAAGGTCGATAATAGTTACATCTGCCGGATAACCAACTTTTAAACTTCCAGCTTTTAGTGCAAAAATATTCGCAGGTTCTGTACTCATTTTACCAATAATTTCGTTAATTGTGAAGATGTTTGTATGATAAAGATCAGTTAAAACTACACCAACGGATGTTTCCAAACCCGTAAATCCGCAGGGAGCATAACGGAACTCAACGTCTTTTTCTTCAGGAGCATGCGGAGCGTGGTCAGTGACGATCGCATCTACCGTGCCATCTTTAACTGCAGCGCGCAAAGCCTCTACATGATCCATGCTGCGCAGCGGCGGCGAGACCCTGGTAGCACTGCTGTAAGTAGCACAGGCCTCGTCAGTTAAAGTCAGATGATGTACTGTAACTTCACAGGTCACATTGACACCTTTTTCTTAAAGCCGCGAATGATATCAACAGCGCCTTTACTGGCAACATGCGCAATATACATGTGCGCCGGTATATTCGGCAATAAGACAGTCGCGGGCAACAGCACTATCTTCTGCTATTGCAGGTATACCGGGCACTCCGATACGTGCGGAAACAGCACCTTCATGCATGTCGCCTTCATGTCCCAGTTCCGGTTCGATAGCATGGGAAATCAAAACTTTATCAAAAGCACCTATATATTTGGCGGCAAGTGTAAACAGACGCGGACTGTTGACAAAGTGCCCGTCATCCGAGAACGCCATCGCGCCTTTTTCAGACATATCGATCATTTCAGCCAGCTCTTTACCTTCTTCGCCTTTGCTGATAGCACCGATAACCTCTACATTAACATAGCCTTCACGTGCAGCACGTTCCTTAATACCGGAAACAATGATAGAGTTATCAATAACGGGTTTGGTATTCGGCATGCAGGCGATAGTCGTAACACCGCCGGCTGCCGCAGCCATTGTACCTGTTACGATATCTTCCTTAGCTTCCAGGCCCGGTTCACGCAAATGTGTATGCACGTCAACCAAACCAGGCGCCACTATAAGCCCATCGGCATCATATACTTCATCGGCAGCAGCTTTAATCTCCGCCGCAACTTCTTTGATTACACCGTCTTCCACCAATAAATCCATAATGGCATCAATATTTTGGCTGGGATCGATGACACGACCGTTTTTAATCAATGTTTTCAATTTGCTTACCCCCCGTCAAAGTCAAGAATAAGAGTGCCATACGTACTGCTACACCATTTTGCACTTCATCACGAATAGCGGCGTTATCGCAGTAGCCGACCTCCCAGGAAATTTCCAGGCCGCGATTCATCGGCCCGGGATGCAGGACAGTAACATCGGGTTTTGCCAGCGCCAGACGCTTTTCATTCAAGCCAAAGATTCGTGCATATTCACGCGGAGACGGGAACAGTCCTTTTTTCTGACGTTCCAGCTGAATGCGCAGGACATCAATAACATCTGCACCTTCGATAGCATCTTCAACACGTTTGTGTACGGTTACGCCCAGACTTTCTATATCGTGAGGCAGCAAAGTCATTGGTCCGGCTACATGTACATCAGCCCCCATCTTAGTCCAGGCAGCGATATTAGTACGGGCAACGCGACTATACAGAACGTCACCTAAAATCGCCATTTTTACCCTTCAGATCTTTTCCCTGTTCACGAATGGTAAACATATCCAGAAGTCCCTGAGAAGGATGTGCATGCGCTCCGTCACCGGCGTTGATGATAACAGGATCAGCAACCTCCGCAGCATAAGCAGCGGCACCCTCGATCGGATGGCGCATAACGATTGCGTCACAAGCCATAGATTGTACAGTAAGAATAGTATCGCGCAGGCATTCACCTTACAACGCTGGAGCTGGCAGTAGTAATATTAACTACGTCAGCGCCAAGATATTTTCCAGCCAGCTCAAATGAGGTTCTTGTTCTGGTGCTTGGTTCATAAAAAAGGTTGATAATGGATTTTCCCCGCAGTGACGGCACCTTTTGATATCACGTTTCATGATTTTCTTCATTTCTGCCGCAGTTTGCAGAATCATTTCATATTCCTCGATGGAAAGTGAATCCAGATCAAGGATATCTCTGCCACCCAGAGATACGTTTGCTTTTGCCATTGTCCTACCTCCTATTAATCACATAAAAAAGCCTTCTGTGCCTGCAAGATGGCAAAGAAGGCTTGTAGTACAAGTTACCTAAAAGTCTACCTTACAGTCTCACAGGACCGCTTTAAAGGTAATATTCTATTGGTAATATTTTACCATCCATTAAGTGGTACGTCAAACCAAAATCAAAATATTTTCCAGGAATTTTACTTCCCACGCATTACAGCAAACCTACAAATCTGCTTCTTGCAATATCTGCCGCTATCGTATAAGATAAACCCAGAATCTATTATTTGAAAGGAGGATTGCTTTATCAATCCTTTAAGAAATATCGATGCGGTCATGTCAGGTAGCAAAGGCTATTTGACAGGCAATCGCTAAAACAAAACAGCTTTTGCTGCCATCCCGGTAATTATAAATCTGGGAGGAAGCAATATGTGCTATCAAAACGGTAAAAAAATATTACCACCGCCACTTTTATCAGCTATTCAGGAATACATAGACGGTGAATATATCTATATCCCTCGATAACAAACCCGATCGAAGGTAATCAGGAAATATATTCTGCCGTTATCTAAGTGGAATTCCTGTTACTGTTCTTGCCGAAGAATACTTTTTGTCATCTAAAACAATATACAGTATCATTGCTAAAAAGAAAATCTGATCCTTGAGAACGTCATTACCTGACGTTCTCTTTTCTTTCAGAAAAAATGCAGGAAGTAATTTTGTAAAACCTGTAATATAATAAACACAAAGACAGAGAAAGCAGGTGCTATAATGAAATATCCTAAAAGCGAACAATACGACAAGCAATTTCTGCTTGAAAATATGATGGGCCCTAATGCCTTAAAAATTTTAGAAGAACTTACAGAAGGAATAAAACTCACGTCAGATATGAAAATACTTGATTTGGGCTGCGGCAAAGGACTTACATCAATCTTTTAGCAAAAGAATTCGGCGTACAAGTCTATGCAACTGACCTTTGGATAACAGCTGCAGAAAATTTTGAGCGCTTCAAAAAGCTCGGGCTTGAAGATCGCATCATACCAATCCATGCCAATGCCCCTTCCCTATGCTGAAAATTATTTTGATGCGGTGATCAGTGTCGATTCATATCATTATTTTGGCAATACACCTGAATTTATGGACACCAAACTAGCTCCTTATATCAAACCAAATGGTATCATTGCCTTAGCCTTCCCCGGTTTCAAAAAAGATTATCACAATAATCTGCCGTCCGAACTGCTCATTTCCTGGGGTGCTGAAGATCTTGATACCTTTCACAGCTGTAAGTGGTGGCACGAACTGCTTTCACAATCTCAAACGATCAATATCGAAAGCATCTCAGAGCTGAAGTGTATGGAGGAAGCCTGGCAGGACTGGCTGGAATGTGATGAGGAACATGCCATCAACGATAGAGCTTCAATGAATGCCGGTGCAGGGAAATATATGAATCTTATCGCCATCAAAGCTAAAAACTCTAAATTCTATTTTAAACAAACCCCGCTGTCTTAAAAGACAACGGGGTTTTTCTTAATTATTATTTCCAGTCAAGTTCTTCGACTTCTTTACGGCCGCGACCTGTTAAAGCGTCGAGCATAACACGCTGCTCTACTTGAGCAACTAATTTTTTGGTAAATTTAACAGTATCAGGATTTACGGAAATACTGTCGATACCGCTCTTAATGAGGAATTCACAGAATTCAGGATAAACGCTGGGAGCCTGACCACAGATAGAAACAGTTTTGCCTTCGCTGTGAGCAACCTCAATAAGGTGACGTACTGCACGGCGCACTGCCAGATTACGTTCATCATAGATATGGGAAACAGTATCATTATCACGGTCACAGCCAAGCACCAGCATGGTCAAATCGTTAGAACCGATAGAATAACCGTCTACATACTTATTGAACTGATCGGCCAGAATGATATTGGAAGGAATTTCAGCCATCAACCATACTTTAAAGTCCTTACCGCGCTCCAAGCCACATTCAGCCATAATCTTAACCACTTTTTCACATTCCTCTACATTACGGCAGAAAGGAATCATAACATTAAGGTTTTTCAGACCAAACTCTTCACGAACTTTCACTACAGCCTGGCATTCCAGTTTGAAAGCTTCGATGTATTTAGGATCATAATAACGTGAAGCACCGCGCCAGCCCAATAATGCTGAAGGTTCATAAGGTTCGAACTCATCGCCGCCTTTCAACTCACGATATTCACTGGATTTGAAATCGCTGAAACGCAGAGTAACCGGTCTGGGAGCCATTGCCTGACAAACCTGACGCATACCTTCTGCCAGCTGATCGACAACTTTTTCAGGATGTCCGGTTTTAATGAGATACAAAGGATGTTCATGGATATAAGTAGTCCAGATGAACTCTTCACGCATCAAACCGATACCATCACAGGGCAGACTGGAATATTTCTCAGCCAGTTCCGGATCGCCCAAATTCATATAAACTTTAGTGCCAGTCGGCGGGAAGTATTCAGCAACCGCTACAGCAGCGCCTGCCTGATTTTCTTTTTTAGCTTCTTCAATAATGCCTTCATAAACTACGCCATGAGTAGCATCGATAGTTACATCAATACCGTCAGGAATAGTAACAGTAGCAGCTTCACCACGGCTCTTAGTACCAACGATACAGGGAATACCCAGCTCGCGGCTAACGATGGAAGCATGACAGGTCATTCCGCCGCTGTCAGTGACGATAGCTTTGGCTTTTTTCATTGCCGGTACCCAGTCAGGAGCGGTCATCTCAGTAACAAGGATCTCTCCTTCTTTAAATTCATCGATGCGGGAAGGATCAAGAATAACGTGTACGCGGCCAGAAACTTTACCCGGGCTTGCAGGCAAACCTTTCACGATAACCTTATGATCAGTAGTAGTCATAGATTTGCTTTCCTGCACTTTTGCTCCTCCTTCTTTATTGCGGCGGCTCCATACGGTTTCCGGACGGGCCTGCAGAATCCAGATTTTATTGGTACGTTCATCAATGCCCCATTCCATATCCATATAACAGCCATAATGTTTTCGATCTTTTTAGCATAATCAGCCAGTTCCAAAATCTGCTCGTCAGTCAAAGTCTGTACTTTGCGCAGTTCTTCAGGGACCTGCACTTCTTCACAGTCGCCGCCTTTTTTGCGTACAAGCATGATGTCCTGCTCATTTACGCAGCGGTCAATGATTTTGTGGTCATGTTTGGAAATAGTATAATTATCAGGAGTAACAGTACCCTGAACAACATATTCACCCAGTCCAAAGGCTGCCTCAATCAGGATATTATTGTCATCGCCAGTAGCAACGTTAACAGTAAACATAACACCGGAAGTTTTAGAGAAACCATCATTTGTACAACGGCACTCAAAGCAACTTCTATATGATCAAAGCCTTTTTTCCCGATAGTAGACAGCACGGTCGGTAAAGCAGGAAGCGTAGCATTCCTTTACCTTTGCGATAATGGTTTCAGCACCCTGTACGTTCAGATAGGTATCCTGCTGACCAGCAAAGCTTGCATCCGGTAAATCTTCAGCTGTAGCACTGGAACGAACGGCGACATAGGGATTCTCTTCGCCGACTCTTTTACCAAGTTCAACATAAGCAGCGCCAATAGCGTCCTGCAGATCCTGAGGCATTTTCTCAGCCATGATGGCATCACGCAGACGAGCGCTGACATCACGCAGTAAAGCGCTGTTTTCAACGTCAGTCAATTCAGACAAAATAGAGCGCATCTTTTCTTCAAGACCGCTTTCTTTAATGAAGTATCTATAAGCGTAAGCCGTAGTAGCAAAACCGTAAGGAACGGGAACATCTGTCTTAGCAGTCATTTCACCGAGGGAAGAGGATTTGCCGCCAACGATATCAACGTCTTTTCTTTCTAATTGCTCAAACCAGAGAAGAAACTGTTCTTCTTTTTTCATGATTGTAGCACTCCTTTATATTATACTTTTTGGGCTGCGCCCTTAATATAGTGTATACTATATCATATTTGTACACCACATTCAAGGACTTTTTTCATCGCTTTTTAACTTTTTGTGTTAAATTTTACAAAATATGCTTATTTTCAGTACGGCCCTCCTTTACTCTTTAAATAATATTTTCGTCACAGGAAAAACAGAGTATATATATTAGTATACACTAAATGATACCTGGGAAAAAGTAAAATCAGCAGATTATAACTAAAATCCATCTCATAGACTGCGCCATATATGTAAAGATTGCACAATGTACTTCTTAGTATATTTCTTAACAATACAATCAAGCCCACGAATCTCACTGCAAATACAAGGAAAGCCCCTGATGACAGACACGCCGCGTACTAAATGTACTCTGGTGTTTGTAACCAAGGGCCTGACAAAACAACTGCCGTAAAATGTGCGATTAAAGAACGATACAGCTCAAATCGCCGACAGCATTTGTAACCTCTTTCGCCTGCTCAAGAAGGGCCAGACGATTATTTTTAATATCAACATTTTCATCCATGACCATAACACTGTCAAAGAATTTATTTACAGGCTCAACTACCTGCTCGGCAAGTTTTAATGCACCGGCATAATTATAAGTCACGATGTCCGGATCAGCTCTTTATTAAGACGAATCAGAACATCATGCAGTTCCTGCTCTGCCGGGTCGGCAAAAAGCGCACTGCTTATAGCAACTTCAGTCTCAATTTTTTTGCAAAGATTGCAGACACGGATAGAAGCCTGAATAACAGCTTCTGCTTCCGGCAGAACTACATACGCATTCAAAGCCTTGCAGCGCGCGTAAATATCTACTAAATCATCGTTGCGTTCATCGGCAAAAACAGCATCGACAACGTCATAACGGATTCCCTGTTCGATCATCATATTCTTCAAACGTAATTTAAGAATTCTAAAATCTGCGGTATCAATTTACCGGTATCTTCCGGTTTGATATTGAGCAGATACAGCGCACCTGCCAGAATTTTGATCAGGGGCATATGATAGTTACTGCTGATAAGAATATTGATGATACCCAAAGCCTGACGACGCAATGCATAAGGATCCTGCGAGCCTGTCGGTGCAAGTCCGCGGCTGAAAGTAGCAACGATATTATCCATTTTATCACTGATGCCGACAATACGTCCAATAGTACCCTTCGGCAGCTCGTCACCGGCAAAACGCGGCAGATAGTGTTCATAAATACCTTCAGCAACTTCAGCAGGTTCGCCGTCTAATTTGGCATATTCACGCCCCATAACTCCTGCAGCTCTGTAAATTCAACCACCATCCCGGCAACAAGATCTGTTTTAGACAGCAAAGCTGTACGTTTGAGGTTAGTATCGTCAACTTTAACATTGATGGCAAACTTAACCATTTCAGCCAGTTTAGCCAACCGCTCACTCTTATCATACATATTGCCCAGACCTTCCTGGAATGAAACTGTTTTCAGTTTTTCCAGACGGTCTTCAATTTTAGTTTGCGGTCTTCATTGAAGAAGAATTCAGCATCACTGAGACGAGCGCGTAAAACACGTTCATTACCGTGTGCGACAACATCCAAAAACTCTTTACCGCCATTGCGGACTGTAATAAATTTATTGAGCAGCCTGCCTTCTTCATCCACTACCGGAAAATAACGCTGATGTTCACGCATTGGGGTGATAATGGCTTCCTTCGGTAACGACAGGAATTTTTCTTCAAATTTCCCACATAATGCAGTAGGATATTCAACAAGATAATTGACTTCTTCCAGTAAGTCTTCGTCAATTTCAGCAATTCCGCCTTCGACAGCCGCCAGTTCTGTCACCTGCTGACGAATCAATTCACGGCGGGCATCCTGATCGACCATCACAAAGTTGTCAGCCAGTGCCTGTACATATGCATCAGCGTTGGGGATCTCAACAGCTCCCTGCATTCCCATAACAGCAGAATGCACTACATTGCCAACCTTATTGATAGCCGCGCTCAGCAGGCCTTTAGTTTCCACAGCCTCTTTCATAGATTGCTGCATAAAACGATGTCCCATCGAATACCTGCCCGATTTTACGCCGGTAATTTCTACCGGTATTACTTTTTCACCGAACAGTGCTACCAGCCAGCGGATAGGACGCACGAACCGAAAATCATAATCGGCCCAGCGCATATTTTTCGGGAAAGATAAAGACTCCAGGATATCAAGCAGCAAACCGGGCAGTAAATCGACAACAGGTTGACCTGCCAAATGTTTTACTGCATAAACGTATTCTCCGCGCACTTCCAGGTCTTTAACGTCTATCCCTGCCCGCGGGCAAAGCCTATTGCCGCTTTGGAAGGAGCTCCGCTTACGAAAGCAATTTTTGCAGACGGCCCTTTAGCCTCAATCGTGCTGTCTGCCTGAGCTTCTGCTACACCTTCAGCAATAAAGGTCATCCGGCGAGGCGTGCCATAAACCTTGATATTTTCAAACGGAATACGCAGCTCCTGCATTTTACCTGCAGCAAGCTCTTGTAATTGTTTAAGAATACCCGGCATAAATTTTGCGGGGATCTCTTCAGTACCGATTTCAAATAATAATTTTTCCATTATTTATTCTCCCCTTTCAATAACGGGAAGCCAAGTTTTTCCCTTTGTTCAACATAAGCAGCTGCGCACAAACGTGCCATAGCGCGCACACGGCCAATGAAAGCCGTTCTTTCGCTGACGCTGATGGCGCCGCGGGAATCCAAAAGGTTAAAAGTATGAGAACATTTCAATACATAATCATAAGCAGGACGGATATATCCGGCCTCAATAACGCGTTTTGCCTCAGCTTCATATTTATCAAACAGATCAAACAGCAGTGCTGTATCAGCTACTTGAAAATTGTAAAAAGACTGTTCTACTTCGTTAGTATGGAAAACGTCACCATAAGTGACTCCATCCACCCATTCAATATCAAAAACATTTTCCACACCCTGGATATACATAGCCAGTCGCTCTAAACCATACGTGATTTCAACAGTAACAGGTTTCACGTCGATACTGCCGACCTGCTGAAAATAGGTGAACTGGGTAATTTCCATACCATCCAGCCAAACCTCCCAGCCAAGTCCCCAAGCACCTAAAGTCGGTGATTCCCAGTTATCCTCAACAAAACGGATATCATGTTCTTCCTGACGGATACCCAGTTCGGCCAGGCTCTGGAGATAAAGCTCCTGAATATTATCCGGAGACGGTTTAATAATTACCTGATATTGATGATGCTGGAACAACCGATTGGGGTTATCCCCATAACGCCCGTCAGCCGGACGTCGAGATGGCTCTACATAAGCCACACGCCATGGTTCCGGTCCTAAAACGCGCAGAAAAGTTGACTGATTCATAGTTCCCGCACCTTTTCGACGTCATAGGGCTGGCCCATGATGCAGTTTTGGTCTGCCCAGAATTTCTGGAGCTTCAAAATAATTGTTTGAAAATTCATGTTCTGCCTCCTATTTTATTTGTTACAACGACAAAAACAAAAGTCTCCGTCCCTGTAACAATTAAGTTACAGGGACGGAGACATAAATCACTCCGCGGTTCCACCCTGCTTGACCGCTCATACGGTCCGCCTCGATGTTTATAAAATTGCAGCTCCCGGGTGCCTTTGTTTTCTCATCTGCCGGCTTACACCATCCCGGCTCGCTAAAACAGAAAACTACTTATCCCTTTCATCGCTTAAAAGAAAATATATCAAATCAGACGTCCTTTGTCAATGCTTTTACAATCCTAACTGCGCTAAAAAGCTTAAACTTTTCAAAGGCTTGTCGATCTGGTAAACAATAAACCGATAAAGTATCTGTTCCAGCTGCATCAAATCGCCGCCGCGCACAGTAAAGGCTGTGGATCATTGAAATCCAGCGCAATCAGCTCATGCAGCAGCTTCTGAGCGCCGCTGCTAAAGGGCAACTCTTCCCCTCCGTGACAGGCTTCGCAAATAAGGCCGCCCTGAACGACACTAAAAAAAGCATCTCCTTCAACAGCTTCAGTACAGTTGACACAGGCGTCATAAACAGGAGCAAATCCTGTTAAAACAAGCAGCTTGCAAATAGCCGACAACGCGACCAGACGCGGGTTATTCCTGGAAAGTATTTGTACTGCTCCTACAAGCAGCTCATAAATATCTTCCTGCGGCTCATGTGCTTCCGTCAGAGCTTCTGTCACTTCAGCAATCACCGAAGCATAAGCCATCTGTTTGATGTCCATTTGCTGCGGCAAAGCAATCAATTCACAGCTTTTCATACTGTCCAGACGTTTACCAGAATATAGCTGCATATCGAGCATCGCAAAAGGCTGTATCAGCCGTCCGCCAGTAGTCCTCGCATAACGGGCACCGTACGCTAAAAAAGGTATTTTACCATGGGCACGCGAAAAACAGACTGCGTATTTATCCGCAGTCTGCCAATCCTTTACTTTTAAAATAATTACTTCGTCCTGATATGCAGTATTACTCATCAGCTTGTACCGCAGTACCATCTTCCTGTAACCTGGTAGCTTTGACCCGTGTTACTCTAAAACCTTCTGCTTCAGTAACCTCAAAGCGCCAGCTGCCGGTAACGACTCTGTCACCTTCTTCAGGCTTACGCCCTAAAAGTCCGAAGACAAAACCGCCAATGGTATCTTCCTCCGGTTCGTCAAATTCAATATTTAAAAGTTCAGAAATCTCGTCCAGTAAAACAAGGCCGTCGAACTCATAGCTGTCATCGCCTAAGCGCAAAATATCTTCTGCTTCTTCGCCATCATGCTCATCCTGAATATCACCGACAATTTCCTCCAGGAGATCTTCCATTGTAACCAGACCAGCCGTACCGCCATATTCATCAGCAACTACAGCAATCTGGATACGCTTATGCTGCATCATCTGCAGCACTTTAGCCGTTGACATTCCTTCGGGAACAACGACAATATTGCGCATTCGTGTCCGCAGATCAAAAGCCGGATCGTCGTCATCGTCCAGATCCATCAAATCACGCACATGAATAACGCCCAAAACATGATCTTTGTCTTCCATACATAAAGGATAACGTGTATGCCGGCTTTCACGCACAGCCTGCAGATTTTCCTGCAGCGTATCATCAGTATACAAACAAATCATATCCTGACGCGGCACCATGACTTCACGAGCCACGCGGTCGGCGAAATCAAAAACATTATCAATCAGACGGCTTTCCATATGATCCAGCTTACCGCCGCGTTCGCTGGCACTGACTATCATCCGCAGCTCATCTTCACTGCGCGAGATATCTTCATCAGGGACAGGATCAACGCCTAAAAGGCACAATACAGCATGGGAGATTCGATTAAAAAGCACAACCAGCGGATATAAAAGGTAATGAAAAAAAACCAACGGATAAGCGACCGCCATCGCTACCTGCTCGACCTTACCTAAGGCGATAGTGCGAGGCACCAGTTCGCCGAAAACAACATGCAGAAAAACGATGATAAGAAACGCACAGGCAAAACCAGCGAATGATCATACCAGGTGCCGGCACTTACACCAAACATACCGCGAAACATTTCAGCGAGAAGCGGGCCGCCAAACCAGCCCAAAAGCAAAGACGAAGCAGTAATACCAAGCTGAGTCGCACTCAAGTAGGTATCAAGCTTTTCGCTCATTTTTAAAACTGTGTTAGCTCTGCTTTTTCCCTGCCGGATCAATTCATCCAGCCTGCTTTTTCTGATTCTGACTAAAGAATATTCAGCCATAACAAAAAAGCCGTTCAATAAAGTGATCAATAATGCAATAGACAGCTCAAATAAGCATGTCATAGCGGGGTCGCCGTCGATAGGTCATCTCTCCTTACTTATATAAACTTCATAAATTGTTATTAGCATAAGCATACCATACTACTGTATTTTCAGTCAATAAATCAGCCTTCATAGCCGAATTGCTTCAAAGCCTTATCCTTATTGCGCCAATCAGGTTTTACTTTAACCCACAGATCAAGAAAACCTTATTGCCGAGCAGTGATTCAATATCCTTCCGGGCCTGCTCGCCGATCTTTTTCAGCAAGCTGCCCTTAGCCCCAATCACGATACCTTTTTGGGATTCACGTTCCACAAAAATATTGGCACGAATATAAATATCATCATTATCACGTACCTTGAATTCATCAATCTCCACAGCAATAGAATGCGGCACCTCATCACGAGTTGACCGCAGTACCTTTTCACGAATCATTTCCGCAGCAATTATCCGTTCCGGCTGGTCGGTTATCATATCGTCCGGGAAATATGCCGGACCTTCCGGCAAATACTTGGTGATCTCATTTACTAAACCCGGGAATTCAGTATCCTGCAAAGCAGAAACAGGCACTACTGCCGCAAAGGTAAAATCTTTAGTATAGCTTTCAATAATGCCGAAAAGCTTACCTTTGTCTGCCAGTTTATCGATTTTATTGGCAACAAGAATCACCGGAGTTTTGACCTTGCGCAGCTGCTCCAGAATATAATCCTCTCCGGCACCGCGCTTTTCCGAAACATCAACAACAAACAAAACCACATCTACCTCGTGCAGCGTACTTTCTGCAGCCCGTACCATATATTGCCCCAGCTTATGCTGCGGCTTATGGATACCGGGAGTATCCAAGAACATGATCTGAGCATTGTCAGTATTCATAATACACATGATCTTATTACGCGTTGTCTGAGGACGGTCACTCATAATTGCAATTTTCTCCCCGATCAATCCATTCGTCAACGTTGATTTGCCTACATTAGGCCGGCCTACAATAGCCGCAAAACCAGAATAATGCTTGCCATCCTGCTTATTTATACTAATCGCTCCTTTGCTTTCACTTACATTTATTTTTTATATTCAGGGACTCAGAGCCAAAACCATATGGCAGCAGTTCTGCCACAGACATTGTTTTTGTCTGTCCCTTGCAATTTGCCAGGATTATTTTTCAAAAGGAAACTCTGCCAGCACCTGACGGCAAGCGCCGCATGGTGCCACCGGCTCATCTGTATCGGCAACTACGCACAAAGTTTTAAACCTGCGTACGCCGCTGCACAGCTGCAAAACAGCATTACGCTCTGCACAGCAAGTCAACCCATACGAAGCATTTTCTATATTGCAGCCGGTAAAAATTTCTCCGTCAACAGTTTCGACCGCCGCCCCAACTTTGAATTTAGAATAAGGCGCGTAAGCATTATCACGTGCCGCCTGCGCTGCCGCTAACAACTTCATCTCCATAACCGCTCCTTTTAATGAACCAGAAATTCTTCCGAAAGGCTGATTTCCCGTAAAGCTTCTTCCTCTTTAGCCCGCATAACTGCTTTATCCTCATCTGTCATATGATCATATCCCAGAAGGTGCAGCAGGCCGTGTACCGCTAAATAAACGATTTCACGTTCCAAGCCATGTCCAAATTCTTCCGCCTGTCTGGAAGCAGTTTCAGCGCTGATAATGATATCTCCCAAAAGATGTTCTTCAGGCCCACCTAAAGCTCCGGTTCCTCTTCACTTTCTTCATCAAGTGCAAAAGAAAGTACATCTGTAGGCCTGTCGACATTACGATAATCGCGATTCAGCATATGTATTTCTTCATCATCAACAATAGTAATATCAACTTCTGTCCTCTCAGACAGACTGTGCAGCCTGGCTACTACATTCAGTCCCGCAGTCAGCAGCTGCTCCAGCTCTTCACTGATCTGTAATTTATCCTGGTCATTTTCCAGCGTTATTATCATTGTCTGCCTCCCGCTGTTTCTGGCGTCTGCTGTCATAATTCTCATATGCCCTGATAATAGCGGCCACGATCTCGTGACGAACGACGTCAGCTTCTCCAAAACGAATAATACCTACCCCCGGAGTTTTCTGCAGAACATAGGCCGCCTGTTTCAACCCGCTGTTTTTACCGTTTGGTAAATCAATCTGTGTAATATCACCAGTAATGACCATTTTCGACCCAAAACCAAAACGGGTCAGAAACATCTTCATTTGCTCCGGTGTTGTATTCTGCGCTTCGTCCAGAATAATAAACGAATCATTCAAAGTTCGTCCGCGCATATAAGCTAAAGGAGCAACTTCTATCGTCCCTCTGGCAACATATTTCTGAAAAGTCTCGCTGCCCAGCATGTCATATAACGCGTCATACAACGGTCTCAGATAAGGATCGACCTTATCCTGCATATCACCTGGCAAAAAGCCAAGTTTTTCACCGGCTTCTACAGCAGGACGAGTCAGAACGATCCGTTCAACCTCTTTATTCTTTAAAGCCTTCACAGCTAAAGCGACAGCCAGATAAGTTTTGCCTGTACCTGCAGGACCTATCCCAATAGTGACATTACTGCGTTTAATGGTTTCTACATAATCCCATTGTCCCAGTGTTTTCGCCTTTACCTGACGACCACGGTTGGTAACGATTATCGTATCGGCATACATACGGTGCAGACTTTCCAGCCGGCCCTCTGCAATCATCCCAATACTGTATCTGACATCATGTGTAGTCAGAGGCATTAAAAAAAAAAAAAAAAAAAAAGCAGCTCTTTGAACAGGGTTTCAATCTGCCCCACTTCATTGTCTTCACCGCTGAAAACGATCACATTGCCGCGCGCAACAATAACACTCTCATAATGTTCCTTGATTACCCGCAGCAGCTCGTCATTTCGCCCTAAAATACCAACCATTTCCTGTTGATCCTGTACTTCAATGATACGTTCGCTCTGTAAAAGGACAAATTCGTGCTCCTTTCTCTCCTTACCCCTCTTTATAACAATATTCTTAATAGTTACCGGCTCCAACGGTTTATCATTGCCATCAGTCTTTACTTTTCCGATTTTATAAACAACGTTCATACCCTTGGTAACTTTACCAAAACAGCATGCTTGCCATCAAGCCACGGACAGGCACGCAAAGTAATAAAGAACTGGCTGCCGCCTGTATTCGGACCGGCGTTGGCCATCGATAAAACACCTGCACCTTCGTGTGTCAGTTTACTGCTGAATTCATCTTTAATGGTATATCCAGGTCCGCCTGTACCAGTACCAGTAGGATCACCGCCCTGAATCATAAAATTATCAATAACACGATGGAAGGTAACTCCATTATAAAACCCTTTTTTCGCCAGGTTGATAAAATTCTCACAAGTTTTAGGAGCCAGATCTGTTGCCAATCTCACTTCAAAATCACCCATTGACGTTTCAAAAACAGCAGTTGCCGGCTTCATCAGCACCGCATCCGGCTCGATCTTAGTTTCACTGCCGCAGGCTACTACGCTGAAACTGCTGAAAACCAATAAACATAATATTAATAATTTTTTCAAAATCATATCCTCCTGTTTTATAGCTACCAATATTATACCACAAGGGTACGTATTCTCACTAGGCTCGAAAATACCTCGCCAAGTTTTCATACAGTACCACAATAATTAATCATCACAGCCTGTCTTTAAGCCAGCCAACAACCTCTGCCGCAGCCTTATTTCCATGATTAGTAAAACTGTGGTCACCGCCGTTAATGATAACCAGCTTTTTTGGAACTCCAGCTAAAGCAAATGTCAAACGTGCCTGATCAACAGCTACTGTTTCATCTTTTTCTCCATGAAGGATCAGCAGAGGACGCTTACACCAGTTAAGTAAAATCCCCTGCAGATCATATTTAGCAAAATCTGTAATAAAATCAGGTGTTAAGGTCAATTCACCCCGTTCATCATTTAAATACAGAGTCTGACCTGCAGACAACGCATTATAGGCTTCAGCACCCAAGGCATTTCTGAAGGTCGCCTGTAAATCGTTCGGCACAGCCCACAATACCAGTCCTGTAATATCAGCAGATCGTGAAGCGGCAACTAATGCCGCTGCTCCGCCAAGACTTCGCCCCAGTAAAAATATTTTTCCGGCTGAAAATTTAAGTCGTACATAAGCAAGCACCGCTTCCAATTCTTCAACCTGCTTGGAAAGGATTTGACTGCCATTAAAATTAAAACGTATGACATTACAGCATTCGGAAGCCATTTCAGCTAAAACAGCTGCTCTGCCGCCGCCATCCATTGAACCTCGGAACCCATGTGCCAAAACCAGCACCGGCGCGGCAGTATTTTCTTCGATACAGGGGGTTAGTATACCATTTATTTCGCCATAAGGCCCCTGGATTTGAATTGTTTCTTCCGCTTTTATTTTCATTTCTACAACTCCATTACTAACGATCTATATTTATATTATAACAAGAAAAATTACATTTGAGTCAACAACAAAAAACCTGCCGATAAAATCGACAGGTTTTTCAGATAGGGACCTATGTTGAGAGTTCTTAGCTTATTTGCCAGGGAAGAACGGCCAAACAACAGGAATTACAACCAAAGATACGACAAAAGCCACGATAACGAGACCAGTACCTGCTTTTACATAGTCCATGAATTTGTAACCGCCAGGACCAAGAACCAAAGTATTCGGAGGAGTACCTACCGGAGTTGCAAATGCACAGGATGCTGCAACTGCGATAGCCATCAATACTGCCTTCGGATCAGCACCCAATTGTTTCGATATAGCTACACCTATCGGGCACAACAGAGCTGCGGATGCAGTATTGGACATAAATTGCGTCAAGCCGCAAGACAGGATAAACAGAACTGCGGTAACGATCAACGGAGACGGAGAACCGCCCATCAGACCTACGGTCCATTCAGCAATCAATTTACCAGCGCCGGTTTTATCCATTGCAGTGGATACAGGCATCATACCTGCGAACAGGAAGATGGTTACCCAGTCGATAGAAGCGTAAGCTTGTTTTTCAGTCAAGCAACCAGTCAGTACGCAAACCAATGCGCCGATGATAGCTGCCATTTCCAAAGTAATACCTTTGATTACAAGTGCCATTACAACAACAACACACAACAGGATAAGACCGGAAATAATTTGTTTGGAGGAAGAAGTAGTAGTAGCTTCAACTTCCTGTTCGATTTCCTGGTCAGCATCTAATTCAACTTTCGGGAGTAAATGTTTACCAATGAACATCATGTAAAGCATACCTGCGATAGATACAGGAATACCGATCCATGCGAATTCAAAGAAACCAAATCCTTCCAGACCAGCGGCAGTCAAAGCACCGGTAGCAATAATGTTAGGCGGTGTGCCTACCATTGTGATGATACCGCCCCAACCGCAAGCGAATGCTAAAGGCATCAACTGACGGAAGCAGGAATCTTTGCAGCAGCGCAGATACCCAAAGCAACCGGAAGCAGACAAGCTGCAGTACCAGTGTTGGAAAGTACCGAAGACAACAAAGTACCTACGAGCATTAAACCAAACATCAGGCTATTTTCGCTGGAACCACAAAATGAACAACAGTATTACCGATTCTTTGAGCCAAACCGGTATAGAACATTGCTGCACCAACGATGAACATACCTGCAAACAAAACTACCGTAGAGTTAGACAAACCGGAAAATACTTGTTTAGCAGGGATGAAGCCTAACAGGCCGCACGCGATTGCGCCGGCGGTAGCAGTAACTGCAAGAGGGATAAGTTCAGTAACAAAAAACAGTGCAATTACAGCTAACACAATTAAACATTTTACTGCTTGGGACATAATAAATTCCTCCTTTTTAAATTTTCTATATGTTGTTCGAATAATTAAACAACATATAAAGATAGCAAAGGAACTACAAGTTTAGCAATCCCTTTATTAATTTACATTATAGCAATGGCAAATGCAAAATGATGTTGCCCAGGCAACACTATATTTTAAATTTGTAATAAACAGCTCAAAGCCGGAACCATGCATAATTCCGGCTTTTGAGCTGTTTAACAGTAAAATAATAATATTTTGTTATGATATAAGTACATTAAAGCTATTCAAACTTTAAAATTTTAAAATTTCTTTTATCAAAATCAATCAATCCACAATCCTTCATTCTAGCCAGTTCGCGAGTCAAAGCACTGCGGTCAGCATCCAAATAATTGGCCATATCCGTTCTGTTAAAGGGTATTTCAAATTCAGTAGAACTGTTACGTTTAGCTTCCTGTTCCAGATAAGTCATAATCTTGCCGCGCAGAGTCTTTTACACAAGATCTCCGTTTTCTCAATCAGCTGTGCATTATTGCTGGCCATTATCGAAATCATATTTGTCAGCAACTTATTACGGCATGGATCATTATTACTCAGGTCGGCCAGAACCTTCCCAAAGGGAACCATCAGCACCTCGCTGTCACTGGCAGCAAAATAACTTACATTAGTTTTTTCATCCTGTTTGTTGTGACCAAGAAAATTTTCGGCAAAAATAGAACCAGACCCCATTGTTGTGATAATGGACTTATCTCCCATAATATCTTCCTTGATCATTTGTACAGTACCCGCTACAACAATGCCAATACTCTCAACCGCATCACCGGCCAAATAAATATAATCCGATTTTTCGAAATGTTTAACAAGGGCATTTACTTTACCAAGAATAGTGTCTAATTCATCACTGGCCAATCCTTTGAACAATGGCAAACTCAAAAGATTCTGCATTACCGCTTTCATAGCCGTCCTCCTTCGCTCATACTCTCAATCATCTAAATAAAAGAAATAAGTTTCTTCCTATTTAATATACCCTTTATTTATTTTTATTATAATTTGTGTTTCGTATTCCTTCAAACTTACTTTAATTACTTTATTATGATATTATTTTCTAAATTTATTCATGTTGCCTCAGCAACAACATTCATCTTTTTTTATTGTTATAATTCAGTCAAAGCAAACGAGACATTTGCTTGGGACATTAGTCTTCTTTTAATCTTTTTCCAATCATTTGACCGTCAACGAGAGGGTTCGGCTCTCATTGACGGTTTTACCTATTTGCTAAAATAACATTATAAAACACTTAATGCAAATTTATAGAAAACATATGTCTAAACAGCCTGAGGCACGATTTACAACAATTCAAAAGATTCAGCAAGTCTAATTATACCGGTCAGGTTGACGATGTAAATAACAAAACTCTATACCGATAGTCATCCCTATCCTTGTATTATTGGCGGCAGGGCACTTACCTGCAGCTATTGCCTGACATAAAATCTTCACTGGCTTTCAAAAATCAACGCCATGTAATAAAATAATTAGAGCAATATTTTTTGTAACTTTTGATACCATTGCTTTAATCTTACTTCATATATTATAGCACTTTTATTCTGTTTGTGTTAATTTTCGCAATTATTTTTTATCTTTTAGTTATAACCTCTTGTTCGTTAATAATAATTACAGATATTTTATGATATAATACTAATAAATCAGTTATTTTGTCTTGAAAGCAGGTGCTTGTATGCAGAAACGTGTCGTCTTGCTGGGAATAATCGTTGAAAATACTGCCGCAGTAGAACAGCTTAATATTTTACTGCATGCCCATAACGAATATTGGACGTATGGGACTGCCATATAAACAAAAAGGCATTAATATTATCAGTATCGTTCTTGATGCCCCGGCCGACGTTATCAGTACGCTTTCCGGCAAAATAGGTATGCTCAAAGGAGTAAGCGTCAAGGCTTTATACGCAAAAGCTCCGCAAGAACAGCCCTTTTAAATATTTATATATAAGGGAAATCACTGACGGGAAAGGATTCCTGCCCCGAAAGAAAGAAGGTAGACAAATGTATAATGTCAAATCAATGCAAGCCAGTGAGTTCATTGCTCATGATGAAATCCTGGAAACCCTTGCCTATGCCTCAGCAAACAAAAATAATGCGTCGCTTATCGACAGTATTATTGCTAAAGCAAAGGAACGCAAGGGACTTTCACACCGCGAAGCTGCCGTGCTTTTAGACTGTGAGCTTGATGAAAAAATCAGGAAATTTTGCTTTGGCCGAACAGATCAAAAAGATTTTACGGCAACCGCATCGTTATGTTTGCGCCGTTATATCTTTCAAACTACTGTATTAACGGCTGCGTTTATTGCCCTTATCACAGTGTAAACAAAAACATCACCCGAAAAAAACTCACTCAAGATGAAATCCGCAGCGAAGTTATCGCACTTCAGGATATGGGACATAAGCGCCTGGCTTTGGAAGCAGGTGAAGACCCGGTAAATAATCCACTGGATTATATTCTGGAAAGCATCAAAACTATTTACAGCATCAAACACAAAAACGGCGCCATTCGCCGCGTTAATGTCAATATTGCCGCAACCAGTGTCGAAAATTATCGTAAACTGCACGAAGCCGGTATTGGCACATATATACTTTTCAGGAAACCTACCACAAAGAAAGCTATGAACGATTACATCCTACGGGACCTAAAAGCAACTATGCCTACCATACGGAAGCCATGGACAGAGCTATGCAGGGCGGCATCGATGATGTGGGACTTGGCGTACTCTTTGGGCTTGAACTTTATCGTTATGAATTTACCGGTCTTTTAATGCATGCCGAACATCTGGAAGCAGTGCACGGAGTTGGCCCGCACACTATCAGCGTTCCGCGTATCTGCCCTGCTGACGATATCGATCCCAACGCCTTTAATAACAGCATCAACGATGATATTTTTGCCAAGCTTGTAGCCTGCATCCGTATTTCTGTTCCCTATACAGGTATGATCGTTTCTACCCGCGAAAGTCAAAAATCACGCGAACGTGTGCTGCATCTGGGAATCTCACAAATCAGCGGCGGTTCGCGCACCAGTGTCGGCGGTTATGCCGCACCTGAACCGGAAGCTGAAAACTCAGCACAATTCGATGTCAGCGATACCCGCAGCCTTGATGAAGTAGTAGCCTGGCTGATGGAAATCGGTTATCTGCCCAGTTTCTGTACAGCCTGCTATCGTCAGGGTCGTACTGGCGACCGTTTTATGAGTTTATGCAAAAGCGGTCAGATCCAAAACTGCTGTCATCCAAACGCACTGATGACACTCAAAGAATATTTGACCGACTATGCTAAGCCACATACTAAAGAGCTTGGCGAAAAGCTCATTCAAAATGAACTGGCCAATATCCCCAATCCCAAAGTACGTAAACTGGTTATACAGCATTTGACAGATATCGAAAACGGCGAACGTGATTTTCGCCTGTAAATATTATAAAAAAGCTACGCCTTAAAAGGCGTAGCTTTTTTATTTAGACCTTACATCCTTTTAAAACGGCTTTTCGGCTGCTTACAGACAGGACAGACATAATCATCCGCTTCTTTGGTAATGTCACCTTCATAGATATAACCGCATACCTCACAAATATAACGCAGCTGAGCCTGCTTTTCTGATTTCGGCACTTCAGCCTGATAAGTCGGAGCATTTTTTGGAGCTTTTCCCTTGATAACATTATGATAATATTCATAAGTCATAGGCTGTTCATCAGTTCCACCCAAAGTCTTAGTTAAACGCGCCATAATCACGCAGTGAGTCTCGGCATCATGCATGGCAATAACATCACAAACCATATAGCCGCAGGCGTGCTCTTTCACTATCGGTAACCCCTCCAAAACACCGCAGGCAAAATTTTTACCGCAGAATTTATCCATTTTGCGCCCACAGGCAAATCCAAGCTCTGCAATAACATTACGTTCAACCGCTTCAGACAAAATCGAAATACTGAAACGCCCGCTCTTTTTTATGGCCTCATAAGTAAAATTATTTTTGTTCATACTCACAGCAATAACAGGATTATCGCTTGTAACCTGAATCACCGTATTTACTATACAGCCGGCAGGTCTTATCCCATCAAGAGTTCCAACAGCGTACATACCATATGTAAGTTTGTGTAAAACGGACAGATCCATTTTCTCTACCCTCTTTCATTTCTTTTATCCTCTTTAATTATACTAAACAGAAAATTAAAAGGATAGAGCAATAAACTATCTCAGAGAAGCAGTTTATTTACAAAAACACTGTTTAAACTTCATATAAAATTATCAGTTATCTTTTAAAATAAATTTCCACGAACAATTACAGGTCTCATCAGTTATTTCCGGATAACAGCTAAGTGCTTCGCACTCAAACCGGTCATCAATGGTCTTGGCAAAACCAGTATATTCAATAATACCGACTGCCTTGCAGGGATGAAATTCCATCCCCTTACGCTTTCTCGCATTCTGCACTCTGCAGTCTAACGTTCTGTAAATCAAAGTATTCCCATAGACAATTATCTCATCTTCATTGATATTGGCATATAATCTCAGCTGTAAAGCTCTTTTCAGCCCATTTCTGCCAGGTCTGGATGACAACTTTAAAAACTCTTTGATTTTTTGTGCCTCAATTTTTGTAAAAGCCTCCCAAATATTACAGTCATGTTCCATGGCCTCTGCCATACCAAATTTACGTTCTACTGACTGAAACCAAACGCCATCCATAGCCAGCCAGTTTTTAGAATAGATTTCGATCAGCTGTATCAGTTCAGACCTTTCCATTTTTTCCAAAGTCTTATTGACCATCTCCAATCCTCCCTTGTAATTATTTACGGAACACCTATTAGAAGTTATTCTGATTATAGCACATAAAATTTGCACATAATCAAATACACGTCCCACGATTACTAAACAAAAAAGCACCGGCAGATGATGATCAAGCTGCTGATGCTTTTTTTATAGGATATAACAAATTTTTATTTAGAATACACTGCTTCATATTCTGGCGTTCTGTCAAATACTTTTTGGCGAAAGGGCACAGCGGAATGATTTTCCGGTTGTCAGCGACAGCAAAATCTACAACCTTCTGCACCAGAGCATTACCAATTGCATGTCCCTTCCATTTAGCATCTACATAGGTATGATCAATAATCAAAAGATGCTCTCCTGTTTTTACGAAGGAAATCTCTCCGATTTCTTCATTTTCATAAAATACCGCAAACCTGCTGGCATCTTCTTCCAGTCTATAATCAAACATTGTTCTTCCTCCTAATATTCACGGCTCGATCTCATCAGAATTTTTCAGCTTATATTTCAAAGCTCCCGAAGGACAGCCTTTAATCGCAGTTATAACTGACTCCTGCTCGGTAGCAACCGGTAGAACCCACGGTTTCCGCTTTAATTGAAATACCGTATGGTTTGCTTTCACAATTACCTGAATGCTTACAAACATCTTTATTAAAATAAACGTCATAAGTTTCGCCTTCATATTTCTTATATCCTAAGTCAAGCAAGTCTTTCTCTTTCATTTTTATGCCCCTTTCAACAAACGCTAAAATACCATTAATATAGGCTTTTTAACTATTTTTATTATACCACTGATTCTATAAAGACGCACTTTTATTAAATTAAATTTTTAAAATTTTTATATCAAAAATCATCCTTTTGAACAATTTCTTTTCTGCCTCCAAAACAGCTTCTTTATAATAACTTTTATAAACAAAATCAATAAACAGCTGCGATTTTTTAATATTTATAAAATTTATAGTTATCCCTTTTATAAAAATATAGTAGCTTATATTATATTCCCCTTGTCTGTCAAAGATGAACGTGATATTCTAATTGTACAAGATGATGTCACTACTCGATCTGCTTCTTTATTATACGATGAAGCCTTTTTGATCTTTGTTATTATAACGATAGATTTTCCACAGCAGCATTTATTTTCAAGAAGGAGCTGATGACATGGATACAATCTTTTTCGCATTCACAGTGTTATCTTTAGTTTTATTGGGTATTGGCCTGATAAAACCACATTGGGTATTACCTCTCAGCGTACTTGAACCCAAAACAAGGCGTAAAGCAGCGATCATCTATTTCATTGCTTTTCTTATTTGCCTTGGCATTGCCTCTAAACTAAGCTATTCTTGATAGCTATTCAATTATCTTCCAAATACATTGAGTCTGCTTTGTATTAAAATATCCACGCAAAATAACACTCTAGTTTAAACTAGAGTGTTTTTGTAATATGGTGCCGAAGGCCGGACTCGAACCGGCACGTGGGGTAACCACGCTTGATTTTGAGTCAAGTGCGTCTGCCAATTCCGCCACTTCGGCGACTCAATGTTCCGTAACGGAACAATAACAATAATACCGTATCTATATATAATTGTCAAGCATTTCTTCAAACTTTTTTAGTAAACAACCAGCTGCATTTTGCCGCTTCTTAAAATCGATTTTCAACTGCTTTAAAACATTAACTTCAGCAAGCCACAAGCTGATTCTATTCGGCTGTATCGGGGAAAATACGTTTATGCAGCTTATATGCAAGAACAAGCCCTAAAATGCCTGTGATCATCTGCGGCCAGCCCATAATAAACAAAATGAATAACGCCAGCTTTTCAGGTACTGCAACCAGCCACAAAACGAACAAACTGCTGCAATATAAAATAAATGTTTTAAAAAGAGGCGCGGCGATGATGATCCCCTTTCCCCAGAAGCGGGCACACAGATATACCATCACCAAGTTGCCTACAGCCACTACCGGTATCAAAAACGGAAGCGGCAGCTGCCCTTGAAAATACGCCATTACCGGCAACAGCACCGCGATCATTACAGACGGCCATAAACCAACGGTACGGGCCGCCAGCACCAAAACCATATTCACCAATGTACCGACGACAAAACAGTCCACATAGGCGGCATAGGGATCACTAAACGCAATGCCTGCAGGACCAGACCTACGGCCAGCAGCATCGCCCCTCTTACCCAGTTATTATTTTTCATTCTATTCTCCTATTTTGCCGGACATTCACGTTCTACAAAGCTTTAAACGCAGCCTGCAGCTGCGGCACGACCTACCTACACCGCTGCCGATGAATTTGCGGTCTATTTTAGTAACCGGCATAATCTCGCAGCGAGGGCCGCATAAAAATGCTTCTTCTGCTTTCAGGACAAACTCCATATCAAAAGCTTTTTCGATAACCTGCATATCAATATCAGGTGCCAGACGTTCCTTGATCAGCCTGCGGGTAATATTTTTATGAACCAGGTTATTATCAGGATGTGTCCAAATCATTTCATCTTTGATCACCATAAAGCTGCTTTCAGTGCTTTCAGTGATCTTACCGTTCTCACGAATAAAAAGAGTGTCAAAAGCGTTGCTTTCACGTGCTTTTTGACGCGCCAGAACTTCAGGCAGCCTGTTTAAGGTATTAACGTTACAGAACTGCCAGCGATTATCCTCAGTCGTGATAATATTGACGCCGCTCTCACGTTTTGCCGCCAATACTTCCCGATCAGTTTCCACGATCGTCATTGTCAGCTGCGGCACCGACATTTCCGGAAACGCCAGCCCATAATCGGCAGTCCCGCGAGTAATTTGAGTATAGATCTCTCCATTTTCAATACCACTTTCAGCTATCAGCGCTTCATGGAATTCAATCAATTCTTCAATCGTAAACGGCAGGTATTTTCACCTTAATAACAGATTCGAATAAATTATCCATATGAGGTAATAAAGCAAAACAACGGCCATTATAAACAGGCACTATCTCAAATACACCGTCGCCAAACTGGTGCCCCCTGTCGTGTACCGAAACTGCCGCCTCTTCTGCCGGCATGATTTCACCATCTACAAGAACTAGATTTTTGTACATAATTAAAACCTCCATATGCAAATTTTGTATTAAAATTCACTTTTTTGTCACCGGAAATATTGTATAATATAGAAAGAGCTGTGTAATATAACAGCTTTAATATTATACAACATTTTGTTAAATTTGTCCGCAAAGCTTTGAATAAAATGGTATCCGTATAATAAATTTATGAAAGAAGGTGACTGCCTATGGCTCATTTACCGCCGATAGTCGCTGATTTAGCGATGATCCTCTTAGTTGCAGGTATTACGACGATCCTGTTCAAAAAACTCAATCAACCTTTAGTACTTGGTTATATTATTGCCGGTTTTATTACCGGACCGCATTTCAACTTTTTCCCCACTGTATCAGACACCGCTAATATCAACGCCTGGTCTGAAATAGGCGTTATTTTTCTTTTATTTGCACTGGGTCTCGAATTCAGCTTTTATAAGCTGAAAAGCGTAGGCAGCACAGCTTTTATAGCTACCTTCGTTGAAATAGGCGGGATGCTGATCGTTGGCTATTTCACAGGCCATATGCTGGGCTGGGATCATATGGACAGCCTGTTCTTAGGCGGGATGCTGGCCATGTCGTCAACTACCATCATCATCAAAGCCTTTGAAGACCTCAAGCTCAAAGGTCAGCGCTTTACAGAAATGGTTTTTGGTATTCTGATAGTTGAGGACATCGTCGGCATCATTATGATGGTATTGCTTTCAACTTTAGCCGCTGCCAGCGCCGACATTTCCACGCTCGAGCTGATCGAAAGCGTCATGCGCCTGCTGTTCTTCCTGGTCTTATGGTTCGTTCTTGGTATGTATCTGGTCCCGTCCTTCTTTAAACGGGCTGAGCGCCTGATGAACGATGAAACTCTGCTGGTTGCTTCTATCGGCCTTTGCCTTGGTATGTTAGTACTTGCTACCCACATGGGCTTCTCGGCAGCCTTAGGCGCTTTTATTATGGGTTCTCTTATCGCCGAAGCACCAAGTGCCGAAAAAATAGAACATCTCGTCAAACCGGTCAAAGATCTGTTTGGAGCTGTCTTCTTTGTATCAGTAGGTATGCTTGTTGACCCTGCTTTACTGCTGGAATACGCGGTACCTATCATTGTACTCGTTATTGTTACCTTAGTCGGCAAGCTGCTGCTTTCCGGCGCCGGTGTACTGCTTTCAGGCCAAAACCTCAATACTTCTATGCACTGCGGTTTCAGCCTTGCTCAGATCGGTGAATTTTCCTTTATCATCGCATCTCTAGGCATGAGCCTCGGAGTTATCAGCGACTTTTTATATCCAATAATTGTTGCTGTTTCTGTAATGACAACCTTTACTACCCCGTTTTTCGTTATGGCAGCAGAACCTGCTTATCAGTTCACTAAAAAACTATTGCCGCAAAGAACTCTGGAATGGCTTGACCGCTATACGGAAGAAAATCCTGATAACGACGGCAAAGACAGTGACTGGCGCGATTTTCTGCGTGAGTATTTTATCCGCATTTTGATTTTTACGACTATGCTCTCAGCTGTCGCTTTAGGCTCTTATTATTATCTACAGCCTTACCTGTCAGGAAAAATGTCAGCGCCCTACAGCAATCTGCTGACAGCGCTGCTGACTCTGGTCGTTATGGCACCATTCCTGCGGGCAGTTCTTGTCAATAAAACCAACCATCCTGAGCTTTTCTCAACTTTATGGTTTAAGAAACGTTCTAATCACATCCCTTTAACACTGCTGTTATTTTTAAAAATCCTGATCGCAGCAGCATTCCTCTACTTTGTTTTTGCCAAACTACTTGGTCTGCAGTCACTGCTGGCCGCGCTGGCAACAGCAGGCGCTGCTTATTTCATCTCCTCATCCGACTGGCTGATGGGCGAATATCTGCGTATGGAATCACGTTTTCTTGTCAATCTGAACGAGCGCCATATGCTCAAACATCGTGAAGCCCTTGCTGAAGCTGGCGAAGAACATCTTTACGGCTGGTTCGATGAAGAATTACAGCTTGCACGCTATAAAATCTGCGAAGACTCACCTATGATAGGTCAAACGCTGACCCAGCTTGCATTCCGTGAGCTTTATGGCTGCAACATCCTGCAGGTTTCAACTCCTGAAGAAGTCATCGATATGCCCGGCGGTCATCACATTCTGCAAAAGGATTCTACTTTGTTGATGATCGGTACTGATTCTCAATTCAAACTGTTCGACACCGCCATCAATACTCAGCGTCTGTGTATGACTCTGGTGGAAGAACCTATCACGATGCGCGAATTTATGCTGCGTGAAGACAACGATAAAGAAAACGTTTCGGTATTCTTATCGTGCGCTATCACTATCGACAAGCACTCGCCTATCCTTGGTAAATCGCTCAAGGACACCAATATCCGTGATGACTGGCACTGCCTTGTCATCGGCCTGGAACGCGGCAGTTACACTATGACCAATCCTAATGTTTCGCTTGTTTTTGAAAAAGGCGACCTGCTTTGGGTCTTAGGCAAGCAAAAATGATCAATCAATTAGTACGTGAAGAAATCCTTTAAAACAAAAAAACCTTCGGCTGTGCCGAAGGTTTTTTATTTATTTCCTGTAAATTTATAACAACTATTTCCGGTTTCAGCTCCGTCCGCACCGGCGGTCCCCAAAATCCGTAGCCATTGCTGACAACAGCAGTCAGGTCACCAAATCGGGCCAAACCATAATCCAGCTTATACATCCGCTGCGTAACCAGCCTGTTCGGGAACATCTGCCCTGTATGGGTATGCCCAGCCAGATACATATCATAACCGGCCTCAGCGGCAGCATCCATCCGCCGCGGCTGATGATCGATCAGGATACTATAATACTTATCGTTATCGACGCTCAGAGCCTGCAACGGAACAATACTTGTTGAAACACGATAATCATGCAAACCGGTAATTTTCAATTTATCATCAACCACTGTACTCTCATCAGTCAGTATACTGATATTATTGCCTGCCAGCAAAGCTCTCAGCTCGTCAGGCCGATCAAGATAATCATGGTTTCCATAAGCTCCATATACCCCTAATGGTGCCTGAAGCTCCTTTAACGGGGCCAGTGAATCCTCCTCGATGATATATTGCAGCCGCTCATCCATAATGTCACCGGCAATCAGTACTAAATCGGGCTGCTGCGCATTGACCAGCTCTACTAAGCCCTTACTGTAATCATAGCCAAGCTCGCGTCCCAAATGGATATCGCTGATAAGCACTATTTTATACTGCTTATCAGACGACAGCTTATCGGTAACAACGGTTTCCGTACGTACAACAGGGCTAAACGCACGCCAGCTGCCCCAGGCAACAAAAATTGCCAGAACTATTGCGCCCGCAGCGGCAAACTGCATAAACGGCAGCTTGAATGAAAAAATACGCAAAACTGCATATACGATACCATGCACAACCATCAACAGCAGCGAATAGTACAAAAACGCTATCCAATAACCGCTCAGCCAGGCCGAAAGCTTTAACAGCGGCAATGGCAAACTTTCAGGCAAAACACGGCTGCCAACAGTATTAAGCATCAGCAGCACATATAAAGCGATAAACGGCGCCGACCTCATAAAAGAAAATGCATGACTGTAATAAACCCACGCCAAAGAACTCAAAACAAAATCGATCAAGGAAATAAACAGAATTACACTCAAAAGAACAGTCTCCTCCCGAAGCTCAGTTTTTATACTAAATATTATTCATAGCCTGGAAAACTTCTATGCTTTATTATACAGGTTAAAGTCCGCTCCAAGTCAAGTGGTAAAGCTGCTATTTTAGTCCCTGAATGGATAAATTTACAAAAAGTTTGAACTTTCCTGCGAAAAATGCCGGCTTTTTATTTTTACAGCACAACTATTTGCTTTCTCCCAGGCAAACATACTCATCTGATCTATATACCCTGGGGATAATCATTGCCAAACATAAAATAAGAAATACGATGCCGCCCCACATCATATACTGCATTCCCATATGTGCAATCACCATCCCGCAGACTGCCGACCCTAAAGCAGTCCCCAAATTAGCTGCAGTCAAAAAAAGACCGTTGGCAAAATCAGGTGCCTCCGGGGCCGCAGTAGTAATCCAATACTGGTTGATATTCGCATTCATACCTCCCAAAACCCCAAAGCAGCGTGATCAAAGCCATAGCCGGCGCCGAGGTACCGCTCCAGAAGAATGCAGCGTAGACAATCCCCAATGTGACCGGAAATATTATGACCAGCTTATCGGCAGACGCGCCTGCACTAAGCATACGGCCGGCAATAAAATTCCCGACGATATTCATCAAACCATAAACAAGTAAAATCAGGCTTACCGTATTCCACGAAAAAGCAGTGATATTGGTCAGATAGCCTGAAAAATATCCAAAACTCCAAAGACAGCTCCATTCATAAACACAACGGCTGCAATAGAAAACCATAATACCGGCTTCTTTAAAACACGCAGCTGCTGCCCATACGAAAGCCTTGCTGCCACAGGCAGAGATGGTATATACAACCAGGTCGCAATCAACGCCGCTGTATTGACAACGGTAAAACCAGCCATAGCAGCCGTTAACGAAAAACTGCCGGCAATAAAGCTGCTGACCGGTACTCCCAATACCATCCCGGCCGATACCCCCACAATGACCTTAGCAACAGCCCGGGAGCTGCTTCCGGGCTGACTGAAGCAGCCGCAACAGAAAAAGCAAGCGAACAATAAACCGGATGGAAAATCGCCGGCACAACTCTTGCCAGCAGCATAACTGCGAAATTATCAGTAAAGACAGAAATAAGATTACCCAAAACAAATACGCTCAATACCAGAAGCATCACCCGCTTCCTGTCGATGCCCGCAAAAGCAGCGGCACCACCGGACCGGCTGCAGCCACTGCCAAAGCAAACAAACTGACCAGCAAACCGGCCTGTGCGATACTGATACTAAATTTTTCTGCCAGAAGCGGCAAAATACCCAGCACACCCATTTCTGTATTGATGATACCAAAAACACCTATCGTCAAAATAAAGATCAGCAAATTATTTTTCTTTCATAACCTCTCCTGTTAACAAAATGTGGACCCCAGCATCCCGAGAATCCACAAAACAAAACTTTCAGCAAATCCGATCTGCAGCTTTTGCAGCAGTAAATTATTTTAAATTAGCCTTGAAGAAGCTTTCGAGCTTATCAAACGGAATAAGCTCTACCCTGTCATAAAGATCTACGTGGCCTGCACCGGCAACATAATACAGTTCTTTCGGTTCAGCCGCACGTTTATATGCATCTTCGCTAAACTCTTTGGAATGTGCCTGATCACCGGTAATAAAGAGCAGCGGACGCGGAGAAATTGTTTCAATATCATTGAAGGGATAAAAATTCATAAATTTAGTATTACTGGAAAGCGTCGGATGTGTCGTTAAAAGCGGCGAAGAACCTGCAGGAGTAAATTCTCCTCTTGGCGTACGGTAAAAATCATAGAATTCGCGTTCAATATGATTGGACTTTTCCGTGATCTCATGTACGGTCCCGCTTGTGTATTTAGTTGCGCCACCCTGGAATTCCACATAACGCTGCTCCGCCGCATCAGCAATGATCTGTTTTCTTTGTGCAAGCGTCAGAGAATGATTAAGTCCATTGCGGTTAGCTGCACCCATATCATACATACTAATAGTTGCAACGGCTTTCAGGCGGGGATCGATTTTAGCGGCGCTGATAGCAAAACTGCCGCTGCCGCAGATCCCGATCGCGCCAATCTTTTCTCTATCGGCAAAAGGCCCTGTACCCAGGTAATCTACCGCCGCGCTGAAGGTTTCAGCATAAAGCTCAGGCGCAACGGCATTGCGTGGCTGGCCGTCACTGCCGCCCCAAAATGCCAGATCGACAGACATAGTTACAAAACCGCGTTCTGCCATCTTAACAGCGTAAAGATCAGCGCTTTGCTCTTTTACTGCCCCCATCGGATGCCCTACTATGATAGCAGCATGTTTTTTACTTTTGTCCATATCTTTCGGCAGATACAAATTACCGGCAATATTCATCTTGTACTGATTTTTAAAAGTGACTTTCTGGACCTCCACCTTATCACTCCTGTAAAATTATCAGCATCAGCAGGCCTGTCGGCAGCAAACACAGCGCTTGTACCAGCCGTCGATAAAATCACCCCTAAAGCGATACTCTTAAACATTTTCAAATAACGGTCAGACAAAACTTTCTTTTCATACTTCTCAACTCCTTAAAATCATTGATCCATTTACAATAAGTTTCAAAACAGAGCCTTTCAGCTTCACTGATAATTCTGCTTACCCGGCTCCTTTGTCTTAATTATAAAACAGAATCCAAGAATATCAAATACATATATTAAATACTTTGCCATACTTGAAAAGTATATCAAAACTATTATAATACTTATATCGGAGGTGAAATTTTATGGATATCAGAACCCTGCAGTATTTCCTTGCCGTAGCCCGCGAAGAAAGTATCAGCAGTGCAGCCGAATTTTTACATATGACACAGCCACCGCTTTCAAGGCAGCTCAAAGAACTGGAAGCAGAGCTTGGCAAACAGCTTTTATCCGCGGGAACCGCAAAATAACGCTGACGGAAGATGGTATGATCCTGCGCAAAGAGCAGAAGAAATCGTTGCTCTAATGGAAAAACCAAAGCTGAAATCAACGCCTCTGCTGAAAACATTACAGGTGATATTTATATTGGCTGTGCAGAAACTGAAGGTATGCGGATGCTGGCTAAAATAGTCAGTAAAATACGCCAAGAATATGACCATATACATTTTCATATCTTCAGCGGCCAAGCCGAAGACGTTTCCGAACGTCTGGACAGCGGACTGCTTGATTTTGGCTTGTTTATCGAGCCGGCTGACCTTAAGAAATACGATTTTATAAAATTACCGATCACTGATATCTGGGGTTTATGGATGACCAAAGCCAGCCCTTTAGCTGAAAATAAAACTATCAAGCCTCATGATTTGCTGGGCCTGCCGCTGATTATTTCCAACCAGGCCATGGTCAAAATGAGATAGCCGGCTGGATGGGAGGAAATTACGACAATCTGAATATCGTCGCTACCTATAATCTTTTATATAACGCTTCCCTTATGGTAGAAGAAGGGGTCGGCTATGCATTAAGCATCGACAGAATCATCAAATCATATGACGACAGCCCGCTTTGCTTTCGCCCATTAGAACCAACACTTGAAGTCGGGCTTGATATTGTCTGGAAAAATATCAAACCTTTTCAAAAGCCTCTGAAAAATTTTAGAATACCTGAAAAAGAATATATTTAAATATGGATATAACAAAACAGAGAGCCTGGAAAGCACTCTCTGTTTTTTACTGTCAGGAAATGATATTTTATTTTACTAACCCCAAGCGTTTCAGCCAGGCGCTGACATCGCTCTGGGCATTTTGCGCGTTGCCGCCGCTGACTACCAATGCATCCAGCACTGTAGCTCCGGGAACAGCTTTCTTTAGATCGCTGACACAATTAGCTACGCCACCGCCGCCATGAGTAACGAACGGCACGATAATTTTGCCGGACAAATCATACTGCTCTAAAAGTGAACATCGGCATCGGCATCGTGCTCCACCAGTTAGGCACGCCGATATAAACGACATCGTAATCCGCCATATTTTCTACACGTCCGTTAATTGCAGGACGCGCGTTATTATCACGTTCGGCTCTGGCAAGCTCAGTTGTTTCACGGTATACTTCAGGATATGGCGTGACAGTAGTCACCCTGAACATATCCGCATCTGTTTCATTACCGATCATTCTGGCAAGAGCCTCGGTATTACCTGACCGCGAATAATACACGACCAAAGCCTTACTGCTGTTAGTTTTATTTTCACTCTGCATAATTTTCCCTCCATTATCAGTAGAAATAGCTTCGGCATTACTGCCGCCGCAAGCCGCCACCAGCATTGCCAGCATCGACATCAGCACCACAACAATTTTTCATACTATACCTCCTCATCTTTTATTTTAACCAAAGCAGCGTTTGGTATTTTACCATAACGCCTTTGCCTTTAATTCGATTTTACAGGCTAGAGTCAACTTTAAGTCAAGCATTTACAGTTAAAGTTTGCAAAAAGTTCATATTATAAATTTCAGCATTGGTGCCAAAAATAAAGAGCGTATATCCACTACAGGATATACGCTCTCTATTATTTTCTTTACAACGATTTTCTAAAATGTCCAGCGTGCGCCGGCATTCCATTGCCAGTCTTTCTTAAAGTCACTGCCGCTGCTGCGTTCCACATCAATATAAATATGACTGTTGCTGCCCGTTTTAATGCAGCGCCAATACCATATTCAAACCAGGTATCGTTAAAAGCATCAGCAGCCTTAAAGCGGTTTCCACCGCTGTCAGCCATCGTCACATCATATCCTCCGCCAAATTCGTGCAAAAGATTAGCCTTGACATAAATATTGGCCTGATTTCCGATCTCCCTGCCTAAATTAAAACCTACACGCCCCACAGCACTGTTGATACCATCTTGCTGTACAGTTATGCCATTGCTGGTCTGGTAACTGTCGCCACCCAAATATCCTAAAGTCAGCTGCGCCTGCGGTTCAATATACCAGCCCCTGCTCAATACATTTTACGCCCGTATTCAGCACTCACTGCCACACCTACATTGCCAAGCTCACCAGTTATCTTGTTGGCATTGCTGTCATATACAGTAAAATCATTAGCAAGCCGGCTTATCTTAAAAAGCACATCCAGATAATGCCCCTTACTGCCGATCTGTGTACCATAAAAACTGATCGCTTTTGCATCATTCCCACCATTACCGCTGCGGTAACTGCTGCTGCCATCAGTATAATTCAATGCCACACCGTTGTAACGCACAAAATCATCTGTTCGTTTTATAACCTCATCATAACCAAGCTCATAAGCAGTATATTTATTTTCAAAACCCCAGCTTCCAGAACGGCCAATCTTACTGCCGTTCACTCTGAACCAAACGCCTTTGGCATCGTCACCATTATGGCGCAATTCGCCCATACGCTGCATCAGTTTATCGTTTTCACTACGCCATGTATAATAATTCAACGCGCCGGCCGCCAAAACACTTTCTACCGTAGTTGTCGGCCTTTCAGCCGGAGAAATATTCTCGATCTCTTTCAAATACCAGTCGGTCGTATAACCGCCGGTATTACTTGCCTGCTGCCCCAGCTCATAGCGCTGCCAGAACAGACTGCCTTCACCATCGACAGCAGTAAAAGTTCCGTTATTTATATTAACACTGGCCAAAATTGTACCCAAAGCATCCTTGCCTAAAGTTGGATCATTATCACGTCCGTTGATCTCGTGCAGCTTTAAAGCCTGTGTACCTGTAAAAGTATCTGTAACATACAGCTTATCTGCCTGATCAAGTGCCGTACCATCAACATCAAGTATGATCGTGCCACCACTGCCGTTTAAAGACTCGGTCTTTAAAGTACTGAAAGCATTACCATCTGCCGTCATATCAAGCCAAGCTCCATCCAGTGTCAAATCAGTCACTTCTGAATTACCAGTCAGCTTCCAAACGGCATTATTACCAAAACTCAGCAAGCTGGTAGATCCATTGCCGGCATCAATACCAGCTGCACCCTGCCAAAAGACCCTTCCGTCATCTCCAAATCAATTCTACCACCATTAGAAACCTTTATATTGCCCAGCATATTGAACTGCGCAGTTCCGTTGACCTGTGCTTTATTTGCAGCGGTACTGCCCTTGCCGTTAATATTGATCGCATTAGCTGCAGCATCACTGCCGGTAAAGATATCAACAGAATCATGCAGCTCTACATTACCGCTGCCATAGATATAAATTCCCTGATTCCCCTCTTTTTGGGCATCAATACTTACACCGCCGTTAAGGACAACCTTACCTCCGTTATCGACATAAATACCATAGGATTTATTTCCGTCCATCTGCAAATAACCTTTACCATCCATAGTGATCAGACCGGTAGAAGCATAAATGCCTTTATTGCCATTTCCTCCGCCTTTATGATGGTATCACCATGTAAATCGATCACGCCTTCAACGAGGTCATTGCCATCTTTAGATGTATGTATTCCAGAAGTATTGTTACCATACATATTTATGACCGTATTCTTTTGCACATCAACAGTTCCGCCGATAACGCGTATACCATAGCTTTTATCACCATAACTGTCAATATTTAAATTACCGCTCAAACCTATTTTCCCCGCATCGTTGTTAGATGCAGAAAATATCGCGTGTCCAGTCTCGCCAATAGTAGTTATATAAGTATTTTGCGCAACGTTCAGCTTTCCGCCGCTGGTATTGTAAATACCATAACCTCTTTGATCACTTTCAGCCTTAATAATTAAATCTCCTGTACGTTCAACACGCCGCTGGCCGAATTTACTGTAACCCCTGATACCTGAAGATGGGACTGTATCTCCTTTCACATCAATCGTCATATTTCCGGCAACATTCATCTGAGAACCGTTATAAATATTAACGCCATAAATACTGTTCCCATTAACATCAACGTTTAAATTATTGATATTTATTTCTGAGGCACTGGCATAAATGCCATTTACGTCTCCGGTTTTATCTTCACTTACAATATCCAAATCACTTAAATTTATTTTAGCGCCATTGCTGACCCTAATGCCATACCTACATCGCCAACAGACTTTTGTCCGTTGACCTTTATGGTTACAGCAGCATCAGAAGCAGATGCCGCCAAACTTATCTCCTTGTTACCACTCAAATTTATACCGCTATTAGCACCGGTATCTACATTGATAGTTGTATTACCGTTAATAACTGTACTGTCAGTAAGCGGTGCCTCAGCATATACAGAACCTGAAAGAGACATTAAAATCAATGCTGCCAAGCCAAAATTTTTCTTTTAACTTCATAAAGAGACCTCGCTTCCATTCTTAAAATACTCAGAACCAAGATTTTCAGCAGCGCTGTAAATATCAAAATATTTATACGCATGATTTTCTCTAAAATTCAGCTCAGTAAATTCACTCATTTTAACATCTCCTTTCAGATCTTAAATTCAATAAACGCTGATATTTATCACTTCTTTGCATTTTCAGCATTCAGAGTAATTATTTTATTCAAAATGTTTTAACTTAACAAAATGTTTAAAAATATTTTAATATTATTCTTTAAAATAATTTTCGTAAATTATCTTAACATATAACTTTTGTTCTGACAAGATATAATTTATACTTAATATATTTACTTTATCCCAAAAGAAAACTTATTGGGAAATATATTCAAATTTAAAGTGAACTTTTAAAATTCTGCTTTCTGTATACAACACTGACGAAATGATCTCATCATATCCAGCCAATTTTATTCACTCCTGATACCACCTTATATAAAAAAAGAACCCTGTATGCAAAAGCATACGGGGTTCTTTCATAATTTTCTTAAATATCAGGCATGAGGAATATTAGTATAATCAGAAATCTCACGATTGATCGTACACAAATCACCTGCATTCAAATCATGCAGATTCTTATGACCAGTGATGCGGGCATATGTTTTCAGCTCTGCCAGGGAACAGTTCAAAAAGTTTGCTACCCTTTGTGCCGATGCTTCGATCTTCAATCTGGATCGCAGCTCCTGATCCTGCGTAGCGATACCGACAGGACATTTACCAGTACCACAGATACGATACTGCTGGCAGGCTGCCGCAATCAAAGCAGCGGATGCTACTGCCACAGCATCCGCACCCATAGCCAAAGCCTTGGCGAAATCAGACGATACCCGCAGCCCGCCGGTGATCACCAGCGCAATATCATTAGCTCCCACAGCATCAAGATACTTGCGGGCACGATACAAAGCATAAACGGTCGGAACACCGCATCACGAACCAGCTTCGGGCTGGCGCCTGTAGCACCGCCGCGTCCGTCGATCGTAATAAAATCAGGCTCTGCAAAAACGCAAAACTCCAAATCACGTTCCAGCTTACCAGCTGCGATCTTGATACCTATAGGCCTGCCGTCAGACTCCTCGCGCAGCTTCGTCACCAATGCTTTCAAATCCTCTTTCGTATTGATATCAGGAAACTTGGACGGGCTGATAACATCTTCACCCAAAGGTTTATTCCTGATCGCCGCGATTTCCGGTGTCACTTTGTTGCCGGAAGATGCCCGCCCATACCGGGCTTCGTACCCTGGCCGATCTTGATCTCGATCGCATCGGCATTACGCAGATTTTCCCGGGTCACACTGTATAAATTGGGGATATATTCAAAAATATATTTATGCGCCGCTGCCATTTCTTCCGGCAGAATACCGCCTTCACCACTGCACATCGCCGCACCTGCTAAAGCGCTGCCCTTGGCTAAAGCCACTTTAGTCTCTTTTGACAAAGCTCCGAAAGACATATGTGAAACAAAAATCGGATTAGTCAAAATCAACGGCTTTTTAGCATTTTTACCAATCACAGTCGTCGTATCGACCGCGTCATGATCATTGAGCGGCGGCGGATTCAGCTGATTGCCCAGCAGCAGGATATCGTCCCAGCCAGGCATCGGCATCGGCGTACCCATAGCACCGATGATCGACTTACCTGTTACAGCCATTTCATGGATATCGTCCATATGACGGCAACTGGCGTCACAACGGGCGTATGCCGGATCATAAGCCAGCTCCTCCGGAGCTGCATCTGCTTCCAGAGCAGTAGAAGCAGCAGCTTCGCTGTCGTTTTCCTCCATCAATACCATCGTCATTCCACAGACCGGGCATTTACTGTCAAGCAGTGGCTGCCCTCTTTTCTTCGTCATAAATATAACCGCAGACACCGCATTTATATTTTGCCATTTCTCCTCAACCTCCATTTTCAATAATCATTATCTAATAATATATTCTGTATCTATTATAAGTTTTCTGAAAATTATCGTCAAGCCATTTTCTGTTTTTCCATAACAAAAAGCATCGTCCAAAATCCTTTGCACACCAAATACATCTGCTGGCAATTAATAAAGCCTGACTGTTGCCAGTCAGGCTTTAATGGGGAATATTTTCAAACAAAGCGGAGGGTTGCCGCACTTTGTCGAAAAATCAACTTACCAAAACTTTCAGTATCACAAATCAAAATTCAAATCTGAAACCGGCATTAAGCTGCCATTTCTTTTTGATATCAGCGCCAAAACTCCGTTCAATATCGCCATAAAAATGGCTGTTTTTACTTAAACTTATATTAGTACCCAGCCCCAACTCAAACCAGGTGTCACCATAATCATTGCTTACATCCATAACCTCGCCATTAGCCGAACGCAGATGCAGATCGCGCTTGCCGCTGAACTCATGCAGCAGGGAAGCCTTAAGATAAACATCATTACCATCACCGGTACGTTTGCCGGCAACCACCCCTAAGCGGCCGATAAAACTGTTTAACCCATCTATATCGACCTTGGTATTCCTGTCGGTAATATAATCACTGCCATTCAGCCTGCCCCAAATAAGCTGAGCCTGTGGCTCAATAAACAGCCCTTTCTCTTCATCCAGCTCAAATGTTCTGCCATATTCCACACTCAGGCTGTAAGCCCTCTGTTTATCACTGACCGCGTCAGGATAATCGCCATAAGAATTGATATCACTGTCAAACCAGCCCATACGTGCAACTACGTCAGTATAACTGCCTTTGCCGCTCTGCCATGTTCCATAAAGGCTCAGTGCCGTCAGCTTTTCCTTACTGCTGCCAAAATCATAATCAGCGCGGCCATTACCATGCTCCAAAGCTACACCATAAGTACTTTTAGCATTCACAGTCTTATCATAGCCAAGCTGATACATATTATAACGGCTGTCCAGACCGCTGCCACCGAAACGTCCGCCTGTATAGCGTGTCCACAGCCCGTCACCTTCATTTATCTTATTATGGCGCAGATCACCCAGCCGCTGCCGCATCGTATCATTAGTGTTACGCCACATAGCATAAGCATTATCAGCAGCTCCCAGTAAAACGCTGGTATCGTTATTAGCCTCTTTCCGAAGCTTTGTCAAATACCATTCTTCTTCACTGCCACCAACTGCCAAACCGTTCTCCAACGTAGGAGTAATGTCCCACAACCCGCCGTTGTTAAGATTTTTGCCTATAAACTCCACATTTTTACTTGCGTCTGTAATCAGCAGCAGCTTTTTGTCACCTGTCACAACCGCACCATTGATAATACTGACGTCGTTTACCTGCACAAACTGACTTGTACCGGCCGCCGCATCCGTAACATACAGCTTATCGCCGTCAGTTTCACTGGCCAGATCCGTTTTCATAATAAATTCGCCGCCACTGCCGCTCAGCTCACTGATCTCAAGCTGCTGATAATCATCGTACTGCGTCATATCGACAATAGCTCCGCTGCTTACGGCCAACGCAGTCACGCTGCTGTCACCCAGCATCCTCCACAGTGACAGGTCCGACATTGTAAAATTGATCTCACCTCCGGCCGTGCCGATCAGCGCCGCACCCTCAAACAGTGAATCTGCCGTATCAAGCAATACGTTGATTTGTCCGTCGCTATTGCTGTACATATCACCTATCAGTATTTTATCTTTACCTGCAGCCAAAGCATTGGTAACAGCCCCGCCAGTGCTATACAGCGAAAACCCTTCTCCATCCACGTATAAACTGCCCTCAAAATCAACTATTGAATCAGTCTGATTCAAAACCGCTACAGATAAACCGCTTTCAGAAGCGCGGGCCTGAATTTTTACGTTATCACCAAAAGTCGTCTGCGAATTATCCTGATTGATTACAGCCCAGGCATTAACATTACTGTTATCAGCATTACCGGCAGCAGAAGTTGTAATAACAGCGTTAGCACCTGTTTTAAACTCACTTTGATAATTATAGACCGCATAACTTTTATCTCTCCGGTAGTACCCTTAGCCTTAGCGGCGATCACCAAATCATCGCCGATAGCCGTTTCGGCACCATACAGATTATTTACGGCATCAACTCTGGCACGGGCTCCGTCAGCCTGCGTTATCGAAGTAGCCTCGATATAAAGACTGTCACCGGCGTTCACAACATCACCCTTTGATTATTCAGCCCGGAAGCGTGATTTTTAGCACCGGCCTGGCCGTTAGTTATATCCGCCTTCAAGCTCACATTATCTCCAATAGTTACATTACTGTTGACAGAATTACTGCCATCATGCAGGATCGCATCAGCATTGCCACTGTTATTTTTAACAACCACTGATGAACCATCACCCAACGTGATATCGTTTTTCTCATAATTATAAATACCATAAACATTATTATAGCTGCCGCCAAGAGCCTCGACATTGATCACCGTATTCTTCCCCAGTACCAACTTATTCGGATCAGCGTTCGTTCCAATAAGATCCACACCAAATGCCCGTAACCCGGCGCTGGTATCACTCTGGATAAAACTGGTTATCTTTATCCCGTCAGCTACAGTAACGTCACTGCAGATAGAACTCAGCCCCTGAACGATATTGGCATCGTCACCGATAACAGTAGCATTCACCTCTTTACTGTTGATGACAATATCCGTGCATCTTCCCAGACTGATAGCAATTACCGATTTACCGTGGCTGATATCATAATCGTCGTCTATGGTCCTGTTGTTTTCGCTGTTCCAGTTCACTCCGGCTGCATAATCAGCCGCATAAACCGCATTGTAAGGACATGCCAGAACTAACCCCAATACCACTGCTTTTTCTAAATAACCTTTTTTAAACATCATTTTGATCACTTCCCCTATGCTGATTTTTAAATGCTTGTTTTTAATACTGATTTTCAAAACAAAATTTGCCGTCCTTGCCCCAAAATTCCCTCCCCCTGTTATTTTTTATTTTAGACAGGCGAACCGGATACTGCTTCAGCCCACCTTTTTTCCAAGCATTTCATTCGTTTCACAGATAATTATTCGCGATACTTTAAATTTAATTGCATAGATAATTTTATGCTTTAACTTTAATTTAAGCCATTATACACTATTTGTACCCCCCCGCAAGACATTTTTGTTCTTATTGTGTACTTTTGTTTAATGGTCTTGCAACTGATGAATTACTAACTGATTTTCTGCATACAAAAAAAGCACAGACCAAAATGGTCTGTGCTTTGAACACATTCTTGAATATAATAACTATAATAATATACCTTTCTCAAAACTCAAATCTTATCTGGCTGTAGACTGCTGTGGCGAAGTATGCAGCGAATGTCTGGAAGGGCTGACAGCCAAGGATTTTGCTTTGGCTGCTTTAGATTTAAAACCGGCGCAGCCGGTACTGAGGAGATAGATCACAGATGGAACATGAGTCAAATATACAGAAGCTTGATTTTGCTGTTTTGGTGCCGCAGGCTGGCGCGACAGCATGGCGGTCAACAGCCTTTTGCTGGGTTTTACGCCGATGGTACGGGCGTTTAAATATAACAGTTATTATGTACATTATCTGGAGCAGGACGATACGGAGATCCTGGCTTTGATGGCTGTCAATGATGCTATCAAAGCTTTAAGCAGCGCAATTTCCACTTTTGCCACACACGTAAAATATACTATCCGCCGTCAACTCAATATCCAGGTGCAAAAGAAGAAGAACCTGTTCGATGCGGAGCTGGCAACTTTGACGAGGAGGGCTGCACGAGCCTGGATGCCCTGGCCAGCGAATGTTATAAGGAAAGCATCAGCAGGGATGAGCGCAGCGCCTGCTTGCTGGAGCTGGTGGCACGGCTGCCGCAGATGCAGCGGCTTGTGATCAGCGAGGTGTTCCTGCGGGGCAAAAGCCAGCGCGAGGTTGCGGCAACACTGGGTGTGACCAGCCAGAGCGTGTACTGCTCTAAAAGGCAGCGCTGGATACTCTGCGCCGGGCTTTCGGCCTTAGGCAGGAAGGACTGCGCTGATGGAACGGCCCTATGTTTTATGCAGCGTGCTTTGGTGACGTTTAAGGCAGCCGGCCTGCATTCACCGCTTGCCGGCCCTGCCCAGGAGGAATTTTGGCTGCAGCTGTGGGTCGAGCGTTATGGAGCTTTAGAGGCGGGCCTGTTTACAGGCCGCGTCAAAAGCTGGCCGGAGAGCGTTATTTTCCGCGGCTGCATGATATGGACGAAGCTGTTCATGACGCTCAAAAAGGCTGCTGCTGGCACGGCGGCGCACGCAGGAGCACCGGGCAGACTGTCACGAGCCTGATTTGTTTGATCTGGTGAACAGCAAGCGCCGGGTGCGTGAGCTGATCGAGCATCTGGAAAAGAAGTTTACCCTGGCGGCAGGTCAATAAGAAAACAGACAGTCTGAAACTATGATTTCAGCCTGTCTGTTTTTCGGTTATGAACTTGAATATTTACGGACAGCGAAAGCATCATCAGCTTACATCCGGCACAGCTTTTAAGCTTCTGCAGGTGTTTTTATTAATATATTTAGTTTTTTTATCTGCAAATCGTCCGCCTACTTTGTCAACTGCAGCTGATTGCAGTATAATGTTATTCAATGAATAAATTTATACGGAGTTGATTAGGATGCCTGAGATAAAACCTTTGAGCCCGGAGATCAAAACGTGTGCTGCAAATGCAGCAGAACGAGCTGACGGAGTACCATATTTATACCAAGGTCGCAGGCTTTGTCAAAAACCCGGAGAACAAGGCGACGCTGCTGAAAATAGCCAATGAGGAGCACCGCCACTACCAGATCTGGGAGACTTTTACTAAAGAAAAGGTGCAGCCCATACAATGGAAGGTCTGGTGGTATACTTTTCTGTAGGTGATCTTTGGTTATACCTTTGCCCTAAAGCTGATGGAGGGCAATGAGGGCGATGCCGCCTATAATTATGAGGATATTGCCGCCGAGATACCGCAGGCACAGAAGATAGCCGAGGACGAAGAGCGGCACGAGCAGAAGCTACTGGCGATCTTGGATGAAGAACGCCTGCAGTATGTGGGCTCGATGGTATTGGGGCTGAACGATGCTCTGGTCGAGCTGACTGGTACTTTGGCAGGCCTGACTTTAGCGCTGCAGAATACCAAGCTGATCGCGTTATCGGGGCTGATCACCGGGGTTTCGGCAACTTTGTCGATGGCTTCGTCTGAATTTCTTTCGGCCCGCAGCGAAGGACGCGAGGATGCTTTTAAGTCCTGCGTTTATACCGGCATTGCTTACTGCATTACCGTGGCGCTGCTGGTACTGCCCTATCTTGTTTTTGATGACGAGCATTATCTGCACGCTTCGGGCATGATGCTGGTGTCGGTGGTGCTGATAATCCTGGTGTTTACTTATTATATTTCGGTCGCCAAGGACCTGGATTTTAAAAAGCGTTTCTGGGAGATGGCGCTTATCAGCCTTAGCGTTGCCGCTTTCTCCTTTGTTATCGGCCTGCTCGTTAAAGAGGCTTTGGGGATCGACATTTGATTGTGACGTCATTGTGCCAGCTTAACGGTGCATAACATAAAAAGACGCAGCTTTTATAGCTGCGTCTTTTATTTTTGGCCTGTTTTCAGCAGGCAGTTATATTTAAAACGATATCTGAAACCGACTTCACCACGAAGTACATGGCTGTCGCCGAAGTTTTGGCGCTGGTGCTGATGCCCAGCTCGCCATACAGAGAGTACTGCGAATTTCTGCCATAGTTATAAGTGCCTCCTACTGCCAGTCCCAGCCAGGTAGGGTCATTTTTGCTGGCAAAGTTGTCGCCAGCGATCAAAACGTTAGTACCGTCGTGAAATTCATGATATACATTGAGCAGTCCATAGGCTTTTACACTGCGGTAATTTTCGTCATTTTCGTTTTTATAGCTTTTTTCATAGTTCAGTGCTGCGCCAAGCCGTCCCTGCAGGCTGTCGGCGCTGCCGCGTTTTACTGCCAGTCCGTTGACGTCGCTGAAGGAATCGAAATCAACATTGCTGTAAGCAAGCTGCATTTGCGGTGTCCATGACCAATGCGGGCGTTTCAGGGCGATCCGTTTGCCTGTTTCCACGCTCAGACCGTAACCAAAGCCTTTGTTGCCTTCTATCTGCTGCGCTGCAGCCGAGGAGCTGGAGGAGATATCGCTGTCGAACCAGACGGCCTGCGCCTGTGTATCGACGTAAACGCCGTTGTCTTTATACCAGGTCATAGTACCGCCCAGGCCTTTGCCGTCGCTTTTGATTTTGCCGTTACCCACTGCTGATTTGATCCTGGCCCGCGCCTGCCCCATTTGCAGGTTCAAACCGCCGACAACTGTTGTTGCCGCATCCTGACGTGAGATTATTTTGTCGTAGCCCATCTGCATTTTCCACGAATCGACATCATAGCTGCTGTCCGGGGCAGCGGTGCTGCGGTCGGCTTTATATTTACCGCTCAGTCCTTCGGTCTTGAACCAGGTGCCTTCCTGATACTGTAAATGCTGCTGCGGTTCGCCGTCCTCTATGATATGCCACTTACGGTTGCCGACACGTTCTTCCAGGGTATTGACTTTCATATAGCCCAGCATGATCTCCGGATAGGCTTCATAAAGGGGTACGGAAGGGTTGACGACGGGTGTGTCGTCTTTGTTCAGCAGTGTTTTTAAATACCAGTCGCCGTCTTCCTGATTATATTGCAGGTGATAGAGGTATTTGCCGGCGGCGACAGCAGCGGTACCGTCCGGCTGCTTATAGTCATAGGCCAGTGTGAAGGCGTTGGGGTCAGACTTGCCCTGGACGTCGACAATAAGGATCCCTTTATCGGTATAGCCGCCGCTGCCGTTTTGATTGATGACCCTGATATTGGTAGGTGAGCCTTCGGTATCGCCTTCGACTACCAGCTTGCTTGTAGGCGAAGCATCGCCGCCAGAACGGAATAGATACTGAGCTTGCCGCCTGGCTGGCCTGTATAGTTGCCGCCAACGGTAAAGGTGCCGAACTTATCGTTATAGCTGCCCGGCGCCAGCCGGCCTGCGTTGACTACGTCGCCGGCTACTTTGCCGGAGCCCTGCAGAAAGGCCTCGTGCAGTACGTGGATCTTGCCGGTAAAGTTTTTGCTGCCGCTGCCGTCTATCTGCAGCGCTCCCCGGCAACTTCGACGTTTCCGGCAAAGCTGTTGTCGTTATTGGCCGCAGTCAGCGTACCGGCGCCGATTTTAATAAAAGTACCGCTGTCAACGACGCCGTTCAGCACGCCTGCCGCAGTCACATTATGTCCGTTGGTGTCAATGACCGCCGTATTGTTAGCTTCTGCCGAGGCAAGATTGATTCGTTTATCGATAGTCAGATCGGCTTCTACGGTCAGGCTGCCGTTATTTATGGTCAAATCGCTGTTAGTGCCCAAGGCGTCCTGCGAGGAAATCGCCAGCCCGCCTCCATCAATGGTAGTGACACCGCTGTAGGTATTGGCGCCGGCATCCGGCCGCAATGCCACGATGCCGCTGCCTGTTTTATCACCGAGCCGTCGCCGATTATCTGCCCCTGATAGCTGCCATTATCATCCTGTTCAAAATCAGCGTCCCGCCGTTGGTCAGGTCGATATTCCCCACATTGCCGTTGACCGGATGATTGACCGGCAGGCTTTCAGCTTTGGCGCTTAAAGAGGCGTCCTTCCTGACTGTGATCTTGCCTGTGAAGCCGTCATTGTTGCCGCTTAAACCAAGTGTGCCCTGCTGTACGTCTACTGTGTCAAAGCCCTGCATTGGGCCGGTTATCTCCCACAGGCCGGTACCTTTTTTAGTCAGGCTCGTAAAATTTTTGATAGCTCCGTTCAGTGTTCCCCCTACTTTATCATTACCGCCATCTAAGTTAAGCTTATTTTTACCGCCGCCGCCATCAATATTGCCTGTAACATTGGAGCCAGGCATAAAAGTCAGGTTATCATCGCCTTTGGCAAAAAACAGGCTGCCGTTGACGGTACCGTTGTTGGTAAAGTCGATGCCGTTACCGCCGGAAGTGCCGATGACGTTGCCGCCGTCTGTGCGCTGGATCAGGCCATTATTGATGACGCTGTTCCTGCTGTCATTGCCGGTGCCTGTCCAGTCCTGAAACCAGATAGCCGCGCTTTTTTCAGCAATGACTGAACCGTTGACAACGATCGTATTGCCGCCGCCATGCACGTTGATCGCTTCGCCCATATTCTGCGGACCATACTTTTGCACTGTGCCGTCAACAGTGATCTTAGAACCGGAACGGACTTCGATAGTATTGGCGCCGGTGCCAAAATTGCCAATGTTCCTGTTGGCTGCGTTGGTGACAACGGCGTTTTTTTTGATATGAATAGTAGCATTATCGCGCAGGCTGATGGCGTTTTTATCGCCGACACTATAGACTGATTTATTATTGTCACTGCCTACTTCTACGCTCCAGCCATCGCCTGCGGCTGTATTGCCTGCGCCAATGGTCTGCCCGTCGTTTTTACTGTCCGGCACAGAAACATTGTCTGCCAGCGCTGTGGTGCTGATACCGGCAAATAAAAATCCTGTCATAATAGTTGTTAAAACTTTTTTCTGCAGCTTTGCTTTTCCCATATAATTGCTTTGTGTTCTCATCTTGATCCATCTCCAAATATATAATGCTGTTAGAAGCATCTAACATAGCCACTATTCTAGGCTCGAATGAACACACAAGCAAACGATAAAAATTTAATTAAGATTACTTTAATTAACCAATAATCTTTTTCTAACAGTTTATTTTCGCACTTTGGCAAAAGCAGGTATCCCTGTACTTTATTTGTCAGAAGCATATACGGCAAACAAGTGCTGCTCTATGCGAGAGTCAGCAAAAAAACGGTACTCTGAAAAGAGTACCGTTTACTTTATTACATATGTTTTTATCTTTATAATCTGCAAAACAACTGTATCTTAGACCAGTCCCAGCCATTTCCAGTAGGTTGCGCCCAGAATCATGATCAGCGCAAAAGCAATGATCGTAAGCGGGATACCTGCCCTGACAAAGTCATGTACCTCAAAGGTGTCGGTGCCGTAGGCGATCATATTCTGCGGCGCGTTGACCGGCAGTATAAAACCGAAGCTGACGACATATTGCAGGATCATCGTCATACCGACGATGTTGACGCCAGGGGTCTTAAGATGCTGCAGGACGGAAATGATGATAGGTATGATCGCTGCAGCAAGGCCTGTCGCACTGGCAAAGCCCATATGGATAACTATGAGGAACATGGACATGATCGCCAGGACCATGATCGTGGTCGAGTTTTCGAGCCCGAAGCCAACTACGATCTCATTGGCCATCCAGGTAGCGGCTTTAGTAGAAAGTAAGGCAGTGCCCAGTGAAATACCGACGCCAAATAAAAAGTACTGTGCCCCAGTTTACTTTATGAACAACGTCGTTCCAGCTCATAACGCCGATCTTGGGCAGCAGCAGCAGGTAACGGCGACCATCGTCGTTGTCGATGTGTCGATCGGGTGCAGTTTCTTTCGGTAGTCCAGAAGATCAGCAGGAAGATGGAGATAACCAGCAGCTTCATTTCTTCGACACTGACCTTACCCATTTCTTTCAGCAGCCTGGCAACTGTTTCTTTACCGCCTTTGATTTCGTCGATTTCCGGCGGCATCAGGTGCATCATCAGCTTATACAGGCAAATGGACATCAGCAGTGAGAACGGAGCTGCGGCGACAAACCAGTCTAGCCAGGAAATATCGACTCCCAGCTGGCTGCTGATAAAGTTTACGGCCACCATATTCTGCGCGGCGGCGGTTTTGATGCCGACGTTCCAGACGCTGTCGACCTGAGCTACAGTAATCATCAGCATACCTGCGAATTTACTTTTCAACGGTACGTCAAACGCTTTGATCATACCCATAACGATCGGTACGAGGCAGGCTACGCGCGCCGTAGTACTGGGCACAAAAAAGCTGAGGATAAAGCCGCAGAGGATGACGCCGATAACGACGCGGTTCGATTTTGCGCCCAGCTTGGAAAGGATCACCAGCGCGATACGTTTATCAAGCCCTGTTTTAGTCATGGCTACGGCCAGGAACATGGCTGCCGCTACCAAACAGAACGCTGTTGAAGCAAAGCCCTTCAGCCCGATACCGAGCCCTGCCGCCGTACCGAACAGTTTACCTGTTTCGGGGTTGGGGAAAAGCCGATCAACAGCGCCATCAACGTCATAATGACGCCGGCGCTGACCGGGTACGAGATCGCCGTTGTCGCCCAGACTATGACCGAAAAAACCATAATGCCGATCATTCTCTGGCCTGCTACGGAAAGTCCTTCCGGGTTTGGCAGCATAACTATCACCGCCAGAACAGCAAGTGCCAGATAAAAGCCATACTTTTTGAAGAATCCTAATTCTTCGGTTGTTGTTTTTTTGTCCGCTTCCATAATTTCACACCCTTTGCTTTAAACTTATGTATTAAAATGCCGGGGCTCAACGCCCTGCATAAAAAGCGTCAGAATCCTGATACAGCTATCCGTACAAAAACTGCAGATAAACAAAAAACTCCGATATGTGCCGCCATCGGCTTATCGGAGTTCATCTTTGCTTTCTCTACCCTGATTATACAGGTTTTTTTACATTTTTTCAACCGCTTTTGTGTTGCAGAAGTTACACTTGCACTGTTTTCTCTAAACTTTTATACTTTCAAAATATTATCTATAGTTTACAAACTATTTTCTATAAATTATATTCTCCTGTCAGATCTTTTTAATCTATGAAAGGTATAGCTTTTACAGCAGCTTTTCTGCCCATTCCGTTTCTTTAAAACCGACCAGTACGTTACCGTCCGTCAGCAAAATCGGGCGTTTGACCAGCATTCCGTCAGCAGCCAACAGCTGCAGCTGTTCTTCTTCGTTCAGCTGCGGCAGCTTATCCTTCAGGCCCAGTGCTTTATATTGCAGGCCGCTGGTATTAAAAATTTTCAGCGGCAGACCGCTGTTTTTCTGCCAGGAGCGCAGCTCGCCAGCAGTAGGATTATCTGTTTTAATATCGCGTTTTGTGTATTCGATTTTATGATCCTGTAAGTATTTTTCGGCTTTCCGGCAAGTGCTGCATTTGGGATAACATATAAAAATCATACTCTCACTCCTTTGCTTTTGCTGTTATTATAACACGTTTTTTGTATCTGCGGCAGCGGTCCATAAATTCTATCACTTATTGCGATACTATTATCGCTATAGCTTAATATTTATTTTTCTTATTAATAAGGATAATAAATTAAATTTTCTGTTATTATATTACCTTGCAGGAATATTCACAGCTTACAGCGAATATATGAATTTACTATATATATGAAAGGAGATGAGCATCAAGTGGAACTTCACTTTAGACGCAGGCATAATTTCAAAACATAGACAAGGAGGCAACCCTATTGATTCAATTTATCAATGTAAGTAAAGCTTTCAAACAGCACAATGTTTTAGAAAATATCAATCTTTCGATCAACGAAGGTGAACTGGTCGTTACTTATCGGACCTTCCGGATGCGGTAAAACTACGCTGCTGAAGATGATCAACCGTCTGATCGACCCTACGTCAGGACAGATACTGATCAACGGAACGGATATTATTGCACAGGACCCGATCGAACTGCGCAGAAATATGGGTTACGTTATCCAACAGACAGGCCTGTTCGTACATATGACGGTACGCGAAAATATCGAGATCGTTCCGCATCTGGCCAAGCTGCCGCAGGATGAGATCGTTGAACGTACAGTAAAACTGATGGAAATGGTAGGACTGCCGCAGGAATTTCTTGACCGGTACCCTAATCATCTCTCCGGCGGCCAGCAGCAGCGTATCGGCGTAGCCAGTGCTTTTGCCATGGACCCCGGAATAATTTTGATGGACGAGCCGTTTTCGGCATTAGATCCTATCACACGCAGCCAGCTGCAGGACGAGCTTGTCAATCTGCAGGCGAAGCTGCGCAAGACTATTGTCTTTGTTACCAATGATATGGACGAAGCGGTGAAGATCGCTGACCGTATCTGTATTTTACATTCCGGCGATATACTGCAATATGATACCCCGGAAAATATCCTGAAGAACCCCGCCGACGGTTTTGTCAGCGAGTTTGTAGGTTCTAAGCGCATTTGGAGCAGCCCCGAACTGATCAAGGCCAAAGATATTATGATACGCACGCCGAAGATCACCTACCCCGATGTGCCGATGCTGAAATGTATCGAGAAAATGCGTATCGAAAACGTCGACAGCCTTTTGGTCGTTGATGAAAACGAACATTTATTGGGGATCATCCGCGCCCGTTCTATTCATGCGGCGCCGGATAAGAGCGAGCCGGTGTATACGGTAATGAAACCGGCACAGGCGACAGCCGACCCCAACGAGAACATTGTGGCCCTGCTTAAAAAGGTCAACAGCAATAATATTTCCAATGTTCCTGTTGTAGATGAAAATAAGCGGCTGCTGGGACTTATCACTAATTCCAGCCTCGTCACGACGATGAGTCAGCAATTTATTGACTTTGAGGAGGGCGAAGCATGAGTGGATTATTAGCATATGTACAGGACCAGCAGCAATATATAGGACTTTTACTGCTCAGCCATATCCAGCTGACTTTGCTTTCGGTCGCCATAGCCGTTTGTATCGGCGTACCATTGGGCATTTACATTTCCGAGCGCGAGCGTTTGCTGCGGCCGGTAATGGGTTTTGCTAATCTGGCCCAGGCTATTCCCAGTCTGGCGCTGTTAGGTTTTCTGGTCCCTTATATGGGTATCGGCGCAGTTACTGCTGTAGCAATGGTAGTTTTGTATTCACTGCTGCCCATTTTGAAAAATACCTGTACCGGTCTGCGCAATATCAGCGCCGACACGCTGGAAGCGGCAAAGGGTATCGGTATGACGGATATGCAGGTGTTGTTTAAGGTGCGCCTGCCGCTTGCTCTGCCTGTGATCATGGCAGGTATACGTATTTCCAGCGTTACTGCGGTAGGGCTGATGACGATTGCGGCTTATATCGGCGCCGGAGGTCTTGGCACGCTGGTTATCAGCGGTATCCAGACCGACAACCCGAATATGATTCTGGCCGGTGCGATCCCTGCCTGCTGTCTGGCGCTTTTAATGGATTTTTTGATGAGCAAGGTAGAAACTGCGGTCACACCTGTTTCACTGCGCCCGGCTTCAAAAAAAATGTCCAAGGAAAGCCTGGAACGTACCAAGCAGCATCATAAACGCATCCTGGCAGTTGCCGGTATGATCGTTATTATCAGCAGCGGCTATCTGCTGAGCCACGAGTTTTAAATAAGCATGATCTCCGCATCGGCTCTAAGGACGCGACGGAAAGCGTAATCATCGGTAATATGCTGTCCGACCTGATCGAAGCTAAAACCGACCTTAAGGTTGAACGCAAGCTGGCTTTAGGCGGCACGATGATCGCTTTTGAGGCCCTGCGTTCAGGAGAGATCGACCTGTATCCCGAATATACCGGCACCGGTTACAGCACGATTTTGAAAAATAAGCTGCGCCCCGGTTTTACACCTGATGAGATGTATACGCTGGTGAAACAGCAGATGCGGGACACGCATCAGATCGAGCTGCTGGAAAGCTTCGGTTTTAACAATACTTACGTTTTAGCGGTAACACAGGCGACAGCCGCTAAATACCATCTCAAGACGATGACCGATCTGACCCGTGTCAGTCATAATCTGCGTTTCGGCTGTTCGCCGGAATTTGCAGCCCGTGACGACGGTTTGCCAGGCATCGAAAAACTTACGGTATGACCTTTAAATCGGTCAATAACTTCTCGGGACGCTGATGTATACTGCGATCACGTCTGATAATGTAGATGTGATAACAGCTTTTTCTACGGACGGACTGCTGCAGAAATATGATTTAGTACTGCTGGAAGACGATAAAATTTCTTCCCGCCATATTATATGCTGCCTTTCGTCAACGGCAAAACCAATGCCGAATATCCCGAGATAGCTCAGGCATTGTCTGTACTGAGCAGCGCCATTGACGACGCTACGATGCAAAAGCTGAACTATGAAGTGGTCGAAAAAGGCCGTGACCGGGCAGAGGTTGCCCGCACCTTCCTTTTGGAGCGCGGTTTGGTAAAGCCGGAAGACTTTAAAACTAAAATATTTTAACGGCGCTTGCCCTTATTGGCAGCGCCGTTAAGTTTTTCAGCAGGCTGACTATTGTTTTTATTTAATTGACAAGCCCTGTTATTATCTTTAAAATGATTATACCAGCATTAATAAGGAGTTTGCCATGAGTGAAAACAATAAAAAATATATACTTATCACTGCCGCTTTGATCGTTATCGGCGCCGCCTTGTATTTTTTTTACTGGATGCGTACGCCGCAATATACATTTACTCAGATCCACGAGGCTGTACAACAGCATGATCTGACAAAATTCGAAAATCATGTTGATTTGAATTCACTGTATGCCCACGCGTATGACGATGTAGTCTATTATGCCTTTGGCGATCCCAAAGAGGCCAATCCATTTTGCTCGGTATCGTTCAAAGCCTGAAAAGTGTAGTTGTCCCAATCATGACCGGGCAGACCAAGCATTATGTGGAAACGGGTTCGATCGAAGACAATACAGAGGAAACCAGTGATATCGACGACACTGCCCCAGCACCAACTCCTGCACCCAGCCCGAAAACAGAAGGTCAGCAGCTGGCCGAGCAGCTTAAGGAACGTACCGGCTTCGGCACGATGCGCTACGAAGGTGTCGAAAGCAGCGAGCAGGTCGGCAAAACTGCCGATGTTGCCGTCAAGCTGTACGATAAACAATTAGAACATAATTTTATCCTGCATGTCAAAATGTACGAATTGGACGACGGCAGCTGGCGCCTGACGAAATCACCAACCTCAAGGAGCTGCTGAAGAGCGCGAACAGGCTACTGCCGCAAAGCTCAAACAGCTTAACAGCAAGGTCCAGGCCGAGCTTGACGCCGCTGTTACCGCCGTCCCCGGAACTATCGCTATCGATTCCAGCGGCGGCTGGTTCCCTTCTTATACCATGCAAAACACGTTTACCTTAAATAATATCTCTGCCAAAACTATTACCGGACTGCAGGGATCTGTCGAGGTTTTCGATAACGACGGTATGCTGCTCCAGCGCTGCCGTTTCAACGATTACCTGACTTTGGCCCGCAAGGATCAGCAGTTTGAAAAACTGTTCAGCCTTAACCAGTTCAAACCGGAAACTGTCCGCTTGCTGCGCAGTGATCTGAAGACTGTAAAATGGCAGGTCACCATCAGCAGCGTCAGCTTTGATGACGGCAGTCAACTGCAGCTGCTGACTCAGCTGCCTAAAGCTAAATAAAAGAACATAAAAAAAACAGACACGCATAAGCGTGTCTGTTTTTATTTTACTTATTTCAGTTGATAGCTGATAATATCTGAGATCGTATCGATAGGCAGATAGTATTTTGGATACCGGCTGCCATCGGTGCAACTTCACCCGGGTTGTAAACAACATAAATGCCCCAGTTATCAAGATCAGAATTCAGATAGAATTTTTCGTTACCGGAGATAATAACTTTTTGATAAGCAACGGTTGGTTTTTTTTTTTTTTTTTGCAATCTGTTATCGCCTTTTTGCTGGATAGCGATCAGCATTTACCAAACGTGCTTTATAGTCGCTGCCGGGAACGAACATATCGGCCAGGGTATAGATCCTGCCTGTTTTCGGGTTAACGGTCAGCGTTGTGACAGATTCGTTGTCATGCGCACCGCCGGTATAAGCGCTGTCGTATTGTTCCAACGATAAAATTTCTGAATCGACTGTATAAGCAGTATAGTCGATATCCAATCTGTATTTTTCGGCAGCCTGTGTTTTGCCCAGTGCCTTTTGTTCTTTATCAAAACCTGCATTTACAAGGAAAGCGCTGCCTTTTACAAGTGCAAAGCCTTCTTTGACAGGATCAGGAGAACCGTTAGTGAAATCAAGATAGTTGTCTAAAGTGATTTTCTGGCTGTCGCTGGATAAATATTTATAGATCTCAGCTACAGTATTTTTGGTAGTCATTTGCGTCAACAGCGTATCCATCTTTGCGCCGCCTTCAGATCCGGTGATGACCGGTGTGGCTATTTTCACCTGGCCTTCGTTGATTTTTTTCGTTTTAACAGTCAATTCTGCCGCCAAAGCCGATGCAGCAACGCTCAAGGTCAGTGCAGCGACAATTCCTGCTGTAAATAACTTTTTAGATAATTTCATAAAACACCTCCTATTTTCTTAATACAATTATAGCATTTTGTATAATAAAGTCAACTATAGTAAAACTTTTCCAACATTTAGTATATTTTAAATAATTTTAAATTTTACAAATGATACTTTTAAAACATTAGTTACACTCAAATATTCACCGTTGTTTTTACAACTGTCACGGCATAAAAAAATACGACCTTCGGCTTGTCGCCAGGGTCGTATTTTATGATAAGTTTTAAATTAGTGCAATTGGTGGAGATGAGAGGTCGAACCCTGTCCGAAAATATTGCAATATGACTTTCTCCGAGCGCAGCCGCTAATTTAGATTTTGCTTCCTTGACGCCAAGCGGCAGGCTTCGCGGTCGCTATCTCGATGAGTTTCCCCTGTCCGCCTCCGAGAATTGGCTTACGGGTATCCCACTGTTTGCGTCTTTTCCGTTCCCATGGGAGGAGGATCGGAAAGACGTTAGCATTAAGCTGCTAAAGCGTAATCAGTTTTTGCGTTTACTTTAAACGTCCGCCGTTTAACGTGCTAACGGAACCACGGCTCGCTTATCATACCACACCTACCCCCGTCGAAACCAGTACATCCCCGGTTATAAATATGGCCTGTAAGGCTCTAATTATTCTAACACAGGCGCCTGCTACTTGCAAGCGGCGTCCTGTGAAGAATATGCAACTTTTAACGGTTACGCTCTTTCATTGCGCGTTCCATTTCCCGCCTGGCGTCTTTATTAGCCAGGTCCTGCCGTTTATCATACAGCTTTTGCCAGTCGCCAGCGCCAGCTCCATTTTACCAGCCCGTGAGTAAAATACATTTTTAAAGGCACCAAAGCGTAGCCTTTTTCTTTGACCTTGCCGATCAGGCGGCGTATTTCCTCGCGGTGCAGCAGCAACCTGCGGTTGCGCAAAGGCTCATGGTTGAAACGGTTACCCTGATCATAAGGGCTGATATGCAGGTTATAAACATAGACCTCGGCCGTTTTTGTGATCTGGGCGTAGCTGTCTTTCATATTGGCTTTGCCTGCCCGCAGTGATTTTACTTCCGTACCTGTCAACTCAATACCGGCTTCGTAGGTTTCATGGATCGTAAAATCATGTCTGGCTTTTCTGTTTTCCGCAATGATTTTGATTTTCTTTTCTGCCATTATTGTTCACCTGGTTGTGGTTATTTTTTCTTGCGACCTTTTTTCTTGCTTTTCGCGTGATTGACATATTTATTGCCGCCAACGCCGCCTTTGCCGCGTTTATCCAGCGGCTTTTTGCGACTGCCGCTTTTACCCTGTTTTTTGCCGCCGCTTTTTTCTATCGCGCTGCGTGCCGAAGCATGGCTGCGCTGCCCTAAAAGCTGGGCCTTTATCCTGTCGCGCACAGCATCGTTCTCGCCGGCCATAATAAAGTCGATGTTCCTGTCGGCAATATTGACCTGTAAGACCTCGATCCGCACCGGGTCACCCAAACGGTAGACCTTCCGTGTATGCGAGCCCAGCAGGGCGTATCTGTCTTCATAGAACTCATAATAATCGTCCATCAGGCTGGAAATATGTACCAGCCCTTCAACACCGTTCTCCAGTTCGATAAACATTCCGAAGGCAGTGACGCCGGAAATAACGCCGTCGAATTCTTCGCCGATATGGCCGGCCATATATTCCGCTTTTTTCAAATCGACCGTAGCACGTTCTGCTTCTGCAGCCGCACGTTCACGGATCGAGGAATGTTCGGCGATCGCGTCAAGGTTCAGTTCCAGCTTTTCGCTTTTTTGGGCATTCATTGCCGGGTCGCTCACCCATTCATGCAGCAGACGATGCACTATCAAGTCAGGATAACGCCTGATCGGCGATGTGAAATGCGTGTAATACTCTGCCGCCAAGCCAAAGTGCCCAATATTCTCGGTCTGATAAACAGCCTGTTTCAGCGAACGTAAAGCTACTGTCGATACCAGCCGTTCCTCAGGCTTGCCAGCCATTTCCGCCAAAGCTTTCTGCACTTCGCCCGGTTTCGTTTCTTCGCTGACCTTGAGCTTAACGTTAAAGTTGGCCAGAAGCTTGGCCAAGTCTTTCATTTTTTCTTCGTTGGGCAAGTCGTGGACACGGTAGATAAACGGCCACTTTTGGTTAAACATATGGCGCGCAACAGTTTCGTTGGCTGCCAGCATAAATTCTTCGATAACAGATTCAGCTATGCTGCGGATCCGCTGCACGATCTCCACCGGTCGGCCCTGTTCGTCCAGAATGACCTTTTGTTCCGGCAGATCAAAGTCGATAGCACCGCGTGTTGTACGCTTTTTGCGCAGCACCAGGCACAGCTCTTCCATCATTTTCAGCATCGGTACTACATCTTCGTACTTCTGCGCCAGTTCTTCGTCACCGTTCACCAGTATCTCACGCACGATACGGTAGCTGAGACGGTGGCGGACATGAATGACCGACGGGAATATCTCGTAGCTTAAAATGCGGCCCTTACGGTCGATATGCATCTCACAGGACATCGTTAAGCGGTCTTCGCCTGCATTAAGACTGCAAATACCGTTGGATAAACGCTCGGGCAGCATCGGCAACACCCTGTCTACCAGATAGACACTGGTGCCGCGCTCACGTGCTTCTTTATCCAAAACAGCGTTCTTTTACATAATAGCTGACATCGGCGATATGTACACCCAATAAAAATTCATCTTTGCCAAGCTGTTTCACATAAACAGCATCGTCCAGATCTTTAGCATCATCACCGTCAACAGTCACGATCGGCAGATCGCGCAAGTCACGTCTGCCTTCCAATTCGCTTTGCTTGATGCTTTTAGGCACACGTTTCGAGGCTTCGATGACCTGCGGCGGAAATTCCAGCGGCAGATCATTCTGCTTGATGATCGAAAGGATCTCCAGCCCACATCGCCTACGTTGCCCAAAATCTCAATGATCTTGCCTTCGGCGTTGCGCCGTTCAACCGGCCATTCGGTGATTTCTGCCACTACCTTCTGGTTGGTCTTGGCCCCGCCGAAATGTCTTTTCATAATATAAATATCCTGCCCGATACGTTTATCGTCGGGTGTTACAAAGCCAAAATCTCCGCTTTGATGAAAAATACCGACAATCTTATTATTCGCATGAGTGATGATACGAATTATCTCTCCCTCCGGCTTATTGCCGCAGCTGGAGCTTTCCACACGTGCCATTACACGGTCATTGTTCATTGCACCGCCTAAAGCTCGGGGTGGAATGAATACATCGGGACGTTCGCCTTTGTTATCAGGTATCACGAACCCAAATCCCTTGCTGGTCAGCTGGAATCTGCCAACGACCAAGCCCATTTTTCAGGCAGGCCGTAGGTCCCGAAACGGGTTTTAATAATCTCACCGTTTTCTTCCAGTTCCAGCATGTCTTTCCAGAAGTGATCAAGATTTCCGCTAATGGGGATCGTTTCGATCAGTGCTTCTGCTGTCTGCGGTGCATACGAGCTGCTCCGCATAAAATCTAATATTGTTGTTTTACTGCTTTTCGCTTGCATTATCTTCCTCAAGCATCATTTTGCCACTGCTTCAGCAGCTACGATGCCATCTTTCGTAATTATTTGGCCCTGCATTTCTACCAGACGGCCTTTTTGTTTCAAACGCCGGCCTACACATTTTACCGTTTCACCAATCATAACGGGCTGCCGGTAACGCAGTTCCATTTTGCCGTATAGGCAGGTTTTCCTTCTGTGACGAACAGGTAATGGCCCATGATCTCGTCCAGTAAGACGCTGATCAGACCGCCATGCATTCTCCGTCATAGCTTTGATGCTCCTGTCTGGGTGTAAAATAAGCCACACATTCCTCGGCATCCATTGTAAATTCCATTTTAAACCGATAGGATTATCTTTGCCGCAGGCAAAGCACCAGGTATATTCTTTTTCCTGCATTTTCTTACTCCATCAAAAATTCATAAATTTTTTGAAAAACATCATCCCGTTCATTATCAAGGGTCAGTATATGTCCGGAATGATGATACCAAACAAGTTTTTATCAGCTGTGCCCAGATGATCATAAATATATTGAGCGCTGGCAGGTTTTACCGTATGCTCTACTTTTGACTGCATCACCAGGCAGGGTATTTTTATTGACTGCAAATACTTTTTTGCACAAATCGACCAGCTCAAACAGGCTGCTCAGCGGCTTGACCGGCATCATATGGTAACAAACGCTGTAGCTTGCCGGCACCTGATACTGGCGCTGACGTTTTTTAAGGTAACGGATAAAAACGCAGTAACGGCAGATAAGGAGCCCTTCTGTCACAAACGTAAATCGGCGCTGCCAGGATAGCCGCTTTCGCTACCGGTAATTCAGCCGCAGCTTTAATAGTCAGCAGTCCTCCCATGGACAGTCCCACTATTGAAACTCTATCGCAGCCAGCCTGCAGGCGATACACCATCGCTTACAGCCTTATACCAGTCCTGCCATTTGGTCTCGTTCAGATCCTGCGGCGTAGTACCATGCCCTGCTAAACGCACGCCCAGTACTGTCAGCCCCTGCTGATGCAGATATTCTCCAGCAGGCGCATCTCTCCCGAGCTCCCGTATAACCGTGAACCAATACTATACCCTGTTTGCCGCCTTGAAGAAAAATTCTTCATTACCACTGAATGACTGCACTGTAATTACGCTCTAATCTTACTTATACTATATTATTATACTTATGAAAAAATCCCACATCCGAAGATGTGGGATTTTACAAACAACTTACAATTCTTATTTAAAGAAGTTCAGAAGAATGCCGCCATGAGCAGCCAGAACCGGAGCAAATACCAAGGAAACGATAGTCATCAATTTGATGAGGATGTTCATTGCAGGTCCGGAAGTATCTTTGAACGGATCGCCTACGGTGTCGCCGGTAACAGCTGCTTTGTGAGCTTCACTGCCTTTACCGCCATGAACACCGGATTCGATGTATTTTTAGCATTATCCCAGGTACCGCCTGCGTTAGCCATCAAAATAGCTACCAAGCGCCGAAACGCCAAAGAGCCGCCAATGATGTACCACTTCAATACGGCACCGATGCGAGCAGATGAAACGTGCCAGAACGCCCGGAGAATCATTCTTTGGGCGAGCAGCAGGGACGCATATAAAGAACAGGTCTTTAGCTTTGCCTTCCAGAAAAATTCAGGGATTGGCGGAACGACGGCTTCGTCAGAACTTTTACCGGCAGGATTTGGTCATAGCGCCAAAACGAACGGCAGATGAACAGGCCAACCAAGTTACAGGGTTGAGGTCTGATGTGAAGTGAGGTTAACGGTATGCGCATAAGCAGAGAACAGAGCCAGTGCAGTAAGTGCAGCAGAACCGATAGCAAAGCCTTTGCCGATAGCAGCAGTAGTGTTGCCAACTGAGTCAAGTTTATCAGTGATTTCACGAACTTCAGGAGGAAGCTCGGACATTTCAACAGCAATACCGCCGGCATTGTCGGCGATCGGGCCGTAAGCGTCAACAGCAACGGTCAAACCGGTGGTGGAGAGCATACCTACAGCAGCCAGAGAGATACCGAACAGTCCCATGCCGCCGTTAGTAGCGCCGCCCATTACAAAGAAGGATACGATTACGCCGATGCAGATGAAAAGCATAGGCCAGAAAGTAGAATACATACCAACTGCCAAACCGGCAATAATAGTGGTTGCCGGACCGGTTTCGATTGTTGAGCGATTTTCTTAACACTCCCGAAATCAGCAGAGGTATAGATCTCGGTGATCTTGCCAATGATCATACCAACAAGCAGACCTGCTGCAATAGCCCAGAATGCATCCAGAGAACCAAACAGGCTGTTAGAAAGATAAGCAGCAGCAGCGATAACGATAGCACCGCCGATGTAAGTACCGCTGTTCAGTGCAGCCTGAGGGTTTTGAGATTTGCTGGAACGGGCAAACATAACACCGATGATAGAAGCAAGGATACCGGCAACAGCCAGCATGAAAACAAATTCGACACCTTCACCGCCGGGATATGCAACTGCACCCAGAGTCAAGGCGGAGATAATTGCGCCTACATAGGTTCAAACAAGTCGGCACCCATACCGGCAACGTCGCCTACGTTATCGCCTACGTTATCAGCAATAGTAGCAGGGTTACGCGGATCGTCTTCCGGAATACCGGCTTCAACTTTACCAACAAGGTCAGCGCCAACGTCAGCAGCTTTAGTATAAATACCGCCGCCAACACGGGCAAACAATGCGATCGAGCTTGCGCCCAGACCAAAACCGGTAACAATATCAATGTTACGGTCAAAACAAAATAAGCTACAGCCAGGCCGGCAATACCAAGGCCTACAACGCCTAGGCCCATTACAGCGCCGCCGGAGAAAGCGATTTTCAGAGCTTCGCTCATGCCGTGACGGGCAGCTTCAGCTGTACGAACGTTAACTTTAGTAGCCACGTTCATACCCAGATAACCTGCGCAGATGGAGAATACAGCACCGCCGATAAAGCAGAGCGCAGTGCTTACTGATAAGAATGTAGCAATAATTGCAGCAACAACAACGATGAAGATAGCAAGATATTTGTATTCTCTGTACAGGAATGCCATTGCACCTTCATGGATATAGCCAGCGATCTCCTTCATACGGGCAGTACCGGCATTAGCAGGCGCTGATAGCGTTACTGAGCATTACTGCCACGCCGAGGGCAACAAGACCGACGACTATGGATAAAATTAAATAAGTACTCAAAACATTGATCCCCTTTCTGTTTCAGGTTTTTAAAATTAAGAACGCAGAGCGTTCTTTTAATAAATTAACCGTTGATTTTGCCAGAGCAAGCGTGATGATACCAAAGCAGTACCCAAACCAATCGTAACTTTAGCCATTAAAGTATCAACATCATTACCCTTGCCGAAGAAGGCACCACCACCGCCTCCGCCGAACGCATCTGACAAGCCTGAGCCCTTCGGACTGCATTAACACAGACGCTATCAAGGCGATACAGACGATTACGTCTAATACCATTAAGACAGTTGCAATCCAAACCTTACCTCCTCTTTTACTTAGTACCTAACTATTCTATCATAATGTTATACAGCTTACAACGGTAAAATATAAAAAATTGTACAAAATTTAGTAAAAAGCAGGGCAAATACGCGTCCGGTATCTGCCCTGCTTCAAAATAACCGTTACTCCGATTATTTATTGATGTTGTAAAATACAGCTTTGCCTTTATACTTGGCAGCGCCGCCGAGGTCTTCCTCGATACGGAGCAGCTGGTTGTATTTGGCCACGCGGTCAGTACGTGCCGGAGCACCTGTTTTGATCTGTCCGGCATTGACAGCAACGGCAATATCTGCCAATGTAGTATCTTCGGTTTCACCGCTGCGATGCGAAATAATGCAGGTATAGCCTGCCCGTTTAGCAGTTTCAATAGCATTGAAGGTCTCTGTCAAAGTACCTATCTGATTGACTTTGATCAAAATAGCGTTAGCAGTATCATTTTTGATACCTTCAAGCAAACGTTCTTCATTGGTAACAAACAGATCGTCGCCAACCAGCTGAACTTTAGTGCCTAATTTCTTCGTAAGCGCTTTCCAGCCCTTCCAGTCGTCTTCCGCCAAACCGTCTTCGATTGAAACGATCGGGTATTTTTCGCACAAAGCAGCCAGATAATCTACCATTTGATTGGAGGTTTTTACCAAACCTTCGCCTTCCATCTGATATTTTCCATCTTTATAAAATTCGCTGGCAGCAACGTCTAAAGCGATCATGATATCTTCGCCCGGTTTATAGCCTGCTTTTTTCACTGCTTCAAGGATGACTTCGATCGCCTCTTCATTGGATTTCAGATTCGGCGCAAAACCACCTTCATCACCCAGGCCTGTTCCCAGTCCTTTAGCGTTCAGCAGGGTCTTTAAACCATGATAGATTTCAGCGTTCATGCGCAAAGCCTCGCTGAAGCTTGCAGCACCGACCGGCATGATTATAAATTCCTGAATATCGACGTTATTATCAGCATGCTGGCCGCCGTTCAGGATATTCATCATCGGTACCGGCAGCTCCTGTGCGGAAACACCGCCCAGATACAGATACAGCGGCAACCCTACAGAAGCAGCGGCAGCCTTGGCTACAGCCATGGAGACACCTAAAAGAGCGTTGGCGCCTAATTTTCCTTTATTTGGGGTCCCGTCCAAACGGATCAGCATCTCGTCTATTTCTACCTGACGGGTTGCTTCCAGTCCAATCAAAGCTTCAGCAATAACGTCGTTGACATTATCGACTGCTTTAGTCACGCCTTTGCCCAGATAGCGGTTTTATCACCGTCACGCAGCTCTACCGCTTCATGCGCGCCGGTAGACGCTCCTGAAGGAACAGCAGCGCGTCCAACGGAACCGTCTTCCAGGCAAACCTCTACTTCGATAGTCGGATTGCCGCGGGAATCCAAAATTTCTCTTGCATATACTTCAGTAATCATTGCCACTCTAACTTCACCTCATCATTTATTTTATCTGTTAACAGACTTTTCCTGTCATCGCAGCAGGCTGCTTGATTTTCAGCAGTTCCAGCAGCGTCGGCGCAATATCAGCCAAAATGCCTTCGTGCAAAGTATATTTTTCATCACTGACTACCAAAAGGAACCTGATTCGTTGTGTGAGCCGTATAAGGCTGTCCTGTCGCATCGTCAAGCATCTTTTGATGCCATGATCAGCCGTAATACAGGCTGTTCCATGCAGTGACAATACCTTTCAACAATACGCCCTACACATGCATCGACAGTTTCCATTGCCTTGACAGCAGCATTCAGCACGCCTGTATGCCCTACCATATCGGGATTGGCAAAATTCAATATTATCATGTCGTACTTATCTGTATCCAGAAGCTCTGCCAGCTTATCTGTCACAAGCTCGGCGCTCATTTCCGGCTGCAGATCATAGGTAGCCACTTTCGGTGACGGAATCAGAACTCTGTCTTCACCGATGTTCGGTTCTTCCTCGCCGCCATTAAAGAAAAAGGTCACATGAGCATATTTTTCCGTTTCGTCGATCCGCAGCTGCTGAAGCTTGTGGTCAGCCAGTACTTTGCCCAGCGTATCTTCCAGCGTTTCCGGAGCAAAGGCAACGGGAGCTTTTATAGTTTCGTCATACTGCGTCATACAAACAAAATTTACCGGACGGGCTGTCTGAGGACGCGCAAAATAAGGAAATTCTTCATCTACAAATGCTCTGGTCAGCTGCCTTGCCCTGTCGGGACGGAAATTGAAAAAAATCATGCCGTCACCGGCTTTGAAGCAGGAATCTGCTTCAGGTGCAGCTATGAACGGAACTACAAATTCATCAGTGACCCCGCCCGCATAAGAAGCACGCACACCGCTGACCGCATCAGTACAAACAGTGCCGTCATGCAAAACCATAGCGTCATAAGCTTTCTGCACACGTTCCCAGCGTTTATCGCGGTCCATAGCGTAATAACGCCCTGCTACTGTAGCGATTTTACCCACGCCGATACGCTTCGTCTCCGCGTCAAGTTCTGCCAGATAAACATCGGCAGTCTGCGGTCCAACATCGCGTCCGTCTAAAAAAGCATGTACATAAACCTTGTTCAGGCCCTGCCGTTTAGCCATTTCTAATAGAGCAAACAAATGACTGATATGACTGTGCACTCCACCGTCAGAAACAAGACCCAGCAGGTGCAGCGCACTGCCGTTGGCTTTTACGGTCTGCATAGCTTTACTCAAAACAGTGTTTTCAAAAAAGTCACCGTCTTTTATGGCTTTAGTGATCCTTGTCAGCTCCTGATAGACAATACGTCCTGCCCCGATATTCAAGTGACCGACTTCGGAATTACCCATCTGCCCGTCTGGCAGGCCTACGGCTGCACCAGAACAGGATAAGCGCGTATGCGGATATTTGTCGAACAAAGCATCCAAATTAGGTGTCTTTGCCAAAGCAGCTGCATTATACTGCCCTGCCGGAGCAATACCCCAGCCATCTAAAATCATCAGCAATAGCGGCTGTTTTGCCATTTTCGTCACCCCTTATATACTGCGTGCGATAGCAGAAAACGCTTGCGCATCCAGGCTCGCCCCACCTACAAGAACTCCGTCGATACCGCTGATTGCAAAATCTGCGGCATTTTTAGCATTAACGCTGCCGCCATATAAAACACGAACCTTACGCGCGATATCTGCAGAAAATAGTTTTTCCAGTTTATTTCTGATCAGCAGGCATACTTCCTGAGCATCTTTAGCAGTTGCAGCCTGACCGCTGCCAATAGCCCACAATGGTTCATAGGCAACAACCAAAACTTCCGCTTCATCAGGAGTAATGCCCTTTAAGGCACTTTTCAGCTGCATGCTGATTTTACGTGAAGTCTTTCCTTCTGCGCGCTCCTGGGCATTTTCACCTACGCATAACATCGGTTTCAAACCATTTCTGTATGCAGCTCGCATCTTTTTAGCAACAGCCACTTCATTATCACCGAACATGGTGCGGCGTTCAGAATGACCGATCAAAACATATTCAGCGCAGATATCAGCAATCATTTTACCGGAAACAGCACCTGTATAAGCGCCTTCATCTTCCCAATGCATGTCTTGAGCTCCGTAGCCTACATGTTTACCGTCAATGGCTTCAGCAACGCTTTCCAGTGCTGTAAACGGCGGAAAAACAACTACTTCGTTAAGCGTCCCATTAGTATCACTGACGATATCTTCAGCCAGTTCAACTGCTTCATCCACATTTTTATGCATTTTCCAGTTGCCGGCCACAATTTTACGGCGTACATCATCTAAAGCCGCAACACCTGGCAGGACTTTGCCTTCCAGATATTCCAGCGAAGCGCCTACGCCAGTGGAGATATGCGTAATTTTTTTAGCCAGCCCCAGCTTTTCAATGGCAGCCACAGAATCACCACCGCCGACAATGCTCATAGCTCTACTTTTAGCAACAGCCTGAGCGACAGCTTCAGTACCTTTGCAGAAGGCATCCATTTCAAAAACACCCATGGGCCCGTTCCACACGATCATTTTAGCATCCTGCAGCGCATCCTGATACAAAGTGCTGGTCGCAGGGCCAATATCCAAAGCCATATATTTTTGATCCAGTTTAGCTACTTTTTCAACTTTATGGCTGGCATCAGCAGCAAAAGTCTCTGCCATTACCAGATCTACCGGCAGAAGCAATTTTACTTTACGTGCTTTGGCCTTAGCCAGCAGTTCTTTTGCTAAAGCGATCTTATCATCTTCAACTAAAGATTTGCCCATTTTATGCCCTTGAGCAGCTAAAAAAGTATTGGCCATACCGCCGCCGATCAGCAGGGTATCGACTTTTTCCAAAAGATTTTCGATCACGCCGATCTTGTCGGAAACCTTGGCACCGCCAATGATAGCAACAAAGGGATGCAGTGGATTTTCCACAGCCTGTCCGACAAAGCGAATTTCTTTTCCAGTAAAAAGCCTGCTGCTGAAGGCAGAAAATGCGTAACCCTTCCACCGAAGCATGGGCTCTATGAGAAACACCAAAGCCGTCATTAACATACAGATCTGCTAAAGATGCCAGTTTTTCGGCAAAATCCATATCATTTTTTTCTTCTTCTTTATGGAAGCGCAGGTTTTCCAGCATCAAAATCTTACCGGGTTTAAGCTTCTGTACTGCTTTTTCAGCTTCTTCACCGATGCAGTCACCTGCAAAAGCAACAGGCATATTCAGCAGCTTTGCCAAATGCTTGGCAACAGGCGCCAGACTGTATTTTATATTAACTTGTCCTTTAGGACGGCCTAAATGCGCCATCAAAATGACCGCAGCTTTATGCTCCAGTAAATATTTGATAGTTTCTAACGAAGCACGAATTCTGGTATCATCGGTAATCTTACCGGTTTCGTCCATCGGCACATTATAGTCGACACGTACCAGAACTTTTTGACCGGCAACGTCTAAATCACACAGGTTTTTTTTATCCATTAGAATGATATACTCCTTTAATTACAGGCCTTGTTTAGCAATGTAGGCAGCAAGATCTACCACACGATTGGAATAACCCCATTCGTTATCATACCAGCTGACAACTTTCGCCATTCTTTTGCCGACCATCATCGTAGACAAACCATCAACGATAGAGCTCAACGGACAGCCATTGTAATCTCTGGAAACCAAAGGCAGCTCATTATAACCCATAATGCCTTTTAATTCACCCTCAGCTGCTTTTTTCAAAGCGGCATTTATTTCTTCAACAGTAGTATCTTTTTCCAAAACAACAGTCAAATCAGTAATGGAAACATTTGGTGTCGGCACACGCATAGCAAAGCCATTCAATTTGCCTTTGACTTCAGGAAGCACCAGAGAAACTGCTTTCGCAGCTCCGGTAGTAGTAGGAATAATGGACATCGCCGCAGCACGGGCACGACGCAGATCCTTATGCGGTAAATCAAGGATTTTCTGATCATTTGTATAGGAATGGACGGTAGTCATCAAACCGCTTTCAATACCGAAGTTTTCCAAAAGCACTTTGGTAAACGGAGCCAGGCAGTTAGTAGTGCAGGAAGCATTTGAAATGATATGATGCTCCGCAGCGTTGTATTTTTTCTCATTAACACCCATAACGATAGTGATATCCTCGCCTTTAGCAGGTGCGGAAATAATTACTTTTTAGCGCCGGCAGTCAAGTGCGCTTTTGCTTTTTCACCTTCAGTAAAGCGTCCAGTAGATTCAACTACGATCTCAACTTCCAATTCACCCCAAGGCAGCTTAGCAGGATCTGTTTGAGCGATAACTTTGATTTTTTTACCGTCAACAACGATATTATCACCGTCAACAGAAACTTCATGTGGGAAAGTGCCATGTACAGAGTCATATTTCAAAAGATGAGCCAAAGTTGCAGCATCAGTCAAGTCGTTAACTGCAACTACTTCTACCTCCGGATTAGTAAAAGCAACACGGAAAACCTCGCGGCCGATACGGCCAAAACCATTAATACCAATTTTTGTCATGATAAAAATCCTCCTTTTATGCTTTGAGCAAATTATATGTTTGCACTAATGTGCTTTGTAACCTTAATCATTTTCCAACATTCTCACTATGTCGTGAGCTGCTGCTTCATCAGTTATCAGTATATCCTGACGCGACGCCCTGATTACTGACAAGATAGCTGCTGCTTTAGACCGTCCTCCGGCTACGCCGATAACAGTTCCGATCTTTGGCAGATCCTGCAGCATCAGTCCGGCGTTGTTTGTCATATAGATCTGTCTGCCATCTAAAGCGCAGTACTGCCCGAACGCTTCGCCTACGGCGCCGTCATCCAGCAGTTTTTATGAATTCCGGCGGCAGCCTGCGGTGCCGTGCCATTACTGAAGCCTGTCCTACACCATGCACCAGGATATCGGCCTGTTTGATAATATCAACCACAGATTTGACCCCAATATCCTCTGCTAAAATACTATTCAGTATCTCTTCACTGACGCTGTCCGGGACATACAGCTGCCTGTAAGAGGCTCCAAGCCGCTGAGCCAGGACTGTGGCTATAGTATTAGCCTGTAATTCAACATTATCACCCAAACCGCCGCGGGCTGGTACTACAACTGTTTTAGGCTCATTGCCGCTTACATTAGCAGCCAGGGCAGCCATAGTTGTACCACCGCTTACGGCAACGATATGTTCTTTGCCGTCATTCAGCAGATTTCCAAGAATCCTCGCCGCAGCACGGCCGATTTCACGTTTGACCACCTCTTCCTGGTCAGAGTCTCCTGGAATGATGACTACACGCCCAATATCCAGGCGTTCACATAAAACTGTTCCAAAGAGTTCAGATCCTGCAATTTACGGACATAATCAGCAAGCTCTTTCAGAATATCCGCGCCTCTTCAGTCACCGACATTCCGGCAGAAGAAAATGCCAGTAAACCACCGTTTTTAAAAATCGACCTGTGCCCGCAATACTCTTTCACTCAAACCCAGCCTGGCAGCCAAAGCCCTGCGTCCGATAGGATACTCATGGCTCACCTGCCTTAATATCTGGTATCTCTGAACTAAAAGATTTGTAAGCTCGGGAACGATTTTTTCTGTAAATTAATAATACTGTCCATAGTGATCTCCAGCGTATTTTGTCCCTCGTGGTCCATTTTAGTCCCACTAGCTCTAAAATAAATTTTCAGAAATCTTCATTTAGTCTATTGTAGCACAAGGTATAAAAGAAAAAAAGTGGTGTTGTGTTAAAACAGCAACAAATCATAATTTATTTATTAAATTTCAAACAAAAAAAAAGCCGAAGAACAGTCCTCGGCTTTAAAGTAAAATCTTACTAACGATAACTTACATTTTCAGGATACATATCATGCATCATCAAACGTTTTTAGCAGCTGCTTCCTCTGTTCCCGGTTTGCCATAGTTGGCATATGGGTCGATCATGAAACCTCCGCGCGGAGTAAATTTACCCCAAACTTCTATATATTTCGGTTCCATCAGCTTGATCAGGTCTTTCATAATAATATTTACGCAATCTTCGTGAAAATCGCCATGATTGCGAAAGCTGAATAAATACAGCTTTAACGATTTTACTTTCTACAAGTTTCTGATCAGGCGCATAGGAGAATATGATCGCAGCAAAATCGGCTGTCCTGTCATCGGGCACAGGCTTGTAAATTCCGGCAGTTAAATTTTACATAATCATTGCCGGGATGTTTTATTAATAAAAGCGTACTTCAGGGCATAGTCCGTAGGATGCTTAGTTTTATTGCCTAAAAGGCTCACGCCCATAATCAATTCTTTTTGGGTCTCTTCCAGAGTCATAAATCCTCCTTATTTTTTTTGCTGGAAGCAAAATTAAATATTTCACAGCGTTAAAAAGCTGTCACCAATACCATACTCACATACCGGAATAAAGCGGCCTACTAAAACGGTAGACGCCAGCCAATAAAGCCAGATCCAGCAATTGCAATGAGACCGGCACTCTAACCCCGGTACTAAAGTAATTGCCAGCATCAGCCCATTACCTAAATCATGGCGTTTTAGCATAAGCTATTGTCAGACTTGTCATAATGCGCAACCAAACGCCGCCTAACATCCAGGTCCCCAAACCGCCCATCAAGGTATTTTGCCAATACATTTACCAAACCAAATGGAATTACTCAGGAAAGGAAAAATAGCGCTCAAACCATATAGCAAAGCCGTCATAATAGTACCTGAAGTACTGTCCGAAGCAAAGAAGGCTTTTATTACATCATAACAGCCAGATATAAAGCCATACACAGGCGGAAATAGTCAATACGTTTTGGTGAGATTTTCATATTACTATGCTCCTTTCTTGCTGTGACCAAGAACGGAACTACACATAAAAAGGACGAAAATCAAAATTTTGCAAATCCCATCCATTAAAACAGTTCTGCTTAAGGCAGAACACCCGTAATTTTATTTTGAGACAGGATGGTCACGAACTGTCTGTTATTTATTTGATACTTAGGCATTATAGCAAAGTTTACTCATCTTTGAAATTGCTTTTGGTGAATTATTATACAATAGCTTTATCAGGACGGACTAAGAACCACGCCAATACGTAACCAGCACTGACGGCACGATCAGTTGCGACATCCCAACGTAACTGTGCTGATCGGGGCGATTCAGAAGTTAGACTATGGCGCCACCAATATTTCCCCAGAAGTTCATCCACCCGAAATAGAACCGGCAGAGCTCCTCCCCTAAATTGATCGCACAGGCCGGAGGCATTGAAAGTCAATCCAGCGACCCCAGTGATAAAGATAGCCACATTACGTTTTATAGGATCAGCGGTTCTTGTAGCAATGCAAAGGCAGGGAACAAATTATAATTCCAGCAGAACCACAGGTACGTATATTGTGAAGCACCTTTGGCAATGGCTTTATCACAGCAATAACCGCTGCTGAAGGTAATGATAATCAAAGTCATTACATTGCTGCCCATATGCCCATTTTGCAGAGTGAAACCGCTCCATTAAATAAAGCGGCAGCCATGCCAAAATACGAACATAATATAATCGGTGATGAAATACTGCACTGCCAATAGCCCAAAACTGTACAGAAGTAAAATAATTTACCCCACGGAGCAGCTTTTTACAATTGGAACATCAGTACGTCCTTCGTTAATGAGCTAATTCAGCTTCATTAACTAGGGGCTTTCTGCAGGATTTTCAGGAACATATTTATGCCATACCCAAGCCATTAAGATCCCCACAATGCCAAAATCAAAAAACCATTTTCCAGCCAACTTAGCAGACATCAATTACAGCAGTCAAAGCCGGCTATTACTGGCCCAAAAGAACCGTTCAACAAAAGAATGAGCTGGCGTTGCCTTTTCCTTTTTATTAAACCATCTGAAAATAGCAATCGCAAAAGCAGGATAAATAGGCCCTTCACCCATACCGAACAAAAATCTTACTGCAGCAAAGAAAATTTTCCTTTGCCACAGCAGTCAAAAGCAGTAAATACAGACCACCAAATTACAGCCAGACTTCCTGTAATCCGGTGTCCAAACTTTTCAGCCATCATACCACCTGGAACCTGCATCAAAGCATAACCGGCAAAGAAAAATGATTGAATAAGTCCCATATCATTTTATCAAAACCATATTCTTTCATAATAACAGGAGTAGCAACAGACAGATTTACTCTATCCATATATGAAACAAAACTGACGATAAAATCAACCAGGCAACTTTCCATCTAAAATTACTCATCTTCATCATAATATCTTCCCCACATAATAAAAGTTCATTTATAAAGAACAAAGTGCTTAACATAGCTTACTATCCGGCATTTCGATTGTCAATAAAAACTTTATATTTTTAGTAAAAGATATTTATTTTTGTAAACTTAATGTATCGTTTTACATTTTTGTAATTTTTCATAATAATCTAAAATATTGGTACTTTGAATAAGATTTTTAGTATTTGCAAACTATATTATTTCAGGAATCATATATAATGCTTATTTTTTAACAGACAGTTTTCCAATACACACGGGCATGCTACTTCCGGTTTTGCCTGCCATGTGTCCCAGGGCAAGGCCTGGCCGGATAGTATTTACTTAACAAAAAATAACCATACCGTATGGTATGGTTATTTTAACCGGCAGCTTTCTATCCTCCCAGGCCGCTTCCAGCCAAGTACTTTCGACGTTTAAGGGCTTAACTACTGTGTTCGGGATGAGAACAGGTGGATCCCCTTAGCTATCGCCACCGTATTGACGCTTGCGCCTATTGTTTAGGAGCAGCTTTTGCGACGCTAACAATAGTGCCGCAGGCTAACGCAAAATTCCTGACTGAACAGGGAAAATTTTACGATATCCTTGAAGGTTTTCTTTAAGCCTTCAAAACTATATAGAAGAGTACAAACTTTTGAGTTCGCTGTGTGTTTTACTTCTTTTCGGCGATTCACTTTCATCGAAAACGCTCCCTTAGGTCGCTTTTTCGATATAAGTTCCGCCACCTCTAATTCTGACTTCGCTTGCGCTCGTCACAATCAGGGCGTCACTTAAGTCAAGCCCTCGACATATTAGTATCGGTCCGCTCAATACATTGCTGTACTTACACTCCCGACCTATCAACCTCATCTTCTTTAAGGTGTCTTACTAGATTGCTCTATGAGATCTCATCTTAAGGCTGGTTTCACGCTTAGATGCTTTCAGCGTTTATCCTTTCCGAACGTAGCTACCCAACTGTACCCCTGGCGGGATAATTGGTACACCAGCGGTTCGTCCACTCCGGTCCTCTCGTACTAGGAGCAGCCCCCTTCAAATCTCTTGCGCCCGCGATGGATAGGGACCGAACTGTCTCACGACGTTCTGAACCCAGCTCACGTACCACTTTAATGGGCGAACAGCCCAACCCTTGGGACCTACTACAGCCCCAGGATGTGATGAGCCGACATCGAGGTGCCAAACCTCCCCGTCGATATGGACTCTTGGGAGAGATTAGCCTGTTATCCCCAGGGTAGCTTTTATCCGTTGAGCGATGGCCCTTCCACTCGGTACCACCGGATCACTAAGCCCTACTTTCGTACCTGCTCGTCGTGTTTGACTCGCAGTCAAGCTCCCTTCTGCCTTTACACTCTTCGCGCGATTTCCGGCCGCGCTGAGGGAACCTTTGAGCGCCTCCGTTACTCTTTCGGAGGCGACCGCCCCATCAAACTGCCCGCCTGACACTGTCCCGGATTTCGTTACTCTCGCGGTTAGAATTTCAATACATCAAGGGTGGTATCCCAACGTCGGCTCCAGCCAGACTAGCGTCCAGCTTTCCATGCCTCCCACCTATCCTGTACGTAATGTATCAAAACCCAATGTCAGGTTACAGTAAAGCTCCATGGGGTCTTTCTGTCCAGTCGCGGGTAACCTGCATCTTCACAGGTATTTCAATTTCACCGGGTCCCTCGTTGAGACAGTGCCCAAATCGTTACACCTTTCGTGCGGGTCGGAACTTACCCGACAAGGAATTTCGCTACCTTAGGACCGTTATAGTTACGGCCGCCGTTCACCGGGGCTTCAGTCGAATGCTTTGGACTAATCCGAACATCCTTCCTTAACCTTCCGGCACTGGGCAGGTGTCAGCACCTATACGTCAGCTTTCGCTTTAGCAGGCACCTGTGTTTATGGTAAACAGTCGCTTGGGCCTCTTCTCTGCGACCACTCTATGCTCCATCCGCATGGGACTTCACAACAGTGGCTACCCTTATCCCGAAGTTACGGGTACATTTTGCCGAGTTCCTTAACGAGGGTTCTCCCGCGCACCTTAGGATTCTCTCCCCGCATACCTGTGTCGGTTTACGGTACGGGCGGTAGCTCTCTCACTAGAAGCTTTTCTCGACAGTGTGGGGTCAACAACTTCGCTCGCATCTCTGCTCACTCCGCATCACGCCTCAGGCTTTCAGTGCACGGATTTGCCTATGCACCACCCTACACGCTTACACATGCTCTTCCATTCGCATGCTTGCCTGCCCTTCTGTGTCACTCCATTGCTCAAACAATTACTACCGGTACTGGAATATCAACCAGTTGTCCATCTCCTACGCTCTCTGCCTCGGATTAGGTCCCGACTTACCCTGAGACGACGATCGTTGCTCAGGAATCCTTATGCTTTCGGTGGAAAGGATTCTCACCTTTCTTTTCGCTACTCATACCAACATTCTCACTTCCCACAAGTCCACCGAACCTTCCAGTTCGACTTCTACCCTATGGGAACGCTCCCCTACCCCGTATACTTTACGTATACAGCCACAGCTTCGGTTTCGTACTTTAGCCCCGGGAATCTTCGGCGCAGGGTCTCTCGACCAGTGAGCTATTACGCACTCTTTAAATGGTGGCTGCATCTGAGCCAACATCCTGGTTGTTTATGAAACCCCACATCCTTTTCCACTTAGTACGACATTGGGGACCTTAGCTGGTGGTCTGGGCTGTTTCCCTTTTGACCACGGATCTTATCACTCGTAGTCTGACTCCAAGGCTCTACAGTATATCCATTCGGGTTTGACAGGGTTCGGTAACCTTTACGGCCCCTAGCCCGATCAGTGCTCTACCGCCTATACTTACTACCTCAGGCTAGCCCTAAAGCTATTTCGGGGAGAACCAGCTATCTCCGCGTTCGATTGGAATTTCACCCCTACCCACATCTCATCCGAAAGCTTTTCAACGCTCACCGGTTCGGTCCTCCACGCAATTTTACCTGCGCTTCAACCTGGACATGGGTAGATCACTGCGGTTTCGGGTCTACCTACACTAACTAGCGCCCTCTTAAGACTCGGTTTCCCTACGGCTCCGTCTCTTCAACTTAACCTCGCTAGTGCAGATAACTCGTTGGTTCATTCTTCAATAGGCACGCCGTCGCTTTCCTTCGACTGCTTGTAGACATACGGTTTCAGGTACTATTTCACTCCCCTGCTCGGGGTTCTTTTCACCTTTCCCTCACGGTACTGTTCGCTATCGGTCACTAGGTAGTTTTAGGCTTGGAGGATGGTCCCCTGCTTCCCACAAAATTCCTCGTGCTTCGTGGTACTCTGGATCTCGGCCTCTGCTCTGCCTTTCGTCTACGGGGCTTTTACCCTCTCTCGCTTACCTTTCCAGGTAATTCGACTAGGCCTGACTTCGATTCTGCCGGTCCTCAACCCCGAAAGCCGGAGCTTCTCGGTTTGGGCTCTGCCCTCTTCGCTCGCCGCTACTGTGGGCATCTCGTTTGATTTCTCTTCCTCCGGGTACTTAGATGTTTCAGTTCCCCAGGTTCCCTCCCTTGCGGGTGACCATCCATGACGATGGCCGGGTTTCCCCATTCGGATACCCACGGATCAATACTTGCTTGCAGTTCCCGTGGCTTTTCGCAGCTTACCGCGTCCTTCTTCGGCTCTTGGCGCCTAGGCATCCACCGTATGCCCTTAGTAGCTTGACTTTTCAGCTGCTAAGAAACTTACGTTCCTAGACTTTTTTCTCGTTAACTCTCATCAAATATAGCATTTTGATTAGAGGTTTGTGTCTATTACTACTCACTCATCATTTTCGTAATAAACTGTTTGTCTCTTCTATATGGTTTTCAAGGTTCAAAAAGTTGGTGGAGACGAGCGGAATCGAACCGCTGACCCCCTGCTTGCAAGGCAGGTGCTCTCCCAGCTGAGCTACGCCCCCACTTTTCTGTTGTTGTCTGCTAAAACTTGTTTGGTGGGCCTAAGTGGACTTGAACCACTGACCTCACCCTTATCAGGGGTGCGCTCTAACCAACTGAGCTACAGGCCCTTTGTTTTAGCTTAGCAGCATCAAAACTAAACATTAACCAACGAATGTGCGTCGACTTGAAGTCTACGAGATATCTTACTACCTCATGTCTCCATAGAAAGGAGGTGATCCAGCCGCACCTTCCGATACGGCTACCTTGTTACGACTTCACCCCAATCATCTACCCCACCTTAGGCGGCTGGCTCCAAAAGGTTACCTCACCGGCTTCGGGTGTTACAAACTCTCGTGGTGTGACGGGCGGTGTGTACAAGGCCCGGAACGTATTCACCGCAGTATGCTGACCTGCGATTACTAGCGATTCCGACTTCACGCAGGCGGGTTGCAGCCTGCGATCCGAACTGAGATCGGGTTTCTGGGGTTTGCTCTGCCTCGCGGCTTCGCTTCCCTCTGTTTCCGACCATTGTAGTACGTGTGTAGCCCAAGACATAAGGGGCATGATGACTTGACGTCATCCCCGCCTTCCTCCAGGTTGTCCCTGGCAGTCTCCCATGAGTCCCCAACTTTACTTGCTGGTAACATAGGATAGGGTTGCGCTCGTTGCGGGACTTAACCCAACATCTCACGACACGAGCTGACGACAGCCATGCACCACCTGTTTTCTTGTCCCCGAAGGGAAAGCTCTATCTCTAGAGCGTTCAATCAATGTCAAGCCTTGGTAAGGTTCTTCGCGTTGCGTCGAATTAAACCACATACTCCACCGCTTGTGCGGGCCCCCGTCAATTCCTTTGAGTTTCAACCTTGCGGCCGTACTCCCCAGGCGGGGTACTTATTGCGTTAACTCCGGCACAGAAGGGGTCGATACCTCCTACACCTAGTACCCATCGTTTACGGCCAGGACTACCGGGGTATCTAATCCCGTTCGCTACCCTGGCTTTCGCATCTCAGCGTCAGACACAGTCCAGAAAGGCGCCTTCGCCACTGGTGTTCCTCCCAATATCTACGCATTTCACCGCTACACTGGGAATTCCCCTTTCCTCTTCTGCACTCAAGCCTAACAGTTTCCAGCGCCATACGGGGTTGAGCCCGCATTTTCACGCTCGACTTATTAAGCCGCCTACATGCTCTTTACGCCCAATAATTCCGGACAACGCTCGCCACCTACGTATTACCGCGGCTGCTGGCACGTAGTTAGCCGTGGCTTCCTCGTTTACTACCGTCATTGCAATGCATTGTTCACACACTGCACGTTCGTCATAAACAACAGAGCTTTACAGACCGAAATCCTTCATCACTCACGCGGCGTTGCTCCGTCAGACTTTCGTCCATTGCGGAAGATTCCCCACTGCTGCCTCCCGTAGGAGTTTGGGCCGTGTCTCAGTCCCAATGTGGCCGTTCATCCTCTCAGACCGGCTACTGATCATCGCCTTGGTAGTCCGTTACACTACCAACTAGCTAATCAGACGCAGGCCCATCCTTTAGCGATAGCTTACTTGTAGAGGCCATCTTTCTTCATCCTGCCATGCGGCACAATGATCACATCCGGTATTAGCACTCCTTTCGGAATGTTGTCCCCGTCTAAAGGGCAGGTTGCCTACGCGTTACTCACCCGTTCGCCACTAAGAATTCTACCGAAATAAAATTCTCCGTTCGACTTGCATGTGTTAGGCACGCCGCCAGCGTTCGTCCTGAGCCAGGATCAAACTCTCCAATAAAGTTTTATTGAGAAAGCCGATTGGCTCTTTCGATTTGTTGTTAAGAAATTATTTTTTGACTTGGCAAACGCTCCTCTTTCAAGAAACGCTCGCCCGCACATTCGTTTTTGGTTATTGTTCAGTTTTCAAGGTTCTGCCTGCCGTTTTTGACGACTTGTATATAATAGCATTCCCCGTTACTTCTGTCAACACCTTTTTGACAACTTTTTTATGTTTTTTTAATTATTTTGTAAGTACTTACTGATCAATGGTTTAACGATACATTTACCGTTGCTGTAATCCGCCATAAACAACCACTCTTTCCGCAACTCCAGAATACACATTATAGTCAAACGCTTCAATAGGATAATTCTTACGTATCTGCCTCCAGGTTGAAAAATATAATCCGGCAAATATTGACGAACCTCGTCTTTATCCCGCCAAAAGGCCATAGCACGTTCATTTAATTCAGCTGTTTTCCATCCCATCCAGCTGGGAAGCCAGTTAGGCTGAGAAACAAATACATCAAATCTTAATATTTCTTTTACATTTGTTTTTTCGGAAGGATAACAGTCACATGTAAATTCCCACAACAATTTTGTTACACCGCGAGCATTATGTCCCTGAGGATACAAGCCTCTGCTTTCCCACCATTCTGTCAGCTTGCGATAAAAATCAAATGCAGTTCCATTATTTGCCTTTATAAGATATGTTAAAACGTTATTAAACTTACCTGTATTGTAGGTATTTTCAAAACATCTTCCAAAACTTTAAGAAAGCGTAATTCTTCATATCCCATATACTTAGTCTGAACCACCTCATAAGGCGGTTCACTCATATACAGCAAACCGTGTTCTTGAGCCTGACTTTGCATAACCGTCCCCTGCAGCACTTTTAAAAATCCTAACTGCAGCATATGCGGTCTCAGTCCATAAACATCGTTAAATGATTTTATAAACTCTTTTAGTCCTTCATATGGTAAGCCAGCAATTAAGTCGAGATGCAGATGGATATTATTGTTTTGCAAAAGCCGTCCGACATTATCCGCTAATTTCTTCCAGTTATTTTCCCTGCCGATGGCTTCCAATGTTTTTGTATTTGTGCTTTGAACACCAATTTCGAACTGAAAACGGCCTTCTGGTACTGTTTCCAAGAATTTCAATGTGTTTTCTGAAAGCAAATCAGCTTTAATTTCAAAATGAAAGGTCGTCTCTGTATCAGCCATGGATAAGTAATGCATGATAGGCAGAAAATATGCTTCATCCAAATTATATGTACGGTCAACAAATTTTACCAGTGGCACTTTCGCTTCCATAAAGTGTTCTAAATCCAACAGTACTTTTTCGAGCGGACGTCTGCGAACAGAATGAGAAATACCAGATAAACAGTAGGAACACTGGAAAGGACAGCCCCGTGTACATTCATAATAAACCATTTTATTTTCAGCAACTATAGTTTCCAAATCAGGGTATGGAAACCCCAACTCTGCCAGATCTTCAACAACTGTTACACCGCCATTAATTTGCACAGCACCATTTTTATCACGATAAGCAATGTGCGCCGGCACCTTATCGTCAGCATTTTTTAATGCTTTTAACAATTCAGAAAAGCAAATTTCTCCTTCACCCTGTACAATAAAATCTATTTCACTTTTTCGTTAAAATTCTTTCTGGCTCAAAAGCCACCTCAGGACCGCCAACAACTATTTTCGCTACAGGCAGTACTTTTCTGACTAACTCTATCAAACTGTAGACATAAGTTTTATTCCAAATATGCACAGAAAAGCCCACAACTTCTGGCTTGGCTCTTGTTATCTCTGCCAATACCGCCAAAAGCGGAGTTTGTATGGTCTCTTCGATAAGCGTTACTTCTATTGCGTTTTTCTGCAGAATTCGTTTACATAACGCAGTCCCAATGCTGTATGAACATATTTACTGTTAATAGCTACTAAAATACTTTTCATAAAATCACGCCTCTAACCTTTCATATGCTGTCTGTGTTATAATAATAAAGTATTTTAGATTTTGCAAGGAGTGAATTTAATTTATGACTAAAAATAACGAACCCGAGCATGGCAGTTTAGTGTCGCGCAGTAGTATAGACAGCCGTTTTCAATGGAACATCAATGATATTTATCCCGATCAGGAATCCTGGAAAACAGCAAGTAAGCAATTTAAAAAGGATGTTGACGCTTTTAGTCAATATAAAGGCCAACTGCATGACTGTCAGACTTTAAAAACGGTATTGCGGGAACAGGAAAAACTTTCCATCATTATCAGTAAATTATATGCCTATGCAAGACTTCAGCAGGATACTGATAATGCCAATCAGCAATTTCAGGCTCTGGTGGGCGAAGCCGAAGCTTTAGCCGCCGCTTTCAGCAATGCTGTTTCCTTTGTTGAGCCGGAGCTTTTATCATTAAGTCAGGAAAAATTAAACGATCTATTATCTGACTCTGATTTTAGTGATTATCGATTTTATCTTAATAATTTACTGCGATTATCCAAACATGTTCTTCCCAACGAGCAGGAAGAACTGCTTTCATTGAGCCAGCTGGCAACTTCAGGCCCAGCTGCTATTTTCCGCAGCTTAGTCAGTGCTGATATGCAATTTCCTCTGGTTAAAAATTCAGAAGGACTGGATGTAACTGTCAGCGAAGGCAATTATTTGCTCAATATGACCAGCAATGACAGATTACTGCGCCGTAATTCTTTCAAAGGCTTAATGACTACTTACCATAAATACCGCAATACGCTCGCCAATACGCTTTCCAGCAATTGCCGTGTCAGTGCGTTTTATGCAACTGCCCATAAATATCATGATACTTTAGAAGCCTGTCTCTCTGAAGATAATATACCGCCAAGTTTATATGACGGTCTGATTGAGACCGTTCACGAAAATTTAAAACCTTTACATGAGTATATAGCCCTAAAAAAAGAAATACTTGGATTGGATGAATTTCACGCTTATGATATTTACCAGCCAATCAGCAATGCCGCCGACAGCTTTGCCTGTGATTTTGATGAAGCAAAGGTCAAAGTAACAGCAGCGCTCTCTCCTTTGGGCTATGATTATCAGGCCGCCTTACAAGAGGGTTTCGATAAACAGTGGATCGATATTTACGAAAACAAAGGTAAACGAAGCGGAGCTTATTCATGGGGAATCTACGGAGTACATCCTTATGTTCTGCTGAATTATCAGCCCCGCTATAACAGTATATCTACTCTTGCTCATGAAATGGGACATGCACTGCATAGCTATTTCAGCAATAAGTCCCAAACATATATCAACAGTGATTATTCTATTTTCTGCGCCGAAGTCGCCTCTACTACAAATGAAATCTTACTTTTAGAGCATACCTTAAAACAGCTTCTCCAGAACAGAAAATCTATCTTCTCAACCAATTTCTCGAAGCCGTACGTACTACCGTTTACCGTCAGGTACAATTTGCTGAGTTTGAAAAGTTCATCCATAATGAAATCAACGAGGGCCGTACACTGCAGGCTGAAATGCTGGAAACCTATTGGTTGGACAGCAACAAACGTTATTATGGCCCTGCGCTTACTGTAGACGCAGAATTAGCCAGTGAATGGTCACGTATCCCTCATTTCTATACCCCATTTTATGTATATAAATATGCAACCGGTTACAGTGCAGCCACCGCCTTTGCCTCGGCAATACTCGAAAATAAACCTAAGGCAGTAGAAAAATATCTGCACTTCCTTGCTTCCGGCGGCAGTGACTATTCTCTGAACCTGTTAAAACAGCCGGTGTCGATTTAACGCCCCTTTGCCGGTTACCGTAACACTGCACAAATTTGCAGAAAACTACAAGAATTAAAACTTTACTTGAAAATAACAAAAGAAACTCCGCTTGTTTAAATAACAGGCGGAGTTTCTTTCTAAAATAAATCAAATAAATTTAGTTTTAGACTCAACTCTGAACACATTTTTAATTATTTTACATAAAAAGCCGCATAATGAATACTACTACTGCTCCAATAGCAGCAAAAATCAAAAATGTAGGCAGCAAAAAGAAAAAGATCGCTAAAATACCGCCTAAAATCAACAGCGTCATCAAAATACCGCTTCCGCAACCAAAACTATGAACACGGATCTGCGGACCGCCGTTATTTTGTTCATAAGTTCTACGCTCTGTGCGCATATCTTCTACGCGGGTTCCTCCTTCTGCATTACCATCCTGCTCAATAGTAACGCCATCAAAGGTATCTGTTTCTTCAGGGCGCAGAACCTGTACTTCGGCTTCAATACTACAATGACAATATGGACACTCCTGCGTGCCACGTTCTAATTCTTTTCCGCAAAACTACATTTCATAGCAAAACTCCTTTTTCACGTTAGGAAAGCGCCATCAGCAAAATTCCTTCTTCGTTGATGTAACGTGGATCGTGTTTTTCTATCCCCAAAGTTACCCATATTTCCTTTGCCATACGCCTCATTACGTCCAAAGGAACATTGTGGCACAACTCAGAAATTTTTCATCATCATAATTGTAGACACCATTTGTCTTGATAAAATCAAAATAGCTCCTGCAGCCCAAATATCAGGCATTCTTACTTCTCTGCAGAACTTAACCTTAAAATCAGACCACAACTGTATGACCAATTTAATATCGCGTTCAGCAAAATGATATGGCTCCATCATCTGTCTGATTCTCAGAATAACTCTGTCCTTATAATCTATTTCCGTAGGAAGATAGTTTTATGCTCAGTTTCATAGTTAAAATTATTCAGATTTACAAAAGCAGAATATAAAATACCATATGCCGAAGCAGCATAGGATTTCTGGCTATAAATGCTTCCCAATCCGCCGCAGGATTCTGAATATTATACCATTCCTTACACGACTTCAGTGTATTAAACAGACGTTTCTGCGCTACTTTGCCTATTTTAAGACAGCTTACATAATTCATTATCATACTTTCATTATAAAAAATATGGCCCAGCAAAATAGCGTCATTTAAATCTTCCGATTCTTCCAGCGGCAGACTTAACGTATATTTTTCTCCACTCAGCCAGTCTGTACAATAAAAAGCACCGTCATCTGTATAACTGTCAATTTTGAATATAGCCAGCCTTGCTTTGCATAATTCTTCTAAAACATCACGGTTACGTTTGGCAAACTCTTCGTCGTAATCGTCACTCTCAGGCAGGCAAGTCCGTTCATAAAAGAATTCCAAAGGTCTTTTATCACTACGCAGCAAATGATAGTCAAACAAAAATAATCCCAAAAGCATTCACTGGTTTCTTCAATACTATCTTTTTTTTTCATTTTCATAGCCCAATAAAATACCATAATATAAAAATGCAGCTCTATCGAGGTCCAAACGAAAATATTCTCTCTCAAAAAACCTATGCAGTACCTCAAGCAATTCCTGCAGGCGCTCTCCAATATTTAAAAATATTTTAGCAGGTATATCCGGAGTCGCATTCCACGCTCTTTCTGCATTTGCTTCATCAAAGCTTCCATCCGGTAAAATTATATTCATTTTACCTTCTTGTAGCAATATTTCAGCAGCAGTACCAGGTACCGTATCATTAGAAATGGCATTTTTACCTTACAAATATTTAAACAACCCGACACATGTTGCTAAAAAATCTTGTGTATTCTTATAATCAATAGTAAACTCTGAAATATTTCTGCCGCACCAAGCTATACAATCAATAAAGTCATCCGCATTCATATCTCCCAGAAACGTTTCAGCACTGCCAAGATATAAACACAGCATCGTTAAATTATCCCAACTACGATATAAATCACTGTTTTTGCCTTTCCATGCTTCCATTCGTAAAAAGCCTTCGGCATATTCTTGTCTGAGCAATGTGTTCCAGCCTTCATCATGGGCATAAAAATCTACTACTAAATCATACACATTGTCTTTTTCATTATTCATTAATCTAAAATCCTTCTTCCCCTGCAATGCTGTTATTATATCATAGCGTTCCCATGCTTTTCAATTGAACATTATGTGACAGTAAAAAGCTCCGATATCAAATATCGGAGCTTTTGGAGTAAGCAATTCTTATTCTTCACCGATTACCAAAACTTCTGGCTGCAATTCAACACCAACACCAGCTTTTATTTTGGTCTGTACGTCCTTAATAAGCTGTAAAACATCAGCAGCTGTAGCACCACCAACATTAACAACAAATCCAGCATGCTTAGTAGAAATCTGGGCGCCACCTACCGTATAACCCTTTAGCCCGGCCTGATCAATCAGAGTACCGGCAAAATATCCTGGTGGTCGTTTAAACATACTGCCTGCACTTGGCATTTCTAACGGCTGTTTACTAATACGCCGGTGACTGAAATCATCCATTTTAGACTTGATTTCATCTTTATTACCGGAAGGCATTTTAAAGTTACTTCTGTAACAATAAGTCCACTGTTCTGTAAACTGGTTTTTCGATAACCAAAGTTCAGCTCTTCAGCAGTAAGAACACGTTCATTTCCCTGTAAATCCATAACCTTTACACAATTGACAATATTCTGCATCTCACCATCATAGGCGCCAGCATTCATATACACGGCACCGCCAATACTTCCAGGAATACCTACAGCGAATTCCATTCCGGTCTTTCCGCATTCCATCGCTTTGTATGAAGCTAATGCCAGTGAGTAACCAGATCCAAAGACCAACAAGTCCTCTGCTTCATAAAATGCCGCAGCATATTCCCCAGCTTTATAACAATACGACGGATGCCCTTATCGCGCACTAAAACATTTGATCCATTGCCAAGTAAAGTAAGAGGAACAACAGTTTCCTTGACCACTTTCAAAACTTCCCGTAATTGTTCAATGGACTCCGGCAAAACCAGAATATCAGCTGGTCCGCCAATCTTAAAAGATGTATGCCCACTCATCAGCTCATTCAAACGCACAGTACAGGAAACAGAACTTTTCAGTTGTTCAGCTAAATCCAAAAACTCTTTATTCACCAGCAACTTCCTTCACTACGTCTCCGATAGATTTTGAAATATCACCCATCATCATTTGAAAACGCATAAAGGCATGCAGATACTCCATAGCAACTGTATTTAACCCTAAAATGCCAGTAAGCTTTTGTAATTTTTCATTTTTTTCTTCCGGAACTTCCTGTCCCTGATATTTCGCTAATTCTATTTCCTGGCTCAATTTTAAAAATTCCTCAGCCATCTCTTTGCCTTTTGGATCTTGCTCAAGAGCAGCTTTAGCTTCTTTTAATTTTTGTATTCCTGACTTTCGCGCATAGCTTTGGCCAATTCATTTGCACAATCGTAAACGTTCATGCTGGTTCACCTCTTAATTTTTTTTAGCTTTTATATTATAGCATATCTAAATTTTCTGTAAAGCTTTAGTTCAATCCCTGCAGCGGTACATTTAAATGACTGTAAACCGTATCCGGTTCATATTCAAAATGCCACCATTCCATGTCGCTGACAGAAAAGCCTTCCAAGCTCATCAGCTGATGCAGCAAATCACGCTGGTAACGTTCTAACTCTGTCCCGCCTGTAAACTTGCTATATTGTCTGATGGACGGTTCATCAAAATCACTGATCATTTCCACTGGTTCACCTGTTTCAAGATAATAAAGGCTTACGTCAACAGCTCTGCCTGTATTATGAGAAAACCCCTGCTCCGGAGTTGGCAGCATTTGTTTTTTATCATCTGGGAACGCGTCATAGGCAAGCTTGGATACAGACCACGGTCTGTAGGCTTCCCAAATAACAAGGCCATAACCATAATCAGCAAGTCTTTTCTGAACTCGTCCTAAGGCCACAGCCGCCACTCTATCAAGATAAGCCTTCTTGACATCAACAATAGACATTCCAAAGCAATTATTGGTTCCTGCATAACGCAAATCAAGCTTTATACCTGTTATAGCTTTTGTAACATCGACTAACTCCGCCTGCTTGCCAGTCGTCAATACTGAAGGTATAGCCGCTTCTGATGCAGCCTTTTTTAACCCCTGCCAATCAGACGGCTGCGGAATACGAAAAGGCTTTTCTCTATCTGGCCCAAAAAAGGCCCTACTGTAACGATTGCCGCCTATTTTACACGTAATGCCATAACCATCAGGATCACGTTCAAAACGCACACTGGTTTCAGTATTGTTCATCGGTCCCGCTTCCAGAAGAGTATATGAATCAAAGCGTTCCTTTTCAGCGGAAACTGATTGCTGTTTGCAAATTTATAATCTTCACGGGTCGTACGGTATAAAAGTTCCAATTCGCCATTGCGTTCCCTTATAACGAACTGCTCACCATTCCCATAATACATACCCAATAGGTATTTCAAATCCTTTGGGCTTTCTCTGGGTTCAAGTACCGCAGCCTGTACAGGCAGGCTTTGTACAACAAGTCCCGCACATAAAAGTATTGTTCCAAGCAGCTTTTTTATCATCGTATAAGCTCCTTACGCACATCAGCCAATGCATTAAGCCTTGCACGCACCTTGTCTATATAAGCTAAATCAATGTCACAATAAATGATTTCCTCTGCACTGCCACCTTCAGCTATAATTTTTCCCATAGGATCTACTACCATCGGATGTCCGTAAAAAGGAGCCCCTTTAAAATTACCGACACAATTAACAGCAACAATATAGTTATGATTTTCTGCCCCGCGGGCCTGTGACAGTAAAGTCCAAATATCCCCCCGGGCCGACGGCCATTCTGCAGGCACAAAAATTATTTTTGCTCCCTGAAGTGATAAATGCCTGTACAATTCAGGAAATCGCAGATCATAACAAATAGTAGAACCACAAATAACTCCGTTCAACTCATAAGTATCAAAATTATCACCAGCAGCAAAAAAACGTTCTTCATTAAATAAACCAAAAAGATGTACTTTGCTGTAAGACGCTACAACACTGCCCTGTTTATCAATAACTACGGTATTATTATAAATTTTTCCATCTTTATGACGCAAAGGAATAGACCCTGCAACTACTGCACAGTGATGATCATTGGCAATCTTTCGTACTGCAGCAATCGTACTCCCATCTATAGTTTCGGCTTCTTCTTCAATTCGTCCTAAAGAATACCCTGTGGTCCAAATTTCAGGCAATACGGCAATGTCGCTGTTAGCAGCAGCCTCCTGCAGTAAGTCAAGCCCATGTACAATATTCCCAGGCGTGTTTTTCTCTGCTATTTCCATTTGGATCAATGCAACTTTCATTTTCTTTCCTCCGGCAATAAGCCCTGTGCATCTAACCTGCGCACCAGAATTTTTTCTATTTGCCTTGTAATTCTTGTCATTGGAAATTCCTTCCCCTGTAACGAACGTACCCAAAGCACAGTAAACCCCATCCGTTTTGCTCCCAACACATCAGTTAAAAGCTGATCACCAATGACTAACACTTTACCCTGCTGCCTACCAAAACGTTTAAGAGCTCTTTTAAACCCCCAAGGCATTGGCTTTACTGCCCAGCTTACTGCTTCAATCTGAGCAGCTTCGCTGATTTTCCGCAGTCTTTCTCCACCATTATTAGAAAGCAACACTATTTCAATTTCATTTTTGCGAAGTAATTGCAGCCAATTCAGTACATCTGCATCCAGCTGTACTTCATCACGCGGCAGTAAAGTATTATCAACATCTAAAATAACTCTTTCTACCTGTTGCTTTTTCAGCCATTCAACCGGAATCGACGCAATACTGTCAAAACGAAAATCCGGGCAAAAAATTTTTAACATAAAACGACTTTCTCCTTCGGAAAGGTAACTTCAAATCGTGTACCGACACCCGGAATACTAAACACCTGTGCTTTAGCCCCGTGAACACGGATAATTTCCTTGGCAATCGCAAGTCCAAGCCCTGTTCCAGGTACATTACGGCAATGAGATTTATCCACTTTATAAAATCGTTCCCAAATAAACGGCAGATCCTCTTCTGGAATACCCGGTCCCTGATCTGCCACTGAAAGCAGCACACTGCCATCTTCTTGCCTTACTGCAGTAAAAGAAATAGTGCCATTATCCGGAGAATATTTCAGAGCATTGTCACCCAAGATCATAATAAGCTGTACAAGTTGGTCGCCATTACCTACTACAGCGATATTTTCATCTGCATGAATAACCAATGTCACATGTCGTTTAACCGATTTAACCATCAGCTTTTCTGTGACATTTCGCACAATTTCTGCTAACGGTAAAGGCTCTATTCCTGTCGTCAGCTCATCACTGGCCTGAAAACGACTTATATTGAGAAGTTCCCTGATCATGCGTTCTAACCTGATAGTTTCTTCATTTATCAAAGCACGGTAGCGCTGGATCATTTCTTTATCTGTAATAGTACCATCGCTGATAGCCTCATTATAACCACGAATAATAGTTATAGGAGTCCTTAATTCATGCGAAACATTAGCAACGAAATCACGGCGGATTTTTTCAGTTCGCTCTGTCTTATCAACAAAAGCACTGAGGTCATTACCAAGTGCATTCAAAGCCCTGCCTAAAGCAGCCACCTCATCTTCGCCATGTACTTCTACCTTACGTGTATAGTCGCCGGAAGCTATAGCAGCCGCACTGTCTTTCATTGATATCAAAGGCCTGATAATAGAACGTGATAATCTCCTGACCATAAATAAGCTTAAAATAAGCGCCAGTACACCTACGATCGAAGTATATATATATATATCACGCAGAAAACTATCGAAACCGCTCAGCGGCTCTGCCAGCAAAATAGCTCCATGTGCCCCATCCTGTTTACCATACGGCACACCAACCAGCATAACCTGTTCTTTATAATACGGATGGAAAATCTGTGATTTTACCGATTTACCACTGTAAACATCTTTCAAGATACTGCGTACTTTAGTAGATAAATTGCCGCCTTTTATCTCTTTTCCTAAGAGCTCGGTTCCCTCTTTCGAATTATAATTGCGGATCAATTTGTTACCATCTGCATCTTCATCAGTATTAACCAAAGAAGCAGCCAAAAGATCATATTTATTGTCAAAAAGCCAAATACGTGCTCCAACCAGCCTGTCTACAGCAACTATATAGCGGTGCAGCGTTGTTCGATCAGTATCACGCAGCATAAAATATTCAATGGTTTCAGCCATTTCATTACCTTTTTGCGCCAGCTCCTGCTCTTTAATCTTAAAAAAATAGTCGGCGATAAGGTAAGAAATACCCGCTGTCACGCCGACTACAATAACTACGATCAAAGCCATGAAGCTGTACATAAGCCGGGTACTTAAAGACTTATTCACTCTTCACCTCAAATTTATAACCAACACCCCAAATAGTGGTAATATCCCATTTAGAATTTTCTGGAATGTTTAGTTTTTGGCGAATACGTTTGATGTGCGTATCCACAGTTCGTGTATCACCACAATAAGAATAACCCCAAATGGTTTCCAACAGCTGGTTTCGAGAAAAAGCCTTACCAGGATTGGTTGCCAAGCACCAGAGTAATTCCATTTCTTTAGCAGTAAAGGTCATTTTCTGACCAAAAGCAACCACCTGATACTCTTCCATATCAATTGTCAACCCGTCATATTCTACCCGCGAACGACCTTCCTGTTTTTCCTGGGCTCCAGCACGTCGCAGAACCGCTTTTATACGGGCAACTACCTCACGGCTATTAAAAGGCTTCGTAATATAATCATCCGCACCGATCTCCAACCCTAAAATACGATCATCATCTTCATCTTTAGCCGTCAGCATAATAATAGGTAGATCAGACATTTTGCGTACTTGCTTGCAAACCTCCAACCCGTCCATGACTGGCATCATAATATCCAAAATAAGAATATCCGGCTTCTCAGATTGTACTTTTAAAATCGCCTCGGCACCATCAGCTGCTTCGATAACATCAAAGCCTTCTTTTTCGCAATACATCTTAAGAATCTCGCGAATATGCTTTTCGTCGTCGGCAATTAAAACTTTTGAATATCCATACTAATCACCTCATATCTATTCTTGCTTATTATTATACAATAGTTTTCTTTAAAAGCCTGTTTTTATTCTGCTTTCACAAAAATATTACAACTTAAACAGATTTATGACAAATAAATACATTTTCAGTCTCGTTTTTCTCATAAAAAAAGCAGACAAGAAAACTTGTCTGCTGAAAGTTATATTTTTATAAAACGCGGCAGGCTCCGTAATAACGTTCGCCCCAGTAACCTGTGAACGCATCAGCCACAACCACGCCTGTGCTGGTGCCGGCATGGATAAATTTGCCATCGCCAAGATAAATACCGCAATGAGAAGCACCTGGTTCATAGGTAGAAAAGAAAATCAAATCTCCCGGACGCAGTTCGCTCATGGAAATCTGACGGCCATAATATAACTGGCTGTCAGCCATACGGGGAATGCTGATTCCTGCACGTGCAAAAGCATATTGAGTAAAACCTGAACAATCAAAGCCATAAGTACTGGTACCGCCAAAACATAAGGCGTTCCCAGAACGCTGTATGCTGCTCGAATGACATTACGCACTGCAGCACTGCGACCGGAACGATTAGGAGGCATGTCTTTCTGCATCAATGCACGATAAGTATCATTGCCGATAATTCCGTCTACCTCTAAACTTTTATCTGTTTGGAACTGCTTTACAGCAGCTTCTGTTTCAGGACCAAATTTACCGTCAACATTAGATACTTTATATTGTAATTCTACCAGACGTTTTTGAATATCAATGACTTCTTGCCCTTCGTCACCACGTTCAAAAGACGCCAAGGCAGTCGCAATGTTCATAAAACAAAACATCATTGTCAATACTACACATAACAGCTTTTTTCAGCAAGCACCGCACATCCTTTCTCAACTGTAAATAATTATAACATAAACTTACAATATTGTAAAACTATCTTACTTTTTCCCGAGATGACGTCCTACAAGATACAGCGGTCTCTGCTTAACTTCTTCAAAACACGTCCGATATACTCTCCCAAAATACCAATGCCTACTAATTGAATACCTCCCAAAAACAAGACACTGGCGGTCATTGTCGCCCAACCTGGTACAGCATCGTCAATAACATATTTAACATAGAAAACATGCCCCAAAACCATCAGGCTGCAAAGCCCACAGAACACGCCGCAGTAAAAGGCCCAGCGCAATGGCAGATTTGAAAAGAAGTAATCCCATCCAATGCAAAATGCAGCATTTTACGCAGACTGTACTTTGATTGTCCCGCAAAACGCGGCGGAGCCACAAATTCAACCTTAGCGACCTTAAATCCTAAGGTATTGATAAGCCCTCTGATAAAGCGTGCTCTTTCACGATACAGACGAAAAGCCTCCACAGCTTTTTGGTCCATAAGCCTGAAATCGCTGCCTCCGGGAGTGATTTCCACTTTAGACATGATATTGATGAGTTTGTAGTAAACTGCTGACGAAAAACGTTTCATAAACGAAACATTCTCTGTACTTAGGCGGATCGTCTGAACAATTTCATTTCCATCTTCCCACAGCCTCAGTAAGTCCGGAACTAATTCAGGCGGATGCTGCAAATCTCCATCCATTGTAATAACAGCATCACCATCAGCATAATCCAACCCGCAGGTCAGTGCCAGCTGATGTCCGTAATTACGAGAAAGCAAATAAGCCTGTACGCGCTCATCATTGCGGACCAATTCCGCCAAAATCATAGCACTGCTGTCTTTAGAACCATCGTCAACAAAAGTAAGATCGTATTCGTATGGCAGTGCCGACATAATATCTGTCAGCCGTTGGTAAAATTCCTGAGATTGGCCTCTTCATTAAAACAGGCACGACAAAGAAATATGTTTCATTAATTTACCCTCACCGTCAATTTAGAATACTTTTATATTATATCACTATTTTGAAATTAAAATGAAGTGATTATGTGAATTTTTAGAAAAAAGAAAAGCTGCCTGAAACAGGCAGCTTAATATCCAAGAATACGAGTGCTCAATAAGCCGAGTTCTGTTCCGCAAAGCGGTGATGATCATTTATCTAGGCCTGTAATTACTCGCAGGCTCCAGCGACACAACCCGGAAGGTTCAGCGGGCCGCTTCATCCCTCCCTATTTGGTCTTGCTCCGAATGGGGTTTACCTAGCCGGCCGGTTACCCGACCGCTGGTGCGCTCTTACCGCACCGTTCCACCCTTACCTGCATAGCAGGCGGTACACATTTCTGTGGCACTATCCCTGAGGTCACCCTCGCCGGACGTTATCCGGCATTCTGCCCTGTGGAGCTCGGACTTTCCTCGTTAACGCCTAAGCATCACCGCGATCATCTTTCGCACTCATATCGTTTGTTAATTTAACACATAGAGATTATTTAGTCAAGCTTCATGCAATAAAAACGCTGCAGCATTTTATTGTATTCCCAAGGATTTTTCCTTCATTTTACTGAACTGATTCATAATCGCATCAATTTCATCAGCATAATGCACAATAAAGCTTTCTTTCGTTGCACATGCAACCGGCGAACCTTTTTCCTGTTCACCATGGTGTGATAAAACAATATGCAACAGCTGCTGCAGCTTAGGTCCTGTTACTTTTGCCTTGCCAGCTGCCTCCTGCACCATCACCGCCGACATAGACACATGCCCCAGCAATCTTCCTTCCATCGTATATGGAAAACCTATATCCGAAGAAATTTCTCTAATCTTGCCAATATCATGCAGCAATGCTCCTGCAACGATCAAATCCTTATCCACGCCACCAATACGATCTGCCAACGACTGAGCGATACCGGCAACATCAACAGAATGCTGCAGCAAACCTCCGATATAAGCATGATGTAAACGCATTCCCGCCGGATTGATCAAAATTTATCATATAAAGTCCCGCTGAAAATATTTTCCAAAATCAATCTTATTCCCGGGGTCATAACTCCTTTGATAAGTTTTTGCAGTTTATTTTCATATTCATGATGATCAAAATCACCATTAGGCAGCAAATGGGTAATATCATCTTCTGGCATAATCTCTTCCATCCGTTGTAAAACCAGCTGCAGTGTCATATCATTAGAAAATTTATTAATATCTACTATGCCGCCAACCATCATTACTTTAGGACCTTCCATAGACCTCATCTTATCTACAATGCCAGCTTCAAAACAATAAACGGCATTTTGCCGCTGTTATCTTCCAGTAAACCGCGCGCAAACACACCGCCATTAGACGAATTACCAATTTTCTGCACACGCAGCAATACAGCTTGACACACTTTAGTGCCAGCCTTAAAATCACTGATCATATTTGTCACCATCCTCTAAAGCATACCGGTTACAGGTATTGCAAAATTTTGCTTTCCTTCGCTACCAAAACCTGAGCATTGAATCCGCCTGACGTTAGACGCAGTGCAATTCTGTCAGCAAGCGTATTTATCATAGGTAATTCAGTTCCCTGATGTGTAGCATCAATTATATTCAAGCCGCTGTATACTGCGTTCTGTGCAGTATGATATTTCACATCTCCAGTCACAAAGGTATCTGCTCCGGCAGCCAGTGCCTCATCAATGAATTCAGCACCTGCTCCACCACATACAGCAACCTTGCTTACCCTGCGTCCAGCGTCACCTGCAATTATATTGTCTAACTTTAAGACGGTTTTAATTTTTTCACTGAACTCCTGCAGTGTCATCGGCTCATGTAAACAGCCAACCCGTCCTAAACCTGCTTCTCCACCGGCAGCAGGAACTAAAACTTCAGTATGCAGCAACCCAATTTTCTCTGCCAAAACATCATTAACACCGCCCAATACACTATCAAGGCTGGTATGTGCACTATAAACAGCAATTTTATTTTCAGCACAATCTAAAAGTAATTTATGCTGCCAGCTCCTGTCGGTCATCTTTTTTATTGGATCAAAAATAACCGGATGATGCGTTACAAGCATTTGTACTTTATGTTCAACGGCCTGCTCTACTACTTCAGGTGATACATCCAAAGCAACCATAAGTTTTTACCGTATTACTACTGCGCCCAACCAACAATCCAACATTATCCCAAGGTTCTGCTAAATTAGGCGGAGCTATGCCATCCATTACTTTAATGATATCATTTACCGTAGCTTCCATCGCCTAATTCCTCCAGTTCCTGCAATAAAGTGTATATTTCCTGATATTTTTCACTTTGCCTTGCTTCTGCACTGCGGCACATATTCAACAGCATCTTTTGATATTGACCGCATACTTTAGCAAAATGTTTTTTGAAAAGCGGCGGCCTTTGTTCCATCAAGCGTGGCCCTATTTCACATTCCAAGACGGTGAAAGCAGCCTCAGCGCCACGTTCCAGAACAATGATTTCATAAAGATGCCGTCCTTCTTCAACAAGAACTTCATCATCAATACGCCAGCCGTTGGCATTTACCCAACGCCTTAACGAGGATTCTCCAGCCATCGGCTGCAATATCAGTTTTCTGGCTTTCTGTGCGGTTTCCAGCGAAGCTTCAAGGATTTCTATCATTGTGCCGGCACCCATCCCCGCAATTATAATCACATCTGTTTCACCAGGCTCTATAATGCTTAAACCATTGCCCATCCTTACTTCTATTTTATCATTCATGCCATACATAGCAACTGTATTACGTGCAGCAGCACAGGGACCCTCAGTAATATCACCAGCAACTGCTTTGATAATCACTCCACGCTCTACCAGCCATGTCGGCAGATATGCATGATCTGTTCCTATATCTGCTATGCTTACGTTCTGGGGAACTAATCTTCCAATCGCTTCCAAACGCGCACCAATGTTCATATTGCCTCCCACATCATTATTTTATCATACAAATTATAACATATTCCTGTCTTCCAGTTGGTTATTTCTTTGTGAAACTCAGAATGCCTTCCCTTAAAATCTTTAAGGGAAGGCATTCTGAATAACTTAACCTTTAGCAATCAATTCAATCAGCTTCAATGTCATCTGACAGGATTTTTCTAATGCCAGCAGCGGTAAAAATTCACAGTTAGAATGGAAATTATGTCCTCCGGTAAAATAGTTTGGCGTTAAAATTCCTGCGTAGAAATATAGGAACCATCCGTACCACCGCGCATGGCAATAGTATTTGGTTTTATTCCCAGCTCTGACATCGCCGTATAAATATAATCTATACATTTTCTATTCTCATCATTGACAGCATCTGCAATATTTCCATAAGTATCCGTTATAGTACATACTATTTCTGCACGAGGATATAGCTTCTGCAAAGATTCAACATTTGTTTTTATCAGATGTTTTCTAGCCTCATAGGTATTTTTATTATGATCGCGTATATCCAGCTGAACTACGGCCTCGCTTTGATTGGAAATAATAGACTTCGCCCAGATGTAACCTTCCGTTCCTTCTGTATGCTCCGGTGTCTGCATCCTGTCAAAGCTATTTATCAAGTCAACAGCAACCAGAGTTGGATTTACCATTACCCCTTTCGCCGACATAGGATGTGCACTTACACCTTTGATTTTACTACCGCACTGCCGGCATTGAAAGTTTCATAAACAACTTCGCCCAATTCACAACAGTCAATAGTATAAGCAAAAGCTACCGGAAATTTACTGAAATCCATTTTCTTTGCTCCGCGCAATCCACATTCTTCATCAGGCACGAAGGCTACATAGATATCTCCGTGCTGCAGGTCTTTATTTTGCACCAAAGTTTCCAATGCAACCACTACATTTGCTATTGCAGCCTTGTTATCAGCGCCCAATACACTTGTACCATCAGTGCAAACTATATCCTGACCTTTATATTTTAATAATTCTGGATGTTCTGCCTCGCGAAGATAAATCCCCTTTTTTTCATTCAGACAAATATCCCCGCCGCTATAAGACCGTACCACCTGCGGTTTGATATCAGCTGAAAGATTAACATCCACAGTGTCTAAATGAGCAACAAAACCAACCGCCGGAACTTGTTCACCGCTTCCGGCTGGTAAATTAGCCGGAAGTTTACCTGTAAGAACAGAATATTCACTGATCTCAAGATTAACTAAGCCCAGTTCGGCAAGATCTTTTTTTAATAATTCAGCTAAACTTCTCTGACCTTCTGTAGAAGGAACTACTGCCTGAGAAGCATCGCTTTGACTTGTTACTGCTACATAACGTAAAAAACGTTCTAATAAACGTGTCTGCATTCTTCTGCCCCCTTACTGATCGTTAAAACCGTCTCGGATAAACATAATCTGCCTGGAACCCCAGTGGTATATCCAGCCACCAAAATAAGTATAACATAAAGGTAAGAGAAACCAATAATGCTATAGTATACGGCAGCATCATGGAACTTAATGTACCAATACCAGCATTTTTACATATTTCTGGCAATACAGAATTATTAAAGGATAAAAGCAAACATTGGTGTTACAACATTGACCGCAGAATCACTGACTCGGAAAGCAACTTGTGTCAGTTCAGGCGCAATTCCTACCGCCATCAGCATCGGCACAAATATCGGAGCCAGAATAGCCCATTTTGCTGAAGCAGAGGTAATTATAAGATTAAGCAGAGCAACAAAAACAATAATACCGAAAACAGTTACCTGCGGCGGTAAATTCAATGATTTTAAGAATTCTGCACCGGATACAGCAATCAGTGCTCCCATGTTCGATGCGCCAAACGCATATAGGAATTGAGCAGCAAAAAAATAAAATACGATCAGCTGCACTAAAGTTTTCGTAATCTCTTCCATTGCCGCCGTAACATCTTTAGGTGATTTGAATTTACCGCAGGCAATACCATATACTAAACCAACCAAAGCTGCAAAAATAAAATCAGAGACACTATCGACTGCATTATCGGAGCCTTAAAGCTGGCAATAACGCCATCAGGAGCACGCAGGATAGAATCTGCCGGATACAGTGCTGCGGCAAGCCCGGTCAACATCAACAGCAATACTGCTGTAGCTATTTTAAAAGCCCTGTTCTCCGAAGGCGTAATCGAGCTGTTATTTTCGTTGCCCAAGTCCAGATCGTCATCAAGCGGACAAGCCTTCCAAAGCCATGGGTTAGTAATCTTTTCCGTTACCCACCAGCAAGCACCAATAACTATAAACGTAGAAGCAAACGCATAAAAATAGTTGCATAATACGTTTACCTGATATCGGATCAATAATCTGGGCCGCACTTTGAGTAAACCCCTGAATAACAGGATCAATAGCCGAAGGCGTATAGTTGGCAGCAAACGCGCCGGCAATACCTGCAAAGAAGCAGCAATACCTGCTAAAGGATGCTTGCCTACTGCATAAAACATATAAGCGGCTATCGGGATAATGATGACATAACCAGAGTCGGGCCCCAAATGACTGAGCATCCCTACCAGAATAACTACCGGTGTGATCAGAACTTTAGGTGTTATAGAAAGTATCTTTTTCAACCCTGTATTAATGTAACCAGACCCATCGGCAATACCAATACCAAGTGTTGCTACGATAACCATACTTAGCGGTGGGAAATTTGCATAATTAGTGACCATTTTACTCATTAAATCAACTAGCGCCTTACCGCTGAGCATATTAGTTATTTCGATAGGCCTGCCGGTCGCCGGATGCACATAATTGAAATGTATCTGCGCTAAAACTGCCGACACTACACAAACCAAAAGAAAGGCACTGATGAAAAGAATCGTAATATCCGGTATTTTATTACCGATACGCTCTATAAATCCTAATATGCCTCCTACCTGTTGTTTACTTTGACTTTGCTGCAATTTTGAAGCCTCCTAACTAATTTTATCTGAGAAATATCATAATTTAATATTATAGCAAAAGTCAGTCGGCAATACCACTTACTGCAGCAACCTTTATAAAAAATTTGTACTCTTTTCATAAAAAACTGCCGCAAGCTTTCGCTCTTGGCAGATTCTTTTCTTTACGCTTTTCTCACTGCAGCAACCATCTCTTCAACATATTTTTTTACCGGCCCTGCGGCATCTTTTCCATATTGCTCAACAATCTTCACAATCGCGCTGCCAACTATCGCTCCATCACTTAGCCCAGCCATTTTTCAGCCTGTTCCGGCGTAGCGATCCCAAACCCTACTGCAACAGGAGTATCGGTGACTTCACGAATGCGTTTGACTATCGCTCCAATATCTGTAGTTATATTACTGCGGATACCTGTAACTCCCAATGAAGAAACAACATAAATATACCCCATGGCCTCTCTGGCGATCATTTGAATACGGTCATCAGACGTTGGAGCTATCAGTGAAATAAGATCAACATCGTATTTCCTGCAATTAGAAAGCAGTTCATTTTTTCTTCGTAAGGCAAATCAGGTACGATAACGCCATCAATTTCCAGCTGACGGCATTTTTCCATAAACCGCTCAGTTCCGTAAATAAAAATCGGATTGACATAAGTTAAAAATACCAGCGGTACCTGAGTGACATTTCGTACTTCTGCAAGCATATCAAAAGTTTATCCGTAGTAGTACCTGCATTTAACGCTCTGACATTGGCCCGCTGAATAACTTCTCCTTCTGCAACAGGATCAGAAAAGGTATGCCTATTTCAATAATATCGGCACCTGCTGCGGCCATTGCCAATATCAGTTCTTTGCTAACTTCAAGATTGGGATCTCCTCCTGTAATAAACGGGATGAAGCATTTCTTTTATTTTAAAAGCCTGCCTTATTTTACTCATGTAAATCTACCCCATATATCTGGCAATCGCCGATACATCTTTATCTCCACGTCCAGACAAATTGACGACAATGATTTTCTCCTTTGACATTTCAGGCGCAACCTTCATCGCATAAGCCAGCGCATGCGCACTTTCGATAGCAGGGATAATTCCTTCCGTTTCAGATAAATAACTGAATGCACGTACTGCTTCAGTGTCTGTAATGGCTACATAGTTGGCACGTCCGGTATCATATAAATGTGCATGTTCAGGTCCGATCCCCGGATAATCAAGTCCAGCTGAAATTGAATACACCGGTGCTATCTGACCATACTTATCCTGCATAAAATACGATTTCATCCCGTGAAAAATTCCCAGGCTACCACGATTAATCGTAGCCGCAGTCTCTTCCGTTTCAATGCCGCGCCCTGCAGCTTCAACGCCAATGAGCTGAACATCCGTCTCAGAAATAAATTCATAAAATAAACCCAGCGCATTAGAACCGCCGCCGACACAGGCCATCACAATATCGGGTAAACGCCCCTCTTTAGCCAGCATCTGTTCTTTTACTTCTTTTCCTATTACACGCTGAAAATCACGAACTATTTCCGGATAAGGATGCGGCCCCATCACACTGCCTAAAACATAGTACGTATCATTAACATTCGCAGTCCACGAACGCAAAGCTTCATTGACAGCATCTTTCAAAGTCATCGTGCCAGTTTCAACCGGCACTACCTTTGCTCCCAGCAGCTCCATGAAAAACATTCAATGCCTGCCGCTCTGTGTCTTCCTTTCCCATATAAACAACACATTCCATATCCATCAAAGCTGCTGCTGTAGCCGTAGCTACACCATGCTGCCCCGCCCCAGTTTCAGCAATCACACGTTTTTCCCATTTTTAGCCAGCAGCACCTGCCCTAAAACATTATTGATTTTATGAGATCCGGTGTGATTCAAATCTTCACGTTTTAAATATATTTTGGCTCCGCCTAAATCACAAGTCATTTTTTCAGCGAAATATAATAATGAAGGCCTGTTAGCATATTCGCGATATAAAGCCTGCAATTCCTCCATAAACTGCGGTTCGTTTTTATAATAATCATACGCACGCTCTAATTCCAAAACCGCATTCATCAGGGTCTCCGGAATATATTGTCCCCATGCCTGCCATATCTTCCTTTATTCATTTTCTCTGCTCCCTTTCACTGCGGCAATAAACGCACGCATTTTTCAAAATCTTTACTGCCGTCAGTTTCCACACCGCCGCTCACATCAACAGCATATGGTTTTGCTTCTAAAGCCTCATGTACATTTTTCGCATCCAAGCCTCCAGCAAGAAAAACGGACGCTGCAATTTAATATTTTTAAAATCTCCAAGTCAAAGCGCTGACCACTGCCGCCATAGGCAGTCTTTGTATAAGTATCAAGCAGCAGATAATCACATTCATAATCAATCGTGCTCTCAAAACTCTCTATATTTCTCACGCGAAGAACTTTTATCACAGGCAATTTATTTTACGGCGCAGCTCCCTGCAATACTCCTGACTTTCGTCACCGTGCAGCTGCACCACATCAATAATGCGTTCTGCCGCCAGCCTTTTGATAAAATTAATATCTTCTTTTACAAAAACACCTACAGTCCGAACCCTCAAATCCAATTCTGCCCGCAGTTTTGCAGCTTGCTCGGCCGAAACCTGCCTTGACTGGCCGCAAAACGAACCCGGCATATTCCGGCAACAGTATGTTGGCAAATTCAATATCTTCTTTACGTTTTAACCCGCATATTTTAACTTTAGTCATTTATCTCACCTGAAAACCGCTGTAAATCTAAAGTAATATTATTGCTTCTCATCAGCATTTCACCAATCAAAAAACCATTTACACCAGCGGCACGCAGCAGTTTGATGTCTGCTGCACACGTGATCCCGCTTTCAGAAACAAATATTTTATCTCGTGGTACAAGCGACCTCAAACGCAGGCTATTCTGTAAATCAACACTGAAATCTTTCAAATTACGGTTATTGACGCCGATGATTTCTGCTCCCGCATTCAGTGCAGACTCCACTTCTGACTCATCATGTGCTTCGACTAAAACATCCAAACCCACACTGGCGGCAATATCTAAAAATTCTCTGATCATGGACGTTTCCAACAGTGCACAAATCAGTAGTGCAGCATCAGCACCAATAGTTTTCGCTTCATAAATCTGATATTCACTGATTATAAAATCTTTGCGTAAAACCGGTAATTTCACTGCAGTACTGATCGCCTGTAAATACTCGTCTTTACCTAAAAAAAACTGCGGTTCTGTTAAACACGAAATCGCCGCTGCACCTGCAGCTTCATAATCTCTGGCCAGTCGCAGATAGTCAAACTCTTTGCTAATAATACCTTTAGAGGGTGAAGCCTTCTTGACCTCAGTAATAAAATTCATCCCATCTCTTGACAAACTAGTACGAAACCCACGGTTATTTTTAGGTAAACTCTCAGCGTCAGATCTAATTTTATTTAAATCTTTTATTCTTTGCAGTTGCTCTACTCTGAGCCGTGTAGCCGCTGCAATTTCATCTAAAATCATCATCCACCTCAACCATTGCTCAGAACGATCAGCTGCTGTAATTTCTGCAATGCTTTACCATTGTCAAGCGTTATCCTGGCAAGTTCAATACATTCTTTAATTGAACCTTTGCCTCCCAAATACAAACTCAACCCAGAATTTAAAACTACTGCATCACGTTTTGCTCCTTGTTCCTTACCACTCAAAATATCATAGGTTATACCTGCATTGATTTTTGCATCACCGCCCATAAGATCACTTTTTGCATGGGATAAACCCAAAAGCCTGTGGGTCAAGTGTATAAGTCGTGATTTCACCATCATTAATCTCTGCTATCGTATTCGTTGAAGAAACAGTTACTTCATCAATCCCATCATTGCCGTAAACAACAATGCCACGCTTAACACCCAAGTTAGCAAGTACTTTCGCTAAAGGTTCTACCAACTCTTTTTTGTAAACTCCCAAAAGCTGCAGACTGGCAAAAGCTGGATTTGCCAAGGGGCCAATAATATTGAAAACCGTGCGGATTCCAAGCTCTTTACGCACAGGACCGGCAAATCTCATTGAAGCATGATACGCCTGCGCAAACAAAAAACATAAATCGATTTCCTGCAGCAGCTCTTTATTACGTTCAGCCGAAAGATCTATTTTCACACCCAGTTCTTCCAAAACATCTGCAGCTCCGCTTTTGCTGGAAACGCTGCGATTACCGTGTTTTGCTACAGGAACCCCTGCCGCCGCAATCACAAAAGAACTTGTTGTAGAGATATTAAAGGTATTCGCACAATCGCCTCCAGTACCTACAATATCCAGTACATCTTTACCCGGATCGATATGTGTGCATTTCTCACGCAAAACCTTTGCACATGCCGTTATTTCTTCAATAGTTTCACCTTTCATACGCATAGCCGTAATAAACGCCGCAATTTGAGCATTAGTAGCTTCACCGCTCATTATTTCCCCAAAAGCACCTATGGTCTCTGCTCCAGTAAGATTTTGTTTTTCTGCTAATTTATTTATTGCTTCATTGATCATTATTTTCACTCCTTACTATATTGCTAAAAAATTCTTTAAAATACTTAATCCGTCAGGTGTCATAATAGACTCTGGATGAAACTGGACGCCATAAATATCATAATCGCAATGTTTCACAGCCATAATCTCTCCATCGTTCGTAGTCGCTATGACCTCCAGGCATTCGGGCTTGGAATACTTATCAATTATCAGAGAATGGTACCGTGCGGCAAGTATTGTCTGTGGCAACCCTTCAAATAATCTGCTGTTCTTGTCTATTTCGATCATACTCTGTTTGCCATGTACCAGCTCACGGGCATGTACAATTTTCCCGCCGAACACTTCACCGATCGCCTGATGGCCCAGACACACACCTAAGATCGGCATCTTCCTGCAACTTTTCTAAAACAGTTTCGCATATTCCTGCATTTTCAGGAAAACCAGGTCCTGGTGACAGAATAATATGCGAAGGCTGCAAAGCTTCTATAGCTTCCACAGTTATTTGATCGTTACGATATACTTTAACCTCATCAGTCAGCATCCCAATAAACTGAAACAGATTAAATGTAAAACTGTCATAATTATCAATAATAATTATCAATAATAATTACCATTACTTTGCTCCTTATTATTCTTTTGCTGTTTCTCGCAGCGCCTTCATACAGGCCCCTGCTTTATTTACTGTTTCTGCGAACTCATTGTCAATCACAGAATCGGCTACAATCCCACCGCCGGCCTGTATATAAACTTTACCAGCACGTTTTACCATAGTCCTTATCGTGATACAAATATCCATATTACCGCCAAAATCTATATAGCCCATACCACCGCCGTAAATCCCTCGACGCTGAGGTTCCAGCTCATCAATAATCTGGCAGGCCCTGATCTTCGAGCACCGCTTAAAGTTCCGGCTGGAAATACGGACTGCAAAGCATCCAGGCAATCTTTATCTGCTCTCAATCGTCCAGTAACACGGCTGGTTATATGCATCACATGAGAAAATTTTTTAATTTCCAGATAATCAAGTACTTTAACAGTGCCAAATTCACTTACGCGTCCCACGTCATTTCGGCCTAAATCTACCAGCATATTATGTTCGGCTATTTCTTTGGCATCAGCCAAAAGTTCTTTCCAATGCCTGATCCAGTTCTTCTGTCGCCCCTCTTGGTCTTGTACCTGCAATCGGCATCGTCGTAATCTCGTGTCCATTCACCTTCACAAGAGTTTCCGGCGAACTTCCTGCGATTTCAACATCATCATTTTTCATCAACACCATATATTGAGATGGGTTCGTCGTCCGCAAGATACGATAAGCATTAAAAAGATCCTGATCGTAGTCTGCTGTAAATTTCTGTGAATAAACTATTTGAAATACATCGCCATTCTTGATATATTTTTGCATTTCTGCACATTAGCTGCATATAGATCCTTACTTTGATTAGATTTTACTTCACCAAGTTTGGCCGCTATAAATGGCCTCTGAGCAACCGAGCTAGCCAAAAGCGCTTCAACGGCCGTAATTTCCCGCTCAGCTTTTGCATAATTCACCTCTAAATTATCTGTGCGTACATTCACAATAATAAAAGTTTCTGTTTTAAGTGATCAAACGCTACTATTTTATCAAACAACATACAATCAAAATCAGGAAAATATGTCGCTTCTACAAGGCCAAATTGCAGACTCGGCTCACAATACTGAACAAAGTCATAACCAAAATAGCCTACAAAACCTCCTGTCAAAGGCGGTATCCCTCCGATTTTAGGAACCCTATATTCTGCCAGCACCTCTTTAATACAATTTACAGGATCCTTGGTCTTGAATTTTACTTTAGCACCGTTAATAACTTCTACAACTTTATCTTTAGCTCTCAGTTTGACGATTGATCATAGCCGACAAAGAATAACGTCCCCAGCGCTCACCGCCCTCCAAACTTTCCAGCAGAAAATAATCGTTGCTGCTGTTTTTTACAGCTGCTAAAAATGCCAGCGGCGTTGTCATGTCAGCCAGACATTCTTTCGCAACTGGAACTGCTGTATAGTCTTTTGATAGGCTTTAACTTCTTCCAGCGTAAGATTAAGCACTGTTTTCACTCCTTCATCGTTAAAATAAATAAAAAACCTGCCCTTGTTATAACAAGGACAGGTTGAAAAAACATATACCTGCGGTACCACCTTGATTCACGAAAATAAATCGTGCACTTAAAGCAGAGTGCCAACACACCCCTCGCCCTTAACGCAGGCGTTGCGTTGCAGAGTACTTTCGGCAAGCCGATTTGACTGCACCCTCAGCGGTCCATTTATCAAACTGCATTTCTATCCGGTTCCCAGCTCCCGAACTCTCTGTAAGCGCATTTTTGACTTGATCTCCGCCTCTACGGTTTTGTGGCCGTTATTTAATTGTTGTAAGTTTAGCACCATGTTTAACAAGCGTCAACAAGTTTTCAAAAATCGCTAAAAAATTTTTTCAAATTTTCAATTTTGTCAATCAGTTTACACTTTTAATAAATTCACAGAAAATTCCTGTTATTTTAATATTTATACAAATTCACTCTTCGCCACTCAAAACAATTCTACACACATCACAATCACTGCTAATATAAAAATCTAAACTTTTCCCGATTTTACTGTTTTTGGGAAAATTATAACCATACATAATCACAGCACCGTCTTTATCATCTTTCAAATAAACGACCCTTGCCGGAATCCCATACTGGCCTATAACACGGGCACCGTCGTCACCTGTACCAATACCACGCATTGTATAGATTACAGGAGAAGCTGTCATAAGCTCAACGATTTTCTTATTACCACGTCTGGCTTTAACCTGCAGCTGCTGAAAATCATAAACCTGACTGCTCCCATCTTTACTTTCTTTTTACTTTTCCCAACGATTTTGCCGCTGAACTGTCAAAATCTGACCCAAATGCCAATCCCCCAACGAATTATCTTCATCGATCAATTCTTCAGCCTCTGGCTTTTCCAGATACTCGGCAAAAATATAACCATTTTTACCATTCCATTCAACTTTTTGCCACTCCCCGCTTTTACTACCGCTCAAACGCAAAAGTGAATGTCTTGGCAGGCATGCTAAAACATCAGCAGTAGTTGAAGGCCCCGAACGAAAATTCACATCATCATCAGCTAAAACTGCAAATTCACCTTTTATAATCAGAAATTTTCTGCGTTGTATAATAAGCTTCGCTTTTTGCAGCCAGTACAGTTCCTGTCTGCAAAAGCAAGCTCGTCCCCATCATAATGCCCAGCGCAACAGCTGCAAACCTTTGTATCAGCATTGCAGTTCCTCCTTCTTAATTCTTACGTTTTATTATATGCTAAAGTTTCTGGGAATACAAATCTGTAAAATTGAAATAAATGTAAAAAGCCTGCCTTAACAGGCAGGCTTTTTACATTTATTATTTTATATACTTAGCGTCTAAACGGGCAAATGTTCCATTCAACTCCATTTCTTCCATCCACATATTCACATAGTTAAGAAAAATCTGATCACCTTGCTGCATCAGTATGCCAAAGTTGTTTTTTGTAAATGGTTCCTCGATCAAAGGAGCCGCAAGTTTTGCATTATCACGCACATAACGACGTGCTTCCATCGTCTCTGTAATCATAATATCTGCTTTTCCTTCCGCAATCAAACCTGGGATCTCTGCATTTTGCTGATGTACGATCAATGTACAGTCAGGCAGATTAGCAAGGGCAAATTTTTCATTAGTACCTCCCGGATTAACCATTACACGCACATCTTTTTTATTCATATCCGCCAGTGTTTTAAATTTTTTAGCATCGTCCTTACGACACAGAATAGTTTTACCAAATACCAGATAACCATTGCTTTGCGCCATTTTTTGTTCTCTTGCCAAAGTGCGGGTGATACCGCACATTGCAATATCAAATTTACCAGCTAAAGTATCGGCAGTCAACGTGCTCCAGGTAGTTGGTATAAACTTCACCTGTACCCCAAGCGATTGTGCCAGAAGTTCGCTTGCTTCTGTATCAAAGCCTTCATATCTTCCTGTCTCCCGATTTAAATAACTCATCGGTTTATAATCGCCTGTAGTTCCAACCAAAAGACAGCCCCTACTTTGAACTTCGTCCAGTTTTGAAGCCTCTGCATGGGGAACAAACCGCCAAGTCCAAGCATCGTTACAGCTACAAGGGTCACCATTACAATTTTCTTTACACTTACCATACTACCATCCTCCAATTTTAAGATCACTACCTTTTAATTGTAACTATAAAAGCTTTTGTCTACGACATATTTTTCATTTGTTTTCAAGCTTTCTTTCTGCTATCATATTAAATATAATATCTTTTGTACATATTGAAGAAAGTCTGGTACTGCTTATGAAAAAATATCTATGGCTGATAGCTCTGATTTTTAAGCATCGGCATTTGGCAACAACAATATCTTAGCGTGCTTCGTAAAGCAGCTATGATCTGTCTGGAGTGTATCGGCATTGGCTAAACGAACCCTCATTCAAATCCTTACCGCATTTCTTTATAATGGCAATCTGCCGGGATTCCTTAATGGTCGAATCTGGCAGGGTCCAAGTAAAGTATTTGCGTCCCCGGGCTTAACTGTTATTCTTGCCCAGGTGCTTTAGGAGCCTGCCCTTTAGGAGCGTTACAAAGCTCTTTATCAGGAGTGCTCCTACGCTTTCCGTTCTATGTTTTAGGACTTATGCTTCTCTTTGGGCTACTGTTTGGGCGGACTGTCTGCGGCTGGCTCTGTCCATTTGGATTCATACAGGAACTACTTTATAAAATTCCGTCGCCAAAGTTTACTAAAAATAAAGCAACGCGGACTTTGACAAAGCTTAAATACATTATTGGTTTGCTTTTCGTTATTATTTTGCCAGTAATTTTTTTCTATGTCGTTGGTGTTGGCGCACCAGCCTTTTGTAAATATATTTGTCCTGCCGGTACTTTGGAAGCAGCATTACCGCTTTTAAGCACCAATCCCTTCATCAAACAAAATCTTGGTATGCTTTTAACTGGAAATTATTTCTACTGCTCGTCACTGTTATTGCCAGCATCGTCATCTATCGACCTTTCTGCCGCTTTATCTGCCCTTTAGGAGCCTTTTATAGTTTATTTAATAAACTTTCTTATTTTGGGATCCAGGTAGATAATGTCAAATGCATTGGCTGCGATGCCTGTATACGCAAATGTAAAATGGACTGCGCAAAGGTGGGAGATCGTGAATGTATTAACTGCGGCGAGTGCATCGATACTTGTCCTGTAAACGCAATCTCGCTTGGATCTAAAGTGAAAAAGCAGATACTAATGTTGCCGAAGCAACAAATAATTAACTTTGTAACCATTTATAAAATTAGTATAACAAACGTTACAAGTATAAACTTTGTTATACTAAAATAAAGTTTATTATGATATCCTAAAATTTTACAAAGCGAGGTACTGTTATGAGCACACTCAAAAAGTTCTCTTAGGCGTAATCTTACTTGCTGCCGTCGCTGTAAGTGGCGTACATTTTTTCGACCTCCCGCATATTGCCAAAGCAGAAACTAACGCAGCTCCGCCTTTTACTGTAACAGATATGAATGGACAGACTGTTTCCTTGCTTCTCTAAAAGGTAAGCCTGTTTTTCTTAATTTTTGGTGCTACTTGGTGCCCTCCCTGTGTTGGAGAAATGCCTGATATCCAAAGAATGTATGCTAAATATGGAGATAAAGTCCATTTTGTTATCGTCAACATAGACGGCACAAAACCTGATGTAACTGCATTTATGGAAAACCATGCTTTCAGTTTCCCCGTTGCACTTGATACGAACGGTTCAGCTGCTTCAGCCTATGCCGTTCAGGCCATACCAACAAGTTATATCATTGATGCTGATAGCAATGTCGTTGACAGCCATATTGGCGCATTAAGTGCCGGTGATATGGAAAGTTTTGTTACATCAGCTTTTAAAATCTTAAAACCAAATAAAAAACGACTGCATAGCAGTCGTTTTTATCACGCTTTATTCATATAAACCTAAAGTATTTTCTGAAAGATTAATCATAATATTTTGGTCTGGCTGTAATGATCCAGCATCACCTTATGAGTTCCTCGCCCTATACCAGATTGTTTATATCCTCCAAAAGGCGCCCCTTCCGGAATAGCATTATAGGTATTGACCCAAATTCTACCGGTCTGTACAGCTTTAGCCACGCGCATAGCACGATTGATATCCTGAGTCCAGACAGCACCGCCCAGACCATAGACACTCTCGTTTGCCATACGGATAACATCCGCTTCGTCCTTAAATTTAATCACTACGGCAACAGGTCCAAAATTTCCTCCTGAGCAACACGCATATTATTAGTAACATTAGTAATCAGAGTCGGAGCAACAAAATTACCCTTCTCTAACCCATTATCAGTCAATTTATAGCCACCGCAGGCTATAGTAGCACCTTCCTGTTTGGCAATATCAATGTAGCTCAAAATCTTTTGACCTGATTTGCATCAATTTGTGCACCCATTTGTACGCCTTTATCAAGCGGCAGACCTACTTTTACTTTTTCAAAACGTTTAACAGCTTCTTCTACAAATTTATCGTAGATAGCTTCATGTACAAAACGCGTGATCCAGCACAGCAAACCTGTCCCTGATTGAAAGAATCCCCAGCAGTAAACCTTCCATAGCCAAGTTCCAGTTGCAGTCGGGGAAAATATTAGCTGATTTGCCACCCAGTTCCAAAGTAGCAGGAATCAATTTCTCAGCGGCAGCCTCGGCAACAGAACGCCTGACTTCAGTAGAACCGGTAAATGCCAGCTTAGCAAAACCAGGATGTTCAAGGATGTCGTTACCAGATTTTGATCCTTTACCGGTAATAATATTCAGAACCCCTTTCGGCAGTACGCCTTCAAGCAATCTTGCCAGTTCAAGAATACTAAGCGATGTCTGGCTGGAAGGTTTAATGACAATAGTATCGCCTGCAGCCAACGCCGGAGCTAATTTCCACGCGGCCATCAAAGGGGAAATTCCAGGGAATAATTTGTCCCACAACTCCAGAGGCTCGTGCAACACCAAACTCATCGTATTATTATCCAGCATGGTCGCAGTACCTTCCTGCGTTCTGATCGCAGCGGCAAAATAACGGAAATGATCAGCAGACATTGGAATATCGATTCCAGAAGTCTCACGGAAAGGTTTACCGTTATCCATAGATTCAACCTTTGCCAAGTGTACGGCATTTGCGTCAATAATATCAGCTATTTTATTTAAAATCTCAGCTCTTTGCTGTGCAGTGGTATCTTTCCATGTTTCAAAAGCTTTCTGCGCCGCTTTTACTGCATTATCTACATCCACCTTAGTTGCTTCAGCACATACCGCCAAATGTTCGCCAGTCGCAGGATCTGTAGAACTAAACGTAGCTCCATCTGAAGCCGGCCGCCATTCGCCATTAATATATAAACCATATTCTTTCAATAAATTTTCTTGCATCATTTACACTTCCTTATTGTTTTTTATTGCCGGCAGTTGATTGTCGTCGGCTCTTTTATATATGATTATAGTAGATTTTCGGCATATGTCAATAAACTTTTATGTAATATCTACTACATTTTGTTGTTTTCTAATTTATTTAACAATATATTTTGTATTTTAAAACATATGCCGTTTATCATCATATTATAAAACGCGGTTTTAAAAACCGCGTTTTATAATATCTTCACCAAATTTAGCTTTTAATATATCGACCGCCTGATTACGTTTACCCAATCGCTCATCTTCGGCAAAATTTAGTACAGGCACCGCATCGGCAGGTTCTAAATGCGCTACGCTGACGCCTAATAACCTTACGCCTTCGATCCATTTTACAGACTGCATCAGCTTCTGCGCCAACGCAAAAATTTCTTCATCATAAGCAACAGGACCTTCAGCTGTAATACTGCGGGTAATGATTTTGAACGACGCAAACTTCACCTTTAAAGTTACAGTATAGCCAACAACTCCACTGCGCCGCAACCGCCAACCAACACGTCCGCATAGATCAAGAACGGCATGACGCCGCTCATCTTCCGTATGAAGATCTTTTTCAAAAGTACATTCTTTCCCAATAGATTTAGCAGCATAATCATTAACAACAGGCCTGTCATCCAAACCATGTGCCAGTTGTTTTACCACAGCAGCATTATTCCCCAGAGCTTTACGCAAAATACCCAAATCAGCATCTGCAATTTGCCCAATAGTCGCTATGCCAAACTGCAGCAGACTTTTTTCAGCACTGCGCCCAATTCCAAAAATACGCCGCACAGACATTGGCTTTAACATGCCTTCAGCCTCTTCTGCCCTTATCACAACCAACCCATCCGGCTTCTGCATATCCGAAGCCAGTTTGGCCAAAAATTTATTGGGAGCGATACCAACTGAAGCAGTTAAACCAGTTTTTTCTTTTATCGATCTTTTTACTTTAAAACCGATATCACGTTCAGAACCAGCCAATAGCTCCATTCCTGAAATATCCAAAAACGCTTCGTCAACCTAAAGCTGTTCAACCAAAGGAGAAAAGCTGTCAAAATATTCATTATCTGCCGTGATACTTCCTGATACCGCTTCATTCTTTCCGGCAAAAAGACTGCCTGAGGGCATAAACGCCTGGCTTCTATCATAGGCATTGCCGAGTGTACACCATACACACGTGCTTCATAAGAGCAAGTAGATACAACGCCACGATCAGACTGTCCCCCGACAATTACCGGCAGTCCCATCAGATCAGGATTATCAAATTGTTCGACGGATGCAAAAAACGCATCCATATCCACATGCATGATCCATCTCTGCATAAACAACCCTCTCAATACAGCATTAAAAAGTATACCGCCGGCACTAATAAAACAGACCTATCATATTATAGTACAGAAACATCAGCAAATAATGTCTGACCTGCGCAGGGTACGCCTCTGCAAACAGCTTGTAAGATATCACACTCGCCATCGAAGCGATCAGAGTTCCCAGTCCGCCGACATTGACCCCAAGCAGCAAAGCTTCACGCTGCTGAGAAAACGCAGCCAGCAGCATTGCAGCAGGGACATTGCTGATAAGCTGGCTGACAGCAATTGCAGAAAAATATGTACCGGTCGCACTTCCAAAAACTGTCTCGGATAATATTTAAAAATCAAATTGTGTTAAATTACCAATAAAGATAAAACCGGCAAACGTGAACAAAGAGAATAATCAATTTGCCTGAATAAGCCACGATCCAGCACCAGCAATACCGTTACCGTTATCATCAGCAGCAACCAATGATCAAACCAGTGAAAGACCGTCACCACACACAGCAAAAACAGTAAATTTAAAACTATCAGACCCCAGCCACATTCTACATTCACAGAGGTCAAGCTTACTTTTAACTGCCTGTCCTGCTGGCGCATTAAAAATACTGCCAGCAAAGCCACTGCTAAACATGTCGGTATCCATGTGACCTTAAAAAGCAATAATATCAAAATTATAACGTGCATATAAAACAAATTTTGCGGATTTCCCATCGGTGTCAGCATACTGCCAAGATTAGCTGCCAATGTCTGCCAAACAATTATTTTTCCAACATCAACTCCTGCTTCTTTGCCTATAATCAAAGTCAAAGGGACAAAAGTTATTAAAGCCACATCATTTGTTACAAGCATTGAACTGATAAAAGTTATCAGCAGCAGTGCGGCAGTTATCTGACGCAGCGAAATACATCTCTGCAAAAGCCGTACGGCACAGTTATCAAGTACGCGACGCTTTTTAAACCCGCCTACAACTAACATCAGGCAATATAATAAAACTAAAACACGCCAATCTATATACTCTGCCTTAGGAACAACTGCAAGCGAAGAAGCAACAGCCAGAACACAGGCCAGCAATAATATACCTTCACGCTTTACAAAGCTTTTTGAAAACTTCCAAATCTCTTTTGTATCCAAATTTTTCACCATGCCTTTGATATGGTAAATTATAACATAAACACACGTTTTGAAAATCACTTTGCCGACTGCTTTTATTGACATAAGACAGTAATAACGTTATGATATTCACAATAATAAACCCCTTGAAGAAAGGAGGCTTCTACTATGTCGAGACCTATTAAATGGCGCAAGATCTGCTGTATGCCGCTCAATAAAACTTTTGCTCCCTCCGGCAGCAAACCGCAGGGGAAAATAACCATGACTATTGATGAATACGAAACGATCAGACTCATGGATCTGGAAAACTGCACACAGGAAACCTGCGCAATGGCAATGAATGTAGCCAGGACCACTGTTCAAAAAATCTACGAAGAAGCACGTTATAAATTAGCGGATGCTCTTATTAACGGCAAGGAATTATCGATCGAAGGCGGGGAATTCCGCCTTTGCGACGGCCATAATCAAACTGTGTCCGCGCTTCCTGCCGTCTATTGCAGCGCGGAGAACTTTTGCAAAACAAATAATAATCTACCGGAGGCGTATCCCATGTCCGAACAAAACCGTCAATGCTCTGATACTGGCTGTGACAAAACATCCTGCGAAAGTTGCGACCATGCTAATACTGCAATAAATTTTTCCGCTCCACTCCATGAAATGAGTACTGTAAAAGTTATTGGTATTGTCAGCGGTAAAGGAGGTGTCGGAAAATCTATCGTCACTTCGCTTTTGGCTGCAGCCATGCAGAAAGCGGGTAAGAAAACTGCTGTTTTAGATGCCGATATCACCGGCCCATCAATTCCTAAAGCCTTCGGACTGCACGGAAAAGCCAATGCTACAGAAATTGGCCTGCTGCCAATGCAGACAACAAGTGGTATTGAAATCATCTCTACTAATCTTCTCTTGAATAATGAAACTGATCCTGTCGTTTGGCGCGGCCCGATTATTGCTGGTACTGTTAAACAATTCTGGAGCGACGTTATCTGGACGGACATAGAATATATGTTCATCGACATGCCTCCAGGTACCGGTGATGTTCCGCTCACTGTTTTTCAGTCACTTCCCGTCGACGCTATCATCATCGTTACATCTCCTCAGGAATTAGTTTCTATGATCGTCGGTAAAGCTGTAAAAATGGCAGCCATGATGCAAATTCCTATTTTGGGACTGATCGAAAATTATTCTTATTTCCAATGCCCAGACAATGGTAAAAATATCATATTTTGGTCCCAGTCACTTACAAGCCGCCGCTGATGCTTATGGACTTAAAATCCTGGCTGAACTTCCCATAGATCCCGATTTAGCTGCAGCCTGTGATTCCGGCAATATTGAAAATTATCAAACAAACATCCTTGATAACGTAATCAATATATTAAAAATACGAAAAATAGAAAACTGGCATCAGGTACTGATGCCAGTTTTCTATCATTCACGTAATTCTTTTATCAATTCCAAAGCTTCAGCTTCACTGATATCTGTCAATTCTCCACGCATATCAAAAAATTCTTTAAAATATTCAGCCCCGACATTATTAAAATAACACCAGCACCGTTCCTTACGACGCCATAATTCAAAACCATCCCGGTCAACATGTTTTCTGATCAGCAGCAGGCATTGACCCATACCGGTGGTCAGTTTTTGATAAATCATATTACTACCTCTCTTAACATACTTATTTTTTCTCTTTATACAATTATTATAGCACAGCAGTACCCCCCCACAAGACACAACAACTTTAGCGCAACAGTACTTTTGACGTTTTTGCAGCTCAGTTTGATATTCAACTCTGCTAGAACTATAGTCTCTCTCCTTCTATCCATAAATATTGACAAGCAGGTCAATTTGTCTTAAAGTAAAATCAACAATAGGTATTTATTAGGAGAAACTTATGCACATGGAAAACGGAATACTTTTACCGTTTTATTAGTTTTACTTTGGTATATTATAAGTAAATTACAGATCTTCAGCTCTTATCTGCTGCCAAGTCCAGCTACAACAGCCATTACAGCAGGAGAACTGATCCGCAGCGGTATGCTGTGGCAGCATTTACTGATAAGCCTGCAGAGAGTAGCCGGTGGCTTCCTCTGTTCAGTCGTTGTCGCTTTACCTTTGGGTATCCTGTGCGGACGCAGCAACTCTTTTCAGTCCTATTGCTGGCCTATCCTGGAATTCCTGCGTCATGTGCCGCCTTTGGCTGCAATACCGCTGATAATCCTCTGGTTCGGCATTGACGAAGGCTCTAAATTAGTCATTATTTTTCTAGCGTCCTTCTTTCCGCTTTTTCTGAACACCTACAGTGGTATTAAAGGCTGCGACCGTAAGTTGCTGGAAGTCGGCCGTTCACTGCATTTCACTGCCTGGCAACAGGCAAGGCTTATCCAGTTGCCTGCAGCGCTTCCCGCTATTGCCGTAGGTTTGCAGCTTTCGCTGGGTTACAGCTGGCGGGCTCTTATCGGCGCCGAGTTAATAGCTGCTTCGTCCGGGATCGGTTATATGATTTTAGACGCTGAACAAATGTCACGTCCGGATATCGTATTAGTAGGTTTATTCGCCATTGGCATCGTCGGCAGTCTTATCGACTGGCTGTTCTTAGCACTGACTAATAAAATACTGCCCTGGAACACAGAAACAGGTGATAAATATGCTGCTTAATATAACCGCACTCACTAAAACCTATACCATTTCCGGAAAGCTTATTACAGCACTTAACACTGTTGATTTAACTTTCTCTGAAAACAGTTTCACCTGTATCGTCGGAAAAAGCGGCTGCGGTAAAACAACATTACTGAGGTTACTGTCCGGCTTGGAACCTGCCACTTCTGGAACCATCGATTATGGCAAAGCTGCCAAAATAGGCTTTGTTTTTCAGGAACCACGGCTGATGCCCTGGCTGACTGTCAATGCCAACATAGCTTTTGCCGCTAAAATGATCCCAGCCTGCCGGCAGCGCCAGACGAAAAGCTTTAGAACTCTTGGGTCTTAAAGCATTCCAACATTCTTTTCCGGCGCAACTTTCTGGAGGTATGGCACAGCGCACAGCTTTAGGACGTACTCTGTTTCAAAATCCTGATCTTATTTTGATGGATGAACCGTTCAGCGCTTTAGATTACTTTACACGCCGTAGTCTCCAGCAAATGCTTTTAAACTTATTTCAACAACAGAAAAAAAGCGTTATTTTCGTCACCCATGACGTTGAAGAAGCACTACTGTTAGGGCAGCGTATTTTAGTCATGCAGGAGGGCAGGATAAAAATAGACCAGCGCATTGATATGGAATATCCTCGTCAGCAAGCATCTCTTTCTTTCCAGCAACTACGCCTGCAAATACTGAGCGCAATAGAAAATTAATCAGATAAGGTGGTAATAGAAATGCTTTCCAGTAAAATCATCAAAAAAATAACAGCCTGCTGTTGTATGGCGGCTGTTATGCTTGCTGCATCCGGCTGCAGTGACAGCAAATCTTATGTTTCCAATTCCAACGAACCCAAAGAACTTAAGATTACCTATGTTAAATCGCCATTGAACATTCCTTCGATTATTGACAAAAATCTGCAAACTGTCAGCAAAGAATTTGCAAAACTGATACTAAAATTTCTTATCCTGAAATCAATTCCGGTGCCAAACAAGCTGAAGCACTGGCAGCTGGAAGTCTTGATATCTGCAGTGCCCTCGGCGGCACTTCTGCTATTTTGGCAGCTTCCAACGGAGTTGATCTAAAATTGACGGTATCTACAGCCGCGCACCCAAAGCCTTCACCATCATGGCCAAAGATCCGAATATCACAACAGTATCAGACCTGACAGGAAAGAAAGTTGCCGGTCCTAAAGGAACAATCCTGCACCAGATACTTGTTGCCGCTTTGGCCAAAACAATCTAAAGCCAGATAGTGTGGAACTACTCTCCATGGATATTCCTCCCTCTGTCAACGCTATGCTGAACGGAAATGTCGATGCCGCACTCGTAGCAGGCTCAGATGTTCTGCGTGCTCAAAAAGCAGGCGCCCACATCATAATCAGCGGAAAGGCCTTGTTGACGCCACGATCGTCATCGCCGCACGCGGAGATTTAGTAAAACAATCCTGATATTCTTAAACGTTATCTTTCAGCTCATCGTAAAAATATTGACTATATGAATCAGGAGCAAGCTAAGGCATACGATTTAACCTCTCAGGCAACAGGGCTTGCCCCTGAAGACGTGGTAACCATGGCCCCATGGTATGACTTCGATCCTGAAATAAAACTTCTGATATCGAAGATTTGAATGCTACGCAGGAATTTCTTTTAGCAACAGGCCTGCAAAAAAATAAGATCGATCTGACACCTTATATTATCAAACTTTAAAAATAAAACTTTAAATAAGTAAAAACTCCGCCAGCCTCTGCTGGCGGAGTTTTATATTTAATTCAGGCCTTCACGTTCAACTATACGGTCTAAAATTTCACCGGCCTTAAAATAACCAGATTACATTTTATTTCATCATTACGATATTTCGCTTTGAGGTCAGAACAGTCTATTGTTTCCATTTCCTTCGTAAAGGTTTCAATAAATTCCTTTTCCAACGCTTTGATACGGCCGCTTTCATGCCCGTTACGGCTTACATACAGGCTGCTCAATACCATAACGCCGCCGGTTATAACGCCACAGCTGCTTTCTACCCCCATACCACCGCCAAACCCGGCAGCAAGTTTTAAGGCCTCACCGGGCAGCTTCATATTATAAGCCCAATTCGCACCATAAAGAATTTTTCCGCACAATTCAAATCCATAGCGCTTCCAAAACCATCCTGTAATAACTTTAGCAGCATCTCGACCCCTCCAATATGCCTTATAAATTAACTTCAACTATGCTACCTGACTTTCTAGTCGCTGTCAGGTCGATCAAACGCTGGTTATCTGACCCGCGAAACGGCAGATCAAGATTACGCTGCGCCAAAATAAAAGGCCCGTCAACCAAATCATCTATTTCCTGCAAAACAGGAGAATCCTTTACCTCGTCATACCAATAACCAGTGTAACACCAAATTGTAAGTTTTGGGTTTTCTCTACGCACCAGCTTCAGAAACTCTAAAATGTCGTCCGCCTGCGCCAACGGATCCCCGCCGCTTAAAGTAATACCTCTGTGCAGCGGAGTCAGCTTTGGAAAAACTTCGTCGGCCAGCTCCTGCGGAGAATACTCCGTACCTCCCTCAAAAGGTAACAGATCAGGATTATGGCAGCCTTCGCAATGCCGCGGGCAGCCCTGAAAAAAAATCACAGACCTGATCCCCGGACCATCCACAATAGACTCTTCTAAAATAGCGGCAACTTTAAGCACAATAGACGCCTCCTATTCAGTACAACAGGTTTCCCGACAATATTTTTGGGTCAGAGTCCTTTCGCAAACAGGACAATAATCACTGTCAATGATACCAGTGTAGCCGCATTCTTCACAATAATCAATCGGGAAATTAATACCTACATAACCACAGTCACATTCCAGCATATGTCTAAGAACATCTTCCACTGCCCCTAGATTATGGACAGGAGACGAGGCAAACTCAACATAACTTATATGGCCACCGTTTGTAAATTTATGATATGCACCTTCTAAGCGCATTTTCTCAAAAGCACTGATCGGATAAGATACCGGTACATGAAAGGAATTAGTGTAATAAGCTTTATCAGTAACACCGGGAATAATACCATATTCCTTGCGGTCCATACGAATAAAGCGCCCTGACAAACCTTCGGCAGGAGTTGCAATAAAGCTGTAATTCAAATCATATTTATCGCTCATAGCATCCACTTTTTCACGCATATGACCAATGATATCTTCACCAAGCTTTTGTGCTTCCTCACTTTGTGCATGATGGCACCCCAGCAAAGAAGTCAGTGTCTCAGCCAAGCCAATGAAACCAACGCCCAAAGTACCATGCTTGATAGCCTCTTCAATCCTGTCGTCACTGGCCAGTTTATCACTGTCCAAATATAATCCCTGCCCCATTAAAAACGGTAGATCACGGACTTTAAGATTTGCCTGCACTTGATAGCGATGATAAAGCTGATCTCGTACAAGATTCAGCAAATCATCCAACAGTCGGTAAAGGTGTCTATGTTGCGCTCCGACTTAATTGCCAAACGCGGCAAATTAATTGTAGTGAAGGACAAATTACCGCGGCCTTCTGTAATTTCAGGTCCGCGACGATTAGCAATATCACGTGTACGGCAGCCCATATAAGCTACATCCCCGCCATAAGGTTTATTAAAGCTGGTATCCATAAAACTAAAAGTCGGATTCAAACGCTTGGCTGCAACTGAAATAGCCAGCTGGAATAAATCATAGTTAGGATCACCTTTGTCCAGATTTATACCGCGTTTAACACGGAAAATAACATTCGGAAAAATAGGATTCTCCCCGCGTCCAAGACCTTTAGCATATGCATTCAATAAATTACGCGTCACCTTGCGACCATTTTCAGAAGTATCAAGCCCCAGATTCAAACTCGAAAACGGTACCTGTGCACCAGCCCTGGAGTGCATACTGTTCAAATTATAAACAAGCGCTTCCATCGCCTGAAATACTTCTTCCTCAGAAGCACCTTCCATAAAAGGCGCTATATCAGTATCAAAATAACCAAAAGACTGTCCACCGAACATATCATTCTGAGAGCTTTGCAGAATAATTGCCGCTAAAGCTGTCGCAGAACCTGGACGTCTGGGAGGACGGATAAACCCATGTCCATTATTAAAACCTTTGGCCAGCAACCGACCTAATGGAATATTGAGGCAATTTAATGTTTTTCCATAAAATCAAGATCATGGATATGGATATCACCTCGCTTGTGAGCCGTAGCCATTTCTTCAGGGATCAACCGATTCAGATAAAATTCCCGACTGGCAGCCGATGCTATCTGAAGCATTTTTGCAGAAGGAGAGTTAGAAATATTAGCATTGTCGCGGTCAGTTTCCTTTAATATCTCTGCCACAGTGTCCATCAGCTCACTGCGAGAGCTGCGCATACCAGTTCTTCTAGCTCTGTACAGAATATATGATTTAGCCGTACGGGCATGTCCGCTTTCAATCAGTACTTTTTCTACAATATCTTGAATATGTTCAACATCAACAGTCTGCTTATTTTCATTTTTAAGGCTTTTAAAACATTCAAAGTCAATTCCATTGCCAGCTGCCTGTCGGCGCCGCCTACTGATTTAGCCGCTTCAAAAATAGCATCCGTGATTTTTGTTTCATCAAACTCCACAACCCTGCCGTCACGCTTACGGATCATCATTCCTTATCACCCCGATCAATACTTTCATTGTTTTTCATAATACGTTGTAATTCCTGCATAAAATTATTAACGTCAGCAAACTGCCTATAAACAGAAGCAAACCGTACATAAGCGATCTGGTCAGTTTTCTCTAAATGATTCATTACCGCTTCGCCGATAACTTCGCTCCTGATCTCTGCTTCTCCGCGCATCCTCAGTTCCCGTTCGATATGCTCAGCAATTTCCTGGATTTTCTCATAAGAAATAGGCCGCTTTTCAAAAGCTTTGATCAATCCACTCAAAAGTTTTTTAGCGTCGAACAACTCCCGACGTCCATCTTTTACTTACCATCAAAGGAGTTTCCTCATATTTTTCATAAGTAGTGAACCTGCGTCCACAATCAGGACATTCTCGACGACGCCGAATAGAAACGCCATCATCCACAGCACGGGAATCAACAACTCGACTGTCACGATAAGAGCAAAACGGGCACTTCATAACGTCACTTCCTTTTACAGCTTTATTTATATCAGCGCTTTTATTATATCATAACTTTCAGTTTATTCAAACAATATCTTGTGTTTTTCATCCACATTTCTATCATATATGCCCAAGATATAGAAAAACTCCCTTTGCATAAGCAAAGGGAGTTCGCATTATAAGTTTAACCGCGAATCCAAGGCGGAATTTCAGTATCGGAGGTTGGCGGTTTGATAACACCAGAACCATACGAAGGAGCTTGTCCCGGCTGCGCAGGAGCAGCAGCCTGTTGTTTTTCACTGCTGTGCTGCTGTGCATAGCTGTTGTTATAACTTGGACGGGAAGCGCCACGCGCTCCGACAGCAGGATTTCTACGCTCAAAACCGGTAGCAATAACCGTAACACGGATCTCATCTTCCAACTCTTCATTAATAACAGCACCAAAATGATATTAGCTTCAGCATCAACAGCTTCAGTAATAATATTAGATGCTTCAGTAACATCGAACAGTGATAAATCTTTACCGCCAGTAATATTAAAGAGTACACCACGTGCCCCTTCAATAGAAGCTTCCAAAAGCGGACTCTTGATTGCAGCTTCAGCTGCTGCACGGGCTCCGCCCTCACCTTTAGCCGTACCGATACCCATTAAAGCAGACCCTGCATCAGACATGATAGTTTTCACGTCAGCAAAGTCGGCATTGATAAGTCCCGGAACTCCAATCAGGTCAGAAATACCCTGCACACCTTGACGCAGTACGTCATCAGCAATACGGAAAGCATCAAGCATCGAAGTACGACGATCAATTACCTGCAGCAAACGATCATTAGGTATGGTGATCAAAGTATCAACTTTATCTTTCAAATTAACTATACCGTTTTCAGCCTGCGTCATGCGACGTTTGCCTTCAAAAGAAAACGGTTTGGTAACTACTCCGACTGTCAAAGCGCCAACTTCTTTGGCACACTCAGCCACAACATGCGCAGCGCCGGTACCTGTACCGCCGCCCATACCTGCTGTTACAAAAACCATGTCAGCACCGCGCAGAGATTCCAGCAACTGATCTCTGGACTCCTCGGCCGCTTTTTCACCGACTTCAGGATTGGCACCGGCCCCAAGACCTTTGGTCAGTTTTTCGCCGATCTGAATACGGTTGGGAGCTTTCGAAAGCAACAAAGCCTGGGCATCACAGTTTACGGAAATAAATTCCACACCCTGAACACCGGCTGAAATCATCCGGTTGACGGCATTGTTACCGCCGCCGCCGACACCGATAACTTTTATATTGGCTAAATTTTCAAAACTTTTCTCTTCAAATTCTTCAAACATCGTATTGTGCTCCCCTTATGTATTTGGGTCAAAATGAAAAATCCAAACCATTGACATTTTACATTCAACATTAATAGTCTTTTTTCCTGCTTTTTATAAAAATTTTTTTATTTTTTCAAAAACAGATGTCTGATCGCCGCCAGATTTTGGAAAATGCGCATCCCAAAAATCAGGATACCAACCAGATACAAGTCGATACCAAGAATCATACCAACGTAGCACAAAAAAGCCGCCAGCACAGCGTTAGTAAAAAATCCCGTAATAAAGACCGTATTATCATAAGACCCTTCCATGCTGGAACGAATCCCGCCGAAAGCAGTATCCAATGCCGCCATCAAAGCTACAGAAAGCATTTTACCATATTCAGGCGGTATATAAACCGGGAAATACAATCCGGCACAGATGCCTGCCGCCAAACCAGCAAGAACATAAAAATCATTTTTCTGCCGCCTCCTTCTCTGCATCGGAAGCTTGCCCTTCTGCTATTTTGGCATACTCAAAACTTTTACGGCCTTTAAAAGCCTGAATAACGATATCATCAGACTGACTTAAATCGGCCTGGATACCCCAAAATTTGAAGTTTTCCAGAACGCCGCCGCGCAATTTGAGCGCACTTTCTAAATTGTTAGGATTCCCAATAGCTTTTATCTCATAAGGCGGTGCCGAACGATTGTTATTTACCGATAAAGTCGGACCCGCACAGCGGATCTCGCTCATCGCTACAATCCTTTCGCCGTTGATGGCAATAGCCTCAGCGCCTGCGGCACGCAGCTCATTGATAACTCTTAATAAATCATCATCATGAATAATATACAAGTTAGGATTTTCTCCAGGTTTGCTGGCAATCTTACTGTCATCCAAAACCAGTTTGATACCCTTACCATGCATTTCAAAATCACCTGCAAAAGCTTTTAACCGAACTATTTCTCTGGCAACAACCTCGTCACCTGCTTTTGCCTGCAGCTTTTCCATTTCTTTAGATAATTCATCTCGTTCTTTTCTACTGCTTTCAAACGGTCAGACAAATCCTCGGCACGCTGAATATTAATAGTTTTTGTCGTTTTGTAGTTTTAAACTGTGTAGCCAACATAAAACCGAGTACGGCGCAAACCAGTGCAATTAAAATTTTTGCATGTTTGTTCGCAAACATTTTATCCTCCGTGTAATTCTTGCTATGTTACTGTTTCAATTTAATATATGGCTTCGTAAATGTCAAGTCAATAAATTCAGCTTGTATGTTTTTTTTTTTTTTTTCATTAAAAACAGTAACAAATAAATTAAGTTTATCCATAATCTTATAAACATCACCCAATAAAATCGGATAACCATATTGCAGATAGAACTTAACATTATTCTGCTGGTCTACAGCAATTTCGGAAATATGCGCCACAGTATCACGATCCAATTGACTCAAAAATTCCAAAATCAGTAAAACCTGCTTTTCACCGATTCTGTCTCCAAAGTAAATATTACCTGTAACAATACCTGATAATACAGGAGCGTTGGCATCCTTGATTCCATCACTGACTTCCATCACCACGCCTGTATAATCTACCTTTGCATATCCGTTATAAGAGCAGGCCAGATATACTGCCGGCCGCCGTTCTGTGATCTTCACGCGCATCACACCAGGCCAACTGTAAGAAACATCAGCCTTCTCGAATCTTACGTCATGAGTCAGCGCCTTCTGTACCTGCCATGGTGATATCACAAACAAATTAACAGGCTCCTGCACACCAGAGATCTGCAGAATATCTTTAGCCGTAACCTTATCGCTGCCTTCGACATTAATACTGCCAAAGCAAAACCCGGCTGACGAACCCAATGCCAGCCAGCAGCCAGCAAAGCAGCACATATTATGCAAAAACAGATGAAACGCAAAAGGCGCACCCGACGCCTTCTCCGCTCTTTTCGCAAACGTTCACGTGTCGACTGCACCTTTCTCACCTCACTTCGTCAATATCAGCAGTATCGATCTTACTATTTATCGTTCAAAGATGCCGACAAAAGAATCTTCTCACACAAGTCAGGGAAAGATATCCCCACAGCAGCTGCTGCTTTCGGCACCAGGCTGGTAGCAGTCATTCCTGGAACTGTATTAGCCTCCAGTACATAGCCTTTACCTGCTTCATCAAGCATCACATCCACACGCGCAACACCACTGCATCCCAAAACCTTGTAGGTTGCAACAGCCAGTTCCTGCACATGCCTTGTCGTTTCTTTATCAAGCGCCGGAACTAAATATTCAGTTTCACCTTTGGTATATTTAGAATGAAAATCATAAACCCCGGAATGCGGTACGATATTGATAACAGGCAATGCAACAGCCATGCCCCCATCCTGCATAATGGCAACAGTAAGCTCTTTGCCCTGAATAAACTCTTCCACAACAACCTCACGGGAATAAGTAAAGCCTTCTCCATAGCAGAATTAATATCAGTATCATTTTTACGATCTCAACACCAATACTGGATCCCTGTGTCGCCGGTTTAACAACAACAGGCATCTTTTAAAAGCAGATAGAATCTCACCAAAAATCATGCGTTTCTCCTTTACAAAATCAACGATTTAGGAGTAGCAATACCTGCGGCCTGCATGATGCGTTTAGATGCCGCTTTATCCATGCTCAACGCACTTGCAAGCATACCTGAACCAGTATAGGAATTTCCAGCATCTCCAGTAAAGTCTGCAGCCGACCATCTTCACCATACATTCCATGTACAGCATTAAAACTACTTTTGCACTGCATTCTTCCAATTGCAGTGCCAGTTTTTCGGTTCCAGATCTATTTCGGCAACATTGTAGCCTTTTTCACGCAGAGCCCCAGCAATAGCGGCACCAGTAACCAGAGAAATTTCTCGTTCAGCCGACGGGCCTCCCATTATTACTGCAACAACATCGTTTTATTCATCATTATCTACCTCTCTCAAGCTCGGTAACAAGCTCTTCACCGACCTTAAAAATATCGCCGGCGCCAACAGTCATAATCAAATCTCCCGGCTCGGCAATTTTAAACAAGTACTCCTCTAACTTCGGCAAAGTAGGAATAAACGTAACCTGCTGCTGTGTCGCCTCAGTCACAGCTTCTGCCAGTGAAGCCCCACTTACACCATCAATTGGGAATTCACCTGCAGAATAAATATCAGTCAATATCAGCTGATCGCAATCAGCAAAGCATCGGCTGAATTCATCAAACAATAATTTTGTGCGGGTATAACGGTGCGGCTGAAAAGCACAAATCAACCTTTTAGGCTGGGTCTGCCTGGCCGCTTTTAACGTAACACCGATTTCCGTCGGATGATGCGCATAATCGTCAACAACCCAGATCACATCAATGCGGCCTTTTGTTTCAAAACGTCTTCTAGCACCGCTGAATTTCTTCAATGCAGGTAAAATCTGCTGCATCGGTATCCCCATTGCCTGTGCCGTCGCTATTGCTCCCAAAGAATTAAGCACATTATGCTGTCCTGGTACGATCAGCTCAACGGTGCTGACAAAAACTCCTTCTACATATAAATCATAACAGGTACCATTGACACTGTATCGGATGTTTTCGCCTGATAACGAGCGTCTTCATGCTCCAGGCCATAGCTGATAACAGGAGTTGTCGTTTCTGATGCCAGCTTGCGCAGTTTTGACTGTCCATACATAAAATTGCTGCGCCGCCGTCTTTGACATTAGACAAAACTCTGTAAAAGCCAGATAAATATTTTCTTCGCGCCATAATGGTCCATATGATCGTTTTCAATATTTGTAACAATGGCATACTTAGGATAAAACTTTAAAAGAACCGTCGCTTTCATCAGCCTCAGCTACCACATATGGTCCTGCCCCATTACGGGCGTTACCGCCCAAGCTGCCAACCTCACCGCCAATAATAATGGTCGGATCGATATCCGATGCAGCAGCAATACAGGAAATCATTGCACTGGTAGTAGTTTTGCCGTGAGCACCTGCCACAGCCACCCCATCAGCATGATTAAGAATCTCTGCCAGCACATCTGATCTGTGCAGAATAGGTAAATTACGTTTTTCGCTTCCATCAGTTCGGGGTTATTTTGATGGATAGCACTGGATATAACTACGGCGTCGACATCGTCGACCTGACATTCGGCATGACCCATGTAAACCAAAGCGCCCTCTTGAGCAAGCTTAGCCCCATATGACCGGCATTAAGATCAGAACCTGATACCTGATAACCGCGTTTGAGCAAAACATGCGCAATAGCACTCATTCCGGCTCCTCCAATACCGATAAAATGAATGTTTTGCAGACCTTTAAGCACTAAAAGCCCTCCTCCGTCATTTTCTTACTAAGTTCAACGCCTGCTGCGCGATTTCTGCCGCCGCCTCAGGTCTTCCCAAACTTTTTGCAGCTTTTTTCATAGCCTGCAGTTGGTTATCGTTGATCAGTAATTTTTCTATCTCTTCCAACAATTTTTCGCCTGTCAGTTCTTTATCCAAAATAACCTTAGCTGCTCCGGCCGCCTCTACGGCCTTAGCGTTAAATTCCTGGTGATTGGCTGTAGCGTAGGGATATGGTACAAGCACAGCAGGAACACCCTTTGCTGTCAACTCTGCCAAACCGATAGCTCCGGCCCGAAATACAGCCAGATCGGCAGCTGCCAAAGCAACCGGCATATTATGCAGATATGGCCTGATCATAATGTTATCGTCCAATGATCCGGCCTTCCTCATTTCAGCCATATAATATTCATAATTAACTTCACCGGTAGCATGCAGCACCTGCACATCTGAGCGTCCCGACAGCTCGCGCTCTACATACTGCATGGCATTATTGATGCTGCGGGCCCCTCGGCTTCCACCTGATACAAGAATAGTTTTTTTGTTTGCATCAAGCCCAAGCTCAGCAACAGCATCCTTACGTTTTTTCTGCATGATCTCGCTGCGAATAGGATTCCCTGTAAAAATCTTTTTTGACGAACCGCCAAAATATTTTTCGGCCTCACTATAACCTAAAAAAACCTTTCTCACATAACGCGCCAGAATTTTATTAGTTACACCAGGCATTGCGTTCTGTTCCTGAATACATGTGGGAATACCTTTTAAAGCAGCTAAAAACACGATTGGACCACAAACATAACCGCCAGTACCAATAACTAAATCCGGCTTCAACTTATCAAGCAGGCTGTAGGCATCTTTAAGCCCATGCAGCAGTTTTATGCCTGAACGCAATGTGTCTAAACTTAAACTGCGTTTAAAACCTGCAACATCAATAAATTCCAAATTATAACCGTAACGTGGAATAATATCTTTTTCCAAACCTTGCCTTGTCCCGACAAAGGTAATTTCCACATCAGGACGGATAGCCTTGATTTGATCAGAAATAGTCAGCGCCGGATAAATATGCACGCCGGTACCGCCGCCAGAAAGTATAACTTTCACAGTTTTTCCTCCTAGCCTTTACTTTGGCAATGCCGCAACCAAATTTTTAAAATAACGGCCGCGTGCAGGGAAATTTTCAAACATATCATACGAAGAACAGGCAGGTGACAGTAATACTACCTGTGGCGCAGCAGCCAGCTTATACGCCAGCTCAACAGCCTCATCCATTGTCTCTACTTTTCTGATATCGCCTACGCCTGCTGCTGCGGCGGCTTCATAAAAACGTTCTTTCGCTTCACCCAATAAAATCAGCACGTCTGCCTTGGCCTGCACTAATTTCATCATCGGTTCCAAAGATGTCATTTTATCATGTCCGCCTGCCAGCAAAATTATATGCCCGTCAAAAGCTTCCAAAGCTTTTATTGTCGAATCAGGATTAGTTGCTTTCGAATCATTATAATATGGTACACCGTTAACTGTCATCACATACTCCAAACGGTGCTCAACACCTGTGAAATCCAGCAAAACCCTGCGCATATTTTCAATAGTGACCCCGGCAAAAAAACATGCCGCAATAGCCGCCAGTACATTTTCTTCATTATGACCGCCAAATACACGCAAGTCTTTTTATGACAAACAGTATAAAGCTGTCTGTCCCAGGCAATAGTAAAATTACCTCCGTTTAAATATACGCCCCGATTAAGCTGCTCCCTGCGGCTGAACCAGCAAACCCTTGAAGGGGCCAATTCGCCCCAGCTGCGTATAATAGGATCATCATAATTTAAAATCACGATATCATTCTCACGCTGTTTTTTAAATATATTACACTTCGCCGCACCATAAGCTTCCATCGTATGGTGGCGATCTAAATGATCGGGAGTCAGATTCAAAATTACTGCTACATCTGGGCGAAACTCACGCACACCTTCCAGCTGAAAACTAGACAGTTCCGCTGCAAGCCAGGCGTCAGCTCCTAAATTCTCAACTTCCTTAGACAATGCCTGTCCAATATTACCGCCAACGGCCGTTGGCACAGGCAAAGTTTTCAGCATTTCTCCTACTAAAGTAGTAGTTGTTGTTTTCCATTCGTACCCGTAATTCCTATAATATGCCCATGATAACTGCGGTATGCCGCTTCTACTTCACTTATGACCTCTATTCCCATCTGCACGGCCATATCAGTCAAAGGATTAGCCAAAGGAATACCAGGTGATAAAACTATCTGTTCTACTTCCTGCAGCAAAGTTTCCCCATTGCCGCAGTACAGGCCACCACCTTGCTTTTTCAGCAGTTCCAGCAAAGCATTATCTATCTTTGTTTCCTTATCGCTATATAGAAGCACCCTGCAGCCTTGTTTCGCCATAGCGTCAGCACCTCCGCAGCCACTGATGCCACTACCGTATACTAAAACCGTCTTTGTCATTAGCAGCCGCCTCCGTTCCCCAAACACCATAACCCGATACCGATTAAACCAAGCAGCAAACTACTGCCCGCAAAAACTTGCACAATCTTTGTTTCTTTCCACCCGCCCAATTCAAAATGATGATGAATAGGCATCATACGAAAAATACGCTTACCGCCTGTTTTCTTAAAATAACCGACCTGAATAATAACCGAAGCTGCTTCCATAACATAAATCCCGCCAAGAATAATCAGCAACAGCTCTGTCCGTGTCAACAGGGCCAACGCAGCAATTCCTCCGCCCAGTGCCAAAGAACCTGTATCGCCCATAAAAACTTTAGCCGGATAACGATTGAACAGTAAAAAGCCCAAACAAGCACCCGTCAATGTCAAAGCAAAAATACTGAGGTCCATACTGCCTGACTGATAAGCAATATAAGCATAAGCCAACGTTACCGGTACTGTTACGGATGCAGCCAGGCCATCTAACCCATCAGTAAGATTGACAGCATTCGTAGTACCTACCAGAAGCAAAAACGCCAGTACGTAATATAGGCTTCCCAAGGGAACTGACAATGAGGTTCCTGGAATATTCAACCCCAAATTTACATGCGGCTGCAATTCAAGATAATAAACATAGGCACCAGCCAGCAAGAATTGTAAAAACAGTTTCTGTTTAGCTGTAAGCCCAAGATTACGTTTCATTACCACTTTAATATAATCGTCAACAAAACCAATCAGCGCATGCCCAAAAGTCAGAAGCAATGCAATCAAAACTGCCGGCGTCAGCTTGCACCATACCAGCACTGCAACCAGAACTGCAGTCAGTATCATCAACCCGCCCATTGTCGGTGTGCCACTCTTTTTTTGATGTGCCTGCGGCCCGCAGTCACGAATGCTCTGACCAAATTTCAATTTATGAAGCAGCGGTATCAGCACAGGTCCACTGGCTGCGCAGATCACAAAAGATGTCGCCAATGCTCCCCAAAGGCTGTAATCCATTTTCTATCAATCTCCAAACCTTATAGCTATAGCTGTTTATTTTTTAAAACTAACTCCAAAGAGAATCCACCTGCATCGAATGCGAACCTTTTAAAAGCACTATGTCATGCGACTGCAGAAGGCTATCCAAAAGCTTGGCCGCTTCATCTCGGCCAGCACACCAATATGCTTTGCCTCCCAAAGCTTCAACTGCCGCGGCAATAGCTTTTGCTTCATCACCATAAGCGATTACCATATCCGTCTTTTCGCGAACAGCAAACTGACCAACTCTGCGATGAGAATCGAAAGAAATATCACCCAGCTCCAGCATATCAGCCAACACTGCAATCGTACGGGCGCCGTGGGCAGCTTTGCTTCATGTAAAGTTTTTAACGCTGCTTCCATTGAAGCAGGGCTGGCATTATAGGCATCATTGATTACCGTCATAGTACCTATATGCACTATTTCCTGACGGCTGCCTGTCAGTTTTGCTGTCATTAAAGCTTTAGCACTATTATTTAATTTTACACCAAAAGCAGCACCCACTGCAATCGCTGCCAAAGCATTTTGTACATTGTGTTCACCAATAAATGGCATATTCACTTCCGTACGTTCTCCTGATCTGCTGTCAATGCAGGTAAATACACTCCCATGAGCAGTTGTTACCACATTATCACCGCGGAAAGTAGCTTTACCTGAATACCCATAAGTAACAACCTGTGCCTTAGTTTTATCCGCCATTGCTGCAACATATTCATTATCAGCATTCAGCACCGCCAATTGTTCCTGTGTCAGATCTTCAACTAGCTCACTTTTTGCTCTGGCAATATTTTCCATACTTCCCAGAAGCTCCATATGTGTTTCACCAACATTAGTCACAACCGCTACATCAGGTTTTGCAATATCGCATAATTCCTAATCTGACCCAAGCCGCGCATTCCCATTTCGACAACAGCAATCTCTGTATCAGCCTTAACGCTCAGCAATGTTTTTGGCAAACCAATTTCATTATTAAAATTTTCCTGAGTTTTGATCACCTTAAACTTAGTCGACAAGCAGGCAGCAATCATATCCTTAGTAGAAGTTTTACCATTAGAACCAGTAACAGCAACCACCTTTAAATTTTTATTACTCATTCTGTATGCATGCGCTATCTGCTGATAAGCAAGCAGCGTATCCTCAACAGTAATAATTACAGTTTCAGAGGGCAGTTCAGGCACAGGCTTTGACACCAGCACTGCCGCCGCTCCATGTTCCAACGCCATTTTACAATAAGCATGACCGTCAAAACGCTCACCACACAAAGCTACGAACAATTCACCACTGCTTTCAATCCGCGAATCAGTCGTAATCCCTGTGAAAATAAGCTCCTGCATATTTTCACAATGTCCACCTGTTGCCGTTATTATTTCCTGCAAGCTCAACATACAATCACCTTTTCTTCCAGTATTCCTGCACTACTTCACGATCATCAAAGTGAATAGTTTTATCTGCCAGAATTTGATAGTTTTCATGGCCTTTACCGGCGATCATAATTACATCATTCGCAGCAGCCTCAGACAAGGCGTGATAAATAGCGTCTCTGCGCTCTGCAATCAATTCCACACTCTTCCCTTCCGGAACATCCTTCAGTGCCTCTGCAATCTCGTCAATGATAACTGCCGGATCCTCAGTACGCGGATTATCAGAAGTAACTACGACCCTATCTGCCAGCTCCAAAGCCATCCTTCCCATAATAGGCCTTTTTTTATTGTCACGGTCACCACCGCAGCCAAATACTACCCACAGTTTGCCTTCCGTAATACTACGAGCAGTTTTCAGCACATTTTCCAAACCATCAGGAGTATGAGCATAATCAACAATAACAGTATACGGCTGTCCTGCTTCCACTAACTGGAAACGTCCAGGAACACCGTCGAAACCATTTAAAACATCAACAATAGTTTTTTTATCAATTTGTTCTGCCAACGCAATAGCCACAGCCGCCATAACATTGTAAACATTAAATTCACCCGTAATTTTTAAAAGCAGATCCATCTCGCCCACCGGCGTATGCAGCTGTAACCGCATTTGTTTAGCCTCAACTTTAAAAAACAACGGATAAATATCATTATTACGTCCTTCGCCATAAGTCAGTATTCTTGTTTTTGTGCGGTCGCATAAAATCGGCGAACTTGCATCATCCATATTAAAAACTGCTGTTTTATTCTCTTTTTTACCTTCATGCAAATGTTCAAACAACAGCCCTTTCGCATCGCGATAGTTTTCCAGTGTTTTATGAAAATCCAAATGATCCTGCGTTATGTTGGTTAAAGCAGCAGTGTCATATTCACAGCCGGCAACACGATTAAGTGCCAGTGCATGCGACGAAACCTCCATGACCACATACTCACATCCGGCTTCTTTCATTCTGTATAAAGCACGCTGCAGATCTACTACGTCTGGAGTAGTATTATGAGCTACAATAGCCTCGTCCTCGATCATTATATTGATAGTTCCTATAAGCCCAACCTTAAATCCGGCCTTACGTAAAATAGCACGCACAATATTGGTAGTAGTGGTTTTGCCATTCGTTCCCGTTACCCCTATCATCCGCATAGTTTTACCTGGATAATCATAGAAAAAGGGAGCGATAACTTCCATTCCCAATCGGGTATCAGCCACCTTTAAAAGCGTCAATCCATCAGGACATACCTCTGGAACATCCTCAACCAAAGCTGCACCGGCACCAGACGCAGCAGCCTGCTCCAAGTATTTATGCCCATCCACATGTGCCCCTTTCAGACATATAAACAAACTGCCTTCTCTCACTTCGCGCGAATCAGCAGTTATATCCTTAATGATTTTATCGCAGTCACCAACAACCTGTACTTCAGGCAGTACAGCAACGATTTCTTCTAACAGCTTTTGCATATAGCATACCTCCAAAAGTGAAAGGGCAGCCTATATACAGGCTGCCTTCTAAAATCTTCATATATTATAGCATATTTTTAATAAGAAGGCTATGAAACGATTATTTTGCATAAGCATAGCCGTCATAAGCAACTTTACGGCTATCAGCCTTCACATAGATATTATTACGGGCAACTGTCATACCCAATTGTTTTTCAGCTATACTGGTGACTCTTTCCGGCCCCTTCAGCTGCTCAACTTCAATTTTTATTTCCGAATTTTTTAAAAGCAACGTAGCTTCCTGCTGCTTCAATGCAACAAGCTCATCACCTGTACGGACCAGGCTTTCACTGCGTGCGACCGCAGCAAAATAAGCCACCATCACGAGCAGTACTAACACGGCAGCACGGCGACGCACAAGTTTATAGTCAACTTTTTTAACTTTTCGAACCCGCTCTGCAGGTCTCTCATATTCAATTTCTTCCCATGCGTAGTTATCATACTTACGTGCTAACATGCTCCACCCTCCAAATCAGCGTTTGATCGCATAACGTAACCGTGCGCTGCGCGAACGCGGATTCGCCTCTATTTCCGCATCGCTGGGAACTATATTCCCCACTTTTTTTACAAGCGGCTTTCTGCCGCAAACACAAACTGGAAGCTGCGGCGGACATATGCACCCTTTCGCCAGCTGTGCCAGTGTTTGTTTCACTATCCTATCTTCTAAAGAATGAAATGTAATCACTCCTATACGCCCGCCGCTTTTCAAACGTTCGACCGCCTGCGTTACAACATTTTCCAAAATATTCAATTCATCATTCACTTCAATACGGATTGCCTGAAACGTACGTTTTGCAGGATGCGGACCATCCTGCCGCGCTCCCTTGGGAATTGCCTTTTTGATCACATTCACAAGTTCAAAGGTAGTTTTAATAGGCTTTTCAGACCGTTCCTTAACGATAAACTGAGCTATTCTTTTACTCCAGCGTTCTTCACCATAACGGTAAATAATATCTGCCAGTTCTTCTTCTTTGTAACGGTTAACTATATAATAAGCATCTTTTTACTTTCTTTATCCATCCTCATATCCAAAGGACCATCATGCATATACGAAAATCCACGCTCCGGTGTGTCCAGTTGATAAGAAGATACACCAAGATCAAAAAAAATTCCGTCAATCTTATCAATATCCAAGCCATCTAAAACATCGTCGAAATTCTTAAAATTTGACTTAGCGATTTTTATTTTACAAGGCAGTCCCTGCAATCTAACACTTGCAGCTGCAATCGCGTCATCGTCCTGATCAATAGCGACCAGCGTGCCCCGCGAACTGAGCTGCATGGCAAACCCTTTGGAATGTCCCGCACCACCCATGGTGCAGTCCACATAAATTCCATCTTTGTCAGTTATAAGCCAGTTGATGCTCTCTTCCAGCAATACGCTTTTATGTACAAATTCCATTATCATGGCCGCCTGTCCTTAGATTCCTAAATCAAGATCTGCCAACTGTTCCGCTAATTCGCCCACATCTTCGGCATTTTCTTCGTTATATGCGTTCCAGCGTTCTGCGTCCCAGATCTCAGCCCTGTTGCCAACGCCGACAATAACGGCATTTTTATCCAGTCCTGCAAACTCGCGCAGATTAACAGGTAAAAGTACCCGTCCCTGTTTATCGCACTCACCTTCGGCAGCACCGCCAAAAAAGAAACGGTTAAAATCACGGGCACCCTTACGGGTCATCGGTAAAGAATTGAGCTTTGCTTCTAAAAGCCGCCATTGCTCAAGATCATAAACAAATAAGCAGCCGTCCAGCCCTTTGTTAAAACAAACTTTGTTCCCAAAGCCTCGCGGAGCTTTACAGGCATAAAAAGGCGTCCCTTTGCATCAAGGTTATGTTGAAACTCGCCCATTAACATTTTGAGACACTCCTTCCTCCACTTTGCTCCACTTTTCACCATTATAACCTCATTTTTGTGAAATTACAACATTTTTTACTAATATATAAGAAATATAAAACTTCCGCAAGCTTTAGCTTGCGGAAGTTTAAATCTTTAGTATCAGTAATTGGTGCTTCTCAGTTCAAAATAGCCCTGCGGATGGTCGCAGACCGGGCATTTTTCCGGAGCTTTTTCAGCAACAACAATTCTGCCACAGTTGCTGCAGATCCAAACCTGTTTTTCTTCACGTTTGAATACTCTGTCATTTTCGATATTGGCGAGCAGTGCCAGATATCTTTCTTCATGCTCTTTCTCGATTTTGGCAACTTCTTCAAAAAGGAAAGCGATTTTATCAAAGCCTTCTTCTCTTGCTTCCTTTGCAAAACCTGCATACATGTCGGTCCATTCATAATGTTCACCGGCTGCAGCGTCTTTCAGGTTAGCCATAGTATCGGGCAGGCTGGCATGCGGAATACCGCCGCTCATTAAAAATTTTGAACCAGATCTTAGCATGCTCTTCTCGTTACCTGCAGTTTCTTCAAAAATAGAAGCGATCTGATTATAGCCTTCTTTTAGCGATACCAGCATAATAAGTGTATTTATTTCTCGCTTCAGACTCACCTGCGAAAGCGGTATGCAAATTAGCTTCTGTTTTACTTCCTTTAAATTCCATTGGAAACTCCTCCTTTAAAACAATAATTTTTTTATATACAACCCGTTGCGGGCGTACGTTCTTAGTTCTTCTCCTTGGCTTCCAGCTTTTGACATTCAGGACAGACGCCGTTAAACACGATGTCATGGTCTTCCATTTTAAAACCGGTGACTTCGCCTACTTTTTCGTCCAGCCTTCTATATAGTCCATATCCTCAACATTCATAAACATACCGCAATGAGTACATTTTATGTGATAATGCCTGGTCAGGATATGGTCAAATCGATCAGCGCCGCTTGGTACGGAAACCTTACCCAACAGGCCGCTTTCTACCAGCGAATTAAGATTTCTGTACACAGTGCCTTTGCTTATATCAGGATATTCCATAGTAATACGGTCATACACTTCTTCGGCAGTGGGGTGATCTGCTAAAAATCTTACGGCAGCTATAACTAACTGCCTTTGGATAGTGTCTCTCTTAGTCATATATACCTCTCCTATCGAAACTTATTCTTAATTAGAATTATACACCCAATTAAATCATTGTCAAGCATTTTCACTGTTTTTTCACCTGCACAAACAGCATTTTTACCAGTCCGGACAGTAACTGTTTTGCAAATTGCGAAATCAATATCGATAAGTTTTTTCATAAAATAGTACTTAAACAAATCAGATAATTCATAAAGGAATCAGCTTCATTGACAACCGGGAAGCAGGCGACGTATAATTTAGGCAGCAGTTAACCGCTCCAACACAAGCAGCTTCAATAATAAAACATCTATCGATGTCCATATGCAAACACTAACATTAGACAAACTTGCCATTGGTCAAAAAGCAACTATCACTACTGTCGGCGGTGAAGGAATCCTGCGCCGCCGTTTTTTAGATATGGGACTGACCCCCAAAACCAAAGTCATGGTACGTAAAAACCCCTTAGGCGACCCGATCGAAATTTTTCTGCGTGGCTATGAGCTCACTCTAAGGCTGGATGACGCCAATAAGATCACCGTTGCACCGGAGGAACCATGAGCCTTACCTTCGCCCTCGTCGGCAACCAAAACTGCGGCAAAGCACACTTTTCAACTATCTGACCGGCAGCAATCAGCACGTCGGCAACTTTCCCGGCGTCACGGTCCAGAAAAAAGAAGGCCGCCTGCTGAACAATAAAGATGTCACCGTCATTGATCTGCCGGGCATTTATTCGCTGTCGCCCTATACCTCGGAAGAAATCGTGACCCGTGACCTGCTTTTACGCAGCAAACCTGATATCATCATCAACGTTATCGACGCTACCAATATTGAACGCAGTCTCTATCTTTCCCTGCAGCTCATCGAACTCAACACCCCGATGATCATGGCCCTGAATATGATGGATGAACTTACGGCCAGCGGCGGTTCTATCAATATCAAAAATAGAAGACCGCCTTACCGTACCGGTCGTCCCAATCACAGCCAATTCAGGTGCCGGCGTTGACGAACTGCTTTCACGCGCCCTGAAAACCGCTCATGATAAAAAAATGCCTGAACGACTCGACTTTTGTTCAGGCGTCACTCATATGGCGATTCATTCTATCGCCCACCTGATCGAAGCCAAAGTCCGCAGCAAAGGACTGCCGTTGCGATTTTCGGCAACAAAACTCATTGAAGGCGATGAACCATTGGTAAAAGAGCTTGAACTGACAGCCAACGAGCTGGATATTATTGACCATGTCACCAAAGACTTGGAAATAGCTTTAGATACAGATAAAGAAGCGGCGCTGGCCGATATGCGTTACACTTATATTGAAGAATTATGTTCCTACGCCGTACATAAACCACAAGAAACAATTGCTCAGATGAGGTCAGTCAAAATCGACCATTATCTGACCCATAAATATTTTGCAATACCTATTTTCCTGCTGACTATCTTCACCATTTTTTGCTCACCTTCGATGTTATCGGCGCCGCATTAAGCGACTGGCTCGAAATCGGCATCAGTTCCGTTACTGAAGCCGCCGATCTGGGTCTTACTGCAATCGGCCTCAGTGCTCCTATCCATTCCCTCATTATTGACGGTATTTTTACAGGTGTAGTGAGCGTCCTTTCCTTCCTGCCAACTATTGTTACACTTTTTTTTTTTTTTTCATGCTTGAAGACAGTGGTTATATGGCCCGGATTGCCTTTGTTATGGACAAACTGCTGAGAAAAATTGGCCTATCCGGTTCTTCATTCGTTCCTATGCTGATAGGATTCGGCTGCAGCGTCCCGGCCATTATGGCCACACGTACCCTTGCCAGCGAACGTGACCGCAAAATGACCATGATTCTCACACCATTTATGTCCTGCAGTGCTAAACTGCAGATCTACGGTGTTTTTATATCAGCCTTTTTTGCCGATAACAAAGCCGCGGTTATGATGTTCCTGTATTTATTGGGAATCTTCATTGCAATCGCTTCAGGACTGCTTTTAAAAACCTTTGTTTATAACGGTCAGCCCGTTCCTTTGTTATGGAGCTGCCCGCCTATCGTCTGCAAACAGCCCGCAATATCATGCTGCATATGTGGAGCAAGGCCAAAGACTTCTTATACAAAGCCTTTACTGTTATCTTCGTTGCCAGCATCGTCATCTGGCTGCTGCAAAGCTTTGACACCAGATTCTATATGGTAGACAATCCCGAAAACAGTATGCTGGCCGGTATAGGCAGTTTTATTGCACCATTCTTTGCTCCGCTTGGATTCGGCGACTGGCGTGCTGCAACGGCACTTGTTACCGGTCTAACAGCCAAAGAAGTTGTCATCAGTACTCTATCTGTCCTGATGGGAGGAGACGGCGATATACCCGGTACAGCGCTGCAAAGTATCTTTACACCGCTGACTGCTCTAAGCTTCCTAACTTTTCTCTGCTTTATCCCCCCTGCATAGCAGCTCTCGCCGCAATCAGACGCGAAATGAATTCTACGACGGAGACATTTTATATCATGTCCTACCAGATAATCACCTCCTGGATCGTCGCGTTCATTGTCTATAATCTTGGTAAAATACTTGGATTTAAATAAAAAACATCCGGCTTCTTAAAAGGAGCTGGATTTTTTTTATTATCTAACACTTACTCTGTTTAAAACAACTATAGCTGCAATAATATTTGTGCTTACGTCCTGCATAAACGGCATATTCCTAATAAATACAACTAAAGGAACCGTTTCATTACTGAATTTTTCTCTGAAAACTTCCGCATCGTTTCTCAGTTACGTTTTTATAAACAAAGCCAGGGCCGTTATTAAATAACAGCCCTGGCTCGGGGAATATTTCCAAACAGAACAGAGGGTTGCAATGTTCTGCCTAAAAGCAGATATTATTTTAACAAATTGTTAGAAAGTCCAGCGTGCACCAACATTCCAGCTCCAATCTTTTTTGAAATCGCCGCCGGCACTGCGTTCAAAGTCCAGATAAACATGATTATTCGTGCCTGTCTGGATAGCCGCTCCAATACCATACTCAAACCATGTATCTTTAAAACTGCGGTCTATCTTTATCCGGCTGCCGCTGTTATCAGCCATCGCAGCGTGGTAACCGCCGCCGAATTCATGCAGCAGATTGGCTTTTAAATAAATATTCGTTTTCTCATCGATATCCTTGCACAAGTTAAAACCTATGCGCCCTAAAGCACTGCGAATTCCGCCCTGGCGTACTGCTATGCCATTACTGGTAGTATAGTTATCACCGCCTAAATAACCAATGGTCAGCTGCCCCTGTGGTTCTATATACCAACCTTTATCATCAATCATTTTCTTACGGCCATATTCACTGCTCAACGAAATACCGACATTGTGCATATCACCGCGTATTTTTTACCGTTTTCATCAAACATTTTAAAATTGGTATCAATATGGTGGAACCTTAATACTACATCCAGATAATGTCCTTTATTACCCATTTCAGTAACATAAAAATTCATAGCCCGACTGTGATTATCACCACTGCCGCGGGAGTAACTGGCATCACCATCAGCATAGCTAATAGATACACCGCCGTACCGCGTATAATTTTGCTTTTCCTTCATTACTTCATCGTAGCCTAATTCATAATGAGTATATTTATTTTTGAAGCCAAAATTACCGCTGCGCCCTATTTTGCGCCCTTGACCCTGAGCCAAACACCTTTTTCATCCACGCCATTATGACGTAAGTCTCCCAACCTTTTCATCAACTGATCATGATCAAGCCATGTATAATAAGCTAAGGATCCGGCTGATACCGCACCATCTACACCCGGTGTCGGCTTTTCTTCAGGATCAACGGTCGTCACAGCTTTTAAATACCAGTCAGTAGTATAATTATAGTCATACGTATTATCTTTTTTATCCAGCTCGTAACGCTGATAGTACAGTGTACCTTCTCCATCAACTGCAGTAAATATCCCGTTATTGTTTTTTACGCTTGCCAGTACCGTATTTTCAGCATCTGTACCTGTATAAAGACCGGTGATTTCATTTAAGGCGATCGCATGCGTACCATCAAAAGTATCGGTCACATAAATACGATCGCTGTTATTGACATTGGTCGTTCCATCAATATCCAAAACAAAATAACCGCCATTACCACTGAGATTTTCAGTAGTGAGACTGCTGAACGCACCTCCGTCTTTCGTCATATCCACTACTGATTTATTGTTAGTAAAATTTGTCAGTGAAGACGATCCTGTCATACGCCACATGCTGTCGGTCATATCAAGGTCTATAATGCCGGAATTTTCTGTTTCCGACTTACCTGTGAACAGCGAGTTCGCCGCCATAAACAGTTCTATACTGCCGCTGTTATTAGCAAGCATATTACCAAGAACAGTAAATCTGCTGTCAGCGGTAATCCCTTCTATTTTCCCACTCTTATCAGCATAAACAGCATAACTGTCCGGATCTGCTGCACTGATATCAGCTCCGCCGTTAAATTTGATACTGCCGTCGGCAGAGTCGGCATAGGCAGCATGAGAACCTGTTCCCTGTGCACTGAGCCGTAATCCGTCTCCTGTTTCAATAACACCACGGGAGGCATAAATACCATGTGAGCCACTGCCTTTAGTAGTTACGCTAATATCATCACCTAAAGAAATCTCCGCATCCAGCATATCGGTATAAACACCATGTGACTGATTCCCTTGAGTATAAACGGTAGAATCACTACCAACCTTCACTTGGGCTGCTTTTTCTTCACTGCCTTTAGATGATGCGGCAGCATATACTTCGATGCCGTGTGCCTTATCACCAGATGTTGTAAGGTAGTTGCGTCCATTCAATGTTGTCGTACTTGCACCATCCACTTTAACTGCCGACGCCGCGGCACCAGCAGTAAAAATATTAACATGCGATTCAGCATTTACAACAGCTTTATTATTATAAATACCATGGGCATTATCTTTAGCTGTAGTAATAACAGCCAGTGCCTCTGTGCCGTCACTGTAATGATTAAGATTAACCTGTCCGCTAAGCGCATGAATTGCCGTTGCGTCCTGCCCTGTAGTATCTATAAACAGGTTACCGTGGAAATTTGTAGTGCCGGCTTTATTATAAACGCCATGCGCTCCTATATCACTACCGCTTCCTCGTCCCCATTTTCCGCTGTCACCGGCAGTAGTTATTTTAGTACTACCAAAAAATTCTGTAGTACCGCCTGCCAGTTCAGTTACTACTGCAGCGCTGCCAGCTCCGGTTGTATTGATCTGAGTGTTACCGGTAAGCTTAACATGTGCGCCGGTAGTTGGAGTAACGCCATAGGGGGTAGCGCCGTTCCAAATGCCGAATGCTGGCACATAACGATCTATATATGCCACATCACCGCTTAAATTGATAACCGTATTACCATTGAATTCAACCGTACCATTGATAGCACGTAATCCAGAACCACCGGCACCGACCATATTTATATTTGTATCGCCGTTGATAACAGTGCTGCCATGATCGTGACGAATAGCATAGGCTTCTGTCGCAGAAGCCGAATCCGAGAAATTTGTATTACCATTAATAGTTATCTGAGAATTTGTAGCTGAAGCTCCTGTCCAAATGCCGTAGCCGCGATTATAGCCATTGTTTTCAAAATTGATATTATCCGCATTTATAACAACGTTCTGATTATTGTTGGCAACATAGATCCAAGCTACTTCATCATATTTAGTACTTTGCCCGCCAGCAGCATCCAAAGCCATGGTAACGTTATAACCTGCTTTGTCTATTAGGAGGCTGGCACCATCGTTATGCAGTCTGACTGCATTGGTATGTGCATAAGAATTATCATTATAAGTGCGAATTTCTACATGTCCGTCACCGTCAATAATAATAGCTTCATCGGTACGTATACTTAAAGCACTGCCATGGGCACCAGTCTGATTATCGGCATCATTGATAACTTTAAATGTACCTGTGATACGGCTGCCACCAGTAATATTGACATATTCTGTATTCGTTTCCAGACCTGACGGCATATCCCCATTAATGACTTTTCACTGGCAGCAGCCGCTACTGCAGTACTAGAAATGGTTATACTGCAAAGAAACCGGCAGCCAGCAATGAATACATTACTTTTTCTGCAATAAATCTTGTTTTTGTTGTTAAACTGTTTTTCATAACCCTCTCACCTTTCTTGAAATAAAATTGCAACATAAAAATTTCCCCAATTTTTGCTACCATTGTAAATTTTCAGTTATTTACTGTAATAAACTTTGATATAATATCACATCCGCCCCGCAAGACATTTTACTTTTACTGTATATTTTAGTTTGAGAAGTCTTGCAAAAACTACTTTTACTAAAAAAAGCTGCCGATTTCACCGGCAGCTTGGATAAACGATATCATTTAAAATATAAAAAAGCGCAATGTTATAAACATTGCGCTTTTAGCTTTCTCAATCATGTAGGTATGGTGCTTCATAATCCGAAGGTAACCAGAAAAGCCTGATCGGCAAATTTGATGCACCAGGCGGTGACCAAGTGAAACGACCTTCACTATTTGGTTCAAGCCTGGCTATGCAAAATCCTTCTTCTCCTAAACGGCCAAAGGCTGGGCTCTCTGGAATATTAATGATTTTCCTTTGGCCGCCCTGCTCTAAAACCCCTACGCCAGCGAACATCCCGCCCCATGGATTGAGCCAAAGTTCATAGGGCTTATCGCCTTTTAATTTATAATCAATATTATAAATTACCCCGTAATTACCATAATTTTCAGCAGGCAGGCCGGTAGTTGCATCAGTACCGCGCAGATATTCACCGGTCTGGCTGTCTGCCAAAAGCAGAGCATAACTGGCGCCGGCTTCAGTATCAATAGAATGCTGAAGTTTATAGTTTAGATCAGCTTTGACAAAAGTACCACGCAGCGGATGCTCATCCATCGGCAGCTGTTTGGCCAAAGCAGAAAAAAGTTCAATATCTGTTTTCGGATCGCACATCAACACTGTTACTTCAACCGGTCGGTCACTAAAAAAGTCGATAGTACCAGTCAACAATTGATCGGTGGGCAACAACATTCCTTCGCCACTTAAAAGCTCCAGCGTTTTACCAAAGCCAAGCGTACTGTTTTTTTTTTTTTTCCTCGAAATAATATTCCTGAGATTTTTTTCCAACCGCCTGGTAGTCATGACTGGGACCGTCTATACCACTGCGTGTCACTGCAAAATTTACAGGTCGCAGCCCGTTATTTTTAACAATGATCGCAAGCTTTTTCAATTTACTTGTACCATTGACATGATGAAAAAACAACCGACCTTCACCTTGCAGTGTGTCACGATATAAAATACCAGTCTCATAAACCATTTACGGACTGTCAGAAAACAGTAACTTCGGGCCCTCAGCTTTCACCTTAGCCCGCAGTTCCTGATAATCAGGAACGCCCTGTTCAGGCCAGACAGCCTGAGTAAAACCTGTCACAGGAACACTTACAAGAAAGCCGCACATACATGCGGCTAAAAGATTTCCTAAAAATTTTTTCATAAGTATAAATTTCCCCAGCAGTTATCACAAACTGTTTTATAGTCTTGCAAAATTTTTCCAGGCCCTTGTCTGTCAGCGGATGCAGCAGCATTTGTTCCAGCACATTGGTAGGAATTGTTGCAATCTGCGCACCTGCCAGCATAACCTGATTTACATGGTCAAGATTGCGGATACTGGCCGCAATGATTTCTGTCTTCAAGCCATACTGCTTAAATATTTTCACCATATTGGCAACAAGCTGCACGCCGTCTTCACCAATATCATCTAATCGGCCAATAAAAGGACTGACATAAGAGGCTCCGGCATTGGCAGCCAGGATTGCCTGCGACAAGCTGAAAACCAGTGTGACATTAGTTTTGATACCTTCGGCACTAAGTATTCTTACTGCTTTTAAGCCTTCGGCAATACATGGTATCTTAACAACAATATTATCGGCTATCTGGGCAAGCTGACGCGCTTCACGCACCATACCAGCACATTCGGTGCTGATTACTTCAGCACTGACAGGACCCGTTACCAATTTGCAGATTTCAGGTATTACTTCAGCCTGTGTACGACCGCTCTTAGCAATCAAGCTGGGATTAGTAGTAACACCATAAACGATACCCAACTCCGCCATACCGACAATTTCGTCGACATCAGCGGTATCCATAAAATTTTCATCAATGAACCCTCTTTCCCATTGAAACTGTACTATTTAAGGTAATACAATTACCTTGGTAGCATTGGTCTGACCTGGCAGGCTCATGGTCATGATACTGTACCATGCCATGATACGGTCACCTTCTTTGATATTCTGATAATCTTCATAAACATCTTTGCTGACCGTTACGATGATATCGCGGTTTGAATTAAGCAAACGCACAGATTCTCCGTTTTCACTTGGAGTAACTTTTCAACATGCATATACTTACCTTGTTTTTCATTGTTTTTCCCAAAAAACAATAGCAAATCCTTCCGCTTGAGGCGGATAGCTACGGGTCATTTTACTGGAATAATAAGCTGTTACTTTACGGCCTTTTTCAGGGCGCGATCACCTTTCAGATCTCCGTCTTTACCATCGATAAGCAATGTCTTATCAGTTACGATAACTGTGGCTACAGGATAATTACCATCGCCTTTTACTGTCACTTTATCACCGTCAACAGCAATTATTTCACCGGTAGTGGCCATCACGTCACGAACCGGACTAGGATAAATTTTTTCCGGCTCTGTCGCACTGACGATCCCTAATCCCAGTGTAAATAAGCAAACTAAAGTTAATATAAATGTGCGTTGTAATTTCATGATCACAACTCCTCTCATAGGTTCGTACTTTTTATATTATAGCAAACCTTTGTGACAAATGCGTGTTATTTTAATAACTTAATCACGATAAAAATCTTACCTATATTAAAAGAGCCCGCTATGCGAGCCCTTTCTTATTTGTTAGTATAGGCAATAGCAAGCTCCGTAAGCATGGCCACCGCTTTATAAAGGCACTTTTCATCAAAATCAAAGCAGCTGTTATGATGTCCGGCTGCAATTTCAGTACCATACATCAGGTAAGCTGCACGTCCGCCGTTCTGCTGTACTCTTTCCATAAAATAAGAACAATCTTCACTGCCACCTAAATCCATATAATCAACGACTTGACCATACTGTCCACAAGCTTCAGCAAGCGCCTTGATTTCGGCTCCCAATTCATGGTCAGCCACACAGGCTGGCGCACCTCCCGCTTCACTTACAGTTACGTCGACATTATACATATCGGCAGAAGCTTTGATCATACGACGGGCTTCAGTTACCATAAATTCGTTAATTTCTGTATTGGCACCGCGAGTTTCCATCTTTATATGCCCGACATCAGGAAGAACATTACGTCCGGTTCCAGCCTGCAAGACACCTACATTAATCCTGGATGCCCCCTGCCCATGACGGGAAATAGAGTGCAGCGCAATACATGATGCAGCAGCTGCTAAAGGGCATTCCGTCCTCTTTCAGGCGCTGCACCAGCATGGCTTGATTCACCTTTGAAACTGGCATCCAGCTTTGTAGTTGCCAGAAAACCTCCTGTAAGGCAGACCAGAGAATCAGATTTTGTGGCTTTGAAGCCGATATGCCCGCCGAACATATAATCGACATCATCGACAATACCTTTGGCTACCATAGCGCGAGCACCACGTACACCTTCTTCAGCAGGCTGAAAAATAAGTTTAATCGTACCTGCCATTTCTTCCTTATATTCCGATATCAGTTTGGCCAAACCCAATCCAATAGTAACATGGCCGTCATGTCCACAAGCATGCATTTCTTTTGCATGTAATGACTGAAAGCCGCTTTCTAAAGGCCGGTGATCAGCAGTATCACACTCTTCGACATCATTACAGTCCATGTCGAAACGAAAGCTACTATTTTACCAGGTCGGGAAAATTTCATCACACCCACGACACCGGTTTTACCACCCCGCATCTTTTCAACTAAGTCTGCATCGGCACCTTCACTGACAGCACGTACCATAGCCTGTTCCAGCACTTCTGTTACGGGCAGCCCCATCATTTCCTCTTCAACCAAGGCGTCATCGCCCATATAAACTTCATACCCCAGAGCCTGTAGCTCCTTAATTACTATTGAAGCAGTTCTGAATTCCGTCCAGCCAGTTTCCGGATGACGGTGTAGATCACGACGGCGTTCGACTAATTCGGTCTGCAGCGCTTCTGCTTCCTGCCAGATTTTTTGCATACTTTCATGTCCCCTCTTTCAAAAATCTAAAAAAGTACCAGTTGATCGCTGTCAATAGGCATCAAAGCATCGGCCGGTGTTTGTTTTCTGTTTTTATCTGTTACCCATTTGCCGCAACCAGGGCAGCTCATACTAGCTGTCCGGACAGCCCAGGCCAGATGTTTGCCGCACTTAGGGCAAATAAATTCGACCTGCATTATTTCGCTTGCTTTGCGCTTTTCCATGGCTATTGCTTCGCACCTTTCATTTGTACTCTTTGGTTTATTATACTATACTGCGCCGAACTTTGCAGGCATTTTTATCAGTAACATACATAGACAAATACTGAAAAATGGGCTATTCTATAAATAAGATGATTGCAGAAATAAAAAAGCGAGGTAATATCATGGCTGGGTTAGCAAAAGAATTTGAACAGCTTGATTGCTGGGAATCGGCAACAGAGGAAGAAAATATTGTTATTTATGGAATGGATTTCGAAGACGAAAAAGTTTTTATTGTCTTTACGGATGATATGGGAAAAACCCCTGTCGATGCAAAAGCTTCTCTTGTTGCCGCCTGCTATAGCGAAGATGATTGTTTTACTGGGGCAAAGAACTGGAAAACTTCGCTGCCTGGCAACATATGTGCAACGAATACAAACCCGGCTCGTCTGCATTGCTGCATGCTTTGGAAGTCTATGAATTACCTAAAAATAAAACTAAATAAATAAAAGCCTGCCGCTTAAAGCAGCAGGCTTTTATTTATTTAGTTAGTTAAGTTTAAAAGTCACTTCAACACTGGCGTCAATTTTTAAAGTTCCCGGCATCAGTTGTGTAGGAGCTGCCACATCGGCCGCTAAAGAACGTTTATAATTCGTTCCAGCCGCAACCATGGTCTCACCGTTATAATCACTGATATCTGCACTAAGCATTTCACCAAGATTACGTCCGCCGGCATTAGCTACGATAGCAGCCTTAGCACGGGCGTTATCAACAGCAGCCGCTAAAAGCTGACGCTGCACATTGCTTTCTTCACTTAAAGCAAAGCTTACCTGATTAACATTAGTCACGCCTTCCTGGACTGTTTTATCAATAATATCACCAAGTTTTTTCAAATCGTCAACCTTGATCCGTAAAGTAGTATTCAAAGCATAGCCTTTTTGCTTATTTTTACCGTTGACGTTTTCATAGTCAGGATACAAATTATAGCTTGAGCTTTGGATATTGTTTTCACTGATCGCCATCCCTAACAAAGCCCGACGTACTTTCTGGCTTGCTTCTGCCGCCTGAGTGCGCACAGACTCAGCCGTATCGCCCTTAACACTGATTCCAAGTGTTAGATAAGCCATATCAGGTGCTACTTCCTGCTTAGCAATACCTCTGACAGATATCGTATTAGCTTCGGCTGCCATAGCGTCCCCTGCATTGAGAATAAACTTACGGCAACAACTGCTGCAGCTGCCAGTGTTTTTATTTTTTTCATAGTAAAACCTCCCAATTCATTATGCCTTCATTATAGCATTGAATATGTGGCAAAACTATGTTTTTCAGTATTCTTCACCTAGATGTTACTTTTCCATCACAAAATCGTCACTGCTATTGCCAATTTACAAAAAAAATTTTACAATTATATAAGCATTTAAACTTAGAAAAGAGGTCATCATCATGGAACGCAAAGTCATCCAAGTAGAGGAACGCCCGCCGCTTCTGCTCAACATTCCACTCAGTATTCAACATCTGTTTGCAATGTTTGGCGCAACTGTCCTCGTCCCATTTCTCTTCAACGTAAATCCTACTACCTGCCTGTTTATGAACGGTATTGGTACATTACTCTATCTGTTTCTCACTAAGGGTAAAATACCTTCTTATCTTGGTTCCAGTTTCGCTTTTATTTACCCTGTAATGGTTATTTTAAGTACTTCCAGTTATTCTGACGCTCAATCTGGTTTTATCGTTTTCGGTCTTATCTTCATTTTATTCTCACTTATCATCAAATATACTGGTACAGGCTGGATAGACATCATTTTCCCACCAGCCTGCATGGGTGCTATCATCGCTGTTATCGGACTGGAGCTTGCTCCTACCGCAGCAGGTATGGCAGGTCTTACCGGTGACGTAATAGATTTCAGAAATATTGCCGTTTCCATGTTTACCTTAGCCGTAACAATTATCGGTTCTGTTGCTTTTAAAGGCTTTATGGCTATTATTCCTATTTTATTTGGTGTTATCTGCGGTTACATCTTTTCATTCTTCATGGGCCTGGTAGACTTAGCTCCTGTAGCAGCAGCTCCATGGTTCCAAATGCCTCACTTTTATCAGCCAACCTTTAATCTCAATGCTATCCTGATTATTGCTCCGGCGGCCTTAGTAGTACTAGCCGAACATATCGGTCATTTAGTAGTTACAGGCAATGTAGTAGAACGTAATCTGATCAAAGATCCCGGTCTCGCACGCTCCCTTTTTGCTGATGGCTGTTCCAACGTTCTGTCCGGCTTCTTCGGTGCTACACCCAATACTACTTACGGTGAAAATATCGGCGTTATGGCTATAACAAAAGTTTATAGCGTGTGGGTCATCGGTGGTGCTGCAGTAATGGCAATTTGTCTTTCCTTTGTCGGTAAACTATCCGAACTTATTCGCAGCATCCCAGTACCAGTCATGGGCGGTGTCTGCATTCTGCTGTTCGGCGTTATTGCCGCTTCCGGTATCAGGGTTCTTGTTGAAAGCAAGGTCGATTACAGTAAGTCTGCTAATCTCGTAATGTCCTCTGTAATTATGATAGTTGGTCTCAGCGGAGCCAAGCTTACCTTTGGAACGATCAGCGTTCAGGGTATGGTACTTGCCACACTGGTTGCGATTTTAATGAGCTTGACTTTTAAATTACTTGATTCCTTAGGTTTAATGCGCAATGATTAATAAAAAAATCCTTACCTTTTTAGGTAAGGATTTTTTATCGTTTCCTTCCACACATAGTATCAACGGACTTCCATATCTACTTTTTTTACAGCTTTAACAGCAGTGGTATCTCCATGCACTGTTTTATGCTGTGATTCTGAAGCATATTTTTAATAAGCACACTGACCAATCCAGATTCTGCCAAAGCTCCAGGACCGTCTATACAGCCGTTAACGCAAGCCATACCTTCAAAATACTGACATGGTAATTTACCTGATGCCAGTTTTTTCATATCGTCTAAACAAGCCTCAAGTCCACTGGCATAATGAGCTTGGACCTGAGTTTCCTCTAACTCTTCCAAGGTATGGTTCAATGCACCCTGGACTCCTTTCAGCAATGGGAAACTAATCCCAAACCCAGAAGCTTGGTTTATATAGCTTTCTGGAGCAAGCGTTGCCGGATCTATTTCAGCACCCGCCATCATACAAGCAAGTTCTTCAAACGTCAGCACATAATCAATAGCATCACTAAACTTCCTTGCTTCACCTTTCTTAGCTATGCATGGACCGATAAAAACTGTAACAGCTTCAGGATATTCAGATTTTACATAGCGTCCGCAAGCAACCATTGGTGAAACAGTAGTAGATACTTTATCCGCCTCATTTGGCAAATGTTTTTGTATCAGTGCAACAAAAGCCGGACAACAGGAATTAGTCATATATTTTTGGCGTGCCGGAACTTTTCCATAAATTCTTTCGTTTCGTGTAAAGCCGTCATATCAGCTCCGACTGAACTTCTTCAATTGCGGCGAATCCCATCTTTTTAATGCTGCCACAATTTGCGGCGGAGTCACTTTAAAACCCATCTGACCAATAAACGAAGGTGCCAGTAAAGCATGTACTCGCTGCCCTGCTCTAATAGCCTGAATGATCTGCACAATATTACTGCGTTCATCAATGGCGCCAAACGGACAAGCACTGCGACAGGAACCGCACTCCACACATTTAGAAGTATCAATCTTTGCTTTTCTGTCTGCACCCGCATGGATAGCATTAAGAGCACAGGATCTCTCACACGGCCGACTGATCTCAATAATAGCTCCATAAGGACAAACTTTTTTACACATACCACATTCAATGCATTTTGTTTTATCTATATAGGCTCGATTTTGATGGATAGCGATAGCCTTCTTAGGACATTTATTCATGCATTTATGGGCTACACAGTGCCGGCAAGCGTCAGTGACCAAAATTTATCAATTGGACATTGGTCACAAGCTTCCGGCAAGACATCAATAATAGGCAGCGCTTTATTAACAGGCTCTGTTAACGCAATTTTGATGCCTCGACAATATTCAATCCAACCGTAAGCCCCAGTGCCATATTGATGCGATTTTTCAGTACAGCCCGTTCCTTATGCACACAGCAGCGAACACGAGGACTGTCTTCTGTTACAACGCTATAAAGTATATCATAAATATGCTCTGGTAAAGTCCCTTGCCAGGTAAAGCGTGCTAAACCGGTTAATACTGCCCGGCGAAATTTCGTGACTTCAGTCAGTTCTATATGGTATACCTCCAGTGTAAAGTTTTATACATTATTATTGTAACGTTTTTTATCTTAAACAGCACATAAAAGTACATAGAAAATTACAATGGAGCCTATAGAAACTTCTATACATAAAAATAACCATACCGTATGGTATGGTTATTTTTTAACCGGCAGCTTTCTATCCTCCCAGGCCGCTTCCAGCCAAGTACTTTCGACGTTTAAGGGCTTAACTACTGTGTTCGGGATGAGAACAGGTGGATCCCCTTAGCTATCGCCACCAGATTGTTTCAGAAGGTCTTTAAGCCTTCAAAACTATATAGACGAGTACCAACTTTTGAGTTTGCTGTGTGTTTGTTACCTTCTTTTCGGCGATTTACTTTCATCGAAAACGCCCCTTAGGTCGCTTTTTCGATATAAGTTCCGCCACCTCTAATTCTGACTTCGCTTGCGCTCGTCACAATCAGGGCGTCACTTAAGTCAAGCCCTCGACATATTAGTATCGGTCCGCTCAATACATTGCTGTACTTACACTCCCGACCTATCAACCTCATCTTCTTTAAGGTGTCTTACTAGATTGCTCTATGAGAGATCTCATCTTAAGGCTGGTTTCACGCTTAGATGCTTTCAGCGTTTATCCTTTCCGAACGTAGCTACCCAACTGTACCCCTGGCGGGATAATTGGTACACCAGCGGTTCGTCCACTCCGGTCCTCTCGTACTAGGAGCAGCCCCTTCAAATCTCTTGCGCCCGCGATGGATAGGGACCGAACTGTCTCACGACGTTCTGAACCCAGCTCGCGTACCGCTTTAATGGGCGAACAGCCCAACCCTTGGGACCGACTACAGCCCCAGGATGCGATGAGCCGACATCGAGGTGCCAAACCTCCCGTCGATATGAACTCTTGGGGGAGATCAGCCTGTTATCCCCGGGGTAGCTTTTATCCGTTGAGCGATGGCCCTTCCATTCGGTACCACCGGATCACTAAGCCCTACTTTCGTACCTGCTCGTCGTGTTTGACTCGCAGTCAAGCTCCCTTCTGCCTTTACACTCTTCGCGCGATTTCCGGCCGTGCTGAGGGAACCTTTGGGCGCCTCCGTTACTTTTTGGGAGGCGACCGCCCCAGTCAAACTGCCCACCTGACACTGTCCCGGATTTCGTTACTCTCGCGGTTAGAATTTCAATACATCAAGGGTGGTATCCCAACGTCGGCTCCAGCCAGACTAGCGTCCAGCTTTCCATGCCTCCCACCTATCCTGTACGTAATGTATCAAAACCCAATGTCAGGTTACAGTAAAGCTCCATGGGGTCTTTCTGTCCAGTCGCGGGTAACCTGCATCTTCACAGGTACTAAAATTTCACCGAGTCTCTCGTTGAGACAGTGCCCAAATCGTTACGCCTTTCGTGCGGGTCGGAACTTACCCGACAAGGAATTTCGCTACCTTAGGACCGTTATAGTTACGGCCGCCGTTCACCGGGGCTTCAGTCGAATGCTTTGGACTAATCCGAACATCCTTCCTTAACCTTCCGGCACTGGGCAGGTGTCAGCACCTATACGTCAGCTTTCGCTTTAGCAGGCACCTGTGTTTATGGTAAACAGTCGCTTGGGCCTCTTCTCTGCGACCACTCTATGCTCCATCCGCATGGGACTTCACAACAGTGGCTACCCTTATCCCGAAGTTACGGGGACATTTTGCCGAGTTCCTTAACGAGGGTTCTCCCGCGCACCTTAGGATTCTCTCCCCGCATACCTGTGTCGGTTTACGGTACGGGCGGTAGCTCTCTCACTAGAAGCTTTTCTCGACAGTGTGGGGTCAACAACTTCGCTCGCATCTCTGCTCACTCCGCATCACGCCTCAGGCTTTCAGTGCACGGATTTGCCTATGCACCACCCTACACGCTTACACATGCTCTTCCATTCGCATGCTTGCCTGCCCTTCTGTGTCACTCCATTGCTCAAACAATTACTACCGGTACTGGAATATCAACCAGTTGTCCATCTCCTACGCTCTCTGCCTCGGATTAGGTCCCGACTTACCCTGAGACGACGATCGTTGCTCAGGAATCCTTATGCTTTCGGTGGAAAGGATTCTCACCTTTCTTTTCGCTACTCATACCAACATTCTCACTTCCCACAAGTCCACCGAACCTTCCAGTTCGACTTCTACCCTATGGGAACGCTACCCCGTATACTTTACGTATACAGCCACAGCTTCGGTTTCGTACTTTAGCCCCGGGAATCTTCGGCGCAGGGTCTCTCGACCAGTGAGCTATTACGCACTCTTTAAATGGTGGCTGCTTCTGAGCCAACATCCTGGTTGTTTATGAAACCCCACATCCTTTTCCACTTAGTACGACATTGGGGACCTTAGCTGGTGGTCTGGGCTGTTTCCCTTTTGACCACGGATCTTATCACTCGTAGTCTGACTCCAAGGCTCTACAGTATATCCATTCGGAGTTTGACAGGGTTCGGTAACCTTTACGGCCCCTAGCCCGATCAGTGCTCTACCGCCTATACTTACTACCTCAGGCTAGCCCTAAAGCTATTTCGGGGAGAACCAGCTATCTCCGCGTTCGATTGGAATTTCACCCTACCCACATCTCATCCGAAAGCTTTTCAACGCTCACCGGTTCGGTCCTCCACGCAATTTTACCTGCGCTTCAACCTGGACATGGGTAGATCACTGCGGTTTCGGGTCTACCTACACTAACTAGCGCCCTCTTAAGACTCGCTTTCGCTGCGGCTCCGTGTCTTCCACTTAACCTCGCTAGTGCAGATAACTCGTTGGTTCATTCTTCAATAGGCACGCCGTCGCTTTCGCTTCGACTGCTTGTAGACATACGGTTTCAGGTACTATTTCACCCTCCCGGGTTCTTTTCACCTTTCCCTCACGGTACTATGCGCTATCGGTCGCCAAGTAGTTTTTAGCCTTGGAGGGTGGTCCCCCCTGCTTCCCACAAAATTCCTCGTGCTTCGTGGTACTCTGGATCTCGGCCTCTCTGCTCTGCCTTTCGTCTACGGGGCTTTTACCCTCTCTCGCTTACCTTTCCAGGTAATTCGACTAGGCCTGACTTCGATTCTGCCGGTCCTCAACCCCGAAAAGCCGGAGCTTCTCGGTTTGGGCTCTGCCCTCTTCGCTCGCCGCTACTGTGGGCATCTCGTTTGATTTCTCTTCCTCCGGGTACTTAGATGTTTCAGTTCCCCAGGTTCCCTCCCTTGCGGGTGACCATCCATGACGATGGCCGGGTTTCCCCATTCGGATATCCACGGATCAATACTTGCTTGCAGTTCCCCGTGGCTTTTCGCAGCTTACCGCGTCCTTCTTCGGCTCTTGGCGCCTAGGCATCCACCGTATGCCCTTAGTAGCTTGACTTTTCAGCTGCTAAGAAACTTACGTTCCTAGACTTTTTTCTCGTTAACTCTCATCAAATATAGCATTTTGATTAGAGGTTTGTGTCTATTACTACTCACTCATCATTTTCGTAATAAACTGTTTGTCTCTTCTATATGGTTTTCAAGGTTCAAAAAGTTGGTGAGCGGAATCGAACCGCTGACCCCTGCTTGCAAGGCTGAACGCCACTTTTCTGTTGTTGTCTGCTAAAACTTGTTTGGTGGGCCTAAGTGGACTTGAACCACTGACCTCACGCTTATCAGGCGTGCGCTCTAACCAGCTGAGCTATAGGCCCTTTTGTTTTAGCTTAAGGGCAGCACCCTCAAAACTAAACATTAACCAACGAATGTGCGTCGACTTGAAGTCTACGAGATATCTTACTACCTCATGTCTCCATAGAAAGGAGGTGATCCAGCCGCACCTTCCGATACGGCTACCTTGTTACGACTTCACCCCAATCATCGGCCCCACCTTAGACGGCTGGCTCCTAATAGGTTACCTCACCGGCTTCGGGTGTTACCAACTTTCGTGGTGTGACGGGCGGTGTGTACAAGGCCCGGGAACGTATTCACCGCAGTATGCTGACCTGCGATTACTAGCGATTCCGACTTCACGCAGGCGGGTTGCAGCCTGCGATCCGAACTGAGATCGGGTTTCTGGGGTTTGCTCTGCCTCGCGGCTTCGCTTCCCTCTGTTTCCGACCATTGTAGTACGTGTGTAGCCCAAGACATAAGGGGCATGATGACTTGACGTCATCCCCGCCTTCCTCCAGGTTGTCCCTGGCAGTCTCCCATGAGTCCCCAACTTTACTTGCTGGTAACATAGGATAGGGGTTGCGCTCGTTGCGGGACTTAACCCAACATCTCACGACACGAGCTGACGACAACCATGCACCACCTGTTTTCTTGTCCCCGAAGGCTCTATCTCTAGAGCGTTCAATCAATGTCAAGCCTTGGTAAGGTTCTTCGCGTTGCGTCGAATTAAACCACATACTCCACCGCTTGTGCGGGCCCCCGTCAATTCCTTTGAGTTTCAACCTTGCGGCCGTACTCCCCAGGCGGGGTACTTATTGCGTTAACTCCGGCACAGAAGGGGTCGATACCTCCTACACCTAGTACCCATCGTTTACGGCCAGGACTACCGGGGTATCTAATCCCGTTCGCTACCCTGGCTTTCGCATCTCAGCGTCAGACACAGTCCAGAAAGGCGCCTTCGCCACTGGTGTTCCTCCCAATATCTACGCATTTCACCGCTACACTGGGAATTCCCCTTTCCTCTCCTGCACTCAAGCCTAACAGTTTCCAGCGCCATACGGGGTTGAGCCCGCATTTTCACGCTCGACTTATTAAGCCGCCTACATGCTCTTTACGCCCAATAATTCCGGACAACGCTCGCCACCTACGTATTACCGCGGCTGCTGGCGTAGTTAGCCGTGGCTTCCTCGTTTACTACCGTCATTGCAATGCATTGTTCACACTGCACGTTCGTCATAAACAACAGAGCTTTACAGACCGAAATCCTTCATCACTCACGCGGCGTTGCTCCGTAAGACTTTCGTCCATTGCGGAAGATTCCCCACTGCTGCCTCCCGTAGGAGTTTGGGCCGTGTCTCAGTCCCAATGTGGCCGTTCATCCTCTCAGACCGGCTACTGATCATCGCCTTGGTAGTCCGTTACACTACCAACTAGCTAATCAGACGCAGGCCCATCCTTTAGCGATAGCTTACTTGTAGAGGCCATCTTTCTTCATCCTGCCATGCGGCACAATGATCACATCCGGTATTAGCACTCCTTTCGGAATGTTGTCCCCGTCTAAAGGGCAGGTTGCCTACGCGTTACTCACCCGTTCGCCACTAAGAATTCTACCGAAATAAAATTCTCCGTTCGACTTGCATGTGTTAGGCACACCGCCAGCGTTCGTCCTGAGCCAGGATCAAACTCTCCAATAAAGTTTTATTGAGAAAGCCGATTGGCTCTTTCGATTTGTTGTTAAGAAATTATTTTTTGACTTGGCAAACGCTCCTCTTTCAAGAAACGCTCGCCCGCACATTCGTTTTTGGTTATTGTTCAGTTTTCAAGGTTCTGCCTGCCGTTTTTGACGACTTGTATAGTATATTACATCTTTTCGATGTTGTCAACTACTTTTTTCATCTTTTTTAACGGCTTTTTTCAGTTATCAACTGCCTTCAATCGCCTCAGGCGACTTTCATTATCTTACTAGATTTTATGAAAAATTTCAAGTGCTTTTTTCATTTTTTTTTTTTAGCGGCAGTATAGACTACCGCTAAAAACATCCTGTAATTTATTTATGTTCTACCTCATATTTGAAATTCGTTATCTCGGGACGCATATCTTTACCTTCCTGCGCTTCTGCGGCCAGAATCGCCTGCAGCACGATAGCGCATTCCAACCGTTTTTTCTGCAATTTACAGCCATATTGATATGGCTTGCTGATGTCACCATTGATAAGATCAGCATTAGCATGACAGCCTCCACTACAGAAAATCTAGCCAAACAAGTTACTGCATTCTGTCTTAGTCATCACTTGAGTATGTCTGAATTTTGTTCCAGATCAGGTTTTACGACTCCTGTTTCCAACGTTCCTAATTTGTATTCTTCTCTGTCTACAAACTGATGACATGGATAAATGTCGCCTTCGGGCGTTATGGCAAAATATTCATGCCCAGCACCGCAGCCTGCTAAACGTTTAGCCACACAAGGTCCGTTATCAAGAGCAACATTAAAATGGAAAAAATCAAAAGCATCGCCTTCACGGCGCTTTTGCAGATAAGCCCTTGCCAGTTTATCATATTCTTCATATAGTACAGGCAGATCAGCTTCGCTAAGTACATAAGGTTCGTCAATTCCTACAACAGGTTCTACAGAAAGTTCTTTCCCGATCTTTGTCATATCGAGAGTATCTTCAGCAAAATGCGGATTAAAATGAGTATAAGTACCACGCAGATAATAATTTTTCCATTCCGGCTTTCAATAACTTTTTAAACCCGCGAACAGCTGCATCATAACTGCCCGTTTTATTTGGGAACGGCCTCATATTATCATGAGTTTCTTTTTTGCCATCCAAACTAAGAACAAGCATGACACGATTATCATTTAAAAATTGAATAATATCATCATTCAAAAGTGTTCCGTTAGTAGTGAGTGTCAATTTGATATTTTTGCTGGTTTCAAATTCACGACGACGCACATAGTTTATGACATGTTTGACAACCTCAGTATTCATCAGCGGTTCACCGCCAAATAGATCCAGCTCTAAGTTATGACGCATTTTACTGCCAGCTATAGCAAACTCCACAGCCTTTTCAGCTGTTTCTTTGCTCATCATTGCACGATATCCTCCAAAATCTCCTGTCCCTGCAAAGCAATATCCACAGCGCAGATTGCAGTCATGAGCTATATGCAGACATAACGATTTTAGTATTGGTGTTTCTGCAAAAGTCTGGGGCACTTCAAATTCAGGAGAAAAAAGTAATCCTTCTGCCTGTAACTGATGAAGTTCTTCTAAAGCTTCACGCAAATCTTTTTCCGGATAGCTTGTTTGTAAGGCCGCAATGGCTTCATCATCATTAGTTCCATCAAAAACATCAAGCAAATCATAGATGACATCGTCTACCAGATGCACAGCTCCACTGTTAACGTCAAGTACAGCCATATATTCATCAAGACGCATTTTATGAATAAGCATGTATTTCCACCTTTCATAGTAAAGCAGCCCCTGTAAAACAGGGAGCTGCAAATTAAACAAATATACTAGTTAAATAAAGCCACAGCCTGAATTATTTTTGCTCACAAACCTGATTGCCAACAGTGCAGGAAGTTTTGCAGGCAGATTGGCAGGAAGCAGGACATTCTCCGCAGCCGCCGGTTTTTAAAGTTTTGTTCAGAATTGCTTTATTCACGGTTTTAATGTGTTTTCTCATTTTAAGATACCCCCAATATGTTTTGCTTACTGATTTATTTTACCGTTTTTTGCAGATTTCTGCAAGTGTTCTCCTGATATTTTCTTATAAGCTCTTGAAAAAATGTATGTTAACGCCTCGTTCTTTCAAGTATCCAACCCAATAAGAATAACGCAATCTTTCTTTAAAAGTATTGATATTTGAATCGTCAATATAAATACGTCCTAATTCCAACGGCTTTTGTTCCATAGTTTTTACTGACAGTGCCGGCATTCCCAGTAACAGCCCAGTAATAACCGTATTCTTTTACCGCCGTTAAAATTTTCGAATTATACATACCATTAGGATATGAAAGTGAACGAACTACATAACCATTATAATCTTTTTCAGAAAATACCGCGAAGTAGCAAGCTCCCAACTTAAATACTGAGGATCTATATCCGTAAGTATCTGATGATTGATTGTATGAGAACCAATTTCCATCCCATTATCTATCAAAGACTGTATCTGATCGTGTGTCATATATCTGTAATGCCCTATCTTACTATGAACAACAAAAGGTCGCTGTAGCGTTATATTTTTAAAAGCGGCAGAACATTAGTATAGTTATCAAGATAGCCATCATCGAAGGTCATAACAATTGTTTTTTCTGTAGATTCACCATTGGCAAACATCTCTGCCATTTTTTTCACTGATACCATTTTATAACCATTGTCATGCAAATATTGCAAATGCGTTTCAAAAGTTTCTTTAGAAACAAACAGTTCTTTCATCCAGCCATCTGCCGACCCGATACCATGATATTCCAATATCGGCACAGCCTCTTTACAATACTGTTGATAGTCATACCTTACATAAAAAGCTGTTAAAGCAAGCAATACTATTATACTAATACCAGCGGCAGCCATATATTTTTTATACTTTTTCCAAAGATCACTCATTCTTTATCATCCCTAGTTCTTCAGCTAAATGCTGTATTTTTTCAAGCGGTGATTAATTCCTGATTTTCCTATTTTCCCTTCGGATAGATCAACTAATTCATTTAGAGAAGCGTCGGGATGATTTAAGCGTAATTCTGCCGTTTCACGTAATGTCAGCGGCAATTTTCCCAATCCCAGATGTTTTTCTATATAACGTATGCTTTCAAGCTGTTGTACAGCCGCCTGCACAACTTTATTAAGGTTTGCCGTCTCACAGTTAACTACTCGATTAACATTATTGCGCATTTCTTTAACAATACGTACATTTTCAAATTCCAACAAAGCATTATGTGCTCCGATAACTGATAAAAACGAGGTGATACCATTTCCTTCTTTCAAATAAACGATATAATCATTTTTTCTGTCTGTTATTTTTACAGGCAATGAAAATCCTTGCATAGTTTTCATGATCATTTTCGCAAAATCCTGGTTCTCAGTTACCATTTCCAAATGGTAATCACTGGCAGGTCTGCTGATCGAGCCACCCGCTAGAAAAGCTCCGCGCAGAAAAGATTTGCGGCAGCAAGGAGTTGTTAATAAAGATGTTTTGACTCCTTCATTTTCTGCCGGCAAAGCTGTAATTCTTCAAAGCTTTACCAGCCTCTGGGAAGGTACTACTTTTACCTGATAGCGATTGTTTTTTAAGGCGACGTGATCTTGTTATTACTACTTCTGTTTTAACATCATAGTTATTTTTAAACAACTGAAGCACACGCCTGGCTAAAGCAGCATTTTCGGTCGAAAAATGAATACCCATATTTCGGCCTCTTAAAATAATAGCACCACTCATTCTCAGCAAACCAAACAGTTCGGCTTTTTCACAGCACTGTTTACCGTTTTCAAGCCGGGCTAATTCGTTTTTCACTTCGTTAGAAAAAGACACCGGTCATTCTCCTTCTATAAAATAATTGATATATCTATTTTTTCTTTAATTCACGCATGCTTTGCCGCATAAAGAAGTAATCAAAAAATTGTATACCTTTGCCAAATAGACGTAAACGATAAACTAAAGAAATAATAACCTGCGCCAGTTTCTGCGGATTATGCCGCACTAAATCTTTATTACTGATAAGACGCGTGGGAATAACCTGGATCCCAAGCCGTTCTATTTTTTTGATATCGGGCGTAACAGGCATAGAACCTTTTTCGTTATATTGCGCTAATTGCGCCGCTGTAACCCGCTGGTCATTAACAATAACATAATCTAGAAACTGGGTTCCAGCCTGCTGAATAAGTGCCTGTACATGTTCGAAAGCCCCATAACCATCTGTTTCTCCGGGCTGCGTCATTACATTGCATATATAGATTTTCACAGCTTCTGATTTGATAACGGCATCACGAATACCTGTTACCAATAGATTAGGTATAACACTGGTATAAAGACTGCCCGGACCAAAAATCAGGATATCAGCATTTAGAATAGCCTGCACTGCACTGGCAGTTGCCGGTGCATCGGCTGGTTCCATAGCCATCGTTCTGATTCTTTTATGTGCTTTGGTATCTCCGATTCACCGTTAATAATACTGCCATCCGTCATTTCTGCTTTCAGTCTGATATCACGCAGCGTTGACGGAACAACTTTACCGCGCACATTCAAAATCTGACTCGTAGCAGAAAGGCCTGCTTCCATACCGCCTTCAGCTTCAGCCATGGCAGCAATAAACAGATTGCCAAAACTGTGTCCCGCCAGCGGCGAATCGCCTTTAAAACGGTACTGCATGATCCGTTCCATCAAAGGTTCGCGATCCGCCAAGGCAACCAGGCAGTTGCGCAGATCACCGGGCGGTAAAATACCCATTTCTTTCCGCAGCCTTCCTGAAGATCCGCCGTCGTCACCTACAGTGACAACAGCAGTACAGTTATTCGTAATATATTTCATACCGCGCAGCAGAGTTGAAAGTCCAGTGCCACCACCAACAACAGTAATTGCCGGACCGCGTGTCAGCTTGCGCTGCGTAAAGATTATTTCCATCAGCGACGCATTATTATCTGGCATAACAGCCTCAACTACAGAACGAATAATTTTACGAGTTGCATAATACATAATAAATAATCCAGCACATAGGGAAATAAAACCTGTCAACATCGAGACGGTATTAGAATATTTACCAGTAGTAAGATATGACATACGAAAAAGCATTTCTTCAACAAAACCCATAAATTGGTAATTGAAAAATAGTGCCAGCCCAATAGCACAGCACAGCACGCCCCTGCAAAAGCAGCAACCAGCGTTTCAGGTTTATTCCCGGACATAACCAACTGATCCAGCCCATAGGAACCTCCTCTTATTTGTTTTTCCGCTGCAGATCACGATGAGTAAGCTGTACGGCATAGCCCTGTGTACGCAAAAATTCATACAATCGATTTGCTATAAATACCGAACGATGCTGTCCCCGGTACAGCCTACACTTATAACAAGCTGGCTTTTGCCTTCGGAAATGTACTGTGGCAACAAAATTCAAGCATTTCTTCTTCTTTTTCAGAAACTGAAACGTTTGAGGGAAACGACAAATAAAATCGGCAACCGGCTGGTCATTGCCAGTTAAACGCTTTAAATCTTCTTCATAAAACGGATTGGGCAAAAACCTGACATCTAAGACCATATCACTATCTAATGGCAGTCCGTGTTTAAAACCAAAGGACTGTACTAAAACAATCATGCGCTCTACACCGCCATTGCCTGAATACAACTTCCAAATTTTTTCTTTCAGCTCTGCTGTAGGCATATCAGTAGTATCGATAATGTGTGTAGCCCTGTTGCGTACTTCAGTCAATCTCTCACGCTCTACAGCAATATTTTCACTGAGGCTTTTACCCTGCCCGAGCGGATGACGGCGACGTGTTTCTTTATACCGCCTGATCAAGCTATCATCGGATGCATCAAGATACAACAATTCATATTCATGTCCCATAGCTTTCATTTCGTCCAATATTTCTATCAACTCGTCAAAAACGACCACCGCGTACATCTACTACCAGAGCAGTATTACGGGCCTGCGTTTGACGACATAATTCGGCAAACTTAGGAATAAGTGCCGGTGGCAAATTATCAATACAGAAAAAATTCATATCCTCCAACGTCCGCACAACTTGTGTTTTACCTGCACCGGACATCCCTGTAATGATCAGAAACTTTGATTCTTCCATAAGCTCACCTCCATATATACTAAAACCATAATAAATGACCCTATAAGGTTTATTATACCACAAGGGTATATATTCTCAACAGAATCGAAAATACCTCGTCAAGTTATCATATTATATCACAGTAATCAAAAGACGCCCCTTTCAGGCGTCTTAATCAGCAAAACTTAAAATGCGCAGGGATCAGAAAATTTAATGTTACTATGCAGATCGACTTTCTCAAAAACTTCCTGCATTGCTTGTTCCAGTATACTCAGCATTTCTTCTATCTGCTGTACCGTACTTACCAGCGGCGGCATAAAAATAATAACATCACCAATATTCCTTACAATAAGGCCATATTTCCTGGCTGTCTGGCAAATTCCCCTGCCATCAAAAGAGTTGAGTCAAAGGGTATTTTTAAATTTTTATCATGCATCAGCTCAATACCGGCAAGCATACCGCATTGGCGCGCATTACCAACATATTTCATAGTATTCATCTTCTGTATATGTTCTGCAATAACCGCCATTTTGGGCGGCAGATTTTCAATAACATCGTCTTTTTCAAAAAGCTCCAACCCGGCAACACCAGCTGCACAAGCCAAAGGATTACCGGTATATGAATGTCCGTGGTAAAAAGTTTTATATTCGGCTGCTTCACCTAAAAAAGTATTGTATATCTCATCAGTCACCATTGTAGCACCTAATGCCATATAACCTGCGGTAATACCTTTGGACAAGCACATCATATCCGGACAGATACCTTCATTCTCACAGGCAAATAATTTCCCGGTACGGCCAAATCCAGTCGCAACCTCATCGATTATCAGAAGCACATTATATTTTTCGGTAAGTTCACGTACACCTTTGATATACCCCTTAGGCTGCATCAACATTCCTGCAGCTGCCTGTACAAGAGGTTCTATAATCATTGCAGCAACTTTATCACTGTTTTCTTTCAAATAATCTTCCAACTCCTGCAGCAAAAAATCCCGGAATTCTATTTCACTGTTTATCCCCTCTATACTGCTGTGGTAAAACGACGGGCAAGTCATTTTTTTAGTATTAAAAAGCAAAGGTTTGTAGACTTTATGAAAAACATCTATATTACCAACGCTAACCGCACCTACCGTATCTCCATGATAAGAATCTCCCAAATTGATAAATTGCTGTTTTTCAGGCAAACCTTTATGCTGCCAGTATTGAAAAGCTATTTTTACTGCCGCTTCCACAGCTGTAGATCCGTCATCTGAATAAAAACTTTATTCAATCCTTTAGGCGTTACCTCAACTAATTTTTTCGCCAATTCAGCAGAAGGCTTATTAATAAGACCAAGCAAAGTAGTATGGGCTATTTTATCAAGCTGTTTTTTTACAGCTTCATCAATTTCCCGACGGCGATGTCCATGTATATTAACCCATAAACTGGAAATACCGTCATAATAAGCGTTTCCTTCAACATCATACAATTTGACTCCTTCGCCATGATCAATTACCAGCTGCTTATTTTCGTTCCATCCTTTCATTTGTGTAAAAGGATGCCAGATATATTCTTTATCCATAAATTCCCATTGATTCATTTTACAGTACCTCCTGCTAATGATAATATTCTATCAATATCAATGTTCGCCTCTGTAATTTCAGCTAATTCACGACTATTAAATTCATCAAGCAAATGCTGAGATAGGACTGGCAATTTTCCTAAAATTGGTAAACCGGTTAATTTCTCATAATAATAAAGATTGCTTTGCTCCAAGGCACCAGCTTTTTCTGTCCCAACCGTTAACTATCAATCCCACTACTTTCAAACCATGTATCCTTGCATATTCAGCCGTCAATACAGCATGATTAACATTACCTAGAACAGCTTTAACCACTATAACCAAAGGCAGCTTCAGTTCACCGAAAAAATCTTTAACCAAATATTCATCAGTCAAAGGCGCGGAGATTCCTCCTACGCCTTCAACTATACTGATTTGACTGCCCAAAAGCATCTCCCTTGCTCCTGCCAGCATTACACACGGATCTATTTTTACACCAGCAAGACGGCCGGCTTCAGCAGGAGCCAAGGCAGCCTCCAATACATATGGTACGACCTGATCATGTTTTTCCACATTTAGCCCCGCGCAGTGCAGTAAAAACTCGGCATCTGTAGAAATCAACTTCCCGTCACTATTCTTAACACATCCTGAAGCAGCAGGTTTGTAAACGCCAGTTTTATAACCGCGGTGCCGCATAGCTGCCGCCAAGGCTCCACTTACTACTGTTTTACCTATTTCAGTATCCGTTGCCGTAACGCCTATTCCCAACATTTATTCAGCCTTCTTTCTTTTCACCATGTTTTAGTTCCTGCCAAAGCGCAGTAATTATTTGAGCCGCCTGACGCAACTACTCTTCGCAATGAGCAGCTGTAACCGTTATCCGAAGGCGGCTTTCGCCACGAGGGACTGTCGGCGGGCGAATACCTGACACTAAAATACCTTTCGACTTCAACCTGTCAGCAAATTGCATCGTAAGCCCAGCCTCCCCAATGACAACTGGTATAATCGGAGTAATACCTTCAACAACATTCAATGCACCTTCCAATAAAAGCCGGCGCATTAGTCTTGAGTTCGCCCGTAAAGAATCAAGGTATTTGGAAGCCTGAGTTTGTAAAGTAACAACGCTGCATTAGCTGCCGCTAAAGTAGCAGGAGCTAATGCTGTTGAAAAAATAAACGGTCGCGACCTGTTAATAAGATAGTCAATAAGTATTTTTTTACCAGCTACATAACCTCCTTCTGCTGCCAACGCCTTGCTCAATGTTCCTACCTGCAGATCTATTACATCCGTTAAACCGTAATGAGACGCCGTTCCGCTGCCATCATTTCCAATTACGCCCACTCCATGCGCATCATCAACTATAAGGCAGGCATTGAATTGTTTTTTCAGCACCGCCAAAGAAGGCAGATCAGCAATATCACCATCCATACTGAAAACTCCATCTGTAACAATAAATCGCTGACCAGTAACAATTTCCGTCTCTAAAAGCCGCTGTAAATCTGCCATATCATTATGTTTATAAACAACCACTTTGCAACGGCTAATACGGCAGCCGTCAATAATACTTGCGTGATTAAGTTCATCACTGAAAACAACATCACCAGTTTGCAGCAAACCATACAAGATTCCCAAATTGGTCATATAGCCTGTATTAAAAACCAAAGCACTTTCACTATGCTTAAAATCTGCCAGTCGCTTTTCCAGTTCACTTGCTATGAAAGTCCCTCCAGTAGTCAGTCGTGAACCACTGGAACCAGTACCAAATTTTAAAGCCGCTCGGGAAGCTGCTTCAATAACTTCCGGAGCATGAGTAAAACCAAGATAATTATTACTTGCCAATACCAAGTAAGTCTTACCGGTTCGATCCTGTGCCTGAGCTGGATTTACAAAATACAGCTCAGTAATTCTACGCGCCAGCCCTGCTTGACTGATATAAGCCAACTCTTTTGCGATCCTTGTCTCAAGCATCTTATTTATCCTCCGGTCTGATCAATACTACCTGATCCTGTAAATAGGTGATAAGTTTCTGAACATCAGTTCCCTGCTCTACAAAAAAAACTCTGCCACCAATCGGGTTGCCATATTCTTTCAATACAGGAATACGTTTATATCCATATTTTGCCGAAGCTACATAACCAGTCACATATTCAGGATCATCCGACCAGCATAATTCAGCGACAACCCCAACAGCACTGGCCACTTTAGATGCCAATACCAAAGCCTCACGGACATGATCCCCAAAAGCCCTTTTTCTAAAAGTCTCGCCTCATATCTTTCTGAATTGTCACAATCCATTTTACTGACTCTCACACCACGTTCACCTAAAGAGTCCACTCTTAGCCCTGTATCCGCATCCAAAAGCATCGCTCCGCGCATACTGTCCCGCAGATTGATTATACGGGAAATCCCAGCCGCTGCAGCTTCAGTACTCACTCCAGCTTTAACAAGTTCCTCCGCAGCCGCTTTCCTGCCTGCCATAACACTATCTGCCTGACAGCTTGAAAGCGGCAGCAACGGACGATAAAAATATCTGCAGTTTTACCGCTTCTACTTTTAAGCTTATAAAATCCGCCATTCCACGCTGATGCTTTTGTGCCCTATGCAGCATTGCAACAATCGCCTGTTCTATTTTTTCTTCACTTAAAATACGTTCGGCACCAGAAATATGGCGTCCGCCTTGTTCATGCGGACCTCCTTGCGCAGAACGCATTTTGACACTGTAAAGCATATTCTCACCTTCTTAGACTTACAGTACCGGAACAGTAACTTTACGTCCCAAATCTTTAATCATCTGTTTATCAGCATCTGTACTGCGTCCGCCCGTAGTCAGATAACCGCCTATCATAATTCCGTTAAGGCCGCCGTTAAGTGCCAAAGCCTGCAAATCACGTAAATTTACTTCGCGTCCTCCGGCTGTTCTAATCAGTGCTTTAGGCAAAATGAACCGAAACACTGCATAAGCACGCAATATTTCTAAAGGAGTTAAAGTTTTATTATCGGCAAAAGGAGTACCGGGGATGGGAGTAAGTAAATTAAGCGGCACTGAATCTATTCCCAGTCTCTTCAATTCGAAAGCCATTTCAACACGCTGTTTTGCTGTTTCATTAAGTCCAAAATACCGCCGCTGCAAACTCTTAATCCTGCTTTCTGAGCATTCCGGATCGTAAACATTTTATCTTCATAAGTATGAGTACTGCAGATATCCGGAAAATGGCTGGGTGCAGTTTCAATATTAGAATGATATCTGGTGACACCTATTTTTTAATTCAAAAGCCTGTGCTTCTGTTAATATTCCTAACGACGCACAAATTTCAATACCAACTTCCTCTCTAATTCGAATAAGCGTTTTACAAATATTATCAAAATCGTCTGCTTTACTTTGTCCGCGTCCACTGGTAACTATGGAAAACCTTACAGCACCTGCAGCTTTAGCCTTTTTGGCCGCATCAACTATCTCATCTTCCGCTAGCAATGAATATTCTTCAACACCAGTATTATAATGGGCTGACTGAGCACAAAATTTACAATTTTCAGGGCAGCGGCCGCTGCGGCCATTTATGATAGCACAACAATCTACAGCATCACCTGTAAACTTTTGTCTGATTCTATCTGCCATAGCTAAAAGCAGCATCGTATCATCATCGCTAACATCAATAAGCTGTTCAGCTTCTTGACAGGTTATTGCTCCACCCTGAAGAACTCTATCCGCTAAGCTTAAAATTAAATTTTCCATTTCTCTAGCTCCTTCGTAAACCTTTATTTTTTTTAGTTAACAATCAAATTATAGCTCGTCAACGCTTTTAGTCAACTAGTTAACTTAAGATGGTTAACGTAATAAAAGGCACCGCTGTAAAACAGCGGTGCCTTTATTATTTTTCTGTAAATTATCTTATTGTAAATTTATCTCAGCCTGCCTGGTAAGTATATTTTCGATAGCCAATGCCACGCCATCATTATCATTACTAGCAGTAATCAATTTTGCCGCCTGCTGGACCTGAGGTTTGGCGTTAGCAACAGCAACGCCGATACCAGCATTGGCAATCATCGAAATATCATTATTTGAGTCGCCTATACACATGATTTCATCCGGTTTAATACCAAAACTTTCCGCCAATTCTTTAACAGCAACCCATTTATTAACCGCAGGCTCCATCAGCTCCAAAAAATTGTCCTTAGAACTGGTTACGTCAATACGTCTATCAAAACGATTCGCCACATCTTGCCAAGCCGCTGCAAAATCACTGCTTTCAGTCATCAGTAATAATTTATACGGAGCTTTGGTTATATGATATACAGATTCACCAACAGCAGTCGTAGGAACACCGGAAATACGGCTATACATACGAGAATATTCATTTTCTTCCTTTACAAGCAGTTCATCATCTATATATACCTGAACATAATAGTCTTTTTCTTTACAATAGGACAGAGCATCTAAAGCTGTTTGCAGCTGCATTGGTTTCCGAGCGTATACTTTTTCTGAAAGCGCACCCTTTACCAATGCTCCATTATAAGCGATCAAAGGAACATCCAATTGTAATTGTTCAGCAAAGGGCTTGATAGATCTGTACATTCTGCCCGTTGCAAGAGTAAAAACAATTCCTGCAGCTAATGCTCTTTTAATAGCAGCAAGGTTACGCGGAGATATTTTCCGCTCATTATTGAGCAATGTATCATCCATATCACTGGCAATCATTTTGATTTTCATTATTTGATCTCCTTTTTAACTGTTAGTTCAGTAACACCTAATACCATCAGACAAAATACCGCCAGCAAAACTAACGCACCAAATTTATCAGTCACTGTATAACCTGGCAGCAAACGCATAATATCCATAGTTAGACAGCTGCTGCCCACAAACAGCAAAGCCCGCTTCCGTAAGATAGAACCACCAAGTTTCCATACTAAAATCTGGACTAAGGCACTGCCAATACCAGCAATACATGCCCCTGCTATCAGACCGCCCAATGTGACGACCTCCATAACATCAGTCCAGTAAATCAAACAAAAATAAAGCACGCTCAAAGTTACGGCGCGCAGAAAAAATGCATACATACCATCACCCGAGATATATTATACCACAAGGGTACGTATTCTCAACAGACTAGAAAGCACCTCGTCAAGTTTTTACACAGTACTATAAAATAAAAAGAAGTTTCGCATAGCGAAACTTCTTTGATATTATTATTTATTGTTTACTGAACTGGTCTTTGCCAACACCGCACAAGGGACAAACCCAATCTTCCGGTAAATCTGCAAAAGCAGTGCCTGCCGCTATCCCATTATCAGGATCTCCTATTTCCGGATCATAAATATACCCACAAACATCACATACCCATTTTTCCATTTGTTTCAACTCCTTAAATTGATATTTTCAACTACATCAGCGACCTGCTGTAAAACAAAACCTTATTTTTTCAAGCTCTGTTAATTAAGCATTAACTACGACATCAAAAAGCAAGTCCTGTTTTACCACAAAATTACCGCTAATTGTTCTTTAATAATATTATACCATCAATACAGCAAAAGTCATCAAACAAAATTTACATAAATGACGATTTAATTTATTTAAGCACTTCTCGCTTTTCTGGCAAATCTAAACGAAAAAAATCATAAATACGCTGTGCTGTTGGATAATTCATACCTTCTACTTCTGCTAATTCTTCTACACTGGCAGCTTTCATCGCATCCAGCGACTGAAAGCGTTTCCATAAAGCCTGACGTCTTTTCGTGCCAATACCTTCAATATGATCAAGTACCGAAACCAAATTCCGCTTACTACGCAATTTGCGATGATATGTTATGGCAAAACGGTGTGCTTCATCTCGAATCCGCTGTATCAAATGAAGAGAAGCAGAATCTCGATCCAATAAGATACTTTCAGACGAACCCTCTGTAAATATTTCTTCTTCCCGTTTAGCCAAGCCAATAACAGGAAGTTCATGCAGACCTAAGCCACGAATAACTTCCAGCGCTGAACTCAGCTGTCCTTTACCACCGTCGATAATGACAAGACTTGGCAGTTCCTCATAATCTTTATAGCGTCGGTAAACGACTTCCTGCATTGATTTAAAATCATCTGGTTTCCCTTCTGTAGATTCAATTTTATAACGGCGGTAATCTTTTTACAGGGTTTCCCATTACGAAAAACCACCATTGAAGCTACCGTTTCTGTTCCCTGAGTATGCGAAATATCAAAACAATCTATTCTTTCTAATGCATTTGGCAATTGCAGAGCTTTCTGTAATTCTTCTGCCGCCTGTTCCTCTGTTTTCAGCGAAACCTGACCTTTGCGCAGCCTCTCTTCAAGAAGTTTGGCTGCATTTTCAACCGCAAGATGCAATAATTCACGTTTAGTTCCCCGGGCTGTAAAACTCAACTTTACGCCCGGCTCTTGCTGTCAGCCACTCTTCCAGAACGATCAACTCATCCGCTGCTGGAAGAACTGGCAAAAGTATTTCCCGCGGTACAAAAGATGCCTCGTTATAATATTGTTTAATAAAAGCAGTCAAAATTTCCTGATCGCTGTCATCATCATTTTGTAAAAAGAAATTATCACGACCAATCAACTTGCCGCCACGAACAAAAATATCTGCAAACAAGTTCCGGTACTATCTTTGGCAAGACCTACTACATCAAGATCACCACCGCTTGTTACAGCCTTCTGCTGTTCGTTCAGTCTTATTACAGCCTGCAGTTGGTCACGTACCCGGGCAGCTTCTTCAAAAGCATAATTTTCAGCGGCCTGCTGCATCTGCAGCTTTAGTTCACGTTCAAGTTCAGACGTACGCCCATCTAACAGTAAACACACGGCTCTGATCATTTTTCCATAATCTTCTCGGGAAACATACCCCGCACATGGAGCAAGGCAACGTTTAATATGATATTGCAGGCAGGGCCTATCGGTATTCATTTTTCGGCAATTGCGCAAAGGAAACATTGACCGCAGCAGTTTAACAGTAGCGTGCATTGCCCCAGCATCTGCATAAGGACCATAATATTTAGCACCGTCACGAAGCTGTTTGCGCGTAACATAAATACGCGGGAAATCTTCCTGCATCGTTACCTTCAAATAAGGATAAGTTTTATCATCCTTAAGCATAATATTATAGCGCGGACGGTGCTTTTTTATTAAATTGCATTCTAAAATAAGCGCTTCAACTTCGCTGTCTGTAACAATGGTTTCTATTTCAGCAACTTTTGCGACTAATGCTTTAACTTTTACAGTATGTGATGCCAGATTACGAAAATAACTGCGTACACGATTTTTTAATACTACCGCCTTTCCGACATAGATAATTTTCCCATGTTCGTCACGCATTATATAAACGCCAGATTTATCCGGCAGTACAGCTAAATTTTTAGCAATAGATTCATTCATTACTGATACCACCCATGTTTTTTAGCCTGAGCCAAAGCTTGTTTAATATATTGACCTGTATATGATTTCTTGTTTTTAGCTACTTCTTCAGGAGTACCACAGGCAAGCAGAGTACCTCCCTTGTCACCGCCCTCAGGACCCAAATCGATAATATAATCGGCAGTTTTGATAACGTCAAGATTATGCTCAATAACAACGACGGAATCACCTGCTCCGACCAGTCTTTGTAATACCTCTAATAATTTATGTACATCTGCTATATGCAGGCCGGTTGTAGGTTCATCTAAAATATACAGAGTTTTCCCTGTGCTGCGCCGTGATAATTCTGTTGCCAGTTTCACGCGCTGCGCCTCACCACCGGAAAGTGTTGTTGCAGCCTGCCCTAACCTAATATAACCTAAACCAACATCTTCAAGAACCTCAAGCTTACGATAAATACGTGGCAGATTTTAAAAATTCACAGGCTTCCGTTACAGTCATGTCTAAAACTTCGGCAATAGTTTTTCCTTTGTAATGTACCTCCAGGGTATCACGATTATAGCGGGCACCATGACATACCTCGCAGGGAACGTATACGTCAGGCAGAAAATGCATCTCTATTTTATTCATACCATCGCCGCGGCAAGCTTCACAGCGTCCGCCTTTAACATTAAAGCTGAAGCGCCCTGGCTTATAACCGCGCAGTTTTGCTTCATTTGTCTGGCTGAACAGTTCACGAATAAAATCAAAAACTCCGGTATAAGTAGCCGGATTTGAACGAGGGGTCCTTCCAATAGGAGACTGATCAATATTAATAACCTTATCGATCTCACTCAATCCCAAAATTTCTTTATGGTCTGCTGGCCGCAGACGTGCCCCATGCAGTTTCGCAGCCAATGCGTTATAAAGAATATCGTTAATCAGCGTTGACTTGCCACTACCGGAAACACCAGTCACAACAGAGAAAACACCTAAAGGAATTTTTACATCGATGTTCTTAACATTATTTGCCTTGGCTCCTTTAATTTCAATAAAACGACCGTCATTACTTCTGCGTTTTTTCGGTACAGGAATAAATTTGCGTCCGCTAAGATACTGACCGGTAATTGATTGCTCTGACTGCTTGACGACTTCAGCAGTTCCCTGTGCTACTACATTACCGCCATGCTCACCGGCTCCAGGACCAATGTCAATAATCTGATCAGCAGCATACATTGTCTCTTCATCGTGTTCAACTACCAGCAGCGTATTTCCCAGATCACGCAAATGCTTCAATGTCTCAAGTAATTTACTGTTATCACGCTGATGCAGCCCAATACTTGGTTCGTCTAAAATATATAATACGCCTACCAAACCAGAACCAATCTGTGTTGCCAGACGAATACGCTGTGCCTCACCGCCAGAAAGCGTTCCAGCAGCACGATCCAAAGTAAGATAATCCAGTCCGACATCATTCAGAAATTTTAGCCGGGCCAGAATTTCTTTTAGGACTTGTTTTGCTATAATCTGCTGTCGTTCAGTAAGTTTCAACGCATTAAAAATTCTATTGCATCACGTACGGTCAACGCTGTGACCTGACAAATATTTTTACCGCCAACAAGAATGGCAAGAACCTCTTTTTTCAACCTGGCACCATGACACACAGGGCAAGGAGTACTTGTCATAAACCCTTCAATATCCAAACGCATCCGTTCGGAAAAAGCTTCTCGATGGCGACGGCGCAGCATAGGAATAATACCCTCAAAAGCAGTAGTATGTTTTTTTACTTCTCCCTGCATATTTTCATAGACAAAAGAAAATTTTTCTTCACCGCTGCCATACCAGAGCAAGTCTTTTATTTTTTCCGGTAAATCGTTCCAAACCGCACCAAAATCATATCCATAAGCCTTCAGAACCGCTCCCAGCTGTTTCATATGATAAGCTTCCATATTCGTGCTGAGTGCTGCAATTGCACCTTCCGCAAAGGTTTTAGCGCCATCTGGAATAATCAACTCTTTATCCAATTCCATATTCATGCCCAACCCAGTACATTCAGGACAAGCACCATAAGGGTTATTGAAGGAAAAGAGACGCGGCTCGATTTAAGGCAAACTTATACCACAATCACTGCAGGCAAAATGTTCGCTGTACAATTGCGTTTCACCATTAATAACATTTATTTCCACCAAACCATCAGCCAACTTTAAAGCCGTCTCTACAGAATCTGATAACCTCTGAGCGATACCATCACGTACAGCCAAACGATCAACTATCACGGATAAGTCGTGCTTTTCTTATCCAGAGATATTTCTTCATCTAATGTGCGCACCTCACCATCAATATACATTCTGGCGTAACCAGCTTTGCGCATAGAATCTAAAATTTTCTGATGTTCACCCTTACGGCCGCGCACCAAAGGTGCCATAACCATAAATTTAGTATTTTCAGATAGTTCCAGAACATGATCGACAATCTGCTCAACTGTCTGCCGTTCAATAATTTTTCCGCAATTTGGGCAATGAGGTTCTCCAATACGGGCAAACAACAGGCGTAGATAATCATATATTTCAGTTACTGTGCCCACTGTTGAACGCGGATTACGACTGGTAGTCTTCTGGTCGATGGAAATGGCAGGGCTGAGCCCTTCAATATAATCCACATCCGGCTTATCCATCTGTCCTAAAAATTGACGCGCATAAGCGGACAGCGATTCGACATAACGACGCTGCCCTTCCGCATAGATAGTATCAAATGCCAAAGAAGATTTACCGCTGCCAGATAAACCGGTAACTACAACCAGCTCATCACGCGGTATCTCAACTGTGATATTTTTCAGGTTATGCTGCCTGGCACCTTTTACAATTAATTGTTCTTTCATTACTTACTCCTGTTTTTAGGTTTAGGCGACAATTTCTGGCCTAACTGTCCTTTAATTACGATCAAACGGTCCCTTAATTCTGCAGCAAGCTCAAAGTTAAGTTCCTTGGCAGCAACAGCCATACGTTTTCAAGTTCTTTCGCCATTTTCTGCAATTCTTTTTCCGACCGTTTTTATCGCATTATCACTGTAATCTTCCGTCCCGTCATCCTCGGCAATCTTCGTCAGTTTTATCAGCTGACGTTGTTCTTTATAGATAGTTTTGGTGTAATCTGATGCTCTTTATTATAATCTTCCTGCAGTTCCCTGCGGCGGTTTGTTTCATCAATGGCACGCCGCATTGAATCCGTAATACGGTCAGCATACATTATGACCCGTCCGTGCTCATTACGGGCAGCTCTGCCAATGGTCTGGATCATAGCAGTATCACTGCGCAGAAAACCTTCTTTATCGGCATCTAAGATAGCAATCAGAGAAACCTCCGGTAAATCCAGGCCTTCCCGCAGCAGATTTATTCCAACCAGTACATCAAACTTACCATTACGCAGATCATCAATAATTTCAGCACGCTCAATAGTAGCAATCTCAGAATGCAAATAACGGACTTTTACCCCAGCTTGTTTCAAATATTCAGTCAGATCCTCAGACATCCGCTTAGTCAGAGTTGTAACTAAAGTACGTTCTCCTGCTTCAGTAACTTTATGTATTTCATTCAGCAAATCATCAATCTGACCTTTGATTGGCCTGATTTCTACCTGCGGATCTAATAAACCAGTAGGTCTGATAATCTGCTCTACCACCTGCTGCGTCTGCTCCATTTCATATTTTGCAGGAGTTGCGGAAACATAAATCACCTGATTTATCTGCTGCTGAAATTCATCAAAGGTAAAAGGCCTATTATCAAAAGCAGAAGGCAGCCTGAATCCATGTTCTACAAGCATCTCTTTACGCGAACGGTCACCAGCGTACATCGCCCTGATCTGTGGTAATGTCACATGTGATTCATCAATTACTAATAGGAAATCCTTTGGAAAATAATTAACTAAAGTAAATGGAGGTTCTCCTGCCTTACGATTAGCTAAATGCCGTGAATAATTTTCGATTCCGGAGCAGTACCCCATTTCATTCATCATTTCCAGATCATAGTTAGTACGTTGTTCCAGACGTTGTGCTTCCAGCAATTTATTATGTGAATTAAGATATTCAAGTCGTTCTGCCAATTCTACTTTAAGGTCTTCCATTGCCCGATCCAGGTTTTCACGAGAGGTTACATAGTGAGAAGCAGGGAAAATAGCAACATGGCTGCGTTTAGCCAAAATTTCTCCAGTCAGTACATCAACTTCCAATATCCGCTCAACTTCGTCATCAAACATCTCAATGCGTACTGCTTTTTCATTATAGCCAGCAGGAATAACTTCGATAACATCTCCGCGAACACGGAAAGTACCACGTTGAAACGCAATATCATTACGATCATATTGAATCTCGACTAATTTGCGTAAAATAGCTTGTCTGTCAATCTTCTGTCCTACACGCAGAGACAGCACCATATCATAATATTCCTGTGGCGCACCCAATCCATAAATACAAGATACACTGGCCACAATAATTACGTCACGGCGTTCAAATAAAGCGCTAGTAGCAGAATGTCGGAGTTTATCTATTTCATCATTGATCGATGCATCTTTTTCAATATAGGTATCAGATTGTGGAATATAAGCCTCCGGTTGATAATAATCGTAATAACTCACAAAATATTCCACTGAATTTTCAGGAAAAAAAGCTTTAAACTCACTTGCTAACTGTGCCGCCAATGTTTTATTATGCGCAATAACCAATGTTGGTTTATTCACTTTATTAATAACCTGCGCAATAGTATAGGTTTTCCCAGTTCCGGTAGCCCCGAGCAAGACCTGTGTCCGCAGTCCTTTTTCTATACCTTCTGCCAACTTCTCAATAGCCTGAGGCTGATCTCCATCCGGCTCAAAAGGTGCTGTTATTTTAAAATCCATATTTTGACCTCTTGTCATTACTAAAAATTTATTTCAAAACTAATCCGACTGGGCAATGGTCACTGCCCGTGATATCAGCATAAATCACGCTGTCTTCTATTCTGTCAGCCCATCTGTCAGAAACAAGCCAGTAATCAATACGCCATCCCGCATTCTTTTCGCGCGCTTTAAACATATACGACCACCAGGTATAAGCACCTTCTTTTTCGGGATAGAGATGGCGAAACGAGTCAGTAAACCCCGCCGTTAACAACTCCGTCATTTTTGCTCTCTCTTCATCAGTAAACCCAGCATTATTACGATTAGTTTTCCAGTTTTTCAAATCTATCTCACGATGAGCAACATTAAGATCTCCGCAAACAAGCACCGGTTTAATTTGGTCAAGCTTCAACAGATAATCACGAAATGCATCTTCCCATATCTGTCTGTAATCCAACCGTTCCAGCCCGCGCTGTGAATTAGGCGTATATACATTTACCAGATAAAACTCCTTATATTCGGCAGTAATAACACGCCCTTCTTTATCATGTTCTTCAATTCCCAAACCATAGGTGACAGTAAGAGGCTTGACTTTAGAAAAAACAGCCGTACCGGAATACCCCTTTTTTTTTTTCCAGTACTCCTCATATCCAGGAAAACAAACTCCGCCTGCTCACGCTGCATTTTGTTTCCTGAACGCAAAAACATCTGCGTCGACGCTGTCCATAAATTCTTTAAAGCCTTTATTCATACAGGCCCGCAGCCCATTTACATTCCAAGAAATAAATTTCATCTCAACACTTCCCATCTGCAGTTTTTTTGACTAAAAAAATTCTTTAATAGTAATATTTTATCATTTATCATAGCTTTTTTAAAGAGACTTCACCGAACAGGATTTGACAATTCTGCAAACAAACGTACACCCAAATAAAAAACCTCGACCATATCAGGTCGAGGCATTAAAACTTAATTTCATTGAATATGAGAAACTCTATCAGCGGCTTCTTTTTTCTTAGCATCGTTAAAACGCGGCAAAGTACTGAGATAACCGGTAATACGGCGTACACGCACTATGGTGTCATAATGTGGTTTAACAACTACATCATTACCGTCAAGCCCTAAATCCAAAGACAACAATGTTTTATGCGGCATTACCTGTAATTGATTATTGAGATAAATGGCGGCTTCTTCTTGCGAGATCCCATCCGCGCAATTAATTTTTATACCATGCAGTTCATAGGTCATGTTAACCAGCTCCTTAGATAAAATTCCATGACCTAATTATAAATCAATAATAATTATTTGTAAAGCCCTTTCTACAATATTTTGTGTTTATTTCACTTATTAACTTTTCCATATACAATATTTAGTACATCATTTTATGACTTCAATTAATAACAGGACGATTTTCCATGATATTTACCTGTTTGCTGATTGCCCATTTCATAGTTTCTTCCGGAGCAGTCTGATTCCCCAATTCTTTTATCTCATTTTCCCTAATCCGTTTTTTAGAGAATCTATCACCATCTTTTCGGTAAACATAGATATCAGCATTTAAAACCGTTCTTACATAGGTTGAACCGTCTTCATTACGCCATATCATTCCCTGCACCATCTGCTCGTACATGTCGTGCACAATGACCAAAACTAACGCTTCCGCTGGTATTTCTTCTGCTATCTTCCTCGTAACAGATTGGTCGACAACGCTTTTTCCATGTCCCGTAAAAATATTTTCTGCAGTCACCTTTTTAGTCCGATCTGTATCAACCAGCTTAAAATCAGGGAAATGATACGCCCAACGTACAGGCTCACGCCACATTTTATAAACCTGCTGCGTTACGTTACCACTATTATCAAAAACTACAAAGGCTACAGGCTGATCAGCAAAAGCGGCAGCCGTATTAGGAACAATTGCCACTATTGTTAATAAAACAGCCAACAACAGCCAGTTAAATTTTTTCATTAATACTCCCTCCTATCAGCGTAATTCAGCAGCTTTACCATTGGCAAGCCGCTCTATACCTAAATGAACAGCTATTGTCTGACCGATATCAGAAAACGTCCGCATGGGTAGTAAAGCCTTACTAACAATATTTTTACCAAAAAACAAGACCGGAATTTTTTCACGTGTATGGTCACTGCCACTCCAGGTTGGATCACATCCATGATCTGCAGTAACCAGCAACAGGTCATCTTGCTTTAATAACCTAAGCAGTTCAGGCAAACGATCATCAAAATATTCCAATCCTTCCCCATAGCCTTCAACATCACGCCGATGCCCGAAGGAAGAATCAAAATCCACAAAATTTACAAAAACCAGGCTATTATCAGGAGCTTCTTGCACAGCCTGCAATGCAGCGGCAAATAATTTATCAAGACCACTGGCAGGATAATGCTTCGTAATTCCGCGGTGAGCAAAAATATCAGCAATTTTACCCACCGCATAGACACTGCCACCTGCGGCTACCAGTTTGTCCAGCAACGTATCAGCAGGAGCAGGCACAGCATAATCATGCCTGTTGCCAGTCCGCACAAAATCTTCTGCACGAGTGCCCACAAAGGACGCTATAACGCGCGCTATATGGTAATGTTTAACTAGTTCATAGCAAATATTACATAATTCATATAATCGTTCAAGACCAAACACTTCTTCATGCGCCGCAATTTGCAAAACACTGTCTGCGCTGGTGTAAATAATTGGCTTGCCAGTCTTTAGATGTTCTTCCCCAAGTTCTTTTATTATTTCAGTTCCAGATGCATGCTTTTACCCCCAATACCCCCGGCAAAATTCCCTGTTTAATAATTTTCTCAACTAATTCCTTTGGAAAACATTTTAGCTGCTGCGGAAAATACCCCCAGTCAAAAAGTACCGGGACGCCTGTAATCTCCCAGTGCCCGCTCAGAGTATCTTTACCATGGCTTATTTCCTCTGCATAAGTATAAGCAGCATCGATTTTACTATCGTCACTGCTTAGAGGATACGCCAGCTTTTGACCACGGCTGAGCTCTGCCGCACCTGCCAGTCCTAACCTTGCCAGATTAGGCAGATGTAAATACCTGGGACTTCCATCCGCACTTTTGCGGTTTGCAGCCATCCACTCACAAATATGTCCTAATGTATCTGCACCGCTGTCACCAAACTTTTCAGCGTCATGGGCATAGCCAATACCAAAAGAATCCAATAATAAAATAATACTTCTTGCCATGTTATTTACCTGCCTTTATTAAATCGTGCAAAGTCTTTTTTACTACTGCCTGAAATCTTTGCGAAGCCAATTCGTAAAGATCCGGCGGCGCAACCAGTTCGCTGTCAGTCCTTTTAGCAACGACGCCGCAAATTGAAGCCGCTTGCAAACCAAAACTCTGAGCAACTATAAACAGCGCTGCAGTTTCCATCTCATAATTTAAAGCTCCTAATGCCTGCCACTCTTGTAGACTCCTGCAATGATTTTCTCACATAGCCTGTATAGCTGTCATAACGTTCCTGACCAGGCCAAAAGTATCACTGGAAACAGAAATACCAGTATGATATGGAATTGACAGACTTTCTGCTGCCTGCTGCAGGGCCAGAGTTAACTCAAATGAAGCCACTGCAGGAAAATTCAAAGGCGCATAGTGCTGTGACGTTCCGTCTAAACGTACTGCCGCTTTATTGATAACAAGATCACCAAGTTCTACATCTTTCTGAATAGAACCAGTTGTTCCGACACGAATAAAATTCTTTATGCCAAGACGTGCCAATTCTTCCATTCCTATGGCGACAGAAGGTCCTCCCATGCCTGTAGAACAAACCAATATCGATGTTCCTTCAACATCCGCCAGCCAGCTTGTATATTCACGATGACAACCGACAGGCTCAGCGGTGCCAAGAGCTCTGGCCAACGCTTCTACACGCCCTGGATCTCCAGGCAGCAAAGCATACTCTGCTCCTTTAAGCATTTCTGCTGAAATACCAATATGATAAAGAACTTCATTAGGCATTACTTTATTCCCCACGCTACTGCCTCGCTTTCTTAAAATCATACTTCTACTTAATCTATATATTCGCCATTTTCATACTTGCTCCTGCTAAAAGATATTACAGCAATGTGAAATAAAACTGCCGCAGCAAATGCTGAGACAGTAATATTTTTAATAACCCAAACTCTCGCCAACTAAAATCACTTTGATTTTCCTTTAGGTTTACAGCGTCTGGTAGTCAATATATAATTGCAAATACAGTCAGGTGCGTTACAATCTGCACAAATCCCTGTTTCCATACAAGGAGTTTTAACTGAGGAAAACGCTGAACATTAATAGGCGCCGCCAACATTCTCACACGTGCCAAAGCATCATCCTGGGTTTTGACGATTTTATTGATCCCTGCAATAACAATTACACTTTTAGGACCATACACCATAGCTGCCACACGATTTCCAGTACCATCAATATTTACCAGCTGTCCATCTTCACTAACAGCATTACTGCTCATTAAAAAAGTATCACACAACAGTGCTTTACGCATCAGCTCCGTTCTCTGCGCAGGTGTTTCTGCCGTGTCACGGTCAATAACCTTATAGCGTCCGCTTCGCATTACATCTAACAGTCCAATTTCCTGTATGGTAACGGAACCGCCCCAGGATACAACGTCGTCTTCAGATATAAGTTCTAATGCTTTGTCTAAAGCCGCAGGCTTATCCGAACAATAAAAAGCTTCAAAACCACGTCTTTCCAAATTTTTCAAAACTGTTTTACATGCAGCTTCACTGCGTAATTGAGTAGGAGTTTTGCCATTCTGCTCACCTCTTATTCTGCAACTACTTCCCTATGAATACTTCATCAGTTTCATCATGTTCTTTTAAAGTAACTTCAATAGTTTCCTTATGAGCAGTTGGTACGTTTTTACCAACAAAATCAGCGCGAATAGGCAATTCCTTATGTCCTCGATCAATAAGCACTGCTAATTGGATAGACCGTGGGCGTCCCATGTCAATGACAGCATCCAGCGCGGCTCTAATCGTACGACCAGTATAGAGAACATCATCTACTAAAACGATATTCTTCCCATTCAGATCAAAATCAATATCAGTTCCATGTACGATCGGATTATACCCCAAGGTAGAAAGGTCATCACGATATAAGGTAATATCAAGCATACCCACTTTTACTTTTACGCCTTCAATAATTTCAATTTCCTGCAATCCGTTGTGCCAACGGCACTCCTCTGGTTCGAATACCAACAAGCACAACATTATTGACACTTGTTCTTTTCGATGATTTCATGTGCGATACGTACCAACGCACGACGCATTGCATCACTGTCCATAATAACATTTTTCTTAACTACTTTACTCATACAGCTCACCTCAAAATATTTTAGAATTGTCCGTTACGTAAACGGGTAATAATTTTCTGCATATCTTCCGGCAGCCCCGCCTCAAACCGCAGCCGTTCTCCTGTACGCGGATGTGTAAACTCCAGTTCCTGTGAATGAAGTGCCTGCCCATGAATCGCAAATGGAACCTTCATCGGAGAATATTTAGGATCTCCTACTAAGGGATATCCCAAATAGTCCATATGGACACGTATCTGATGTGTTCGACCTGTTCTCAAACGGCAGCGTACAATAGTAAAACGTCAAAACGCTCAAGCACTTCATAATCAGTTACTGCGGTACGCCCACCCTCTTGTTACTACCGTCATCTTTTTACGGTCATTTTTATCACGAGCTATCTTCGCCGAAATTGTCCCGGTATCCTCTTTTATATTGCCCCTGACAATAGCAATATATGAACGTTTGGCAGTTTTGTTTCGAATCTGTTCCGATAAAGATATATGTGCAGCATCATTCTTAGCTACAATCATGATGCCTGAAGTATCCTTATCCAAACGGTGCACAATCCCGGCCTGATTACATTATTTATCCCTGATAAATTTTGGCAATGATGAAGCAGTGCATTAACAAGTACCGGTATAATGGCCTGGTGCTGGATGCACCACCATCCACGGCTTTTATTAACAACAACTACATCTTCATCTTCAAAATAACATCCAAGGGAATAGCCTCAGAACGAATTTCTAAAAGTTCCGGCTCTGGCAGCATAACTGTGAACACATCGCCGGCCTTAACTTTATAGTTGGCTTTAAACACACTTTTGCTCCACGAAATACGCCGCTTCCTCCAAAAGTTTTTGCATATTGGAGCGCGACACCTCTAGTTTTGCAGCCAAATAAATATCGAGTCTTTGCCCAACATCATTTTCTGCAGCAGCAATATTTTCTACTTCTTCCAGTATTTCTGTCTGTATTAAATTCCATATAATAAAACCCACCCTACACAAATAGCAATATCTGCCACATTAAAAATAGGCCAAATACGAAAATCAAAAAAATCTACAACCATACCATTTTCAGCTCTGTCTATCAGATTACCGACAGCCCCACCAATAAAAAGTGCTGTTCCGGCCCGCACACACAAAGGTTCTGCTAAGATTTCTTTTCTAAACCACCAAACTATGACCAGCACCAGCAAAGCTACACAAATAAAAAAAGTTCTGTTATGGGCAAACATTCCAAAGGCAGCCCCTGGATTCAAAATATAAGTTAAATGGAAAATGTTAGGAATGATGGGAATACTTTGTCCTTCAGCCATCACAGCTACAACTATATTTTTTGTCAATTGGTCAAGCAAAACGACTAACGCCGCCAGCCAAATCAAAATCATAAGTTACTCCTATATTTATAAAAATTACTCTTATTATTATACCTGTAAAATTATCTTTTTTCAATGCTTCTTTGCCATAGTGTAATGAGAATCACTTGAGTAATCAGTCTTAATAATTAAAGTATATATTTTTTTACATTTATGCATAAATAATTTTGACAGTCCTATATAAAAAACCCGGCACCAAATAGTACCGGGTTTTATAAATAAACTATTAGTACAGATTTTATTAGCTATAACCAAACGTTGAATTTGGTTTGTGCCTTCATAAATCTGCATGATCTTAGCATCACGCATCATTTTTCAACCGGATATTCACGGGAATAGCCATAACCGCCCATTACCTGAACAGCATCAGTAGTCACCTGCATAGCCATCAGCAGCATAACATTTAGCCATAGCCGCCTCTTTGGAAAATTCCAGCCCCTGGTCACGCATCCAGCACGCTTTCAGTACCATCAATCTTGCCGTTTCAACCTTCATAGCCATATCAGCAATCATGGACTGGATCATTTGGAAAGAAGCCATCGGCTGGCCGAATTGTTTTCTTTCTTTAGCATATTTTACAGCACAATCTAAAGCAGCCTGAGCCAGACCAACGGATACTGCTCCAACAAAGGACGTGCAGAATCCAAAGTATTCATTGCTATACGGAAGCCCTCGCCTTCACGGCCAACACGGTTAGATTCTGGAATCACGACATCCTGTAAAATCAATTCACAGGTATTAGAGGGGCGGATGCCCATTTTATCCTCTTTTTAACAAGTAAAGCCAGGTGTTCCTTTAGGTACGATAAATGCGGTCAAACCACGGATACCACCGGATTTGCGGGTATTAGCAAATACAAGATAAGTATCTGCAATTCCACCATTAGTAATAAACGCTTTAGTACCATTAAGGTATAAGTTCCGGCTACCTTGTTTTACAGCTGAAGTAGCGACACCACCGGCATCTGAACCTGCACCAGGTTCAGTTAATGCAAACGCAGCCAGTTTACCATCATTAAGTAAATCACAATGCGCTTGTTTCTGTTCTTCAGTGCCGGCAATTAAAATAGGATAAGACGCCAGGGAGTTCGCAGCCATTGAGGTAGCAACACCTGCACAGCCTTTGCCCAGTTCTTCATAAATAACGGCAACTGTAACGCTGTCCAGTCCAGGTCCGCCATATTCTTCTGGAACAATAACATTCAAAAGCCCCATATCAGCAGCTTTTCAAGCAGCCCGGGCATAGATTGATTATTTCTGTCCATTTCGGCAGCGTAAGGGGTAATTTCTTTTTCTACAAAATCCCTCACCATTTCCTGTAATTCAAGTTGTTCTTCATTAAGTGCAAAATCCATTTTGTCCTCCTTGTGTTAAGGCTTAAGCCAAATTGCTTGTTAAGGCGACTTGCCGTCAGCCTTTACCATTTACGGGGTATATCCTTAATTGTTTCCACAACAAACAAAGTCGTCAGTACCGTTGCCAACAGAGTATCATTTTCATCATATACCTCAGCTTCGGCCACAAGAGTCATTCGTCCGCAATGGCAAATCTTACAGACAGCATAAAGTTTTTCAGCTGCTGTGTATTTTACAATGTTACAACAAAATTTAATGTTTCAGCTTCGACACCAACGCTGACAGCGCTGATTTGCAATACAGATTCAAGAAGACGATAAATAACGCTGCTACTGACCTTACCACGATGATCAAGGTCAGTACCGGCCGTCAGAGAAAAACTTATCCGTATCTGGCCGCAGTTTAACTGTTCTATACTCAGCGCCGGATCATCTAAAAAGCGCCTTTCCAGACAAGCCGATTGCACTAAGAAAAGTATTCCCGATACATTTTCAGTACTCACGAACTACTCATCTCCTACTTGCCATAATCTTACTAAAACATAAACATATTTTGGACATTATACCTTGTGTATTTTACCACAAAAAATTTACTAACTCAATAGTTTTCAGACAATTTTATGCGATTTATGTAAAAAAAATACCACAACTGCCTCCAACGCCCACAAAACTGACTTGTCAGTCATTTTTGTTCAAAAAAATCCGCCAAAGTTTTCTTTGGCGGAAAGTCATTAATGATGGAACAAACGTAAACCAGTAAATGCCATTGCGATATTATATTTATCACATGTTTCAATAACATTATCATCTCTGATACTTCCGCCTGCCTGAGCAATATAATCTACACCGCTGCGGTGAGCGCGTTCAATATTATCACCAAACGGGAAAAAAGCATCACTGCCAAGAGAAACTCCGTGCAGCTTATGAAGCCATACTTTTTTTTCTTCACGTGTCAGCGGAGCTGGTTTTTCGGTAAAGAACTGTTCCCAAATTCCATCTGCAAGTATATCTTCATAATCGTCAGAAATATACACATCAATAGTATTGTCCCGATCAGGACGTCGAATACTGTCCTTAAAGGCAGTTCTAAACACTGGGGTTCTGGCGCAGCCACCAGTTATCAGCTTTATTTCCGGCAAGCCTTGTACAATGAACACGAGACTGTTGCCCCGCACCAATACCAATCGCCTGTCCATCTTTAACATAGCAGACGGAATTCGATTGCGTGTATTTCAAAGTAATCAACGCAATCAGAAGATCACGTACTGCATCCTCAGGAATTTCTTTATTGACAGTCGGACGATTTACCAGCAGCTCTGACGTAATTTTAGCCTCATTACGGTCCTGTTCAAAGTTATACCAAAAACATCTTTCGTTTCCTGTATCTCTGGAATATAAGACGGATCAATTTTGATAATATTATAAGTGCCCTTACGTTTAGTTTTTAAAATTTCCAAAGCTTCCTCTGTATAGCCGGGGGCAATAACGCCATCTGAAACTTCTCGAGCCAGCATAGCTGCAGTCTCCTTGTCACAGATATCTGATAAAGCAACAAAGTCTCCGTAAGATGACATACGGTCAGCACCCCGAGCCCTGGCATAAGCAGTAGCCAACGGAGTCAGAGCTAGATCGTCAACATAATATATTTTTTTCAGTACATCGCTCATCGGCAATCCAACGGCAGCACCGGCTGGACTTACATGTTTAAAAGATGCTGCTGCAGGCAGGCCGGTAGCTTCCTTTAATTCTTTTACTAACTGCCAGCTGTTAAAGGCATCCAGAAAATTAATATAACCAGGGCGGCCGTTCAAAACCTCAATTGGCAGTTCACCTATTTTACTATAAATACGCGCCTTACTTTGATTTGGATTACAGCCATACTTCAATAGCAGCTCTTTCACGACTATTCCTCCTTAAAAATATATAAAAAAACCGACACTTCTGGGGTAAAACGCCCAGACGGTCGGCAACACCGGTCATACTCCACGTGGTTAATCCACTTCCGTCAGTTATATGACCTACTTCTGCTTTAGATTATACTTTTTACCGCTCTTTTTGTCAATTATCCTTTTATCTCTTGTCCAACTATGCTACAATTTAGAAAATACTCCAAAGGAGATGTTTTAATGATTTACTGTTACGTCTGCCCACACCGCTGCGGAGTTGACAGGGCAGAAACAATGAACAGTCCAAATGGTATTTTCGGTTCCTGCGGCTGCGGTATGCAGCCAATAGTTGCCCGTGCGGCACTGCATATTTGGGAAGAGCCATGCATAAGCGGCACCAAAGGTTCAGGCACTGTTTTTTTTAGTGGCTGCAATTTACATTGTGCATTCTGCCAAAATTACGAAATCAGCTGTTTAAATAAAGGACAGGAAATATCCGTTGAAAGATTAAAAGAAATTTATTTTGACTTAATTAAACAAGGAGCCCATAATATCAATTTAGTTACAGCAACACATTTTACTGAGGCTATTATCGCAAGCTTACAGGAACCATTGCCAGTCCCTGTAATTTATAATACCAGTGGTTTTGAAACTGTCGATACAATACACAGATTGAAAAATAAAATACAAATATGGCTTCCCGATCTAAAATATAGTGACGATTTAGCCGCAATAAAGTACAGTAATGCGCCTAATTATTTTAATACTGCTACAACGGCCATAAAAACCATGTACAAACAAGTCGGACCCTACCAAATCGATGAAAATGGTTTATTAAAAAGTGGTGTAATTATCAGGCATCTGCTGTTACCGAATATGTTAGAAAATACACTAAGAGTAATAGACTGGATCGCTGACAATTTTGAACCGGGGCAGGTCCTGTTTAGTCTGATGCATCAATATATTCCATGCGGCCGAGCCGCTGAATACCCTGAAATAAACCGTGTTGTTACTGCAGAAGAATATCAAAAAGTTGAGCAGCACCTTTTCAATTCCGGTATTGAAGACGGCTTTGTTCAGGAAGATACCGCTGCCAGCGCTGATTTTATTCCCATCTTTGATGGGACTGGAGTTTAGTTGACAAAGATTTTATAATCCTATATTATAAAAATATAATTATGAATATTGAAAGGACACTTGAACGAATGAAAAACTGATCCAATTTCGCACCTTATCTGAAAAAGACACAAAAACAGCTTAAAACCAAAAGCTTTGTTAAGTGTTGTCTTTTATCAGTAAGTCAGAATGGATCATTTTCTGCGATTTGAGGCTAAGTCTACCTTTACACCTCCCATTCTGTCTTGAATCGGGAGGTTTTTATTGTCTTCGAAAGTTAGGAGTTGAAATTATATGTACATCCTCGAAACCAATTCATTTAAATATTATTTAGGCGAAAGACTATTATTCAAACTGCCTGCTTTAAAACTACATACAAAAAGCCGTATAGGCCTGATCGGGCTGAACGGAAGTGGAAAAACAACTTTATTAGAGTTATTAGCAGGTATAAGACCAATTAAAAATCATTTGCAAAACAACAATGACTATACTACCGCAATTAAAAGAAAGACTCTCCAAAGTGGTGGCGAAACGACTCAAGCCTACATCCTGCAGGCGCTCAAACAACAATCCGGTTTGCTGCTGGCAGACGAACCAACTAATAATCTTGATATGGACCATTTGTTATGGCTTGAAAAGGAACTTCGGCATTACTCAGGAGCCTTAATATTAGTTTCCCACGATCGTGATTTTTTAGATGCATTATGCAATGAAATCTGGGCTTTGGACGATAAACAACTTCAAATATATCAAGGTAATTACAGTAATTATCAGCAGCAAAAGATAATTTCTGAAAAAACTCATGATCAAGCTTATCGTAAATATATTATGCAAAACTCATTTAGAAACAGCTTTTTCTGCCAAACAGCAGCAAGCGCAAAAAGCTGTTAAAACCACGAAGATATCTTTATCAGAAGCCAGGATTACCGGAGCTAAACCCTACTTTGCTAAAAAACAGAAAAAGTTACAACAAACAGGTCAATCCCTACTGACGAGGTTAGACAAACTTAAACAGATAGAAAAAGACAATCCTTACCAATAATAAAAATGAATTTACTGTCTTCAAAACTATGGCAGGGACAAATTTTAGTAAGAGCACATAACTGGTCTTATATTATTGATAAAAACCGCTCTGGCAAACAGCAAGTTTTTCAGTAAAATCCGGCGACAAACTTGCCATCATCGGACCAAACGGCTGCGGGAAAACAACTTTACTCAAACAATATTTTAAAAGCACACAACAAACACTTGCCAAATGTGCAAATAGAAAAATAGGTTACTTCAGTCAGGATATTGATATTCTTGATCCTGATAAAAACCTGCTCCGTAACCTGCAGTCAACGTCTTCACAAAGCGAAGCTTTATTACGTACTGTTTTAATAAGACTTCGTTTCAAACGCGAAGATTTTTAAACCAATACAGCTTTTAAGCGGCGGTGAAAAGTCAAAGCTGCTTTAGCAAAAATATTAGTCAGTGACTGTAATGTACTTATGCTAGACGAACCAACCAATCACTTGGATCTGGATGCTGTAACTGCTTTAGAAGAATTATTATGCAATTATCCAGGAACTTTGATTTTTACAACCCATGACCGCCGCCTGCTTAAAGCCATTGCTAAAAATTTATTAGTCTTTGATGGAACAAAACTGAACTCTTTTTCCCTGGGCCATATGACGACTACTCAAATAAACAAATAAGCACTGAGTATACTGAAGCAACAGCAGATATTTTACTTATAGAAAATAAACTGGCTGAAATTATCAGTCGCCTTAGCCTCAATCCAACTGAAAAATTAGAAGCAGAGTTTCAATCATTACTGGCAAAAACGCCTTTTATTGTCAAAACAATCATCTTGATTTACAAAACAGTTTGCATTAGTCGAATTTAGCTGTTAAAATATAACTCATAATGTATTTTATTTTGCAATTTGTATCCAAGGAGAAAGATGATAAACAATTCACATAATAAATATATCATTTTCATATTGTTGCAAAGTTTTCTATACGGCTTAGGTAATCCACTCACTAAAATTGCTTTTGCCAGTATCACACCTTTATGGTGTCTGGCCTTTCGTTTTGGTCTGGCTTTTCTCTCTTCGCAATTTTCTTTGCAACACGCTTAAGGAAACAGCTGCAGGTACTTTCTGCAAGCCAATATCTGCCAGCAGGATTATGTATGGCTTCAGCTTATATTTCATGTAATCTGGCATTAGAAGGAACTACGGCAACGAATGTTGGCTTTATTATGTCATTATCAGTAATTTTCGCACCGCTTTTGTCAATAATAGTCTTACAGCGACCTTATAAACTTTCACATCTTCCTATACAACTATTGGTCATTTTCGGTATGTATCTACTCTGTAGTAATGGAGGAACGTTTTCTTTTAACCAGGGAGATTTATGGGCATTGCTTACAGCAGTCAGCGTCGCAGGAGCACTGGTCTTTGGAGAAAAATCTCTGAAAGCAACAGATGCTATCACTATTTCTGCTATTCAAACCTTTATTACGGCAGTTATCAGCATCGCAGGAGCTTTATTATTCGACGATATCAGCACTATAACTAAAATTCAACCAGAAGCCTGGGCTGTTGTTATCTATCTGGCTATTACATGTACCTGCCTGGCTTATTTTCTGCAAAACGCTGCCTTGAAATTCTTATCTTCCTCCTTAGTATCAATGCTGCAATGTACTCAACCTATTTTAACTGCTGCGGCCTCATACTTTTTACTTAATGAAAAATTAACTTTTACAGGTATGAGCGGAGCTGTAATAATTTTAGCTTGTATAATTTCTGAAAATATTTTAGAAAAGTAAAACCGCGGTAAACCGCGGTTTTACTTTACTATTATTACGTCTTTCAGCTTCCATCTTCTTAAAAGCTTCTCTTTCCTGGCAAAGTTCCTCATATAAAGCCAGGCCATTCCAACTTTTATTATTTTCCGTAATCATCGCTTTTAACTCTATTCTTCCTACCCCTACACGCTGCAAAGCAATTAAAAATTTTTGTAACTTGCTGCCGTCAAATCCATGCAGCACCAACATTTCTTCCTGAAATTCTTCTCCCTGATAAACTTCTCCGTGATTTTCTATTCCAGAAATTCCCAATAAAGCTCCAGCGGCTGCTCATACTCTGCTCTTGCAACCTCTTTAAACCTCACCTGCATCATCATACAGACCATTTTAATCATTTTTAACTTTTCTTCATTGAAATTATATAATAAAGCAACAGAATTGTTCATACAATACTCCTTTTCGATAATAATTATTGTTACCGCTATTATAGCATATTTTTCGCACTATTAGCTAACTCTACCAAAATAACTTTCAAGACGGACACAAAAAGACGCCTGCCAAAAAATTCCGGCAGGCGTTATTTTTATTCAACTGTTACTGATTTAGCAAGATTCCTAGGCTTATCAACATCACAGCCACGAGTTAAAGCAGCATAATAAGCTAACAGCTGCAAAGGTAGGACAGCAAGCAACGGAGCTAGATATTTATCTGTTCTGGGAATGAAAATAACATGATCAGCATATTTTGCAATACTGTCATCCCCTTCAAAAGCAATTGCAATGACCATCGCTTCACGCGCTTTTACTTCCTGCAGATTGCTGACTGTTTTATCATAAACATCAGGCTGTGTAGCTAAAACGATTACCGGCACACCTTCAACAATCAAAGCCAAAGTACCATGTTTCAGTTCTCCCGCTGCATAAGCCTCGGCATGGATATAAGATATTTCTTTAAGCTTCAAAGCACCTTCCAGCGCAACAGCATAATCAAGGCTGCGGCCCAGGAAAAATGCATCTTCACTGCTGCCATAACGGGTTGCAAAAACTTTAATCTGATCTACATTTTCCAGTAGCTTATGAATCTGCTCAGGGATATCGTGTAACCCTTCCACAAGCTTATGCGCTTTGGCAATATCTAAAGTACCGCGCAAACGTCCAACATAAATAGCCAGCATCAGCATTACTAAAAGTTGTGTAGTATAAGCTTTAGTAGAAGCTACAGCAATTTCTGGGCCAGCATAGGTATAAACAACCTGATCAGCTTCTCTGGAAATAGAAGAACCTACGACATTTGTAACCGCCAAAGTACGGGAACCAAGGCGCTTAGCCTCTTTCAAAGCAGCCAAAGTATCGCTGGTTTCACCTGACTGACTGATAACTATCGTCAAACTGTTGCCATCAACTAAAGGACTGCGATAACGGAATTCACTGGCAATATCGACTTCTACCGGAATCCGTGCCAGCTGTTCCAAATAGTATTTTCCAACAATACCTGCATGATAAGCAGTGCCACAGGCAACAATAAAAATCTTATTGATACCTGCCATTTCTTCTTCTGTCCAGCCAAGTTCAGTAAATTCAATTCCGTGAGAATCTTTCGGTACGCGCCCAGTCATTGTATCACGGATAGATTTTGGTTGTTCGTAAATTTCTTTAAGCATAAAATGTTCAAAACCGCCTTTTCAGCAGCCTCTGCATTCCAATTTACTTCAAAAACCTTTTTACTGATCGGTGTTCCATTTATATCCTGTACCCAGACACTGTCTTTAGTGACAGTAGCAATTTCACCATCACTCATAATAAACGTACGGCGTGTCTTAGCAATAATAGCCGGTATATCGGAAGCAATAAAATTTTCGCCTTCACCAAGTCCAATAACCAAAGGATTATCTTTTTTTGTGCAAATTATTTTCTCCGGTTCTTTGGCACACATAAACACCAGCGAATAGGATCCTTCAATAACACGCAAAACTCTTTTACAGTTTCTTCAAAGTCTCCATCATAATATGCAGCCATTAAATGTGCCACAACTTCAGTATCTGTTTCAGAAACAAATTTGTGCCCTTTGGCAATCAAATCTTCCTTCAGAACCAGATAATTTTCAATAATACCATTATGCACAACAACAAACTCCCCGCTGGCATCAGTGTGCGGATGAGAATTACGGTCGGACGGACGTCCATGCGTAGCCCAACGAGTATGTCCTATACCCATGGTGCCTTCAGGCATATGACCATCAATTTTTGACGCAAAGAATCGAGACGGCCTACACATTTCTCAACAGTGATCTTACCTTTTCATAAACAGCGATACCAGCGGAATCATAACCGCGGTACTCAAGCTTGCTCATGCCGTCCAGTAAAACGGCGCTGCTTGATTATTACCAATATAACCAACGATACAACACATAGTTGTATCCTCCTAAATGTATATTGCCAATTCTGCCACAGACATTTTGTCACCGTCGTTACCGCCGGAATTTGTAGTCTGCTTACGGCCTGCAGCTAGCCGAGAGGTACCCGCTGACTGATCGATAAACCTCTCCCTCGTCTGCCGCCAAAGGCGGCTTGCGCTTATGGTAACAAGTGTATGCTGAGCACACAACATGCCGCGCAGGCTTGGCTTGTCCCACGCGGCACGTCCTTGTAACCATTGTTATTGTACTATATTTTGACTATTAGGTCAATGCTGACCAGTTATCCCAGTTCGCTGTTGACAACTTCGGCAATAGCACTTGCTATCTCTTCTAAGCGTTCTTGCTGGGGTCCTTCAGCCATAATACGGATCAAAGGTTCGGTTCCAGATGCCCGTACCAAAATCTGGCCGTTGTCACCAAGCTCTTCCTGATATTTTTTTATAATATTCTTTATAGATTCTTTTTCTTCCCAGCCATGCTTGTCAGCAACACGTACATTAAGCAGAATCTGAGGATATTTTGTCATCATCGCCCCCATTTCTGAGAGTCGTTTGTTATTTTGAACCAACGCCCCGAGAAGCTGTACGGCGGTTAAAACGCCATCACCAGTTTTGCAAATCTTGAAAAAATAATGTGCCCGGACTGTTCCCCGCCCAAACTATATCCATTTTTCAACATTTCTTCTAACACATAACGATCACCAACAGCTGTTTTACACAGGAACCGCCATATTTTTCATAGCTTGATGCAACCCGACATTACTCATAACAGTTGTAACGAGCACATTATCTTTCAGCTGTTTCTTTTCATCAGTTCCAGTGCGCAAATCAACATCATTTGGTCACCGTCAAGAGCTTCCCCTTTTCATCTACAACCAAACAACGGTCTGCATCACCATCGTTGGCAATACCAACATCAGCACCAACCTCAACTACTTTAGCCTGTAATGCTTCAAGATGCGTTGATCCACAGCCATTATTGATGTTAATGCCGTTAGGCTGATTAAAAATCGTTACAACCTCAACCCCTAAAGAGCGTAAAATAACCGGAGCAATGACACTGTTGGCACCGTTAGAGCAATCCATCACAACCTTCAGTCCATTAAGTTTACATGGAGCAGCTGCAATAACATGATCTATATACAGCTTATCAAGGCCTTCTTCCACAATAACCTGCCCAACAGAAGAACCGCGGGGATTCTTACTGCATTCTACAGGCAGGCTTACCAGTTCAGCAATCTCATCCTCTACTGCATCCGGCAGCTTATGCCCAGTTTTAGAGAAAAATTTAATGCCATTATCTTCAAAAGGATTATGCGAAGCAGAAATAACTACTCCAGCATTGGCCTTCACTTCCGGTGTCAGAAACGATACTGCCGGAGTAGGCATAACGCCTAAAAGATGCGCGTTACCACCAGCAGAGCAAATACCAGCTGCTAAAGCAGCTTCCAGCATCGTGCCTGATAAACGCGTATCACGACCAATAATGATTTTCGGTGTAGTAGTTTCCCTTCCAAAATAAGTTGCCGCAGCGCGCCCTAATTTAAAAGCGAGTTCTGGCGTTAATTCAACATTAGCAACTCCACGCACACCATCAGTACCAAACAAACGAGCCATTTCAAGACCTCCGAACAAAGGATTTTTATTATCAGCTTATTATAAACTTTTATCACCAAGTGACAAGCCTTTAAAAAATGGTGTAAATTTTGCCATTACAGCCCTGGCGACATGATAACCATCTAAGGATGCACTCATAATTCCTCCCGCATAGCCGGCACCTTCACCACACGGATATAATCCGTTATGAGTAATTGATACTTTAGTATCATTATTACGCATAATTCTTACCGGCGCAGAAGTCCTTGTTTCGATACCTGTAAGCAAAGCGCCGCCATCCGCAAAACCTTGAATTTTTGTCAAAGCAAGTATTCCCGAACGTAAAGTATCTGTAACAAAGTCAGGAAGAACGCTGTCTAACGCACAAGCGGTCAATCCAGGTCTGTAAGTAGCCTTAATATTACACCGTAAATCGGGCTGCAAATATTTCAAAAGCTTGCAACATTCTGTGCCGGCGCATTATAACAACTTCCGCCAGCCTTAAACGCCAGCTTTTCATAATACCGCTGAAACTCCATTCCGGCAAGCGGATCCGTACCAAAATCCTGAGGACCTACATTTACAACAAGTGCACTGTTGGCAATCCCGGAATCACGCTGATACATACTCATACCATTTACTACTACACCACCTGCTTCAGATGCTGCCGCAACGACCATACCACCAGGGCACATACAAAAAGAATATGCAGTTCTACTCTTATCCGGAGTATGATGGACTAATGCGTAATCTGCTGCCCCCAAACGTGGATGTCCTGCAAAATCACCATACTGTGCCTTATCTATAAGTTCCTGCGAATGCTCAATCCGTACCCTATGGCAAATGGTTTTGCTTCAATACCAATTCAAGCTGCAGCAATCTGGAATAAGTATCACGCGCACTGTGACCACATGCTAGAATAACCGCATTGCTCATGATTTTTTCACCGTCAGAAAGAATTACTCCGCTCAAACTATTTTCTTTAACTATAAAATCAACGACATGGGCATTATAACGTATTTCACCGCCAAAGACACGTATTTCATTTGTCAAGCCCATAACCATCACACGTAATTGATCTGTGCCCACATGCGGCTTATGTTCGTATAAAATTTCCTTAGGAGCACCCGCCTGCACAAAATCTTTTAAAATTCTTCCCATCACCGGATCATTGACACGAGTGGTCAATTTACCATCGGAAAAGTACCGGCGCCTCCCTCACCAAACTGGACATTAGAATCTGGATCAAATTTTCCGTCTTTCCAAAAACGCTGCACATCATCCACTCTTTGTGCTACAGGTTTACCACGTTCCAGTATCAAGGGCCTATAACCATATCGAGCCAACTCCAATGCAGCTAACAAACCAGCCGGCCCCGCTCCAATAACCAACGGCCGTCCAACTATTTTTTCCACACCCAAATCAGGTTCAACAAGACTTTCTTCTGCCAATAAAGTGACATCTTTATCCTTAACCAATCTACCTAACTGCTTAGAAGATATTTCTAAATCAATCAAAACATGGTAATTTAAGGAAATATTATTTTTACGGCGGGCATCAACTGCCCGCCGTACTATTTGCAAATTCTCAATATCCTGTTTTTTTAATCCCAGTTTTTTAGCGGCTGCCTCTTTAACAGATGTTTCCTCCAAAAGCGAAACCCTGACATTATTCACCTTTAACCTCATTAGTAATCCTTTCTCATTCCGCCTCAATATGTACCTTTACCGTATGAGTATCAGCCATTGTTTTTCAGGCAACAAAAGTACCGCTTCTACATTGCCATTAGCACTGAATTTACCTAAATCTACTGGCTGTGTCTTTACTTCTGTTATACTTTGCAAAATGGAAGGTTCGGCTGTCAATTTCACTGTTGCAGGTTCACAGACTGCACGTTTCATGGTCATTCCGCCAGTTAATGCTCCAGTAGTTTCTACAACTACCGGTACTTCAACTGTAATCATCTGACGTACTAATGAAGCTTTTACCTGTGCTTTAGCAGGTGAAATCTGCAAATCAGGCATTTCCAAACCATTAGCGCTCATCGCTATCAATGTACTTTCAACTTGAAAATCATTTTCTCGCTCACTGACATCAACAGGTGCCACAACTCTAGCCATCTCATTGATACGATGCGTAGCACCTTTACAGTTACACTGTCAGGAATGACCTCTCGTTTACTTAAAGTAAAATCAGAAGCAGGTATACCGATAACACGCGTATCAACCTCCATTACCTTTTCTGTAACAGAATCAAGATAAGCATAAATATTATTGGGATATACTTCCAACACGGTCCCCTGATTAAACTGTGCTTTAACAGGCAAGGCCTGCTGTCCTATATTTTTGTCAGCAAAATCAACATAGGCCGTAACTTCTTTTTCCGTTATATCACCTAAAACCGTTCTTTGAGCCTGAACCTTAACACGCACTTTATCAGGAGTATTAAGTACAATCATACCTTCCGGGACATTACGCAGTTCCAAATTAACCACATAATTACGTTCTACAAGTGGGTTCTGTTCATTCATAACATACATCCATAACGCACAGGCAATAAGAAACGCGATGACCCGTGCCAACATATTTTCACGATCAAAGAAATTCCCCATCATTTGCCACCCCGAATCTCTTTGATTTTATCATTGATAACCTGTTTCCAATTCAGAGAAGGCTGTACTACAGCAGCTCTTAATAAGCTTTTAATATCTTCGCCGGTCAGATAGCGATGCAATTCACCGTTACGGGCCAGAGAAATCGTGCCGGTCTCTTCGCTGACGACTAAAACCAGAGCATCTGACTGTTCGGAAATACCGATAGCAGAACGATGGCGCGTTCCCACCTCCTGGCTCAGATTACGTGCTTCTGTTAAAGGAAGCAGGCAGCTTGCTGCTACGATACGATTACCGCGTATAACAACAGCGCCATCATGTAAGGGTGTATCCGGTTCAAAAATATTGAGCAGCAAACTATCTGAAATCAAACCGTCAATCGGCACTCCGGTTTCAATTCTCTCTTCCAAACCTGTCTCCCGTTCAAAAACCATCAATGCGCCTATTTTTCTACGACTCATAATTTCCGTAGCATTAGTAACGGCATTCAGCATATCTTCCAGTTCTTTTCATCAAGTTCGTTATGCTTATGAAATAAACGCCCGCGACCAATCTGCTCAAGCGCACGACGCAGTTCCGGCTGAAAAACTACAGGCAGCGCGACCATGACTACTGTCATACTTTTTTCCAAAAGCCAGGTAATAACATGCAGATTCAGCCATTTACTGATAAATAAAATAACAGCTAAGACCAAAAGACCTTTGACTAAAGTTGCGGCCCGAGTGTTTTTAACATTAAGTATATACGGAAAGGAAATAAGCAACAACTAAAATATCCAAAACATCTAAAATGCTTATCGTTTTTAATAATCGCCTGCAGCTGCAATAACAAACTCTTCACCTGTTTCCTAAGTATTTTTTAGACAACAATATTCTAATATATATTATAACAAAAAACTCGTGTACTTCGCTATTCGAAATGCACGAGTTTAATATATTTTGCAAAAATTTCTTAAATTAATTATATTCTTGCTTTTAAATCATCTAATACTACCTGCTGTTCTGCCAACAGTACGTCTCCGCGTGAAAATTGTTTAGCATTTTCAGAAAAAGCAGGTCCGCCATAAGAAGTTCTTGCCGCAACACAGTTTTCCGGCTGCAAAGCCTTTAGTAGATCTTCTTCAAACAACGCTGAAAAGTTTTATATTCTTCAAGCGAAATCTCCGGCAAGAATTTTCCCTGATGGATAGCATAAGCCACACACTTACCTACAACTTCATGGGCCTGTCGGAAAGGTAACCCCTTCCGAACGAGGTAATCAGCAAGATCAGTAGCATTAGAGAAATCTTTGCTGACAGCCTGCTCCATTTTTTCTACATTGACAGTCATCGTAGAAATCATATCGCTGTATACTGCCAGACTGAATTTAACAGTATCGACCGCATCAAAAAAACCTTCTTTATCCTCCTGCAAATCCTTATTATAAGTCAGCGGCAAACCTTTGGCTGTAACCAGCATCGCTTGCAGATGCCCATAAACACGACCTGTTTTACCACGCACAAGCTCGGCAATATCCGGATTTTTTCTGCGGCATCATCGATGAACCTGTAGCAAATGCATCATCCAGTTCTATAAACCCGAATTCTGTACTTGACCACAGACAAATCTCTTCACTCAAACGGCTCATATGCATCATCAAAACGGAAGCAAATGACAAAAATTCGATAATATAATCGCGATCGCTGACAGCATCCATGCTGTTGGCATAAACACTGCCGAAATTCAGCTGCTCAGCCACATCAAAACGATCAATAGGGAATGTAGTTCCAGCAATGGCTCCTGCACCAAGAGGCATCATATCAGCGCCAGACCACACCCTGCAACCTGCGAAAATCACGCTGCAGCATATTAAAATAGGCCAGCAGACGATGTGCAAAGGTTATAGGCTGAGCACGCTGCAGATGTGTGTAACCAGGCATCAGCGTTCTGTCATGTTTTTTGGCAACTGCCAAAAGCGCCTTCTCAAACTGCAGCAGCAATTCACCGATCTCTACAATCTCACGTTTCATATACATGTGCATGTCTAAAGCAACCTGGTCATTACGGCTGCGGGCAGTATGCAAACGTGCCCCAGCAACGCCAATCCGCTCAGTAAGGCGTGCCTCAATGTTCATATGAATATCTTCTAAAGCCACTTCAAAACTAAAATTACCGGCTTCGATATCAGCAAGAATAGTTTCCAAGCCGGCTACAATCTTTTCCACATCTTCAGCAGGAATAATACCGCATTTGCCCAGCATTTGCGCATGGGCAATACTGCCTCGGATATCTTCGTGATACAGCCGTTTATCAAACTCAATAGATGCATTAAATGCATCTACGAGTTCATTGGTATTTTTACTAAATCTGCCGCCCCAAAGCTTAGCCATTATTTCAGTTTTCCTTGTTTCATCAATGCACGTACAGTCAAAGGCAAGCCAAACAGGTTAATAAAGCCGCTGGCATCTGCCTGATTATAGACTTCATCAGCACCAAAAGTTACATACTCCTGGCTGTATAAGGAATACGGAGATTTAGCGCCTGCAGAAATGATATTGCCTTTATACAGTTTCAAACGTACTGTACCTGTAACAGTTTTTGTGTTTCATCAACAAAGCTGCCAAAGCTTCGCGCAGCGGAGAGAACCACATACCGTCATAAACGAGTTCAGAATATTTAATGCCTACCATTTGTTTATAGCTCATAGTAGCACGATCAAGGCAAAGATTTTCCAGTTCATTATGAGCATAATAAATAATAGACCCACCAGGAGTTTCATAAACACCACGGATTTCATACCAACCAGACGATTTTCAACCATATCACAAATACCAACGCCGTTACGGATACCAATCTCATTAAGATTTTCAACGATAGTGGCCGGACTCATTTTTACCGTTAACAGCAACCGGCACACCCTGTTCAAATTCCAGTTCTACATACTCAGCTTTGTCAGGCGCAGTTTCAGGAGTATTAGTTACAATAAAAAGTGCGTCCTTAGGAGCATTCCAGGGATCTTCGAGATCTGAACCTTCATGGCTCAAATGCCACATGTTACGGTCCATAGAATAATCATGTTCCTTGGTAACAGGAATAGAATATTATGTGCTTCCGCAAAGTCAATGGCATCTTCACGGGAACGGATGCTCCATTCGCGCCAGGGAGCAATAATTGCCAGCTGCGGAGCCAGTGCTTTTACAGAAAGTTCAAAGCGAACCTGGTCATTACCTTTGCCCGTAGCACCATGAGCAACAGCATCAGCACCTTCTTTTCAGCGATCTCTACTAATCTTTTAGCGATCAGAGGACGTGCAAAAGAAGTACCAAGTAAATATTTCTTTTCATAAACTGCGCCGGCTTTGACAACAGGCCAAACATAATCAGCAATAAATTCTTCCTTCAAATCTAAAATATAACATTTGCTGGCACCTGATTTAAGTGCTTTATCATGTACGGGATCAAGTTCGTCACCTTGACCAAGATCTGCCGTAACTGCTATAACTTCACAGTTATTATAGTTTCTTTGAGCCAGGGAATAATTACCGAGGTATCCAAACCACCAGAATAAGCAAGCACGACTTTTTTAATGTCTTCTTTTTTCATTGTAGATACAGCCTCCTAAGATGTTTAAATATGTAAGATTTCATGCATAAACTTGTAACGACGAATATGATTATACCACATTTTCCAAAAAATGGAAGAGTTTTTATGAATGTATACCGTATTTTTACTTATAACACTTCATCACTCATCAAAAGTGCCATAATCGCTTTTGTACATGCAGACGATTTTCTGCCTGATCAAAAATTTTTGATTGCGGTCCTTCCAAAACATCCTCAGTTATTTCCTCCCGCGATGTGCAGGCAAACAATGCAAAACCATAGCGTCAGGCCGGGCCACTGCCAGCAATTCTTTATTGATCTGATATTCACCCAAAGCTTCCTGACGGATAGATTGTTCTGACTCTTGACCCATACTCGCCCAAACGTCAGTATAAAGTACATCAGCACCTTTCGAGGCTCTGAACAGATCATCGTCAACCTCAATCGTACAGCCTGTATGGACTGCATCTTCCTGGGCTGTCTTAACGATAACAGGATCTGGCTGATATCCCTGCGGACAAGCACATACCATATTCATACCAACTTTTGCACAGGCATACATCAGTGAATGAGCCATATTATTGCCATCACCTACATAAACAAGTTTCCTGCCTTTCAGAACCTCTTTATACTCCATAATAATAAATAAATCAGTCAAAGCCTGACAGGGATGCAGCATATCCGTTAAACCGTTAATGACCGGAATACTTGCATATTTAGCCAATTCTAAAACAGATTCATGTGAAAAAGTACGAATCATGATCCCGTCAACAAAACGTGATAAGACTCTTGCCGTATCACGTACTGGTTCACCACGGCCAATCTGAGAAGCAGAATCGTTCAAATAAATCGGGTGACCGCCAAGCTGCCAGAAACCAACCTCAAAAGAAACACGTGTACGTGTTGATGCCTTGGAAAAATCATCCCAAGAGTTTTGCCTTTAAGATATTGATGCGGCTCGCCATTTTTTTGTTTACGCTTTAACTTTTTAGCGACATCTAAAATAGTCGCAACTTCACCCACCGATAAATCGTGAATAGAAATCAAATCTTTATTTCTTAAACCCATTCTCCACCCTCACAAACTTGGTTAAAATTCAGCCAATGCCGCATCTAAAGCAGCTACTGCCTGATCTATTTCTTCTTTTGTAACGATCAAAGGAGGAACTAAACGAATAACGTTACCAGCCGTACAATTAACAATGACCTGACGCTTAAGACAAGCTTCGACAACCTCTTTGCCATCTTTAGCCAACTCCATGCCTAAAATCAAGCCGCAGCCGCGTATTTCAATAACCTTATCCGGATACTTAGCCATCAGAAATTCCAGTTTCTTTTTGAAATAAGCTCCTTTTTCTGCCGTCTGTTCTAGAATATTTTCATTTTTTATTGTAGTTAAGGTCGCATAAATAGCCGCACATGCTAAAGCATTGCCGCCAAAAGTACCACCATGATCACCAGGTTTAAAAACATGCGCCAGCCTTTCCGTGACGACAAAACCACCAACAGGAAAACCACCGCCAATCCCTTTGGCAAAAGTCATAATGTCAGGTTTTACACCACTATGCATATACGCAAACCATTTTCCTGTACGCGCGACACCTGTTTGAATTTCATCAAAAACAAGCAGTGCGTCATATTTATCGCACAATAATCTTGCTTCATGCAAGTATGTATCACTGGGAACATGAACGCCGCCTTCCCCTTGAATAGGCTCGAGCAAAACACAGCAAACATCTTCATCCATTGCTTCTCGTAACGCTTCCAAATCACCATAAGGAACATAATCAAAACCTGCAGGCAATGGCTCATATCCTTGCTGATATTTTGGCTGACCTGTAGCAGTAACAGTCATCATAGTCCGACCATGAAAGGAATGTACAGCCGTAATAATACGATATTTACCCTCATTTTTGATGGCCATATTTACGCGCAAGTTTTATGGCACCTTCATTGGCTTCAGCACCGCTATTTGCTAAAAATACCCTGTCAAAGCCTGTAGTTTCAATGATTTCTTTAACAGCTTTTGCCTGAATATCAGTATAGTAAATATTAGAGCAGTGCATAAGTTTCGCAGCCTGTTCACTAATAGCTTTTACCAGTGCAGGGTGTGCGTGTCCCAAAGAATTAACTGCTATCCCTGCTAAAAAATCCAGATATTCATTACCGTCAGCATCATAAAGCTTACAGCCTTTACCATGGGTAAGTGCCAGCTGATATCGACCAAAGACCGGCAAATAATATTTTTCTGTTTGGTCGATAATTGTTTTTGCGTCCATTGCGATCCCTCTAATCCTTTTATTCTCAGCAGCCTTTACAGCTCTTTTACTACTTCTGTCCCCACGCCTTCATCACTGAATATCTCCATTAAGATTGTGTGCTCAGCACGTCCATCAATAATATGCGTTTTTCGCACCGCCGGAAAGCGCCGTGATGCAGGCCTTCACTTTGGAATCATACCTCCGTCGATGTTGCCGCGGATGATCAGTTCCTGTGCTTTTCAAAGCTCAGCGTCGAAATAAAGCTTGCTTCATCACGATAATCCGCATAAATACCTTTAACATCAGTTAGAACCAGTAATTTTTCAGCTTTCAGTGCACCTGCGATCTCACCGGCAACACTGTCTGCATTAATATTATAAGTTTCTCCATTAGCACCCACTCCAGTCGGTGCAATAACCGGTATAAAATCATTATCAAGCAGTACTTCTAAAAGCTCTGTATTGATTTTTTCGACATTGCCGACATAGACAATATCAACTAAATTTACCTCACCATTTTCATAAACATCTGCCAAATGCTTTTAGCACGGATAAGTCCGGCATCCTTACCATTCAAACCAACTGCGCGTCCACCCAGAACATTTAAACGGGCAACAAGGTCAGTATTGATCTTACCAACAAGAGCCATTTCAGCTATCCCGACGGATTCTGCGTCAGTAACGCGCAAACCACTGACAAATTGTGTTTTTTTGTTTTTTTTTTGCCAAGCATAGCAGTGATTTCAGGACCGCCTCCATGTACAACTACAGGACGTAATCCGGCGCATTGCAGGAAAACAATATCCTGCAGCACTTTAGTCTTAATATCATCATTAAGCATAGCGTTACCGCCATATTTTACTACTACAGTTTTTCCTTTAAAATCGCGCAGATATGGCAGCGCTTCCACTAAAGTTTTAATTTCTTCGTTACGTAACATTGACAGTTCCTCCTGTTTTTACGGCAGTACCGGGCCCTAGACTGCCTTTTGTTATTTTTATAAATTTGAGGCGGCCAAAGCTCCCGACTCAGTACGTCAACAAATCTCAGGTATGGTATTCACCATTAATTTTGACATATTCATAGCTGAAATCACAGGTCCAGACTGTAGCACACTCATTCCCTGCCGCCATATCAATGGTCATTGTGATATCATGTTCACTCATGATATCAGTCAAGCTTGTCAGCGGTATATTACAGTTCATACCATTTTCAACTAAACGTACGCCGCCGATTGACAAATTAACTTTATCTGCATTCATTGCTGCACCACTATAACCTGCGGCGCAAACAATGCGCCCCCAGTTCGGGTCTTCGCCAAAAAAAGCAGTTTTAACAAGTGGCGATTTGGCAATTGCAATAGCCGCTGCTTTGGCATCTTTCCATGTAGCCGCACCAACAACATTAACTTCCAAAAATTTTGTAGCTCATTAACCGTCTCTGGCAATCAACTTAGCGAGATCCTGTGCACAAGTTACCAAAGCTTCAAAAGCCGGATAATCTGGATGTTCCTCTGAAAATATAATTTCATTTTCAGCCAGTCCGTTGGCCAGTACGATCATACTGTCATTGGTACTGGTATCTCCATCAACGACTACCATATTAAAAGATTTATCAGCAGCAGCCTTAACAGCTCTTTTTAAAACATCTGGAGCGATTGCCGCATCAGTAGTTAAAAGGTGAGCATTGTCGCCATGTTAGGATGGATCATCCCTGCACCTTTAGCAATTCCAGCAATCCTTGCAGTCTTCCCTCCAACCTCAAATTCATAAGCAGCACGCTTAATAAACGTATCAGTTGTCTGAATTGCCATAGCACAGCTTTCACCTTCGTTTTCATCCATAACATCGACAGCATCGGCTAAACCATTTTTATTTTATCCATAGGCAAAAATGACCTATAACACCAGTACTGCAAACATAAACATTCTGCGGTTCAATACCAAGTAAATCAGCTGCAAAAGCCTGCATTTCTCTGGCATCAAGTAAGCCCTGTTCACCTGTACAGGCATTCGCACAACCGCTGTTGACTATAATAGCCTGAGCCACAGCCTCTTGTGCAACTTCTCTGCTTACTAAAACAGGAGCCGCACACATTTTGTTTTGAGTAAATACAGCACCGTTAACTGCCGGAACTGTACTGTAAATAACAGCCACATCATGATTGCCACTAGCTTTAATACCGGCTTTAACCCCGGCAGCAAGAAAACCCTGAGGCGCTGTTACCCAGCCATCAATTTTCTTCATTCTTCACGCCTCCTCATGGATAGATAGGTAATTGAGTCAAACCAGTATTTTCCGGTATCCCAAACATCACATTCATATTCTGCACAGCCTGACCTGCCGCACCCTTCACTAAATTGTCCAGCACACTCATAACGATGATACGTCCAGTACGCTTATCAATCTGCCAGCCAATATCCACATAATTAGATGCTCTGACATTTTTTATTTCCGGGCAAGCACCCTGACCGCGCAAACGAATAAAATACTCATCAGCATACATTTCTGCAAAAGCTTCCTGAACCTGAGCTTCGCTGACGTCATTTTTAAGAGGCATAGCAAGTCGCTAAAATACCACGATCAACAGGCAACAAATGTGGTGTAAATTGAATCACAACATCTTTTCCGGCATATTCACTATAAACCTGCTCGATCTCAGGAGTATGCCTGTGACCAGCAACACCATAAGCGTGAAAATTTTCATTCACAGAGCAATAGAGACTACCCAGCTTCAAACCCCGTCCTGCACCCGTTGTTCCAGATTTCGCATCTATAATAATTCCCTGGGTTTCAATCAAGCCTGCTTTCAGTAAAGGTACCAAGGCTAAAATACTGCAAGTTGTATAACAGCCTGGGTTCGCTAAAATTTTAGCATCCTTTACCTGTCCCCTATATAATTCGGTCAGGCCATAGACTGCCTTAGTTTCTGGATCTTCGTGCTTTACTTTATACCATTCTTCAAAACTCGTATATCCTTAAATCTATAGTCTCCGCCCAGGTCTATTATCTTTGTATCGTGCATTTTCAACTGCCTGCCGATCTTCATCGCATGACCATGCGGCAAAGCAATAAAAATAACATCGCTTTTATCAGCAATTTGCTCAATATCCTGTAAACTGCCCAATGCAGTTTCAATCCGTACAGACAGATGAGGATACATAGCAGCAATATTCTCACCGGTACTGCTTTCAGATGTTATCGCAGCAAGTTCTACTTCCGGATGTCCATCCAATAATCTCAACAGCTCGGCTCCGGCAAAACCTGTAGCTCCAATGACACTTGCTTTCATATCCAGCCTCCCTAAAACTTATGATTTGTAATTATACAACTTTATCGCATAAACACGCAAGTATTTCTCTGAAAAATTTTAAAATATCCTACTAAAAAATCTGTCTATTATTATAAACACTAACCCTATTATATTTAATATTGTACTACTTTAGAGGCCTTTTTTCAAAACATTTTTCAATTTTTTATTCATTGGTAAGTGTTTTTTATTTTATTATTTCTAAAATCTCTGATACAATATAATCAATAATTATAATAATTTAAAGAGGTACCTTATGTTCAAAATATTCGTTATCATAATTATAGCTGTAGGTATCTTTTTTTGGTATCCTACCAGTGGTGACCCCATCAAAAAAGAGATTCTATCGCCAACTACACCGCATTCTGTGCAACTGCCGCCTGCTGAACACAGTAAGGCAACCGTTTTTACTTTCTATCTTACCTCCAAAACAAACTTGGCCAGATCCGATACAAAAAATCTGGCTAAGCCTAAATATTGAAGAAGCTGTCCAAGAACGCACTAACGATATTGAGTGGGTTCCTATCACAGATATCCCTATTGAAATGCAGCAAGCCTTACTGGCCATTGAAGCTCACAATTTTTACAATCACGGCGCCATAGATGTTGACGGTATCCTGCGTGCTACATTAGTAAATATTACTGCCGGAGAAGTAGTTCAAGGCGGCAGTACAATTACGCAACAGCTCACAAAAAACCTTTTTCTGTCACAAGAGCAGACTTTGATCCGTAAAACTGAAGAAGCGCTGCTTTCTCTGGTTATGGAACAGCATTACAGTAAAGACCAGCTTTTAGAGATTTATTTTAATACAACTTATTTTGGTGCCGGTGCCACTGGCATCAAGTCTGCAGCACTTACCTATTTTGATAAATTACCTCAGGAGATGCAGCTTGCCGAATGTGCTATTATTGCGGCTCTTCCTTATGCACCATCTGCACTCAATCCACTAGAAAATCCTGAAGGCTGTAAAAAAAGACAGCGTTTAGTTTTGCAGACAATGGTAAAACGAGGTTATATTGGCACAACTTTAGCAGAAAAAACCTCTGCCGAACCAGTATTCCTTGCAAATGGAGCAACATTCTAAATAACAAAAACGTCATCTTAAATTTAAGATGACGTTTTTTATTTATCTGTCATAATCTGATATTTTTCTCCGTCAGTCCTCAAAGTAATTTCACCATTTTGACTGGTGACTTTAACAGGAATCTGTAAATACTCAAATGTTCCCAATACCTTTTTATTAGGATGATTATATTTTTCTTTATCGCCACAGCTTATCAGTGCCAGCTGTGGCTGTACCACTTTTAAAAAATTATAAGTGGAAGACGTACTGCTTCCGTGATGTGCTACCTTCAAAACAGTGCTCTGCAGTTTTTTTCCATATCTACTTACCAAATCATTTTCGGTCTTTGCTTCAATATCTCCTGTAAAAAGCATTGAAAATTCACCATACTGCAATTTAAAAACCAAACTATTATTATTTAAATCTTTTTCAGGGAAGCCATTTTTACTAGCAGGTGCTAAAAACTTTAAATTTATATTGTCTGCAAACTCCAGTTTTTGCCCAGCACTTAATATTTGGCGGCTTAAAATTCCGTTAAGAATCAATTTCTCTACATCTTTAGAAATTTCACTTTGAGGATTTACAATACCGTTGTCATAAAAATTTTTAACATCAAAATTATTTAATATTTTTATTACTCCTCCTAAATGGTCTAAATGATGATGTGTAATAATCAAAGCATCCAGTTTTCTAACCCCTAAAGTCTTCAATCTGCGAACAAGTATATCACTATTTTTATAATCACCTGTATCCACAAGTATTGCAACAGCCTGATTTCTCAATAAAATTGCATCCCCATGCCCAACATCCAACAATTTTACCTCAAGCTGGCCTTGCAAAGTGAATAGCTTCATGAGCTTCTGACCCAAAATCATAAGCTTCATAGCCATACGCTGCGACTGCTATGATAATCGTTAAAATAAATTTCCAAAACTTTTCATATTTCCTCACAAAACAAAACGTGCCGTAAAATATCGGCACGTTAAAATTCTACTGGTGGGACATTTTCTGCTTCATGATTTGCTTATAAGTTTCAACACCCGGTTGATCGTAGGCATCAACATCAGCCAACTCACCTTCATATGCTACGGAAAGCATCAGAAAATAAAGCAGCTGTCCTAAATAATATTCGTCTATCCGAGGCAAAATATATTTCGCATTTAACCGCCCGTCGCTATTCAAAGCCTCTTCATTAGCAGCAAGTGCAATTTTCAGAGCATGGTCAACAGACAAGCCGTCATATTTTTTAATGAGCTGATATGAGTAAAGGGATTGTTTAAAACAATCTGCTGCTCACGTTCAATATTTCAACAAACTGTATTACTTTATCTTTTTTTCCATCCTGATGCTGTTGTGTTTGAGCATGCATATCAGTGGAACCAACAGCTGAAACCGGAGTACGTCCATAATAAACAACATTGCCTTCACGATCTTTACGCTTCCCAAGAGATTCAGCCAAAAGCTGTACATACCATTCACCAACAGATTTCATTTTCGCCGCATATGGCATAAAAACTTCAATATCAACGCCTTTTTCGGCTGCTGCAAAGACTGCGTTCAAGAGCGCCGGGTTTTCTCCAAGCGAAGCTGACTGACATGCATTTTCCATATCCCTTGCTCCACATAAAAAGGCATCTATATCCATTCCTATAGCGGCAGCAGTAATTAATCCTGGATCGCTGAAAATACAAAATCGGCCGCCAATACCTTCTTTGATTTCAAAACACTGCCATACATTCTCCTTGGCCAAGTTATATAAAGGAGATATATCTTCATCAAGATCGGTTACAACCGCAACCTCCATTTGCAATAACGAAGACTTTTGACACTGCTCATAAAATAAGAAAAACGCTGCTAAAGTTTCTAAAGTCGTACCAGATTTGGAAATAGGAACAAGCAATACTCTGAATTGCTCATTTTTCCCCAGCCTGTGCGTGGCGAGATACTCCACTTCATCCATAACTTCACTATACTGATCTACATCTAAATTATTTCCCGAGAAATATACCCTAGGATAACCATGCCTGCTTTTTTCACAGCCTACATTCCAGCCGGAACCGGCAAAAATATCAAACAGAACTTTATTGCCAAGATAAGATCCCCTACTCCTAAAACAACAGCATCTATCTCCTGCTGCAGATAACTTCCAAACTGCTTCAATTTAGCAATAGACTCCGGCGTATTAGGATTGCCATTCTGAACAAAAGGCAGTTTCGTAAAAAACACATGCTCCGGCGTACCATCTTTAGATAAATGTGCCTTTGCCATACCTTGCTCACGTATTAACAGTAAAGCATCTGCAGCATCTTTAGCCTTACTCTCCAAAGTTTCAATAACTGCAGATGTTATTGTATCAGTATTTATCATATTGCTATAATCAAAAATAAAACCGCTTGCTAATGCTATTTCTCCAGATAATTTCATAATATCACCATATCAATTATTTATATACTTAAATATTTTATCATAAAAATATAACAAAAGCAAAAGAACCAATGCTTGAGAGCATTGGTTCTTAAATTATTATTTCTGCAGATTACGTAAATAGTTCTCCGCTGTTTCCAGCTGTATATCCTTTGTGTGCTGTTCGGACAGTTCCACAACTTCATCAGGCGTAATACCCGTACCATTAATAGATCTTCCAGAAGGAGTATAATATTTAGCCGTAGTTAGCTTTAACCCAGTATTCTGAGGTAGCCTATATACAGTTTGTACCGACCCCTTACCAAAGGTCCGAGTACCAAAAAGCTTCCCAGACTTAGTGTCCTGCACAGCTCCTGCAACGATTTCAGAAGCACTTGCACTGCCATGATCAACTAATACGGCAAGTGGATACTTCACTTGCTCCAAATAAGATTCTTCCGTATATTTGCGACCTTCCCTGTCGATAACGGATACGATCGGTCCCTTAGGAACTAAATATTGTGCAACACGTACAGACTCTCCTAAAATTCCTCCAGGATTCTGCCGTAAATCCAACAGCAGTGCCTGCATCCCCTGCTCTTCCAGTTCCTGATATTTCTTCGCAAACTCTCCCGATGTATTCTCGTTAAAAATAGCAATCCTGATATAGCCAATCTTGCTATCTGGCAGCATTTCTCCTGCAACTGACTTGATCTTAATATCGCCACGTACAACTCTTACCGTACGTTCGTTACCTTTATTATCGTCCAAGACCAGCTCGACTTCTGTTCCCTGCGTGCCTCTAATCATTGCAACAACATCTTCAAGCTGCATCCCAGCCGTCTTTTTTCCATCGACCTGAACTATTTTGTCGCCGGCTTTGATACCGGCTTTTTCTCCAGGCGTTCCCTCTAAAGGTGCAACTACAACAAAATTATTCTCCTTTTTACCGACTACTACGCCGATACCGCCAAAAACCTTCTGTTACATTACTGATATCTTTAAAACTCTGCTGATCCAAATACACAGAATACGGATCATCTAACGCTTTTACCAAACCTGTAGCTGCGCCATCAAATAATTTTCCATCACTTGGCTGTTCTACAAATTTTTCCCGGACCAAAACTAACGTCTTGAGAAATTTCAAACTTCCCAAAGCATCACCGGTAATGCGCTCCATACTGTAAAATATAGCTCCAAGCGTAACAACTATAGCGCAAAGGCAGGCTACAAGCACTGTCATCATACTAAAACGCTTTTTAAACATAACTTCCCGCCTCGCTTATCTTCCCTTAAATCAAGGTAAATAATCCAACGGTTCAGTTACCTCGCCGTGGATACGTACTTCAAAATGACAGTGCGGGCCAGTAGACCAGCCAGTACTGCCGGCATACGAAATTACCTGACCCTTATTTACATATTGTCCTTCGCTAACGGCAAGTTCCTGATTATGGCCGTACAAAGAAACAAGTCCTCCGCCATGATCGATCATCACTGCATAACCATAACCGCCCATCCAGCCAGAATAAATTACTGTACCAGAGTCAGCCGCTACAATCGGTGTACCATAATCACAGGCAATATCCATACCGGAATGATATCTTGTTGTGCCAAATACAGGATGTGTACGCCAACCATAATAAGAAGTTATCTCACCTGTTACTGGCCAGATAAACTTACCGGTTCCACCGCCCGTAGGCATAGAAGAACTACGTTCCAAGCTTCTCAACATACTCGCAATATTCTCAGAAATGGCAAGTAAGCGGTCATAATCTTCATCAGCCTGGCGACTTTCTTCTTCAGCCCTATAAAGCAGCTGAGCACGCTCTTCCTTGCTGGCTTCAGCCTTCTGCTGCTTTTCATCAAGATCACTGCGCATTTTTCAATATCAGCCATCTGCGCATCCAATTCTTTCTGACGCGCTTCAATTTCAGCAGTTTCCTTCATGATCGTATCCATCATTGCCAAATCGCGGCTGATAATTTTTTGCAACAAAAACATTCTTGAAGAAAAATCTGAAAAATCTTTTGCACCTAACAATACATCAAGATAATTGATTTGTCCATTGATATAAATATCGCGCAGACGCTGGCGATAAATCTTCATACGGCCTTCCATTTTAGCTTTCTTTTCAGTTAAAACTTCTTGGTTTCGTCAATCAGTGGCTGTAATTTATCACGTTTGGCTTCGATCTCTTTAATCTCTGCCTGCAGACGATTCAATTCAGCAACAATCTCTTCCATTCTGTCACTGGCAGCTTCTGCTTCACGACGAGCACGTTCTTTAGCTATTTCCATTTGCTGCATTTTTTGCTGTACGTCATCATATTCCGCTTGCTTATCTTCCAGCTCATTTGCAAAAGCCGGCAAAATTTGCATAACAGCGAATATCAACGCCAATACAGCCATTAAAACTTTCTTTTGGCATAATCGGCCTCCGCTGTTAAACTTTTAAAACTTGCGCAAGGAAATATAACTTCCTGCAGCACCAATTGCCGTTCCGGCTAAAATAATAGAAATATCGACATAGGTGAGCATTGGATATGCCGGAACCATTGGTAAAAAAGCCAGTGTCGCATAAATACGAGACAAAAGCGCCGCATAGGTACCGTTAATAACAAAATTAGCAATCAACGCCCCAAAAAAGCCAAGCGTCATACCTTCCAGAATAAAAGGCCACCTGATAAACCAGTCGGTAGCGCCAACATATTTCATAATATTGACCTTTTCTCCTGGCAAAACAGTTAACCTAATAGTATTAGCAATAATAAACAATGTTGCAAGAGCCAGTAAAATTACCAGAACAACACCGCCAATACGCAGTATTTTCGTCATCTGAAAAATATGTTCTACTATTTCCTGACCGAATTTAGCTGTTTCTACGCCTTCCATTTCGTGTATCTGCGGCGCCAGTTCATTAATTCTATCAGGTCTGTCTACCTGCACTTCAAATGAATTAGGAAAAGGATTATCAGTTCCTAATGAATGCAGCAACTTTCCTGCTGCCCCAACCGTTCCTTAAATCTGGAAAGAGCTTCTTGCTTACTGACCTCTGTCACGCTTAGAACACCGGGCAAATTCTCCAGTGTCTGCTTCATATCGCTTAGCCCAGGGGCTTCAACAGAATCTTCCATATAAACAGTAATCTGCACCTGACTTTCGAGATATTGCGCTAAATTATTGGTATTGATAAAAATCAGCAGAAACATACCTAAAACAAGTAATGAAAGTGCCACAGTAGACACCGAGGCAAGGCTCATCAAGCCGTTACGTTTGATAGATTTATAGGTTTCCCGGATAAAATATTCTTTTGTACTAAGACTCATAACCGTATACCCCTTTTAAATCATCACGAACAATCGACCCTTTTTCAATGGCAATAACTCGTTTTTCCATATTATCAACGATTTCTTTATCATGTGTCGCCATCACGATAGTAGTTCCACTTTCATTGATCTCACTGAAAATACGCATTATATCCCAGCTTGTTTCCGGATCAAGGTTACCTGTCGGCTCATCAGCAATTACAAGCAACGGATCATTAACAATCGCACGTGCGATCGCTACACGCTGCTGTTCGCCACCTGATAATTCCGTTGGATAAGAATTGGCCCGTTTACGCAATCCAACTAAATCCAGCACACTCATCACGCGGCGCTTGATTTTACGATAGGGAGTTTCTATAACCTGCATAGCAAAAGCAACATTGTCATAAACAGTGCGATCAGGAAGTAACCTGTAATCTTGAAAAATAATCCCTAACTGTCTGCGCAAATAAGGAATTTCCTTTTCTTTAAGCTCCAATAGATCCACACCATTTACATATATATTGCCAGTAGTTGGTATTACCTCACGAAAAAGCATCTTAATAAAAGTGGATTTTCCGGCACCGCTCGGCCCGACAACAAAAACAAATTCGCCAGGCTGGATATGGATATTGACATCACGCAAAGCTACTGAACCGCTTGGATATGTTTTACTGACATCGGTCATTAAAAGCATGGTGAAAGCTCCCTTCTCTTCAACACTCAAACAATTACGTCAGTCTTTGTCATCACGACAAATCCCAATTCATCGTTTTTCTTCAACCTTTTTTAGCAAAGCAAAAGCTTTATCAGAGTTGATCTGCGCTTTATGCCGCAAAATTTCAATATTCTTATTTTGTTCAAGCGGAGTTTTCTGCCAACCAGCTACAGCAGCCTGAACAATCGTATCTCTATCAATTTTTTCAACCGTTCCAATAGGTTTTTCACCAATAGCGTTTACAAAGCTATCTACTTTAGGGTCATAAGATATTGCCAGCAGCGGCGTTTGCATTACAGCAGCAAAACCAGTGCATGCAGCCGCATTCCAATCAAAGGTCAAAATTTCCTATGATAGAAAGAAATTCCTCAGTATTATATTTTTCATTCAATAAAAATATATCCTTTTGGCAAACCAAAGCTTTACGCAGTTTCTCACAGGCTTTTACATCAACAGAATACTGCAGCGGCAACAAAATCAGCTGCGCCCCATAGCTCTGCTGCAATTTGGAAGCAGCTTCAGCCAAAACCTGAAAACATTGACTGTCACCAGACCAAGGACGTACAGAAATACCTATGACGGGCTTGGTTAAATCTACACCAGCCTCCTGCAGCAGGTACTGCCCGCATTCTTTAGTTACGGGATTAAGCGAAAGTACTGAATCAGCCGTAACCGTTATCTTCTCGGGTTTTACGCCCATTTCAATAAGTTCCACTGCAGACTCACTATCTCTTACTGTAATCAAATCTGCCTCATTGCAAACCAAACTTGTCAATTTTCGAGCCCATTTGGCTCTAATAGGTCCAATGCCTTGAGCAAAAAGCATTACTTTTTTCCCAAAAAATTTTCCCAATCCAATAATGCTAAGATAATATAATAAACTTCGTTTACTGGTCACGTCCTGAAGCAGGCTTCCGCCTCCTGAAATAATCAATTCAGAATCTTTCATCGCCCGAATAATCCTAACGGATTGAAGCGATATACACTGCAAACCTGGTGTTTAGCCGCAGTGTCTTCCGGATTGCCTGACAACACGGTCAGTTCTACGTTTTTCTCCACTTGCCGCAACGATTCTATAATAGCAGTAAGCATGGCTTCGTCACCGGCATTAGCAAACCCGTAGTAACCGGAAATCAAAATTTTACTCATGCTCTAAGAATCTCCTTTGCCATTTCTGCACATAAGGCAGCAAAATAGAAACGGCGATAACAGCAATGATACCTAATACAGCACCCAGAGCATAGCCGTCGACGGCACGAATATAACTCATGATAACAGGGGTACGCATATGTGCAAAAGTCTGCACTAAAGACCCCTGCCCAATAGTAGCTCCAACCACTAACAGCATCTGCCATAAACACGGTGCCTGTTTATATGCCGCAAATGCCGCTAAATAAAACGCGGGATGTCCAATCATAAATTCTTTTTCACGCGGGCGTGCATACATCATCTGCTCAAGGAACAGACGCATTTTAATTTCAAGAGCCGGAACCGGAACCCCAGCGGTATGACCGCTGCGACCAACAAAATATATGCTACAAAAGCCAATACACCCAAAAATGCAACATGTTTTACTGTTATCCTGGTACTGAAAAAATTTTTCAGGTGCACAGCAATATTTCCAATCTGGCCTTTGCTGAGAACATTAAATCGCTGCATATACCATAGAAATCAACAGCACAGGTAAAATAAACGTTAATTTTACCCCTTTATAAATATCAATTTCCAGGAAAAACCTGCTGTCGCCTAAAACAGCCGCTACAAAAGATGCTCCAATTAAAGAAAGTATCACAGCCAAAGCCAGCTGCCATGTAGCACTGATAATAATCTTCAGCGTGTTTGGGGTATTTTTTTTGCAGGACTCCCAAAGTTCGACAATAACTGTCATCGATAATACTGGGAAAACAGTTGCCGCAATCAGAGCCAGTAACTGACGTGTAAGGATTCCGCCAAATTTCAGCAAAGTTACACTGGCAACAATACCGCCAGTCAGCAATAACATATACTGTATTTTTTTACTGAAATTAAACAGCAATGTTAAATACATAATCCCACCGGCCAGAATAGCAAATGCCAGCGGCACTAGCCAGGCCCGTTCTGGGAAATATGGAGCAAACTTACCGTCAGCAGTATTTTTAGAAAAAACTCCTGCCGGTCCAAGCTTATATCCTCTTGCCTGCACATCGTCGGCAATTTTCGAAACATAATCTAAATTAAGCTCCAAAATATCCCTCCCTTCCTGAGGGATCATAAACGGTTTGATATAGTTGATACGGATATTACGTTCTTCATCTGTAAGAGCCCAACGTCTCAAAGCTTCTGGCATTTTCAGTTTTCTCTGCTCGGCTTTGTCAATAATATATGTACGTGCAACACGATAATCCATATGCTCAGCTAACGGAAGGAGTCCGTCCATTGCAGCAAACTGCAGCTGTGTATAATGTTCTACCATTCCAAAAGTCATATTCTGTTTCTTTAACTTATGAGCCATATAGGCAATGTAATCCGGATAACCAACTACTTCACGACCACAGCCTATATACCCGGTTACATTGGCACCAGACTTATCGATCCTACGAAAAATACTCCTGATTTTATCATAATCATTAGGCAAATAATTCATTGGTCTGACGATAACATTAAAGCCGAAAGCTTTGCTTTGCGCATTTCTTCTGTCGAAAGGCCTAAAGGAGCTTGCATAACGCCAGGCTTGCTGTCATAATTTTCTTCTGTAATGACCATTGGATTACCTAAAATCTCAATTATCTGCGGTTCGTTGTTTACTATCCGCAAACGGTCCTTGCCATAACGCAGATACAGATCCTCCACCACTTCTGTCAAAACATCATATGACGTCCCGACAGTCACATAGACAGCATTAGGCACTACAATACCTTCGGAAAGTACAGGAGCAAATTTACCACCGTCGCCGCCCAAAGCAGAGCCTTTTAGCAGCTCCTCCCCAGTAACAGCTACAATAGAACCGTTGTTGTTAAGCTTCTCTAAGGTAGTATCAAACACTACCAGACTTGTAACTCCGGCCTTTTAAATCCTGCCAGCACGTCATTTAAAGACAAGCCTTCCCAGTTCGCTATATGTTCCAGCCCTTCATATTCCATTGCCATTTCGACAGTATCGTTGCGCTGCTCAATTTCATGACGCTGATAGTTCAACCATAATGAAACTATCAGTCCTATAGCTATTATCGCAATAAGTACCGGGTTATAACGGCTTTTCATCAGCTGATCTCCACCTAATTCAAAATTTCTTTTTCAATAATTACAGTTTCTTTTGCTGGCTGCGCAGATACGCTTCAACAAACATTTCCAAACCACCGTCCATGACAGCCTGCACATTACCTGTTTCAGCATTAGTACGATGATCTTTAACCAGTTTATAAGGCTGGAATACATATGAACGGATCTGACTGCCCCATTCTATGTCCTGATAGTCACCGGCGATATCGCTTTTTAAAGCATCCTGCTTAGCTCGTTCATATTCATATAGCTTTGCACGAAGAAGCTGCAAACACCGTTCCCGGTTCTGGATCTGTGATCTTTGCGTCTGGCACTGTACGATTATTCCAGTAGGAAGATGCGTCATACGCACAGCAGAGCTCGTTTTATTTACATGCTGTCCACCAGCACCACTAGCTCGATAGGTATCAACTTTCAAATCTGCAGGATTGATGTCAATTGCAACGCTGTCATCCAGTTCCGGCATAACATCCACCGCGGCGAAAGAAGTATGCCGGCGGGCATTCGCATCAAACGGAGAAATACGCACCAGACGATGTACACCCTTTTCACTTCTCAAATATCCGTAAGCATTATGTCCATTAATCTGAAGCGTAGCACTTTTAACACCAGCTTCATCTCCCGGAAGATAATCGAGCATTTCCACTTCATAGCCTTCACGTTCAGCAAAGCGGGAAAACATACGCAGCAGCATAGAAGTCCAATCCTGCGCTTCTGTTCCGCCGGCACCGGCATGTAATGTAAGAATAGCATTATTGGCGTCGTACTCGCCATTCAAAAGCATGCCTAATTCTAAATGTTCAACATCAGTACGAATAGAAACCAGCGTTTCTTCCATTTCAGGTAACAGACTTTCGTCATCTTCTTCCAGCGCCAGTTCGCACAAAACTTCCATGTCCTCTACTCTGGTTTCCAAAGAACGAAATGTTTCTACCTCTTCTTTCAACTGCGTTACAGCCTGAGCAGTTTTCTGCGCCGTTTCAGGTTCATCCCAAAATCCAGGTGCACCCATTTTATGTTCTAATTCTGCAATACGGTCCTCTTTGACAACTACGTCAAAGAGATCCCTCATTTCCTCTAGTTTCTGTTTTAATGCTGCAATCTCCGGTTTATATTCCTCAATCAACACTAACTTCACATCCTCTCTTAATAACACCAGTAAAGTTGAAAGTTACCGCTTCAACTTTACTGTAACTAAAACCAACTATAAATTTCTGTAAATCTTACTTATCCTGCCCGCAGCAATTTTTATATTTTTTACCGCTGCCACAGGGACAAAGATCATTTCGTCCGGTCGTTTCACCTTTTACCAGAGGCTGTTTTTTAATATCATCGCCTTCCCCCGGGTTGTTAGTGGATGCGTTTTCCAACCGATTTTCAACCTTAGGCTGCGCCACAACATTTACACGGTAAATATAGCGTACTACATCGTCTTGAATAGCGTCAATCATCGCCTGGAACATATCATAGGCTTCAAATTTATATTCAACCAACGGATCTTTCTGTCCATAAGCCCGCAGACCTACACCTTCACGCAGCAAATCCATAGAATCCAGATGCTCCATCCAATGGTTATCGACAACTTTAAGCATTACAAGATTTTCCAGTTCGCGCATTAATTCAGGTGTAATAGCATCCTCGCGTTCAGCGTAATGTTCATCGGCAACTTTATGCAGATATTCTTCCAGCTCTTCACGGCTGAGGTTTTGCAGATAATCAATCTGCAGCAAATCAGCCGGAGCATAGAACTCCTCAGCATAAGCAATTAATGCCTGCAAATCCCAATCCTCTGAATAAACTTCCAGCGGCGCATACATCGCCATCGTACGGTCTACAACTTTATGTATCATATCCATAATAGTATCACGCAGATTTGCCTGCTGCAGGATCTTTTTACGCTGGGCGTAAATAACCTCACGCTGCTGATTCATAACATCGTCATATTCCAAAACCTGCTTACGAATAGCAAAGTTTCTGGCTTCAACTTTTTCTGAGCCGATTCGATAGAACGGGTAACAAGCTTATGTTCAATCGGTTCATCTTCCTCCATCCCCAGTTTGTCCATAATACTGGAAATATTATCAGAACCGAACAAACGCATCAGGTCATCTTCCAAAGACAAGAAAAATTTTGAAGAACCAGGATCACCTTGACGAGCGCAGCGGCCACGCAGCTGATTATCAATACGGCGGCTTTCATGCCTTTCCGTACCAATGATGTGAAGACCTCCTAATTCTGGAACGCCTTCACCCAAGACAATATCCGTACCACGGCCAGCCATATTCGTAGCAATGGTAACAGCGCCATATTGACCGGCTCCGGAAATTATTTCAGCTTCTTTTTCATGATATTTAGCATTCAAAACATTATGCGGAATCCCGCGCCGTTTCAGCATCGCCGATAATTCTTCTGACTGAGCGATGGAAGTAGTACCCACCAGTACCGGTCGTCCAGACTTATGGCATTCTTCAATCTCATTAACAGCGGCTTTATATTTAGCGCGTTTCGTTTTCAAAATAACATCAGGATAATCAATCCTGACCATAGGTTTATTGGTAGGAATAACAACAACGTCAAGTCCGTAAATTTTCTGGAATTCCTGTTCTTCTGTTTTAGCAGTACCAGTCATACCGGAAAGTTTTTCATACATACGGAAATAGTTCTGGAAGGTAATAGTCGCCAAAGTCTGACTTTCACGCTCAACTTTAACACCTTCTTTAGCTTCAATAGCCTGATGCAAGCCTTCCGAAAAACGACGGCCAAACATTAACCGGCCTGTAAATTCATCAACAATAATAACTTCGCCGTCTTTTACAACATAATCTTTATCACGGTGCATAATAGCTTTGGCCTTCAAAGCACACATCAGCTGATGTGAAAAATCAACGCCGTGTTCAGTATCATACATATTTTCTATGCCCAGCATTTTTTCAGCTTTAGCAATACCAATTTCAGTAGGGGCAACTGTTTTCAGCTTTTCATCAACAGTATAATCTTCCCCTTCATCCATTTTAGCAACTACCTGAGCCAAAACTTTATACAAATCAGTAGATTTTTCGCCAGGTCCGGAGATAATAAGCGGAGTTCTCGCTTCATCAATCAAAATACTGTCAACTTCATCGACAATACAATAATTTAAAGGCCGTTGTACCATTTGATCTTCGTCAACGACCATATTATCACGCAGATAATCAAAACCGAACTCGTTATTAGTGCCATAGGTAATATCAGCAGCATAAGCAGCTTTGCGGTCCGGATAATCAAGCGCATGCGCAATAAGACCTACGGAAAGGCCTAAAAATTTAAAACACGCCCCATATCCTCACTCACGGCGAGCCAG